>VFQN01000001.1_pt1 | contig 1977375 bp, 1753 predicted proteins | sample 3512371 | NCBI WGS metagenome assembly VFQN01 (sample SAMN10412370, study PRJNA504923) | tailings metagenome | isolation source: Replicate 2 from Balatoc abandoned mine | place: Philippines: Itogon, Benguet | collected 2017-08-28 | reverse complement strand
AAACTAAGGCAAAAAGAAAATCTAACCGCTGCAAGTATTTACTTTGCAGCTGAAATCATAGTGAATGGAATTATCTGAGCACACAAAGAATATTCTTGGACTGCAATTACCTACTGACCCACGTTGGGTAGATCTGGCTAGTATAAGTCTGGAAGACATACTTACCGATCATGCTTATTGTGAGCAGAAAGCTGCACTAACCTGTATTTCTCTGATCCAACGATATTCTCAACGTGTTGAATTGGTAAAACAACTCTCCCCCATTGTTACAGAGGAATGGGGACATTTTAGATTGGTATTACATGAATTGCATAAACGCGGTTTACAATTAGGTACCCAACGAAAAGATCTGTATGTAAATAAGTTAATAGAGTTTCAGCAAAAAGGTGGTGGTGAGGAGGGACGTTTTCTCGATCAGCTACTCACTATGGCGTTGATAGAAGCCAGAAGCTGTGAGCGTTTCAAAAGATTAAGTGAAGGATTGAAAGATGAATACCTGCGCAACTTCTACCGACGTTTTATGGAAAGTGAAGCGGGGCATTATACTTTGTTCATTGAACTATCAGAATTGTACATTGATAAAGCAGTCGTTCGCAAACGTTGGAAAGAATGGCTGGATTATGAGTCACAGATTATGCAGGAACTGGAACTTAGAGGCGATAGAATTCATTAATACATACCACTTTACCTATTTAAACAAGACTCGAAATAAGCGATCTCTTCCTTCCAACTGATGTATGGATATTGCTTCTCCATCTGTATCGCTTTACTTAGATAGGTCTGTAAAAACTGTTGATGCTGTTGTGTAGAAGGATTGAATGGTTTATGTTGAGCTGCTAATCTGATCGGTTCAATTTCTTTCAAAAGTGCTTTTGTTTCTTCAGACATACATGCGTTTACCATTTTTTCCCAAACGTATTGAGTTGCATGATAGTTCGGATGAACAAGATCTTCTGCGTAGAAACGATAATCACGCAGATCATCAATCACCAATTCATAGGCAGGGAAATAATAAAGTCGATCGAATTTCTCCACCAAATGATGCACTGCCTGAATCAATACGGCTTTGCTTTTATTGTTTTCAATGACACCTTCGCGCAGATGTCTTACGGGACTAATGGTGAAGATGATCTGTAGCTTCTTGTTGAAGTGAAACAAGCGATGGATCATGTGATCCAACATACTTAGCACTTCTTCTGTGGTCAATAATTTTTTGGCGAACCAATCAGCGGGAGCTTTATGGTTATTGGCAGCTACAACACCTTTCTTGGCATTGGCTGCTTTTTCAGTTAATGTGTATACCCATGCAGAACCTAATGTGATGATGATCTGATCTGCGTTTTTTAAAAACTGATGCGCTTGTTCTGTTGATTGATTGATCTTTTGTAAAGCATCTTCTGGCGTAATGCCTGAGTAACGACTATGATGTTTCCAGCTATGCCAGCTTTCATTGAGTGTGAAGAGATCTTCTATAGAAAAAACTTTTCGTTCAATATACTGTGTAATGGCTTCGTTGACACTTACAGGATTGAATAAAATACCATTGGGATTTTCCAATACTGTAAACTTATACTTCGATAACTTCTCTCCTATATTTTCAGTAAAACAAGAACCTATCAACATCAAACTTTGCTGATGATGGATTAGTTGATCAGGTGATGATATATCAAATTCGTAGTGAAACTTCATATGCTTTTATTGAAAGACCTGTGCAGCGAGTTGTCCGCTTTCAAGAAGCGCTCCCCGATCTAACTGTTGGAGTAGGTTTTTAGCTTGAAAGAAAGGGATCATTTTTTCGGTATCCATATTCCCCACCAGATCATCTTGCGCCATCGGACAGCCTCCGATTCCTTTCATGGCACCATCAAAACGCTTACAGCCTGCTTCATAAGCTGCAGCGAGTTTGGCCTCCCAATTCAAAGCTGTTGAATGTAAATGCACTCCAATGACTGTTTCAGGATATTGCGGGATCAATGTGGTCAAAGCAAAACGAATTTGTTCCGGACTAGCTAGCCCCACTGTATCTGCCAAAGAAATAATACCAATACCTTCCTTGACCATCACATCTGTCCAATGAAGTAAAATATCATCGTTGTAGACATCTCCATATGGATTCCCAAATCCCATACTCAAGTACACCACCAACTCTTTATTATTTTTCAAACAGAGTTCCTGAATGCCTTTGATCCTGTCCATACTTTCTTCCATACTGCTGTTGGTATTTCTTTGCTGAAAAGTGGGAGAAAGAGAAAAGGGAAAGCCCAGGTAACTGATCTCATCATATACTACTGCTTCTTCAGCACCACGCTGATTGGCAATGATGGCCAATAATTTTGTTGAACCATTCAATGCTAGTTGAGGGATCACTTCTTTGGTATCAGCCATTTGTGGTATGGCTTTGGGAGAAACAAAACTTCCGAAATCCAGTGTGTGAAAACCTACTCGCAGCAATGCATTGAGATATTTAACTTTCACTGATGTAGGAATGGGATGATTCCATCCTTGCATAGCATCACGAGGACATTCAATCAACTGTATTGGATGATCAAGGGACATACAAGAAATAAGTTAAGATGAATGCAATCTTTGTTTCATGGCCTCATACAAAATGATACCCGTAGCCACAGAGACATTGAATGAATCGAATTTTGTAGCCATTGGAATGGTGAAGAATGCGTCAGCAGCTTTGGCAAGATAAGGTTGTACTCCCTTGCCTTCATCACCCATGATTACACAGCAGGGATCTTTGAATTCCAATTCAAATACTTTTTTATCCGCGCGCATTTCACTGGTGAATACTTGAATGCCGTTCAGGTGTAAAGTATCTACTGCTTTCAGTAAACTATTGACCCTGCACACATGAATATGTTCCAAGGCTCCTGCACTACTTTTCATAGCCTCTTCATTCAAAGCACCTACTCCTTTATCAGGAATGATCAGTGCCTGTGCACCGCAACAAAGTGCGCTTCTAGCGATAGCGCCGATGTTTCGTACATCCGTTACCCCATCCAGCATCACAAATAAAGGCAGTTCGCCTTTTGATACCACATGATCGATCACTTGTTGCAAGTCCATGTATTGAACCAATGCCGCAAACGCGATCACACCTTGATGGTTAGCGCGGGTCATTCCATGTAACTTCTCTTGCGGCACCAATTGTATGGGAATATTCTTTTCCCGAGCATGCTGACGTATCTCAGCGATGGATTCTCCGGTAATATTTTTTTGAAGCAAAATCTTATCGACCGGTCTTCCCGTTTCCAGCGCTTCAAGCAAAGGCTGGCGACCAATGATAAGTGAACTCTTTTTAACAGGCATCTGCAAAGGTATTATTAAAGCTGACCTAAAACTTTCATCAGCTTAATTTTTGTAATGGCAGCAACAGTCATCGAATCCGTTATGACTCCATTTTCGACCATTTGCCAGGCTTCTTCCAGGGATACTTTCTTGCTCAGCAGAGCTTCTGTCTCTTCGGGTTCAGCTTCTCCTTCTTGCAGATCGGTAGCCAAGTAAATGATAGCCAACTCATCCGATACCGAATTGGATAAATGCATGGTTTGCAAATGCTTCCAATTTGCTGCTACCAGTCCTGTTTCTTCTTTTAACTCCCTTTGCGCACTTTCCAAAGGATCGGTACCTGCCGGAGCACCGCCTTCCGGGATTTCCCAACTATATTGATCTAAAGTGAAACGAAATTGTCCAACCAGCCATAATTGCTCATGATGATCCAATGCTACGACTCCTACCGCCACATTTTTAAAATGGATCTTCCCATAAATACCTTCTCCACCTGATGGATTAAGCACCGCATATTCCGTCAGTGTTATCCATTTATTTTCATAGATCTTTTTTTCACCCAAGATGGTCCAAGGATTGTTTTCCATTCGTTTAGTTTCGTTTGAGTAATCGAGTAACAGTGGTCAAAATCATGAATACCAGTAAGATGATCACGATCAGGAACTTTATGGCTGCACAGTACCATGTCAGTTGCAAAGAAGAGATAGAATAATGTCCATTAATGGATTGTAGCATCAAAATATTTTCTGTAACATCCAGTATTCCGGCTAAAAAAGCCATCCGAATCCCTGTAGCACCAAATCGTTGCATGAATTGATTACGCCACTGTGTAGTACTCTTTGCAACACCGAGAACAAAGAACCATGTATATGCAACTATAAAAAGAAAATCGAGTAAAATATTATTTCGCACTACTTCTTTATTCCATGCTGCCAAAACTGTAGTTAATTTTTCAGGTGTATCAGCAAACTCCAATGCTAATATTCCGGATGGTGTTGAAGGATGCATCAAGCCTTTTCCTTGCCAGCGTAAAACAATGATCATGACGATGGAGAATACAGCTGCCAACAATAAATAACGGGATGATTTTTTCATAGGATGGCTTTAGATATCCTAAATATAAAAAACCTCCGCAGTTGCGGAGGTTTTTTACAAAACACTTAATATGTTATTTTAAACCAAAAGCTTTTTTCACCTTGGCTACATAATCCAGTTTCTCCCAAGTGAACAGTTCTACTTTCACTTTTTTTTCCTTTCCACCGGGTGATTGGAAGGTTTTGGTCACCACTTCACTCTTACGTCCCATGTGACCGTATGCAGCTGTTTCACTATAGATCGGGCTACGCAATTTCAATCGCTGCTCGATGAAGTATGGACGCATATCAAACAAGCCCTCTACGATCTTCGCAATTTGTCCGTCTGTTAAATTCACTTTCGCAGTGCCATAAGTATTCACATTGATACTAGTTGGTTGCGCAACACCGATCGCATAAGACACTTGTACCAACACTTCGTCAGCAACACCTGCAGCTACCAAGTTCTTCGCAATATGACGCGTAGCATATGCAGCTGAACGGTCTACCTTACTTGGATCTTTACCACTGAATGCACCGCCACCATGAGCACCTTTACCACCGTAGGTATCAACGATGATCTTACGACCTGTTAATCCGGTATCACCGTGAGGACCACCAATCACAAACTTACCTGTTGGGTTGATATGGTATTTGATATCATTATTGAACAACTTCGCATACTTCTTATACTTCGCTTTTACACGAGGAATCAGAATATTGATGATATCAGATTTGATCTTCGCTAACATTTTAGCTTCGGTATCAAAATCATCATGCTGAGTAGATACTACGATCGCATCGATTCTTACCGGACGATTGTTGTCATCATACTCCAATGTAACCTGGCTCTTTGCATCAGGACGCAGGTATTTGATCTGCTTGTTCTCTCTTCTTAATGCTGCTAATTCAATCAGAATTTTATGTGCGAGATCCAGTGCCAGTGGCATGTAATCATCTGTTTCATTGGTTGCATAACCAAACATCATACCCTGATCACCGGCTCCTTGTTCTTCTTTCTTCTTTCTATCAACACCTTGGTTAATATCTGCACTCTGCTCATGAATCGCAGATAGGATACCACAGCTATTAGCTTCAAACATATACTCACTCTTGGTATAACCGATCTTACGGATTACACCACGAGCAATTTCTTGTACATCTAAATAAGCCTTTGATTTTACTTCTCCGGCCAGCACTACTTGTCCGGTAGTCACCAATGTCTCACAAGCCACTTTCGACTGTGGGTCAAAAGCTAAAAAGTTATCGATCAATGCATCAGATATCTGGTCGGCTACTTTATCAGGATGTCCTTCAGATACGCTTTCAGAAGTAAATAAATAAGGCATAAAGTATTTTTAATGGGTGCAAATATAAAACTAGTAATGATTAAATGCGAGAAAATACAATCCGTAAACGCATCCTGAAACGCGAATGGGTACCACCACCTAATCTAACTCTACCCATCGCCGGGTCATTCCCAACACTTGGATTGAGATAATAGAGTGCAGGTGCTGTGTTCTGCGGATATGGATTCGTATAAAATAATGAATCATTCACAGGGGCCGATAACTGCAATAAATGAGAAGTATCTCCTCTGGAAACAATCCCCTGAACGTATCGACTTAAATTAAAATTATAGGAAGCCACACGATTATACCCTTGTGTGGTTTTATAAGACAATCTTCCTCCAAAGTCGCCAATATTAGGTCCATCTTGAGAGAAGATATAGTCATTCGGTATATTGTACTTAGCGTTTGTCGTTTGCTTGTAAACACTCAATAACAAATAACGAGGCGGACTCATTTGTTGATCGATGGTGAGCAGATTGGCGTCATCCGGAACTTGTTCTGCAATCAATTCGGCACGATGAATAATTCGGTTGCTTAAAGAAGCCAGTCCCGGTACACGTACTCTTACAAAAGTTCCCGGAGAAGCCTGCACATACACCATAGAATCAGAACGAGGTGTAGTGGTGTTGTTAATGAAACCGCTTACCTGGCTTCCGGTACGATTGCGGGTTACAAAGTTGACATCCCCATTATTCAGTGTATTGAATGAGAAATAAGCAACAGATGTATCTCTTTTCGTAGCCCCGGTTGAACTGGAGTTATAGTAAAGTGCAAATTTGGTATTCGTATCTCCCAAGTTGATTCTAAGCAATGCATTGGCAGGAGCAGATTGGTCTACAGTCAATGCAAAACCGGCAAAGAATGTTCTGAAAATAGAATCAGACTTATAAGCATTGGTAGAATCATAGGTTTTGATAAAGCGTTGAGCTACATCATTTCTTAAACGGATTCTGATCTGGTTTCTCGCATTTTCATATCTATTCTTCACGGAATCCCCTAACCTACGTATATCAATAGTAACGGGTGCCGCTAAAGGGCCTGCGATACTAATTGGATCTGCGTTTGGATAATTAACAGGATAACTACGGTTTCTTTTCAGTGGCGTAGTCTGTGATATCTCGGAAACAGTTAAACGTAATGGCTGTGTTGAATCTCCATAAAACCCATTGTAGCTTAAAATCAAAACCGCTGAATCAACAACGATACTGTCTTTGTTACCGGGAACTGTAAAGGGATAAACCGGAGCTGATACTTCAAAAAACATAGAAGCAGAAGTACGGCCAAAAAGCGGGTCATTGGTAATGGCACCTACAACATGAACATCGCCTCTATAAATACGAACTGAATCGAGTTCTTCGTATGTGTCTGTAAGTACTTCGAGGGTCGTGTCTTTTGTCAAAACACCATCAATCGGGGGAATCAATCCTCCGCCTAATTCTGTAGAAGTAATCCGGGTACAACCCTCGAGTAAAAATCCAGAAATAATACAGAAAATGAATGTATTACGCAGTGTCGAAAATAAACGCATGAGTTGTTGATTACTTACCCGCAAGGTCGTTGTACAATTCTAAATACTCTGTTAAATCAGAATCCCATCCTTTGAAAGGAACTACCTTCTTTCCTTTCACCTTAGCGAATTCTTCAGAGAGTTTTTTATCAATTTTATCTGCACCAAAAGTGATGGCATCAGCATAACTGGCACCACCTCTGAACAATGCGGTATTATTAGCTTCTTTAAAAGGTTCCAGATCTTTATCCTTGATATTGGCATTGATGATCGCCTGTTTGAGGAAATCGCCCCCCAACTTATCTTTAAATGTATTTTCCCCGATCGTAAAGATCACTTTGCTATTACCAAAAACCGGCTCTTTTTTATAAGCAGTTTTGATATAGGCAGGGATCAATCCGGTCATCCAGCCACTACAATGAATGATATCAGGAGGCCACCCAAATTTCTTAACGGTTTCCAGTGCCCCTTTACAGAAGAATACGGTACGAAGTGCGTTATCATCAAACCATTTTTCTTCATCATCATGAAAGATCTGCTTACGCTTGAAGAAATCTTCGTTTTCCAGAAAATAAACCTGTAAACGAGCATTGGGCAAAGAAGCTACTTTGATCTGAAGCGGATAGTCATCATTATCAACCGATACATTGATACCGGAAAGCCTTACCACTTCATGTAAGCGGTGTCTTCTTTCATTGATAACACCAAAGCGGGGCATGATACATCTGACTTCCAGACCTCCATCATTACTCTTGATAGCCAGCTTATTAATCACCTCAGCAAACTCAGTGAGCTCGAGGTAAGGAGACATCTCTGTGGCTATGAATAAAATTCTTTTCTTTGTTGACATCCTTGCACCGTTTTTTTTGCGGGACTCGTAAAATGAGTGGGCAAAGGTACATAAAATAAACAGAACAGTATGAGTTCACTGAATTGACCTCAATCACATCCCCTATGATTCTTCTTAAAAAGGCAGACGAATTAAAAAAATATTTAATTAAAAAGACCGAAGAAGGCTTGTCGATTGGGTTTGTACCCACTATGGGAGCATTGCATGAGGGCCATCTCTCACTGATCAAAGAAGCAAGGGAAAGGACCGGTCTTGTTGTTTGCAGCATTTTTGTAAACCCCACCCAATTCAATGACCAGCAGGACTATCTTCATTATCCTAAAACGATCGACCAAGATATCCTTGCTTTAGAAAAATCTGCTTGTGACGTTTTATTCCTGCCGGATGTTCAGGAAATCTATCCAGACAGCTATTTGCCCAAGTCCTATGATCTGGGTTCTTTAGAAACGGTTCTGGAAGGTAAATACAGGCCCGGACATTTTCAGGGAGTTTGTCAGGTGGTAGATAGATTATTGGAAATAGTAATGCCAACGATGCTGTTCTTAGGGCAGAAAGATTATCAGCAATGTATGGTGATCGAAAAGCTGATTCAAATCAAACAATACCCCAGCCGTTTATTTATCGTGCCAACCAAACGTGAAGAAAGCGGTCTTGCCATGAGCAGCCGAAATTTACGACTCACAGAAGCCGATAGACAAAAAGCCAAAGCCATCTATGCAGGATTGAATCATATCAAAATGCAATTAAAAACAGGTGCCGTGCAACAGTTGTGTGACGATATACACAAAGATCTTCTTGAAGCCGGCTTTGAAAAAGTTGATTATATCAGCATTGCGAATGCTCAAAACCTGGAACCCATAGAGATATGGGATGAGAAAATACCATTGGTAGCATTAGCTGCGGCTTTTTTATCGGGTGTCCGCTTAATTGATAACATACCTCTTACATAATCTAAGTCTGCATATCCATTTGAACAGACTATTTTTGCGCCCATTATGCAAATAGAAGTACTTAAATCGAAAATACACCGTGCCGTAATCACGGAAGCTAATCTTCATTATGTAGGAAGCCTGACATTGGATGAAGACCTGATGGATGCTGCCAATTTTATTGAGAATGAAAAGATTCAGGTAGTGAATGTCAATAATGGAGAGAGATTGGAAACCTATATCATCAAAGGTAAAAGAGGCAGTGGTATTGTTTGTTTGAATGGTCCTGCTGCACGTAAAGGTGCCGTTGGGGATCTCGTTGTGATCATTTCTTATGCTACCATGGATTTTGAGGCTGCCAAATCTTTCAAACCCTGGGTTGTATTTCCGAAAGAAGGCAATAAGCTATAGCCTTATTGATCCCTTGCGAATTTTTGTATTTTACAAGTCACTAATGCATATATGAAAAAACAACTCCTATCAATCGGAAAATTTGCCCTTTTTCTAGGGTTAGGGTTATTTCTGATATGGTGGAGTCTGAGACAAATCCCTGATGATAAATGGGATGAGTTTAGAAATAGTTTACGCAATGCCAACTACTGGTTACTGATCCCTGTTTTTGTGATACTCAGTTCCAGCCATTTCCTCCGCGCACTACGTTGGAAGATATTGATGGAACCAATGGGCTATCGTCCATCCACATTGAACACTTTTTTTGCGGTGATGATTGGTTACCTGGCGAATCTTGCTTTTCCAAGACTTGGAGAAGTATTAAAGTGTACACTACTTGCTCGTTATGAAAAAGTACCTGCTGAAAAACTAGTAGGTACCATCGTTGCAGAAAGAGCAGTAGATGTGGTTTCACTGGGAATCATTTTTGTACTGACCCTTGTTTCGCAGTATGATATTTTAGCCGTTTATGGAAAAGAGTTGATCGGACAATTATTGGATAAAGGTGGGGCCATTCCCATGTCTGTATTGTTATTGGCAGCAGGGATTGTATTGGTCATGATCATTGCAATTCGTGTTTGGTTCAAACAGTTCGCACATTTGAAGATCGTGATCATGATCAAAACGATCATAGCCGGAATTTGGGAGGGATTGATGAGTATTCGTCACCTTAAACGAAAAGGTATTTTTATCTTATACAGTATTGGTATTTGGTTCTTGTATTCTGCGGGCACATGGGTAGGACTTTTAGCTACTTCAGGAACTGCTCATTTGGGATGGGGAGAAGGATTAAGTGTATTGGCTTTCGGAAGTATTGGCATGATCGTTACTCCGGGTGGTATCGGTGCTTATGCCTTCTTTATTGCCAAAGTACTGGAAGAATACAATATACCTTTTGAAATAGGTTTTGCAAATGGTAATCTACAATGGTTTGCTCAATTTATGATCGTGCTCTTGGCAGGGGGATTGAGTTTATTACTGTTGCCCATTACGAATAAAAAAAGACAAACAATATGAGAGCCGTTAATGCGATAGAACAAAAGATCATGACATTACCACAGTTGATGGCACGTGTGGCTGCATGGCGCATAACGGGAAAAAAAGTGGCTTTTACCAACGGTTGTTTTGACATCTTACACGAAGGACATATTTTTTCACTCAATGCTGCAGCCAGTGAAGCTGATTATTTGATCGTGGGAGTGAACAGTGACAACAGTGTAAAAAAATTAAAGGGGCCGGAAAGACCTGTCAATAATGAACACAGCCGTTCATTATTATTGGCTAGTCTAGCTGTAACCGATGCTATCATTGTATTCGATGAAGATACCCCACATACCCTTATCACCTCTATCCTACCTGATGTACTGGTGAAAGGCGGAGACTATACTGTTGAGCAGATCGTAGGATCAAAAGAAGTTATTGCCAATGGTGGAAGAGTGGTCATCAATCCAATTGTAGAAGGATTTTCAACAACAGGTATCATTCAGCATATCAAACAGTCTTATTCTTAGTATTCGTAATCGATACGATTTATATAGAGATGGCTTCTCATCTATAAACTTAACATTCCACTCTACTTCTCTTTTTTATATTTGGATGGTTAGAATGATTATGCCCCTAGGCTTGGACTAATACTATTTTTTGTGAAAAAGCATCTTATACAGCGCGATATCAGCTGGCTCAGTTTTAATGCGAGGGTTTTACAGGAAGCCAATGACCCTTCTGTTCCTTTAAAAGAAAGAATCCGTTTTCTCGGAATATTCTCCAATAATACCGACGAGTTTTTCAGGGTACGTGTAGCTACTTTGAAGCGCATGGTAGAGTATGCAGATAAAAGACGCAAACTCAACATGCATATGGAAGATGATCCTCAGGCGATCATTGACCAAATACAAACCATTGTACTGCAACAACAAAACGAATTCAATCGCATTTGGGATGGCATTCTCAGAGAGTTGAAAAAAGAAAAGATCTTTTTGATCAATGAAAAACAACTCAACAAAGAACAAAAGAAATATGTCAGTGATTTTTTTGATGAGCAAGTGCGTTCGAATATCATTCCACTGATGATCGAAAGTTTACCACAACTCCCCTATCTGCGTGATAAAAGTATTTATCTGGGTGTAGTGATGCGTAAGAAAAACTCCGCTTACGATCAGAAATATGCATTGATCGAAGTTCCGGCTAAAGACGTGGGAAGGTTTGTGTTGCTTCCATCCAAACAAGGTGAGAAGCAAATTATCTTACTTGAAGATGTGATCAGACATAACCTTCCGGAGATCTTTACTTATTTCGACTATGATTATTTTGATGCGCATGTTTTCAAAGTAACGAAAGATGCAGAGATCGATATTGATAATGATGTAAGTACAACATTCGTCGAGAAGATCGAAAAGGGCTTAAAGAACAGACGTAAAGGGAAACCCGTTCGTTTTGTATACGACAAAGAAATGGATGCAGGTTTATTAGAATACCTGATCCGGCGTTTGAATCTCAATCGTAAGAGCAATATCATTCCGGGTGGAAGGATTCACAACTTCCGTCACTTTATGGACTTTCCGGATGTATTTGATAGCAAGAACACACGCAGGCCTTCATTCACACATCCTGCTATTCAAGGCAGTATGCGGGTAACAGATGTGGTGTTGAAAAAAGACGTGATGCTTCATTTCCCTTATCATTCTTTTCATACAGTCATTGATTTATTACGTGAAGCCGCGATGGATCCGGATGTGAAATCGATCAAAATCACAGCCTATCGTCTGGCATCTAACTCAAAAGTTATCAATGCACTCATCAATGCAGCAAGAAATGGTAAAGAAGTGATCGTAATGCTTGAGTTGAAAGCAAGATTTGATGAAGAAGCCAACTTAGAATGGAAAAAAATTCTTGAAGAAGAAGGAGTACGTGTGTTATTGGGAATACCTAAAATGAAAGTGCACGCCAAACTTTGCATCATCAAAAAAAGAAAGGGAACCAAAACCATCCAATACGGATTTGTAAGCACCGGTAACTTGAACGAAAAAACAGCGAAAGTGTATGGAGACCATTGTTTACTAACTGCCAACAGAATGGTGATGGCAGACATCAACAGGATCTTCAACTATCTTGAAAACTGGAAGACAGCTGCTATTCAACTCAAGCAATGCAAGACTTTAATGGTTTGTCCGACCAATATGCGAAATGAGCTTAGCGCACTGATCAACCGTGAAGTCAAAGCAGCAAAAGCCGGTAAAGAAGCTTCGATTACACTCAAAGTGAATTCATTGAGCGATGCCTTATTGATCGATAAATTATATGCCGCGGCTGCTGCCGGCGTAGAAATAAGATTGATTGTACGTGGCATCTTCTGCGCAGTCATTGAGCATAAAAAATTCAAGCAACCCATTCGTGCCATCAGTATTGTGGATGAATACTTGGAACATGCGAGGGTATTGATGTTTCATAATGGCGGACAAGAAAAAATTTATATCTCGAGTGCAGATTGGATGGTAAGAAATCTTGATCACCGTATTGAAGCTGCTGTACCAGTTACTGATCCTGATATACGTGAAGAATTGAAACAGATTATCCACATTCAATTAAGAGACAATATAAAAGCCCGCATTCTTGATAAAGAATTAAAGAACAACTATGTACCTTCCACCGGTAAAAAAAGGGTTCGTTCACAGATCGAAACCTATCAATACTTACACCGGAAAAACATAGCAACTGTTGAGGCTCGCCGCAATTGATATTGGAAGTAATGCTGCACGTTTACTGATCTCAGAAGTAAGTCATGATGCAGAAGGTAAACCGCGATTCAATAAACTGAATCTTGTGCGTGTTCCCCTACGTCTGGGTTTTGATGTTTTTGAGAATGGAGAGATTTCCAAAGAAAAGAGAGGCATGGTTTTACAGACTATGAAAGCATACGGACATTTGATCAATGCCTATGGTGTTCAACATATCATTGCTTGTGCGACCAGTGCCATGCGCGATGCAAGAAACAGTGCCGATCTCATTAGAAAAATTAGACTGGAAACCGGACTTGAAATAGAAATCATCAGTGGAGATCTGGAAGCATCCATCATCTATGAGAACCATGTTGCTGAAAATATGGATACCGATCATAGCTATATGTACATTGATGTAGGTGGTGGCAGTACTGAACTTACCTTTTTCGCAGAAGACAGATTGGTATTCAAGCAATCTTTCAATATTGGTACTATTCGTTTATTGAAAGATATGGTAGAAGATCACCATTGGAATGAAATGAAGGATATCATTAAGACGAAAACAAAAGGTTATAAAAAGATTGTAGCCATCGGTACGGGTGGTAATATCAATAAAGTTTTTTCGCTCAGTAAAAAGAAAGATGGCAAACCATTACCCATTGATCTACTGAAAGATTATTATAAAGAGATATCGAGTTTCTCACTGGAAGACAGGATCAATATTTACAAGCTAAGAGAAGATCGCGCCGATGTAATTGTACCGGCATTACAAATTTACATCAATGTAATGCGATGGGCAGATGCTGATGAGATTTATGTACCTAAAATAGGTCTTGCAGACGGACTCATTCAACACCTCTACTCGGAATTAACCTTACAACAACAGTAATTACTTATTTCCTACTTGGCTAATCCTAAAATCTGCCTACTTTGCATTGTTTCCAATAAGGAAAGATGACCAAAAAATACTGTCATGTCTGTTCATAAAGAAGTAAAAAAAATCACGACCAATACCTTGCTGAAAATGAAGGCAGCCGGTGAAAAGATCTCTATGATCACCGCATATGACTATTCTTTTGCAAGGTTATTTGATGAGGCAGGAATTGATGTGGTATTGGTGGGTGACAGTGCGAGTAATGTGATGGCCGGACATGAGACAACAGTGCCCATCACATTGGAGCAAATGATCTATCATGCACAATGTGTGGTTCGTGGTATTGATCGTTCATTGGTGGTGGTGGATCTCCCTTTTGGTTCTTATCAGTCTAATTCAGATATAGCGCTGGCTTCAGCGATTCGCATCATGAAAGAAAGTGGTGCACATTCTATTAAACTGGAAGGTGGATCAGAAGTGGTGGAAAGTATTCAGAGAATTGTTTCTGCAGGTATTCCGGTGATGGGACATTTGGGATTGACACCTCAATCGATCTATAAATTTGGAACCTACAATGTCAGAGCAAAGGAAACCGAAGAGGCTGAAAAGTTAAGGAATGATGCCCGCTTATTACAAGAGGCCGGTTGTTATGCCATGGTTCTGGAAAAAATACCTGCTGCATTGGCCATGGAAGTAAGTAAATCATTGACCATACCAACCATCGGTATCGGTGCCGGTTCGGGATGTGATGGACAAGTTTTGGTGATGCATGATATGCTGGGAATCAACAATACTTTTAAACCTCGCTTTTTAAGGCAATATTTGAATTTACAAGAGCAGATTCAGGGTGCGGTTGGACAATACATTAAAGATGTAAAATCCGGAGATTTCCCATCTGAAAAGGAATCCTACTAGAGGTTTACCGATAACACCATTCGATTCACCCTATTTCTTTTTTTGATTTGAACGCCGTAAAATAGATTTGATAAAACCCAATTCGTATTTTACGGAATTGAATTCATTATCAATGGCTGTTACCAACTTCAAACCACAGGACCTACGAAACGATAAAAAAATCATCACGGTCTTCACGCACATGGTTGCATGGGCTTGTTTCTTTTTTGTGCCTTATCTGGTCTTTTTCCCACGTTTGAGAGAGTTCAGCATGAGCGACAATATGCTCGCCACCATCATTTGTAATAATGTTTTCATTGTACTCTTTTACTATTTCAACACACAAGTATTGGTACCGAAGTTGTTGATCAATAAAAGATGGGGCTGGTATATTCTTTCGATAGCAGTCTGTTTAGCAGCTTTCCTTTTTTTACCAAAAGAAATCGCCAATATTATTGTAGAGCCTGAATTCATTCGTCAAAATAATGAGTTCATCAGAAACCCCGAATTTAAAGGCACTCCAAAACTTACCAGAGCACCCAGAAGAGCCAGACCGATCGCTGATCCATATAACACTGTTCTATTCTTATTGGTATTTGCTTTTGGAACCTGTATCTCTGTAACGCAACGTTGGCTGAGAACAGAACAAACCAAAAAAGAAACAGAAAATGAAAAACTGAATACAGAACTTTCATTTCTGAAATCACAGGTGAACCCACATTTCTTTTTCAATACACTGAATAATATTTATTCACTTGCAGTGGTTAGAAGTGAAAAAACAGCGCCTGCTGTGATGAAGCTTTCATCGATCATGCGATATATCCTTACAGAAACAGAAAGAGATCTGGTACCCTTGAATAACGAAGTAGACTTCATCCACAATTTTATTGAATTACAACAAGTAAGACTAACGGATAAAGTCACCTTACATTTTTCTGCCAAGGGTGATATTGACACGATGCTGATCGCGCCATTGATGTTTATTCCATTTGTGGAAAATGCTTTCAAGTATGGTGTGAGCACCAAAGAAGTATCAAAAATTGATATCTCTATTGACACCAAGGACAATATCATTTATTTTTCAGCTACAAATAATATTGTTGCAGCAGATAATAATCTCATGGAAAATACCGGTATTGGTATCAACAATGTCAAAAGAAGATTGGAACTAATGTATCCTGAGCGACATAAACTGAGTACAACGATTGAAAACAATATTTACATTGTAAAATTGGAAATTACAACATGATACATTGTATAGCCATAGATGATGAGCCGCTAGCCTTACAACTGGTTCAAGAATATTGCGCAAAGATCTCTTTTCTAAAATTAGAAAAGACCTTTACCAACACAGATGAAGCCATTGCATACATGCAATCAAATACCGTTGATCTTTTATTTCTGGATATTCAAATGCCGGATATAACAGGTATACAGTTTTATAAAGGCTTAACTGAAAAACCACCTGTTATTTTTACTACTGCCTATAAAGATTTTGCGGTCGAAGGTTTTAATGTTGATGCAGTAGATTATCTGCTAAAGCCCTTTGAGTACGATCGTTTTCTGAAAGCTTGCTACAAGGCAAAAGAATACATCGAATTCCTCAGTTCGCAAGAGGTACAGTTGAATTCATTGTTCATCAAGGTGAATTATGAGATCATGAAGATCAATCTGAAAGATATTGATCTGATCGAAGCATTGGATGATTATATCAAGATCTACATCAAACCCAATCCTGTACTTACACTCATGACATTGAAAAGTATTCAGGAAAAATTACCCCCACGTGATTTTGTAAGGGTACATCGTTCGTTCATCATTCCTATTGCAAAAATTGAAAAATTCAGCAAGTCAAAAGTGTGGATCGCTGGTAAGGAAATACCTATCGGAAGCAGCTATAGCAGTGTGTACGACCAATTGTTAGAGATTTCAAAAACAAAATAGCCATTCCCCGATTTTGATTAGCCCCTCACCTATCATTCGACAGAAAAAATCAACAAAAAGATAGTTTTACTCTGTAAATGCTGAAAGGCGTTTCATGCAGGGTTTTAGATAATAAAGTATCACATAGTTGTTCTCAACATAGTGATACTTTTTTTATGTTTGCTATTCTCTTCAGGCGCTCTTTTTTGAATCCATTACCTTTACGCCAAATTTAACCTGCATGGATTTTTTAGCACAACTAGGCATTCAATCTGCAAACCTCGGTGCCTCTACCGGAACACAATGGATAGATAGTAAAGCAAGCATTATCAGTTCATCTTCTCCCGTTGACGGTAAATTGATCGGCACTGTTCAGTCAACTGATGAAGCCACGTATCAAACAATCGTACAACAATCAGCCAAAGCATTTGAAGATTGGCGTCAGTGGCCGGCACCCAAACGTGGTGAAGTGGTTCGTCAAGTGGGTGAGGCTTTACGAAAATACAAGGAGCCATTGGGTAAACTGGTGAGTTATGAAATGGGAAAAAGTCTACAGGAAGGATATGGTGAGGTACAGGAGATGATCGATATCTGTGATTTTGCTGTGGGATTATCCAGACAATTACATGGCTTAACCATGCATAGTGAAAGACCCAAACACCGTATGTATGAACAATGGCATCCTTTGGGTATTACCGGCATTATTTCAGCTTTTAACTTCCCCGTGGCGGTATGGAGTTGGAATGCTGCCTTGGCTTGGGTTTGTGGCAATACCAGCATTTGGAAACCCAGTGAAAAAACACCACTCTGCTCCATAGCCGTTCAAAATATTGTAGCAGAAGTCTTTAAAAAAAATCAAGTGCCTGAAGGAGTGAATTGTTTGATACAGGGTGCTCGTGAAGTTGGTGAATGGATGAGCAATGACACCCGCATTCCACTCATATCAGCAACAGGATCTACCAGAATGGGGAAGATTGTTTCAGCAACTGTTGCAGGCAGATTGGGTAAAACAATTCTTGAATTAGGAGGCAATAATGCCATTATCATTTCCAAAGAAGCAGACCTAGATATGGCATTGATCGGTTGTGTATTTGGCGCAGTAGGTACTGCCGGACAAAGATGTACCACTACCCGCAGATTGATCATCCATGAGTCTGTTTATGAGACATTCAAAGCGAAATTGGTGAAGGCGTATGGACAATTGAGAATCGGTGATCCATTGGATACAAAAAACCATGTAGGTCCATTGATCGATCAGGGTGCAGTAAAATTGTATTTACAATCAATTGAAGACTGTAAAAAACAAGGTGGAAAATTTGTTGTGGAAGGTGGTGTATTGGAAGGTGCGGGATATGAAAGTGGATGTTATGTGAAACCATGCATTGCTGAAGCAGAAAATCATTTTCCGGTCGTACAGCATGAAACTTTTGCACCTATTTTATATATTATGAAGTATAATCAGCTGGATGAAGCCATTGCTTTACAGAATGGTGTGCCTCAGGGACTTTCTTCTGCTATCATGACATTGAATATGCGTGAAGCTGAACAATTCCTTTCTCATGGAGGAAGTGATTGTGGAATTGCGAATGTCAATATTGGTACAAGTGGTGCAGAAATTGGTGGTGCGTTTGGTGGTGAAAAAGAAACCGGTGGCGGAAGGGAAAGTGGTAGTGATGCTTGGAAAGCTTATATGCGTCGTCAAACCAATACCATCAACTGGAGTACACAATTACCTTTAGCACAAGGCATTCAATTTGACCTTTAATGATATCGATATGAATATCTCCGTATCAGATGCCATCAACCTATTAAGCAGAACACCTCAGGTATTAGAGGATTTGTTATCGGGTATTCCGGATTCGCTTCTTCACGCAAATGAAGGCGGTGACAGCTGGAGTCCATATGATGTGGTGGGGCATCTGATACACGGAGAAAAAACAGATTGGATACCCAGAATGAAGATCTGTTTGTCAGATGATGACAATAAAACCTTCACCCCTTTTGATCGCTTTGCACAATTTGAAGACAGTAAGGGTAAAAGTATCCATGAGTTACTGAACACCTTTCGTAAACTTCGTGATGAGAACATCACGACACTCCGTAATTTTCAACTGAGCCAAGCAGATTTTAACAGAACAGCCATACATCCTTCATTTGGAACCGTAACGCTTCAACAATTATTAGCTACCTGGGTGGTACATGATCAGAATCATATTTATCAGATCACCAGAACCATTGCCCACCAATATCGAGAAGAGACAGGTCCATGGAAAGCTTATCTTAGGATTATTCAATAAGTGACCGAACCCGTTTGAGCATTGATTGTAGTACTGAAAAATAACCCTGTAAGTAACTATGGTAATCAAAAAGAAAGCCGTCATTGATCAGTCTGGTGGTATGCATTTTATTGGGATTGATAACTCTACAGCAGAAAAATTCATCAAAAAAGGAATCAAAAGATGTATTTGTACACTCAATGGCAAATCGAGTTTACATGTTGCATTACAATCCAGAAAGGAAGAGGGTTATATTATTTATATCAGCAAAAGGGTCATGAAAGAATTAAACCTGAAAAAGGGGCTGACGGTACAAATGGAGTTAAGGGAAGATGAGAGTACTTTCCAATTTGAAGAAGCTGAGGAATGGAATGAAGTACTTGCAACAGATCCTGAAGCAAAAAAAATCTTTTCTGAACTTACCCCAGGTAATCAACGGAGTATCCTGTATTTGATCACTCGTGTAAAATCTTCCGATAAAAGAATTGAAAGGTCCTTACATATTGCCGAGCAACTCAAAAAAGGTATTCATAGCGCTGCCCGGCTAATGAAAAAATAGCACTCCGAATAGCCCGCCTATTTGTTAAGGAAAACTAAAAAAAGGGCAGGTACAGATTAAGTCTCGCTTAAGCGACGCCAAGATTTTCCTAAATCACTCAACAGCGGTTAATTTTTCATTATCATTACGGAAATTTGTGCTGATCGTTAAACTATACATTCGATGCTTCGCGGGATACTCAGCTTCATTGCCATATCATTTTCTGCGCTTATTGTACAAGCGCAACAGGTTCCTAAGACCTGGTTTCAAATGGATTTTAATAAAGACTCCTTCTACGGTATCAGTTTATACAAGGCCTACGACTTTTTAAAGGAACGAAACAAAAAGAGCGAACCGGTTATTGTTGCTGTTCTAGATTCCGGCATTGATACAACACATGAAGATCTAAAGCCCGTATTATGGCGTAACCCAAAAGAAATTCCGGGAAACAATAAAGATGATGATGGTAATGGTTATGTAGATGATGTATATGGATGGAATTTTTTAGGAAACAAAGACGGAAGAAATATTAAGAAAGCTTCTGATGAGCGCGCTAGGGTCTTTCACAGATGGAAAGATCAGTTTGCAAATAAAAAATTGAATCCGGAAGAGATGACGGAGAAGCAACGTGAGCAATTCTTTATCTGGAAAAAAGCGGTGAATCAGATGAACTTCAGTCATGAAGAGCAGATGGAGTTGATGTTTGTGGAGGTAACAGCAAAAGCGCTGAAAAAGCATGATAAGATCTTACGCCAGGAAATGGGATGTGAAGAATACACTTGCGAAAAACTGGAAAAATTTCAGCCCGTAAGTAAAATGGGTAAAGAAGCTAAGTTGGGTTTTCTTACCTGTATGAAAATGATCGGACTAGATGCTGAAGAGAAGAATACGGTATTGTTATCGCAGTTAGAAGATTATATAGAAGGCAAAAAAACAGCTTTTGAATCTAAAGAGAAAGCTCCTAGAGATTATCGTGCTGAGATCATCGGAGATAACTATTATAACCTGAATGATCGCTTTTATGGTAATGGAGATGTCATGGGCCCCAACCCGGATCACGGTACCCATGTCAGTGGACTGATCGCTGCTCAGCGTAACAATGGTGTTGGCATTGATGGTGTGGCAGATAATGTGCGCATCATGATGCTTCGTGTAGTACCTGATGGAGATGAATATGATAAAGATGTGGCGCTAGCCATTCGCTATGCGGTAGATCATGGCGCCAAGGTCATCAACATGAGTTTTGGAAAGTCTTTTTCACCTGAAAAGAATTGGGTAGACAGTGCAATTCGTTATGCAGAACAAAAAGATGTACTGGTATTACATTCATCAGGTAACGATGGTGACAATATTGATGAAAAAGATGTGTATCCAAACCCATGGTTGCAAGAATGGAATACATTGGCGAGCAATTATATCACTGTTGGTGCGAGCAGTGACCCAAAGATCACAGGAAGTATCACTGCTGAATTCAGCAATTACGGTAAACAGAAAGTAGACCTATTTGCGCCGGGTGTGAAGATCTATTCTACCATGCCGGGAGGAAACAAATATGGTAATCAACAAGGAACCAGCATGGCCACTCCTATTGTAAGTGGTATTGCTGCCATGATACGCTCTTACTACCCGCAATTATCTGCAGTACAAGTAAAACATATCATCGAAAAATCGGTGCTGGTACCTGAATCATCTGCGTATTGCTTCCGTCCGGGTGAAAAAGCAGACATTGTGCCTTTCACAGACCTATCAAGAACCGGAGGCATTGTAAATGCTTATAATGCAATGGTCGCTGCGGAACAATGGATACAGCAAGCGAACAAGCCGACTACCGAAACCAAGATCACCAACGTTAAGAAGAATAAGTCACACTAATTATTTATGAGTAGACCGCAACCCGGTGAGTACAACTCATTTTTTGAGCGATACATCAACCAAACAAAAGCGCAGAATGCACATGCATTACTGGAAGAGTTAACAACAGTCCTTGAAAATTTTTACACCGGTTTGCCTGAGTCAAAAGCTGACTACGCTTACGCACCGGGTAAATGGACTTTAAAAGAAGTATTACAACATGTAACGGATACGGAGAGGATCTTCAGTTATCGTTTATTAAGGATCGCTCGAAAAGATGCTACACCACTCCCCTCTTTTGAAGAGAATGATTACGTGGCGAATGCTGATGCCAATAAAAGAAGTTTTGATGCCATCAAACAAGAATTTTTAGCTGTAAGAAAATCCAGCAACCTGCTGATCGAATCACTTACAGAAGCGCAACTGAATAACAGAGGTGTTGTGAGCAGCACTGAAACTTCAGCCAATGCAATCGCTTTTATATTATTTGGGCACCTGATGCATCATAAGGCAGTGATTGAAGAAAGGTATTTATAGTGTTGGGGGATGGCTTATGGTCCATTGTCCATAGTAAGAGAGAGGAAGTCTCTGAAAAGTAAATAGATATCAGGGGTTTGTCTAAATAAGAAGAGGCTGTATCAGATTTTGATACAGCCTCTTTTTTTATGATATCAGGGATGACTATTTAGCAAACAAATGGATCGCTAATTGTACATCTTTAGCAGGACCATTGTACATGATACCGAATGCAGTTCTGTCTACACTGAAATAAGCCTGACCAAACAGACCTTTTTCGCTGGCGCTACGGATATTCGCATTGAATTTTACCGCAACAGTGGCTCCTTTAATGTTCAGGTTACCGCTGATTTCGCAAGTACCTTCGCCATTATAGTTCACACCGGTAATGGTGTAAGTAGCTTCTCCAAATTTAGCTACATCAAAAAAGTCTGCAGATTTCAGGTGACCAGCTAATCTATCACCAGCAGCATCAGTTACTTTCAAATTTGCCAGATCGATCACGAAGCTACCACCGGTCAGCTTACCGTTCTCTACCTGTACTTGTCCGCTTTTCACGGTAAAAGAACCGGTATGAAAATCACCGGCTTTAGAACCGATCCAGTCAACGCGGCTTTTCTCAGCTACTACGCTCAAAGTAATAGGAGCTTTTTTGTTTTCGCCGGTAAAAGAAGAAAGGCCGATCAATAAAGCGGCACTCATCAGGGTCAAAAATGCTTTTTTCATAATGTTTTTCGTTTTTACAGTTTTTGAAGCACCGTAAAATTAGGGGAATTAATGTTACAACAATAAAATTTCGGCTTAAATCTGAATGCCTGATTCTCTTATCTTCGCAAAAATTTTTCCCGTATGAATCTTCACGAATATCAAGCCAAGGAATTGCTGAAAAAATACAATGTACCGGTGCAGGAAGGCATTGCGGTAGATACAGTAATGGCGGCCGAAGAGGCGTATCGCCAGATTAAGACCCAAACCGGTAATAATTTTGCTGTAATAAAGGCTCAAATCCATGCCGGCGGACGTGGTAAGGGTAAAATTGAGGGTACGGAACAACGTGGTGTGGCAGTGGCTAAAAGTGTTGAAGATGTGGCTACAATCGCTAAAAATATATTGGGTGGAACGCTGGTGACCATTCAAACCGGTGCTAGTGGTAAAAAAGTAAATAAGATCTTGATCGCTCAGGATGTTTACTATCCCGGCCCTAATCCTGTAAAAGAATTCTATCTGTCGATCCTACTCGATCGTGCAAAAGGTATGAATGTGATCATGTACAGCACTGAAGGTGGTATGGATATTGAAGAAGTAGCACACAATACCCCTGATAAAATCTTTAAAGAGTGGGTGCACCCGGGTGGTGGCTTACAGGGTTTCCAGGCGCGTAAGATTGCCTTCAACCTAGGTCTGAGTGGTGAGGCTTTCAAGAACTGTGTAAAATTCGTAACGAACTTATACAATGCTTATGTTGGATTGGATTGCGGTATGTTAGAGATCAACCCACTGTTTAAGACCAGTGATGAAAAGATCATTGCCGTAGACTGTAAAATGAACATTGATGATAATGCTTTGATGCGTCATGCTGATACAGCTGCTTTACGTGATGTATCAGAAGAAGATCCGACAGAAGTAGAAGCCGGTCAATACAACCTCAACTTCGTAAAACTCGATGGTAACGTGGGTTGTATGGTAAACGGTGCAGGTTTGGCAATGGCGACCATGGATATGATCAAATTAAGCGGTGGTGAGCCTGCTAACTTCCTGGATGTAGGTGGTACTGCCAATGCACAAACCGTAGAAGCCGGTTTCCGTATCATCATGAAAGATCCGAATGTAAAAGCTATTTTGATCAACATCTTCGGTGGTATCGTTCGTTGCGATCGTGTTGCTGCAGGTGTGATCGAAGCATACAATAAATTGGGCAATATTGAAATTCCTATCATCGTAAGATTACAAGGAACTAATGCCGTTGAAGCAAAGAAACTGATCGATGAAAGTGGATTGAAAGTACAGTCTGCTATCGAACTGAGTGAAGCTGCAGCATTGGTGAAAAAAGCAGTTGCTTAATTGAACCTTTAAAAAATTGAAAAGCCCTGGTTAAAAGCCGGGGCTTTTTTTTGCTTCAAGCTGCAAGCTACAAGCTTCAAGGTATTTGATGTTACTTGAAGCTTGCAGCTTGAAGCAATAGCTTTTATTGATTTGAATCGATGACTTTCACCTCCATCACCGCACTGAAAGAATAACGAAGTCCGGTAGCCACTTCCACACACTCATATCTTTTTCTTCTCAGCTTACCTCGTCTGAAAACCCGTCCATTATCCATCTGAAATAATTGTCCTTCAGCAATATCAGCCACATGTGCATGCCCAAGTTTTTGTTGTTTATTATACTTACGAAGCACCAATAACAAAGCGGTTTCACCATTAGCAGTTGCTGCAGGGTTCATTACAGAAGAATGCAATGCCTGTTCGACATCTTCCGGAAAAACACCTAATTGAATAAAATGCAGTAACAATTTTGCATAACAGGTCTTCCATTCTTGTCCATGTGCTTCTACCCTGTTACGATATTGCTCAAACGTCAGTAAATGTGCCAACTCATGTAATAGTGTGATCAGAAATTCATAAGGATTCAGATCACCGTTGACAGTGATACGATGATTCTTTCCTGCAAATGCATGGCGATAATCACCCAATACCGATTTTCTTGTTCTTGTGATGGTCAAATGAATCCGGTACTGTTTGATATATGCCACGACTTCCTCAAAACTACCTTTAGGAAGAAAAGCGGCCAAGGCCTGCATTGGATGTTCAGATACGGGCATTCTTCTTTGGATTCTGCCTTAAGAATAGTCGAACTTCGATCCATGTATAAATAACATATAATCCGAGTGAAGCATAGACCGAATACACACTTTTATCTTTCCCTACCATAGACAAATAGATCAATAACGCTGCTCCAAAGCCGATGAGTTTTAACCCCATACCCGCCATAACTGCTCGTACAATGGCATTGGGGTTCGGATTCTTAGAAGCACTCAATTGTAATAACAGACCGATCAATGAAAAAAGAAATAATAAAATATTCGCAACGATCAATACATCTTGTTTCATCCCCCATTCAGCAATTTTTTTATCGCCAACAATCGTGAGTGCGTTGATGATCAAAAAGAACAGAACAAGTGGTCGGATTTTTTTTCCCATAATCATTTCTTTGTTTTACCTGAAGTATCCCTGATCAGTTTGATCAGTGACCCGGCTAATGCCAGTAAGGGCAGCAACCATATCAATACAGGTTTTGAAAAGCTAAAATATTGATCTGCCCACTTTCCACCATATATGGTTATACACAACAACACAATAAATTGCGTGGCTAGTGAGGCATAGGTTAGTAAAGTTTTATCAGGACGTTGATCTGACGGCATTATTCGCTCGATATATCTGTCTTGGGAATGGCCAAAGAAATGGTGTCTAATTGAGAGGGTGTATCTCCGGCCAATACTTTTTTCACACCATCAATATATTGTTCTTTATATCGGATGGCTTGCTCCAGTGAGTCTGTTCTCATTTTCAACATTTGAAGCGCCGCCCTACTTTCGCGGGTTCCATAACCGGGTATATAGTATTTCAGCGGGGAAAATGCGATCAACGCAATGGTGAGTCCGACCAGCAATACAAATACCGTACTCAATCCGATATAGACACTGAGACGTGATAATCTGAACGTCACTACTTCTTCATAAGTATCATCATTCATCACTACTAGGCGGTAGTTATTTCTGATGCGCTTAAGATTATTATTATTATCAGAATTGGCCATAGACTAAAATCAGGTTAAAGGTAATGATGAAATGGGTTTTGGCAGCTGCCGAAAGGGAAATAACTGTATTTTTAAAGTGATTTTATGCAGATACACCAGCGAATAAGATTTTCCGGGATGATTTTACGTTCTGTACTACCATGCTTGTCTGTTTTTTTTCTCCTTTTGACAGGCAAAAGTGTGGCGCAGCCTTATACCACCATTGAACTAAAAAAGGAAAAACCTTACGATAACAGAACCTTACCCTCTGAAAAATCGGGCAATAAAAAATTCACGCTTCCGAAGAGGATCTATAACAATACAGTTACTCATTTCAACTATTATTTCAATGCCAATCAACGCATGAATGAAATAGTAGATAGAGCTATAGAATCTCATCGAGATGATTATACACAACTACTGTCTTTTTATGATTACGATCTTGAAACCACTGCACAAGATCAAATAGATACGATACTCTATAAATGTACAGCAGGTATATTACTACATGATCTGAGAAGCGATTGGGTAGATAATCTCTACTTATTGATGGGTAAAGCCTACCTCTTCAGAAAAGATTTCGATTCCGCATTACATGTATTCCAATACATCAACTATGCTTTTGCTCCTAAAGATGACGGCTATGATATTCCCATTGGAAGTAATATAGGTAATGCCGGTGGCGTATTTACGATCTCTACCAATGAAAAAAGAAATCTCTGGAAGAAAATGACCACTACCCTTCCCAGTAGAAATGAAAGTTTTCTTTGGATGGCACGCACCTATATCGAACAAGATAAAATGGCGGAAGCCTCCGGACTTATTGCATTGTTAAGAAGCGATGCTCTTTTTCCTTCCCGTTTGCAACCAGAACTGGATGAAGCAAGTGCTTATCTGTTCTATAAACTCAATGCCTACGACAGTGCTGCTTTTTATCTGACCCGCTCTTTGAAAAAAGGAAATGACCTGCAGGATAAAGCTAGGACCTATTATTTGGCTGCACAACTTTATGAGAGAGCCAATAAAAACAATGAAGCCATTAAAAATTTTACCGAAGCCATTCGTTATGCGAAAGATCCATTCATGGAAGTGTATGCCAGATTGAATATTGCTGCGCTTGCTACCGGTGAAAAAGACAATGCCGTACAAGAGAATCTGAATGAGTTGCTAAAAATGGCAAAAAAGGATAAATATGATGTATACCGCGACATCATTTATTATGCTGCAGCCAAATTGGAACTTAGCAGAAAAGCATATCCCGCTGCTCAGCAGTGGCTTTTAAAAAGTGTTGCCTTCAGCAGCGACAATCCCATTCAAAAGCAGAAAAGCTTTTTGTTATTAGGGGATCTGAATTATGACCGTAAGGCTTATAGCCAGTCGTTTCGTTTTTACGATAGCGTTGAAGCCCGACTTTTGCCTGCCGATGAACAGCTCAGAATTGAAACACGCAAACCTGCATTACAACTGATCAGTATCAATGAAGAAAATATTGCGAGAGAAGATAGTGTTCAAAAGGTCGCTGCTTTATCAGAAACTGCCAGAACAGAGTTTTTGAAAAAACTACTTCGCCAGATAAGAAAAGAAAGAGGTATAAAGGAATCCGATGAACCTTCATTTGGTGCGGACCTTGCAGTGGACAATAAAACAAGTGGCGACTTATTTGGAAATAGTAATACTGATTTTTATTTCCTGAACAGTAATTTGAAAAGCCGTGGTTTTAGTGAATTCAATCGCAGATGGGGCAACAGACCCAATGTTGACAATTGGAGAAGACAATCTGCTATTGATAAAGTCATTACCACACAACAAACACAAGTCAGTCTTCCTCAAGATGGGAAAACTGAACCTAAGAAGGAAGAACTGAGTATGGAATCTTTATTGAATGCTATTCCGCTCACTCAGGAACAAAAGGAACTTTCCAATACCATCATTATTCGTGCTTTATTAGATAATGGAAAGATTTTTCAGCAACAACTGGATGACTATCCTTCCGCCATTGAAGTGTATGAAGAGCTTCTGAGAAGATTTCCGCAATCAGCGGAAGCAGAAGAAACTAGTTTCTTGTTAATGCAGTGCTACCGTAAAACCAATAACCTGAAAGCAGCAGATTCAGTATCTCAGGTATTCAACAGTCAATACTCGGATAGCAAATTTTTATATGGCAATACGGTCAATAACAAACAGCAGGACCCAAAAGAAAAATTATATAATAACATTTATAACCTGTTCATAGAAGGAAAATTTGAAGCAGCCATTCAAGCTAAAAAACAGGCAGAACAAACCCTGAATAGTTCTGAATGGACGCCACAACTCTTGTACATTGAATCGATCTATTATATCAAAGAACGTAAAGACAGTATTGCTATCCATCGTCTTGAACAGTTGATCGCTAACTTTTCAACTTCTCCACTGGCAGAAAAAGCCACTACGATGATCGATGTTTTGAAAAGAAGAAGTGAAATTGAGGGGTATCTATCCGGTCTGAATGTTGAAAGACCTGTAGAAACCGTTACTCGTTCTGTAGATCTTACCGGACCGGCGAATGTGATCACTAGCACTCCACAAAGGAAAGATAGTGCAGCCGCCGTCACACCTGCTATCAAAGACCTGAAACAACCGGGCATCAATATTACCAATGCTGTTCAGTCTCCTGTTCAAGCGGTAGAATTAGATTATGAATTTGTGGCCACAGATACCCAATATGCTGTAGTGGTTTTGAATAAAGTAGACGGCATGTTTGCGGGTGAGGCGAGGAATGCATTTAACAGATTCAATCAGGAAAGATTTTTTAACCGAAGATTATCCATCTCGACCCAAACTATTATTCCTGAGGTTCAGTTTTTATTGATCGGCCCATTCAAAGATGCGAATGAGGCGGTAGGATATACCGATGTAGTGAAGCCGTTGGCACCGAACCGTATTGTACCATGGCTAAGTGCCGATAAATATGGATTCTTGATCATCAGTCCGGCTAACTTACGCCTTCTGCAAACTAAAAAAGACGCAGCTGCCTATCGTGCATTCCTGCAAAAAATATTACCTGATAAATTTTAACGACCCTGAAGAGGAGCTTCACCAACTCTTCTTTAGCTTTACGACTTGTTATTAGAAACCTTTTATAGCTGATTATGTCAAAGTCTGTTCGCATTTTCTGGCGCATTTTTTTCTGGACGCTGGGCGGAGGTATTGTTTTCCTGTTAATGATCAATTTTGGTCTGTTAGGAAGAATGCCCTCTATCAATGATATTGAAAACCCGACCGCATCACTGGCGAGCCAAGTGTATGCACAGGATGGTACGTTGATGGGGAAATATTATCTCGAAGATCGTATCAATGTACAGTACAAAGACATCAGTAAGCATGTTGTGAATGCATTGGTGGCAACAGAAGATGAGCGTTTTTATGACCACAGTGGTATTGACCCCCGCTCATTGGGAAGAGCTTTGATTTATTTAGGCAGAGAAGGTGGCGCCAGTACCATCACCATGCAAACAGCAAAAAATCTGTTCACGGATAACTGGAGTACCCGCAATATCTTTCTTCGTATCATTCAGAAGATCAAAGAATCTGTAATTGCAGTAAAACTTGAACGCAATTTTACCAAGGAAGAAATCATTACGATCTATTTGAATACCGTTGCGTTTGGTGATAATGTCTTTGGTATACGCAATGCAGCTAAGACCTTCTTTCAAAAAGAACCTGACAGACTGAACATTGAAGAGTCGGCTGTACTCATTGGTATGCTAAAAGGTGCTACGATCTATAATCCAAGACGCAACCCGAAGCTGGCATTGGATAGAAGAAATACTGTGATCAATCAGATGGTGCGTAATGAGTACCTCACTGAAGCAGAAGCTGCCATATTAAAACGTAAGCCGATAGAACTGAATTATAAGAAGCTGGATGAAACAGCAGGTCTTGGCCCCTACTTCCGAATGATCTTGGGTGAAGAGATGAAGAAATGGTGTAAGGAAAATAAAAAGAGTAATGGTGACAACTATAATCTCTATCGTGATGGTTTGAAAATATATACCACCATCAATCCCAGAATGCAGCAATATGCAGAAGAAGCTGTTGCCAAGCATATGAACTATATGCAGAAGCTGTTCAATACACAAGCCAATATCAGAAATGGTAGTATCTGGAAGGGGTATGAGAATGTATTGGAAACAGCCATGAAACAAAGTGATCGTTGGAAAAATTTGGATAGAGAAGGCTTAAGTGAAGAGGATATCCGAAAAACATTCTTTGAAAAAACACCTATGCGTGTGTTTGCTTATAACAGCAGTCGTGAAACAGATACCACGATGACACCTTATGATTCCATCCGTTACCACAGACAAATGTTACAAGCAGGTTTTATGGTGATGGATCCTTTAACGGGAGAGATCAAAGCTTGGGTGGGAGGTATTGGATTCAAGTCATTCAAGTATGACCACGTGAATTTCAATACCAAACGTCAGGTAGGTTCTACCATGAAACCCCTGTTGTATAGTTTAGCGATCGAAGAAGCCGGATTTACACCTAATACCACTGTATACGATGAACAACAAAGTTTTGGTCAGTATGGATTGGTGCCCGCAACCAGCAGATCTTGTCAGGGTGGCGCTATGCCGATGGCTTCTGCACTTGCTTTCTCCAGAAACTGTGCTTCGGCATATATCATGAAACAGTTGGATGCTGAAGGAAACAATGGTGCAAAGAGATTGGTAGATTTTCTGGAGCGTTGTGATTTCAAAACTAAGATAGAGCCCTACCCTTCTATTGCATTGGGATCTTGTGAGATCTCTTTGTTTGAAATGATGCAGGGCTTTAGTATGTTCCCGGGCAGAGGCTTTAACGTAAAGCCCATGTACATCACCAGAATTGAAGACAGGAATGGAAATGTATTGGCCACATTTACACCTAAAAGAAAAGAAGTCATTAGTGAAGTAACTGCTTACTCAGTTGTGAAGATGATGCAAGGAACGGTACAAGTAGGTACCGGTCGTGGTATTTGGGGCTATGGTATGCCGGGTGTTGAGAATGCAGGTAAAACGGGTACAACCAATGAAAACAGCGATGGTTGGTTCATGGGTTATACCCCTCAACTCATGGGCGGTGCTTGGGTAGGTGCGGATGATCGTTTTATTCATTTCAATAAAGAAAGTGCGAACGGACAAGGTGGTCGCGCTGCCATGCCGATATGGGCTTATTTCTTTGCCAAAGCAGCAGCTGATCCAAACTGTGGTATCGACAAGAGTGCCACATTTGTGAAACCGGATATCATGAGCAACGATATCGTTATTGATTATCTCAATGATTCTACACCGATATTGGGTGGAGAAGGTGAAGATGTAGGTACAGGTACTTCTGAAGATTATGAAATCCCTCAGAATATCAAACTGGAAGATATAGGTGCAGAATCAGACATTAAACCTGCAACACCGAAAACACCTGAGAAAAAAGATAATAAAGGAAATACACCACCGCCACCTGCAGAAAAGCCCAAAGCTGTTCTACCTAAGAAACCCGGTGGCGGAAAATAGTTGAAAGCAACGAATATGAATTCATTGAAAGTAATTGCATTTGATGCAGATGATACATTATGGGTGAACGAACCTTATTTCAGAGAAACAGAAGATAAGTTTTGTGAATTATTAGAGGATTATTTACCACATCACTCAGTTGCCAGAGAATTATTGCATACCGAGATCAAGAATTTAAGTCTATACGGTTATGGTGTAAAAGGTTTCATGCTGAGTATGATCGAAACTGCTTTGGAAGTTTCCAATAAAACCGTTCCTGTTGAGATCATTGAGAAATGTATACAGCTTGGAAAAGAATTACTGGATAAACCCATGGTACTTTTAGAAGGTGTAGAAGAAGTACTCGATGCACTGAAAGGAAAATATAAATTGGTAGTTGCTACAAAAGGTGATCTGTTGGATCAAGAAAGAAAATTGATCAAATCCGGGTTATCGCATTATTTTCATCATATCGAGATCATGTCTGAAAAAAAAGAAGCTGACTATCAGAAGTTGATCAAACACCTGGATATAGATCCCTCTTCTTTTATGATGCTGGGTAATTCATTGAAGTCTGATGTGATCCCTGTATTGGCTTTGAATGGACATGCAGTGCATATTCCTTATCATACAACCTGGGCTCATGAAACAGTAGATGGCGATATCAAACATCCCAATTTCAGACAGGTGAATTCGATCAAAGAAGTATTATCTTTCCTTTAGTCATGAAAACATTACTCGATATTGAATCTTGGAATCGCAAGGACCAGTTTCGTTTTTTTAATCAATTTGAAGAGCCTTTTTTTGGTATTACTGTACAAGTAGATTGTACCGAAGCCTATACAAAGGCTAAAGCGAGCGGTTATTCATTCTTTTTGTATTACCTGTATCTTTCTTTGAAAGCGGCCAATCAAATAGAACCATTCCGATATAGGATCTCTGATGGGAATGTGTATTTATATGATACGGTAAATGCTTCTCCCACTATCAACAGACCGGATGGCACTTTCGGATTTTCATATATGGATTATCATCCTGACTTTGAAAGTTTTGCTGATGCTGCTAAGACAACCATGGAAGAAGTGAGAAATAGCAACGGTTTGGTCCCTGCTGTTTCCGGAGAAAATGTGATCCATTATTCATCGATACCCTGGATCAATTTCACAAGTTTATCTCATGCCAGAAGTTTTTCATTCAAAGACTCTTGTCCAAAGATATCTTTCGGAAAAATGACTGAAGTGAATGGAAGAAAACAAATGCCTGTTTCCATTCATGTGCACCATGCATTGATGGATGGCTTTCATGTAGGACAGTATATCGATCTTTATCAACAACTACTATCAGAACGATAAGCCCCTTATAAGTTCTCCCCTTTTAAATTGAAGTTGATGGAGAATTGATGAAACAATTGTCGCTGATAAAATCCTGTTGCATAACGCACTTGTAGTTTTGGCAGAATGATACCTGCACCGGCTGAGAATCCATTCAGCCCATTGGTGATATTGAATCCATTCAATTCTTGTCTGCGTTGAAAATGATAGCCGGTACTGATCTCCAGTTTTTCATCCGGAAAGAACTGAGCTCCCAATACAATATGATTGAAAATTTTTTGTAGTGTATTCTTGCTGCTGAAATCATCTTCTCCTTCACCGCTTCGGAAAGTTGTATCATTATAAAAATTATTGAAGCGGTGTAATTCATGTAGCGTTAATGAGAATTGTACAGGGGCATTCTTAAGTTTCTTGGTGATACCTGCCTGCAGATCAAATGGTAATTCTTCTTTTCTCCTACTTCTGTCATAAGTGTTGAATTGAGTACCTATATTTTTAACTGTAACACCTGCTTGTAATCCATTCTCTTCATCATGATAATTCAACCCAATATCCATTGCCATTCCTGATGATCGAAATTGACCATACCCTGAATGAATAAATTTTAATGTAGCGCCATACCACCATTTTTCTTTGTGAGTTCTGGAAGCCATCACCTGTACTACATAATCACGCGGGTTAAAACGCCCGATGATATTACCTGCTGCATCAGTTTGATCCATACTACCGTAATTGAGGTAGTTGATACCCAATCCGATATTGGTTTTTGCATTATCTAAATGATACCCGGCACTGATGCTGTAATTACTGATGCCTGCAATAAAAGCATTAAAAGAGGTATTGAGCTGTTGGTGCATTTCCTTTCTCAATAAGGCCGGGTTATGAAAAGCCATTCCTACATCTTTTCCGCCGGATGTAATATTGAGTCCCCCCAAGCCTGAAAGCTGAGCGGTATTTGCTTGTTTGAGGAAACTGAATACGGCATTCCCTCCCAAAGTTTGAGCGCTTGCAGAGATTGAATAAACTATTAAAGTCAGTAAAAGAAATATCCTGTATACCACTGTCTTCAAATCTACAATTTGTATGGTTCAGGTAGAAATTAATGCGGGTCCTAAAAAAATGAAATCCCCCATGGAGATGGGGGATCTTAACCCTTAAAACAACCAACATGAAGAAAATGTTGATGCTTAAATAACAAGATGGCCATTGAAAGGTTCAAATAGCCCCTAATTTTAATGTCATACAAGTGCAATATCTACCACCTGCTGCATGGTCTTCACATAATGGAATTCCACACCTTTGATATAGTCACCCTCAATTTCTTTCACATCTTTTTCATTCTGCCAGCAAAGAATGATCTCTTTTAAACCCGATCTTTTTGCAGCAAGCACTTTTTCTTTGATTCCCCCTACCGGTAATACCTGTCCACGAAGCGTGATCTCACCTGTCATGGCCAGATAAGGTTTTACTTTTCTACCTGTAAATGCCGAGGCCAATGAGGTAAGCATCGTGATACCTGCACTTGGACCATCCTTCGGCACCGCCCCTTCAGGTACGTGAATATGAATCGCTTTTTTAGAAAATTCTTCCGGATCAATACCATATTTACGCGCATTCGCCTGAAGATAGCTAAGTGCGGTGCTGGCACTTTCTTTCATTACATTACCCAAATTACCGGTGAGTTTGAGTTCTCCTTTTCCCTCTCCCAAAATGGTTTCAATGAATAAAATGTCGCCACCAACATAGGTCCAGGCCAATCCAACAGCTACACCGGGCATATTGGCTGTTTTGTAGATCTCATTGCTATACCTTGCCTGACCGAGTATTTTTTCTACATCCTGTAAAGTCAGGGTCGATTTCACTTTGTTTTTGATAGCCAATTCTTTCGCCTGGAAACGCATCAATGCGGCCAATTGTCTGTCCAATTCACGCACCCCACTTTCACGTGTATAGTTTTCAATGACTTTCTCTAGTACTTTATCATTGATCTTGATATTGACTTTAGACAATCCATGTGCTTCTTTTTGCTTGGGGAGCAGGTGTCGTTTTGCAATCTCTACTTTTTCTTCCACGGCATATCCACTCAGATCAATGATCTCCAAACGATCGCGGAGAGCAGGTTGAATATTTTGAAGGTTATTGGCTGTGGCAATAAATAGTACTTTGCTCAGATCATACTCCAGTTCCAGATAGTTATCATAAAAAGTATTGTTCTGCTCGGGATCCAATACTTCCAGAAGTGCAGAAGAAGGATCGCCACGGAAATCATTACCGATCTTATCAATTTCATCAAGGATCATGACGGGATTGGATGATTTACATTTCCGGATATTTTGCAGGATACGACCCGGCATAGCCCCGATATAAGTTTTTCGGTGACCACGGATCTCACTCTCGTCATGCATACCACCCAAACTCAAACGAACATATTTTCTACCGATAGCATGAGCGATAGATCGACCCAAAGAGGTTTTACCAATACCCGGAGGACCAAGGAAGCAGAGGATCGGGCTTTTCATATCACCCTTTAACTTGAGTACAGCCAGGTATTCCAGAATACGACTTTTGATCTTGGTCATACCATAATGATCAATATCCAATACTTTTTGGGCATTTTTCAGATCGTAGTTATCATCGGTATGCTCATTCCATGGAAGATCTAGCATGAGGTCGAGGTGATTGTACACCACAGAATAATCGGGCGTACTGGGATGCATCCGCTCCAGTTTTTCGATACCTGATTTGAATAGATTTTTAGCAGCATCCGGCCATTTTTTACCTTCGGCTTTTTTCTTCATTTCAGCGATCTCACGTTCATTGGTATCACCCCCCAACTCTTCTTTGATACTTTTCAATTGCTGTTGAAGAAAGTAATCTCTTTGCTGTTTATCGATCTCAGTGCGTGTTTTGTTGGTCACTTTGTCTTTCAACTCAGCAAACTGAAGCTCACGTTGGAGTATTTGGATCAGCTTTTCAGCACGCTGATGAATATCGTTGATTTCCAATAGGCCTTGTTTTTCAGCCAACTCGCTATTCAGATTACTGCTAACGAAATTGATGAGGAAAGAAGGGTTTTCAATGTTCTTCAGAATGATCGAAGCCTCTGTAGGCAGATTGGGCGATAACTGAATGATCTGTGTTGCCAAGTCTTTGATACTGCTGACGATCGCATCAAAATCTTCATGGGAAGGCAGTTCATCATCCGCCAGCATCCGAATAGAAGCTCTGAAATAAGGATCTTCAGAGTCCATTTTGAGCAATTCAAATCGCTTTTTACCTTGAATAATGATGGTAGTACCTCCATCCGGCATTTTGATAAGCTTGATGATCTTTGCGATGGTGCCAATAGCACAAAGGTCTTTGGGTTCAGGATCTTCGATATTGGCATCTCTTTGAGCTACAACGCCAATCAATTTATCTGATTTATAAGCTTCATTCACCGCTTTGATGCTCTTATCTCGACCAACTGTTATTGGAAGAACTACACCCGGGAATAAAACGGTATTACGTAATGGAAGAATGGGCAGGGTTTCAGGGATCACCGTATCCTTATCAAATTCACCATCTGTTTCATTGATGGGGATGATGGGCATGAAATCGGTCTCGTCTTCCGCTCTAAAAAAAAGTTTCTCTTTCAACATAAATAATGAATCAATCTTAAGTCATAATGTCACATAAACCAACACCGGTTCACGCAAGCTAAGTCGGCAAAAATAAGTCAATATTGATGCCATGAAGGTTAAAAGAGGGTGACTGGTACAAACTGTCGCAAAAAAAATCTCCCACCTGAGGCGGGAGACTTTTTGATCCCGATATGATCGGGAAGCTTCTTGCAAGAAGTAATATTGTCTAAAAAACAAATACTACTAGTGAGCAGCAGGAGCAGCAGCTGAAGAATCAGTTGTTGCAGCAGCAGAAGAATCAGTTGTAGCTGTAGAATCAGTTGTTGCTGGAGCTACAGTTTCAGTTGCAGCTGAATCAGTTGTAGCTTCTTTGTTTTCACCTGAGTTACATGCAGTCATGAAACCTGCAACAGCTAAAATTGCGAATACTTTTTTCATTGTACTTGTTTTTTTGAGTTTTTTGTTTGGGCGCAAAGATAACGGTCGTTTTTGCTTTTACAAATTTTTAACAGCTTTTTTTACTTTTTTCTGAAGAAAATCCTGACCGGTACCCCTTTAAAATTAAAGTTAGAACGCAGTTGATTCTCTAAATAATTGCGATAAGGCATCTTAATATCATCCGGATAGTTCGTAAAAAAGGCAAAAGATGGTACGACAGTCGGTAATTGTGTCACATATTTAATTTTTACAGTATTACCTCTTACTACCGGTGCATGGTATGCCTGAACCGCTTTCAACATGACATCGTTGAGTTGAGAGGTTGGTATTTTGCGTTTTTTATTATCATATACTTCCAAGGCCATTTCAATGGCTTTGAAGATGCGGGTTTTATCTTTCACAGAAATAAATAACACAGGTACATCTGTAAAAGGAGCGATCTTCGACTTTAAAGTTTTTTCATAATCACGCGCTGTATTTGTTTCTTTTTCAATAAGATCCCATTTATTCACTAACACAACTACTCCCTTTCCCTTCCGGGTAGCCAAACTAAAGATCGTTACATCTTGGGCTGTAATTCCTTTATCGGCATCCAGTACCAATAAACACACATCTGCCTCATCCATAGCTTTGATGGCCCTGATGATCGAATAAAATTCCAGGTCATCTTTTTCCTTACTCTTCTTCCGAATACCTGCCGTGTCGATCAGGATAAATTCCTTTTGGAACAATTTATAGTGCGTATGGATCGTATCACGAGTCGTACCTGCAATATCACTCACAATCGTTCTTTCTTCTCCGATCAATGCATTCAGTAAGGAGGACTTTCCCACGTTGGGTTGTCCGATGATCGCAAATTTAGGCAGTTGATCTTCCTCTAAAACTTCAGCAGAATCTGCATCCGAAATACCGGCAGCAATAGCATCCATCAGCTCCCCTGTTCCACTACCTGAAATACTGCTAATGAAGAAGTTATGAGCGAAACCTAAACTATAAAATTCAGTAGCTTCTAACTCACGAGTACCATTATCGACCTTATTGACCACTACATATACAGGCTTGGTAGTTCTTCTGAGCATATCAGCCATTGACTCATCCAGGTCTGTGATACCGGTAGCTACATCTACCATAAAAACGATAGCATTAGCTTCCTCGATGGCGATTTTTACCTGCTTGCGGATCTCTTTTTCAAAGATATCTTCCGTGTTCGGCACAAAACCACCCGTATCGATCAGGTTAAATACCTTTCCATTCCAATCAGCAACACCGTACTGACGATCTCTCGTTACTCCACTGATATCATCCACAATGGCTTTTCTTTTCTCTAGCAAACGATTAAAGAAAGTACTCTTCCCTACGTTTGGTCTACCTACAATAGCTACTGTATAACCCATATTTTAAATTGATTTAAATATCTTAATTAATTGATAATCATATTATTGATATCCGTATTCATTCAATTGCATTTCGTTATCACGCCATTTAGGACGTACTTTAATAAAAAGTTCAAGAAACACTTTTTGTCCAATAAAAGCCTCGATATCTTTCCTCGCTAATGTTCCTACTTCCCTGATCATCTTGCCTTTATCACCAATGATGATGGCTTTTTGACTTTCTCTTTGAACAATGATATCCGCCTGTATCTTAACCAGTGTTTCCTTTTCCTTGAACTCGTTCACCATGACGGCGGTATGGTAGGGAATTTCATCCCCAAAGAGTTCATAGATCTTCTCTCGGATCATTTCTCCCACAAAAAACTTGGTAGGAAGATCACTCAGATCATCTTCACTATAGAAAGGAACTCCCTCCGGTAATAATGCCAGAATGGCATCTAACAGTTTCTGAAGATGAACTTTCTGAAGGGCAGATATTTTGATGAGTTGCTTACAATAGGGCTTAGTTGCAAAGAAAGCCTCTGCTTCAGCGATCTTTCCATTGGCAGCTTTATCGATCTTATTGAGGACCAGTAAAGCCGGTACTTTCAACCGGAGTGAAGAAAAGATCGCATCACATTCTTGAAAATCATCATTGGCGTCCACCATCAACAAAGCCAGATCTGCATCCTCCAAAGCTCCTTTTACGGAGTCCATCATGCGCTGGTGGAGTTTGTACTTGGGATCAATAATACCCGGAGTATCGGAAAAAATGATTTGGTATTCACCCGGCTTATTCAAAAAAGCCTTGATACGATGACGGGTGGTCTGTACCCTTGGAGATACAATGGCCATTTTCTCCCCCACCAATGCATTCAGCAATGTGCTTTTTCCTGCGTTGGGTTTACCAAATATGTTGACGAAACCTGATTTCATAAGGTTGTTTTCAAATGATGTTTGACTAATTTCCGAAAGTTTTCTGAGGAGAGGGATAGAGAAATGGAGATAAACGGTAGTGTAACCTGTCTTGATGGGTCACTAGATTGTCTAACATTCAGTATCCGGAGTATCCTCCAGCCGAAAAAAAGTCATGCTGACTTAAAAAACCAAAAGCCTCAAATTGAGGCTTTCAAGTTTGATTGTTGCGAGGGAAGGGATCGAACCTCCGACCTTCGGGTTATGAGCCCGACGAGCTACCGCTGCTCTACCTCGCGATGTTTGGGTTGCAAAGGTACGGGCTAGCAGTTTCTCCTCCAAATAATAATTGATTTAATCGTTTGTTCTTCTCTTGATCGTAGCACCGCCACTGGTATTGATATCACGTATCAATCCTTCGCCTTTGTAGTAAACAGCACTGGCTCCACTGGCTTGGGCACTTAATTCTTTATTGACACTGATCCTTGCTACTGAAGCACCTGATGCATCGATCTTACAATAATCACTATTCAAATCATAACAACGAACATCGCTGGCGCCATTTGCATCAATATTCAGTTTAGCGACAGTACCTGTTACCTGAATCCTGGATGCTCCGGAAGCTTCTAACTTAAGGTTCTCGCTTTCAACTTCACCTTTAAAATCACTGGCACCCGACATTTGAATACGTAATTGGTCTCCTTTGATCTTACCTGATACTTTTACATTGCAGGCACCTGAGGCTTCAATACCTGTAATGGACTTGAATGTAACATAAGCCTTCATCTTATTATTGTTCCATTTACGCCAGTTCAGTCCTTTTCCGTCGAAATAAATACGCAGAACATTGCCACGCATTTCCGTACGGATACGTTTCAATATTTCATCATCATTGGCACTTACAGCTACCGCTTCTTCAGAACCTTGAGAAATGTATAGATCAATGGCACTGGATACCTCAATTGCAGTAAATCCCTGATGCTTTCTCACCTCTGCATTTCCATCATAGACCAGGTTCTTTTCTACCTGAGCCAGTCCTACCATGGCAGTTGATACCAGGATGATAAAAAGTATAAATCGTTTCATACGAGTGTTTTGAGTGTAACGAATCATGGAAAATAAAGTTACAGTTGGGGGCAATTTAGCTATTTCATAGCTTTGTGGAAGATCATTCCTCGGGGTGCTTCCTAATATAATCGGGAGGCTGAGATAATACCCGTTGAACCTGAACAGGGTAATTCCTGCGAAGGGAAGGCGTACATTTTTGGTCGTACCTCTCCATTAGCTGTTTCCCTGTTCCCATTATTAACTTTTTAAATCATTTCAAATGAAAAAGTTTTTGGGAACAATGTCACTGACATTCCTAATCCTGCTCGCATTCGGGCAAAACAACAATTCCTTGCGCGGAAAAATTACTGACCGCACAACTAAACAACCCATCAGCGGGGCCTTGGTTAACCTGAACAACCTACAAGTAGTAACCGACGACAACGGTACTTTCACCTTAAAATGGTCAGGTAGTGAAAGCGCTTCTTTAAAAATTATCAGTCTGGGTTATCGTGAACAATCCATTCCGTTAAACAAGCTTTCTCTTTCTCAAGAGTTGTCCATTGAATTGGAACCCGGTTCTCTTTTTTTACAGCCACTGGAAGTGAGATCGATCCGGGCAACAGACAAAGCACCTTTTGCCAAAACAAATTTGGCCAAAGAAGAGATCGTTAAGAACAATTTGGGACAAGACATCCCTTTCCTACTCAACCAAACACCTTCTGTTGTGGTAAGTGCTGATGCAGGTAATGGTGTAGGCTATACCGGTATTCGTATCCGTGGAACGGATGCTACCCGTATCAATATTACTTTGAATGGTATCCCTTACAATGATGCTGAAAGTATGGGTGCATTTTTTGTAAACCTGCCCGATTTTAGCTCTTCTGTTAATAGTGTACAAATCCAGCGTGGTGTGGGTACATCTTCAAATGGTGCTGCTGCTTTTGGCGCAACCATCAATCTGTCTACCAATGAATTCAATGAGAAAGCCTATACTGAACTGAATAACAGCTTCGGCTCTTTCAACACAAGAAAACATACACTACGTGCCGGAACAGGCTTGATCAATAAACATTTTACGCTGGATGCGCGTATCAGTAGCATTCAAAGTGATGGTTATGTAGACCGTGCCTCCAGCGATCTTCGCTCCTTTTATATCAGTGGTGCATGGCTGAATCAAACATCATCTTTACGTTTCAATGTATTCGCTGGTAAAGAAAAAACCTACCAGGCTTGGTATGGTATTGACAAAGCCACCCTTGAAAGCAACCGCACTTTTAATCCGGCAGGTACTGAAAAGCCCGGTACTCCTTACGATAACCAGACAGATAACTATACACAAACTCATTATCAGCTATTCTTTAACCATGCCTTCAATAGTTACTGGTCTTTACAAACAGCCGCTTTCCTGACCCGTGGCTATGGCTACTATGAAGAATACAAAAGCGAGGAAGAGTTCAAAGATTATGGCTTACCCAACATAAGTCCACTTGATACAACCACGGATCTTGTTCGTCAGCGTTGGCTCAACAATTATTTCTATGGGCAAAATGCTTCACTACAATATCGCAAAGGAGGTAATGAATTTACTTTGGGTGGCGGTTGGAGTACGTATACAGGAGATCACTATGGTACTTTGCCATGGTTACAAAGAGGATCGGCACCTGCTGGATATAAATACTACAATCACCCTGCAACAAAAAAAGATGCCAACTTTTTTGTCAAATGGCAACAACAATTCGCAACCAACTTCTTTGGGTTTATTGATGTGCAGTACAGAAATGTATCACATACGATGAATGGATTTCAGGGCAACCCTACCTTATTGGTAGATAGAAACTTCGGTTTCTTTAATCCGAAGTTGGGAGTAACCTACCGCAAGAATAATGTGCAAGCTTACGTGAGTTATGCAATTGGACAAAAAGAACCGAATAGAGATGATTTTGAAGTAAGTGCAACCAATCAACCAACTTCAGAAAAATTGCAAGACCTCGAGGTAGGGTTTGATTACAAAAAAAGTAATCTTCAGTTTGGAGCCAATATCTATTACATGAACTACATCAATCAACTTGTTTTAACAGGCCAGATCAATGATGTAGGTGCCTATACACGTTTCAACGTTCCGAGAAGTTATAGACTGGGTATTGAATTACAAACAAGTTGGAAACCAGCTTCATGGTTCACTGCAGGTGGTAATCTGACATGGAGCCGTAACAAGATCAAAGCATTCACTGAATACTTCGACAATTTTGATACCAACGGACAAAATTCTGTTGAAAGAAAAAATACAGACATTGCCTTCTCTCCTTCCGTTGTAGGAGGTACGCAGTTATTATTCTTCCCTAACAAACAATGGGAAATTGGCCTACTTGGAAAATATGTAGGCAAACAGTACATGGATAATAGCGGATTGGACAGAAGTTTATTGGATGGATTCAATACACAAGACCTACGCGTCATCTACAATTTCTCTAACAAGAAATTTAAATCTTTACAAGTGATTGGACAGATCAATAATGTCTTCAATACACTCTATGCCCCCAATGGATATAGTTATACTTATATCAGCGGAGGTGCTCAGTATACAGACAATGGTTTCTATCCAATGGCAGGAAGGAACTTTATGATTGCGCTGAATATAAGACTGTGATCAAAAGAAGAATAATGAACAGAGGAATGTCCAATGATGAAGTTAGAAAATCATTCATCATTGGACATTCCTCTGTTTTCTATTCATTATTTATTTGCTTCTTGCCATGCCAACATTCCACCCATAACATTGATCACATTGGTGAAGCCCATGGTGCCCAGGATCAAACATGCCTGTCCGCTTCGGTTACCACTTCTGCAATAAACATATACTGTTTCATCTTTCAGTTCTTCAATTTCATCTACCTGCATGGTTTGAACTTTACCAAGCGGTAACAAAATTCCACCGATATTAAATTCAGCATGTTCATGAGGTTCACGTACATCCACAAGATGTAATGATTCACCACTGTCTATTTTTGACTTCAGTTCTTGTACGGTAATTGTTTGCATCATTGAAATATGAATTGATTAGTATTGGTCCGGAGGAATGATCCTCCCTGTGTCTCTGATGGGTGCAACACTGCTGATATATAGATCCATCACTTGTCCCTGACGAATTTTATTCGGCACTCTATTTCCTGAAGGATCCAGTAGTTCAGATAAATATTCAGGTGATTGTCTAACAACAAATGCTGTAGCTGAATCTTTGATTGCCCCCAGTCCTACAATAGCACCGGGATTAATACTCAGTGTTGCCAAATATGATCTTGCTTCTCCCAATGTCATACCTATAAGATTGGGCACATCCATTTCGGTGCCACCTAATCCACTTCCCAGAACAAAACTAATGGTAGCACCTAAGGGCACTTTATCACCGGCTTTGATGGGAACTCCATTATATAATTGTTCTAATACCGAGTTTCGGGCAATATCTGGTTTATAAGTGATGGTACCCATTTTCAATTGCAGACTTTGCAAATACAACTCTGCACTCTTCACAGAATAACCGATCAAACTAGGCATTTCAACTTGAGGAGATACTTGACGATTAACGGTCAAATAAATGGTACGACCGGATTTAACAGCTGCATCAGCTTCCGGGGTTTGACGAACTACTGCCAGTTTCGGTAGACTATCCACGTAAACGGAATCCTGAATCTCTACTTCAAATCCGGCCTGCTCCAACACCTGAATAGCAGCAGTTACTTCTTGTCCGGTTACTGAAGGCACTGTTGTTACCTTACCATAATTGGTGATCCATCCCAACAATGAAAAAAACAAAACGATCAATATCAAAACAATGCCTAATCCGGCTAGGATATTCACCCACAAGGGCTTTGCTGTTATTTTCTGAATGAATTCCTTCATGTGTTGTTACGCTTGATGATTGACTTTAGGAAACAAGATACAGATTCCCTACAGTCGCTATCCTTTATATGAACTGATTTTTAAAATTTTAACGAAGTGCTTCTGCCACTACTGCTGAATAAAAATCAGTTAAAGACATCCCCATAGCCCTTACTTGCTGTGGTATCACACTGGCTTCACTTTGTCCGGGTACCGTATTCACTTCCAACATATAAGGTTGACGAAGTTCAGTGTTGTAAATAAAATCAATACGCACAACACCTCTGCAATTCAGCACTTCATACACACGCTTAGCGGCTGTTTCTAATTGCAGTTTCATTTCATCATCGATGTTGGCAGGAGTGGTCTCAATACTTTTTCCTTGGTATTTTGCTTCAAAGTCAAAGAATTCATTTTTTGTTTCGATCTCTGTGATGGGCAATACCTGAATATTTCCATTCGACTTAAATACACCGATTGTAAATTCTCTCCCACTGATGAATTCTTCTACCAATACCTGATCGTCTTCTTTGAATGCTTTCTCTAAAGCTCCTGCTAACTCATCGGATGCATTCACTTTGCTCATACCGATACTGCTACCGCCATTGTTTGGCTTTACAAATACGGGTAATTTCAATTCAGCTAGTATATGAGAAGTGGCTACCGGTGTATGCTTGAAGAGATGCATGGATTTAGCAACATGAACACCCCCAAATGCCGCCACCGCAACTGTATATCTTTTATTGAAAGTAAGCGCAGAGGTTGCTGCATCACAACTGGTATAGGGTAGTTTCAACATATCAAAATACCCTTGAAGCTTTCCATCTTCACCCGGTGTACCATGAATGCAAAGCAATACCACATCAAAATGAATGGTCTGTCCCTGATCAGTGATTGAGAAGTCATCTCGATTCACTTTTGACTTCTCACCATTCACATTTTCATACCACCATCCTTCCGGATTGATATCAATTTTATAGACATCGAAAAGTGATCGATCTAAATTGTTCCCAACGGTAATAGCACTCTTATAACTGATCTGCGCCTCTCCACTTAATCCACCCGTAACTAATGCCAATTTTTTCTTCATATTGATAAGGTTGTGAGACAAAGATAGGATGTGAATGTAAGATGTCAGATCGCAGATGTCAGATGTGAAAAATAAATCTTCTATAAAAAAAGGTGAAGAAACTACCCGTCTCTTCACCTCACGTTGACGGGAAATATCACCCGCCGTTACTAGTTGTTGTAGGTTTAAGTACAACAATGATTGACAACTCTAAGCTATTCACTTTTCCCAGTATTTGCAAGCATTTCAGGGAAAAGTTTAGCACATCCATTTGTGTATTAGATGTGCATTTTCTCTTTCTTCGCTAACAGCTCTTCCACTGTTTCCTGATACATTTCATCAGGCACACAACAGTCTACCGGACAAACCGCTGCACACTGTGGTTCTTCATGGAAGCCCTGACATTCAGTACACTTATTAGGTGTAATGTAGTAAGTATCAACGCTGATGGGCTCGAAACGCTGGTCTGCGTCTACAATGCTACCATCCATAAGGGTAAATGAACCCTTAATGGTTGTTCCATCAGAGATCGCCCATTCTACACCGCCTTCATAGATGGCATTATTAGGACATTCGGGCTCACAGGCACCGCAATTGATACACTCTTCAGTTATTTTGATCGCCATATTAAAAATGGTTTGTTGGGTTAGTGATTTTACATTTGCTGTTCCAAAAATACGGTTGACAAATGATTTTACAAGAACGAATTCAGTTACTGGCCCGATTAGGGGAATATATGTTGAACAAAGAAGAAGAATGGATGGCTGTACAAGACCGCGCCTACCGCGAAAATGCCTGGTTCATTCCTGAATTCATTGAAAAGGCCGTTACTCAAATCGCTACCCGATTCCTGCAACCGGAACTGTTATTGAATTGGGCCCAACAATACGATATTCAGGACCAACCTTCTCAGGTTAAAAATGTGGGTATTGTGATGGCAGGCAATATCCCATTGGTGGGTTTCCATGATTTTTTGTCTGTTTTTATTTCAGGCCATTCCATGACCATCAAAACCTCGTCAAAAGATGAGTTTCTCATCAAACACTTGATCAAAAAGCTGTATGAATGGGAGAATACCATACAGAACCAAGTTTCCTTTGCAGAACAACTCAAGGGATGTGATGCCTATATCGCCACCGGCTCAAATAACTCAGGTCGTTATTTCGATTATTATTTTGGTAAGTACCCGAATATCATTCGCAGAAACAGAACTTCTGTTGCAATTCTGGATGGGAGTGAAACCGAAGAAGAATTGGATCTGTTGACCGATGACATCCAATTATACTTTGGTTTAGGTTGTAGAAATATCACCCAACTACATGTACCGGAAGGATATGATTTCGTTCCCATGCTGGATTCATTGAAGAAATATGGTTATCTGATCGACTATCATAAATACAAACACAATTATGATTACCACTTGGCATTGTTGATCATGGGGAACAAATATTACATGAACAATGATTCCATCATACTCACTGAAAATAGTTCTCCTTTTTCTCCTGTTAGTCAGGTACATTATCGTTTTTATACGGATAAACAAAAGCTAGCAGAAGAACTCAATGGTGATCAAGATATACAATGCATTGTGGGTAAAGGACATATTCCATTCGGACAGGCTCAATACCCGGGATTGATGGACTATGCAGATGGCGTAGATACCATGGCTTTTTTAAAGTCTTTGTAAGATAACAGCTTAGTGTTCAAACATATCAAAGAGCTGTTTCCCGTCTATCCCAATCGTTTTTCGACTAAGGCGATTATCGTAACTTTAAGCTTGTTTTATCAGGCAGACCTCCGATCTACGAGGATTGCCGTAAAACATTTGTTAAATACTGTCAGTGGTGAACTGTCATTACAACAGCTTTGTTTTATTTGTTACCGGAAAGGCATATTTTTTGATCAGATTAAAATCATAAAAGACCATGCATATGAATCTCAAGAACATTTTAGCCGTGGTTGCCATCAGCGCCACCACTGCTGTCCTTAGTGTTTGGGGCTTTAGTAAGTACAACAATTATCAGCGCGCAGGGATGCAGGAAGAAGGGAAACTACCTGTGAACTATGCCGGATTTTTTGATAAAAACAATAATATCGGTGCGGCAGTTGATTTCACACCTGCTGCCACTTCTGCGACACCCGCAGTAGTGCACATTAAAACAAAAACAAAAGCCCGTCAGGTGAGCAATCGCCAACGCAATCCTTTTGCTGATATGTTTGGTGATGACTTCGGTGATTTCTTTGGTGGTCCACGTGTTATTCCTGAACAGCGTGCCAGTGGCAGCGGTGTATTGATCACAGAAGATGGATACATCATCACCAATAACCACGTAGTAGATGGTGCTGATGAGATCAATGTTACTTTGGCCAATAAAAAATCTTATAAGGGTACTGTTATAGGTACTGACCCTAGCAGTGATATTGCAGTGATCAAGATTGAAGGAAAGTCACTCCCATACCTCGTTTATGGCAACAGTGATGAAGTGAAACTGGGACAGTGGGTGCTGGCCATTGGTTATCCTTTGAATCTGGATGCAACAGTTACTGCAGGTATCGTAAGTGCTAAGTCAAGATCCATCGGTATTAACAGCCGCCAAAGCCAAAGTCCGGTTGAGTCATTTATACAGACAGATGCTGCGGTAAACTCTGGTAATAGTGGTGGTGCATTGATCAATACCTCCGGTGAATTGATCGGTATCAACTCAGCAATTGCTTCTCCTACCGGCTCTTATGCAGGTTATTCTTACGCAATTCCTGTGAACATTGTAAAGAAGATCGTTACGGATATTGTGAAGTTCGGAACTGTTCAGCGAGCTTATATCGGTATTAACTATCCAAATGAAAATCTTTCCGACGAGCAAAAACGCGAGTTAGAAAAAGAAATTGGTGTTGCGATCAAAGAAGGCGAAGGTGTATATATCACAGGTGTTCCTGAAGGAGGTGCTGCTGCAGCTGCCGGATTAAAAAAAGGTGATATCGTAACCAAAGTAAATGGCAACCCTGTTACCAGCGGACCAGAATTACAAGAGCAAGTGGCTTTGTACAAGCCCGGCGATAAAATCACGTTGGCTTACAAACGTGGTGGTAAAGAAAACACAGTAGGTATCACACTAAAGAATAAAGTAGGTACTACAGATATCGTTAAGACCACTTCTATCATGGAACAAATTGGAGGTGAACTGGAAAACATCGATAAAAGTTTGGCTACAGCCAATGATATCAAAGGCGGTGTTCGGGTTAGAAAAGTGGGAAGTGGCCTTTTAAGCAAAAGCAGAATGCAAGACGGATTTGTGATCACCGGTGTGAATGGACGTGAAGTAAAAAATCTGGAAGAGTTTCAAGAAATTCTTTCTTCATTGAAAGGAAGTGGCATCATTCGTCTTGAGGGAATTTATCCCGGATTCGAAGGAAACTATACTTATCCGCTTACATTATCGAAAGAATAATTCGAAAAAGAATACATTAAAAAAGGCAACTGAATCAGTTGCCTTTTTTAATGTACACAAGGTGATCACCCGGCATCAATTCAAAATGTTCTTTTGGTGAAAATGTATAAGTCAATGACGAAAACAAATTGATAAAATGTCCTTGCAACCATTCATGATTCACTTCAATGGTTGCTCTTTCTTTGTCGGAAAGGTTCAATAACACCAATACTATCTCTGTATCTTTTTTTCTGAAATAAGCCATAACACCTTGCTGATCTGAAGGAAGAATAAATGTCTCCCCTTCCAAGATTGCGGATGATTGTTTTCGATATTGTAATAGTTGCTGATAAAACCCATCTAATGATGGACTCTCTTTCCAATCAATCTGATCCTTATCGAAAAAAGCCAGTCTTTTAAGATTAGGATTTTCTTGTCCGCTGTACACCAAAGGCATCCCTTGCCAGGTACAGGTAAATACAGCCCATGCTTTTGCAGCGATACCATATTTTTCATACTCAGTCCCATTCCAGCTATTCTCATCATGATTACTGGTAAAGAAAAGTTTGATGGTGCCTGATGGATATTGAGAATAAGCATGTAATACTTCTCTTACCTCATGTAATCCTGTTTCGCCCTTCATAAATTTTTCTGATACATGCATCCACCACCATGCATAGGTAGCATCGAAAGCGTTATGATATTCTACCACCTCACATTCGGCAAGCCAGAAGCAGGGTTTGATAGCATCGCATTGTGTTCTGGCATCGATCCAAAAATTAAGCGGAACAAGATGAGCCATATCGCAACGAAATCCATCGATATTAAACTCTTTGATCCAATACTTCATTGCATCAACTAAAGCAGAACGCATTTCCGGATTATCGAAATTCAAGTCGATCACATCTTTCCATCCGTTGCGTTCAGTAAAGTTCCCTTCAGCATCTGTGATAAACCAATCAGGATTAGTTACCGTCCAGTGATGATCTGCCCCGGTATGATTGGCCACCCAGTCAATGATCAATTTCATGTCGAGTGCATGAGCTTGATCAACCAACATTTTAAAATCTGCTGCGGTTCCAAACTCGGGGTTAATATCCGTATAACTACTACAGGCATAATAACTACCCAGCGTACCCTGACGCTTCTCAACGCTGATAGGTGTAATGGGCATTAACCATAGAATATCAATCCCCATGCTTTTTAGTCGTGGCAGATGTTCCATGAAAGCGCGAAAAGTACCTTCTGGAGTGTATTGTCTTACATTCACCTCGTAAACGGAAGCATGCTTCGCCCAAGCTGTTACGGTAAATCGATTGCTCATACTACGATGTTACTGATTTTTCCATAAATCAGGTATTTATACGTATTGTCCGGCTATCAGCGTACAATTAGTTTTACCGCTTCAAATCAATCATCACAATGACATCTAAGAAGCAAATCATCCTAGTCAAAGACAAGCGAATCGAGTTACTGAAGAGTGGATCTATCGACTTTATTTCGCTAACAGATATCGCTAGGTATAAGAATCCGTCTGAGCCGAAGGATATTATCAAAAACTGGATGAGAACTAAGTCTACCATTGAGTTTTTAGGTATTTGGGAATTATTACATAATCCTGATTTCAAAGGGGTCGATTTCGACCCCTTATTAAAGGAAGCAGGCAGTAACAGTTTCATTCTATCCCCATTAAAATGGATAACCCTCGTCAATGCAAAAGGTATCATTGTAAAAGCCGGCAATTCAGGTGGCACCTTTGCGCATAAAGACATTGCTTTTGAATTTGCCTCATGGATCAGTGCAGAGTTTAAATTATACCTGATCAAGGAAGTTCAAAGATTAAAAGAACAAGAATCATCCACCCATCAACTAGAATGGAACATCCATAGAACGGTTGCTAAAATCAATCACAAAATTCACACAGATGCTATTGTAGATATGTTGATACCTCCTACTCTCACCAAAAGACAAATTGGAGTAGTGTATGCATCAGAAGCTGAGGTCATCAATATGGCTGTATTTGGGAAGACAGCAAAACAGTGGAAAGAACATCATTCAGGAAACATACGAGATCATGCTACTTTAGAGCAACTCATCATTCTCAGTAATCTGGAAAGCATCAATGCCTTATTAATTAGAAATGGATTGACCCAACAACAACGCTTATCTGAGTTGAATAAAACAGCTATTCAACAAATGAGATCCTTACTCAACAACCCTTCTCTGAAACAATTGGAAAATAAAACTCAATAAAACCACCGCTAAAGCGCCCACGACATTCAACCAAAGGAATCCTAATCCAATGATATTATAACGATCCAATAAGAAGAAACCTATCACGACTAATTCACCGATGACAGCTGCTGCAAACACGGCATTTGCTTGTACTTTTTTCATATAAAATGCTACTAGGAAAATACCCAGGATCACACCATAGAAAAGGGAACCCAAAACATTGACGGCTTCAATCAAACTACCCATACCTGATGCAAACTGAGCCGTGATCACACAAAAGATACCCCAACCCAACGTATAATATTTAGACTGTTTATATTCTTTTGCACATTGATCAGGATCAGTACTATCTGTTTTAATTCCTTGTAATCGTTGATGAAAATCGATCATGGTACAGGATGCCAATGAATTCAATGCTGCTGCAATAGAACCCCATGCTGCCAAAAAGATAATTGCGATCAATAAACCGACCAAGCCCTTGGGAAGAAAATCAACCACAAATCTTAAAAAGATATAGTTGGTATCATTGGTATCTGCGCCTGGCACAGCCTTTGCCAATACAGCTTTATACTGTTTTTGCAATCCGGCTAATTGCTGAGCCCCCAATGCAATACTATCCTTATACTGTTCTTGTTTTTCTACAGTATACTGTCTACTCCACTCTTGTTGTTTGACCTGATACGTATTGAATTGCGATTGAATGGATGCTAGCTCTTGCTTGTAGGAGGTTTGCATCGCTTTTTCTTCTACCGCTTTATTAAAAAAAACAGGTGACGGAGTAAACTGATAGAAAGTAAACAACAAAGCACCCAATAACAAGATCAAGAATTGCATAGGTACTTTTACCAATCCATTCATGAGCAATCCTAATCTGCTTTCCGTATTGTCTTTTGCAGTTAAATAACGACCTACCTGCGATTGATCGGTTCCGAAATAAGAAAGTGCTAGAAAGAACCCACCAATAACACCACTGATCAAATTATACCGGTCTTTCCAATCAAATCCATTCTCTGTGATACCCGTTGTAATGACATTGAGTTTCCCTGTTGCTCCACTCACTTTCAATGCATCATTAAAACCTACACCTTCCGGTAAATAATCAACGATCAAATAGCCCGCAACAAACATTCCGGCAAATATGATGATCAGTTGTAACTGTTGGGTATAAGCTACTGCTTTTGCACCCCCACTAACCGTATAAATGATCAGCATCCCTCCCATGACAATATTCGTCCAGAAGATATCCCATCCCATTAAAGAAGATAAAATGATCGAAGGCGCATAAATACTGATACCTGTTGATAACCCTCTTGAGAGTAAGAATAAAAAGGAAGTAAAAGTTCTGGTCTTCAGATCAAATCTTTTTTCCAAAAACTCATAAGCAGTAAAGAGCTTGAGTTTATTGAATAAAGGCACAAACGTCACACATAAGATCACCATGGCAATGGGAAGACCAAAGTAATATTGCACAAAACGCATTCCATCCGTAAATGCTTGTCCGGGTGCTGATAGAAATGTAATGGCGCTTGCCTGTGTACCCATGATACTTAACAACACAAGATACCATGGCATACTTCTGTTACTCAGAAAATATCCTTCCAGATCTTTACTGGTTCTGCTTTTATACAGTCCATAAGTAATGATCCCCACAAGTGTGATCACCAATACGATCCAATCTGCCTTACTCATGCATAAGTTTTAGTGAGCCATTGAAAAAATAGGATCAACCCCAATAATACCAATAATACAAACCAATACCAGCTTCGCCAGGATTTGAATAAGGGTATTTTTTCTTTGGTACTCATATGAGTTATTTATTTCGATTATGAATGAGACTTCCACTTAATAATCCTAATGCTAATCCAATCAACAAACCTACACGCACATTTTTGATCACAAAACCAATGGCAATCCCGATCAATACCAATGTCAATATACCGATCTTTCTTCTCCGCTTCATATTATGGTTGCTTGGGTAAGGCTATCAAATTCGCTAAAATTTTAAATGCCCCGGGATTTCCGGCAGGCAATTGTCTAAACATCACAAGACTTACATAAGCGAAATTACCTTTCCCATATTTCGTTGTGATCAAACTGCCGGTACTTTCTTTTTCGTCTTTATCATTCATTCCTAAAGGTGCTTCATATTTTCCGGCGAACTGATCTGCTTGATACGTGCTTCTTTCCTGTATCCAATCTTTAAAATCTTCCTGTGAAATTTTGTTAGGATAATTCAGTACCGGATGTTGTGGTTGTACAAATTTCACAACAGCATCTTCTTCTGTTACACGTGTGCTGCTGATCTGAAAAGGATATGGCCCAATCTTAGGATTTGATACACCACCTTGATTTCTGTTGTATTGAACGATCAGATTTCCTCCATTTTGTACATAACGCATCATTACATCATACTTTCCGGTAAGCCACTCATGTATATTGTAGGCTCTTACACCTGTTATGATCGCATCAAGATCTTTTAATCCTTCATCTGTTACAGATGCGTCATCTAAGATCTTCACTTCATAACCTAATTGTTTTAATGCATCAGGCATAACATCTCCTGAACCGGGAATAAATCCGATCTTCTTTCCTTCTACTTTAATTTCAGTATCAATCACTTTTACATAATCCCTAAAAGCATAATGTATATTGGGGATATGATCGTAACGAATAGATTTGAAATAGTCAGAAAAATTCAACGCTTTTCCTTCGGGCATGAGAATACGCATCGTTGCTTCCAAATACTTTATAGGAGCTTTTGAATTATACACTTTGGATATGGGAATATCTATGATTTGCCTTTGCCCTTTTGTGAAACTTCTCTTCTCTCCGGCTATCACCGACTTCACTGCCTCTTGCCGAATATTCAAATCAGTTACTAAACCCGGATGTGTAAAGTTGGATCTATATACCACGTGTAACATCGAGTCTGAACGATTTTTCCCTTTCTCATCCTTCACATTCAATAATACTACAGATGGATTCATATACAATTCTACATGTGGAACGATGATGAAAGGCTGATACAATTCTCCTCTTTCCGCATCCACATACTTATACATTACGGGTTTCTTGAACTCGAAAAGCACACCTTCGATATCTACGGTAAAAACAGCATGGTATAATGGATCATTCCAGAACTTACCTACCTCAAGCTGATCCTCTACTACAAACATCCCATCATTTTCTCTCGGTTTGCGAAGCCAATAAGGCTGAGTCATTTCAGGCCCCGATGTCGGTACCAATACTTTTGCAAACTGATAATTCTTATTTCTTTCAGTAGCAATCATAACAGTAGTATCCTGCTGATCGGCCAACTTCACAGATTGTATTTTAATCGCTACACTTGAACGCTTGTTCATGAAGTAGTTAACACGTACACTATCTCCTTTCAAAGCTGTTTCCTGTTGCGTATACGCTTCAACAAACAAAGCGGATGCAAATTCTATGATCTCTTTCAGCTCTTTTAGCTTTTGCATCTTCCAAACCTGATCATTTGTTTTCAGTTTATCTATTTTACGATACAATTTCACAAGTGAAGGCACTGATTTATCCGGACTGCGAAAATTATATTGCTGTAACAGTTGCTGTAATAAAAATTGAATACTGTCAACCTCAGCTTTGTTATTGATAGGTATAGATACTTGCTTACCCTGAGCATTGGTAGTTTGTATCAATGTATCCTACTTTCAACCTCGACCAATCAGTATTAATTCCCTCCATGATATCTGTCTTGGCAGAATCTCCTCCTGTTGTAACAAAGTATTCAAATACTTCCCCTCTTCTTCTGGGTCTGCCTTCCGCCTGACTTTTGTGCATACTTCTTGCCTCTCCACCTAATTCACCATAGCTTTTACCCAACAAAGGATTGAATGCACCCACTTCCACTTTCAATTGATTATCCCCTGTTGTATTGGTTCTACCGAAGTTGAATGTATTCCACAAAATTCGTTTAGCCTTCCATGGCTTCAACCCATATTTGAATTGTTCAGGAAATTTCTTGGGATCAGCGGCCGCTTCATAAGCTTCATTGGCAATGATGGCTGATGCAGCATGATGTCCATGCCCTGCTCTCTCATCTCCCGGGAAGCGAGCTACAATGATATCAGGTTGAAATTTTCGGATCATCCACACCACATCCTGAAGCACACGTTCACGATCCCAGATGCGTAATGCTTCTTCGGCACTTTTGCTAAACCCAAATTCATATGCAGTAGAAAAATACTGTTCAGATCCATCAATGGCACGTGCTGCCATCAACTCATGCGTGCGTATCATTCCCAATTCAATACCTTGTTCCGGACCAATCAAATTTTGTCCGCCATCACCTCTTGTAAAACTTAAATAAGCTGTTCGATATAATTTTTCTTTTGCGAGATAAGGCAATAACCCATTGTTTTCATCATCCGGATGTGCTGCGATATACAATACACTTCCCAATACATTCAGCTTTTTCAGCTGCTGATATATATCCGCAGAACTGGCAGTTGGGGGTACGATCTGTGCGTGTGAAAAATGAAACAATAAACAAAGCGATAAAAGAAAGGAAGTAGTTTTTCTTTTCATATGACAATAATGGTGCTAGCGAAGATAATGGCTGGTGTAAATTACAACTCACCGTTTACACAAAAATCGGTGAATGACTATAGCTTTAACAAAACAGCTTTTACCGTTTTATAGTGACTCCAAGGTATAAAATGATTGGCGCCGGGAATGGTCAATGTATCCATGATAGAGGCATTCTTTAAGGCTTTGACACCAAAATCAAGATTGGCATAGGGTACCAATATGTCTTTATTGCCATGAACAATAAAAACCCTTGCTTTTACCTGATCCATTTGAGGTGCTAATTTCTTCAGATCTTTCTTTAAATACCATAACTCATCATTGGATGGGCGCATAGCTCCGGGTACCAGAAATTTTAGTGGGTTATTCATGAACAAAGGGCGCCACCTTTCCGGATTTTCCTGTTTGGGATCAATAGAGCCTGCTAAAATTACAAGTGCATCAAAATAACCGGGTCTGTCAACCGCTAGTTGTATGATCAAGGGACCACCTAATGAATGTCCTACCAAATACACCAGCTTGCCGTTTTTTTCCTTTTCAAAAAGAGGTTGGATGATCATGGACTGATCCTGCAAATTCAAGGCATCACCAAAATCACTATAACCAAAACCGGGACGATCAATAGATATCATTCGATATTTTCCGAGCAATTCCGGATCACGCATAAAAGATTCAAAAGCATCCCATGCGCCGGGTGAACCATGTATAAAAACAATCGTGGGCAATGTATCATGACCAGTTTTGGCATAATGCAGGGTTCTGCTATTGACTTTCAGTCTTCCAATATGTAATGCTACTCCCGCTTTTTTGAACTTTTCAATAGCCTGTTCATCACTGATCCTGAACTTCATACAGCTTTGAGCCATGATCGTCCACAAACAAAGAAGAACCAGCATGATCATACCAGTTCGCTGCATTCTTCGCTTGAATTTGTTTTGTGACATAAGTGATAAATATAAAAAAGGCCGGATCAAATCCGGCCTTTTGAATGTTATTGTCCTGCTAAGAAAACAGCATTGGAGAATAAAAGTTTACCGTTCTCCCAGAAATTACGGAATAAAGGATTATCTGATAAATACACTACAGATCCACCTCCCATATCTTGTACACCAAAGAGCATTCCGTCTTTCAACTTACTCTTCACTTTATATCCCGCAAAACCGGTTACGTATGCATCTTTTTTCAGCACACCGACATTCCAACCGCCTTTCATGAATTCAAATAAGACACCATCTTGCTTGAGGGTATAATAAAAATCAGGATATCCAAAACCCAATGGATGGGTATTATCTAAATCCATTTTATAGATCGCACCGGGGATAGAATTTGGCAGATAGCTTCTTTCACGATCACCATATTTTTTCACATCCAGATACTCTCCTTTTTCATCATCCTTATCAGTCTTTTGTTTCAATCCCCATTCAGCTGCCATTTGACCTACTGCATTTTCCAAAGCAATGATCTTTCCGCCTGAACGAACAAACTCCTTCAAACGATCAGCTGTTGCTTTCTCAGATAATGCACGGATATAACCATCCGGTACAATAAGTACTGTGAAGTTTTTAAGATTGGCTCTTCCAAGATCATTGGCATTGATCAATGTTAATGGATAATCCAGTTGCTTATCAAAAAAGTGCCATACTTCACCTGCTCCCAATGATGAAGTTCCTTCGCCGGTCAGCAATGCTACTTTAGGCGCACTACTAATCATTTTTACATCCGGTGAACCCATATCTGATCCCTGATCCATAAAACCGGTCTCTACTACATCTGCTTGCACATTGTGTTTGATACAAGCTGCATTGGTGATAGCTGCCCAGTTCACTGCAGAATTACTCGTCTTGAGAACAATCAGTGTTCCCCTTTCATAATTCTTGGTACCATACTTAAATGGCTTTTCTGCAAAACGAACTTTTACATTTTGTTTCAATAGATCTGCCAATACTTTAGCACTGTTAAAAGAAGTATATGGAATCAACAAACCATAAGATGCATTTACAGCTGTTACGGTCGTGGATTTCCAATCATTTGACACATCCAGTTTTTCTTTGATGGCATATCCTTTCACTCCATAAGCATAAGGAACAGACCAGGTAGTAATGTCATAGGTATTAGAATCAGTTACCACTGTTCTTGGCTCAAGTAATACTTTAGCTAAAACAGCTTTGGGTTGAGCAGCACTTACAGCAATGTGTAAGCCTTCATCCACAAATGTTTCTTGTTTTCCAGTGAAATAATTGAAGCCGGTGAAATTTTTATTATTAACCGTTCCCCACTCAATCCCATTCTGATCTAATAATTTGATAACAGCATTTAATTTGTTCTGATCTTTTGAAGTCAACACGTAGGTTTTATATTCTCCGATCTTACCACTTCTACTATCATCAAAATACTTTTTGAACTCATTCATCAGTTTTTGCTGATGCTTACTGGCTGTTTCTACAGTTGACAATCCGGTCGTAAAATGATGTGTTGCACGATCTACCAATGTCAATGTATCTCCATCTTCATTTACAACAGCCAATCCACCTCTGCTGTGTCCACCCTGCTCATATGTCATACCAATGGCACCATTGTAAACAGGATAGGTATCACCATAAGAAGGATATAAGAGATCGAATCTTTCTTTGGTAAAGAACAGCCATCCATTTTTATCAAAATAAGAAGCGTTATTTCTACCGATCAGTACTTGAAAATCTCTCTGCCATGGAGTAATCACTTCATGAAAAGGTTCAGCAGCCGGAGCGAAATAATAAGGCTCATTATACCCTTGTTCATGAAAATCTACATGCACCTGTGGTAGCCAAGCATTGTATTTTTTTAATCGCTGCTGGGTTTCAACTTGTGTTTGCCAGGCCCAATCACGATTTAAGTCAAAGTTGTAATGGTTGCTTCTTCCACCGGGCCATGGCTCGGAATGTTCGCGTGAGGAAGGCTCCGCATTCATTTCTTTTCCTACTACAGAGTTAAACCAATTCACGTAACGATCTCTGCCATCCGGATTGATACAAGGATCAATTACGACAACCGTATTTTTTAACCACTCTTTGGTTGTGCTATTGGATGGATCAACCAATGCATGAATCATTAACAATGCAGCTTCAGAAGAAGACGGTTCATTACCATGCACATTGTAGCTCAGCCAAACAATAGCAGGAGCATTTTCTACTATCGGCGCAGCTCTGTCTTTTGTTGTGCCTGCTAAACGAAGATTGTTCAAACGAATAGCTTCGAGTCGTTGCATATTCTCCGGAGAACTTACAAAAGCCAGCATAAGTTCTCTCCCTTCATTGGTCTGACCGTAAGACTCAATCTTCACCATATCGGGTCTTGCCTTAGCGACCGTATTGAAATAATCTACGATCTTATGGTGCCTCGTATAACGGGTACCCACTTTGTATCCCAAATAAGATTCCGGACTAGGAACATTCTGAGCGGTGACGGATACAGAGAGTACCAGTAGCGCTAAAATTGACAATAATGATTTCATATTCAAATAAATGAGTTGTGAATGTAGCGAAGAAATGGAGCTCTCGGAAATGATTGGTTCATTTTTTTATACAGATGGTATTTTATGAAGGTCTGTTTTGTTCAAAAACGCCTAATTTTCACTTATGAAAACAAGCGTTTTATCCTTCGTATTTCTTTTAACAGTAGTTGGTTCACAAGCACAAAAGATTGTGTCTGTAGTTGGACCCGGTAAGGCGATCAATCCTTATAAATATACCATCACCAAAAAAGCCAACTATTCCCGTGCTGCCGTATCAAGTGCACATCCGTTGGCTAGTCAGGTAGGTACTGTGATTATGAAACAAGGAGGCAATGCCTTTGATGCGGCGATCGCTACTCAGTTGGCATTAGCCGTGGTATATCCAGGTGCAGGCAATTTAGGCGGTGGCGGATTTTTACTTGCCCGAAGAAGTAACGGTGAACTACTAGGTTTGGATTATCGCGAAGCGGCTCCTGCTGCTGCTTCCAGAGATATGTACCTGGATGCGCAGGGTAATGCCAATATTTCATTATCACAAAAAGGACATCTGGCTTCCGGTGTTCCTGGAACCGTAGCAGGTTTATTTGCCACCATGCCTTATGCGAAACTACCTTTTGCAAAACTGGTACAACCTGCGATTGATCTGGCAGAGTTTGGATTTGTAATTACTGAAAGAGAAGCAGCTTCATTAAATAATAACCGTGAATCGTTCTTAAAGCAGAGCACCCGGCCCACCGCATTGACTAAAGACGGAAAATGGAAAGCAGGTGACACACTCGTACAAAAAGAATTAGCTGCTACACTTAAACGCATGCAAAAAGATGGTGCAGCAGGATTTTATGAAGGAGAAACAGCAAAATTGATCGTCGAGGAAATGCAACGTGGAAAAGGCATCATTACATTAGATGATCTCAAAAATTATACTGCTAAACTCAGAGAGCCTCTCCGATTCAATTATCGCGATCATCAGATCATCAGTTTTGCCCCACCCAGCAGTGGTGGTATCCTTATTGCACAAATGATGAAGATGATCGAAAAATTTCCGGTAGGGAGCTACGGATTTCAAACACCTGCCAGTGTGCAGCTGATGATTGAAGCTGAAAGAAGAGCTTATGCAGACAGAGCAGAACATATGGGTGATCCTGATTTCTGGAAAGTACCTGTAGATACTTTAATCAGTGATGCCTATCTAACAGAAAGAATGAAAGATTATGATCCAAGTAAAGCAGGTATCAGTACTCAAATCAAAGCCGGTAATATCAAAGTAAGTGAAGAAACTACGCATCTCAGTGTCATAGATGCAGCAGGAAATCTTGTAGCTGTCACCACAACATTGAATGATGGTTATGGATGTAAAACTGTAGTTGGAGGTGCCGGTTTTTTATTGAACAATGAAATGGATGATTTCAGTGTGAAACCCGGTGTTCCCAATATGTATGGTGCATTGGGTGGCGAAGCAAATGCCATTGTTCCCGGCAAGAGAATGTTAAGCTCAATGACTCCTACACTCATGTTAAAAAATAATAAACCTTATCTCACCATTGGTACGCCCGGAGGTACTACGATACCTACATCGGTTTTTCAGGCGTTGGTAAACCTCATAGATTTTAAAATGGATCTTGTTGATGCGATCAATAAACCAAAATTCCATCACCAATGGTTTCCGGATGAGGTCATGATTGAAAGGGACTTCCTTACCGATACCAAAAAGAAACTGGAGGACATGGGGTATAAAATCAGAGAGAGAAGTCCCATTGGGCGAACAGAAGGCATCAGAATTTTACCCAATGGTATCAGAGAAGCCGTTGCCGACAAAAGAGGTGATGATTCCGTAGCAGGATTTTAAAGAAATTATATGCAAACATTCGAAGATGGATTTTTGAAAGACAGCATCAAAAGATTCAAATACTACAAAGAGCTGGGCGATAAAACTTTTACACAACTAAAAGACGAAGATTTTTTATATCAGCCCAATGCTGAGAGTAATAGTATTGCCATCATCATTCAACATATGTATGGAAATATGCTCAGCAGATGGACCAACTTCCTTACTGAAGATGGTGAGAAAGAATGGAGAAAAAGAGATGCTGAATTTGAAGCAACAGACATAACGCGTGAAGACCTATTGTCTTTTTGGAATGAAGGTTGGAATTGCCTGTTGAATACACTTGAAAGTTTGCAACCTGATGATCTGATGAAAACAGTCACGATCAGAACCGAGCCTCTCCTTGTGTATGATGCCATTTTGAGACAACTTGCACATTACCCTTATCATGTTGGTCAAATTGTTTACATCGGGAGAATGATCCGTGAAAAAGAATGGCACTCTCTGAGTATCGCAAAAGGAGAAAGTAAATCCTATTTGGATTCGGTAAAACAAGCTCAACAGCAAAAATCCTAACACAAGCCCATGCATTCAGCCATTGAGATCATTCGTACCGATATTTTATCCGATAACTGGTACATCTTAAAACGGATAGAATACGAGATAACAGATAATAAAGGCAACAAAAAACGTCAATTACGAGAAGCCTATGACCGCGGTAATGGTGCCACTATTTTGTTATATAATAAAGATCAAGGAACGGTCATATTAACGAGACAGTTTCGTTTACCCACCTTTATCAATGGCAACCCTGATGGCATGTTGATTGAAACCTGTGCAGGTCTATTGGACAAGGATGATCCTGAAAATTGTATCAGGAGAGAAACAGAAGAAGAAACAGGTTACCATATCAAAGATGTTAAAAAGGTATTTGAAGCATATATGTCTCCCGGATCTGTTACAGAAATCTTATATTTTTTTGTGGCTGCATACACCAAAGACATGAAAATAACGGAAGGTGGAGGAGTTGAGGAGGAACAGGAAAACATTGAAGTACTGGAACTCCCCTTTCCCAAAGCACTTCAAATGATTGACTCCGGAGAGATAAAAGACGGTAAAACGATCATGTTATTGCAATATGCACAGATACACGGGTTGTTATAACAGGTTTTCTCTTTAATTTAGATGACCGGAACGCCTTTTGGTATTGAATTTGCACTGAGGAAGCTATTACCTAAATTTGTATTAAACTGATCCGTTTCTGAAGCGATTCCTGAAAATATTGCGATATACCCTGTTGGTCATTATAGCCCTCATCCTTATCATCTTTATTGCTATTCAAACCGACTATGTGCAGAATAAGTTAGTAGGCATGGCCACTAGTCGTATCTCTAAATCGTTGGGCACTGAAGTCAGCATCAAACATGTAAGCATTGGTATCCTAAACCGATTGAATCTGGAAGGTTTAATGGTCAGAGACCGCTCTAAAGATACACTGATCTATGCCGGTGCTTTGAAAGTTCGAATCACAGATTGGTTTATTCTGAAAGACAAAGCTGTATTACGATATGCAGGATTGGAAGATGCAGTTATTAAGATCAATCGAAAAGACAGCGTTTGGAATTATCAATACATTGTAGATCACTTTGTTTCACCTTCGCCAAAAGACCCTAAAAAGAGAGATGGCTTGGCACTTGATCTGAAAAAGATCGATCTGCGTAATCTACGATTTGTACAAAATGATCAATGGGTAGGCGAAAGAATGACCATTCAATTGGCCAACCTCATTATTGATGCAAAACAGGTTGATTTAAATAAAAGCATCTTTATCATTGATGATATTAAGTTACATCAACCATTATTTGCGATTCAGGCTTTACCGGCTTTGCGACCGGAGTCATTGAAAAAAAAGAATACCGCTTCTGTTGATACAGGAATGTATTTTAACGCAGGTGATATTTTTGTTCAAACCAAAAAACTAAAAATAACTGATGGAAGGCTTTTTATTGACGGCAATCCAAATAATCCATCTCAAAATTTTGACGGCTCACATATACAATTGAGTAAACTCAATGGCACTTTCAATAATGTATCTTTTATCAAAGACACTATCAAAGCTGACATTGACCTTTCTGTAAAAGACAGAAGTGGATTTGAACTCCAAAAACTCAAGACTCGTTTTCGCTTCACTCCGCAAATCATGGAGTTGGCTTCTTTGGATCTACGTACCAATAAAAGCAGGATTGGTAATTATTACGCGATGAAATACACCGACTTTAATAAGGACTTCGGTGAATACATTGATAAAGTAGTCATGGATGCTCGTTTTAGAGATGCTAAAATCAGCAGTGATGATATTGCGTATTTTGCCCCCGAACTCAAAAGTTTTAAAAGAAATATAGAGATCAGTGGAAATTATTTAGGCACTGTTGCAGATTTTGTCGTGAACAACCTTTATTGTAGAGTTGGCAATAGTACCAATCTATCGGGCACCTTAAGCATGAAGGGGCTGCCCGATATTAATACCACAAAGATCTTGTTGAATAAAGGTGTTGTTTCTACCAACTATAATGATCTCTTAAGTTATATCCCTGCATTAAAAGATATCAAAGAACCAAACCTGGCAGAACTTGGGAACATTATTTACAGAGGTAATTTCAATGGTACCATTCAGAACTTTGTGACTTCTGGCGTATTTAGTACTGCCTTGGGTGGACTCACGACAGATATCAGTCTTAAACTTCCAAACAAGGGAGAGCCAACTTATAAAGGCAAAATTGAAACTACAAGATTTAATATCGGTAAGTTCTTGAATGCAGATATTTTAGGATTGGTGAATTTCAAAGGCGGTATTGAAGGAAGTAGCTTCAATATTGATCAGCTGAAAACTTCGTTGAATGGAACTATTGACTCTTTACAGTTGAATGGTTATACCTACTCTAATATTGTCACTAACGGAACCTTTCAGAAAAAAGCATTTACCGGGGAATTAGAAATAGATGACCCCAATCTGAATTTTACAAACTCTGTTGAAATAGATTTTTCAAAAGAGATCCCCAGTTTTAATATAGTAGGTGACCTTGTTCAATCTAATTTGAAAGCTTTGAATTTTGTCAAAGAAAATATTCAGATCACAGGATTACTTGATGCCAATTTTACCGGAACCAATATCGATAACTTCAAAGGAACAGCTAAATTTCTGAATGCTGCTGTTAAGGATGAAACCAATAAGATCAGTTTTGACTCATTAAACCTTAGCTCGGTACAAAATGATAGCACCCGTATTTTAAGCGTGGGTAGTAATGAACTCAATGCAACGATCTCAGGACAATTCAGTATCCTTGAATTACCTGCAAGTATTCAAGCGTTCTTACATCATTATTATCCTGTTTATATCCCCGAGCCAAAAGTTATCCCTCAAAATCAGCGATTCGATATTCAGCTCAATACAAGATTCATTGAACCTTATCTTCAGATTTTTGCAAAAAACTTAAGCGGCTTTAATGACGCTTCATTAACCGGTAGTATTGATACAAGAAATAGTGATCTGAAAGTATCAGCCAATGTACCTTATGGAAAGATCGATAAGTATTCTTTCAATGGCATTCAATTGGAAGGAAGAGGAAACCTGGATACCATATCACTGAATGGAAATATTACTACAGTCACCATCAATGACAGTCTGAATTTTCCCAATACAAACATTTCAGTAGTTGCCAGAGATGATCATTCTGTTATTTCAGTTAAAACGAGTGCAGACAATACATTGAATGAAGCCAGTTTGAATGCTGATGTTGTAACACTTGAAGATGGTGCCAGAATACAGTTTCTCCCCTCCTCTTTTGTATTGAATACCAAAAAATGGAACCTTGAAAAAGAGGGAGAATTGATACTACGTAAAAATTTCATCAAAGCAACAGATGTGAAATTCACACAGGGCTTTCAGGAAATTGAAGTAGAAACTGAAGAAGAAGATGGTGGTAATACCAACAATCTAGTAGTGAGATTGAAAAATGTTGTGCTCGGTGATTTAACAAGCCCCTTCCTGAAAGATCCTCGTTTAGAAGGTATTACCAGCGGTGAAATTACCATGCGTGATTTCTTTGGACAATTCAATGCAGATGCCGTTTTAAAGGCAGAACAATTTCGATTCAATGATGACTCTATTGGATTAGTAAATATCAAAGCCGGCTATAACAGCAGAACAGGTCTTATTCCTTTTGATATTCAATCTGCCAATAAAGGTTTTGATTTTAGCGCTAAGGGATCTTATAACCTGAAAGACTCGATTCAACAGCCACTATATACGGACATTGATCTTAGAGATACACGCATTCATTTGCTGAATCAGTTTTTGACGGGATTGTTCTCCGACTTGAAAGGACAAGCCAAGGGAAAACTATCGATCAGTGGCGATCCCAGCAGCCCTACGCTTATTGGAAAAGTAACACTACTGAATGCAGGATTAAAAGTTGATTATACACAAGTATATTATACCATTGACTCTGCCAATATCAATTTTGAAGAAGATGGAATCAACTTTGGACAATTCACAATTAAAGACCAATATAAAAATACGGGTACAGTAAAAGGAAAACTTTTTGAAAGAGGCTTTAAGGACATGGCTTTTGATTTTGATCTTTCCACTAACAAGTTATTATTGATCGATACCAAGCCTGAGGATAATCAACAATTTTATGGGAGAGCTATAGGTAGGGTAAGTACTTTTAGCTTGAAAGGGCCTGAGTCTAATGCACGTATGACATTAGTGGCTGAATCAACTGACAGTTCTCATATTTTCATTCCTAATTCAGTTACAAGAGAAAGTGGTAGTGCTGATTTTATCGTGTTCAAGGAATATGGTACTGAAATGATCTCTAATAAGCCTAAATCAGGATTTAATCTAACAGTTGATCTGGATCTAACAGCTACTAATAAAACCGAGATCGATGTGATTCTGGATGATCTGACCGGCGACGTCATCAAAGCCACAGGTAATGGTCGCCTGAAGATCCGTGCAGGTACTACTGAACCACTGACCATCAGAGGTCGCTACAATATTGAAAAAGGAAATTATGATTTCAACTTCCAGTCATTTATCAGAAAGCCATTTGAGTTGATGCCTAATGCAGGAAACTATATTGAATGGACAGGCGATCCATTTAAAGCAGATATTAAAATTGACGCACAATATACTGCTGAGAGAATTGCCTTATATGACCTTGTTTCCAATTTGAATTTAAGTGGCGCAGTGAAAGGATATCGTGGCGAAGTATATGTAATTGCCGAATTAAGAGATAAACTCACTGAACCAAAAATAAGATTCAGGCTCGACTTCCCTCAAGGAAGTCCGATCAAAAGTGACAATGAGTTATCACAATATTTGAATCGTCTGCAGAACGATGACAATGAAATATTAAAACAGGTTTCATTCCTTATTGTGTTCAACACTTTTGCGCCACCTAGTGTTGGTAATGGTGGAGGTAATGCTGCAAATAGTTCTCTTACAACGATTGGTGCGAATACCTTATCACAGATTCTGACCAAAGAGATCAATAAGATGTTCTCTAACTTTCTTTATAAACTTACAGGAGATAAAAGTCTACGTTTTGATTTGGGAACTTCATGGTACAGCAATAACGAGATCACGAGTAGTGTTGCAGGTGGTACACTTAATAACAATTCCATTGATCGCTCGCGCGTGAATTTCAAGCTGGGTAAAAGTTTCTTCCAGGATAAGATGATCGTCACATTTGGCGGCGATCTTGATTTCAATGTAAGTAACTCTGCTGCAGTAAAAAATGGAAACTTTCAATGGTTACCTGATCTGAATATTGAGTTCATACTTTCCAATGACCGAAAACTGAGAGCCATCCTATTCAATAAGAACAGTCTTGACATTTCCAATACAGGCGCAGGTGGTATTGGTCGAAGAAATAGATTTGGTGCGAGTATTTCGTACAGAAAAGATTTCGATAAACTATTCGCTACCAAACAAGATGATATTGTTTTCAAACCCGCTACCGACAGCACGCAGAATAATCCTTCAGGTGGTCAGTGATCATTTGGGTAGTACTGCAGCTACATTTTGCTTGGCGCCCCTCAGTCGATATACATAAAAGTATCGAACCACTTTACCTCCTCTTTGCTGATTAATGACTATTGGTGCATCAATTCGCTCAAAATACGGTTCCATTATTTTTTGTACTTCAACAGGCAGGTTGGATGGTAAAATATAATAAGCATCTTCCCCCTTGCGTATAGTATCTCTTTCTTGATTCAACCAAACAAATTTGTGCAAATCCTGTAAAGCCCCAACACCGATCAGACGAACACCTGTAGTTCGAGCAGTATAAAATTCAAGATGCCCTCCGGGAAACCATTTATGTACTACTAGCGGATCCGCCTCTTTCATAATACCTGCTGCAATATCTGCTTTACGTAAAGTATCAAAAGAATAACTAAACTCTTTCCAACCAGACATATCTAGTGTTGGACAATACTCTCCGTAATTCTCTTTTTGCTGACTACCAAAATTGATAGGAGAAAAACGAATTAAAATAGTTCCTGCGATCAATACGATCAATACTAAACCTAATGACGCCTGGAGTATGATGGGAATATTTCTGTTCGTTCTTTTTTGCAAGTACATGGCGGCAACAAAATACAAAGGAATATATGCCGGTCCGGCCCAATGTGGTAAGGTTGGATTGAATAAAGCAACGGTCCAAAAAAGAAGTATCATTGGAATGCTCATCCATCCCAACCAAAGTCTGATTCTCTTTCTTGCAAAACGAACACGATTGGTAATTGCCCCAAAGAGTGCGATCAGAATCACGATAAATAAAAAAGGATGTTGATACAGAGCTTCTCCCACTATTTCTTGTCCGAGCATATCCCAACGCAGTGAGGTATTACTTACTCTTTCTGAATGAAAACGATAGGTGATAAAATCATTTTGATAATTCCAATAAAAAATGGGGAAGATACAAATGAGCGTAACAATGACCCCCATATATAATCTCCAATTGGTCAGCCATTGTATCCTGCTAAATATTAGAAATGCACCAAAGCCAGCCCACAGATACAATCCATGCACTTTACTAAGTGCAGCTAATCCAATCATCAACCCAAGCAATAACCATATACTTAAGTTTTCCTCTTCACGCTTCAAGAGCAAATGAGCCATGATGTATAAAGATGCTGTCCAGAAAAGCATTTGAGGGGAATCAGGAAGAATAAAGAGTCCGGCTATAAAACCGGTATAAATGGATAGTGTATAGATCCATGCAGCTAACCATCCTACTCGCTCACTATCCAATAATTTTCCCAACTTGAAAATGATCCAAGTTGCAAAACCGGAGCAAATGATAGCTCCTAAACGCATGGTCACCTCATTGACCCAAAGAAGATTGAAAGTTGTTAATCGGATCAGCCATCCGACCATTGGAGGATGATCAAAATGATTCCAGTCAGACTGGATTGCATAAGTCCAATAATACACTTCATCATTACCCAGCTCCAAAAAAGATGCTGCCAACAGTTTGATGATGGAACTGATAATGATCAGCCAAAAAACTTTTCTGCTATATTGTTGATACATGATGTCGCTGAAAATACAAAGACCGTACCAGTCATTTACTCAACAGCCAATGAATGGCTAATTCATATCCTTTCAAACCTAATCCAATAATACTGCCTGCAGCTTTACCTGAAACATGAGATAATTTCCTGAACTCTTCACGTGCATGTACATTACTGATATGAACTTCAACTACGGGAGCTTTCACTGCTGCAATGGCATCACCAATAGCAACAGAAGTATGCGTGTACCCTCCCGGGTTCAATACGATACCATTTGTGTTAAAACCGAATTGCTGTATAGCATCAATAAGTTCGCCTTCAATATTGGTTTGAACATAATGGAATTCAACCTGTGGGAAGATGGATTTCAACTCCATAAAAAAGTCTTCAAAACTTTGAGTACCGTAAACAGATGTTTCACGCTGACCCAACAGGTTTAAATTAGGACCATTGATGATGGCGATCTTCATGTACCGAAGTTAATAAAAAATGGTCACAGATGTAAGTAACACACTGTGACCATTTCTCAAAGGACTTTCTATTGATTAATTCATTCGCTCTTTGATCATAGCAATAAAATCATCAAAAAGGTAACGACTATCATGTGGACCCGGTGTACTTTCCGGATGATATTGTACACTAAATGCAGGTTTATTCTTCAGTCTTATTCCTTCGATAGACTGATCATTCAGATTAATGTGTGTGATCTCAACATCATTGTGATTTCTAACAGCTTCAGGATCTACACCAAAGCCGTGGTTTTGAGTGGTGATCTCACACTGGCCTGTGATCACATTTTTCACCGGATGATTTAACCCACGATGACCATGATGCATTTTGAAAGTAGGAATACCATTGGCTAATGCCAGTAACTGATGTCCTAAGCAGATACCAAATACCGGTTTATCTTCCTGCAATAAATTTTTTACAGTATCGACTGCATAATCCATTGCTGCAGGATCACCGGGACCATTGGAAATGAAGTAACCGTTGGGATTGAATTCCTTCAATCTGCTAAGCGGAGTTTTAGCCGGGTGTACGCGAACATGCGCACCACGATCTACCAAACACTGAAGGATATGACGTTTGATACCAAAATCCAGTACTGCTACTTTCAATGGTGAAGTAGCATCCCCCATTTCATATTCTTCTTTGGTACTTACGGTACTGGCTAATTCTAACCCATCCATATTAGGCACATCTGCCAACATTTTTTTCAAAGCTTCTACATCCAGAATCTCCGAAGAAATGATACAGTTCATAGCTCCTTTCGCACGGATATGTGTTACCAGAGCACGAGTGTCTACATTATCGATCGCAACAATCTGATTCTCTTTTAGATACTCGTTCAGATTGCCATTGGCCTGAATACGGCTGTATTGCTCTTCAAGATTACGTGAGATCAATCCATGGATCTTCACACTATCGCTTTCCACATCTGAATCCTTCACGCCATAGTTTCCAATATGAACACTATTCATGATCACGATCTGACTGGTATAACTTGGATCAGTGAATACTTCCTGATAACCGGTCATACCGGTATTAAAACAGATCTCTCCCGTAGCAGTACCGATTTTACCGAATGCATGTCCATAAAAAACATGGCCATCAGCCAGTACTAAAATTGCGGGTTGTTTGGTTTGGGGCATGGTTGTTTGCTGTTTAACGATGCAAAAAAAAGGTTTGTTGATTAAAACTCGTGCAAGAAGTTTCTCACATCAGTTTGGATCGCTTAAAAATTCGGCCAGACATAAAAAAAAGCAAGACGGTTAGGTCTTGCTTTTTGATATGAAAAACATCTTTCCAATTACTCGGCTGTTTTTTCAGTTGATTCTTCAGTAGCAGGTGTTTCAGCAACCGCAGCTTCTGCAGCCGGAGCAGCTTCAGCTTTTTTAGGTGCACGGCTACGACGAGTTTTCTTAGCAGGTTCAGCAGCCTGAGCAGCGCCCTTACCATAGATCTCATTGAAGTCTACCAGCTCGATCATCGCTTTTTCAGCGTTATCACCCGGACGAATACCTAACTTCAGAATACGAGTATAACCACCTGGACGGCCAGCTACTTTAGGACCTACTACTGTGAACAATTCTTTCACAGCGCTTTTGTCTTGCAGATAGCTGAACACCACTCTATGCTGATGCATGATGGTTTCTTTGTTATTAGATTTTTTTGTTTTGGTGATCAACGGCTCAACGTAAGTTCTCAGTGCTTTAGCCTTAGCCAAAGTAGTAACGATACGTTTGTGTGTGATCAATTGACTAGCAAGGTTTGCCAGCAATGCTTCCCTGTGTGCTTTCTTACGACCCAGGTTGTTGATTTTGTCTCCGTGACGCATGACTTGTTGTTTTTATACCCTGCACCGTGTCAGGAATTGCAGAGTGTGAATAATAGCTTTCAGCTACAAGCTTCAAGCTGCAAGAAAATTACTTGTGGCTTGAAGCTTGCAGCGTGCAGCTTAATTGTCTAAGTTATCCAAACCCAATTTATTCAGATCCATTCCGAAGCTCAATCCACGCTCAGTTAATACCTGCTCAATTTCAGAGAGGGATTTCTGACCGAAGTTTCTGAACTTCATCAGGTCTTCTTGCTCATACTGAACCAATTCGCTCAAGCTGTTGATCTTAGCGGCTTTCAAACAATTGAAAGCACGTACAGAAAGATCCAGATCTTCAAGCGGAGTCTTCAATACTTTGCGCAGTTGTAATACATGCTCATCTACCACATCTTCTTTCTTATCTTCTTTGTTATCGAAAGTGATGTTCTCATCGGTAATGATCATCAAGTGCTGAATCAGGATACGAGAAGCCTGTTTAACAGCATCTTCAGGATGAATAGTACCATCGGTAGCTACTTCCAAGATCAGTTTTTCGTAATCGGTACGCTGTTCTACACGATAGTTCTCAATACCGTATTTAACGTTCTTGATCGGAGTGTGAATAGAGTCGATTGCAATATATCCGAAAGGAGCATCTTTTACTTTGTTCTCTTCAGCAGGAATATAACCGCGACCACGAGAGATCGTGAGTTCGATATCCATTTTAGCAGAAGAATCCATGGTGCAAATCACTAATTCAGGATTCATCACCTGGAAATGTTGAGAAACCTCACCCAGCATACCGGCAGTAAATTCTGTACGGTTCTTGATAGAGAGGCTGATTTTTTCATTGGCTACATCATGCTCAACATGCTTTTTGAAACGTACCTGCTTCAGATTCAGGATGATTTCGGTAACATCTTCTGTTACACCTTTCATGGTAGCAAATTCGTGGTCTACACCTTCGATCTTGATACCTACGATCGCATATCCTTCCAAAGAACTTAATAATACACGGCGAAGTGCATTACCAATAGTCAGACCGTAGCCTGGCTCTAATGGACGGAATTCAAATTGACCTTCAAAATCAGTTGCTTTTTGTAAAACGATTTTGTCTGGTTTCTGGAAGCTTAATATGGCCATATTAAAACTTGATTTTTTACTTGATGGTGGCGGAACCCATTATTGGTTTCCGAATATTGATAAGTCAGTAGTGAATAGTGAGTCGTGAGTAAAAGAAACTCACGACTCACTACAGCCTACTCACTATTTAGAATACAATTCTACGATCAGTTGCTCCTTAATATTCTCTGGAACATTCTCACGCTCAGGGTAGGTAATAAAAGTACCTTTCTTCTCTGCTTCATTCCAGTCTAACCAGCTAAACTTAGGGTTCTTACCGCGAGTTTTGCTAACGATTGATGAATTATCAGCGCTCTTTGGTTTGTAAGCAATGATATCTCCCGGCTTACACTGATAAGAAGGAACGTTCATTGTTTCACCATTCACAGTGATATGCTTATGGTTTACCAACTGACGTGCTTCAGGACGGCTGGCAGTTAAGCCCAGACGGAAAACTGTATTATCCAGACGAGCTTCCAGGAGTTTGATCAGGTTTTCACCAGTAACACCTTTCAGACGAGCTGCTTCTTCAAAAGTTTTGCGGAACTGACGCTCTAATACACCGTAAGTGTACTTAGCTTTTTGTTTTTCTCTCAGCTGTAAAGCGTATTCACCTAAGCTTTTGCGCTTACGTGCTGCGCCATGTTGACCCGGAGGGTTGCTGTTCTTACCTAACCACTTCGCATTACCGAGGATCGGCTCACCGAAGATTCTTGAAATTTTGGTCTTTGGACCAGTGTAACGTGCCATTGTGTTTTATTTTTTCGATTTTTTAATGACGATCCGGTATCCTAAAAATCTAAAATCAATACCGAACCCTATGTAAGTTTGATTTGATGATCTTTGATTTTTTGATTGAATGGAATCAAATCAAAAAATCAAAGATCAAGAATTCAAAGATTAAACTCTTCTCTGCTTAGGAGGTCTGCAACCATTGTGTGGCAATGGAGTTACGTCTTTGATAGAAATAACTTCGATACCAGACTGAGAAATAGAGCGGATAGCTCCTTCACGACCGGCACCCGGACCTTTAACGAATACATCTACACGCTTCAGACCAGCTTCCAATGCTACTTTAGCAGCATCAGCAGCAGCCATTTGAGCTGCATATGGAGTGTTCTTTTTTGAACCTTTGAAACCCATTTTACCGGCACTGCTCCAACTGATCACCTGTCCGGTTTTGTTGGTAAAGCTGATAATGATGTTGTTGAATGTAGCTGAGATACGAACTTCACCAGCAGCATCAACTTTTACGACTCTTTTCTTGGCAGCAGCTTTTGCACTGTTCTGCGCTTTTTGTGGTTTTGCCATGTTCTTTTTTTGAGGTAATCGTCCCGATTTATCGGGATTGTTATTTAATGAAAATTCCGCCTGAGGCGGAAACCGCTACACTCTCCTTTTCCGATGGTATCGAAACTATCCAAGCTGTAACGGATTTTTATAATAAAGTCTGCCGAAGGAAATCCATCCGGCAGACTCATTTACTATTTCTTAGGTGCCTTCTTCTTACCGGCAACTGTCTTACGCTTACCTTTTCTGGTACGGCTGTTTGTTTTGGTACGCTGACCACGAACAGGCAATCCTTTACGGTGACGTAATCCACGGTAACAAGCGATATCCAATAAACGCTTGATATTCATAGACACTTCACTACGCAGTGCACCTTCAACCTTGAACTCATTGTTAATGATGTTACGGATAGCAGTTTGCTCATCATCATTCCATTCATGCACTTTCTTGTCAAAGTCAATACCTGCTTTGGCTAAGATATACTGAGCGGTTGAACGACCAATACCGAATATATAGGTCAGACCAATTTCGCCTCTTTTGTTCTTTGGTAAGTCAATACCGGCAATACGAGCCATATTCTGATTTTAATTTTAAACTTAGTTACTGATTCGTCAACTGTGAACAGTCAACAAACCTCAATTATCCCTGACGTTGTTTATAACGGGGATTTTTCTTGTTGATCACGTACAATTTGCCTTTCCTCTTCACGATCTTGCAATCTGCACTACGCTTTTTGATCGAAGCTCTGACTTTCATTGCTTTATTATTTATCGCTTTACTGCTTCCGGCTTTCAGCAAGTGCCGTCAGCTTTCTGCAAATGATTTACTTATACCTGAAAATGATCCTTCCCCTACTCAAATCGTATGGACTCATCTCAACTCCCACTTTATCACCAGGCAGAATTCTGATGTAGTGCATCCTCATTTTACCTGAGATGGTGGCCAGAATTTCATGACCATTTTCTAACTTAACACGGAACATAGCATTGCTCAGTGCTTCCAGAATGACTCCATCTTGTTTAATCAGCGGTTGTTTCGACATACTATTTTTGGGGCTGCAAAGATATTAGATTGCAATGGAAATATGAAAATTTCGGGGAAAAAATTCCCATTTTTGTGGAAAATAGCCTAAAATAATGACCCTTAACCCCTTAGAAAGGCAAATATAAGCTATCTGAACAGGGCAACAGGCAGAATAATTTCCCAATAATTGACCCTGGCACCCCCCACCAACTGCTGATCCAACAACCTACTATACCTAAAGCCAAAAGTTACCGGCTCCTGATTCCACCAACGGGTATCAAAAAAGAGTTCCCCTCCCAGCGTACCAAAATTAAACCTGCGACCTGTACGCAGACTTTTTCCCACGGACAGATCATAAAAAGCATTTACCCTCATCCGTTGGAAATAGACCAGCTGACCAAAGCCCCAATCGGGATAAGCAATGGGGAAATGATAATTCACGCCCAATTTGTACATCCTGGGCAGATTGATGGCTGTATATCCTCTCGAAAAAGGGAAGTTGTCCGAAAAATTATACCGATTTAAGGTATCCCGGCTTTGAATGGCTCCAGTGAGCACCAGATTATGATTTCGATGTAAGCCGGGTAAATACAAAGTACCACTCACCAACATCTGCCAGGCCTTAGTATCCCCTAATGTTTGGCGATAACGGGTTTGAAAAACCTGTCCCCATCTCGGAAAAATATGCTGAACCGCTCTTTGTATTTGTCCGGCATATACCATTCTAAGATCGACATAATTGAATGTCGCATCTCGCAATAAATTCTTAGCGATACCCGTCCAACTAACAGTATTCCTATTCAAAGTTGCCTGTAGGGTAAGATTACGGAATTGTTTTCCTTCCGTAAAATTGAATGGTAATCGTAAACCGGCATAAGCCTGCCATTCATTCCATTGCAACAAAGTGTCTCGATTTAATCGAATAGATCGCTGCCAGGTTTGTGATGTACCAAAGACCGGTTGCAAATAAGAACCACCATAGGATCCATCATACCCCAAACGATGACTTCGCTCATTTTCATTATAGGTATATGCCAACTCAGAAGAAAAGGTATTCAATACATTTTGCCCATACAATGTGAAAGAATACTCCGGTCGATCATAATAAGGACGCCAACTATGAATATTTAATAGTCGAAATGACTTTTTATAATTGGTCACCGGATAGTTACCTGCAACTTGTAATCCGCTGCCGGTCGTAGATTGCTGAATAGAGCCATCTACATACAAGGGTTGTAATGCATCTGCATACTTAACTTTCTCCCATAAAGGCTGAAAAGCTGCTAATCGATATCCATCCACAGTAAATACAGAAGCGATCAATTTGCCTTCATGATTGAGAACTCCCTGATAAATACCGGTTGGATAAGAAGCCAAACGATAAGGAGAAGGATGATCAGGTCGATCGATCTTCGCCCATATCTCATCTCTTCCTGCATGTGTTGTACTGAATAATAAAGTATCTCCCTGTATTTGTAAAAATCCTATGATGCGATTGGTGTGCCGGAGTATTTCACGAGATTGTTGTCCGGAAATATTATTCCAAAAAATTCCCATGTCGCCATTTTTCTTTCTTTCTACCACATAGAACCCTTGATCATTTTTTGAAAATCGAGGATAAGAATACACGATATCAGTTTTTGCAATCACTGTATCCATTTTTTGATCATCCAGATTCATTTTCATAATTGCACTACCACCCGACACATCCATCGCTACCGCTAATACCTGTGATTTATTGGTTGAAATATCCGGAGAAAATAAACGAGTATTGGATTGTATCGTTTTCAACTCACCGGTACCCAAATCGAGTAGTTTTAAAGCATGATTTTCAACATTCCCCCAACGAACATCCGGCTGATAGGCAGTGTATAATATTTGTTGATCACGATAAGTAAAATAAGGGTCAATGGCAATATCACGAATAGCAATCTTTTCACGTGTGCCTGCTGCATTTACTTTTGTGAATACAGGTATTTGATTATAACTATTATGCAAAGTGATGATCGATCCATCTTCCATTAAATAAGGAAATTGGTCATTCACTACATTCTTCTTTTCGGCCTTGGTAATCCATTGTGGTTCGAATGAAGAAGTGCGGGTCCATTGTGAACGATAAAAATCCAATGCATCATTGACAAATGTTGAGAATGAAATACCGGTATGTTTTTTCACCGCTCCCTGAAAAGGATAAATCATCGGCTTAAATCGTGCTGCATCATCTGTAACTTTTTGCCAGAGATCATTACCATATTTTTTTCTTCCATACGCTACCAACAAATAACCCAGGTCATAATGATCCGGAACAAAATCACGCAAGGATCCATTCCGAAGCTTCATATAACTGTATTGCTTATTGGCAAAATGAAGGGATTGATATGCACTGAAAAACTTTGGCAAACTTCCTCTCCCCTGTCTCGTGAATTGCGTTTCTATATACACGGCATCCCCTTCAAAAAACCAATCCGGAATACTCGTTGCGTTTGCTACTGCCTGACCTTCTTCACCTAATATCAAGGATGCCAACTTTGACAATCCCTTATTAAAGTTGCTGTACTGTTGTACATGCCTGAATTCATGGATTGCCAAATTGGTGAGCCAATCTGCAGCACCCAGGTTGAATGCATTTTGCGGTGCAGTCGTATACAACTCACTTCTGAAAGGAGCTAGTCCAACATAACCATTAGAAATCAATGTACGGTGTTGCAAAACCATACTCACTTTACGCAGTGAATTTCCTAAACTGTTACTATTTCTTTGTTGTAAGCCATGAATGATACCGGCAATGGTTTTAGCTTGCTCTTCTTGTCCGGCAGGAAATACAACACGAACTGTATCGGTATTGATTTGCTTCCATTTTTGAGAAGAAGGATTCCCTCCAAAACGTTGGGCGAAAGAAGCGATAAACGAGAAAAGAAAAAGTAGGACAACCAGCGAACGCATGCAAATGGATTTACAACCAAGATACGTAATCCATTTGTTCTGAGATGTGTTGTAGAACCACAGAAGACCGATCGATCTTCTGTGGTTAAAATATTACATGGGAGAACTCGTCAGATGAATTTTGGTCATGTCCAGATACTGGTTTTGTAACTGGTGAACAAAATGAACATTGGGATTATGTCTTCTGTCTTCCCGATACCACATTTCCATTTGAGAAAAATCACCTGCTTTAGGTGTTACGATACGGAAAGAACCTTTCATATACTTCACAGAACCATCATCATTGGGTTGCTTTGCAAAACTGAGTTTCATCAAAGCATCTTCATTCAAGGGTATTGGATGAAGATGATCCTGACTGAACCAGAATTCCTGTACATCGGTTTGAACACAAACCTGTTTTTCGTCTCCGTTTAGGCGAACTACTTCTCCTTCCCACATTTTCCCATCATACTCCGCCATTACATAGTCGCCGATTTTGATGTCGCTGAATTTAATCATATGGCAATTAGTTTTAGGACCATAAGTTAAGGAATTTTTGAATTCAAAAAAAGACTCTGTGCGCATCTATGTATTCAGCAGCAATTATTCTTTGCCACTGAATACATAGAAATACACTGAAATTTATTGTTTAGAAGATTTCTTTTTTGCTAGGGCTTTTTGTTGGTTTTCAAGTACCCTGAATTTCACGATGGTAGAAATGAGTTTCAAAGGCAATGGCTGGTCCAATGGAAATTGAATTGCTCCTTTTGAAGTATGATAAGGCTTTAATTCTTTCTGAAAATTGGCTACCCCTGAAGAAGACGGATAAAAACCGATATGATTCTTCATGGCAGCAAAATATACCAGATTCCCATCCTGATAGAAACAAGGCATCCCATAACTGATCTTCTCCACTGCTTTTGGTGCAGCCTTTTGAATCGTGGTACGCATGGTCATCAACAACTTCTGTTTATCTGCCGGAAAATCTTTGATGTAAGTGTCGATGTCGGGGTAGGATTTCATCAGTATTTTTTTAAGTGAGCAGTCAGTAGTGAGTAGTGAGTGTTGTTTAAAATATTTTTTGTGAATTGTCAATTGTGAATGGTGAATGATGAATAAAGCTAAAAACACAACCACCCCCCTTCCCCTCACTACTCACTACTCACTATTCACTATTCACAATTGACAATTCACCATTCACCATTCACAAAATCATTCCGCCCAACTCATCGTATATCCCGGGTTCTCTATCTCTAGGGCTTCTACTGTTAGTTGCAACGGATGAAAAGTATCAACCATTACAGCTAATTCTTGGGTTTCTTTTTTGCCAATGCTTTTCTCTACAGCACCGGGGTGTGGACCATGTGGTATACCTGCCGGGTGAAGTGTGATCATTCCTCTGGTTACATTTTTACGACTCATAAAATCACCGTCTACATAGTACAAAACCTCATCACTATCTATGTTACTGTGATTGTATGGTGCAGGTATGGCATCAGGATGGTAATCATATAACCTTGGACAAAAACTACACACCACAAAATTGTGCGCTTCAAAGGTTTGATGTACCGGTGGTGGTTGATGCACACGTCCGGTAATAGGTTCAAAGTCATGAATACTGAAAGCAAAAGGATAACAATACCCATCCCATCCTACTACATCAAACGGATGATGTGCATAATGGAGTCCATACATGATCCCTTTTTTCTTTGTCTGAATCAGAAAATCACCTGCTTCATCCAATGTGAGCAGATTTTGTGGTGTTCTGATATCACGCTCACAGAAAGGTGCATGCTCCAACAGTTGTCCGTATTTGCTGACATAACGTTTGGGATAACGGATCGGACTAAAACTTTCTACAATAAATAAACGATTATCAGCTGTATCAAATTTGATCTGATAAATAGTACCACGTGGTATCACCAGATAATCACCATAAGCAAATGTCAGTTGTCCGTATTGCGTGATGAGTACTCCACTGCCTTCATGAATAAAGATCATTTCATCTGCATCAGCATTTTTATAGAAGTAATCTTTCATACTTTCTTTCGGTGCAGCTAGTACAATATGACAATCATTATTCACTAATACCGGTTTTCTGCTTTTGAGATAATCTGCTTCAGGCTTGATATGAAACCCTTCAAAGCTGCGATGTTTGAGCATTTTTTCTTCGGCAACACGTGGTTGTACGTTTACCGGTTCATCCGTATGAATGATTTGTGTCGGCGGATAATGATGATAGAGCAATGAATAATCATTACTAAAACCTTCTGTTGAAAATAGTTGTTCGGAATATAGTGAACCATCGGTTTTCCGAAATTGTGTGTGACGTTTATGAGGAATATTACCTAATGTATGATAATGTGGCATGGAAACTTCGTTTAAGATTCAAGAATGAAAAAAACAAGATACAAGTAGAGAGATCATCTCCGGAAAAGATCATTTGTTCTCGACCAATGCCAAAGAGAGCATGAGGAAATAATATTTCCATCTGCGCTTATCGATCCAGTAGGTGAAATTTCGTTTAAATGGCATAGGTTGCAATTGCTTGGGTGAAATTAGTAAAGTTTATGAAGAAAATAGGGATTCTCTCAGATACACATGGCTTTTTAGATGAGGCAGTATTTCGTCATTTTCAGGATTGTGATGAGATCTGGCATGCCGGTGATTTTGGGAATGATACATTGGCTGAACAACTGCGTTCCTTTAAACCACTGCGAGGTGTATATGGGAATATTGACGGACAAGATATTCGCTCCCACTATCCGGAATTATTACAATGGAACTGTGAAGAAGTTCCCGTGATGATGTTACACATCGGAGGCTATCCCCCCAAATACAATGGTCGATCCAAACCGCTGATACAACAATATAGACCACAGCTATTCATTTCCGGACATTCCCATATTTTAAAAGTGATGTATGATGATGCATTGAATTGTCTACACATCAATCCGGGTGCTGCGGGAAAACAAGGATGGCATAAAGTAAGAACATTGGTAAGATTAGATATTGATGGTAGTGAAATGAAGAATTGCAGGGTGATTGAGTTAGGAGTGAGATGAAAAAATATCCAATAATGAATATTAAATGATGAATGTATATCTGATCAATATCATTCAGAAACCTAAAACGCGATCTAGATATTTTATCTATAAACTGCTCTCTCACCACTCATCACATTTTAACAACCATCTACATCTCACTCACCCCTAAATTGGCATTCTAAAATCATATACATGAACCGATCTATTACCCGCGTGCTTTTCACAGCATTATTTTTCTGTCTTTTACAAACCACCGGTTTTGCACAAACAACTGAAGAGGCTGCTGCCAGAGCTTGTTTGGAGAACTATATGAGTGGTATAGGCGACCGAGTGGAAAAAGCCTTTCATCCCAGTGCTACCATGAAGTACACTGACGTCAATACCGGCGAATTTAAAGATGTACCCATTGCAGATTATATTGCCCGTGTAAAGGCCAATGCAACCCCACCTAAAAGAAGTATCAGCATCCTGTCTTTGAATATAGAGGGTACTGCTGCCAATGCCAAGATCAAGATTGAAACAGACACCGTGATCATGTACGACTATATGAATATGGTCAAGATCAATGGGGAATGGAAGATCGTAAGTAAGATCTTTTCAAGAATCAATAAATAATAAGTTTTTCAATAATCATCATCAAAGCAGGCCATATCATCGCCTGCTTTTTTATGAAATTTTATCTCGTCAACAGAAAGTTGTAATTTTTCGGAAAGTAAATCAATCTTTATGTCATCCTCTGTCAATCGTCGTGAGCTTTTAAAATTTGGTTCCTTGGCCGCATTGGGTATGGGACTTCGTTTGCCTTCCTTTGGTTTGGGAAATGAAGAAGGTATTGTACGTAATTACGGTATGGCAGATGGATTGATCAACCTAAGCTCCAATGAAAACCCATATGGCATTTCACCGAAAGCAAAAGAAGCATTATTGAGTGCATTGGGTGAGGCACATAGATACCAATACAATCATGCTAACCTGAAAGACTTCAAAAAAGAATTAGCGAATTATTATGGTGTGAACGCAGATCAAATTCTAGTGACAGCCGGGTCGGGTGAGGCACTGGGATTATTACCTCGTCATTTTCGCGGCAAATTAGTAACTGCCAATCCTACTTTCGGAATATTACCTGCTACTGCGAAAATGTTGGGCAACAAAGTAGTGGAAGTTCCACTCACAGCTGATCAAAAACATGATCTGCCGGCTATGTTGAAAGAGGTAGACAATGAAACTGAACTCGTGTATGTGTGCAACCCTGCCAATCCAAGTAGTACCATTGTTTCTCCTGCATCTCTTAAGAACTTTTGTATTGAGGCTTCTAAGAAAGCATATGTTGGAGTAGATGAAGCTTATATTGATTTTCTGGATGCCCCCGATAATGAATCGATGATGCAACTGATCGAAAAACATCCTAAGGTTTTTATCATCGGCACTTTCTCTAAGATTCACGCAATGGCAGGATTGAGAATTGGTTGGGTGATCGGTCATGCCACACTGATCAAAGCTTTATCAGATAATTATTTCAACAGAACCCAAGCTGCTATGTCTGCTTTATCTATGAGTGCAGCTTTAGCCAGTTTGAAAGATCCGGAATGGCACCAACTGAGCAAACAGAAAAATGCTGCTGCAAGAGAATATGCGTATCAAGAATTGAAAAAAATGAATATTGATGTGATCAAGTCATATACCAATTTCCTCTTCTTCCCTATCCCCAACTACAGCGGAGATTTCGCTGCGGATATGCTTAAGAAAAATATTTTCCTTCGTTCTTCCAATTATGTTCACGGCAAATGGGCCAGAGCTAGCGTTGGAACGATGGATGAAATGAAAACATTCATTGAAGTGATGAAGGGAGTTAGGGTTTAGGTGATCGGTACTAGGTACTGGGTACTAGGTATTGTATGATTTATTATCAGACAAGTATGCTACTAAACAATTATTATCAAAACCCAGCACCTAGCACCCAGTACATATTACCCCACCTACAATAGATACTCCTTCAACTTTATCTGCAACGCTTCTTTATAAGACGAACTCACGGGTAATTCTTTGTCACTGATTTGGACCGACTGAACATTGGTTTTTTGCAGATGTTGCAGGTTGATGATATAAGAGTTATGAATACGGATAAAAGAAGCCGGTAAAGAAGTGGCCATATCCTTCATCCGCTTGTATACCAAATGCTTTTGATCTTTGGTATGAATCTGTAAATATTCTTTGTGTGCTTCGATATATAGGATATCTGTAAAACGAATATTGATAACCGTTCTTCCTGATTTGATAAACAATAGCTCAGGCTCTTTTGCAGTCGACTCAATAGGTTCAACAGGTTGTATCTGTAACTGTAGCTTTTGTATGGCTTGCAGAAAACGTTTGAACGAAACAGGTTTTAGGAGATAGTCGATCACGTGAAATGAAAAACTATCCAACGCATGTTCTGCGTATGCAGTGGTAAATATGATACGTTGATCTTTCGGTATGAGCGCCGCCATTTCTAGTCCGGATAAAGCGGGCATATTGATATCCAAAAAAATCACATCTGCTTTCTGATGTTTTAACCACTCCATGGCTTCAAGTGCATCATAACATTTTCCTTTTAGATGTAGCATGGGCAGTTTGCGGATATAATCCTCCATTAGCTGCATGGCCAACGGCTCATCTTCAACGATCAAACAGGTAATGGCTGCACTCATAAAGGCAAACTTAAAACGGAAGTATAAAATTCTGTTGTAGTGGTGGTAGCTAAGCTATATTTTTCTCCATATAATAATTGTAATCGATTACGCAAATTAGCAAGACCTGTACCTTTTTTCTTTTCATCTTCTGATTTCACTAATCTATTTTGAACCGTCACTTGCAATTGCTGTGCAGAGATAGTGATCTGGATAAGAATAAAATTATCATCACGCCTTTTATCAATCCCATGTTTAAAAACATTTTCAACCAAAGGGATGATCAACATAGGCGAAAGCTGAACAGCTTCGATTTGTTCAGGTACTTCGATAGTTACTTGCAATGGGTAACGCATTCTGGCTTTTTCCAGATCAATATAATTTTGGATGAACTGCATTTCTGTTGATAAAGCAATTTTATCCTTTGGCGCTTCATCCACAAAATAGCGAATGATGGAAGAAAGTTTTTCTAATAATGCCGCAGTTTGAGGAGACTCACGTTGTGCATAGAAATAAATATTATTCAACGTATTGAATAAAAAATGTGGCTGTACTTGCGATTTCAGCAGATTCAATTCAGACTCTACTTGTCTGCGTTGCATGGCTTCTTGCTGTTCACGCAATCTGAAATAATGGATACAGATATAAAATAAGATACTGGTAAAATAGATCAATAAACTGGAAGCTACAGTTCTGATAACAGTCGCAGTTGTCAATGTCTCAGGCTTGATCGCATAGAAAGTATTATAGATCCACATCGTTGCTCCAGCTCTATACCAAGCTGCAATAAACAGTAGCACTACCGATGAAACAACATAAATGAGAATCCGTCCTTTTTGATAGAAAGTAGGAATGAGATAAGAAGCATTTCCATAAATGATCATCATGTATGAGGTAATGATGACAAAAGAATAGCCCAAAGACTGTCCTAATGTATCAAAATGAAGCATGGTCAGAATATTGACACCGAGCAGTAATATCCAAATCACCCATTGAATCTGTCGGAGATTCAATTTTTTGATGCTATTGATCATGTGATAAAGCTACTATGAAAAGGATATTTTGTAGAAACTTTCAATAGTTGGGCCTTTTCTTTCAACGATTGAAAATAAATAGGCCCCCATAGTGTTCGTTAAAAATAAAACAGCATGCGTTTAATGGAGCTAGAGATCTACCATCGAAACCGAGATTTTTACAAAAAGAAATAAAATGGTAAAAATAGCAGTCATCTTGATCACACTCCTATTGAGTAACATACTCAGTTTTGGACAAAAAGCAGACACCATCAGAATCACACCTGAATTGGTGAATACCAAAGTATTAATACCCGGCACACATCGATGGTTGATATATTTTAAAATGGGAGCAGATAGTCCGAGAACCATGTTCAATATCTGGTCGAGGACCATTCATAAAATCAGCCACAATGGAAAAGATGCCATCGAGGTAACACAGATTTGGGAAGATAAAGACAGCATCATGCATACCACACGTTCTGTTTCAGATGCTAAAGATTTCAGAACCTTATACCATACTTCTTGGTGGAAACAAAGGGGCAGCACGACTTTAGATTTTAGTACCGGTGAGTTTACCATCAATAACAGACCATTGACTAAGCAAGACACAGCACTAAGAGTCAAGCGTTTTAGAGAGCCTTTTGATAAAGCCATGAGTCAATACACGCTCAATTGGCATCTGGACCTGGAAGTGTTTCCATTATTACCATATAAAAACAATGTCACTTTTTTGATCAATTACTATGATCCCGGATCACAAGAACCCAAATGGGTTCCCTACACAGTAACAGGCAGCGCCAAACTTTCGGGCTTGGATGGACAAATGGCAGATTGCTGGTTATTGGAACATTCGGAACCGAATAATAAAGAAGTATTCTGGATCAGTAAGAAAACAAAAGAGGTGTTGAAATTAGAGCAGCAATTTGGTACGCGGTATCGTTATAAAATCAAGTTACCATTTAGTAATTAAAAAAAATGTGGTTGAATGATGAAGGAAAATCCTATCATCATTCAACCACATTTCATGTATTCAATACAATAGTTACATTCCGGGTACCAATCCTCTTGCAATCGGCTCACCTCTAAAAGGCCAAGGAACTCCGGCAAGGATGAGTAATAATGCTATGAGGAAATAGAAAAAAGCTTTTCTGTATTTCACTTCATCACTAACAGATTTCTTTGCCATACCATGAGCAAGCGTGAGGAATACAATCGCCAATATCATGGTCAATGGATGTTCTACCCAATAAAAACGATAGAACTTATCTTTCATCATGCTCACCCCTTCAGGTAAAGTGGTGGTAAAAAAACCATACCGACCGGCAGCCCACTGATACAAACCCAATAACAAAGTCGTATGACCGGCGATCATAGTGAAAAGCCAAGTTTTCTTGTCACCGGGAGCAAATACTTTTTTGTTTTGCCATCCACTCCAAGCTTTTACAATAGAAACCAATAGTAAAATCAGAATAACCCAACGTAACAGGTTATGTAAATGCAGTAATCCAGTATCCATATGGCGTTGTTTTGTTTACTGCAAGATAAGGAAAGATGGGATAGCTTATGGTGTATAGTCCATGGTCTATAGCTTATGGTTCATGGGGTATAGTTAAACTAATAGTTCATGACCAATATTATCTATTGGCTATGAACTATACGCTATTACCTACTCCACCCAATCAGCAATAAACAAATTGGTATCACGTGTACCGCCGTTATTTCTATTGGAAGCGAAGATCACTTTCTTACCATTTGGACTAAACATTGGGAATGCATCGAATCCTTTATCACGGCTGATCTTCTCTAAGCCTTTACCGTTGATATCTGTGAGATACATATTGAAGGGAAAACCTCTTTTGTATTCATGGTTACTACAGAAAATAATACGCTTACTATCCGGAGTGAAATTAGGCGCCCAATTGGCTTGTCCAAGACTTGTGATTTGTTTCGCATCACTACCATCTGCATTGGCTACCCAAACTTCCATATTGGTAGGCGCTACCATACCTTCTGCCAACAATTCTTTGTATTCTTTAATTTCTGTTTCTGTTTTCGGACGACTGGCTCTCCATACAATTTTCTTTCCATCCGGACTAAACCATGCACCGCCATCATAACCTAACATATTGGTGATCCGTTTTTCTCTTCCGCTGGCGAGGTCCATTACGTATAGTTCCAGATCCCCATCTTTATCACTACAATAAATCATTTTCTTTCCGTCAGGTGATAAAGTTGCTTCAGCATCATACCCTTTAGCAGTAGTGATTTGTTTTACAATTTTACCACTGGTATCTGCCATGAAAATATCGTAGCTACTGTATAATGGCCAGATATAACGATTACCATATTTGGCGCGATCAGGTGTTGGTGGACAATCACTGCTACCTAAATGCGTTGAAGCATAAATAATGTGTTTACCATCCGGTAAGAAATAAGCACAGGTGGTTCTTCCCTTTCCTGTACTTACCAGTTTGGGTTGAAATTTCTCGCCCGGTTGCGTAGGAACTTTACCGATAAATATCTGATCACAATTGATGCCTTCTTTGGCATAGGTCTTTTGAAAAATGATGTATTTACCATCATAACTCCAATAGGCTTCTGCGTTGTCACCACCAAAAGTCAGTTGTTGTACATTTTTAAAATGCTTTTCACCTTCGAAGTGAACAGTATCATTGAAATTCCCCTGTGCAATTGCTGAAAGAGCAGACAAGGTCAATAAAGAACAAAGAATTGATTTGATTCGCATATGATTAAATAAGCTGCAAAATTAACGGTTAGAAAGAAGGTCAATTGTCAAAGAATTGTCACCTGCCTAAATCAAAGGATTATCGGTTTTAACGGAGTTTTGATGGAAGAAATGATCTATTTAACCTCGAAAAGCAGATGCTTCAGTAATTTTGAATCATGAAGCCATATCTCGTCCCTGTCTTTTTCCTGTTTTTTTTCGCTTGTACACAAAAGGAGAAAAAGACCGACCAGCCGGATGCCTCCATTCCGGCATTTGCCCAAAAATTGTATGATGCAGTAGCGAAATATCCAGACAGTACCGCTTTACGTATTCAATTGGTCAACGCATTGGATAGCGTAGGCGCGCTAAGCCCTGCATTGGCTCAGATGGATTCTTTGATAGTGAGAGATAGTTTAAACTTTGGCATTTGGTTTCATAAAGCACAGCTAAGCGAAAAAGCCAATGATACAATTGGAGCATTAAGAGCTTATGATAAAGCTGCACGTATTTACCCTTCTCCGGATGCTTTATTAAGTATGGCGAATCTTTATGCAGAAAAAAAAGATGATAAAGCGATCATTTTGTGTGATCAAGTAGAGCAACTCAGATTAGGCAGAGAATACTTAGCACATTGCAGTTTTATCAAAGGTGTTTATTATGCCAGAATCGGCGAACTGGTAAAAGCATTAACCTCTTTCGACCGTTGTATTGCCAATGATTACCAATATATGGAAGCATATATGGAAAAAGGATTCGTGTATTTTGATACCAAGCAATCTGATAAAGCGATCGCTGTTTTCAAGCAAGCAATAGAAATTCGTCCAACATATGCTGATGCTTTTTATTGGTTAGGCAAAACATATGAACGAAATGGTGATCAGGAGAATGCGATCAAAGAATACCAGCGGTCATTGGTACTGGACCCTTTTATCAAGGAAGCCAAAGATGCTTTGCAGCGATTGGGGGCCGGTTAACAAATATGTGTATTAAAATACTTCTACTTACAACATAAAATCGCAATTTCGCGCCATAAATCATTTGTATGCCTATTGTTGCCCCATCATTATTAAGTGCCAATTTTTTGAACCTACAGAAAGATTGTGAGATGTTGAATGAAAGTCAGGCAGACTGGTTTCATTTGGATGTGATGGATGGCTCTTTTGTTCCGAATCTAAGTTTTGGATTACCGGTTATTGAGCATATCAGAAAAGCGACAAGCAAAATCTGTGATGTACACTTAATGATTGTAGAGCCTGAAAAATATGCGGAAGCATTTAAAAAAGCCGGAGCTGATGTATTGACGGTGCATTATGAAGCTTGTACACATTTGCACAGAAATTTACAACAGATCAAATCACTGGGCATGAGAGCAGGGGTAGCACTGAATCCACATACACCGGTTCATTTGTTAGCGGATATTTTACATGATATTGATCTGGTTTGTTTAATGAGCGTGAATCCGGGTTTTGGTGGACAACAATTTATTCCTCAAACACTGGTGAAGATTCGTCAGTTAAAACAGATGATACAAGAAAAAAATCTGCATACACATATTGAGATAGATGGCGGCGTAACACTTCAAAATGCAAAATCCATTTTAGATGCCGGCGCCGATGTACTCGTAGCAGGCAATACCGTCTTTCGCGCTGAAGACCCGATTGCTACGATTGCGGCGTTGAAAGCGTTATAGAGAAGTGAGAGGTCAAAGGTGAAAAGTGAAAGGTCAACTAAAGACTAACCCTTTTCACCTTTCACCTTTCACCTTTCACCTTTGACTTTTCACTTTTCACTTTTCACCCCTCACCTCTCACTCATCCAATCCTTAACCCAATCTTCACACGCCCACATAAGGCAATTCACGAACTTTAGTCAACCAACCTATCCACATCTGTGTATAATATGTATTAGGAATTGTCCTGCTTAAAAAATTAAATTTGAGAAGGATGGTTTGGTTAAGTACAAAAAGATCCGTGAACCTAAAACAGTAAAAGATTGACAGAAACAATCATTAACCTCGAAACCGTAAACCCCATTGAGTTCTTTGGTGTCAACAACGGTAAGTTAGATTTGCTGAAAAAGAAATTCCCATTACTAAAGATCCTCTCCCGCGGGACACAAATTAAACTGAGCGGGGCTCCGGAACAGATCGAATCAGCAAAAGAAAAAATTGATCTCATTATTCAGTATCTCGAAAGAAACGGTCATCTCAGCGAAAATTATTTTGAACAGATCCTTGGTGGTGATGATGCAGAAACGGTAGACAACTTTGTAGATAGGAATCCGAATGATATACTCGTGTTTGGTCCGAACGGTAAAACGGTAAGAGCCAGAACGCAGAATCAAAAGAAGATGGTACAAGCAGCCGACAAGAACGATATCGTGTTTGCGATCGGTCCTGCAGGTACCGGTAAAACGTATACTGCTGTAGCCTTAGCTGTACGTGCTTTGAAGAATAAGTTGGTGAAGAAGATCATTCTTACTCGCCCGGCTGTAGAAGCAGGTGAAAGTTTAGGATTCTTACCCGGTGACTTAAAAGAAAAGATCGATCCATATTTACGTCCATTGTACGATGCATTGGATGATATGATTCCTGCAGATAAGCTGGGTTACTACATGAGTACCCGAACGATTGAGATCGCTCCTTTGGCATATATGCGTGGACGTACGCTGGACAATGCTTTCATCATTTTGGATGAAGCACAGAATACAAATGACCTTCAATTAAAAATGTTCCTGACACGTATAGGTGCAAATGCAAAAGCGATCATCACCGGTGACCCAACCCAGGTTGATCTTCCAAGAAATATGAGAAGCGGCTTAGACAAAGCAACCCGTATCTTAAAACAGATCGATGGAATCGCTCATATTGAATTGAATGAAGAAGATGTGGTACGTCACAGACTGGTGAAAGCCATCATCAAGGCATACGATAAGGAGCACGAGAAAGAAGAACAGGATTACCAACAGGGAAGAAGATAGGATTTTTGATTTTTTGATCTTTGATTTCTTGATTTGGAATACATGTTCAATTAAATCAAGAAATCAAAGATCAAAAATCATAGATCTAAATGTCTTCTAAAATTTCATGCCCCAATTTATCTCTCTTGGTTTTGAGATATTTTTCGTTGTGTGGATTGGGAGCTATTTCAATAGGAACGATATCTACGATTTCGAGACCATAGCCTTTTAATCCGGCTCTTTTTCTTGGGTTATTGCTCATCAGTTTGAGTTTAGTGATACCCAATGAACGAAGTATCTGGGCACCTACACCATAATCTCTCTCATCCATCCCAAAACCTAAGTGTAGATTAGCCTCTACGGTATCCATTCCTTCCTCTTGTAGTTTGTATGCTTTGAGTTTATTGATTAAACCAATGCCTCTACCCTCTTGATTCATATAAAGGATAACACCCTTACCTTCTGCTTCCACCATTTTCATGGCTTTTTGCAATTGTTCGCCGCAATCACAGCGGAAACTACCTAGTATATCTCCTGTGAAACAACTGCTGTGTACGCGTGTAAGTACTGCCTCATCTGATTTCCACTCACCTTTGATCAATGCCAAGTGTTCGGCGCCGGACATTTTTTCCTTGAATGCCACCAGCTTAAACTGTCCGTATTTAGTAGGCATATCTACTCGAACCAGTTCTTCGATCAAAGAATCACTTTTCAAACGATAGTCAATCAGATCTTTGATAGAGATAATCTTCAACCCAAATTTCTGAGCAATAACCATGAGTTGCGGCAAACGTGCCATCGTACCATCCTCGTTCATGACCTCAACCAATACGCCAGCAGGCTCTAATCCGGCCAATCGAGCAAGATCAACAGTAGCTTCGGTATGTCCTGTTCTTCTTAAAACACCCCCGTCTTTGGCTTTCAGCGGGAAAATATGTCCGGGTCTACCCAAATCTGAGGGTTGGGTATCCGGATGAATCAATGCTAAAATAGTTTTAGAACGGTCTTGAGCAGAGATACCCGTGGTGGTACCTTGTCCGATTAAATCAACCGAAACAGTGAAAGCGGTTTCGTGTAGAGAGGTATTGGATGTCACCATTGGACTGAGTTCCAATTCTTTACAACGTTCCTCGGTAAGGGCGGCACAGATCAATCCCCGACCTTCTTTACTCATAAAATTGATGACTTCAGGGGTAGCATGACGGGCAGCAATGATAAAATCACCCTCATTTTCTCGGTCTTCATCGTCTACCACTATGATCATTTTGCCTTCACGTATATCTTGAATGGCTTCCTCAATTGTATTCAGTCTAATATTTTCCATTGTTGGGCAAAATTACATTTCATCTCTCAAAAGGGTTTACTCATTTGGGAATCAGGGTTATTTTTCGTTGAAAAATGAGAACAATTCAACAAAAATGGCTGAAAGAAGGGCAAAAACTGAACAAGAATCGTTTATCCGACCAAAAAGCCTGCGGAAGCAATATTTTGTTAACATTCTGTTGAAATTCATAGGTAATTATTTGCTTTCTTTGCAGCTGAAAAATTAACATTATGCTAAGTAAAAGACTCTTGCAATTTGTGATTGCGGTTTTACTGGTGCCAACATTAACACTGGCACAAAATACCACCAGCAGTATGAGTGGTACAGTGAAGACAACAACCGGCGAAATACTGGTTGGTGCAACCGTAACAGCAACCCATGAGCCTACCGGTACTGTTTATCGTGTTCAAAGCCGTACGGGTGGACGTTTTGACATCAACAATATGAACCCTGGTGGTCCATACACTGTTGAAGTATCGTTCGTGAATTTTGCGAATGAGAAAAAAACTGAGATTTACCTGAGTTTGGGTGAATCCTTCAAGTTAGATTTTGCTATGGCCAACAAAGCCGGCAATCTTGGTGAAGTAACTGTATCTGCTACACGCAGAACTACAGAAGCTTCCGGTAAAGGTGGTGCTGAGACTTTGATCGGTCGTGATAAAATGGCAAACCTGCCTACAGTAGGTCGTAACATTTATGATTACCTCCGTGCTGTTCCTCAAGCTAAGTTGGGAGCAAGTGAAGGTGCTGTGACCATTGCCGGTCAAAACAATCGTTACAATTCTTTCTATGTAGATGGAGCTGTAAATAACGACGTGTTTGGATTGTCGGCTTCAGGTACCAATGGTGGACAGGCTGCGATCGCTCCAATTTCTATTGATGCGGTTGACCAGTTCCAGGTAGTGATCTCTCCATTTGATGCTTCTCTTGGTAACTTCGTAGGTGGTGGTATCAACGCCATTACACGTTCAGGTACTAACAAGACTGAAGGTTCTATTTATTATTTCTTACAAAATGAGCAGTTGGCTGGTAAAACGCCAACAGGATTAAAGCAAAATGCAACACGCCTCAATGACTTTTCAAAGAAAACCTATGGTTTCAGAGTAGGTGGTGCTATCACCAAGAACAAATTGTTCTACTTCATCAACGTTGATCTTCAGCGTGATGTTCGTCCTCAGCCATTTGATTTCAGTCAGTATACCGGTAACAGCAACTTGGCTGCGATCACAGGTTTAGCAAATACACTCAGAACCAACTATGGCTATGAGCCGGGTGGTTTCTTGGATAATACAGAAGAAGTAAATGCTGATCGTATTACTGCTCGTCTTGACTGGAATATTAACGACCGACATAAGCTTTCTGTAAGTAACCGTTATACCAAAGGTGAGCGTCTGAATACAAGCTCTAGCTCTTCAGGTACCATCAACTTCTACAATAACGGTTTCCGTTTCCCAACAAGAACCAATTCAACTTCAGCTGAATTAAAGAGCTTGGTGGGTAAAAGTTCTAGTAACAAATTATTGATCACTTTCACTGATGTACTTGATGATAGAGATCCTATTGGTCAAAGATTTCCTCGTGTAAGAATTAATGATGGTTCCGGTGCCATTGTTTTTGGTCCGGACAACAGTTCTACTGTAAACCTTTTGACTCAGAAAAACTGGTCTTTGTATGATGAGTTCAAATTCACTTTAGGCAAACATGCGCTGAAAGTGGGTGTTGATTACGAATACAATGATGTGTATAATGCTTTCATTCAAAATAACTTTGGAAACTATACTTATTCCAATTTGAATGACTTCTTAACCAATGCAAGACCTCAGGCTTACACTTATGGCTTCTCTAACATTGACGATGATAAAGGTGATAAAACTGATGCTGCTGCTAAATTCAAAATGGCAAAAGGATCTTTGTTTATCAATGATGAAATCAGAACTTCTGATAACTTCAGCCTTAGCTTAGGTGTAAGAGCAGACTATTATGACATCCTGAGCACCCCAAGAGAAGATGCGTATACCAATAACGTAGCCATCCCTAAATTCTCTGAGTATTATGATTTACAGGGTGCTCGTTCCGGAGTTACTCCTAAGATTCCTTTAGCATTATCTCCAAGAGTTGGATTCACTTATAAGATCCCTGAAGAAAATTTAGTGGTACGTGGTGGTATGGGAATTTTCACGGGACGTATCCCATTGGTATGGCCGGGTGCAATCTTCAACAACAACGGTATCTTCATCGGTGGTTATTCAGCAAATGCAACTCAATTGAATACCATCCGTTTCAGACCTGATCCTAACAATCAGTGGTCAGCTGCTGAAGTAGGTGCCGGTATTACAAAAGGACCTTTGAACCTCACTGCTGCTGAGTTCAGCGTACCTAAATTGTTCAGAACTTCTATCGCTTTTGACAAGAAGTTTGGCAACGGATGGTCTGGTTCATTAGAAGGTATCTTCAGTAAGAATATCAATGAGATCTATTATACTAATATCAACCTCTTACCTCCAGTTGGTAAATCACTGGGGGCAGGAAGTCGTAACGTATATCCTACTGCAAACAACGGTCGTATTCCTTTGAATGCAGATGGATCTAACCCTTATGATAATGCGATCTTATTGAGCAATAACCAAGGCCCGACAGGTTATTCTTATAACTTAACTGCTTCAGTAAGCAAAAGAACTCGTGATGGTTTCGCATTTGATCTGAGCTATACTTTTGGTAACTCAACTACTGTTAACGATGGTACCAGCTCTGTAAACCTGAGCCAGTGGAGATTCATGGAAACAGTAAATGGTAGAAACTTCATCACCAGATCGAACTCAGACTTCAGTGCAGGTCACAGAATCTTTGCTTACCTGAGCAAGAAGTTTGAATATGCTAATAAGAAACTCGCTACAACAGTAACATTGGTGTACACTGGACAATCAGGTAACCCTCTGAGTTATGTATACGGTGTAGGTTCTATGGTACGTGACGATGGTACGAACGGTACAAATGACCTGATCTACATTCCAACTAAAGATGATCTGACTACAATGATCTTCTTGAACAATACTGTAAGTGGTGTTACCTATACTCCTGATCAGCAAAGAGCTGCTTTAGAGAGATATATTGAGAGTGACAGATACCTGAGAAACAATCGTGGTAAATTTGCTGAAAGAAACGGTAGCCGTTTACCTTTCACCAATATCTTCGACTTGAAAATTGCTCAGGATTTCAATATCAAAGTGGGTAGCAGACGTTACCAGTTCCAGTTAACTTACGATGTATTCAACTTCGGTAATATGTTGAATAGAAACTGGGGCCGTACTTACTTCCAGTCAAATGACAACTTCCAGTTGATTCAATTTGCCGGTTATGTAAACGCTGCAACCAACCTGACTCCTCAATACAGATTCAACCCGACACTTATTGGTCGTAGTCCTTGGAACGTGAGCACCACTACAAATGCTGCTTACGCTGCAAGATGGATCAGTCAGTTAGGTCTGAGATTTAACTTCTAATACTGGTAACAGTATCTTGAAAATAGAGAGCCGCTACTTTGAGTAGCGGCTCTTTTTTTGGTCCATAGTCCATGGTCCATTGCAAATAGTTGATAGCCTATAGTTCATAGCCTATAGTAAATGTAGAATGAAATTGATTATATGATTATAACTAAATGCTTATAATGAAGTACCCCATAACTCATACTATGTGCTATGATCTATAAGCTATAAACCATGGACCATGGACTATGAACTATGGCCTACTCCCCCAACCCCAGTTCAAGAATACCGGAAAAGCCTTGGCCCAGGTGGGAACATCATGTTTACCGTCTTCCATTTCTAGATAATGGATGTGTTCATCGGTATAACCTTTGGCTTTCATTTCAATGATGAGGTCTAGTGCATCATCAATACTGTCGATGATACCGTTCTTATTTCTATCTTCTGCTTCGTCTAATTGTCCGCATTGAATAAAAGTTCTTATCCAAGGATAAAAACCTCCTTTGCGAATCTGTAAATGCATTAAGCGATCTTTTTCATCTTCATATCCATCTTCATATCCTTTTCTTCTCCACCACAATGAACCGCTGAATACACCGATTCTATTGAATTCACTGGGATGGTTCCATACAATATCCATAGCACTTAACGCACCTAATGAAAATCCTGCAAATGATTTGTCTTTGAAAGATTGCATCTGCGAGGTCTTTCTTATAAATGGCAATAACTCATCGAAAATAAATTTGGTATAGAGTCCTGCTTTTGCTCCCCTACCTTTAAAATCAGCTGCATAAGCAGTGCCATATTCCATTTTCCGATCCTCTCCACAATGAATGCCCACAGCTATTAATGGTTGAATCTCTCCATCCGTGATCAACTGATCCAAAAGCTCATCAAAAGGCATTTTTGGAAGATCTTGTCCATCATTGATCAACAACAAACTCAGTGGTTCTTTCAGATAAGATGCCACAGGTAAATAGACATCTATCAACACTTCTCTTTCCAAAAACTCGGAGTGAACCGTATGTCTTGTTACCTGTATGGATGTTAAGGATATTTCAGAGGGGGTTTCAGCCATATTTCAAAAATAAAGGAATGAATGAAAACAAAGACAGAAAGTAATTCAGACCCACACATGAAAATCCTAAAGAGAAGAATTTAAATTCCAAAAATTCTGATTAAATTGAAGGGACAAACCAAACAGACCTCAATTCTAAACTACTGCAATATGAAAAAGATCGGCATTTTGTTCGGGCAGGAACGAAGTTTTCCAATGGCCTTTGTGGAAAGAATCAACAGTAAAAATATTCCCGGCATCATGGCCGAGCCTGTTAAGATCGATAAGGTCATGCAAGGTGAGTCCAGTGGCTACGCGGTGATCATTGACCGAATCAGTCAGGACGTACCCTTCTATCGTGCCTTCCTGAAAAATGCAGCCCTCTGCGGTACCGCTGTGATCAACAACCCATTTTGGTGGAGTGCTGATGAAAAATTTTTCAATAATTGTCTAGCCACTAAGATCAATGTTCCCGTTCCAAAAACAGTGATACTTCCATCAAGAGATCTTCCTGCGGATACATCTGATCAATCTTTCAGTAACCTGGCTTATCCACTGGATTGGGAAGGCATCTTCAACTATGTAGGTTTCCCTGCTTACATGAAACCCTTTGCCGGTGGTGGTTGGAAGAACGTATACAAGCTCACCAGTATGGAAGACTTTTTTGAAAAACACAGCGAAACAGGAGAACTGGTGATGCTGTTGCAAGAAGAGATCATCTTTGATGAATACTATCGCTGTTATTGTATTGGCGGCAAACATGTGCGCATCATGCCTTATGAGCCTCGCAATCCACATCATTTAAGATATGTGGCCGATTTCAAACCATCTGCTGAGCGATTGGCACAAATGGAAGATATTGTATTACGCATCAATCGATATTTAGGATATGATTTCAACACTGTAGAACTGGCATTGCGTGATGGTGTTCCTTATGCTATCGACTTCTGTAATCCTGCACCGGATGCTGATATCAAAAGCGTAGGACAAGAAAATTTTGACTGGGTAGTAGAAACCGCTGCGAATTATGCCATTGAAAAAGCACAAGCACAAGTAGATGGTGCAGATAATCTTACCTGGGGAGAGTATATTAAACGTAGTAGTGCCAAACAAAAATTGATCTGATGGGAAACAGGAAATACGCGCAATTTACTTTAGGCGTTGAAGAAGAATACATGGTATTGGATCCAGTAAGTCGGGAATTAAAAAGCCATGAGCAAAAAATAGTTCTGGAAGGACAAAAAATTCTGAAAGACAAAGTAAAAGCAGAAATGCACCAGGCTGTGGTGGAAGTGGGTACAGATATCTGTGCTGATATTGATGAAGCTTTCAAAGATGTTGCTGCTCTGAGAGGTACGATCGCCGCCATCGCCGGAGAACTGGGATTGTGGGTTGGTGCATCAGGCACCCATCCTTTTAGTCACTGGGAAAATCAGTTGATCACTGATCATGTACGTTATAACCAGATCGTAAACGAGTTGCAAGAGGCTGCAAGAAGTAACCTCATTTTTGGTCTGCATGTACATGTGGGCATGGAAGACAGAAAAATGGCGATTCACATTGCCAATACGGCGCGTTATTTTCTGCCCCATGTTTACGCCTTGAGTACCAATTCCCCTTTTTGGGAAGGAAGACAAACCGGCTACAAATCCTTTCGGACAAAGGTCTTTGATAAGTTTCCGAGAACGGGTATCCCCGATTACTTTGAAAATATTGAAGCCTATGAAAGTTATGTGAACCTGTTGATCAAAACAAACTGTATCGACAATGCTAAAAAGATCTGGTGGGATCTTCGTGTGCATCCTTTTTTCAATACTGTAGAATTCAGGATCTGTGATGTACCGATGACCATTAACGAAACCATCACCATCGCAGCATTGTTTCAGGCGATATGCGCTAAGATCTATAAACTGAGAGCTCAGAATCTCAGCTTCATGATGTACCAACGCTCCGTGATCAATGAAAACAAATGGAGGGCGAGCAGGTATGGAATCGATGGTACTTTGATTGATTTTGGAAAAGAAACCGAAGTAGAAACCAAAGCCTTGATCCTTGAATTATTGGATTTTGTAGACGATGTGGTAGATGATCTGGGTAGCAGGCATATTCTCAACTATGTCCACACCATTTTTCAGCAAGGAACCGGTGCCGACAGGCAACTAGCTGTGTTCCAAAAAAACCAGAACCTCGTGGAAGTAGTGGATTACATACAGGATCAGTTTTTGAGAGTGTGAAATTGTTGACAGTTGTTAGTTGATAGGAACAAAATGTCGGTTTTTCTGTCAACTAACAACTAGTCAGCCCAAACCCCCAATCGTTCTGTTAATTTTCCCCTCTCCACCCCCATTTCCCGGGGCTTTTGTCTATTTTACCTTAGAAACCACCAGACAGGCAACAATTGAACATAAAATGGTATCTATGTAGTGACGTCAACCCACTAAACTACCCCGCAGGTGACAGAACATGATCTGATTAGAGGCTGTATCAGGCAGGATAACAGTTGCCAGCGCATGCTTTTTGATAAGTATGCCGGTAAGATGATGAGCGTATGTCTGAGATACGCCAATGACGCCATGGAAGCTGAGGATATGATCCAAGATGCTTTTATTAAAGTTTTTCAATATATCGGACAATTCAAATTTGAAGGTTCCTTCGAAGGTTGGATCAGACGTATCGTAGTGAATACCGCTATCAGACATCTGGAAAGAAAGAAGATGAAGTTCAAGGATATTGATGACCATAGCCAGCATGCTCCACAGATTGAGCCGGGTGCGTATGCGCATTTGGGAGAAGAAGACCTGATGAAACTCATCAATCAATTACCGGATGGTTACAGGGTTGTTTTCAATCTGAATGTGATTGAAGGCTATAGCCATGAAGAAATTGCAGAAATGCTCAACATACAAGCAGGAACAAGCCGTAGCCAATTGGTGAAAGCAAGGAAAATGCTACAACAACAAATCTTACAATTGCAAAAAATTGCTGTATAAAATGACAGATAACCAATTTGATAATTTCATCAGGGCTAAACTCCATGATCATAGTGCCCCTGTGCCGGCCGGATTATGGGATAAAGTGAACCCCGCTAAAGATGATGATGACCGCAAAGGCGGTATCCTTCTTCCCAAAAAATATCGTTGGGGATTGGCACTGTTGTTATTGATCGGTTCCGTTACAGGCTACCTGATCTTCAGCAATCCTTTTGATTCACAGGAATCATCGATTTCTTCGGCACAAAGAAATACCGATGCAACAACTTCTATTACTCCTACTGAACCTTCATCCGGTAAGAACGAACAAAACAATAATACTATTGGATCTAACATAGCAACTCAAGAAGCAGATATCCAACAAGACAATCACGCTATCGAAACAACAAGTGAAAGCGTTACAAAAAGATCAGACATCAACCCGGCAAAAAACAATAGTGATTGGATTACGAAAAAAAATAAAAAATCGCAGGAACTTACCGGAAACAACTCATCTGAAACATCCAATAACATAGGTAATCAGGTGCTGGTAAAAAACAACCCTAGAAAATTCGGTCCCGCTTATATTGAAGCCATGCCTGCGTTTACCAAAAGTAGTGGACAACCGACTCTGAAATCTGTAGAAGCATCACAACAGTCAACCATACAAGAAAATAATATTACCGCAGATGAACTTTCATTGGATTATCCAATGACATTTAGCAGCAAACTTGATGGCGGTAATATTGTTGCCATGAACCGATTACAGTATGGTCTGACTGGTTGGCAAGGAGATCAGATCAGTTCCGCTTACTCGAAGAAATTTAAAAATGTGATCGTTTGTCCACCTTTCAAAGGAGGCAATACGGATTGGTTTGTTGAAGTATATGCAACACCGGAGCTAGCGTTCAAATCCATTGAAAACATTTCAGCTACACCGCAGTATCTCCAAAAAAAGGATAGTAGTGAAAGTATGCGGTTAGGCTATTCAGCGGGAGTTCGTTTGGTAAAACCCATCACAGATAATTTCTTGGTGAAAGCGGGTCTACAATACACACAGATCAATGAGAAATTTACTTACAGAACTGAAAATGAAGTAAGAACAACCACTGTCATCTCTGTAAGAACAATTATTCGTGGACCTGGTGACACACTCAGAATAGCAGACACGAGTACTGTTCAGCAAACAGGTTTTAAAAACAATACCATCAAAAACCGATACCGCAGTTTTGATATTCCTGTAACACTGGGTTATCAGTTTGGAAATGATAATCTTCAATTTGGGGTCAATGCAGGTGTCGTTTTCAATATCTCTTCTTGGTATCAAGGAGTGATATTAGATAGCAGCATGGCAGCTGTTCCAATTGTAAAAGGAGGTAATAGTATTTATAAGAATAACATAGGATTGGGATTGTATGGAGGCTTTAGTATTTTAAAAAGAGTTGGAGAAGATACGCAGTTATTCTTTGAGCCTTATTTCAGGTATAATTTATCAGGTATCACCAATGAGCAAGCATCATTCAAACAAAGATTTAGTTTGGGTGGATTGTCCATTGGATTACGTTATAATCTAAACAGGAGATGATCAGGCAACAAAAAGAAATAAAACAGTATCTAACTATTGTATCACATTATTAGTATGAAAAAAAATATTATCATCCTTGGAACCATCTTGCTCTTCTTTTTGACCTCCTGTCAGAAAGAGTTGTCAGATAATTTTACGGTCTATTCCGGTGATCCGAGAAATGATACCGTATGGACCGCTACTACGCCAAGCTCTGCTCCTATACATCAACTCGCCAGAAGATTTTTTCCCGATTTGATCATTGATTCTTTTGATTGCACAACCGGAGATACACTCACATTAAAAGATGATATCGAGATCAGAATTCCCGGCGCTGTTTGTACCGATAATAATGGTACCATCGTTTCCGGAAAAGTAAAACTTGAATTTTTTAGATTAAAACATAAAGGGGATTTCATCAAATTTTTCAAGCCAACAACAGCCGGAAAATATTTATTGGAATCTGCAGGAGGCTTTTTTATTCGTCTTAGCAGTAATGGACAAGAGCTAAAACTTGCACCAAATGCATCCATCACTATTCGTTTCCGCGATACAGAAGATGCAAAACATAATATGCAAGTTTTTCATGCAAAAGAGACCATTCCTTTTATTTCAAATGGAATTGATACAGCACATACCTGGATAAGACATACAGATACCAGTTGGATCAAAACTTGGCAAAAGACTGATCCCTCTACCAATGCTTTATTAAAGGGTTATGAACTTACTACTAACCAACTAAGATGGGTAGGTGCAAACAGATATATCGACAGTACTGTATCACACACCAATATTTTTGCCTACTTGCCTCAAAATTTTACCAATAAGAATACAGTAATATATGCTGTGTTTTCTGATCATAAAACAGTAGTGAATCTAAGCTCTGATTTTCGTTCAAAAGCATTCACAGCGCCTCAAATACCACGAGGAGCTAAAATAAAGATCTTGTCTTTCTCTGTATTAGGAACAGATCTATATATGGGTATTCGAGAAGTGAACGATGTGGGAACCATGAATACCTACAAAATAGAGCCACAGAAAAAAAGTTTACAAGATATTCTTAAGTATATCGAAAGTCTATAATCACTATTCTGCTTGAAGGGTTGTCTCACACAGACAGCCCTTATTTTTTGAAATCAAAAAGTGTGGCCGTGAATACGGCTCTTTCTCTTTTCTTGAAAGCAACATCCCAATTGCCTTTATAACGAAGTATTTTGGGAACAGTAAGTCCTTCAAACTTACCCATTTCTACTTCCATCTGAACGTCAAAATCGTATACCAGGGCTTTATAACTGAGTGAATAATTTCTACCCATTACTTCTAATGTCTTCTGATCAAACCATGTGGTCATTTGATCAACAACGATTCGATCATTTTTAAGAAACCCCAGATTTTCTTTTGGAGTTATAGAGAATACATAACAGAGCTGTCCTTTGTATTCTTCCAGATCCAGACGATAGTCATAGAGCTTATGAGCATCATCATCATAAAGATCTAATTTGTTACCGATCAATGGAATACCGGGTATTTTTTTACCGGGATTAAAGAACAACATTTTTAATTGTTCTTTATGCTTCTCCATTCCTTTTTTATTACTCACATTTCTGGCCCTGCCTTTCACCACATTATCTTCTCCGCAAACCGTTCCTTTTGTAAAAAATAATCCAGCATACAACTCCGGTGTTTCATAGTTGTAGTTACCCTTTCGATCATAGAAATCACCGGTTATATTCTCTTCCAATACATCCATGGTTCTGCAACCATTCGCTCTGTTTTGTCGGGTTTTACTGTAAAGCGATGCTTCAACTTTACCCTTTCTGTTGAGCATTTTAATATCATTATAAGAAGTAAAACCCAAGATGCGAAGATTGCGAAACGCTTTATAAAAAGTAGTATCCTCCTTGATCTGATTCAACAATCGTTTATAATCAAAATTGTTGCGCACTACTACTTCTGACAATGTAAAAGACTGATTATCTAAACGTATAGTGGTATCCTGTGCCAGTGTATTGGCTACAATGAATAAAAAAGAGAGGAATGACAGGATGAACCTCATTTTAGCACGATCATTTTATAATCTACTCGCGACTTCCCTTTACTGATATCATTTAACTTCCCTTGCAACATTTTACGGCGCAGGGGTTTTAAGTAGTCAATAAACAGCTTACCCTCTATATGATCATATTCATGCAAAATCACTCTGGCAGTGATCCCTTTGAATGTTTCAATATGTGTTTGAAAATTTTCGTCCATGTATTCCAGTTCCACTTCTTCTTTGCGCATCACATCTTCTCTGATATTGGGAATACTTAAACATCCTTCATTATAAGGCCACTCTTCTCCTGCCAATGAACGAATCTGTGCATTGATGAATACTTTTTTGATACCGGGCTCATCAGGATACTTCCCTTTGTCTTGATCTTCCATGTGCTCGAATATTTGTGTACTATCTACCACAAACAAACGGATATCCTTATTGATCTGAGGTGCTGCCAATCCAACCCCATTACTGGCATACATGGTCTCCCACATATCTGCGATCAGTTTCTCTAATCCTGGATAATCAGCTGTGATATCCGTTCCTTTTTTCCTTAAAACCTGTGCCCCATAGGCTACAATTGGAAGTATCATTGAATGCTAAGTATTAATAATCGGCGAAAATACCCCGAATTTGGGCAACCAGCAAATGATGAGAGATAACAAAAAGTGAAAGGTGAAAGGTGAAAAGATAGTATCCAGGATATTTTTCACCTTTCACCTTTCACTTTTCACCCTCTTCTCTCCAAATACTCCTGCAACATAATCGTAGCAGCTATCTGGTCTACATTACCTTTGATTTGCCTGTCTTTCTTCTTCATACCCATATCAATCATAGCTCGGGATGCCATTTTGGAGGTATATCTTTCATCCACTGTTTCCACAGGTATTTGCGGAAATTCTTTTTTTAGTCGCTGTATGGCGGCTTTCACTAATGGAGTAGCATGTGTAGGTTTATCATCCAGTCCAAGTGGCTCACCAATGAGTATCAGTTCAACTGTTTCATGCTGAAAGTATTTCTTTAAGAATGAAAACAACTCTTTGGTATCAATGGTAGTCAAGGCGGTCGCAATAATTTGTAAAGGATCAGTCACAGCCAACCCTGTTCTCTTACCCCCGTAATCAATACAAAGAATTCTTGCCATGAAGATGATGGTTCCGGATGATGTTAACCGGAGTTTAGGTGTGAAATTAAGGAATTAGCCGATGGCATATGGTTCATAGCTTATGGCAAATAGCCATATTTTCTTACTATCAGCTATGAACCATATGCTATAGGCTACAAAAACATCGCTACTATCACTACCACCCCAAACACTACACTCGCAATACCATTGGCGGTCATAAAAGCTATGTTGACACGACTGAGGTCATTCGGTTTTACGATGGAGTGTTGATAGATCAGCATCCCACAAAAAATAATTGTTCCAATCCAATATAACCAATGAAAATCGCCATAGACTCCGGCAATGATGATACATGCGGCACTCAATACATGTAATAATGTAGATAACTTCAATGCTTTTTCTCTTCCTAAAGATGCAGGTATCGAATGTAATTTTTCTGATTGATCAAAATCTACATCTTGCATGGCATAGATAATATCGAACCCACTGACCCAAAAAATAACCGAGAGAGAAAATAAGATCGGTAAAAGATCAAAAACACCCGTCACGGCGAGGTATGCTCCAATGGGTGCCAGTGATAAACCCAATCCTAATACCAAATGACATAACATCGTAAAGCGTTTGGTATAACTGTAGAAAAGGATCACAAACAAAGCAACCGGTGATAAATAAAAACAAAGTGGATTGATGAACCAGGTAGCTACCACAAACAAAATACAATTCAGTATCACAAAACGTACAGCACTTTCCGGAGATATGATTCCTTTGGGTATTTCACGAATGGCCGTACGCGGATTTTTCGCATCAAAAGCACGATCCAAGTATCGATTAAACGCCATGGCAGCACTTCTGGCTGTCACCATGCAAATGATCACCAAAAGAGCTGTCACCACAAATGGATGCAGATAACCGTATAACTGATTTTGTAAGTAGCTATCATAAACAGGTTGCCCATAGGTCCCACCCAAAAACAACCCGATCATCGCAAAAGGCATCGCGAAAATGGTATGCGAAAATTTGACAAGACTCAGGTAATTCTTTATGCCAGCCATAAGTGTGATTTAAAGTATCAAGATTTAAGGAACAAGGTATCAGGAAGTTACAGGTTGGAAGTAAGAAGATAATAGCGTATGGTTCATGGCATATGGAAAAGTGCGTCTATATGCTATGAACCATCAGCCATCAACTATTTCATCCCCCTCACCGCTTCCCACAAAACAATGCCTGTTGCTACGGATACATTGAGTGAATGTTTCATACCGAATTGCGGGATCTCTATGCATCCATCACAATGTTTGATCACTTCAGCATCTACCCCTTCCACTTCATTTCCTAAAACAATCGCAGCAGGTAAATGTTGCTCTGCTTGGAATTGTTCCAGAGAAATACTGCCTTCCGCCTGTTCCAGCGCGAATATTTTGTAACCCTTTTGTTTCAATTGTTGAACGGCTTCGAGTGTTGATGGAAAATACATCCAATCTACAGTTTCAGTTGCCCCTAAAGCCGTTTTATGTATATCACGATGGGGAGGCTGTGGAGTATAGCCACACAGACAGATCCCTTCCACTAAAAACGCATCGGCTGACCTAAACACACTACCCACATTATGCATACTACGGATATTATCCAGGACCAGCATCAGTTGATGCTTTTCGGCTTCCTTGAAATCAGACACTGATTTACGCCCTAGTTCATCCATGCTCAGTTTTCGCATGCCGCAAAGGTAAACTCAACCATTTAAATAATGTGGGGGGAAGATTCTTTGAGATTAAGTAATTTGGGGTTTAGTCTATAGCTGATAGGTCATAGCTGATAGTTGTGCCAATTCTTCTATAAGCTATGACCTATCAGCTATAAGCTACCTAAAACCAACCATTATGAGAAAAACAAACCGTTATGCCTGGCTCTTGGCCTTAAGTTTACCTGTGGCTGCACTTGCACAGGAGAAAGTAGATATGTCTATGATGCAGAAGATCCGTGAAGAAGGATTGAAGCGCTCACAAGTCATGGATATCGCATTCAATCTCACTGATAAAAGTGGTAACCGTCTTACCAACTCGGCAGGCTATATGCGTGCTGCCAACTATGCAAAAGAAGCTTTAACCGGCTGGGGTATTTCCAATGCACAACTTGATGCTTGGGGAGAGTTTGGTAAAGGATGGGAATTAGAGAAATCCTATGTAGCTATGACCGCTCCCTATTATAAACCTATCATGGCTTGGCCAAAAACATGGACTGCCGGAACACGTGGTTTAAAAAATGGTGAAGTATTTGTCATTCAATTAAAAGATTCCGCATCACTGGAAGCTTATCGTGGACAATTAAAAAACAAGATCATTATTGCGGATCAGTTGGTGGATTATAAACATAGCTTCAAAGCAGATGCTGTGCGTTATACCGATGAAGAGCTCGCCAAAATGGCCGCTGCTACTCCTACTGCTGCTGCAGGTCGTGGTGGTGCCCCTCAGGGTGGAGATACTGCACAGATGCGCATCTTCCGTGAGCAAATGGCTGCACGTCAAAATAGTCAGCGCGCTTTGAATTTATTGAAAGCGATGGCGAAAAGTGAAGGGGCCATTGCCATGATCACAACCGGTGCACGTAATCATGATGGTACCATCTTTGCCCAAGGTGGCGGAGCCTATAAAGGAACAGATCCTGAAAACTTCTTAGACATGGCATTAGGTATTGAAGACTACAATACCATTCTGCGTTTAGCAAAATCAGGTACACCTGTAAAACTGGATGTGGATGTCAAAACAAAGTTTCAAACCAAAGATCTACAAGGCTATAATGTGATCGCAGAGATTCCGGGTACTGATCCTCAATTAAAAGATGAGATCGTCATGATCGGTGCTCACTTAGATTCATGGCAGGCAGGTACGGGCGCTACCGATAATGCATCCGGTTCTGCAGTGATGATGGAAGCCATGCGTATTTTAAAAGTATTAGGTGTTCAGCCACGCAGAACCATTCGTATCGGACTATGGAGTGGTGAAGAGCAAGGTTTATTGGGATCAAGAGGTTATGTAAAGAAAACTTTTGCTGACCCTGCCAATATGCAACCACTTCCTCAACACGAAAAATTCTCTGCTTATTATAACATTGATAATGGAACCGGAAAAATTCGTGGTATCTATCTTCAAGGTAATGCTGATTGTAAAGATATATTTAGCGCATGGCTGGAGCCATTCAAAGACCTCGGTGCCACCACTGTCACCATCAGCAATACAGGCGGTACAGACCACCAGGCATTTGATGCAGTTGGATTGCCCGGCTTCCAGTTCATACAAGATCCTATTGAATACGATACGCGCACACACCATAGCAATATGGATGTATACGATCATCTGATCGCAGATGATCTCAAACAAATTGCTACCATCGTAGCTGCATTCACTTACAATACCGCTCAGCGCGATGCTAAGCTGCCACGTAAGCCGATGCCTAGACCGAGAAATTAATCGCAAGAAAAAACATCTCCATATTAAAGGCCTTTTTGCTGAGCAAAAAGGCCTTTAATATTTTCCACATAAGGTTCTACAGATCAATTAACTCATTTTCAAATTCTATATTTGCCCCTATGGCTAAATCATCTGCGGATACTCCTTTAATGCAGCAGCATCGGGCAATCAAGCAAAAATACCCTGATGCAGTTTTGCTTTTTCGCGTAGGTGATTTTTATGAAACTTTCGGCGAAGATGCCATCATCGCTTCCCGGGTTTTAGGCATCACTTTGACCAAGAGAAACAATGGTGCTGCGGCATCTAGTGAACTTGCAGGATTCCCACATCATGCTTTGGATACGTATCTACATAAACTGGTTAAAGCCGGACATCGTGTAGCAGTTTGTGATCAACTCGAAGACCCTAAGACAGTTAAAGGGATCGTCAAAAGAGGCGTAACCGAAATGGTGACGCCGGGTGTTGCTACCAATGATAAACTATTAGAACAAGGCAGTAATAATTTTCTGGCAGCTGTTCACTTTACGGAAACAGAAAGCGGTATTGCTTTCTTAGATATCTCTACCGGTGAATTCCTGATAGCAGAAGGAAATACTGAATACATTGATAACCTTTTACAAGGTTTGAAACCCGCAGAAGTAATCTTTCAAAGACAATATCAAAAAACATTCAAAGAAAGTCATGGTAATCGCTTCTACACTTATACCATGGAGAGCTGGATCTTTGATGAAGCTTTTGCTACTGAAAGTTTACTCAAACATTTTCAGACACATACACTGAAAGGATTTGGTGTAGAACATCTATCCAAAGGACTCGTAGCAGCAGGTGCTATTCTCTATTATCTGAAAGAAACAGAGCATCCCAATATCCAACACATCAGTTCGATTCAAAGAATTGAAAAAGATGATTTTTTGTGGATGGATCGTTTCACGATTCGTAATCTCGAACTCATTGGTACCGGAACTGAACAAGGTAATCACTTGTTGAAAGTAATGGACAACACAGTAAGTCCGATGGGCGCGCGATTGTTACGTCGTTGGTTGATCTTCCCTTTAAAAGATCAACAAAAGATCCATGAGCGATTGAATACTGTTGAATATGTAATCCTACATGCAGAAGCAAGGAAACAATTGATACAAGCGATCAAATCTTGCGGTGATCTGGAAAGACTGGTCAGCAAAATACCGGCTAAAAAAATCAATCCCAGAGAAGTATTACAGCTCGCACGCGGATTAGAACAAGTGAATGCTATCAAAGACCTTTGCATAGCATCTGCCGATCCGTTATTGAAAGATGCAGGTATGGCGATGAATCCCTGTACAACATTGGTTGAAAGAATCACACAATCGCTGACAGACAATCCACCCGTTGCTGCGAATAAAGGCGAAGTATTTCGAGCAGGCATTCACTCAGAATTGGATTCCTTAAGAAATATTGCGAGTGGTGGAAAAGAATACCTGATCAATATTCAACAAAGAGAAGCGGAGAAAACAGGCATCAGCTCTTTAAAGATCAGTTTCAATAATGTATTTGGTTACTATTTAGAAGTAACCAATTCACATAAAAACAAAGTACCCGCTGATTGGATCCGTAAGCAGACACTGGCGAATGCTGAACGATATATCACACCGGAATTAAAAGAGTATGAAGAGAAGATCACGGGAGCTGAGGATAAGATATTAGCTATTGAATTGGAACTGTATGATCAATTGTTACAGTCGCTTCAACCTTATATCGCTGCCATTCAGATCAATGCACAGTTACTTGCGCAGATCGATTGTTTAACCTGTTTTGCAGAGAATGCTTTGCAATACCAATATAAAAAACCGGAGGTTCATGACGGACATACATTGGATCTCAAAGACAGCCGTCATCCTGTGATTGAAAGAAACTTGCCTGCCGGAGAAAATTATATTGCCAACGATATTTTATTAGATCCACAATCGCAGCAGATCATCATTCTTACGGGCCCGAATATGAGTGGTAAGAGTGCGATACTCAGACAAACAGCGCTCATTACTTTAATGGCGCATATGGGTAGCTTTGTGCCTGCATCATCTGCTAAAATCCCATTAACGGATAAAATATTTACGCGTGTTGGAGCCAGCGATAACCTGAGCGGCGGTGAATCCACATTCATGGTGGAAATGAATGAAACGGCAAGTATCATCAACAATATTTCGACAAGAAGTTTGGTATTATTGGATGAGATCGGAAGAGGTACTTCAACTTATGATGGTATTTCTATTGCATGGAGTATTGTTGAGTATTTACATGCATCCAAACACGCACCCAAAACATTGTTTGCAACGCATTACCATGAATTAAATGAGCTTGAGGAAAAATTGCCACGCGTCAAGAATTTTCATGTCACCAATAAAGAAGTAGGCAATAAGATCATCTTCCTGCGTAAACTCGCTGCAGGTGGTAGCACACATAGTTTTGGTATTCATGTAGCCAAGATGGCGGGTATGCCTCCTGAATTGATCCAAAGGGCCAATGAAATTTTAGCTCAGTTGGAAGAAAAGCATGTGGATGAACCGGCACATGGAGAAATATCAAAGAAAGAGCGCCTAGAAAAAAATATCAAAGAGATCAGCGGCCCCAAAATGCAACTCTCCATTTTTGATGCACACTCTCAAACCTTTGATGATATCCGCAAGATGTTAAACGATATCGATATCAATCGCCTTACTCCTGTGGAAGCTTTGATGAAGTTGAATGAGATCAAGGGATTGCTGAAATAGTGAGTAGTGAGTAGTGAATAGTTAGTTTGTTGAATTGAATATATACTCACTGCTCACTACTCACTACTCACTACTCACTATAAATACGCCAACCACCATTGATCATGCGTACTCTTATAGCGGTTATACCATTTGCATATGGGGTATAAAATAGCGATCACTCCTATCCAGACCACATATACTACCGGTAATGAAAATCCAAAGTCATTCGGACGAAACGCAAAATTGCCACTGGCCGCATCACTTAAGGGTCTGCCGCTAGCAAAGAATGCCACCACGCAAAGCATATGAATCAGAAAGAAATGAAGGATGTAATAAAACATGGGGACACGACCATAGACCATCACTATTTCAGACCATTTGCCTTTGACTTTCTCAAGCCAGATCAATGCTAATAAAGCGGGACCAAGAGTCATGCAACAATACAAGAGTGAAGGTGGATATTTGGTTACATTAAAAAAAGAAATGACGGTAGCCGTTGTATCCTTTTGTGTTGTCCATGGAACCAGATCACCATACACATTCAACCAACGCATAAAAAAGAAAGCGATCACTGCTGCACTACCCCATCCTAATAATAACCGCTTTCGTTTTATCGCATCAAAATCCCTGACAAACCAAACACCCATACAATAGCCCAGTAACATAATACCCGGCCAAGGAATCAATGGATAGATCACCGCAAAAAATCTTCCCTCCCCATAAGTAGTGAATAGTTGCTGATGCAAAAATCCATACCATAATGGAATGTTTTGCGGATCACGAGAATTGAATCCATCGAGCATGTTATGTCCAACCACCAAGGTTATTCCAATAATAAATAAAACACGAATAGGCAGATAGATCAGAAAAGAAAGTAACACCATTGACAGACCAATTACCCAGATAACCTGTAGAAACACAAAGCGATATAATGGATCAAACACGATCAGGAAGTTGATCACTACAATTTCAAGTACCATTAAAAACAATCCACGTTTCAATAAGAAAACAGACAATTCTTTTTTGGTTTTCTTTTGTCCGGATAAAAATGCAGAGGTCCCCGACAAAAACACAAATACCGGCGCACAATAATGTGTGATCCAACGGGTAAAAAACAAGATGGGTGTTGTTGTTGCCGGATTGGTAGGATCTTCTGTCATGGCAGAGATGTGAAAGAAGTCTCTCACATGATCCAATGCCATAATGATCATGACGAGTCCACGAAGGATATCAATAGAAGATATTCTCCATTTGGTTGCAGTTAGGGTGGTATGCATAAGATGAGTTTAATTAAAAAATAATCAGTGCTAATACCGAACTAACTTGAATATTCAATTTCAAAAGTAAATTTGAGCAAGTTCAGCTGCATCGACAGCCCTGAAACTATTTAGCTTATTTCGAAAAAATCGCGATAAAACATATCGAGCTGTGTTTTTGATTTCGTTTTGAAAAACGAATATCTTTTGTTCGCAAATTGGAGGGTTATTTGAAATAATCCCTTTCGAGTAGACAACTTTTTTTTCAAGCTCGCTTTTATCTAAATTATATGGATTTATATATTTAAATCTCAATTCAACTAAAACCATCATGGGCGATTTTCTCTGATCTTGTCTTGAAATTCCGAAGGTTAAATCTACTGTATGACATCGATTTCGTTTCTGACTTTTAGCATTCGCAATTTCGAATTTATCTAAATTGATGACTTTAATATTTTTTGCAAAAAGATTTGGACCTTTATACCCTTCAGTTTGAAAAATATCATTTATCTCTTCCAGATGTGTTTTATCATTAGCAACAATTTGATGATTTATAGTGGTATATGAACAATATTTATGCATACTAAACTCCTCCATATAAACTAATCCTATCTAAAGCGATATTGAAAGACTCGAAAATTGGCTCAATATCTGTTCCCAAATTCTCATATGAATATAAGAAATCATTTTTCCCTTTTTCCGCTATATAAAAGTGTAATTTATCATCAACTCCTTCCTTTTTAGAAATATATTTTATTGCACTAATCATATCAGGATTATGACTAGTAATAAAAAATTTAATACCTATCTCCTTATTTAGAAGAACTATAATTCTAGCATATTCAATAATCCATTGAGGATGTAAATGCGACTCTGGTTCATCAATTATCAAAAGTGTCTTATCAGTCAAGGAACCATTTTTTAGCAAAAGCTGAAGAATCCCAAAGGATTTAATACCAGTTGCACAATCAAGAAGTCTATAAATGTTCCCATCACTTCTTCTAAAAGAAAATTCATCCCCGCTAAAATGATTTTCATTAAGTGCAACATCTCCTGAAATTATTTCCTTTGATATAGTACCAATTAGCTTATTTGTATTAGGTTTATCTTTTAATAACAATAATTGACTTAAATCATCCCAATGAGAATTATCGCTAATATCAACACCCAACATCATTGGAGTATCTATGTAAATACAATTCTGAATAGAATAAGGAATAGACAAAGAAGATTTAAGAGTTGATACGATTGATTCATCAAATTCGTAGACCTCAAACTTTTCGGGAAGTATCCCATCAGAAAAAATGCTACGCAACTCGTCTAGAAAAACTTCTATAGGTCGTTCTTTAGTTTTTTTAATCGCATCGTCAAACAACTTATTTAACAACAGTATAATTTTCTTGAATGGAACTCTAACCTCATCATCAAAAAGTATAGAATCATCATCTAATAGATCGCGAACCATATATCTAAGTCGACTAGATCCAGAGTCGGAAAGCAACCCTTTCCCTTTGGCTCTCTGAGAATTATAATTATTTTCAATCTTTTCAATAAAAAGTATCCATTTTTCTAACTCTTCTGTACTAACCGAATCAAAACTGTATCTTAATTCATGAAGCTGTTTAAATTCTTCACGAGTATTTCTTTCGTTACTTACTTTATGTAGTTCAGAAACAACAATTTCTAAAAATCGGTGAACATTACGTAACTTGAACCGTAAATCAGTTGCTATTAAGTTCTCGTAATTTAAAGCACTTTTAAATGAATAATATAACAACTTTGACAATGTACTTTTTCCACTTCCATTTTCTCCAGCTACTACAGTAATACCATCAATTATGATATCAGCTTTAGCGAGTGCTCTAAAGTTCTCTGTATTTATTCTAATTTGATGTAAGGACATTTTCTAATAATAACTATTACATACTGTAATATCACACTAAAATAATCTTTTTTTCCACTTACTTATATTATCTGGTATTACCTAGTGATCAACTTTACACTTTTTTGCCATAAACGAAAAAAGCCTCAACTATCAATAGCTGAGACTTTCTGCGGACCGGACGGGACTCGAACCCGCGACCTCCGCCGTGACAGGGCGGCATTCTAACCAACTGAACTACCGATCCAAACCCTCAAAAACTTCCCTTTTGTTCCGTTTTCGGGACGGCAAAGATAAGGGTAAAGCAATTTCATAAACAAATCTTTTCCTGAAAAAATCTGAACCCCTAATTTTACCGCATCAAAACAATATTATGCCCCAATACCCTAACAGACAATTCCTTGATTTTGAAAAGCCTATCAAGGAATTGTACGAACAAATTGAGGACACCAAGAAACTGGCTGAAAAGAACCCTAAAATTGATTATACCGCTACCATTCGTCAATTGGAAGAATCCATTCTTGAGAAAAGAAAGGAGATCACCCAACACCTGACCCCTTGGCAGCGTGTTCAGTTAAGTCGCCATCCTGATCGCCCCTATACATTGAAGTACATCGATAAAATGTGTACCGATTTTGTAGAGCTGCATGGCGATCGCAATTTCAAAGATGATAAAGCCATGGTGGGTGGATTCGCCCAATTAGATGGCGAAACCGTAATGTTCATCGGTCAGCAAAAAGGAACCAATACCAAATTACGTCAGCTAAGAAATTTTGGTATGGCCAATCCGGAAGGTTACCGCAAAGCTTTACGCTTGATGCGACTTGCTGAGAAATTCCGTAAGCCCATCGTTTGCTTGGTAGATACGCCGGGTGCTTATCCGGGTCTGGAAGCAGAAGAGCGTGGACAAGGTGAAGCCATTGCCAGAAATATCTATGAGATGATCCGTTTGAAAGTACCCGTGATCGTTGTGATCATTGGTGAAGGTGCTTCAGGGGGTGCTTTAGGTATTGGCGTGGGTGATAAAGTATTGATGATGGAGAATACCTGGTACACAGTGATCTCTCCTGAAAGCTGTAGTTCCATTCTCTGGAGAAGCTGGGAGAAAAAAGAAGTAGCAGCTGAACAATTACGTCTTACGGCTACTGACATGAAAGGTTTCGGATTAGTAGATGAGATCGTTCATGAACCCTTAGGTGGTGCACACTGGGATTATACAGAAGCTGCGGATATTCTCAAATCATACATCCTCAAAGCACTGAAAGAAATAAAAGATAAAGACCCCGAACAACGCATCAACGACCGTATTGAGAAATATGGTAAGATGGGATTCTGGGAAGAAGCGGTTTAGCGTATGGCGAATAGATAATAGCCTATTGCTAATCACTATATTATCAAATTTGATTGGTTAACAATCAACCAAAATAACAATTGCTATAAGCTATGACCTATTAGCTATCAGCAATAAAACAAAAAAAAATGTCTCTAAAAACTCAATTAAGAGGAACAGGCGTAGCGTTGGTGACACCTTTTAAGAAGGATCTTAGTGTTGATTTTGATGCATTGGGAAAAGTCATTGATGCCATGATTGCAGGTGGGGTTGAATACCTCATCACATTAGGTACAACCGGTGAAACCCCTACCCTTGAGAAACAGGAGAAGAAAGATATCGTTACGTATACGTTTGAAAAAGTAGCAGGACGTGTGCCCGTTATTGTGGGTGTTGGGGGTAATAATACAGCTGAGGTTGTGAAGGATCTGAGTTATTTTCCATTGGATAAAGCAACTGCGGTATTGAGTGCGGCTCCTTATTATAATAAACCATCACAGGAAGGTATTTTTCAGCATTATAAAGCGGTAGCAGAAGCATCCCCTAAACCTATCATTCTATATAATGTCCCCGGAAGAACTGGACGTAATATGAGTGCTGCAACCACCATTCGTTTAGCGCATGAAGTTGCAAATGTGGCCGGTATGAAAGAAGCCAGTGGAGATATGGTACAATGCATGGAAATTCTTCGAGATAAACCGGAAGATTTTTTGGTGGTAAGTGGAGATGATGCATTAGCCATGGCACAAATCGCATGCGGTATGGATGGTGTGATCAGCGTAGCCGCGAACGCATTCCCGAAACAGTTCTCTGATATGGTTCGTGCTGCATTGAATAGCGATATGGCCACTGCGAAAAAACTCAATGACTCTTTACTAAAAGCTTATGACCTGATGTTTGCTGAAAACAATCCATCAGGAGTGAAAGCATTTATGTTTGAACAAGGATTGATTCAAAATGAAGTACGACTACCGGTGGTTCCATTGAGTAGTGGATTGTATGATGCAGTGAAAAAGTATTTGGGCAAGTAAGTTTTCAATCATAAGATATAAAGCCGCCGCAGTTACTCACTTTTGGCGGCTTTTTTATTGGTCATCGATAATGTATGTTGACGGACCGCAGATTTTTTATGATCATTATGATGAGCGCTGATATACAATCATAACCCATCATAAAAATCTGCGTTCCATCAGCATATCTCTGACACATCTACCCTTTCTGCAACACAAATAAAGTGATCTCAGGCCTCACATTGAATCGTACTTGCCATAAATGTCCTAATGCTCTATTGATGTATAAGGTTCTGTCATTGCTTAATGAAAATAGTCCGGCTGAATATTTTCTATTTTTCACCGGCAGTATCAATGGCGGAAGAAAAGGAGGCTTTACTTGTCCGCCATGCGTATGACCAGATAATATCCAACTGTTGTATTGCCCCCAAACATCTTCATCACATACATCGGGGTTATGACACAATACAATATTTGCTTGTGATGCATCGAAGTGTTGCATGGCTTGTTGCGGATTGAAATTCAATCCCCAATAATCATCAAAACCAATAAATCGTAAACCTTCTATCTCTGTAGCCTCATTTCTCAAGACTTGAACACCTTGATGATTCAACTTGGAGGCAATAGTATCAGCCACGCCGGCCTCTGCCCAGTTAATACCATAATCGTGATTGCCTAAAATACCAATGGTGGCAATTTTTCCTTTAACCAGATGTCCGAATACTTCATCTAATTCACGATGTTGTACTTTACCTTGATGCGTGCTCACATAATCACCCGTATACACCACAAAATCAGGATGAAATTCTTTGGCCTTATTAAATGAATCAATGACAAACTGATGATCAAATCGTTTACCTACGTGTATATCACTGATCTGCATGAGTGTCTTTCCTACCAGATGATCCGGTAAATTTTTTACCGGCATTTTTAGTTTTACAAACTCGAGCCAAAAGGGTTCTATTTGCCAGGTATACAATCCACTGAGTAGTCCTGCACCTGCTACTCCCCATAAAGTTCTTTTGATGAATTTGCGTCTGTTCACATTCTGATAATTTGATGCTATTACAACTAGTTCTCAGCAATTTACTTACACATCATTTATCTGAAACAGATTAAAGCTTATAATGATGTTAAACATTGTTCATTGTTTTTAAGATACATGATCAATCATTCCTTCATACAAAAACTTTGCTTCAATCAAGGTAACTACTTTGCAAGGCACTATTCAAAAGTCCATTTGACAAATGCTACTTCAGGTTTTTTGAAAATAGAACTCTAAAAAGAGAAAAAAGTAGAACGTCTTGAATTGCCACAAAATATTTTTTACCCAACTATACATGTATTGCAGCTTACTCTATATCTAGCCTATTTTAACTGAAGTCATCGTTAATGAACCTGCCACTGCTTTATCATTAAAAAAGGAAATAGGATCCTTACTACCTTTTAACCCTAGTGTGTACAACAAAGGCAAGTAGTGTTCCGGTGTTGGAATGGCCAACATAGCTTCTTTACCCAAACTTTTATAATTGATCAATGGCTTATGGTCGCCGATTGATATCAGGTTTTTAAACCTGTCATTCATATCCAATGCCCAATCATATCCGTAACCGGGTACTTTCATTTTGTCCCATGCCACCATACGGAGGTTATGCACCATATTACCACTTCCAATGATCAAGACTCCTTTCCTTCTTAATTCATATAATTCTTTGGCAAGATCATAATGGTACTGAGGTTCCTTAGTATAATCAATGCTCAACTGCAACACCGGAATTTTTGCATCTGGATACATATGCCTTACGATTGTCCAGGTTCCATGATCCAATCCCCAATCATGATCTAATTCCACGTTGGTAGAATGTATCAAGGAAGCAGCTTCCTTTGCTAATTCCGGATTACCAGGTGCAGGATATTGTACATCAAAAAGTTCTTGGGGAAAGCCGCCAAAATCATGAATGGTTTTAGGAAAATCCATTGCTGTTATTTGTGTGCCTTTTGTGAACCAGTGTGCGGAAACTACCAATACTGCTTTGGGTGTAGGAATCTCCTTTGCCATCTGTGTCCACCTACGACTAAATTCAGTGTCTTCAATTCCATTCATAGGTGAACCATGACCAACGAAGACAACTGGCATTAGTTGCTCTTGATTATCTAAACCACTAGTAAATTGATTAAAAGCTGATAATGTTGTCATGGCAACTCCTCCTGTTATAATTGTTTGAATAAATTGTTCTCTTTTCATTTATACACTCTTTGCTACTTTCCAAATACTTCCTGCTTTTGAAACTACTCGATATATTTTCTTACGTGCTTCAAGTTCATTTAGGATACTTTCTGCTTCTTCTAAATTTTTATCATAGAATACAGCAAACTCTTTCAGAGTAACAGTATAATATCCTTTGAAAATACTCTCATAAGTTTTTGCAACCTCTTTTACAACATTGCCAGGAATCAATTTCAGTAAAGCTTGCTCATAGACTTGGTAAGGTTTACTTCCATATACTTTAAAACGATTATCCTCTTCATCAATAAAATAGATGGTAGGGAACCCTCTCACACCCCATTCTTTTGCCATTAAAAGATCATCCTCAAATAGCTGTTTCGCGTTATGGTGATAATCATGTTTAAATTGGATATGATCTAAACCTACATCTTTCGCTGCCTGTAGCAGGTGTATTTCTTTGGTAATATTTTTTTTCTCTGTGAATACCATTTCTTTGGTACGTCTCAGAAATTGATCTCCTTGATGATTGCCCTGCAGTTGGGCCGCCTTAATAGCAATGGAAGGTGGATATGAAGAATGCAATGGGTCTTCATTCCAAACATCTCCATCAATAGGCATATTGTAAAAAGCACTAGCTTCTTCCCAATGTTTCCCAACACTTTGTGGTCCGTTTACATCGCTTCCTCCATATTCACTCCAGCTTTTCAACAAACCACCCATTCTGTATTCTATGTCAAAATAGGCTCCATACTCCTGTTTCAATTTGCGCATTTGTGGTTCTATGCCCCAACAAGAAGAACAAATAGGATCGGTAAAGTATAAAAGCTTTACTGGTTTATTAACTATTGTATCTGCGCTTTCTTTGTGAGTTTGGGGTATTTCACAAATACCCGTTTCCATATCACAATTCATGAAATCTTTATTTTCAAGTTGCATAATGCTAGTTTTTCGCTATAGGTATACGAGTAGAAAAATGAGTTGATCTTTGGCCCTTTAGCAGATAATCAATAGAATACTTACCACTACCTGCAAACAACAGTACGATATATACCAACAAATATTGTAAGGCTGGTTCTTGTTTTGCCAATGGATCAGCTGCATGAATGACGAACGCCGCTACAAGCATCGTGATAATCAGAGGAACTACTGCTAATCTGGTCGCTAAACCTGCCATGATTAATACAGAACAAAATACTTCTGCAAAAACAGCAAGTGCCAGAGATAATTCAACACTCAATCCCATTACCGGAGGAAATTGTACCGGTGCCCCTGAAAATAACATCAGCATTTTGGGGATACCATGTGTTAACATTAATGCTGCTATTCCTAATCTTGCTACGAGTAATCCGATATCTGTTAATGTAGCCGCCTTACTTATATGTATTATCTTTTTCATTTTCTGATTTTTTAATAGGATTCCTCTCACAGTTATTTTCTGCTGAGGAAGTCTGTGTCAACTTTTTATTATTGTGCTAAGTAACCACCATCTGCAGCATGGTAAGTACCGGTTATGAAAGAAGATTTGGAAGATGCTAACCAAAGAATCAGCTCCCCAATTTCTTCTGATTCACCCAGGCGTCCAATAGGATGTAAACCAACCAACGCTTTCATTGTTGGTTCATCTAAAGAAGTTAAAAGCGGCGTATTGATGTATCCCGGACCAACAGAATTGATGCGATTTTTTTTATCTGCATATTCCAGTGCAGCAGCTTTGGTTAAACCAACCACGCCATGCTTGGCTGCTACATAAGCCGGTGAAAACCTAGTACCTGCTTGCCCCAGAATAGAAGCTATGTTGATGATGCTTCCGCCTTTTGGTAACATCGCTGGAATTTGATAACGTAAACCATAAAAAACACCGGATAAATTAATGTCAATTACCTTTTGCCATCCATCCAATGGATATTCACCAGTGATCCCCAACGGACCGCCAATACCGGCATTATTAACTGCAATATCCAGAGAACCATATTTTTCAATGGTCTGATTCACCAACGCTTCATTATCGGCAGCTTTAGACGAATCTGCTTTCACAAAGAAAGCCTCACCACCTGATTTTTGGATTTCTTCAACCACATTGTTTCCATTGATCTCACTGATATCCGATACCACTACTTTTGCACCTTCTTGCGCAAAAAGTAATGCCGTTGACCTGCCAATGCCCGAACCTGCTCCGGTAATAAGCGCTATTTTATTTTTCTAACTGTTTCATACTTTAATTTTTAATTGTTACTAATTAAGCCACTATTATGTCATTATTGTACAAACTCCCCATCTGCTTTTATACGAACTTCATTACTAATCATTGGAGGTGGAAATCCATTGCCGAGGTTAAAGTCTGCACGATTAATCACACCCGTAACCTGAAAACCGGCTGTCAGTTTTTTGCTCATTAGATTTTCAACAGTGCCTTTAAAAAGCAAGTCCATTGTTATCTGTTTTGTAATACCATGTAGGTTCAGATCTCCAATAAGTTTATATGAAGCCTTACCAACTTTTTTGATAGAAGTACTTTTAAAAGTCATCACAGGATACTTTGCTGCATCAAAGAAGTCTGCACTTTTCAGATGGTTATCTCTTGCTTCAACCCTTGTATCAATAGAACTTGTTTTAGCAATAAGCTCTACTGAGGCATCACCAAAGTCTGGTTGTGACGAGTTAATAGTAACATCAAAATCATTGAATGTACCAGATACATCAGCAATACCTAAATGCGTTACAGTAAAGCCAAGCTGTGAATGAGCATCATCATTTTGCCATGTAGATAAGGCTACAGAAAAAGAGGTTAACGTAAAAAATGCGGCGAGAATGAATGTTATTTTTTTCATTTTAATTGTTTTATTGTTATATAAATAATTAGTTGTGTAATATTTTCCAACCTGCCAGCCAGTTATAATTGTATTTGAAGCCTAACTGAATCAATAAAAGCTGCATACCCTCTAACGTTCTGCTTATTGATAAATTACCGGCTACTATCGGATTAAAACCTGCAATAGTTACTAATTCCGAAACTGTCTGTAAGGCTTCTTCATCATTACCTGCAATGAAGGCATCCACTTGTTTATCATCAATCACAGGTGTTGAAAAATCTGCGGCGAATGTGGTATTGAAGGCTTTGATCACTTTTGAATTAGGCAATAATTTTTGTAACTCTTCTGCTGCACTTGTATCTGACGCAGTTACTAATCCGTCAAATGTTTCATTTAAAGGATTTGAAATCGAAATCACAATTTTTTGGTTAGATACTTCTTTAATTTTTTCTGCCACTTCTTTTTCTGCTCCAAAAGGAACAGCTAGAATAATTATATCCGCTTCCCAGCTAGCTTCCGTAGGACAAACGGCAGCTTCTATTTCAGTATTTGGATTATTGGATGCAATTTCCTTTACCAGGATATCCAGCTCCTCCTGTTCATTGGCTTTTAATAGTAACCTGTAATTACCCTTGGATAGACTTTTTGAAATAGCCGAACCCATATTACCGGTTGCACCAATGATCGCTATAGTTTGCTTTGTCTTCATATTCCTTGTTTTTTGATAGAGCAAAGCTACGCCAGTGCATACCCTGGGGCCATTGAGAGTAAGCAAGAAAAAGCATTGATTTTGATCAATGCTTTTCCATGGAATACTTTTGAATTATTTGGATGAAATTCTTTTCCTGATGCGGCTCAATGTTTCCGGGGTAAGACCCATGTAAGAAGCAATCATATGCTGAGGCACTCGTTGCACAATTTCAGGATAGGCTTTGGTAAAATTTGTATATCGTTCCTCCAGAGGAGAACTAATGATTGAGGTTAGCCTTTTTTGCATAGCAATGTATGCCCCCGTAATATTCAGTCTTGTAAAAGTTTCATATTTGGGGAGCTTTTGTAATAACTCTTCGTGTGCTGTCTTGCTTATTAGCACTAATTCGGCATCTTCTAATGCATCAATATTGTAAGTAGCAGGCTCACCGGTAAGAAAGCTATAGAGATCTGAAACAATCCATCCCTCTATTCCAAATTGAATGATGTGTTCATTACCACTATTATCAACAGTATATGCTCTCAATGCACCCTTTTCAATAAAAGCATAACTTTTACAAACCTCATCTTCTTGCAATAGGTATTGTTTTTTTCTAAGCTTCTTTGGAATGAGGTATTTTTTTATAAGCGTCTCTTCCTCCTCTGTGAGGGCAAGCTTTTTATTGAAGTTCTGGAAGAATAATTCGTACATATTAAAATAAAGATGACCAAAACTATGATATAATTTTTGTAAAGGAAAGATAACCCATTTATGTTTAACAATATCAACTAAAGAGTAACGATACAACTCAGAGTAGAATAAAAAAGCCTTTATTCATAGTGTTAAACGTGAAATATATTTTTTTGAATAATTGCAGATATATTCAAAGCTCTTTGTTTTATCAAAAGAGCATTTTTACCTGCAAATAGTTCATCCACTGTACTTATAAAAATAGCATTCCATTGTTGAAAATGAATCGGCTTGAGTGGTTGCACTTTATGTAAGTGCATATGTAAGTTAATAGGATTCCCTTTATAGCCCCCTGAAAAAAAAAGGATGTTTTCCCAAAAATCGCACATCAATGAAATATGCTTTTCCCAATTGATTCCTGCGGATTCAAAAAATACGGGCCCCAGCAAAGAATCGTCCTTAATCTTTTTGTAAAAAAGATCTATCATCTGTTCAATATCAGTTCGTGTACTGATGTCGCGTTTCATTACATGAATTTTTAAAGCATTTTTCGAAAGTGATCCAATAAACTTTCACTACAACAACTCTCTAATAAAGGGAAAAGTATTCTCTCTTCTTTTCGAATATGATTATTTAAGCATATTCCTAATTCATGAAGAGCTTCTTCAGTTGTGCTATCAGTATCTAAGCTGGCAAATTGATTACGAAGTAGCACATGTTCGTTTAGTATTTCATCTATTAATTGGTCTAATTCTATTTTAATAGATCGAGCAATGGCTAAAATGGCTTCTTCCTTTTGAAAGTGATTATGCAATTCATCTTTGTAACTACTTATAGCATATATTATTTTCCCCTTTCTATCAATGGGTAACCCCTTATAGTCAGGCGCATCATTTCGCAGTAATTGTGCTAACAATAAGCCTTTATGATGCTCTCGCGATAAGGGCTGAAGTGCCAAATGTCTTCTCATGATTACAAATCTTTATGATTGAATTTTCTCACAGACATCCAAACAGGTATTACAATCCATAAAAACATGGCTAAAAAAGAAATCATTTGCCCCCATAACGTTCCAAAGAACTGCTGAAATACTGCACCAGTATATCCCATCAATGCTGAAACGTCCATTTTAAGTAAGATAAGTATCCTGCCAAGATCAATAGGATTGAGAGTACTTATGAATATCATAGGTTTCTCCATAGGGTAATCGGCAAATTGAAAAACCAAAAACAATACTATACCATCAAATAATAAAGAAAAATATACCCATAATAGAATAGCTACTCCAATTCCTCTGGCTTTATCTCTTGTCATTACCGCCGCTAATATTGCAATGGCAATAAATACAATCGTAAGAATAACTCCTATGATGAACATAATGACTCCGGTAGAATTTGGAACAAAGAATAGTAAAGGAATCCCACAGCCAAGTATATACGCCAGCGCCAGAGAAAAACTTATGCCAAAGAACAAACTCAACCAAATACTAGTTCGTTTCAAGGGTTGACTAACCAATAATTCAATGAATTCAGCACTGTTGTACATATACATGGTAGCAAATACAATACTTACCATTGGAATAATAATCAATAGAATATTCAACAATCCTAATAATCCTTTCGTCGTATTTTCTTCAAGCCCAAATAACATTAACGATATTATAAACAGACAAAAAGAATACACTACTACAACTTTACTTCTAAGAATATCTATAATTACATATTTAATGATCTTCTTCATATACAACCATTTTTTTGCTTCAAAATAGAAGTGATGGCATTAGTAAGCTTCACTTGTCCGGTAGCTTTTTGTATTTCGTGTATGGTTTTTTGAAAGCACAACTTACCATCTTGTAGATAGATGATTTGCGTTACCATATCATCCAATTCACTTAATATATGTGAGGTAATAAGTATGAGCTTACCATTTTCTTTTTCGCGAATGATCTTATTTTTTAGTATTTCAGCAGAAACCGGATCCAGCCCTGCTGTTGGTTCATCTAAAATGACTACTTGAGGATTAAAAAGAAAAGCCAATACAGCACTAACTTTTTGTCTTGTTCCCCCGGATAATGTTCTCATTCTTTTGTGTAGCAACCCATGCAAATTAAAAGCATACATCAACTCCTCATCAATTTCACTTACAGTATCTTTTCGTATATCCTTCATCATATCAAGTACCTGCCGGATGGTCATATTATCAGGATACCTGCCTATTTGTGGCATATATCCTATCTGCCGTCGATACTCACTGCTATTCTTAATATTTTGTCCGTTGAAAGTTATAAACCCACTATCACAGATGACCATTCCCAATATAGCTTTAATGAATGTTGTTTTACCACTTCCATTAGGGCCTATTAATGCAATACACTCCCCTTTATTACAAGTAACTGATAAGTCATCAAGCACTTTTAATTTACCAAACTGTTTAGATACATTGGTTGCAATGATCATAGCTTTAAAGGTTTCATTAGTGGATTATTATCTTTGAGATTCTCCGGTGTAAGGGAGGGGATGAGCTTTTCTGTCTTATCAAATAATGCAGTGATAAAGCTTCTAAATAAAATCATAGATGTTGGATTTCTCTCTACAATGACTGCAAACAAACTAATCGGCCGATAAGGGATATCACCTCTATTGTTTTTATTCAAATCATACCCTTCATATTTATCCCAATAATTTTCATTGAACTTATTCAAAACAAGACTACCATTTGTTCCAACATCAAAAGTGTTTGATAGAAAATTATTTGAAACAACCTCTATGTCCATACAACTAGCTTGAATCCTCAAAGCCCATCCATTATTTGAAAAAATATTTTTTTGAATGTTGATTCGATTAGCTCCTTCCAGAAAAACTGCGACAGTATTTTCCTTAAAATGATTACGTTCAATTTTACTGTCACTAATTTCTTTCAATAGAATACCGTATGCTGCATCACCCCAATTTTTATAGAAGTAGTTATTTATCATTGATACATGATGCGAAAACATAACTGCTACTCCGGCACCATTATTGACAAAATGATTACCGATATAACTATCTTGATTGGAAAACATAAAGTGAAGACCATATCTAAGATTTTCCTTAGATGTATTTGAGATAATCTCAGAATTTGTAACGAATTCAAAATAGATCCCATCTCTATGCCCTCGAATAGTATTTTGTCTGATCTGCATGCCATCACTCTTCCAACAGTGTATACCATTACCACTTTGTTGTTCATTTTTAGACTTCCCTATGATTTGATTATTCTCAATGATACAATTAGACCCGAATTGAGTATAGATACCAAAAAATGTGTTTAGCAGAATATTATTCCTGATGAATACATTTTTACTCTCGCTAATTCTAATTCCTGCAAAATCATCTATACTTGAAATACCAGAATTGATAACTTTCAACCCATCAATTACAACACCACTAGACTTTATAGTAATCACTTCAAAACGATACTCGCCATCAATAACAGGATAATTATTTCCAATGATTGTTACCCTTTTTGAAACTACAATATTTCCTTCTTTATATATTCCGGCCTCAATCGAAATGGTATCACCATCTACTGCTAATTCTAACGCAGTTTTAATAACTCGCAGATTTCGGGAGGGCCCTACCCTGATGTTTTTCCCATACACCAGAATAATTGCAAATAGAAATATTAAAGTGAAAAAAAACTTTTTCATGGTTGTAGAAATTCATTCCATTCAATAACCCTTCCATTTGAACGGAGCTCTGATGAAATACTATCTCTATTTTGAAAAACGGCTATATTCCCTCCCATAGGCCCTCTTAGGAGATCACTTTGAATAATCACTGCTTTGCTTTGTTCTATCAACTCATCAGGTCTAGTATATGAAACAAAGTATATTTTTAAATTAGCAGACGAATTTGCGTCTTTCAAAAAGGCTTTTAAGCATACAACATCATCAAACTTGTAAACCTTGCTTTTCGCAGTAATAACCTCAGCTCCAAATTTGGCATCAGTTATTCTCATTTTACAGGAGCTACAATGATCAGATCCAATCATAATCTTCTCAGGATTAGTACTACATGAGCTGTTCATAACAATGACAAGAATCATTATTACAACTACATGGTTTGTTTTTTGATTCTTTCTCCACTCTAATACCCATACTAAACAAGAGAGTATGCCAACTATAATAAAAATCCATCCGCCAGAATCAGGAAAAGAGTATGCTCCAAAATTCAATAATTGCTTGAAACCGATCAACGGGGGTTGATAAGCCATACCAGGAACTACAATAGCTGCGTTCGGCATTAGATCGTGTCCGTAATTGTACTCCCATCTCCAGAAATCATACATAGATAATATACCAAAGCATATAAAGAGAATAAAGAGTAAATAAAAAAGCTTCCTTTTTCCTAAAAAAGCTACAGTGAGAAAGCTCAGTGAGAAAAATCCAACCAGATAAGGGAGTATTTTGAACTCAATGAAATCGTCTGTATGAAGTGTTTTCATACCTATATAATGGTTTAGACCATTAATGATATCGACATTACCTGCAAGTTTATTGGTAAAAATCAATAATCGTAATCCTTCCGGATATTGTGGTGCGATTAAATCTATTCGCCATAATGGCAAGAAAAGAACTGCGATCAGTGCAAACCCACTAATTCCTAGAAGTATTCTAGATATGCGTAACAATTTTTGATTGTTCATAAGAAACACATTTATCGGAACAAAAAAGGAGCAGGATCGTCACCTGCTCCCTCAAACTATCAAAACAACTCATACAACTCTATTTGGCTGCTGGCGAAGTTTTACCTGTACTGAATTTTAGCGGTACACCAGATCCTTTAGGTGAAACACGCAGGTATCCTGACATTTCTTGGTGTAAGGCACTACAGAAATCAGTACAATAAAATGGATAGATACCAACTCTGTCTGCTATCCATTTTAAGGTTTGGGTTTCCCCGGGCATAATGAGTAATTCTGCATTATTAGCACCTTTAATAGCAAATCCATGTGGCACATCCCAATCTTGCTCTAAGTTGGTAATATGGAAATACACTTCATCCCCCTGTTGAATTCCTTCAATATTATCCGGAGATAGGTGAGAGCGAATCGTAGTCATATATACATGAACTTTATTACCCTCACGTATTACTTTGGTTGCACCTTCCCCTTTGGCAACAAAGGGATGCTGATTATCATCGATTTTAAAAATTTTCAACGACTTGTCCTTTATAACATCCGCTCTTACAGCTTGTGCATAGTGAGGCTCTCCAATTGTCGGAAAATCGAGTATTAACTGCATCTTATCCCCACTAATATCAAACAGCTGTGCACTTTGCGATAATTCAGGGCCTGTTGGCAAGTATCTATCTTTAGTGATCTTATTATAGGCTATTAAATACTTAGGATCCGGTTTCTTAGTATCACCACCCGGGATAGTAAGGTGTCCAATAGAATAATAAGTTGAAGCTCTATCGAGCACCTTTAGATCTTTGATATTCCATTTTACTACTTCAGATGAAACAAAGAATGAAGTATATGCATTGCCTTTACCATCAAACTCAGTATGTAAAGGTCCAAGACCCGGCTTTTGTAATTCCCCATGCAGTGCAGACTCGTATTTGATCACCGAAATACCATCAAATTCACCAATAAAATCTTTTGCTGCAATGGCTTTTTGAATCTTATCAAAACTAAATACGGGTACAACAGCTGCCAATTTACCACTACCTACAATATATTCTCCGGTTGGATCTACATCACACCCGTGAGGTGATTTAGGACAGGGAATGAAATAGCAGATATCTTTAAAATCTTTCACATCCAAAACAAGTACTTCTGTTTTTATTTGTGAAGTAGCAGTATGTGTTTTCTCATCATAACGATTACTTGCATATTTGACAGATTGTTTTCTGCCTTTTCCTGCTTTGATATACTCCTCTGCTTTTTTCCAATTCACCGCCATAATAAAATCTTTATCTCGCTGTGATGCATTTACTTCAAGCAGTGTACTTGCCTTCTCTGTATTATAGCAGGAGAAAAAGAACCATCCATTAGACTTTCCTTTACCTGCATGGCTCAGATCGAAATTTACACCCGGACAAACCAGTTGAAAGGCGATATCCATTTTACCATCAGTTTTATCAACACTTATAAAGCTTATAGTACCTTTAAAATTGTCTTTATAAGTATCAATAGCCACATCACCATTAGCATCATCTGTAGGTACACTGAAACGTGTTCCTGCTACAACATACTCTGTATTTTCAGTAATAAATGGAGAGCTGTGATTACCGGCACTGTTAGGTAATTCAATGATTTCTGAGGTTCTAAAAGTAGAAAGATCTATGCGAGCCACACGGGGTGTATTATTGGCATTACCAAAAATCCATCTTCCGTCGATCTCTCCATTGGTTTGCGATAATTCTGTATGATGTAGATCATCCCAAGGAACCATACCATGTGATGTATTTAGCATGGGCTTGGTTTCTTCGCTATATCCCCACCCTTTTTCCGGATCAACCGAAAAAACAGGGATTACACGAAGCAAGCGCCCCGATGGCAGTCCATATACACTCATCTGCCCGCTAAATCCTCCGGAAACAAAATTGTAGAACTCATCATATTTACCCGGAGCAACATATGCTTTTGCTGCAGCATCGGCTCCTACAGCACTGCCTGTATTTTTGGGTTTACAGGAAAACATACTGAAAGTCATGAAGACGATCAATATTGCTAAGTTTTTAAAAGAATAATGTGTCATTATATATCAGTTTAGTTTGTAAATACTTATTTAATACCATCATTTTTCCTCATAAACTCATAGAGAGAAAAAGCTTCTTGATCAGTCAAGCTTTGATTGGGCATTCGCACCAAACATATTTCTAGTTGTGCTTGTGCTTTGGGATCTACATTGAGCATAGCATCCGTATTGGTAATGAAATTAAGGATCCATGCTGCCTCATTTCTTTTAGTAACATCTTTCCATCCGGGACCCACAAGTCTTTCATCTGAAAGTTTATGACAACTACCACACTTTACGTTGTAAACCTTCTCTCCTTCTTTTGCCATTACTGCATCAAGCTTGGCATTTATCTGTACATCCTTAAATTTCCCTTCTCCCCTGTTTGGATCATAGGAAGGATTCCCATTGGCTGTAGTTGTATTGTTGCTTTCTGCAGGTGAAGCGTCAATTTTAGTGTGAGAATTACCACCGCCACAAGCGGCAATTACAGAACCTGCAATCAGGATAAACATCAGTTTTTTCATAGTAGTTGTTTTTGTTGATTCAATAATTGAATACAAGATTAGTCTACAATTTTTCTTAGATTTATGCGTAGGATCATAAGAACCAGATCTACTAAAAAGCAGAATAAGTAATACTCTCATTTACAATTAGTTCGAAATAGGAACATGATATATATCATGTTTAGTGCTGCGCAAAGTCATATAGATAGCGAACTATACTGTATAGCTTTATGTCAAAGAACGATTATGATCATAGATATCAATACATTATTGGCATGGGGGGCGGTATATAAAAAAGTAAATACCGGAGATTTTATTTTCCAAGAAGGAGGATCTGCTAGTTTTTATTATCAACTAGTGAGCGGCAGCGTACGTTGGGTAAATATCAATGATGAAGGAAGAGAATTTTTACAAGTAATGATTGAACCCGGAGAATCGTTTGGAGAACTTCCCCTTTTTGATGGTCAACCGTATGCCGCTAGCGCTATTTCTAATGAGAGTAGTGTGGTTATTAGATTACAAAAAGATGTATTTCTCTCTATGCTGAAGCAACATCCCGATATTCATTTTGAGTTTACAAAACTTATGATCGACAGAATCAGGTTTAAATTTTATGTAATCAAAGAATTAGCACAACACGATCCTGAAAATTGCATATCAAGATTGCTGGCATATCTAAAGCAACGCAAAAAAAATATTTGTCCCGACTGTAATCGGATAAAATTAACCAGACAACAAATTGCCGATATGACGGGTATGAGGGTAGAGACTGTGATTAGAAGTATCAGAAGCCTACACCGCAAAGGACAGCTAATGATTGATAAGGGAAAAGTTTACTGCTAATATGATTATAATCATAAGCAGCTTTTTCAGACCCGCGTAATTTGCTCTCAAATTACCGGCGCATGTCAGAAAATTATCGGCGATGGATACAGGTAGTCCTTTTTAATTTAATACTAATTGCACTGCTAGGATTGCTAATGAGATATAAAATTGTCTTCGCAATGCCTTGGCTTAATCAAAAGCATGTTTTACATGCTCACTCACATTTTGCATTTTCAGGTTGGATCACTCAGCTATTGATGATCTTTATGGTATCTAAACTTAGCGATGACGAACAAACATTTCTCAAGTATCATCGTCTACTGCTAGCTAATTTGGTAACAGCTTATGGAATGCTATTCAGTTTTCCATTTCAGGGCTATGGTCTCATATCCATCACTTTTTCAACCTTATCGGTTTTAGTATCATACGCTTATACACTACAATTCTGGAAAGATACAAGACGAAAATCATCTGTAACTTTTAAATGGTTTCGCACAGCTTTGATTTTTTTGGTTATTTCATCTTTAGGTGCGTTTTCATTGTCATTTCTTATGGCCAATAAAATAATAACGCAGCAGTGGTATCTAGCTTCTGTATATTTCTTTTTACACTTTCAGTATAATGGGTGGTTCTTTTTTGCTTGCATGGGGCTTTTATTCAACGAACTAGGAAACACGGAACTTACCCTTAAATACCATAGCAAAGTTTTCAGGTTGTTTTCCATATCATGCATACCTGCATATTTTTTATCGGTCCTATGGGCAGATTTACCATTTTGGCTATTTCTCATCGTAATAGCTGCGGCTATTTCTCAAGTTATAGGGGGAATATATTTATGGAAAATAATAGTGATCAGATATGAACATTTCAGCTTAAGATGGTCGCGATTATCACAAAGAACAGGTGTGCTTGTATTATTAGCACTGAGTATCAAACTACTTCTGCAGCTTTTTTCAACCATACCCTCTCTAAGTGATTTAGCTTATGGTTTCCGACCTATAGTGATAGGCTATTTACATTTAGTACTATTAGGCATCATTAGTTTATTTCTACTGACTTATCTTTTGAAAGACCTCGATATGAATTCTAGATCACTGCTACTAAAAGGATTCATATTATTCACAGTAGGAATCCTATTAAATGAAATACTACTCATGCTCCAGGGTCTATTTGCTATGACATACATGGGAGTTCCTTACATCAATCAGTTATTACTGCTTGTAGCTTGTACACTATTCATAGGTTCAACAGTGATCTTTTTCGGCTTTCGAAAGCACACTATGCGTACACGCATAAAGTAACAACAAAGGCTTCGAGATTTTTGCATAAAATTATTTTTATGAATTATGCTACTAAAACGCTCGCATCTATTGTAAGTGAACATTATCAAACTGCTCCTGTATTTGAAAAATGGCACCTCGATTTTTGCTGCAAAGGGAATCAAACACTCGCATTTGCCTGTGAACAGAAAGGACTGAATGTAGAAGATATTGAAAAGGAATTAAATACATTAATCGTACATCAGAAAAAACAAATCGTCCATTTTGGAGAAATGGGAGTAGACCAGCTTATACAATACATTCTTTTCCATCATCACTTTTATGTAAAACAAAGCATCCCTCAAATAACTTCATTTCTGGAAAAAATTGTTCATAAGCACGGAGATCATTTTCCTAATATGATAAGGGTACAAAAATTATTTCGTGAATTATCTATAGAATTATTATCCCATTTAGAAAAAGAAGAACAAATTCTTTTTCCGACTCTTGAATCACTTCAAAAAGGCAATAAAATATCGATCCCACTAAAGCAAGTCATAGACCGAATGCTTACTGAACATGATGATGCAGGGGAGCTCATGGAACAGATCAGAATACTCACTTTAGATTATTCAGTACCAGAAAATGCTTGTACAACTTTTCAACTTACACTTACAATCCTAAAAGACTTTGAATCAAATCTTCATAAACATGTGCATTTAGAAAATAATCACTTATTCCCAACTGCAATAAAATTGATAGCATAAGATTCAATCAAAATAGAATAGCAAAAGTTACTCCATGTAAATTCATTAGTTAATACTCATGCCTATTCAATATCGAATAGGCAATACAATAAAGGGTATGCCATAGTTGTGTTCTACACAAGTTCTTTTCATCTATATGCCCCGCAGATCAGAAAAGTATGGATAGCCTGCCATAAATCGCATACTCCACTCGGTATACATGGGGTATCTGCCTGTCTGTCTCGTCCTAAAATAGCTTTACAGATACTTCGTACCTCATTCGCAGATACTTAACCTGTAAACCCAATATAAGCCCTATATAACCCCATTATAAACTCTTTCTTATTGAGTGGACTTAGATAGTGGTTATTGGTTGAATTTATCGATAAACCACCTTCTTCATGTGTACTTTAGGTACGAATCATCCTCCTGTATGGTATGAAGGAGGCATCTATTCAGCAGCTTAGAACGTTTGTATGGCTATACTTAAAACACTTACAGAATTCAATGGCAGCTTAGGTAATATCAGTGCCTATCGCCGTAAAGACAGTGATAAAGTGATCTTGCGTATGAAAGGCGGTGCTACCAAGAAAAAGATCAAAACAGCTAAATCATTTGTACGTACACGAGAACTGAATGCGGAATGGGGTGGTTGTGCCAAAGCTGCCGGTAGCTTACGTGATCTGATGGTTCATATTGCTCCTGTGGCTGATTATAACTTATCCGGTCCATTAACTGCACTTGCTAAAAACATGCAAACACGTGATCCTATTCATCTGAGAGGGGAACGTGCCATTCTTTTCAGCAGATTTGGTTCCATCCTCGAAGGATTTCAATTAAACAAGAGAAACAGTTTTGAATCTGTATTACGCGGCAGTATTGATATTCAGTTTAATCCTATACAGCGCAGTGCTGTGGTGCAAATACCTGAGATCATTCATGGTATTAATTTTCATCCCGTTGGCAATTATGCAGCTTGGAGAATCGTAGTAACCTTAGGGTCTCTTCCCGACTTGTATGTATTGGATGGCAAATACAGTTCTACTTCTAACGGGGACTTATACAAACAAGTAGAAAAAACCTGGTACAGCGAGTGGCAATTCGGAACAATAAATGTGGCAGCTCAACAATGTACTATTGAATTACCCCATACAACAAGTATAACCGTTGACAAAAAGAAGAAGGCAAAAGAAGAATCTACAAATATTCCAGATACACTTGCTGTAGCTATTGGCATCACTTTCGGCACTCCAATCACAGATCAACTAATTAAAACGAATAAACATGTGGGAGCAGGGAAAATATTGAGGGTTTGTTTGCCATCTTGATCCTATAAGATAGATCGAATTCAAATATACAGTGATGAAACGCAGATTTTTAAGATAGGCTATGACAATACTAAACGATCAGCATCCATCATGATAATCATGAAAATCTGTGACTCATAAAATTCCTTGTCAAGAATTAATAAGATCCGGTTAAATACCAATAGTCGCCTATAATTAGCATCCCGTAATTTGTTGCATTAAAATCATCGGTATGCAGAGATTTTTTTTATTTGTAACACTATTCTTGGTATCGGCTGAATGTATTTCACAAAATGGAGTAGATAAAGCTCCGGGCAAAATTGTTGAAAGCTTTGCCAAAGCAGTGATCAGCACCCCTCCTGCTGAGCTAAACCTTGATACTTTTTATAAAAAATATACAGATGCTTTTGGCATTCCCGTTGTTTCCTCGCATAAAGTTCCTGATGATGCATTGCTGGTAGCAAGAGATATCATCAACTATATGCTATTGAAAAGAACGGATATCAGGGCAGCTTTGGTCAAACAAAAAGCGCGCTTACTCATCATGGCAGAAACAGAAATGGAAACTGATTTGCCAGAAAGAAGCAATTGGAAAAAACCTACTTTTGATGATCGTCGTTTAACGCCGGGTGAAAGAGACAATTATTATAAACCCAGTGGCATCGCCAGTATGAGCGATAAAGAATATTGGAATAAAAGAGCCAGAGGCATGGGTGGTACTATCACATCTTGTGCTGAAGAAAATATTTTAGGCTATCCCGGCACACGTTATTATGGAGAGAATATCCTGGTACATGAATTCAGTCATAATATCATGAGTGCCATGCGCGTAGCTGATACTGCCATGCTCCGCAGAATAAATATCGCATACAATAATGCCAAAGAAAAAGACATGTACAAAGGGCAGTATGCCATTAATACTGTAGCTGAATATTGGGCTGAAGGTACACAGTGTTGGTTCTGGTCTAATTATGAGTTTTATGATGGCGATAAACGCATACAATCTCCTGATGACCTCAAAGCCTATGATCCGGATTTGTATGCATTATTGGAAGAAGTGTATTGGGGGCATCATATTCCTACAGATGTATATCATGGAAAAAATATTAGACCTGCAAGAAGAAGATAACCTTCGTCGCAGTTTCCGACTATCGTCGGAATGCTCCTCAGGTTGACAATTAAAAATATTTGAAGAAATGCTGAAAGGAAAATCCTTTCAGCATTTCTTTTTAAAATCATGCGTCAACCTGAGAAGCATTCTGATCTACAATCAGAAATTGCGACGAAGGTTGAGTTGTTTCTGCATGAATGAATAGGCTTTTGCAATCAGCTTTGTGTAAGATACTTCTTCGAAACTAGTGATATCTGCTGTTTCTCTGTGAATGAGATTCATCACCATGATCTCATCCTCTTTCATGGAAAGATCAATATGATACTCCTTTAGAATCGCTTTTAGCTTAGTGGTGTTTCGCATGCCCCCTTATGAATTACATGCAAGTTACTATACTTAAGGCTGATTGTCTTTTTTAACAGGAGCAATTTTGTAATCACTGCTATTGATTCCCTTTACACCCCTGCCTTTTTTAGTTGTCGTATCAGTTATGATGGGCATGGGTAACTTTTTTGTTTCATTGACAGGAATGGAAACTGGCGCAGGCGACTGCACAATAGGATCAGACTCCTTTTTTTCGACCGTACTAGGCAATGGCTCTTCACTGATTACAGTTACAGAATCATTGGGTAGTGTTTTATCTAAAACAACTCTATCCGCTTTATCTGTAAATATCACTTCACTATCTGATTTTTTTATGAGATCAGACACATTGTTCACCGAATCTTTGATCTCATAGGGCTGTTGATGATTGGTTTCAGATACTTCGTTTTGAATAGCATACAGACGTGTCAGGAAATAAATACCTGCTACAGCAGCAAGAAAAATATATAAGAATTGATTACCGGGGAAAAAGAACCCGGGATTGGATGAAGCCCCGGCATCTGTAGGACCGGATTCATCGGTTGGCATTTCCACATCTAACTGCTGCTCTATTCGAGCCCAGATCGCATCGATCTTAGTGGGCGCGGACAGTTCTTGCAGTTTGGCTGCTATCAGCTGTTCGTATGTGGTAGGTTGATTCATTTTATTTAATAAGTGTGATCACTTGTTGTAATTTCTTTCTGGCTTCACTTAAGTGCCATTTGGATGTTCCTTCACTGATCTGCAGTTGTTCTGCGATCTCTCTGTGATTGTATCCTTCAACTGCATACAATACAAAGACTGCGTGTGTAGCAGGTGGTAGTTTTTGTATCAACTCCATGATCTCTTCCACTCCCATTTTTTCCAATGCACGATTATCAATGGCCGGTTCTTCAACAGTTTCCAATTCTACATTTTCACTGAATCTTTCTCTGGACTTAATATGGTCCAATCCTTCATGCACGACAATTTTTTTGATCCATCCATGTAAAGAACCTTTACCGGCATCAAATGTGTGGAGGTATTTAAAAATCTTCACAAAAGCATGACTCATGATATCTTCTGCATCTGCTTCATCACGTGCATAACGCAGTGCAATATTCATGGCGAATGAATAAAACTCACGGTATAAACTTTCCTGTGCTTTTCTTTTATTGGCAACACAGTCTTTGATCAATAATCCGATATCATCTATTGCAGTTACCATTACTGAACTATACCCGAATCGCGTTCCAGGAAAACATCCTGTTTTCTTTTTAATAAAATGGCTGATGCCAGTGAAGAAATAATCATTTTATCAGAAACATCCAGATCATTTACGATCCAAATTTGATTATCCATAATATCAATTACACCTACTACCCCATCATCCCATTTCAATTCATAACCGGTGTGAATAGGTCCACCCAACACTTTTCCATCTTTACCTGAACTGGTTTCTCTTTTACTCAAGTACAATGGTTTGATCTCAATGCGATCTTTACCATTGGTAGCATAACCCAGATCACGTGTTTGCGGACGTTCAAATAATTTCTGTTTATCTTTCTTTGCATCAAATTGATTCACCATCAATAATAACCAAGCTTCTCCTTTATTAAAGTTGAGTGGAACGATGGTAGCAGAAAATGCATAATCATAATTATTGGTTCTTGAAATATTATTTAACCAATCTATGTTGGATTTATAGATGATCTGCTTTTCTGAAAACTTTTCCTGGGCAAATACTTCGGTAATCAGTTTGGCATCCTGAATCGTATATTGAAAACGATTCTTTTCATTAAAGCGAGCCTTATCTGAGTGAATATCAAATGCACTAAGAATAATATCTTCCGGTTGAATGCTGAATCTGCTGAAGCGATTGCCGGATGAAAAATCCCATCCTCTTTGTACAGTAGAAGTAACATAAGTTCCAAAACTGAGTTGTTCGTTGAACTTCCATCCATTGATCCCGTATACTTTCATTTTTGTTGCCTGTGAACTGAATTGTTCAGGCACGGCTACTTTCACGGCTGTACAAGACGCCAGCGTCAATGCCCCAATCAATATGGTAATAAGTGTTTTCATTTTTTTGAGTTTGCAAAGGTACTTGTGGGAAAATGAACAGGGAACAAGTTCCCTGTTCATGGGTGATTAATAGTGATAAGTGGTTTTTGTAGTGTATAAGATATTGGTTGAATTGTAGGCTTGATGATCTTTTAACAATTCAATTGGGTAGCCATCTCCATCATATTTGTATCGATAGTTAACCGGATTGGAAATCGGATAGTTACCAAAGTACTCTTTACCTGACCACACAACATTGTTTTTTGATTGTCTGGAAAGAAACATATCGGGCCAGTTCATGTGAGCATAAGGATTGATCTGTGTATCATAATTATACCTGCCGATCTCACTGTTATGATGATTGGTGGTAGCTACGCCTTGCCAAAGATTTCCTCTATTGAACAACATGGCATATTGCATGGTGATGCTGTTGTGAGAGTATTGATAAGAGACCAAGGTTTCAATACCATTTTCTGTCGCCATTCTTGTAACAGTAGCTCTAGTGATCACACCTGAGATATCATCTTTTCGCATCGATATGATCTTTCCTTGTTGATCATAATTGAAAGAAAGTTGTTCTACCATCGTTCCTGCCGAATCGAATTTATTGATCTTAGTCACTTGATGACCCGAGTAGCTCAACCACTCAGACAAAGCCGTATAAATCACACCTTGCTTATTTTTTTTGTAGTACATCACTCTTTCTAACTTTCCTTGCCCATCATATATGTATTCAGTACTTCCCTTGGCTACATATTGACCATTGATGAGTACGTATTCCATTTCTCTTTTCAATTTTCTGGCTGCTTTACCACCACCGATCAGGTACAACATATTTTCTTGAACATTCGCTTTATCTAAAACCATCTTATCACTCATATTCCACTTAACCAGTTCCAGTTCATGGTGAGAAGATTGCTTATGGATCTTTACTTCGTTCGCGCCGGGCTTCAATGAAATTTGTTGAACACGTGCTTTACCATTATCCCAAGAAATGATATTGAGACGTGCAGGTACACTGTCGTAAGTAATTTCACCAATACGAATCACAGCTCTCACCTGAATAGTGATCAAACTGTCTTCTTGGTTACCATCCCCACCATTACCGGGTTGTTGAGTAGGTTGGCCGGGTACAGGTTTGGTCGGCGTAAATACATCTCGCTTGTTACAGGCAGTCATCGCCAACACCAGAATCAAGACTTTTAAAATTGTAATAAGGATCTTTGTCATTTTGCTCTTTTTACGATTGAATAATTGCTTTTCAATCATAGTACCTGAGTAGAAGAAAAAAGGGTTGGGTACCATCTTCTGCGTTAACATAAGTTTAACAAAAGGGGTATAGAATCAAAAAGAGCCCGCTAGAAAGCGGGCCCTCGACATTAAGCAATTGGTATGGTTTAAGGGGAATTAACGAATTTTCATCAGTTGAACTACTTTTCTATCTGCTCCTTGCATCAACTCAATAAAGTAAGTTCCCGGTGCATAGTTATGACCGATCTGAATGGTGCTGTTAGGTTGATTATTCGCTCTGCTATCCACCATTCTTCCTGTTGCATCTGTGACACGCAATTGAATGGCTTGTGTGCGCTGGCTTTGCAATTTCAATGTAAAGAAAGAAGTAGACGGATTACCGATCACTTGTACAGTGAATGGTTCATCTTTCTTTTTATCTTCCTCTGTAGCAAACTGAGAGGTTGTCCAACCATTGGAAACATAAGTAGGCTGAGCACCACAGGTATAGCTATTCCATATAACATTAGGCATGTTGCTTTCGATTTCTTCAGCGATAAAGAAACCCGTCATACTAACATTCGACACATTATCATTCCCTCTTTTTTGATCTCCGGATAAACGAATGGCTCCATTTGGAACAAAAACGTTACCTGTAAATTGAATGTTGGTTCCTTTTACGGCAAAACGTTCGTCATCTTTATTGAGATCACCTAAATAGAAAGTCACTTTGTTTTGATCAGGATTGATACGAGCATCCGCATTGATCTGAACTTTATTGCTGATACGTACGCTTGTTCCGCTTGCAAAGCGAACGGTTGTAAGATTGCTTTGAGAACCTTCCTGAACATGCAGCTCTCCAATATTCAGTACCGTCTGAGTAAATCTTACCCTTGCTCCTTCTTCAATATTGATTTGTCCGAAAGTATTTCCAGTCAATACTACATCCGCCCCTTTGCGTACTGTGAGATTGTTATAGTTAGAAGATAATGTCACAGCAGTATTTCTGTTAACAGTAAAGTTGGAAAGATTACGTGTTGATGAAGTATTGTTTTGCATAGAAGGTAATGTTACCAATGCCCTTCCGTAAACAACAGATGCAAGATTGATACTGGAACCATTGCGAACAATGATCGGAGCTTTTACAAATGAGCCATTCGATGCTACACTGCTATTTCGCTCAAAATTGGCTTTTCCAAAAACTCCTGAAACACCCACACTTCCACTGTTAACCTTATTACCTACACCTAATGAAAGTTTGTTAGAGGCAAGTAATGTGTAGTTACCGGCGATCGATTGTTTTTCATATTGATAAGTAGCCGGAGTAGACACACAGCCATTGGCATCTGTTATATGAAGTTGATAAACACCATCCGGATTTGTCAGTCCTAAATTCAATATAGATTGTGTACCAACGGTATTACCCGCAAAACTCCACTGATATGATGAACCGGAAGATCCATTTGCCGTTAATGAAAGCTGGTTACAAAATGCATCAGCATTGCTTACAGTGAATGTTGCCGGGGTAGCTGCATTGATTGTTACATCGTAAGCATATGATCTTGTATTTCCGTGAATGTCTGTAACGGTGTACGTAACTGTAGACACTCCCGTATTGAAAGAACCACTTGCTTCCATTCCTACACCTGTTCTATTGGTGGCACCTGAAACCACATATGTAACACTAGCAATACCACAATTATCTGATACACTCAAAGCCGGTAATGCGTAAGATCCCGTTGCATTGGCACAACTAACAATAGGTGTAACAGGTTGTATGGTTGGATTTTGATTATCGATGACAGTTACAAATTGCCATGCAGTATCAGTATTGCCATGAATATCAGTAACAGTCCAAATGACTTTGGTTTTTCCTACTTCAAAAAAGTTATTACCGTTTGCATCATTTGTTATCGAAACAATATTGTTTGTACAAAATGCTGCCGGTGTTGGAGTAGGAAGATCCACTACTGCGCCACAACTATTGATATCTGAAACTACACTGAAAGGAAAAAGTTTAGGCAGATTAGCCAATGCAGCAGGTCCATTAGCAATACTAAAAGAAGTACCCAGTAATTGATTAGCGTTTGCAGCTTGTGCGGCATCACGATAGACAAAATAGGTACCGGAATTTCCTGTGATATAACCGGAAGTAAAAGCGGAACCTCCATTAGGGAATGAGTTAGCTTGTAAGATACCTGTAATCGAAGATGGATTTGCACCTGTTAAAGGATCTTGATCAAAAAGAAAAATATGAGTAGCTCCTTGGCCAAGATTACGATTGTAAAAAGTATTACAACTGATACTCGTAGCATTTCCTCTGGTACGAAGACTAGAACCGGTTGTTGTAATACCATCAAAAATATTTCCGGAAATAACAGCACCGATAACATCAATTGTAACTTGAGTGTTTCCCTGAAAACATCCGGAAGCACTGTTATATCCTCCGGTAGTTCCTATCACTTTGTTATTAGTAAAAGTTACATTCTTGGAATTGGTAACTGTTGGACCTCCACCCAGAACAACCAATTGACGAGGAACATTATTTCCCGGAGCAAATTGAGTAGAAGAACCACAACCTCCCGGTTCGTTTCCAATAAATGTTTTACCAGAAAAAGTGTTGTTATTGATGATGATATTATCAATGGCAGTATTGAAGTTAGATCCTAAGCCATGTTCTCCATTTGCAACAATATTATTCCCTTCAATACGAATATTTTGATGGGCACCGATCAAATAAATTGCACCGGTTTCTACAGAGCCACTTCCATCAAATCCGGTGATGGTAAATCCTTTACCCGATTCACCAATGGTAACATTATTGATACCGCTAACAACAGAGACGGTACCAACGCCCGCAGCGGTAGAAGGATTGATGAATGTTACGGCTGCTCCATCAGTAGATATCAGCTTGATGCCTTGTTTATTGATACTGATCTTTTCTGTGTAGGTGCCTGGTGTAACATGAATAATATCACCCGCAACAGCAGCGGTCAATGCAGCGTTGATGGTAGCTTTTGGACTTGCCAGTGATAATCCATCATTAGCATTACTACCTGTGGAAGCAACATAAAAATGGTTTTGTGCGGAAGCAAAAGAGGTTATTATCAAAAACGATAATAATCCTGTAAATCCGAGTACAATTTTTCTCATACGTTTTCTATTTGGGGTTAGTTCGTGCAACGCACTATCAATCAATTGCATATTAAATTTTTATCCAATGGGGAAAAAACGGTTTTTTATATGGAAAGTCGCGGGGTTTTAACGGAGAAAGAATTGATTTACAGTCTTCCAGGATAGCGATCTTTTGATCGACCAACAAAAAGTAGGAATGTCTCATTTAACGAGAAAAATCTACAAATTCGGTGAACAAAGGTCTTTAATTAATAAAAAAATAATTTCTAATAAATTGATAATTATATAATATATAAGTTAAGTAAAATAATATATAATCATTTTTTTGTCAGCATTTAAGTTTTTTTAACATTTACAACCGTTTATGCAGCATTTTTGACCGTTTATGGTCTTTATTTATATGCTGACCTTCGATCAATGCTAAAAGAAATCAAGAAAATGTCATTGCCGGTACATTATTCACCGTATCGATCTGATATGGGAATGAGAATAAATGTTGGCCCTTGACAGTATCAAGAAACGATTCTTGAGAAATGAGCAAACAACAATGAATGGTACAACTGATTTTAAAACATCATACCCAAGATTTTTCTTCATCTAAAACAAACAATGTAACCACTACATTCTACATGAACATGCCTAAAACTTTTAAAAACCAGAACAAATGAGAAAACTCGTATCACTTTTGGGAGTCCTAATGCTATTTATAGCGACGGCTTCCGCTCAAAACAAAACTGTTACCGGTAAGGTAACTGAAGCCAATGGGAACCCTGTCTCAGGTGCTACCATTAAGGCCAATGGTAGAGCTGTTGGTGCTACTAACGCAACCGGTGACTTTACCATCAGCGTGCCAAACGCCACAACATCTATCGTTGTATCATCTATTGGATTTAACGATCGTACAGTTGCGTTAACAGGTGGCGCATTAACCATTGCATTAACTGCAGCTGACGCTAATAGCGTATCTGAAGTAGTTGTAACAGGATATACCAGCATCCAGCGTAAGAAATTCTCTGGTGCGATCGCTACTGCTCCTCCTGAAGAAGTTAGAAAGCAGCCATTTGGTTCTTTCGATCAGGCCTTACAAGGACAGGCTGCGGGTGTATCAGTTGTAGCTAACTCCGGTCAGCCGGGTGCATTTGCACAAGTTCGTATCCGTGGTAATGGTTCTATCAGTGGTGGTAACGTTCCTCTGTATATCATGGATGGTATCGAAATTTCTGCTGCTGATTTTGCCAGTGTGAACCAAGGTGACTTTGAACGTGTAGAATTGCTGAAAGATGCGGTTGCTACAGCTATGTATGGTTCTCGTGGTGCAAATGGTGTAATCGTTATCACTACTCGTCGTGGTCGTGCCGGTACCCTGCAACTGAACTATGATGCTCAGGTGGGTTGGAGCACATTACCGGAAGACAGACTGGTTATGATGAATAGCGATCAGAAAATCACTTATGAATTACAGCGTGGTAACCCTTACGGATGGACTACTGCAGAAGCAGACAGCTTACGTAAAGTAAACTTTAGCTGGAAAGATGCTTTGTTCCAAACAGGTATGACGCATCAACATCAGATCAGTGCTAGTGGTGGTAATGCAAACAGCAAATTCTTTGCTTCTCTTTCTTATATGGATCAAGAAGGTATCGTTAAAACCACTGGTTTGAAGCGTTACACTGCTCGTATCAATGTAGACAATACTGTTAAAAACTGGCGCTTTGGTGTAAACCTTCAAGCCGGCTTCTCTAAATTGAAGCAAACAGGTGAAGGAAACACCGGTATCGCTACTCCTCTGAATGCCGTTCGTTGGTCTAACCCTTATGAGCGCGACAGAGATCCTAGAACAGGTGAATTCCAACAGTTTGGTGGACCTGGTTATTTGACTTCTGGTCAGCCTAACGGTGCAATGGAATTGTTCTTGGATTACAACAATGCTATTCAGTTGAAAACAATCGCTACAACTTATCTTGAATATCATTTCCCATTCTTGAAAGGTTTAACAGCTAGAACCAACTGGGGTATTGATTATACCAATAACGAAACTACCAACTTCAATGACCCTCGTACCGCTGGTGCACAAGCTCGCCAAGGTGCTTTGTCAAGAAACTCTAACTGGAATTTCCGTTATACCGGAACTACTTCAATCAACTATAAGCAAAACTTCGGTAAGCATGAAGTTGATGGTGGTATCTTTACAGAGGTGGTTAAAAACGACTTCAGAAACTTTGGTTACACTGGTTATGGTTTTACCAATGGTTTCACAAACGAAGCTGGTTTAACGCAAGGTAGTACTGCAAACGCTAACTTTATTCCTACCATCGGTGGTGGTGGTACTAGAAATGGTATCCTGTCATACTTTGGTATTTTCAACTATGGTTATGACAGCAAATACTATGTAACATTAGTTGGTCGTCGTGATGGTTCATCTCGTTTCGGTGTAAACAATCGTTTTGCAAACTTTGGATCTGTTGGTTTTACATGGGCGGTTTCTTCTGAGAAGTTCATGGAAAACAGCAAGCTGTTTGATGATCTGCGTGTTCGTGCTAGTATTGGTACTACAGGTAATAACCAAACACAAGCAGGTGACTTCCCTATTCCAATCTTCTCTCGTGCTACTTATGCTGGTATCAGTGGTTGGTCTCCAGGATCTCCGGGTAACCTTGACTACCGTTGGGAAACCAACCGTACTATTAACTTCGGTATTGACTTTGCGCTCTTGAAAAGAAGATTGACAGGTACTATCGAGTTGTATGACAGAAAAACATTGGATCTGTTCTATGCATTACCGATCGATCCTTCTATCAGTGGTTTCACTAGTATCCCAAGTAACTTCGGTAGCTTGAGAAACCGTGGTATTGAAATTTCATTGAAAGGTGATGTGATCAAAGCAAAAGACTTCAACTGGACTATCGCTGCTAACATCACTTACAACCAAAACAGAATCTTGGATTTACCACAGGATTCAGTTGTTAGTGGTTTAACAATCCTGAAAGAAGGTTATCCTTTGAATACTTTGTTCTTAGTTCCATATGCTGGTGTTAACCCTGCAAATGGTAACGCTCAATACCAGAAGAGAGATAAGTCTGTTACCATGGTATTCAGCCCAGCTGATAGAGTATATCATGGAACATCAGATGCTCCTTGGTTTGGTGGTATCACTTCATCTTGGTCTTACAAAGGTTTTGACCTGAGTGCACAACTGAACTTCTTCTTGAATCGTGTTCAGTACAACAACGATAAAAACAACGTTGTAAACCCAACTTACTACTTTGATAATATGTGGGTTGAGTTGCTGAAAGAATGGAGAAATCCGGGTGATATTACCAATATCCCTAGACCTTCTCAAGGTACTTTGGGTGGAACAGCTCCTGCAAACCCATACCAGACCCTGACTACCTTCTTTATGGAAGATGCTAGTTTCTGGAGATTGCGTAACGTGACTTTGGGATATACTTTCCCTGCAAAAATGCTGGCTAAAACCGGTATTCGCTCTGCGAGAGTATTTGTACAAGGTCAGAACTGGTGGACTGGTACGAAATACCAAAGCTTCGATCCTGAAGCAACTGGTACATCACTGGTGGGTGCACAATACCCAGCACTGGTACAAACAACCATCGGTTTGAACGTTGGATTCTAATCACCCTTCAAAATGCTAACTATGTACAGTAAAATCATAAAAAATACAATCGTCGCCTTTGCAGCATTTACATTGGTGCAGGGGTGTTCAAAACAAGAAGTCATTGAATTGACTCCGGAATTCTCTCTCGACGCCTTGAACAACCCTTCCAGCATGAAACAAGTGGAAGAAGTATTGTTAGGTGCTTATGGAACTTTAAGAGCTGATAACTATTATGGATCAGGTAGCGGTACTGGTGCCGGCTGGTCTTTAATGGGAGATATCATGAGTGATAACCTCTATGAAGTTTCTGCTGAAACATTGGCTAACTCAAGAGCAATGGCTGACTGGAACTATAACCAATCTACCGGTCAGATCACTACCTTGTATTCTTCGCCATATAACACCATCGCTCATGCGAATATCATCCTGAGAGACATTGATAAATTTACCAATGCTAACAATCAGGGTTTATCAAACAGAATCAAAGGTCAAGCTTATGCACTCCGTGCTTTGGCTCATTTTGATCTGTTCCGTTTCTTCGCTACGAACTATGACAGAAACAGCACCACTTTGTTGGCAATGCCTTACATCAAAGATTTCACTGTTTCTACTTCAGTAAAGCCTGCTCGTTCAAACAACAAAGAGTTTTACGACAATATCTTTGCTGATATCAATCAAGCGATCACTTTATTGGGTAATGTTGACCAGCAACCTAACCCTGCTACCGGATTAACCAGACCTTACATGGATCGTAATGCAGCTTATGCATTACAAGCTCGTGTAAACTTGTATGCCGGTAACTGGGCTGATGCTGCTACTGCTGCTACTAATGCATTGAATGGTCGCCCACTGGCTACTACTCAGTCTGCATTTACAGGTATGTACAAGCAAACAGACAGAGGTGAATTAATCTGGAACGTACAGTTCGAAGCAGGTCAATTCGGTCCTTCATTCTTAGTATTCTTTGCTACTTCAAATCGTAGTTACTTCAGACCGGTACCTGAAATTGCTACTGCTGCCGGTACTACTGGTTTGATCCAAAGCAATGACCTTCGTTATCAAGCATATTTCACAAATGTTCCAGCTGCCGGTACAACTACACCTAACTTAACCTTAACTAAGTATAGAGGTAAAGGAACCTTGGTAGATGGTAACGCTAACTACCCTGTATTCCGTAGTGGTGAAATGATCCTGACTCGTGCTGAAGCAAATGCACGTTTAGGTGGTGCGAATGAAGTTTCTGCTTTGGCTGATCTGAATACTTTGCGTGCTGCTCGTATCAGTGGATATACTCCTGTAGTATTAACCGGTACTGCATTGATCAACGCAATTGCTGATGAAAGAAGAAGAGAAATGTTTGGTGAAGGTCACCGCTTCTTTGATCTGAAGCGTACAACTCGTCAGATCACTCGTAGTTCTGTTTGTGGTACTGCTATCTCAGCCGCAGGTAACTGTTCTCTGGCTCCAACTGCAAGAGAGTGGGCATTGCCTATTCCTGAGACAGTTCGTAACGCTAACCCGAACATCGCTCAGAATCCTGGTTATTAATTTTAATACCTTGATCATAAGAAGAAACCCCTTTCAAATTGAAAGGGGTTTCTTTTTTTAGAGATCCCAAGAATTTATCTCACTTTTTCCCACACTGTAAAGGATCTACCACTTAGATATTGCCAAGTGCCTGCGATCATAGCGATATTCGCCCACACAAAATAAAAAGGCAAATAAAAAAAGCGGGGAATGAATTTGAATTTGATGAGTATTCCTCCTACCAATGCCCAAGCATAAAAAAATGAACATAAAAAAAGCAATTCCAGTGAGCGGATATTAATACCATCTACATCCATCATTGCCACTAGAATAGGCATTAGTACTACTAAATAAGGTACAACTATCCAACGCAATAGTTTTCGGTTGATGATCTGTAATACCGGAATAGGTCTCTTATAAAGAAGACTCCACCAATCCATCTTCTTGAAAATCTGTATACTACCGGCAGCAATACGGATCTTTCTTTTCCATTCTTTAGCAATGGAAAAAGAATACAATTCAATACCGTATGCCTTTTCTTCATAAGCGATACGATATCCTTGATCCATCACTTGTAAACTCATATACAGATCATCACAAATTATTCCTTCCGGTATCGGTTTTACTAATTCCGTTCTAAGCGCAAATACTTCTCCTGCGGCTCCCGTGACCGAATGTACATTCGCATCTGCTTTACGTATCATGGATTCATATTTCCAGTACAATCCTTCCGCAGCTACGGCTCCTCTGTCTCTTCCATCAGAAACCTTTTTCTCACCGGCCACTGCACCAATCAAAGGATCATTAAAGTGTTGTACTATTTGATGCAAAGCACCTTCATACAATATGATATTGGCATCTGTAAACAGTACAATGTCCGATTTCACAAAAGGAAGTATCCTATTGATTGCTGCAACTTTTCCATTTCGCTCCTGTTGATGAAATAATTGTACCTGAGAATAACGAGAAAACAACTTGTCGGATCCATCAGTTGATCCATCTGTTACGATGAATATGGATATTTTTTCTTTGGGATAAACCAAGGATAATGTATTCGTGATCTTTTCCTCCAAATAATCCAGTTCATTGTACGCTGCGATGACAACGGTAATATGCGGTAGATCATCTGAAACAACCATCTTATTTTGATGGCTTATCCTAAAAAGCTTTACCAACTGTCCAATAAAAACGATCAAGATTGGATAACCCAAATAAGTATATGCGATGATAAATAATGATATGTAAAAGAGTAGGGTCATAATTATGCTGATGGAGGAATAAAGATATAATCCAATACATCTTCACCCTGATAAGATACAAGTTCTCCTTTCGGATCTACATACATCACTCGATAACCCAATGATATCAAAACATTCAAACACAGTTCTTTTTTGGAATCATTCCATAGTTCAGCCATGATGATAGGATAATGTTGTCGGATGGTTTGCATCCCGCCACTAAGAACTTCCCACTCATGGTTTTCAACATCGATTTTGATACCTACCAATACTTCATCTCGATAATTGTCCATCAACTGATCAAGCGTTATCACCTGTACTTGATGCCTCTCTCCTATTTCATCTGCTTGTATTTCCAGCGAAGCCAATCCATGCTGTAAAACACCATTTTGTAAAGGAACTTTCATCTCTACTAATCCACTCTGATTGCTGAGTGCTTTTTCAACTGCTATTATATTCTTCAATTGCAATTTTTTGAAAAGGCGGGTCATCACCTTTATATGCATTGGAATAGGCTCAACAGCTATGATTTTCCGGGAGCTATTTTTCTGAGCCAAATAGGCTGACATCACTCCTAAATTGGCTCCTATATCCAGAACTAATCCATGATGCGGTAGAAGATCTGCAAAATGACGAAATCCGCCTTCGTAACCAATACCCCGCATTCTTACTAAATTGAACCGGGCCAATAGAAAAAGCCATTTCTCCCTTCCAAATATCCTTTGGCCGGCTTTGAATAGCAAGGTCTTCATATGCCCATTTTTAAGCATCAACAATATTAAGTAAGATTTCAAGAGTTTAACGGGCAAAAGCAAGGCTGATTGAAGAATATCCACATAAAGTACGAGCCACTACTTCGGGGGCTGTCTTTATTTATCTTTACCCACTAAACTTAACTTTTGCTATGCTTAAAGTAGGCGTGTTTGGCGTTGGCCATCTGGGTAAGTTTCACCTGAATAACTGGAAAGAAATCAAAGATGTAAAACTCATTGGTTTTTTTGACCCGAATAATGACAATGCAAAAATTGCAGTGGAAGAATATGGGTTGAAGCGGTTTTCCGATGAAGAAAAATTGATTGATGCCTGTGACGCCATTGATATCGTAACTCCTACCGATCATCATTTTGCCATTTGCATGATGGCGATCAGAAAAGGAAAACATGTTTTTGTTGAAAAACCTTTGGCGCATACCATACAAGAGGGACGAGATATTGTGAATATGGTTCGTGAGGCCAATGTGAAATTACAAGTTGGGCATGTAGAAAGATTTAATCCCGCCTATCTCGCGATTCAACAGCAGCCATTGAATCCAATGTTCATTGAAGTTCATCGCTTGGCTCAGTTCAATCCGCGCGGTACTGAAGTGAGTGTTATATTGGATTTGATGATACATGATATTGATATCATTCTTAGTCTGGTAAAAAGCGATGTCAAACATATCTCAGCCAGTGGTGTTGCCGTTATGACAGATACACCTGATATTGCGAATGTGCGTATTGAGTTTCATAATGGCTGTGTAGCCAATCTGACCAGCAGTCGCATCAGCATGAAAAAAATGCGCAAGATGAGACTATTCCAGAAAGACGCCTATATCGGTATCGATTTTCTGGAAAAGAAAACTGAGATCATTAAGTTGAAACAACCCGATGATCAACATGTTTTCTCCTTTGATATCGATACACAACACGGCAAAAAAACCATCGCGATCGCCAATCCAATTATACCTCAAGCCAACGCTATCAAACTTGAGTTGGAATCATTTACCGATGCTATATTGAATAATAAGCCTACAGTTGTAAGTGAAATTGATGGCTTCCTTGCAATGGAAGTAGCGCACCAGATACTGGATAAAATCAATAATACCAGTATACTGGTCTAATACCATGTACAGCACTAACAAGAAAATAGCCTGGTGGTATATTCTGTCCGACTACTTGTTTGCTGCTTGCAGTACTTACATATTCTTTACTTATGTTACAAAAGGTATCCTTTTCCCTTCTTTCGAAAAGGATACTACTATTTTATATACAGTAGCAATCATTCCATTTACATGGCTGTTATTTTTTTCCTTTGTAGGAAGTTATCAGCAATCATTATATGAGAAATCAAGATTGAATGAAATGACCGCTACTTTCATTCATGTGTTACTTGGATCTTTCACTTTTTGTATCATCGCCTCTATCGATGCATCCGTTTTTTTCGCTTACTTTCTTTCTTATTTTGCTATTAGTTTCTTTTTATTATTTACAGGCAGACTCATTATTCTACATTTTGTTAAAAGAGCTATTTTAAACGGCAAATTAATTTTCAACGCCCTCATCATTGGTAATAACCAATACGCTGTTCAAGCCTATCAGGAGATTCAGAAAAATTTCAAGTATCTGGGAATTCGTGTTACCGGATATATTACGACCGGCGGTGATAAAGGAAATGGACTCAGCAAATGGGTGCCTAATTTTGGTTCGATCGCCAACCTACAAGAATTAATCAGAGAAAAACAAATTGATAAAGTCATTCTGGCACTTGATAAAAATGAACACGCTTCGATCGATGAAATACTCTACCGATTATCAGATAGTGAAACGAATATTAAATTGGTAGCAGATACTTTAGACATTCTTTCCGGTTCGGTTAAAACCAATAATGTTTTCACTGCTTCGCTCATTGATATCCGATCGAACCCACTAAGTGCTTGGCAACAAAATATAAAGCGATTAACAGATATCCTCGTTTCACTTTTTGTACTGATCCTACTATTCCCACTCTATGTATTTATAGCTATCCGCACAGCATTATCTTCTGACGGAGGAATTTTTTATGTACAACAACGAATCGGATATAAGGGAAAGCCATTCCTTATTTATAAATTCCGTAGCATGGTTGCGGATGCTGAGAAAGATGGACCAATGCTTTCCAGTGATGAAGACCCTCGCATTACCAAATGGGGGAAGTTCATGCGGAAATGGAGACTCGATGAATTACCGCAACTGTGGAACATCCTAAAAGGTGATATGAGTCTGATCGGTCCCAGACCTGAGCGAAAAGTATACATTGACCAGATCAATTTGAAAACCCCGTACTATCGATACCTCTTACAAATGAAGCCGGGCCTCACTTCCTGGGGCATGGTGCAGTTTGGTTATGCATCTTCTGTTGATGAAATGATCGAGCGAATGAAATATGATCTTATTTATATTGAGAATGCCTCTCTCTTACTTGATTTTAAGATCATGATACATACGTTAAGGATTATTCTTTCGGGTAAAGGGAAATAAATTGCCACTGAGGGCACAGAGATGCACTGAATCGTTCTGTGTATTTCTGTGCCCTCAATGGCAATACAATTATAAAACCCCTTTCGTAGATGGTAAATGATTCGAGAATGGATCTCTCTTCACAGCCATTCGAATAGCTTTTGCAAATGCTTTAAAAATAGCTTCGATCTTGTGATGTTCATTATCCCCTTTGCATGAGATATTCAGATTGCACTTTGCAGCATCACTGAACGATTTGAAGAAATGAAAAAACATCTCAGTGGGCATTTCGCCGATCTTTTCTCTTGTAAACGCTGCATCCCAAACGATCCAGTTCCTTCCACCAAAATCGATCAACACTTTTGCTTCTGCTTCATCCATAGGAATAGCGAATCCATAGCGTTCCATTCCACGTTTATCCATCAACGCTTTTGCAAATGCCTCTCCCAGTGCAATACCGGTATCCTCAATGGTATGGTGCTCATCAATATGCAGATCCCCATCTGTATGAATGGTGAGATCTATTTTTCCGTGTCTCGCGATCTGATCCAACATATGATCAAAAAAACCAAGTCCCGTATGAATATCAGAACGTCCCGATCCATCCAGATTCAATTTGACATTGATCTTTGTTTCATTGGTATTACGTTCATGCTCCACAACGCGCATTCCTAGTTTCAGAAAACTATAGATGTCTTGCCAGTTATCCGTTTCCAATGCAATCACAGGTCTTAGTTCCGCCTCTTGCTCTGAGGTTAAAGAATGTAAAGGTGACTTCAGATAAATGGCTTTACAACCCAAATTTTTGGCCAGCTGAATATCACTCCATCGATCTCCGATCACATAAGATCGTGTGAGGTCAAACTTTTCTGTATCAAAAAAATGCTGCAACAAAGCCGTTCCAGGCTTACGTGTAGGCTGGTTATCAGAAGCAAAGGTTCTGTCTATGATCATTTCATCAAAAACAAATCCTTCTCCTTCCAGTGTACGCAACATCAGATTGTGATAGGGGAAAAAGGTTTCTTCAGGATAGCTGGCTGTGCCTAATCCATCCTGATTGGTGACCATCACTGTATAATAATCAAATGATGCTGCGATCTGGGCTAATGTACTGATGCTGCCTCTCACGAAAGAAGTTTTATCAATACTATCAACCTGAAAATCACTAGGTGGTTCTTGGAGTACCACCCCATCTCGATCGATGAATAATACCGGTCTCATTGTTTACTTAATTTTTGCTCTGGCTGCTTTTACCTCTGCTGCTGTAACAACAGAAGCCTTATTACTCCAATTGTTTCTAATATAAGTTAATACATCTGCAATTTGTGTATCAGTAAGATCAGGATTAGCAGACATATTGTTATCATAATACTCTCCATCGATCTCCACTCTATCTGTCATTCCTTTAATGATGATACGAACCAATTTTAGTTTATCATTTCCTTTTACAGTTGATGCTCCATCCAATGGTGGATTGAGTCTCGGCACACCGCTTCCATCTACCTGATGACAGGCCATGCAACGTTGAAGATAAATGGTCTTACCACGATCCATAGAGGCTTTGATAGAAGGTTGTTGACTATTAGCCATAGGTTTACTAACAAATGCAGAACTCAAAACCAAGATCAAACTCAAGAAATAAACATATTTCATAGAATGGATTATTTGGCGTTATACATGATTCTGTAAATAGTTCCTTTCACATCATCAGACACATACAAAGATCCGTCGGGCCCTTGTGTCAATCCACATGGTCTGTGCTTAGCATCGCGTGGATTTTTGACTACTTCTGCACCTGAAAATCCGTTAGCAAATACTTCCCATTTACCTGAAGGTTTGCCATTTTCGAAAGGAACAAATACTACATAATATCCTTCCTGAGGCAAAGGTGAACGGTTCCATGAACCATGAAATGCGATGAAAGCGCCATTCTTATATTTTGCAGGGAATTGATCTCCTGTATAAAATAATAAAGCATTAGGAGCCATATGCGCCGGAAAAGCTACGATTGGATCGATCGCTTTTTCGCCACCGGCTTTTTTTCCATCTCCACCATACTCGGGCGACAATACTTTCTTCTTTTGAAAATGATCATAATAAACATAAGGCCATCCGGCATCATCTCCTTTATTGATCACATACATGGTTTCTGAAGGTAGTTCAGCACTTACGGTTGTATCAAACATATCCGGATATAAATTGTACAACATATCCCTTCCATGCATGGTCACATATAATTTGTTTTGCTGATCATTCCAATCAAGACCTACTACATTTCTCAATCCTGTTGCGTAACGTATTCCATTGTGATATCCTTGATCTATTTGATCTACTTTAAACTGCCATATACCTCCTGCTGAATCCAAAATCGGACATGGATACATCCCTTTTGAACCTTTTGTACGGTCTACTTCTTGACAAGAATTAGAAGGCGCTCCAATATTCACATAAATATTTCCCGCATTATCTAAAGCCAGTGACTTCGAAGCATGTTGGCGTTTATCCCATAATCCTTTTACAATCCGCTGAGGATTATCGGGATTCGTTACTTTCCCATTTTCATCTAACTGATAACGATAAACATCTTCATTAGATGATGCGTACAAATAGTTGCCTTTAATGGCGATACCGGTTCCTATGTAATTCGCAAAACTGGTCTCGATTTCCATTTTACCATCTTTATTGGCATCCGTCAGATACACAATGCCTTTACCTCCAACCAATCGTTCGAGCTTAGCATAAATGCCTCCTTGCTTGGTAGCCACAATATGTCTGGCCCTTCCTAGATTATCAGCAGCGATCAAAGCACCAAATCCTGATGGCAAAGTCAGTCCCGCATTATCTGCATCAGCTACCACTTGATTACCGGTAGAAACTTTTGTGGAATCATTAGCAGTAACCGCTAAGCATAAAGAGGTGGTGAAGAAAATAAGAAACAATTTTTTCATATGAATCAGAATTTGAGATGAAAATACAAATGAAAATACAGAGTTGATTAGTTTGTTTGAGAAGCATACCATTCCTGCATAGCATCGACCAGTTGGGTATTTTCCTGCTCAGTACCAACAGTGATGCGTAAACAATTCTCACATAACTGAACATTACTTCTATCACGTAATACAATACCTTTTGTTAATAAAAACTCATACACTTTTCTCGCATCCGCAATTTTTACCAAAATAAAATTAGCATCCGACGGATATACAGTTTCTACCGTTGGCATCGATTCAAAAACCTCTGCCAATGCCTGACGCATATCTACCAGTAATTTGATCATATCATTTACCTGTCCTACTTCCTCCAAAGCTTTCAATACCAATTCTTGTGTTGCCTGATTGATATTATAAGGTGGTTTCACTTTGTTCATGACTTCTATGATTGCTTGAGAGGCAAAAGCCATCCCTAACCTTAATCCTGCTAGTCCCCAAGCTTTACTAAGTGTTTGCAAAACCACCAGATTCGGATACTCTTTTAATTCTTGTACAAATGATTTTTGTTTGGCAAAATTGATATACGCTTCATCGATCACCACAATACCATGGAAATTATTCAGCACCATTTCAATATCAGCACGATTCAAAGAATTACCCGTTGGATTATTGGGCGAGCATAACCAAATAATCTTGGTATTTGTATCGATCAGATTTTCAAGGTGAACCAGGTCTAATTGAAAATCCGGTAACAACGGTGCTTTACGGATGACAACATCATTGATATTTGCACTTACCTCATACATTCCATAGGTGGGTGGACAAATGATCACGTTATCTTTTCCGGGCTCACAAAAGCATCGAAATAAAATATCTATACATTCATCGCTACCATTACCCAAGAAAATATGTTCGGGAAGAATTCCTTTGATCGTACTGAGTTTCTGTTTAATGAGTTGCTGATGTGGATCCGGATATCTGTTATACCACTTTAGTAATGGAGATCCCAGACTATTTTCATTTGCGTCTAAAAAAACTTTAGCCTCCCCACTAAATTCATCCCGTGCAGATGAATAAGGAGTCAATTTTTTTATATTTTCTCTGGTGAGTGAATCCAGGTTGAACATATCGATAAATTATAAATGATGCAATATTTATAAACGTATGGTTACAGCTCTTCTATGTGCTTCTAGTCCTTCTGCGGATGCCATAGCTGTTACAGTAGACGCTATAGCTGACAGTCCTTCTTTCGTAAGCCGTTGATAAGTGATCTTTTTAACAAACGAATCTAAACTCACACCACTATACGCTCTTGCAAAACCATTGGTGGGTAAAGTATGATTGGTTCCACTTGCATAGTCACCCACACTTTCCGGAGAATAATTTCCCAAGAAAACTGAACCTGCATTCGTTATTTTTTCTGCCACTGACTCATCATTCTCACAGGAAAGTATCAAATGCTCTGCAGCATATTCATTCACCAACTCAATGGCTTCATCCATATTTTTTACCAACACTGCTTTGCTATTTTCCAAAGCTTTTGCAGCCAAATCTTTCCGAGGCAATTGTTCTAATTGAATATTCAGTTCCTGCATTACATCATCTATCAACTGAGCATCTGTTGACACCAACAATACTTGGCTATCTGCTCCATGTTCTGCCTGACTTAAGAGATCAGCAGCTACGTAAGAGGCATTGGCTGTACGATCAGCCAATACACAAACCTCACTAGGACCCGCAGGCATATCAATGGCTGTTCCTTCCTGTTGTACCAATTGTTTTGCACAGGTCACATATTGATTACCCGGACCAAATATTTTATACACTTTCGGAACAGTTTCCGTACCATAAGCCATCGCTGCAATAGCTTGTACACCGCCTATTTTAAAGATCTTATGAACACCTGTTAAACTAGCTGCATAGAGAATAGCAGGATTTAGTTTCCCTTCTTTATCCGGCGGAGAACAAAGAATCACTTCTTTACATCCTGCGATTTGTGCCGGAATAGCCAGCATCAATATTGTAGAGAATAAAGGTGCGGTACCTCCGGGGATATATAGTCCAACTTTATCAATGCCTACCGACTTTCTCCAACATCTAACACCTTTCATTGTTTCCACCACTTCAATACTGCCTTTTTGCTTTTCATGAAAGACCCGAATATTGTTAGCTGCTTGTTTAATAGCTCTTTTCAAATCGTCAGTCACTTGTTGTATTGCCGATTCAATTTCCTCTTCCGTTACTATCAATGATGATAATTGAACCCCATCAAATTGACGGGTAAATTGAAGAACTGCTTTATCTCTATCTTGTTTCACGACATTCAAAACGCCCTTCACTTGTTGCTCCAAGGTGACGGTATCAATCACAGGACGCTGAAGAATACTAGTCCATGTACTTTTTTCGGGTAATTCGATCTTTTTCATACTTCTCTTTTATCTATACGATCATTTTTTCAATCGGCACTACTAATATCCCTTGAGCACCTGCTCCTTTCAATTGTTCAATGATATCCCAGAATTCATTTTCATTGAGTACGCTGTGAACACTGCTCCATCCCGGATCAGCCAAAGGCAATACGGTGGGGCTTTTCATACCGGGTAACAAAGCAATGATTTCATTGAGTTTATCATTAGGTGCATTCAGCAGAATATATTTATTGTTTTTTGCTTTTTTTACCGACTGAATACGAAACAACAAACGATTCAGTAATTGTGTTTTAGATTCTTCCAATCCATTATTACGGATCAATACGGCCTGTGACTGCAAAATGGTTTCCGCTTCTTTCAGTCCATTCATAAAAAGAGTAGACCCGCTACTGACCAGGTCACAGATGGCATCTGCTAATCCGATGCCCGGTGCAATCTCCACGCTACCACTGATCTCGTGAATCTCTGCTGTTACGTTTTTTTCCTTGAGGAAATTTTCAACGATGACAGGATAACTGGTAGCGATCTTTTTACCATTTAAGAAAGAAGCATCGGTATAGTCTTCTCCGCGACGAACCGCCATGCTCAATCGACATTTGCCGAAACCCAATTTTTCAACGACGGTCACTTTCTTTTTCTTTTCATACACTACATTTTCTCCGACAAACCCGATATCTGCAACCGCATCTTCTACATATTGCGGGATATCATCATCTCGTAAGAAATAGACTTCCAAGGGAAAATTGGTGGCTTCCGCCTTCAATTTGTTTACTCCATTGCTGATATCAATGCCACATTCCTTCAACAAACGAATGGAATCATCATGTAAACGACCACTTTTTTGAATTGCGAGCTTTAGTTTCATAGTATTCAATTAAAATAAAAAGGGCTTACCTCTTGGTAAGCCCTTCAATGTTTTATGTTTGGCACAAAACACCAACAGCCTACCCGATGGGTAAGTAATGATGGTGGTGGATATGTGCAAATTGTTTCATGAGTTGCAAAAGTACAGGCATCTGTATTCCCACGCAAATTTTTTTCACCCGACCATCCAGAACGCCTTTATTCCTGCCCCATAATACCTAACTTACGTGTCCCAAATTGCAACCTATGTTAAAAACGATGGTATTTGCCATGCTGTCATTGACCTGTTTGACAGCCAGTTCCCAAAAAAGAAAATTGATCTGGAGTGACGAGTTCAACAAAAACGGACTACCTGATTCCACCAAATGGAACTATGATGTTGGTGGACATGGGTGGGGTAATAATGAGCTTCAGTACTATACATCCAAACAGCTAAAAAATGCAAGGGTTGAAAAAGGGATGCTGGTGATCGAAGCCCACAAAGAAAAAATGGGTGAAAATGAATATACTTCTGCCCGATTAGTGACCAAAGGCAAAGGCGATTGGAAATATGTGCGCATTGAAGTTCGAGCCAAATTACCCAAAGGTATCGGCACCTGGCCTGCGATATGGATGTTAGGTACTACACCAAAAATTACCTGGCCTGATGATGGCGAGATCGATATCATGGAACATGTAGGCTATAACCAAGGAACAGTTCATGCTTCTACACATACTAAGAAATATTTTCACAGTATCGGCACACAAAAAACAGCCACAGTAAGTGTTCCTGATTGCAGTGAAAAATTTCATGTATATGCATTGGAATGGAATGAAGAAACCATCACAGTACTGGTAGATGATAAACCTTACTTTACTTTTAAAAATGAACATACCGGCAATGATGCCTGGCCATTTGACAAACCTTTTCATTTACTCTTGAATATTGCAGTGGGTGGATCATGGGGTGGACAAAAAGGTGTAGACGAAAAAGTGTTTCCACAAAAAATGTGGATCGACTATGTACGCGTTTACCAATAATCATCAATTTCCTAAATCAACATCGATAAAACCAACTATTATGAAAAAGTGGTTCTTTAGTTTCTTGATCGCTGGAGCATCCCTTACAGCATTGTATGCACAGGATGATAACAGCTATCGTACACCTGCCAAAGAAGTCATGGAATTGTTATTGGCAAAACCAACTCCTTCTGTAAGTATTGACGGCAAAGCAGAATGGATGTTATTAAGTGAAAGAAATAGTTATCCGACCGTAGAAGAACTCGGTCAACCTGAACTTCGAGTTGCCGGTTTGAGAATCAACCCCAATAACTTTGCACCTAGTAGACAAAACTTCATCAATAATTTTTCACTACAGAATATTAAAACAGGCGTGAGTACACAGGTAACAGGGTTACCTGCAAACTTGTTAGCGGGTAATGTAACTTGGAGTCCCTCAGAAACTAAAATTGCATTTACGCATACTACAGGATCCAGAGTTGATTTGTATGTGATTGATGTGGCTACCAAAAAAGCTACTAAAATCAATAAGCAAGCATTGAATACCGTATTGGGTACTTCTTATACTTGGGTGGATGATAATACCATTATTTATAAAGCTGCCACACAATCCGCTTCGAATGCTCCCAAACGCCCGATCACTCCGAAAGGACCAACGATTCAACAGAATTTGGGTAAAGCCGCCCCCAGCCCTACTTATCAGGATCTGATCAAATCTCCTTTTGATGAGCAACTGTTTGAGTTTTATGCTACCGGACAACTGGTGCAAAATAAAAATGGAGTAGAAACCAATCTTGGTAGATCAGGTATTGTCTCTACATTCAGTTTATCACCTGATAAAAAATACATGATGGTAAGAACCATTCGTAAGCCCTTCTCTTATCTGGTTACGGCGAATGGATTCCCTTCTACTATTTCGATTCAAGACCTCACTGGTAAAGTTGTAAAAGTGTTGGCCGAATTACCCTCTAGTGAAGGAACGCCATCAGGTTATGATAACACACAAAATGTACCTCGTGGTTTTGATTGGAGAGATGATGAAGCAGCTACCATCACATGGGCCATGCCTTTGGATAGCGGCTTGATCAAAAAGCAAGTGGAATACCACGATGCTGTATATGCATTGAGTGCTCCATTTACAGGCGAGGCTAAAGAATTATTCAAAACCAAAACGCGTTATGCGGGCACAACCTGGGGGGATGCTACATTAGCATTGGTTCAGGAAGTATTGAGATCAAAACAAACTGTTCGTGTTAGCAGATATAACAGCACAACCGGTTCCCTTGAATTGTTAATTGAAAGAAATCAGACCGATGCTTATAACAATCCGGGATCACCTGTATTAACAAGAAACAAATTTGGCAGATCTGTAATTCAAACGACTGATAATGGTTCTAAGATTTTGATGAATAACACTACAGGATCTTCTCCAAAAGGTGATCTTCCCTTCCTCGCTAAATTCGATTTGGCGACTAAAAAGAATGAGATCATTTGGCGTTGTGCTGAAGGCGTTTATGAAACAGTGAATGATGTGATCGATGCAGATAAATTGGTTTTATTAACCCGTCGTGAATCACAAACAGAAGTTCCTAACTACTACATTAAAAATCTGGTTCTTCGTATTGCTGACAGAGCTATTACGAAGTTTAGCAATCCATATCCTCAACTGGAAGGTGTAACAAAAGAAAAAGTAAAATATAAAAGAGCGGATGGTGTTGACCTTACAGGAGAACTCTATTTGCCAAAAGGGTATAACAAAGATAAAGATGGTCCATTGCCATTGATCATTTGGGCATATCCTCGCGAATTCAACAGTGCTGCCGATGCTGCACAGATCAGAGGTAGTCAATATCGATTTACTACTTTAAGCTGGGGATCACCTATTTACTATGTAACACAAGGTTATGCCGTGCTTGATAATGCAGAAATGCCGATCGTAGCTACTTCTGCTGACAAAAAACCTAATGATAATTTTGTTGCTCAGCTGAAGATGAATGCCGAAGCTGCGATCAATCATTTGTCTGGATTAGGCGTGGCTGATAAAAATCGTGTAGGTGTGGGCGGACATAGCTATGGTGCTTTTATGACCGCTAATCTATTGGCGCATACCAATTTGTTCAAAGCCGGTGTTGCCAGAAGTGGTGCTTATAACAGAACCCTGACCCCTTTTGGTTTCCAAAATGAGGATCGCACATACTGGCAAGCTCCTCAACTGTATTATGAGATGAGTCCATTCAGCTATGCTGATAAGATCAAAACACCGATCTTATTAATTCATGGCGATAGTGATGACAATACCGGAACCTACCCTATCAACAGCGAGCGTTTATATGCTGCGATCAAGGGACATGGTGGCACTGTACGTTTTGTATTCCTTCCATACGAAGCACATGGCTATCGCGGAAAAGAGAATGTGTTGCATACTTTATGGGAGCAACAACAATGGTTAGATAAATATGTGAAAGGAGCTAAATAAAATAAAAAAGCACGGGAATTAAACCCGTGCTTTTTTATTGTAACAATCTTTCGATTGTTGCTTCAAATTCTTTCTTTAATACCTCATGCCTAGAGCCGGTTCCCGGTCCTTCAAAACCTGCATGTATCTTGGCTACTTTACCTTGCTTATCAATAAAAATAGTGGAGGGAAATGATTTGATCTTGGTAAGCTGTGGTAATGTTTTTTCTGTTCTTAAGGTGTCTGCTACTGTAACGCCGGTGAGTAACATCGGATATTGGACATTGAATCTTTTTTGAAATTTCCTGACGCTATTGGCTGCTAGAGCACGGTCTTCATAATACTCATAAGCAAGTGCTACTACTTCAACGCCTCTGTCTTTGTTATTCCGATAATACTCACTCAAAAACGCCGTCTCATCCATACAATTTGGACACCATGACCCCATGATCTGAACGATGACCACTTTATTTTTAAAGCGTTCGTCATTGATTGAAACCTGCTTTCCATCTAAATCGGGGAAACTGAAATTCAATCGTTCTTCTCCTTCCTTTAAAAACATTGCAGCTACATCGGGCAGTGTTGCATTTTCATTTTTGACTGCTTTCCATGGCTCAATACTAGTGGCACCTGAATAGTAATTACCATCGCTGATAGAAGTATCGCTATTGATAGTAGCGTTAAAATAATAAGCATGACTACCATCAAACGTTGACAACTTGATCTGGTCACCATCTACCACACCTACTAAATATCTGTAATCACCGGTAGGCGTAATAAAAGTTCCTGATAATGTTTCATCTTGTTGTACAAATTCAGCGATAGCAGGTCTTGGGGATCCGTCAGCTCTGAAAAATGTTACTTCCCATTTTCCTGAGATATTAGCTATCGGCTTCGCATTTGTTTCAAATCTTTTGGCATTACTAACCGTTGCTTCAAAGGGCATATCAATAAAACCTTCAGTGGCAGCTTTTGTCCAGATACCTGTAAGTTTATCAGCTCCCTCCCTCACCAACTTAAAATAAGATTCGAATACAGGCATGGCTATCAAGACGGAATCTCCCTTAATAGTAATATCATCAAGCTTGATTTTCTCTTCTCCATTTTTGATGATCCAAGCAATACTATCTCCTGCATGTATCACTTCAAAATTGAAAACGATATGATTGCCATCTTCCCGAAGCAATTTTGCTTGCCACTCACCCGCTTGTAACCCATTCTCTTGTTTAGTACTACAACTCATTACAAAAAGCATTAAGACCCAATATATATATTTCATAGTTCTGATTTGCGGGGCAAAAATACAAATAGTCTACTAAAACACTATGTTAATAACAATAGGTTTCCAATTTCGTAAACAGTGATGTATGTATGAATATAATTTTTCTCCTATTAAAAAGAATGGTTTTCAATGTTTATCTTACGGAAAATCCAAACCATCATGAGAGCTGTATGCTTGTTCTTCATGTCTTTTTATTGTCTGCTCCTGTCTGCACAGGATCATTATTTACTTGTTGGTACTTATACTACAGGTAAAAGTAAAGGTGTGTATGTATTTAGATTCAACTCACAAAATGGAGAAATTCAATGGGTAAGCAGTACAGATAGTGCCACCAACCCTTCCTTTTTAGCAGTATCACCTGACAAACAGAAAATATATACCGTCAATGAAACAGGGGGTGATCAGCCCGGTTATGTGAGTGCTTATGAATTTGACGCTGCTACCGGACAGTTATACTACATCAATAGTCAACCCACCGGTGGCGACCATCCATGTTATGTGACTGTTGATAAAACGGGTAAATGGGTGATCACAGGCAACTATACGGGAGGTAATATCAGCGTCTTCCCTGTTGCTAATGATGGCGGATTGAAACATTATGTTCAAAGAATTCAACACACCGGTAGTAGTGCGAATAAAAGCAGACAAGAGAAAGCGCACGTACATGGTACTTTTTTTTCGCCTGATCAGAAGTATCTTTTAGTACCTGATCTGGGAACGGATAAATTGATGATGTATCTTTTTAATCCATCTGCCAAACAGCCATTAAAGCCTGCTGCCATGCCATTTGCAGCTTCATCACCCGGTAGTGGCCCTCGTCATCTTGATTTTCATCCCAATCAAAAATATGTGTATCTATTGGAAGAGTTAACGGGTACCATTAAAACCTATCGTTATAGTAACGGTCATTTAACAGGTATTCAACAAATAGCAACACATCCGAAAGATTTTTCAGGACAACCGGGTAGCGCAGATATCCATGTTTCTCCGGATGGAAAATTCTTATATGCTTCCAATCGAGGTGAAGAAAATAATATTGCCATTTTTTCAATCGATCAAAATACCGGGAAGCTGACCGGTATCGGTTACCAACCTGTACCCGGAGCAGGACCCAGAAATTTTATCATTGATCCGAGTGGTAATTTTTTATTAGTAGCTAATCAACGAACCAATAATATTGTTACATACCGTATCAATAAACAAACCGGCTTACTGCAACAGTTAATTCGACAAACAGAAGTACCTGCTCCTGTCTGTTTAAAACTCATCCCGATTCAACTATAATTTCAATCCTCCTTTATGCAAAACTGGAAAATAAAACTCTCTTTATTTCTCAACTATTTTGTGTTTGCCATACTCTTGAATAGTGTGGGTACCGTTATACTTCAGGTACAACAGAATTTTGGTGTTTCAGAAAGTGCGGCTTCTACCTTGGAAGCTTTTAAAGATTTAAGTATTGCAGCGGTATCATTCCTCATCTCATCTTATATCGTAAGAATTGGTTACAAAAACGCCATGCTGATCGCCTTAGGCTTCATTAGTATCGTATGTTTCATCATGCCTTTTACCGCTAGCTTTCTTACAACAAAATTATTATTCGCTGCTGTCGGTTCTTCATTTGCGCTGATCAAAATGTCTGTTTACAGTACGATCGGATTGGTCACTAAAAACGAGAAAGAGCATATTAGTTTGATGAATTTCATCGAATCTTTTTTCATGATCGGTATCCTTACCGGTTATTTCATCTTCAGTTATTTTGTAGATGATGCCAATCCTCAATCTACTGCATGGTTAAACGTGTACTATCTACTGGGTGGAATTTCATTGATGGCCTTTCTTCTGCTACTATCTGCTTCATTGGATGAATCATCAATTCAAACAACAGAACAAAAGTCCATGTTCAGCGAGTTCAAAGAAATGTTCAAACTGATGGTGAAACCTATTGTGTTAGTGTTTGTACTTTGTGCTTTCTTTTATGTGTTGATAGAGCAAAGTATCATGAGTTGGTTGCCCACTTTCAACAATAAGGTATTATTACTACCTGCTGCATTAAGCATTCAAATGGCAAGTATTCTTGCGGGATCAACTGCGTTGGGTCGTTTCTTAGCAGGACTGGTATTGAAAAGATTGAATTGGCTGATTGTATTGATCTCCTGTGTAATATTGGCAGCAACATTGGTTCTCGTAGCTATTCCATTGGCTGAAAAATCAACCGGTCAACCTATCACAGGATGGAGTACAGCACCCATCGCAGCATTTGTATTTCCGATGATCGGATTACTGCTCGCTCCTATCTACCCGGCAGTAAACTCTGTCATTCTCAGTACTTTACCCGTAAAACAACACGGACTAATGTCTGGCCTGATCATAATTTTTTCTGCATTAGGAGGTACAACAGGTTCTATCATCACAGGAAATATTTTTGAACATTATGATGGCAAACAGGCTTTTTATTTTTCATTGATACCAATGGCCATACTGATCGTATGTTTATTTCTGTTCAGCAGATTACAACAAAAAGAAAAGAAAAGTATTTAGATGACCATATTATGAGTGAGACATATTTTCATATTGAATCCTTATCTCCTTTGTATGAAGATGTACAAAGCGCAGGTATCTTTTCAGATTCTAAATATTTTGTAGACGCTTTACCAAAGTATAGTGCTTCCACAATACTAAAAAACTATTCAAGTCAAAAAAAAGAAGACGCTTTCAGCTTATTAGATTTTGTTCATGCCCATTTCATTTTACCGGAATCTCATCAAGAGACATATTCATCAGCTGACAAATCCATTGATCAACATCTGAATGAACTTTGGGATGTCTTACAAAGAAAACCGGATACAAGAGCAGGTACATTGATCCCTTTACCTTACCCATACATTGTTCCCGGAGGCAGATTTAGGGAAATCTATTATTGGGATAGCTATTTCACCATGCTGGGTCTACAAGTTTCCGGAAGAATGGATTTGATTGAAAATATGATCAAGAATTTTGCATACTTGATCGATACCATAGGTCATATTCCAAATGGTAACCGAACATATTATATCAGCAGATCACAGCCACCTTTTTTTGCTTTGATGGTATCTTTATTAGCATCTATAAAAGGAGAGCAAGTATATCTGGAGTATTTCTCAGCACTAGAAAAGGAGTATGCATTTTGGATGAAAGGAAGCGAACAACTTTCTGAAGATAATCCATCTAGATATCGTGTAGTAAGAATGCCTAATGGATCTGTGTTAAATCGATATTGGGATGACAACCCTTCTCCAAGACCAGAAGCTTATATTGAAGACATTCATATTGCTGCGCAATCACAGCATGATCCTTTGATTGTTTACAGACATATCAGAGCTGCGGCTGAGTCAGGATGGGATTTTAGTAGTCGATGGTTTGAAATCCCAGACCAAATGCATACGATTCAAACAACCGATATTATTCCGGTTGATTTGAACTGCTTATTACTACATCTGGAATCTGTTTTACAGATAGGCTTTCAATTACAAGGCGAACATTCAGCTGCTCAAAGACTTTCCAAAGCAATGAATCAAAGGACCGAGTCCATCCAGCAATATTGTTGGAATCCTAAAGATGAATTTTACTTCGACTATCATTACATACAACAGAAAAATACCCAAAGAATTACATTGGCCGCCTGTTTTCCTTTGTTTATAAGTATTGCCAATGAACAACAAGCAATTGCGGTAGCCAACAAAATAAAAAGTCATTTACTGGGCGATGGAGGTGTACAAACAACCTATATAGAGACCGGTCAACAATGGGATGCGCCCAATGGCTGGGCACCATTACAATGGATAACTTATAAAGGCTTGATCAACTATCAGCAGGATATGCTTGCTGATGAAATTCGACAAAGATGGTTGAAGCTGAATGAGAAAACATACCATGAAACAGGTAAAATGATGGAGAAATACAATGTGGCCAATATGCATCTAAAAGCAGGAGGAGGTGAATATCCCAATCAAGATGGTTTCGGCTGGACAAATGGCGTTTATCTTGCCCTCAAGAAACAGGGAAATAATTAAATAAGAATAAGGTATAAAACTTTCTTGTTCCTTGTTTCTTGTTTCTTATTTTTTATTTTCTATTTTCCGCTTTCTTATCTACCTGACTTAACAACCCACCAACAATGGCGATAGCCATTCCAAGCATCAGGAAAAGATATTGCATCATGTACTCTTCGCCGATAATGATCATTTGTGCAATGACAAGTATACAAATGATAGCTCCTTGAATCACAACAACTGTATGAAAATGTCTGATCCGTTTTACTACAGTGATAATGGTGATAATACCCAATAAACCGATCGATAATAGAATCACCCATCCAGGAGTAGAGAAATCATTGAACATAGATCCATTGAGGAAATACACAGGTATTCCAAGCGAGCTTCCTGTTGGATCAGTAATTAGATGATACCCAACAAATAAAGCTGCACTTGCAGCCAATACGAGCATAGCGATGGTCAATTGACGAGCCGCTTTCATAGGCAGAGTTTAGCGTGACGAAAAGTAGATGACCTTAAGTTAGACAGAAAAAGAGCCCCTTGCAAGCATCCCTCCAAAAACCTGCATAAAATGTCAATTTCATGGGGTTTTATGGCTGTCTATATCAATCAGATACTTATTGTTCTCTTACTGCTGCTTTTTGGTACTAACCACTTCAATGTCGAAAACTAAAACACTATTGGGCGGGATATCCTTACTACGGGTTCTAATACCATAAGCTTGTGCTGATGGAATGATCACCCTTACTTTTCCACCTACCTTACATTTAGGAAGTACGAGTTGCCAGCCACGAATCAGTCTTCTTAAGGGAAAAGTAGCAGGATTGTCTCGGGTCTGGTCAAAAATAGTACCACCTGTAAGCAATGATCCTTTGTAATGAACAGTAACTGTATCTGTCACAGCCACATCATCGCCGGTACCTTGCTGAAGAATATGATAATATACCGATTCAATACTCCCAGTTGTATCAATCTTTCCTGTCTTGACAGCTGTTGCAATTTCTTCCAGATCTTTTTTAGCTTGAGCCAGTGTATCTGCGTCTTTAGTATAATCGATGATAGGTGCTTTCGAAGTATGATTTCTTTTGAATACATCGCCGGGTCTCGCTTCCTGAGACATAAAGCCACCATTCCATAAATAGAAAGATTCATTGCTGACACCCGCACCTATATCAAAACGATCGCCTGCCTTACCGGTTGCATCAGTACTAAACATAGCATCTGTCAATGCTACCCATCTACCATTCTGCTGTTGTACCCACTGATTGCCAAACAAAGCTCTTCTTTGAAGATGTCCATTACTCCCTACAAAATTTTCATTAAAGGAATAGAGGTTATTCAATCGTTTTCCATCTTTTGGTGCGCGAAATGCTGCTATCAGTTTCCATTTTTGCAATTCAGGTACAAAAAAGTAACCGGTATAAATAGTAGTCTGTGAAGCACTATCGGGTAAAGCCGTCAGCATAAAACGATAGGTCTCGCCTGCTTTCCAATTATACCCCCAGTGGCTATGTCCACCGGTTCCTTCATTTCCAAAATCATTGGCAATAACACCATCGCCTTTGGCCAATAATTTAACCTTATCTGCCTCTGCTACTTTATTTCGATCTATTGCTTCAGTACCTGCATCCCAAACAGAGAATATCACTCTTCTCTCCTTTTCATCATTCACTTGTATACCAAAATAGCCCCTGGAAAAACCATTAGCCATATAAAAACTATGTAAATGGTCATAACCGTTAGGAACCGTCACTTCATTATAAAAGCCGATCGCTCGAATACTATCCGCCAAAGGATATCGCAGATGTACTGAAGCTGCATTTTTCCTTGGTTTTGCATTATAACGAATACCTTCTGTTGCATTTCCTGAAATGATCAGTGACTCGATCTGAACGCCATCACGTAGTAATTTTTTAGCGGATAGTATTACTTCTATAAAACCACTATCAACAACAGGTATCGTTCCTATTCTAATCTCCTTTGTTTTGTTTCCAACAGGTATTTGTATGCTGAACTGTTTACCTCCTGCTGATACTTTGATTTGTTGCGGAACTTTGAATGCGGAACTTTGTAATGACAGCGTTAAAACACCCGGGGTCGAATGATGGAAATAGAAATGAATTTTCTTAGCTGTATCTGTCCATTGATAAGTTGATGTATTTTTTTTATTGCTCACTTCATCTTTATCGGAGGTCGGCAATAAATAAGCCGAATGAACCGGAATACTGTGTTTTGATTGAGCTTGAAGAAATGAAATGGTTACGACCAAAACTAAAAACAAGAAGGAAATTTTACGCATGGTGGTGGTTTGTGATTACCAAACTTACTGAAACATGATGAGATGGTGGTGATTGCGACTGAGGACACTGAAAACCACAGAAAACTCAGTGGCTCTCTGTATATTCTCTGGCAATAGCACTCTACTTGCGCACTGAATACTTAAATTTTATGATGCAGAAAATCCCTGAACCAATATCCGGATTGCTTAATGGTGCGTAACTGTGTCTCAAAATCAACATGTACTAGACCGAAGCGAGCTTTGTAACCTTCCGCCCATTCAAAATTATCTGTGAGCGTCCAAGCCAGATAACCACCAATATTGACACCTTCCTTTTTAGCACGAAGGGTCGCTGTAAGGTATTGCTGAAAGTATTCTATTCGATCAGTATCATTCACAACTCCATTGATCAACACATCTTTAAATGCTGCACCACTCTCTGAAATCATGATTTGTTTTACGCCTCCATATAACCAAAATCTTTTGATCATCCTGTAAAAACTATCCGGATTGATCTCCCAGCCCATAGCAGTATGAGGCACTTTACGAGAAACAGCTTTTACTTCTGAAGCTTGTACATATGGAATCAGCGGATTGTACTTAACGGTAGTGCTGAAATAATTCTGTATCCCTATGAAATCAAAATTGAACTGCATTCTTTCGGTATACTTCCAAGCTTTGTTATGAAGATGTAATTTATCTAAGAGTGTAAATCCGGGTTCCTGAGGATACCCTCTTCCCAGTAAGGGTTCAATGAATAATCGATTCAATAAAATATCTGCTCTTCTAGCAGCTTTTACATCTTCATCTTTCTGTGTATAAGGGATCACTTCACTACAGGAAAAACTGGTACCAATATTTGCGCGAGGAATATTGGCTCTAATGATCCTACCACCTTCAGCCTGACATAAAACTGCGTTGTGCACAGCAGGTAAAAAATTACTGAGACCTGTTTTTCCGGGAGCATGTTTACCCAGCATATAACCCAAAGAAGTGAAGCCCATCGGTTCATTCAAAACGATCCAATTTTTGACCTTATCGCCAAAAGCATCCGTACATACCTGTACAAATCTGGTAAACCACTTCAACATTTGATGACTTGCCCACCCACCTTCTTTTTGTAGCGCAGCAGGAAGATCCCAATGATACAATGTAATGAATGGAATCAATCCGAGTTGTAAGCACTCATCAATAACACGATGATAAAAAGCAATTCCTTCTTTATTGATCTTACCTGTTCCTTCCGGAAGAATTCTGCTCCATGAAATGGAGAATCGAAAGCAATTAAAGCCCATCGCTTTCACCAACATCAGATCATCTTTATATCGGTAATAGAAATCACAGGCAGTATAGGGTTTAGCGTTCTCCTTGATCTTACCTTGTCTTCTTGAAAATTGATCCCAAATTGATGGCCCTCTGCCATCTATATTCCATGCTCCTTCATTTTGTGCTGCTGAGATGGCTACACCCCAGAGGAAATCTTTACCGAATGATTGTCTGAGTAGGGCATGTTGTTGATGCAAGAGAAAGATTTTACACGAAATTCATTGATTGATACAAGGATTCCATATTAAGGATTTGTTACGCGCCTGAAATGCCCTCTATAGCTGCTTGCCTGTTTCTGCTGATTAATTCAACGGTATTTGTACATTTATCATATGATCAGCTATAACCCTAAAGACTGGCTTCGGTTTTTATTTACTTTTCATCGAACCGATACCATTCGTAAACTTTTCCCATTGATTGTTTTTATTGGTCTCTACTCGTGGGGAATTGTCTATCTGGAAGCGAATTATTTGAAATTAGCTGAGAATAGCTACGCTAAGAATATAACTGTTATGCATAGCTTATTGGGATTTGCCATTTCTATGCTATTGGTTTTCCGCACCAATACTGCTTATGACAGATGGTGGGAAGGAAGAAAACTTTGGGGTTCGTTGGTAAATAATAGTAGGAATTTAGCAGTGAAACTCAATAGCATACTTCCCAGAGATGATGAAAAGAATCGAAGCTTTTTTAAAAAGATCATCCCCCTGTTCGCAAGCGAACTTTGTGTTCATTTACAAAATGAAAAAACCAGAATGGCATTGGATGCAGACCCGCATCCTGAGATTGCAGGTTTTGATAGCAGTAAGCATATTCCCAATCAAGTAGTAGCCGTGATGATGAATAAAGTGCATTTATTGCACAGAGATCATCAGATATCAGACTATCAGTTATTGTTTTTAAATAATGAGCTACAATCCTTTCTAGACATTTGTGGTGCTTGCGAACGCATCAAGAATACACCCATTCCTTATTCTTATAGTGCATTCATCAAAAAATTCATCTTCTTTTATGTGATCACTTTACCGCTGGGATTTGCTTTAAGCTTAGGATTCATTACCATTCCGGTTGTGATCTTTATTTTTTATGTTCTAGCCAGTTTAGAATTGATCGCAGAAGAAATCGAAGATCCTTTTGGCAAAGATGACAATGACTTACCTATGCAAAAGATTGCAGAGAACATCGGCAAAAATGTTCAGGATATTTTAGCGTAATACTTTATTTACTCGCTTGTAAAGTCAAAATTTTGTTTCCCGTATTTCCCATTGCGCTTTCCCTCTATACTTGCATATAGACTTTGTTTGATTCTTCTATAAGCAATTCGTTGAGGGAAATCATGTGCAGGGTTTTCAGCTATGAACTCGGTACCGCGCATGAATATGACTTTAAATGGTACTGCATTCCCCCCATTTTGATTCATGACTGTTGGTGAATACACCCAATCCCCATTTCGATACGCCATTTCAATCGTCTCCTGAGGAATACTATCTCCAGTAGTTTTTACAAATAAACTGCGTCCTTGTAAAGTGCTATCATCTTTAGACTGCCAGATCTCAACAATAGTACCTTGAGGGGTACTGATTTTCCAGGTACCGATCATCCACTGAACTACTGTGGTGCGTTGACTGAAACCAGCGAGACTGAATAGAAGACAAAGAAAAATTAGGATACTTTTTTTCATGATCAATTGAATTAAAGGTGGAGATGAATAGAATGTTATTGATGAATCAATAGAATCCTACTACTAAAGTAGTTTTTCTCTGTACAAACTCATAGATTTTTATCGCTAAGACTATATAAAACAAAAATGTTTGTCCAAAACACAAAAAAGAATATACAAGTAAACGGCTCTATTCATCTACTCTATTAATTACATACGAAAATAAGTTAGTGTCGTAACAGTGACATTTCAATGAGTGCTACCATTTATCTTTGTTTTATCACTCGGATTGGACTAATACTATAAAAGCTTCCCGGCTATTATAGATACTTCTTTATATCTGCAATGCACAAACAACAGTATTTAAATTGTTGTTGATTACACGGAGAAAGTTGATTGATTGAATAACACACTTGAGCATGAAACAACTTTCAAAGTCTGTTGTGAATAAACAGATCAGGATTAAAATTATTGTAGCAGATGACCATGATATATTTCGACATGGTTTAATTGACATCCTTCACACAGTTCCACACTATCATGTGGTTGCCGGTTGTAAGAATGGAAAAGAATTGATAGAAGCTTCCAAAAAACATCATCCGGATCTCATTATTACAGATCTCAAAATGCCCGTTATCAATGGGATCGAAGCGATTAGAAGCATACTTTCAACTCAACCGCAAATTCGCTGCCTCGCACTGTCTCATTTTGATGATGAATACATGATCGCATCTGCATTAGACGCAGGCGTCATCGGTTACATAACAAAAGGTGTTAAAAAAGAAGACCTTTTTGAAGCGATTGATACCGTAAATAAAAACCTGACCTTTTATTGTAAAAATACTTCTTACAGACTTGCCCTTATGGTGAAAAAAGGAACCTTTAATCCTTTCTCCAAAAAACAAAAACATATCTTCTCAGAGACAGAAAAAAGAATGATCTCATTAATATGTGAAGATAAAAGCAGTAAAGAAGTAGCTGAAATACTCTCTTTAAGTATTAGAACTGTTGAAAATTACAGATCAACTATTTTAAGAAAAATGAATGTTAATAGCTTGGCGGGCATGACAGTGTATGCAATCAAAAATGGATTGTATCATTATGAGCATATGTAACATTAAGTGGCTTCAAACCAGATCGGCTTAGTATCATCAGGATCTGCATTATAGTTTATAAACAACTCATCACCGGCTTTCACGGGTTTGACAGTTCTGATCTGTATCACTTCATGTTCAAAATCCATTTCATAAATGCAATTGGCAGTATAGGAGTGATTATATACTGAAACATATCCCAATGCAACACAAGCTCCTTTCATTTCCTCTCCCCACTCAAAAATATAATCGAACAAGATGGTTTGTTCCACTGATCTTCTCTCATCGGGATTCAACACCAAAACCGGAGATATTTCAATAACCGTATCCACTGCAATATCTTCTGTTGTAAAAACACCCCTACCTCTATTTTCAGAAGGAGCAATTGTTAGGAAAGGAAGAATCATATGTTATCCTATTTACGAATCCCATAAAGATACCGTTGAATCGCAAAAGTCCAACGGATCATCATAACAGCTCAACGGAGCTTTCAAGATTACTTATTAAATTGCACTCATGTCACTGGAATTGGAACAACCCGGTTTGAAAGAGCAGTTTGAAGAACTGATCGAAAAAGAAGATAAACTGGAGATCAGGGAATTTCTTGATCACCAGAATATCAGTGACGTGGCCGGACTGATCAACGATTTCCCCGAATACGAGGCACAGATCATTGCAAATATGGCCATTCATAGAGCAGCCAGTGTTTTCAAGATCCTAGATATTGCCCAACAAAAAGATATTGTAAAAGAATTACCTTCTTCTAAAACAGCAGAGTTATTAAATGAGTTACCTGCCGATGACCGTACTGATTTTTTGGAAGAACTTCCTAAGGCTGCCATTCGTGATCTGATCAAGTTATTGGATCCTGAAGAAAGAAAGATCACATTATCAATGTTAGGATATCCTGAAGATAGTGTTGGTCGATTGATGACCCCTGATTATGTATATGTCTATGCGCATAACACTGTTGCAGAAGTTTTTACAACCATCAGAAAATTTGGAAAGAACAGTGAAACCATTGATGTAATCTATGTCATTGATGAACATGGTGCATTGATAGATGATATCAGGATCAGAGATGTGATCTTAGCAGCTCCTGATAAACGCATGGATGAAGTGATTGATGGCCGCGTGGTTTCATTGAACGTTCATGATGACCAGGAACATGCCAATCAGATCTTTAAAATGAATAACCGCGTTGCTCTTCCGGTAGTAGATGATCATAATATTCTGCTGGGAATAGTAACCATTGATGATATGTTATGGGTAGCCAATGAAGAGTTCAGTGAAGACATGCAAAAGATCGGTGGTACGGAAGCATTGAATGAACCTTATCTAGATATCCCTTTGTTGAAGCTGTTTCGGAAAAGAGTTGGTTGGTTGATCGTATTGTTTTTAGGAGAAATGCTGACAGCCACTGCAATGGGATATTTTGAAGATGAAATCGCCAAAGCTGTGGTATTGGCATTATTTGTACCATTGATCATCTCAAGTGGTGGCAATAGTGGCTCACAAGCGTCTACATTGATCATTCAGGCCATGGCTGTTGGAGAAATTGGTCTTGGAGATTGGTGGCGTGTTTTACGTAGAGAAATTTTAAGCGGCCTATTACTTGGAACTGTATTAGGCATCATCGGTTTTATTCGCGTAGCCGTTTGGCATTCTTTCTTCCCGGATATCTATGGAGCACATTGGATGATGATTGCTTTTACTGTTGGATTCTCTCTTATAGGCGTGGTGTTATGGGGAACGCTATCCGGATCGATGTTGCCCATCTTCCTAAAGAAACTAGGTGCTGACCCGGCTGTATCTTCAGCTCCATTCGTTGCGACATTGGTAGACGTTACCGGTCTTATCATTTATTTTAGTTTCGCTTATTTCTTTTTACAGGGGCTTTTATTGTGATCCCTATTCAGGTTGATGAATATGCATATTGGGTAATAGATATCGCTTATTGAACCAAGTTGAATCTTTATGAGCGAATATTCTTCTTAACTTTTTTTCTTCCTCTCCAGATCAGAAAACCTGTAACAGGTAAACTCGCAGCAATCAATGCTGCAAGAAAAGCAGCTATCCTGCCGGGTAATCCTAACACCGCACCTATATGAATATCATAATTCATTCTTCGAATACGATCTGATAAAGTACTGACATCACTGTATTTTCCCCAACCATAAGAACCTTCAAATTCTTTACCCGAGTATTGATCGAAGTAGCGATAGTCTGTTTTATAAAAAGTTTTTTCTGACGGATTGGCTCTTAGCAATAGAGCAGCACTATCATTTTGAGGTAAAATGAATTCAGCCGCTTTATAAGTGTCACTCATCTCCTTTTCAATCCTATACCATACTTTATCAATCGCTTTTCCTGTCAACAATTCTTTTCGATGACTGGTATCAGAAACAGGTAATTGCTGTTTGATAATAGATTTTTTTTCACCGGTGATATGGTACACCGTTTTTGCAAAGCCGTCAAAAGCCCATATCAATCCTGTAAAAACGGTAAATATCAAGATCCAACTGGCATAAAAACCCAAAACATTGTGAAGATCATAATTCAACCTCTTTGTAGAAGTACCCCACTTGATCTGAAATCGTGCTTTTTTGGCTGCTTTATTTCTTGGCCACCATAAAATGATCCCACTTACTATCATCACAAAAAAGATCAGCGTACTCCAACCTACGATCTCCTGTCCATATGGAATCAATAAAGTGAAATGCAAATACAGAATGATATTATAAAAATCTTTCCGCATATTTTTTGTCTTCAGTACCGTACCATCATAAGGATTCATAAATACTGCATGATAATATCCGCCCTTCTCAAAAAATAATGCATATGCTGCTTTATCCGGCTGGCCATAATACAGTCGTTTGGCTTTTTTATCAGGTATTTGTTTTTCTGCAATCTCAATTAATGTAGAAGCAGGTAAAAAACGATCCTTTTTTGCCTCTACCGATCTATATGCTTGTGTCAGTTGTTGCAATTCAGGTGCGAAACAATAAATAGCTCCTGTAATAGAAACAATAAACACCACTAGCCCGGTAGTGAGTCCGAGCCAGAGGTGTATTTTTAAGATGATCTTACGAATCGCAGGCGGTAGTTTGAGAAACACGGCAAGTATTTATGCAATGATGGATTAAAAACGAAAACTAATATTCGCAGATACTCTCCGGGGTAATTGAGGTTCTACGGTTGTCCACCCTTTGAAATATTGTTCATTGAATACATTATCTACTTTTAATGCAATTCTGAATGAGGCAGCATTGTAAAACAAAGTTGAATTAGCAACCGTATAAGCAGGAATAGTAAATAATCCATTCACGCTGTTGTTGGTAATCATATTTTCGCTTGCATAGTTGCCTCCAAGTCCGATTCCCCACCCTTTTAATTTGCCATAAACAAACTGATAGCTTGCCCACAAATTCATGAGTTGCTCAGGACCTGCTGTTACCGGGCGTCGGCCATTACTTGCAGCATCTGTTTTATCATTCAAACTTTTGTTGAAACTATAACCGGCGATCAGGTTCAACCCGGGTAACGGGTTAGCAGAAATATCCGCTTCAAATCCTTTACTCGACATATTGCCATCTTGAACGGTAAATCCAGCTCTAGATGGATCGGGGCGTGTGATATTGGTTACGTAAATATTATAGTATGATAAAGAAGCTGTGATCTTTCTATTCAGCAATTCTGCTTTTACACCTCCTTCCCACTGATTAGCCTGTTGTGGCTTGAAATTACTAACACTGCCATCAGGCTGTGTAACAGCATTTACATTTCTAAACCCATTCATATAATTACTAAATAGAGATACTTTATCCTTGATGAGCTGGTATACCATTCCTAATTTCGGAGATACCGCTGTTTGGGCAAATGCACCTGCTGTGGTATTGGTTCTATGTGTTAATGTACCCTTATTATCAAAACGATCTACTCGTACACTAAGCATGGCCATTAACTGATCAGTAATATTCAGCACATTTGAAACATAAGCACTATAGGTATAACTATTTGTTGTGTTTCTTGTTGGGTTATTATTTTGTGCAAACCTAGCATCCAATGCGGCTTTGGTCAATTGTGTGTACTTATTATCAAACCTGATAGCATTTACCGTATCAAATAATATATAAGCGGAGCTATTGTTTTGTGCCGACAGATGTAATACATCAATACCTGCAACCATTCTATTCCTCATCTTACCGATATAAAAATCACCTATAAAATTTTGCTGGAAACCGGTAGAATAACCTGTAGCATTTTGATTACTCACATAACGATTCAACAAAGAATCTCCCGGAAGTATATACATCACATAAGAGTAGTAACCATCCGACTTACGTGTGCTTCTGGAAATATTGGTTTGTGATGTCCATGCACCTGATAATTTATATGTCATCTGTCCGAACAAGTTCACCGTTGGTGTTTTGATGGTGATATCATTACTCGTGAAAGATCGATTGAAGTCCACTTTCAACTCGTTCACATTTGTGGCATTTAGTTTTCTGGTTCTGTTCAGAAATAACATCAAAGGATTGGTAGCTTCTGACTGATAAAACTCCGTGTTCAATAAGAATGATAATTTTTCATTGGCATTGAAAGTAAAAGAGGGTGCAATGAATAAAGACTTTCTAAACCCTGCGTCTTGAAAACTACCTTCCGAATGATAGGCAGTATTTACTCTGAATAATGCGGTCTTTGATTTATTCAGCGGTGAGTTGATATCAGCAGTTAATCTATTCAATCCAAAACCTCCACCTGTATAACTGATCTCACCTCCAATCGTATCATATGGACGTTTTGTTTGAAGATTGATAAGTCCTCCAAAAGATACCAGGCTACTTCCAAATAAAGTTCCCGAAGGCCCCTTGATGACTTCAATTCTTTCAATATTAGCAGGATCAAGTCCCCCATTGCTCAAACCGGCGATGCCGTTGATCATAGAAGGTTGTACACTGAATCCTCTTAATGAAAAATAAGCAGCCCCATCACCTCCTCTTCCGGTTGAAGTCCATAATTTATCGATGCCAGGAGCATTTTTCAAAGCATCGTCAAACTGTGTAATCACTTGTTCTTGCAGTAAAGAGCTTGTAATTGTATTATATACTTGTGGATTTTCCAGATTCTTCAATGGCATACGAGCCACTGTCTCGCTGGATGTGCGATAAAATTTTCTTCGCCCACTGTTTACAGTCACTTCTGCTAATTCTGTGATTCCTGTTTCAATAGTAATGGTGATGGTTACATTTTCTTTGTCTTGAATATCTACCTCTTTAGTAGCTGTACCGAAGCCTGTAGAACTAACGATCAAAGAATAATGACCTGCATTGATATTTCTGAAAGTAAAAAATCCTTCTTCATCAGTCAGTATCGATCGATTATTTTCTTTGATAGTGATGGTTGCATAAATAACGGGGGTACCATTATTGGTAACTATTTTCCCCTTAATAACTCCCGATCCCGGCTCATTGTCAGATGCAATAGCAGATGTACCTGAAAAAGAAATCAGTAAGATGATCATCAATAAAATGTAACGAGCTGTTGTATTTCCAAATCTTTTCATGAACGCTTTTATTTTGAGAAGCAAAAATCAGCGTACATAAAAGGATAGCAAGTAGATAAGCGGAATTCATTTTACGCAATTAGGAAACTGACAATTGAATGACAAATCAAGATAGCTTCTGCAACAAATTTGCTTTGACGGTATCGAACCATTCATCTTTAAGTATACTCAACACAATTGAATCTCTTCTCCCACCTTCAACTTTATTAGCGTGACTTCTTAATACACCTTCAACAACACATCCAATACTTTTCATGGCAGCGATACTGCGCAGATTATTGTTATCTGCTCTAAACTCTACTCGCTCCATTCCTATTTGCTCAAAAGCAAACTGAAGCAACAGATATTTACAATGTTTATTCAATCCTGTCCCCTGAAATTCTTTTCCATACCAGGTATAACCCAATTGTAAAGTTTGATGCTGCAACTGAATATCATAAAAGCGGGTACTGCCTGCGTATTTGTTTTGTCTTTTATCGTACACGATAAAAGGATATTCAACACCATTTTGTCTGGCCGAAATTGCAAATTCTATGTACTTTTTAAGATTCTCTTCACCTGCTGCTTTTTGCAAGGAATAAGTCCAAATTTCCGGCTCATTCAAGGAAAAATACCGCAAATTATCGCAATCATCGGGTTGTAAAGGGCGCAATAACACGCAGTTGTTTTCTAAAACATAGTCCTTTGAAAGATCAAATATGTAATGCATTGAATTTATTTAAGTTTATATTGAATATTTGTAACTTTTTAAAGAAATACGGTAGTAAGTTACCGTCGATTATTGACCTAATAAAGTAAAAATTTATGTGCGGTATTGTTGGATATGTAGGCCATAGAGAAGCCTATCCGATCGTATTAAAAGGACTCAAAAGATTGGAATATCGTGGGTATGACAGTTCCGGAGTTGCCTTATTAAACAATGGCAAGTTGAATGTCTATAAGAAAAAAGGCAAAGTGGCGGAAATGGAAGAAGATACCATGGGCAAAGATGTACATTCCCATATTGGTATTGGTCATACTCGTTGGGCTACGCATGGAGAACCGAGTGACCGTAATGCACACCCCCATGTATCACAAAGCGGAGAGCTCGCAATGATTCATAATGGTATCATTGAAAACTATGCTCACATCAAACAGGAACTCATTACCAAAGGATATACATTCAAAAGTGATACAGATACGGAAGTACTCTTGAATTTTATTGAAGATATCAAGATCAATAATAACTGTACGCTTGAAGAAGCATTACGTATTGCGTTGAAACGTATCGTAGGTGCTTACTGTATCCTACTCATTGCAAAAGATGATCCTGAAACCATATTAGCTGCAAGAAAAGGAAGTCCGTTAGTAATAGGCATCGGAAAAGGAGAACATTTCCTTGCAAGCGACGCTTCTCCTATCATTGAATACACCAAAGAGGTAGTATATGTAAATGACTATGAGATCGCCATTGTTCGTCCGGATGAACTGATCTTAAAAAATCTGGGTAACGAAAAACAAACACCTTTCATCACCAAGCTTGATATGGAATTAGCTGCCATTGAAAAAGGCGGTTATGATCATTTCATGATCAAAGAAATTCATGAACAGCCTGATACGATCTTTGATTGTTTGCGCGGAAGATTACTTCCACAAACAGGCCAGATCATCATGAGTGGTGTTGACAATCATATTGAAGCATTGAAAAATGCACAGCGCATTCTTATTGTTGCCTGCGGAACCAGCTGGCATGCGGGTTTGATCGCTGAATACCAAATTGAAGAATTGTGTCGTATCCCCGTTGAAGTTGAATATGCATCTGAATTCAGGTATAGGAATCCGGTAGTGAACAAAGGAGATGTGATCATTGCGATTTCGCAAAGTGGTGAAACAGCAGACACTTTGGTTGCATTGGAGAGTGCTAAAGAAAAAGGTGCGTTCATATTCGGTGTTGTAAATGCTGTAGGAAGCAGTATCGCCAGATTAAGTCATGCAGGCGCGTATACACATGCCGGTCCTGAGATTGGCGTAGCTAGTACCAAAGCATTTACCGGACAGTTGGCTGTTCTTACAATGATGGCTTTGAAGATCGGTTATGCGAAAGGTACTATCGACGAAAAACGCTACCTAAGCCTGATGAAAGAATTAGAAGCTATTCCTGAAAAAGTAAAAGAAATACTGGCTGATACTTCCAACATTCAACGTATTGCTGAGAAATACAAAGATGCGAGTGATTTTCTTTTCCTCGGAAGAGGTTATAACTTCCCTGTAGCATTGGAAGGAGCTCTGAAATTGAAAGAGATCTCTTACATCCACGCTGAGGGTTATCCCGCTGCGGAAATGAAGCATGGCCCAATTGCATTGGTAGATGATAAATTACCTGTGGTATTTGTTGCAACAAAAGATTCTTATTACGAGAAGATCGTGTCTAACGTGCAAGAAATTAAAGCCAGAAAGGGTATGGTCATAGCCGTTGCTACACAAAATGATGAAATTATTCCGGGTATGGCAGATGATGTAATGTTTGTTCCGGATACTGATGAAGTCATCGCACCATTATTGAGTTGTATTCCATTACAACTACTAAGCTATTATGTAGGTGTGGCAAAAGGATTGGATGTTGATAAACCAAGAAACCTTGCGAAGAGCGTTACAGTGGAATAATGGATCATTAGTGCTGTATCGATATCATTAATCGATACAGCAAAATCACAAATCACCTGCAACATGCCACAGAACAACATATTGAAAACGCCATTATCATCATTGGGCTATCAGTTCATCTCCACTCCCTTTTTACCGAAAGGGAAGGATGAATATTATCTGCGCAATATGCAAAACCGAAATGGTATTGCTTATCGCACATTGAATGCCTATGAAATTGAGGTTCTGGTAAGAAACAGAAATACAAGTGACGATTGGAATAAAATTCTCGTATCAGATGCTTTCAACCCTGAACTCGTCAAAAACTGTAAATTCTTTGGTCTTGTTCGTATCGGTAAACTTGAACCATTCTGTTTGGGTTTCAGTGATTTGAAAGTGCCTGTTGGGCTTTACAATTCTACGATCATCAGCTGCGACTTTGGAGACAATGTGTGTATCGACAACGTAAACTATCTATCACATTATATCATAGGTAGCGAAGTGATTATCTCTAACGTGAATGAATTGGTGGCTACCAATCATGCAAAATTTGGTAATGGTATTATAAAAGAAGGAGAGTCTGAAGATGTAAGGATATGGATGGAGATCTGTAATGAAAATACAGGAAGAAGGGTTTTACCTTTTAATGGCATGCTTGCAGGAGATGCTCTATTGTGGAGTAGAGATAAAGACGATAAAATATTACAGGACAAGTACAGACAATTTACTGAAGCACGTTTTGATAATAAAAGAGGATATTATGGCAAGATCGGCGATAGAACAGTGATCAAAAACTGTAGCATCATCAAAGATGTTTGGATTGGAACCGATGCCTACATTAAAGGTGCCAATAAACTAAAGAACCTCACCATTAATTCCGGTGAGGAAGGTAAAACACAAATTGGTGAAGGTTGTGAAGCGGTGAATGGTATCATTGGTTTTGGTTGTAAAATGTTTTATGGTGTTAAAGCGGTTCGCTTTATTATGGCATCTCATTCACAATTAAAGTATGGGGCCAGACTTATCAACTCTTATTTAGGACATAATGCAACCATTTCTTGTTGTGAGGTTTTGAACTCATTGATCTTCCCTGCTCATGAGCAACATCACAATAACTCTTTTCTTTGTGCCGCACTGGTGATGGGACAAAGTAATATTGCTGCAGGTGCTACCATTGGATCCAATCATAACAGTCGGGGTGCTGATGGTGAGATCATCATGGGGCGCGGGTTCTGGCCGGGTTTATGTGTAAGCCTTAAACACAATTCTGTATTTGCCGGATTTACCATTCTCACGAAAGGCGACTATCCTTCAGAACTAAACATCAAGATACCTTTCTCTCTGGTAAGTAATGACGTAAGTAATGATCAGTTATTGGTCATGCCCGGCTATTGGTTCTTATACAATATGTATGCGTTAGCCAGAAATGCCTGGAAATATGTAGACAGAGACAAGAGATCTGAACGTATTCAATTGATCGAATATGACTATCTCGCACCAGATACGATCAATGAAATGTTTACATCATTAAGCATTATTGAAGAGGCAACCGGACATGCGTATCATAAAGCACAAAACAATAGTCGCAAACCATTAACAAAGGAAGAGGCAATATTAACAGGAAAACAGTTGTTGTCAAGTACAGACAAAGTTGTAGATCAATTAGAAGTGTTGGTGGATGGCTTTGAAAACAGTAAACGAAAAGTAGTATTACTTAAAGTTAGAACGGCGTATCATTTGTTCAGAGATCTGATCCGCTATTATGGAGCTATCCATCTTATTGCCATATTGGAAGAATTAAAATCCGGCAATATTGAAGCATTACAGAGTGCCTTACCGGTAAAAAATAGTAGAAATGAATGGACCAATTTGGGTGGTCAGTTGATCCCTCAAACTGAATTACAACAGTTAAAGGAAAAGATTAAAAAAGGAAAGCTCGTTTCTTGGGATGATGTACACAAATACTATACACAACTTGGGAATAAATACTATCAACAAAAAACAGCTCATGCTTTAGCTGCTCTTGAAGAGATTGAAGAAACCAAGTTGAAGAAGATATCTACTGCGCAACTAAAGCAACTGCTCGATCATGCGATATCTGTCAAAGAATGGATGACAAAGGGTATTCATGAGTCAAGGGCTAAAGACTATCAAAATCCTTTTAGAAAAATGGTCTATGAAAGCTTTTCAGAAATGAATACCGTTCTGGGTAAACTGGAAGAAAACAGCTTCATCAACCAACAAATGCAAGAGTTAGAAGCTTTTAAAAAGAAGATTCAAACACTTAAAAAATCTTTCAAAATAAAAGCATAAAAAAAGGGTAACCATCTTTCAGAGAAAGATTGGTTACCCCGTTTTAAAATCCTGATGGATATTGGATTTTAAAACCGCAAACCTAAGCCCAGCTGAATCTGCTGGTTGGTCCACTTATCTTTATTATCAATATCGTTGATGTTTTGCAATCCGATATTATATCTTCCATAGATACGTACAAACTTAAAATTGAGTTGCCCGCCGGCTACCATGGAGAAATCTCCTGATTTAAACGCGCTTTCTCCATTTTGTAAGAGGGTTTTGTCCTGATTCAATAATATCCCAAACTGAGGTCCTACATTCAAAGTAAGAATACCCGCTACAGAATAGCGTAACAAAACGGGAATCGCCAAATAATCCAGTTTGATCTTCTCACTATTATTCAATGGATTGATCTGACTTGAATACAATGTATTGAAGCTGCTTCTCTTAGTACTGGTCTGACTCCACAATAACTCCGGCTGGATACCCCATTTTCTGTTCAGATCCACTTCCAGAAAGCCGCCAAAATGGTAAGAAAGGTCAAAACCATCTTTAAATGACTGGCCGGATATTTTATTCAGATTGGTTCCGAGTTTTACACCAGCTCTTGCTCCCTGAGCATTTACAAGGGTAACTGTACCCATAAAAACGACGACTGCTAATAATAATTTCTTCATAAGGTTTATTTTATTCTACTTTCTTTTCAAGCACCGTGCCAAAAATCATATACAAGATGCAAATCAAGGCCGTAACGCTGCACAACCATTTATTATTGTGGATTGTTGATCATTCTATGGAAATTTTAACAGAAAAAGACATCGACCGCATCATAGAAATGGCTTGGGAGGATCGTACCCCATTTGAGGCCATTTTGTTCCAATTTGGTCTAAAAGAGAAGGAAGTGATTGAACTCATGCGTGCCAACAGCAAAAAGAGCAGTTTTAAAATGTGGCGTAAAAGAATGGCCGGTAGATTTACCAAACACGCAAAACTGAGAGGTGAAGATGTGAGCAGGTTCAAATGTTCACGTCAAAGAGCCATTAGCTTGAATAAAATCACTAAAAGGTGACCCATTAACCGCTTACTTTGCATCAAATTTTACACCATGCGTTTTCTCATTTCGCTTTTGCTCTTATTCAGTTGCCTAGGACTTAGCGCACAGCACAAACATGTTTCAGGTAATGGTTATGCGGATAGTATCAACAAAGGTTTGATCGCTAGAGACACTATGAAGGGTAGTCCAAAAAGAGTAACCATGAAAACGATCGGTGACACACATATTCACATCGAATATGGATCACCGGGTATAAAGGGTAGAATGATATGGGGTGGATTAGTGGCGTATGATCAGGTATGGGCTACCGGTGCGCATAATGCTACATCTGTCGATTTTTCTACAGATGTTACCATTGGCGGAAAGAAAATTCAAAAAGGGAAATATGCACTCTTCACTATTCCGGGAAAAACAGAGTGGACGATCATCATCAATACAAAACACCAGCAACACCTAGCCGATGACTACAATGCTGCCGAAGATGTGGTACGCGTGAAAGTTAGGCCCCTTAAAAAACAAAGTATCACACAGAGACTTACTTATGAGGTAATACCCGTCGCTAAGGATGCTGCGATAGCCATCGAATGGGAATATGTACGTGTACAGCTTCCGGTTAAACTTGGATAAAATTATCGATCGATGACAGGAGATTTTCCATCTCCCCTTTTATCGGTACCGATGTCATAACCAATGATCTTTCCATTGACATCCCGTAGTATCTTGATACCATGTGCGTTACCGATACTGCCTTTTCTGATCTGATGACCCTTTTGTCTTAATACTTTAATCACATCTTCAGGCATATCAGGATCAACGCGAATAAAATTAGGTTCTACAAATGCGATCTTAGGTGCATCAATAGCAGCTTGCATATTCATCTGATGATCGATCAAATTAAAAATGATCTGCGGTACGTTTTGAGTGATGGTATGTCCCCCGGGTGTACCCAAAGCAGCCCATGGCAAACCATCTTTTAAGATAATCACCGGACAATCACCTGAAAGTTTATGTCTGCCCGGAAATGCATCCATTGGATTACCCTTGGGTTCAAATGTGGAATACGCCATTGAATTATTCATACAAATACCGGTTCCTTCAATGAATACCCGGCTTCCAAAAGAATTACCAAGTGTCTGAGTAGCGCTCACCATATTGCCCCACTGATCAATAACAACAAAATGAGTGGTATTCTTACTTTCTACATTAAATGGTGGCTTGAACAATGAAGCGGTATCCTTACTGATTTTGCTAAGCGTATTTCTCAACACTTGAGTGGATAAAATACTATCAATAGGCGCTCGACGAATGTCCGGATCAAAAGAATAAGCAAGTCTTGCTTTGTAAGATTCTTTGGTCATTTCAGCGAACAAATGAAGGTATTCACCACTGTTATGTGATAGTTTTTGATTCCCCGCCGCTTGCATCAATCCAAGGTTTACAAACGCAGCAAAAGAATTAGCAGGTAAGGATGCTGTATAAACCGAATACCCTTTATAGTTGATCTGTAAAGGATCCCACCATTCTGCCTGATGTTGTTGCAGGTCTTTCAATCGCAGGAAACTTTCGGCAGTTTTCATTTGCTGATCGATCTGTATTCCGATAGATCCGCGATAAAAAACATCAACACCTTCAGAAGCGATTCTTTTAAAAGTTGCTGCAAGATCTTTTTGTATCAAACGATCACCTGCTTGTAATGATATTGATTGCTGACCGAATATTTGTTGTGCATAAGATGAAAAGTGAGGATAGGCTTCCTGAATAAATTCGGCGGTATTTTTTGAAATAATGAATCCCTTTTCTGCATAGTCAATCGCCGGAATAAAAAGATCAGCCCATTGAATGGTGCCATAAGATTGGTGCATTAAAGCCCATGCATTCAGGTTACCCGGTGTAGAAATAGACTTGGGGCCAATTCTGTTTTTTTGATAATCCGGGGTTGGAGTGCGCATCAGATCTGTATTCGTGGCTTCCGGAAATCTACCACTGGCATTCAAAAAGCGAATCTGTTTTGTCTTTGCGTCATAGATCAATATCGTGCCATAACCTCCAATACCTGACATCATAGGTTCTACTACGTTCAGTGATGCAGCAATGGCTACGGCTGCATCAAAAGCATTTCCACCTTTTTTGAGGATATCATATCCGGCTCTCGTTGCCAAAGGGTGTGCAGAACTAACACTCCCGTTGATTGACTGAGCATTTATTTGAAAAAGGATGGATAAGAAAAGACATAGTATACTGAATCTACGCATGAAGTCATGATTTATAAGAAAGATACGACATCAAAAAAAAATGTCTTTTGAATAAATCATGAACTGCGTAACAACATCCACAAATAACAAACAGATCCTTCTTATACAAATTCTAAAACCGTGATCTCGGGTAGTATTCCTACACGACCCGGATAGCCGATAAAACCAAAACCTCTGTTCACGTACAACTTTTGTTTTCCTTCCTCATACAATCCGGCCCACTGTTTATACATCCATTGAACAGGGCTCCATTTGAAATAGGGATTTTCAAGTCCAAACTGCATTCCGTGTGTATGACCTGATAACATCAGATCAATATCCGGATACTCGGTTCTGATTTGTGCATCCCAATGACTGGGATCATGACTTAACAATACTTTGAAAGGGATTTTTTCAGTGCCGGGATAAGCCAAATCCATTTTACCATATTTCGGAAAACGACCCTTAGCACCCCAATTCTCAATACCTAATAATGCAATTTGCTGACCAGTTCTTTCAAATGTTACATGTTCATTCATCAGCAAGCGCCACCCCATTTCTGCATGCGTTTTTTTCAAAGCCTCCAGATTGGCCGCTTTTTCTTCACGAGTAGGCCAAGAAACATAATCACCATAATCATGATTTCCTAAAGTACTGAACACTCCCATCGGAGCTTTTAAACGGGCAAACACAGATTTATACTCCTCCATCTCAGATGCACGATCGTTGACGAGATCTCCGGTAAATACGATCAGATCAGGTTTTTCCTGAAGGATCATATCAATCCCATGATCCACTGCTTTTTTATTCTGAAAGCTACCGCTGTGAATATCGCTGATATGAACCATTTTCATCCCGCGAAAAGCTTCGGGTAGGTTGGGAAATGAAAGTTTTAGTCTTTTGATCTGATAATTGTATTTATTACTGAATCCATATAATAAAGTTCCAAACAATGACCCACCAATACCCAATCCCAGCCAACTTAAGAAAGTGGAACGAGGAATTCCCCCACCGGTATTCACGTATTGTGCACCTGTCCCTGGAAATATTTTACCCATTAACCAAAGAGCTATACGTCTTAGGTCATCGGTCAAAAAGAAAAGTGCAGCAATAAGTTTGGCAAAAAATAGCCCTACCAGGATGGCAAAAATGTAATTCCTGTAAAATTTAGAGTTCTGTAAGAGTTGGATGTAAGGGAAAGATATCAATGCAACCAGTGTAACCACTGACAGAACCCAATAGCCAATATGGATGATCATTCTGGTTTTATCGGAAAGGGTCTGTGTTACGGTTCTGACAGCCTGAAATACATAAAAATCAAGTAGAAGCATGATGAGGGCTATCACCCACAGAGTACCGGCATTACGCATGGAAAAATTTTAATGTATATATGTAGACGAATTATCGATAAAAATATTGCATTTTCATCGAAGATGTCATACATCAATAGGTAAGTACTCAGAGTTAACACATTGGTTACCCATACTGTTTAAATATTCTTTCTAACCCCAAAAAAGACATGATCAAACCATCAACGATAAGCCATGGACCACCGACTAATCCTATGGATAATATTCTTTCAAAAGATGTTACTGAAACCGTATTTTTGGCGTCCTTCAAAGAATTGTGGCTATGAAATTGACTTATTACGGACATTCCTGTTTTCAAGTAGAGATCAAAGGAAAAAAGATCCTTTTTGATCCTTTTATTACCTATAATGAACTGGCCAAGGATATTGATGTGAACAGTATTGAAGCCGATTATATTTTCTTATCCCATGGTCATGCCGATCATATTGCGGATGCTGTTGGGATCGCAAAGAGAACAGGCTGTACTGTTGTAAGTGCATGGGAAGTTCATGAGTGGATCACCAAACAGGGGATCGAGAAATCACATCCCATGAATACAGGTGGCAAATGGAATTTTGATTTTGGAACGGTTAAATGTGTTGTTGCACAACATAGCAGTGGTTTACCGGATGGAAGTTATGGGGGTAACCCAATGGGCTTCCTTTTCATGACAAGTGAGGGTAATTTCTACTATAGTGGTGATACAGCCCTAACACTTGACATGCAATTGATTCCGTCATGGACCCAGCTTGATTTTGCAGTGTTACCTCTGGGTGATAATTTCACTATGGACGTGAGTGATGCTGTACGTTGTACTGATTTTGTACAATGCAATCGAGTAGTTGGTGTACATTACAATACATTCGGATTTATCAAGATTGATACTGAAGCGGCTGTACAAACATTTGAAGCTGCCGGTAAACAATTGTTATTACCCGGTATCGGAACAACTATTGACCTTTAAAATAAAAAACTTCCGTTCAACGGAATGTAAGAATCATTATGGCGAGAATCATCGGAGTTGCCAATCAGAAAGGAGGCGTAGGTAAAACTACTACTGCTATTAATGTTGCCGCCAGCTTGGCTGTGCTTGAATTTAAAACATTATTAGTGGATGCTGATCCACAGGCCAACAGTACAACAGGTGTTGGATTTGACCTGCACAATATCACGAATAGCTTGTATGACTGTATGGTGAATAACGCCATGGCTACTGACGTGATTCTGAAAAGTGAGATCCCCAATTTGGATATTATTCCTTCACATATTGACCTGGTAGGTGCGGAGATCGAAATGATCAATTACCCCAACCGCGAGAATGTGATGAAAGGCATTCTGGATGCAGTGAAAGACCGATACGATTTTGTGATCATTGACTGCTCTCCTTCTTTAGGTCTTATCACAGTAAATTCTTTAGTGGCTTCTGATAGTGTGATCGTACCTGTTCAATGCGAGTTCTTTGCACTTGAAGGATTAGGTAAATTATTGAATACGATCAAAATAGTTCAAAGTCGTCTGAATCCGGAGTTACAGATAGAAGGAATTCTGATGACCATGTATGATGGTCGTTTGCGTTTGTGCAATCAGGTAGTCAGTGAAGTAAGAAGACATTTTGATGAAATGGTTTTTTCTACCATAATACACAGAAATACAAGATTAAGTGAGTCGCCAAGCGTAGGTAAACCTGTCATCCTTTATGATGCAGAAAGTAAAGGAGCCATCAACTACCTGAATCTTGCAAAAGAGATCTTGCAGAACAATGGTTTGACCAAGATGTCGAATGAAGAAAGAATAATTGAATAGTCCATAGACCATGGTCCATGGACTATGGTCTAAAACTCAATACCATGACCAACCCAAAACAAAATAAAGAACTGATCGGAAAAGGGCTTCGCTCTTTGCTGCAAAATATTGATGCGGATCTGAAGACCACCAGTGGTGCATTGAAAAGTGATGTCGTTGAACAAGTGACTACTACCACCAGAATTCAGTTAAGTGATATTCAGATCAATCCAAAACAACCAAGACGTGACTTTGATGAGCAGGCATTGAATGAACTCGCTGAATCTTTGAAGCTACATGATATCATTCAACCATTGACCGTTTCAAAACTCTCCGGCAACAAGTATCAATTGATTGCCGGTGAACGCAGATTTCGTGCTGCAAAAATCGCAGGACTAAAGGATGTACCTGTCTACATCCGTCAAGCAAACGATCAACAGTTATTAGAATTAGCTTTACTTGAAAACTTACAACGTGAGAATCTCAATGCCGTAGAAATTGCCCTGAGTTATAAGCGTATGATGGACGAGTTAAGCTACACCCAGGAACAAGTAGCCGAAAGAATGGGTAAAGAAAGAAGTACGGTAACCAACTATATCCGTTTATTAAAGCTGCCACCGGATATCCAGTTGGCGGTAAGGAGCGGGCAATTGAGCATGGGGCATGCCAGAGCATTGATCAATATTGACACCATTGATAAGCAACTGTTTGTTTATAAAGAGATCCAACAAAAAGGCCTTAGCGTCAGACAAACTGAGGAATTGGTGAGAAAAATGTACCAAGCTGAAAAATCAGGTACTGTTAAAAGTTCTGCAAAAACAGATCTACCTCCTGCTTACAAAAAGATTGAAGATAACTTAGCATCACATTTCGCTACAAAAGTGAAAATGGTTCACAATAAAAAAGGTTATGGCAGTATCACCATCGAGTATTTTTCATTAGAAGAACTGAATAAAATTCTCGAAGCCATGAATGTAACGGTGAGCTGATAAGTACATGCTTGTATTTCGTTTATTCATATCATTCTTACTGATTTCATTTACAACTACTCTTTCAGCACAATCTGATAAAGAGCAATTAGCTTCTGCTAATCTATTAAATAGAGATACAAATAGCGTTTCAAAAGACAATACAAAAAAAGCCACCGATCCAAAAAAGCATATTCCCCGAATCGCTACCAGACGCTCTGCTTTGATACCCGGATGGGGTCAAGCTTACAATAAGCAATATTGGAAGATCCCTATTGTGTATGGAGTATTGGCCATACCTGCGGTAGCCTATTCATACAATAATAGTATGTACAAGAAAACCAAGTTTGCTTATGAAGCTTTATTCAAAGCCCAACAGCCAACACTTGACAGCTCCGATTTAAGAAATATCGATCCTCAATTGAGGGGCTTAAGCATTTCTTCTGTACAGAGTTATCGGAATGCATTCCGACGCGACAGAGATTATTCCATTCTATGGTTTGTGTTGGCATGGGGACTTCAAGTCGCAGATGCCACCGTATTTGCACATTTAAAGCAATTCGATGTAAGCGATGACCTTACCATGCAAATCAGTCCAACCTTTAATCCACAAACAAGAACACCGGGCTTTGGATTGGTTATGGGCATCAAAAATCCTGATAAAAAGCCGAGACAGGTTCGTTAAGTATCCACCCCATAAAAATTTGTTTCTTGCCGATTTACAGATAAGTTTGCTGCAAAAGCGCAGATCATGAATATTATTCTGGTAGGGTATGGCAAAATGGGCAAAGCAATTGAAGAAATTGCTGTGAAGAAAGGTCATACCATTTCTTTAAAAGTGGACATTCATAACGCTGATGAACTCAATACTTCAAACGCATCAAAAGCGGATGTTGCCATTGAATTCACCGGACCACACAGTGCGTTTGATAATGTTATGAAATGCCTCGAATTGGATATACCGGTGGTTTGCGGCTCAACCGGCTGGCTTGACAGATATGAGGAAGCTAAGCAGTACTGTGAAAAAAGAAATGGTACACTTGTATACGCAAGTAATTATAGTATCGGGGTGAATTTATTTTTTGAAGTCAATAAATACTTGGCTAAACTGATGAGTCAACATCCTGATTACAATGTCTTCATGGAAGAGATACATCATACACAGAAAAAAGATGCACCAAGTGGAACTGCTATTACACTGGCAGAACAGATTTTAGCATCTATGCCGCAAAAGAAAAACTGGATCAACGAATATTCTTCAGATCCAAATCTATTGTCTATTGTATCAGAACGTATCGACCCTGCTCCCGGTACACATAAAGTAAAATACAATTCAGCCATTGATGACATAGAAATCATTCATACCGCACATAATCGCCAAGGATTTGCGGGGGGGGCTGTTTTGGCTGCCGAGTTTGCCTCAAAACATAAAGGTATTTGGAGTATGAAAGATGTATTGGGATTATAATTTCGTCAATTCGTCACATTGAATCATAAAAGATGCATTCTTTTCCTTTTTTTTTATATTTTGGCTACGGATAAGAAAAGCACAACATAAAGATCGATTCGACGGAAGGTATAATCATGAAGCAAGCAGTGCCTGAAAAAGGACATTAATATGTTATCAAAAAAAACACAATATGCGTTTAAAGCCCTTACCTTTATGGCAGAACGCAAAAAAAATGATCCGATTTTGATTGCTGAGATTGCAGCAAAAAAGAAAATACCTCTGAAGTTTTTAGAAAACATCCTCCTTGAATTAAAAAAAGCAGGATTGTTGGATAGCAAGAAAGGAAAAGGTGGCGGATATTTTTTTAATGTAGAGCCCAATAAAATCCCTCTCGCAACTGTAATGCGACTGATCGAAGGTCCGATCGCTTTATTACCTTGCGTAAGTCTCAATTTCTATGAAAAGTGCCACGACTGCAATGAAAAAAAATGCGGTCTGAATAAGGTCATGATTGAAGTAAGAGACAACACCCTTAAAGTATTAGAAACCAAAACTGTTGCCGATTTGGCAGTATATTAACCATTCACCCAAAACTAAAACTGTAATGAAAAAGCTACTCTTCATCTTCCTGTGTATTCCCTTTCTGGCAGAAGCACAAGTTCCTATTCCCGGACTTAGTGGTAAAAACATTTTCAAACTCAATGTAAGTTCATTGGTCGCTAAGAATTTTCATATTACGTATGAAAGAAAACTAACCGGTCGTGTATCTGCATCACTTGGTTTTAGAACCATGGGTAAATCAACAATACCTTTCCAGGGAACTGTTGAAAACCTGCTGGAGGGAACCGATTTCAATTTTAATACTTTCAAAATGGGTAATACCGCTTTTACTCCTGAAGTACGTATATACTTAGGTAAAGGAAATCTGAAAGGATTTTATGTTGCTCCTTATATGCGTTTTGCCTCTTTTGATCTAACTGCACCACTTAAATATTCTTATACTGCAGGTGGTACAACCACAACAACAGAAGCTCCACTTTCAGGTAAGATCACATCTACCAGTGGTGGTATCATGTTTGGTACTCAACATACTTTATTTAAGGTATTGACTTTAGACATCTGGATCATTGGTGGTCACTATGGAAGCAGCAAAGGAAATCTTTCTGTGACGAAGTCTTTCCCAACTGCTGAAGAAAGAAATGCTCTAAAAGCAGAATTAGATGGTATCGATGCCAGCCCTTTCAAATTCAAGAATGCTACCGTAACATCTACAGGTGCTAGTATTCAGTCTGATGGTCCATGGGCAGGTTTCCGTGGATTGGGTATCAATCTGGGTTTCCGATTCTAAGACAAACAACACTACTTATATAAAAAGAAGCCGCAATTGTTTAATTGCGGCTCTTTTTATTTACCCCCCGGTAAAGTGATGCATAGCGATCATCGCTAATCTCACAAATATGATACAACCCGATACCAGATCGTTGCCTGATAGGGTATTTATTTTTTTAAGTTTTTCAACATATCCTCAGTCATCTTAGCCAGATCAAATTCAGGTTTCCATCCCCAGTCTTTAGTAGCAACACTATCATCAATACTTTGTGGCCAGCTATCTGCAATTTGTTGTCTGTAATCAGGTGCATAACTGAGTTTAAACTCAGGTATATGCTTCACAATTTCTGCACCGATCTCTTTGGGTGAAAAACTCATACCTGATAAATTATAAGAAGTTCTTACTGATATTTTTTCGGCAGGAGCTTCCATCAATTCCAAGGTTGCTCTGATGGCATCAGGCATATACATCATCGGCAAATAGGTATCTTCCTTTAAAAAGCACTGATATTTTTTATGCTCCAAAGCTTCATGATAAATTTCAACTGCATAGTCTGTAGTACCACCACCCGGTGCAGACTTATAACTGATCAAACCCGGATAACGTAAACTGCGGACATCTACTCCATAACGTTGAAAATAATAATTGCACCAAAATTCGCCTGCGTATTTACTAATACCATACACTGTGGTCGGTTCTATAATAGTTTGCTGCGGACAGTTTTGTTTAGGAGAGGTTGGACCAAAAACTGCAATACTACTTGGCCAATACACTTTGGTGAGTTTTTCCTCACGGGCAATATCCAAGACATTCAGCAAGCCTTGCATATTCAAATGCCATGCGAGATTTGGATTTTTCTCTCCGGTTGCGGAAAGTATGGCAGCCAAAAGATAGATCTGAGTAATATTCTGACGAATCACTTGCACATGCAGCATTTCTTTATTCATCACATCCATACTCACATATGGACCGGTTCCCTCTAACAGAGGATTTTGTTCTCTTAGATCTGAAGCAATGACATTGTTATTGCCATAAAGCTTTCTCAAAGCCAATGTCAATTCTACTCCAATTTGCCCTGAAGCTCCGATAACCAGAATTTTTTCCTTTTGTTGCGTCATGCAATCGTTTTTAGTGGAACAAAGAAAGAGAAAAATGGGCAATAGACCATGGTCAATAGCTAATAGTTGATGGTTCATGGCGAATGGTTCATAGCTGATGATTAATATCTATTCCATAATAGATCACCGATTATTATACCACTACGCACGATGAGCTATTAGCCATGAACCATTTGCCATATCCAATTTGCAATGACCATGGACTATTGACTATGGACTATTGACCATGAACCATAAATGCCTAATTTCGCCATTCAAATTCCAAAGTCATGATTCCAGCCTATCTCACCGAACTTTTTAAGCACCAGCAATACGATACCAATAACTTTTTTCTAATTGCTGGTCCTTGTGTAGTGGAAAGTGAGGAATTGGTGATGGAAGTAGGTGAAAAGGTTTCTCACATTTGTAAGAACCTCGGTATACCCTATGTTTTTAAAGCCAGTTATCGGAAGGCAAATCGTACCAGTGCGAGTTCATTCACCGGTATTGGAGATGACAATGGTTTATCATTGATCAAAAAAGTGGGTGATACTTTTCATTTACCCACCACTTCTGATATTCATGCGCATGATGAAGCGGCAATGGCTGCGCCATTCATTGATATTTTGCAGATACCCGCTTTTCTATGTCGTCAAACAGATCTTTTAATCGCTGCGGCTGAAACAGGCAAAGTGGTGAATGTCAAAAAAGGACAATTCTTGAGCGGACCTTCTATGAAATTTGCAGTGGATAAAATCAAGCTCGCCGGTAATGATAAAATCATGCTCACCGAACGCGGTACTACGTTTGGGTATCAGGACCTCGTTGTTGATTATAGAAATATCCCTTGGATGCAAGAGCATGGCTGTCCTGTGATCATGGATTGCACCCATTCACTACAACAACCTAACCAAACAACAGGCATAACTGGTGGCAATCCTCAATTGATCGGAACCATTGCAAAAGCCGCAATTGCTGCCGGTGCCGACGGACTCTTTATTGAAACACATCCCAATCCGGCAGTTGCAAAAAGTGATGGAGCCAATATGTTGAAGCTTGATCTCTTAGAACCTTTGTTACAAGAACTCGTTCGCTTAAAAAAAGCAATGTAGTAAGAAGAGTCAAGAAGGAAGGATCAAGAAACAAATAGATAGCAAGTGTAAAGAAAACACCATCAAGTGATTTTCTGCTTGACAATTTGAACTTACAACTTCCCCGTACCCTGTTTCTTTATTCTTGTTTCTTTCCTTATTACCAGTTGCGCAAAGGGTTTCTTCTTCCTGCGAGGATATAATTTTTGATATTGATCCAGAAAGCGAGGATCATGTAGATGATAACAGGAGATCCCATGGTTAAAAAAGAGATATAAATAAACCACATCCTGATACGGGAGCTGGCAATACCTAGTTTTTCACCAATAGCGGTACAGACACCAAACGCCCTTACTTCAAGAAATTCTCTGATTTTTTGCATATATCGATTGATTGAGAGGGGCTTTATAAAGCAAATTAGACAAATTTCTGCGAAAAAAGTTGAAGAAACTCACCTTAGCTCATGAAGACTTTGGATAAAGGTGTTGTCCTCCTAATTTCCGTCTTTGCCTCCACCCTATTTTTCCGTAAATTCGCGCAGATTTTAGTCAATAATACGTCTGTTTGAATAGACTATTCTCTGGAAACTTTCCATAGCTAGGTTCTCAAATCAGATATCAGAAATCATACATCTTTAAATTTAAGACCCATGGCATTTGACATTGAAATGATCAAGAAAGTGTATGCTGAAATGCCTGCCAAGGTAGATGCTGCACGTAAGGCGCTCGGTCGCCCTTTGACACTGTCTGAAAAGATCCTTTTTGCACACTTGCATCAGGACCAACAGCTGACTAATTTTGAAAGAGGTAAATCCTATGTTGATTTTGCACCAGACCGTGTTGCCATGCAGGACGCTACAGCACAAATGGCACTCCTACAATTCATGCAGGCCGGTCGTCCGAAGGTAGCCGTTCCTTCAACCGTACACTGCGATCACTTGATCACTGCCAAACAGGAGGCTAAAAAAGATTTAGAAGTTGCTAATGCAGAAAGCAAAGAGGTTTACGATTTCCTTGCTTCTGTTTCCAATAAATATGGTATTGGATTCTGGAAACCCGGTGCCGGTATCATTCACCAGGTAGTTCTTGAAAACTATGCATTTCCGGGTGGTATGATGATCGGGACCGATTCTCATACCGTTAATGCCGGTGGATTGGGAATGATCGCCATTGGTGTGGGTGGTGCTGACGCTTGTGATGTGATGGCCGGATTACCTTGGGAACTCAAATGGCCTAAACTGATTGGTGTTAAGCTAACAGGTAAACTGAGTGGCTGGACAGCTCCGAAAGATGTTATTTTGAAAGTTGCAGGTATTCTTACCGTAAAAGGTGGAACCGGTGCTATCGTAGAATATTTTGGTGAAGGTGCAACAGCTATGAGCTGTACCGGTAAAGGAACCATTTGTAACATGGGTGCTGAAATTGGAGCCACTACATCTACATTTGGTTATGATGATAGTATGAGCCGTTATCTGAAAGCTACAGGTCGAGAAGAAGTGGCAGCTATGGCAGATGGTATCAAAGCATACTTGAATGCAGATGCTGAAGTATACGCTTCTCCTGAAAAATATTTCGATCAGGTAATCGAGATCAACCTTAGTGAACTGGAACCGCATTTGAATGGACCTTTTACTCCGGATCTTGCTACACCTATCTCTAAGATGAAAGAAATGGCTGCTGCCAATGGATGGCCTACAAAAGTAGAAGTGGGTCTGATCGGTAGCTGTACCAACAGCTCTTATGAAGATATCAGCCGTGCAGTAAGTCTGGCTCGTCAGGTAAAAGAAAAGGGACTGAAGACAAAAGCTCAATACACCATTACTCCGGGTAGTGAACAAGTTCGTTACACCATAGAGCGTGATGGATTCTTAGATATCTTCTCAGAAATTGGTGCTACTGTTTTTGCCAATGCATGTGGACCTTGTATCGGTATGTGGGATCGTGTAGGTGCGGAAAAAGCTGAGAGAAATACCATCGTACATTCCTTCAATAGAAATTTCGCTAAGCGTGCAGATGGCAATCCGAATACTTTAGCGTTTGTTGCTTCACCTGAATTGGTAACTGCACTGGCTATTGCAGGTGATCTTACTTTTAATCCGATCACTGATACATTGACCAATGAAAAAGGTGAGCAAGTAAAATTGGATGAGCCTACCGGACAGGAATTACCACAGCGTGGTTTTGCAGTAGAAGATGCAGGCTATCAAGCACCTGCTGCTGATGGAAGCGGTGTACAAGTAGCTGTTGATCCGGCTTCAAAACGTTTGCAGCTGTTAGATCCTTTTGCTGCTTGGGAAGGAACGGATCTGAAGGGATTGAAACTGTTGATCAAAGCCAAAGGAAAATGTACTACTGACCATATTTCAATGGCCGGTCCATGGTTGAAATTCCGCGGGCATTTAGATAACATCAGTAACAACATGCTCATTGGAGCTTTGAATTTCTTCAATGAAAAAACAGACTCGGTAAAGAATCAACTTACCGGTGAATATGGCCCGGTACCTGCTACACAGAGAGCGTATAAAGCAAAAGGTATTGGATCTATTGTTGTTGGTGATGAGAACTATGGTGAAGGATCATCAAGAGAGCATGCAGCCATGGAGCCTCGTCATTTAGGTGTTCGTGCCATTCTGGTAAAATCATTTGCCCGAATTCATGAAACCAATCTGAAGAAGCAGGGTATGCTTGCATTGACATTCGCTGATAAAAATGATTATGATAAAATTCAGGAAGATGATACGATCGATATTGAAGGTCTGACCAGTTTTGCTCCGGGTCAACCGCTTACTGTTGTATTACATCATGCTGATGGAACTGTAGATAAGATCACTGTTAACCATACTTATAATCAGCAACAGATCGAATGGTTCAAAGCAGGTGGTGCATTGAATATCATTCGCAAACAAGTTGCAGGATAAAGCGGATAACTGTTTACATAAAAAAAGCTCCGAAATGATTCGGAGCTTTTTTTATGCGAGCAGGTGAAGGATCAAGCTTTCTTGCCCATACCATTCACCCATCCTACAACACCGCCAACAATACCACCTAAAACAGCAGAAGCAGCAATATCAACCCAAACTGCATTCATGCCCAGAATATTGCTGGTTCCATACATGGTCAGATCAAATGAGGCACCCATGATCAACCCAATGACAGCTCCTGCAGATAGTCCGGCAGATAGTGTACTGATATTGGCCCAGCGATTGAAAATATATGAGTACAGAAGGCCTGTACAAATATTTCCAAGTATCAGAGACCACCATACCATTTCGGCCTCGGGACGCATAACACCGGTAGCAGTACCGCTGTTTTCAGCCATAAAATTCATTAATAACATGCCATAGATCAGCCATCCGGCAAAGAAGGATACAATTCCTCCGGCTATGCCGGAGATCAACATTTTTGTGGTGTTCATAAGCAATCGTTTTAAGGGGAAAAAATTTTAAACAAAATAGACATCCGTTCCGGCAAATGCAAGTACCCGACACGTACACGGAACAAAACTGTTCATAAACAGGGGATAAACCCATTTAACCATCCTTCACAAACAATTATCATATAAAAGAATGTTCCAACAACAACAGTGCTTATTTTCACCCATTCGATTGAAAATCTACTATTTATAAACTATGATTTGGGAAATTTTGACCGTTGCAGGTTTGGCCACGTTTGAAGTCTATGCTGCCATACCTGCTGGTTTTGCATTTGGACTTCCGGCCTGGACCATCTTTCTCTCGAGTATGTCGGGCGGATTAATAGGCGTTTTTGTGGCTACTTTTTTGGGCGATAAGATCAAAACATTTTTGGCCAAGTATCGTAAACCCAAACCTGAAAAACCTAAGACGGGATTGATCTATACCCTTTGGGAAAAATATGGCATCATTGGATTGGGGTTCTTTGGCACGATGACCGTTGGCGCACCGGTAAGTATTGGTGTAGGTGTAGGATTTAATGTGCCTCTACAAAAATTATTGGTGTGGTGCTGTATCGGTGTCGTAACACGCTGTGCATTGTTTACAGCGATTGGTTATTATGGGTTGAAGTTGTTTTAGGGAGTAGCTAATAGCTTATAGATCATAGCAGTCTGATACTATATGCTATGATCTATAAGCTATAGACTATAAACCAACTCTAGATCGTCAACAACAACAAAGACATATTCGACTGCATCAGAATTCTTTCCAGTCTTTGTTCACGCATGAAGTAACTTGATAAGGTACCCATTTTAACTGTAGGAATATTCTGGGATTGCATCATCTCTGAGAAGTTCGTCAACTTTTTTTCTACTGCATTAAACTGGTATACCAAAGAAGAGGGCACATTTTGTTGACTGACATTGGGTGCATCCAATAATGAAACAGCCTCAGACATTTCTCTTGCAGTATGAAATGCTCTTGTTTCGGGTTGTAATAATTCTTCTGAAATATTTGCCAGATCTGATTTTGCGATATACATCACAGTACAACGTGAACGACATAACATTCTAAATACATCCAAGCCGGTAGATTTTCCGGTTTCATACCACTCTTCTCGAGAGTAAAAAGCAATATCACAACCGAACTCTTCAACATACTGCTTGAAAACAGAAGGAGAATCGCCAAAAATGATATCGATACTATACCCTTTCACCACTTCTTTATTTTCTTCTTCTATCTTACGAATAGATTCAAGTGAAGAAGCTGAGAACTTATATCCATGTGCGTGTCTGCTCAATGTCATCAAATCACTTTCATTATTAGGTATAGGTACCACCTGAAGAAAAGTACAATGAAAACTTTCCGTTCTGTACAGTCTCGTAGCCAATCGGAACAGATTTACTGCATGCTCTGTACATCTGGTTGGAATAATGATCTTTTTCATACCTGTAATTTTAAAGTCATGATCCAGAAGATTCTGTATCAAATGCAAACTTATTTTACAGGTATTGGTATGGTTTAAGAGGGGTATTAAGAGATAGTTAGAAGTTTTTAAGAGCGGAATTAGAAAGTGTCGAAAATTCTAATGCCGTTCTAACAACCTTTTTAAATAAGGATCTTCTTTCGTTAAGAACGAATCGGAAAGCGCATTTCAGCCCTAGTTCCGGCACCTTCCATTGAGGTAAATCGTATCTCTCCCCTATGTATCCGAATGATTTTTTGGGCTAAGGGAAGACCTACACCATACCCTTTATAAGCCGATGTATTAGAAGCCCTAAAGAAAGGATCGAAAATGTATCGCAACTCTTTTTCGGGAATTCCGATTCCGCGGTCTTCAACAACCACTATACATTGTGATTCTGTAGCATGCAAAGAAATGGTAACCTTATCATTATTGGAATACTTACAAGCGTTTTGTACCACATTGGTGATGGCCAGTTTTAAAAGATTCTGGTTACCAAAAATCGTAATGTATTCTGTGTCTTCCGGTAGGCTTTCAAAATTGATCTGTATATGATTCCCCGGATCTGTAAAATCTACTATTTTTTTTACCGATAAGATCAACTCATCTAAACGAATCGAACCCATGAATTCTTCTTTGACACTATTACCTGCCTGCGCAAGCTCCAATAAGCTGGTAGTCAGATGATGTAACTGATCAGCTTCGCGAGCAATAACAGATAATGCTGCCTTATATTCATGTGGATCACGCTCCTTACTTAACGCCAACTCTGCTTCCCCTAAGATGGCTGTCAGTGGTGTTCTTAATTCATGTGATAGCTTATTGACAAAATTTCTTTGAGTTTCAAAAGATGTTTCCAGACGATCTAACATATCGTTGAATGTCTGTGTAAGATCACTGATCTCCCCTTTGATAGGTTGCTCAGGCAAACGCATATCCAGATTGGTAACACTAATTTTTTTTACGCGTTGAATGATATTCGATATCGGATTAACAATTTCAGCTGAGAAAAGCATCCCCACTACAAACACAATGATAACAGCCAGTATGATACCTAATATGAGATTTTGACGCATATCCCGCAATGCTTCTTCACCGTAATCATTTTGGGCCGACATCATGACAATATATCTTTTGCCACCATATTTATAAGGGATAATAGAATAATAGGTAAGCCCATTGATAAACTGAACAGTTTTACCTGTATTCAATTGTTCTTCTACATCAGGTGGAAGCTTTATATCGTGTGCGTTGAGGAATGTTGAATCAGGGATTTTGTCAAAAAAATATTCCTTTTCATCAGGTAAGCGTTGCAAATGCTTTTGTCGGATCTCATTGTAAACATTCGGACCAAGAATACCTTCTTCATAATGAGCCTGTGCAGCAATGCCTCCTCGAACAGTAAGTCGATGAAAAAATTCCCGGTCAGTAGATCGCTTTGAGAAATGATAAATGAACACGCTCAGCATCAAAATAATGACACCTGTCAATAGCGTAAATAATGTAGTAATCTTATTACGGATATTCATTAAGCGGTCTCTTTCATCATATAACCCATACCAATCATGGTATGTATGAGTTTGTCTTGTTTGTTTTTGTCAATCTTCTTACGAAGGTAATTGACATACACATCTACAACGTTCGTACCGAGATTAAAATCAATATCCCATACATTTTCCAGTATCTCCATTCTGGACAATACACGTGCTTGATTTTTCATGAAGAATTCCAGTAACTTATATTCTGTTGATGTCAGAGAGATCGCTTCATCACCTCTGAATGCGGTCTTGGCATCTGTATCCAAACGTAAATCCGAGATCTTTAAAATATGAGAATCAGGTGCGGGATTATTTCGGGTCATACGTCTACCCAAAGCATTGACTCTTGCTACCAGCTCAGTTATTTTAAAAGGTTTCACCATATAGTCATCTGCACCGCTATCTAGTCCGGTAACGATATTTTCTGTACTGCCGAGTGCTGTTAACATCAATACGGGTATGGAAATACCCTGAGAACGCATTTGTTTACACACTTGGATACCATTGACTCCCGGAAGCATAATGTCCAATATGACCATATCAAAATTATGATCACTGACCATCTGCAATCCGGTATTGCCATCCATTGCTACACTCACCTCAAACCCGATCTCTTTCAAGCCCCTCTCAATCAATGAAATAACGGCAGCTTCATCTTCAATCAATAATATCTTCATTTGTCTCTGTATGCTTATTGCACACCAACAAAATAAGAATTTTAAAAGAACACTGAAACAGTTTATATTGATAAGTGTTCGAATATTGTTGATTTTTAACACCTGAATTCATTGAAAACCATTCACAACTTGGATTTAAAGAATATAGTATGAGAAAAATAAGAGTTGGATTATCATCTTTCGGGATGTCAGGAAGAGTATTTCATGCCCCTTTTATTGACCAACATCCCGGATTTGAACTCTATGCAGTTTGGGAACGCTCCAAATCGGAATCTTCGAAAATATATCCGAGTATCAATATCGTGAGATCACTGGAAGCTCTATTAGAGGATGATAGTATCGAACTGATCATTGTCAATACACCCACCAACACACACTATGAATATGCTAAAAAAGCTTTAGAAGCCGGAAAATCAGTGATCGTTGAAAAAGCTTTTACCACAACAGTTGCAGAAGCTCAATCACTTGCTTCATTGGCGAAAGAAAAAAACTTACTCTTATCTGTTTATCAGAACAGGCGTTGGGATAGTGATTTCCAAACTGTACAAAAGATCATTCAAGAAGGTATTTTAGGAGCATTAAAAGAAGTATCATTCTCATTCGATAGGTATAAAAATACCGTTGGCAATAAAGCACACAAAGAACAGCCCGGCCCCGGTGCCGGACTTTTAAATGATCTTGGTCCACATTTGATCGATCAGGCATTGGTTTTGTTTGGAATGCCACAACAAATTTTTGCAGATATCCGAATTCTTAGACCTGACTCTTTGGTGGATGATTATTTCGATCTGTTACTATATTACCCCACGATGAGGGTACGCCTAAAATCAAGTTTATTGGTGAAGGAACCATTACCCGCTTTTGTTGTACATGGAAGCAACGGATCATTCCTTAAAGTTAGAGGAGATGTTCAGGAAGCAGCCCTGCTGGCAGGAGAAAAACCCAATAGCACTGGCTGGGGTGTTGAGCCGGAAACCATGGATGGATTATTACATACGCTGATTGAGGGAAAAGACATCAGACAAACAGTCAAAACTTTATCGGGAAATTATGGTGTGTATTATGAGAAAATATATGAATCAATTTTAAACAATACCACTCCCCCTGTAAGCGCAGATGATGGCATTCGTGTGATGCAATTACTGGAAGCTGCTCAAAAAAGTCATGAACAGCAAGCCGTAATATCTTTATAAAGTTTCGCACAAAAACAAAAAAGCCATTCACGATGGTGAATGGCTTTTGAATGATGTATAATGAATGAATTACATTTTCTTAGCATCTTCTAAAAACTTCGCTAGTCCGATATCCGTCAATGGGTGTTTTAACAGACCGAGGATAGAATCCAGCGGACAAGTACACACATCAGCGCCCAGTTCAGCAGCTTTAGTAATATGTAATGCATTACGAATAGATGCAGCCAGGATCTCTGTTTTGAATCCTTGAATATCATAGATATGACGGATCTGTCCGATCAAATCCATTCCGTCCCAACCACTGTCATCAATACGACCAATGAATGGCGAAACATAAGTAGCACCTGCTTTTGCAGCAAGGATCGCTTGTCCTGCAGAGAATACCAAAGTGCAGTTTGTACGGATACCATTATCTGTAAACCATTTGATCGCTTTCACCCCATCTTTGATCATGGGAACTTTCACCACAATATTTGGATGGATGGCCGCCAATTTTTTTCCTTCTTCTACCATTGTAGCAAAATCAGTAGATAAAACTTCAGCACTTACATCACCATCCACTAATTCACAAATAGCTTTATAATGATTTGCGATCGCTTCCTCACCTTTCACACCCTCTTTGGCCATTAAAGATGGATTGGTGGTAACACCATCCAAAATTCCTAAGTCATTTGCTTCTTTGATTTGCGCAAGATTTCCGGTGTCAATGAAAAATTTCATATTGATTGAATTAAGCCCCGTAGTGATGACTTCGGGGGAGAAAGAAAAAAATGGCAGGCTACTCACATCGCACCGCTACAACCGCCTATCCTTGCTGCATTCCTGCCCTGGGGAGGTTCAGCAGGAGCTGGTCGTGTAAGACCTGCCGGTGCAAAAGTAAGGGTTGAGACCTATTTTCCCTAATTTTTTGAATCAATACAAGGATACTCAGAAGCCATTTCCAAAATTTCTGGAATTAAGACGGGTGACGCCCATCAATTCATCATGGCGACCACTGAATGGACGGAAATAAAATAAAATAAGGTATTCATTCTCTGTTTCCCAATAGTTCCCTTCTGTGAGTGAAGGATCTGCCTTTGCTGTACGATCTTTTATGTCTTTGATCAGATATTGATAACTGTAATAACCCTGTTTTAAAAAAAGTAATTTTTTATAGACCCCTTTGTCTGTATCAAATAGCATCTTTGAACTATCACTTGCTTGGTTACCTGTCATCTCACCCACAATATAAACATCCTTGCCTGCGTAGGGTTGTCCATTTGAGGGTGCCAATGTAAACTCTACTTTGGCATAATCTCCCTGCCACCATGGGTTAATAGATTCAGTGGTTGATATTTCATTCCATCCATTGCGATCATTGAAAAAAGCATATCGCAGATCATTTCTCTGAAGATCAGGTCGGATAAAAATATGATTCGGGAATGCTGAGCGATCGACTCGTTCTACCCTATTGCTTTCAAAACGAAAACTTCTAAGATCTGCCCAACGAAATTCTTTACCCGCCGGAAAAACGGCATCCTGCTCTCCATTATATTCCAACGCATTACCCCGAATAAAACTGGGCTGCAGATTATAGGCTGCATCACTCCAACGATTGTTTTGTATGATCACCAGTTTTGTTTGCTGCTGTGGACTCATGATATTGAGATCTTTGGTACCCACAGTAACCTGTACCTTCTGATGTGTTCTGATTTGCGAACTATTGAATGGCTGAGATATTCTGGCTCCAATATTCACTCTGTCATCCACAATCATCACTCTTTTAGTAAAAGCCAGTTTTGATGTATCACCATTCAAGAAAACCTTTAACAAGTAGTTCCCGCTTTTTGACGGCATACAACTTCTTTCAGGAAGTAATACCTGATAGTGCATATACTTCGTCATCGCTATAGATGACATACGGTATTGCGAGATACGATTTTGGGTAAACCCCTTGAGGTAATCAAACGGATTCAATAAAGCAGGTTTCCAATCTGCATTACATAATTCATAGGTATAAAAGAAATTTCTCGCCATTCCACTCAAATCATCAAAGTGTAACTCGAGCTGGTCTGCACTACCTAAACGAATCAAAGGAACTGATTGCTGATCATTTTGCTGAAATAGTTTCACTGTATGAATCCCTTCCATATAAATACGATCGGGTTCACGTTGTGCTGAAGTGTAATAGGTGACCAGTAGAAGATAAACTATGATAAACCGTTGTTTCATATCTGTCGATAACAATGTAATAATACAAAGACTTTTATTAGTAAAACGAAACGATGATGGAATGCCCGGCCATTCGTATTTTTACCAAAATCATACCATTTGGGATTTTCATTTGATATAGCCAAACGTATCGCATTCAACCGTCAAAGATCCTTCTCCAGGTTCATCATACGTTTATCAGTAGCAGCTACCACCTTAAGTGTTGCTGCCATGATCATTACACTGGCTTTTGTAAATGGATTTCAGCAAACAGTTGCATCCAAGATCTTTAGCTTTTGGGGACATATCCGGGTGCAACACTACGAAGTAGGAAAATCAGTCATTGCAGAAGAAACCCCTTTTGCATATGACAGTTCTATCACTCATATCATACAGTCACAAAAAAGTGTTTTACAGGTTCAGGCTTTTGCAACCAAATCAGCTGTGATCGAATCAAAAGGAGAAATTGAAGGTGTTTTATTAAAAGGTATTGATCACAGATATGACAGCACTGTTTTAAAATCTTCTTTCGTTGACGGACAATGGCTTCAATTTGAAGATACCAACTACAGCAAACAGATCATTGTTTCAAAAGCTTTAGCAGATCAATTGAATATTGGATTGAATGATACACTTAAAGTGCATTTTGTTTCCTCTATTGATGACAGTAGAACCTACCGCAAGCTTCAAGTGAAAGGAATTTATAAAACAGGAATTGAAGAATACGATAAACTATTCATTCTCGGAGACATCAGACTTATCAGACGAATCAATGAATGGAGCAATGATCAGATTGGTGGTTATGAAGTATTTGTCAATGACTATACAAAAATGGATTCTGTAAGCCAACTATTGGCTGATGAGTTACCTGTTGAGTGGATGAGTAGAACCATCCGTGAAGTATATCCTAATATTTTTGACTGGTTGAACATTCAGGATGTAAATAGAGATGTGATATTTATCGTGATGTCGGCTGTTGCCATCATCAACCTTATCACTTGTTTACTGATCCTCATTCTGGAAAGAACAAGAATGGTGGGTATTCTGAAGGCTCTTGGCGCCGGGAACTGGATCATTCAAAAAATATTCTTATACCACGCTTCTGTGATCACAGTAATGGGTGTAGTATTAGGAATGGTATTAGGTGTTGGGATTTGTGTTTTACAACAACTGACAGGTTTTATAAGATTAGATGAAAGCTCCTACTATGTTCGAGAAGCACCGATGATCATCATATGGTGGCAAGTGATAGCTGTTTGCGCGGGAACTGCAATTGTATGTTATTCATCTTTGGTGATCCCATCCTTATTGATACGAAAAGTAAACCCGGTTAAAGCCATTCAATTCCGCTAGATCAAACAGGTTTTTTGAATTGAGACACCAATATACCCATTGCTACAGCGGCATTCAAAGATTCTGCATGCCCCATTTTAGGGATGGTGATGCGATGATCGATCAAAGATTGTAGATCTTGTCTGATTCCCTTCGACTCATTACCGATCACTAATATTCCGGCTTTCGGTGGTTGTATGGTATACATGGAATCACCATCCAATACCGCACCATATACAGGAACTTTTTTTTCTTTTAGTAAGGAAGCAATATCACGATACCAAACCTTCACACGTATGAAACTTCCCATGGTAGATTGGATCACTTTGGGATTGTATAATTCAACCGTATCCTCGCTGGCGATGATCTGATCAATTCCAAACCAGTCTGCAATACGAATGATGGTACCCATATTGCCGGGGTCTTGTATGCCATCCAATACGAGTGTGAGTGAGTGGTCCCATTGAGGCTCTTCGGTTATTTCTTGTTGATGAACGACTGCTAGAACCTGATTCGGGGTTTGCAGAGAGCTGATCTTACTCAATTCCTGTTCTGTGATCCGCGTAACAGGATGATTTCCCTCCGGTGCTACCCATGGATCTGTTGCATAGATATTTTTAACAGGATAACCGGCAATAATGAGTTCATGGACCAATTTCACGCCCTCCACGATAAATAACCGCTCAGCCGTTCTTTGTTTTTTGTGGCACAAAGATTGAATATATTTGATCTCATTCTTGCTTAACATTGATTATGCTTTTGATCGGAAAAAGAGTTGGTTCGGAATATGGCATCCTGACTTTATTGTTCATGATCCTACTCAGCTCTTGTTCCGTACAACAACGCATCAAAGTCAAAGAATACCCCAAGAACAAGCCCTTTATTTACAGCACCAAGATCAATATCGTCAACGAACTTCCCAAAGATGAGGAAAAACGGCTAACTTATGAACTAGAGAATTATTGGGATGATAGTTTACGTGTTAGACTTGCTCAGAGATATCTGGTATGGTATCGATTGAGTAAACCTCCGGTATTCGACAGTGTCAATATTGATCGCTCTGTCAATTTCATGAAGGCTTACCTAAATAGCCAAGGGTATTTCTATCCCAATTTCAAAGACTCAATTTTTATTGATACCGTCAAAGATCAGCTGCGTACCAATGTGATCATGGACATATCAACGGGGAAAAATATCACCATTGATTCGGTATCCTACAATTTTCAAGACTCGGCATTGAACGCACTGGTGCAATCTGAGATTTCAAAAAGTTTATTAAAAAAAGGGGGGCGTTATACCAAGCAAGTTATCGGCGATGAGCTCGACAGGCTTACTAATTTATTCCGTCAAAATGGGTACTATAATTTCAGTAGAGATGATCTAAGAGCTGTTGTTGACACATTGGGAAGTGAACTTTTACAATTGACATTGGACCCTTTTAAACAAGCGCAACTGATTGCTGATGCTGCTAAAAAAAGAAATGAAAATCCTACTTGGGATATTATGATCACTACCACTAGGGTTCTAACAGATTCGACGGGATTGAAACAAGTTAGCTTTGGTAATATTTATTACTATCCTGAAACAAATCTGTATGACATTCCTGATAGTGTTAAAAAGCGAACTGATTTTATAGTAGATACTTTTAGAAGCGGAATCATGAAGTACAATCAGGGAATATTTCGCTTTAGGCCTATGCGGGAACATACTTACTTTAAGAGAGGCGACAAATACAATGAGGCTGACTACTTTAAAACTTTAAATACCCTTGGACAATTAGGCGCTTGGCAACAAGTGGATGCCATTCTCGAGTCAAGAGATAAAGACTCTTTGGATGTCCACTTATTTATGGTGCCGGCCACCAAACAATCTGTTTCAGCAGAATTAGAAGGAAGTAGAAACTCCGGTGATGTTATCACAGGTAATACGTTGGGTATTTCCATGAACCTCAGCTACAACAACAAAAACAGATGGAAGCAGGCCATACAGCAACAAACTGTTTTAAGAACGGGTGTTGAATTGAATTTATTGAATCAAGCCAATAACCCTCTCTTACAAACTTTTTTGGTGAGTGCAAGCCACACATATGCATTTCCAAGAATACTCACACCTTTTCGCAGTTGGGGTAGCTCTAAGAAAGTAGAGAACAAAAAAACTTTACTGACACTCAATGGATCTTATATAGACAGAAGAAACTTCTATAAAGTAAATTCTTTTACAGCAAGTATCGGTTACGAATGGAGAAGCAGAAAAAGAAATGGAGATCACTTATGGTTGTTCAAACCTTTGAATCTTGAATTGTATGGCATCACCAGATTAGCAGGTCTTGATACCTTGATTCAAAAAAACCCATTCTTACAAGCTTCATTTAATGAAGGCAATATTGTAAGCCAAAGTTTATCGTTCATCAGTACCGGTACAAGTAGAATGAACAGGAACAGAAGTCATTATTTCAGAGTGGGTATCGAAGAAGCAGGTGGATTGTTTGGATTATTACCGGGTTTGAAAAATAATATCTATCGCTATATCAAAACCGAAATAGAATATCGTCAACTGACGCGCTATGATAAATCTGAATTAGCATACCGTGCATTTGCAGGTGTTGGTTATAATTATGGCAATGATCCTCGTATCGGAAGAACACTACCCTTCTTTAAACAATTTATTGCCGGTGGTCCTTATAGCATGCGCGCTTGGGGGCTTAGACAACTGGGTTTAGGTAGCTCTATCTTTAGTGATACAGTAAACAGTTCTTACCGCGATCGTTTTGGAGATATTCAACTAGAAAGCAATATTGAATATCGATTCACTTTGCTATCATTGGGATCATTCAAAGTGGGCAGTGCTTTTTTTGCGGATATCGGTAACATCTGGAATATTAAACGAAACAATCAAGACCCTGAGTCCAAATTTTCCTTTAGTAATTTAGGAAGAGATCTAGCTATTGGTGTAGGTACAGGACTCCGATTCGATTTTTCGTATTTCCTGATTCGATTTGATTTTGCCTATCGTGTAAAAGATCCGGCCAGAAATACCAATGGAGGGTGGATGAGTATCAGAAATTTTGTATGGTCTGAAACCAGATCTTCCGGATTAAAGATCAATAATATGGCGCTACAGTTCGGTATTGGTTTACCCTTCTGAGTTTTGCTTGAGTGCTGTTATTGCTTGTTCAAAAGAGTCCAGCGAATATGCATCATCCACAGAAAAATTACCGATCCTTGTTCTGCGTAAGCTACTCATAAAGCCTCCCACTCCTAATGCTGCTCCAAAATCATTGGCCAAACTTCTGATATAAGTACCTGTTGAGCAGACTACCTGAAAGTGCACTATCGGCAATTCAATTTTTTCAATCACGAATTGATGAATTGTTACCGGACGCGGTTCCAATACAACATTCTCACCTTTTCGAGCTGCCAGATAAACCGGCTTACCATCTCGCTTGATTGCTGAGTGTGCAGGCGGTACCTGCATGATAGGTCCAATGAATGAACCCGTTGCGTTATGTATTTGCTCTTCTGTAAGATGAGTGATATCTTTTTGATTTTCAGGAGCTGATTCGAGATCATATGTTGGCGTAGTAGCACCAAGCGTAAAAGTGCCTCTATACTCCTTCTCCATACCCATGTACTCATTGATCTTCTTGGTGAACTTACCCGTGCAAATAATCAGCAACCCCGTTGCCAAAGGATCTAATGTACCTGCATGTCCAACTTTAGAAATACGAGTAAGGATACGTACTTTTTTAACTGCATCGAAGGACGTCCATTCCAATGGCTTATCTAAAAGAATGACCTTGCCATCAAGATAAGGCTGTAACGCTGGATGTATTTCTTTCTGTCGCATTGGAAGACTCTTGTATTTGCAATGACACTTTTGTATTAATAAGCTCTTGCAAACAGAACCCTTTGGGTAGAAGGTTTGCCGGAAAGAATACACTTCCCTTCTTCTTGCTGATTCTCCAATGGTATGCAACGAATGGTAGCTTTTGTAAGTTCTTTGATCTTATCTTCTGTCTCAGCGGTACCATCCCAATGAGCAGCAATAAATCCCCCTTTGGTATCCAATAACTGAACGAATTCATCCCAACTATTCGCCGGTGTAATATGTTCATCGCGATATTGCTTCGCTCTATTGAAAATGTTTTGCTGGATTTCTTCCAACAAGTTTTGAATATAACCTGAAAGACCCTCTAATGATACAGTTGTTTTTTCTTTGGTATCTCTTCTGGCTATCTCGGCTACATTATTTTCAAGATCACGTGCACCTAAAGCAATACGAACGGGAACCCCTTTTAATTCATACTCAGCAAATTTCCATCCCGGTCTTGCATTATCGCTATCATCATACTTAACAGAAATACCCAAAGCTTTTAACTCTTTTATTAAACTATGCACACGTTCATCGATCTGTGCTTTTTGTTCCTCGCCTTTAAAAATCGGAACGATCACTACCTGAAGTGGTGCAATACGTGGAGGTAATACCAATCCACTATCATCACTATGTGCCATTACCAGAGCTCCGATAAGACGAGTACTTACTCCCCAACTGGTAGCCCACACATATTCCAGTTTATTATTCTTGTCGCTGAATTTGACATCAAAAGCTTTTGCAAAATTTTGACCCAGAAAATGAGAAGTACCCGCTTGTAAAGCTTTCCCATCCTGCATCATGGCTTCAATACAATAAGTATCTTCTGCACCTGCAAAACGTTCATTCTGAGTTTTTACACCTTTGATGACAGGAACAGCCATCCAGTTCTCCACAAAATCAGCATATACATTCAACATCTTCACTGTTTCTTCTACAGCTTCATCTTTAGTAGCATGCGCGGTATGACCTTCCTGCCAAAGAAATTCTGCTGTACGAAGAAATAATCGGGTTCTCATTTCCCATCGTACCACATTGGCCCACTGATTAACCAGTATGGGAAGATCGCGATAAGATTGGATCCATGTTTTATATGTATTCCAGATAATGGCTTCACTGGTTGGACGAACCACCAATTCTTCTTCCAGTTTCGCTTCAGGGTCTACGATCAATTTGCCTTTATTCGCGGGATCGGTTTTCAAACGATAATGCGTAACAACAGCGCATTCTTTGGCAAAACCTTCAGCATTCTTTTCTTCTGCTTCAAATAAACTTTTAGGAATAAAGAGTGGGAAGTAAGCATTTTGATGACCGGTTTCTTTGAACATACGATCCAACTCATCACGCATGTTTTCCCAAAGTGCAAAACCATACGGTTTAATGACCATACAACCTCTCACTGCACTATAATCAGCCAATCCGCCTTTAATGATCAAGTCATTATACCATTGTGAATAATCTTGCGCCCGTGATGTAATCTCCTTACTCATAAAATATTATAATTCTCTTAACAAAATAGGTTGCTTACAGTTGTTAGTTGGCAAACTAATTGCCGCTGTTAACATGAAGTTTGCAACAGCGCAAATGTATGTAACTTCACATTATATAACCTTCTCAATCCTGATGTTATGAAAAGAATGCTACTAGGGTCATTACTCACGATCGGACTTCTTTCTGGTTGTTCAACAGCCTACCAGTCTGGGCAGACCCCCGATGATGTTTATTATTCACCCGGGAAAGAGGTCGTTAATAAGCGTGAAGAAGATCGGATGAAAGAACAACAAGAGCGCTATGAAGAATACATTAGCAGTCAGGATGATCGTTATTTACGAATGAAAGTTGCCAACAGAAATCGTTGGTCTGCTATTGATGACTTTAATTATTGGTATGATAGCAGATATGATTTTGGTCGTTACCAGGGTTTTGGTAATTGGAATAGCATGTATGCATGGAATAACCCTTGGAACAATCCTTGGAATCCTTCCTTTAATTATGGTTTATGGAGAATGCAACCCGGTTTAGGTTTTGGATGGGGTTGGAATAATCCGATGTACACTGTGATCGCTTATGCTTCCCCTAAGTTTTACAGCGGTGGACGTACATCAGGAAGTAATCTTTCAGCTTACCGCAATACCAAAGGCTTCAGTAATACAAACAAAGGTTTTTACAATGCTAAAACAGGCACATACAGCAATACGGGATCTGAATCGTCCAGTAATTTTGGAAGTTTATTGAAGCGTGTTTTCAGTGGTAGTTCTGCGAACTCAAATTTGGGTTCCAGTTTTGACCGCCCTGTCAGAAGTTTCTCCAATAATAATGGATCAACTGCTACACCAAGTAGTAATGCAGGTGGTAACAGCGGTGGTGTAAAAAGTACCGGCAGCAGTGCCAGTTCAGGCCGCGGCGGCAAAGGCAATTAATTCATCAATTCAGGTTGAACAGACATCAGGTGTAGAACACCTCACACTAAACCTATATCCAAACACATTGTAAGATGAAATCATATTTACTATCCCTGACAATCATACTATCCATCGCAGCTACTGCGCAGAACCCTGATTACTCTTTAAGGACTGCTTGGTTCACACAAAATGGTTCTGCCAGAAACATTGCCACAGGTGGCGTAATGGGCTCATTAGGTGGTGAGATCACCGCTAACCACGTGAATCCGGCAGGTATCGGATTGTTCAAGACCAATGAATTCGTGCTATCTCCCGGGTTCTTATTGAACAATAATAAATTCAAATATCGTGGTACTGATACAGTGAGTGATAAAACCAATTTTGGATATGGAGCTTCCGGTGTCATCTTAAGTACCGGAAATAAAAGAAGAAGTAAATGGACCAGTAGCGCCGTTGCATTTTCTGTAAACCAGCTTGCCAATTATAATAACCGTATCCAATTCAAAGGATTTAACAATATGAGTTCCTTCTCAGAACAATATCTGGAAGAGCTCACAAAAGATCTTGCTGATACCAATGCTGCATTAAGCAATTATGTATACGGATCATCCCTTGCGTTCAGAACATTTTTAGTAGATACAGCCAATGATGGCAATGGAAATTTTATCGGATATCAAAGTCTTGTTCCGATTTCAACCGGTGTTAATCAATTATATGACGCTACAACAAGAGGCGGGTATCATGAGATCGCATTGGGTGTAGCCGGTAATATGGAAGACAAAATGTATATCGGCGGAAGTTTAACGATACCTGTTATCAGTTATTCACGCGATCTGGTTTACAGAGAAACAGATGCTACCAATGATCCCAATAACCAGTTCAACAGTTTTGAATTTCGTGAGAATTTTACTTCAAGAGGAATAGGTATTGGTGCTAAGATCGGTACGATTTACAAGCCCAAAGAATTTTGGCGTGTTGGGTTTGCCATTCATACACCACAATTTATTTCTTTCAAAGATCGTGTACGTGCTTCTATGACAGCCAATACTGAGAGTTATGCCGGAATTCGCTCAGAAAAAAGTGATAACCTCAATAGTGGAAATCCCGGTGAGAGTAATTATAATCTCATTACGCCATGGAGAGCCATTGTAAGTGCCAGCTATGTTTTTCGTGAAATAAAAGATACACGCAGACAAAGAGCTTTCATCAGTGCGGATATCGAGTATGTCAATTACCGCGGTTCAAGATTCTATGCAGAAGATGAAAATGATCAACCACTGGTGAATTATTACAAACAATTGAATGAAGTAGTGAAAGATACTTACAAAGGTAATTTCAATGTGAGACTGGGTGGCGAGTTAAAGTTTAATACCGTTATGTTCCGCTTAGGTACTGCATTCTATGGAAGTCCTTATGCTGAAGATGAGTTAAATGCAAATCGCATTCTCGCTACAAGCGGTATCGGCTACAGAAATAAAGGAATTTTTATTGACTTGAGCTATGCGCATATACTCAATAAAGATGTTCAGTTTGCATATCGCTTGAATGACAAACCCAACACTTTTGCAGAACAAACGGGTTCAAGAAGTACCGTGATGATGACTTTTGGCTTTAAATTTTGATACTATTGATATAAACCCTGCTCGAGCAGTATTTTCTTGATCTGCGAAACAGGTTCAACAGCAGCATTCACCCAATGGATGCTGCTGTCTTTTTTAAACCAGGTCATTTGTCTCTTTGCATACTGTCGCGTGTGTTGCTTGATCATTGTCACTGCATTCTCTAAAGATATCTTTCCATCCAAGTGATCTATAATTTCCTGATACCCTACTGTTTGCAATGCATTGAGATGTTTATAAGGATACAATGATTCTACTTCACGCAATAAGCCGTCTTCTATCATTTTTTCTACACGAAGATTGATCCTCTCATTCAATACAGCCCTCTCCATCTCTAACCCAATTTTCAATATTTTGAAAGGACGCTCTGCTTTTTTCCCAATTCTGAAATCAGTGATTGATCTACCCGTGCCTTCCAATATTTCTAATGCACGCAATAGTCTGTGAGGGTTTTGTTGCTCGGCCGTTTGCCAGAAAAGTGGGTCACGTGAGGCGATTTCATCTTGTAACCATTGTAAACCTTTTTCAGCGTACGATTCATTGAGTTGCAGCCTGATAGCAGGATCTATTTGCGGCATGTCATCTATCCCTTCACAAAAGGCTTTGATGTATAATCCCGTTCCTCCACATACCAGTACCACATCATGTTGTTTGAAAATGGTATCCGCCTTCTGCAAAGCATAGGTTTCATACATACCTGCATTCACATCATCGTGAATAGAATGAGATGCTATAAAATGATGGGATATTGATGCAAGTTCAGCAGGAGTGGGACTTGCCACACCAATTTTCATTTCACGGTAACATTGTCTTGAATCAGCGGAAATGATCTCTGTTTGAAATGCTTTTGCCAATTCAATTGCAACAGCAGTTTTACCTACAGCCGTTGGACCTACGATCAATATGGCTGTATTCGAAGACACTAATAATAGAATATATCTGAAGTGTTACTAAAATTCTTCTTCACTGCTTTCTTCTGACCCAAAGTCATCGCCGTCGGATTCTCCCTCCTCTCCTTCTTCACCAAATCCATCCGAAGCTTCTGTGAGGTCATATTTTTCTTCGATATCAGCAAATTTATCCCCCAACAAACTCTTTGTTCCGTATTGTTGTGGTCCGATGCCCTCTACTCGTGAAACAGCAGGATAGCTTAATTTGTTACTTTCCTCTTTACTCACATTGATCAACTCCACAAGGAAAGTCCAGTTCTTGGCAAAATCGTAGATATAAATGAACTTTTGATTGGTGTCTCTGATCTCACTACCGATGATAGTTTCATTCATCAATAAAGGCTCAGCCACATATGATTTATCATATCGCTCAAAGCTGATCTCACGACCTCTTTGCCAGTTATCATTGCTCCTGAAAAAAGTGGCTTGATGTTTATGATCAAACTCATAAGCTTTCAAGATCGCAAAATGCAGATCAATAAAATATTGTGTATGCTTGATCACAATATCGCGATACACCGCATCATCTTCCTCCAAATAAACCCTGAATTTCAGAACAGCCATTCTTTATGCTTAAATCTATTATATAATGAATGTCAACATCACATGTGTTGCACGAAATGCTAAAATACAATTTATTCAACGGCCTCCAAGTTCAGTTCCTTACCCTTTTCCAACATAAATTTCCGTGCCGCTTCGTATTCATTGGGGATCACACCATCTAATATGGCTTCTCTGATAGCATCTTTGATCACTCCTACTTGTCTGCCGGGAGTTAATCTGAACGTTTCCATGATCATTTCCCCTGTGATCGGTGGCTGCCAATTTCGGATACGATCTGCATCTTCGACTTCCAACAGTCGCTCTTTTACCAGCTCAAAATTTTGGAGATACCGTTTTACTTTATGCTTATTCTTGCTCGTAATATCAGCAGAACATAACATCATCAGAGCATCAATATCTTCACCTGCATCAAAAAGTAATCTTCGTACAGCACTATCAGTGATATTCTCTTTGGTAAGACTTATGGGTCTCAAGTGAAGCAGTACCAATTTTTGAACTTGCTTCATCTTTTCATTTAAAGGCAGCTTCAGCTTTGTAAATATTTTAGGGACCATTCTGGCGCCTACTACTTCGTGCCCATGAAATGTGAAACCATGTCCTTCTTCAAATTTTTTTGTTGCGGGTTTACCAATATCGTGTAACAACGCAGCCCATCTTAGCCAAAGATCATCGGTAGATGCGGCCATATTATCCAGTACCTGAAGGGTATGATAAAAGTTGTCTTTATGACCAAGTCTGTCAATATACTCTGCACCATGAAGATCTACCATCTGAGGAAATATCTTTTGCAAGAGACCTGTTTTGAATAAAAGATCCCAGCCAACAGATGGCTGATCACAAAGCATGATCTTATTCAACTCATCCGTGATACGCTCCTGAGAAACGATACCGATACGATGTACATTGGATGAAATAGCTGCCAATGTTTCCGGCACTATGGTATACTTGAGTTGCGCAGCAAAACGAATAGCTCTCATCATTCGTAATGGATCATCACTGAATGTTTGAGAGGGTTCCAATGGCGTCACTATCTTCTTCTCATGAATAGCTTGAATTCCATTGAATGGATCAATAAGTTTTCCATAATCATCCTTATTCAGACTAATGGCCAATGCATTAATCGTAAAATCACGTCTATTTTGATCATCCTCGATAGTACCGGGAGCCACTTCCGGCTTACGGCTGTTTTGCGCATAGCTTTCTTTACGTGCACCTACAAACTCTATTTCGAGGTCTTCAATCTTGATCTGTGCTGTTCCAAAGTTTTTGAAAAAAGATACATAGGGTTTGGGCTGAAAAGCTTCCGCTACTTTATGTGCCAGTGTGATACCATCTCCAATACAAACAATATCAATATCCTTGGTAGCTCTGCCAATGATTTTATCACGCACAAAACCCCCAATGAGGTAACAGGGCATATTCAATGCTGCTGCTGCCTTTCCTATCTTTTGAAAAATAAGTGCTTCTTTATCGGTACAAACAATATCCATGCGGAGCAAAGGTAACTTGTTTCCTTATTTATCAGGAACTCAGGCTGTTCAATAACTGTTCTGTTTGAATGGTGCGGGCACAATTGAAATGTTTTTCCGGACAAGCTGCATGTCCGTGTAGCCCACATGGCCTGCAAGAAAGGTTTTCCTGACTTTCTACAACAGTACTTTGATCTGAAAGTGGACCATAACCAAATCCGGGGATGGTGGAACAATACACTGCTGTTACAGGCGCATTCATAGCAGAAGCAAAATGCATGGGTGCAGAATCATTCACATAATTCATCACCGCAGTTTTCATCAATGCGGCAGATTCCAGAAAGGATAATTGTCCACTAAGATCGACCACTCTATCGTTAGTCTGTTTACGTATCGCATCACAAAGATGTTTGTCGCCGGGGGCTCCCAATAAATAAATCGAATAGTGAACAGGCAACTGATGGATCAAATCCACCCATTGATCGGCAGGGTATTGCTTTGTGAACCACACCGATGCGGGTGCAATACAGATATACGGCTGTTGCCGGTAAACTGCGATCTTTTGAAAAGCTTTAGCGGTCGGATACAATGTAGGTCTACCGGCACTTTCATCTGTAAAAGAACGGATCAATGCATGATTACGTTGTATTTCATGAGTGGCATCACCTACACCGGAAAAATGATGGGGGATGATATCGGTGAAGAAAAAACGAAATGGGTTTTTATCAAATCCAATCTTTCTATCGGCACCTGAGAAAGCGGTAAGAAAGCCTGTAGCAAAATAGCGCTGCACATTGATCACTACATCATATTTTCTTCGACGAATAGTGCCTAATAATTGAAAGAGATGTTTGTACTTAGCAGATTTTTTATTCCATATCAATACTTGATGTAAAAATGGATGATTATCGAACAAGGATTCATTGCCTTTTCGAACGGCAATATCAAGTTCAGCATCGGGGAAATGTTGGTGAAGTTTTTCCAACAAACCTGTGGCCAATACCACATCACCAATAAAAGCAGTTTGAATGATCAAAATACGCTGCATGCCACAAAACTAATACAAACGAACTTGATCAGTACTTACTCATACTCCAGTTCATTGCTAAAGAATTCCCAGTCAAATAAAACATACGTTGAAATGAGATGTCTGAATCCTCTTCTTTTCTTACGCTGTGTGACTGTATGTTGTTGAAACTTCGAGGAACTAATGGCATGGCGCTCCAGCCCCAGATTGAGGATGGCTTGCAGGAAGGGCTGCATTTTCTCATTCGGAACGTCTAGTATTACGCGTGCCATAGTGTATTGCTTACTTTAAGTTTGCACTTTATTACAACAAATGCAATTAAAAGTTCAACAAAATTTTTGCCAAAAACACATGAAAACCCGCTAAAGCACTCAATGACAGCTAATTAACAAATTTTGTGAGTTTCACACAGGCTTATGCACAATCAGGAGCGAATGATGATCAATTCACCATTTTTATCCCATTTGACCACTGAAGAGGGTTTATAGTAGTTCTCGTCTGATTGTCTGTAACGTACCACATAATCAACCCCTTCTTTGATCAAAGGATCGATATCTTGAAAGGATCTTGGAGCGGGATAGCCTGAAAGATTCGCAGAAGTGCTTACAATCGGCTTGCGGAAACGTTTGATCAAATGTTTACAAAAGGAATCGGTTGTAATACGAATCGCCACGGATCTGTCTTCTGCCAATAATTGATCGGCCAGACCAATACCGCCTTCATAAACAACCGTTATTGGCTTACTCACCCCTTTGATATAGTCAAAGACCTGGAGCTCGGGCTGGGTAACATATTGAAGAATTTCTCTTTCATCAGCCATCAGTACAACCATGGGCTTATGATCGGGTCGTTGTTTTAATTGATAGATTTTCTCCACTGCGGATTCATTGGTAGCATCACATCCAATACCCCAAATGGTATCTGTTGGATAGAGGATCAGTCCGCCTTTATCCAGTATTTCCAAACAAGCATCGATATCACTTTGAAAGGGAAGCATTGTCATTGCAATGTACAAATTGTGCCCAATATGACTTTCAGCATTTATACTTTCCCATGAACCTGTATGTTTGCAAAAATTTTAGGCAATGGAACTGAAAAAACTAATCGAAGAAGCATGGTCAAATAGGGAGCTGTTACAAAACAATACCTATAGTGATGCAGTAAGAGCTGTTATTGAAGAGGTAGACAAAGGAAGATTAAGAGTGGCCTCTCCTGAGCAGGATAAATGGGTAGTGAATGAATGGGTCAAGCAAGCGATTCTGATGTATTTCGGTATTCAACAAATGCAAACTTGGACACTGCCCCCTTTCGAGTTTTACGATAAGATGTTACTGAAAAGTAACTACAAAGAATTGGGCGTACGAGCCGTGCCACATGCTGTTGCTCGTTATGGTGCCTATGTGGCGCGTAATGTGGTGTTAATGCCAAGCTACGTAAATATTGGAGCTTATGTAGATGAAGGTAGCATGGTAGATACATGGGCTACTGTTGGTAGTTGTGCTCAAATAGGTAAAGGAGTTCACTTAAGTGGAGGTGTTGGTATTGGTGGTGTACTGGAACCCTTGCAGGCGAGTCCGGTGATCATTGAAGATGGCTGTTTTATTGGTAGCAGATGTATTGTGGTAGAAGGGGTGATCGTTGAGAAAGAAGCCGTACTGGGGGCCAATGTTGTACTTACACAATCTACCAAGATCATTGATGTGAGTGGCGATGAACCAATTGAATACAAGGGTCGGGTTCCTGCCAGAAGTGTAGTGATCCCTGGAAGCTATACCAAGAAATTCAATGCCGGTGAATACCAAGTGAGTTGTGCACTCATCATCGGACAACGCAAAGCCAGCACAGATCTGAAAACAAGTCTGAATGATGCTTTGAGAGATTTTAATGTGAGTGTTTAGTCAAAAGCATATAGCAAATGGATCATAGCACATTGAAGTATAGTTTTGCTATACACTATATGCTATGACCCATTTGCAAAAAAATAAAGTGAACCTATCATCATCAAAAATTAACACCCTCGGTTTTCTCATCACCATCAGTGGTGCTATCTTCTTTTCAACTAAGGCCATTTTTGTAAAGTTGGCTTTTCAGGATACAAAAGTAGATGCCGTCACACTGTTGAGTTTACGAATGTTGTTTTCACTTCCATTTTATATCGGTGCAGTATGGATCGCTCACCGTAAAGAGGGTGTTATAAAACTTACCAAAAGACAGTGGTTATGGGTATTGATCATGGGGTTGTTTGGATATTATTTAAGCAGCTTATTTGATTTTATTGGATTACAATATGTCTCTGCAGGATTGGAACGTTTGATCCTTTTCCTATACCCCACTTTCGCTGTACTGATCAATACTTTTTATTTCAAGACCCAACTAAGCCGTATACAGTTATTGGCTTTGATATTGACATACATCGGTATTGGAACTGCTTATTGGGGTGAGATCAGATCCGCACATTATGGACCTCAATTTTTTTATGGATCATTTATGATCTTTCTATGCGCCGTTACCTACTCCTTTTATCTTGTAGGTACAGGCAGATTGGTAAATGCTGTTGGTGCAACCAGGTATACTGCCTACGCAATGCTGGCCGCAACTGCCGGGATCTTTATTCATTTCCTTATCACACAGCCAGCTGGCAATATAGCTCTAACTGCACCGCTTGCAGGCTATGGTATTGCATTGGCTATTATTGCTACTGTATTACCCTCATTCATGATGAGTGTGGGCATGAAAAAGATAGGTAGTAATAATGTGGCGATCATAACAAGCATTGGTCCTGTATCCACCATTTTACAGGCACATTTTTTTCTGGGTGAAACCATCATTCCGGAGCAAATAATAGGTACTGCACTTGTTATTATTGGTGTACTATTGATCGGATGGCAGTCTAAAATTGCCTCTGAACCCAGTTAATCGATTGGATTCTTTTTTTACCGACGTTTTTCCGCCACTTACCGCCTTCTCTCCTGTTATTACCTAATTCCACTTCTGAAGGAATAGCTGCCACTATAGTTTTGTGCTAAATCGTTTAAACATGAAAAATAACAGCTACGATATCAGAAATTATAATGATAGATTCTTTACAGGAATCGTCCTCATCCTAGTGGGTGGTGCCATCTTATTAAAACGATTAGGAGTATACTTTCCAAGTTGGTTATACGACTGGTCAGCTATTGTAATTCTGATCGGTTTACTCTCCGGTATCAAAGTAAAATTCAAAGGAGTTTCCTGGATCATTTTTACTGTCGTGGGTGTATTCTTTATGCTGGACGAGTTGGTAAAAGACATGAATATTCGTCCGTTCATTTGGCCGGCATTAATTATTGGCATTGGTCTTATTTTATTGTTACGACCCAAAAGAAAAACCATTAATGTGCAAGACGCTGAAGAAAGTATACCGGCTGCAGTAACAGAAATAAAACCTTATGATACAGAAGTAAATGTTGCGATGGATGATTACATTGAATGTACTTCTGTATTTGGTGAAGTGAAAAAATTGGTGACATCCAAAAGCTTTAAAGGTGGTGAAGTGGTCTGCTTTATGGGAGGCTCACAGATCAATCTTTCACAAGCAGATATACAAGGACCTGTTTTTTTGGAAGTAACGATCGTTTTTGGAGGAACCAAATTGGTGGTGCCACCCAATTGGGAAATCAGATCGGAATCTGTAGCAGTCTTTGCAGGTATTGAGGACAAAAGAAATCTTTTACCGGGAAGTCGCTTCGATCCAAACAAGGTATTAATCATTAAGGGCACTTCTGTTTTCGGTGGTATAGAGATCAAAAGTTTTTAATCAATCTAATCTTCTTCAACCATGGAATGGTACCTCGCAAAACTTGTCTACCGCTTTCAACCTGTAACAGAAAAAGGCGCAGTTCATTTTGAGGAGCAGATCAGATTATTAGAGGCTGAAGATGAATTACATGCATTTCACAAAGCACAGCTGATTGGCAGTCAAGAAGAATGTCATTTAAAGGATGATAATGATGGAATTCACTGGCATTTTATAGATGTCATACAAATACTAAGATTACACCAACAGATGGATGGCGCAGAAGTCTTATCACAACCTTATAAAACTTTAGACCCGGAGGGATACCAAAAAAAAATCAGGTTAAAAGCTGCATATTTGTTATCAGACTGTACTGATCAATTTCTTCAATCACGATAATACATGGTAACATCCATTACAAAAGGACGAAGTTTTTATCTTGCTTTTACCTCTTGGTGGATGGTATGGACAGTGATACATGTATGGGTGTTAGGTGAATATGAAATTGCGCCTTTATCAGCGTTCATAGATGCTGCGATCTCCAATATTTTGTTGGCTTCCTTTTGTTTGCTTGTAGTGAATAATATGCAATACTATTTGCCAAGAAAAGAAAGATATTGGTATATACTCATCGTGAGTTTGGTGTTAAGCAGTATCTATTTATTCTTAGGAAGGTTGATACTTCGCTTTCTTTTCAAGGAAAATGAGGGCTATCTGAATCTGCTGAAACAATCATTTTATATCAGGTATATCACCGGATTTTTAATGATCGGCTGTATGTCTATGATCAGTTTATTATGGTATACGTTAAAAGAACAACAAGAAAATGAGCAAAGAAAAGAAGAAGCGGAAAAAATTGCCAAAGATGCAGAGTTGCTAAAACTCAGACAACAATTACAACCTCATTTTTTATTCAATAGCTTGAATTCCATCAGCGCTCTTGCAGGAACTCAACCGGAGAAAGCAAGGCATATGATTCAACAATTATCTGACTTCTTGCGGGGCACTTTGAAGAAAGAGGAGCATCAATGGGTAAGTCTGAGGGAAGAACTACATCATCTTGAATTATACCTTGAAATAGAGAAAGTACGTTTTGGTCATCGGTTACAAACTGTCATGAAGATTGATGATCAGGCTGCAGATATGATGATACCTACCTTATTGTTACAACCTGTAGTAGAGAATGCGATCAAATTTGGTTTGTATGATACTACCGAAGAAGTATTGATCAGTATCAGTGCCTTCGCAAATAATGATCACTTATTGGAAATAACCATCCAAAATCCTTTTGATCCATTGACAACGGATCATACACATGGGACCGGTTTTGGGCTGGCATCTATTTCACGAAGATTGTATTTGCTATTTGCCCGACAGGATTTGATTCGAACTGAGAAAAAAGAACAGCTATTTTCAACACATATCGCTATACCACAGTTTAACCATGAAAGTAATCATCATTGATGACGAGCCTCTTGCCAGAGGCATTGTAAAAGAGTATTTACAATTATACCCTGATCTGGAACTGGTTCAGGAATGTGGGGATGGATTTGAAGGTGTGAAAGCCATACAACAATATCAACCTGACCTGGTGATACTGGATATTCAAATGCCCAAAATCAATGGCTTTGAAATGTTGGAACTAATTGAAAATCCTCCTGCGATCATATTTGCAACTGCATTTGAAGAATTTGCAATCAAAGCTTTTGAAACACATGCAGTAGATTATTTACTAAAGCCATTTAGCAAAGAAAGATTTCAGAAAGCGATTGAAAAATGGAGACAGACTGAAATAGCAACACAACAAGGGCGAACCAATGAGTTGATTGATGCCGCTACAATTTCACCCCAACAACAGAATAGAATCGTATTAAAGGATAATGGAAAGATTAAGATCATTCCAACACAACAAGTGCAATATTTTGAGGCGGCTGATGATTATGTAAAAATTCATACTGCTGAAGGAGTGTTTCTAAAAAATAAGACCATGCAATTCTTTGAAGAAAAAATGGATGCAGGAAGTTTTGTGAGAATTCATCGTTCTTACCTGGTGAACGTACACCTTATCAGCAGAATTGAGCCTTATGAGAAAGATGGGCACCTCGCCATTCTTAATATTGGTATCAGACTACCTGTTAGTAAAACGGGGTATTTGAAACTAAAAAGCGCTCTGGGTATTTGAGTAAGTAACTAGTTCTTGGATCTATGACCGAAAGAAAATTTTTCGGCAGTTTCAACAATAATATCCGGAATAGAAGCAAAATCCTTGGCCTTATCCAGAAAATAGTCAGCACCGGCTTGCATACATTCAGTTCTATAACCGGATAAAGTATTGTTCGTGAGGATCACCACAATGGGGTCAATAGATTTATTACTGCGAATATCTTTCAGCATCTGTAAACCATTTTTACCCGGCAAATTGATATCAAGAAAAATCAATGAAGGACTATAGTCTTCTATCCACTGATCAGCTTCTTCAGCACTAGTGGCTGTTCTTACTTCCTGAACCTGCCCCATGCCTGATACTAAATGCTGAACACGCTGCAGAATAAATTCTGAGTCATCCACCAGTAATATTTTCAGCATATTATCTATCATAACAGATATGGATATCATTCCAAAATTTTTAAAAAGGCTTTGCAGGAAAATACCTGCAAAGCCCATATAGCCGGAGGCTATAAGGTTTTTCTAGGACAATAAGTTTTAGTCAACCGAAACAGTTGACACGTTTTGGACTTTAATAAGGATAGAGGAATTTTAAAAAGGATTATCGGCTACTGGTGGGGGAAAGCTCGACCATACAAAGGACAATGAAACAATCTGATTACCCTATACTATGATACGTGAAATAAATGTAGTGATAGCACTACACATAAATCGTTTTTTCACGGTTACACGATATTGTTTTGTATGGCGTACTTCACCAATTCAGCATTATTATGCAACTTCATTTTATCCATGATTCTGGCCCTATAAGTGCTGATAGTATTGACATTTAAAGAAAGTATTTCTCCAATTTCGGAAATACTTTTTCCCATTACAATCATTTTAAATACCTCGAACTCTCTATCGGATAGTTGTTCATGTGGGGCCCGTTGATCTTTTTGTTCGAGAGATCCTGCCAGTACCTCGGCAACCTCACTGGTAATGTACTTTCGTCCACTCAGGATTTGCTGTACAGCCTTTACCAATTCATAAGGAGCACTTTCTTTGGTAAGATAACCGGATGCTCCGGCCTTGATGGCCCTCACCGCATATTGTTCAGGAGTATGCATGCTAAGCATGAGAACCGGAGTATTAGGAGCGTGTTCTTTGATTTGTTTGAGTATTTCAATACCGGAATAGCCGGGCATACTGATATCAGAAATAATGATGTCCCATTTCTCGCTGATCGCTTTTTTGAAAAGATCTGCAGAGTCAGCCACATCTTGTACCTCAGCCAAAGGCATAGCTTCCAATAATATCTTTCGCAATCCTTCTCTGATTAGACTATGATCATCTGCAATCAAAATTCTCATTGATATCTCCTTTTCAGTAAGTAATGGTTAATGGGGTATATTCAAAAATACATATCTATTCTCTCTATACACGGATTATTGTGTAGGATTATTGTTTTGATCAGTAAAAATATTTTGACATACATCCAATTATATCTTATCAAAAGCAATGATCCAAGTACCAAAGAATCATTCATAAACTCATGCCAATAGAAAAATACTTCTTTTTTAAGAAGAAAAGAAATTTACAATATAGGGTACAAAAAAGAGAGTGGGGCAACTGGTTGCCCCACTCTCTGGTCTTTACAATACGGTATAGGATTAATATGCTAAAGGAGATTGGATCGAAAGAAAAATGTAATAAGAGATTATTACATTTTTTTGGTTTTTTGGATATCGGCGAAATAATTCTTTCGAATCATTTACTAGGTGCAAGATACATTCGTCTGAGGCGAAGTATTGTGTTTATTTCACTGATTTACTCCGTTTAAAACACTGAATTTTATGCAAATGAAATTCGCGGATTATGTAAAAAAAGAAAGTAAAACATTAATTATCAATTATTTACAATATCACAAACAATGATATTCAATAAAAATGTTATTTTGATTCCTATTGAGCTGAGCTGCAAAGCGCAATAATATCCTTGATTTTTCTTTCATCTAGTGGTTTAGAGAAGATATCCTTCACTGTAGCATAGGTTCTGGCTTTATCGATATCCTCGTAGTAAACAGAAGAGGTAAACATGATGATATGGATCTTCTCAAATCCAGGTCTTTTTAATTTGTCAAACTCTGCCAAGAACTCCCAACCATCCATAACAGGCATATTGATATCTAACAAAATAATATCAGGTAGTTGATCGGGGTTATCGGCGCGGGACTGTAAGTATTCTATGGCTTCATGTCCGTTTAAAACGGTATCAATTTGTGGAGAAGGCATATAGATGCGAAGCATTTCCCTGCTTAGGAAATTGGTTACATCATCATCATCAACCAGCAATATATGGTGACCCGGTTCACTCATAGGATAGCTTTTTTTTCTTTAGGAATACATGAAACATGCTTCCTTTATTCACAATACTTTCAACGGCGATCTTACCTTCCAAAGCCTCGATCTGGTTTTTGATAATATATAATCCCAGTCCCTTTCCGTCTTTGTTGTCATGAAAACGCTGATATAGACCAAATATTTTGTTGCCGTATTTTTCCATATCGATACCCGTCCCATTATCTTTCACATAGAGTATAATATATTCCCCATCTTCCTCAGTGCTGACAGTGATTTCAGGTGGCACATCAGGTTTACGATATTTGATGGCATTGGTCAATAAATTCAATAAAATACTATGCAATACTTTTCTTGAAAACAGCATCGATGGCGCTTTCGAAAAATCAGTGTGAATGGTTGCTTCTTTCAGTCTTATCTCTTCTGAAATCAATTCCAATACCTTATTCAATTCCTGATCGAAATACAGCACTTCATCTTTTTCTGCCATGTTTGCCCTTGATGATAATATTTCATTCAGATCATTCAAGGTCGCATGCAGTCTTTCGACACTCATCTCCATTTTTTCAAGAAAAACCAGATTACGCTCAGACAAGTGTTCCTTATCAAATAAACTCAACAAACTGATCAGATTGGCGACAGGCGCTCTTAAATTATGCGATGTGATATATGCAAACTGCTGTAGCTCGCGGTTACTGTGCATTAACTCTTGCGATAATTGCCTTAGCTCTATTTCTTTTTGTTTGATATTATCCACGTCCAAATGAATACCCGACAAACGGATAGCCTTACCGGTTTCATCACGCATGCTGGCTTTACTCATTGTCAGTATCCATTTCCACCTGCGATCTTTTGTTCGCATACGAATCATTGCCTGATAAACATCACTTTTCCCATCCAAATGATCGTTGAGTAGCTGTAACAGGCCAGACTTTTCATTGGGGTGCAACAATTGTTCAAAAGTGGAGAAACTATTAGACAATTCCTGTGGCTCATAACCCAACATCAATTTCCACTGATCATTAAAATACACTTCATTGTTCTTGATATCCCAATCCCATATACCTAGACCTGCAGCCACGGTAGCCATTTCCAATCTTTGTTCACTGATACTTAACAAATGTTGCGCATTGGCTCTTTCAATAATTTCTGCTTCCAGTTGTTCGGTCCTCTTTTTTACAGCTCGTCTAAGAGAGAAACCATACAATACAGAGATCAATAACAATGAAAGAACAATGATGGAAATGTATACGGCATTTCTGAAAAATTTAGACGTTACTTTCTGTGTTCCATCATACAAAAAGCCCGTCAAATCAGGTGTATTTTTGATAAGCCCTAATTGACGATGTACGTCTACAATATGACGCCATCTTCCCTCATTCATGTGTCCAATCTCAACCAGATCAGGCAATATCAGATTACGCATCGCTTCTGCCTCTACCAATAGATCATCTTTGGTAACACCCCTCTCTTTTACACCCGGTAAGGTTAGAATGTAATCAGCGATCTCACTTGTATGACTCATGGCATAAGCCCAGCCTTTGAAACTTGCCTCCGTAAATTTTCGAATGAGTAATGGTTCTGTTTCTGCGAGATTTTTTTTGGTAAATAAAACGTCTCCATAAAAATCGATCCCATAATTAATGGGAAGAATAAAAGAAGGTTCTACACCTAATTTTCTGAGTTGATTTACTTCTACAGAGATATAAGCTGAAATAGCATCCGCTTTATCCTCGATCAAATCCGTATTCTTCCAGCTGTGTGATAATAATTTCAAAGAATCCGGTGCGATGCCCTCACGAAGAAACACAGCTTTTAATTCTGTCCAACCCTGATCGGGAGATGCCATCAAACGCTTTCCAATGAGATCAGAAGGAACGTTGATATTTTTTTGTTTGAGTGATAAGATCGTATACGGCGAGTGTTGGAAAATAGCCCCCAATGCCACAAGAGGTTGGCCATTTGCATACTCAACTACCAGATCAGAACCAGTAATGCCAAAATCAGCATCATCTTTCAATACCTGTGGTAAAGGTGCATGGGAAGGATCTCCTGGAATTAATTTTACTTTTAATCCTTGTTCTTTGTAAAAGCCTTTTATTTCAGCAGCGTAATATCCTGCAAACTGAAATTGATGCCACCACTTTAGTTGAACACGTAAAGAATCATCCGCTGCTAATAGCTGTACAGAACAGATCAAAGTCAGCAAACCAAATATCCAGGATTTAAGCAAGATGGGGCGGCCTTCAAACACTTTCATCAAATTACTATCTCAATATACTTTTTTTTCGGTTCGGCTCAATCTTGAACAGAAAAATAGTGTGTTTATAGGTATATACAGGTATCCGATCAATAAAAAAGAGACAACGTTAATTGTCTCTTTAAGAAGTGCCCAGGACTGGATTCGAACCAGCACACCCGTGAAGGCGCTGCGACCTGAACACAGTGCGTCTACCAATTTCGCCACCTGGGCAGGTGTTTTCAGCTGATGGGCTGATGTTTCAGGGCTGCAAATATAATAGCAAAGCGCCCTTTCTGCCAAAGTAAATTTTAAAACGGTTCATTTAAATCCACTCAAAGTACCATCAAGCTACAACCTCTGATATCACTATGATCCAATCTCCCCCATACTTCAAATTTGCCATCTTCATAAACCCTACCTACATCTTCCGTTGAAATAAAGGAGCAACTGTATACATTAGCCAAATCAATAAGCTGTATCACCCCTTTTCCTATTTGTTCCTCCCCTAGCGGATCCTCTTCATCTCGAACCCTTACTTTCAACCATGGCGGACATTCAAAGATGCCGTCCCCTTTGGAATAGGCCTGACTTAACAACTCTGTCATACCGTATTCAGAATGTATGGTTCGAACTCCTAACTGTTTTGATAGAAATGAATGCACTTCTACCCTTGTGATCTCTTTTCTTCTGCCCTTCATCCCTCCGGTCTCCATGACAATGGTATGCTTCAAATTCTGAGGATAAGCAGTCGCAAAATCCAGTAACCCGAAAGTAACTCCTAGCAAGAGTGTCTTTTGTCCGGATTGTTCTAATGCTTTTAATGTCTGATCCAATTCATCATGGTTATACAGGTAGAACCCGCTGTTAGGGTGCCCCGTCATTTTGATCAACTCATCTGCCATCATCACCAAGGAGGAATGTTGTCTTTCCAGATAAGCGGGTAAAAGAGCAAGAATGCACCACTCATTGATCTTGCCATAAAACATTTCAAAAGCTTGGATAAAACTGCGTCTGTAAATATCCATATCTCGCACCCAGTGGCGACTGTTTTGACTTTGCGTGGTTCCGCTACTTTCAAAAAAATGTACTGCCTCAGGTCCCGATAATACCTTTTGTTGTTTAAAGAACGACACAGGCAACGATGGAATTTGTTCTCGTGTCTTAATATGGAGTGGATTTTTACCAATTAACTCACACCATTGACGATAAACAGGATTGTGCTGATACTGAAACCGGAATACATCCATGCACACTTCATCGAAATGGTCAACAGAAAGAGAGAAAATATTGTTAACATCAAAGGGTAATCCGGTCATCTATTGTGATGTTTTAACTAAATTTGATATGAAAGCAGTACGAATGAAGGCAAAATTATTGATAATAAGTGCAATTACGCTGGCATTAGTCGCCTGCAAGAAAGATACCTATACCACCAAACCTCAGTTAACCTTCAAAAGTGTGAATGGAACAAGTTTTGGTCCAAATTCGGCGATCATCTTTTCGATTGAATTTACTGACAGAGAAGGAGATATTCAAGACAGTATCTGGGTGCAAAAAGTAACCCGAGTAAACGGCTGCAATAATTTTAGTGATCGTGTAAAGATCCCGTCATTTACACCCACCAGTAATCTGAAAGGTACTTTTGAAATTGGCTATAGTACAGGCAATATACCCGGTAGCAATTATACAGTGATCCCTACCTGCAGCAGAACAGATACTTGTTTCTTCCGTTTCTGGGCAAGTGATATAGCAAAAAATAAAAGTGATACTGTGGTATCTCCCAACATCATCCTCAGGAGATAAGGATCGTTTCCTGACTTCCCAGCTTTTGTAAGCTATGGTGAAAGCACTTGATAGATTATTCCATACTTTTTTCTTTGGCAACTACTTTTATGGTATCTGTGCCGTTGCATTGTCATTGGAAGCCTCACTTCAACAAGGTTTTCAATCAAATCATGTATCCTGGTATCTTTTACTGTTTACCGGAACGATTGTGTATTACACCATTGCCTATCTACATGAAAAAAGCCATCCAAGTATCAATCCACGCACCATTTGGTATAAAGAACATCAGGGTTGGATTAAAAGATCTCAACTAGGACTGATAACGATAGCCATAATTTGTGGCGTATATCTGATTGGCTCCTATTGGTCAGCTTTACAGTATATCAAAGGCTGGCAAGTGGTGTTGATCTTGATCTTTCCATTATTGGCCTTATGGTATTACAGTGATGTCATTCCGGGACTTCAATGGTCAAGTCTCCGCTCCAGAGGATGGATCAAACCTTTTGTGATTGGTTTTATATGGGCGGGGGCAGTCAATATATATCCGGCCATTCTTTCAGCACTTGAAAACGATCGCAGTTATGAGCCTACGCTCTTTCACTTCCTACTGTTCCTTAAAAATGGCATGTTCATCTCCATGCTATGTATCCTTTTTGATATAAAAGATTATGCTACTGACCACAATCAAGAACTCAAGACCTTTGTTGTGAGATTTGGTCTTCGTAAAACTCTATTTTATATTATTATACCTCTGACCATCATCGGATTAGGTACTTTTCTGGTCTATGGCTTTTTACATGACTTTCCGCTGATTCGCATGGTCATCAACACTATCCCCTTTATTTTGTTGATAATTGTGACCTATCACATGCACCGTCGTAAAAGCATTCTCTATTATCTTGCAATCATTGACGGATTAATGTTGGTGAAAGCTCTTTGTGGTATTACCGGAAGTTTCATACACCACTCCTGAACAGAACTTATTATTTTAATTGAACATGTTATGGCAAAAGCAAAAACAGTCGCAAAGACAAAGTCTAAATCTATTCTGACAGATAAATCACTCGATTTTCTGAAAAAATACATCAATACACCCTCTCCTGTTGGTTTTGAAAGCAGCGGGCAAAAGGTATGGTTAGATTATGTAAAACCATATACAGACAGCTTTTTTACAGACCCTTATGGAACAGCAGTGGGCGTGATCAACCCTACGGCTCCTTTTAAAGTGGTCATCGAAGCACATGCTGATGAGATCAGTTGGTTTGTCAATTATATCAATGACCAAGGATTGATCTATCTGAAAAGAAATGGTGGTGTTGACCATCAGATCGCTCCTGCTATGCGTGTGTTCATTCATGGAAAAAAAGGACCGGTAAAAGCAGTCTTTGGATGGCCTGCGATTCACACCCGCTTAAGCAATCCGGATGCAAAAGAGCCTCAACCTAAAGTAGACAACCTCTGTCTTGATTGCGGCGCTCGCAGTAAAAAAGAAGTGGAAGCATTAGGTATACACATCGGGGCTGTTGTCACCTACCAGGAAGGATTTGATGAACTGGCAAATGATTTTTATATCGGACGCGCTTTTGATAATCGTATCGGTGGCTTTATGATCGCTGAAGTTGCACGACTACTTCATGAAAACAAGAAGAAACTACCTTTTGGTTTATATGTGGTGAATGCAGTTCAGGAGGAGATCGGATTAAGAGGCGCTGAAATGATCGCAAGAAGAATCAAACCTGATATTGCCATCGTTACGGATGTTACCCATGATACCAGCACTCCTATGATCAGTAAGATCATTGAAGGCGATATTCAATGTGGAAAAGGTCCTTCATTGGCATATGCACCTGCTATTCATAACAAACTCTTGAAGATCGTAGAAGATGTAGCGGAAAAGAATAAGATCCCTGTTCAGTTAAGAACACTCAGCAGAAGTACCGGAACTGATACAGATAGTTTCGCTTATGCCAATGACGGATGTCCGTCTGTACTGATCTCTATTCCATTAAGATATATGCACACTACAGTAGAGATGCTACACAGAAATGATATTGAAGAAACGATCAAACTAATGTATCATACATTATTGACATTAACACCAAAAACAAACCTGAGTTATCTTTGATCTGTGATTTGATTTGTTGATCTTTGATTTTTTGATTTGTTTTTCGAATCAAAAAATCAAAGATCAACAAATCAAACATCCCCCTTATGTGGTCTGAACAAAAACAAATAAGAATTGCTGTACTGGATCTATATGAAGGTCAGGCCAATCAAGGTATGCGTTGTATCAAAGAGATCATACATCATTGGGCAGCAGAAAAAGGATTTGACCTTCTGTATCAGGAATTTGATGTCAGACAACACCAATCCGTACCCGATACCTCTTTCGATATTTACATTTCAAGTGGTGGCCCGGGTTCACCATTGGAAACGAAAGGCTCTGCATGGGAGGCGGCTTATTTTGGCTGGTTGGAAAGTATTGAACTTTTCAATAAAAATGCCGCTGATGCCTACAAGAAAAACGTTTTTTTTATCTGCCATAGCTTTCAATTGATTTGCAGACATTACGGTATTGGAAATGTTTGTAAGAGAAAGTCCACAGCCTTTGGTGTGTTTCCGGTTCATATGTTGGACCAAGGCAGCACTGAACCCGTTTTTGATGGATTACGAGACCCTTTTTATTGTGTGGATAGCCGCGATTATCAAGTCATAGAACCTGATATCAGCAAACTCACGGCAATGGGTGCATCGATATTGGCGATTGAAAAAAACAGGCCGCATGTGCCCTACGAACGTGCTGTGATGGCCATTCGATTCAATGATCATTTTATTGGTACACAATTTCACCCTGAAGCTGATGCCACAGGTATGCATATGTACTTGATGAGGGACGATAAAAAGAAAACGGTCATTGAGAACCATGGAGAAGCAAAGTGGCAAAGCATGGTGGAGCAGTTACAAGACCCGGAAAAAATATTATTCACTTACCAGACCATTCTCCCCAACTTCCTGAATGCTTCTGTTCAAGAAGCTAGTTTTTCACAACAAGGTTAAATTAAGGTTTAGAAACTTGATACATTTTCAGGTATCAAAAGGTTTTTTTACTTTCAAAGACCTAATACTTATGTTATGGTCAATTCAATCAGACAGGCATTCAATCAACAGTTTACCCAAGCAAAATACCAGGCTTATTTAGATGAGCTCAATCATAAATTTCCGGGAGCTATTGAATTTAGAGTTGCAGAAACGCCTGTATTCATTGATCGTGATTTTAAAGAAAAAATACTCTCCGCTTGTGAACATATCGTGGATGTGATCACACAATTCAATTTTAAAACACTCAGCTCACATGCTATTCCTGCCGATGTACGAGTACCCGGAGAAAATGAACATACTCATTTTATTGCATTTGATTTTGGTGTTTGTATCAATGAATCGGGAGAGTATGAACCGCAGCTCATTGAGATGCAGGGATTCCCTACTCTGTTCGGGTATCAGGTTTGGCAAGATGATGTAACCAGAAAACATTTTGATGTTCCCCAAGGTTACAGCACTTACTTGAATGGATTTGATCGCGACAGCTATTTATCGCTCCTGAAAGAGATCATTCTCGGCCAACACCAGCCTGAAAATGTGATATTGTTGGAATTATTACCGCATCAACAAAAAACAAAAATTGATTTTTATTGCACCAGTGAATATACAGGCATTCCTATCGTTTGTCTTACTGAATTATTGAAAGAAGATAATCAACTTTTTTATTTAGATGCTTCCGGAAAAAAAATCAAGGTTCACAGAATCTACAATCGTATCATTTTTGACGACCTGCAACAGCAATCCGAAGAAATACGTGAAAAGGGGAAAATAATATTGGAAGAGTTGGATGTAGAATGGGTTCCTCATCCCAATTGGTTTTATCGGATTAGTAAGTATACACTGCCGTTTATTGATCATCCTTATGTACCTAAAACAGTATTCCTTAGCGAACTGAATGAAACTCCGAAAGACCTTGATCAATATGTACTGAAACCTTTATTCTCTTTTGCCGGACAAGGAGTTGTCATTGATATCACTGAAGCTGATATTGATAAAATCACAGACCCTGAAAACTGGATACTACAGAAAAAAGTTCAATACGCCGATGTCATTAAAACACCTGATATTCCTGCTAAAGTAGAGATCCGAATTTTTTATTTTTGGAAAGAAGGCGAAAGCAGACCGATCGCCACCAACAATCTTGCCCGTTTAAGCAAAGGGAAAATGATTGGTGTTCGTTATAACAAAGATAAAGAATGGGTAGGTGGTAGTTTAGCCTATTTTGAGCAATAAATTTATTTGTGTTTACTAAGTAAATATTTATCGTGTATGACGGTACTCATTGTCTTTCCGTGCACTTTACTTTCCACCCATGAAATCACATCCAGATAAGCAAAAGACCTGGTTTCAAAACGGCTCTTCTCATATTTTTTGATCTTATCCAGGAAGGAACGAAGTTCTGTTTTTACTTGCTTGGCAGAAATTTGGAAAGAGTGCCTTAGAAATCGGAACATTTCTTCTTCTACAATGGTAAGATTATCCATTTTAGCCATAAATCGATAGACAGATTTAATCAAAGAAGTTTCTATCAACTCTGCATTACCTAATTCATAATGTGCAATCAAGTGTAATAAGCGAGCATAACACTGCAAGTCACTCCTTAAATCTACATGATCGTTGATGATTCTTCTTAAATAATCAATACATGTATTATAATCACCACTACCAAAATAAAGAGACGCGATTTTATAATTGAATACCAGTATCCGATGTTGATCGATATACAATGCATTATCTGACAACTGTTTCTCCAGATCAGGAACCAATGCTAACCCCTCCTGAAAGGTTCCCTGCATCAAATGTTGGTTCAATTTGGCGCTATGGATATACACAAAACTATGTACCCTGAAAATGTCATGCTTATTAACAATATCACCTTCTGAAAATTGCTCGAATTTTTTGAGTATCAACTTGAACTCTTTAAAATTTCTTAGATCAAAATGAGCATTGAGCAAATTGTGCAGCCCTTTGATATAGTGCCCTGTCTCTACTTCAACCATAAATGGTTCTTTTTCAAAAAGATCTAACCATCTACGACTATAACGATAATACATCAGAAAATCCTGTCTGATAAAAGCATACCAACAATAACTTTGATAGAGATACAATCTTTCATAGAACCCTGTCAGCAAATCAGCATCTTTAGGCAATTGACTCTTAAAGAAATCTTTGATCCCTTTTTCATCAGCTTCATTTCTCGCATGCCCGTTTTTCACATACCAGCTATATAATTGTAACGCCAGATTGGATAATTGCGTGATGACCCTTCTTTTCTCATTGACGATATTAGCTTCTGCAGTTAACTGCTCTGCCCTGTCTTGCATACTTCTGGTAATATGCAAAGTCTCTATCTTTTTTTCTAACGAAATGATCTGTATCAAAAAACTATCCTGATGATATTGATGTGCCAACTCCTTTGCACGATCTAATATTTTAAGACTTTGATGGTATAATCCTTTATTGTAAAGAATACGTGCATAATCGATCTGTTCATGCAATTGCATGTCAACACTATCATTACTTTTCAATAGTCTTAAACTGGAAAGAAGTTGCCGATACAAATGATTTTTTAGATTGGCCAGCTGTGGTTTCTCGATACCGGGTATCTTTTTTAGCAGATTCTTTTCATCAAAATCAGTCATTTTCTCTAGCGCATCAAACAACTGTATGACCTTAAGATCATCTTTGGCAGAATTCCTTTTGATATAGAGCTTGAAATGTCTCTTTTCCGCTTTTTGAAGCGATTTGATCAACTGAAATAAAGGGTCTTGCGAACGGTTGGGCATCATATCATTTTTAACCAGAAAACCAATAAAATCAAGCACTTCAGACAGTCTGCCTCTTTTTAAAGATAAAAAAGAGAGGATAAACTTGTCTTCCTATCTCTATAACAGTGTTGTACCTTCGAAACAGAAGATATTCTTCATACAGCAAGACAATCGAAGAGTAACAAACAATCGTAATTAACGCAGTCGCGTTCAAGATATCGGGATAGTCCCAAAAGAATTTTCGTATGGCAAGCAATCGTAGAGGTCGTTCCGTTTCCACGGAGGGACCCTTTTTTTGCAATATACTACAATCAAATCAAATACACTAAGCCCCGATACGCTCTTTTGCCCAATTCAACGCCACTTTTAATTGTTCTTCTCGGGTAAGATCACTGTTATCCAATATGACAGCATCAGATGCTTGTCTAAGCGGACTAAACTCTCTGTTACTATCGATATAATCTCTCATTTCAAGATTACGTTTTACTTCTTCAATAGTGATGGAAGGATTTTTCTCAAACAATTCTTTAAACCTTCTTTCCACTCTTACGGCAGGGTCTGCAGTTACAAATATTTTAAGTTCTGCATCCGGGAAAACGGTTGTTCCGATATCTCTGCCATCCATGACAATTCCTTTTTTCTTACCCATCAGTTGTTGTTGTGCAACACCAAACTCACGAACTTCTTTCAGAGCAGCTACCTCACTTACATGTTCACTGACCACCATTTCCCTGATCAACGATTCCACATTTTCATCATTCAAATACATATCACTTTGTCCTGTTACCGGATTATACTCAAATGACAATGAGATTTCTGACAATGCTTTTTTTACTTTTTGGGTATCTGCATAATCAATATGCTGTCTAAGAAAATACAACGTGATCGCACGATACATCGCACCACTGTCTATGAATACATAATTGAGTTCCTGAGCCAGTTGTCTTGCCAAGGTACTCTTGCCACAGGATGAGTAACCGTCTAATGTGATAATGATCTTCTTCATGCAAACTTGTCTGTGGCAAAGTTGCAGTAAAAAACATCGATTTACAAGAACAAAAAAAGCCGACCCAAGGCCGGCTCTTTTATATACATCTTCAAATTTATCCCGGTAATACCACGCTATCAATAACATGGATCACGCCATTACTTTGATAAACATTACTGATGGTTACTACAGAACTAGCTCCTTTTTCATCAGTCAGTACGAGTTTTTTGCCTTTCATGGAAGCTTTCAGCGTACCGCCGGAAACTGTTTTTAAAACTGCAGTGCCCTTTCCTTCCTTGATCAATGCTGCAATGGCTGCTGCATCATACTTTCCTGCGATGACATGATAAGTAAGGATCTTGGTCAGGGTAGCTTTGTTCTCCGGTTTAACCAGGGTTTCTACTGTTCCTGCCGGTAATTTTTCAAAAGCTGCATTGGTAGGGGCAAATACAGTAAATGGACCTGCACTTTGTAAGGTTTCTACTAAACCTGCAGCTTTTACAGCAGCAACAAGTGTGGTATGTTCTTTAGAATTCACCGCATTTTCTACAATGTTTTTAGAAGGATACATTGGAGCACCTCCCACTTCTACGGTTTTTTCCTGAGCAATTGTCATTTGTGCACTCAATACTGCACAGAAAATAAGAAGAAACTTTTTCATACTGATTTTTATTTTTTCATTGATTGGTTGACGAATGATATACGTGATCAGTATAAAAAAGGATTGACGAAAACAATAAGTTTTTACATCTATTATTGAATCAAAGAGATTGAAGACGATATATACTTTTAAAAAAGATCAGGATAATCTGTGATGATGCCATCAACCCCTAATGCCCGTAACTGCTGAATCTTAGCCCGATCATTGACCGTCCAGGGAATCAATTTGATACCCATATCCCTACATTGTTTAACCAAGAGTGGTGTCACCAAAGAAAAATAAGGGCTGTATATGGTGGGTACAAAACCCAGCTCTTTTAATTGCAATGCAAAACTTTGAGGATGATCCCCTTCAATCAAAAGCGCAGTTTTGATGGTCGGATATTTCTGATGTAGGTATTGAAGTGTTCGAATATCAAAAGACTGAATGGTGACTCTTTCTTGTATTTGTTTTTGATTGATCACTTCCATGATCAGATCAACGAATACTGAAGGTGCCGGGTGGTAAATACCATCAGTTCCCGCCTGCGACTTTGTTTCAATATTGAACGCCGGTAATGGCTTATTATTTTGTGTACAGTAAGCTGCAACAGCATCGATCATCTCAGATAATAATGGTTTGTATGCGGCTATTTTCTGTTGTTTAGGAAAGCGTGAAAAAGGTTTGAGTCCAACATCATAGCTACGAACAGTAGCATAATCCATCTGATAAATATTCAATTTCTTTTCTTCCTCTGCGGTAACAGAACTGCCATCGGGTTTCGTAGTAATATCATGACTAAAAAATGGTTCATGACTTAATATTACTTTATTGTCTGCAGTGATCACCACATCTGTTTCCAAGGTGGTAACACCTAGCTCAATGGCTTTGAGCATCGCAGGAATGGTATTTTCCGGCATGAGTCCCCTACAACCGCGATGACCTTGTTTATCGAAAGATGATGGTATTGTTTGATTCTTTTTAATAGTAGAACAGGAAAGAAAAATAATACTCCATATCAAGACTGTAACTTTACTCATGTGTAAAGAATTGTCGTTTGCGTTTACTCATTTCTTCTGCAACAGCCTTTTCTTCCCAATTGCCTGAACTGAGTTGGGATACAATATTATCAAAACTTTTTTCATCCCTGTTCTGACTTAACTTAAAAACAGCATCAGTTTGCAATAATTTAATCTCAAAAGCCACAATTGCCTTCGATAAACGATGAATATAGTCTTCAGGAAGCTCCTTGTATTGCGAGGGTGATGATGGATTCTGTTCAAAATGCGAAGTTAACTCTTCAAGCATTTCAGGCAACGCATCATCATGGAGTAAACGTAAGGTACCTTTTGCATGAACTGTCATATAGTTCCATGTAGAGGCTTGCTTTTTATTTTCATACCAGCTGGCACTGACATAGGCATGAGGTCCATTGAATAAAACAAGCACCTGATCATTTTCTAAAAAAGCTTTATGATGATCTGTCTGCTTCATGAAATGTCCCTGCAGATACACATGCCCTTCTCTTTCTTTTAACAAGACAGGGATTTGTGTAGCAACGGGTGAATGATCTGCTGACACACCAATTAAAATGGCAAAAGGATGTGCTTTAATAAAAGCAATGATCTCTTCTTTATTTTTTTCTTGAAAAACTGGAAGATGGTACATGTTGAGGGTCTGATTTAGATATCTTACAAAGCTACTCAATCAGCACTTTCAGCATGTACCATTCATACCAATGTGAGAATGTCGTAACTAAGAAGTGACTTGTACAGTTTGTGTTTTGGGAGCTTTTGCATTCCTGATGGCAATATTTCTTACCGCATTGCCTGCAAACTGACGAAGTGCATGTTTACTGATTTCTTCTTTACCGGCCATAGCAGGTATTCCTGTATCACCCCCTTCTCTGATTTCTTGCACCAAAGGAATTTGTCCAAGAAACGGAAGGTCATATTCTTCAGCAAGATTTTTACCTCCGTCCTTTCCAAATAGATAGTATTTGTTTTGAGGTAATTCTGCAGGAGTAAAATAAGCCATATTCTCCACGAGTCCGATGATCGGCACATTGATTTGTGCTTGTCCAAACATGGCAATGCCCTTTTTAGCATCTGCTAATGCAACATTCTGAGGTGTAGTTACAATGATGACACCAGTTACCGGCACTGTTTGCATCAATGTCAGATGGATATCACCTGTTCCCGGAGGCATATCTATCACCAAGTAATCAAGCTCGCCCCAATCAACATCCGTAACAAACTGACGGATAGCGCTACTAGCCATTGGGCCGCGCCATACAACAGCATTTTTTTCATCAACCAATAATCCAATACTCATTAACTTGATGCCATATTTCTCTAAAGGAATAATCATTCCCTTACCATTCACATCTTTCATCATCGGACGTTCACCGCGAACACCGAACATGATAGGAACACTAGGACCATAGATATCTGCATCCATCAATCCAACAGAAGCTCCGCCTTCAGCCAATGCAAGCGCAAGATTCGCCGACACCGTACTTTTACCAACACCACCTTTACCACTGACCACTGCAATGATATTTTTAACTCCTGATAATACTTGTTGATTATCTTTTCGAGTAGATGAGGTATTGGAAGTAAAATTGACTGATATTTTAGCTTCTTTATCTACCAACAATTTGATTGCATTTTCACTCGCTGTTCTCATCATATCCTTCATCGGACAAGCAGGGGTGGTAAGTACAATGGTAAAACTCACCTCTTTGTCTTTGATCTTGATATCTTTTATCATGTTCAATGTCACCAGATCTTTTCCCAGATCGGGTTCCTGAACATTACTCAATGCACTCAATATTGCAGCTTCTGTCATCACGCAAGTTTTTGTTAAAAAATCAATTTGGCTGCAAAGTTAACCGCTCGCAACCTTACTTTGTTAGAATTCAGGGTTGTTTTCAACAATCTGTAAGGCGGGTTGTTGTCGATTTTGGGAAAACCATTTGTATTTTTACCGTGATGAAAATATTTCTACGATTTTTTATAGTTATTACCATCATTTGTCTGGGCTCTGTGAAAGCCTTGTCTCAGCGAAATGAGTACCGCGATTCGGTGGTACAGCTATATGGTGTGGTAATGACAGCCGATAGTTTAATGGCCATTCCATCGGCCAGTATTATTGTAGAAGGAAAAGGGAGAGGAACTATCACCAATCCTGATGGGGTTTTCTCTATTGCTGTACTAAAAGGAGATCGTATTACATTTTCTTGTGTTGGATTCAAGAACCGGAGTATCGAGATCCCACGTGATCTCGCTGATAATCAATACAGCGTCATACAGTTATTGGTGAGTGATACTGCCTATCTCCCGGCAACCATCCTAAAACCAAGACCTACCAGAGAGCAATTTGAGCGTGATTTTGTCAATCTAAAGATTGCGGACGATGCCTATGAGATCGCGCGAAAAAATACCGATGAAGCTCAACGACGTATTCTGATCAATAGTTTACCCGCAGACGGAAGAGAAGCCATTAATTATCAGTTAAGACAACAAGCCAATAAGTATTACTACTCAGGTCAATTACCTCCGATGAATATTCTCAATCCTGCTGCTTGGGCAGACTTCATCAAAGCTTGGAAAAGAGGAGATTTTAAACGTAAGGACTGATATTTCAGCTTTATTCATTGTTTTTTCAACAGTTTTTCTTTCGTTAAGGGCTGCGGCTTTACTTTTGCGCATACTTAAAAACGATTGATTATGCCAGTTACAAATGTTAGTGTGATCGGTGCCGGAACCATGGGTAATGGAATTGCACACGTATTTGCTCAAAATGGATTTTCTGTTCAGCTCATAGATGTGAATGCTGCTCAACTGGAAAAAGCTTTACAAACCATCTCTAAAAATCTCGATCGTCAAATCGCAAAAGGGACGTTGACCGAGGAACAAAAGACTGCTACGCTATCAAATCTGCAAACAGCAACAGATCTGAAAAAAGGAGTTGCACAAGCTAATCTGGTAGTAGAAGCTGCTACCGAGAATGTGGAATTAAAACTGAATATTTTCAAGATGATCGATGAAGCTGCTCCCGCAAATGCTATTCTTGCATCAAATACTTCTTCGATCTCCATTACTAAAATTGCTTCTGTAACCAAGCGTCCCGAAAAGGTAATTGGAATGCATTTTATGAATCCTGTACCGGTTATGAAGTTGGTAGAGATCATTAATGGGTATGCAACCACTGCAGATATAACAAATACTATTGTAGAGTTGAGTAAAACATTGGGCAAGGTTCCTTGTGTCGTAAATGATTATCCCGGATTCATCGCAAACAAGATCTTAATGCCCATGATCAACGAAGCCATCTGTAGTTTGTATGAAGGAATTGCTGATGTGGAAGCAATCGATACCATCATGAAACTGGGAATGGCTCATCCGATGGGTCCTTTACAATTAGCTGATTTCATTGGATTGGATGTATGTTTAAGCATTCTTCAGGTGCTGCATGAAGGATTCGGAAATCCAAAATATGCACCTTGTCCACTCCTAGTCAATATGGTAACTGCAGGTAAGTTAGGTGTAAAATCCGGAGAAGGGTTTTACAAATACACACCCGGAAGTAAAGAATTGATCGTTAGTGATCGTTTTAAAAAATAAAAGTAAAAGACCGATTGAAATGCTTCAATCGGTCTTTTACTTTAATAATATTTCTCTGATCTTCGTCGCTTTCTTCTAATACTATTGGACGGAGTATAATTTCAATCGAAGTGATTTTATTTGGATCTCTGCAAGGTAACAGTATGCAGATCCTTGAATTTGTAAGTCACCTCCTCCAATCTACTTTTCGGCACTCCTATTTTAAGTAAACAAAACAATTGCATTTCCTGATGAAGGACAGTACAATTGAACTGTTTCACAATCATCATCACTTCATTCATAATAGTATAATCAAAACTAACATCATAATTGACCTCAATGGGTTTTTGTACCACCGGAATCATTTGTAAAGCCATCGCTGCCGATGATTTATAAGCATTGATCAACCCGGGCACCCCTAATAAAGTGCCACCAAAATATCTCACTACAATTACACCTATATCAGTCAATCCTTTACTATCGATTTGTCCTAAAATGGGTTTTCCTGCTGACCCGGAAGGTTCTCCATCATCACTGACCCTAAAAAGATTACCATCCAATCCTATACGATAGGCAAAGCAATGATGAACAGCTTTTGGATGTTCTTTTTTCAATTGCTGCAATTGTTGTTTGAATGCATCCGGGGTATTCATGGGAAATGCATACGCCAAAAACCGACTTCCGCGATCTTTAAATTCGGCATAGCCTTGTTTGTCAATTGTCTGATAATATTCGTTTTCCATTGTTATAGTTGATCCCCAAATGCAATTAAATAAATAGCCGCCAGCGACAATAGAATACCTAGCCAATTGATCTTGGTCAACCGTTCTTTGAACAATAACCATGCAACGACAGCACTAAATAAAACAATGCCCATATTGTTTACAGGGATACTGGCACTGGTTTGCCATGGACTTTCCTTCAAGAAATGAACGAGACACCAGATGGAAAAGTAATTAGGAATACCGATCAACATTCCTGCTAAAAGATTTTTCCATGCAAAAATTTGCTTCTTTCTGATGAACTGTACACCTAATATCACAGATCCAATCGTTGCTGCTGAAAAGAAAGAACTAACGAGATAATCATTATTGTTATGCTCATTTACATAAGTAATTTGAACATGATTGATCAATGCATCTAATAACCCACTGCTGATGAATAATATCAATGGTAAAACATATACCCATTTACTGGCTTTTACTTTATTTCCATTTACATTGGGTGTGTAACAGGTCAGTATCACTGCTAATAATGCTAATACGACTCCTATCGCTTTCCATCCGGCTACGGTCTCTTCATACAAATACACAGATAAAATAACCGGAATAATGAGAGATAATTTGTTAGCCACAGAAGCTACTGCCACTCCATTTTTTTGTGCCGTAATAGCTACAACGTTAAAAATGCTTACAAACATAGCGCCCATGATCATTGCCCAGCCAAACCAAGGTGTTTTGATATTTTCGGCATGAATAGGAAAAGCACCATTCACAATGGTTCCGGTAATGACACAAGTGATATAGTTAAATACTATCGCCTGAAAAACATTGACACCATATCTTTCACATGCTTTAAAAGAAAGTGTGAGATAACTTGTCAAGATGATACTTCCAATCAGATAGATCATAATACCGGCGTATATTTTAGATTCATGTAGAAATTGATTTGATCATGCAATGAGGTAGAAGAACTTGTTGCAATATGATTAGACAATACAGGGGCTGCTAATCCTGTTTGAATCTGTAAATTTTGATTCGTAATAATTCTTGCTTCATCCCATTGATGTTGATCAATAAAGTATTGTAATAATCGAGCACCTCCCTCAACTAAAATACTTTGAATATTATTGGTGTAACAATAATCAAATAATGCATTGATCAGCGATCTACCTTCCTCAAGTTTTACATAAGTGATCGATCCACTTTTTTCATTTTTTAGTTCATTGAAAACAACCAAAGGTTCTCCATCATTGAATATGACGAGATGATTGGGTAAACGCAGTTTTTTATCGATCACCAATCGTAGAGGTGATTTACCCGTCCAATATCTATTATTGAGTGATGGATTATCCTTTAATGCAGTTTCAGTACCAATTAAAATAGCGGCTTCTTCGCTTCTCCAACGATGAACAATGCGATTGGTTTGTTCCTGCGTGATCAGTAATCGCTCATCAGATATACCTGCTATAAAACCATCTCTCGTTTGCGCCCATTTCAAAATAATATAAGGTCGCTTTTGTTGATGAAAACAAAAGAATCGCGCATTCAATGCTATCGCTTCTTGTTCTAGGATACCTGTGATAACTTCAACACCCGCTTTTTGTAACTGTTCAATCCCTTTTCCATTCACCGCTTCAAAAGGATCTCGGCAGCCTATGACAACTTTAGGAATCTTTTTATCAATGATCAATTGACTACATGGTGGCGTTTTCCCAAAATGAGCACAGGGTTCTAATGATACATACAAAGTTGAAAGTGGAATCAAATGCTCATCAGATTCATGAACAGATCGAATACAGTTGACTTCTGCATGTGGGCCACCGTATACTTGATGCCACCCTTCCCCTATGATCCTATCTGTATATACCAATACAGCTCCCACCATCGGATTGGGTGCTACCATACCGGCTCCATGACGGGCCAGCTCGAGGCAACGAAACATATACTGGTGATGAAGATCGGACATAAGGAATAGACAAAAATAGCCAAATGGTGCTTAACATTGCAGCATGACCATTGAATCGGCCAAAGATCAACTCATTCAGCAACTGTCTTCTTTATACGACCCAAGAGAAGCAGCGGGTATTACCAATATGGTATTGGAGCATCTTACCGGTATGAATAGAACCGACAGAATGATTCATAAGCATCAAGAATTATCAGCTACTCAGAAAGAGCGATTGGCCGAGATTAGATCCGCATTGCTGAATAACAGACCCATTCAATATGTTTTAGGAGAAGCGTGGTTTGGGGGAATGAAATTTTTAGTGAATGAACATACATTGATACCCAGACCCGAAACAGAGGAATTAATAGAATGGATCAAAGCTACTGCCGACCCAGAGCCTCAAAGGGTCTTAGATATTGGAACAGGGAGTGGCTGTATCCCTATTATGCTCAAAAAAGAACTTCCTCTTTGGCAACTCTCTGCAATTGATATAAGCGATAATACACTTCAAGTTGCAAAAAAAAATGCAACCTTACTGAATACATCCATTGATTTTATTTGCACTGATTTTCTGAATGAAACAACATGGTCTGATCTCTCTGAATACCATATTATCGTTAGTAATCCTCCTTATATCAAACAATCAGAAAAAGATAGCATGTCGACTCATGTAGTAGATCATGAACCACATATTGCATTATTTGTTCCGGATGAGGATGCATTGATCTTTTACAGAAAAATTGCAACTTTTGGACACACCCATTTAAAAAAGAATGGGAAGCTCTTTTTTGAGATCAATCAATTATTGGGAGAACAGGTATCAGGACTTCTCCAACAAATGGGTTATGATACTATACTGAGAAAAGACTTACATGGAAATGATCGCATGATCATGGCAACTCCAATCAAATAAATTATTGACCGGAGTTATCAACTGCCATTACAGGTGTTGCGCCCAATTTCTTGATCACCTGCATTACTTTGATCGCAGTTCCCAAGTGAGAAGTACTGTCTCCATTGATCACAACAGAAGGCTTCTCTGTTTCCTTGGAAAGAAAAGCTTTAAGCTCAGGCTCCAGTTGTTCTAATGTGGTTCTTTGTGAACCGATGTAGAGGTTTTGATCTTTATCGACAGTGATCACAACCGTTTGTTTCGATTTGGTGTCACTCTTGGCTTTAGGATTCGAGACCTTGATCACATTGGGATTAGCAAGTGTTGAAACGATCAGAAAGAACAATAAAAGAATGAACAGGATATCATTCAATGCTCCTGTATGCATTTCCGGATGTGTTCTTAATCTTTTTCTGATGTTCATATACTTTCTTTACCGATGTATGAATTAACGAGTAGGTTCTTGGAGAATATCAATGAATTCAGCACTTGCTGCTTCCATTTTATTCGCTGTCTTATCAATTTGTGTACTCAAAAAATTATGACCTACATAAGCGATCAATCCAATGATCAAACCTGTAGCTGAAGTGATCATTTTAGTGTAGATACCTCCTGCAATAGTATTCAGTGTATACTCGCCCGTAGATGCAATGCCATAAAATAACTGGACCATACCGACGATCGTTCCTAGAAATCCAAACATAGGTGCAATACCTGCGATCAAAGAAAGAATATTGAGATTACGCTCCATGCTGTACATCTCCAGTTTACCGACATTCTCCATGCTCTTTTCAATTGCATCCAAAGGTTTACCAATACGCTGAATACCTTTATCGATCATTCTTGCAACCGGATTATTGGTATTCTTTGCAAGGTTTCTGGCAGCCTGCACATTCCCCGACATGATATTATCACGAATAATATTCATGAAATTAGGTTCAATACGTGAAGCTTTACGGATGGCCATCAGTCGCTCTACAAATACAAAAATGGCTGCTATCAACAAGCCATACAAAGGATACATGATCCAGCCACCTTTCTGAAGCAAACTCCACATAGAAATTTTTTCCGCCGCCGCGGCTACAGTACCGGCTGCTTGTTGAACACTATCAATCTGCAGAAAATAGAACATACCTGATGATTTGGGTTAGGCTAAAATTAGACCCTAACACAAAAGAAAGGTGTGCATGTGAATAAAATTAATCCTACACTGCTTTTTAGGAAAGCTTTTGCACATAAGTGATGGAGAACCACTTGATTTCACGAGGCGTTAACAATAGACCATGGTCCATGGACCATGGTCTATTGTCTATGGACTATGCGTTAGTCTCTTTCATCTTCATCATTGCCATGATCTGTTGCATGGTTCTGTCCATTCCATTGGCGCTGCCATCGAGGAAAATCACGTTGCCTTTACCGTATTCCGCAAAGTTTTTCACGGCTTCTGTCCACATACTGAAGAGGATCACATTGGTATCTAAATTGGCTTGCTTCATTTGTTCCGCAGCCTGACTCATACCTCTCGCTACTTCTTGTCTGAACAACGCCACACCCTGACCACGCAGACGAGCTGCTTCTCTTTCAGCTTCTGCTGCGATTTTGATAGCATTACCTTCTGCCTCGGCAGCTTTTGTTTTGGTGATCAATAAAGCCTGACCTTCATTTTCAGCAGCAGCTTTAAGGTTATTACTTGCTACCACTTTACTCATACTCTCCATGATACGGGCGTCGAAAGTGATATCATTGATTTGAAGATCCTGTAAATGATAGCCCCAATCTTCCAATGAAATATCAATCTGTTCTTTTACGAATTCAACGATCTCTCTACGAAGTAATAATATCTCAGCCTGACGTTTGGTAGCTACGTAAGAACGAATACTCCCTTCAACGGTTCTGATCAAAGCCTGCATCAGATCTTTATCACTAATGAATTTGAAGGCGACATTTTTGATCGTTTCTTCATCTTGATTCAATACGGAATAGAGCAACATGCTTTTGAAGTTCACATTTGCCTGATCGATGGTTACCGCCTGAAACTCTAACTCTACAGAACGATTTTGAATACTTACTGTTTTGAAAACTTGTTCAAGAATAGGTATTTTAATATTCAATCCGGGTCTGAGTATTCTTCTGTATTTACCAAACATGGTAAGCACAGCAATGGTACCCTGATTAACAGTTACCAGTGATAAAAAAGCAAGAAGGATCAGAACAATGATCCATCCGAAATTGGTAAGAAATTCCATGATTCAGCAGTTTTGATTTCACAACTAATGTAATCAATTAGTAGTGGGTCTGAATGCTTTCTTACATGGAAATGCCGGATTTATTTTTGCCAGTGTATTTCGGTCAAGACAGGAAAATGATCGGATGGAAATTTACCGGAATAAGAATCTGTCAATACACCCCATCTTTTCACGGTAAAATGAGTAGATATAAAAACATGATCGATGATATCCGCTGTATTGAAGTTTCTTCCAAAATTTTGAAAAGTCCCATTGTTGACATAAGGATGCTTGACTTCACGAAAACTATCTTTCAGTACTCCTGAATGGGCAATGGATTCATACCATTCAGAACGATGATCTCCATTGAAATCACCCGTTAAGATGACAGGATCTTTTCCACTGATGGATCTGATCTTTGATAAAAGCAACTTACTACTCTCTCTTCTCGCAACCATACCCTGATGATCATAATGCACATTAAAACAGTAAAAGGTTTTGCCTGTTACTTTATCTTTTAACTGAACCCATGAGCAAATTCGGTTGATACGAGCATCCCATCCAAAGCCCGGTTTATCAGGTGTTTCAGACAGCCAAAAATCACCGCTTTTCAAAAGCGTAAACTTTTCTTTTTTATAAAAGATCGCTGAGTGCTCGCCTTTTGTTTGTCCATCATCTCTTCCGATACCATATCGTTCATACTGAGGCAGCTGCTGCTGTATATCATCTAATTGATGTTTCAACCCTTCTTGTGTTCCAAAAACATCAAAATCATGAAAGCGGATAAGAGACGCTACATATGCTTTTCTATCAGCCCATAAGTTGCCGGAATCACGTGGATTATCGTAGCGTATGTTAAAGGTTGCTATAACAATGGATTGCGCATTGATTGAAAGGCAGCATACATAACTGATTGCAAAAAACAGAAGCCATTTTTTCATTCTATGAATGTAGCTCAAAACTCGATTGTTCATTCATATGATCCATCAAGTTATTGTAACCAGGTTTTTTTGGGAATAATTCAAGTAGCGGTTACATTTGCAATCCTGCTTGGGAACTTAGCTCAGTTGGCTAGAGCGTCCCGATGACAATCGGGAAGGCGAATGGTAGAAAAATTTTTTGGGGAATTAGCTCAGTTGGCTAGAGCGCTTGCATGGCATGCAAGAGGCCACCGGTTCGAATCCGGTATTCTCCACATAAAGAAGGTTGCTTTTGCAGCCTTTTTTTGTGCAACCAACTTTTGGACAAAAGCGTCCTGATGACATCGGGAAGGCCACCGGTTCGAATCCGGTATTCTCCAAAAGCTTTAAACCACCTTCGGGTGGTTTTTTATATCCATCCTCTCTCCTTAAACATATCATACCCAATTTTCAAAGACTCTTTGATCTGTCCCATGATCACCGGATCTTGTTTTTTGATATGAAAACAACTTTTCCCTTTCAAACATTTCAACAACTCCGGTTGGAAAACTTTTTTCATATCGGGAGCAGCATAAACGGGCATAAAATAAAATCCTACATATCCTTTTTGAACCAATATTCCGGCAAACCATACTTCGTCTTTTTTTCTGCCCTGTATCTCTACTGTTTTCTGACTGATCAGACATAACATGCCACCATTTCCACCGATCATTTTCAACTTCTTTTTTTCATATGGCAACATCATCTTCTTGATCGCTTCAAAAATGAGCACCATTTCCGGTTGTCCGGCAGATTTATCTGAGTATTTGATCGTAGGCTCTTTCTTTGCTTTTTTTACAGGCGTTGCTTTTTTGGTTGCTTTTTTCACCGCCTTTTTTGCTACTGCTTTTGCCATAATTCATAGTTATAGATACAAATTAACTCCCTCTACTTGCATTTGCAACACCCCCATAAAAAAAGTCCGGAGAACCTGTCTCCGAACTTTTTGACTTTTCACTTTTGACTTAAATCTACTCCCAAATCTCACCTTTCCCTTCCAACCACTCTTTCACCGCCTCTGTAGTCACAGATTTAGGTCTTTCAATCGGTAGTCCGAGTGCTCTGTCCCAACATAAGCTGGCCAATACACCCAAGGCTCTGCTGACAGCGAATAATACAGTATAGAACTCATATTCCACCAATCCATAATGAACCAATAATGCACCACTATGTGCATCTACATTCGGCCATGGATTTTTTACTTTTCCCAGTGATTCCAAAATTGGAGGCACCGTTTCATACACTTTCCAAACGGTATTCACCAACTTATCATCCGGCATATGTTTTTTACCGAATTCCATTTGTGCAGTGAAGCGAGGATCTGTTTTACGCAATACTGCGTGACCATAACCCGGTACTACTTTACCACCTGCCAATGTTTTCTGAACATAATCAGCGATCTGTTCTTTGCTGGGATCATCTGTTCCCAGTTGCTCCTGCATTTCGAAGATCCATTTGATCACTTCCTGATTGGCCAATCCATGTAATGGACCTGCTAATCCATTCATACCCGCAGCATAGCTCAAATAAGGATCACTTAATGCAGAGCCTACTAAGTGTGTTGTATGTGCAGATACGTTACCGCCTTCATGATCAGCATGAATGGTCATATACAAACGCATCAATTCTTTGAAACTTTCATCATCATAACCCATCATGTGTGCCAGGTTACCTGCCCAGTCTAACAAACCATTCGGATGAATGTGTTCGTTGTTCTTGTATTTACGACGATAGATATAAGCTGCAATTCTTGGCAAACGAGCAATCAGATCCATTGCATCATCATACACCGGATTCCAATATTCTTTTTTATTGATTCCCTTCGCGTATTCTTTTGCAAAATTACTTTCTGTTTGAAGCGCCATCACACCCGTTACAAACATGGTCATAGGGTGTGTATTGATGGGCAATGCATCAATCGTTTGGAATACGTGATTAGGAACATGACTGCGACGCTGCCATACACTGGTGATATGATTGGCATCTTCTTCTGTTGGCAATTCACCTACCAACATCAAATAAAATAAACCTTCCGGTAAAGGCTCTCCGCCTCCCGGTGCTTTTGGAAGTTTTTCCTGTAATTCAGGAATAGAATACCCTCTGAAGCGAATACCTTCCTGAGCATCCAGTAAACTTGTTTCTGTTACTAAACCGGTGATGCCTCTCATTCCCTGATAAGCCTGTGCAAGGGTTACTTCACCGATCTTTTTATTTCCGTGTGTTTTGAGGATGTCTTTTATCTCAGCATTTGCAGCATCTGCTTTTGCCTTGAAACGATCTTTAATAATTCCCATGTCGTAAAATTTTAGCTATGGCAAACGTTATAAAAATGAATAAAAAGTCTTGTTAGATTGCGTCTGGGAGCGCTAAAGGTAAAACAAGTTGCTATGCTCAACAAAACTTATGCCATGAAGGTTGTGTAAACTCCGTTAAAATCATTTGGGAGCCCTTCTGTACAGGAAAATCACTACAAAAATGAAGATCAGATTGGGTATCCATGCTGCCAAAAGCGGAGGCAGATCTCCTTTGGTTGAAAAAATCGTTGAGAACCTGTCTGTAAGAATAAAAAGTGCTGCGGTCACAAACCCTACAGCCAAGTGAACCCCACTGCCGCCACGCACTTTTCTACCTGCCACAATAGCGCCGATTAGGGTCAATAATAAAACAGTGATACAGGTTGCATCTCTTCTGTAACGCTCCACTTTTAAACCATTCAAACCTTCGGAACCCCTTAGTTCTTCCAGTTCAATAAATCGGTCGAGCTCCGGTGTCGTGAGTTTATCTTTTGTATACTTATCCCTGCTTAAATCCAATGGTTTGAAGTTGAAGTCCATGATCTTTTCATTGGTCATGGTAATATCTTCTTTTAAATCATGGACTTTTCTAAAAACGATCGATTCCAATTTCCATTTTCTGGTAGCCGTATCCCACAGTATTTGATCTGCACGTGTATTCTCCGTTACTTTCTTATTCTTCACCCGAAAAGAAAAGAAAGGGCCTCCTCGTTTTGTGAGTGTGTCATAAGAGTAAATACCCGCATAGGTAAAAGAATCCAGACGTAAATAAATATGACTGCTGGTATTCAGCAATGCATTATAGGTGTTGTTCTTATCAATATAATTAGCTTCAAAACTGCCTCGTATTTGATTCGCTTTAGGCACTACATATTGATTGGCCAACCACAGAATACCGGCAAGCAAAAGTCCACCGATCCAATAAGGCCTCAGCCATCTGCTATAACTGGTACCACTGGCTAGGATCGCAATGATCTCACTCCTATTGGCCATTTTTGAAGTGAAAAAAATCACCGCTATGAAAACGAAGAGGGGTAATAATAGCGCGATGATATGTGGAATGAATCCGTAGTAATATTTTGTGACGATCTCTTGAAAACTCAACCCCGAACGTACAAAGTCATCTGTCTTTTCACTTACATCTACTACAACAGCAATGACCGCAAACAGGAAGATGGAAAAAAAGAATGTGGTCAAAAACTTCCGCAATATGTACCAGTCGAGTTTCTTCATATCAGTACAACAAAGATAACGACTCGATAGAAGCAGCAATCGTTACACAGACTTATGTGATCATTTACACCTGATTACAGTCTTTTTTTAACTTTTTCCACCATTTCCCTTTTCCATGAACTGAAATCACCTGCCAGAATATGCTGTCTGGCTTCACCCACCAGCCAGAGATAAAAAGACAAATTCTGAATACTGGCTAATTGCATTCCCAGAATCTCTTCCGCAACAAACAGATGACGGAGGTAAGCCTTACTGTAAAACTGACTCATTTCATTAGGAAGTCCGGGATCAATAGGAGAAAAATCACCTGCCCATTTTTTATTTCTGATATTGATCACACCTTCTGTTGTAAAGATCATTCCATTTCTACCATTACGAGTAGGCATCACACAATCAAACATATCAATACCACGGTCGATCCCTTCCAGAATATTCCATGGTGTTCCCACTCCCATCAAATAACGTGGCTTATCGATGGGGAGATATTCAGTACAAAGTTCTGTAAACTCGTACATCATTTCTTCCGGCTCGCCTACACTCAAGCCTCCGATGGCATTGCCTACCGCATTTTTTGAAGCGACATATTCGCAAGAGGCTTTTCTTAGATCTTTATAAGTACTCCCTTGTACAATAGGAAACAGGTTCTGTGTATATCCATATTTATCAGGTGTTTCAGCCAATCTGGCAAAACAGCGATCCAACCAACGATGCGTCAGTTCCATGCTTTTTAATGCATAACCATACTCACTTGGATAAGGCGGACATTCATCAAAAGCCATGATGATATCGGCTCCGATACTACGTTGAATATCCATCACAGACTCGGGTGTGAACAAATGCCGACTCCCATCAATATGAGATTGAAACATGACACCTTCTTCTTTGATCTTGCGGTTGGCAGCCAAAGAGAATACCTGATAACCACCGCTATCAGTGAGAATGGGGCGATCCCAGCCATTGAAACGATGTAATCCACCCGCAGCTTCCAATACTTCTGTACCCGGTCGTAAATAGAGATGATAGGTATTCCCCAGAATGATCTGAGCCGAAACATCTTGTTTGAGTTGTTGCTGGGTCACCGCTTTTACCGTACCCACGGTGCCTACCGGCATGAAAATGGGTGTCATGATCTCTCCATGATCAGTGGTGATTTTACCTGCTCTAGCCCTGCTATTCTCTGCTGTTACCTGTAGATCAAATGTCAATGCCGCCATCCGGCAAAAATACAGAAACAATGTTTGATGTCAGATGCAAAAACAATCATACAAATCTGATATCTGCCATCTGAGAACGGACATCCTGAACATTGTTTTCCACATCTTCACAAGCCACTCAAACATAGACTGTTGAAGCACTATTTTTGCGGGATGACGATACCAACTCTGCTCTGGGACATTTGTTTCTACGCATTCTGTGGCATCATTGCCATTCAGTTGTTTTATTATCTCTATTTTTTTCAGCGATTGGCTTTTTTCAAAGCGCCGGACAGAACTACCAATATGGAGCATCCGGTATCGGTGGTGATCTGTGCGAGAGATGAAGCCCATAATCTGGTAAAAACATTACCGGGTGTTTTGGTACAACAATACCGCACGACACATGAAGTTGTTTTAGTGAATGATAATTCTACCGATGACACCAAATACCTGGTCGATGAATTCAAGAAGATGTTTAAAAACATCAATTACATTGAGCTGACACAGGAAGCGAAAATGATCAGTGGTAAAAAGTTTCCATTATCGATGGGTATCAAAAGTGCTAAACATGAAATTCTTTTGCTGACAGACGCCGATTGTGTTCCCGCATCAGAACATTGGATCCAGCGTATGCAAGAATGTTACAATGAAGAAACCGAGATCGTTTTAGGATATGGGGCTTATCATAAAAAACCGGGTATCCTGAACAAACTCATTCGCTTTGAAACTTTCCACACTGCTATTCAATACCTCTCTTATGCACTTGCAGGTATCCCGTATATGGGTGTTGGGAGAAATTTGAGTTATAAGAAAGATGTCTTTTTAAGAAACAAAGGGTTTTCATCTATCAACCAGATACCTAGTGGTGATGATGATCTGTTCATCAATCAAGTTGCCAGAAAAGATAATACCACCATTTGTATTGATCAGGAAGCACATACCCTTAGCGAACCAAAAACGCGATGGAGTGATTGGATGACACAGAAATACCGTCATTACACCACGAGTAATTATTATAAATCAAGTCATAAGTTTTTACTGGCCTTATATTCATTTTCTTTATTCTGGCTTTATCCATTATTAGCTGTATCGATCATTTTTTATAATTGGTGGATGGCATTGGCTGTATTTGGTGTTCGTTTTCTGATACAGGCTGTAGTATTGTATAAGTCGATGAAGAAATTGAATGAAAAAGACCTGTGGCCCTGGTTTTTATTCTTTGATATTTGGATGTTCTTTTATTTCATCTTTACCGTTCCCGCTATATGGAAAGCACCCCGCAAAAACTGGGATTGATCCTGAAATACTTTGATGATTTCACCCCGCATCAAATCAAACAGTTTGAAGCACTGGATGACTTGTACAAAGAATGGAATGCCAAGATCAATGTGATCTCACGCAAAGATATTGACAGTATCTATCTGCATCATGTACTTCACTCTTTAAGCATAGCAGCCATTGCTGATTTCCAGCCGGGTACTGACGTAGTGGATATTGGCTGCGGTGGCGGATTTCCCGGTGTGCCATTAGCTATCTTTTTTCCTGAAGTAAAGTTTCATTTAGTAGATAGTATCGCTAAAAAACTGAAAGTAGTTGAAGCCGTTGCTGAAGGAGCAGGCATCAAAAATATTACTACCCAACATACACGTGCAGAAGACATCAAAAACAGAAAATTTGATTTCGCTGTTTCACGGGCTGTTGCTCCATTGAAAGATCTCTGGCAGTGGGCCGGACCTTTATTAAGAAAAGGTCACAAACAAGAAATGGCCAATGGATTGATCTGCTTAAAAGGTGGAGATCTGGCACAAGAAATCTTTGAAAGCGGTTTAAGACCTAAGATGATGCCGGTAGATAAAATTTTCCCTGAGGAATACTTTGATGAGAAGTATATCCTCCATGTACAAAAACAATAGGATGATTCAATCAAAATTAAGTGCGTGGGCTTTGGGTTTATTACCCATACTTAGCATTAGCATCCTGTTTATGCTTTACATTACCATAATGAGGCTTTTGACAAATACATTCAGTAATGAAGCGTTTGGATTTACCTGTGTCTTTATTTTGTTTTTATGGCTACTGATAGTTGAGCTATATCATAAAGCTATCAGCATAGCTATATCAGATGATACTATACAGGTTTCAAGAGTATTAGGCTGTCTTAAAACAAAAAGACTTACAATTTCAGAATTTGATGGCTTTTATACAGTTATTATGCCTTCAAAAACCGGCAATTACGAGTACTTATTTTTAATAAAAGACAATGAGCGTTTCTGTTCAATATCTGAATTTTATCATGTCAACTATCATGAATTAAAAGCAAAGCTTGCGGCTACCCTAAAAGATACCGGACCGATAAAATTCAACTTCTTAACTGAGTTGATTAAAGCCTTCAAGCTGTAGTTATGGATGATACAACTGCTGTATCTTCTTCCTATTTCCCACGATCCAAACAATATCATCCCATTCCAATTGTGTGAATGATGAAGGATTGAGAATACGTTCTCCTTTTCTTTCTATACCTACTACCAATCCATTGGTTTTTTCACGGATGCCTGATTCTCGAATGGTCAATCCTTTCAAACGCGTATGTTCATCTACAACGATCTTTTCCAATTCCACCAACTCTTTTTCACTATCCACGTCTTCTACATACGGTACCATGATCTTTCCAAATTCCAGCATTTGCTGATCAGTTCCGATGACGCCAATATTATCAAAAGGAAATATTTTTTCCGTTCGGGCAGGGGCGAACATTACATGATTACCTCTCTCAATAAAGGCTATATTAATACCATAGGTTTCTCTCCATTGTAATTCTTCCAGTGTTTTTCCGATGAAATTAGCATGTGGACTGATCTTATAATGTGTCAAGTGTGCATCCCAAGGAGAAAGATGACTTTGTGTTTTGTTTTGCTCCAATAATTCACGTTCGTGGAGGTTTTGTAAAAAACGATCTTCCAGTCGCTGATAAAATTTCTGCAAGCGTTGACGAAATACAACACCGATGACCAACATAGCCACCAAAGTACCCCCCACCGCTATCCAAAAACTAAAGAGTTGGCGAAGCATAAAACCTACCAATAACACCGCAATGGCATTTCGGGCGATCTCCAGCATCACCAATGGACCGTGACTGTACTTTCTGTCTAACCATAAAGCTGCATAAGCACTTTTACTCATTTTCTTTACGGTCAATGCCCAAATAAATGGTGCCATCACAATTAAACCAATAAATGCAGCAATGATCTTAGCAGTTAATGGATCTGTGATTGACTTTTGCAAGAAAGGCTCCAAGAAATACGCTACCAACAAACTCAATGCGATCATGATCACGCCATTGAGAATAATGATCTGGATATAAAAATGCAGTAATCGTTTCCAATTGCTTTCACTTTCGATGATCTGAGAACTACTGCTATATTTCTCCAGACCTGTGATCCATTTTTCAGGTAAGACTTTTAATAGAAACTGATACAATGGTTCTGCCAGCTTGATCATGTATGGAGTAGTAAATGTAGTGATCACTGAAACCCCAACAGCGATAGGATATAAATATGAACTGGTAACTTCTAAAGACACTCCTAAAGTTGCAATGATAAAAGAGAACTCCCCGATTTGCGACATACTGGTTCCTGCCTGTACAGCTTGCTTCAATGGTCTACCTGCTAATAATGCACCACCGGCAACAAAAATGGTTTTCCCGAATATTACTGAAAGGGTAAGGATCAAAACGGGAATAGCATAATCCACCAATATCTGCGGATCGATCAACATTCCAACTGATACAAAGAATATCGCTCCAAAAAGATCTTTCACTGAAGTAATCAGGTGTTCAATTTTATGCGCCTGTGTTGTTTCTGCCAGAATAGATCCCATAATAAAAGCCCCAAGTGCCGCAGAGAAACCGACCTGATCGGCTAGTACTACCATTCCTAAACATAGCGCCAGTGAAAGCACCAATAAGGTTTCACTATTTAAAAAGCGACTTACTTTTTTAAAGAAAGTAGGTAGTAAAAAAATACCCATCAAAAACCATAGACATAAGAAGAAAAGAAGCTTCCCGATCGATAGGAACATTTGTGTGCCTTCAAATTGCTGACTGACTGCTACGGTTGATAATAAAACCATCAAGAGAATCGCTACCAGATCTTCGATAACAAGTACTCCAATAACGAGACTGCTAAATTGTTTTGTTTTCAAACCCAGTTCATCAAATGCACGAAAGATGATCGTAGTAGAAGATATCGCTATGATGCCACCTAAAAACATGCTATCCATGTTTGACCAGCCCAATACCTGACCCATCCCATATCCCAACATCATCATGAATGATAATTCAGTAATACCGGTAATGGCTGCTGAACCACCCACTTTCACCAACTTTTTGAAACTGAATTCCAATCCCAATGCGAACAACAAAAACACCACACCTATCTCAGCCCATATCTTAATACCTTCCACATCACCAATCGTGGGAAACAATTTGAAATTAGGACCAACAAGTAGTCCCGCAATGATATATCCCAGTACAACGGGTTGTTTTAACTTCTTGAAGAAGATCGTAATAATTCCTGCTGCACCCAAAATCAGTGCCAGGTCTTTGATCAAAACAGGTAAATGCGCCATAATCCGTTCTTTTTGTTATACAATCTTGCTACTATCGAATGGCGAGAATATACAAAAAAATCGGGAATCGTTTATGAATTGAGTAAACGTTCGAGTACATGATGTACGGCCGGACAAAAAGTGGAGTTCTTAATAGTAATAGCAGGACGTTTGATCAGTACATCTTCATCGGTATAAGGAAATCTTTTGCAATCAGAAGGTCTGTCCTCATAGATGCTGCAATAATTATCAGCACCTAAGAACGGACAGGGTTTTGTTTTGGTAACATAGTCACCATCTGTATCAAGATCAAGATAGGTATCAATGAATACACTTTCTTTTAATCGAAGTGCTTTACTGATACGTTTGATATCCGGCGTTTTAAATCTGGGTGAGTAGTTTTTACAACAGTTGGCGCAAGTCAGACAATCAATTTTTTCAAAGGCTTCTTCGTGTAAGTCGGGGAGCACTTTCAATACTTTATTCTTATCTGCGCGTTGCAGAAATTGTTTGTATTGTTTTTGATGATCAGCACTTAATTTTTCCCAGGGCTCCATGTCAATTTTACAATAAAGTTAAACAGTTCTTCACAAACACGTTTATGCTAACAACAAGTAACACAACATAGCAATCATTAAAACAACAAACCAGAAAATCATTCCCAACACATTCGCTACTATGACCATGAAGAGATCTCCCCAACCTTTGAGATTCAAAAAGCCTTTATAGGCATAACAAGTATAGATAAACTGAACTAAGATATTCCCCAATGCGATGATCATCATTTTCTCTGAGGGGAGAATGGACATCAGTGGTAAAAAAACGATACTACTGAATAAGGACAAAAAACAAGTTAACATGAGATAGGCTACGAGGTGTTCGGCATAGTTGTATCGCTTTCCTTTGAAGACCAACCAAAAACCTAACGCCATCAATGGTGCTGTAATAAAAACTACCACATTCATCTTTCTTTCTGTAAACTCATTGAGTTTGGCCTGTTTTTCCGCTAGAGAGATCATGATGGCCTTTTTCTTTTGTGTATTAGCAGAAGCGATTTGTTCTTTATAGATAGACTCGGCTCCCTGCATTGGATGAAAGATAGAGCTCATGAAAACCGTGATACCCAATACCAAAAGCAAGAGTGTAAAAGGATTGAAATATTTTTTGCGCTTTCCTTCTACAATATATTCTCTGAGTACGGTGGCAGGTCGTACGACCAAATCTCTCAATAAGACCAATGCCCCCTTATCTGTATGTGTAAATGCATGAAAAAATTCATGTACCAAGTGTTTTACATTGAACCGATGTATAGCAGTGGATTGACCGCATTGAGGACAATGTTTAAAAGAAGGATCTAGTTGCGACCCACAGTTGGAACATTTCAGGGCACTCATGTGTTATATTATAGAATTAAAAATATTTAATTAATTGGATTCACAGCTTATCAACCGGGTAAACAAAAGATGAATTTTCACGTTTGGTAGACTTACCTTTGCCGCGTTTAAAATTCTGCCTTTGGGGCGGTTATTTCTGTCTAATCACTTAAGTCTACCAATATTATGAATCTTTTCGAACAGCAGTCAGCCGAATTTCAAACAAGACATATCGGACCCAATCAAGCCGATACTGAGTCCATGCTCAAAACCATCGGTCTTTCTTCGATGGAAGAATTGATCAGCAAAACCATTCCTGATAGTATCCGTATCAAGAAACCATTGGGAATTCCTGCTGCCGTAAGTGAGTTCACTTATTTGACAGAGTTGAAAAAAGTCGCTTCAAAAAATAAACTCTATAAGAATTATATCGGTCAGGGTTACTATGGTACCATTACACCCAGTGTGATCCTGCGTAATATTTTTGAAAATCCGGGATGGTATACCCAATACACGCCGTATCAGGCAGAAATATCTCAGGGTCGTTTGGAAAGTTTATTGAACTACCAAACCATGGTAGCAGACCTTACAGGATTACCGATCTCTAATGCTTCTTTGTTGGATGAAGCAACAGCAGCAGCTGAAGCAATGGCCATGATCTTCCATCACATCAATAAAACAGATGTGATCAGCAGACCTAAGTTGTTTGTGGATCAACACACTTTCCAACAAACCATTGATGTATTGATCACACGTGCTGAGCCGATCGGTATTGAGATTGTGGTGGGTGATTATCAAACTGCGACGATCGATGATACCTATTTTGGTGCATTGATTCAATATCCGAACAGTAAAGGTTCTGTGCATGATTATAAAACTTTCATTGATAAAGTACATGCTGCGGAAGGATTGGTGATCATGGCAACTGATCTGCTGGCACTCACTGTATTAACAACACCGGGTGAGCTGGGCGCAGATGTTGCTGTAGGTAGCGCACAACGCTTTGGTGTTCCGATGGGTTTTGGCGGACCGCATGCTGCTTTCTTTGCCACTAAAGATGATTTCAAAAGAGGAATTCCCGGTCGATTGATCGGTGTGAGCATTGATGCACAAGGTAACCGTGCATTACGTATGGCATTACAAACAAGAGAGCAGCACATCAAAAGAGAAAAAGCCACATCCAATATTTGTACAGCGCAGGCATTGTTGGCCAACATGGCTGCGATGTATGCAGTGTACCATGGTGCAAGTGGATTGAAAAATATCGCGACACGTGTACACCAGTTAACACAAGCACTGGCGGGTGGTCTGAAGTCACAAGGAGTAACCTTGCATAATGAACATTATTTTGATACCCTGCATGTGTCAGGTATCGACATCAATACCCTGAAGAAAAATGCGGAAGCAGCAGCCACCAATTTCTTCTATACACAGGATGCAGTTGTGATCAGTTTAGATGAAACAACATCGGTAGATGATGTGAATCATGTATTGGACATCTTCGCACAAACAACCGGTAAAAAAGCAGAGACAGTAACAACTGCAAATCTGTCAACTGTCAACTACCAACTACCCACTTCTCTTCAGCGCACATCCGCCTACCTCACCCACCCTGTCTTCAACACACACAGAAGTGAGAGTCAGATGATGCGTTATATCAAACAACTGGAGAACAAAGATCTTTCATTGAATACCAGTATGATCAGTTTGGGTAGTTGTACCATGAAGCTGAATGCGGCAAGTGAAATGATTCCGGTGAGCTGGCCTGAGTTCGGAGGATTACATCCTTTTGTTCCTGCTTCACAAACTGCAGGTTACCAGCAGATCATCAGTGAATTGAATGATTATCTCTGTAAAGTAACCGGATTTACAGCTTGCAGCTTACAACCCAATAGCGGTGCACAAGGTGAATATGCAGGTTTGTTGACCATTCGTGCATATCATGCAGCCAGAAATGAATCACATAGAAATATTGTGTTAATTCCGATCAGTGCACACGGAACCAATCCTGCCAGTGCGGTGATGGCCGGTTTTAAAGTAGTGGTAGTGAAATGTGATGATGCAGGTAATATTGATGTAGCAGATCTGAAAGCAAAAGCAGAACAATACAAAGATGCACTGGGTGCTTTGATGGTGACATATCCTTCTACACATGGAGTGTTTGAAGAAACCATCAGAGATATCTGTCAAACCATTCATGATAATGGTGGATTGGTATATATGGATGGTGCAAATATGAACGCGCAGGTTGGACTGACGAGTCCGGGTATGATCGGCGCAGATGTTTGTCACTTGAACCTGCACAAAACATTCTCTATTCCACACGGTGGTGGCGGACCGGGCATGGGGCCTATCTGTGTAAATGATAAGCTGGCCCCCTATTTACCAGGACATACTGTTTTAGGTAACCCGAATCTGGCAGTGAGTGCAGCACAATATGGTTCAGCAAGTATCTTGTTGATCAGTTATGCATATATCAAAATGTTGGGTGAAGAAGGTATCCGTCAATCTACCGAGTATGCGATTTTGAATGCCAACTACATGAAGGCAAGACTAGAGCAGTACTATAAAATATTGTATACCGGTAAGAACGGAACCTGTGCACATGAATTTATTGTAGACCTACGTCCATTCAAGCAAAGTGTAGGGATCGAAGCTGAAGATGTGGCGAAGCGTTTGATTGATTATGGATTCCACGCACCAACCATGAGTTTCCCGGTACCGGGTACGATCATGATCGAGCCGACAGAAAGTGAAGACAAGGGAGAACTGGATCGTTTCTGTGATGCTTTGATCTCTATCTACAAAGAAATCAAAGCCATCGAAGATGGTAAGGCAGATAAGACAGACAATCCATTAAAGAATGCACCACACACGCAAGCGGTGATTTGTGCAGACGAATGGAATCATGCTTATAGTCGTCAGGAAGCAGCATTCCCATTGTATTATGTAACACAGAATAAATTCTGGCCAAGTGTTGCCAGGGTGAACAATACACATGGTGATCGAAACCTGATCTGTACATGTGAGCCGGTTTCTTCTTACATGTCTGAATAAAATGCGCAAGATATTTTGGCATAAAAGCTACGGTTCAAACCGTAGCTTTTTTTATGCTTCCATGGCTACCAACTGTTTCTCTAAAATGAGGATGAGCTTTTGTTTATCAGACAAAGCAGCTTCCATATGTTCCACTTGTTTTCTCAACAAATGAATAATTTCCTGCTGTGGAGACCCATAAAACATGGACTCCTCCTCAACTGTATCAAATACTTGTGCTCCTACTTCGCGGTACTTTGTATTGAGCATTTGTCCATCACCGGAAAGTAGCCAAGTCATATTGAGTTCAGGAAAACGTTGTTCGATCTTGCGGAGAATATTTCCGCCGAAAGAACCCTTATTCTTTCGCTGTTTTCCTAAATAGCCATTGGATAAGCCACATTCCATTTCAACCGTTCTGGCTTTTAGTTGCTTGAAATGCATGAATTCATAGAATCTTTCAGGTACTGTCATTGTGTATAATTGTTTAGAAAGAAAACGATACTTCCATAGAAATCATAGAAAAGCTTCGATAGCTTTGTGTTCTATTGAAGCTGAACGAAGAAACCGATAAAACATAAATACCACAATAGGTATTTATACCTGATTTACCTTGAATCATTCCGCAGGAAAAACCTTTACAAGGTAAATATGCAACCACTCCCATTTCGTCAGTAAGCACCTGCCGCAACTCTTCGCGATAGAAGTATTGATTTGATATTTCAATTTCATCGGTATGAAAAAAACAGATTATCCTGAATGGGAAATGTACTCCAGATCATTAACGAATGAGGAACATGCAAATCCTAACCTCGTTTTAGAAAAACTATTTGATTTTGCGCATCTTCCTGAGTGGCGACAAATTCTTTGGGATTGGTTAAAGATGACGGTGAGCAGTTCGTATCATGCAGAAACTACAACATCATCAGAGAGAGCTTCCATATTATTTGTGTATGAGCAACTACAAAAATTGATAGAGGCTTCCCATCTGATACATGTTCAGCAAAAGATAGCTAAGGAAGTATTGAAAGAAAAGGAAAGACATATCTTCTGATCAGATCCAATCTCTATCACATATTTATGTGAGTAATACAGTAAGTACTTGTATATCAGCACTCATTGAAAATACAATCGGTCTTATGGCATCATGAATGGCTTGTATTCGGATTAGCAGCACTATAGCTTTGCAATCCGAAAACAACAACATGAAACATAAAATTTGGTTATCTATTCTGTTGATCAGTGGCTTCACACTGCAACAAGAATTACAAGCACAAGGATTTCTCAAAAAATTAAAAGACAAGGTTGAGAAAAAAGCAGAAGATATTTTAGATAAAAAAGCAACCGATAAGGCAGGTAACGCTGTACCATCTACCGGCAATCCTCAAACAGGTAATGGCCCTTCAACCGGAACTTCAAAAAATGGAAGACCGGTTAACAAGACCGGAGAAGGATTAAAAAATTCATCGGTACCGGATGTACTTCAACAAATTCAAGAAGCCGATGCCGCCTATGATCAACAGCAGTTTGGCGAAGCAAGATTTTCTGTTCAACAAGCATTATTAGGCGTTGAACTGCAAATCGGTAAATCACTGCTGGAATCTTTACCCAATGAAATAAATGGCTTACCTAAAGACTCTACCGAAGATCGCGTGATGAGTACACGTTACGGCTGGGCAAACCTTTCCATTCAACGCATCTACCAAAAAGAAGATCAACAACTCAATATGTTGATCGGCAACAACGCTATGTACAGCGGCATGTTAGATATGTATTTCGGATTTGCTGCTACACAATCCAATGGTGACACACAAAACACCAAGCAAATTCGTATCAAAGGAAATAAAGCGATCATTCAATTTGAAGAAAGAGAAGGTTATACGGTCTTAATGCAACTTGGACAATCAGGTATGATCACTTGGAAAGCCATCAACTTTCAAACAGAAAAAGAAGTGATGGATGCTATTCAGCAATTCGATATCGACCACATCAAAAAAACAATGGGCGAAAACTAATCCCAAAAAAGAAAAAAAATGAAAAAGATCATTTGCTATATCCTTTTATCAGTTACTGTCACCGGCATATCTGCACAGGATTTTAAAAATAACATGACACAGGCAAAAAGTCATTATACTGCCGGAAAATTACAGGACGCACATTTTGCATTACAACAAATGATGCAAGACCTCGATATCACCACCGGTAGAGAAGTACTGAAGTTATTCCCAACAATGCTGGATACACTCACAGCTCTTCCTAAACAACAGGAAGTATATGGTAACAGTCAATTCACCGGTGTAACCATTGAAAAAAATTACGGTATCACACAAAAGAAAGCCACACTTGCTGTGGTGATCAATTCTCCCTTATTGAATAGCCTGAATGCCTATATCACTTCTCCCCTTCTTACCGGAGATCCGAATACGCGTATTGTGAAGATCGGACAATACAAAGCCCGTCTTACCAAAGAATCAGAAGAAGATCATTATAAACTTGAAGTACCAATGTCCAATGCATTACTCACGCTGACTGTTTCAAAAACGACAGAATCAGAAATACTGGCTTGGGGAAATACTTTGCCGCTGGAGAAAATAGCTGTACTGGTCAAATAACGGATTCAACTTCTTGAAACGGTAAAAACCTTGACGCTATCGGTCAAACCATTTGCGGTACCTACTGTTATGTGTTATATTTATAGACTAAAATATAACCAACATGGACCAGCAAATCATCCATCTCTACGACGAGTATACACATAAACCACTTCCACGCGAGGTTTTTTTGAAACGATTGGCAGTATTAGCAGGTAGTACTGCTGCTGCCATGGCCATTCTTCCGATGTTGGAAAACAATTATGCGGTAGCTGCTACGGTACCTGAGCAAGACATTGAGTTACATACAGAAGACATTACCTATCCTGCAGGAGAGGTAACAATGAAAGCTTATCTCGCCAAACCAAAAAGAGAAGGCAAGTATGGAGCTGTGATCATCATCCATGAAAATCGTGGTTTGAATGATCATATCCGTGATGTGGCACGTCGTGCTGCAAAAGCTGGCTTCATTGCTATAGCACCTGATGCATTATCGGCAGCCGGTGGAACGCCCACAGATCAGGATCAGGCCAGACAATTGTTCAGCCAGATCGATACCAAACAGAACCTGATCAATTTTACGAAAGGATTTGATTACTTGAAAAGCAGAAAAGATTGTAATGGCTTTACAGGTTGTGTTGGCTTTTGTTGGGGTGGCGCTTTGGTCAATCAATTAGCAGTGAATGTTCCTGACCTGAAAGCAGCCGTTGCTTTTTATGGCAGACAAGCGGATGTGGCAGATGTACCCAAGATCAAAGCAGCTTTACAATTACATTATGCCGGACTGGATGAACGCATCAATGCCGGTATACCTGCTTATGAAGAAGCCCTGAAGAAAAACAATATCAAATATGAACTCTATCTCTATGAAGGTGTCAACCATGCTTTTCACAATGACACATCAGGAGCACGATACAATGAAGCAGCCGCGAAACTAGCCTGGAAAAGAACACTCGACTTTTGGGCGGCTAACATGAAATAAATTTATTTTCTCTACGCACAACCCTCATCGGTTTTGTATTGTTAATTGTACTAAATATAAACGAATGATAGCAACCAAAGCATATGCAGCTCCGGATCCAAAATCACCTTTAGGTCCGTTTTCACTGGAAAGAAGAAATCCCGGTCCAAAAGATGTTCAAATAGAAATCTTGTACTGTGGCGTTTGTCACTCAGATATCCACCAGGTTCGCGATGAATGGGGTGGTTCAATTTTCCCGATGGTACCCGGACATGAGATCGTAGGACGTGTAACACAGGTAGGTAATGATGTCACCAAATTCAAAGTAGGCGACCTAGCAGGCGTTGGATGTTTTGTAGATTCTTGTCGCACTTGTGAGAATTGTAAATCAGGCATCGAGCAATACTGTGAAGAAGGTATGGTCGGCACTTACAATGGACGAGAAAGAGGCACCAATGCTCCTACCTATGGTGGCTATTCAACACAGATCGTTGTAGATGAAGATTATACATTACGTATTTCCGAAAAACTTCCACTGGAAGGTGTAGCACCTTTGTTATGTGCAGGTATCACTACCTATTCTCCACTGAGACATGTAGGTGTTACCAAAGGACATCGAGTTGCCGTATTGGGATTGGGAGGATTAGGCCACATGGCAGTAAAGTTTGCAGCATCCTTTGGAGCAGAAGTAACGATGCTGAGTTCATCTCCTTCCAAAGAAGCAGATGCTAAAAAGTTAGGTGCGCATCACTTCGCATTGACATCAGATGCAAATACCATGAAGAAACTGCAGAATCATTTTGACTTTATCCTCAATACTGTTTCTGCTCCACATGATTACAGTACTTATCTGAATTTGTTACGTACCAATGGTACCATGATTGTTGTGGGTGTACCTCCTAGTCCGTCAGAAGTTCCTGCATTCAACCTGATCATGAAAAGAAGAAGTATCATCGGATCACTGATCGGTGGTATCAAAGAAACACAGGAAATGTTAGACTATTGTGCTGAACACAATATCGTTTCTGATGTGGAAGTCATTCCCATGCAGCAGATCAATGAAGCGTATGAAAGAATGTTGAAAGCAGATGTACGATACAGATTTGTGATCGATCTGGCATCCATAAAATAATAGATAATAGCCATTGGGCGCTTGGTGAAAAGTATTCAAACTACTTTTTTACCAAGCGCCTTTTTATTGACTATTCGCTTTGTCTTACTGATTCATTTTCAACACGAGGCCATTTCCATGCATACCAAATAATCAGTCCAAGCAAAATAACTTCCACTACAGCACCCAATATCATGTGTATCCAAGCTTCCCCTGCCAGATTATACAGTGTATAGGGAATATATATTGCCGCAATGATCATATTCAACTTGCGATTGACCTTAGCGGGTAAAACAACTGAAAGAAAAATCATCAGTGCTGAAATCGTCAATGATATGAGTGCTATCGAAAGAAATCCAGGCGTGATATCAAATACATATACCCTTCCATTTTGAATATCTCCAATCTTACCCGGCATATATAAATGAAAATAATCGACATAGATATAGAGAAACATCAAACTCGTCCATAAGGATGCCAGTTTCAGCTGTGTGCTTACTTTTATTTCCTTTAGTTCACTTTGTTGTGTATGCATAGCATTTCTATTAAAAATTAAATCCTACATGTAATCCCGGTTCACCGAATACAAACTTTGACCATTTATCATCCAATTGTTTGAATCCATTGGGCAATGTGGTGTGATACGCTCGATGGGTAATGGCTAATGATGGTTGAATAAAAAAACGATCCTTAAACAATTTCACATGATACCCTACACGATAGGTATTGAAGATCTGAAAACCATTGTCGATCTTTTTATCTTGACGATTCTTAAAGCTTTGCCAAGTAGGCATCACATTCAATTCAGCATACCAGTTGTTGGTAAAGAATCGCTGGTAAGATAGAGATACTCCATACTCACGAACATAACCGGGAAATTCTTCTTCCTTCTTTCCATATGCGTTGTTCAGAAATGGATGGATACCATTGGGCCAGGCATATTTCCAAGTTTTGGGTTCGATCGTAATCACATCTTTGCCTGTGATACGATAACCGATATTGAGTTGAAAAAAATCGGGACTGTTGGTCGTAGCTAAATTACCTAATAAAAACAAAGTACTACCGACAAACCATTTCTTATGTGCGGTATCTGTTGATGCGTACTGTGCTTTGAGTTGAAGCGTACTAAACATCATGAAGACAAAACCCATGAATAAAACTTTCTTTTGCATATCCTTTTAATTAGGTTTAAATGATATTGCAAAGAAAGAGGGACTATAAACTTCCACTCGTTCACTTAAGTTAACTAATAAAAAGCAGTCTTTACTTTTTCACAGAAATCCTTGCCCTTAAACGGCTTAAGGATTGTGGTTGTATACCTAAATAACTTGCCAACTGGTGTTGTGGTACACGCTGAATAAGGTCAGGTCTTTTTTCTAGTAGATTCAAATAGCGTTGTTCAGGAGAAGAGGTTTTAAACTCATCAAAATCCATTCGCTCTTTCGCCAAGAGTTCTTCGGATAACTTCTTACACAGGGACTCAAACTTGGGAAATTTAGCATTGACCTCTGCTTCCATATCTGAGTTGGAAATGAGCAGTATGCAGTCTTCAGTACAACTCACATAATATTCAGAAGGTGTTTGAGTAATCACACAAGGAGGTGTCAAAGCTTCCATTTCGGTGTAGAAAGCGGTGGTTTTTTCCTCGGCATCAATTTCATAATAGGTGCGAATACAACCTTTGAGTACAAAGTAGCTTTCCTTTGATTTTTGTCCTTCTTTGAGTAAGATCGTTCCTTTTTTTACGGAATGAAAAATATCTAAAGAAACAATTGCGTTTTTTTCTTCTTCAGTTAGTGCGACGTATTTGGAGAGGAAGTTGAAGAGTAGGGTTTGCATGGAGATTTTAATTATGACTTTTGTAGACTTACTTGCTGTTAATGAATATATGAACTTTTTTGAGATGTGGTTTATAGGATAATTTTTATCAACTTAACAAACATCAGTGAGGATAATATAAATCACAGGCCACAATAAAGTTGCTTGAATCAAATAAGTATTAAAGTCCTTGAAAAAAATAATAAAGTTCTAAACCGCCACCGCAGCACTCTCATGATAATGCAGAAAAGAAGCAAACTCATCCCCAGACCAATGTTTCTTTTCTTCAATCCAGGTACAGAGATGATTTTTGACGCCGGTTAATTTTTGCCAGGCTTGTTGTAGAATAAGGGGTTCATTGGAAGGTCTGAGCGGACTGGTGGTGGTTGCCAATTCAGCAACGATCTCACCACGCATATTGCGAAAAGTATCTTTGAAAAATTTTCCTACCGGAGAATCGGTGGCACCAAACACACAATTACCCAATACCAATCCCAACACACGATCTTGTTCTGTATTCAAAATAATATTGAGGTGCAAATACGCAACGGTCATGCCGTGTTGATCAAGTATAGGTGTCATGGCTGCAGTTAATTAGGGACGCCAATGTAGACTTTTCACCCAGTTCCTACCTATACTCCTACAAGACTTAATACTAAGTTTACAATAAGATAACATTAGAACCCAATGCCCCTATTTGTTATTTTCGCAAAAAATTGTATATGGGAGTAGCTGATCAATTAGCACAATTAAAAGCAGAAAAATCTGCTGCCAATTTAAAAGCCGGACAAGATTTTCTGGCCACCAACAAACTAAGAGCTGAAGTAACCGAGTTACCCAGCGGATTACAATACGAAATCCTGACAGAAGGCACAGGTGCCAAGCCACAAGCGCACAATGAAGTGACTTGTCATTATCATGGCACTTTGATCGATGGAACGGTATTCGATAGTTCTGTACAAAGAGGAAGACCCGCCGCCTTCCCACTCAATATGGTCATCAAAGGTTGGACAGAAGGATTACAACTCATGCCAACAGGAAGTAAATGGCGTTTCTTCATCCCACCCCACCTCGCCTACGGAGATCGTCAAGTAAGCGCGCAGATCGGGCCGAATTGTACGTTGGTGTTTGATGTAGAATTAATCAGTTTTAGATAGGTTTATAGCTGCAAGCTTCAAGCCGCAAGCTGCAAGTAAGAATACATACTTGTGGCTTGCAGCTTGTAGCGTACTTTACCCATCCTTCACAGATGCTTAACTTGTAAACGCGATATAAGCCCTATATAAGCCCTATTTAACCCCATTATAAGCCCATCCTTTTAGAGCGGTCTTATATAGTGAGGGTATACTGATTTCAGTGTTTATACAGGGTCTTTAGCTGTTGAACCGGTACGGAGCTAGTGGTATATGATGTACTTGGAATAGGAGGTTTGAACTGCAAGCTTCAAGCCGCAAGCTGCAAGTAAGAATACATACTTGTGGCCTGCAGCTTGCAGCGTGTAGCCTGTAACTTATCACTGCTTCAGCGCCTTCGCATATACCTCCAACACTCGCTTCCTCGCAACATCATGCGGTACAATGGGTTTGGGGTAGCTGAATTCATTGAGTTCGGGGACCCACTTGCGGATGTATTTGAGATCCTTGTCAAATTTTTCAGTTTGTAAGGCCGGATTGAAGACCCTGAAATAGGGAGCAGCATCACAACCACTGCTGCTGGCCCATTGCCATCCGCCATTATTGGCGGCGAGATCAAAGTCTAATAATTTCTGCGCGAAATAAGCTTCTCCCCAACGCCAGTCGATCAACAAATGTTTGGTGAGAAAAGATGCCACGATCATACGAACACGATTGTGCATATAACCGGTGGTATTCAATTCGCGCATACCGGCATCTACAATAGGGTAACCCGTAGTGCCATTACACCAATGTGCAAATTCCGCTTCATTGTTTCTCCATTCAATACGATCATATTCTTTTTTGAACGACTCCCCTTTTCCTACATGCGGGAAATGCCAAAGAATGGCATGATAAAAATCTCTCCAGATCAATTCATTCACATAAGTATCATTCAACGACAATGCACGCACTGCCAGTTGTCGAATACTCACCGTTCCAAAACGCAGATGCACACCCATTTTGGAAGTACCATTTTCCAATGCCGGAAAATCTCTGTTGGCACTGTATTGTTTGATGATGCTCTCTTGTAATTGCTTAGTTGGAAAAGGAAGATCCACTGCTGTAAAACCCATCGATTGCAAGGAAGGAATTTCTTTCACCGACTGCTGATAAAAATACGCATTGTATTTTTCAACAGGATACGATTTTACATGAAAAGGTTTCAAGGCCGCTCTCCATTTTCTTCCATAAGGTGAAAACACCGTGTAAGGTTTTCCGTCATCTTTCACCACTTCCGATTTTTCAAAGATCACCTGGTCTTTAAACGTTTGGAAACCAATTCCTTTGGATTGTAAGAAAGCAGCGATCGCATCATCTCTTTCTTTGGCATAAGGTTCATAATCGTGGTTGGTGAAAACAGTTTCGATATCGTAGACTTCTGTCAGCTGTTTGTATACGTCCATCGGAAAACCATAATACACTTCCAGACTGCTTCCCATAGCGGCCAATTGCGCTTGCATTTCCGTAAGTGCAGCATGAATAAATTCCACACGACGATCTGCTTTGTCTTCGAGTTGATCCAGAATATTGCGATCAAAAATGAATATAGGAAGTACGGGAACACCTGTTCTCAGTGCATGGTACAATGCTGCATTGTCTGTTAAGCGAAGGTCCCTGCGGAACCACATGACCTGTATGCGAGGTTTCATGAATTTTTTGTTTTGTAACAGTTGGGGATTTTAAAAGTTTACCTATCGGTAAACTTTTACTGTAAGACTTACTATTAAATAGATAAACACTTAATTCTTTTATTTTTCGCTCTTGGCCGCTGGGCCTCGTCCCTACTTCCGGGCTGCATTGGCCTCTGATCAAATCTGCTGCGCATGATTTGATCTATCATCGCTTCGCTTGATACCGACCCCAATGAGGCCCGTCCGTAGGGACTGGTTAGAGGTTTATGCTATATGGTTTTACTGCATTATACCCTCTAAAAATTATGTTCTGATTTCAACATTTTATAGAGACGAATTGATGTTGCGTTAGTGTAATGACTATTGCCTAGCTGTTTCACCCATTTGATGCCGTGGATGGCGTTGGTGAGGAATAGTTCCGAGGCTTCTAGTAATTCATCTACGGTGATCATGCCTTCTTCTACCGGTATATTTTCTTTTCGAAGCAGGTGTAACAAATGTCTGCGCATAACACCGTTTACCGGACCTTCTGTTAACGCAGGCGTTTTGATACTTCCATCTTTCACGATGAATACATTCGCGATGGTGGCATCTGCCACTCGGTTGTCAGGATTGAGCAGTATCGCATCATTCAAGTGATGTTCTTTTGCCCAGAGTGCACCCATCAAATAAGGCAAATAATTATTGCTTTTGATGGATGAAAAAAGATCGGCCGTTTTTCGTGCGTCTTTATAAATATCCAATACCAATCCATTTTCATTCAATTCCTGTGTAGCAGGTTGTAGTGGCCAACTTTGGATCAAAAAAAACGGGTAATGATTTTGTTCGTCATAAATACCGCCATCACCTCTTGTCACGGTAACGCGTACGCGGGCTCTTTTGGCATGTCCGTTTTTTTCTACAACGGATAATATCTGTTTCTCTAACCAACCGGCACTGTGATAACCAAGCTTTTTTAAGTGTAGTGTTTCTAAAGAGCTGAACAATCGTTCAAAATGGTAATCAGCGAGCATGATCTTTCCATTGAGTACTTTAATGGTCTCAAAACAACCATCACCATATCTATAAGATCTGTTATTGGGAGAGATCAGCAGTTTGTCTGAACGGAGTATTTGTCCGTCATAAAAAAGAAAATCGCCTTCACGCATACCATCAATTATAGAATGAAGGTAACTTGCTGATTCGAATCAACAAATATGAAGATCAATGCCATGATACAGGTGCTGGAGCAATTGGCCCCACCATCATTACAGGAGAGTTATGATAATGCCGGTCTGATCACCGGATCTGCCTCTTGGGAATGTACCGGAGTTCTCTGCACTTTGGATGCTACCGAAGCTGTGATACTCGAAGCGAAACAAAAAGGTTGTAACCTAGTGGTGGCTCATCACCCGATCATTTTCAGCGGATTGAAAAAATTGAATGGGAAGAATTATGTAGAGAAAGCTGTGATCGCCGCTATCAAACATGATATCGCCATTTATGCCATCCATACCAATCTTGATAATGTTTCATGGGGCGTCAATAATAAAATTGCCGATAAACTGGGATTGATCAACCGAAAGATATTATCACCCAAGCCCGGACAATTGATGAAACTGCACACATTTGTACCCGTGGCACATGCCGAAGATCTGAGAACAGCTCTTTTTGCTGCCGGCGCGGGTGAGATAGGTAAATACAGTCATTGCAGTTTTAATATGGAGGGTACCGGCACTTTTCGGGCGGGAGAAGGGACAGATCCTTTTGTGGGTGAGATCGGTACTACACATTCGGAAAAAGAAATTCGTCTGGAGGTCATTTTCCCGGTGTGGAAACAGCAGGAAATCCTGTCTGCCTTGTTTCAAGCCCACCCGTATGAGGAAGTGGCCTATGATCTGGTAAGCTTAGGCAATGATTATCAAGATATTGGAAGTGGTTTGATCGGAACATTACCCGATCCCATGGAAGAGACCCAGTTTTTACGGATGTTGATGACCAGTTTTGGGCTTTCAATGATCAAACACACCCCATTTTTGGGCAAAAACATCCAAAAAGTGGCGATTTGTGGCGGTTCAGGCAGCTTTTTAACGGGAAAAGCACTGTTTAAAGGGGCGGATATCTATATTTCGGCTGATTTTAAGTACCATGAGTTCTTTGATGCTAATGACCGTATGGTGATCGCCGATATTGGTCATTGGGAGAGTGAGCAGTTCACTACCGACCTCCTGATTGATGTTTTACAGGCTAAATTCCCTACCTTTGCCGTCCTCAAATCTGAAGTAAAAACCAATCCGGTGAACTACTTCACAGGGGAATAACAATCACACAATAAATCACACATACAATATGGCTTCCGTTAAAGACTTTTCGGTTGAAGAAAAACTGGTGAATCTGCTGAAGTTGCAGAAGATCGATAGCAAACTGGATGAGATCCAGATTCTGAAGGGTGAACTTCCGATGGAAGTGAGTGACCTCGAAGATGAGATCCAGGGTTTACAGAGCCGTCAGACTCGTATTGAAGAAGAACTGAATGGTATCACTGAATTCATTGAAAGCAAGAAAGCTGCGATGAAAGAAAGTGAAGCTTTGATCGCTAAGTATGAGAAGCAAAGTGAGAATGTTAAGAACAACCGCGAATTCGAAGCGATCAACAAAGAGATCGAAATGCAACAGCTCGAGATCAAATTGTGTGAAAAGCATATTCGTGATGCGAACGAAGAACTGGCTGATAAAGTAAAAGCTTTAGAAGCTGCTAAAAAGCAGATCGCTGTGAAAGATGGTGTATTGAACCATAAGAAAGGTGAACTGGAAAAGATCATCGCTGATACTGAGAAAGAAGAAACACATTTCAATAAGCAAAGTGCTGAGGCGCGCAGTCATATCGACGAGCGTTTATTGTACAGCTACGATCGTATCCGTAAGAGCTATCGCAATGGCTTGTCTGTTGTGCCTGTAGAGCGTGATGCTTGTGGTGGTTGCTTTAACTCTATTCCTCCTCAGCGTCAGAGTGAGATCCGTTTACACAAGAAGATCATCGTTTGCGAAAACTGTGGTCGTATTCTGGTAGATGCTGATTTGAATGACAGCGTAGAAGTAAAGTAAGAAAAGAATACTTTAAATACTTTGAAAGGACAGCTATTTGGCTGTCCTTTCTTATTTTCGGGCTGCATGAAAATCCGTCTGTCTTTTCTTCTTTCTTTGCTCATCATGATTTCTGTACATGCGCAGAAAGTGTATGATTTCAATGCTACTTGTCAACAAGCGTATCAAGAGATCACAAAATTGAAATTGGTGAAAGGAGAATCCTTGATCGAAAAAGCAAAACAGCAAAACCCCGATAATCTTATTCCGGTCGTATTGGAAAGTTATGTTGATTTCCTCACGCTTTTTTTGAATGAAAATCCGGATGAATATAAAATCTTGTACCCACGCTTTGCTGAGCGATTGAATGTATTGGAACAAGGACCGAGTTCATCGCCATTTCATCGATTTGCGATCAGTACCGTAAGAGTTCATAAAGCTGCATCAGCCATCAAATTTGGAAAAACCTGGGAAGCAGGATGGGATATTCGCAGAGCTTGGTCACTGCTGAAAGACAATAAAAAATCGTTCCCCACTTTTACTGCCGATGATCTGCTCTATGGTACTTTACAAACCATGATCGGAACGATTCCAAAAGGATATAAATGGCTGGCGGGTATTTTGGGGATGCGTGGCTCTGTTACCGAAGGTTTGAAAACAGTCAATGCCTTTGTGAACAGTACTGATGCATATGCAAAAATCTATGCACCGGAAGCTCAGTTCATTTATCCGTATCTCTTGTTCTATATGGACAATAAAAAGGATCAAGCCATTACATTCATTCAGCAAAAGAAATTAGATCTCGTCAACAATCATTTACATGGTTGGATGGCTGCGAATCTTACTTTGAATAATAAACAAGCACAATACACACAGCAGATCGTTCAAAACAGAAATCAATCTACAGAGTATCTGGACATACCCATCTGGGATTTTGAAATGGGTTTTGTGAAAATGTATCAGCTAAAACCTGAAGAAGCCATCCCCTACTTCGAGCGTTTCTTACAGAAATTCAAAGGCAATTTTTATGTCAAAGATGTGTATGACAAAATCAGACTCTGTCATTACATGATGGGACACACTGCTGCTGCCGAGAAAGCAAGACAGATGGTATTGACAAAAGGTGCTACTGATTCTGATGCAGATAAAAAAGCGCTCAAAGATGCCAAAGCCAATTACTGGCCCAATACATTACTACTCAAAGCAAGGCTGCTAAATGATGGTGGCTATCATAAAGAAGCGCTGGCACAGTTGCATGGTAAGACAGAAAATGATTTTGCCAAAGAAGAGGACCGATTGGAATATGTGTATCGTGCTGCCAGAATTTTTGATGATCTGGGAAGAGAAGAAGACGCTATCAATGCATACCTGGCAACCATCAGACTGGGTGAATTCAGAAAAGAATACTATGCTGCACGTGCGGCGGTTCAACTGGGACAATTATATGAAGCCCGTGGACAAAAAGCCCAAGCTATCGTATACTACCAGCGTTGTTTGGATATGGGTGATCATGAATACAAAAATTCATTAGACCAACGTGCAAAATCGGGGATAATGAGATGTAAAGGGGAATGAGGGATTGTATAAATTGCGGAGGGTTGGGTGATCGGGTACTATGTACTATGTACTATGTACTATGTACTATGTACTATGTACTAGGTGCTAGGTGCTAGGTGCTGGGTTGAATGATGACGTTTATCAAATCTGCGATCTGACATCTGAGATCTGAAATTAAATTTTATGTTGAACAAACTCACGATACAGAACTATGCAATTATTGAGGAGATCGAGATCGATTTTTCTCGACAGTTGAATATTATTACCGGTGAAACAGGTGCGGGTAAAAGTATTTTGATGGGAGCATTGAGTTTGATTTTGGGTGAGCGTGCTGATAGTTCGGTACTTGTGAACACGAATAAAAAGTGTTTTATTGAAGGTATTTTTTCTATTGATGATAAACCTGAAGTCATTCAGTTCCTGGAATCCCATGAATTGGATGTTGAGAGTGAATTGGTATTGAGAAGAGAGATCGGTAGTAATGGTAAATCCAGAGCCTTCATTAATGATACACCCGCTTCCTTGCAGCAACTTAGACAACTCGCTTCTTTATTGGTCGATCTTCATCAGCAATTTGATACGCTCGAGTTAGGAGATAGCGATTTTCAACGTGAAGTCATGGATGCGCTGGCAGGTAATCAATCGCTGTTGCATGAGTACCAACAAGTATATCGCGAATGGCAGTTGGTTGTAAAAAAATTAGCCACATTAAAAGATGAGAAATCTGCTTTCACCAAAGAAGCAGATTATCATCAATTTCTTTTCGACGAACTGAATGAACTGTCACTCAAAGAAAATGAACTCGAAGAACTGGATCAGGAACTGAAAGTACTCAACAGTTCAGAAGGCATTAAAGCTGCACTCACAAAAGTATATTTTGACTTACGTGAAAGTGATCAACCTGTAGTTACCTTGTTGAAGCAAATGATTCAACAGTTGCAGCCATTTGCAAGCATGCATAAAAACCTCCAAGGTTTGATTGAGAGATTACAAAGCGCGCAGGTAGAACTACAGGATATTGCATCAGAAACCGATCATATCAATGATGCTGTTGTGTTTGATCAACAACGAATTGAATGGATCAATCAAAGATTGACAGAAGGTTATAAACTCTTGAAGAAACATGGCTTACAGTCTACATCAGACTTATTGGAGCTACAAGCATCACTTGCCAAAAAGCTGGAGGCTGTATTGAATATTGATGATACCATTCAGCAACTCGAAAAGGAAGTATTGCAATTAGAGAAAAAAGCTGATACACTCGCTACGCAGTTATCGACAGCCAGAAATAAACAGATCCAACCCCTGGAAACCAATGTCAACAAGTTGTTACGACAAGTGGGGATGCCCAATGCACAAATAAAAGTATCTATATCCCCCATTGCATTACAACTGTTTGGGAAGGACAATATTGAGTTTCTCTTCGATGCCAATGTGCCTGCAGGACAAGCCGTTCAAACCAACCGTTTTGAGCCGATTCGCAAAGTAGCAAGTGGTGGTGAATTGAGCAGACTGATGTTGTGCATCAAATCACTCGTTGCGAAATCTATCAATCTGCCTACCATGATCTTTGATGAGATCGATACCGGTATTTCAGGTGAAGCTGCCAAGCAAGTTGGGGTGATCATGAAAGAAATGGCATCGGGCAGACAGATCATCTGCATCACCCATCAGCCACAGATCGCCGGAAAAGCAGACGCACATTTCTTTGTTTATAAAGAGATCGTGAACGATGCTGTGAAAACAAATATCAGAATGCTGAATCAGGATGAGCGTATCACTGCCATTGCCAGAATGTTGAGTGGAGAAAAACCAACGGCTGCCGCACTGGAAAATGCCAGAGAAATGATCATGAATTAGAGATTTAGCTGATATTCTATACATTTACCCTTCAAACATTGACTAAAACATAGATTATGGCTTATAACCTGCTCAAAGGAAAACGCGGTATCATTACCGGTGCTCTTGATGAAAATTCTATTGCCTGGAAAGTAGCTGAGAAAGCTCATGAAGAAGGCGCCACTTTCGTTCTAACAAATGCACCTATTGCCATGCGCATGGGTGAGATCAATAAACTGGCTGAAAAAACCAATTCACAGATCATTCCTGCGGATGCAACGAGTGTAGAGGAACTGACTACCCTGTTTACACAATCACAGGAAGTATTGGGTGGCAAAATCGATTTCGTATTGCACTCCATTGGTATGAGTGTGAACATTCGTAAGAAAATTCCTTACACAGAATCTAATTACGATTATTTCATGAAGGGAATCGATGTTTCGGCGATGTCTCTCCATAAGATGTTATCTGTTGCCAGAAAATTAGATGCCATCAATGAATGGGGAAGTGTGGTTGCATTGACCTATATGGCTGCACAAAGAACATTCCCTTTTTATACGGATATGGCAGATATCAAAGCGATGTTGGAATCGATCGCGCGTAGCTTTGGTTATCATTATGGTTTGGAGAAGAAGATCAGGATCAATACCGTTTCACAGTCTCCTACCAAAACCACGGCGGGTACCGGTATCAAGGGCTTTGGTGACTTCTTCGATTTCGCAAATGCCGTAGCACCCTTAGGAAATGCCAGCGCTGAAGATTGCGCCAACTATTGTATCACTTTATTCTCAGACCTCACCCGTATGGTGACCATGCAAAATCTCTTCCATGATGGTGGTTACTCTACAACAGGAGTAAGTATGGAAGTGATGACGAAATTGGGTGTTGAATAATCATACATCTTTGATTTTTTGATCTTTAATTTCTTGATGTAAGAAATACAGATCGAAAAATCAAAGATCAAAAAATCAAAGATCATATGAACTGGATCGAAATCGTAGGCTATCTCGGCTCCTTTCTTACCTCTATTACTTTCATACCCCAGGTGTATAAATCCTGGCAATCGAAAAGTGTAGGAGACCTGAGTATTTGGATGATCCTGATCGTAGTTACCAGTACCATTGTATGGTTGGTATATGGATTCGCCATTGAAAGCGGTCCTGTGATCGTAGCCAACTTCGTCGTATTATCACTTACGTTGTTGCTGCTTTATTTTAAGCTTACTTTTAAGAAAGAGAAAAGTTAATGGCTTATAGTTCATAGCGTATAGATGTTTTACTATAAGCTATGAACTATAAGCCATTAGCAAAAAAAGCCACCTCTACACAAGGTGGCTTTTTCGTATCACGGAGAGCGGAATATTAGTATTCATCTTCATTGAACATGAAGTCTTCCTGACTTGGATAATCAGGCCAGATGTCTTCTATGCTCTCGTACACTTCTCCCTCATCTTCCAATTCCTGGAGATTTTCAACCACTTCAATAGGTGCACCACTTCGAATAGAATAATCGATCAGTTCATCTTTGGTAGCAGGCCAAGGGGCTTCTTCCAGGTAACTTGCCAATTCTAATGTCCAGAACATAACTTACCTTTTAATTTTTTGCAAATGTAACCGTATATATGAAACCACCAAATATGACAGTCCACACTGTGTAAAGAAATGTTTAAAAATAGGCCGATATGAAGCCCTGTGTCGTAGGTTTGTAAGCAAAACAGCGTAGAATTCATGCTAAAAGCAGTCAACATCACCCGGAAATATGGTCAGCTCGAAGTACTAAAAGGTGTAGATATTGAGGTGAAACAGGGCGAAATGGTGAGTATAGTGGGTTCTTCTGGTGCGGGAAAAAGTACACTCCTTCATATTTTAGGTACGCTCGACAGACCTGATTCCGGCTCCATCTGGCTAAACGATCAATCAATAGATCATTTAAAAGGGGAAAAACTAGCAGCTTTTCGCAACCGGCATATTGGTTTTGTGTTTCAATTTCATCATTTATTACCGGAATTTTCTGCTCTTGAAAATATTTGCATTCCTGGTTGGATCGCAAATAAGCCCAAAAAAGAAATAGCCAAAAGAGCCCTTGAATTATTATCACTTTTAGGATTGGCAGATCGTGCTGAGCATAAACCCAATCAGTTATCAGGTGGCGAACAACAAAGAGTAGCGGTTGCCCGAGCATTGATTAACCAACCGGATATCATTTTTGCCGATGAACCAACCGGTAATTTGGATAGCACCAATGCAAAGGAATTACATCAACTTTTCGGAACCTTAAGAGATCAGTTCAATCAAACTTTTCTGATCGTCACCCACAACGAAGAACTCGCAGCACTCAGTGATCGGACTTTGCATATGAGAGATGGGGTGATGGCTAATAGATCATAGCATATGGTTAATGGCATACTAACATACTGCCATATGCGATGACCCATCAGCTATATGCCATTTGCTACACTCTCGGCTTCCACGCAATCTCAGATACTCCGAGATGATGGCCTATAAAGCGGCTTAGGACGAAGAGATAATCACTTAATCTGTTCAGGTATTTAATCACTAAGGGATCAACAAACAATTCATGTTCTTGCATATTCACACAGCAACGTTCTGCTCTTCTGCAAACACAACGAGCAATATGCGTGGAAGAAACAGCGATATGTCCACCGGGAAGAATAAAAAATTTCATCGGCGGTAATACTTCATTCATTTTATCGATCTCTCTTTCCAATACGGTGATATCGGCCTCCTTCAGATCAGGGATCTTCATCAAGGGTTCTTTTTCCGGATCACAAGCCAATGAAGAACCAATGGTAAATAATCGATCCTGTATTTCTTTTAAAATAGAGCGACTGTGGGGTTCATCAAAATAATCTCCTACCAAACCAATATGAGAGTTCAGTTCATCTACTGTTCCATAGGTTTCAATTCTGATATGGCTTTTGGGCACTTTTGTTCCTCCAATGAGAGAAGTTTTACCCAGATCACCTGTTTTTGTATATATCTTAAGGGCCATTGCAATAAGTTGTGTGTTACAAACAAAATTAGATTTGAATGGTTCAGTTACAAAAAGAGAGCCTTGGTAAGCTCTCCACAAAATGTACACCTCCTATAGCCTGTTTTAAAGATGGGCCATAGCAGTGCTTCTTACTTTATCGGTTTCCACCAATCCGTCACGCAGACGAACTACCCGATGAGCATAAGCAGCAATATCTTCTTCATGGGTTACCAATACGACTGTATTGCCCGATTGATGAATCTTCGCAAACAATTCCATCACTTCCACGGAAGTTTTTGAATCAAGGTTTCCCGTAGGTTCATCCGCCAATAAAATAGATGGATTATTGACCAATGCCCTGGCGATCGCCACCCTTTGAATTTGTCCGCCACTCAGTTCATTGGATTTATGGTGACTTCTTTCCGCCAAACCCACTTTATTCAAGGCTTCCAGCGCTCTTTCCATACGCTCCTTTTTGCCGACACCTGCATAGATCAATGGCAGGGCTACATTTTCAGCTGCAGATAAGCGGGGTAACAGGTTAAATTGCTGGAATACAAATCCTATTTCTGAATTACGCACTTCCGCCAGATCATCATCCGCCATCTTACTGACATCCTTATCGTTAAGGATATATTTTCCCCCGGTAGGAGAATCCAGACAACCCAAGATATTCATCAGGGTACTTTTTCCACTTCCCGATGGACCCATGAGGGCTACGTATTCGTTTTTACGAATATCCAGCGTAATTCCTTTCAATACAGGAATGGCCTGACTGCCCATGAAATAACTTTTCTGGATATTTTCTAATCGGATGATCGCCTGATTTGACATGGTGACAATTTAAGTAAATCTCTGATAACCTTATTTACGAATCACTTTGGGAACCTGAAAAAAAGAACTGTTGGTACCCTTTGCATTCTTTAATGCCTCTTCCCTATTGATTGAACCCTGAACTTCATCTTCCCTCAAAACATTGAAAGACTGTCCCATATGCATGGCAGGCTCAATGCCCTCTGTATTCAGCTTCGATAAAGTTTCTACAAAGCCCACCATTTTCTCAAGGTCTTTTCTGATCTCTTCTTTTTCAATATCACTGAAATGAAGTCTTGATAAATGAGCCAGATGATCTGTAAGTGCTGGAGTAACCTTCATGCTAACAAAAATAGCTGAAACACACACAAATTCAATGCTTTCTTGTTAAGTGGTATCCCGTAAAAAAAGATGCGAGATCCTGAAACAAAATCTGCTCAACGCTGTTATTTAATATTGGATAGAGGACATAACCAACCTGTCGCATATTATTTAAGAATTATAATTTAGGCATAAGACTCTCTGAATCAGCAATTTCCCTCTACCTATCCACATAAGTGTATAAAAGCACTGTTAAAGCTGGTCGCCATGTTCTTTTTTAGTTATAAATTGTAAACAAACAAAATCCCCCCGATTATGTTAGTGTACGTTCTTTTAATCGTTTACCTAGGTTGCCTGTATATGGCATACAAAGGTGCGGCTCCTTCGGAAGAGTAACATGTTCCAACATCATCCTACTGAAGAGCCAACATGATCCAACTTCATTCATCAGGGTAATGAAGTTGGATTTTTTTTGCCCCTACCACTCCCTCGTTTAAAAAATAAATTCCCTTACCTTCGATACAATTAGTTGCATAACTAACTAATTTTACGATACAGCTCTTTTTAGGAATGAACCCAGATAAGTTCGGACCAACCGAACCCTTACTTGGATGAATTCTTAATGGCTAACATCAAAAAAATAGACGCATGAAACGTTCCATCAAAAAAGTTGCAGTTTTAGGTAGTGGTGTTATGGGTTCTCGTATTGCTTGTCATTTCGCGGGCATTGGTGTTCAAGTGTTGTTATTAGACATGGTAACCAAGGGTGCGGAAGAAAGTACTAAACCTGCGGAGAGAAATAAACTGGTAAATGATGCATTACAAGCTGCCATCAAAAGCAATCCCTCACCCGTATACAGCAAATCAGTCATTAAAAGAATCACCACGGGCAACTTTGATGATAACATGAAAGATATTGCTCACTGCGACTGGATCATTGAAGTGGTAGTGGAGCGTTTGGATATCAAACAACTGATCTATACACGTGTAGAACAATTCAGAAGACCCGGTACACTGGTTACTTCGAATACATCAGGTATTCCTATTCACATGATGGCGGAGGGAAGAAGTGAAGATTTCAAAAAACACTTCTGTGGTTCTCACTTTTTTAATCCACCTCGCTACCTGCGTTTACTGGAAATCATTCCTACGCCACATACAGATCCTGAGATCGTTGATTTCTTGATGCACTACGGAGATCTTTATCTGGGTAAAACAACCGTTCTCTGTAAAGACACACCTGCATTCATCGCGAATAGAATTGGCGTATTCAGCATCATGAGCATCTTCCATATCATGGATAAGTTGGGACTCAGTATTGATGAGATCGATGCACTCACAGGACCTATGATTGGAAGACCGAAATCTGCTACTTTCAGAACAGCAGATGTAGTAGGTATCGATACCCTAGTGAAAGTAGCAAAAGGAGTGGCAGATAATTGTCCGACCGACGAAGCAAAAAATATTTTCACGATCCCTGCATGGTTAGACACTTTAGTAAGCAATAATTGGTTGGGAGATAAAACCGGACAAGGATTCTTCAAAAAGATCAAATCAGCAGAAGGAAAAGAAATTCAAACCCTGAATTTGAAGACCATGGAGTATGGTCCTCGTAATAAACCCAAGTTTCAAAGTTTAGAAGCTGCTAAACCTATTGAAGACCTGAAGCAGAGAATAAAAATGTTATCTGCCGCAGGAGATAAAGCTGGTGAATTTTATCGTGCATTTCATTTCTCTTTGTTTTCTTATATCTCACACCGTATTCCTGAAATCAGTGATGAGATCTATCGCGTTGATGATGCGATGATGGCCGGCTTTGGTTGGGAAATCGGCGCATTTGAATCATGGGATACTGTGGGAGTAAAAGAAACTGTGAATGCGATGAAGGCAGCAGGTCATGCCGTTGCACCATGGATCGATGAAATGCTAAATAGCGGTGCTAACTCATTTTACAAAGTAGAGAACGGACGTAGAATGTTCTACGATCAAACTACTAAAGCATATAAAGCCATACCGGGGGGTGATTCATTTATAGTTATGAGTCATCATAAAGACAAAACTGTTTGGAAAAACGGTGCTTGTCGTTTGTATGATTTAGGTGACGGTGTTGCAGGTCTTGAATGGAGTACCAAAATGAATAGCATCGGTGGTGAAGTACTAGAAGGATTGAATAAATCGATCGCCATTGCTGAAGAAAAGTTCAAAGGATTGGTGATTGGAAATGACGGACCCAATTTCAGCGCAGGTGCGAATGTTGGAATGATTTTCATGTTAGCCATTGAACAGGAATATGATGAATTGGATATGGCTATTCGTATGTTCCAAAACACGATGATGCGTGTTCGCTATTCTTCGGTACCTGTTGCAATTGCTCCACATGGACTCACATTAGGTGGTGGATGTGAAATGAATTTACATGCAGATAAAATTTGTGCTGCTGCAGAAACTTATATCGGACTCGTTGAATTAGGTGTGGGGTTAATACCCGGTGGTGGTGGAACCAAAGAATTTGTATTACGTGCCGCTGATGAAATGCATGAAGATGAGCCTGAAACCATCACATTAAAAAACAGATTCTTAGCGATCGCTACTGCAAAAGTAGCTACCTCAGCACAGGAAGCCATGGAAATGGGTATTCTTAGAAAAGGGGCTGATGAGATCGTGTTGAATATCGGAAGACGCATTGCCGAAGCAAAAAAATCTGTCATTGAATTATACGACAGTGGTTATACAACACCTATTCAACGCAATGATATCAAAGTATTGGGTCGCTCTGCGTTGGGAGCACTGTATGCAGGTATCAATGGTATGTGGCGTGGTGGTTATGCAACAGATCATGATGTAGTCGTAGCGAAAAAACTAGCGTATGTGATGTGCGGTGGTGATCTAAGTGAACCAACCAACGTTACAGAACAATATTTATTAGACCTGGAAAGAGAAGCTTTCTTAAGTCTCTGCGGTGAAAGAAAAACATTGGAGCGTATTCAAAGCGTACTAAAAAGTGGTAGACCGATAAGAAACTAATACATCCATTACAGTTTCATATTTTTAATAAAAGAGAGCTAATACTATTATTAGCTCTCTTTTATTTTGAGGCGTAAGAAAGTACCTGTATCCTGAGATGTGCTGTATATAATATCACCACCCAATTCGTTCATGGTAAGTTCCGCAGCTTTATATAAAGAGGTATGATAAATATCTTCTGAGTCTGCGAAAAAAGCAGGTAGTTGATTTGCGCCTATAACTTTTGAGCGATTTAAAAATTCGACTGTAAGAAACAGATCACCCGGAGTGATGGATATTTCTATAACAGATTCTTGATCACTGAAGCCTAGTATATTCTTTAACAATATTTCTATCACTTCTGCTAACACAGTTTCAGAAGCAACGATCCAATAGGTATTCAAGGGACATGACAGCGAAAGAATGATCTTTTTTTCCTCGATCATGGAAGTATACCTAACAGAGACTTCTTCTATCAGGTAACAGATATCGGTTTTCACCAAAACATTTCCTTTTTGCGGCTGCATACCGGCAAGTGTGTTTTGTTCCTGTAATTTATTGCTATTTAAAGTCTTGTAAGATTAAAATTCAGTCTTTCCGGACTTTAAACCGGCCACTGACCGTTGATACATGTAAAAAACAGATCATCCCAATTCTATCAAAAAGTCAACATTCTGGTTATCTTCGGTATGCTTCAACCCTTGGATTTAATTTTTTTCATCGTTAACAACCGCTTATGCAACCAATTCTCTCTATTCAGGGAATCTCTAAAAATTATGGATCTATTCAAGCCCTGAATAATGTATCCTTTGATGTTCCACAGGGATGTGTTTTCGGCATTTTAGGTCCGAATGGTAGTGGTAAAACCACTATGTTAAGTATCATACTCGATATTTTACAAGCCAGATCGGGTACTTACAGTTGGTTTGGTAAACCGGGTTCTGCAGAAACCAGAAAACAGATCGGTTCCCTGTTAGAAACCCCCAATTTTTACCATTACCTCTCTGCAGTAGATAACTTAAATATTACACACGCCATTAGTGGTCGTGGTGATGCTGCAGATATTGATCGAGTATTGGAGATCGTAAAACTCTCCGCCAGAAAGAAAAGCAAATTCAAAACCTATAGTCTGGGGATGAAGCAAAGACTTGCCATTGGCGCTGCTTTATTGGGCAATCCGGATGTATTGGTCTTTGATGAACCCACCAATGGATTGGATCCTGTTGGTATTGCAGAAATAAGAGAATTGATCAAACAACTGGCGCGTGATGGTAAGACCATCATCATGGCGAGTCACTTATTGGATGAAGTTGAAAAAGTATGTACCCATGTTGCCATCCTCAAAAAAGGAAATCTATTGACGGCAGGACCTGTTGATGAAGTATTGACGAATGAAGATATAGTGGAAGTATCCGCACAGGATACCGGTAAGTTAAAAGAGATATTGGCTAATATTTCCGGACATACCCACATGAAAGAAGAAGGTAAATCGATTCAATTGTTTTTCCCGATTGGCACCGCCAATATGGAAGAGATCAATCGCTATTGTTTCAATCAGGGTATTACACTGAATCAATTACTCTTGAAGAAAAAGAGTCTTGAAACCAAATTCTTCGAACTTACCAACGACTAATTCATCCTTAAAACAAGAAATCATGTTATCGCTTATAAAAATAGAATGGTTAAAGATCAAAAAGTATCCTGCCTTTTGGTGGATGCTGGTGATTGTTGCATTGACCTATCCGAGCATCAACTTAATGTTCCTGAATGTATATGAAGAGATCTCTAAAGGAAAAGAAATGGGAGCCATTGCTAAGATGCTCTTAGGTAATCCGTATGCATTTCCTGAAACCTGGCATTCTGTGGCCTTCTTCTCTTCTTTCTTTATTGTATTACCTGCTATTCTGGTGATCATGTTGATCACGAATGAGTATAACTACAGAACACACAGACAAAATATCATTGATGGTTGGAGCAGACAGAATTTCATCACCAGTAAATTATGTGATGTATTGATCATTAGTACGATCATCACTATTGTTTATACCGTAGTAGCAGCAGGTTACGGATTTTATACGGATAGTAAGTCATTTTATAGATGGGCAGAGCAGTTGGAATATATTCCTTTGTTCTTCTTACAAACCTTTGCTCAGTTGACTTTAGCGTTTTTGTTGGGATACCTCATTAAAAAGGCTTTTATCGCATTGGGTATTTATTTCTTTCAGTACCTGATCATTGAAAACATTGGCGTATCCTGGTTCAAGTACAAAGTAGGTAATGATCTGGGACGTTTTTTCCCTTTTGAAATTTCGGACAGAATCGTTCCACCACCTGCTTTTATTGGCAATTTCGGGAAAGATGCAAAAGCCGGTTATGAGAAGGCTGTAGCAGCTGTTCCTGAACATGTGATTCTAACCATTATTTTAACAGCTGCGATCTGGATCATTTGTTACAGAGTACACAAGAAAAGAGACTTATAGAAGTTTGAATTTTTGATCTTTGATTTTTTGATTCTTTAAACACAAATCAAAAAATCAAAGATCAAGAAATCATAGATCCTTCAAAGCTAGTTGAACAGTAGGGTATGCAAACTTAAATCCTTGCTGTTCGATTTTATGGCTACTTACTGTTGCGCTTTTTAATACCTCAATACTCATCTCTCCCAGTACAATTTTTAGAAGAAATGCAGGCACATAAAAGGGAATATACCAGAATCCATTTTTTTGCTTTGCAAGTGTTAATGTCAACTCTTTGTTTGAAACCGGATGAGGAGCTACTGCGTTAAATGTGCCTTGCATGGATGGGGTTTCGATCGCATATAAGAACATGTTACACAGATCCTGTACATGTATCCAACTGATCATTTGTTTTCCCGTACCAAGTATCGCTGCTATTCCTCCTTTTAAAGGTTTTTTGAATTCAGTCAATGCACCGCCAGTTTTACTTAATACAATTCCAATACGAAGTTTGACCAAACGCTTTCCTAGTTCCGTTACAGGTGTAATACTTTCTTCCCAAGCCTTACAGGTGCTTCCTAAATAATCAGGATTTGCAGGCATATCTTCCGTGAATGAATTGGATGTTGTATTGTTTTCATCCGGTCCATACCAACCTATCGCTGAAGCGCTGATGACAGATTGTACTTTATTAGGAATCATTTTCAATGCTTTTACCAATAATGCACTGCTTTGTGTTCTACTATCTAATATTTCTTGTTTTCGCTTTGCAGTCCATCTTTTATCAGCTACGCCTGCACCCGCCAAATGAATGATGTGATCTGACCTTTTTATAGCTTCTTCATCTATCTCACCCTTCGCTATGTCCCATTTGTAGATAGTTATTGACTGTTCAGATATTTTAATTGTTCCCCTTTTTCTGCTTAGTAATATTACATCATATCCTTTATTCAATAAATGAATAGAAAGCTGTTTTCCAACCATGCCGGTTCCACCTGAAATGAGAATTGTTTGCTTCATAAAACGATCATATTATATCAATAATACCCATAACCAACCATTTGTTCACCATTACAAAATTAAATTCAAAAAAATGAACCCTGCCATTAACATTGAAGAAAGATTGATCAGTTTAACTGAAAACTACCAACAACTAAAAAAATGGAACTACTTCTATTTGACCTGTCTTTTTTGTATCTCCTTGGTACTGCTATTTTCTTTTACCGATCATAAAAACAAACAAGTCATCCCTGAAAATACGGTTTTAAGATTGAGGGGAGTAACGATCGTTGATGATAATGGCGTAGAAAGGGTTTGGATTGGCGCACCTGTTGAAGCGCCGATTGTAATGGGAAGAAGACACAACAGAGGTACTAAAGCGCATGGTATTATTTTACTGGATGAGCAAGGACATGAAAGAGGCAGCTTTGCAATGCATGATGAATCGAGCGCCATTGCTTTAACAATGGATAATGTTTCGAAAATGGTTTATAATCTATCAACCGGTGCAGCAGGTGGTGTTACTGAATGGATCAGGGATAAATATGGTAATCAGATCTACATGGGTACCGGCATCAAAGGTCCATATCTCAAAATGATGCCTGCCGATACTACTACAAAACAAATATTGCTCACGCCCCAACCCTTAAAATAGTTTTCATGAAAAAGATGTGTTTTATTTTAATGATCTTAGGATTACAGCCTGTTTCTCTTATTTATAGCCAGGAAATATTAGTTGATTCATTTCCATTAAAAACACTTGCAACAACAACATCCGGATCTATCAGCGTTTGCTTTTCCAAGGATAGTAAACTATTGGCGGCAGGTAATATGGATCACTCCATCCATATTTGGGACACGCAAGACTGGAAGATAAAAAAGAAACTAACGGGTCATCTCTTTGAGGTCAATGCTGTTTCATTTAGTCCGGATAATAAAATCATTGCTTCTTGTAGCTACGATAGAACTATTAAATTATGGGATGTAGCATCAGGAAGGCTCTTGAAAACACTACATATACCTGATAATGGGTGGGGCTATGATCTACAATTCGTTAATGATACCTTACTCGTAAGCGGTAGTTCAACTGGACATGTATTATCGATAAACATACGGAATGGAATGATCAAAAAAGTATTTGATACGAATGGTGCAACAGTTCATAGTATCGCATACTCCTCAAAATATAAGAGTTTGTATTTCAGTGGACCATTTACTATATTAAATAGTGATAATTTTTCAAGGAAAGCACGAATCAATGGTATCAGTGGACTTGGCTCTATTGATCGATTTGAAGGAAATACTGAAATGATTGCTACAACGAATCATGATGGGATGTCTTATTTGGTCAACGATATCAGCAACCCTGTCATCATACCGATTCAGATCGGAAGACCACTTGTAAAAAGAGACCGTATTTCTGATAAACTGATTACCACAAACGAATATTATCCGAATACATCGATTAAATTCTCTCCAGATGGACAACACCTTACCATTGCTGGATATATTCCGATTATATCCATTTGGAATATTAAAACGCAAAAGGTTATTGCGGAAAAAAGAGGTCATACAAAAGCAATCATTGCCCTATCTTATTCACCTGATAGAAAATACCTCGCGTCAGCTTCACTTGATGGAACCATCAATATTTGGAAAGCAACCTTATAATGATACAAAAAAGAACCCCGACGTTTCCGTCGGGGTCAACAACTAAAATCACCAGGCTAAAACATCTATGATAAGCAATCGATCTTAATCGGGTTTCTTTCCATCAAGGAAAGTATTGATGGTTGAGATCTGCGTCTGGTTGTTCTCATCCTTTCCTACAGTATACTTACTATAAAAGTCTTCTACTGAAGTAAGCGTATTACCAAACAATTCCATATTTCTACGCACATAAGCCGGAACATTGTCAAACTCATTGGCATCACCACCATTGGTATTGAAAGAAAGATTTCTCAACCGTTGGATACGTTCTGCTGCTCTTCTTTTTTGCTCTTCCGCATCATCTAATACTGAATCATCAATGAAAGAAGATGGAGAAATCACTGCTTTAGGGGCAGGTGCTTCTTCTTTCTCGATCAATTGCATAGAAGGCTCTTCTTCTTGTACAGGTGTTTCTTTGATCTCAACAATCGCAGGTTGTACTTCCTGAACCGGTTGCGGTGCAGGTTGTGCAGGCATTTCAGACTCAGCATAAATATTCATCGGCTTGCTGAACATGGTATTGCTGCTAACCGGTTGCTGAGGCTGCTCATTTACTTTGAACTGCAATAACTCATCTTGTACGATGGTTTTATTGACATGTACTTCTTCAGCCGGAGGTTCGGGAACTACTACTTCTGCTGTGATCTCAGTGCTTAACTCGAACTGAAGCGTAAAATTCTCAACGGGTTCTTCTATAGCCGGAGTTTCTTCTTCAATAATAGTGGGTGCAGAAAAGAGATTCAATACTGGAGCAACTTCTGTTACTTCTTCCATTCTTGGAGCAAAAGGATCCTTATCTTCCAAAGGAAGTGTTTGCTGAACGGGCTGTGAAGTTTCTACTTTTTCTTCTTGCTTTGGAGTTTCAAGATCCAAAGTCATGACGATCTTTTCCTGCTTGGGTTCTGCCTTTTTAGGCTCAGCAGGTTTAGCAAAAGGATCTTTATGCTCAAATCCGGTTGCGATCAAAGTGATACCGATCTTTTTATCCAGTGTATTATCATAACCCATTCCCACAATCACATCGGTATCCTCACCTGCCTGCATGCGCAGATAGTTATTGATGGTCTCCAATTCATCCATTGTACACTCATGATCGCCCTCGGCACTATTGATATTGATCAATATCCACTTAGCACCTCTGATATCGTTATCATTCAACAAAGGAGATGACAATGCTTCTTCAATCGCCATTTGTGCGCGGTTCTCTCCTTCTACTTCTGCTTTTCCCAAGATGGCTACACCACCATTCTTCATCACTGTACATACATCTGCAAAATCTACAATGATATGTCCACGGCTGTTGATCACATCCGTAATACATTTCGCCGCAGTTGCCAATACATTATCTGCTTTAGAGAAAGCTTCTTTCATTTTCAGATTACCATACTGGATACGCAGTTTATCATTGCTGATCACGAGTAAAGTATCTACATAAGGTTTCAGTTGACGAATACCTTCATCAGCCTGTATTTGTCTGCGTGGACCTTCAAAACCAAATGGTGTCGTAACGATACCAACGGTGAGTATACCCAGCTCTTTACAGATCTGAGCGATGATAGGTGCACCACCGGTTCCGGTTCCGCCACCCATACCTACTGTAATGAATGCCATTTTGGTATTCACTTCGAGTATACGTCTGATCTCATCCAGAGATTCTTCCGTTGCTTTTTTTCCAACTTCAGGGTTGGCACCTGCACCCAATCCCTGTGTGAGATGTGGGCCTAACTGTATCTTATTGGGGATCTTACTTTGTTCGATTGCCTTTGCATCCGTATTACAAATAATAAAATCAACACCTTCGATATTCTGATCAAACATGAAGTTAACGGCGTTGCTCCCGCCACCACCCACACCAAGTACCTTGATGATGGAGGATTTCTGTTTGGGAAGATCAAAGTGAATCATAGAGAACGTTTTTGTTGGGTTAGTAGATTGTCTGTGTTTTCAATGGGACGAATAAATAAGAAACGTTGATTATCCGTGTTTTATTTTATCATTTGATCTTCCTCTTCTTTAAAGAGATCGATCAGGTTGTTCTTGAACTTATCCCAGAACTTTGTTTTTCTGGTATTACCATCAATTGGCTGTGGTGCTACCGGTACTTCAGGCGTACTGATCTCGGTTGCTTCCACTTTCAAATTCTTTGGCACTTCCACTTTCTTGAATTGCTCATTGAACTCTTTGTATTTGTGATCATAGTCGCTGTATCCTTTTAGTATCAATCCCAAACAGGTTGCATACATAGGCTTCTTCAACTCCTCGATATGATTAGGTGCCAAGTGCTCATTCGGCAATCCAATTCTTGCATTCAGTCCGGTTGTGTATTCAGTCAACTGGATCAGATGTTTTAATTGAGATCCACCACCGGTAAGGATGATACCACCATTCAATGCACGACTATCAAGTCCTACAGTTTTGATATGGTAGGTCACAAAATCCAGTATCTCACTCATTCTTGCCTGAATAATTGCTGCCAGATTTTTAACACTGATCTCTTTTGCCGGCATTCCTTTCAATCCGGGAATGGTGATGAATGCATTTGCTTTTGCTTCATCTGCCAAAGCACTACCGAACTGTACTTTCATGGCTTCTGCCTGACTCTTCAATACACCCAAGCCCATCCGGATATCATTGGTGATATTCTCTCCACCAAATGGAATCACTGCAGTATGTTTTAAAATACCCTCATAGAAAACAGCGAGGTCACTGGTACCACCACCGATATCAAGAATGGCTACACCTGCTTCCATATCAATATCACTCATGACCGCACTGGCTGAAGCCAATGGCTGTAACACAAGGTCTTTGGTACTCAGTCCACTTCTGTCCACTGCACGATGAATATTTCTGATCGCATTGCGGTCACCGGTAATGATGTGGAAATTCGCTCCCACTTTCACCCCATTATAACCTACCGGATCTTTGATATTTTGAATATTGTCAACATGGAAATCCTGTGGAATCACATCAATGATCTGATCACCGGCCGGGATAAAAGTCTTACGCTGGTTGTTCAGTAACTGATCGATCTCCCAACGCTGAATTTCAGTCTCATGTTCTTGGCGTACCATATCACCACGAGTTTGTAGGCTCTTGATATGATGACCGGCAATACCCACATAGACTTCATTGATCTCCAGATCAGGATTGCTTTCGTAACAGTTTTGTAATGCCTGTTGGATGGCTTTAATGGTTTGATCGATGTTCAACACTTGTCCGTGTTGTACACCACTGCTGTTGGCACGGCCAAAACCTAATATCTCAAGTTTGCCATACTCATTCTTACGACCTGCGATAGCCGCAATTTTAGTAGTTCCAATGTCCAGACCAACAATGATGGGTGATTCATTGTGATTCATAAGGTATGTGTTTTAGTTGTTTCCAATTTTTTTCGTGAATTGTGAATGGTCAATTGTGAATATTGACCATTCACAATTGACCATTGACTACTCATTCTTCTTCATCACCGCTTTCGGTTTCACTGCTTCCTTCTTTTGATCAGCCGGTTTAGCAGTTACCTTCTTCGATAACGGATTCGTATTTATTTTATTGTTATTGTTAGTAATAGTTTTAACCGGTGGATTTTCCTTCACAGGTTTTTCCACAATAGGAGCCGATACCGGTTTTGCAATGCTGTCTTTCAAGGGTTTTACAGGTATTGAAACTTCAGATGTCAGCAGATCAACAGGTGCTGTCATTTGTCGTATCAATTCCAATGCAGCAGTTGAATCCTGTTGCATAGCCGCCGTGCCTCTTTTAACAGCCACTACCTGCTTGTTAAACTGAACGTTAAGACGTTCATAATAATGTATTCCCTTCTGTAACCAAGCTTGTTTATAAAAGGTATAGAGGCGGTTGAACTTTGCATCCAGATCTTCGGCATTACCAATCGCTACAACATGATCACCCACTACCGGGATCACTTCAAACTGTCTACCCGGTTCAATATCAATTTGAGCAACTTGTGCCATCCAAAAAGAATCAGCCAATATATATTCGCCGATCGTTACAATATCTTTTAACAGAACGCTATCCGGTTTTGATAACTTGATGTTATCGGAAGGAAAGCCCGTGAACATGGGTACTCGTGCAGATAGTTTTTCACTCAATGGCAACCTCATACCTGAACTATCGAGGTAAAATGATCCCCCCTGAATAGTAAATACACGTGCGATCGGTTGTCTTTCCTCAATAAGAACCTGTAATACCTGTTGGTTATCGATATACATTTCAGCATTTCTCACCCATGGATTGGTTTCGAGAGATGCTTCCATCATTCGTAGATTCAAAGATGCGACGGCTGTACCGGTTACTTTTCCCTTCGACTGAATTAAGTCCAGTACATCTTTCTCATCAATGAACATATGATCTTCGATCCCTGTGATCTCGATGCGTATATCAGCACATTTCTTTTTGTTCTTGTGCTGCATAGCTGCGCCCATCAGTACAATCGTACCGATACCCGCCAGTATCCAGAAGGCTTGTATCAGCCTCTTTTTCCACTCGAACTTATTCATATACTATTGCTCCAATATTGCTTTCACCGGTTGTACCAAAGCATCAATATCTCCTGCACCTGCCATTACGACCAATGATGGTTTGTTTTCTTTCATCCAACTCAATAGTTCCTGCTTCTCCAATATCATTTTTTGCTTTGTCTTCATTCTTTGTAATAACATATCGCTGGTAACGCCGGGCATTGGTAATTCACGTGCCGGATAAATAGGCAGTAAGATGATCTCATCTGCCATATCTAAACTCTCTGCAAATCCATCAGCCAAGTCATTGGTTCTGCTAAACAAATGCGGTTGAAAAACAAGGGTAAGTTTCTGGTCTTTAAAAATGCTTCTCACACCACTGATCAACGCTCTTAATTCTTCGGGATGATGCGCATAATCATCGATCACTACATGCTGTGCATTTTTTAATGCATATTCAAATCTTCTGCGTACCCCTTTAAAATCTGCAACAGCAGCACATATCTTCTCATCTTCAATACCCAAATGTTTCGCTACCGTAATGGCTGCTACTGCATTTTCAATATTGTGAAGTCCACCCATATGCAGTGTAACATCCTGAATCATCCACCCCGGTCCTTGCACATTAAAAGTGTAACTTCCATTCTCTACTTTAAGATCTGTAGTGGTGACATCTGCATCTGCTTGCTGGTAAGCATATCGATAATTATGACTGGCGTTGAGTTCCGATTCTCTACTTAATCCTTTTTTGGTCACCAAACAGCCACCCGGTTTTACTTTCCCTGCAAACTGTACAAAGGCATTCTCTACTTCTTCCGGTGTTCCATAGATATCCAAATGATCAGGATCAATAGCTGTAACAACTGCGATATCCGGAACTAGCTTCAAAAAACTTCTATCATATTCATCGGCTTCTACTACAACGACATTACGTTCACTACTCCAGAAGTTGGTGTTATAGTTTGCAGCGATACCTCCCAAAAAAGCATTACATCCATAACCTGAATGCCGCAATAGATGTGCGATCATGGAAGTAACCGTGGTTTTACCATGGGTACCACCAACACAAATATTAAAGGAGCCTTCAGTGATCCATTGCAAGACATCACTTCTCTTAACGACCGTGTATTGGTGTTCTCTGTAATAGATCAACTCAGCATGATGTGCAGGAATAGCAGGAGTATATACAACTGCATCTACATTCTTAGGGATAAGATCGACGCGTTCTTCATAATGAATATCAATTCCTTGGGCTTCTAGTTCTTTTGTCAATGGTGTTACGGTTTTATCATAACCACTCACTGCAGCTCCTCTTGATTTAAAATAACGAGCAAGCGCACTCATACCGATACCACCGATACCGATAAAGTAAATTTTCTGTATGTCGTTTAGTTTATGCACGGATATAACTTAAAACTTCATTCGCAATAACACTATCTGCATTTGTGATCGCTAATGAAGCAATGTTTTGACTTAATACTTTTTGTTGTTCCTCATTTTTTGCCAATGAGATCATGGTTGAAAATAGCTTTACAGACACATCAGCATCTTTTACGATCAATGCTGCCTGATGATCTACCAGATGCATGGCATTGGCAGTTTGATGATCTTCTGCTGCAAATGGATATGGGACAAAGATCACAGGCTTCTTTGCCACACATAACTCTGCTACCGACATTGCACCTGCTCTTGATATCACGATATCTGCTGCCGCATATGCTTTATCCATATCAGTGATAAAGCTGTTGACATAAATATTTGAAAATGGTTTTGCTCTTTGCAGATAACCGTCTGCATTATTTTTTCCTGTTTGCCAGATCAGTTGCAAGCCCAAGGAAGAAAACTCATGTACATGTGCTGCTATAATTTCATTGATACTTCTTGCACCCAAACTTCCGCCGATTACCAGAACTGTTTTCTTTGAATCATTCAATCCAAAGAAATTCAATGCCTGAGAACGAGAAACATGCATTGAAGTGATGATAGAGCGTACCGGGTTACCTGTGATTTTAATTCTTTCTGCCGGAAAGAACTTTTCCATACCGGCTGTAGCTACAAAAATGCCTACTGCCCTTTTTCCTAATAGTATATTACTCTTACCTGCAAAAGAATTGGCTTCATGAATAAAAGTGAGAATGTTCTTTTGTTGTGCGTAACGAAGAACCGGAAAAGTTGAATATCCACCTACACCTATCACTGCATCAGGATTGAACTTACTCATCACTTGACGTACTTGCCAAAAGCTTTTGATCAGTTTGATAGGAAGCGAAATATTTTTAAAAAGATGTGTTCTATTGAATCCTGCAATATCTAATCCTTCGATTCTGTATCCAGCCTGTGGTACTTTCTCCATTTCCATCTTTCCCTTTGCCCCGATAAATAGAATTTCAGTATCAGGAGCAATCTGCTTAATGGCATTCGCTATGGCTATGGCCGGAAAAATATGTCCACCGGTACCTCCTCCCGCTATGATGATCTTTTTTGCCATGATTATGCAGTAACTGTTGTTGTTTGTAATGGTGCAGGCTCAGGTTTCCCTTCCATCTGCTCTACGTTTCTTGCTACACTTAATATGATACCTATTGAACAACAGGTGAACAGAAAAGAACTACCACCCATACTTACCAGTGGCAGTGTTACACCTGTTACAGGTACAAGGTTTACATTCACAGCCATATTGGCTACGGCTTGTATCACCAACGTAAAACTTAATCCCAAGGCAAGAAAAGCACCAAATGCATAAGGGCATTTTCTGAAAATTCGGATACAGCGGAATAGAAATACCAGATAAATAAATATCATGAATGCACCGCCTAATAAACCATACTCCTCAATAATGATAGAATAAATAAAGTCATTGTATGCTTGCGGCAGAAAATTTCGTTGCTGGCTATTCCCCGGACCCAAACCCATTAACACACCACCATTCGCAATCGCTATTTTAGCCTGTTGAACTTGATAAGGAACTTCCGCTTGTTCGGCATAAATAAAATCTTGTACACGCTTTACCCAGGTACCGAATCGTCCAATAGATTTCGCTTTCTCTGCTACAACAGGTCCATCAGCTTTTGATTTGCTTTGATGTGTCATAACCGCTACTGAAACAATGAATAATACCGGTATCATTGCTATTCCGATAGTTAAGAGAATATGTTTGAGACTGACACGTCCGATGAACATCAATAACAAAGAGGTAGCCCCTGTAAGCAATGCATTGGAAAGATTGGCAGGCATGATCAAAGCGCAAATGATCAGCACCGGTGCTACGACAGGGAGAAATCCCTTTTTAAAATCTTTAATGATCTCCTGTTTTTTACTCAACAATCTTGAGATGTACATAAAGAGGGCCAACTTAGCCAGATCACTGGTTTGTACAGTAAGTTGAATAATAGGCAGTTTGATCCATCTACTTCCTTCATTGATCCTGGCTCCAAAAAAAAGTGTATAGATCAATAATGGAATAGAGATCAAAAAGAGAATGGTTGCAATACGTGAGAATAAGGAATAATTGATCCGATGCAGGAAATAGATCAGTAACAATCCTACTACTGTAAATGAAACCTGTTTGAAGAGATAAACATTGGTATTACCCTTGTACATCTTATATGCCAATGAACCGGTAGCACTGTATACTACGAGGATAGATATAAGTGATAAGAGTAAAACAATTCCCCAGATATACTTATCGCCCCTAGCCCTATCAACGAGCTGGGTTCTGACACCTTCCACACTTGGTATCTGAGAAAATAATTTATCGGTTACTTCTGACATATTCAATAATGGTTTCCGGTTTGGATCAACAAAACGGATGATTATAATTCTTTCACTGCTTCTTTGAACTGCGTGCCACGATCTTCATAGTTTTTGAAGAGATCAAAACTGGCACATGCAGGACTTAACAAAACCACATCTCCTTTTGCAGCTAACTTAAAAGATGTATTCACGGCTTTTTTGGCACTATCTGTTTCTACAATCACCGGAACGATATCTTTAAATGCTTCTATGATCTTACTATTATCAAGACCCATACAAACGATCGCTTTCACTTTCTCTTTAACAAGTTCCTCAATCAATGTATAGTCATTTCCTTTGTCTGTACCACCCAAGACCAAGACAGTTGGTTTGGTCATGCTTTCCAGTGCATACCATGTACTGTTCACATTGGTAGCTTTACTGTCGTTGATGAACTCAACACCTCGTACCATCGCAACGAATTCCATACGATGTTCCAGGCTATGGAAATTCTTTACAGCCTCTCTGATCTTTTCTTTCCTGATTCCCAAAGTCGTTGCGGCAATACCTGCAGCCATAGTGTTGTAGTTGTTGTGTTTACCCTTGAGGGCAAAATCATAAATACTCATGCTTACTCTTTCTTCTTGGATTCTCAGCATCATCTGGTCTCCTTTGATGTAGCCGCCTTTTTTTACTTCGTGTTTCATAGAGAATGGTAATGGGTTAGTATGGATGGTTAGTAATCTCAATTTGTTCATGATCACTTCATCATCTTCGCAGTAGATGAAATAATCTTCCTTGGTTTGATTTTGAATGATCTTGAATTTGCTATTGATATAGTTCTCGAATTTGTATTCATATCTATCGAGATGATCTTCCGTGATATTCAACAACACACTTACATCCGCACGGAAATCTTTGATATCATCCAGCTGAAAAGAACTGATCTCTGCTACATACAGTGGTTTTGGATCTTCTGCTATTTGCTTAGCGAATGAGTAGCCAATATTTCCAACCAATGCACAATCCAGCCCCGCAGTTTTGCAGATATGATAGATCAAAGAAGTTGTGGTGCTCTTACCATTGCTACCGGTGATAGCAACAATCTTACTATCTCCCTTAAAGCGATAGGCCAGCTCCACTTCACTGATCACCGGAATACCTTTTGCGCGAATCGCTTTCACTACTTCGTTTTTTTCAGGTATACCCGGACTCTTCATCACTTCATCTGCATTCAATATCAGCTCTAAACTGTGTTTAGCTGATTCAAAATCAATCTGATTGTCAATGAGCTCTTTTTCATATACAGGTTTTATCTGTCCGCCATCGCTCAGGAATACTTCATATCCTTTTTGTTTTCCCAGTAGCGCAGCACCTACACCGCTTTCTCCGCCACCTAATATGACCAATCGATGTTTCTTCATTTTTGATTATCTCATTTTCAGGGTTAGGATCGACATTACCACACACAATACAGTAACGATCCAGAACCTGATTGCAATTTTATTTTCATGAAAGCCTTTCTTCTGATAATGATGATGAAGAGGGCTCATCAGAAATATTCTTCTGCCCTCACCAAATTTTTTCTTAGTGTATTTGAAATAACTTACTTGAATCATCACACTTAATAATTCAATAAGAAAAACACCGCAGAAAATAGGGATCAATAATTCTTTACGAACGATAATCGCAAGTGAAGCAATGATACCTCCCAATGCAAGACTTCCGGTATCACCCATGAAAACCTGTGCAGGATATACATTGTACCATAAGAATCCGATACACGCACCTACAAATGCTCCGACAAAAATAGATAGCTCACCCAGGTTAGGTATATACATCACATTCAGATAGTCAGCCAATACATAGTTACCACTCACATAAATGAATACTCCCAACGCTACGCCAATAATGGCACTCACACCAGCTGCCAAACCATCCAATCCATCTGTGATATTGGCGCCGTTAGAAACAGCAGTAATAATGAAGGTGACAATCAGGATATAAATGATCCAAGTATATTTCTCAGCTCCTTCACCCATCCAGCTGATCAATTTGCTGTAATTGAATTCATGATTTTTTACAAAAGGGATAGTAGTGATCGGAGTCTTAACTTTTACATACCTACGTTCTTCGCCATTGATGGTTCTTGTAACAACATTGGTGTCTTTTGCTAAGCGTTCCCCTTGTTGCAGTGTTGCATAAGGTGTTGAAACGATCTCTCTTTCAACTGTTACTGCATTGCTGAAGTACAAAGTAGTTCCAATGATGATACCTAAACCTACTTGTCCGATGATCTTTGAGATACCCGCAAGACCATCACTATCTTTCTTTTTGTAAGATTCTCCTTTTTGTTGTGCTGATTTTCTGGCACGAATCTTAAAGTAGTCATCCAGAAATCCAATGATCCCCAACCAAACCGTACACAGGATCATCAAACGGATATACACTTTATCCAAATTGGCAAAAAGCAATGTTGGGATGAGTATGCTTAAAAGAATGATGATACCGCCCATTGTGGGAGTTCCTTTCTTCAGATGCTCGCCCTGCAATCCCAGATCACGTACTGTTTCACCAATCTGCTTTTTCTGAAGGAATAAGATCAACCTTTTACCATACACAGTGGCAATTACCAGAGACAATAAAACTGCCATCGCAATCCTGAAAGTCAGGAATTGAAACATACCTGCTCCGGGCATATTGAATTCCTGTTTTAGCCATGTGAATAATTGGTAGAGCATATGTTTGGTTTGTAGTGGTTGATTATTTGTTCAGTTCTTTAAACATTTCTTGTAATACTTCTTTATCATCAAAAGCATACTTCACTCCTTTGATATCCTGATACTTTTCATGCCCCTTTCCTGCCACCAGAATAATATCATCAGCACCTGCATAACTCACTGCTGTTTTGATCGCCTCCCTTCTGTCTACGATACTGATATATTTTCTTCTTGCCGAACTGCTCAGTCCTGCTTCCATATCTTTTAAGATCATCTCAGGATCTTCTGTTCTTGGATTATCACTGGTAAGTATTACTCTATCACTCAGGTCACAAGCTGCTTGTGCCATGATCGGACGTTTCGTTTTATCTCTATCACCACCACATCCTACTACTGTAATCACCTGCTCGTGTCCTTTTCTCAGCTTCTTGATGGTCATCAAAACATTTTCCAATGCATCCGGAGTGTGAGCATAATCCACTATTCCAATGATGAGTCCGCTACTGATCACATAATCAAATCGACCTTCCGCACCACTCAACATACTCAGTTGTGTCAGCACTTCATCGCTCTCTTCTCCCAAACAAATAGCAGCACCATATACAGCTAACAGATTATAGGCATTGAATTCACCTATCAAACGGAAATGAACTTCTTTATCATTAACGGTCATCACAAGACCGGTCAATGCATTTTCAAGGATCTTTCCTTTGAAAGATGCCACTGTTTTCAGGCTGTAATAATGTTTGGTTGCTTGTGTATTCTGCAGCATCACTTCTCCTCTCTTATCATCTGCATTTGATATTGCAAAAGCACTGGCAGGCAAATGATCAAAGAATGATTTCTTTACACGGATGTACTCTTCAAATGTTTTATGATAATCCAAATGGTCATGCGTGATATTGCTAAATAGCGCACCGGTAAACTCCAATCCGGTGATACGATGTTGGTGAATAGCATGGCTACTGCATTCCATAAAAACATGGCTACATCCTGAGTCAACCATCAATTTCAATAGTGCATTCAGATTTACTGCATCCGGCGTAGTATGGGTCGCGGGGATGATCTCATTTCCGATCTGATTTTGTACTGTACTGATCAATCCGCATTTGTATCCTAATCTGTTGAATAATTTAAAGAGTACCGTTGCAATTGTTGTTTTCCCATTGGTTCCTGTTACACCTACTAATTTTACTTTCTTAGAAGGCTCATCATAAAACTGATGTGCCATAAAAGCCACTGCTTCCTGTGTATCATTCACTTCCAAATAAGTAACCCCTTCTTGAAAAGTCGCCGGCATCGTATCACATACAATCACTGTAGCACCCGCACTAATCGCTTTATCGATAAACTGATGTCCATCAGAAACTGTTCCTCTGATCGCTACAAATACATTTCCATTTTCCAGCTTTCTGGAATCGATCTGAATACCGGTCACACTTATATCAGTAGTACCATGCACTTGCTTCAGATGTACTTTGTATAATATGTCTTGCAGTTTTGTCATCTTATTTAGTTGAGCGCGATATTTACCAATTGTCCTTTTGCAATTTGTTGTCCGGGTAATATTGATTGAGCCACGACTTTTCCTTTTCCTTGTACCTGCACTTTCAATCCTAAATTTTCACACAGATAAACCACATCTTTTAATCCCATTCCTTTGAGTTGAGGCATCGCTTTATCAGAAACTTGTTTGGCCTGCATTATTACAGCGCTGTTTTTTCCTGTCATAGCAACCCATTCATCTGCTCTGCGTGATGAATCTGTAAATGGAATACTGAGTTTTTGTGTAACGGTTGTCACATCAGGTTTAAAACCACTATACATGAAATAACTGCTATCCAATTTTGCCTGTTGCTTAGCAATATTTCCTACTCGTACATATGTGCTGAATAATCTATCGGCGATCTCTTTGAATACAGGACCGGCTACAGAACCACCATAGTATACAGCTGCATGAGGTTTGTTCTTGATCACTACAATGCATGTGTATTGCGGATCATTAGCCGGAAAATAACCGGCGAAAGAGGACTGATAAATTTTATCAGCATAACCTCTATTACCATCAGCAACAAGCGCAGTACCTGTTTTTCCTGCAACCGGATAAGGTGAACCTTTAAAGAGTAATGCAGCAGTACCCGATACACAAACGCCTTCCAAACATTCTTTCAATTGTCGCAATGTTTCTTCACTGCATATCTTTTCGTCGATAATAATGGGTGCAAATGATTTCTGAAGAACACCTTCTTCTTTGATCGCAGACACCAAATAGGGTTTCATCATCTTACCATTATTGGCAACAGCATTATACAGTGTTAAGGTTTGTAACGGACTTATCGCCAAGTTGTAACCAAAAGCCATCCATGGTAAAGTAGTAGGCCCCCAGAGTTTATGTCCGGGTTTGAAAATGGTCGGATTGCGTTCACCGGTAAGATCAATACCCGTCAATGTATCCATTCGCATCTTCTTTAGATGTGCGATAAAGCGTGAAGGATTGGATGCATAGTGTACAGAAGCCAATTTCGCCATTCCGACATTAGAACTGAGTTCAAAAGCTTGCTTTATTGAAACTACGTTTCTACCATGCTTTTCACTGTCATACACAACCTGACCGGCAGTTTTCCAGGTGCCACCTTCGAGATCAACACCTTGATTCAGGGTTACCTTTTTATCTTCCAGCAGAGCCATCATCGTAGCCAGTTTGAAAGTAGAGCCGGGTTCAGAAGGACTGATCGCATAGTTAAAATCTTCCCAGTAATTACCTTCTCCTCTTTTACCTAAATTGGCAATGGCTTTGATCTTACCTGTTTTTGTTTCCATAACGATGGCTGTTCCATATTCAGCATCGTTCTTGATCATCATTTTCATCAATGCATTTTCAGTTACTTCCTGAATGAATACATCGATGGTACTTACAATGTCTTTACCTGTCTCGGGCTCTATTTCATAGGTATCGGCATCAACGGGAACATGTACACCACCTGCAATAGATCGAACCAGTTGTTTTCCGTTTCTTCCTTTTAAGATGCTATCATAGGTCTTCTCCAATCCCACTTTATTCTCATCTCTTGCCAAACCAATGGTTCTAAAGGCCAGCATTTTATAAGGGTTCAGACGAATGGTTTTTTCATTAGCGATCATCCCACTTTTATATCTGCCCAAACGGAACAGTGGAAACTTTCTCAGTTGCTCGTATTCGCGGAAAGAGATCTTCTTTTTCAGTAAGAAATAAGCATCATTGTTCTTATAGCCTTGTTTCAACAAAGCTTTATAATCCTCTTTTGATTGATCTTTAAAAAGATCTGCTAAATAATAGCTGAGAGAATCTACGTTCTCACGAAACAATAATCCATTTTTTGCACGGAGAGATTCTACTCTAAAATCCATGTAGATATCGAACTGAGGAATGCTGGTACTGAGCATTTGTCCATCTTCACTGTAAATAGTCCCACGTTCAGCTTCTATTTCATCGATACGCTGATGAAGACTATCACTCATACTTCTCCAATAGCCACCTTCTACTTGCTGAATGTATACTGCCTTACCAAAAATGGCGATACAAACAGCCACCACCAGTATATAACTGAGGTATACACGCCATAGTATGTCGCGTTTTACTTCCAAGGTAGGGTACGTTTTTTTTATAAATCAGTCAATCCAAAAAAGCTCAATTCACATTTCACTTTTCACATTTCACTTTTCACCTTTCACTTTTCACTCTTGAGTCTCACAGGCGTCTCTTTGATCACTTTCAAACCCAACGGCTCTGTCGCTTTGATCACTTGCTGTTCTTCACTCTTAAACATCACTTCACTCTTCAGCGTCTTATATTCATACTGCAGTTCTTTTAACTGCTTTGCTGTATTGTTAATATTCCTGATCGTCTTGTCAGCCATATGTCCATTTGCGATATACAATACCGCCAGAAAAGACAGAAAAAGAAAAAACGGAATGTTTTTTAGTATCCACTGATAGTTGAATAAGCCTTTCAGCGGATTCTTTTGCATTTGTATTTTTTCTGACTCGGACATTTTTTAGTTGATAGATGATAGTTGACAGTTGACAGCAAATCCTTTCACTTTTCACATTTCACTTCTCACCTCTCACTATTGATTACTCACTACTCACTTATATCTTTTCCGCCACTCTTAGCTTTGCACTTCTGCTTCTGCTATTTTGTTTCAGCTCTTCTGCTGATGCTGTTATTGGTTTCTTTGTGATCACTTTCAATATTTGCTCTTTCACTACAGGCAACAGAGGATTATCAGGTGTTTCGTCGAAACTCCCCTGCCGGAAAAAATTCTTTACCAGCCTGTCTTCTATAGAATGGAAAGTGATGATGGCGACACGGCCACCTGTTTTAAGTACAGCAGGAACCTGCTGCAGCATTTCTTTCAATGCCCCCATTTCGTCGTTCACTTCCATACGAAGCGCCTGGAATACCTGAGCCAAGTACTTGTTCGGATTTCCTTTCACCACTGGACTTATCAGCGCCTTGAACTGTTCGATGGTTTGAACCTGGATATGATTGCGTTGCTGAACAATTTGCTTGGCCAGTGTTTTTGAATTACTGACTTCGCCATACTGTTCAAACAATTTGTGCAATTGTTGTTCTGTATATCCTTTTATAATATTTGCAGCATTGAGTGATTGGCGTCTATCCATTCTCATATCCAATGGACCGGAGAAACGAATCGAGAAGCCGCGATCGCCTTCATCAAATTGATGACTGCTAACACCCAGATCTGCGAGAATACCATCAACTGCCTGTACTTCATGTAACCTTAGAAAGCGTTGCAGGTGACGAAAGTTTTGAGGCACAAAGACCACGCGACTATCATCCGGAATATTTTGCTGAGCATCTGCATCCTGATCAAAGGCAAAGAGTTTACCTTTTTCATTTAACTGTGTTAATATCCCTCTGCTATGTCCACCACCACCGAAAGTGCAATCCACATATACACCATCGGGTTTGATAGATAAACCTTCCAGGGTTTCATGATAGAGGACGGGGATATGATAACCGTTGTTCAATTTGAAAATTTGAAAATTTGTCCCTTCTTCGTCGGGATTAAAATGTTTTTTTCTAAATCGACCCATGCGAAAAATGAGCCTACGGTTGAGAAGTCGAAAATGAACCTCGTAATGTTTTTCATTTTCAAATTTTCAAATGGCATCATTTTTACATTTTATCAGTCATCACTTCCTGCGCCAGGCTACTGAAAGCTTCTGGTGAGAAATCCTCAAAGAGCTGTTTGTACTTACCGGCATCCCAGATTTCGAAACGATCCAATGCGGCGGCGAGGATAATATCCTTACCTAATCCGGCAAACTCCTTCAGTGAAGCGGGCAACAGCATACGACCGGCATTATCCAGTTCTATTTCTGTAGCACCACCCAAAAACTGACGGCGGAATTGACGTACTTTGGGGTCGAAATCATTCAACTGGCTGATCTTAGCAATGATTATTTCCCAACTTTTCAACGGATACAACGTGAGACATTTTTCGAATCCACGGCTGAGTATGAAACGGCCCTCCCCTTCAGGCAACTGCTTTTTCAGTCCGCCCGGAAGCAGGAAACGCCCTTTCGCGTCAACTGTAGCTTCGTATTCTCCGTGAAATCCGGTCATTGGTGAATAAATATTTTTAAGATTACCACTTGTTGACACAAAATAACACTTTTTCCCACTTTTAAACCGAATTTGGGAAGACTCTATTTATCCACAAATAAAAAATCGCTGTAATACGCTACAGCATTGACTTAAAGCAGATTGAGGCCAAAGTGCATGTGAATGAAATGTGGATTCGTGTGAATAGAGAGTGGAAAACCAATCAAAAGCCCTAATAGGTCTATATTTCATTGAAAATCAATAGTTAAATAATACGATCCTTGAAATCTATCGGCTATTCAGGAAAACCGATCTGGCAGAAACTGGGCATTTCGCCCGAAACCCGTATCAGACTTGTCTCCGCACCTCCGGACTATGACCAAATGATCGGATTATCTGTCAACAAACAGGTGGTAAAAAGTGGGGATGCTGATCTGACCCATTGCTTTGTGACCAAGCTCAAAGAATTGGAAGCCGTACTTATGAATTTGACCCAACAAACCGCCCAAGGAGGTTGTATCTGGATCTCTTGGTATAAAAAATCATCCGGTATGCCTACAGATGTCACAGAAGATTTGATTAGAAACATCGTACTGCCAAAAGGTTGGGTTGATGTGAAAGTTTGCGCTGTCAGTGAGCAATGGAGTGGATTGAAGATCATGAAAAGAAAGAAATGAACTGCCAACAGCAAACTTCATCATTAACTTTGCGGCTCACTTGACTTTTTGATATGCATCCTAAAGACTTATCGATACAAGATTTCAGTTACGATCTACCGGATGAACGTATTGCTCGTTATCCTGTTGAAGAAAGAGACCTTAGCAAATTACTGATCTATCAAGATGCTACTATCACTACAGATGTCTATCGTTCTTTACCGACTATCCTTCCTGCTGATACATTATTGATCTTTAATAATACCAAAGTTGTTGAAGCACGCTTATATTTTCATAAACCAACAGGTGGTGTCATAGAAATTTTTTGTTTGGAGCCGGACGATCGTTATACAGATGTAACGAGCGCTATGATGCAAAAGCAAAAAGTATATTGGAAATGTCTGATCGGAGGCGCAAAAAAATGGAAAGAAGGTCTGTTGAACTTATCCTTTGATTGGAACGGAAAAAAAGTAGAAGTACATGCTGAAAGATCCGGATCGATACAAGATGCTTTTATTATTGTATTTCAGTGGAATGAAGCAGATCTTTCTTTCGCTGATATTTTACATCATGCAGGTAATCTTCCCCTTCCACCATACATGGACCGTGACGTAGAAGATGCTGATAAAGAAAGATACCAAACCGTTTATGCCAAACACGACGGCTCAGTAGCTGCACCAACAGCCGGATTACACTTCACTGAATCTTTATTAGAAAAATTATCCGCAAAAAATATTCATACGGCTTTCGTCACACTACATGTGGGTGCAGGAACTTTCAAACCGGTGAAAGCTGCTGTGATGCAAGATCACGAAATGCATGCGGAATATATTGATGTAAGTCTGGAATCCATTCAGAAGATCAAACAATCATTGTCACATCCTATCATCACAGTAGGAACTACTTCTCTAAGAACAGTGGAGAGTTTATACTGGTTAGGAAAAAAAGTGATCGATCAACCTGATATTGAGACTAAAGACCTCTCGGTAGACCAGTGGGACCCATATGAACATAACAGTGATTTTCCTTCAGCTGACAAAGCATTAGCAGCACTTGAACATTATCTTATTGACAGAAAACTATACAGACTGGTCACCAAAACCAGGATCATCATAGCACCGGGTTATTCTTTCAAGATCATAAAAGGTTTGATCACTAATTTTCATCAACCACAATCAACTTTATTATTGTTGGTGGCGGCTATTACCGGAGATGATTGGAAGAAGATCTATCAGTATGCACTGGATCACGATTTTCGATTCCTTAGTTATGGAGATGGGTCTTTATTGTGGAATCGTAGTTAGTACTAACCATTATTTTTCATCAATGGCATCTCTACTGTGAACGTACTTCCCTTACCAAGTGTACTGTCAACTTTGATCTTTCCTTTGTGCGCATCGATCACTGTTTTCACATAACTCATTCCCAATCCAAATCCTTTTACATTGTGGAGATTACCGGTATGTGCACGATAGAATTTTTCAAAAATACGTTTGATAGATTCTTTACTCATTCCAATACCATTGTCTTCTACCCTGATCAAAATATGTTTTGTTGTGCTGTGGGTAGTAATGCGAATAACAGGTTTGTCTTTCGAATATTTGATCGCATTATCAACCAGATTGGATATCATATTGGTAAAATGGACCTCATCAGCTTCAATCAAATCATTGGCTGCATTGAGATGTAATTCAACAATACCTTGTTTATCCTGAAGTTGCAATTGATGATTATCCAATGCGTGTTGTACCACATCATGCACATGCAGCTGAGCTAAATTGAGTTTCAATTCTTGCTTCTCCATCAGCGCCGCCTGAAGAATAGTTTCCACATGTTTGTTCATGCGAATATTTTCTTCTTTGATGATACCACTGAAATACTTCATCTTCTCCGGATCTGATTGCACTTTTTCATTTCGTATGGCATCAACTGCTAATGATATGGTGGCTAATGGCGTTTTGAATTCATGGGTCATATTATTAATAAAATCACTCTTGATCTCACTCAGCTTTTTCTGATTCAATAATGATCGTATCGTGACATAGAATGCTGCGATGATGATGACCATGAATACAATAGCCCCAATAAATACCCATTTAAGTGATGCCCATGCTTGTTTTTGAAAATCAGGTACCACCACAACCAGATATTCTGTTGCGCTGAGCCCTTCAAAATCTGATGCGCTGGCCGGAACAATGGGTAAATAGATTCTCTTATTCAAAATCGTATCCCAATATTCAGAAGAAAATTTCTTGGTAGACATTTCAATTTCCTCTGTTGGACCAATCACTGCAAATTCAAACTTGATCTCTCGTAACCCAACCCCGTCAAATTCCTGTCTAACCATACTATACACATCCTGAAAAGTAAATCGCTGATCAATGGTTGGAGGTTTCAGAATGTGTAAATGAAAATCCGGATTGAAAGTGAGTCCACCACGTTTCGGCAATCTCAACCTTTGAGATGCAGGTGCATTGTTTGTAAGTTTAGCAGTAACATTCGATGCTGCTTCGTAAGCTTTGTTCAGCAATTCCGCATTACGTATCTCAAATAAATTATTCAACCATGAACTTTGTATGATAAAAAGTCCAAGGAGCGATAAAGTGATCAGTATGACAATAACGGGGAAAGTTCTCTTCATTCTCACAAATATAATGGTCTGTAAGTGCTTATAATGATCCCTAAGCAAGGATTTATATTCATTTTAACGCCAGAAAGTCACTACTTGTAAGATCAACCGGATTCCCTTAACTTTTCAGTATGGTGCAATTAGAATCAGGCATATTGCTTATTTCAGATCCTTTTCTGAAAGACCCAAACTTTTTAAGAACAGTAGTCTTTTTGTGTGAGCATCAGACTGAGGGAAGCTTTGGTTTTGTTGTGAATAAATCCCTCGGACTCACTTTGCAAGATGTGGTGACAGAAGCAGAAGGCTTGTTGATTCCCCTTTCAGAAGGTGGACCTGTACAAAAAGATACACTTCACTTTTTACATCGTCGTCCCGACCTAATTGAGGGAGGAGTAGAAGTAATAGACCATATATATTGGAGCGGTGATTTTGCGCAAACCCTTTCTCTTTTACAGAGTGGGGAACTGCCTGCTTCTGATATCCGATTCTTTATTGGATACAGTGGCTGGGGAGAATCGCAATTACAACAGGAAATTGATGACAAAAGCTGGATCACCAGGGTTGCTAAAAATGAGCTCATTTTTAATGATGATATAGAAGGTATCTGGAAAGAATCATTGACGGATCTAGGTGGTGAATACCGTCAAATGGTGAATTATCCTATTGATCCTCAATTGAATTAACTATAAAAAAACCACTAATTTTTTACTAATCTTTATTTTAATTCGCTAATTTAATAGTTCAATACCCCCAATTGAACCCTCAGAAGCCGGATATCCATCATTTCTTCTTTACAGAAGCTGAAAGACTTTTATTAGCCTCTCACCTACTAAACTTTGGTGTTTGGGAGTTTGAATTCAGCAACTCCCGATTGATATGGGACAATAAGATGTATGAGATCTATGGTGTTGCCAAAGAAGATTTTTGCCATACGATTGAAGATTTTCGGAAAAGGGTGCATCCTGAAGACTTGCCGGGTGCTGATGAAGCAATGCAAGAAATTATCCATGCGACACAGCCAAAATTTGCGCAATTCAGAATCATACGACCCAATGGTGATATCAGAATGATTCAAGGCAATGTAACCTGTATTCGAGATGCTATGAAACAGCCGATCAGACTCATTGGTATCAATCATGATATCACAGATCAACAGAAAATTCAAAATAAGATTCAGGATCAAAACGATCGTTTACGAAAAATTGCCTGGATGCAATCACACGAAATACGAAAACCCGTTGCCAATATTATCGGTCTTCTGAATCTTTGCGATATGGCCAAAATGGATATTCAACAACATGAGTTGCTTGCTTATCTAAAAGTCTCTGCACAAGAACTCGATCATCTTATCAAAGACATTATTGAACGTACAAAAGCTACCGACTAGACCAAAAATCTATTATTGATTTTGTATATTGTTCATTCCTCGGCAAAGGGGAAGAACATATGGTACTCAAGAAAGCAACCTCCTATTTTACCAGCATTGTATTGTTACTGATCATCATTGTAACAGTCATTATCGTATCCATTAAACAAACTGACGACCTAAGAACGATCAACAATGAGATCACTTCATCATTTGAGATCACAGAAATTGCCGATCGAGTACTGACACTCTCCATCGATAATGAAACCGGTGCAAGAGGTTTTTTATTGACCGGTGATGATAAATTTTTAGCTCCATTTGAAAATGCGAAATTGAATCTGTCCGTTGCACTTGATTCATTAAAGAGCATAAAAGACATCAGACAACGATATATCATTGACTCGATTATTTTGTATGCGGAAAAAAGATTTTCATTCTCAGAGAAAATGATCAATATCCGACGAAACAATAATCTGGAACAATCAATCAAATTATATAATGCAGATGACGGAAGGATTTTCATGGAAAAAGTGCGTTTTTTCACCAGCATCCTTACATATCAACAAAATCAATTGTTGAATGAAGCAAAATCAAAAAGCAATGATTCATTTCAACGATTGACATTAATACAATACCTGATCGTAGGATCATCGTTAGTATTAGTGATTATGCTTAGTTACAAATTTCGTTCTGATGCCATCAAAACCAAAAACCAGTTAGAAAATAAAGTCAGAGAACAAACATTACAGATCCGATCTATTCTTGATAGTATTTCTGATTCATTTATTGCTTTTGATAAAAATCTTACCATTATTTATATCAATAAAACATCTGCTACTTTTTTTCAACAAGATCCTGAAACACTCATTGGTAAAAGTTTGAAGAAAATATTACCGCAGGAAAAAAATCACGTATTGTACCAACTGATTGAAAATGGCATCGAATCTAATCACAAGGTACAAGGTGAGGTATTGGATACAGATACCGGTAACTGGCTGCATCACTACATCTATCCTTCTGAACATCTCGTTACCATATATACCAGAAACATCAATGAAGAGAAAAGAAGAGAAAAAGAAACGGAAGTCATTACCGAAGATCTTAGACGATTATCCAAACATCTGCAAGAAATCAGAGAAGAAGAACGAAAAACCATAGCCCGTGATTTACATGATGATCTCGGACAACAACTCACCGGTTTACAGATGGATATTCATTGGATGCAAAAAAAGCTCCACCAAGCTGATCCCTTATTGGTGAATAAAATCAATGAGATGAATGAGATGGTAGATCATACCATTCGGTCGATTCGAAGAATTTTATCAGATCTCCGACCTGCTATTCTTGATGATCTGGGTATGTTGGCTGCAATGGAATGGCTCAATCAGGAAACGAGTAAAAGATATCCGATACAGATTCATTTTCAAGTCAATACGCAAGAAATCCCTCTATCACCTGATGCTGCATCCGGATTATTCCGAATCTACCAGGAAGCCATTAATAATGCTATTAAACATGCGAACGCAAAAAACATCAAAGCAAACATTCAGGTAGCCACTGATCAGCTAACCATGTCAATAACTGATGACGGAAAGGGGATTTCTGACTCCAAAAAACAGGAAAAAGGGTATGGATTGTTGGGTATTAAAGAAAGAACATATATATTGGGCGGAACTTTTTCCATCCAATCAGAGGCAGGGAAAGGAACATCATTAACCATTCTTATCCCTCTAATATAATATGGCCCTTCGGATATTGATTGCTGATGATCACGCTGTAATTCGCAAAGGACTTAAACAGATCCTCATCGAATCGTTTCCTGATGCCTATATCGGTGAAGCAGTTGACGCAGAAGAGGTAACAGCAAAAACCATTGCGGAGAAATGGGATATTGTGATCACTGATCTTTCTATGCCGGGAAGAAGCGGATTGGATGTTGCTCAAGATATCAAACAAAATTTTCCGAAGATACCTGTGCTTATATTAAGCATTCATCCTGAAGAACAATATGCGATCAGAGCTTTAAAAAGTGGTGCATCAGGGTATATCAGCAAAGATGCTGCTACCGAGGAACTGGTGGGTGCTGTCAAAAGATTACTGGACGGGAAAAAATATATTTCTACAGAGATCGCTGATAAACTCGCCAATGGTGTTGGAATCGACCAACATATTACACCTCATGAATTATTATCGAATAGAGAGTATGAAATATTTATTCTGCTGGCACAAGGCAAACAGGTATCTGATATTGCAGAACAACTGCACTTAGGTGTGACGACAATCAGTACTTACAGAACTCGCTTATTGAATAAAATGAACCTCAAAAACAATGCGGACCTTATCAGATACGCATTAGACCATCAACTCATTTAAGAACGTCGTTGTTTGTACTACAAACTAAGTTTACAAGGTATTACAAGGCAAATTGATGCTGTGCTACCTTGATTCAAACGAGTGCTGAGTAGTTTTACCTCATGGAAAAATTACTCATTTACAGTGAAATAATGCTTTACTTAAAAGGCATTGACAGACTGATAAAAGAAGGGTTATCCCATATCAGTACAAAATGCGCCAATGATATCCATGCATTCAAACGCATACTTGATCAAAACGCTTTTGAGTTGGTCGTACTGCATCTTGATTTTTCTAATCAAAAAGAAAGCCCCTATCTACAGCTTGCCGAATATTGTCTATCTGCACCTAATAGCATGTTATTGATTTTGACAGATGACACCATTGCAGCCGGAAAATTCTTCCCTGTAGCAACAGATACTATCTGTTATCTTGATGTGAAGAGCACAGACAAAAAAATTATCACAACGATCACTCAAATGCTAGGGTGGAAAAAGAACGAGCGCCCTTCATGATTACAGCTATCAAAAAAATACAAAAGAATATTTCTCACCTGTGGAGCAAAAGCAATCCGTTGGTTTTTTCAGAAAAAAAACAACTTGACTTAGCTGCTGAAATGGTTCCTTTTGGTACTTGGGAATACGATCTTTTATCCGGATATATCAACTGGAATCAACCTTTGTATGATTTGTTTGGTGTTGACCGAAAGAACTTTGATCATACACTCTCTACTTTTAAGGAAATGATGCATCCTGATGATCGTCTGAAAATGGAAATATTGATTCAAAGAGCTATTCATGATTCGGTCAGGGACATGCGTTACACCTTTCGACTATGCTTACCCCACCAACCTATCCGATACTTTCGCGGAAATGCACAATTGGTATACAATAAAAAGAAAGAACCGATAGGTCTAACAGGTGTATGTATTGATATCACTACCCAAAAGCTTACAGAAAAGCAGCTTAAAAAGGAAAGAGACAAAGCCACATTATACCTCAACTCAGTTGAAGCCATGATCGTTGTGCTCAATACAGATGCAACGATCAGATTTATGAACAATGCAGGCTATAAGATCACTGAATATTCAGAAACCGAAGTAAAAGGCAAGAATTGGTATAAACTATTTGCTCCGGAACATCTACAAGAAGACCTTGAAGAGAATTATCAACAAATCATTGATGGGAATGCGATCTACATGGAGTACTATGAAAGAGAGATCATTTCTAAATCAGGTCATAATAAGTGTATTGCCTGGAGAAATACCTTATTAAAAAATGAGCAAGAGCAAATAACAGGCGTACTTGCCACGGGTACAGATATAACAGAGAAGGTAATGGCCGAAAAACAATCCCAGGCCATGAAAAAAATGTATAAAGACATTTTTGAAAATTCTGTAACACCTATGTTGATCTGTGATTCTTACTTACGATATAAAGATGTCAACGATGCCGCTTGCCAGCTCTTAGGATATACCAAAAAGGAGTTATTGGATATGCATGTGTGGCAGTTGACAAGACCTGATAAACACAAAGAAACTTTAATGCTTTGGAGTGATTTTATCAGTACCAAATATCAGACCGGTACTATTGAGTTATTTAAAAAAGATGGTACCAAGATCATTGTGGAATATCAGGCCACTTCTGAATTTACTCCGGGTATGCATTTGGCATCTATGAATGATATCACACAGAAAAAAATAGCCGAACAAAAACTAAAAGAGCAGAATGAAAAACTCCGGAAAATTGCATGGATGCAGTCGCATGAAGTCAGAAAACCTCTGGCTAATATCCTGGGGCTTTTAGCACTGATCGATAGTCAGAAAACTGCTGCAATGCAAGAGCATGTTTTTCAATACCTAAAGCAATCTTCTGATGAATTAGATCAGATCATTAAAGATATTATTGAAAAAACCAAGGCAGTAGATGCTTGATGTACAATGCTTACCCCCCATACCCTTATGGCTACGGCCTCATGGCTGGCCATAAAAAAGCTCCGGTTTTTACCGGAGCTTAATTTTTTCAACTATGCAAAAGCTAATAATTAAATGGCTTGTGCACCTTCCACCAGAACGGTTACTTTGTTATTCAATACTTCTACAAAGCCACTCTGAATACTGTACATTTCATTGGTACTCTTATCTTTCAGGATCTTTACATTTCCTTTACCTAATGCACTTACCAATGGAGCGTGTTGATCCAGTACTTCAAACAATCCGGTAATACCGGGTAATTGAATACCGTAAACCTCTCCGCTGTACAATTTTTTTTCCGGTGTTAATATCTCGAGTGTCATAGAAAATTCTAATTGGTTGATTATCCTTTCGCTGCTTCCAACAGTTTCTTACCTTTTTCAATCGCATCTTCCAGTGTACCTACCAGGTTGAATGCTGCTTCAGGGTATTCGTCTACTTCACCATCCATGATCGCATTAAAACCGCGGATAGTATCTTCAATGCTTACGAATACACCTTTCAAACCGGTGAACTGTTCAGCTACGTGGAAAGGCTGACTCAAGAAACGCTGTACTTTACGAGCACGCTGTACAGTCATTTTATCTTCTTCACTCAATTCATCCATACCGAGGATCGCGATGATGTCCTGCAGTTCCTTGTAACGCTGAAGGATCAACTTCACACGGTTAGCAGTTTCATAATGCGCTTCACCTACGATAGCCGGTGTCAAGATACGTGAAGTAGAATCCAATGGATCCACCGCAGGGTAGATACCCAAGTCAGCGATCTTACGGCTTAATACCGTCGTAGCATCCAAGTGGGCGAAGGTAGTTGCAGGAGCTGGGTCAGTCAAGTCATCCGCAGGTACATATACCGCTTGTACAGAGGTAATAGAACCGTTTTTGGTTGAAGTGATACGCTCTTGCATCAATCCCATTTCAGTAGCCAATGTAGGCTGGTAACCTACCGCTGAAGGCATACGACCTAACAACGCTGATACCTCAGAACCTGCCTGAGTGAAACGGAAGATATTATCTACGAAGAACAGAATGTCTTTTCCTTTACCGGTACCATCTCCATCACGGAAATATTCAGCGATGGTCAGACCAGACAAAGCCACACGTGCACGTGCTCCCGGTGGTTCGTTCATTTGTCCGAATACGAAAGTAGCTTTTGAATCTTTTAATCCTTCCATATCTACTTTACTCAGATCCCAACCACCTTCTTCCATGCTGTGTTTAAAAGCATCACCATATTTCATGATACCTGCTTCGATCATTTCACGCAGCAGATCATTTCCCTCACGAGTACGCTCACCCACACCGGCGAATACAGACAAACCACCATATCCTTTAGCGATATTATTGATCAATTCTTGGATCAATACGGTTTTACCTACACCCGCACCACCAAACAGACCGATCTTACCACCTTTTGCATAAGGCTCGATCAGGTCAATTACTTTGATACCTGTGAACAGTACTTCAGTAGCCGTACTCAGGTTTTCAAACAAGGGTGGTTTATTGTGAATAGGACGACCATTTGCTTTGCTAGGCTGAGGCAGACCATCAATGGCATCACCGGTTACATTGAACAAGCGACCATTGATCGCATCGCCCGTTGGCATAGCGATCGCTTTACCGGTATCCACTACATCCATACCACGTACCAGACCTTCAGTACCATCCATCGCAATGGTACGTACACTGTCTTCACCCAAGTGCTGTTGCACTTCGAGAACCAGTTTTTCACCGCTTTCTTTAGAAATCTCAAGCGCGTTGTAGATTTCAGGCAATGTTTTATCAGGAAAATGAACGTCAACCACCGCACCGATGATCTGTTTGATCTTACCTTTTGTAGCCATATCAGGAGATATAATTAGGTTTAAAAATGCCCTTTTCAGGGTTCGGAAAACAGCCTTTCCGATTTGGCGGCAAAGGTAAGGGGATGGAGGCTAAAAAATGGCAATTCCCGCAAGTAAATTTTACCCACGTGGATGTTGGGTGCTGGGTATTAGGTACTGGGTACTAGGTAATGAGTTGTGAACTTGTAAAATACAAGTACTTTAAACCTTGGATTGACGTACCTACTTACCCAAATCATCTTGCCTAACCCTAAAACCTTGTACCTGATACCCAGCACCCGTCACCCAACACCTAAAACCTAACCCCTAATCCCCTAAATTTATCCTATGGAACACCTCCAAGATCATAAAGTCAACAGATATATCTTTTTGGGCGCCATTTTGGTTTTTGCCCTATTTCTTATTTATAGTCTGATGGCCTTTTTTACTGCTTTTTTGGGGGCGATCATGTTCTATGTATTGAGTAAATCCCCTGTTGAATGGCTGGTGAGCCGCTGCAATTGGCGAAGATCCTGGGCGGCGTTATTGGTGATCATCACTTCATTTTTTATCATCCTGCTGCCGATCTCCTTACTTGGCGCCATAATGTACCAAAAAATATCACTGGTAGCTGTGAACTTTAATGCTGTTACTGAGCCATTATCGCATATGGATGCATTACTGCAGGAAAAATTTCATTTCACTTTATTGTCAGATAAAAATATTGCCCAGTTACAAACTCTGGTTACCGACTTTCTTTCTTCTGCATTGAATCAAGGACTGAATCTTTTCAGTGCCATTGTTATGATGTACTTCTTCCTCTATTTTATGATCACCAATACCGGAAGAATGGAAGCCGCCATTGTTTTTTACCTTCCTTTTAAACGTAGTCAGATCGCTATGTTTGGAAGTGAGTTAAGAGCTCAGACGATGAGTAATGCCGTAGGGGTTCCAATGATCGCAGTGGTACAAGGTATTGTTGCCTATATCGCTTTTATGATCACAGGCATGAATGAACCCGGATTCTGGGCCGTTGTCACCGGATTCGCTTCTGTTATTCCTATTGTTGGCACCGGATTGGTTTGGGTACCCGCTGGCATTTATATGTTGGTGATCGGACAAACCTGGCAGGGTATTTTTATATTGATATGGGGAGGAGTGGTATTAAGTAGTATGGATAATGTGGTGCGATTTTTATTGGCCAAGAAAATGGCGGATGTACATCCTATCGTTACTGTATTGGGTGTGATTATTGGATTACATTATTTCGGCATCACCGGACTCATTTTCGGTCCTCTGCTCATCTCGTATTTTATCATTCTCTTACGTATTTATTATCAGGAATATCAGCCACAAAGAAAACCCAGAAAGACAACCACCACACAACGTTTTAATTTACCGTTTCTTGGAAAGAGAAAGTAATGTGGGATGTCAGATGTCAGATGTAGGATTTCTGATTTGTTCACAAGTAAAAGATATCTGTAATTACATATCATTAATCCTAAGAAAAATCCATGAACTAAGACTCCCAAAAAATCTGACATCTGCGATCTGACATCAAAATATCGCTTCCCAAACCATTGCAGCCAAAACTCCCCCAATGATCGGTCCTGCAACAGGTATCCAGCTATAAGACCAATCACTACCGCCTTTATTTTTGATGGGAAGAAGTGCATGCATGATACGTGGACCCAGATCTCTTGCCGGATTGATCGCCCAGCCTGTTGGACCACCCAATCCTAATCCAACACATAATACCAACAGAGCCACCGGTAATGCGTCTAATGCCCCCAATGAAGTAGCAGGTTTTACTATGAACAAAACACCGAGTATAAATACAAATGTTGCCAATGTCTCAGTAAGTAAATTCTGAAATGGGCTACGGATAGAGGGCCCGGTACTGAATACAGCTAATTGAGTGGCTTTATCATTTGCTTCATCCAAGTGTTGTCTGTAAATGACCCACACTAGGAGAGCCCCCGTCATGGCACCTAATAATTGCGCTAGCAAATAAGTAGGAACATCCTGCCAAGGAAATTTACCTAACCATGCCAAGGCAATGGTAACTGCTGGATTCAAATGTCCACCACTGTAAGGTGCTGTTGCGTAGACTGCCACAAAAACGGCAAGTCCCCATCCGAAACAGATAGAGATAAGTCCGCCCCCATTACCTTTTGTTTTGGGAAGAATCACATTGGCCACTACCCCATCGCCTAAAACGATCAGCAATGCCATTCCTAAAAATTCAGATAAAAAGTTCGTCATAAAAATCTTATTCAAAATTGATTATTCAATATTGCTCATTCCTCTGTTTCTAAAGATATCCCTCTGCAAGTTCAATAAAATCTTTTTTTTGCATCTGCACCCATGCATCTGTTTCATTCAACTCATGCTTCATAAAATGAACTACTGCTTCCAAACATTCCAATGCTGCTTTTGCATCTAAAAATAACAACCTCGTTCTTCTCGCCAATACATCTTCTACAGTGATGGCCATTTCATATCTTACTGCATAAGCAAGGTCGACCCAACGATCCGGAAAAGAAGGGTGTAGCTGTGTTGCCAATGCCGGATCTTCCTGTATCATTTTTTCCTTTTTCTGTTGCACAGACAACGGATCACCAATCGGTAAATTTTTAGTAATGCACAATCGCTTGTCTAATTTGGATGTGAACACTGCATTATCCACTGCATCCTGTGCCATTTTCCGATAGGTGGTCCATTTGCCTCCGGTAATCGTTACCAAGCCACTCGGCGATACCACAATAGTATGATCCCGTGATAACAAAGCAGTGCTGGTTCCTTCCTTTGCACGAACCAGTGGTCTTAATCCGGCAAATACACTTTTGATATCATTTCTATCAATGGCTGGCCGAACATACCGATTGATATGTTCAAGAATATAATCCACTTCTTCTTCGAGCACCATAGGTTCTGCCGCTACTTCATCAACTGGTGTATCAGTGGTACCTATGACCACTTTATTGTGCCAGGGCACAGCAAAGAGCACACGTTTATCATCTGTCTTGGGGATCATAAGCGCATGTGTTCCGGGAAAGTGTGTAGCATCTACGACCAAGTGAACACCTTGTGAAGGATCCACCATATTCTCCGCCTGAGGATCATCCATTTTTAAAATAGCATCTGTAAAAACACCGGTTGCATTTACAATGGCTTTTGATCGAATCGTTAGAACCTCATCCGAATGATTCAACTGAACAGAAATACCGGTTATTTTTTTCTTCTCTTTGATCAATCCGATCACCTTACAATAATTCACAACCGTTGCACCATGTAATACTGCAGTTGAAGCAAGATCAATGCACAACCTGCTGTCATCAAACTGACCGTCATAATACAATATCCCACCTTTTACTTTTTCAGGGGCTAGTGCCGGTAATAACTCAAGTGTTTCTTTGGCTGACAATAACTTGGTTTGTCCAAGCGATAATTTTCCCGACAAGAGATCATACAAACGGAGTCCGATACCATAGTACCATTTCTGCCACCATCTTCTTACCGGGATCACAAAGGGTTGTACAGAAGTAAGGTGAGGTGCATTTTTCAACAGCCATCCTCTTTCACGTAAAGCTTCTTTAACAAGTTTGATATTGCCATGTTCCAGATAACGAACACCACCATGTACGAGTTTAGTAGATCTACTCGAAGTGCCTTTGCCAAAATCATATTGCTCTATCAATAAAGTCTTATACCCTCTAGAAGCCGCATCCACAGCTGTACCCAATCCCGTAGCCCCACCACCGATGATCACCATATCCCAGGTGATATCTTCTCTTAGTTGATGTATTTGTGTTGATCGATTCATGGTTGGGGTGGTAGGTGTAGGGCGTTAGGTGTTAGGGATAAGGTGTGGGTTTGAATTAACGGGTACAATTTTGCTGGATATACGATCTTATTGCTTGAATATTTTTCGAACTACTAACTTTTAATTTTGAGTAAGCATTAGCAATTCCTAACACCTCACACCTCATCCCTAACACCTCCTCATCTAAGTATCAAACTCCGCAGCTCCCACTGCTCGCTTCCAGCCTTTGGATAATTGTTGTCTTACCTCATCGGAAATATTCGGAGTAAATATTCGATCCATTTGCCATTGTTGTTGGATATCTTCCACGCTCTTCCAATAACCAACAGCCAATCCGGCCAAATAGGCTGCTCCAAGGGCTGTTGTTTCCGTTACAATGGGACGAACGACTTTAGCATTCAACAGGTCACTTTGAAATTGCATCAATAAATTATTAGCAGTAGCACCGCCATCTACTCGTAACTCTTTGATGGTAATACCTGCATCCGCTTCCATAGCTTTTAATACATCCATGGTTTGATAGGCAATGCTATCCAATGATGCACGTGCAATATGTGCAGCAGTGGTACCTCTGGTAATACCTGTGATCGTTCCTCTTGCATGTTGGTTCCAATAAGGAGCACCTAAACCTGCAAAAGCCGGTACTACATACACCCCCTCACTATCTGTTACGGCAGCAGCCAATATTTCTACTTCTTTGGATGAACGAATGATCTTTAATCCATCACGTAACCATTGCACTACCGCTCCGGCTATGAATACGCTTCCCTCCAATGCATACTGTGTAACACCATTGATCTTCCAGGCGATGGTCGTTAATAAATGATTTTTTGATGCGACTGCTTTCTCACCGGTATTCATCAGCATAAAGCAACCGGTGCCATAAGTATTCTTTACCATGCCGGGTTGTGTACATAGTTGTCCAAACAAAGCCGCCTGCTGATCTCCTGCAATACCTGCGATCGGAATATTATGTGCAGTGAGAATATTCTGTGTATGTCCATATACTTCACTACTACTTTTTACTTCCGGTAAAACAGAGTGAGGGATATTAAACAGTTGTAATAATTCTTCATCCCATGTTAAGGAATGAATATTGAAGAGCATTGTTCTCGATGCGTTAGACACATCAGTCACATGTACTTTTCCATTGGTCAGTTTCCATACCAGCCAGCTATCGATAGTACCAAAACAGAGTTCCCCTTTTTCTGCTTTTGCTCTTGCTCCTTCCACATGATCAAGTATCCATTTTAATTTGGTCGCTGAGAAGTAAGCATCAATGATCAATCCTGTTTTAGATTGAATCATAGCAGCATGCCCTGCAGCTTTCAATTCATCACAATAAGCAGCAGTTCTTCTGTCTTGCCATACGATCGCATTAAAGATGGGCATTCCTGTTTGCTTATCCCATACTACTGTCGTTTCACGCTGATTAGTAATACCGATCGCAGCAATCTGTTGTATGGTGAGACCCGCTTTTGTTACGGCTTCAGCAGCAACACCCAACTGCGTACTCCATATTTCATTGGCATCATGTTCTACCCAACCGGGCTGAGGAAATAGTTGTTTGAATTCTTTCTGTGCTACCGAAATAATAGCTCCTGATGGATCGAATACAATAGCCCTACTACTGGTAGTTCCTTGGTCGAAGGAGAGGATGTATTGTTGCATAACCTAAGATAGAAAATATCCAACAGAGGAACAGAGAAATAATGAATGATCAAATTGTATATTCGAAATTTCTCTGTTGGATATTTCTTATTCTTCTGGTTTTATTTATCGTCTCGGTTTCAACCAAAGTTCGGGATTCATGGTTGAGCCTTTTTCATTGTTGATCACGAAAATAATGGCGCCTTCACCATCAATACTTCTTCCTGATCTTCCCAAAACAGAGCCGGCTTTTACTTGTTGTCCAACTGATACAGAAATACTAGATAGCTGACTAATAGAAGTAAAATATTTGCCATGTCTGACCATGACAACTAATTCCCCTCCTACTTCGCTAGCATACATCACTTCTCCATCAGCTATACTTTTAACAGGAGATCCTTCAGGTAAGGCGATCTGGATACCATCGCTCTTTTGAGTAAGTTTGGTACCAGGAACTGTTGAAACACCATAGGGTACATATACATTTCCACGATCCACCGGCCATGGTAATCGACCTCTATTTTGTTCAAACTGAATAGAAGTTTCTCTGCCTTCCGGAGTCGACTCAAAAACAGAATAGGGTCTGTCTGTCACCGGCTTGTTTTCCAGCGGCTCATTGATAGCCGGACTCTTCACAACATTACTATTGGATGAAGGATTGCTTTTGTTATTGGCATCGGCTGGTTTGGTATTGCTAGCCGCTGCTCTTTTGGCATCTTCTGCAGCTTTTTGTTTGGCACGTCTGGCAGCTTCTTCTGCTTCTCTTCTGATCAAGGCAGTTACAGCCTGCTGCATTTTCTGACGTTGTCTTTCCTTATTCTGTATCTGCGTAGATAATTCCTTCTCTTTTCCTTTTAACTGAGCCACGACCTGATCCTGCGCTTTTTTATCTTCTTGCAAAACCTTTAACTGCTCACTTTGTTTCGTAAGTGTAGTAAGTCGCTCTTTTTTATTATTACTCAGTAAATCGATTTTTTCTTTCAGTAATTGTTCAGACTGCATAATGGCTTCAGCCTGTGTTTCACGGTTTCTGCGATAGCTTTTAAGGTAAGTGATCCTCTTAATGGCATCATTGAAACTTCTGGAAGAGAAAATAAAGTTCAGGTACTCGTAACTGCTTCTGTTTTTATACGCAAAAACAATGCTTTTGGCATATTTCACACGTAAGGTATCCAACTCCTTTCTCAATCGATAGATATCGCGTTCATTCAGAAAGATGGTATTGTCCAGTTCACGGATTTGGCGGTTGATGGAATTCACAAGCTGTTCACGCATGGCAACCTTCCGCTTAATGATGGCCAACTGGCTCAATGAGAGCTTTTTATTTTTTTGGGTTTGAGAAAGCAGATTATTGAGTTCTGCCAGTTCCTTTTTCAGGTCTTGTTCCTGTTTTTGCAGTTCCTCACGGGTTTGGGCATGCACTGCCAGTCCGATGAAACAAATCAGGAAAAGAGTGAAAAGGGATTTCAGCATGATCGATGAGTTTTATCCGCTTACACGGAAAGTTTGTTGGATAACGAAAAAACGAAGGGTAAATTACTTACGCTTATAATTTTTTGGCAACTCGAAGTTGTATTTTAACGGATCATTTAACGTAAATTCTTTGAAATCAAGGTAAATATCGAGTTTAGCCTTTTCTGCCATGGATATTTTGCGGTTGGTGGCAAACATATATCCTCCTAGAGGCTGGTATCCTCCGAATGTGATATCGCAGGTACGATTACGCTGCATATCGATATCATCCAGTTTACTGTACAATACACGATTATCGTTCTTATCGAGGTTGATCAGGTGTTTGAACAGCTCACCAACCATCACCACCAATAATTGCGCATTGCTATTTTTATAGGATACTAAATTCTTACTCATGAAGATCGGGTTACCGATAAGCAAATCCTGAACCGTCGCAAAGTCAAAAGGTATTTCCGTTACTTCCTGCAAATAACTGATGGAACGATTCATGACGTATTTCTCACCCACTTTACGAACCAGGGTAACGCTATCTTTATTGATCTTCACCTGAAGCCCTTCTGCAGATATCCCTAAAAATGACCCTTTCACACGAATAATGATCACGCTGTCTTTACGCATGCTGAGATACACAGTATAGTTATCCTTATTCTCGGCTCCCTCATAATCTACTTTGATCTTGGCATTGAAAGTTTGGAAATCGATTTTATTCTGGATCACTTTACCCATGATATCAGCAACAATAGCCGCAGAGTCTACCACAGGCGTTTCTTTGATCACTACAATTTGTGCAGTATCTTTTTTGGTGATCGCCTCTTGAATGGCTTCTACCTTTTTTACTGTTTTGCAGGAGAAGAGAAAGATGACGGCGGCAAGCTGCACGCTGCAGGCTACAAGCTTTTTGTTTTGAGCTGCGAGCTGTGAGCTACGAGCCACGAGCTTTTTTAGAATCAGCGAAATATTTAAATATACACTTCCCAAAATGATAATTTTTTAAGCTATAAAAAATCCTAACCCAATGATCCAATACTTAACACCCGGCACCTCATACCCTGCACCTATTCTCAAATCTTCCCCGTACTACCAAAGCCGCCAATTCCTCTATCGGTTTCATTCAACTGGTCTGTTTTTTTCCATTCTATCTTTTCAACTTTTTGCAAAACCATTTGAGCCACCCTATCTCCCGATTGTATGATTTGTGTCTCATTTGAAAGATTGATCAAAATCACTTTGATCTCTCCGCGATAATCAGCATCAATGGTCCCCGGCGTATTCAAACAAGTGATCCCTTGCTTAATCGCCATTCCACTCCTAGGTCTGATTTGTATTTCATAGCCCTGAGGTATCTCTACAAAAAGTCCGGTAGGTACCAACAAACGCTCCATTGGCTGTATTTGCAAGGGCTGCTCAAGATTTGCTCTAATGTCCATACCCGACGACCCTTGGGTAGCATATTCAGGTTCCGGGTTATTGGACTGGTTAATTATTTTAACTTGAACGGGGAAATCTGACATGCCCGCAAAGGTAGGGATTGTGGCTAAAAAGGGAGGCCAATAAAACAATGGATGTGTTAAATCCTTTCCATAAAGTGATACATGTTACCTAATTTTGAATGACCGTCAAAGTTCAGAATGACCAAAATAAGTATGATAAAAACAACCATGCATAAAAAAAAGGTATTAATGACAATCTGTATCGCATTGATGATTTTGTCATCTCCAAGTTGTTTTAAGAACCTTACGATGAAATATGTCCTTTATGAAAATGACTTTGAAAAGGATAATTTGAAGGGGCTGGAAATGTATGACCTGACAGGGCCGATAACTAACAAATTTTTTGAGTTTGACGGCTCCAGGGTCTTAGGCAGATTCAATAATAATACACTTAGAATCATACGTCTTTTTATCCCTAAACACAATGCAATAGAAGTTCAGTTTGATCTATACATTCATGATCAATGGGGAAACAGTAATTCAAGTGCTGATGACATCTGGGTAAATAAGGTAGATGGTGAAGTTGCTTTTATTACCAGCTTCTCCAATACAAGCTCGGTACAATTTTGGCCTGAATATTATCAGACACAGGCATTTCCTGCCAGAACAAATGCCATCAACCCTGCCCTACCGGGCATCTGTGGATTTCAAGGTTCCAGTAATGGAACTTCAAAGTATCGGTATACAAAGACATTTGTACACTCAGCATCTACTTTAAACTTCGAATGTAGTGATGCATTAAAACCATTCAATAATGTATGTTTTAAAAGTTGGTCTATTGATAATATGAAAGTAACGGCCATCAAATATTAGAAAAGCCTGTTTTCATGAGACCACTCAAAATACCTATCACGACGGTTTTCAATTTCTTTCACCTTAGTTTTATTCAAGTATCCAATGCAGCGCTGCAGATATTGATATTTCCGGTTATGATTCGCCTGGTTGGGCTAGAGGAGTTCGGTAAAGTAATGGTTGCTAATGCTTTTGCCGCATTAATGGGGATCATGATCAACTATGGCACCAATCAGTCAGGTATCAAAGATGTAGCGATCATCAAAAACGATCAACAAACGCTATCAGAAGGTGTCTCTTTAATTCTTTGCATCCGTGTACTTTTATTTGTAGCATCATTATTGATCCTGACAGTCTTATCGCTGATGAACCCAAACGGGAGTATTTATTTCGTATTTGCAATGGTCATAGCATTTTCTGAAATACTAAACCCGCTTTTCTTTTTTGTCGGCATAGAACGTCTTTTTCTATATAACATCAGTAATCTTATCGCGAAGATCATTTCATTATCACTCATATTCTTTTTGATCAAAGAGCGCAAAGATGGTTATTTGATCAACTTTTATATAGGTCTTCCATCATTGATAGTGTATACGATCCTTACTCTTTTTACTTTTTATAGATACAGACTAACATTCATCAGACCTGAAATAAAGACCTTAAAAGACAAACTGATTGACAACTTTTTTTTAGCCTGCAATAGCGTTTCTGTACACTTACAACAATCGTCTTTCTTATTTATTCTATCTTATACAGGTAATGCAATATTACTTGGCGCCTATGCATTATGCGACAAACTGATCTGGGCTTGCAGATTACTCATCATTTCCTTTTCCAGCGCAATTTATCCGGGGGCAGCGATCCAGCACAACAACGCCCCTATGCAATGGCAAAATAGAAAGAAGGCGATCAATAAAGCTTTATTCATCGTCTTTACGATCTGTGGGTTATGTTTTTTATTAATGCCTTCATGGATCATTTTACTATTCACGGGTGAAAAGAATGAATTAAGTGTGTATCTGCTAAGAATTATGTCAATAGCTCCTTTATTGATTGCTTTGAATGCCATGAATTTGCTAGAGCTATTGATCAGAGACATGTATCGATCGGTATTTTATATATCGCTCATTATTCTTTTCATAAGTATCCTTACCGGACTCATTTTCGTGTATACCGGCAAAGATCTATTCGCAGGACTCTATCCGGTTGTAGTAGAAGCGTTTTGTTTGATGTTATACGTCCTTTATCTTAAAAAAAACAGGATACCTGCTGCACAAACAGGTTACTAGTCAAATAGGTTATCAATGAAGAAAGTTGCTGTAATACTTGTTAACTGGAATAGCGCATCGATTACATCTGATTGTATATTATCATTACAAAAAGCACCCATTGATATATTCGACATCATTGTTGTGGATAATGGATCATCGGATGATTCAGTTGTGCAACTGAGAAATGCTTTCGGAGATACTATTATTTTATTATGCTCTCCTGTGAATTCAGGATTTACAGGTGGCAACAATATCGGTATGCGATATGCGATTGATAAAGGGTATACTTACCAAATGCTTTTAAATAATGACACATTTGTAGAACCCAATTTCCTGGAACCACTGATCCATTATATGGATCAACATCCTGAAGCAGGGATTATACAATCGCGAATTTTTTTCAATCACGATCGCTCCTTGATATGGAATGGTGGTTCTTATTTTAATCCTTTTTGGGGATATGCATACACCAAAGGGTACAATCAACCCAATTCAACCGTAACAGAGACACTAAAAAAAGTAGATTGGGTAACAGGCTGTGCTTTCTTTACCAGAACTTCTATCCTAAAGCAAGTAGGTTTATTGGCAGAACCATTTTTCATTTACTATGAAGACACAGATCTTTCCTTCAGAATAAAAAACGCAGGATACGAGCTTATCTATCATCCCGATTCAATTGTTTACCATATTGCCGGTATGGCTTATCGACAAAAGAAAAAAGGTAAGGAAGGAATAGTGAGTCCGTTTGTCCATTATCTCAATACCAGGAACAGAATATGGTTCCTAAAAAAATATACTAAGGCGCAATTTGTACCATCAACAGTTCTATACAACATAGCATATACTTTTGCCTTGTTAGCATATTTAGTTATAAGAAATAGACCTCAAAAAATAAAAGCCGTTTTGAAAGGGCTTAGAGATGGGCTTCGAGGACGAATCAGTTCATAAGCAGGTACCACAACATGCATATTTCAGATGCCCTTTGATAATACGGTGATTTTTACTGAATTTCGTTGCTTAGGTTGGTAAATGCTTTATTTGTTTAAGTCAATACCTAGCTAAACAACACACATGGATACAATCTTAATAGTTGGAATGAACGGAGCAATTGGGAAAGCGGTCAATACCGTTTTTTCAAAGAATGGTATGCGGTGTATTGGCACTTCCTCTCGACATCCCAAGCAAGATACAACGAACATGATCTATCTAGATCTGGAAGATCATGATTCGATCCTCGCTGCACAAAAACATTTACCCATGCTTAATGGAATTGTTTTTTGTGCCGGTTTAGCCCCTCATCACTCATTAAAAGATACTACAGTTGCTCATCATGCAAAAATGATGAGCATTCACGTGAACGGACCTTTGTTTACCATACAATGTCTGCTGAAGAAAATGAAAAAAGGAAGTTCGATCATTTTCATATCGTCAGTAGCAGCATACAAAGGAAGCTATGATCCATCATATTCTATTGCTAAAGCTGCAGTTAGCGGAATGACCAAAACACTTGCTCGTGAATTATCGGCTGCATCTATCAGAGTCAATGCCATTGCACCCGGACTTGTTAGCGGCACACCTGTACATAAAAAAATGACTCCCGATTTTAAGGAGCGCCATTTAAGAGACATTCTAACGAAAGAGTTTTGCACAACAAAAGACTGTGCCGAAGCAATTTATTTTCTTTATACCCAGAAGCAGATAACAGGACAAGTACTGCATATAAACGGAGGACAGTATTTTGGAAACTAAACAACATGTTTTAATCATAGGCGGAGGTGTTTTCGGATTAACAGCGGCTATTGTATTGGCTGAATCAGGGATAAAAGTCACCGTAACAGAAAAAGCTGAAGATATTATGCTGGGAGCCTCAAAGGTTAACCAGAATAGAATTCACTTTGGATACCACTACCCAAGAAGTAAAGAAACCTGTCTTGAATCATTGGAAGGATTGCAAACATTTAAAAACTTCTATCAAGATGCCATACATAGTGGTTTTAAGAAGTATTATGCAATTGCTAAAGAAGGTTCGCATCTGAATGCAGATCAATTTTATACATTTTGCAAAGATCTCGGCTTAAGTCTTGAAGAAGCCTATCCGCCTGCGGGTATTATGAATAAAGACTTAGTTGAAAACTGTTGGCTGACAGATGAACCTATATTCGATTATAATATCCTAAAGCAATTGATCATTTACAGGATAGCCAAGAATAAAAATATTAAGATCTTAAGAAACATACAGCCAACCGGTATGCTTCAGAAAGGATCGGAAAAAGAAGTAAAGCTATCCGATGGCTCGCTGCTCATGTGTAACGCAGTGGTAAATGCCACTTACGCAAGTATTTCAGAAACAGCTCAAATGCTTGGATTATCACCTATTCAGGCAAAATACCAGCTTTGTCTGTTACCTATACTGCAAACAAAGAAACCGCTGGAAGCTTTTGGCGTTACCATCATGGATGGCCCTTTTTGCTCTTTAATGCCTAAAGGACTGTCCAGCGATCAATTCATTCTATATCATGTTAAATACTCGGTATTAGAGACCCATGTAGGAACAGAAAATGTCCCTTGGTCACCTATTACAGACTTTCCGGATCTGAATATCATCGAAAAATCAAAACAGTATTTTCCAATTCTGGATAGCATGTCTATCTATGACTCATGGACCACAACAAGGATTGTATTACCGAAACAAGAAATAGATGATGCCAGACCCACTTTAACCATTGTCCATGGCGATCATGTGTACAGCTTGTTTAGTGGCAAACTCACTACTTGTGTATCGGCAGCCAAAGATCTTTTAGAGAAAATCCAGCAACAGCCATTATAATCCATCCTTCGTTGATCTATTGAAATGGATGGAATAAGACCAACCCTTTGCTAATCCAATAAAATTTACTGAATTTCGTTTGCCAACTGATCAATGGGTTGACAAACCAAATTCATGATGATACTCCTGTTTCCAATTATATATATTCTATCATTTATCTGGAGTGTCATTCAGTTATTATCAAGAAAAATAGAAGGCTTTCTCATTTTCACGGTAATAGGTCTTCCTATTTATATCAACGCGTTATCAGTAACATTCATGTATGGCTTTGGAGGATTGGTACCATTAATGCAGTCCTTTAAAGAAGTGGTAACCCTAATCGCATGTGTCATTGTACTAAAGCAGATCAAAAAGAAACCACAGCTTCACCGTATCGATAAGTTGATCATTGTTTTTTTCCTACTGGCATTGGTTTATGTTTTTATCCCTTTAGGTTCATATGGAATAGGAGCCAAACTCATTGCTTTTAAGAATCTGTGTTTTTTCCCGATTTTATATGGAATTGGTCGCTTCTGTAATCCTATCGACTTTCATCTAAAGAAAACCAGTACATACATTGGTGTTATAGGCATTATTGCAGTATTGATCGTTTTATTGGAAAAGCTGATCGATACACATCTACAAAGCCTAACAGGATATAGTGACTTCCTTTTTTACTTTTTTGATACAGAGCCTTCCGGAAATTATGGATTGGCCTGGACCTTTGAAACGGAAAGTCAGATGAAAAGGTTTGCAACTATTTTTGCCAACCCTCTCGAGCATGCAGCTGCAATAGTAGTAATGCTCGCTGTGTTTCTAACTGCTGTAACATACAAAAAAGGAAAAAGAGTAAGTCTGCAACCTGACCGATTTGAATGGATAGTACTGGGTGCTTCTTTGATCTGTATCATACTTGCAGCGAGCAGGGCATCGTTCCTCAGCTACTTCATGCTCATTTATATCTATGGATGGACTGTTGGCAATAGATCTATCATCAATGGTTTTCATTTTTTCTTTATCACTATATTTTGTTACATACTCTTTCTATTGGAAGGAGACCTATATGACTTTGTTATCAATACCATCACCTTTGAAAACGCATCGAGTTTGGGGCACGTGATTGAGTGGATAGCAGGTATCGATGCCATGATCACCAATCCGTTAGGAATGGGGCTGGGTGAGTCAGGTAGGGTTTCTATGGGTGGAGGCTTTAATACGGGAGGGGAAAATCAATTCATTATTATTGGAGTACAGATAGGCGTTATCGGTATGCTATTATACCTGTTCATCTATATAGATTTAATCAGAACTGCTTTGCAAACGATGAAACAAACAGAAGGCAAAATCTGGAAAATGGCTTTATTGATCGTATTGCTAAAAGTAGGATTATTTATACCTGCATTTACTGCCAATATTGACTCCTATATTTATATAACATATCTTACTTGGTTTTTATCAGGTCATCTTATCAACTTAAGAATGCAGTTGAAGCAGCAGGAAAAAAGCAGCGATGTATAATATCATTCCCGATTAACGTAAGTAAATGCATAAGAGATAAACTCATACTTAAGATCAAATAATTAATTAATTTTCCTACATGTCTTTTCTAAAAATCTGGATCAATCACGATAAGCCCAACTCCTATGTAAACCAATTAAGAAAAAAGCGGTTTCAGGCGATTGAGCAAAGCTTGAATAATCTAGCCTTGAACAACTCCAACTTTAGGATATTGGATGTAGGGGGAGATATTGGTTACTGGAAGCATGTCGGATGGAACAAACCTAATGCGCATATCACATTGCTGAATCTTGAGCAGGTGAAAGTGGGTGAAGAAGATCAGTCAAAATTTATAGCTGTGAAGGGTAATGCTTTGGCACTGCCGTATCAAAAAGGTGATTTCGACTTGCTATTCTCCAATTCTGTAATAGAACATGTCGGCAGCTATAAAAATCAGCAAATATTTGCAGATGAAATTCGGAGAGTATCTGACAAATACATCATACAAACTCCCTCATTTTGGTTTCCACTCGAACCGCATAGCTTGATCCCATTATTTCAGTTCATACCACATAGCATAAGAGCTGTTTTGATCATGCTCTTCAACATTAATTATTTTCCAAAAGCAAAAACCTACCGGGAAGCTTTGAATGTTTCAAGATCGACCTTAATGTTTACTAAAAAAAGGTTCAGAAAACTATTTCCGGAGGGCGAACTATATGTTGAGAGACTTTTTGGATTACCTAAGTCGTATACGATCATCAAAATCTGATCAGGGAGATCTTTTGTTATCGAAATCACACCTAAGGGCCTTGTACATACCTCAAATAACCCGAATAAGGGTCATTCGAAAAAATGAACGCGAACCTTTAATACCCTACTTTTGAACCCATAAATTTCGGCAGCTACGTACATGGCAAAACGGCTAACCATATGTGTTGATATTCGGGATCTAAGAATTGCAAAGACAGGCGCACGCACCTACCTCGCTGAAATCTCTGATGTATTTCGATCAGATAACGATCCAAGATTCAAATTTATCTTTTTGGATAGCTTTTTCCCTTACATCTATACAGGGAAAAATCCATTTTTAAAACTCATAGAACAAGGACGTTTTTTCTTCTGGAAACAAATTGAACTTCCCATAAAAGCTTTTTTTCATCAAGCAGATATTGTTTTCTGTACTGATTTTTTTGTACCACGTATTCAATTAGGCTATACAACCGTTCCGGTTTTTCATGACGCTTTTTTTTGGGAATACCCAGAGCATTACAATAGATATTGGAGATGGCTTTTTATAAAATTAGGGGTGACAGCAGCAAAACGTTCTGCTTGTATTATAACACCCACCATCTACACTCAAAAAAGAATAGCCCATTTTTCAGGGATCAAAGAAGAAAAGATCATACCGGTATATGAAGCCCCAAAAAGTTTCACATTCAACCCCATACCCCCTGAGAAATGGCAGTTTTTATCTCAAAAAAGATACATTCTGCATGTTGGCACATTTGAAAAGAGAAAGAATCTCACTACACTATTAAAAGCTTTTGAACAGCTTCGAGCGCTCCCCCAGAATAAAGATGTAGCACTTGTATTGGTAGGACAAATGAGTCCTAAAAAAACACTGGATGGGATGGATGAATTACAACAACTAATGGAAAAAGAAACCTTATCACCTCACATCCATTGCACAGGATATATTGCAGATGAAAGCCTGGGGTTCTTTTATCAACACGCAACTGTCTATGCATTTCCATCTCTCAATGAAGGATTTGGTATACCAATACTGGAATCGTTTCTCTATAAAGTACCGGTTGTGATTGCCAACAATACTTGTTTGCCCGAAGTGGCCGGTGATGCAGCCCTGAGTTTTTCACCTTTGAAAGATGGCGAGTTAGCAGATGCTTTAGATAAGTTATTGAACAATGAAAGTCTTCGTTCAGAACTTATAGAAAAAGGGAATAAACGTCTTACGCTGTTTTCATGGAAAAAAACCGCTGATACCATCAAAGAGATTTTTTTGCAGCACAAGATCTGAGACACTCATCAGATAGTGTTCATAATGAACACGTACAATACCGCTTACGTTGTGTAGCTACTTCTTTTTAAGCCAGAAAGACGCCGGTGTTGCTTCTGCATTAAGATTCAGTAATACTTTACTGGTGATATCATAATGATCTTTCGCTAAATAGTTGAGAGAGAAATACACTTCGAAAGAATCATTATAAGCAAGGAATGCTTCCAGTAAATACTGCTCATTCCACAGCCTCATGAAATCATTGAGCCAAAGTTTTAAATAATGTCGAGGAGAAAAAATATCATGAATATGAATATATACTCCCTTTTTAAGAGAAGGTAATAACTGAAGATATTCAAACAACACATCATTCTCCGGTCGGATCACATGTGAAGAATCAATAAATAAAAAATCTCCTTCTTCAAGACATTGAAAAAAATCAAGATCCAGTAGTTCCACTTTTTGTCTGATGAGCTCAACTTCTTTAAGCTCAGATAACCAAGGCATTTCGTATGGTTCTACACATGTCAAGGAAGTTGTATGTCCTTCTTCCTTATTCTTGCGTATTGCCTCAATAGCAACTAGAGTAGAATAGCCTGATCCTATCTCAATAATACGTTTAGGTTTAAGATTCCTGATCATTAAGTAATAAAGATCAGCATCGCCATAGCTAAAAGAGGGATTCTGTAAATAATAAGAACCCGAACCATACACACCTTTTTCAGGGAAATTCTTGAGCTCCTGAGCATATTTCAATTCACTGATCTTGCTTAATTGTTCATTGAGTCGAAAATCAAATGGCAGGGAACGAACTTTATTAAAATCAAAATCGGGAGAATACACAAACTGCGGATCATAATAATGATCACGTATAGGGTATACACCGGTACGTTTAAAAGCAGACCTGTTCAAAGGAAATTCTTCCACACCATAATACTTCATCTTACGAAAAACAGGCATGATGAGATAAGTAAATGGCACAACAAGAAGATCAACTATTCTGAAAACCGGTTTTTTTATGAAATTTTTCATGCAATCTTCGCTCAAATTGGAATATTTGCAAATATTAGTAGAAACAAGCTAAGTTATTCAGTTATTTTAGTGTTCAACCAACTAAAAATCAAAGCCATCGGAATCAAGCATCACATACAAGACCGTTTTAAAGGTAGTTGGAAAAACGCTGATAAATGGATCACATTGATTCGTTTGGGAATGTTTTTCATCAGGGGTTGCTATCAACGCTTATTCTTTGGAACTTCAAAAGGGCTTGTTTTAACAGGCAGTAGGGTCTCTGTAAGATATGCCAAATATTTGCATGCCGGATCTGATCTTATTATTGAAGATGGTGCAGAAATCAATTGTCTATCTCACGAAGGAATACATTTAGGGAACAGAGTAACCATTGGAAAATATGCGATCATCAGACCTTCTAATATATACGGCGGAGAAATCGGAGAAGGTCTTAGAGTAGGTGACCATTCCAATATCGGCCCTTATTCATACATAGGTTGCTCCGGGTTGATCAGCATTGGCAATAATGTAATGATCTCACCTAGGGTAAGTATCTATGCGGAAAACCATGTTTTTGAAGATCCGGAAATACTGATGAAAGACCAAGGTGTTATCCGAAAAAAAGTAGTCATAGAAGACGATTGTTGGATAGCTTCCAATAGTATCATTCTGGCAGGCGTTACAATTGGTAAAGGATCCGTTGTTGCAGCGGGCAGCGTTGTCACACATGATGTTCCTCCTTACAGCATCGTAGCAGGAGTTCCCGCTAAAATCATTAAAAAAAGAAAGAACAACGCATGAAGATATTGTTCTTACACAGTTCTTCCGATTTATACGGTGCCGGAAAAATATTACTCGTATCCGTCCACACACTCAAAAAGAATGGTTATACCCCGATCGTTGTTCTTTCTTCGCCCGGACCATTAGCAGACGCACTACAAGACAAAGGCATTGAAGTAAGATTCATACCACTGGGCATCCTCAGAAGAAAATACTATTCTATTCCGGGTATCATCAATAGAATCATAACTTTTAGAAAAGCTGTTAAGAAACTCACATCCTTAGTGACGATTGAAAATATTCAATTGATTTATTCAAATACCACCGCTGTATTGGTTGGTGCCAGAGTAGCCAATAAAACCGCTAAAAAACATATCTGGCATGTTCATGAAATCATTGAAAAACCTAAATGGTTATTTAACATCATTGCTTATTGTTTAAATCATTACTGCGACCGGATGATTGTAGTCTCAGATGCGGTAGCCTTGCATTGGCAAAAAAAAGTAACCGCTGAAAAAATCATCCGTATTTATAATGGTATAGACTATTCTGCTTATCTACAAACAGATACCGATTCGATCGCTTTACGAAAAGAATTGTTACCCACACATAAAAAGATTTTGATCGGCATGATCGGTCGGGTACATCATTGGAAAGGCCAAGATTATTTCTTGGAAATTGCGAAGCACCTGAAAGATTACAGACAAGACATCCATTTTGTAATGGTAGGTGATGCATTTCCGGGGAATGAGTACCTATATGACAAGATCAACGAATTAAAGCAAACATACCAGCTCGAAAAAGATGTGACTGATCTTGGTTACAGGACAGATATTGCTGCATTATTGAAATGTTTCGATCTTTTCATATTGCCCTCTACTGCACCGGACCCGTTCCCGACCGTATTACTAGAAGCGATGGCTTCATCAACTGCAGTGGCCGCCACTTCACATGGCGGTGCAGTAGAAATGATTCGCCCGCATCAAGATGGATTATTGATCCCTTATGATGATGCCGCTTCAGCAGCTGCTCAGATACAAGAAATACTTTCTAACGAAGCACTTCTACAACAAATGGGTGAGTCTGCAAGAGAGCGTGTCATTCATACCTTTTCATTTGAAACCTACAGTCAAAGATTAGGCTCAGTAATTAAAGAAATGACTTCTTAATATGCATTCTGATCTCCGCGAAAAATATTAATGATCGTTTGAAGAATGATCTGGCAGTCAAGCCAAAATGTCCATCTGTGGATATAATAAAGATCAAAATTGATTCTTCGCTGCATAGAGCCCGGCGTTTTTGTTTCTCCCCTACAACCATTGACTTGCGCCCATCCTGTAATACCCGGCTTTACCAAATGGCGTAACATATAATTCTCCACAGTATGCATGGATTCTAAATTCAATGGAGTTGGGTGAGGTCTTGGACCAACAACAGACATATTACCCAACAAAACATTCCAAAATTGCGGCAACTCATCGAGATTGGTACGACGCAGATAGCTACCCAACCAAGTGATGCGTGGATCATTCTTATAAGCCTGCTGATAATTACCGGACTCATCAATATCTTCACTTCCAACGATCATTGTTCGGAATTTATAACAAACAATTTTTTTGTTATTAAGACCCCAACGTTCTTGTTTAAAGATCACGCCTCCTTGTGAAGTCATTTTAATGGCAATAGCGATCAAGGGCAATAACCACCAACCAATCACCACGAAGAAAAAGATAGCAAAAGCAATATCAAAAAGTCTTTTAAGCAATTGATTTTCCCATTTATCCAAAGGAAGGGCGCGAACACTGATAACAGGGAGTAGGCCAATATTATTTACCTGAATTTGCGCTGAGGTATATTGTTGAAGATCAGGAACGATACGGGTTTTTACAGAATGAAAATCGCATACTTCAATACACCGCTGTATTTGGCGCCCATCTGTATTGGGTAAAGCAATTACAACTTCGTCAATAGGTTGTGATACCAAAACAGAAGACAACTGATCAATGGTTCCAAAATAGGTACAACCATTCAGTTTATTGTTATGATCATCCAGAAACCCCAAACATTTATACCCGTAGTAATAATACTTATTGATCGTCTCATAAAAATCCAAAGCAGAAGGAGTAGCACCAATGATAACAATGTTATCCAATAACTTTCCTTGGTAAATGGCTGAATGTAGATACTTACGAATGATGTACTTCGTAAAAGTCAGAAAAACAAAAAGTATCCCGATCAGATATCCGAAGAAATAAGCATTAAACCTGAAATAGTGTCTGAGGAAAAAAGAAACAGAACTCAATAAGATCGTGAATATAATCAACGTATATATGATGAAGATAATTTCTTCAGAAAACTTGTTGGACCTTCTATCTTTATAGAGTCTAGATACGCCGGTGGCTAAATACCAAATAAAGAGTAAAATGAATGTGAAAAGATAATCATTCAGATTGGCTGCGTTGGTTGATTGCAGATTGGAAAAATGTAAGGCCATCAAATAAGAAAGCCCTACCACGGGAGCATCAATTATGTATCGAATAAGCGTATATCTGTTATACGGTTTTGGCATTACTCTTTATTTGTTCAAGACCATTTATCCAAATACAAGGTTCGATTCTGTTATTTTTTTCCTTGCTTCAATGCAGATATCACCTCCAAATACTGCTTTGTCACTACATCCCAATTGTACTTATCTGTCAACCCGCTTCTGGATAATTCTCTCAATGTATTTAAAAGAGCCGGATTTTTTTCAATTTGCTGTATCTGAAGTCCCATCGATTCAGGATCTTTTTGAAAAAACAATCCATATTTCCCCTCTTGCAACATCTCACGGTTGAACACCGTATCCAATGCGAGAATGGCACATCCATAAGCCATCGCTTTGAGCATAGTTGGATTGGTGCCACCAAATTCATGCCCATGCAGATAGACAAAACAATGATGATACAACTCAGCTAATATCTCACTATTTGTAATATATCCCAAAAAACACACAGAAGAAGAGGCTTTCTGCTTCATCTGACTGGCAAACTTATCTGCATAAGGCACATCTCCTACAATTACCAGTTTTTTCGAAGACCCCGATCTTAGAAATCCATCCAATAACAAATCGGAATTATTATCAGGTATCAACCGGCCAACAATGAGATAATATTCTCCCGGGATCAAACCAAGTGTTGATAACAATTCAGGGCGACTACTATAACGAATATTAGCCCCATATGCAATAACAGTAGAGTCTTTCTTGAATTCTTTGAGATACACTTGCCTCATGGCTTCTGCATCTGTAATGATACGATCATACAAACGTGTTGAGAGCCACGCAGCCATTCTAAAATAGCGGGCACCCAATCCCTTCCATTTGGGGCGTAACCATTCCATACCGTCTACATTGATGAGTGTAGGTTTCCTGAACAAACGTGAAATCAATCCCCAAGGTCCATTAGCGGCATTCACTACCAGGATAACATCAGTATCACTAAAACAGGCATGTACCATTGATAAAAAGGAGTTCACCAATTGACTCAGTACTTTACTTTGAACGGAAGGAACATAGACTAATTCAATCCCATTCACGAGAGCAGGTCTTTCTTTAAATAATGGACGATGGCAATACACACGTACACGAACCCCTTGGCTTACCAATCGTTCAGCCAGCTCTTTTACAAAGGTTTCATAACCACTGTAAACATATGGGTATCCTCTCGATCCAATAATTGATACTGTCATGATCAAAACCGTATTTTACGGTGAGTTGAAAACATTGTGAATCGCAAAGATTTGGTATTTTCCAATGCAGACCAATTCCAATATATAAGGTATTCATAAAGAGATGAACAGCTTCGCAACCGTTACCTATCTTCGTGTTATCGTATGAAAAAGAGTTTATTTCTGTACCTGATGATCCTGGCAGTACAAACTGCAACGGCACAAACCATTTTTGAAAACCATCGCAGCGAGGTGTACAACTACTTGTATCGAATGGCACAAAAAGGGGTCATTAGATTTGATGACCAGATCAGACCGATTCCCAGAGCCTATATCGCAGCTTGTTTAGACTCATTGTCCCTTTTAGAAGCCAAACTGAGTAATATTGAAAAACAAGAACTCAAATTCTACCAGCAGGAATATTCAGATTTAAAAACTTTTGACGGCACCACCACAGACCAACGCATTTTAAAGAAAGATAGGTATGGACGCTGGCGAGCTTTTTCTGTGCGAAACAAAGACCAATTGCTACAAATAGATCCTGTGATCACCGCCACTACCATCAACGGCACCGGTAAAAGCATCAGACAAACCAGTACAGGTTTGAAATTCTGGGGACAGGCAGGAAAACGTTGGGGCTATCATTTTTTCTTCAATGATGTAAACGAAAATGGAACCGGTATTGATGTGAAAAGAAACTTTACGCCGGAAACAGGTATTATTCAAAAAGATACAACACTCACAAGAAGCCTTAATTATACGGAACTCAGAGGTGTTATTTCTTATAGCTGGAATAATGGCGCAGTTAGCTTTGGCAATGATCACTTGTTATGGGGCTACGGTGAAAATGGAAGAGTTGTACTTTCAGATAAAGCTCCTGCTTTTCCTTTCCTACGATTGGATTATCGTCCTTTTTCCTGGCTCAGCTTCAATTATACACATGCATGGCTGAATTCGAAAATAGTAGATTCCAACAGACTCCTGAGTACAGGTAATCCGGTATTTGGCGGACAAAGAAGGGTATTTATTCCCAAATATTTTGCCACACACAGTGTTACTGTCAGACCGCTAAAAGGGTTGGATATTTCTGTGGGGGAATCGATCGTTTATTCAGATCGTATGGACATAGGCTACTTAATGCCGCTTAATTTTTTTAAGGTATATGATAACATCGTCAATAACAGTGATATCATGGCCGGTTCTAATGGACAATTATTTTTCCAAATCAGTTCAAGGAACCACATCCCGAAAACACATTTGTACGGTAACTTTTTTATTGATGAAATAAGGATCGGAACTCTTTTTGATCCTGTTAAAAGAAGAAATCAATCCGGCTATACCATTGGAGCTAGTACGACCGATTTGGCTATCTCCTACTTAACAGCAACCTTAGAGTACAGCAGGATCACACCATTTACATACGCGAACTTGATTCCTGCACAGAACTATACACATCACAGCTATAATATGGGCGATTGGATGGGTAATAATGCAGATCGCTTCTTGATGGCTTTGAGATATACACCCATTCCGAAATTAAAGACTTACTTACGCTATCAGATTATTCGAAAAGGTGCCCCGGGAAGTTTGGCACAACAATATTTTCAACAACCACAACCCGGCTTTTTATTCGATCAACAATTTAATCAGAAGGAATGGTTTGGATCTGTTTCATACGAATGGATCAATAATCTTACCTTATCGGGTACTTTTAACAGACGTCATACCAGATACACCATCAACAATACCCGTGTAAAGGAAAACCTAATTACCCTAGGCGTTCATTTCGGCTTATAATTTTGTTGTACGATCGGGTAAAAAATCAAAGCTGACAAGGGTTTTGTAAAACAAATTCCCCAAAATATTCTGCATATTTGCAATACCTTATATATTCAAATGAGACGTATATTATTTTTTGTTTATTTAACAGGTTTATGCTTGCTACACTTACAAGCGAATGCCCAATTGAATAATACCGGTAGTAATGGGTTAAGAGTGGGCAATATGACAGACCAGCAATTGCTACAGTTCTGGCAGCAATCTCAAAGATCAGGGATGTCAGAGGCAGATGGTATCAGCATGTTGGTACGTAGAGGAATGGATCCTTCTGAGGTAAATAATTTTAAGCAGCGATTATTACAATTGAACCAAGCCAATAGTAAATCGGGAAAGCCTTCGATTGTAAGGGATACCACCAATTTCCTCAGCGATAGCACTTGGGTAAAAGAGATCCCTGCATTGGTGAGAAAAAATAGAAATTTTGGCTACCAATTCTTTAATAACCTACAACCCCTGCTACAACCCAATCTGCGCATAGCAACCCCTAAGAATTATGTATTGGGACCGGGTGATGAACTGTCCATCACACTAACAGGGATCAATATCAAGGAAATTGCCACCATTGTAACAGCAGAAGGTAGTATTCAACTGGATTATGTAGGACTAACAACGGTGAGTGGTCTTACCATTGACCAGGCTACACAGAAAATAAAAAACAAATTATCTGCTATTTATCCTGCGATCAAATCAGGCGGTACACAAATGTATGTGACCCTGGGACGTATTCGCTCCATACGTGTAACTGTAGTAGGAGAAGCAGAGATCGTTGGCGATTTCGTGATATCCGGACTTGCCAGTATCACCAACGTATTATATCTCTCCGGAGGCCCTTCTGAAAACGGTTCATTACGTAATATTGAACTGATCAGAAACAACAAAGTATTTGCTAAACTTGATTTTTACCAATTCCTTTTAAACGGCACTTTCGATCAGAATGTCAGATTGGAAGATGGAGATATCATTCGTTATCCTTTGTATGAAAAAAGAGTGGTATTAAGCGGAGAAGTGAAAAGACCTTTCATTTTTGAGATGAAAGAAAAAGAAACTTTCAGTGACTTGTTACTGTTTGGAGGAGGTTTTACGGAATATGCCATTAAAGATGTAGCCAAGATCGTACAACCCAATGAGAGAGATTACAGCATGCGTGATCTGCCGGCCAAAGATTTCAGCTACTTTATCCCTAAAAATGGAGACTCTGTTCATTTTGACAAACTCACCTCAGGATTCCAAAATAAGATTGTACTTACAGGCGCTGTATACAGACCCGGCAACTATGAGTTAACAACTGAAATGACCCTCTCCGGCTTATTGAAAAAAGCGGATGGCCCAACACCGGAAGCCTTTTTGAACAGAGCTGTATTGATGCGCCAACTTCCGGACGGTGAACCCACCATGATCGCTTTCAATGTGAATGATATTTTAAGTGGGAAACAAAAAGATATCATGCTGATGCGTAACGATTCAATCCGTATCAGTCATATAAAAGACCTTAGAGAATTTCCTACTGTTACCATAGCAGGAGCTGTTCGCAAAAGCGGAACTTTTGTGTACCGTGAAGGAATGTTACTGGAGGATATCATTTTGATGGCGGGTGGTTTTACCAATGATGCGGCGAATCATAAAGTAGAAATATCCAGACTGGAAAAAAACAAAGCAGATACACTCGCTAATCAGTTATTGGACGTTATGACCGTATCTGTAGATTCTGCATTGTATGAGGCGGGAGCCAAAACAACACTGAAACCATTGGACTATATATTCGTTCCTCGTCTATTGAATTACCGCAACTTGGGAAGTATCAAAGTCAGAGGTGAAGTACTGTATGCAGGTGATTATGCATTGGAAAGAAGAAATGAAACAGTTCAGGAAGTGATAGAAAGAGCAGGCGGCATCAGCCCTTACGCCTCACTCGCCGATGTACAGGTATTTAGAAAAGGACTCAGAGTTGCTACTACTTTGTTGTCAGACAATAAAGACCAACGAAAATTTTTATTACAACCGGGAGATAGTGTACATATACCGCGCAATGAACCGTTTGTAGAGATCATGGGAGCCGTTTTCAATCCGCAGATATTGAGTTATCAGAATGGCAGTTTTATGTCTTATATCTCCAGTGCCGGTGGTGTTACTGACAATGGAAACCTGAAGAAGGCTTACATTCAATACAGCAACGGTATCAGTAAAAAAATCAATCGATTCCTTTTCTTTAGAAGCTATCCGAAAGTATTACCCGGAAGTAAGATCATTGTACCTGAAAAAACAGGTAATGAAAGAAAGGGATTGAATATTATTGAACTTTCTGCGATCACCGGATCATTGTCAGCATTGATCAGTTTGATCAGTGTACTCAAATAAAGTTAAAGACGATTATACCATGTCAAACCCCAATCACGAAGAAAAACCATATACCGCAGGAACCTTATTGGCTGACTGGATCGATTCTTTACGCTATTCATTAACACAGTGGCGTAAATTATTCATGGGTGCTGTTGCAGGTATATTGGTAGGATTGGGTGTTTGGTGGATAAAAAACGACACCTATACCGCCAAATCTACTTTCGTAGTTGAAGAATCAAAGGGTGGCGGTGGCTCCATCGTTTCAGCCTTGGCCGGACAATTCGGATTTGATCTAGGTAATGTTGCGGGAGGTAATGGTATGTTGGCAGGTGATAATGTGTTACAACTTTTAAAAAGTCAATCCTTACTTAAAAAGGCACTGTTAAGTCATTGGCCTGCTGATACCAGCTTATCACTTGCAGACGTATACGCCATCTCTTACAAGTACAAAACCAAATGGAAAAACAGTCGTAAAGTTGGCAGAGACATTTCATTTAAACCCTCAGTAACAGCCAAACGTGACCGAACTGAGGATAGTCTGTTGAATGTGATCATCAAAAGAATTACAGATAAAGAGTTATCCATTGCAAAGCCCGACAAAAAGCTCACTGTATTTGCATTACAGATCACCACAAGAAATGAAATGCTAAGTGCATTGATTACACAAAGGCTCTTACAAGAGACGGCTACTTTTTATATTGATACCAAAACAAAAAGGATCAGAGGAAATGTAGAACGTTTACAACAAAGGGTCGATAGCATTGCATTTATATTGAACCGAAAAACCTTTTCTGCAGCAGAAGCAACACGTTTATTACTGGATGCCAATCCGATATATGCTACTCCAGAAGTTTCAGCAGAGATATCTGCCAGAGATAAATTTGTTCAATCAACTTTATATGCAGAATTGCTGAAGAATCTAGAGACCAACAAAATGTTATTATTACAGGAAACACCAACTTTCCAAGTAATCGATCAACCGGAAATACCTCTCAAGATAAATGAATTGCGTTGGTACAAAGCTTTGGTATTTGGCGGTATCGGCGGCTTAATTATGGCAGCAACTTTATTACTCTTCTTCCGTAGAAGGGATGAGCTATCATAATAATTCTCTGAGTTTGTTATAGTCGATAAGAAGCACTGATCCTAAGGTGATAATTCAGTACATCGTATCCATTTCGGAAATAATTCTGAGGACTCGTTAAAGGAAGTACATCAACATACCACCACTGATAATTGAGTGAGCGTATAATTCCCAGTTTGGCTGATAACATGAATTTCTTGTAGTTAACATCTGCATGAAACGTGGTAGACAAATCAACCCAATGTCTGCGAAAATCACGTGTAGCTACAAAAGCCAGATAATAGAAATCATTTTGACGGACATATCTTTCAAACAAAATACCGAAACGACCTTTCTTGTTCAATAAACTAATGTCCAACGATTGGCTTTCAGCACCTGGTCCAATTCCTGCACCCAAGATCTGACCTCGATGGGTATATCCATGACGTACTTGGTAATGATGGTACCAACCTTCTAATTGTCTGAGTTGGGCTGTTTTTGAATTTCCCAATTGGGTAGATTCTATATGAATTTCAAGGAATCGATTTTTTTTGAGTTCGAATAATTTTCTGGCACCTAAAATATAAGCCCTTGCATGCTCAGGCTCCATGAGGAAATCGCGGAGATTGACAGCAAAATCATTCCTTCCAAATTCAAAATATATTTCAGCCTTTTCTTTAGGCAAAACCTGTCTGATAAAAAAAGTTCCCATCTGATCATTTTCCCCTGCAGCATTAGCATTGAAATATTTGTTATTCTTAAAAATACCAGATAGCACCGGCATGTATCCATAAAAGAAAGAATTGGATACTTTACTTGAATATTTGGTAAATACCCTGGAAAGACCAAGGTACAAACCCGGTGTCCATTTAGGTTGAACCGTTACCAATAATGCATTGATGTATCTGGTATCCTCAAGTTTAGCAGAATAAAAACCGCGGTTGGTTTCCGGAGGAAGTATACCCGAATTCTCCAACTTACCACCTATCAACTGCCACTCAAAAGAACCCACAGGTGTTTTTACAGGTCGGTTACTATTAAATGAAGCATGTAGAAATCCCGAAGCATTATTGCTCATCACCAATGAATTTCTCACCCCAGGCCCCCACCAAAGATTTTCAGTGGACACTCCTAATGATAATGACTTATAGTTGAGTTTGATACTGCTTTGTCCGGGTAATACTTTGCTATAAACACCGGTGCCAAATCTTTCAGGGTTGTCAATACGATTCAGGAAATAATAATATTGCTGCCAGGTAACTTGCGCATGCTCCGTTGGAAAAGTTTCAAATGGTCTGTTTTGGGCGATCACCACTTCCGGTCTTAGTTGAATGGTCAATGGACCATACTCAGCATAAACACCTCCTCTCACTAAAGTCTGGTAACCTCTTCCGGGAACCATCGCACCATCGTTCCATCCATAGGGGTGTCTGGTATTGTATTGTTGTACCCAATCGATCGGCAACAATTTCACAGTGGGACTAAAATATGGGTTCTTACCTTGCTTCTTCCATATCGTTTTGCCTGTATACCAGCTACGCATTTTTTGAATGAATGCAGGAACACGTGCAGAATCTTTCTTTGCAAAAAAACTAGTATCATTCAATACCAAGGGGCGTAATGCAAAAGAGGCATTGCTTTTATCCCATCCTGCAACCTGTGCAATTCTATAAAGTTCATCTGCATAACCGGAACCCAGTGTAACCGTTTGGGCAAGTATAGACTTTCTGTTAGACTGAAGAATCAACAGCAACACGAATAAGAATTTCATACCACGAACAATCATGCGACTCATAATTTCTTTTTATAGATCAATTTGATCAGGATCAATATGCTTTTTCCTGTCCTTTAATAACGTAATAAACCGTTAAAAGGATCACTTGAATATCAAGAAGGAGTGACCAGTTCTCTAGGTACCAAATATCATATTCAACTCGTTTTTCTAAGTCTTCTAATTTCGTGATTTCACCACGATAACCATTCACCTGCGCCCAACCTGTGATACCCGGTTTTACGAAATGTCGGATCATGTATTTGTCAACGATATTGGAATAATCCTTTGTCTGGATCAACATATGAGGACGAGGACCTACAATAGACATGTTACCAAACAAAACATTAAAGAACTGTGGCATTTCATCCAAACTGGTCTTACGCATGATAGCACCGATCCAAGTAATACGATCATCAGATTTAGAAGCAGGCAATGAATCAGACTGACTATTTCTTCTCATAGACCTGAACTTATAACACCAGAAAGGTTTATTATCTCTCCCGGATCGCTGTTGACGGAAAAATACCGGACCCTTAGATGTTAATTTGATCAGAATAGCCAGTATGGGAAATACCCAACTAAATACACAAATGATCACAAAAATGGAGAAAATAATATCAAAACCTCGTTTCAACATACGGTTGAATAAGCTTTCCAAAGGTTCCTGTCGAAGCGAGAGAATGGGAATGTCTCCAATAAAAGAAAGATTTTGCGGCTTGGTATAGAAATTAAAGAAATCCGGAACAATTCTAACACGTAAGGTTTCCTTATCCAGATCATGTACCAATTCATATAATCTGTTACTGGGTATGGAGGATTTGATGAAGAAAACTTCATCAACATTCAGTTTTTCAATCCGTTCAAATAGATCATTTCTTGCACCATCATAATTGTTTAAGAACTCTTCTTCAGGCATCCAATCGGAGAAGATGAATCCTAACTCTTTTTTTGCTTTGAAAACCTGACGAATAATTTGAGTATGCTGGTCATTTCCAACCAATAGTACACGCTTACCGGAAAACAATTCCAATGCATATATCTTTTTCAGCGCATAAAATATAAGTCTGGCAGACCAATAAAACACACCAAATAAAACCAAGAACCGGAGTAACTCATTACGATCAAAGAATGTGTTTCCAAAGAAGATCATGTCTAATGAAACCTCGAAAAAAATGAAGAATAAAAAGCCGGAAGCTGAACGACGAATACCATCTTTAAAATATACCAGGTTACGGTATTCATACACCCTACCCGCAAAGCTGGCAATGATCCATTGCAGATTGATCCATAAAATCAACACCTTCTGATCATTAATTAGATGGATGTCTAAGCGATTATATGTTCCCTGTGATAAAATGACGAGAAGTAAAGCCAGATTCAATACCGAAAAATCAAAACAAACGTTGATAAATCGTATGAAAGCGGCGTATTTGTGCTGCATTACTTCCTGTTTAGTTTAAGTTTTCGGAATAAGATCATCTTGGCCATAGCCGCATTGGTGGTAATATACCTACCAAACAGTCTTCTAGGCTCTTGAATCATTCGATAAAACCATTCCAACCCAACTTTTTGCATCCATTTAGGGGCACGTTTAGTTTTACCTGCCACAAGATCAAAACATCCGCCTACTCCAGTAATCATGTTAATTTCCGAAAAAATAGATTTATTCCGATATAAAAAGTCTTCTTTTTTTGGAGAAGTCATTGCCACGAATAAAATATTGGGTTTTGTGGCTGCAATCATTTGCGCCAAAGCTGGTTCATCCTCAGCTGTAAAATAACCATGATGATAACCAGCTATAATATCACGAGAGTATTTTTCAGCGTACACTTCGGTTACTTTCTTTACCACCCATTCCTCTGCACCCAGAAAATAGATCTTATATCCTTTATGGTGTGACAATTCAACGATCTTCTCCATCAGATCCGGCCCACTCACTCTTTCAGGTATATGAAGCCCCAATGCATTGGCGGCCCAAACTACCCCCAACCCATCCGCATTAATGATGTCACAGTTCACCACCCCCCTCTTCAAAACAGGATCATCTTGCAAATGAACGATCGTAGCAACATTGACAAAAACGTGGTGAATATGCTTCTTTTGTCGGATAGCATCATCTATTTTCTGGATCGTTTGATCCAGTGTAAGTGCATCTATAGGGCAATCGAACAAATTGATACGCATGCTACTCATAATCTTCTACTTACAAACAGTATTTTTGCAAAATAACAACAAAAGCGCTATCCTAGGACAATCACTACCAATATAAAATAACCTGTATATTGCGGGGGATTCCCAAAAATATATAATTTTTGCCGAATACAGACTTTATTAAATATCAAGAAAAAAGACCATGAGTTTTGCCGGAAAGACACTTTTGATCACAGGAGGTACTGGTTCCTTTGGCAATGCAGTATTGAAACGCTTTCTAAACAGTGACATTCAACAAATACGCATTTTCAGCAGAGACGAAAAAAAACAAGACGATATGCGGAATGAACTCCGCAGTGATAAAGTGAAATTTTTTATTGGTGATGTGAGAGACCCTCAAAGTATCGCCAACGCCATGGATCATGTAGACTATGTATTCCATGCTGCTGCATTAAAGCAAGTTCCTTCTTGTGAATTTTATCCTTTAGAAGCTTTAAAGACCAACTCGCTGGGTACAGAAAATGTACTAAACGCGGCTATTCAGGCCAAAGTAAAAAAAGTAATCGTTCTTAGCACGGATAAGGCAGTATACCCCATCAATGCAATGGGTATATCAAAAGCCATGATGGAAAAAATTGCCATCGCAAAATCCAGGGTAGCAGATGATACCACTATTATGGTGACACGTTACGGTAATGTAATGGCCAGTCGTGGATCAGTAATACCCTTATTTGTGAACCAGATCAAAGCCGGCAAACCGGTAACTATTACGGATCCTCAAATGACCCGTTTTATGATGAGTCTGGAACATGCTGTTGACCTAGTATTGTTTGCCTTCAACAATGGTGATACCGGAGATACTTTTGTACAAAAAGCACCCGGTTGCACACTGCAACAGTTAGCGATTGTTCTTCAGGAGATCTTTGGAAAGAAAACCGGAGAAGTCATCATCGGAACCAGACACGGAGAGAAACTATACGAAACCTTATTGACCAGAGAAGAAAACAGTAAGGCGGAAGACATGGGTAATTATTACCGCATTGTGCCGGATATCCGTGACCTTAACTACAGCAAATATTTTTCAGAAGGTGATAGCACCATCAGCCAAAAAGACGATTATAACAGTAGCAATACGCATCAATTGACCAACCAAGAGCTGAAAGAAATGTTGCTCTCTCTGGATTATATACAAAGTGAACTCTGATGAAAAAAATCATCATAACAGGAGCTAATGGTTTTATAGGAAAAAACCTGTACACCTATTTGCAGGCATCAGGAATGTATACCGTTGAAACCATTCTTAGAGAAGATACCATTGACCATATCAAAACAAAAATGAAAGATGCCGATATCATCTTTCATTTAGCCGGAACCAACAGACCCCAAAATGATCATGAATTTGGTCTGATCAACCGCGACTTTACTCAACAGTTAGTTGAGATAGCAGAATCGGGTGATAAGCCTTATCGCTTCATATTTTCTTCCTCTACACAGGCTGCACTCGATAATCCTTATGGACAAAGTAAAAGAGAGGGGGAAGCTGTTCTTGAAAAAACAGTAAAGAAAGGTGACCTCTTTATTTATCGTTTACCGGGTGTATTTGGAAAGTGGTGTAAACCCAATTATAATTCTGTAGTAGCTACATACTGTTATAACATTGCAAGAGAGATCCCTATCCATATTCGTGATGAACATCATTTATTACATATCGTTTACATAGATGATGTGATCAAAGCATTTACCAATCATTTAGAAGGTATCATTGAACCGGGTATCAGTGCTCGTCCGGAAGTGGGTCCGATTGAAAACATTACACTCGGACAACTATCTGATCTGATACATGATTTCAGGTTAAGAAGAAAAATATTGGCGATCCCTGAGATCGGCAACCCATTTATTAAGAAACTATATTCAACTTATTTATCTTATCTGCCGGAAAATGATTTCTCTCACCCTGCAGATCTGAAAATAGACAATAGAGGTTCATTGTTTGAGATCCTTAAATCTGATCAAAGCGGACAAATATTCGTTTCCACTACCCTACCCGGCATCACTAGAGGTAATCATTTCCATCACACAAAAACGGAAAAATTCATCGTGATCCAGGGACAAGGCATCATACGTTTCCGAAAACTCGATAGTCAGGATGTGATTGAATACCCTGTATCAGGGCTCAAACCGGAGATCGTAGATATACCGACAGGCTATACGCATAACATTACCAATACCGGAATGGATGTGATGATCACACTTTTCTGGGCCAATGAAATATTTAATCCAGCCCTTCCTGATACCTATTCAAGGGAGGTGTAAGTTTATGCTATGAAACCTTTAAAAGTTATTACAGTAGTAGGTACCCGCCCTGAGATTATTCGTCTTTCCAGAGTCATTGCCCGTTTGGACACTACCGCTGCTGTAGACCACACATTGGTACATACCGGACAGAATTATGATTATGAACTGAACCAGATCTTTTTTGATGATCTGGGTATGCGCAAACCCGACTATTTTCTGGAAGCAGCGGGTGGTAATGCTACACAAACCATCGGAAACATCATTGCGAAAATAGATAGCGTACTGGAAGCGGTACAACCTGATGCTTTTCTGGTATTAGGAGATACCAACAGTTGCCTTTGCGCCATCGCTGCCAGAAAAAGAAAGATACCGGTGTTCCATATGGAAGCAGGTAATCGATCTTTTGACTTCAGGGTACCTGAGGAAACCAATCGACGTATCGTTGACCATATCAGTGATATCAATTTGCCTTACAGTGATATTGCCAGAGATTACCTGCTAAGAGAAGGTATCTCTCCTGATCGTGTTATCAAAACAGGTAGCCCGATGTTTGAAGTGCTGGAACACTATAAAAAACAAATTCAAGCATCTGATGTATTGAAACGCATGTCATTGACTCCCCGGCAATATTTTGTAGTAAGTGCACACAGAGAAGAAAATATCAATAACGATCGCACTTTTCAGCACTTGGTCAACAGCTTGAATCAGATCGCAGAAAAATACAAGTACCCGATCATTGTTTCAACACACCCACGTACCAGAAATCGAATCGCAGAAACAGGCGTACAGTTATCTCCATTGGTGCAGCTGTTGAAACCTTTAGGTTTTCATGACTACAATCAATTACAAATACATGCCAAAGCTGTATTGAGCGATAGTGGTACCATTTCAGAAGAGTCTTCCATTCTTGATTTTCCCGCATTGAACATACGCGAATCACACGAAAGACCCGAGGCCATGGAAGAAGGAACCGTAATGATGACGGGATTAGCTCCTGAAAGAATCATGCAGGGATTGGTATTGCTGGAAGATCAGCCCAATGGGGCGAGATACCTCAGACAAGTAGCAGATTATAGTATGCCCAATGTATCTGAAAAGGTAGTCCGTATTATTTTGTCTTATACGGATTATGTGAAGAGAGTGGTGTGGAAGATGTATGAGTAAGGATCATTAATGAATCATAAAGATCACCAATCAATCTAATTGATTGGTTGGAAGCTAATTATTCTTTTGAAGTGAAATCTGATGATGATTTTTATTTTCTATATATGTAATAAGCATCAAGCATTTTCAAAAAATTTTCTCTAAAATGCCGTATGGTATACAAACTTGTATATTTTTTGTAAGCATTTTGAGCCATCATTTCAAGTAGAGTACGATCGTCGGTACACAACTTCTTAACACATTCATACAATGAATTTGTATCTTTTATTTCAACAATGAAACCATCCTGTTCTTGCAGAATCATATCAGGTATCCCGCCAATCCTTGTGGCAATAACAGGTAAACCGGCACTCATGGCCTCAAGTATGGTTAGTGGAAAACACTCGTTATGCGAAGGCAAGACAAATATATCAGACCGATGAAACACATCCCACTTTGTGGATCCTGTTATAGAGCCTAAAATTTCAACATGGTCAGCAAATCCTTCTTTTTCACAAACAGTTGTTACAGCTTGTATACTCACATCTCCTTCACCGCCGGCAATTATCGCCCTGAAGGGAACGCCATCTATATGAAGTTGGCGCAGCATCTCTAAAAAGTCGTAAATGCCTTTTGCAATAAACAGATTGCTGAAAAACAAAATAACAGGAACGGTATTTACCGTGCGTCGGGACCGATCATATACGGGAGCATCAATACCATTGGCCAGTACCAACGGGGTTTCTTTGTATACAGTTACTACATCTGCCTTAAGAGATTCTGATAAACAGATCAACTGCGTACCACGAAAAGCCATTCGATAAAGCCAACGTTTGACCCTACTCTCAGCAGCTGTTTCTTTGATCCCTCTGCCATGTAAATGGATCAAAGGACGATAGCCGAATAGTTTGATCAATAAACATAAACCCGTATCTCTATATAGATTCAGTCCACGGGGCATAAAAGTGAAGTAGACAAGATCAGGTCTTTTGAAGAGTAGGTTCCATTTCAGTTTGGCTAAAAACACCAGAAAAAACCAAGCCTTTTTCAAGTTCAAAGTGCCTAGGTCTGACAGTGTTTGCCCAAAATCCATATGTAGCAATCGCTTTTCATAACGACCCTCTAATAATGGATTGTTCACCACATGTTCATTCATCACCGACACCCCATGAAAAGGAGGTGGTAACTGAACCACAAAAAGTATCGAAGGAATTTTTCTCACAAGGAATTTTATACAGCTTTAGAAGCGGGTGGATAAAAGCGTCTGTACATATAAAACAGAAAGAAAATAAGCCAGAAGAACAGAGAGCTGTGAGGAAGTTCAAGGATTACATTAAAACCGACCCATATACTCAATCCGGCTAATGCATGAGCTAAGAATCGCTCATCATTTGTAATAATAATTTTATTGCCACGATAGGATTGACCACGCATGAATGCCAATATGATAGGTATAAGAATAACCAATGTTAATATGAAACCAACATGGAAAGCGAAGGTCAGAAAAGCATTATGCAGGGGTGTTACAAAAGCGTCTTCATCTCTTTTGAGTGTAGCAGAGAACTTATATACTTCTTGTAAGATACGCGATAGCTCTTCATCTGCATAACGAACACCAAAACCATGACCGAGTATTCCTACTTTCTCCAGAAATATTCTTTTAACTGTAACACCCCAATATACCAATCGCCAGATAGCATTGGCATCAGATAAACTACGGAAAACCAAAATAGCAATCGGTATAGCAACCAATCCTAAAGAACTAGCTACTATTTTCAAAGTCGGTCGCATATAAATACCAACATATAATAACGTCATCACCACTACACCCAACACTGCTGATGCATGTCCAGTCAATACAAGCAATATCAATGCCCAGATCAGTTTCAGTAACCTAAATCGTTCCTTACTGTTCAAAACAAGCGCATAATATACCATAACACCTAGTACAGCCAATGGACTGATATACACATATACATGATCTCCGTAAATAGAAACACCTGTCAGATATAAATAGATAGCAAAAAGTGTGTCAAAAATAACTGCAGCTATACTGAATCGCTTGATAAATAAGAGAAGTTGATCGAAGCGTTCTTTGTTGTGAAAAAGAGAAGTAAAAATGATCAGTGCTTCGATAAAATAGCCACAGATCATGAATTGACGAAAGATGTATACTACTGGCACTTTATCGGCAATAGCAAAAGATAGTATGAAATAAAGCAAACTAATAAGAGCAAATACAAAAAAACCTAATGGTATTTTTGCGTGGGGATTAACGAAAAATGCTAGCCCCGTGACAACCGCCAATACCAGGTCATTAATATATAAAGCACCGCCTAAGGAAAATTTAGTAAAACTGACACCAAATAATAACAACACTGCCAACAATAAAAATATCACTCCCCTCAAGAAAGAGTTGACAGGCAAAGACAATATCGTCATTAATTTATGCATACTTCCCTGAAGTCAAATACACTTTAATATGATCAATTCTTGAAGCCTCTATAGAAGCTAATGAAACCACGTTCCTTTCTTCAGCTAATAATACTCTATTTGCATTCTGCGTAACAAAAGCCCTGATCATTTCAAGTGTAGCATTCGTTATATTATCTTCTACATTGGGTAGCTCAAGATTAAAGTCTGTTCCTTGTAAATTGACATCAGCGTATGCCGTGATCACCGGCAAACCCCAAAATACGTATTCAGCTACTTTTAAAGGCGATGCCTCATTCATCTTCTTTCGATGTAAAGCAAGTGTTCCAACACCTATATCAGCCTTAAAAAAAATATTCGGCATATCTACTGTTTCCATCTTATGAATCACTTGTAGGTTTGGATACTGATTAAACTGATCTCCCACCTCTCCTACCAGCAAAAAATCATATTCAGGGAAATATGATACAATACGTATAAACTTGTCATACCCATGCCAGTAATGTTCTGTATCCCCACTTCCAACAAAAAGCAGACATGGACGATTTCTTTGTTTGTTATTTTTTTGGATAAAATATGTTTGCATGATAGCCTCATCGAATTGACTGTTAGCATATCCATTACCTAAGACCAAGGAGCGATGGGGCAACAGACCATATTTTTCTTTATAATAGTTTTTTAGTTCATGAGTAATGAAGCAAATAATCTTTGCTCTTTTCAGAAGAATAGATCGATATAGCTTTGAGATAGGTTCTATAAAAGCCTTAACTCCATGTTTGGCTTCCATGTCAATAGAATTCACATCGATCACAAGACTTCTTCCAAATGAAAATAAAGGGGCTAGGCTTAGCGTAGATTGTCGGTAATAAACAAAATCGTAAGAAGCGAAAAAATATTTTAGATAAGCTAATAGAAAATAAAGTTGCTTGATCAATTGATCCAAGTAAAAAGGTCGTAACCAAGATTGACTTGGAACATACCAAAAGTCAACATCAGGATTGGCAAGAAGTTGTTGATCAATAGCAGTATGTTTACCGATGATGATAGTTCGTACTTGATGTCCTGCTTTTTTCCAAACAGATATCTGTGAACCGATTTTTCTTTCAACACCGGAGAAGCCAGTAAAATTCCATTCAATAAGATAAAGAAATCGCATGTGGTTCAGACTGATTTTTTTACACGCTTCTTAAAGGACAACCAAAGCTGCCTCCATTTCTCATCTGAAGGATAGTAGGTATGTTCTCTCACCGGAGAGCTCATAATATCATCGAATTCTTTCTCTGAAAATCCTAGTTTCTTCAATACATAGGCTTTTTCCTCTTCAAACTCGGGCCCTGATACAGGAGGTTGTGATAATACATTGATGGCCTCCTCTCTTGCTATTTCTCCATTTCTGATTTGCGCAGACAAGTGAACCTTTCTTTTATCAAAACCGAATTTTTCAGGCAGATAATAGGCCTGATAAAATTTGGTAAACACAGACTCATAATGTTTACCCCCGTAGTTCTGCCACCCAAACTGCTCTGAAAGTGTTGAGATCGCTTTGTTCTTAGAATAATTGACCTGATTCAATATTTCTATATAACGAAACCCTAGCTTAAAATTTCTCAACAACATAAACTTCCATGAGCTTAATGTAGGATAATGCTTCAGTCTGCGAATGGATCCAAATTGTTGATGAATATGTTTGATATTGGTCAGATCTTGTTTTCTCCAAACCCAGCTAGCAGGTAGCCCATGTTCAGTGGAATAATTCGTACCTGATAAAATATATTTGAGTTTGTTTTTCTTCGCTAATCCAAACATAATTGCTGTAATCGCATGATCTGTTAACATTTCAATGTCAACAACACCAGCCTTGAAGAAGGCACGTTGTAAATCTCTGAATTCATTCCAATCAATAACATATGTCTGAAGATCAAATCCACATTGTGCAATCATCTTATGAATATTGCTCACTGCAATATTCGAGTTCCATCCGTTATCGAAGTGAACACATAATGGATTCAAACCCATTTTCCATGCTAAATACACTACATAGGAACTATCTACACCACCGCTTACACCTACCAAACAATCATATGGGCCCTTTTTTGCAAGTCGGATCTGTTCCTTGATGGCAGCTAAATTGGCAGCCTCCTGTTCTTCGGTAAATTGATATTTTGATAAGTATTCTTCCGCTTGCCTACAATGATTACAGATACCCTCCTGATCAAACTGAATATCAGGATCAGAAGTATCCATTACACATTTTTTACAAATCTGGTATGACTGCATGTCAATGTTTTATATCACTAATTACAAAAGATCAATAAAAAATAGACCCTCATTTATTGAGGGCTTTTATATCGAATCAATTTCTTCACAAAAGATTTAAGATCTTCTAGCCCATCCCATAACCAATTTTCAGAACCATAGAATTCATGTGGAACCTCCGGTCTTGAAAGATACTCGTTAAGTTGTGCTTCTGTCCATCCCAACTTCTTTAAAAAATATTCTTTATCATCCAACAGATCCTTTTCAGATGGATAAGGAATATGTTTCAACTCAGCCAATGCCTCATCTCGGGACATTTGATCGGTAATCACTAAAGTAGATAAATGAACTTTCCTTTTATCCGCATTGAACTTTTGCGGAAGTATGAATCCTTGATAGAATCTTGTAAAAATAGATTCATAATGCTTATACTGATAAGGACGATAACCCACTTCTCTTTGAAGCGTTTCTATAGCTTCAGCCTTATTATAATTAAAGTAATCCAAGAAACGTATCCAACGAATTTTACGCACGTAGCTATAGTACATAAAATCTAAGAAGCCATAAGTGGGATACGTATGTAATTTGGTTCCCGGACCTTTCTTTTTCCAGATCGAGAATATATTCTTCTTATCCAACTTATTTCGATAAGCCCAATTCAAAGGCATTTGCATACCCTCTGTAGCCGTATTACTACCGGATAAGATATCACGAATATTGTATTTCGCTGCCAAAGCATGATTTACTTTATATAAAGCATTATCATATAATAATTCAATGTCAATGACATCCGCATCAAAAAAAGCTTGTTGCAGTTGCTTATATTCATTCCAATCGATCACATGAGTATAAAGATCAACATTGAGCTTTCGGACCAAGTTCTCAATATTTTCTTGCGACAGCTCAGAGTTCCAGCCATTATCCATATGCACGGCTAATGGTCTCAATCCGTTTTTCACAGCGAGATATAACACATAAGAACTATCTACACCACCGGAAAGTCCAATGATAGCATCATATTTTTTGCCCTTCCCTCTTTCCTTTACTTCACGTAAATATTTTTCAAGTTGCTCTTGACGGTTACTTTTGTTCCACAACCTGTCGCGTTGCATCCTTTTACGAAATCCAATACAATAATTACAACCTTCCGCTCCATAAGAAACAAAATCCTTAGCGGTATGATCCATTACACATACTGAACATATAGTCTGTGACGATTGAGAGCTGCTCATGCGAGTTGTTTAGATGCTTTTAATTTCGTTTCTATCGGGGTAGGTAATAAGAACGGCTCTGTGTTTTCCCTGAAATACAAAGAAGCTACCTGCTGCTACTGCAGAAGCCCCCTGCTTAACAGCTGCACGCATATGATCCAATGAACCGGCACCTCCACAGGCAATCACCGGTATCCCTACTTGACTACTAATATTTTTGACAAGATCAAGATCATACCCATTCATGGTACCATCCTGATCAATAGAATTCAACAATATTTCTCCTGCTCCTTCGGCTTCCATCTTTTTAGCAAATTCGATCGGAGAAATCTTATTATTTTTTGATCCTGATTTGGTGTATACAGAATATCCGCCAAAAAGACTTTTCTTAACATCAATAGATACCACGATGGTTGAACTACCAAACTTTTTAGCTGCCTGATTCACCAGATCCGGGATTTCAGCGGCAGCAGTATTCAATGAAACCTTCTCGACTCCTGCATACAATATTTTTTCTATTTGCTCAATAGAACGAACTCCCCCACCATAACATAAAGGCATGAAACATTCAGAAGCAATATCAGCAAGAATAGCATAATTAGGCTCTTGCTGATTTATGGACGCAGTGATGTCCAAAAAGACCAATTCATCTACTTCTTTCTCATTGAAGATCTTGATCGCATTGATCGGATCTCCAACATATTTATGATCCTTGAACTTAACAGATTTGTATAAACCCATATTCCTGAGCAAGAGAACAGGAATGACTCTGACATTCGCCATGATTAAACTTTTACAAAATTCCTGAATAACTCCATTCCATACCGGTGACTCTTTTCAGGATGAAACTGTACACCCATTACATTGTCGTGTTCAAAAGCTGCCGGAAACTCATACCCGTATTCAGCCGTAGCCAATACCTGTGTAGCATCGTTAAACTGAAAATGGTAAGAATGTACAAAGTAGAAGCGCTCTTCAACAGAAGGATCATTCACCATCAATGAATTGTTTTTCTGTACTTTAATATTCATCCATCCCATATTAGGCACTTTCAGTTTCGAACTGGTATCAATTTTAAACTTTACTGTCTCCGCATTCACCCAGCCAAAACCCTTTTCTACTCCTTCCTCACTTCCTTGCGTCATTAATTGAGCTCCAAGACAAATTCCAAGGATCGGAGTACCACTACTAACTTTTTGCTCAATAGCATCCCAAAGTCCTAATTCCTTGATGCTTCTGATACCATTGTCAAATGCGCCTACTCCGGGAAGTATTAATTTATCCGCATTTAAAATAGCAGCAGCATCTGAGGAAATCTCAGAAGCATGGCCAATCTTTTTTAGCATGTTCTTGATAGAACCAAGATTGCCGACCTTATAATCAATGATTGTTATCACTTTTAAAATTTATATGACACAAATTTACTTATTCCTGAGACTTCTAATGCGACCAGCTAATTTAAACAAAGGTTGCGCCATCTTAATGAATCGATGGAACAACTCAAGCATTTTTAATTGGTTAGCATAATCATGTTCGGTTTTTGGGGGCATTTTCATGATCTGATCCCATTCTGTCTCACTAAAACCCAGTTTCTTGATAAAATAAGAGCGGTCTTCCTGTAGCTGTGTAGCATCATACAAAGGCTCCTGCATTTGTCGAAGGGCTTCTTCCCTGCTCATCTGTCCGGAAACGATCAAACTGGAAAGATGGGCCAAGCGCTTATCAAATCCATATTTTACAGGAAGATAATGTGCTTGAAAGAACTGTGTGAATTTTGATTCAAAATGCTTTCCGCCATAATCCTTCCAACCGAACTCTTCTTTTAAAAATGTTTTTACTTCTGATTTATTATAACGTATATATTCTAATGGCCTATGTACTTTCATTGCCTGTACATATGGATAAAATATCCTTCGCTTAAAAAAACTAATACGTGGATAGCTTTTCAGCTTGATCTCACCATACTTCCTGTGAATGTCTTTTATATGTACCCAATCAGAAGCATCATATCCCCACGAGGAAGGAAGGATTGATTCTGTAGACATATTCCCTCCATTTAGAATATGTTTCAACCCATACTTTTTTGCTTCACTATACAAAGCGGCAATAAAAGCATGATCTTGCGGAATGTCACAATTAGGAACACTGGATTTGAAAAACGCTCTTTGGAGATCTCGCATCTCTTCCCAATCTACCACCAAAGTATGCAGATCAAGGTTCAAAATCTTTACGATATTCTCAATATTCTTAACTGCTAATTCAGAATTCCACCCCGTATCAACATGCACCAATAATAAACGAAGTCCAAGAACCTTTGTAGCATAATAGGCAAGATAGGAACTATCAACCCCCCCACTGATTCCCATAATACAATCATAGTCCTTCCCTTTACCTGCAGATTTTATCAAGGAAACCATTTGCTTTGTACGGTTGTCTGCCGCTACTCCTTTAAGCATTTGATTTTGCTCATAATCCATATAAGAGTGGCAATGATTACATATACCTTGTTCATCAAAGCTGATCAGTGGATCAGTGGTATCCATGATACATCGAACACATTGCTGATATTTTTTTTCCTGACTATAGCTCATTTTGAATTTTCGAGTTTTTTATACGCATCGATCATAATAGCTTCCTGATTGGCCCAACAATATTCTTTTTTAACCTTTTTAATACTGGCATTAAATGCTGTATAATCAAAATGCTCAATAGATTTTACTGAACGTATCAATGCCTCCGCTGTTGTGTCTTCACAAACAATACCTGTTTTATTTCTTGTTACGTAGTCGCTCATCTCCTTCATATTAGATACGATACAAGGAATTTCAGCCATCAGATATTCAAATAACTTATTTGGTAAACAATAGTAATAACTCAAACATACATTTTCAATCAAAGAAATTCCTACATCAGCAGAAGAAGTATATTCTAATACTACTGAAGGATGTACAGCTGGTTTAAAATAAATATTTTGATACTTATTGGCTGCTTCTTTTATTTCATCAACCATTTCTCCATATCCCATAAGAATTAAAGTGTAAGTGGGATTATTGATCTTTGCAAAAGCATCAATCATTACCTCAACCCCTCTTCCATAAAAAAGAGCACCCTGGTATAAAAAAATCTTAGCTTGATCTGAAATGCCAAACTCATCACGGAAATGATTCTTTTTTTCTACCTTTTGATAGACCGGACAATTCATTACCGTTACTACATTTTCGATCTTATACTCGTTCCGATACCATTGTTCTATTGCAGGGCCAACAACGATGATTAATCTGAAACTTTTTATAAACCATTTTTCAAAAATCTTGAACAACTTTTGTCTCTTACCTTTTAAGCCATTCGATTCAGTCTCTAGTTCATGAGCGTCATAAATCAATATAGCTTTAGGAGCAACTAGCTTTACCAAGGGAATGAGTGGCAGTAAGAGTACCTGATGAATATTTACATATACTGGCTTTTCTTTTCTAATGATAGATGCATATTTAAAAATCACATCCATCAATTTTATAAATAGAGTGATCGTCTTCAAACCCGGTATCAATTTTCTATCCCGCATGAAACGAGGTCGCACTCTATATACATATCTATTCGTATCAAACTCTTCAAACTCTTTTAAGCCCTCTTTTCCTTTCGCCAATACAATAATTTCGTCTACAATACCATTCGTAATAAGACTCTTTGTTTCCTTGAGTATCCTACTTTCATTTTCGAAAGTAGATAGATAAATATGAATCGCTTTTCTCTTCATTACTTAATTAAAAAGTTGTGCACTCATTAAAAAATACCAGCTATTATCACCCAATTCACTAGCATTGGAGGCTTTGGGTAGAGCTTCAGCAGCCTCTTTTGTTAATATGTGTTGCTTATAAAGTGTTTTTTTACCCTCATGTATAAGATCCGCGAATACCGGATCAGACATCCAATCCTTTTGAGGTGGCTCGTATCCGATTTTATCCTTACGCCAAGTAATTTCAGAGGGCATCAAGGGCTCCATCGCAATACGCTGAACCCACTTACTCCACCCGTTCCTTATTTTATAATTATTTGGTAAAGCAAGTACAAACTCTACCAATTCATGGCTGAGAAAAGGAAGACGTACTTCTCTGCTATGTGCCATACTATTTCTATCTGCATAGCGTAAGAGATCTTCCAGATTACCCATGGTTAGATCATGTCTTAAATGAGTATACAATGATGTATGTATTTCATTTGGGTAAGGATATTTTATAACCTCTTGTATAAAGTCAGGATGATATCCTTTTTGGACATAAATATTTTTTAGGTACTTTTCAAGTTTGTTTTTACTATAAACATTATATACAAACGGAATCAAATGCTTTATATTTTCTTTCAATGAGCGCTTCTGATGTTGAAACTGTTGCTCCCTTTCGAGTGTCGTTTTGTAAAATTCATACCCAGCTAACATTTCATCTGCTCCTTGACCATCAAGTAGTACTGTTACTCCTTTCTCTTTTGCAAGTCGCATCACTTCATATTGTGCATAGATACTGGCACTTCCAAATGGCTCATCCTGATGGTAGCATAGCTTTTCAAAATGTTCGATAAAACCCGTCTGTTCGGGATACGTAAAGTGAGGAGTAGCTTTAACACTTGACAATACCATTTCCATGTATCTACCCTCATCTTTTGCAAATCCGGGAAAGCGAGCACTGAATGTATTTTGTGAAAACAATGAATTTGCATTGAGCTCATTAATAATACAAACTACTGCAGAGGAATCGAGCCCCCCACTTAAGCTACTACCAACCGGCACATCACTTCTGAGTCTTCGTTGAACCGATTCTTTGAGGAGTGTCAGGAATTTTTCTGCTACCTGTTTTTCAGATAAAGACTCGTTTTCTTTCGGCATTACATCAGGCAGAGACCAGTATTTTTTTTCCTGTACCTGTTGACCATCTGATGGCTTAAGTAATATATAATGAGCTGGCTGTAATCGATTTATTGTTCTAAAGAAAGTTCTATTTCTATCAAAAGGATGGTGCACCCTACCCATTTGCATGTAATAAAACATAGTTTCTCGATCTATCTCCTTAGGAATACCTGCTGCCCATAAAGCTTTAATTTCACTTGCAAAATAAAACTGCTCATTCCATAGCGTGTAAAAAAAGGGCTTTTCCCCAAAGCGATCTCTTGCACAGAATAAAGTTTGTTCTTGATTATCCCAGATAGCGAAAGCAAACATACCGTCCAGTAGCTCCAGACAGTCCTTACCTTTTTGATCATATAAAGCCAATAATACTTCAGTATCAGACGTAGATCGAAATTGATATCCACATCGCTCTAAAGTCTCTTTTAATTCAACATAATTATATATCTCTCCATTAAACACCATAGTATAACGGTTCATATAATGCATGGGCTGTGATCCTGAATCTGAAAGGTCAATAATAGATAATCGTCGATGACCTAATGCTATATTTTTAGTATCATTACTCCAATGTCCTTCCCCATCTGGCCCCCTATGCGCAATAACGTCTGTCATTCGCTTGATATCGGGTAAAGAACTGATTGTATTCTTAAATGAGACTATACCGGCTATACCACACATAAAACTAGTATTTGTGTCTGCAGATCAATTCGAAGATTTAAATAAATCATCAATAATTATTTGTAATGCATTCATCGATTCATAAGATGAAAGTATTAATGCAGATTTATGAGAATTTTTTTTATAAGCATTTATGACACCGTGATCAACTTTCACAAGCACTTCTGCTATATCGGACGCATCGAAATTCTTGGTGACAAGGCCAAGTTGATACTCTTTAATTAATAAACTCATTTCAGGAGAGGGTCCTGAGACAATCATTAATCGTGCTTGGATAAATTCAAAGAATTTATTAGGCAAACAATATTTATAATTAAAATTAGTTGGCGGTATATAAGATAGCCCAATATCGAATTGATTTATGTATCTAGGTATTTCTGAAGTAGGAACCGGGTCATGAAAAATTATGTTATCTTTATTTTTTGCTAGATTATTCAGTTCGTCAAAATAATCTAACTCAGTCTTTACAAGAATTAGATGTAATCTGAATTTATTTGAAAGTATTGCAAATGCATCAATGATAACTTCCAGCTTTCTTGATCGTATAGCTGCACCATGATGAACAACATCAATTACTCCAGATTGCTTAAACTTGGGTTGGATATCCTGAAAATCTGGGGCATTATAGACAATTGTAAATTTTTTATTAGTTAATTTTTCATATTCCAAAGCTATCGTGGGTGCTACTGTTGTAGCTCTATCTGCTAATGGAATATAGCTTTTACATAAATAAACAATAAAGGGATTTTGCCATCTCATCCATTGGGGGTCCTCATCCATTTCCATGGGAGAATATTCATGTGCATCAAAAATAACAAAACAACCAGTTTTCTTTTTTATAGAAATGGCCAATGGAAGAGACATGATATCATTTGCTATAATCAAATCTGGTTGTATACCTAACAATGAATCACGCAAGACCTTCATTGGAAAAATCCAATAAATGGATTCAAACATTTTAAGTCTTTCAAATACCTTGAATTTTTTTATTTGATACAAGGGTATGGCATAAAAATATTTGTATAAGCAACCTAATAAAAAATTAAATCGCTTATAGAATTCCCAGTATCGAAGATTAAATTCAAAGTATTCGATCTCAAACTTTGATTGCGAAGATGATAATCCGCACGTATAGAGATCATATTTAGTACCGAATTGATTGATCTGACGTAATACCCTAGGGTCAGAATTTAATTTTGAGCAGCTTATAATTAATAACTTTTTCGACATTCAATATCAAAATACTAAACCTGAACGGTTACCTTTCTGAATATATTCTTTGTACCAAGAAGTGTCACTTACATATAGAGTCCACTGATTCATAACTGCTGCCTCTTCATCATTAAGAGGTATATAGTAATCACGAAAAAAATTCGGCGAGTAGTCAAACTCTTGTACCTCTCCATTTACAATTGAAAGAACTTTTTTACAAAAATGTCTTATGTCTAAATACTTTTCAACATAAGGCCTTCCTTTTATTGCCACTTCCTGTCTATATTGATAGTTATCAATAAGATCCTTCAGGATATTAGTAATAGTTTCTGGATTTACATCTATAATGGGGCATTCAGTCGGATTCTTTTGAGGATACTTATCATAAGACATATTCGCTAAAACTACAGCACCGCTCGCTAATGCTTCTGTTGCCAACTTTCCTGTACCAGGACATAATAACTGATCAATCACAATATCTGCTTCATAATACATTTCGAGGGCCTTATGATTGGGGACATTTTCAATGAGATTGATTTCAAAATCATAACCTGCAGATCGGAGTTCTTCAAATGCTTTTAATACATAACGGGTTCCTTTTATTGATCTGTTGCTTGGCGCATGTGCTATTACGGGTCTTTTATGCCGTTGGATATTATTTTCAGCAATATTTGCCGAATTAACCATCATATTCCACCTATAGTAGGGCCTTAATTGTAGTTGCCCCTGATCTAATCTACTAAAAATATAATCCGAATATTTCTCAGCTGTTCTGATACGTCTTAGCCTTTCTATTAAAGCTTCTATACTTTTTACAGAAGGATCATCGTACTCAATAGGATGGATATGAAACTTTCTAAACTCTTGCTCCATACCATAAAACCAGCGTACATCATCACCAACAAAAATTGATATTATTTTTTTTCCTTGTTCCTTTATGATTTTAAGATCACAGAAATCCGTTTGAAAACTATCTGAAATAAAGATAAACACATCACATTCCTTAAGAGCTTTCTTCATTATATACGACTCTACCAAATGATTCCATCTCTTACGTAGAGGGTAAGTAATCCTTCGTGGCTTGAATACTGGAAATCGGCTCTGTGCCGTATGTATATTGAAATCTGCAAATTCGTGAACTATAACAGATTCATGTTTATATTTCGAAACAATAAAAGTATCAACACCTATATCGGCAAAACCATGTTTGAGATCAGAGAATACCGATGCTATATTATTAAGACCAATGAAAACCTTCATAAAACTTTCAAATTATACCGCGTCTGCGGTTAACTTCAATCCTTCACTCAATGATATAGTATAAGAGCCTACTAAATCCTTAATCTTGGTAATATCTGCAATTAAATGAGCTGCTGATTTTTCTGATTGAATGTTAAATACTGGCTCTTTCCCTACTATTTTAGCTATACACTCACAAAGTTCTTTTAATGTAACTACCTCATCACCGGCAATATTTATAATACCACTTCCCGCGCGTTTCATAACAGAAATAACAGCGTTAGCTGCATCTTCTACAAAGATTGGATTTAAGCTTAATCCACTTTCTCCTTGTAATGTAATCGGCATCTCATTTTTAATAGATCTAATTAATCTCGGAATCAACATATCCTTCTTTTGTTCTGGGCCATATACAAAGAAAAAGCGCAGAATATTTACATCAAAAAAAGACATGTAATTCTCTGCGATCATTTCGGAACAGAATTTAGTAGTAAGATAAAAACCAAGGTCAGGATTAGACACCAAACGAACTGATTCTTCCAGATTCTGATTGGAAGAGCCATAAACACCTCCTGAAGAAGCATAAATAAACTTTTGAACTCCAGCCTTTTGAGCATAACTCAAAAGTTTCATCGTAGTATAAGTGTTCACATTAAACACATCAAGGTCAAAAGACGGAAACTCTCTAAACTTGTCTGATTGCGCCAAGTGAATAATAATATCAATTCTTTCAGGTAATATAGCCTCATCCCAATCTTTTGAAAGATCGGCCTTAATTAATCGAACTGTTTCGTTACTATCTCCATTCCTGCCAAGACAATACACCTGATAATTATTATCCCCGGTTAAATTTCTTAATAATGAAGCGCCAATTAATCCATTAGCGCCTGTGATCAATACTGTTTTCAATATATTTAATTTTAAGTTCAATCCCCTTTTTGTAGTGGGTGCTCCACAAAAGGATACTTATTGTTATACGACTCTTGCTTAATAGGGTTAAAGAAATTCAATAGATCCACCTCTTTTCCATACCAAATCTTATCATAAATAGCGGAAAATATTTCACTCATTGCTTTATACGAATGATATTTTTCGACATACTTAACACCCGCCTCTCCCAACTGCTTTCTTAACTCCGGCCGTGTAATTAATACTTTCAATGCAGTTTTGATTTTTTCAGGATTCGAACTGAAGATCGGGCATTCATTCAAATATGAGAACCTTCTAAAAATCTTAATTTGGTTCTCATCTTCTTCTAAATTTGAAATAACAGGTAACCCAGTAGCCATTCCTTCCAAAGCACTTAATGCAAAACCTAATAGTAACTGTTCAACTAAGATATCTGCATCCTCAAAGAGTATTTCTCTAACTTTATCATTCTGCATCTTTTCTAGCAAACACAACTCAACTTTTATTCCTTCCTTTTGCAAGTCTTTAATAGCTTTTATTAAAAACTCAGTTCCTTTAATCCCTCTGTGATTAGGAGTATGGTATACTTTAACAATACCATTTACCCCGTCCGCATTTGAATACACTTTCTTAGGTTTCCATATTTCTGTGTTCATGGGATAAACAGCATATGGCAGAATATCCCAACGGGATATCTGATCAAATTGAAAACCAGCCATAATACAAGAAGCATGTTCAACAAAATAATCGACTTTTTTTTGGATGGCCTTTTCTCTTCTAAGACCATCCGGATAATTCATCAATAAAGCATGATGCCAAGACTTATTATATAGCTTAGAATACATTTGGTAGTCAGAACCATATGGTAGTACTACAAACTTTAAACCTGATTTTCGATAAAATTCTAACTCGTCTTCCCAATATATTGTGTAGCCCCAAATTAATCCGTCATAGGAAGTATGTATAATATCAAAATTTTCAGCTACGTAGATTAATAAATGAATCTGACCAAGATATTCATACTTAGGAAATAACCTTCGAAAGACCTTGACAAAAAGTGGTACTTGTATATTTTTATAGTAAAGATCAAAATCAGATTCTTTATTGATGGAACTATAATAGCCAGACATAAAAGTAGCAGATGGATAACCGATAGCTTTTACTGCTTCATTCCAATACTTGAAATTAAGAATGGGTGTTACCCCCCACATCAAACGTGGCTTATTCCCCGTATTTACTCGATTGTGGTTAATACGTAAGAAATATTTTAAAACTAGTTTTATTAGGAATTTCTCCATGGTATCAGGCAGGTATGCGGCTATTACGCAAAGGATGATTTACTCTTTCACTTTGGTTATTATAAGAACTGGGATTCTGTGGATTGAAAAAATTCATAGGATCAGCTGTTGTATCTCCTTTCCAGATTTTCTTTTCAATTTCTGCAAACATAGACGCAAATGTGTGATAGGAATGGTATTTCTCAACATACTTACGCCCTGCTTGTCCGAGTTGTTGTCTTAAAGACGGATTGGTAATCAATAAGCGAAGATTTTCTTTAATGGTTTCAGGACTTGTACTTACAATCGGACATTCGTTCAAGTAAGAATATCTTCTAAATAAATTCATGACATCCCTATTCTCAAAATTAGATAAAACGGTTAATCCGGCTGCCATCCCTTCAATACCACTCAAAGCATAACCTGTAAAAATAATTTGCTCGACTAAAATATCTGCTTTAGAAGTAAGAATATTCCTCACCTCTTCATTGGGCATTCTTTCTATCAAAATAAATTCAATTTTTAATCCTTCTTCCTTTAATTCGCGAACTGCAGATATAATAAATTCTGTTCCTTTAAATCCCCTATGATTAGGTGTATGAACAATTTGAACAGGGTTATTAATACCATCAGCATTTTGAAATCGATCACTTTTATGCCACAATCCTGAGTCAATACATAAGCAATTAACAGGCAGACAATCCCATCTACTCGCGTCATCAATCATTTGACTCATAATTATAGCGTCCGCATAACTTGTCCAATAATCTACTCGTTCCTGAATCTTCTTTTCATTAAAGATTTCTCCTGGAACGTTAATCATAAGATTATGTTTCAAACTATGATCGATGACTTTAGAATACCTATAATAATCACTTCCATAAGGAATAATGATTACTTTTTTCCCATACCTACGAAATAATCCTGCTTCTTTTTTATAAAAGATAGTATCATCAAAATAGTTAAATCTAAATGCCATTACAAAAATATCATACTCTTTCAGTATGTACGCAAACAGTTGTAATTTCTGCTTAGTTAAGTTCCATGTATTACGTGTTCCTTTAATCGGAAACAATTCATCGATTAGCAGGTCAAAGTCATCGCGGGTGTTGATACTAGGAATAGCCGTTGTGATAGAGTCTGCTTTATACCCTTTTGACTTAAGTGATAAAGCCCAATATTTATTATTAATAATTGGACAAGGACCAAATAATATTCTTGGTTTACTTTCAACACTTATTATAACAGTATTAAAAACAAAGTACCTATAATAGTAATACAACAAATACTGCTGTATTACACTTGTAATCAATTGAAAATAGTAATTGATTCGTTTATACATATCAGACAAGTCTGGCTCTTACACTTTTAAAATAATCGGCAGGTCGCATTCTTTTGCCATCAATCCCTATTTCCGTAACTAAAATTTTACCGTTACCTGTAATAATAATTATGCTTCCACTTATCCGGTCAATACTAGCTACTTGACCCGGAACTGCTAAATATCTTTCATCACTCTCAGCCACCACCCCCCTCCATAGCACTATTTTTTTGTCGTTATGAAAACAATAAGCTCCTGCGTAGGGCTCAGAAGAAGCATTGATTAATCTGATGATGTCAATGTTATTTTGCTTCCAGTCAATCCGACCGTCTTCAGGTATTCTAGGATAACACCTAAGAATTTTTTCGGGATCAGTTGACTGTTGCTCAAAGTCACCGTCTCCGTTATTTTCAATTTTCTTAACAGCACTTAACATTAACCCTGGTATATCTGCTTCAAACCAATCGTACACTTCCTGTACACGTGTATTGATATTGATAGGATATAGTTTCTTTTCAATAATATCTCCGCTATCAAGTTCATCTGGTCTCATTCTGTGAATACAAAGGCCTATTTCAGACTCCCCATTAATAATTGCCCAAGCCTGACAGGCATTACCCCGATATTTTGGAAGATCACCTCCATGTGCATTCAAGATACCGTGTTCAAAAAGATCGATGATCCGTTTACTGATAACGCCCGTAAAATTTATGCTGATAGCCAAATCGATTTTTGAATGATAAGCGATTCGCTGAACAATTTCATCTTTCTCAAGTGTTCCTGAGTAAATAAAATCTGCATTTAATTCCGCTGCAAGTTGCTTAAAATCTTCCGCCGTTACTTTGTATTCAGGCGTTTCCTTCGAAGTGATAATGAGTGGTATTTCATAACCTTTTTCACTAATCAGTTTCGCGGTTTTATATAACATTTCTGTTCTTCCGATGATTGCAATTCGCATGCTAATAGTTTACTTCTGAAATTTTTTTAAACTCAAATCCTTCAAATTTTCCCTTTTCGATTAGAGACAATAAAAAAAAGCGGGTACCTGGATTTGAATAATCATTACAATGTTGTTTCAATTGTAAAAAATCTTTTAATACACTTCTGCACCCATCATACCTTACTAGGTCTTCTGTATTCAAAAAAACATGTATAGGGTGAAAATCAAAAACCTTAAGCCCTTTTATTTGAAGATATTTATCAACAGACCAATTCTGCTCTACATTCTGTTTAATTGCATATGCATGTATATCATCTTCCCAGAAATATGGCATTCTTACAATACCATTAACTTCTTTATAAGCCTTACACTCAATCTTACTCCATGAAGGGATAAACATATTGAGGTCATATTTATACCCTCTCGAAACGAATTCATTGATTAGTCTACTATTGGAAAAAAGAGAATGCGAGCGAACCGATACGGCTTCAGGAACAATCCTCTTCATCTCATCAAGTATACTAACTGCATCGATTTCTGGACGAGAATGATTCAATAGATTATTGAAATTCGGATGTATTCCTAATTCAATCAATGAATGTGATCTTATTTTTTTAATAACAGCTGATTCATGGGTTACAAAAAAAGTTGCTTTTACATTATAATGCTCAAGCAGATCTATAAGATCCTGAATCACCTCATCTGATGCCCAATCAATATCAAAAGTTAGGTATAATTCTTTTTCCATCTTAATTAAAGAATATCGGCCGTCGCTAATAGTATTCCATCTTTGCCAAACCGATTTCCATTATAAAACATATAGATTTTTTCTTCGTGTTTAATTATATGAGGGTAACAAATCATTTCATCTTCATACTGGCTTCCTCCTATTGATATGCCCGCTTTATCATCTAAGCGATTCCATTTTTTCAAATCATCACTAATTGCATATCCAATACTGTATGGATTAAAAGCATTGTTGAATGCGTACCACAAATGTGCTCTCCCATTCAAATACAAAAATGAACTCCTAGATATATCTCGTTCATATTCGTCTTTGAAATCAATAACTCTATCGCCAGCTCTTTCCCATAAGATACAATCATTTGAAGTGGCTTTTTTTAAATGATATCTTGAGTAAAGTTTCCCCTGTTCGTCTCGCTTCCACTCAACACCTGATGTGTAAATCATGATAAATCTATCCAGTAATGGATCCTTAAAAACAGTGGGAGCTGTTACCAAACAAGGATCAAATTCACTTCTTGATAAAATTGGTGCTGGTGAATGTCGTACAAAGGTTTTACCACCATCTTCTGAAATAGCAAGTCCTATGCTTGCATAAAAAAGTGGGGGCTCACACCCCTTATTCCATCCTATATAAAACATGTAAATTTTATCTCCTACTTGTATTATGCTAGATGGATAAACACCGTGTTCATCAAAATATCCTATCGGACCTGGAAAAAGAACAGGTTCTTCCGAAATGCTTAATATTTCAAACGGGTTTGATAAACTAATCTCTACAAATCCAATATGAGATTTTTGATCTACATCTCTTCCCGCAAAATATAATCGATATTTATCTTCTCCCAAAAAAAGAGAGCAAGGTAATTGGGCGTGAGTCTGCATCCACCAGTAACGATTTTTTGCGTCAAAAATCAATCCTATTTTATTCCAGTTGACCATCAGTACTATTTATGCACAATTATTGTCCACTCATACAATGGGTAATCATGAAGCAGGGTTACATATCGCGAAAGCTCTTTTTTACAGTAATCAAAAAAATATGCCGGATCAGCATAAAAAAGATCAGGTGCTTCAAAATCTACATACTTCGTCAATAAATTAAAAGACATAGCTTTTGAAGAATATGCAAACATATTCTTCAATGTTTGTTTGATATAATCTTCCCATGAATTCTGTTGGTGATCAAATTTCACATTGAATATCCCTGAAGTGGTTGTATAATCGGCCATTGCATCAATGGTGGCACCGAGTTTCCAAATTGCTTTATCTGACTGAACGTAAGCAGCACCTGCATCCAACATTTTCTGACTGATATCATATCCCCTATATTGTGAAAGGGGATATTGGTACAACTCTGCATACTTAAACAATTCACCATAGCCACAACCTAGTTCGTTGATTGTAAAAGGCTGAGAACAGTCTACCATCGATAACAGTTTCTTAAAACGAAGCTCCTGTGATTCAGGTGTTGACCAACCCACACTTCTAGAGTCAATACCGTATTGATCCAGATTCTGATCGTATAAGTTTTTTACTTTTGAGAGATCCATCGTTATTTTCTTTCGTAAAGGGTTGCTTTGGTCCCGATATATATCTTTCCTTCCTCTGTGTGTTTGAGGATCAAACAACCGGCACCTAATGTAGTTTCTCTGGCTATTCTAATTCCATCTCTAATGGTTGAGTTAACACCAAGAAAAGAATTGGCACCAATGGTACAATGACCGGAAATCACCACATGTGATGAAACAAAGACATTGTCTTCAATAACCGAGTGGTGACCAATATGATTGCCACTCCAAAGAATCACGTTATTGCCGATTTTTACAAATGGCTGAATCGTATTGTCTTCGAAAATGAACACGTTATCTCCAATAGACTCAGACCAATTAGTTGTTCTGGAACTGATATATGTCAGCAACTTATATCCTTTGGCTTTTGCTTCATGATAAAACTTTTCCCGAATAGTATTGTTATTGGTATATCCAACTGCGATGTGCATTTCATATTCTGAAGGTGGATATATTGTCTCAATATTATCAAATGGAACAAATGGAAGACCATAAATAGTTCCACTGGTAACAAATTCCGCTGTACTTGTAAACGCTACTACATCATATTCACTATCATGTTGCAACAGATAGTGCATTACCTGTGCTTGGCCTGATGATCCAAACAGGATCGCTTTTTTAGTTTTAGTAATCATAGGGTCTGCTTTATGATTTTAATTTTGAAAATGGTACAACAAAGAAATAAGGGTATTCTTCCAGTAGGAATTGTCTTGACTTTTCAAGTAGTGTTTCATCTGTGAGTAGTGTATAATAAAAATACCTATAATCAGTTGTTCCCCATTTCTTTTTGAAGTCATATACCCCTCCCTGACTTAACCATGTTCCACCCCAATTCCAGTTACGATATCCGTCATCAACTGCATCCAACATAGCCTGATAGATCAATAGCGCTGTAGGTTGAATATTGCGAAAGTTTTCAATAACGGCAGGTGTAAAATATTCAACCGTTTGGTTATAGTAGAACAATAAAAGTGCACCGATTTTCTGCCCCTGATATTCTGCAATGTATACACGGTAGTCTTTTTCGACGAAATAATCTGGTATGCTTGTAAAGAATCTTTTTTCCTTAGGGATGCCATTGATGGCAGTAATATTATCGTAATGAACCTGATACAAGAAAGTCAATGCTTCCTGATCATGGGCATAATATACTTTTATTCCCTCTTTAATCGCCTTTCGGATATTTCGCGGTCTGGGATCTTCAAAATTCTTAATCAAGTCCTCAGCTAGGGTTGTTGATTTTGCAGGCAAGTGTGATATTTGACCAATTCGTTCATCTATCAACTGATGACCGGCATGTTCATTAAGCCATCGATCAGTATTCGGATCAAGTGGGTTGCTGATAAAGGTAGCGGCAATACAGGATTTACTACTGATACTTTCAATCGCCTTTTGAAACATTAATGATAAAGCTGCCTCTTTATCCTGAACATCGTCAGTTATAATCATTGAGCCATTACTACCATAAAAAGGGAGCGAATTAGCGACCACTCCTGCTGAACCCTTTTTATACGCTATCGGCAAAAAACCTTTTACACAATTCTGTTCGTCGTATAACAATACCAATTCTATGTCGCAGGAAAGAAACCCTTTCAACATCTTCAGATATGCGTAAGATGTGTATAACAAAGTAGAAGCAACACTTGTCTGCATTGCTTCTAATTCTGCCACGGGAGCTTGTTCTAATTCAATCAATTCAACACGCATTAATGATCTCCTATCTTTTCACCATTGAGAAATAATTTGCACCACCATTCAAAACTCATCAAACTCCAAAGTAATAATCTATGATTAATTCTTTGCTCACAATGTTCATGAATAATGCGTTCTATATACGCAGGATTAATGAATTCATGGCAAGCAATATTTTTACCGAGCAATAACTCTTTTACATAAGCTGCATTTTCACCACGATACCAACTTTCATCAGGAGCACTGAATCCCTGTTTCTGCCTATTCAACACACGTTCAGGCAATATGTCTGTCATTGCTTTTCGCAAAACATTTTTTCCATCATCATATTGCCGATATTTATTTCTTTTATCTGTTTCATTTTCATCGATCCGTTTCATAGCCTCTAGATTACCCAACTTATGGCGTACCGGAATTTTCTGCGCAAAATTCACCAACTCATTATCTAGGAAAGGAAATCGCTCTTCCAACCCGTTAGCCATAGCCAGTTTATCCCCTACCAGCAACAATCCCGGAAGAAATGTTTTGATTTCAAAATACAAACTGTTCTGAATATGTTGTTCAGGTGTATCGTACTGAAGTTTATCATTGAAAGTAAACACCCTTTCAAAAATGGTCCTAGGCTCTGTGATATCCATTTTTGAATAGACATCTGAATGGAACAAAGAAGGTTTATCTTCATCAGTAACTAGTCGTTGCCAGAAGCCATAATATTGAGAAAAGAAATCTTCTTGATTTAACGACTGAAATACACGGTAGTATCTCCAAGGATAACCTCCATACAACTCATCGCCACCGGTCCCTTGCAAACAAACTTTCACAAACTTGCTAGCTAGTCTACTGATATAATAGTTAGGATAACTCATGCCTACACGCAAGTCTTCCAGGTGCCATATAACCCTAGGCAAACTCCATCGTAAGTCACCGGCATTGATGACCTGTTCGTAATGTTCAGACTTTATAAAATTGGCAGTCAATTCTGCATCGATCCTCTCATCATAAGCAGCTTCTACGCCATGCACTTCACTCATTTCAAAACCAGCTGTAAATGTGTAGAGCCTTTTTACATGCTTGCTGGCTATAACGGAAATAGAGCCCGAGTCCATACCACCAGACAAATAAGAACCGACCGGTACATCCGCTACCATTTGTTTGGCTACCGCATTCTTCATTAAACGAGCAGTTTCTTCCCGAGCATCTTCAAAAGAAATGTGCTCATCCGGGCTTGAAAAATCATAATTCCACCAGGAGCGGTGTTTAACGAATTGGGATTCATTATTTATGCTCACCGTATTTGCTGGGGGTAACATGGTCACTCCTTTAAATAGCGTGTGATAAGAAAAAACGTTCTGGAAAGTAAAATATTCATTTAATGCACTATAATCCATCTCTACTTTAAAAGCAGGATGAGACATGAAAGCTTTTATTTCAGAAGCAAACAATAATATTCCGTTCTGAAACCAATAGTACAAAGGTTTCACACCATACCTATCCCGACTTAACCACAATGTTTTGGATGTTTTATGATAAGCTCCCACTGCAAACATCCCATCCAATCTTTCAAAAAAAGAAGGGCCGTAAGCCGAAAGACCTTCTGATATTACTTCTGTATCAGTAGTAGACTTGAATATATGTCCCTTAGATTGTAACTCAATTTTTAATTCCAGATAATTGTAAATACAGCCATTGAATACGATGATCCATTCTTGGTCATTGGAAGGCATGGGTTGTGCCCCTTTAGCAGAGAGATCGAGAATAGATAAGCGTCTATGACCCAAAGCCATATTTTCAGAAACATATACACCTTCCCCGTCCGGCCCACGATGAGCCAATGCATTCGTAACAGATTTGATTTCTTGTTCTGAAACAGGATTACCGTTTACTTTAAAAATACCAGCGATTCCACACATACTATTACCGGACGATTAATGATTATAAACTGATTAAGGCCTCCACTACGTATTCGTAATCTTCTTTCACCATTTTGTTATGCAATGGAATAGACATAGAATATTCATTGGCAGCGAATGCACCCGGAAAATCCAATGGCGCAATCTGAAAATGATTTTTATAAAACCCAAGCATATGTACGGCATGTGTACCGGGACGTGTACTAATGCCTTTTTGCTGAAGATACTCCATCAGATCATTGCGTTTAATCGGTGATTTTGTTTCATCTACAAAGAGTACATAAGACTGCCATCCATGCGTGAAACGCTCATCATATCTTGGAGTACGCAACCAAGGTATAGAAGATAATTTTTCATGATAGTAATTGGCCCATTCATTTCTTTCGGCAATGAACATATCTAATTTCTTCAACTGTACCACACCCAATGCGCCTTGCAGATCGGTCATTCTGTAATTAAACCCAACCATATCAAATTCAGGCAGGATATAAGGTTTAGGTCCTTTATGTCTTTGTTCCTCTGAAATAGAAGCTCCGTGGTTACGGAGTTTATTCATGATACCGGCTAACTGATCATCATTGGTAGTAAGCATGCCGCCCTCACCGGTCGTAACTGATTTACGTGGGTGGAAGGAAAAACAACCAATATCGCCTAGACTTCCGGCAGGCTTGCCATCCAATGCAGAACCTGCAGCGCATGCACCATCTTCTACAATTTTGAGATGTGGTGCTATCCTTTTGATCGCATCAATATCAGCACATAATCCAAAAAGGTGAACAGGTATAATAGCTTTTGTTTTGGGTGTAAGTTTTTTAACAATCTCTTCAGGATTGATATTAAAAGTAACAGGATCTATATCCACAAATACAGGTGTTGCATTACAATACATCACGGCATTGGCAGTAGATACCCATGTAAAAGCAGGGACCAATACTTCATCACCTTCTTTGATGCCCAAAGCCACGAGTGCAAGATGTAAAGCTGTTGTACAATTAGATACCGCCAAGGCATGCTTGACTTGATGCCTTTCTGCAAAAATGGTTTCGAACTCACTTACTTTCGGTCCTTGTGTAATCCAGCCTGAAAAAACCGGTTCTTTCAATGCTTCCCATTCGTCCTGCCCCATGCTAGGAAGAGAAATGGGAATGTTTCTTTTTTGATTCATAAAATTAAATACGTTTTATTTCCCACGCTGATCGTGGCTTAAAAAATCCGTGCACAGTTGCCCACGGATAGTCGAGTTCATGATCAATAGAATCCCTAAGTATCCGAACAGCACCAACTGATTCTAAAAAATCTGTATCCGATCCAGTATTGTATTTTGAAATAGATAAATTAAAAGAGTATTCCCCAGGCATTAGAATCTCATCAAGCAAAACACTGAACTGATATTTTCCTTTTTCGAGTGAAATTGATTTATAGTTTTTATCCGGGGTTAGCATTAGTACTTTTTCTCCATACATATTTACCAGGTGTAAACTAATAATGGCATCAGGTATGTTTTCACACACTTCTACTTCGGCCAGTAAAGTTGGCTTTTCTCCAAAGAAAAAGTCCTCGCAACCAGTTCCGTTTTTAGTAACAAGAAAACGTGTATATCGGGCTTCACCGGTTCCGTGCAAACTCAGTCCCTTTGGTATCGCCCCATCTCCGGATTGCGGGGGTGCATAAGCAGCAAGGTATTTGCTGATCACATCTCCTGTTTCACCAATAGCATTCACTTTGCCCTTCTCCATGAACACCGATTTCCGGCAAAGTGATTTGATGGCAGCCATATTATGGCTCACAAATAAAATAGTACGACCGCTTGACTTACCAAGCTGGTTCATTTTACCCATACATTTTTTCTGAAATTCAGCATCGCCAACAGCTAACACCTCATCAACAATAAGAATATCTGATTCTAAGTGTGCAGCCACCGCAAAAGCTAGTCGAACGTACATACCTGAAGAGTACCTTTTTACCGGTGTATCTATGTATCTTTCTACACCTGAAAACGCTACAATCTCATCAAACTTTTGTTTGATTTCTTGTTTGCGCATACCCAGAATGGCTCCGTTCAGAAAAATATTTTCGCGTCCAGTCAGCTCAGGATGAAAACCAGTACCAACCTCCAGTAAGCTAGCAACTTTCCCTTTGATTTTTATCTGCCCTGTAGTGGGATGTGTAACTTGAGAAAGTATCTTTAAAAGAGTACTTTTACCTGCACCGTTTCTGCCAATGACACCAATTGAATCTCCTTGTTCAATGTCAAATGAAACATCTTTCAAACTCCAGACCATATTGCTGGAACCGGAAGATGATCGATCATTGTCTTCTGCGATCTTTAGGAAAGGATCTTCCTTGCCACGTTTCAACGCCCACCAACGCACAATATCTGAGGAAAAGGACCCTGTATTGATGACCCCAAGCTGGTAAGCTTTTGAAACATTATTTATACTGATAGCAACGCTCATAATTATACGGTATCGACAAAAGTTTTTTCGGCCTTATTGAAAGAAAGTATACCTATTAATAAAATCAGACAAGTAGTGGATATAAGATAGAGCAACCCCTCCACCGGAAGAGTACCCTTACCAAACATGGAAAAACGAAATAACTCAATAGCAAAACTCAAGGGATTTGCAGAAACAAGTAATTTGAAATTTCCACCTACACTGGATAGAGGATATACAACAGGAGCTGTGAACATCAATAATTGCATAGCGAAACCCAACAACAATGCCAGATCTCTATATTTCGTTGCGATTGCTGAAACAAAAAGACCAAAACCCACGGCCTGCACAGCAATGATGATGATGACTACAGGTAGCAGTAAAATTGAAAGAGATAATGTTACTTCATCTGACGTAATCAGATAGTAAGCAGTCATTAGGAACAAAAGAGTTAATTGTATACCTAATTTGAACATATTTGAGAAAATGATGCTCAACGGCATAATCAATCTAGGGAAATATACTTTCCCGAAAATGGAAGCATTATCTCTAAGTACTCCTGATGTTTTGGTAAGAGTTTCTGAAAAATAAGTCCAGGCGGTAATTCCAGAAATATAGAAAAGCGGGGCAGGGATTCCATCAGTTGACAGACCAGCTAAGTTGCCAAATACAAAAAGATAGATCGCAGCTGTAAAAATAGGCTGTATAAAAAACCACAAAGGACCTAGGATAGTTTGTTTGTAAAAAGCTACAAAGTCTCTTCTTACCAACAACCATAGGAGGTCTCTGTACTGCCAGATATCTTTAAAACTTGATCTGCCTTTTGTTTCTTTAGCATCAATGACTACATCCCATACAGGTTCATTCATACGATTCATTACTTTCTTTTGTCAACGCCCGTTTCAATTCTCCAGTCAATAAGCTTTTGTAACCCTTCTTCAAGATTATACTGATAACGGAATCCGATTTCTTTCTCTGCTTTTTCTGCTGACCCGATTCTGTTCTGTACCAATGCTCTTGCATCATCTGCAGAATAGGGTTTGTAATTCACTTGCAAAGACGATCCTTTTAATCGCAGAATCGTATCACAAAGTGTTTTGATACTGGTTTGTACTTCCGTACCTACATTATAAAATCCATGCTGAGTATCACTGGTCAATGCACACACATTGGCACGTGCTACATCTTCTACATAAATGAAGTCATAGGCTTGTGATCCATCCCCGTTGATCGTTGGCGCTTCATTGGCTTCGATTTTGTTCAGCATGATCGGCACTACACCTGTATAAGCAGCTGTTTGATCTTGTCCCGGACCATACACATTCATATAACGTAACCCGATCACAGGTAAATTATATCTATCGTTGAAAGCTGTACACATAGCTTCCCCTGCTATCTTACTGGCTCCGTAGAAATTTTTGTTGTTGAAAGGATGTGTTTCCTTCATCGGCACCTCAACCGCATCTCCATATACAGAGGCTGAGGAAGAATAGACCAATTTTTTGATATTATTCTTTACGCAAGCTTCCAGCACATTGAATGTACCTGCTATATTCACTTCGAATGCAGTGCGTGGAAAATCTTTACAATGCAATAACCACATCGCTGAAAGATGGAATACATAATCCATACCCTTCATAGCAGCATCCAGAATATCAATATCTCTGATATCACCACCATTTGGATAAATACTGCAACGACTGTCTTTTAGACATTCTTCTATATTATCCATTTTACCACGTGCAAAGTTGTCGTAGATCACCACAGATTTTACCGGGTGTTTCAACAATTCTTTCACTACAAAACCGCCGATAAAACCGGCACCACCAATCACCAATATATTTGACTGTTCTAATTTCATCATACTATTTTTTATCGATCATTAAATTTGAAATGGATGTTTACTCAAAGGCAATTTCACAAATGGATGATAATCACCTTGAGCACCAATCGGTTTTTGTGAACGGATATCGTGTACGATCTCAATAGCCGTTTTTGCTTCCATTAGTGGGAAACCTTGCCCTGATAAAATATGCTTGTAGCTTTCTGTATGTAATTCAGTAAAACCTTCACTGAATTCAAAAGCATCACCATCCAATGACAACAATCTGTAAGTACGCTTACCTGCATTTCTTACATCTTCCGGAATCGTATCATAACTAATACTCAAGAACCATCTTACACGAGCACGTTCAAATTCCAAATATCCTGCAGCTCGGTCATGCTCATGCACATGCACAATATTCTTTTTCAAACCACCAAATACCCAGGATAACATATCATAGAAATGGACCCCAATATTGGTAGCCACTCCACCTGATTTATTTACATCACCTTTCCAACTGGTATAATACCAACTACCTCTTGATGTGATGTAAGTAAGGTCAACATCATAGATCTTATCTTTCGGACCGTTCTGGATCTTTTCACGTAAAGCGATAATAGCAGGGTGTAAACGCAACTGCAAAATATTGTACACTTTCTTGCCGAATTCTTTTTCCATATTCGCCAGCGAATCAATATTCCATGGGTTCAATACCAATGGTTTTTCACAGATCACATCAGCATGGTTACGCAAACCAAAACGAATATGAGAATCGTGCAGGTAATTGGGAGAACAGATACTCACAAACTCCAGTGGAGTTCCCTGTAGTCTTAACTTCTCAGCGTGACGATCAAAACGTTCAAACTCAGTAAAGAAATCCGTATTCGGAAAATAGCTATCGAGAATACCTACGCTATCAAACTTATCCATCGCAGCTACAATGGTATTACCGGTGTCTTTGATGGCTTTCATGTGTCGCGGTGCGATATAGCCCGCAGCACCGATCAATGCAAATCTTTTCATATCAGATCTTGGTTACTTTATTGTTTTGTAATTGATATTTATCGCCCGATTCAGGACAGATAGCTATTCCTTTTTCATCAAATGTTAAACGATGTCCATATTCACTCATCCAACCCAATTGACGAGCCGGATTTCCCACCAGCAAAGCATAGGCAGGAACATCTTTGGTAACAACAGCACCCGCACCAATGAATGCAAACTCACCAATATCATGACCACAAACGATCGTAGCATTGGCACCAATGCTAGCTCCATGACCTACATGTGTCTTAGAATATTGACCTCTTCGATTCACTGCACTTCTTGGGTTGGTCACATTGGTAAATACGCAAGAAGGGCCTAGAAACACATCATCACCACAGGTAACACCCGTGTATAAGGATACATTGTTCTGCACTTTTACATTTTTACCCAGCACCACTTCGGGAGAAATCACCACATTTTGACCAATATTGCAATTGTCTCCCAGTTTACAGCCGGGCATGATATGCGAGAAATGCCAGATCTTGGTTCCGGCACCGATCTCACAGCCCTCATCTACCACCGCGGTAGGATGTACGAAATAATCCATAATTATGATTTGAAAAAAGACTTGACTGTATCCGTGATAAATATCTGCTGATCTTCCGTTAACTCAGTATGCATAGGCAAAGAAAGTACAGAAGCACACAAACGCTCTGTTTCGTTTAAGGAACCTACCACTGCTCCAATGGTACGGAATGCTTCCTGCTCATTCAGCGGAACTGGATAATAGACCATCGCAGGAATACCGGCAGCTTCCAAGTGTTGTTTTAACGCATCTCTTTTACCATTCGCAATCACCATCGTATATTGATGGAATACATGGGTTGAGTTTTTAGCTCTAACAGGTGTTTGCAATCCATCAATGCCTGATAATAAACGATCGTAACGATCTGCAGCATCTCTGCGTGCAGCACTATATTGATCGAGGTATTTTAATTTGATATCCAGAATAGCAGCCTGAATGGTATCCAGCCTTGAATTCACTCCAATATACTTGTGTACATATTTTTTTACTTGTCCATGATTGGCCACCATCTTGATCCTTTCTGCTAATACAGGATCATGCGTATAGATCGCACCTCCATCTCCATAGCAACCCAAATTTTTGGAAGGGAAGAAAGAAGTACATCCGATATGTCCCATCGTACCGGCTTGCTTTTGGGTGCCATCGCTAAATGTATATACGGCTCCAATAGCTTGTGCAGTATCTTCAATTACATATAACCCTTTCTCTTTAGCAAGTGCGAGTATCGGCTCCATATCAGCACATTGACCAAACAAATGAACCGGAACGATCGCTTTTGTTTTTGGTCCAATGGCTTGTTCAATATTGGCTTTGGTAATATTGAAATGAATCGGATCCACATCCACCATTACAGGTTTCAGTTGTAGTAAACCTATTACTTCAGCAGTGGCTACATAAGTGAAAGACGGTACGATCACTTCATCACCCGGCTCTAATCCAAGTGCCATCATAGCAACCTGCAGGGCGTCTGTACCGTTGGCACAAGGAATCACATGTGCACCACCGAGGTAAGTAGAAAGATTTTTCGTAAATGTGACTACTTCCGGACCATTGATAAAACTTGCATCGCGAATGGTCTTTAACACAGCTGCATCAATTTCAGCTTGTATTTTGGCATACTGACCTTTCAGGTCAACCATTTCAATTTTCATAATCAAGAATAATTAAAGTCTGGCATCCACCAGAGAACGATCTAAGAATGATTTGGTATCGAAAATAACAGAGTTACCATCTGCACACAAAGCTTTAAAGTCGAGTGCGAGAAACTCTTTGTGAGAAACAGCCAAAACAATGGCTTCATATTTTGAAGAAATTTTGTCGACCAGATGAATACCATATTCCTCTTCTACTTCATGTTTGTCTGCATGAGGATCATATACATCTACTTGCATGCCAAACTGAATGAGTTCACGATAGATATCGATCACTTTAGAATTTCTGATATCCGGACAATCTTCTTTGAAAGTAATTCCTAAAATCAGGGCACGAGATAAATTGATCTTATGTCCCTTTTTGATCATCAGTTTCACCACTTTATTCGCAACGAACATACCCATCATATCATTCACACGACGACCACTCAGGATCACCTGAGGATGATAACCTAAACTCTCTGCTTTATGTGCCAGGTAATAGGGGTCAACACCAATACAATGACCGCCCACTAATCCCGGACGATACTTCAAGAAATTCCATTTAGTACCTGCAGCTTCGATAACGTCTGTGGTATCAATACCCATACGTTCAAAGATCAAAGCGAGCTCATTCACAAAAGAGATGTTCACATCACGCTGTGCATTTTCAATAGCTTTGGATGCCTCTGCTACTTTCAAACTAGGAGCTTTGTGTGTACCTGCTGTAATAATGCTTGCATACAATCCATCTACAACATCTGCTATCTCAGGTGTAGAACCGGAAGTTACTTTTTTGATCTTGGTGAGTGTATTCACTTTATCACCCGGATTGATCCTTTCAGGAGAATATCCACAGAAAAAGTCAACATTGAATTTCAGTCCGGAAAACTTTTCCAGTACCGGTACACAATCTTCCTCTGTACAACCGGGGTAGACAGTTGATTCATAAATAACAATATCGCCCTTCTTCAACACTTTACCTAGCATTTCAGATGCTTTGATCAATGGCGTAAGATCCGGTGCTTTAAACTGATCAATAGGAGTAGGTACTGTTACGATGAACACATTACAGCTGCTCAGATCGGATGTATCATAAGAAAACCGAAGACCTTTTCCTTTTCCCTCTTTATAATAATTCATCGCCTCTTGCATGCCGTCCAAATCTGCTTCTTTGGTACGATCTTTTCCGGCAGATAATTCTTCAATACGAGCTTTGTTAATATCAAAACCAAGCACTGTATATTTTTTTCCGAATTCAATAGCGAGAGGTAATCCAACATAGCCAAGTCCAATGATGGCTATTTTTTTTCCTGAGAGCTGACTTTCCATTTATGTTTAGAAATTAATAATGAATCAATGAAATATTAAGCTGTTGTATTTATAATTTTTTTTGTTTTTTTATCCTTTCTGAATACCCATACAATAATTAATGCATTGATGAGAATAGAAAAAATGAAACCTCTTATAAGATATCCGGTAAAAATACTTCCATCAGGTGCAGTTTCTTCAGGTATGTATACAGGTTCAACTACACTGAACAACGGTGTATCTTTCTTTAATTGTATTCTTGCCTGCTCTAATTGACCTACTAGTTGATTATAGATACCCGAATACAATACAAATTCGTTTTCGAGTTGCTTTTCTTTGGATTGTACACTCTCAAAAACAACATTATAATTATTGTCTTTGAATGATGCGACTCTTAACTGACTCTGGCGGTATTTCTGCTCGGCTTCAGCTGTACGGGCTTCTAAAAAACGAACATTTTCCAGTTGCTTTCCTACTTTGAAACGGGTAGCATATTCAATCAGCAGATTGAGAACTAACTTAGTAGCTTCCGCACTTAGTCTTGCCTCAGGCATACGGACAGATAATGTGATCAGCTTACCTGTTTGTTCGAATTTTATACGGGATTGGAGTATGCCTATGATTTTCTTTTGTTCAGCCGGAAGTTCAGTGATATATACAGAGTTGATAAAACTCTTGGTTGCACTGTCCGTTTGGATTCTTTTTTGTAGTGATTGTAATTCTTTTTTATCAACGGGTCGTTCTTCTTTTGAACCACGACTCATAAGGCTTGTTAATCTAGCCCAAAACTCTGTGATGGCATCCTTTTTAGGTTCCTTCCAAAAATATTCATACAAAGTCGTTCTAGAACCTTCATGATTGAACACAAGAGGCTTCACAGCCAATTCAACAAGAAAAGGTTTATTACTTAGGATCAGCTGATAGAAATCACTGCCTTCAGAATTTCCTGCAGCATTATTTCCACCTCCGGCCAAAGCAGCAATAGCAGCAAGAGAACTAGAAGCTGCACCTGCAGCAGGTGGAGCTTGGTCGGTCATGAGTATACATTTTGCTACATACTCTTTTGGTGTTGTTTTTTGTGCAAGCTTACCAATTACTCCAAATAAAACTAATAGAGCAACTGTAATAATACCCATCTTTTTAAGATGAGGTTTTACTATTTGCAAGGGTTGTAAAAGCTCTTTCGGAGAAATATCTTCTCCAGACACCAAACGTTTGAATTGATCTTTCATCTTTTCTTTAAATGAATGGTTAGAGTGTTCTTAATAAGAAAACAAGCGTCAGTGTACTGGTCACAGTTCCCAATATACGCTCATAAGAGAATGGTGCCTTTGTTGCTGTGGAAATAGGGACAACAACTTCAGCACCGGGTTCAACAGTTGGATAGCTCCTGAATAACAAGAAGCTTCTTACTCTTTCCACTTTACCATTTGCCTGAATCACGTAAGAGCGTTTTCTAATGGCTTGTGGTGAAAATCCTCCTGCTCTGTCAATGTACTCACGGAAACTGATTCCTTCTTCATAGCGAACCGATACCGGATATAATACCCCTCCTTTTACACTCACTGTCTCCAATTTCTCAGGTATTTCAATGATGTCTCCATCTTTAAGGATCAGATCTGCATCAGATCCCGGAGTTGCAACGATCTTATCAAAATCAACCGCCACCAAATCCTGACTTTTTTCTTCTATTTGAGCCACATTATTACCCGCTGTCAACGCACTTGTTTCACGAATGAGTTGTTGTTTGTCTGCTTCTGCTTTTTTCTTCTCTTCTTGTTCCTTTTTCTCTTTTTCGATAGCTTCTTTTACGATTTCTATTCTCTGAGATATCCTTCTATAAACTTCAGTATTTGTTTCACTCGTAGAAAGTACCGCATCTTTATCCAGGCTCAATTTGATCTGCTCTAGTCTTTCCAATTCAAGTTCAAGTGTAGTTTTTTCTTCTTTCTTTTTCAACTGTCTGATCAATGTAGCTCCTTTTGTATAAGCAAAAGGAGACAATCCTCCGGATCTGGAAAGCAAATCAGAAATGCGCATTTCCTTTTTGTCGATCACATAGTCGCCGGGATATTTCACTTCACCTTTGATCGTTACTTTCTTTGGTTCCTGTATACCGGGTAATGCTCTTACAAAAACATGATCGAAGGGCTTAACAACAAACTTCTGTCCGGCGGGGTCAAGTGAAAGATCTTTATTGACTGTGATAGAAAACACTTCTGCGATTTTACCCTGTTCATTTCCTTGCCTTCTGGCTATTTCAATAAAGGATCCTGAAGCAGAATAGCGAAGTCCACCCGCTCTTAATAATACATCTGCAACAGTCATACTATCAGAATAAGGGAATAGACCGGTATTGTTGACCTCTCCGCTTACTTGTACATAATATTCTTCACGCAGATCATAAATACTAGAGATACTTAATACATCTTCTCTTTTCAGAGGAATGTTATTGGTACTTGATGAATTCTCTAAAGAAGACAGATCAATAGGGATGGCTTCTTGTGTGAAATCTGATTTTGTTCTGTATAAGATAGCCCGTTTCAGAAAAGCATCTCCTTTTAGTCCACCTGCTTTCTGGATCAAATCAAAAAGTTTCATACCCGGAATGAGTGCATACGGACCGGGACGGTTTACTGAACCGGAAATCTGAACACGATTAGTGAAACGATCCAATAATTGACGTACCTCAATGAGATCACCATCCTGCATTTTAGCAGATGCATACATACTCTCAGAGAGATCCAATACTTGATTTTCTGTTAGTCCGCGTCTTGTAACAGTTACCATTCCCTTGTACGCATCGTCTGAAAAGCCACCTGTAAAACGCAATAGATCATTGAAAGATTCCTGAGATTTCATTTCGAAAATACCTTCAATACGCATAGGCCCCAACACTTCTACTTTGATCTGAGCCGGCTTTATCAATACTACATCATTATCTTCCAAACGAATGTTCTGACTGAGCTTACCTGTTGATATATAGTCATAGATATCGATATCGCCTGCTACTCGACCATTACGAATAACCTGAACAGATCTAAAGGAGCCTTTGATCGTAGGTCCGCCCGCAGCAAACAATGCATTGAATACATTTACATAAGATGGAAGCGTATAAGTACCCGGGCGTGTTACTTCACCCACCATATTAACCTTGATACTCCGAATATTTGTGAGTGTAAGCTGTGTGAAGGTATTAGGTTGAGGGCCTCTCATGCCTGCATAACGAATCGATAATTTTTCCTTCAATAATGCGGTTGCCGCTTCTATGGTCAAACCGCCAATATTTGCTACCCCAATATTTTGGATCGATACCTGACCCTCATTACTTACTTTTAACGCATAAGTACTTTGCGCTACTCCATACACCTGTAACTGCAAATCATCACCCGGACCGATCACATATCCTTTTGGTGTGGCCATATTAAGATTCGGAGTAAAATTGGTTTCTGAATTTTTGAAAAGTTGGAAACCAAATATCTTTCTTTCAAGTTCAGTGTTTTTGTCCTGTGCCTGCAAATTATTATCAAGCCCTTTATCAGTACCCATACTCACCTCCTCGCGCAAATCATTGATGGATCTTTGCGAACCAGTACTTGCAGATTGTCTTAGCCTCGCGATCAGTTTTGAAATTTCACCCTCGCTCAACCCACGCGCGGAAAATCTGCCTGCATATTGACTTTCCGATAAACCTGAACTACGAAAATCATTTACAACAGATTGCCATTGAGCACCCGACAAATTTTCGACTTTAAAATTCGCTAGATTACCCCCGGGTAATTGAGCCATTACCTGTATCGAAAAAAGAATAAAAAAGCTAAAAAGGGTAATAAAAACTTTTAACAAGTTGGGGCGTTTATTGAACATAATATCTTCGATTGCGTTTATGAAGAAGTATCAAAACTACTGAACAAACATGGCTTCGCCTATCTGACTCCCAAATACCCACTAAAAATATGGACACATATTAAAAATGGGCTGAATCATACAGGTAGAACCAATTAGCTTGGTTACAAAAAAGCGCCTGTAATGATCTAGAAATCAGTCTTTTTCAAATCCTTCAGTGCCAAACGGGGGGGACAAAACACCTAGATTTAAATCGATTGCAAATATAGGGGGTTGGGGGCTGTAAGTAAAAAAATAAATAATAGCCCATAAAACAACCCAACACGCAATAAATGAAGGGCTTACATCAAAGTATTCAATGTGATTTTATACCCACTTTTCGGTATTCATTTCAGCACAAACTTGGGATACACCTTCACGTAAACCAATGAGAGGCTTCCAGCCCATCCGCAGCAGTCGGGAACTATCGAGAAGTTTCCTAGGGGTGCCATCCGGTTTTGTAGTATCGAATACCAAAGATCCCCGATATTCCATGATATCAGTGATCAGTTCAGCTAATTCGCGAATACTGATTTCCTCACCGGAACCCACATTGACAGGGCCCTTATCACTGAAATGCTTCATGAGAAAAAGGCAAGCATCTGCCAAGTCATTGACATGCAAAAATTCTCTTAATGGTGATCCGGAACCCCAGATCTCTACCGTAGGGCTGTTTTTTTCTTTGGCTGTAGCCACTTTTCTAACCAAAGCCGGCAGTACATGGGACTTTTCCAGATCATAATTGTCATTCGGGCCATACAAATTCGTAGGCATGGCTGAAATAAAATCAACTCCATACTGGGCTCTGTAAGCGTCACAAAGTTCAATCCCGGCGATCTTGGCAATGGCGTAGGGTTGATTGGTAGGTTCCAGATATCCGGAAAGCAGCGAATCTTCTCTAATGGGCTGATCTGCCATCTTGGGGTAAATACAGGAAGACCCCAAAAACAACAACTTCTTCACCCCATACCGGTAAGCCGCATGGATCACATTGGCTTCAATCATCAGGTTCTCATAGACGAAATCTGCTCGGTAAATATTATTTGCCTGTATGCCCCCTACTTTTGCAGCAGCCAGGAAAACATATTCGGGTTTTTCATTAGCAAAAAAATCCTGCACGGCAGCCTGATTCCGCAGATCTAACTCAGTGGAACTCCTCATCACTAGGTTCTTGTAACCTTCTGCCTGCAGCTTACGTGCAATAGCACTACCAACCATTCCACGATGGCCTGCTATGTATATTTTTGATTCTTTATGCATTTGAGGGGGTGAGGGGTTAGGAGTTAGGTGTGAGGAGTTAGGTGTTAGGTGTTAGGGATTGGGGGAATTAGTTCAGGTGTGCAAATATCTGTAATAGTTTCTCATAAAATCACACCCCCTCCTCACACCTCACACCTAACTCCCAACCCCTCATCCCTCAAAAAAATACGGAAAATACTTAACCACTCCAATCTTACAACCATTTACTTTAGAATCAAAAAAGATGAGAGATTTCCGATCGCTAGAAATATGGAAGAGATCTATCCTGTTTACAAGAAAAGTGTATGAACTTACAGCTACATTTCCTTTGAAGGAGAGATTCGCACTAGCAGTACAAATGAATAGAGCCGCAGTTTCCATTCCATCCAATATTGCAGAAGGCTGCGGCCGCAGAACAAAACCGGATCTTATTCATTTTATACACATTGCGATAGGTTCCTCCTTCGAACTCGAAACTCAAATTGAAGTTTGCTACTTGAATCAATATCTTGACATCCTAACCTATAACAAACTTATTCAGGAAATACAAGCATTACAGAAAATGATGACCGGCTTCGTGAAACACCATGGGGGATGAGGGGTGAGGGGTTAGGTGTGAGGAATTAGTAGAGGTTAGTATATCTTTCTTCCTAACACCTAACCCCTCACACCTCACACCCCACACCTCTACTCAAACTCATTCCTCACATCAAACCCATTATCCTTCAAGAACTGCTGCTTCTCAAACAAACGAACATCACTCTCTACCATTTCTTTCACCATTTCACTTAAAGTGTACTTAGGGCGCCAACCTAATTTCTCTTTCGCTTTTGTTGCATCACCAATCAAAAGATCTACCTCCGTTGGACGATAATAGGTTGGATCTACTTTCACCACTGTTGTACCGATGGGTAATTGATATGAACCAACACAAGTCTTTACTTTTCCCACTTCTTCCGCACCACTTCCTTCAAAACTCAACTCAATTCCCACTTCAGCAAAAGCCATTCTTACAAAATCTCTGATCTTGGTAGTGATACCTGTTGCGATGACAAAATCTTCGGGTCTTTCTTGTTGCAACATGAGCCACATGGCTTCCACATAATCCTTTGCATGTCCCCAATCTCTTTGTGCATCAAGGTTACCGAGGTATAAACAATCTTGTAATCCCAGTGCGATACGTGCCACAGCACGGGTGATCTTGCGAGTCACAAAGGTTTCACCGCGTACCGGTGATTCATGATTGAAGAGAATACCATTACAAGCAAACATATTATATGCTTCACGATAGTTCACCGTGATCCAATAAGCATAAAGCTTTGCTACACCATAAGGAGATCTTGGATAAAAAGGTGTGGTCTCATTTTGTGGCACAGCCTGCACCAATCCATACAATTCTGAAGTAGAAGCCTGATACACTTTTGTCTTCTGACCTAATCCCAACAATTTCACCGCTTCTAATATGCGCAGGGTTCCAAGTCCATCAGCATTTCCTGTGTATTCAGGCATTTCAAAACTCACTTTCACATGACTCATGGCAGCGAGATTATAGATCTCATCGGGCTGCACGTCCTGGATAATGCGAGTAAGATTAGACCCATCTGTCAAATCTCCGTAGTGCAAAATGAAGTGACGATTGGGGATATGCGGGTCTTCATAAATATGATCAATACGAGCGGTATTGAACAAAGAACTTCTTCTTTTGATACCATGCACTTCATAGCCCTTTTTCAAAAGGAATTCTGCCAAATAAGCACCGTCTTGTCCGGTAACACCTGTAATAAGGGCTTTTTTCATACTGATGGAATATGGATGCAAAATAATTGGTTTTGGCTATATATTGATAGTAAACAGAACGCAGGGGAGTTCTACCATAAGAAGAAACACTCCATTCGCCAATAACTTATCTACTTTTGAAATATTTCTCAAGAGATGTCTCTCGTATAAGACTCTGTGAACATTCACATTAATTGGGTACCATATGATTACGAGCCCACTCTCTTCCTTCCCGATAGTGTCAGGGTAGAAAAAGAATTTGCACAGAATAAGCGGATAAGAAAATCTCGATGTACCATCGGCACGGCAATACTTAATAAACAACCAAACTGTACAATTAATAGCGATAACTCACCAACACCCAAAAAGGTTACATTATCAAAAGCTTCTAAAAACAATTGTAAAGCATTGAATAATACTCCGAGCATACATAGTGTTGCAATAGCCAATAAGACTTGTTGAAAAGTCAAAGGAATATGCAACAACCAATGAATGGCTTTATCACTCAGTTGTTCTCTTAACGAAAAAGAAACCACCAAAAAAGCGATCTGCATATACCAACAATACAATACACTTGCAGCGTTCCATGTGGACATCCCTTTCATGAGTGCATGAACTATTGTCGGCATAAAAGAATGCAAACACCAGTTCAAAAAAAGCAGTGCGAAGAGCTGAATCAAATATTTAAAAAAGAAATGAAAAAATTTTGAGTATGACATAGTATATAATGATTCATGAATGACATTCAAAATCTACCACAACCCCATTCCAATAAAAAGAGTACAGATAAATAAAATACGACCCACTGCAACTTACTCCACCCCTTATCCGGATATTGATGACGCATGACACAAAGATTTGATCAAATAGAAAATTTTATTTCCCCTTGTAACACCTGAAAATACTATCATTGTAGCGAATCTACCCCCTTGTTCACTGAAAGAGGATTACATCATTTTCACAGATGTGAGAAATGTATAAATCAATTACAAAAAAACAAGTATGAACGAAACATTACGGGAGTTAGATATTCTTATCCACGATAGTACACAGCCGGATTTCACAGCAACCCTCAAAGAACAAAAAAGAAAAGAAGCAACACAAAAAGCAAGGGAACTGGAAAAAAGCTTAACGGGTTCCTTTCTAATGGTACAGGGCAAAAAAGCAGTGCGAAGCTTGGTGAACATCTTAGTAAAAACCTTACACATATGGTTGGAGAAATTGTACCGTCATCGTCCCGAAGAACATAAACGCAATCGTACCAATGAACAATTAGAGATCTGGTGTACAGACACCTTGGCTTTTATTCGCCGGCATTTTTCAGAATATTTCAATCCACATGAACCCATGCCGCATTGTTTGTGGGAAGAAGTAAAGGCAACACAGGATCAATATTGGGATACACTCTCAACCGAAACTGAAAACAATCTCATCCCCATACTACGTAGCATCTACCTTACGCAGCTACAAAAAACCGGAACTCACAGTTACTATCATGCAGAATACTGGACAGAACTACTTTCAGTATTACCTTCTGAACAACCCGGCTTGTACGAAGATTCCACCACTGCTATGTTATTCACGCTTATCAGACGTAACTGCAACCATGCACTCTTTGTACATTTTATAATGGAACGATGCACACTACATCTCTCTGAATCAAACGATCCCGTTCAACATTGGGCAAGGTATCTTCATTGGGTAGATAGAATTCCATTAATAGATCAAATGGGTGCCGAGCCAACACAACCTTCTGTTAAATGTCAATTAAAGGAAGCGATACAAATAGAGTTGATACATTGTCAGCAGGAAGCCCCCCTCGCAGACAAATCATTAACGAATACTCGTTTTCAAACAACATTATCTATTCAACAATTGGCAGTATTGTTTCGATTATTAGTAGAATCCGGGATATTGGTAACAACAAACAAAAAAGAATTGATAAGACTGGTTGCACAAACTTTTCAATCCAAAAGAACAACAGGTCAAATCTCTGAACATCATCTTTACGCCAAATTCTTCTCCCCTGATACAGCTTCACTCTCTATTCTTCGAACACATCTTCTAAACATGCTTCAAAAACTTTCTACAATCGCAACCCCTACAAAAGAAGAATCCACTAAAACCTAACACCTCACCCCTCACTCCTAACCCCTCCCTAACCCTCCCCCGACCACCCCTTAACCCTTACTCGACTTCCTCGTAACCCAATCGTGACCCTATCTCGACACTGTAGTGTACTTGTCTCGACCCTATCGTGACCTCATCGTGACCCAATCGTAACCCTCAGGTTAATTTGATTGAAAAATCATTTCAAATAGTTCAACTATGTAGCAATACAACCTCCCAATGATTTAGAATGACGGAATCTGAGCATATCATTTAAGCAATAATAAACTCATTATCAAATAGTTGAGCACCCTTGTACAAGGCTTGTAAGAAACAATCTGACACTACCCATCCTAGTTTTGACCTCGTTAACAAATCACCGGTGAACCCGTCTGCAGCGGGAATGACAAAACAAAATTGATTGTAAACACAAAAACAAAACAATGGCAGCAAAACAATTTGGCACTCATCGGTTAAGCGGTACAGTAGGCGATGTTACTTATGCGCAAACCAAAAAAGGGTTCACGGCTAGAGAACGAACGAAAGTGAATCTGGCAGAAAGAATGACAGCCCAGAATTTTCAATCTTGGCGAGATCATACCGCCGAATTTGGGGTCATGATCAAAGAAGCAAAAATATTTCGATCTGCATTTACTGATTTGAACTGGAATGTCAAGAACAAAGGGCTTGTTCAACAAACCATGAAACTAATGAACCAGATTCGTAAAACCGATACGGTTAGTCTTCGCGGACAAAGACGAGCAAGTAAAGGAGATCTGAGTTTATTAATGGGTTTTGACTTTACAGGTAACGGCAGTATTGAAACCGCATTAAATGGAGGATACACTGCCTCTTTCGACCGTATTACCGGAGAAGTACAGGTAGTGATAGATGCTATGATTGCGGGTCAGCGTCTTGCAGCACCATCTAGCGCTACTCATTACATGGTTTCGTTAGCAGCAGCAGCGATCAATTTTGAATCGGAAAGTATCAGTAAAGCAATGGTATCAACCGAAAAAATATTGATCAACCAAGATCTGGTACCTGCTACCACGCTCAACGCACCATTACCTCCTAACAGCACAGATACTGTATTCATAGCACTCAAACTTGAATACTTTACCGAACTGAACGGAAGTACCTATCCTGTAATGAGTAACAGCTCGATCAACAGCACAGTGATAGGAGTGGATCAGTTGTAGGATAATGAGGGGTGAGGTAATAGGTGTGAGGAGTTAGGGGTTAGGGGTTAGGTGTTAGGTGTTAGGCTTTAGAAGCTAAGGTCCTACGCACTAAATTTTAAGAGTTGCTAAATTAAAATAGCTTACCCCAATACCCCACTTAACCTCAAACTCCTAACACCTCATACCTCACTCCTAACACCTAACCCCAAACCCCATGCACCTAACCATTCATCGCACGTATCACGATGAAGGCACGAATGGATTGCTTACGATCGGGAGTCATAGTGAACCCTTGTGTTATACCATAGAACTACCCTGGCGCAACAATGAGCTCAATCGATCATGCATACCCGAAGGCACTTATGTACTGAAAAAAAGATACAGCCAAAAATTTCGATGGCACCTGCAAGTAGCAGATGTACCCGGAAGGAGTTACATACTCATACATCCGGCCAACCATGCCACGCGTGAATTAAAAGGTTGTATTGCACCGGTACTATTGCTGACTGCCCCCGGAGCAGGAAAGCAAAGCCAAAGGGCATTTCAAAGATTGATGAATGCTTTATTAAGTGCACTTCAAAGTAAGGAAACCATTCTGCTGACGGTGATACGATCAAAAGCAGATCATTAAAAATTAAGTATGAAAAAAATCATTCAAAGGGCGAGATCACAACCCCCACCCTTTTTCAGAAAAATCAGAAATGTAGGTCTGATCCTGACAACCGTTGCTACAGCACTCGTTACGCTCCCGATATCCCTGCCGACACTGATCATAACCATCTCAGGTTATGCAGCCGCGGCCGGTGCCACTGCAACCGCCATCAGTCAGCTAACATTATATGAAGAGCCACTAGACTGGCAGCAAGATCAAGAAGATTGATCCACACCGCCCCTGAATAATCAGGGGCGGTTACTTTCATTCCCCCTCGTCATTCCGACGAAGGAGGAATCACACACCACCAACAACTATGCACAAAACAAAAAAACTAAAATGCAAGCCCCCCGTCATTCCGACGAAGGAGGAATCTCCCACCACTAACAACTATACACAAAACAAAACATCCTAAAATACAAGCCCCCTTGTCATTCCGACAAAGGAGGAATCCCCCCCACCGCTAATAATTATACGCAAAACAAAACAACCTAAAATGCAAGTCCCATTGTCATTCCGACGAAGGAGGAACCCCACCTCTTGAGGGTATGATTTAGTTTTTGAGTTAAGATATTTTGATGGGAGCTGTTTGTGGTGTGAGATTCCTCCTTCGTCGGAATGACATCACCCCCCATCACCTGATTCCCCGATTACCCGATTACCCGCCCCCCCCAATCAAAGATCAAAAAATCAAAAATCCTCTCTCTATCTTCGCATCATGAACATAAGAATAGGTTACGGCATCGATTATCATCAACTCGTAGAAGGAAGAGATCTGTTTATTGGTGGCGTTAAAATACCCCACGACAAAGGCGCATTAGGACATAGTGATGCGGATGTACTCCTTCATGCCATTTGTGACGCCCTATTAGGTGCCGCTGCATTGGGCGATATCGGTGTTCATTTTCCGGACACTTCCCAAGAGTTTAAAAACATTGATAGTAAGATATTATTAGCCAAAACAAAGACCCTGATTGAAGCTGAGGGCTATAAAGTGATCAATATAGATTCAACACTCTGTCTGGAGGCCCCAAAAATAAAGCCTTATGTAGCCCAAATGCAAGAAACGATCGCCTCCATCCTAGGCATCACCATCAAAGACATTTCCATTAAAGCTACTACCACAGAGAAAATGGGTTTCGTAGGAAGAAAAGAAGGATTAGTGGCGCATGCGGTTTGTTTGTTGGGGGTTAGGTAATCGGGGAATCAAGTAATCAGGTTATCAGGAGATCGGGCTATCGGGATATCGGGTGATTGGGTTGTTAGGTTTGCATTGGTCTACAAGATAATTCTACCTGATCACCCGATTACCTGATCTCCTGATTACCCAATCACCTCCTCACTCCTTCGGCTCCAAACTAAATACCACTCCCACTCTCAACGTATTCGATAACGGATTTCTAGTTACACCGCTACCGGAGGGCACTAAGTACGAGAAGTTGATATCCATAAAGTCGAGATGGAAACCGGCTCCAACGCTGAAATATTTTCTGTTACCGCGATTTTTATTTTCATAGAAATAACCACTGCGGAAGAAGAACTGATTATTGTAACTGTATTCAGCTCCTATCGATACTTGTAAAGATTTTCCAACGCCCGTTCCATCGCTGAAAGATTTCATCCAGCTACTCACTACACCTGTTGTTCTATAATTCGAAAGATTGGTAGAATCGGTCGTGAAATCACCCGTAGCCACCGGGGGAGCCGGTACCAAGAGCTTATTCATATCTAGTGCAAAATTGATCTTGTTGTTCTCATCCAACACTTTGGTATATGAAACACCGATACCTAAATTGGCCGGAATAAAATCCTTATTTCTGGCATCATTGGTATAGCCGATCTTACTACCTAAGTTAGACAGTACTACACCCCAGTTCAATCCTTCTCCATCTTCATTCAGCCCATTATGATACAGCGATACATCGCCTGCCACGGCGTTACCTGCCTTGTACACTACACCTGTACCAACATCTCCCACCACCAATCTTGAATTGATGTAACGTAATGCCACACCGATGCTCAGTTTCTCATTCAATTTTCTGGAATAACCTAAGTCGAACGCAAACTCACTGGGTCTAACCGAATTCAATACATTACCTGAAAAATCTGTCAGCTGAATATTACCTAAACTGAAAAAACGAAGCGAAGAAGAAATGGCCTGCTCATCATCCAATCGGTGATAACCCGCCATGCTCGCAAGATACACATCATTCAATCCGAGATCTTTTAACCAGGGTGTGTAGTTTACGGCTATCGCTGAACGTCGGGGTGCAAACATCACTTTTGATAAATTCCAGAAAGGAGCATTAGCCTCTGGAGTAGTTGCAATAGCTACATCACCCATACCACCTGCACGTGCATCCGGTGAAATACGTAAAAAGGGAACAGCAGTAGAAACAATATTAACAGAGTCCTGCGCAATAGATGCATAAGACAACATGAATCCAACAATGGCTGTCAGGGTTTTCTTTGAAGTAAAAAGCATGAAGCAATATATTTAAAAGTTGAATAGTCCATGGTCGATAGTCCATAGTAAGAAGTAATTTTTTCTCTCCGATCCATTATTACGCCATCACAGGGTATGATTAGAAACATCATTCCTACTATGGACCATGGACTATCGACTATTAACTAATGCGTAAAATTTAACCCATAGAGTCAATTAAAGAAGAATAAGTTGTCCGGCATGAAAAGATTTTTGGGTGCCGGATTGAACAACGATATTGTAAATATAAACAGCTTTTTGGATTTTCCGCCCTGATTCGTCTCTTCCATCCCACTCAATTTCCACATTTCTCGTGCCCGGGGTGTTCAGTAGTTTTGAGATCCTTTTAATGAGTCGACCGGTAGATTGATAAATGTAGACATCTACTTTAAGATCTTGCTCCGGTTGGTTATGTTCAAATGAAAATCGGGTACGCTCAAAAAATGGGTTAGGAAAGTTCATGACCTTGCTGACTTTGAGTTGGTCTTGTTTTACAACCATATAATCCAATACCGTTTCTGTGGAATTATTGGCACCATCCCAAGCTTTGAGTCGCAGTTGATGCGAGCCAACCTCCTGTAGAGGTAAACGAAAACGTATACTTCCGGATGACCAACTGTTTCTATCTGCCACAAATAGATCATTCAATACCCGCTGATTTCTGACTTCATTATCGATGATCAATGTGATATCATGTCCAACACCATTACCCGATGTATTGATACCCGAACTATCTGATAGCTGCGCAATCAGCAAAGGGGTTTCGTTTGTTAATCCGCCATTTTTAAATCGGGTATCATTCAGATACAACTGTATCGACGGACCTGTACGATCTGTTAATGGTTGATCACTGCCCATCACCACCAAACTGGTATCAGTACCTGTAGCATCGCGTTTCGCATCATAGGCATAGAGACCGATCTTACCTTTTCCGGGTTGAAAACTTACATCTTTAGGCAAGATGACTTCTGTACGAAACTTACCGGTATCAACCGAGAAAACCCCTTTAAATAATACTGCAGACTGCTGTTCAAAACGAGTGATAAAACTACCCGACTCATTGGCAAGTGTTGCGATGCTCCGTGGTTTATCTTGAATGATCGTTTCAATGGTCCCGGTAAAATCGCGCAATCTGCTTCCATTTACATCAATGATCTCTCCTTCCAAAACATAACGACCTGAAGCTTTGAGTGTGTCTGCACTAGTCAATGATTTTCCATTCACGGTTGTTAACCGGATACGATTCGATGGAAATGCCAATTGCATAGCAGGATCACCCAACAACATGAATTTTCTTGTATTCAGAATTTCCCCTGATTGAATAACAGCAAGGTTTTTAGCCCTTCTTACCGATTCACCCAACGATAGATATTGCTGAGTTATTGGATCAGGTTGAAGCGCCTCTTGAATAAAATATTCATTGATAATACGATTACTAGCAGCCAACACCAACCGAGCTGTGCTTAACAATGCAATAGCACCTGTAGAATCACCCGTTAGCATTTGTGCACCCAATGCGGTTTTTGCAGGATCATCAAACGGATAAAAATCACAACTCGCAGTCACCATCAATGGTAATCTGGATGCATTTTGTAAACGACCGGCTTCTTCAGTGGTAAAGACTGCTTCATCTGCCAAACGAATATGATTACCATGTCCGCTATAGTTGACGATCAACGCGCCTTGGTTCATACGATTGACAATGTCTTCATTCACTGCAGGATATCTGGCACCACCACTTCCACTCACCAAAGGATACGCATCCAAATAAATTTTCTGTGTTTGAAAGAATGTGTTTTTCGCCTTAGCTGACACCCCTTCCGCATCATTCAAATGAAGATTTTGATCACGATCATCAGCAATGAACAATAAACGATTCCTCCATTCACCAAAACGTGATGGATCATGATATCGAATGATCTTATCTACCATCGCATTGGCTTCTGTTACATTTCGTGCAGGTATTCTACCTACCGCAATATCCAGCGCTTGCAAGGCATTGCCACGATTGATATCAACGGTATCATTCAACATTCCGAAGAAATCATCAGATGTATAACTAGATATCGGATCTAATGATTGATCACTTTGATGTGTAGGAATAAATCGATAATTATTGGCCACACGATTACGGGGATCATAAGAACCACTGCCCAGTAACAAAAGATATCTGAGCCTGTTACTATTTCGATCGTACAGCATTTTTATGAAGTTGCGTATGGCTGAAGGATCAGCTATACCACTTCCAAACTCCTCATACACTTGTTCTGTTGATACCACTTCCACAGAGCGTGCATATTGTTGACGATGAAAGGCTGCTAATTTCTGCGCTGCGTTAAGAAAAGTAGGATGAGTGATGATAAGATATTCCGGAGTAGAAAGTCCGTGCAGGTTTTGGTTATTGATTCGACCGATACTGGTGGGTATCAATGTTTGGACATCCGTAAAAGCAATGTACTCTCTTAATCGACTAGCATCCTGATGAAAAACGAAGTTACCGGTAGACAAGTTACGCATGGCCACCGGGGATACCGGAGATGTCACATCCCATACTTTTACAACAGTGGTAGCTCCCGATAGCTCAAAACGTGCTACAGCACCCGTACCTACTGATTGCCAATCGCGAAACAACAACATTTGATCTGCTTGTTTGACCAATGATCTTCTTCCAAAAATTTCAAATTGATTCAACCAACATTCGGCACCGGTTGCGGTAGATTGATAATCGAAACGAACACTGATTGATGACTGTGCTGAATTATATAATTGATCTTGTTCCAGATGAATGGCATAACGATCTAGAAAAGTTCCTGTAACAGCGGGAAAAATCAATGGGGTAGATGGAAGACCATTGACTGTTGTAATCATAGAAGCTGTGGCTCCTACATTTCGCGAAGCAAAAGAAGCCCTGAGTCGGAGCGGTACTTGTGAGATACTGTTGGGCCAGTTGAAAGAAAATGTTCTTGATAAAGTTCCTGATGAGAATTTCTCCCCATACCACTCTTTACCGGAACTGATCAAATTCACAAGGTCATTTTCTACTACTGCACGCTCATTGAATGAGTTGACAGTAACCGTTGAAAGTAATGAGTTATTTTGTTCCTGTATTCTTTTTCCTATACCTCCTATAGAGATATAGTAATAAGCAGAATCGCTATACAAGTTTTTAACAAAACGAAAACTTTGTTGCGTGCTGTCTTTAAGCCAACTGCCAGATCCGTTGAAATAAAATAAAAAGTAATCGTTGGTATTGAAGGTACCATCACCGCCATCAATAACTTGTATGGCATTTTCAACAAGGTCATCTATATAGTCTGCATTACCTTGTTCACCCTGCATGGTGCCACCATTGCCGTAAAGACGAATAGCAGAGGAAGGTATCACTGCTGCCCCTAAAGGGTTTAACAGATTCCCTTCTACTTTGTAAACACCGGGTTCTTTTACGGCTATCTTTAACCAGTTACCGGAAGCCAATACGGAAGACGAAGCATATTGCCGCTGACCTTGCACCTGTGCCAACATCAAAAGCACCCCAACCAACCCAAGTAAACCCTGCTTCATTACTGCAATCTATTTTATTCTTTGATGTAATGTATCATGTTCTTTGACCGTACCCATTCAAGGATATTCCCTATGGTCTACTACCCCGCTTGTCTTGTGTCCAACAATTCAACAATTTCCCGTAGAAATTCCCCTACACGAGCCAAATCGGGAGTGAGGGGTTAGGTGTTAGGAGCTAGGTCTTAGACAAGAGGAAATACGCTCCAATACCTGATTACCCGATAACCAGATCACCCAACAACCTAATTCCTAACACCTAATCCCTTATTCCTATTCCCTCAGTACCTAGCACCCAGTACCTATAACCTCCCCCTAACCCCTTTAAAATTAGCCTTTTACTAACAATAGAATTTCCGGGTCCTTAATCACCATAAACATAAAACTTCTATATTCGCATATACGTAAATTGAGACATTAGCGAAACATCTATACTCCACAAACACGAGAATCACATGCAAGTATTGAAAACAACACGGAATTTGCTCTTGTTGTTGACGTTAACAGGCGCTATGTCATCCTGTAAAATTTTCAAAAAGAAACCGCAGAAATCAACGGTTACCGGATGGAATTATAATGACAAAGACCAAGGTAACTTCAATGTGGCCAAGCCTAAGGATATCAAGGCGGCTCCGGGTCTGGTATTTGTACAGGGTGGTACTTTCACTATGGGTGCAACACAGGAAGATGTAATGGGCGATTGGAATAATATCCCCCGCAGAATCACTGTCAACTCATTTTTTATTGATAAAACAGAAGTAGCCAACGTCCATTATCGTGAGTACCTCTATTGGCTCACCAATGTATTTGGCGGTGCAGGTATGGATTCCATTGTGGAAGAAGCCAAACCTGATACCCTTGTATGGCGTAGTGAATTGGCATACAATGAGCCATATGTTGAATATTATTTCCGCCATCCATCCTACAACTATTACCCTGTTGTGGGCGTGAGCTGGAAGCAGGCTACGGATTTCTGTATCTGGCGTACGGATCGTGTGAATGAATTAACCTTGATGGGTAAGGGATATTTGGATGCCAGAAATCAGATCAAAAGAGAATTGAATGGTTCCGGACAAGACAACTTCAATACCAAAGCATATTTGATGGATGAGTATCAGGCTACTCCGGGTAGAACTGCTACATCAAAGAAAAATCCATTAAAAGATGCCAACGGTCGTCCTAGAACCAAGGTTACTTTTGAAGATGGTATTCTATTTGGCGATTATCGATTACCAACAGAAGCTGAATGGGAATATGCAGCTTATGGTTATATCGCTGAGAATCCGCAGAAAAAATCCAAAGGCTCTAAGAGAGGTGAAGAATTGATCGCTAATAAGCAGATCTACTCTTGGAAGAACAATGGTTATGATAATGTTCGTTACACACAGAAAAGTGCTTATCAAGGGGCATTCTTGGCCAACTTCAAAAGAGGTGCAGGTGATAACATGGGTGTGGCCGGTGGCTTGAACGATAACGCTGCTATTCCTGCAGAAGTAACTTCTTTCATCCCTAATGGTTACGGCTTGTACAACATGAGTGGTAACGTAAGTGAGTGGGTTGCTGATGTGTATCGTCCATTGAACTCACTGGATGGTGATGACTTTAATATGTTCCGTGGTAATGAATTCCGCAAGATTGATATGAGTGGCGGACAAGGTAATCTGCGTGATGATAAGGGACGTATCAAAACAGTATTGGAAGAAGATTCAACACTACGTAACAGAAGAAACTATCAGCGCTCTTATGCTACTAACTATTTAGATGGTGATTCATCTAGTGCAGTATATTATGGTTATGGTACTACATCGCTGGTTTCTGATAAATCACGTGTTTACAAAGGTGGTAGTTGGAATGATAGAGCATTTTGGTTAAGTCCGGGTGCACGTCGCTTCCTAGAAGAGGATTTAAGCACCAACACCATTGGTTTCCGTTGTGCGATGAGTCATTACGGTGCAGCTGAAGGAATTTCCAAAAAAGCAAAGACCGGACAATTCTTCCCCACACGCCGAAACAAACGTTAAGAAGGAAAAGGTAAAAATAGAAAGAGCCGTCTCTGATAAGGGGATGGCTCTTTTGTTTGGGGTGGGGTGCTGGGTACTGGGTGCTAGGTACTAGGTGCTAGGTACTAGGTGTTAGGTATTAGGAGATAGGTGGGCTACTATTTATTTACACCCTGTACCCTGTACCCAGTACCTAGCACCCAGTACCTAGTACCTCACCCCCAATCCCTTTACATAGCCAACCATCATCTTTTGAAGTATATTGAGTTCGGATGTAATCGATTTATAGATAATTGAATTTATATAGCTGCTTAAATATGCAATTTCAATTTGCGTTTCTAATTCGTAGGAAGACCCAATAGCGATATGAATAAAATATTTTAAATCAGGTATAGTTCTTCTGCCACATCCTTCTGCAATATTAGACGCAATTGATACACCTGATCGGTTCATTTGGACAACCAATCCAAATTTTTCGCAAGATGGAAATGATTGAGTTAATTCATTAATATTCTTAGCTAGCCTAACAGCTCTCTGCCATATCTCTAAAGTCTTAAAATCTCTCATAATAATATTTCGTCGTAATCTATATAGTTGAAACATTTTTACCGTTAGGTATTTCCCGTATTTTTTACCATGAGATACAGGTACTAGGTGCTTGGTGTTAGGTACTAGGTTTATTATTTAACTTGCAAAGCAAAAAATCAGTACCCAGTACCCAGTACCCAGTACCCAGTACCCAGTACCCAGTACCCAGTACCCAAACCCCAGTACCCAAACCCCATAACGCATGACAACCGCAGAACTATACCAACTATACCTCGAGCATCCCTCCATTCAAACCGACACCAGAAAACTCAAACAAGGTGATATTTTCTTTGCCTTGAAAGGTCCCAACTTTAATGGTAACACTTTTGCTGCTAAAGCACTAGAAGCAGGTGCGGCTTATGCTGTCATTGATGAAATACAGCAAGCAAAAGATGAAAGAATGATTTTGGTTCCGGATGTTTTGCAAGCATTACAAGATCTGGCATCTTATCATAGAGATCAATTCAAGATACCTTTTATAGCCATTACCGGAAGTAATGGAAAAACAACTACTAAGGAACTAGTATCGTCTGTTCTAGCGTCACATTATAAAACTTATACGACACAGGGCAATTTAAATAATCACATCGGTGTTCCATTAACCATTTTAAGTATTCGTAAAGATGCGGAGATGGCAGTCATTGAAATGGGGGCCAATCATCAGAAAGAGATTGCTAGTTATTGCGTGTATACAAAACCTACCTATGGACTCATTACCAATTGTGGCAAAGCTCATTTGGAAGGTTTTGGAGGTATAGAAGGCGTAAGAAAAGGGAAAGGTGAACTGTACGACTATATCAGAGCACATAACGGCACCATTTTTATGTATGATGATTATGATTATCTACATAACATGAGCGCCGGGATACAGCAAAAGCAGATATATGGAACTAAAAACGGAAGCATTGTTGGAGAAGTAAAAACCAGTGAACCATTTTTAGAAGTCTTGATCACAAAAGGCTTAGAAAAAAAACACATCAGTACTCAATTGGTGGGTGACTATAACCTTCCGAATGTATTATGTGCTATAGCTATCGGGAAATATTTTGCGGTACCGGAGGATAAGATCATTACAACCATTGAAGCATATGCACCATCCAACAGTAGATCACAGATGTTAGAAAAAGATGGCAATCATATTGTGTTAGATGCCTATAATGCTAACCCCACCAGCATGCGTGCAGCCATTGAGAATTTTGCAAAATTTCCATCTCAAGAAAAAGTGTTGATGCTGGGCGGCATGATGGAATTGGGAGAAGATAGCATAATAGAACACCAACAAATAGTAGATCTCATTAATCAATACAGTTGGAAAAAGGTAGTCTTGGTAGGGGGCGATTTCATACATACCCAACACAACCACCTCTATTTCCCCACTTCGGCTGATGCTACAAGATGGTTTCAAGAACAAGCACTCAAAAATACCTACGTTCTGATTAAAGGTTCCAGGAGTATGCAGATGGAGAAGATTCTGCAATAGTGCATGATCGATTGTTTTGTGTATTCTTTCGCCTTTTTTTGAGCGAAGGATAGGACGCAGATTTTTATGATGGGTTATGATTTCGTTTGATTATTGTATTGTCTTACTTCTTCCTCACGTTCCTCAATAATCCTTCGTCGCATGTAATCACCATGGGTGATTACTGCTCCTCAGGATGACTGTTTCCTCCCCGGCTTTTAAGTACAATCTCCGTCATCCTGAGGAGCGTTCCGACGTCAGTCGGAAATCGCGACGAAGGATCTGGCGTACTGCATAAAGTTTGACGTACTAAAAAAATAGACCACAGATTTTTATGATGATTATGATGAATAGAATATCATAACCATCATAAAAATCCGCATTCCATCCTTCTCAAAAATGAATTACTTCAACATGACAAATGTCACGCTATGTCTGAAAAATCTTATGGAACTTTACCGCATGATTAAAGCGTTACCTTTACGCCATAAATTTTCCTATCATGCCTAATGCAACAAAAAAACCTTGGTATCTCTACAGTGTACTAACCAATCGTTGCCCGAGGTGCAGAGAGGGCAGGATATTTAAAAGTCAAGAGCCTTATAAATTCAAGACCAATGTAGATATGCATGAAAGATGTCCGGTTTGTAATCAACCCACTGAGATCGAAGTCGGATTTTATTATGGAACCGGATATGTGAGTTATGCATTATCTGTTGCTTTCCTGGTTTCAACATTTGTTGCATGGAAAGTATTGATCGGCATGACATTCTCCATCGATGATAACCGTATCTTCTATTGGATGGGGACCGCTTTTGTACTATTGTTCATCATCCAACCCTTGATCATGCGTTTATCAAGATCACTTTGGTTAAGCTGGTTTGTAAAGTATGATCCTGATTGGAAAGATCATCCCATCGAAGAGCCGGAAAGAATTGTACCCGAACAAATGAATAACTGGTAATCAATTATTGACTTTTCTTTCGAAATGTATTGATCAAAGATGCCGTTGAATCAGACATATTGATCTTGACAGCTATACCACCACTTTTGATGTATCCAATGTAATGACAGCTGTCTTTTTGTGCAGCAACATAAAGCGTCTTCACAATTTGTCCATCTGCAAAACAAAAGAATTTGACATCATACTCGCAAGCAGGATTCACTGCAAATGAATTTTTCATTTCTACGCGTGTGATCTTTTGAATGAATGCAGTATCATTCACGCCCAATCTTGTAAATACTTTTTGATCATTGATATTCGGGAAGAAATGCATATCAATACTATCAACACTTTTGATCTCAGGTAATGGATGAAGATCCACAATCAACGAATCAGATGCTACACTTCCAGGAGATAAGCTTTCTTCATTCGATTGACACGCATATAAAAAATAAATAGAAATAGATAAGAGTATTAAGTAGCGCATATCAAGATCATTTAATCACAAAGAAATAAAAAAACCGCTCTTGAGTAGAGCGGTTTTTCAATATAGTATTCAATATTATTGTCCTTTTGCGGGGAATCTTGTCCAACTAGCCATCCAGTTAGTGGTACCGAAAGCACCTACATAAGTTGTCGCACTAAAGAAAGCATCTAAGCCTGTAAAGCTAGCACCTGCCAATGCATCTGAACCTGTAGCAGGTAACAGATTGGGGTTTGTAATTGTGAATGGAGATGTCAATTTGATATCAGCAGCATTTGCATAAGTCTTACATCCTTCTGCCTCAGCCTTGGTTCTAATTGCAGCAGCAGTCAATGTTGCGGATGTTAAACCTGATACTCTATACGGATCAGCAACTGCATGTACTAAGTTGTTTTTGAACTCAGAAGTACCTCCAGCAGCGCTGTAGTCGTTTGCTGTACCATCAGACTCCATTGAGAAGCCACCTTTCTGCCAGCCCATCAGGATAGAGTTGCGTAAAACAAAACGTACCGCTCTTCTCCATCTGTTACCAAAGTTGTGGTTAGCAGCAGTACCTGCAGCATTATTAGGACCTACAAAAGTAAAGTTGCTCAATACCGGGCGAGTATATGGAGTAGCAGTTGTACCTGAACCATCGTTATCAGCTTCGATACCATTACCGGCATCACCATTATCAACGAATGCAGGGTCACGCAATGCAACAGCAAATTGAATTTTACCTGTATAACCGAAATCAAAATCAAAATCATCGTCAGCTGTAGCAAAAGCAACCAGGTATTTAGCATTTACATTACCACCAAAGAACTCATACGCATCATCATTGCCGTATACGATCTGGATATTTTCAATAGTAGTTCCGCTACCTACACCACCCAAAGTCAGACCATTGATCTCAGAACCAGGGAAAGCTGCAATACCTGCATACTCAATACGAACATATTTCAATGTACCTGAATTATCAGTAGCATTGCTACCACCATAAGGACGATCCAAACCACCTTCGATCACCGGAGTTGAAGTACGGTTTGTTGGAGCATTACCTAAGATGATCAATCCACCCCAATCACCAGGATTACGTGCACCTGCAGCCTGACCAGAGGTCATAATGATAGGTTTATCTGCAGTACCATTCGCTTGAATCTTTCCACCACGCTCAATACAAAGAGCTCCTTTTTCTGTGTTATCACTTTTAATAGTAGTACCCGCTTCAATGGTCAATGTAATTCCATTAGGAACATATACATAACCTTTTAAAGTCCATGTTTTATCAGCTGTCAGCGTCTTATTAGCTGTTAACGTACCGGATAAAATGGTCTCATTAGGATTAACAGGAGGTGCAATAACATCATCTTCATCATCATTTTTTGAGCAAGATGTCATAGCAGCTACAGCCAACGCTACTAAAGCAAGACGGGAAATCATAAGTGAACGTATCATTTTCAATGTTTTTATGCTGCAAAAGAATCGCTTTAATGTAATGGGTATGTTACGCCAGCGTTAACTAATTGTTACCTGGTAGTACGTTGATGGCTTATGGTCCATAGTCCATGGTCCATGGTAAAGAGAGAAAGAGTCTTAGAAGTAAGATAATGCCCTTTAGATTTGTTTGATGGGTTAACAGTAGAACATATTACTGCCATAAGCTATGAACCATAAGCCATGAACTATGGACGAAATAAAAAGAGGCTGTACCAAACTTGATACAGCCTCACATCTATCAAATATTTAAGCCGAATTAGAAATTATAAGAAAAACCGATACCAAAGCTGGAACCAAACAAGTTACTCCACTGAATTCTGTCTTCACTGCTCTTGTATGCTCTATTCTCTTTCTTAGACTCTACGTTATTGTAGAAGATCTGTCTGGTATTCAGCAGGTTGGCCATATTGATCTTGATCTCCCCTTTTTTCTTCATGACTTTTTTAGACAATTGAAAATCCAAAATACTTCTGCCATTCTCATACACATCAGGAATACCAAATGCACCTACAGTTTCAATACGCTGACCAATTCTGTTAAAGAGCACTGTGCTACTCCAATCTGCTTCCGCATCAGCGTACGTCAGACTTAAGTTTACGAGATAAGGTGATTGTCCTTGCATAGGCCTCTTCGTATCATAAGGATTTGAAGAGTTATCCAGATCAACTGTAGACTTGATCAATGATGTATTGGCACTAAAAGTGGTGTTGTTCCAAAATTTACCATCACCAAAGAAAGAGAGTTTTTTGCGCAGATCTAATTCAATACCATAAGCATAAGCATTATCCGGATTGAAGTAAGTGATCACCTGATATTCGAGTGATGACTCGCCAGACATACGCTGTTCAATAGGCCTGTTAAAATGCTTGAAGAACAATGAAGCTGAAATGATCTCTCCACTCTGAGGATAGGTTTCAAAACGAAGATCGATATTGGTATTCTGACTTCTTTCCAAAGCACCGTTACCACGAATGATCGCAGCTCTTACGAAATCAAAATAAGAGAAGTTAGCCACTTCACGGAAATCAGGTCTTGATACCGTTCTTGATGCTGAGAAACGAAGATTTGATTTATTGCTAAAGCTATAGATCAAATTCGCAGATGGAAGGATGTCCAGATAGTTTTTCTTGATGATGGTATTGGTTCCTGAAACGTTACCTGTTTCTACTTCATAGTTAAAAGTTTCCACACGTACACCCCAGATCAATCTCCACTTTTCATTGAACTTATTATCCAACATCAGGTAAGAACCTGTCAATAAAGAATTCGCATCGTAACGATCTGTATTGTTAGTGATATCATTCAGATAAAAACCTTCAGCATACATATTACCGTCGTTGAATACTTGTCCGGCAGGTAGAGTCAACAATGCAGTATTGAAATTATTAGGGCTCGCTGCTTCATAACGGAATGCGCGGGCATCAAATTCACGAATTTTATATTGAGCAAGGAATCCTGCTTTGAATGTAGATGTAGTATTACCCCAATTAAGTTGCTTACTATAATCGGCTTTACCACCCAATGTATTCTCCAATAATTCGCTCCAGAAACGATAGGTATTTCTTAATGCGATACCATAAGGAATTGATTTATCATCCTGTTGAGATAAGCTCTTCTGATAAGGCTGAGAACGATAGTCAGGTTGATCTTTCTGCGTAAAAGCATAGTTCAAATTCCATTTAATCTTATCATTCTTTTGACCAACTGCATGCTCACCTTCCAGCTGTGTACTGAAAATGGTTTTTACCATAGCAATGGCAATTCTATTCTTATTGATGTATTGAAGATCGTTGAAGTTAGCACCTTCTCTGATCGTATTGGTATTATCAAAAACCCTATTGAACAGGTTTTTCAATACAAATTTGTTCTTACCCTTTTTATAACCCACATTCAATAAAGCACCTAAGCTGGTACTGAAAGAATAAGAAGTATCTGCATAATCAAAAAGCAGGTTATTAGTTCCTGTTGCATCACCGTATTGTTGTCTATCAGTAACTTGAATGGTTTGTGAGTTTCTATAAGTCACTGCACCCAATACACCATAAGTACCACCTTTTTTACCATTGAACTTCTTAGCGAAGTTGATCTGACCGTTTAAGCCGGGTAGTGCCTTAGAAATATCATCTCCATAAGTGTTATACATTCTTCTGGAAACTTCGATCTTTTGATCTGTAGACAAAGCTCGCCATCTGTTGGTAGAAGGAAAACGAGAAGGGAAGGTTCTTGTACCATCATCAAAACCCAAATAATCTAAACTACCTCTATGACCGATATTAAAATCTTTACCGGTAGAAATGGTGTTGTATGAAGTAGAGAATGCCAATCCAAAAGCGTTCTTGTATGGAATATCTTTAGTAGTCACCTGAACAATACCACCGGAAAATTCACCGGGCATATCAGGAGTAGCGGTTTTGTTGATCAGTACGTTATCGATCATATCTGAAGGCACCACATCAAAAGAGAATGTTCTTCTATCAGGCTCAGTGCTAGGCATTACTGCACCATTAATGGTTGCAATATTATAACGGTCATTCAGTCCACGTACGATTACATATTTATCATCCTGAACACTGGTACCTGTAACACGCTTTAATACCTCACCCACATTACGATCAGGAGATTTTTTGATAGACTCAGAAGAAATTCCATCAGATACACTGGTATTATTTTTCTGCATACTTAATACTGCATTAGCAGACTCACGACGAGCAGGTGTAGCAGTTACTACTACTTCATCCAATTCCTTCTTTTGTTCTACCAGTACGATATTGAGTTCATTCAACTGTCCGTTAGTAACAGTAATCTCATTGATCGTTTTGGTTTTATATCCTGTCAGAGAAAAAGTAAGCTCATAAGAACCCGGAGCTAGTCTGATGCTAAAGCGGCCTTCCACATCTGTAGTAACGTTGATCTTTTTAGCCGCATTATAAATAGTTACCCCGGTCAGTACTTCATTATTAGAAGCAGAAGTTACTTTTCCGGAAAGTGTTCCTGTTTGAGCAGATAACACAGATATGAGCAGGAAAGATAAAAGGGTTAAGAAAGTAGATTTCACAGCGTTTATTTTGCCGCAAAAGTATTACCGCAATGTTACCGCTATGTTACCCCAATGTTAAGGGAATATTACCTGACGGTATTTAAGGGGATATTAATGTAAAATCCTAGAAGTAAGGTAGATTAAAAAAAATAGCCGAAGTAGAAACTTCGGCTCTGCTTTTAATCCGTACCCTATGAAAACAATCTTTTCCCGATCAAATCGGGATGAATCATTTAAATCGCCTGTTGATTTTTTCCTCACGGGATACGACACTTATAACGCAGGTCATTGTCTTTTTATTTTATACGGATAGAAAAAAATTTAAATACTGCGCTTAATCGTTATTTATTGTGAATTTTGCAGGATGATATTGATTGATACCCACTGTCATTTATATTCAACCGAATTCGGAGAAGAAATACCCGATATTATTGAAAAAGCCCAAAAAGCTGGCGTCGAGAAGTTTTACTTACCTGCTATTGATAGTGAAGTGATCCAAGCCATGCTTGATCTCGAAGCTACATACCCCAACACATGTTTTGCAATGATGGGACTTCATCCTTGTTCTGTGAAAGAAAATGTGGAGGAAGAACTGTCGATTGTAAAGGAATGGCTTGACAAAAGGGATTTTGTGGCAGTCGGTGAGATAGGCCTTGATTTTTATTGGGATAAGACCTTCGTGGCGGAACAGAAAAAAGCATTTGATGTACAAATGAGTTGGGCTCTATCGATGAACAAACCCATCGTGATTCATACCCGAAATGCCATGCAAGAAACCATTGATATGGTTAAACCTTATGCAAAGAAGGGATTGAAGGGAATATTTCATTGTTTTAGCGGTAGCTATGAATCTGCTAAACAAATCATTGATATGGACTTTCTTTTAGGTATTGGCGGCGTTCTGACTTATAAAAATGCAGGATTACCCGCTGCATTGGAGAATATTGGTTTAGAGCATATGGTATTAGAAACTGATGCCCCTTATTTAAGTCCGGTTCCATACCGAGGCAAGAGAAATGAAAGCAGCTATCTCCTAGAAATAGCGATCAAACTGGCAGAGGTCAAGAAAGTGTCTTTAGAAGATATTGCTACGATTACCACTGCCAATGCTCAAAAAATATTCGGAAACTGAGTGGCGAAGCGTTATTTTTGCAGTCCTCAAAAAAGTTCTTTCAGTTAAAATAACATAAATACAGAGAGGTGTCCGAGTGGTTGAAGGAGCACGCCTGGAAAGTGTGTATACGGGAAACCGTATCGAGGGTTCGAATCCCTTCCTCTCTGCATACTTAACTTTTCTTTACCACACCAGGTAATTCACTCTTTAGAATTTCGTCATTGCACTATTGATCTTCCTATCATCTGTCAACTATCAACTGTCAACTAATTAATTCCCTCAAACCGAAACCCTCTCTCCGAAAAATGTTTCAGCACTTTAGGTAATGCCACTGACATCCGATCCCAGGCTTTTTCACTGTCATGGAATAAAATAATGGAGCCGGGTTGGGTATGATAGAGCACATAAGCCAGACAAGCTTCTCCTGTAAGACGTGTATCAAAATCAGCACTCAACACATCCCACATGATGATCTTTTTTTGTTGCTGTTGTAAACTTTTTATTTGCGAACGTTTGATACGTCCGTAAGGCGGTCTGAAAAGATTGGAAGCGATAGATCGCTCAGCCATTGCAATATCATTCAAGTAAGTAACATCATCCGTTTTCCACCCGTTCAGATGATGTTGTGTGTGATTACCAATTGAATGTCCCTCAGCAATGATACGCTGATAGATTTCCGGCTCTGCAACCACATTTTTTCCAATACAAAAAAAAGTAGCTTTTGCCCCATAAGCAGCCAACTGCTCCAATACAAATGGCGTTGCCTGGGGATGCGGACCATCATCAAATGTGAGATAGATCTTCTTCTCCCCCTCTACCGGCATTCTCCATACCAAAGAAGGATACAAACTGCGCAGCCAAAAGGGAGTTTTTGTAAGGTACATAGTGTAAATATAGCTTATAGTCGATAGTCCATAGTCCATGGCAAAACATTCGGGATCAACCATGGACTATGGACCATCGACTATGGACTAACACTTATCTTTGCTTCATGAACAAAAAAGTACGTGTACGTTTTGCCCCTTCTCCTACCGGAGGACTGCATTTAGGGGGTGTGAGAACTGTATTATTCAACTACCTGTTTGCTAAGAAGCATGGGGGTGATTTTATTCTGAGAATCGAGGATACCGACCAAACCCGTTTTGTTCCCGGTGCTGAAGAATATATTTTTCAAACATTGGAATGGTGCGGATTGATCCCTGATGAAAGTCCGAAGCATGGCGGCCCACATGCACCTTATAGACAAAGTGAGCGCAAAGCAATGTATAAGCAATATGCTGAGCAATTGGTACAGGCCGGTTATGCATATTATGCTTTTGATACACCTGAGGAGTTAGAAGCCATGCGGAATGATTTTAAAACTGCAGAAAACCCTTCTCCACAATACAATCAATTCATTCGTGAAAAGATGCGTAACTCACTTACACTGGGTGAAGATGAAGTAACCCGCTTGATCAGTGAGGGTATGCCTTATGTGATACGTATAAAAATGCCCGCCGGTGAAACAGTTAGTTTCACTGATATGATCCGAGGAGAAGTATCTTTTCAAACCGATCAGGTAGATGATAAAGTATTACTCAAGGCCGATGGTATGCCAACTTATCATCTTGCCGTAGTGGTAGATGATTATCTGATGAAGATATCACATGCATTTCGCGGAGAAGAATGGTTGCCCTCTGCTCCCGTTCATATTCTGTTATGGAAATATTTAGGATGGGAAAAGGATATGCCGGAATGGGCACATCTTCCACTGATCTTAAAACCCGATGGCAATGGTAAACTCAGTAAAAGAGATGGTGACAGATTAGGCTTCCCCGTATTTGCGATGGACTGGACAGATCCTAAAACCAACGAAACCACTATCGGATTTAGAGAAAGAGGATTTCTTCCGGAAGCATTTGTGAATCTATTGGCCGTGCTGGGATGGAATGATGGTACCGATCAGGAAATATTCACCATCTCTGAGCTGATCGAAAAATTCTCTATGGATCGCGTTCATAAAGGTGGTGCTAAGTTCGATTATGAAAAAGCGAAGTGGTATAACCATGAATGGATCAAGCAATCGAATGCCGTAAAACTTACTCCTTTTGTGCAACAGACTTTGGCCAGCAATAATATCCAAGTTACAGATACCCACTTACTGCATAAAGTCATTGATCTCGTAAAAGAGCGCTGTACATTATTATCAGACTTCACAGCTCAAAGTCATTTTTTCTTTCAGTCACCAACGCAAGTTGATATTGATGCGATCAAACCTAAATGGGATGAGAAAAAAAATCTCTTCTTTACAGAGTTGATACGTGCCTATGAACTCAGTACACTTTGGGAAGCTTCTGATTTAGAAAAAGAATTTAAAGAACTCGCAGCAGCGAATCAATTAAAGCCGGGTGAGCTGATGCTACCATTTCGCATCATGTTAGTGGGGGGCAAGTTTGGTCCGGGTGTATTTGATATTGCTGCACTGATTGGAAAAACAGAAACTGTTGCACGGATCAAGCATACGCTTGGATTGGTTGGTTAAGATATATGAATTGCCACTGAAGCTACTGATGTACACTGAATGATTCTGTGTTTCTCTGTGCCTTCTCCGCCAGAGTCCTTTGGACAGTGGCAATTTGATTTTCAGTTGTATCTTACCGGAAACAAACCACATGAAGAACGCTACCAGACTATTGTATCTCTTAGCGATTGTACGTTTTGTACTTCCATTCTTATTGGTTCATCCTTCCTATCAGTTACATCGTGATGAATATCTTTATTTAGCTGAAGGCCATCATCTTGCCTGGGGATTTTTAGAAGTCCCGCCCATGCTCTCATTCATGGCATACATCAGCAATGCTTTAGGTGCTACTGAGTTTTGGGTGAAGTTCTGGCCTGCCTTATTTGGCTCTTTGATTTTGCTGATGATGGGTAAGATCATCCTCCGTTTAGGAGGAAGAAGCTTTGCAATCTTATTAGCTTCTCTACCTTTTCTATTTACGGGTTATATCAGAATGTTCTATTTCTTCCATCCTAATTTCCTAGATGTATTTTTTTGGACACTCAATGCTTATACATTCATACGTTTTATTGATACGAAGAAAAATGGATGGTTATACATCTTTGGTATCAGCATTGGATTAGGTATGTTGAGTAAATACTCAGTTGCATTTTATACCACTAGTTTATTAATCGGACTTTTACTAACAAAGAATAGATCCATCTTCTTCAATAAACACTTGTACTTCTCAGCTGCGCTTTCATTATTCATAATGTTGCCCAATATGATCTGGCAGTACCAACATGGGTTCCCGATTTTCATTCACATGGAAGAGCTGAAAGAAACTCAATTACAGTTCATTGATCCCAAAGATTTTCTGATCGATCAGATAATGATGTTCCTGCCTTGTGTTTTTATTTGGATCAGCGGTTTGGTGTATGTTTTCTTTTCTTCGGAAGGAAAGAAATATCGAATGATCGGTATCAGTTATTTCGCAGTGATCGCTTTACTAACCTACATGAATGGTAAGAGTTATTATGCGGCAGGTGTATATCCTGTTTTATTTGCATTCGGGGCCTATTGGCTTGAAAAACTTACTGTAGGAAAACTTCACATACTCCGCTATGCAATGGTGTTGTTACCTGTTACTTTGGGTATACTGATCATGCCTTTATTATTACCTGTTTATGCCCCACAAGCATTAGCCGATTGGTATCGATCTAAAAACATTCATACTACTGGTTCATTCAAATGGGAAGACCTTGAATATCATCCATTACCACAGGATTTTGGAGATATGATCGGCTGGAAAGAATTAGCAGAAAAAACGGCTGTAGTTTATAAAAGTTTACCGGAAGCAGACCAAAAGAAAACGATGATCTATTGTCGCGGCTATTATACAGCCGGCGCCTTGAATTATTATGCAAAACAAGTAGGCTTACCGGTTGTATATAGTGACGATGCTTCTTTTTTATTCTGGATGCCGGAACAATATGATTTCAAGCATTTGATACTGGTTGGAAAAAGAATGCCTGATACAGATGATATCGTATTCCAACAATTTGAGAAAGTATCCCTTCGTGATTCTATTGACTACCCATTATTTAGGGAAACAAAAACCAAAATCTTCTTATTTGAAAACGGAAACGACTCATTAAAACCTATTACAGAACGAGGAGTAGCAGCTTTAAAAGCAAGGTTCAGCCGAAAATGAGATTTGCATTCCATTGCTTACTTTTGTGTCTTAAATCGATTGCATGAGTAAGCTCAAACGTCCCATTCGTGTACTGGTTGCCAAGGTAGGATTAGACGGACATGACCGTGGCGCAAAAGTCATCGCCACTGCTTTACGTGATGCAGGAATGGAAGTGATCTACACCGGTCTTCGACAAACACCTGAAATGGTGGTGAACGCTGCCTTACAGGAAGATGTGGATGCCATCGGTATCAGTATCCTCAGCGGAGCTCATATGACAGTATTCCCAAAAGTCATACAGCTACTCAAAGAAAAAGGCATGAATGATGTACTACTCACCGGTGGAGGCATCATTCCCGAAGATGATATGAAAACACTCAATGATATGGGTGTTGGTAAACTATTTGCTCCCGGCACACCTACCGGTGATATTGCAGGTTATATTGCTGAATGGACAGCTGCGAATAGAAACTTTTAATTTTTTTAAGGAGGATAGAACGCAGACTTTTATGATTGGTTATGATCATCATTAATCATAAAAATCTGCGTTCCATCATTCTTATTTCGATACCAAAGTTTATATCTCTGGAAGTCTTAATCTTTTTCTTTTGGAAAGGATACGTATACCCACAATGATGGCTACGCAAATAAAAAGACCCAGATTGTATTCAATACCATAGTATTTCAATCCGAGATAGATCACACCTCCTAAAGCACATGCAGTCGCATATAATTCTCCCCGTTTCAAAAGATTAGGTACTTCACCACAGATCATGTCTGCCAGTAATCCACCAAATGTTGCAGACATCACACCCATGATTACGGAATAACCTTCATTGATTCCATATACCAAACTTCTTTCAATACCACCGACTGTAAACATCCCTAAACCAATTGCATCGGTAAAGAAAATAGCCCTTCGAAAGCGAGTAAAATTGGTATTCAATAAAGAAACGATCAATACAGCTGATACCACCAATCCTAAAGCGAGATAATCATTCACCCAATTCACCGGTCTAACACCGATCAACAGATCGCGGATGGTACCACCACCGTAAGCCGTAACAAACGCCACTACAGCAGCGCCAAAAATATCCATCTGATGTGTTCTTGCCTTTAATGCACCCGTTAAGGCAAAGACAAAAATACCCGTGTATATGATGACCTCTATCAGATTCATACTACAAAATACAAAAGAACAGTATTGCTGCCCTATTTTTGTACAAATACGATTGCCATGTATCAAACCTTAGTTACCGATCTTTCAAATGGTATTTTCACGATTACCATTAATCGCCCCGATAAATTAAATGCCCTCAATCAGCAAGTCATGTCTGATTTGAATGATGTGATGGATGAAGTGTATCAAAACAGTGATATTCAATCAGTGATCATTACAGGCTCAGGACCCAAAGCTTTTGTAGCCGGTGCTGATATCAGTGAATTTAGTGGTGCTTCTGTTGCAGAGGGAAAAGCATTGGCTAAAAGAGGACAAGACATTTTCTTTAAAATTGAAAACTGTCCAAAGCCTGTCGTTGCTTGCGTGAATGGATTTGCATTGGGTGGTGGTTGTGAGTTGGCAATGAGTTGTCATTTTAGAATCGCATCAGACAATGCAAAGTTTGGGCAGCCGGAAGTGAATCTCGGTTTGATCCCGGGTTACGGTGGAACACAAAGACTGGTGCAACTAATTGGCAAGGGAAGAGCAATGGAATTATTGATGGGTGCAGGTATGATCGATGCGGCTACTGCTTTACAATATGGCTTAGTGAATTATGTTGTACCACAAGAAGAATTGATCCATAAAGCCACTACTATTCTTCAGGTGATCAATAGTAAGGCTCCTATAGCTGTGGCTAAATGTATTGAAGCAGCCAATGCAGTATTGGATGAAAGTAAAAATGGATTTGAAGTAGAAGTCAATGCATTCGGCGATTGTTTCGCAACAGAAGATATGAAAGAAGGAACCTCAGCATTCCTTGAAAAGAGAAAAGCCATTTTCAAAGGCAAATAACCCTCTGCGTAACCTCATTTTCTCTTGTTCTCTGTGGTAAAACTTCTTTTTTAAAACCGCAGAGAACAAGAGAAAATGAAGTAGCGTTGAGTCTGACTATTTTTTGATCACTTCTGTAATTGCTTCAGCAATGGGTTGATTAGCAGTGAATGTAAATCCGAGCAACTTCGCAATGGTTTGCGCAAACTGTTTTTGATACAATTGAGAAGGCTGCTTTATTTCACCCAAAGCAGGCGTATTAGGTCCCATCACTGCAAACCATATTTCATCAGCTCCTTCAATATCAGAACCATGACTGGTCCATTTACGTTTATCCTTATCACCTCTTCCATGATCAGTAGTGATCAATAATGTGGTTTTATTTCGGTATTGTGGAGTAGACTGAACATAGTTCCATATCTCTTCGATCCATTTATCTACTTGGGTGGCTGCTTGTAAATAAGAACGGTATTTCCATCCATGTGCCCACTCATCTGTTTCTCCATAGGCGATATACAGCACTCTTGGTTTTTCTTTTTTTAAATATTCCATGGCAGCATAGTGTGTAAATACGTCAAAACACTCTTCCGCCCACATTCTATGACTACCCAATAACATTTTATTGATGAGCGATTCTGCAGCATTAGGTTTTGCCCCACCTGTAGTATCATAAGCAGCTATCACAGGAATACCACTTCTTTTTTCATTCAAAATTCTATTGAATGCCTCCCAAGCACCAAATGCCGCAACTTTTCCCTTGAATCCGGATTGCTGATTCAAAAATTCGAGTACAGTTATATTGGGATTAGCGGGATAGTCATTTGTATTGACCCTTTCATCTGCATAACCGGAAAATATTTCATTATAGCCGGGATAAGAAAACCAATAGGGATTGGTGACATTAACTTTACTTCCCAGTTTACGGTTACCATGAATTTGCCCTTGTTGAACAATTGTTTTCCAGAAAAAGGGCATTAGTTTTTCTCTTCGCTGCACAGCATTCTCAGCCCAATAGTTTTTATAGATCAATAAACTATCTTCCTGATTGTACCTTTTATCAGAAGCCAATATAGGATCCATACCTGTAAATAATTCCTGCCAGCGCAATCCGTCGGTGGTAATAATAATAATGTTCTCGGTTTGTTGTGCGTAACTACTATAGCCAATAATAAACGCAATAACAGAAAAAATAAGTTTCATGGATCGGATGATTTGACTTTTAAAGTAAGCTATCGCGCACTTTTATCAAAACTAAATGAAAAGCTTCGTTGATATGAGAATATCTTTTATCGTGGTTATATAATCACTAAACAAAAAGGCTGCATCGAAATGATGCAGCCTTTTACTATGAATTTGATATCTGTCTAGTAGCCAAATAACTGGGTCAGTGAAAGCTTTTTCACTTCACCATATTTCTCCAGATCTTCCTGCTTAACAGATTTTTCAGATGCTACCACACAATAAGCATACGCTTTATTGGCAATGGTTGATTGATGCAGTTGTTTAAGATCAGCAAAACCAATACTTGCAGCTTTGGTATAAATCTGTTTTCTCAAATCTACATTCACTCCTTTCTTTTCATTGTTCAGATAAGAGAAAAGAATACCATCTTTTGTGATACGCTCAGTTTCATAGTCTTTCAAAAGACTCTTTTTTGCATTCTCAAAAGTCTGCGTTGCTTCAGGTAAATTATTCAACAATTCATTCATGCCGGCTATGGCATCATGAAACTTATCTGCCTGACTTCCTACATATGCTACAAAAGAAAACGCATCATCTTTCTTATTAGGCGTTTGTAAAACTGCAAATGTTGAATAAGCCAATGCTTTTGATTCGCGAATAGTTTGGAATACAATAGCACCCATACCTCCGCCGCCAAAATAGTTATTGAATACATTCACTGCCGCCTCTTTTGATGCATCATACTGATCAAGGTTGCCGATCCAGGTGATCTCCGCTTGTTTCATTTCATAATCAGCAAACAACACCTGATTCTTTGTAAGTTTAGTTCTTTCAAAAACAACAGGTGCAGGTGTTGGAGTCCAACTACTTGGCAGTGTATGTACTTTGGCCAAACCTGCTGAAAACTCATTCAATGGTTTAGATCCGTAATAAAGAATGCGATGCGAATAGTTAAAGAGATTGTGTAAGATGTTGATCAAGTCAGCAGCCTTTACACTTTTTAATTCAGCATCTGATAGCGTATAATTGAAAGGGTTCTTTTCTCCATAAGCGCCATAATTGCGCAACGCATTCATGATCACATTTTTATTGAGCTTGTTATTGGCTCTGGTTCTATCCAAACGATTGATCAAACTAGCCAGTGCAGCATCATCCGCCTTACAGTTACGTACCAATTGTTCCAGTAAAGCAACTGCTTTATCGAAGTTCTCTTCTAATCCATTCAATGAAATGGTGGTAACATCATTACCTGCATTTGCATTAAAACTACATGCCAGATTATAAAACTCTTTGCTGATATCTTCAGCAGAATATTTATCTGTACCTATGAACTGTAAATATTGTAATGCAAGAGGAAGCAGTTTGTTATTCCATGTACCCATATCATAGTAATAGTACATACGGAAAAGGCTGTTCTCTTTATTCTGAACATAGAGGACATCAGCATTACCTAACTTACCTTTCTGCATATCCTTACTATAATCCAACCATACAGGCTGAACAGTACCCAATGGCTTATCATTGATAGCTTTCAGGAACGGAGATTGTTTATCCGCATTGGTTTCTACAGCAGTGATCGGTGGTTTCTCCACTTTAACGACATTACCACTTTCTCCTTTTCTTTTGTAGAGCAATACATAGTTATCCTTGAAGAAATTATTCGCAAAAGCCACCAATTCCTGTTTAGAGATCTTACTCATATCATCCAATACCGCAACATCCTGGTTCCATTTGGTTCCTTTATGTTTGATGAAACCATCTGTGATCTCTTCTACACGATTACCATTGTTTTCCAATCCTTGTAATTGAGCCAATTTGAAATTGGCAACGATGGCTTTGATAAGGCTTTCATCGAAGTTCCCTTTTTTAAGGATATCCAGCTGTCCCATGATCAGGTCTTTCACTTCTTCCAGTGTTTGTCCTTGTTTTGGAGCTGCAGAAATATTGAATACGCCATAATCTTTATATTGACGAACACCCGCACCTGAACGAAGTACTTTTTGTTGTTTATTCAAATTCAGATCCAATAAACCTGCTTTACCATTAGATAAAATAGAAGATGCGAGTACTGCCAACAAAGCTTCTTTAGAATCTGCAGCACTTGTTCTGAAACTAAACTGAAGACTCTCAGCACTAGGACCGTAAATATCTTTTACGATTGCTTGTGTGATGGGTTTCTCAGGCGCCGGCTTATATTCAGGTACAGGGTTTGCTTTCATGTACTTGAATTTGGCATCGATCATAGCGATCACTTTATCAGGATCAAAATCACCTGCTAAAACGATGGCCATATTATTGGGCACATAATATTTTCTGTAATAATCCCTGATCGCATTCAAAGAAGGATTTTTTAAATGCTCAATCGTACCGATGGTGGTTTGTTGTCCATAGTTGTGTGTGGGGAATAAATAGTAATGAGAAGCTTCCTGCAATTTCCAACCATCTTCATCCAAGGTTCTGTTCTTCTCTTCGTATACTGCTTCTAATTCAGTATGAAAAATTCGGAGGATCGGATTACGGAAACGTTCTGCTTGTACATCCAGAAATTTATCCAATGCGTTAGCAGGTATGTCTTCTTCATAAACTGTCTCTTCAACCCATGTATGTGCATTGGTACCTTGTGCTCCCATTGCCGCCATCATTTTGTCATACTCATTAGCGATCGCAAACTTGGCAGCTTCACCTGAAACCTTATCGATCTCTTTATAGATCTCTTTTCTCTTTTCTGTATCCTTTGTTGAATTGTATTGCTCATAAAGCTGATCGATCTTATCCAACAAGGGTTTTTCTTTTGCCCAATCAAGGGTTCCGAATTTATCGGTTCCTTTAAACAGCATATGCTCCAGGTAGTGAGCCAATCCGGTATGCTCTCTCGGATCTGTATTACTACCCGCCCTTACGGGTATACGTACTGAGATACGTGGTTCTTTTTTATTCGGCGATAATACGACCGTCAGACCATTAGATAAGGTATAATACCTCGCTGCCATCGGGTCATTGGTCACATAACGATACGTGTAGCCATTGGAAGTGGCTTGCTTCCACTCATACTTTTTTTGTGCTGTTGCTGCGAAGCCAACCAACAACAGCAATAACCATAGTTTTACTCCTTTCATAATGCAGTTTTAGAAATTGGAAGATAAAAAAAAGGGGGTTGAAAAGATCTGTTAAAATGTTAATCCCCCATTTGTAAATGATGAATGGAAAGCTGTTGAAATCACGACCTCGTCTATACCCCAAATATTTATTCAAAACCTTAAAGTTCCTGCATTTCTATGCCCATTCCCTGCTCATCTTCCCTACCTTTGCAGCAAATTTTAATCTACCTGATCAACAAAAAATCATAACGATGGAATTCCGTATTGAAAAAGACACCATGGGTGAGGTAAAAGTACCCGCACATGTTTATTGGGGAGCCCAGACACAACGCAGTATCGATAATTTCCGTATTGCGCAGGATATCAATAAAATGCCGAAAGAGATCATACAGGCATTTGCTTATTTGAAAAAAGCAGCAGCACTCACCAATCGTGACGCAGGTGTGTTGGCTGAAGAAAAAGCGGCTTTAATCGGACAGGTATGTGATGAGATACTGGAAGGAAAATTAGATGATCAATTTCCATTGGTAGTTTGGCAAACGGGTTCAGGTACGCAGAGCAATATGAACGTGAATGAAGTAGTGGCGTATCGCGGTCATGTGATCAAAGGTGGTAATCTTGCCGATAAAGAGAAATTTCTACACCCGAATGATGATGTCAATAAATCACAATCATCCAATGACACTTTCCCAACAGCGATGCATATTGCTGCTTATAAAATTTTATTGGAAGTAACTATTCCCGGCATCAAAAAACTAAGAGATACGCTGGCTGCAAAAAGCAAAGCGTTTATGCATGTAGTGAAAATCGGTCGTACCCATTTTATGGATGCCACTCCATTGACACTCGGACAAGAGATCAGCGGTTATGTAAGTCAGTTGGATCATGGGTTAAAAGCCATCAATAATACATTGGCGCACTTGAGTGAACTGGCTTTAGGTGGTACAGCGGTAGGTACCGGTATCAATACCCCAAAAGGATATGATGTAAATGTTGCAAAACACATTGCGCAGCTAACCGGATTACCTTTTGTAACTGCAGAAAATAAATTTGAAGCACTGGCTGCACATGATGCCATTGTGGAAGCACATGGCGCATTAAAAACAGTTGCAGTTAGTTTGATGAAGATCGCGAATGATATTCGCATGCTGAGTTCAGGACCTAGAAGCGGTATCGGTGAAATCTTTATTCCGGATAATGAACCGGGATCTTCGATCATGCCAGGCAAAGTAAACCCAACACAATGTGAAGCATTGACCATGATCGCCGCACAGGTGATGGGGAATGATGTAGCCATCAATATTGGTGGTGCCACCGGACATTTTGAGTTGAATGTATTCAAACCGGTGATGATCTATAATTTCTTACACAGTGCAAGACTGATCGGTGATGGTTGCGTGAGCTTCAATGATAAGTGTGCAGTAGGTATTGAACCTTTGGAAGCCAATATCAAAAAGCATGTGGATAATAGTCTGATGCTGGTAACTGCGTTGAATACCAAGATCGGATATTATAAAGCAGCGGAAATTGCACAGAAAGCACACAAGGAAGGAACAACCTTAAAGGAAATGGCAGTGAAGTTAGGTTATCTCACACCGGAAGAGTTTGATCAGTGGGTAATTCCGGGGGATATGGTGGGAGAGATTAAATAAGCTCCTGTTATAGAAATAAATAAGCCGCAGATTCGCAGATTAGAAAATATAATCTGCGAATCTGCGGCTTTTATTGTATTACTTTCCGTAAACTTTTTTACCCCCTGAATAAGTAGCCGTCACCTTAACATCCAATATTTTCTCCGGCGCTACTTTCATCAAATCATTATCGAGGAAAATAAAATCAGCTTTCTTTCCTTTCTCCAAACTACCGATCTCATTTTCCATAAAGCTGGCTTTCGCTGCCCAGATGGTCATTCCGCGAATGGTCTCTTCACGGGTTAATGCATTCTCCATTTGAAATCCGTTTTCAGGAAATCCTTTCGCATCTTTTCTCACAACTGAAGCAAGAAATGTTTTGAACGGAGAAATATCTTCCACAGGAAAATCAGTTCCTAAGGGTATCCATCCATTTTGTTGCAACAGTTGTTTAAATGCATATGCTCCCTTCACACGATCCGGACCTAAACGATCTTCTGCCCAGTACATATCACTCGTTCCATGTGTTGGCTGAACAGATGGAATGACACTTGCAGATGCAAATAATTTAAAATCATCAGGATGAATGACTTGTGCATGTTCAATGCGCCAGCGCTTATCATTTTTACCACCTAGGTATTTGTTGTAGATATTCAAGATCTCACGATTGGCACTGTCGCCTATAGCATGAGTACACATTTGGAAATCTGTTTTAGATAAAACACCTGCCAATGAATCGTAATGATTTTTATTTCTTAGCAAGAAGCCGCTCCAATCTTTTCTATCACTATAATGTTTCAACAAACAAGCACCACGGCTTCCCAATGCACCATCCGCATATACTTTGATACCTTTTACAAACAGCTTATCAGTTTTATATGGACCTTTCGGTAAAAACTTTTCGTAGTTCGATGCATCATCACTCAACATGACGTACAAACGCATATTGAGTTTTCCTTCTTTTTGTAAAGTATCAATGGCCTCCACATCTGTATAATGCAGACCACAATCAGTGATCGTTGTCAAGCCTTGTGCAAAACAGTTTTTCTCTGCTGCTTGTAACCATTGCACATAGGTTTCTTTGGTAGGATCAGGAATTTGAGCGTACACTTTGTTATCGGCATTATCGATCAATACGCCCGTCAATACCCCATTTTTCACTTCTATAGAACCACCTGTGATCGTTTGTCCAGCTTTGATCCCTGCCAGATCCAATGCTTTCTGATTAGCAATGGAAGCATGTCCATCCACACGTGTCAACACCACGGGTTTATCCGGAAATAGTTTATTGAGTTCTTCATTAGTGGGAAAATTTTTTCCCGGCCAGCGGTTTTGATCCCATCCTCTACCTTGTATCCAATACAGATCAGGATGTTCATCTGCAAAAGCTTTTACACGTGCCACTGTTTCTTCCCAAGTATTGGTACCAAACAGATCTACCTGAAATAATGAGCGACCATACCCTACAAAATGCGCATGCGCATCGATAAGTCCCGGATATACTGCTTGTCCGGCAGCATCTACTTTTTCATCACTGGAATATTTTTTTAGAATATCATCATTGCTACCCACTTCAAGGATCACTCCATCTTTAATGGCCATGGCTTCTGCTGTACTGAAAGAAGAGTCAACGGTGTAGATGACAGCGTTGTGGATGATGAGGTCTGCTTTGTTGTTAGAACAGGCTGTTACAAAGAACAGCAACAAGATAGAAAGATATCTCATAAGCATGCTTTAGGATTTCATTATCCATGAAGGTAACAAAACTCACCAAGCAAATGATACACCGGCCAACAAAAACGGTAATCTTGGTAAGAGAACAGGTAAACTTTTCTTTTTAGCGAAGAAGATCACAAGGTTTCAACCCGGTATGCTTTTTAAATGCGGCTGAGAAGTGAGAGATGGAAGAATAACCTAACAATGCAGAAACATCCGTTACACTCAATCCTTTTTCATACAGCAAGTATTTCGCATGTTCCATTCTTTGTTGCTGATAAAAATCGAATATCGTTGTACCAAAGATCTCTTTGAAGCCTTTTTTCAGGTAGCATTCATTCATGGCTACTTTACGACTTAATTCTTTGATCGTGATCGGATCGCCGATATGTTGAAGCAGAATTTCTCTGGCCTGATAAATACGATCGCGGCCACTTTCATCTGCCAAAAACTTACAGGTAAAGCCTTCTTCTTTTTCGTCAACCAAGCAATCCAAACTGTACAATAACAGTTCATGTACTTTGGCATTTACGAAAATATTTTCAAGTGCACCTGTATAACTATGGTTCAATAAAGAATCCAGTGCATTTCTTTTTCTGTTACAAAGCGGAAATACCTTGGTGAATGCATGGGGATGACGAAAAGCCAACACCTCATCTTTACGATTACTCAACTTCACATTATGTACGAACTGATGCAAAAAAGTAGAGGTGAAATGAAAGGTAAATACATCCACTGTTTGATGTTTCCCGCTACATTGGTTGGTAGGAAGTTCAACACATTGTGCACAGCTTTTCTCTGCGCAATAGCGATTTCCGGTGGTACAATAACGAAGTTCAAGATAATTGTCTTCAGGTTTGCGATCGTTGTAATGATACACCATCATACCGGTGTCTTCGGCCACCCAGGGATGCTGGGCATATAAACGCCTGATATTGTAATGAATAGAACCCGGAATATGCTGCTCTTTATGGTATAAAACATCCAAAGAAGGTTCTACTCCACTCTTATGCGCTACTCTCAATATATCCATTACTTCGATCATCAGGATACAAAATTAATGTATAAACATCAAATTAACGGAAACGGGTTTCTCAAGGTTGTCATAACACTGTCAAAAACCGCCCATCTTACCCGCTGAAAAAGCCTCTTAAATGTGGAAAACAGGGGGTTGATTTATCACCATAAACCCCCTATTTTCATTAGCTTTGTCCACCTGTGAAAATTCACTTAAACTCAGGATTTACAAGCATTTATGACTCAGGAACAAATGAACAGCAATGAGGCCCAAAATAAGAATTACGGCGCCGATAGTATACAGGTTTTAGAAGGTTTAGAGGCAGTAAGAAAAAGACCTGCCATGTACATTGGTGATGTGGGTGTTAAAGGTCTCCATCATCTCGTATATGAGGTAGTTGATAACTCCATCGATGAGGCTTTGGCAGGATACTGTAAAAACATCCATGTCACAATTCATGAAGACAACTCTATCAGCGTAAAAGATGATGGACGAGGCATTCCTACCGCCATGCACTCCAAAGAAAAAAGAAGTGCACTGGAAGTAGTAATGACCGTACTACATGCCGGTGGTAAGTTTGATAAGAATACCTATAAAGTATCCGGTGGTTTGCATGGTGTGGGTGTGAGTTGTGTGAATGCCCTTAGTACCACGCTACATGTCACTGTACATCGTGAAGGAAAAATATTTGAACAGGAATATAAGATCGGTGTGCCACAATATCCGGTGAGAGAAATCGGCACGAGTGATATTACAGGAACACATGTACGCTTCTGGCCTGATGCTACTATCTTCCAAGAAACAGTTTATAAAAAAGATATTTTGGAAGGTCGCTTACGCGAACTGAGTTATTTGAACAAACGCATCAGCATTACACTGACCGATCTTCGTGAAAAAGATGAGGAAGGAAATGTTTACTCTAAAAATTTCTACAGTGAGGGTGGTATTGTTGAGTTTGTACAGATGCTGGATAAAAACGGACATCGTAATCCACTCATCAGTAATCCGCTTTACGTTGAAGGACATGATGAAGGAACCAATGTTGCAGTAGAAGTTGCCCTCACTTATAATGATGATTTCAAAGAGCATATTTTCTCTTACGTAAATAATATCAACACCATTGAAGGCGGTACACACGTAACCGGTTTCCGTCAGGCACTGACGCGTGTATTCAAAAGCTATGGCGATAAAGAAGGTTTATTTGAAAAAGCCAAAGTACAAGTAGAGGGTGATGATTTTCGGGAAGGTTTAAGCGCCATCATTTCAGTAAAAGTTCCTGAGCCACAATTTGAAGGGCAAACCAAAACCAAATTGGGGAACAGTGAAGTAAGTGGTGTGGTGCAAACAACTGTGGCACGTGTACTGGAAGCCTATCTGGAAGAAAATCCGAAAGAAGCAAAGAATGTGATCTCAAAGATCATCCTGGCAGCACAAGCACGTGTTGCCGCGAAGAAAGCTAGAGATATGGTACAGCGTAAGACTGTATTAAGTGGTGGGGGACTTCCCGGTAAACTCGCAGATTGTAGCGAACGTGATCCTCAGAAATGCGAGTTGTACCTGGTAGAGGGAGACTCGGCAGGTGGAACAGCTAAGCAGGGGCGCGATAGAAGTTTTCAGGCCATTCTTCCATTGAGAGGTAAGATTCTGAACGTGGAGAAAGCCATGGAGCACAAGATCTATGAGAATGAAGAGATCAGAAATATGTACACCGCATTAGGAGTAACGGTTGGAACACCGGAAGATCCGAAAGCTTTGAACATTACAAAACTCCGTTATCATAAACTCATTATCATGACGGATGCTGATGTGGATGGTTCTCACATCGCTACACTGATCCTGACTTTTATTTTCCGTTATATGAAAGAAATGGTGGAGCAAGGATATGTATACATTGCTCAGCCACCTCTTTATCTGGTGAAGAAAGGAAAGGAGCAGCAATATGCTTACAATGAAGAGCAAAGAAAAATGTGGATCGAGAAACTCGGTGGTGGAAAAGATGATAGTGTTACTATCCAACGTTACAAAGGTTTAGGTGAAATGAATGCAGATCAATTGTGGGAAACCACCATGGACCCGGCCCGCAGAACCCTTAAACAAGTAACCATTGAAAGTGCTGCGGAAGCAGATAGAATATTCAGCATGCTCATGGGCGACGACGTTGCCCCACGCCGCGAATTCATTGAAAGTCACGCGAAGTACGCGAAGATTGATGTGTAGTATGGCGTATAGCTAATAGCTTGTGGTCCATAGTCCATGGTTAAGAAAAGTATATCTGAAAAGTGAGCAGTGAATAGTCAGTAGTGAGTAAAAACTTAAAACACTCACTACTGACTATTCACTACTCACTAAATTTCTGTGGATTACTATTTTCCCCATCCCTTTTGATTTTCGGTAAAAAACAGTAAGTTGTGGTAACATAACCCGTTGTTTATTTACTAACCACATTAAATTCTAAGAAAATGGACACTTCAAAAATGATCAAAGCATACTGTTTGAAGACAAAGGAAAAGAATGTTCCTATGCAGGATGCAGTGATCACCAAAACAGCTCGTGGCGGTTATATGGCTGCCGGGCATGATGGAAAAGGTAACAAAATGGCTGCTATCCTGAGTGAAGCAAAGGCATTAGCGGCTATTGCTGACGGTGTTGCGAAAAAAGGCTTTTGATCCGTATCAATTTTTTTTGAAAGCCGGCCAGTGGCCGGCTTTTTTATTGGTTGCATAAAAACCGAGTAAAAAAAATTCTCGTTTATAGGAGTTCACCGAAACATTGAACACTATGAACAGAATATGCTTTAAACATCTAACCTTCCGTCCATTAGTATGGGTGTGTACACTTGTTGTATTAGTATCAAGTTGTACCAAAGACATAGGAGATTCGGGCAATATCCCTGAACCGCCAGTGTTTACGTCTACAACCGGACCCGATATCGTATTTTATGGACTTACCGACGATGGTAAATTAAATCGATACAATGCAAAAGCACCCGGTACAGTTGAAAATTCTTTGACCATATCAGGGATTCCTTCCGGAGAAAAAGTATTAAGCATTGATTTTCGACCCGCCACTGCACAGTTGTATGCTTTAGCCTCCAATAGTAGATTGTATGTTATTGGTTTAACAGATGGCATAGCAAGACCCATTGGTACAGGTTTTACACCGGTATTGTCTTCGCAGATTGCGAACATAGATTTTAATCCAACCGTTGATCGAATCAGATTGGTTACACATAACGGACAAAATCTTCGCTTACATCCTGAAACAGGAGCATCAGTTGCAACCGATGGGAACATCAATGGTGGAATGAATCCTGCTATTACTTCTATAGCTTATACCAATAGCAGAGCGGGTGTAACCACTACAGAGTTGTACAATATCGATGTGTCACAGAAAAAATTATACAAACAAAATCCACCCAACGATGGTACTCTTGCTGAGGTTGGCAGTCTAGGAATTGATTTTGTTGGAAAAGGAGGTTTTGATATCAGCCCTGACAATACTGTTTCGTTAGCCACTTTTACACAAGCAGGAAAAACCAGACTGTATACTATTAACTTAACGAATGGTGCAGCTACCTATATCAATGAAATGGCTGCGAACTTGATAGATATTGCTATACCAACCCCTGCTGTAGCTTATGGTGTAGATGAAATGAATATGCTACAGATATTCGATCCTACCAGACCACAGATGATGATCAGCAAACCTATCACAGGACTAGGTGCCGGTGAAACGATTGAAGGAATTGATTTTCGTCCGGCCAATGGAGAACTCTTTGCATTTGCAGTGAATACCAACGGTATGGCTAGATTATACAAACTGAATACCTCATCAGGTGCTGCAGCTTCTGTCGGAAATGGTTTTACAGTTGGGACAGCTGCTACTGCCTGGGCTTTTGATTTTAATCCAACCGTTGATCGCATTAGACTTGTTAGCAATGCCGGATTAAATCTTCGTTTAAATCCCAATGATGGAGCCATCGCTGCTACGGATGGTAATATCAATCCGGGAACACCAATGATATCAGGTGCCGCTTACACCAATAATTTTAATGGCGCTACTTCTACTTTGCTATATGTCATGAGTGGTACTACTTTATTCAAACAGGATCCACCAAACAATGGTACACTTGTGCAAGTAGGTAATATTGGTATCACTTTAAATACAATGAATGGTTTTGATATTGGAGGCAGATCAGGAATGGCATATGCCGTAGGTACAGTGGGTAGTACCACAAATATGTATTCAGTCAACCTTACAACAGGAGCATTTACATCAACCGGAACTATTCCTGTTAGATTCCGTGCTTTTGCGGTAGGGCTCGGTTTATAAAGAACAGATGGACAAACAAAAAGGGGCAAATAATTTTGCCCCTTTTTGTTTTATAGTTGAACAACACCTTTATGCATGCCATCCAAAAAGCGCAACATGGCTTCCATGTCTTTGATATCATCTACTACCAGTAAAAAGTTTTTACCTGCTTGTTTCAATCTTGCTTTGTTAGTTCCTGTTTGCAGATAGGCAAGGACTCGTTTGAACAATTCAGATTCGAAATAAGGAGAATCCGGACGATTGATAAAATAACAGCGTAAAGTATCCTGCTTTAATGTCATTTTTTCAAAACCGATCTCAACAGCACGCCAGCGGCAACGTACAGTGGTAAACAAATCTTCTACCTGTGACGGCATCGGACCAAAACGGTCGATCATTTCTTTATGGAAATCTTGCAGCTCATCTTCTTTTTCACAATTATCCAATCGGGAATACAGCGAAAGTCTTTCCGCAATACTCTCCACATAACTGTCCGGTATTAATATTTCCAGATCCGTATCAATCGTACAATCACTCACGTAGTCATCCTGTTTACTGATCTCTTCTTTGAATAACTCTTTGAAAGAAGTTCGTTTCAATTCTCTAATCGCTTCTTCCAGAATTTTCTGGTACATCTCAAATCCGATCTCGGCCATGAATCCACTTTGCTCCCCACCCAATAAATTTCCTGCACCACGAATATCCAGATCACGCATGGCAATTTGGAAACCACTTCCTAAATCACTGAACTGTTCCAACGTTTGTAATCTTTTTCTGGAATCAGTAGGCAATGTGCTCATAGGTGGCGCCAATAGATAACAGAACGCTTTTTTATTACTACGCCCTACCCTTCCTCTTAACTGATGCAGATCGCTCAATCCAAATTGATGAGCATTATTAACGATGATGGTATTTACATTCGGAATATCAACACCACTCTCTACAATATTCGTACAAACCAATACATCATATTTCTTGTCAATAAAATCCATGATCCTTTCTTCCAGTTCATGTCCTTCCAATTGTCCATGTGCATATCCAATACTCAAATCCGGACAAAGACCTTGCAACATGGCACTCATTTCCGATAATCCTACGACACGATTATGAATAAAGAAAACTTGTCCGCCACGTTCTGTTTCATAATAAATCGCTTCGCGAATGAAATCATCATTGAACACATGCACTTCTGTTTGTATCGGCTGACGATTAGGCGGCGGTGTATTGATGATACTCAAATCTCGAGCTCCCATCAAACTGAATTGCAAGGTTCTAGGAATAGGCGTAGCAGTAAGTGTCAGACAATCTACGTTGGTCTTCAGGGTCTTTAATTTTTCCTTATGCGCTACTCCAAATTTTTGTTCTTCGTCAATGATCATAATCCCCAGATCTTTAAACTTCACTTCTTTACCTAAGAGTCCATGGGTGCCGACAATGATATCAATTTTCCCTTCCTCTACTTTCTTCAGTGTTTCTTTTTTCTCTTTTGCAGATTTAAATCGGTTGATATAGTCTACCGTCACAGGAAAATCTTTCAATCGCTCTTTGAAAGTTTTATAATGCTGAAATGCCAGAATGGTTGTGGGAACAAGTACTGCAGCTTGTTTCCCATCTACTACAGATTTGAATGCAGCTCGAACGGCTATCTCTGTTTTACCAAAGCCCACATCACCGCATACCAATCGGTCCATAGGGGATGGACTTTCCATATCTTTTTTTACATCTGCCGTTGCTTTACTTTGATCTGGTGTATCCTCATAAATAAATGAGGCTTCTAATTCAGTTTGGAGATAATTATCCGGCGTATGTGCAAATCCTTCCTGTGCTTTTCTCTGCGCGTATAACTTAATAAGATCAAATGCAATTTCTTTAACCTTGGTCTTGGTCTTCTCTTTTAATCTTGTCCATACGTCACTTCCCAGCTTATTGATCTTAGGCACAGTTCCTTCCTTACCTGTATACTTAGAAATTTTATGCAGTGAGTTGATGTTGACATACAAAATATCACTGTCCTTGTATATAATCCTTACCGCCTCCTGCAATTTCCCATTCACTTCTAGTTTTTGGAGGCCACTATAAGTGCCAACTCCATGATCAATATGTGTTACATAATCGCCGGGTTGAAGATCACGCAGTGTTTTAAGTGTAAGGGCTTTATTTTTATTGTATGCTTGTTTGACCTTGTATTTATGATAACGCTGAAAGATCTGATGATCGGTATAACAAACAACTTTCAGGTCTTCATCAATAAAACCTTCGTGAATACTGCATGGTACAGGTACGAACTGAATTTCAGTTTTCAGATCTGCAAAAATGCTATTCAATCTTTCCAGCTGCTTTACCTGTTCTGCGAAAATGTAAATACTATATTTTGCTGATTCATGGGCTGTAAGGTCTTTGATCAAAAGATCGAACTGCCTGTTGAATGCAGGTTGTGGTCTTGTTGCAAATTCAATTTCAGTAGTTGCCAATTGAGGTTTGTAGCCAAATTCAACAATATGTCTTTTTTCCAATTGCCCACTGATAACAGTTAATGAAACAAAGTCTTCAGCGGATACTTCCTTCAATACACGTATATCTTCCTCCTCTTCGTTGGCCTTCATTTGATAGCCTTCTTTCAATAATTGCATGAAGCCTTCCATTTCTTCATACTGCTGCTGAACTTTTTCTGCGATCACATCCCAATCTTTCAGCCACACTATGGTATTCTCACTTAAAAAATCAAAGAGAGATACTTTTTCTTCTGTGCGGAATTGTGTTTCCACATTGGGAATAATATTAACCTGTAACAATTTCCTTTCACTCAACTGTGTCTCTGGATCGAAGATTCGAATACTATCAACTTCATTCCCGAATAATTCAACACGATATGGCTTTTCATTGCCAAAAGAATAAATATCCAGAATACCACCACGTACAGCAAATTGTCCGGGCTCGTATACAAAATCCGTTCTTTCAAAACCATACATCACAAAGAGCTCCATCAGACTTTCAGGCTGAATGGTATCATTGGTTTTAATGGTAATGATATTGCTACTTAATGTTTTTGGAAGTACCACTTTTTCAAAAATGGCTTCCGGATAAGTGACCAATATTTTTTTATTTCCACCTGCCGCCAATTTTGTAAGTGCTTCTGTACGAAGCATAACATGAGAGCTGTTGAGTATGCGGAAGTTCTTTCTGTTTTTAAAAGAAGAAGGAAAGTAAAAAAGATCAAGTGCCTGGGTAAGATTTTCTAACGTGTTATGAAAGTAAGCGGCTTCTTCCGCATCATTCAATACTACTATGTGATTTAGATCAGCTGTATTGGCATGACTGAAAACCGAACTCACTACAAATTCAGCACTGCTTCCCTGTAAGTTTTTTAAAAAGATTTTCTGGGGTTGGGCAAAAGAGAGCTTGTCCGCCAACTGAAAAAGGCGGGGGTTATTCTGATACTGCTCCAGCAACACATTCAAATTCATAACGCCGTCAATCCGATTACCTGATAAGCGTAATGCGGGAGGCAAAGATAGCTTTAGAAATCAATACGTAGCCCCTGAATTGATCGTGATATTGAAGGGAGTCACTTTATTGGCTTCTACTGTCACCAATTGGATATTATTCTTGCTGTCGAAGGAATTGGCAAAAAAGAACTTCCCTTGTTGCACAAACAACGAATAAGTACCGGGAGGCAAAGCAACACTAAAGACCCCGGTGCTGTCTGATAGAACAGAAGCAACCTTTCGTGTGTTAATTGCCGTATATAAAGCAGAAGTTTCAACCCTTTGAACCTGTGAAATATGAGTAGGTTCATACACCAAAAGGGTCACAGATACAGGTCTGGGTTTGTTTTCCGGTGCGCCTTTCATAGGCATTTGGTTGCCTTTCAGTTCAGTAATAATACCCGAAATACCTTGGGTTATCTGACTGGTTTGCGCCTTCTTGCCTGTCTTGCAGGCAAAAAATGTTAAAATGGCCAAAATGACTATAAAAAGATTATGCCTCATGCTTCACTTTGAATGGTGAAAGTATCTAATTTAGTAATAATCCCCGGGACAAGCCCTGAATTACAATGAAGTTAAACTAAACTATATTATGCTGAGAAGAATTTTACCCCTTTTTGTCACTGCAATGGCCTTGGTAAATGTTGCCGATGCGCAACTTTCTACCAACGCTCAGGCTTTGGATATTGCCGCCCAGGGTATCAGACTAAGAGAGAGAAGTGAGTATACAAAAGCATTGTCATTGGCAAAGCAAAGAAACTGGCCATTGATCATCAATGGACGAAACGGAGCTCGTGGTACATTAGTGGGTGTTGATGCTTTTAATTTTCCTAAGTATTATATCACACATAACAATAGTATTGCAGCTGCTACTACCAGAACCAATCAATTATGGCCCGGTGGTGCAACGGGATTGAACCTTTCAGGTAGCTCGGCAAACATGAGAAATAAACTAGCCATTTGGGATGGTGGTAATATTCTTTCCAGTCATGTGGAACTCACCGGCAGAATCACTCAAAAAGATAATCCATCGAATACCGATAACCATGCTACACACGTAGCCGGAACAATGATCGCTACAGGATTGAATCCGAGTGCTAAAGGAATGGCATTTGGTATTCAGAATATGATCGCTTATGATTTTAATAATGATAATTCTGAGATAGCATCAGAAGCCTCAGGGCTATTGGTATCGAACCATTCATACTCTATTATCTCGGGTTGGAATTTCAACTCTGCTCAAAACCGCTGGGAGTTTTATGGTAGACCTAATGAAGATGAAGATTACAAATTCGGATACTATAGCACTGATGCACAAGAGTTAGACTCCATAGCATACAATGCTCCGTTTTATTTGATCGTAAAATCATCCGGTAATAACCGAGGAGAAACAGGTCCGGCGGTAGGTGAACCTTATTTTCGATTCAATGCTCAAAACCAAATGACCGCCGCCGGTAACAGACCTTCTACCATCAGCAGTAATGATAGTTACGGTAGTATCACATGGGATGGAAATGCAAAAAATATTTTAACTGTAGGTGCTGTCAGAGGTATCCCCGGTGGTTATAACAGACCCGAGGATGTTGTCATGAGTACTTTTAGCAGTTGGGGGCCTACGGATGACGGACGTATCAAACCTGATGTTGTTGCAGATGGTGTGAATGTTTTATCTACCTATGCTACAGGCACTAATAGTTATTCTACTTTAAGCGGAACTTCAATGTCTGCACCCAATACATCAGGGTCACTGTTTCTTTTACAAGAACATTATTCTAAACTTAAGAATGGAGCCTTCCTTCGTTCTGCAACCATCAAAGGTTTGGCCATTCATACTGCTGAAGAAGCAGGATCCAACCCGGGACCGGATTACCAAAATGGCTGGGGATTACTTAATGTACAAAAAGCAGCGGCGGTGATCTCTGCATCTGTAGCAAGCAACAACGGTTCCACTAGTGAACACCTGATGTTTGAGAATGTATTGAATGCCACTACTACCAGTTTTTCGACAACCGTGATCGCCAGTGGTAAACAAGCACTGAGAGCTACCATTTGTTGGACAGACGTAAAAGGAAATGTTGAACAAGTAGATGTGTTGAACAACCCGGCTAAAAAATTGATCAATGATCTTGATATCAGAATCACCAGTGGTAGCAGAACCTTCAGACCATGGACACTTGATAGAAACAATCCCGCTAATGCTGCTGTGAAAGGTGATAACAATACAGACAATGTAGAGAGAATAGATATTGACAGTACCGTATCAGGAGAAAGTTATACGATTACAGTTACACATAAAGGCGGTGCCGGTTCATTGGTTCGTGGACAACAAGCATATTCATTATTAGTAAGTGGAGTTGGTGGTACTGCTCATTGTAGCTCAGCTCCAACAGGAAATGCAGGTGGACGTATTGATAGTGTAAGCTTACAAACAATTCGATATGCAAACCCAACCGGTGGTACTACTTATGTAAATAATACTACTATTGCTGCGAATATTGAACCTACCCAATCTGTTCCATTCCGTATTAGAGTCAATAGCTCTGACGCTACCAATGCTGATAAGATCGTTAAGATATTCATTGATTATAACAATGATGGTGATTTTACCGATGCTAATGAATTAGTAGCAACCAGCGGTATATTAAAAAACAATGAGGTTTTTGTTGGCAGTTTTACTACACCCGGCACTTTGTCGATAGGTGCATCTTACAGAACAAGAATTGTTATGATGGAAACATCTACGGCCAATGATGTTACTTCTTGTGGAAGTTATGTGAGAGGAGAGACTGATGATTTCAGATTGGTAGTAGTGAACCCATCAACAGACTTTACAATTAGCGACGTTTTAAACCCTACAGTTGCAGATTGCGCTGATAATAAACAATACCTCACTTTGAATATTCGCAATAATGGAAGTGTTCCTAAAAGTAATATTCCGATTTCTGTAGAAGTTAAGAACGGAACAACAACAGTTGCAACGATCAATGGTACTTATCCCGGTACTGTATTACCATTGAGCAATACAAGCTTTACTTTACAAACACCTTTTGTTACAACCGAGAATACGACCTACACAATTCTTGCAACTGCAAATGTTGCAGGAGATCAAAATACCGGTAACAATACCCTTACAACCAGTCTTACTATTGGAAGAAAAGGAGACAATCCCAATCCGATCGGAACTATTTGTGATAACAATGCATTGTTACGTGTTCCTTCTCCTACTTCCAATACAAACTACTTCTGGTTCAATAGTGCAACAGCAACAGCTCCTTTCGCAACCGGTAGTAATGTAAGTACTACCAATATTCCTGCAAATCGTACTTATTATGTAGCCAGTGAAATGAAAACATCTATAGGGCCTGTAACTAAGATGGCTTATACGGATGGCGGCTATAATAACTTCAGAGGAAATTTTGTTCGCTTCAATAACACGGTTCCTATTACTATTGAGAGTGCGAGATTGTATATAGGCAATCCGGGTACTGTTGAAATCATTGTTGCCAATCTTGGAACAGTGAATTCAGATGGTAGTTTCTCTTATGTACCATTATCAAGAACAACATTAACCGTTACCGCTACCAATCCAAATCCAACTCCTGGGTTGGTAAATGGAAATCCGGCCGCTGATACTGGTGCAGTTTATCATTTAAACTTACCTGTAAATGATCCCGGTGATCATATCTTATTGGTATTATGTAATGAAAATGGCGCTACCATCTTTAGGAATAATAATATCTCCGGTAATACTTATCCAATCAGTATTCCGGGAGTGATGTCCATTACTGGTAACAGTGTGAACATAAGTGGAACAGGAGATCCTAATCCATTCTATTATTTCTTCTACGATATGAAGATTAGAACAGGTACATCTTGTCCGAGCCTGAGACAAGAAATAGTAGTATCACCGGCACCTGTTCCGGTAGTAAGCAGACAAGGCGATTCACTGGTGATCAATAATCCAGGATCATCTAGACAATGGTTTAAGGACAATGAGAGTATCACAGGCGCAACCGCAGCCAGTTATAAGCCTATTGCTTCCGGCAACTATAGAGTTGTTACGATTGATGCATTAGGTTGTCAGAAAACATCAGAACCCATACAATTCACTGTTACATCATTGCCTCCGGAAGTGGTTGCACGTGAGATCAAACTCAGTTTATCACCTAACCCTAATAAAGGTATATTCAATCTGAGTTTTGAAGTCAAAGAGAAAGGTGATGTTTCCATTGAGTTACTGAATTCAAGTGGACAAAGGATCTTTAACCAATCATATCCCGGTTTCAATGGTGCTTTCTCCAGACAAATGAATGTTGGAAATATCAATGATGGGCAATATATCCTGAAGATCTTCCACAACAAGAAGACCTATCTGCAAAAAGTGATCATTGTTAAATGACCTTATTCAATCGCAATAAAAAAGCCGGTAAGTTTACCGGCTTTTTTATTGCGATTCGTATCCTCTACCTTGTTTAGCAGTACCTTTATAAAAAAAGGTTATGCGCTATTTTTTTGTTGTGATATTGGTACTGCTTTCATCCAGTGGCATTGGACAAAAAAGAAAAATGATCTACGGATATCTAAAAGACAGCGTTACCAATGCTCCCATTGTGTTGGCCAGTGTCAGAAACATTAGTACTAATACAACTACCATGACTGGCAATGATGGTCGATTTTCAATTCAGGCAGCAGAAAATCACATTCTTTCATTTGCTGCTGTGGGATATTTTTTTGATACACTTCAGTATGCCAATAGCTATCTTTTACAAGACACTCTTTTTCCTGTTTTGGTGCCATTGGTGAGAGATCTGGGTAATGTTACTGTTACGAGTAGAGGTTTGAGTCAATATCAGTTGGATAGTATTGAAAGAAGAAAAGATTTTTTACAAGACATCGTGAACTATACGATCCCAACGGTATCACAAGCCAATTCAGGTGCAGGTATCGCATTGAATCTTGACCGATTTTCTCGTCATGAGAAAAACAAAAGAAAGGCGCTTCAATTTTATGAAACCAATGAAAAGGAAGCCTATATCAATTACCGATTTAATACACCTTTGGTAGTGTCTCTGACCCGCTTCAAAGATGAGAAGCTAAGGCTCTTCATGCAACAGCATCGGCCAACCTATGATTGGTTAAGAAAACATACCAGTGAAGAAGATATTCGCTATTATATCAACGAGCAATTGAAGATCTTTTCAAAAAATAATGGGAAGTAATTCTCTACTCATAGCGTAACGCTACGATCGGGTTCAATCTTGCAGCTTTCATCGCAGGATAGATACCTGCGATAAGTCCTACGACTGAACAGATCACCACACCTACGATCACCCATGCCCAAGGCACAACAAAACCTGTTTTTAGTATCAGACCAAAAATATTACCAACCAGCACTCCCAGGATGATCCCAAAGATTGCTCCTAATAAACTGATGATCATACTTTCAAACAAAAACTGTTGACGTACATTTTTGCTTTTGCCTCCTATCGCTTTGATCAATCCCACTTCTTTGGTTCGTTCATTCACTGCTACCAACATGATATTCATCAACCCAATAGCAGCACCGATCAAAGTGATCAGACCAATTGCCCCGGCTGAACCTGTAATGCTACTTAAGAAACTAATGAACATTTCAGCAAACTTATCGCTCTTCTCGATCACGAAATTATCTTCATCCAAGGGCTTCAATCTTCTTACAGATCTGAAAACAGAAGTTGCCACTCCGGTTGATGGTTCTAATTCATTCACATTGCTGACCATCACTCCCACCAAATAAGACCTGCTGGCATTCTGAAAATTGCGCACATTATTATAAGTTGTTACTACTACATCATCTTGTCTCAACATAGCACTAGACCCCTTACTTTTCAATAAACCGATGACTCGATAAGGCAGACCTCCTATTCTAATGATCTTATCAATAGATTTATCAGGTCTGTCACCAAATAAGGTCTTCGCTACATTACTACCGATTAAACAAACATTTCGTCCGCTCTGCTGATCGAGATCATTCAGATTACGCCCCATTTCAATCACATAACCGGTAACCTGTAAATAATTTTCATCCCCACCCCATACGACAATTTGTGGATTGGTTTTTTTGTCTTTGTAATTCACTTCTTGTCCACCCGGACCTCTTCGGTAGATACTTACTTTTGCTGAAGGAAAATTGAAATTTTGTTTGAAGTATTCCGCTTCTTCTTTTAGAATTGGTTTATCGAGATTTGATTTTTTTTCTTTCCTCCCTCTAGTAGTTTTCTTTACATCTGAATTATTACCACCGAATCTAACTCGCGAATCTTTAAAGCGAATATTGAATGCATTAGCTCCCATGGAGGAAAAGCTTTCCTTCAAACTTTGATTCATCGCTTCAATAGCGGTGATGATACCAATAAGTGCCATGATACCAAAAGCAATAATTGCTACAGTAATACCCGTGCGCAACTTATTGCTGCGAACTGTTCGCCAAGCCAATGATAAGGAATCGAAAATGGTCATACCCTTCATACTGTAACTATCTTCCTATAAAGATAGTTGAGAAATGACTATGCAGGGTTTTACCTGTAAAAAAAGTGAAGAACGGTTAGAAATAGAAACCATTCAGAATGATGGATGGGAAAATACCTAACAGTATCACAAGCGCAGCCAGTAATACTACGGCTATCTTGAACCCACCAGATATAGGAGCTGTAGCAGCTTCCCCTTCTTTGAAATACATTGCCTGAATGACTCTGAAATAATAGTATACACTCACCGCTGCGAAGAAAAGTGCTACTATTACCAACCAAAGCGAGCCACCTTCTTTGATCACAGAAGCCAGCATATAGTACTTAGCAAAGAAACCTGCCGTTAGTGGTATACCTGCCAGAGATAAAAGAAATACAGTGGTTGTAAATGCTAGTACAGGGTTTCTTTTCGCCAGACCATTAAACCCATCAAAAGTGTAATCATTCATTTTGATGAGAACAGCAAAAATGCCGATGGTAGCCAGGCTGTAAGCAACACTGTATAAAAGGATACCTTCTTTGGCCAGATCATTACTACTGAACAATGCAAACAACATGAAACCTGCTTGTGCAATGCTTGAATAAGCCAGCATTCTTTTAACACTTTGCTGAAATACAGCGGTGATATTTCCAACCAATAAAGTAAGTATGATAACGATCGAAAGTATGATCTTCCACGTTGGCCCTAATGCATCCGCTTGATTTTGGAATAATCGAATGAATGCAACAAATCCGGCAGCCTTTACAATGGTAGCCATAAAAGATGTGAATACACTTGGTGCACCATCATACACATCCGGTGTCCAGAAGTGAAAAGGAGCTGCTGAAACTTTAAATGACATTGCAACAAACAAAAGTATCAGGCCTCCCACATGCAGGAAAGACGGATTGATCATTCCCGTACTAGGAACAATGGGTAATGCATTCAAAGTAAAAGATCCTGTTGCTCCATAGAAGAAAGCGATTCCCATCAACATGATGCCGGTAGTAAATGAGCCCATCAGGAAATATTTCAAGGCAGCTTCATTACTTTTTAAGTTTCGTTTATCTGAACCGGTAAGGATATAAAGAGGAATAGAAAGAATTTCAATACCCAGAAACAGCATCAGCATGCCATTGAATCCTGAAAGGATACTCAACCCGCATAATACAAAGAAAATCAGTGCAAAATATTCAGCTACGTTGATGCCTGCTTTCTCAATATCAGAACCACTGAGTAATACATAAATAAAAGTGGCTGCAAATGCGAGGGTATTGAAATACAAGCCGAATTTCTCAAAACTCAATAACCCACGGGTATTGATCTCAAATTTGAAGATCGCATAAGTATCCATCACATTAAAAGCGATCAACAACAATAATCCAATTGCTGCGATGTATTTCAATACAGATTTGTTATTTGTCAGGATGCCACTAAACATCATGACAACTCCCAGTAATGCTGATAATATTATTGCGTTCATAGTTCCAAATCCCCTGCGGGAATTTTGGGTAAAGATGTTTTCACATCTTTACTTTATTGTGATTAATCAAATAATTATAAAAATCAATGACCCATTATTTCCCTGCCATGGTTGCTCCTACCGTATCTTTTGTAAGATCAATCATAGGCTGAGGATATACCCCCAATACGATCACAAGTATTACCAATATCACCAATGTGATTTTGATATTACCGGAAATATCTGTTGCATTGGAAGTAACAGCTGTCGTATTCCCATAAAATACTTTCTGCACCATATTTAGAGTATACACTGCTGCCAAAATAATACTGATACCTGCCACCGCAGTAATCCAAATATTGTAATGAAACAATCCATTGAACATCAAAAACTCCCCAATGAATGCATTGGTCAATGGCAAAGCAATATTGGCGAATGCCATCACCACTAACAATATAGCAAGTGATGGAGCTTTTTGTGCTAATCCACCCAACTCACTGAATTTTCTTGTCCCTAATTGTTGTTCAATGGCATCTGCAACGATCCAAAGTCCGATTACGTTGATACCGTGATTGAACATTTGTATCATCACCCCTTCCAGACCTACTCTGCTACCTGTGAAAAGTGTTGCACTCATCAACCCGATGTGAGCAATAGATGAGTAGGCAATCAATCGCTTAATATCATCTTGTCTGATAGCAATCAAAGAAGCATAGAGCATCCCGATGACTGAAAGTACTATGATCCATTGTGCAAATTGCTCAGATGCTGAAGGGAAGAATGGCAATAACCATTTGATCACCGCAAATATCCCCATCTTCACCATGATCCCACTCAATACCATGGTTGTAGCAGTAGGCGATTGTTCATATGCATCAGGCTGCCAAGTATGGAATGGGAAGATTGGCATTTTAATGGCGAATGCAATGAAAAAAAGCCAGAAAACAAATGACTGTTTTTCAGGAGCCAGTTGTACAGTGTAAAAAGACTGCCATGCAAAAGAATGATCTGCTGTTTGGAAATACATATATAGTATCCCTGCCAACATCATCAATGATCCAATGAATGTATAAATGAAGAATTTAAACGTAACTGCGATTCTTTTTTCGCCTCCCCACAATGAGCATAGGAAGTATACCGGTATCAATGCCAGCTCCCAGAAGAAGTAAAACAATAATGCGTCATTGGCAACAAATACACCCATCAATCCGGCTTGTGTCAATAACATCAATGCATAAAAAGAACCTGTATTCTTGTATTGGTTTTTATAAGTAGCCAGAAAAATCAAGGGGAAAGAAATGGCAGTTAATAATACCAACATTTTGGACATACCATCCATAGACATAGTGAATCGACTACCTAAAGAAGGTAACCATGCACTGTCGAATGATAATTGGGCTGCCGGATAAAAATAAACTCCTGCCACCGCTACGGTCAGAGTAAGAACCGCAGACAACAATCCCCAACCTTTTGCAGCATTCTCTTCTTTGATGAAGAATGAAATGATGCCGGTAAGCAAGGGAAGTAATATCAATAGAACTGGGATCATATATTTTCTTTATCGCTAAACGCGGTTAAAACAGTTTTTTCAAAAAATTCATGATGGTAAGATCATTGAACCAGATCAGTACGAAAATCACCATCACCATCACCATCACGAGAATATAGTTGCCAACCTGTCCACTTTGTAATAACCTCAATTGTCTTGATCCATAACCCACCAGTTTACCAACACCATTTACCACTCCATCAATGACATTCTTCTCAAGAATATTTTTAAAGAACACAGATAACAGGTGTAATGGCTTCACGATAATAGTATCATATAACTCATCCACATACCATTTATTTTCCAGCACTTTTGCTACACCTGTATTCTCTTCATTTACATCGGCTGCCTTTTTGAACTTAGTCACGGCAAACAAAATCACCCCAATGATCAAAGCAGTTGAAACACCCATCATGATATACTCTTGTGAATGGGTAAGATGATGAGCATGCGCCAATTTATTTGATTCAGCGAATATCGGAGCAAGGAAATGTTCGAGGCTATGTGCATCTGATGCAAACACTTCAGGGATTCCTACAAAACCTCCGATCACCGACAATACAGCCAATACGATCAAAGGAATGGTCATTGGTGAAGGACTCTCATGCAAGTGATGCTCTTGTTCATGTGTACCTCTAAATGACCCAAGGAAAGTGAGGCTATATAAACGGAACATATAAAAAGCGGTCATCAAAGCACCACTCAATCCGATATAGTAGTAAAGAGGATTTGCGTTATATGCAGCCATCAAAATCTCATCCTTAGAAAAGAAACCTGAGAATGGAGGAATACCGGCAATGGCTAAACAAGCCAATAAAAATGTGATATGAGTGATGGGCATATGCTTCTTCAATCCACCCATTCTTCTGATATCTTGCTCATGATGCATGGCGTGAATTACAGATCCCGCACCTAAGAATAACAATGCTTTGAAAAAAGCGTGTGTCATCACATGAAATACAGCACCGGTGTAAGCACCCACACCTAAGCCTAAAAACATATATCCTAATTGGCTTACTGTTGAATAAGCCAACACTTTTTTAATATCATTTTGTTTCAATGCAATGGTAGCTGCAAAAATCGCAGTAGCCAACCCTACAATAGCTACCAATGATTGAGATACCGGTGCCATCGTATAAAGAATGTTACTACGAGCAATCATGTAAATACCGGCAGTCACCATTGTAGCAGCATGGATCAATGCGGATACCGGTGTTGGACCTGCCATCGCATCAGGAAGCCATGTATACAAAGGTATCTGAGCACTCTTACCCATAGCACCTACAAACAATAAGATCGTTATAGCAGTAATATCAAAAGAAGAAAGTTCAGATACACGAGAGAATACATCTCCATAAGTAACCGTACCCAATTTGAATAGTAACCAGAATACAGCCAATAAGAAGCCAAGATCACCAATACGGTTCATGACAAAAGCTTTCTTAGCTGCATAATTGTATTGATCATTCTTAAACCAATATCCAATCAGTAAATAAGAACAAAGACCAACACCTTCCCAACCTATGAACATGATCACATAGTTAGCACCGAGTACCAGCAACAACATTGAGAAAACAAACAGGTTGAGATAAGCAAAATATCTTCCGAAATGTTGCTCCTCTTCTTCGTGCATGTAGGCTGCTGAATAGAGATGGATCAAGAAACCAATACCTGTAATAATCAATAGGAACAAAGAAGATAATTGATCTACCTGAAAGGCAAATGGAATTTGGAAATCAGCTGCTCGAATAAAAGAAAACAGTTCAACGGTTGTTGCGCCATTTGCTTTAACATCAAAAAACACCATCAGACTCACAACAAAAGAAGCGAGCATCACGCCACAGCCAATGATACTGATCATTGATTTCGACAATGACTTCCTTCCCAACCCATTGATCAGAAATCCGATCAGTGGAAATAATGGTACCAAATAAACAAGTTTACTCATAGCCTTGCTCCCTTTCGGGACTTTTACACTTCACAATGAAGTATGATCATGAATCGGTTCTGTCTTACTCAGTAAGTATTAATTCTTCAAACGATTGAGGAAATTAATATCTACAGAGTGTATGTTACGATACATCATTACAATAATGGCCAACCCCACACTTACTTCTGCTGCTGCCACTACCATGATAAAAAATACGAATAGTTGTCCGTCAATGCCGGCTGTTGTTGCAGCATCAGTTGCCAATGCTGTACCATGATGCATTTTAGAAAAAGCAACCAGCAATAAGTTCACTGCATTCAGCATTAATTCAATACACATAAAAACGATGATCGCATTACGGCGTGTCAAGACCCCAATAATCCCAATGCTGAATAATGCGAGACTTAGATAGATATAGTATTGTATTGGCATAGCTTTTAGCTTATGGTCCATGGTCCATAGTCCATGGAAATGTTCTTTATTCATACCATGGACTATGGACCATGGACTAAAATTCTCTACTCTTTCTTCCCTATCACCACAGCACCTACCATCGCACTTAGAAATAATACACTGCTTATTTCGAATGGTACTACATAATTGCTGAACAGGGCTTTACCTAGATTTTTGATCAACCCGATATCTCCGGTTCCTACCAATGCCTCTTTACCTTGGAAATCTGCAGCCTGGCGCACGAGTGATACCATTACCATTAGAAAACATCCGCCAGAGATGGCTCCTGCGAGTTTCATCCAAATATGTTTATTGGGTTCAGACTCCTTATTGAGGTTCATCAACATGATCACAAAGAGAAAGAGTACCATGATTGCACCGGCATACACGATCAGATTAACGATAGCCAAGAATTGTGCATTTAGTAAAACATAATGACCTGAGATTGCAAAAAACACCGCGATCAGCCATAATACACTGTGTACCGGGTTTCTGCTTACCAGTACCATAATAGCTGAGAAAACAGCCAGTGCCGACAAAAAGAAAAACATTATCTGTGTTATACTCATTGGTGTTTTAATTAGGCATTTATAATAAGTTGCAACTAAGCAACAGATTATCCTTTATTACAATCCTTTTGCCTTAGCATATGCTTCAGCTTCTGTTTTTGGATTGGGTATCAACAACTCTTCTTTTCCGTAAATAAATCCTTTTCTGGTATAATTCGCCGGAGCAAATGTTTCGCTCAGGTAAATCGCATCTTTTGGACAAGCTTCCTCACATAACCCACAGAAGATGCAACGCAACATATTGATCTCATATTTGGCTGCATATTTTTCTTCACGATATAGATGTTCTTCATTAGGCAATCTCTCTGCAGCTTCCATAGTGATCGCTTCTGCCGGACAAGCAACAGCACATAATCCACATGCAGTGCAACGTTCACGTCCTTCTTCATCTCTATTCAATACATGCAATCCTCTAAAGACAGGACTAAATGGACGCTTCTGCTCCGGGTAACGAATGGTGGGTTGCTTCTTGAAGATATGACTGAATGTGATCGCCATACCCTTCAGAATTGCCGGTATATACAGTCGCTCCATGAAGCTCATTGGCTTCCGACTCACTTCTTGTCCTCTGTTTGTTAATGCCTGCATATGTTCTATCCCTGAGGGATGTTTAATGTTTGCAAAAATATTTTTCTAACCTATTGATGCCAAGTTTATCATGTGAATAGTCAATTGTGAATGGTCAATGATTTGATCCTCTTTATTCACCATTCACCATTCACATCATGCCCCTGCTTTCCACAAGATCAACGCGCCTGTGATCAACATATTTGCTAATGCCAGTGGGATCATTGTTTTCCACCCAAGGTTCATCAGCTGATCATAACGGAAACGCGGGATCGTCCAGCGAATCCACATGAATATGAAAATGAAAATCACGATCTTGGTCAGTAATGCTCCTACACCCAATAATGCTGCGATGTTTGGGGCCAATGTTGATTCATCCAAGAATGGAATATCATAACCACCAAAATACAAACAAGCCATAACTGCGCTGCTCATGATCATGTTCACATATTCTGCGAACAGATAAAAGCCCAGCTTCATGGATGAATATTCCTGATGATATCCAAAGTTCAACTCATTTTCTGCTTCGGGTAAATCGAAAGGTGTACGATTACACTCTGCCAATGCACAGATAAAGAAAATAAAAAAGCCTAGTGGTTGGTATGCAATATTCCACAGACTACCATCCGCCATCTGTTCTCCTACAATACTTTTCAAACTCAATGAGCCGGATAGCATCAACACTGCGATCAATGAGAGTCCCATCGCCAATTCGTAACTGATGGCCTGAGAAGCTCCACGTAGAGCTGCCATCAAAGAAAATTTATTATTCGATGCCCAGCCTCCGATCATGATTCCGTAAACACCCATGCTTACTACACCGAACACGTACAAGATTCCGATATTGATATCAGCGATCTGTAATTCAATTTTTCTGTCAAACAGTTCAACATGACTACTCCAAGGAATAACAGCACAGGTCATCAGTGCTGCGGTCATAGCTAAACCCGGACCTAAAATAAATAGTACTTTATTAGAAGTATTTGGAATGATCTCTTCTTTCATGATCAGTTTCAATCCATCCGCAAATGGTTGAAACAAACCAAATGGACCTGCGCGGTTCGGACCGGGTCTGTCTTGCAATACAGCTGCTACTTTTCTTTCAGCAAAAGTGGTATACAAGGCAATGCCTAAACTACCAAACACAATGACTGCGATCAGTACTAGTTTTTCTATCAATAATGCCCAATCAAAAGCAAGTAGTGTCATGGTATAGAATTCAATTAGTCTTTGTTCTGATTAAATACTTTGGAATGAGCCGGTCCATCGATCAGACTCAATTGTACTTCCGGTTTATTCACTTCACTTACTGAATGAATATCCATCAGCAATTTTGGCTTGCGTCCATCATTGACTGCCTCAAAGGTTTCAGTAGGCTTATGCGTGCCCACTTTACCGGCATAATGTCCTTGAGAGATCACAGAATGTCTATTGATCAAACGTGGACCTTCGATCACCCAATCACTTGTTTTTTTCTTCTCGAAGCGACAAGTATTACAGATCCATCCCGGTTTACCATCAGGAGTATCTTCTACTTCACCCCATTCATCTTTTCGTGCTGTAACACGGAACACTTCATCACCTCTATTCCAAAGTGTCACTCGACCGCTACAAGTAGGACAATCGCGATGAGCATCCATTGGTTTCAGGAACCATACGCGATTTTTAAAACGGAATGTTTTATCTGTAAGAGCACCCACCGGACAAACATCGATGACATTCCCAATGAAATCATTTTCTAAACTCTTTTCAATGAATGTAGCGATCTCGGCATGGTCTCCACGATCCAATACACCGTGTTCACGTTTTTTAGTAAGTTGATCAGCTGTGAATACACAACGGTAGCAGAGAATGCAACGCGTCATGTGCAACTGTATGTATGGACCAATATCGTGTTTCTTAAAGGTTCTTCTTTGAAATTCGTAACGTGTACCTTCTTTACCATGCTCATAGCTGAGATCTTGCAAATGACATTCGCCTGCCTGATCACAAATAGGACAATCCAAAGGATGATTCAGCAAAAGAAACTCAACCACGCCGGCTCTTGCGTCCAATACTTTTTCACTGGTGATATTTTTTACTTCCATACCATCCATGACTGTGGTACGACAAGAAGCCACCAACTTCGGCATCGGTCTTGGATCTTTTTCAGACCCTTTACTCACTTCCACCAAACAGGTACGACATTTACCACCACTACCTTCGAGCTTGCTGTAATAACACATAGCCGGAGGTGCTACATCACCGCCGATCTTACGCGCAGCATTCAAAATCGTAGTTCCTGCTGGAACTTCAATAGTAATGTTGTCGATCGTTACTTTAAACAATTGTTGTTCAGACATATGATTCATTTTCGGCTACCGAAGCAGCTACAACTGTTAATTCATCTATACTCCAGCCGGCACATGTATGGGATCAGCATAATGTGCAAGACCATAATTTCTTTTTTGTGATTCTTCAGGATTCAACACATGCCATTCAAATTCATCTCTGAAATGTCTGATAGCTGCTGCTACAGGCCATGCTGCTGCATCACCTAAAGGACAAATCGTATTTCCTTCGATCTTACGTTGGATATCCCACAACAGATCGATATCACTCATCTTTCCATTTCCGTATTCAATGTTCTTCAAAATCTTTTCCATCCATCCTGTTCCTTCTCTACAAGGTGAACACTGACCACAACTTTCATGTCTGTAGAAACGTGCTAATGATAATGTATGACGAACTACACACTGGTCTTCATCCAAAACGATGAATCCGCCGGAACCCATCATAGAACCGCTGGCAAAACCACCGTCAGCCAAACTTTCATAGTTCATGTAACGTGTTTCGCCCTTGGCTGTTTTCAATAATAGATTAGCAGGAAGAATAGGTACAGATGAACCACCGGGAATACAAGCTTTTAACCTTTTGCCGTTGGCAATACCACCACAATATTCATCGCTGTAAATAAATTCTTCTACAGAGATGGTCATATCAATTTCATACACACCGGGCTTGTTGATATTACCGCAAGCGCTGATCAGCTTGGTTCCTGTTGATCTACCTACTCCGATCTTTGCATACTCATCACCACCCATATTAATGATTGGAACAACGGCAGCTAATGTCTCTACATTGTTCACCACGGTAGGTCTATCCCATACTCCTTTAACAGCGGGGAATGGGGGTTTGATTCTTGGATTACCGCGTTTACCTTCCAATGATTCGATCAATGCAGTTTCTTCTCCGCAGATATAGGCACCTGCTCCTCTTTGTACATGGATATTACAATCAAATCCACTACCTAAAATATTTTTACCTAGAAACCCATTGTTCTTTGCTTCTGTAATGGCTTGTTCAAGAATATCAACGATCCATGCATATTCACCACGGATATAGATGTACGTATCATTGCTCCCCAATGCAAAAGATGAAACGATCAGACCTTCAATTAATAAGTGAGGAATGAACTCCATCAAATATCTGTCTTTGAAAGTCCCCGGCTCACTTTCATCTGCATTACATACCAAGTGTCTTGGTACACCTTCAGGTTTTGCAATAAAGCTCCATTTCATTCCGGCAGGGAAACCCGCACCACCGCGACCACGCAGACCGCTTTTCTTTACCTCTTCTACGATAGCTTCGGGGCTCATTTCTTTGAGTGCTTTCTCAACACTTCTATACCCACCTTCTCTTCGATATACATCGAAGTAGCGGATACCTTCTACATGTGCCTTTTCCAGTAATAATTTTTTACTCATATCCTCACATCCCTTTCGGGAATTTTAAATGATATTCAACTACTGTTTTTTCAATTCATATTTAGCAGCCAGATCTCCTGTAATTCTATTGCCACTCATATCCAGCTGAATCAATTTCCCTTCTGCAACAAAATATTGATTAGGTCCTTCTTTGATACTTCCCAGATTGATGGTGAAGCCATTGACCCAAGTCCACTTACCCGATGCAGTAAAACTATTTTCTTTCTTACCCAGGTATTTGATCACTCTAGAGTAAGTAGAATCAGTTTTTAATTCAATCATTGTTTCCATTCCTTCACAATCTGCACAAGGCAATACACCTTTATAGATTCCTGCAACATCAAGCGAATTTTGTGCTGTGGCGCCATCAACAACTTGCATCATTTCTGAAGAATCTACCTCATAAGTTGTATCACTAACCACTACCTGTGTAGTGGTTGGCTTTTCCTCACAAGCGGTGAAGAATAATGATACAAGTAATATGTAGCCTAGACCTTTCATACCTATTAATTCAAACTCGCTGCTGTTTTTCTACATTCTTCAATGATGGCATCTACTTTCTCTTTGGTCAAATGCTCACGATAGTGTTTACCCAGTTGCATCATTGGAGCATATCCGCAAGCACCTAAGCATTCTACTGTTTTTAGTGTGAACATACCATCGGCTGTTGTTTCTCCCGGCTTGATACCAAGCTTCTCGCCGATATAAGCAATGATATCATCACTGCCTCTCAACATGCAAGGACCTGTCTGACATACTTCAAACATATATTTACCAACAGGCTTGAGGTTATACATACTATAAAAAGTTGCCACCTCATATACTTCTATGGGAGTGATCTGTAACAGTTCTGCTACATAATCCATTGTTTCAGTACTTAACCAACCCCCAAAACTATCTTGTGCCAAATGCAAAACCGGAAGCAATGCACTTTTCTGCTTGCCATCCGGATAACGCGCTACCAAGCGCTTGAATTCGGTCATTTGTTCTTCTGAAAATTTCACCATACAATTCAAATTATTATGCGTCGAGTTCTCCTGCGATCAGGTTCAAACTACTCATGGTTACAATAGCATCACTTAACATACCACCTTGAATCAATTCAGGATATGCCTGATAATAAATAAAACAAGGTCTTCTAAAATGCAGACGGAATGGTGTTCTTCCTCCATCACTGATCAAATAAAATCCTAACTCACCATTACCACCTTCTACTGCATGGTATACTTCACCCTTTGGCATATCCACCTCACCCATGATGATCTTGAAATGCCAGATCAGTGCTTCCATTTTGGTGTATACATCTTCTTTCTTAGGCAGATAATATTCAGGAACATTGGCATGATACACTTCTGCATCTGCACCTTTGAATCCCTGTATCTTACGATAGGCTTGTTCAATGATGCTTAAGCTCTGCCACATTTCCGCATTACGAACCAGGAATCTATCGTAATTGTCGCCTGTTTTTCCAACAGGAACTGTAAAATCAAAGTCTTCATAACTGCTATATGGACTATGTACACGAACATCATAATCCACACCGGCAGCACGCAGGTTAGGCCCTGTAAAGCCATAGTTCAATGCTCTTTCGGCACTGATACCACCTGTACCTTGCGTACGATCCATGAAGATGCGATTACGTGCAAAGAGGTTTTCAAACTCTTTCAGCACTTTCGGATATTCATTTAAGAATTTCTCGAGTTTCGTAAACGCTGTATTTGAGAAATTCCTTTCAAAACCGCCAATACGCCCAATATTAGTAGTAAGGCGGGACCCACATACTTCTTCATATATTTCATAGATTAATTCACGGTATTGCATCACATACAAGAAACCGGTATAAGCTCCTGTATCAACCCCAACAATAGAGTTACAGATCAGGTGATCAGAAATACGAGCCAATTCCATGATGATCACACGCAGGTAATCAACACGTTTAGGCGTTTGAACACCCAATAATTTTTCACAAGTCAGGTGCCATCCCATGTTATTGATCGGACTGCTACAATAGTTGAGTCGATCAGTGATAGGAGTGATCTGATATAATGGTCTACGTTCAGCCAGTTTTTCAAATGCACGATGAATATATCCAACTGTTTGCTCAGTTGATACGACTCTCTCACCATCCAGTTCCATAATATTTTGGAATACGCCATGCGTCGCAGGGTGTGTAGGTCCTACGTTTAACGTGGTGGTTTCCTTTTCAATGGAGCCTTCCGGTAATTTGATATTCTGTTGTTGTTGCGCTAACATGGTTACTATGTTGATTAACCTTTCGGCTAAATAATTCGTTATGATGAGTGAGTAGTGAATAGTCAGTAGTGAATAAAAAAACAACATTCACTACTGACTATTCACTATTCACTTATTATCCTCTTCCAAACATTTCATCATCCTTATCGATCCTGGTCTGGTCTTCCAGTGGATACTCTTTCCTTAATGGGAAATAATCCATCTCATCCACATTCAAAATGCGTTTAAGATTGGGGTGACCGACAAAATTCACACCATAGAAATCATAGGTTTCACGTTCCATCCAGTTCGCACTGGAGAAGAGTTGTGAAGCAGTAAAAACATCCGGTGTTTCAACTGAAGTGAATACCTTAAATCGAATGCGTACATTTTCAACCAGATTGTGCAAATGATACACGACTGCTAATTCTCTTCCTGCATCATCCGGATAATTCACTGCACATAAATCTGTCAGGAAGCGAAATTGAAGCGTCTCGTCATCAAATAGAAACTGCATCACTTTCAGGTTGTGATCTTTTGGTGCTTCAAAACTCAGCATACCATAGGTTTCCTCAAAATTGTACACCTGATCACCAAACTTCTCTTTTAGTTTTTCCTGTATGTATGAATTCGTTAAGGCCATTTTTATGTTTTTGTACATAGTCCATGGTCCAAGGTCCATGGTCGATAGTTAATTATTGAATTCCATAACTGTTCAGCAGTGCTTTATAATGCTCGCTGTTTCTTCTTCTGATGCTTTCTTGTCCAACCAAGTCTTGGATCTTCATAAATCCATCCAGAATAGCTTCCGGACGAGGGGGGCAACCCGGAACATATACATCTACCGGTATTACCTGATCGATTCCCTGCAAAACACTGTACGTATCAAAAATACCACCGCTGGACGCACAGGCTCCTACCGCAATTACCCAGCGCGGCTCGGCCATTTGCAAGTATACCTGACGCAGAACGGGACCCATTTTTTTAGCGATCGTACCCATGACCATCAATAGATCACACTGACGCGGAGAGAACCCTACACGCTCAGAACCAAAACGGGCCAGATCGTAGTGAGAGCCCATGGTTGCCATGAATTCAATGCCGCAACAAGAAGTAGCAAAAGGTAGCGGCCAGATTGAGTTTTTTCGGGCTAGTCCAACAACATCACTCAATTTTGTGGTAAAGAAACCTTCCCCAGAATAACCCTGCGGCGCTTCAACAGTAGCAATAGCATCAGCGGTATTGGCAGGTATGGGGTTGATATTAAATCTAACGGGGCGTGCCATAGTCTTTCGGTTATTTATAATGGTTGTTTATATAACCATTAAAGCTTTGTCTTGTTGTCAAAAAGCCGTGAATCTTATCACAGTCGGTTTAATCTTCCCATTTCAGGGCTCCTTTCTTCACGATATAGATAAATCCAATCAAGAAGAAGGATACAAACATCAGAACAGCCAAAAATCCATCCCAGCCCAATTCTCTGAAATTAACGGCATAGGGATAGAAGAATATCACTTCCACATCAAATAATACGAAAAGGATCGCCACCAGAAAGTACTTGATGGCCATGGGTTGACGAGCATCTCCATGACTTTCAATACCGCTGGCAAAGGTTTCGAGTTTATCGGCTGTTTTACGCTTTGGACCCACCCATTGTGATACAGCGATCATCGTAGCCACAAAACCTGCCGCAAAAATCAATTGAATTCCTATCGGTAAATAACCAGACGCGTTGCTGGTTGCTGATGCATCTAACAGTTGGATAAGCCAGTTCATGTTAAAACATTAATGTCCGGCAAAAATAAGCCTGTGAAGGCATATAAAAAGAAAAACTCCCCCGTAATTGGAGGAGTTTTTACCGAAATATTTAGAAACTTAACTTCCTGACCCACCCGAGGATGTTCCGGAAGAGGATTTATTGCCAGAACCCTGTTTTTCGCGAGCTTTTATTCCATCCGCAATAGCTGCTTTTGTTTCGCTTGCGAATTTATTTTCCTCACCTGCTTCAGGATATAATGCCAACATTTTTTCAGTTACAGCCAATCCTTTATCTAATTCTTTTGCTTTATCAACGTAAAACTTTAACCTGTAATACAAGTTCAGAAACACTACTTTTTTGTTCTTTTCCTTATCTCGCATGTAAAAAGAATCGATATAATCCAACACCTCTATAGCTGCACCGGTTGTTGTATCTGGGTCTGAAGCCAGAGCCGCTCTTTTCAAGAAAGAATAAGGCTGTGGTTTATCAGGAAAAGCAGCCAAGTATTTTTTACCCAATTCAATGGTAAGAGGATAATCTTTCCCATTTAAAGCTGTATTTGTGAACTGGTAGTACTCATATTCACCCATGCTGCCACCTTTCAATTCCAACTGTTTTTGTAACCAACCTAATTGCTCACGATACATACCTGCTTTACCATAGATTTCAGCAGCTTTACCCATGTAAGCAATCTTGCTGTTTTTCAATGTATCCAGTGTCATCGCTTTTTCAATATAAGCTACTGCTTGCGCTTCGCTTCCTTTGAAACGTGAATAGATCTTAGTGGCTAATTCACACTGAGAAGTGGTGATGGCAGCAGGATCTGCGGTTGCAAAGAATTTCTCGATAGATTCCTTAGCTCTTACCGAATCATTGGTACGATCGTAGTTATATGCGTATACCACATTCAACTCAGGCAGATTAGCGATTCCGCCTACTTCCGCTTCGATCTGCTTTGCTTTTTCCAAACTCTCATTATACTTACCTGCACGGAACAAGTAGTCGGCTACGAACAAATCTGTTTTAGGATCTTTATCTGCATTCGCTACATATTTGTCCAGATACTCTTTTGCTCTTGGTACATCTTTATCTGCATAATAGTTATACAGTGTATAGTATACAGGAGGATAAGTAGGATCAGTAGCAATCGCATCATTATAGAATTGTTCAAACAGTTCTTTATTATTCTGACTCTGATAGATTTTACCGATACGGAATTTTGCTTTTACACTCTTAGGATCGCGTACAATGGCCTCCTGATAAGCTTTTACAGCTTCACCGCCATTCTCACCACCCAATTTCAGGTAACTGATACCCATGTTGATGTAGATATCAGGATTGGTTAAGTCCAAAGCAGCAGCCTGCTTCAGTTTTTCGATACCATAAGCAGGATCTCCTACTTTACTTCCACCATCTGCATTAGCTCTACCAATAGCATTTAAAATGCCCGGATTGGCCTTACCCTTATTTCTACCGCGTGTTTCAGTGGTAGCAGTAACAGCCTGTTCAAACTTTTGCTTTGCTGAATTGATATCGCCACCTTCGAGGATTTCAAGGTGACCCATACCCACCAATAACCAGGCATCGCTGCCAACATCCTGTAAACCTTGCTGATACACAGCTTTGGCAGCACTGATCATATCCTTGGTCAATGCACCGGCCTCACCTGCGATCAGGGACTGACCGTACCAGTAGATCGTTTGAGGATCTTTCGGATTGGCATCATATGCCTTTTTCAAGGTTTCACGGGCGCTTTTGAATTTCTCGTAGTTGAGGAATTTGATTCCGTCAGCCACCTGCGCCATCAAGCACTGTACAGCAAGCAACGCTGTCACGATCAAAGAAACGGTCTTCTTCATTTGTCGGTTTTTATAGTTGTATGTTAATCTGCGTCTTTTATGCTTCCGGAGCGTTTACCGAAACCCATTTTAGCGGGAACGAGAAAAGCTCTTCGGAATATCAACTGTCCTCTTTCCATACTCATGAAATTCATAAAGCCTGTTCCGAGTCCTGTTGCGTTTTCTTTCAATATATAATACAATGGCCGTGCCAAAGGATATTGTCCGTATGAAATGGTTGCCTGTGAGGGCTTTGCGAATATATCTTTTTCCTCACATTTAACACATTCTACCAATCCCAAGCGAATTTTCTTCAAATACGCTAATTGTACCGGATCATAACTATCTGCAATCCAACTGATCCCCACAAAGCCTACCACATCTTTCCTTCCTGCCACAATATCCAATACATGTCTGCTATTATTTGCTGCCACTACATTCGCTCCAAAACTTGCACCTTTCAGTACAGAATCTTTTAAATAGCGAACAGTACTGGTAGCTTTATTTCCATCCATGACGGCTGTTATCTTATCCTTACCGCTGAGGATGTTTTTTAATTTGCTTAGGGTAAAAACACTATCAGGTGATTGATTATTAACGATTACTGCAACAGCATCGTAAGCCAGTACACCATATAGTGGTGAATAAGACAACTGATTCTCAAAGAACGATGCCTCCGTTTTTGTTAATCCACGCGCTACAATGACCATTCGCGTACTATCATTTTGCAGATCCCTGAAACAATCGGATTCCGGTTTATAGGAAACGATGATGTTTGTTTCGGGGAAAGAGGATTTATGTACCCTCAACTGCTCCTCAATGACCGGTTTAAAACTCTCATCCACACTGATTCTTATCGATCCTTTCGTAGGTGTATCTGTTGCAACAGCGGCATCTTGCTTGTCGGCACAACCTATGAACAGAATCAAAACAAATAACGCGATGGTTTTAAAGATGTTTCTGGTCATATTAATAATCCCTCTTGATCCCTCTATACAATCTGAATCCACCATATAATACAAATACAGTCCCCATTAAATAACGGAACGTCGGATCGATCATCAATAATTGTTCGATCTTCAACTTCTCCGCCAATAATAAAAGAACCGCTGTTCCGAGTATAATCACCGCCATAGAAAGGTCATAGATCATTCTCATGATCTTGTAACTTTTCTGTTGCCTTTCTCTGAAATCCGTTGCCATACTGTTCGTTTTATACCCGAGGGTGGGCAATTTAGTTAATAATTTTATTTGTTTGTCGAAATCAAGGTGTCATTTTCTAGTAAAATAGTACCGAATTAATATTTAGATGCCTGATTGATTTCTTTCCATACGGTCATATGTTAAAGAGCTAATAAGTGAGTTGATAGTGGAAAGTTGACAGTTGACAGTAAGCCAATGGCTTATAGGTAATGGCTTATGGATATTTTCTTTCCGTCACCTGTCAACTATTCACCATATGGCCATTTGCCATCTCCTATTTGCTATACCCTTTTCGCCATCCATCTGCTATCTTTGCGAGCATGAAAGTATTGATGGTCTGCCTGGGGAATATTTGCCGTAGCCCATTGGCAGAAGGCATTCTTCAACAAAAAGCCAGGGAAGCAGGATTGGCATGGAAAATAGATAGTGCCGGAACCGGGAACTATCATATTGGTGAGCCGCCACATCATCTTTCGCAGAAAGTAGCTCGTTTAAATGGTATTGACATAGGTCATCAACGTTGTCGACAGTTTCATCCGAATGATATGGATCAATTTGATTTGATCTATGTTATGGATCACGACAATTATCAGGATGTCAAAAGAATGAGTGGCGAGAAATGGAATGAATCGAAAACCAGATTAATACTTAACGAGATCAATAATAGCAATGACTCAGTTCCAGACCCATGGTATGGTACTGAGAAAGACTATCATCATGTATTTGCATTGTTAGCAACAGCATGCGAAAATATTATTCAGAAATACAATCAGTCTAACAAATAATTAAAGATGAGCAAACCGGGATTACCGCAAGGAACCAGAGATTTTAGCGCAGCAGTTGTACGTAAGCGGAACTATATCTTTCAAACCATTAAGAACATTTTTGAACTCTATGGTTTTCAGCCATTGGAAACACCTGCCATGGAGAACCTTGAAACACTCATGGGAAAATATGGTGAAGAAGGTGATAAACTGATCTTTAAAATTTTGAATAATGGTCTCGATAATCCTGCAAAGCAGGAACAGGTGATTGCTGATTTCCAAAAAGTATTAGCAGGTAAAAACACAAAAGGAATTACTGAACGTGCATTAAGATATGATCTTACCATTCCTTTTGCACGCTATGTGGCCATGAATTATGGACAACTCACCATGCCTTTTAAACGCTACCAAATACAGCCTGTATGGCGTGCAGATAGACCACAAAAAGGACGTTACCGTGAATTTTATCAGTGCGATGCAGATGTGGTAGGCAGTAACAGTTTATTAAATGAAGTAGAGCTTGCTAATATTTACGCTACTGTTTTTGAAAAACTAGGCATTCCTGTTGAAATCAGGATCAACAGCCGTAAAATATTAGCAGCACTGGCTGAAGTATGTGGCGGAGCAGATAAAATGCTCGATATCACTGTGGCAATTGATAAGCTGGATAAGATCGGTATAGAAAAAGTAAAGGAAGAATTGACACAGCGTGGACTCAACAATGATCAGATCAGTATTATTGAAAAATATCTTTCCATCACTGGTACGAGTGATGAAAAAATCACACAACTTGAGTCATTGATCGGCAACAATGAAATCGGACAAAAAGGAATCTCAGAGATCAAACATGTTCTTGCGAACTGTCAATTGTCAACTAACAAAGTGCAACTTATCCCCGACTTCACACTTGCCCGCGGACTCAACTACTACACAGGTATCATCTTTGAAGTAAAAGCATTAAATGTTCAAATGGGAAGTATTGGAGGCGGTGGTAGATATGATGATCTGACAGGATTATTCGGTGTTCCAAATGTACCGGGAGTAGGTATCAGCTTTGGTGTAGATCGTATTTATGATGTGATGGAAGAGTTACAATTATTTCCCGATACTGTTCAAGCAGGTTCAAAAATTTTATTCTTCAATCTAGGAGAAGCAGAAAGTAAAAATGCGTTTACATTATTACAAAAATTAAGATCTGCAGGTATCTCCGGAGAGCTGTTTCATGAACAAAGCAAATTTGACAAGCAATTCAAATACGCAGAGAAAAAAAATATCCCTTTCGCTATCATCATCGGTTCAAAAGAAATGGAGAATGGCACCTGTGTGGTGAAAGATTTGGAGAAGGGAACACAGGAAGAGATGGCGCAGGCAGAGTTGGTCAGCTACTTTACAGTTAGTCGATAGTCCATGGCCCATAGTCCATAGTCCATGGTGAAAACATGGACAACTATTGTGGTTAAATATTCATTATAGACCATGGACCATCGACTATGGACCATAAGCTACCCCCCATTCTGGCATAATATTCGCAGTTCTTAGCGGAAATAGCCGTTATGAAACAGTTTTTCTTGATATTATTTTTTGCTTCACTTCTTATCAGCTGTGGTAGAAAATCTGTTCCACAAAAAACAAATAACGTCAAAGTACATTCTGGTCCTAGCGTTAAGCCCACAGAGAATGATAAATCAATAACTGAGCCTGCTTTGATCAAGAAATCGAAAGTCGAAAAAGAGGAAGTAACTGAGACCAAGATCGAAAAAAAGGAAGCATTACTCCCTATGATCGTTATTGATGGTATGGGTAATGTGATCACACCCAAAGAAAAACTTCCGGAAGAAATTGCGGCAAAAGCGGATTACCGTGTGTTAAGCAGGGCATTTACACCCAATCAAAGAACCAATCTTATTTATCGTTATAAAATTGTTCCTCCACGCATTTTGTTTGTACCGGAGAACTACATTAAAACTACTGCGAGGGGAAAATATGTTGTATATCGTAAAAAATTCTGGTATTGGCAGAAGGAGGATGGGTTGTTCTATCTTGATGAAACCTATTATAACTAAAAAAGGGGCCAAGCCCCTTTTCATCATTGTATGTGGTTATTTATTTAGATATCCATCTGTTGGTTCGATTGATAAACATAGCATGATATCTATCAATTGCAATGCCATCAGATCTTGTTCCTTCTAAAGCATATCCTCCGGCATTGATACTCACGCCGATTACTTTTTTATTCGCATCTCTTTTAAACTGTGCACTACCATCATAAGCAGTAATGGAAAAAAGGTCATCCCCTATTTTTACCAAAGCAGAATTACCAATACTTGATCCCATCACCAAGCCTGATCCCTCTACAGAAACTGTTACTTCTGCAACAATACTCCCTTCAGGAAATTTGTACTTGCCTACAAAATCTTGTAAAGTGCTGTCTTTATCTTGTGCATGTACGAATGCAACAGCGCCTAGCATTAGGCAGATCATCATAAGTTTTTTCATGTGTATTCAGGTTTTAGTTTTTATGATACGTTTCTCAAAACGAAAAGTTACAGAAAATAGATGTCTGTAAAAAATAGCTTTTTGTTATCAAAACAATCTTAAGAAGACAATCCTTCATAGATCACCGCTGCACCTTGTCCAACCCCCACACACATGGTAGCCAACCCATACTTTGATTTCCTTCTGTTCATCTCATGTAATAAGGTAGCAGATATTCTTACGCCGCTACAGCCTAATGGATGTCCGATTGCAATAGAGCCTCCATTTACATTGACTTTTGCCGTATCCAATTCAAGATCGCGAATACAAGCCAGACTCTGAGAAGCAAATGCCTCATTCAGTTCAATCAAATCAAGATCTTTTACTTGAATACCCGCTCTGATCATCGCTTTTTGAGAAGCAGGTACCGGACCGATTCCCATGATAGCAGGATCAACACCTGCAACACCCATACCAGCGATACGAGCTATGGGTTGTAGATTAAATAGTTTGACTGCTTCTTCACTAGCCAATAACATTGCTGCTGCTCCATCATTGATGCCGGATGAATTACCTGCTGTAACTGTTCCATCTTTTGCAAATGCAGGTTTTAAAGATGCCAGTTTCTCTAAAGATGTTTGTCTAGGATGTTCATCTTGATTAAACCAAGAGATCAATCTATCATTGATCATTTCAACAGCTACGATCTCGTCATCCCACTTACCCGCTTCCAATGCAGCAAAATATTTTTGTTGAGAAGAGAGTGCAAAAGCATCTTGTTCTTCTCTGGTGATCTTCCAATCATTGGCAACATTTTCTGCCGTCTCTCCCATGCTATATGGGTGATACATGCTCGCCAACTTCTTATTGATGAAACGCCATCCGATGGTGGTATCAAAAGTTTCTATTTTTCTGCCCCAAGCGCCATCGCTTTTGGCGGTTACAAAAGGAGCTCGTGTCATACTCTCTACACCTCCTGCGATATACAACATCCCTTCTCCACACATGATGGCACGCGAGGCATCCATTACTGCCTGTAAACCACTGGCACATAAACGATTCACGGTATTACCCCCAACCGTAACCGGTAGTCCGGCAAGTAAAGCGGCCATCCTTGCCACATCACGATTATCTTCTCCCGCCTGATTGGCTGCACCAGCGATCACATCTTCAATAGCAGACGGATCAATGGTATTATTTCTTTCAAGGAGTGAAGTGATCACATGAGCCAACAGATCATCCGGACGAAATGAGCTCAATTTACCACCATATCTTCCGATGGGTGTACGCACAGCGTCAATTACATAACATGCATTCATACGACAATAATTGATGCGCAAGATAAGAGAGAAGAAACAAGAAACAAGAAACAAGGTACAGGGTACAAGGAAGATACAAGGAAGATACAAGAGACAAATATCAAGCGTAATAGTCAAGACTTCATCTGACAGTCAAGCAATGGATCTATAACTAACGGCTTAAATCTTGAACCCTCCTTGTCTCATGAGACTCAGCCTTTGATCCTTCCTTGTATCTTATATCTTCATTCTTGAATCTTCCGTGTGTCTTGTCTCTTATCCCTTGTTTCCTACTTCTAATTCTTATTTCCCCCTTTCTCCGGTATCTTTGCAGGATGAATACGGAATTACCAAATATCAGACACTTGAGTATCAATGAGTTGGAAGAATACTTTCAAAACATTGGGGAGAAAAAATTCCGTGTAAAGCAGGTTCATGAATGGTTATGGCAGAAACATGCGCATCATTTTGATGATATGACCAATTTGAGTAAAGACCTGCGCGCTAAACTTGCTCAAACTTTTTCATTACCGGCATTAAAGGTAGATGCGGTTCAATATAGTGAAGATGGAACCATTAAGAGCCGTTTTCGCACGCATGATAACCATCTAGTTGAGGGGGTTCTTATTCCTACTGATGAAAGAAAAACAGCCTGTGTTTCTTCTCAGATCGGTTGTAGTTTAAGCTGTAAGTTTTGTGCAACCGGTTATATGGATCGAAAAAGAAACCTGACTTATGATGAGATCTATGATCAGGTTGTATTGATCAATAAAGAGAGCGAAGAAAAGTTCAATAAAAAGCTCTCCAATATCGTATTCATGGGAATGGGTGAGCCATTGTTGAATTATGGTAATGTGATGAAAGCTATTGAACGCATTTCTGCAGAAGACGGCTTATTCATGAGCCCAAGAAGAATCACCGTTTCTACAGCCGGCGTGGCAAAAGCCATTCGTAAACTGGGTGATGATCAGGTTCGTTTTAAACTGGCGCTCTCATTACATGCTGCCAATGATGCAAAACGAAATGAAATCATGCCGATCAATGAGACCAACAATATCAAAGTGTTGATCGAGGCACTAAATTATTTCTATAAACAAACAGGTAACGAGATCACATTTGAATATATATTGTTCAAAGACTTCAATGACTCTCAGAAAGATGCGGAAGAACTGGTAAAAATATATAGACAAGTTCCTGCGGATTTAGTGAACATCATCGAGTACAATCCCATTGATGCATTTAAATTCACCAAGCCAGACGAAGAAGGTATCATGAATTTTATGAAATTCCTTGAATCCAATCGTGTCAATGCTCGACTTAGAAGAAGCCGAGGAAAAGATATTGATGCTGCTTGTGGACAGTTGGCGAATAAAGGGTAGAGAAGCTATTAGTCATTAGCTTCTAGCCTTGAGCTTATTTCCGAAAATGTTCACAGATATTAAAACTGTAACTTGTATTTCCAATAATTTACTCGAAGCTCAAAGCCAAAAGCTAAACTCCTGTTGTAAAACAGCAAAAACAAACACATGAAAAAAAGAACAGACAACTTCGACAAGTTTGCAAACCAAAAAAAAGGTAGTGCTATTAAAGAAGCTTTCCGCCAGGAAAAGAAAAAGATAAAAGCAGAAGCCCGTGCCGCAGGTGAAGAAATGCGGAAAAAGAAAATTGAAAAAATGAGGGGTGTGGAGGATAAAGCTACAAGCTTCAGGCCTCAGGCATCTGGTAAAGCCACAGGCAACAAGCATCAAGCTGCAAGTAAGAAATCAAGTAATCCATATTCCAAAAAAGAAAGTAAGCAGGAAGTACAACCTGCCGATATCCCTTTAAAAAAAGAAGGAAGCAATGAGCAAATGCCTTTGAATAAATTCATTGCACATGCAGGTGTTTGTGGAAGAAGGGAAGCTGCTGATTTAGTGAAAGAGGGTAAAGTGACCGTGAATGGAGATAAAATATTTGAGCCGGGTTATAAGGTTTCTGCTAAAGACAAAGTGATCGTTAAGGGCAAACAGGTCTTTCTGCAAAGAAATGCTGTCTACATCTTACTGAATAAGCCAAAAGACTACATCACCACAGCCAATGATCCACAAGGGCGTAAAACAGTGTTAGACCTGATTAAAGGAGCTACTCCCGAACGAGTATATCCTGTTGGTAGATTGGATAGAAACACAACAGGTGTTTTAGTTTTAACAAATGATGGAGAGCTTGCTCAGAAATTAACACACCCATCTTTTGAAATAAAGAAAATCTATGAAGTAACATTGGATAAACCAGTGATCAAAAAAGATCTGGAATCCATCATGACCGGTATTACATTGGAAGACGGTTTTGTACAGGCTGATGCTGTAGGTTATGCTGATGATAAGAATAAGAATATTGTAGGTATTGAAATTCACAGTGGCAGAAACCGTATTGTTCGTAGAATTTTTGAACACTTGGGTTATGATGTCAAAGGTCTTGATCGCGTTATGTTTGCCAATCTCACCAAGAAAAATGTAGATCGCGGCAAATGGCGTTTCCTGAATGAAAAAGAAGTTCGCTTATTGAAGTTCATGAATAAGTCGTTTGTGAGAAAAGCTAAGTAGACCATAGTCCATGGTCCATAGCCAATGGCCTATTGATCATAGCCAATAGCTAGTTCTAAACATTATTCAACCCATTTATAAATTTGCTATCAACCATTACCCATTCGCTATTACCTATAAGCCACCACCATGCGCCCAACTATTATTTTCGAGAATTATCATTTTATAGCAGTTAACAAACCATCCGGATTACTGAGTATCCCGGATAGACTTGGACAGGAGCTTTCATTGAAAGAGATACTGAAAAATAGTTATGGAGAAATTTATACCGTCCATCGATTAGATAAAGATACAAGTGGCATTATCGTTTTTGCAAAAGATGAAGAGACGCATAAACAATTGTCACAGTTGTTTGAAGGAAGAGAGGTAGAAAAATTTTATGTTGGATTGGTTCATGGTAAGCTGATCCATGAAACAGGTAGTATCGATGCGGCCATTACAGAACACCCGGGTAAAACGGGAAAAATGGTGACGCATGTAAAAGGTAAGCCTTCATTAACAGATTATCAAGTACTCGAAAGTTTTCGTCTGTATAGCTGGCTGCAATTTCAGATTCATACAGGGAGAACACATCAGATTCGTGTTCATATGCAGCATATTGGTCATCCCATCGTATGTGATGAAATATATGGCGACCCTGCACCGATTCTTTTATCCAATCTTAAAAAGAAATTTAAACTCTCCAAGCACGATGAAGCAGAGCGACCTTTGATGTCGAGGCTGGCTTTACACTCTCATAAACTCTCTTTCACACTGAATGGGGAACGGTTTGATTTAGAAGCAGAACTACCTAAAGATTTGAGAGCCATGTTATCACAGTTGAGAAAGCTGGGTTAAATAATAAACAGAGAAAAATCGAATATCCAATTTCGGAATTGGAAATTCAATATTAAATATTCCTCTGTTTACTCATTCTTATACACTACTCCATTCTTCATCACAAACTTCACTTTACCCATTGAATTGATATCCTTCACAGGATCACCATCAACAGCAATGATATCTGCCAGTTTATCTTTTTCAATCACCCCGATTCTATCATCACCTAATAAGTCAGCAGCATATAAGGTAGCAGAACGTATGGTTTCCAATGCAGGCATACCTGCTTCATTCATGTAGACAAACTCTAACCAATTCTTTCCATGTGCATATACACCTGCGTCGGTACCAAAGGCGATTTTTACTCCGGCTTTATACGCGTTTGAAAAAGTATTTTGAATTTTAGGCCCTATCGCAATGGCTTTAGGAGTTACCAGCTCCGGATAATAACCCGGCTTTTTTGCTGAATCACCTACCGCTTTTCCGGCAGTAATAGTAGGTACGTAATAAGTTCCCATTTTCTTCATCAAACCCATCACTTCCTCATCCATATAAGTTCCATGTTCAATAGAATTTACTCCTGCTACTACTGCACGCTTCATGGCTTCTTTTCCATGACAATGTGCAGCTACTTTAAAACCATAGTCTTTGGCAGTTTCTACAATCGCTTTGATTTCAGCTTCTGTAAATTGAGGATTTTCTCCACTTTTTGCTACACTCAGAACACCTCCTGAAGCAGTGATCTTGATCACATCGCTCCCCTCTTTATATCGTTGTCTAACAGCCTTCGCTGCTTCATCAGCTCCGTTCACTACACCGGCATCAGGACCCGGATCTCCCATCAGATCTCTTCTGTAACCATTGGTAGGGTCAGCATGTCCTCCTGTTGTAGCAATCGATTTTCCTGCTGTGTATACACGCGGACCTTTGATCAATCCTTTATTGATCGCATTTCTGAGTGAAATATTAACCCCACTGCCTCCAAGATCTCGAACAGCAGTGAAGCCTGTCATCAAAGTTCTTTCAGCAAAAACAACCGATTGGTACGCATAATCTGCCGGATTAAAAGTGAATGTTTCCATATACCTACCGGGATTGGTTTCACTTTCCAAATGAACATGCATATCGATGAGTCCGGGCATGACAGTTTTTGACTTGAGATCAATTATTTTTTCGCCTGCAGTAGCAGCTTTATACCCTTTTACAACTTCTACAATTTTATTTCCTTCAGTTACAATCGTCATCTCTTTTAAGAGCTGAAGGTTTTTCACATCTACTATCTGTCCGCAGTGTATAACAGTTTTTTGTGCGAGAATATTGGTTAGTGTAGCTACACAAAAAAAGAACAATAGAAGCTTTCTCATGATAATATTATATGGTTATGGCTATTAAGATACAAGAAAAAAAGTATTCTGATGGATGGGATTTAAATAAGGGGCTTTGTATTCATATTATACGGCACTTAATTACTGTGTAACATGAACGATTCATTTGTCTTTTTTTATGGTTCTTGCTTTCTGTAATAATGATTTGCCAAATTTGTTTTTTACATCATCAATCGCTTTATACAATTCATTTTTTTTCTCGGCATCATCAAAGAGACTTCCCTGAATGGCATGATTCGTTAATTCACTCAATTTGACTCCCAAAAGGCGAACAGGCTGTCCTTTACGGTATAATTTATGAAAAAGATCGATCGCGACAGGAATCAATTCATCATCTCTAAAAGTATAATCAATGGTTGTTTGACGTGATGTTGTTTCAAAATCAGGATATCGAATCTTAACGGCTATACAACCTGCTAATTTTTCATCCTGTCTTAATTCATACGCTACTTTTTCTGTCATCCGTACCAATTCACTCAAAAGAAAATCAATGTCTGTTTTATTCTCTTCAAAAGTATTCTCCGTAGAAATAGATTTTGCTTCATGGTAGGCATGTACTTCACTATGATGAATACCATGTGCCTTATGCCAGAGATCAGTGCCCCATTTCCCCAACTTTTTTTCTAATACCTCAATGGGCGTTGTTATGATGTCTTTGATGAAATAAATTCCCATCGACTGTAAAATCTTGAGTGTTTGCTCTCCTACTCCTGAGAATTTATTCACCGGTAATGGTGCTAAAAAATCTTTTTCTCTACCTGGTTGTACAAATAGATAACCATTGGGTTTGGCTTCATCTGTAGCAATTTTTGCTACCATTTTATTAGAGGCCAGTCCAAAGGATATCGGCAATTGTGTTTGCTCCATGATTTCTTTTCGCAATTCAATGGTCCATTGAAATGGGTCAAAGAATTTATCCATACCTGTAAGATCAATATAAAATTCATCAATGGAAGCCTTCTCAAATAATGGTGCTTTTGCAGCTATGATTTCTGTAACCCATCTTGAATAACGGCTATATTCACCTCGAGTACCTCGAACTAAAATGGCGTGTGGACATAACTTCATAGCCGTTTTCATGGGCATCGCACTTCTGACACCAAATTTTCGCGCTTCATAACTACAAGTGGTTACTACACCTCTATCTCGTGAGCCTCCTACAATAACTGCCTTCCCCTTTAAAGAAGGATCATTCAACATCTCAACACTTACGAAAAAGGAATCGAGATCCAAATGAGCAATATATCGTTGGGGAAAAGCCATAAGACTGCTAAGATAAATAAGTTATCCCCCTTTTATGTGATTGTAACTAAATCCATAGTATGTACGTTTGGGGTCATAAAATAAAAGTATGAGGTTCATCCTTTTTCTATGCACAGTTTTTATCGGATTGGTTAGCAAGGGGCAACAAATTGCTTATGAGAAAAAACATCCCGTCGATTTCTATGATAAGAAACTTTCTAAAGCAGTTGTAAAAGAAGATATCCAGTTTTGGCTAACCACGATGGAGGAATCTCATGTGAACATGTATCACTCTATATCTAGACGATCCATGCAGGAACTTGCTGATAGTCTATTGAATAATTTTACAGATAGTATCACCCATACTGATGCAATATTCATTTTCAGTCGATTGGGAGCTGCATTGAATGAGGGTCATGTAGGTTTGGTAAGCAGCCGGATCACAGATAGTTTGTATAACCAATCCTTACGATTTCCTTTTCAATTGCAAAAAGTAAATGAAGATGCCTGGATCATTAGTTACGATATCAGCAGTGCTCAAAAACTTGACATGAATGATAAGATCACTGCCATCAATAATATTCCGGTAAGTGATTTAAATAAAAGATTCAAAGCCTTATTCGGAGGGCTTGAAAGTTGGAGAAGGGAACAGGTTGCTTATTACAGTAAAAAACTGCTGTTCCTTGCAGGTATCTCCAGCCCTTTTCAAATTGATGCCATCAAAGAGAATGGAAGTAAAGTGCGGTTTACCGTTGAAGGATTCCATCGATCACAGACAGACAGCATTACCAAAATGCTTACTGCTAAAATGAATCAACAAAGTAATAAGCCCTATGAGTTTTCATGGCTGAGGAATGGTATTGGCTACCTCAATTACAGGAATATGCGTAATGATCCAACACAGCCATTTGATCAATTTTTAAAGAATGTTTTCCAATCATTGAAGGATAGTAGTTCACGAGGTTTGATTATTGATCTACGCGAAAATGGAGGCGGTGATTCTCAATTAGGAGAACAATTGCTGGCACATTTCAATAAGAAGCCATACATTCTTGCAGGCGGTATGAAATGGAAGATCAGTAGTCACTATAAGGCTTTTTTAAAAACAGCGAAAAATTACAACGAGGCTGATAATAAGTTTTATATGAGCCAACCGGATGGCAACACTTACACTTATGTGAATCGGGAGCTGAAACAACCGACTCTCAAAGATCCTTTTTTTGAGGGTAAAGTAGCCTTTCTGATCGGAACGGGTACGTTCTCAAGTGCTAATATGCTGGCAGATGGTGTAGTAAGTTATCAACTGGCCGCCACATTCGGAGAGCCTACCGGGGAATCACCGAATGATTTTGGAGAGATGTTCAACTTCATGTTACCTAACTCACACATTATTGCAAGGGCTGCTTCTAAGATGTTTACAAGGGCCAATAAAGATGAAAAAGATCTTGGTCCGGTAACACCACAGAAAATCATCATTCCAACAGCATCCGATAAAAAACAAAAAAAGGATCCCGTATTAGAATCTGCAGTAAATTGGATATTGAATAAATGATATGCATTGTCTGCAGATATAGATCCCATACAAGAATTAAAAAAGTTTTGCGATAGAATCCATTCGCTGAATGAACATGAATGGATTGACTTTGCTGCTATTTGGCAACCATTTTCTGCCAAGCGAAAAACGCTACTCACGAATGTCAACGAAACTGAGAGGTATTTATATTTTGTTACAGAAGGCGTTCAACGAGCATTTTATGCAGGCGATGATGGGAAAGAAGCAACAATTGTATTTACTTATCCATTTTCTTTCTCGGGAGTAGCAGATTCCTTTCTCACACAAACACCTTCAAAATACTTCTTTGAAACCCTTACTAAAAGTGAGTTTATTCGTACCAGTTATCAGCAGATTGATGAATTGATGAAACGGCATCACAATTTTGAAACATTGATCAGAAAAGCTACCAGTTTTTCTCTTGCAGGAGTTTTAGAGCGACAGATAGAGCTTCAATGCTTCTCAGCAGAACAAAAGTTCAAGACCTTACTAAAGAGAAGTCCACATGTACTTAGACTTATCCCTCATAAATACCTAGCATCTTATTTAGGAATTGATGCAACCACTTTTAGTAAGTTATTGGGGAATGTGAGGATTGAAGGTTGAGTGTGGGGGTAGATGACCGTTGACAGAAGGGCTGTTGAATTATTGTAGTTTTAAGAATAAGACTATCATCTTCTTTCAGTCAAGTAGCAACTATTATCACATGAATCATCAAAAATCTTAGCGTAGACCAAGATTTAAATTCTTTGATACCGGCAGCTTTGCAGTAACAAAAACAGAAAAAATGCCAGTTTATTTATCAAACACACTGATCAACGAATTACAGGAGCAAACAGAATCATTTTTAAACAAAGCCATCAGCGAGTGGCAAATGATAAGACATAGTCAGTTTGCATTAAAAGAATCACCTGAAAAATGGAGCGCTACGCAATGTTTAGAACATTTAAATAGCTATGGTCGTTATTATCTGCCAGTTATGGAGAAAGCGATACTAGAAGCTCGAAAGAAAAATTGGAAATCTGCCGTCCATTTTAAATCAGGTTGGTTAGGAAATTATTTCACACAACTAATGACCCCAAAGCAAGATGGTACTTTGGCTAAAAAAATGTCTTCTCCAAAAGATCATTATCCTGTTTCCAATTTTAATAGTCATCAGGTTATTGGAGAATTTATTGAACAACAAGAGAAGTTATTGAAACTATTAGAAGATGCTAGAAGTATTGACTTGAATAAGGCAAGTTGTCCCATATCAATCGCCAAATTCATTAAATTGAAATTGGGAGATACATTCTTATTTTTCATTGCGCACCAATACAGACATATTCTTCAAGCCGAAAGAGCATTAAAAGAAGCAGGATTGGAAACCAAAGCAGAAGTATTGAGTTTTAATCCGGGGAAAATAGCAAGTTAGTTCATGGCTTATAGCTTATGGTCCATAGTCCATGGTTTATAGTCCATAGTAGTTGATGTATTTTTGTTTCTATGGACTATGGACCATAAGCTACAAGCTACCTATAAACATCCAACAACCCATCCGGTAATACTACATGGATTTCTTTTTGGTCGTGATCAATGCCGTCAAGTGATTCGGCATGAAGAGGAATAAGAGCTTCTTTGCCATTGAGATCTACTCGCAGTAAGACCTGATGTGGTTGTTCGATCACTTCTTGAACAGGACCCAGGTTTTCATCTTCATCTGTAATGACGGTATATCCGAGCAATGAGATCGGAGATGATTTACCTGCCAGCTTTCTGAAATCTGCATCCTTTAACCAAACATTACGGGTACTTAATCTTGAAGCAGACTCTTTAGTATCTACACCCTCCAATTTCACATATATTTCATCGTGATCCTTGGCTTTAGAACTCTCAAGGAAATAAGGCAGATAAGCTCCTTTTTGTTCTTCTACAAACACCACTTTCACATCTTTCAATGCGGTTTTTTTTCCCAACGCATGTTGCAAGATCACTTCTCCTTTTAATCCAAAACTTGCCACAAATCGGCCGATGTGTATGTAGGATTCCATGGTGCAAATATAGGTGATGGCTAATAGCCAATAGTCCATAGTCCATGGCATATTCACTATAGACTATTGGCTATGAACTATTAGCTATGGACTATCGACTATGGACTAAAAAAAAGTCCCGACATTATCGGGACTTTCAGGAATATGTTGAACGTTTCGTTGATTAAGCTTCTGTGTTTCCTTCAGCAGGTGCAGCTTCTTCTTGCTTAGCTTCCACTTTTTTTACAACCGGAGTATAAGCTCTTTTTGCACGCTGATTTTTTCTGTGCTCTTCATTACGACGGGTAACATTTGCTTCATGCTCATTATGCCATGCCTGGAATTTGGTCATAGCTGTAGCATCATCAAATAGACCCAATTTCACACCTCTTAACAGGTGCTTTAGGTACAACACTCCCTTGAAAGAGAGGATTCTGCGAACTGTGTCAGTAGGTTGAGCACCTTTATTCAACCACTCAAGCGCTTTTTGACGATCTAATTGAATAGTTGCTGGAACAGTCAGCGGATTGTAAGTTCCAATTTTTTGGATGAACTTACCATCCCTTGGGGCACGGGCATCGGCCACTACGATAAAGTAGAACGGACGCTTCTTGCTACCGTGTCTCTGTAATCTCATTTTTACTGCCATGTTAAATAGAAATTTATAGGCGTTAATAAATAGGGTGAATCAGGCGGCAAAAATAGGTGTTTGAACCTATAATTCCAAAGTAAGTAGCACCTAAAAAGTTAATAATATGTTACCTGAGCAATAAGGTTGTACCCTTAAAAGTTCGTGTACGACCACCCGTACTCATATAGATAAAACTCCATACGTATACGCCGGTCGGCTGTTGAACCCCTTTAAATCGACCATCCCAGCCTTTTTGTGGCTCTGTTGTTTCAAAAATAATTTGTCCGGACCGATTGAATATTCTGAACACAAAAGCTGCATTTCTATTACCCGTTACAGGTCTTAAAATGTCATTTTTGCCATCTGCATTGGGTGTAAAAGCACTGGGTACATATACGGTATCACAATTAATGCCGGGTATGTTTTGCTCTGTGATAGTGATAGAAACGGAATCTACCAGACAATTATTTCCATTTCGAATTTGAACGGTATATATACCAGCCTGTAGTTTTTTTGCCTCTTGCCCTGCTAAAAAATTACGGTTATCGATCCTGAAAAAATAGGGTGACTCACTACCCAGTACATTGATGGTAAGTTTACCCATTTCTTCACTCCAGCAGTCGGTTGGACTAACAGCCGACTGTACAGTTACAGGAAGAGTGCGATGAGGCTGTACCGTAACAGATCCATTAAAAATGCAACCTTGTCCATCCTTTACGGCTATCGAATAAGTTCCGGATGCAAGATTGTTGTACAAAGTGTTATTACTAAAAGTTGCGTTATTAAAACTATAAGTATATGGAGGTACAGTACCATTAAGATTGATCTGCACCGACCCATTGTTTTTATCAGCACAATCAGGGGAGGTTGCTACAAATGATACTTGAGGTGTTGGTGTTGACAGTTGTGGAATATTGATGGTAGTATCAAAATTACAAGTCGCAGTAATGATCTGCACTTGATGATCACCGGCAGAGAGATTGGTGAAATTACCGGATGATTGAATGGCCCCGCCATCTACTCTCACACCTTGTATATTAGCTCCGTTTACGAACGTTAATACAATAGAACCGTTAGAAGTAGTACAATTAGCTCCCGTGATCGAAACATTGGATACAGGTAATGGTGGTCTATATGTTGGAATGATAAAACTGGTATCTAAAATACATCCGTTCGATTCAATCACTTTCAGAGACTTTCTTCCGGAACTCAGTTTGGTAAAAGTATTTCCGGCAACGTAATCTCCATTTTCCAATGAATATCGAAAACCTGCGTGATTACTTGTTGGTGAAATGGTAGCAACTCCTGTCAATGACCCACAAGTATCTGGAATAGTTGATGTACTGACTACTAAGCGTTCAATAAATTTTACTGTGGCAAAAGTATCTTTCGTACACCCATCTGTGCTGGTGATCTTAATTGGATAAGTACCTGCTGTCAAGTCGGAAAATTTACCTGTTTCATTCGCCGCACCTCCATTATTGGAAAAAGAAAGTTTAGCGGAAGCACTGGCACTAGTGGCGGCTACTGCAATTTCTCCAAGTCCAGCACCTGCACACTGGGGTTGCACCGAAATTGAGTTAACATTAACTCCTCTTACTTCTCCGGATTCAGTTGGACTTGCAGCATCAAATACACTGATATTGATAGAACACAACTTGCCAAGAACCACTCTGGCTTCCATATCAAGCTCCACAAAATCACTTCCGCCCGTTCCATTTCCTGCAATCCCATACACTTTATTGGTATTACAGTCTATTGAAACATTCATCAAACCAAAAAAATTATAGCCCGGTGTTTCCATGAAAAGTTTACTATTAGGCGGAGAGCTGATATTGACTTCTATCAAACTATAATTTTGGAGACCTCCTGAAGGAGACGCCGCCATCAATAACTTATCACCATAAAACATTAAATCACCGGCAGCTACATAAGGCATTGCTCCCAGGTTTTCGGGCTGCGTTGAGCCGGAGAGTAATCGATATAATGTAACTCCATCCACCCAATACAGTGTACCATTCTTATCGGCTGTCATAGAATTACCGGTACAGAATACAGACAGTTGTCTGCAAAGAGCAGGGTTTACGAGATCTGCTTCATACAATTGTGTACCGCTGTTGTAATAGACTTTATTCTTGTATTGCGCCGCTGAAAAACCGGGTACATTTAGACTACAAAAATTGGTGAGTTCTTTTGTTTGACAAGTACCATTGACGTATTCGAATTCATAGAATCTTCCTGTACTAGAAACAAGAATTGCTTTTTGCGCGAGGGCACGTGTAGCAGTAAAGGAGGCTACCCAAAAAATGCATATAATGTATAGACAGCGCATCATTGTATTCGGTCTATGACACTACAGATATGAATATTGTTGTATCAACCGGGCAAATTACCGGCGCATTCCCGGTAGTCTTCCCCCCATCGGCATATTATTCATCATCTTCATCATCTGCTTCATTTGTTCGAACTGTTTCATGAAAGCATTGACCTCAGTAATATCTTTTCCACTTCCTTTGGCAATACGCTGTTTACGACTGGGCGTTAAGCTATCCGGATTGGAACGTTCAAAAGGTGTCATAGAACTGATGATCGCTTCAATGCCTTTGAATGCATCATCATTAATATCCACTTCTTTAATCGCTTTTCCTACACCCGGGATCATTCCCATCAAATCCTTGATATTTCCCATTTTCTTGATCTGCTGTAATTGATCCAGAAAATCCTGAAAGTCAAACTGATTCTTGCGGATCTTTTTCTCCAGTTTCTTCGCCTGCACTTCATCATACTGAGCCTGAGCTTTTTCCACCAAAGTAGTGATATCACCCATCCCCAGAATACGCTGTGCCATACGATCAGGATAGAAAACATCCAGTGTATCCAGCTTCTCTCCACTACTTACGAATTTGATAGGTTTTTGGACGGTATACTTGATAGAAAGTGCGGCACCACCTCTGGTATCACCATCCAACTTGGTCAATACAACACCCGAGAAATCCAATCGATCATTGAAAGCTTTTGCAGTATTTACTGCATCTTGTCCGGTCATTGAATCCACCACAAACAAGATCTCTGTTGGATTCACTGCAGCTTTGATATCAGCTACTTCCTTCATCATCACTTCATCTACAGCCAAACGTCCGGCCGTATCTATGATGACTACATTTTTATTTTTTGCCTTTGCTTCTTTGATCGCATTCAAAGCGATCTCTACAGCATTTTTATTTTCTCTTTCACTGTAGATATCTACCCCTACTTGTTCAGCCAACACGGTCAATTGATCGATCGCTGCCGGACGGTAAATATCAGCAGCTACCAATAGAGGTGACTTGCCTTTTTTATTTTTCAGATAGTTGGCCAGCTTTCCGGTAAAAGTCGTTTTACCGCTACCTTGCAAACCGGCAATCAAAATGATCGCAGGATTTCCGGTGACATTGAAAACTGCTTCCGAACCACCCATCAATTCAGTTAATTCATCCTGAACGATCTTGACCATCAATTGACCTGGACTAATGGCATTGATCACTTTCTCACCAACAGCTTTATCTTTTACTTTATCTGTGAACTCCTTGGCTATTTTGAAATTCACGTCCGCATCGATCAAAGCTCGACGAATGTCTTTTACCGTATTGGCAACATTGAGGTCATTGATACGCGCTTCCCCTTTGAGGTTCTTAAACGCAGATTCTAATTTTTCGGAGAGATTCTGAAACATAATTCACGATTTCGGTCTTACACCAATAAAAAAGTGAACCAATTTGAGGTTCACTTTAAGCGTTGCAAATATAGTGTGGATTTATTTATCCGAGATATACCTTCAGGTGTTTACATCTGCTGGTACTTCTGAGTTTGGTAATGGCTTTATCCTTGATCTGACGCACCCTTTCACGTGTCAGGTTAAACCGTTCACCTATATCTTCCAGACTTAGCGGATTATCTACCCCAATTCCAAAGAAAAAGCAAAGCACTTCTTTTTGTCTTTCGGTTAGTGTTTTCAAACTCCGCTCAATTTCCATGCGTAATGACTCATCATGTACTAATTTTTCATCTGTTTTATCGGCATTGGGGTTTTCCATTACATCCATTAATGTTCCGTCTTCACCATCAGACAATGGGGTATCCATACTAACATGTCTGAATCCAACACTCATCGTAGCTGCTACTTCCTCAATACTAAGTTCTAGCAGTTCAGCCAGTTCCTGCACCGTTGGTTCCCGTTCAAATTCCTGTTCCAATAACTGATAGGCTTTACTGATACGATTGGTCAATCCTACTTTATTCAAAGGCAGTCGCACGATACGACTCTGTTCAGCCAAAGCTTGTAAAATACTTTGGCGAATCCACCATACAGCATAAGAGATGAACTTAAAACCACGTGTTTCATCGAAACGCAGTGCGGCTTTGATCAATCCCAGATTGCCTTCATTTATAAGATCAGGTAAGGTCAGCCCCTGGTTTTGATATTGTTTGGCAACTGATACCACAAAACGAAGATTGGATTTCACCAAACGATCCAAAGCTCGTTGATCACCTTGTCGAATTCGCATAGCCAGTTGAACTTCTTCTTCGGGACTGATCAGATCTACTTTTCCGATTTCCTGAAGATACTTTTCAAGACTCTGTGATTCACGATTGGTAATAGACTTCGTGATTTTGAGCTGACGCATACTCATGGGAAGCAGTTTTGGTTGTGTGTTTGGGTTGTGAAACTAGTTTCAGCAGTTGTTTCTTGGTTCCTCTATCGGGCGTCGTTTCTACAGTTACCAGCAATTTAAGCAATTTTGAAATTTTTTCAAAAAAAATATTCCGTACAACCTGCTGAAAAACAGAGACTTATGAGCGAGTCGAGAAATGTCTCTTTTCTACCTGGTTAGAAACCATCGACTTCATTAAAAAAACATTTGGACGGTATGGATTATTTAATATTATTGCAGCCTTACGAATGAAGGTTGATTAAAGAGAATGTAATGAGCAAAAAGCAGTTATTTACTTTAGAGTTTCCGGTGAGATGTTCCCCAGCAATTCTTTTTGAATTTTTAGCCACTCCGGCAGGTTTACAGGAATGGTTTGCAGATAAAGTAGACGAATGGGAAGGCGTGTATAGTTTTTCATGGAATGGTGGCACTCCTGATAAAGCTGCTCTTCTTGACCAAGAGCAAGATAAGTTTATCCGCTTCCATTGGCTGCATTCTGAAAAGAATGAATATTTTGAATTTAGAATTGAAAAAACAGAGATATCTAACCAAACCATTCTGATCATCAAAGATTTCGCAGAGAAAAACGAGATCAAAGACCAGAGCCAGTTATGGGGTTACCAGGTAAAGGAGTTATTCCACAGACTAGGTGCTTAACCTCTCAACAAAGTGAGTAAAAGCGTATAGTTTTCTGTAAAAAATTCATCTAATTGATCCCACTGCGTCAGTGGGATTTTTTTTGCGACCTTGAGATAGGTGCTTGATTGCCATTCTTGTAAAAATTGATCCACCTGATTACCAGGATGATAATTCTCCTGACTAATCATGTGTTGCCAAGGATCCTTTGCCACAGAAAACATCCAATCCTGCTCTTTATCATCCTTCAAGAAATCAAATACCCGAGCTTGATATCTCTCCTGATAATGACCGGATAGATGTAGTGTGATACTACAATAATGCCCCCACCAAAAAAAGCAACGAATGGCACAGATATCTTTTTTAGTAAATAATCGGGGATAGTCCATCATCACCCATGGCAAACCATTGTAATTTTCACCACGAGCTAGCTTAGGCGTCAAGCGCATGTAATCTTCATCATTCAGCTTCTTTTCAAGAACTTGTTGTCTGAATACTTGACTCAGATCCCCAAACAGTTTTTCTGTTTTCGCCAGTATACTTCGCTTTGTTAAAATAAAACCCTCATCCAGCAGTAACTGCCTTTCCTCTGATGAAAGTCTTAGATTTGCGTTTAACATTGTATGAAGGTAAGTGAATTGTGAATGGTCAATGGTGAATAGTGAGTAATCAGTAGTGAGTGAAAATACTCACAATTCACTATTCACCATTGACGACTCACTACTCACTTCATTCGCTTCCCATGTTCAAAAAACTTGACATACTCATTATCCGCTCATTCATCGGGCCATTTCTGGCGGCGTTTGCTATTTCCTTGTTTGTACTCACCATGCAATTTTTCTGGTTGTACATCGATGATCTGGTAGGCAAAGGGTTGGATTTTTTTACGGTAATGAAATTGGTTGGATTGGTATTGCTTTTTTGGGTACCAATGGCATTACCACTGGCTCTATTGTTTTCATCGATCATGACTTTTGGAAATTTGGGGGAATCATTTGAATTAGTGGCCATCAAAGCCTCAGGCATTCCTCTATTGCGTTTTATGCGTCCGCTTTTCGTGATCACAATTTTTCTAAGCGGACTAGCATTTCTCTTTTCCAACAACATTATTCCCGTTACGCAATTGAAGCTCGCCGCTTTAAAATATGATATTATCGTTTCGAAGCCTGCCATTGATATCAAAGAAGGAGTATTCTATGACAAGCTGGATGGGTATGTAATCAAGCTCGGGAAAAAAGAGAAAAATGACAGTGTCATTCATGATATCGTTTTGTTTGAAAAGAATTACGGCTTACAAGACAATATGCTGATAGCTGAAAGTGGTATCATGCGTGTGACACCCGATAAAAAATTCCTCGAATTCATTCTCAAGAATGGTTGGCGCTTTGAAGAAAGAGGAACCAGAGGTACTACGAATACTGAATTTATACGACTAGGTTTTAAAGAGTATAAAAAGGTATTCGATCTTTCCAGCTTTCAAATGAATAAAACAGGAGACAGTGCATTCTATGATCCAAAAATGCTTAGTCTGAGACAATTAAATCACGCCATCGATTCTCTTGAAAATATTGATACTTTTTATCTCAAAAGATCAAGGGCAGACATTACACCCTATGTAAGATTTGCAAGGTATGCAGCAGATACCGGATGGATCAAAACAGACACCTTGAAATTACAAACTGCTAAATCATTTGATGCACTACTCCCCGATTCATTAAGGGACAATATCATTGATGCAAGCGTGGGACAAATCAGTAGTATTAGAAGCAATGTTGGTTTATTGGCCACCGATTATATAGATAAATCTAAGTCCTTACGCTTCCATGAAATAGAATGGCATCGTAAGTTTACTTTATCAGTGGCTTGTATCGTATTGTTTTTAATTGGTGCCCCGCTCGGATCTATCATTCGAAAAGGGGGGTTAGGAACTCCTTTGGTTTTTGCAATCATCTTCTTTGTACTATTTCACCTGTTCAACAATTTTGGAGAAAAGTTTGTGAAATCAGGAACAGCCTCTCCATTGGAAGGAATGTGGTTATCTACATTGGTGTTGATTCCTATCGGGGCTTTTCTTACGTACAAAGCCATGCATGATTCACAATTATTCAATCAAGAGTTTTATTACAGAACTTTTACACGCTTACGTGGGATTTGGAATAACTTTAGGAAGAAAGAGGGAACGAGAAACAAGGAACAGGAAAGAATTACTTCCTAGTATTTCTTATATAGATTTTTTACCGAGAAAATATTTTTTTATGAATCGATCATCATCTCGCAGAGCATTTATTCAGCAAACGGGTAAAGCAGGCATTGCATTAGGGCTTTCAGGGACTATTCTACCCTCTCTTGTAAATGCATCTGTTAATATGGGCAGTAGCGAATTTATTCAACAGCCGCTGCCGTATGCATTCAGCGCATTAGAGCCGACTATTGATACAACTACCATGGATATTCATTACAGCAAACATGCCGCTGCATATGCTAAAGCATTATCGGAAGCTTGTTCTGCTGAAAATGTAAATACCAATGATACAAAGCTTGAGTCCTTATTGAGAAATATCTCAAAGTATTCTACCAAAATGCGTAATAATGCAGGTGGACATTATAATCATGAAATGTTTTGGCAAACGATGAAGCCGGGTGGTTCTTCAACACCTTCCGGACAATTAGGATCTTCGATCATTCAGGCATTTGGTTCATTTGAAAGTTTTAAAACACAATTTGCCGATGCCGCCAAAAGTAGATTTGGAAGTGGTTGGGCATGGTTGATCGTTAATAGTGATCATTCATTATCCATCGTTTCTACACCGAACCAGGATAATCCTTTGATGGATGTCAATGAAACATGGGGCAAACCTTTGTTAGGCTTAGATGTTTGGGAACATGCCTATTATTTAAAATACCAGAATAGAAGACCTGATTACATCAATGCATGGTGGAATGTGGTGAACTGGGATGTAGTGGCAGCAAGAATGAAATAAAATATACTATCTATAAAACGATTCAAATGAAAGTTACAACTTCATGGGTGGAAACACTCGCTTTTGATGTAAAAGCTGACACAGGTCATGTAGCACGTTTAGATACCAGTATTGAAGGTGGAGGTTCCGGCAGTGGAATGAACCCAAAAAAGATGCTACTGGGATCATTGTGTGGTTGCAGTGGTATAGATGTGGTAGAAATTTTGCATAAAATGAAAGTTCCATTTACCAAACTGGAAATTGAAGCATCTGCAGAACAAACAGAAGACCATCCAAAAGTGTTCAAATTCATTGATATGATATATCGCTGTGATGTATCTCCTGATAATTTAGATAAACTGAACAGAGCAGTTAGTCTTTCTAAAGAAAAATATTGTGGCATTTCCGCAATGTTAGCAAAGCATTGTCCCATCAATTATACAATCGAACTAATTTAAAAAGAAGGTCTTGCAATATGCAAGACCTTCTTTTTAGTAACTAAGAAGTCTTTTTATCTTTAGTAAAACACTTCCCTTGACAACTGCACAACAAAATTTCAGAGTCCAGCTATGGATCACTTTATTGAGTGTAGTATTATTTCTTACCAAGATCATTGCCTACTATTTTACACACTCTCTTGCCATCTTATCTGATGCATTGGAAAGCATTGTGAATGTGATCGCAGGTTTTATTGGATTGTATAGTTTATATATCGCGGCAAAACCCAAAGATCTTGAACATCCTTATGGTCATGGGAAAGCTGAATTTGTTTCTGCTGCTGTTGAAGGCGGGTTAATAGTTGCAGCAGGTATTATGATCATTTATGAAACTGTTGCCAATATTCTTCGTAATGAGCCGATACATCAATTAGACACAGGTCTATGGCTGATTGCAGCAACAGCTGTTCTTAATTTTGTAGCAGGTACAATTTGTCTTCGATTAGGTAAAAAAAATAACTCTCTGGCACTACAAGCTAGTGGCAAACATTTACAAGTAGACACTTACTCTACCCTTGCCATTATACTTGGACTGATCCTTATTTTATTTACCCAACTGTATTGGCTGGATAAGTTGATCGCTTTGGCGATGAGTATTTTGATCATTTACAATGGTTATAAGATCATTCGTTCATCATTAGCCGGCATCATGGATGAAGCTGATATGGAATTATTAAAAAAATTTATTGAGATACTCAATAAAAATCGATCTGAAAACTGGGTCGATCTTCACAATCTTCGTGTGATTAAATATGGAAGTCTATTACATATCGATTGTCATCTGACAGTACCCTGGTATTTAAATATCCATGAAGCACATCGTGAAATTGATCATCTCTCTGCATTGATCAAACAGGAATTCGGTGATGCGATCGAATTATTTGTGCATACGGATGGCTGTTTACCGTTCAGTTGCCGAATTTGCAATAAACAATGTAACCATCGGGAACATTCTTTTGAGCAAAAGTTAGAATGGACCTTAACCAATATTATTTCTGATAAAAAGCATACGCTGGAATGAATATTTGTTCCTCAAGATGATAAATAAGCACTTAATCCTAAATTGCAGCCTCATTTAAATACTATTGCTATGCAAGCCTGGAAAGAATATCAACAAGAACATAAAGACCGTTTTCTGAACGAATTATTGGATCTATTACGAATCCCGAGTGTAAGTGCACGTGGAGAACATAAAGAAGATATGATCCGATGCGCCGAAGCAGTTGAGAAAAGTTTGAAGGAAGCGGGAGCTGATACTACGGCTATCTACCCTACCGCCGGTCACCCCATTGTATATGGAGAGAAAATCATTGACCCTTCCAAACCTACCGTCTTAGTGTATGGTCACTATGATGTTCAACCTGCTGATCCTTTGGAACTGTGGCATAGCGGTCCATTTGAACCTGTGATCAAAGACGGAAAAATCTATGCACGTGGAGCCTGCGATGATAAGGGTCAATTTTATATGCATGTGAAAGCATTGGAGACCATGGTAAAGACCAATAGCCTCTCCTGCAATGTGAAGTTTCTCATTGAAGGCGAAGAAGAAGTTGGAAGTCCCAACCTCGCCACTTTTGTAAAAGCCAATAAAGCATTATTGAAAGCCGATGTCATTTTGATCAGTGATACTTCTATGTTAAGTATGGATACACCGTCTATTGATATTGGTGTACGCGGACTCAGCTATATTGAAGTAGAAGTAACCGGCCCTAACCGTGATCTTCACAGTGGTGTATATGGCGGCGCTGTAGCTAATCCTATTACCATGTTGGCAAAAATGATCGCTGCATGTCATGATGAAAACAATCATATTACCATTCCGGGATTTTATGATGATGTAGTAGAAGCTACTCCTGAAGAAAGAACCAAAATGGCCAAAGCACCTTTCAGTGAAGCCGAATACAAGAAAGACTTAGGCATTCAAAGTCTTTGGGGAGAGGAAGGTTATACCACTAATGAAAGAACGGGTATCAGACCTACTTTAGAACTAAATGGTATCTGGGGTGGTTATACAGGCGAAGGCGCTAAAACAGTATTACCATCGAAAGCGTTTGCTAAGATCTCTTGCAGACTCGTTCCCAATATGTCATCTGAAAAAATCACTAAAAAGATATTGGATTATTTTACCAGCATGGCTCCGGAAGGAGTTACCGTAAAAGCTGCAGAACATCATGGTGGTGAACCTTATATGACGCCAATTGATTCTCATGAATACCGAGCTGCTGCAAAAGCTATCGAAACGACTTTTGGTAAAGAACCCATCCCTGTTCGCGGCGGAGGAAGTATTCCTATTTGTGCTTTGTTTGAAAAAGAACTCGGACTCAAGATCGTGTTTATGGGATTTGGATTGGATAGTGATAACCTTCATAGCCCGAATGAAAAATATGATGTATTCAATTTTTATAAAGGCATTGAAACCATTCCTTACTTCCATCAATATTATGCAGAAGGAAAATAAATAAAGAAACAGGAGCAATTTATATTTGCTCCTGTTTTATTTTAATTATGACCGAAGTCAAAGAAAAATTAAGGATCGATAAATACCTCTGGGCTATTCGTTTATTCAAAACAAGAAGCCAAGCAGGTGATGCATGCAGTAAAGGTAAAGTGAAGATGAATGGCAACGCCATCAAAGCTTCACGCATTGTTGCCATTGGAGATGAGTACGAAGTAAAAACAGAAAGTCGTAGATGGGTGGTGAAAGTCACAGGGTTATTAGATCATCGGGTACAATACAGTGAAGCGATCAAATTTTATATCGATCTTACTCCGGCAGAAGAGCTTGACCGAATTAAGTTTGAAGCTGCTACTTACCAAACCGGAAAACGTTTGAGTAAAATTGGTAGACCTACCAAAAAGCAAAGAAGAGATTTGGGAGATTTTATGAACTAATACAAAGTATGAAAAAGATATTACCGGCACTGAGTTTCTTTTTATTATTATCTGTAGTTGTTAGTGCACAGAATACAGTTGCTGATTCTACTTATCTGGTGGATAGCCCACCGGAATTCAAAGACGGCTTAAAAGGTTATGGGCGTTTTATGGAAAGAATGCTTGACCGTGATTTGCCCAAGCGAAAAGGAGCTCCTCAAGGAGTTTATACTGTAGTTGTTCGTTTTACAGTGAATATCGACGGAACAATATCTGATATTGCAGTTGATAATGATCCGGGATATGAAACAGTAAGTGAAGTAAAAAGGGTCATAAGTAAAACCAGCAAAATGTGGACACCGGCTAAACTCAATAATCAGCCCATTGCATACAGAACCTACAGGAAAATCAGCTTTATGATTTTTTGATGTACCCATATACAACCATTTCTAAGGTGTTGTAAGTAATATCGGCATTCCCAGCTAACTTTGTCAAATGCTACGGATTGACATTCTCACAGTCTTACCGGAATTATTAGAAAGCCCCTTTGCACATAGTATCATGAAACGTGCACAAGAAAAGGGTCTGCTGGAAGTGCGTGTTCATCAGCTCAGAAAATGGGCGGTGAACAAATATGGTATGGTGGATGATTATCAATATGGTGGAGGTGCCGGTATGGTAATGATGTGTGAACCCTTGGCCAATGCCATTGATGAATTACAAAAAGATCAGCCTTATGATGCCATCATCTATATGACACCTGATGGACAAAGGTTCGATCAGCGCATGGCCAATCAGTTGTCTTTAAAAGGAAATCTATTGATCATTTGCGGACACTATAAAGGGATTGATGAACGTATACGCCAACAATATGTGACCATGGAAATTTCAATCGGCGACTATGTATTAAGTGGTGGAGAGTTAGCGGCTGCTGTAGTGGTAGACGCTATCGGTCGTTTGATACCGGGTGTATTGAATGATGAAACCTCTGCACTAACCGATTCTTTTCAGGATAATTTATTAGCACCTCCGGTATATACAAGACCTGCTGATTTCAGAGGCATGAAAGTGCCGGAGATATTATTACAAGGAGATCCAAAGAAAGTGGAAGAATGGCGCTATGAACAAGCACTCCAACGCACGAAAGACAGAAGACCGGATTTGATGTCGGATGTCTGATGTCGGATTTTAATCTGAGCTTATCCACTCAAATATTTTTATAAAAAAAGGGCTGCAACAATAAAAAAAATGTTGCAGCCCTTTCACTTTTTACCTTTCACTTTTCACTCCTCACTTAATACCAATCACAGGAACCTGTTTCTCATTGATGAGTTTATTCAACGCTTTCACATCATTCTCCATCACTGCTTTTAACCGCGCCAATTGAACATCTGCTTGTCCGGCCAGTTCAGCAAAAGCTTCACGAGATTGTTTACTAGGTGGATTTTGTCCACTGGATGCTACACCATACAATCCTGCGATCTTGTCATTTAAACGGATAGGATAGTTCAACACATCTTGTCCGCTCTTGGCTTTTGTTTGATACAATGCTTCTTCAACAGCGGTGATCTTTTTATTGATGCTATCTGCAAAAGATTTGATCTCTCTATTACCATCCAATCTTCCGGTGAAATCATTCATCTGTGAACGTAATGCACGGATATTTTTGATCGCCTTTTGAATTTCGCTGAACTTATCACGCACTTGCAACAAGAAAGTTAATTGCTCATCATACTCAGCTTCTGTAGTTGCAAAATTTGGATTGGGTTTGATCACAAATGGAACATCCACAGAATCTTTACCGAAACGGAAACGAGCGGTGTACTTACCCGGTGATGCTTTGGCTGATCCAATACCACCATTCCACAGGATCAATCCATCCAAACGCTCTGCAGGAGGATATTGCATATCCCATTCAAACTGATTCATTCCATTTTCAAAATCAATTTTATCTGCCGCTTCTCTGGCATTTTTACTGAATGTGCGAATAGGTTTTGATTGTTTATCAAAAACAGTGATCGAAACTTTAGAGCTATCTGTTGCACCTTTTAGGTAATAGTTGAATACCACACCGGATGCAGGATTCATACCCATATTAGCGGCAACACCTCCAAAATTTCTTCTTCCTCTGCCTGCACTTTCTGTACGATATACAGGATTCACATCAAATACATGGATGTTTTTATCCAAAACAGCTGGGTTCATTTGCTGAACGATACTCAAATCATCCAACACCCAGAAAGCGCGACCTTGTGTAGCAACGATCAGATCATTTTCTTTGATGGTAAGATCCGTGATAGGCGTCTCAGGTAAATTCAGCTGAAACTTTTTCCAATTGGCACCATCATCATAACTGATGTACATGCCATATTCAGTTCCTGCATATAATAACCCCGGACGTTTTTTATCTGCACGCATAGCACGCGTGAAATGCATCTTATCAATACCGTTGGTGATTTTTTTCCAGGTCTTACCGTAATCTTCTGTTTTGAAAATATAAGGAGCAAAATCATCCAGTTTATATTTTGTTCCCACTACATAAGCCGTTCCTTTTTTAAATGGATCGGTTTCAATACAATTCCACATCATCCACTTACCTGCTTCTGCCGGAGTAACATTCTCCCAATTCTTTCCGCCATCTTTACTTACATGCAGCAAGCCATCATCACTACCAGCCCATAACAGATCCTTCTCAAGTACTGATTCTGCAGCTGTGAAAATGGTACAATAATATTCTACCGATGTATTGTCTTTAGTTATTGGACCACCACTTGAAGCCTGACGAGATTTATCATTGGTAGTCAAATCCGGACTAATGATCTCCCAACTCTGACCTTCATTCTCTGAAACAAACAAATGATTACCTGCAGTATACAATCGCTTGGGATTATGCGGAGAAAAGAAAATGGGGAAGTTCCATTGGAAGCGATATTTCAACACATCTGCACCAGATCCCATTGGGTTATCAGGCCAAACATTGATGGCACGATTCTCTCCTGTTCTGTGATCCAATCTTGCTAAATAACCGCCATAATTACCACCATACACAATATCCGGATTTAAAGGATCTGCAACTACATAACCACTTTCCGAGCCTGCCGTTACTTCCCAATCACGATCCGTGATACCTGCACCTGCAGTTCTGCTTCTCATTCTGATGGTAGAATTATCTTGTTGTGCACCCAAGATTCTATAAGGATGCGCATTATCAGTTGATACACGATAGAATTGCCCGGTAGGCTGATTATCCATCGTACTCCAATTCTCTCCTCCGTCAAAGCTTACTTGTCCACCACCATCATCGGCTATAACCATTCTGTTTCCATTCTCTGGATCGATCCAAAGATCATGATGATCACTATGTGGTGTTCTTACACTTTGAAAAGTTCTTCCACCATCGCGACTACGCATGAATCCAACATTCAAAGCATAGACCAAATTTTCATTCTTAGGATCCACAAATACTTTACTATAATACCATGCACGCTGACGGATATTATTATCACTGCTGGTCAATGTCCAGCTTTCACCTCCATCATTACTGGTATACAATCCACCATTTGCATTTTCAATGATCGCGTATACTTTATCGGTATTAGAAGGTGCCACCGCTACACCAACAATACCCCAAGTACCTTTAGGCATCCCTTTGGCGGTACTGATATTGGTCCAGGTTTCGCCACCATCAACACTCTTATACAATCCACTTCCTTCACCACCACTTTCTAAACTGTGCGGTGTTCTGATCAATCTCCACATACCGGCATATAATACATTGGGATTACCCGGTTCTATGATCAGATCAGAAGAACCTGTAAGATTGTTCACATACAATACTTTTTTCCAGGTCTTACCACCATCTGTTGTTTTGAATACACCTCTCTCTTCATTCGGACCAAAAAGATGTCCGAGTGCTGCTACCCAAACTGTATTCGGGTCTCTTGGGTGTATCACAATGCGAATAATATGTCTACCTTCTTTGAGACCGATATTTTTCCAGGTACGACCACCGTCATCACTTCTCCACATGCCGTTCAATCCTTCTGCTACATTACCTCGTACTGTATTCTCGCCTTCACCTACATAAATAATATTTTCATCTGTAGGAGCTACTGCGATGGCACCGATATTACCACCGAGATATTTATCTCCAATATTTTTCCAGTTACTACCACCATCCGTTGTTTTCCATAAACCACCGCCTGTTGCACCAAAATAGAAGGTGGTCTTATTTTTAAAACTACCGGCTACCGCAGCACTACGTCCACCACGAAATGGACCTGCAAGGCGGTATTTTAGTTTTGAAAAAAGAGTGTTTGTGGGATCTGTTACAACAGCAGGAGTAGGTGTTGTTGTCTTTTTAGCATCTTGTTTTTGTGCCTGTACACTTGTTACAAGCATCGTCACTGCGCAAAGCAGCATCATTGTTTTTTTCATATGCAGTATTGAATTGGAGATGGAATTTACGAAAGAAAAGGGAGAATGGTCCATAGTCCATGGTCCATGGACTATGGACTATTTTACCTTGTACCATACTTCGTCAACAGGTTCATTCATCTTGATATCAAGGTGCTCAATCACTGTTTCTACGGGTCCAATATTGATGATCTGTTTCATGGGGAATTGAATTCCACCGATGTCTTTGTAACTATTGTACAAAATAGAAGCTTTCAAGCTACGTCTACCCCCACCCATCATACGCATCATACTTCCAAAACCGGTCAATGCAGCAGCCATTTCATCGGTAGCATCTACTTGTTGAACGAGATAATTATTTGTATTGATAAAGAATACAGCACTCAGTCCATCTTTCATGGTCAGTTTTACTTTGTAACAATCTTCTTTGTTGACTTTACCGGTACCTTGTAATTCGGCAGTATATCCTTTCTTGACATAATCAATCAGCATCGGAAAAGGACCGGCACAATCCAATTCATGTTGTTGCTTACGGAGATCATCATCAGTCATTTTAGAAATGGTTGGTCCCGAAGACGTTGGCCCATCGCCCCCACCTCTAGGTCCACCGAAATTGGGCATGGCCGGAATGAGTACATAGCCTGCAGTATCCGTCACCATCGTCCATGAATTCCCCATACCCATGATACCACCCATTTGTCTCCGGTATAATTTCCCTCTCTCACGAATACTATTTAGGCTGATATCAAAACTTTGGTTCATCAGATTCATTTTCATCACACTTTCCATTTGTAAAGTCTTGATGGCTTTCAGTCTATTCTTACCACCATTTACTTCTTCATATTTTGCCATTACTTGTTCTATTGTTTGCGAGTAGGCAAAGCAGGTAACGGTCATTAAGACTACGGATAGAAATATCTTTTTCATATTTATCATTTCGCTGAAACGTAAACTTACTGAGACTTTGCCGCTAAAGGATTTTTTGTACGATGATTTAGCAAAAGATTTGATGAGCGGGGGAATGGGGTTGATAGTTAACAGGAAGAAACATGTAAACAATCAACTCAAAACTACAATCTAGCCACTTTCTCTATCTTCGTTATATGAGTACCAAAACTTCTTTTCAGGTTTCCGGCAAACTGGTTGACATACGTGATAAAAGTATATACCCCGCTCATGTGTGGGTTGAAAATGGGACCATCATTCGTATTGAAAAGACAGATGATCCTACTCCGGATCAATATATTCTTCCTGGATTTGTAGATAGCCATGTTCACATTGAAAGTAGTATGCTGATCCCTTCTGAATTTGCAAGATTGGCTGTGGTACATGGTACAGTAGGAACCGTGAGCGACCCGCATGAGATCGCTAACGTTTGTGGAGTAGCCGGTGTTGACTTTATGATTGATAATGGAAAGAAAGTTCCCTTCAAATTTAATTTTGGTGCCCCCAGCTGTGTTCCTGCTACTACCTTTGAAACAGCCGGTGCAATGATCGATAGCACTGCGGTTACTGCTCTTCTGGAAAGACCTGAAATTTTATACCTGAGTGAGATGATGAATTTCCCCGGTGTTTTACACCAGGATCCGGAAGTGATGAAAAAAATCGCTGCAGCACATCGTATGCGTAAACCTGTAGATGGACATGCCCCAGGCTTACGTGGCGACGCTGCTAAAGCATATATCGAAGCCGGTATCTCAACAGATCATGAATGCTTTACATTAGAAGAAGCAGTTGACAAACTTCAACATGGCATGAAGATCATCATTCGTGAAGGAAGTGCAGCCAGAAATTTTGAAGCATTGATCGAATTGGTTGATGATCATCCCAATCATATCTTATTCTGCAGTGATGATAAGCACCCGGACAGCTTAGTAGCTGGGCATATCAATGATCTCTGTGCCCGCGCTGTTGCCAAAGGATTAGATGTATTCAATGTTTTAAAAGCAGCTTGTATCAACCCGGTATTACATTACCGTTTACCGATCGGCTTATTGAATGAAAATGATCCTGCAGATTTTATTGTAGTAAAAGATCTCACTCATTTTAAAGTGCTCGAAACTTATGTTGATGGAATACTTGTAGCAAAAGATGGGAAGACTTTGATTGCATCAGTTTCTTCTACCATGATCAATCAATTTGATTGTAAGTCTGTAACTGTGAAAGACCTCAGTATACCACAAGATCAATACCCCGCTGCAAATGGATTGATCCCTGTAATAGAGGCACTTGATGGACAATTGATCACCAATAGACTTGAATTACCGGGTAAGATCATGAATGATGAATGGGTAAGTGATCCTGAAAAAGATATTTTGAAAATGGTAGTCGTAAACCGCTATCATCAGGCTCCTATTGCCAAATGTTTTATCAGAAATTTTGGATTCAAAAAAGGAGCTATCGCTTCATCAGTAGCACATGATAGCCATAATATTGTAGCCGTTGGTACAGATGATGCATCACTGGCAGCAGCTATCAATTTGGTGATCGCTGAAAAAGGAGGTGTGAGTTGTTATGCTAATGAACAGGAATATCAGGTACTCGGACTCCCTGTTGCAGGTTTAATGAGCACTGAAGATGGATACAAGGTTTCTGAAGCTTATACCGCTATCGATACCATGGCAAAAAATTTAGGCTCCACACTACAAGCCCCATTTATGACCTTAAGCTTCATGGCACTATTGGTAATACCACATTTGAAACTAAGCGATAAAGGCTTATTCGATGGAGATCGGTTTGAATTTGTATGACTTTTTTGACCATTTCAAGGCCCGAAACCCTTTGTCAAGCTTGAAAAACTTAAATTTCAGATTCCAAGAGATAGATTTTAGTTTTGGAGCCTTCAATCTTATCATACCATGATCGTAAATCTTAGTGAGCAACATAGTCTTGTCAGCAACTGGGTATCAGAATTAAGAAATGTAGATATTCAGGGAGATCGTATGCGTTTTCGTAGAAATTTGGAACGCATCGGCGAAATCGCAGCTTATGAGATCAGTAAGCGCATGCCTTTTAAAGTCACTGAGGTACCTACCCCTCTTGGTACACATGAAAGTAAGTTATTAGAACAGCAACCTGTTTTAGCTACCATTTTACGAGCAGGTTTACCCATGCACAATGGTATGCTCAACTATTTTGATCGTGCAGATAACGCTTTTGTTTCTGCTTATAGAAAACATCATAGAGACGGATCTTTTGAAATCAGTTTGGAATACATGAGTTGTCCGTCACTTGACAATCGTATTGTTATCATCAGCGACCCTATGCTTGCTACCGGTGCATCCATTGTTAAGACCATTCAGTATATGAAGGATGAGGGTACTCCTAAAGAGTTCCATGTGGTAGTAGCGATAGCCTGTACAGTAGGTATTGAGCTGATACACAGAGAATGCGGGGACGATATTCATATCTGGTGTGGAGACATTGATGATGAACTGACGGCAAAAGGATACATCGTTCCGGGTCTCGGAGATGCTGGTGATCTGGCCTTTGGGACCAAGAATCAGTCATAATGAATGCAGCGATCATGCATTTTTCATGGTCAATCAGTTGACGTTAAGGACAACCTAATCTTCTAAACGAACGTATCTGTTTCAGGAAGATTATCCTAAATTAGTTCCCTTGTGAAAAAACTGATCCAAATAAGCTGCTTAGGATTGATGTTGATGTTGACTAAAACCACATCGGCGCAGGACCCTAATTTTTCACAATTCTTCTCTTCGCCTTTAACACTAAACCCTGCTTTTACCGGAAAGTTTTATGGCAGTTATCGTGTTGCAGGCAATTATCGTAACCAATGGCCCAGTATTGAAAAAGCATATACCACCGCTACAGCTTCCATTGATTTTCAAATCATGCAAGACAGGATCGCATCAAATGATATATGGGGAGTAGGGTTCATGGGGTTGACTGATAATAGTGCTAACGGTGCAGTGAAATTTAATTATGCTTCTGTGGGTACAGCTTATCACAAAGGATTGGATGAAGAAGGATACCATCAACTCAGCGCAGGTTTTCAGCTGACCTACGCAAATATGTTGATCAATACCAACTTACTCAAATTTGAAGACCAATTGACCAATGCCGGTTTTACAGGTGTTACTTCGGAAGTATTCAATACCGGTACACTCAATTCAAAATATGTAGATATCAATGCCGGTATTTTATACAATGGCAACACCAATGACAGGAATAATTTTTATATGGGTGTGAGTATGTATCACATCAATAAACCCAAACAGTCATTCACCGGAGCTGAATACTTATTACCTACCAGAACGACCATTCATGCCGGTACTTATTTTCCTGTGGGAAATACTACCACCCTGCATATGAGCGGTATGCAAATGTTTCAGGGCGGCACTTCTTCCACTATGTTGGGTGCAGCTTTACAATTCAATGCCAATCCTGATGATATCAAAGCCACGAGTTTATATGTGGGTACTTGGATGAGATTGAAAGATGCCATTATCCCTTATGTAGGTATTGAATTTGATGATTTTAGAATCGGAGCCAGCTACGATTACAATTCTTCTCAATTAAGAACAGCTTCACAAAACAGGGGTGGTATAGAAATTTCATTGATCTATATCAGAAGACCTTCTTCAGATAAAATCATCAACTGCCCTAAGTTTTAGACACTCCTTTATTAAGCGAGGACTTGGTTACATGTGGATTACCTTTCAAGATAAATCGATAGGGTAATAAAGCATCTTCTGCTGCATAATCAACCCCAATTCGAGGTGTAGCGATCATGATTGCCTTTGGAGTTTTCCAACCATCATCTGCAATAAATAAAAATTGCTCTGAGAGTGCCGTTCCTGTATGAGCGACTTTGATATCCAGTGCTTTTGTCACATTACCCGGTCCCCTGCCGATACTATAGTCGAATTTTATTTTTTTGGACCGTTGCAGCATGTGTTCCATACCATATACCGGCTCAATACCTCTTATCAAAACAGCATGTGGGGTTGATGCTTCATTGGTAACCACATTGAATAAATGATGAATACCATAACAGAGATACACATAAGCAATTCCACCGGGCTCATACATTACTTGGGTTCTGCTCGTTAGCCTCCCTCCATAGGCATGCGAGGCCTTATCAACAACACCATTATATGCTTCTGTTTCTACAATCCGTCCGGCTGTCAAAGTATTGTCAAAACAAGTCACCAATACCTTACCCAGAAGTTGTTTAGCCACATGACATACATCAGTTTGTCTGTAAAATCAATTGATAATTTGTTCTTGTAATAATCAGCCAAAGGTTTCACAGAATAAACATACTGAATACATTAACTTAGTGCATCAAAATCATAAGGGTGCTCAAGGAACTTATCATTGCCATACAATCCTATTCACAAGCTCACCAGTTTATCATCAAACATAAACTCTGGAAATGGATCCTTATTCCGGGGCTATTGTACACCCTTCTTTTTTTAACAGGCATGTATTATTTCGGTCAAACAGCCGGAGATTTTATTGAATGGATGGCTATGAAAACCGGGTTAAGAGGATGGATCGATCAGTTCTCCAATAGTTTTATTGGCTTTCTATTCGTTTTTGGAACAGCCCTATTATGGCTGATCATGATGTTGCTCTATTTTTCTCTATTTAAATTTTTATTTCTGATCATAGGATCTCCGGTATTTGCTTTCTTAAGTGAGAAAACCGCTTCGATCATTGAAGGAAAAGATTTTCCCTTCAGCTTTACCCAATTAGGAAAAGATATTTTACGTGGTATTAAACTCGCATTGAGAAACAGTGTGTGGCAAACTGTTTATGTATTATCCATTCTATTACTCAGTTTGATACCACTCATAGGTTGGTTAACACCCATTTTAGCTGTTCTTGTCGAGTGTTATTATTATGGTTTCTCTATGCTGGATTACGGTATGGAGCGACAAAAGAAAACACCGGCAGAAAGTATTTTTTATATCGGTAATCACAAAGGGCTTGCTATTGGTAATGGTTTTATATTTTATTTGATGCATATGCTTCCGATCATCGGTTGGATACTGGCCCCATCGTATGCAGTAGTTGCTGCAACACTCAGCACCTATCCCAATAGTTCAAAGAAATAATATGCAGTTCGGAAAGTTATATCTGATCCCTACCGTTTTGTATGACGATGCTATTGAAACAATTCCACCTTACATTCTGGATGCTGTTAAAGATTGTGCTGTTTTTTTTGTAGAACAGGAAAAAACTGCTCGCCGTTTCCTAAAAAAAATATGGAGAGAAATGGTCATTGATGACTATCAATGGTTTGCTATTCATAAAGCAGAATCAGAAGTAAGGGATTCATTTCTGCAATTATTGAAAGAAGGGAAAAATATTGGTATCATCAGCGAAGCAGGTTGTCCGGGTATTGCTGATCCGGGTCAAATTTTAGTAGAAGCCGCACAGAGCATAGGCGTTACGGTAAAACCCTTGGTAGGCCCAAGTTCTATCCTACTTGCATTGATGGCGAGTGGTATGAATGGTCAATGTTTTCAGTTCAATGGTTATTTACCTATTGATGCTGCTGAAAGAAAGAAAAAAATAAGAGAATTAGAAGCTGATTCACTAAAAAGAAATTGTACGCAACTATTCATTGAAACACCTTATCGTAATAATGCACTGATCAATGATATTCTTCAAAGTTGTAAACCGGAAACAAGACTTTGCATAGCAGTAGATATTACAAGTGCAACAGAATCCATCAAAACAAAAACGATCCGTCAATGGAAGCAGGATCAGCCTGATATCCATAAAAAGCTGGCGATCTTTTTACTACAAGCCTAATCATTGCAAAAATATCTTTATCTCTCGTTCTCTGCAGTTCTATACCGCAGAGAACGAGAGATAAAGAGATTACGCATAGAGGATTCAACACCTCTTTTATTCAAGGTTGTTTTGGAGCAATAATACTTTCTGTTGCAGCACCACGTACTTCATAAACACTATCTACAATATTTCTTTCAAGACCACGCCAGGGTAGGGTGCCAATATATCTCTTATAGTGTAATTCAACCTCTTTACCCGAGCAGCGCATTAATTGTTCCGCCACCGTTTCACTGGTAACACTAAAATCAAACTCATTACTCTGCACATTCGCACGGAAACCACTTTGTATGATCTTGCCTTCCCATGTTTTAAAGAGGATCCCTTTTTTCTGAAAAGTATTCAGCAGTCCTGCTTTAGTTCCCTCTGCATATACAAAATAATAGCGCCAATAGATAAATGCAGAAAGTGCAACAAAAACAATGATAATGATGCTCCAGATGATTTTTTGCTTGGTTGTCATTATAGACCGTATTTATCTACAAGATAGATCAGTGCAGCCATATTTACAGCACCCAATAACAGTTCGCGTTTGTTCACATTTTCGAATACATCTGTACGTGCGTGATGCAGATCGAAATAGCGCTGTGGATCAGGAATAAATCCTGCGATAGGTGTACCAAATGTGCGATTTAGCGGACCTATATCTGCTCCACCGCCACTTCCAGACATATCTTCTGTTCCATAGGGTTTCAATAATGGAAGCCATGTTTGCATCTTTTCGTGTTTATCCTTAGGTGCTGTGAATCCAAATCCTCTAGGAGTAAACCCTCCTGCATCACTCTCCAGTGCGAAAATGTGTTTCTCCCCTTTTTCTTTTGCTTCGGCAGCATATTTATTACCGCCACGCATCCCATTTTCTTCATTGGCAAAAAGTACAAAACGAATGGTTCTTTTTGGTTGATAACCGATGGCTTTCAATGCTCGCATCACTTCAATAGTATGCACCACTCCCGCGCCGTCATCATGAGCACCTTCATTAACATCCCAGCTATCCAGGTGACCTCCAACTGTTATGATTTCATCCGGGAAAGTTGTGCCTCTTAATTCTCCGATCACATTATGTCCAATAGTATCAGGTAAGAATTTCGCACTGGTTTTCATTGTAACCGTGAAAGAAGATCTCTTACTAAGTTCCCAGATATAATCAGCATCTCTGGGACCCATGGCAATAGCCGGAATTTTAGGAAAAGAATCATTATAGGCTGTACTGCCCGTATGAGGATCATTCGCGGTTGATTCAGTTAAAGAACGAATCATAACGCCAACAGCGCCATACTTAGCAGCTGCGCTAGGACCTGCTCTTCTGGATACCCCTGTTTGTCCATAAGAAACAAATGGCTTGATATTCGTGGGATCAAAAGAATGATTGAAGTAAACGATCTTACCCTTCACTTCATCTTTTCTTTTCTCCATCTCTTCAAAACTATTGAAGGCAATAACCTGAGCTGTAACCGGCTTGCCACTACCCAAAGAATTCCCCAATGCGAGAACATCCAAAACACGGTTTGCTTTTTTACCGTCAATGGCTACCACTCTTGCATCTTCCTTTGTTCCTCTTACCCAGCGAGGTACCATACACTCTTGTAACCAGACTTTATCTGCACCCATTTCTTTCAGTGCTTTTTCGCCCCAGGCTTCGGCCTTGTACATTTGCGGGGAGCCGGCGATTCGTCCGCCCACCTGTTTTGTTAATTGGTACAAAAGGTCGTAAGCCTTCCCATTTCTCAATATCTCATCAGATATTTTTTTGATAACAGCAGCATCTTCCTGCTGCGCAAAGCCCCCAAAGGGCAGTAATAGAAGAAGAAAGTATATTTTTTTCATACCGCTAAAGTTAATGATTTGTCATGTTTCTTGCGCCTTTGATGAGTGGAGAACAGTATTGGGATAATTATTGTTAATTGCAAGGTATCTTTGAAGGATTGATTCCTGATTGGGTATACCGCGCAGTATGCTATAGGTTCTCTTGATGTAGATTGAATGATCAATCACAGAGGGCACAGAGCTACTCCGCGTTTTGGGAAATACAATATTGATAGAATTGAATCGTCAAATCAAAGATCAAAAAATCAAAGATTAGCTATGCGTATAGGAATTGTTTGTTATCCGACATTTGGTGGTAGTGGCGTACTGGCTACGGAACTGGGGAAGGCATTGGCAGATGAAGGACATCAGGTGCATTTTATCACTTACCAGCAGCCCGTAAGATTAAATGTATTCAATGCGAATATATTTTATCATGAGGTACGTGTTCCAACCTATCCGCTTTTTGATTATCCACCTTATGAAGTCGCCTTAGCAAGTACGATGGTAGATGTGATCATGAATCATGATCTGGATCTTTTGCATGTACATTATGCCATACCACATGCTTCCGCGGCTTACATGGCCAAACAAATAGTAAAACAAAAGGCTAATAGAAATGTGCCTGTCATTACTACGCTACATGGTACTGATATTACATTAGTAGGAAAAGACAAAACCTATGAACCCGTAGTAACATTTTCCATCAATGAAAGTGATGCCATAACAGCAGTATCCAATAATCTTCGTGAAGAAACATATAAGTCATTTCATATCCAGAAAGAAATAGAAGTGATCCACAATTTCGTAGATGTTGGACGATTTGATAAAAAGCCCATAGATGCATTCAGAAAAGTGATCGCTCCCAATGGTGAAAAGATACTCATTCATGCATCCAACTTTCGTAAGGTAAAAAGAGTGGTGGATGTGGTGAATATATTTGCTGCAGTAAGAAAAGAAATGCCTGCTAAACTTCTGATGGTAGGCGATGGGCCTGAAAGACCTAGTACAGAAGAACTAACCAGAGAATTAGGAATTGAGGATGATGTGCGTTTTTTGGGTAAGCAAGAGCAAATGGAGGATATTCTCGCGGTAAGTGATGTTTTCGTACTCCCTTCTGAATATGAAAGTTTTGGTTTGGCCGCTCTAGAAGCCATGGCAGCAAGAACAGTGGTGATCAGTTCGAATGCCGGTGGATTGAGTGAGATCAATATTCAAGGGGAAACAGGATTTATGGCCAATGTAGGTGACGTAGAAACGATGAGCAGATTTGCTATTAATCTACTAAAAGACGAACAGCAACTGGAAACCATGAAAGAGGCAGCCTATGAACAGGCCTGTAGATTTGATATCAAGAATATCATTCCGATATACGAGAAGTTATACAGCAGATATTGTAGAATGGGACCTTGCTAGTATATAGTTGTTAGTTGTTAGTTGACAGTTGACAGTAGATTTTCTTTCCTCCTATCAACTGTCAACTAACATCTTTCAACTATGATTTATCAACTACTTCATCAATACTCTTCATAATCATTGCACATACTTCAATCAGTTCATCTTCTGAAATGATCAATGGGGGTGCTATTCTTAAGCGATCAGGTGCAAATAGAAACCAATCAGTCACTAATCCGTTTTTCACACATTGATGTACAATGGCTTGATTCGTCATTTCATCTTTAAACCTGAGCGACATCCATAAACCATGTACATTCTTTGAAACGATCGCAGGGTGTTTTAATGTTTCTTGTAAAATGCTTGCTTTATTTTTCGCAGGTGCAATCATATCTCCTGTCAATAGAATTTCAAAAGCGACTTTTCCTGCAGCACAGCTAACAGGATGGCCTCCAAATGTGGTGATATGTCCGAGCACAGGATTATACGTCAATGTTGACATTAATTTTTTATCCGCGATAAATGCACCTAAAGGCATACCGCCGCCCAGCGCTTTTCCGAGTAATAAGATATCCGGTATCACGTCAAATTGTTCAAATGCCCAAAGTGAACCGGTTCTTCCAAAGCCGGCTTGTATTTCATCAAAGACAAGTAATACACAATGTTCATCACATTTTTTTCGGATCGCTTGTAGCCACTCTTTTCGTGGTACAGTAATACCACTTTCTGCTTGTACTGTTTCCAAGATCACACAGGCAACAGAGGAATCAATGAATGGCAACACGGCATCATCACCATAATCAAAATGAAAGATATCCGGCAATAAAGGTCTAAATGCATTACGCCAATATTCACCTCCCATGATACTTAAAGCACCTTGTGTACTGCCATGATAAGCGTTATTGAATGCAATGATCTTCGATCTACCTGTGATACGCTTCGCTAATTTCATCGCCCCTTCTGTCGCTTCTGCACCACTGTTGGTGAAGTATACACAATTCAAAGAAGCGGGTAAGTGCTCCGTCAGCAATTTAGCATACTGTACTTGCGGACTCTCAATAAATTCTCCATACACAATCAGGTGCATGTATTCAGCAGCCTGTTCCTGAACCGCTTTAACAACCGCAGGATGACCATGTCCGATATTACAAACACTAAAACCGGAAATCAGATCTGTATATTTTTTTCCAGAGGTATCCCAAAGATGTATGCCTTTTGCTTTTGTGATCTCTAATCCAATCGGAGCAGAGGATGTTTGTGCAACATGCTGAAGAAAAAGTTCCTTATTTGAAATCCCACTCATTTTGCTAACTTTCGTTTAAAGTTCGACATTCAACATTCGAAATTCGATATTTTATGGCAGTTATTCTCCCCGTCCTCGGTAAACACCCTCAATTTGGTAAAAATTGTTTTATTGCGCCCAATGCTACCATCGTAGGTGATGTTGTTATGGGTACTGATTGTAGTATTTGGTTCAACGCGGTGGTCAGAGGTGATGTACATTATATAAAAATGGGTAATAAAGTGAATATTCAGGATGGTGCCGTTATCCATTGCACTTATCAGAAAAACCCAACTGAGATCGGCAACAATGTTTCCATCGGGCACAATGCATTGGTACATGGGTGCACCATTCATGATAATGTGTTGATCGGTATGGGAGCTATTGTAATGGATCGTTGCGTGGTACACAGTAATTCCATCATTGCAGCAGGTGCTGTGCTCTTAGAAGGAACTGTTGTTGAAGCAGGCTGTATCTATGCCGGTGTTCCCGCTAAAAAAGTAAAAGATATCTCACAAGAACTCATCAATGGAGAGATCAATCGGATCTCTAATAATTATGTGATGTATGCTTCGTGGTTTCAGGAAGAGAAGAAAAGTTAGTTGTTGGTAGCGTATGGCATATAGGTCATAGCTAATGGCTCTACTATTTGCTATGACCTATATGCCATACGCTAATACTCCTCCCCCATCGTATCCAAGATCGTTCTATAACTAATGTATCTTTCTTCAGAGATTTCTCCCTGCATGACCGCTTTTTTTACGGCACAGTTAGGCTCTTCGATATGCATGCAGTTGTTGAACTGACAATCATTCATTCGCCTCCTCATCTCGGGAAAGTAGTGTGCGAGTTCTTCTTTCTCTATATCTACAAGACCAAATTCACGAACACCGGGGGTATCAATGATATGACCACCTCCGGGTAAGTCAAACATTTCCGCAAATGTGGTGGTATGCATCCCTTTTCCACTCCAACCGCTTACTTCTTGTGTACGAAGATTAAATTCCGGAAATAACGCATTCACACAGGTTGATTTTCCAACACCACTATGTCCACTGAGTAAGGATGTTTTGTTATGAAGTATGTTTTTAATGGCATCTAATCCCTCACGCTTTTCAACACTACATAACAATACTTCATAACCGATCTTGGTATAGATATCTTGTAACTGTTCGAATTTTTCCATCTCCTTTTTACGATAGAGATCTGATTTGTTGAAAACGATCACAGCAGGAACATGATATGCTTCACAGGAGATCAAGAACCTATCCATAAAACCCTGAGAAGTTTTGGGATCTTTCAAGGTTACAAATAATAAACTCTGATCCAGATTGGATGCAATGATATGGTGCAGGTGTTTATTATGCGGCGAGATACGAGCTACATAATTCTTTCGATCATGAATGGTATTGATAATGGCGGACTCTTCTTCCACTTCTTCAATTTCCATTTCTACTTCGTCGCCAACTGCAATGGGATTGGTGGAAGTGATCCCTTCAATCTTCATCACCCCTTTGATACGGGCATTGTACAAACGTCCGTCCTCCCCTTTTGCGATATACCAACTACCGGTTGATTTGTAAATTCTGGCCCTCATTCAAACGAAGATAATAAGCCTTTGCGGCTTTCCAACTATTGATAAAATCAGTCCAAAATCAATATTTGCGAAACATTAACCCCTGTTTTAAGGGCTATCACGTAACAATGACTGACCTTCAGGTGGGAAATCAATATCTTTGTTGCCCTATGGCAAAGTTTGCGCACGATGAGGTGGTTCCTTACCAGCAAAGTGAAAAAGGAAAAAAGGAGCAGGTGGCAGAGATGTTCAACAGTATCGCTTTCCGATACGATTTCTTAAATCGTTTTCTGACTGCGGGTGTGGATATTCAATGGCGGAAAAAGGCGATCAAACAACTAAAAGATATTCATCCGCAATTGGTATTGGATGTAGCGACAGGTACAGCGGATGTGGCCATCATGACACATCGCATGCTGAAAACCAAAAAGATCATTGGCATAGATATTTCTGAAGGCATGTTGGATCTGGGAAGAGAGAAATTAAAAAAATTAAATCTGACCGATCATATCACCCTTCAGACCGGAGACAGTGAAACGATCCATTTTCCAGACAACCACTTTGATGCCATTACGGTTTCTTTTGGTGTTCGGAATTTTGCACATCTGGATAAAGGAATGTCTGAAATGTATCGGGTACTTCGGCCGGGTGGAAAATTGGTGGTCTTGGAATTCTCCAGACCAAAACAACCACTTTTCAGAAAAATGTGTGATTTTTATACCAATGTGATTACACCGGGTGTAGGAAAACTATTTGCGAATAATAAAGACGCGTATCAATACCTGAACGATAGTGTTCAAGCCTTCCCTGAAGGAGAAAACTTTTTAAATATTATGCATGAAGCAGGATTTACTCAAACTTATTTGAAAAAACTCAGTTTCGGCATATGCACTATTTATTGCGGAAGCAAGTAATCCTGTTTGCGATCACTTTATTTTTTTCTGTGTCTGTATTGGCCCAGAAGCAACGTTATCGTCCTAATCATGATGACCTGCCTTACTATTTTGGCCTAACATTGGGTTATAATAGTTCTTACCTACATCAAAACAAATCACCACTTTTTCTACAGTCTGATTCAGTTTTATCCGTTGAACCTGGAGCCAGTGGAGGAATTGTCATGGGACTCTTGGCTACAGTTAAAATGACCAATCGATTTGAATTTCGTGCAAATCCACAGTTGATCATTGGCGGCTCAAAATTCATGGCGTATAAGTTGGGACCTACTAAACCCGGAGAAGGCTCGTTTCAAAAACAAACCCTACCCGCTACACTAATTAGTCTACCCCTACATTTTAAATTCAACTCCGATCGTATCGGTAATTTCAGAACCTATTTATTAGGGGGTATTAAATTGGATACCGATCTATCCAGTAATTCAGCTGCCCGTTTATCGGAAGATCTTTTAAAACTGAAAAGAAATGATTTTGGTTTTGAAACGGGCATCGGATTTAATTTCTATTTACCCTTTGTAACGGTTTCCCCCGAAATTAAATTCAGCTATGGGTTATCGAACATCCATCAATATGATCCCAACCTGAAATATTCCAATGTGTTGGATAAGATTCAGTCCCGCATGATCATTTTCTCGATTCATTTAGAAGATTAAGGTTTACTGCGTATGATGTAAATTGCAGCATTGCCAAAGCGATGCTTATGAAAGATTATATCATTAAAAATACCGCCATCGTAAATGAAGGAACGATTACCCATGGCGACGTTTGGATCAGAAATTCCAGAATTGAAAAAATAGGCGGTTCACTAAACCCCGCAGTGAATGCTATTGAAATTGATGGTAGCGGCCAACATCTTTTGCCAGGTGTCATTGATGACCAAGTACATTTTCGTGAACCAGGTCTCACACATAAAGCCACCATCTATACCGAAGCAAAAGCCGCCGTGGCGGGTGGTGTTACAAGTTACATGGAAATGCCCAATACCAGTCCACCAGCATTTACCCAAGAGTTGTTGGAACAGAAATATGAGACCGGGAAGAATACTTCATTGGCTAATTACTCATTTTTCATGGGCACTTCGAATGATAACCTTGATGAGATCTTAAGAACGAATGAAAAGAAAAATGAAATCTGTGGTATCAAAATATTCATGGGTTCCTCAACAGGAAATTTATTGGTAGATAATCCTTTGATACTTGAAAAAGTTTTTGCCGGATCGGAAGTATTAATTGCTACACATTGTGAGGAAGAAAGTATTATCAAGGAAAATCTTGCCGCTCTGAAAGCGAAAAAAGGCAAGCTTGAACCATCCGATCATCCGATCATCCGTAATGTAGATGCCTGTTTTGAATCATCCTTCAAAGCCATTCAATACGCAAAGAAATACAATACGCGATTACATATACTCCATATTACAACCGCAAAAGAATTACAGCTGTTTGGAAATATGCTTCCGTTAAAAGATAAGCGTATTACTTCAGAAGTATGTGTACACCATCTTCATTTTACCAGTGATGATTATGCACGTTTGGGTAATCAAATCAAATGTAATCCGGCGATCAAAGCTCCGGATAACAGAAAAGCTTTATGGGAAGCCTTACTGGATGATCGTTTAGATGTCATTGCAACAGATCATGCTCCGCATACATGGGCTGAGAAACAAGAAGATTATGAACATGCACATGCCGGACTCCCATTGATTCAACATTCTTTAGGACTCATGTTACATTATGTCAAAGAAGGAAAGATCAGCATTGAGAAAGTGGTGGAGAAAATGAGTCATGCAGTGGCGCAATGCTTTCAGATCAAAGAAAGAGGATTTATTCGTGAAGGATACTATGCCGATCTGGTATTAGTAGATATGAATCAATCCAATACCATTCAAAAAGACAATATTCTTTATAAATGTGGCTGGAGCCCCCTTGAAGGCATGACACTCCCCGCAACCATCAACTACACTTTCGTCAATGGACATCCAGTTTATGGAAAAGGGGTATTTGATGAGTCTAAGAGGGGGATGAGACTGAGCTTTGAGAGATAGTATTTTAGCTTATGGTTCATAGCATATGGTTAATGGAATTACTATATGCTATGAACCATAAGCTATTCGCCAAGATTCTTCTCAAATTCTAACACTATAAGTATTTACCATGCAAATAGACAAAACCACACTAGCTGACCTTTCCATTTTCCATAGTGAGGAAGAATTATCGGTTGTACATTTCTTGGATCATACACAAACCGGTGGTGGTAGAGACTATTTGTATGATATGGTTGCAAAACCTTTAGCTACTGTAGAAGCTATTCGTAGTAATCAACAGATCATTCAAGAATTGATGAAAGTAAGTGGTCGATGGCCGGCCTCCATTACCAATGGGACGATTATGGTGATCGTTCGTTTTTATGAATCACAGATCAATAAGTATCCCACGCAACCTAATGCTATCAACAGTTTTACCTATAAACTTTTTAATGCCCCCGATTTTTCTCTAACAAGGTATACCATTACTCACTGTATTGATTTTATTAAGGGCATGACGCAAGTAAGTGCTTTACTTAAAGAAAGTAGTAACAGTACTCAATTGAAAATATGGGCAGAAAGAATCGATATGCTATTGAACAAGGGATTGATCCCGGAAATAGGAACACAATCAAAAGAAGACCTTGTCAATTGGCGCATTCTGAGTTATGCAGATTTCATTCGTTTTCATTACAAGAATCAGATCTTTGAACTCATTGATATCTATAGTAGAATTGATGCATTTCTTTCATTGAGTATCGCCTGTGAAAAATATAATTTTTGTTTTCCTGAGATTCATCAATCTACACAACCGTTTATTGAAGCAACCGAACTTTATCATCCGCTTTTACAAATACCGACATCCTATGGTGTTGATATGAGTCGCGACAAAAATTTCCTATTCCTTACAGGAGCTAATATGGCAGGCAAGAGCACTTTTATCAAAGCTGTAGGTGTAAGTGTTTATCTGGCACATCTTGGCATGGGCGTACCTGCTGCTAAAATGCAATTGAGTTTGTTTGATGGCTTATTAAGCAATATCAATGTAGTGGACAATATTATAAAAGGAGAAAGCTATTTCTTCAATGAAGTACAGCGAATCCGTAATACGATCGAAAAGATCAGTGATGGAAGAAACTGGCTGATCCTAATTGATGAGCTTTTCAAAGGTACCAATGTACAAGACGCCATGAAATGCAGCACTACGGTAATCGAGGGTTTACGTAAAATGAAGAATGTATTGTTTATCCTATCCACTCACTTATATGAAATTGGAGAACCGCTTCAACAATACAGTAATATTCAGTTCCGCTATTTCGAAACCAGCGTACAAAACGAACAACTGGTATTCAGCTACCAATTAAAAGAAGGCATCAGCAACGACAGACTCGGGTATTTGATTCTGAGAAGAGAAGGAGTGGTGGAGCTACTGGAAAAATTGTGATATGGCAGATGGCAGATATCAGATTTGTTTTTTGAGTTTTAATTTTGCAGTTTTTGTTGTAGCTGAGAAAATAGCAGTTAACTCATGAGCCTCCTGTATAAGCTTATAAATTCGATTATCGTAAACTATCCCCGTTTCTTGTATGATTTGCAACCAGTATAAAGATTCATCAGACTCTTCCAATACAATTTCAATTTTATAAATAAAATCAGCAATAGATTTTGCTCTTTTAGAAGCTCTATAATTTGCAGCAACCGACCCCGCAGACCTTATTAGCTGTTTTCCAATCTCAAAACCAACATTATTTTTTGGCAATAACAAGCATAATTGAATGGTCTCAATATGAAAACGTTTAGTTCTATTTTCGAGTTCTTGTCTATCCATCTAGCCAATATGTTTCAAATTATACGAACATATCACAAATATCAAATCTGACATCTGCCATAAAATCAGGAGTTTCTACGTGTATTATTACCTGTTTTATTCATTCTTATTTTCTGCTCCTTTATCTTTCCCTTCTTTTGACTTTTAATTTTTACTTTTTACTTCTTTATCATGCTTGTAAAAACATTTGGCAGCGCTGTTTATGGCGTAGAAGCTATTACAATAACAATTGAAGTTAATGTGAGTGCAGGCCAGGGATATCAAATCGTTGGATTACCTGATAATGCTGTGCGTGAAAGTTTACAACGAACAGAGAGTGCAATCAAAACCAATGATTTTCACATGCCACGTACTAAGATCGTTGTGAATCTTGCACCGGCAGATATCAGAAAATCGGGTTCTTCTTTTGATCTGCCTATTGCATTAGGTATTTTGGGTGCCAGTGAACAGTTGGAAAATCCGGAAGCACTCAATGAGTATGTGATCATGGGAGAATTGAGTCTGGATGGAAGTATACAACCCATTAAAGGTGCACTACCTATGGCCATACAGGCCCGTAAAGAAGGTTTCAAAGGATTGATCGTCCCCAAAGCCAATGCCAGAGAAGCGGGGATGGTCAATCAGTTGAATGTATATGGCGTAGAACATTTAGATGAAGTAGTTGCTTTCTTTAAAGATGAAAACAGTTTACAACCAGTAATCGTCAATACACGTGAAGAATTTTTTAGTGACCAATACCAATTCGAATTTGATTTCACGGATGTAAAAGGACAAGAAAATATCAAGCGTGCCTTAGAAATTGCAGCTGCCGGCGGACACAACGCCATTTTGATTGGTCCGCCCGGTGCCGGAAAAACCATGTTGGCAAAACGTTTACCTACTATTCTACCACCACTAAGTTTACAAGAGGCACTGGAAACGACCAAGATACACAGTGTAGCAGGAAAATTACCGGAGAACAGTTCATTGATCAGTAAACGTCCTTTCAGGTCTCCGCATCATACCATCAGTGATGTGGCATTGGTGGGTGGTGGCGGTGTTCCTCAACCCGGAGAGATCTCACTGGCACATAATGGTGTATTGTTCTTGGATGAGTTACCTGAATTTAAACGAACGGTTTTAGAAGTAATGCGTCAACCGATGGAAGAAAGAAGGGTAACGATTTCACGAGCAAAAATTGCGCTTGATTTTCCTGCCAATTTCATGTTGATCGCATCGATGAATCCTTGAGCTTGTGTCGATTATGTCCCTCGTTTTGGGAAAAGGTGGGCTGGTATGCAAAGCTGATAGTGATGCTATCTGTACCAATAACAATTTGATTTGTAATGGTTTCGACTATGGCACGGCGATCATCAAAAGACATTTCTTGCCAATGGTCTGCAAGACTTTTTGCTTCGGCAAGTACTGTTTCTGTTGAAAGCTGCTGGATGCGCTTGTAGTCAATCTCTGCCTCTAAATGAGGGAGTTGGTTATCAAGTTGCAGTAGTCGTGTCTCAAGCGGTTTATAGACCTCTGCAAAGGCATCTTTATCAAGTTCACCATCAAGTCGCAAATTCACCAACTGCTCCATGCGTTTAGCCAATTTGCTGCGCTCCATGGTTGTTTGAGCAAACCTAGTTTCAAGCTCGTGGAGTTCCTCGGTGGTTTTGGTGTGGTACTCACTCGGATTCTGATCGGTGAGGTATCCTTTGAGGTATTCCTGATAAATGTCGTCAAGGTCACTACCTAATATCCGATTTTTGCAGGACTTGCACTGATAGTTTCCTGCCATATGGCGGATATACATCCGTGTCCCGCAATGGCAAATGACGCAGCCAGTAAGCAGGTGTTGCGCTTTGCGCCCTGATTTTGTGCGTTTTGCTTGTTGCTCATCTAAGATGTGGTTGCATTGCTCCCAGAGATCAGTACTGATGATCGCCGGACAATCAAGTAGCACCCATTCATCTGATGGCTTTAGTTCCCACTGTTTACCTTTGCCTGCACTTTTGGTGTAGTTGGCACGGCGAGTACCTTTTGCCATTGGGTCACGGAGTAGCCGATAGATAGTGTTGTCCGAGAATAGTTCTCCTTTGCGAGTGCGATAACCTAGAGCATTGAGCTTTTTCGCTGTTGTTTGAATACGCCTCTCGACGAGGAATGTCTCGTACATCAGTTTTCTGATCGGAGCTTCTGTTTCATCAATGATTAATACTTTATTATCCCACTGATAGCCAAAGGGGGCAGCACCGCCTAATGGTTTTCCCAGCTTTGCTCTAATCGGGACTGAAGCCGCAACTCGGCTTGAAATTTCTTCACGCTCCCATTCTGCTAATGCCGAAATGAGTGAAAAGAAAAATCTACCAGCAGGGGTACTCGTGTCGATGCTCTCTGACAGAGAAATCAGGTCTGCCTGATGAGCCTGAAAGATTTTAGAGAGCTGCAATAGCTCAATAGTATTACGAGCAATACGGGCAAGCTTTGAGAATACGAGACCAGTGATATGTCCTTGTTTAACATCAGAAAGCATCCGTTTGGTTTCCGGATGCTCCATGACTGATTTTCCGCTTACCCCATCAAGACGATATATTTCTATAACCTGCCAGCCTTTGGCTTCGGCATATAGTTCTGCTCGTTTGATGTGATGTTCTGGGCTTTCTTCTTGCACCTGCATATCGGTTGAGACCCGAATGAAAATACCGACTCGTTTTGAAGTGTTCATGAGTACATAATTTGATTGTGAAAGAATTTTCCTCAATCATAATAAAGCTACAATACTGTGAATAGGGGGGATATTTTAGGTTTCCATTCTTTTTTTATACATACTCTGAAATAATCCAATCAATTGTGAGTCATTCACCTTATCTCCTTCCTCGATATTCGAATCACCAAACGGTATCTCTCCAAAGTATTTAGCTAGCTGGGCATATAAAAGATCAACATCAACAAATTTTTCCATGAATCGATAATCATCATCTCGCATTAATGTCTTGAAAGGAGCATCTTCTTCAGTACTTGTAATTGTTGGTGTAAACATTCTTAAAACATTAAGAGCGAACTGAGGGTTTTGCTCCATTTCCTTTTTCAAAAGTGATATCGGAAATGCATATGCATTGAGGTATTTGTATATCCCAAAAGTTGAAAGAATCTCACTATCAGAGAATGATCCAATATGTTTTGATTTAAGAATTTTTTGAAATCGTTGTATTACCGTATTTGATATTTTTTGTTTACCCTCTGGATCAAGCAACGTATTCTCTGGATTAGTCTTAGAAACATACATAAATCGATGATACAGTTCCAACATATAATTATAAGTATCAGCTATTTCAATAATTTGATTCGCTAATTCCAATCGCTCTTCATCTTTACATTTTTCCACAAGCCTTTTTACTATATATGATAACTCTGATACGGGTTGAAAGATTACAAAACCGGTAACCGGGGGAAACATAGAGCCTAATAATGCAAATGCTTTCGCTAGTATTTTACTCTCTTCATTAGAAAACTGATTAGCTTTTATCTTTAGCTTAAATAAAAAATCGGTAACATTAATCTTCCCAAGCTCATCCTTGATAGTGTTTGCAACATGGGTATAGCTGTGCGCCGTGATATCTGAAAAAATTTGTTTAAAATAGGTATCTGAAATTTCTCCATCAGCTACCACATAAGCAAAATACCTCTTAAAATATCCATGAGAACAAATCCGTTGCTCTTGATTCCATTCAAGTTTTGTTTCGTCTGGATACATGTAATTACTAAATAAACTTTTAAGTTGAGGAAAAAGATCGCTTAACATTTCACGAATTAGACTTGCTAACTTATCGGGGAATTTTTTAAGAAATTCATCAATTTTTTGTTTGCTAAACTTTTTAAACTCATCGTTAATAAACCTATGGTTTATTTGATATGAATCATAATTACTTATAAATACATCACTATTATCTCTGATAAAGTCATATAGTTCAGGATAAAACACTCGTATGCACTCAAGCGTTAGAAAATCACTAATATTTACTTCACCCTTAACTAAGGGTACAGAAAAAGCAATTGCATTTGAAAGACGGATCGCAAGTCTAGGATTTTTTAGTGCTGGTGTAAAGGCGAGATCAAAATTATCTATAAATCTTTTACTGTCATCTTCAGATAATTGAATTTTAATTCCATCAAGTGCCTTATTGATATGAGTTAAAGTAAATTTTCGTAATTCTGACGTATATGGAGCAGGAAGTTTAATTGGTATTTGAATAATTTTTTCTAAATACTCATAACCATCCGTTACCGTTCCTTCACCAAATTGATGTCCAAGTGACTTTGCAACTAGATCATCATCAAATGCGAGGATGTATGTAAATCGTGGAAAATCGCCTAGCAATTTAATCAACCGAAAAACTGTTTGTACTTCCTGAATATTTAATCGGTCTATATCGTCAATGAATATTGCAAAATGAGTATCAGCTTTAATAATAAATTCATTAATTTTTTGCTTTTGAGATTCAAGTGTTTCATTTGAAAATTTTTTAGCCAGTTGTGTTATAAATGAAGTTCCAAAGCCAATTTTTGGTGCTACAACTGAAATATAACTTGTCACCGATTCACCATAGTTAGCAATTGCCTTTAATGCTCTCGTCTTATCGCTTGTAAGTTTATGTCCGAGCTTCTCTGAGATTTCTCTAAAAAAATGAATCAGTAAATCATTTTCATCCTTAAAATACCAAGGGTTGAATCGAATTGTTACAATTTTATCTTTAAGTTCCGATTCAATTAAGTTGAGTACTGAAGTTTTTCCTTCGCCCCATTTTCCATATATACCAACAACTATAGAAGTAGATGTATTTGCATTTTCGGCAATTAGAGCAACTCGCTTTGCAAATGCTCCTCGATTAAATGCATCCTCAGAAGTTTCTGCAATTGGCTTATCAGGTTTAAAATTCTCCATACATAAATATATTTATTATATGTGAATGATAGTATAGAAATCATTGTTTTTCTATGCTCGCCGTCAAAGCTTCGGGAGGGAAGTATGAGCGGACGAAGCTGCGAGCTCCCAGGGCTGGGGCGGATAGGAAAGCACGAAGCATGAGTGCGATAGCCGCACAGTGAAGGGCTTCCATGTGGCATGGGGACATAAGCCTAGGTTGTGTGCCAATGGAAGCCTGTAACGCAGCCATGGGAACGCAGGCGAGCCCAACAACAGACAGGGAGCGAGTTGATAGTACAATAGCGATAGAATGAGAACCGCACCCATTGCGGATCGAAAGAAAGAGCGTTTGTACTAACAACAGTAGCTACCCGACTGAAGGCAGAGGAGCGAAAAGGTCATGCCAGACACATTACACCGTATGGTGTATAGACTCGCCATCACAAATCATTTTGGCGTGTCTATACGGTCTGGCGTGAGCTTTTCAGACGATAGCCGGAAGGCGACCTTATAACCTGATTTTGGTGAAAAATTTTAACACTTATAAGAAATCGCTTTTTCTAACTTTATGTGGGGCAAGCTGGTAACAGAAAACTAAGCCCTGAAAGGAGGGTAAGAAAATGGGACTTTTTTCAAGTTTAATTGATGCTTTATCATCAAATGGAGACAAGGTTTCGAGTGATCCGAAAACAACATCGGTTACTGAAAGAGATGGAAACATTACTGTTAGAAATTCAGATGTTATAGTAAATCATTCAGAAGGAAATCACGATACGGTATGGTCAAACACAACTGTAAATGTAAACACTGGGCAAACAAGTTCAAATGAAGGAGCACATGGACCAAATTTTAAAAGCTAACAAAGATGTTTTATAATGGTTAGGTATGGCAACATAGCTAACCATTTTTTATGCTTACCCCGAAACAACATCAAACGCTTCGTGTAATATATACTCTGATACACGAAGACAAAATTTCAGAAGCTACAATCATATTCAACAAAATGAATCTGGTTGATACCCCACAGCATATAGCCTTACCTAAAGCATTGAGACAATTAGTATACGATCTGTACGAGTTTTTAGTTACAAACAACTTTACACAAATAGATAAATATATTTTATTAAAAGACATAGAAACATGTCTAAAAGATAATGAGTAGTTATTGATATTGTAACCCCTGTTTAAAACCATACTATATCTCACCGTATCGAAAGATTTTTCCCTACTATTTCTGTTTTCGTTAGTGGTCTACACTCAGTACAAACATTCTTTAACAATTAAAACTGTCTGTATGAGTGAACAGCAACGACAAGATGTCTACACCATCGTCACGAATCGTATTATTGAGTTATTAGAAGCTGGTTGTGTGCCGTGGCAGCAGCCCTGGCATTCCGGACAACCTCCAATGAACCTCCTGAGTAAAAATCCGTATCGAGGGATTAACCTGTTGCTCCTTAATGCGCTTGGATATGAACATCCGTATTATTTGACTTGGAAACAGGTGAATGAATTAGGAGCAACGGTTAAGAAAGGAGAACGCTCTCGATTTGTTGTATTCTGGCAAAAGAAAGAGAAGCTAGATAAATCAATAGAGCAGCCTGATAACACTTCAAAGAAAACAGTGCTTCGCTATTATTCTGTATTTAATATTGAGCAGTGTCTTGATATTCCAGCACACCTAATTACCGAACCTCCACCACCACAAGAAGTACAACCAATTGATCGGTGCGTAGAAGTGGTGAGTAGGATGCAGTATCCACCGAAGATTATCTTTAAAGGGAACGAGGCATACTATGCACCGCATGAGGATGTTATTACGATGCCAAAGCAAAAGAGTTTTACAACTGCTGAAAGTTTCTATCACACGCTTTTCCATGAGCTAGTGCATAGCACTGGCCATCCTTCACGATTAGACAGAAAAGAGATTGCTACTCCTGCTAATTTTACCTCAGAGTCATACTCGATTGAAGAACTCACTGCTGAAATCGGCGCGTCATTTCTCAATGCACATACCGGCATCACCCAAGCAACCATCCATAATAGTGCTGCATACATTGCAAGCTGGCTGAAGGTTTTGCGGGAAGATAAGCGGTTTGTAGTATTTGCGAGTAGTAGAGCACAACGAGCAGTTGATTTCATTCTCAATGTACGAGACACCACGATGGTCTAAGCCACTCGAAAGCCCAAGAAATTGGGCTTTTTCTTTTTGGTAACATAAAAACATCCCTCCTATTTTTCTCTGTGAGTGCTCTCTATACTACACAAAACTATTCTTTCACTAAATCAAGTTGTGTATGAGAACAATTCCACGTATAGAGCCAATGTATTGTCTCTATTGCAATGATCGGATTCGAGGTCGCTCAGATAAAAAGTTCTGTGATGATAATTGTAGGGCATCGTTTAATAGTGCTCTAAATGGTAGAACCCATCCGTACATCTGCTACATCAATAGGGAAATACGCAGAAATCGTAGAATCTTGAGAGACCGCTTTGATACCTATACACCAGAAAATCCTGTTGAAAAAGAGTGGCTTATCGCTAAAGGGTTTAACTTCTTCTATGCTACACATCGAGAAGAAACTGAAACTGGGATTGTAATGGTGTATTGCTATGAGTATGGGTATATCCTGCTTCCAAACAACAAAGTACAATTACTCTATGAGCCAAACCCATATGTACCAAAGCAAACAAAAAAGCCTGCATGACGCAGGCTTTACTTTTTACTCAATATTATTTATGCATCTGCCATTTCCATCGGAGCAACTTCTTCGAGAGATTGTGTAGTTTGTTGTTGATTTGTTTCCGACAGGCTAAAAGGCGCATCCTTTATACTCTCAAAATAGGGTGATTTAACTAAAGACCTTGTGATTAAATCTAAAGGATTAAATTTTAACCCCAATGCGATTTGTATAATTGTATCGAGGTTAGGGCTTCGTTTTCCGGTTTCATACGTTGACCATCTATTTTGATCAATTCCAGTAATAACTGCTGCTTGTTGCTGTGTCAGCCCTTTTTCAATTCGTATTTCTTTCAAAGCTTGTCCTAGGTAATTTTGAGGAGTACATTTAACTATCTCTGAGTGAGTAGGATTTTGGCTTTTTAAATGTTCCATAATATGTGTTTTATTGAGTTTTAAAATAAGTGTCGTTAGGGAAAATAAAATCCCCTCCATTTTAGAGGGGATTATAACATAAATAGGTGAGATGTACCATAGACCAAAAATTACTACTAAAACTGTGTAGGGTTCAATCCTCCATCTAAAAACAATACAATGAGTTTGTTTTGATGGTCAAGCAAAGGAATAATGTCAGAAACTCTGCAATACTCAAGAGGGGATAAATCTTTTACCCCAACTATTACTTCGGCAGAGTAATAAAAAAACCTCTCAATCCGCTGTTGCAACATTTCATCAATAACCACTCCTTCTGCTAAATACTCGAGCAACCGAAATCCTTCTCTTTTACACTGGTCTAATTGGTTTCTAAACTGTTTTGGTAAGTTATAATACCCTACCATTCTCGTAATTTGAACGATTTGATTCGTTCTAAATTTTAAATGTAGTTCAATCATGTTTGAACGTTTTTGAAAGTTACAAAGGAATTTTCAAAAAATAAATACATTTGTATATATAATTTTTATAATTATTTGTATACTGTTGTTTATAAACAAAAAAGCCTGCATGACGCAGGCTTTTTCTTATTTCTCTAATTGCTTCTGCACTATTTCAGCTACTACAGTAGCTTCAAAGAGCTTCGTGTGATGGAGATTTTTATTGGTTGATTCTTTGATAGATTTTGAAGTGAGTTCGGGATACTTTGCACCAATACAAGCCACAAGCTTCTTCTTATTGCACTTTTCAGTACCAAAGCAATGCACTTTCAAATCAGTTACCGAATAGAACGTATAGGGGCTATTATGGCTGTCTAAGGCAGTAGTGAGTGTTGTTTTGAGACGATTGAGCTGTTTAGAGCAATATGGCTCTGAAGGGATTTTAATGCCAATTGCATGAGGCTGGTATCGCTCAATGAGTTTGTGTAGCTTACGCAGTATTGCTTGACACTTTTTCTGAGACCATGGTTGCCGGAAGGCATGCACCCGCCAATGAATGAGTTTTTGTTTTCGCAAGATGGCAACACCTACACTCCGAGTTCCTAAACTAAAACCGATGATAAACTGAACTGGTTTTCGCATAATTTTTAACAAGGCTAACGAATAATGCTGCCCGATTTTTTCGGATAAGGTGTGCTGGCATCTCCAGTGCTTTTGCTAGTAGTCTGCGGAGTTGCTCTTCAGGATACTGTCGAGCAAAGGCAAGAAACAAAGAATATGCTTCAGGATCATTGAGCGAGTTTGCCATCTCAAGAGCAAACAACTCTTTGTTGTGATATTGATTCATAATGAAGAACAAGAAAGGAACCTTATAAAATCGAACGAACGATTATTTTATTTATAATCGTATATATCGAACGAACGTACGGAAACACTCACCTTCAAACCATAAGAAACAACTCACCCCTTCGTTGTTGGATGTCTGATTTTAATTCTTGAAAAATATCGGAGTATAATTCAGGGAGGTGTGCATCATATAAGATGCTGAGTTTGAGTAAATTTACAAACCCAGGAATTGCATGACCCTGTTCCCATTGTCCAATACGAGTCACATTAGAAAACCCAAGTACATATGCGACTTGTGTTTGTGTGAGACCATGAATTGCTCGATACTTTTTTAATTGATTTGGAAAATGAATATCTTCCATGTATATAAAATACCAAGTGTGGTACCCTAAAAATAGGAGGGAAAAACCTCTATTTGACGATATATCTGTGGAAAACTCATACCCACTGATTTCGGCAACCCCTTTCTTACATATACGTTGACACCCTTCATATTCAAGATAGTCAGACACTAGGAATTCTAGTATTTATGAATCCTGCTAAATAAGTAGAGTATGTATTATTTAATTTCCTTTTTGGCTTCTGATATATCATTATTTATAATATATTTATTACCTTGATGTAATTATTAGTAAATACATGCCTAAAATTCATGCGCTATCAATAAAAAATTTTCGTGGAATACGCGAATTTAATCAAGTATTCAACTCAGACTTTGTATGCCTTATCGGAAGAGGTGATAGCGGTAAATCAACCTTACTGGAGGCAATTTCTTGTGTATTATCCCCCTCGTGGAATCTTCCTTTTTTTGATAACGATTTTTATAACTGTAACACAAGTAATAAAATTGAGATTGAGGCAACTATAAAAGATTTACCTGTAGAATTAATTACTGAAGATAAGTTTGGTGGTTATATACGAGGAATTAACCCTTCAACACAAGCTGTAGAAGATGAACTTCTTGATGACCACGAAAAAGCTCTTACTATAAAATTAACTATAGATAAAGAACTGGAGCCGGAATGGGCAGTTATTTGTGACCGCCACACAGAACAAAAGTTAATTTCTGCCACTGATCGAGGAAAGCTGAATATGTTCCTAACATCAGACTTGGTTGATAGGCATTTCTCATGGGCTAAGGGTAATCCGCTTTATAGTCTTTTTAAAGAAGTAGAGGGCAGCAAAAGCCTTGAAGAAAATATTATCCTTGAAGCACTTCGCGATGCAAAACCAAAGATTGATGGAGCGTTTACTAAACTTGATCCAACTACTAGTGTAGTAAAAAGGGTTGCAGCTGAACTAGGCTTGGATATATCAACAGCATCAACAACAATTGATCATAGGGATTTTGCAATGAAGGATAGTAAAGTATCACTACATGAGGGAAAGATACCATTGCGGCTAAAAGGGAAAGGATCAAAACGCCTTGCTTCAATAGCTATTCAATCAGCAATAGCTTCCATTGGCGGTATTATTTTAATTGATGAAATAGAACAGGGTCTTGAACCCGATCGAGTCCAAAACTTGGTAAATGTTCTTAAAGTAAGAAATCAAGGACAAGTTTTTATTACAACTCATTCGAGAGATGTACTTGTTGAACTCGATGCTTCAAATCTCTTTTTATTCAGAAAAGGAGAAAAGAGTGTCAGGCAGCTAGAGAGTATTTTTCAAGGTACTATTCGTTCTAATCCAGAAGCTTTTTTTGCTAATAAAGTAGTCATATGTGAAGGGGAAACTGAGGTTGGAATTTGCAGAGCGATGAATACTTACAGGATTGCACAGGGTCAAAAAAATGCTTCATATCTAGGGGTTCGTTTTGCAAAAGGCGGAGGTAGCACGTTTGCCGAATATTGTGCAGCATTCAGAAATTTGGGGTATCCAACAGCAGTATTTTGCGATTCAGATGATGTCAAAGCAAACGGTATGAATTCTAAAAAACCAGAGCTTATCCCAAAAGGAGTAACCTTTTTTGATTGGGATACTGGTGATTGTTTAGAAATGGCAATATTTAAATACATACCCAGTGATAAAATCCCTAGACTATACAATTTGGCTATAGAAGCATATGCTAGAAATAATGGCGTCACTTCTGCTGAAGCTGCTACCGCAATTGAGCAATCGTTATACAGTAAAGGTCTGACGCTCCCATCTGTTTTTGACGATACGACTTGCACTGATGAGCTTCGAAGAATTTTAGGCGAGGTTTCAAGTAAAAAAGGCTGGTATAAATCAATAAGTGAAGGAATTCGGTTAGGTGAAATTTTATTTGATGACATTACTAGTATGCCTGAAAATCGATTAAAACAAATACTCCGAGGCATAAACGAATGGGTAGATAATGGATCATAAGGACTTTATATCAAAAGACAACGCTCTCGCCATAGCGCCTGCTGGACATGGTAAAACGCATGCAATAGTCGATTGCCTATCCCATACAACGGGCAAACAACTAATACTTACGCATACACATGCAGGTATAGCTTCGATTCAGGATAAACTAAAAAAGGGCGGCATTTCACCTACTTTGTATAACATCGAAACAATTTCTAGTTACGCTCAAAAACTAGTGCTAAGCTTCTATACTGGAAAAGATATCCCACCCCCTGAAACAGGAAACGTTTTCTACAGATTTCTTCTTGAAAAAGCAATCATTTTATTGGACAGGAAACTCATACGCGAAGTAATAAGCGCTACATATTCAGGTTTATTTGTTGATGAGTATCAAGATTGCACGACGCAACAACATGAAATGATTATGAAATTGGCAACATTATTTCCAACCCGCTTACTAGGTGATCCTTTACAGGGGATATTTTCATTCGGCGGCGAAACGTTAGTCGATTTAGAAAGCGAGATCGAAATGGGAATTTTTTTTAAAAATCAAATCAGACTTGAGGAGCCACAAAGATGGAAGGGGGTAAATGAAACGCTTGGTGAAGCGCTTAAAAACATACGTCACGATATTGAGACAACTTCATCTGTTGATTTTTCAAAATATAGTTCCGCTATAGAACTCCATATAGTTTCTGCAAAAGATCTTTACGACTTCAAAAGTCCATATTATAAGTTAATTTCAAGATTACTTGATAATGAAACTATATTGTTGATTGACCCCGAGTCATCAAGCATAAACTTTAGAATTAAAAAGATAGCAATATTTCAAAATAGGATAACTCTTCTTGAGTCAATCGATGATAAAGAATTTTATGAGGCAGCTCGTATTTTTGATTCCATTGTATCTGAATCCCCAAAACAGATTGTATTAAAAGCGGCTTATGTTTTATTTAGCCCAGATTCAACATTGGCTGAATGGTTTTCAAAATCAGATTTTAAAGCTGTAATTAAAACAGAGAAAAAAAATATTCTTGAACCAATTAAAGAATTAGTAGGAAAGTTCGAATCGAGTAGAAATTTGACAGAAGTAGAAAATATACTCCGACACATTTCAAAAATACCAAGCATTAAATGTTATCGAAAGGAATTATTGAGAGCGGTTTATGGTGCATTATCGTTAGCACACAGTAAAGGTATTAGTGTTTATGATGCAATGGTCATAACTAGAAATAAAAGTAGACGTATAGGAAGAAAGGTACGAGGTAGATGTATCGGAACAACTCTTTTAACTAAGGGCTTAGAGTTTGATATTGTTGTTGTATTAAATGCACATAAATTCGACAAAAAGAACTTATATGTAGCTCTCACACGGGCACGAAAACACTTAGTAGTCTGTACTGAAAATGCCCAAATAACTTTTTAAAATAGCTTATGTATTATTTTGCCTATGGATCAAATATGCTAATCGCAAGGCTTGAAAAGCGAGTTGGGAACGTAGAATGTCTAGGAATGGCTATACTTGAAAATTATCAAATAGCGTTCAATAAACAAAGTAAAGACGGAACAGGGAAGACTAATGTATATTTTTCTGATGGAGGGCTTGTTGAGGGTGTGTTATTTGAATTAACAGAAGAGCAAATGAATAAGCTTGATAAATCAGAAATAGGCTATAAGCGGATAGACTTAAATGTTCAATTACTTAAAAATACTTTTCTCGCTGTTTCATATATAGCTGAAGTAGATGCTATAAATAACAACCTGTCTCCAACAAAAGAATACTTACAGTATTTAATTGATGGGGCAATCGAAAATAAATTATCTGATACTTATATTGAAATGCTAAAATCAGTTAAGACGACTTAAGTTTTCAAGAACCTTAGTACTACACTATAATACTTCAATAAAATCGAGTCCTTCTATACATTGTTTATATTGATTTGAGATTATTAAAGATAGTTAACATAAAATGCATGCACAATTTTGAAGAACTAGTCCATCGAAGTATGACGTTTACATTAAACGCCATAGAAGAGGCTGATAAAAAAGTATTTAAATATCTTGAAAAAAGCGGGAGTACTACAGCTGTAAAAAGTCTTCAAATGCTTCAATTGCAAAAAGTAATCCTAGCTGTAGGAATGTTTTCAATTTTCGATGCAATACTACAAGATAAATTATCAGCCAAAAATGGATTCGATGAAGCAAAACAAATTCTTTTACAAAAAGATGAAGTTGAACTGCACGATAAATTTCAAATTTTTATATCAGCAATTAATGTACTTAAACATGGACGAGGCAGAAGTTATGATTTTTTAATTGACAAGTCTAAAAATTTGCCTTTTAAAATAAAACTAAGAGATCAAGATTTTTTTCTTGAAGGTGATGTATCAGCTGTTGACACATTGATTTTGGTAGATAATAAATTTGTACTAGACTGTGCAGAATTAATCAATCAGGTCTCTCTTATCGTTGAGAGTTAAATCAAAACATTCTGTATAGTTAGCTATAAAACTTCTAAGTTAGTAGTCATGTGGTATAATGTAGATCATGTCTACACTAGATAAAACAAACAGGATTAATCAGTTCAAAGATGCCTATCAGAATAGCAAAGAAGGTTATACTTTATTTAAAAGTCCGTCAGGCAGTCTTAGAAAGCTTTTCGATGCATATGAGATAGAAACTACTAACGGAAGCGAACTTGAGATGATTTCCGGATTTTATACAGAGCAGTGCAAAGATTTGTGGGCAAGGGCAGCTCAACTAGTGTTTGATTTATATGAATATCATGGTCATGAGGCGGATAACGAGTTTATTAAGGAAAAAATTAGTGAAAAAGCCAAGGACTTAAATGTCTATAATCCTTTGTGGTATCTCAGCGATGAAACAGAGAAGGAAATATCAGAATCTATGCTCACATTAAGTCACTCAAGTATTAAGGCGGCTTGTACATCATGGGTTCGACAAGAAATAGAAAAGGTCGCAACTATTCTAAATGAGTGGATTTACAAGCAAGATTAATGTACAAGATTTTTACTTTTCTGAATATTCATTAGCAATTCTAGATAGTGCCTTTAAATCTTCCAAAGTTTTTTTCAATAGTAATTCATCACATAAGACTGTAATTTGCTGCTTATCTACTTCTGGGGTGTTTGATTTAAAATTTTTAAAGGTCACCTTAGGGGAAAACACATCCAAAATCTCAGTTTTAACCTTATAAAGACTGCATATTTCTGGTGTTCTAAAAATATTTCCATCGTACTCAACACCCTTTGGAAAGTAGAACACCTGTAATTTTTGCTTTACTTCAAAAGGACTTTGTAACCAAGTAACTCCTGGTGATTTTAGAAAACGCTCAGAATGTTTTAATAAAGCACCTTTATTCGGTACAAATTCCCAGTCAACAGACAGTTGAATACTTCTCAAATCTGCTATTTGTCGCTCAGTTTCATCAAGCAGGTCTTTTAGTAACAAGTCGCTGATTATTCCAGACGCGTTCTTTTCAACAAGTGTAACTTGTTTTTTCTTTAACTCTTGTATTTGAAAATCAATAACAGATTTTTGTTCCTGATTCAATTCAAGCTTCTTATCAAGAATACTAAGTACCTTATCTTTTAGAGTTTGTAGGTGCTCATCTGAAAAAGTAAAGTTGTCTAAGAAATTGCTAAAAGCAATATGAAGGTCAGATCTCTGAAAAATACTTCGTGCTTGTCGGAAAAAATAGTACGCATATAATTTTCTTTTTCCTTTTGACCAGCTTCCAGTTAGCTTCAATCCATTTGTATGCATCACAAATTTTCTCAAAGGGAAGTCTGGATTATTTGTGGTGTATTGTTTTGATGTCTGTTTTTTGCTCAAAAGAATATACTGAACATGATCAAACATGTCTTTATCGACAATAGCTGGGAAAGTACCCCGATGTCGTTCCTTAAATTTTATAATCCACCCCGTATAGAGCTCATTATTTAGTAGTTTATGAAATTGCTTTAGGCTAATAGGTTTACCTGTTTCTTGAGTAAGCCCTTCTTGCACTAATTGAGACCAAACATCCACCACTGATTTAGTTCCGGAACTAAGTAATTGGAACGCTTTAGAAATATACACCGCCTTATCTGTGGTAGTAATTGTCGATTTACCGCCAATTTTAAGATTTGTATATCCAAGAGGAGCCTTCCAAACATATCTACCTTCTCGCATAGCTTCTTTCATTCCTGCAATACTTCTTTCGGTTCGTATATCATTATCGAATTGTGCCACATTAGCGATAATGTTTTCCATAAAACGACCAGTTGGCGTGTCTTCGAAGTATTCAGATGTAGATTTAATATCTACACCAACTCGTTTTAGTAATACTCGAATATGTGCGTAATCATCCGTATTGCGGGCAATACGATCTAATTTATAGGCTACTACAGCAGAAATACTATTCGCTTTTGTTGTACAGAACGCTAACAGCTTTTTCAGCTCAGTTCTATCAGCAGTTTTTGCGCTCTCTCCTTGCTCAATAAATACTTCAGCAATTTCATATCCATGTTTACTACAAAAATCCCTACAAACTCGCTCTTGAGTTATAAGGCTTGTACCTTCATCTACTTGTTCTTTGGTTGATACACGGCAGTATATAACTGCTTTTTTATTGTTTTTTTCTACATTCATAGAGATAAAAATCCACAAGGATGTCTGCAAGAGTTGCTAATAATCTATCTCGCTCTTCTTGGGTTGGTGGTAAACCCAAAGAGGAGGGGGATACCGATCTATTGTTGCAACACAACGACCCTTCCCCCTCCTCTTTAGGATGAAAATTATTATCGGTATCAGGATTGTTGTGTTGCGTATTCATTATAACATAACAGTATTATTGGTATGTACCCATTATTTCAGGTTGATATCGAAAAACTAGTCAGGCATTTTGATGAGAAGTAGGGGAAATACCCTTCTATTTTTTAGATATTGTTGTGGATAGTATTAGTGGGTGAATCATATTCAAGTACAATCACAGATTACGCCACTTGGCATCACCGACTGGCGTGGTGAACATAAGCTATTTGGTATTCGTGATACAGACCGCTTAGTACATATTGGCATTTTAGGAAAGTCAGGCAGCGGAAAGTCTACCTTGATGGTAAACATGGCAATATCGGATATGAGAAGGGGATTTGGATTTGTATTTGTTGATCCGCACGGAAATAGTGCTGATGAATTGCTTGATTATGTTCCGGTTACTCGTATTGCTGATGTAGTTTGTATTCCTGGCATTGGTACCTCACATGTGTCATATAATCCACTTGCAGACGTTCCAAAAGATGCATATACCATTACTGTCTCAGCGTTACTCACCACCTTTAAAAAGGTATGGTTTGACTCATGGGGTAATCGCATGGAGCATTTGCTCCGGTATATTTTGTTTGCACTAATTGAATACCCACATGCAACGTTGTTAGATGTAACTCGATTTGTAACTAATGATGATTTTCGCACACTTGTGTTACGTTCAGTGACAAATCCACAGGTGGTCGCCTTTTGGTTCCATGAGTATGCAAAATACCCATATGCATTTAAGCAGGAAGCTATCAGCCCAATACTGAATAAGTTTGGTGTCTTTGCAGTAAATCAAACGCTCAGAAGTATCTTTGGAAATGCACACTCAACATTTTCACTTGATGAAGGAGTAGCAAAAAATAAACTAGTTATCTGTAATCTTGCGAAAGGAGCTATCGGAGAGGAAGCAAGTAGTTTATTAGGGAGTATATTAATCGCAGGACTACAATCTGCAGCAGTACGAAGACAAACATCGAGTGTGCCATCATACTTTCTGTATGTAGATGAATTACAGAGCTTCGTACCAGCTTCATTTATGGGGTTATTGGGTGAGCTTCGAAAATTCGGTATTGGTGTCTGTTTGGCAACTCAGCATCTTGGTGCGATGTCGGAAACAATGCAACGAGACTTATTTGGAAATGTTGGGACACTTATTTGCTTTACCGTTGGCACTATTGATGCGCATCAGTTACAGCATGAATATAGTCCGATATTTTCTTCTGCTGACCTTGCTGCTCTGCCAAAACACAGTTTCTACATCAAACTCCGGATTGATGGTCAAACGTCACGACCATTTAGCGCAAAGTCATTGCCGAGAGCGCAACTCGGTATCAGTTTACGTAATGATGTTATTACGTTTCAGGAAGAAGCATATTGCGGACTTGAACCTGAACCACCACCGACATGTTTCATTCCACAACAAAAAAATCTTCAATCAACTCTCTTTGATTAAACCGAAATAAAATGCCCGCCGAAATAATTGGGCATTTTATTTTGATTTAAATAAATAAGTTAAAAAAAATCATAAAAGTGGAGTAAAAAAGCAAAAAGAAGAAATAATAAAAGATTAATACGTTGAGAATCAATTTTTTAGATAATGGCTGGTTTTAAAAAAAATCTTATAATTTCATGAAATAATTCATAATACTCGTATCTTTGCCGTCCGAGACTAAATTATATTCACATGTGTGAATAATTATTTGACTAACTAAATGATTTATTGCCTAGGCAAACTTTGTTAGGTTATTAACAAAAGAAAGGTGATGTGGAAAAGGAATTTGTTATATAAAATTAATCATTGATAACTTGGCATGTCATTTAAATAAATATTCTATTTACATTATTAGAAAAATAATTTAAATACTAATCTTGCATAATATTTCAAGATATTATAATATAGTAACTGAAAAGCATAATAGGTTACTTATTAAAAATAAAACTGGGCAACCTAATCACTTAGGTGCCCAGCAGCGGCTCAGTTATAAGCCATTTCGCCCGTTTGTTGCCCAGGTGATTATGAATCGTATGCTCTGGGAAACCCCTTTTGCAATAGCAGATTCTACATCATCTAAACTTAGAAGTTTGAAAGCTACCAATATTGGTAGCCCAAATTCTAACACTTTTAAAAATGTTACCAGCATTTTTAAAAGTCTGTGAAACAATTCGGACTTGACGAAGGCTTCGTTCTTAAAACCAATCTCTTGTAGATTGGTTTTTTTCTTTTTATCGATAAGAACTCGCTTTGCCTTCCTCCATCTTCGTCTTACGGAGGTTCTTGGGATTTTCCCATCAGCGGACTCTTGCATACCTTGTTGCGAAGAGTTGGCACCGCTTGGCCTTTTGGTATTGACCATAGTTCGTTTGAGATCAGGCTTTGTTTTCATTTTTGCATTGTGTTGTTTACATATGCTCGATTTTAATGGTTAAAAAATCAATTTTACTGGTTAATAAAATTGGTACATAAATCATCAAATAACAGTTACAATCTTGATTTTAAGATTTCACTGATTAAATTGAATTAGCAAAAAGATCTCAAACTATCAAAGAACTATTAGGAAAATGACCCATCCCAATCCCGAAAACAGAATACCCAAAGGTATGAAGAAATGATGTAATTCAATTACAGAACTTAGATTTTCATTACAAAAAATTAGTGATCAAACTACAAGTAAAATCGAAAAAAAATCTTATAGCTTACAACTTCCTGATTATTAGCTAATTGCATTCAAGTAGTTTCTATATAATTCTGATTTTACTGGTTACAATGTAAAAAATTACGTAGTTCTACGCTTGCTCATATTAAAAAATATCTGTAATCAGCAGTCTAAATCCGACTGCTATGGCAAACGAAATCCATAACCACCAGTACTATTTTTTTGAAGACTTTCAACTCTCAGCAAAAGACTTCTACGATTCACTCAAATCCTTTATTGAGCAACAACAATTTCCTCAAGTTGAGGTTGATACAAAAGATCTCAAGGAAGGCGGGATACTTTCAGGAAAACGAGAGTACCTCTGGATCAAACATAAAGACCTCGAGTTTTACATCTGCGCCGCACCCTTTGGCACCAACTTCTTCATTTCATGGTGGCTCAAAGATACCCCTGATATGATCCCTGGTATTTGGAGCGGCAAGAGCAGTAAGAAAACGTTATTTCAGGTTGATAAAGAATTGATCTTTCTGGAAAGTATCCGCTCTGCCATTAAACAGGCTGTGGCAGCAGTTACCCAAGCTAACGGACTACGTACCCGTACCACTGAAGAGTTAATTGCGAAAAACATTTAGGATGCAACAGGCAGGCATTGCACTCACTGAGCAATTTTACGATTGGGAACAACGAGGACGAGGCTGGTTGCTTGCACCTGCGCAAACAGCGATTGAACCGCCTTTCCATCCCTTCTTTGAACATCGTGTGTCGAAGGGATACCTTGATGATGGCAAGCGCAGTACATGGCTAAGTGACGTAGCCGATATATTCCGTACACACACTCCTACACCGACAATCGAAGCGCCAGCGTACCCTGATATAGAATTTTTTCCAAGTCAGGCAAGTAGGTTGATGCGCACTGCACAAATCTGCTTTCCGAAAAGTGTACAGCCAAAGCCTGATCGGATGGAGCAGTTACTTGTTATGCTCACTCGCTGTACCTCGCATTTGAGTTTTGAAATTATTGCAACTGATCGCACCATCACGTTTCAGCTTGTTGCTCGTGAATCCGATTACCCTTATGTTCGCTCACAACTTGAAGCTTTTTTTCCTGAGTGCATCATCACCGATCAAGAAGATGCATTGCAGTTGCTCGATGGCGATGTCGCGCTTGTTGACTTTGGGTTATCTGAAGAATTTATGCGCCCTATAGCAACCTATACTGGATCAGAAAGCGATCCGTTCACGAGCATCATGGGATTGCTTGAACATCTTAACACTGGTGAGCAAGCGGTACTCCAAATACTATTTGAAGGAGCAGTGAATGCATGGACAGGAAGTATCCACCGATCCGTATCAGATGGAGCGGGTGGATCTTTCTTTTGGAACTCACCTGAAATGCCGAAACTTGCGCAAGAAAAAACTGCGCGCCCGCTCTACGGGGCTTGTGTCAGGTTATGCACCCAAGCACCAACACCGACACGTGCGCGAAGCATTCTGCAAAGCATTGCAGAGGTACTGATGTTAAGCACCGCATCATCATACAATCGTTTTATTGGTTTATCAGATCAGGAGTATGATGCAGATACACGGCTCATGGATATCCTTGAGCGACAGAGCCACCGTATTGGGATGCTGCTCAATGTGCGAGAGCTCATGACATTGGTTCATTTCCCCGGTGCACATATTCGCTCACATAAACTTGCACGCTCAGTATCAGTGAGCAAAGCCCCTCCAGAACGAACTCATTTTGGTGAATATGTCCTTGGTATCAATACCCATCGCAATGTGCATCAATTTGTTTGTCTCAGTGATCAAGAACGACTACAACACATTCATATTATTGGAGCAACCGGCACTGGCAAGTCTACATTATTAGGCAGCTTGATATACCAAGATATTCAGCAAGGCAGCGGTATTGCAGTGCTCGATCCGCATGGTGACTTAGTGGATACAGTGCTCAGTTTTATTCCTGAATCACGTATCAATGATGTGGTACTGATTGATCCCTCAGACACCGACTATGCTGTTGGGTTCAATATGCTACATGCACACACCCCGCTTGAGCAAGAGTTACTTTCCTCTGATCTCGTAGCACTATTTCGAAGGTTTTCAACCTCGTGGGGTGATCAAATGAATAGTGTCTTTGCCAACGCTATTATGGCCATTCTTGCGTGTAAAGATGGTGGTACATTGCTTGACCTGAGGAGATTTTTAATTGAGAAATCATTCCGCGACAAAATTCTTGCAACTGTCACCGATCAAGCTATTTTGTACTATTGGCAGCATGAGTACCCACTACTAAAAAGTTCATCGCTTGGGTCAATACTCACACGATTGGATACTTTTCTCCGTCCTCGCATGATCAGAGCAATGGTCTCCCAACGCAAGAGTCTCAACTTTGACGTACTCATGGACGAAAAGAAGATTGTCCTAGTGAAACTCGCACAAGGGTTGATGGGAACCGAGAATAGCTTCATCTTAGGGGCAAGTATTATCGCAAAGTTTCAACAAGCAGCGGTAGCGCGACAGAGCAAAGCACAACACACCCGCACCCCATACTACCTCTACATTGATGAGTTCCATCACTTCGCAACACCATCAATGCAAAGCATCTTAAGCGGCGCACGTAAGTATGGGTTGGGGCTTGTCGTTGCACACCAAAGCATGTCACAGCTTGCAGGAGATAGTGGACTTGCAAGTGCCATCACCGCTAATGCAGGAACGCGAATCTGTTTTCGATTAGGAGATACTGATGCCAAACGCTTTGCCGAAGGATTCACTGATTTCACCGCTGAACACCTACAAAACTTGGCAGTGGGAGAAGCAATTGCCCGTATTGGCCGAGCAGAAGATGACTTTTCACTGACGAGTCTCAACATTCCGCTTGATGATCGCTTTAGCAATCAAGAAGCTATCATCACCCATTCTCGCTGCTACTACGCAACTCCGATTACTGATAGTACTCCGCCTATATCATCAGAATCGCAATCGTCTAAACCGATAACCCAGCCTATCCAAAAAGAAGAACGAGCAAGTACCGAAGATATCGTTGAACAATTAGTAGAGCGTGAGCAGGTTCGTAAACACCGCTATCTACAAACACTCATCAAAAAGATGGCAGAAGAGCGCGGGTATAAAGCCCAACTTGAAGTACCACTTGCGGGAGGCAATGGCAGGGTTGATGTATCGCTTGAGCGCAATGATGAGCGAATCGCTATAGAGATATCAGTTTCGACTGGAACAAAATGGGAGTTGCATAATATCGAGAAATGTTTGCAAGCAGGATATCAGACTGTTTGTTGGTGTTCAACTGATAAAACAGCACTTCAAAAGATGCGAAGTGCAGTACAAACAAATTTCTCACCAGAACAGCAAATGCAGATTGTGATTGCAGAACCAGAGTTTCTATTGACAATGCTTGAACCAATACCGACACAACAACCCACACATACAATCAAAGGCTATCGGGTTTCAGTTGCGTATGACCAAGTATCAGATGTAGAACAAGGTCAGAAACGCGCAACAGTAGCCGCAATCATTAGACAAACATTAAAAAAATGAACGAGGAAGAAAACAAGAATATGATTACAGAGATAACCTTCAGAGATTTTTTCAATGGAATGTATGGTGCAGTAATTGGTGTCTCTCTTATTGATTTCACTGAAAAAGTGATTATTCCCAGCAAGCGAGATAGTCATTCATTTCTTTTTCCACCTCACGCACTATTTTCTTTGGTCGTAATTCTTTTTACTATCGTTATGGTGTCCCATGACTGGTATATTAAAAAAGATCAAGCAAAAAAGACATACTATTCGTATATACCAAATATCTTATCGCTTTTCTTTATTGCGCAAATGTTATCCTTGTATCAACTAAATGAAATTTTAGACTGGTACATATGGGGTGGGTTATATACAATTTGTAATTGTATAAATTCAGTGTTTCAAAAAGAGATCCTTCTAAAATGGGATAAGTACTTAGCACATGCACTAATTGCGATAGGTGCTTATTTTGCATTATATCTTAATGAAACAAATCTATTTTGTGCAAGTTTATATTTCGGTATGACAATGATAGTCGTTATCTTTTTTTGGATAGTCATACCAAATACATGATGTTCAATCATCGCTATTTACTAGAGGCTAACAATTGATCAATAATACTTTGCATACGAGCTATCTCAGCATCCTTTGCAGTAATAATCTTTTCATACAACTCTTTTTGATCAGCATAGAAGTTTTCATTTCGAGCTATCTGTGTACCTTGATTTGATGCATTGTTCTGAATGATGATCGGCTCATTCGAAACAATATCTCCAATTGACACCTCAAGCACTTCTGCGATACGTTTTAAGACATCGACAGTAAGTTTATGTTCATCTGTTTCGATACGCGAATAGGTGCTTTGGGTAATGTTGAGTTTCTCAGCCATCTCTTCCTGAGATAATCCCCGAAGCAACCGAAAACTCCTAATTTTTGAGCCGTGCATATTATGGTTTTCGTAAAGATAGTTTTTGGAAAGGAATTGCTTGTAAAAATTGCATGAAATATGCAGAATTTGCATAGGTTATGCAGGCGTTTTGGTGAAACTTGAAGTCTATTATTCACACCAAAACTATCTCGTATGAACCCTTTTGCAAGATTACGTACACCACTTGTAACATTCACATTTCTCGCTGTTATCATGCTTTCACAAAGCTCCTGTGCCACCATCATGGGTGGTAAGGTTGATAACTGTCAACGCGCTAAACCAAAGGAAGGTGGCCAGACTCGAAAAGTCCGTGCCGGATATCTCATTGCTGATGCGTTGTTTGGCTTTGTACCACTGATTGTTGACTTTGCTACTAATGCTATCTATAAACCGTGCGCACCAAATGGCACTGCGAAAAATATACAAGTACCGTTTGCGCCTCCAACCACAACTGCAACCCCCATGCAGCCAGTGGTAGTAACTTCTACTTCCTCAACTCAAAACCAATAACATGAGAAGGATCGTATTGTATAGCTTCCTGAGCTTATCGTTATTAATTGGATGTAGCAAGAAAGATGACCCTGCGCCGGTGGTGAAAACAAAAACGCAGCTATTAACTGAAAAAGATTGGGTACTCGTTTTGCACCAAGAAAAACCTTCATCAGCAAGCACCTACACCGATCTCACAAGCCAATACCGAGCCTGTGATAGAGATAATAGACATGTATTCTATGTATCAGGCGTATTTGAAGAAAATGAAGGTACTGTTCGTTGCTCAGGAAATTCCCAGGTGATTGAAACGGGCACATGGTCATTTCAGCAAAATGAGACAAAGATTAGATTTGTTATGCCATCAGGTACAACAACGGCTACCATTGAAACACTATCGGCAACAAGTTTAGTTATAACGTACTCAGGATTAGTTAATGGAGTTTCTTATGATGGGAGGCAGTCGTTTAGTCATTAATTAATTTTCTATTTTAAGGCACAAGTAAAAATATATGTAAAAATTTCCCCACTACTTTCAGCCAATAATAAGAGGTTGTCTTGAAATTTCAAGACAACCTCTTATATTTCATTTCATTTAGCAACCCGCGAATTACCTAGTGAGGAAAAACCCCCATAAAAATATTCAGAAAAAGCGATTTTAAGCCTTTTTTAATACCTATTTTTGGGTAGCCCCTCAATAAAATAGAGTACACCACTGCTATAGCAAATATCCCCCCGTATTTCCCTTAGCATTTAACAATAAATGCTTTGTATGATTACTATTGGGCTAATTGATGATCATGAACTATTTAGGTCATCATTGAAAATGTTTATAAATACTATTGGAAAATATTCTGTTGTTCTTGATGAAGACAATGGAATGGATTTTTTTAAAAAACTTGATAGGTTAACTACCCCTTTAGATCTACTCATAACAGACTTTCAAATGCCTGTAATAGATGGGAAGGAAGTAATTAAAACGGTCAGTAAAAAATATCCCACTACAAAAATTGTTATTCTTAGTTTGTTTAAACATGATCATTTAATAAATGAAACAATTCAAGCAGGGGCAAACGGTTTTTTAACTAAGGGGATAAAATCATCAGATTTAAAATTAGCACTAGAAGAGATACTTCTTGGGAATATTGTGGTTTATAATAATTCAATTCAGATTATCACGAAAAGTAATACTATAAAGACTTCGACTAATAAAATCCGTAATACAGGAGTCGGACTTTCAAAAAGACAGCTCGAATTTTTACGACTTTGTGTAAACCCAGTATTAACATACAAAGAAATTGCTTCTCAATTAAAAATTAGCCCTAAGACCGCGGATAGATATCGCGATGACCTATTTAAGAAATTAGGTGTGAAAAGTAGATCGGGTCTTGTTTTATATGCTATAGAAACAGGCTTATATCCTCTTAACTAAATTACAAATCTTACTCTCAGTTTTATTTAAAAAAGATCAAGGACTCTCAATTAAAAAATGAGGGTTTTCCTTAGTAGGAATTTTCCCCATTTTTTAAAACAATTGCACACTCTACTTTGCATTTGGTATTTGATAATACCGATTATGTCTACCCCCAAAGACATATAATCAGAAATACTTTACAATTTTTTTGTCATTATTTTTTAACAATAAAAAACCAACAACTATGAACCGAAACATCAAAATTTCGTGGATTACTGCATGTCTTACAGTACCACTTGTCTTAGCCACAGTTGTGCTAAGCTGCAAAAAAGAGGCGAAAAAAACAGCCGAGAATTCCGAATCAGCCATTTCAGGTGTTAACAATGCTAAACAGTACTTCACCGCATTTATCGACAGTGAGAATAGTACTGAAAAAGGAACAGGAGGTAAATCAGCTGTTTATGTAGCAGAAGCAAAGCAACGCCTCCAAGCTTTTGCACAACAGGTTGATTGGGGAAGAAGTATGTCGAAGACAATTAATTCAGTTGACTATACAATCGTACCGGTTGCAGGCTCATTAACACCTTTCAATAATAAGAGCTATGAATTCCTGCGAGCGCTAGTTTTTACTGATCAGCGTGGCCACATTCAAATGAAAATTGTTGAAATATTGGGTGATAAAGGGACTTCTTTGATGCAAAATCATGCAGAACTAATAGCGAATTCAATAGAAAATCTTTTTTCTGAAAAAACGAAAACTATTCCTTCGACAAACGCTTCTGTCATGCTGTATGACAACAATTATAGACAAGAAAAGAGTTTTCACATAACCAATGGAGCATGGGAAGAAAGAAGAATTATTTTTCGGAGTGATCTCAATATTACCCAATAGCTCTATCAACAGAATTACTAATATTTAAAACAACATACTTATGAAACGACTTATTATGATATTGCTACCACTGGTATGCATGTTTTTCTCAACCCTCACTTTCAGTCAGACACCTTGCGAAACAGTTACCACAGTAGCGTATCCACGAAATCCACAAACTGGATCAAATAATTATTTTGGTGTCCGGATCTCGATACCTGAGACATACACAAAAAATATAACAGTATCTGGGTATATATATGAGGATGGCTCTTTTAATACAAATAATCCTTTTACACTTACTATTACAGCGGGAAATACATCCGCCGAGACAAGTGATGACTTTTTCATAACAGACCCAACTGGAATTGCTGTGGTATCAGTAACGAGCGTATCAAACTGCCCAGCACCAAACTACTTAGAAGATTTTAGTAGTGAGTATGTTAAGAAACATGTCGCCGTTATCGATTTTTATGTTAGAAGTGTGTCAAGTACAAACTTTGTACGCGAAATCTACTTTAAAAATTATGGTTCAGAGGCATTGCCGTCTGTAGTAGGATTTAATAATGATCTTTTATTTGATGACGGCACACATAATGATCAGGTCTCAGGGGATGGCATTTACACATCAACTGATACATATGCGCACACCTCGACTATCCCACATACTGGAGGCGTAAGTATTTCAGTATCGCAAGATTATGCCGTAATTGATAATCTCTTTGAACATGAGTCTAGTTTAAATACATTCCTATCAACTTACAATGTACCAGGAACAAGTAACATTGCAGGAATTATGAGACCATTAAACAAAATTTTCTCCCACAGTAGCTTAATTGAAATGTCGTTGTCAAAAAACCCGTCAACTTTTGAAAACAGTTTAATCTACGATAACTTAATTCAAGACGAAATAGGAGTAATTCAACATACTCTTGTTGACAATTACAATAAAGAAAAAGCATTAGAATTTGGTGCAGATTATTTTAAGTTTAAGGCGTCAATCAAGTGTGATGTTGGCGGCTGTAATTGTAGAACTTGTAACTGTAGGGCTTGTGATTATCGGTGGGGGCAACGCTTAAACTGGTGTTTTTATATGACTAATTGTTCGGTAGAAATAGGATGGGGAGGTTAATATTAAAAAACTAATAACCTAAAGATATTTCGAATACATTATTCCGAATATCTTTAGGTTATTACTATTAAATACTTTGTAATGAGTAAGAAGACTGTAGCCGTCTCATTATTATTTATCACAAGCTTTCTTGTTATTTCACGAGCAAGCTATTGGCTTTTTGAAGGGGTGGCTATTTCTGAAGAGTTACAAACTTATTGTGCAAAAATATCTTTTGGTGTACTCATAAGTATATACTCAATATTTTATATTAAAAAAGCTCGCCTACAATTTTTAAGTGGCATTTCAAAACCATCATTTAAATTTTTACTACTTTATTGTATTCCTTGGTACATTGCTATTTTATTAGACATATCGAATCTCTCAAAATTATCATTTAGCCAAGTAATACTACCGTTTAGTGCAGTATTTTTTCATGCATTCGCAGAAGAACTAACTATCAGAGGAATTATACTTCCTTCGTTAATAATATCAGAAAAGGAATTATCAGTACGATCATTACAGAAGGCAATTGTATTAAGCGCCGTAATTTTTGGTATCGTCCATTTTGCATCACTGCTCAATTATGATTTCACTTCTGCAATGACTCAGGTAGTATATGCCACTATTTTTGGCTTATTCTATGGGGTTGTATTGGTAAAAGGTAGAAATATCTACTTATTAAGTCTTAGTCACGCAGTCGTCAACTTTTTAAACAGGATAAAACATATTAATCAGCCGGAAATCGTTGAGTCGCCAACAGAACAGCAATCTGTCTTTCTAACAATAGCACTAACAATTGTACTTTTTCTACCAATATTATTAATAGCAATCTACTTAATCCGAAAACTTACAAATACTGATGTTTTAGAAATTGAAAAAAATAAACAACCAATATTTCAATAAGAAGAGCATATACATAGTTATACAAAGCACTTCTGGTAATCTTTTTAAATTAATACGCCTTCTTTTTGTATTATCTACTGCCGCCTTTCGTCCACCTCATAACAACTTGTCGAAACTCGGGATGATGCCACTCTTCAAAACCTGCATCACGAGCTGCTTTTATTGATGCTATATTTGATTTTCGGGTGTGCATATATACTTCTTTTAATCCACTTTCGGCACAAGCTTTCTCGTATGCAAAAGTGCCAATTTTTCTTCCTTGATATTTTTGATTGATAAATATATCTATTGAAGGATGTAAGCCAATTATTGGGTTATCTAAGTAATCAATGTAAATTTTTCCAACTCGTTCATTTCCTACATAAATATGCCAATATTTTCCCCGTACTTTATCTTTCAAGCTACTTCCGCTTCCGAGTTTTAAGATTACATCATCCTTTTGAACAGGATTTACTTTTTTTATTTTCATACTGGTTCTACAACTACAAAAGTTTATTAATCAGGTTGATACTTTTCTCCCAAAACTCTACTGGGAAAAACCCAGGTGATAATGCAATAGTAACATCTTCTATTCCTTTAACTTGTGTTATCGGGAATATAACAGTTTGTATTTTCTTATATACAGAAATCTCGTCCGGATCATGAATAGTTAAATGTGATATCCAATCTGAATCACCATCGAAACGGTTATTAAAATAGTCCATATCAATATGTACTAATACGGGTACCCCAGAGGGAATATCACTCAAAAACTCTTCAATGTCAAGATAGGGGTGGTATGTGATACCAGAAAAATCAGGTGCTTGAAATTCTAAGGCAGGACGACTACAGTCAGTACATAATAGATTGTCATTATAATAGCTTCTTAAGATATTACCCTTTCGATATGAACGGTTAAATCTATGTGTAGGCATTAGGTGTCGAAACTGTACTTTATCAAAATAATGAAAAAAAAGAGGCATGAAACTACCTATAGTTATTGCACCAGAAAGGATTGCAGCTTCAATGGATTTTGAGTCTAAAAGTGATACCTCTCTTTTGCTAATTGGATCAACATATATATGATTCGGTTTTTTAAATAATAATGGTGGCAAACAATCAAGATGATCATCTACATGTAAAATAACTACCTCTTTTACCTCACCCAACTTATATTGTTTGCTACTAAGCCATTGACTCCAAGCTAACAAAGTCCAGTTATCGTTTAAGGAAAGTTGATACTTATTATTTTTTCTTATAGCTAAGGGAATATCTTCTACTGTAGTTCCTTTTTTCCACCATTCCAATCCTTGACATAAAAGTGGATCAATGTAGTATTGCCTAGAACTTGGCCATGATAACGTTACTTTTGTTAGAACCGATTCTTTAACAACAGAAACACTTTTTCCTGAGAAATAGTCATGTATAAATGAATACAACTCTTCTTCATCATCGGGAAGTTTATCTGTTGCTATTTCTAGTGTCATAATTCTTTCGTTAGATATTTAGTCTTTAATAAACTTAATAAATACCGCCCATTAGTTGTTAAGTCACAAGTTTCTACAATATCAAATCCATCTGCTAGTTGTGTACTAATTCGCTTATGCTCAGCCTTTGCTCTTTCAGCTAAGTGATAGCGAGGAGATTTTGCTAGAAAAGTCCAAAAATCTAACAGGCAAACAAATACATATAGAGCATGAAAAAGACCAGTTGGTGGCCTTAACTCTTCACGCCAAGGAGATTTAACTAACGGAAAATCTGAATGTACAATCGGACAAACACGTTGTAATAAGTAAAGTTTTTGATGCCTATGCTCATGAATCAATGAATCAGCTAGGTCACAAGGTTCGACAAAACCGTTAGATTTATAAAGTTGAACATACAAAGCACCGGGCACACTATTATCACTAAAAGAAACAATTTTTTCTGGGTGAGCTGAAGGATCTCGTATAAACTGTATTTCAGGAGAGATAGCCCGCATTTCATCTAAAAAATTAGGGTTCCAATCTTGAATTAAGGTTAATGCATTATTGAGTACGGTTAACCCTTCAGAATCAAAACTAGCTTCGAAAAATATAGACTTTCCAAAAGGCGCTCGTAACCAATAATCATTTCTGTGTACTCGAGGCCAAGCTAAACTAAATAATTCTTGAATTGATTGTATGTAAGTAGTTTCAGCACTTATTGGCAAACCATCAATATCACAGAGAGTTAAATTTAATTGCTTTTTATACATTACCTCACTCCACGAAACTATCGAAGGCTGAATAGCAAGACTCTCAAATTGGGTTTTTGGGAGTGCTAAAATTGTTTCCACAAAAGGGGTATCGATTTGTTTTAATATTTTCTCGAATCTTTTTGCTTGAATCTGTTTAAAACTGTTTAATACTGCATTGAAAGAAGTCGAAATACCATTTACTCCTTCATACTCTAAAATCATCTCCTCGTTAAGGAGGTTTTCATCTTGAAAAGTACTGTGAGCGAGTTCATTATTTATCTGTCCGATAACTCGCTGCCGCGCGTGATTGATTAAATGCTTTAGCTCATCGCAATAAATACTTGGTTGTAAAAAGTCCTCACCATTATATCTATGAGGAACTGCACCTCCGCCACAAATATCAACTACTGAGCATTCTTGACATATTTTACAAAGTCCCTCTTTTTTAAGTAATTGACGATGCAACTTAATCTGATCAGTTCCTAGAGCTTCATAAATAGAACTTGTAAATATTGAACTGCCATTTAAACTTGTCCCAGCGCCAGTAATCTTTAAAACATCAAGATCATGATATGACCCATCGGTTTCTATTGTGATTAAGCTAACATCTCCAAACCCAAAACCATCAGTATCACTTGGCATTCCTAGTAAGCCAGCTAAAATTGAATCAAATGTTCGGATTTTTAAATCAGGGTATTCATCAAACCATTTGTCAAAACATCGTTCTAACCAATCTTTGTAGTAGTTACTATTACCACTTTTTCTGATGGGAGGAGATAAATAGTTCGCATCGGGGAGTAGAAAATCTAGTTGTGGTATAGATAAATTTGCAAAATAGGACAAGACTTCTTCAGGATCATTACTTGGATCAATAACTGCAATTACTCCAGAAAAAATAGAGGGGTGAGACTTTAATAGTGTTAAAGCTTTTTCGACAGAGCTAAATGTAGATTTTCCTGAATGATCGAGACGATGTTTATCATTCGCCATTTTTGGACCATCTAAACTTAGAGATATTTGGATATTATTGTCATTTAGTACCTCAATACTGTCTTCATCTAATAGAGTACCGTTTGTTTGGATTGAGAAATCAACTTCAACATCTAGCAATAGCGACCTTACCAGACTTGCAAATTCAGCAAGCTTTTTTCCTCCAATAAGTAGTGGTTCACCTCCATGAAATACAATTACTATCCTTTTTAGTTTTTGTTCGATACTGTACTCTTGAATTCGTAAAGCCGTCTTTTTCAATACCTCATCTGACATTAACTTAGGCTGCTGTAGCCAACTCTGGTCAAGATGATTGTACATATAACAATAATCACAATTAATATTGCATCGTGATGCTACTTTCAAAAGAAAACAGCGTACAATCGGGGAATCAGTCATTTCATTCATGTGTCGTGATTAGTAGATACAATAATGCCCAATGCTTGCCTAAGTAAGCATTGGGCATTTGCTCAAATAAAGACTATGATCTATTGTGACGATGATGCATACGATCATATGCAGTAATTTGCTGAACACCTTGGGATTGGAATACTTTCGAACGCATTCTATTTAGTGCAGGATGTTCTGGTGTATGTTGTTTTATTTTCGACAACAGTTCGCTACTTTGAGGAGGAGTAGAATTTAATCCAACTTTTGTTTCAACACTTTTCATATTAAAATTTTTAATAAATATAATAATTTTATTTATGTAAATGATCGAAATATTTGAAAAAATTTTATCGACTTCGTTCTAACTCAGAATCAATCAATTGCAAAAGAAAATCCTTGTGGGATTCAATTAAATCGAATATATCTTTTACAAAAACTCCTGGATTATTTCTCATATCAGCTTGAGTTCGGAAGGGTAGTTTGGTTACAACACATTGCGCAAATTCATTATTGTTCATTACCACAGTATTCAAAGTGTTATGAATATGCAATGGTAAGATGACAAATAACCCAATAATATGAAGTTTACGCAAGATGACTGCATTTGAATTCTCAAGTTGCTCAATTGATTTACAAACCTGTTGCAAACTCAATTTTATGGAAATATTAAACGAAAATTTGTCTACTAACGGGCTTTGAGGGAATCCTAGGGTTGCAAAATATATAACAGGGTTCTTGATGATATTGCGTGGTGAATGCTGAACACATGCTTCACTAATAACTTTTTTAACGACTCCAAATACTCTTGCAGCGATAAACAGTCGGGTGGTTTCAACATACAATTCTTGATCGGGCAACATATATTCTACCCTATGTCCTCCCCACTTAAAGTAATTATCTAAAGAGTACCCGGCAGCTTTATCATCAATAATGCAATCATATTCTTCTTCTAAAAACAAATGATTAAAACTATGATCAATTTTAGCAGCTAATTTTACAAATTCCGAAAACTTCTTTTTAAAGATTATTGGATATTCGCTTCGAGCTTGGAAAAGGGTATTCGTATCACATTGCTTGAAGTTTAACAGTATTGTATTTGCATAACTCTTTGAATAGATAGTATCAGCATCTGCCTGCAAAATTAGAACGGTTTTAGGGTCGTAGCCATTTTTTTTTGCCCACTCCAATACCATTAAATTACCAAAATGCCTTGCTGGGACATACCCTCTCTGTAAACACTGAAAAATCAATACGGTATTCTCTTTTGAATTATTTTTTACAACTTCTGCAATGGCTTTAGATGCATCATGTGACCCATTATCAATTATGAAAAGTAAGGTGCTTGAGGGATTTTTTTTATTTGTTCCAAATCCTAATGATTTGCATGTTTTAGCTAAATATTTTTCCTCATTTAAGCATGGCAATACTATTGCACAAATAGCATTCAATTTATTGTCAGTAGACATTTCCTTTTTTATGTTTTGAGATTACCAGTTATGAAATTAACCCTATTATTTGTTGTTTTAGGTTGTTGAAACAATAAGAGTTTTTACTCTTTTATTTTATTTCTCAAAAAGAACTGATTACCGCAAAGTGAAAAAATGACTCATAACGAGATTTTATAGATTAAAACACCCTTACTACAGGGTGTTTTTTGTTAAAATAGAAAGAACTGTTTTCATAATCTTATTTAATGGTTTTTGCTTATTCCGCTCCCAGTTTGCAATAGTGGTCTCATCCACTCCAAGCAGTTTTGCCAATTTTTCATTACTTAAGCCATGCTCATATTTATACCGTTTGATCTTTCCACCAAATGTTTCTGTCTCGTGATCAAAAGGGTAATACCCCAGAAATTTGATGATCGCAGGATATTGGTATAGGCGAGGTTGGTTCCGGTTCTGTTCCCAATAGCAGACGCAGTCTTCGGAGACTCCTAACTGTCTTGCAAGTACCCCCTGGCTGATACCTACATCCATCCGTTTCTTTCTGATATGCTCTCCAACTGATTGAGGGTGTGGAGGATAACCAATAGGTTTAGGCTTGGCGACTATCTTCTCGGCTCGGGACATTATCGACAAACCCCTGTCCTTGCGGGTACTACAATCACCCCGAAAAAGAATGTACCTGCGGACCCGGCATTGTTCAGAAATATTTAAATAAAGTATCCGGTCCACTTTTGGATAGAATTGATTTGCATGTAGAAGTAACACCGGTTGCTTTCAGTGAACTCAGCAATCAGCAACAAGGAGAAGATTCTGCTGCTATTCGTGAAAGAGTCATAAAAGCCAGAGAAATACAATCGTTGCGATACAATGGTGAGAATGGCGTATATGCGAATGCACAAATGAGTAGTAAACAGCTTAGAGAAATTTGCAGGATCAGTAATGTGGGTGAAAACCTACTCAAACGTGCGATGGAAAAATTAAACCTGAGTGCACGAGCTTATGATCGCATATTAAAAGTAAGTAGAACCATTGCTGATTTAGCCAATAGCGCTGATATACAGCCGGAGCATTTGGCAGAAGCCATTCATTATCGAAGCTTGGATCGTGAAGGTTGGGCAGGATAACTTAATAAGCAAATTTAATACCTACTAAAAAAGGTAATTCGCCTGATATATTTTTCCTGGATGAATCCCAAATTCTACAATCAAATTGTGCGAATCGCAATGTGATAGACCATGATTTTCCAAGATTGTATTGCATATTCAGGTTTAAACCTGCTCTGGCAGAATACTTATTCAAAGCTTGTCGCTTATAAGTGCCATATGGATAGGGCCCAAACATTAAATCTCCACTTTCTACCTCTTTGAAGTCTAGATACTGAATATATGCACTGGGGAATATGTCAATATATTTCCCGATTGAAAAAAGTCGTTCATAAAAAACACCCAATGCAGTTATTTGATGAGTAAGTTCCCCATACCGAGTTAATGAGAAAGGACCCGAAACTGGTTGCTCCGAATAACTCCCCGATACCTTGCCGCTTTGATGAATCCTTGTAAACTGAAGCCCTATAATACCATGCTTACCAATATCCGTTCCAATCTTCCCATCAAACATAAAAGGGATGTTATTGATATTATTCGGATCAGTCGTCAGCCGGTAAATACCAGCAGACGGATTGATATACACTCTTTTATCGGAAGTCTGTGCAAATATGGAGTTGGCAAAATATAATCCTAATAAAAGAAATACAATTTTCATATACACAACACGATATCCTTTTTTTAAGTAGCCGTGATGTTGTAAGCTAATAAAATTTGAGCATCTACAGCCGTTTTCGGTCAGGCGACCAACAACATCAATACTGCCCTGTCCCCAACAATACCAAGGTACAAGCTTCCATCGCTTGAATACCATTGGATTTTGCTAGTTCTTCCAATTCATCATTTTCTGTACCCGGATTAAAAATGATGCGTTTCGGTTTCAGAGAAAGAATATAGTCGTAATACTGTTGCTGCAGTTGCGGATTAAGATAGAGGGTTACCGTATCAGTATCTTTTTCATCCGGTCTTTCAGTAGTGATGGTTATATCTCCGATCGTTCCTTTTTTATTTCCGATAGCTACCACGGGATGTCCATACGCACGAAGCTTGTTCACAGCTAAATAACTATAACGTGATGGATTCTCCGAAGCACCTAATACCACTGTTTTCTTACTCATATTTGCTCTTTTTGGTAGTAACGATAAATCTTTCTCCAATACCTTATTGCCAATACATCGATCGTGAGAAAATAAATGGCCAATACATACACCATATATGCTTTCTTGTTATCCAAGGGCACTTTCAACATACCGAATGATGCCATGATAAAGAAACCAACGCCTAAAATAATACCGATCAACAGATTGGTTCTGAAAAAACGACTATCAGCATCATTGGCCTGCAACAGATTTAGCAAACAACTTACCAATTGCCATATGCCGATAATCATCAATCCAAGTCCGTGGACCAGCATCAGCATATAGAAATCATTTCTTTTGAATGCATCTTTAAAAAAATAAACAAAGGGTACCCAAGACATGATCCATACCACTGCTTGCCCGTACATATCCGCCTTTTGTAAAATCGATCCTTGCATGACTATGACTATTTCTATTATTAAAGATACGATATCGTTAGAGCATACTATATTTTATAGACTGCGAGCTATGAAGTATTCATGATCCATTAACAGTACGTAACTTTCCCGCATGAAGAAAATTGTTGTCTTTTTACTGATACTGATCCTATCTACAGCCGAAGCTCAGATCAAACCTTTTCGTTTTGCTTTTATTTCGGATACCCATATCGGTTCCCCTAATGGCAATGCTGAAGAAGATTTGAGAAGAACTGTGGCGGATATCAACCAAATGACTGATATCGCTTTTGTGGTTCTAACAGGTGATATCACTGAATTGGGTACTACGGAAGAGATCAAAATGGCAAAAGCCATTTTAAGTGAGTTGAAAGTGCCTTACTATATCATCCCCGGCAATCATGATACCGGATGGAGTGAGACCGGTGGTGTTGCGTTTGTGCGGGTATTCGGATATGACAAATTCATTTTTGAACACAATGGTATTACTTTCATCGGTTGTGCGTCCGGCCCCTATGTACGTATGAGTGATGGACATATTCCCCGCGATGCTGTAAACTGGTTAGATAAAGAATTGAATAAATTGAAAAAAGATCAACCCATTGTATTCCTCAACCACTATCCATTGGATAATGGATTGGATAATTGGTACGAAGCCATCGACAGACTGAAGAAAAAAAATACCATCGCTGCACTATGTGGTCATGGGCATGCCAATAAAGCCATGAATTTTGAAGGAATTCCAGCGGTGATGGGTCGGTCTAATCTGAGAGCTAAAGCTGAGATCGGGGGGTATAATTTGGTGGATGTTCGTGCTGACTCTATGATCTTTTCAGAACGCAGACCCGGTTTGGAAACCCGTGCTTCCTGGACGGGCATTCGGATCAAAAAGCACGATTATCAGACAAGTCCTGCAAGCATGCGTCCTTCGTATTCAGTGAATGATAGTTTCCCGAATGTACAGGCAAAATGGGTCTATAGCTCTCCTGCCAATGTTATCTCTACACCTGCAACCGATGGTAAGCTGGTATTCTTTGGAAATAGTATGGGTACAATTACAGCGGTAGATCTTTTATCCGGTAAAGAAGAATGGAAATTTCAAACACAGGGCTCTGTATTTTCCTCTCCTGCTATTGCCGGAAAACAAGTGATCGTAGGGTCTGGCGATGGTTGGGTGTACTGTTTACAAACCCGGAACGGGAAACTGATCTGGAAACACAAAACCGATGCTGCCGTATTGGGATCACCGCTGATAGAAAATGGGCTGGTGTTTATTGGCTCAAGCGATCATCATTTTAGGGCATTGGATCTTTCAACGGGAAAAGAACGTTGGCGTTTTGGAGGATTGAATGGCCCGGTCATGAGTAAGCCTGTTATCGAAGGTGATAAGATCTTGTTTGGTGTATGGGATAGAAATCTCTATGCGCTGAATAAAAACGACGGACAACTCATCTGGAAATGGAATAATGGGTCAAGCGTTCTGAATTTCTCCCCTGCCGCCTGTATCCCTGTGATCAAGGATGATGTGGTGTATGTGGTAGCGCCGGATCGCTATATCAGCGCTATTGATTTTAATACAGGTACCACTTTATGGAGAAATAATGAAGCAACAGTACGAGAATCGATAGGCATATCAGCAGACGGGAAATATGTGTATGGTAAAACCATGAATGATATCATCGTGGCATTCCCAACATCAAGGGAGAAACAGTCTGTTGCCTGGAAAGTCAACTGTGGCTTTGGTTATGAGCATGTGCCCTCCATGTTGATCGAAAAAGACCAAACCGTTGTTTTTGGAACGAAAAGTGGAAGGGTATATGCAATTGATCCGATCAAACAAGAGAAAAAATGGGTGTATAAGATCGATAATTCAATGGTGAATACCGTGAATATGATCGATGGCAAGCAGATCATTGCAGCCACCATGGATGGCAAAGTAACCCTGCTGGAAGTAAAGGAATAGCAATGTGTATAGCCCGTTAACATTTTTTGAAAGAACTAATACTTTGAATTCGCAAATTATTTTCTAACTTTCCTATCTCATCATTTACAACAACAAACTAACCATCATGGCAAAAGCTAAAAAGAAAGCCGCTAAAAAACCTGCAGCGAAGAAAGCTCCTGCAAAAAAGGCTGTAAAGAAGGCCGCTAAAAAAGCCGTAAAGAAAGCTGCTAAGAAAAAAGCACCTGCTAAAAAAGCTGCTCCTAAAAAGAAAGCTGCTGTTAAAAAAGCAGTGAAGAAAGCCGCTGCTAAAAAACCGGCTGCTAAGAAAAAAGTAGCCTCTAAAAAGAAGGTAGCCAAAAAAGCCCCAGCTAAAAAAGCTGCTCCTAAAAAGAAAGCTCCAGCTAAAAAGGCTGCACCTAAAAAAGCTGCTGCAAAAAAACCGGCTGCTAAGAAAAAAACTGCTCCTAAAAAAGTAAGCAAACCGGCACCAGTTGCGGCTCCTGCTCCGGCACCAGCCCCTGCTCCTGTTGAAACACCGGCAGCACCAAGCAATCCGGAAATCCCATTCAACGCTTAATCAGCGATTGAAACCAACTTTATAATGATCCTGTTACTGTTTTCGGTAACAGGATTTTTATTTGTATTTCCTGAACCCTCTCCCGTTTTTTAAAATATCTTTATAAGCATTCATTTTCATCACCAAAACTTCTTTTCATGCGTACACTGCTATGGGTTTGTTGTTGCTTGTTGTTTTTGCAAACACAATCACAAACTACTTCTTCCAAGATCGCCGAAAAAACAAAGAACATGAAGCGGTATGATGGTTATTTCACTTATTGGTGGGATGCCAATACCGGTAAAATATGGTTACAAGTAGATAAACTGAATCAAGAATTTTTGTATGTCAATTCATTACCTGCAGGATTAGGCTCCAATGATATAGGTCTTGATCGCGGACAATTGGGTAGTACCCGAATTGTTTTCTTTCATAAGATCGGTAAAAAATTATTGATGATCCAGCCCAACTATCGTTACCGAGCTAACTCATCAGATGAAAAAGAGAAAAAAGCAGTTCAGGAATCCTTTGCTCAATCAGCTATTGCAGGTTTTACCATCGATGAGGACGAAGGTGATAAAGTATTGGTAGACGCCACTTCTTTCTTTGTAAGAGATGCACATGGTGTTGCTGATCGTATACGTAGTATGCGTCAGGGTTCTTATACATTCAATGAATCGCGCTCTGCTATCTATCTTCCTAATACACGTAATTTCCCTTTGAACAGTGAGTTTGAAGCCATCATCACTTTTACTGGTGGCAGTGATGCCGGTCGGTATGTAAACGCCGTTACGCCATCATCAGAAGCTATTACAGTTCGTATGCACCACTCTTTTGTGCAATTACCCGATAACCAATACAAGCCTCGTAAATATGATATCCGAAGTGGCTATTTTGGTATTAATTATTTTGATTTTAGCAGTCCGTTTACTGAACCCATAGAACAGATGTTCATCTCACGTCATCGTTTGGAGAAAAAGGATCCAACAGCTGCCATCAGTGATCCGGTTGAGCCGATTGTTTATTATTTAGACAATGGAACTCCGGAACCCATTCGATCAGCTTTATTGGAAGGTGGTCGCTGGTGGAACCAGGCTTTTGAAGCAGCAGGTTACAGAAATGCTTTCATTGTAAAAATTTTACCCGATGACGCTGACCCGATGGATATTCGTTACAATATGATCAACTGGGTTCATCGTTCTACACGAGGTTGGAGTTACGGAGCTTCTGTAACCGATCCTCGTACCGGAGAAATCATAAAAGGACAAGTAACACTCGGTTCATTACGCGTACGTCAGGATCATCTCATCTTCACAGGTCTGTTGTCGCCTTATGAAACAGGCAAACCGGTTCCTGCTACCATGCGTGAGGCGGCATTGCAACGCTTGCGTCAGTTGTCAGCACATGAAATTGGTCATACACTTGGATTACAACATAACTATGCATCCAGTTTCAATGACCGTGGTTCTGTGATGGACTATCCCCATCCCAACATCTTTGTAAACAGCAAAGGAGAGATCGATTTTTCAAAAGTCTATACCAACGAGATCGGTGAATGGGATAAGAGAGTGATCACTTATGGCTATCAAGATTTCCCTGATGGGACCAATGAGGACAAAGCATTAAAGAATTTACTGGAGGAGAATACAAAAAAAGGATTGTTGTTCATTGCTGATGCAGATGCAAGAGCGGCAGGTGGATTACATCCTTATGCTCATTTATGGGATAACGGAAAAGATGTAACAGATGAATTGAAAAACGTATTGCAGGTTCGACAAAAAGCATTGGATCAATTCTCTGAAAAAGCCATTCAGGAAGCGATGCCAATGTCTAGACTGGAAGATGTGTTGGTACCGGTATACAATTATCATCGTTATCAGATCGAAGCAGTAGTGAAACTGATTGGCGGTATGAATTACAGCTACAGTGTTCGTGGCGATGTACAACAACAACCACAAATACTCGGCAATGCCATTCAGCAAAAAGCACTGAAAGCAGCATTAGATTGCTTATCTCCTGACGTACTCACCCTACCTGATCGTATTAGTCTGATGATTCCTCCTCGTCCACCCATGTATTATGGTGTAGGAGAAACGTTTGCTAAAAGAACAGGGATGAGTTTTGATCCGATGGCAGCTGCAGAAGCATTGGCACATTTTGAATTAGGATTTTTATTCAATGCAGAAAGAGCTAATCGATTGGAACAATTCAAGGCACAAAAGGGAACCTTAGGTTGGGGGGAAGTATTGGATGCCATCATCCAAAAAACATGGATGGCTCCTAAGCAAGAAGGATTAAAAGGTCAGGTACAGGCTCAAACACAGCAGATCGTATTAACTTGGTTACTGGTGTTGAGTCAGCATAACAATGCCAACTACATAGTAAAGTCCATTTGTCTGGATAGATTAAACAATCTAAAAGCTTATGCAAAAAGACAAGCCGATCTGAATCCTATTTCATGGAGACCACATTATTTATATGCGATCGAAAGAATTGAAAAGCCCAAAGACATAGAAATACCACAGCACGCAGAAATTGCACCGGGGGCTCCGATCGGGTGTGATGAGTGGTGAGTAGTGAGTATAAAGAGAGAGCCGCTGATTTGTTCAGCGGCTCTCTTTCGTAAAATAAGTTTGCTTTGACTTATAATTTTTTTGTTGGGAAGTGACGAATGGATTCATTCAATTCAACAATTTTTCCTTTTGAAACTTTGATATCATTAACCATTGCCAATGAATCTGTTTTACCGGTTTTATCGGTAACAATTTCTGTATACCATAATGTTACCCATTCGTCTTTTTTATCTTTAGAGATAACGGATTCAAAGTCTCCCATTTTAACTTGTATAGCCTGAAGAGAATTTCTTAAGTTGGTCATAGCAACTCTCAAGCTGTCTTTGGATAATGTTTGATCCATGTAATCAGCACGCCATTTGACTGTGTCAGCAAAGTAAGAAAGACAATCCTCCACTTTGTTTTCTTCGAACGCCTTTAATGCATTCATCACCAGTAAGGTATTTTCTTTACTGCCAATATCCCAATTATCGGGTTTTTCCAATGAGTAGGGATATGTAACATCGGCTGTTACTTCTTTTGTTTCTTCCGCATTTTTACAGCTAAAGATGATGGTTGCCATTAGAGCAACGGTTAAGAGTTTTCTCATGTTGAAGGATTTAGTTGCTTTAATGAATTAGAAAGCAATAGAACAAAATACCTTTTAAACCTCATAAATGCAAGAAAAAAGCTTTTCCCGTAAGGGAAAAGCTTTCACCTGATAATATTATGACCTCGCTTATTACACGAGCATTCTTAATGGTTCTTCTAATAAGGACTTTAATGTTTGTAAGAAAGCAGCACCTGTTGCACCATCTACGGAGCGGTGATCACAGCTCAATGTCACTTTCATGATATTGCCGGGAACTACTTGTCCGTTTTTAACCACAGGCACTTGTGAAATACCACCTACTGCAAGAATACAAGAGTCTGGTGGGTTAATGATCGCAGTGAACTGATCAATTCCATACATACCCAAATTAGAAATGGTGAAAGTACTTCCTTCCCAATCTGCAGGTTGTAATTTTTTATCTTTTGCTTTTTGTGCATATTCTTTTACTTCAGCACCGATCTGACTCAGTGATTTGGTATCAGCAAAACGAACAACAGGAACCAATAAGCCATCTTCTACCGCAACAGCAACGCCAATATTGATATGATGGTTATAACGAATGGTATCACCCAACCAACTGCTATTAACTTTTGGATGCTGTTTCAATGCCAATGCGGTTGCTTTCAATACCATATCATTGAAACTGATCTTCACCGGAGCCACTTCATTGATCTTGGCACGAGCTGCCACAGCAGCGTCCATATCAATACTCATGGTCAGATAAAAATGCGGAGCAGTAAACAAACTCTCACTCAAACGACGCGCAATGGTCTTACGCATCTGAGAAACAGGAACATCTTCAAAACTAACTTGTCCGGCAGGAGCAGTTGCTATCGGTGTTGCGGATTTAGCCGCTTGCGGAGTTGTTGTTGGTGTAGCAGTAGGTACGTAAGCATCCACATCATTCTTGGTAATTCTACCATTATCACCTGTTCCTTTTACATGTCGAAGATCAATCCCTTTTTCACCGGCAATTTTTTTAGCGAGGGGGGATGCTAAAATTCTTCCTTCATTCACAATGGCTTCACTTTGCACCGATGCCGTGGTAACCGGAGCAGTTGTAGCAGCAGGTGTTGCAGTAGCAGGAGCAGCTATTGGAGCAGCGCCACTATTTGCTTTAACAGCACTCACAATAGCGTTCACATCCAATCCTTCTTTACCGATGATACAAAGCAGGTCATTTACCTGAATTTTCTCACCAGGCTGTGCACCTTGGTATAGCAATACGCCATCTTTATAGCTTTCCAATTCCATGGTAGCTTTATCGGTTTCGATATCAGCCAGCACTTCACCTTTCTTTACCGTATCTCCCACTTTTTTATGCCATCCGGCAATCACGCCTTCGGTCATAGTATCACTTAAACGAGGCATCAATACCACTTCTTCCATGTTTAATACATCTATCGAAGATGTTGCTGCAACTGGTGCCGGCGCCGCTTCAGGAGCTGAAGCTGGAGCAGCTGCTGCCGGTGCGGCATTACCGCCTGCATGTTGTGCAAGTAAAGCGGAAATATCTTCCCCTGCTTTCCCAAAAATGGCTAACAGGTCATTCACCTGTAGTTTACCACCTTTCGGTGTTCCGATATGCAAAAGAATACCATCTTGGTAGCTTTCCAGCTCCATGGTGGCTTTATCGGTTTCTATTTCTGCGAGGAGGTCTCCTTTCTTTACTGCATCACCCACATTTTTATGCCATGCGGCAATAACACCTTCGGTCATGGTATCACTCAGGCGGGGCATTAAAATCACTTCGGCCATATAGTTTCGATTGCGCTGTTTAAATGAGCCGTGAAATTAGGAAAAAAGCGGCAAGCTTGTAGCTTGTAGCTCCGAGCTTGCCGCTTTTTTCCATCAATTCGGGCTAAATCAAGGAATTACTGACCCTGTGCCAGACTATAACCCTTTTTATCACCCCAGGCATTTAACAGCTCAGTTGAACATATTTTAAAGTCGGCTGATAAACGCTTATATAATTCGAGGATGTCTACCTGAGTCAGTCCCACTTCTCCCACACTTTCAAAACGGCAACGATATTGGTTGATCAGGTTGGTAAATACAGAACCTTTAGGCCAAACCTGTGTACCTCTGTTACTGATGGTCACCAGCTTGAACAGATCCAGCGTATGTTGCAAACATTTCTCTGCTACCAACTGTGGTTGTTCATTGCTTTCAATAAACATATCTACACCCACAATTCTTTCTTCTGACTCTTCATTGCTTTCCAACATGGGGTTTTTTTCCAGTTTGAAAACAGTTTGTGTTACAGGTAAGTCTGCAATAATCGGTTTCGGATTATGTGCAGGTTGTTTTCCAAAGTTGGCAATAATAGCATTTGCAAAAGTGGTGGTATCAGAAGAAGGCGTACCCTTATCCCCAAAGTCGCCGGTATGAATGCCACTCTCTAAAGTGTAGAGCAATGCATTTTCAATGTTAGCCGCACTTTCCATCAATCCCAGATGTCGCAACATCCCTATACCACTCAATAACAAAGCAGTTGGATTCGCAATATTTTTCCCTGCGATATCCGGTGCCGTTCCATGCACCGCTTCGAAAATAGAAATATGATCACCAATATTTGCTGATGGCGCAAATCCAAGTCCACCAACCAATCCGGCGCAAAGATCACTTACGATATCCCCTTGTAAATTGGTCAGCACCACCACGTCAAAAAGATCAGGTTTACTCACCAGCTTCATACACAGATCATCAACGATCACATCATCTGCTTTCAATTCAGGATATTCTTTTGCTACTTCATAAAACACTTCCAGAAACAATCCGTCAGTGATCTTCATGATGTTGGCTTTGTGTCCGCAAGTAATTCTCTTCGCTCCTTTTTTCTTTGCCATTTCGAAAGCATACTTGATCACCTGCATACTTCCCGGACGCGTAATGAATCTTCTGCTCAATGCTACGTCATGCGTCAGCATATGCTCGATACCACCGTAAGTATCTTCAATATTTTCACGAACAATCGTGATATCGATCGGAATTCCAGCTTTACTAAATACAGTATCTACTCCATGTAAAGTTTGGAAAGTACGTTTGTTTGCGTACGTGTTCCAGGTTTTACGAGCTGTAACATTGACACTCTTTACACCTTTACCCTTTGGTGTTTCCATCGGACCTTTAAAAAGGATGCCTAATGACTCGATGGTTTGCTGTGCTTCCGGGGTCATACCATTGCTGTAGCCTTTGTCAAACACCCACTTACCCATATCAACAAAATTATATTCCAGCGGCACTTTGGCGGCACTGAAAATCGACAAAACAGCATCCATGATTTCGGGACCAATTCCATCCCCTTTAGCAACGGCAATCTTTGTCATAATTCCTTTTTTTTAAAGTGCTGCGAAGGTAAGGGTTGGAAGGTATTTTTTTGTGTTAAAAAAGTCCATTGTCCATAGACCATGGTCCATGGACGATAGACTTTTTTCCCTACTTTTACTCCAAGCAAAATCTCCCGCATGGTATCTAAAATTTCAGAAGGGGTTGAGATCAGTGTAGAGACTTTTTTTCAGTCTGATTACAGCAACCCGCTGAATGGAGAGTATATGTTTGCATATCGGATCACCATCGAGAATCATAACAATTTTACCATCAAATTACTGCGCAGACACTGGCACATATTCGACAGCAATGGAGAACATCGTGAAGTGGAAGGTGAAGGCGTTGTGGGCATCCAGCCTGTATTACGTCCGGGTGAGCATTACCAGTATGTGAGCGGTTGCAACCTAAGGACTGAGATGGGCAAAATGCATGGCAGCTATCTCATGGAAAATCAAGATACAAAAGGTTTCTTTGACGTCAATATTCCTTCTTTTGACATGATCGTTCCCGCTAAAATGAATTGATCAGGGTTTATATTTCGCTTCTTCAAAAATTTTCTTGGCGGGTGTTTCCATCAATCTCATCAGGTTTCTTGGATCTTTTTGTTTGCTCATCCATTTTTTTACGATCTGCCATCCAACAAATTGCCCAATAAAACCCGGAGAAGCTTCTCCCAATGTTGGTGTATTGGGTGCATCGCTCATATAATCACGTACCATTTCCGGGTCAATGATGTACAATAAATTATTTTGTATAAAGAAACTCCAGATATTCTTCTCATTCTCTAAACAACCTTCCAATTGTTTGGAGGTATATCCTGTTTTTAAAGTATCGGCTGTCTCAGGAAGGAATTGGTCTAATAGATACAAACGTTTACCGGCTTCAATCATTTGTTCCACCAGTGGTTTATCCGCATAATTGGGTGGATAGAGATCATCAATGATATTCTTAATAGCATTCACGGGAATATAAGCCCTGTCAAACCTCCGCGAAATATATCTTGGATACATCTGCTGACCTTCCTCACTTTGATAAACAGGATGATTGGCTCCAAGGTATAACTGTAATCCAACCGCCAATCCATCAGGTGTTATGATGCTTCCATAACTATTCAACGGACCAATGAACGTAATGACCTTTTCAGGCAATTTATATTCAGCAAAATAATACTTGACAATCTTGAGTCCTTGCTGTATTTCTTGCAATTCACGACTCATGTCTTTGAACTGTGGCTGGATCTCTTTGAATAAAGGTTGATAAGAACGAATAAAAACAGGAATATCTTGTCGCACCGCATCCGGACGTGTTCCCATGATATTAAAGAGAAAATCCTGAGGGAAGCCACGGTATTCATTGGTCAACTCGAGTAATGATTCTTCCAGTTGTACTGTATCGATATTGAAAAAAGATTGTTCAAATCTTTGTAAACTCAATGGAGCTTCAATCCCGGAAACATCCGGAATGAATTTTTTCTCACTGCAGGCAAGCAATATCAGTAAACATGAAAATAAATACCATCGACGCGTCATATCCCGAATTTTGACAAAGATGCTGATAAAACCATCAGCTACCTGCAAAGAATCCTGTAAAACCTATGTAAAAGTTACTGAACTTTGCATCTTATTAGTAGTAAAAGCAAGTCTTCATGAAGATCAGCATCGCACAACAGAATTATCATATCGGAAATTTTGAAGAGAATACCCGTAAGATCATTGCAGCAATCGAAGCAGCTAAGGCAGAAGGATCTGAATTGATCATTTTTAGTGAGATGAGTGTATGTGGTTATCCTGCCCGTGATTTTGTAGAGTTCAGCGATTTCATTGATAAATGTTATCAGGCAGTTGATACCATTAGGGAATATGCTGATACCATTGGTGTGTTGATCGGCTCACCGGCCCACAATAAAATTCAAAAAGGTAAAGACTTGTTTAATGCTGCTTTCTTTTTGTATGAGAAAGAAGTCAAAGCAGAAATACACAAAACATTATTACCTACCTATGATGTGTTTGATGAGTATCGCTATTTTGAACCAGCTTACGAATGGAAGATCGTTCCATTCAAAGGAAAAAAATTAGCCATTACTATCTGTGAAGACATCTGGAACTTAGGCGATAACCCATTGTACAGAATTTGTCCGATGGATCAGTTGATGGATCAACAGCCGGATGTCATGCTGAATATTAGCGCATCCCCTTTTGATTACACACACGATGAAGACAGAAAATCGGTGATCAAAGCCAATGTGCAGAAATATAAAATCCCGATGTTCTATTGTAACTCAGTGGGTAGTCAGACAGAAATCATTTTTGATGGCGCTTCATTGGTGTTTGATAAGGATGCGAATTTGTGTGGTGCATTGCCTATGTTTCAGGAAGCCATGTCAACATGGGAATTGAATGAGGATGGCAGTATCAACGCTCCTATTTTAGAACCTGCCAGTCGTGTACCGGATAAAGAATTAAATCCTGCAACATTAGAACCGGAACTGAATATTGCTCAGGTATATGATGCATTGCTCATGGGTATCCGTGATTATTTTTCTAAGATGGGTTTCAGCAAAGCAATCCTTGGATCATCAGGAGGTATTGATTCAGCAGTAACATTAGCGATTGCTTGTGATGCATTGGGAAAAGAAAATGTTCGTGCTATTCTGATGCCATCACCATATTCGACGGATCATTCCGTGAATGATGCTGTAGCATTAAGTAAGAATTTGGACAATCCTTATGATATCATTCGCATCGATGATGTCTATCAATCATTTTTACAGACTTTAAACCCTGTATTCAATGGTTTACCATTTTCTCTAGCAGAAGAAAATATACAAAGCAGAAGCAGAGGTAATTTATTGATGGCTATTGCCAATAAGTTTGGCTACATCTTATTGAATACATCGAATAAAAGTGAATTGGCAACAGGTTACGGAACTTTATATGGTGATATGGCAGGTGGACTCGGTGTATTAGGTGATTGCTATAAGTTACAAGTGTATGCACTCGCTCAATATATCAATCGTGAAAGAGAGATCATTCCTTCGAATATCATCACCAAAGCTCCCAGTGCAGAGTTAAGACCGAATCAAAAAGACAGTGATAGTTTACCGGATTACACAGTTTTAGATCAAATACTTTATCAATACATTGAAAAACGTAAAGGACCGGCAGAGATCAAATCCATGGGCTATGATGTTGCATTAGTAGACCGAACGCTGAAGATGGTGAACAACAATGAGTACAAACGCAATCAGTTTTGTCCGATCATACGTATTTCACCCAAAGCTTTTGGAGTAGGCAGACGAGTGCCGATTGTTGGAAAGTATTTGAATTGATTTTATTCGTGTATCACCATGATCGGCACATTGCTATGATAAGCCAGTTGCTTGGTAGCACTGCTATGAAACAGTCCTTCAAATAATCCATGCTTTTTAGGGATGGTAATGATAATATCTACCATTTTCTCTAAAGCCACAATATTCACTGCTTCTACAAAGTTGTTATTGTTTTCAAACAGGTATTCTGGTTTATAACCATACAGAAGCGTATCCAACATCAGGCTTTCAAAAGGCGTATCTGCAGACCACTGTTTATTTTCATGATCGACATGTAAGACAAATAGTTTGGCACCTGTAGTATCGAGTAAATTTTTAATAGGCTGTACGGGAGTGGTCTCCACTACTTTTTTGAAATCACATGCCAGCATTACTTCTTCAATTTTAGTAAATACTGCTTTGGGCGGAACAATGATGACAGGGACAGTTCCATTCTCTGCTACACTTAATGTATTACTACCAATCAATTTTTCTTCCAGCATACTTGCACCGGTAATACCCATAACAATCAGTGTTGCACCTGTTTCGTGACAGATATCATCTAACCCGTCTCCTAAGTGATCATACCTTGCTAATGTAGATACGGTAATACCGGGTTCACAAAAGGGGCATACGACTGATTTGAAATGTGCTAATACTTTTTCACTACTTTCTCTCAAGGTATCAATATCTGGCATTACAACGGTAGGAACCATGGGATCAATATTCACAGGTGCCTGATAACCATGATACAAGATCACTTCTTCAGCATGTAGCTGTTCTGCTAATTTAAAGGCATAAAAAGCGGCATTCTTAGCTGTAGCTGAGAAGTCAGTAGGTACGAGTATCTTTTTCATAATGCTTGTTTATACTATAAAACTACCCAGACACTAACTCAAAAAAAATGACATTGGTCAGTAAATAGAATTTTCTTTTAATCAAGCAGTAATACCGTTTATCAGACTGAATATGCTGATCGTGTAGCCTTAACAAATTCATTTTGCTGGCACTAATACCTTCGCGCACGAAAATCTTATATGATGAGCCCTTTATTTAGATCAGTCGCAGTTACGATGCTTCTTGCTGGATTTTTTTCAAGCTGTAAGAGCCTGTCATTCACACAGAAAACCATCTTGGCTGAAATACCCGTGCAGTATTATTCAAAATCGATCGTGTTAGTAGATGCAGGTGAAGTATACACTCCCGGATTAGCTATGACAAAAAAAAGAGAAGAAGTCGTTACCCAGATCAAACGAATCTATTTTTCCAATTTACCGGACGTATTGAGAAAAGACTTACAAATGGTCGTCTTTACTGATACTACTTTATCAGAAGGCGAAAAAAAAGCTTTATTACTTCAAAACGATAATAATGTTCGTACAAAGATCATGGAGCGATACAAAGCGAATATTATCATCCTCTTACAGAATTATGAAGGAGGTTTTTCTCAAGATGAAATACAAAGATCAAGAAACACTGATGGGTCTGTGAGTAAACAAGCCACTTATTCTGTTTTCTTCAACACCAATATGACCATCATACAAGGAGATCAACTATATCGCAAAAGTATCACCGCAAGTAAATATCATTCTCAAAGACAAGTACTAAGCGGACTTTTAGCACGTGGCCCCGGCTACGAAGCCAACAAAAAAGACATCGCCGCCATGGCAGAAAGAAATGCTTCGAATGTATCGGGATTGTTTAGGGATAGAAAGGGATTGGTGAATGGAAAGGGAGAGTTTGTAGAAGTTAAATGAGCTTATAGCTAATAGTTCATGGCTAATAGAAAAAATGAACTTTACTTGCCATTCGCCATGAACTATCAGCTTCTTAAAGATTCTCAATAATCCCCGCAATCCCCTGCCCGCCACCAACGCAAGCAGTTACCATTCCATATTTTTTATTGAGGCGTTTCATATCATTCAATAACTGAACAGTAAGCTTACAACCGGTACAACCCAATGGGTGTCCGAGCGCAATGGCGCCTCCATTGATATTTACGATATCAGGATTCAAACCCAGTTCTCTGATCACTGCGAGCGACTGTGATGCAAACGCTTCATTGAGTTCGATCAAATCAATATCATTCTGAGTCATCCCTGCCTGCTTCAGTACTTTAGGTATCGCTGCAACAGGACCAATACCCATGATCCGTGGATGTACGCCTGCAGAAGCACAGTTCACCAATCTGCCTATAGGTTTTAATCCAAGTTCAACTACCATTCTCTCACTCATTACTATCACAAATGCAGCGCCATCACTGGTTTGAGAAGAGTTACCCGCAGTAACACTTCCACCCATTGCGAAAGCAGGTTTCAGTTTTCCAAGTGCTTCAATATTTGTATCAGCACGCACCCCTTCATCGGTATCTACGACATAAGAACGAACCGCTTTTTTTCCTTTTTCGTTCAGATAAGTTTCTTCTACTGTAATGGGTAAAATTCCTGATTTAAAATATCCACTCTCAATCGCTTTCATCGCTTTTTGATGTGATTGATAAGCAAATGCATCCTGATCTTCACGGCTCACTTTAAATTCTTTAGCCACCGCTTCCGCAGTCAAACCCATGCTCAAATAGTAATCAGGCTCATCTTTAGCAATAGAATAAGCAGGAACTGTTTTCCAACCAGCAGTAGGAACCAAACTCATACTCTCAGTACCACCTGCAATGATACAATCAGCCATACCGGTTCTTATCTTAGCAGTAGCAAGTGCAATACTTTCTAATCCACTCGCACAATAACGATTGATGGTAAATCCTGCCACATCGATACCTAATGCGCGAGCAGAAATAATTCTTCCGAACTGTAAACCTTGTTCAGCTTCAGGAACAGCATTACCTACGATCACATCATCTACCCGCTTCGCTTCCAGTTGCGGCACTGCGGCCATCAATCCTTTGATGACTTCAACGGCCAGATCATCCGGACGGAAAAATCTGAATCCACCGCGTTTACTTTTGGCCACGGCCGTTCTATAACCGGCTACGATATAAGCTTCCTGCATAAACTCAATTTTACCTACCAAATGTAGGGATTTTTTCAAAAAAAGTTGTTTATGCAACCAAATTTAACGCGAGTGGGTTCTACATGGCGAAATCAAATGCCCCTTATCTTCGCAGCATCATGATCTACCCGCTTATCAGACAATTGCTTTTTTGTTTACCACCTGAGGATGTCCACTATTTTTCAATGGATATTTTGCGCAGTATTTGTTCAGTAGACCCATTGAAAAGAATGATCGCCGGGTCATTTTCACCCAAAGGCAGCGGGTTGACCAAGGAGGTTTTTGGGTTACAGTTTCCGAACCCGGTTGGCTTGGGTGCCGGATTTGATAAAAATGCTTTGTATTTGAACGAGCTGGAAGCATTAGGTTTTGGATTTGTAGAGATTGGTACTGTGACTCCCCTTCCGCAGCCCGGTAATGACAAACCCAGACTCTTTCGCTTACCGGCAGATAAGGCATTAATTAACCGAATGGGTTTTAATAATTACGGGGCCAAGGCGATAGCGGGCAGATTGGAAATGCATAAGAAAAAACAATCATCGCTCATCGTTGGAGGAAATATTGGAAAGAATAAAGTAACTGCCAATGAAGATGCATGGAAAGATTACCTGACCTGTTTTAACACCTTGCATGATCTGGTTGATTATTTTGTTGTGAATGTAAGTTCGCCCAATACACCCGGGCTTAGAGAGCTACAGGAAAAAGATTCTTTGAAGAAAATTTTTAGTGAACTACAAAATAGTAACCAAGGAAAATCAAATCCGAAACCTTTATTATTAAAAATTGCTCCTGATCTTACCAAAGAGCAATTGGATGATATTGTTGCGCTGGCATTTGAAGTAAAATTAGATGGACTTGTTGCCACCAACACAACCATCAGCAGAGATCAGCTTAAGACACCGGCATCAACCATTGAAAAAATAGGTGCGGGTGGGTTGAGTGGCAAGCCTGTACAACAGCGATCAACAGAAGTGGTGCAATACCTGTCACAACAAACGGGAAAACAAATACCGATTATAGCCAGTGGTGGAATTTTCACCGGTGCAGATGCCCAAGAAAAAATGAAGGCAGGGGCTAGTTTAGTACAAGTATGGACCGGCTTTGTATATGAAGGTCCGAGTATTGTGAAACAAATTTGTAAGCATTTATAAATCGTTTATGGAACATTTATTGACATCAGAGAGTTTGATCAGTTTTTTGATCCTTGTTATTCTTGAAGTAGTACTGGGGATTGATAATGTGATTTTTGTGAGCATCATCATGAACCGCATGGATAAAAAGCATCAGCCACGTGCCAGAATGTTATGGATGATCATGGGCATGAGTACCCGTATCATATTATTGTTTGGATTGGGTTGGTTATTGGCACAGAAAGGGAAACCTGTATTCAGCGCATTAGGCAAAGATTTTGATTTGGCGAGTCTGGTAATGTTAGCGGGAGGTTTATTCTTATTGTATAAAACAGTTCGTGAAATACATCATAAACTAGAAGGGGATGAAGAAGCTTTACATGGGGGTAATGCAAAGAAGTTAGGCTTTGCAGCTGCTGTGTTTCAGATCATGCTGATTGATATGGTATTTAGTTTTGATAGTATCATCACGGCAGGTGGTACTGCCAAACATATTGAGATCATGATAGCAGCAGTCGTTGTTGCCATGATCGTGATGTTTTTATTCAGTACAAACATTTCCAATTTCATTCATAAACACCCTACTTTAAAAATGTTGGCATTATCATTCTTGGTGATGATCGGATTTGTGTTGATCGTAGAAGGATGGGACAGTGTGAATGCACATGAACTACACCTTAAAAATTATGTATACTTCGCGATGGCATTTTCATTTATAGTTGAGTTATTGAATATGCAACTACGCAAGAAATACGTAAAACCTGTTGAACTGCGTTCACCGGTGATACCCGAGCAAGAAACCCGTGATTCAGATATGGCTCATTAATCATTACAGGTAAAAAACAGCAGAATTTGTTGTGATCTGTTTACTTTTAACCTCAAAGTGCTTTTATGAAAGAGGAACAAAAACATCTGGATACACTTCAGGATATCAAACAGATCATGGATCGAAGCAGTCGATTCATTAGTTTAAGTGGACTGAGTGGCATTGCTGCCGGACTTTGTGCGTTGGGTGCTGTAAGTTATATCTGGCCTATCTGGAATGTCTCAATGGGTAGCAGTATCGAAACATCAAATCCTGTTTTGCTCATTTTAAATAGTGAACAAAAATCACGTCTTTTATTAACAGGTATTACCTGCTTCATCAGTTCTTTCATTTTTGCCATTGTCTTTACCTGGTTCAGAACTAAAAAAACATATTCATCTCTTTGGAATAGTACTGTTCGTAGATTGGTCATTCATACAGCCATCCCTTTTATTGCAGGTGCGATACTGGTTGTGTATTTGATGAATTGGAATTTAACAGGACTGATCGCTCCTGTATGTCTGATCTTTTATGGTTTAGCCTTACTGAGCGGAAGTAAATACACCATTTCTGAAATACGCTGGCTAGGCATTAGTGAATTGTTATTGGGGTTATTGACACTTCAATTTTTACAGTATGGTATTATCGCCTGGGGAATCGGATTTGGATTGCTGCATATCATTTATGGTGCACTGATGTGGTGGAAATATGAAAGAGCATGAAAAATCCGATCGAGCAATTAAATAAAGTTTTTGATAGTCGTGTGCGACTCGGTATCATGAGTGCTGTGATGGTGAATGATGAAGTGAACTTCAATGAACTGAAAGAACTGATACAGGTGACAGATGGAAATCTTGCCAGTCATCTAAAGACACTGGAAGAAAACGGATATATACTTGTAAAAAAAGGTTTTATTGGCAGAAAGACCAACACGACATACGCCATTACAAAATCCGGTGAGAAAGCATTCAAAGCACATATTGATGCATTAGAGAAGATGATCAAAGGGTTGAGTTGATCTGATAAATTTCCTTGAAACATCACGTAAAAATCTTGCTGCGTAAAGGTTTAGAAAACAAAAGCCCCGCAGTTAACGGGGCTTCAGATATAAGCAAGCAATCGAAAAGAGACTATCCATTTAGAACCTCTCTCGAGATCACCAATTTCTGGATCTCTGAAGTTCCTTCTCCAATAGTACACAATTTTGCGTCACGATAGTACTTTTCTACAGGAAAATCTTTTGTATAACCATATCCCCCAAAAATCTGAATGGCTTCGGTAGCGGTTTTTACGGCTACTTCACTGGCATAATACTTAGCCATAGCACCTTCCTTAGTTACTTTTTGTCCGCGATTTTTCAGATCACAAGCTTGCCAGATCAACAAGTCAGAAGCCATGATCTCTGTGGCCATATCAGCCAGTTTGAAACTAATACCCTGAAAATTACAGATGGGTTGATCAAATTGATAGCGTTCCTTAGAATATTGAGTAGCCGCTTCATATGCACCTTTGGCAATGCCTGCCGATAAAGCCGCTATCGATATCCTACCTCCATCCAAAATCTTCATCGCTTGTCTGAAACCGTCTCCCACTTCACCCAATCTATTGGCGTCCGAAATGCGACAATTTTCAAAAATCATTTCAGCTGTTTCACTGGCGCGCATGCCCAGCTTGTTTTCTTTTTTACCCGCTGAAAAACCTGCGGTACCTCTTTCCACCACAAAAGCGGTGGAGTTGCCGCTGGTTCTAGGCTCTCCTGTTCTGCATATCACAACTGCAACATCGCCACTCTTACCATGTGTGATCCAACTTTTCGTACCATTCAATATCCAATCGTTGCCATCTTTCACAGCCACTGTTTTCATATTTCCGGCGTCACTCCCTGTATTCGGCTCGGTCAGCCCCCATGCACCGATCCACTCCGCAGTTGCCAATTTTGGTAACCATTTCTTTTTTTGTTCCTCGGTTCCAAAAGAAAGAATATGGTTCGTGCATAAAGAGTTATGTGCTGCTAAACTCAATCCTACAGACCCGCACACTTTTGATATTTCCTGGATGATGGCATTGTATTCAAAATAACCTAATCCTGCTCCACCGTACTGCTCAGGTACCAATACACCCATCAAGCCCAATTTCCCCATTTCCTTAAACACTGCTACGGGAAACTCCTGACTTTCATCCCACTCCATTACATGCGGAAGAATATACTGCTGTGCAAAATCCCTAGCTGTTTGCGCTACCTGTTCTGTTAGTTCTGTAGGTTTGAAATGCATAAATGATACTTTTAAAATAGACGAAGGTTGCCTAACTAAGCAATCGTTACTAAGGCAACCTTCTGAAAACAAACGACCGTTTGTTAGTTTTCAATGCAAAAGAACTACTTTTTGATATCCCCTCCAAAAATGGTTTAAGGGTTAACATTTTTTTATTCGATAAAAAAGAGTGCTTTGAACCGACTCAACCACTCCGTTTTAAATCCAGGTATTTCGAGTAGCTGATCCATCTCTGTAAACAAGCCATTTTCTTGTCGGCTTTTCACAATCATTTTCGCGATTTCCAATGAAACGCCTGTTTTTACATTGATCTGATAAGCAGATGCCTGATTTAAAGGCAACTTTTTCAGATTTGATTCATTCATTTGCAAGTAAGGTGCTATTTGTATTAAAAGACTGTCTTTCAAGCCAAAAACAGATTTCAACTCTTCCTTGCTACTAAATCCATTGGATCTTTCTCTGTATTTGATGATTCGTTCTGCCAACACATTTCCAATGCCTGGTAGCGACTTCCATGCTTCCAGATCGGCAGTATTGATGTCGATGGGCTGAACGATGTTTAAGGTCTTTTTGAAAACAGGTCTTTGATAGTTGGTTCTTGCGTAAGGAATCAAACGATCAGCCAATGATGGCGACATACCCCATATCTTTCGAAGATCTTCTGCGCTACGAAACTGTCCACCTTTATCCAAATAATGGATGATTCGTTTGGCTACAGTTGCTGGTACTCCGAATGTTTGCCACACTTCAACAGAAAGTGTATTGGGATCAAACGGATACAATTGAACAACAGCAACTTTATCTGCTTTTACAACTATTTCTTCCTGCAGCATATCCTTCCACTTTTTACCTTGAGCTGTCATCACGGATAGATCAGGCAATGTTTTACGGGGAATCAAATAAGGCAGTGATAAGAACAGTAAAACAAGTACTGTACAAGTAAGTATACCGATCCGTTCTTTTTTACTGAACTGATCAAACGCTCTTGATTTCTTTTGCATACAATAGATTTAATTGTATGCCTTTTCTTTCGCCTATAATTGTAGCTGTAATCCATCAAATGCCAATTGCATATGAGAAGGCAATTCACGATTGATGGTTTCATGTAAACCTAACTGATGACTGATGTGTGTAAAATATACCTGAGGAATATTCAATTCTTTTGCCAATGAAACCGCTTCATCCAAGGTAAAATGCGAAAGATGATTTTCTTTTCTAAGTGCATTCAATACCAATATTTTTGAGCCTCGGATTTTTTCTTTTTCAGCTTCTTCGATTCGATTGGCATCAGTGATATAAGTAAAATCGCCGAATCGAAAACCAAATACCGGCATCTTATAATGCCACACTTCTATCGGTAACACAGGTATATCACCCACAAAAAAAGGCTGATGATCGATAGTGATCAGATTCAGTTCAGGAACACCCGGGTACCTCGTATCAGAAAACGCATAATAATAATCTCTGCGCAACGCCTCTTCTGTTAAGGTATTGGCATAAATATCCATGGGCTTTTTATTGAAGTAATTATAAGCCCTGATATCATCCAACCCGGCCAGATGATCTTTATGGGGATGGGTATACACTACAGCATCTAATCTTCGATTATTGATGCGCAACATTTGATATCGAAAATCGGGTGTGGTATCTACTACTAAAGATGTTTGTGTCGATTGAATGAGCACACTGCTTCTTAAACGATTATCTTTTGTATCGATAGATCTACATACACTGCAATCACAACCAATCATAGGTACACCACTACTGGTACCTGTTCCTAAAAATGTTATAGTAAGAGATGGAATGTGCACAGATCAAATCTATGGAAATATGTGCAGACGCTGAGAGCGTATTTCCCGCAAAAATTACGCTTCTGTCGCAGACTTTTTTACCACTTCTTCATAGAGTTTCTGCGACTCGAGGGTAAGCTTATCAAAATCGATCTGTAATTGTGGTATGATTTCCATCAAGGTATTAATCCTTCCTTCAATGTTCAGGAACTTATTCAATACGACGATACGCTTGGCTTCTAACAGACACCATCCGCTTTGAAAAGTTCCTCTTTCATATCGCACCACATACTCAGATTCACCGAGTATGTCTTCCAGTTTGTCTAAAGTAGTTTGTGTGTATTTCATCCTGCTAATCGGTCATTATATATTGAAACAATAACTCAGCAAATGTAAGATTCGGGGCTTGTTTGGAAGGGGGTGTTGGGGATTAGTTATTCACATATTGAGAAGGGGGCTGCAAGCTGCAAGCCACAAGCTACAAGCACTTTTAGTTGACGAGGTAGCCCCATTCAACTACTTGTAGCTTGTAGCATGCAGCTTGTAGCTATTTACTCACCATCTTAATAATCGGCACAATCATTTCTTCCAGACTGATGCCTCCATGTTGAAAGGTATTGCGGTAATAATTGACATAATGATTATAGTTATTGGGGTAACACAGAAACCCGTCTTCCTTGGCAAAAATATAAGAGGAGTTGACATTGGGTACCGGCAATCCCGCCTCTTTGGGATCTTTAAACGCTAACACATCTCTTGGTTCAAAATTCAAATTACGACCGTGTTTGTATCTGAGATTGGTAGTTGTTTGCTTATCGCCGATCACTTTATGCGGTGTCTTTACACGTACACTTCCATGATCAGTTGCCAATACCACTTTAATAGATTTGTCTGCGATTTTTTTCAAAGCCTGATGTAAGGGACTATGTTCAAACCAGCTTTTGGTTAAGCTTCTGTAACTCGTTTCATCACTTGCCAACTCTTTCAATACTTCCATTTCTGTTCTGGCATGACTGAGCATATCCACAAAATTGTAAACGATCACATTCAGATCATTTTGCAAAAGATTATGAATATTATTCACGAGTTGTTGTCCGTCGTTATGATTCAAAATTTTATGATAACTGATCTTCAAATCTTCTTTCTTCAAGCGTTTCAATTGCGCACGAAAGAACGTTTCTTCTTCATTATTTTTTCCGCCTTCTTCTTCATCATTTTTCCATAACTGAGGAAATTGCTTTTCAATATCTACGGGCATCAATCCTGCGAAAATGGCATTACGACAGTACTGTGTAGCAGTAGGAAGAATGGAGTAGAATGTCTCTTCTTCCAGTATCCTAAAGCTTTCCGCGAAAATGGGTTGTATCGCTTTCCATTGATCAAAGCGAAGGTTATCAATCAATATAAAAAACAAAGGTATTCCCTTTTCAACATGTGGTAATACCTTAAACTTGAACAACTGATGACTCATGATAGGTGATGCTGCTGAAGAAGGCGATACCCATGATGCATAGTGTTTACTGATGAACTTAAAGAATTCAGTATTTGCCTCTTGCTTTTGCGTATGAAATACTTCACGCATTTCCGGACTATCACTTTTTTCCATCTCCAACTCCCAATACACCAGTTTTTTATAGATCTCCATCCATTGATTATAATCCGGATTATCGTTCAATGCCATGAATAGCTCTCGAAACTGTTGTTGATATGCAGTGGTCGTCGTTTCTGCCACCAATCTTTTATTATCAATGATCTTCTTCAAACTAAGTAAGACCTGATTCGGATTCACCGGTTTGATCAAATAATCACTGATCTGTCTACCGATCGCTTCATTCATCAGGTTCTCCGTTTCATTTTTAGTGATCAGTACAACGGGAATATTACTATTCACCTCTTTAATGCGAACCAATGTTTCCAACCCGGTGATACCCGGCATTGTTTCATCCATCAATACCACATCTACGGGTTCATTTTTCACAAACTCGATCGCATCAAATCCATTGGTAAGTGTGGTTACAGCATACCCTTTCTGTTCCAGAAATAATTTTTGAGATTGGAGGCTTTCGATCTCATCATCCACCCATAAAATGTTAGCTAAAGGCATATTCAATATTGACTGATTACACGAAATGCACCTTCTGGTGTCATTTACCGGTTAAAATAAAGAAATAAATACGGTTTGTGTAATAGTTAAGAATAGGCAGGGCGGTTATTGCGTTTATAAGGCTTAAGAACCGTAAATCTATTTCATTCTGCCTTATCGGGTATCTCTTTGTATTTTTGCCAACTGTCTAAACAACGGATTTAACAAATCACCAACAGGTATGCCTGATCTGAAAAGAAAAATTATCAATGACCCAGTATATGGTTTTATCACCATTAATCACCCATTGATATTTGATATCATTGCTCACCCATATTACCAGCGTTTACGTCGCATCAAGCAAATGGCGATGGCTCAGTTGGTATATCCGGGCGCGGTACATACCAGATTACATCATTCATTGGGGGCTTATCATTTGATGGGTAATGCGGTCAATGAATTAAGAAGCAAAGGCATAGATATTACCCCTGATGAAGAAATTGCCGTAAAAGCAGCTATCCTTTTACATGATGTCGGACATGGACCTTTCTCTCATGCACTGGAGCAAGTTGTGGTACAAGGTGTACACCACGAGCAACTCTCATTACAGATCATGGAGAAGATGAATAGGGACCTTAACGGACAACTATCTCTAGCCATTGCCATTTTCACAGATCAGTATCATAAACCTTTTTTGCATCAGTTGATCAGTGGTCAATTAGATGTAGACAGAATGGATTATTTGAGTCGCGATAGCTTTTTTTGTGGCGTTAGTGAAGGTGTGATTGGATATGATCGTATCCTTAAAATGCTGACGGTACATGATGGACAACTGATGATTGAAGAGAAAGGTATTTATAGTGTCGAGAAATTTTTGGTTGCGAGAAGACAGATGTACTGGCAGGTATACTTACATAAAACAGTGCTGGCTGCTGAGAGAATGCTGGTGAAAATACTGGAACGAGTACGTGAAATCTATCAACCTGCTGATAGTGCTTTAACAACACAATCTGCTATTGATTTTTTTCTGGGTGATTTCAACGGCATCATGAATGATCAAACACTGGATCTTTTCTGTTCGTTGGATGATCATGATATCATGCATGCTTTGAAGAGATGGTCAAAACACCCGGATATCATTCTTTCTTTACTTTGCTCCCGCTTTTTGAACAGGCAATTGTATAAATCCAGAATCCAAGCCGAGCCATTCAATAAAGATTTTGTGAAAGCAAAAGAAAAAGAAGCTTCAGAAAAGTTTGGCATTGGACTTGCTTCTATCCATTACCTGTGTTTTACGGGTGAGGCAACCAATACGTTGTATCAAACCGTAGATGAAAGGATCAATATTTTGTTCAGAGATCAGACGGTAAAAGACATATCGCAAGTTGATAACGCCCTGATCCACCAAAACCTTTCAGCACCGGTTAAAAAAAATTACATTTGTTTATTGACATAACTATGGTTCATAGACCATAGTCGATTGACCATGGTCTATGGACTATGGACTAAACCTAAACTTCACAATATGCAATTTACCGCCGCGCAGATCGCCATGTTGATCAATGGCCAACTGGAAGGTGATGCTCAGGTAACGGTTTCTTCTTTTGGTAAAATTGAAGAAGCAGTTGAAGGACAGATTTCTTTTTTAGCAAATCCGAAATACGAAGATTATTTATATAGCACCAACGCATCTGTCATTATCATTAACCAACATTTGGTACTGAAGCAGTCGGTACCGAATACTTTGATACGCGTTCCTGATGCCTATACTGCTTTTGCCACATTGCTGACAAAGTACCAAGAGATGATGACCTTGCAATTACATGGCATACAGCAACCCAGCTATATTCACGATTCAGCAAAACTGGGAGAAAATATATTTGTAGGTGCATTTGCTTATTTGGATGAAGGTGTAGTAATTGCCTCCAACACTAAAATATTTCCCGGAGCAGTATTGGGTAAGAATGTTAAAGTGGGCAACAATACCATCATTCATGCAGGTGTAAAGATCTATCACGATTGTGTCATTGGCAATAATGTGATCATACATGCCGGCGCAGTCATTGGTGGGGATGGTTTCGGTTTTGCACCACAAAGCGATGGTTCCTTCCAAAAAGTTCCACAGATCGGAAATGTGGTGATTGAAGATGCGGTGGAGATAGGTGCCAATACTACTATCGATCGTGCTACCATGGGTTCTACGATTATAAGAGCCGGAGCCAAGATCGATAACCTTGTACAGATTGCCCATAATGTAGAAGTAGGTTGTAATACTGTGATCGCTGCTCAAACAGGTGTCAGCGGTAGTACCAAGATCGGAAAGTCGGTAATGATCGGTGGACAAACAGGAATTGCCGGACATATTACGATCGCTGATGGAAGTAAGATCAATGGTCAAAGTGGTATCACAAAAAGTATTAAAGAGTCTAATCGAACATTAACAGGCACTCCGGCCGATGATTTTACCCGTTTCTTTAGGGCTCAGGCACAACTCAGGAATTTGCCGGATCTGGAAAAAAGGGTTAAAGAACTTGAAAAAATGATCGCACAATTGCTTTCTGAAAGGGTAAATGCCTCATAATCGCCTATTAAACCATCCTGAAATCTTATTTTTGCTTATATTTTAATTGGGAACAGCTGTATAGCTACTCCCTTATTGTAATAGATCAAAAGATCTGACCGGAAAAAAGCAACGCATGGACAATCTCTTCAACCCAGACAAACAACATACTCTCAACAGTGCTGTAAGTATAAGCGGTACTGGTTTGCATACCGGTGTCATGGTAGATATGACCTTAAAACCCGCTAATCCCGGCTTCGGTATCCAGTTTCAACGTGTTGATCTTCCCAATCAGCCCATCATCAAAGCCGACTGTGACCTTGTAACAGATACCAGCAGAGGTACCACTTTACAAGTAGGTGATGCCAAAGTAAGTACGGTGGAGCATGTTTTGGCTGCATTAGTAGGTATGGGTGTGGATAATGCATTGATTGAACTCAATGGACCTGAGATCCCCATTATGGATGGAAGCTCTGCACCTTTTATTGAGTTGATAGCATCCACAGGCGTTGTAGAACAAGAAGCTGCGAAAGCCTGGTACAGCTTGGATGAAAATATTTATCACTACGATGAAGCCAAGAGAGTTGAAATGGTGGCTTTACCTTCTCTTGATTATCAGATCACCACTTTGATCGATTTCAATAGTCCTGTATTAGGAACACAACATGCGGGCTTAAAGACGATCAAAGATTTCAGATCAGAAATCGCACCTTGTCGTACTTTCTGTTTTTTGCATGAGTTGGAAATGTTATTGGATAATGACCTTATCAAAGGAGGTGATATCAACAATGCGATTGTTGTTGTTGACAAACCGGTAACCGATGAAGAAATGGATAGACTTGCAAAAGTCTTTAAACGCGATAAAATTGAAGTGAAGAGTGAAGGCTATCTGAATAATCTCGAATTACGCTTCCCGAATGAACCTGCTCGACACAAACTATTAGATGTCGTAGGAGATTTGGCTTTGATCGGATATCCAATCAAAGCAAGGATCATTGCAAATCGTCCCGGACATAGCAGCAATGTTGAATTTGCAAAAAAGATCAAGCAGTATATCAAGAAGAATAAGCATGTAAAAGATGTACCGGTATATGATCCGACTATGCCTCCGATCTTTCCGCTGGAAAAAATTGAGAAGACTTTACCACATCGTCATCCTTTCTTGTTGGTAGATAAGATCATTGAATTGACAGATACACATATTGTGGGTATTAAAAATGTTACATTCAATGAATGGTTCTTTCCGGGTCATTTTCCCGGCAACCCTGTGATGCCCGGTGTTTTACAAATTGAAGCATTGGCACAAACAGGAGGCATTCTTTGTATCAATTCTATGCCTGAAGGACAATATGATACCTACTTTTTAAAAATCGACAATTGTAAATTCAAACAAATGGTTCGTCCGGGTGATACCATGATTTTAAAAATGGAGTTCACCGGTCCAATTCGTAGAGGCATTTGTGAGATGAGAGGTACTGTTTATGTGGGTGGAAAAGTAGCCACAGAAGCTGACCTTGTCGCACAAATTGTAAAACGATCTTAATCACTCATACCCTACTATTATCTACAACCGAATCCGCAAACAATGACGCACCCTTATACTTATATTGATCCGAATGCAAGACTTGCACCCAACGTTAAAATCGATCCATTCACTGTTATTCATGGTGATGTACAGATCGGAGAAGGTACATGGATAGGAAGTAATGTTACCATCATGGATGGAACTCGTATCGGAAAAAATTGTCGCGTATTTCCCGGTGCAGTACTAGGTGCTATTCCACAGGATTTAAAGTTTGCAGGAGAAAGAACTACGGTTGAAATAGGTGATAATACTACGATCCGTGAATTTGTAACGATCAATCGCGGTACTACAGACAGATGGAAAACAAAAGTGGGCGACAACTGTCTTATCATGGCATACAGCCACATTGCACACGATTGTTTGATCGGTAATAACTGTATCCTTAGTAATAGCGTACAACTGGCAGGTCACGTTGTAATGGGTGACTGGACTTGGATCGCAGGTGTAAGTGCTGTTCATCAGTTTGTGACCATTGGACAACATGCCTACATTGCCGGAGGTAGTTTGGTGAGTAAGGATGTGCCTCCTTATATCAAAGCTGTGAGAAACCCGTTGAGTTATGGCGGCGTTAATAGTGTTGGATTGAAAAGAAGAGGATTTGAATTGGAGAAGATCAATCATATCCTTGATATTTATAGGATCATCTTCAATAAAGGGATGAACACATCGCAAGCATTAGAGTTCATTGAAGAAGAACTTCCGGCTAGTGATGAAAGAGATGAGATCGTAACCTTCATTCGTGAAAGTGGTCGCGGAATTATCAAGCGTTTTGTAAAAGGCGGTGGTGACGAAGAATAGTTATTATTACTGATTTGCTTTCATTTATTTAATAGAAAAGAATACATGCTGATTCAACTCTCGGATGCTGGAAAAAAATTCAACCGGGAATGGATATTTCAATCTCTCAGCTACCGTTTTGATACAGGGAAAAAATATGCATTGACCGGACCGAACGGAAGCGGAAAAAGCACACTACTTCAAGTATTGGCAGGGAGCATGAATCTTAGTCAGGGTAACATCACCTGGAGCCTGCATGACCAAGCAGTGGATACAGACCATATATTCAAACATCTTTCTATTGCCGCTCCTTATCTTGAACTCATAGAAGAAATGACTGCTACTGAGTTTTTGGCATTTCACAGTTCATTTAAACCTTTCTTGAACAATATTTCAATTCCGAATATCCTACAAATCATTGGATTGGAAAAAGCAGCCCAGAAACAAATCCGATACTACAGTAGTGGTATGAAACAAAGGATAAAACTGGCACAAGCGATTTTCAGTGATTGTCCGCTTTTATTATTAGACGAACCTTGCACCAATCTGGATGAACATGGTTATTCATTGTACCATCATTTGATTGATCAATATGCAAATGGAAAAACCATTATCGTCAGCAGTAATGATGTAAATGAATACAAATTTTGCACAGACAAGATCTATGTCCCAGATCACAAATGAGATCGCCTATTTCATCCATTGAAAAAAGAATGTACTGCCTTCTCCCTTTTTGGATTCTACCCAAATCTTTCCACCTTGCTCCTCAACGATAATTTTTAAGAGATTCAATCCTATACCTGTACTGCTATCACGCGAAGATTCATTATCGGTGATCTCGAACAATCGAAATATACGTGAGCGATCTTCTTCCGCAATGCCGGGTCCATTATCCCTTACAAAAAACTCATAATGACTTTCTTTATCTTGATAACCCACTTCAATCATTCCCTTAGGTTTATCATTGTACTTGATTGCATTACTCAACAAGTTTTGGAAAACCTGCTCCAGTTTTACTCTTCTCGTTCTGAATTGAGGCAAGGTTTGAAGTATTGTGATCTGAATATGTTTTGGCGGGAATAAGAGTGCTGCAAGTTCTTCCACCATCAAATGTGTATTCACCTCTTCTACCGTTTGTTGAGACAAGCTAGTAGTAGAGTATTCCAATAGAGCCATGATCATTTCTGATAACCTTCCCGATGCTTGATACACCATGCCAATATTTTCACTGATCTCCTGATGATCACGGATATAAGGATCATTCTTAATCAGTTCCAACATCATAATAACAGATGACAATGGAGACTTCAGATCATGAGAAACGATGTATACAAACTTCTCCAGTTGTTTATTGATCCTATCAAGCTCAGTCAACGCGGTCTTGAGTCGAAACTGATTAAAATAAAGTTGCTCGAACACATTCACTTTTGCACGAACTACATTGATATCGAGTGGTTTTTGTAAATAATCAACAGCGCCTTCTGCAAATCCTTTTAATACGTATTGTTCCTCTCGACTCAATGCTGTTACAAAAATGATGGAGATATCTTTTGTACGAGGGTTTGATTTCAGGATTCTTGCTACTTCAAAGCCATCCATTTCAGGCATTTGCACATCCAACATGATGAGTCCGATATGATCATGCTTCAGCACCTGCTTCAATGCTTCATTACCAGAATTGGCTTTCAGGAATTGTCTACCAGGCTTTACCAGTATCTCTTCTAATGATAATAAGTTTTCAGGCCTGTCATCTACAAGCAGTATGATAAAATCGTGTTGCTGTATGGGAGGAATGTTCATGTACTAGAGCAATTTAATTATAATTCTTGTAAGAATGTAACCATCTCCATTTCATTCATGATATGTATTTTCTTTCCTAAAGCTATCGCTGATGCAGGCATAGCCGGATATTGAGCTGAGTTTGGATCCTGTACAATACAATATGCTCCTATATCAGATAGATAAGATACTCCTTCTGCACCATCAGCATTTGCACCGCTAAGCAAAATGGCCAACACTCTGTCACCATAAGCCCTACCTGCACTTTCAAAACTGACATCAATAGAAGGTCGACTATAATGAACCGGATCAGAATAATCCAAACTGAAAGTATGCTCTTCTTCGAATAATAAATGATAGTTCTGTGGTGCCAGGTATATTTTTCCTTTTGTGATTACTTGTTTATCCTCAGGCTCTGTAATCTTTACATCGCCAACTTCACGTGTTAATAATTTATCCAGCTGACTTACTACATTTCTCATCCGATGAATGATCAAAACAACAGGGATGGTTTTATTATTTGTCAACGCTTTAAGCAAACTGATACACACAGGAATACTTCCTGCTGATCCTCCGATAATAATCATATCATATTTCGGTGTTACCATGATCAGCTTTTTTTTCTGAAAATTTTTACGCTACCATCTACAACCGAATATTTAGATCTGTATTCTGAAAATAACAAACTCTCTTTCATACCGAGCCCAAGAAAACCTAATGATGATAAACTTTCATTAAACAACTTCAGGACCTTCCCCTGTAGTTGCTTATTAAAATAGATCATCACATTTCTACACAGGATCAGTTGGAACTCATTAAAAGATCGGTCTGTAACAAGATTATGTTGGAGAAATACCACCCTGTCTCTAATTTCTTTATGAATAAGCACATGGTCATACAAGGCTGTATAATAATCCGAAAAATCACCTGTGCAGCCGGATTGATGATAGTTAATGGTATATTCTCTCATATGTGCCATCGGCAAAACTCCTGTCCTAGCTCTCTCAAGATAAGAGGCATTGATATCAGTAGCATAAATCCTTGTTCGATGTAATAAACCGGCTTCATGCAATAAGATACAAAGTGAGAATACTTCTTCACCTGTTGAGCAGCCCGCATGCCAAATATTGATTTGCGGATAGGTCGCCAAAACCGGTAATACTTTTTCGCGAATGGATTTATAAAAACCCGGATCACGGAACATCTCTGTCACATTCACAGTGATCGTCTCTAAAAAAGAATGAAATACTGAAGTATCACCTGCCAATAACTGGATCAACTGTTGCCCATCATGGATGCCATGTACATCCATAAATTTATGGATACGACGAATCAATGAGGCTTTCGAATACCCGGAAAAATCATATCCATACACATGATGCAGCAGATGAATCAATTGTTCAAAAGCTTGTGTACTGAGTTCCGGCTTTGGATGAAGTCCAATCACATTGTTCATATACGCTTCAATATCATCAGGTTAACCACACACGCATGAGTGATAATAGTTTTTGCATATCTACCGGCTTAGTGATATAGTCAGAAGCTCCGGCAGCAATACATTTTTCTCTATCACCTGCCATCGCTTTAGCCGTAAGTGCAAGAATAGGTAGATCCACCATTTTGAGATCCTTTCGAATTCTTTGCATTGCTTCATAGCCATCCATTTCAGGCATCATGATATCCATGAGTACTATATCTGTCTCAGGAAATTTCTTCAGCTGCTCCAATGCTTCTTTTCCATCACTAGCAGTGTATACCTGCATTTTGTTTGACTCTAAAACAGCACTCAAGGCAAATACATTGCGCATATCATCATCCACCACTAACACCGTTTTATTCACGAGGATCTGATCATTCATCACAGAGAAGTGATTTCCGGCATCTGCTTTTTTATCCGATTGCTGCATCTTATGGAGAAATAATTCCAACTCATCCAGCAATCGATTATTTGCATTTACTGCACTTCGAATGATAATGCTGGAGATTTTTCTATACTCCATTTCGTCTGCCTGATTGATATCCTCATCCAGGTGAATGATAATAGGTATTTTTTGACCGGCCACTAATCTACTTAGCTGTTTTGCCTCTTGTAATTGTACCGAACTTCCAATATGAATAATGATACAATCATAATTGAACTCACTGATCTTTCTTTCGGCAGCAACGACATCCATTACTTGCTCAAAGTGTAACTTATAATCTTTCTCACTTGCCAGTTGATGCAAGTCATGCTCTTCAAAATGTATGGCAGAAACAATCAATATCTGTTTTATACTCTTTCGAATATGCTCCCCCAGCATTTGGAAAGCCATTTCAAGTGAGTTTGCATCGATAGGTTTCTTCAGATACGCCATTACATCCTCTTGTCTGAATCGATTATCATCAATAGCTGAAATGATGTGTACCGGTGTATTTTTAATGGTAGCATCTGCTCTGATCTGTTTTAAGATCGTCCATCCATCCATTACAGGTAGCTGAATATCCAGAATAATGGCATTAGGTTTGAATCTGCGGGCATAATAGAGTCCCTCATCTCCTTCGAGTGCTATCACTACTTTATAACCTTTGTGTCGAGCATAATCACGGATGATCGTAGCGAAGTTGACATCATCCTCAATAATCAGCATCAGCTTTTCACCGGGTTGTAGCTGATGTCTGTCATCCGGTACTTTATTCTGCTCATGTATATTTTCAAAAGGCAGAATGACTGTTGACTCATGATCTGCTAAAGGATGTATGTCAATAAACTCCTTTTCCGCTTGAACAAGAGGCACATAATGAAGAGGAATATAGATCGTGAACTCACTCCCTTTATTGGTTTCACTTTTCACTTCGATCGAACCACCTAATAATCTTATCAGTTCTCTACTAATAGAAAGTCCCAAACCGGTGCCTCCATATTTTCTGCTGGTAGAACCATCTGCTTGTTGAAAAGCTTCAAATATGAGTTTTTGTTTTTCGGGTGCTATTCCAATACCCGTATCTATTACACTGATCGCCATTTCCGCAGTTCTTCCGGGTACATTTCTGAAATCAACCGTGATCTTACCACCACTCGGCGTAAATTTGAATGCGTTGGAGAGCAGGTTCTTGATGATCTGTAATAATCGTTGCTTATCTGTATGAATCTGATTTGCGATACCTTGTTGTTGATCGATCCTGAACTCAATATTTTTCTCTGACGCAACCACAGAGAACAATTGTTTGATATCGGTGGTAATGGCGTCAATAGATACATCTTCAATCACAAGATCAATCTTCCCTGATTCAATTTTTGAAAGATCAAGAATATCATTGATCAATTGTAAAAGATCATTACCTGATTTATAAATGATATTAGCGTATTCAATCTGCTTCGTATTCAGATTTTGGGTATTATTATCTGCCAGCAACTTGGCCAATATCAAGACACTGTTCAGTGGTGTCCGTAACTCATGTGACATATTTGCCAAGAATTCAGACTTATAACGACTTGTCGTTTCAAGTTCTTTAGCTTTCAGCGTTAGTGCCTGTCTTGCATTTTCAATCGCTTCATTTCTTTCCTTGAGTTCCAGATTGATTTGTTTGAGTTCTTCTTCCTGCGTTTTAAGTTCTTCTTCAGAAGCCTGTAGTTCCTCTGCCTGTCGGCTTAATTCATCATTTGTTTGACGAAGTTCTTCTTGCTGCTCTAGAAGAGCTTCCTTTTGTTCTTGTAATTCATCTAGCAATTGATTGATTCGATCTCTTGATTGGTAGGAATTGATAGCGGCTGAAAGTATATCAGCAACACTTTTTAGTAAGGAGATTTGTAAGTCTGTAAATTGAGTGAAACAACCCAGCTCTATCAATCCTTTTAATTCTTCATTCATCCATAAAGGCACACATGCTATTTCTCCGTTACCACTTACTTGTCCAAGTGATGAATCAACTTTCCAATAATCAGGCGGGATGTTTTTAATGATCGTTACTGTTTTGGATAAAGCAGCATTACCTACTACTCCTTCCCCGATAACAAATGATTTTTTTGAAGATGAGCTTACCGCAACAGAGGCAACGGTTACCAACTGCTCTGTTTTTGGATCAACAAAATAGATCACCCCTGCCGGCACTTCCAGATATTGAACCATAGCAGTAATAATACGGTTTGCCAACTCTCCGGAACTATCAACTACTTGTAAACGGTTATTGATATAACTCATCCCCTCCAAAACCCAATTTTTTTCCTGCGCCATTTTACTGGCTCTCTCTGTTTCCTCAAGTGTGGCTTGCAAACGTAACCCGGCTTTATACCTGCTTTTGAGTGTTTGAATTACTGCATTGATGAGTAATAAGACAACGATCATTAAAACACTGATCCCTATATAAAGAATTAGTTTGGTTCGATCATTATAAGATAATACAACAACTTCTCTTTTTACAAGTAGGTCTTCTTCTTGAATTTTTATACTCTCAATTTGTTGATATATTTTGTTTAATCTGCCTTCTTCCTGAAGAATAATTTTTTTGAAGGCCTCTGTGGGCATATTGGGTCTAATCACTCCCTCAGTTCTCCAATAACGTAAAAGATCTGTAAGGAGGGAATCAAGTTTCATCACATTAGCTACTTGTTCAGCGTTGTCTTTCACCAATTCCCGCAGATCAATCATTCTATTGGGAATAAATGTGATCCCTTTTTCATATGCATCCATATCATTCGGATCATTGGTTACCCAATAAGCCCTTCTGCCACCTCTGATCTGCATAATAGAAAACCGAATATCCCTGACATAGGAAATGGCCTGATGGGTATGACGTACCAGATCAGCTTCTTTTGCTTGTTTTTCGAGAGAATCGATTGTAATAAACCCAACGAGAAATACCAATAAGACTGCTATACCTAAACCGGAGTACAGTCGAAGGGGTAAGGAACGGATCATGTGATATCGGCTTTTATATGACTTGTAAGATAATTAAATAAATGACAATCAATGACCCACAGCAACTTACCATCAACAAAAAGCCCCGACAGTTATGTCGGGGCTAGAAATATCTACTTACCTATTTTAGAAAGCAGGATCAGCAGGTGTATTCGGGTTACTATCACGCTCACGGAAAGGATAAGGGAAGAAGTTTCTCTTTCTTTCTGCAGTAGGTCTACCGAAGCGGCGCATATCTTCCAGCTTCATACCAGACAGATATAACTCAATACAACGGTTACGATAGATTTGGGTTAATACATCAGCTGTTGTTGCCGGGGCCACAGGAGCAAGATCAGCACCGATTCCTAAAACATCATTAACTGCTCTCTTGGTAACAACTCTATTAAGTTCAACTCTTGCATTGACTAAATCAGGTGTTGCTTGACGAGCATAACACTCCGCTTTAATCAGCATGATCTCACCGGGAAAATATAATGGTATTGCTGTTGTTGGTGTATTCCAGAAACCATTCAATCTGAAACGAGGATTGATCGTTGCGTTGATCACTGTGTAAAATGGAATACGCTTATCAGCAAGATCCGGTGCAATAGCAGCGGGCAAACCCAATGTTGAATCAACCGGCTGGTACACGTTATTGGTAGAGGTTACGAAATTGAAGATCGGATTTGGATTAGCCGCTTCAAAATTCATTGTAGAGCGTCTTGTCAGGTCTACTGCATTGGCCGCTTGTAAAGCAGCAGCATAGTTACCGGCAAACAATGAATAACGTGCTTTCAATGCATTCAGTGTATTGACAATATCTACACCCGCCGGAACATCTGCAGCGAATGAAGTGGAAATAGCATTGGCGCTGATAGCTGCAAGCGCTTTGTCAATAGCGGCAATAGCGCGAGCAAACCCTACATTTCTATCAGAAAATGTAGTAGTGGCTGTACCTACTGTATCAGGTACTTTTTCCCAATAACTGGATAATGCTCCTAATGAAAGCGCTTTGTAAATGCTTGCATAACCAATCAATCCGCTTGCATAACCTTTATCGGTCAAGCTGGCTGCGGCGTTGATGACGTTATTGGCATCAAAAATGACTTTATTAGCAGAACTCCATACGTTACCCAATAATGCATTGGTACCGTCTACGGCAGCACCACCGGTACTGAATTGAAATTCAGAAACGTTACCGGGGTTCATTAAAATGGTTTCATTGGTGATAAGTCCGGTTGCATCAGACATTCCATATGCCACATTGGAAGCATAGGTTCTCTGCAAACCAACAACAATACCTGCCAAACCTTTTGCCGAACTAAAAACCTGATCCGAAGTAGCGGCATTCGGATTACTAAAGTCTTTTTTGCAACCCGCTGTTGTTAGGAGCAGTGCTGCCAGACCTGTATATAATGATATTTGAATACTCTTTTTCATACAAGTAATTTTTGAGGATTAAAATTTAGCCTGAATACCAAAACTGAAAGTTCTTGGAATAGGCACTGCACCAAAATCAATTCCACGCAGGATGGTGCTTTGTCCACCCGCATTTACTTCCGGATCATATCCTTTGTAGTTGTCCCAACTGATCAGGTTACGTCCACTGAAATTGATACTCAGGTCACTGAATCCTTTTACTTTTCCGAAATTATAGCTGAGTGATAATTCACGCAATTTGGTATAGCTACCATCATCAATTCTCCATTCTTCAATTGCATAGATACCACTGATATAACCGCGTGGTAACTGACCACGATGTTCCTGTTCAGCTACTTTACCATTACCAACACCCTGACGAGTACGGAAATCAGCATTGAATACGTCTACACCTTGTACCGCATCGATCTGAACACGTAAACTCAATCTCTTGTAGGTAAACTCATTCACAAGACTTGTGGTATAATCAGGGTTTGGATCACCAATCACGCGACGAAGAACAGCTCCACTAGGCTGCCCCGCAGTTCTACCCGGAGTAAATACCAATGCACTATTCTGAACACCTCTTTCTGTTTGAGGAATACCACCTGCGTTCTTCACTTCACTTCCATCAGCATTACGTGCGAAGAAAGTTCCGTAGAAAACACCTACAGGCTGTCCTTCAATGATGGCAACAGGTGCACCTGCATTTGTACTCAACAGTGTCAATGCCTGTCCGATACGAACTGCTTTATTTCTATTGCGGTTGAAAATACCTGTGATGTTCCAAGTAAAATCTTTCTTAGCGATCGGATTACCTGTCAATACAACTTCAAAACCTTTGTTTTCCAATGATCCGAAATTATCCAGCAAGCTGCTAAATCCGGAAGTTGGAGCAATGAATCGGTTGATCAACAGATCTGTTACTTTCTTATTATAAATGTTGACAGTTAACCCAACTCGGTTATTTAAGAAAGCAAGATCAAAACCTAATTCAGTTTCTTGTTGTCTTTCAGGTTTTACATTTTCATTCGCCAGTGTACCACTTGAGTTCAATGCTGTTCTTCCTAAATAAGAAGAAGAGCTATAAGTGTTGAATCTGGAGTAAGCACCAATACCAGTCAGGTTTCCGCTTTCACCATATGCTAAACGAACTTTGAACAGATCCCACCATCTTGAGATCGAAGAGTTCGCCCAAAAGTCTGCTCCGGAGATCACATAGCTACCACTTGCTTTATAGTAAGTCTGGTTACGTTGATTTTTTCCGAATACAGAAGAACCATCCACACGAATAGCACCCGTTACGAAAAACTGGTTACGGTACTTGAAGTTCTGCTGAACGTAAGCACCGGAAATAGATAACTCACTTCTTTCATCAACAGGATCCAATCTGGTACTCGCACCATTGACTGTTTGTACGAATGGAGCCAGGCCTCTTCCTTGCAACAGAGAGAAATTATTCTTTTCATACTGCTGAGAAAATCCAACCTGTGTAACAGAGTTGATATTATTAGTGATGTTTCTAGAATAGGTTGCATTCACATCATGGTTAATGGCGAAGAAGTTATTATTCGCAGCACTTGAATAACCATTTTGTGTAGGGTCCAATGCAGGACCACCACCAAAGAAAGCAGTGCTCACGTTATATGCAAATGGAGGAATATAGGTATTTCCGTTTTGCGCATAGTTATCAATACCCATCGTATAATCAACAGTAAGACCTGTCATTGGACGCAATTTCAATCCCATATTTGCGATCAAACGATTGGTAGTTTGACGTTGCTTGATATCTTCAATAACAGATACCGGATTTGCACGTCCACGCTCACCTACAGCACGAATATTTCCTAACGCATCTCTTGTCCAGATATCATGGAAATTACCAATGATCGTAACAGAGTTCATCGGAGAGAAGAACGAGTTACCATCCGGTTTTTCATTTGCTGTACTATTGGTGTAGTTCAAACCCAGATTAAAACTGGCCCATTTGTTCAACACCTGATCGATATTACTACGGAAACTATAACGCTGGAAATCAGTATTTCTAACAATACCTTGGTTATAGAAATAAGAACCGGAGATATAATATTTGGTCTTATCAGTACCACCACTAATCGAGATATTGTTATCCGTACCATTGGCATTACGGAAAATATAATCCTGATAATCATATCTAGTTACTGGAGTGGTCGTAATAACGGCAGGAGTAAGAATATCCTGCGTCAATGCACCCGGACCATCTGTCGGACCGCCGAATTTAGTTGGCGCTTGGTTGACATCTAATTTCTTGCGAAGAGCGCTGGTTGTAAAGCTGGTAGAGAAACTTACCGAAGGGGCGCCACTTTTACCTTTTTTGGTAAAGATCTGAACTACCCCTGCATTCGCACGGCTACCATAGATGGCAGCAGCAGCAGCACCATTCAGTACTTCTATTCTTTCAATATCATTTGGATTGATATCCACTAATCTGCTCTGACCGATACTTCCTACAAAGTTTCCTCCATCATAGTTGCTGGAAGTATTTGTAACTCGGTTGGTAGCATTGTTTACGATCACTCCATCGATAATGTATAAAGGTTCTGATGATGAAGAGATAGAGCTGATACCACGCAAACGCACAGAGATACCACCTGCAGGATCACCTGAGTTTTGTGAAATCTGAGCACCGGCAGTCTTACCTTGTAATGCAGCAAGTACGTTTCCTGTAGCTCCTTTGTTTAGGTCTTCCGCACTTACTGAACTGATATAGCTACCTAACTGACGACGGGTAGTACCCTGAGAGTTACCGGTAACGATCACTTCATCGAGTTTAGAAACATCCTCTACCAGTTCAGCATTCAGTGTGTAACTATTGTTACCTGCTGTTACGGTAAAAGAAGCTTGTTGTGTCTTGTAGCCCGTGCCGGAAAATACCAGCGTATAACTACCGGGTTTTAAAGAAGCAGAGAAACTGAATGTACCTGTGTTGTCTGTAGCAGCACCTACATTGTTTTCTCTGATGAATACGGAAGCAGCTTCCACAGCAGCTCCGCCTTTTGCAGTTACTTTACCGGATACGCGGACTTGCGCAATACCCGCAGCCGTGATCATACTTGTCAACAGCAGCAAGAAAGCTGTTTTTAGTAAGACCGGCTTCATGAGCGGTTTCATTTTCATATTTCAGCGTTTATAGATAATTACAAAATAGTAATGCCTTGTTTCTTATAAGGTTCAAATACAGGATTCGATGGATCGAGTTCTGTAATAATGGTATCGATTTCATTCAATCCGCATATCGTAAGTCTTTGATGCGTATTGAGTTTTTCTGCAATAGATAGTATCACTGTCTTTTCAGCCGCTTGTATCATAGCTTTCTTTACCTGAATCACTTCCCAATCATTATCAGTAATACCTGTTTCATCGATCGCATTAATCCCCATAATACAGAGATCTGCTTTGATACCTGCTATTTTTGAAATAGCTTCTCCGCCTACCGCTATCTGAGAACTTTTAGAAATTTTATCTCCCAAAAAAATCACTTCTATATTGGGATGTTGTGCATACTCATGTGCAGCAGGAATACTACCGGTGAAAAATGTAGCACTCAAATCAGAAGGTAATAAGCGAGCCATTTCAATGACCGTAGTTCCTCCTGTCGTAAGAATGAACATATTATTTCTGATCAATGAAACAGCTTTACTGGCAATCACTCTTTTACTATCAGCCTTGTAGACATCTGATTTTAAAAAGGAACTATGAAATGATTTAGATAATGCACCACCATGTACTTTGATGATCTTATCCATTTCCGCCAACTCATTCAGATCCCGACGGATCGTGTCTTCTGATACATTGATTTCACTGCTGAGGTCAGAGGATAGTATACGATTATGCAAATCTATTTGGCGTAGAATATAGGCCTGTCGTTCAGTTTTCAGCATAGCAGCAAGAATAAGTCTCCTAAAATTAATGCGGGAAACTGCGTATTTCCAAATATTTTTTGCAAGAAAATGCACAATGATGCGTTTTTAAGTCTAATTTAAAGGCATGAATCCGAATATTTCAGCATTGTATGCCATCGCTAATAAGTCTGAAAGGGTTATTATTGGCTTAATGAGCGGCACTTCAGTAGATGGATTGGATGTGGCTTTATGCCGCATATCCGGACAAGGCACACAAACAAACGTGCAATTACTGGCATTTGAGACAGTTGTATATAATAAGAGCTTTAAAGAGCATATCAAATCAGTTTTTTCGAAACGAAATGTTGATTTGGAAAAAGTTTGTTTATTGAATGCATGGGTGGGCACCGAACACGCTTCCATTATTTTGAACTGCTTACAGAAATGGGAGATCGATCCTGCTGCAGTAGATCTGATCGCGAGTCATGGACAAACAATTTACCATGCGCCCAAGCTATTACATCCGGATGATGAATTTGATAATGCCACTTTGCAAATAGGCGATGGAGATCATATTGCCGTTAAAACCGGTATCATCACATTGAGTGATTTCAGACAAAAACATGTTGCAGCCGGAGGTGAAGGTGCACCATTAGCGGTCTATGGAGACTACTTGATATTCAGCAGTCGCAAAGAAAATCGCATCATGTTGAACATTGGCGGTATTGCTAATTTTACCTATTTACCATCCGGACTCGATGTTGCTGAAGTATTCAGTACAGATGTTGGTACCGGAAATACTTTGATGGATGCATATATCCAAGCTCATTTCCCCGGAAAATATTTTGATGAGAACGCCACTGTAGCCAAACAAGGAAAAATACATTCAGCTTTGTTAGCGGCACTAAAAGACAATGAGTTTTTCACCAATGATTTTCCAAAAACCATCGGACCTGAATTATTTAATTTGGATTACCTCCATAGCGCCATGCAAAAAGCCAACTGCTCGTCTCTCTCTCATGGTGATATCATGGCCACACTCAATCGATTTTCAGCAGATATGATTTTTGATGCATTACATCGTTGTATGTCCAACAGAAATGATTTTGTTGTGTACACCAGTGGAGGTGGTATGCACAATCCTTTACTAATGCAACACATACATGAGCAACTACCGGGTATCGTATTCAGAGACACTCAAGAACTGGAAGTAAATCCTGATGCTAAAGAAGCAGTTCTTTTTGCAATTTTAGCCAATGAAGCAGTAGCGGGTGGACAAGTAGCTTTAGGTGCGGGCAGAAATGGTATTCCGGCTGTTAGTATGGGGAAGATCAGTTTCCCTGCTTAGTTGTTGGGATCTTGATTTAATTTTTCGACACCAGAAAATAATCGGATAGATATCATTACCATCCAACATTCGCCATTGCATTTCATACCATTTCATTTATCGTGAATGCAGCATGTGATTACTTTCACAGAAAACAAATCGTATGAAATCAATATTGATGGCATTGCTGATTATATCAGGAATGACTGCGAGCGCTCAAACAAATAATACCATTGAAAAAAAGAAATTTCATTTCGGTGCAGAACAGGATACCAGTGCAGGTTATGCCCAGGCTGTGAAAGTAGATAATATGATTTATGTATCAGGCACAGTTGCCCGAGATATCACACCTGTATCAATCAAAAGATTATATCAAACCATAGAAAGAAGTCTCGCTGCATTTGGTGCTACTTTGCAAAATGTAGTAAAGGAAAACCTTTACACCACTGATATTGAAGCAATGAAAACACACAATGAAGCCAGAAAAGAAATGTATAAAGGAGACTACCCCGCTGCTACCTGGGTTCAGATCAGTCGTTTGTATATGCCTGATGCCAAACTAGAGATTGAGGTAATTGCTCATCTCCCAAAAAAGCAATAGCATTAACGGCGGCTTGCGATCAATAAGTTGAGATCAGTAAATTTCAAATCGAATTTTTGACTGATATAAAAATCTGTCAATGCGCCTTTGAACATATAGATCCCTTCTCTGAGATTGAAATTGTGCCAAACCATTTCTTCCAGTCCACCTTCATCACTCACTTCCAGAATCAATGGCATGAGTACATTACTGATGGCCTGACTTGCCGTTCTGGCAAAACCACTGGGGATATTCGGTACACAATAGTGGATCACATCATGTTTCACAAAAGTGGGATGTTGATGGCTCGTTAATTCACTGGTCTCAAAACAACCGCCACGATCAATCGCCACATCAATAATGATACTTCCCGGGCGCATTGCAGCCACCATTTCTTCGGTTACGACAACCGGCGCTCTTCCAAATTCATTGCTCAACGCACCTACTGCTACTTCGCAGGTTTTTAATTGTTTGGAAAGAATACGAGGCTCTAATACGCTGGTCCATATTCTTTGTCCAAGATTATTCTGTAACTGTTTTAATCGATATACATTATTGTCAAACACTTTCACGGAAGCTCCTAATGCCAGTGCATTTCTTGTAGCGAATTCACCCACAATACCGGCTCCAACGATCACCACCTTAGTAGGTGGAATACCACTGATACCTCCTAACAACACACCCTTACCTTTATTAAAACTACTGAGGTATTGTCCGGCAATCAGCATCACCGCACTACCTGCGATCTCACTCATACTTCTCACAATTGGATAAGTACCACTGGCATCTTTGAAATTCTCAAAACTCAATGCCGTGATCTTTTTTTCCATCATCTTTTCAATGTATTCCTTTCTTAGGGCAGAAAGATGTATCGGAGAAATGATGGTTTGATTCATTTGTAACAAAGGCATATCCTCAGCAACAGGAGGTGCACTTTTAACGAGTATCGGACACTTAAAAATTTCAGCTCGGTCATATACAATGGTAGCACCCATTTCAGAATAGTCACGATCGGAGTAATGGCTGCCTTCACCCGCACCATGTTCTACAACAACCTGATGTCCATTAGAGATCAGAACACCCACTGCATCCGGAGTTAACGCAATTCTATTTTCCTGAAAAGCGATCTCTTTAGGAATGCCGATATGCAACTTCGCTCCCTGAGGTTTTATGTCAAGGGTTTCTTCTAATGTTTCATAAGCAAACGAAGTGGAGATAGAAGGTTTACTGGTAGCCATGTGCGGTTATAAGTTGGATGGAAAATGGATCTTATTATTTAACGCGTATCTGAAATGTTCAGCATTTAAAGTTAGTACATTCCTTTCAGAATCAGATAGCTGTTGCATCTGTGTATAAACGCCTGGTTGTTGGATCCAGCATTTCCAAATAGATATGAAAAGTGTTCTCCGGCAAAAGTCCGATTGCTTTTTCCGGCCATTCAATAAAACAATAATCACCACTGTTCAAGTGCTCTTCTACTCCCGCCATGATGGCTTCTTCTTCATCTTTCAAACGATACCAATCCATATGCAACAAAACACCCGCTTCTTTACTCTCGTATTGATTGATAATAGCAAATGTTGGGCTACTAATTGCATCTGTAACTCCGAGAGACTCACAAAGAGCATGAATAAAGGTTGTTTTTCCGGTACCCATTTCCGCGTGAAATGCCCACACCTTATGCTTCTTCCCTGAAGCCCACACAGCCTTAGCCACCTGCCCTATCTGTTCCAACCCAAAAATTGCATCCATGCGGCAAAGGTAAAGAGAACGGAGGGTGAAAAGTATATCTCTTACTATGGACTATGGACCATGGACCATAGTCAATAGTCCATGGAAATACGAAATCCCCTACTAGGTATGAGCCATTAACTTCTCTTTTCTTGCAACCATGATGTATAAATATTCTTCTCAAATCGAAAGAGTAGGCCTTTAGTAAGTGGTAAATTTGTACTTGTAATCTTCAACGCCACAAAAATGAATATGGAAAAAGTGAATTGGAAAGTGGAAGGTATGACCTGTACCAATTGTGCATTAACGGTAAACAAGTACCTCCAATCACAAGGTATGCAGAATGTCAAAGTGAATTTCATTGGTGGGGATGTGAGCTTTGATCTACCCGAGAACAGTTCACCTAAGGACATAGCAAAAGGTATCAATGGACTTGGATATACTGTAAAAAATGATGGCAGTAACAATGCCGGAAAACAACCCAGGCGCTTATTTGCAAATCATTTACAACGTTTCTGGTTCTGCTTTGTCTTTACTGCACCATTGATGTTACATATGATTCCCGGGGTACATATTCATTTTTTAATGAACCCTTATGTACAACTGGGATTGACGATTCCTGTGTTTATAGTTGGAATGGATTTCTTCGGAAGAAGCGCAATCAGAAGTTTATTGAAGGGTATTCCAAATATGAATGTGCTGATTGCTCTCGGTGCTGTTGCCGCTTTCGGTTATAGCTTATATGGTACACTTATCGGCAGAGCAGAAGAGTTCTTATTCTATGAAACGGCTGCCACTATCATCACATTGGTATTTCTGGGTAACTGGATGGAAGACCGTTCAGTGGAAACAACTCAATCTGAACTTAAAAAACTGGCTATTACACAAAAGTCCATGGCGAATATGATCGCCTATGACGACCAGCACCAGGAACATGTTTTTCCGGTAGAAAGTACGAGTCTGAAAGTAGGCGATCTGTTATTGATCAAAAGTGGTGAGCAAGTACCTATGGACTGTAAGATCTTATGGGGTGAAGCACGAATCAATGAGGCGATCATATCAGGCGAGAGTGTTCCTGTATTCAAAAAAATGAATGACCATCTGATCGGTGGAAGTATATTGGAAAGCGGAACTATTAAAGCATATGTAACCGCAGTGGGGGAAGATACTGTACTCTCGAATATCCTCCGATTGGTAAGAGAGGCGCAATCTGAAAAACCTCCCGTACAACAGTTGGCTGATAAGATCAGTGCCATCTTTGTTCCCACGGTTGTAAGTATCGCTGTCATTACAGTACTCATTAATTATTTCGCCACTGATATTGGTTTTGGTGCCAGCTTACTCAGAGGTATTGCTGTATTAGTTATATCCTGTCCTTGTGCGATGGGATTGGCAACGCCGGCTGCCATTGCTGTCGGTCTTGGACGAGCGGCTCGTAATGGCATCTTATTTAAAAATGCCAAAAGTCTGGAGATTTTTAAAAGCATCAAGCAAGTTGTATTTGATAAAACCGGGACGCTGACAACAGGACATTTTACGATTGTGGATGAAAAAATAATCGCGAATAATATTACACCGGAACAATTCAGACAAATCGCCTTTTCACTGGAAAAATATTCCAACCACCCCATCGCCAGCGCTATCAGTAAAAGTTGGAAGAGTAAAGAGGATATCCGATGGGCGAAAATTGAAGAAGTGAAGGGATTAGGAATGCAGGCAACTGACAAAGACGGAAATACTTATGTAGCAGGTTCTTTCAAAGCTGCTGCTGCACTTACAAACGATCATTCACACAACGTGTATATCATTCGAAACAATGAATTATTAGGATGGATTGATGTGTCTGATGAAATAAGAACTGAAGCAAAGGAAGTAATTGCTTCTCTCAAACAAAAGGGTATTAAAACCATACTACTCAGTGGAGATAAAAAAGAAAAATGTGAACAGGTCGGACAAGCATTAGGTATTGATCTAATCATTGGAGAACAAACACCTGAACACAAGCTTGAAAAGATCACTCAATTCAATCAGGAAGTACCCACTGCTATGGTGGGTGATGGAATCAATGATGCTCCTGCTTTGGCAAAAGCAACTGTGGGTATTTCATTAAGTGATTCTACACAAGTGGCCATGCAAAGTGCACAAGTAGTATTGATGAATCATGGATTGAAAAATTTACCGCTGGCACTTGGATTGGGTAAACATACTTATATCACCATTAAAGAAAATCTCTTCTGGGCATTTGCTTATAACATAGTGGCAATACCTGTTGCCGCCCTTGGTTATCTCAATCCAACCTTTGGTGCCCTGGTGATGGGATTAAGCGATGTTGTTTTAGCGGTGAATTCTGTTCGGTTGAATTTTAAGAAAGTGGCGTGAGGAAGTGAATTGTGAATTGTCAAAGGTGAAAAGAATGAGTATTTCTACTAATGATTTACACCTGATATTTATAATCTCAAAACACATAAGCCAACTCTTATTCTGAATAGCTATTGATTTATCATATGTATCAAAAGAGCAAGTTACCAGCTTATCATTACATTTGAATCAGTGTTTCGCATTATTGAGCGGCTTACTAAAATAAATCATTTCACTTTTCACTTGCATGAATTCTCCCCTTTCCATTCTTCAACACTACTGGAAGCATGATCAATTCCGTCCGATGCAGGAAGAGATCATTCAATCAGTATTAGACGGGAAGGATACATTGGCACTACTACCTACCGGCGGTGGAAAATCTATTTGCTTTCAGGTTCCGGCTTTATTGATGGATGGACTTTGTTTGGTCATTAGTCCATTGATCGCATTGATGCAAGATCAAGTAAGCCACCTTACAGAAAAAGGTATTGCTGCAGCTTCACTCAACAGCGGCATGACCTATGGCGAAGTAAAATTGGTATTACAAAAAGCATCTCGCGGCGATTTCAAATTTCTTTATGTATCTCCGGAAAGAATTGAGTCTGCCTTATTCAAAGAATATTTATCTGTTTTAGATATCAGTCTGATAGCAGTAGATGAAGCCCATTGTATTTCGCAGTGGGGTTACGATTTCAGACCTCCATATCTGCGTATCGCTACTTTGAGAGAAGAACTGGATAAAGTTACGATCATCGCATTGACAGCATCGGCTACTGAAAAGGTGAAAGAGGATATCATTGATAAGCTCCAATTACAAAACACAGCTGTTTTTCGTCAATCATTTGAACGTCCTGCTCTTTCTTATAGCTGCTTTGAAGCAGAAAGTAAGATCAATAAGTTAATTCAGGTATTACAAGGCGTGCCCGGAAGCAGCATCGTTTATACCAATAGCAGAAGACTAACAAAAGAAGTTTGCCAATTACTCCAATTACAGGGTATTTCTGCTGACTATTATCATGCCGGATTAACACAAGAAGAAAGAGAAAGAAAACAGAAAGGCTGGATACAAGACCAAACAAGAGTGATGGTTTGTACAAATGCTTTTGGAATGGGCATCGATAAACCTTCTGTTCGTTCTGTGATCCATTACAATGTTCCGGATTGTTTAGAGAATTATTATCAGGAAGCTGGTCGCGCAGGACGTGATGGCAAAAAAGCTTTTGCCGTTTTATTGTATCACCCGAATGATGTAATCCAGTTACAGGAATTACCTGATAAAAAATTCCCGACTGTTACAACGATCCAATCTATTTATCAATCTCTCGCAGATTTTTTTCAATTGCCCGTAGGGGCCGGCGAAGGCTCCTATTTCGATTTTGATCTGAAACAGTTCACAGAAAATTTCAAACTTGAAACAACTACTGTGATCAATACTTTGAAAGTGCTCGAACAAGAAGGACATATCAGTTTTGCGGAAAGTATTTTCCTTCCTTCACAGGTAATGTTCATTACTGATAAAGAAGCACTGTATGGATTTGAGACTGCTCAACCACAACTAGAACATTTGATCAAAACATTATTGCGTACTTATGAGGGTATTTTTGATAACCGCGTTTCAATTTTTGAATCATCCTTGGCAAAAGTGATGAGAACGGAAATAAATCTGATTCATCAACAGTTGAAGGAATTGGCCGCTTATGGTATCATTGAATACTTACCTAAGAAAGAATCACCGCAAATTCATTACTTACTGAATCGTGCTCCTGCCAAGTACTTACATATTGATCATGATGCGTATCATGCAAGAAAAGCAAACTATACAAGTCGTGTACAGGATATGATCCGTTATATAAGTGATACCAATACTTGCAGAAGTGTATTCATCGGCAATTATTTTGGTGATACACAATTATTACCCTGCGGCATTTGTGATCACTGCCTAGACAAAAAGAAAAAGGAATTAAGTAATAGTGACTTTAGTGCCATTGAAAAAAATATAAAAAGTAAACTTATCAACTCCCCTCAAAGTATTGATCAGTTAATAGCCCAATTACCCTCTGTTTCCAGAGAGAAAATTTGGACCGTACTTGATTTTCTTCAAACAGAAGGCGAGTTGATGATCACTGAAGAAGGAAAAGTGTCTATTTTGAAAAACTGATCATCTTCTTGTTGATCGGGATCTTCCGCCCAATCCTAAAGCACCTAATAAACTTCTTGTAATAACACTGGCAGCCGTTCTTCCGACTTGACGAACAACCGGATTATCAAAAAAGCTTTCTTCTTTTTTAGGTCTAGAACTTTGCTTGGGTTCCTCTTCTTCTATGGCTTTTGATTTCTCCGCTGCTTCTTCCAATTTAGCTGTTAACATTTCATACGCACTTTCACTATCAACCTCCTTGCTATATTTAGTTGCCAGTTTACTGGAGGTTACCAGCTGATTAATTTCACCATCCGTCAATACATCCATTCTACTTCTTGGAGCACATAACATAGTATGCACCAATGGTGTAGGAATCCCTTTTTCATTGAGTAAAGTCACAAATGCTTCTCCGATACCTAATTGAGTCAGCAATTCATCTGTTTGATAAAAATCTGTTTCAGGAAAATTTTCTGCTGCTTGTTTGATCGTTTTTCTATCTGCAGCAGTAAATGCACGCAACGCATGTTGGATCTTTAAACCTAACTGACTTAAGATAGCCGCAGGTATATCTTGCGGATTCTGGGTACAAAAGAAAATACCAATTCCTTTTGAGCGTATCAACTTGATCACTGTTTCTATCTGTTGCAATAATGCTTCTGAAGCTTCATTAAAAACCAAATGAGCTTCATCAATGAATAAAACAAGTTTAGGTTTATCCATATCACCTTCTTCCGGACAACTTGCATAGAGTTCAGCCAGTAATTGCAACATGAAAGTGGAAAATAGTTTCGGTCTGTCTTGCATATCTGTAACGCGCAATACATTGATCATACCTCTGCCATCATCACTGATACGCATCAGATCTTCAACTTCAAAACTTTTTTCTCCGAAGAAAACATCTGCGCCTTGTTGTTGTAGCTCTATCACTTTACGAAGAATCGTACCTGTGGAAGTGGTCGATATCTTACCATATTCTTTCTCTATTTCTGCTTTACCTTCATTACCGATATATTGCAATACTTTGATAAAATCTTTGAGATTCAATAAAGGCATTTGATGATCATCGCAATACTTGAATATCACGGCTACCAATCCACCTTGTGTATCATTCAAGCCCAGAATTTTACTCAGCAATACCGGACCAAATTCACTAACCGTGGCACGTAAACGAACACCCGGCTCATTGCTTAAGGTGAGTAGTTCTACAGGAAAAGCTGTTGGAGAAAAATCGATCCCTATTTTTTTACTGCGATCCATTAATTTTTCATTGGCAGTTCCTGCAGCTGCAATTCCGCTCAGATCACCTTTGATATCCATCAGTAAAACAGGTACACTGTTATCACTCAGGTATTCACTGATCATTTGAAGAGTCTTTGTTTTGCCGGTGCCTGTTGCACCTGCTATAAGACCATGACGATTCATTGTTTTTAGTGGTAATGAAATACTAGCTCCTTCTACCACTTCTCCATTGATCATTCCAACACCAATTTTTACATGTTCCCCTTTAAAAGTGTAACCTGTTGTAACTGATTGTAAAAAAGCCTGTTTGTCTGACATAACTCCTTATTTATCACTCAATTTAAATAAATGAATCTTGCTAAGACAATAATTTTTTTTATTATATTTTATTGTTTTTCAATAAATATTCATTATTTAGCATTCAAATATATGTTATGCCCATGGTTCGCTGGCTATTAATCGGAGTAAGGATATTGGTTATTTGTTTTGCCTTATATATGTTGGCAATCATTTTCTGGCCCGCATCATTGGGTTTTGGGCTTGGGATGTCAGAAGAAGATACTGTCACATCCATGTCTTATGACCCTGATCAGTATGAAACACAGTTGATGATGCTGGATGTGAACCTACCACATAAAGACTATCAACGTATATCAGACAGTATCAAATACATTCTAGATTTAGAAAAGTCAGCTAATTATATTTCAATGGATGGATGGGTACTTGGCTTTATGGGGTATCACAAAAGAAAGGAAAAAAAGACAGTGATTTATGATAGCTCGTACAGAAAACATACCATTCAAAGAATTCCGGACACGACTTACTTTATTAGTTTGAATGGATTCTACCTGAAAATGGACCACTCTACATTCAGGAAAAATGATACTACTTTTTTGAAATACCCTGTCATCACCCAACGAGATACGGTTAACAAAAGAATCTCAGGACACTATGAAATAAAGCCCTTATTGATCGATGTGCAAGACCTCAACGATCAAACAATTTATGTACCAGAGCAAGAGAGAGAGTTATTCATCAGGGTGAGTCAAAGTCAATATACCTGGTACTTCATCATCATGATCCCCCTCGCGGTGTTGCTGCTGTTGATGTTTTTATGGGGGGTAGTACTACAAACTATCCGCATACTTGAAGACATTGCCAATCAAGATGCTTTTAGAAAAAAAACATATCGGAGGCTGTATATTATTACGATCTGCCTATGGGGCAGCGTATTGATCAGAATACTAGTATCCTACTTATTGAAGCTCTATTTTGATACGTACATTGATAAGGCCTTTTACTTACGTTTTTCCGACTTCCTTTCAGAAAGTACCGGCTATATACTTTTCGGATTCATTACTTTTTGTCTTGCATATGCATTCAGAAAAGGATATCAATTACAACAAGATCAAAACCTAACTATCTGACATGTTAAAGAAATACCAGCCATTCAAAGAGCAAGCCATGTACACAAGGATCAAATTAACTGCATGGACGATCATCCTTTTTTGTTCCTTCCTGGCGATCATGACCTTGAGTAATGATAGTGAAATCACAGTACAGGTTCAGCCTACTTTAGAAGCTTCCTTTTATGATAGTGTTTATAAAATCTATGGTAGCGGTGTAGTTCAGGTATCGGGTAATTTTGTGATCAAGAAAACTCATTTCTTACAACGACTATTAATACCTGCACAGTTCCTAGAATTTGATATACTCAGTTGTGTATTGCTCATTGTTTTATCAGCTATCATTTTAAAACTTTTACCCCATGCACATAGTCAGGTCTTATTCAAGACAGATATCAGTCATTGGATACAATACATTGGTTGGGCGCTGATGATCTTTTGGTTGTTGGATACTGCCAGGATATTTTTTTATGCCATACCGGAAATAAAAAAACTTACGAATAACGAATTTATGTTTCGAAGGACCGGTTACTTGATGTTCCCTTTACAATTCTGGCTAGGCATCGGTATAATTTGGGTGAGTAGACTATATAAAAATGCATTTCGCCTCAAACAAGAACAAGAACTTACTATCTAATAAATCAATTGATCATGAAAAAATATAAAATCATTGCATGGATCATGTTAGTATTATCGGTCATCCATATCGTTACAGTAGTTGCGGGTATTGAAATATTAAATGACAAACTGTTTACCCTCAAAGTAGCCCCTAATCCTGAAAGTTTTTTGAGTAAAGAACCCATAAAAAAATTCGAGGGGTCAGTGCTTTATTTTAAAGGAGATTTAATTATCAACGATTTCCCATGGTGGAAAAGAGCACTTTTATCGAATGATACAACGGATGCGTTAGCCATGAGCTTATTAGCTATCTTGGTCTTACTAATCATTCAAACCTTACAACAATCAAATACCTATCACAAAAAAATTAGTACTTATATTTCTCTCGGAGGAGCAATATTTCTGTTCTCTACGATTTGTGATATTTTACAGCGATATTATCTAAAAGAAGAAGTTTTAACTAGGACCCATGGTGAGTTTATACTGCTGAGAAATGAAGTTGCTATATTACCAGATAGCATGGTAGGCATTATTCTTTTCGCTTTGAGCGCTGTTTACACCGAAGCCTACAAACTAAAAACTGAACAAGACCTTACCATCTGATGCCCATTGTTGTAAACTTAGATATCATGCTTGCCAGACGAAAAATGAGTCTGACCGAACTCAGTGAGCGCGTAGGCATTACTATCGCTAATATGAGTATTCTAAAAAGCGGAAGAGCCAAAGCCATCCGTTTTTCCACTCTCGAAGAAATATGCCGCATACTGGATTGCCAGCCCGGAGATATTTTGGAGTATATGGATGAAGAGAGTTACAGGAAACTGTTTGAGAGGTAAGTTATGGCTAATGGTTAATAGCATATAGAAGAACCGTTATTGATTACTCCTCAACTATAGGCCATGAACCATAAGCAATTTGCTCACTTACAGCTCCTCTTCCCTCTCCAACATCAAAATCGCGCTTTGGGGTACGATGAAGTATTTTTCATTTTCATACATCACTTCGGTAGCGCCGCTTAATAAGAAGATGGCAAGATCACCTTCTTTGGCTTGTAAGGGCACATATTTGACTTGCTCATCCTCTGATTTCCACGGTTCATCGTCAACCGGCATGGGAATAGCATAACCCGGGCCTGTTTTAATGATATAACCTTGTTGCACTTTTTCTCTTTCCTGAACACCGGGCGGCAGGTATAAACCACTGGCTGTTTGTTCATCAGGCTTAGATGGACGAACCAATACGCGATCTCCGATTACAATCAATTTTTTCCACTTGTTGTCAGATGTTAGAAGCATATGCAATGATTTTATCCCGTTTTTCAGCCGCAAAAATAAATCAGAAATCAAAAACCTGTTTGTGAACTATTTTTGTATCATGAAAAGAACAGCCGCGTGTATTGTTTTGTTGACCGGATTGATAATGGCTGTTAGCGCATTTATTGCTCCCCCTGCCATTAGTACCAAGGCAGCGCTCGGGAAAAAACTTTTTAACGATAAAATACTTTCCAAAGACAATACCATCAGTTGTGCCAGCTGTCATCTTCCCGAATATGGTTTTTCCGATACAACTGCCTTCAGTAAAGGTATTGAGGGACGTGCAACCACCAGAAATACACCATCGGTACTCAACATGAAGAACCGTCCGTATTTTTTCTGGGATGGAAGAGCAGCATCATTAGAAGAACAAGCCTTGATGCCTATTTCTCATCCTGATGAAATGGGATTACCGATTAAAGAAGCCGTAGCCAGACTCAATGCCAGTAGTGAATACAGGAAACTCTTTATGCGTATTTTCAAACAATTACCCAACAGTAAAAATCTGGGTGCAGCATTTGCCGCATTTGAAAGAACCTTAGAAACTGATAGCAGCCGGTTTGATGCTTATATGGATGATCTGATCGCTTTTACTGAATCCGAAGAAAGAGGAAGAAAATTATTTATCAGTGATAAAACCAAATGTTTTGATTGTCATCGTGGACCTGATTTTACAGATGATCAATTCAAGAATATCGGTTTATTTGATGGCTACGCGTTGAATGACTCAGGCCGTTATCTCATCACAAGAAAAAAAGAAGATCTTGGTAAGTTCAAAACACCGGGTCTGAGAAATATTGCCCTCACAGCTCCTTATATGCATAATGGAATGTTTCAAACTTTGGAAGAAGTGGTGGAATATTATAATAATCCGGGAGCTTTTGTCTTAAATCCTATCAATATCGACAGCACCCTGTCTGAGCCATTAAGTCTAAGCAAACAGGAAAAAGCGGATCTCGTTGCTTTTTTGAAAACCTTAACAGATAAGCGTTTCCAAAAGCAGCGTTGAGTTCGTCTAATAGTAAATAAGCTGCATGTTCTTACTCTTTTTAACAAAAGATTGCACACAGTAGGATTCATGCACTTGTTGAATTATCTTTATTTCACACAAACTTTACAATTATGGAAGACAAGAAAAAGTACAAGATCTTATTGTGCGAAGATGATACGAACCTTGGAATGGTATTAAAGAACTATTTAGAAATCAATGACTATGATGTTACACTGGAAAGAGATGGCCGTTTAGGTCTGGCTGCTTTTCAGCGTGAAAAATATGATATCTGTTTATTGGATGTAATGATGCCCAATATGGATGGCTTCACATTGGCTGAAGAAATCCGTGATGTGGATCCTGATATTCCTTTGTTTTTCCTGAGTGCCAAAACCATGAAGGAAGATATTATTCAGGGTTATAAATTAGGCGCAGATGATTATATCACTAAGCCATTTGATAGTGAAGTATTGTTACTCAAGATCAAGGCGATCTTAAAAAGAAACGAAGAAGAAAACAAAGGCAATGACAATATTGAATTTGATCTAGGTAAATACCACTTCAATCCTAAACTTCGTGAACTGAAAAATGGAGACAGCACACAGACCTTATCTCCTAAAGAGAATGAGTTGCTGAAAATGCTGGCTGAACACAAGAATGATCTCCTTCCTCGCGAACGTGCATTGAAAAAGATCTGGGGCAGTGATACATATTTCAATGGAAGAAGTATGGATGTTTATATTGCTAAACTTCGTAAATACCTGAAAGAGGATACGGATATTGAAATCGTGAACATTCATGGAAATGGTTTCAGATTGGTTGCCCCTTAAAGACTATTCTTCTTCTGCAAAGCCACAATACGCTCATTCAGTATTGTGGCTTTTTTGTGTCATCCATTTCAGCTTATTCCTTTGTACCTTTAAGTCATGAAGATCACTTTCTTTTCATCTCAACCTTATGATCGTAGTTTCTTCGAAAGATTCAATGACACGATCGGTTTTGAGTTGAATTTTTTAGAAGTTTCACTGGATGAGCATACTGCTGTAATGGCAAAAAATGCAACAGCCGTTTGTGTCTTTGTCAATGATAAAGTAAATGCAGCTGTTATTCAGGGACTAGCGCAGCAGGGTGTAAAAGTGATTGCATTAAGATGCGCGGGTTTTAACAATGTTGACCTGAATGCGGCTAAAGAGTACGGTATCCGGGTATGTCGTGTTCCGGCATATTCTCCTGAAGCTGTGGCTGAGCACGCAGTAGCCATGATCCTCACATTGAATCGAAAAACACACAAAGCTTATAACCGGGTAAGAGAGCAAAATTTCTCCTTGAACGGTTTATTGGGTTTTAACCTTCATGGTAAAACCATTGGAGTGGTTGGTACCGGTAATATCGGAAAAGCATTTTGCAGGATCATGCTAGGATTTGGTTGTAGGATAAAAGCTTTTGATCTCATTGCCAATAAAGAGATGGAATCCATCGGTGTAACTTACCATCCACTTATGGAAGTGTTGAATACGGATATTATTTCACTGCATTGTCCACTGAATGAACAAACGAAACATTTGATCCAAGATGAGACACTTGCTTTTGTAAAACCGGGTGCCATGTTGATCAATACAGGAAGGGGTGGATTAATCGATACAAAATCCATCATCAAAGCCTTAAAAAAGGGGCAAATAGGATCTTTGGGCATCGATGTGTATGAGCAGGAAGAAAAGTTGTTTTTTAGAGACCTCTCGGCCAATATTATTCAGGATGATGACATTCAACGACTGATGAGTTTTCCGAATGTACTGATCACCGCTCATCAGGCCTTTTTCACCGATGAAGCGATGTCTCAAATTGCCATTACTACGTTAAATAATGTGCTCCAATTGGTAAAAAATAGTAATTTAAAGGATCAGGCTGCGTTATTGGTTTAATTTTAGTCTATAATAATATACCAAAGAAGAGGAATTATGAACAAGTTCACTATAAGATGGGTATTAGCCATTTGTACGGTACTTTTTGTTCTGTCATGCCAAAAAGAAATGAGTATCGAAGGCGAAGGACTAAAAGGTGCAGCACAAGGATCTCTAACAGATAGTTCAGGCAACTGTAAGGATGCTATCGTACGTGGTGATTATGTCATTGATCAGCCTCTAGGCGACAGCAATTATGTAGTCATCAACGTGAATTTTACTTTACAGGGTAAATACAAGATCTATAGTGATACTGTGAATGGTATGTGGTTTATTGACTCCGGGTTTGCATTAACAACCGGACCCACTACCATTAAACTGAAGGGTAATGGTAAACCTATTCTCCCCAATCGTGCAGATTTTGTCTTGACTTTTAATAATAGTTTCTGTGCTTTCTCTGTCATCAGTAGTACCACAGGTGGTGGTGGTGGCAACAGTGGAACCAGCAATGATTATTTTCCAACGACTTTAAATTCTAACTGGACATACGAATACATCCCAAAATTAGGTACGCTTGATACATTCAGAGTCGTAGCAACCAATCAAACCATTTTTGCCGATAATAGAGTATTCAGACAATACAGTACCGATCCATTAGGTGAAGCTTATTATTTCAGTAAAGACAATGCAGGTAACTATTACGCTTATAGTACCGTTGATTTTGATTATCTCTTTATATTCGATTCAATACCCGGCACTTTTATTTCTTATCCATTTTTAAAAGATAATGTAGCTCAAGGAACAACATGGGAAACAGCTGAATATGGTAAAGTCAAAATCGGTAATGATATAGGGGTTAGTAAAGCTGTATTTTCTATTGTAGGTAAGGGCATCACTTATTCCGTATTAGGCAATAACTACACCGATGTAATCAGCGTAAAGAGAACCATTCAATTTAAAAAAGATGGTACTAATAATTTCACTACAGTCATTGAAGGAACAACATACTACGCAAAAGGTGTAGGTATGGTAGATCAAGTCATTCCTACCTCTTCTTCAAGCAGTCAATCTGTGACTTTGAAAAGAAGGCAAATATTTTAAAGATATATTTAGCTATAGTCATAAAAAAGCCTCCTGAATCGGAGGTTTTTTTATAACTATTATCATTCGCTGAATTGATTAGAATATTTGTGTTTTATCATTTACAACAGAGTCTGTCTCTACAGTTGCATGTTTTTCTTCTTCCACCGTTTTAAAAAATCTTTTCTGAAAGATCAATATTGCAATAACACCCGATGAAATAGCAGCATCAGCCAGATTGAATACCGGTCTGAAAAATTCAAAATCATCTCCCCCTACAAAAGGCACCCAATCAGGATACTTTGCATTGGTGATGATGGGGAAATAAAACATATCTACCACTTTGCCATAAAACAATCCTGCATAACCTCCCCCATCAGGAAAGAGGGTCGCTACATTTTGTGTAAAAGGATTGCTTTGCTCAAAGATCAATCCATAAAATAAGCTGTCGATCAGATTACCCAATGCTCCTGCATAAATCAATCCGGCACAGATCATGAAACCACGATGGTATTTCTTTCTTAGGAAATCGCGTAATAAAAATGTACCCCAGATCACAGCTACCAGACGAAAAAGAGTGAGGGCAATTTTTCCAAAACCACCACCAAATTTCCAACCCCAGGCCATGCCTTCATTTTCTACAAAATGTAATCGAAACCAATTTCCGATCATATTATGTTCTTCACCGGCATAGTAGGTTAATTTGATATAGAACTTCAATGCCTGATCGGCAACAATAATGGCAAGTATCAAAAAAATCAAATGCTTCGCTTTCACTGCTGATAGTTTTTTATCTGGGAACAAAGATAGGGGTTGGGTTATTCCAAAAAGGTTAAAGGCTTATTCTTCTACATAAACCCGTTTCACCCGCTGACTTACAGAGGTCATGATCTCATATGGAATAGTACCGGACGCCTTAGCCAGCTCCTGAATAGATAGTTGTTTCCCAAAAATTTCCACTTCATCGCCTTCCATGACACCTGAAATATGGGTTACATCGATCATCGTCATATCCATACAAACATTCCCGATAACAGGTGCTCTTTGACCACGAACAACTACGTGTCCGATTCCATTTCCGAAACGCCGGCTATAACCATCTGCATAACCAATACGAATCGTAGCGATTTTACTTTCTTGTTGAACCACACCATTTCTGTTATACCCAACGGTTTCTCCGGCAGCAACTGTGCGAATCTGAGCAATCGTTGATTTCAAAGTGGCAACTGTTTCTAAAGATAACTGATGCGTTTCTGCACTGTCTACTCCATATAATCCAATACCTAAACGAACCATATCAAACTGATATCCCGGATGACGGAATATACCTGCTGAATTGGCAATGTGCCGAATAAACGGATAATTCAAATGGCTACTTAATGTCGTGCAAGCTTTAATAAATGCCTCAACCTGTTGTTGGGTAAAAGTATCCAATGAAGGATTTTCGCTACCGGCCAAATGACTCAGTACTGACTTTACCACCATGGTGCCTTTTTGTTCCAGCTCAACTGCCAAGTCATCCGTTTCGGTGATCTCAAAACCCAAGCGATTCATGCCCGTATTGAACTTGATATGCACAGGGTATTGTTGAATCCCTTGACTCTGGAGAAACAAATGAAAAGATCGATAAATATTGAAGGAGTATATCTCCGGTTCTAAGTCATATTGAATCATGGCATCAAATCCTGCCTCATCCACATTCATCACCATGATAGGCAAACTGATACCGGCCTTTCGCAATTCAACACCTTCATCAGCATATGCTACTGCGAGATAATCTATTTTATGAAACTGTAACACCCTCGCTACTTCTGCAGATCCGCTTCCATAACTAAAAGCTTTTACCATGGCCATTAGTTTGGTCGTAGGTTCAAGAAATTGTTGATACGCTTTCAAATTATGGGTCATAGCCGTGAGATTCACTTCCATGACCGTCTGGTGTACTTTCTGCTCCAACCATTGACTGATGCTTTCAAAGGAAAATATACGTGCCCCTTTTAAAAGAATATATTCATCCTTGAACTGATTCAAACTTACTCGCTCTAAAAAATCTGAAGTAGATGTATAACAACTGATCAAAGGAACCTGATCTACGCTCTTTGATAATGCATTGAAATATGCTGCAATAGCAGGACCTACCCCTATACATTTATTGACACCCCTTCTTCTAAGTTTTTCCAATACGATCTGATATAAATTTTCATCAGGAATACCACTTTGTAAAATATCAGAAAGAATAACTGTGGTTTTATTGTCACCTGCTTGTTGCAATAAGAAATCAAGTGCTAACTCCAAAGAAGCAATATCATTACTATAACTATCATTAAGCAAGTAGCAATTATTCACTGCTTTTTTCAGCTGCATACGCATATCCACGGGCTGCAATAGCAACATCCTTTGTTGAATCATTGCTGACTGATATCCTTGCGCCAACATCAAAGCCCAGCAGGTAATAGCATTATCAATAGATATCCGATCCGTGAAAGGGATCGTGATGTATATTTTTTCCTGTTGAAACAAACCGGTGATCATTGTTTCACGATCTGTACTTTCTTCATTGATCACCCGGAGATCAGCGATATCTGTTCTACTCCATGAGAAAAAGCGTATATCACTTTTAAACAATGTCCTATCAGTGGTATCCGGATAACAATGAGGCGCTATTCCATCACGACAGAAAATCAACAGATCTACAGCTTTGAATAATCTTGCTTTCTCCAGCGCTTTATCTCTCTCATTGGCAAACCCTTCATTATGTGCAGCACCTAAATTCGTCCAGATACCGATAGTGGGTTGAATGATTTGTTGTAGTGCATCCATCTCACCTTCTTCAGATATCCCTGCTTCAAAAATGGCGAGTGTGTGCATGGATTGTAATTGCCATACACTTAATGGCACACCGATTTGTGAATTATAACTACGTGGACTTCTTACGATCTGCTGGTCGTTATTCAATAGCTGATAGAGCCATTCTTTTACAATGGTCTTTCCGTTACTTCCTGTGATACCTATAACAGGTATATGAAACTGGCTGCGATGAAAAGTAGCTAATTGTTGTAATGCTTTTAGTACATCCTTTACTAAAAGGAATGAAGCATCAGGATATTTTGTAACTGCATCAAAAGAAGATTGTACAACAAATGATCGCAAACCTCTATCATAAAGTTCTTCAATAAATGAGTGCCCATCTCTTCTCGGACCACTGATCGCAAAGAATAATGTTGTATCGGGGAATAATAATTTGCGGCTATCTGTGAGCAAATATTGCACCATTCGATTGTCAGCAGGCATGTTTTGGGCCTGAACAATGGTGGCGATATGTTGCAGAGAATAGGTCAAGCAGAATGATTAATGATCAGATAGAGCCATCATGTACATCTTTCGGAGTTCCTTTTTTACTGGCAAACATGGAGTAAAAAATGGAACCGGAGATACACAAAACAATCAAGCCAAGTGATATAAACACTTGAGTTGATTTGTCGATCCACATATTGATATAATGTTCACCCAACATTTTGATACCAATGATCACAAGTACAATGGCAATACCTTGTTGTAAGTAATCAAATTTGGAAACGGCACCTCTTAATAAAAAGAATAAAGAACGCAAGCCAAGTACTGCAAAAATATTCGAGGTGTAGATGACCAGTTTATCTCTTGAAATACCCATTACAGCCGGGATGGAATCCAATGCAAAGACAAGGTCAATAGAAGCTAGTAATACCACTACCACAAAAAGTGTGGTATATAAAGGTTTACCATTTTCTCTTACCACGTATTTGCCATCGCCATCATGTGGTGCTAGAGGAAGATAGGTTTTCAAGAAGCGATAAATCTTGGTATCATGCGGTTCAAACTCTTTTTCTTCATTAGAAGTAAACATTTTGTATCCTGTATATACCAGAAAGACTCCAAAGATGTACAATACCCAATGGAATTGCTCTACCAGAGCTACGCCAATAGTAATGAAAATGATACGAAAAACGATCGCCATTAAGATACCGATCAATAAAACGCGGGAATAAAATTTTTCTTTTACTTTGAAAGAATTAAAAATGAGTATGAAAACAAAAATGTTATCGATACTCAAACTCCATTCCATCAGATAAGCGCTTAGGTATTCCAGAGCAAGCTTTTGTCCCTCCTCAACCCACATGAACACAAAGAATCCCAACGCTAATGTTACCCAAAAAAAAGTTTGTTTGAGTGCCTGTTTAATGGTGATTTGAGCATTCTTCTTACTCAGTAACCCAAGGTCAAAAACCAAGGCAAGTACCAATACGATTCCGAAAACAAGATAAACGATCTGGTGTGTGGTCATGCGGGTAAATTATGGCGTAAAGATAACACGCAAGGACTTCAGAGCCTTTTTAAATGCTGTATTTCTTTTTCCGTCGCCATTGGATGATTCCACCGGCAATAGCTAATACGAATAAGGGGGTAACAATATTGATGAATTGCCATGTCGTTTTTTGAGATGCGATTTTTTCTTTATCCAATAATCTCAAAACAATGGTCTTATTCCTGCTTTCAAACAAGCCATTATTGCTGACGAGATAATCGATACAATTCAAAAAGAATTCCCGATTGGCAAAACGATAACCTTCAAATGGCAGCTCCCCCATGGGTAATGGGCCTGTGGTATTGCTGATGGCATTCGTAACAATATCTGCATCTGAAACCACGATCTGTTTTCCTTCTTTCACGGCGGTTCTTTGAAAAGGTCTACCGGTAGTTCTTTGTACAGAATCCATCAGGTTGCCACTAGCTCTATTAGCAAAAAGCGACTGAAATTTTCCTTCCAATAAAACTGCAACAGGAACATAACTTCTATTGAATGAAAAAAGATCTTCTTCACTTTTCACACTATTGATCGTTACCAATGCCGGAGAAGAGATACTGCGGCTATTGGTATCGGAAGCTAATAAGACGGTCTTTTGTATACCCGGCGCTTTCACTGTATCAATACTCGACGGAAAAATAGGAAGTACTCTATCAAGATTCTTGGAAACAGGATTATCTGTTTTAGAGGAAAGAAACGGATAATAAGGCCATGGAACTCTTTGCATATTCGGAGATCCATCAGGATTGCGTCCAACTACAATGGGAATTTTCGAGCAGTTCAAATCTTGTAATAAATCACCATTGATACGTACCCCATATTTAAATAGAAGGTCATCAATATCCAACCCGCGATCATATGCGGTGTACTCAGCCTGACTTCTCATCAGGCTATCCAGTTCTGCGTGTAGTTTATCAATGAACCAAACGATCTTACCGCCATTCATGACATATTGATCTAATTTCAGTTTATCTTCTTCTGTAAAGACAGTCGTAGGTTTTACGATTACCAGTGCATCAATCAAACCAGGATCAGGATATCCTTGTTTCAAATCAAAGACTGCTAATCGATAATCATTCCGTAAACTTTCACCCAGGTCATTGATTTTCATATCGATGGGTTCACCGTTGCCAACGAGGTATGCAATGGTTGGAATGTATTCGCGCGTTAGTTTGTCAATGGCATTGGCAAATTTATATTCCAGCAAAGCCTCTGCTGCATTGCGTGTAGCTTCTTTATCTTCCAAAGGCTCTACGTCATTCACAACATTATATTGCTTGAATACACGCCTGCTGCTTCTCAGATCTATCGCAATGGGCTTTCGATTACCATACTTTACCAATGCAGATGGAATGATCAATTGAGAAGTAGACTCATCTGTATTCGTAATTTCTGCTCTTTCAAATACTACACCTAAACGGGCCAGGCTATCATACAAAATAGCTTTAGCGGTATCGTTGCTGATATCTTCTCCCGGCTTTTCAAATTTTACACGAACGAGATTACCTGAAAGTGATGAAAATTCTTCGAGCAATTCTTTTGTTGCAACAGATAACTTTTTATAATCAGCAGGAAGATTACCTGTTAAGAACACATCAATTTCAATGACCGTATCTACATTGTTGAGTAGTTGTTTGGTGGCATTGGTAAGACTGTATCTTTTATCTTCAGTAAGATCTGCACGCATTCTAATATTAGCCGTCAGGTAAATCATAGTTACCAGTACGATCACGGAAATAAACACGCCATATTTATGTTCAAATAGTTTTTGCATACACTTACATTAGCGTTTCAGCAGATTTCTTTGTGTGAGGTTTAAGAAAAAATAAATAAGCCAACCAAAATAAATAAGGTCACTAATACGAACGACACCTCTACTAATGCTTCTATAGTGAAAACTGATACCTAACATTTCAAGATAATAGTCCAATCCTCCACTGAATACGGAAAGTTTACTAATGGCGTCAAATCCATTATACAGTAAAAAGCAAACAAATGCTCCTCCAATAAATGCAACAACTGTGTTGGATGTAAAGCTACTTGCACAAATTCCAATTGCCGTGAATACAGCACCAAGTAGTAATAAACCGATATAGCTTCCCGCTGTAGCCCCAAAATCAATGCCACCGGTCACACTAAGTTGTTGTACAGATACTGCATAGATCAATGTAGGTATGACTGCACAGAAAGCAATAAATATTGCGCCAAAAAATTTACCCCATACCAGTTGTGCCGGTGTAAGCGGCAAAGTTCTGAGCAACTCAAAACTCCCTGATTTGAATTCATCAGCAAAACTGCGCATGGTGATAGTTGGCACCATGAGTAGTAAAATCCAGGGAGCTAGATTAAAAAAGCCGGATAGACTTGCATATCCAAATTCCAGAATACTAGTATCGGGAAATACAAATAACATGAGGCCATTCAATAAGAGAAATACGGCTAAGGCAATATAGCCGGTCAGACTACTAAAAAATTGCTGCCATTCTTTTTTGCAGATCATCCACATGGTGTCAAAACTAATTGTTCTCTCTCATACAGATGCCGGTCATGGATATTTTATGTGTTCTTTATGGAATTGGGGAGCGACAGCATCCCATATAAAACAACTACCATGAAACTACGCATTGCATTATTGCTATTGGGTTTATTAGGGATAGGTATATTAGCCCATAGTCAGCAAGAGCCCTCAAAGCCAAAGAAGCCGGAAGCTCCACCTAAGGTATTGGATGGAAAAGATGCTATTCCTGTGATTGTTTGGAGTGATAAAAAATCAAAAGTGCCGACACCACCTCCTCCTCCACCTCCGGCCCCTTCCAAGGTAAGCCCTCCTAAAGTGGTAAAACAGCCGGGAAAACCTGCTCCACCGCCTCCGCCTCCTAAACCTGAGAAGGCGAAAATTGAAAAAGATTAAGGGAATAAAAAAGCCCGAAGGATACCTTCGGGCCTAGTACAATTTTATCATGTGTTCTACACTGCAAAACTTTCTCCACAACCACAACTCCTGCTGGCATTGGGATTATTGAAATAAAATCCTTTGCCATTCAATCCATCAGAAAAGTCAAGCTCTGTATTGACGAGGTATAAAAAGCTTTTCAGGTCTGTCACTACTTTTACTCCATTATCTTCGAATACCTGATCCATTGGTTTGATTTCATTATCGAAATCTAACTTGTAGCTTAATCCTGAACAACCTCCACCTACTACACCTACACGCAGAAAGTAAGAAGTATCTCCAGCCACACCTGCTTCTTCCATCAGTTGCTGTACCTTCTTCTTAGCTTTATCACTTACGTAGATACTGTTTTCTGTTGCTACCATTTGGCTTATAGTTAATAGTTCATAGCTGATGGTATTTCACATCAACCAGATACAATTAGTGAACTCCTTTTTCTTCGAATACCAGTTCTTCCAAACCGTTCTTCTTACGATAGTCGTTGATCGCTGCTTTGATCGCATCTTCTGCCAATACAGAGCAGTGAATTTTCACCGGAGGAAGGTTTAATTCTTCCACCAGATCCATATTATCAATTGCTACTGCTTGATCAACAGTTTTACCTTTCAACCACTCTGTTGCCAGAGAAGAAGAAGCGATGGCAGAGCCACAACCAAAGGTTTTGAATTTAGCATCTGTAATGACACCGGTTGTATCATCTACTTCGATCTGCAAACGCATCACGTCGCCGCACTCAGGTGCGCCCACCAATCCGGTACCTACATTCTTTTTTGCCTTATCAAGTGTACCCACATTCTTGGGGTTGTTGTAATGGTCGATTACTTTTTCTGAATATGCCATGGTTGAATCAATTTGAGATTATTATTAATGATGTGCCCACTCAATGGAGTTCAAGTCAATACCTTCTTTGAACATTTCCCAAAGCGGACTCATTTCACGCAATTTAATAACAGTATCACTAACGGCTTTGATGGTGTAGTCGATCTGTTCTTCAGTCGTAAATCTACCCAATCCAAAACGAAGTGAACTATGTGCCAAATCATCCCCTAAGCCTAATGCCTTCAATACATAACTGGGTTCCAGTGATGCAGAAGTACAGGCTGACCCAGATGACAAAGCAATATTTTTATTGAAGCCCATCATCAAACCTTCCCCTTCTACATATTTGAAAGAGATGTTCGATACATGTGGAAGACGATGTTCACGACTGCCATTCACATACGCTTCTTCTAATTGCATTAATGCATTTTCAAGTTTATCACGCAGTTTGCTCAGTCTTGCAGCATCATCGGCCATTTCCAAACGAGCCAATTCACATGCTTTACCAAAACCTACAATACCGGGCACATTCAAAGTACCACTACGCATACCTCTTTCATGTCCACCACCGTCCATTTGAGCGGTAACTTTCACACGAGGATTCTTTCTACGTACATACAATGCTCCCACGCCTTTCGGGCCGTACATTTTGTGTCCGGTGAAAGCCATGATATCAATACCGTCTTTGTTGACATCAACAGGTATCTTACCAACGGCCTGTGTACCATCCGTAAAGAAAAGTACACCATGCTTACGAGCAATGGCACTGATTTCTTTTACCGGTTGCACTACCCCAATTTCATTGTTAGCATACATGATCGCAATGAGAATAGTGGTTGGCTTAATCGCCGCTTCCAGTTGCTTCAAGTCGATCAGACCTTCCGGATTTACTTCCAGATAAGTCACTTCACCACCCTGACGCTCAATATGCTTACAAGTATCTAAAACAGCTTTGTGCTCAGTAGTACAAGTGATGATATGATTGCCTTTGCTGGCATACATTTCAAACACCCCTTTGATACCCAGGTTATCACCTTCGGTAGCGCCGGAAGTGAAAATGATCTCTTTAGGATCGGCACCAATCAATTTGGCTACTTGCTCACGGGCATAATCCACAGCTTCTTCAGCTTGCCATCCAAAAGAGTGGTTACGGCTGGCAGCATTCCCAAAATGCTCCGTAAAATAAGGTATCATCGCTTCCAACACACGCGGATCCATGGGTGTGGTGGCATTGTTGTCAAGGTAAATAGGTAGTTTCAACATAATCCTCAGAAATTTGCTTGCTTATTAACACAAAAATACGTCAATAGGTTTATACTTGCGGAACTGAAAACCCCGCCCAATGGCTTTTTTTCACAAATCGAAAGCCCTGTATTAAAACAATAAGTTATGTTAAAAGTTGAGCATATTGGATTGGCTGTGAAGAGTTTTGAGCAATCCATCCCCTTATTTGAGCAATTATTGTCTACCTCATGCTATAAAACCGAAATGGTAGCTTCCGAAAAGGTCAATACCGCCTTTTTTCAGGTGGGAGAAACCAAGATAGAATTATTAGAAAGCACCGATCCTGAAGGTGTGATCGCCAAATTCATTGAAAAAAAGGGAGAAGGTATGCATCATATCGCTTTTGAAGTGGCTGATATTGAAGCGGAAATGAAACGCCTCTCCGACCTCGGCTTCCAATTACTCAACCCTACACCCAAACAAGGTGCCGACAACAAACTGGTCTGCTTCCTTCATCCAAAGGGAACGAATGGAGTATTGATAGAGTTATGCCAAGAAGTGAAGGGTAAGTGAGTAGTGAATAGTGAGTAGTGAGTCAAGGATTTTTTGTTGCGTGTGGCTTGCAGCTTGAAGCCTGCAGCTCAAAGCTCACTCCTCGTAGCTCGCAGCTTACTGCAATCCCAACTTCTCCACTGCCACCTGTGCAGCTACTTGTGAAGCATCTTTTTTGTTATAACCTTTTCCGATGGATAAGAGTTCACCATCGAGCATGATGTGTATGGTGAATAGACGGCGAGAACCTTCCATTTTTTCATCGGCGAGATCAAAGGATAATGATTTGCCGTTCTTACTAGCCCAACCGATGAGTTTATTTTTCAGATTGATATCCACTGATTCAAGATCATCCACAAACATGTGTGGAATCACGATCTGTTTCAATACCCAGTGTTGCGTTTTTTCATAGCCTTTATCCAGATACACAGCACCTACTACTGCTTCGAGCGTATTACCAAAAATCTGACTGCCTTTGAGTGAACTATCAAACTTATTGTAGAAAGTAAGTTTACGCAATCCCATCTTCAATGCAATATCATTGAGTTGCTGACGGTTCACCATTTTGCTTCGCATTTCTGTCAGGAATCCTTCACCTTTATATGGATAGCGCTTGAACAAATAATCAGCTACCACTGCACTCAATACAGCATCACCAAGGTATTCCAATCGCTCATTATTTTCTTCGGGAGTGTCTTTTACAGAACGATGGCTAAGCGCAGTTCGATACAACAAAAGATTACCGGGCTTTAATCCCAATACATTCTTTAGCTGTGCCTCAAAAGAAGCGTCGGGTGAAGAAGATGAGAAAAGTTTTTTAAAAAACTGCACAACTTATGCTGAATATTTTTTGACAATCACACAGGCATTGTGTCCACCAAAACCAAAGGTATTACTCAACGCTGCGCGAACGGTTTTCTTTTGTGCTTGATTGAATGTGAAATTCAATTTTGGATCCAACTCCGGATCATCTGTAAAGTGATTGATCGTTGGTGGAATGATATCATGAATCACACTTTGGATACAAGCGATGGCTTCAATGACACCTGCTGCACCCAGACAGTGACCCGTCATTGATTTGGTAGCACTGATATTGAGGTTGTACGCATGCTCACCAAATACTTCTGTGATCGCTTTGGCTTCAGCGCCATCACCCAATGGTGTAGAAGTACCGTGGGTATTGATATAATCGATCTCTTCCGGACGCATTCCTGCATCTTTTAATGCAGCCAACATTACGTTTCGTGCGCCCAATCCTTCCGGATGTGGTGCTGTTAAATGATATGCATCCGCAGTAGCTCCGCCACCTGCTATTTCGCAATAGATTTTAGCGCCACGCTTGATAGCATGATCATAATCTTCCAGAATCAATGCGCCTGCAGCTTCACCCATTACAAAACCATCACGGTCTTTATCATATGGGCGACTGGCCGTTTTAGGATCATCATTGCGTTCGCTCATAGCTTTCATGGCATTGAAACCACCTAAGCCGGCTTCGCTGATCACCGCTTCAGCACCACCTGAAATAATGATATCCGCTTTACCTAAGCGAATGGTATCAACAGCACTGATAATGGCATTGGTACTAGATGCGCAAGCACTCACTACCGCATAGTTTGGACCACGAAAACCGTGGCGCATGGAGATGAGTCCGGCAGCAATGTCCAAGATCATTTTAGGAATGAAGAAGGGATTGAAACGAGGTGTTCCATCGCCTTTGGCGAAATTGATCACTTCTTCCTGGAAAGTAGTTAAACCACCAATACCACTGGCGAAAATAACGCCCACGCGGTCGATGTCTACATTGTCTTTGGAGATACCTGCATCAGTCACAGCCATTTCACTTGCAGCAATAGCTAATTGAGCGAAACGGTCTGTTTTACGGGCTTCTTTCTTATCCATGAATTGGGTAGGATCGAACCCTTTGATCTCACAGGCAAAACGTGTTTTGAATTTGGAAGCGTCAAATAGTGTGATGTTATCAGCACCAGATACACCATTGATCAGACCTGTCCAATATGAATTGAGATCATTTCCAAGGGGTGTAAGGGTTCCTATTCCGGTAACAACAACGCGCTTTAATTCCATGTTCAAAACCTGTTTAAGTGAGCATCCGCCTTTTGTGGCCCGAAGCCGCAGAAAGGCGGATGCATGAAATTATTCCTTCAATAAAAATATGCTCTTACTTAGCGTGCTCTTCCAGGTAAGCAACGGCCTGACCAACAGTAGTGATGGTTTCTGCCTGCTCATCAGGAATAGAGATATTGAATTCTTTCTCGAATTCCATAATCAACTCCACGGTATCCAGAGAGTCTGCACCGAGGTCGTTAGTGAAAGAAGCCTCATTGGTAACTTCGGCCTCGTCAACCCCTAACTTGTCAACTATGATTTTCTTTACTCTTGTTGCGATGTCTGACATTGTAAAAAGTTTTTGTTACAGCCGCAAAAATATACTTTTTGTCAAATAAGCAATCTTTTCGGGCATATTTGTTTCCACAACCAAAAACACTCCATTTTCACCCCTTTTTATTGCTTTTCAGGTATTCTTTATATTAAAATGATTCTTATCTTGTATCCCCTTCCCCCTTTACTATGGCACTAAAACTCATTGACCACGGCTCCAAAGAATACCAGCAAATGGTAGAACTACGCTATCATATCCTGCGTAAACCGCTCGGACTTGGCTTTACCATGGAGGAACTGGAAAAGGAAAAAAATGAGATCCTCATCGGCTGTTTTGATGAAGAAAAGCTGGAAGGTTGCTGTATGCTTAAAGATGAAGGCGAAAAAACGGTTCGTTTACGTCAGATGGCTGTTCTTTCCGGACTGCAGGGAAAAGGGATCGGCAGGGTATTGATGATGTTCGCTGAAAATATTGCCCGCGATCGTGGCTACAAACGACTCACCATGCATGCCCGCGGATCAGCAGTAGGTTTCTACGAAAAACTAGGCTACAATATCTGCAGCGATGAATTTTTTGAAGTGACGATTCCGCATTATATCATGGAGAAAAACTTATAGGAACAGAGGAATATTCAATAATGAATAACCAAGTATTTGGAAATTGTACATTCCTCTGTTTCTCTGCTCTTCTGTTTATTGAATCTTCCTCTTCAACAGCCCTCTCAGATCATGTCTAAATTCTTCTCCCATATTTTCTTTGGGAACAAGAAAAAAAGATTTACTGTCGAAGTAGAGATGAAAGAAATGTGGGCTTTCAAAATAGCGTGAAAACTTTTTCCATTCCCAATCTACATAGCCACGCTCATTTTCCAAACGGATATGTTCATCCGTGAAATCAATGATGAAATCATCTTTGAAAGTTTGTGCTTTCTTATAAATATTATTGGGAAGGATATACCAAAAAGATGCCATCAGCATGATCCAAATAAAAGAACCTAATAAAAAGGGTTCCGGTCTGATTTTTTTTAAGTAGAACAGTACCGCTGCTGCAATCGCAAACACATTCACCATTACCATCAATACCCTGATCTCAGGCTTCTGCACAAAATGATAGCGCAATGCCTGTATCACTTTTTTCTTATCGTAGGAAAAGCTGACTTGCATGGCGCAAAGATAGGGGGATGGTGAATAGCTTATAGGTCATAGCATATGGTTAATACAGGCATTTCTTTCTATCAGCTATATGCTATGACCCATAAGCTATCTGCCTTTTTTTTACTAATTTGTTATCCCACAATTTTCAATTCCCTAAAACTACTTGCATGAAATCATTCTTTGCAAAGCTGCTTTTCCCGAAAAACGGAGGGCACTTTTATCTCAGTATTGTTTTTCTTTCTGCCTCATTCATCAGCCAGGCTCAGGGTACAAGACTACTTCGTCAACCCGATATCAGTGCTTCACAAGTTGCCTTTGTGTATGGAGCTGATCTTTGGGTGGCGGATCTGAACGGACAAAATGTTTTGCGTTTAACGAGTACACCTGCTGTGGAAAGTGAACCGCATTTTTCTCCTGATGGACAATGGATCGCTTTCACCAGCGATCGAAGTGGTAGTAATGCAGTGTATGTGGTATCTGCCAAAGGTGGTGAAGCTACCCGTGTTACTTGGCATCCCGCCAGCTCTGTAGCACGTGGATGGAGTAATGATGGTAAAAACATTCTCTATTCCTGTGAGAGAGAAACAGCGCCTACCGCTCACATGCGTTTATGGTCTGTACCCGCTACCGGTGGACCGAGCAAACTACTCTCACGCCAATGGGGTAATGATGGATCGTATAGTCCGGATGGCACCAAGCTCGTGATCGATAAAATGGATCGTTGGGATGTGGAATGGAGGGCTTATCGTGGTGGACAAAATACTCCGCTGATCATTTTAGACCTGGCCACACAAAGTGAAACATTACTCCCCAATGATCGCACCATTGATATTCAACCGCTGTGGCTGGGAGAACATATTTATTTTCTTAGCGACAGAAATGGCGGTGTTGCCAATATCTGGAGTTATCATACCACAACAAAAGCATTGACCCAACTTACTTCTTTTAAAGGTGCTGATGTTAAATGGTTATCAGGCAATGGAAAAAAATTGATCTATGAACGCGAAGGATGGCTGCATCAAATAGATCTGAATGGATCTAATAGCAAACAACTCAGCGTATCAGTGGTAGGTGATTTTCCTTGGGCTGCCCCTCGCTGGGAAAATGTGGGCAACCGTATTGCACGCGCTAGTTTGAGTCCAACAGGCAAAAGAGCAGTGATGGAAGCACGTGGTGAAATTTTTACGGTGCCTGTTGAAAATGGTGATGTGCGCAACCTCACCAAAAGCAGTAACACTGCCGACAGAGCCCCGATCTGGTCTCCCAAAGGCAATGAGATCGGATGGTTCAGTGATGCCGGAGGCAAAGGTTATGCATTGATGATCGCTCCGCAAGATGGTATGGGTAAAACACGCAGCATTGCCATTGGTGCATCTAAAATGGCATGGACACCTACTTGGAGTCCGGATGGCAAATACATTGCTTTTGTAGATGATGATCTGCGTATTCAAGTGGTTGAATTGGCGACAGCTACCATCACCACTGCTGATGTGGGTGGTATCAATATTGAACGTGGTGGTATGGGTATTACCTGGAGTCCGGATGCACAATGGTTGGCTTATAGCAAAACCGGTACAAATATGTTACGTGGCATCAAAGCATGGAATGTAAAAACAAAAACCATCCTCAATCTTACCGATCCTTTTGCAGATGCTTTCTCTCCTGCATGGGATAGAGATAACAAACACCTTTACTTTCTTGCCAGTACTGATGTTGCACTCGCCAGTGGTTGGGCCAATACCAGCTCTCAAAATGCAAGACCGGAATATGAAGCTTATGTGATCAACTTGAGAAAAGCGGATCTTTCTCCTTTCAAGCCTAACAGTGATGAAGAAGAAGTAAAAGCAGAAGAGAAACCCAAAACAGATAAACCGGAAGAAAAACCAAAAACGGATGCAAAGCCTAAAGAAGATAAAGATGTTGTGATCGACATTGAACATATCGATCGCAGAACCATTCCTTTACCACTGCCTAAAAGAAATTATGGTGCCATTTATGCCGGTCCAAGTGGCAGCATCTTCATCAATGAGTTTGTTCCGAACAGACCTGCTGTTTTACATAAGTTCACATTGGAAAGTAAAGAAGCCAAAGAATTTACTAACGGCGCAGGTGGTATCAGTATTTCTGCTGATGGTAAAAAAATGTTGGCCTTTCAACAAGGAAGTTGGAAGATTATTTCTACCGGCGGACCTACAGGTGCCGATGCGAAAGCTCTGAAAACAGATTTGCGTATGCAACTGGATCGTGGTGAAGAATGGCAACAGATCTTCAATGAAGCATGGCGCTATGAGAGAGATTTCTTCTACGATCCAAATATGCATGGACGCGATTGGGATGAGGTATACAAACGTTATGCACCACTCGTTCCTTTTGTAAAACACAGAGATGATCTGCGTTATATCCTTGATCAAGTGAATGGTGAATTGAGCGTAGGTCACAGTTTTGTGGGTGGTGGGGATTATCCATCAACCGACAACTCCAGCGTTGGATTATTAGGTGCCGACTTAGTGATCGATAAAGGGCGTTGGAAAATTGCACGCATCTACACTACTGAAAGCTGGAACCCAGGACTGAGCAGTCCATTAGACAGACCCGGTATCAAAGTAGCAGTCGGTGATTATATTGTGGGTGTCAATGGCAAAGAATTAACCGCCAATGATGATCCTTATCAATTCTTGGATGGTACTGCAGATATTCAAACGGTATTACACATCAACAAGACTGCTGAATTTGAAAACCATTGGACAGAGATCGTTAAACCCATTCGCAATGAAACAGCTTTGAGACAAAGAGTATGGGTAGAAGATAACAGAAGAATGGTAGACAGTTTAAGTGGTGGTAAGCTTGCTTATGTGTGGGTACCGAATACGGGTCAACCCGGCTTTGTAAGTTTTAACCGATACTATTTCGCACAACAAGATAAACTCGGTGCTGTGATTGATGAACGCTACAATGGTGGTGGTTTATTGGATGATTATATGGTTGATCTGATGAATCGCTCTTTGCGTGCTGCATTGACCAATGAAGTACCGAATGGTAAGCCTATGCAATTACCCGCCGGTATTATGGGACCAAAAGCATTACTCATTAATGAACTGGCAGGCTCCGGTGGAGATTATTTTCCATGGGCTTTCCGTCAACAGAAAGTAGGACCATTGATTGGTGCAAGAACATGGGGTGGACTTGTGAAATCAAGTGTACACTATGCCATGGTAGATGGTGGAACATTGACTGCTCCTGACAATGCAGTATTTGATCCCATCAACAGAAAATGGGTAGCAGAAAATGAAGGGGTAGCTCCGGATATTGAAGTGAGACAAGATGCACAATCATTACAAGCCGGTAAAGACCCGCAACTGGAAAGAGCCGTGAAAGAGTTGTTGCAGATACTGGGAAACAAATCTGCATCAGAGATTAAAGTACCTGCGTATCCAACGCCTGCGAAGCCGAAGAACTGATAGAACAGAGGAATGTCGAATGTCCAATGTCCAATTTCGAAGTTGGGTATTGGATATTCGACGTTCTTCTTTTTACACAAACGATATACGGAACAAAACAGCAATAAATCTATCATAGCAAATGATCATGAAAAATCAATTCATTCTACTCATCTGTACCTGTATGATTCTATGGAGTTGTCAAACAGGTCATCGAATCTATGCTTCTACGCAGGGTCATGAATTATTCAAAGTGACGATCTTCTATGCAAATGGAGATGGCAAAACTTTTGATATGAAGTATTATGAAGATAAGCATATGCCGATGGTGGCATCTTTCCTAGGTAAAAACTTACAGTTTTACGAAATTGATAAAGGGATTTCCGGAAGAACTTCTACTGATCCTATTCCTTTTCTTGCTATCGGATATTTCTACATTAAAAATATCAAAGACTACAACGATGCCATTGCTCAAAATAGAGAGGCGATCGTCAATGATTTTAAGAATTATACCAATATTCAGCCCGTCATTCAAATAAGTGAGGTGAAACAGGTGAGGAAATGATGAGTAGAAAGATGTTAAGTAACAATTATTAAATTAGGTTTTATTTCTCGCTCAATGCTTTTAGCAAAACAGAACAGTAGTTTAGTAGATCATTATGAGAATGAAATTTTTATACATAGCCGCCTTATTTCTTTTTGTTTCTTGTAGTCAACAAAACAAACAATTTAAAAAAACAGACCCAACTAACACCGATAGTACTGAGGTTGTAACCACAACCGATAAATCATTAAGGTTTCTTTGGCGTGATAGCAGTGCTGCTATTGTGATCAATCAAGAATTTTGTAAAATAATCACCCATCCCGAAAAAGCAGCATTAGGTTATGTAGCTACTTTTATTGGTAATGAATGCGAATGGGATGGCGTGCCAACAAAAGACAGAACCAATTTAAAATGTGAAATCCTAACTGCCTTAAACCTAGGCTATCAATGTTCAGAAAGACATCTTGGATTTCTTCAACAGTGGTTTAAAAATGACACTACAGTTTTAAAGGAGTTAAAAACTTGTCCAACAGCTCCCAATACATCCACCATCCAAGAAACTTTTGATGAAATTATTTTGACAACAAAAGGGGATGATATCACAGTATTCTTTAAAGCTACTGGCATCAATCTGCGCGAACAAAAAGAGTGGAGTTGGTCAGAAACGGATCATTTCAAAGTAGAAAACGATCATATACAATTGATCAGGAAAGAAAGATCAAAAGTGAAAGTCGGCCACTTTAATACGGATGTAAAATGATGATAGGCCACAGATTTTTATGATTGTTATGATGGGCGCTGATTCTGTATTACTATCATAACCCATCATAAAAATCTGCGTTCCATCACTCACTTTTTAGTGTGATCAACCCTTATTTGGGCATTCGATGTTCCTCTGTTTCTCTGTTCTTCTGTTTTCTTCCTCCCGCAATCGTTTTCGGAAAAAATACTTGCTACAACACTCTCACAGCTCACTGAAAGCAGTTAATTTACAAGACTAACACCAACTGCTTGTCATGCATATTACTAAACCTCGTCTGAGTTTCTGGCAGATCATTAATATGAATGTCGGATTCTTTGGTATTCAATACAGTTTTGGATTACAACAAACAGCTGTTAATCCACTCTATAGTTTTTTGCACGCAAAACCGGAGGACCTTCCACTACTCAACCTCGCCGGTCCCATGACAGGTCTGCTCATTCAACCTATTATTGGTGCATTGAGTGATAAAACCTGGCATCCTCGCTGGGGTCGTCGTAAACCTTATTTTTTAATTGGTGCCATTTTCTGCAGTCTCTGTTTATTTGCCTTCCCATTCAGTCGCGCACTATGGATGGCGGTGGGTTTACTTTGGATACTGGATGCTGCCAACAACACTGCCATGGAACCTTATCGCGCATTCATCGCTGATAAATTACCTGCCAGTCAAAGAGCACTCGGTTTTCTCACACAAAGTTTTTTTACCGGACTCGGTATCACCCTAGCCAACCTATCCTTATTCTTTTTTCAAAAAGTTATTACGGGCGAGTCAACTACTTCAGATGGACAAAGCGGTATTCCTTATTGGGTATATGGTTCTTTCTTTGTAGGTGCCATTTGTTCTATTGTGTCTGTTGCTTGGTCTGTCATAAAAACACCCGAGATACCACCTACCGAAGAAGAGCTTGCTGCCTTAAGAGCTGAACACAAAAGCTTTCTTACTCCATTCAAAGAAATATTTTCTTCTATTGCACATATGCCCAAAACTTTGTGGCAATTGGCATTGGTGTATTTGTTTCAATGGTATGCCATGTTTTGTTACTGGCAATTCATTTCACATAGTATTGCCCGATCTGTATGGAATACGAGCTCAGAAGAAAACTCCAAGCTATATGAAGAAGCTGTTGGTTGGACAGGCCTTGTGAACGGATTTTATAATATCGTTACATTCCTTTCTGCATTTGGATTGGTATGGATGGCGAGAAAGTTTGGTGCGAAAAAAGTACATATCATTTGTTTGGCCATGGCCTCACTTGCACTATTCATTTTACCATTCATCGAGAATAAATATTTACTCTTTGTTCCTATGATCGGCTTTGGTATTGCATGGGCGAGTATGATGGGGGTGCCTTATATCATGGTGGTAGGCAGTATCCCTAAAGAAAAATATGGCGTTTATATGGGTATCATCAACATGATGATCGTAGTCCCCATGATCATTCAAACACTTTCCTTCGGATATATCTATCAACATTTCTTAGGAAGTAATCCTGCTAATGCGATTTTATTTGCAGGTGCACTCCTACTCATCGCCGCACTCGCTACTATGCGTATGCGTGTTGAGAAAACAGATGAAGAGGTAGAGGTTTCGATGGGAGGAGGACATTGAGGCGTGAATTGTCAATTGTGAATGGTCAATTATAAGCTTGATACCCACCTTTCACAATTGACGATTTACAATTGACAATTGACCATTCACAATTCACAACATGAAAATACTTTGCATCGGAGAAGCACTGATTGACATGATCTGCACGGATACGGGTAGCTCTTTGTCTAAGGGTCAACACTTTTTAAAAAAACCGGGTGGAGCACCTACCAACGTGGCCGCAGCGATTGCTGCTTTAGGTGGCACTGTTGAATTAGCAGCCAAGGTAGGTAATGACCCTTTTGGTAAACAACTCATCGATGTGATGCAGGAATTTGGCGTATCCACCCGTTGGATGTTGCAAGATGCTACCGCCTTTACCACTTTTGCCTTTGTATCACTCATGGAAGATGGAGAGCGTGATTTTGTGTTCAATCGCGGAGCAGATGGACAACTCAGCAGAGAAGAAACAGATGCTATTCCTTTAGATGAAGTGAATATTATTCACTTTGGTTCTGCCACCGGTTTTCTACCCGGCCCTCTACAAGCTGCTTATCAGGGTATGTTGCAAAAAGCATTGATGCAGGATAATATCTTCATCAGCTTTGATCCTAATTATCGTCACTTATTGTTTCCGAACGATACACAAACTTTTATCGATCAATCCTGGAACTTTTTACAATCCTGCCATTTCTTCAAATTAAGTGATGAAGAAGCAATGCTCATCACGAATACACATTCCGTAACAGATGCTGCTCAAATATTGTTAGATAAAACCAATGCGGTATTCACGATTACTTTAGGAAAAGAAGGAACCTTACTTGGATTAAAAGGTAAAACGGAGATCATACCCAGTATCCCTGTTCAACCGGTAGACACCACAGGTGCAGGTGATGCATTTGTGGGTGCGGTATTGTATCAGTTGCGTGAGAAGGATTTAAGAAGTATTATCCAGTTATCACATCAAGAATGGAAACAGATCATACAAAATGCAAACAAAGCCGGCGCAAGAACCTGCGAGTATCTCGGGGCGATGGAAGCGTTTAAGCATTTGAGTAGTAATATTTTTGAATAAGGCCTGAAGCTACAAGCCGCAAGCTTCAGGCTTCAAGACCTTGACACAATTGGTAAGAGAAATTTATATCATCATCATTAAAAAAGCTTGTGGCTTGTAGCCTAAAGCGTGCAGCTAAAATGTATTCATTTTCTTTACACCAACGCATCTCCCGCCTTTGTACCCAGGAAGGACTTTCCGTTTCGGGTGATGATTTGCATTTTTATACAAGATTGTCAGCAAATGTATCTGCTATTGATAGTCTGTATCAGTCTTTATACAGCAATCATCTGATAGCAGATGCTTTATTCGAGAAATTATTATTGACACTCATTCATAATCATCAACAACGTTCTGCTGCTTTGCGTAAGAGAGATGTTGAAAAAGCATCCAAAGGTTCGTGGTTCCTGAGTAATGAGATTTGTGGTATGAGTTTGTATGTAGATCGTTTTTGTGGCACACTGCAACAATTACCCGAAAAGCTATCTTACATAGAATCACTCGGTGTCAACTTTTTGCACCTTATGCCTGTGTTTGAAAGTCCGGAAGGTGAAAGCGATGGTGGTTATGCAGTATCTGATTTCAGAAAAGTAGACAAACGTTTTGGTACCTTGGAAGACCTACGTGCAGTACAGACAAAAATGCAAGACAAGGAGATGTACCTAATGCTGGATATTGTACTGAACCACACTTCTCATCATCATGAATGGGCGGTCAAAGCTAGGAAAGGAGATCCGGTGTATCAGGAATACTTCTACATGTATGATGATCGAACATTACCCGATCAGTTTGATGCCACCATGCCGGAAATATTTCCTGAAAGTGCGCCGGGTAGTTTTACCTGGTGTAAAGAAGCCAATAAATGGGTGATGACCGTATTTCATCAATACCAGTGGGATTTGAACTATACCAATCCGGCCGTATTCATTGATATGCTGGATAATATTTTGTTTTACGCAAATCTTGGTGTAGATATTCTTCGAATCGATGCACCTGCATTTATTTGGAAACAATTGGGCACTACTTGTCAAAATTTACCGCAAGCACATGATATCCTTCGATTGATTCGTCAATGTGTAGAAGTAAGTGCTCCCGGCATGGCTTTGTTGGGAGAAGCCATCGTTGCACCAAAAGAGATCATGAAATATTTTGGTACAGATCTATATACCGCTCGTGAATGTGATGTCGCATACAATGCCACACAAATGGCTTTACAATGGGATGCTTTAGCAACGGGTGATACAAGAGTGATGCTTGCAGCACAGCAAGATCTATTACAAAAACCTTATGGCTGCACTTGGATCAGTTATACCCGCTGTCATGATGATATTGGTTTAGGATTTGAAGATAGTTCCATTGCTGCTGCCGGATTCAATGCCTATGAGCATAGAAAATTTTTGAAAGATTATTATTCGGGTGTTCATCCCGGCTCACAAGCCTCGGGAGCGCTCTTTTCTGTAAACACTAAAACACAGGATGCACGCATTAGTGGATCATTGGCTTCTTTATGCGGATTGGAAAAGGCATTGGAATCAGCAAACCAATCCTTGATCGATATAGCTGTAAAGAAAATTTTATTGATGCAAGCTCAAAGCTTTTTTGTAGGCGGCATTCCGATGTTGTTTTATGGTGATGAAGCCGCTTATACGAATGACTACAGTTATTTGAAGGATCCCGGTAAAAGCTATGACAACAGATGGATGCATCGTCCATTGATCGATTGGAAGAAGAACCAAAAAACCAATGAAGCAGGCACCATCGAACACCGTATTTTCAGTGGTACACAAAAATTGTTGAAACTAAGAAAGCAATTACCGGTAACTGCAGATCATAAAAATCTACGCTGGATCACACCACATAATATTCATGTATCAGGTTTCATCCGTTCATTGGGTGATGATCATTTGTATTGTTTATTCAACTACAGCAATAAAGCCGCCTATCTTACCTGGTATGCTTTCAAAGAACAAGGATACCAGATCGAAAATCTATATGATCATTGGAATGAAAAAAGGTACTCAGTAGGCGCAGACTATGAGTACCTTGTTATTGAGCCGTATTCGTTTTGTTTGTTAGGTACTAGGTACTAGGTACTGGGTCATAAGGTTGTCAATGTTTATATCCCAAAACCTAGTACCTAGCACCTTGTATCTAATCCGCTCCATCCGTCTTCGCTCTGTTCACAGCATAGGCACCAACCTTGTTACCGGTTTCTAATCCTTTTTCACAGTCACTGCGATAGTGAATACCACCGTACATTCTGGAGATAGAAGCTTCTTTAGCCATGGCATCATATGCCTGTGCCCTTGATGGCACTATATGACTAAGTATGGTAGCCGCTGCTGCACTGAAAGTAGAGTGTCCGGAAATATACGCAGGGAAATTAGGTAAGCCTGTTAATGTTTTTATTTCAGGATTTAATTGACTAGGCCTTGGGTTGAAATAAAAAAACTTAGTATCCCAGCATACTATGGCAGCATCCATCATGGCCATATTCAGCAATGCCATATTCCTCGCCCAACGCACTTCACTATACCCTTGTTTGATAAAGTCTGCATCAGCAATGGCTCCCCAATGTCCAGGAGGTGTAGGTGTTGCAATACCATCAGCCCATAAATGGGTGATGCGAATTCTTTCAGCTGTTGGATTTTTTACAAAGTCTAGTATTTCTGCCAATTCTTTTTTCATTTGCTCACTGCCTGTTGAAGGTGGCGGCCCCGGTCTTAAAGTAGGTGTTGTCGTTTCATCGAACAGAAAAGGTCGCACATTACCAAAACCCGGTAACATTGGCGGACGTTTAGGTGTTTCCAAACTGATCCAAGGGATCTCTCCTCTTGCAATCGTATTCGTTTCCAAAGCTGTCCAACTGGCTTGATTACCTGCAGCAGCACCAGCCCTATCAGCTCTAGCTCTTGCAGTAAATTTTTGTGCCACCAATCTACCTAAAGCTTCTCCGGCTTCAATATCACTTCTTGTAGCAACTCCTGCCATGATCTTAGAAAGCTTTTGTTCATCGGCTTTTTGCTGAATAAAAGCGATCTCACCCGGGAAAAGAAGTTTCATCATCTCAGCCGTAACACCTGCAAGCACCGCATCCTCAGATGGATAAGAAGGCAGGTCACTCATCGGTAATTTTGATTTGATAGAAGCATCTGTTTTATAAGGCGCGGGTCTGTTGTACAGTTTCTTATAATGCCAAGCCGCTACTAAAGCATCATATTGTGCCGCACTTACATAAGCATAAGCTCTTGCTGCATAAGGTGGATTGGCAAATGGAAACAAAGGATAGGCAAATGGGTTATTTGCACTTGGAAAAGGATACGTACCATCTGCATTTTGATAAGGAGGTAAATTGTATTTAGCTACCAATTGTCTCATCAACTCATTCCATCTCAATACACCACCTGCTCCCCAATACTTAATAGCTTCTTCCTGAGACGCAGTCAGATCACGCTGGTAACCTTTGATCTCATTCAGTTCTGCGATATAACCGGGTGTAGTAACTGCTGCAGGTGCTGCTACCGGAAACTCTGTAGGGCCTGTCAATAAAATAGGCCTCCACAATCCGGCATCTATATCTGTTTTAGCAGGCGCCAACATGGGTGCATCATCTGTTGTATTTGGAACATCTTTTGAACATGACAGCTGCACCATCAGAAAGATGACCAATAGTAAAAATGAAATATTCTTTTTCATGGTTTATTTTTTTGAAGTGTCAGCTTTTTCTTTTTTCTTTTTTGGAGAGAAGTCTAGGATATAGAAAACACCGCCGCCTATATTAGAAGCTTGCCCCATATTCCTTCCGCTTAATGTTGCATTGGCGTTGGCAATGAGTGATAATCCGTCTACCCCTTTCAGGTTATACTTGAAATTCACTCCCAACATTGTAGCATTCATTCTATTACTGACAAAAGGCATGTTATTTCTGGTAATATCGAAACCTCCGAGTGTTGTCCATTTGTTCCATACAGCTTCAGCGATGAGTCGACCGGTTCTATAACCTGCACGGATGTTGATGGAAGAGGCATCAGGCATCGCTACTTCATTGGTTTGGTGTAATTGTGTAGTGTAATAGAGATCTCTGTCTAATGTTACTTTATCTCTAACTACATACGTTGCAGATGCAGTAGCGAACCAAGAACCAATCTGGTAATCTGCCATGGCTCTTAACGATAAAGTTTTACTACGTAAGCCAATAGACAATGGTAACAGATCAGGTGTATAATCAGATACCGGAACCGATACACCACCGATGGCATAAAAAGACAAAATACTTTTACCAAACTCTTTTTCATAAGGCATCCATTTCACCCAAAGAGAGAGGTCTTGCAAACCTTGCATACCATGTAAGGTACCCGCCGATGCTTTTGTTTTGATATAGGGTAATCCGAATAATACATTGAGTTTATCAGATACACCATAGTTACCCATATAAGCGATCATACTGGTAGAGACAGTACCTAAATTCAGATTATTTCTTTTTAAAGTTCCTTCCCAGTATTGATCCCAACTGCTGTAGTTGTACATCAAACCACTACAGTAATTATTTTTTGCCATCATGATCCCATCAATCTCAGTTTGAGCTTTTGATGGAATACATGCAGCCATTGTTATGATCAGTAAGCATGCTATACGAGCAATGCTTGTTTTGAATATTTGCATGATGAATAGTTTAGTTGAAAAAATTGTAGTGATGGTTGAGAGTAGTTAGTTGACAGTTCAGAGAAGACCACTGATTTTTCTATCAAATAACAACTGTCAACTAAACTAAAACCTAAGACTCATCCCCACATTTACTGCCAGATCTGCAAATGCTGCATCACCTTGAGCGTATACTCCTGTGATCTTTGTTCTTTGCTTATCGGCATAGCTTTGAGTGCGACTGCGTTGTACTGCAAATGGCACATAAGCATAGAGATTTAGTTTCTTCACAGAATAAGTGATCCCGGGTTCTATTGATTTTACATAACCGGGTCTACGAAATCCATAGCTGCCGCCGATGAGATCAGAAGAAGGTACTGCCTCATGTCTGTATCCTGCAGAAAAAGTAAATCGATTGATGGTGTAGTTAGCTCCAAAACGAACCATATATTGATCGGGCACACTCATTACATCACTGCCATACTGTAATGCAGTAGCAGAAGTTGCTCCACCTCTTGATGTAGATACCCCATTGTGTTCTCTTGGATTTAATAGGTAGAAGAAATTACCATAAAGACTCAGCTGTCTGTTAATGGTTTGAAATGCATTGATCTCAGTTGTGAATCCTGTACCACCATCTCCCAATTGAATAGATTGATCTACTGGACCCAATACCCTTGTTCCTGTGTTGGTATAAAAATGATCCATCACACGATAATCACCTGTTGGTAATTTAATTCCAAGACCCGCTTGTAGAGCAAACTTTTTCCCTTTTGACGGATCAGTTACCCAATAGTAACCTGATACTCTTGCATCACCTAAACCAAAAGAAGTAGTAAGGTGACGTGAAGCACCACCATGTTCATATAGAGAAGTACGTGTATTAGAGATCATTGGAATGCTGAATGCCATTGACCATCTGCTATTGAATACACGAATCAAGCTCATATCAACAGTAATATTATTATTGATCACCTGAGTGTTGTTGGCAATACGTTGTTTTTGTTCAACGGTTCCAACGTAGTGACGAAAAGAATTGAAATAGCGGGTATTCAGATTGAGTGTCCACTTACTGGGAACTGTATCAGAACCCTTATGGTCAATGGTACACAAGCCTCCAACACCACGTATAGCTACACAACCCTGCGCATTTGCATGGGTATATGCAAGGAGTGAAAAGAATAATATAAAAATTAAAGATCTCATTGTTTTGGTTTTAGGCACAGCAATGAGACGTACTATTTTAGTAACGCCAAACTGCCAGCTGATTGTCTGTTATCGTTATTTCTTCATTTTAAGTCTGTCAACGATGAGCCTTCCGACACGTTGACCTAAATCGGTACTAACAATACAGGAGCTGTGATAATGAATACCGCCATAAAACCTTGCCCAATTGTTTTCATCCGCTGCATGTCTAAACGACTTGAACGAACGATTGGGTATGCCAAATTCCAATTCAGTGGAATCAGTGTAAGCGAAATTATCCCCGAACACACTTGTCAGTGCTTCTGCAGCAGCTGATGATATGGTAGAGTGTCCACAAGTATATTCCGGGAAAGCAGGAGTTTGCAAATAAGGTCTCCAGTTGGGATCTATATATTCATTGATAATCGTTTCCGGACGTGCAGTATTGTACTTATACTTTACATACCAAGACTGAATAAATGCATCAAATAAAGCAATGGATGTTTTTGCCACTGCATATACATGTGTGGCGAAATCAGCATTGGCTTGTTTACCGGCAATACCTACAATACTCATCCAGTGACCCGGAGGTGAGAATTTTTTACTGCCAAACATCACATGACCGGTTACATTCATCTTGAAAGGATTGTCATCCCAAAATTCTGCAATATGTTTCTGCTCTGGTGTTAAGCTATCAATGGCATTTTTTATGGCTATCACTTCCTGATAGTATTTGCTTTTCTTATCTGACATATTAAAGACCGGTGGCGGTGGCGGATCAAAAATTCCGGCACTGTCTATCACCAAAGTTCTTATTTCATGCCAATGAGGTTCAACCGCAGTGGCATACATAGGAGGCGTGGGTACCCAGCGACCGGGTATTTTTTTAACAGCATACTTTTCTGCTCCGCGTGTTTCCAGATAATTATCTTTCTTACTCCAACGGATAATATGCATGCTGATACTATCAGCCAATTTTCTTGATGCCTCTTCTATTTTTTTACTCAAGCCTTTATCTCTAGCTACTTGTAGGATACTGTCTTCATACAATTTCATACTCCCTTCCGGAAAAGTAACGGACTCTCCTACTTTCATATACGCCATTAAAGTGGCCAACTCAATATCCGCATCTTTATCGATTGTTGAGATATTGGGCTGTTGAAGTCCTTTGAGTTGTCCACCCAAAGAAGTATACTGATCAGGATAAGCAGCGGCAATTACTTCGTACGCTGCAATAGCAGCATATACATAATTGCGTGATGCAACCATTGGCGGGAAATTATTTCCCATCACAACAGTATTTAGTTCGTGAACAGTATGACTAAAAAGGGCAGGGTCATGCAGGAAATTCTTGTACTCAGTTGACTGTTTACATGACTGAATGCATATAAGCAGCATGAGCCCACCTAAGAGCTTTTTCATAAAACCGGTTTCTAAAATAAAATCAGATAAAAAAATACATGCTTAATGAACCAACATTAAGCTTGTGGCGGGCGTTCTAAACGAGTTGTATAATCAGACAGATAAGCGGTTTCTTGATCCACAAAATGAACCTGACGCTGGTTAGCATCCCTAAACTGCCAGGAAAAAGAATGATCCCCGGTAAAGTCCAGAATGGAGAATTTAAGAACCGTATGCTGATTGGAAGATTTTTGAGTGGTATTGGAACTGGTATAATCTCCGGCTAAGCGGAAAAAATCATCCCGTGCATTTCTGATACCGATCTTTTGAATATTGGGTACACACAATAGTTCCAAAGAATCTTTATAGAAACGTCTTTTTACAAAATGATAAGTAACTCCATTGATATCTACCTCTCCGGATGCATTCTCAAATTGTTCCGAGTTGGTTCCATAAGGTGTACTGGCCGGAACTTTGATATGCAATAACATTGCTTCATCATAGATATCATCATATAGATTTGCCTGAAATGCTTTATCAGAAGCTGTTTCCATATAATTCAACAGCATTCTGTAACCGCCCAGACTAAAGAGCAGTAAACTAAGGGATACTATCGTGGCAAGCCTTTTCAACTCATTAAAAATAAATGTTTTTACTGAACCACCAAGGTTTTTTTGTCGGGTCCGATACCTGTAAGTGTTAGTTTTTTCCAGTGTTTGGGTAATACAGATTTGACCTGGGTAATTCCTTTGGAAGTAATATCAATACCCCCAAAACCCATGAGTACACTTTGCAAAATTCCCCCTGCCCCCGTTGCAAAATAAGGATTGGTTCCTCCCTTGGTTTCCGCAATCACCCTGAATGGGGGATTTAGATTGGGTTCATAAGATTCCTTGAAGAATTTCAACGCTTTATCTGCATTGCCTAAGCGAGCGTAGAGGAGTGTGAAGATGGCCTGTGTCATCGCAGGTGTACCTTCATTGGGTACCCGTACTTCATAATATTCCAAATCCTTCAACACCTGCTTTGGATCCGATACTTCCTTTAAGGGGTAGGCTAACAGATTCACATCTCCCTGTTTAATTCCTTCTCCCTGATAAGTAGCATGTTCTCTGGTAACACCATTCTCCATTTTCAGAATAGGAATATTCTGTGCTACATGCAGCCAGTCTGCATCAGCCTTCATTCCAATCAAAGTAGCCGCTTCTGTTGCATAGTTCAATACGGCTTTAGCTGCGGCATTGGTCCATGCATTATTGTCTACATTCTCAGCCCATTCATCTGCCGCGACTACATTTTTAATATCATATTTACCCGGACCATTTCTCTCTACCCTACTCGCCCAAAAATCTGCTGTTTCTTTTAAGATCGGCCAGCCTCTTTCTTTTAACCATTCTTTATCCTGTGTTACACAATAATAATTCCATGCTGCAATTCCTACACAAGCAGTAATATGATGCTCGAATGGACCACTCAATGCCCACACCGGTGTTTCTTCTACGCCTGTTGCCGCACTCTCCCACGGGAACATGGCTCCTTTATAACCATGACTAAATGCATTCTTTTTGGCAGCAGCCAATCGGTTAAAGCGGTATTCCACCATACTCTTCGCCATAGCAGGTTGTAGTACCAGCAATGCAGGGTACATCCAAAGTTCTGTATCCCAGAACACATGTCCGTTATACCCTAGCCCACTCAGTCCCATTGGAGACGGACTATAATCGGTCCCTTCTCTTACAAAAGAATATAAATGATACATCATGCTATGAATATCCTGTTGCGCTTGTGGATCACCATCAATTTGAATATCACTTTTCCAAAGATCATTCCATGCTTTTCCATGGAATGACAATAAACGATCTCTGCCTTCCAGCTTCGCAAAAATGGTCATGCGCTCAGCTTCATTTAGTGGATCATCGTGATGTGCACTTGTAATGGAAGATCCTGCTATTGAGAAGCGATAGGTGTTTCCGGCTTTCAGAGTTTTATTAAACTTCATCAGATGCATATTATTATCCCACATCTCATGAATGACACGTGGCTCTTCTCCATGATGTTCGGAAAAAAGAAATGTATTGGATGCACACATTAATAATTTACCCGTAGGGCTCTTCGCTGCTGACGTAAGCAGGCTAATGGTTACATGCGGACGATCAATTTCATTATAATAATTCTGAACATCTTTCAAAGCATCCGGAGCTTCCATAACACTGGCAGCATTGACCAAAATATCTTTTTTTGCTTGTATGGAAACATCCATCAATACAGTAAAAGGAAGATGGCGTAAGGAATAATATGAATAAGTGATGGTGGCTTTATCACCATAATCAAAAGAACAGGTAAAAGAAGCTTTTTTCATATCCAGTTCCTGCTTCATATTTTGTACTTCGGAAGCGGATATATTTCTGCCATCAATCCCCAACTGCATATTCAACAAATTGAAACTGCGCAGAAAATTACTGACCCTGCCACGACCGTATTGATCATAGGCTCCTGCCAAAACCACCTCTTTTACTTTAAAGGGTTCCGGAGATGATACAATACCGATCATACCGTTCGCTACGGTAACTCCATAATAGTTAGATGGGTTTACAGAAGAGACTGTAAGCTTCCATGGATCCTGGGATTTTACTGGTGTAATTCCAATAAAAAAGATTAGCAGGTAAAACAAGTGCAATCGTTTCATAATGCGTATTTTGCAAGTACTGACGTCTGCTCAAATTTATTCTAAAACCCTGTATGAAATATATTTTTATTGTCGCAATCGTTTGCGTTTTTAGTCTTGCTTGTTCCAGATCATCTAAATTGCTGGAAGAAATAGACCCTGCAACATCAGGTTTGCAATTTTCCAATACGATCGTTGAAAATCAGGATCTGAATGTACTCAACTATGAATATATCTACAATGGTGGTGGCGTAGGTATTGGTGATTTCAATAATGACAGTTTACCGGATATTTATTTCACCGGCAACAGAACTCCCAATAAACTATTTCTGAACAAAGGAAACCTGAAATTTGAAGATATCACTGATCAAGCAGGCGTAAGTGGAAATGGAAAATGGAGTAAAGGTGCCAGCATTGTAGATATCAATAATGATGGACTTTCTGATATCTATGTTTGTGCTGCCGTTTTAGCTGATAGTAATGCAAGACGTAATCTCTTGTATGTAAACCAAGGCGTTAATACAACAACCGGTATTCCTGTATTTAAAGAAATGGCAAAAGAATATGGATTGGATGATATGTCTAATACCCATATGGCTGCTTTCTTTGATTATGATAATGATGGCGACCTTGATGTTTATCTTTTGATCAATGATCTAGATGGTACTTATCCCAATGAATTTCGCCCGATCCGTAAAGACGGAACCTGGCCGAATACGGATAAACTATTGGAAAATAATTATGACTCCAGCTTACAACACCCTGTATATAAGGATGTTTCTACAAAAGCAGGTATTCTGATCGAGGGTCACGGTTTGGGTGTAAGCATCGCAGATGTAAATCAAGATGGCTGGAAAGATATTTATATCAGCAACGATTATCTCTCGAACAATATTCTATACATCAATAACCGTAATGGTACTTTTTCGGATCAATGTGCTGTTTACCTAAAGCATACAAGTAAAAATGCAATGGGGAATGATATTGCCGATATTAACAATGACGGTTTTGCAGATATTATTGAAACAGATATGATGCCTGCTGATAACTACCGGCAGAAAATGATGCATTCTGATATCAGCTATCAAACTTTTCAAAACAGTGATCGGTATGGTTTCATGTACCAGTATCCACGAAATACATTACAATTAAATCAGGGGTTTATTTCTACTACTGTAGATTCCTTGCGTAGACCTGCATTTAGTGAAATTGCTTATTTCAGTGGTGTAGCTCATACAGATTGGAGCTGGGCGCCATTATTGATGGACGTTAACAATGATGGCTGGAGAGACCTCTTTGTAACGAACGGGTTACCAAAGGATATGTCTGATAAAGATTTTATGTCTTACCGTAGCAATGCTGTTGCCAATGCACCCTTGGAAGAAGTGCTGAAACAATTACCGGTAGTGAAAATCAGTAATTATATTTTTCAGAATAATGGCGATCTGAGTTTTACAGATCGTACCAAAGAATGGGGTATTGATTTTCCGACTTTTTCTGCAGGTATGGCTTATGCTGATCTTGATAAAGATGGAGACTTAGATGTGGTGATCAATAACACCAATATGCCTGCTACTTTGTTAGAAAATAAAGAACAACAGCAAGAGAAGCCATCGAATTTCATACGCATTGCTCTACAAGGCCCCCAAGAAAACAAATCGGGTATTGGCGCATGGGTGCATGTGTATGCAAAGGGTATGCATCAGGTTACAGAATTTTCTCCTTACCGTGGTTATTTGTCTACAGTAGAAAATACACTTCATTTTGGTTTAGGGGCGCAAACAAATATTGACTCAATCCGTGTGATTTGGCCCAATGGTAATAGCGAGACAAAAAAGAACTTAAATAGTAATCAAACCATTATTTTCTCATCGGTTAATGCTTCCCCATTTACTCCTGCCGAATCTATTACTGATGAACCGATTTTTGAAGATATTACCGGAACCACTAAAATAAATTTCGGTTTTGCAGAACTAGACTTTATTGATTTTGATATTCAGCGATTACTATTACACAAACTCACACAGTATGGTCCTTCTCTTGCTGCGGGAGATTTAAATGGCGATGGAAAAGATGATTTGGTTGTTGGTGGAGGTTCTCCTTTTCACGCTTCCGTATTCCTGCAAAATTCGAATGGAAGTTTTGCCCGTAGTTATTTGCCCGGATATAAATCTCCTCAATATCAGGATGATGCCGGTATTAGTTTGTTAGATGCAGACAGAGATGGTGATCTGGATATATTCATTGCATCAGGAGGAGCCGAAAATCAACCACAGACCAAAGCATATACTGATCACTTTTATTTGAATGATGGTAAAGGTAATTTTACGGAGATCACTGCTGATTTTACAAATAATAGAACCACTAAGAGTTGTGTTACAGCATTTGATTATGATGCAGATGGTGATCTTGATTTGTTCATTGGCGGTAGAGTAATACCCGGAAAATATCCATTGCCTACGAATAGCTTTATGTATAGGAATGATTCTGAAAAAGGAAAAATTCAATTTACAGATGTAACATCTAAAGTAGCTCCTGAACTATTAAATATTGGAATGATCACTGCTGCCTTATGGACAGATGCAGATGCCGATGGCAAGACCGATCTTTTATTAACAACTGATTGGGGCCCGATTCAGTTGTTCAAAAATATGGGTGGTACATTTTTAAAAACTAATACCACACTAAACAACTATACCGGTTGGTGGAACAGTATTATAGCAGCAGATATGGATAATGACGGTGATATTGATTATATAGCCGGCAACTATGGTACCAATGGTTTTTTACAAGCTTCTGAACAATACCCTCTTCGTGTTTACGCCAAGGATTTTGATAACAACTCTAGCTTAGATGCCGTATTCACACATTGGTTACCTGCCACCATTTATGGCGAGAAGAAAGAATTTCCGGTAGCAGGACGTGATCTGATATTAAGAGAAATGAGTGTACTAAAAGAGCGTTTCCCAAATTATGCAGGTTACGCTAACACAAGTATGAGTCAACTATTTCCTCCTGAAGTCATGAAAGATGCTTATCAATTAAGCGCGAATTATATGCAGAGCTGTTGGATTGAAAATAAGGGTGCTTTGAATTTTGAATTACATGCACTGCCGGCAGCTGCACAAATAGCACCGATATTCGGAATAGTTGCACGTGATATTGATAACGATGGAAGAATAGATCTGATATTAACAGGAAACGAGTTCTCCATGGCGCCATACTTAGGTAGACAAGATGCGCTGAACGGATTGGTATTACTCAATAAAGACAAAAACGTATTTAAAAGTTTATCTGTAACAGAAGCAGGATTTTATACGCCGGCGAATGGAAGGGCAATGGTTGAATTAATGATAAAAGATCGAGTAAGTATTGCTGCCGGGCAAAATAGAGATATGCTAAAATTATTTAGCAGTAAGCAATCCGGTTCATCATTTATAAAAGTAACACCTGAAGAAACACATGCGGTTGTTAACCTAAAAGATGGCAAGAAAAGAAAAGAGGAATTCAGTTTTGGTCAAGGATTTCATTCTCAATCTACCAGATTCATCACACTCCATCCGGGTATTTCTTCGGTTGAACTGTTTTCAGGAGGTAAAAAGTCAAGAACTGTAAATCCATAGTTGCATGAAAAGATGCTTGAAATCTAAATTGATGTATTGCGTTCTTCTGTTTGCAACATTGAATAGTTGTAATACATCAGAGCAAAATGATCCTACGATCATTAACGAGTTACAATATCGCTGCGTACAACAGCTTACTGATGTGATCGTTCATGATATCGTAAACCCACCGGTAGCCAGCAGGATGTATGTGTACAGTAATATTGCTTTTTATGAAGCACTAAGAATTGCTGACCAAAATTATACAAGCTTATTACCGAATCTCAAAGGATTTATCACGTTGAAAAGTCCGGATACTACCTTACAAAGAGATTATCATTTGTCTGCTATGATCGCTTTCATGAAAGTGGCTGAGGCATTGGTCTTCTCTAAAGATAGCATCAGAGCCGGTAGGAAATTATTATTGGATCATTTCGATCACCTAGACAAAAAAGCATATAACAATTCTATACAATGGGGCGAGGAAGTAGCATCAGTCATATTAGACAGAGCTTCTAAAGACAAGTATAAGCTTACCCGGGGTATGCCTAAGTTCAGTGTACTGAAAGAAATAGGTATTTGGCAACAAACACCTCCTGATTATGAAGAAGCTGTTGAGCCCAATTGGAGATTGATTCAGCCATTATTAATGGATTCAGCATCACAATTCAAGCCGGTAAGACCACCTGCATATGATCTGAATCCATCAAGTCAATATTACAAAGAAGTAAAAGAGGTTTTGGACTTAAGTAATCAGCTTACTGAAGAACAAAAACTCATTGCTCGCTTTTGGGATGATAATCCTTTTGTTTCGGAACACAAGGGTCATTTGACTTATGGTAACAAAAAAATGACGCCTGTTGGACATTGGATGGGTATTACAGGTCTATTATGTAAGCAGACAGAGAAAACACCCCTAGAAGTAGCCAGAACGTATGCATTAACTGCGGCTGCTATCTTTGATGGCTTTATTGCTACCTGGGAAGAAAAGTATACCAGTAAAACTGTTAGACCTGTTACGGTTATCCGTGAACATTTTAATTCTGAATGGAATCCTTTACTACAAACACCTCCATTTCCTGAATATACGAGTGGACATAGTGTCATCTCTGCGGCTGCAGCTACTGTTTTAACGACTGTGATAGGCAATCAGGTTTCTTTTCGTGATACAACTGAATTGAGATATCTTGGATTAGAAAGGAATTTCCCTTCATTAGAAGCAGCGTCTGATGAAGTAAGTATGAGTAGGGTGTATGGCGGAATTCATTATCGATCGGCTGTGATGAATGGACAGAAACAAGGACAGCAGATCGGTACTCATTTTGTAAAAACATTTCTACGCCCATAATCTGTTGAAGTCTTTTATTAATGAATCACAGTAAACTTATTAATAGGGTAATTTTATTTTTCTGAACCAGTATTTTTGCGCATTAAATTAATGACAGGTCTTATGAAGCGTTTTGTATATGTAATAGTTGCTCTGATTGTAATTCTTGGGCTAGTTGGTTTTTTACTGCCTTCTCAAAAATTAACCAGTACTACAGCCAATGTCACCACACCTTTTGACGGAGTTTCAAGAGTAATCGTGAATAAACAATACTGGAAAAACTGGTGGCCTGGTACCGTAAGCAATGATAGCACCTTAGTATTTGAGAATGCCGAACTGCATATAGATATGTTATTACTCAATGGCTTTAAAGCAAAATCATTGAATACCAATATCCCAACTTTTCTAGAGCTGCAAGCTATCGCTACATACAATGCCGAAACTGCTTTGACATTCAACATAACCTCTAGCTTCTCCACCAACCCATTCATTAGATTGTACCAGTATGTATTGTATCGTTCCGAACAGAAAAAATATGAGCAACTATTCAAGAATCTGAGTCTTTCATTTTCCAATGTAAAAAGAGTATATGGATTCGAAATTCAAATGGGAAAAGTGCCTAATGCATATTATGTATCAGTAAAAACATATCTGGATCATTATCCAACTACTGAAGAAGTGTATGCAAATATCAACGAGGTTACAAATTTTATTCAATCAAAGAATAGCAAGGTCATGAATGAACCCATCTTTAATGTTTTTAAAGAAGGGGAAAACAAATACCTCTTAATGGTTGCAGTGGCATCTGATCGAGAAATACCTACACAAGGAAAGTTTCTTCAGAAAAATATGATGCTTGGCAATATTGTAGTTGCAGGAGTACAAGGAGGTTATGATGCAATCAATAAATGTAAAGAGGCCGTTCAATTTTATGTGAGCGACTTTAGAAAAGTATCACCGGCTATTGCATTTGAGAGATTGATCACCAACAGACTTCAGGAAAAAGATAGTAGTAAATGGATAACAACGATCAACTATCCCGTCTTCCAATAAATAATCAATTCTCTCCCAATACTACCACCGTATCATTATTTCTGGCAAGTATATAAGCTTGTTTGCCTGCTATTTTGATCGATCGGATATTGCGTACTTGCCCTTTGATATGTGCCGATTGCTTCGGTGATAGTACCATGCCTTTCCCTTTTTGATATTGCAATATATTTCCGAAATCAGCGTCTTGTCTACCGATCTCAACATTATTGCTATAAAAATTTCCAAAAGTCAACCATTGTGTCCCATTGGCTGATGTTATTTTTTGAATAGCTCTGACCTGGCTGAATTGTGTTTCATTGGGTAAAGGATTAGCAGTATATGTACCATTGCCTTCATTCAGTAGTAACATATGATCAAAACAATTCGCTTCTAATTGGTAAGCCCTCTCAAACTTTTGTGGTGGGAACAATTCCTTTAATTCAGCTTTGGCAAAATCAGCTGCATAGAGATATTTTTTCCTGATGACAGGTATCGACTTCTCTAAAACCATTTTACTAACGAATGGTATTTCTTTGCCATTAACATAATAAGTCATGAGCTGCTCTACCCTGCCATTATCATCAAAATCATTCATATACATACGAACCGGAGCTTCTGCTGAGGCTTTAACCCGACTGTTTCTGCCGAAGTTACCTGCAAGAATATCGATATCACCATCTCCGTCTATATCATCGGCATAGATAGATTGCCACCATCCTTTTAGCTGAGTAATATTCTGCTTTACATATTTCTGACCAGTTCTGATAAAGGCATCGATACCACCCCAGTTATACGCTAACAGTAAATCTTTCTGTTGATCATTATTCATATCAATCCACTGTGCAGATGTTACCATACCCGGATTCATTAACTCATTGCTATAAGCAGCTGTTACATCTTGAAAATTTCCATACCCATCATTTAATAACAGATAGGATCTTGGTGGCATACCATAAGCCCAGGTAATAGAACGACCTGCGAAAAAGAGATCCATAAATCCATCTCCGTTAATATCCTGAGCCAGCACTTTACTTTGTGTATTCATGCCTCTTGGAAAAGCAAATTCTTTTTTCCGGAGGTTCCCTCTTCCATCATTGAGGTATAATAAGGGTTGCAGGTGTTCATCATCTTCATAATATTCATTACCCCCCGTTGCAATAACAAGATCAATGGCCTGATCATTGTTTACATCAACCCAAATAGCATCTACATTTTCCCACACAATATCTTTCTCCAATGCAGGCTGTACAGAACGTATAAACTTACCTTGCGGGGTTTGAAGAAACAATCCATTATTAGCTCCTTTGGAAGCTCCTACAAATACATCATCCAATCCATCTTTATTGATATCTGCAACCGCCAATGCAGGCCCCTCTGTTGAAAGCATATGGGGGATCAGCGGTTCTCTGTCAAATTCATTGAATACATTTTCTTCGTGTAGAAATTCTAAGCCGGTGATAGAAGTAATATCCTGTAATGCAGAAACTCCTGCATTTTGATGTAATCGCTGATCAAAATCAAATAAGGGTAGACCTTTATTATATTTTACTTGTAAGGTTTTGCCTTTCACAATTTGTATTGATTGATACGTTCTATCCGGCCATATCAATAAAGCTGAATCTGGTTGAGTATTATTCAATCCTGCCAGTAATGGTAATTGCATGCTTGACTGAAATCCTCTTACAGGATATTGTTCATAGCTCTGCATCTGATCTTTTGTATAGATCAATAGCTTTGCGCCAAGTGCATTACGGTTCAGCTGATCACCTTCAAGTTGTAGCTTTATATAATTCTGAGAGGTCTGATCAGTATTGGTTTTATTTTCATAGACCAATACCGGATCATTGATATTGTTGACCACAACATCAAGATCACCATCATTATCTAGATCTGCAAAAACAGATCCATTGGAGAAGGTAGGCAGGTTATTTTTAATACTGTCTGTGATATTACTAAACTGTAATGATCCTTTATTTCTGTAAAACTGATTAGGCAACTTGATCTCAGGAAACTTACTGATCAATGCCAAGTCTTTATCTTCCAGTGTATTATTTTTTAATTTATCCTGTAACTCTCCTCCTGATACGTAATTGATATAGTCGATATCATTCATACGCTTAGGAATACCATTGGAAACAAAAAGATCTTTCAGTCCATCGTTATCGAAATCCATCCACAAAGAAGCCCAACTCCAGTCAGTAGCATGAATACCCGCATACTGACCTACTTCGCTGAAATATCCATTCTTTCTATTATACTGAAGATTATTACGAGCGTACTGATAGGTGTATCCGTATTGAAGTTTTTGTTGAAATATATTGTAATCATCTTCTGCCATTGATCTCTTCAACATATACTGATCATAAGGCAACATATCCATAGAAATGATTTCCGGATACGCATCGTTATTAATATCTGCTACGTCAACTCCCATTGTGAATTGACTTGTATGCATCAACTGCTCCGATCCTTGCTCAGAGAAAGTGCCATTTTTTTGATTGATATAGAGATAATCATTTTCATGAAAATCGTTTCCTACATAAATGTCAGGCCATCCATCTAAATTGATATCTGCAACAGCAACACCCAATCCATATCCTATTTTACTACCATTGATACCCGCTTCTTTGGTAATATTTACAAATCTAGAAACAGCGTTGCCCTTATCATCTTTGATTTGATCGTTTCTGTAAAGTCTTTGTCCGGCAAGTGAATCATACGTGTTCAAGAAATTGGCCCTAGGTGCATAATTACCATCATGATTCACAGAATGGTTTAGTAAGAACATATCTAGGTCTCCATCACCATCAAAATCCAGAAAAGCAGATTGCGTACTGAATCCAGAAAAATCAAGACCATACATGGCAGCTTGATCCTCATAAACTGGAATACTATCTGTACCGATTCCTTTACAAACAAGCAGCTGATTTTTCCCTTTTAAGGTTTTAAAGTTGCCAACCCTACACACATAAATATCCAATAACCCGTCATTATTAATATCTACAACTGAAACACCTGTACTCCATGCACCATCAGCGGGTATACCGGCTTCCGTTGTTACATCTTTGAATTGTAAGTTCCCTTTGTTAAGATAGAGTTTGTTATTCTCTTGATTGGCTGCAAAAAAGAGGTCAATCAGTCCATCATTATTAAAATCACCCGCGCCTACTCCCGCACCATTATAATAATACATGTAAGAGAAAAGATTGAAGGAAGTCGCCGGATGAAGCGTATTGCTAAAATGTAGCCCTGTACGTTCATGATCTGCCAACTCAAATAAAGGCTTTTCTTTTTTACCGGAACAAGCGGTTATAATAAGAACAAGCAGGAAAAGACCTGTGTACAATAATCTGTTTTTCATTCCTCTTATTTTACTTTCCCTGATGGTTTATTAATTTCATCTCGATTCAAGAGATAATATACCGGTGTATTGTTATTCCGAGCGAATAGAATTCCCGTCTTATTCTTTTGCTGAATTATTGCCATATCCCTTACCTGACCTTTTACGGATAAACCAGATGCAGTTGTCGACATCGGCTCAAACTGATTATTACCTTTATTCAACAACACATGACCATAAGAAGCGTCAATACTGCAGAACTGTGGTAATAGGTCAAAGAAATTTCCCGCAAGGATAATGTCATTTCTACCATCTTGGTTCACATCTGTAATAGCGGATGCTTGTACAGAAGATAACTGTATCATGTATGGAAGAGATATCAATGTAAATTGACCTTTCCCATTATTGATGGCAATAGAAGTTGCCGCATTGTTGACCGTTAGTTGTTGCGCACTTTTTAATCCATCTTTGAATACTTCTGCAATGGTTTTATTGGCAAAATCAGCATGCTTTAGATTCGATTTTTTGAGCGATGGTATTTGATCCGTTATATCTTTCTTTAGAAATACCGGCACATCTTTTCCATTGATACTATGACTAAAGATCTTATCGATGGTTCCATTTTGATCAAAATCTTTGATCCAAAGAGTAACAGGGTTCTCAACAGTGGGCTTCATGTAAAAGTTCTGGCCAATATTTCCCAGTACTAGATCCAAATGACCATCACCGTTCAAATCTCCAACTGAAAGAGACTGCCACCACCCCATTTCTTTTTCGAGCCCCGTTGACAGCTCTTTAAATTGTCCGCCGGAAAAAGCATAGACTTTGGGTGACATCCATTCCCCGGCGATAATGAGTTCCTTTTTTTGATCACCATTGATATCAACACAAGCTGCTGAAGTGATCATACCCAAAGTGCTGAGAAAAGAGGCGGCTTTATCTGTTACATCAGAAAATTTTCCTCCACCTTCGTTGTGATACAAATAACTTTTGGGAGCTATCCCATAATTCTGTGGTTCACTTCTGCTTCCAACAAAAAGATCTGTTTTGCCATCAGCATCATAATCCAATGCGATCGCTACTCCGGCGTTGGTATGACTTAGTGGAAAAGTTCCGGATTGCAAAGTGAAATTACCTTTGCCATCATTGATATAAAGTTGGTGCTGGTATTTTTCTGAAGTTGCCGGTGCAAAATTTCCGCCACCTCCTGTAAACAGGTCCATATCTCCATCTTGATCTGCATCCAGAAAAATAGCAGCTGTTACATCATTGAAAATAAATTTTTCAAAATCCGGTACCTGTTTTTTGACAAAACCTTGCGCTGTTTGCAGGTATAATTGTGATGCTTGTCCAACAGCTCCTCCTATAAAGATGTCTTCTAGTCCATCTTTATTAACATCTGCCACTGCTGTTTTTGGGCCTTGTTTTGATAACATGAAAGGAATATTTCTTTCCTGATAGAAATCAACGTATTCATCTTCTTTATGTGCGTCAAAAGAAAGATTCGTTAAAGAAAGAATGGTTGTAGTTGCTAAGGTTTTATCTGTCTGTCTGGATTGTACTTGAATACTGTCGTAATAAATATGTTGTAAAGTATTGATAGAAACTTTTGAAAGAACGCTAATGTTGTTATCCGGCCATAGTACCTGAACAGAATCAATTTTTTTGTTTCCAATACCAATGGTTTGTTTGTATTCTACTGATGACTGGAATCCTTTGCTCGGTATCAATTCACGGGTAATCACTTGATCTCCTGCAAACACTTTGATCTTACTTCCAATGGCGAATGGGTTACCTCCCTTATAGTGCAGTTGTAATGCGAGATAGTTATTTGCTGCGTTATCTCTTCCTGTGTTTTTATATACAAGTGCTTTCTGATTTACATTATTGATAATAAGATCAAGATCCCCGTCATTGTCCAGATCTGCATATGCTGCACCATTAGAAAATGTGGGTTGATCAAGTCCCCACTCGGTTCCTGCATCACTGAATTTCAGATTCCCAAGATTCTTGAATGCACTATTGGGTATGGGAACACTTGGCATTTTATCGATCACAGTATTTACTTCTTCTTTTTTTCCTTTAAGGACCATTTGGTTCACAACATCATTGGCGAAGAAGTCAATAAAATCCTGATCAGTCACATCACGGTATATACCATTGCATACAATGATATCAGATAAGCCATCATTATCTGCATCAAACATCAGTGCGCCCCAGCTCCAATCACTTGCGGCAACACCACTGAAGAATCCTGTTTCTAAAAACTTTCCATCTCCATTATTAACCTGCAATGCATTTTGTGTGTACTGATTAAAAAAATCTTGATCTTGTTTGAGCTTAAACACATCATAATTTTCAAAAGAGGTATTCGTTTTAAGACGATAATCATCTCCGGGTAACATATCCGTTGTAAAAATATCAGGCTTACCATCATTATTGATGTCTTGGAGATCTGCTCCCATAGATGAAAAGCTGATATGTTGTGTACGTGCTTCTATCTCATCTTTGAATGTACCATCACGTTGATTGATATATAAATAATCTTTTTCAAAAAAGTCATTCGAAACATAGACATCAGGGTATCCGTCGAGATTTACATCACCTACTGTAACTCCCAATCCAAAGCTGATGATACTTCCATAGATGCCGGCTTCTTTCGTTACATCCGCAAACTTTCCATTATCGTTTCGAAGCAAATGATCTCCACCGCCTTTTAAGAATTCCGCATAAGGGGCTTGCGCATCCGGGATAGTACGCATATTCGCATAGTTCAAAGAGTTTACCGGAATAGGACTATTATTCACCAAAAAGCAGTCCAGATCTCCATCAAGATCATAATCGAAGAAAGAAGCATGAGTCGTATAACCATCGTTATCCAATCCATACTCTGCTGCTTTTTCCGTGAACGTAAGATCATGATTATTGATGTACAACTTGTTTTTCCGCAACGCTTTATTGAGCATATTTCCTGCATTGCAAACATAAATATCAAGCCAGCCATCAGCATTGATATCCACAAAGACCACTCCGGTGCTCCACTCATTGTTGTATGTAATACCGGATTTTGCAGTAATGTCTTCAAATTTCAAATCACCTTTGTTCAAGTATAGTTTATTGCTGCTTTGATTGGCAGTGAAAAATACCTCCGGAAGTCCGTCATTGTTAAGGTCTCCGGTAGCAACACCTCCGCCATTATAAAAATTCCGATACTTGAATACATTGAATGATTCCGATTCTGTAAGTGTATTGGTAAAACTAATGTTAGAATCTGTTACTAATGAAAACAGTGTTTTCTTTTGATCATTCTTGCAGGCCGTGAAGCAAGAAAAAGAGATTATTATCAACCAAATTCTATAGCGTATCATCATACGCTAAAATAGTATAAATACCGGCTAATACTCATTATGTGAAGACATGAGTATATAAAAAAAGCCGGCTCGAAAACGAGCCGGCTCAAAAGTATATACTGATCTGAATTAGTAACCTACGTTCTGCTTCAGATTAGGATTAGATGCCAATGCAGTAGTTGGAATTGGATATACTGCTTTGTAAGCTTCTGATGCGTTTGGTCTTTCTTCAACAGGAGCGTTGAATCTTCCGAAACGAATCATATCTGTTCTTCTGTGACCTTCGAGATAGAGCTCACGACCTCTTTCAGCCAACAGTGAAGTCAATGTTACTGAAGTAGCCGGAGTAGCACCTCTTAAAGCGCGGATGCTGTTTACAATGGTCAATGGTGTTTCACCATTTGCACCTGTAGTACCGCCTCTGAGTAATGCTTCAGCTTTCATCAGACGAACATCAGCAAAACGGAGGAAAGGAAATTCATTCTGGCTGCCCCATGCACCATCATTGATAGTTGCAGGATCCAGAGGGAATTTGTTTACACGGATACCACTAGCTTCACCATTGAAGAAGATAGATGCAGTACGAGTGAAGATCAATGGGTTACCACTTCTGTCATACAGGTCACCAATTGGATCACCAATTACACCTGGTTCTTTAGGATTGCTAGCTTTAACCGGACCACGAGCCTGACCAACCAAGAAACCTGCGTTAGCACCTACTAGGTTAGTGTAACCAGCCAATGGAGTTGATTTACGAACGTCAACATCTTCAAAGCTATCATAGAATTGAGAAAGCGTTACGAAACCATTCCAACTTGATGGACGCTGGTTGTAGTGCCAGCTTTGGCAAGTCTGCCAAACCAGGTTAGCACCGTTACCGGCTCTTGCATCACTACCTGCTTTACGTACGAAGATATTTTCAGATGAAGCTGTACCGTTGTTCCATTTGAAGTTATCCCAGTATTGAGGATCAAGACTAAGGTTAACATTCGCAGCAACCAGGTTACAATATTCGATCACCTTATTCATATCAGCAGGAGCGAAAGTGTAAGGACCTGCAGGTGAAGCTGGATCTTGCTTATAAACAGCTTTGTTCAGGTATGCTTTTGCTAACAAAGCCCAAGCTGCTTCTTTAGTAGCCTGACCTCTGTTATTTCTGTCATATGCAGGTAAGCTAGGAACAGCAGCTTCAAGTTCAGTGATAATTGCGTCGATCGCAGCTGATCTTGTTAACACATCAGGAATAGCATTAGCAGCAGCTGTTGCAGGACGTGTTTGAACTTGTCCGTAAAGGTCACAAACCTGTAAACGGAAGAAAGCACGCAAGAACTGACCTTCTGCTTTTGTTAAACCAGTAGCTGTTTCAGCTACCAGTGTAGTTTGGAACAGGGCTCCGTTCAAACCATTCCAAGTATCGTTGATTTGGTTATGGTCAGGACCCCAAGTATGCAAGTGAAGACGACGCCATGTACCGAAGTCATCCCAGTCAGTACCACGTGTTGGGCCCATGATCTCATCGGTGGAGTGCTCTTGCAAGCCAAACCAGTTACCCTGGCCACCGGTTAATTGATTCAATTGCTCATAAACCGCAGCTATTGACGGAGGTGTTGGTGCACCACCGGTTGTGCTAGGCGCGATTGAGTTAGGTGCATCCAGCTTTGGATCAAGCTTAGAGCAAGATACGGTTAGTGCGGCTACTGCAGCTACAACCGGTACGATCCTACTTTTAATAATATTTTTCATTGCTTTCAGTATTTATAAATTAAAATCCAACATTTAATCCTACAGTAACGATCCTTGGTCTTGGATATTGAGTGTAGTCAAATCCGCGAGAAGGGATACCATTGATGTTTTTGTCAACATTCACTTCCGGATCGATGCCAGAGTATCCGGTAATCAAGGCCAGGTTCTGACCAGATGCGAATACAGACAAAGATTTGAAAATGCTGTTTTTCTTCAGGTTAAATGCATAGCTCAGGTTCACGTTTGCCAGACGGATGAAATCACCCTTTTCTAAGAAACGAGTTGAAACTGATCCAGGGTTAAATGGATTTTCAGGGCCGTTACCTATTTCATAGGTTACGTTACGAGCATTACGCAAACTTCCTTTCAGGAATAATGCGTTTGCTGTATTGTTATATACGTGGAATCCGGTAATTGCGTTCAAGAAAACACTCAAATTCCATCTTCCATAAGAGAAATTGTTTGTCAAACCAGCAAAGAAAGTCGGTAAAGCTGACCCAACTAATTGGTTAGCAGCACCATTTCCATAACGAGCGTTTCCGTTACCGTCAAAGCCGTTGAAAACAGGCATAGACCAAGTAAAGATCGAAGAACCGTTGGTAAGGGTTTGTGCAAATGCACCAGTCAGACCCTGTCCGCTTACAGCACCTGTATTAATAGGTGTTGGTAAACCTTCGATATTGTTGTTCACTGTGGTCATGTTGTAGTTAACTTCCCAACCGAATTTTTTGCCTTGGATAATACGATAGTTAACACTTGCTTCCCATCCTTTGTTGATTACTTCGCCATCTAAATTTATCCACCAGTTAGCAGTTGGAGCGAAACCACCCGGAGTAGGAGCAAAGAACAGCATGTTTGTACGCTTGTTATTGTAGTAATCCAAGGTTACAGACAATCTTCTGTCTTTAGTAGTTAAGTCAACACCAAAACCTGTAGTAGCAACTTCTTCCCACTTCAGATTAGGATTACCTTGTTGAACGAAACGAGTAACCGGACCAGAACCCACATCAAATGTTTGCTGCAGGTTCAAGGCAGCATAAGAACCTAAGTTATCTTGGCTACCCAATTTACCGTAGTTAGCTCTAAAGCTCAGATCGCTGAGGAAACCTCCAAAAATATCTTGCATCCAAGACTCTTCCAAAGCTCTCCATTTGAAAGCAAAGGCAGGGAATGTAGCATAGCGGTTATTAGAACCGAATTTAGAAGAACCATCAGATCTTACAGTTACAGTCAAAAAGTATTTGTCGTTATAAGTGTAGTTCAAACGACCAAAGATTGACTGTAATTCATTTTTATCGTAACCAGGTACGAAATTCGCATAGTTATTGAATGCGTTGTAGTCTTTTACAAATACATCAGTTGGTGCAACAACAGGAGATTTTACGCCCCAACCAAATGATGCATTATATCTGTTCTCAAAACTCTGATATGAATAACCTGCGATCGCATTGATAGCATGCTTCTCATTGAAAGTTTTGTCGTATGTCAGATAATGCTCAACCAGCGTTGATTTAGTTTCCAAGTTTTGTCTTGTTGTACGACCATTACCTTGGATACCATTTCCATAGTCTCTTCCGAATACGTTGATTGTACCACCGTAAGCGTTAGAACCTAAACGTGGGTCAGCAAATGAAGTTCTTTCAGATTTAGAATTGTCTAAACCTAACACTACTTTGTAGCTAAGGTCTTTAGTGATTTGGTAGCTTGCTGAGAAATTACCAAGGAAACGATTGATGTAATCGTTATCAGAGAAATAAGCCAGCATTTGTGCCGGATTACGCTGATCACCCGGCTGATAGAAAGTACCATCTTTATTATAGATAGGGTTGGTTGGATTGAACTGAAGTGCAGCACCCAACAAACTACCCTGATAACCTGCGTTATTAGATAATGGAGCGTATGAGTTTTCAGTTCTAGACATCGTCATATTAGCTTCTAATCTCAACTTATCATTGAGTAATTTCTGACTAATATTAGCACGACCTGTCAATCTTTCTAAACCGGTATTCTTGATAATACCTTCTTGGTTATCATAAGAACCACTCAAACGAATAGAGGTCCCTTTATTGCTCATTGACCAACTTAAGTTGTGATTTTGAGAAATAGCAGTTCTGAAAATCACATCTTGCCAATCAGTATTCTCACCTCTGTCGATACCTACTACCGCAGCAGCAGCAGCATCAGGAGATGCACCACCATCTATATTGGCTTTTTTCGCTGCCAATAAGAAATCCTGTGCATTCATCAGGTCATAACGACGAGCTGTTTGAGCCAGTGTAGTATTAGCTCCATAAGAGAATACACCACCTTTACCACCTTTACCTTGTTTAGTGGTAATCAAGATAACACCATTCGCACCTCTTGAACCGTAGATAGCAGCAGCAGATGCATCTTTCAACACTGTAATGCTTTCAATATCGGTTGGGTTCAAGAAAATGAGTGGGTTTTTAGCAGTGGTACCACCTTCAACACCACTTCCGTTGGTACCTAATGTACCACCTTGAATCAAAGGAACTCCATCAATTACATACAAAGGCTCTTGAGCACCACTGATAGAACCAGTACCTCTGATGTTGATGGTAGCAGCAGCACCTGGCTCACCGGTTGATGGCGTTACCAGAACACCTGCTGTACGACCCTGTAACAATTGTTCAGGAGAAGCAATTTGTCCCTTGTTAAAATCTTTCTCTGTAACACGAGAAACAGAACCAGTAACGTCTTTAGACTTTCTGGTACCATAACCAACCACTACCACATCAGCAAGCGCATCCGCAGAAGCGGTAAGCGATGCATTGGCAGTATTGGAGGCTGAGATGTTCACGTCAGCTGAAGCATATCCGGCAAAGGATATAGTTAGCGTTCTTGCTGATGAAGGAACAGTGATTTTAAAAGTACCATCTGCACCGGTTTGCGCACCAGCCGATGATCCTTTCACTAATACAGATGCACCTGCAAGAGGTGATCCATCTTTTGAGTCGGTTACTTTACCGGTAACCGTTTTTGTTTGTGCCTGCGCGAATAGGGTAAATACGCAAGCGAGTAAACCCACAAGTGCGGGCCTGACAAGCTTCGAAAGATTCATAAATGGCAGTTTATTGGTTATTAAGCGTGTACAAAGTACACATTTTTTTCAGAAACAAAATATTTTCTTAAAATTTTGTGAATCTGATCCGATGTGTAAAGAATACTCTTTTAGCCAAGACCACATTCTCCATTAAAATGATGCACAATTCAGGTATTTTAAGGGCTGTATGTAATTTTTACGGGTATTAATCATCAGAAAATCAGGCATTTAGAGATAATAAAAAGAGTTTCCGCAAAGGTTTGCTGTGGAAATTTTCTTTATTTTTCCTTTGCAAACCGACCACTGCATGACCAACACCACCTTAAAAAAGATATCTGAGATATTAGGAATCAGCATTTCTACAGTTTCTCGTGCCCTCAAACACCATCCTGATATCTCTATAAAAACCCGTGAAAAGGTGATAGAATTAGCACGTACACTTGATTATGAACCGAATGCAAGTGCTGTTCAGCTTAGAACGAAAAACAGTAAGCTGTTAGGATTAATGGTGCCTACCATTTCGAATTACTTCTATGAAACTTTTATCGCCGCTGTTGAAGAAGAAGCGAGAAAGTTAGGTTATGCAGTTATGATCTTACAATCAGGCAACGATCCGCTTATTGAGACCGAAAACTTAAAACTATTCAGACAAAATCGTGTATCAGGCGTATTTGTTTGCTTGAGTTCCAATACCAAGGACATGAGCAGTTTCGAAAAAATGCAGGAAATGGAGATACCCGTATTGTTTTTTGATAATGTCCCCGATCAAACCAACGTACATAAAATTTGTCTGGCCGATGAAAAAAGTGCGCAATTGGCGGCCGAATTGATATTAAAACACCCCTACCAATCTATACTGGCCATCTTTGGAAATCCGGCACTTTCTATTACACAGAAAAGAGAAGCTGCCTTAAGAAAGGTATTTCAGTCTCATCCACATATTTCATTACTGATTGAACATGCGAAAAGCTCAGAAGAAGCCAGGGTTCTCTCTAATCAAATGCTCAACAAATATTTACCCGATATCATCTTTTGCATGAGTGATGAAATATTAATCGGTGTATTAAAGACGATTCAGGAGAAAGGACTCCGTTATCCTGATAATATTGCTTTGTTAACCATTAGCAATGGTACTATCCCCAAACTGTTTCACCCACAAATCACCTATATTGAAACGAGCGGTGAAAAACTCGGTAAACAAGCATTTACCGCAATGCTTGAGTGCATTCAAGGAAAAAAAGAACCTGTTGAAGTATTGGTTGACGCTATTTTGTTTGAAGGAGGCTCTTTATAGATGATGAATATTGAATGATCAAGTGTATCTAATAGTTCGTCATTTACTATTGTAGGCTTGCAATGGCCTTGGCAAAAATTTCACTGAGACCTGCATCTGCTCTTCCTGCTACTTCAATGATCTCAGAAATATTCACCGGTTGAAGATTATCCGGATCGCATTCATCTGTGATCACACTCACGGCAGCACAGCGTAATCCGATATGATTTGCAACAATGACCTCAGGAACAGTACTCATGCCCACCATATCTGCTCCTGCCGCTCTTAGATAACGGTATTCTGCCCTCGTCTCCAAGTTAGGTCCTTGAACTGCAACATATACACCATGTAATAGTTCTTTTTGAGTTGCATATGCAGCCTTAATCAGTTGTTGTCCAATAGGCTCATCATAAGGCTTGCACATATCCACAAAACGATTACCAAAAGCCGGATCATTCAGTCCACGCAATGGATTTTCAGGTAATAAATTGATATGATCATTGATCAATACCATATCACCTTTTTTAAACAAAGGATTCATTCCCCCTGCTGCATTACTCAATAATAAAAACTGAACACCTAATTCTTTCATGACTCTGATCGGGAATGTGATCTGCTGCATACTATACCCTTCATAATAATGAAATCGTCCTTGCATGGCGATAACCTTTTTACCATTTACAGTTCCATAGATCAATTGTCCTTTATGAAACTCAACAGTGGATAAGGGGAAATGAGGTATCTCATGATAAGGAATGGTATGTATGATCTCTATATGTTGCACAAATGAACCTAACCCTGTGCCCAACACAACAGCCGTTTCAGGATTCGTGAACCCTTTTTCAACTAAAAAAGAAACTGTTTCTTTTACCTTTTGCAACATATTGTCCATAATAACCATTAATTTTTCAGTTCGTAATTTAAAACTATCTGCGTTCAATGAACGTATTTATTGTATGCAAAGATTGTTCCTTTTTGTCATAGGCCTGTTTCTCTTGACAGGAACAGCTATTACCGCTATTGCACAAGAAATCCAACCAACTGCAGAAAATAAATTCACCCAAGCCTCTCAACAATTACTGCTTAAAGTAAAAAGACGAGAACCTGCAGATTCACTTATTCAGTTTTTACAGCAAATATCTCCCAATGAGCTTGATCAAGAGTTGGATAATGATAACAAAAAGAAAACTTTCTGGTTGAATATCTACAATGCTTTTACCCAACTATCACTCGCGCAAAATCCGGATCAATATAAAAAACGCGGACAGTTCTTCGGTCAAAAAAATATCATGATTGCCGGTAGAAGATTGAGTCTTGATCGTATTGAACATGGTTTATTAAGAAGATCAAAAACAAAATGGAGTATGGGTTATATCAATCGATTATTTCCTTCTTCTTTTGAGAGAAAACATCGTGTTGATACTGTGGATTACCGAATTCATTTTGCGCTTAACTGTGGCGCCAAAAGTTGCCCACCCATTGCTTTTTATCGTGCAGAACAGTTAGATAAACAATTAGATCTCGCTACACGTGTTTATTTAAGAAATGAAGCCTTGTACGACACTACTAAAAATCAAGTTGCATTGCCTGCCATCATGGGTTGGTTTCGCGGCGATTTTGGTGGTAAAAGAAAAATGAAAGAACTATTAAGAAAGATCAGCGTTATTCCTACTGATACAGATCCTTCGATCAAGTTCAAAAAGTATGACTGGAACCTTTATTTAGATAACTACAAAACCGACTAACATGGCAAATCATTATTACAATGCAGAAGATCTTGGAAAATTTGGTGCCGTAGGCGAGTATCAAAAAGAAATGGCTGATAAGTTCTTTGCCTGGTATGGTGAGGTATTCAAAGACAGTGCCCTGAGTGCACGTGAAAAATCTTTGATCGCACTTGCCGTTGCTCATGCCGTTCAGTGTCCTTATTGTATTGATGCATACAGCAGTGATGCTTATGAAAAAGGATGGAGTGAATCACAAATGATGGAAGCTGTTCACGTAGCATCTGCCATCAAAGGCGGCGCTGCTTTGGTACATGGTGTTCAAATGATGAACAAAGTGAAATCCATTGCCATGTAATTGTGTTATTTGAGTTTATTAAAAAGATTTCATGAAATCACTGAAAGCATTACAACATGCATTGGCTGATGCCGGTCATCAGATAGATATATTAGAGCATGAAAAAGATCTACCTCTTTTCACCGACAAGATGAAAACGGCAGGACTCTTCCCATTATCTCCAACCACACCTGAAATCTTTCAGATCAATGTTGGCAAGATGTGTAATCAGGTTTGCAAACACTGTCATGTAGACGCAGGTCCTGATCGTAAAGAGATCATGACCAAAGAGACCATGCAATTATGCTTGGACGTACTTGAAAAAAATCCATCGTTTACTACTGTAGATCTTACCGGTGGTGCTCCTGAAATGAATCCTGATTTCAGATGGTTTGTTTCAGAGATCAAAAAGCTGAACAGACATATCATCGTCCGTTGTAATCTCACGATCATTCTTGCCAATAAAAAGTACCATGACCTACCTGGATTTTTTAAACAACATGAGATTGAAGTCGTTTCTTCACTTCCATTTTATACGCAGGATCGTACAGACAGACAAAGAGGTGATGGTGTGTTTGAAGATTCCATTAAGGCTTTACAAATGTTGAATGCTGTAGGATATGGTATGGAAGAAACTGGATTACGCTTGAATTTGGTTTACAACCCGGCAGGTGCTTTTCTTCCACCTTCGCAAGTGGCTTTAGAGAAAGAATACAAAGAGGCCTTGCTTGAACGTTACCAGATCCAATTCAATCAGTTATATGTCATTACCAATATGCCCATCAGCCGTTATCTTGATTATTTATTGGTGAGTGGTAATTACAGCAGCTATATGGAAAAACTCATACAAGCGTTTAATCCCATTGCTGCAGCCAATGTCATGTGCAGGAATACTATTTCTGTTGGATGGGATGGATATCTATATGATTGCGACTTCAATCAAATGCTTGATCTGAAAGTCGGTTGTTCCGGTTCTGATCATTTATCCAATTATTCATCATCGGCTATCAGTCAACGCGAGATCATTCTCAACCAACATTGTTATGGTTGTACTGCCGGATCAGGATCGAGTTGTGGCGGGGCGGTCGCATAAATAACGATGTATTGAAACAGGCATTGATCATTTTCGCTAGAAACCCGATACGAGGAAAGGTAAAAACCCGTTTAGCAGCTACTTTGGGAGAAGATAAAGCATTATCCATTTATCAGTCCTTGCTTGAACATACTTTTCAAATCACCCGATCGTTACCTTGTGATCGTTATGTCTTTTATGCCGATGGTATTTCCTTGAATGATCATTGGCCGGATGATGTATATCTGAAAAGGAACCAAGCAGGAGAAGATCTCGGAGCACGCATGCTTCATGCTTTTCATACATTATTTCAAGAATCGTATGAACAAATACTCATCATCGGCACTGATTGTTTTGAACTCACAGCTGATGGCATTCAAAAGGCATTCAATGTTTTAAACAATCATCAGGTAGTCATTGGCCCCTCTGCAGATGGCGGATATTATTTATTGGGTATGCGACAATGTTTCCCATTTCTCTTTGAGGGAATAGCATGGAGTACCGATACTGTTTACAACAAAACCATTCAACAACTAGAGCTACATAAAATCAGCTATAATTTACTTCCTGTACTCAATGATATTGATACAGAAGATGATTGGAAACAACACTTACATCAACAACAATAAAAATCAATACATGTCAAACTATCTGGAAACAGCACACAGTGTTTATAAAGAAGCTGCTGAAAACCCACAAAAAGGATTGTGCTGTACAACTACACCGGTATGGCAATTACCCGGACTTTCAATTCCACAAAAAATGCTGGAAATGAATTATGGTTGTGGAAGCACCGTGAATGCAAGAGATCTGGTGAATCAACCAACGGTTTTATATGTGGGTATCGGTGGAGGAATGGAGTTGCTTCAATTTTCTTACTTCAGCAGAAGAAATCATGCTGTTATAGGAGTGGATGTTGTAGATGAAATGATCACAGTATGCCAGGAAAATCTGATCGAAGCAGAAAAACAAAATCCATGGTTCAGAAAAGAGTTTATTGATGTCAGAAAAGGGAGTGCGCTTTCCTTACCGATCGAAGACAACAGCATTGATGTTGCCGCACAAAACTGCCTCTTTAATATTTTCGAAGAAGCGGATCTAAAACTTGCATTACAAGAAATGTATCGGGTGTTAAAGCCACGAGGCAGACTGGTATTAAGCGACCCTACTTGTGAACAAACCATGCCCGAAAGTCTGAAACAGGATGCTCGTTTAAGGGCATTGTGTTTAAGTGGCGCTTTACCACTTCAACAATACATTGAAATGATCACCGATATAGGATTTGGAACCGTTGAGATCAGAGCAAAAAGACCTTATAGAATTCTGGATCCTGAAAACTATGCTACAGATTCACTGCTATATATCGAAAGTGTAGAAGTTTGCGCTATCAAAGACCCGATGCCGGCTGACGGACCTTGTGTATTCACGGGTAAGACAGCTATTTACTTCGGTAAGGATGAATATTTTGATGATGAAAAGGGGCATGTATTATTGCCTAATCAGCCATTAGCTGTATGTGATAAAACAGCAAATGCATTAAGCAAATTAGGTAGAAACGATATTTTTATCAGCCCTTCTACTTTCTTTTATGATGGTGGAGGCTGCTGTTAATACGCCAAACCAAAAGCGGAGCTATAAATGCTCCGCTTTTTTATTTCACCTTATTTAATCCAAGCATAGAAACTTGCCAATTAGGCAATGGTCTTTGATGAGTTCTTTTTGATAAATGAATATACCACCCTAGTTTTTTTACTACAGGAACACGATGTGTTTGAACGAGTTCGATCAAGGTGCCGTCCGGATCTTCAACATAACAGAATCTTCCCGATGCTTGTTCCATTGCGTATGAGCCGGCACTATCTACTGTAAAGCGATATCCATGTTGTTCCATCACTTGTTTTAATCCATCCATGTCTATGACATCAAAACATACATGTATAAAACCACAATCACCCCAATATCGATTTTTGAAAAGATGAGGTACTTGTTGATCTAATAATTGAACAAGTTCAATATCAAATCCTCCCAGCAACCTACTGAACGCACCTGATGCGGCACTACTGTTTCGCAGCAATACTTTTCGTAGGGTTTGCTCTTTTCCACCATTTACCATTTTTTCAGTTACATCAAACACAGTTTGTACATTCCCCAGTAATTGCCGATAAAAAAGCAGAGCACGTTCCATATCCGTTACACCAATCACCACGCCTGCTACTCCACCTAAACAGCTTGTATTGTTTTTAAACCAGTCTACCCCTTCAATGATTTGAAATTGATTGCACAACGCATCCATGACCGTAAAAGATACACCGCGATCAGAGTGGGCGTTCATGGGAGATATTTTTAATTCAGGGTAAGCCATGAGCTTTGCTCTAGCGGTATGTATACATGATGCTTTTATTTTAACGGCGTTGATACCCGGTGAACCATATAAAGCATCTTTAGGAAGATAGGCAGGGGTGCGATCAAGGTATTGCCATATTTCAAATCCACCTCCCCCTTTTAAATTCATGGTAAGTATTGCTCTTCTTTTATAAGAGTGATCACCGGTGTACTTGGTCATTAGATTTGCCTTAGCCTCATCATCAAACACCAAAACATCCATACCAAAAAGATCCCGATACAAATATTTGGCCTGATCTGCATTCACAACTCCAATTCCGACCTGTTGAATTCCCGTGATGTGGACAGACATAAGAAATTTTATTAGATATACGAACCAGTTAGGGATAAGGTTGACACATCAACGATAATTCAATAAAGATCGGTATCGCTCTGCCATCTCTTTTTGTGTGGCACCCTTTTTATACATGCGAATAATGGTGTAATTAGCTGTTTGTACCCTCAGCCAACTATTGGTTTCATATTTTCTAGCCGATACCCATGCTGCCGATGGAAAAATCTTATAAAGTGCTCCTGTCGACTTTGCACGAGTAACAATGTCATAATCTTCCATGATACGCATTGATCCATTAAAACCTCCGATCTTTTGGAATAGATGACGATCCATAAATAATGTTTGATCGCCGCCATAACAAATGAATAGATCAAATCGTGTAAACCATGCATTAAAAAGGAGAATTTTTTTATTGGAATCAAACTTGGTTCTGTAGCGTCCAAATGCATATCCTGAATTGATGGCTGCAATAATATCTGCTGCATATGAAGAAGGAGGAAATGTATCGGCATGCACAAAATAAAAAATAGTGCCTGTTGCAAGACTTGCTCCATGATTCATTTGGGCGGCCCTGCCTTTATCGGGAGACAAAGTAGACAATGCCCCGGCTGCAGTAGCAATAGACATTGTATCATCTATACTCCCACCATCAGATACTATGATTTCCTTTACATGATTACCGCCATGTTCTTGTAAATATTGAATCAATCTACCAATACCATCGGCTTCGTTATAAGTAGGTATAATGATACTGATATGCTGCATAATATGAATTGAGCATGCTCAATATAAACCATATTTCAATTTTGACTTAAGTGATACAAAAAAAATAATGGCTTCTTTTCAGAAGCCACTATCCATTTACTGCTTGCAACAATAAATGTTGCTATAGTTTTTGCTGAGTATAGCCTATTTGTTTTTGCGAATAAAAAGATCGCCACTCCAAGACTTAACCATCACCTCTGAACCTCCTCCATTGATCTTACCGGTTATCCATGCATCTTTACTGATCTTATAGGTGCCTCCTGAACTACTTTTTACAGGTGCAGCGGAAGATTTATCCATGGCTACTTCAAAATCGCTGAATATCTCTCCCTGATCGGTTTTCATCTTTAAGTTCGCCTTTGTTGTAGCAGGAAAGCTAAGATTCACATCACCATTGAATGTAGAGAAGGCCATGGGTTTCCCTTCTGTTACAGATGAGAAGGCTACTGAAATATCGCCATTCACAGTGTTGGCTACAGCAGTACCTGAAATACCCGACACTTTGATATCTCCATTTACATTGTTTAATTCTAACTCACCCTTGATATTACTTACTACAATATCTCCTTCATTTAGTGTGTTTAATACAAGCGTACCATTTACCGGAACCTTGATATCCAGATCTACTTTTCGCATCATGCTTTGATTGTTGATCGTTACCTCATTGTTCTTTTCAACTGCGCTGATCTCGTATCCTGAAGAACTTCCGATACGTTTCAAACCTGATGCTTTTGTATCGCTCTTCTTGGGCTTTCTGTCTTCCTCTACTTCCACATTAATGATCATATTGTCGGCAGAGTGTCCTGTTACACGAATTGAACCACTTAATAAGCCTACCACTAATTTGTAGGGCTTACCCGGATTACTCAATGCTACAGTGAGCTGTTCTTTTTCAACACCTTGTCCCAACAATACCATTGAACATAGTACGCTGATGATGGTGAGTGTATACTTGATTGTTTTCATATTTCTCTTTTTATGATTTTTTGATATAAACATTCCCATTCAGGGTTTCAAAATTAAATTTCTTACCGCCATTACCGATTCGCACGGCATTTCCTTTACTGATTTTATAGACAGTGCTATTGGATTTGCTTTCAGTATTCTTCTCTAACGTGTTATTGATCGGTTCAACATTATCAAAGTCTGTATAATATTTCCCATGCATACTTTTGAAGTAAAGATCTGCATTCAACCCATTTTGATATTTCACCGTAATATCACCATTGATCGTATGATAAATTGATTCAGCAGGTGGATTCACCAGATAACTTACATTCACAGGACCATTCACGGTTGTTGCTTTTGTTGTACCCTTGGCATTCTCCACATCTACAGCACCATTTACATTGGAAACCCATAATGTGCCATACACATCTTTTACCTTAATATCTCCATTATTGATCGTTGATACACGTAACCGCATTTGATGAGGAACTTTTATAACAAAATCAAGTTGGTACTTGTAGCGGATATTCTTACGCTCATCGTTTCTATTCCAATTTCTGTTAGGTCTTGAATCATAAGGTGCAGCAATGTATACAATGATACTATCTCCCTGCTGTTCCATTTCGAAACGAAACTCTTCTTTTCCTTTGGCTACTTCTTCAGGATATTTGGAGCTGATATTTTTATCAATCTCCAGTAGTACCTTATCGCCATCATAACCTTCTACTTTGATAGAGCCAAATACATTGTAAATAGCCAATACTGCTTCGTTGTTTTTTCCATTCACAGTAAATTGTTTGGAAATATGTTCCTTGGCTTCCTGTGCCGGCACACTGATACAGGCACAAAGAGATAGTAGTCCTGCCATAAGCAGGTGACGAATGCTTTTCATATTACAGGGGTTTATAGGGTTTAACTCAACTGATGTATCGTTGCCTGAATTTTTGTTTTAATAGCTTCGTTGGTTTCGGGTTTCTTCAGTAATTTTTGTAAGGATCGTACCGACTTCTTCTCCTGCATTTTTAACATTAGGTCGGCCAATACTGACTGGATCAAAGGAGAATCTTGGTATTGGATTGATTGTATCAGTCCTTCCCTTACTTTCGGATCTGCGGTCATATTTGATAATGTTTCCAATGCAGTTAAACGAACATTCACATTTTCATCATTATTCAATGTGGCGAGTAATGCATCTTTCACGCGATTATCTACCGTATCTATCTCATTCACGTAACTCACGGCTCTTAATCTTTCTGAAGCAGATGGATGTTCCAGTAAAGTAAGCGCCAGCATTTCGCGCATTTCCTTTACTTGTGAAGAAAGCATCTCTACCTCCGATTTACCCGTTCCTTTTTGCTGAAAATACAAGGATGTAGCTATCACTCCTACCACCAACATCCCTAGTCCATAAGCAAACCTCGGTGTAATAAGCAATGCAAAGAATTTTGAAATGCTTTCTTTGATCTGATCCAAGAAGCTGGTCTTAGCGAGTTGTTCTTGCTTGTATGCTTCCAGTTGTTGAATGAATTTATTTTTGATATCAGCAGAAGGTTCCGGCGTTGGTAAAGCAGCTGTAATATTCCAGAAGGTCATGATACTGTTCAGCTCTTCAGTACATGCTGAACAAGTAGCTAGATGAAGATTCACTTCTGCCTTTTCAGCATCACTTAGCTCATTCATTGCCAGTGACCATAATTTCTCTTTGTCAAATGCACATTTCATACACTCATTGTTTGTTGACTGATTTCAAGATATATTTCTCTCAATTGTTTTACAGCACGATGGATTCTTACTTTAATAGCACCTTCCGATAGCTTCAGGATATCGGCTATTTCATGGTACTTCATTTCACGGTACCTGGAAAGAATGATCAACTCTCGATCCGTTTCACTCAATCTTGCCAACGCTTTTCGTAAGATCAACTCTTCCTCTTTTCTGTTCAACCTTGTATCTGCAGATGTTGTTTCTCGTATATTGTTTTCAGCCTCTTCTGCATCAATGGTGGTACCCATTCTTTTATTCTTTCTGTAATGATCCTTTAATGCGTTTCTGGCAATAGTATACATCCAAGTTTCAAACTTATAAGTGCCCGTGAAAGTTGACCTTGAACGAATCATATTCATGAAAACGGTCTGCACCAAATCTTCACTCTCATCTTTCATGCCTGTGTGATGATAAAAGAACCCATACAGCGGACGATGATGTCTGTCAAATAACAGCGCCATCTGATCCAGGTTGCCTTCTTTTACCCTGAACATAAGCTGATTATCAATGCTTTCGTTCGTCAATTTCAGGTTAGTTAATGTTTGCTTTGAAGTATAAACTGTGGTTGGAACAAAAGGTTACATAGCTGCTTGATTTTTTTGCAGTTGCCTAAAAGTTCATTGTGATGATATATGCGGATGATTCTTGATCACCCTGATCGCTGGAAATCCACACTACCAGAACTTCGCATAGAGTGCTATAATGATCATCAACAGCATTGTGATCATGGCGATACTGGAAGGCTTTAATTTGAACATGCTACGATCAATATCAAAAGCTTTCGGATTTACCTTAGGACCACCCAAACTGATCACTACCATGATCAATACAGTAAAGAAGAAGGTCCAGCCCATATTCACCATAAAAGGAATCTCATACTCTCCCGCTGCATTTACATAAGCTGTATACAAAATGGTTTCAGAGCCAAACCAAGAAGGCGCATAATTATTAAAGACCACTGATAAAATGAAGCCTGATAACACACCTGCTACAGCGGCAGCACCGGTAGTTCTTTTCCAAAACATACCCAAGAGAAACATGGCGAATACACCTGGACTAATAAAGCCTGTATATTTCTGAATAAACGTATATCCACCTTCCCCTCCGATACCAAGCATATCTTCCCAGGTACAGAATACGGCAATGAGCATGGCGACAAAAATCGAGATACGTCCCATTCTTACCAGCTTTGCTTCATCGGCTTTTGAATCAAAATACTTCTGGTAAATATCCAAAGTGAAGATGGTAGAGATACTATTCGCTTTTCCTGCCAGTGAAGCAACGATAGCTGCCGTTAATGCAGCAACAGATAAACCTTTCATACCAACGGGCAATAAGCTGAGAATGGCTGCATAAGCACCATCCTTTTTACCATCAAAAACGCTTTCATCAAAATAGCCATTTTGGTACAATACAAAAGCAGCGATACCCGGCAACATCACGATCACCGGCATAAAAAGTTTGAGAAAGCCTGCAAATAAAATTCCATTACGAGCTGTTTGCAGATCGGCTCCTAATGCACGCTGTGTGATGTACTGATTGCATCCCCAGTAATTCAGATTCGAGATCCATTGTCCAGCGAAATACATGGTAATACCGGGTAAGGCAATATACTTCTGGACATATTCGGCGCTACTTGCCGCTGTCGGCTTATCAAAGATCATATGAAAATGATCGGGAGCTTCTTTCATCAATGCACCCAATCCACTAATCGCACTGTCTCCTTGATTGACCACTTCATCTACCGCTACCAATGATAAATAAACAGCTACGCAACCACCGATAAGCAATACCGCAACTTGTATAACATCTGTATATCCGATTACTTTCATTCCACCGATGGTGATACAAAAGGCAAATAATGCGAGCACTATAAGTATGATATGAAATAATTCATTCCCGATCAATCCACTGATAGCTTTGGAACCAAGATATAAGATAGAAGTAAGGTTAACGAAGATGTATAGAAATAACCAGAACACCGCCATGATCACTGAAACGGTTTCATTATACCGTTGTTTCAGGAATTGTGGCATGGTATAGATTTTATTCTTGAGATAAACGGGAATGAACCAGATAGCAACAATGATAAGTGCTACAGCTGCAATCCACTCATAAGCAGCAACTGCAATACCGGAGAAAAAACCTTCTCCACTCATCCCTACAAAATGCTCTGCGGAAATATTGGAAGCGATCAGTGAGGCGCCAATAGCCCACCAGGTGAGCGATCCCTCAGCTAAAAAGTAATCTTTGGTACTAGTAGCTTTTGATTTTTTTCTTCGATAGATCCAAATACCATAGGTGACAACAATAATAAAATAAACAAGAATGACAAGAATGTCGGCAAGCTGGAGTTGGTTATTCATGTATCTAATTTAAGGAATCAGATACAATATTCTACAAAGTGTCCCAACTTATTACTTAGTGTAAGACTTTTGAAACAGGAACAATATTCAGCATCTCATTGTATTGCATCATCTCTTTGATCATGGCAATATGTGTAGTTCCAAATAATACTAATATCCGTTGCTCGTTGCCATCTAAATTTTTGAGGATATTTTCATAGATGTAAATATTACGTCTCCACTGCTCACTTGCAATAAAAGAGCCAATATGGTTATTTTTATCACCTACTTTTAAGAAGAAATAATAAACACCGGCAAGTTTACGATAAACATTCTCCGTATTCCCCTCCAGTAAGATTTGTGTAAGGGTCTTTGTTTTAAGTTGCTCGTTGAAATCATTTTGCTCTTTTTGCATATTTCCCTGCAAATATTGCAACATATCCATCTGTTTATTTGACATCATTATTTTTATGGCGCTATCCATCGGGAAACTGACATCGGTGTAATCAACACAATAGAGTGAATTGAGACCACATTGTTCAGCAAGGCGAAATCCTAATTGCTGACTTTCATTACGACCAAGCTTATGAGTACCTGCTTTATAGGCTAAGAAAAGAGAATCGAACCGTTTTTGTGCTGAAACAGGAGCCTCGATAAAAATCTTATCCGGTTTAAACTGTTTGAGTTGTTCTACCAATAATGCTACTTCGCGTTGTCGTTTCTCAGACATGATATTCGCATCTTCAAATTTAGCGATGTCCAAACCCGGATTGGCGAAGTGAAAAGTACCCAGCATTAGGACTTCTGTTTTTTTTGAGCTACCGGTTTGAGCCTTTAAAAAAGAGCTCAATAAAAAAATAATAAGGAAAAGAGTCGTCTGTTTCATAAGATAGGCTGGTTTAATATTCTTTCTCTGTATTAAAATATTTTTTGGTCAAGAGATAGCCAATAACTGTGATCACTTCATTCAGGATAAATAAATTGGCAATACCAATGATAGTGCCGTTCAATACATGTTTGTTGACCAACAAGTATTCGAGTAAACCAAAAATCGGACCCCACAATAGGTAAGGAAAGAGGACTAGATAAAATAAAAACCACCCGATTTTATACTTATTTTGAATGGAGCGATAAGCAACTATTAGAGGAGGAATACAGCAAATCCAAATGCAAAGAATCACCAATCCATAAACAAGATTTGTTTGCCCGAATAGTTGCGAGGATGCATAATACTCATCATTCATTTTGAAGAAGCACATGAGCATTCGCTGGAAAGGCAGTTGTGCAAAAATGAGTGCAAACGCTAATTGTTTCGTGTAAGTAGTTGATGTTTTTCTTTGAAGCAGATAAGCCCCTATCCACATGACTATAAAGGAAAAGATAGGCCCTGCATAAGTAGCGATATACGTAACTGGATTGTCTTCACAGGCAGTTTCGAAATAGTTGAAAGTTTTATAGCCCCATTCTCCGCAAACTATAAAACCTGTAAAATGATGTACCAGTTCATGCAGTGAAGAATACAGCATGATTAAACAATAGAAAGCCAGACAGTACTTCCAAGTGATTTTTATTACAACCATTGTATTCTTGATTGATCATTTACGAAAGAGACAAATAATACAGATACATTGACCAAATGAAATAAATGGCCACCTCAACTGTATATAAATCATATACAGATTACGTTAAACTAGAGTAGTATGTTACAAAAATCAACACACAGCAGAAAACAGATAATAAAGAGCAAGTTTTAGAGAACTTCTTACTTAGAATGTACTGTAGTATAGATAGAGAAAAAGAGAGTATTGGGTTGTTACTTCCCGATACAGAACTTACTAAAGATAAAATCCAGCTGATCTTCATTGGTGATCTCACCTGTGATCAATCCGAGGTAATGCAAACACTGGCGAATATCTAATGCCAGTAAATCTCCGGGTATTTGACTATCAATACCGGATTGTACTTCTTCGAGTGATTGAGATAATTTTAATAATGCATCATGGTGACGCGCATTGGTAACGATGGTAGCTTCTGTATTCACATCCCCACTGATCGCTTTTTGAGTAAGTGCTTGTTTCAGGACATCTATTCCTGTGTTTGATTTTGCAGAAATGAATATAGCTGATGGCAAATGGGTAATGGCATTCACTTTATTTGACTCAGCTGTATCAATTTTATTGGCCACCAACAAGTACTGTATGTTTTTTTCTTTGAGGCTTTGTTCAAATACTTGTAATTCTTCAACTGGGGTACTGTTGATATCAAAAAGATAGAGTACAATATCAGAAGCATTCATTTTCTCCAGACTTTTCTCTACCCCTATTTGTTCAATTACATCAGATGTATGTTCTCTGATACCGGCAGTATCTACTAAACGAAACAGAATACCATTGATGTTGATCACTTCTTCAATAGTATCACGTGTGGTACCGGCAATATCACTGACGATAGCACGATTTTCATTGAGCAATGCATTGAGCAAAGTGGATTTTCCCGCATTGGGTTTACCAATGATAGCCACTTGTACACCATTACGAATCACATTTCCTAAAGAGAAAGATCGAATGAGTTGCTGTGTCGAAGAATGGAGTTCGGCGATCAAGGCTTTCAGTTCTTTTCTGTCTGCAAACTCTACGTCTTCTTGTGAGAAATCCAACTCCAATTCAATCATAGCCGAAAAGCGAATAAGTTGCTCACGCAATTGTTTCAGATCAGAAGAAAATCCACCACGCATATTATTGAGTGCCGTCTTTCTACTGGCTTCCGTATTACTGGCGATCAAATCAGCCACTGATTCTGCTTGCGCCAGATCCAGTTTGCCATTGAGAAAAGCACGTTGTGTAAATTCACCGGGTTTGGCCAACCTCGCTCCACGTTTGGTGATGGCCCCTATTACTTGTTCCTGAATAAAAGGTGATCCATGACAACTGATCTCAATCACATCTTCGCCTGTGTAAGATTTAGGTCCTTTAAAAAGAGATAATACTACTTCATCCAATACCTGATCACCATCTTTCAAATAGCCAACATGCAAAGTATGGGAGGCTTGTGTAGACAGATCTTTGGAAGGAAATAATTCGTTGAGAATAGAAAAAGTATTTTTTCCACTCACCCTTATCACACCAATAGCCCCGATACCTTGCGGCGTAGCCAACGCAACGATCGTATCATCCCAGCCTGATAAGTGTATGGACATCTGTGAAGTTTTGGCAAAGATAGGTTAATAGTGAGTAGGCAGTAGTGAGTAGTGAATGGATGAAGAGATTTGTGAATGGTGAATGGTCAATTGTGAATATAGCAGGATTTACCACTCATTCACAATTGACCATTCACCATTCACACTCACTACTCCGTCACTTTAAAAGTAATGGCTTGCTTATGTCTGTACACAACTGCTTTACCATTTTGATTGGCGGGGATCCAATTAGGGCCTTTTTTGATCACTCTGATGGCTTCTTCTTTGGTGCCGTAACCGGGATCATTCTCTGCTTTTACATCACTTACCTTCCCTTCCTTGTCGACAATGAAAGTAACTATAACAGTGTACACATTGGTAGGAGCACCATTTTCTATCGGAATATCACTATTCAAATTTCTTTCGAGATAACGTGTCCATCCTTGTATTCCACCCGGAAATTCTGCAGGTATCTGAACGGAAACAAATCGATCTGTTAATTCATCTTCTTTTGATTGACCGATCTTCACTACTTCTGTTGATTTTTCTACCGGTGGTGCAACAATGCCCAAGTCTTCTGTCCCTTCAATTTTTTGTAACCCGATCTTTACAGATTCATAATCATCTACCGCAAGCATTACTTCATCTTCTTTCACCAATTCATCTTCTACAATTTTAGGTGCTGTTAATACTTCCTGTGCAATCTCAGGTTTTTCAATTTGGGGTTCGGGAGGTTTTACTTCTTCAACAAGAGGATCATCTACCTTACTCAATTCTATTTCAGGTCCAACATACACGATTGCATTTTTATCACTTTTGTTTTTAGCGAGAATTGATCCTACTGTAAAAAGTAAGCATACGATGAACATCAATGACAGTGCTATTTTCATGCGTCTGTTGTAACTCATACGCAGTTCATAAGCACCATAAGATTTGTTTCGATTGGCGAATAAAATATCAAGGATATCATTTCGCGAAGTGAATTTCTTTTCCATGGCGTTTGGTTTATTAGTGAGATACGCGAGGAGAGAAATTCCATAAGTGAGTAGTGAATAGTGAGTGGATGAAGAGATTTGTGAATGGTGAATTGTCAATGGTGAATAAAGGAACTCATCATTGACAATTCACACTCACTACTGACTACTCACTACTCACCATTGACAATTCACCATTCACAATAAAAAAAGCCACCCGCAAATGCAGATGGCTTTTTTAAAAATTATCAGTTGAAAGATTACTCTTCTGATACCATGAAAGTGATACTTTGTTTGTGACGATAGATTACGTTACGTCCGTTTTGAACGGCAGGTTTCCAGTTAGGTCCTCTTTTGATAACGCGAACTGCTTCGTCTTTGGTTCCGTATCCTGGATCGTTCTCAGCTTTTACTTCACTGATACCACCGGTTTTATCAACGATGAATGAAACGATCACAGTGTATTTACCCGGAGGCGCACCATTTTCAACAGGTAAATCTCTATTCAGGTTACGCTCAAGATATTTAGTCCATGCCGGGAAACCACCCGGGAATTCCGCAGGGATTTGTACCACAGTAAATACCTTATCGTAATCTTCTTCTTGTTTAGGAGCTTCTACCACACCGGTACCTTTTACTTCTACCGGAGGTGCAACGATACCTTCATCTTTGATACCTTCCTGATTGATGGTACCGATTTTGGTATCTTCTAGTTTTTCCACTTCCTTGATCTCTTCTTCAGGTTTCACTTCTTCATCCTTAACAATTTTAGGAGGGGTGAATTTAGTGATCTCCACTTTAGGTGGCTCCTGTTTGGGAGGCGGAGGCGGAGGCGGAGGTTCCGGTTTTTTATCTTCCTGCTTTACATCTTCCAAGTTCACATCTTCAACGAAGATCTGCGTCTTTTCTTTGTCGCCGGAATTAGCAACCAATGAACCTACGAGGAAAAGCAGACACACCAATACAGTACCTATGATTGCGTAGGTGATACGCTTATTGTAGGTTCTGCGGAGTTGGTACGCGCCGTACTCTTTATTTCTACCCTCGAAAACGATATCAAGGATATCCGCGGTTAAAATTTTATTTACGTCCATTGTTAGGTCTTTAAATAGTATGATTCATTGTGTGGCATTTTCCACAAGTGAAAACCAAATTAGTTAGAAGCCGAAGCTGCACCTGCAGCATCAGACAATTTAACCAATTGCTCTTCAGTTGCTGAAATATCCACAAGCGCATAACGCTTTAACACATTGATGGTCATTTCATCCAAAATGTCCACCACATTTTTATAAGTGCTTTCAGATGAAGGCTTCAATACTACTACCAGGTCTTTCTCGTTGGTACGTGCTTTTTTCTCCAGCAGTACTGTACGGATCTCCTTGAAAGTAGATGACTTGAAGTTAGAACCATCCGGTGCCAGTTGACCTTCATAGTAGAAGACGTTGTTGTCTTTTCCTAACAAAAGGGTGATAACACCTGATTCTTTCGCCTTATTCTGATCCTCCGGATTATCGGCATCTTTTGGCAAAAAGAGCTTCATAGCCGTAGGTTGACTCATCGTTGTGGTGAAGATAAAGAATGTGATGAGTAGGAAGCCCAGGTCCACCATGGGCGTCAAGTCAACACGGGTAGAGAGTTTCTTCCCTTTCTTGACTCCGGGGCCCTTTTTGTGGCCCCCGCTACTCGAGGTATCCATTTCTGCCATAACGGTAGAATTTAGTTTTCGTGAGTATTTTGTTTACTGTTTCAACAGTGCTTATTCTTCTCTTTTTTCACCTGCCATGGTTTTCTTCCACAGTTCAGTGCCGGCCGGTACACTCTCAGGATTGGTGATCATCTGAAATTTCAGTTCATCATTTTTCTTGAAAGCATCGATAACAGCCTTGAATGATGGATACTTGGCAGCATTATCGCCTTTCACCAACAGGTTCATTTTATCCCCTAAATAAGCATCTTTGATAGCTCTCATCCAAACATTCATCTGATTGTCGGTTGAATCCAACACAGGAATTCCGGGGAGTTTATCGCCTTTACGCTGTTCTTCGGGTAAAGAGAGAAAAGAGGCCATACTGCTGAACGGAGCACCAAAGAAACCTGCCTTTTTGAACGCTGCAACATTCATGTTGAGGTTCAGGTTGGTATTCAGATAGGTACATACCGCTTCTTTCTTTTGTTCATCATCCATCGTAATAAATACCTTGCCATCCTTGTCGATCGTAATCATTACAATGTCTTTATCGGGAGCTACTTTGGCAGCCACAGAGTTAGGTGTGGTTACGGCAATAGCTTCAGCCGGTTTGAACTTTGTAGTCAAGATAAAGAACGACAACAGGAGAAAGGCAACATCACACATGGCTGTCATGTCGATGTTGGTACTTTTACGAGGTAATTTGGCTCTTCCCATTGTTAATTATTTAAATGCATTCACTAATTAGATTCAAAACATTTGATTTTCCATACAAACAATCAACGATTATTTGTAGTTAGCAGCAAAGCTTTGAGTTAAAGTGAATCCAGACTCATCGATACCATATGTGATACCATCGATACGTGTAGTAAATACGTTATACATAACGATCGCGATAGCAGAAGTACCGATACCCAGTGCTGTGTTATACAAGGCTTCAGAGATACCTTGAGACAGTTCACGAGCAGCTTCTCCACCACCTTCATCACCTAATTTAGAGAATGAACGGATCATACCCAATACGGTACCGAACAGACCCAATAGAGTTGCTACAGAAGCGATGGTAGAAAGGAACACAAGGTTCTTCTCCAACATTGGTAATTCCAATGCAGTAGCTTCTTCGATTTCTTTTTGGATATTCAATACTTTTTGCTCAGTAGCCAATTCAGTATTGGTGATCATTTCTTTGTACTTACGCAGACCTGCTTTCATTACATTACCTACAGATCCTTTTTGCTTATCGCACTCAGCCAAAGCTTTGTCAACTTCTTTATTTGCTAAGTGGAACTGTACTTTGCGGATGAACTCAGCAATGTTACCAGCACCGGTAGCTTTAGATACAGTCAACAATCTTTCAATGCTGAAAGTAACCGCAGTAAGGAAAGTACCGATCAAGATAGGTACTACGATACCACCTTCATACATTTTTGTGAATGTTCCCTTTGGACCAGCGTGTGCAGGCCAGAACCAATGGCTTGGATCAGGATCTGGATTTGTAAAGTTACCTGCACTACCTAATACTACGCGCCAGATGAAATAACCACCCAGGATACATAAAACGGGGGCAAGGGTTGCAACTAAATTACTGCTCTTCTTTGGTTGAACAGACGTTGAGCTTTTTGCAGCTGTTGCAGTTGGTTTTGTCTCAGCCATGATTCGATTGATTTTTGTTTTTTAAAATAACAGTTGATTTAAAAAATTATCCTCGCAATGCTAATGAAAAATCTTTGAACTCACTCAAACACCATTTCATTAGTCCGAAAGGGGTTACAAAATAGGTAATTTCCTGAAAGCGACAAATTTGATTCAGCAAAAAACCGCATTTATCCGCTGTTTTCAGGGTTGGCAAGATAAGAGGAATACAAATACTCCCAAGACCTTTTCACCGACCCAAATTAAAGATTTTACCATTCATACAACACTATCCTAAAAAAAATTGTTGATTCCTTTACGAACCTATCTTTAACGATTATTCAAAACCAATTACACTGAAACAATGAGAAATTATTTTATCGCAGCAGCAATGCTGGCAGCGACTGTATCGACTGCTCAGAATCGGGATACGACCCGACCTGCAGGTGCACCTCAGTTAAGCAATCTCCAGGCCGCAGGCGGCTTTGGCGGTGGGGCTCAACGCCAGGGACCTCGTGCTTACAAAGATGTTATTACCAATAAAGCCATCTCTCAAAAAGGGATGATCACTGTTCACAAAGTAGATGACAAATACTACTTTGAAGTTCCTAACAATATATTGGGTCGTGAGATTCTGGCTGTTACACGCTACATTAAAGTTCCAGCCATTTCAGGAAACGGAAGAGGTGCTTATGGTGGTGAAGTTGCCAATCAGCAAACACTTGCATTTGAGAAAGGGCCTAACAGCAATATTTTCCTTCGCACCATTACATTGGTGAATGCTGCCGATCCTAAAGATGATATCTACAAAGCAGTTACCAATTCTAACCTGAATGCCATTGCAGCCTCTTTCCCTATTGCAGCATTTGGTAAAGACAGTACTTCTGTAGTATTGGATGTAACTGATTATTTCAAAGGAGATAATCAGGTTGTAAGTATTAACGCTGGCATCAAGCGTTCATTGGGATTAGGTCCGATCGCTGCGGATAGATCTTTCATTCAAAAGATCAGCACTTATCCGATCAATACAGAGATCAGAAGTGTAAAAACCTTTAATGCTGCCGGCGCAACTGCTCCTGCAGGTTTTGGCGGACAAGGCGGTGGTGCTTCTATTCCTGCTGCAAATGCTGCCGGTGCAGTAACCATAGAGCTCAACACTTCTATGTTATTGTTGCCTGAGAAACCAATGACTCCAAGAATCGCTGACAAGCGTGTTGGTTTCTTCACTGATGATTATGTTCTCTTTGGTGATGATCAGCAAAAGGTTGAGAACAAAGAATTTGCTGTTCGCTGGAGACTTGAACCAAAAGATGAGGATGTTGAAAAATGGAAAAGAGGTGAATTGGTTGAGCCTAAAAAGCCCATCATTTATTATATCGATCCCGCTACTCCTAAGCAGTGGAGAAAGCACTTGATCCTGGGTGTGAATGACTGGCAGAAAGCTTTTGAAAAAGCAGGTTTCAAAAATGCCATTATCGGTAAAGAGTGGCCAGAAAGTGATACCACTATGAGCTTGGAAGATGCTCGTTTCTCTGTGATCCGTTATTTCGCATCTCCTACTGAAAACGCTTACGGTCCGAATGTACACGATCCAAGAAGTGGTGAGATCCTCGAAAGCCATATCGGATGGTATCATAACGTTATGAAACTGGTGCATGACTGGTATATGGTGCAGGCAGCTGCAACTGATCCGCGCGCGCGCAGTATGAAGTTTGATGATGACCTGATGGGTGATCTGATCCGTTTCGTGTCTTCTCACGAAGTTGGACACACGCTCGGTCTACGTCATAACATGGGTAGCAGTAGCAAAACACCGGTTGAAAAATTACGTGATAAGGCTTGGGTAGAAGCAAATGGACACACTGCTTCTATCATGGACTATGCTCGTTTCAACTATGTAGCACAACCTGAAGACAATATCAGTAAGGCCGGACTGTATCCACGTATCGGTGATTACGATCAGTGGGCTATTCGTTGGGGCTATGGATATATTCCGGGTAACAATGAAGAAGAGATAAAGAAAAACAGCAGCAAACTGATCACTGAAACCCTGAAAGCCAATCCACGTACATGGTTCGGTACTTATGAATCAGGTAACCAAGCTGATCCTAGAAGTCAGAGTGAAGACCTGAGTGATAATGCTGTAAAAGCGAGTGATTATGGTATCAAAAACTTACAGCGCTTATTAGCCGGTTTACCTGAGTGGACCAAAGAAGAGGGTGACCTGAATACGAATATTGCTACTATGTACGGACAGTTACTCGGTCAGTATCGTCGTTACATCGGACATGTTACTCGTAACATTGGTGGTGTATATGAAACCTTTAAAGTAGCTGAACAGGATGAACCGGTGTATGAAGTAACACCAAAAGCCATGCAGCGTGATGCATTGGGTTATCTGAATCGTCAGGTATTCCAGACACCAACATGGTTGATCGATAAAAAAATCTGGAACAAGATCAATCCTCCGGGAACAGCTGATCCATTGGCATCTGCTCAGGAAGGCGCTTTGGCAGGATTGCTGACACTTGACAGACTGAATCGTATGCAGTATTGTGCTGATCGTTTCGGTGCTGATAAGGCTTACAGTGCTTTGGAAATGATGAATGATCTTCAATCTGATCTTTTCAGTGAACTGAAATCCAACAAAGCGATCGATAACTATCGTAGAATGTTGCAGAAAAGCTATGTTGATAAACTGAATACGTTATTGAACCCACCAAGTGCAACCATCACCATTACATTAGGTGGCGGTGGATTCAACAATCCTTATGCATCAGGCGCTAACAGCCGCAGTGATGTATACAGTATTGCTCGTGCACAATTGACTCAGTTGCGTTCACAAGTAGCTGCAGCTGCAGCAACAAATCCTGATAGAATGAGCAAGATTCATTTACAGGACTTAGCTGAAAAAATCAAAAGAGCATTAGATCCTAAATAACAACATTCTCTTTTTTTAGAAAAAGGCGCAGTATTTAATTACTGCGCCTTTTTTAATGACTGTCTCTTCTTCATTTTCAAATTTTCAAATTGCCACATTTTCAAATTATCTTATATTGTGTAAAACCATTCCCATGCTGGAACCTTGGCGCACCGGTAAGGTGATCAAAATAGAAGACGCAACCGAGTCTACTCGTCGCTTCTGGATCGAGATCCCGGAATTGGCATCTTTTGATTTCAAACCCGGACAATTCGTTACGCTTGATCTTCCTATTCATGAGAAAAAGAACAAACGTTGGCGTAGTTATTCCATTGCTTCTGCACCTGATGGAACCAATATCATTGAATTGGTGATTGTTTTATTGGAAGATGGGGCCGGTACCAATTATTTATTCAAAGAAGTGCAAGTAGGCACAGAATTAACCCTTCGCGGACCTCAAGGTGTATTCACATTACCGGAACATTTGGATAAGGATCTGTTTTTGATTTGTACCGGAACCGGTATCGCACCTTTTCGCTCGATGGCACATCATATACATCGTCATAAAATTCCGCATCAAAACATCCATATCATATTTGGTTGTCGCAAACATGGTGATTGTTTGTATGGACCGGAGTTGAAACAATTGGAGAAAGATGAGCCGGGCTTTTATTATCACCCTGTTTTCTCACGTGAAGAGTCTGTTCAAGAAGGTGCTTATAAAGGTTATGTGCATGGCGTATATGAAGAGTTATTGCGCATTCAAAAAACGCCTGCTTACTTCTATCTCTGCGGCTGGAAAAACATGATCGACGAAGCCAAGCAAAGAATTATCGCACTTGGATATGATAAGAAGGATATTCATTTGGAACTTTATGGATAGCTGCTATTGGCGGTTAGCAGTTAGCTATTAGCTTTTAGCAAAGGAATATTTACTCAAAAAGCTAATAGCTAACTGCCAAAGCCTCACAGCTGCGCTAATACGATCTGCTTAACCTCACTCATAGATACTCTTTCTTGTTGCATACTATCACGATGCCTGATGGTGACTGTTCCGTCTTCTTTGGTTTGATGATCGATGGTTACACAGAACGGCGTACCGATGGCATCTTGTCTGCGATAGCGTTTACCGATAGCATCTTTCTCCTCATAAAAACATTTGAAATGAGGCTTACACTCATCTAACAATTGTTTCGCTATTTCCGGCAATCCATCTTTTTTCATCAATGGTAATATGGCCAATTTGTTAGGCGCAATCTTAGCAGGAATCCGCATTACTACTCTACTATCTGTAGTACCGTCTTCTTTGGTGATCGTCTCTTCTTCATAAGCATGACTCAATACCAATAAGAACATACGATCTAGTCCGATAGAAGTTTCAACTACATATGGAATATAGTTACCGTAAGGCTTACCCGTTGCAGGATCAACATCTGCATCGAAGTATTGCTGTTTCTTTTTACTGTATTCCTGATGACTCTTTAGATCAAAATCAGTTCTGCTGTGAATACCTTCTACTTCTTTGAAACCAAATGGAAATTCATATTCAATATCCAGTGCTGCATCTGCATAGTGTGCCAGCTTCACATGATCATGATAACGATATTTTTCCGCAGGAATACCTAAACTCGTATGCCATTTCAATCGCTCTTCTTTCCAATAGTTATACCATTCCATTTGTGTGCCCGGACGAACAAAAAATTGCATTTCCATTTGTTCAAATTCACGCATACGGAAGATGAATTGTCTGGCAACGATCTCATTACGAAATGCCTTTCCGGTTTGTGCAATACCAAATGGTACTTTCATGCGTGCTGTTTTTTGCACATTCAAGAAGTTCACAAAAATACCCTGTGCTGTTTCCGGACGTAAGTAAATGGTATCGGCATCTTCTGCAACAGAACCTAATTGTGTTGAGAACATCAGATTAAACTGACGGATATCGGTCCAGTTGGCGGTGCCGCTCACGCTACAAACGATCTTCTGATCATTCATGAGTTGTTTCAATCCCGCAAAATCTTCAGCTGCCAATAAACGATCCATTTCTGCCAACAAAGCATCCGCTTCCTGCGCTTGTCCATTTTCTCTTAACTGATCTGCTTTTGCTTCCAACAAATGATCAACACGGTATCTTTTTTTACTGTCTTTGTTATCGATCATCGGATCACTGAAATTATCTACGTGACCACTGGCTTTCCATGTTGTTGGGTGCATAAAGATGGCAGCATCAATACCCACGATATTATCATGCATTTGGGTCATGCTTCTCCACCAATAATCGCGGATATTTTTTTTCAACTCACTTCCATAGGGACCATAATCATACACGGCACTTAATCCGTCGTAGATCTCACTACTTGGAAATACAAATCCATACTCTTTGGCATGGGAAATAATAGCCTGAAAACGATTGTCTTGCTGTATGCTCATAACGCGGCAAAAGTAAGAGATTAAGCTGCAAGCCCCAAGCTTCAAGCTGCAAGCATTATAAAAAACTGCTATACAGTACTTTCAGAAAAGGAAAAATTAAACTAGAAAGCTCAATACTGTCAACTTAGAGCTTGTAGCGTGAAGCTTGAAGCTTTTCTCCCTTTCCTCACTTTTTTTTCGGCTTACTCGCTGAAAACCTATAGTTTTAATGCGCTCAAAAAAACATCATCATGCTTAGAAACAAATGTTTACAGCTCTTGTTATTGGTGTTGCCTGCTCTTAGCTGGGCCCAGCAAACAACGGAGTATCCGAATGATTATTTAAGTCCTGAATTTCATGCCGGCAGACGTGCTGCTTTCAGGGAAATGATGCCCAATAATTCTGTGGGTGTCTTCTTTGCCTCTCAGGTAAGGGTTAGAAATAACGACGTAGATTATCAGTACGCACAAAGCAAGAACTTCTACTATTTCACCGGACTCGAAGAGCCAAATGCTTTACTCCTGCTTTTCAAACAGCCTGTAACCATTTTAGGTACTACCGGAACAGAATTCATTTTTGTACAGAATCGTGACCCACAAAGAGAATTATGGACCGGTAAAATTTTGGGTGCAGAAGGTGTAAAGAATAAATACAAGATCGCGAATGTATTTACCAATGATAAGTTCACTGCGAATACATTTGACTTCAAAACTGTTGACTCTGTTTTGACTGCTTTCCGCAATGAAGATATTTTCTCGAAATACAAAAGAAGCCCAGATCCTTTATCACGTATGGCAGGTATTGTTGACAGTTTGATCATCGCCTATAACAAACCAATAGCCGCACGTACTACCAACATGATCCTTTCTTCTTTGCGTGGTATCAAACAACCAGAGGAAATTGCATTGTTGGAAAAAGCAGCTAAAATGAGTTGTGATGGTCACAACGATGTGATGCGCGCCATCAAACCCGGTATGACAGAATATCAGGCTCAGGCCATCATGGAATATCATTTCAAAAAGAATGGATCTGAATATCCCGGTTATCCAAGTATCAATGGTTCATCTGAAAATGCCTGCGTACTTCATTATATCACCAATCTGCGTTTGATGAAAGATGGAGATCTGTTGTTGAGTGATTGTGCTGCAGAATACCATGGTTATACCGCTGATGTTACAAGAACAGTACCTGTGAATGGCAAATTCACTCCTGAGCAAAAACTCATTTATGAGTTGGTACTCGAAGCACAAGATTCAGGTTTTGCTGCCTGCAAACCGGGTAATCCATTTAGCGCTGTAGATGCAGCGGCACGTCGTGTTATCAACCGTGGATTGATTAAATTAGGTATCGCAGCAAACGATCAGGAAGCACGTCAATATTTCCCACATGGAACATCACATCATTTAGGTCTGGATGTACATGATATGGGACCACGTGTTTTACAAGAAGGTGTTTGTTTGACTGTTGAACCCGGCATTTACATTCCACCCGGAAGTAAGTGTGACAAAAAATGGTGGAGCATTGGTGTTCGTATTGAAGATGATATCCTGATCACCAAAGACGGAAATCGAAATCTCTCCGCATCTTCTCCGCGAACAGTTGCAGAGATTGAGAAGATGGCTAAGCAGAAGAGCATCTTTGATAAAAATTAAAAGAGCCAAGAATTAAGATTCAAGAGACAAAGAAGACACAAGGTTCAAGCATCAGTTACCAAGATCTTGAACCTTGTGTCTTTTTTCTTACTTGTATCTTGTTGCTTTATTCTTGAATCTTCTACCGTAGTTTCTCATTATTCTTATGCCTATCCTGATCTCTCAGGTTTTTCTTGGCAAAATTCTTCTCCAATGCCTCCGTTAGATTAACCCCTGTTTGATTGGCTAAACAGATCAATACCCACAATACATCAGCCATCTCGTCTGACAATTCTTTTCCTTTATCGGATTCTTTGAATGATTGTTCACCATACGTACGAACCATTAAGCGACTAAGTTCACCTACTTCTTCCATCAAAATACCCAGATTGGTGAGCTCATTGAAGTATCGAATACCCGTTGTATTGATCCAGGCATCTACCTGACTTTGTGCTTCTTGAATAGTCATAATCAGATTATTTTATTCTAATAGTAAAATTGTATGCATATTATTGAAAGAAACCTAAAGGAAGAAATACAGATATTGATTAGACTTCTTTAAGCAACAGGTTCTATAGTGAAGTGAAAGACCGATCCGTTCCCATTTTCTGACTCTACCCAAATTCGTTCTTTCAGACTGTCCATTACTTTTTTAACAATGGCCAACCCCATCCCTGTTCCGCCGTACTCATGTTTTGAATGCAGTCTCTCAAACAATACAAATATTTGATCAAAATAGGCGGGCTCAATTCCAATACCGTTGTCTTTTACAGAGATCACCCATACCCGCTCTTTACAAACAGCAGAAACAGTGATCTCTGGTTTTCGATCCGGGTGGCTATATTTCAACGCATTACTTATAAGATTCTGCATTACCTGAAAAAGAGGTGACCGATAATGATGAATAATGGGTAAATCCTGATGATGGATCAGTGCTGATTTTTCTTCAATCGTCTTACTATGTAAAATACTAATCTCATCTACTAACAATCCAAGATCAACAAATTCAGGCTTGAACCTAGCTTGATCGATACGGGAGTACTCAAGTAGATCCAATATAATCTGCCTCATCCGTTTAGCTCCATCAGTGGCAAAATATATATACTGTCGCCCCTTATCATCAAGTTTATCCCCATACTTTTTTTCAATCTGACCTAAGAAGCTTGTGATCATACGAAGAGGTTCTTGCAGATCATGTGATGCAACAAATGCAAACTGTTCCAGTTCTTGATTTTTACGTTTCAGATCTTCCAATGTTTTCTCCAATACAAGATTCTGACGATCTCTTTCCACTCGCATATCCTGCTCTTTTCGCAAGGCCCTGTCCAAACTATTAAACACTCTTGGTATCAATGCAGATGATATAAAACCAAGGAAAATTAAATTGGTGCATACTGCAAACCATTCAGAAACATTGTGGGTAGAGCTATCTTTCCATGGAAATATGTTGAGGGGAATTAGTAACCCTGTTAGTAAACAGATTATAAGATTAATGTAAGCAGGATAAAAAGCATACTGATTAGGAAAAATGAGAATACAGAAATAAGAAGCTGCTAACATATATAAAAGTCCCGGACCCGTAGTTCCGATGAGCCATATAAATGTCACAGCGATAAAATACACACAAAAAACAAAAAGGGCTTTCCTTAACTGTAGGGATAAGGCTGGTAAAAATCCAATACCGAATATCAGCAGTACAGCCAGTGTATCTATTAGTACCAGTGAATACAACCCCAAATACCAACTATAATAAACACCCGGAACATATGCGATCAATGAAAGCGGTAAGGTATAGATAATCGCGTTGGCAAATAGTCTTGTTTTCCAGTATGCGACATCATTGACGGGTATCTGATCGAGACAGAAATTATTCTTGATATGTTGTTTATAACGCTTCCAGATACCCATGACTACTATTTTGGAATCGTAAACTCAAATGTTTGTGCATCCGCCTCCTAAAGAATATAATCACGATGTGTTAAATCTGTTTTTCTCAGGTTTACTACCAAATAATCGTCGAAGAAAAACAGTTTTTTGCTATGATATCCGTTACCGGGTATTACACTACAAACAGATTGAGACTATACGATAACTTTTTCTTGTGAACGTATAAGTTAGCAAGAAAAAATCATAACAAAAAGTAATAATTGATTATTGTTGTCCGAAGTGGCCTTGCTGTTGGTGTAGCACCTTGAGTTTCATGACAGTAGCTATTGATAAGGCTCTTTGTTTGGCCAGCTCTGCTTTCTCTCCTTCAAATAATTCATCTACTGTAGATTTGAACAACATCACCCAATGTTCAAAATGTTTGTCTTCAAAAGCAGACTTCTCGTGCAAATGCTGATGAACAGCTATGGCATTGGACTTATATTTTGCAACACCAAATAAAACCGTTTCCCAAAAATCGACGATTACAGGTAAGTGTTCTTCCAGATCCATTGCTATCACCTTAGTGAAGTAATGCCCTATCACAGGATCCGGAATCGCTTTTGCATAAAATGCGCGCATCAGTTGTTCGATATGATCTCTGTTTTGAATATCCACTACTCTTTATTTTTGGAATCCATCACAATGGTTACGGGTCCATCGTTTAATAAAGAGACTTTCATATCTGCACCAAAGATTCCGGTTTGAATAGGTTTTCCAAGATCACTTGTTAATTGCTGAATCATTTTTTCATACATCGGAATGGCAAAATCGCCTTTTGATGCTTTTATATATGAAGGTCTATTGCCTTTTTTGGTACTGGCATGCAAGGTAAACTGGCTCACCAATAAAATATCGCCCCCAATCTCTTTTACAGAAAGATTCATTACACCATCAGCGTCATTAAATAATCGAATATTGACGATCTTATTACTCAGCCATTCGATATCTTCTATTGTATCAGCATCTTCAACCCCCATCAAGACCAATAATCCGTTGCCAATACTGCCGGTGATTTGCCCATCTACCCGAACAGCAGCTTCACTCACTCTTTGAATTACAATTCTCATATTCCCTTAACTGTTTTTATCCGAACTTTAGTGCGATGAAGATAGATATTACCCATGAAATAAAATTCCAGACAGCCAGGAGTGGTGGCAAGGGCGGACAAAACGTGAACAAGGTGGAGACCATGGTTGAAGGTCGTTGGGATATTCAGGCATCTACTTTATTTACTGATGAACAAAAGCAACTGATCAGAGACCGTTTGCAAAACAGAATTACAGATGATGGTTATTTATTGGTAAAATCACAAACAGAGAGAAGTCAGCTTGGAAATAAACAAGCCGTCATTAAAAAAATGATGCAACTACTTACTACTTCACTCATCAAAAGAAAGATCAGAAAACCTACACAACCTACCAAAGCATCAAAAGAGAAGAGAATAGAGTCTAAGAAAAAGAACACTCAAAATAAACAACAAAGAAAAAAGGTCAATAAAAACGATTATTTATAACCCGTGAGATTCCTCTTATTTGTTTCCCTTCTACTATTCGTTTTTTCTGTTCAGTCGCAAAAGACCCAACAGATGGTTCTTCATTTCCAAAACCATTTTGGGAATGAAATACTAGTACCTGAGCGATCTTATTCCTTGAATGGAGACACACTCACCATCAATCGTTTCAAATATTATATCTCACATGTTCAGTTGATAGATGAACAAGGAAAAAAAATAAAGCTACCCTTTCAGTACTATTTGATCGATGCTGCGGATAGCAATTCAAGTATCATTCAACTTGAGATTCCTTTTGGCAAGTATACATCTATTCAGTTTTTATTAGGAGTAGATAGTGCCAGAAATGTATCAGGCGTACAATCCGGCGCACTAGATCCTTTACATGGTATGTTCTGGACTTGGAACAGCGGATATATTATGGCAAAACTTGAAGGCACTGCTATCAGTTCTCAAATTGCAGGAAAACAATTCACGTATCATATCGGTGGCTTCAGAGGTAACAATAATACTTCCAGACAAATTGTATTACCGATCTCACTTTCAAATAACCGGATCAACATTATCGCTGATGCCAAAAAATGGTTTGAAGGACCTAATGAATTGGTGATCGCAAAAGAACCGATTTGTCATAGCCCGGGTGCACTGGCTGTTCGTATTGCCAATAATTATGCTACCATGTTTTCAATCCTACCCAAAGAAAAATGATGTACCGGAAAACGATAGGAGTCATTGTGATCATCTGTCTGATTTGTATCAGCTGGATTACTAGTAATCACTATTTCAAACCAACTCCCGTAAAACTGATAGTTCCAAAAGGGTGGCCTGAGCCGGTATATGATTTCAAATCAAATCCTTTGACAAAAGAAGGCATTGAGTTAGGCAGACAACTATTTTATGATACCCGATTAAGTAAGGATGGTACGATCTCATGCGGCACCTGTCATCAGCAGTTCGGTGCATTCAATACTTACGATCACAGTTTAAGTCATGGTTATAATAACTCACTCACTTCACGCAACGCGCCCGGGCTCTTCAATTTAGCCTGGCAAAAAGAGTTGATGTGGGATGGGGGGATCAATCATTTAGATCTGCAGCCATTAGCACCGATCACTGCTGAAAATGAAATGGCAGAAAGCATCCAAAATGTCATCACCAAACTGCAAGCCGAGAAAGAATATCGTAGACTATTCAAAGCCGCTTTTGGTGATGAAAAAATATCAACACAAAGACTCACAAAATCGATCAGTCAGTTTGTACTCACTTTTGTAAGCAGTGATAGTAAATATGATAGGGTCATGAGAGGGGTAGATACTTTTATTCTTCCCGAGAAACTGGGATATGAGATCTTCAAAAAGAAATGTGTGAGTTGTCACACTGAACCAATGTTCACAGATTTCAGTTATCGAAATATCGGTATGCCTATCGATCCATTTTTGAAAGATATCGGAAGAATGAAGATCACGAATGATCCGTCTGACTCCTTAAAGTTCAAAGTTCCGAGTCTAAGAAATGTTATGCGTAGTTTTCCCTATGGACATGATGGACGTTTTTTTTCTGTGATGACTGTTATGGAACATTACAGAAAAAACATGGTGCCTGATCCAAGAACAGATCCTTTATTGCAAAACAGACTACCACTCTCCAATTTTGAGATAGGACAACTAACTGCTTTTCTGCATACTTTAACAGATAGTAGTTTTTTAAAGAACCCCGATTTTGCAGCGCCTGGAAAAGGTGTTAGCACAACCGCGCCTGTTGATATTCATAATTAATCGTGTATTTTGCAGTTTGAGGGTGTGAATGGTGAATGGTCAATTGTAAATGAGTTGTACTCTTTATAATTTTCGATCCCCAATTGACCATTCACCATTCACTCACCATTCACGCTATGAGCAGCATCAAAAAATTAGCAGGACAAACATTGTGGTATGGTGTACCTACCATTGCGAGCCGCTTTTTGGGGTATGCGTTGAGCCTGGTACTTTTTTGGTTGTATGAACCTGCCAGCACTGCTAGCATCACACAAGTGTATGCGGTCATCCCTTTTTTGAATATTTTATTTACTTATGGTTTAGAGACCAGTTATTTTCGTTTTGTTCAGGATCATGATAAGTCTGTAATTTTTAACACACTGATGAGCTCTATCCTTGTCAGTACTATTTTATTTACCGCTTTTCTTTTACTCAATACACATACACTGGCAGCAGCGATCGACTTTCCCGATCACCCGGAATATATTCAGTGGATAGCTTGGATCTTATTTTTTGATACACTTTCTGTAATCCCCTTTGCCAAACTCAGACAAGAAGGAAGACCACGTTATTATGCTTTTATCAAGGTATTCAGCATTGTTGTAAATGTGGTATTGGTGGTATTTTTTATTGGTATTTGTCCAAAACTCCACAAAGAAGATCCATCCAATCCATGGTTGTTTTTTTATGATCCAACGATTGATATCGGTTATTATATCATTGCCAATATCATCGCCAGCATACTTACCTTGGTCTTACTTACAAAAGAATTACTGAGTTTTCGTTTTTCGATCAATTGGAAACTTTGGAAACAGGTATTACAATATTCTTATCCTTTGATCATAGTTGGACTAGGAGGTATGATCAACGAAATGCTCAGTCGACTAGTATATACACGTGTATTAGACCTTCCAAGAGAAGAAGAGTTAAGACAACTGGGTATTTTTGGCGCCAACTATAAACTAGCAGTACTCATCACCATATTTATTCAGGTATTCCGGATGGGCGCAGAGCCTTTTTTCTTTAATCAATCCAAAGAAGAAAATGCACCGCGTACTTATGCCAGAGTGATGAAATTTTTTGTGATCGTTTGTTCTTTTATCTGGTTAGGTATTGTTGTTAATCTTCCTTTGATCAAATACATTGGAGCAGGTAAAAATGCAGCATTGTATGAAGAAGGATTATCCATCGTCCCCATTCTTGCGATGGGTAGTGTGTTTCTGGGCATTTATTACAACCTGAGTGTCTGGTACAAACTCACCAACAAAACACTAACAGGCGCTTGGATCACATTGATCGGTGCTGTCATCACAATTGCATTGAATATCTGGTGGATACCCTTATTTGGTTACAATGGTAGCGCATGGGCTAATTTTGTTTGTTATGCTTTTATGATGATCATCAGTTATCGACTCGGACAAAAACACTATCCGATCCCTTATGTCACCAAAAAACTGATCGCTTATCTTGTAATTGTAACCCTACTCTTCCTGATATACAAAGTGTTTATTTATTTCATTTCCTCTCTATGGCTTGGTACTGCTTTTGGAGCTCTGTTGATAGCAGTTTATGCATGGTTCATTCTGTTAGTGGAAAAGAAAGAGTTTCAGAAGTTGCCGATGGTAGGCAAATACATTCGATGAAAAATCTCTGATCAATGAATCAGTCATACCTCTCTTTAAGAAATAAAATTGAAGAAATGATTGCGCTCAATGATGATGAGTGGAATCTATTGCTTCCCTACTTACAGGAAAAAACACTTCGAAAGAATAGCCTCTTTGCAAAAGAAGGAAAAGTTGCCAAAGAAATTGGTTTTATCTTAAGTGGTAATATGCGTCATTACTATACCAAAGAGGGAGAGGAAAAAACGACTTATTTCTATTTCGAAAATCATTTTGTTTGTGACTATATCAGTTGTATCACTAATAAGCCCGGACTGATTACTATAGAATGTTTAACCGACACAACAATGGTTGTATTCCCTTATGAGAGAATACTTACCTGTTATCAACAAAGTTTGAATTGGAGCAATTTCGGAAGACTGATAGCTGAATATTTAGCGGCCGGACTAGAAGACCGTATGTCCGGTTTATTATTATTGACTCCTGAAGAAAGATACCTTCAGCTGTTAAAAAGTAACAAACAGAAAATTCTGGAAAGAATACCTCAACATCTTATCGCCAACTATTTAGGCATTACAGCTGTAAGTCTGAGTAGAATTAGAAATAGAATCCACCAGTAACACTGATTTCTTATCGATTGTTAACGTTTTTCAGTGCCGGGAGTTTGAATTTTGATTTAAAATACTGACATGAAAACAATATTACAACTTGAAGAAATGGGTCAGCTGATCCTTGGAATAGCGATTTTATACCTACAGCCTCTTGAATTCAGTTGGTGGCTATGGATATTATTTTTCTTTGCTCCCGATATCAGTATGGTAGGTTATTTTATCAATACAAAAATTGGCGCATGGATCTATAATATCGGACATCATAAGCTGACTGCCATTGTATTGGTCATGATAGGATATATATGGGCACGCACAGATATTCAACTCGTAGGCTATATTTTATTTACGCATAGTTGTTTTGACAGGGTATTCGGTTATGGTTTGAAACATACAGATAGTTTTAAGCATACCCATTTGGGTACTTTATGATGTTGCTGGTAGTGTTAATAATGATATTGCGATCAGTCTGACAATGTTAAGATGATTTATCTTTGTCCCATGGCAGAAGATTTAAGCATTATCAAAGGAGATAAACAAACGCAATACGAATCATTGATCCCTCAGATCAAAGCATTGATCGAAGGTGAGAATGATCTAGTGGCTAACCTTGCTAATATTGCTGCAGCATTGAAAGAACAGTTTGGCTGGTTTTGGGTTGGATTTTATTGGGTGAAGAATGATGAACTGGTGCTGGGCCCCTTCCAAGGACCTGTTGCTTGTACACGTATCAGAAAGGGAAGAGGTGTTTGTGGTACCAGTTGGGCTGAGGCCAAAACATTGATCGTTCCCGATGTAGAAAAATTTCCCGGACATATCGCCTGCAGTAGTTTATCAAAATCTGAGATCGTAGTACCTATTATACGCAACAATGAAGTAGTAGGTGTGTTAGACGTTGATGCCAGTGAACTAGATCAGTTTGACACAGTGGATCAGCGCTATTTGGAGATGATTGTGGAGTTGGTGAATGGAGAGTAGTCAAAAGTGAAAGGTGAAAAGTGAAAGGAGCATGGTAACTATTAGTAACGAATGAGCACTACTATTTGCCATGAACTATGGACTATACGCCATGATCTGACTTATTTCCCTTATCTTTACATCATTGATATATTCTCTCTACACGACTCGATTTCCTTCCGTGACAAAGTTCATCAGTCTTTTACAGGTCGCTTTTAGCATCTACAGGTAGGAAGGTTATATAACAGCTGAGCGAATTCAGTTGTGTTTTTACATAAAATTTATTCCATTGACATTTGATTCATTGAATCTGATCGAGCCCATTTTACGTGCGCTCCAGACAGAAGGTTACACAACACCTACTCCCATCCAACGACAAGCAATTCCAATCGTATTGGAAGGAAATGATTTATTGGGTTGTGCCCAAACAGGAACCGGAAAAACTGCTGCGTTTTCAATTCCATTATTACAATTATTGTATCAACAGAAAAGTACACAGAAGGGTATTAAAGCATTGATATTAACTCCTACCAGAGAACTAGCTATTCAAATTGATGAAAGTATTGCTGCTTATGGCAGACATACCGGACTTACACATGCAGTAATATTTGGAGGCGTATCTCAATTACCACAAACACAAGCACTGAAAAGAGGTGTAGACATTTTAATTGCGACACCGGGTCGTTTGTTGGACCTCATGCAACAAGGTTATGTGAGTTTGCAACACTTACAATTTTTTGTATTGGATGAAGCAGACAGAATGTTGGACATGGGTTTTATTCACGACGTAAAAAAAGTGATCGCTAAATTACCGGCTAAGAGACAAACCCTCTTTTTCTCTGCTACCATGCCTCCTGAAATTGCGGGTTTGGCTAACAGTATTTTACATCAACCCAAAAAAGTAGAGGTAACACCTGTTTCTTCTACCGTTGAAAAAATTGAGCAATCTGTTTATTTCGTTGAGAAGCAAGATAAACGTGCATTATTGCATCATCTCTTAGCTGATCAAAATATTAAAACTGTATTGGTCTTTACCAGAACCAAACATGGTGCTGACAAAGTGGTGAAGGATCTTCAAAGATCAAACATCGGTGCAGCAGCCATTCATGGTAACAAATCACAGAATGCTCGTCAGCGTGCATTGAATGATTTTAAGAATGGAACACTTCGTGTATTGGTTGCAACAGATATTGCAGCACGAGGTATTGATGTGGAACAATTATCACATGTCATCAATTATGAATTACCGGATGTACCGGAAACTTATGTTCACCGTATTGGAAGAACAGGACGTGCAGGTGCTTCAGGTATTGCGATCGCTTTCTGTGATGCAGAAGAAAAAGTAAACCTGAAAGACATTCAAAAACTGATTGGTATTCAGATCCCGATTATTACAGACCATCCTTATGCGATGAGTAATATTTCTCTGGCCAATTTCAAACCTGTTTCAAAACAACCACAAACTCAACGAAACCATACACAACGCAGATCCTTCAGAGGAGGTGATAGCAGACGTTATGCTCCGCAGAGATAGGGTAGCTAATAGGTCATAGCAAATTGTAATAAAATTACTATTTGCTATGACCTATTACCCATTAGCTATTCCTAACTTAGTATCATGAAACCTCTACGTCTGCTAAGTTTAGTTGTCTTTGCTTTTTTCTCTTCTGCATTGCTGTTCGGACAGCAGCGATCAAGTGTTTATTTTCCGCCTGCCGGTTCTTGGGAACAACGATCCCCTTCAGCTTTGGGTATCCAAGCTACTACCTTACAAGAAGCTATTGCATTGGCGAAAGCCGGCGAGTCTAAGAATCCACGCAGTATGGAGATCAATCATTACCGAACTTTTGGCAAAGAGCCTTTTGGGGAGGGTATTGGTCCATTCGCAGATCGCGGAGAAGCAACAGGTCTGATCATTTACAAAGGCTATATTATAGCTCAATGGGGTGAACCCATGCGTTGCGATATGACGCATAGTGTTACCAAGAGTTTTTTATCAGCGGTAGTAGGTGTTGCTGTAGATCAGGGGTTGATCAGAAATGTAAATGACACTTTATCACCTTATGTTCCACCCATTGAATGGTATGATCCAAAAGCACCGGTGAATAGAGCGGCTGAAGATTTTGGTAAACCTCAACTTTTATTTCCTTTTGCATCAGCACACAATAGTACGATTACATGGGATGACTTACTCAGACAAACCAGTGATTGGGAAGGAACACTTTGGGGGAAGCCGGATTGGGCAGACAGACCAGATGCAGATGCGAATAAATGGTTGAACAGACTGCGTAATAAGCCGGGTACTACTTATGAATACAATGACGTGAGGGTGAATGTACTTGCCTTGGCAGCAACCAGTGTTTGGAGAAAATCCTTACCACAAGTACTCAAACAAACCATCATGGATCCGATCGGCGCATCCAATACATGGCGCTGGACCGGATATAGAAATGCATGGATTGTATTGGATGGACAACCGGTTCAGTCTGTAAGCGGCGGTGGCCATTGGGGTGGCGGCATGTTCATCAATGCATATGATATGGCACGTTTTGGATGGTTGACATTGAATCGTGGACAATGGAATGGCAAACAATTATTGAGTGAAGAATGGATCAAGAGATCTCTTACTCCCACTGTTCCGAAAAATGATTACGGATACATGAATTGGTTCTTGAATACTGACAGAAAATTTTTACCCAGTGCGCCAGCTACAGCATTTACACATGTTGGAAACGGTAATAACCTGATTTATGTTGATCCAGAACATGAACTGGTAGCAGTGATTCGCTGGATTGACAGTAGAGCACAGGATGGAGTGATCCAAAAAATTTTGGAAGCCTTGCCTAAAAAATAATGCAACCGTTTGCTGAGCCGGAGTTTTGATGCATTTACCGTTTTTAAGTTGTTTTTAAACAGACATAACTTTAATAATAAATAGTATTGCAAGTCACAATCCCCTGATGTACGATTCTTCGCAGCAATATTCAACAGATTATCAATTCCTCAATGCAATCATTGATACATTAGAAGAAGGTGTAGTTGTTCAAAATCATGACGGGAAAATAGTTGGGTTTAATAAAAAAGCGCTAGAGCTTTTACATGTATCTGCGGAACAATTATTGGGTTATACCTCCGGTGATGATAAATGGATTGCCATTGATCTTGACGGGAAAACCCTCCCCGTTGAAAAACATCCGATAGTGATGACTCTTCGCTCAGGTGAACCGCAAAACAAAGTTATCATCGGTGTTACTGTAGGGAATGGCGAGTTGAAATGGTTTTCGACCAATACCCGTATGATTGAAGTCAATCAACAAAAATTTGCAGTAGCGGCATTTACAGATATCACAGCACTCATAACCCTCAATAAAGATCTTGTTGATCAAAACGCTCAGCAGCTGAAAATTCAGGAAGAACTGGAAAAAAAGATCAGACAGCTAAAAGATTTTGCAGGTATCATTACACATGATGTAAGAGGACCGGCTAGTAATATCAAAAAACTATTGCAGGTCTATGAAAGCAAAAAAGATGATGAGTCAGGTAAGCAAGCGCTTACATATTTGAAGCAAGCCAGTGATGATCTTCATAACAACCTTAACGAGCTGATCAAATTATTGCAATGGCATCTCGATCAAAAATCTCCTTTCAGCATTTGCGATTTTGATGCAACCACCAACAGTGTATTGGTTCAGTTGGATCACCTGATACAACAAAAATATGCGGTCATTCACAGAAATTTTGCCGTAGCTAGCTTTGAATATGCAAAAGTGTATCTGCACAGTATCTTATACAACCTTATCAGTAATGCGCTCAAATACGGCCGTGAAGATGTTCCCCTCGAAATTCGATTGGAGACTTTCATGGAAAATGGGCGTGTTTGTTTAAGGGTGAGTGATAATGGTAAAGGCATCAATATGGACAAATTTGGGTCTACCCTATTTCGTTTTCAACGTAATACAGAAATTGAAAATGACAGTAAGGGAATCGGTTTGTATCTGGTCGAACACCAGGTCAAAGAATTTGGCGGAAACATTTCCGTAACGAGCGAACCGAATAAAGGGACCAGTTTTACCATTATTTTCTAAGTAAATCCCCTACTTTTGCCACCCGGCAACGGAAGAGCGGATGTGGCGAAATTGGCAGACGCACCAGACTTAGGATCTGGCGCCGCGAGGCGTGTAGGTTCGACTCCTATCATCCGCACAAAAAATAAAGGCCCTCAATGAGGGCCTTACTTATGTAAAAAGGTTCTGTTTATACCGCTTCTCGCTTGACCAATAAACCGATCGTTTCATTACTGCCTTCATTGGCAAAAGAAGATTTCACAGTTTCAATGCCTTGGGTGGTGATATAACAATGAGGAGTATCCAACTGCTGTAACATCACAAGCCCCTGCTGAGCCAATGCCAGTAAATGCTTATGAATGGTATCCCAACTAAATGTAGAATGCAGGATCATCTCCCGCGGTGTACAAAGGTATTGCTCGGGATGGGGTTCTTCTCTTACAATCCTGTACAAAGTCTGCAAGGTGTAATAGGTGTTTTCCATATCTGTAAGATACTAAGACCCCCTTTTTCTGTTGCTTCTACCAACCGATATTTGTCAACATTGAATGCACGAAAAATGAACAATATCAACGGCGTTTTTCAAAAATGATTGATTATCAGGTATTTAAAAAACATCTCCTCCCGCTGATAATGCCTTATATGTCATGACCAACCCTGTTGCAAACACAAAGAACAATACAATTTTTCTAAAGGTGTCCTGAGGTACTTTACTCAATAATAATTTACCGATATAAGAACCCACAAAAGCAATCAAAATCAATCCTGGCAGATACCACCAGTCTCTCCCCTGCACATAGCCCTGATTTACATATACGATCGAGCGACTAAGATCCACCCCAAAATCAATAGCAGCAGAAGTAGCGATGAACACATTCTTTTCCAACGCGAAAGAAGTAAGGGTAATCGCTCGAATAGCTCCGCCTGTTCCGATAAACCCTGCCAGAAAACCGGCTAATCCACCACCGACAATCGCATTACCCGTATTGGCTTTCATTTTCAGTTGGGGCTTCCACCAGAAAAGAATGGAGAAGACAACACAAAAAATACCCAATAACAACTCAGCATACCGGAAAGTGACCTGATTACTTAACCAGGCGCCGCCAATTACCAATAACACACTGGGTATCCCAATTTTCCAGATCAGTTTCCATTGTATATCCTGTCTGAAAAGTACCAGTTTGGCAATATTGCTGAACACATGCAATAATCCTGTGAGTCCCAATACCGTTTTGAAATCAAAGAAAAAGCCCGCCAGTGGCACAAAGAAGACCGAAGAGCCGAATCCACCCACGGTTCCTACAATTTCACTGAGAAAAGCCAGCAAGAAAAAGAGAAAAGCATTGCCCATAGCGGCTTATTTGGTTGTTGACAGCTGTTTTTATGCGTTAAACTCCTACCTTTGCTGCCCGTTTGGAAAAAGAGTTTCTGACTTATTGAAGATAAGATTTGAGACTCAACCGATAAAATATCAATAAAATATATATCATGGCCACCGTTACCAGAGAAAACATTGGATTACTGACCGACAAATTGACCGTTACACTCAATAAAGAAGATTACTTCTCAGGTTTTGAGCAAAGTTTGAAGAAATATGCAAAAACTGCGAACATTCCCGGTTTTAGAAAAGGAATGGTTCCTGCAGGATTGGTTAAGAAGATGTACGGACAAAGTGTTTTCACTGATGAGGTTTTGCGTACGGTTGAAAAAGAATTGAATACTTACCTGAATAATGAGCAGTTGGATATTTTCGCTCAGCCTTTACCATTAGACAATGATGCACGTGCATTGGATATGAACAATCCTGCTGATGTAAGCTTTGCTTTTGAGATCGGTTTGAAGCCGAATTTTGAAATCGACACTAAGAAGATCAAAGTAACACGTTATGTAATTGATGTAACAAATGAAATGATCGATCAAGAAGTTGAGCGTCTGCAAATCCGTAACGGAAAAATGACCGAGCCGGAAGCTGTTACAGGAGATGATAATGTGTTGAATGTAAAATTCATTGAGTGCGATGAAAATGGCAATGAAATCGAAGGTGGCATCAGCAAAGACAATTCATTACTGGTTAAATATTTTGAAGCATCTTTCCGTAAAAACTTTATCGGTAAGAAAAACAATGATACCGTTGTATTGCAGTTAGATAAAGCATTTGAAGACAAAGAGAAAGAAGCTATTTTGGCTGATCTCGGTCTGACTCCTGCTGACGGCAATCGTTATTTCAAGTTATTGATCACTAAAGTTGGACTGGTAGAGAAAGCGGAACTGAATGCTGAATTCTTTGCGGCAGTGTATCCGAATACTGATATCACAACTGCTGAAGATTTCCGTGCAGAAGTGAAAAAAGAAATTGAAAATTACTACGGACAGCAAGCACGTAATCAAATTCATGATCAGATCTATCATCACCTGGTAGATCACACCACCATGGAATTCCCTGAAAGCTTCCTGAAGCGTTGGTTACAAACCGGTGGTGAAAAACAAAAGACTGCTGAAGAAGCTGAACAAGAATATCCAACTTTCATCAACCAATTGAAATGGACATTGGTGAGCAGTAAGTTGATTGCAGATAATAAAATTGAAGTACAACCCGACGATATCCGCGAATTCGCTAAGCAACAACTGTTCAGCTATATGGGCGGACAATTAGGTGCTTTGGGAGATAACCAACAGTGGGTGGATGACTATGCAAACCGCATGATGCAGGATAGAAAATATGTAGAAGAAAGTTATCACCGCATCAGCACCGAAAAACTCTTTGGTCTGTTGGAAACACAGGTGACTGCAAAAGAAGAGAGCATCAGCGCAGAAGCTTTTGCAGAGAAACTGCACCATCACCACCACTAAGACTTTTAATGGCAGATGGCAGATCTCAGATTTATTAGGTCTGATTGATCATATAAAGTTTGAGGCCGGATACATGTATCCGGCTTTTTTATGTGCATTCCATCCACATCTGACATCTGCGATCTGAAATCTGACATGACAAATCAGACATCAGCCATCTAACATCCTACATTCTATGTGACTTGTTGTCTTAAACAGAGCTTTGCACAGTATTTGAATAAGGTTTTATCCGGTGAAATAGCAAATCACTTATCTTCAAAGCGAAAATTGAATCAATATGAATTTTGGAAAAGAATTTGAGCAGTATGCAGTAAAACACCGTGGTATCAGCAGTGCCACTTTGCATAGTTATCAGCAACACCATGTAACCAATCTCACCCCCTATATCATTGAAGAGCGCCCCCTGAATGTAGCTAGTATGGATGTATTCAGCCGTTTGATGATGGATCGCATCATCTTCATGGGCGAAGGTATCAATGATTATGTAGCCAATATTGTTACTGCACAATTATTGTTTCTTGAGAGTACGGACCGTAGTCGTGATATCCAGATGTATATCAATAGTCCAGGTGGCAGTGTTTATGCGGGTTTGGGTATCTATGACACCATGCAGTTCATTGGTCCGGATGTGGCTACGATCTGCACAGGTATGGCTGCCAGTATGGGACAGATTCTTTTATGTGCCGGTGTGAAAGGAAAACGTACCGCATTGAAACATAGCCGTATCATGATGCACCAACCCAGCGGTGCTATTGGCGGACAAGCAACAGATATTGAGATCACCGCTCGTGAGATTAAGAAACTAAAACAAGAACTCTATTCTATCACAGCACATCATACCGGAAAAGACGTAGAAACCATCGCCAAAGACAGCGATCGCGATTTCTGGATGACCGCCCAGGAAGCCAAGGAATATGGACTGGTAGATGAAGTGTTGTTGACCAATCCGAGGAAGGAGAAAAAGTAGGAAGCATATAGCTAATAGATCATAGCTAATAGCAATAAATCCCTACTATGTGCTATGAACCATTTGCCATAAGCCATTTACAACAAATTAATCAGTATAAACAAGGAAACATGATACACTCAAAATACATCAACCCCTACCTCATGGAAGATGAGGAAGAGAATGAACCAAAAGATGATAAGCAAGAGCAAGGTGGTTTTATGATGAAGAAAATGGAGAAACTGTTCTTTGAAAAAAGAGCTGTTTACCTGTGGGGGCCTGTAGAAGATAAATCTGCACGCGATGTTGTCAGCAAACTATTATTGCTGGATGCAGATAAACCAGGTGAAGAGATCAAATTTTATATCAATAGTCCAGGTGGCGTAGTGACCAGTGGCATGGTCATTTATGATACCATCAAGATGATTCAAAGCCCGGTAAGTACGATTTGTATGGGACTGGCTGCGAGCATGGGATCTATTTTATTAAGTGCCGGAGCGAAAGGAAAAAGATTCATCTATCCTCATGGAGAAGTGATGATCCATCAGCCAAGTATTGGCGGTTACTTTCAGGCAACCAGTGCAGATATTGAAATTCACGCTGAACAGATCCGTAAAACCAAGGAGTTAGGCGCTAAGATCCTAGCCGATAATTGCGGAAAAACGGTTGAGCAGATCATGAAAGATTTCGACCGCGACTACTGGATGAATGCCACTGAAGCTGTTGAATATGGCATCGTAGACGCTGTTTTGTCGAAAATTTAATCGAAATACCCCTTATTTATCCTTTTTAACCCCGTTTAGTCGCCTGAACGGGGTTAACTTTGCAACATAGTACCGGTATATCTTGTCTACCTATGAGGATACCGGTCTAGACACCTATCGTATGGCAAAATCGAATCATTTACACTGTTCTTTCTGCGGCAGAAACCGCGATGAAGTAAAGATCCTCATAGCAGGACAGGAAGGACATATCTGTGAGAACTGTGTGGAACATGCACAGGAGATCATAGTACAAGAACTCAACAGCAAATCAGAAAGTAATTCCGGCAACTCAGGATTCAAGCTGAATGTGCGCAAGCCGGCTGAGATCAAGAAATTCTTAGATGAATATGTGATCGGACAGGATGATGCAAAGAAAGTATTATCCGTTGCAGTATACAATCACTTCAAACGTGTTACTCAGAAGCAACAACAGGATGATGTTGAAATTGAAAAAAGCAATATCATCATGGTGGGCGAGACGGGAACAGGTAAAACATTATTAGCAAAAACCATTGCGCGTTTATTGAATGTTCCTTTTGCTATTGTGGATGCTACTGTTTTTACAGAAGCCGGTTATGTGGGCGAGGATGTAGAGAGTATGTTGACTCGTTTGTTGCAGAATTGCAACTACGATGTCACCGCTGCTGAACGTGGAATCGTGTATGTGGATGAACTGGATAAAATTGCACGTAAAGGCGATAACCCTTCTATCACACGTGATGTGAGTGGTGAAGGGGTTCAACAAGGCTTATTAAAAATGCTGGAAGGAACGGAAGTATTGGTTCCACCACAGGGCGGAAGAAAACATCCCGAGCAAAAGATGATCAAAGTAGATACAAAGAATATTCTTTTCATCTGCGGTGGTGCATTTGATGGTATTGATAAGGTGATTGCTAGAAGAGTGAACACGAATGCGATCGGATTCAGCGTGAACAAAGAAGAACAGGAAATGCAACGCAAAAACCTGTTACAATTTGTGAACGCACAAGACCTGAAATCATTTGGCCTAATCCCTGAATTGTTGGGACGTTTGCCTGTAGTCACCCATCTTAATCCATTGGATCAGGAAACCCTAAGAAGCATTCTTACAGAACCTAAAAACTCTTTAATCAAACAGTACACACGCTTGTTTGAAATGGAGGGTATCGAACTCGTCATCGATACAGAAGTACTAGATTTTATGGTAAGTAAAGCACTTGAATACAAATTAGGTGCCCGCGGATTACGCAGTATCTGTGAAGGTATCCTCACTGATGCCATGTTCGAATTACCGGGCAGTGATGTAAAACAACTACATGTTACCAAAGCCTATGCCGAGCAAATGTTTGGTAAGAGCAAGTTGAGTGCGTTGAAAGTAGCATAAGAAGATTCAAGAAGACAAGAAAAATTCAAGAAATAAGTTTCAAGATATGATCAGGCGATGGGAATAACTTCTCATCGCTTTTTTGTTGCGTCATATTACCTTGCAGGTGGCTAATGGTTAATAGCTAATAGAAGCACTTTCCTGCTATTAGCTATTGGCTATGACCTATATGCAATAAGCCATCGGCTATCAAAAACCAAAAGATATGAACGAACTTATCGAAAGATTAACCAAGGAAGCAGGTCTTAGTCCTGAGCAAGCTCAGAAAGCAGTAACGACCATTGCTAATTTCGTAAAAGAAAAATTCCCTATGCTCGGCGGAGCCGTTGATCAGATCTTCGCTGCAGGTGCAAAAGAGGATGGAGCGGAATAGTGGTGAGTGAGTAGTGAGTAGTCATTAGTGAGAATCTTGATGTTGTCAATTGTGAGTAGTGAATGATCCAGACTCAATAAAAAACTCACTACTCACTACTGACTACTCACTACTCATCTATTCACCATTCACTTCCTAACCAAACGATAAGAGGCTTCTATAAATGCTTTGAGTTGACTTGAAGAAAGTATCCCATCCACAATTATCGTATTCCAATGTTTCTTATTCATGTGATAGCCGGGCAATACTGACTGTGGATACATTTCGCGCAATTCCACGGCCTCATCCGGATCACATTTTACGTTGAATTGGAGTGGATCATTGTCTAATCCCATCAGAAAAAACATTTTCCCCTTCACCTTATACACCAAAGTATCAGGTCCGAATGGAGTCGTCTCCTCTACATCAGGAAATGAAAGCACAAAGTCTCGAAGGGATTCGATGTTCATGATAAGTATAGTGAGTAGTGAACAGTGAATAATGAGTATTTCGATTTTGTGAATAGTGAATGGTCAATAGTCAATACAAAACTCACTACTGACTACTCACTATTCACAATTGACGATTCACCATTCACAACATCTTCCTCACCGCATCCACTAACTCTCCCTTCGTAATCGGCACACCCATGATTTTGTTGTAGCCTTTTGCGTCTACGAGGTATTGATCACGGATGATCTTGATGAGTTGTCCATTATTGATCTCGGGTATCAGTACTTTTTCAAAATTACTTATGATCTCTCCCAGATTTTTAGGGAATGGACGCAAGTAACGAATATGCGCATGACTTACTGCATGTCCTTCATCTTGTAATTCTTGTACAGCACTTTTGATAGCTCCAAAAGTAGAGCCCCATCCCAACACCAACACCTTTCCTTTTTCAGGACCGCTATCTAAGGTTTGTAAAGGAATATAATCTGCTATCTTATCTACCTTGGCCTGACGGGTATTCACCATGTGTTGGTGATTCTCCGGCTCATAGTTTACATTACCCGTTACATCTTGTTTCTCCAATCCTCCGATGCGGTGTTCCAATCCCGGTGTACCCGGAACCGCCCATGGGCGAGCTAATTTTTCATCACGCTTATATGGCATGAATTTTTCTTCTCCTTCTGCCAGTCCTTTTTTGAACTGCACATCAATTGGTTTCAAATCAGCACTGGTTGGGAAACGCCAAGGTTCTGCACCATTGGCAATATATCCATCACTGAGTAGGATCACAGGTGTCATATGCTGCACTGCAATACGAACTGCTTCAAAAGCTACATCAAAACAATCGCTGGGTGTAGAAGAAGCAATGACCGGCATCGGACATTCTCCGTTTCTTCCGAAATAAGCTTGCAACAGATCACTCTGCTCCGTTTTGGTTGGCAAACCGGTTGATGGTCCACCTCTTTGGATGTTTACGATCAACAATGGGATTTCCAACATCACCGCCAATCCCATTGCTTCTGTTTTCAAAGCCATACCCGGACCAGAAGTTGTGGTTACACCTAATGATCCACCATAACTGGCACCGATAGCTGCAGTGATTCCTGCGATCTCATCTTCAGCCTGAAATGTGCGAACACCAAATGACTTGTATTTACTCAGTTCATGTAGAATATCAGAAGCAGGAGTGATAGGATAAGTTCCCAGGAAAATAGGTAATCCACTTTTTTCACTTGCAGCGATCAAGCCCATGGCCAATGCCTGATTGCCCATGATGCTTCGATACACACCGGGTTTCATTTTTGCCTTCTCTACTTTATAACGGGTAGTGAATGCTTCAGTAGTATCACCATAATTATATCCTGCCTGTAATACTTTGATATTACTCTGCAGGATCACATCTTTCTTACCGAATTTCTCTTTCAGAAAATCGATGGTATTATCCAGACTGCGGTTATACATCCAGTAAAGCAGTCCGAGTACAAACATGTTCTTAGCACGATCTCTTTCTTTGGTACCCAACTCCGTGAATTCTTTCAAAGCTTCACGGGTAAGTTTGGTAACATCCACTTTTGTCAATTCAAAACCATCCAAGCTTCCATCTTCCAAAGGATTCACACCGTCGGGATAATTGGCCAAACGAAGATTTTTGGCATCAAAGCCATCAATATTGGCAATGATCTTGCCACCGGCTTTGATACTTTTTACATTCACTTTCAAGGCAGCCGCATTCATAGCTACAAGAACATCACAAAGATCACCGGGAGTAAATACACGATCACTGGAAAAGCGCAATTGGAAACCACTCACACCCGGTAGGGTACCAATAGGGGCACGGATCTCAGCGGGGAAATCAGGAAAAGTAGCCAGATCAATTCCCAATAAGGCCGTATTGTTGGTGAACTGCTGCCCGGTCAATTGCATACCATCACCACTATCGCCAGCAAATTTGATGACCACATCTTGTAAAAGCGCTTCTTTTCTTTCCATCTGCCTAGATTATTCCTGCAAAGTTACAGTTTACATACATGTGTACGTGTCGTTTTTTGGTTATTGATTTCGGGATTAAGCCAATAGCGTATAGTTCACAGCCTATTGCAAATATTCAATGAATCATTAGACAATATGCTATAAGCTATGAACTATGAGCTATAACACAGGATAGTGGAATACAAAGAATAACTTAAAATTGAAACCTTAGCTCCTTCCATTCTTGTTCCAAGAACAAACAACCGATAGTTTTATTACATTTGAGTAGATAAATTATAAGACTTATGGCTTTATTCAAATCGGGTAACCCTACCCTAACAGAGAAAATGTTCAATAAGAGTCTGCAGGCTGAAGCCGACATGCAGGGAACCATGAGTGTACGTGGTACTATCAACAAATTTGGTTTCATGATGCTGATGGTGATTGCAGGTGCCGCTTATACCTGGAACTTATTTGAACAATTGAATGAAGGACTGATGTACACCCTCATGATCGTTGGTGCGATCGGTGGATTGATTACCGCATTGGTCATCACTTTCAAACCTACATGGGCACGTTTCTTAGCTCCTGCTTATGGTATTCTTGAAGGCTTTTTCATCGGTGGACTTTCCGCTGTGATGAATGCTGCTTTTGCAGATCAATATCCGGGGCTAATCATGCAGGCGGTTGGACTCACTTTTGGTGTGGCCATCGCTATGTTCTTGCTGTATAATTTCCGCATCATTAACGCAACTCAGAAATTCAAATCGGTTGTTATTGGCGCTACCATGGGTATCGGTATTTTTTATCTCATTACGATGGTACTTCGTTTGTTTGGTGTGAATGTGAGCTTTATGTATGACAGCAGCTGGTTAAGTATTGGTATCAGCTTATTTGTTGTATCCATTGCTGCACTGAACCTGATCATGGATTTTGATATGATAGAACAGGGCTCTGAAATGGGCGCCCCTAAACATATGGAATGGTACGGTGCTTTCGGTTTGATGGTCACTATTGTGTGGCTGTACATCGAAATTCTGCGTTTGTTGAGTAAACTCGGCAGCAGAGACTAATCATCCTACCTTTATCTTTTTGCAAAGCCATCCGCCTAGACGGATGGCTTTTTTATACGCCCTTTTTTAACGATTACGACTATCTTAGTCTCACCATAAAGTGTACCGCATGGAATTCAATCGTAAATCATTATCAGACCCCGAATTGGTCTTTATCTATCGCAATATCCTCCTTCCCCGCATGATCGAAGAAAAAATGCTGGTATTACTGCGTCAGGGTAAGATCAGTAAATGGTTCAGTGGTATCGGACAAGAAGCGATTGCGGTGGGAAGTACTCTCGCTTTACAAAAAGACGAATGGATCATGCCATTACACCGTAACCTGGGTGTGTTTACCAGCAGACAAATGGGGCTTGAGAAATTATTCAAACAATGGCAAGGCAATAAAGACGGTTATAGTAATGGTCGCGAACGCAGTTTTCATTTTGGTAGTAAGCCACATTATATCTGTGGTATGATCTCACACCTCGGTCCACAATTGGCATTAGCTGATGGGGTGGCATTGGCTTATAAACTCAGACAAGACAATAAAATATCACTCGCCTATTCGGGCGATGGTGGTACCAGTGAAGGTGATTTTCATGAAGCATTAAATGTGGCTGCTGTTTGGGAACTGCCTGTCATATTTGTAATTGAAAACAATGGGTATGGATTAAGCACACCTGTGAATGAGCAATACCGCTGCGAAGGTCTGGTAGACAAAGCAAAAGGTTATGGCATGGATGGTGTACGAATCGATGGTAATAATATTTTAGAAGTATATGATACCATCAGAGGTGTGCGTGATTATTGCATACAAAATCAAAAACCCTATCTGATAGAATGTATGACTTTCCGTATGCGCGGACATGAAGAAGCCAGCGGAACCAAATATGTACCACAAGAACTCTTCGAAGAATGGGGTAAAAAAGATCCTGTCAAAAATTATGAGCAATACTTGATAGCAGAAGGTGTACTGAATGAAATGCAAGTAGCTGATATCAGACACGAATTCAAAGAATACATAGAATCAGAACTCAAAGCCGCCTTTGAAGCAGAAGCTATTGTTCCGAACAGTGAAGAAGAGTTGAGAGATGTCTATGCGAAAAAGTCCATAGTCCATGGACCATGGACCATGGACTTAAACATTGAAGGACCCTCACTCACTACTGACTACTCACAACTCACTAAACCCGAAAAACGTTTCGTCGATGCCATACAAGAAGGTTTGCGCATGAGTATGGAAAAACATGAGAACTTGATTTTGATGGGACAAGATATTGCTGAGTATGGAGGCGCCTTCAAAATAACAGAAGGTTTTGTTCAACAGTTTGGTAAAGAGCGTGTGCGCAACACGCCGTTGTGTGAAAGTGCCATTGTAGGAACTGCACTAGGATTGAGTTTGGAAGGATTCAAGAGTATGATGGAAATGCAATTTGCAGATTTTGTGACAGTGGGATTCAATCAGATCGTAAACAATCTTGCCAAAATACATTATCGCTGGGGACAAAATGCAGATGTCGTGATTCGTATGCCAACCGGTGGTGGTGTAGGTGCAGGACCTTTTCACTCACAAAGCAATGAAGCATGGTTTACCCATGTACCGGGATTGAAAGTGGTATATCCATCCAACCCACAGGATGCAAAAGGTTTATTGATCGCAGCGATCAATGATCCAAATCCGGTGTTGTTTTTTGAACACAAAGCATTGTACAGAAGTGTGAGTGGAGCGGTTCCTGAGATCTATTATGAAACTCCGATCGGCAAGGCTGCTGTAACAAAAGAAGGAAACGATATTACTGTGATCACTTATGGATCAGGTGTGCATTGGGCATTGGAATACCAAGAACAATACCCGGATATTTCTTTACACATACTTGACCTGAGAACCTTATTACCATTGGATTTTGAAAGTATCCGCGAAGCAGTGACCAAGACCGGAAAAGTATTGATACTGCATGAAGACACGCTCACCGGAGGTATTGGCGGAGAAGTGAGTGCATGGATCAGTGAGCATTGTTTTGAATTATTAGATGCACCGGTGATGCGTTGTGCTTCGCTAGATACACCTGTTCCATTCAATATGGATTTGGAAAAGAATTTTATGGCGAAGGGGAGATTGGGAGAGTATATAGAGAAGCTGATGAAATATTGAGTGTTGTAGTACTGGGTTTCTATTCTAAAAAGATATTCAGATCGCATTCTTGAATCATATACTTACTGCATTAAATCAGTATCATGAAAAAAAACTATTACATATTAATCTATCTCCTTCTACCCCTTCTCAGTATCTCTCAAACTTCTCAATCCTACAAACCACCATTCTTCAAAGACAATAATCGTCTTGAAAAAATAAAGCCCTACTTCCCCATTATTGAAAAAATATACCGAGAGCACGCGGAGAAAAATCATTTTCCGGGATACAGTTTTGGTGTGGTGATGGATGGGTCGTTGGTTTTTTCCGGTTATGGCGGACAAGCAGATGCTGCATCAAAAAATCCGGTGAATCAAAATACCATGTTTCGTATTGCATCTATGTCTAAGAGCTTTACTGCGATGGCGATTCTAAAATTAAGAGATGACGGAAAACTGAGACTTGATGATGCCGTTGAAAAATATATCCCTGAACTCAAAGGACAGCAACTCACCAAAGACGCACCAATTATCACCATCAGAGATCTGATGACACACGCTGCCGGTTTTCCGCAAGATGATCCTTGGGGTGATCGTCAACTCGCAGATACAGAAGAAGAACTTTTGGAGGTCATCAAAAAAGGATTGCATTTTTCCAATGTTCCGGGATTGCGTTATGAATACAGTAATCTTGGTTTTACCATGTTGGGATACATCATTCATAAAGTATCCGGTCAACCTTATAGCACGTACATCAAAGAAAATATTTGGCAACCATTGGGCATGTCACAGTCTGAATGGGAGTTTGGTAAGATACCTCCTTCGCAATTGGCCAAAGGTCACCGCTGGATCAACAACCAATGGATCGATGAACCTTTATTACACGATGGTATCTATGGTTCCATGGGTGGTATGATCACTTCCATGGAATCATTCAGTAAATACATCGCTTTTCATTTGAATGCATGGCCTCCTTCTAATACAGATGAGTTGGGGCCGGTGAAACGAAGCACCGTCAGAGAAATGCACCAGCCCTGGCGTTATAGCGGACTCAATACGCAATACCGTTACCCAAGTGGAAGGGTTTGCGCTACAGCATCAGCTTATACCTATGGACTTCGCTGGACCAGCGATTGTGAAGGTCGTGTAGCGGTTGGACATAGTGGCGGCTTACCCGGCTTCGGTAGTCATTGGTTGATACTTCCTGAGTATGGCATAGGCGTAGCATTCTTCGCTAATGTAACGTATGCTCCTACCTCGGATCCAAATATTCAGGTATTGGATACTTTGGTACGAGCTGCTCAATTAGAACCTCGCGTATTGCCTCCATCCAATGTTCTGCTCAAGGCACAAAAAGAATTGCTCTCTTTTTTACCTGACTGGAAGAATGCTATTAGCTCACCTCTCTTCGCAGAAAATTTCTTTCTTGATAAACCTATTGAAGATTTGATCAAAGAGAGTCGTCAGATATTTAATGCTGCAGGGAATGTCATTCATGTAGACGATATCGTTCCCCTCAACCAGCTTCGCGGACAAGTAACCTTACGCTGCGAAAATGGAGATATACAAATTTTCTTTACACTGACTCCCACGAATCCCGCACAGATCCAAGACTTTAGGATTCGAAGAGTAGGGAGGTGATGGATGATCGGGTAATTAGGTTATCGGGTGCTGGGCGCTAGGTACTGGGTTATTGGGAAAGATAGGGCTTACTATCAGCTATAACCTATTTGCCACCCCTATCTCCCATGGACTATGGTCTATCCACCATCGACCACGCTATAAGCCATCACCCATAGGCTATAATGATATACCCCACCAATGTTATCAAATCATTACCAAATCATTATTAAATAGTTACTAAATAGTTAACGAGTAGTTTTGCCGCCGTTAAACCGTTTGTATGAAACCAGTTTACGGGGTATTTATCTGCTTAGGGTTGGTTGTTTCAGGCTCTGCTCAATCGCTGAGCGAGGCTGTTAAATCAACTTCCAAACCGCCTGCTGAAAAAAAATGGTTCGAGAGTTTTTCTATTCGTGGCTATGTACAGGCGCGATACAATCGCTTACTCGAAACCAATCCTAATCTGGGTAATGAACAAGGTGACCGTAGCTGGGGTAAAGGTGGCGGTTTCTTCTTGCGTCGAATGCGTATCATCTTTTTTGGACAGATCAGCAAACAGGTTTACTTCTATATTCAACCCGACTTTGCAAGTTCTGCTTCTTCATCCAACCTGCATTATGGTCAATTGAGAGATGCTTACTTTGATCTGGGTGTTGACAAGAAAAATGAATTTCGTTTCCGTATTGGACAGAGCAAAGTACCCTATGGTTTTGAGAACATGCAATCAAGTCAAAATCGTTTACCATTAGATCGTAACGATGCATTGAACAGTGCTGTTTCCAATGAGCGTGATATTGGTGCCTTTTTTTACTGGGCACCTACCAAACAAAGAGAATTATTTTCCTCCCTCGTGAGAGATGGATTAAAAGGTTCAGGTGATTATGGTGTATTTGCGTTCGGGGTATACAACGGACAAACAGCCAACAGACCTGAACAGAATGATAAGCTCCATGTGGTGACGCGTTTTTCTTATCCTTTACAAATTGGAGATCAGATCATCGAACCCGGTATCCAAGCTTATACAGGTCAGTATGTAGTCACCAGAGAACAAACCAGCACCGGTGCTAAATTCAAGGCCGATCGTAATTATCTTGATCAACGCGCGGCGGCTACTTTTGTATTGTACCCAAAACCATTTGGTATTCTTACAGAGTATACCATCGGTAAAGGACCTGAATTTAATCCGGTAAGTGATTCCATTGAAACAAGATCTTTACACGGAGGCTATATCACTTTATCATACATGCTGAAGAAAAAAGAACAAGTGTTTATTCCTTTCGTTCGTGGACAATACTACAATGGCGGTAAAAAGCATGAATTGGATGCACGTAGTTATCGTGTAAGAGAAGTAGAAATCGGGGTGGAATGGCAACCGGTAAAACAATTTGAATTGGTAGCCATGTATACCATCTCGTCTCGTAGATATGAAGACTTTTCTTTACAGAATAATTTACAGCGAGGTAATTTACTTCGCCTACAAGCACAAATTAATTTCTAACTTAGGGTTATTCATCAACAACCATTTATCATGGCCGAGATCAAAACCAAAGTTGGACAAGAAAATATCACTGACTTTCTGAATACCATCACGCCTGAGCAAAAAAAGAAAGACGCTTTTCAGCTGTTGGAACTCTTTCAAAAAATAACCGGATTAAAACCACAGTTATGGGGCGGAGCTATTGTTGGTTTTGGCAAATATGACTACCAACAAAAAGGCGGACAAAAAGGGGAATGGTTTCTCGCGGGTTTTGCGCCTCGTAAATCGAATATTAGTATCTATACCATGGCCGGCTTTGAGCAATATGAATCTTTACTTCAACAACTAGGCAAATACAAAACAGGAATGGGCTGTTTGTACATTAACAAACTTGCAGATGTTGATCTCAAAATATTGGAAGAGATCGCCCGTGCTTCTTTTGAAGAGATGAAGAAAAAATCAACTACACTCGTTCGTTACTGACGAACCGGCAAAGGCTTTCCAACTTCTACAGAACAATCATGCCCGGGTTGTCCATGTGGCGGATTGATCAATACCTTTCCACCCGCATTCGGTGCAGACTGCATCATCGGCGCATTCTGTGGTGCCGGATTCATTTGTATTGATGCAGGTGCTGTATTCGGCGCACTATTCAAGGGAGCTCCTACAGCAATATCACAACGATGCCCCGGTAAACCGTGAGCGGGATTCAACGCGATGGGTGCTGAGGTGGGCGCAGGAGCTTTATTAGCTGTATCATTGGCAACCGGTGCAGTTACGGCTTGTGGCGGTGGTGCTACTGTATTCATCTCAACATTTCCTTCTCCTTCATTGCTGTTACAAGCAACTGCCAATAGGGCTATAGTGAATAGACTTATAATTCTCATGTGTGTATTTTTAGTAAAGCTAACGGTTTAAGGTTTCATATTGGCTTCCAATACGCGTATAAAATTACCTCCTAATATTTTTTGTATCTCTTTTTTCTTATACCCCCTTTCTAACAATGCTTTGGTAATAAGCGGCAACCCTGTTACATCATCTAATTGTTGTGGTGAAGAGCTGATACCGTCAAAATCAGAACCTAATCCAACATGATCCACACCGATCAACTTAACGATATAATCCAAATGATCCAATAACAAGGCTAAAGGTGGACGAAGCCCCTTTACTTCATCGGGATACTTTTCAAACAACACCTGCGATGCATAATAAGGTTCTGGATTGATCTTACGCAATGAATCACGTTCTGCCTTATGTGCTTGCAGAAAAGCGTTATTACGGGCATTGAACCCACTATCCAGAAAACCGGAATAAAAATTCAAATGAACCACACCGTTATTCTTCGCAATGGCTTTTAGTTGATCGTCTTTTAAATTGCGAGAAACCGGACAAATAGCATGCACACAACTATGTGAAGCAATAACAGGTTTAGTAGTTGTTGCAATGGCATCCCAAAAGGTACGTTCCCCCACATGCGATATATCTACGATCATACCCAACTGATTCATGCGTTGAACGATCTGTTTACCGAATGGAGTGAGTCCTCTTTTCTCCATGGGTATGGTGTCTTTTACTTCATCAGCAGCAGACGTAGCCCATGCTGTTGAATTATTCCAAGTCAGTGTCATATAACGAGCACCTCTTTCAAAGAGTTGATCCAACTTTTGCAAATCATCTTCGATCATGTGTCCACCTTCCACGCCCATCATGGCTCCTAACTTTTTCTCCTTCACTGCTTGCTTTAAATCAGCAGGCGTTTTTACGATCATCATAGAAGAGGGATTTCTTGCCACCCATGCATAAACAGAATCTATTTCCTGATTGGCTCTTTTGTAAGCAGCACCTTTACCATAACCACCATCACAAAAAATAGAAAAGACTTGTATATCCATACCGCCTTCTTTCATTCTTCTCAGATCAGAATGTGTTTTACCTTTTAAATTTTGATCGAAAAGAACACCTTTATCTGCTGCCTGTGTAGGGAAATCATTATGCGTATCAATGACAATCGATCGTTGATGCAGTTTTTTATAAGATTGTGCCATCGTCAATAATGGCAAAAGAAATAAAGAAAGCGTACAAATTTTTTTCATAGTATGAACTTAAAAGAGATGATTTACTCCATTGATTTACGTAATGCACGACCAGAGCGTGTACCGGTATGCTGTCCTTCATCTACCGTTACTTGTCCATTCACCAATACATAGCTGAAACCTGATGAGTATTGATGGGGTTGATCAAAAGTGGAACGATCCGTCACAACTTGTTCATTAAAGATCACAATATCTGCTGCCATACCTTCCAGTAATAATCCACGATCCTGGAGTTTGAATTTGGTGGCGGGTAATGAAGTCATTCTACGAACCGCTTCTTCCAGTCCGATCACTTTTTCTTCACGTACATATTTACCCAAAACCCTAGCGTTGGTTCCATAACCTCGCGGATGCGGATTACCTTGTTTGTAAATACGAATACTTGCATCTGATGCAAACATGTTGAAAGGATATTGCATGATGGTTTTCACATCATCCTCACTCATTCCATGAAATACCATCCCCGCCCCTCCTTGCTCCATCATTTGAATGATCACTTCTGCTTCTGATACTGCATTATGTGGATTACCTTTCGAGAGATTTACTTGCTCAATACTTTTTCCATTCAATGTAGTATCTGCTTCAAAATACGCTACCACAGGATAACTAAAATGTTGCAGTTTTCTTTTGGCAAGCTTTTGTAACATGTATTGTTTTACCTCTTCACGAATGGCAGGTCTTTTCAATCTTGCATTGATAGAGTCTTTTCCATCTGCCAAAACCCAATCAGGCAATAAAGTACTCAATGATGTACTGGATGCCGTATAAGGATATTGATCGATGGTCACATCCAATCCATTTTGTCTTGCCTGCATCACCATAGGAATCGTTTCCTTACTTCTGCCCCAGTTTTGTTGTCCACTGAGTTTGAAGTGTGATATCTGAACCGGTAAGCCTGCTTCTTTTCCAATATACAATGCTTCTTCGATCGCTTGCACCACACTATCACCTTCATCTCTCATATGACTTGCATAAACGCCCTGATATTTTGCTGTTACTTTTGCCAGGCGTACCACTTCCTCGGTTTTAGAATAAGTCCCTGGGATATAGATAAGTCCGGTAGACATACCTACAGCACCACTTTTCATAGCTTTTTCTACCAACTGTTCCATCTGCACCATTTCTTCTTCAGTAGGGTCTCTTTGTGCAGTACCCATCACCGCCTTGCGTACATCATTGTGTCCGATCAATGCAGCTACATTCACGGAAGTACGTAAACTATCCACCATGGTTAGGTAAGCATCAATATCTGCTTCTGACAATCCGCAGTTACCGGTAATAACAGTTGTAACACCGTCATAAATAAAGTTGGCTGCTTCGGGATGCTTTTTTTCATCTTTTTCAATGTGTGTATGCACATCAATAAAGCCGGGAGCCACTATTTGTTGTTTGGCATCGATAGTGCGCTTGGCAGTCCATTTACTCAAATTCCCTATACGTATGATCTTTCCATCAGCAATGGCCACATCACCATAATACCAGGAATTCCCTGTTCCATCCAGTATTCGACCATTTTTTATCAGTATTTCTGCCTGTTGGGCTTTCGCCGAACAGCACAAAAGAAGGAGAATGACCCATAAACGCATGTAAAAAAGTTTATGCTGAAAGATAAGCAATCTTAATAGACTGGTTTAGAAGCTATTTTTAGTTGCAAGCTGTGAGCTTTGAACCATAAGCCATGATCCATAGGCTATTGGCTAATAGAAAGATAGCTGACCTTAGAAGCCAAAACTCGGCCTGAAACCTGTAATTTTGCACTCCATAAAAAAAGCGGATATGCTGGATAAGCTCGATGCCATCAAAGCCAGATTTGAACAAGTAGGACTGGCACTTACTAACCCTGAGATCATCAATGATCAGAAGCAATTTGGTGCATACAGCAAAGAGTATCGCTCTTTAGAGAAGATCGTAAAACCTTATGAAGAATATCAAAAGGTAATGGCTGATTATACATTCGCTAAAGACAATCAGAACAGCAGTGACCCTGATATGCGTGAGTTGGCTAAGATGGAATTACCGGAATTGGAAGAAAAGAAAGAAATCCTCGAAAAAGAACTCACCAAATTATTGATACCCAAAGATCCGCAAGACGATAAAAATGCGATTCTTGAAATACGTGCCGGAACAGGTGGAGATGAAGCCAGTTTGTTTGCAGGTGATTTGTTAGGAATGTACCTGCGTTACTGTGCCAAGAAGGGTTGGAAGACCGCTGTTGTAAGTGAAAGTGAAGGAACAGTAGGTGGGTACAAAGAAGTAGTGGTAGAAGTTACAGGTGAAGATGTGTATGGCACCCTGAAATTTGAAAGTGGCGTACACCGTGTTCAACGTGTTCCTGATACAGAAACACAAGGACGTGTACATACTTCAGCCGCTACCGTTGCGGTAATGCCGGAAGCTGAAGAAGTAGATTTTGAACTGAAAGAAAGTGATGTGAAAATGGAAACCGCCCGAAGTGGTGGTGCGGGTGGACAAAACGTAAACAAGGTAGAGACCAAAGTATTCCTTACCCATATTCCTACCGGTGTGGTAGTGGTTTGTCAGACCGAACGCTCTCAGTTGGGCAACCGCGAGAAGGCCATGGCTATGTTACGTACCAAATTGTATGAGGAACAGGTACGCAAACAAGAAGAAGAAATTGCTCGTCACAGAAAGACACTGGTGAGTACCGGAGACCGTAGCGCTAAGATCAGAACCTATAACTGGCCACAAGGTAGGGTTACCGATCATCGAATCGGACTCACCTCTTACAATCTGGATGCCGTGATCAATGGCGATATCGATGAGTTCATCGAAGCATTACAGGTGGCTGAGAATGCGGAAAAAATGCTGGTACAATAATTTTTCTTTTCCTCCGCTTTGCAACGATAGTGTAATAGAGGTTGTCTATATTTATATAGCAAAAATCTGTTATGCGGAAACCTCTTTCATTTATTCTCCTGTTGATGCTATTGGCCGGCTTTAGTCGTGCACAGATAGGATCCTACTCCTTTTCAGGAAACTCTAACGTATTGTATAATGATGGCTACGGGATACCCTGGTCGAATCCTGTTCTATACAATATGGATGGCTCACCATTTTACGATACATCTTTTTGTATAGGATCCATTCAGTTACCCAATGGTAAAATATACAATGGCATCAAACTGAAGTTGAATCTGGAGGAACAAAAAATCCTTTTTGAAGTGGAAGATGGTAAAGCATTTATACTCTCAGTACCGGTAGCTCGTGTTGAATTAGGATGCAACGGTTCACTGCAACCCGTTGTCTTCCGTTCCGGATTTACAGCCATTGATAAACAAAGTGAACGTTCCTTATACCAGGTGCTTGACTCAGGAAAAGTATTACTGCTGAAACATACTGAAATTCGATTCAAAGATTCAAAAGCATATAATAGCAATGATATGACCAGAAGCTATCGCCAATTACCCTCCTATTATTTATGGATGCCGGGTAAGGATATGGTGAAGGTTCCGGGTAATGAAAATGATCTGATAGCATTGTTGTCAGATCAACAAAAAATACTGAATGATGCTGTATATAGGGAGAAACTGAAGTCAAGAAAAGAAGCTGATCTCATCAAGATCATAGCATTGTATAATCGATCTTCAGTAAAGTGATCTTAAAAGAAATCTATATGAGAAAAAATCTTTTACTGGCATGCACTATCTGTTTTGTCAGCCATCAACTTGCTGCTCAAAGTTTTGAAAGGATTGATCCGCTTCGTCATACAAAAGAAACCATTCAGTTTATGAATGACGGTAATGGTAGACCTTTCAAGCCAACTCGTGGCTTTGAAGAAGAAGGCTCTCCTTTTTTCTCCAATGAGTATTTGGAAAGCTCGATCCAGTTAATGAATGGAAAGAGTTATCATCGTATTCCGGTAAAGATCAATTATCTCACAGGTGAGCTTTTGTTTAAAACAGAAGACGGACAAGAAATGAGTGTGATCAAGCCTTTTCAACGCGTTGCTTTGGTAAAAGATGGACAACCCTATGTTTTCAGAAGTGGTTTCCCGGCTATTGACAAACAAACTGAACTTACACTTTATGAATTAATCGACTCCGGTACCGCTGTTTTACTGAAATATACTTCTGTGAATTTTCAGGATAAGCAACCCTACAATAGCGTTAATATCATCAGAACTTATAACAAAAAAGAAGTGTATTATTCTTATATCCCTTCAAAAGGTCTAACTGCCCTGCCTTCTGAAACAGAAGCATTGGTGAGATTATTTGAGAAAGATGCAGTTCTGATGGCTGAGTTTGCAAACAAACATAAACTAAAGGCAAAAAAAGAAGGTGACTTGAAAAAGCTGTTTGCTTATTATAACAGTATCAAGAAATAAGGAAGATCAATTATTACTGATGGTATCTTCTTCGCGTTTTATCTTTTGCTCCCATGCCCAGGCTGTTTGCATCATTTGATCCAGATCATATCGGATACTCCAACCCAGCTCTTTGATGGCCTTTTCATTGTTGGCATAAATCGCTTCAATATCTCCGGATCTTCTCTCTCCAATTTCATAGTTCAATTTTTCACCGCTCACTCTTTCAAAAGCCCGAATAGCTTCTAATACAGTAATGCCAATCCCTGTACCAAGATTGAAAACTTCACAATTATTGAGGTTATTTCCGGCAGTGAGATAATCAACTGAAAGTGTATGGGCATGTGCAATATCAGATACATGAATATAGTCGCGTACACAACTACCATCTCGTGTATTATAATCACTGCCATACACCATCATCTTAGGTATTTTACCAATAGCTGTTTGTGTAATAACAGGAACTAGATTCTGAGGTTTCCCCAAAGGCAATTCTCCGATCAGACAACTGGGATGAGCACCTACCGGATTAAAATATCGCAATAAAACAACGCGGGTATTATATGATGAATTAGCAAAATCCTTCAGTATCTGTTCACCCATTTGTTTGGTGGCACCATAAGGTGATACTGCTGTTTGAAGTGGTGTAGCTTCCGTTACAGGAAAACGATCCGGATTTCCATATACTGTACAAGAGGAAGAAAATACTACATGAGGTATTTGAAACTCACGAACGCATTTCAATATACTGATCAGGGATCCAATATTATTTTCATAATAAAGCAATGGCTGTTCTACAGATTCTCCAACTGCTTTATAGGCTGCTAAATGGATCACACCGGTGATATCAGGATTTTCTTGGAACACAGCAAGTGTTTCATCGAAGTTCTTCAGATCAACTTTATAATTCTTGATCCGTTTTCCTGTGATCAGTTGTATGCCCGTGAGTGGATAAGGAGTTGAACGCGACTGATCATCAATAGATATTACATCATAGCCATTCTCCAGCAAGTCCACAATAGTATGTGAACCAATATATCCGCAGCCTCCGGTGACCAAAACTTTTGCCATGCTCAAAACTTGATACGGCAAAATACATTGCGCCGCTTAGAATCAGATAAAAAATTTGATGATATAGTAAATCAACGCTGCCATAGCCGCAGAAACAGGAATGGTTAAAATCCATGCCCAAAGGAGATTCACAGTTACGCCCCATCTTACTGCGCTCAAACGTTTAGTAGCACCTACACCTATGATAGCCCCTGTAATGGTATGTGTAGTACTAACCGGAATAGCCATTTTCTCTGTGAGAAATAAAGTAATAGCTCCCGCCGTTTCAGCACTTACCCCTTCCAGCGGTGTTACTTTTGTAATTCTGGTACCCATCGTCTTAACAATTTTCCAACCTCCACTCATTGTTCCCAATCCGATCACAAGAAAACTACAAAAAGGCACCCAGCTATACTCAGTTACAAATTGATTGAATGTCATGTCCACACCCAATGATTGTTCATAGTAAATAATGGCTGCACCAATAATACCCATTACTTTTTGTGCATCATTACCGCCATGCCCCAAACTAAATGCTGCAGATGAAACCAACTGAAGTCTTTTAAACCAAGTTTCTGCTTTATAAGGATTCGCTCGTTTGCAGAGATGGACAATTAAAATGGTAATGAAAAATGCCATGAACATCCCTATCAATGGAGCCATGAAAATGAATAAGAAAGTTGGAATTACTTTAGCGTAGTTGACTACGTCAATTCCCCCTTCACTAAAGCCACCCGCATGCGCTAATGCTGCGCCCATAAAACCACCCAACAAAGTGTGTGATGAGCTGGAGGGAATACCAAACCACCAAGTAACCAGGTTCCAGGTAATGGCTGCAATCAACCCTGCCAGAATAACTTCAAGTGTGATAAAATTTTCGTTGACAGATTTAGCAATCGTATTACCGATTTTAAATTCTCCAATTAGATATTTTGAAATAAAGAAAGCTGCGAAGTTGAAAATTGCTGCCCAAAGTACAGCCTGAAAAGGTGTCAACACTTTTGTTGAAACGATGGTAGCAATTGAGTTTGCCGCATCATGAAATCCATTGATATAATCGAAGATAAAAGCCAGAACTATAATGATGACCAGGAGGGTGAACATAGGGTTAATTTTTCTGGGAAGAAAGAAGTGAAAGGTGAAAAGTGAAAAGTGATTTTTTTATTTCACTTTTCACCTTTCACTAATTCACCTTAAGCATACTTAATAATAATAGATTCAATAACATTCGCTGCGTCTTCACATTTATCAGTCGCAATTTCCATCACCTGATAAATCTCTCTCTTCTTGATCACTTCTTTGAAATCATTCTCTTGTTGGAACAGCATTTCGATACTCATATCGAACACATCGTCAGCCTGATTCTCAATACTATTCACTTTCACCATCGCCTCAGTCATCTCGCGCAGATTTTTCATATCACGCAAACCATTGACAGCCTTCTTGATCTCAACAGTTCCCTGAAGGATCAGATCCGCCATTTTCTGTATACCGGTATCATTCGGATTAACACTGTAGAAATTGATCTTCTTAGAGGAAGCGAATATATAATCAGCGATATCATCCAAAGCTGTAGCCAGATAGTGGATGTCTTCGCGATCGAAAGGAGTAATAAAGTTTCTTCCTAATTCAGTAAAAATACGGTGCGTATTATCGTCGTTTTTGTGTTCCAGATCTTCGATCTGAGCCAACACGGCTGCACGTTTGTTATTGTCCGGCTCACTCACCATCTCCTTGAGTTTCAAGCCCATTTCGTGCACTTTTTCGGCTACATCTTCAAATAATTCATAGAAAACTTTGTTTTTTGGCATGAACAAACGGCCGAAAGTATTGATACCCATAGGTTAAAATTTACGCAAAAATAGGCTTACGGTACCGATGTAGAAAGGAAAACAAGGAATTAATAATTAGGTAACATTAAAATTTGCTGAATTTCTGTATATAAGCCAAGCGCAATCGTTAACGGTTTGTTCTTATTTAGGACATCTCCAGTTAACACCCACCCCTGAATTTTGCAACACAGTTTATCGTAATTGAGCAACGAAAGTAGATTTTCTCATGTGTAGCCCCGATGTCTATCGGGGCTTTTTGCGCAAAGGAGAGTCATAAGTGAAAGGACAAAGGTGAAAAGAACAACTTCCTGCCATGAACTATGGGCTGTGGACCATAGTCCATGGTAAAGTGACCAACTTTGGCCTGTCACTCCCTTTTCGCATCTAACGTAAACCCGATCGTCGTTCCTACATCTAGTTTACTTCGGACGTGCATGGTTTGTCCATGGGCTTCTATAATATGTTTACAGATCGCTAGTCCAAGTCCGGTGCCCCCTTTATCTCTGCTTCTTCCTCTATCAGTTCGGTAAAACCTTTCAAATATTCTGGGTAAATGCTCTTCTGCAATGCCAATTCCATCGTCACTGAATTCTACTAACACGTGTTCATCATCCGTTTTATAAATACTCGCCACAATCGTTCCATCCTGCTTCCCATATTTCACCGCATTTTCCAACAGGTTATTGATGACCTGTCTGATCTTTTCCTGGTCTGCAAATACAGTGATGGGGTACTCACAACCTTTTTTTATCGTACACCTGATATTTTTAGCCGTTGTTTTAATGGATAATGTCTCATACACTTCTTTGATCAGCTCCTGAATCACAAAATTCTCTTTATACAAAGGTTGTTCACCACTTTCCAATCTTGAGATCTCATCCAGGTCTTCCACTAAATTCACCATACGATCTACATTCCTCGCTGTATTCTCAAGAAAGCGTTTTCTTACTTCCGGAGAATCCATGGCACCGCTTAATAGAGTGTCTACATAACCTTGTATGGCGAAAATGGGTGTTTTGAATTCATGGGCTAGATTTTGCAAAAACTCTTTACGATACGCTTCATTATTTTTCAGCAATTCGATCTCTGCACTTCTTTGCTCCGCCCACTTTTCAACATCTTCCCTCACCTCATCAATTCCCTTTTGTGGTAAGATGTATTTATAATAAGTCTCTTCTCTTTTACTGGCTTTTGTTTGATAGATGAATTTATAGATCAACTTGATCTTACGATAAATGAATGATTCCAATACGGTTCTGATTAAAAGATAACTTCCCAAAAAAGTCAATACCAAGGACCCTACTGCTATTTTCCAATCAGGTTCAATGATCCATATACCCAATGAAATAGGGATCGACAAGATCAAAGCCGTAAATGCCGATAACTGTTGTGGAGAAAGGTTTTTGGTCTTAAACATTACCACTAAGGTAGTGAAACAGAGGAATGAAGAACAGAGAAATAAGAAATGATCAATGAGAAGTAAAGAAGTAAGAGAATGCTACTATACTTGTAGCTTGAAGCTTACAGCCTGTAGCTTATAACTCAAACTTATACCCTACTCCTTTCACGGTTGTAATACAATCTACTCCTAATTTCTGACGCACTTTACGAATATGCACATCGATGGTTCTGTCTCCGACAATAACATCATTCCCCCAGATCTGCGATAGGATTTCATTGCGAAGGAATACTCTTCCCGGACGAGATGCCAATAAATACAGTAGTTCAAATTCTTTTTTAGCCAGTACCACTTCCTGATCATCAATCGTAACATTGAATTTCACCGGATCGATCTGAATATTGGCGATCTTAATGGTCTTACCGGTATCTTTTGAGTTGACACGTCTGAACAAAGCGTTAACACGACTCACCAATACTTTTGGACTGATCGGCTTGCTGACATAATCATCTGCTCCTGTTTCCAATCCTTTGATCTGAGAAGCTTCATCACTCAAGGCGGTAAGGAAAATGATCAATGTATCTTGAAACAAAGGTTGTGAACGGAGTATCTGACAAACTTCAACACCCGTTTTCTTGGGCATCATAATATCCAGAATGATCAGGTCAGGGTGAATTTGCTTGGCTTTTTCGATGGCTTCATTTCCATCTTTAGCAGTGTAGACTTCATAACCTTCTTTGGTGAGGTTATAAGATATGATTTCCAATATGTCCTGCTCATCGTCTGCGATCAAAATCTGTTTCGGCTTGCCTTCCATTGTTAACCTTATGTTTACACAAAATTAATTTTAAACATTGGCATAAAAGGTTTTTGGCACTATTATGTTATTGTTAACTGATTAAGCCGATTTTAAGCTGTCTTGATAAGGAAAATCGGCGTTTTAGCTCAAATACGTCGATTCACTCATTTGGCAGTATTTTTGCATAAGTGTATGAGCATGAAGAAATTTTACTTGATCGTTCTTTTGGTGGCTATGACAGTCACTTCTTTTGCGCAGCAGGAAATGGCCATGCCGCCTATTCCGCTCATGCGAGAAGTGCACCATTCTTATATTGAAACCAGTCTTAGGAATGTCTCTAAACTCAGCAGTATTGCTGATACTGTGTTCCCCGTAACCAATGATGCCAAACTCAATCAGTCCATTCATAAAAGCATTCGCACCTATGTTCACAATATGCGTGCTATCGTAGAGTCGAGCACCAAACTGAGCGATAATGAGAAATATATCTGGCTCAGAGGTATCAATGAATTATTAACCAGCTTCCAGTCTGCATGGCAGGCCCGTCTGATCAGGAATATTATGTATCCGGGATTGATCAAGGCTTTCTATGAATCTATGCAACTGGAGTTGGATGGAAAATCAATTCTGCCAATAGTTGAGCAAAATGAATTAGAGATCGGCAATATTTTGATTCAGAATTATTGTCTTAAAAACAATACCGGTATAGAAGCAGCCAGAGATATACTGGTCTTGAAAACCTGTCAGCGTGAACCGGAAAACATTCTTAAGATCTTAACGCGTTTCCCGAACAACCGATATGCCGATAGTCTTATTACGATCCGCGCTTTTAAAAATCAGGAAGAGTTATACAATTACGCAGCTGCACCCAATGCATTGGGACAAAAAATTCAACAGGTGCAACATCCTTTGGTTAAACTGATCGCTACAATGGCTAGATCCAAAAATGGAAGAATGTATTTTCCTTTTTTAGATGATCTGTACCAAAATAAGATCACCCTTAATCAAATAGCGCCCATATTAGAAGATGAGTCTTCCGATAACTACTATAAGTTATTGGTAAAAACGAGAATAGGATACGCTGAAAGAATGAGAAACGGAGATACCCCTATGGCTGCTAAAACCTTGGTGGGTAAGCTTCGGAGTAAAGCTGTAGAAATATATATCAATGAGATCAATGCATTGCATGATGAATCAAACCCTGCCATACGATTCAAAAAAATTGATTCGCTGAATGCACAAGAACTTTATTACTTGGCAGTATTGGGTGAGGAAGAAATTTATACTTCGAGTTTTGTATCCGGTGTTTATCCCCGCATATTTTCACGTTTTAAAAATGCCGATGCTGATTCTCTTTTACAAACATTACATTATGACTATTACCGCAAGTTTTTAAAAATGTCTGCGGCTTACAATACGCTGGATGATTTTCTGAAACGAATGAGTAAACCGGCTTCTGAAAAATTGATGCGAAATTTTGTGAATGGATTGGAGAAAACAGGTTCATTGGAAGATGCAGTGGATGTAGCCGATTCTTATGCTAGCATTTACAACAAGGATATCCGGAAACTGATCCTTTCGCAGGTACAACAAAACCTCCGAAACAGCAAAGTACAAAAGGAGAAAAGAGCAGAAGTGATTTACAATCTGCTGAATACCATTTTTGTATCTGCAGACTCATCAGGCAATACCAATTTATCTGCTTCATTGGGCATCAATACTGTATACAATATGCCGTTGAAAGCACTGCAGAACCAGGAAGGGCGTATCATTATTCAGCAGTATGCATATGGAGATAAAGATGCAGAAAGTTATTTCAGTGCATTTGTTGCTCGCTTCAGTAACAGCAACTGGAAGATCGTTCGTAAACCTTATTGGGTAGAGATCAGTTCAGCTCGTGGTACGCCGGTCACTATTTATGCCAATCTTCCACTTGATGAAACCAAAGATCTCGATGCAATGGCCCAAGATAGTTTGAATTACTACCTTGAAACGAATGGGCTACAACCTACCATGGTCATACATCGCGGTCATAGCTATTATCTGCAGCAAACCATCGATCAACTGGCGCCTTCTGCGAAAGTAGTATTGCTCGGCAGCTGTGGCGGATATCAAAAACTGAATCTGGTATTGGATATTTGTCCAACCGCACATATCATCTCCTCCAAACAAGTAGCGGCCGGTGTTTTAAATCAAGCATTGATAGATGCCATCACTGATCAGATCCGACTCAACAAAGACCTTGTATGGGAAGAGATCTGGCAAAAACTACAGAGCCGTGTTACAGGTGGGTATAAAGAGAAGTTTGAAGATTATATCCCACCACACAAGAACCTGGGTGCTATTTTCATCATGGCCTATAATAAAGCCATTGAAAATGCAGGCTGATCAACTCAGAAAAGGATTGTTTCGTTTTTCATAACCTATGGTAGTGGTTGTACCATGACCGGGATACACTTTTACCATATCCGGCAAAGGCCATAATTTTTCACGAATACTATTGAGTAAGGTTTCATGATCACCGCCCGGTAAGTCTGTTCTGCCAATACTCTGGCGAAACAATACATCACCGCCAATCAGCATTTGTTCTGTGGCATTATAAAAACAAATGCTGCCGGGTGAATGTCCGGGCACCCAAATTACTTGCAAAGCATCATTTCCCAGATGAACCGTATCTCCTTCATGAAGAAAGTGCAGGGGTCCATTGTAATTTTCAAAGGGGAGCCCCCAACGTTCTCCGGAACGAGGTGCATGGTCCAGTACTTTTTCTTCCAAGGGATGCAAATAAAGTTCTAGTCCGAACTCATCATGCACCCATTTGTTACCAAAAACATGGTCTAAATGACAATGCGTATTAAGCAACTGAACGGGTTCCAGTTTCGTATCTTTTAAGAAGTTTTTTAACGTTTCCTGTTCAGCGGAAAAGTAACAACCGGGATCAATTATGATAGCTTTGCCTTGTTCATTATACAACACATAAGTGTTTTCCTGAACAGGGCTGAAAATAAAGGCCTTTACCTTGAGCATAAACGTTTTTTATGAAGGTTTTACGGGGTAATTGACTATTTTTAAAACACTAAAGTTCGGATATGCAATTGAAACGAATGATGAAAGGATGGGTTTTGGCCATTTTTTTATTTCCAGTCCTTTCCATGGCCCAGGTAAATTCAGTTGAATTTGGGAAAAACAGGGTACAACACAAGAAGCTGGTATGGAAATTTTATCAGTCTCCAAATTTCAATACTTATACCAGTCAGGGAGGTGTAGAACTGGGAAAATTTGCCGCTCAATTGGCAGAAGAAGAATTACGATCGCTGGAAAACTTCATTGAATATTCTTTACAACGTCGCGCTAACATTGTTGTGTACAATAATTACAATGATTTCAAAAGCAGCAATATCGGATTAGGGATCGATTGGCAGAACTCAGGTGGACTCACCAAATTGGTGAACAACAAAATCGTTGTATACTTTGATGGTAATCATGCTCACTTAAAGAAACAAATTAGGGAAGGTATCGCAAAAGTGCTGACCGATAATTTGCTATTTGGTGATGATATCGGAGAATTCGCCAGCAACCAAGCATTACTTGATCTTCCAAAATGGTTAGTGGATGGTTATGTTTCCTATGCGGCAGAGCCCTGGAGCACAGTGAAAGATGATGATTTAAAAAGTGCGATGCTCAGTGGCACTTACCGCTCCTTTTATCAATTTGCATTCGAGAAACCGATTCTTGCCGGACATTCATTCTGGCATTATATCGGTGAGAAATATCGTAAAGAAAATATAACCTACCTGTTATATCTCGCTCGTATTTACAAAAACCTGAACCAGGCTTGTATGCGTGTGTGTAAAAAGAAATTCAAAGAGGTCTTAGAAGAGTTCATGCAATTTCAGCAAGAACGTTATTCCAGAGATATTCGTCAGCGCAGGAATGCTCCAAGAGGACAACTCAATGTTTCTGAAGAAGTGACTAAAAAAGATTTCTTCCGTTTTCAGGCCAATCCTAATCCGAGAAGCACCACTTATGCTGTTGTAGAATTTAACGATGGTATCTATCGTGTGAAATTGATGGAGAATTTTTATGATGGTAAAGTATTGCTGAAAAGCGGTGTAAGAACCAATCAAGGCGATATCAATCCTAATTATCCGATCCTCGCATGGGATGGCAAAGGCACTCGCTTATTTGTTGCGTATTGGGAAGATGGAAAAACGAAAATGTTTGTGTACGATCTTATTGCACGTATCAAAAGATACAAGCAGGAAATCGATGGCGTAGACCAAATATTGGATGCAAGTTTTATGCTGGATGCTAACTCACTTATTTTTAGTGCAGCGAAAAATGGTCATACAGATATCTTCACGTATAAAATCGAACAAAACAAGCTGGAGCAAATAACAGATGATGTGTATGATGACTTGAATCCAACTTTTGTTTCATTCCCGAATCGTTCCGGTATTATTTTTAGTTCAAACAGACCTTCACCTGTTGCTCCAAATGCGGATACCGTATTACCGAGTAATTATCGTTTCAATGTGTTCATGGTAGACATCCTGAATACAAGTAAGCAAAAACAGATCACACAACTTACCAATCTGAAATATGGTAATGCTTCTTATCCCATGCAATACAATACCAATCACTTCACATTTGTTGCAGATGAAAACGGTATTGGTAACCGCTGGGCCGGCTTCTTCTCTACCAAGCGCGATGGGTTAGATACGCTGTATTACATTGGCGAAGAGTTATTAAGAAACCCTTCACCTAAAGAATTCGACTCTACACTGCGTGCATGGCAGAAAGACGAACCAGATAGCGTAAGTTATTTTCAGGTGTATAAAGATTCTACTTATACGTTCCCCATCACCAACTATCAAAGTTCATTACTTGAAACCAGAATTGCCGGTGATAACGGACAAGTAAGTGAGTTGAGAAGAGAAGGTGATTTTAAATTTCTCTATAAGCTTCGTGTTGATGAACAGGCATTGAATAAACGCAATATCAACAGCAGACCTACTGAATACATGAAGCGTATCATGGATGAAAAGAAAGCTGTAGAAGGTAAAGCCATCATCTATAACAATGGTATTGCAACCAATGATACAACCAATCGTGCAGCAAAAGACTTTTTCCAAAATGAGTTTGCGAATGAAAAAGTGGATACTACGCGTAGGTTCGATACTGAACTAATTCCTCAGAAGAAATCTGTACTGGAAAGATCCAGATTATTCGATTACAGATTAAAATTCAGTAGCGATTATATCCTCAGTGGATTTACCAACAATGTACTGGTAAATAGATACCAACCATACGCAGGTGGAGCCGGTCCTATTCAATTGAACAATGGTAACGACTTCAATTTTACATTCCGTGTAGGTGTAAGTGATTTATTTGAAGATCAAAAATTTGTAGGTGGTTTCCGATTTGGAACCAACCTGAGCGATAAAGACGTATTCTTCTCTTATCAGAATCTTCGCAAACGTTTCGATTGGGGATTGACCTATTACAGAAGCAATGTCACCAACTTCTTTAATACACCATTCAACAGTATGCTGATCACTAATTTGTATCAGGGTAATATCGCTTATCCTTTCAATGAAGTGAAAAGTTTGAGAGCAACTGTTGCTTTAAGAACAGATCGTGGCATCTTACGTTCATTTGATAATGCAAGTGGATTACCTGATCCCGGCGCTCTTGCTTTCAATGATACCATCAGCAGATATATCGTTTCCAGAATTGAATACGTTCATGATAATACGATCAATCCAACTCAAAACATTTGGAATGGATTGCGATATAAAGTTTATCTGGATGTAAACATGCCTACTTTCAAAACCGCTTTAAATAATGGCAAAGGAACCCTCAACTTAGGTTTTGATGCCCGCTATTATCATAAGATCTACCGCAACTTTATTTGGGCAGGACGTGCAGCAGCGGATTTTTCATGGGGTGGACAAAAACTGATTTACTACCTAGGTGGTGTAGATGGATGGATCGGACCTAAATTCAATGGTCAGAATACCCCTGCACCTGATCAGTCCTATGCGTTCCAGTCTCTTGCTGTGAATATGCGTGGTTACAGACAAAATATCGCAAACGGTAACAATGCTTTTGTGATCAATAGTGAATTTAGATTCCCATTATTCTCTACACTCATCAATAAGCCGATCAACAATGCATTCCTTCGCAATTTCCAATTGGTTCAGTTCGTTGATTTAGGATCTGCATGGAATGGTAAGTACAACGGAATTAAACGCCCGGGTGAAGTGATCAGCGATCCGAACTCACCTGTTTTGGTTCGCATCGATGCCGGTGGACTTGGTCCATTTGCAGGTGGTTATGGATTTGGAGCACGCAGTACCTTACTCGGTTACTTTATGAAGTTTGATGCAGGTTGGCCAATGAAAGGAATTTTCAAAGGAGCACCTGTTTACTATTTTGCTATTGGATTTGACTTTTAATCTTTGATTTTTTGATCTTTGATTTCTTGATTTAAATACACGAATAAATCAAGAAATCAAAGATCAAAAAATCAAACTTACTTCTTCGCTTGTTTAGCATAATACTTGCACAGTTCGGTCAGCCCACATGATCCACATTTCGGATTACGTGCAAGACAGGTATATCTTCCATGAAGTATCAGCCAATGATGTGCTTTGTGCACCAATTCTTCGGGAATATATTTGATCAATTCTTTTTCAACAGCCAAAGGTGTGCTTGCTTTTTCCGGAACCAATCCTAATCTTTTACTCACACGAAACACATGTGTATCCACAGCCATATTGGGTTGCTGATCGATCACACTGGTGATAACGTTAGCAGTTTTTCTTCCTACACCGGGAAGCTTTACCAACTCTTCAACTGTCATCGGCACTTCTCCATTGAACTGATCGAGTAACATATTTGCCATACCGATCAGGTGTTTGGTTTTATTATTGGGATAAGAGATACTTCTGATCAATGGGAATAGATCATCAAAAGTAGCTTGTGCCATAGTATGGGGTGATGGATAACGCGCGAAGATGGATGGTGTTGTCATGTTCACACGCTTATCTGTGCATTGTGCAGACAGTATCACAGCCACCAATAATTGAAAAGGATTATCGTATACCAACTCTGTTTCAGCAACAGGAATTTGTTGGCTGAAATAATCAATGACCTGAGCGTATCTTTCCTTTTTTGTCATAACCTTTTTCAAAAATAAAGACTTCGATGAATGTAAATGATAAAGCCACTGATTCGTCTGTCAAGGCGGATGAATCTGTGGCTTTATAAACACTCAGGCAAGTAACAAGTTCACTTCTTTTTTACAGCTTCACGAGCGTGATCCATAATGGTTTTGATAGAAAGTTTTGAAGGCGATTTCATTTTCAGTTGATCCAACTGACGAATGCTTCGTTCTAAAACGGCTAATTTTTCTGTTAATTCAATATCCCCCTCTTCCAGCGCTTCGTCTACTGCTTTTTCGATAGTAGGTGAACACTCTTTGTACAGGTACAATATCAAATCCTCTTCTTTAAACTTTTTCATAGCAGGGTTATATTAATTGAACTGAGAGGATACGGTATGTATTAAAACGGGACGAGAAACGATATTATTGCAGCGAGGAGTTCACTAATCAGTAATTTAGTCATTCAAATCAAAGAATTACTGAGAAAATCAAGTAAGGCATTGAAAATCAATTCATTATTTTATAAAAAAGCTTGCGCCCTGTAGCATGCTGATCGAAGCTTATTTCGCTTCCAAAGAATCTTCAATGATAAAAATATCTTCCCCGTCTTTTTTCATGAGGTAACGTTCACGGGCAAATTTTTCAAGGGCGGCAGGATTACTCTGGATATCGTTGAGTTCCTGTTTGGTTTTATTGATCTCGTCTAAATAGTATTGCTTTTTGGCTTCCAGCTTTTTGAGTTCAGCTTTCCGCTCGCGTTGCTGAAAAAAATCACGCTGATCAAAGAACAGCATCCACACCACAAAAAAACCACCGGCAAGGAGGTATTTATTGGTGATGATGGAAGTGAATTTTTTCATGAGTCAAAATTAGGAGAAAAGCGGCAAGCTGCAAGCTACAGACCACAAGTAGAAATATTTCCTTACTTGAAGCATGTAGCTTGTGGCTTGCAGCTTACAGCCTATGGCTATTTTTTCCCAAACTTCACCTTCCCCTTCGGATATATCGCTGTTTCACCCAACATCTCTTCGATACGAATCAGTTGGTTGTATTTCGCGATACGATCGGTACGTGAAGCGGAACCGGTTTTAATTTGTCCGCAATTCAGAGCTACTGCCAAATCTGCAATAGTGGTATCTTCTGTTTCACCACTACGATGACTCATGATGGTATTATACCCATTGTGTTGTGCCAGCGTAACAGCATTGATGGTTTCAGTCAAAGTACCGATTTGGTTTACTTTTACAAGTAATCCATTGGCAATACTCTTATCAATACCCGTCTGCAGACGGTTAACATTCGTTACAAAAAGATCATCCCCTACTAACTGACATTTGCTGCCAATGGCTTGTGTAAGGGCTTTCCAGCCATTCCAGTCGTCCTCAGCCATACCATCTTCAATAGAAACGATCGGGTATTGTTTCACCCATTTCTCCCAATATTTCACGAGTTCGTCACTGCTCAGGATCTTACCGTTACTCTTATGGAATACGTACTTTTTCTTCTTGGCATCCCACAATTCACTATTCGCTGCATCCATCGCAATCACAATCTGAGAGCCGGTTTTATAACCTGCAGCCTGAATTGATTCCAATACTGTTTCAATGGCTTCCTCATTGCTTTGAATATTCGGTGCAAAACCACCTTCGTCACCCACATTGGTACTGTATCCTTTTTTCTTCAATACACTTTTCAGGGTGTGGAAGATCTCAACACCCCAACGTAAGCCTTCACTGAAAGTAGAAGCACCTACAGGCATGATCATGAATTCTTGAAAATCGATCTTATTATCAGCATGTGCACCACCATTCAGGATATTCATCATGGGGATAGGTAGTGTTTTTGCATTGGTGCCACCGATATAACGGTATAGTGGCAATCCTGCCTCTTCAGCAGCTGCTTTTGCAACAGCCATACTTACTGCAAGCATAGCGTTTGCGCCTAGCTTACTTTTATTCGCAGTACCATCCAATGCTATCATAGCATCATCAATGGCCGCTTGCGCTGCAACATCAAAACCCACGATTGCATCAGCGATCGCATCATTTACGTTCTTCACTGCTTTGAGGACGCCTTTACCTACGTATTTCTTTTTATCGTTATCACGGAGTTCTACTGCTTCGTGGATACCGGTACTTGCACCGCTCGGAACAGCGGCACGACCAAGGGCTCCGTCATCAGTTAATACATCTACTTCTACGGTAGGATTACCGCGACTGTCGAGTATCTGACGGGCATGTACTTCAATAATGTAGCTCATTTCGGTTGCTTGTTTAAATGATCAATTGGGTTGATAAATGAGTATGCAATTTACGGAATTAGACGGTTGGTTGCGCCGCTGTGAGACTGCGGAACACTTCTTCCAATGTACTACCCTTGCTCGCCAACAGGTGACTCACCTGATCATCTGCCACGATATTGCCTTTATGGATGATGATCACTCTTTCACAAATAGCCTGTACTTCCTGAAGGATATGGGAAGAAAAGAGAATCGTTTTTTCTTTTCCTTGCTCTTTGATCACATTTCTGATTTCTATGATCTGATTGGGATCCAATCCGCTGGTGGGTTCATCCAGAATCAATACTTCCGGATCGTGGATCAATGCAGCTGCTAATCCAACCCTTTGCTTATACCCTTTAGATAATTGCCCTGTTTTTTTATGTGCTTCCGGACCTAGTCCTGTTAATGCTATGGCTCGATCTATTGCTTTAGGTATCTGATCTAATTGATGAACACCCGCGATGAATGCCAGGTATTCTTTTACATACATATCATGATACAATGGATTGGCTTCCGGCAGATAACCGATCTTTCTTTTCGCTGCTACAGGATCTTTCTGCACATCAATGCCACAAACCTGAATATTGCCCGCATCCGGCAATAAATAGCCTGTGATCATTTTCATAGTGGTGCTTTTACCCGCTCCATTCGGACCCAGGAATCCAACAACTCCGCCTTTTTGTACTGAAAAAGAAATGGCATTGACAGCCTTTTGCGTTCCATATATTTTGGTAATACCAGTGATCTCAATAGACATGCGGTAAAGATATTAATTCAAAAGGTTGTCAGGGTGAAAGAAAAGATAAAAATGCAACATTGATTTACTGTCGAATATTAAAGATATTTATACCAGCTATTCAAATCAGACGATCATATGAATGCTCAAATCGTAATATTATCAGACAATACAATAGAACATCTTACAACATTGAGTTTAGAGCTTTGGCCGGAATGTGATTATGATGAAGAAAAAGAGCAATGGCAAAAATTGATGCATGAAGCTGATCAATATTGTGCTTTAGTAAAAGTGAATGATGCCTATGTAGGCTTTATTCAAATCAGTACACGATATGAATACGTAGAAGGCGCTGATGCAGACAAAATCGCTTATTTGGAAGGAATTTATGTAAAGCCTGCTTATAGAAGCCAGCAGATCGCTACTTCACTTCTGAAAAGCGGGGAAGCTTGGGCTAAATCCAAAGGACTGAACGAACTAGGTTCTGATACTGAAATAGACAATCAAATCAGTCAGCTATTTCATCAACAAGCAGGATTTAAAGAAGTCAACAGAATTGTTTGTTACATGAAGACAATATGACCATTCAATTCTCTTTGTCGTACTCTCCTCTCATCGCATAATATCCAAATAAGCTCAGTCCAAATGCAATGGGCAAGAATACCAACACAAATACACCCCATTGTATCCAAGTATCCGCAGAAGGTTTTGCTGCGATCTCTGAAGATGCAGTTCGAATCAAAAAGAACACTGCTAATGGACCTAATAACATCCACACAATTCCTGTTATTCGTTTGAGTTGTTTCATGTTATTATTTTAGTGGATGGTTTTTCGATTACTTAAATAGATCACTCCAATCATTACACAAAGACCTGCAATAATGATCGGATACATCAATCCCACCAATGCATCACCTGTATAGATCGTTGTCAAGAGTGTTGCAATGAAAGGCGTTAATCCACCAAAAACACCATTACCAATATGATAAGGCAATGACATGGAGGTATAACGTATTCTGGTAGGAAATAATTCTACCAGAAAAGCAGCTATTGGTCCATAGACCATAGTGACATAAATGATCATGACAAAAACGATGGCCACCATTTTCCAATAAACACTACTACCTAACAGTTTGGTCTGTTGTATGATTGGCGGTGAATATTTATTGACATCATCATATAATGTATCTTTTGCGATCACATGTAATTGGGTTCCGTCAGTATAGGATTGATGTATTTCAATGGTGCGTACAGAATCGGTTGAGTTAATGATCGGTTGTAATGTGGTTTGTTCTCTTCTCTCTTCCGTTATTTCCGTTTTTTGTTCCACATCACTAAGGTGTAATAACTGCTGGAACAAAGGCTTGTATGTCACAACAGCTAAAAACATACCTGCTAACATGATCCACTTTCTTCCCACTTTATCACTCCAATGACCAAAGAACACAAAAAATGGAGTTCCAAAAAGTATGGCCCATATCAAGATAGTGCGCGACTGATCGAAATCAACCTTACATACATTCTCTAAAAAAGACTGAGCATAAAACTGACCTGTGTACCATACAACGCCTTGTCCCATAGTAGCCCCAAACAATGCCAATAAAACCATTTTCAAATTGGCTTTATGTCCAAAACTTTCTTTTAAGGGATTGGTAGCTGTTTTACCTTCTGCTTTCAGTTGTGAAAACAAAGGAGACTCTTTCATCTTCAAACGGATATAGATGGATACTATCACCAAAACAATCGATAATAAAAAGGGAATACGCCATCCCCAGTCATTGAATTTGGCAATAGAAGCTTGCGGATCATCATCCAATGCATGTCGGGTAATAAGAATGACACCTAACGATACAAAAAGTCCGAGTGTTGCTGTGGTTTGAATCCATGAAGTGAAATAACCTCTTCGCCCTGCAGGTGCATGTTCTGCCACATAAGTAGCAGCACCACCATATTCACCTCCAAGTGCCAATCCTTGCAATAATCTCAACAACAAAACAATCACCGGTGCAGCAAAACCAATGCTTTCATAGGAAGGAACCAGTCCGATAGCAAATGTGGAACCACCCATCAATACAAGGGTGAGTAAAAAAGTATACTTCCGTCCGACAATATCGCCAAGGCGACCAAAAACCAATGCACCAAACGGACGAACAATAAATCCCGCAGCGAATGTGGCAAGGGTAGATAATAAAGCAGCAGTCGGATTTGTCTTTGGAAAAAATTGTCCGGCAATGACGGTAGCCAGACTGCCAAAAATGTAAAAGTCATACCACTCGATCAAAGTTCCCAAGGAGGAGGCAGTGATGACTTTCCAGATGCCTTTTTCTTTTTTCATAAGCGATTACAACTTACTGTAAAGAACTGATTTTCCCAAGCAGACAATAGAACAGACGACTTGTATGAAACTTCCCCACAGTACCCCAAATAATTCATCAGTTCCCTTACTTTCGTTTTGTACATGCTTTTCAAAGACATCATAGGACAAACCGCCGTTAAGCAACACCTTGCTGAAATGGTTCAACAGAATAGATTGAGCCATGCATTGCTTTTTTTGGGTAAAGAAGGCAGTGGTGCATTACCATTGGCCTTAGCGTTTGCTCAGTTTGTAATATGTCAGCCCAATGCTTCTGAACCTGTTGCCGATCTTTTTGGAGGATTTACACCCATGGAAGCGGGACCATCCTATATTTCTCCGGACGATATTCATACCCAATCAGCTTTTGCTAGGGCAGCACAGTTAATGCACCCTGATCTGCATTTCTCCTATCCTGTGATACCTAAAAAAGCAGGTGATAAACCCATCAGCACTGACTATATCGCTGAATGGCGTGAGTTCATTCAGCAATATCCATACGGAAATGTGTATGACTGGTTACAATTCATTGGTGCTGAAAACAAGCAGGGAAATATTACAGCCAATGAGTGTAATGACATCATTCACAAATTAAGTCTGAAGAGTTTTGAAAGTGATTATAAAGCTTTGGTATTATGGATGCCGGAGTATTTGGGCAAAGAAGGAAATAAACTCCTGAAACTCATTGAAGAGCCGCCACCCAATACTTTGTTTATTCTGGTGGCAGAAAGTGAAGAGCAGATCTTACCTACTATTCTGAGTCGTTGTCAACTGGTGAAAATACCGATGCTGGAGGATGTAGAAATTGAACAGGCATTGATAGATCGTGCCAAAGCGAACCCGGAAACAGCTCGCCAAATTGCTGCTATTGCGGAAGGTAATTATCGAGAAGCTTTGCAACTTTTACAACATGCAGAAGAAGATTGGCAAAGTTTGCTGCGCGATTGGCTCAATGCTACTTTGAAAGGTGGACCAATGGCCCAGATCAAGTTTACGGCGGAGATCAGTGAATTGGGTCGGGAAAAGCAAAAGCAATTCTTACGTTATTTCAATCACCTGTTGGAAATGAGTATCCGGATAAGGGTCATGGGTTCCGAGAATGTAGCTGCGGGTGATCAGGAACGCGATTTTGCAGTGAGACTGAACAAAATAGCTTCTGTAAGCCAGCAACAGGCCATTATTGAAGAGTTAGATCGAGCTTCCTACTACATAGAGCGAAATGCCAATGCCAAAATGCTGTTTCAGGCCATGACCCTGAAACTCTATCACATCATTCAGAACAAAACCCTAATTTTGAACGGATAGCCCTAAACATGGGTTTGGGGAACAGAGCGGGAGGATTCGTGGTTTTGTATTATTTGCTAAGTGCTGATTCATCATACAATCGAAATTATGTACGGTTTTATAAGCACCCTTTCATCGTAAATCACTGATTACCAGTGTTCAGGACGTTGAAGTGAGTGACACAACCGCAGTTACATAGCAGTACTACAGTCCACGCACAATAAAACCTCCCCTATTTAGTTATTAATCTGATCAATGATTTTAATATGGGATGTGGATCTTGTGGAACGGGTAAACCGAACGGATGTAAAAGCAATGGAGGTTGCAGTACAGGTGGCTGTAATCGTTTGAATGTACATGACTGGCTCATGAACTTGCCTTTCAGTGATCCTGAAAGTTCTTGCAAAGTGGTAGAAGTAAGTTTCAAACAGGGCAGTCGCAAAGAATTTTTCCGCAATACAACGCTACAGTTTTTTGAAAAAGGTGACTATGTTACCGTTGAAGGCGTGAGTGGATTTGATGTTGGAGAAGTGAGTTTAACAGGTGAACTGGTACGTATTCAGATGAAGAAAAAGGGTGTGGATGAGTTCAATGCTGAAATGAAAAAAATTCTCCGCAGAAGTACGGAAAGAGATATCGAAAGTTTCCAGATCAGCAAATCCAGAGAAAAAGAAATGCTGGCAAGGAGTAGAGCGATGGCTCGTACACTGAATTTAGAAATGAAGTTGAGTGAGGTAGAAGTACAGGCCGATGGTAAAAAAGCTACTTTCTTTTATACTGCCGATGACCGTGTTGATTTCCGTGAACTCATTAAGCAATATGCGAATGATTTCAAGGTGAAAGTAGAGATGCGTCAGATCGGTATTCGTCAGGAGGCTGCAAAAGTGGGAGGAATCGGAAGCTGTGGTCGTGAACTGTGTTGTAGTACCTGGTTACATGATTTCAAGAGTGTAAATACCACAGCAGCTCGTTACCAGAATTTATCGATCAATCAAACCAAGCTCAGCGGACAATGTGGTCGTTTGAAATGTTGTTTGAATTATGAACTGGATACATATCTGGATGCACTGCAACATTTCCCGGATTATGCAGATCAGTTAGATACAGTAATGGGTACCGCCTATCTCATCAAGAAAGATATTTTCAAAAACTTGATGTGGTATGTATTACCTAACAACACCAAACATTATCCACTCACGATACAGCGTGTTAAAGAGATCAAACGATTAAACCAACAAGGACAAAAAGTTGATGAACTGCAGCCTGTTGAAGTTACCAGCAGTAAACCTAAAGAAGTAGAACCTGCATTTGTAGATGTAGTTGGACAAATCAGTTTACGTAGTCTGGAGCGTAATGATAAACGCAGAAAAGATCAGCAACGTGGTGATAGAAGAAACGGTCCACAGCAGCAGGGAGCAGGAGCAAGAGGTCAAGATACAAGACCACAAGGAAATCAAGGAAGAGGACAAGGCCCAAGACCTCAGGGAAATCAAGGAAGAGGACAGGGTCCAAGACCTCAAGGAAATAGACCACAAGGTCAAAGACCACCAGGAAATCAAGGAAGGGGACAAGGTCCAAGACCTCAGGGAAATCAGGGTGGTGAGCAAAAGCCAAATTCGGAAGCTTAATACAACTATAAAAAAGAGGCCGTTCTTACACGGCCTCTTTTTTATAGAACGATTCTCTAATTCAACTTCTCCATTTCTCTCGCTGTAAACTCCATCAATGTTTTAATATGCGCCGGTGAAAGATCAAACTTCAGTCCTGCAGCTTCATATAATTCCGGTAATGTTCGAGTGCCTCCCAATGAAAGTGCTTTGATATAATGATCTAACGCTTTTTTGGGATGCTCTTGATACTGCATCCATAAACCAATGGCACCTAATTGTGCAATACCATATTCGATATAATAAAACGGCACTTCAAACAAATGCAACTGACGCTGCCAACCGATCTCACGATACATATCCAATCCTGTATAATCAATACTATTCGTCGAAAACTCCTGTAAGATCTCCATCCATTTTGCAGTTCTTTCTGCTACTGTATGTGTTGGATGCTCGTATACCCAATGTTGGAACTTATCAATGATAGCGATCCATGGAAAGATAGTGATGGTTCTTTCCAGCTGATGTTCTTTCGCTCTTTTTAAATCTTCCTCATTATCAAAAAATGCCTGCCAATGATTCATACTGAATAATTCCATAGCCATACTCGCTACTTCAGCGATCTCCATTGGATACTCTTTGAAAGCGCTCAACTCCAACTCATGCGCCAAAAAAGAATGGATCGCATGACCACCTTCATGTACCATAGTAGTAACATCACTCATTTGTCCGGCTGCATTCATGAAAATGAATGGAGCTCCACTTTCCGTGAGCGGACAATTATATCCGCCCGGTGCTTTACCTTTTCTACTTTCCAGATCAAAATGCCCAAGTTCATTCATCTTACGCAAACAGTTGGCAAAGAATGGATTCAGCTGTTCAAAACAAGCCACTGATTTTTCATACAGGTCTTGTCCGTTCGTGAAAGGTTTTAGAGGTTGTACGCCTTCGGGTTCTGCTTCTGTATCCCATGGACGAAGCACATCTAATCCCAGTTTTTCTTTTTTCTTCTGATAAATTTTTTCGATCAATGGAAGCACATGAAGTTTCACAGCTTCATGAAATTGAAAACAATCTTCTTTGGTGTAATCGAAACGACCGAGTTCTACAAATTTGTAATCACGATAATTCGCATAACCGGCATTTTGTGCAACCTGATGTCTTTTTGTGATCAGTTGTGTATAGAGATCATGCATCGCATCTTTATCCTGTAGCCTACGTTCCTGAATTTTGCGGTACACTTGTTCACGTAAATCCCGATCATGACTTTCGAGAAATTTTGCTGCTTGTTGTAAAGTATATTCTTCCCCATTCACTTCCACCGTCATTTTTCCTGCGATGGCTCCGTATTGTTGTTGCATCACACTCAACTCAGCCTGCAATGGAATATTTGCTTCTCTAAATAGATCGATACTTTTTTTAACCCCGCGCAAATAGGTGAAATATTTCTGTTGATCCAATTCTTTGGTAAATGGACAATCGATCAGTTTCCTGTTCAATTGATCTGCATAAGGTTGCAACTTGGGTTGAATCTCCATGCAGAAATAAGTGAATGCTTCTTCTAGTTTCGGATCGGTTGTATCACAAGTCATTTTGATCTGACGCCAGCAAGCATCTTCGCTCACCACCGCTTCCACTTCACTCATATCATGCATCCACTGTTCCAATGCCGTCCTGCTATCAATCGGACGCTCTGCCAGATCCTTAAAAAAGGGTTCCAGCGACTCCCAGGTGGTCACCACAAAGTCTTTGGGTACAAAACGACGCTCTAGTTTTTTGATATCCGCACTTAAAGTCATAATCTTGATTTTTACAGCGCAAAAGTACCTGCAAAACGTTTGGAAAGTTTTAAAAGTTTTCAAAAGTTCGAACCCACCGGCATTTGCCGTATTTTTGCAGGCTGAATTCAAGGAGATTTTTGTGAACGATATCATTCAATTATTACCCGATAACATTGCCAACCAAATAGCCGCCGGTGAAGTGATTCAACGTCCGGCCAGTGCCGTAAAAGAATTACTGGAAAATGCGGTAGATGCCGGTGCTACTGAAATCAAGCTATTGGTTGCCGATGCCGGAAAAGCATTGGTACAGGTGATCGATAATGGTAAGGGCATGAGTGATACCGATGCCCGTATGGCATTCGAGCGTCACGCCACCAGTAAGATCAGACAAATTGAAGACCTGTTTCGTATCAAAACCATGGGCTTTCGTGGCGAAGCTTTGGCCTCGGTAGCGGCAGTAGCTCAGGTGGAAATGAAAACACGTCGTGCAGAAGATGAACTGGGTACTTATATTGAAATTGAAAATAGTAAAGTCATCAAACAGGAAGTATGCTCTTGCTCGGTAGGCACCAGCATCAGCATGAAAAATTTATTCTTCAATGTTCCTGCACGAAGAAATTTCCTGAAAAGTAATGCTGCAGAACTTCGTCATATCATGGATGAGTTCATTCGAGTGGCAATGGCCTTTCCGGAGATCTTTTTTTCATTGACCAGTAACGGACAAGAAGTATTTCACTTAGAACCCGGAACGCTGAAACAAAGAATCGTTCAGATCCTTGGCAATACTTACAATGCCAAACTTGTAAGTGTGGGCGAGAAGACTGATTACATGAATATTTATGGTTTTGTAGGCAAACCGGAAACAGCTCGTAAAACAAGAGGTGATCAATATTTTTTTGTCAATAATCGTTTCATTAAAAGTGCATACCTCAATCATGCCGTCAATACTGCATTTGATGAAATGATACCGAAGGATAGTTTTCCGGGTTATGTTCTTTTTATTGATCTGGATCCCTCACAAGTAGATATCAATGTTCATCCAACCAAACAGGAGATCAAGTTTGAAGATGAAAAGATCATTTATGCTTTTGTTCAAGCTGCAGTAAAACATGCACTGGCTCAGTTCAGTATTGCACCTTCACTTGATTTTACGCTGAATGCTGATATACAAGGACTAGACGCCGTCAACAAACCTTTTACAGACGATAAGAAGCAAGCCGTTGCCTCTTCCAATTTATACCAGACCTTTACGCAAAAAAATCAGGCTCACTTTATTGAGCGTGAGAATAAATCCGGTGAATTGAAACACTGGAAAAGTTTTTTTGAGAATCCTGCAACAGAGGCTGAGTCTAAAACACCCGCCAGTTATTCAGGTTCTTTATTACAAGGCATCACTCCCAAAGCACCTTCGATACAGGTATTACCGGATACGCCGTTGCTTCAATTACATCAGACCTATCTCATTGCTTCCACGAACAGCGGATTTATTCTCGTACATCAACAATTGGCACACGAGAGAATATTGTATGATAAGTACAGTGTAGCTGCACACGGTCAACAAATGGCTACACAGAAAAGTCTCTTTCCCACTACATTAGAATTAGCAGCTGCAGATGCCGCGCTCCTGCAAGACTTGTTACCGGATCTTACCAGTATTGGCTATCAGGTTGAGCCCTTTGGTAATAATAGTTTTGTGATCCAAGGTATTCCGGCAGATATACTTCCCGGCAATGAAAAACATGCTATTGAACTACTGATCGAACAATTCAAACACTTTAGTTCAGATATCAAATTCAGCAAACGTGAAAAACTGATTCGCTGCATGGCTCGACAACAAGCTATTAAAGCCGGGCAATCACTCTCACAAAAGGAAATGCTGGTATTGGTAGAAGAATTATTTGCTTGTACTAGTCCGAATGTAACACCCACAGGCTCCCCTACTTATCTTGAATTCAAGGAAGATTATTTAGATCGCATGTTTGGCAGGTGATCACATCCAGTTTTGTTGGGTAGATTCTGTTTTATACAAAGCATAATTACTGATCTGTAATCCTTGCGTATGCTGAATAAAAGGTAATTCAAATCTACCACCTGCAGTGTGAAGGTATAAAGTAACCAACCCTTTTCTTTTTTGGAAAAGAGACTGCCTGAGTTGTACATGTTGAATGTTATTCCAGTTTAGCAAGATCTCGTTTTTTCCAAAAGTGCTTGCATAGCGTTGTATACCGGTATCTGCTACCCAGAAACGAAAATTACTCCAATACCACCAATTTTTTATAAAACTCAAAGGCCACCATAATAAAACCCATAGTGCATTCCATCCCCATACAAAATATAATCCTGTTGTTGCTATCAATACAAAAGGCAATACCAGAAACAATGTCCTTTGGATAACATAAGAAAAATCAATACCATAACCTTGTTCAGATAGTTTTGATGGCAAAGTGGATTGATAGGTCTGAATAATTGCTGTGACCTGTTCGGGAGAAGTGATCGGCAATTCCAATCTCAACTTTACTTTTTCTTCCTTTTGTCCGGCCACTTTTAAGCTTAGTAAACCTAAGCCAATCAGTCTTCTAATAAAATTACTTCTCCAACTCACCATTTGTACTTTATTGAAGGGAATCATTTTTTGTTTGATCTGTAACAAACCCCACCTGATATGAAATCCCTTTCCATCTTTACGCACAGTATAATCATAAAATCGAAGAAAAGTTCTGATAATAGAAATCAGCATGGTAATCACCAAACTGATAATAGCCAAACTTGCAATAACAGTCCAGGTGAACTGCACCGTATCACTATAAGATCGTAACTGCTTTAATAATGGAATCTTGTTAATGAGAGGTTTGATGTCCTCATATTTACCAACCACAAAAGCAGCAATGATACCCATGGTTTCAAGGTGGTTGGCGGATAAACTTAATTTCAGCAATCCGCCAATATTCAACTTGCTGACGAGTTGATAACCAGTCACAGGCGCGGCCTGATGATCTGATTCCGCATCTACAGAACGATGTATGGCACTTAAGAGATAATGTCGCAAAGCAGTAGCATCTTCTGCAGCGATGGCATAAATCTTTAATTCTTCTTCATCTGTTCCTGCTGTATCTATCAATACTTTGTAGGTCCTTGTCAGAGAATGTAATAAGCTTTGCTCTAAATGCACTGCCTGTATTCTCTCTAACGGAATCGTAACTTTCTTTTTAGTGAAAAATCCTTTTCGCACCAATAATTGCCCCTGATGAATACTAAATTTCATGTACCAATAATCCAATACGGTTTTGATCAGAATAAAGAGCACAAGGCCTCCTCCAATGATCAGGAATTTCATTCCAATATTTTCTTTCTTACCAAAAAACAAACCGATCGCTATAGGCCATACTTGTCCAATCACCACACGAAAAATGTGAAAGAACATCATGACCACTGCCAATGGTGATTGTCTTTGAGGCTGATCAAATGTTTTCATGAGGCTGCAGCGGTTGAATTTGTTGCATGATCAGGTCCTTGAGTTGTTCTGCTTCTTCTTGCGGTAAACCATGGATGGTGATATCTCTTCCCTCAGATGCAGCTGTATACAAACTAACAGATGCCAATCCGAATTTTCTTTCTATGGGACCGGAATTTACCACGCAGTGTTGCATACGATTAAAGGGAACCATATGTGTGTGTCGAAAGAGCCAACCGGTACTATACAGAATATCTCTTTCTCGAACGGCATATTTTTTTCTTTTAAACGACCGGGTCCCGGATACAACAGTAATAACAGTTATGATCAGGTATACACCGGCGCCTATTGAAATCAATAATACAGTTTGCAGCTTGGTCACAAATACAAAAAGTGCAGTAAGACCTACTAATATGATCCCAAACGTGATCAACCATGTAATACGTAAGACTTTCAGGTAATCAGGGTGAATACTTTTAAAAGGTACGGACTGTACCTGAGGTAATGATTCTTCCGTTATAGGTAAGTTGGAAAATGACATATATGAAAATACAGGATTTAACAGTATGTCGGCTTAGCAACAGAAACATTACAGATCAATAAATAGCCTGCAGATTCATCAAGAATGCTTCTACAGCCCTTCTCACCGTTACAGCGGATGTTTGATGATTGTTTACCAAAACAGAAAAAATCAATTTTCGATTTTTCTTCGTGATCAGATAACCGCTTAATGCTACTTGTCCACTAAGGGTTCCTGTTTTTGCAAAAATTTTATGCTGAAGAGGCTTATAAAAATTATTCAAAGTGCCGGTTCCCCCGGTAGGTAGGATGGTTGTTATTCTGTCCCATGAAAACTCTTCATTCATTTTTTGTAAAAGGCTCACAAAATGCATGGGTGTAAATAAGTTATATCGACTAAGCCCGCTACCATCCACCCAGTTGGGTTTTTGTGTAAGGTCCGAGAAATGCATCTTCAATAATGTATCGATCACTTTTCTATCATTCATTACACCTAATATTTCATCACTTACCATCAGAAGCATCTGTTCTGCAAAAAAATTATCACTTTGATGCATCATCGGTTTAAGTACAGAATCTGTGGGTTGTGAATACAGAATGCGTATCGCTTCTTTTGATGGAGCGGGTATGGATTTGAATTGTGATGCATAACTATTCGTCCACTTTAACCCTTTGATCTCAGATTGTAACACTTTGGCTGAAAAAGTATCACTGGTTACAAAAGGAATTTGTTGTTGTCTAAAAGGAGATGTACCGGAGCTGTATAATAATGTATTGACATGCTGCATTCTTCGAAAGCTGTACATATTTGAGCGTCGATTCAAGCCTTCTGTATAATCTCCTTTACTTCCATCTTCTGATTGTATAATGGAGGGCTGCCATTGCATGCTACTATCTTTATAACGAATCCAAATTAAATTCCCATAAACAGGAAATGCACTTCGTTCAGCCATATAGTTTTGCTGATAGTCATTCCATGACCAACCGCTACCCCATTGTGTGGTTTGAAAGGGAAGATCAACTCTTGCATAAATACGACCGGTATCTGATCGAAGAAATTCCATTACAGATTGTCTCGCAAAATCAGGATGTAACAGTGTAGGATCTCCTGTAGGTCTTACCCATGTGATACCGGAAGATGCATCAGTATAATAACGTAACCCTTTGATACTGTCTCCCAAATATTTCATAGCTGCATAACAAGTGAACAGCTTGGTATTACTTGCCGGTAGGAAAAGCTTATCTGCCTGATAATTATAGAGGTATTGATTTTTTTCAGGATCAAAAATGCTGATACCAATATGAGCTGACTTAAGATCTGCTTCTTTGAAAATAGCATGATCAGCTTGTTTTTGAATGGTTCTTTGAACGGAGCAAGCAGAAAGAACAATGATGGAAAGTAGCAAAAAGCTTACCCTGAATGGCATCATACAAAAGTGATTTTATAATAACTAATGTACTGACTCTTCGTCAAAAACGCTATATTCTTTCAGCAGCGCGCATCCATCTTTCAGGGATATCATTGTTGGATGCTGTGAGATAGTCTCTATAACTACAAGCTACATATTTACCATCATGCAGTTGCATCCACCAGCGTCCGGTTTTTTTGCTCTGGAGAAAGACCGTCTCTACTTCTGCAAAGGCAAGTGTAAATTCATTAAAGGAGTTTCTATCTTCCATGGAAGCTTCTTGCTTTCCTCTATGAATGCCGTCCATGACATACCACATCAAATGAGAAATTTGTTTGGCAGTCATTTGATGAATGTCTTGTGATGGGATATACCCATAAATACCAATGGTCCTGCATGTATGACTCATACCTGCATATTGCATGAGCGTACAAGCTTCCTCACCATTAAAGCCATTGGGTGTAACATGATTAGCAGGAGCATGTGCATGTTGAATGGCAGCAATATCAAAACTAAAAAGATCACTATTTCTAATCGCCGGCTCCATCTCAGAAATATCTTCTTTCACTTTGCCAACTCGATAACAATCAAAACGAAGTTTATCAATAGTTTCCAGCATTTGTGGATGCATAAAATAGCTCTGAAAACCGATATGGTTATAATGTCTCAAATAGTTGGGCATGCCGGTGAATAAATCTACGAGAAAATTATCCGCAGGTGTCATGCTTTCCATATCCATGTCAATACGTGCATCTACACAAGCCGCATCAATGATCTTTCCGTCTGCGGTATGTGCCTGGTATTGTGCAGTAGTAATATCGTGCGAACCTCCGAGAACAAGTACTTTTTTTCCCAATGACAATAACTCCTGTATCACTACTCGTAGTGCTGCATAACTGTCTTGCAGCGTTGCGCCACATTTCACATTACCCAGATCTGCAACATTTACTTCGGTATGCCAATGATATAAACGATAAAACTCGCTTCTGATGGTATCCGGACTATCCGTATTGGTAAACTGTATACCCGCACCACGCATTTCACCACATCCAACGATGACTAGGTCTGCGTGTTCAATATCAGGAAAGCTTTCATCAAATACAGCGATATGTTTGCCCAACTGGGTATCCTTGAACCCTTCATCATTGGATATTTGTGCAATATTAACCGGCTCCAGAAAGTCTATGATCGTATCTAGCGACATGCGATTTTTTTTCACAGACATAACGCTCAGTCACACCAAAAATTGTGCAGATCTGATAAAACATCTGTCCGGGAAATCTTCAAGAGGAGTTATGATCTAGTCTGTGTATTTATACCCCACCCCTCTTACAGAATGGAAATAACGAGGCTGTCGGCTGTCTTGCTCGAAATACTTACGGAAACTAAGTATGAAATTATCAATGGTACGAGTTGTAGGATATACATTATAACCCCAAACGACTTGCAAAATTTTTTCTCTGGTCACCACATCTCCTTTATTCTCAATCAATAACTTCAACAACATCGCCTCCTTCTTACTCAACTCAATATGTTGTCCATTCCAGGTAATAGCATCCTGTGCTTTAAAATCTACCTTGTTGTTTCCAAATTCATAAGTATCACCAACCGTTTCTTTTTCCTGCAGTTTTTTATTCTTATCGATGAGTTTTTCTACCCTTAATAATAATTCTTCCAGATTAAAAGGCTTGGTTAAATAGTCATCAGCGCCCTTTTTCAAACCCAATACGCGATCACTACTCGCATTCTTGGCACTGAGTATCAGAATCGGCACCTCATTATTATTGACACGAATACTTTCAGTGACTGCTATCCCGTCTACTTCAGGTATCATGATATCCATGATGATCAGATCAAAGTATTCATTGGATACTTTCTTCAATGCTTCTGTTCCTGTAAAAGCAGAACTAACCTCATAACCTTCCATCTCCAAATTCAACTTAAGGGTTTCGTGGAGGTTCTCTTCGTCTTCTACCAGTAATATGTTTGATTTTGATGCCATTATGCCTGTTGTAAGGTTACCACAAAATTACTTCCCTGCGGCTGATTATCTGTCACAGAAATGTAGCCATTGTGACTTTTAACGATTCGGCTACATAAATAAAGACCAAGCCCGGTTCCCTTGGTTGTACGTGTATTTTCATTTCCTACACGATAAAACTTATCAAAGACTTTCCTTTTTTCTTCATCGGGAATACCGACTCCCTGATCGGATACACTGAGCAGCAATTCATTCTTCTCAGCATACAAGCTTATTTCGATGGGTGATTCTTTGGGAGAGTACTTCAATGCGTTTTCAAGCAGATTATTCACCAACATTTGTAGCAGTAAGGTTTCTCCCTGAACATATAGCCCCTCTGTAATAGATTCCTTCACTTCTTTTTGGGGGAAACGTGTCTTAAAATCATCGATACAACCTTCTACCAGATCTGTAAAATTGATCTCTTCTTTATTGGATGCATAAGCTCCTGCATCTAATTGCGCAGCTAATAAAATATTGTTACAAAGAATATTCAATCGATTGGCTTCCTGCAAAGTGTTACTGATCAACTTTTGTTGTTTCTCTTCTTCCAGCTTTCTTTTTTGCAGTGTTTCCAGATTTAAGCGCGTAATAGCAATAGGTGTTTTCAATTCATGCGTCACCGCCATCATGAAATTTTGCTGCTGCTGAGATAGTCGTAATTGTCTTCTTGTAGCTCTAAAAACGAACACGGCGCCTACCAGTATCAAAGCCAGAAAAGTGACCCCTTCTCCGATATATTGAGCCGTTTTTCTTTTTTTAGCGTCTTCTATAGCCGTTACTTTTTCAACATAAGCGGGATCATCTTTGACGAGCTCAGACAATCGAATTTGTGTAATACTGGTATTTTGTCGCTCAAGTGCTATGAACCACCAGATCAAAGCAGCCACCATATAACTGAGTAATACCCAGTAAACAACGATCACTACTGTTAATCCTTTGGTCTTATTAAGACTCATGGTTTTATTTTTTCTACCCTAATACCGGCACTCAGTACATATGCCAATGGATCTTCACGCATGGCTTGTTTAAGCTTGAATGTGTATACACCTTTTTTTAGGGCAATAGGTTCACGGGTGATACGTGCACGTCGGTCATAGATATCATCCATTCCACTCCCCAACCAGCCTTTGGTATTATCAGCCAGCGCAATATTCAGTAATTGCGTTTTAGGAGAGTCATTGGGTGATTGAGTGATGACATTGATCCAGATATTATTGTATCTGTAAGCATCCGTATGTCGCAATACAACATAAATATTATAGAGAGAAGTGGTATCCTGTATATCAAATGAAGCCACGGGTTCAACTGCAGCAGCCCATTCTTGCTGTGGGAATCTTTCAGTACGCTCAAAAAAATTTACTTTGCCACAAGCACAAAGAAGAAAGGTACAAACACTTATGAAGGAGATGACTGTTTTCACAACGCTAAATTAATGAGTACAAAGCTTTTGGCTAATAAAAGGATGTTATAAAACATTCAGGATCTGCTCTTTGGCTTTTTCCAACTCATCTTTCATGAGGATCACACACTGCTGTATCTGTGAATCATAAGCTTTGGACCCCATGGTATTGATCTCTCTCCCGAATTCCTGCAGGATAAAAGATAATTTTTTACCCTTACTACTTTCCTTTTCTGCCAATATAGATCGAAAATAATCGCAATGATTTTTCAAACGTACTTGCTCCTCACTGATATCGATCTTTTCAATATAATAGATCAGCTCCTGTTCCATTCTATTCGGATCGTAGTTCTCTTTCCCTACATTTTCTTCCAACACTTTTACAATTCCTTCTTTGATCTTTCCTCGGCGTAAAGGTTCCAGTGTAGTGATCGTAGCCTGATGTGCTTCAATATTTGCCAATCGAAGATTGAGATCTGCTTCAAGAGATTTTCCCTCATCTTTTCTATGCTCATTCAATTGTGCGATCGCTTCTTTCAATACTTTCTCAAATGATTTCCATTCGTCATCAGTGATCATTTCAGTTGATGGGGTAATAACATCAGGCAATTTCAAAATCGTACTTAGGATATCCCCTTTTTGCAATTGTAACTCATCTGCAAGTTCTGCTACAGGCTGATAATAGGCTTTAGCTAACTCTTTATTGATACTTACCGGCTTACTGGCGCCGTTTTGTTTAATGGTGATGCTACACTCGACACTACCACGCTGCAACCCTTCATTTAAAATATTTCTGATCTCAAACTCAAAAGGTTTCAATAAAGAGGGAATGGTTAAACGTAGATCAAATTGTTTACCATTGAGAGAACGAACTTCTACCAGATAAGTTTTATCCGACAGCGTTTGTTCTGCTCTTCCATAACCGGTCATTGAATATAACATAGCTGTTCTGTTATCAGGTAAAAGTAGTTGAAATGATTCAAACCTGAACAGAGATCAGCAATACTAGATCAAAACGATTATTGCCTGTTCAAATGAAGATGGTATAAATAATTCCCCGGAATGGAAAGATCAAGTTCGATGGTATAATTTCCTGATTTGGCAATTCGGATTCCATCAGCATTATAATCCGGTACATGATCGGTTGCAGGCCATTGATTACCAAAAAGAATTTGATCCTGATTATTCGCCCTGAATTTAAATTCACCTTCAATCAAATTCACATTGATACGCCAGATACACTCATTATTGGGGTCCGGTGTCATTGCAAGATCTTGTGGCAGTTGTCCACCAAGTGCGCTGCCAAATATTCCCCAACTTTTAATTTTTGCGTATGACCATGTATTCGTATTCATACTGGCTCGAATCACATAAAAACCTTTCCCTCCAAAAATGGATAGAGGTGTTCCATTGAAACCAAACTTATTACCTCCAATGTGACCAAAAGTAAAATCACTCCATTGATTCCCACGGATGAATAAAAGTTGAGGATACTCGATCGGGAAAAATACATACCCTTCATATTCTTTCTCCCCGGGTTTAGACACAAGTCTTGGAGCCAATAATGGATTCCAAGATTGGTAATTACCCGGAAGAGTAATAAAATCAGGAGAATTATATTGAATGATGTTACGATAAGTTGTTACCTGAAGTAAAACAGGATCAGAATAATATACTTCCTCTCCATTTAGTCCTTTGGGATTATTATAAACGATCTGGCGCATGTATTTGATCCTCGCAATTACATCACCGGCATCTCCCGGTTCAATGATCTTATGAACGATCTCATTGAACTCTTCAACTGTAAAACTTGCGGCAAGACTGCTACCTAAAGCAATTTCAACCGGACTTGCAAACTGATCTTCCTTTAAGGAAAGTTCAAGCAAATAATAAATGGCATCATTGGGTGTCTGAGTCAGATATCCCCAATCAAAACGAACGGCAGTCATTTTTGCATTCGCTTGATATAATAATACTTTAGAGGAAGATGCACGGAGAGATAATTGAGGCAAATGCTCGTGAGCAACCGTACTCACAAAGTCTATCTGTTTCTTACAATAAAAGAATGGAATAACAAATAAACAGGATAAGAATAAAAATTTATGCGGTAATTTTCTCATGATCATCCAATTTTTACTGCTGCTAATAAAAATTTTACACAGTAATAGCGTATTGGATTTTAAAAGAGTTATCTAATACAATCAATATTTGAGTTAGATAACACAAAATTAAATTGGGGGAATCAGAGAATAGTTAGTTAAAACTACATAATATGCCGTAGTCGCACAGTATATTATGTGTAGAATTATAACTACAGAATGATCAAGTTGTTCAAATAATTTAAAAGTAATTGAAACGAAAAAAGATAAGTGACTAAAAATCAATGCCAACCCACTTACGTTTGCTTTTCGCGTATTTCTCAAAATTGAATTTATAGAGCTTACCCGGGCGATGTGGGACATCTTGCTCCATTTCATTGATATCAATAAGTAAGTCCATAGAAGCAAACTTTTTTCTAAAATTTCTTCTGTCTAAACTCACTCCTAAAATGGCTTCATATAAATTCTGCAACTCACGCAGAGAAAATTTTTCAGGCAAGAGATTAAAGCCTAATGGATGTTCTTGAATTCTTTTTTGTAACCATTTATGACACACATCCACAATATCCATATGGTCAAAAGCCATCGCTTTGATACTATTCACACTATACCAATCGAGATCATTGTCATGGATCTTTAATTCATGATGATTGATATTCAATAATGAACAATATGCGATCGTGATCACTCTCCCTCCCGGATGCCTGTTCGGATTACCAAAGACCTTAACCTGTTCCAGAAAGACATCGTTCATACCTGTTCTTTGTTTCAGTATACGATAGGCAGCTGCATCCAAATCCTCGTTTTCTTGTACAATATCTCCCAATAAGGAATAGTGATCTTTATATACTTCCAGATCACTTTTGATCAATAATACTTTCAGTTTATTTTCTTCGAAACCAAAAATGACACAATCAACCGTGATAGCTGCAGAAGGATAAGATTGCACCAATTTTACAGCATCTTTTACCTGGTGAGGCTCATGGGCGTTTTTTCCGGAATGTTTCTTCATCGGGGGGATCCGTTTTTAAGCAATCTTTCAGTCTCAGGGTGCGGCAAGATACAAAGATTCCCCTTAGCCTGTATCTTGCTAACTGTATGTTTTCCTAAAACCAATTACCTGCTAACTTTATCGCGTAAATAATTATTATGTATTCATCCGGCTTTACTCAGCAATTGCAGTCAGCAACCAGTATTTGGTTATCAAAAATAAACCAGAATAGTTTTCTTGATTCAGCAGAAGAATGTCAACAGATCAGAAAAATCTTACAGTTTCATGAATACAGATATTATGTCTTGAATGAACCTTTGATCTCTGATTATGAATATGATCAATTGTACAAATTACTGCAACGTTCGGAAGAAAAAAATCCTGCTTTTATAACACCAGATTCACCCACACAAAGGGTTGGCAGCAGTTTGAATAGTCAGTTTACCACTGTGAGTCATTTGGTGCCTATGTTAAGTCTAGATAATAGCTATAACGCTGAAGACCTAACTGATTTTGATCGTAAAGCTCGAGAACTAACGGGATTGGAGGAGGTCGAATATTGTATTGAACCCAAATTTGATGGGGCCAGCATTTCTTTGATCTATGAAAATGACCGATTGGTGAGAGCAGCTACTCGTGGAGATGGCGTAGAAGGGGAAGAGATCACCAATAATATCAAACAGATCAGATCTATTCCGCTTTCAGCAGCATTCTCTTCTTATGGAATACAACAAGTAGAGATCAGAGGGGAAGTGATCATGAGTAAAGCTTCGTTTGATCAATACAATCAATTACAAGCTAGCAGAAATCTGCCTCCATTGGCCAATCCAAGAAATGCAGCATCCGGAAGTTTACGGATGAAAGATCCAAAAGATGTAGCTGAAAGAGGCCTTGATGCTTTTTTATATCATATTAGTTTTTATACCAAAGAAAATAATGAACCATCTTCCACCTCAGATCTACTAGAGACACATGGTGGCAACCTCTCTTTATTATGGCAACTTGGTTTTCGTTCCCCTGAGAAAGAAAAGAAAGTAGTAAAAGGTATTCAAGGGGTTATCGATTATTGTACAGCTTTTGAAGCAGGTCGCGATGATCTTCCTTATGAGATCGATGGCATGGTGGTAAAAGTAAACGACTTGCATTTACAAGATAAAATGGGCATTACCTCTCATCATCCCAGATGGGCTATTGCTTTTAAGTTTAAAGCCAGACAAGCCACTACAAAATTGAGAGGAATTGAGTTTCAGGTGGGAAGAACAGGTGCCGTTACTCCTGTTGCAAAATTGGATCCCGTATACTTGGGTGGAGTTACTGTAAGTAGTATTTCAGTACACAATGAAGAGTATATCAAAGAGAAAGATCTTAAGATCGGTGATACTGTCTTAATTGAAAGAGCCGGCGATGTTATTCCTCAGATCGTTAAATCTATGCCTGAATTACGAACCGGGAATGAAGAAAATATTCTGTTCCCCAAAAACTGTCCGGTTTGTAATTCGTCCTTGTTTAAGGAAGAAGCAGAAGCAGTGTGGAGATGCATCAACATCGAATGTGAAGCACAAGTAGTAGAACGCATCATTCACTTTGTAAGTAAGGATGCGATGGATATCAAAAGCTTTGGAGAAGCCAATGTGCGAAAGTTTTATGAACTGGGTTTATTAAAAGACATTCCCGGCATCTATACACTTGACTTTGAAAAAATTGGTCAATTGGAAGGCTTTGGTAAAAAGAGTCTGGATAATCTTCGCGCTGCCATAGAAGCATCAAAACAGCAACCATTGTACCGTTTGATGTATGGATTGGGTATTCGTTTTGTAGGAGAAACTACTGCCAAAACGCTCGCCAATGCAGTAGAACACTTGTTAGATTACAAAATAAAAACAGAGGAAGAACTACAACAGTTAGAAGATGTTGGCACCAAAGTGGCAAAAAGTATTTATCAGTTCTTCAGCAATGAACAGAATATTCAAATGTTGCAACAGCTGGAATCATTAGGCTTACAACTAAAGAATACAAAAAAAGAAACCGGCGGGACCGGCAGCTTACAAGGACAAACATTCCTCTTTACAGGAACATTGACACAACTGAAAAGAAGTGAAGCAGAAGCAATGGCAGAAGCACATGGCGGACAAATTCTCAGCGGGGTCAGCAACAAACTGAACTATCTGGTTGTTGGAGAAGATGCCGGAAGTAAATTGGAGAAAGCTAAAAAAATCAATAGTATTAAAATTATCAGTGAGACTGAATTCCTTCAGTTGGTTTCCACACAATAAATCATGTATGTTACAGAAAACCACACTTAGTTTTTTAAAGGAACTAAAAAAGAATAATACCAAAGAATGGTTTGATACGAACAGAAAAAAGTATGAAGCAGCAAAGGCTGATTTTGCGGCATTGACCAATGCAGTGATCCATGGCCTAGGGAAAAAAGATCCATTTGTTGCATCACTGCTCGCGAAAGATTGTACATTTCGTATCAATAGAGATGTCCGCTTTAGTAAGAATAAGGACCCTTATAAAACCAATATGGGTATGTACTTAAGCAGAGGAGGAAAAAAATCTTTATTCTCCGGTTATTATTTTCATCTTGAACCCGGTGGAAATAGTTTTATGGGTGGTGGACTTTATATGCCCGAACCTGACGTGATCAAAAAAGTGAGACAGGAAATTGATTATAACTGGGATGAATTCAATAAAATCATCGGGCAAAAGAAATTCAAAACTGTTTACAAAGAATTACAGAGAGAAGAAGGAATGGTATTAAGCAGAGAACCAAAGGGCTACGAAAAAGATAACCCTGCTATTGAATACATCAAATTAAAGAGTTGGGTTGCAACTGCCCCGGTTACTGATCAGTTGCTTACTTCAGATCATTTAGTAAAAGAAATCGTCGCAGCATTTGAAACACTGCAACCCATGATCATCTTTTTGAATAAAGCGATTGAAGAATAATACAATGATAGCTGTCCATCCATTACCAATTCGCTTTAACGATAATAACCGGGAGCAAGTCATTTATCCGGTTTTACTCGAAAGTGACACCTCATTGATTTTGGTAGATTGCGGATACGCAGATCAATTGGATTTATTAGAAGAAGCAAGTTCTAAGATTGGATTGAACCTAGCAGATCTGACGGGTATCATCATAACACATCATGATATCGATCACATGGGTGGATTGTTTCAACTGAAACAAAAATATCCATATAGCAAAGTCTATTCCTCAAACCTTGAAGCTCCTTATATAAGTGGTGAAAAAAAGTCGTTACGTTTGACACAAGCTGAATCTTTATTTGATCAACTTCCCAAAGAACATCAGGCATGGGCTATTGAGTTTCAACAACAGTTATCGAACATGGCATGTGTAGCTGTAAATGAAAGTTTTGAAGAGGATGGGCCATTATCTTTTATCCAAGAGGTAATAAGTATTCATACTCCCGGACACATGCCCGGCCATATTTCTCTTTACATTCCTTCTTTGAAAACATTGATTGCCGCGGATGCAATGGTGATCGAGAATGAACGTCTGCAAATCGCCAATCCACAGTTTACATTAGACCTTACAGAGGCCGTCGCATCAGTAAAGAAATTAAGTCAGTTGGAAATAGATACATTGATCTGTTATCATGGAGGGATAATGACTGAGAACATTGATCAAAATATGATTGAGCTGACCAATAGCTAAATTTTAGCCACAGATTCGCAGATAACTATCCTTAAATCTGTGGCTAATGAAAAATTATACCAATCCCTTCTCCATCAAATACTCCGCAATTTGAACAGCATTGGTAGCTGCTCCTTTACGAAGGTTATCACTCACGATCCACATATTCAGTGTATTGGGTTGTGTTTCATCTCTTCTCAAGCGACCCACAAACACTTCATCTTTTTCATGTGCCCATAATGGCATTGGATATTGTTGATTAGCAAGATCGTCCTGAACAATCACGCCGGGTGCTTTTTCTAATATTGAACGAACTTCTTCCAATGCGAAGTCATTTTCAAATTCAACATTCACGCTCTCACTGTGTCCGCCAATAACAGGGATACGAACAGTAGTAGCAGTAACGCGAATACTATCATCTTTCATGATCTTTTTGGTTTCATTCACCATTTTCATTTCTTCTTTGGTATAGCCATTATCAGTGAACACATCGATTTGAGGAATCACATTCAGGTCGATCTGATATTTATAAGCCATTTCACCCTCCACTCCTTTTCTTTCATTGAACAGTTGATCCACTGCTTTTTTCCCGGTCCCGGTCACACTCTGATAAGTACTTACCACCACACGTTTGATTTTATAACGAAGATGTAAGGGTTGCAATGCCACTACCATTTGAATGGTTGAACAGTTAGGATTGGCAATGATGAAATCATCTTTGCTAAGTACATCCGCATTCACTTCCGGAACAACCAATTTTTTAGAAGGATCCATTCTCCATGCAGAAGAATTATCGATCACACGAATACCAGCTTCCGCAAATTTGGGTGCCCATTCTAATGAAGTACTACCTCCGGCAGAGAAAATAGCAATAGCAGGTTTTGCAGCGATACCATCATTCATACTCACCACCTTATAGGGTTTGCCTTTATAGATCACTTCTTTACCTACTGATCTTTCAGAAGCTACCGGAATAAGTTCTGTAACCGGGAAGTTACGCTCAGCCAGCACTTCCAACATTTTGGTACCTACAAGTCCTGTGGCACCTACAACTGCTACTTTCATGGTGTTTGTTTGTTTTTGTTTATGGTTGTTGTTGTTAAATGATTCAAGCAAAAAGGCCTTCCGGTTAGGGAAGGCCTCTGAGTATATTCGTCATCATACACAAACGTTCAGGCGCCTTCCCGGTCAGAGAGGTTTCTTGGTACGTTTTGTATGTTTCATGATCATCATTGCTTTGCGAAAATACTTGTGTTTGTTTTTTGAGCCAAAAGATTTTTTATGAAGCCCAAAGGGCTTTATAGCTAATGGTTCATAGCAAATAGAAAAACATATGCGATGAACTATTAGCTATTTGCCATTTGCTACCCTACCAGATCAATATCAAAATTCACCAACTGAACAAATTCATCGATTCTGTTGCTGATATCTTCTTTGCTGATTTCTCTTAATCGTTGGGTTCCGAATTTCTCAACACAATAAGATGCCATCGCACTACCTACGATGATCGCAGTCTTCATATTCTCAAAAGAAATGTCTTTAGTACGTGCGATATGACCAATGAATCCTCCAGCGAAAGTATCTCCTGCACCTGTTGGATCAAATACTTCTTCCAATGGTAATGCCGGAGCAAAGAAGACTTTAGAACCATGGAACAATAAAGCGCCATGCTCTCCTTTCTTAATGATCAGGTATTTGGGTCCCATCTTCATGATGGCTGCAGCAGCTTTTACCAATGAATATTCACCGCTTAACTGACGAGCTTCACTATCATTAACCATGAGTAAATCTACCATGGCAAGTGTCTTTTTCAACTCATCCATCATGATCTCCATCCAGAAATTCATGGTATCCATGACGATCAACTTCGGACGGGTCTTTAATTGTTCAATCACACTGCGCTGTACAGCCGGGACCAGATTGCCCAACATCAGAAACTCACAATCTTGAAAGCTCTCAGGTACTACAGGCTCAAAATTCTCTAATACATTCAGTTGAGTGTCCAAAGTATCACGAGAATTCATATCCATATGATATCGACCACTCCAGAAAAAAGTCTTTTCGTCCTTTTTGATCTGCACCCCTGACAAATCCACGCCACGAGCGGTTAAAAGATCCAACTCTTCCTGAGGGAAGTCTCCACCAACTACTGAAATTTGCTTAACGGGAGTGAAATTGGAAGCGCACCAAGCAATATAAGTACCCGCACCACCAATGATTTTATCACTTTTACCAAACGGAGTTTCGATGGCATCAAAGGCCATGGATCCGACAACGACTAGAGACATAGATTAATTTTTGTTATCGGGGTGCGAAACTAGCGTATTTGAAGGGTAAATGCTAATAACCCCCGCTTAATTTGTCCTTAGAGAATCTCAGGCTTCGACAACAGGGTCAAAAACTAACAAAATAATATTTTAATCCGATATTTATTGCTAACACGCGTTAGCTGATTATCTTCGTGTCATGGCAAGAATCAAGACTGACAAAAACATTTCACGTAAAGACGTGATCGTTACCAAAGCTGCTACCCTTTTCAGAGAGAAGGGTTTTAAAGCAGCCAGTATGCGCGACCTGGCAGAAGCCGTTGGCGTTGAAGCAGCCAGCTTGTACAACCACATTAAATCGAAAACGGAACTATTACATGAATTGTGTTTTAGTGTGGCCAATCGTTTCCTGCAAAAGATCGATGAAGTGGAGGCAGAAAAGATCACTGCGATTGAAAAGATCGAAAAGTTACTTCGCTTTCATATCAATGAAATGATCCATCATTATGAAGAAGTATATGTGAGTGATCGTGAATGGAAACATCTTGCGGACCCATATCTATCCAATTTCCAAAATCAGCGTCGTATTTATCGCAAACGTTTTGCTGCTATCATTGAAGCCGGTATCCGTAATCAGGAAGTAAAAAAGATCGATGCGCCTACAGCTGTACTTATTATGCTGCATGCCATCAGCGGTATCGAAAGCTGGCATCGCTCCACGCAAAAGATCAGCGCAGCTGAACTCGAAGAAAATATGGTAACCATTCTTGTAGGAGGATTAACACAATAAGAGAAGACCGGTATGTCTATACATTTTGAGCAATTGACTGTTCGTGAAGTACGCAGAGAAACCAATGATTGTGTTTCGATAGCATTTGAAGTTCCTGAAAAATTGAAAGAACAGTTTCAATTTACGCAAGGACAATACATTACACTAAAAACTAAGATCGGAGGTGAAGAAGTACGTCGATCCTATTCCATTTGCAGTAGTCCCTTAGATAATGAATTAAGGGTTGCAGTAAAAAAAGTTCCGAGTGGAGTTTTTTCTACTTATGCCAATGAACTACTCAAAGCCGGTGACCAGTTGGATGTGATGCCCCCCATGGGTAAATTTTTCACTCCTCTTGCGCCTACTCAGAAAAAGAATTATGTTGGTTTTGCGGCCGGTAGTGGTATCACTCCACTGCTTTCAATTATCAAGACCACTCTGCAAACAGAAAAAGAAAGCACTTTCACATTAGTGTATGGTAATCGTAACAGACACTCTATCATTTTTCGCGAGACCCTCGAAGCCCTGAAGAATAAATACATGGATCGATTTAGATTGATTCATATTCTGTCTAGAGAAACAACGGATGCGCCATTGAACTCCGGAAGAATTGATGCAGATAAATGTTTGGTGCTTTGCGATAAAAACATCGACCTAAAACAAACAGATGAATTTTTTCTTTGCGGTCCTGAAGAAATGATTTTCTCAGTTAAAAATGTTTTAGAGCAACAAGGTGTTGTTGCACAAAAAATTCATTTTGAATTATTCACTACTGCCGGACAACAAAATAAAAAGATCCATTTGCAGGAAGATGAAACTGATAAAGGACCGAAGAGTAAGATTACTGTGAAACTCGATGGGATCAGCTTTGATTTTGAGCTCAGTCAAAAAGGCGATGCCATATTGGATGCTGCATTGAGGCATGGAGCAGATCTGCCATATGCCTGTAAAGGCGGGGTATGCTGCACTTGTAGAGCTAAATTGGTAGAAGGTGAAGTGGATATGGAAGTAAACTATGGATTAGAACCTGATGAAATTGAACAAGGATTTATTCTTACCTGTCAATCGCATCCTAAGTCTGAGAAAGTCGTTGTTGACTTTGATGTGAAATAATTTTTTAGCCACAGATTCACAGATTAAAAAACTAATCTGTGAATCTGTGGCTTTTTTCATTTGATCAAAATCGGTTCAATCTTCTTCTGCCAAATTTCATACCCCTTAGCATTCATGTGCAAATTGTCTTTGATAAATAATTCAGGATTCACAGAACCGTTGGGAAGTAACATGGCATCATGTATGTTCACATAGGTAGCAATTGCATCTCTTTTTAAATATCTTTTGATCAATCGATTGGCTTTTAAAAATTTCTTTTCCAATTTCCATCTGCTGGGACTAGGCTTTATAGAAACAAATGCAATAGGAATATTGCCTAATTGTGATCGAATGATCTTAAATAGAATTTTAAATCGATCAAGAACCATTCTAGGTGTAGCCGCAACAGAATCAGCTATATCATTCTCACCACAATAAATGATAATTTGCTTGGGCTGATAAGGAATGATGATCTGATTCGCATAGTGTATCAAATCAGGTAATTCTGACCCACCAAATCCTCGGTTGATGATCGGATAATTCGGGAAATAGTCTTTGATATCTTTCCAATAAGTAAATGAAGAACTGCCCACAAACAGTATCTGTTCTTTAGAAGGAAATTGGAGGCTGTCGGCTTTCAGAAAAGCATCGATATCTTTTTTAAATCGGGGTGTCTGGGCAAACGCAGACAGACAACAGATCAAAAAACAAATAATGAAATACCCTTTTTTCATACCGGAAAGATAATCCCCTGTTCATCATCAGTACACTTGATCCTATAAAAACATCAACAAAAACTAACAAAAAGTCGAATTATTTAGTTTTAAAACGCTAACATTCGTTAGCATTATTCAATTCTTTTTGTATTTTTACCGCCCAAACCGCAACGTATGGAAAAGAATTTGGAACAACTCTTTCAGGAAAAGATCGACAAAGAGATTCGTATTGAACCTAAGGACTGGATGCCGGAAAAATATCGTCAAACATTGATCCGTCAGATCAGTCAGCATGCACACAGTGAGATCGTAGGAATGTTACCGGAAGGCAACTGGATCACCCGTGCTCCAAATCTTAGAAGAAAAGCTATTCTACTCGCGAAAGTACAGGATGAAGCAGGGCATGGATTATATCTCTATTCAGCCGCCGAAACACTCGGCATCAGCAGAGATGAAATGTATGAGCAATTACACAGTGGTAAAGCCAAATACTCTTCCATCTTCAATTATCCAACATTAAGTTGGGCTGATATGGGAGCGATCGGTTGGTTGGTAGATGGTGCAGCTATCATGAATCAAGTGCCATTGTGCCGAACCAGTTACGGACCTTATGCAAGAGCCATGGTACGTGTTTGTAAAGAAGAGAGTTTTCATCAGCGCCAAGGTTTTGAAATTTTGCTGACTTTAAGCCGTGGAAATGAAGCACAGCGACGTATGGCACAAGATGCCATCAATCGCTGGTGGTGGCCCAGTATCATGATGTTTGGTCCGAAGGATGATGAAAGTCCGAATACCATTCAAAGCATGAAATGGAAGATCAAAAGATTTACCAATGATGAGTTACGTCAAAAATTTGTAGATATCTGTGCAGAGCAAATCAAAATATTAAACCTTACGATTCCTGATCCTGATTTAAAATGGAATGAAGAAAGAGGTCACTATGATTTTGGTGCGATCAACTGGGATGAATTCTGGCAAGTGATTGCAGGCAATGGCCCATGTAACAAACAAAGATTGGATGCACGTAAGAAAGCATGGGAAGATGGAAAGTGGGTAAGAGATGCGGCTTCTGCTTATGCTGCAAAACGTGCAGCCAGAAAAGAAGTGAAAGTGGCGTAGGGTTGAAAGTCAAAAAAGTGAATAGTGAGTAGTGAATAAATAAATAACTAAAAAAAGCTCGTAGCTCGTAGCTCACAGCTCATAGATAAATTAGCTAACCATGAAACAATACATTCAAAAATACTATTACGGTGATTACGGTGAAGGAAAGAACGGCGCTGCTGATATCTCTACTTCCGGCTCCTCTAAACAAGAATGGCCTTTATGGGAAGTATTCATCAGAAGTAAACAAGGATTGGATCACAAACATGTGGGTAGCTTACATGCTGCTGATGCACAAATGGCCATCGAAAATGCTCGTGATGTATATACCAGAAGAAATGAAGGTATTAGTATCTGGGTAGTAGAAAGTAAATATATCCATGCCAGTAATCCTGATGAAGCAGATGCTTTGTATGATCCGGCAAATGATAAAGCCTATCGTCATCCAACATTCTATGACCTGCCGGATGAACTGACACATATCTAATCAAAGCTTCATTGACAACTGATGAACAAATCTCTGATCGATTATACCTTACACCTCGCAGACAATGCACTGATCATCGGACATCGTAACAGCGAATGGTGTGGACACGGACCTGTTTTGGAACAGGATATTGCCATTTCAAATATTGCACTCGATTTTATCGGACAAGCACGAAATCTTTATCAATATGCTGCTGAACTTTCCGGTAATGGGTCTACGGAAGATTCGCTTGCTTTTTTGCGTGATGTTCCTGAGTTTAAAAATTTATTGATCACAGAATTACCCAATGGCGATTGGGCTCAAACTACTTTACGTCAGTTTCTGTTCAGTACGTATCAATATTATCTCTATCAGCAGTTACAAAACTCAGTTGATACAAGACTTGCTGCCATTGCTGCCAAATCTTTGAAAGAAGTGACTTATCATTTACGATGGAGCAGTGAATGGGTGATTCGCTTGGGTGATGGTACTGAGGAAAGCAAACAAAGACTCCTAACCGCTGTAGATGAAGTTTGGAATTTCACAGGTGAAATGTTTTTACCCGCAACCTATGAAACAGCTTTATTACAAGACCATATTGGTGTAGATCTTTCAAAGATCCGCGAGCAGTGGTTGCAAAAGATCCAAGAAGTATTTGCTGAAGCAACCATCAGTATCCCTGAAAAAAGTTGGGCACAACAAGGCGGTAAAACCGGCATTCATACAGAACATTTAGGATACATACTTGCTGAAATGCAATTCTTACAAAGAGCCTATCCCGGAGCTGAATGGTAAACAATATGACGATCGCTGTTCAACATACCACACCTGAAGAAAAAAAGATCTGGAATTTATTGGAAACAGTAACGGATCCTGAAGTACCCGTATTGACTATTCTCGATCTAGGTATTGTGCGAGCAGTGGAAATAATACAACTTGATAGTAGCATCGTTAAACCTATCATCACCATCACACCCACCTACAGTGGTTGTCCGGCCATGGATGTGATCAGTATGAATATCAGAATGGTATTACTACAGGCTGGATATCAACAGATGGAGATCAAGCAGGCATTATCACCTGCATGGACCACTGATTGGATGAGTGAAGAAGGAAAAAACAAATTAAAAGCGTACGGCATTGCCCCCCCTCAATACAAGCAAGCGGTATGCACACCGGAAGCATTTCAGGAAGACGAAGCGATACAATGTCCGCAGTGCAATTCATGGAACACAACATTGGTATCTCAATTTGGCAGCACAGCATGCAAAGCCTTGTATAAATGCAATGATTGTAAAGAGCCTTTTGATTATTTCAAGTGTCATTAAGCCTTTAATTATTTTCATTGTCTTGGCAGATAGAAGACCTTATTTTTGAATAAATCAACTTACATGTCCAGCATTCTTTTTCATATCGAAGATGGTATTGCCTTTATTACACTGAATCGCCCTGATAAGCTGAATTCTTTTAATAGAGAAATGGCTCTCCTACTACAATCAAAATTGGATGAGTGTGCTTCATTACACGAAGTAAGAGCTGTGTATTTAACCGGTGCTGGAAAAGGATTTTGCGCCGGACAAGACCTTGCAGAAGTAGTAGATCCTAATGGACCGGGTATGCAAAGAATTTTGAGTGAACATTACAACCCTATCATCACTCGATTAAGAAATATGCCTAAGCCTATAGTAGCTGCCGTGAATGGTGTAGCAGCCGGCGCCGGAGCTAATATCGCATTGGCTTGTGATATTGTTATTGCTACAAAATCTGCTTCCTTTATTCAGGCATTTTCAAAGATCGGTTTGATCCCGGATAGTGGAGGCACTTATACCTTACCTCGTTTGATCGGTTGGCAGAAAGCAAGTGCATTGATGATGCTAGGAGATAAAGTAAGTGCAGAAGAAGCGGAAAAATTAGGCATGCTTTATAAAGTATTTCCTGACGAAGAGTTTACAGAAGCTACTAAAAATATTGCAACAACACTCGCTCAAATGCCTACCAAAGCATTGGCCTATATTAAACATGCATTGAATCAATCGGCCTCCAATGATTTGGAGACACAGTTGCAATTGGAAGATGTATATCAGCAAAAAGCGGCTGATACTGATGATTTCAAAGAAGGAGTACAAGCTTTTTTGGAAAAGCGTGCACCGCAATTCAAAGGATCCTAAAACTATTTTTATGAGTAACCCTTACCGCCAAGTTGTTGATCACATGATGGCTCATGATAAATTTTCCCAATGGCTTGGGATTGAGGTATTAGATATTCAGGATGGATACAGTAAAATAAAAATGACTATTCGGGAAGAAATGATCAATGGTTTTGGTATTGCACACGGGGGGATCGCTTTTTCATTGGCAGACAGCGCTTTTGCATTTGCATGTAATAGTGACGGGAAAATAACAGTAGCACTGGATACTTCTATTTCATTTCCAAAAGCCACGAAGGTGAATGACACATTGACTGCCGAGGCTAAACGTATCAGCATAACAAGAAGTACGGGATTATATCTGGTTGAAGTCACAAATGATCAAAACGAATTAGTTGCCTTGTTTAAAGGAACTTGTTATAAGACAAAAAAAGAGCTAATAAATTCATCGTCGAATATCTAAGCATTATATATTTGACGCATGCAAAAAAAATCCAATATCCCGTTCCTGCTTTTTATAGCTGCTGCATTTTTATGCTTAAATTATTCTTGTCAAAAGACTGAAATTCCCGTTAACACTGACAAAGAAATTATCTCGCTGAAGATCAAATTAAGTGATGGGACACCAATCACTAGTCCATTTACTGTAGTAATAAACAATGATAGTGTTATTGTAAAGCTACTACCTGAAATCGACCGTTCTGCACTGATCCCTGAAGTAGAATTTAAAGGTAAAAGCATATCACCTGCCAGCGGTGTTGTTCAAAACTTTACCACGCCGGTCACTTATACATTAACTGCGGATGATGGTAGTTCTAAGTCTTATGTTGTTTCTGTTTTACCACAAACACCTGTCAACACACTATTTATTGGATCCAGCGATAAGAACGTCTACGCACTTGATGCTACAAATGGTACCCAGAAATGGAAATACACAGGAACTGAATCATTTTCTTACACAAGACCTGCTTATAACAATGGGTTCATATATACGGCTAGTCTGGACGCCCATGTTTATGCACTCAGTAGTATTTCAGGAAGCTTATATTGGAAGTTCAAAACAGGTGAATCAATAGAATCCAGTCCTGCAATTGCCAATGGGACTTTATACATTGGTAGTAACGATGATTATTTTTATGCACTTGATGAGAAAAAGGGCACACTTAAATGGAAATTCTTAACAGGAGGAAATGTTAGTTCTACTCCGCTAGTATATCAAAACAGAGTCTACGTTGCAAGTAGTGATGCCTATGTGTATGCATTGGATACTAGTTCCGGTCAGGTAAGTTGGTCTTTTAAAGCTGACCAATATATAGGATCGTCAAGTCCTGTAATCTCAAATGGCATATTGTATATAGGAAGTAGTGATGGCAACTTATACGCAATCAATGCTCAAAACGGCAGTCTTGTATGGAAATATGAAGTAGAAGGAAAAGTTTCACTGGCTTTATCCACTCCGGCTGTATCAGGAGGAACTGCATTTATCAGTGGTTGGTATAACTTTAACCCGAATGCACGCAGATCCGGAGCAGTGTATGCGGTCAATACTGCTAATGGCACTTTAAAATGGCAAGCACTGAATAATACCGGTTTTTCATCAAGCCCGATTTTTTATAATAACAAAATCATTATACCAGGCGACGATCTAAACTTACATTGTCTCGATGCGAATACCGGAGCTGTAATCTGGCAAAAACCATTGATAGCAAATGGAGCTACACCTGTAATACAAAATGATAAAATATTTGTTGGTGGGGGCGGCAATAGCGGTATATATTCATTTGATGTGAACACGGGTAACCAGATTTGGAAATTTAATACTAGTGTAGCGGCACTAGCGACTTCTCAAGGTACATTAGTTGGTTTCGGTCAGTAGTTATGTGTAACTTGTAAAGCATTACTATGATCTATCAATTCAAAGAACATATTCCGGTAATACATGAAACAGCTTTTATTCATCCCCAAGCTTTTGTAACCGGTAATGTCATCATCGGTAAGGATGTCTATGTTGGTCCGGGTGCAGCCATTCGTGGTGATTGGGGCAGAATCATTATTGAAGATGGATGTAATGTACAAGAAAATTGTACCATTCATATGTTCCCCGGAGTTACTGTTCATTTGAAAGAGAGTGCTCATATAGGTCACGGAGCTATTATTCATGGAGCAACGATTGGAAGAAACTGTTTGATAGGCATGAATAGTGTGATCATGGACAATGTGGTATTAGGAGATGAATGTATTGTGGGTGCTTTAAGTTTTATAAAAGCAGATGAAATATTCGAGGCAAGAAGTTTAATTGTAGGAAATCCGGCCAAAAAGATCAAAGCTGTTAGTGATGAAATGATCCACTGGAAAACAGAAGGAACGCAGTTGTATCAACAATTACCGGATGAGATGCGTCAACATTGGAAAATCTGTGAACCTTTACGAGAAATACCCTCTTCCCTATCCGGTGAAACCGATGGAGAATCAAATAAACTCTATCGAACCTGGCATCAACAAAGGAAAAACCAAGACGGCTGACATTTTTGTACCTTTGTAGTCATTAAACGAGGTAATCTTCAATAGTGTCAGAGAAAACAAACTTCATCGATTATATCCGCATCTTTTGTCGCAGTGGTCACGGCGGTGCCGGAGCTAAACATTTCATGCGTAATAAATTGACTGCCAAAGGTGGACCTGATGGTGGTGATGGTGGTCGCGGTGGTCATATCATCCTAAAAGGTAACGCCCAAATGTGGACGCTTTTGCATTTGCGTTATTTTAAAAATGTATTAGCAGAAAACGGAGAACCGGGTAGTAAAAACAATTGTACAGGGCATGATGGTAAAGACATCATTATTGAAGTTCCACTAGGTACAGTTGCAAAAGATGAGGAAACCGGGAAAGTAGAAGCAGAGATATTAGAAGATGGTCAACAGATCGTTTGGATGAAAGGTGGACGTGGTGGATTGGGTAACAGCAATTTTGCAACACCTACCAATCAAGTACCTGAACATGCGCAACCCGGCGAACCCGGTGTTGAAGGATGGAAGAACCTAGAGTTGAAAGTATTAGCAGATGTCGGGTTGGTAGGATTTCCCAATGCAGGCAAATCAACTTTACTGTCTGTGATCACAGCAGCCAAACCCAAGATTGCCAATTACGCATTTACAACATTGACACCACAATTAGGAATGGTTGAATACCGTGATTCAAAATCATTTTGTATTGCGGATCTTCCTGGTATCATTGAAGGTGCAGCAGAAGGAAAAGGATTGGGACATCGCTTTTTAAGACATATTGAACGAAATGCAGTTTTACTTTTCTTAATTCCAGCAGATAGCGCTGATCATAAAAAAGAGTTTGATATACTTAGAAACGAATTAGAGCAATACAATCCTGAAATGCTTCAAAAAGATTTTATCATCGCCATCAGTAAAAGTGATATGCTGGATGATGAACTCAAAGAAGCAATCAGCAAAGAGCTTCCCAAGAATATTCCTCACTTATTTATTTCGTCTGTCACACAAACAGGATTAACTGCTTTGAAAGATGTGTTATGGGATGCATTAAATAAACCCGCTCTTCAAACTAACGATCGTTAATATATCGCATTTATAGATATCTTAACACCGCTTACCACAAATCGCTTTTTAACGAGGGTTACCTTTTCTACCTTGCACGTATTAAGGATATACGACAGGAAATCTGATGTACATCCTTGGACATAAAAAATCCAACCTGCTTCGCTTCTACGTTTTTGCTTTTACGAAATTTTTACTTGCACTACGAAAGTCTTTGATACAATTCAAGGACAGGTCATCTATTATTCAAAGTAAAAAAAACAACATCATGGAAAAGCAAACTATTCAATCTATTGTAAAAGGATTAGCACTGAGCACTGTCTTTGCAGTAGGAACATTATTCAACGCTTCTGCAAACAATGCAGTGAGTGGATCTGATGCAGCATCAAAAGCTGAGATCAAGTATGCAGGTTCTTCAAAAGAGCAAGTATCATTCAACATTAAATTCAATAACCCAACCGGTAAGAAATTTACGCTGTTGGTATTGGATGCGAAGGGTGATCTGTTCTTCAAAGAACACTACAATGCAAAGAATTTTGATAAGAGATTGGTATTGTCACAAGACGATGCAGACAAACTTACTTTCAGAATTCAGCAAGGAGAAGAAAGTTTTACTGAAAAGATCAATGTTTTCCTGAGTGAAACTGAATCAAGAAAAAATTCTGGTAAGTAATTCAGGTTATTAAGCAAAGCGAGCCGCCTTTTTAGGCGGCTTTTTTGTGTACAGCATTGTTGAAAAAACAACTTTCAGCAATACACAACGGTCATTAACTTCACCATATGCAAATGCAATGTCTTTTTTGTAGTCATTTGGTACATATGGTGCATGTACATGGACATTATCAATGTCCGGTTTGCAACACCAATGCCTTGCCCTGTTGTGATGGAGATAATTGCAACACCAATCAATTACTTGCAGATAATACGATCATAAAAGCACATTCTCCAAGTACTCCACCGAATACCATTATTGATACAAAATAAAAAGCCATCCCTACGAGGAGATGGCTTTTGAATATTGTATCACAGTATTATCCCGCTGCTTCTGACTGCATCATCTTGCTTACTTTCTTACGCTCTTCTTCATTCAACACCGTCTTACGCATACGAATACTCTTCGGAGTTACTTCAATACACTCATCTTGCTGAATATATTCCATACACTCTTCCAATGTAAACTGCAATTTTGGAGTAATACGAACACTGTCATCACTACCACTCGCACGGTGGTTGGTCAGCTTCTTAGCTTCTACCGCATTCACATTCAAATCTCCCGGCTTAATATGTTCAGCAATGATCTGTCCAACATATACTTCCTCTCCTGGATCGATAAAGAAACTACCACGATCTTGTAACTTATCAATAGAATAAGCAGTAGTTACTCCCTGAAACTTAGCGATCAATACACCATTATTTCTTCCCGGGATAGGGCCTTTCCAAGGCTTGTATTCCAAGAAACGGTGTGCCATTACAGCTTCCCCGGCGGTATTGGTCAGCATTTGAGAACGCAGACCGATCAGTCCTCTGGAAGGAATTTCAAACTCGAGGTGTTGCATTTCTCCTTTGCTTTCCATCACCAGCATTTCACCCTTACGTTGAGTAACCAGATCAATTACTTTACCACTGTACTCACTTGGAACATCCACTACCAAAACCTCATATGGTTCACATTTCTTACCATCAATATGTTTCACCAATACTTGTGGGTTACCAACTGTTAATTCATATCCTTCACGACGCATGGTCTCAACCAATACACCCAAATGCAGGATACCACGACCATATACCAAGAAACTATCAGCACTGTCTGTATCTTCTACTCTTAATGCGAGATTCTTCTCTGTTTCCTTCATCAAACGATCACGCAAGTGACGAGAAGTAACAAACTTTCCTTCGCGACCAAAGAATGGTGAGTTGTTGATACTGAAAGTCATACTCATCGTAGGCTCATCCACACTAATGATCGGTAGAGCTTCCGGATTTTCTGCATCAGCAATGGTATCTCCGATATTAAAATCTTCTAACCCTACTACCGCACAAAGGTCACCAGACAATACTTCTGTTACTTTACGCTTACCCATTCCTTCAAATACATACAACTCTTTAACACGGCTCTTCTTGATAGAACCATCTGCTTGTACTAATGCGATCGGCTGATTTTCTTTGATAGAACCACGAGTTACTTTTCCAATCGCAATACGACCTAAGAAAGAAGAATAATCCAATGAAGTGATCTGTAATTGTAAAGTACCTTCTGTCACTTTCGGTGCCGGTACATATTTAATGATACCATCCATTAATGGAAGAATATCTTCTGTTGGAGTCAAGCTATCATTGAACCAGCCATTCTTACCACTACCATAGAAAGTAGGGAAGTTCAGCTGCTCTTCTGTTGCATCCAGGTTAAAGAATAGTTCGAATACCGCATCATGTACTTCATCCGGACGACAATTCGGCTTATCTACTTTATTGATTACAACGATCGGATGCAGGTTCAGTTGCAATGCTTTTTGCAATACAAAACGTGTTTGTGGCATGGGTCCTTCAAAAGCATCCACTAATAAAATAACCCCATCAGCCATTTTCAAAACACGCTCTACTTCTCCACCAAAGTCACTGTGACCCGGTGTGTCAATCACATTTATCTTGATGCCGTTATAGGTTACAGCAGCATTCTTACTAAAGATGGTGATTCCTCTTTCGCGTTCCAGATCATTGCTATCCATGATCAGATCGCCGGTTTCTTGATTGTCTCTGAATACCTTGGTAGCATGTAAAATCCTGTCTACCAGTGTTGTTTTGCCATGGTCAACGTGTGCAATAATGGCAATGTTTCTTATTTCCATGTAAAATTTTAAGGCTGCAAAGGTACGGCTTTATGCCCGGAGGGCAAAGGATACATATAAACTTAACAACATATCTAGCCCGAAAGCAAGCTAACTCCCTATAATTCAGCCAGAAATAAACAAAATACCTTGCCGTATGTCTAGTCATGGAATGAAAAAAGCTGCTTTCCGGTTATTGGTTGCCTTTTACTTATTCGCAGGAGCCAATCACTTTATCAACCCTTCATTTTATAGTGGACTGATTCCTCCTTATCTGCCTTGGCATGATCTCATTAATATACTATCCGGAATAGCAGAGATCGTATTGGCTTGTTTATTACTTCTTCCACGAACAAGGATGTTTGCCGCAAAGGGAATTATTGTATTGCTCATTTCATTTATTCCTGCGCATATTTACTTCATACAGATCAACAGTTGTATTCCTGATGGATTATGTGTGCCTCAATGGCTGGGATGGGTTCGTTTGGTATTAGTACATCCAATATTAATGGCTTGGGCTTGGTGGTGCAGGAAAATCTAGTGGATCACTGAATAACTACTCTACCATTCAGCTTCAGGTATTTAAAGTTGCCTTCCCAAGCTTGTATTTTTGAGTCTATCTCATATCCATTAATAACGCTAACATTTATTACTGAACCGCTTGTTTTGAATGCGTAACCAGAAGATTTTTCTGAACCACAGTTTATAAACTCAATATTCGCTCCCCCCTCAACATCAAAACTTGCCATCCCATCGAGCCCTCCCAAGTATTTCGCTGAGCAATTTTTCACAACTACGTCAGAAACAACCCCAGCAACTTGTTGTACTTTAATACAGGCAATCCCTCCATATAAACTTTTTACATTATTTACAAATACTTTGCGTGTAACACTATGATTAGAATTAGACATAATCATTACCATACCTCCTCTACTATGTAAGCTAGTAGGATGTCCTATGATATCAATATCTTTAATCCAAACATTCTCTGTAACGCTATTTTTATTGACATCGGACTTAACTACAACAGATGTGAATCCACAGGCTATCGCTTTAACGCTATTTATTTGAACATTTGAGGAACGTATAGCTATACCATGATAAAATGCTTTTACAATTATTTTATTCATAGTAATTTTTGTACCTGCTTGACAAAGGATACCATGTTTAAAATCAGTGTACCCGTCTCCAATTATACTGATTTCACTAAAATGTTGATTTAATTGCATTGTGTCAGGCACTTTACCCGATGTTAAAGCAGCATCTTCGAAATCTCCTAATTGATTTCTTGCATCTATTCCCAAACGTTGTATATGAACATTTCTACGGTAGTTGCAATCTATTTTTCCTTCAATAATCGTCCCATCCAAAAATTTCTCAGATGGCTGCTTTTGCCCTACAATAACTATATCATCATGAGATAGTTGAATACTGGCCTTGAATCGCCCTTTAGGAATAAATACAGGTACTTTTAGATGATGAGCTTCTTCAATAGCTTTAGCAATTGCTTGTGAGTCATCATTCGCATCATTCGGAATAGCACCAAAATTGGTAATATTTACAACAGGATAGTTAGGAATGATATCAATAAAAGGATCGACAACAGTTTTCCGACAACCAAATATTAAAGGAATAGAAAAAACGATAATGCCTCTCAGTAAAATACTTAAATTATTAAATTTAGGCAGTGTGAACATAATCAAAAGGTTATTACCAAATAATCTTAATTTACAATAAAAAGTTCATGAAGCTCTTGAAAAAAATTCTTTTTGCAGTAGCTATAATTGTAGTTGTATTTTTATTGGGGCCAAGTCCTAAGACTCCTGAATATTCAACCCCTCTCCCATCGATACCGGAATCAAATGATGAGCTTATCCAATACGTTGCTTCTCTAGAAAAAAGACATACTATTAAACCCGACAATGAAGCAAGGATTGTTTGGCATAATGATTCATTAAAAAATAAAACAGAATATGCCATCGTATACCTGCATGGTTTCAGTGCCAGTCAGGAAGAGGGCAATCCCGTACATCGCAATACAGCCAAGCAATTAGGGGCCAATTTGTATTTAGCGAGATTATCTGGACATGGCATCGATACCAGTGATGCACTGTTACACATGACTGCTACCAGTTTATGGGAAACAGCAAAAGAAGCATATGCCATAGGAAAACAACTTGGTAAAAAAGTGATTTTGATGGGCACTTCAACAGGTGGAACACTGGCTTTACAACTTGCAGCTACTTATCCGGAAATAGCAGGTCTTATCTTATTATCTCCCAATATTGCCATCAACGATCCTAATGCGTGGATCACCAATAATCCATGGGGATTACAAATTGCCAGGTTGGTAAAAGGAGGAAAGATGAATATTGTACCTAACAAACCGGATATCTATAAAAAATATTGGAACGATCAATACAGATTGGAAGCTGTTACCGAGTTGGAAGAATTACTTGAAACAACCATGACTAAAGAAACATTCGAAAAAATAAAACAACCGGTATTAACACTGTACTATTATAAAAATGAAAAAGAGCAAGACCCTGTTGTAAAAGTGAGTGCTATGAAAAAAATGTTTGAACAGCTCAGCACCCCTTCATCACTCAAAAAAATGGTGCCGATACCCAACGCAGGTAATCATGTTCTCGGCTCTCCTATTCAATCAAAAGATGTGGTCACTGTAGAGCAGGAAGCGGTTGCGTTTTTGAAAGAGGTGTTTGGTAAAGGAGGCAAATAGCATATTGTTCATAGCAAAAAGCTGTAATGGATTTATATGATTTATAGCTTAATACATCATATAATGAAACAGTTCATACAAAGAATTTATACTATTTGCAATGACCTATAAGCAATATACTATCCCCCAATATTTTCCCTAACTTAGCCTGTTACAAATAAACGATTGTCTATGCCCCGCAGTAAAATAGCAGGTATTGGTATGTACGTACCCAAAAACGTCGTAACCAATCAAGATCTTACCAAGTATATGGAAACCAGTGATGAGTGGATCCAGGAACGCACCGGAATTAAAGAGAGAAGATACGCCCATCGTACAGAAGAAACTACCACTACCATGGCTGTTGAAGCCTCCCGTATTGCTATAGAAAGAGCGGGAACCACTGCACAGGATATAGACTTTATTGTATTCGCAACTTTATCACCTGATTATTATTTCCCGGGATGTGGCGTGCTTTTGCAAAGAGCCATGAAGATGAAAGAAATCGGCGCATTAGATGTTCGTAATCAATGTAGCGGGTTCGTGTATGCTTTAAGTGTTGCAGATCAATTCATCCAAACAGGCATGTATAAAAACATTCTTGTTGTAGGAAGTGAGAAGCATTCATTCGGCTTAGATTTTACTACCAGAGGCAGAAATGTTTCCGTGATCTTCGGTGACGGTGCAGGTGCTGTAGTATTACAACCTACAGAAGATAACAATCAAGGAATTTTAAGCACGCACCTACACAGCGATGGAGAATCTGCTGAAATACTGGCTATGTATAACCCCGGCACACACGCCAACTATTGGGGTACAAAAAACTATGCAGATTTTGATGATGCGGAAATTGCTCAAATGTTCATGAGTCATAAGATGATCGATAATGCTCAAAATTTCCCATTCATGGACGGACCTTCTGTATTTAAAAAAGCGGTTGTTAAATTTCCTGAAGTGATTGTAGAAGCTTTAGCAAAAAATAACTATCAACCTTCTGATATCAATATGTTGATCCCACACCAAGCCAATCTAAGGATCAGCCAATTTGTGCAACAGAAATTAGGATTATCCGACACGCAGGTCTACAATAATATTCAACACTACGGCAACACCACAGCTGCATCTGTTCCTATTGCTTTATGTGAAGCATGGGAAAAGGGTTTGATAAAAAATGGTGATCTTGTTTGTCTGGCCGCGTTTGGTAGTGGTTTTACGTGGGCCAGTGCTTTACTCAAATGGTAGTATTAACGCTTTAACAGGATTTTACAGAAAGAAAATGCAATATTGCAAGTTCTGAAACGACAGATCCTGAAAGCAAGTCACTATTCATTTAATTAGGAGATGATGGAAAGAAAAATTGTGTACCTGGTAAATCCTATCTCGGGAACATCCAGAAAAGACGGGATCAAAAAACTGATAGAAAAAGAAACCACGGAACGGTCGATTCCTTTTGAAATCATGCATACAAATGCCGGAGGGCATTATCAGTTACTCCGCGAAAAAATAAGAGCTGAGCATTTTACAGATGTTGTCATCATTGGCGGCGATGGTACTGTCAATCAAGTTACACAAGCTTTACATGGGCTACCTGTACGCTTTGGTATTATTCCATTAGGGTCAGGTAATGGACTTGCATTGGCCGCACGTATTCCTACAAAACCGGAATTGGCATTATCGCTCATCTTTGAAGGAAAATCAAAATCGATCGATGCTTTCATGGTCAATGAGCACTACTCGTGTATGCTGAGTGGTATCGGTTTCGATGCTCAAGTAGCACATGATTTTGCCAGTAAAGCGTCTAGAGGATTATTAACTTACACCCAGCAGAGTATTATTAATTATTTCAGAGCCAACCCTTATCAGTTTGAGATCAAGCTGGATAATTTTTCTTTTTTCTCTGAGGCTTTTTTTATCAGTATTGCAAATAGCAATCAATTTGGAAATAATTTCAAAATCGCACCACAGGCCAGTTTACATGATGGTATGTTAGATATCGTGATTGTGCAGAAAATGAATAAAGCAAAATTACCTTTTGCCATTCTCAGACAAATACGCGGTAACAATAAATTGCAGCAATTGGTAGAAGATATGACCCAGAAGAATATCCTTTATTTTCAAACACCTTCTATCAAGATCAGCAATCTCAAACATGCACCTCTACATATTGATGGTGAACCAAGAGAGACGAACGATGAGTTCAGTATTCATATCATGCCAAAATATTTTGAGCTGATACAACCCGAATAAGATCACTTCAATAACAAAGCCAGTCTTTTAAACTCGCTTTGATTGTCTGCAGCTCCTAATGCCAAGGTAATATCTCTTTTCTCAGACGCCGTCAGGTGAAAACTTAAACTAGCCGGCGCTTCCTGACGAGAGGGAACATATTGAAAGCAGATACGATGAAAATGATTGCCATAGGCTTCTGAACTGAACTCAAGCTGATCATGCTGATAGTAGTCCTGTAGCTTGAACCAATTATTCTGCAAAATCAGAAATGGTTTTGTAAAAGCGCTAATAAGACTAGCACCATCCAAGGGTCTATCCCAGTCGCTCAGGCTTCTATCGCGCAATTGTAGCAGAATGACCTTACTTGTATTCTCCTTCAACCAATCTTTAAAAACATCCATAAAACGCAAAGATGTTTCTTGTCCGAAATTATCACGCAATCCTGCATCCATGACATCAATAACAGGAGTTGTAGGTAACCAAACATTAGGAAGCACATAAGGGAAAGTTGCATTCATTCTTAGTGCCGATAGTATTCCGATATTAGTAGCGTCTTTTTGAGCCAAGAAACTATGAAAATCTATGGCATCAGCATCCATTACATTGATCTTGGCGGTATCTGTTAAGGGACGCATCATAAACCGCGCAGGATGCGTGGCCATAACCAGTTTTCTACCATCACGAGTGATCACTGCATTAAAGAACATCATCGGTATTTCAGCATTGGCTTCCGGCTTTCGGTAGTCATTCAATGTTTTATTGAGATAGCCGCGTGTGTTTTCATTTAGCTTTTGCTCAAAAGCATACCCCCGATCTTTAGTATATTGATATCCATGTGCCTGAAAAGGCTTTGCCGGACCGATCAGATCTCTGGTTACGAAAGAGGAAAACAAGGGATTCAATAAATCTCGGGAAATGTCTTTCAAATATTGTTGGTCCTGAAGATCAATATTCTCTCCTTGTTGTTTTCGGTAATACAATTCCCTGAAATAAGCAGCCCCAAGCATTCCACCTGATGCACCACTGATGAGAAAAGTTTGTTGCATCAGTTTACCACCCATGATGCTATCGAGTGTTTGCAATGCATTCATGGTGAAAGTTGCGCTACGAATACCACCACCACTTGTATTGATCAAGATCATGACAGGTTTAGGTGATGATTGCTTCGCCTTCCATTTATTCAGGATATCAATGTATGCCTGTTTGTCTTTAAGAATATTACTATCACTCGCTAACTCCATGATAGATTCACGAGAGTATTCGGGTCTTCCCTCTTTACTACTATAACTCAATCCATAAGCCTTATTCCGAAGATCTATGATCTCCTGCTGATACAACCAATTAATACCTAAGTATAGTATCACAACCAGAGGAATGCTCCAACTATGTAAGAAGGTAGAAACAGCTCCGGCTCCTGCTATCAGAATAGCAAAGAAGATGGTGATACTTGCTGCTGCCGGTAATTGAAATAAACGGGTATCTGAGATATACCCCGTACCGATCAAAAACACAAAAGCAATTGTGATGGCAATTACTGCTGCAAAATGATGACGCTTAAATACTGAATCAAGAAAATCCTGACTGTAATGCCTGACATCTCTCGGCTTTCGCAAACCAAAACGCGCACTGAAAAACCACTCTACCCTCAGCTCTGGCTTGGGTTTTGGCAAAGGATTATTTTTGGAAGCCAATGCATAATGTACGTTAGCCGTATCAATAACCGTTGCCATGCTTCTGTAGATGGTCTTATCCGCACCAAAAAAATAAACAAAGGCAATTAGTATCGACAAAAATAATCCACCGGAAAAACCTAGTACCATAAAGAGTATATCTTTTGATGCGAATAGCTCCTGATACTTCGCATAGCTAATGGCTTTGCTGAAATAAAAGACAAGAAATAAAATTGGCAATACCGCATTGTTGATACAATACTTCAGGAAAGGTTGAGCAGTAGTAGCGAGAAAACGGAAATATTTACTAAAAAGAATAAAAGTAGTAATGTTCCAACTCATGATAAAGATACCTACTGCAAAACCCACAATGGCAGTACTTAGAGCTGTGATCTTTCCAAAATATTCAGGTCCAAGAAATAATGAATCTGCCCCGAAAGCACGCATAAAACCACCTCCAACGGTAGAGAAGAGTATGTACCAAAACACAAGAAAGATTTGGTACTTGCGAACATGAAGCAATAATAACTGAAGCGGAAAAGAAAACCAAAAACCTGTTAAATATAGCTTCAATTTTTCCATGGATCTTGCATTATGATGGATCACATCACTGCAATCACATCGTTGTTCAGGTTGTCTTTATTTGCGGTCGAATTACAAACAGGGTAAATACCAATGAAAGTAATAAACACATTCCTGTTAACTGGTGCAATTGCGCCATCCATTCAAAGGTACCCCACTTTCCAGGTATGATTCCTGTGCTTGTCAAGATACTAAAAATCCCTAGCAGAACCTGAAGAGTGGTCAGTATTAACGGTATCATTCTGATCTGATGAAATAATACAGATCCTTTTGTTTTCCAAAGTTGTATAGACCATCCAATGACCAGTATCAACAATACATATGCCAATCCTCTATGAATAAAATGAACTAAGATTTTATTGTCAATGAAATTCAATAGAAAAGGCTCATGCGAAAATAAACTCGAAGGAAACCACTCTCCATTGATCTTGGGCCATGTAGCTGCTACATTCGCAGCTTTATGTCCGGCCATCAAAGCACCGTACAATAACTGAACTACTAAAACTGCAATTAGAAGAAGATTCTTATTACGTAGTTGTCTATGTTGTATGAGCTGATCATCTTTGACAAGTAATTTCAATGCAAACCAAAATGTATAACACAGCAATGCCAATGCAAAAATGAAATGTAAAGCAAGTCTTGTTGGTTTTACATATACAGCATCACCTGTTAGACCACTGGCTACCATGATCCAACCTACAGCTCCTTGAAGAATACCCAGTATAAACAAAACAGCCAAGGGCTGTATCATTTCTTTTTTAAAGTGCTTACGAACAATGAACCAAATAAATCCGCCTGCAAATACCAACCCGATCAATCTTGCCCATAAACGATGAAACCATTCCCAGAAAAAAATGAACTTAAAATCTGAAAGGGTGAATTCAAAATTCAAAAGCTGGAATTGAGGAGTTTGTCTGTACTTATCAAATTCTAGCATCCAAGCTTGCTCATTCAGAGGAGGTAAAGTACCAGTGATCACGTCCCACTCAGTAATGGACAAGCCACTCCCGGTTAAACGGGTAATACCACCCAATGCCACCTGAATAATGGTCATGATTACACCTAATAACAACCATCTGGCAACCAATTTTGACGAATACTGATTTCCCTGCTCCATAATACCCAACTTGAATGAGTGGCAAATTTACCATGTTCATAAAAGGAAGCCTTATTTTGTGTATGGTATTTTCCTTTTATCCGGAACTTTGTTCAATTTTTATCTGATGCTACAATCTTCCTTTCAAGCCAAATTAAAGGAAGCCGGTTGCGATGAGGCCGGCAGGGGTTGTTATGCAGGACCCGTTGTTGCAGCAGCAGTGATTCTCCCCAAAGATTTTCATCACCCGATATTGAATGATAGCAAACAATTAAAAGAAAAACAGCGAGATCAGTTACGCCCTATCATTGAAAAAGAAGCGATCAGTTGGGCGGTAGCATTTGTCTCTTGTGACGAGATCGATAAGATCAATATTTTAAAAGCATCCTGGAAAGCCATGCATTTAGCTATTGAGCAATTGAAAGTAAAACCGGAATTACTATTGATTGATGGAAACCGATTTACACCTTTTCAAAATATCCCACATCAATGTATCGTAAAAGGAGATGGACTTTACGCTTCTATTGCTGCAGCCAGTGTATTGGCTAAAACCTATCGCGATGAATACATGATGAAACTACACCATCAATACCCACAATATGGTTGGAGTAAGAACAAAGGCTATGGTACTGCTGAACACCGAAATGCCATTGAGCAATATGGACTTTGTGAGCATCACAGAAAGAGCTTCAATATCTTACCACAACAACTGGCATTGAAATGGTAATGGACTATTCCTCCCATTCACCGGCGCCTTCGCGTATTACTTCATAAGTATCTTGGGTACAATCGATAACCGTAGATGGTATCATTCCTCCTATTCCTCCATCCACAACAATGTCAACGAGTTTCCCGAACTTTTCATACATGATCTCCGGATCGGTATATTCTTCAACCATATCACCGGGCAATGAGGCAGATAAAATAGGATGGCGAAGTTCTTTAACGATATGTCTGGCAATATTGTTATCAGGCACACGTAGTCCGATCGTACTTTTTTTACTTTGCAGAATTTTAGGTACTTCTTTACTTGCCGGAAGAATAAATGTATAAGGACCGGGTAAATAGTGTTTTAATAAACGATATAAAGGAGTAGAGATACTTTTGGTATACTGACTCAAATCGCTCAAATCATAACAAACAAAACTGAGTTGGGCTTTATTGGGATCGATTTGCTTAATGCGTGCAATTCGCTCAACTGCCTTGTGCTGAAAAATATCACATCCAAGTCCATAAATGGTATCGGTAGGGTAAATAATAAGCCCCCCTGAAAGCAAACACTCTGCTATGGTGCGGAGATGTCTTGGATTGGGATTATCTGGATGAACTTGCAGCAGCATCACTAAATATAATCTGTATTACCGAAAAATGAAAATCGGGCAAAAATCGGCGAATACCTGATTAAGCTTTTATTAACAGACCAATCAACTTATTTTTGCGAAAAATATTAAAATGCGTTTATCGGAGGTGGACATAGTAGATGCAATCAGCCCTGCTGAGTTTAAAGAGCATTATTATCTTCCCAAACGCCCGCTTGTGATTCGTGATCTTGCCAAATCATGGCCTGCTTATGATAAATGGAACTGGGATTATTTCAAAACATTGGTTGGAGATAAAAAAGTGGGCTTGTACAATAACATCAAAAGTGATGCATATACACCCATTAATACTGCTGATGATTATAAGACCTTCGGTGATTATATAGACATGATAAGAACCGGACCGGCAGCATGGAGAATTTTCCTCTTTAATATTTTTGAGCATGCTCCACAACTGACCAAAGACTTCACTTGGCCCGATGAGTTAATGAGTGGTTTTGTGAAGCGATACCCGATGTTGTTTGTAGGTGGTGCCACCAGTATTACCCATATGCACTTTGATATTGACATGAGTCATATCCTGCATACACAATTTGTAGGCAGAAAAAAGGTGTTATTATTTCCGTTTGAAGAGCAACATAAGCTTTACAGAAAACCCTTTGAAGTATTGAGTTTGGCCGACTTCAGCCATTACCACCACCAAAATGGATCTCCTGATTACACACAATTTCCAGCATTAAAGCTGGCAAAGGGATACGATGTAACATTAGAACATGGCGATACTCTTTTTATGCCGGCTGGATATTGGCATCATATGGAATATTTAGATAGTGGTTTTGCTATGAGCTTAAGGGCCATGCAATCATCTGTTACAGGAAAATTAAATGGTGTATGGAATTTATTCGGGATGCGAAATATTGATACGGTAATGAAAAAAACACTACCGCATCCTTGGTATAACTGGAAGAAGAAGAAAATATTTGAACAAGCAGAAAAAGAGTTAAGAAAACAATTATAGAAACCTATACAAAAAGAAAAAGGCGGCCTTGTGCCGCCTTTTTCACTTGTAACCCCTAATGAAAACTGAATACGAGAAAATCTACCGGTATTGCTACCGTTTTTTCTTCTCTACCCGTGGTAAATGTAGGATAGTAGGCAAAAAAATCCAACGTAGAAAACACCCAAAATATTAGGGTGTTTTCACTGAAAATAATACCGTGAAAATATCGGGTGTTAATTCTAGGGATAACAGAGATTTGCAATCCAAAAAAAGCGTAATTTTCTTTTTGAAATCTACTGTAAATACCAACAAACAGTAGTTTTCCTTGTGTTAACTGTTTTGCGTATGACTAAAATCGCCCTGGTAGATGATCATGTTTTGTTAAGGAACGGGCTTGCCTCATTGGTCAATTCATTTAGTGGTTATACTGTTTTGTTTGAAGCGAATAGCGGAAAACATATGATCGAACTGATTGACCCTAATAATTTACCCGATGTAGTTCTGCTGGATATCACCATGCCTGATATGAATGGTTATGAAACAGCATTATGGCTCACCACACATCATCCACAAGTAAAAATTCTTGCGCTTACCATGCTGAATGATGAACGTTCCATCATACGTATGTTTAAAAATGGAGCGAAAGGATATCTACTAAAAGACAGTAAACCTCAGGAGTTAAAAGCTGCATTGGATGGTATTGTTACGAAAGGGGTATACCTAAATAAGTTGATGTGCGATAATATCATGCACACTATGAAGACCTCTCCGGAAGAAGATGCTGAGATCACCAAGTTCACGGAGCTGACCGATCAAGAGAAAGAATTCTTAGGATGGGCTTGCACTGATAAATCTTATCGGGAAATCGCTGAACTCATGGGTACCAGTCTCAAAACAGTTGATGAAACAAGAGATACGCTCTTCCAGAAACTACAAACAGCAACGCGTGTCGGCTTGGCCTTATTCGCCATTAAACACGATATCGCCAGATTATAACAATGTCTCAGTTCGATGATTTTGATAAAGAAAAAGCTCCGATAAGAATCGGAGCTTTTCTGTTAGCGAGTTTGTTCAAGATGATCAAACGATCTCCCAGACTTCTTTTCCGCGCAATAATTTATCTAAATCACCCTTGCCTTTTGTTGCTATGACCTCTTCGATCTGCATCGCCATCATATCCTCATAACAAGCTCTCTCTGTCTCAAAGAATACACCAAAAGGTCTTGGGAAATGTGTTCCTTGTTGATTAGGATTATCAAACATTCTGATCAACACTTGTGCTTTATAGAAATCTCTTTCATCATGGATCCATAAATCATCAACACTATGTGTACCATCTGCCAGATCCACTACAACAGGTCTCATACCATCCAACTTAATCCCTTTTTGTTGATTAGCACCATATACCAAGGGCTTTCCTTGCTCCAAAAACAATCCTTCATCCAGCTTAGTTCCCTTTTCGGTAAAAATTTCAAAAGCACCATCATTAAAGATGTTACAGTTTTGATAGATCTCTAGCAAAGAAGCTCCTTTATGCTGATGAGCACGTGTAAGCATGGCTTGTAAATGTTTGGGGTCTCTATCCATACTCCGCGCAATAAAGCTGGCATCTGCACCCATTGCCAATGCCAAAGGATTGAACGGATGATCAATACTTCCAAAAGGCGTACTCTTGGTTATTTTTTGTTCTTCGGAAGTAGGAGAATATTGTCCCTTCGTCAATCCATAGATCTGATTGTTGAATAATAGAATATTGACATCAAAATTCCTTCTCAATAAATGGATGGTATGATTACCACCGATGCTTAATCCATCGCCATCACCGGTAACTATCCAAACACTTAGTTCCGGTCTAGTTGCTTTCAACCCACTTGCAATTGCAGTAGCTCTTCCATGGATCGAATGCATTCCATAAGTGTTCATATAATACGGGAAGCGGCTACTACAACCGATACCACTGATGATGACAATATTCTCTTTCGGCACACCAATACCCGGCATGATCTTCTGCACTTGTGCTAAGATGGAATAATCTCCGCAACCCGGACACCAACGCACTTCCTGATCTGTTGCAAAATCTTTGGCTGTTAGCGTTGTGGCTGTATTTGTAGTTGTTGTTGACATTCAGATCTATGATTAATGTGTATAATAGATAGCACGCTTAAAGTTCTGAAACTTTTAGGACGCACTTCCAATTAATTCTTCCCAATATTCAGCAGCTCTTCTGGTATGTGGAATAACAATGGTGCCGCCTACGATGTTCGCTACTGCAAATATCTCATACATTTCTTCTGTATTCACTCCCAATTCATGACATTTCCCTAAATGATATTTAATACAATCATCGCAACGCAATACCATACTGGCTACAAGTCCGAGCATTTCTTTGGTTTTCTTATCTAATGCACCTTCATCATAAGTATTGGTATCGAGGTTCCAAAGTCGCTTCATCACGAGGTTATTCTTACTCAGGATCACTTCATTCATCTTCTCCCTGTAATCATTGAATTCTTGTACCAGTTTACCCATTTTTCATTGTTTTAGACCGTAAAAGTACGAAAGCGCATGTCATTTATTTGTACTTTAAATGCTTCAAATCAATACCATGAAGCATTTATTTGTCTGGATCAGCTTTTGTCTGGTTCAATTCGCGATCGCCCAAAATGGCACCGAAACCATTAAAGTGACGGATATGTTGAAGATCCATCAGGTCGGAAATGTCAATGTCAGCCCCGATGGCACTAAAACACTATTTACTGTTACCAGTATTGAGCCTGATGGCGATACCAAATGGGAATACCGCTATACCAACAAACTTTATCTCCTCCAAAATGACGGCTCGATCAGACAATTAACCGGCCAGCCGGCAGGACAGCCTGTTTGGAGCCCGGATAGCAAGCAATTACTTTTTGTAAGAACTGCGGAAGGCAGACCGCAATTATTCCTTTTATCCATGGAAGGAGGCGAACCCATCCAGTTGACCAAATTTCGTTATGGTGTTGGTAATCCAAAATGGAGTCCGGATGGAAAAAAGATTCTTTTTTCAGCCAATATTCGTTTGGAACAATTAGTAAATGATGAAGAACTCAATCCGGGTAAAAAACCCCCTGTTTGGTCATTGGAAAAACCCGGATTCCCCGGAAATGAACACCTGCTCAATAGCAATGCCAAAGCAGACCCTGATGGTTCAACAGAAGAGATCAGAGCATACCTGAATCAGAATGCCATAGCGCAAAAGGCGAAAGTCATCAACAAATTAAACTTTCAACAAGAAGCCACTACTTCATCAGAATTAGCATTCAACCATTTCTTTATCATGGATGCTGTTCCGAATGCAAATCCAAAAGCGATCACACATGGATTTAATCGTTTTGGCAGTGCTGACTTTTCACCTGACGGAAAGCAATTGATCCTAACAGGAAATGCGCAACTCAATCAACATCCTGATCGCGAACTGGAAGGACATATTTATGTATGTAATACAGATGGAAGCGATCTAAAAAAGATATTGGGTGAAGAAGGAAAGAATTATAATAACCCTGTTATCTCACCCTCAGGTAAATGGATCGCTTTTCAGTTTGGTAACACTTCTTTTGTGAGCATTCCTTCTCTAGCCGTTATGCCTTTGAATGGTACGACAAAAGATATCATTGAAATTCCATTTGATAGAAACAAGGGAGGTATTACCTGGAGCAAAGATGAACAGTCACTGTATTTCACTGCGCAAAGCAATGGAGGCATTCCTTTGTATAGAGCAGACATTAAAACTCGTCAGGTAACGGCATTGTCTTCAGTAGATGCAGGTATCAGCAGTTTTGATCTACGCGGTAATCAGATCATCTATACTAAAACACAAGTGAGTAATCCGTCAGAACTCTATACTGCAGATCTGGCGATGAAAAATGAAACCAGATTAACCTCCTTTAATCATGAATGGCTGCAACAAAAAAAACTAAGCTTCCCGGAGAAAGCTTCTTTTGTGAATGAAAAAGGAATGACTGTAGAATATTGGGTGATGAAACCTGCTAATTATGTACCAGGTAAGAAATATCCAACCATTCTTAATATTCATGGAGGACCTTCTGCCATGTGGGGACCGGGAGAGAATTCAATGTGGCATGAATTCCAATACTATGCTGCCAAAGGATATGTTGTAGTATACGGTAATCCAAGAGGTTCGGGTGGGTATGGTCTCAATTTCCTTCGAGGAAACATCAACGACTGGGGAGCAGGACCTACTTCTGATGTACTGACTTATCTGGATAAGGCAACAGCCGGTGGATTTATCGATACTGCAAGACTCACAGTAACAGGTGGTTCATATGCCGGATACCTGGTTGCCTGGATCATTGCACATGACCAGCGTTTTAAAGCCGCTTGTGCACAGAGAGGTGTGTATGAATTAGGAACCTTCTTTGGTGAAGGTAATGCTTGGAGATTGGTACCGAATTATTTTGGTGGTTATCCATGGGAACAAAATGTAAAACCTATTCTGGAAAGAGAATCTCCCATTAACTATGTAGATAAAATAAAAACACCTTTTATCATTTTCCATGGAGAGAATGATTTGCGTACAGGCGTTATTCAAAGTGAAATGTTGTATAAGAGTTTGAAAGTATTGGGAAGAACGGTAGAGTATGTACGACATCCGGGTGGAACACATGAATTAACAAGAAGCGGAAATAACAGACAAAGAATCGACCAAATGCTGAGAACGATTGAGTTCTTTGATCGATTCATCAAACATTAAACCCACTCTCAGCGAAACCCCTGCGTCCTCTTTTCTCTGCGGTTAACTTACGCAACAGAAAAGTCGCAGGGGTTTTGCTTTTCATTATTTTGATGTTTTCAACCAATCCAATAATCCTAGATAAATTTTTGCAGCAACATCTGAATGAAATTTTGAACTGATGATCTTTTTCTCATCAGCCTCATTACTCAGAAAAGCGATCTCTACCAAAGCGTTGGGGAAATCAGTTGGAGAGTTGAGTGCAAAATTGAAACTTCCTACATTACCGAATTCATTGAGCTTTAATTCAAGCATTCGTTTTAGAATGGTGTTGGTCAGCGGTCTGAATCCGATGTGTTTATAATAAGTACTGGTACCGCTTACATTGGTATTGGCACTTGAGTTGAGGTGTAGACTAATCAGTACATCCGGATTTTGTTCTTGTAACCAAAGGATCCGGTCTTTGTTATCAAAAGTGGTATCATCGGTTCGTGTCATGATGATCTGCTTAACCCCCTTCGTCTTTAAGTATTTCTGCAATGCTTTTGCAAACCGAAGTGTGTATACTTTTTCTGAAGCCTTGGCTTTGATTCCACTGGCACCCGTATTCGTTCCCCCATGTCCGGCATCAATGGCTATTTTCAGTTTTCGAATATCCAGTAAAGAAGGTTGCCGCTTGATTTTTACCACCAATGCTCTTCCATTGTATCCTACACTATATCCCCAATGTTGTTTGTGCTTTAATTCAATAGTTACTCGAAATACATCATCTTCTATTTGGTGATAGTAAACATTCTTTACTTCTTTTAATGAAGTCAATTGAGTGATCCAGTTAGTATTACTTTGAACACCGAAAATATCTACCACTATTTTTGAAGGGTTGATCTCCATCCAACTTTTATACGGCAGTTTTTCTTCCATGATCACATTGATATAATCATAAGCAGAATCTCCTTTCGCACTGATGGATCCTGTGACATACCAAGGCTTCAGCTTATTCAGACTATCTGTCTTTACATATTGTTGTTCGATATAAGCCTGGTGAAATTTTGATAATTGAACGAGATACATCCCTTTTACTGTGTCCATGATACGAAGAGCAACATTGGAATCGATATAACCCATTTTTGCTCCGCCTAATCGATCTTCTCCTAAACCATACGCCAATGCAGGCAACTTTCCGGTAGATCTGCCAATCCAAGGTTCATACAAACGGTTTTGTGCCTGCACTTGAAAATGAACAAACATCAGTAGTAATAAAAGAAAATATTTCATTGGATCAATTTAGGATAAATCCAAACAAAAAGGCCTCACTGCTTTTGAACAGTGAGACCTTTGTTTGAGCAAGCAACCGTAAAACAAAAACCAAATATGTAAAATCTTTGTGAAAAACGGTAATTTTTTGCCTATTTTTTTAGAAATGATAGCCATTATCAGCCACTAATTTCTCGCAGATCCTGCGACGGGCATCCTTGGTATTAAAGGGTTCCACCTTGGTAAAACGCTTTAACCCGATATGCATCATTCTTAATTCATCACCTTCAGCAAAACTATTCAAAGCATCTTTTCCGGCTTTATTGATACGATCTGCTGCATCGTATAGATAAGTACGCATGATATCTGTCTGTAATTTAACAGCCGCTTCCCCTTTCTGCTCGGTTAGTTTCATAACACGCAATAAAGCACTTTCAGCATTGTAAGTTTCGATGGCCATATCAGCAATGTTCATCAATACTTCCTGTTCTTTTTCCAATTGCATCATCAGCTTTTGAACAGCAGCTCCCGCAACCATCAGGATGGCTTTTTTGAAGTTAGCGATATACTTCAGCTCTTTTGCAAATGCACCCTCTTCTTCTGCACCAAAGTCAGGAATACTCATCAGCTCTTTCTGAACAGACATGGCAGGACCCATCAAATCAAGCTTACCCTTCATGGCACGTTTCAATACCATATCAACGGTCAATAAGCGATTGATCTCATTGGTTCCTTCATAGATACGATTGATCCTACTATCACGATATGCTTTTGAGATCATGTACTCATCACTAAAGCCATTACCACCATGAATCTGAACACCTTCGTCCACCACATAATCCAACACTTCACTACCATATACTTTCAACATTGCACACTCAATGGCATATTCTTCAGCAGCACCAAGTAATGCTTCCGCAAAACTCTTACCACTATTCATGAGTTCATGTTCTTTATCATCGATCCATTTAGAAGCACGATACAATGCACTCTCACAAACCCACATACGAATAGCCATTTCAGCCATTTTATGTTTGATAGCACCAAACTTAGCGATCGGTAATTTGAACTGCTCACGAGTAATTGCATACTGAATAGAAGTAGTAGCTGCACGTTTCGATCCACCCAATGCCGCAGCACAAAGTTTCAGTCGACCGATATTTAAAATATTGAAGGCGATCACATGTCCGCGACCAATCTCGCCCAATACATTCTCTACCGGTACTTTGCAATCCTGGAAATACAATTGAACAGTTGAAGATCCTTTGATACCCATTTTATGTTCTTCAGGACCTTGCGTAAAGCCTTCAAAGCCACGCTCAACAATAAATCCGGTGAACGTATCACCATCGATCTTTGCAAAAACGGTATACACATCCGCAAATCCACCATTGGTGATCCAACATTTTTGTCCATTGAGGATATAATATTTTCCATCATCACTCAACTTAGCTGTGGTCTTCGCACCTAAAGCATCACTGCCGCTATTAGGTTCTGTTAAACCATATGCACCTTTCCATTCACCACTGGCAAGCTTCGGAATATATTTTTGTTTCTGCTCTTCTGTACCAAAATACAGGATCGGCAATGACCCAATACCTGTATGCGCCGCTACTGCAACTGAAAATGAATGTCCACCACCCAATCCTTCATTCACAATGGTAGAAGTGATAAAGTCTTTACCCAGTCCACCATATTGTTCAGGAAATGAAGTAGACAGTAATCCTTGCTCACCTGCTTTCTCTAGTAGAGAAGGCATTAGACCCGGCTCCAGCTTATCGATTCTTTCCACGATAGGAAGCACTTCGGCATCAAGGAACTGCGTACACATATCCATTACCATACGCTGTTCTTCATTGAAATCCTCCGGTATAAAGGTTTCAAACGGATTGCTCTCTTTAATGAGCCACTCACCACCCAACAGGGCTTTTGCTTGTTTTGTTTCCATGGGAAGACAGTTTAATTTATTGATTGAGACCATGGTCCATGGACCATAGACTATGGACTACGTTAGATTATCATACACCCGCTGAAACACAGACTTCACCGTTTCAATCTCTTCTTTATTAACTCCTATCAATGCCTCATTCATGGTTTGATTTGCCAGATCGATGGTGATATCCTGCAATGCTTTTGCTGCATCTGTCAAACAAACCAGATTGATCCTTCGGTCTTCTTTCGATGCGGTTCTTTTAACTAGCTTTTGTTTTTCCAGATTATCGATCAATCGTGTGATACTGGGTTTATCACGAAAAGTTCGGTTACACAATTCCTGTTGACTCAAACAATCTTCTTTCCATAAATGGTATAATACACTCCACTGCTCGATCGTGATCTCAAGACCTGCCTGACGAAAATTCTTTTGTAATCTTCTGGCAACAGCGGTTGAAGCCATCCCATTGATCACACTGTATAATTCCCCTCTTTTAAATTGGTTGTTTGGCATATAGTTAGTTATGCAACTATTTTCAAAGTAAATTCGTTTCTTTGATATTGCCAAGAATAAAACCTTAAAATTCCTGTGTCTGACCCACATTTTATAAGCTACCGCCTTTCCCGTATCCATTATCATCGTTTTGGTTCCGGACCAGCATGGCTATGTTGTTTTCATGGTTATGGAGAGGATGGAAGTAGGTTTAAGCTTTTTGAAAAAGAGCTGGGAGAACAATACACATTGATAGCCATTGATTTACCTTTTCATGGCAAAACCGATTGGAAGGAAGGGTTATTACTCCAACCGGAGGAACTACTAGAGATCATGCAACTGATACTGCCGAAAGAAACAACAATCACCTTGATGGGGTACAGTATGGGCGGAAGGGTTTGTTTACAATTATTAGCATCATTCCCAACTTTATTTAACAAGCTTGTACTGATCGCGCCGGATGGATTACATAAAAACCCATGGCAAAAATTCTCTACGCAAACTTTAATAGGCAATCGAATCTTCGCCTTTTCGATGCGGCATCCGGGCTGGTTATTTGTATTGATGCATTTGGCCGGCAGACTTGGGCTCTTCAATAAAAGCATCATTCGTTTTGTTCATCATTATCTGGATCATGAGCATGAACGAAATATACTTTACCAACGCTGGACCACCATGCGTATGTTTCGACCTTCTCTCGCACATTTAAAAAAGATCATACACAAACATACAACACCCTTGCACCTGATCTTTGGCAAGTATGACAGGGTCATTGTTGCCTCGCATGGCTATCGGTTTCAAGAAGGTATGGAGTCTATCATCAGTGTAACTGAAGTGGTAGCAGGACATCACCTTTTGCAAGACAAATACAAACAGGAACTTATTGTAGCCGGCCAACTTTAAATTTTTTCGTTACACACGTATCGTCACCAAATGCTGAATCTTGCATTTTATTAAGTTTCTTTGTTTTATGTACCTAGCAGCACTCCTACTGATATCTGCTCTTCTGTTGGCATATTGCATATTGATTGTGCAGTATAAAAAATGGTTTTGCAGACTTCGCCCGTTTGATGCTATACAAAAAGAAAAGCCGATCACTTCTTTTTCTGTGATCATTCCTGCACGAAATGAAGCCCTGCATATTGGCACTTGCCTAAAAGGTATTCTTCAGCAATCTTATCCAACAGCATTGTTAGAGGTGATTGTGATCAATGATCATTCAACAGATAGTACAGCTGATATTGTTAAAAATTTACAACAACAGCATTCCAATCTTCATCTGATTAACCTTAAAGAACATATAGACAGTTCTTCGATTAATGCTTATAAGAAAAAAGCTATTGAGTTAGCTATCAGCAAAAGCAAAGGCGATTGGATCATTACTACTGATGCTGATTGTACCATCCCAAACCGATGGTTAGAATTGTATGATGCATACATTCAAGAAAAAGACCCGGTATTGGTGGCAGGCCCTGTTATGTTCAGTAATCATCCAACTGTTTTATCACTATTTCAATTGCTTGATTTTCTGAGTCTGCAAGGCATCACCGCTGCAGCTGTATCTGCCGGGTATCATACCATGTGTAATGGCGCTAATCTTGCTTATAAGAAAACAGTATTCTATGAAGTAGGCCAATTCAGAGGTATTGATCAATTAGCTAGTGGTGATGATATGTTACTGATGTATAAGATCAAACAACGATATCCAAAACAACTTGGTTATCTTTTTCATAAAGACGCCATTGTAACTACCGAGCCAATGCTTACATGGAAAGATTTTCTGAATCAGCGTATCAGATGGGCGAGTAAAGCAGATAGGTATGATGACAGATCTGTATTTAAAATATTGGCTCTGGTGTATACTGTAAACCTAGGCTTACTGATATTACTTCCGGTCAATCTCTTCATTACCGGTGAGATTGCACACTGGCTTACTTTGATGTTGATCAAAACAAGTGCTGAATTGTACTTCTTAAGACCTGTAGCTACATTTTATCAGCATAAAAGCTCCTTATTGTATTTCCCCTTGATGCAGCCTTTGCATCTAGTATATACAGTTGTAGCAGGATGGTTAGGGAAATTTGGCTCTTATCAATGGAAGGGAAGAAAAGTGCAATAAGCATTAGACAATACTGGTTCTCTCCTCGTGTAGTTTACTTTCCAGAACGATGATCATTCCGAGACAAAGCCAGAATAAACTTCCGATCTTATCCGTTTCAATCATATCGCTCATAAAGTTGATGATACCGATCATAACGAGTATAGCACCGGTTGTTAATGCAACCGTTCGAAAGAAGTAGCTATGAAGCTGATGATAGATCTTTTGGATCCGCCATAACATCAGAAAGTACAGTGCGCAGAAGATCAAAAGCCCGATCACTCCTTGCTCTAATGCTGTTAAAAGGAAGTAGTTATGCACCGTTGAATGCTCGGGATTATTACTAACCCATGTTTCAAATCTGCTGACTGTATAGGGCTTATAATTTTGATAAAAAGTTGATGGTCCAAATCCCGTCATAGGACGTTCTGCAAACATACGCGCACCTGCTATCCACCGGTAAAATCGTTCCGCATTGGAAACATCTTTCAATGCAATGGTCGCAGACATATGCTGAGAGAAGTCTGTGTGAAAGATCGTTCGATCATGATCAGGTGCAAAGCGGAAATAACGTTGATCGGTAGATAGCCAAACAGTAGAGAGTAATACTGTAAGTGATGCAGTAATGATTACCGGTAAGATCATTCGTCTTTGAATCACCCAAACCGTTACAAGTCCACCAATCAATGCTAACCACGCTCCTCTTGAATAAGAAAAGATCAATGCTACGATTCCAATAAGTATAAAAAATCGTAGCCACTGTCTATACTTTTTATCATGAGTTCTATATTGATAAGCACCCAATGCCACTGCCAGTAAACAAACCAACATCGCTCCATAGTTCACGTGATTTCTGAAAAAGGGAAATAGATGACGATTAATGCTTTCAAAACTAAACACACTCGTAGCATGGCGCAACAAAGTGATCAATGCAATGACCCCCATCGGTATCAATAAGCAACGAATCATTTTTTCGATGCCACTAATACTATTCAGCCATAAAACAGGTAAGATCACAAAGGGAATGATGTACCATGACTTGGCTAATAAAAATTTTATGGAAAGGATGGGCTGTTCAGAATAAAAACAAGTGATTGTGATCCAAAGCAGATGAATGATCAGAAGGAAAAATAAAGGATGTCTCCATACCGAATCAGGAAATGATTTTGGGTGATGCCACCAACGTAATAAAGCTATGGCGGAAAGCACCATCATCATAGGCTCATCGGGAAAATCAAGTCCAAGTGAAGAGGTAATATTGATCTCCGTTGATAAAGGAAGCAAACACAATAGCAACCAAAATAATTGTTCAGTTGAATGAACCATAAACTGAACCACAAAAGGAATAAGTAAAAAAATGAAAGGAATCAACAATAAGCGATCATCATTCCATAACACAGAAGAAATGATCGATAACACAAAGAGTAGTGATGCTGTGATCAAAAATCCATTATGACGGATACGCATCAACATATAATGATTAGGATCTTCTATCTTTCAATAAGAGGAAAAAAATCGAGAAAAGAAATCCTGCAAGCGCCGAGATCAATACAGTATTGAGTTTATCAGGTCTTTCAGCTTTGGCGGATGGTACCGCTTCCTCTACAACATAAAGTGCAGGGGGTACTGTTTCTCCCATGAGTTGGAAAGAAGCCGCTGTTTTTCTGTAAGTAGAAAGCTGATCCAATAAGGTCTCCATATGTTTTTGTAACAAAACCTGTTTTGAAGGCGCTTTAGTGATACTGTCATTTAAAGCAGCGTATTGTTGTTCTGCAGCAACAATTGAAGTATTGAGTTTTGAAAAGGCTTGTTGGTAATTATCCAACCAGATAGATTCCAACTTACGTTGTGTAATTTTAATCATCACATTAATGATATCTGCTGATAAGCGACTGTCTTTTGTCCAACAAACAATTCTCAATTGTCCTTCCTCTGTTCGCTGAAAAGAAATATCTTTTTTGAGTTTCAGTACTGCTTTTCTTCGAAGCACCGGTGCTGAGTCACCATCAAGTTTGTAATAACTGATAAGACCGAACTGATCTATGAGTTGTTTATAAGTGGTATCCATATCAGCCACACCAATGATACGATCCAGATCATCACCTGAGCCAAAGTAAGAGTAGAGTCCTTGAATATTTTCATTGAACAATCTAGACTTATCGGTCAGCTGAGGATTGGCTGCAATGATGCCTGCACTTGAGCGAAAGTATTGGGGCACCAACATGACTGTAGCAAATGCGACGAACATTGCAAAAACTGTAAACAAAAAAATAACCCGAATATTCTTTTGTAATACCTGAACCGTATTAGCCATATGTAAACCGGATGTGGTCATAGTATTTGAAAATACAATTAAAAATTGATTCTGTTTTAAGTATCAGAAGGTAGTACCACTACATTTCTATCCAGACTCTCTTCCAATGAAATAAAGGTTTCTGTTCTTTCGATGCCTTTGATCTTTTGTAATTCGTCATGTAATACATGACGCAACTCTTGTATGTCTTTACAAACGATCTCAGCGAACATACTATAGTTACCTGTCGTATAATTTAAGCGAACGATTTGAGGTATTTTTTTCAACTCTTTGGCAACAGTATCATACAAGGAGCTTTTTTCAAGGTACACACCAATAAAGGCGATAACATCATACCCAAGCGATTTGAGATCTATAGATAATTTTTTACCTTTCACTACTTTTAATTCTTCCAATTTTTTGATCCGTACATGAATGGTACCGCCGGATACAAAGAGTTTCTTACCTAAATCAGCATAAGAGATCTCGGCATTCTCCATCATTTCCTGTATGATCTGGTAGTCCAGTTTGTCAAGATTTAATTTGGCAGACATTTTATGACTTGTTTTTAGATTAAATTCAATATAAAATCAAAATTATTGAATAATATCTATATTTTAAAATTATTTATTGAAATTTATATAACGAATGGGTTGTTTGTCTTAATATTGTGTTGTCAAACAACGACAAAGATCTTATATACTGTGGGGTGATGAAATTTCTGGCAGACATGCCCTCTTGTCTCGGGGGTGAGGATAACAGGACAAACGTAGTGTAGAGCCGGATCGGTAGCAATATCGGTTCGACCAGGGTCGACCACTGAACTTTGCGCTATAGCTAACTGCCTCGTGGAGGTTCGATCCCTCCCCCTACAGCAAAAGCCACTCAAAATTGAGTGGCTTTTTTATTTTATGATGCGATATAAACAAATGTTTTTTTTGATAAAAGAAGTTTTTCATTTCATACATTATATTGAAAAGGCAACCTCTACAACTTTTCAGCCTCGGTCTTAACTGATGAAATCATATCAAATAATAAGTTAAGCTCCATCACTTTTGAAAGTTAATAGGCATTGTACAAATAGGCATAATATTTTTTTTGTGTGGTTTTGTAAAACACCAAAGGGACTAATCCTAAGATGACTAATGAAATTAGAATAGAGCTATTGGGTATAAATGCATATAAGATCAACCCAATCAATAGTAATCGAATATAGTCGAGATAGAATACCCATCGCTTTTGCTCGATCATGGCACCTGAATTCACAATACTGATCAAAATGAAGAGGCACAATAAAATTTGCTGTTGTGAAGTAAAATATTCTGTTAGTAACAATGTGAAAAATAAAATGACAAGCGTAATCACTGTATTCAATAAGATCAAGCGCTGTAATGCAAGTTGTATGCTTTGTTTATTTCGATTCAATAATTTTTTCTCGAGGTATTCACGATGAACAGGATCAATATCATCCGGTTTACCAAATAGTACTTTTAATTTGGCTTTTAATCCTTTTGCGTCTTTTAGGGCCAATAACAATTCCAGCTGAAAGTGAAAATGTTGCCATAAAAAACTATAGCTATTCAAAGGTTTGGTAAGTCCGTATCTGGGCTCCTCTTTCTCTTCGGCAAATGTTCCCAAAAGCTTATCCCAAATGATAAGTATATCGCCATAATTCTTATCTAAGTATTCAGGATTACTACTATGATGTACCCGATGGTGAGAAGGCGTCACAAAAACATATTCCAACCAACCTAACTTTCCTACCAATTGTGTATGCGTAAAAAATGGGTATACACCATGTATGATCAGGAAAATAGCAATCATGTCGGGTAGGAACCCTAAAAGCGGTAAAACCGACCAGAATAATCCACGAGCAACTGCCTGAAAAATGGTAATTCGTGTTGAAACTGTATAGTTGAAATCATCACTTTGATGATGTACCACATGAACGCTCCAAAATACATTCACTTTATGACCAAATCGGTGATACCAGTACCATACAAAATCAGTGATCAAGAAAATCAGTACCCAACTGATAAAGGATGGGCGAATATCGAACATCGCATAATGTTCATAGATCCAGGAAAAGACAAAATAAAATGCGCCTGTAGTAAGTAGATCCGTTACCCTTTCGGCAATCCCAACATTCAGATTAGCGATCGATTCTTCAAATTTATGCAGTTTTCTTTTTCTTTTTTGACTGATATGATACTCTAATAAAATGAACCCTATAAAAAAAGGTACTGCCAGTGCCAGAAGATTGATTTTTGTCATAGATGCTTTACCTGTTAAAGGGTAAAATTAGTTTTAAATAATTATCCTACCAAATTGGTAGACTTATAAAATTCTGATAATTTTACACCGCAAGCAATCCCTTATTACTGAATAGCAAACATTCTTTGATTGATTGTTACCAAAAGCAGTTTCAAATTATATACAGTCACGTGGCCGAGTGGATAGGCTGAGGTCTGCAAAACCTTCTACGATGGTTCGAATCCATCCGTGACGTCTTTTACATAACTATTACCACAACATAAGAATAAATGTTGTTGGATAGAGTTGGCTCTCTCACTTGACTTAGCAATTCAGTAATGATGATTTTAGAAGTATTGTATAGTTCAGAATACCTGTCGAAAACCTTTCTCAAAGAAAATATAGGGGAACCAAATTTTGGTTTCTATGTAACAAACTGACAAGCCAAATCTTTTCGTCAAGCCATATTCACCCATTGCCCCTGTCAAATTAAAGCCCTATCCATATTAGCATTTCAGTACGCAGGAAGAAATAAATCTTTACACTGCTTAAAACTGAAACGCATGAAAATGAAATATACACTGCTTATAGTCTGCCTATCGATATTGGTATCCTGTATCTATGCTCAAACAACACCATCAATATCCGGTACTATTACCGATGAGCAAGGAAAACCATTACAGGCAGCTACTGTTTCTTTATTACAACAAAAAGATTCATCGCTCGTAAAACTAGCGGTGAGCGGAGAAAATGGTCAATTTGAATTTCTCAATATCAAGCCGGGTAATTATCGCATTTCCGTAACACTGATCGGATATGGTAAACAATCATCGACACCCTTTTCATTTTCGGCAAATGCCGTAACAATTCCTGCCATTGCATTAAGTCCGAGTAATCGTGGCATGAGTGAGGTAACAGTAACGGCTCGTAAACCTTTTGTAGAAACCAAGATCGACAGAACCATTATCAATATTGAAGCATCTCCAACCAGTGCCGGCTCCAGTGCATTAGAGGTCTTGGAAAAATCTCCGGGTGTAAGTGTCAGCAATGAAGGAAATATCAGTTTGCGTGGTAAAGCAGGTGTCATCGTGATGCTGGATGGAAAGCCAACTTATATGTCTGCTACAGATCTGGCCAATTTGTTACGCAATATGCCCGCATCAGAATTAGATGTCGTAGAAATCATGACCAACCCATCGGCTCGTTATGACGCAGCGGGTAACTCAGGCATCATCAATATCAAAACGAAAAAAGGAAGAAATAATGGTTTCAATGGAACCGTTACACTCGGCGCAACAGCCTCATTGTTTAAGCCGGAAGATGCTTTGTATGTCATTCCAAAATCACAAAACAACTTTACATTCAATTATAAGCATAACAAGATCAATTTTTTTGGAAGTTACCTTCCGAATTTCTTTCGTGGCAGACAAAACCTGACAATCAATAGAAACTTCTATGACGCTCAGGGAAATAAAGACGGATCGTCGGATCTTATCACACGTTTCCAGTTCGGAAATTTTAATCAAACATTGAGACTAGGTTTGGATTATCAACCTAATAAGAAAAATATTTTCGGAGTAGTGATGAGCGGATTCTTATTTGAAGGCAGACCTACACCTACAAGTATTTCAACCATCAAAGACAATAATAACAATATCTTATCAAGTCTAATATCGAATACAAAAAACATAAGCAGTTTTAGAAATTTCACCGGTAACCTGAACTGGAAGCACAACTTCGATTCAACCGGTAGAGAACTTACTGCTGATCTTGATTATGTTACTTACAACAACACATCAAATCTGTTACTGACCACAGATGTGTACAATGGAGCAGGTAATAAAGTAGGTCCAACCATTTTATTGGATGGACATCTGCCATCACTTATCAATATCTGGTCATTCAGATCTGATTATGTTCAGCCTTATAAAGGTGGTCGTTTTGAGGCAGGTGTCAAAAGCAGTATTGTTGAGAATGATAACGAAGTAGATTATCAACGTGTATTACCGGATAAAACGAGAATACCGGATAATCGATCAAATCATTTCATCTATCGTGAAAACATCAACGCTGTATATGTGAATGCGAATAAACAGTGGGGTAAATGGACCTTACAAACCGGTTTACGATTAGAAAATACGATTGCTAAAGGAAGACAAGTTTCCAATGATTCCACTTTCAATCGAAACTTCACGAATTTATTTCCCAGTGTATTCTTAAGCTATGCATTCAACAAACAAAATCAATTGACAACATCTTATAGCAGAAGAATCACCCGACCCAATTATCAGGATTTGAATCCATTTACATTCTTCCTTGATTCATTGACCTATCGAGTGGGTAATCCATACTTATTACCTCAATTTACACATAACGTTGAATTGACCTATGCATTCAAATCAAAGTTCATCTTCACGTTCGCAGTAAATACAACGAATAATGTAATCTCTCAAATACTACGTCAAAATTCAACAGAGAAGATCACATTCAATACCTCAGAAAACATTGCCAGCTTTGACAATATGAGTTTATCTATTACAGCGCCTGCAAAGTTTGCTCCATGGTGGAATGCCAACTTCTTTATTACCATATTCAATAACCATTACAAGGGTATTTATAACAATGATCCTATTGACATATCATTCACTTCTTTCAATACCAATATCACAAATAGTTTTGTGTTAAGCAGAAAGAAAGGATTGAACGCAGAACTAAGTGGCTTTTATCGCCACAAAGCAGTTGATCAATTAGCGGTGTTTGATCCGGTATACTTATTGAGTATTGGTTTGCAAAAACAAGTCATGAATGGAAAGGGCACTCTAAGAATGAATATTCGCGACCCATTTGCATGGCAGCGTTTTAGGGCTACTACAAAATATAGTGATGTAGATGTTCGTACCGATGCAAGACCTGACGCCAGAATGGTAGCTGTAACTTTCTCTTATCGCTTTGGTAAGAATACACCGGGCTCACAGCCACGTAAAAGAACAAGCGGTTCTCAGGAAGAGCAAAGTCGTGTGGGTGGTGGTAATTAATACTTTTCAGCAGTACATACCCTCCTCTCTTATATATCAAAAGCCATGATCGTTTGATCATGGCTTTTATTTTTAGTCATTGAATATTTACCTGCTATTGTAATTCCTTGATCCAGATCGTTACATCGTGTGGAGCTGTTTCGTCACCACCAAAATAAGGAAAGAGTTTATATCCTTCCCCCACGACGGTGGGTGAGGTACGTCTTACAGCTGTGGATTTACCATTTACTGTGAAAACATATTGATTACCCTGCACCTTGATACTACAATTGTGATCTTTCCCAATTGCTACGGCTCCCAAATCTTTAAACTCGCGGGTGCTATCGTTATAATTATATGCCCAAAGATGCAAAGCATTCTGGTACCAATTCCATCCGAATCGGGCACTGTAAAAATGGTGAAAAGCATTATTGTCTGAAAAGCCATATAATTTATTGATATCGGCCTGATTGTTTGGATCAACGGTTTTATAAATCGCACTACTATCAAACCTCGCAATAAATTTTAATTCTCCTGTTTTAACGATAACAATGGTATTTGAATCATTATTAGGGTAGTGTTGCCCCTTTGCTATCACATATTTCGTATATCCTGCAGTAGAAGAAGGAGGTGTCACAGGTGACGCAATCGTATCATTTACAACAGATTCAGGTAGATCATAACGCTGCTGGCACCCTACCAGTAACATGACGATCAATAATGCCAATCCTATTTGTATTTTCATAATGCAGCTGTTGTACCATAGGTACGGATAATGCCAATAGAAGGTTTCCCTTGTTCATTTTGGCTTTTTTAAACCTTTTTTCACACATATCAGGCTTCGTGGCCTCATTCTTGCGTGTCTTCATTCAAATTAACCAAACCATGGAGCATTACACCCTGCAAACGCGTTTTGTTACCCAAGCATCAAAAGGTAATACCTTATTGAATATTCTGACCCGTTTGTATAACAAGATCGCCTATGTACATGGCTGTCATCTCTACATTATCAATCAGGATACAGAGAACAGCGATCATATTTTAGTCACTGAATTATGGGATTCTCCCGAGAGTCATCAACAATCACAAAGTCTGCGCGATTTTCAAGAAGCCATCTCCCAAGCTACCCCACTTCTGGCCATTGAACCTGAAAGAAGGGTGTTAAAGGCTGTGGCGGGGAAAGGGCTGTTATAACAGAAGAACAGTAAAATGACCAATATCAAATATTGAAGTCCATTGGGACTTGGACATTTCTCTGTTTCTCTGTTCTTCTGTTTTACTACTTTTGCCCGAATGGGACAGAAAAAGTTGATACGGTTTGAAGCTATCAAGGGCTTTGATAATGTGCTGGAGTATCCGGAAGGGATGCAAGGTAAATGGAAGGATTTTTTTAAGAATGATCATGCTATTACACTTGAATTAGCTTGCGGTAAGGGAGAATATGCTGTTGGGCTTGGACGCATGTACCCGGCTCGTAATTTTATAGGAATCGATATCAAAGGCAACCGTATCTGGCGAGGGGCTAAAACCGCTTTGGATGAAGGATTACAGAATGTAGCGTTCATCCGATCGCATATGGATAAGATCACCAACTATTTTCAACCCGGTGAAGTATCTGAAATATGGATCACTTTTCCGGATCCACAATTGCGTATCTCAAGAGCTAAGAAAAGACTGACACACCCTAAATTTCTACGATTATATCAACAGATCTTATCTTCTGGCGGATTGGTTCATTTAAAAACTGATAGTCCGGATCTCTATCAGTTTACCTTATTAGTGATTGAACTGTATGGATTGGAATTAGTAGAACAATCTGACAATGTATATACCCAAACAGAGATCAAACCTGAATTGTGCATCAAAACACACTATGAGGGGCTAGACATTGCACAAAGTAATCGAATTCATTACCTATGTTTTAGATTAGACAAGGAAATGCCATTAGCTACTGATGACGTTTTAAAACAACATTTGCATGAATCGTCAGCTGACAGAGGGTAAAGATTTTTATTATGATGAACATGGCTATGTCGTGTTCACAGAAGCTTACCATATCAGTAAGGGATATTGTTGTGGGCATGGATGCAGACATTGTCCGTTTGAGTATGAATCAGTTCCCGAACCTCGCCGCTCAGAATTACTCTCTCAAAAACAAAAAGCAACTGAGCCAAAAGCGTAAATTGCCTGTATAAATACATACAGGTGCCACCCAAAAAAACAACTGAAAAGCCCAGAACTGTATTGCCATCCGGCAGTAAAGATGTTTCCTTCTTTGAACAGGTCTATGATGTGGTACGTCAAATACCCAAAGGACGGGTGACTTCCTATGGTGCTATTGCTGCTTTCTTAGGTACTAAAATGAGCGCCAGAATGGTGGGCTGGGCAATGAATGGTTCTTTTCACGTAAAGCCAAAAGTTCCGGCACATCGTGTCGTGAATAGAAACGGTATGCTAAGTGGTAAAGCGCATTTTGCTACACCCACATTGATGGAAGAATTACTGGCTAAAGAGAAAATAAAAGTAAAAGACGACGTTATCGTTGACTTCGAAAAGAAATTTTGGGATCCGGCAATAGAGATTGGTTTATAAGCCGCAAGCTTCAAGCTCCAAGCCATTTGTAAAACTGTTTCGAATCAATCACTTGCGGCTTGAAGCGTGCAGCTTGTGGCTCACAGCTCGTAGCTTAAGAATAATAAGGACTAATCATCCAATACACCACCGGACCGGTTACAGCTACATAGAACCATAATGGCCAAGTGATCTTTGCAATTCTTTTGTGTTGAGCATATTCTCCTGTAAGACCTCTGTAAGCAGTGAATAGAATAAAAGGAAGAATGATCGCTGCTAAAAAGATATGGGTGATAAGAATGATATAGTAGACCATTCGCATACTTCCCACCGCAACTTTTTCTGCTTCACTTACTAATCCATCGTGATCTGAATCACCAAATTTTGCTTCTCCCGCTAAGAGGTGGTGCGCAATATAAGATACCAGAAAAGCTACTGATAGTAATAAAGCCAGCATCATGAGTCGTTTATGTAAGGCAAAACTTTTTTGCTTTACTGCTACCAATGCTGCTACCAGTAATATGGCAATAGATGCATTGATGAATGCATTGATCTTTGCAAAAACATGTACATCAAAGTTTACACCGATATCCAGTTTAACACGACCTAGTACTACTACAGCAGTGAATACTACTACAGAGAATATACCAATCAGCCAGCGGGCCTGTTTATCGTTTTTAGGAAGTGAGGGTTCTAACATAATGTTTAGTTTATTGCCACTGAATGCACAAAATAACACTGAATCATTCTAAAAGTTTATCCATTTATTTTACGCCTGTTTCTCATATAGAGTACAAAGAAAATAACTGCCAATGCAATGATCAACCATAACCAGCTCAGGTCAATGATCTGCATAAATACGGTACTCTTTTTCTTTTTATCTTTTTCCAGCATCAGAAATCCAATATCGCGGGCTAGTTTGGAGAGCGAAGTGGAATCTAATCCATTGTAATATCCTCTTACATAGCGATCCTTATCCAACAATACAAACCTGGTGGTATGAACAAAATCAGGGCTCATCGGTTCTTCGCTGAACTTATCTACTTTCAGTTCTTCATATGCAAAACGATAAATGGAATCTTTACTTCCTGTCAGCATCCACCAATTATCATGATTCACACCGAATCGATCTGCATAATCTTTTAATACACTTACAGAATCATGCTCCGGATCTACGGTGAATGAAACAAATTGTACAATAGAGGTATCGATTTTATTGCGAACATTACCACCTTTCAAAAAAGACTGTTGCAGCTTCGACATGCTTCTAGTAAGACCCGGACAAATGCTTCTACAACTGGTGAAAAAGAAGTCAACCACCATGATCTTACCTTGCTTATCATACAAGCTTACGGTTTCACCCAGCTGATTTTGTAGAGTGATGTTAGATGTCTTGTGCCAGATGCTATCAGTGATCATCTTTCCTTTCTCTACCCTTGTGACTACAGTATCCAGCAAATATTTGCGTGGCATATCCACAGCTGTTTCGCTAGCGTATTTTAGTATCAGGTAACAAAGAATCGGAATGAACACCGCAACCATCAACCCCAATATTGCTTTCTTATTCATAATTCAACAGTATAAAAAAACCATCGCCAAAACAGCGATGGTTTGAACAGTAATAAGGTTATAACAAGTATCTCTTAGTGTTTGTTTTCCACCGCACCTTCACTCTTATGGGTAGAATCTGCATGAGCACCTGCAGCAGCGCCATGTGACCCATGTTCTTTCTTCTCTACTTTGATGGTGCTTTGCTCTTTGAAATAAGGATCGTAAGTGTTACGTAAATTTCTGAAAGAGTTACCATCAGCAAGGAAGGCGATGATGAACCAGATGAATAAAGCCAAAGGAACCACGATCGTCATGATCAGGTTTTTGATCTCATGTTTCAGGTGCATAAAATATCCAACGATATAGAATGCTTTCGCTAACATCAGAATGATGATGGCACCTTTGATGGCTAACACCAATCCTTTGTTTTCCATCCCAATCATCCAGAAACCAAGTGCCAGTTCAATGATGGTTAAAACAGAAAGTATGATGGTTACTTTTTTGATCTCACTGGTACCGCCGCCATGTGTTTCTTCGTGACCTACTGAATGTGACATATCAATATCTTAATTAAGTGAATGAATGTTTGATTAAACCAGATAAAAACAAGTGAACACGAATACCCAAACCAGATCCACAAAGTGCCAGTACAATCCGGCTTTTTCGATCATCAGGTAATGTCCACGCTGTTCGAATTTATCCATCAGTGTCATGATCAACATCACGATGTTGATGATCACTCCGGAGAATACATGGAAACCATGGAAACCGGTGATGGTAAAGAAGTAGTTCGTAAAGTTGGTTGAAGAAGCAGTTCCATCAGCATTTAAGAATGGATTGCTACCCCACCATGCACCTTCATGATGTAAGTGTGTCCACTCCCAAGCCTGACAACCCAAGAATGCCAAACCACCGATGATGGTCCAGATCAGGTTTTTAACCACACCCTTTTTATCCATGTTATGTCCGGCATGAACCGCTAATACCATGGTCACAGAACTGATGATCAGGATAAAGGTCATGATACTAACGAATACCAACGGTGCATTTACCCCTTCCGGAGCAAAAGGGAAACTTTTGAAGACCTCATTCGGGTCAGGCCATCCATTGGTTGAGAAGCGGATGGTACCGTAAGAGATCAGGAAGGCTCCAAATGTGAAGGCATCACTCATGAGGAAATACCACATCATCAGTTTACCATACTCCACATTGAAGGGACTCTTTCCTCCACCCCACAATTTGGTTGTTGTTGCAGTTGTTGTCGTTGCCATGATCGTTCTAAAAATTTCGTTACAAAAATATTGGCTGTTGTTCAAAAAAGGTGAATAAACCCTAACTTTTTCTTGAACTATCCGATCCAGTTATAAAAGATGAACAGATAGATCCAGAGTATATCTACAAAGTGCCAGTATGTACCCGCTACTTCCACCGGAATAGCGCTGTACGACTTCACTTTGCTGCTATATGCGCGAATAAACATCACCAGTAACGCGATGACCCCACCCAGTACGTGGACCATATGCAGACCGGTGATCACGAACAAAAAGGAGGCGGCAGAATTGCTTTTCGGCCCTACCAGTGCAATACTTCTTGCCTCGAGGTCATTAAAGCCCATGTATTGCAGAATAATGAATAAAAGACCTAATGCTGCCGTTACTGTTATCAGCGTACGGTAACGTCCCATTTCTCTGGCTTTAAAAGCTTTTGTAGCCAGGTGCATGGTTAAGCTGCTTACTAATATCACTACTGTTGAATACCAGAAAACGAGTGGGAGATCAAACTCCAACCAGCTGCTCTGGTTCTTTTTTACAATATAAGCACTGGTCAATCCGGCAAAAGCCATCACAATGCTTCCCATCGCCACCCACATCGTGAATTTGTGAGGGTGAATTCTTTTTGGTTCGTTAGTTGTCGCACTTGTCATCATCTCATTTTTTTTGTGAATGGTGAATTGTGAATGGTCAATAATTTTTTCACCATTGACCATTCACAATTCACTACTTTATTTTATCCGCCAGTAAAGCCAGCAATACGATCGGCAGATAGATATAACTGCTGAACATTACTCTTCTGGCTGCTTTTACATCCATGTCTTTATATAGCCTGATACTTTGTACTACCATGAATAGATTGGCCGCTATCACGATCCACATACTTGTTTCACCGGTCAGTCCAAAGTAGTAGGGCAAAATACCTACCGGTATCATCAATACTGAATACATCACTGCTTGTAAGGCGGTGAATTTGGTAGGACCCAGATCTGAAGGCAATAGTTTGAAACCTGCCTTACTATAATCGCTGTGTGCTACCCAAGCAATGGCCCAGAAATGTGGGAACTGCCAGAGAAATTGTATACCGAATAAGATCCATCCGCCTGCACTAAAATCATCATTTCCCGCTACCCATCCGATCAAACAGGGTAATGCTCCGGGAAACGCACCTACCAATACGGCTATCGAATTGATCTTCTTTAGTGGTGTATAAATATATGCGTACAGAAACAAACTGAATGCAGACAATAATGCGGAAGACAGATTGAAAAAATACCACATCATCGCAACACCTAATAAACCTGCAATCAGCGCAAATACATAAGCTTCCTGTTGTTTCATTCTGCCATTCGCTACAGGACGTTTACCGGTGCGTTTCATCATGGCATCGGTATCTTTTTCAACGGCCTGATTAATAGCGTTAGCACTTCCTGTCACCAACATACCCGCTATAAAAAGAACTACGATCATCCCAAGATCATACTCCACTACTTTAGGAGCCAGCAGATAGCAGACCACACAGGAAAAAACCACTGTAAAGCTCAGCGTAAACTTGATGAGCTGAAAGTAGTCTTTCACTTTGGCCGCTACTGAGAACGAAGCGGAATCTTTTGTATCTGCTGTCATGTATCTTAAGGGTATCTTATAAAAGCAATATCAATTTCCTACGCTGCCATCTCCTCTTTCGCTTACTGATATCCGTGCTTTGAATCTTAAAAACAATGCTCCCGATGAGCGGGAGCATTGTCAATATAGTTAACCTGCGATTTTTAAATGATGCAGGTGACTGATCTGTTAATGATGACTTTCATCTGCTCCCACCGGTGTCGTCTGTGCAATGAACTCTTTGCCATCTTTACCGTAATCATATGCCCAACGATGTACTTCAGGAATTTCTCCCACCCAGTTACCATGACCAGGTTTGATAGGTGTGGTCCATTCCAATGTAGTAGCACCCCATGGATTCAATGTAGTCACTTTTCTTCCTTTGAAAATAGAATAGAAGAAGTTGAACAAGAACAATAACTGTACTGCGAATACGATCATTGCTACTGTACTGATGAATCTGTTCAATTCAGCGAATTGCTTGAAACTTTCCCAGATGCTGTAATCATAATAACGACGTGGCATACCCGCCAAACCTTCGTAGTGCATTGGCCAGAAGATCAGGTAAGCACCCGCGATAGTTACCCAGAAGTGGATATAACCCATCGTGTTATTCAGGTAACGACCATACATTTTAGGGAACCAATGGTAGATACCTGCGAACATACCGAACATTGACGCCACACCCATTACGATATGGAAGTGTGCAATAACGAAATAAGTATCGTGCAAGTGAATATCTAATGCTGAGTTACCTAACCAGATACCTGTTAAACCACCGGAGATGAATAAGCTTACAAATCCGATCGCAAACATCATACCCGGCGTAAAGCGGATATTACCTCTCCACAATGTTGTTAACCAGTTGAACACTTTGATAGCTGATGGTACAGCGATCAACAATGTCAAGAGAACGAAGATGGAACCTAAGAATGGATTCAATCCCGTTACGAACATATGGTGCGCCCATACTAAGAACGCTAGGATAGCGATCGCGAACAATGATCCGATCATCGCCATGTAACCGAAGATCGGTTTGCGAGAGTTCACTGAAAGGATCTCTGATACCATACCCATAGCAGGTAACAGGATGATATATACTTCAGGGTGTCCTAAGAACCAGAACAAGTGCTGGTAGAGGATGGCGCTACCACCTTCATTCGGCAAAGCACCTACACCATTGATGAAAATATCTGACAGATAGAAGCTGGTTCCGAAGTTTCTGTCGAAGATCAACAAAATGAAACCAGAGAATAGTACAGGGAATGATAATACACCTAATACTGCAGTGAAGAACAAAGCCCAAATGGTCAATGGCATACGTGTCATGCTCATACCTTTTGTACGCATGTTCAATACTGTAGCGATATAGTTCAAACCACCTAATAAAGATGATACAACGAACAATGCCATTGAGATCAGCCACATATCCATACCGATCTTAGAACCCGGTGATGCATCACCCAAAGCACTTAACGGAGGATAAGCTGTCCAACCACCGCTGAATGGACCTGTCTCTACAAACATAGAAGACAACATCACGATACTAGCTGCGAAGAAGAACCAGTAGCTCAACATATTCATGAAAGGAGATGCCATATCACGTGCACCTACTTGCAAAGGAATCAGGAAGTTGGCGAAAGTACCGCTCAAACCCGCAGTCAATACGAAGAATACCAGTACAGTACCGTGTGTAGTAACCAAAGCATAATAAGCTTCCGGAGTAATACGACCACCTTTGGCCCATTTACCCAGGATATCTTCTAACCAAGGGAAAGTAGCATCAGGATAACCCAGCTGCAAACGGAAGAGAACACTCATCAAACCACCCAATACAGCCCAAACCATACCGGTGATCAAAAACTGTTTAGCGATCATTTTGTGATCCTGACTAAACACATACTTCGTGATGAAAGTCTCATGATGGTGATGCTCATGATGATGATCGCCATGACCCTCGTGTGTGGTCACTGCTCCATGTGCATGCACTACTGCTTCGTTACTCATAATCTTCTTTTAAAAATTTCTATCAATGATAACAACCGATCGCTATTACGGTTGAACAATGTTTTACAATTTGGCTACTGCTTTCTTAGCTGCTTCAACAGGCTTCACAGAAGCTGTCTTTACACTGTCTGTAGCCGGCTTTGGAGCAGCAGGATCTTTTTCAGGGAACTGCTGTACATAGTATGGTTTTTGTTTCACCATCCATGCGTCATACTCTTCTTGTTCTACTACTTCAATCACACCTTTCATAGAGTAGTGACCATTACCACACATCTGATCACAACTGATCTCATATTGGAAATTAGGATTGTTGGTCATCTCTTTCATTTCCTTAGTTGTGTACTTTGGTGTGAACCACATCGTAGTAGGAATACCGGGAACAGCATCCATCTTCATACGGAAGTGAGACAGACCTACGTCATGGATCACATCTCTTGAACCGATGATCAATTTAACGGGTTTGCCTTTTACGAGGTACATGGTTTGCTCCATTACCACATCATCGTGCGCCAATTCATCTTCCCAGATCAAACCTAAACTGTTAGATGCATTGTCAATATTCTTGTAATATTTTTTACCGAAAGAACCATCTTTACCCGGGTAACGATAGATCCATCCGAATTGCTTTCCTGTTACTTCTACCACCATTGCATTTTGAGGGGGTTCGCCTGTAAAGAGGAACCAGTTACGCAAACCGATCACAACCAATACTGTTAATGCAATCGCAGGAATAACTGTCCAGATGATCTCCAGTTTATTGTTGTGAGGGAAGAAGAATACTTTACGTGTATCACTTTCCTGGTATTTATAAGCAAACCAGAAAAGAATGATCTGGGTAATAATGAATACGATACCGGTAACAGCCAATGTAACCCATAACATGGAGTCAACACGTGCACCTTCTACACTGGCAGCATCCTGAACCAATAAGGTCTTGCCATAGTACAGTTCATTACAATACCATACACCGATCAGACCCAATACCAGAAAACCGATCATCAGGAATCCATTGATCTTATTGTTCTGCTTACGGCTAACTTCTTCTCCTTTCAGTACTGAAACATATTCACTTGCTTTCGCGATCTGGAAGATCACCACGAAGATCAGTACGATTACGGCTGTTGTTAAAAACATTGTCATAATGCTATCAGTATTTATTCAATTTGATCCGCGTTGGCGGGCAAATTTTTAAATTTTCAAATTTCAAATTCCTACTACACTTGGTGAATCACACTCTCTTTCAAGAAAGGATGATATTTCGGAACCAATGGTTTTTTAGTCAACGCTTTTCCTACACCCAAGATCATCATACCCACAAACAAACTCAGAATTCCAAAATCTAACCAACCTAAAGTCACGTGTTCTTTAGACAAACTACCCATCACCATTTGGTAAAAATCAATCCAATGCCCAAAGATGATCAATACTGCCATAAAAGTTACAAGTGTGTAATTTCTCTTCGCTGAGCGTTTCATCAGGATCAACAAAGGACACAAGAAGTTGATGATGAGGTTCAAGAAGAAGATTCCTTTATATGGACCTTGTACTCTGTGTTTGAAGTAAACTGTTTCTTCAGGAATATTTGCATACCAGATCAGCATGTACTGAGAGAACCATAAGTAGGTCCAGAAAATAGAGAATGCAAACATGAACTTACCGATATCATGCAGGTGTTCCTGAGAAGTTAATTCAAGGTATCCTTTGTTCTTCAGGTAAATTACCCAAAGAGCGATCAATGACATACCGGATACAAATGAGCTTGCAAAAGTATACCAGCTATACATGGTAGAATACCAATGCGCATCGATACTCATCATCCATAACCAAGGAACAGTAGAACCTACGGTTAATGCAAACCATACAGTAAATAATGCAGCACGAACTGTATTTCTCCAGATAAAGCTTGCGCCTTTTTCTGCATCCATTGGAGCTTCATCTGCTTCACTGCTCAACTGACGCATTCTCCATCCTAAGATGCTCCAGAGACCGATGGTCAATGTAGTCCAAACGATGAAGAATACAGGATTCAAGAATCCTGCTTTTCCTTTCAGGATCGGATCATTGGCAACCGCTTCACTATCTAACCAATGATAGATATGGTGCTTATGTCCAACAACAACATAGATCAAAACTGCAAACGTAATAGCACCGAAAATAGGCACCATGGTAGAAATCGCTTCCGGAATACGACGGAATGACTGCTGCCATCCACCCATTGCCATGGTAGTAACACAGATAAAGAACATACTCGCATTACAAACCAGTGTCCAGAAAATGGTATTGTACATCAGTGTACCCCAGAAAATGGTTTGCTCATGTTCATCAGAACTGAAACCTTTGATCACGAGTCCGGCGATCAGCGCTACAAGACCTACACCAATCAAGGCATAAGACCATGTTTTCATTTTTCCGGGTATCTCAAATTGCGTTTTGATAGATGCCATTTTTATTCTTTTAATCATTCTTCCGGGCTAAAGTCCGGAGCTATTTGAAATCAATTATTATTTAGCGGCAGTTGTTGTTGAGGCAGCTGCTTTTGCTTCTTTTTGTTTGTTCTTGATGTACTTGATCACCATCCAGCGTTGCTTACGGCTTAACTGAGATGCATAAGAACCCATCATGTTCTTTCCATAGGCTACAGAGTAGAACATTTGTCCATCAGGCATTGCTTCATATTTAGCATCACCTACCAACGTAGCAGGTTTCGCAGCATATGGACCATTACCATCTTTGTACAATGGGCCGTTACCATCCAATTTATTGCCATGACAAATACCACAATTGATCTGATACAAACGCTCAGCTTCGATGGTCTCCACTTCACTCATTGTATCGATCGGATTAGGTACTGCTTTGGATGCATTGTAGTTAGTGGTATCACCCGGAGCATCTTTTGCAATATGGAAAGGCAATTCAGCACCTCTTGGCATAGTACCTTCAACAGGCATTGCTGTGTAATGAATTCCTTTCTCAGTCAGATTGCTATAATCTGCATAAGATTCGTAGGCACGGCTATAAGCCATGTCAGGCATATAAATAGTACCGGGCGTACGCTTAACATCACTACATGCTACGATGGTAGTTGCAGTGGCAGCAAGAGCTATGATCAGTAATTTCTTCATCTTCTTTCTTATTCAAAAATTAAGCAGCAACGATTTCTTTGTTTTCAAACGGCATTTCGTCTTTGTCGTAACGACCTAACCACCAACCATCTTCAGCAACCTGAACATCTGTTTCAACTGCACCATTGCTGGTGAGGAATGCTTTCAGATCATCGGTATTGGTTTTTTCGGTACACTCAATTACCATCACAAACAGATCATCTGTTGCACGGGGATGGAAATGATGTTTCTTCACAAAAGGAGCCAACTGACACAAGTAGCAGAAAGTCAATACCATTCCTACCGCAGCAAACAATACCGTTAATTCAAACATGATAGGAACCCATGCAGGTAATGCAAAGTGAGGTTTACCACCAATGTTCAAAGGCCAGTCGCGGGTAAAGATCCAACTGATACAGCTCAATGCTGTTGTTGTACCGGTAATACCATAGATGAAACCTGCAGTATGCAAACTGGTCTCTCTCAATCCCAGTGCGTGATCCAATCCATGTACCGCAAATGGTGTGTAAACATCATGGATCTTGTAACCTGACGTACGAACTTTCTTCACCGCAGGAAACAATACTGCTTCATCATCAAAACAGCCGACTACGAATTTCTTTTTTGCCATTTTTATTGCTTTTAGCTTTTAGCTGCTAGCCGCTAGCTTTTATTTCTTGCCTGTTTTACCAGGCCTTTATACAATTCTTTTATGCCAGTTCTCACTACTCACTCTTAGTGATGAGCTTGTTCATGTACAAACTCTTCCAATTTCTGCTCTTCGATATTGCCCATCTTATTTTTATATCCTTCACCAGTTGTTTTCAATACATACTTGATCTCTGCGATCGCGATCACAGGGAAGTATTTCGCGAAGAGGAAGAAGCAGGTAAAGAACAGTCCGAATGTACCGGCATAGAAACCGATCTCCCAGATAGTTGGGCTATAGTATACTGACCAGCTTGATGGTAAGTAATCACGATACAATGAAGTAACGATGATCACAAAACGCTCAAACCACATACCGATGTTAACAATGATACTCATGAAAAAGGTCACAAACAGGTTTCTTCTCATTTTGCGGAACCAGAAGATCTGCGGACTCAATACGTTACAAGCCATCATACCCCAGTAGCTCCATCCATAAGGACTGAACAGGTAAGCACGGCTATACCAGAATGTGTAACCTTCATATTTGTTTTGGCTGTACCAACCCATGAATAACTCAGTGAGGTAGGCAACACCCACAATAGAACCTGTTAATACGATCACCTTGTTCATCGCTTCAATGTGACCCATGGTGATGTAGTCTTCCATTCCGAATACTTTACGAACGATCACCATTAGTGTTTGTACCATCGCAAATCCGGAGAAGATCGCACCCGCAACGAAGTATGGCGGGAAGATAGTTGTATGCCAACCCGGAATTACTGAAGTAGCGAAGTCAAAGGATACGATCGTGTGTACTGACAATACAAGTGGTGTACTCAAACCGGCCAGAACCAGTGAGAGACTCTCATGACGCTGCCAGTGTTTGGTAGAACCTGTCCAACCGAAAGAAGCGATACCATACAAACGCTTACGCAGTTTAGTAAAGGCGCGATCACGAACAGTTGCAAAGTCAGGGATCAAACCGGAATACCAGAATAAAAGAGATACAGTAAAGTAAGTAGAGATCGCAAATACGTCCCACAATAGTGGAGAGTTAAAGTTCACCCACAAAGGACCACGTGTGTTTGGATAAGGAAGTACGAAGAAAGCCATCCATACACGACCCATGTGGAAGATCGGGAACTGACCCGCACACATTACCGCGAAGATGGTCATCGCTTCCGCAGCACGGTTCACACCTGTTCTCCAACCCTGACGGAACAATAACAAGATCGCTGAGATCAGTGTACCCGCGTGACCGATACCTACCCACCATACGAAGTTGGTGATATCCCAACCCCATCCAATGGTCTTATTCAGGTTCCACTGTCCAATACCGTAAGTCACCTCACGATAAACGCTGTATACACCAAACAACAAAAGGGCTACAGAGATATAAAAACCAATGTACCATAATTTGGTAGGCTTGGCTTCAATAGGCTTAACGATGTCTTCAGTTACCTGATGGTAAGTTTTGTCACCGTACACCAACGGTTCTCTAAGCTGTGATTCGTACTTTAAATGCATCTGGTCTTATTTTGGTCCATGGACCATGGTTGATGGTCCATAGTTATTTTAGATCTTTTGTCAATGGTGAATTGTGAATGGTGAAAAATTGACAATTCACAATTCACCATTCACTCTTATGCGTGTTCTGCTTCTTTTTTAGTTTCATGCTTTCCTTCACCATGAGCCGATTCTGTGTTACGCACTTTCGCTAAGTAAGTAACACCCGGTAATACGTGCAGTTGCTCCAATACATAGAACTGACGATTTGGATTTTCGGTTCTCACCATGGTAATGGCGCTATGCTTATCGTTTGCATTACCAAAAGTGATAGCGTTGGTAGGACATGCCTGCTGACATGCTACTTTGATATCGCTGTCTACCATAGGTCTGCTTTCTTTCTTTGCTTTCAACTTGCTCTCTTGTAAACGCTGTACGCAGAATGAACATTTTTCGATCACACCACGTGAACGTACAGTTACATCCGGATTCAGTACCATGCGGGTCAAATCATCATTCATGTTCAACACCACATCGTTCACAATACCTTCCTGGTTGTTACCGAAGCTATCTGATCCAGTGTAGTCTGACCAGTTAAAGCGACGTACTTTATATGGACAGTTGTTCGCACAATATCTGGTACCGATACAACGGTTATAAGTCATTTGGTTGATACCTTCTGAGCTGTGGTTGGTAGCTGCTACCGGACAAACGTTCTCACAAGGAGCATTATCACAGTGCTGACACATCAAAGGCTGGAATACTACATTTGGATTATCCATATCACCACTGTAATAACGGTCGATACGTAACCAATGCATTTCATGTCCGCGTAATACTTCCGGCTTACCTACAACAGAAACGTTGTTCTCAGCATTACAAGCCACCACACAAGCACCACAACCGGTACAAGTGTTCAGGTCTACGCTCATGCCCCATTTGATACCCGGTCTGTCGAACACAGGATAAATGGTACCCTGACTTTCGAATTTCTCCAATCCGCCCCAAGGCTTCAATTCATGATCACGCTCTTCACGGATCTCTGTTGGATGTTTCTTATAGTCGGCCAGTGTCAATTCTTTCATTACCTCGGTACGATTACCTTGAGTGGTATCATAACGATTGTGTGTTTGCGTCAATGCAACCGGATATTTTTCGCCGGTTACAGTGATCTCAACACTGCTATTGCTAAAGCTTACCACACCATTGCTGATGCTTGCCATTGGGAAGGCATTTTGTCCAACACCGGCAGCTGCTTTACCAATATTATTGCTGCGTCCATATCCTACTGCGATACCGATGGTATCAGGATGTGTACCCGGGATGATCAATACAGGCAGTGAAATTTCTTTGCCATTAGCAGATACTTTCACCACTTTCTTCGGAGGATTCACTTCATACGCATCCGCTTGTCCGCCATTATTCAAATCGATATCCAAAATAGTTCTCGCCAATGCAGGAGAAACAATTACATAGTTGTCCCAAGTAGCACGTGTTACCGGATCCGGTAATTCTTGTAACCATGGGTTAGAAGCACCTTGTCCGGCACCGATACCTACTTTTTCATACAACACCAATTCATACTTACCACCTTTCTTACCAGATGTAGCAGCAGCAACAGCAGCACCTACCGCAGCTCCGTTGAAAGAGCCGGGCTTAGTAGCTGATTCACCTAAACTGATCACACCATCTTGCAATGCTTTATCCCAACCGGTTTGTCCGCCCAGTTTAGCACTCCAGAAATTCTTTAGGTAAGCGAGGTAATCAGCCGTATTACCACTCCACTTCAGCAGGCTATCTTGCCACTGTCGTGTTTTGAATAAAGGATAAATAGTAGGTTGGATAAAAGAGAAATGACCTGTTTTTGCTTCAGCATCACCCCAGCTTTCCAGGTAATGATGATCAGGTACTACGAACTTACACAGTTCAGCAGTTTCATCCATTTTAGAAGCAAAAGAAACAGTAGTTCTTACTTTTTTCAGTCCGGCTTTGAATTTCTCAGCGTCGAACCAAGTGTAAGCAGGGTTTGCACCATACACCAATAAAGTATTTACGATCCCTGCATTCATGTCTTCCACCAATCTCACAAAATCAGCATCAACACCTGCACGCTGGTGATTCAGCACACCCCAGTTGATGGTAGTTCCACCGGCACCAATCGCGTTATTGATCGCATTCACAATGATCTGAACATTCACATCATTGCTTCCTGCTACCACCAATGCAGCACCTTTATTTTCATTCAGCGCTTTCGCAGCTTTTTCAATACCGGCTTTCAGTTTTGCATCACTGATACCTGTTACACCCTGACCATTTACTGCACTTAATAAAGCGGCAGCGATGGCACCTGTTTCAGATGGACGGTGTAAATATTTTTCATCAGCATTAGAACCGGTCAGAGAAGCTACAGATTCAAAATGAATGTGCTTGCTCATGCTTGGGTTCTTCTCATCGATCTTTTTACCGGTAGCATATTGTTTAGAGAATTCAACCGGACTCAACCAGGTACCGAGGAAATCAGCACCCAAGCTCACGATCGCTTTTGCATTCTCAAAATGATAAGAAGGAATACCACGAACACCATAAGTAGCTTCATTGGCCTGCAACATCGCGCTGTAAGAAACAGCATCATATGTTACGTGGCGGCTACCCGGATTCTTAGCGAGGAATTCAGCAATGATTGCTTTAGTTGATGGAGAAGTGATGGTGCTGGTCAAAATCACAACATTACCACCTACTGCACCTGCTAATGCTTTATCAATAGCTTCGAACGTTACCTCTTTACCATCGATGGTAGGGAAACGTAAACGAGCAGTATCGTAAAGGTCTAATACAGAAGCCTGAACACGGGCAGAAGTACCGCCTTTAGTGATCGGGCTCAGATCATTACCTTCAATTTTAATAGGACGACCATCACGCACTTTCGCTAAAACGCTTACCACATCACCATCTTGAACATAAGTGGTTGCATAGTAATTAGAGATACCCGGAACGATATCTTCCGGCTTATTAGCAAAAGGAATGGCTTTCTTTACGGGCATTTCACAACTAGCAGCTACGGCAGCAGCAGCAGTACTAAAACCCAGGTACTTCAGAAAGTCTCTGCGCGGAGCAGCTGTTTCCAGGAAACTCTTGCTTTCATCACCTACAAAAGGCAACTCTTCCTTGAATTCGTCTTTTACTTCTTTATTGTAAGCCTCAGACTGATTCAGCTCTCCAAAACTTTGCCAGTACTTTTTTTCCATTGTATTAGTTTGAAAATTTGTCCCGACCAAGTCGGGATGAAAATTCGAATGATCGTTATCCTCTCATCCTAACTTTCTTTCGGTACAATATCTAAATCTTAATTCTAATTGAGTTCTATTCTGCCTTACACAGAACGATTAATAGTGACATTTCTGACATTCAGTGCCACCGATCGCTTCCACAGTAACACCTTTGGTGCTATCCATTTTTCCGCTCTTCAGATCCTGATGGTATTTCTCGTAAATGCTATAGAAACCGTTGTCTTTAAACTGCACTTGTGTTTCGCGGTGACAGTTGATACACCAGCCCATGCTCAAATCGCTGAACTGTTTTACTTCACCCATTTTCTGGATTTCACCATGACAAGTCTGACACTCAACCTTACCCGCTTTTACGTGCTGAGAGTGGTTGAAGTATACGTGATCAGGCAGGTTGTGGATACGAACCCACTCAATGGGTTTTGCTTTTGAAGGATCCCAAGGTTTACCGGGTTCAAAACCTGCGTATTTGTATAATTTTTGAATTTCAGCTGTACCATTGATCTCTTCACCGTCTTCAGTGTACATTTTTTCACCATTGTACTCATTGATTGACATGTGACAGTTCATACAAACATTCACAGAAGGAATGGTAGCTTGTTTGCCCTGATATACACCGGTATGACAATACTGACAGTTGATTTGATTGATACCTGCGTGTACTTTATGCGAATAATAAATAGGCTGTTCAGGCTGATAATCTTTGCTACGACCCAATGCCATGGCACCTTTTGAAGTCAGGTAACCACCCACTACGAACAAGACCACAGTGATCATAGCGATATAGCTCTTGTTTCTCCAGAAAGGAACCGGCTCAATCGGGCTGTGACCTTCACGCTCGTCTGCCAATTTCTTCAGATTCGCGTTCACTTGCAATAAGATCAGGGCTACAACAGCCAGGATCAGGGTGAGGATACCAAATAATAAGGTATTATCACTTTCCGCAGCGGCAGCAGCATTCGGATCAGCAGCACCACCGGCAGCACCCGCAGCTCCAGGAGCAGGAACTGAGTTAATATAAGTGATGATCGCACCGATTTCCTCGTCAGTCAGACTAGGAAACTGGTTCATCGCTGTTTTATTCCACTGATTGTACAGGTCATTCGCGTACTTATCACCTGTTTTCAGGAAAGCGGCACTGTTCCTGATCCAAGAATACAAATTAGCCTTATTAGGCCAGCGATCTTCCACACCAGCCAGAGCCGGACCGGTAGAAGGCTTATGTACCTGGTGACAGGACGCACAATTGGTAGTAAAAAGAGCTTTACCATCTTGCGCAGAAACTATATTCACTGTTGAAAAACCCAAGAAAAGGAGTGCACTGAGCAGGCAAATCTTGGTTATGTGTCTAAAAGATATCATATACACAAACGTGGTTCTTGGTGTGGAAAAATATCCGTGAACGGCTGCAAAAATATGACAGGATGCTGACAAAAACCAAACCTTGTAGAATTTTTTTTATCCTTATCTGGCTTGTGTTTCAGCGAATTGATGCATTTCGGACAAAATGAATGTCATGCTTTACTGCACATATTTGAAATGACACTGAAGACACGGAAGAACAATGAATAAGAAAATATTTCTGTGTACTTCTGTGCTTTCAGGGGCAAAAAAAACAAAACATGAAAGTTTCCTCCTCTTTTTATCGCATTTTTGGCGCATGTTTCGTCGCCTGAAAGAAAAATGGAAGCTCACTTGGACCGGTTTCGTACTCGTTTTCACCACATTTGCCCTCGGCGGAAGTCTCTGTGGTTATGCAGGAAAGAAGCTCATGGTCTTCACTTCTTTGGATAAAGGACCTCTTTATTATGTTATCTATATCATTCTGGTTACCATCATCTGGCCTATTTGTGTGCTGACGGTCAGCATCCCCATGGGACAATTCCCTTTCTTCAAAAATTACCTGGCGAAGATGTGGAAGAGGATTTCGGGGAGGAAGAGGAGTGAAAAGGAAGAAGTGAAAGGTGAAACGGAAGTCCATGGACCATGGACCATAGACCATGGACAAAATCCAAATCAGACACCTGACATCAAACGCATTGCCATCTTCGCCTCGGGTGCGGGGAGTAATGCGGCAAAGATCATTGAGCATTTAAAAAACCATCCTGCTATTCAGGTTGGATTGATTGTTTGTAATAAACCCGGAGCGGGTGTCATCCAGATTGCGGCAACGCATAACATTCCGGTATTGATGATCGAAAAAGAAAAGTTCTTTCGTGGTGACGCATATGTAGATGAGATCAAACACCAAAGCAAAATTGACTTCATTATTTTGGCGGGTTTCTTATGGAAAGTTCCTGTTGCACTCATTCAAGCATACCCCAATCATATCATTAATATACATCCCGCACTATTGCCCAAATATGGTGGCAAGGGAATGTACGGCATGCATGTACATGAAGCCGTGATCAATGCAGGTGAAAAGGAAAGTGGTATCACTATTCATTATGTCAACGAACATTTTGATGAAGGAGAACCCATTTTTCAAGCTCGCTGTAACGTCACCAATGATGATACTCCTGAAACATTAGCACAAAAGATTCATCAATTAGAACATGAACACTTTCCAAAAATTGTAGAAAGCGTTGTGCTTGCTTAGATGTCTTGATGACTTTATTCCTTTCTTCATTAAAATTATTCCTCCGTTACTTGCATAAACCAATTATTCCCTCTACTTTGTTCCGTTAGCACAAGGCCTGTGTGTTGAATGAATAGCATTTAAACATCTACTTCATGAAGAAGTATGATGTTCACTATAACCCTTAACCAGCATGAAACACACGCCTTTGCGTAATGCCTTTCTATTGGCATGCGGGATCGTTATTCTCTTTTTAATTTTCTGGGAAACCTATTTAAGATCAACCGGTATTGGCATCTCCTATGATGATGGTCCGGAATTATGGACACATAAACGTTCTCTTGTAACGAAACAACAAGAGTATGCAACCGTATTGATCGGATCTTCAAGAAATAAATATGATCTGGATATTGAAACATGGAGATCATTGACAGGTGAAGATGCCATTCAACTTGCCTTTGAAGGCACTTCTCCCATGCCCGTGTTGGATGATCTGGCCAATGACACGCTGTTCAAAGGAAAATTAATGATCGATGTAACAGAGATGCTCATGTTTTCAGCTAATCCGGAAGACTCACGATTAGCGAAAAAAGGACTTGATTACTATAAAAATATTACCCCGGCACAATGGTTCAGCTTTCAACTCAACAAGCCGTTGGAATCACAGTTTGTTTTTTTAGAGCGCGATTATTTTTCGATCAAAGCACTTTTAAAAAGAATAGATATTCCTTCGCGAGCAGGCATGGAAAAAGAACCGCTCTTTCCAATTGATTTCGGAAGAATCAATTTTGATCGTCAAAATAAAATGTCAGATAAATTTTTGAAGGAAGTCACCATTCAGGACAGTGTAAAAAATATCTGGTCTTATTATAGCAAAATGGGAGCGAAACAACCTCCACCTACACAACAATCCATCGACTCTATATTTCTGGTGATACAAAAAGATGTACAAAAAATTACAACAAGAGGTGGCAAAGTAATTTTTGTAAGAACACCCTCAAGTGGTTTATTCCTCCAGATAGAACAACAGATTTTTCCAAGAGAACATTTCTGGAACAGAATACTTAGCATGACCGGTGCTCCGGGTATTCACTTTATGGATTATCCAGAACAACAATTGATTTGTCCTGAAGACTCCCATCTTTCCCCAACTGATGCCATTACTTACACAAAAAGTTTGGTGAAGATTCTTGAAACTGAGAAAGGATGGAGTTTCCCTAACAAAACAAAAAGCAATTAATTACCACCACCCAACTACTATTTTATGGTTTTCAATTCATATACATTCATCGTTTTCTTTCTTGTGATGATGGGATTGTACAATCTTCCCATTTCTTGGAAATCCAGAAAGATTATTTTGCTACTGGGCAGTTATCTTTTTTATGCAGCTTGGAATCCACCATTCATCTTATTACTTTGGCTATCTACGGTTGTTGATTTTTTTGTAGGCCGTGCACTCTACACACAAGAGAACAAAGCCAAAAAGAAATTACTACTTGTAATCAGTCTGATCGGTAACCTCGGTATGCTTTGCTTCTTCAAGTACGGAGCATTTCTACTCGAGAATTTTGTAACTGTTGTCAATGCGTTGGGTATGGATTATCATCCTGCCAAGCCTAATATCATTCTTCCTGCAGGTATTTCTTTTTATACATTCACTACGCTTTGTTATACGATCGACATGTATAAAAAAGAAAGTAAACCGGTGAAGTCACTTCTTGATTTTTCACTCTTTGTTACTTTCTTCCCGCATCTTGTTGCAGGTCCGATTGTTCGTCCACCCCAACTGGCACCGCAATTTGAATCACCTAAAAAAGCAACAGCTCAACAGATCTATGAAGGCTTATTTCTTTTGTCATTGGGCTTGTTCATGAAAGTTGTATTGGCAGATGGCATGCTGGCCTCACCTGCCGATACCGTATTCGGTGCGCAAAAATCACTACATACACTCGACGCATGGCTGGGTGTACTCTCATTTTCAGGTCAGATCTTTTTTGATTTTGCCGGCTATTCTACTTGTGCCATCGGCGTAGCTGCTTGTATGGGTTTTACATTACCTGAAAACTTTAAATATCCTTATGCGGCCACCGGATTTTCTGATTTCTGGAGACGATGGCATATTACTTTATCAGCCTGGTTACGAGATTATTTATACATACCGATCGGTGGTAATAGAAAAGGCCCATTCAGAACCTATATCAATTTAATGATCACGATGTTACTGGGTGGTTTATGGCATGGTGCCAACTGGACATTTGTAGTGTGGGGTGCATTACATGGCTTATACCTCTGTATTGAAAAACTGATTCAAGATATATCGAAGAAAAGCAGTCTGGATGAAAATGGATCTGTTGTATTATCTGATCAAAAGAAAAGTATGTCATGGGGATTCATGAAAGCCATGTTTGTATTCTTTCTGGTAAATGTAACCTGGGTATTTTTCCGCGCACCGGATTTTACAGGTGCGTGGCGTTTACTCTTATCGATGTTTTCAGATGTTACTGATAGCATAGCGATATTATCATCACTGGATGTGATTGTGGTAACGATCGTAATTATATTAATGGTTTTATTTCACTGGCGTATGCGCAATACCAGTGTACTACAAGCTGCTGCAAAAATGCCGGCATGGTTACTAGGTATTGTATGGTCTGCTATGCTCATTTTATTAATACTGAGTCAAGAGAGCAGTGGTTCTTTTATTTATTTCCAGTTTTAACATAGACAAGAATAAATGAGATGTTCCCTATTGGATATCTCATTTATTCTTCCGAAATTTAAGCAACAACAGGTCTTATCATCGCCAGGCTTTTTCCAATCGCTACAGTGTTTTGAAACAAGATTCAATCAACAAAACCAATCGATATGGAAACAGGAACTTCGCCGTACCAATACACCATGGCCACACGTGGCATTCTGGGTGGATTGTTTGTAGGGATCGGCACCACCGTCATCAATCTTGCTTTTGATCTGATCTACCGTAAAATAACCGGTTATGAATTTGCGGAATGGGTCAACATCAACTCTATTATTTACTTTACCATTCCCACTTTAGTGGCTGCAGGTATTGTATATGCTGCCATGGTCGAATACCTGAAAAAAGGAGCGATACTCTACACGTTGCTTTGCATCTGCTTGGTCACAATAGTTGCCTTCATCCCACTTGGACCTAACATGATGCCAACCGGTGAACCATTGCCATCCAGCGCACGCGGACTCACCATGGGTATTGAAATTATCACAGGCATTTCCGGCTGTTTTGCCCTCCCCTATTTTGCCAAGCATCCGGATGTTTGGGGCTAGAGAATGATGAATGTCGAATATCGAATATCCAATGATGAAGTGAAGCAGAATCACTCTTCATCACTGGACATTCAATATTGAATATTGAGCATTTCTAAAGCTCTACTCGTCGCATCTCATCCGTTGCAGTTTTCTGTTTTGCGGCTTTGCCGGTTTTCCCGAAACGATAAGTGAAGGAAACAGTGAATACACGGCTGTCTCTACGAAGGATAAAATATTCATCTGCATTGAGAAAATCAGTCATCCCTTCCATCCAAAAAGTGCGGAAAATATCTCTGATTGAACAACGAAGTGTACCACTATTTTTCATTACAGGCATAGATAGTCCCGCATTCAATTGTCCGAATGGATATAATAACTCCTGCAGATCATTTCGGGAACGACCCGTATAAGTTCCTGATAATTCCCCGGTGATTTTTTTACTGATACGAAACTGATTGTTCATATTGATCGTCAACTGTGAAATATCTGAGCGATAATTATTCCATACATAACCGATCAACTTCTTGTATGTATAGATCGCTTCTGTATTCAGCGACCACCATCTGGCAGGCTTTGTGGTAAGCATACTTGAGAAAGTAAAGTTGTGCATTCTCCCGACATTTCCTTGCGTATACACCAATGAGCCATCCGGATCAGTTAAAAACAACTGTGAGAAATAATCACGGATCAGGGAGTAAGAGATAGTAGTGTGAAGCAGTTGCTTGTACTGATGCGACAATTCAAAATTCCAAGTGAACTGCGGTCTGAAAAAAGGATTCCCTCTTTCCAATGTGTACTTATTGATGATGTTCACAAAAGGATTCAATCGTTGAAAAGAAGGACGGTCAATACGCCTACCTACAGATAATGAAAATGTATGGATAGAGTCTGCTTCATAAGTAATAAAACCGGATGGGAATAATCCGCTATAGTTTCTGCTAAAAGAAGAATCTTTCACCACTACATTCCCTAACTGATTGGCATCATAAGCTGTGTATTCATAACGCAAACCCGCTTGCAAAGTGAGCTTTTTGAATTTCTGCTCATACATACCATATGCTGCATGAATCTTTTCTGAATATAAAAAGTGATTGCTCATGCCATAATTGGGTTGCCATGGTGCATTATTGATACTCATGCTGTAGGCAGCATCATTATCTGTATCGATCTTAGAAGTTTTTACACCGGCATCCAACTTAGACTGCTTGCTGAGATCAGCAGAATAGTTAGCGGTCATTGAAACAATATTGATCAGCGAAGGAATGAAGCCTTGGGTAGACTCTGTATAACCCATACTACCGGTTCTATCGCTACGAAATAATTGTTCGTTACTTAGATCATACCGGGCAGCATCTACATCAATGTTTAATTGTGTTGTTTTTGAAAGCTTATGTCTGCTACCAATACCAATGGTTCCGGTAGTAAACTTATTCTCTGAATTGGCTATTGTTGAAACTGAAGAATCAATCACACCTTGGGGTGTTAACCAATCTGCTGTTGCTGTATTTCTTCCTTTACGATTGATCAATGAACCGGAGAATGAAAAAACAAAGCTGAGTTTATCTGTAGCAGCATATTCTGTACCGTAGCGTACTGTATGATTCAACGCTTTATTATTGAATACAGTCGGCTGTTCCAAAATGGCAGTAGGATTACCTGCTGCGTCGAAATAGGTTCTTAGTGCGTAAATATCTGTTTTGGTCTTGGAATAATTAAAGCCGTAAGAAAAATAATGACTCCATTTATTATAGCGATAGTTCAACAACAAAGACGGATTGGTTCTTGGAAACCAACCCAACGCCGCGGCCAATGTGATATTACCATTGAAACCGATCTGCTTACTTCTTTTTGTTTTGATATTGATAATGCCTGAATTACCGGCTGCGTCATATTTCGCTGATGGATTGGTGATCAGTTCAATTTTATCTACCTGTGAGGTATTCATGGAGTTGAGCAAATTGATCAAATCAGCTCCTTGCAAGTAAGTCGGCTTATCATCAATCAACACCAATACACCGGATTTATTACGCAAGCTGATACCATTATTACGGTCGATCATTACTCCCGGCGACTTTTCCAACAATTCCACCACAGTTGTCCCACTATTCGTAGGCGATGCATCAGGGTTTACAATGAGCTTGCCTTGTTCTCTTTGAATAAAAGGTTTGGTAGATTGAACAACTACTTGTGTTAATTCAGAAACACTTACTTTCAATTGCACTTCCAGATACACATCTGATTTCTCCAAGATCACTTTAGGAAGTGTTTGCTCCGTATAACCCGTAAAAGAAGCTTTGATCTCATAAGTACCTTTAGTCATCTTGTCTAATACAGCTTCCCCATTTTTTTTACTGATCACAGAACGAATACTCTTTCCTTGATCCATCAACTCCACAACAGCCCCTTCAATAGGCAACTGTTTTTCATCTGCTACTTTTACAATGATTTGATATTGCTGCGCATAGAGTGATGCTGACAATACACACAAGAATCCTAATAAGATAAATATCCTTTTCTTCATAGCGGGTTGAATGGATAACAAATATCTATTCAAAGAAATGACTAGCAAGGCAGAAGATATACCATGGTACTGATAAAAGGATATACGGTTGATGTCAGGTCCTTTCGTGATAAGAACGAAAAAAGACGAGACGGTTTTTTACATGGTCATTGGTCCATAGACCATGGACCATGGTCTATGGACTAGAAACTACTTCTTGCACGTATTCACCCCCACCAACGTATACAGCGGACAAAAACTAATCACAGAAGTTGCTAAAAAGATACCGCCAAGTACAATAAGTACGGTACCCCAAGTACCGGCTACTGTTCCTGTGAAATATAAGCCGGCGAAAACGATCGCCAATAGCACACGAATGATTCTGTCTGTGTTACCCATGTTTGCTTTCATATAGAAGTGTTTAGTTAACGAGATTGAAAAAACCGTACGATCAGCCATACGAATGTCACACACATCACACAAACCAAAACCAATCGTAGCCATTTTGATTTCATGTTACAAGGTACTCATTAGGTGGGTACTATTTTATGATAATTGTCATGTGAATGGTGAATTGCCAATGGTGAATGATGAAAAAATGTGTCCTCAAAAGCCAGCCCCTTTTCCATACTCACTACTGACTATTCACTACTCACCAATTCAACATTGACCATTCACCATTCACAATTCACACCCCTCTCCACCGATTAATCCCACACAATTCCCTACTTCGATTTATATTCGAACTTATTCCAATCACTAACTATTTGCTTATTATGAAAAAGATTTTACTGGGTTGTATTGCATTGAGCATTGCAACCGGCATCATCGCTCAACGTCCAGCAGGACCTGCTACCGGTACTCCTGCAACAACACCTGCAGCCGGTGCTGCTGATCCTAAATTAGCATCCTTTAATATTCCATTTAACCCGGATGCAACTGTTACTTCTGAACATGAAGCTACTATCAAAGGTGTTAAGGTTCCCTACAAAGCAACAGTAGGTACCATGCCTGTTTGGGATAAGGATGGTAAAATTGAAGCGGGTGTTTTCTTTACTTACTATGAAAGAACTGATGTAAAAGACAAATCAACACGTCCACTACTGATCTCTTTCAATGGCGGACCCGGTACTGCTGCATTATGGATGCAGATCGGTTATACCGGGCCGCGTATCTTGAATATCGATGATGAAGGTTATCCTATTCAGCCCTATGGCATGAAAGACAATCCACATTCTGTTTTGGATGTATGTGATATTGTATATGTAGATCCCGTAAACACCGGTTTCTCTCGCCCGATCAGTAAAGACGTCCCCACCGCCAGATTCTTTGGTGTACGTGCAGATGTGCAATACCTCGCTGAGTGGATCAATACCTTTGTTACACGCATGAACAGATGGGCTTCCCCCAAATACCTGATCGGTGAAAGCTATGGTACCACACGTGTTTCAGGGCTGGCACTCGAATTACAAAACGCACACTGGATGTTTCTGAATGGTGTGATCTTAGTGTCTCCTACCACATTGGGTATTGAAAGAAGTCCAAGAGAAGCCGCTGCATTACGTTTACCTTATTACGCAGCAACTGCTTGGTACCATAAAAAACTACCTGCTGATCTGCAGAAAAAAGATCTGACAGATATGTTACCCGAAGTAGAGGCATTTACGATGAATGAATTGATCCCTGCCATCAACAAAGGATGGTTATTGGGCGATGCAAAAAGAAAAGAGATCGCTGCAAAAATGGCTCGCTATTCCGGTATCAATGAGAAAGTGATCTTACAAAATAACCTTGATGTTGCTACCAACTTATTTTGGAAAGAGTTATTACGTGAAGAAGGTTTTACCGTTGGCCGTCTCGACTCTCGCTACAAAGGCATCGATAAAAAAGACGCAGGTGAAGCTCCAGATTACAATTCCGAATTGTTATCATGGGAACATTCTTTCACACCTGCTATCAATATGTACTTACGTGAAGAATTGAAATACAAAACCGATCAGCGTTACTATGTATTCGGACCGGTAAATCCATGGGATCGTACCAACGACAGAACAGGAGATAACCTCCGCACTGCGATGGCTGAAAATCCATTCTTACACGTACTCGTACAATCAGGCTACTATGATGGTGCTTGTGATTATTTCAACGCGCAATACAACCTCTGGCAAATGGATCCCAGCGGACGATTAAAAGATCGCATGAGCTGGGAGGGTTACCGCAGCGGACACATGATGTACCTGCGCAAGGAAGATTTAGAGAAAAGTAATAATAACTTGAGAAACTTTATCAAAAGAACGATTGCAAAGCCAGGTACACCAGCGAAATACTAGCAATTTTTTAGTGAGTAGTCAGTAGTCAGTAGTGAGTAATCATTTATTAAATACCACTGACTACTCACTATTCACTTTTACAGAATATGCTACTAACTATGGACTATGGACCATCGACTATAAACTACTCTCCATATACACCACCCCCGGCAAAGGATTCTCATAATACGCATTGATCACTTTGAAGCCGTATTGTTCGTAGAGTTTGATGGCAGGCTGAAGTCTTTCCAAGGTATCAAGACGCATGGATGTATATCCCAATTGATGAGAGGCTTCTAACAATTGCTCTACCAATGCTCTTCCAATACCATACTTTCTAAATGCAGGTTTTACATAGAGACGTTTCATCTCACATACACCTTCTTCTTTCAAAGCTTGTAAAGCAATACACCCTGCAGGTGATTCATTCCAATAAGCAACAAACAATGCTCCTTTTGGCGGACCATATTTCTTCATCGGGTCTTTGACCTCAGCATCAAAACTTTGAAAACATAAGTTTTCCTGTAGCTCATCAGCATACTCCAAAAAAAGCTGCCGCACAGTTTCCAATGCGGCAGAATCAGGTGATATTTTTTGAATGCGAAGCATAAAAAAGATTTGTAAATATCAGATCGCAGATGGCAGATATAGGAGTATCATTCAAATCTGAGATCTGAGATCTGACATCAAAAAATCTATCCCGGCACCCTCGAAATATATTTCTCCACTTCCTTGATCTGATCCACTACTTGTTTGGTAGTTGGCTTACAGGCTTTGGCTTTGCGGAAGAAATCTTTGGCAGCGCGGAATTCTCTTTTGTTCATGAAGATCTGGCACATGGTCAGATAAGCAACAGCCTCACTTTCTTTATCAGGAATACCGGCACGAATAGCGGCGCGGATATAACTTTCACCCTGTTTTAGATCACCACGTTGCATGGCCATCATACCCAATTGTAGTTTATTAGCACCTTCAGCTTCGGGCATCGGAGAACCCAGATCTGTACTTTTCTTTAAGTGTTTTTCAGCAGAATCAAAATCCTGCTTCATCATGGCAAGGTTACCCTTGATGGTGTAGTAAGTAGAACGAACAGGCTTATACAATAAATTCGGAAACCAGATCGAATTCAGAATTCTTTCTACTTCTTCAATATTGCCCGATTCCATCGGCTCCTGGATCAAACGCAAAGGACCAATGAAAAAATGGCTCAATAAACCGATCAATGCAATGAAATAGATCGGAAAAGTAGGCCAGAACCCCGTACCCGTCATATTCAATGCCACCCCACCCGCAATCAAAACCAAACTCAGCCAGAAGCGGTATTTAATGATAATATTGTAGAACTTCATAATAAGATTTGAGAAGGGCAAATATAGTGAGGATTTGTAGATGTCAGATCGCAGATGGCAGATATAGGAATATTGCTCAAATCTGAGATCTGCCATCTGATATCAAAAAATCATTCTCTAGCGTCATTCACCTCAATCCAATATCCATCCGGGTCGCGGAACCAGACTTGCTGAACACCATCAATCCGTTTGGTGATAGCTCCTTGGTTGCCATTGACGTCTTCGAAGACAATATTGTTCTTCTTAAGTCGATCAACAAATAATTGCATATCACTCACACTAAAACAGGTATGTTGATTTTTGTAGTATTCTTTGATCTCAGTCGCTCCTAAAATAATATGCAAAGCTATTTTTGGCCCTATGCGAAACCATTTATGTCGACCAATACGAAAGGGTTCCGGAATGGTATCCAATCCCATCACATTTTCATAAAAGGAAGCCGACTTCTGCAAGTCTTTCACATAGATAGCAGTATGATTCAACTGAATAGAAATTTTCGTTTGTTGAGCATCAGTATTAGTCACAATGGCTACAAACAAAAAACATAAAAAGAGTATACGCATACAAAAGGGTTAAGTCTCTAAAAATACAGAAAACCCGACACCCATACCTCTAAACCACTATTTTTGCGATGGATGAATTTCGGCATTGGATATTGGATATTTCATATTCCTCTGTTCATTATTATCCCGGTCCCGTAGTTCAATGGATAGAATATCCTCACAATACTGTGGGGACTAAACTTTGCATACAAGTTCTTATAAATAGAAATTTGAACATTGAATATTCATCATTCAATATTCATGATTTCACCCGGTCCCGTAGTTCAATGGATAGAATAGAAGTTTCCTAAACTTTAGATACAGGTTCGATTCCTGTCGGGACTACATCGCCCGCCGAAGCTACAAAGCGAAGGCGGGCTTTTTTATTGTTTTATTTCCCTTTATATCAATCCGTAATCTCCACCACTTTCTTATTCCTTAATTGCCGCATTTGTTTCGGTACCATTTCTAATATCTCATCTTTCAAAGTTTGAATGAGTTTGGTTTTGATATGATCCCTGTGTGTCACTAAACTTACTTCACGCGCCGGAGCTGGATCTTTCAAACGTTTGACCAATTTCATCTGATTTTTATTGAATTCCATCACAGCTAATTCCGGGAGAATGGTGAGGCCATCACTTTTATCCACCATTCTTTTCAGTGTTTCAATATTACCGGTTGCATATTTAAAATGCAGATCAGCACTCTTGCGCAGCTCACATAGGTTCAATACCTGTGATCGAAAACAATGTCCTTCTTCCAATAACCATAGCTGATCCGGATTGATATCATCTGCCAACACATATTTCTTATCGTACAGTACATTCTTACGAGATACGTACACAAACAACTCTTCATAAAACAAGACATCTTCTTTGATAGATGCATCTTTTAATGGGGTGACCACCAAACCACAATCCAGCCGATTGTTTTTTAATTCATGAATGATCTCTTCCGTAATGGTTTCTTTGATCACCAATTCCAGTTGCGGATATTTTTCACGCATCTGTTTGAACAACGTAGGTAATACATAAGGCGCCAATGTTGGGATGATACCAATACGCAATTCCCCCGTCATCACATTCTTCTCACTATTGATCATTTGCTGAATACGTTCAGCCTCCCTTAATACCACCCTTGCCTGTGCAATGATCCGAGCTCCTATTTCAGTAGGTATTACCGGTTGTTTGGTTCGATCAAATAATTTGATACCAAGCTCCTCTTCCAGTTTTTGCAACTGCATACTGAGGGTAGGTTGGGTTACAAAACACTTTTCTGCTGCCAGTACAAAATGACGGTAAGTGTCTACCGCAACCATATATTCCAATTGGGTGAGTGTCATAGATAAAAACTATATGTTTATAAAGATAATCAATTTGATTTATTTGTCATGTCTGTGTAATCTTGCATTATAAAAGGTGGTGTATCACTATACATCCCATCTATTTCATTCGATAAAAAACCTAATCATATGTCAGCACAACAACATCCTGCCGGAGACATCAGCAAGTGTCCGTTTCATAACGGCTCGCTGAAACAGGTAGCCGGTGGCGGCACACGTAACCGCGACTGGTGGCCAAACCAACTCAACATTAACATCCTTCGTCAGCACTCAGAATTGTCTGATCCGATGGATCCTGATTTTGATTATGCCAAAGAATTCCAATCACTGGATCTGGATGCGATCAAAAAAGATCTGACCGATCTGATGACCGACTCACAAGACTGGTGGCCTGCGGACTACGGACACTACGGTCCTTTCTTTGTTCGTATGGCATGGCACAGCGCAGGTACTTACCGTACTTATGATGGTCGCGGTGGTGCAGGTGCCGGTATGCAACGTTTCGCTCCATTGAACAGCTGGCCTGATAATACCAACCTTGATAAAGCCCGTTTACTGTTATGGCCGATCAAGAAAAAGTATGGTAAGAAAATTTCCTGGGCTGATCTGATGATCCTTGCAGGTAATGTAGCCATGGAATCCATGGGCTTCAAAACTTTTGGATTTGCAGGCGGACGTAAAGATGTGTGGGAGCCTGATGAAGATGTGTATTGGGGAAGTGAAAAAGAATTTGTTGCCAGCCACAGAAATCCGGAAAGTCTGGAATCACCATTGGGTGCAACAGAAATGGGATTGATCTATGTAAACCCTGAAGGACCGGATCGTAATCCTGATCCAATCCTCGCAGCAAAAGCCATCCGCGAAACTTTTGGTCGCATGGCGATGAATGATGAAGAAACCGTTGCGTTGATCGCAGGTGGACATACATTCGGTAAAACACACGGTGCTGCTGATCCGGGTAAGTATGTTGGTAAAGAACCAGCTGCTGCAGGTATTGAAGAGCAAGGCATGGGTTGGACCAGTACTTATGGAAGCGGTAAAGGTGCTGATGCCATTACCAGTGGATTAGAAGGTGCCTGGACCACTACACCTACACAATGGAGCAATAACTATTTTGAAAACTTGTTTGGTTATGAGTGGGAATTGACCAAGAGTCCGGCAGGTGCTCACCAGTGGAGACCAAAGAATGGTGCGGGTGAAGGAACAATTCCTGATGCATTTGATCCGAATAAGCGTCATGCTCCATTCATGTTGACCACCGATCTTTCTATGCGCTTTGACCCGGCTTATGAAAAGATCTCTCGCCGTTTTTATGAAAATCCTGATCAGTTTGCTGATGCATTTGCACGTGCATGGTTCAAATTGACACATAGAGATATGGGGCCACGTGCTCGTTACCTCGGTAAAGAAGTACCAAAAGAAGAATTGATCTGGCAAGATCCTATTCCTGCTGTAACACATGAATTGATCAATGATGCAGATATTGCTTCATTAAAATCAACCATCCTTGCATCGGGTTTAAGCGTATCTGAATTGGTATCAACTGCATGGGCTTCTGCATCTACTTTCCGTGGATCAGACAAACGTGGTGGTGCGAATGGTGCACGTGTTAGATTGGCCCCTCAGAAATTCTGGGAAGTAAATAATCCAACACAGTTGAGTAAAGTATTGGATACACTGGAGAAAATTCAGCAAAGCTTCAATGCGAATGGTGGTAAGAAACAAGTTTCATTGGCAGACCTGATCGTATTGGGTGGATGTGCAGCGATTGAGAAAGCAGCAAAAGATGCAGGACACAATGTAATTGTTCCATTCACACCCGGACGTGCTGATGCTTCGCAAGAGCAAACAGATGTTGAATCATTTGCAGTACTTGAACCACAAGCCGATGGTTTCCGCAACTATGTGAAAGGAAAACAAATGGCAACAGCAGAAGCATTGCTGATCGATAAAGCTCATTTACTAACACTCACTGCTCCTGAATTGACGGTTCTGGTAGGTGGTATGAGAGTGTTAAATACCAATTATAATCAGTCTAAGCATGGCGTGTTCACCAACAAACCAGGTGTGCTGACCAATGACTTCTTTGTAAACCTCTTGGATTTTGGAACAAGCTGGAGTGCTACTGCAGACAGTCACCAACAAGAGTTTGAAGGTCGTGATCGTAAGACCGGAGAAGTAAAATGGACAGCTACTCGTGCTGATCTGGTCTTTGGTTCTAATTCCGAACTGCGTGCATTAGCAGAAGTATATGCTTGTGAAGATGCAAAAGATAAGTTTGTAAAAGACTTTATCGCAGCATGGAACAAAGTGATGAACCTCGATCGTTTTGATCTGGCATAATACATAATGGATATACAAATGAAAGGTGACCAAGAATGGTCACCTTTTTTATTGCTTCAACCTTTACTAAAAAAACCGACTGATTAATTCCAAAGCGTACCATTCAATCCCAATACGGAACCCAACCAAATAGCGATCACATAACCAATCAGACCAACCAGTGTAGCGATCAGCTTTGCCCATATATTGTTTTTGACGATCTGAGTCATGTAGTAGAAAAATGCTCCGCCTCCAGCACCGGCCAATGGCGTGATGAGTAAAGGTTTCAGCATCCATAAACTACCCCACTCGGGCTTGGGTTCATCTACACTCAATAATAAACTGAGTATTAAAGCGAATGCGATGGCTGCACCTATAAACATCCTTTTGGCAATTGCTATAGGGTTTACGCGGAATAAGTTCGTGTTGTTTTGTTCTGTCATATTGATTGTTTTAAAAGCACTTTGAAATACAAAGTAAAGATGTAAAAATCATTCCGCCAAAAAAAATTTAAAAGACCTGGTTTGACCATACCAAAAGATGCTGAGAATGAATGATGAGTAACATGTGCCGTCTATCTTTGCAAAAAAGGACTGTATGGAACTAGGCATCAGCATGTTTGGTGATATTCATGTGAATGAACAGGGAATTCAAGAACCAACCGGTGATCGATTGAAACAAATGATTGAAGAGATCAAGCTGATGGATGAATTGGGTATCGACTTCTTTGGTATCGGTGAGCACCATCGACATGAATATGCAGTCTCTGCTCCTGAGATCATTTTGGCCGCAGCTGCACCTGTTACAAAGAATATCCGTTTAGGCAGTGCAGTATCAGTTCTTAGCTCTGCAGATCCTGTTCGATTATACCAACAGTATTCCAGCATCGATCTTCTGTCTGATGGCCGAGCAGAATTAGTAGTAGGTAGAGGCAGCTTTACCGAATCCTTCCCACTGTTTGGTTTTGATCTTAAAGATTATGACATTTTGTTTGAAGAGAAATTGGATCTTCTGTTTCAAATCAACCAGCAGCAAAAAGTAAGTTGGAAAGGAGCATTCAGAAAACCGATGATCAATCAGGAAGTATTTCCCAGGGCTTTTCAGGAAAAATTAGATATGTGGATCGCTGTGGGTGGCACTCCTGAATCGGTACTAAGAGCGGGTACGTATGGTATTCCTGTGATCTTCGCGATCATTGGCGGTAGCCCGGCACAGTTCAAGCCCTTTTTTGATTATTACCATAAAGTGTATACACATTTCAAGCATCCTGTATCAGATCTAAAAACGGGAGTGCACATGCATGCTTTTTTTGGAAAGAATGGTGCTGCTACTGCTGATCAATATTTTCATCAATACGCGCAGCAGATGAACAGAATCGGTCGCGAAAGAGGTTGGTCGCCATATACCAAAGAACAATATGAAGCAGGAAGAGGGAAACATGGCGCATTGATCATTGGTGATGCCAATGAAGCCATTGATAAAATTCTTTACTTACATGAAACACTCGGCTTTACCCGTTTTGCAGCTCATATGGATGTTGGTGGACCATCACACAAAGATCTCATGGAATCCATTGAAATCTTTGGAACGAAGATCGCTCCTGCAGTAAAAGCGGCTGTTAAAAGTGTTGCTTAAACATCCTCTTCTTTAAAAGAAAGATGTAATTCCTGAATGCGAGACATGACTTTACGATAGCTAACACCGGCTGTATCCAGCATCTTCTTAGATGCAACAGAGGTATCAGATCCATTATACTTATCAGACAAATAAATGACTTCGCTGATGCCTGATTGAATAATGGCTTTGGTACATTCATTACAGGGAAAGAGTGCAGTATAGATCTTACATCCTTTTAGATCCATTCCAATATTATTCAGGATAGCATTGAGTTCAGCATGACAGACATACGGATATTTTGTTTCCAGAAAATCTCCTTGTTTACTCCATGGAAACTCATCGTCATTACAACCGATAGGTAATCCATTGTATCCGGCGCCTACAATTTTGTTCTTATCATTCACAATGCAAGCACCCACCTGGGTATTGGGGTCTTTACTACGTTTGGCAGATAATAAAGCAACCCCCATAAAATATTCATCCCAGGAGATATAATCTTGTCGTTTAGTCATTGCTATAATAATGATTTATCGTTTGCCTTCGAAGAAACCTTGCTCTTTTAGAATGCCTTTCAGAATATTCATTCTTGCATCCATCATCTTGGCATCAGTTGGTCCTTCTGCATTCAGGACAAAGAAATAAGGGTGCTTGTTTTCTTCAATCCATCCAACGATCCATCCGATCAGATTACCATTTTCTTTAAACCCTAATCCGGTTTTATAAGCCAGTTGATAGTTGGCATTATTTTCTCTGATCATCATTTTTTTCACGATATCCTGTGTTCTCTTTTGAAAAGGTAACTGACCAAAATACAATCGCTTTACAAGCCCTAACTGCTCATCAGGAGATATTTTCAAGGTATTGTTGATCCAGAAAGAATCAACCGCAGTACCGATTTGTTTATTCCCATACTGCAAACTATCGATCCAACGCTGCATGGTATCTTTTCCGATTCTTCTAGCTACTTCCTGATAATAAGGCAATGCAGATACAGCAAATGCTTCTTCCATGGTCAAATCCTTATTCCATCCATGCGCAGTATCACCTCCCGGCATCACACGAACCATACCATCCCATTTGATCACCATTTTCTCATTGGTTACTCTTCCGGTTTCTACACCGATCAATGAGTTTACAATTTTGAAAGTAGAGGCAGGCAAATAAGAAGAGTCTTTGAATCGAGATAAGTTATAGATCGTGAATTGTCCGGTACCGTTATCAAATAATCCGAAAGTACCGGTTACTTTATTTTCATCGAAGTACTTTTTGAATCCATCTTCTACAGTTACATTATTGGGTGAACAAGCTACCAATAGAGCTACTGCAACAGTAACGATTCCGAGAATTGTTTTTGAAAAATTCATACACATAGATTTAACCACTTTGCGTGGATTTTATTTCAATACATTCAATTCCTTTCCAACCTTAATGAAAGCGGCTATTGCTTTATCAAGATGATGTTGCTGATGTGCAGCACTTAACTGAACACGAATACGTGCTAGCCCTTTCGCTACAACAGGATAGAAAAATCCGATCACATATACTTCTTCTTCCAATAGCTTGGCAGCGAATTGTTGTGCTACAACTGCATCATACAACATGATGGGCACAATAGGATGATCTCCGGGTTTGATATCAAATCCGGCTTCGGTCATTTTTGTACGGAAATACTTGGTATTGAACTCTAACTGATCTCTTAATTGTGTGGTTTCTGTGAGCATATCCAAGACAGCGATAGAAGCCCCTACAATAGATGGCGCTACTGTATTGGAAAACAGATAAGGTCTGCTTCGCTGACGTAACATCTCAATGATCTCTTTTCTGCCGGAAGTAAATCCACCACTGGCTCCGCCTAATGCTTTACCCAATGTACCGGTAATGATATCGATTCTTCCCATCACACCTCTATATTCATGTGTGCCTCTTCCTGTTTTTCCTAAAAAGCCTGATGAGTGACATTCATCAATCATTACGATGGCATCATATTTATCAGCGAGATCACAGATCTGATCCAATTGAGCGATCGTTCCATCCATGCTGAAAGAACCATCCGTTACAATGATTCTACTTCTACAACCTGCACTCTCTTTTAATTTAGCCTCCAGATCTTCCATGTTATTATGCTCGTAACGAAAGCGCTGTGCTTTACACAAACGAACACCATCTATGATAGAAGCATGATTCAAAGCATCACTGATGATCGCATCCTGTTCATTGAATAAAGGCTCAAATACACCACCATTGGCATCAAATGCTGCAGCATATAAAATGGTATCTTCTGTACCAAGAAAATCAGCGAGCTTTTTTTCTAGTTCTTTATGAATGTCTTGTGTTCCACAGATAAAACGAACACTACTCATACCATAACCATGTGTATCAATAGCTTTATGTGCTGCTTCGATCACTTTGGGATGAGAAGAAAGACCCAAATAATTGTTGGCACAAAAGTTCAACACGGTCTTTCCGTTAACGACTATCTCTGGGCCTTGCTCACTGGTGATAATACGCTCTTTTTTAAATAATCCGGCCGCATCAATTTCCTGTAATTCTTCCCTGATACGGGTTACAAACTTTTCATTCATGGCTTAACAATTATGGAAAGCGAAGGTAGGAAAAGTTGGGAAGAGTAGAGTTGATAGATGATAGTTGACAGTTGACAGGAAAAAGAATTCCTTCTGTCAACTGTCAACTAAAAATTAAACAACAAACCGATACCCTACCCCTTTAATCGTAATGATCTCGAGTGATGGGTCTTCTTTGAGGTAGCCCCTGATCTTGGTGATATAAACATCCAGATTGCGGCTGTTAAAAAAGGAATCATTGCCCCAAATATGATTCAACAGATCTCTCCTGTCGATCACATCATTTTTATGACGATAAAGATATTTAACCAGCTCTGCCTCACGATAAGAGAGTTTTCGTTCGGCAGAACCGCTTGCGAGAACTTGTTTATTTAAATGGAACTGGTATTTACCCATGGTAATACTATCGCCTGTTTCAGGAATCAGTACTTCCTTTTTTACACGGAGGGCATTTTCAATACGTACAATAAGCTCTTCCATACTGAAGGGCTTTCTGATATAATCATTTCCGCCTATTTTAAATCCCTGTACCACATCTTCAGTTTGTGTTTTGGCAGTAAGAAAGATAATAGGCACATCATCATTTAGTTTGCGAATATCTTCAGCCAACTCAAAACCACTTTTATTAGGCAACATGACATCGAGGATACAGATATCCGGATTCTCATCTTCGAAAGTGCGTATTACATCGGCACCATCTGATTCCATGATCACTTCAAAGCCTCTTGTTTCAAGGGTCTCTTTAACGATCTTACCTAGAAACAACTCGTCTTCAACATATAATACTTTGATTGGCATAGATGATTATTTATCTCTAACAGGTAGTTGTACTATAAATGTACTGCCTTTACCCGGTTCGCTATCCACCGCTATAGACCCTTTATGACTTTTAACCACTTCCGCTACATAACTGAGTCCTAGCCCGTAGCCTTTGATATTGTGCTTATCTCCCGTAGGAACCCGAAAGAATTTATCGAAAATCTTACTTTGATATTCAGGGGCTATACCCATACCATTATCAGATACACGTAACAATATTTGATTTTGATCCACCATTTCTAAGCTTACATGGATCAAAGCATTGTTTTTACTGTATTTCAGTGCGTTGTCCAATAAATTATAAATGACGCTGGTAATATGCAATTTATCTGCTTCCAACATAAAGCTATCATCAGAACTGGTAAACTCGACGGTTGCCTTTTGTTTATCAAACTGAAGTTTCATGATCTTTAAGGTCTCATGCATCAATTCTTTTAAATCAAAAGGCTCTTTATTCAATTCGATCTGTTGCTTTTCAAACATGGAAAGCTTTAATACTTTGTCTACCAGTAAACTTAATCGTTGTAGTTCTGCAGCAGAAATATCCAGATATTCTTTCGTTCTTTCGGGACTTTGAATGGCATTAAAATTTCTCAACGCTTCAATAGCTACTCCTACTGTTGCAATCGGTGTTTTTAACTCATGGGTAATATTGCTGATAAAATCATTCTTGATCTCTGCTAGTCTTTGTTGCGCTAATAGATTACGGTATAAGACAATAAATGAACCTGCGACTAAGAGCAATACTAATAATGAACCCCCAATTTGCATTTGCATTTTTCCTAACACATACATATTGGTGTCTTCAAACTTAGCCTGATAAGCATAAGGAGTGGTGTACCCGATAAAAACTTTATCTGTAATCACTGCATCTGAGCTGTCACGTGTAAGGTTCCAGATTTTTTTACTGCTGTCTTTAAAAGATTCAAACTGTATTGAAAACTTCAGCTGCTTATTGGTCTTATTCAATTCTACTCTGTAAGCAGAGTCAACAACTCTTACAGGAATGGAATCATTAATGGTTTTATTATTCGAAAGAAAACGAATGATGGGAGAGCTTTGGATTTTACGAATGGGAGATTGGGATTGAAACTGAAAAACAGTATCAACTTTAGGAGTAACTATTTTTGCAAAACGAGCACTATCTGTTTTTCGCATTCTTTCTTCCAGTGTTTTAGCAGCTCTTAGCATGGGAGCCGTAAACATTTTACCGGATAGTTTAGCCATACTATCTCCTAACATCCTTAATCCGGCAGTGTCTTTTGATTTGATACTGATCGTAATTCCATTACTTCTTTGGAAGGTTCTCCCACTAAAATCATCTTGAAATGTACTATCCACACTGATCACTATTCTGCGTGCTGAATCAATCGCATTTTGTGATTGCTTCATGATCAGTTCAATCAATGCAGGATTTGGAGCGCCTTTAAAACTAAAACCTGAAGCTGCCCCTTTATGAATAGTTACCGATTCTATAGAGTCTGCCGGTATCTTCTTCAATACATCAGATGGGCTAATATTACGATATACGAAAGTAGAAGGTTGTGTGCTTTTCTTGACAGGTTGAAACAAGACGGGTGCTTTTTTTGAGGAGACATTTGTGGTAAATACCTCTCCTACCAATGCGGTATCTTTTTCGAATCTTCCTAATTGAAGTTTATTCATGGTTTCTCTGAAACTCACATCAACTTCTTTTCGCAATCCTGCATACTCATCTTTATACAGCTTATGCAACCAATACCCTTCAAACGCAGCCAATAGTAGGATGGTAGCGATCATCAATAAAAGGGTGAGCTGTACTTTTTTCATGTTGTTATACTGAGGAACAAAGGTAAAGGGTTCAGCTCCCTCTAAAAGCATTTCATTAACCTAAATTAACCTTTGAGCAAGAATGCTTAACAAAGGCTGGGATTAGCTTTGGAGGAATTTAAACATCTACAAAAACATCTATTTTATTATTAAAAAAAGTAAATCGTAACCTTCATGAAGAAAGCATTTTTTTTGATATCCGCGGTAATGGGTATCAGTGCCTTACAAGCCCAGATCAAAGAGGGCACTATTGTGTATGAACGAAAGATCAACAATCATCGCATCTTCACCAGTGAACAGATGCGTGCAATGATGCCCGAGTTTCGCATCTCTAAGCATTTATTGATCTTCAGCGACAGTATTTCTGTATACAGACTGATCCCTGAGAATGACGCACCCGATCCATTTGCAGGGGGTGCCGGAGCAGGTGGCGGCGGCGGTGTTCGTATGTCATTCAATGTATCAGGTGGAAATGATGGCGGAGACCTTTATAAAAATTTTACGCAATCAAAATCAATTCTTGCCTCTGAACTGGCGGGTAAAAGCTATTTGGTAGTTGACTCTATCACACAGCAACCTTGGAAACTCACCAATGAAACCAAGCAGATTCTTGGTTATACTTGTTTAAAAGCTACCAGAAAAATAACCCTACCCCCCGCTCAGATAAGAACCATGTCATTTGGTGGTCCGGGTGGGAATGTTACACGTGATACTACACAACCTAAGCCTCGTGAAGTTGAATTGGTTGCCTGGTATGCGCAAGATATTGCCAGCCCTGTTGGACCAGAAAATAATGGTCAATTACCCGGTGTAATTCTTCAATTAGATAGTGATAATGGCGCTACTGTTTATACTGCAGTAGAGTTTAAGAAAGAAGTGGATCAAAAACAATTGAAAGAGCCAAAAAAAGGAAAAACTGTTACAGCCGCTGAGTTCAATAAAATGAGAGCTGACTTGATGCAACAACAAATGCAAAATGGTGGTATCAGAATAGGTGGTTAATTTGATTTAACTAAATCTTTAAGGTCATATCAATCGATATGGCCTTTTTTATTGCCTTCCAATCAATTTTTATAAGCCATCTATATTGTTTATCGAATGATGAAATACAGATCATCATGATTATCATAATGATCGCAGATATATTACTCCTAATATATTGTCATACTACTTATTGGGCTGCTTCGTTACGAGTTGTTTACTTAATAAGATTCTATTTCCGAAGCATATGCTAATGGTATATTATTATGCAAGTATTCAAACAACCGGTTCAGTATAGAATTTTAAGAAGCTTGATTTGTTTGATATATGATTAAAAAAAATCCCCTCCTAGACAGGAGGGGAGACTGATAAATATGAGAAAAGAAAATCTTAATTAGAAGGTTCTTGTAATAACCCTAGCACCTCCTGTTGTAGCAGCTTTATTTAAACGATACGTAAAGCTGACTAAGAAATAGCGTTGTAGTACATTGTATCTTGTATCTTCAATATAATTCTGGTTGGCTGCACGATTAATCCCTACATTTTTATTCAACATATCATATACTGTTAGCTTCACTTCTCCTCTTTTGTTTTTCATAAAGCTCTTAGCCAATGAAGCATTCCAATAAGGCACTCTGGTATTAAAGCCATCTGCACGACCGGTATTCACTACATAATTGAAGCTATTATTCATTATTAGACCCAATGGCAGATAATTATTCATTTCGAAGTTGTAAGTCTGCTGAAGGAAGTTGGTATTCAACATGGGCTGAAGTGAATAAGTAGCTTTACTGATATTCAATCTGGCACTCGCAGTGATATCCATCAATCCATCTTTATTAAAACTATAATTCAGCGATGGTCCAATACCTGTATTAGAGATATTGTTTCTTTGTCCATTTAAGAAAGCAATATTTCGTTGATAATTGGTTCCAATACCAATATCAATTCTTGATTTCAGTTTCTTCAAGGGAAATCCGGTACTGATATTACCAAAGATAAAGTACTGTCCATCCGCATTCACCGGCATAGAAACCCTGGCACCATTGGTTTGTATCACATCAGAATTAACAATGGCATTATCCGTTTTGGTAGCAGAAATAAATGCGAACACATTTCTTTGTGTATAGATATTGGTTGAAAAGAAGTTTAGCGTCATAGACTGTACGTAACTACGCTTCAAGTTTGGATTACCGGTATAAGTATTCAATGGATCACTCACATCCGCAACAGGTTGCAACTGTGCTGTAGAAGGTTGATTGGTTGATGTTGTCATATTCAAAGACAATGTCTTTGTTGATGCCATACGATATTGGATATTCATACTTGGCAGGATATCAGAGAATCGTTGTTCGATCACATTACCATTGGTATTGTTGGTACTTCTTAAAGTGGCAGCTTGGAAAGAAGACCCAATGGTAAGTGCCAACTTATTCATGTTGGATCTAAAATTCAGCGTACCCCCGCCATAATTATAACTACTTGTAAAATCATTACTTAAAATGGTATTATAGCGATCATATTTACCCGAACCACCATCAAAATCAAAAGTCTTTCGATCACTTTGTCCGCTGTTGGTATTGTAGAAAGAAGTGATCTCTAATAAAGATCTGCGTCCAATCGGTTCTGTATAAGTGACCATCGCACCGAAGTTTCTAGTGATCGCATTACGACTGTTCTTTTGATTGGTAATAGAATCACGCAATGCTACTCCTGCTGCATAAAAAGTGTTTCTGGTATAAAGATCTCCGGTTTGTTTACTATCATTATAATTCACACTGAAATTACCGGACAAGGTTCTTCCCTTTTTCTTCAGTCGCTGACGGTACAATGCATTGGCTGAAAGATTGAGTGCTTCTGAGCGTGTCTTACTATCACTAAAACCATCATTGATCTTTTGTCCGTTAGCATTGGTAGAAGTATAACTGCTATAGCTATTGGTATTATTTTGTTGTGCAGATACTTGTGGGGTGATCTTCAATGAGATCATGGTATCGAACTTATGATCAATAGCTCCATTCCATCTTTGCTGTTGCACTTTTCTGGCTGAGCTACTATTGCTTTTATAATCAAAATTATTCCCCGGTAAAAGGTTTTGTCTGTTTGTAACACGATCAGTAAGAAGATCAATATCACTGAACATCCCACTCGTATTAACATTGGACTTTTTATTCCAAGTATCATTATAATTCACACCTCCCGCATAAGTTGTAGCGACGCCTTGTTGATTTTGTCCCAATCCTGTTACAGGCAACCCGTTATCGGAAGGTGAATTACCAATGGAAATGTTTATGCCACCCCCATTTCGCATACCTCTAGCCAGATCACCCGTGAAGTTCATGATATCATTCAAAGTAAAGCCCTGGCGATTGGTATTATTCCCCATTCCTAATAAAGAGAGTTGTTGATCACCATTGAATCGATTCACATTTGTTTGTGCATCGTATCGCCCATCATCACCTCCTGCGCCTGCAGCTATTCTTCCAAAAGTAGATTTATTACGATCTTTTTTTAGTTTCAAGTTGATCGCTTTTTCTGAATTTCCATCATCAATACCGGTAAACTCTGCTCGGTCACTCTTTTTATCAAATACTTGTACCTTATCAACTGCATCTGCATCCAGATTCTTGGTAGCGATCTTTGGATCTCCTGTAAAAAACTCTTTCCCATTCACTAATAGTCGATTGACCCTTTGTCCATTCACACGAATCGTTCCATCATTATCCACCGTTACTCCGGGTAAACGTTTCAAAAGATCCTCTACAACGGCGTTGGGTTGTGTTTTGAAATTTTCAGTATTGAATTCTACTGTATCATTATTGATAGTAACAGGTGCACGTCTGGCAGTTACGGTCACATCACCTCCATGTAAAAGATCGGTCATGATGAGTTGTCCCATATCAAGCTCTTGTCCGGTCTTTACTTCAATGTTTTTCCATATGGGAATATATCCTACATAGGACGCAGAGAGTAAATAGCTTCCTTTTTCGAGAGATTTAAAACTGAATTTACCCGTAGAATCAGCACGAGTAAACGTTACGAGGGTTGAATCTTTTGCATTAACGATTGAAATAGTCGCATATGCCAAACCACGTTTTGCGGCTGTATCATATACATTTCCTTTCACAGCTGCAGGTTGTTGAGCTATACTCAACATAGGTAATGTAAAAAGAACTAGTAATGTAGTAATGTATCTAAGCATTTACTTCTGGTTTTAATGTTTCAAAAGTAGAAGACCATCTCACCAAATGCAGTTAATAAACTTTAGGGAAAGGTTAATGAAGGTTAATAGAATAAAAAAGGCTCTTTACCATGAATGATAAAGAGCCTTTGTAAAAATTCGTCAATCTTATTTTTCGATGGATAACAATTCTACTTCAAAGATCAAAGTAGAACCAGGGCCGATCTTTGGTCCGGCTTGCTGATCACCGTAAGCAAGATCAGAAGGTATGTACAGTTTCCATTTACTACCTACTGTCATTAACTGTAGAGCTTCCTGCCAGCCTCTTATCACACCGCCGACTGAAAATACGATCGGTTCGCCTCTGTCTACAGAGCTATCAAAAATGGTTCCATCAATGAGTGTGCCATGATAATGACATTTCACTTGATCACTGGCTGTAGGTTTTGCTCCACTCGGATTGTCTTTCAGGATCTCATACTGTAAACCACTAGGCAATGTAACCACTCCCTGACGCTTACCGTTTGCAGTTAAAAAATCTTTCGCCGCTTTTTTGGATTTTTCCAATTTAGCCTCATTTACTTCGTTAGCAAATGTTCCGATACAGCGATCCAAAACATCTTCTTTTAATAATAAGGGCTTTTTTTGTAAGACATCATTCATCGCTTTTTGAAGCATGGCAAGATTCACTGCATCGAGTCCTTGTGCTTGTAAGTTTTGAAGGATTCTGATACCCAGTGCATATCCGGCAGAATCTTTATTGTTCTTTAAGGGATTCACAGCTGCGGTGGTTGATTTCACAGGTGCTTTAACAGCAGATTTTACCGCAGGCTTTGTCTGTCCGTAGCTTATAACAGACATCATCATAACAAGAAAAAGAGAAAATACTATTCGCATCATTTCAGGTTTAATACATTCAAAACAACAATATTTTTAGCACTATGCCAAGAAAGAGTCAAACTATTAGCGCGCTGTTAATGATTCAGTAATTTTTGAACTGCCTGTTCTGTCTTTTCAAAATGAAATCCTTGTAATGCTTGCTCCATCATAGAACGAATTTCTTTGTTACACAGATTACCGATGCTTCCTTCATGTGTATGTTTCAACTCACTGGCACCCGCTTTAAACTCTCCTCCTTCAATCGCAGCGCCGATTTGCTGATACGCATCTCTGAATGGAATACCTTTCAGAACTAACCTGTTCACTTCTTCTACACTAAAAGCATATCGATACTTTTCATCCGTCATAATATCTTTTCTAACCTCAACTGCAGAAAGCATCATTTGAGCCATTTGTAAGCATTGTTTCAAAGTTTGCAATGCCGGGAAGAGATGTTCTTTTAATAATTGCAAATCACGGTGATAACCTGAAGGAAGATTGGTAGTCATCATCATGATCTCATTCGGCAAAGCTTTGATGCGGTTACAATGGGATCTGATTAACTCAAATACATCCGGATTCTTTTTATGTGGCATGATGCTGGATCCTGTTGTGAGTTCTGACGGAAAACTTACAAAATCAAAATTCTGGTTTAAGTATAAACACATATCCATACTCATTCGGCCAAGGGTATCTGCCAAACTCGCCATCGCCATGGCAGTGGTTCTTTCTGCTTTTCCTCTGCCCATTTGTGCATATACAACATTATAATTCAGGTCATCGAATCCAAGTAAGTTTGTAGTCAGTGTTCTATTGATGGGAAAAGAAGATCCATACCCTGCAGCAGAACCCAATGGATTCTTGTTCACTATTTTATAAGCAGACTGAAGTAGTATGGTATCATCCACTAAACTTTCAGCATAAGCACCAAACCATAATCCAAAAGAAGAAGGCATGGCCAATTGAAGGTGAGTGTATCCCGGAAGTAGATCATTTTTATACTTTTCGCTTTGCTGCTGTAATAAAGTGAACAACTGTTCTGTTTCTTGTACCAATGAACGTATTTCGTGGCGAAGGAACATTTTTATGTCTACCAGTACCTGATCATTTCTGCTACGGGCACTATGAATCTTTTTACCGATATCCCCCAGCTTTTGCGTAAGTAAGAATTCAACTTGTGAATGAATATCTTCTACCGATTCATGAATGGTAAATTGTGAATGGTGAATTTGTTGGTATATACTTCGTAGCTCTTGCACAAGCAGGTCTGACTCTGATTTGGAAAGAAGACCTACTTCTGCCAACATGATCACATGTGCAATAGATCCCAAGACATCAAATGGCGCAAGCAGCAGATCCATTTCACGATCATTCCCTACAGTAAAGGTTTCTACTGCAGATGATACATGGGTGTTTTTTTGCCAGAGTTTCATACTGTTTGTTTTTGCATGATTTGATCCAATAGAGCAATGTATAATTCAATCCCTTCTTTTATTTCATCTTGATAAATAAATTCATCTGCAGAATGACTTCTTGCAGAATCACCCGGACCCATCTTTAAGGTTAGAAAAGGCATCAATGCTTTATCGGAAGTAGTGGGAGAACCATAAGTTTTTCTTCCAATAGTAGTACCTGCTACTACCAACGGGTGACTCTCAGGTATAGAAGTAGATTTTATCCTTACACTTCTGGGCACTGCTGTTGACGAAATATTTTCCTGAATGGTTCTCAGTATTTCTTCGAAAGAATACAATTCATTCACCCTTACGTCTACAACAAATTTGCATTGATCCGGCACCACATTATGTGCTTTGTTTGCTGTTTCAATTACCGTCACAGATATTTTTACAGGACCTAACAAATCTGAGACACGTTCAAACTGATACTGACTCAACCACTCAATATCTTTCATTGCTTTGTACAATGCATTCTCTCCCTCATTTCTGGCTGCATGCCCAGGTTTACCTGTTGCCATAACATCAAGTACCAATAGCCCCCTTTCTGCTATGGCCATTTGCATTTGTGTAGGCTCGCCTACAATACCACAATCAATAGTAGGCAACTGTGGAAGCAGCGCTTCAATACCATTCTTACCCGATACTTCTTCTTCAGCTGTTGCAGCAAACAGAATATTATAAGGAAGTTCTTTTTGTTCGTAGTAATATAAAAAAACAGCTAACAGTGATACCAATGCGCCACCTGCATCATTGCTACCTAATCCAAACAGCTTGCCCTCTTTTTCGATCGGATCAAATGGATCGATGGTGTACGCAGGATTAGGCTTTACGGTATCATGATGTGAATTCAATAGTAATGTAGGCTTTACCGGATCGAAATAACGATTGGTTGTCCATATATTATTCAGGAATCGATGAACCGGAATCTGCTTTTGCTGAAAGAACTGCTCAATAAGTTTGGCAGTAGCCTCCTCTTCTCGGCTATAAGAAGGAGTAGCAATCAGTGCTTTCAATAACTGAATACTATCCTGAAATAATATATTGATATCCGACTTCATGTTATAATTGAATGGATGTTCCTGTTTTACCTTCTATTAACTCTTGCAAGAACTCTGCCTGACCAATGATCACTTGTTTTACGCCTGCTTGGATAGCACTAAAGGCATTATCTAATTTAGGAAGCATCCCTGCAAAAATTTTATTCTCTAATTTTAACTGCTGATAAAACGAAGGATTCATTACCGGTATTACTGAGTTATCATCATTCACATCCACTAATACACCCTTCTTTTCAAAAGAATAGATCAAACTGGTTGCATACAAGTGGCTCATACTTTTGGCGATCTCCTGAGCAATGGTATCCGCATTGGTGTTTAATAGTTGCCCGTTTCCATCATCTGTAATAGGCGCTAATACAATGGTCAAATTTTGCTGAATCAATTGATGTATTTTGATTGAGTCCACTGCATCAATATCTCCTACAAACCCATAATCAACTGTTGCATGTACTCTTTTATGTGCTCGAATAATGCCAGCATCCGCACCTGTCATACCAATAGCATTGGCACCTTTTGATTGCAATTTTGCGACGATATTTTTATTGATATGGCCGGCATAAACCATGGTCACTATTTTCAAAGTCTCAGCATCGGTGATCCTGCGACCATCTATCATTTGTTGTTGAATACCCATTTGTTCTGCCAGCTTTGTAGCAAGCTTTCCTCCTCCATGCACCAATATCTTATGCCCTTTCACAGTAGCAAATTGCTCCAGAAAATGTTCCAGTCTGTTAGCATCATCAATGATGTTACCACCGATTTTTATGACATATAATTGCTCCACTTGATGGTTATTGATGTGTTAGAATGGTTTGTAAAACAGCCTGCGCAGCCCACACACGATTTCCCGCCTGTTTTGTTACAAGGCTATGAGCACTATCCAATATCTCATCACTGAGTTCGACATTTCTTCTTACGGGTAAACAGTGCATTACTTTTGCAGCACGGGTGTATTTCATTTTTTCCTCTGTCAACATCCAAGCCGGATCATTTTCATACACTTTACCATAGTCCGTATACGTACTCCAATTCTTTACATAAATGAAATCGGCATCAGCTAATGCAGCATTTTGGTCATGCGTAATGGTTGCTCCTTTTGTAAATTCTGTAGCCAATTCGTAGTCCTGTGGATGTGTAATCACAAAATCAGCTTCTCCCCAGGCATTCACCCATTGAGCAAAACTATTGGCCACACATTGCGGTAATGGTTTAATGTGCGGCGCCCATGTCAATACAATCTTCGGGCGCTTGGTGATTATTTTTTCTTGTAACGTTTCTGAAATGGTCATCAAATCGGTTAGAGATTGTAGTGGATGCAGTGTGGCACTTTCCAAACTCACAACGGGAACACCTGCATATTTAATGAATTGATGGATGAACATTTCACTATAATCATCTTCTCTATTTTTCAATGATGGAAAGGTTCTGATACAAAGAATATCAAAATATTGCCCCAGAACAGGAGCTGCGTCTTTCACATGCTCTACAGTATTGCCACTCATGATGGCCCCTTCTTCAAACTCAAGCGCCCATCCTTCTTTGTCAACATTGAATACAATGGCTTCCATGCCCAGGTTACGTGCTGCAACCTGCGTACTTAATCTTGTTCTAAGACTCGGATTTAAAAAAAGCAATCCAATACGCTTATCCTTTCCCAGATCCTTATACTTCAATGGATCGGCCTTACACGCCATTGCATTTGCGATGAGTGTATTGATATCCGGCACATCATTAACAGAAATAAATTGTTTCATGTTGTTTTAGTAATTAGGATGAAGGATTGGCGGTTTGTATGAATTTGATAGCCTCACGAAGTCTGTGAAGAAAATCGTCAGCCTGTTCTTTATTTAATGCAAGAGAGGGCAACAATCGTATCACATTAGGTTTGGCTTCTCCTGTGAATGTTTTGTATACACTCAGCAATACTTTTTTTAAATCTTTGATCTCATCAGGAACATCAAATCCGATCATCCAACCTCTTCCTCGTACATTTTGAATGGCAGGAATGGCTTTCAATTGTTCAATCATATAAGCACCATTCATCGCCGCTTTTTGCATCAAATCTTCTTGTTCCATGATTTCTAATACAGCTAAAGCAGCAGCACAAGCAAGATGGTTCCCTCCAAAAGTGGTTCCCAGCATTCCATGCTTTGGTCTGATATGTGGGGCAATCAAAATACCTCCTATGGGGAAGCCATTACCCATTCCTTTTGCCATAGAATAAATATCTGCATCTACCCCAGCATGATCATGTGCAAAGAATTTTCCCGTTCTTCCATACCCACATTGGACACTATCAGCAATAAATACTGATCCGTATTGATCACATAACTGTCTGATAGTTAGCAAAAAAACATCTGATGCAACATTGATACCTCCTACTCCTTGTATTCCTTCTGTAATAACGGCAGCAATTGTATCTCCATGTAAGGAGAAATATTCTTTTAGTGAATCAGCATCATTAAAAGGAAGAAATACGATGTTTTCGGTTTCATTCACCGGAGCTATAATTGCCGGATTATCAGTAGCTGCAACAGCCAATGATGTTCTTCCATGAAAAGATTTTTTAAATGCTATGATCTTCCTTCTACCCGTATGAAAAGAAGCCAATTTTAATGCGTTCTCATTAGCTTCCGCTCCACTATTACACAAAAACAATTCATAATTGGTTTTGCCACTCAGTGTACAGAGCTTTTCGGCCATTTGTTGTTGTAAGGGTATAATGACAGAGTTGGAATAAAAGGCGATCTGTTTTAACTGGTCTTCTATTCTTTTCACCCAATGCGGATGAGTATGACCGATACTAATCACTGCATGTCCGCCATACATATCCAGGTATTGATTGTCCTGATCGTCCCATACATAAGCACCTGATGCTTTTGTTATAGCAATATTATTCAAAGGATATACATCAAAAAGTTTCATTGCAAACGCTTAGTTAATTAGAAATAATTGGCTTTTAATTCAAGCCCTGTTTTTTCTTCAAGCCCAAACATTAGATTCATATTTTGTACTGCTTGTCCGCTTGCGCCTTTGAGTAAATTATCAATGGCACTATGAACAATCAGTTTATTACCCTGCTTCTCAATATGAATTAGACATTTATTGGTATTGACCACTTGTTTTAGATCGATCATGGTATCACTTAAAAAAGTAAATACCTGGTCTTTATAATAATCTGTATACAACCGAACAACTTCTTCCAGAGGGAAACTACAATCTATAATAGAGCTGGTATAAATACCTCTTGTGAAATCACCACGCCACGGAATAAAATGTATACCCGGGCCTTCCCCTTGATCAGATAAAGGAGAATCCTTCTGCAACTGATTAATAGATGCAGTGATTTCTTTGATATGCTGATGATTGAGTGATTTATACGCTTGTATATTATTGGCTCTCCAGCTAAAATGAGAAGTACTGCTCAATGATTGTCCGGCACCCGTAGAACCGGTGATACCTGTGGTATGTACATCACTCAGGATGCCTGCTTTTGCGAGTGGCAGCAATGCCAGTTGAATAGCTGTAGCAAAACAACCGGGATTTGCTATATGCTGAGCTGTTCTGATTTCTTCTCTATTCAATTCCGGCAAGCCATACACAAATCTTCGATCACCGATAGTTGATGTTAATCTGAAATCCTGTGACAGATCAATGATCTTTACGGTTGCAGGAATATTATATTGTTCCAGAAAATTTTTGGCATCGCCATGACCTACACATAAGAATAAAACATCGACATCGGTAGAAGGCTGTTCCGCAAATAAGAGTTCTGTTTCTCCGATGAGATCTTTATGCACAGCATATATAGGTTTCCCGGCATTACTGGAACTGTGTACACTTATTAAGTCTACATGAGGATGATGAAGTAATAAACGGATCATTTCCCCGCCCGTATATCCTGCTCCGCCAATGATGGCTGCTTTTATCTGACTCATTTGTTATCAGATTTAATGTTGTGATAAATAGCGGTTTGGTTACCAAAAATTTTGGAAAAACCTCTTACATCATCTCCCGTCCATCCACTGTTCATTTCACCATACTTACCGAATTTGCTACTCATGAGATCAAAAGATGATTCAATACCTATTACTGCAAAACGATACGGCATTAACTGAATAAAAACCTCACCGGTTACATGTTCCTGAGATTGAGTGAGAAAAGCTTCTATATCTCTCATCACAGGATCCATGATTTGTCCTTCATGTAACCAGTTACCATAAAACTGTGCCAATTGATCTTTCCAATTCAATTGCCATTTGGTCAACACATGCTTTTCCAATGCATGATGCGCTTTTAAAATTACCATTGGCGCTGCAGCTTCAAAGCCTACACGTCCTTTGATACCAATGATGGTATCTCCCACGTGAATATCTCTTCCAATTCCAAAAGGACCGGCTATGGATTGTAGATACTGTATCGCATCCGTTGGATGTGCGAATTGTTGATCATTGATACTCATCAATTCACCTTTTACAAATCCAAGCTTTACTTCTTCGGGTTTCGATTTTGAAACCTGTGTAGGCCAAGCTTCTTCCGGTAACATTCCTTTAGAGTGCAATGTTTCTTTGCCGCCTACACTGGTGCCCCATAATCCTTTATTGATTGAATAAGCAGCTTTTTCAAAGTTCATGGCTACACCTTTGGATTTCAAGTAGCTGATCTCTTCTTCTCTGCTGAGTTTCATATCTCTGATAGGTGTGATGATCTCTGTATCAGGAATCATAATGTGAAAGATCATATCAAATCTCACCTGATCATTTCCCGCACCTGTACTACCATGAACTACGGCTTTAACTTGTAACTTCTTTGCATGTTCGGCAATATGCAATGCTTGGCTTAATCTTTCAGCACTCACACTAAGCGGATAGGTATTATTCTTCAATACATTTCCATAAATCAGGAAACGAATGATGCTATCATAATAACTTTTCACTGCATCTACAGTGGTATGTGTTTTTACACCTAAACTATAAGCATGCGCTTCAACCTGCTGTAACTCTTCTTTGGAAAAGCCACCTGTATTGACGATCACACTATGTACTTCAAATCCTTTTTCTTCGGTCAAGTATTTCACACAAAAAGATGTATCGAGTCCGCCGCTAAAGCCCAGTACTACTTTTGTACCTGCAGGAAGATTTGTTGGAAGCTGGTTCATATAATTGATTACTTAGACTATTAAAAATTAAAAAAATGATGAAAGAATGATTTAGGTTTTGCTGTCCCGCCATTCTCTTTCTTTCTGAATACGCGTAATAGTTTATGCTGTTTCACTTTCATGAAACGCTCATACAGCTTTGATTTCTTTTTGAACTCCGTAGACGTTTCTTCCGGTTCATAATGATCTGCAGGGTCATAGAGCATAGCTGTACAAAAGCAATTCTTACGATCCTTACTCATCAATATCTCATAATTGATACAGCTTTTGCAACCGGCCCAGAATTCTTCATCATCTGTCAACTCACTATAAGTAACCGGCTCATAACCCAGATCACTATTGATCTTCATCACTGCAAGTCCTGTGGTAAGACCAAATATTTTTGAATTTGGATATTTCTCTCTTGATAAGTTGAAGATGGTTTGTTTGATAAGTTTAGCCACCCCACTTTTTCGAAAAGGTGGAGAGACGATCAAGCCACTATTGGCTACGAAAGAATCATGCCCCCATGCTTCAATATAACAGAAGCCAACCCAAGTACCATCAGCAAGCAGTGCTATCACTGCTTTTCCTTCTTCCATTTTACGGGCAACATATTCCGGACTGCGTTTGGCAATACCGGTACCGCGTGCTTTTGCAGATGATTCCATCTCATCTGTAATGGTTTGCGCATACTGCGTGTCGCCACTATTGGCTACACGAACAATGATATTTTGTTCCAACTTATAAAAATTAAATAAGGTAAACTAGGCGACAGCTATCTGTCAGATGATTGATTCCGGAGGATTTTTCACTGATAGGGGCAAGTGCCAGTTGCTCGTCCTATCAGCAACCACGTCGAGGTCTCGGCAAAAAGTTGAAAGCAGCTTCCATTGAGAATACCTGAATACGGGTATTCAACAGGAGGAATAAATATTGTGAGAGTATCTGCTTCACTTGTTTGACAATTATTTGCTTTGGAGCTGTAAAAGTATATCAGTTTGTGGGATATCGGTCAAAAAATTTTTCGAACGGTATATTCAATCTATACTAACAAGTGTAAGCATAAAAATAGCCGTCATCTAGTAATGACGGCTATTATTGTATTTAAAAGTTCACAGATTAAAATCCGCCACCGCCTCTCATCATTTGCATTTGTCTGCCACCACCCGGCATCATCATATTCATTGGGCCACGTTGCTGCTGCTGATTACCGCCAAAGCGACGCAAGTTGTACGTAAAGCTCACCATCACATATCTCGTCAAAACCCTTGTTGATATATCTTGAATAGTGTTACCAGTAATTTCTCTTCGAATACTCACATTTTGATTCAAGAGGTCAAACATATAAAACTTTAACTCCCCTGCTTTATTCTTCAACATTTGCTTTGAGATACTTGCATTCAATAACGGAATACTGGTATTGAAGCCTTGTGCTCGTCCCGCATTATAGATATAATCAAAATCAAGTGAGAATACCCAACCACTTTTTGAGTAAGCAGTTGCTTCTGTTGACACTGTTTGTGTAAAGAAGTCGCCATTTTGTTGTGGCTGTAAAGTATATCTCGCCATATTGAAAGAAGAATTGGAAGAGAAGTTCATATCAAACCCTTCTTTCAGATTGGTTGTCCAGCCTACTTCCCCACCTAATGTGGTATTACGTGTATAGTTGCTGGCATTGTTGATCAATGTTTGTGATTGATCTCTTGCTACAATAGCTCTCAGATTAATAGTACTCTTTGGCTTTTTCAAAGGAAAACTATAATTGAAGAAACCATTGATCCTGTACGTACCGTTTAAATTCACCGGCATGGTCAACTGTGCACCGTTCGGTTGGAAGACCGTTGAATTCTGAATATCATTTTGAATGAAGTTGGCATTAATGGTTGCAAAGATCAATTTCTGTGTAAATACATCAAATGAGTTATACAAGAATCTGAAACTGTGCGTGAATTGTTGTTTCAAATTCGGGTTACCTGTTCTAATATTCAGGGGATTGCTGTTATCTGCAACCGGTTGTAATTGCTCAGCTGTTGGTTGAGAAGTACGACCGTTATAGAATAAACGCAAGCTCTTTGTTTTAGAGAACTCATACCTGAAATTCGCCGAAGGGAATAAGTTGACAAAATTCTGCCTGATTGATGTATTACGCGTAATATTATTACTCACTAATTCACCGGCTTGTACACCTGATCCAATACTGAAATTATATTTCGCATTTTGTAAACGATAGTTCATCGTAAACCTATTAGAACTAAACGTGTTCTCGAAAGTGTTGGTAAGATTCGTAACCGGTATTTCATACTTCCCTGTACCTGCATCATACTCCATCGTTTCTCTTCCTGAATTATTGACATTGAAAGAGTAGTTGTAGTTGAACTCAAGTTGTTGATTTTTTGCTATGGGCTCAGTGTATGAAAGTGTACCACTGAAATTTCGGGTATCTCTGTTCGTACTGTATACCTGATCAATTGTATCAATATATGCCGGTCTGCCCGGAGGATTGAATTGATTCAGTGAATAGTTAGATCCTGTTCCATCGTTAGCACTACCACCGGCATTGATACCAATCGAATAAGTACGACCTCTTTTTGGAAAACGATGACGGAAAGTTGCTTCTACACTACCATTGTACCCATCGTTTTTACGGATCGATCTGGCATCAGAACTATTCAGCGCTGTAAATTTACCACGTGTTGAAGCGGTTTGTTGTAAAGTTTGAGACCATGTATCCTGAAAACTGATATTCGGTCTTATAATGAGTGAATTAGAAGAATCAAACTGGTGTTCAATATTAAAATTGATCCTGTGATTATTATTATACGTTTTAGAAGAATTCGTTTGATTATTGAAAATAGATGAATCAGGAGCACCCGGAATCAGATTCTGCACCAGACTATTCTGATCACGATACGTTTTCTGATCATTATAGAAATAGCTTCCTGAGAATTGTGTCTTTGGACTCCAGGTATCTCTATAATTAATACCCCCAGCCCATGTATTCACCAATCCTCCTGCACCACCGCTTCCAGTAAATGCCTGAACGCCACCACGTCCGCCGCCGCCACCAAAATTTCCACCACCTAAAGAGCCCAACATATCCTGTACCGAGAAATTCTGTTTGTTTACGTTATTGGCTTGTCCGGTGAAAGTAATTTGTCGATCGCCATTGAAACGACTCAGACTAAAACTATTATCATACAACCCTTCATCAGCATTAGCACCAAAACCCAATGTGCCTCTACCGAAATATCCTTTACGCTTGTCTTTTCGGGTTGTTATATTAATTGTCTTTACTCGATTTCCATCATCAAACCCTGTAAATGCGCTCTGGTCACTGGCTTGATCAAATACTTGGATTTTATCGATCACATCAGGAGGAAGGTTTCGGGTGGCCATTCTTGGATCATCACCAAAGAATCTTTTGCCATCCACCAATATTCTTTGCACTTGCTCACCCTGTGCCGTGATGTTTCCATTTTTATCAACTTGTATACCCGGTACTTTTTTTAGCAGATCTTCTGCTACTGCGTTGGGTTTTGTTTTAAATGCAGAAGCACTGAATTCAACCGTATCATTTTTCATTCTTACAGCTGATTGTGTAACAGTAACATTACCCAAGTCAGTAGCTGCGACGGTCATATAAATATTTCCCAGATCGACCATATTATTGGTCTTGGAAAAAGTAATCTTCTTAGAAAATGGCTCATAACCTTGGAATTTAATATCCACGATCATCTCACCAAAAGTGATATTGCTGATCAGAAAACTACCATCAGCTTTAGTGAGTCCAAAAACATCCAATGTAGAATCTTTTGCATCCAAGATTGAGATGGATGCGTCTTTGAGTGATTGTTTCCCTACCGTATCTACCAGTTTACCTTTCAGAGTGGCACTGGTTTGAGCTTGCACAGTAAATGCAAAGAACAAACAGGTAATGGCAGTTAGAATTTTGGTCATGCTCAGGTTTATTATGAGTTACGAAGCTATACAAAGGTCTTAGACCAGCTTATAGTCAAAAAGATTAACGGAAAGCTAAAAGGATGGTTGGGAAGCCTCTTGTTAAAATCGGTGAAAGATATACGTAGATAGGTCGCTTGGTCAATAGTACCTTCTAATAATATACATAACCATTTGACAAACAGGTCTTAACTAAATAGATACTCCACATCCTCACGTGTCAGGTTCTTCACAAATCCTTCATCATCAGTGATCAGTTCACGTGCTAAACTTCTTTTGCGTTCCTGCAATTTGAGGATCTTATCTTCTACGGTATCATTACAGATCATTCTATAAGCAAAGATGTTTTTCGTCTGACCAATTCGATGCGTTCGATCGATGGCCTGTTGTTCTACTGCCGGATTCCACCAAGGATCAACGATATACACATAATCTGCTGCAGTAAGGTTCAAGCCGACACCACCCGCTTTTAATGAGATCAGGAATACACGACATGAATCATCATTTTGAAAACGCTGGATGGCTCTTTCGCGTTCATTGACGGTACTGCTGCCATCAAAATATTCATAATCCACTCCCAATTCTTTCATTTTTTCCTTGATCAATGCAAGCATTCCCAAGAACTGTGAGAAGATGAGTGCTTTATGGTTACCAATATTTTCTGTGATCTCTCTTCCCAACTCTTCCAACTTCACTGATGCATTCGGAAACTTCTCTTCATCTTTAATAATGGCCGGACTATCGCAGATCTGTCTGAGTTTCATCAGACCTTGCAAAATGGTAAGCTGTGATTTTTGAATACCTTGATTATCTACAACCCCTAATATTTTATCGCGATAGTCGTTTCTGAATGCATCATAAATGCGTCTTTGTTCATCCCCCATCTCACAAAAAAGAACCATTTCTTGTTTCTCAGGAAGATCTTTGGCTACCTGTTCTTTGGTTCTTCGCAGGATGAAAGGGAATAAGAGTTTGCGCAGATGTTCTTTTTGCTCTTTCTCACCAAACTTATCAATCGGAATCGAAAACTCTTGTTTGAAGAACTCCACACTACCTAACATTCCCGGATTCAGGAAATTCATTTGTGCATAGATATCGAATGTATTGTTTTGAAGTGGTGTACCACTCAAACAAAGTCTATTCTTCGCTTTGATCAAGCTCGCCGCTTTTGTTACTTTACTGGAAGGATTTTTAATCGCCTGACTCTCATCCAATACCACATAATCGAAAGCAACTTCAACGAACTGTTTGATATCACTACGTAGAGTACCATAAGTAGTAATGATCACATCTGCATCTGTAGCAGCAAGACTATCACGTGTTCTTTGTGCTCCGTGATGTACATAGAATTTGATGGTAGGTGTGAACTTCCCGATCTCATTCTGCCAGTTGAACATCAATGTTGTGGGACAAACCACCAACGCCTTCAATGACCCGTTTTCTTCTTTAAGATGATGCAGAAAACTAAGTGCTTGTATGGTTTTACCCAAACCCATATCATCAGCCAGAATACCACCCCATTGTACTTCTCTGAGGTAATTCAACCATTGAAACCCGCTTTCCTGATAAGGACGTAATATGGATCGAAGATGTGCAGGTGCCGGAACTTCTTTGATGGAATGATTTTCTTTGAGTCGGTCGTATTTTTCTTCCAGCTGAAAAAATAATTCTTCTTCATCACGCTGCATGTACAGCTCCTCTACTACACTGAAGTGGTATTTGCTGAGTTTCATAGAACCCGACTTCCCTTCACCCACCCTGAATAACAAGGAGTATTTTTTGATCCACTCTTCAGGTAAAATACCCAACGTACCATCACCTAGCTGTACAAATTGTTGCTTATTGCTCAACGCTTTTTTTACTTCATCTACTGTTACTTTCTGATCACCGAAATTGATCTCAATTTTTGCATCAAACCAATCTGTATTACTACTGATATAAATTTTCGTAGATGGCTTGGCAGTATTGAATCTGAAATTTTTCAGTGCCTCAAATCCATAGACCGGAATGTTCATTTCTTTCACCGCATCTACAAAAAGGAAAAACCAATTGTTGCGTAATACTTCTGCACCTTTCAGCGCTAATACGTCTCCTTCTGCAGGTCTGATAAAATGAGAGTGAAGTGATTCGATCTTTTGTATAAACTCTTTCTCTGCTTCCAGATTTCGCTGAATCACTAATAATTTATCAGCGACAGGCATGATGATCTTCTCTTTATCAGAACTACGTACATCATAACCCCTATAGTTGAAAATGGGTTGGAACAAAAGGTATTCACCTTTCTCTTTCAACATTACTTTCACTTCCGGTCTCACATCTTTGACTTCTTCTTTCTGTACATTACCAAAATGTACATTGTATTCTCTTGAAAGAGGTAAGATGAATTGTTGTAATTGAGTAGACCAGTCTTCAGCAGGAACGATGATTTTTCCCGAAGGAAGGAACTTTTCCAGGATCAGTATATCTTCTGTTCTTTTCCAAGTATAAAACTGCTGATGGTATTGAAATAAAAGTGCTGAACTACTTTCATTTTCAGCAATATTCAGATCTGCCAATGGAAGTTTCACACGGCAGTCTATTTCATATTTCCCTTTTTGATAAGTGACCTCAAATTCCGGACTGATCAACTCTGTGACGAGTTCTGCTTTTAAAAGATTCGCAGTAGTAAATGGCTTTTTTTCAGGCAAACAGAATACAAATGGATGATTACTGAGTTCCGTGAAAAGCTTTTTTACTTTAGGGTGCAAATATTCATTGATCAAATGCCTTGTCTCTTCAGGTAATTCATCATTGTGTTGCTGTATGATATTTTCCCAAATACCGCTGAATGGAGAATTACGATCCAGATAGCGACTCACTTCCGAAGGCATCAGCTTGCGTAATTGTTGCAACAATCCTTTATCATCTTCATCAAATACTTCTGTATTGATGAAACGACCCAGATCAAGCTTAATGACCTTACCGGTGTATTTGGTTTTTTCTTCATCCACCTCACCCTGTACAGCTTCAAATTGAACATATGGGTATTGCTGTTCATTAAAAGTTAGTACCAGCCCCAGTTTAACCCAATCTTTTTCTCTTTCATCGGACTCTTGTTCAATCTCGGTAGTCGCAGCAGGTTGTTCTTCCTCTCTTTTTGGTTTTAGCTCTGTGGTCGGATTTAGTGAAACTCTTTTGATACTGGTATCCAATACACGCAAAAAGGGTTTACCATCTGTATAAGTAAACTCAAATTTTCCTTTAAGATCATCATTCAAAGAATAGCCATACAGTGCGAGTAGCTTGTTTTTCTCCTTATCCCAATTACGAATAGAGTCAAAATAGCTCGGACCATAATTGTGTAACAGTTGTAAGAGTACAATGTCTTTATGAACACAGAGTGGATGTTCTTTATCAGACGAACAGGTGCAACTGGTATCAAAATTTCTTTCTTCGTTTTTCTGAAGCAGGATACGAAATGTTTCACCTTCATATTCTAGATCTGCAAGTACACGTTCATCTTTTGCTTCTAAAATATTGGAGCGATTGCTACGTAAGTAATTTTCAGCCTTTTCAAAACTCTCATGTGAAGAAAGCATCTTGATCAATTTGAGATCCAGTTGCTTCATTTTTACCACTGTATGTTTTTGATCGTAACTGGTTTCTTTTTCTCCCAATTGATTACGATCTAACAGATCTTGTAAGTGAAACAGCGCACCGGCTTTATGTCTACAAACTTCAGATAGATTATATGGACAACTACAACGTAATGAAAGTGTTTTAGGATCTTTGAATTGATTGATATGTACCTTGTAAAAAGTGGAGTAGCCATCATCTTTCACTCGAAAAACAATATTGGCCATGAGCTCATCATATTCAACCAGCTCCACATTGCCGAGCGCATGAATTTTTTTACCTCTGCGGATGACTTCTTCTGTACCGCTATTATAAATATGTTTAACCAAATATGGAAGTGCCATACAATCAATCAGCAATTAGTGTAAACAGAAGAGCTGCAATAGGCATCACTACATTCTATTTACCTGTTAAATCAAATAACGCCACTCCGAAAAGGGCAATTTGCAAAAGTAAAGGAAAGCAATCCAGTAAACGAAAAGAAATGCGAGGAATGTGGATGAAATGTTTGTTAAGATTAGCTTATGGCTAATAGTCGATAGCTGATGGTCCATAGACCATGGCAGGAAGTATTGATTATCGAATCTATAAAAATATGACATTGCCATTGGCTATTAGCCATGAACTATTGGCCATAAGCTAGCTACCCGCAAACCAAATCCCCATTCCTATAAATAGGTAAAATATTGGCTACATCGGGGGTTACGCAGTATTCGAGGTCTTTTTCTAGTCCGTATGATGCTAGTCTGTGCCAGTGGGTGGTTCTGCGAATGAATTGTTGCATATCATGTTGATGCAGTCCATACATATCAGAAGCCATCAGGCTACTATCACAGTGGATGGTAAAATGGTCTTGTACCCTATGAATGACAGCTCCGGCAAACATGGCATCTTCGAGGTTGAAGCGATCTTTCCAGGCGGAGCAACCCAAGATCACATTCTTTTTTTGTGCGATCAGGTAATCGCAAACTGCAGAAATATTAGGAAAGGATCCTGTGATCACTTCAGACGCACCACTATTCAGAGCCATATGCAATAGCTTGGTACCATTGGTTGTGGTAAGTACCAATGTTTGTCCTTCAATAAATGAACGAGGATACTCAGCCGGAGAATTACCATGTGCCAAGCCCGGAATTACTTTGCCATCTCTTTCACCGGCAGTAATACCACCTGTTTCTTTTCCGATAGCGATACATTTATCAACAGCATCTACGGGAATCACTCTTTTTGCACCATTGTATAATGCAGTTGCAATGGTAGAAGTAGCGCGAAAAACATCAATGATCACAACAATGCTGTCTGACACATCGTATATGTCCAATAATCTGGGAGAAAGAATGGTGTATAGGGTCGGCTTCATGCTCATAAGGCTGCAAATATACACCAAAGAGAAAGCAGTAGAAGAAAAGGCCAGCCTAGAAAAGCCGGCCGCTCAGAAAGAAAAGGCTACTACTTTTTGGGGGTAATGATCAACAATTCGTGCACATGAATTTCTGTGACGGATCTTTTAACACCTGTCTTATCGACATACTGTCTGTTAACCAATTTTCCATCCACAGCTACTTGAATTCCTTTCACCAGATATTTTTCTGCAAAGTCAGCCATTTTACCCCATGCTACAACCTGATGCCATTGGGTATCGGTTACTTTCTCACCACTGGCATCTTTATAATTTTCTTTGGTGGCCAAACTCATACTGGCTAATTTTTTTCCGCCTTCAATTGTTTTGATTTCAGGTGTCTGACCTAAGTGACCGATCAGCTGAACCTTGTTTTTGATCATATTCATATCAAATGTTTTAATGAAAGAAGCTTTAGGCTATTTCAAAACGAATATCCGGCTGAGTAGAACTTGTATTCGGAGTTTATCCGTTTATTTCCGTTTATAATCGCTTATGTTTTTAAACTTTATTAGAGCTGATATATCATTCTCCTAAGACGAATATTTGCGTATAAATACTATTTCATCGCTTGTACAAATACCTGTTTTTGTACATAAAGTATCTATCATCATGAATTGCCGGTATTTTCATCTTACAAACCGATGCCTATGTCTGTCAATACCAAACATTGCCTGACCTGCGGAGATTCTTTACGTGGAAGAACAGATAAGAAATTTTGTGACGATAACTGTCGAAGTATTTTCAATAATAAGAGATATATAAATGAAAAAGGGTTGGTAAAAAAAGTCAATCATTTATTACTGAAAAACAGGCGCATTTTAGCTTCATATGTAGAGGGCACCAAGGAAACAGAAATGGTTCCGAAAGAATTATTATATCACCGAGGATTTCATTTCAATTATTTCACCCATACGGCTATCAGCAAAGAAGGCACCACCTATTATTGTTGTTATGATCATGCCTATCATGTAGTATCGGAACAGGAATTACAGATCTGTAAACTGTCGAAAGTAAAAGACACAGCTATTGTTATTCCTGATAGCGTATCCTGACCGGTATCGAGATTGTTTTGGTGGTATCTAATTTTTGAGCTGCTGCTTTACTCAGTGCGATCACTTGTCCACTTCCAACCAATCCACGATCAATGATCTTAACCGTTACACTCTTGCCACTCAGTGTATGTGTCACCAATACTTTTGTGCCAAAGGGCAAGGTTTTATGCGCTCCGGAATAACGTGTAGAATCGTATTTCTCTCCACTGGCTGTAGTAAGTCCGTGCAATATTGCAGGAATAATGATGGCATGTCCGACCTCATTTCCTAAAGAACCAATATCAGGCATAGAGGGTGTTGTATGCTGTCTGGGTTTACAGGAAATAATCACTGCAAAGCACAACAATAAATATTTTGTTTTAGGACAAAACATCTTTAAAGCTACATACAAATCATAAAATCATGGTTCTCATCATAAATGACAGCATAAAAAAGCCGCAACACAGGGTTGCGGCTTCTATCATCAACAATTGTTATTTAAGCAAAAGGGAACTTTACAATTTTAGCTTTCACCAGTGCATTACGGATCTCAATAAAGATCTCAGTATCTGCTGCTGTAAAAGCATTATTTACATAACCCAATCCGATCGCCTTATTTAAAGATGGTGCTTGTGTTCCTGAAGTTACTTTTCCGATGGTATTTCCGGCAGCATCTTTGATCAGATAATCATGACGTGGAATACCTCTTTCGATCATTTCAAAACCAACCAATTTACGAGTTACGCCTTCTGCTTTTTGTTTTTCCAAAATAGCTCTTGCAGTAAAATCTTTGGTAAACTTAGTGATCCAACCCAAGCCTCCCTCTAATGGAGAAGTGGTATCATCAATATCATTACCATACAAACAATAACCCATTTCCAAACGAAGTGTATCACGGGCTCCCAAACCAATAGGCTTCAATCCTTGTGGACCACCTGCTGCAAAAATGGCATCCCAAATTTTATCAGCAGCACCATCTACATCTTCAAAATAAATTTCTACACCCCCTGCTCCTGTATAACCTGTTGCACTTACCAATACATTATCTACACCCGCAAATTTTCCTTTGGCGAAAGTGTAATACTTCAGGTTCATGATATCCATCTCTGTCAATGGTTGCAAGATCTTGGTAGCATTCGGACCTTGAATGGCTAGCAAGCAAGTCTTGTCACTGATATTGTGCATCTCAACATTCTCTGTATTAAACTTGCTGATCCAGTTCCAATCTTTTTCAATATTCGATGCATTGACTACCAGCATGTACACTTTATTTTCTTCAATACAGTATACAATCAAGTCATCTACAATACCACCTTCTTCATTGGGTAAGCAGCTGTACTGTGCTTTTCCATTGGTCAATTTTGAAGCATCATTGGAAGTAACACGCTGAATCAGATCCAGCGCTTTATCTCCTTTCAGGATGAATTCACCCATATGACTCACATCAAATACACCTGCATTGTTACGAACAGTAGCATGCTCATCATTGATACCTGAGTAGCTGATGGGCATATTATAACCGGCGAACTCCGCCATTTTAGCACCAAGTGCGATGTGTTTTTGAGTGAAGGGTGTATTTTTCATATCGGTAATTTATCGTGGCGCAAAAATAAGTGAAAGGAGGATGGGAAATACATTTGTTTTAAGCCACTTTACACAATAGCCCTGCTGCAAAGTCGACATCCGTTCTTTGCAACAGGGCTATCTGTTATGACGATAAACCTCTATGAGTTCTACTGCTGAAATGCAGGTGCCACACTATATGCATGACTAGACCCACAAATCAGAAACACCCTTTCTCCCTTTTCAGTCAATTCTTTAACAATCGTTACCAATTGTCTGTTACGGATATCATTAGAAGTAGCCATCATTTGAGATAAATATCCGGGTAAAGCATATTCATCAGAAGTATTGCGCCAATCGGGTCCTGAAGGAAAATACTTTTTCCATAAACGATCTACGTCTTCCACCGATCGAATACTGTCTTGCAACCCAACATTAGATGCACGTTTCAAATACTCTTTAATAAAGCTTTCCGGAGAATCAGGCTTACCATAACGAAGGTTCCCAAAATAAGGATTCAATATTTGTTGCAGTGCAATTTGTTCTTTGGTAAAATAGCGTTGTAAGGAATCTGCCAATGCTTCTTTGGAAAGATCCCAGTTCATGATCTTCACACCATCTTTATGTGCCAATGCTTTTACCCATCCGCCTTCTCCCAAATATTTCACCGGATTCATAAACAGCGGTAAAAGAAATCCCAATCTGCCTTCCACCAATGCGATCGTTGGATGAAACTCTCCCCAAAGCTCCTCCATTTGAGGTATTTGTGGGTCATTGGGATCTTTTGTATGCGTAGCACCAAAGATCAATGCTCTTTTTTGTTTGATGATGAATGGCCGCTCATGCTCACCTGTATATTTTTCAAAAGGAACGATGGAGTCAGCTGTATGATAAGATGTTGTTGGAATATAATATTTGGGGGACTTCCAGGCCATCAGATAAACAATGGCGAGTAATAACACGGTCACAAAGATGGACCTCAGCAGAATTTTTTTCATAAAGATGATGTTGTAGTAGTCTTTCAGTATGGCATAACAATACCTTACCTTATTAACCACCGGTTAATTTGCGGTTGCAAGTGGGTTGATCATCTATGTGCAGTAGGGAAAATTAGCGCTGAGCCTGATCTGAAGTAAGAATGATTTTAACTTGGTCTGCAATTCGTTTTACACGATCATATGCAGCCTGATCATTTTCATCTTTATCAAATCGAATTTTAAGACGACCCTTTTTGAGTCTTACGAATAACTTATCATCGTCGCGAATGGTAAATGTTGTAGAGCGGTTGTCTTCATTGTAAGAAGCCTCATCCAACTCATGTTTTATAATGCGAGCCACCTCATCTGTTTGAGAGCGCCTGAATCTGGCATCAACTCTCAACTGGTGATCTGATTCCTTCACCGTAACAGAGATCCTGCCATGTCTTACTCTATCTGTTTCATAACGGATACAGCCAGAAAGCAACATGATAAAGAGACAGATGGCTACTACATATTTCATTTTCATGTCGGAAGTTTTAAGGGTTAAGCGGATTTTTGAAGAGAAGGGAAGAACCTCATCATGAGAACAAGACGAGGTTCTTATTTTTCCCAACTTCAACCGTCTTTAGTATACCATTTGCATCATCAGTAAGCGAGAAGCCTCAATTGGCAGGTGCTGTTCTGATTTGTTTTCTGTTACATTTTTTACCTCAGTACTATTCTGTACAGTTTCTTTTTTGTAACGGTAGCGTGTGGTATCAATAGGTTTTTCTAATTCTTTTTTCAGTTCTTCTGCCTCTTTTTGCTTGCGCTCATATTCTTTCTGCAGTTCTTCTTTGCTCTTTTTATATTTTTCGATGGTCTTTGACTTATCATCTGTATCATATGTTCTTTCACCATCACCACTATCTTCCTTATTCACTCTTTCCAATCCACCCGGTGTCATGATATATTCTACATCAGAGCTCCAGCTTTCATAGTCATTGTTCCACTCTTCTTCCCAATCCCAATCGTGACTAGAACCCAGGCTAAACCAGTTCAATCTTCTGGAAACATTTCTGTCGATGAGGATTCTTTTTCCAACAGGTACTTGAATATTTACCTGTACACCTTGGTTACGGAAGCGTGTTCCTTTTTTCAGTGAGAACCCACGATCCAACCAAATGGTACTGTCTGATTGATTGATACCGTAAGCGATCTCTTTGATATTGTTTAAAGCTGTTCCTTCATCTTTACCACTGCTGTATTTGAAAGCAGAGATATGGTATGCGGAATCCTGGCTCTTCACGATACGTACTCTTACATTGTTCAAGAAGAGACTATCATCATTCATACTTACAATACCATCCATTTTGAACCAACGACCATATACTTTCACTTTGGTATCGGGTACTTTGATAATCAGTTTACCGGTGGTTGGTTGTTGAATACTGAATTCCGCTTTCTCTCTTGCTCTTGCATCAAAGTTGGTAGCGATTGAATATACCAGAATACCACCGCAGATCAAACCAATGAACCATAGACCACCGAATGTAAATCCGAGATAACGGCTACCTGATTTTACCCCCATGATACGACGGATCAACCAAGTGATGAATGCTACTACCGGAACACCCAAGAACAATAAGAGTGTTGCCCAAGCCAGGAAGTTTTGTCCGAAACCTTCCAAGAAGAAATTCTTCAGCGGGAATACACCCACACCAGCAAACATCAAGGCCAAAACAGTTACCAGTAAAGCAAAGGCAAGTATACCTGCAATGAATAAGAAGAATGCTTTGAACAAGATGGCAATGATACCACCCAATCTTCTACCACCTCTTTTCAGTGCTGACCCGGTTTCTGCATTGAACTGCTGACTTTTTTGTCCTACAGTCTGACCAAACTCTTGTCCGAATTGGGTCGCTTTATCTTTGAACTCACCACCCCATTTTTCTGCACGACTTTTAAAGCCTTCCAGATCTTCCTGAATGGTATTCTTAATGGTATTGAGATCTACTTTTTCACCACGCATTTCAAGTTTTTCAGAAGCGCTTTTTGCTTCAGGGATCACAGCCCACAATACAGCGTACACCACAAATAAGGTTCCACCGAAAGAGCCGAATACGATACCGGGGAAGAAATCATCATCCATCCAGAATACACCTCTGAAAATAGAGCTGATGATACCGATCACCAACGGGAAAGCGAAGATGAGACGCGGTACCCACACAGCGATATCAAAATATGAAGCGATACCACTGGCTACACCGGCAATAACTTTCTCTTCCGGATTACGGTACAAACGTTTAGTAGAAACGATATTGTCCAATGGTTTTGATGGAAGAATGATCCATAATAAGATGTACAACAAGATACCTGAGCCACCCATAAACGTAATGAGTGCAAATACCAGACGTACAATAGTTGGATCGATACGGAGATAGTTAGCTAAACCACCGCAGACACCACCTAATATTTTTTCGTTGTCATCGCGATACAGTCTGCCTCTAGGAGAAGTTTCAGCAGAAGCACTACCACTGTTGGTAGACTGTCCACCTTCACCACCCAATTGAGCGTGTACATTTCCTTCTTCGCCTTCGAAATCTTCAGGACGACCCATGCTGTTGATGATCTCGGTTACGGTATCATCAGTAATGCAGGTAGCACCTTTTTTCAGGCTATCGCCAAACAGTTCGGCAATACGACCTTCAATATCATTGATGATCTCATCACGACCCTCCTCTTTGGCAAAGAATTTGCGCAAACTTTCTACATACTGCTTCAGCATGTCATAAGCAGACTCCTCGATGGGAATCACTCTGCCCTGAAAGTTTATATTGATTACCTTTTTCATTTTCTGTTCAGTTTTGTTGGTTAAGGTTGGGTTGGATTTTCTTCGGAGGCCGTTTCGGTTTGGTTAATTGTCAGTGCATGTACTGCATCCGCCAATTCCTGCCAGGTTCTTTCCAGTTCATTGTAGAACTCTAAACCTTTATCGGTCATCACGAAATATTTTCTGGGTGGTCCGCTATTACTTTCCACCCAACGGTAGGTCAGTAAGCCGGAGTTTTTTAAACGTGTCAGAAGCGGGTATAATGTACCCTCGAGGATGTGCAGGTTTGCAGCTTTCATTCGGTCCACAATATCACTCGGGTAAACCTCACCCTGTCTGATGATGGATAAAATGCAAAACTCCAATACACCCTTTCGCATCTGACTTTGTGTGTTCTGAATATCCATAGCCGGAGTTTTTGTTTGTTCCTAAACCTTTCGGGGGGAATGGAACAATCGTTATTAAAAAAGATTCAAGTGTTTGATTAAGCAACCAGGTGTCTTCTTACAATTCTGTTTCTGCGGCTGCGCTGTAACTTGTAGTAATCAACGGCACCGAAAACAGTTTTGTTGTTCTGAAGACTCATAGTTGTTGCAACAGTTTCCTTTACTTCTTTTACCAGGTTGTTCAGTTGTTCCTGTCCCAGTTGTTGTAAGAAGTTTGTGTTTTGCGTTTTCATGACTTAATATTTATAAGTGTTTTTAATTTTTTTCTTTTAGAAGGTTTCGGGTGTTTTCCCTGATGCCCTTCTTTCATAACACAAAGATGGGGAAACTTTTGGTACTATGCAACACATAGTACCAAGTTTTTTTAGGTAATGGGCAGAACTTAATAATAGGTTAAACTTAAAATATTGATTTTCAATTATTTAAGAAATTTTAGAGAAAATAGAAAGGGATGAATGGTTCTATTTCGTGAGTAACGGCATCACTCGGCTTTGGACCTTATACCATATATAATAAAGAACAAAGCGGCGACAGATCGATTAGTCGACTCCGGATCAGCAGAAAAAATATTTATCGTTTTTATACGATAAAAGAAAAAATCTCCTTTACTTTGCTTCATCGTATAAAAACGATAAAGAAAATGGCAACACCTAAAACAGAAGTATTTTCAAAAAAGGAACAAGACCTCGCAGCATTTGCAAAAGCGATCGCTCACCCGGCTCGTATTGCGATCCTCAAAGTATTGGCACAAAAAAATGAATGTATCTGTGGTGAGATCGTTGAAGTATTACCGCTAGCACAGTCTACCGTTTCACAACATTTAAAAGAATTGAAAGAAGCAGGACTCATTGATGGATCTGTTGACGGTCCACGCAGTTGTTATTGCATCAATTGGAAAGCGTTTGAAAAATTCAATGCAGAGTTCACCGGTCTATTCCACAAACTAAAAGATCAACATACGAAATCCTGCTGTTAGTGATCATCACTGTGTGCGGGCGATCGATCGCATACAATAGTGACCATGAACAGCTATTCATAACAATTAAAACAAAAAACATGCAAACAGAAACCGCTTTAAAAGAACTGGTAAAAGAAAAATACGGAGAAATAGCTGACCAGTCGCGCGAGAACAATGCTGCTTCCTGCTGTGGCGCAGGTGGTTGCAGTACCGAAGTATACAATATTATGGCAGACGATTATACACGTTTGCAAGGATACAATCCTGATGCCGATCTGGGATTAGGTTGTGGCTTACCCACCGAATTCGCTAAGATCAAAAAAGGAGATACTGTAATAGATCTTGGAAGTGGTGCAGGGAATGATTGTTTTGTAGCACGCGCAATTGCCGGCGAGTCGGGTAAAGTCATCGGTATTGATTTTACAGAGCGCATGATTGAAAAGGCAAGGGCCAATGCTGAGAAACTTGGATTCAACAATGTAGAATTCCGTTTTGGAGACATTGAACAAATGCCTGTATCAGCCAATATTGCGGATGTGGTAGTGAGCAACTGTGTATTGAATCTGGTTCCCAACAAATTCAATGTATTAAAAGAAGTATACCGTGTTTTAAAACCCGGTGGACATTTCAGTATTTCTGACATTGTGTTAGAAGGTGAACTACCTGCTAAACTGAGAGAAGCTGCAGAAATGTATGCCGGTTGTGTATCGGGCGCCATTCAAAAAGAAGTGTACCTCGAACTAATTCATGCGACCGGTTTTAAAAATGTAACGGTACAGAAAGAGAAAAGTATTCTATTACCGGATGATATTCTTCGCAATTATTTTTCTGCGGAAGAGATTCAATCATTCAGAAACAGTAATGCCGGTATTTACAGTGTAACCGTATACGCAGAAAAACCATTGACCGAAGAAGCAGCTTGCTGCGCTCCCGGATGTTGTTCATAATTCAACTCAAGATCTATGTCTGAAAAAAAGAAACTCCTATTTGTTTGTGTAGAAAACAGTAATCGCAGTCAAATGAGTCAGGCTTTTGCCAGTATCCATGGTGGCTCATCCATAGAAGCTTACAGTGCGGGTAGCAAACCCAGTGGCATTGTAAATCCAAAAGCCATTGCGGCCATGAAAGAGCTAGGCTATGACCTTAGCACGCATGATAGTAAATCATTGAAGGAGGTAGAAGCTTTTGCACCCTTTGATGCAGTGGTTACCATGGGTTGCGGTGATGCTTGTCCGTGGATGCCTGCCAAACAATTCATTGATTGGCAAATTCCCGATCCAAAACACATGGAGCCTTCGGAATTTAATGAGATCAGAGATATGATCAGTGAGAAAGTAAAAGCGTTGATCAGTTCCCTATAAATATCACGCTGCGAATCCTCTGCTTTTCTTGTTCTCTGCGGTAAAAAATTCAACCGCAGAGAACGAGAGAAAAGGAGTTAACGCTGAGTTTAGTTTTCAGTTTGTTCTCCTCCTTTACCGATAATTGCTTCAATGATAGAAGTGACAAACGATACGAGTAAACTAAAGAACAAAGCAGATACCCATCCATCAACTGTAAATCCCGGCACCAATGTAGCCGCCCATTTTACAATGATGATATTGATCACAAAAAGAAATAGTCCAAGCGTGATTACAGTGATGGGGATGGTAAGTAAGATAAGTACAGGTTTGATAAAGCTGTTCAATAAACCCAATACGACCGCAACGATCATTGCAGTAAGTGGATCAGCTACTTCAATTCCTTTCAAAATATAAGCTGCCAATAGAATCGCCAATGTACTGGCAATAGTTTTTGTAAAAAATCGTCCCATATTCACGGTTTCAGAGTGGTCAAAATAGTATTTATTTTTCTGAAGACCATGCTTGTGTGGAATTTTAACAGGAACGGTTTATCTGATTATATCACCACCAATTCATAAAATTTCTCAGGCTGCAAATGTTGCTGTGCCAAAGCCTGTAATTCTTCTGCTGTTACTTTTCGAATGGTATCAATACTATTGTAGAAATATGATTCATCCAATCCATTCAGGATATAGGTTTTCCAGCGACCAATGATTTGGAACGGACCATCCAGATCACCCAACAAGGATCCGATCATGTAGTTTTTCACCAGATCCAACTCCTCTTTGTCTACCGGCTCATTACGTAACAATTCCATTTCCTTGTATACTTCAGTGATCGTTGCTTCACAAACATCTCTACCCGCTTCCGTACTGATCATCCATGCACTGTGATGGATATGATTCTGCAAATAACTATGGATACCATAAGTATACCCTTTGTCTTCCCGGATATTACTCATCAGTCTGGATCCAAAGAAGCCGCCGAAAATATTATTCAACACCTGAACTTTCGGAAAATCAGGATGATGACGATTGAAGAATGGTTGTGCAATTCTGATGGCACCCTGTACGCCTTCTTTATCGTTGATGATCCTGTACTTTTTTTCTGCAGCAGGATTCAAAGAATAGTTTACCTCAGGCAAAGGAGCACTATTGAGTGGTAAGGAACCGAATACACGGTTGAGTTGCTGATCGATATCTGCAGGTAATTTACCTGCCGCAAACACCATGCATCTTCCTTGTTGATAGAATCGGTTGAAAAAAGCTTCCAGCTCTGTGCGTTCAACCGCATCATAATCTAAAGTAGAAGTGTATTTTCCATATGGATGATGAAAACCATACACATACTCATCGATCAATCGATTTGAAACAAAATCACATTTCTTCAAATTGACTTCCAGTCTTTGTTTTTGATTTTGCTTATAGATCGCTAATTCCTGTTCAGGAAAAATACTTTCAGTGATCAATTCAGCCACAACCGGTAATAACTCAGCCACATGTTTACTCAAACAATGCAGTGTGATCGTAGCAGTCTCATTGTAACAACTTCTATTGAGATACGCACCGTAAAATTCAAAGTATTCATTAATGGAATAAGCATTGCGTTGCTTGGTTCCATTCTTCAACATAAAGTTGGTGGTGCCAGCAATGATGTTTTTGGATTCATACCAATTACCGGCATAGAATACCCACTCAATCATTACAACTTCTTGTGCTCCTGCATTGATGGCATATACAGGCACTTGATTATCCAATGTATAACGATCGCAAGGTTTTAGGCGAAGATCAAAAGCTACTGCATCTGTGATCGGTGGCGCTACGGTTCTGTTTATCATATCTCCTTTGTATTCAACATTCAGTTTGCATAATACAACAGCGTATTACTGTTGTTGGGTTGAAATATTTGTTGGCTGTACTGACGAATATCTTCAACAGTGATATCCTGATACTTCTGTAATTCAGTGTTCATCATATTTGCATCGCCTAGTAACTCATACATCGCTAAACTATTGGCGCGGCTCATGATACTCATATCTTCAAAAGCAATCACACTCTCTGTTTTGTTCTTGATCTTTTGCAGTTCAGGTTCAGCGATCAGTGTTGATTTTAACTGTTCAATCTCTTCATCTATCGCAGCAACAGCATCTTCCATTTTCACACCTTTCACCAGTTTACCTTCCACGGTCAGTAATCCTGAATCAACACTTCCGAAATGATAACAATCCAAATTGGAGAAGTATTGCTTTTCTTTTACCAATTTCTGATACAAACGTGAAGAACCACCTCCTCCTAAGATCTCTGTGATCATATCTGCTACATAATAACCTTTATCCAAACGCGCATCCATATGCCATGTCTTGATCAAAGCATCTAAGGGTACTGCAGCATGTACTTCTTGTACACGTTTTTCTGTTTGTTTCGGTTCTTGTGGAAGCTCACGCAGATATTTCTCTCCCATCGGTATATCACCAAACCATTTCTGTGCAAGTTGTTTTACCTGCTCAACAGTAACATGTCCGGCCACGACCAAAATAGCATTCACCGGACGATAATGTTTGAAGAAAAAAGCTTTTACATCATCGATATGTGCATTCTCTACATGACTCAACTCTTTACCAATCGTCATCCAACGATAAGGGTGTGTTGTATAAGCCAATTCGCGCATTTTATGCCATACATCCCCATAGGGTTTATTGAGATAGTGCTCTTTAAACTCTTCACATACTACTTTACGTTGTACTTCCAGACTTTTTTTACTGAAAGCCAAACTCAGCATACGATCACTCTCTAACCAAAAAGCGGTCTCAATATTTTCGGCAGGTATTTGGCAATAATAATTGGTAAGATCGTTGGTGGTATACGCATTGTTTTCTCCTCCGGCTCTTTGCAACGGCTCATCATAATCCGGGATATTGATGCTACCACCGAACATCAAGTGTTCAAATAAATGCGCAAAACCTGTTTTGTTGGGATTTTCATCTCTTGCACCTACATCATACATAATATTCACCACCGCCATGGGTGTAGAATGGTCTTCGTGTACCAGTACTTTTAATCCGTTATCCAGCACAAATCTTTCAAATGTTATCATAGTCCAGATTGAAACAGCGAAATTAAGTGAAAACCATGCACAGCTATTCCGAAACACGGAATACTGTTATCGGTTTCGCCTGATGTCTTTGATATTGATGGTCAACACCAGCGGTTTTTGGTCTCTGAAAATAATGACCCTCACTTTACCGATGGAGTTTTGAAAAAGGGTCTTATAGGTTTGAATATTCTTTGTGTAATTATTCTCAACGGAGAAAATAATATCCCCCGGTTGAAATCCGGCTTTGTCACCGGGAGATCCTTTAATGATATCAATCACCCTGATCTCCCCATCGATCAAATAAATACCCAACCCTGTGTATGCATAATCAAACATTTCCTGGAAGTGATTATTGGGTTTGATATGAATGGATCTCTCGGGATAATTCAGGATCACATTGAAACGGCGCATGATATCATTCCCGATCAATCCGCCTAATAAAGGATAGGAGGTTACATTGAATTCATCATCAAATACATGTATCGGTACGTTTCGAAATTTATAGGGGCCAATTCTGACTTCGGATGCTACAGTAATATCCATCATCTTCTTTCCGCCCAATCCTTCTGCTTGTGTAGGATAAAATTTTCTTTTCCGTTTGAAAATAACACTGTCTTCTACAAACTCTTTGGACAATAAAAATGTGAGTCCGGCTCCCGTATCAAAAATGAATCTGCCGCTCACCTGTTTTTCATCTTTCACAGACGCCAATTGCAATGGAAGTGTAGAGAAATCGGGGCGAAGCAAATACCCGCCTTTAGGGTATTTAAATCTGCCGGGTGTGTACACTTCCATGATCTGTTTATCATAATCAATCTGTACAATGTATCTTCTTAAAAAACTAAACCCGATGATGCCATCGATCTTCATACCATAAACACTGGTCAATAAGTCATAATCATTTACATGAAAGTCAAGCTTTTCAACTTCCAGGCCGGGGAGTTTTAAGGTATGGTTATAAGCAAACTCTACTGTTTTAATACCTGCAATTCCTCTGATGGTTCTATCACTCATGGTTTTGGTGATACCTAAATAATTGACAGTGGTAGAATCGAGTGAGATACCACCGCTTCCGGTATCAAATACAAAATTTAAACTGTCGGGATAATTATCGATCCTTGCCTTTATAATGACAATTCCACCACTGAGTTGGGTAAAAGAAAAACTGGTCAACAGCTTAGCCTCGGGCATGATGAATTCTTCCTGAGCGAACACAGGTTTGCCGGCGAAAAGAAAGCCGATCCAGGTAACGGCCAACAAAAAGAGTTTCATGCAGTTTGAAAATAAGCTGATTTCATGACTCGAAGCAGTAATAAATGTTGGAAAGGCTAGGAGATTTTTGATCGGCTCATAAAAAGGACAACCAAATGCCCGGTTTTGTTGCAACAGGAATCAACCATATCCTCCTACCTTTGTTGTTTAACTGAAATGATAGGGTATGCAATTAGCTGATTTGTATCAAAAGGCATTGAATTTTGAGTTTTTGAGCATTGAAGAAGGGATGTTCCTGTTTGAACAGGCGCCTCTTTCCGAATTGATGCATGTGGCAGATGAACTCCGCAAAAAGCAAGTACCACACGGAAAAGTGACTTGGCAGATCGACCGCAATGTCAATACTACCAATGTTTGTATCGCCAATTGTAAATTCTGCAACTTCTACAGAATACCGGGTCACGCAGAGGCTTATATCACTGATATGGACACTTACCGCAAAAAGATCGAAGAAACACTTCGTTATGGTGGTGATCAGTTATTGCTGCAAGGTGGGCATCATCCTGAACTTGGACTAGACTTTTATACCAACACTTTTAGACAGATCAAACAGGAGTATCCTCATTTGAAGTTACATGCGCTTGGGCCGCCTGAAGTAGCGCATATCTGTAAGTTGGAAAAGATGAGTCATAAGGATGTGTTGAGTGCATTGAAAGAAGCGGGATTGGATTCATTGCCCGGTGCAGGTGCGGAAATATTGGTAGACAGGGTACGCAGACTGATCTCCAAAGGAAAATGTGGGGCAGATGAATGGCTGGATATCATGCATGAAGCGCATAAATTAGATATTACGACCAGCGCTACTATGATGTTTGGACACGTCGAGACATTGGAAGAGCGTTTTATCCATCTAACCAGGATCCGAGAAGTACAGAGTCGTAAACCTGAGCATGTGAAAGGCTTTCTGGCCTTTATTCCATGGACTTTTCAGGATGTAGATACTTTATTAACCCGTATCAGAGGCGTTCATAACCTTACTACTACTGATGAATACATTCGTATGATCGCCATTAGTCGTATCATGTTGCCAAACGTAAAAAATATCCAGGCGAGCTGGTTAACGGTGGGAAAACAAACCGCTCAGATCTGTTTACATGCCGGTGCCAATGATTTTGGATCCATCATGATCGAAGAAAATGTGGTAAGTGCTGCCGGAGCCCCACATAGATTCACCTACAAAACTATGCAGGACGCCATCCGCGAAGCCGGTTTTGAACCCCAACTCCGCAGCCAGCAATATGACTGGAGAGAGATTCCGGAGAGCATCCAGGAGCAGGTGATTGATTATTAGTGAATTGTGAATGGTGAATTGTCAATCAATTTATATTGACAATTCACCATTCACAATTGACATATCCTCTTTCACTTTTTAACTTCATTTAACTTTTAACCCTTCCTGTTTAAGATTCTGCACTATACCTTTATGCTTTCTTAAACCGAGCTTATGAAAACAAGGCATTTGTTCGTTCCCGGGTTAGCCGTAACAGTTTTAGCTGTCGCAGGCATTGTTACCAATAATCTGAATAGCCGAAAGATGTGCTCTGTAAATAATAAAAACTGCCCACTAAAGCAGAAAAAGCAAGTTGCACAGCCCCAAGGGAGTAGTCCTGATGAGCTCCATTATGGTGGACTAAACCGCTTAATCGTCTCAACTTTCCGATAATCATTGATCCTGCGCCAGAAACGCAGGATTTTTTTTCTTTGTACTGTAACAAAATAAACGCCTGTCCGTATAACCACTATACAAGGCAATCAACTGAATTATCGCGCTGTTTATGACTGAGCAAGAGTACAACCAATGTGTGAACCAATATGCGGATAACGTATATCGTTTCATCGTTAAAAATCTTCGACATGAGGAAGATGCGCGCGATATTGTACAAACTGCTTTCGAAAAGCTCTGGAGAAACCGTGAAAATGTAGAGAATAGCAAGTCAAAATCATTTCTTTTCACAGTGGCTTATAATCAGATGATCGATCATATCAGAAAGGTAAAAAGAATTCATTTGAAAGATGAGTTTCAAGAGGATGGAAGAGCAGAACAAGCAAGTGGTCATAAAAGAGAAATGAAGAAGATCTTGATGGAAGCGTTGAACAGACTCAATGAAACACAAAGAAGTCTGGTAATGCTGAAAGATTATGAAGGATATAGCTATGAGGAAATAGGTCAGATCATGGATCTGAATGAGAGTCAGGTGAAAGTTTACCTGCACAGAGCAAGACTAACATTGAGGAATTATCTGGTTAGTCCTGAAAACGTTTTATAAATAAATCAATAATAGTGATCAACATCAACAGACATAATTACGAGGAATTTTTCCTGCTCTACATAGACAGGGAACTTTCTGCTAACGAAAGATTGGCTGTTGAACAGTTTGTTCAGGAGAATCCCGATCTGCAACAGGAACTGGATGCTTTACAACAAACCATGCTCACTGAGGAAATGATGTTCGAGATGCCTGATAAGACTTCTTTATACAGAAATGAAGTTGCAAGCATCAATATAGAAAATCATACGACTCATTTCCTAATGTATGTGGATGATGAATTAAGTGCGACAGAAAAAGATGCGGTTGAAACTTTTGTATTGCAACATCCTTCATTGCAGGAATCATTCATGCAATTGAAACAAACCAAGTTGCCGATCGAATCTATTCCTTTCCCGGATAAGAAAGTATTATATCGTTCTGAGGAAAGTGAGAAAAAGCCCGTGGTTTACATGCGTTGGTGGCGTATAGCTGCAGCTGCTGCTGTCATTGGTTTTGCTTTTATGGTTTGGACCTTATCGCCAAATAATCTTGAAAGCGGATCCGGTAATGAAACACTGATCTCAAAAAACAGTACCGAATTACCGGCTACTGATAATAAGCCATCCCAGAATAACGTTATTGCTGATGATCAATCATTGGCATCGAATGTAACAAGTGAGAACAAGAAAGAATTAGTTGCAACTGATAAGCGTTCAGCACAAACATTACTTGTTTCAAATACTACCAATGTTATTGCAGATGAAAAAATCAATAGACCGGCTCTTATCATTGATAATGCAGGAATAGTTGAAAGCAATACTATAGCAAAGGCAGACATTGTAGTTCCTGACTTAACAGGTATCACTGCAAACAAAGCGATTCGTGAAAGTGAAATGATGAAAACAATCACTGCTGAAACAACAGAGACAAAACCAGAATCTCTGATGCAACAAGTGGTATACAGAGAGTTGGATACAGAGGCCGATAGTGACAATAAAAGTCTATTGATCGGATCCGTTGAAATCAATAAAGATAAACTTCGTGGTATCTTCAGAAAAGCAACCAGTATATTCAGAAGCAAACGAACTGAAGAAGAAAGAGCCGAAACCGGCCCCTCACGACCATTAAAATAAAAGAAAAGCACATCGTATGAAACGTTTAGCAATTGTAACAGCAGGCATCCTGCTTTCAGGGAGTCTTATGGCTCAAACAGACAGTACTTCCAACACACAAGAATCAGATACTGTGAAAGTGGGCAACTTTATTATCATCAAAAAGAATAAAGATGGTAATAGCAATAATAGTAACAGTGTTTGGAAAGATTGGGATCGCAATTTTGATATCAGAATCGAACGCAGAAACAGAGCCAAAAGAAATATCAGCACCAACTGGTGGATCATGGACTTGGGTTTCACCAATTTCCGTGACCAAACCAACTATACTGCTGCACAGGCCGGAGGTTATTTCAGAACTTTTCGTCCTGCAGATGGCCCGGTGAATGAAAACAGTTTCAAATTAAATACCGGTAAATCAACCAACGTTAACCTTTGGTTCTTCATGCAAAAAGTAAATGTGATCAAGCATGTCGTAAACCTGAAATACGGTTTGGGTTTAGAAATGTATAATTTCCGATACGATTCAAGACTGAGCTACAGAAAAGATCCTAACCCTTATGTATACAATGACTCCATCAGTTTCTCTAAAAATAAATTGTATGCAGGTTATCTGACTGTTCCTTTCATGATCAATATCAATACATCACCTAATAACAGAAAAGGTTTCAGCATCAGTGCAGGTATGAGTGCCGGTTATTTGATTAGCAGTCGTAACAAGCAAAAGAGCAGTGAACGCGGCAAGCAAAAATCACCGGGCGATTTTAACTTAGAGCCTTTCCGTGTAGCAGCTATCGGTGAAGTTGGATTAGGACCTATTCGTTTGTACGGAAGCTATAGCCTCAATAAATTACACAAAGACATTACACGCGTAGAGCAATTCCCTTATGCGTTTGGAATTAGGTTTAGTAGATGGTAGAAAGAAGCTGTGAGCTTCGAGCCACGAGCTACTAGCTTATAGAAGTGAATAAGGCAAAAGAATTGATGAAAATACATCATCAATTCTTTTGCCTTTTGTTTTTTAAATCGACAAAAATTAACTCTTCTCCTAGAAACTCATGGCTCGCAGCTCGTAGCTCACAGCCTTCTTTAACATAAAATTTGTTAACCAAAACTTTTGTCAATTAACCGAAGAACAACAACATTCCGTGCAGCGTAATTCTAGTTTAGGGGTCGAATCAAAACCTTACTACCATGCGCCCCCTTATGTATGCTACCACTTTGTTGTCAATATGCATTGGCAGCACTTCATTCAAAACACCAATACCCCTTAACACGGAACATGCTACCAAAAACACCTATCGTATTTTGGTGATCAAGACAAAGTATGCGATGAAAATTTTTGATTCCACAGGTGAATGTCTAGCCACCTATCCGGTTGTTTTTGGTAATAAAGACATGGGTGATAAAATGATGCAAGGTGATCGACGAACACCCGAAGGAACTTTTAAAATTTCCTTCAAAAGAAAACATGAAAAATGGAGTCGTTTTTTATTGATCGATTATCCAAATGCAGAAAGTATTACCAAGTTCAATCAAAGAAAAGCAGCCGGGCTCATTCCGGCCAATGCCCAGATCGGAGGAAGTATCGGTATCCACGGAACTTGGCCCAATGAAGATTATGCGGTTGACAGACTACAAAACTGGACCGAAGGGTGTATCAGCACTAAAAACCGATACGTAGAAGAGATCTTTGATGTACTCCCGGTGGGGACTCAGATTACGATTAGGAGGGAAAAGTGAGTAATGAGAAGTGAGTAGTCAGTAGTGAGTTTTATATTTTACTCGCCACTGACTACTCACTATTCACTACTCACTTAAAAAAGCCTTTTTTTAGAAAATCAACTATTTATTTAGAAAAAAGCTCATTACGGACACCCATTTGGCCCTTTCTTTCTTAAAAAGGCTCTCATGACCACTTTGCAAATATTTGATCATGACCTTATCTCGGCTGGCAATATTCTTGAATAATTCGTTGGTTTCGTCTTCTGTCACACGCTGGTCTCCGGCACCCCATTGAAGTAAAACCGGACAGTTTACTTTTTGGGCGTAAATGGTAGGTTGATGGGAAAATGCCCAGCTACCGAGTTCTAATCCACCCCAAAATGTCAATAAAGTGCTTAGGGGTTCTGCCGGTAATCCCATCGTTTTCATGCGACCTTGTACGGCCAGGTGCAATGATCCAAAGGGCATTTCGATGATCATTTTAGACGGTTTGATACCAAACTCATCCACCGCCTTCAAAGCAGTTGCCGCACCCATGGAGATACCCCAGACAATGATATTTTTTTCCCCCTTAGCAACTATATAATCGTACACTGCTTTTACATCTTTTGATTCATAAATCCCGATGGAAGTAGCAGATCCTTCACTGTTACCATGTGCACGGAAATCGGTCAACATCACATTATACCCCATCGTATGCAGCTCACGTGCTTCTGCAATGATGCCGCTTTTACTACTGCCGTGTCCATGAAACATAATCACCGTTCCCCTAGCTGAATCGTTTGGTACATACCAGCTTTCTAATGCAATACTATCCGATGTTTTCAATTGAATGGTTGCATGGGGAATGTTGAGTGAATCCACCACCTTGCTTTTAGGATAGCGAATACCAAAAAATATCGCTTTCATCTTATCACCCGCATCCATCTCTTGCGGCTTTTTTACAGGTTTAGCATCTGTATAAAAGTGTGTGAACTTATAAGCGTGAAAAGCAGCGATGATATTGATCAATACAAATAAAATAAGTAACGTATAACCAACTCTTTTGAGCCATTTAGATAGCATGCGATTTTCTTTTAAGGGTATCATAAGGTTAATCAATCATGGCAGCGCCAAAGTAAGAGGTCAATGCTGCAGGTAACTGTATGCCATTTTCTTTTTGATGATTTTCCAGTAAGCATGCAACAATTCTTGGCAATGCCAGAGAACTTCCGTTAAGTGAATGCGCTAATTGCATTTTTCCGTTTTCATCTTTGTATCTGCACTTCAAACGATTGGTTTGAAAACTTTCAAAATTACTTACACTACTTACTTCCAGCCAGCGTTCCTGTGCTGCACTGAATACTTCAAAATCGTAGGTGATAGCACTTGCAAAACCCATATCACCACCGCATAAACGAAGAATGCGATAAGGTAATTCCAATGACTGCAATAATTTTTCTACATGCAAAACCATTTCATCCAATGCCGCATAACTTTTTTCCGGTTGAGTGATTTGGATGATCTCCACTTTTTCAAATTGATGTAAACGATTCAACCCTCGAACGTCTTTTCCATAACTACCTGCTTCTCTTCTGAAGCAAGGAGAATATGCCGTCATCTTTACGGGAAATTGTTCTTCTTTCAGAATTACATCACGATACACATTGGTCACCGGCACTTCTGCAGTAGGGATCATATAAAAATCATCTTCCGGCATGTAATACATTTGTCCTTCTTTATCCGGTAACTGACCCGTACCCATTGCAGATGCTGCATTCACCATAAAAGGAGGTAGGTATTCTGTATATCCCGCAGCAGTATTAAAATCCAGGAAATATTGAATCAATGATCTTTGCAGTTTTGCGCCTTTGCCAATATAAACCGGGAAACCACTTCCGGTAATTTTGTTTCCCAACTCAAAATCAATGAGGTTGTATTTTTTGGTCAAATCCCAGTGAGGCATCGCTCCCTGTGGTAATACAGGTTTATTGCCTCCTTCTCTTACAACTACATTTTCTTCCGGTGTTCTCCCTTCCGGAACTTCTGCCGCAGGTAAATTGGGTAACTGTAATAAATTGTCCTGCAACTTATGTTCAGTAGCAGCCATTTGTTCTTTCAGAGGCTCTAGTCCACTTTTAAGCGTAGCCACTTCCAATTTCATCGCTTCTGCTGCTTCTTTATTCCCTTGTCCCATCAATTTTCCGATCTCTTTAGAAGCAGCGTTGATCTTTGCCTGGGTATTATCGAAATCAAGTTGTAGTTTTTTTCTTTCATCATCCAATGAAATGATGGTATCAACCAACTCGGGTTGTTTGAAATGTTTAACGGTCAATCTTTTCTTTACTTCCTCCGGATTCGCTCTCAAAACGCTCACTTGTAACATAAGGGTCAATTTTGCGCAAAGATAACGGCTAGCTGCTGATGAAGGATGGCTTTCAGCTGTTACCTTTGCCATATGCAATTTATAAGTGATGATCTGCAGCAGCGTTGGTGGGCATTAGAGGCTCAGTTGCTGGAGCGATTTGGCAAGAAACCGGATCTTGAAGCGGTTCTTTTTCTGATTGGATTACAGGAAACAGGCTTTGTTCAGCAAAAGATTTCCAAAGAACAGAAGCAGGACCTGATGCATGTAGCAGTGTGTACCGTTCTGTCGCAAAGTGGTTATTATGAACTTGAAGGAAAAGATGCCGAGGGATGGCCACATTTCCGCCAACTGAAAGAGTTGCCTGTAATGGCCTTACCCGATCAGGAAAACTTCATTAAAGATCACGTGCTGTTGTATTTCCAACAATCCGAACTTCCTCAGGAATAAATTTTTCATGTTGAGGAATTAAGCAATATTTGCAGTCGGAAGAAAATAGCAGATAGTTCATTGCATATAGACTATTTGCTATGAACTATCTGCCATACGCTAATAAAAAAACCACCATATGAATTTCCCAGCTGAATTACGCTACACCAAAGACCATGAATGGATCAAATTAGAGGGTAATATTGCCACTATTGGTATTACTGATTTTGCTCAGCATGAATTAGGTGATATTGTATATGTAGATATCAATACCGTTGGTAAAAGCCTGGCTTCAGAAGAAGTTTTTGGTACTGTTGAAGCTGTAAAAACGGTGAGTGATCTTTTTTTACCTGTAGCAGGCACCATCAATGAAGTGAACAGCCTATTGGAAAAGCAGCCCGAATTGGTCAACTCTGATCCTTATGGAGACGGTTGGATGATCAAAATGACGGTGAATAGTCCGGCAGATGTTGAAGCTTTGATGAATAGCGAAGCTTATGCAGCGCTCGTTGGATAATTTCTACCGGCGTTAAATCCATCCGAACAATTTCCTCGTAGATTGGTTACCTAACCTTGTACTAAACATCAACCTGCTTTTGGAAGTAGCTAAAAAATACAGCGAGTCCGAACTGGTCCGATTGCTTCAGCAACGGACGCAGCACGTATTCAGTTATCTGTATGATAACTACTCCGGCGCTTTATTATCCATTATCTGCAACATCGTTAAAGATGAAGAATTGGCCAATGATGTGCTACAAGAGGTGTTTGTTAAGATCTGGCGACAAATTGAAAGTTACGACAGCAGTAAGGGTAGACTTTTTACCTGGATGTTGAATATCGCCCGAAATGCCTCGATCGATACTGTAAGAAGCAAGAGCTATCAAAACAGTCTTCAAAACCGAGAGCTTTCCGAAGACGTATATGTTTCAGCAGGATCATCACAATTAGCCGTTGACCAGATCGGCTTACGTAAAGTGGTACACCAGCTCAAAGAAGAGCATCGTGTATTGATCGATCTGTCTTATTTCCAGGGGTTTACTCAAGATGAGATATCCAAAATGTTGGATATACCTTTGGGAACCGTGAAAACAAGATTGCGAACTGCATTAACACAATTAAGAGGAATTATTAAACCATAAATGGATATAAAGGCATACATAGAAAGCGGAATCATTGAAAGCTATGTGTTAGGCATGGCTGATGATCAGGAGCGTGCCGAACTGGAACAGTTAAGCCGTCAATACCCTGAGATCAGGGCTGCTATTGAGGCTTTTGAAGTATCGCTCGAAGAGAACGCCATGGCGAATGCCATGCAGCCTGCTGCGCATGTAAAAGCCAATATCCTTGCCGAAATCTCCCATGAATTTGCTGATGTACCAGACACAGGTGCTCAGGCAAAATTGGTCAGCATGTCTGCCCCCGCAACAAGTTGGTTGAGATATGTAGCTGCCGCTTCGGTGATCTTACTGGTGGTGAGTGCAGCAACCAATGTTTATTTCTATCGTCAGTTCCGCGAAGCTTCTACACAATATCAAGCATTATTGATCGAAAAGTCCAGCTTATTGGCTCAAAATCAGGCTTTGCAAGCAAAGGGACTCGATTTATACCAAGGTATGCAGATCATGAGCGACCCGAGCTACACAAAAGTGTCTTTACCGGGTGTTAAAGCAGATGAAAATAAATTCGCTACCGTTTTCTGGGATAAAAAATCCAACGAAGTGTATCTGCTGACCAATCGTTTACCTCAAACAAATGCTGATACGCAATACCAACTATGGGCCATTGTAGATGGCAAACCGGTTGACGCAGGTATGGTAGATGTATGCAACGGTCTCTGCAAAATGAAAAATATCAGCAACGCTTCCGCTTTTGCCATCACACTTGAAAAACGTGGCGGTAGTCCAACACCTAATTTGGAACAGCTTCAGGTATTTGGTGGTGTAAATGGCTAAGAATCCAGCTTATTAACCTAATCACAACAGTTTCTAAGATTACGTAGGTTATTTTTGCCTTCAAGGCTCAAAACCTGCACATTTTGAAATTCATCCATTTCGTTCCTGCTATTCTTTTTTTTATTGTAAGTATTATTCTGCTCTGCTTACCAGGGTCAGGAAATTTTCCTGCACGTTGGTGGTTTCAACATATTCCTCAATTTGACAAGCTTGTTCATATAGGAATGTTTGGAATGCTGTGCCTATTGTTTCAATGGCCTGCTATCAAAAGTCAATGGAGTAATACAGATAGAAAAGGGTGGTTTTGGACCATTTCTGCCGTATCTGTTGCATACGGTACCATTATGGAATACGTGCAAAGAGATCTGATCGTTAATCGTTCTTTTGAAGAAGCGGATATTCTTGCTGATGCTGTAGGGGCTTTTGGCGCGCTTGCATTTTCACTTACTTTTTTTCTGGAGAAAAATAAAAACCCGAATCGAAGCACTCATAAGCATAGGGTATAAAAAAAATTGTCCCCTGTAGAAACAGGGGACGCAACCAAAACTAACTGCTTATGAGAAAATTGACTACTTGCTTATATCTATACTAACGCAAATTCGGTGCCAAAAGATTTCAGGAATTTGTTAATCCTTTCTAAATAGATACCTTTTTGTTCTTCACCGTTGCCTTGTGCAAAGTTCTAAATAATAGACAGAAGAAAATGTCAATGGTTTAACAATGATTTGTTAAAGGATCAATGACAGGATACCGTATTTATACTACGGTCTGTGAGAAGAGGGCTGAGGTAAGGAATATTCAGATTGAGCCCTCTGATAATCAATAAAATACCGGTTACAGCAACTACATATGGAACCATTTTTTGCATGGTTCGACGGGTTTGCCAACTCAGTTTTACTCCCCATAATGCTAGTGCAAGCAATGCGGGTAATGTGCCAATTCCAAAAGAACCCATAAAAAGGGCGGCCCCGGGAACGGTACCCGTGGCCATAGCTCCGGTCAGTGCGATATAAACCATACCACAAGGCAGTAAGCCATTGGCAGCACCCATCAAAAACATTCCTGAAGGGCTTTGCTGTTTGATAGCCCAGAACATCAATCGGCTTACGCTTTTATTCACCCAATTGTTGCCATGTAATTTGTTGAGAAAAAAGCTTCCGGTTAACAGCAATAAAATAATGACGCCAAGTATGATCGAAAATAGTTGTTGAAATCCTGCTGCATACATTCTCCATCCCACCAGTCCTGCAATCACACCTAACAAAACATAGGTACCGATTCTCCCCAATTGATACAAGAAAATACCCGTCGCCTTTTCCCCTTCCGGCAAATGTTGTACCGGCACACTCATTACCAAAGGACCACACATGCCTACACAATGCAAACTGCTGGCAAGTCCTAATAATAAAGATGATATGAGTAATGCTACACTCATTGAATATTGAGTTCAATATCTTTTTCTGTATAATATTTTTTCTCGTTTGCTTCCCAACTCAGTTTCAAAAGATATTTATTTGACTTCAACTGTTTTTTAGGAATAAACTGTCTTCCTTCATCATTGGCGCTTAATGCCAATCGCAGATCTTTTACAGCATCTGTTTTACAATACAACCAGATATCTCCTTTCACCGATTGACCTATGAAATCATTCGGTAGTTGCAGAATTAAATGGTCTTTATCAGTATTGATTTGAATATCGCGTACTGCTGAAGCATTTACTCTTCCATCAATTTTATCCTGATACCTCAGCTCATCCTGGTAATAAGTTTTACTGACTAGCTCATAACGTGTATTCATTGCTTTGTATACAAGAAAGAACATCAATCCTGCAAATGCAATAAATACCAGTATTAATTTGTTTCCCCAGTTCATATAATTATTTTAATAAAAGATTTTTTTCATCGTAATAAGTTTTGTTTCCTTCGACCCAGCTCATTTTAATAGTATATGCTTTCGCAGATAACCAGCTCTGAGGTATCAATTGCTGTCCGGCAGCATCTGTTACCAGTTGTATTTTTTTATCTAGATCTGCATTGTAAGTGCAATAAAAAAATATCTCTCCTCTCACGCCATTTTTAATGTGCTCTTTAGGCAATTCAACTACGACAAATGGATCAGCTTTTGCCATTCGAAATGATGAATCTCTTCTGGCACGCTGTATTGCTTCTATTTTCTGTTGATAATTTTGAGCTTCTTCTACATAATTTTCAGATACCATATCAGTCCTCACTTTTCTATTAATCTGATAGATAGAATAGATCAAGATCATGCAAAAAAGCATAAGCAAGATAATTGGTTGTTTTCCCCAGTTCATGTTGTTTAGTTTTAAGGGCGATGATACTTGGGGATATCGGATTATAATTCTTTTTTTTAGAGCGCGGGCCCTAAAAAATTGGTTTTTGTAGTTGCGATCTCATTTCCATTCTCAAAAATTGCCAGCTTAATAATTGTTTTTCTTTGTTTGATATTCTCTTTTGGCAAAACCACAAAGAAAGTTCCTGCTGCTTGTGCTTCTTTTGCCATTTTAATGATTGGGTTTCCTGCCATTTGAATTCTTCCTTGGGCATCCACCAATCTTATTTCGATATTCAAATCCTTCATTGTTTTATTGACCATTCTGATATTGTATAGATTGGAGATACTATCTATTCCTCTCTCCTGATATAACATACCCGCTGTTCGTATGATCGTTGCATCTACATCTTTCCTCGTAAGCAATATCACACTTAGTACTCCCAATAGTAAGAAAGACAATCCTGTATACAACTTCATTCGCGTAGTATAACGAAGAGGCTCTCCCTTCGCAATACTGTTTTCAGAGGCATACCGTATCAAACCTCTTGGCTTATCGATACTGTCCATGATATGATTACAAGCATCAATACAAGCCGTACAACCCACACATTCCATTTGTACGCCATTACGAATATCAATTCCTGTGGGGCAAACCTTTACGCATTGATGGCAGTCAATACAATCGCCTAAATTCAATTCCGCTTGTTTCTTGAAATTACCACGTGGTTCACCTCTTTTGTAATCATAGGCTACGATCATGGAATTTTTGTCCAGCAATACACTTTGTAATCTTCCGTAAGGACAAACAACCGTACAAGCCTGCTCTCTGAAGAAAGCATATACACCATAGAATACACCGCTAAAAACAATGATCGAAGCAAAGCCTGCTACATGTTCTGTTACCGGTTCTGTAATGATCTTCTCCAGTTCTTTAATTCCAATGATATATGCCAGAAAAAAATTGGCAATAATAAATGACAGTAAAAAGAATAAAACATGCTTTAATCCTACCTTAAAGATCTTCTTACCTGTCCATGGTGCATTTTTTAATTGTCGCTGCGCCGGCGCATCTCCTAAAACCCAATACTCTACTCTTCGAAACATCATTTCCATGAAATTGGTCTGTGGGCAAGCCCAACCACAAAACAATCTTCCAAAAGCAGCAGTAAAAAGAACAATGAAAAACACAAAAGTCACCATTGTCAATCCGAAGATGAAAAAATCCTGTGGCCAGAATATTTTTCCGAATAGGATAAACTTGGCTTCCGGAATATTGAACTGAAATAATGGTCTTCCATCAATTTCTACAAAGGGCAAACCAAAAAAGATCAAAAAGTAAACAACACTTAATACCGTTCTGATATTGTAAAACTTTCCCTTGGGTTGATACGCATAGATCCACTTACGCTTTCCTGATTCATCCACTGTTGCAATACGATCACGAAAAGCTTCCGTTTCAATAATATTAGTATGTTTTACATCACTCATTAGTTCTTAGTTAAGACCTGCCTTTATTACCGGTGCTGCTGAAGCTGAATCCTGTACGGCCTTCTCTTCATACAATTCTCCTTGAGGTTCTTTAGGAGTTGCGGGTTTCGTGCCTTTCAGTGATTTAATATAACTGGTTATCTGTGCGATCTGTGCAGGAGAGTAATCATCTTTCCAACTCTTCATTCCTTTCTCCGGCCAACCATATTTAATAGATTTAAAAATGTCTGACAAACTTCCACCGTGTAACCAATAATCATCTACGAGATTAGGTCCAACTGTACCACCTCCATCTGCGGCATGACAAGCCGCGCAAGCTGTAACGAATATTTTTTTTCCGGCCTCTAATGAAGTAGCATCTGATAAATAGGTCACAGTATTTTCATTTACATTATTTGCTGCCTTTTTCAGATAGTTCTCTTTTTCCAGTTCTGCTTTTTCCATGACGATCGCCAACTCTTCTAAACTTGAAGGCGCAGTATGTGTAACATGATAACGCCATAAATAAATAGCAGAGAAAATGATACAGATATAAAATCCGTACAACCACCAAGGAGGTAACCGATTGTCTAACTCACGAATGCCATCATAGTTATGACCCAGATCAATATTCGCTTCTTCTTGTACAGGCTTAAAGCTATTGGCTTTTTCCCACCATTTTTTCCAAGCTGATTCTTTTACCACTGTTTCTGTTACCGATACAATAACAGGATCTTTTGCCAATAAATTTTTCAGATGGTACAATAACCAAAGTAATACCAATAGTTCAACTCCCACTACGGAGATCAATGAATAAAATGCGGTAGGTGATAATCCACTAATGGCGGAAGAAGCAGCTACTGCAACATCTGTAGCAGGCTCTTCTGCGGCGAACACACTGTTGGCAAAGCATAATAATGCAATGATGCCCAGCACTTTTACACCACTATTATTTTTTTGTTGGTCGCGAAAGCGTTGCATTTTCATTTCTGCTGCACCCATTACCACGTGGGCTAATAAAGCAATGGCTAATAAGAGTACACCAATTATCACTACCAGTACCTGTGCCAATGGATTTGCCATAGCTGAGGGTTTGGGAGGACCATCAGCCCACGCATTCATGGGAAGTACAGCAAATAAGATAGCCGTGAAAAGAAGACCCGAAATTTTTATCCATTGATTTTTACGCTGTTGCATTGCGGTTGGTTTTATATAGGTCAGAAGGTTAGTTTTCGAGAGGTAAGTGACTGATCTCTTCAATCATTTTTTTATCTGCTTTCCATGCCCATAGGGTCATCAGCAGAAAAAAAGTAAAGAAGATCGAAAAGGAACTGATCGCATAGATATCTACGCCAATGATTTTCTCTAAATAGTTAATGAATTTCATGTCTGTTGATTTATTTTTTTGCAGTCAGTGGTTTTTGCTCTCCTTTGATATCAATACCTACTCTTTGCATATAAGCAATAAGTGCTACGATCTCTTTATGAGTACTTGTTTCAATTTTATCCGCTTTCAGATTTTTTTGAATCTGTTCTGCTTGTTTGGTCAATTCCTGATTCGCAATCAGATCATATCCTTCGGGATAAGGAACACCCAAGGTTTGCATCGCTCTAATTCTTGCAGCAGTAGTGGCAGTGTCAATGACATCATCCAACAACCAGGGATAAGGAGGCATTACTGAACCCGGACTCATACTCTGCGGTTCCAACATGTGATTATAATGCCAGCTATCAGGATATTTTCCTCCGATACGAGCCAGATCCGGTCCTGTACGTTTACTACCCCACTGGAATGGATGATCATATACAAACTCACCTGCTTTACTGTATTCACCATAACGTGCTACTTCATCACGGAAAGGTCTGATCATTTGTGAGTGACAGGTATAACATCCTTCACGGATATAAATATCACGACCATGTAATTCAAGCGGTGTATAAGGCTTTACCGCTGCGATGGTTGGGACATTGCTCTTCACTAAGAAAGTAGGAACGATTTCCAAAATGCCACCGATAGCTACGGCTATTAAACTGAATACCAACATTTGAATAGGTCTTGCCTCGATCCAGCGATGCCAGTATTGTTTACCATGTGTAACGATCTTTTCAGGTAATGGGGGTGCTTCCGCAGCCTCTTCTGATACCAGTTGTCCTGCTTTTACTGTCTTCACAATGTTGTAGACCATAATAAACACGCCAACCAAGTATAATAAACCTCCAATACTTCTAGCTACATACAATGGAATGATATGTGTAACCGTTTCCAAGAACTGAAACTTCAATGTACCATCTTCAGTAAACTGCTTCCACATCATGGCTTGTGTGAAACCTGCCCAATACATGGGAATTGCATAAAGAACAATACCAATAGTGCCAATCCAAAAGTGTGTGGTAGCCAGCTTCGTTGAATAAAGTGGTGTATTGAATATTTTTGGGATGATCCAATATAAAATACCGAAAGTTAAAAATCCATTCCATCCCAATGCACCTACGTGAACGTGCGCGATGGTCCAATCTGTAAAATGTGAGATAGCATTTACATTTTTCAAACTCAGAAGTGGTCCTTCGAATGTGGCCATACCATAACAAGTAATGGCAACTACCATGAATTTCAGGATAGGATCTTCACGAACTTTATCCCATGCACCACGAAGAGTAAACAAACCATTTAACATACCACCCCATGATGGAGCGATCAGCATCACACTAAAAACAACTCCTAAACTCTGTGCCCAATCAGGTAATGCAGTATATAATAAGTGGTGTGGACCTGCCCATATATAAATAAAGATCAGTGCCCAAAAGTGAATGATCGATAAACGATAGCTGTATACAGGTCTGTTGGCAGCTTTGGGTAAGAAATAATACATGATCCCCAAATACGGAGTGGTCAAAAAGAAAGCCACGGCATTATGTCCGTACCACCACTGTACCAATGCATCTTGAACACCCGCATACCAACTATAACTCTTCAAAAATGTTACCGGTATCTCAAATGAATTTACAATATGCAACATCGCAACAGTAACCCAGGTTGCGATATAAAACCAAATAGCAACATACAAATGACTTTCTCTTCTTTTCAAAATAGTACCAAACATATTGATACCGAAAATCACCCATATCAAAGTGATAGCGATATCAATAGGCCATTCCAGTTCTGCATATTCTTTTCCGGTTGTATAGCCTGCCAATAAAGTAAGTGCGGCAGCTACAATGATCAATTGCCATCCCCAGAAATGTATCTTACTAAGTGTATCACTGAACATGCGTGCTTTACACAAACGCTGCAATGAATAATACACTCCCATAAAAATACCGTTACCTACAAAAGCAAAGATCACCGCATTAGTATGCAAGGGTCTCACTCTTCCGAAAGTAGTAATGGGAAGTCCGAAGTTGGCAGCCGGTAAATAGATCTGAACAGCAGCCAATAAGCCAACGATCATCCCAACTACACCCCATAAAATAGTAGCGTAGGCAAAGAGCTTGACTGTTTTGTTGTCGTAGAAGAATTTTTCTGATTGCATGAATGATAGTTTTATGAGAAGCAGTTTTATGATTTCGGTTTATCTTCAAAAAGCATTCTTACAGAAGGAGCATTTTCGTCATCATATTGACCTGTTTTCACACTCCAGATAAAAGCGCCCAGAAATAAACCTGCTACGCTGATGCTGGCAATCAATAAAAGAATGATGACACTCATGATAGTTCTGTAATTGATTGTAAAAGTATTTTGCAGTAGTGGGGCAGTCTATGATATTACTCAAGGGGATACATGATTTTAGTCATGTTTTTGTCAGCTCAACTTCAATCGTCTTGCTGCGAGATTGCTTAAACCGAATGTTATTAGCAGAATGCTGATACTACTGCAAGGCATCAAAATAGCAGCGATCATGGGAGATAAAGTTCCTTGCACCGCAAAATAAAGCCCTATAATATTGTACAGGATCGAAATAACAAAAGCTGTCATCACGATCTTTTGATTCAGCTTACATAAGCGGATCAGCTCATATAGCTTTGGTAAAGCAGATGCTTCAATGATGGCATCACTAGCCGGTGTAAAGTTGTTACTGTTATCCGTGATCGCTACACCTACATCAGCTTGCTTCAAAGCGCCTGAATCATTGAGTCCGTCACCGATCATTAATACCCGATGACCATCTTGCTGCATATGTTGCAGAACATCCAGCTTATCTTCCGGTTGCTGATGAAAATGTAATGCTGCCAGCGGACCTAATAATTTTCTCAGATAAGGCAATTCGCCATTATTATCGCCACTTACAATTGCCAATCTGAAATGTTTTTGCAAACGGCGTAATAACATAGGGACTGACTGACGATAATGATTCCTAAATCTGAACCTACCTAATAATTGTCCTTCTAGAGCCACATAAACAGTTGAAGTATCGTCTTGCTGAGGCTTTCCTGTAATAAACAAGGCTGACCCCAAAGTGATCAAATCACCATCGATCATCCCTTCAATACCTTTCCCGGGTTTTTCTTCAAATGCCAGAAAAGGATTTGTCAAGGGTTTGCCTGCCCAAGCTGCGATACCTTTACTCAATGGGTGCGTAGATTGTGCAGCAAGTGTGGCGATCTTTTGCTTCAATAAACTTGACAGTGGTTTGCCATCATAAACCACCTCCATATCAGTACCTGCAGTAAGCGTACCTGTCTTATCAAAAACAATGGTATCAATGGATGCCAGCTTTTCTATCACAGTAGCGTGACGCAGATAAAACTGATTTCGCGCAAGCCTCCTTAAAATATTTCCATTGGTGAATGTATTGCTGAGTAATAAAGCACATGGACAAGCAATGATCAATACAGCAGTAATAGCATTCCAGCTTCTACTCGTATCAACAATAGCCCAGTAAATGCCTGCAGCGAATGCGATTGTAAAAACCACCCAAGTAAACCAGCGACTTAATCCATGTACAAATGAAGATTCTGTTTGAGAAGATTGGTTGAATACATCTTTATTCCACAAACGGGTCAAATAGCTTTGAGCCACTTCTTTGATCACTAAAATTTCAATATTCCCACCCACTTGTTTTCCTCCTGCATATACGATCTCCCCCATTTCTTTTGCTACAGGTAATGATTCACCGGTAACAAAACTATAATCTATTAATGCCCTGCCACGGGTAATGATACCATCAGCAGGTATCAACTCTTGGTGGTGGATGAGCAATGTATCATTCAACTGAATATCCGGAAGTGTGACCGTAGTGTTACCTTCTTCTTTAATTCTGGTAACAGCTACCGGAAAATAAGAAGTATAGTCACGATCAAAATTCAATTGACGATGTGTTCTGTCTTGTAATACCCTACCGGCCAACATAAAAAATACAATGCCGGTCATAGAATCAAAATAACCACTCCCTGTTGCAGTAAACACTTCATAGAGACTTCTTGCAAAAGTTACCCAGATAGCCAACACGATCGGTGCATCGATATTCAGGAATCTTTGCTTCAATGCATTCCATGCACTGGTATAAAATTCACCAGCACTGTAAAAGAAAACGGGTAAGCTTAAGAATAGATTCAGGTATCGAAAAAAGAGGAGAAGATCTTCTTCTTTATCATCAATACCAAGGTATTCAGGAAAACTCATCAACATGATATTCGCAAAACAAAAACCTGCTACTCCTAAGCGAAATATCTTTTTTCGATCAACGACTTTTTTCTTCTTCCCCATATCATTGTAACTGATATAAGGCTCATAACCAATACCCGTAAGTAGTTCCGCAACTTCACGAAGACTGATCTTTTCATGATGAAAGATGATATCAGCCTCTTTTCTTTCAAAGTTCACTTTACAACTGATCACTCCTTCATTTAGCCGGTACAATTGTTCTAGCAACCACAGACAGCTACTGCAATGCATCTGTGGGAGATAAAAAGTGATATGTGTTTGTTTAGCGTTTTTAAAACTAATGAGCGACTGTTGTATAGATGTATCATCCAGAAATAAGAACTTATCTTTTCGAATGGCTACTTTTTGAGATTGACCGGGGTTCTTATTGAGATCATAATAGGTACACATCCCATTCTGATTCAGGATATCATATACCAATCGACAACCATCACAACAAAAATGTTTGTCTTCAATGACTATATCACGATCCCTGCAGGGCTCACCACAGTGAAAACAAACTAGTTCAGTTGACGGAATAACAGGCCCTTGCTTCATTCTTTTCCTGTTTTAACGATCCTGATCAATTGTGGGTATAATACACTTTGCTCAAACTGAATCCAACGGAATACATATGTTTCAAGCAAAAACATTTCGTGTATGCAATCTTTTAATTCTCTCGACCAATCAGGTTTAACGATATAATGGTTCATTAACTCGCGCAACTTTCGGAATAAAGCAATTAAAACCTGATGTGTTGATATCATGGTCTCAATCACCTTGGGCTGTAAGTGAGCAGATTGTGTATCCTGTTGATGAATGCAGGGGAATAGAATACCGATCTCTTTTCTGAAAGTATGTGTTAACTCATCTTCAATACGCTGAAATACCAATTGAACCAATTCCGTAACCGATTCAGGCAACTCACTGATAGATGCATTATTCTGCAGATAGTTGTTAATGGTACTACACGACTTTAATACAGGGGCATGATAATCTGCCGGTATCACAGAACAAATCTCCTGTGCTGAATTAAATCCTGAAAATAAGGGGTCTCTCGCCTGCAATAACATTACCGGTAATTTGAATGCAAGGTAGCGGCAGACCAACAGGGTAACTATGATACTACTCAACCGTAAACATGATTTTTGTCATGTTTGCAGGAACTAGTCCTGAAGATTGGCAGTTTGCAGCAATAGAGAAGGCTTTAATATTTTGATCTTTTTACCATCCAACTCCACCATTCCATCTTTTTTAAAGTCTGATAACAAGCGAATAGTAGATTCTGTGGCGGTTCCTACGAGATTTGCGATCTCTTCACGGGAAAGACGAACATTCAGTGTGATACCATCTTCCTCAAAGCCATACGTTTCTTTGATGAATAAAAGTGTTTCTGCTAAACGCTCTCTGATAGGCTTTTGTGCAAGGTGAGTAAGTTTAACTTCGGCTTTATGTAACTCATCACTGAGTAGTTTCATCATTTCAAAAGCCAAACCTGTATCATTTTTCAATACAGTAACAAAAAGATCTTTTGGGATAAAACAAACTTTGGTGTCTTCTAAAGCAACAGCAGATGCACCATACCTGTCTCCACTCAGCAAAGCTCTGTAACCCAATACATCACCGGCTTTCAGCAAACGAATGATCTGCTCTTTTCCATCATCTCCTTGATGAGAAAGTTTTACTTTTCCATCATTGATACAGAACACACCAAAAGGATATGAACCTTCATTGAATAATACCTGCCCCTTTTTATAGCTGTTGCAAATCTTCTGTTCATTGATCGCATTTACATACTCTTCTCTGGCTTTACAAAAAACAGAATTAAATCTTTGAGAGCAAGTTTGACATGTGCTATGATCGTGATGAAGATTCATTAGAAGGATTGAGATACAAAAATAAATTATAATTAATGTAACCTCTTTAAAATTCCTTTAATATTATCAATTGATCAGTAATTGTTTAAATCTTGCCGAGTCGCCATTGAACACATTGCAATCTACTTTGTGACGAATACCATCTATTGTCCCTTCTTCACTATGTTGCCAGAAATGCCAGTCTCGATTGATCCTTGGTTTATCAGGTTGAAAGTAATGCGCTACCCACAATGGATACGCTTTAAAGCTTTCACCTAAATGTCTCTCATAAAAATCTGCATAAGTGTAAATGATCGGCTTCACCCTGTAATAGGCTTCGATGGTTTCCAGAAACGCTTTTACTCTTTGCCGCATTAGTGCAGGTTTTACGCCATACAATTTTTCAATATCGATAACAGGTGGCAGATCACCTTTTTTAAGATCAACCTGCTTGATAAATTGCAGCGCCTGCTGTTTCCCATCTTTTGTAGCCAGAAAGAAATGATACGCACCTCTGACCATACCTGATTCACGTGCTTTCTGCCAATTGGTATGAAATCGTTTATCCGTATCATTCAATCCTTCGGTTGCCTTCATAAAAACAAATCCCATTTGAACCTCACCGGATGACATTTTTTTTACTGAAGGCCAATGTATTGCCCCCTGATAACTGCTAACATCAATACCATGTATAGAATATCCGGAAGGCATCGTAATACCAAAAGCTTCATATGCTACTGATGCAATTGTTTCCTCTTGTCGTTCTTCCCATTTATCCAACAAAGCAAAGTATAAGATGAGTGCAAACCCACTAAACAACAATACCAGCCAAATACGTTGCGATCTGTTGAGTTTTTTCTGTCTCTTTCGCGTCATAGAGTACAAAAATCGTGAAAAGCGGTTTTAATACTAAATTCTTCTCCAACACAACTAAAAGCTGTTTCAAGACTGTTTTTCCTAATTTTACACCGATGGGCTATTTTAACTGGAACGACAGCGTCAATTTTTTAAGCAAGCTTACCCCAAGAAGGGTTTGGAATGCTTGTAAAGTATATAGTAGTTATCAGATCAGTCGCTTTACAAACAAACCGATACAATGGGGCTATCCTATTTCCATTTCTTTTGAACCTACCACCTCCTGCAATCTTCGATGTCCCGAATGCCCCAGTGGATTACGTGCTTTTACCAGACCAACCGGCATGTTGCAAAAAGATTTTTTCAGAGAAACCATTGACGATATTCATAAAGACCTGCTATACCTCATCTTCTACTTCCAAGGAGAGCCGTATTTAAATCCTGATTTTCTAGATATGGTAAAGTATGCGCATGATAAAGGCATTTATACCGCCACTTCCACCAATGCACATTACTTGACAGATGAAAAGGCTAAAAAAACTGTTGAAAGTGGATTGGATCGATTGATCATTTCTATTGATGGCACTACGCAGGATGTCTACCAGCAATATCGTGTAGGGGGTAAACTGGAAAAAGTATTGGAAGGTGCTCGCAACATTGTGAAATGGAAAAAAGAACTGAACAGTAAAACACCCTTTATTTTCTTTCAGTTCCTCGTTGTGAAACCCAATGAGCATCAGATCGAAGAAGTAAAAAAACTAGGTGCGGAAATCGGAGTGGATCAGGTTCGCTTCAAAACAGCACAGGTCTATGACTATGAGAACGATCCACATCAACTGATTCCTGAAAATAAAAAGTACAGCCGTTACGTTAAGGACAAGCAAGGGCAAATGAAAGTAAAAAGCGGATTGAGTAATCGATGTTGGAAGCTTTGGCATGCCAATGTAATTACTTGGGACGGACTAGTGGTTCCTTGCTGTTTTGATAAAGATGCCATGCATCAATTGGGCAACCTAAAATCTCAAAGCTTTAAACAGATCTGGCAAAACGATAATTATAAACAGTTCAGAAGTGAACTAATGACCAGCAGGAAAAATATTGACATCTGTGCCAATTGTAGTGAAGGATTGAGTGTTTGGGAAGATTAAGGAAGTGAAAACTAAGAGGTGAAAAGTGAAAAACATAAGAAATACAGCTTCTTTCACTTTTCACCTCTCAGTTTTCACCTATTTTTACAGCTATGGGTATTGAGAAAGATATACAACAACAGCATTTCAGGAATGAATACCAGAAGGCTTCTGTGAATATCATTTATTCTGCCAACTGGTTGAATGAAAGGATCAAAACCATGTTAGATCCTGATGACATCACTCCGCAGCAATACAATATCCTTCGCATTTTGCGTGGAAGTCAACAACCTCTCAGTACACTGCAGATACGCTCAAGAATGCTCGATAAAATGAGTGATACCAGTCGTATTGTTGAACGATTACTCAAAAAAGGTCTTGTTGAAAAGAAAGTCTGCTCAGCAGATAAAAGATTGGTAGATGTAAGCATCTCAAAAAAAGGTTTATCCCTATTGGATAAATTGGACAAAAAAAACGCGGATATCGATGAGCTGATGCAGAATCTTACTGAAGCAGAAGCCAATACCCTCAATAAGTTGCTCGATAAGATCCGCGAATGTTAATTTCCCCTCTTGTTGTACTGAATTCATCCACAAAAAAGGTGGCGCAATGACAGTGTTTTATATTTGAAGTATGAAACCTTTGCTACACTTTCTCTTTTCTTGCTTCTTCTTACTGACCTGCTATATCTCAAAAGCACAATCATCTCCTAATTATGAATTTAGAGGTGCTTGGATAGCAACCGTTGAAAATATTGACTGGCCAAGTAAAAGAAGTATATCTGTAGAAGAACAAAAAGCAGAATTCATACGCATTGCTGAAATGCATCGTCGCAATGGGATGAATGCACTGATCGTGCAAATTCGACCTTCAGCGGATGCTTTTTATCCATCAGCATTAGAGCCCTGGAGTGAGTACCTCACCGGTAAACAAGGTCTGCCCCCATCTCCATACTATGATCCACTGCAATTCATGATCGAAGAGACACATAAAAGAGGGATGGAATTTCATGCTTGGCTAAACCCATACCGTGCTGTTTTTAACATTCTTCGTTCCTCCATTGCACCCAATCATATCAGCAAACAAAACCCTGAATGGTTTGTGACCTATGGCGATAAAAAATATTTTAATCCTGGTATTCCTGAAGTAAGAAACCATGTTGCGGCTGTTGTAGAAGATATTGTGAAAAGATATGCAGTAGACGCTATTCATATGGATGATTATTTCTACCCCTACAAAATACCCGGCAGAGAATTTCCCGATCAATCCACTTTCCTGAAATATGGTAAAGGGATGAACAAAAATGAATGGAGAAGAAGTAATTGTGATAGCATCATTGTTTTATTGCAAAAAACCATCCGAAAAACAAATCCCAAAGTCAAGTTTGGTATTAGTCCATTTGGAGTATGGCGTAATAAACATCAAGACCCGATGGGAAGTGAAACAAGATCAGGACCTACCAATTACGATGAGCTTCATGCGGATGTACTCCTATGGCTGCAAAAAGGATGGATCGATTATATTGTACCGCAACTATACTGGGAAAGAGGGCATCCATTGGCTAGCTATGATATACTGCTACGTTGGTGGAATGAACACAGCTATGAGAGACACTTATACATTGGACATGGCATCTATCGTGCAGGAAGCAATACAGCATGGAAAAACAGAAATGAAATTCCTGAACAGATCAAAGCATTGAGAACGTATGAAAATGTTCAGGGAAGTATTTACTACAACAGTAGTGCCTTCAATAAAAACCCCAATGGATGGAACGATAGTCTGCAACTAAATTATTATCGTTATCCTGCATTAGTACCCCCTATGCCTTGGATCGATAATACCATACCCCCGCAACCATTGGTAGAAAAGGCCAATGAGCATACCTATAAATTGGCTTATAAAGGAGAAGAAAAAATAAAAGGATTTGCTGTGTTTATCCATCAGGGAAAAGAGGAAGCAGATTTTGTAAATAGTCAACTCATTCTTTTTATCCCCGGTGATAAAACTGCTGTCATCGACTTGAATACATTACCGGAAACAAAGAATAAGAAAGTATTGATCGCTTCTGTTGATACAGATAATAATGTGAGTCCGCTCCGATTATTACAGTGACCCATCAAACAATACTCTTTTTTCTTGTTCACCTGACCACGCTCCGAAACGCTGCTCTACAGCTTGAAAGCGATGGTTAAATATACCACGCAATTGAGCACGTACCATGATGGTATTGGCTATATCTCCTAAAATCCACAAAGGCAACTTGTAGTGAACAATATCAGTCATTTCAACACCCCCATCAATAGCTTTAAAATGGTGCTGATGATGCCATAAGCTGTATGGACCAAAGCGCTGCTCATCCACAAAGAATTTGTTCTCTTGAACATGTGTGATCTCTGTCATCCAGTACAGGGGAATACCTAAAATGGGGCTCACCTTATACTCAATGATCTGTCCTTGATACATTCGATCGCCATGATGTTTGCTGATAATATTAAACCCAAGATTGGAAGGGGTGATCTCTTTTAAATTCTGCGGACGACTAAAGAAATCCCATGCTTCAGCCAATGAGATAGGAATTTTCTGAATGGTTTTGAGAGAATAGACTCTAGACATGTGGTTGCTTTGTGTAATAACACATCTAAAGGTAAAAGGTTCGGGGTGGGTGTTGGGTAATGGGTGCTAGATATGGGAGATGCATATAATTCTTACATGCACAACACCCTGCACCTAGACCTAGTACCCAACACCTAGCACCCAATACCCTACACTCAAATATTCCTCTATCTTTATTTTATGATTACGCGTGAACAACAGCAGGAACAGTTTAAAAAGATCTATAACGGGTTGAATGAGCAACAAAAAAATGCGGTGGATAAGACCGAAGGACCGGTTATGGTGATCGCCGGACCCGGAACAGGTAAAACCCAGATCCTTGGAGCACGCATAGGTAAGCTAAGATTGGAAACCGATACACAGCCCGAGAATATTCTCTGTCTTACTTATACCGATGCAGGTGTGGTTGCCATGCGTAAAAGACTCCTGAACTTTATTGGCCCTGATGCCTACAAAGTCAATATCTGTACTTTTCATGCATTCTGTAATGATGTTATTCAGGATCACCTTTCGCTTTTTGAAAAAACAGCCTTAGATCCTATATCAGATCTGGAAAGAATTGATTTATTGAAAGAGCTGATCGATTCGTTTCCAAAAAATCACCCATTGAAAAGGTACCGAGGTGATGTGTATTTCGAGATCAAAAACCTGCAACAACTTTTCAGCAATATGAAAAGAGAAGGCTGGCAGCCTGAATACATCAACCAATGTATCGATGCTTACTTGAATGATTTACCCAATCGTGAAGAGTTCATTTATAAAAGAAATCAGGGAGCTTTTAAAAAGGGAGATTTAAAGGAGAATAAGATCACAGAGGAAAAAGAGAAGATGGAAAAACTTCGTTCAGCGGTGAATGAGTTCCCTCGTTTTCAGCAGATGATGCGAAGTAAAAACCGTTATGACTTTGACGATATGATCAATTGGGTCATTGATGTTTTTAAAACACACCCCAATGTACTTGCAAGATACCAGGAACAATACCAATACATTTTAGTTGACGAATTTCAGGATACCAGTGGTACACAGAATATGCTGGTAAAGCTTTTGATCAGCTACTGGGAGGAACCTAATGTATTTGTTGTAGGAGATGACGATCAAAGTATTTATCGTTTTCAGGGAGCGAATGTGGAAAATATGCAAGAGTTTGCTGATCAGTTCAGTGATTCATTGTACACGGTTGTACTCACCAATAACTATCGATCTACCCAACCTATTCTCGATGTTTCAAGATCATTGATCGAAAGAAACAAAGAGAGATTGGTGAACAAGATCGATGGATTGAGTAAAGTATTGACCGCTTCCAATACAAAGATCAATGATAGCACACTACTTCCTGCAATCAGAGAGTATGAAAATCCACGTGAGGAAATGATCCACATCACACTACAAGTGGAAGAATTAATTCATAGTGGAGTGGAGCCCGGACATATCTGTGTCATTTATCGTGAGAACAGACCCAACGAAGAACTGGCTAAATACTTTCAGCAAAAACAAATTCCTGTTTACAGTAAAAGAGATGTCAACATCCTTCACGAACAAGTTGCCAAACAACTGTTGCAGTTATTAAGATATCTTACTACAGAACACCATATACCCTTTAGTGGAGATGAATTGTTATTTGAGATCTTACATTACCAATGGTTTGGGATCCCATCCATAGAGATCGCCAAATTGAGTGCGGAAGCATCATCCAGGAATTTGAACAACCAAAAGATCTCGCTTCGACAGTTAATCGCAGAAAAACTGCAAGGACCATTACCCGATCTATTCAGCACTGAAATACCCGGACTCAGAAAAGCACAAACCATTTTAGAAAAACTGATCACGGATGTTCCGAATGTTACAGTACAAGAGTTATTTGAAAACTGTATTCGAGAAACCGGTTTATTGGCTTTTGTCATGAACAGTGCTGATAAACATTGGCTCTTGCAATTGCTTACCGGAATTTTTGATTTCATCAAAAAAGAAACACATCGCAATCCTAATCTTACGCTTGAAAAGCTGGTGAATATTTTTGATCTGATGGAGAAAGAGTCACTGGTACTTCCTTTAGTAAGAGTAGCAGGTACCGACCGGGCTGTGAATCTACTCACTGCTCATGGATCCAAAGGATTGGAATACGATTATGTATTCATAGCTGGATGCAACTCATCTAACTGGGAGAAGAAAAGAAAGCCGGCAGGTGGATACAGCATGCCTGATACCATCTTTTCATCACAACCTGCACACAGCGAAGAAGAAGAACTTCGAAGATTGTTTTATGTGGCCATGACACGCGCAGCAAAACATTTGTACATCTCTTATACCAGAAGCAATAAAGACGGTAAAGAAATAGAACCTTCCATGTTCATTGCTGAAATACGTGAAGAACATGTATTACCGCACGAAAAGATCAGTCTTCCGGAAGAAAGGATCGCTGATTTTGCCATTTTATCCATGAGCAAAGAGTTAAAGCCGGAGATCGAACAAACGGAAGCAGCTTTCATTGATCAGCTTCTGGATAAATTTGTGATGAATGTAACGGCATTGAATAATTACCTCAAATGTCCATTACAGTTTTATTTCAATAATCTGGTACGTGTGCCTTCCGGAAAATCAGAAGCCACCGAATTTGGATCGGCTGTTCACTATGCTTTGCAGAAGTTGTTCCAAAAAATGCAGCAGAACAATAATCAGTTTCCGGATCTATCAGAATTCGTAGCTGATTTTAAAAAGTACATGGAAAGAAACAGAGAACATTTTACCAAAGAACAGTTTGCGAGGAGAATAGAACAAGGTGAACAGGTTTTGCCTGCTTATTATGAACGTTATATTCATGAATGGGAAAAGATCGTTGCTATTGAAACCAATATCAGAAATGTTACCATAAAAGGTATTCCTTTAAAAGGCAAGCTGGATAAATTGGAATTTAATGGCAGACAGGTGAATGTGGTAGATTATAAAACGGGTGATGCAGAAAAGGGTATCAAAAAAATGAATCCGCCAAGTGATAAGGAACCATTGGGAGGTGATTATTGGCGACAAGCCGTTTTCTATAAAATTTTGGTAGATAACTATCCATCCAAGAACTGGGAAGCAGTAAGCGCAGAATTTGATTTCGTAGAGCCTGATAAAAAGAAAGGGTACCTCAAAGAAAAAAGGGTCATCACACCCCAAGATATTACTACAGTTACGGCACAGATAGAAACGGTTTGGGAAAAGATCCAGAAAAAAGATTTTTATACCGGATGCGGGAAAGAAGATTGTCGCTGGTGTCAATTTGTGAAAACCAATGAAATGGCTGTTGCATTACATGAACCGGATGAAACCGAGGAAGAAACAGAATGATTAACATGATTTTTGGCTCAATCGGCATAAGGCTCCGTAGAAAGCCTGTAAGTTTGCAACACACATGAAAAATCTTTTGACGCTTATTTTCCGCTTTACAGGTGCAGCATTAGCTGTAATGACCATAGCATTCCTGTATTCTTGTGCTAACATCATACCTCCCAGCGGTGGACCAAGAGATAGTCTGCCTCCACGTTTGATGATCGCTAATCCAAAAGATTCAGCTACCAATGTTACAACCAAAAACATAATACTCACCTTCAACGAATTTGTAAGTCTTCAGAATACCGAGAACATCATTTATTCACCTGTTCCAAAAAGTATTCCTCAAGTTGATTATAAGCTTCGTAATGTAACCATTCGCTTCAGAGACTCTTTGGAAGAAAACACCACCTATTCCATTGACTTTGGTAATAGTATTATTGATGTCAATGAAAGTAATGTAGCAAAAAACTTTCGCTATGTTTTCTCCACCGGATCTTCTATCGATTTCAATACTTATGAGGGCAAGGTCTTTGTAGCTGAAACCGGAAAAGTAGATAGCACTTTGATGGTTGTACTGCATAATAATACTTCTGATAGTGCCATCAGAAAATTAAGTCCACGATTTTTTACGAGGATCAATGGAAAAGGAGAATTTAAATTCAATAATCTGCCTAAAGGCACTTTCGCCGCTTATGTTGTAAATGGCAAAAGCTATAATAAGATATTTGACAGCACTTCTTTATTTGCTTTTCGAGACTCTTTGGTGCAGATCGGCAGTAATACTGATCGCATAGATACATTTTATGCCTTTGTACAAACACTACCCGTTGGTAGTGATAAACGATCTGATCCTTCAAGTGGCTTTCCTCCCTCCCTACGTGATGATAAACGATTACGTTACCTGACCATTTTAGACAATGGTATGCAAGATCTTTTAAGCGATTTCAAAATGGTTTTCAACAGGAAATTATTTTCGTTGGATACAGGCAAACTCAGATTAACTGACAATGAGAATCTACCGCAAAAAGGATACAGCATTTCTTTGGATAGTTTTCGCAAAACCATGACCCTTCGTTACCCTTGGAAAGAGAATACTACCTATAAATTGATCATTGAAAAAGATGCAGCATTGGATAGCAATGCAATATCACTATCCAGAACAGATACTTTATTGCTGACCACCCGAAAAGAAACGGAATATGGAAGTGTCCGCTTTCGCTTTTTAAATGTAGATACCAGTCAGCATGCGGTATTACAGCTTTTCCAAAATGATGAACTGGTTGCATCCTATCCCATCGATCGGAATGATATTCAGATTCGTCGTTTTAAACCGGGCAGTTATGAGTTAAGAATATTGTATGATGACAATCAAAACGGCAAATGGGATACCGGTAGTTTTGGACTTATCAAAAAACAACCGGAAAAAGTATTTTATATCCCACGTCAGTTAAGCATCAGGGCCAATTGGGATAATGAAACAACGATTGCTTTGCAATAAGCTATGAGTGATGAGCCGCAAGCTGCAAGCAACAAGCTGCAGGCTACAAGGAAGAGATAAGATTCAAGGTGCAAGCAATGAAAATAATTATTGATTATCTCCCTTGCAGCGTGCAACGTGCAGCTTGTTGCTTGAAGCTTGCACCTTGTCGCTTTTCTACGCTATCTTCGCATCATGCAACTTCCTTCTTCACTTCTTGAAAATGCAGTAGCGCAGTTTTCCAAACTTCCGGGTATTGGAAAAAAAACTGCCTTACGATTGGTATTGCATTTGCTCAAACAGGAAGTCAATGAAGTGCAGCACTTTGGTGAAACCATCGCGAGAATGAGGCGTGATATCAAATTTTGTCAGCGTTGTCATAATATCAGCGATGGAGATATCTGTGCCATCTGCTCCAACTCCATGCGTAACCAGCAAATGATCTGTGTGGTGGAGAATATCCGCGATGTTATTGCAATTGAAACCACCCAGCAATTCAATGGTTCATATCATGTACTGGGAGGTATCATTTCCCCGCTTGATGGTATTGGTCCTGAACAGTTAAGTATAGAATCTCTTGTTCAAAGGATTGAAAAAGAAAAAACAGAAGAAATCGTCTTTGCGCTGAACCCCAATATTCAAGGGGATACGACCATCTATTATATCCAGAAAAAAATTACGCATCTCCCTTGTCGCATCACAACCATTGCCAGGGGCATTGCCTTTGGTGGCGATCTTGAATATGCCGATGAAATGACACTCGCCAAGAGTATTGCCAACCGACTTCCGGTGCAGCAATATGTGAAATAGGTTAATTTTTAGCCAAAAGCAACCTTTCTTTTCTCTTTTCGTAATGGTTCATATAAACAAGATCGACTAAATTGCCGTTTAAACATTGAATTTTTCGGGAAACAGCTTTTGTTTTATCTTTTTACCTTGAAATGAGAGTGAACCAAAACAAAAGCGGTCTGTTTCTTTAATCAGTTCAAACAAATACTATGGAAATATCAGGTTTAATGGCGGGGTTGATCAGTACAGGCATCATTTGGCTGATCTTGATGATCATATCTGTGATCACTGTATCAAAAAGAACTGATTTAGATAAAAACCAGCGACAAAAATGGATGATCATCGTGGCCATCCTTCCATTTTTGGGTTTATTGATCTATGTCATCACCCATTTCGGCAAAGCCAAGAAGTTATTGTGGTTAGGATTGGCAGGAGCAGTATTGTCGGTTGCGGCAACCGTATTTTTTGTTTACAATCGTAAACATGAAGATGTAAGTCAGAAGGAAGGTGTTAAAATGACTGCACAACAGTTGTATGACGCTTTCAAAGCAGATGAAAACGCAGCCAATGCGCTGTATCTCGATAAAGCCATTGAACTATCGGGAGAAGTATTGGCAGTAACTACAAACCAGGATGGTCAGGTTGTCGTAGATATAAAAACAAATGATCCATTTGTAGTGATCAATTGTACTTTTAAAACAGATCCGGGTACATTGAGTGAAGGACAGAACATTACATTTAAAGGCTTTTGCAGAGGATATATACCCGATGCGAACGTCGTAATCAATGATGGTATTTTAGTAAAATAAGCAAGGATAGATTATGAAGAAAATTATTGCACTAGCATCGCTGTTGTTCTTGATCGGACTTGAATCCGAAGCACAGAAAATATTTGGAACACGTAATGGAAAGATCACTTTTGAATCTCCTTCAGATGGAGATGTGAAAGCAGTGAATAACGAAGTAACCAGCAGGGTTGCTGATAATGGACAAATTACCTTCAGCATGTTGATGAAGGGGTTCAAGTTCAAATACGCAGAAATGCAAGAACATTTTAATGATCAGTATGTAGAGAGCAGCAAGTTCCCAAGAGCTGATTTCAAAGGAAATATTGTGAACCTGAAAGACGTGAATTTCGCAAAAGACGGCTCATATCCGGTTTCTGTAAAAGGAGATCTCACTATGCATGGTGTTACTAAGAACATCACAGTAAAAGGAACCATTGAGATCAAGGGCGGGAAACCCAGTGCCAGAGCAGGATTTGTGATCAACATGAGCGATTTCAAGATCGATGCATCTTCAGTCACTGAAAAAGTGACCGTAGATATCAACTGTCAGTACCAGTAATCATTCTCACCATAAAAACACCTGTATGAAGATCTTACTAAAAAGGTCAATGGCTATCTTTTGCCTCACCTTCATCGCATTTGCTGTTAATGCACAAGAAACAGACCTGTTCAAAATGCAAGACAGTACGGCTGCGGCTGAAGACAAAAGCAGAACAGAAAAAACACTCAACACCTTTTATTCAACCCGACTTGTTACCACACAAACGGTAGAAATAACAGGCAAAGGAAGTATGGACTTCCGAATCAATCACCGTTTTGCTCCTTTGAATCAAGGGTTTTATAATTTATTCGGGCTTGATTTTGTTTCAGCACGTATAGGTTTCGATTTTGGTTTATCGGAAAATCTAATGATCGGTATCGGAAGAACAGGTACGAATAAAGAAGGTGATGCATTTGTAAAATACAGGGTATTAAGACAAAGCTCAGGTGTTAAAAATGTACCCGTTTCTATTTCGATATTAGGTTCTGTAATGTATCGTGGATTGCGTTATGCAGATCCTACTTTAAATGTGAAAACACAAGACAGAACTTATTATACGGCACAATTAATGGTTGCTAGGAAATTCAGTGAAAATACTTCTTTACAGATATCACCAACATATACCCGTTATAATCGTATTCTCTTTCTGACAGGTGGCGCGAAAGACCTATTCTCGGTGGGATTTTTGGCTAGACAGAAAGTGAGCAAAAAAGTAAGCATTAATGCTGAATACTTTGTACAGACAGAACGTTTTGATGGAACCTACAATCCTTTATCAATTGGTGTTGATATTCAAACCGGAGGACACGTATTTCAGTTACATTTTACCAATTCCATTGGTATGAACGAACACACTTTCATTCATGAAACCTTTGGTTCATGGGGCAAAGGAGATATTCGCTGGGGCTTTAATATCTCGCGTATATTCAATATTGGCCGAAAGAAAAAAGGATAAAAAATATAAGAGCACTTAAGCCCCTGAAGTCATGACTTCAGGGGCTTTTTTATTGCATTTTACCTATCTTTGCACCCTACACAGGCGGATTTGTTTATTGTTCGGCCTGTAATCCTGATGATATCGGGACAAATCGAACTAATAAACGTACAGAAAAGCACCCTCGAATTTTCTCACTACGTTTTATTGGTTCACTCAATTTCATTGAACAATTCGTTGTTCTTAAAGAAGTGTATTATGAGTATTCGTAAAGAATTGGAAAAGAGAATTCTGGTGATCGATGGTGCCATGGGTACCATGATTCAACGCCACAAACTAACAGAAGCAGATTATCGTGGTGAAAGATTCAAAGACTGGCATTGTGATGTTAAAGGAAACAATGACCTGTTATGTATCACGCAACCTGAGATCATCAAAGGCATTCATAAAGAATACCTTGCTGCAGGTGCAGACATCATCGAGACCAATACTTTCAGTAGCACTACGATTGCGATGGCTGATTATGATATGCAAGCCCTTGCCTACGAATTAAATGTAGCTGCTGCAAAATGCGCAAAAGATGCTGTTGCTGAATATACTCAAGCAAATCCCGGCACCACTCCTAAATATGTTGCGGGAGCAATTGGTCCTTTGAACAAAACACTGAGTCTCTCTCCCGACGTTAATAACCCCGGTTTCAGAGCTGTGACCTTTGATGAAGTAGTAACAGCCTACAAAGAACAGATCAAAGGATTGGTAGATGGGGGTGTAGATATTTTATTGATCGAAACCATTTTTGATACGCTGAATGCAAAAGGAGCCATTTTTGCAGCCAAACAATTTTTCCGCGAAACCGGAATTCCGGAGTTACCAATCATGATCAGCGGAACAATTACCGATGCATCGGGTAGAACTTTAAGTGGGCAAACACTTGAAGCTTTTTATACTTCAGTGATGCATGCTGCACCCTTAAGTGTTGGACTGAATTGTGCATTGGGTGCTGCTGAAATGCGTTCGCATATTGAGGAGTTGAGTCAGATCGCTTCTTGTTTCACTTCCGCTTATCCTAATGCAGGATTACCGAATGCGATGGGGGAATACGATGAAGCACCTCACCAAACGGCTCACTTTATTGAAGAATGGGCCAAACAAGGTTTTGTAAATATTGTAGGAGGATGTTGCGGTACCACGCCGGATCATATCAAACATATTGCCGATCACGTTAAAACAATTTCACCCAGACCACTTCCGGTTATTGAAACAGCATTGGCTTAATCATAAGATACTAACATGAGTTCATCTATTACTATAAAACCCTATCTCCGATTATCAGGTCTTGAGCCATTGGTGGTTAGACCGGAAACCAACTTTGTGAATGTTGGTGAAAGAACCAATGTAACCGGATCAAAAAAGTTTGCACGATTAATCCGTGAGAATAAATACGAAGAAGCACTCTCCGTTGCCAGACAACAAGTAGAAAATGGTGCACAGATTTTGGATGTCAACATGGATGATGCACTACTTGATGGTGTGAAAGCGATGACCACTTTTCTGAATCTATTACAAAGTGAGCCGGACATCGCACGTATTCCAATCATGATCGACAGCTCTAAATTCGAGATCATTGAAGCGGGTTTGAAATGTGTGCAAGGGAAATGTATCGTGAATTCTATCTCCATGAAAGAAGGGGAAGAAAAATTTATTGAACAGGCTTTCATCTGTAAAGCTTTTGGAGCAGCAGTGATTGTAATGGCATTCGATGAAGTTGGACAAGCTGATACGAAAGAAAGAAAAGTAGAGATCTGTCACCGTGCATATAAAATTCTCACAGAAAAAGTAGGCTTCCCTCCACAAGACATCATTTTTGATCCAAACATTTTTGCGGTAGCAACAGGTATTGAAGAACATAACAACTATGCTGTTGATTTTATTGAAGCTACCAGAGAAATCAAACAACTGATGCCACTGACCAAAGTGAGTGGGGGTGTTTCTAATGTTTCTTTTTCATTCCGTGGTAATGACCATGTGCGTGAAGCCATTCACTCTGTATTTCTTTTTCATGCTATCAAAGCAGGTATGGATATGGGAATCGTGAATGCAGGACAATTGGTAGTATATGATGAAATCGAACCTACGCTTCGCGAATTATGTGAAGATGTATTGCTGAACAGAAACAATGAAAACAATGAAGCAACAGAAAAACTGATTGCCTTCGCTGAAACTGTAAAAGCAAAAGGTAAGGTAGAAGTAAAAGATGAAGCTTGGAGAAATGAACCGGTTGAAAAAAGATTAGCTCACTCTCTAATCAACGGTATCACTGATTATATTGAAGCAGATACAGAAGAAGCCAGACAAAAATATCCGAAGCCATTGGATGTTATTGAAGGCCCATTGATGGATGGGATGAATATCGTAGGTGATCTTTTTGGTGCCGGTAAAATGTTTCTACCGCAAGTGGTAAAGAGTGCACGTGTTATGAAAAAGAGCGTAGCTGTTCTTACGCCTTATATTGAAGCTGAAAAAGAAGAAAGAAAACAAGCCCATCTCAAAGCGGGTACAGCCAATACAGAAGCTGCAGGCGCTGCGAAAATATTACTAGCCACTGTAAAAGGTGATGTACACGATATTGGAAAAAATATTGTAGGTGTTGTATTGGGTTGTAATGGTTATGATATCATTGATCTAGGCGTAATGGTACCCGCAGATAAAATTCTGGATGCTGCACAAAAAGAAAATGCGGATATCATTGGGTTAAGCGGACTTATCACTCCTTCATTGGATGAAATGGTCCATATAGCTAAAGAGATGAAACGTCGTGGCATGACACAACCTTTATTGATTGGTGGCGCCACTACTTCCAGAATGCACACTGCCGTTAAAATTGCTCCTGAATATGGTAACGGTGTGGTTCATGTATTGGATGCTTCCAGAAGTGTAACTGTTGCCGGTTCTCTTCTGAATAAAGATCAGAAAGAAGGATTTTTAAAATCGACAACCGAAGAATACGTAAAACTGAAAGAAGGATTTGATAATAAAAAAAGTATCAAGCAGTATCTTTCTTACAGCGATGCTTTACAAAATAAAGTAAACATAGACTGGTCTGCTTTTACACCTGTTACGCCCGGTTTTACAGGCATTAAAGTATTTGCAGATGCAGATCTGAATGAAATTCGTCCTTATATCGATTGGAAACCTTTCTTTATTGCCTGGGAAATGCATGGTAATTTCCCTGAAATACTCACAGACAGTGTAGTAGGAAAAGAAGCCACCAAATTGTACAATGATGCAAATGCTTTATTGGATTCCATCATTACAGAAAAATGGCTGACCGCCAAAGGAACAATCGGTTTTTGGGAAGCAGCTAGTATCAATGATGATGTGATCGTAACAGATAAAGACAAAAAAACAACGCTCTCCTTCTTGCGTCAACAGATCAAAAAAGCACCTGGACAACCCAATTTATCCTTAGCTGATTTTATTGCACCTGTAAGTAGTGAAAAGAAAGATCATATTGGTGCTTTTGCAGTAACCATTCAGGGTATTGATGAACATATCAAAAGATTTGAAGCAAATCATGATGACTATAATAAGATCATGTTACAAGCTTTGGCTGACCGTTTAGCAGAAGCATTTGCAGAATTCCTTCACCTAAAAACCAGAAAGGAATATTGGGGTTATGATCAAAATGAATCTCTCAGTAACGAAGAGTTGATCAAAGAAAAATATGTAGGTATTCGTCCGGCACCCGGCTACCCTGCTTGTCCGGATCATACAGAAAAGTATAAATTATTCGATCTACTGCAAGTCACTCAGAACATTGGCATAGAACTCACCGAAAGTCTAGCTATGTATCCTGCATCTTCTGTTTGTGGATGGTATTTTGCTCATCCACAAAGTCAGTATTATGGTGTAGGAAAAATTCAGCAAGATCAGTTCGAAGACTATGCAAAAAGAAAAAGCATGTCTCTCGAAACTGCCGAAAAGTGGCTCAGACCGGTGTTGGAAGGATAAATAAATATTCAATTTTCAATGTCCAATATCCAATTTCGAAGTTGGACATTGGACATTGGATATTTTTTCCTCACCTTTTCTCAAACAACCACCACAACCTTCTTCTCGGTTTTACGGTGTAATATTTACGGACATATGTTTTAATGTAGTCCATGGCCTCGTTCACATCATCCGTAAGGAACAATAGCTTTTTATCTTCTGGCGAAATAGTGCCATGTTTTGCCATATCATCAATACTGTCAAGCAATGGCTGGAAATAGTCTTTACCTAACAACACGATCGGAAAATCATTGATCACTTTGGTTTGTGCCAATGTGAGCGTTTCAAAAAATTCATCCATCGTACCAAATCCACCCGGCATAATGATGAAAGCGTACGAGTATTTTACCAGCAACACTTTTCTGATGAAAAAATAGTCAAACGTGATCCATTTGTGCATATAAGGATTCGGATATTGCTCAAATGGAAGTTTAATATTACAACCTACTGATTGTCCACCATTCTCATAAGCCCCTTTATTGGCCGCTTCCATAATTCCCGGACCACCACCTGTCATGGTCGTAAATCCTAGATCAGCGATTTGCTTCCCAACTTCTACTGCTTGCTGATAATAGGGATGATCTTCTTTAAATCGTGCTGATCCAAAAACAGTGATACAAGGACCCACAAAGTGAAGGGTTCTGAATCCTTTAATAAACTGTCGGAAGATCTGCCATGCGAATCCTAATTCATTAATCCTAGGTTTAGGACCATCTAAATACACCGATTTCTGTGCCGGAATAATCCTTTCTGATTTACTCATTTCTATCCTATATTGATGAAAATTCAAATTAGCACAAAATTTGCTGTTATAGTTAGCAGTCGTTCATCCTTAACAGTTTTATGAGAAAATTTTATTGCATCCTTTTATCCCTCCTGATACTCCAATGTGGCTTCTCGCAAAGAACCGTCATACTGGAACAATTCAGAACTTTTTCAATGGTAGGTCCGGTCATGAGCTACCTGAATCATGCTGATACAAGAAGAACTGTAGTACAACAGTTGAACGATCAACTGTTAAAACATAAAAATGCGACACTTGCAGATACAAGCTTGCGTATTTTTCGACTGCCGGATCTAAAAAATATCACTAATTCCACTGCTCCTTTTACTGCCTCCGATACTTCCGCATGGCATATGTATCTGGATCTCTATGAATTTGAAACCAATACATTTTATTTTTCACAGCCGGAGTATGAAGAGGATTCTTTATTATTTAGAAGAACTGCTTCTGTTTTCCAGTTGGGGGTATTGTTGACCAATAGTTCAAAAGAAATCATGCTGAATGAAGTCATGACCATTTGTGTAACTCGGGGTAATAGTAGTGGTTTTGGCATCTTGGCTGCTACACCTTCGCTTGGACATAAAGGTTTTACAGACATGCTAAATTTATCGATAGGGCGTCTACTCGATCCGGAAAATAAAATTGGTATGATTGAAGTAAAAGCTTCTCCCGTATTTTATGCAGATAATTTTATTCTCCCTGAGATCCAACAGTCTCCTGTAATTCATGTGACGACCAAAAAAGATATTGCATCTTTTAGAATTGATAATACTGATGAGATCATTCGAATGGGCGAACCCTTTTATGAACAGTTGATCACAAAAGGAAAAAATAAGAACGTAGATGATTCTTCAATCATAGGTAGAATCATCAGTAAGACAGAAAGACAAAGCAGTTCTGACTTCGTACAACTTAGACAGGAAAACAGGGATGTGGTAAGAGATAAGAACTATACATTAAAAATGTTCATTGAGATCAATCCATACTTCAATTATTTGAATGAGAGTGAAGCTTTTACCAGCTTTATACATGAGAAGATCCATAGTTTACAATTGAATGGAGATACCATAGCCAAATTCATTATTACTAAAAATTTAGGATTTGCAGACAGAAAGATCTATCTGAATAAAGTGAGCAATGGATATGATAGTACTTCTGTTTTCACTTTTGAAGAAAATGATATTGTCAGAAACTTATTTTGTGAGTATCAGATCACAGGTACGATTCGTGATAAATCTTTTTATATCCGCTGTTATGATAAAAACATGCTCAAGGAGTTCATCTATGATCATAAAAGAATTGCTATAGCACGTGGTCAATTTTTACCGGAAAGAATTGCCGTTTTTGATGCATCTTTAGACAAAGAATTATTGAACCAATTAATGATCATAGGGTTCTCTCGTTTTTTCCGATAAACCAATAAATTATGCGTATTATATCCTATAATGTCAATGGCATCAGGGCTGCTATGAAAAAGGGGTTTACAGATTGGTTGGCTACCAACCCTGCTGATGTTATTTGTCTGCAGGAAACAAAAGCCAATCAAGAAGATGTGGATGTAGCTGCCATTGAGAAATTGGGTTACCAAACATTTTGGTATTCAGCGCAAAAAAAAGGCTACAGTGGCGTAGCTGTTTTTACCAAGATAAAACCTGACAATGTTGTATACGGAAATGGCTTAGAACAAAGTGATGCAGAAGGAAGAGTGATCCGCGTTGACTTCGGTGATATTACCCTTATCAATGCCTATTTTCCTTCAGGAACCAGTGGTGATGAGCGTCAAACATATAAGTACCAGTGGCTGGATGAATTTTTCACTTATGTACAAGATCTCAGAAAAAAGAGAAAGAAACTGATCGTGACAGGGGATTACAATATTGCACATACTGAAATCGATATCCATGATCCAAAGGGAAATAAAAAATCATCCGGTTTTTTACCTGAAGAAAGGGCATGGATGGATACATTTCTTTCCAATAAATGGGTAGATACTTTTCGCCATCTTCATCCGGAAGTAACCGGCGCCTATTCTTGGTGGAGCCAGCGTTTCCCTTCTGTCAGGCTTCAAAACAAAGGCTGGCGGATCGATTATATCAGTATTACAGATACTTTGCAATCACAATTGAAAGCAGCTGCTATTTATCCGGACGTGAAGCACAGCGATCATTGCCCGATCTATGCCGAGATCAGCTAATACTATCAAACGATAAACTTTTAACCGTGTATATCTATAATGTAACAATTCAATTAGCCTGGGGTATCCATGAAGATTGGCTTGATTGGATGAAGAATAAACATATCCCGGAAGTTATGTCTACCGGCTGTTTTACCGATTTCCGTTTTGTGCGTGTGTTGGAACTCGATGAAACAGAAGGGCCTACTTATGCTACTCAATATTTTGCTGCAACCAAAGAAGATTATGATCGCTATATAGAGCATCATGCAACCACGCTTCGTAAAGATGCGCTGGATGTTTGGGGAAATCAATTCGCAGGTTTTCGCTCATTAATGCAGGTTGTGAATTGAGTGTGGATAGTTTTGCAAATTCATTTTGTCAATCACAAAACTTCACTATATTGCTCTGAAACCCGCTTCGGGACTGCTTTTCAGCGATAAAATGCTGAAACCATTGATAATAAAGGGTTTCAGCAGATACCGATGTTGAAACATGCAACAAAAGGAAAAATAAAATCGGCTGAAAGTCTTGTCGGAAAAGGGTTTTAAAGAATCACAAAAAGACGGTAAAGTTGGAAAAATATTTTGCTGTTTGATAAAAGCCAATAAATTTGTTTCTCTTATTAAAATACATCTAAAAACACATCTATGAACAAAGCTGAATTAATCGCACAACTCGCAGAAGATGCAGGTATCACCAAAACTCAAGCTAACGCTGCTTTAGATTCTTTTGTTGATACAGTAACTAAAACCCTGAAAAAAGGTGACAAAGTTACACTGGTAGGTTTTGGTACTTTCTCTGTATCTAAGCGTGCTGCTCGTACAGGTCGTAACCCTCAAACTGGTGAGACTATCAAGATCAAAGCTAAAAAAGTTGCCCGCTTCAAAGCTGGTAAAGAACTGAGCGCTAAGATCTAATCTGAGCCTCTAAAAAGAATTGAACCCCGCTTTCGCGGGGTTTTTCTATTTTTGCACCTCACATTCATCAATCAAAACATTATTATCATGGGTAGAGGCGATAAAAAAACCGCTAAAGGAAAAAGATTCAAAGGCTCATTCGGCAAAAGCCGTCCGGCCAACGCTAAAGCTACAGCTGCAAAAGCAAAGAAGGCTGCAGCAAAAGCTTCTTAGGATATCTTTGATTTTTTGATCTTTGATTTCTTGATTTGGGTTGAAAAACTAATGGTTTTTATCAATCACAGATCAAGAAATCAAAGATTCAAACTTTCTTCTTCGCTATTTCCTCCAACGCAAACACCAGTTTATCTAAATCCTGCAAGCGGGTATATACATGTGGTGTTACGCGAACGCAACTGATATTTTCCCATACGATACCTACGGTATGTATTTTATAAGTATTGAACAATGACTGATCGAGTTGTGCAGGTGTCATGCCGTCTACAGAAACACCGCAGATGGCACAAGCATATTCAGACTTGAATGAGGTATGTATTTTTACTTTAGGGATCGCCCTTGCTTTTTCAGCCCAATAATTTTTCAAATAACGAATTCTCTCCTCTTTTCGTTTTGCTCCAATGGCATTGTGAAAATTCAATGCTTCACCTATTCCTTGCTCTATCGGAAAGCTTCTGGTACCAAGCGTTTCAAACTTTCTGATATCATCACTTCGTGGTTTATCATTACACACCAATGGCCATATCTTTTCAATTTTTTCTTTTTTGATCCATAACATCCCACTACCAATAGGAGCACTGAGGAATTTGTGTAAGCTGGTGCCGAAATAATCACACTCCAGATCAGGTATTTTAAAATCAAGCAACCCAAATGAATGTGCACCATCAACAATTACCTCCAACCCTCTTCGATGCGCCATCTGTGCGATCTTTTTTACCGGAAGTATTTGTCCGATCCAGTTGATGATATGGGTAAGGTGTAAAATTTTTGTTTTAGGTGTAATCGCTTTTTCAAATGCGGCAACAATGGCATCATCATTTTCAATCGGAAAATCAAAACTGATCTGTGTATATACGATACCATCACGCAAAGCTCTCTGTTTCCAAGCCTGGATCATATTCGGATAATCCTGCTTAGTACCAATGACCTCATCCCCCGCTTTGAGATCCAAGCCAAAGATCACCGTATTCAATGCTTCTGTGGCATTTCGATTGACTGCTATTTCTTCCGGTGAACATCCTGCAAGTGTTGCTAATTTATATCGCAAAGGCTCTCTCCCTTGGTCTAAAATACGCCACATATAGTAGGATGGTCCTTCATTGGATAACTGGTTGAACCTTTCTACAGCCTCTTGTACCACCCTGGGTGATGGGCTTACCCCACCATTATTGAGATTGATCAGATTTGGATTAACTGTATAGGATTGTTGGATCACAGACCAATAATCCTCATCGGTAGCTATTTGTTCCGGACTAAAAGTCGCCACACGTTGTTGCTCCGACTCCCATTCAGCAGCATGTAACTGCTGGAACAGACTATTGGCAGAAAAAGCCCCGGCCAACAATCCGATGCGTTGTAGAAAATCTCTGCGTTGATTCACGGTAAAAGGTTGAACAAGGAAGATAGTAAAAACAGAAGAACAGAAAAACAGAGAAGCAGAGAAATGTTCAACACAGGCCTTCGAAGTTGGAAATTCACCTGTTTCACTGTTCTTCTGTTTCTAACTTCCGTACCTTTGTATAAACTTTCCGATATGAAACAGCAGGGATGGAAAATGATAGTTTTAATAGGCGTAATGTTGGTGATCTGTCAAATGGCTGATGCACAATGTTCTATTTGTACGAAAACTGCTTCACAGTTAGGAGAAGGACCTGCCAAAGCATTGAATTCTGCCATCATTTACCTTGCCGGAGCCCCCTTAGCTATTATGGGATATATTGGATGGAGATGGTGGAAAAAGGAAAAAGAAGTAGAAAGCTTTGAACAAAAGAACTAACGCTACCGATAAGCCTCATTGATCATAATGAGGTTTTCATCCCGCATATCAAAAGAGAAGTCATACTGACTGATTGCCTTAAAAAAAGATCGTGCACATCCTTTTTTCATGAAGTCATGCAACTCAATCACAATGGCTTTTGTTGTTGGCAGCCACTTCTCATAGCCGGACTCAAATACTTCTTTTTCAGAGCCCTCTATATCGATCTTTAATAGATCGATCGTTTGCCAACCTTGTTCTGTTTGTATACTTTCAATAGAAATAGCAGGAATACCATCAGGATCATCATGGGTTGTTTCCGCAACCATAAATGCATTCTTCACGCCATCAGTATTGATGATCTTTAAATACACATCTTTATTCCATACACCTTTACAAAAGGCTTTGATACGCGGATAGTCACGAATATTATTTTTCAGTACTGCAAAATTCTCTGTACTCGGCTCGATAGAAACGATGGATGCTTCGGGATATTTTTTTGAAAAATAAACAGCTGCCATTCCATTATTTGCCCCTGCATCAATAATGGTCTTGATCTCAAACGGAAATCTGAAATTGTATTGATCTCGCAAAAACACCTGATCAAAAGTGTAATAGTCAGATGTATCCTTTCGTAGAAAAAAAGAAGTTTGATATCGATTGATGAAGACTGTACCATATGGACGAAGCTTCACGCGTAAATATAATTTTACGGCATCAGCCCAGCCAAAAGCCCGAACCATTTTTTTAAATCTCGAAGCCATAGGATTGAGTTATAATAGAATATTTCAAATATAGATCAACACATCGGGTTAACACAATGTATTATAAATCGAGAGATATTGTTCAGCGGCTACTTTCCAATCAAATGTAGACGCTTGTTTCCTTAATAATTCACTTTGAACATCTGTGAATGAAATCATTCCTTCTGTAAAGGTTGTTTGCATCGTAACAGGATCAAAATCGTGAAAATAAAAAGCATCCTTACCCCCGATTTCAGGGAGAGACGTATGTTTCGAAAGAAATACCGGTTTACCGTAGTACATAGCTTCGATCACCGGAAGTCCAAAGCCTTCTGCGATTGAAGGAAAAACAAAGGCCTTGCAATTCCGATAATACCAAGCCTTTTCACTTTCAGAAATTCCACCAACGAATACAAGGCGCTCTTCAACCCCAACTTTTTTGGCTTCGTCAATGATGCGTTGTCTGTAACCGCTTTGTTTTGTAACACCCGCTATCACCAGTTTCATATTATTATGCTGTAATAAACAAGGCAGTACATGAAAATTTTTTTTAGGAGTGATAGTGCCTATAGTAAAAAGGAACTCATCATGTATCAGATCCGGTTGTATTAAATTATCGCTCTCTGTAGATGCATGTATATTACAACCATTGTAAATAACACTAACGGGTTTGTCACCTACTGAAATATATTTTAATAACTCCTTTTTTACAAAATGAGAAATGGTCACAATATGAGCTGACGCATTCACCTTTTTTTGGAGATCGTTGATATATTTCCTTTTTTTCAACTCAGTCTTTTCTTCATCCAGTAAGAAATTCAGGTCATGAACTGTTAAGACAACAGCGCACTTTTTTCGAAAGGGAAAATAGTCGGTAGATTGATGAGTGGCATGCCAAACTTGAATGGAGTCAGTGTATGGCAATAACCATTTGTGAAAAGATTGCTGAACAAGATATTGTACTTCAGATCCAAAGAAACCTTTGAAAGAAGCCGGTACATAATAATGTAATTTCTCTTTCTCGTTCACTATATCCTTAAGAGCATTACCTAACTGCCAACAAAAATGATATAGTCCGGTATGAGGATATTTCATTCGTTCCGCATCAAATAATATATGTCCGGAAAGCTTTATTGGCATTCGTCTTAGATTGATTCGATTACTTGATCTTTACAAACATTTTTAAACAGAACAACCATCTTCTGATCAGTGATCTTTGTTTAAAAGCCAGCATACGCTTGTTATACCGGAAGAAAATGATCATCCTATTCCAATTGTTAATCAGCGAAAAACTTGCATATGCTTTACACAAATCTCTAAACACTTTTTTTTGTTCTACCAGATCTGCCGGACATTTTTCATACATCAATCGCATTCTTTCTCTTGCAAGCGCTATATTTTCAGCATTTGTCTTTTGCTTTCGGATCGGCTTTACAGGTGAATCTGACTTCACCTTGGCAGCACCAAAAACATTGGCTCCATGTTGACGGTATAAGACCAACACTTCATCTACATAAGTAAGCTCACTATAAAAAGTGGCTACAAAACCAAGCCAGTAATCGTGTGGTATCATGGTTGGTAAAGGGAAAGAGGCTGTCACGATTTCTTTTTTTAACAACATCCCATGTCCGGGTGCAGAATTTCCAATAGTATAATTCAAACAGTCATTGAAAGTAGCCAATCTTTTTACATCGGATAATTTTCTCCCCATGCGCTCTCCGCTTTCATCAATGAGGGCTGAATTAGCATAAATAACTGCAGACTTATCTATTCGATCTAATAAAAATTGAATCTTATGAGGTAGCCAAATATCATCCTGATCGCTTGGAGCAATATATTCTCCTGTGGCTAGTGACAATCCCTTTTCAAAGTTTTTGACATAGCCGAGATTCTTTTCATTCCTGAATAATTTAATTCGATGATCCTTGGTTGCATATCCTTCGAGTATACTATAGGTGCTATCTGTAGAACCGTCATCTACAATGATCACTTCAAGATGCGGATATGTTTGCGAAAGAATACTTTCCAGTTGTATCCCAACAAATCGCTCACCGTTATAGGTGGCCATCACCACAGATACCAATGGTTGATCAATTGCTGTTGTTAATGAATTGCTCACAAAATTTATATGTACTGTTGAATGAAAGTAAATAAGTTGAACCGACCTTCTGCCAAATCAGTCTCTATCGCTTTTTTGATGGTTTCTTTTTGCACATCGCGCATGCGATAGCGTTGTATCAGCTGATAAGCTCTTTCCGTTAACAGCCAGGCTTTTCTTGGTCGGTCTTCTTGTAAATTTTGATGTTGCTGAATAGAAGCCGCTAACTCACTGATCCCTTTCTTTTCAGAAGCAATGGTTTTGATGACCGGTACTTCCCAACTCATTTGTTTGAATGCCGGCGCCAACATCATTCTTAAGTTTTTGACAAAATGGTCAGCATCGGGTCTGTCACTTTTATTCACTACAAAAACATCAGCGATCTCCATCAATCCTGCTTTCATGGTTTGCACTTCATCGCCCGCCTCGGGAACTACCACTACTACAGTTGTATCGGCCAAGCCTGCAATTTCTATTTCGCTTTGTCCAACCCCAACGGTTTCAACAATTACTTGATCAAACCCTGCTGCCTGCATCAACGCAGTGATCTCTATGATATGTGGATGCAACCCGCCTAATGAACCTCTGGTAGCAAGTGATCGGATGAAAACATTGGGATGATTGTACCAATCACTCATCCGTATCCGATCTCCCAAAACAGCCCCTAAATTGAAGGGCGATGAAGGATCCACACACAATACACCTACTTTCTTTCCCTCACTCACCCACTGATGGATCAGCGCATCTACCAATGTACTCTTACCCGCTCCCGGTGGACCGGTAATTCCGGTAACAGATGCATGTCCGGCCGGCAATTGAGCTAAAAACTTTTCATACCCCTCAACTTCATTTTCTACCAATGAAATACTCCTAGCCAAAGCTTTCAGATCTGATAGCGCTATTTGTTGTAATAATTGATCCCACATATTGCGATCGGTAGCTTAAATTTAAGTTTACTATTGCAAAAGAAAGTATTTGCCTCCAGAGTATCACTGATTCGTTGATATATCATGAAAAAAGCATGGCTACCTGTTCTACTGATGATCATCTCCCTAGCAGGTTTACTATGGAGCCGTGCAATCTTGTCTTTGTCTGCACCACTTTGGGTCATTTGGTTAATATCACATTCAAGAAAAGACATTTTTCATCACGACAATAAAGCCTTACTCATCTGGGGGCTATCCCCTGTCTTGATTGCCTTATTAGGATGTTGGCAGAATGGTTTTGCTAAAGAAGATCTTGATCATTTATTTACCGTAAGTACATATCTACTTGCTGCCCTTGCAGGTTCACTTATTGCTGTGAAATATTCTCAAACTGCATTGTTGAAATATTGGGTTTGGGCAAGTCTGATCTCATTGAGTTATCCAATCTTCTGGTATATCACTCATTATCAGGAAACATTGATCAGGTATGGCTCAGGACAAACCGTACCGGTATGGATGGATGATGATCATGTTCGTTTTGGAATGTTTTTAGCTGTCTGTTGCTTGATAAGTCTTGTATCATTCGTACAACAAAAGATCATGCGACTGATCGGTATATTTTTACTTGTTTCCATTTTTATACTTGCCATCCGAACGGCATGGATCATGATACTGATCATGATCTTGGTCGCTGCATTATTTATTTTGATATACGGTACTCGTTTTCAAAAAAGAGTATTGATCATCGGGATCATTGCATTCATATCACTGGCAGCGATCACTTATCAGCTATCGCCGGGAATACAACAAAAGATTGCTTATACATTATACGATTGGCAACAATTTGAGGCAGGTAAAGCAGACCCGACTTTATCAGACGCTACCAGAAGGGTGATCAATAGTGAGTCCTGGAAACTTATTCAAGCAGGACAAAATAATATTGGATGGTCTGCCATTGATGATGTGATCAAAGACAGTGTTCAAAAAAACTACCCTCAACAAAAATTTGATTTCGGATGGCCATTTAATCAATGGTTGTTTTGGTGGATGGGAAGCGGCATTATTGGCTTGTTATTTTTCAGCGCATGGTTGATCTATCCCTTGATTCACGGTATCCGAAAAAAGAATATAGCGCTTAGTGCTGTATCTGCAGCCATCATTGTTTCTTGTCTGATTGAAACCAATCTGGCGTATCAATACAGCGTATGGATACACGCATGGGTAGTGGCTTTATTATGGAATGAACCTACTTCTTTTCTTCAGAGAATCATTATTTCAAAATCCGGTAGTTCCGAAAATCAAAAGGTCTGATACCGGTTAATTTTTCAAAATAGTAGAGTAGTGTATCTTTTAATGAAAACTTTTTGCGAGAGATATCCAATTCAACCTGCCAGTTCTTTCTTTGAATACGTTCTTTCATAACAGCCGGATGTGTGCCTGTAAACTTTTGAAGAGAATCGAATTCATTGTAATCATAAAAATCCGGACTAGCCAGAAACTCACGTAAAGCATCATCATGGTTCCAGAACTGGCTTACTTGTTTTTGTTTTTTCATCATTTGCTCGGGGCTTTTCACCCAACCATAATGATATACATACGCATCAACCGGCTTTACCCATAACTTTCTCTCACCTACTCTAAAACCTTGCGCATCTTTATAAGAACTGATCTTTTTATCGTTGCGTATGATCCTCACTTCATGGTCATACCATTTGCGACTATCTCCTACATAATCATAGGTGCCATAGAAATGAAGGTATTTGAATACAAGCCCTTCCACACGTTGATCATCTTTGTATTGCAAACAGGTCTTACGTATAGTGTCATGGTATTGCTCATGTACTGCTTCATCGCCCTGAATATAAAAAGCCCAGTCACTTTCCGGATCGATCAATTGAAAAGCCTTATTGGTCTCAACAGCCAATACCGCTCCTCCTGTACGTAGCGTTTTATCCCAAACAGAATGATGGATCTTGATCTTCGGGTCGTTGATCGATTGCATCAGGGCAATGGTATCATCTTCACAATCACCGATCAAAATGATCATTTCATCAACTACCGGTAAGATAGATTTGATCGCTTCTACGATCGGATAATCATTTAACACGGCATTCTTGATAATGGTAAACCCTGAAATCTTCATAACACAAAGTAAAGATGAAATAGGAGATAGAAGAAAACAAAACACAAGTGTTCAAGAAAACAGAGAAATTATCCTTAGACGCTATTTGTCGGGTTAAGGCTATTTCCCTTATTTCGTAGTGTATTGAAAGACTATGACCAATTTTATTCCCATTTTCCCTTTAGGTGTAGTGGTTTTCCCGGGAGAGCAATTGAACCTGCACATTTTTGAACCTCGTTATAGACAATTGATCCAGGATTGTTTCGGTGAAAATCGATCCTTTGGTATTCCCATCGTTCTGAAAAACAATGTTTCTGAAATGGGAACACTGGTAACGATTACAGAAATTGTTCAGGTACATGAAGACGGTAAGATGGATATCCGTACGCGTGGCCAAAAAGTATTTCGCATGCTGGAACTCGTAAAAACCATTCCTGAAAAGCTGTACAGTGGCGCTATTGTTCATTATCCCGATAATGATGAAAGACAAAACAGTAAGCTCGCATTACAGGTAATAGCTGCCATCAGAGAATTGCATAAACTGATTCAGGTAAGTAAAGACTTTAAAAAACCGGATACAGAACTTTGTAGCTATGACCTGGCTCATCACGCCGGACTATCACTCGAAGAAGAATATGAATTTCTGGGTCTATTGTATGAGTCGCAGCGATTAGAATACCTGAAACAACATTTATCAAAAGTATTACCAGTAGTAACGGGAATGGAATCTTTAAAAGAGCGTATACAACTCAATGGGCATTTTAGGGAACTGAAAGGCTTTAACTTTGACCTATAAATCGATCTATGTACACCAGCTTATGTTTTGATTTTGGTAATACCCGACTCAAGTGCGCAGTATTCGTAGGTAAAGAACTGAAAGAAGTACTTGTATTGGAAAATGATGAGCCCGCTACTGTTGCTGCTATACTGGATCAGTATCAACCGCAAAAAGCCATTCTCTCTTCGGTGATCAAACATCATCCGGATTTAGAATCATTACTGACTGAGAGAACCGACTTTCATAAATTGGGGCATACCAGCAAACTACCTTTCACAACACCGGTAGGTAAACCGGAAACGATCGGCGCCGACAGATTGGCCATTTGTGCTGCTGCTGTGGATCTTTTTCCGAATCAACACAATCTCGCCATTGGGTTGGGTACTTGTATCACTTACAATTACATCAATAAATCTCATGAATTTCTGGGTGGAAGCATCTCCCCGGGTATGACCATGCGTTTTAGGGCCATGCATGAGCAAACGGCACTATTGCCCTTGGTTGAGCCCGATCATCACTTCCCTTTGATCGGTTTTGATACCAAAACCAACCTTCAAAGCGGTGTGATCATGGGAATGGCCAAAGAAATTGATGGTATTATTGACGCTTATGCATTGAAATTCAACAACTTTAACGTGCTATTAACCGGGGGAGATATGGCTTTTTTTGTACCACATCTAAAAAACAGGATATTTGCCGACCCTTATCTAATTTTTAAAGGCCTGTATGCGATTTGTGAGCACAACACTACTCAGATTTAGTCTGACACTTTTTATTACCGGATTTACCCTGCTTTCCACAAGCGCTCAGGAGAACTCTCCTTTTAGTCGCTATGGCTTAGGAGAGATTTTCAATAGTTCACATGCCATAAGCCGTGCCATGGGTGGTATCGGCGCCGCTTACTCGGATGGCATCAACAATAATGTTGGTCAGGCCGTCAATTTTATGAACCCGGCAACTTATTCGAACTATTTCATGGTTTCTTATGATCTTGGATTAACGATCGATACTAGAAATCTGAGAAGTGAAAATCCATCAGGAAAATTCAGATCTAACTATTTCTATCCATCTTATGTTGCTATTGGAATGCCGCTGAAAAGAACAAAGGGATTGGGAATGGCATTTGGTATCAGACCTATCTCAAGAATCAATTACTCGGTAGTAAGCAGAGAAAGAGTAGCGGGTGATAGCCTGGCAACTATTTATGAAGGATCAGGTGGATTGAATCAGGCTTTTGTAGGAATCGGAAAAAAATGGAAGAACCTGAGTATAGGTTTCAATACAGGTTTCAATTTTGGAAGAAGAGAGATCGCTACTAAAAAGATCTTTGTGAATGACACTACCTTCTATTTCCAATCTAACTCTTCTACTGTTACTACTTTCAATAAACTGTTTCTGCATACCGGTATTCAATATGAGATCCCCTTACGTAAGAGAATCAATGCGGAAACCGGTGTTACCAGCAACTATTACCTGAGACTTGGTGCAACTTATACCTTGGATCAAACACTTACTGCATCACAAGATCAAAAAAGAGAAACTTACACTGAAACGCAAGCAGGCGATATCACTATTGACAGTGTTTCAGTAGCTACTGACATCAAAGGAACTATTGTAATGCCTTCAACATATGCAGGTGGTATTACTTTCCATAAAACATCCAGCAACAACCGCGGTACTTTTGAAATGTGGTCTGTTGGTGCTGAATATACAGCTACACAATGGAGCAAATATCGTTTCTATAATCAACCCGATCGATTGGTGAACAGCTGGCAGTTTAGAGTAGGTGCTCAGCTTTGTCCTGATCCATTAACCGGAAGAAATTACTGGAGCAATGTTAACTATCGCATAGGTGCATTCATCGGTGATGAGTATATCAATCCGGATGGTAATGGTATCAGAACCTCAGGATTTTCTTTGGGTGCAGGTTTCCCGATCAAAAAGTGGAACAACTATGATCGTCAGTTCACGATCTTGAATACCGCACTACAATTTGGAAAACGTGGTACCAGTGTCAATAATATCACAGAAAGTTATGTTCAATTTACATTGGGCATGAGCTTGACTGATATCTGGTTCCAGAAACGCAGATATGACTAAATCCACTTCACATATCATTTCTATATTCACAGCCTGCTTGATGGGCTGTGTTTTTTTGTGGGCATGTGAGAACAATGTAGATGATGTAAAAGCTCTAGGTAAAAAGTTACCTGGTATTGAAGAAGGTAAAGACATTGAAAGCTTTTTAAGTCAGAATGGAAGGATCGGCGCTAAACTAACAGCTCCTACACTTTTACGTTATCAGGGAGATTCTGCTCGTAAGACTGAATTCCCGAACTCTCTGTTTGTTGAATTTTATGATGACAGTATGAAAGTGGAAAGCAGACTCTCGGCAAAATATGGCCGATATCTGCAAAATGAAAATAAAGTCTACCTCAGAGATCAAGTGGTGATTTATAATATCAAAGGAGATACTTTGTATTGTGATGAGTTGTACTGGGATCAAAACCTGGCTCAGTTCTATACCGCCACCCCGGTTACAGTGGTCCAAAATTATCCGTATAAACAAAAGGGGCGCTATGCCAATGGATTCCGCTCCAATCAGGATCTCACCGATATCACTTTCTACAAAATTCAACCGGGAAGTTTTGCGATCGTTCCCGACAGCACTTTCAATCAGTAGTTTTCAAATACATCGTTCTTTAAGTGGATGTACTTTTCTCGTACATGAGTGTATCTTTTCCGGCTATCAATCAAAATAATTGAATAAATTCATAGCTCGATTGCTTATCCAACCAACAACTGATTTTTTTATGAAAAAAAATTCCAAAAAGAAACAACAGGAGATCACTTCTCAGGATGACTCGAGAAGAAAATTTCTAAAAAATGGTCTCACTGCATTGGCAGGATTTTATATCGTGCCGCGTAATGTACTAGGGCGTGGCTTTGTAGCCCCTAGTGATAAACTACAGATTGCCGGTATTGGTGCAGGAGGAAAAGGTGAAAGCGATATCTATAGTTTCTTTATGAGTGGGAAAGCGGATATTGCTTTTCTCTGCGATGTAGACAGCAGACAAACTGCCAAAAGTCGTGAACGTTATCCCAAGGCAAAAGTGTATGAAGATTACCGTGAGATGTTGGATAAGGAACATAAAAACATAGATGCGGTATCCGTTTCTACGCCTGATCATATGCATGCTGTACAAGCTATGGCCGCTATGCAGTTAGGTAAACATGTATACGTTCAAAAGCCTTTGACACATGATATCTATGAAGCCCGTATGCTTACACAAGCAGCACATCGTTATAAAGTGGTAACACAAATGGGTAACCAAGGTGCTTCGGGTGATGGGGTTAGACAACTTATCGACTGGTACAATGCAGGATTAATTGGTGATGTACATACAGTGTATTGTTATACCGACAGACCTGTATGGCCTCAAGGTATTCAATGGTCTAAGAATACTTTACCGGTTCCCAAAGAATTGAATTGGGATCTGTGGTTGGGAACTGCTCCTTATAAAGATTATGTAGATAACCTCGTTCCGTTCAACTGGCGTGGTTGGTGGGATTATGGTACAGGAGCATTAGGCGATATGGCTTGCCATATCATGGCTCCGGCTTTTGCTGTACTCGGACTGGGTTATCCTGAATCAGCAGAATGTAGTGTGGCGAAACGTTATGAAAGAAACTGGAATGCAGTATATGCACCTGAATGTGGTCCTCTCGCATCTCATATCATCTTAAAATTCAAAGGACAGAATGGAAAGCCTGATCTAACCATGCATTGGATGGATGGTGGCATTCAACCTGAACGTCCGGCAGAATTAGGACCGAATGAAATGATGGGTGATGGTGGTAATGGAACCATCTTTATTGGTACCAAAGGGAAGATGATGTGTGGCACTTACGGCGCTATTCCTAATTTACTTCCAACCAGTTTAACTAAGACAACACAAGTACCTCAAACCATTGCAAGGGTTCCTAAGGGAGACAATGGACACTATGCTGCCTGGGTAGAAGCAGCCATTGAAGGATATGGATCTGCAGCTGCCAAAAACCTCAGCTCTAACTTCGATGTTGCAGGACCACTTACCGAAAGTGTTCTTATGGGTAACTTGGCTATTCGTAGTTATGATCTTCAAAAGAAAATGGAAAATGGACGTATCACATACCCGGGTCGTAACATCAGATTAGTATGGGATGGGCCGAACATGAAGATCACCAACTTCGATGAGGCCAATCAGTTTGTGAAGAGACAGTATAGAGAAGGGTGGAGTTTGGGAATTTAGAACAGAAGAATATTCAACAAAAAAATGTCCAACTTTGAAGTTGGACATTTTTTATTGGGTGTTACTTAAATCTGAAAGTTGCTCATATACCCTGCATTCGCCTTGGCACTATCCATTGGGTTGGTACCGGTAAATGCCTCTTGTTCTACGATGAATGTTTTCATTCCGTATTTAGATCCTTCACTTAAGATCGATTTGAAATCAATGGTTCCTTTACCGATCTGACAAGATTCATTTCCTTTAGCGGTTTTGGTCAGGTCTTTTACATGACACAAACGGAAACGATGCGGATATTTTTTGAACCATGCTTTAGGATCTTCTCCGGCTGCTACAACCCAGTAAATATCCATTTCAAAATCTACCAGATCCTTATCTGTTCCCTCCATCATCACCACTTGGGGAATTTGTCCGTCTAATACTTTGAAAGAATAGTCGTGGTTATGATAAGCAAAACGGATACCGTTTTTCTTAGCGATCTCACCACATTTATTGAACTCATCATTGAAACGTTTGAAGTCATCGATCGATTTCTGAGGCCCTTTCCAAGGACAAATCAAATATGACATTCCGATCTCGGCAGCTTCAGCGGCTTTTCTTTCAAAGTCTACAGTGTTATTACAATGCGAGGAAACGATCTTCATACCCAGATCGTCCATATACTTCTTGAATTCAGTATTCTTCATTCCCCAAAAAAATCCTTTTGGTCCCTCAAAGCTTTCGATCTGCTTGTATCCATAAGAAGAAAGTTTGGCGAGGGTATCTTTTGCATCTGCAAATAATGCTTCCTTCACCGTCCATAATTGGATACCAAATGAACCGATAGGTTTATAAGGTGCAAGTGAGCTTAAGAAAGAAGATGATTTACCCGCAAATGGCAATGAAGCTGCCAGCGCCGCAAATCCTGTATTACGAAGAAATTCTCTACGATTGGTTGACATGGTGATGATGATTTAAGGTGATGAAAAAGAGTGAAAAGTGAAAGGTGAAAAGAAAAACTCCATTCACATTTCACCTTTCACTTTTCACTATATCTAAGTTGCCCAAGCTTTATCTCCCTTGTTATAAGGAATACAGCCTTCATATTTTCCGGGTACCGCTACATAACGTAATGCTTTGGTAGCACCTACTTCCGAAGTGAAGAAGCCTAACAGTGTCAGCTCTTTCATCATTCTGAAATAATGATTGGGATCTTCCGGTTTTTTACTCTGCTGATACTCTTTCGCTTCCTTATCTAAGGCTACCAATAGATCATGACGTTGTTCAGGGGTACTTTCAACGAAAGATTTACCATTCTTTTTCTGGCTGGCATCATTGAGTTTTTGAATACCTTCTTTAAAGATGGTCTGATCTTTAGCTTCATAGCAATCTGCAACATATACAGACATGAACTCTCCTACTTTGGCTTCTTTTGCACCGGGAGTACTGGTAGCAGGTAAAATAGTTTCTCCAACTTCATTGAGGAAACTGATATCGTCAGGTGAAAAGCTGATACCACTTTCGCTTCCACTGGATTTACAACCCATCAGGAAAGCGCTTGAACCAATAATGGTTCCTCCGAGCAGCAGGGCTACGCTGGAAAGGGCTTCTCTTCTATTCATGGTGATGATTTTAATATTTCGTGAAATGTGAATTGTGAATGGTGAATACATTTGACAATTCACCATTCACAATTCACAAATACCATTATAAATTTTGTTTCTTTAATTCAGACACTGCATAATCAGCAGCTCTTGCTGTGAATGCCATGTATGTCAATGATGGGTTTACACATGCTGATGAGGTCATAAATGCACCATCGGTCACAAATACGTTCGGCGCATCCCACACCTGATTGTATTTGTTCACTACAGATGTTTTTGGATCATGACCCATACGAGCTGTTCCCATTTCATGGATACCACGACCGAGTACACCATTTCCTTCATAACCTCTTACATCTTTAACACCGGCATTGGTCAACATTTCTACGGCATCGGCTTGCATGTCTTTTCTCATTTTGATTTCATTTTCTTTCAACTCACAATCAAAAGAAAGAACAGGAAGCCCCCATTTGTCTTTTACATTTTTATCCAGTGTAATCTTGTTACTATGATCAGGCAATACTTCACCAAAGCCCATCATACCAAAAGACCAACCTCCGGGTTCAGTCAATGCATCTTTGAAATCTGCACCAATACTTAATTCAGCCACATCACGACCCCATCCTGCACGAGAAGCGCTTCCCTGATATCCAAACCCACGCAGGTAATCACGCTTATCACCAAACAGGTTTTGATAACGAGGAATATAAATACCATTGGCACGGCGACCAAAATAGTATTTGTCTTCATAACCCTCTACTCGTCCACCCGCACCAACACCTAAATGATGGTCCATAATGTTATGTCCGAGTTCACCACTACTGCTTCCCAAACCATCAGGCCAGATATCAGTAGCCGAATTCATCAGAATCCACGCAGAGTTCAAAGCAGAGGCATTTAAGAAAATGATCTTTGCATTGTAGGTGTAAGTCTGATTTGTTTCAGCATCCAATACTTCAACACCGGTTGCACGCTTTTTGTCTTTATCGTATAATACTTTAGTAACGATCGACCATGGACGCAGCGTTAAGTTGCCTGTTTTCATTGCGGCAGGCAATGTCGAAGACTGCGTACTGAAATAAGCACCGAACGGACAACCCAACCAGCATTTGTTACGATATTGGCAGCTTGTACGGCCCTCATGCTCCTTAGTAAGGTTAGCAGTTCTACCGATGATCATGGTACGCTGATTCTTATAGTACTCTTTCAGTCGTTTTGCAAGATCTTTTTCTACGCAGTTAAGTTCCATAGGAGGAAGAAAATCACTATCAGGAAGCTGTGGTAAATTTTCTTTACTACCACTAATACCTGCAAAACGTTCTACATAAGTGTACCACTGTTCAATATCTTTATAACGAACCGGCCAATCAATGGCAACGCCATCTTTGGCATTGGCTTCAAAATCAAAATCGCTCCAACGATAACTCTGACGACCCCACATGAGTGAACGTCCACCCACATGGTATCCTCGGAACCAGTCGAAACGTTTTACTTCTGTGTACGGACTTTCCTTTTCATTCACCCAATAATCCAGATTGGTTTCATTCAAAGGATAATCGCGTTTTAACACAGGATAATCATTGATCATCTGCTGTGTTCTTCTTCCACGATGGGGATAGTCCCATGCTTCTTTGTTGGCGTTCACGTAATCCTTGATGTGTTCAATGTTACGTCCACGCTCGAGCATCAGTACTTTGAGCCCCTTTTCAGTAAGCTCTTTGGCAGCCCAGCCACCACTAATACCTGAGCCCACTACAATTGCGTCATAATTTTGATCGGCCATGGTCTTTTGTTTATGAAGGTTTGTTGTTTGTTGGCTTATTGCTTATGGTTCATAGCTTATAGTGATACTTTTTTCTTCCTATATGCTATAACCTATTTGCTATCCGCTACCTCATACATCACACAACTGCACTGCTTTCCTCAATGATCCTATTTTGTCATTTCCGGTTGGAATGAATTCCTGCGCTACATATTGTTTGAAGCCTGTTTCCACAATGGCTTTCATAATAGCAGGATAATACAATTCCTGTGTTTCATCAATTTCATGTCTGCCCGGAACTCCCGCCGTATGATAATGTCCAAAATATTGATGATCTCTTTTGATCGTACGAATGATATCTCCTTCATTGATCTGCATGTGATAGATATCATACAACAATTTGAAATTAGGCGAGCCCAAACGTTTACACAGTTCAACACCCCATGCAGAACTATCGCACATATAATCTTTGTGATCTACTTTACTATTGAAAAGTTCCATCTGAATCACTACCCCTTTCTTTTCAGCGATCGCCATGATCTTTTTCAATCCTTCTACGCAATTTTTCAAACCGGTTTCTTCATCCATTCCATTTCTGTTTCCACTGAAACAAATGAGATTGGTATAACCGGCTTTGGATACCAGTTCAATATGTTCAGTGTAATTTTTAATGAGTACATCATGATATTGAGGATCATTCCAACCCTTTACCAGTCCTATCTCTGCACCATTACACATGGTAGAGATCAGGTTATGTTTCTTAAGAATATACCAATCTTTTGGACCCACAAGATCTATCCCCACCAAACCCATTTCTTTGATGATCACACATAATTCATCCAGCGGAATATAATCGTAACACCAGCGACAAACAGAATGATTGATGTTTCCCTTGAGTGCCATAGGTGAAGATTTTTTTTCTGAATCCAATGCAAAAGAAGGCACGGATGTAGCGAGAAGTGCTGATCCGGCAAGCAATTGTTTGATCGTTTTTCTTCTATTCTGGTCAGTTCCCATGATGATGGTTTCGCAGGTAATAAATATAGGAATTAGTGTTTAAACAACAGGTATTGTGAGAGAAAAAATGATTGTCGGTGAACAACAGATAAATAAGGGTAAACCCATTGAAGTGTGATGGCTTGCATGATCGTTGGTATTGAGAATCAAAATTGTCTTTAAATGTAATTTTTATTTTTACATCATGCGCTATAATGTTTAAGTGATTGAATGATTCTTGTTCATGTAAAACGAACAAGTGTTCACTTTTAATCGAACTGTTTTGCTATTCAAAATTTCGTTCGCTTCCTTTTTTTTAATAACCTTACATTCCTAAAACATTTCAGCGCTTAATAACCGAAACCAAAAACTACTTGACATGAACCGTAAACTCAGGATGGGTATGGTAGGTGGTGGGAAAGATGCCTTTATTGGCGCCATTCACCGCCTCGCTGCCAACATGGATGGACTGATCGAAATTTGCTGTGGGGCACTCAGCATCAATCCGGATATCGCTAAAGATTCCGGCCGCTCACTGTTTCTGCCTGAAGACAGGATCTATCTGACCTATGAAGAAATGATCACAAAAGAAAGTCAGCTTCCTGCAGATAAGCGAATGGATTTTGTAACCATCGTTACTCCCAACTTCGCACACTTTGCTCCTGCAATGATGGCACTGGATCATGGTTTTCATGTAGTGATCGAAAAACCGATCGCATTCACATTGGATGAGGCCAAACAACTCCACCAAAAAGTACAGGAAACAGGATTGATCCTTTGTCTGACACATACCTATTCTGGATATCCGATGGTAAAACAAGCTCGTGCAATGGTTACCGGTGGTGCATTGGGCAAGATCAGAAAGGTATGGGTAGAATATCCGCAAGGATGGCTGAGTAAACTCTCAGAAAGAGAAGGTAATGCGCAAGCTGCCTGGAGAACCGATCCCAAAAAATCAGGTAAAGCAGGTGCCATGGGCGATATCGGTACGCATGCAGCTCACCTGGCTGAATATGTCACCGGTGCACAGATCACACATCTATGTGCAGACTTGAATGCACTGGTAGAAGGAAGAGTCCTCGATGATGATGGTAATGTTTTACTACGCATGAGTAATGGAGCTCGTGGTGTTTTGATGGCATCACAAGTGGCAGCGGGTGAAGAAAATGCACTGAAGATCCGCATCTATGGAGAAAAAGGCGGTATCGAATGGGCGCAACATGAACCCAATACTTTACTCGTTAAATGGCTGGATCAACCGGCACAAATATTAAGAGCAGGTGGTAACTATGGCGATAGGTTGAGTTCTTTTGCAACCGCTAACTGCAGAACACCCGGCGGACACCCCGAAGGTTATCTAGAAGCTTTCGCGAATATCTATCGCAATTTTGCACAAACATTATCTGCAAGAATTGATGGCACTACCCCCACTCCTGAAATGTTGGATTTCCCCAACACACAAGACGGACTAAGAGGCATGGCCTTCATCGATAATGTAGTAGCATCAGCCGCCTCAACGGAAAAATGGACGGAATATCAGATTTAGTGAATAGTGAGTGGTGAGTAGTGAGTAAAAACACTCACTACTCACTACTGACTACTCACTCTTTTCACTTTTACTTAAACATCATGACAACAATCAAAGGTCCCGGTATTTTTTTGGCGCAGTTTATGGGAGATCAGGCGCCGTTCAATTCTTTGGAGAGTATCTGTAAATGGGCAGCATCATTGGGTTTTACAGGTGTACAGATCCCCTCATGGGATGCACGATGTATCGATCTGCAAAAAGCGGCCGAGAGTAAAACTTATGCCGACGAGATCAAAGGCATCGTACAGTCTGCCGGTTTACAGATCACAGAACTATCTACCCATCTACAAGGACAACTCGTAGCTGTACATCCTGCTTATGATGTTTTGTTTGATGGCTTTGCACCGGAAACGGTTAGAGGTAATGCAAAGGCCAGAACCGAATGGGCAGTTCAACAATTGAAATATGCTGCCAAAGCATCTGCTAATCTCGGATTGAATGCACATGCTACTTTTAGTGGTGCATTATTATGGCATACGGTATATCCTTGGCCCCAACGTCCTGCAGGATTGGTAGAAACAGGATTCACTGAGCTGGCGAAAAGATGGAAACCCATTTTGGATGTATTCGATGAAAATGGTGTGGACCTCTGTTATGAAGTCCATCCGGGAGAAGACCTTCATGATGGCATCAGTTATGAGATGTTTCTCGAAAAAGTAAATAACCATCCACGTGCTTGTCTGCTTTATGATCCATCACATTTTGTGTTGCAATGTTTAGACTATCTCAGTTATATCGATCATTATCATGAACGAATCCGAATGTTCCATGTAAAAGATGCCGAGTTTAATCCAAGTGGCAAACAAGGTGTCTATGGCGGATACCAAAATTGGATCGATCGCGCCGGAAGATTCCGCTCACTGGGTGACGGACAAGTAGATTTCAGCTCCATCTTCAGTAAGTTGGCAGCGTATGATTATAAAGGATGGGCAGTGATGGAATGGGAATGTGCCATCAAACATCCTGAAACAGGAGCTGCAGAAGGTGCTCCTTTTATTAAGAAGCATATCATCAAAGTCACCGACAAAGCCTTCGATGATTTTGCCGGCACCGGATCAGACGAAGATTTTAACCGAAGAATTCTGGGAATCAATGAATAACTTAGCAGTATAGCAGATAGCTTATAGTTGATAGCGAATAGTCGGAAATTATTTTTTGCCAATACGCCATGAACTATATGCAATATGCCAAACTCACTCATCACCAAAACAATTACACCGTGAAAAAGTACTTAGTATCACTTTCCATGTTAGCAATACTTGCTGCATGCGGAGGCAATGAAGAGAAAAAAGAAACAGCGACTGCGGAAACAACTACTACTGCAGCTGCAGATGATTTAAGCAGCAATCCTGATTATGTAAAAGGATTGGAACTGATCGGAAAATCAGATTGTTTGACTTGCCACAAAGTGGGTGATAAACTGATCGGCCCATCTTACAAAGAAGTAGCTGAGAAATATGAGAACACTGAAGAGAATGTAACAATGCTTGCAGGAAAGATCATCAAAGGTGGACAAGGCGTTTGGGGTTCTGTTCCGATGACAGCACACCCTACCATCAGTGAAGATGATGCCAAAGCAATGGTGAAATACATTATGCTCTTAAAGAAATAAGTATGATACAAACTTGGATCAGCGCAGCATTATTAAGCACTATGCTGTTTTGTGGCACAGTTCCCAATCATGATTCTACCATGACCCGTGTTCAACAAAAAGGTGAATGGATATCCTTATTCGATGGAAAAACAACCAAAGGTTGGAAGACCTATGGTAAAGAATCTGTCGGACAAGCATGGAAAGTAGTGGATGGCACTTTGCATTTGGATGCATCTGATAAAACAGATTGGCAATCGAAAGGCGGTGGTGATATTGTTCATGAAATAGAGCTGGAAAACTTTCATCTGAAGCTAGATTGGAAGATCGCCAAGAATGGTAACAGTGGTATCATCTTCTGGGTACAGAATGACCCATCTAAATACAAATATGTTTGGTATACCGGACCTGAAATGCAGGTATTGGATAATGATGGACATCCGGATGGAAAAATTCAAAAACATCGTGCCGGAAATTTATATGACCTGATCGCAAGTACAGAAGGTGTTACCAAGCCGGTAGGCGAATGGAATACCGCTGAGATCATTTGCAACAAAGGCAAACTGGAGTTCAAATTGAATGGCACTTCCATTTTATCTACTACCTATGGTGATGAACAGTGGAATAATCTCATCGCCAATAGCAAATTCAGATCTATGCCTGCTTTCGCAAAAACCTTCAAAGGACATATTGCACTGCAAGATCATGGAGATAATGTTTGGTTTAAGAATATTGTGGTGAAAAAGCTTTGAGTTTTGAGCTGCAAGCATTTTAAAACATCCGCTTTTGATAGAGCGGATGTTTTTTTATATTAGCTTATGATCAAACAAGACCCGCGCATTGATGCCTATATCGCAAAAGCAGCGCCTTTTGCGCAAACGATTCTACAACATATTCGGAAGTTGGTACATAAGGCTTGTCCGGATATCACCGAAACCATGAAATGGAGTTTCCCGCATTTTGAATACAAAGGTGTTGTATGTAGTATGGCTGCCTTTAAACAACATTGCGCTTTTGGTTTCTGGAAAGCATCGATCATGAAAGATACAAATAAGATCATGCAAATCAAAGACCGCGGGGCTATGGGTCATTTTGATAGAATTACCAGTATCAAAGACCTACCAACCGATAAGATCATGATCGCATACATAAAGGAAGCCGTACAGTTGAATGAAGATGGTGTTAAACTGCCCGCGAAAACAAAAACAGTTCAAAAAGAAATCGTCATACCGACAGATATCACTGCGGCATTGAAAAAAAATACCAAAGCCAGAAAAGTCTTTGAAGCATTCTCCCCATCGCATAAAAAAGAATACATCGAGTGGATCACAGAAGCCAAAACAGAACCCACCCGCATCAAACGTCTCAACACCATGCTTGAATGGTTAGAAGAAGGAAAGGACCGAAACTGGAAATACAAGTGATATGGCGGATGGCTAATGGCTAATGGCCGATAGCTAATAGATGATGGCAGATATATTCCTGTTAATATCGTATTTTGATGTTTGCCCTATTTTTTTGACTTTTGACTTTTGACTTTTCACTTTTCACTTCCCTTTATGCTCCCCGAATCCCACGAATACTTCATGCAACAAGCGCTCAAAGAAGCTCAATTGGCTTTTGATGCCGATGAAGTACCTGTTGGTGCTATAGTGGTAATGCAGAACAAGATCATTTCCCGAGGACATAACCAAGTAGAATTATTGAACGATTCAACTGCACATGCAGAAATACTGGCATTGACTTCTGCATACAGCAGTCTGGGTAGCAAATACCTTCCCGATGCCACACTCTATGTAACCCTTGAGCCCTGTTTGATGTGCTGCGGTGCTTTGTATTGGGGTAAAATCGGACGCATTGTGTACGGTGCCAGCGATGAAAAAAACGGATTCCATAAACACCTCATCGCCAACCACTCCCCCTTCCACCCCAAAACAGAAGTCATCAGTGGTATATTGAAAGATGAGTGTGCATGGTTGATGAAGAATTTCTTTCAGCAGAAAAGATGAGGTAGCCATTAGCCATTAGCTAGTTAGCTTCTAGCCGAGATGAGTCCATAGCCATAAGCTAACAGCTAATGGCTAATGGCTAATGGCTCGTAGCTAGTGTCTGTTTTTCGATTTAAGAAACAAATCATCTCCATTCCCCATAACAACAGTAAATTTGTTACTCCTATTTAATCATTAAAAAAATCATAGTTATGGCATTTACTTTAGCAGCATTACCGTATGCACACGAGGCGTTGGAGCCACATATCGATACGACTACCATGCAGATTCACCATGGTAAACACCACCAGGCTTATGTAGACAACCTGAATAAAGCAATCGCAGGAACTGAGCACGAGGGAAAAACTTTAGAGCAACTGGTTGCTGCCGCAGGATCTATTAGTCCGGCAGTACGTAATAACGGTGGTGGACATTGGAACCACACTTTTTTCTGGGAAAGTTTAGCACCTAATGCCGGCGGAACTCCAAGCGGCGCACTGGCTGATGCCATCAATGCTGCTTTTGGTTCTTTTGACGCTTTCAAAGAAAAATTTGCCAATGCAGGTATGACTCGTTTCGGTAGTGGATGGGCCTGGCTGATCGTGAAAGATGGCAAACTTGAGGTTTCATCTACTCCTAATCAGGATAACCCATTGATGGATGTTGCAGAGGTAAAAGGAACTCCGATCCTGGGAGCAGATGTTTGGGAACATGCTTACTATCTCAAATACCAAAACCGTCGTGCTGATTACCTGGCCGCTTTCTGGAATGTAGTCAACTGGAACAAAGTAGCTGAGCGTTTTGCAGCTGCCAAATAATAGTAGAAGCTGCAAGCAACAAGCTTCATGCTTCAAGAAAGAATAGAAATATTCGTGCAGCTTGAAGCTTGCGGCTTGCAGCCTTTTTATCCCAAAAAATCACTCATGAAATCACTCCTCTCCATCCTTACCGCTATCCTGTTCCTCACTGCTTGCTCTTCTGATCAAAAGAGAGTGGTGGTATTTAGTAAAGGAACTGCTGAGATCAATACCGAAACCAAAATCATCAAAGCAACAGACGGAGCCGGCCATGAAGACAAGGCTGTGGACTTTGTAGGAAAAAATGTAGAACTCACATTGAACACTCCTGCCGGAGAAGCGAAAGTGACGTTGACTGAGAATGGTTATTATGTAGTGAATGTGAAGAATGATACCATCATAGGTAGTCAGGTAAACTATACCGATCCGCAATTGGCCAATCAAGTGATCACACAAGAAGCACTCAAATTCAAGATCGATTCTTTAGAAAATCTGGTAGCCAATAAAAATGTAGGAAAAGCAACCCGCAACTTTTACATCCTTCCAAACTCTGCTGTACATATCACTGAAAACTTCGATGCTATCATCATCGGTCCATTCCATAAAATGCGCTCTGCCGAAGGTAAAGATGGTAAAGCCCCCGAAGTATACCGCTTCTACAGCATCAAAGAGATCCGCGAAACCATCGCCAAATTACAAGGCATGACAGGTGGGGAGAAAACAGAAGAATAATCAATGATGAATATCGAATATCGAAGTAGTTACTTACTTGGATATTGAATATTGAATATTGAATATTCATCATTTCTCTATTCATCATTCCTCCGGTACCGGATCATATCCATGACCGCCTCCGGGTCTGCATTTGCTGATTCTTTTGATGGATAGCCATCCACCCTTGATCAATCCATGCTTTTTTAATGCCTCTACTGCATATTGCGAACAGGTAGGTGTGAACCTGCACTTAGGACCTATATTCGGAGAGATCACATACTGATAAAACCTGATCAACAGAATGAAAGGGTAGCTGAGTAGTTGAAGAAGGAACTTCATGAGGTGAATGGTCAATTATGAATAGTGAGTAGTCAGTAGTGAGTATGTTGCTTAATTTGTTACTTTTTTGATCAGCTTCTCGATACCTTCTTTCACTTTTCCTCTGATCAATAGATGGTCCGGTAATTCTTTATCGAGATAGAGAAAGAAGACAGCAAAACTCTTTGATTGTGATGCAACTGCTTGCAGTAAAGGCTGCTTTTCCAAACGATACGCTTCTCTCAATAATCTTTTGATACGATTTCTATCTACTGCTTTTTTGAAATGTCTTGAACTAACACCAACACCGGCACTCACCGGAAATGAAACATCATTGGTTTCTTTCTCAATAAAAAATACCTTGATCGGAAAAACGGAAAAACTCTTACCTGTCGCAAACACAGCTTTTAATTCCGTTCTGCTCTTCAGCTTTTCTTTCTTATGATAACCGTTTGCCTTCATTGTTGGGTACTAAACTAAAAAAGTCCCGCCGTAAAGCGGGACTTTATATTTTCATCCTTTATTCCGATGAACCGGAACAAGATTTATTTTAATCCTTTTTCGCTTGAAACCGTCAGCTTCTTGCGTCCTTTCGCTCTGCGACTAGCCAATACTTTACGACCGTTAGCAGTTTGCATACGCTTGCGGAATCCGTGAACAGATTTACGGCGGCGCTTATGCGGTTGAAATGTACGTTTCATAATTACGTTTTTTTAACTAACCCTATAATTTTGTTTCATTTCATTACGGCAGTCACCATACTGCTGTCTGTGAAAGGACGGCAAAAGTAAGGAAAACCCTCCAGAAATTGACAAAAAATCGCTTCAGAAATTTTAAAGCATTGATTTTCAGTATCAAAAAAGCTCGGCTATAAAAGTTCGAGATGGCGAGATTGTAAGTTTTCTCCAAAAAAGATGCTGGCATGATTATCAAAATCAACCACAGAATCGGTGGTGTAGAAAGTTCTCGTACCCTGCTTAGAACATCTTTGCTCCATTCCGGGATGGCGTTCCAAGTATTCCTTCAAACTGGTTGCTACAATATTACCTTGTGAGAGAATGGTTGTTCCGGCGGGAGCAAAAGCTTTGATCTTATCCATCAGCAAAGGATAATGTGTACAAGCCAATAACAAAGTATCAATCGCTGATGACTGTTTAAATAAACGATCCAGGTGCTGTTGTATAAAATAATCGGCTCCCGGTTTATCGTATTCATTGTTTTCTATCAAAGGAACCCACATCGGACAAGCTTCTTGATACACTTGTAAAGAGGGAAAGAACTTGGCGATCTCAATCGGATAACTTTCACTCAAGATTGTTCCCGTAGTTCCTAAAATACCTACGGCACCTGATCGACTGTACTGACCAATCACTTCAGTGGTGGGTCTGATTACACCCAATACTCTTTTGTTGGGATCGATCCCTGCCAGATCTTTTTGTTGTATCGTGCGCAAAGCTTTTGCTGATGCAGTATTACACGCCAGAATCACTAACTCACAACCCTGATCAAAGAACCATTTCACGCTTTGTAAAGTGTATTGATATACGGTATCAAAAGAACGCGGACCATAAGGTGCACGGGCATTGTCTCCCATGTAGAGATAATCATACTGAGGTAAGGTATTCACCAGTTCTTTGAGAATGGTGAGTCCACCATAACCGCTATCAAAAACACCAATGGGTTGTTGTGCAGAAGACATGTTACGAAGTTAATGCCAATCAGCTCATCATCAGAACAAGATATAGACATAAAAAATCCCGTTCACTGTTACCAGGAACGGGATCAAATATGATTCAGCGATCGAATTAATTTTTCTTAGGTGCAGGAGTAGTCGGTTTGGCTCCTGTAGCTGCAGGCACTGTTCCGCCGGCTGCTTTCCATGCATCCATGATCTCTTTACTCAAAGGTAAATTCAGTTTCATGGCCACTCGAATGGTTAGGTTGTCCAGAATACTCGGTTGCACATAGGGCGACAATGATTCTGATTTTAATACCCAAGTGTATTTCTGTTCAGCAACGATCTGTTGTAATGCAGTGAACATTTGTTGTCTGTAAGGAGCCAGCAAACGTTCCATTTTATCTTGTTGCATTTCCTGAGAATACTGTTGCCAGTTTGCAATTTTGTAATACAATCTGTTCAGATCACTCAGCGCCATTTCTCTTGCTTTCGCAGGCATGGTAGCTGAATCTTTTTTAAACAGGCTGTCTCTGCGCTGATAATCTTGAACAGAGTAAGCATATTCTACATTCAGAGAATCTCTGAGGTAAGAGTTCATAACAGAGTCCATGGTTTGTTCTAAACCCGGGAACAGGCTCAGTAAGCTTTGTTCATCGAAGTGACCGATCTTAACCTGAGACTGAGCGTTGTTGGAGAACAGTAAGCTAGCCACCGTCACACACACAAGTAATAATTGCTTCATTGTAGAGAGGATTTTGAGATATTTGTTTTGTTTTAGGAGTTTTATTTGATCCCCAGTTCTTTTAGGATATCATCACTTTTATCCAGTTTGGGGTCGGCAAATATAACGGTAATTCCTTCACTTTTATCGAGTACGAAGTCGTAAGAACGGGCCAGCGCCATTTTTTGAACGGCTGAATAAACCCTGTCTTGTACCGGCTTAATGAGTCTTTGGCGTTCCTTGAACAGATCACCTTCATAACCAAAACGCTTTTTCTGCAGGTCGCGGATCTCTTTTTCACGTACAAACAACTCATCTTCACGCTTCTTTCTTAATTCTTCGGTCAGCATGAATTGCTCGGCTTCATAATTCTTGTACATTTTATCCAACAAAACCTGCTTGTCATCAATTTCTTTCTGCCACTGTTCTCCAATCTCCTGAAGCTTTTTGTCGGCATTTCTGTATTCCGGGATTTTCTCGAGAATGTATTTGGTATCAATGATTGCATAACGCTGCTGCGCTTGCGCCATAAAGGTTGTACCAATCAATACAAGAGCAATGAGTAAGGTTTTTTTCATAAACTAATTTTTTGTTCAGGTTTTCTATTCCGGTTCGAAGCCTAGCATAAAGGTAAACCTTGCTGCATCTTTCAACGGACCGTTTGGTGAGAACCTATCCAATCCTATGCCATAATCAAACCCAAGTAAACCGAACATGGGTAAGAAGAAGCGCATACCCAATCCAACAGACCTACGAAGCTTAAAAGGATTGTAATCTTTCATGTTATACCATCCGTTCGCAGCCTCATAGAATGCAAGCCCATAAATGGTGCTGCTCGGATTGAGGCTTAGCGGATAACGCAGCTCCATGGTGTATTTGTTAAATATTGTAAAATATTGTCTGGCCGACTGCTGATCGGGGTTCACTTTAGGATTTGAGTTATCATAAACCGGATATCCACGGTGAGCGATGATATCAAAACCTAACAACGCAAACTGGTTACTCAAACCTGCATCACCCACCTGAAAACGTTCAAATGGAGAGATCTGAAGATCAGGATTGAACCTGCCCAAGAAACCAAATTTCGCAGAAGCTCTTAACACGAACTGTTTGTTTCTCTCTTCACCATGTGGACGACCCAATGGCACAAACCATTCTCCATTGAAACGCCATTTATGGTATTCAACCCAACGATAAGGATTTGCTTTGGTAGAGATATTTGGATTGATAATCGAATATGGCGGTGTCACTGCTAAACTCAGCATGAAATTAGAACCCGAACGCGGGAACAATGGCTGGTCAACAGAAGAACGCTGCAATGCTACACGGAAATTGAAGTTGTGTACATTACCATTGTTAAAGCCGGGCAGATTGATCGGATCGATCGCATAGTTACTCAGCTTATATCTGGTAAAGTTCAATCCGATAGATAAAGAGAAAAAGTCATCAGGCCATTTCAATTGCTTTGCCAAACTTACGGTTGCACCGGTAGTTGAAATAAAGCTGGTCTTCGAAATATCCGGATTGAACAATCCTGTATTCGGATCAAAGGTTTGTCCGAATCTGGTATTGTAAATACTAAATGTCAACGCATTTCTTTTCTTACCACCCAACCAAGGTTCGGTGAAAGAGAAGTTGTAAGATCGGAATGCCTTACCATTACTCTGTACACGTAAACTCAGTTTTTGTCCGTCACCCATTGGCAATGGATCCCAAGCTGATTTCTTCCAGATATTGCGGATCGAAAAGTTATTGAATGACACACCGAGTGTACCTGTCAATCCAATCACACCACCCCAACCCGCACTCAACTCTAATTGGTCACTCGATTTTTCTTCTACACTGTAATTGATATCCACGGTACCATCTTCCGGATTCGGAATTGGATTGATACCGATCTTCTCTTGGTTGAAATAATTCAACTGTGCGATCTCACGCTGAGAACGGATCAGATCCGATCTGCTGAACTTCTCTCCGGGAATGGTTCTCAGTTCACGACGAATCACGTGTTCTTTGGTTCTGTCGTTACCACTGATACGAATATTTTTAATGGTCGCCTGTGGACCTTCAATGATCCTGATCTCAAAATCAATGGTATCATTGTACACAGCTGTTTCTATCGGTTCAGTACGGAAGAATAAATAACCATCATCCTGATACAATCCACTGATATCGCCTCCATCAGGTGATGCAGACTTACCCAGCTTTTTATTCAGTACATCAAGGTTATAGATATCACCTTTACGGATACCGATGATCGCAGAAAGAATAGAGTCAGAATATTTGGTGTTTCCTCTCCATGTAATGTTTCCGAAATAATATTTACGACCCTCATTCATTTTAATGTCAATGTTGAGGTGACCGGCTTTGTTATAGTAAACCGTGTCTTTCTCAATCACAGCATCTCTATGTCCAAGAGAGTTGTAATAATCCAACAGACTTTCTTTGTCTTCCTGGAATTTGATCACATTGAATTTAGCAGAAGACAACTTGAAACGTGCATAAGGATCCAATACTTTTTTGGTCTTACTCAATGTCAGAAATCCTTTCTCACGGAAATATTGTTCAAAATCATAGCGCTTCACGGTAACGATCTGTCCGCTATCAAATGAAGGATTGAGTGTAAGTCTTGATTTTTCTTTGGTGCCTTTGAGTTGTTTTTTCAACTTACTTGCATCCACCGTATTACCACCGAAATTGATGTTATTGATTTTTACTTTCGGTCCTTTTGCAACAACAAAATCCAGTATCAAAGTATTATCAAAAGTAGAATCAGCTCTTTCATCAATACGCACTTTGGCATTCTGATATCCCTTATCACCAAAATATTTCTTGATGGCTTCCACAGCAGAGATCTTCATGTTCTCTGTGATTACACGATTACGAACCAATCCTGCTTTACCTGTCAGGTCTTCTGATTCTCCTTTACGCACCCCTTTGAAAAAGAAGTTAGATAAACGCGGACGTTCAGTCACGGCTATTTCTACTTCGATTTCTTTATCAACCAGCTTCGTGATATAAATCTCTACATCGCTGAAGTATTTCTGGTCCCACAGTTTCATGATGGCTTTTGAAAATGCATCACCACCCGGAATGGTTACTTCATCACCTACATTCAGGTTGGAAATAGAGATCAATAGATTTTCATCAAAGAATTTATTACCGGTAACCTTAATGGCTGATATCTTATATTTTCTGGGAGTTCTCTGGTTGAAGATATTGATCAGATCCGCATCTACGGAAGTAATAACAGTATCCTTACCGGTAGTTTCCTGCGCATAGGTTCCTACACTTACCAGTGATGATACTAAAGCCAAGACTAAAAATTTGTACACTTTCTGCATCCGGATTCTGTTTGTTCTTCAACTGGCTGGACTTGAAACAGCAGTCTTTTCAATGGTTTTGGGTTATATAAACGGGGCAAATTAACGGGAATTATTAAAAGTCTTTGTTAAATCAACCTCCGTAGTGATTGCGTTGAACAGCTTTGTTTAAGCTAATTGTTTTTCCTCCTGAATTTGTTGACCGGTTTTACCAAATCGTCTTTCTCTGGACTGAAAATCAATAATTGCTTCATATAAATGCTCTTTGCGGAAATCGGGCCAGCGGGTATTGGTAAAATACAATTCCGCATAGGCCAACTGGTATAATAAAAAGTTACTGATGCGATATTCGCCACTGGTACGAATCATGAGTTCCGGATCCGGAAACTCACTGGTAGCAAGGTATTGTTGAATGGTATCCTGATTGATGTTGTCAGGATCGATTTTTCCGGATTTCACATCCAATCCGATCTGTTTCACTGCATTCGTCAACTCCCATCTGCTGCTGTAACTCAATGCCAGTATCAAATTCAGACCGGTATTGGCAGCGGTCATATCGAGTGCTTCTTTCAGCTCATTTCTGGCAAAATCAGGAAGCATACTCAAATCACCGATCACATGTAAACGAATATTATTCTTGTTCAGAGTGGGCACTTCTTTTCGAATAGAGTCCACCAATAATCCCATTAAACCTTCTACTTCTTGTGCGGGCCTGTCCCAGTTTTCCGTACTGAATGCGTATAAGGTCAAATAGCCAATACCCAGTTCAGCACTGCCTTCTACAATATTTCTAACACTCTCTACGCCATGAAAGTGGCCATAAAGTCTGTCCTGTCCCTTTTCCTTCGCCCAACGGCCATTACCGTCCATGATAACGGCAATATGTCTGGGTAGACGTTCTTTATCGATTTGTGTCATTAAGGTTTCCTGCATGGTCGTTCCTACGGTATTAAGGCTGCGAAATTAACAAAATCAATGGGTTGCAGGGATTTAATTCCGATAAAAATCAAGAATAACAAACATCTTAACCGACGGTTAACCATTAAAGCTTACTTAGGAGTGGGGCACTTATAGGACTGAAGACTGAAAGAAAGACCCACTTTAAAGCTGGCAAAAGCATCTTTTTGAGGGCTATTCCCACGCTGACGGCCTTTGATACCAATGGAAGTACCCGTTTCATAGCTTCTGTCCTGCAGCAAAAAAGCAGGGGAAGGAGAGCCATCCGGTAAGGGAGGAAAGGCATCCGGGGCATATTGTCCGCTTACATCATCCAAATAATCGGTATTGGTAAAGCGATAGGTCAGTTCTCCAAATACATTCATACGCTCATTCAGGGCATATTTAAAGCCCACAGTGAAGGGAATACTGATGGCAATCGGATTATAGGGCTGAAGATCCGGGTATAAAGAACTTCCCTGACCTTCCGTACCTAGTGGACGAAGCATATATTTTTCTCCGTTCAGAAAAGCATATGGATCATGGGAAAAAACACCCAAACCGATCCCTACATAGGGAGTATAATGATATCCTTTGAACCCGGGTTGAAAACGAAAAAAGTTGAAATCACCCGATACGGCAAGTTCCCAAACATTGCTGTTAAAACTCAGGTTACGTCTACGTTGTGCAGCATTGTCACTATAAACATCAGAATAGCCTAACATGGCATATTCCGCAGATAATCTAACACCGATATAATTACTGATCTGTTTGCGAAAGAAAAGACCTGCAGCAATCTTGGGTCTGTTTACTTTGATATTCGGATTCAGGTCACCAAAATAATGCGCAGCTCCAACAGCCACACCTACTTCTCCTTGATGGACAAAACTTTCCATCAATTGAGCATGTGTCTGTTGTAGACCCAATGCCAGTAACACGGATACGATTGCTTTTTTGAACATAGCGTTTGTGTCTTTACCCTTTTGTAAAATAGCACCAATTTTTGTTACGATAAAAGTTAATTTAACGGTATTTGGCATAGAACTATTACTACAGGCCCCCTCAGTTCCGTTTTCTTTTAATGGTAACCTTCCGGATCAATAGATGTAAATTTTAGCAAAAATGATGCCTGTTGATTGTTTTTAGATAGGGATCACTAGTTCCTCTTATCCAATCCCCAGGTTAGTTTGGTTCTGAGAGTAGATAAAAAGCTGTTTTCATTCAAACGAACGAGGTTAATAGAGAACTGTTCTTTTCGTACTGCCAGTTGCACCGTTTTACCAACGATCTCTCTTCTGGCATCCAATGCACAAATAAACATATCGGCCCTGCCTTCTACTTCAAAGGAAATGATATTGTTATCCGGCACAATGATGGAACGAACATTCAAGTTATGGGGTGCTACAGGTGTTATCACAAAGCTGGCTGATTCCGGAAATAAAATCGGTCCATTACAACTCATGTTATATCCGGTAGATCCGGTTGGTGTGGCCACGATCAATCCATCTGCCCAATAACTATTCAGGAACTCTCCGTTGAGATAGGTATGTATTTTGATCATCGGAGAAGTATCACGCTTGTGAATGGCAAATTCATTCAATGCAAAGGGCGCATCTCCAAACAAAGGCTCATTGGAATCAAGATGTATCAGCGTACGCTTATCCACTACAAATGTGCGATTGATCAAGGCTTCAACAGCACTGGTCAGTTCTTCCGGACTAATACTCGCCAGAAAACCCAATCGACCAAAATTGATCCCGAGAATAGGGATACCATAATCACGTACCATGGTCACTGCATCCAGCATGGTGCCATCACCTCCTAAACTGATCAAACAATCGATTTCTTCATTCAGGTCTTCAGGACCATTGAAGGGGATCATTTTGTCGGCATGGTACCCGGGTATTTGCATCGTCTCGATCAGAGGACGATAAATGTAGACCTGTGTTTCATAACGGGCCAGTTCATCCAATAAGATCAGAATGGGATTACCTTTTTCGGAATCAAGACCCCGGCTATAAATGGCAATTTTCATTGTATTCTTTTGTGTGTTGGACAAACAGACCTATCTATCTGCCCTTGTGCAACTGTGTCTTAAAACTCTCTTCTGGTCTGTAAATATAAGCCATTGCGACCCAGTTGGTTGAAGCTGTACTCAATTTTAAAGAGAAAATCATAGATGGATACAATATCCAAACCCAACCCCCAGGTACGTAACAAGGTATTGTTCAGCGTATTGGATGCAACAGGACGGGTATGATGTCCATAACCCAGATCTCCATAGGCTTTCAAGAAAAATCGGATCGGGATTTTATCGTGTGTTTTACTCGGGAAAGGATTGCGAAGAATAAATCCGAATATCTGATGATGCAACCCTGTTTTTAAAACACCCCCGGCTACTCCATCAATCACATTGTATTCCAAGCCTCGCATTTGTGTAAATCCATAACCCAATAAACGCTGGTTAAAAAACACATCATTATAAGGAAGCTTGACGATGCCGATACCTTCCATATGCAAGAATGTGTTCTTGGAAAATGATTTTGCATAAATGGCCCTTACACCGGCTTGCCAGAGATTGGTTTCTTTAGTAACACCTCTCTTATACAAATTGGCTTCAAATTGAAATCCTTTTGAAGGGTAGGGTATATAATCAACATTGTAATACTTATACTGATAATTAAAGTCGATATATCTGAACCTTGTGGTATTCCCCGGAAAATAATTCGGGTTAAGCTGAAGTATCGTATCCGATAAGTTTTCATCATTATACGCAACTCGGAAATAGTGACGATTCCTAACGTCAGGGCGATACGAATAAGTAAGATCTAACTTGGTATATTTTCTTGCGACCGATTCTTGTCTGTTGAACAGTTGTTTATTATTGGCAGTTCCATAATTGATTTCTTTCTGGGTAGATCTCACAAAACCAATATTGAATCCTTGCGTGAGTTTTTTATCAATAAAGGGGATATCGTACCTAAGTGTGATCTGTTGGGTATATCCATTGATCAACCAGATATTGAGATTATCATTTCTTCCGGTGGCATTGTTTTGTATGAATTTGATACCGTAGTTCACCCGGTCTAAACTTCGTTTTTGATCCACCCACCACTGATTAAAATTTCTGTCCACCAATCTGAAATAAGGCATCGGGAAAAAATACCATCGCTCTTTAAGATCCACATTGATAAGGAGCACATTTCCTTTCTTAGCAGCCACATATACATTCACGTCTACAAATAATAAAGTATTCATGATCTGCTGACGAGCCAGTTCCAGCGATTTCTCCAATTCATTATCGGGAATACGATCCCCTTTTTTAAATGGAATTTCTCTAAGAATAATAAAGTCGCGGGTCTTTTTATTACCGCTGAGTTTGATATCACCAACGATCTGATAAATACTGCGCATGGCAACCCTCTCAGACAAACTCAACGATGTTTTGTTGGTGGAATCCTGCTCAGTCTCATCCTGAGCAAAGAGGGCGCCCGAGGATACGAGAAAAACAATAAAAGAAATAAATAACCTCTTGCGCATGAACCGCTGTTGTACAATAGTAAGCTTGTAAAAATAGGGAATCTGTGTTTGCGCAGACTTTTTAATTCATCCTTTAACTACAAATCATGACTCTTTACCCAATTACACACCATCCTAAACAGCTTCACAATACTGATCAGGTCTTAACGAGAATATATTCAGGAAAGTAGCAAATCGAGAGACCTATTACATATTCAAATATGCGAGCAAGTGGTTGTAATTTTCTTTCAACTCATTGGCATATTGCTCTTCACCAAAATAATAGCGAACAGAATAATCATAACGCTGGAAAGTGGCTACAATATCAGATACTTCCACTTTGTTGATCTTGATAGTAACGATGATTTGTCCGGAATCATTTTCCGGGTAGGTATTGAGTTGCGTGATATAAGCATCATTGGTTTCCACCAATCTACTGATCTCACCAAAAGAAAAATGTCTTTTATCGGTTTCCAAAACAATCACACCACCTTTTTCCTCTGTGCCCAAGAAACGTGATAAGTGCAACATCATGGAACGGGAAGAAATGATACCGGCCAGCTCGGCTTGTTCATTCACAACAGGTAAAATAGTGAGTTCATTTTCTGCGATCAGCTTAAGCGCAACGAGAAAATGTTCTTCTCCTTTTACCGATATTTTTTTGAGTGATTGTTCCAATGAAGCGAGTAAACCATCTTCATCAGCATCCAATAATTCATCTTTTTCAATAATGCCTGCAAACTTTTCTTCACTCAGTACGGGTAAATGCAAAAGATCATAATCTTCCATCAACTGCAGTGCAAAAGAAACTTTGTCAAACAAGTTGACGGCTGGAAATCCGGTATTGATGAGCTGCGTTGCGAGCATGATTCTTTCTTCAATTGATATACGCGTCAACCTTTAGGAAGGTTGTGAAACAACACTTAATTTTTGCAAGAAACCATCAAGAATACGATTGAATTCATCCGGCACTTCCATCATAGGAGCATGACCACATTTATCAACAAAATGCAATTCACTGTTTGGGATCAATCGGTTGAACTCCTTACCTACAAAAGGAGGAGTAATGGTATCATTGTTTCCCCAGATCAATAAAGTGGGTTGTTGGATCTGGTTCAATTCTTCACCCAAGTTATTTCTGATAGCACTTTTTGCAAGCGCAATGATCTTGATCACTTTCAATCTATTATTGGTGATTTCAAATACTTCATCCACCAATTCTTTGGTAGCAGTATTCGGATCATAGAAAGTAAGTTGTGTTTTCTTTTTGATGTATTCATAGTCACCACGCTTCGGATAACTATCACCCATCCCATTTTCAAACAAACCACTACTGCCCGTAAGGATCAGTGATTTGATTCTTTCAGGATGTTTCAATATGTGCACCAAAGCCACATGCCCACCTAAAGAGTTACCCAGCAGATGAATATTTTCATATCCTTTCATCTCAATGAACTTATGGACATGTTTTTCCAATCCACCAACTGAGGTATGAAAAATATCCAGATCAAAAAGCGGCAGCATGGGAACCACCACTTTGTATTTGGGTTTGAAATATTCAATGAGGTCTCTGAAATTGCTGAGTGCGCCAAATAATCCATGGAGCAGCAACAATGGCTCACCCTCCCCTTCTTCAATGTATTTGAACTTGTCCTGATGTTTGATCTCGTAATTCATGGGGTTAATTTCTTATGCAAGCATTATATCCGTTACAAATAAAAGAAAATCCATTAACAATATAAGAAACGTTTGAAACAGGCTCCGGATTGTGCCGCATCTTCACTAAAATACTGATTTATAAGCAAAAATGAATGCTTTTACTGTGTCACCTGACCGGCAGGAGTGGTATCGGCCTTAAAGAAATCAGTGAGAGAGGAAAACATATCCCGAAATAAGGGAATTACTTTTCCGATACCGTCGATCACTTTCGGCCCCCAGGGCTGTATGAAATCGTAGGTACGGGAAGCTTCCAAAGTAGTTTTATCAAACAAATGGAGTTTTTCAGCATAAAACAATACGACACTTAATACCAAAGTATAGATCGCTGCATATAATATCATCCCCGAAATCTTATTCAGCCAACCCAAAAACACCATTTCCACCATTTTCTGAAGAGCTGTAGCACCCAATCTCACCAAAATCACCACAGCGATCATCACGATCGCAAAAGAAATAAAGGGTAACCAAGACTGAGAAATACTGGTCTCTTGCCCCAGTTTCTCTGCTACATACGCTGATAATTTCATCGCTGCCGCCAAACCCACCACGATGGCCACAAAAGAAAACACCGCCACAATCAATCCATTGCGGTAGCCCTTGATCAAGGCTAGAATCATACAAAGAAGGAAGATGATGTCGATGAGCATGGGAGACGTCAAAAGTGAATGATGAAAAGATAGTGAAAAGTGAAAGGTGAAAAGTGAAAAAATGCTTTCACTTTTCACCTTTCACTTTTCACCTCGTACCTATCCCGCCGCTAGCAACTCCTTCACCACGGCAGAAATGGCTTTGCCATCTGCTTGGCCGGCGAGTTGTTTGGAAGCAACGCCCATCACTTTACCCATGTCTTGCGGACCTGCGGCACCGGTGCTGGCGATGATTTCGGCAATGATCGTTTTCAATGCTGCTGCATCCAGTTGTTTGGGCAGAAACTGTTCGATCACTGCTATTTCTTCCTGTTCTTTTTTGGCAAGGTCCTCACGATTTTGTTGCTGAAATATTTCGAGTGAATCTTTTCTTTGTTTCACAAGTTTCTGCAACAGCTTCAATTCACCTTCTGCAGAGATTTGTCCGTTAGCACCCGGCTCTGTTTTTGCTTTGATGATCTCGGCTTTGATCGCACGCAAACCACGCAGAAGCGCTTCATCTTTCGATTTCATCGCTTCTTTCATACCCGTCATTACTTTTTCTTCTAAACTCATAGCGGTATGTTTTATTTGTTTTCTTTTAATTGAGATTCGCGGAATTTCTTGTAAAACTCTTTCGCAAAAGCTTTCATGTCTTCCATCATATCCTGTTGTTGTGTAGCACGCATATATGTATCTGCCATGCCCATCAGGGTTTGATAATAAAAGTCGGCCATTTCATCCACCATCATTTCTTTGGTCCACAGGTCAATGCGCAAAGCAGATTTATCAGCAGCATCCCAGAAAGCCACCATCATGGCTCTGGCCGGTTGTGTCATATCCGCAGTACTATCACTCGCTTTCCAGTTAATGGCTTGAGGTACTTTTTGTTCATCTAAATGAACATCAATGCTGATTGTTGAAGTATGCATATATAATTCGAGTATTTTAAAATAAGGCGCAAAAATAAGGTTTAATCAGCAGTCGAGTAAAGGCTTACGGGTTCTGTGCTGCTTTACATAGAGATTCATACACGGCAGCGGCAGTAGTATCCCAACTGAATTGTGCTGCCCTTTCCAATCCTTTGGCAATAAAAGCATTGCGGATGCCCTCATTTCGGTACAAACTCAGCATTTCTTTGGCTATGGCATCCGGATCAGATGGGTCTACCAGCAAAGCTGCATCACCTGCCACTTCGGGCATACTGCTGGTATTGGAACAAACCACCGGAACACCACATTGCATGGCTTCGAGAATCGGTAAACCAAAACCTTCAAACCAGGAAGGGTATACCAATGCATAGGCAGCAGCCGTTACTCTTTGTAGTTGTTCTTCAGGTAGATAGTCCAGCAACACCACATCTTCACGATACTTATAAGTTTTGATCTTTTGCAACAGATCATCATACTGCCACGCTTTTCTTCCCGCCACCAGTAACTTCATATTACTGTGTTGCCATTTTTTGAAATGAGAAAAAGCTTTGAGCAGATTCAATAAATTTTTGCGTGGATGAATACCGCCCACAAACAAAAAGTATTCTCTGCCATCCGCATAACCATCTTTCACTGCTTGTTTATCTTCCCACTCCATGGGTTGAAAACCTTTGCGCACCGCTCCACCGATCACGTTGATCTTTGCATCAGGAGTGCGATAGGTTTTCATGATATCTGTTTTTGAAAATTCAGATACCGTAATGATTTGTTTGGCTTTTTTTAAAAATGCAGGTGTGAACCAACGATAATAAGTGCGCTGATACCAACTGATGTATTCAGGATGATGCAGAAAAGCCAGGTCATGAATCATAAGTACCTGAGGAACACGACTCGTAACACTACAAAAACCATAAGGCTGAAACCATACATCTGCCTTCCATTTTTTTACAGCGCTTGTTGCTTTTATATCATACCAATACTTAAAACTTAAAGGATGACGTGCGGCAGGCGATACCAATACCGAATGAACATTGGGAGCAGTGATAAAAGGTGTTTCCCATGCACGATCATACAATAGCAAGAACTCATCTTCCGGATGTAAAGCTACTATTCGACGTACTACTTCCGCAGTATAATGACCATACCCTTCCATCGGATTGTTCTGCAGAAATATAGCATTGATAGCGATGCGCATGGGGAGCAAAATTAGTTGGTCTATGATCAATAACTGTTAAAATAAATTACCTCAATGAAAGATTGATGATTTTTATAATATTATTGTATTCAACTATGAGAAGGATAACCATACTATTATTATGTTGCTTGTCATTGTATACCGCAAAAGGATCTGATTCACTGAATATCCAACTGAATAAAAAAACATTCAAAAAAGGAGATACCCTGGACTTCTCCTGCATCATACCCAACTTTGAAGAAGTAAAACTGAATGCTGCCTCACTACATGTTTGGATCGATCATATCAGTACAGGCACACGTTGGAAATTTCGTTACCCCTTTATCAATGGTGAGGCACAAGCTTCCTTGGTATTGGCGAAAACATTACCTGATGGACACTTCGCTGTAAATTTCATGGTTCAAAAAGGATACTTCAGATTATCAGGTCAACTAAAGGATAAATTCAAAGACGAGAATAATATCAACTATCTGATGGTTCCCAAAAACAAACGAACATACATGGAAACCATTACCCTGAATAAAGATGGTTTTTTTCGTTTGAAAAGTACCTTGTTTGAAGACTCTGCTTATTTTGTTTTTACGCCGGTAAAAAAGAATGCCAAAAACAATTTGAACATTAGCATTGAAACACCTCTCGACTCTTCATTTATTCCTGAAATGGAAAGCAGAATATGGATCAGCGTAGGCAATGTGAGACGAGCTATGAATAAAGAAGATTCTGCTGCTTATGCATTTAATATGATCACCAGTTCAGGCACTGATCTGTTACCGAATGTAACTGTGGTTGGCAAGTACAAAAAGAAAGTAGAGCAATACGACGACTATTATTCCAGTGGCCCATTCAAACGTGATGATGTCATGATCTTTGACGGACTGGAAGATGAAACGATGGCTCGCTCTATGAGTATTCTACGTTTTTTAGAAAGTAAAGTACCCGGACTCATTGTAGAAAAAGATCAGGAAACAATGGTTGAAATGGCCAGATGGAGAGGTGAACCTGCCGAGATTTATCTCGATGAATTTAGGGTAACACCACAAGACATTTGGATCGTGTCTCCATCTGATGTAGCAATGGTGAAAGTTTATCGTCCACCTGCCATGCTATCACCATTATCCGGAGCAGCGGGCGCCATTGCTATTTATACGAAGCGTGGTGAGTTTGCAGGAAAGAATAGATTTAAACACAGCTTTACCGTAAAAGGCTATACACCCGCGGAAACAATTTGGCAGTAAATTTTTAATTCGCTTTTTAGTATAGATTCTGTTTGCTGAATTGTGTAGTTTTAATATCACAGATGATATTAACGTAAAATATTCGTTTCTGAAAATATTCATGCCATGCAAAAGTTACAATTCAAAGTAAGTATCCAAGCACCTGCTGCCAAAACATATGATCTGATGTTGGGTATCAGCAGTAAGTCAACTTATGAACAATGGACTTCTTTGTTCAATCCCACATCAACCTATGAAGGAAGTTGGAATAAGGGAAGTAAAATTCTATTTGTTGGCGTAGATGATAAAGGAGAAAAGGGAGGCATTGTTTCTAAGATCGCTGATAATATTCCTAACCAATTTGTTTCTATTCAACATTATGGTCTTGTACAAGGTAACAAGGAAATCACGGAAGGACCGGATGTAGAAAAATGGGCCAATGGATATGAGAACTATAGTTTCGAAGAAAACAATGGCACTACCACTGTTACTGTTGATTTAGATACCACAGAAGACTTTTTAGATTACATGAATGAGAAATACCCAAAAGCACTCAACAGGTTGAAAGAGCTTTGTGAACAATAATAATGCGTAAAATGGAACGCAGATTGTCATGATTGTCATGATTTACGCAGATGATTGGATCATGACAATCATGACAATCCGTGTTCCATATCAATAATTATAAAACCCTTTCCCCGTCTTTCTTCCCAATTCACCCGCAGCTACTTTAGCCGCTTGTACCGATGATGGTGTTAAACGTTTGGGTTTACCCAGTGCTTCCCATACAATATTGCTCACACCAAAATTGATGTCCATACCGATCAAGTCCATAAGTTTGAATGGACCCATTTTAAAACCGCTGGCTTCCATCACTGCATCAATCACAGCTATATCAGTTTGTTCTTTTTCTACCAGTTGCATGGCTTCCAGATAATAATGTCTGGCCACACGATTCACAATAAAGCCCGGAGCGTCTTTACATACCACCGGTACTTTTTGCATTTGTTGACTGATCTTAATCGTTTGTTGCATCACTTCCGCAGAAGTAGTATTTCCTTGTATCACTTCCACCAATTTCATCAATGGAGCGGGATTGAAAAAATGCATCCCCACTACTCTTTCAGGATGCGGAACTTCGGCAGCGATCTCACTCACCGGAATAGAAGAAGTATTGGTTGCTAAGATGGTATCGTTATTATTCAAAGCAGCGAGTTGGGTAAACAAACCCACTTTCGCTTCCTTCTTTTCAATGATCGCTTCAATGATCATATCTGCTACACAATCTTCTACACGGGTAGTGAAAAGGATACGATCTAGTATAGCTTGTTTTTCTTCCGCACTGATCTTTCCCTTTTCTGTCAGCTTACTAAGACTCGACTCAATGCCCTTCCTGCTTTTTTCGACCATCTCCGCACTCAGATCAAACTGAATGGTACGGAATCCTGATTGGGCGCTTACCTGCGCAATACCACTCCCCATAGTGCCGGCACCGCATATACAGATGGTTTGGATCGATTTCATGCTGTATTCAATTGATTGGAGCGCAAGATACTTACATCTTTTCCACTTTAACTAAAGGCTGTAAAATCCTGCTACTCAGATGGCTTACTTTTATGCCATGCAAAAAATGCAGCAACTCGATCTATTTGGAATGCCTGTTGAACCGGTAAGTGCTCCCGCAAAAAAAACAACAGCACCCAAACCAAAACCTGTTCAGGAAAAAATGCCTGAACCGGAACCCGTTGTTGTAGCAGAACCGGAGCCGATCATTGTTCCTGAGCCTGTTGCAGTCCTAACAGAAACACCTGACTTAGTAGTGCCTGAAGTTCCTGTTTTAGAAGCCCCTATTCCTGAAGCAGCACCCACTCCAACCACAGACCCTGTTGTTTTTGCTGATGAGCGCATTGTTGTGAAGATCAAACCCAAAAATATTGTTGCGGAAACAAAAGCTGTTGAAGAGGCCGCACCTGCTATCGTAAAAGCTGCTGAGCCTGTTGCCAAACAACCGGGCAAACGCGGTAGAAAATCTTTTCGTGAAATAGATACGGAGATCGATCTCGTTGATATTCCGGATGAAGAAACACTGAAACAAAAATTGTATTACCCTATCAGTGAAGTAGCGAAATGGTTCAAAGTGAATACTTCTTTATTACGTTACTGGGAGAATGAATTTGATATTCTTCAACCCCGTAAAACACGCAAAGGAGATCGCTTATTCCGATATGAAGATATCCGTAACCTGCAATTAATTTATTTCTTGTTACGCCAACGTAAGTTCTCCATTGAAGGCGCCAGAACCTATCTCAAGCAAAACAAACACCAAGCTGATGTACAGGCACAACTTGTACAATCACTCACTAAATTCAAATCTTTCTTACTGGAACTGAGAGCGGGTTTGGGAAGCTAACCCTTCGTCGTCATTTCCGACTTACGTCGGAAGACTCCTCAGGGTGACGATTGTTTATATCACACTAAAATGGTTATGGGTAAAACTCATCATCATTGTTATTTATTCTAAGTCTTGTCATCCTGAGGAGCTTTTAGCCCTCTGGGCTAAAATTGCTACGAATGGATTTGTCGTACCGTAACATCCGTATTCGCAGCTGCTAATTGTAAATGATGTTCTTCCAGCCAAGTAATGATCTCAAGATTCACTTGTTGTCTTAATTGATTGAATGCTTCGATCGACTGATCCATAGAAGTAAAAAATTCAATGATCACCACATGTGCATTCTTTCCGGTTTCTGCGAGGAAGACCACCGTGCTAAGAACATCGGGTTTATCCAAGATCTTTTTAACTGCTACCGTAAATGCCTCCAATTGTGATGCCGATGCTGCCAAGTCTAATTCCATTCTAAGCTCTGCTTTACGTTGCGTACGTAAACTCACATTATCAACGATCGTATCTACCATCTGTTTATTGGGTACAGAGATATAGGTTTTTTCTGCTGTACGGATACGCGTACTTCTCAATCCGATCTTTTCAATATTCCCCGTAAAGCCATTCACTTTCACCAGATCACCCACTGCAAAAGGTTTATCAAAGAAAATAATAAAAGAAGCGATCAGGTTTTCCAAACTTTCTCTTGTAGCCAATGCAAGAGCAGCACCCACAATACTCAAGCCTGTCAATACATTCCCCACCGGTTTGTTGAAAGAGAATTTCATGATCAACAGAATACCGATGATCACCAGAATCACTTTGAAAAAATCTTTGAAGAAGATGATGAGTTGATTATCTGTTTGATCGATGGTGAGATTGGCTTTCTCTTCTAATACGATCGCAATGAAATCTATCACACGTAAACAGAGTCTGATAAATACAATCACTAATACTCCATTTGCCAGTGACTCGATGATTTGTCTGGATGTAACACGATAGACCTTGAATTCTAACATTCCCGGGAACTGCAACTTATCGATGGCTATCACGGAGATGGAAAGAAATAAGAATAGCCCTAATGGACCGGCTACCAGATCAAGAAAAGATTGACGGGCTGTATGATCTCTTTTCTTCGTGATCGCCTTATACAACTGATTGGCCAGGTACTTGGAAATAAAACGCTTCAGCAACAGCATCAGTAGAATCGTACCTATCACATACAAGTAGGCTTCAACGGTGTTGTCGAATAATTTTTGTTGCAGAAATTTTTCCATAATGCAATCTACAAAGAAGGGTTAAGAATGCCATTGATGCAGCTGTACATCAGTACCATCAAAACTGGCATAGGTAAAATTGCGGATCCAGTCACCGAGATTGATATAACGGCTTTTCTCATTGATTGTAAAGTCGATGGGATAGTGACGATGACCAAAAACAAGAAAATCAAAATGCTCTTTTTGCAACATTTCTTTAGCATAAATGATGAGCCATTCATTCTCTTCTCCCAGAAAATGTTGATCGGATGTTCCGGTTTTTTCACGACTCTTTCGACTGAAATAATTCGCCAGTCCAATCCCCCAACTCGGATGCAGTAATCCAAACAACCATTGACACAATGGATTGCGGAATACTTTTTTCAAAAACTTATAGCCATGATCACCGGGGCCTAATCCATCGCCATGACCAATGTAAAAACGTTTTCCATTCCATTCAAACACTTTAGGATGATGGTACACAGGAATATTCAACTCCTTCTCAAAATAACCACGCATCCACATATCATGATTACCCACAAAACAGTGAATGGAGATACCACGATCGGTCAGCTCAGCAAGCTTACCGAGTAAGCGCACATATCCTTTCGGAACTACTTGTTTGTATTCATACCAGAAATCAAAAATATCACCCACGATAAAGATCATAGCAGCGCTGTCTTTGATACTGTCCAGAAATGCCACTACTTTTTTCTCACGAACAAGACTCTGTTCATGATCAGGCGCGCCGAGATGAAAGTCTGAAAGGAAATATATTTTTTGTTGGGGTGTGATGGATGGCATCAGGTATATAACAATTGTGCACCCTTATCGATGCATGAATGATATGTGAATTTACAGTTTATTTTTCTGCTGTATATATACGAGCAAATCGCCGCAGTCAATACGAGGCTTACCGCTCACATCTCCTTTGTACCAGTAGATCCAAGCTTCTACAGTGGTGTCATTCAGGTATACGGTGGTCTTTTCACGTCCGTATAACACAGGTTCATCAGCTTCACCATTGATGCCTTCATAATCATCTAACTGACCAATAGCCCAGGGAAACTCTGCATCTTGTTTGATGGTGTATAATTCACCCACGATCCAATGACCTGCATCAGAAGGTACTGCAGCAGGATAATCACCCATATCATACAATTCCCCCTTCACTTTTGCAGTACCTGCCAGTTCAAAATACCGGCTGATATAAGCATAGGCCGTATGCTGAAAACCACTTCTCAGCGAACCATACACAAACAAGGGTAAAACTGTAATGGACATATGCTTTAATTGCTTCTTTGTACAAGGAAACAAAATACTTCTTTCGGACCATGCACACCCACCACCAATGTTTTCTCGATATCCGCTGTCCTACTCGGACCCGTTGCCAGTGTGATCATGGAAGGTAATTGCTCACCGTATTCTTTTTGTAATGACAACAATGCTTCATCAATATCATATACCAACTGATCGGTGTAAGCAATACAAATATGTACCGGTGCATACACACTCACGGTTCTGCCGCTCTGTTGTCCGCTAGACAAAACCAAACTCCCTGTTCTAGCCACAAGGTATTCGCAACCGGTGATGGAAGCGTCACAAGTTTCAACATCAGGAGCTGTCATCGCATGAAAGCCTGACTGAGTAAGTGTTTCTCTGAGTTCATCTTCTCTACAATACAATTCTTTCCATTCACGCTTGATGAAAAGCATATTCAGTTGTGAAGCGAGTTCTTTCTCGTTTTCACAATAAGAAAAACGTCCCTGTAGTTTTGTAAAATTCTCAGCAAACAACAGATCGAGTTCTTCTGTAGGTGCATGAAATACAGAACTATTGTCTGTTTGTTGGGGAAAGGGAACAGGCACCGGTTTTGACAGTGCCTGCTTGATCTTATTTAAAATAGTATTTCTTGCCGATTGTGACATTATACCGTTTCGTTTGAATCAGTTGTCGTATTTGCTTCAGGTGTTGCTGTTTCTTCAGCGATCACTTCCGGGCCTGTCTCTTCTACTTCCAGTAATTTCTTTTCTTCAAAAGGTCTTTTACCGATCAGTTCTTCCACATCACTCTTATGCAATACTTCTTTGTCTAACAATTCTTTCGCCAGTTTTTCAACTTGCTCTTTTTTCTCTGTCAATAAACGAATCGTACGCTGGTATGCTTCGTCGATAATTCCTCTTACTTCCTCATCAATGATCTTTCCGGTTTCTTCACTGAATGGCTTAGTGAACGTATTTTCTTGTGTAGGATCGTAGAAACTCACATTCCCTACTTTACTGTTCATACCATAAGCGGTTACCATGCTGTAAGCAATTTTGGTGATCTGCTGAAGATCATTGGCAGCTCCTGTAGAAATCTTTCCGAAGAAGATCTGCTCAGCAGCACGACCACCCAATGTCATACAGATTTGATCCATTAACTGATCTGTATTGTACAGGTACTGTTCGGTAGGCGTGTATTGCGCATAACCCAATGCTGCTGTACCTCTTGGTACGATTGTTACTTTCAATAATGGATACGCATGCTCTAAGAACCAACCACACACAGCATGTCCGGCTTCATGATAAGCGATCACAGATTTTTCATGCGGAGCGATGATCTTGTTTTTCTTTTCCAATCCACCGATCACACGATCGATCGCATCCTGGAAATCACTCATATCAACAGCCTCTTTGCCCTTACGTGCTGCAATCAGTGCAGCTTCATTACAAACATTGGCAATATCCGCACCTGCAAAACCCGGGGTTTGTTCCGCCAGTTTATGCAGATCCAGTGTTTCAGATATTTTGATTGGACCAAGGTGTACTTTGAAGATCGCTTCACGACCTTTTACATCCGGTCTGTCAATAGAGATTTGTCTGTCGAAACGACCCGGACGCAACAACGCACTATCCAATACATCCGGTCTGTTGGTAGCAGCGAGAATGATGATACCCGTATCGCCACCAAAACCATCCATTTCAACCAGTAACTGGTTCAATGTATTTTCTCTTTCATCATTGCTCATGATGGCATTTCTACCTCTTGCACGACCAATGGCATCGATCTCATCAATAAAGATGATACAAGGCGCTTTCTCTCTGGCTTGTTTGAACAGGTCACGAACACGACTCGCACCCACACCCACAAACATCTCAACGAAATCACTACCACTCAAGCTAAAGAAAGGAACCTGTGCTTCACCCGCCATGGCTTTTGCCAATAATGTTTTACCGGTTCCCGGAGGACCTACCAGCAATGCACCTTTTGGAATCTTACCACCCAGTGAAGTATATTTTTTCGGATTCTTCAGGAAGTCAACGATCTCCATCACTTCCACTTTTGCTTCATCCAAGCCTGCAACATCCGCAAATGTGATGTTCACTTTTGCACCTTTATCAAACAGTGTTGCTTTTGATTTACCGATATTGAAGATACCACCCGGACCACCGCCACTTGACGGACCGCCCATCTTACGCATCAATAATACCCAAGCCACGATAATGATCAATAAGGTGAATACCGTATTCAACAATGGCCCAAACCATTCCGGTGCTTTTACTACACGGAGTTCAACTTCAGCTACATTATTGGCTTTGCAGAATTCATCCAAACGTTCTTCGAATGCTTTCCAGTCAACCACTTCAAAAGCAAACAGCGGAGTGCCTTTTACTTTATCGGCAGATAAACGTCCTTTGAATTGTTTAACGTAAAACTCTTTGGAGAGTCTGTCTGGTTTGATGTACACATGCACTTGTTCTTTGTTCTTCACCAGATCCAGTTTCTGTACATCACCGGGCAGTAATATTTCATTTCTGAACTGCTGCTCAGAGATCACTTTGAGTTCGGGTGAAAAATTCATGACCTGTGCCAAGATCAGCACAATAGCGATGATACCATATACCCAGTAAATATTGAATTTTGGTCCCTTGCGTTGACCATCTCCTTTTTCCATTTTCGATTGCTTGTTTTCCTGTGACATAATCCTCTCTGTATTGACGATTCAGGATCAGATATATTCAGTGATCCTGTATTTTTTTTTATTTATTCATGGATCTGCGAACCCGCATCACTCCACATTTCTTCTAATTTGTAAAACTTTCTGGCATCCGGATGCATCACATGTACCACAATGTTCACATAATCGATCAACACCCACTGTAATGCTTGTCTGCCTTCATGTTTGTAAGGATGCTCATCACAACTCTTTTTCACTTCTTCTTCTACTGAATCACAAATAGCTCGAATCTGCGTAGTACTGGAAGCCTGACAAACCACAAAAAAATCAGCCGAAGCTTCCGGTATTTTTCTGAGATCAAGACTGATGATATTTTCACCTTTTTTATCCTGAATAGCCTTAATAATAGCCTTGAAAATTTTAGAATTTCTGGTGAGTCGAGATACCGAACTCTTCGGGCGGCCCTGTAAAACTGAAAGCGGTTCCAATAATAGCGTTGATTTAAATTAAACAATGATCCGGATCCTCTGACCCTCTTTCTTTAACACCCTACTAGGTGTTGAACGGTCTGTGTACCTTTGACATCGGTAACTTCGTCAAAAATAGTAATTCTTTGCCATCAGACATCGTTAAAACACCAATCGGACAGCCGTTCGTGGAATTATCTGTGACAGATAGTACCAACATCTATGCCATGACCCATATTCAACACAATATGGCAACACATGGTTCAGTTTTTTTTGCGCATCAGCAAACATCAGGCAAGGGACAACATGGTAAAACCTGGGTGACCGAGGGCGGACAAAACATCATTCTTTCAGCTATCATCGACCCAAATCCATTGCTGATAGGTCAGCAATTCAGACTTAGCGTAGCCGTGGCATTGGGTTGCTATGATTTTTTCAGCAGGTATGCAGGCGATGAAACCCGTATCAAATGGCCCAATGATATTTATTGGCGTGACAGAAAGGCAGGGGGTATTTTGATCGAAAACCAAATCAGAAGCCAACAATGGCAGTGGGCTGTGGCGGGTATCGGTATCAATATCAATCAAACCCATTTCGATCCCGCACTCATTAACCCGGTGTCACTCAAACAGATCACAGGAAAAACATTTGACCCTGTTCAACTCGCCAAAGAACTCTGTAAAGACCTCACCCATCGTATCGATATGCTCTTCAACATCCCTTTTGCAATATTGCTGGAGCAATACAATCAATATTTGTTCAAAAGAAATGAACCCGTTCACCTGAAAAAGCAAAACACCCGCTTCACCTGCACCATCCTAGGCGTGAATGAAACAGGAGAACTCCTCGTAAAAGACGGACCGGCGGATAGCTTTGTTTTTGGGGAAGTGAGCTGGTGGTGAGAAACAGAGGGGTTAGGGATTAGGTGTTAGGAGTGAGGGGTGAGGATGTATTTCTATTTTGCTTTTCCTAACACCTAACTCCTAACACCTAATCCCTAACTCCCCGTAACTTGCACCCTAATTCACTTCTCATGACTTCTTCTATTCGTCTTACTCAGTTTTCTCATGGCGCGGGGTGTGGTTGTAAGATCGCGCCGGCTGTTTTGGATACCATTTTAAAATCTGATCAACCTGCGGCCTTGTTTCCGCAACTATTGGTGGGCAATGCCAGTAAAGATGATGCAGCAGCTTATGATCTGGGTAATGATCAGGTACTCATCAGCACCACTGATTTTTTTATGCCGATCGTGGATGATGCATTTGCTTTCGGAAAAATTGCAGGTGCCAATGCCATCAGTGATGTGTATGCCATGGGCGGACAACCGATACTCGCTATCGCTATTCTGGGATGGCCTGTAGATAAACTACCCGCAGAACTTGCACAACAGGTGATCGAAGGAGCACGTGCTATTTGTGCCGAAGCAGGGATACCACTTGCAGGTGGACACAGCATCGATTCTCCTGAACCCATTTTTGGATTATCCGTAAACGGACTCGTACACAAACAACAACTCAAACAAAACAATACCGCACAAGAAGGTGATCTATTATTACTGACCAAACCTTTGGGAGTAGGTATTTTATCTACTGCACAGAAAAAAGAATTATTGAGTGATGATGATCAACACATTTTACTACACCAATTGATGCAATTGAATAAAGCGGGTGCGGCATTGGGTAAGATCAATGGTGTACATGCGATGACAGATGTTACCGGTTTTGGATTACTCGGACACTTATTAGAAGTGGCAGAAGGAAGTGGACTTTCGGCAGAACTCTATTATTCAAAAGTGCCGATCATTGAAGCTGCAAAAACATATCTCGCACAAAGAATTGTTCCCGATGCCACATATCGCAACTGGAACAGCTATAGCAGTAAAACAGGTTTTGGTGCCGGTGTGAATGTGATGGAAGCATTCAACATTCTCCCCGATCCGCAAACCAATGGCGGACTACTCATCGCCGTTGCACCGGATGCTCTGGAACAAGTGCAACAGACACTACGTGAAAATGGACTTGAAAACTTCACGACTCCCATCGGTAAAATGTTGGGTAAAACAGAGAAGACGATCACGGTGGTTGCTTAGTCTTAAAAGTGGATGTAGAAAGATGGGCCGCAGATTTTTAAGATCAGTTATGATTTATTACCTAGACAAAATCTGCGTTCATCATAACAATCATAAAAAATCTGCGGCCTATTATTTACGCAACTGGAATAAAAACGGGGGTAACGATAGCGCTTACACTTGCCCCACCCAATTGTTCTATCGCATGCATGGGAACTTGAACGATAGTAGCGGATACACTAATCGCTGCACTTTGTTCCGCCGTTAATTCAGCTGAGTCAGAAAGAAATAAAAATGTTTCCCCCTTAGCATTGGCACAACAAAAAGCATTACCCATAAAGGCTTCCAGCTGATCATGTGAGAAAGGAATGATACGATAGCCGGTTGATAATAACAATTGCTTTACTGCCATCAGATCCATATCATCTGCAAAAGCATCTTCACATAACAAAGCAAAATTAGGACCTAAACACAACATACGATTGGTATGCAATAAAAACTTCCCGGAAGTATCGGTTGCATAAAAAGCAATGGCTTTGTATTGATGTGCCGCTGCAAATTTTTCCAGCATGGCAGTGTGCGTTCTTTGTGATAAACAAGCATAGATCAACTTGTGTTGATGATCCATCACCATACTGGCTGTGCCTTCCAGAAAAAAGCCATCTACTTCAAATTCACTCCAGTCTTCAATATCATTGACAAGAAAATATTTGCGGAGATACTCCAAGATATCATCGCGCTTCTCTTGTCTTCTATCTCTTCTGAACATCGGCAAAACCGCTACCGTGCCATCAGGTAAAGTAGTTAACCAACAAGAAGGGAAAATAGCATCTATAGCATCAGCAGCATCTTGCTCAAACACTACCGCTTGAACCTCATGCTTTTTGAACGCTTGGTGTAGCGCATCAAAATTTTGCAATACCACTTTATCAGCTGTATCTGCCGGACGTATCATTAACACTAAATCAGCGGGCACAGCCATATTAAGAGAGTTTATCAATTTTTTGTGCAAGTTGGCGATCGAGATCCGTAACAATATCACCGGCATCATGTGTGCTTAACCATATCTCTACCGTATTCCACACATTACTCCAATACGGATGATGGTTCATCTTCTCCGCTTCAATAGCTACTCTTGTCATAAAAGCAAAAGCCTCAGAAAAATTCTGAAACTGAAACTTCTTATACAGCTTATTATTCTCTTCTACCCACATGATGAATAATGAATTTTGAATGATGAATACGCAACGCCCATCTTTATTTGGACATTCCTCTGTTCCTTATTTCTTATTGCTCTGTTATCAAAAGACCATATTCCCTTTGTTCTTGATCTGCTCATTGGTAAGTTCTGTAACCAATTGCACACCTGCCAGATTTTTTACAGATTGTTTGATCCAGTTACATTTTTCATCATCCACCAGATCGCCTTTCATCAACCATAAAAAATCCATGTGCTTGAATTCCGGTAATAAATATTCTCCGTCGAACTGATTGTGATATAGATAATGCACCAAAAAGCTATTCGGCTCTTTGGATTCATAGATGCTGAAATAATAGCTACGCTCCTTTCTCCTCAAATGAATTTCCAACGAAGGATTCAACCTGAAATGGTACCCCAATAAATTATTCAACTGCAAACAAAACTGATAATTCTTCACCGGCGCCGTAATACCCAACAAACGAGTATCATCGAAGAAATCTTCGTTCAGCTCCTCAATGTTCAGTCTTAGTTTAGTGGTGGCCATTTTTGTGAATTGTGAATGGTGAATCGTCAATGGTGAATTGTGAATCGTGAATTTATCGTCAATAATAACTACGCGAAAAAGTTCAAGCTTTAAAAACAGCTTAAGCTCTATTCACAATTCACCATTGACGATTCACCATTCACAACTCCACTTCAAACACTTTCTCCTCATTCCCTCTCTTGATCCGTAATTGTGTTTTATCTCCTTTGTTAAATTTACCCAATGCTTGCATATAACTCATCACATCCACAAACTTAAATTCTCCAAGTTGCAATAAAATATCTCCGGCCTGTAAACCCAGCTTCTCCGCCAGCTTACCCGGACTCACGCCATCGATACGCATACCCGTGCCGGAATAGCCGTAATCAGGGATCACACCCAGACTTACAGTGAAGCGGCGTGTTTGTCCCATTTGAGGCTCAGTGGTTTTGGCGAAACTTAGTTTGCCTTTGGCATCTGTACGGGTGATGAGTTCATAGATGAGTTTTACAATGTCTTTCTGTGCATCGTAATTGATCTTCTCTGCATCATCACTGATCTTATGATAATCCGGATGACTTCCTGTAAAGAAGAACTGTACCGGAATATTGGCGCGATAAAAACTGGCATGATCACTCGGACCACTACCGGTACTATCAAACTTAACGATCAGAGGTGTATTCATTCCCTTCCATACTTCACCCCAAACAGGCGACGTGCCATAACCACCTACGGTTAGTTTATGAGAAGTATCATAACGACCCACCATATCCATATTGATCATATAATTAGGTGTGATCTTTATTGTTGGATTTTCCAACCAATATTTACTTCCCAATAATCCTAACTCTTCACCTGAAAAATGAATGAAGAGATAATTATTATTGACAGGTGATTTTGTTTTCAGCATACGCGCCAGTTCCAGCAAAGCTGCGGTACCACTGGCATTATCGTCAGCACCATTGTGAATGGCATGGAAAGTATCTAGGGCAGATTTGTCTTCTCCATATCCCAGGTGATCATAATGCGCACCAATGATCACCGTATTGGCAGCATTGTTATTCAAATAAGCGATCACATTTCTCGCCTTTCTTTTTTTATCAGATAAAGAAACGGTAGCCTGAATAGGATAGCTGGCCGATTCATCTGCAAAATATTTTTTGAACGCATCCTTGGTAATGTATACTACCGGAATAGATAAGACCGAAGCCGTATCATTCTTATTGAATTGAATATTGTCGACACGAGAAGAACTGTTGTACACAAATAAAGCGGTAGCCCCTTTACCGGCTGCATGTTTGGCTTGTTGCTTGATAGCAGCTTCCACATCAAAATGCGGATTGTTCTGGTTGTCTTCCAATACATCACTCAGATCAAAAAACCAGGGTTGCCCTTTTTCAGTGAGTACCAGTGCAGGTTTTCCTTGTATGGTTTTATTGGCGCTATAGACCAATGGGAAATAATCTTTACGAACAGTAAGTATTTGATCATCTACAACCAAACGGGTAGTTGCATCGATCTGTTTACCTTCTTTGATCTCAAACTCCTGCACATATCCATTAGATCCTTTGGCTTCAATACCCATTTGCTGATACTGTTGAATGAGATATTGCATCGCCAGTTCCTCTCCTTTACTACCGGTTAAGCGACCTTCGAGCTTGTCATCAGCCAAATAATGAACATGGTTTTTCAAAGCTGTAACCAATTCAGCATTGGCTTTTTCTTCGGCAATACGCTTTTTACGTTTACTCTGAGACCAGGAAAGAACCGGAATCAATACCAATAACAACAGAATTTTCTTCATAACAGATGCTTAGCTGCTGCAAAAGTACGTTGGGGGAGATAAGTATGGAGGGGAAAAGAAAAATTTATCATTTCTTATCCTTGATACCTCAAAGACATGATTGAGAAAAGCTGCTAATTCTTTTGCAAATCCGCTGCCATCTCAATCGAATGTTTCAATGAATTCAGGTCTTTCCAATCGCTGTGTGCAACGATGATGTGTTTGGGTTGCGGATATTTTTGTTGTACGCGTTTGAGGGTGTGTACATATTCTTTCACGTTGCCATCACCTAAAAACCCCAGATTGGTATCCGAAGCTCCTTTGATCAAACATCCGCCATACAAGACTTTTTCTTTTGGAAACCAGATCACAATATTGTCATCGGTATGACCCGGACCGGGATAATACGTTTCAAACTGATATCCACCTACATTGAACAGCGTGTCTTTACCCATGAGGAACGCAGCTCTTTTAGTGCCATTCTTTTTACTCCACTCATCTGTTTTATGAGTAGTATAGGTTCGAATGCCTTTTTGACGATAGTATTCCAACCCCGCTGTTTTATCACTATGCCAATGTGTAGCAAAAGCCATGATCACCGGTTGATGATGTCTGGCTTGAATACTATCCAACAAAGGTTGAAACTGCGTTGTGTCCCAAGGTGTATCAAATAGTACTACTCCTTGTTTAGTCACCACATACATCCCATTGGCGGGTACCGGTGAGTTTTGATAGGTGTTATAAGTGGTATAGATATAAAACTGATCTCTCAATGCTGTGATCTTAAGTTTCGGATTGATCGATTGTGCGACCAATGCATTCATCAACAAAAGAAAACCAAAAGATAACAGTAGTGCTCGCATAAACTTGTTTTGAAAAATGGAAGATACATCTTGTCACCCTGAGAAGCGTTTATAACCGCAGGTTATAATCCGCGACGAAGGGGCGTCGTCATTTCCGACTGACCGTCGGAAGACTCCTCAGGGTGACATATTACTATATTAAAAACAGTGCTGATTGGCTATGCCAATCAGCACTAATAATCTCGAAATCACTTGTCACCCTGAGGAGCGTTCACAACCTCCGGTTGTGATCCGCGACGAAGGGGGAAGTCTTCTTTCTTTGTAAAATATTCCAATGCCAATATCAATAACATAGAGGTAGTAAAAGCCACTTTCTGCATCACCGCCAATAAACCCCAATCGCCGGCACCATAGAGATATAGCGCAAAATAAAAAACCAGCATACAGAGAATACAAGCGACTTTGAGAATATGCAATTTGGATCTCAATATGTACACGGTGATATAAAATAAACCCAGCATAGAAAGTGTACTGGAAATGGTCACCATACTATCATGCAAAGGTGTGACCACTAGAAAATTGAAAAAGATATTTAAGATGCCTACTATTTTCAATACCCATGAAGCATGAGCGTCGGGCATTTTTTTCGCCATGCGCAAAAAGAACAATCCATATCCGAGTGAATGAAAAGCCATACCTACCATGGCCCAGATCCTCGCCGGATTATCAGCACCATTCAATGCCTGAGGCAAAAACAAATTGCTGATAAAGTTTTTAGACCAGATAAATCCTACTGTACTCTTATCAGATATCGTACCACCCGGATACAAGGATGCTGCAATACCTATTAAAATAACGGATATCAAAATACAAAGCAGTACAAGATGTTTTTTGGGCATGTGTTAAGGGTTGTGATAACAAACCTATTTATTTTTTTGAATACTCATAGGGGGTCTGAGGTACTAGCGGCTCTATGTGTATTCAACAACCACCATTTCCAACAAAGCAATCCCTGAAAAAACAGAAAAACGATCAGTGATAGCAGTGAAGGTGTTTCCTTGAACATGTTGATGTTTCCCAAAACGATAGCAGTAATGGTGGTGATCGACAATACGATATATGCTCCTTTGAAAATGAGTAACCATTTCTCTTTCTTAACAAAAAGGGAAATAACAAACACGACAATTGCCAAACCAAAACCGGCTCCAATAAAAGTTATCTCAGAAAAAATAGACAAGAAAAATATCAATCCCAATGGCAGGGTCAATTTATCGCCTGTGATAAGAAACAATACAAAAGAAAGCAGCGACCAGAGATCGATGACTATCGAGTATCGAAGAAATTTTTGCATGATTTAAGTTAACCATTTTTCTCTGCAGAAAAGAAAACCTTGGACACCCTTCGTCGTCATTTCCGACTGACAGTCGGAAGACTCCTCAGGGTGACATTACTATCTTATATAGAAACAGTGCTGATTGGCAAAGCCAATCAGCACTAATAACTCCGAAACCTCTTGTCACCCTGAGGAGCGTTCACAACCACCGGTTGTGATCCGCGACGAAGGGGCCCTTCGTCGTCATTTCCGACATTCGTCGGAAGACTCCTCAGGGAGACACATTAACATCTTATAAAAAAAGTGCTGATTGGCTTTGCCAATCAGCACTAATAACTCCGAAACCTCTTGTCACCCTGAGGAGCATTCGTAACCTTCGGTTACGATCTGCGACGAAGGGTTAGCATCCATCTGTTTTAGGCACTCGCTTATACAATATCTTCGAATCTTTTTCTACATAATTACCCGTTACAATCGGATACGCATACTTAGGCGCATAGGATACCGCATGACTTTTGACCAGTATCTTATCATTCACCTTCAACTCTTTTAGTTGTTTGAATGCCTCGTTCTCTTCCGGACCAAAACTTAAGATATAATCCTCCCCATTGATGCTCACCATCACGCCAAAACCCAATCTTGAGCCGGGTGGCAGTGACAACGATGTTACCACCGCTTCCATATTGGCGGAGGCATTGATATACTGTCTTATTTTATTGGCACCTGTCAATACTTTTTGTCCGGCCGGAGAAGTTTTCCAGTTGTTGAATCGGATACCATCGGGAGTGGCTTCCCATGTTTTCATGGCAGCTGTTTTTTCTGCAGCGGTGAGGGGCACCGGTTTTTTAGCAGGTGCATCATTGATTTCGTGATTCGCCATTACGATTCCACTAACCACAACAGCGAGCGCCAGGATCAGCGCGAACATACCTTTCTTCATATTTTTTACGGTTTTAATGAACATATTTCTACCTTTTGTTCCATCAAATCAGTGAAGGTTTTGCCTCTCACAGTTGATAAGATAAAAATACACGCATGCTGTGCAGACAGTCGAATCTGTATTGTAAATAATCGTGTAAAGATTGTAAATATTAGTTTGACATGATGCGGATCAAAAAAATACAATGGCCGATCCAACGAAAAATCTTCCTTGGAGTATTATTCATCGGATTCATCTCCATGATCTGTGTGGCATTCACCTTCACGGGTAAGGATGATTTTGATGTTGCCAGAAGAGAGATCCTGCTTCGTCGACTCGGACATGAAATACTGCTGCAATCGGGCGACAGTGTTTCCAGGGTATTACCCGTACAAAAGATCTCTGATCATGAATACCGCATCCGTTTTGAACAGGCATTTACCTTTCAACCCGACTCCTTGGTGAAAACAACACAACGTTTATTCGCCAAAGACCCGCTTGCCGGTGATTATGTGGTGAATATGCTGAACTGTACCGATAACAGTATTGCCTATGGCTATGCGATTTCCAATAACAAGAAGAATGATATTGTAGCTTGTCTCGGCAGAAGACAATCCAATGCCTGTTACATGCTCCATATTCAATTCAAACCTACCCGGATCATGGATGGACAAACCGGCTACCTGCTCGGCGCCCTCTCTGTGTTGGCATTGGTGGGATGTGTGGTTTGGATACCCATCAAAAAGCGCAAGCACATTCCTGACATGGAGCTAACCGGCATCTTTAGTTTGGGCACTATGCATTTTGATGCAGAGAAACGTAAGCTCTTACTGAATGAAACATCTATGGACCTTACCCGCACGGAAACCCGTGTACTCCGCATTTTTGCCTTATCACCCAATGAAGTGATCGAAAGAAGCCGACTACAAAAAGAGATCTGGGAAGATGAAGGTGTGATCGTTGGGCGGAGTTTGGATATGTTTATTTCGAAATTGAGAAAGAAATTGGAGTTGGATCCGAGTGTGAAGATTACTGTTGTGAGGGGGAAAGGGTATCGGTTGGAGGTGAATGAATCATGAATATTGAATGATAAAGTAGATAGGAAAGATTTAACCGCAGAGTCCGTCGTACCTCGGAGACTCTGCGGTTAAAAAGATGTACTTGATTGGATTAGTCTAATTTCTCTTTAATTAGACTAACTAATTTTTTGAAACTTGTTTCATCGTAGCCTTCATGAGAATAGATAACTTTCCCATTTTCAATTAAATAAATTGTTGGCCAATTCGTTATCTTATAGTTTTCTATTGTTTTCGTATCGGCTACTAAAAGAGGATAATTCATTTTTAATGCAGGAAGGAATCGCTTAATCTCTTTTATTTTATATTCATTATTATCAATGGAATTGACTCCTAAAATTTGTAACCCCTTTTTTTCATAAGTGTTTTTCAATTTAGATAATTCGGGAGCAGCTCTTAGACAAGGAGGACATGCCAAGTACCAGAAATCCAGTAAAATTAGTTTTTGCTTTTTAAGCTTTGAGAGATGAAAAATATTTTTATTGATGTCTTTTAACATAAAATCAGGAGCTTCTGTACCTTCACTTAATAATGTCGTTTTAATTTTTTGAGGCGTTGGAACTACTACTGTTTTATATTCGTCGGGTAAGAAATATCTTAAAGTCGATCCCTGTTTTGTTTCTCCTACCAAGTTGGTGATGTTTAATTCTTTGTATTCTGTTTGTATATTTTTATAAACCGAGAACTGGATAATTCTTGTTGGCAAAAATGTTTTTTTATCAATGTATATCGTGAATAAAGATTTTGTTATTTCCTCAGTTGGCGCAAATTCAAACTGGACAACACTGCAAATGGTCGAATTTATATTCTCATCACCTCTTTGGGTTATTTTATCAGCGCTCGACATTAACTTTTCGAATGCTGAATCCGAGTAGATAAGACTTGGCACAAAATCTCTACCAATATTATTCCTAACAAAAGAATAATTCATAGAATTTCCCCCGGTCCAATACGCCGTTTTTAATTGGGTATTGATAAAGTAAAAAGCATCAGCGGTGTATACCCGTTTAGTAATACTATCGGAGATAATAGAATAATATTTAAAAAAACTATCTGAAGGAGCTTTTTGAATCTCGCATTTTTGCTTTGCGTAAACCAGAGTGTCTTTCTTGTCAAAGAATTTGAATTTCAAATCTGCATCGTATTTAATATCTGTATATTTTTTCAATTTTTCCATTATCGCTTTTACAAATGACCGGGTTTCTGGTATGCTCATTTGTTTCTGTGAAAATACTTTCAGTGAAAGGAATAAAAATAGTAACCATACATTTTTCTGCAGTCCCACTTTAGTGCTCATTTTTGAATATTTAATTTCACAATTGAGTAGTAGATATATTGATGACGATGCTGCAAATAATGGTCTTTCGGTATGGTTTTCAAATAGTAGGATCTGTTGTTCTGTTAATAAGATTATCAGATAAATCGATTCCACATATTTAAACACAGTTATGTGTTATTGACACCCTCTTTTTGAAGTTTAATGTTTATAAGTTTAAATATTGAATAATGAACTAGATAGAAAAGATCTCTCCGCCGAGGCGGATCAGGGAGACAGCAGTTTGAATTGTTCGAGAACTGTTCGGGAGTTGTAGGGACATTGGCCGTACCATCTTCGGACATCCTTCGGGGCTGCTTCGAGGTTTCTTCGAGAGTTCTTCGAGAATTCTCGAAGGATTCCCGAAGCGGCTTCGAGAATTCTCGAAGAAACCCCGAAGGATGTGCGAAGGATATACGAAGGATGTACGAAGGAATCTCGAAGCCTCCTTCCTTGTCTTGTACTGAAAAAACTTTACAGGTGAGGGGCCTTGTACGGCTCCGATTTTACAGGTTTTTGGGATCATACTGTATCAGTTGTACAGCCAGTATGCCTTTTGCAGGGTAGTTTTCTCGAAGAGAAATTGAAGATCTTTTCTTTTTAATATTTGGGGCTGTCGAGAAAAATTGAGTGGCTGTATAGGGTTTTAAATGTCATGCCGCCCCCTTCGCTGCGCTCAGGGTGACATGTCACCTTGACGAAGGAGAGGTCTCTCACCTTCATGGTGTTCGACAATGGTTTTGTTCTCTGCATACCTGCTAGTGGTGGGAGATGCCTCCTTACGTCGGCATGACCTGCCACCCTGAGCGCAGCGAAGGGGCGAAGGGTTCCCAATCTCGTAAGTACCCACTCCTGAATGCCTGTACTTTTGCAGCCACATCCATTGAGTCACAGGAAACTACATATCGCCCTTGTTGGTAACCCGAATAGCGGGAAGAGCTCATTGTTCAATAGCCTGACCGGTCTGAACCAGAAAGTGGGCAACTTTCCGGGTGTTACTGTCGATAAAAAGACCGGCACCACCAAACTCGATGATCGTACTGAAGCTGAACTCATTGATTTACCCGGTACTTACAGTCTCTATCCGCGCAGGGCCGATGAGTGGGTGGCCTATAAAGTTCTCATGGGTGCCGATACCGATCTGAAAGCCGATGTGGTATTACTCGTAGCCGATGCCAGCAACCTCAAACGCAACCTGCTCTTCTGTAGTCAGATGATCGATCTGAAGATTCCGGTGGTGATGGCGCTCACCATGAATGATATCGCCTCCAAAAAAGGCATCAAGATCGATATCAGCGGACTGGAAGCCGATCTTGGTATTCCCGTTGTAGCGGTGAACCCGAGAAAAAACAAAGGTCTTAATGAACTCAAGAAAGTATTGGCGCAGGTATCCAGATTGGGTAACAGTGCCGTACCTCGTGATTTCATCGACAATAAAAAACTGGCACCGCAATCTATTGATGCCATTCAACAACTCGATACTTCTTTGAGTGATTATGCCGCCGTGCATTATCTCATCAACCATGAAAGTTTTCCGCTCAGCGAAAATGTTCAACAAAAAATAGAACAGATCGAGATCGATCATACATTCAATCCCACCAAAACACAGGCTGAAGAGATCATGCAGCGATACACACGTATTCGCCAGATCATGCAGCAAAATGTGTTGGAGCCCGGACCGCTCGAGAAAAAACTCTTTACTGATAAACTCGATAACCTGCTCCTGCATCATACCTGGGGTTATGTGATCTTGTTATCCGTTCTCTTTCTTTTATTCCAAAGTATTTTCTGGCTCGCCGCATTTCCGATGGATGGTATTGAATGGGGCTTTGCAGAAATCAGCGGATGGCTGGGTACACATCTTCCTTCGGGTTGGTGGAGTGATCTCATCATCAACGGACTGGTAGCAGGTTTGAGTGGTATCCTCGTTTTCGTTCCGCAGATCATGATCCTCTTTGGATTGATCACCATTCTCGAAGACACCGGTTATATGGCGCGCATCAGCTTCCTCAGCGACAGACTCATGCGTAAAGTGGGTCTCAACGGTAAGAGCGTGATGCCCATGGTGAGTGGTTTTGCCTGCGCCGTTCCTGCCATCATGAGTGCGCGTAATATCGAGAACAGAAAAGAACGTTTGCTCACCATCATGGTTACACCGTTGATGAGCTGCAGCGCTCGTTTACCGGTATACACTATTTTGATCTCTCTTGTTATTGATGATACTTACTATTTCGGTTTCCTGAGTTTGCAAGGTCTGGTGATGATGGCACTCTATTTACTCGGCACCGTAATGGCACTCATCGTGAGTTATGTGATGAAGTGGTTCATCAATATCAGCGAAAAAAGTTTCTTCATCCTTGAACTGCCCATCTACCGAGCACCTCGTTGGAAAAATGTGGTGATCACGATGGTAGAGAAAGCACGCATCTTCGTGACCGATGCAGGTAAAGTCATCATGATCATCAGCTTATTGCTGTGGTTCTTGAGTAGTTATGGTCCGGGGGATAGAATGGAAAAAACGGAGACCAAATATGTAGCGCTGATCCAGCAAATGCCTGATCAGATCGACTCTTTACAAAGACAATTGTCTACCGAAAAATTACAGAACTCATATGCAGGTATCCTCGGACAATTCATTGAACCTGCAATTCAACCTCTAGGATACGATTGGAAAATTGGTATCTCTCTCATCACTTCTTTTGCAGCCCGTGAAGTATTTGTGGGTACGATGGCGACACTGTATAGTGTAGAAGAATCTGACGACAGTTCTTTGCGTGCCAAATTGCAATCTGCAAAACATGCGGATGGCTCTAAAGTGTATACGCTGGCTGCGGCACTTTCACTGATGGTGTTTTATGTGTTGGCGATGCAGTGTATGAGTACGCTTGCTGTTGTAAAGCGTGAAACCAAAAGCTGGAAATGGCCAACGATTCAATTGATCTACATGACCGTTCTTGCTTACGGTATGAGCTGGATTACTTACGTTTTGTTTAGCTAAACAATTATTAATGCGTGCGTGGGATGGACCGCAGATTTTTATGATTTGTTATGATGAACGATGATCATTAAAAATCATAACCAATCATAAAAATCTGCGGTTAATAAAAAAAATTCTAAGAAGCTTACCTTTTATAATACTCCCACAATAAGGCAGATAATTTTCTGGTGAGGGTCCAGGCTTCGTTGGTGGGGGTCCAGCTTTGGTCTTGGTTGTTTTTGGTGCAGATGCAGAAGACATAGTTCACACCTTCTCCTTGTACATAGATCACTTCACTTCTGCTCGCATTCACCGCTCCGTTTTTACTGGCTACAAATGCACCTGCAGGTATGGATGATAATCCTTCTTCATCCCAATAATTTCTACCGAGTAACTTCAACATCTTATCACTGGCTGAATCACTCAGAATTTTTCGCGCTGCGATCTTTTCAAACAGTGTGGCCATTTCACGCGGCGTGGTTTGTCCCCACCCGTAGATCTTTCTGATCTCTTCTCTTCCGGGTGTGCGACTGTTCACTTTGGTATTCGGGAAACCCAAACTATCCATCAGTTGATTGATGCGTGTACCCGTTCCTGCCAGCGATTGCAACCATAAACTGGCGGTATTATCACTGGTGGTAAGCATCAACATCATCACTTTACTCAGATCGATCTTTTCATTGTTCTTGAAAGAACCCAATATGTCTACACCTTCATACAATAATGAATCCTTGTACGTGAGTGACTGATGGTAATCCAATTCTTTTTTACTGATCTTATCCATCACTCCGATCATGATGGGCACTTTCACCATACTGGCTGTGGGAAATACGGTATCTGCATGCACGGCTACTATTCTGTTCTTCTTTAGGTCATGCACATATACACCAATATCACCTTTGTATCCTTCAATCAGTGATTCAATTTGACGCTGTAACTTTTTATCTGTTTTCTGAGCAAATAGAGAAAGGGAAAGAAAACATACAATGATGAGCAGAAGTGCGCGCATAGGATCTGTTTGAAACAACAAGATAAAAAGAATCTCATTTAGATAGCGCGGGACTTAAGTCCGGTGCTATCTAAATGATCATGCATTCTCCCATGCCGCCAATACCTCTTCCGCATGTTTTTTGGAAGCCGGTTTCTGGATGATGTTTTTGATCTTACCATTTTCATCGATCAAAAAAGTAGTGCGGATGGTACCCATGAATTCTTTACCCATGAATTTTTTCAATTGCCATACACCATATTGCTCATGGATCTTGAGGTCTTCATCTGCCAATAATGGAAAAGGTAATTGGTGTTTGGTCTCAAATTTTTTATGGCTTTTCACATCATCACTACTCACCCCGATCACCTGAAAACCTTTCTTCTTTAATAAAGCATAATTATCCCTCAGGTTACATGCCTGAACAGTACAAGTGGGGGTATTATCATGCGGATAGAAATACAACACTACTTTCTGTCCCTTAAAATCGGTCAGAGATAATTTCTTGCCATCCTGATCTATTCCTTTAAAAACAGGAGCTTTTTTGCCAATCGCCGGTAATGCCATGTCTGAAATTTTGCGCAAAGGTAGGTGTTGGGTGCTAGGTACTGGGTACTAGGTTATTACAAATTAGCATCAACCCATCTCCCAACACCCAGTACCTAGTACCCAGCACCCAACACCCAAAAAATAATCCCCCCATAACCCTCCCTTCCTTACATTTGCACAATTTATTTTTTCGTCCCATGCCCAAAGATCAATCCATCAAATCTGTGTTAATTGTAGGTTCGGGTCCCATTATCATTGGACAGGCCTGCGAGTTTGATTATTCCGGTTCTCAGGCTGCCAGGAGCTTGCGTGAAGAAGGTATCAAAGTGATCCTTATCAATAGCAATCCGGCCACCATCATGACCGACCCTATGATGGCTGATAAAGTATACCTCCTCCCCCTTACCGTTGAAAGCATTGAGCAGATCCTGGAAGAAAACCAGATCGATGCCGTATTGCCAACCATGGGTGGACAAACAGCCCTCAACCTCTGTAAAGAGGCGGATGAACTGGGTGTGTGGGAGAAATATGGCGTGCGTATGATCGGGGTGGATGTGGCTGCCATTGATACGGCTGAAGACCGTGAGAAATTCCGTCAGCTGATGGTGAAGATCGGTATGGCCGTTGCGCCTAGCCGTGTGGCCAACAGTTTTCTGGAAGGAAAAGAGTTCGCACAAGAAATTGGTTTCCCATTGGTGATTCGTCCGTCTTTCACCCTCGGTGGTACGGGTGGTGGTTTCGTGCACAGCAAGGAAGATCTGGATGCGGCACTGGAGCGCGGATTGAAAGCTTCTCCTATTCATGAAGTGTTGGTGGAGAAAGCGGTGTTGGGATGGAAAGAATTTGAATTGGAATTATTGCGTGATCAAAATGATAATGTGGTGATCATCTGTACCGTAGAAAATGTGGATCCGATGGGTGTGCATACAGGTGATTCTATCACAGTAGCTCCTGCCATGACACTGAGCGATACCGCTTTCCAGGAAATGCGTAACAAAGCCATGCTGATGATGCGCTCTCTGGGTAATTTCGCCGGTGGTTGTAACGTTCAGTTTGCACTGAACCCGGAAACAGAAGAACTGATCGCGGTGGAGATCAATCCACGTGTAAGCCGCTCTTCTGCATTGGCATCGAAGGCAACAGGATACCCGATCGCGAAGATCGCTGCGAAACTGGCGATCGGTTACTCACTGGATGAATTACAAAACCAGATCACCAAAACCACTTCTGCATATTTCGAGCCTACTTTGGATTATGTGATCGTTAAGATACCTCGCTGGAACTTCGACAAATTCAAAGGTGCTAATGATACACTCGGATTACAGATGAAGAGTGTAGGTGAAGTAATGGCCATCGGTCGCAGCTTCACGGAAGCGATTCAGAAAGCTTGTCAGAGTTTAGAGAATGAAGCTGTAGGATTGGGGTATTATGGTAAGAGTTTGATGAAGAGCGATGAACTCACTGAATATATCAAGACTCCAAAATGGGATCGCATCTTCAGAATCAAAGATGCTTTGATGCAGGGTTCTACTGTAAAATCTATTTCCCAAGCAACAGGTATCGATCGTTGGTTCATCTATCAGATTCAACAGATCTGTGTGATGGAAAAAGAGATCGCTAAATATTCATTGGATACTTTACCGGAAGACTTGCTGAAAGAAGCCAAGAAAAATGGTTTCAGCGATGCACAGATCGCCAATATTTTATCCGGCGATTGTAACGATGAACAAGTCTACGAAAAACGCAAAGCCCTCGGCATCACACGCGTCTACAAAATGGTAGACACCTGCAGCGCCGAGTTCGAAGCGAAGACACCTTATTTTTATAGTTCTTTCGAGGGGTGAGGTGAGTGAGTAGTGAGTAGTCAGTAGTGAGTAAAGAACATCTCTCACTACTGACTACTCACTACTCACTAATTGCTCAATATCCCTTTTCTTTGCACTGACTTTCAAAAACATAACACCGTATGAAACTTAAAGACATTCAGATCCTCAATGAAAAAGAAACACGTGCCGGTTTTGGTGAGGGTATTCATGAGCTTGCAAAGGAGAATGAAAATGTAGTGGTACTCACTGCAGACCTTGCAGGATCTTTCAAGTTGGGACCATATATCAAAGATTTCCCTAACCGTTTTATACAGTGTGGTATCGCCGAAGCAAATATGATCGGTATTGCGGCAGGTTTGACCATCGGTGGTAAAATTCCTTACACCACTACTTTCGCCAACTTCAGTACGGGTCGTGTGTATGACCAGATCCGTCAGAGTGTGGCGTATAGCGATAAGAATGTAAAGATCTGTGCATCACATGCCGGATTAACTCTCGGTGAAGATGGTGCTACTCACCAGATCCTGGAAGATATTGGATTGATGAAGATGTTACCCGGCATGACCGTGGTAGTTCCTTGCGATTTCAATCAGACCAAAGCTGCTACCAAAGCCATTGCTGATCTGCATGGTCCGGTGTACCTGCGTTTTGGTCGTCCGAAATGGCCCAACTTCACCAAAGAAGATGGCAGCGATTTCGTGATCGGTAAAGCACAAAAAATGAGCGAAGGTTCTGATGTTTCCATCTTCGCTTGTGGTCATATGGTTTGGAAAGCCATTGAAGCGGGTAAGATCTTAGAAGAAAAAGGATTCAGTGTTGAACTGATCAACCTACATACCATCAAACCATTGGATGAAGCTGCGATCATCGCTTCACTCAGCAAAACAAAATGTGCTGTTACCGTAGAAGAACACAATATTATTGGTGGAATGGGAGATGCTGTTGCACAAGTGGCAGCCAGACATTGTCCGGTTCCTATCGAATACATCGGCACCAACGACACTTTCGGTGAAAGTGGTAAGCCCAACGAACTCCTCGCTAAATACGGATTGGATACACCATTCATCGTTGCGGCAGCGGAGAAAGTGATGGGGAGGAAGTAGTGAGTTGATAGATGACAGTTGACAGAAAAAATTAGGAAGAGCGCTTTAAATAAGGCGCTCTTTTTTTGTCATTCAATACTATGCCTGAAAAAAATCAATCATAAGAATCTGCGTACAATACTATTCATACCCCCTTTGTAATTGAGATGATTGATGGGACGCAGATTTTCATGATTGTCATGATTGACGCAGATGGTTTATTTATGATCATAACTCATCATAAAAATCTGCGTCCCATAAACAATCATCTGTTAAGGTGCCAGTCTCTCCACTCTCCAGCCCTGTTCTGTTTTGGTGTATTTGAATCGATCATGTAATCGACTGCTTCTTCCTTGCCAGAATTCTATCACTGTTGGCTTTACGCGATAGCCCCCCCAATGCTCCGGACGAGGGATGGTTTGTCCGGAAAATTCGTTGGTATATTTTGTGACATTGTCTTCGATCACATTTCGATCCGGTATCACAGCACTCTGCGGTGATGCCCATGCACCTATGCGACTTCCTTCCGGACGCGAATGAAAATATTCATCACTCTCTGCAGCGCTGATCTTCTCTACTGTTCCTTCAATACGTATTTGTCTTTCCAATTCTTTCCAGAAAAATACCAATGCCGCTTGCGGATTATCTGCCAGCTCTTGTCCTTTATGACTGTTATAATTGGTGAAGAACACAAATCCTTGCCCATCATACCCCTTCAATAAAACGATACGAGCTGAAGGTGTTCCTGATTTGGTTGCCGTAGCCAGCGTCATGGCATTCACTTCATCTATTTCACTCTTCACTGCTTCCTGCCACCAGTGTTCAAACTGAACAAAAGGATCAGCTGCTACATCACTTTCATTCAGGGAATGTTGTTTGTAATCTTTTCTGATATCTGCTACGGATGTTTTCATATAAGGAATTTCTACTGCAAAAGTACGACGTCTGAAAGTGGCGCCCATAAAAAAGGGAGAAAACTATCGCTTTCTCCCTTTTGACTTTTCACTTTTGACATTTGACTTAATCCGTAATATCCATCTTCTTCGCCTCATGCTTCCCTGAGATAAACGTATACACTGCAGGTATTACAAATAAAGTCAGCACCAGCGAGAACATGATACCACCTACGATCACAATACCCAATGGCATACGACTGGTTGCTGCGGCCCCAATACTCAATGCGATCGGTAAGGCACCTAAAGCGGTTGCCAAACTCGTCATCAAGATCGGACGTAAACGTTGTGCAGAAGCTTCAATCACCGCTTCTGTTTTCTTCAATCCGAATTCGCGTTTCTGATTCGCAAATTCCACAATGAGGATACCATTCTTCGTTACCAATCCGATCAGCATGATCATACCGATCTGTGAGAAGATATTCAAGGTTTGATCAAATAACCACAAACTCAGCAATGCTCCCGCTAATGCGAGTGGCACCGTGATCATGATGGTAAATGGATCTTTGAAACTTTCAAACTGTGCAGCCAATACCAGATAGATCAATACCAATGCCAATCCGAATGCAAATGTGGTATTCGATGAACTCTCCGCATAGTCTCTTGATGCACCACCTAAGGCTGTCTGGAATGATTCATCCAATAATTTATCTCCAATAGCCTGCATAGCTTTTACCCCATCACCAATGGTTTTACCTTCTGCCAGTGATGCAGAAATGGTGGCGGCTTTAAATCGGTTATAATGATAGAGTGTTGGCGGATTGGAATTCTCTTCCAATTTCACCACTGCTGTTAATGGAATATTTTCTCCTCTTGCATTTCTTACGTACAGATTAGAAATATCACCCGGCTCCTGACGATCTTTCAATTCTACCTGAGAGATCACTTCATACTGCTTACCATTCATGATGAAATAAGCCAGTCTTCTTCCACTGAATGCACTAGACACTACATCTGCCACATCAGAGATCGATAATCCTAAATCTTTTGCTTTGATACGATCGATGGTGATCTGTAATTCAGGTTTGTTGAATTTCAGGTTCACATCAACGTTAGAGAAAGTCTTGTCTTTTCTGGCTTCTTCCAAAAACTTTGGAATCACTTCTTTGATCTTTTCAAAATCAAGGTTCTGCAAAATATATTGAACCGGTAATGATCCGCGTGAACCCAACCCTACTGAAATGGTTTGTTCTTCTACAGGGAATATTCTTGCATTGTTGAACTGTGGTAATTTTTTACTGATGGCTCTTGCTATTTCACTCTGACTTCTGGTTCGTTTATCAGGGTCTACAAAAGCGATACGCGCTGTACCACTGTTCACACCACCACTGCCCCCAAAACCCGGTATGGCTGCAAAGACAAAATCTTTTTCAGGAACAGAATCGGATAAATAGTCGATGAGTTTATTTCCTACATCTACCATGTAACTATAACTCGCACCTTCAGGACCGGACATTTGGAAACGAACACTGCTTCTATCTTCCAGCGGTGCCAATTCGCTTTGTAAATTACTACCGACGAGATAGATCGCACCCAAACACAACAATACAATGACCCATGCCATCCAACGAATACGCAAGAATCCTGTAAGCATGCGTTTGTATCCATTCTCCATGCCGCGGAAGAAAGGTTCGGTCATTTCATAGAACTTACCATGTCCGGCGTCTTTTTTATTCAAGTAAACATTCAATACCGGTGTGATGGTGAGTGATACAAATGCGGAGACCAATACTGCTGCTGCAACCGTAATACCGAACTCACGGAACAAGCTTCCTACAAAACCTTCGAGGAATATCACCGGTAAGAATACTACAGCTAATGTGATGGAAGTTGAGATGACCGCAAAGAAAATTTCCTTACTGCCTTCCAATGCTGCTTTACGAATCGGTAAGCCACCTTCCAGTTTTCGGAAAATATTTTCTGTTACAACGATACCATCATCCACCACCAATCCTGTTGCCAGCACAATACCTAATAAGGTCAATACATTCACAGAGAAACCTGCGATGTACATGATGAAGAAAGTAGCTACCAGTGAGATCGGGATATCGATCAATGGGCGAATGGCGATCAACCAGTTTCGGAAGAAGAAGAAGATCACCAATACTACCAGACTGAAAGAGATCAATAATGTTTCTTCTACTTCTTTGATTGAGCGTCGAACATTTTTGGTTTGATCGATCAATGGTGTTAATTCAAAATCACCTTTCTGGCTTTTTTGAATGGCTTCTACGCGTTTATAAAATTCATCCGCAATTTTAATGTAGTTGGCGCCGGGTTGTGGAATGATGGCCAGACCTACGGCATTCACACCATTCAATCGCCAGCTGAACTCTTCATTCTCCGGACCAATCTCTACTTTAGCCACATCACTCAAACGAATGATCCCTCTGTTGTCTTCAAAGATGATGAGATCACGAAAATCTTTTTCTGTTTGTAATCGTCCCAATGCACGAATCGTCATTTCAGTATTCTGTCCATAGATCTTACCGGAAGGAATTTCTACGTTCTCTCTGTTCAGCGCATTACGCAGATCAGCAAATGTGATATTGTATGCATTCAATTTATCCGGATCGATCCAGATACGCATCGCAGGACGCTTTTGTCCGAATATGTTGATAGAACTTACTTCCGGAATGGTCTGCAATCTTTCTACGAGTACATTCTCTGCATAGTCACTCAGTTCGAGTAAACCTTTGGTGCGGCTTTGTACGGCCATCAACAAAATGAAATCACTGTTTGCATCTGCTTTACTAACAACAGGAGGTGCATCAATATCTTGGGGAAGGTTTCTGGCTGCCTGACTCACTTTATCACGCACATCATTGGCAGCAGCTTCGAGGTCTTCATTGATATTGAATTCAACGGTGATATTACTCGAACCATTCGAGCTCGAAGAAGTAATGGTTCTGATACCCGGAATACCATTGATAGATTTCTCCAATGGTTCTGTAATCTGGCTTTCTACGATATCTGAGTTGGCACCGGCATAAGAAGTACGCACATTCACAATAGGCGGATCAATTGCCGGGTACTCACGTACAGAAAGGAATGTATATCCAACCACTCCAAACAACACGATGAGAATGTTCATCACTGTTGCGAGGATGGGCCGTTTTAACGATAGTTCTGAAATATTCATAAGATCAAGTGGTTAAAGAAATGAAAACAGTTTCGTCAATGGGACCTTATTGTTGTACCATGAATTCTGAGATCTGTTTTACACTTCTCACTTTTATTTGAGAATTGGGGCGAACAAACAATACACCTGACACAGCAATGCTGTCACCAACATTGAGTCCACTCACTACTTCAGCAGCACCATTAGCACGCAAGCCTGTTACGATATCTGTTAGTTTACCTTTTCCATCTTTTACGACCACTACTTTCTTGGCTTTCGCATCCGGAATGATGGCATTCGTTGGAACCAGTATGCTGTTGTTCTTACCACCGGCATCCAATAATACTTTTACGAATGCGCCGGGATTGATATCAGCTCCATCTAATACTGCTCTTACTTTAAGGTTACGGGTAGTTGCATCGATCTGAGGTTCCGTAGCAATGATGGTAGCTTTACGAACAGATGCACTGGCAGTGGTTTTGATATTCACTGTTTTTCCTTTACCGATTACATCCGTATACATTTCAGGAACGGTGAAATCGATCTTTACTTTATCCGTTTGTTGTAAGGTTGCGAGAATGGTAGCCGGTGTTACGTAAGCACCCGGACTGATCATACGCAAACCTAGGATACCTGTAAAAGGTGCTTTGAGTACCGTTTTGTCGATCTGCGCTTGTGTGATATCGAGATCCGCTTTTAATGTGTTCACTTGATTAAGCACCGCATCATAATCAGCCTGATTGATCCCATTGATATCCAATAATTTTTTCAAACGTGATTCATTCTTCTGTGCCAGATCCAGCTGCACACGGATCTTTTGCATATTGGCTTGCAGATCGGCATCATTGATCCTTGCCAATACTGTTCCTTGCGACACTTTAGCTCCTTCGGGTAAATTGAGATAAGTCAATCGACCGCTCACTTCCGGTTGCAGATTCGCAGCTTCATTAGCCACAACAGTACCATTCACTTCGATGGTGTTGGCAATACTGTTCTTTCCGGCGATGATCACATCTACAATCACTGCTTGTGGACCTCCATTCTGTTGACGTGGTTCTTCTTTTTTGCTTTTGCAGGCGACCATGACAATGGCTGCAAAAGCCCAAGGATACATTCTTTTCAAGACTTGAGATTTAGGACCGATAAAGATAGAATTATTTAATGTCTATTGTTCCAACATTGGATGAATGGCCGGGGTATGCTTTGAATCGGCGATTCTTCACTTTGCTCAGAACGACTTGCTCAGAATTAACAGCTATTGAGCTTGTTTGTTGGATACTTTTCGGCGAATGACCCAGTCTGCCTGGCCATATCGAAATAAAACCAAGTTATACTTCATCTGAATATCATTGAACTCGAAATTCAGGTGTATGCCGGCTCCTTTTTCTTTGCCTTCGTTTTTACATCGTATGGTGAGGTAATTCCATTCCTGATCCCCTAAATTGGCCCTGAAGAAAAATCTTTTTTCACCGGGAACAATATTGTCTTCCAATAATCTTCCATTGAACCAAATACTAAGGGTGTCTTGATCTTTGAGGCCATTATCTACCAGATTACCATATACCGCAATAGCCTCTGTTCGAATCGTATCATGAATAACAGGAGATGGGATAGGATTCGTTAAACTATTTTCATCCAGTTTATTTTTTTTCAAAAAGGAATAGACCAGTTCCGGATTGATGGCTACATTCTCTTTTACTTTTTCAAAAAAGAAAGTGCCAAATCTTTTTCCTGTAAATGGATCTTCCCAAACACCCCAGAATACAAAAGAGGAATCTGTTTCCTGAAAAGTACCACGCATATCAAACAGGTCTGCACGTCGATCGCTTTCTTTGACTAACAAAGATTTTCCCTGCAGATGAAATTTATAAAACTCTTTCGGTGTTGGTCGGGCATGAAACTGATACATGGTAACCAACTTATTATCGACACTGTAGGAAGTCAGCTGAACCACAGAACGATCATCGATTTGCAGCCATTCTAATTTAGCACGTGTATCGATCTCTGAATTGGTGATGGTGCTTGTTGCGAAACTGCTGGTGCCTGCCCTCCCCATTCGGCTTTGCGGATCATTGGGTGGCATGATCCCTCTTGGTGTAGGATTGAATTTGGGATCAAACCCATACTGACTAAACCTTACTACGCCACGCCATACGCCTGTTTTATCTTGTGCAATCAGAAAAGAGCAATAGCACATCAGGATCAATAAGAAAAAGAATATGCGCATAGATCGATTTTATAAGCGTTAATCTTCTCTTCGCCTCAAACCTCCTCTCCAACCATATCGAAATGTTCTGTACTGGTCATAACACCTGTTGATATAGTAACCCAATTCCAGATCATTCATTTGTGTCAGTAATTCATATGATGGTCTGTATCGGTTCATGAATGTATCCAATTCGGGAGAGTTCAACAAGGTAAGTTCACGCACAAATTTTTTACTGAATCTTCGATCAATGTATTTCTGCTGTTCTTCATCCAACAAACGATTCTGCAAAAATTCCATATTACGATTTCTACGTGTACGGAACATGTTGATGAGTTCGGTCAGATCAAAGCCTGCGGTTAATCCACCGGGATTATAATTCGGATTGGTGCTCAAACGAACCGTTGGTTTTCTGAAGTTGAATGCCTTTGCATAATCCTGTCTGTTTTGTAGGGAATCTAACTTATAATAGTTATTACGCACTTTTACTTCCGGAAGATCCGCAGCACGCACGTGGATCATGACATTGAAATTATCTACATTGATGATGGTATCTACGGGATATTTCATCGTAGACTTTCCGATCATTGAAAACCAGATCGAATCTGTTCGCGGAACGGTGATGAGATAGCGACCTAATGAATCCGTAATAGTACCTCTACCGGAATTACTCAATACTGCTACTGCTTCCAAGGGTCTTCTGGCACTGATATCATACACATTACCTGAGATAGTTACAAACTGTGCAACAGCCTGTTCTTTCATACAGCATAGAGCAATCACAAAAAGAAGAAATAGTAGCTTTTTTCTCAAACCCATCAATTGAACTGTAATATTAAATCACGATCAGCAGAAAGCCTGAAATGTAGAGGGAATTAACGTGGATTTTGCAGAGTAGCTTATGGCCTATGGGTCATAGCGTATGGCAAAACACTTCCTTCTATTTGCCATGAACTATTTGCAATTGGCTTATGGCCTATGGGTCATAGCGTATGGCAAAACACTTCCTTCTATTTGCCATGAACTATTTGCAATTGGCTTATGGCCTATGGGTCATAGCGTATGGCAAAACACTTCCTTCTATTTGCCATGAACTACACGCCATAAGCTAAAATTTCACATCCACAATAAACGGCAACATCGTGCGCCAGGTGGGCCAGTCGTGGGTGATGTCTTGTCCCCATACGTCGAGATCATACCAGATACCTTTGCTGTATAAGATACCTGCAAATTTTTTAGAGGCTTCAGGATCTTCATAAGAGCCGCTGCCGGTATAAATATGAATGTGGTGACTGGATTTGATCTTATCGAGATACCAAGGATCTGTAAGTGTGGGTAGATAATGTGCAGGACTGTTATAAAACACCTGATCATCCCAATATCCTTTGGTGTATTCTGTGAGATCATAAACACCACTCATACTAATAGCACCGTTGATGATATCAGGGCGTTTCAAAAATAAATTCATCGCATGTAATGCTCCGAATGATGCACCACATGTGTAGATCATTGTTTCATTACTGGTATTGGTTCTAATGAAAGGAATCACTTCATTAAAAACATATTCATTGAACTGGTTATGGCGAATGGCTTTATGAGCAGGTTCCATTTCATTGTTCATCCAACTTTCTTTGTTCATACTATCGATACTAAAGACACGAAGTTTCCCACTATTGATATGAGGAGCCAGTGCATCGATCAGCTGAAAACGTTCATATTCCAGATAGTCAGCGGCTGCGGTGGGTATGAGTAGCAACACAAAACCATAATGACCATAAGAAGCAATCGGCATTTCTTTTCCCAATGCCGGACTATACCATGATGATAAATGTCTTTCCATAACCACAGATTGTCAACTAAAAAAGAAGGATTACTGAATACAATTTTTTCTGATCTCTTTCCAAAGATCGCGATAACACTGTGCTGCATAACTACTGGCAGCAAAGGTTTCAATAGGTGCTTCATGTACACCCATTTTTTCTACATCGCTTAAATAAGGAATATAACTCTTGAGGAAATATTTGTCTTTATAAAACTCATTCATCACTTCATGATGTAAGTTTTTCCGATGATCTACCATACTAAAGAAACACTTGATCTTTGAACGATCCAGATCATTTTCTTTGAAATAATCATTCACTGTTTCAAAAGAACGAATGGATAATGTGGTTGGAATATTCGGCATCAGTACCCAGTCTGCTGCTACAAAAACAGCATCATGTAATACGGAAATACCGGGTGGACTATCCAATATCACGATATCATACTCGTTTTTGAGCGCTGATAATAGTGAAAGGAGTTTACGTTTGGATTGTTTCATTTCATTCAGCAGAATATCTGCATGACGTGCAGAAATATCTGCCGGAATAACATCCAGGTTTTCGTAAGCAGTAGCTTGAATGGCATCTTTCAGATCCATCTCACTATTGAGGATTTTTCTGGATTCATTTTTGATCGTGGCTTTGGCACCCAAATAAAAAGAAGATGATCCTTGCGGATCCAGATCCCATACCAGTGTTTTGAATCCTTCTTTGGCTGATGCATAAGCCAGATTAATGGACGCAGCAGTTTTGCCTACGCCACCCTTGAGGTTGTAGATAGCTAATGTGACCATGCTCTAATATACGCCTTTTGTAGAAAATAAAGGAGATGGAGTTGTGAGTTGGGAGCTGCAAGCTGCAGGCTACAGGCTGCAAGCAATTATGTATTGTCTGATAGGTTGAGCAACTAGACTAACTTAGATCCTTTTTATTCATCATACTCACTACTCACTACTCACTACTCACTACTCACTACTCACTACTTGTAGCTTGTAGCCTGCAGCTTGTAGCTGATAACTCAATGAACCAAATACCCCAACAATAAACAGCCCATTACAATCAAGGGTGCGGGAATCTTGTTGAGTCTGAGTAGTAGGAAAGTTGCAATGATGATTACGATATCCCAAATAGCAATGATTCTGCCTTCAAACAAAGCGATTAGGAAGGTATCTTTCATTAAATAAAAGGTAGCTCCCGTCATAATTCCCACAACCGCAGCATTGATACCTTCCAATGAACGGAAGATCACGGCATACCGTTTCAGGTTGTGCCAGACGGGGAAAAAGAAGAGCACCAATAAGGCGCTGGGAAGAAAAATGGCAATGGCTCCGATCAAGCAGCCCATCAATTGCCACCAAGCTCCTTCATCTTTTAGTACCATGCCTCCCGCAAATGCACCAATGGAAAATACCGGTCCGGGTATCGCTCTTACCATACCTGATCCGGTCAGAAAATCTTCTTTGGACATTTTTAATACATCTCTTCCGGTTTCACGAATACGTTTAGATTCAGGGCGGGTAACATATTGTTCGTACATCAGTGGCATCATTACATCACCTCCTCCGAAAACAAGGCTACCAAAGCGATAGGCGTTCTCAAACAAGTTAATGGCTTTGCGATTTTCCCAGTTATTACGAGTTGCCGTTTCTGAGATATAACCGGCAGTACCAAAGAGTAAAAAGAAGATGATGATATTACCCCATTTGATCTTTTTAGGTGGTACATCTTTTTGCGGGATACGTTTATCGCTGAAGTTGGTAGCAATACCTGCTGCAACAATCAGTGCAGGAAATATCCAAGGTGTTTTGAACAATAAAAAAGTAGCGAATGCCGCTACTGTCATGATCACACGGGTGATGGTATTATGAACAGCAATATTAAAAATGCGATATGTGGAATATGCAATAAACCCGATCGCCATGGGCTGAATGAACATAAAGAAATCGGGGCGAACATCTTTACTGCTGAAATATTGGAGTAAAAAAGACAAACCTCCCATCAAGATACAGGCCGGTGTGATCCATATCAACAGCGTAAGAATCGCCAATGGGATACCCCCTCTTTTGTATCCGATGAGCGTGAGTGTTTGTGTAGAAGAAGCTCCCGGCAGCAATTGACAGAATGCATTGTATTCCATCAATTCAGTCTCTGAAACATCACGACGTTGCTGAACAAAGGTCTTCATCATCATCCCCAGATGCCCCTGCGGACCACCAAATGCAGTCAAACTATGCCACAAAACGGCTCGCAGGAATGGGATATGGCGTAAGAGTATCAAGGGTTAATAGAAACAACTGTTGAGGTTGGAAATTACTGAAATCCTTGAAACTGGAGAAAACAGCTTGAAAAGCTTCAAGCTGCACGCTTCAAGCTACAAGCTACAAGTAAGTAGCAAGAACTAGTTTTCTTGGAGCTTGCAGCTTGTAGCGTGTAGCGTTAAGCCTGTACTTATTTTTTCAATCCGATTTCTCTCAATCTTTCATCCAAATATTCACCGGCAGTAGCATCGGGATAAGCTTTTGGATGCGACGCATCAATACAACTTTCCAAGCATGCTAAACGCATTTCACTTCTTGGATGCAGGAAGAAAGGCATGGAGAAGCGGCTGGTATGCCAGTGTTCTCTGGGTGGATTTACCACGCGGTGTGTAGTACTGCGCAATTTATTATTGGTAAGACGTTGCAACATATCTCCCACGTTCACCACGATCTGTTCAGGTAAAGAAGTCACATTCACCCAATCTCCTTGCTTGGTTAGGATCTGTAAACCATCTGCAGAAGCACCTACCAACAAAGTGATGAGATTGATATCTTCATGTTGTTCTGCACGAATAGCGCTTTTCGGCTCATTGGTGATCGGAGGGTAATGAATACAACGGAGAATGGAGTTTCCATTTTCAATATGTGCATCAAAATAATTTTCATCCAATCCAAGATATAAAGCGATCGCTTGCAACAAAGCACGACCACTCTTTTCAAAATTTCTGTATGCGTTGAATAAGGTTTTATTCAATGGTTCTACCTCTTTCACAACTACATTATCGGGATATTCATTTTTAATAGGATCACCGTTTTCAACTGTTTGTCCGTACTGAAAAAATTCTTTCAGATCCGGTGCTTCGCTACCCTTGGCATGTTCACGACCAAAGCTGGTATAGCCTCTTTGTCCGGCCAAACCCGGTATTTCATACTGTAATTTTTTCTCTAAAGGCAGTGCGAAGAACTGTTGTACGTACTCATATTGTTCAGCGATCAGTTGATCGGGTATACCATGGTTTTTGACTGCTACAAAACCTACTTCTTCATAGGCTTTTCCTAATTGTTGTACAAAAGCGGATTTACGTGCAGGATCACCACTTAAAAACTCTGCGAGGTCTACTACTGGTATGGACATAACAATCAATTTAAAATGAATAATAGCAATGGTTTTCGAGAACCGTTTGGAAAAGTACAAAACTACTCCGATTTCCGTATATCTGTTGATAAGAGAGAGTTTCAGGTATTTTTATCAACTTTATGAGATGAAAGGAATACTTTGGTTCTGCTGTTGTACACTGCTGGTAGCAGGTTGCAGTAATGGCTATCATAAATACGCCTCTCGTTATCAATTCTCTCCATCGATCAATGCGCCGGATTATGGAGATTTGAATTACTGGGCGGCGCATCCGTATAAGTATGACCCATCGGATAGCGTTCCAAAACCTTTGCGCAAAAATTTCAAGCCCGATTCTTCAGTGGATGTATTCTTTATTCATCCCACCACGTATACAGACGATCAACGCCCATTCGGATGGAACGCTTCAATAACCGATGGTTTACTGACAGCGAAAACAGATTATAGTACGATTCTTTTTCAGGCCAGTATTTTTAATGAAGCAGGCAGAGTTTTTGCCCCGCGATACCGACAAGCCAATCTGGGTGCCTATTTCCCAACATCAGCAGCAGACACTGCAGCAGCAATTCAGGCATTTGAATTGGCTTATGCAGATGTAAAAGCAGCTTTTGTTTATTATTTAGAAAAATACAATCAAGGCAGACCCATCATCATTGCAGCACATAGTCAGGGCACCACACATGGTAAAAGATTGGTGAAAGAGTTTTTTGATGGAAAAAAAATGCAGCAACAACTAGTAGCGGCTTATCTGGTAGGTATTCCTGTTGAGCCTGATTGGTTTACAAATATCACCCCTTGTTTGACTCCCGAACAAACAGGGTGTTTATTGAGTTGGAGAACTTATAAAGAAGGCTATAAACCGGACTATGTATTAAAGGAAAATTATAATGCCGTGGTCACCAATCCATTGACCTGGAGTAGCATGGATACTATTGCGGAAAGAAAAGAAAACCGGGGTGGTGTTGTAACAGGTTTTAATAGTGTAGTAAAAAAAGTAGCTGCTGCAAAAAATGCACAGGGTGTTTTATGGACAGATAAACCTCGCTTTTTTGGCAATGTATTTTTCAGGACGAAGAATTATCATGTAGGGGATTTTAACTTGTACTACATGAGTGTTCGTGAGAATGCGAAACTGCGGGTAGACACCTACAAAAAGAAAGGGACCCCATAAATGGAGCCCCCTTTTATCGCAAAGAGTAAAGAGTTATTGTTTGATGAATCGGATGGCTTTGATAAAGACATCTCCATTAAAAGCATTCAATATATAGTTTCCACTTCCTAAATCGCTGAGGTTGAGAGCCAGTTGTTGTAACCCTTCTGCTACATCAGCAACTACGGTTTTGGCCATATGTCCTTCCACGTCCAGTACTTTTAATACCAGATTTCCGGTACGTTCAGACATGACTGTCAGGTAGCTGTCGCTTTCGATGATATTTGGTTGTAGACTTTTGATGTACATAAACCCTCCTTTTTTTCAATAAACGAAATAATGGCCCGGGGGGATGTACTTATTTGACACCAAATTTGGTGCCAGTGCTGCACAAATGAAATTTCTTTCAGAAGATTTTAATGTTAGAATTCTGTTATGACGATGAATTGCCACGAAGGGCACTAAGAGGCACTGAAAAAATTTCTGTGGAATGCGGTGTTTTCAGTGGAAATAAAATAATCTACCGTATTTATACTTGAACAGATCATAAACGCAGACTTACCACTCCAACACCACCAACACCGGTCGATGATCTGATGCCATCGGTTCATCAATTACCATCGATGACTTTGCTTTGAAAGGATCTTGTTTGCGGGTAAGTATATAATCAATACAACGATCCGGATTATCAGCAGGATAACTATTGGCTTCTACACTCAATAATTTCCATTGCTCCTGTAAAGACTTCATAAAAACAGAAGTCGGATGATCATTCAAATCACCTGCTAATATCACCGGTTTATTTGATCGTGCTACTTCATTAGAGATCATACTTGCTGATGTAAGCCTATCTTCTTCAGTAAGTGATAAGTGCGTACAGAGAAAAAAATATCGTTCAAATTCTACCAATAGCAATACTCTTTTCTCTTCCCGACCGGGTAAAGACAGATAACGAAACGATAAAGGTTTTTCTTTAGATAAAACGCCTACTCCATATTTACCTCCGTTAAAGTCAATCGCCGGCGCATATACTTTATACATCCCTGTTAGCTCAGCTAAATTCTTAAGCACATCTTCCTGTTTACTTCGTTGTGTAACACTATCCAATTCCTGCAAAGCAATAACATCTGCTTGAGCTCTCAGTAACACATCCGCAATACGCCGGTAGCTCGTTACATTGTCCAATCCCTTTCCGTTACGGATGTTATAACTCAACACACGTAGCTGATGGGATTGAGCAGAGGTAAAATGCGCTAATAGTAGAGATAAGCTTAGTATAAAAAACCTTATAGCCATAGATTTTTGTGAATAGTGAATGGTCAATTGTGAATATATTAATTCCTATTCACAATTGACCATTCACCATTCACAACCCTAGTTCCCATACACACTCAAAAACTTAATCCGCATGATCTTCAGCTGTTCCCAGGTGTAGTCATTGTCGCTGAGTTCTTGTTGTGCTATTTGGAGTGACGAGGTTTCACAATTTTTGAAATATTCAATGATCTCTTCCTGATCATATGCATCCAACCATTCATCGATCGCGTAATCCAGATTCAGCTTGGTTCCGCTGGCTGCGATGGTTTCCATTTCTTCCAGCAATTCATCCAAACGCAGGTTTTTGTTTCTGGCGATGGTTTCTAAAGGGATTTTCTTATCGACATTCTGAATGATATAGATCTTATTATTGGCTTTGTTCGCCACACTCTTCATCACAAAATCATCCGGCTTCTCGATCTCATTTTCTTCTACATATTTGGCTACCATTTCTACAAATGGTTTTCCATACTTCAATGCTTTGCCCTTACTCACACCCTGACATTTCTCCAACTCCTGTAAAGTAGTTGGGTATAATGTGGCCATATCCTGCAATGAAGTTTCCAAGAAGATCACAAATGGAGGCAGGTTCTTTTTCTTGGCTTCTTTCTGACGCAACTCTTTCAACATTTCAAAGAGTTTATCGTCCGCTGCTGCTCCTGTTTGTGTTCCCCCTTCACCTTCTTCATCATCAGCATTAGCGTCTTCAAACAAATTATTCAGTACAATTTTGAAAGAAGCAGGCTTCTTCAAAAATTTCTCTCCTTTTTCTGTGATCTTCAACAATCCATACTCTTCAATATCTTTTCTGATCAGGTTCTCCAGCATCATTTGTCTGATCAGACTATTCCAGAGATGCAGCTCTTTATCCTTACCAATACCAAACACTTCTAACTGATCGTGTCTAAACATTCCGATCTGTGGTGTAAGTTTTCCAACCAATACATTGATAACATAATCTGTAACAAATCTTTCATCCAATGCCTGAATGGTTTTCAATACCTGTACTACTTCCTCTTTCACTTCGATCTTCTCTTTCGGATTGCGACAGTTATCACAATTGCCGCAATTCTTTTCTTCCCATGTCTCACCGAAATAGTGCAATAAGATCTTTCTTCTACAAACAGAGCTTTCCGCGTAGGCAACCGTTTCATCAATCAACTGTCCACCCACTTCTCTTTCACTCAATGGCTTATCACGCATCAAGTGCTCGAGCTTTGCTACATCTTTGTGAGAATAGTAGAGTACACAGATCCCTTCGAGTCCATCTCTTCCTGCACGACCTGTTTCTTGATAATAGTTTTCAATGGACTTTGGAATATTGAAGTGTATCACAAAACGGATATCGGGTTTATCGATACCCATTCCAAATGCAATCGTGGCAACAATGACCTGTACATCTTCATTCAAAAACTGATCTTGCCTTTCAGCACGCAGTTTCTGATCCAGTCCTGCATGATATGCCACAGCTTTGATATTATTGGCTACCAATAATTCTGCTAACTCTTCCGTTGTTTTACGGTTCAGTGTATAAATGATACCACTCTTTCCTTTATGTTGACTGATGAACTTTACAATGTGTTTTACCGTCTGATCTTTTTTGATCTTGGGTTGGATCTCATAATACAGATTCGTACGATTGAAAGATGAGATCAAAATATTCGGTTCGCGCAAACCCAGGTTCTTTACGATATCGCTCTGCACTTTAGGTGTTGCTGTTGCTGTTAACGCAATTACAGGTACATCGGGATTGATGATATCCATCATCTCACGCAAGCGACGATACTCTGGTCTGAAATCATGTCCCCATTCAGAGATACAGTGTGCTTCATCGACAGCGAAGAATGATATCTTGAGGTCGCGAAAATATTCCAGGTTTTCTGCTTTGGTCAATGTTTCCGGAGCTACATATAACAGTTTGGTTTTACCGCTATCAAGGTCTTCTTTAACCGCTTTGATCTGTCCTTTATTGAGTGAGGAATTCAGGAAATGCGCTACATCATCTTTTTCACTATATCCTCTCACCAGATCTACCTGATTTTTCATTAAGGCGATCAAGGGAGAAACAATGATCGCACAGCCATCTAAGATCATCGCAGGAAGCTGATAACATAAACTTTTCCCGCCACCTGTTGGCATGATTACAAAAGTATCTTGTCCGCTTAACAGACTTCTGATCGATTTTTCCTGTGTTCCTTTGAATTCACGGAAGCCAAAATAGGTTTCCAAGGCGCCGTGGATATCGTATTGACTTCCTTTTAAAGCTACAGGACCGGTTCTTTTCCCGACCTTGATGGGGGGTCTCTCTTTCACCGCTGCTTTTTTCGCCGGGGTTTTCTTTGTAGTTGTTGCCATGTATTTACGATAGGTTTTCCACACCAGCGGAGCCGGTTATAGTCATATAAGATAGCTATTTTCTCCGGAATTTTCACTTAAATTTTGCCCAATGGCGCAGAGGAAGTGTTTCCGGCGGAACCGGTCTTAGGTGCACTTTTGAGTCTTTTTTCAAAAGGACGGCGAAGTTAACGAAGAATGGGATGAATACACACACTTTGCTGTTAAAGTTTACCTTTGTGCAGCATGAAAAAAACGATCCTAGAAACAGCCTTAACCACCATACAGCTCGAAGCCGCATCTGTTGCCGGATTATCGACATTTATTGACGATTCTTTTACTAAGATCATCGACATATTGGCCCAATGCAAAGGCAGGATCGTGATCAGTGGTATTGGCAAAAGTGCCATCGTAGCACAAAAGATCGTAGCCACCCTCAATTCTACCGGTTCCCCGTCTTTATTCATGCATGCCGCAGATGCCATTCATGGTGATTTGGGGATGGTACAACAAGATGATGTGGTGATCTTGATCAGTAAAAGCGGTGAGAGCCCTGAGATCAAAGTACTGGTTCCCCTGATCAAAAACTTTGGTAATACCTTAATTGGTATGGTAGGGAATACACAAAGTTTTCTTGCACAGTCTGCTGACCACCTATTGAATACCACTGTAAGCAAAGAAGCTTGTCCGAATAACTTAGCCCCAACCAGCAGTACCACTGCACAAATGGTTATGGGTGATGTATTGGCAGTATGTTTGATGGAATTAAATGGTTTCTCCGGACATGATTTTGCAAAGTATCATCCGGGAGGAAATCTTGGAAAGAGATTGTATCTACGTGTAGCTGATCTATGCGCCAACAATGAGCAACCGAAAGTACAAGCACAAGCTTCTTTGAAAGAAGTGATTGTTGAGATAACAGAAAAAAGATTGGGTGTAACTGCAGTTGTCAATGATAAAGATGAAGTTGTTGGTATCATTACTGATGGAGATCTAAGAAGGATGTTGGAAAAAACAAATGACCTGAGTCATATTACCGCAACCGATATTTTATCTAAGAATCCTAAAACAATTGAACCATCGATGTTGGCTGTAGAAGCGTTGGACATATTGAGAGATCATGATATCAGTCAATTACTGGTTGCAGAAAACGGAAAGTATCTCGGTATTTTACATATACATGATTTGGTAAGAGAAGGAATTATTTAAAGATTTGAGTGACGGGAGCATGAATTACTAGTGAGAAATATCATTAAGATAAATAGTTGGATTAATAATTAGCCTGTAATATTGCACCGTCTATTCAGGGATTTAAAAAGAATGTGAATGAATCAACATCACTACGTAGCGATCATGGCAGGTGGAATTGGCAGTCGCTTTTGGCCCATGAGCAGAGCCGCTTACCCGAAACAATTTCTGGATATTTTACATACCGGTAAATCATTGTTACAGTGGACCTATGAACGCTATGCTTCTTTCATTCCACAAGAAAATATTTATATCGTTACCACTGCTGAATATGCCTCTATTGTTCAACAACAACTGAAAACATTACCGACAGAGAATATTCTTGCCGAGCCAAGCCGCAAGAATACGGCTCCCTGTATTGCATATATCTCTTTCAAATTATTGCAAAAAGATCCTGAAGCTTCTTTGATCGTAGCACCGAGTGATCATATGATCCTTGACAATGAAGCATTCCGAAGCATCACTTTAAAAGCACTTGATTTTGTAAGTCATATCAAGTCACTCGTAACCTTGGGTATTACACCTACACATCCAAATACTGGTTATGGTTATATTCAGCATGATAGCATGACGGTAGCAGAAGGTATTTATAAAGTGAAGACCTTCACAGAAAAGCCTAACCTTGAATTGGCCAAAACCTTTATCAGCAGCGGAGATTTTCTGTGGAATGCGGGCATCTTTGTTTGGCAGGTAAAAAATGTGCTAAAGGCTTTTGAGCAATACCAACCCGAAATGTTTGAATTGTTCGATACAGAGAAAAACAATTTTAATACTTCAGAAGAAAAAGCTGCGATTGAACGCATTTATCCACTCTGTACCAATATCTCCATTGATGTAGCTATCATGGAAAAAGCTGACAATGTATATGTGATCCCATCTTCTTTTGGATGGAGTGATCTTGGTACCTGGAATAGCGCCTATGATAATCTCGAAAAAGATTATCTCGGTAATGCTGTTGCCAGCGATAATGTGATTGTCATCGATGCTACCAAGTGTATGGTATCAGCCCCTAAAGAAAAATTATTGGTACTGCAGGGATTGGATGATTTTATCGTTGTCGATACCAAAGATGTTTTATTGATCTGTCAGAAAGACAAAGAGCAATCCATTAAAGAATATGTTGCTGAAGTGAAAAGAAATAAGGGAGATAAATATCTGTAGTCGTTTGTTTTAAAAAACTAACAATCAATCGCTTCTAAAAAATTTCTTGCTCTGAGATGAAGGGTATTCATTAGATTTGGCATAACCTGTTTATTGTAACAGGTGTTATTCGATTCCGTAAAATGCCAGAGATGAAAACCGTAATTACAGGAACAGGAAGTTATATCCCTCCGCACATTAAGACCAATAGAGATTTTACTATTCAGGATTTTTACACGGAAGATCATGAGCGTATCGTTGCGGCTCCAAATGATATCATTGATAAATTTCGTGACATTACGGGTATCGAAGAAAGAAGATATGTAGGTACCGAATTCAATGCATCAGATATGGCAATCATTGCTGCGAAACATGCCATTGAAGACTCCGGTATTGATCCTGAAACCCTTGATCAAATCATTGTCGCTCATAACTTCGGAAACGTAGTTAAACATACGATTCAAACCGATGTTCTTCCGGCCTTGGCATCGCGTGTAAAACAGGGTTTACTCATTCGAAATCCTTCTTGTGTAGCTTATGATATTTTGTTCGGTTGTCCGGGTTGGATCCAGGGCGTGATACAAGCTGATGCTTACATTAAAGCCGGTATTGCTAAAAAATGTCTGGTCATAGGAACTGAAACTTTAAGCCGTGTGATCGATCACTATGACCGAGATAGTATGATATTCAGTGATGGTGCTGGCGCATGTATCATTGAAGCTACAGAAAGTGATAGTGGTATTTTGTCTGCGAGTGTACAAAGTCATTGTATGGATGAGGCTTACTATTTATATATGGGTAAATCCAATTTCCCGGAATCAGATCCCCGCATTCGCTATATTAAAATGAAAGGCAGAAAAGTATATGAGTACGCCATCAAAAATGTACCGGCTGCTATGAAGGACTGTCTGGATAAAGCAGGTATACACGTAACAGAGGTAAAAAAATTCTTTCTGCATCAAGCGAATGAAAAAATGGATGAGGGATTCATTAAAGTATTGTATAAACTATACGGATTAAAAGAAGTACCTACGGATGTAATGCCTATGAGTATTCATAAACTGGGTAACAGTTCTGTAGCCACCATTCCTACTTTGTATGACCTTGTAAAACGAGGCGTATTGGACGATCACTCTTTACAAAAAGGAGATATCGTAATGTTCGCTTCTGTTGGTGCGGGGATGAATATCAATGCTGTTTGTTATAGAGTTTGATCGCTGTATTGATAAATACTATTTCTTCCGGAGAACAGATAAGCCAATAAGCAAACTAGAATAGCATAGGGTAATATTTCTTTCCCGAATAATTCCATTGCCATTATCATACAAGCAAGTGGTGCATTGGTGGCTCCTGCAAATACCGCTACAAAACCTAATCCTGTCAGCAATGATAACGGTAAGGGGATCCACATAGCTAAAGCATTTCCTAACAGCGCTCCGATAAAAAATAAAGGTGTTACTTCTCCCCCTTTAAATCCCGCTGACAGTGTGAGAATCGTCAATAACATTTTCAAAGCGAAATCATACACTTCCATCTGCTCACTAAAAGACTGAACAATCACCGGTATTCCCAGTCCCATGTATTTACTATTCCCAATCCACCAAAAAAGCAATACCACCATTACACCTCCAATGAATGAACGAAGCGGTGAATAAGGTATGAGGTGTTTGTATTGTTGTGAAGTAACATGCATGAGTTGCGTAAACACAAACGCACAAGCTCCAAATGCTATCCCCGCCAATGCCACATATCCAATGTTCATCCATGAAATAGATGGAATGATATCAACAACATAAAGGGTATGGGGAATGCCCCAAGCTCTTGTGACCAGATCAGCCAATATCGCTGAAACGAAAGTGGGAAGTATAGAATGATAACTGAGTTTACTTCTTCGATTGATCTCTAAAGCGAAAATAAATCCTGCCAATGGTGTTCCAAACACAGCACCAAAACCTGCTGCAATAGAGGCGATCAATAAAGTACTTCGCTCTTGTTCATTCAATTTGAATGGTTTACTGAATTGATCGGCAATAGCTCCCGACATCTGTAATGCAGTACCTTCTCTTCCGGCTGAGCCACCAAATACATGTGTAAGCAATGTGCCTACATAAACGAAAGGAGCCATGACCCATGGAATGGTCTTTTGCTGAGGATCTTGAATTGTTTTAAGCAATAATTTATTTCCCGCCTCTGCTTCTTTACCAAAGCGATGATAAAACCAACCTACGATAAAACCGGCGATCGGTAAAAAAACGATGATCCATACATGGCTCTCCCGATAGTTTGTGACAAGATCCAAGGTATACAGAAACAAAGCAGCAGCAGATCCGGAAGAAAGACCGATCAATACACATAAGAGAACCCATTTCAACAGTTGCTGAAACAATGAAAAGTTATTTGCAGTAGGAACTTGTGATACTGACATAAAATCCTGATTTAAATGTACTCAACATTTATGATCAGGCGCCATCAGCTTTTTAGGGCGGTTCAATTAGGAAGACACCATTTCCTTTACAGAAAGCAAAGATAACAATTACATAAAAACCCAACTATGACCTTGAAGCAATCATATAAACCATCTGCTGAATTACGGTATCGACTTGTATAACAAAGCCTGCTTGTTGAAGCAAATGGCGAATCATAAGAGGTGTTATTCTAACTTTTTGATAAGAACTCACGGTAGATACCCACCCTTCGTTTGTATGGACATATAAAAGATCTGTCACTCGTACATATGCTTCTTCATAATCCAAAATACAAGTAAGTATCTGACCCTCATCACTCTTCACAGGAATAAATCGCTGGTCATGTTTTCTTTCAACAGAATAATCACGAAATGAGAGAATCAATTTTCCATCTATAGTTAATACATGAGCAATATCCTTAATCAGCTGTTCAATAGTTTCATAACTATTTAGATGTGCAATGGTGTCACCACAACAGATAACAAGTTCCGGATTGGTATGGATATGATGTTTGATATCTGTTATATCACCTAAAACTGTGACAATAGGAAGGTCTTTTGTGGCAATTTTTAATTCCTGTAATAATGTTTCACTAAAGTCGATGGCGGTTACTGTAAACCCCTGTCGTGCCAAGGCTACTGTTTGTACACCATGTCCTGCTCCTAAGTCAACCGAAAACCCGGAAGAGGTAGGTACAATCAAATTGTTTTGTAAAAAAGATTGAAAAGAAGATGTTTGCGCTTCAAAATCTCCACTCATCCATGCATAAAAATGTGCAAGATGTTGGTCGTAATGTTCTTTTGCCCCCATCGTAAAATCGATTTAAGACTCCCAAATACCATTCATAGATGTAAGTATCACCGGTGTTTCATCTGTAATGAGAATAGTATGTTCATGCTGTGCTACATAACCACCTTTATTGCCCACTAATGTCCATCCGTCTTGTAAAGTATCTGCCATTGTAGAATCAGTGGCAATAAATGTCTCAATCGCTACCACACTATTTTTTCTGAATCGTTCTTTATTGGTACGATCACGAAAGTTCGCGATCTCATGTGGTGCTTCATGTAGGCTTCTTCCAATACCATGTCCCGTAAGATTTTTGATCACCTTATAGCCTTCTTTCTTTGCTTCTGTTTCAATCAAGCCTCCGATATCGGCAATGCGAACGCCTCCTTTGATGGAATGAATGGCCTTATGCAAGATCTTTTTGGATGCATTCACTAATTTCTGTTTCTCATTATCTGTATTTCCCAATACAAAAGACCCGCCATTATCTGCCCAAAAACCATTCAAAGATGCTGACACATCGATATTGATCAGATCACCTTCTTTCAAGATAATTTTATCAGAAGCTATTCCATGTGCCATCGCTTCATTCACACTGATACAAGTATATCCCGGGAAACCATAAGTAACATAAGGAGCAGACCGTGCCCCGAAAAATTGCAGTAACTCGCCTCCATATTCATCCAATTCTTTGGTGGTCATCCCCGGACGAGCATATTCCTGCATTTTCTTTAGCGTAACCGCCACCACTTTACTCACTTCCTGCATTCCCAGCAATTCCCATTCTTTGGTAATAGACATAAAAGGTTTTTTGACAATAAAATGTAAAGGTCTGCCATTTGTATAGGGCTACAACATTAAAACTTGTCAAACGGAATCATGGCTTGACAAAAGACCTTCTATGATTATAAAATAAGCCTTCACAAAAGAACGGCCATCAATCACGAAACTTTTCCGGATCAAATTCGATATAATAAAGATCCTCTTTCATTCGAATACCCGATCTATCCTGACGTGCAAAATACAGGCTCTTTTCTTTGGCATGGTAGAATGGACAAAACTCTGCCATCGACGAATTGATAGGACTACCCAGATTTTTGGGCATTGTCCATTTGCCCTTTTTATTAAAACTGATATATAAATCTACTTCACCAAGTCCCTTAGGATCAGAGGAGAAATAGATCAAGAAGCTTTCATCGGAAGCAATGAATGGATTGGATTCGCGATGATCCAACGTATTAACAGGCATACCGATATTTTCCGGTGTTTGGTACGCACCATTGATCCATCTTGAAACATAAATATCAGAGTTGCCTTTTTTATTTTCATTTTCTTTCATGAAATAAATATGTCCGGCAGTTGTGATAGAAGCAAAAGACTCTGAAATATCCGTATTGATCGTATTACCTAAATGATAAGGAGCTGACCATCCTTTGGCAGTTCGCTTCACAGCCCAGATATCAAAACCGGTTCTGTTAGGTCTATCAGAAACAGGTCGTGTAGATTGGAAAAGCACTTGTTGTCCATCCGGACTGAATATCGGATCAACATCTTTCCATGCGCCGGTGCCCGTAGAAAAAGAAGCGATCACCGGCTGTTGCCATACGCCGTTTACTTTTTTCGATTCTTTAATCACCAATGTATCTCTTCCGCCATTGGACTCGACCCATAAAGCGGTATTACCATCCGGTGAAATCGTTAACCCAAATACTCCGCCATTGGATATCTTACCCGGTTCAAACTTCACAGGCTCTTTTTGAGCAAAGAGAAAAAGATGAAGGCTGAGTAATACAATGACAAGAATAGGTTTCATACAGCAGGTTTTCAGTACGATGTATAATAAAGATGCGACTACTAATGATGAATACTTAAAGCTACATTTAAAACTTCCCTTTCAGCATTTTTTTCGCTTCTTCATCTTTTTGTTCTTCCGCCAAAGCGTATGCTTTGCTAAAATAATTTTTAGCCTCAACTGTATTATTCAATGCCAATGCATTCTCGCCACTCTTCACCCAACTGTACACCAGAGCCGGGTATTTTTCTCTGCATATTTTCATGACTTTCTCTGCTGCCTTATGTTCATTCGCTAGTGTGAGATTATCGAATACATTGAAAAACAGATAGTCGTTTGCATCATTGATCTCCAATTGTCTGAATACACTATTGGTAATACTATCCGCACTCGGATTAGCCAATAACCAATCAGCTAATTTAACCCTACTAGGTGGAGTGGGTTCGGGATATCGCTGATTATTCAACACATGAAAAGCTTTTGTAGTTAGCGCATAACCAACGCCATATAGGTTACTGCAATAAACAACAATATTTTTGGCGTATACATCAAAGTATACATCCACACTAAATCCTTTCCCGCCACCATTGTGTCCGATCACAAAACTGTTCTTGAGGGCTCCTCTTAATGTATGCAGACCGAATCTAGCATCAGGAATACTATCTGCTAATGTATGATCATTGGTGATCTGTACTTTCATCCAATCAGCAGGTAATAATTTTTCATTGAGATAGGCTTTGGCAAATGAGAAGAGATCTTCTGCGGTAGACATCCACCCACCGGCACCGCTGGCTTTACCATCGCCATAGCGGGTATCATCTTTCACAAACTTGTTGGTACTGATCTGATAATAAGGAAGTGCCCCATCAGCAGGTAAAATAGAATCATTCAAATAACGCGTTTGCTTCATTCCTGCAGGATTGAAAATATGCTCCCTGATAGAAGATTCGAAACTTTGATTATCCTGTTTAACGATGATCTCTTCCAATAAAATATACGCTGAATTGCTGTAATACCTCCGTTTACCGGGTGTATCAAAGGCGATATGTGCTGTTTCAATGATCTTTTTTAAAGCCGCTTTGGCATATACTTTACCAAACTCAAATTCCGGATGCTCCCATGGACTACTTAATCCGGATGTATGATTCAGCATATGTTTGATTTGTATTTTATCTGCATTGGGAATCGACCATTCAGGTAATAGTTCTGCCACTGTGTTGGTTAGTTTTAACTTCCCCTCACTAATCAATTGCATGATGCGCACAGCCGTGAACATCTTTCCTACGGACTCTGTTTTGAATGGGGTATTTAGTTGCACAGGTCTTTTCTGTTCTCTGTCTGCATAGCCAAATGCTTTTTTATAGATAAGCTCTTTGTTATTACCTACAAGCACAACACCGCTCCAATTTAATGAAGCGTATTTTGAAATAAGTGTATCAAATGCAGCAAGTTTATCCTGAGCTTGAATGCTACATAAGGAACTGCTCAAGATGAAAAATAGAACCCATAATTTTTTGGAGGTAGAGGAGAATAAAAATAATACCTGCTTCATAATTTCAATGCAAACTGTTTTAGTAAATGAAAAATCAGTTTAAAACAAAGAAATATGCCGATAGCTCTTATGTTAAAACGGAAGAGTGGTAAATCTGAACCATGAGCGTCATCAGAAAAGAAAAATCCGACAGGGAGGGTTATTGATCAACTTTGGAAAAGTTTTGAAACTTTCCAAAAGAAGGCTCGCAGTATTATTCAAATGAATAGGATAGCGGATTCAAATCAATTGTATTTAAAAACTTTCAAATCGCTGAAATAACCTTCCGTACCTACATCAACAAATAAACCAATGCCACCGGAAACATCAGACCCCAGTTTTAAATCATTTATAACTAGGCACGGCTGTGAATTATCATTCAAATAAAGCTTGGCTTGGCCACCCTTCACAACTATCTTCATCTTGATCCATTCATTCAAACCCATGTCTGCATAGGACTCATATTTTTCGGGGGCTTCTTTTCTTAATCTTGAAAATTTATAATCGGGAAAAGAGAAGTATTGTATGGAATGATTGCGTCTTATCTGATCATCAGCCCTTCCATTGGTTGGACGTATATAAATACTTTCAAACTTTGTATTGTTTTTATCGATTCTAAACGCCAGTCCAATAAATCCCCGATCTGTTGGAGAAGCGGTAGGCAAGAGTCTACTCAATACACTTACTTCAATGACACCATCCGTAAAGTCAATATTATTAATGCGTACAAAAGTGGGTTCATCTGCTTCTTTTATTGTTGAATCTTTAACAACCCTTACAACATTTTTACCATCAAGCATTCCTGTAGACATATATACTTTATTAGCTACAAGATTTGTTGGATCGAAATGTACTTGTTGACCTATTATTTGATTGGCTCCAAGCAGGGTAATAAGTAATAAAAGAGTTCTCATTTTTGAAAATTTATTATTACAGAGCAGGGTCTAACGTGAACAAAGTAAATGCTAAGTCCTGAATATAATTCACCTTTCAACATATTTTGTATAATTGAAAAGAGAGAGGGAAGAACAATTGTATTTGCGCTTCCCTCTTTTTTTAATGCAAAAAAAGATTTTTAATTACTTATATACATTAAATCATATCAGCAATCGGAAAATCAATTTCGAATTCAGTCAGGTTGTGTATATAATTACTGATAATCTTATCACCCACCACAATGATCACGTCGATCAAATTCGCTTCAGTATAACCTGCGGCGAAGAAATCATTCTTGCTTTCTTCGGTTGCTTTTCCACGATTCGTTACTACAGATGCCGTGAATTTTGCCAATGCATCTAATTTGCTATCAAAAGAAGCAGTCCCTTTTCTGATCTCCAGAATTTGCTCATCAGTAAATCCATTCATTTTGCCAATAACAGTATGAGCAGACTGGCAATAGCGGCAACCATTGATCTGACTGGTTACGAGATTGATCACTTCTCTTTCTTTGGCTCTTAAAGAACTTTTACGGTTTTGTAAGGTGAGATAATCACCCAATGCTGTTTCACTTTTTTGCGAAATAAGCATACAGATTCGGAACAAAGCCTAGTCCCTTTTGCAGGTTATCAAAAAGAGATTGATTGGTTTCAGAAACTTCTGCTTTGGTTGGAATCGTAAAGATTCGTGTTGTGGTCGTTGACATGGTATGTTGTTTTAAAATTGTTTGTCATGATTGACAGAACAAAATTGCAACGACCTGTAAAGTATAAAAATGACCTAGTTTAGGAAATGAGGTTGATCTAGATCAACTTTTTTTAGATGCTTTCTTATTTCTGATCCTTGATAAAAACTCTGTTGTCATCCCTAAATAAGAAGCCAACGCATACTGGGGGACCCTTTCAGCGATTTGAGGATATTTCTCCATGAAACGATCGTATCGTTCTTCAGCCGTTTGTGTAAGATTAGAGATGATGCGTTGCTGCATAAAAGCAGCTGTTCGTTCTGCTCTGATTCGAAAGAAAGTTTCAAACTTATGGTTGGATTGTTTCAGCATTTGTTCCTTTTCATAAGAAATCTCCAGAATAACACTGTCTTCCAATGCGATCACAAACATCGTAGCCGGTGTTTGTAGAATATAACTATTATAATCTGTGATCCACCAGTCTTCGATAGCAAAAGCAATGGTACTGTCTTGACCATGATCATCTACCACATAAGCCCTGAAAGCACCCTTTACTACATAATTTCTATTCTTAACAATGAAATTCGGCTGAACAATAAATTGACGTTTTTTGATTTTCACCTCCTTAAAAGATTCAGCAAATATTTCTGCTTCTTGATCTGTTAGATCAATGGTTCTTTTAATGTATTCGATGATTTGTTGATTATGCGTCATCATAAGAGTTTTAGGTCACTACATGATTTTTTATGCCCCTTTATTATCAGACGTTCATTTGATAACAACCTTGCAATAAAGAAAGACTTTTAGCAACTTCCAAAAAGCAAAACGCCCCATCCAAAAATGAGGCGCTCAAAAATCTCACCCCTTTAGGGGTAGGGGTACTAGTACCCCCTCACATTCTTTCCTTCAATAAAATTCAAAAATGCTTTATTTACCACTTTGTTACCACCCGGTGTTGGATAGTTACCTGTGAAGTACCAGTCGCCGGTGTTGGTCGGACAGCTATCATGTAAGTCTTCAATGGTTTGATAGATCACTTCTACCGGAATACTGATCTCTGAAGGAGTAATCAGTTGTGCAATTTTATTGGAGATCTCTTCCGTAGTAAATGGTTTGTATACCTGACGCACTACATTTTCGGTATGTAATTGTCCGGCACGAGCTAGTTCTTTTATTTTCTCATGTACTTCTGTGAGTACATGTTCCATATTTCGCTCTTTCAACAAAGCGATCGCTGCACGGAAGGCAATGAAATCACCGAGCTTACTCATATCAATTCCATAACAATCCGGATAACGGATCTGAGGTGCTGAAGAAACGACGATAATCTTTTTGGGTTTCAATCGCGCCAGCATGCGTACAATACTTTCTTTCAAGGTTGTACCACGTACAATACTATCATCGATCACCACCAATGTATCTTCTCCCGGACGCACTGTACCATAGGTTACATCGTACACGTGCTGTACCATTTCATTACGATTGGCATCTTCTGTAATGAACGTGCGCAGTTTCACATCTTTGATCGCGATCTTCTCTTGTCTGATCTTACGCGTGATCATCTCTTCCAATTTATCCGGCGTAAAATCATTACCCCAACTGAGAATACGTTCTACTTTGATCTTGTTCAGGTATTCTTCCATGCCTTTTACCAATCCGTAAAAAGCAACTTCTGCCGTATTCGGGATATAAGAGAAAATCGTATTCTTCAGATCATTATTGATACGCTCCAGTACTGTCTGACTCAAATGATGCCCTAATGCAATTCGCTCACGATAAATTTTTTCATCACTACCTCTTGAAAAATAAATACGCTCAAAACTACAAGCTCTTCTTTCTTTGGGTTCTAATATCTGCTCAATGCTATAGTTACCTGCATCATCTACAATAATGGCTTTACCCGGCATCAATTCCATCACTTCATTCTCACCCACATTAAAAGTTGTTCTGATAGCTGCACGCTCACTGGCTGCAACAATCACTTCATCATTGATATAATAATAAGCCGGACGAATCCCATGTGCATCACGCATCACAAAGCTGCTGCCGTTACCTAACAGACCACCAATGGTATAACCACCATCAAATAAAGGCGTTGCTTTCTGTAATACATTTTTCAGGTCTGCTGCATTGGGATGCAGTTCATCTTCTTTTGCCAGAAAATGATGGATCACTTCCATCATCGCGGCAAGATCACTTTGTTTTTGGAAATCACCCGGACTCATATTGATGAGATCAAATAACTCATCCGTATTCACCAGATTAAAGTTTCCGGCAAGCGCCAGGTTCTTACCCGGCATCAGATCTCTTTTGATAAAAGGGTGACAGAACTCTACGTTGTTCTTTCCTTGGGTACCATAACGAAGATGTCCGAGCAACAATTCGCCGAGGAATGGAAGATGACCTTTCATCAATCCCGGATGTTGTTTGATATCGGGCTGGTATTTTTCCAGTTCCTGTACTTCCTGTCCGATCTTAAAGAAAATATCTGCGATCGGTTGGGGAGCATTACTGCGCATTCGATGCAGGAAGGGGTTACCCGGTTCAGTATTCAATTTCACAGCGGCGATTCCGGCACCGTCTTGTCCACGGTTGTGCTGTTTTTCCATCAGGAGGTACAGCTTATTGAGGCCATAGGTTACCGTACCATGTTTCTGTAAATAATAGGAGAAGGGTTTCCGGAGTCGAATATAGGCAAGCCCACATTCGTGTTTGATCTCGTCGCTCATGTTATGATTTAAAAAGAAGTGGCGAAGTTAACAACTCCGCCACGTTTTATAAAGTTAATTGTAAGCCGTACTCAATTCCGGTCTTAAGGTCTCTGCCAACCATAGGAACTCATTGGTAAACAGGTCAATAGACTTACTAAAAGAACTATCTGTGAGTTCGCCTGCTTCATTGAATTTCTTGTCTACAAACGGTGTCACCAGCATATAAGGTGAAGCAATTCCGAATAAAGCCGGAACTAGCAACAATAACTGCTGACTCGCTCTCATACCGCCCATGGCGCCTGTTGATGCAGTTACCAGACCAAAAGGCTTATGTGCCTGCTTCGGAAAATGATCCATTAAATTCTGTAAGGCAGGTGAATAGCTGCCATTGTATTCCGGTGTTACCAGAATAAAAGCATCTGCAGCAAACATTCTTTCTGCCAATGGCTTGAATTCTTCCGGGGTATTGTCAACAGAAGAAAATACATTCTCCAATAAAGGCAGTTTCCAATCACGCACATCGATAATATTCACCTGATGAGACGTATGTTGACTCAAATGTTTTTGTAAGAACAATGCCAATCTATAAGTAACACTGTTTGTTCTCGGACTTCCTGAGATAATTTCTATGTTCATGTTTTGCAAGTTTGGGGGGGTAACTGATGGCTTATTGTTCATTGCATATAGCTAATATGTTTCTATTTGCTATGACCTATAAGCTATACCCTCTAATGATTAATCGGTACCTCTATAACAATAAAGCGGCTCTCCTGTTCAGTATGCAAGGTAAATTCATGGGTGTCCCAAACGCCGAGAGCGTCTCTTTTGTTGAGGATTGTTCCGTTTATCGTAAGTGAACCATCGATCACAAATATGTATACACACTTGTTCAAGGGAGGAAATGCATAATTGATCTTTTGCTGTGCATCAAAATAACCTAAGCTCAATTTTGCATTTTGATTGATCCAACAGTGTGTAATACCTTCTTCGTTACTGACGATGGTGGTCAATTGATTTTTTCTTTTCGCTTCCGGAAAATATCTTTTCTGATAGCGTGGTGTAATGTTTTGCAATTTCGGTTCGATCCATATCTGCAAAAACTGTACGTCTTCTTCTCCAATATTATGCTCTTCGTGTCTCAACCCTGTTCCCGCGCTCATGATCTGTACCCAATCTTTCTCTACCACTTCTACATACCCCATCGTGTCTTTATGATTCATTTTTCCTTGCAGCATCACACTGATGATTTCCATATTCGTATGCGGGTGCAAACCAAATCCGCCACCAGCTTTTACCACGTCATCATTAAATGTGTGTAATAATCCAAATCCTTTACGAGCCGGATTCTGATAAGAAGAGAAGCTAAAAGAAAAATTGCTGATCAGCCAGCCGATATCTTTCAATCCTCTTTCTGATGCGGGTAAAAATGTTGTTTTCATATTATCATTTCTCCGCGTCACCTCTCTTTCTTCTATTCTCTGCGGTAAAAATTAATCGCAGAGAATAGGAGAAACAAGAGTTACGCAGAATTTTTAGTTGATAGAACTGTTTACTTCTATAGATCCGCTTAATGTTTTGGATACAGGACAAAGTTTAGCGATCTGTAATAATCGATCTTTCTGTTCCTGATCCAGGTCACCCTTCAGTTGGATGTTGCGACTGAAAACTGTTTTTCCATCGATTCTCTCCAAACCAACTGTTACATCTATTGCTTCTACCGGCCATTGTTTCCGGTCTGCATACATCCGAAGGGTAATGGCAGTACAACTTGCCAACGCCGCTTCCAACAATTCATCAGGTGCAGGAGCTAGATCCGTTCCGCCTTGCGCCTCAGGTTCATCCGCACGAAATACATGCCTTCCGTTCTCCAAACGAACTTGATATTTTGTGGTTGTGATGTTGGCTTTTGTCATACTGGGTATATTTTATGAAAGGTTGTTAGTATGAGTGAGTAGTCAGTAGTGAATAGTGAGTACTTGTTTTTACTCACTACTGACTATTCACTACTCACTATTAAGCTTGCTTAATCATCTGAACTGCTAAGTGCAATTTCACATCATCACTTACTACAACTCCACCTGCCTCGGTTACTGCACCCCAGCCTAAACCGAATTCTTTACGGTTGATCTTTCCGTTGATCTCAAATCCTGCTTTGTGTTGTCCCCAAGGATCAACCATGGTACCGCCGAACTCTACTGCAAGGTCGATGGTTTTTGTTACATCACGGATAGTAAGGTCACCGGTAAGGGTGTATGCATCATCACTTTTCTTTGTTAAGCTTTTAGAAACGAAAGTCAGCTTAGGGAATTTTTCTGCTGCGAAGAAATCATCACTCTTCAGGTGACCATCACGCTGTTCGTTATTGGTGTTCACACTGTCGATATCTGCTTCAAAAGAAATTTTAGCATCGCTGAAATCAGCTGCTTCAGATTCCATGGTAGCATCAAATTTTGTAAAGCTACCGGTTACATTAGTGATCATCAGGTGTTTTACCTTGAATGTGATCTCACTGTGTGCTGCGTCGATTTTGTAAGTTGCCATTGTTTGTGGTTTTTTGTTTTGCTAATAGTTGATGGCTTATTGCCGATTGTTTTATTTATGCTTTGGGTTTTAGTGAGTAGTCAGTAGTGAATAGTGAGTATATATTCACTTACTCACTACTGACTACTCACTACTCACTATTCTTCAATTAACACCCCCATCTTCCCCAACTGATAATCACGGAAGGCTTCCATGAGTTCGGTTTGGTTGTTCATGACGAACGGACCATGAGAGGCTACGGGTTCATTGATGGGTTCTCCTGTTCCGATGAATACGGTGCTGTCTTCCAACGCTTCCAATTCAAATCCTTCACCGTCATTTTGAAATACTGCTACATACTTTCCTTCTACTTCACTATCGCCTGTTACTTGTACCTTTCCTTGAAGCACATAGATGAAAGCATTGTGTGTAGCGGGAATCTGAAAGAAATATTTACCGCCTTTTTGAAAGCTAGCCGTAAAAGTGTTTACATCAGATAGCGTATGAATAGGTCCTGCAGTTTTTTCTAACTTGCCTGCAATGACATTTACCTGTACCAATCCATCAGCAGTAGTGATCTTAGGAGTATCTTCTGCAGTAAGGGGTTGATAAGAAGGCTGATCCATTTTATGTTTAGCAGGTGTATTCACCCATAACTGAATGAGTTCTTGTCTACCACCGATCTCATGAATATCTGCTGGAGGTCTTTCACTATGAATCATACCCATTCCTGAATTCATCCATTGTGTGCCGCCGGCATATACAACATTATCATTCCCTCTACTATCGCGATGGTGAACACCTCCTTTGAAAATAAAACTCACCGGAGAGAATCCACGATGTGGGTGCGGACCTACACCTGCATGTTTAACATCAAGATGTGTAGGCACTTTAATATCTGCATGATGCAACAATAAAAACGGATCAATACTTTCTGCTTTGGCAGAAGGGAAGGGTTGCCTGATCGGCATACCACCCATATCCATGGGTGTTGCGTATAAGATACTTTTAATGGTTCTATTCTTGTTCATCTTATGCCTCCTCTAATTTCATCGGTACATCGATCAATAAAACTTCAGCATTACTATTGGCTGTGATATGGATCGCCTCTGTTTCCCAAATTCCCAATCCATCTCTTGCATCCAGTTGCTCTCCATTGATGGTTACTTGTCCACCAATGATAAATGCATACACCCCATTTTCTTTTCTTTTGATTTCGTAGGTCTTCTCTACACCTGCTTCCAGATTAGCAAGAGAGAACCATGCATCTTGATTGATCCATACTGCATTCTCATCATCGGGTGCTACTACAGTCAATACCTGATTTAAGCGATCTTCCGGTTTGAAAGATTTTTGCTGATAACGCGGCTCAATATTTTTCTCTTTAGGAAATACCCAGATCTGTAAAAATTTTACTTCTTTATCATGATTGGCATTGGTTTCACTGTGAGCAATACCACTGCCGGCACTCATGATCTGTACGTCATGCTGACGAATGATCTCATCTCTACCGGTTGTGTCTTTATGATGCAGGTCACCTGACAATGGAATAGAAACGATCTCCATATTATCATGTGGATGTTTAGAGAACCCCATACCACCTTTCACGGTATCATCATTCAATACGCGAAGCGCGCCGAAATGAATACGTTCAGGATTATAATAATGTCCAAAGCTGAATGTATGGTAACTGTTCAGCCAACCAAAACTGGCATGTCCCCTTGTGTTTGCTTTGTGAAGTATTGTTTTCATAATCTATGTTTTGAATACATGTACATACATGTATTTGTTCAAAAAAATATTAACTTTCTTTTTCCCTTACTTTTTCCAGCAGGGTGTTGATTGATGAAGCTTCCGACTCGCTGATGGTCATCACTTCATCAAAAATGGCATTGATGCGTTGGGTACTGGCTTCCAGTACTGCAATACCGCTTTGAGTCAGTGAGATCACCGTTTCTCTTTTATCTGCTTCAGAAGTCGCTCGTTTTACCAGCTTCTTGATCTCCAATCGGTCAATGATCCTAGGAACATTAGAACTTTTCTCAATCATCCGGCAAGCAATGTCTTTCACGCAGATCAATTCAGGATGTTTCCCTTTCAAGATCCTCAATACATTGTACTGTTCATGTGTTAAGCCAAATTCTTTCAATTCTCTGCTCATCACTGTCTTTAACCACCAGGCCGTATACAATATGTTTAATCCTGCCTTATGCACTTCGTTCTTGAATCTGGTACTTTGTATGGCTTGTTCCAATTTCACAACACAAATATATGTACATACATTGAATTATAAAAATTATTTTTTAGAATTATCATAATTCATTGAAATACAAGTATTTAATTCAGAATTAAAAAATCAAAATAATAGATGTACCTACAAAAAGAGAGCGAATCATTAGCTGATCCGCTCTCTTATATCTTGTTCCTAGTATCTATCTTGTTCCTTGAACCTTCATGCTTGGTTCTTCCCGCTATTAGTTTTTCCGATCTCTTTCCGCTTTTGCTGCTGCTGCTTTCCACTCTTTCAAACTCTCACAACCGGTAAAATCTTTATCGATGGAAACATAGTAATTAGGAATATGTTCTTTGAACCACTTATCCAAGGCTTGTGTCTTCTTCGATTCTAAAGCACGTTGAGCAATTCTATTATAATCATCCATCAGGTTTTCACGATGGGGCTCTGTTCTGCGTTTTAGATGAATCAATCGAACTGCTTTACGACCACGCTCATCAGTATACACTTGTGGAGCTGAAAACTCACCCGGCTTAAGATCTTTCAGTGCTACTACCATGTCTTTATCTAACATATCGATACTTAAAAACACATTACCATCTTGTGAAGAGATAGAACCGGCACTGAATTTACTGTTCTCATCTTCACTGTACTTGCTAACAGCTTCACCAAAAGAAAGGCTGCCTGCTACCAATTGCTTCTTTACTGAATCTAGTTTTTTAACTGCGTCTTTGATCTCATCTTCTGTTACCGGAGGGATACGAAGGATATGTCTTACAACAGCTTCATCACCTGAACGCGAGATCAACTGAATAATGTGCAAACCAAACTTTGATTTTACAACAGGAGAGATCTGGTTCTCTTTCAATCGGAATGATGCTGAAAGGAAAGCGGGATCCCAGTTGCGATCATTTCTATTCAGGTTATATTGTCCACCCTGATCTTTACTACCCGGATCTTCTGAATACAGTTTCACCAATGCTTCAAACTTCTGTACGCCCGATTCCACAGACTTCTTATAATCATACATCTGTTTGGAAACATATTCTTCTACATCACGATTGGCTTTGGGGATGATCACGATCTGACTTAACTCCACTTCACTTTCGTAGAACGGTAGACTATCTTTCGGGATCTTATTATAATATGCTTTTACTTCTGTTGGCGTAATCTTGATCGTTTCAATGATCTTATTCTGCATTTGTTCCGCCAACTTTTGTTCACGGAAGCTATTGCGGAAATCTTCTTTCAATTGATACACCGTTTTTCCTGCGATCTCCTCAAGTATATCTTTCGATCCATACTGTTGAATGGCTGCACGAATACGATTATCGATCGTTGCATCAATTTCTTCCTCGGTTACTACTAATGAATCTTTTTCTGCTTGCAATACCAATGCTTTTTGAATCAGCTGTCTCTCCAATACCTGACACTCCGTAGGGAACACCACATTCTCTTGTCCTTGGTATTGTCTCTTCATATCAGCGATCTCATTCAATACATCAGAACGCAGAATGATTCTATCACCCACCTGACCTACAATTTTATCGGCCACTACTTTTTTGGCCTGTGCCATTACAGACATCATGCCTGCACTGAACAAAACAACTATTAGAAATACCTTTTTCATATCAAAATATCTGTGTCAAATGTAATTAATCAAGACGTGTTTCCTTTGTGTGATAAGGGTTTTAACAAAAAAAAAGCGACAAGCGGCAAGCTATACGCTACAAGATCTCTTGTAAAGAAAAGGGAATGAAACCATTTTAAAATAGTAGTCATTCCCTCTCTATTCTTGTAGCTTGTGGCTTGTAGCCTGAAGCTTTATAGTGTTCTCTTCACTTCCTCTTCTTCAAACGCTTCCACGATATCACCTACTTTGAGGTCGTTGAAGTTTTTGATGGTCAGACCGCACTCCATATTGGATGCTACATCTTTCACATCATCTTTGAATCGTTTCAAGCTGCCCAGTTCTGCACTCTGTCCTTCACCCTTCGGATATTCAACAATACCGTCACGGATGATTCTGATCTTACTGTTACGGCTGATCTTTCCATCGAGTACAAAGCAACCTGCAACGGTAGCTTTATCAAACTTATACACTTCACGTACTTCCACGTTAGCGGTGATCTTCTCCTGGATCTTAGGCTCCAACATCCCTTCCATCGCACTCTTGATCTCGTCGATGGCGGTATAGATGATAGAGTAAAGCTTGATTTCCACGCCTTCATTCTCAGACAATTTATTAGCCTGCATGGAAGGACGTACGTTAAAGCCGATGATGATGGCATCTGATGCAGTTGCCAACAACACATCACTTTCAGAGATTTGTCCAACCCCTTTGTGAACGACTCTAACAGCGATCTCTTCTGTAGATAATTTCTGTAATGAGTCACTCAAGGCTTCCACTGAACCATCCACATCACCTTTGATGATGATATTGAGTTCTTTAAAGTTACCCAACGCCAATCGACGTCCGATCTCATCCAATGTAATATGTTTTCTTGCACGCAAACCTTGCTCACGCAGGATCTGAGCACGCTTGGTAGCTGTTTCTTTTGCTTCCGCTTCGTCTTCGAACACTTTGAATTTCTCACCCGCTTGTGGTGCACCATTCAAACCTAAGATCACAACCGGTGTAGAAGGCGGCGCTTCATCAATACGCTGATTACGCTCATTGAACATGGCTTTCACACGACCATAGTATTGTCCGGACACGATCAGATCTCCCTGACGTAATGTACCGTTCTGTACTAATATCGTTGCAACATATCCACGTCCTTTATCCAATGAAGCTTCAATGATGGTACCTGCAGCTTCTCTATTCGGATTGGCTTTCAGGTCTAACAATTCAGCTTCTAATAATACTTTTTCTAAAAGCAGATCTACATTCAATCCTTGTTTTGCAGACAGTTCCTGGTTTTGGAATTTACCACCCCAAGCTTCTACGAGGATATTCATTTGTGATAACTGCTCGTATATTTTTTGCGGATTGGCTCCGTCTTTATCGATCTTATTCACTGCAAAGATCATCGGTACATTCGCCGCTTGTGAGTGGCTGATCGCTTCTCTTGTTTGAGGCATCACCGCATCATCCGCAGCAACTACAATGATCGAAATATCTGTCACTTTTGCACCGCGAGCACGCATCGCAGTAAACGCTTCGTGACCCGGTGTATCTAAGAAAGTGATGGCTTTACCATTCGGCAGTGTTACCTCATATGCACCGATGTGCTGTGTGATACCACCTGCCTCACCCGCTACCACATTGGCATTACGGATATAGTCAAGCAATGAAGTCTTACCATGGTCTACGTGACCCATGATCGTAACGATCGGTGGTCTTGGTACCAGATCTTCTTCACCATCCTCATCTTGTTCATCATCAAACTCATCTGTTTCATCTATACCGATGAACTCTACTTCAAAACCATATTCACTGGCCACAAGTTCGATCACCTCCGCATCCAAACGTTGGTTGATCGACACCATGATACCCAGATTCATACATTTTCCGATCACATCTGCAAAGCTCACATCCATCAGGTTGGCCAACTCACTCACGGTCACAAATTCTGTAACCTGTAGTTTGTTGTCTTCACCCATCTCATTACCCATCGCTTCAGCAGCTTCATCACGCTTCGCTCTTCTATATTTAGCTTTCAGGCTCTTACCGCGACCACCTGTTCCGGCCAACTTGGCCTGTGTTTCGCGGATCTTTTCCTGAATGGCTTTCTGATCGATCTCTTTGTCTTCAACTTGTCCACCGCCTCTTCTATTTCTGTCGCGGTTACCACCACCTTTATTTCCACCACCGCCTTGGTTACGGTTGAAGTTTCCACCTCCACCACCTTGGCTATTTCTATTATTTGCAGGAACAATTGGACGATTCGGACCTGTCAGCGGACGTCCGTCAGGACCCGTTTGCGGAGGAGGTGCTCCTCCTTCTTTGCGGTCAACAGGAATACGTTTACGTTTACGCTTCTCATCTCTTGCTGCAGGTTTCGGACGTGTATCACTGTTAACGGGAAGTTCGATTTTACCAAGGATCTTAGGCCCTTCTAATTTTTCCGCTCTGATATTTTCAATAACAGGAGGAGCAGCATTGTCTGCTTCTTCCGTTGCAGGTGCAGGTGTAGCAATTACTTCAGGAGCCGCAGGTTCAACCGGCTCCGCTTTCTTTGCTTTGGCTGCGGGCTCTTTGGGAGCAGCAGGTTCTTCTTTTTTCTTAGCAGCTTTTTTAGGGCGAGTAGAAGAATCAATGGCAGATAGGTCGATCTTGTTCACCACTTTTGGCAATTCGATCTCCGGAGCCTCTGCTTTGATCACTTCTGTTTTTTCAACCACCGGTTCCGGTTGTACTTCAACAGGTTTTGCTTCAACCACCGGCTCCGGCTTCACTTCCGGTTTAGGTTCTTCCTTAGGAGCAGGAGCGGCTGCCGGTTTTTTCTCTTCTTTTTTATTGAAGGAAAGATCTTCTTCGTCTTTTTTCTTTTTTGCCTCGGCTTGTGCAGCTTTGGGTATTTCTACCTGATCAGCTTTGTTCTTAGCTACTTTATCACTTTGGAACTCTGCCTGAAGGGCATAGTACTGGTCTTCTGAAAGCTTCGCGGTAGGCTTCAGATCATCTTTATTAAATCCTTTCTTCACCAGGAAGTCGATCAGGGTATCCTGACCAATATTGAACTCCTTGGCGGCTGCTAACAGTCTTGGTAATTTCAGTTCTGACATTCAAAATTTTTTGGTCCATAGTCCATAGTCGATGGTCCATGGACTATGGACTATCATCCATGGACAAATTTTATACGGCTACCAATCTATCAGGCAATAAGTATACCCGACAAATATAGTTCCTTCAAAGCGCTTATTCTTCTCTGTCGAATTCTTCTTGTAAGATTCTTCTTACTTCTGCAATGGTTTCTTTTTCCAGATCGGTTCTTCTTTCCAGTTCTTCTGCGGTCAGATTGAGGATGCTGCGTGCAGTATCACAACCAATACGCTTGAACTCGTCGATCACCCATGGTTCGATCTCATCACTAAATTCATCCAGATCAATATCAAATTCATCTACTACTTCTTCATCTTCTCTAAATACATCGATCTCATATCCGGTCAACTCACAAGCCAATTTAATATTCACCCCACGGCGACCGATGGCCAGAGATACCTGATCTGCTTTCAGGTATACTTCTGCATGTTTTTTATCATTATCCAATTCCATGTAGCTGATCTTAGCAGGCGTCAAAGAACGCTGGATCAATAACTGGATATTGGTAGTGAAGTTGATCACGTCAATGTTTTCATTCTTCAACTCACGAACGATACCATGAATACGGCTACCTTTCATACCCACACAAGCACCTACCGGATCAATACGATCATCATAAGATTCAACTGCTACTTTCGCACGCTCTCCCGGATCACGAACGATCTTTTTGATAGCGATCAATCCATCAAAGATCTCAGGTACTTCGATCTCCAGCAATTTAGCCAAGAATGTAGGACTGGTTCTTGAAAGGATGATCACCGGTGTATTGTTCTTCAGATCCACTCGTTCTACTACTGCACGGATGTTCTCGCCTTTCTTAAAATAATCCTGAGGTATTTGCTCTGATTTTGGAAGGATCAATTCATTCCCTTCTTCATCCAACAGCAATACTTCTTTTTTCCATACCTGATATACTTCAGCGCTGATGATCTCTCCAATTCTATCACCATATTTTTTGATCAGTACATTCTTCTTTAAGTCACTGATACGGCTGGCCAATGTTTGCTTAGCAGCAAGAATCGCACGGCGACCAAAGTCAACCATATCAACTTCTTCATACAATTCTTCACCTACTTCAAAATCCGGTTCGATCTTCACTGCATCTGTATACGCAACTTCAGACAAAGGATCGATCACTTCTCCATCTTCAACGATCATACGTCTACGGATGATTTCCAAGTCTCCTTTCTCTGCGTTTACGATCACATCAAAATTTTCATCACTTCCGTATTTCTTACGAAGCAGTGTTTTAAATACATCTTCCACCACTTTCATCATCGTGGGACGATCAATATTTTCTGCGTCTTTAAATTCCTGGAACGCTTCGATGAGGTTGATACTAGCCATGTCTTAAGTTTTAGAAATTCGGAAGACAAGCTTCAAGCTGCAAGCTGCAAGCTTCAAGTCTTGCGAATTAGAATTTGATTTGAACTGTTGTTGATTTTATATGATTGAATGGTATAACCAATTGTTGTGTCACTGCTTTTTTGCCTTTGCCTTCGGTATGTTCTATGATGATATCCGCTTCTGCTACTTCGAGCAGCTTTCCTTCTTTTTTAGTTCCATCGGCAAATAACACTTCGAGAAAACGACCGATATTCTTTTTATACTGACGATGTAATTTTAAGGGCTCATCCAATCCCGGTGACGATACTTCCAAGGAAAATTCACCCTCCGGATACATCCCTGTTTCCTCGATCAGCTTGTATAACCTACGATTGAACGACACACATTTTTCAATGGCCAATCCTTCATCCCCATCCAAAAACACTTTTACATTATTGGTAGGTTTGATACGAACGGACACACAGAAATAAGCAGGTTCCTCTGCCAGCATGCTTTCTATCAGTTGCTCGATCTTTGTGATTTGTGTTTCTGTTGACATATCTAAATAGAAGAAGGGAACGCTTCCGTTCCCTTCTGTTGTTCTTTTCCTAGTGCAAATGTAGTGTATTTAACCCTTACACTCCAAATTAACCTCACGCCTTCCCCTCTCCCCGATAGGGAGAGGGGGGGACGAGCGTAGCGACGCCGGGGTGAGGTGGTGAGGGTTATTTTTTATCTTTGCACCATGATGAAGCTATTATTATGGGGGTTGTTAATTTACTTCCTTTACAATCTGATTTTCAAATTCGTGGTACCGGTGAGCAAAGTGGCCTCTCAAATGAAAGGACAGGTGAAGAAAATGCAGGAACAACAAGAGGCAGCAAGAAAAGAATTTGAAGAACAACAAAGATTCCAGCAACAAGCTGCCAATCAAGCCTCAGCACCCAAAAAAGATGAGGATTACATTGATTTTGAGGAAGTTAAGTGAGGGGGAAGGAATAAGAAACAAGAATTAAGAAACAAGGAACAAGGAAGGTACAAAATCCAAGTAGCCAGAATACAAGTTTTACATAGCGTCGGACTTCAGTCCGGCGAAAGAGAACAGAGCGTTCAATTAACGAGGATGACTCTTTTGATGATCTGTCAACCGTCAACTGTCATCTTTCAACCCCTCTAAAGCCCCAAATCCAACACCGTTCTCCCATCATTTAATAGTATGGTTTGTAAACCGGCTTGTTTTGCGCCTTCAATATTCTTTGGGGTGTCGTCAATGAATAGCGTTTCTTTTGGATCAAGGTTTTCCAGCTCCATGATCTTTAGATAAGACTCAGGATATGGTTTTCGCATCCCTAATTCATGAGAATAATAAGCTTTTCGGAAATAATCGTTGAAGGATTTTTGCGGAAAATTTTGCTCAAAATTCAATATAAAGGATTGATAATGAATAACATTGGTGTTTGAGAACAGATACACCGGGTATTTTTGCGCAACACTTTCTAACCATTGTAAACGCTCTTCCGGAAAATCTAATAACATGGCATTCCATGCTTGTTGTATGGCTTCATTGGAAAGAGCCAATTTCGTTTCCGTTCTGAACGCCTCATAAAAATCATTGGGCATGATCTGCCCCGTTTCCAAAGCTTCAAATAACTGATTGGAAAATTGCTGACTGAATAGTGCATTAAAATCTTTAACGCCAAGATCTACAAAAGCCTGTTCTGTTTTTTGATAATCGATATTTAAAAAGATACCACCCAGATCAAACAAGATATTTTTAAATGTGCTCATAACAATTCTATCAGTTGCAAACTTAGTTTCTTTTTAAGAGGAGAATCAGTCATCAAGATTTCAATGCTTCAGCGATGGCAGTTTCGGTTCCATTGAAAGGACCTGAAGCAGCTATTTTTATGGATGCCATTGCTGCACCGAAGAGGCCTGCTTCGTAATAATTTGCTTTTCGAAAACGTTTGTACAAGTAGCCCGCCATATAAGTATCGCCACAACCGGTTGCATCTACAATAGCGGTGGGCTCTACTGCAGGCACTTCATAAAAATTTCCTTCTGCATAAATCAGTGATCCTTTACTTCCTAGAGTAATGATCACTTCCTGAACACCGGCATCAGCTAATGATTGAGCAGCAGCATAATGATCAGATAATCCTGTTAACTTTTCTGCTTCTGTTTCATTGGCCTTTAAAATGTTGACATAAGGCAGTACTTCTTTTTTTTTGATCCAACCTGTAGCCACTACTTCCTGATCGATCACTTTTCGAAGAAATCCCTGTACATCTAATGATATCTTTCCTTTTGTTGCGAGGGTTTGTATCAACGCTACAGACATATCATCGGCCAATAAAGGACCAAGATGAAATACCGAAGCTTTCAAATCAATGATATCAGCCACGCGGAAAGGATCGGCTGTAGACAATACTTTTTGTTCGCGATGATCGCTTTGATCGGGATAGATATTTTCAAAGTATACCGTATGTTCACTGGGCAAGACCGTTGCATCAATTCCTGCTTGTATCAAATCATCGGCGAATGCAATATCCGCTTTAGCCAATGCAGTTACCAGGTGATATTGAACGGGCATATGTTTGATGGCATGCGAAAAATAAAAGGAAGTGCCGCCGGCCATATGCACTGTATGCTGAGGCGTTACAATTTTATCGTGCGTGAGATGACCTATGCAACAGATATCGTACATAAATACTTTGATTAAAAAATCAATTTACGAATCTGATGCTTGATATAAAATTTTATCCTTTAATAAGTGATCGTAATACCCGCACCAATACCCATATCGCTATCATAATGTGATGATACTGAAACATACTTAGACAATATGTATCGAAATCCGGTAGTATATTCTTTATCCGTATTCCACATCACATTCATTCTAAGTCTACTACTAACAGGGATGTCTTCTCTGCCTAATTGCATACGAATATTACCCTTCATATCAACACGGGCATCAAAGCGTAACAACATTGGAAGCGTATATTGAAATCCAAAACAAACAACCCCACGTTGATCTTTGGTATTGACCTGTCCAAACAGATTTTTTTCCGCTTCAGTATGTTTCCGATATCGCCAATCAAAGCCGATATAAGGCATGAACCATTGATTTCGTCCAATCAGTCTGCCAATATGAAGTTCATTTTCATATCCCTTTTCCGGTGTAAGTCCTAATCGCCATTCATTTTGGATCATCCATCTGGTATTGGCGAGCATGATCTCACCATCACTTCCATTAGTTTCCAAACCTACTTGAGCGCCAAAGTAGAAACGCCTATCATCACGATATACTTTACGTAAAGCTTTTACAGGATCAGGAATTTGGGGGTTCGGAGGTGTATTCTCATAAGAAAATATTCGACCCATTCCACTCATCATGTGATAAAGAATATGACAATGGAAATACCAGTCTCCATATTTCTCCGAAGCGTGAAACTCAATGGTATCCGTTTCCATCGGCATGATATCCAATACTGTTTTTAATGGCGCGTACTCGCCTTGTCCATTCAGTGTTCGAAAGAAATGTCCATGTAAATGCATCGGGTGACGCATCATAGAATTATTGGTGAGTATGATACGAATGTTCTCACCCTGTTTGATCAGTATTTTATCCGACTCTGAAATGGTTTTATTATTGAGTGTCCATACATAACGATTCATATTTCCCGTAAGCTCAAATTTCAATTCTCGGACCGGACCTTCCGGTAAGGTCGTTTTATTCGGTGCTTTGAGCATAGCATAATTGAGTGTCACAATGCTTTTATTGCTATCAACGATTTCAGGATACATGACGGTGTTCATATCCATTTGTTGCAAGCTCATTTTCATTCCCATATCGTTCATCGTACCATCCATATTCATCATACCATTCATCATCTTCATCCCTTCAAAGTATTTTAAGCGAGGTAATACAGGAGCATGTTTTTTCTGCCCATCTCCAAGCCATAATGAAGTGCTGCGTGTTCTGTCTTCTGCAGTTGATAATAATTCATAACTACCTGCATCCGGTATTGTAACAACTACATCATAGGTCTCCGATACACCAACAATCAGTCGGTCTACTTCTACAGGTACTACTTCTGCGCCATCATTGGCTACTACACTCATTTTCCCACCTGCAAACTGTACCCAGAAATAAGTAGAGGAACTACCATTGATGATTCTTAGTCGAATCTTATCGCCTGCTTTATATTGTTTATGTTCCTCGATGATTTTTCCATTTGTAAAAAGTGCATCATAATATACATCACTCACATCCATAGCCATCATGCGTTTCCATTCATTGGTAACTTTCGTTCCGAATTGTTTTTCCTTAATAGCTTGAATATAATTTTGAGTAGCCCCTTTTTTGATAGCATACCAATCAGTGGCAAAATGTAAGGATCGTTCTACTTGATGTGGGTTTTCATTGATCCAGTCACTCAATAAAACCACTTCTTCTGCTTCTTGTATTTTATTTTTTGGCTGAATTACGATCGCCCCATACATACCACTTTGTTCTTGAAGCATCGTATGAGAGTGATACCAATAAGTTCCATTTTGTACGATCGGAAATTTAAATACGTGCGTACTTTTTTCATGAATCGGTGCCGTAGTCAGATATGGCACTCCATCTTGTTCATTGGGCAATATCAATCCATGCCAGTGAATGGAAGTTTCCATATGCATCAGATTGTGAACATGTATCTCGGCGCTGTCGCCTTCCGAAAAATAAAGTGTGGGTGCAGGAATAGAGCCATTGATGGCTACAGCTTTTGCTTGTTTACCGGTATAATTTACAACCGTATCTGTCACATATAAATGATAGATAATTTTATTCCCTTCACGCACCATAAAAGGCTGACGCATCTCAGTAACAAGATGATTGTTATGCTGAGCAATTCCATTGATAGACACCGATAGCAGGATATATAATAAGCCCAATAAACGCATCTTCTTACTCTTTAATTGTTTCTTTGATACTGCCACATGAAAGCATCGCATTTCCATAGTATGGATTACGGATAGTTTTTTCTGTACTTAACCAATAGGCTTTTTTCATCGGGCAATAATCTACATATAATGAAGACTCTTTTACAGAAACGATTTTAAACAAATCAATCATAGACTGTGATAGCCCTGCAAAAGCCACTCGCTGTTTTGCCAGATCCGATTGTGCTGACAGATCTTTAGTATGTTTACTCAGTGCATCTTTCAAAGAGGTAAATGCTTTGGCTTCCTTTTCTGAAAGCGCTTGTGAGGCCAGATTTTCGATCTTTCCATTCAGTGCAGTAGCAGATTTTTGCGCATTCACAGCATTGCTCTCCACTAGTTGATTTTTTAGATCAAGGTATTGGCGTAAAAGTTCTTGTAAGGAAGAGGTTTGTCCAATTCCCAGTTTTGACATGAGTAACATGATGATGATCAGTAGCTGTTTCATATAATTGATTTTAGTTTTTACAAAGCTTAGTAACAGAACCCATTATTGAATGGGTTCTGCTTTAAATCCTGCTTCTTGTACCGCTTTTACAACATCACCGGCAGAAGTATCTCCGTTGATGGCAACTTCTAATACTTTATCAGGATTGTTCACATCAACTTTCCAGTTTTCTTCTCCTGCAACTTCGTTCAGGAAAGGAGTGGCTTTTGATACACAACCCATACATTTAATGGTTGTCTTGAATTTCAGTGTTTCCATTTTCACATTTAATTTATCAGGATAATTCCTGGTTGAATAACAATGTAAAATTAGACGCACTAAAGGCCTGCGTTGTTATAGAATCCTTGTGTAGATGTATATAATTTTCAGTTGACTGATAATTAGTCTTTTACTTTATCCAGAGGCTTGCGCTTATTTTCCTTTAACTGCTTGAAATGTGAGGGTGTTAGTCCGGTTACTTTTTTAAACTGTTGAGACAAATGCTGAACGCTGCTGTACCCCATTTCATAGGCTATCTCACTAAGACTTTTTTCGTCGTACATCAACAGTTCTTTCACTTTTTCGATACGCTGTAGTATGGTGTATCTTTCAATAGTAACCCCTTCTACAGAGGAGAATAAAGTGCTGAGATAATGATAGTCGGTCTGAAGTTTCTCTTCCAGTATGGCGGATAATTTTAAGTTCAGCTCTTCCGCGTCATTTCCATGGATCAATGAAACGATCGTGGTTTTGATCTTTTCAACAATCTTAGATTTTTTATCATCCAACAGTTCAAACCCATTTTCCTGTAAAAGAGATCTGATTTTTTCTAGCTGTTCATTATTAGGCTCCTGCTTCAACTCAATTTGACCTAATTGTATTTGATGAAAATCAATGTTTAAATCCATAAAAAGCTGCTTCACGACCATAATACAACGATCGCAAACCATGTTTTTTATATGAAGCTGTTCAGACATAAAGTATCTCAAAGATACTACTCCTCTTAACATTAAAACAGCACTGAAGATTATATACAATTTGGTAGAAATACTGTAACAGCTGCTCTGTATGACCAAGGTAGTTTTGCATTGAATAAAATGATACAATTATGAACGCGACTATAAATAATAACTTGATCAGAAAAACATTCCCCGTGCTGGAGATGACCTGTGCTGCTTGTGCAGTTAGTGTTGAATCCATGCTCAAGTCTTCAGAAGGTGTAGCAGATGCGGGAGTGAACTTTGCCAATCAGGATGCGTGGGTTGAATATGATCCTGAAATAACGAATCCCGAAAAATTCCAGACCGTTGTTCGATCCATTGGTTATGATATTGTGATCACAGAAGAAAATAAAAATGAGATAAAAGAAGCTGCGAGGATCAAACATTTTGAGTCGATCAAAAAAAGAACCATTTGGTCTTCTATACTTTCAGTACCGGTTGTGATTCTTGGTATGTTCTTTATGGACCTAACCTGGGGAAATTATGTGATGATGGCTCTGTCTGCACCTGTTGTCTTCTATTTTGGAAAAAACTTTTTTAGTACCGCCTGGAAGCAAGCCAAACACGGTAAAGCCAATATGGATACGTTGGTAGCACTGAGTACCGGTATTGCATGGCTATTTAGTGCTTTTAATACTTTCTTCGCTGATTTCTGGCATGAGCGTGGTACACATCCACATGTATATTTTGAAGCGGCAGCCGTTATTATCGTATTTATATCATTGGGGAAATTACTGGAAGAAAAAGCAAAATCAAATACGTCTTCTGCTATAAAAAAATTAATTGGTCTTCAACCACAAACCGTAACCCTTATAACTGAAAATGACCAGTTGAAAGAAGTGCCCATCGCATCCGTACAAAAAGGGAATACTTTATTAGTAAAACCGGGTGAAAAAATTCCTGTTGATGGTATCATTATCAGCGGAAGCTCTTATGTAGATGAAAGTATGATCACAGGAGAACCCGTTCCGGTTGAAAAAGCTGCCGGAAAAAATGTCTATGCAGGAACCATCAATCAAAAAGGAAGTTTCCGATTTACTGCCGAAAAGATCGGATCAGAAACATTTTTGGCCCAGATCATTCAAATGGTGGAGCAAGCACAGGGAAGTAAAGCTCCTGTACAAAAATTAGTGGATAAGATCGCAGGCATTTTTGTTCCAATTGTAATAGGTATTTCAATACTTACATTCATCAGTTGGATGCTATGGGGCAATGAAAATGCTTTCACATATGCGCTGATGAATGCAGTAACAGTACTGGTTATTGCTTGCCCTTGTGCTCTGGGTCTTGCTACTCCTACTGCTATTATGGTTGGTATAGGAAAGGGCGCTGAAAACAATATACTCATTAAAGATGCAGAAAGTCTGGAACTGGCACATAATATCAACGCTGTTGTTTTAGATAAAACCGGAACTATTACAGAAGGTAAACCTGAAGTGAGTGATGTGATCTTTAAAGATGAGCATGATATGAGTGAACTACAATCTGTATTGCTTTCAATAGAATTACAATCTGAACATCCGCTAGCCGAAGCTGTTGTCAGACACTTTGAACATAGTGCGATCAAGCCTGCCCCTATTCATAAAATTGAAAGTATTACCGGTAAAGGAGTGATGACTGATTATGATGGACAAGAATATTCTGTTGGAAGTCCAACCATGATGATAGAGAACAGAGTCGATATTGATACACATTTAGAAAAGAGAATTCAAGACTTGCAAAAACAAGCTAAAACAGTCATTGTATTCTCTAAAAATGGAGTTGCCAGAATGGTATTGGCGATAACTGATAAAATTAAACCAAGCTCTGCAACTGCTATTGAACGTTTACACAAAATGGGTATCGAAGTATTTATGCTGACCGGCGACAATCAACAAACAGCCAAAGCCATTGCGGAGCAAGTTGGTCTTGAAACATTCAAAGCAGAAGTAATGCCTTCCGAAAAAGCAGCTTTTATTGAGGAGCTACAAAAACAAGGAAAAATTGTGGCGATGGTAGGTGATGGTATTAACGATAGTCATGCCTTGGCAACAGCTGATGTTAGTATCGCCATGGGAAAGGGCAGTGATATCGCTATGGATGTTGCAAAAATGACGTTGATCACTTCAGATTTGAACAGCATCCCGAAAGCGATTCAACTATCGAAAAAAACAGTTGCAACCATCAAGCAAAATTTATTCTGGGCCTTTATTTATAATATCATCGGTATTCCTATTGCAGCAGGTATTTTATTCTCTGTAAACGGATTTCTTTTAAACCCTATGATTGCCGGTGCGGCGATGGCTTTGAGTAGTGTGAGTGTAGTGGGTAATAGCTTGAGGCTAAAATTTTCGTCTATCTGATGATTTGATATTTACTACTCGAGTAACACACTGATTTATACCGCTTATGACCAGAAAATACCAATCAGCCTAAAGAAAGTATTACAGTGTATTCTTTTTATGAGTTTTGCACTTCAAATAATGAGTGCGAAAGTATACATACCCCATCATTCGGCCTTGAGTAGCTATGTATCAGCGATTTGGGAAACCATTCCGCGAGGAGTATCCAATGAAATGATTCTACCCAAAGGTTCTGTTGAATTGGTTTTCAACTTATCAGATCCTATGATGGGTATTTTACCATATCAATTAACCGCCAGTACCGCACCCAACTGTTTTATACAAGGTTTGAATACGCATGTAGTCAACGTTCAGTATACCGGTCAACAGCATTTATTCGGTATTAATTTGGAAACACATATGGTGAAATCTTTAGTGGGCATCTCGCCTTCTGAATGTAAGAACACCCTGATCGATCTCACTTTGATCAACCCATTTTTTCAAGATGTGTGGTATCGGTTAAAGGAGGCGGACACATTTCAAGAAAGAGTAGCTGTTATTGAGAACAGTTTCCCAATTTTAGATGAGGTAAATTGTCCAAGAACCCAATATTTCTGTTCCATCTTTTCAAATGCAAAGGTTGAAGTACCTGCTTCTGTTGATATGCTAACCAAGGATATCTGTTATTCATCGCGACAATTGAACAGAAAATCACAGAGTTTATTTGGTCTTACAACAGAAGAGCTCTTGATCCATAAAAAATTCCGAACAGCTGTATCACTCATGCATGATGATACTAAAGCATTGACCAGTATTTCATATGAAGCCGGATTTTATGATCAGGCGCATTTCTGTCGCGTATTTAAAAACTATACCGGACTCACCGCTAAAGATTATCAAGTCCAAAAAAGCGAACTCCCTTTTCATATTTTCTCTTGAATGTTTTAGGAACGCAAACATGTCCGATACGTACAATTATAAGGATTGGACTATGAACATCTTTGTACTCTTAAATCACAACAATTATGTTCAAGAAAAAATTAAAAAAGACAGCTATGTACTTTATGATCATATTGGGAGGATATCTGATCATTGGTTATCTATTCCATTTGGTCATCTTCCCGGAGAAAAAACCGGACATCAGTACTTATTTCCAACCCGGTGATGTTTTTTATTCAAAAGCTGAAAAAGCGTCACAAAGAGTGGTGAAACAAGAAAATGGCTTTGTGTATTGCGAGTCAACAATGGAACCTTTTGCACCGGGACCACCGGTACATATCCACACGAACTTTGATGAAGTATTTGAAATAGCAAACGGAGAACTTAGCATGTTGGTAAATGGAGAAGTAAAGAAAATAAGACCGGGTCAATCTTTACATATTCCCAAAGGAACACCACATAAACCCTTCAATGAAACAGCAGACACTATTCACATGAAAGGTTCAGCAGCATTTCCGGAAGCATTTGCTTTTAATCTGGCTCAGGTCTATGGACTATTAGACAATGACCCAAACTTTGGAAAATCGATTGGTACTATGTTTCAAATGTCACTTTTAAATCAGGCCGGTTTTGATTCGTATCTGGATAAACCTCCTGTTGCTATTCAGAAAGTCACTGCATTTCTGTTAACACCCGCCATAAGACTATTTGGGTATAAGAGTTATTATAAGGAGTATGATGTGAGAGATAGAATAAAAAAGTAAAAAGATTCATTTTTAAAAAAGAATCATCATTCAATAAGTCAAGAAGTGAACAACAGTTTGTAACAGTTGGGTTATTTCTTGACTTATGAATGAAAGTAGCGGCAGTTATTGCTTTTCAAAAATCTCAGTAAAAGCTTTTTTCAAACTGAATCTTTTTATTCCTTGGTCTTTACATCTTTCTATAACTATCTTTTTTAGTGTAGTATAATTAGAGAAATAAAATTGTGAAATACGCACTAATTCTTTTGCATCATTACTTAGAATTAAACACTCATTGGGCAGTGGAAGTGCCGGTTGTAGCATACTTTGAAATCCTTTGATAGACTCATAGCTATACACTTGTAAATTTCCTAAACCAAAAAAGGGCTTCACCTCAATATGGGTCTCTGTGAAAGAGAGCTGAAGTGCTCTCAACCTAAACTCACCTAAAAAAATAACCATCCACATCACCAATAAATGAACCAAGGCAATCAGTCCACCAATAATATCCATGATATCGCCCGATGTACATATGTACCACATCGTAACAGGTAATAATACTGTACTGACCAACCCAAAAAATATAGGAACGATAACTCTGATAGAAAACTTTGATATGAGTGTTGTTTGTTCCATGTATTTATTGGTTACTTTTTGTACTACCGGAAAACTTGCTTAACAGCATGTCAAATCTTTTGATAACAGCAAACAACAAAGTTGTAATGATAAGAGTGAAGTATTTGTACATCCTTTAAGAAAGGTTTATACAGCTGTATTCTTACTTTCTTCCCAATACCGCAACATCAGTTCATGAACCTCGTTGACTTGATTTCCGAAACTGCTCAAACGAAAAAACATATCAGCATCATACATGTTTTTATTCAAATTCATCAACCCTCTCATGAGTGGATTAAACTGATGGGTATATACAGATGGATCTTTAAACTTAATTGCCAATACTTTTTCCCAAATAGGTCCGGGAAGCTGGCCTTGGGTTGTTCTAACTTGAGTAAATTTTATCTCTGCCACATTGGTCCATTCCATAAAACCTGATGAAACACCTCCGGGATTATACTCAAAGCCCCTTTTATTAATAACCAATACGTCTGGGTTCAGAATAATAGCTCTTAGCGCCATAAATAAAACCATACCACCTATACCACCTATTATAACTGCTATAATAATGCCGCCTCCTTTAAACTCTATAGGCTCTTCTTTTAAAAAAAAAGCCCAAAACGTAACTCCCATCAACAAGAGTACAGCCAACAGTACAATCAAATGACCGAGCCTATTATTTTTTATTTTAAAAGTTTGCATGAAATTTTTTTGAAATAAGGTTATAGTTCAATGATCTAAATATATCGTAATCTCTATTATTTGTTATTTGCAAAATAAGATCGAATCTGAACCAACAAACCATATATTTTCCGAACATAGGTATCATCTGTTCGGGTAAACATTAAAAGACCTACTCTATTTTCTTCCTGATCAATAAATTGAATAATCTTATTCGTCGTAATACTCTTAGGCCTTTCCGGAACAAACTCAATCCCCTTAAATACGTTTTGAGTACTATCGTCTGAACGCAAAATGGAGATATTAAACCTAAATCCTGATTTTTTCTTATCTAAAATCGAGATATCTCCTTTTTCATTAATGGAAAAAACAGGCTGTACAAACCTATCCTCACAATTCCTGAGTAAGTAATTAACTGAATCAACCATTTGCGGCAATGACAATTCTGAACTAATTTCTTGTGCAGATAATTGAACCCACATAAACAAAAAAATTAAACTCATTTTAACTGATCGCAAATACATAAAAGATTGAATCATTTTAGTAACATGTAAAACATTTGTTATGCTAATGAAAGTACAAATATTATTTACTACCTCCGATACCTACTTTTGGGTAGTTAGATTCATCGCGTGTTCTGAAGTTTAGCAAGTCTTAGCTATTATTACAAAGAATTAACAAAGCCATGATAAGTGAACCGTTTTAATTTTGTTTTATTCTTTTAGAATCTCCTTTTTATAGTTACTTAACAATAATCACCGGGAAATCATTACCATATCCAAAGCTTGCAGGATACTGTGCTGTTCCTTTATATTTTTTTGTGACCTCAGGAACAACACTCTGTAGATATGCATCAATTTCTTTGACCGTTAGCTTTTTATCCCCATTATCGGCCTTACCGCTAAGTGCTTCTAATAAACAATAAGTAAAAGAACCATGCCCAAGCTGACTGAATTCAGAAGCAAACTGATCACTTCCCGAAGCCGTTAGCCAATGTGTTCCGGTAGACCGTGCAAGTTGTGCAATCGCTTTCTCTTCAGCTGCACCTCTCATAGCTACAGCATTACCAAAAGCACCTGCAGACTGGCATGCATCCAATATGAATAACTGCTTTTGAGCCTTGATATCTTTTGAATAGAGTTGAATCAATGAAGAACTAATTGCAGACTGACGAAGTAATTGATCATTACCATAGAGTTGTGTTACATCATAAGGGATCAGGTAAAACTCATTTTTTTCATCTAACACACCATGACCGGCATAGTAAAATATAAATAGGTCATCAGCATTTGCATTTAGTTTTACTTTTTCCAGTGCATTTTGTATGCCTTGTTTCGTGGCTTCTGCATCACTAATGAAATAAGTATTGATACCACTGAAAATTTCTTTTGACCCTCTCTCTATAGCTGCTCTAAAAGCAGTTGCATCTTTTTGTGCATAATTCAAACTATAGCGCGGGTTTTTATATGCATTAATACCTACAATGATCAAATGTAAACGAGCACTAGTTTGTTTGATATTTTCAGGTATGCTATTATTACTGGGTTGATACCTTGCTTTGATAAAAACCTGTTTACTTTCCGACCTTTGTGAGTTCACAGCTACTGCGCTGAAGACATTATCACCTGACGAAAGCGTAACATTGAAAGTACGTGTCATTGATTTTTGACCGGTATCATCTTCTACAATCAGGTTTCTCGTAGTACCGGTTAATTTACCGTTATGATATAAACGAATTTCTGTGATTTTATCAACCGGACAATCCGCCTTTACAGTTATGACCCCTATACTTTTATTGGTAGTCACCAACTGCTCAAATTCATTTTCGACTATCAAATTGCGGGTGCCCTCACTAAACTGAATAGCAACTGTGGGAATTGCTTTTAAAGTATTGATATCAGGAGCTTTAAAAGTTTCGCCACTTAAAATACGAGGTAACAACCTAGGTGTAAAAAAATGATCGAACACTGTTCCTAATGGGGCAACAGAGTTCGGTGTAGTATAATAAACATTATCCTGTGCCCCTTTATTTGCTTCAAATAAACCGTCTGGTGAAACAACCGCCCAATCATTGGTACTCAAGAATGGATATACTGTTGCAATGTTCCTTTTGGCAACAAGATCATAAACAAGAATTCGATTGTTTTTGTCACCATCAATATAAAAAAGATGTTTACCATCCGGAGTCATCGAAACTGTATTGAAACCATATCTTGGATCGATCTCATGAATGGTCATCGATTCATTGTACTCACCCGTTGCCAAATCGAGGAATTTGATTTTTTTCCAGATATTGATCAATGCATATTTATTGTCAGGGGTAAAACCGACAACGCCTTCACTAGGTTCTTTCCCAAGTTTTGCGCTGAGAGATTTCTTTGTTTTCAGATCTAATATCAGCAAACCATCATCATGCTCAACTGTCACGTAAGCATCGTTGGGAGAAAATAGTACAGGACGATGTCCGCCTTTCATTCTGATATTAAAGGGGATTGTAAATAATTTTTGGCCTGTAGTATAGTTGTAAAAATTGATTCGATCAACAGCAGGTATTTCTTGAATTGCGATAATATTTTGTGTATTGGCTGCACCATAAGTGATCCATTTACAACTACGGCTGAAAATAGTACGCTTTGTTTGAACAGATCTTATATTGAGTATCTGACTAACTCCACCACTATTTGCACATGCCACACCCTGATTTAATAACATTGGAGACTTAACAAACTCAAATTTTTTGTCAAAAGATTTTATAACTTCTTGAATTGGAAAACTTTCATACTCCGCATCTGTAAGCGTTCTTGTATAAGTATCATCATACTTTGTTTTGGCTTGTATGACCCCTGTTGTAAGATTCAATATTACCTGTTCATCTTTATATATAATAGGTAATTGATTAGCAACAATCTTACCCAAGGAAACAGCAAAATCTCTTTTAAAACTTTTAATCTCTTTGATCGTTTTACCCGTTGCAACATCAAATAACTCATATTGCCCTTGTGAACCGTTTGCAGCAAGCAATATTTTTCCATCAGCAGATAATTGTAGATTACGATACTCTATTGATTCATCCGAAGCTAATTTTTCTGTAAAACTTCTTTTCCAAATAGTCTTTCCGCTGATCGCATTTTCACAAACAAGTACACGAGTCCATTTCTCATCATAGGAAGTATAAATCAAGTTTTCACCTTTATGATCAAAGAGAACAGCTCCATACTGTTGCGGAATAAATTTCCTACTTCCTATTGTTTCTCCATTTTCAAGCTGGATGATTTGCAAAGTATCCCTTCCCAAAATCGCCGCATGATTTCCCATCGCAGATAATACTACAGTCCAAGGTCGGAAAGGCAAATTCACACTTTTTTGTTGCCCACCTGGAAGCTGAATAATACTGACTTTATTTTTCTGATTATCAGGAACTACCAATAGATTCTTGCATAGGTTATATTGCTGTCTATCTTTTAGTCCTTCATAATTTAAGGTACTAACCAATCCTACATTTACATCATATAATTTATTTTCAATAATCAATGATGACTGTTCAGGATAGAAATTATAATTGCGATAACTACCAATCATAATCGGAGACCTTGAAATTTGTCGGATAGTTTTGCCGGTTAAATCTACCAGCTTGATATCGCCTGATTTAGTAACGATATAAATTTGTTCTCCATTCGAAGCAAAACGGGCAGTCTTTACATCTTGGAATTTTTGAATTTCTTGTCCTGATCGCATATCCCAGATAACACAAGCACCGTTGTATTCATACCAACCTAAAAAATAATTATTCTTTGGAGAGATATCTAATCCATCAATCCCATTAAATAGTCCGGCTTTGTTTACAATTTGAAACTGTCCAAACAAAGAAAAATGAAGAAGTACCGTACATACCAGTAATACAGTTTTCTTACAGAATTGAAAACGATTTAGAATCATAGATTTAATAATGTGGTATTTCAATAAGGATGGGGAGGATATCTGCATTAGAATCTGCTTTTAGCTCAAAAGCAATTTGATCTTTTACATAGTTAATCAGATGCGATGAAATAAAATTATTTTTCAATGAGGTTTTCACTTTGGATACAAAACCACCTTGTGCTTGTTGTAATTGTTGTAAAATTGAGCTTTGCGTAAGCGGCTTTTTAGAATACAGTATCAAGAGATAGTCGGTTCCTTTCGACTCATCCATTCGTATCACTTTTGTTTCAGAGGGAAATGCTACCGTACTATTTTTACCCAATAAAGGAGATATATGAGCGTCGTAAGGAAATATTAGATTGATCTTTCCTGAAAAATCAGAAGCAAATGCATAGATATACGCATCTGTTGATGTATTCATGTAAAAGCGAAAGCGGGTGCCACTGGTATAATTAGCATTCATTCTATAAGTAGGCAACCCCTCTGCTAAAGAAAAAGAGAGTAAAGAGGCATTCATCGATTCACCGGTATTCTGCTGAAAACGAATGGTTCCTTTGATCTCCGGTTTTACTATTACTGGATCCACTTTTTTGGGTTTAATCTTCTCACCCTGTACTTGAAAACATTGATAAGTATATTTAGCTAAATCCCGATAGGGTATCCATATAAAGCCCTTGTCGCCCCAGCCTGTTCCCCAAGAATTTAATACCCGAAATGAGCCTCCATATTTATTATCATCATATCCTACCAAACACATAGCATGACCTATTTTAATGGCATCAGGCTCCTGATCCTCTTTCTGTTGCTTCCAAAAATCGATACCTCTACGGCTTTTAAAACTGCCGGTTGTTTTAAAACCAAACAAACAAGGACTACCCTCAGCTAATGCTTTTTTTATCAGCAATACCCTGAAATCAAGATCGGTATCATCAATACTGAAAAGTTGTTGATAGGAAAGAATTTTATAATTAGCACTTTCAGTAAAAGATGCTTCAGAAATAGCTGTTCCGCATTGATAGGGTATGGTCTTTAATGTAGCAGCTCCTATGTATTGTAAAAGATGTAATGCATCAGACATATAACTTCCTTTACTGCAGTCTTTATCATTTACATCTTTGATCTGTTCATAAATAAAAGTGGGTGAAAATAAATAGTCATTCGGATTAATTACATAACCCGCATCTCGCATAGCTTTTACATATAATGTAGTGCGTAATGAATATGCGGTAGCAAACCCAACACAGGTACCGAATTTACCCTGATTACCGGCCTGTGGACAATATTGTTCATACGAAACAGATGAAGGTAATCCTCTGTAACTGTCTTTTGTTAATGAAGCGTGAAGTGGAATAGATCTGGTATTGATACTATCAAACAATAAACCGGTACCATATTCCTCTTCTTGTTGTGCAAGAGCATTACCACAAAAAATCAGTAACAAAAATACCAATACACAACCGATCATTTTTTGCATAGTAAAACAAATTTTATACCCTACTTACAAGCGCTTTATACACTTACCGAATATTGATCATTTTTCATGATCTAATACCGGTATCTATTACGTAAACAATACACAATAGAAAGATATACCTGATATCAAATCAGATGAAAATTATTTCTGTCGGGGTTATACAAGATTAAAACCTACTTATGATATTTGAATGATGCACATTCCATAATGTCTGATAAAATTAATCAACCTATCTCATAGAAGACTACCGATTTTTGAGTATTAGATGTAGCTGATTTGAGTGATTCGATTGGTAGAAAAGTTGATATATGATAGAGATTTTTATTGCACTATTTTCTATACGAAGAAAAGATAAGTTCTAGAACACTATGCGTTCTCTTAATCAGAAAGAAAAAAAGCGAAGACTTGCATCTTCGCTTCGTGGGCCCACCAGGGCATGATCCTGGGACTCTCCCGACTTAGGTCGGGATGCACTAATCAACTGAGCGTATCAAAATAAAAAAGCGAAGACTTGCATCTTCGCTTTGTGGGCCCACCAGGGCATGATCCTGGGACCCCCTGATTATGAGGGCGATTTTTGCCCTTTTCGCAGCTTTACCCAACGTTACCTAAATTTAATTAAACCCTTTACCAGTAAGGGTTTTAGCGATTTTTTAGCACACAGACATTACCGGTCGAAAACCGGCTTAATGTACTTTTGTTTGCAAATTGTTTGCACACTTTTCGGCATGTTTCCCTGCGGACGACCGCCAAATCCGGTCATTTTGTTTGCAAATTTCAACCATTTCTATTCATAAAAAGCATAGCCTAAAATCAGGGGGTCATGATTACAGTCAAATTATTCCACGATGCCAGACGTAAAAAAGTTGCTGGTACTTACCCGGTAAAAGTCCGGATTACTTGCGATCGCCGGTCGAAATATTACGAAACCGGTGTTAGCCTAACCGAAGAAGAGTTTAAGCGAATATTTATGAAACGCGTGCCGGCAGAGCTGCTGGCGAAAAAAGAAACTCTTTCGGAGGCTGAAGCGAAAGCTGTGCATCTCTTAAAAGAGATCAAACCTTTCAACTTTCCAGTATTCGAACGCCGGTTCCTGCAAAAATCCTACGATGGATCATTTGTGGAAACGATCTTCAACGAGGTCATTGACAGGTTTAAAAAACAGGATCGTGTTGGCACGGCCGAAAGCTATAAGCTAAGCCTTCGAAAACTGCTCAAGTTTAAGCCCCGACTTCGGTTTGAAGATGTTGATGCTACGTTTCTTTACAAATTCGAAGAATGGATGATTGAACAAGGAAATTCAATAACAACAGTTGGAATTTATACCCGCTCGCTTAGGGCAATTTTCAACGAAGCGATAGAGCGGAATCTTATCTCTAAAGAATACTATCCATTTTCTAAAAGACGCTATCAGGTGCCGACCGGCAGAAATGTCAAAAAAGCATTGGCGCTTGCTGATATTGGCAAGATTTTTTATTATGAGCCGAAGACGCCACAGGAAGCGAAAGCAAAAGCCTATTGGCTGTTTAGCTATTTCGCCAATGGAATGAATATGACAGATATAGCCCATTTAAAATACAAAGACATTTCCGGTGATTTCATACATTTTGAAAGAGCAAAAACAACCCGATCGCTACGAAGCAATCCAAAAATTATCAGTGTCGTAATTAATGATGAGATGAGGGCTATCATTAAAAAATGGGGAAATTGGAACAAATCAAAAGAGGGATTTATTTTTCCTGTTCTTGATCCGGCTTTGACTCCAGCCCAGGAACGCGAACGTGTTAAAGATCTTATCTGGAGAATTAATAAAGCATTACGATCAATCGCAACCGAACTTAAATTCGACAAACCACTTACAACATATACAGCCAGGCATTCTTTTTCAACCGTACTAAAACGTTCAGGCGCGAGCGTAGAATTTATTTCCGAATCACTCGGACATAGCTCTGTGAAAACGACAGCGCATTACCTTGACAGCTTCGAAGATGATATGAAGAAAAAAATAAGCGCCTCATTACTCGATTTCATGGTAAAAGAAAACGTGATAAATGATGCTGCAAAGCAATAAATAACGACAATTGGAAAGACTTACTTTGTCAACTTTAATGCAGTGTCAAGCCGTTGTGCTGCGTTATCCCAATTGATGATATTAAATAGCGCATCAACAAAATCAGTGCGCTTGTTTTTATATTTAAGATAATATGCATGTTCCCAAACATCGATTACTAATAATGGGATACAACCCCATTGTGTTAACTTTTCATGGTTCTCGCATTGCAATACTGTTAAGCTGTCACTGTATGGTTGATAAGCAACAATACCCCATCCATTTCCGTCTACATTCTTAGCCGATTCTGCTATCAATCCTTTTAATTTTTCATAACCACCGAAGTTTTTATCGATGCGTTTTAAAAGGTCGCCTTTCGGTTCTGTTTTTTTATTGGTAAGGTTGGTCCAGAAAATGGAATGCAATACATGAGATGAAAAATGATAAGACAATTTTTTGGTCCAGAAGTCAACGGTTTCAAGGTTATTGTCGTCCATCGCTTTTTTGATCATCTGCAAATCTTTGTTTGCGCCCTTTACTGCACCACCATGATGAAACGTATAGTGTAGGTGCATCGTTTCTGCATCCATATAAGGTTCAAGAAAACTTTCGTTATACGGCAATGGCTGTAGAACGTAGTTGCCATTTGCATCAACCAATTTTTCTAAAGGGTTGTCTGCAAGATTTTGTGTAAAAGCATTACCGGCTGTGAACAGGGTTGCAGCTCCCAGTAATGATCCTGATTTAATAAAGTGTTTGCGGTCCATGATATTTTTTTATCGGTGAATTAATAAACCAGCCAATGCTGCGACTAAGATGATATAAGGTTCCTGAATTTTTTTAAAATAGATCAATGCACACAATGAAGCGATTGCAATAAGCATTGTCGGAATATCGGTTATGCTTCTTGATGCAATTACTATGACCGCACCTACCAATGCTCCAATCACAGCCGCAGTAATTCCATCCACGAACGCCTTGATCGATTTGTTTTTGGCAATTTTTTTGAAATAAGGTGCTGGCAGTATTGTAAATAAATAGCATGGAAGAAAGGTAGCCAACGCTGCAACTGAGGCACCGGGAAAACCTGCGATCAGGTAACCGATAAAACCAACCGTAATGACAACGGGGCCAGGCGTGATCATTGCCACTGCAACGGCATCTACAAATTGCTGTTCAGTCAGCCAGTGATTTTCAGTTACGACACCCGCATGTAAAAATGGAACAATGGCCAGCCCGCTGCCGAAGACAAATGCCCCCGCTTTGGTAAAATACCATCCGATTTTACCGAGCGTTCCCCATTCAAACTGCCAGAAACCTGTTATACCGAGTAGAATGGAATTGACAGAAGTGGTTTTGGTGACCGGTGGAGGAGCTTTAATAAACATATAAATAGTTCCTGCCGCAAGGAACAGTAACAACTCCTCTGATTGTGTAACCACAGTAACAATCGCAGCTACTGTATAAAAAATCCATAGCATCCAGTTTTGCCTAATTGCAGTCTTTGAGATTTTGCCAACCGATTTTACTGTCAGTTTATAACTGCTCATCACAATGATGCCGATCACCGCTGCGCCAACCCCATAAAATACCGCCTGCATCCAGGACAATCCTCCGTACTGCTGATACAAAATGCCTAAAGCTACTACCATGCAGAATGAGGGCAGCACAAAAGCCAGCCCGCATAGGGTCGCCCCTAAGACGCGGTAATGAACAAATCCTAAGTAAATGCCTAACTGGGCCGCCAGGGGTCCCGGTGTTAGCTGTGAGAGGGCGAGACCTTCTTTATAATCTTCTTCTGATATCCATTTTTTCTGTTCGACCAGGTCGCGATGCATGTATCCTACGAGGGCGACAGGACCACCAAAACCGATGGTTCCCAGTTTCAGGAAATACATGACCATTTGCCGGAGTGAGTAAGGAACCTCATTCATGTATCAAACTTAAAAATAGATTTAGGATACATTTAGGAGATTCGGGTGTGTTCAAAACCGATCCTGATCTTGTGCATCTGGTTAGAGTAAGTGTATTGCAGATCCATGTTATATAACTGGCAGATTTGTTTGACAAGAGCAAGGCCCAATCCCGTTGTTTGACTATCAGCATTTGCTTTATTAAAACGTTCAAATAATAAGGATGGCTCGCTTGATAGCGGGGGACCTGAATTTTCAATTATTAAATGTGCAGCATTAAGTTGCACATTGATAAAGCCACCTGTAAGATTATGGACAACAGCGTTTTTAATCAGGTTGCTGAATAGAATTTCCATAAGCGCCGGATTTCCGGTAACAGATATACCAGTTTCTATAAACTCCATTAGTTTTGGAAACTTCTCATAATGATCCCGATAGCTGGCAAGCAGTTTTTTGATCAAATTTGAAATATCAATGGCAGATTTTTCAGGAAACTGATTATTGTCAATTTTAGCCAATAACAACAGGCTTTTATTCATCTGGCTTAAACGGTCATTGGCTTCTGTAATATCCGCAAGTAATGAAGCAGTCGTTTCCGTAATGTTTGGTTGATTGATTAGCAGGTCAAGTTTCGATCTAATAATTGCAAGTGGTGTTTGTATTTCGTGGGAAGCGTTTTCAACAAACTGTTTCTGGTTATTATAAGCAAGATTTACTTTGGCTGTAAGTGAGTTCAGTTCGCGGTTTAGTTCATTAAATTCGCTGACACCAGTTTCGCTGTCCAACTGGAAAGAAGGGTTATGAACCACATCAAATGATCCAGTAACCTGTAGCGTTTGAAAGAATGGGTGCCATAGTTTACGTGAACTTTTCTTATTCAGGAAAACTATGGAGATTAATAATAAAATGAAAACAAGTAATTCAGTTGCAAATACTTTGATTACCAGATGGGAATACTCTTTTGTAGTTACATAGGTCGTTAACTGGTAATGGTTGCCATGCCAGCTATATTGTCTGCTAAGGTGGGCGTACCCTGAAACGGTATCTAAAGGTTCTGCATCTTTTACAATACTGTATTCCCCTGAAATCTTTAAAGGCAATGATCCATTACTGATGGTAAATGCCTGCCAGATATTCTGTTGTTTTAATCCCAACTGTTTTTCCTGCATGTGCTCGGAATGTCCGGTTAGTATCACAAAAAAAAGCACAGATCCCAGTAGTAAAACTACCGGGAGCCAGGTAATAAGATAACGCGTATTTTTCTGTTCTAATGTTCTGCTCATATTACTATTTTATAGCCCAGCCCATATACTGCCAGAAGCAAATCGCCCGCTCCTTTTTCCTTTAGTTTCCTTTTGAGATTTTTAATATGGGAGTACACAAAATCAAACGAGGCTAGGTTATCTGTCTGTTCACCGTAAATATGTTCTGCTATAGCCTGCCTGCTTACCACCCTGTTTTTATTGTTTAGTAAAAACAATAAAACCTCATATTCATTCTTGGTCAGCGAAACCGGTTGGTTGTTATAGGTCAGCGTCTTTAATGACAGATCCATTTTTATTTTATCAAATTCAAGTATGTTGGAACCGCCGGTATATTTTCTCCTGATAAGTGCTTTTACCCTTGCATACAATTCGGATAAATGAAATGGTTTCACCAGGTAATCATCTGCCCCAAGATCGAGACCAGATATCCTGTCTTCTACCGAATCACGAGCTGAAATGATAATGATCCCATCGGTTTTGTTATCCTTTCGCAAGTAGTCTAATAATTGTAAACCACTTCCGCCCGGTAGATTGATATCAAGTATGATGCAATCATATTGGAAGTCTTCAGTTTTTTGTATGCCATCCTGAAAAGTGCCAGCCTCTTCGCATAGAAAGTCTTCCTGCGTGAAATATTCAACAATACTTCTGCGCAAACTGACCTCATCCTCTATGACCAATAACTTCATCCCAGGAACATTTTCGCTAAACTACGCCAAGATTTGGGAGAAATTTAGACAGTAATAAACCTGGTCATGCAGCAACTACTTTTACTTATTTCATTGAACCTGGTTTTAACGGACGTATCCATTTTTGTTAAAGTTCTATTTCGGAAATTGACTTTATTTATTTCAGATTAAACTTCAGTCTTTACCTATTTTACCGTCACTTAACTTTTTTTAACCACTTATGTATTTTGGTTATCCATAGTTCATCTTGCGAATGTTAAATGCATTGCATTTTTCCTTGAAATGTTGCATAGATCAATTTTTTAATTATGGAGTCTACCTATCTTTACTGGTCTATTGTGATTTTTGATTGGATATAACGTGTAGAATGGAAACGACAAAACTAAACTGGTTTAATCCTCTTGCCATACCTGGCATTTATTTTAGTCCTCTACATCTATTTGTATCACACTTACATTCCGGCTATGGTCATGGCTTGGAAATCTCTGAGTTTTTTACTGGTAAATTGATCAATACAATTCAGCTATCCTTTAGTGAACAGATAAATCGTGATGTATGCAGGAAACACCCATGTTATTTCCAGTAGCTCCTTCGGAATTTTGGAAACAGATCAAAGTAGTTGTGTCGGAAGTTGTAGATGCAAAACTTGCTACTATGCAAGTTGAAGTGCCGCTCTCAAACCACGACATCCCGGAAAAGACTTTATTAAAAGCAACGGAAGTTTGCGAAATCTTTCGTGTATCTAAACCCACACTGTATGCGTGGATACGACAGGACAAACTGCGCAGCTTTAAAATCCGTTCCCGTCGATATTTTTCCCGTGCCGACATAGAACAGGTTATCCGTCAAACGCAACCTCCCGTTAACCTGTAAATGCAGCCGTATGAATTGTCAACAAGCCAATCAAATTGATATGGTTGATTATTTGGCGACGCTTGGATTTAAGCCGGATAAAGTTCGCGGTAACGACTATTGGTATCGCTCGCCATTGCGGGCTGAACGCAATGCCTCTTTCAAGGTTAATAACGTCCGCAATATTTGGTACGATCATGGTGAAGGAGTTGGCGGTACCTTGGCAGACTTCGCAATGCGATTTTATAATTGTGATCTGCAACAGGTATTGGTCAAAATAAGCAGCAACATCTCGCTTGTTGATTCTGTCCCTTCCCGTAAACCCGAATATCCTATTCCGGATGATCCTAAAAGCCTTGCAATTGTTGAAGTATTGCCAGTACAAAACCGGGCACTGTTAGAGTATCTGCAGTTTCGGCGCATCGACGAGCAGATTGCCCGAAGGTTTTGTAAGGAAATCGTGTATGAAAATAACGGTAATAAATTCCGGGCTTTAGGGTTTAAGAATAATGCCGGAGGTTACGAATTGCGATCGGAGAATTTCAAAGGAAGTAGCAGCCCAAAATATGTGAGTTGGTTCAACAACCGTTCGAATAGCATTTCTGTATTTGAGGGATTCTTTGATTTCCTGACCTGGCAATCAATGAACAAGTTTTCAGATGCCAGCCGCCCGAACTTTCTCATTCTTAATTCACTTTCTTTTTTCACCCGCAGTCTTCTGTTGCAGGAAAAACACGACCGCATTCATTTATACCTGGACAATGATAATTCAGGTCGAAAGTGCGTACAGGAAATTCAGAAAAGAAGCCCTGATAAAGTGCTGGATGAAAGTCGCCAATACAAAGACTTTAAGGACTTGAATGACTGGTTTATCGAGAAGCAACTTCAGACTTATGTAAAGCAAACGAAGCAGCAGCGGCTGTAATTTTTTTTGTAGCAAGCGGTGTTTTTGTTGCACAAAAACGCTTCCGCTTGCTTTTTTCTCCCGTTGGTCGCAAAAAGGAAAACATTCTGATGGAATCGAAACATGCAGGGAAAGGGGGTCGTCCAAAGCAGGCTGTTAAGAGAGAGGCAGCCACTGGTGTTCGGTTTACGAAAGCGGAATATTTTATCGTTAAAACCAAAGCTGCGAAAGCGAATTATCGATTGACTGAATACATAAGAAGTATGGCTGTAGAAGGCCGGGTAGTTGCAAGGTTCACCCAGGAAGAAAAGGATGGTATCAGAAAGCTGGTAGGTATGGCGAACAACCTTAACCAAATCACCCGACTGGCGCAAAGAGACCGCCTACTTTCTGTTGTACTTGAATTGGAAAAAATCAGGCAGGACATTGATCAAATTTTAGAACGTTTTCGCAAGTGATAAGTAAAATCATACTACCCGGAAAATCATTTCCCGGTTTATGCCGCTACCTGTACCAGAACAGGAGCAGAGCCGAGGTCATTTTGAGCACCGGTGTTAGGGATTATGATCATTCAAAAATGGCCGCTGATTTTAGCGTTCAAGCTGCGCAAAATCCCCGCTTAAAGTCCCCGGTTTTGCACATCATTTTATCATGGTCACCAGAAGAGAAAGTTGATCAAGAGTTGATGTCAAAAATTGCAAAAGATTATCTGGAACGCATGAACATTATAAACACCCAATTTGCAGTTATCAAACACAATGATCGGGATCATCAGCATGTGCATCTGGTCGTCAACCGCGTTGATAATAATGGCAGAACTATAAAAGATAATTATATCGGATTAAAAGGGAAGAAAGTTGCCCAGCAACTTACACTGGAGTATGGACTAAAAGTGGCAGCAAAAAAGGATCTGTCACATTCTCATCTTGAACGCCTAAATGGTTACGATGCGCAACGCTATCAAATATTTACAATCATTCACGATTTACTGCCGTATTGCAGAAGTTTTGAGGAACTCGAGAGACGACTTTCTCAACATGAAATCGGGATTCTATACAAGTATAAGGGACCGACAAAGGAAATCCAGGGAATCAGTTTTTGTAAGGGAGAATTGAAATTCAAGGGAAGTGATATTGATCGGTCTTTTTCTTACCTGAAACTTCAGAAGTTATTTGCTTCCCAGTCACATCAGCTATCTGTCTATAAACGGGAAAAGTTGCGAATGAAAATAGAGCCTGAGAATTTCGGACAATCTAATCAAGCAGCAAAGCTATTATATGAATTAATGAAACCAGAATTCACTCCGGACTTCGTTCCTTATGAGTTAACCCGTAAGAAAAAACAAAATAGATCACTGGGACACTAAGATAAAAAATAGATATATGTCTGAGTTATTGTTGCAAACGATAGTGGAGCGATTAGAAGCGCAAGATTTGCTGCTTAAAGAAATGTCAAATGATGCTGACAAAGGGCAGGCAGAGATGCGTACAAAATTTGACGAGTTAAAGGCCGATGTTGCTGTGTATAAAACTTCAAAACAAGAGCTTCCGGATCTGAATCAACTAAAACAAACTGTGGAATCTCTGAAAGCGTTGCTTTCTCAAAAAAGTCCGGTGAACGCAAAGCGGCATGTTTTACGCAGAAAGTCAACCTGGATGTTTGTCGGAATACTGATTCTTTTTTTAGGAATAAGTTGGTGTTGGGGATACACATTCAGAGCATGGAGTGCTGCAGAAATCGCCGGAATAAAATATCAATATTTGAAGTCAATTCCGAACCCCTCACTCGCTCGATTTTGTCGGGTGGCGGATAGTTTATCTGAGGCTAACCTGTTGCCTTGTTCATACACCCCGATTGTTAAATCTGCGGGTGAAAAAGAAAAGGTAAGCCGCGTTCCTCCCCATTTTAAAAAATAATCAAAGTGACCAATATTATTACAATATTTGTCAAATTGGTTATATTTGTAGCATGAAAACCGTTACTCCGTTTGAACCGCGCCGTGTTGTTGTGGTTTATTGGAAACATAATCGCTTAAAGCCTTTTGAAGTGTACTCCAATCTGAGAAACTTTAGTTTGGCTCATCCTGAGTATTCATATAATACCCTGAATAATTACCTCTCCAAAAAGAAGCTGCCATTTGAAACCGAGGATGTACGGATTGAACGGAAGCATGTGATTTCAACGCCTGAAAAATCAAAGCCAAATCTTCATAAACGACTGTTTTGGGAATATGATTACGAACAGATGGATTGGCAGAAGAATGCAGAGATTGTTGTAGAACGGGTAATAGAGCGTGGAACGCAGGAAGAATGGGAAGAGATGATAAATTTTTATGGCAGGAAAAAGGTTGTTGCTACGCTAAAAAATAAAACCACTTATCTGACCGACAAAGCCACAAAGAAAGTGTGCGATTATTTCGAATTAAAACCAGAAGAATTAAAATGTTACGTAAAGAAACAGTCACGCCCGCAACACTGGATCTGATCCAAAGGTTGATGGCTGAAGATGAACTTAGGGACTTTAAACTGGTGGGTGGAACAGCGCTGGCGCTTATGCTTGGACACCGGCTTTCAATTGATATAGATCTTTTTTCCGGTCACCCGTTCGACGCGGCAAACGTGGCAGAGATCCTATCATCCCGGTATCAAATCAATAACCTGGAAACAGATCTGAATACATTCACATGCTTCATCGAGGATATCAAAGTAGACTGCATGGCTCACAGATATCCGTGGATCGGATCTGAGATTTCAGTAGAAAGTATTCGGATGGCTTCAATGGAAGATATAGCAGCCATGAAACTGAATGCGATCGTAACAAACGGCTCCCGCTGGAAAGACTTTGCGGATGTATATGAACTGCTGGAACACCGGTCACTTGCACAAATGCTGGATTATTATGAAATGAAGTACCCCAATGTAAACAAGGTCACTGGATTTAAGTCGCTCGTGTACTATGACGATGTGAAGCAAACGCAGGATCTTAAATTGCTGAATAAGCAAGTTCAGTGGTCGGATATTGTAAAGCGTTTGAGGAAGGCAACTTTAGACCCAGGTAAAGTATTTGAACAGGAAATCAAACAGGAGATTAAACAATCAAAGGGCCGAAGAATGCGACCATGATGTGCATTTGCTTCTTATAACTTAACTTAGATAAACCGATGTTAATCGCTAATCACCATATCACCTCTTCAACACTACCAAGCAGTTATGTTTGCAAATTGTTTGCACAACTACAAAAAAAGGCTTCCATCAAAATCGATGAAAGCCTTATCTGTATTGGGTGGGCCCACCTGGGCATGATCCAGGGACCCCCTGATTATGAGTCAGGTGCTCTAACCAACTGAGCTATAGGCCCTAACCTCTCGGTTGAGGCGCGAAAATAATGAAATTTCCCTATCAATCGACTATGGTTACCCCTATTCCTCCTATATACGTATCTCAACTCACTCATGCCCCATGGCTTATTTGTTGCAAAAAAGTAAGGGTAAGGATGAAAACCGAAATAAAGCTTTATACAGCCATTTTAATTTCAAAAACATATAAACCCTCGAGAAAGAAATGATCCTCGATTTTTCTTCGAGAAAACTACCCCTTAGAATTGATTTTTAAAATACCATGCCGAGACTTCGATTCTTTTTCGTGGTCAACAAGTGCTTCGTACATCCTTCGTACCAAAGCCGCACATCCTTCGGGTTTGCTTCGAGCGTTCTTCGAGAGTTCTTCGAGAATTCTCGAAGGATTCCCGAAGCGGCTTCGAGGATTCTCGAAGAAACCCCGAAGCATGTACGAAGCATTCTCGAAGCAAACCCGAAGGATGTACGGAGATGGTACGGCTATGGTACGAAGGAAGTACGAAGCACCCTCGAAGATTCACTCATCAACTTATTATTATTTATACATATATTTAAATAAAAAATGCGCCGTCTTGTATCGATCCTTCTACTGATGATCAGCATCTTAAACGCTGATGCTCAAAAAAATGTAATTGAACTGACCGTAAGCGATACCATGCTCATTCAAGCAGATCATTTTCAGTTCCGCGTGAATGTGTCACTGGAATATGATATGACCACAGATACCGTTGGTATGCGTACCGATCCTGATTACATCAGAAAAAGGGCTGAGAGGCAAAGACAAAGATTAATCGACCACACACAAAAAATAGAAAGCAACCTAAAGGAAAATGGCTTTTTTACAGAACCCATTACTTTAAGTGAGTTGAATTTCAGGTCTTCAAACATTTCTTCCTTCAATATCTCTACCAACAGTATCAAAGCCATTCAATACCTCATAAAACTTACAACAACTGAGAAGGGTATCAGCTTTAATCTGATAAATCTAAGTGCAAAAGATGAAGAAGAACACTATAAAAAACTTTTTAAAAAACTACTTGCCAAAGCAAAAGAAAGAGCCGCTTATATTGCAGGGCTTCAGCAAAAAAAAGTTACAGGTATCCTTTCACTAGGTGAAAAAAGATTTGAAAATCCCTATGGCTTCAACTCCCTGACATTGTTAGCAGGTATGCCGATGCGAAAAGATAATATTGCAGCAGTAGACGGAATACTTAATCTATTTCCTATCATTAATACTATTCAGATAAAATTCTCCATTCAATAGTTTCACGGGGTAACACTATTGTGTATAGTGTTACCCTTGCTTTTTCACATATTTGGTCAATATCACGATCATCTGTCCTTCTATCTTTCCTTCGATTTGTTCCTTGTTATCCTTCACCAATCGGATATTTTTTACTACTGTTCCTGCTCTGGCACTCATACTGGTTCCTTTTATATCCAATGACTTTGTAAGAATCACCGTATCACCCTCTTGCAAAAAATTTCCATAGGCATCAGTATGTAGCTCTGCTTCCCCATCATTTTCGTGATCACCGGTGGCTTTGGCCCATGATAAATTTTCTTCTGAGAGGTATAACATATCCAACTGATCTGCCGCCCAACTTTCTTTTCGAAGTCGGTTCAACATACGCCATGCCATTACCTGTACACCGGGTACTTCACTCCACATTGTTTCGGCAAGTGCTTTCCAATGGCTATAGTCCAATGGTTCTTTTTTGTCTACCTGAGCCAAACACTTATTACAAATCGCAATGGTATTTTCAGGATAAGCATGATCTTGCGGTGGGACTTTATAAAGTTGCAGTTCTGTTTTTGAGTTGCATAACTCGCAGGTGTGACTACTTCTGTTCAATACAATTTCTTCCAGTTTCATGTTGTAAGGTTAAGTGCGCAAGGTAACAGAACATTCATACGAATACACTGATAAATGTCAGCTAACTTTAAAGAAATCCATTGTATGAAGCCGGGTATTATTGTCTTGGTCATCATTTCAGCCATTGCGCTGATAAGCTTTCTGATCTATCGAAGTAAAATCGATAGAAAAGAATTGGAAGAAAAGTTGAATAATACTTTTGAAGATGTAAAGGATAAAAGAGATAAAAATCGCGATTAAAAATCTTTCCTTATCATTCCGTTCCTTTAAAAATACTTTTTGCGCCTTCTTTTTGCTGTTCCGTTATTCCGATAAATCCATACTTACGTTCTAATTCTTTATACATACCCACCGTTTTACGAATACGCTCAAAATCTGTCTCAGGTATTTTCGCGATCTCCAAGGCTTCTTTTTGTTTCCATACTTCTGCTTCTATCAACATATCAGCCTGCTTACCATTCACTTCTAACTTATCCATCAATGTTCTTCTGAATTTATTGCGAAACTGTAACTGCAATTGTGGTTTAGCGATCGTATCATAATTGCGATTCACCGTTAACGTAATGATTTCACAGGGCTCGCTTAAACTTTTCTTTCTGCGTTCTACCAATGCCTTTACCTGATCTCCCGATAATGAAAGCGACTTGTATTTCTTCACTACTTCTTCCTCTACCTCGCCTGCAGTAGCAAATGTATCACTGGCATTTGCTTCGATTTTGATCTTGGTGAGTCTTGCCCAATGATGAATTTGTCCGATTTTATCTGCTGTAGCTTCTGATATTTTCAACTGCTTGATCAAAGTAGGTTTCTCACAATAACCAAATAATTCTACCTGTTGCTCGGGCGTCCACTCTTGTGCTTGTGTTGTTAATGCGGATAAAAGCATCACACATACCATATTCATTACTATAACAATCTTTCGCATGATCAAAAAATTTGTCTTGAAATTACACAAAAGATCGGGTTGAAAATAAAGCCATCACTGCTTTAACTTTTTTATGACGATATAGCACAAAGTTTACCTTTACAGCATGAGTCATGTTCTTGACAATGCCATCTGGGAAGCCCTTTCCTCACATCAGCAATACCTGAATGCAGGTAATCATCTGCTAAAATATTTTCCAAAGGAAATTTCACCGCTTTTTGCAGTTCAGCATTGGGATGCAAAAGATCATGAGGCATTAGATCAACACATCCCCACAGACCGATCTTTCTTTGTATTGATTGCTAAAGAAGTGGAGATACCGGACACCATGAAAATACAACTCAGTTTACCCTTGTATCAAATGGTACACACAAAAACCTCCTTTATAGAACACCATAACCAGTCATTGATTCGTAAACTTGATCCGGCAGATATTCCTCAAATGCTTGATCTCACAGCACGCACAAAACCCGGACCTTTTAATGATAATACGATCGAATTCGGTAACTACTTCGGCATATTCGATGGAGATCAACTAGTGTCGATGGCCGGACAACGTCTACAAACCAATGACTTTACAGAAGTAAGTGCTATTTGTACAGATCCTGATCATTTAGGAAAGGGTTATGCTGCAGCGCTGACACAAAAAGTTTGTACTTGCATTTATGATAGCGGAAAGACTCCTTTCTTGCATGTTAGACAAGATAATGTGGGCGCTATCAAGCTGTATCAAAAATTGGGATTTGAAATCAGGACAGATATATTCTTCGCTATCTTCAAGAAGAAAGAAACAGTATAAAAAAGGCTTCGGTAATATTCCGAAGCCTTTTTTATTAGAGCTTAACTCCTAATGTCATGAAGAAATTTCTAGGCTCAGCCGCCATCAATCCCGGACCGGGATACCCCCCCGCTCTTCGGGTAAAATATTTTTCACCCAACACATTATTGATACCTCCTTTCACAAAGAATTTCTCAGTGAATTTATAAGTACCACTAATATCTACCAGATCATAAGCAGGTATCAATCCATTGACACCATTGGCTGTTGGAGCAATAGTATTATTAGCATCACTATACGCTTCTGATACATAACTGTATTGCGCTGTAACAGTGAGTTGTTTTCTATTGTAAGTAATTCCTGTACGATAAATTCTTTCAGGTGCATTCTCTACACGCTTGTTTTTCAGGTTTGACTCTACCAAAGTATTTCCCTGACGAGTGATCACACGAAGATTATCATACTGTGCATTGATGAATGCTAATGATGCAAATACGGTAAGGTTTCCAAATACCGGTTTTACTCCCCAAGCTTTGAATGGACTAAATTCCACCAACGCTTCTGCACCTCTGCTACGACTGTTTCCTACATTGGTACGAAGATTATAAAAACTACCATCTAACCTTTGTTGAGCGATCAATCCAATTCGATTATTGTATTGTAATATGTAACCACTTACATCAAAGAACAAATACTCTTTGATACGACCACGATAACCCAGATCAATATTGTATCCTTTTGCATCTTTCAAATTCTGATCGATCACATCAGTTGTAGGATTACCGGTTAAATCACTGAACAATACCGGACGATATGCTTGCGAGTAGTTCGCATAGATCTCTGTTTGACCGATATGATATTCTGCTCCCACGCCCGGAAGAACAAAACGACGGGTTCTATTTTGATTATTGATTTTGATTTCCGTGTTGCCGCTGAGACCCACTCTACCATCCGCTTCATTTTGAATATTTTCTACGCGAACACCCGGGATGATCACGAGTTTGTCTCCGATTCTAAACATGTTCTCAGCAAAGAAAGCCGTGTTGTTCGTGATAAAACTTAAATCGGTTGGGAATGGATTGAGAATGTTCAGGTTATAATCTGATCCGGTATCACCTGTTCCATTTTGGAAACGATCGGTATTACCTCTGAAATAACGAATACCCGCAGATAATGTATTTCTCATCTTACCGATCTGGTAATCGGTGATATAACGTGCTTCTATTCCAAAGTTTCTATATTGATCAATATCTACTCTACGATTATTGTAACGTAGTGTTGAAGTGTTGATGGTATCAGCAATATTGGGCGCTTGCATAAAACCAATACTGTTGCGATCACCGGACATAGCAAATGCTTTTACATTCAGTCTGCTTTTATCATTGATGGTGTAATCAGCATTGAAAGCAGCCATATTCCATTTTACTTCAAACCAATTTCTTTGACGTAAGCTCTTGTAGGGATCTTGTGCAAATTGTGCATCGGTTAATCCACCCGGCTGCTGACTTAAGTAGTCAAAGTGTGTGATCTCTAATCCTACTTTTAATTTTTTATTGATATTCCATGAGAAATTTCCAAATGCAGTGTTCACTTTGAATCCACTATTCTCACGGAAGCCATCACCTCTGCGATGATCCCAGAAAGCGTAATAATGTGTCTTGCCGTTTTCACCACCGATAGCATTGTAAGAATTGAATAGCCCAAAGCTTCCGGCTGTTTGTTGTGATTCGTATTGGAAAGGTTTATTAATCTCACTACCATCTTTCATGATGAAATTCACCATTCCGCCGAATTGTGGACCATACTGCAAACTGGCAGCACCACGTAATACCTGAACTCTTTGAACAGAATTCAACTGAGGTGTATAATATGCTTCCGGATAACCAAAAGGATCGCTACTGATATCATATCCATTCTGACGAAGATTGAACTCCCAACTACGATTCGGACTCAATCCACGAGCAGCAATACCAATTTGAATACCACTTGGGTCACTTTCCCAGATCTGAATGCCGGGTACTTTAGCCATTACCTGACGCATGGTATTAGTAACCACATTACCTTGTACATTATCCATCATGATCAAGGCATTCTTTTTTCCTGCATTGATCGTGGTCCCTACTATTTCAGGCAAGAAGTGTATATCTGCTTTGGTATATCTACCCACCAATGTGATATCGGGTAAAAATTTAGCATGAAAGAAAGAGCTATCGATCTTGGCTTTGCTTTCTTTTTCCTGTGCATTTGTCGTTGTTACGATTAGTGTCCCTAATAAAAGGGCTGTCATCCATCTGTTCATCATTTTCATTTTTAAATCGGGTGCAAGTTGTTTTGAAATCATACAACTACACTTACGAGAAAAGAAAAGCGATTGACGAGATGCAGAAAAAAAGAAGGTATATAATGAAGTCTCTTGAAAGATTATGACAAACAGATGACAAAAGTGATCTCAAAGTCTTTTCAATTACTCTTCGTTCTTGCTTTCATAGATGATGGGAACCACATCGATCAATTCGAGAGATTGGACCATTTTAAGTGTACCATTTTTGTACTTCTGAAAATGGGCTGTTTTGATATGAGTTTCATATGCTTCTTTACTGGCATAGGTTTCGAAAACCGTTACATGATTGGGTTTGTCTTTTTCATACACAGCAAACATTCGCAGTACGCCTTTTTCGAGTTTTACAGAAGTTTCGATACCCTCCTTCAAGTATGATTGATATTCACTCAAATGAGAACTATCTACAACAATTTTAGCGATGCGTACATAAGGTTCTTGGGCAGTTATTGGATTGCTCCATAAAAAACCGAGTATCAAAAGAAAATAGAGCTGTCTTTTCATACTTATAATATTAATTCTTCAGTTTTAATTTTTGAGCAACGCTGTCATAATATTCTTGCGTTAATTTTTCACCCCAAATAGTCGGCTGGGCCCCTCCATAAATAGCTAGATAGGTTACATCGCTTTCTTTCGTAGATGTATGCCAGTGTTCTACATCCTTATTACATTTGATGACGTCTCCTTTTTGCATCACGATTGGCTCTTTTCCTCTTTCTTGGTAGTATCCTTTTCCCTCCAAAATAATGAGCACCTGTGGTGTGGTGTGCTTATGCCAATCTAAGGTTGAATTTGCTTTAAATGTGGCTTTACTGATATTGTAATTTATTTCCGCATCGGCTTGTAGTAAGCTACTCAACCAGGCTTCACCAATATAATGTGTGTTCGGTGCTTTAGGGCCTTGTTCCAAAAAAGAGGTAATCGTGTATTGATTTTTTTGTGCTAACCCTAGGAATGACGAACATAGAAGGACGAATACTAAAAAAGATTTCATAATGTTAGATTTGAAACTATTAAGGTACTATAATGAGTTTGCCTTTAGTGATAATACAACCAACAAAAAACCCTCCGCATTACTGCGGAGGGCTCTGCTCCCGAGGCTGTACAGATATCCAACCAATTAATCGAAGATTTGGAGAAAATGTATCTAATAAAGAACTTTTTGCCATCTATGAAAATCTAATTTGCTGCGGTCTCCCGCTTATCTATAACCTAATTACTGCCTTATTAGACTTGAAATAATGCTATAATATATATATTAGCCCTGTTAAAGGTTTTTCTAAGCTAAAAACACTCAAAATGGCATTCTAAACCGACATCACTCTCGTATTAATATAGGGGGTAGCAGCGGTAAAGTAATAATAGACCCCCAAGTAGTTGATACTGGATTATGTCACTCTGATGTATAATTCTCTGATTACTAAAATTCGATTTTTTCCGCCTTAAAAATTGCTGTTATTATTTTTCCCTTTATAGATTGGGCTTCATCACGTTTAAATCCTGGAACTACAACAACATTATCGTTTTCTAATAGGTCAATTCTGAGTGGGCTACCTATTTCTTTAAGGAGAGCTGGGGCGTTAATAATAGCGTTAAATACCCTTCCTTTAGAAGTTTCCACTACTTCGTAAGGTATTTCAAAAACAATATCATCAACTTGAATGCTTACAGATTTCATTTTTATAAGTTTAAATCACGTAATTTTGTAATCATACTAAGTAATGAATTTTGCTTAGTATTGTAAAAATAACAAGCCTCCTACACCTCTTTCATATCCTTATGAGAGACCTCTAATGAGAAGGCGGGTGTAGAAGGTTCATGGCAGATATTTTTTTGCCATTCCTGTTTAGGTTGCAAACGTGGGGACGATGCTACCAATTTATTATTAGGGGTACTGTTAGTACCCTTTTTGCTATCAATCATCTTCCATTTTAAGCCCTTTAACGAATCTAATTATCTTATTCAGGTCTTTATCATCATGGCCTTTCGGAATAGCCAAATGAGCTTCTCTATTGTCCTTTAATGCTATAATATATGTAAGGGGTAGAGGCTCATTAGGTAATAATTGAACAATAGTTCCAGAATTAGGCAATTGTTTTGGTTCTGTCTTTGGATTTGCTTCAATTATGTCGGCTGATTTATCATTAGTATAATCTTCAAAAGAGACCATTCCAGCTTTAGGGGTTTCAGAAATTCCATGACTCTTAAGATGATTATCCTCTCCTAATATCTCAAGGTCAATAAGATTTTGAATAAAAATACTGGCTGCTGATTCTGATGCTGCTTCTGCAATACTGTGATTTCTAAAAAGTATCGTCGAAAGACCGCTTAAAGGTGGGATAAATCCATCTTGAAATTCATTAAAAAGCTTTTCGTATAGAGGTGGATTGTAAAGGCATTTCAGTAAGCCTGCCTCTCTGTCATTTCCCAAAGGCTTATATATCTGAATAAAAAGCGGGGTTGGCTTGTATCCTTCTTTGCTTTTCATTTCTAAAAGACCGTATTGAACAGCACTGCTAAGTTGTGTTTGAATGTGACCGACAGATGAATCAAGCTCCTTGGCTATTTGCTCCCTTGAGCAAAAGATACTGCTTCCAAAGCTTTGATATATTTTTTGAGTCATGCTTACACAGAATAGTATTGTATATGACGGGTAAGCTGCACTTCTCATTCTCGGAGCCTTATTTCTTAACTCATTATCTTGAAATGAGCCTTCTAATGAATTTTGGTCGCCCATTATTAATGTTTTTAGTTGATTATTGATATCATATTAATTGTAAAAATACAAATCTATTTTATATTTCAGATTATTTATTTATATTTTATTTTTTGAAAATCATAAATTATTGATTTTAAATGTATTAAATTGAAAATAGAAAAGAATAAAAAGTAAATAAAGTACTCAAAATTGACATTAACGACTGGTGTCGGGCTAAAAATAACTCTAAGAAGGGTATATAGACATGCCAAAAGACAAAAAAGAGGCAATAAATACAAATATTTGTTAAATGCATACGTAATAGTTTATTATATTAAAGACAAAATATACCTTTGCGTATAATTTTAAAAAATGAATAGCAAGTCATTGTCAATAATTGAAAATTGGAACCGCCTTGGAAAAGAAATCTATTATGACCAATACAATAGAGGAACCGAGGTAGAAATGTGGGCTAAATACCCTCAGGCGATTTATACTAAATGGTTTACAAACAAAGACTTACGCGATATCACCTATCGAACGATAAATTATTGGGATGAGAAGGGGTATCTAACTGGCGAAAAGAATTCTGCTGGAAAATGGCGAAAGTTCGACTTTATTCAACTTGTTTGGATACAGGTTTTGGATTCATTGCGCAAAATGGGAGTCTCTATTGACGTCATAGTTCCTGCAATATTTCAAGCATTAGGATACATTCAAGAAAGTAGTGAAGAAGAGAAAATGAAATTATTAGATGGCTTAAGTGAAGAGCAGCAAAATACAATATCCAATATGTATGGCAATTACATGAATTTCCAGACCACCTTTCGATTCTATGTATTGTATGCAATCTTTCTAAAAAAGGAAGTATCGATTAGATACTACTCAGATGGTAGCTGTGCAATAGTAAAAGGAATAACAAAGGATTCGGATTCTAAAGCAATTAAAGATTTTATTCAAAAAAACTCAGGGTCGCATATAGCTATTTCCTTGAATGAAATAATTAAACAATTTATTGCAGAAAAAGATATTGAACAGATAGAAAATGTTAGTGTTCTTTCTGAAAACGAACTAGAACTTTTACAGCATCTTAGAAAAAAAGATGTTACAGAAGTACGAGTATTCTTAGAAGAGGGAGAACCGATTAGATTAGATGTAAAAGATACAATGGAAGATGAATCGATGAACAAACGTGTTTATGAGTATCTATTTAGCCCATATCAAAAGATAGAGTTCAAAACAAAGGGGGGCAAGACTGCTTATTTTGAAAGAATAACAACTTATAAATTAAACAAAACCAAGTCATAATATGGTACTGAAAGACTCAGACCAATGGTATAATAATGGATGTCTGCCGAAAGAATCGGAGATTTTTACATCACAGTATAAAAATGTTGCCTATTGAAATATGTGATAAAATACTGAATCACAAAGAGAAAAAGTATTCAAATGCTGAATTAGAAATGATTAGAAGCTTTCTATACTTTTTAGCAAAAATCGAATTTGATAATTACAAAATGCAGAATAATGAAAGCAGTGATTTATACAAGGGTCTCAACAGAGGAACAAAAAGAGTTTGGATTCAGCCTGCAAGACCAGCAACAACGCTTAGAAAAGCATTGTCAATTGAAAGGGTACGACATAATCAGGCATTATCAAGATGACCATTCGGCCAAAACCTTTAATCGCCCTCAGTTTAATATATTTTTGAAAGACCTAAAGTCTAAAACTATAAAGCCAGATATATTTTTATGCATTAGGGCAGATAGGTTTTCTAGGAACGCATTAGAAAGCCTTTTAATGATTAAAGAGTTTGAAAAGCAGGGTATAAAATTCGAATGTCTTGAAAATAATATTGATATAACGAGTCCCGAAAGTTACATTCCCTATGTATTGAATTTTTTGTTACCAGAAGTTGATAATCAACGTAGAGGACTTAATACAAAACGAGGATTACGACAGGCATTGAGAGAGGGTAGATGGACATCTAAGGCTCCGATAGGTTATCAAAATGACAGGGCTAATAAAATTGTTGTAATAGATAAAAAAACTGGCCCATTAATACGAGAGGCTTTTGACAAGTACAGTAGCGGTGCTTATTCTGCAAATGAAATGTGGAAAATTATGGAGAAGTCTGGGCTTAAGATGTCTAAACAAAACTTCTACAACACGTTGCAAAACATCTTTTATATAGGAAAAATCAAAATTGCCGCATGGCAAGATGAGCCAGAAATAATCGTTAATGGCATTCATGAAGCACTAATTGATGAACATACATTTTATAGGGTACAAAAGCTACTTAAGTCTAAGAAGAAGCCATATAAAGGGAAAACCAATTCTGATGACTTACCTTTAAAAGGGCATTTAAAATGCCCACAATGCCACCAAATAATGACAGGTAGTGCATCAAAAGGAAATGGAGGGTTATATCACTACTATCATTGTCAAAGGAAATACGGTTGTCATAATTCAATTAGAGCCAAAGTAGCTAATGAAAGGTTTGTAGAATATTTAAAAACCTTTGAAATCGAAGAAAATATAAAACATCTATATAGATATGTTTTAGAAGATGTTTTTAACAAAGGGAATGCTGATAAAGAAAAAGAAAAAAGGGAGCTTGATTCTGACATAGAAAATGTATCCAGAAAACTTGACTCTTTGAATGATAAGTTTTTGGACAACCTGATAGACCCTAATGACTATAAAGTCTTAAAGCGCACCTTAGAGGATAAGAAGAATGAATTGGTGATAAGACATATTACGGTAGGCAAAATGGAATCTGAATTTAAAAAATACATATCAGTTAGCCTTACTATTATTGAAAACTTAGCATCCTTTTATAATACAACCTCATTACAGGGTAAGAGAAGAATTATTAGTTCGATATTCCCTGAAAACATCGAAATAACTGAAAATGGTTATCGAACCGAGAAAGTCAATGCGGTTTTTAGTCTAATAAGTAATGTGGATAAGGCTTTCAGAAAAAAACAGCCCATCCAAATGGATAGGCTGTCAATATTGGCTCCCAAAGCTGGACTTGAACCAGCGACCCTCTGATTAACAGTCAGATGCTCTAACCAACTGAGCTATTTGGGAATACCGTTTTCCCTTTCGGGGTGGCAAAAATAGGGAAAAATGCAATCTGGCAAAATCTATATCCAAAAATTTGGTCAAAAAGCTACGTATAAGCCATCTTCACGCTGTTCCAGAGGGTAGGTTTTGAGATAATAGCCTTCCCCACTGGTATTTCTGCCATTTTTAATATTGAAGCGGTAACGGTGTAAGGGACATACGACCTGTCCGGTAGCATCAATAAAACCATCCGCCATGACCCCACTGGCATGCGGACATTTATGCGCAAAAGCAAAATATTGGTCACCAAAACGGGCAACGGTGATTTTCTTACCGGCTACTTCTACCAAACACATCTGGTTCGACTGCCAATCCAGTGATTCGGGGGCAGTGGTAAGTAAATGCCATTGAGGTGTAGGGCTGAAAAAAGACATTTAGAAATGCACGGTTTTATACGGATAACGCACCTGATACATATCTCGAACTTTTCCAAGGATCAGCTCTCGTAATGCATCAATATTTTTTCTTTCCAATGCGGATATGAATACACAATTATGATCGGTAGCTCGTTCCCATTTTTCACGCAATTCCAGTAAGATCTCTTGTTTTACTTCATCTTCCAACCACTCATCGAAATTTTTCTCTTCATAGAGATCCATTTTGTTGAAGATGGTCAAAATGGGTTTCTCGAATGCTTTCAGCTCTTGTAAAGTTTTATTCACCACACCGATCTGATCTTCATATTGCGGATGCGATGCATCCACCACATGCAATAAAATATCCGCTTCTCTTACTTCATCCAATGTACTCTTGAAACTTTCTACTAAGTGGTGTGGCAGCTTACGGATGAATCCCACCGTATCACTTAATAAAAACGGCGTGTTTTCAAAAACGATCTTACGAGTAGTGGTATCAAGGGTTGCAAAGAGTTTGTTTTCTGCAAACACATCACTTTTACTCAACACATTCATCAATGTACTCTTCCCCACATTGGTATATCCTACCAATGATACACGAATGAGTTCTCCTCTCTCTTTACGTTGTGTGAATGATTGTTTATCGATCTCTGCCAGTCTTTTTCTGAGTAATGAGATCTTGTCTTTAACGATACGACGGTCAGTTTCAATTTCTGTTTCACCCGGACCTCTGGTACCAATACCACCCCCTTGTCTTTCCAAGTGCTTCCACATACCTTTCAATCGAGGCAATAAGTATTGGTATTGTGCCAACTCTACTTGTACTTTGGCTTGAGCGGTTCTGGCTCTACGTGCAAAGATGTCAAGGATCAAATCACTTCGATCGATCGTTTTCACACCCAATTCTTTTTCAATATTCGTGATCTGTGAACCGGTCAATTCATCATCAAAAATGACCAGATCAATTTTTTTACCGCTTACATAGGTTTTGATCTCTTCCAATTTTCCTTTCCCTACAAAAGTTCGGCTATCAGGATGCGGTAGTTTCTGCGTGAATTTTCGCACGGTTTGCGCTCCGGCTGTTTCAGCCAGAAAAGCCAATTCATCCAGGTATTCATAAACCTGCTCTTGGGTTTGTTCCTTCTGAATCAATCCCACTAAAACAGCAGTTTCTTCTCCCTTAATTTTATGTTGCTTCTCAATCAAAGTCTATTCTTCTTTTTGCAAAGGTAACCTTTGCATTTTGCTTAAAAATAAAAACCCCGCTTACTCCTAAGTTTCAGCGGGGCTTCAATAAGATATATTTCAGATTATAATCCGCTGATGGTAATTCCCACAGAGAATTTTCTCATAGCCGGACCAACACCATCCTTCAATACTGTATTCAATTGATACCCTGCATCCAAAGACACACTTCCGTATCCAACTCTTGCAGTAGCTGCCAGCATGGTTCCATTGATGAAACGTTTACTGCTTTGTTTTTCAACATAAGAAGTACCGTAAATACTTTGTCCGTTCTTGTTCACATAGTTCTTTCCTTTTGTATAGGACTTTAGTAAGGTACCGATCTTTAATCCAACAGCTGCTTTCCAAGATTTACCCGGATTTTCAGGATTGGAATAATAACGCAGTTCCAAAGGAATTTCCAAATAGATGGTGGTCAACTTATTCTTTTGGAAATGATCTGCACTATCTACATTGGTAAAGGGCAATCTTGCTGCAGAAGATTTAATATCTACACGGGTATTATTAAAGAAGATATTACTGGTTCCCAAACCTGCACCCAAACCCAGACTCATTCTTTTGTTGGTCTTGAAAGGTTTATCTATCATAAAGTAGATATTGAGGTGTCTGCTGAAACCATTTCCTGTACGAACACTATCCGGACGGTTCAACCAGGTATCACCACCATACTGAATCATAAAATGATCGGCAGGACGGTCACTAAGGTCTATCTTACTCCAGTCTGTTTTTGTCTTGGTTTCTTTCTTCTGAGCGTTGGCCAGCAGGGTTCCTGAGATAGCCAATAAGAGTACTACTAATTTTTTCATTGTCTCGTTTCGTTGCGCCAATATATGGCAATAGGGCGCAAAAATAACAGAAATGGCTGCACAGAAGTGGTTAAAAATTAGTCAAATCCACCTTTTACCTCATTTTCTGTCCTTCCCGCAGCAATAAAAGGATAGAATCAAGCAGTTCTGCGTATCAAACCTGCCCGTAATGCATATGTAATGATCGAGGCCACACTTTTGGCTCCCAGCTTATCCATAATTCTCATCCGATAGCTTTCAATGGTTCTTTTCCCTACTTCTAAGCGTTCTGCAATTTCCTTACTGGTAAGTTCCCGACAGATCATTACAACGATCTGTTTTTCGATTTCGGTCAATACCACATGTTGTACTCCTTTCTTATGATGATACCTCCCTGCAATAATCCGGGTAAGTTTTTCTGTGATATCAGGAGAAAAATAAGGCTTGTGATCATAAACAGCTTTAATAGCGGTGATCAATTCCTCTTCTTGTATCCCTTTCAATAAAAAACCTTGTGCACCTGCTTCAAGCATATCAATGATAAGATGATCTTCACTAAAAGAACTGAGTGCTATGATTCTGGCTCCGGGAAAAGTGCGACAAAGTTTTTTAGTGGTTTCGATACCATCCATATGCGGCATTTTAACATCGGTGATAATAACTTCCGGCGCATATTGTTTTGCTTTCAGTAATAATTCTTTTCCATTCGATGCTTCTGCCTTCAATACAATTTCCGGGTGACGTGATAGCATTTCTTTTAATCCTTCCCGAAAAACAAGATGATCATCGGCGATGATTACTGTTATCTTTCCATTCATAGTACCTGATTTGAAAGCACATACCATCATTTGTTGTGTACTTCTCATGGGTACAAAACAGTCAACATACAATATGTACTTTAATTAAGAATTGATTTCTGTAGCCGCTATGGTGAATTTGATATCACCATAACCAATTTCCTCAGGTAGATTTTCTTTTAAAAGTCGCAGACTGCTTTTTCCATATTTTTTAAGTGCTGTATGGATCAGCTCTTGCTTATCGGGGGGTACTAAATTATCAATATCCAGCTTTCCGGAAGAAATATAGTACGACAAATGTGTTTCTATAGTACTCACCGAAAGAACTCTTTGTTCTGCAATATCAGCTACACTCATTCCGTTTTGATAGAGATCCAGCGAAATCTTTTTCGTATCTGTTTCTCTTTCTCTGGGCTGTTTGGTTTTTCGTTCTCGCTTGGGTTGTTTCAATTCTATTCTTGTATCCAATCCCTGTTCATTACAGTAATCTTGCACCTGCTCTAAAAATGCCTCGCCATACTTTTCAATTTTATACACACCAAATCCTGATATCTTACTCAAATCTTCTGTTGTAAAAGGAAGATAGGTAGCCAGATCAATCAAACTGCTGTCACTAAAGATCAAATAGGCCGGTACATTTTCCTCATGCGCAATTTTATTTCGCAACTTTTTCAAATTCTCAAACAATTCCTTTTCATAAGGCAGTTGTTGATAGATAACAGGTTCTTTTGCTGTTACTATTTGAATAGGTGCATGTAAGAAAACTTTCTCTCCGCGGAATAATACTCCTTTACTTTTTTCTGTGAGTTGCAAAACGGGATACTGACTATCACTCATCTGTAAATAACCACTCGATAAAAGTTCACGAGTATAATGCATCCATTCATCTTTGGGTTTGTCTTTACCGATACCGTATACTTTCAACTCCTTGTGTTCAGGTCTTATTTTCTCACTATTACTTCCTCTCAACAAATCAACGATATAGCCTAAGCCAAATTTTTCATTTACCCTTGCCACCGCACTCATGATCTTTTGCGCCACAATGGTTTGATCAGACAACTCCGGTTTATGGATACAGGTATCACAAGTACCACAATACTCCGGTGCTTGTTCTCCAAAATAATTGAGCAAGTATTTTCTTCTACATTGTTTTGTTTCACAGAACGCCACCATTTTATCGAGCTTATCCAAGAGGATTTTTGTTTGCTCGGGATTATTATCGATCTGAGCAAAGTTTTTCAGCTTCATTACATCACCTGCTCCATAAAATAAAATAGCCTCACTGGGTAAGCCATCTCTTCCGGCTCTGCCCGTCTCCTGATAATATCCTTCAATATTTTTGGGAAGATCGGCATGAACCACATAACGCACATTGCTTTTATTGATGCCCATTCCGAAAGCAATGGTTGCTACCATGATCTTTATATCATCTTTCAAAAAAAGATCCTGACGCTGATCGCGTGTTGTTTTATCCAATCCTGCATGATATGCTTCTGCATTGAACCCATCTGACTTCAGATCTTCTGCTAATTTTTCGGTTGCATTTCTGCTCAAACAATAAATGATACCGCTATCATCCTTGTGTGTTTCTAAATAATCTATCAGTTCATCATAATAATTACGCTTGGGTTTCACGTAGTAAGTGATATTGGGTCTGTTGAAGCTATTTTCAAAAACCCGGTACTCTTTCAGTTGAAGCTGATCGATGATATCTTTTTTCGTCAACCCATCCGCAGTTGCAGTCAATGCGATGACAGGAACAGTCGGGAACTGTATTTTCAATTCATGTAAGATCCGATATTCCGGTCTGAAATCATGACCCCACTGACTGATACAATGCGCTTCATCAATAGCAAATAATGCCGGAGATGCTTGTTCTTTTAAAAATTGAAGGAGATTGATCTCTGATCCTACCAAACGTTCCGGTGCTACATACAATAATTTCAATTCATTATTACGCAACTGTTGTAAGATAGCTTCGCGTTCAGAGGGATGTTGTGTACTGTTGAGGAATGCTGCTTTTACACCTGATAAGATCAATGCATCAACCTGATCTTTCATCAGAGCGATCAATGGACTCACCACAACTGTGACACCTTCCAAGCACAATGCCGGTACTTGATAACACAAACTTTTACCACCACCTGTTGGCATCAATACCATAGCATCTTTCCCATTCAGCAAATGATCAATGATCTCTTTCTGATTATGACGGAATGAAGTATAGCCAAAAACTGATTGTAAAATAGTTGCAGGTTGTGCCATCATGAATATCTCAACTTAACAGATGCGCAAGATAAGGGCAGAAGTGTAAGGATGGCAATAGGTATTTTTACGCAATCTGTGAAAACAGAGTAACAGGGGAATATCGAATATCCAATGTCCAATATTGAAGTAAATCCATAGTTGTATTTCTTCATTCTATATTGAATATTCGACATTTCTCTGTTCAACATTCTCAAAGCTCTCTCACCCAAATATTTCTATAACTCAAAGGATTACCGCCATCATTTCCGTGGTCTTGCAAGATCAATGGTTCTTTATCGCCGTGCTTTTTGTAGCTGGCGGGACCGATCCACTCGGTTCCTCCTTTGATCTCTACATTATTTTGTACCAATACACCATTGTGGAATACAGTGATTCTTGCAGGTGTTTGTATTTGTCCATCAGCATAAAACTGTGGAGCAGTAAAGATCACATCATAAGATTGCCACTCACCCGGTTTTCTACTGGCGTTTACCAGCGGAATATGTTGTTTGTAAATACTGGCCGCTTGTCCGTTCACATACGTAGGATTGTTATAAGAGTCTAATACCTGTAACTCATATTTACCCATAAAGAAAATACCACTGTTACCACGTGATTGACCATTACCTGCAATTACAGCCGGAGCTTTCCACTCAATATGTAATTGACAACTGCCAAACCCCTGTTTGGTTTGAATATCACCCGACATTTTCACTACGGTCAGTGATCCATCTTTTTCGATTTTCCAACCGGGCTGTCCGCCTCCTTTTTTCTGAAAACTATTCAGGTCTTTTCCATTGAAGAGTACAATGGCATCCGAAGGAGCATCAGCAGATGTTTTTCCCGGAGTAACCGATACCGGGACCGGCTCCCACACTTCTGTTTTTTTTGATTCTTTAACGAGGCTGTCAATATTCAATCTTTGCGCCTGTGTGAGTGTTGCCAACGTGATGGCAGCAGTCATCAGCAATAGCTGTTTTTTCATATGATCCTTACTTTGTAGTTGATAAATGAGGGTATAAATTAAGAAGATTTTATCAGATACCCTCATCTCTATTTACGCAGCTGTTTCCGATTGCTTCATGATATGTACGGCAGAAGCATTTTGCTGATCCGGTTCATCAGGAAATTCTTGTACTTCCAAACGAATCCTTTGTGTGATATCATTCAATGATGTGATTCGCTGTACCGTGTAGGGAATCGTATCTAATCCGGAAACAAACTTGAGAATATAGGTATAGATACCAATGATATTACCCGCCAAAACTGTGGTTCCCGATACTTGATTGGTGATCAACAGTGATAACGCAATCACAACCATTACCATCAATTCCATCATTCCAAAGTTCCATGCTTCCTGATCACTGATACGTATTTGCCATTTACGGAGGTTATTGAAATGTTTATGAATGGCCGTTGTGTCTCCCGAAGAAATGACATAGACCTGTCTCTCCAATTCATCGTTCTTCAATTGTGTAAGCCTTTTCATTTTCTTTCCATAGAAATAACTGATGGTCATCACCGGTAATAATATAGCCAGACAAAGCAACACAACAGAAGACTGATAAAAAAACAGTAAGATCATGGAGCCTAAAATGTTGTACACAGCTTCAATGATATACACCAGATCGAATTCCAGAAAATCAACAAACTCTCTGGCAAGTGTAGAGTGAGCACTCAATTTAGAAACCTCTTTGGGTTTTATCTTCCTGGAAAGAAAATGAGTTACGAGTGATGTATAAATAGCAGAATAAGTTCGGGTATCATAACGATGTCTAATCGTACCGATCACCAGCCAGACAAAATGAACAAGCGATAATAATATCAGTCCTCTGTAAGAATGTTCCATCAAATCATTGATGGCCATTCCTAAAAAGAAAGGACGTAATAAAGACCCTGTCATCTCTAATGAAAACAACAGATAGGTGATCCCCAATCTCCATTTGTGCGCTTGCACTAACTTTCCCAATACATTCATCCTGATCATAACACATGCTTTCATGACAATACAAATACAATAGTCTATTCAAGACCATTGACGCAACTAGAATGGGTTAGTAGTTGGACAATCGAGCCGGCGCTTCGTTTAAGAGCGACGTTGATTTTCTCTTTGTGTGACGGTATTACCCGGTGTTCCGGTAATTCGTTTTCTGCAGTTGGGTGAACCGCATTGACATTCAAAAGGCTCCATGTGTTCATCCAAAAATGTGGCGTAATCGAGGGTTAGTTCTTCGCCTGGTTGTATGTTTCGGATGGCGATAACATTCAAGCCATCATAAGTAGTATTTGGTTGGCAACTATGATTCTGTGGAGCCCATGCTGCCGGATCATTATCCCAGAGCAAAAATACTTCATTGCTCACAGGATAAGCATAGCGTCGAAAAATTTCTTTTTCAACATCATTCCAATGCGCTTCTACATGACGTTTTGTGACAATGCGTTGCGACTGTTCTTCGCCAATGAAAATCACTTCATTACACATGATAGGTTGCGTTGCATAAATACCAAAACCCGCTAACGCATTTCCTTTGATCTGGTATTTTTTCTGTATGCGTAAGTGACGTGAAATTCCTTCTTCGATGATTTTTTTCAGAAATCCTGACTGACCAATTCCATCATATTGTAAGATATAATCAGCAGATCCCTCATATCCATTTGTATAAAAAACAGAACAGGTAAAATTGATTTCCAGAAAATATAATTGTCCACCCGCATCCATTCTGAAATCTAATCGTGCATAACCTACTCCATTGAATCCTTTGAAGATCTTAACAGCCGCATCTTTTAAAGCATGACTGATATCAGGATCTGTACAAGGAATATTGGCTGAAGGATGTAAGGCAGATGTTTTTAATGCATAGGTTTTGTACTGATATCCTTCCGGAAAAATAAACTCTACCGGTTGAAAAGCTGTAGCCGATTTTCCATTCGCATCAGCTGCTACCAAAACGGTGAACTCTCTTCCTTCAATATATTGTTCAATCAATAACTGCGGGTATTCCGGTAATAATATTTGTACCTGTTGTTTTAACTCTTCTGCATTGTGCACAACAGAATGTTGATCGATACCCAGACTATCTCCCGCCTTTGAAGGTTTTACAAACAAGGGGAAGGGGGTATGAATGGTAGCAAGATCATGCAAACTATTCACCAATGTATAAGACGGTGTAACAACACCTTCACAATAAGCCAAATACTTCATGATCTCTTTGGATGGATCATACAATTTTGTATTCGGACCGGTATAGGGCAAGCCCAGTAACTCCAAAGTATAGATCACATCGATGGATGGCACTTCCCATTCCAGATAGCCTTCACAAAGGTTGATGAAAATATCATAGCCCTCATATTGCAAGGCTTTCAACTGTTTATAGGTAGTGAGTTTATTCAGAAAAACATGATCCACTTCTGCGCCGGGTAGTAAGGCAGAAAGATCTCTTGGTGGATCATAATTTTTATAATCAACATCAGTGGTGCTGTAATCAGGTTGCAGTACACAAAATTTTTTTCCTGTTGCCCAGTTATCATTCATTGTATATACTATTCTACTAAAAATTTATGCCTCTATACTTATAGGACCGGCTTCCGAATATTTTAATTGATATCTTTTCACTCCTTCTGTTAAGATGGTATAAATCAGCGAAGTGAAACTTTCTTCATTCACTTTCAATATAGCACCGATAGAAGTATAATCTTCATCTTCACTTAATCCACACTGAGCATTTACTTCCAATACATACAATTGTCCGGTGGTATTGTCTTGTCTGATATCCACCCTTGTATAACCCGTTCCTTTGACTGCAAGAAATGCAGCCAAGCTAAGTGATTTAATTTTTTCCTGAAGTTCATCTGCAGCTTTGCGGTACTCATAAAAATTTTCATCCGCCGGCATTGGCGTTTCTTCTTCATAGATCTCCCACAATCGATCAAAGGATAAAAACTTTTCTTTCTCAGGAAGTGAGGAATGAAAGACCCTTTCTACGGCATCATACACCTTACAATGATCCGCATCATACCAAGATCCCACAATCATCGTTGTAAACTCCGGCCCCTGAATAAACTGCTCCGCGATGATACCATCTGCTGCTAAGTTCCAGCCCCTATACCCTTTGAACATTTGTGCTACCTGATCTTTTAACGCTTCCTCATCAGCTACCACATTACGAATACCAACACCCATACTTCCACCGGAAACAGCCGGTTTTACAATTAGTGGAGAGCCTAATGCATTGAATAATGAGGCATCAGCATCATGAGTCGTATAAATGGCTTTCCATTTTGCAGTAGCAATACCTGCATCATCAAAAGCCCTTTTCATCGGAATCTTTGAAGTGGTGATGGTATAAAAAAACTCATCTGATCCGGTATAAAGCAGTCCATAAGAATCCAATAACCGCAGTACTGAAATACCCGGCGTTCCATTGATCTCATCACCATCACAAAGATTGAGCACGATCGGAAAATATTCTCCGCTTTGTTTTTCTTTCACAATAGTAGAAATGACGGATGCATAATCTTCCATTGTCACCGGTTGCCATTGCCAATGCATCTTCAGTGTTGTAAAAACCTTGGTATATTCTTGGATGCTTTGTGAGAAATCGTAGTAGTAATCAATATTAGGGTCATTGGTAATCAGCGAAGGTGCCAGTACCCAAATTTTCAAACGTGCATTTTCTTCCGGAGTGAGTTGAGGGATCAACATGAAGCGATTATCTATTTTTCAATTGCATGTGTATGAATGATGTTAACCGATAACCTTGCAATACTTCTTCCCGTAATGTTGAAGCCCCTGCGATCATTCCCAAACATTTGATCGATCCACAGTTGCAGGTAAAAGCATTTGCCATTTTCCATTCCGTTGAAGGATAAAAAAAGACCATTTCATCGCCGGGCTGAATAGATTTCAATGCCATCAATTGCATCTGATCAGTATCAAAGAACACATTGGGATCACAACCATGATTGGTATACTGCAAACAATCAGGTGATAACAGAATATGTTTTTTCATCCCGATTTGTAAGGTTTTATAACTGGGTGTATCCACTACTTCGGCCGCACTAAATTCACAGATCATATCTCCCTGATCAAAAAATGCGGTTGCGTGCAAAGAGAATTGTCCGGTGGCAGGGTTTCTAACCACCCTTGCAAAATCTACCCGATCTATTTTTTCTGTTTCAGGAATTACAAGTGGGAGAGGTATCATACCGGATAAATCATTGGTTGCTTAAAGTTCCTCAATACCATGCAACCTAGGTATTGATCTCGGCTTTTATTAGTCCACATTTTTACTATGAATTATTAACAATGAACAGTATGTTACAGGATTTTATACCTTGGCTGTATAGAATAATCATTGTTTATGGTACAACGTACACCTGAAGAAGCTTTTGCAGCATTACAACTAACCCTACCTCCTGCACCGGAGCCCTTGGGTTTATACAAACCTTGTTTGGTAGATGGAGAATACCTGTATCTATCCGGGCATGGTACTTTACAAAATGATGGTAGCTGGATCGTAGGTATAGTTGGATTAGACATGGATAAAGAAGCAGCTAAATTAGCTGCCCGACAAGTAGGATTGGCGATGATCGCTACGATCAAAAAGAATATCGGTAGTTTGGATAAGATCAAACGCGTCGTTAAAGTATTGGGTATGGTCAATGCTGTGCAAGGTTTTGCAGACCATCCTTTTGTAATCAATGGTTGCAGTGAATTATTTGCTGCCATTTGGGGACCCGATCTTGGTGTGGGTGTAAGAAGTGCCGTAGGTATGAGTTCTCTTCCCGGAAATATTCCTGTTGAAATTGAAGCCATTTTTGAATTACATGTATGAGTGAAAAAAATTATCCTTGGTTTACCGTGAAAGATGTATCATCCATTGATACACCTGCGTTACTCGTGTACCCTGAACGAGTACAACAGAATATTGATGCAGCCATCAAATTGGTAGGCGAGCCTAACAGACTCAGACCTCATATTAAAACTCATAAGACAAAAGAAGTCACAGCAATGCTCATGCGCTCCGGTGTACGTCAGTTCAAATGTGCCACCATTGCAGAAGCAGAATTATTGGGGCTTTGTAAGGCGCCGGATGTTTTACTTGCTTATCAACCCGTTGGCCCTAAGTTGAAACGATTTCTTTCTCTGATACAACATTATCCTGAAACAAGCTATGCCTGCTTAACAGATAATATTCCTGCTGCTCGTGAAATTGCTGAAGCAGCAAAAGAGCATCATATTCAAATCACTGTTTACATAGATCTGAATGTTGGTATGAATAGAACCGGTATTGCTCCTGAAGCGGCAGCAGATCTGGTTAAGTTTTGCTTACAGCAATCATCACTTCAACTTGCGGGACTACATGCATATGATGGACATATCCGCAACCCTGATCCTGTAGAGAGAAAAAAAGTTTGTGATACTGCGTTCGATAGAACAACTGCATTACAAAAAAGCATACAAGAAAAACATGGGATTTCATTGACCATCATTGCAGGAGGAAGTCCCAGCTTCCCGATACATGCAAAAAGAGAAACAGTGATTTGTAGTCCGGGTACATTCGTGTATTGGGATCATGGCTATGGTTCATTGTTTCCTGAACAACCTTTTGTTCCTGCTGCATTGGTCTTAACAAGAATTATTTCTTTACCGGCACCGGGCATGATTTGTACAGACTTAGGGCACAAATCCATAGCAGCTGAAAATCCATTGGAGAAGAGGGTGGTGTTTTTAAATGCACCTGAATTAAAAGCCGTATCACAAAGTGAAGAGCATTTAGTGTTGATGGCTCCTGAAAATCATTCTTATCAACCCGGAGATATTTTATATGGATTGCCGATGCACATTTGTCCAACCTGTGCACTGTACGAAAGAGCAATTACGGTCATCGATCATGAAAAAGTCGGAGAATGGATGATTACAGCCAGAGACAGAAAAATTTTGAACTGAGTCCTAAAATATTGAAAATCAAACTATAATTTAACAATTTGCCAGTTTGGCATCCTATTTGCCTTACTTAAGTAACTAAATCTTTCGAACATGAAGAAGTTACTTTTAATCTTAGGTATCGCATTCGCATTAACCGGCACTCAAACAGCACAGTCTCAGATTCGCATCAATGCCAATATCAATATTGGGAATCAACCACTCTGGGGGCCTGTTGGATATGATTATGTAGATTATTATTACATGCCTGATATTGATGTGTATTATTATGTACCGGAACGCAGGTTCATTTATCTCGATGGCGGCAGATGGATCTTTGCTGCGGCATTACCGGCGAGATACAGAGGTTATAATTTATATGCATCACCAAAAATTGTGATCAATGAACCCAGACCATATTTAAGAGCCGATGTATATCGTGTGAAATACAAAAATTGGAAAGGGCCTAAACAAATTGTGATCAGAGACAGTGATGATGATCGTTATAGAAATCATCCGGGTAAAGGACACGGTCGTGGAAATGGAAACGGTAATGGTAATGGTAATGGTAATGGTAGAGGTAAGAATAAAGGTTAATTGTATACACCCCTTAATAAAAAAAGCTGTTCGGATATGGAACAGCTTTTTTATTGTACGATCAATCGACCTTTTAGTATCCTGTCTTTTGTTTGAAGGATCACATAAAAATAAACACCTCGTTGCAGAAGTGGCATTCGCAGTTGGTTGCGAAAACCTACGAGTGATTCTTTCATCACAAGTCTTCCAAATACATCATACAAACGAAACTCTCTGTTATCAGGATCGGCATCCATGACATTCAGGGTATTACCGGGTTTTATCGGATTAGGAAATACATAATAAGGCTGTGTTCCAAAAAGCAGTACCTGCTCGGGTTGTGTGTAATAAGTCGCTCCATTTTGTAATTCAATCTTTGCACGATAAATATTCAATCCATTATTGGCCGGCGTAGTGATCGTAAACTGTGTATTTGTAACCGGTGCTATTTCACGGAATGACATAAAACCTGATGCAGTCAACTTTTCAAATACAATTCTAGCCACCTGATAAGTGGTGCCTAGTTGTAAACTGAGTCTTGCCGCATCGGTACCGGACGGATCAGCAATAAAACCACTGATATAACAAGCTACCTGCTGCTGTGAATAATCAAATGTATAGGCACGTTGACCTTCTGTTTGTAATGGCAATACGGGTGCTACACTAAAAAATTTGTATGGGTTATTTTGTTTGTATTGAATCAATGCAGTATCACTCATAGTAAGAAATGGCTCCAGGTATTTTTCTCCAAGTCTGTAAACCCTGTAACTATCTACTTTTGCTTTTTGCCAATAGATCAAAAACGAATCAGTACAATTGAATCCTGTATTGATCAGTAAATTTTTTGAAATTCCTATCGTATCACTCAACCAACTCCTTTGAGAATCTTTTATCCGTAATTGAATGGCTGCAAATGTATCAGGCGGTTGCCACTGAAAATATTTTGTAGTTAAGTCTACTCCATGAGCAGCTGTTTGCCAATTACCCCCATTTAATCTGTATTCGAGTGTAGCTGTATCATTGATCGTGGTTTCCCAGCGAATAGTATTTCTTCTTTGAGGATCTAGTTGATCTCCTTTTACAGGATAACTGAACATAAAATGAGAAACGGTATCATATTGCCACGCAATCGCATAATCTTGTGTAAGCGTTGGTAAAGAAGACGCTATGACTTTTATATGATACAATCCTGCAGGAGGATTTGCAATAGTTATTTGCTCATGATTATTCAGTGTATCTCTTTTTCGTACTGCATTTTTGCGAAGCGAATCCGGATGTGGGTATGAATTTAACACCCATGGTAACCATGTTTGTGTAGAAGCAGGATGTTCAAGGATGAGATCAAGATCATTCACCAATGCTTTATACGCATTTGTTTGTGCAGGATGATCAGTCCAGCTAATTGTTACTCTTAGGTTTCTGGCTCCTGTTGGTACTGTTATAGGATGAACCCATTCTTGTTGATCCCCCACATAACTTTTTATTAGTCGATCTTCTTGTATCGTTTTTACAGCCCGGTATGCATTTGCCATTCCATATCCGGAAATAAAATCTGGGCCGGGTGTTCCAATATCATCGGCGCTATTAAACAGTACAGCACGGATTATATCAGTAGAAGCTTCGCTGATATTTTTTTGTTGATAAGCTTGCTGTACTAAAGCAGCAATACCTGAAACGATCGCAGCAGCTCCGGAAGAACCATCTTCTCCCAATGCAACCAATTCCGGTTTTAACCTGCCGTCATATGCGGGTCCACGGGAACTAAGTGAGGGCACAATACCAAAAGAATCTGTTGCACCTACTGCGATACTATTCTTTGACATTTTAAAACTACCGGTGAGATTGGCAAAACCATTGATACCTGCATAGTTACCGGATGGTGAATCTTGAGTGCCCCGATTTCCTGCAGAAAAAACATGCAGTACCCTTTCAATATTTGTATGTTGATCATAAGCTGCGGCGTCTGCTCCATAATAATTTTCAATACCTGTTCCGTAAGAGTGGTTTTGTACAGTAATCATTGGAATAATGAATGGAGAAAAAATATCTGGTAAGAGATTTGCAAAATCTGATGAAGTAATAGAAGACCCATAAGCATACCCTTTCCCGGTATAAAAAGTATTCCCGGCCCCCGCTGCAATAGTTGCCATAGTAGTGGCGTGTGTTTCCATTCTGGGTGATGCCAGCGATGAAGAAACATATCGTCCTTTAAAATCGATATCAGCCGTATCTAATTTATTTTCTTTGATTGAAATAGTACGACCACTACCATTAATCAATGGCCATGTACGATGTGTAAGGTTGCCTTTGTTTGCAGAAAGATCAAAACCTGTAAGCTCTCTTTCTACAAATGCTTTTGATGCAGGTGCAATGAATAATACCGAAGGTTGTGATAATACATTTCTTTCCAGCCATTTCCAAGAAGTTTTGAGTTGCAGTTGTTTTCCAAATGCATTTATGATTGTAACTGAATCTCGATTGGCAGTCAGTAATGATAGTATTGATGTATCGGCGATCTCGATTATCCATTCTTTCGCTTGATGAAGCACATCAGGAGCAAATCCGAGAGGAAACTTCCAAAAATCATTTACCGGTATGAGTTTTCCTTGAACCAACAAAGATTGAATGGTTGCTACATCTTCTATGTGAACAATGGCAATACTATCTGATAATCTTCGCAAGGATTGAATACCATTCGGCAAAGAAGCGCCGGTGAATGCAAAAATCTTTTTTGTTGAATCTTTATAGATCGAATTTGTGTATACTGGTTGAACAAATTGTTTTAAGACATCAGGCACCTGTTGCTTGCTCAAAGATTGAGATTGAGCATACATAGCCATAAACAATAAGAAACAAAGCAAACCACTTCTCATGTACATAGGAAACTGGGATACTAAAGATAGGTAAATCGTTATTTCACTCATCTACGTATCTGAAAGAAGAACAGACTGCAACTTTATTCGGTTTTATGAATCAGCTTGCGGTTTTGCAACGGCGTTGCCCAAATTTGCTTTTGTCTGATTCATACATTCCTTAAATTCAGTCTGAAATCCAATGATGCTGTAAACCATTTGTAAAATCCAAACTAAAACACATGAGAAAAAACATGCGCCTTTCTTTGGCTGTTATCGCTTTACTGATAACTGCCGTTTCCTGTCAAAAAGCAGTAGCACCTGAGCAAGAGATCAAAAAAGAGATCACACAGGATGTTATCAACAGTGTTAAAGCACTGGGCTTCTCTTCTGATAATATTATTGCCGAAGATGGCGGTTATATTGTTGAGGGAGATATTTTTATTCCTGCTAATGAATTAAAGCGTTCTTTAAATGGAGCCATCCTTCGTGTTGGTGATGTAGAACAGTACCGAACTACTAATTTGGTTACACGTTTACCAAGAACCATCACAGTAGCACTAACAAGCAGAATTGATGCGGCGATTTACGGACCTGTTTTAGATGAAGTGGTTCGTAGATTCAATGCGGAAAATTTACAGATCACTTTTCAGCGCGTAAGCTCCGGAGCTGATGTTACTTTCGATCGTGCAAGTGGCAGCTATTTAGCTTCTGCCGGTTTTCCCACTGCAAGCGGTGATCCTTTCAATTCTGTAAAAGTGAATACAAGAGCGATCGGTTCAGGAACATCATCAACTTTTATTAATTATGCTGCAACCATCTTCGCACATGAGTTGGGTCACTGTATTGGTTTCCGCCATACAGACTACATGAACCGTGCTTATAGTTGCGGTGGTTCTGCTGTGAATGAAGGAGCTTCTACTGTTGGAGCCATTCTTATTCCCGGTACACCTAGCGGACCAGATCCAAATTCATGGATGCTGGCTTGTATTGGTAACGGCGTAAACCGCCCATTCAATGCTAATGATAAAACAGCTCTTAGTTATTTGTATTAATACCTGAAGTCTTATTAACAAATTCAATAAATGGTTTACAGCAAAAGGGCGACATATTATGTCGCCCTTCTTTATTCATTAAGATAAGATGATCGTTAGGCTTCTGTTTCTTTTCTTCTGCTGTTTCTTCCTACAGCGTAATGTGGTTTCAGGTCTTTATAAATTTGTCCGAACTGCTCACTTCCGGAAAGTGCGGCATTTTTAGAATTATGAAAATAGGCCCTGGTTTGTTTCAATATTTCATTACCTAACAACAGCTTGGCATCTTCCATTTTTGTTTTCACTTCTTCCAGTTCATTCAACAACTCATTGTATTGTTTGTACAACTGAATATAATTGTTACAAGCATTTACATCTACATAAGATGGTACCGTTGCTGGGTTTTTCCGCATCGATAACACGGCTTTTTCTACAAACTCTTTCTTTTTATCATTCAGCTTGAACATACTCCGGCGTTCAGCGGGCTTTAATTTAATGTTCTGCGGAAGCATATTTCTGAGTGCGGCGATATGCTGTCTGAACGACATTAACTCTGATCCTACAAAGCTTCTGAAGGAGGCCATAAGACGTTGTTTTTTACTATAACGTCTATTCAAATTAGAAAATTGCTTATTCTGCTGATTTTAATCTATCCCTTTCGGTTAATGAGGTAAGCACCACCAATCAGCATGAGCACACCCATGACCTTGCCCCAGTTAATATTACTTTGTTTGAAACCAAATAATCCGAAATGGTCAAATACCAGCGCAAACAGTAATTGTCCGGCGATCACCAAGGCAAACACATTGGCTGATCCGATCTGTTGAACTGAATAGATGATCACGGTCACAAAAAAAGCACCCAGTAAGCCACCGGAAAACTTATACAACTCTATTTGCTGTAGTTGTTGTGCGGTAGGAAGTTGCTGTTTGGTAAAAAGTATCACCAGCGCCAATGCAATGGTGCCTACAATAAAAGAAATGAACGCCGCCACCCATTGGTTATTGACAGCCGTTTTGAGCTGACTGTTCACACCCGCTTGCGTTGTGATCGTCAACCCTGCTAATAAAGGCAGGATATAAACCAGGTATTTCATGAAGTAATATTTGCGATAAAGAATTACTGTGTTTGTCTTCTTCCATCTCTTGGAGGGCCTGATCTTCGATTACCCTGTGATCTTCTATTTTGTCCGCCTTGTCTGGGTGCACGAGGATTGTAAGTTGGGGTTGGACCAAATTCTTCCGGTACGGTTCCTTTCAAAACCGGTTCTCCGAGTAAGCTTTCAATAGCAGCAAATTTGTTTTGCTCTTTCTCACTTACAAGTGTGAAAGCGGTTCCCTTACTTGCTGCTCGGGCTGTTCTACCAATACGGTGTACATAGTCTTCCCCATCATTGGGCACATCAAAATTGATGACCAGATCAATATCTTCTATATCAATACCTCTGCTTAAAATATCTGTAGCTACCAGTATGTTCAGTTTCTTATTCCTGAAGTCTTGTAACACTTGTTCCCGTTTGAGCTGATCCAGATCTGAATGAATTTCTTCAGCTGAGAGCTTGGCCCTTTTCAATTCTGCTGTGAGTTGTTTTACATTTTGCTTTTTGGAGCAAAAGACAATCACATTTTGAAACTTCCCACTACCCAGCATATCTTTTATGATCGGTATCTTCTGCGGCTCATATACAATGAATGCTTTTTGAATAATTTGCTCCGGTGGTTTTGAAATAGCAATATTGATCTCAACAGGTTCATGTAAAATTTTTCTAGCCAGCTCTCTCATTTTTGTAGGCATGGTTGCAGAGAACAGCAGATTCTGTCTTTCTTTAGGCAGAAAAGAAATGATCTTCATGATATCATCATTGAATCCCATATCCAACATTCTATCCGCTTCATCGAGTACGAGATATTTCAGTCCCTTTAGTTTCACATAGCCCATATTGAGATGGGCGATCATTCTTCCGGGTGTACACACTACAATATCCACCCCCTGTGTTAATGCCTTTTTTTCTGCATTGAATGAATCACCTCCACTTCCACCATATACCGCAATAGAGCTTACATCGGTGAAGTAAGAAAGTCCTTCCAAGCTCTCAGCAATTTGAATGGCCAGCTCTCGAGTAGGCACAATGATCATGGCATTGATCTCATTAGAATCATGCGAAACCGTTAGTAAACGATGTATCAGTGGAAGTAAAAATGCAGCTGTTTTTCCGGTACCGGTTTGTGCTGAGGCAATAATATCTTTTCCTTGTAAAATGGGTACCATCACCTGTTGTTGAACCGGTGTAGCGGTTTCGTAACCCATAGCATCGATGCCATCTAAAATGCGTTGATCGAGCCCTAAATCTGTAAACTTCAAATTGGTCTGTATTTAATTGTATTCCATGTAAAGATACTGTTTAATGATTGCGGCTTGTAAAGCAAACTGCGCACAAGATTTACAGTTTCTCGTACAAGGCTCTTAACTTCTCTCTTGTCATGATCTTTTCCCAGTCTTTCCCTAAAGCGTTCTCCCATAAGGGTTTCATGCCGAGTGAAACATTGATCATAGTATCGAACTGATCGTCTGTTAATCCTTTACAGATTCCTTTCGGTATATCGATCTTGTTTTTTTCAACCATATATTTAAATTCTTTCACACCTGCAGGATAATATTCTTCCAAGTGATTCATCACAATACAATTACCTATGCCATGTTTGGTTCCAAGTAAATAGCTAAGACCATAGCTTACCGCATGTGCAACACCTACCTGAGAATATGCAATACTCATTCCACCCGCATAAGATGCCATCATTAATTGATCATCACTTTCATCATCCCAATGATCTTTGGTCACAAATACTTTTTGACAAAGTTCCAATGCTTTCTCACCATAACTTTTACTGAACTCATTCAAATAGGTTCCTTCCAAACTTTCTATGCAATGGATATAACAATCCATTCCGGTATAAAAACGCTGGTTAGCCGGCGCATCTTTGGTGAGCTCCGGATCTAACACAATCTGATCGAACGGAGTAAAATCACTGTTCATTCCCAATTTTCTGGTAGGACCTGTAAGTACTGTGGTACGGCTCACTTCAGCCCCTGTACCACTCAGTGTTGGGATACCTGCTTTATATACACCGGGAAATTTTACCAGATCCCAACCTTGATAATCGGCAGAAGAACCCGGGTTATTCATCATCAATGATACCGCTTTAGCGAGATCCATGGTAGAGCCTCCTCCAATACCAATAATACCACTAACAGTTCCAAAATCTTGTTTCAACTGATTCGCCAAAGCGTCTACTTGAGTGGTTTTAGGCTCATAAGTTACATCCGCAAAAATGATCTTGTCTTTGCCGCGTAATGGTATCCTGTTGACCAAGGGCTTGCCTTCAAAGAAGTGATCTACCAGAAAAATCATAGGTGCGTCTGCCTTTCGGCGTGGTGCCAGAATTTCATCTAACTGATTAAAAGCACCTCTGCCGAAAACAACATAATCTACCATTTTAAAATTGCGAAAGCTCATATAAAGAATTTTGACGACTTATAATGTTACAAACATAGTTAGAACCGCTTACTTCATAAAGATTGGTGGGTTAAAACAGGTCGGTCAACTTAAAATTCAACTAAATTTTACATGAGGACCTATATTCTGACCCTTTAGAGAATAATTTTGATAAAAGTTACTGTTTTCCTTATACGTCAGAGTAATAATCAGCCTAGCTGTTCCGTTATTTACTGTTTTATAAGAAACCATGGTGTTTGAGAACAATATATGTTCAGATTACGTAAATTAATGCTTGAAACACCTGAAACCGGAACCACTTATTATTATTATTTGACCAATGACATTAATTGGGATTAGTACACTTTGTTTCAAGCTCCTATCCGGTTCTATTGGAAGGGATTTTCTCAAATTCATGAGCCCTGAAAATCTTATGAGGGGTGTGGAGATCATGTCTGTTTGCATTCTCCTCATTGTAGCACTGATCTATATACAAACCATTGCAAAAAAGCGTCTGTTTTTTCATACTGAACGTATCAAAAGTAACATTGAGGTATGGATCAGTCATATCATACTCGAAGAAACCATTGAAGGTATCGAGATCCCTAAGAAGTTCTTTCGCATGCTTAATGACCCTAAAGCGAGACAGGTTGCTATTGATGAGCTGATCAAATGCAAAAAGAATTTTTCCGGTGCCGTTGCTGATAACATTGTTGCTCTGTATAATAAACTCGGACTGAGAGAAGATTCTTTGTTAAAAATGAAGAACAAACGAAAATGGTATCTTCAAGCAAGAGGGATACAGGAGTTATACTTGATGGATCAAAAAGATTTGCTTACTAAAATCTATCGGGAAACAAACAGTGCCCATGAATTTGTTCGTTCTGAAGCTCAGATTGCCGTTATTCATCTCACCGGGTTTAACGGTCTTCGTTTTTTAGATGTGATCACGTATCCACTTACTTTATGGCAACAGATCAAATTACTGGAACAACTGAAATTGTTTGGTAAGAAAGAAGATTTGTCTGACAGAATACCCAAATGGCTATCCTCCAAAAATGAAACAGTTGTTGTGTTTGCCCTAAGGCTTGCTGCAGAATATCAACAATTTGCCGTTAAGAATCATATCATCGATTGTCTGGTTCATCCGGCCAAAATTGTTCGAACACAAGCTATCAAAACCCTGATTGTATTATCAGATGAAACAACACCATCGATGTTGGTTGGCTATTTTTCAAAAGAAGATTTTGAGAATCAAGTTCATATTCTGAATAGTCTGGCAACTATGGCTAGTGATGAACAAAAAGATTTTATGATCCGGCTATTAGATGCTCCTGATAATATCATAAAAGTAAAAGCAGCTACGGTGCTGGCGAACAATTGTACAGATGGTGTTCAATTCATTGAAAAAAGAGCTATGCTGGAGCCTGAGCCCTTTGAAAGAATACTCAGACATGTAAAAAGCGTGAAATGAACTGGGACTCAATTTTAAATATTTCTTTTGATATACTCACGTATGGAATATTTATTTATTCCACACTACTATTATTGTCCTATATCGCTATTGCTGTTTTTTCAATCGGTGAAACAAGAAAATACATTCACAAAAATAGTTTTACTGATTATCGAGTTCTTGCATCATCTACACATGCGCCATCCGTAAGTATTCTTGCCCCTGCTTACAATGAAGGGATGACCATAGTGGAAAATATCAGATCCTTACTCTCTATATACTATACAAACCTTGAAGTTATCGTTATCAATGATGGTAGTAAAGATGATTGCTTACAAAAAATGATCCACGCATATGAACTGGAAAAGATCGACTACTTCGTAGACTATAAAATAAAAACCAAAGATGTAAGAGGTGTTTACAAAAGTCGTAATCCTATTTATCATAAGTTACTCGTAGTTGATAAGGTGAATGGCGGCAAAGCGGATGCATTAAATGTGGGTATCAATATCTCTTCCAATAAATACCTTGTTTGTATTGATGTAGATTGTATTCTGGAACAAGATGCTTTATTAAAAATGGTAAAGCCGTTTCTGGAACAAACAGATGAACGTGTAATTGCTTCAGGCGGTGTAGTAAGAATTGCGAATTCCTGTATCATTGAGGATGGCAGATTGGTAAAAGTGAAACTGGCTGAAGATTATTTGCCACGTATGCAGATATTGGAATACATCCGCGCATTTATATTAGGAAGAATGGCGTGGAGCAGACTGAATGGATTGATGTTGATCTCCGGAGCATTCGGCGCTTTTGATAAAGAGATCGCGATCAAGTGTGGAGGATATGATCATAATACCGTTGGAGAAGATATGGAGTTGGTGGTGCGTATGCGTCGTTACATGGAAGAACGTGATGAGAAGTACCGTGTGACTTATATTCCGGATCCTTTGTGCTGGACAGAAGCACCCAGCTCTTTTGATATTTTAGGAAGACAGCGTAACCGCTGGACCAGAGGAACCATTGAAACCTTAAAGTTTCATAAGAAAATGTTCTTCAATCCGAAATATGGTTTGTTGGGCATGCTTAGTTATCCTTATTGGTTCTTCTTTGAAATGTGTGCCCCTGTGATTGAGTTTTTTGGCTTTGTGTGCTTCTTCATCTTTGCGGCTTTTGGCTTACTTGACTGGGGTTTCTTCTTTGCATATTTACTATTCATTGTTTCTTTCGGATATCTCTATTCTGCTTTTGCCATACTGATGGAAGTCATTACTTACCATCAATACAAACGAAGAATAGATATTCTAGTTCTGCTATTGACAGCACTAACCGAACCGTTTTATTTCCACCCCTTTGTTGTGTGGAGTGCTATCAAAGGATATATCGATTATTTCAGGAAGAAAAAGAGTTGGGGTGAAATGACCCGTCAAGGTTTTGCAAAGAAAACAACGGATGCACCACAACCTATTCCGGTTATAGAAGAAGCAGTACCGGTTGTTGAAGCTGCTCCTGTTATAGAAGTTATTTCGGAACCAACACCTATTGTTACTGAAGAAACCCCGATAAAAATTTCTTGGTACAAAAGAAAAGTTGCTCCCATCATCAATGGAATACCGGATGTATTATTTCAATCTTTCCGCTACTATTTAGGCCATCTACTTTCTTTATTACTCTTGTTTATTATCGCAAGAGGAATTGAAATAGGATTAGATTACAAGGAACATGGTGAGCCTGAGTTTTTTAAACAGGTAATTCTGTATGGTTTGGCAAAAGACATCGCGTTTATGTCCTCGCTTGCCATATGGTGTTATCTGCCTTTTACATTACTATATGTGCTGAGCAAAAAAATAGCACACATCACATTTATTATTCTGGGGTCTCTCAGCGTACTCATACAGGTTGCTTTATCACAATACTTTATTCAATCTTTTGTACCACTAGGGGCAGACCTTTGGAGTTACTCTTGGGATGATATTCAGCAAACTGTCGGAGCCTCCGGTGGGTTGACTATCATATCTACAATAGGATTGTTTGTAGTAATTGCACTATCGATTTTCATACTGATCAAATTACCTAGAAGATTAATGCCTAATGATGGCATTGTGGTCTTCTTTATTTTGTTGATCACTGTAGCGGGTATTCGGGATTTGAATAAGGTTACTGAAGATTTACTTCCCGGAAGAGAGTACAGTAATAATCTTGCACTCAATAAATCTTATTATTTCTATTCATCTACTTACAACAGATTTTTTCCAAAAGACTTGGAAGAAGATATTTATCGCGACGACTATCAAGCTGATGGTATTCTTGCAGATACAGAAATTGATACGAAAAACTATCCCTTCTTACATAGGACAGATAGCACTAAAGATGTATTGGGTCATTTCTTTTCACAAGAAGATTCAATGCCACCTAATATTGTTATACTAATGGTTGAAGGTTTAGGCAGAGCTTTTAGTAATCAAAACGCTTATCTGGGTAGCTTTACTCCATTTCTTGATTCTCTTTCCGGCAAAAGCTTGTATTGGGAGAATTTTTTAAGTACAGGAGGAAGAACTTTTACGGTATTACCTTCTTTACTTGCCTCTCTTCCTTTTGGTAACGGTGGTTTTACAGAGTTAGATGATCAAATGCCGGCACATTTATCGATTGCAAACTTGCTGAGATACAACGGCTATAAAACCGCTTTCTTTTACGGCGGTGATGCTTCCTTTGATAATATGAGACCGTTTTTGAAAAAGACCGGTGTTGAAAATATTTTTGATGAGGCTTCTTTTCCAACAAATGGTTATCAGCGTTTACCACAATCAACTTCCGGCTTTAGCTGGGGTTATGATGACGCTTCCTTATACAGGCATATGCTTTCCAAAACCACAGAAGACAGCACTAGACCACATCTAAGCATCATTCTTACTGTGGCTACACATAGTCCGTTTTTGATCAACAACCAACAGGAATATATAGATCGTTTTGAAAAAAGAATGGGAGAGTTAAAGTTCTCCGCAGCACAAAAAAGAAACTACAGAAATTATACAGATCAATATGCCAGTATCTTGTATGCTGATCAGTCTATCAAAGAGTTCATACTTGCATATAGTAAACGACAAGATTTCAAAAGAACAGTATTCATCATAACGGGTGACCATCGTATGCCTGAAATTCCGATGAGCACAAAACTTGATCGCTATCATGTTCCTATGATGATCTACTCACCCATGCTAAATAAACCGGAGAAATTTGCAGCTGTTTCCAGTCATTTTGATATTGCTCCTACGATTACTGCATGGTTGAAATATAGTTATGGTTTAACCATGCCGAATATTACCTCTTGGTTAGGTACAGGTATAGATACAGGTAACGTTTTCAGAAACAACCATTCTATTCCATTAAAGCAAACAAAACCTGAATTGATTGACTTCGTCAGAGGATCTTATATGTTGAATGGAGACGATTTATTTAAGATCAGCAGTACTATGGATCTAGAACCGGATCTAACTGTAGAGAAAAAGTTTCAGATGAAATCTTCATTCAATCAATTCAAAAGAAAGAATCTACAATTTACAAAAGAAAGAAGATTGATACCTGATAGCCTAGTTCAGAAGTACACTCGTTATTGATCTTTTTGCATACTCTTATAGTAGTCATTCAGAATCGTAGTAACCAGTGGGCGATACAAACGCCAGAAGAAACTTTTTCGCTCAAGAGGTTCTCTTTCAGTATACATCATCCATTTAAATAAAGCAACTCCTTTGAAGTAAGAGGATGATAGAGAAATAGGGTTATCACAAAAATCGGCTGAAAAATAAAAGAACCGGTAATCTTCATTGATATGTGTTGTTATCGCCGGAAAGCTTGCTGGTATTTTGTATTGAGCCAATTCTGCCAGCCCTGTGTCATTCACATCTATCTTGAAGTCGGAGATCACATGATTGATATTTTTGTTGACGCTTACAATATCAAACCAAAAAGAGTATTTCATTTTTTCCGGCATCCCATAATGGTCTATCCCCTCTTTTGAAGCATAGATATAAGGCAGCTCGGTTTTTAAATGTTTTTCGTTTTCCAATATAACTACCAGATCATTATCAGCATTAATAAACGCTACGCCACCTTTTGTAAATGGCCATTGATCATTGTGTGTTCGTTTGTAATTTTTTATCAGCCATGCGGGTAATTCCTTATTGACTGTGGTATCAAAAGATTCAAAATACCTGCCGATCCAACCTGACCAAGTAATACCAAATGCATTTTCGAATTTTTTCCTGATAGCAGGATCGGTTGGTGAGCCTATCGAGTTGAATTCTGTAATAATCAGTTTCTTTTTCTGCTTCATGAGTTCCAGAAAATAGATATCCTGTTTACTCATACCGCCATACACAATACCGGATCTGTCTTGAATATTTCCTTGCTTAAACCATTCATTTCGAAATACACCATATGCATCAGTGATATACGCTGCATCTGCATCCACACTGAGTTTCTGCAACTGTGTAGAATCAAAACGTTCAAGTCCTTTGAGTTTATATTTCTCATCTTCTAATGGGAAAAAACCAAAATAATCTTTATCCGGTTGGTAGCGCTCTGTATTGTTCTTCAAAAATTTTTCCTGATTCAGTACCCAGTGTAAGGAGATATGTTCTTGACCGGGATATTCAACAACGGTCTTGTCGACAATGGCAATCAGTAGTTTTCTTCCCGGCAGGAAGAACCACACTACCAACATCCAGAAGGGTAATAAGAATATAATGATGGCTAGTAAACCTCGCCAAGAGATTTTGATACGAGCTTTTTTATTTAAAACCTTCTCAGACATCCAATACTGAATTGATATTGATTACCGATCGTTTTAGGCAGATATTCTTGATTCAACCAACTACCATCAATAGTCAATACATTAAACTTGGCAAACTTTTTTCTAAAAACAAATCCTGCCTTGTAAGAAGTAAGCTGGACAACTCCATTTAACTGAATAACATTGAGTCTGTCATCGGGTGAAACACCATAACCAATATTAAAACCTAACATATCGTCTGCACTTGCATAGTAATAACGTGCAGATAAATTATAAGAAGACGAAACGGTGCTGGTGAATGTGCTAGGTGTAATATAGGCTCTTGCGCCAAACAGCCAGCTTTTATAATATTTACCTACATATCCTGTATATACATAAGTAGGGTCGCCTGAAAATTTCAAATAACGTACCCCTAGCTCAGCCTCATAGCTTTTGGGTAAATTAGCATACAGCGAGAATCCACCACGCCAATGTGGAAATACACCAATATTATCAGAATAGGCCAAGCCTACATAACTATAAAAGGTATTCGAAATACGTGGATATGCTTCTAGCTCATATTGATATCCATTGGAAGCAAAACGATTGGCATAATTGAAGCGACCAATAATAGATCCGATGCCGGTATTTCTTCCATAATCAACACTAACAAGATGCCATGGGTCAGAAAATTGCTTATCGAATGTTACAAAATCATAGCTCACACCAATTCGGTTTTTCACTGCATTCTCTCTGATACGATTCGCCAATGCTCTTGCTTCCGTATTGTTTTTGTTGATTGATATTACTGTTTGAACTGCTTTATTTGCTTCATTGAATTTGCGCATGCTATTCAAAACCCTGGCTTTCTTCAAATACAAGCCTTCTGATTTTGGATTGTACTTAATTCCTTCTTCACAAATCGCTAATGATTTTTCACTTTCATCATTCCAAAATGTCATATCTGCATAAGCCATACATGCATCTTCATAACCGGGGTTTTGTTTGAGCACTTCCTCAAAGCAAATTCTCGCACTGTCATAGTTTTTTGTCCAGGTATAGATCCTTCCTAAAAAAACACGCAGATCTGAATAGTTGGGGCTTTTTTCGATGGCTTTGTACAGATAGGTTTTTGCTAGTGGATAGTTGTCTTCATCAAACGCTGCTTTACGTGCTGCTTTGAGCAAACCATCTGAGCTGCTGGTATCGATTTGAGCAGCAGCAGTAGATACAGTAAGAACTGCTGCAAAAAAAAGGGCTCCTGCTATTTTAGAAACGAAAGACATACTATCATTTTAAGGATCAGGATTTTCCTAATCGGGTCATTAGTCGTTTTACACGAATGGATAGTTCGTTCAAACTAAATGGTTTTGTGATATAATCATCAGCACCTAACTCAAAGGCTTCCATCACTACTTTTTCCTGTTCCATGGCCGATAAAATAATGATGGGTATTTGTTTCTCTCTTTTTTTAAGCATAGCTGTTAGTTCCAAACCGGATGCATAAGGCATCATAATATCAGAAATTACAAGATCCGGTTGTTCAGATTCGATTTTTGAGATAGCTTCTCTACCATCAATTGTGGCAATAACATCATACCCTTCTTTCTTAAGCTTTAGCTCAATGGTTTTTAATAACATGGGCTCATCTTCAGCTACCAGGATTTTCATATTTAGCTTTCGAATATTAATATACTGAATAAAAGTACGAGATTTAGGGTTATCGACCCATGATCTGGTTCTTTTCGTCAATTAATTGGGTTTTCATTTGGTCGAATAATGCACATACTTGCGCTACTTTATCCGGTATTTGATCCAGATCTTTTCTCTCTCTTCCACTTACTTCAATCTTTCCCAATAATTCAGAAATATACGTTGCCTGCAACATGGCAAGCGCCCCTTTTAGTTTATGTGCCAGTTGATACAACGAATCCCAGTCTCCCGTTTTTGACAATGCGGCTAATTCGATCATTTGAGCGGGTGTGTTTTCCAAAAAAAGATTCAGAACATCCAAAAGTGATTCTTTGTCGTCCAAACCTTCCAATAAAGAAAGATCATATAATTTTTGGGTATTCATGGTATCATGGTTGTCAGGTTCTTTTGTATCTTTTATAAGCAGCCGTATAAGTCGTTTATAGAGGTCATCGAAATCAAAAGGTTTCAACATAAAATCATTCATTCCTACTTCAACTGAACGATCACGGTCACCTTTCAATGCCGTAGCAGTCATAGCAATGATGGGCGTTTGCAGCTGAAGGGTTTTGCGAATGTATTCAGTAGCTTCATAGCCATCCATTACCGGCATCTGGATATCCATGATGATAAGGTCATATGCTGCTTTGTTTTGTTCTAACAAGTCGATCGCCGCTCTACCATTATTGGCTATATCCACCGCTCCGCCTACTTTTTTTAGAACATAACTCACAAGTTTCTGGTTTACTTCATTGTCTTCAACAACCAGAAAACGTTTGTCTTTCAATAATTGTGACTCATCTTTTTCAGCAGATTGCTCCGTTAATACTTCATAGGGTATTTCCATGATAAATTCTGCACCAATACCGGGTTTATTGACTGCTTGAATCGTACCGCCTTGTAATTCTAATAAACTTTTACAAATAGATAACCCTAGTCCCGCACCACCATAATTCCTGGCAATCTCCGGTCCGGCTTGTGTAAATGGTTCAAAAATGGTCGTTATTTTCTCATCCGGCAAACCGATGCCTGTATCCGATACTGTAAATCTGATCATGGCTTTATTTCCCGTTTGTCGTAGTACTTCCGTTTGAATTCTCACTTCTCCTGAAACCGTGAACTTCACTGCATTACCTACTACATTTACCAATACCTGATTTAAACGATAAGGATCTCCAATAATGGTTTCGGGTAATCCCATATCATGATCAAAGACGAGGCTCAGTTCTTTCTGAGCGACTTCATGCTCATACTGCGATTTGACTTGATTTAACACATCTCGAATACGAAAAGGCACTTTATCTAACGTGATCTTCCCGGCTTTGATCTTAGAGAAATCAAGAATATCATTTACAATTACCAACAGATTATTTACAGATCTTTTGATCATAGAAGTAAACTCTTTCTGCTGGCCATTGAGCTCTGTCTGTAATAAAAGATTGGTCATGCCCTGAATACCATTCATCGGTGTTCTGATCTCATGACTCATATTTGCCAAAAACTGTTCTTGTAATTGTTTGGCTTCTTCTGCATTCTTTCTTGCTTCAATCAGTTTCTGTTGGTATAAAACTCTATCCGTGATATCAGTAGCGATTCCACCAATACCAAATATCTTTTTGCGGTGATCAACAAGTGGGAATTTAATGACCAGTAAATTTTTTCTTCCTTCCGGACCAAAGATCCATTCTTCTGTTTCTACTGCTTTACGTGTGCTGATCACTTCTTCATCCAACATCTTATAATGGTCACCGGTTTCTTTTTCACTAAACTCATAATCTGTTTTCCCGATTACCATTTCATCCGTCACACCCATTACTTCTTTGAATCTTTTATTGATGGTGATGTATCTGCCATCCAATCCTTTAATAAAAATGAGTGATGTGGTATTTTCGAGAATGGCTTCCAATCTAAGTTGGTTCTCTTTTCTACGTTGCTCTGATTCTTTTAACTCCAGTTCGATCTTCTTTCTTTCTGTGATATCACGCACCATACATTGAAACCCTTGAACCATATCTTCTTTAAGGATCAATTGTGCAGTTTGTTCCACCCATTTTTGATGCCCGGCTTTTGTTCTTATGACAAATTCAAGTGAAGTAGATGCTGTTCTGCTTTGAAACTGTTGCGTATAGTGATTAAATACTTGCTGCATCCAAGAGGGGTGTAACAAAAAGGAAAAGTCTTTACCAATTAGCTCTTCCACAGAATATCCCGTAAGGTCACCCACCTGTTGATTGGCGAATGTGATGATACCGTTCAGATCGGTAGTATACATCACCATACTTGCATTTTCAATCAAATTTTTATAACGCTCATCGCTGTAGCCGACACTTTCTTCAGCCTTTTTTCTGAGAGAGATATCTCTATTTAACTGAATGATCAATCCTAATACGATAATAAAAGCAATGATGGCGCCAATGATAGCCGTGTAAATACTGTTCGAATAATTTTTAGCATTGGCCTGCAGTCGAAGATTCAAAACAATTTCACCACATACCGTTAGTTTGTCAAGTATGTTAAATGCCGCTCTTGACTGCTGCGGACCTTCTCCAGATAAGGATATCCGTTTTTTAATGGATTCCGTCGTTGTTGAATCGGCCAAAACACTTTTCTGAAATCTCTCTTTGATATGGATCAATTCTTTTAGTAGAACAAGCGATGAAATAGAAAAAGCAGTATCATCCTTAGTTTTAGATTCGATACTTGTAATTAGCTCGTTTGTTTTGTCATGTAATTGTTCAATAATAGGTTGCCAATTCTTATCACTCGTGATCAATAAACTGCGTGTAGCAGATTCGGCTTGTCCAAGAGAGCTTTTTAATTCAGCAATATCTTTTAGAACAGAATATGTATGATCAACAGAGGCTCTGGTTTTATCCAGATCGTTTTTGATCAGATATAAAACAATACCAAAGCTGACTAAAGTAACTACTGCGAAAAAGAATAGCCATCGAACCCTACCATGCATAACGACTGATCTGTTTCTGTTACTATTGCTCATGCTCGCAGTATTGGTAAAATGATAAGGGGGTTGTTGTAAAGATAAAGTTTTGCCCTGTGAGAACAGCATGAACTAAAATATCAAACTGATTAAAATCGCCTTATTATTTATTTAGGTATTGTTCAGCTCTTTTTAAGTCTTCAGGTGTATCGATTTCTACACCCATATAGCCGGTTACTACCATTTTGATGGGCACTCCATATTCCAAATAACGCAAGCACTCTATCTTTTCTGCGGTTTCCAGAGGTGTCATAGGCCAGTTGGTAAAGCGAAGCAATGCTTCTTTTCGAAATGCATACACACCAATATGTTCATAATAAGTAATAGAAGTATCCTTACTTCTGGGATAAGGAATCACGCTTCGGGAGAACATCAAAGCATTGTTATTTCTATCAATAGCTACTTTTACATAGTTAGGATCATCGATAAATTGCTGTTCTTTTAGTTCCTGCATGAGTGAGGCAACTTGTACCGATTCGCCATTTTCAGTTTTAAAAACTTTCAATAGTTTTTCCAAAGGTTCGAGCTGAACAAAGGGTTCATCGCCTTGTACATTTACAACAATATCTATATCCATATCCACTACCGCTTCTGCAATACGGTCACTTCCACTCTCGTGTTGTCGCTTGCTCATCACGGCTTTACCGCCATTGGATACGATTTCTTGATAGATCACTTCGCTATCGGTTACAACATATACTTCATCAAATAACCCTGTGGCAAGGGTATTATCATAAGTATGCCTGATGACAGGCTTGTTTCCCAGTAATTGCATGAGCTTGGCAGGGAAACGGGTTGCAGCATATCTGGCAGGAATAAACGCAGCGATCTTCATGAAAATCTTTTAGCAAAGATGCGCATTTATTGCGTTTAGTAATCGGTCTTAACAGAGCGATCAAAAGGTATTTTCAGTTGATAAGAAAGATTTTCATCTGTACTGTCATCAAGTACATCCAATCCATAACGTAATTGTTCTACGGGTGTATAATTGAATGTACCGAACAGGCGATCCCAGATAGAAAAAATATTCCCGTAGTTGGAATCCGTTTGTGGACGTACATAATGATGATGAACCTTATGCATATCAGGAGAAACGATCACCCAACTGATGGCTTTATCCAACCATAAAGGCAATCGGATATTGGCATGATTGAACTGAGATAAGACAGCACTCAAACTTTGGTACATCATAACCAACCACATCGGCGCACCACACAGTACTACACCTATTGTGGTGAATACCGCACGAAATACACTTTCTCCCGGATGATGACGATTAGCAGTAGTCGTATCAACATGGGTATCGGCATGGTGCACCATGTGGAATTTCCACATCCATTTGAATTTGTGTTCAATAAAATGAATGAACCAGGCACCTATCAGATCTAACAATAACAAACCTCCGATCATAAACAACCATACCGGCATTTCTACCACTTGAAGAAGTCCAAAATTATTCGCGACAGCCCAATCACTTGATTTAACGATCACCAATGCAAAAGCAAAATTGATCACAATGGTAGTGATCGTAAAAAAGATATTAATAGAAGCATGTTTCCATTTATTATAACGGAAACCAAAAAGCGGGATAGCACCTTCTATCAGCCAAAAGAAAGTAATGCCTCCTGCAAGGATCAAGGCACGATGCAAACTGGGGATCGTATCAAAATATTGAATGATATTCTCAAGCATGGCAAACAATTGTGTTCTTACTAATGTACAAATTAATCAGCAGCAGCCATGGACTTGTATAAAAAAGTCCCGCTCTTTTACAGCGGGACTCAAACAGATATTTTTGCTTCGTACAATTAATTATTCAGCATCAGCGGCATTACCAGCATCAACAGGTCTTCTCCTTCTGCCTGTTCTGTAGGTTTGATTAAACCCGCTTTTGTTGGGGTAGACAATTCCATTTTCACATCTTCAGTATCAGCTGCACTCAGCATTTCGATGAGGAATTTAGCATTGAAAGCGATCTGAAGATCTTCGCCATCATATTGACAACTCATACGTTCATTACCTTCAAAACTAAAGTCGATATCCTGTGCTGCCATCTGTAACTCACTACCGGTAATACTCAATGCTACCTGATTAGTGCTCTTATTACTAAACACGTTAACACGACGTAGGGCATTCTGGAAATCAGCTTTGTTAACGATGAGTTTATATGGATTGTCAGCAGGAATCACCACTTTATAATCAGGGAAACGTGCATCGATCAATCGACAGATCATCTGTGTAGAACCGTGGTTCACAAACAGGTGATTGCTGTTATAGCTAACAGTAATTGCATCATCATTATCAGGCAATGCATTCTTTAACAGGTTCAGTGGTTTTTTAGGAACAATGAATGAATCTGTTTTGGAAGCATGCGCATCTGTTCTCTTATATCTTACCAAACGATGAGCGTCGGTAGCCACAAACTGAACACCGTCTTTTGATAATTCAAAAAATACACCTGTCATAGCCGGACGGAGATCGTCATTACTCACAGCAAACAAGGTTTTATTGATCGCTGTCAATAACCCGCTGCTGGTCATATCAAAACCGGTGGTATCATCGGCTGCAGGCTCTTTGGGGAAATTATCCGGGTTTTCGCCCATTACTTTATACTTACCATTATCACTGGTGATCTCCACTGCAAAATTCTTATCAATATTGAATGTAAGTGGTTGATCTGCAATGTTTTTTAAGGAATCCATCAGGATTTTAGCAGGTATACAAACCTTTCCGTTCGCCTTGCTTTCTACATCCATTTGAACACGCATAACGGTTTCCAGATCCGTGGCCACTACATTCAGTTTCTTATCCTGAATTTCAAACAGGAAGTCTTCGAGAATGGGCAATACGGTATTGGCATTAATCACACCGCTGATCTGTTGGAGGTGTTTCAAAAGTGATGAGGAAGAAACAATAAATTTCATTCTGCTGAATTTAGATACGCAACAAACCTAAGGCAAAATGTTAACATTCCGTAACCAAAATTAAAGGGTCATCTGTGACCTAAAAACAGATTGTGAATGAGTTGTGAATTGGGTCAGGAAATGGAGCCAATGCCTTCTAATAATTCCTGATAACGTACACGTGTGATAGGCTTTACAATATAGTCTGTGACTGAGTTGTATTGACGTGAGCGACGTATATCTGCATCATCTACAGAAGAACTCACCACATACAAAGCCATGGATTTGGGGAAGTGGTTTCGGATCTTTTCATATTCCTCCAAAAACTCCCATCCATTCATGATGGGCATATTGATATCCAGAAAAATAACGTCCGGTAAATTGGAGGGGTCTTTACTGTTTTCGCTGGAGAAAAAAGCAATCGCCTCACTGCCATCATAAAAAGAGCGAATATCTTTGGCCATACCTGTAGCCTCCAACATTTTCTTGGCGGTAAATTGATAGATCTTATCATCATCTATCAAACAAACGGTATGTTGAATCTGGCTCATATAGTGTATGTTTCCGAAAACGTTTCCGGACAATAACAAATATAATTAAATAACCCCTAATTTGAACGGTATCAATGCTATCAAAAAGACTTACCCCCGAACAGGCCTGGCAAAAGATCCGGCATTTCTGTGCCTATCAGGAAAGAAGTCATTTTGAAACCAAAGAAAAACTATTTGGCTATGGACTCTCAAAAGCCGATGTTGATACCCTAATAAGCCGACTTATTGAGGAAGATTACCTCAATGAAGCCCGTTTTGCAGCACAATTTGCAGGCGGACACTTCAGAATTAAAAAATGGGGAAGGGTAAAGATCATCTATGCTCTGAAGCAAAAAAGAGTGAGTCCGGTTAATATTAAATATGCCTTAAAAGAAATTGATGACGTGAATTATAAGGCAATTTTAATGCGATTGGCAGAGACAAAATGGAAGTTGTTGAAAAACGAACAATACCTCAACCGACAAGCGAAGACCTCGCAATACCTGATCAACAAAGGTTATGAGCCTGCATTGGTACAAGAGGCCATTCAACAAATTAGAAAAGCTGCGAAAGAATAAATTTATCTTTATGGAACAATCGGTATGCATAAAACGCTTTTGTTGATCTGTTTATTTTTTTCTTGTTATGCGTTTACACAGGAAAAAAAGCACTTGAGAACTGAGATCCTCTTCAGTTCTCACAATGATGCGTTTCTATTACAAAAAAAAGATGCTTACTACACCAATGGCCTCTATTTTCAATATCGCCTTGCTGATCGTTCAAGCTCCAGAAAAAAGATCCATGTTGCCGAGATCGGACAAATGATCTTTACACCTTTATCAAAAAAAGGAAGAACCGCTGCTGATATTGACCGCCCGTATTGTGGTTACTTGTTTGCGAGATATGGACAACTCATTGCGATCAACCAAGAAAATATCCTACAATGGAATACAAGTTTGGGTGTTGTAGGTAGTGCATCACTTGCCGAAAATTTGCAAAACGAATACCATCGTCTATTTGGATTTCTTCGTTTTCAAGGATGGGAGTATCAGGTGAGAAATGCTTTAGGCCTGGATGCAGACATTAGCTATCGTTTCACTGCCGCCGACTATAATGATCTTTTTAAAATAGTACCACAAATTCAGGCTTCAGTTGGCACAACGTTCACTCACGCAAAAGCAGGGGTATATGTTTTGGCAGGCAATTTTGAAAAAAATAATAACAGCGTACTTTTTAATAGCAGGGTGAGCAATGGAAACACTTCTCCACAAAAAAAGATGGAATTATTTGTATTTGCATATCCATCCATCACAGCACAAGCTTACAATGCAACGCTGCAAGGCGGCTTACTCAACAAGGGATCAGGAGCCGTTCTAGCTGATCCAAGACCTTTTGTATTTGAACAACGCTATGGTATCTGTTACGCACAAGATCGCTTGAGTACAAAGTTGGAGTTGGTATATCAATCTAAAGAGACCGATTCTCAAACAAGATCTCATGCATATGGAGGAATACAGATTGCCTACCGGATGTTTTAATGCCAGTAACATTTTATGTTAACTTGCAGGTATGTCTTCACTTCATATCTCAATCATACAAACCAAGCTTTTCTGGGAGGATAAAACAGCTAATTTGTCGATGCTGGAAGAAAAGATCAAAAGCATCACTGAGAAAACAGAGATTGTTGTTTTACCCGAGATGTTCAGTACAGGTTTCAGTATGAACCCATCTGATTTAGCTGAAACCATGGAGGGACCTACAGTAAATTGGATGAAAAAAATGGCTGCCGATAAAAAAATCATCATAACGGGCAGTATCATCATTCAGGAAAATAATCAATACTATAATCGTTTGCTGTGGGTATTACCTAATGGAACGATTGGTCATTATGATAAACGTCATCGCTTTGCTTTTGCAGGAGAAGACCAACATTATTCTAACGGACATAAAAGATTGATCGCCCAAGTAAAAGGATGGAAGATCAATTTACAGATCTGTTATGATCTTCGTTTTCCTGTTTGGGCGAGGCAACAATCTGAGCAAGAACCGGAGTATGATATACTACTCTATGTAGCCAATTGGCCGGAAAGAAGAAATCATGCATGGAAGACTTTACTCACAGCTCGTGCGATTGAAAATCAATCTTATGTAATTGGTGTGAATCGAGTAGGAGAGGATGGAAAAGGTATTTATCATAGCGGCAACAGCATGGTAATCGATCCACTAGGTGAAGTTTTATATCACAAAGAACATGATGAAGATATTTTTACGATCCAACTCGAAAAGAATACACTGACAGAAGTTAGAACCAAATTTCCATTCTGGAAAGATGCAGATGATTTTTTTATCACTCAAGACTAAACCATGGCTGAACGCAATACTTATTATGCGAATCGATTGTTCACCGGTAGTAAATGGCTGAACCAATATGTAGTGGTTACCGAACGTGGGGCTATTATTGACATTGTGCCTGCTACTGCTATTCATGAACCATATACTGCGCAGTTCTCTTTGATGGCACCTGCATTTATGGATATCCAGATCTATGGTGCATATGATCGGTTGCTTGCTGTTTACCCTGAAGTAACTTCATTGGAGCGTTTGTATGAGTATTGTAAAAAAGGGGGAGCTGCTTATTTTCAACCAACAGTTGCAACCAATAGTTACGACGTATTTAAAAAATGTATTGATGCAGTTCGTGCTTACAGACAAATGGGTGGTAAAGGTTGTATCGGTTTACATATTGAAGGGCCATGGATCAATCCGATAAAAAGAGGTGCTCATCAGGAACAATTTATTCACTCACCTACACTGGAACAAGCGCGTGAATTATTGGAATATGGTAAAGGTGTCATTACGATGATCACCCTTGCACCTGAGGTATGCAGTGCTGAAGTGTTATCATTAATTCGTTCCTATGGCGTTGTGATCTCTGCCGGACATAGCAACGCTACTTATACAGAAGGTATAGAGGCTTTCAAAAATGGTATTGGTGCTGCTACACATTTATTCAATGCCATGAGTCCTCTGCACCATCGGGAACCTGGATTAACCGGTGCTATCCTAGATCATGATACTGTCATGTGCAGTATTGTACCCGATGGATATCATGTAGATTTTGCAGCTATTCGTATTGCTAAAAAGCAAATGAAAGAAAGACTGTTTGCTATTACAGATGCAGTTACCAATACAACGATCGGTCCTTATCCGCATACACTTAAAGGTGATTACTATGAATCAGAGGGTGTATTAAGTGGTTCTGCATTGAACATGGTTCGTTGCGTACAAAACTTGGTGCACAAAGCCAATATTCCTCTTGATGAAGCATTCAGAATGGCAAGTCTATACCCTGCACAAGTAATGGGTCTTGCACACAGAAGCGGAAGAATTGAAAAGGGATATAACACTGCTCTTACCGGACTCAGCGAAACATTAGATGTGATTGAAGTGGTGGATGGTCCATAGACTATAGTCCATGGACCATGGTCTATGGACTATAGTCTATTGTCCTTGATAATACGCTTCACTTCACTGATCTTAATATCGTAGCCCTCACGAATGGCGCGTGAAGAGGGTTTGATTTCTATATCAGGCATGATGCCTCTGCCTTTGGGGCGATCTTTATCCATTACTAATCGATACAAGGGTAAACTCACCACTAACCCTGAATTAGGTAATGTGATTTTGGGAATGTGCATAGCAGAATTACCATAATATCCCCCACCACTTTCTTCTCCCAACACTTTTACATTCGATTGCCCTTTTAATTGTGCAATGAACATGGTGGCTGCAGAAAAAGTATAACCTCCTTGTATCAAATACAATTTGCCATCATAACGATGCTTGGTAGCAGGTTTGAAGTAATGCTGTTCATATCTGCGGTAATGAATTTTTCCATCCTCCATTTTCTTTCCTCCAAAATTCATCGCTAACCAATAGATAAAAGAAGGTTTGATATATCGGCTATACTGCATTCTTCTGCTAAAAGCAACGATACTGTCCCCTACTTTGAAAGGTTTATTAATAAGGTATCTTGTCAGATCAATACTATTGCCCACATTACCACCGCCATTTTCCCTCAGATCAATTACAAGATTTGCAATGGAGAGGCGATTCAAAGTTTTGAAACTTCGTCTAAAAAAAGTTTTTAGTCTTCCTCCGGAAAAAGTGGTCAACCGAATGAATCCAGTACTATTCAGTGTATCGATCACCATTGATCTTTTATTCAACAACCTAAGCTTTCTTAATTCTCTGCGGGATAAACCGGGAACGACTACAGATGGTTCTTTACGAGAACTGTCTCTTACAGGTCGATATGCTTTGATCTGTGCTTCTTTTTCTTGTCCGAGCGAATCGATATATCGGATATGATAAACAGAATCATGATCGCCTATAATGGTTTTATACCATCCCGGAAAATTACCACTGATGACCTGACTTTTATGATTGGTAACATATCCGTCGGTGCTGATGTACTGATAAATGGTGTCGAGTATTTGTTCCGGAGATCTTCCATTGATCGCCGTTACAATAGTTCCTCTTTTAAAAATTGAATCATTATTATAGGCACTCGCCAATACTACCAAACTATCATCCCATGCTTTCAAAGCCAATGGAAACTGTGGATACCGATACCGATTGGCGATTTTACCATAGGCTTTTGAAAACCGAACCGTAGTATGGCCACAACGAATATTTGCGATGAGCTTAGAAAGCCTGTTCTTATAGTCAAGCTCATTCAGTGAATCTGTAATACCTGTTATGGTCTCCTGAAAATAATAATCTATACTGTCTTTAGATGTGTACCAATACAAGCTCGGATGATTAGCCTCCAATACTTTCTTCAGGATCTGCAGATCTTCTTTTAACTCCGCTGCGGCCATTTTGGGTAATGGTGGTGGAGACTTTTGCGCACAAATATTTACTGACAAGATCAGTAAAAAAAATCCGATACTAAAAATGCGGATATGGTTCATAGATTCTTACTGCTGAAAAGCATTCCAGCCTTGTGCAGTGATGTCAAAAGTGTTGCCACCTTTTGTTAATAGCTTGCATCCTTCTTCCAACTCTGCCATATAGCCGATCACACTGATGTCTTCATTAAGCGTTATCTTATCGTAATCTTCCTGCTTCAGTGTAAAAATCAATTCATAATCTTCACCACCATTCAATGCACACACAGTAGGATCAAGTCCGAATTTGAATGCCGCTTTTCGACTGTCTTCTGCAATGGGCAGCTTTTCTTCATAAATACGACAGCCCAAGCCACTTTGTTTACAGAGATGTAAAATTTCACTACTGATACCGTCACTCACATCCATCATGGAAGTAGGAACAATATTGTTTTGCTCAAAAAAATCTATGATCTCTTTTCTGGCTTCGGGTTTCAATAATCTGCCCACGATATAGCTTTCATTCTCAAGATCAGGTTGAATCTGTGGGTTTTCGAGGTATATCTTTTTCTCTCTCTCCATTAATGTAAGTCCGAGATAAGCTCCTCCCAGATCACCAGTTACACAAATCAAATCTCCCTTGGAAGCAGTACTTCTCTTTATAAATTTTTCAGGAGCCACTTCACCAATGGCTGTAACTGATATCACAAAACCTTTTGCTGATGAAGAGGTATCACCACCGATTAGATCTACTTTGTGTTTTTCACAAGCAAAATGAACTCCTTCATAAAATTCAGTGATTGCTTCCAGACTAAAGCGATTACTAATACCGATACTCACAGTGATCTGAGTGGGTGTTGCATTCATCGCATAAATATCACTCAGGTTTACCATCACTGCTTTGTAACCCAAATGCTTGAGTGGTGTGTACATGAGATCAAAGTGAATACCTTCTAACAAAAGATCTGTTGTGATCACTGTTTGCTTTCCGAAATGATCAATGACCGCAGCATCATCACCTACACCGAGGATGGTAGAAGCATTATGTGTCTCAAAATTTTTGGTTAGATGCTCAATCAATCCAAACTCACCTAAACTTGCTATTTCTGTTCTTGTTTCACTCATGACTGAAATATAAAATATTGAATAATGAATGTAGCATCTCGAAATTAGATATTCGATATTCTACATTCTTAATTTCTCACCGAAGCTCCGTTTACAACAGCTACTAGCTCATCGTGTATTTTTCCATTGGTTGCGATGATATGTGGCTGGTAAGGAGAATAAGTATTTCCTTTGAAATCTGTGACTTTACCTCCGGCTTCTTCTACCATTAAAAAACCGGCCGCGCTATCCCAAGCTTGTAATTTGTGTTCATAGAAACCATCAAAACGTCCGGCTGCAACCCAGCACAGATCAATCGCTGCACTTCCTAATCTCCTTACGGGAACGCCTTTACGTATTAATTTTTCAAAGACTTGCAAGGGACCATTTTCCATATCTAAATAAGTATAGGGAAAGCCCGTTACCAAACAGCTTTTGATCACTTCTGTTTTATCACTTACCTGAATTTTTTTATCATTCAGTGTCGCGCCAAATCCTTTTTGTGCGAAGAAAAACTCATTGATAAAAGGATTGTATACTGCACCCAAAATCATTTCACCATCTTGTTCAATCCCAATACTCACGCAACAAATAGGAATTCCATTTGCAAAATTCACAGTTCCATCTATCGGATCAATGATCCACTTATAAGAAGAATCCTGAATGATCTCTCCTGTTTCTTCACTTAGAATAAAATGATCAGGATAATCTTGTCTGATCACTTCAAAAATGGCTTTCTCAGCAGCATGATCCGCTTCTGTTACCAGATTATTGACCCCTTCTTTATTGCTGATCGTAAATTGTCCGTTGAAAAAGTGTTGTAATTGAGCGGCTCCCGCTTCGGTTGCTTTGATGAGTGTTTGCTTCAGCATATGCGCAAAAATAGCGAACCTGCAGTTAAGGGACAAGAAAGAAGAAACAAGGATCAAGTGTGAATCATCAAATGCTTCTATTTATTATTGCATATTGAAATCAAGCATTTGACGCTCAGTATCATCATAGTTAATTATAATGTTCACCCCTTTTTGGAACAGTGTTTACGTACTGTATTGACTGCTTCGCAAAATATCGATACTGAGATCCTTATAGTGGATAATGGCTCTGTCGATGATTGTATTCCTATTTTACAACCATTGTTTCCGCAAGTACAGTTTATCAGATCAGATATGAATCTGGGATTTGCTAAAGCCAATAACCTCGCATTGCGGAAAGCCTCCGGCTCATTCATCCTTTTTTTAAATCCGGATACTTTATTGTCGACTAATGTTTTGTCTACTTGCCTCGAACATTTTCAAAGCCATCAGCAAACCGGAGCTTTGGGTATTCGAATGATCAATGGCTTTGGCGAATTTCTTCCGGAAAGCAAAAGAGCATTACCAACCCTTAAAACCGCTTTCTTCAAGTTAAGCGGACTCGCAAAACTCTTTCCTTCATCGAGAATATTCAACCGTTATGCACTTGGGCATCTTTCTCCGGTTGAAAATCATCCTGTAGAAGTATTGGCGGGCGCTTTTATGATGGTTCGTAAACATATTCTCCATTCACTGGGTGGATTTGATACCGACTATTTCATGTATGGCGAAGACATTGATCTCAGTCTGCGTATTTCAAAATCCGGATACACACTGCAATACCTCGGACAACCTGCAGTGATCCATTATAAAGGGCAAAGCTCCAAACATCAAAGTGTTTTTCATACAGCCATTTTCTTTCAGGCTATGAAAATTTTTGTTCAGAAACATTATCGGTTAGGATGGTTGCTGATTCCTTTTATTCAATTTTTCAGTTTACTCACCCAACTCAAGAAAAAGATCGCGGGTCGAAGTCAAACAGACACTTTATTGCATGAAAAAAAGAATTTACTGGTGTTATGTCGTGAAGAACATCTTACTGAGATCATGTCCATACTTGAAAAGCAAGGTATCTCAGATAGTTACTTAGCGTTCATCAATACACATGAACAAAATACCGAAGCATTGAGCCTTGCGATCAGACCATACCAAGCTGCACAAATATTGGTGCGTGTACCCGATATCAATATGTCTGATGCGGTTTCATTGATGGAAAAAAATCAGGGTATCCTATTTCGTTTTATTTTTGCAGGCTCAGCTACCATCAGCTTTAACAACTGATGCCTCTGTTTTTACGCGCTTTTAATGTAGTTTCGTAACATTCACTTAACCCGAGTCTGACGATGGCCATTTTCGATATAAAACTTCCCAATAGAATTCTTAAGGCATTAAGATTGCCGCAAAACAATCCGCGCAGACAGCAGATCAGGGTATTAAAGAAGTTATTGCGGAAAGCTCGTTTTACTTCTTTTGGTCAGCAATATCGTTTTGATGAGATCTTACTGAGTAAACATCCCGGAAAAAAATTCCAGGAGTTGGTTCCCACTTTCAATTACAATAAAATTCATCAGGAGTGGTGGCATAAAACATTAGAAGGTATTCCGGATATATGCTGGCCGGGCAAGATCAAATATTATGCGCTGAGCAGTGGAACCAGTGAAGCAGCCAGTAAATATATTCCGGTAACCAATGATTTACTGAGTGGTAATAAGCTCGTTATGATTCGTCAGTTGTTTAGTTTGAGGAATTATGAGAATATTCCTTACAGTTCTATCGGTAAGGGTTGGTTGACCTTGGGTGGTAGTACCGATCTGCAAAAAGAAGGTCCGGGTTATTATGCAGGCGACCTGAGTGGTATCACACAGAAGAAAGCTCCTTTTTGGTTCCAGCCTTTTTATAAACCGGGAAAGAAAATTGCCAAACAGAAAGACTGGAATAAAAAGTTAGAAGAGATCGTTGATAAAGCGCCTGATTGGGATATTGGCTTTATTGTTGGTGTTCCTGCATGGATACAAATGTGTATGGAAATGGTGATTCAACGATATAAGCTGAATCATATTCATGAAATGTGGCCTAACCTCGCCTTCTTTGTTCATGGCGGTGTGAGTTTTGAGCCTTATAAAAAAGGATTTGAGAAACTACTCGGTAAGCCCATCACTTATATTGAAACGTATTTGGCCAGCGAAGGATTTATTGCGTATCAGGATCGTCAGTTTGCAAAGGGCATGAAGCTGGTGACCAGTGAGCATATCTTCATGGAATTTGTTCCTTTTGATGATAAAAATTTTAATGCGGATGGCGAAATGATTGAAAATCCGGAAGCATTGATGATTCATGAAGTAGAAGAAGGAAAAGATTACGCACTATTGATCAGTACTTCAGCCGGCACCTGGCGTTATCTCATTGGTGATACAGTTCGATTTGTTGATAAAGAACGTTGTGAAATTGTGATCACCGGAAGAACCAAACATTTTTTGAGTTTAGTAGGAGAACACCTCAGCGTAGATAATATGAATAAAGCCATTCAGCTGGCTAGTGAGAAAATGAATATCTCCATTCCCGAGTTCACGGTTGCCGGTATTCCTTATGAAAGCTTTTTTGCGCATCACTGGTATGTGGCTTGTGACGATACGGTTGATAAAACACAACTACTTCAATTGATCGATGGCACGCTCAAAGAATTGAATGATGATTATGCAGTAGAAAGAAAAAGTGCTTTAAAAGAAGTGTTCCTCGATGTACTTTCTGAAAATCAATTCATGGAATTTATGCGCTCGAAAGGAAAAGTAGGCGGACAACATAAATTTCCTCGCGTCTTGAAAGGAAAGATGCTGGAAGATTGGCAAGCTTTTTTGAAAACTGAATCGGTAACTGAATGAGAATATTCCTGATCCTATTATTATCCGGCTGGTTGCATGCCCAGGCGCAAACTCCAACTGATGCGCTGTTGAAAAAAAAGGCACCGGAAAGTTTTCAAGTGCTTTTTGCAACAACTAAGGGTTACTTTATCCTCGAAGCTTATAGAAGATGGTCGCCATTGGGTGTCGACCGATTGTATCAATTAGTAACCAGCGGTTTTTATAATAATAATATGATCTATCGTGTTGAGCCTAATTATGTCGTTCAATTTGGAATTGCTGATAGATTGGATCTTAATTTTTTCTGGGATAATAAAAAGATCGCTGACGAACCTGTTTTATACCAACATAAAAAAGGTGTTGTTGCTTTTGCAAGAGACGTCGCTAACAGTAGAGCCACACAACTTTTCATCAATATGGTAGATAATCCAAGTTTGGATACTACTGTTCGGTCCGGTGTGAAAGGTTTTTCACCGATCGGTAAGATCATTAAAGGCATGGATGTGGTGGCTCAATTCAATCCTAAATACGGTAGAAGCATCTCTCCTATACAGGATTCTGTTTATCTCTATGGCAATGCGTATCTCGAAGAACATTTTCCCGGATTAGATCGAATCATTTCAGCAAGGATTATTCGCTGAGTCTATCCATTGATCAAAGAATCTTCCATTTTTACAATTTTAGCCGTTATTTTCGGCACTGAACAGATAACCTTGAATGATTGCCCCGTTATTAAAAGGAATATTGTTGGGTCTTATCCTAAGCATTTCGGTAGGACCTGTGATCTTTGCTATCATCAAGCAAAGTATCAACAATGGCCATAAGGCCGGATACCTTTTTGTGGCCGGTGTGTCGGCAAGTGATATTTCATTGGTGCTTGTTTGCAATTTTTTTACTTCGCTCTTCAATACTGCCTTATCACATAAAACTACTATTGCTATTGCCGGTAGTATTTTCTTGATCGCTGTAGGTATTTATACTTTGTTTTTCAAGAAAGTGCATACCGATGAAGAGAATAATATTGCTGATAAAAAGTTCAGGAAAAGGGATTATGCTGCCATATTTCTTTCCGGATATTTTATGAATACGCTGAATCCCGGTGTTTTTCTTTTTTGGTTTGCATGGACAGCCGCCATTCTTGCAGATGCTCAAACAGCCGAACACCCTACAGAGTATCGTTTGATTGTGTTTGGTACATGTTTGGTATTTGTATTGCTTTCCGATATTTTAAAAGTGGTATTAGCAGGCAAACTCCGTTCAAGACTGACTGCAAAAAATCTTCATTACATCAATAAATTATCCGGTCTTATTCTAATTGGGTTTGGTGTGGCACTATGCTGGGGGGCTGTTTCATTGCTAAAACAGGTTTAACAAATCTGAAATAACAGGCATTCATTTTCTATTTATCTTTCCATGACATGAAACTGCTCTGGGCCTTCCTTTTACTGCTATGCATGGAGAAAATTCAAGCGCAATCAAATATTCTTGTCTTTAAAGAAAAGAATAGGAATGTAAAGAGTTGGGTAAAAGATGATTTTATTCATTTTCAATATGTAACTACACAATGGATCGATGGTAAGATCAAAAAAATAACAGCTGATTCGATTTATATCAATGCTTTTGTTCTCCGACAAATCCCCAATCAATTTGGATTTCCTACTGTTGATACATCTTGGTTTGGTTTAATGGGTATTCATATTGCTGAGATCATTGGAATGCCGGGCAATCGTTTTAGAAGTGGTATCATCGGTAATGGTACTTTATTTCAGGTTGGGGGTTCCAGTTATATTTTGGTCAATGTCCTCAACAGTATCATTAAGAGTGATAACGTTTTTCGAAGTGATAATATTACCAGCATTGGTATTGCAGCAGGGATCGTACTCATTGGTAAATTACAATCGCTGAAACACAGACCTTATCTCCGCATCAGAAAAAAATATTCAATGCAGATCATTTCTACGCAAGCTGTTAAATAGTATCTTGTATTGATGGTAGAAAAGAAATCATTTTGGAGAAAATGTCGCCGCATCATTTGGCGAACGACTTTGTGGTTATTCTTAAGCTCTCTAGCCTATATCATTATTTGCAGATGGATGATGCCGCCGATTACGATTACACAGATCGCTAATAGTTTCTCTTATGGTTTAAAGCGCGACTACATCTCATGGGATCAATTACCTTATAATATTAAACTTGCCGCTATTGCCAGTGAAGATCAGACTTTCCCGGATCATAGTGGATTTGATTGGGATGCGATTGAAAGAAGTATGAAGCCCAGAAAGAAAGGTAAAAAAACAAAAATTCCGTTGGGTGGAGGTGCGAGCACAATTACACAACAAACTGCTAAGAATGTATTTCTATGGCAGGGCGGTGGCATTACTAAGTATATCAGAAAAGTACCAGAACTGTATTTCACAAAAATGATTGAATGGATTTGGGGTAAACAAAGAATACTGGAAGTGTACTTGAATGTGATAGAAATGGGTCCGGGTGTTTTCGGCGTAGAGGCTGCATCCAGAAAATATTTTGGAAAACCTGCTTCAAAATTATCGAGAGCTGAAGCTGCTATGATCATCGCCAGCTTACCCAATCCTAAAAAATTCACTCCTAAACCTATGAGTAGACGTGTGAGTTGGCGTTATCCGCAAATATTAAAGCAGATGCAGAATATTGAAGATGATGCTGACCTGCAACAGTTACTCAGATCAAAATAACAATCACTTCCTTATTTTATCTACGGCAGTAATGGCTTGCTTCAATCGCTGATCATAATCACCACTGATCTCTATCCAGGGTGTACGTTGATTCATCATGATATCTCTGTAGATATGATAGAGCTCTTGTCTGGGTTTTTCATCAGGATATTCTCTTAGTTCATCCTGCACCCAAGGAAGATCCGGGTTGCATAAAAGATACAGATCATATTGTCTGTTCACGATCTCATCCAAAATAAACTGATGACATTTTTGAAATACATACTCACACCACACTTTCATTACATACATGTCAGTATCAATGAATAGCAAAGGTTGTTGTACAGATGTTTGCATCGTCCTTGAATTCACCCACACACCATTGACCATGGACCATGGGCCATCGACCATTGCAGTATACTCATCTTCCAGTGCCAATTGTCCCTTAGCAATAGTAAGCAGATCATCAAAATGGTAGTTAGTCCCATTCGTCAAAAGATATTCACGTGCAAATTCAGGACACCATGCAGTTGCATAATGCTGTGCCAACAACTCACACAAAGTGCTCTTGCCGGTGGATTCAGGACCAAGTATGACGATCTTTTGAATCATGAATATCGAATGATGAATGTTGAATGATGAATAAGATTATGAATTGAATCTGTTTTTTTGTGTTGTTGTTATACTTTTTGAGAAAATAGAAATTAGTTCTACTGTTTCCATTATTATCAGTTTTATTTCATCGCCACTAGACCAGCCAATTTCTTGAATGATTAATAAGTTGTTTTTTGTCTCTCTTAACTCTTTCAGCATAATTTTAAGTTTATGAATAAAATCACTTCTAGACTCAGCAGACTGTGCCTCACCATAATGTAATGCCGGCGCTGTAGCACTTCGAATCAATTGGCTAGATAGGTGCTTTCCCGCATATGATATTGGCATCCTTTCTGCAAACCTAATAGCATTTACGGAAAATCTAATGAGACGTTGTTCAAGATCAAATTTTCTCTCCACCGGAATATAGTTTGATGAAAAGCAAAGTAGTTCATAAAACTTTGGTTTTGATAGCGTATAAATACGCATTTTCAAACTACCTCATCATTCAACATTCATCATTCAATATTCTTTATTCTTCGCACTCTTTTTCTCCATTCTATTAATCCAGCGATGGCAAGAATCAATAAAATGAAAAACTGTACACTGGTAAATACATAGCCTTTCACAAAATACAACGGAATAGAAGCAATATTTGTTGCGATCCACCAGATCCAGCTCTCTGTTTTTTTTCTGGCCATGAGCCACATACCCGTATAAGCTGAAGCGCTGGCAAATGCATCAGCCCATGGAATGGCTTCAGGAGCAAAGCTGGATTGTAACCATCGCAAGAGACTGAATAAAAGAAAATAAAAAAAAGAAAAGAAAAGCAGTTGATGTATCCATTCTTTGCGTGTGCTATTGGTAATGTGTAAGCGTAATTCTTTTTTTGAAGCATCTTTTCTTGTCCAGAGCACCCAACCATAAATACTCATAACAGAATAATAAAAGTTCACACTAGCTTCTCCAAACAATTGTCCCTTTATGCTTAAGTAGATATAGATCAGCGTATTCACCAATCCAACCGGATATACGAGTATATGTTCTTTTCTGCTGAACCATACACTACCAATACCCGCTAATACGGCTACAAACTCGAGAAGCGAGGTTTGTTGGATACCTTGTACAAACTGATCAATGAATTCCTGTATACTCATAAAGTAGAGCAAAATACAGATTCAGATTTGAATTCTTAATTCTCAGGAACGATGAATTGCAGTAAGAGTTCTTGATCGCGAAATAACTGAAGATTGTTTCCCGATAGCTGGTATCGATTTACGGCAGTCAGGTGTTTAAGGTACAGTGATTCTATTTCCATATCTGAGCAAGCCATTTGTGTAGAACCAACACCCGAAATAAAAATTCGTTGCTGATCAAAACTCACTTTCCCGAAATAGCGATTACATCCGGCTTTACCTGATATTCTTCCGTTCTTTTTGTCAAAGGAAATATTAGGTATGGCATTATTATCAACCATCTCCATTTTTCCGCTTTTACTTATCCTAACCAGTGAAAGTGCGCGCTGATCAGGAATAGGGCTGGTTTTTTGTCCATAGTTCTTTGAGCGTTCCTTACTGATGATATTGATCAGATAATAGTTATAGGCACTTCCGTCTGCGGGCGGACGTTCTCTCTTCACCCTCATAACTTCTAACTTATAATGATACCCTTCTTCATAGGAAAATCCTTCAATACCTGAATAAAATAAGGCATAGGGTTCTTCAGGTTTTTCTTTTACCTGTAAACACAATCCTTTTCCTACACCATAACAATCCCCTTTTGTATCAGCCACATAGAAGATCATTCGCTGGCTAAAGGCAAAAGATGAAAACAATAGTAATAGTAAAGTGAACCTGATTTTCATGATACTATAACAGTAGCAAAGGTCATACCATACCAGGTATTGTTAGTATGTTTTAACAGATAAAGCTCCTTTTAATTTAAAGAAATCAATCCATGTTCAATACTTTTCCCGTGATGGGAAGCATGGTAAGCGGTAAAATAAAGCATTTCACGGAGTGTAAGTTTTCCCAACAGCGGATGTGGTAAAATATATCTGTCTAGAGACACTTCGCTTTGTTTTAATGTTTTGCGTACTAACTTTTCTACCAAAGAGTGGAGCTTTCTTAACAAAGCTTCTTTATCTGCCGGATCTACTTGAATGGGAGGCACAAATGCTCCGGAAGCTCTACCACCGGCTTGTAGTTTGATATGATAACGATCAACCAATGCGTCATAGCTGCGTGATGGTCTATTGGCAATACCAAATCTCCAGCTAAGCACAAATTTGGGTAATCCGATGGCCATATTAACGGGTGCTACACTTTTGATCAGATGGTCTAACTGCTGTAATGCATTCCATTTGTCTTTGGGTGCATGCAATAATTCACGATCATTCAAATTTCGTATTTGCTCAATAACGTGCAGGTAGTTTTGTTGCAGCAGTTGTGCAAGCGCTTCTCTTTCCATGTTAGTTTATTGCAGGGTTGGATCTGACAACAAATATAGTTTCTCGTTACAATATGACAATGATAACAGCGCACTCTGGCATTTTACCGCAAAAAAAAGCGTTGTACTCCCTTGAATACAACGCTCCAAAAAACCAAACACCAACTATTTATTCGGCCTCGGCCACTACTTCTTTTACTTCGGGAATCATTCGCTTCATCATTCCTTCAATACCCGCTTTCAGGGTAATCATCGAAGAAGGACATCCGCTGCAGCTTCCTTGTAACATCAGATTCACGACACCATCATTATAACTTTTGAACTGAATAGCACCTCCATCCATCTCTACTGCCGGTTTCACATAATTTTCCAATAATTCCTTCACGCGTTTTACAATATCATCGTCATCTGCGCTAACTGCATTGCTGGCTTCCTGTTTCACTTTCGCTACTTCTTCTTCATTCACTACAACACCACCATTCTCCAAATATTCTTTCAGGAATTCTTTGATGGTAGGAATCACATCCTGCCAGTCTTCTGTATCAGCTGTTTTAGTGAGTGTTACAAAATTGCTGGCAATGAATACGCTTTTAATGAATGGAAAGCTGAATAATTCTTTCGCCAGAGGAGACGGACCCGCCAATGCTTCTTCCGCAAAATCAATGCTCTTTCCGGGATACAAAAGTTTGTTGGCCACAAACTTCATAGTTTCCGGGTTAGGGGTCATTTCTGTATAAATACTGATAACGGGATTGCCTGTTTTAATCATACCTATCTCTTTTATGCTGTGATAAGATACATATCACACCACAAAAATAATCAAAATACGGGGGCAATCAGGGGGGCTGTAGTGGGTTTTTCGGATATCGAAAACTTACAAAGTATTACCAGAGCTCAAAACGCGCTGATCCCTCTAAAACAGATACAGATGGCTGTTTTGTCGATCTTGGCTGGGTGAAATAAGCTCGCTCTTTTACACAGGATGGCTTTGAAAGAACGCTTGCGCCCTCTGTTTTAGCCGGATGTGAAAGAAGTGTTGAATGGGTGGGGGCAGCCAATACAACACTTGCTGCACAGAGCAAGTAGAGTACTAAATTTTGTAATGCTGCTTTCATATTCTTTTAATTACCCGACAAAAGTATTCCCGATTCTGCCGTTTTACAACCACACAAATATGTGAAATGCACGAATTTGCGGGTTTCTGTGTCGGATTTTTATCACATAAAAAGCCCCGATCTATTGACCGAGGCTTGGTTCACACAGGGTTATTTCATTATAACCAACTGATTTTCAGATATTAATATTGAAATGTGGTCATGGTTACCTCATCCTGCATACCCGGTTCTTTTGTCACCGTTTTGCGGGTCAGAGGATTTCCCTGATCATCATATGTATAGGTATGGGTGACTGTAGCATAAGGCTGGCCCGTTTTATCGTAGTGTTTTTCTGTCAAAGGATTATTCGGAACCATCAGCAGCAATGGGATATAGGGGCTATTCTCAAACAATAAGCTGGTATTTCGCTTATTATCGTACGTCTCTATCTCATACACATCTGATTTCTCCAATACACCACTAGTATAATCCTGATACCAGCTGGTCATTGATTTGATATTCCCATTGGAATAATAAGTCAGATCAAAACGCACATTTGGAGTTGTACTGATGGTTCCGGTAATCATACCAAATCCATCTGTGCGAACTAAACGTCCATCCTGATAAGTATATGTATAGTATGCAATGACTACATTATTGGGTGATACGATCTCCACTTTCGTAACATTTGCTCCTGTATAAGTATACTTGTACTTAGTTCCGTCAGTTACAGTCATTTCTACCAACTTGTCGCCATTATAGCTGAATGTATAGATGTTGGTATCATCTCCGCCACTATTCTTTTGAAGATCTGTGATCTTTATCGGCTTACCTTCTGCATTGTACTGAATAGACAAATAACTACCATCATCATAACTGATCTTGCTTAGTTTTTTTGTGTTAGCCGGAATGCCCGGATTGGCTTCAGGAAGATCCGCTTCAAATTCTTTTGTGCAGCCTGCTATTAGTACAATCATTGTGATCATGACCAATAAGCGACCTATCGTATTTCGTACACCCTTTCTCATTTTCTTATCTATTGTTTAGAGATCTTTATTTCATTAGGTGGAATAGGCGCAGGAACACGGTTGCTGATAGCAGGCAGTGACATCAGATACTGATACATAGAACTCAGATCTTCATCTGTCATTTTTGCGATCATATACCATGGCATTGGCGGCATCACCGGTCTTCCTCCTTCTTGTCCAAGATGTTTACCCGTACGTATGGTTTTTACAAATACCTCTTCTGTCCAGTTACCAATACCTGTTGCTTCATCAGGTGTGAGGTTCGCGCCGAATGTCATGCCCCATGGACCTGCAAATGCGGTTACATCATGCGACATTTTTACCCAACTCTGGTCTTTCGCCAATGCTTCACTCAATGTTGGAATACCTTTTTCAGATGGATAACCGGACATTAATCTGGTTGTATCAGGAATGGGGCCCATTGGTGTCATGATCTTAGGAGAATGACAATCATTACATCCGGATACTGTCACCAAATATTTACCACGCGCGATCAACTCGTCTTTTTCCTTTTTGCGGATGGTTGAAATATCCTCTTTTGGGGTCTCTTTAGCATTGTTAGCAGCATCATTACAAGCTGCGATTGTTGCCATTACCGATAATGCTATTATGGTAATGGGCAGGGTTTTCATTTTCATGTTCATGTTTGTTGGTGTTAATTGTTTCAATAATGATCTGCAGAAAACAAACTGCTTTATTGCGATCACATGACAAACATAAAACGGCAAATTCCGGCAGCCAATCACACAAAAATGTGGTTAGGATGGATGGAAGATGAGTGCTCCAAGCGGTAAGCTGCAAGCTACAAGCGGGTTATATAGTCTTTAACATATGGGGTAAAACAAAAAAGCAGATCATAAATGACCTGCTTTTAAAAATCGAATGAATATTTTTAATTCGCCGTACTAAAGCCGGAGCTATTTAAAATTGATACTTGATTCCTGGTTGCTTTCCTGTCTCTTGATTCTTCATTCTTGTTCCTTCCTTGTCCCTTGATCCTTCATTCTTGTTTCTTCGCTATACAATTTTATTCCTAAACGCCTTCGCTACAGCTTCACTCTTACTATTCACATGCAACTTCTCGTAGATCTTTTTGATATGGGAACGAACGGTGTCGATTGCAATATACATTTCAGAAGCAATCATTTTATAACTGTAACCATTCACCAATAGTTGTAACACTTGCTTTTCTCTTTCAGACAAATCATAATCTTCTCCTTTTTCATTGTTGAGAGAAGAAAACATTTTCAATACCTGTGTTGCAATGGAAGAAGTCATCGGCGCGCCTCCTGTTTGCGCTTCCTGGATATATTCGAGTAAACGTGCCGGTGGTGTTTTCTTCAGTACATATCCATTCGCTCCATTACTAATGGCATCAAACACATTTTTATTATCATCAAAAACAGTGAGCATCAGAATCTTTACATCCGTGTCTATCTCACGTATTCTTTTTAACCCATCAATCCCATTGGTGCCGGGCATATCAATATCCATCAAGATCACATCGGGTTTGAACGCGCGTACTTCGTCTTCTACATTGTTACAATTCTTAAATGCAGACAATACTTCAAACCCATCCGATCCATTGATCAGCATGGTCAGACCTTCACGTAGTTGGGGGTTATCTTCGTAAATCAATAATTTGGTCATACGTTTCTTTTACTGCATCAAAACTACCGGCTAATACTTTCTTCACCAACCGCATAATAATGTTAAACTGGTCCATAGCTAATGGTCCATAGTCGATAGTAAGAAAAGAATCATCATCAACTTACAACTATGGACTATCGACAATGGTCTACGGTCTATTAAAGTTACTACTCCAGGCTCCCGTATCAAAATATTTACACCCAAAACCACATACTTATGTGATGTCTTTTTTAACAGTAAAATCGGGCATTTCACTGACGGACGGTGATTAATGAGGATAGAATGTGTGGATTGTTAAAAACAGGTTCGCGGTAGCGCTTTCGTTGGTTGTTTTTCACATGGAAATGCGGTTGAATAAGGGTTTCAATCGATGCATTTTTGCAGTGTCAAATAAAACAAATAGCACATGAAAGGGAAATTCATCACTACCGCACTGATCATCGCCGTGATCTCAGGTAGTAAACAAACAACAACACTCGCATAAAGCGAGACCAACCCTAAAAAGGGTTTTAACAATGGCAAGTTTGGGTTTTTTATAAGCAGTATGTTAGAAGCAGAGCAAACAGGTTACATAACAAGTGTGTAACCTGTTCTCATTTTACTGTCGTTCATAGATTTTTCATACCATACTATTCTAAGGATGAATAGTTTTATCAAAAGAAAAAATGAAACTAAAGACACTTTTCATAGCATCATTATTTATCACACAGCTATCCGCCCAAAAAAGTGTTGGCGGACTGGTACAAGCGGAAAGATCATTTGCCGGATTTACTGTTAAACAAGGAATCAAAGCCGGTTTCTTACAATTTCTTGATAGTAATGGTATTATTTTTAATGGGGCCGATGCTATTAATGGCATCAAAAGATATCAATCTGGCCCAAGCTCTCCCGCTGTCTTGAATTGGTCTCCTGAATATGCGATCATCAGCGCCTCACATGATTTTGGATTTACTACAGGTCCCTACCAGTTACAAAGAACGGCGCAAGATTCTATCATAGGAAGGGGGCAATACAGCTCTATCTGGCATATCAATGAAAAAGGCGAATGGAAAGTATTAGCTGATCTTGGAACACAATACACAGATCGCAGATCCCTTCCTTCTGTCTCCGATGAAATAGATCTTGCAAAAATTACAATCGAAAAGTTTTCATGGGAAGATGTGAAGAATATGGATCAGCAAATCAATCAAGCAATAGGAGCGAAGGGTGGTAGTGCTGTTGGACAATATCTCACAGCTCAATCTTGGTTGAATACAAATGGTCATGCTCCGGTAATGGGACAAAGAAATATTCTTTCAATCATGAATAATCTTCCTGCAGGCTCAACATTATCCTTCGGTGGAGGCAGCATTTCAAATGAAAGAGATCTTGCCTTTACTTATGGTAAACTGGCGGGTACGCAAACACATCCTTATATGCGTGTTTGGACAAAGCAAAAAACGGGTTGGATATTATTATTACAAGTAATCAGCTGGTAAAATATAGAGCCCAGTAAGACTACCGGGCTCTTCCCTTGGCAGGGAACCTATAGAAAACAAGAGTATTAAAAAATCACTTCATCATTCATTATTGGATATTCTTCTGTTCTCAAAGCCTGATACCGGCAGAAAGCGTCAGATAAAACAAGCGATCCCCCCGCTCTGAAAGATCCGGTCTTCCTGCCGTGGTAATCAGGTTTTGTGGCATCACATAGGATGGCGTAACGGCTAGGTTACATTTGCCTTTTACAAAAACAATAGGCATGGCTATTTCATAGGACAATATGTTAAACTGGGTAATATTCTCCGTGGTTCTTTGTGTAACGGGAACGCCCAGTACATTTTTTCTTTCGAGATAAGTATTACTGAATTGTTGTGTGCCCAAGTTGGCTGTAAAAGAAGGGGCAAATGCAATGGCAGCATTGTTCATCCCCTTGTTCACAATAAATAAATGATCAATACCTAAACTTGCATTCACATCTGTTTTATCGCTGAATAATAAATTCATTCCGCCATTGATATTGATGAATTTATTCAGGTAACTAAAATTGATACCGGTTTGAGAACGCAAAGCAGATTGCACCAATGTGCTTTCATCCTTGTATAAAAAACGCGAGAAAAAAAGATTACCGGAAAAATGTTCTGTCTCCCGAAATCTATAACCGGCTTCTATCGCAGTACCTGTATAAGCCGTTGACTGCATACTATTCTGAATAAAGATGAAATTACCCTGTGCATACAAGCCTCCTTTTAACTGGAAACCCAGCATCGGAAATAAACCACTACTTCGTAAACTATCTGTTCGACCAAAAAAATGCAGGGCCGATTGATAATTCATGGATGCACTGAATTCATTTTTCTTGTTGTTTTCATCACCGGCTTCCTGAGCCAGCATGAATATGGGCAATAACATTGCTACCAAAAGCAATGTGCTGCTTTTGCACTGTTTCATAATCATTCAATTTTAGTATGTTTTGGTCAACGGCTTATGAGGATACGATTTGACGAAACCTATTTCGTCACAAAGCCTTTAGATTGTTAGCTACCCGCTTTTGCAGATCCTTTTGCTTTCACTTCGCCGCTTGCTGATACTGAAGGTTTCACTTCTTTGGCTTTTGTTTTTGCTTCCGCTGCTTTATTCATTCCTGTTTCTTTGGCGGCTTCCGCTTTGGCTTTTGCTTCACCTGCTTTTTCTTTAGCCATATCTTTTTGTTCGCCTGCCATTTCAGCTCCTTCACGAAGAGGAAGTTTGGCATTTGCATTGGCATTCAGATCTGCTTCTGAGCGAGAAGAAGCACGTACCAGTCCTCTCTCTTCGCCACCGGCATTACTGTTGAGTTCTGCCTGAGTAGATGCTTTTGCTCCAACACTCGCATTGACATCCGTATTAGATTTTACTCGATTTACAGATCCAACGGTTGCTGCTGTGGTGGCGCGTGTTGCATTCACGGTAGCGTTCGTTACTTTACCTGTTGCTGCTGTAGCTCTCACTGCTGCATTACTTGCGGCTGTAGTAGCACGTGTTGCATTCACAGTAGCTCGAGCGGCAGTACTCGTAGTAGCTCTTACGCCCAATTGTGCATCTGCAGTCTGCATGAAGAAAAGACCTGCTAATGCTGCTGTTGCTTTCATCATTGTTTTCATGATAATAGAATTTTTGGTGAATAATCGGATTCTATTTGTTCCATTTCAAGGACTGTGCCAAAAATTTATTTTCGCCTGAAATCCTTTATTATCAAGGCATTCAGAATAATGCAAAATTTATCATGTACGATATCGACAAAATTTCGGATTGCCGAAATCGTTAAAATTTTGCATTGTGAAATTTTGAAAATCAGATTTTTAAACAAACTTAGAAGCCCAATATGTATTAAATTGAATGACTTAAAACTTCCTTATGAAAAAAATATCAGTAGTCATCGCCTGTTTATTTTCCTCTTTCGCTTATTCACAATATCAACAGGATGTGGTTTCTGAAAATGCCATCATTAAAGCATTGTATGATGTGATCTCCGGACCAAGTACACAAAACCGTGACTGGGATCGCTTCAGAAATCTATTCACCAAAGAGGCGCGTATGATCACAGTAGCACTACATAAAGACAGCGGTAAAGTGGTTCGCACCATTACACCCGAGCAATACATTGAAAGAAATGGAAAGAGATTGCAAGAGATCGGCTTTATCGAAGCAGAACTAAATCGTATCACTGAAAGTTATGGCGCAGTAACACATGCATTCTCTACCTATAAATCTGATTATGTAGTAAACGGTACTCCTATGAAAGCGAAGGGTATCAATAGTATTCAGTTATTCAATGATGGTAAAAGATATTATATCGTTTCAGTGTATTGGGATGGTGATAGCAAACTGGTGATGCCACCAAAATACCAAGGTCAATAATCTTGAAAAAAAACGATGCAAGTACCTGCATAAAAAAATCTGTATGAACCCTGACAAAAAGAAATCAATACTCGTCTTTACCGTATTATTATTAATAGCCATGATAACTGTTGTGTGGGGTCAGTCGATTGCTGCAACACAAAACAGCATCCGTGTATGGAATTGGAGCAGCTGGCTTATGCTGTTAGCGGGTCTTCCATTTATTTTTATACAAAAAGAAGCAGGATTACCGGAACTACTGAATACTTCTGTTTCCAATCGTCAGCGCTTTTGGCAACCTTTGCTCATCGGTTTTCTTTTTGCTATTCCTGATGTGATCATTGTCGGTTTTCTGATGCATCCTGAACCATATACTTCACTACCTCCCTTTCTGCAACCCTTCCCCTATTCCTTATCCCTCTATAGTTCCGGGGCTTTAGATATAGAAATTTTTTATCGACTCATTCCAATCACCTTGTTACTCTGGCTTATCTCAGAAAAACTCTTAAAAGGTAAACATCGTGAAATTGTATTCTGGTCTGTTGCCATTCTTACTGCTATTCGTGAACCACTTGAGCAATGGCCTTCAGGAAATACTTTGTTTATACTGTATGCTTTGGGTTCCGGATTTGCCATGAATCTTTGGCAGGCATACCAATATAAAAAAGCAGGGTTCTTGGGTGCATTAATGATTCGATATGGTCATTATCTCATCTGGCATATATTACTAGGTGTGTATATCGAGTTTTTTGTATTGCGATGATTTTTTAAATCGCAGAGAAGAGGAGAAAAAGAGGTATCGCAGAGGTATTTCCGTGTATATTTAAACTATGTCTGCCCGTCATTCATACAATTTTTATATAACCGGTGATCACGCACTCACATTCTCCTTTGGTGATACTATAGATATAGGTGTAAATGAATACATTCTACAACTATTCCATCAATATCAAGAATTGAAAGCTCCCGGTATTAAAGATTGTATACCGGCATATACTACCATCACCTTTGTATATGATGCATTGTATTTTCTGAACAGAAGTGTAGACCCAATTGATGCCATTCAACAGCTTGTAGATAAAGTATTAATTCCTGTTGTGTCTACTCAGAAAAAAAAAGCTACAAGTCTCATTCGTATTCCTGTTTGTTATGAAACAAACTGCGCACCTGATCTCATATCACTTGCCTCCATTAAAGGGGTTACTCCCGATGAACTCATTCAGATTCATTCATCTACAACTTATCGAGTGTTCATGAATGGATTTTTACCCGGCTTTGCTTACATGGGTAAAGTGAATGAAAAAATACATGCTCCTCGTTTAACATCACCCCGAAAAAAAGTTGCTGCAGGTAGTGTAGGTATCGCCGGTGATCAAACAGGCATCTATCCGATGGAATCACCGGGTGGCTGGCAACTCATCGGACGAACGCCGCTCTCACTTTTTAATACAACTGCTTCTAAGCCTTGCTTACTGGAACCCGGCGATCAGGTTCAGTTCTATCCTATTTCATGGAATGAATTTCAAAACTGGTCTGGCCAATGAGTATCCGTGTCATCAAAAAAGGATTGCTGGATACCATTCAGGACCAAGGCAGGTATGGATATCAACACTTGGGAATCAATCCTTGTGGTGTTATGGATCCTGTTGCCATGCGTATGGCCAATGCCTTAACAGGCAATGAAACAAATGAATCGGTTTTGGAAATACATTTTCCTGGACCTGTGTTGGTATTTGAAACTGATGCCATCATCGCCATCAGCGGCGCTGATTTTGGAGCAATACTAAATACTGAGGTACCTACTCCGATCAATCGATGTATTGCAGTTAAAGCAGGCACACAATTATCTTTTCAAAAGCAAATCAAAGGAGCGCGCGCTTATATGGCTGTTCATGGTGGCTTTCAAACTGCAACATGGTTGAACAGCACTGCCACACACATAGGTCTGCCTTCTGTGGGAATGGTATTACAAAATCAAATGACACTCTCGCTTAAAAAAAATTTACAAGTTTCAGAAACTAAAATATATCCCTGGATCGCAAGTTCACCTATTGATGAACAAGATCATTGTATTCGATATATCGCAGGAAATGAAATCAACAGATTAGATCCTAACACACAAGATCTGCTACACAAAAATTCTTTTATCATCGACAAAAGCAGTAACAGAATGGGATACCGTTTACAGGGGCCTTCATTGTTATCAGACACAACCACCGAAATTCTTTCAAGTGCTGTAACAAGGGGCACGATACAACTACTTCCCAACGGACAACTCATTATCTTAATGGCTGATCATCAAACTACAGGTGGTTATCCGAGAATAGGGCATATCATTACTGCTGATCTCGCGAAACTAGCGCAGTACAATGCAGGAGAAAGTGTTCAATTCAGTCGAATCTCTTTACAAACAGCACACGAGGCTTTGATAAAGCAGGAATTACATTTGAAACAATTGGAAACAGGGTGTAAATTGAGGATGGCAGATCGCAGATGTTAGATGTCGGATTTAAGATATCTGATATAAGGGAATAAAAATACCAAATCTGAGATCTGCCATCTGACATCTAAAATCAACCTTCCGACATTATACATACTAAAATGACCATCGATATCAACTGCGACTTAGGTGAGGGTATGCCCAATGATGTTGCACTGATGCCTTATATCAGTAGTGCCAATATCGCTTGTGGTTTTCATGCCGGTGATGATGAAACCATGAGGCGCACCATAGCTTTAGCGATTGAACATGGTGTTGCCATTGGTGCACATCCCGGATTTCCGGACAAGAAAAATTTCGGCAGAACAGAAATGAAGTTTCCGGAAGAAGATATTGTATCGATCGTTTCAGAACAAGTGTACATCATGCTCGATCTTGTATTTGCATTAGGTGGAAAATTACAACACGTAAAACCACATGGGGCACTGTACAATATGTCTGCAAGAGATCTCTCTTTAGCTACAGCTATTGCAAATGCCATTAAAGATATCGATGAGAACCTTATTTTGTTCGGACTCAGTGGCAGTAAAAGCATTGAAGCGGCTGATCTGATAGGTTTACGTACAGCCAATGAAGTATTTGCAGATAGAACATATACGAATGAAGGCGCCCTTACACCCAGACAACAATCAGGTGCATTGATAACTGATACTGCTGCTATGGAGCAACAGGTTTTACAAATGATCCATGAGCAACAAGTAACCAGTCTGCAAGGAAAAACCATTCCCTTAAAAGCTGATACCATTTGTATTCATGGCGACGGTGAACACGCCGTTGTATTTGCGCAACAGATACATCAATTATTACAGAAACAACAGATCATCATTCAATCATTCAACCGTTGAAACAACTCGCAAAGAATAGTGCTATTACAGGTGCAGCATTTTTAATGGCAACATCGGCTATTGGTCCCGGTTTTTTAACCCAAACCACGGTCTTCACTCAGACATTATTGGCAAGCTTTGGTTTTGTGATATTGATTTCTGTTCTTCTCGATATCATTGCTCAACTCAATATCTGGCGTATACTGGCTGTTACGGGCAAAAGAGCACAGGATATTGCAAATGAAGTGATTCCGGGTTTGGGTTATCTTTTATCCATACTCATTGTACTAGGTGGATTGGCTTTCAACGTTGGTAATATTGGTGGTTGTGGGTTAGGGTTGAATGTACTCACGGGCATCTCCAATACAACAGGTGCGCTTATCAGTTGTGGTATTGCCTTATTCATTTTTTGGATGAAAGAATTCAGCAGTATCATGGATGCTTTTACCAAAATATTGGGTGTACTGATGATATTGCTGACATTATATGTGTCCATAAGTTCTGCTCCTCCTGTATTAGATGCTATACAACATAGTTTTATTCCGGAAAAAATAGACGCAAAAGCCATTGTTACATTAGTAGGTGGAACTGTAGGTGGTTACATTTGTTTTGCCGGCGGACATCGTTTACTCGATGCCGGATTAACCGGTGTTTCTTCTTTACCGCAAGTCAGTAGAAGTGCCATTACCGGTATTTGTGTTACGGCGGTGATGCGTATTGTTTTGTTTCTTGCCGTATTGGGAGTGGTGACTAAAGGACATGTACTCGATAGTGCCAATCCGCCTGCCTCTGTTTTCAGGATTGCAGCAGGAGAGCTCGGTTATCGATTTTTTGGTGTGGTGATGTGGTGTGCTGCTATTACTTCTGTTGTGGGGGCAGCCTATACTTCTGTTTCTTTTCTAAGAACCTTTCATCCTTGGATCGAAAACAATTATCGGATGCTGATTAGTGTATTCATCGTATCGTCAACATTGATCTATATCAGTATGGGCAATCCGGTAAGCATACTGGTAACAGTTGGGGCGTTGAATGGACTCATATTACCGATAGCGCTTGCAGTAATGCTCATCATTATACAGAGAAAAAAAATAGTTGGATATCAACATGCAAAATGGCTTAGTATCTGCGGTTGGATAGTAGTTTCTGTGATGACTTATATGAGCTTTCTGACGATCAAAGACTGGCTGAGCTAACAGGGTTATCCTGTTGATGGATAGTCAACACTTTTTTGGCATTCTCAGCCATGTCCACTGAATCGAGCATGATCTTTTTAAATATTTGCTCCGGCTGTTCACGCATATTGCTCATGCTTTTGGTATAAAAGCGATCATAATAATGAAGCAATACTCCGAATGCACCATGGAAGTCGTTCTCAATTAAATAATTCACTGCTGTTTTTGCTTCCAGTCCACCCAACCGTTTTTGTATTCGAACTGTTGCACTGATCAGGTCTTCTTTTTTAAACTTACCATATCCTGCTACCACATAATTCAATCGCTCTTCAAAAGGAATATCTAAAAAATAAACCCTGCAGGTTCGCATGAATTTAAAAAGAGCAATAGGAATATTTACTTCTCCTATTCGCTGACTTTCATCCTCCAGCCAGATGGTTGTATTTTTTTCAGATGCACGGATCAATGCATCTGCTAACAGGTTCTCAAACATTTCCTGCTTGGGTTGTTGGGGTTGTCCGAGATTACCAAAGGCAGAACCTTTATGGCAAGCCAATCCTTCTAGATCAATGATTGTTTTTCCTTGTTTTCGCAAAGCATGTAATACCTCTGTTTTACCACTTCCTGTGTATCCGCCAATAATCATGAATGGATATTCCTTTTCAAACTGTTTCAACACCCAATTGCGATAAGATTTATAACCACCAACGAGTGTATACACTTTAAAACCATATAGGTCTAATAACCACGCTACTCCCGCACTCCGCATTCCGCCACGCCAACAATATACCAGCACCGTCTTATCTGCTATCTCTAATGATTTATTCGCTTTCTTTCCATTCTTCTTATTGTCAAGTGTCAACTCTCTACTCGCTACCACACTCTCCACTTCCTCTACCATCTTCACCATCTTCGGACCAAAATATTCTAGTCCTAATTTGATCGCTTTTTGCTTGCTCTCTTGTTTATACGCTGTACCTACCACTTTTCTTTCCTCGTTGGTAAACAAAGGAAGACTATGCGCACCAGGAAAGCAGGCATGCTGAAATTCACCTTCGCTTCTTACATCAAAGACGGGGTGTTGCTTTGCCAGCGTGATAAAATCTTCTATGAGCAAACGGGTTACAGGCATGTATACAAATGTAAGTGGACTTTATTGTAACTTTTCGGGCATGAAAGAACTTCTTGTGATACGACACGCCAAAAGTAGTTGGGCCAATGCCTTTCAGAGCGATTTTGAACGGCCTTTGAATGATCGCGGACATCGTGATGCACCCGTCATGGCCGAGAGAATATTGAAAAGGGGGCTATCCATTCAATGTTTTGCATCAAGTACCGCCAACCGAGCGCTTACTACAGCTGTCTATTTCGCAGAAGCTTATGGTAAGAACAAGAAAGACATTCTTTTGTTTCCGGAACTATACCATGCCCCAAAAGAAACTTTTTATCAAGTCATTGCTAAGCTACCCCAAGATTGTAATACTGTTGCACTCTTCTCTCATAATCCGGGCATTACTGATTTCGTAAATGATCTTACCAACACACGCATCGACAATATGCCTACTTGTGGCATTTTCGCGATCAAAACAGAGATCAAGGAATGGAATGTATTCAGAGATGGAGAAAAGGAATTTTGGTTCTTTGATTACCCAAAGCTGGATCTTTGATCTTTGATTTTTTGATCTTTGATTTCTTGATTAGAAAAATAAAAAATCAAAAAATCAAACATTTTTTTTCCTTAAATTGACTAGATACACCCCGCTAAAAATACAGATCGCTGCAAACGCTTTTGTGATGGTGAAATGTTCTCCCATGAAAACCATGGCAATAATTGCAGCAAAAACCGGTTGGGTATAGATATAAGAACCTGTTGCCGATGAGCCGATCACTGAAAGTCCATATACATTGAAGAGATAAGCAAAGAAGGTAACGAATAAGGCTACAAAGGTCAATGCGATCCATTGTGTGGTGCCAAAAGCCGACCAATTGGTATCAATGAATTGTTCGAGTCCGAAAGGAAGAATCATCAATGTTCCGAATGTAAAGATCCAGCGAAGTACATGAATGGGTTTATAATGTTCCATCAGTGGGCGTACCAACACCAGGTAAGAGGCATATGAAACAGCATTGATGATGATCATGATATCTCCCAACAACATATCTTTTCCTGTTGCGGTATTATCTTTCATCAGTATCAGCATTGTTGCACCGCCAATACCTAATGCAAGTCCTGCAATTTTATTGATCGTTAGTTTTTCTTTGAGTAACCATGCAGCAATAATAGTAATGAAGATAGGTGTGCCCAGTGAAAGCAATGAACTGTGTATAGCTGTTGTTAAAGACAATCCCTTGATAAAAAACAATTGATTGATCGCTACACCCGTTAATGCACACAATAAAAAACGAGGTAGATGTTTTCTCTCGAAACCCGCATTACCCGGCTTCATCAAAAAGAGTAACCAGAATAAGGATAAGCTTGATAATACACGTACCACATTCAGAGCAAAGGGTGCGATGAATTCAGGAGTAATGGTCTTCACCACTGCATAGCCCGCCCCGAAAATAAAGTTGGCTGATAGTACGGCGAGATGTGCTTTGGTTGTTCTGTTCATTCGTTTGCAAAAATAAGAGACCTGATACCGATTTAAGAAGAAGCTTTTACAGGTAATGCCTTGGTAAAGACCATCAATCCTTCCAGATCTGTTTCTTCGAAGAAATGGAAAGAAGGAAAAACAACTGTATTACTTTCTGCTTTTGCCAATGCTTGATTCAAATCGAGATCTGATTGATCAGCATGAATTGCATATCCCTTTTCCTCACAACGCTTCGCTAAGTATTCCTGTTCTGTTTGTCCGGGTGTTGGTATTAAAATGGTGGTACAATGCAATCTTGAAAAATCCATCAGACTGCTATATCCACTTCGCGCAATCACGATGGAACTATTCTCTAATACTGTTTGTAAAGCTTCTGCTGTTAAATGATTCACCGCTTTGATATGAGATGGTACAGTGATACTATCCTTTGCAGCCGGTAATCCTCTTACAAGTAATATTTCTCTATGAATGGAAGACAACTGTTTAATGATTTTTTCTTCCAGTAAGGTTCGTTGTGGTTCCGGACCTGATAGAAGAACTGTGATCTGTTTTTTGTTCATTGAATTCCCGGCATGAAAACGAGAAAGCAATCCAATATAAGTTACAGGTATTGATGGTTTTCTAATAGGATGCGACAGTGTGCCCGCTAAGCCATCAGCATCTTCTTGGTCCGGCACCCAACAAGCATTAAAGCGCTCAATAAAACGATAATGAATGCGCTGAATAATACGTTCCAACCATAAAAACGGAGCCTTGATCTGTAATTGGTGAGTGATAAAAACGGTCCGACAATTATTTGTCCATAAGCCATAGCGATTGTCAGAAATCACCAGATCGATGCCGTATTGTTCAATCGCTTGCTCTAACCATCGGTGTTCCCATTGAACAATACGTAGTAGGGCTGGCAATTGTTGCATTATTTTGAAGGGCAGCCAACCTTTGGATCGGCTGTAACGTACCTGATATCCGGGTAGAGAGAGGAAAGGATTATCCGGAAACTCTTTTTGTAAAAGGGTTTGCTGAGGGCCATGGGTAGCAATGTACACACGGTATCCTGCATGATTCAATGCATGGATCAATGGTATACAACGTGTTGCATGACCTAGACCCCAGTCGAGAGGTGCAATGAGTACGTTTTGTATGTTAAAATCGGTAGACAGTTTGAATGATTTGATGTATGAAATGATCGAAACCTGTACTTTAGATCATCATATGAAACTCAAAATAAACCAAATAATCGTTCTGCTGTTACTTATCACGATGGCTAGTTCCTGTGGTATATTCCAGAAAGGAAGGAACGGCAGAGGGGGATGTAACTGTCCCAACAATGTTCGTTAAACAGTTGAGGTATGAAAGACATGAACCGTGATCTCTGGCTGCTCTGTAAAAATGATTACATGACACAGTCTGAACTCGACCGTCAGGTAAACCTGTTGAATACCCTTTTATACCATGCTGAGAACTGGAATAATTTCTGTTCCTCCCACGAAATCCTCGACATCAACCGCCGCAAAATCATCCGCAAGCCTCACCTGATGCAAAGCATTCTACATGAAAGAAGATTGAAGGCGTTTGTGTTTGTGAATAATTTGAATTAGGCTGTTGGCTATTAGCAGTTAGCTATTGGCTGCTGGATTGCTTTATTAAAATCGATACCTTACTGATCTTTTTTTTGTAAAGGCTAAAGGCTAAAGGCCAATCTCCCCAAAGCTCCTTCCAACTTCTCCAACATCTCTCCAATCTCTTCTTTCTTACAAGTACCAACACTTAAGCGATACCATGGGCTATTGGTGCCGGCTCCGAATGCTGAGAATGGAACTACCGCCAGTTTCGCTTCTGCGAGGATGTAGGAGGTAACATCAGATTGTGTTTCTAACTTTTTTCCGTCTGCTGTGGTTTTACCAACAAGGTCTATTTTGATGGTCAGATAGATGGCTGCTTGTGGAGCGATTGCGTCTACAGGATACCCTTTTTGCTTGAGGGCAATAAAACCATCATGAATATTTCTCAAACGCAACTCTACTTCTGACTTGAAATGTGAGAGGTAACGCTGAATATTTTCTTTCTGTAATAAATATTGAGCAACTGCTTTCTGCTCTGCCATTGGAGCCCATGCACCTACATGACTTAAGATGGCTTTCATTTTAGCGATCACAGTGCTCGGCCCCAGAGCCCATCCAACACGCACACCGGTAGCAGCAAATACTTTTGAGATACCGTCAATGAAAATAGTGTAATCTTTCATCGCTGGTCTCAGGTGTAATGGATTGTAATGAACAGTAGTACCATACGTCAGTGTCCAATACATCTGATCAAACATCAGGTAACATTTCTTTTCGCCATCGCCTCTTTTTGCATTCTCTTCCAGTATCAGATCACAGATGGCTTCCAGACTTTCTTTTTTAAGTGTGGTACCTGTTGGATTCTGTGGTGTACAAATGCAGATGAGTGTAGCGCCACTAATATTTTTTTTGATATCGTCTACCGTAGGCATGAAATCATTCTCTGCTGTACACTCTACCACACAATGCACGGCATCGGTTAAATGTGTATAGTGGTTGTTATTCCAGGAAGGAACACCATAGATTACTTTATCGCCCTTATCAACGATGGCTTTGAACAAAGTATAGATCAATGGACGACCACCCGCTGCTATTTGAATTTCATTGGGCTCAAAACTTAAGCCTTCCCATTCTTTGATGAATGATGCAACTGACTTACGGAGATCCAACACACCTTCAGCAGAAGGATAGCTGGTGTTTTTATTACGATAAGAATCAATAATGAACTCTTCCAACTCTGTGGGAATCGGAAAAACAGATGGATCAAAATCACCGATGGTAAGGTTGTAGATCTTCTCACCATTACGAATACGCTCACTAATGGCATTACCCAGTTTTACGATCTCACTGCCTGATAAGGTTTCTGCTAAATGACTCAGTTTTGGCGTACTCATACAAATTAGATTTATATCCGGGCGCAAAATTAAGTTTTTCCAATGGAGAATGACGGAAATATTGAATGTAGAATGATGAATATTGAATATCGAAGAGAAATTGACGATTGAGTGACATGGGAATGATAAAGCCGCAGATTCGCAGATTAATTCGACTAAAAATCTGCGAATCTGCGGCTTTAAATATTGCTAAGAAACTTTGATAAAGTTATCGATCAAACCATGCTTTTTGAGGTCTGCTTTTGGGATACCCGTTTTCAGCACGAAACTTTTTTCTTTCTTCGGTAAAGTCCCACCAAGTTTTTTTTGAGTCCTGTGTGTTTGCAAAGTTCACGACCAATCTGAATTGGTCTTCAACACAAGGGTCGATCCAATAGCCTTTTTTCGCTTCATATTCGTCTGTGAGTTTTGCGCCATCTTTTTGTTTGAGTTCATTGAGTGAATAGTAACCCAAAAACACAAGATCTTCAGCAAACTTTATTCCGACTGACGGAACGGTTTGAAATTCTGCTAACGCATAAATTTCTTTTGCGCGTTCTTTTGTTGCGTTCAATAATACTTCTAATTCGTCGGATGCGAAATCAAGAATATTAGCAATTTTGATTTTATGCTTTCTCAAATTTGCTTTCTCGATTTCCGTCATCGGAAGTTTTATGTTTGTCTTGTTTTTCATCCTCAGAAAAGTTAGTAAATAACCTTTATTATCTTCTATTACTAGGAAATTTTTTGAAAGTTTTAAACTTCCCCAAAGGCATAGATAAACCCGTCCCACAAAAAAGGGCTGCAAAAAATTGCAGCCCTTTTATTATTCAATCAAATCACCTTTATTCCATCGTCTTATAATCCTTAAACAACTTCAACTCAATCTTATCTGCCACCGCCCTGAATGCTTTCCATTTTGTGTCGAACAAGGTGTTGGCACGAGTGATGACTTCTGAGATTTTATCTTCTGCGGCTTTCATCAGTCTTTCTTCCTGCTCTCCCGGTACGATTGTTTTACCGGTAATATTAGAACGAGCTTCGTTAAGATAGCCATTGATGGTTACCTGTGGTATATTACCATAACCTTGTCTGGTTTGTGGTTTACCATTCAGCATTTCACGAATCGCTTGTATTTCTTCACGAATAGGCTTCATGGTTTTGCGAATGGTATCCGCTTGTTTAGCATCGATATCACGCAAAGCAGTTTCTACTTTATTCATGATACCTTCTGCATCACTGAAGCGCTCATTCAATGTGCCCAATCTGATCGAACTCTTATTCAAACGATCCACCGCTTTACGCAATGCATCGCGAACAGCTTTTGGTGTAGGTGCATATGGATCATCATTCACAACGATGGTAGTACTATCGCTGATGTTTCTTCCAAGATTCATCACCACTTTGTAAGTTCCCGGATCAACAGGTAATCCTGCAGGTTCTGCAGTAGCTCCACCGCCACCACCAAAGCGTCCGCCGCCACCGCCGCCTCTACCACCAAAACCTCCACCACCTGGTATTCTTACACCTCTTCCTTCCATTCCCCAGTAGTAACGGTTCAATCCGGTATCTGCTTTTGCAGTGAGTGTTCTTACGAGTACATTGTTTGCATCATAAATACGCATAGTTACTGTATCACTCAATTTATTGCGTCCGGTATCAGCAGCTGTTTTGTTTACAAAGAAACTGATCGGTGCTCCTGATCTTCTGTTCTCTCCTTCATAAGTTCCCCATATACTGTATTCAATACCTGATGCATTTTTACGCTTGGCTTGATAACCATCAGGCAATGCAAAAGCAGTGAGTTTGTTGGTGAAGAGTTGTCCTTTGTTAGCCGCCAACTTGCGCAACGGACGAATATCATCCAAGATCCACAATGCACGTCCAAAGGTTGCGATCACCAGATCAGCTTCTCTCTCTTGAATTACCATATCATAAGTAGATACAGACGGATATCCATTTTTGAATTGCTGGAAACTTGTTCCATAATCCAAGCTGATGAACAAACCTTGCTCTGTTCCTACAAAGATCAAATTAGGTTCTGTTGGATCTTGTACTACACACAAAGTATAACCCGTTACTTTTTTCTCATCTACCAGATTTGTCCAGGTTTTACCATAATCAGTTGTGCGGAATAAATAGGGTTTGTTATTACCACGACGATAATCATTCACCACCACATAGGCTTCACCACCATTATGTCTGGATGCACGGATCTGTGGAACCCAAGCCCCTGTTGGCATTCCGGGGATCTTACCGCGGAAGTTGGTCCATGTTTTACCACCATCTCTCGTGAGTTGTACATTGCCATCATCGGTACCTACCCAAATCACTCCTTTTTCTTTGGCTGATGGCTCAATAGCTAAAATCGTACAATGGTTTTCTGCACCGGTAATGTCTACCGATAAACCGCCATTATTGCTTTGATCAATTTTTGCACTGTCATTGGTAGTCAAATCACCTGAGATCTGTGTCCATGAAGCACCTTTATCCGTACTCATGTTCACCATCTGACTTCCATAATAAATAGTCTTCTTATCAAAAGGATCTTGTGCGATCGCAGCATTCCAGTTAAATCGCTGACGAACACCACTCGCAGTTGTTGGAGGACGAATACTCCATCTTTCTCCTGTTGCAATATTATAACGACCTACACTTCCGCCTTGACTCATACTGTACACCCAATTCGCATCTTCAGGATCAGGCATTACATCAAACCCATCTCCACCACCTACTGCTTCCCAGAATGCATTGCGGATGCCGCTTTGTCTCCATACATAGGCAGGACCATGCCAGCTTCCATTATCCTGTAAACCTCCCATGACATTGTATGGAATATTGTTGTCTACATTGATGTGATAGAATTGTCCGAGTGGTAGTTTTTCATCGAACTGCCAGTTCTTTCCGCGATCACGTGTAATAGCAATACCACCATCATTACCATCAATGATAAAGTTGCCGTCTTTCGGATGGATCCAGAATGCATGGTGATCAGGATGGATACCTGCATAAGGGATCACAGTCTTGAAAGTTTTACCTGCATCTTCACTTACTGTAATGATCTGATTGATATTGTACAATCTGTTTTCATTTGTAGGATCAACAGCTATGTCCTGAAAATAAAATGCACGATTGGTAACTACACCCGGATCGCTGTTCATCAGTTCCCAGTTGTTACCACCATCATCACTTTTGTACAATCCATTTTTGGTAGCTTCTACCAATGCATACACACGTTTAGGATCGTTGCGTGAAATGGTGATACCGATACGTCCATAATCACCATCAGGTAAACCATTGGCTTTACCCAGTTTGGTCCAGTTCTTACCGCCATCATACGTCACATAAAAACCACTGCCTTTACCACCACCTTGTAAGCTCCAAGGAGTGCGCTGATGTTGGTACATGTTCACAAACAACTTATTCGGATTGGCTGGATCCATCACCATATCTCCTACACCCGAAGTATCATTCGTGTACAAAATTTTATTCCATGTAATACCTCCATCGGTTGTTTTATAAACACCACGTTCAGGATGCGGAGCAAAAGGATTACCGATCACACCTGCATAAACAACATCCGGATTGTTTGGATCGATGATGATACGATGAATGTTGCTGGTCTTTTCCAGTCCCATCATTTTCCAAGTCTTACCACCATCAATACTTTTGTAGATACCGCCACCTAAGCTAATAGAGTTACGCGGATTACCTTCTCCGGTTCCTGCCCATACTACACTAGGATTGCTTTGTGTAATAGCAACAGCACCAATATTCAAGATGGGTTGATCATCAAAGATCGATTCCCAGCTGGCGCCACCATTCTCGGTTTTCCAAACACCACCACTCGCTGTTCCCAGGTAAATGATGTTGGGATTGGTCCACACTGCATCGATCGCAGTCACACGTCCACTCATACCGGCCGGACCGATATTACGTGGTTTCATGTTTTTAAAGTGTTTTGAAAGATCTGCCTGTTGGGCAAAAGAAAGAATTGCAGTGCCTAATAGCATTGCAGCAAACAGTAGTTTTCTCATTCCATTGGTTTTTGGGATCGGGAATTTCTGCAATTAATGGTGGATTGCCAAATTAGATGGATAATTGGGTGAGGAGCTTTGAGTGGCAAGCGACAAGCTACAGGCTTCAAGTTTTGAATAACCAATTTCTTAGTGTACTTCTGTGTCTTCAGGGGCAATATCTTTTTTGTTGATTGATTGCCACTGAAGACACAGAAGAGCACTGAGGTTTTCTTTGGAGTTTACCTATATTTATTGCAAACAACCAACGCTTGAATACAAAATCAGTTTTTAAAGGCTCACCTATGCAGATCGGTATCTATGCTGCAGTGGCCGCATTTCTTACATATACCATGATCTTCGGTTTCCGTAAATCATTCACCGTTTGCACTTTTGATGGGATGACAGTCGGCTCTTTGAGTTATAAAACCGTATTGGTGCTCAGTCAGATGATGGGTTATCTCATGGCCAAGTTTTACGGTATCAAATTCATCTCAGAGTTAAAGCGTTTTGGAAGAAATAAAATCATTCTACTCCTTGTGGGTATTGCATGGATGGCTTGGTTATGTTTCGCATTGATCCCCGCTCCTTATAATATCCTCTTCCTCTTCATCAATGGCTTTCCGTTGGGGATGTTATGGGGTGTGGTATTCTCTTATGTAGAAGGAAGAAGAAGTACCGATTTTATTGGTGCGGCATTGGCGGTGAGTTTTATTTTCTCGTCGGGTTTTGTGAAATCTGTTGGGGGATGGTTGATACAATTAGGGGTGACAGAATTTTGGGTGCCCTTTTGCACAGGCTTGGTTTTTGCATTACCCCTCTTATTGTTCATCTATCTGATGGAACGCATTCCTGCACCCGATGCTGAAGATGAAGCCGCAAGAATGAATCGAACACCCATGAGTGCGGAGCAACGTAAGGCTTTTGTTCGCTCTTTCTTACCGGGTATCATCGCCTGTATTTTTATTTATGGTTTTGCTACCATCTTCCGTGATATCAGAGACAATTTCAGTGCTGATATGTGGAAGGAAATGGGTTATCTGAATCAGCCTACTATTTTTTCTAAAACAGAAACACCGATAACGCTCGTCATTCTTGCACTCATCGGTAGTATGGTCATTATCAAAAACAGTTTCAAAGCATTGATGATCGCACACCTATTTATTGCGATCGGATTTGTGATTGCCGGTCTGAGTACTTATTTATTTACTAAAGGATTAGTAGCACCTATCTGGTGGATGACTCAGGTTGGATTAGGTCTTTACATGGTATACATTCCTTTCAACTCGGTATTCTTTGAAAGAATGATCGCGGCATTTCGTTTTACAGGAAATGTGGGATTCTTGATCTATCTCGCTGATTCATTCGGATACCTGGGTAGCGTGAGTGTATTGTTGAGCAAAGAAATCTTCAAAGTACAATTGAACTGGGTACAGTTCTTTTCAAATAGTGTGATGATATTGTCTGTAGTGGGCGTGGGAATTACATTGTATGCGGCTTGGTATTTTTATCAGAAGAAAAAGGCTGTTTGATTTTTTGGAGGAGGATGGGCCGCAGATTTTAATGATTGTCATGATGAACGCAGATCGGTTTAAAAAAAATCATGACTTATCATGATGATCATGAAAATCAGTGTTCTATTTTGTTATACTATGTTCCTTTTAATTTTTTGCGATAAGTTTCTTTCCTCTAACAGGTTTTCTTTATATTAGTTAACACTCATTTGCTTATGACCGCCCTTAACAGAAGAAACTTCCTCCGTAATTCTGGCAGCCTTGCTATTCCTGCTATGTTGCCCTTATCAGGTTTATTGAGTAATGATACCCCTGTCATTAACGACTGGCCCGCTAAGCCTATTGTAAAATTTTTTGGTGATGGTGAAATGTATGAGCCTACCGATTATATCCGTGTGTTACAAGAAGCCGACAAAACCGTTGCGATCGCAAAAGATCGTTATGGTGTAGGGGGTGTTGTTGAAGCATTGGAGAAAAAATTTGCTGCGATCACCGGAAAAGAAAAAGCCATCTTCATGCCTAGTGGTACCATGGCCAATCAGTTGGCTATTGCTGTATTAAGCGGCAATAAAAGCAAAGTGTTTGTTCAGGAAACCAGTCATGTCTTTCGCGATGAAGCAGATGCAGCTCAATCTGTCTTTCAGAAAAGATTGATCCCGCTTGCTAAAAATGAAACATACTTCACTGCTGCTGAGCTCAAGAAAACGATTGAGGATATGAGTACTGCTGAAGCTTTCGATACAGGTATTGGTGCTGTTTCCATTGAAAATCCGGTAAGAAGAAGTGATGGCAGAATGATTTCCATTGATGAGATCAAAGCGATCAGGAGCTATTGTATCGCTAAAAAAATACCCATGCATTTGGACGGCGCTCGTTTGTATGTTGCATCAGCATGGTCCGGTGTATCGATCAAAGAATACAGTCAATATTTTGATACCGTCTATATTTCTCTCTATAAATACCTTGGTGCAACAGCCGGAGCAATACTTTGTGGTGATGCAAATATCATTGACCAAATGACCCATCTTATTAAAACACATGGTGGCTCCATGTATGGTAACTGGACCAATGCTGCTATGGCTCTTCATCGATTGGAAGGAGTAGAAGAAAGATTTAAAGCAGCCAAAGAAAGAAGTGAGCAATTATTTAAGGTACTCAATGCAGATAATAATATTCGCATAGAGCCTTTGAATAATGGAACCAATATTTATCGATTAACATTAGCGAAGCATATTAATGGCACTGCTTTTCAAACCAAGCTCAATCAGCAATACAATATTCGTTTAGCAAGACCTGATTCCAATAATCAATCATTGATCAATGTAAACGAAACGATCTTATATCAATCACTGGATGATCTTGTACATGCATTTAGTAAATCGATGGGGAGCTAAAACAAATCATAAAAACCTGCCTCAGATACGGTCATAAAAATGGTTCATAACAAACAGCCAAACACCGTTTGCTATGAACCATCAACCATAAGCCACTAACCCTTCTTACCTTCCTCGTATTTCTTTTTCGCAGCTTCTGCTTTTTCGAAATCCAGGATCACACCATTGATGCAATAACGCAGACCTGTAGGGGGTGGACCATCTTCAAATACATGTCCCAAATGACTTTTACATCTTCCGCATTGAACTTCTGTTCTTACCATGCCATGTGAATTGTCTGGCAGATAAAGAATGGCACTTTTGCTGATAGGCTCATAAAAACTCGGCCATCCGCAACCGCTGTCGAACTTGGTATCACTTTTGAACAAAGCATTACCACAAGCAGCACAATAATAAGTGCCTATTTCTTTGAAGTTTTCGAACTTACTCGTCCAAGGGCGCTCTGTTCCTTTCTGACGGGCGATATAATATACATCGGGTGAAAGGATCTTCTTCCACTCATCTTCTTTCAGAGTAACTTTCGATTTGTCTGTTCTCGAATACACCGGATTGTTCTTTTCTGTACTGTCCATTTTTACCTCTTTCTGTTTAGTTTGTTGGGAATAACAGCCCTGGACTATTAAAGTTGCCAGGACCAACATTTTGAAACCCTTCATATGCCAATACTTTTGATACATTAAAATTACGTTTATCGTAGCCGAATAGTTTACTTCCAAACTGACGAACAATCGTTTTTTACATTACAATTTGCAGTTATTCAAGGTTTTAATGTGTTGTTAAATGTTTTTTAAACGATCGGGCTTATATTTGTTGTTCACGTAAGGTTAGTTAGTACATGTTTAATATTATTCTGTTTGGACCTCCGGGCAGTGGAAAAGGGACTCAAAGCGAAAAACTGATCGCTGCTTACGGATTGAAGCATTTATCTACCGGTGATTTATTAAGAAGTGAAATTGCAGCCCAAACACCGCTGGGACTGGAAGCCAAGTCTATTATGGACAAAGGTCAGTTGGTTCCTGATGAAGTGGTGGTGGGTATGATCAGTTCTGCGTTGGACAATAATCCGCAAGCCAAAGGGTTTTTGTTTGATGGTTTTCCAAGAACTGAAGCTCAAAGTATTGCACTCGATAAGTTGCTGAAACTGAAGAATACCGAAATTGGAGTGGTATTGGCGTTGGATGTTAGTGAAGAAGAGTTGGTAAGTCGCTTGCTCAACCGTGGTAAAACCAGTGGAAGAAGTGATGATACCAATGAAACAGTGATACGCGCTCGTATTGCCGAGTACAAGGCAAAAACAACTGTTGTAGCCAACTATTACGCCAACTTTGATAAAGTGGTACATATCAAAGGAGAGGGCTCGGTGGATGAAATTTTTGATTCTCTACGCAGCGAGATTGAAAAAAGAATGTCTTAATCTGATTATATATAAGTGTTTAACAACCAATAACCAACTGCACCCGCTCTGTTTTTTTGAGCGGGTTTTTTTATGTCTGATGCTGTCAATAAGCTGTTAAAGCTGAACTAGCACTACAAGGGCTTTCAACCAACAGGCTTAGTTTTGCCGTCCCCCGTGCTGAAGTGGCGTGGAAATATTAGTGTATGATCAGCAAAAAAATTCAACTCGTTTTAATCTGTCTGGTAATCGTTACCGGATTTTCTTTCAAAGAGAAATCGATTGGAGTTGTAAACAACCCAAGCGCAGCTTTACATACACATACGTTCACTGAAGTCTATGAAAGTCTGGACCTGGCTTCCCTTGGACTTTCCAAAAAAGCTTATGAATTTGCTTTGTCCGGTTATGAACGTTTAAAGTCCGGCGGACAAATCATTCAAGATCATATCTTATCTGTCGTTGACTTTAGTTTACCCTCCAACCAGAAAAGATTGTTTGTGATCGATCTCTTGAAGGGTGAATTACTCTTTCACACATTTGTATCGCATGGAAAAAACTCAGGTAAGCTGATCGCTAAAAAATTCTCGAATAAGGCAAGTAGTTTTCAAAGCAGTATCGGCTTTTATACTACGGGCGAACCTTATCAGGGAAAACATGGTCTTTCCCTTCGGTTGATCGGAAAAGAGAAAGGAATTAATGATAAGGCGCTACAACGTGGTATTGTTATTCATGGTGCAGACTATGCAGAAGAAGATGTTGCTGCCAGACAAGGTTATCTGGGAAGAAGTTTGGGTTGCCCTGCAGTTCCTCAATCTGTTCATCGTGAGTTGATCGCTACCATTCAAAATGGAAGTTGTTTTTTCATCTATGCTCCGACGTCCGGCTACTCCAAACAGTCAAAACTCATTTAATCATTTGTTCCGACCGTACAACATTTTTTAACAGATAATTGCCCTTGTCTGCTGTCTATCTTTATTGCAAGGTGCAACACGTAGAATTTTTTCATACCGACCATTTCGATCAGAACTACAAGCGGCAAAAAGCGGCTTCGTCTATTTCGTATTTTATCGACTTTTTCTGGGAGACAGATTTTGATCGTTTATGGGATTCATATCCCAAAGGCTTTTCAGACGCTTTGTTTCCAAATATCGGTTACACGTATCTCATTAATTTAGGTACTCCTTTTGTAATGCAGGTAGGAGAAAAAAAGTTTGAAATGAAGACCGATGGCTTTCTGCCTAGACATCGTGCCATTGAGTGCTTCCATCAAAAAGGAAATAAACTCTTCGGAATCAAGTTCAAAATATCGCCTGTCATTTTTGAGAAGAAGATCAATTTCTCTGAATACCGTGAATATATTTTTCCATTGAGCTATTTGATGGACTCAGGGCTTTTATCAAGAGTCAAAACCTGTTCCTCATTTGAAGAACGCGTATCTATTCTGACTGAATATTTTGAAAAGATCATTGATCAATATTCCGGCTCTTTAAAGCCAATTGAAATTGTTTCGCAGATTTTGGCTCATTGTGAAAACAAAAGAGATTTTATAACACCTGTGGAAGATTTTGCCAAGCAATACAATATCTCTTCACGTACACTACAGCGCTATTTTGAAACAGCTACCAGTATCAGTACCAAAACTGCTATTCAAATCATGCGTATCAGAAAAGCTACGGAACATCTAGCCGTAGATCCTGATACATTTAACAGTGCAGACTATGGTTACTATGATCACAGCCATTTCTACAAACACCTCAAAAGTTTTCTCCAGAAAAATACACTCAAAAAATTACAACCTCATTTGAAGTTGCTCGAGAAGTTGCATGGGAGGTAGATGATGGCTTATAGATCATAGCATATAGTAGATACAAATACCATACGCTATGATCTATAAGCTATATCCTTATTAATTCCCCGCCCTGCTTCTCTCTTCCTCTGATGCCGTTGCTCTTCTGCGAGCGGCTTGTACGGTATTTTTGCCGAAGCGATAGGTGAAGGTCAAATTAGCTACTCGTGTTTCACGATAAGCTCTCCATATCTCGATATAATTATTGTAAGTGATCGTTGCGCGTGGTAGGTTGGTCCAGAAGATATCTGTCACGTTCAAACGAATGGTTCCTTTTTTATTCAAGACCGATTTCTGTACACCCAATGCTAATCCCCACTGCGGACGCGCTACCATGAAACCGTACTGTCCACCGGAATTATAATTCACGTTCAATTCACTCACCCATCCATTACCCATCGTGAAGTTATTATTGGTTCTAACATCAAAAGCCGGTTTTCCATTGTTCAAAGTAGTGGTACCTAATTTTCCGTTGAAGTGGTTGTAAAATACATTTCCGTTATTGACCACATTCCACCAACCATTGATACGGAAAGGCGCTGAAACAGTGAGTCCATAATAATCTTGTGAGCTGAGATTGATTGGTATCTGTACCGTAACATTATCATTGGATGGCAGATTTGGAAATACATCTTTGAATCGTGCAATGGCAATATTTTGATTTTGCTTCGTATGGCTATAGCCAAATGTGAAGTTGATGCTTTTCATCGTGTAACTCAACTCATAAGACCAAGTAAGTTGTGGTAACAAACCGGGGCGACCGGTAGCATATGTTGTTACATCGATCAAAAACAGAAACGGATTCAGTTGTGCATAACCCGGACGATCAATTCTTCGACTAACAGACAAGCCGAGTGTTTGATCTTCTTTCAATTTATAGTTGAAAAATGCACTTGGGAATAATTGGAAATAAGTAGAATCGAATTTTTGATTGCCTTTGATCTGATGTGTATTGATCTTCGTATGCTCACCACGCAGTCCCAGTTGAATATTAAACTTCTTAAATTCTTTACTGAAGTTCAGATAAGCTGCATTATTATATTCATTGTACTTAAAGCGATTGGTTTTATTGACATCATCTTGTGGAATGCCGGTACTCATATCAAAGAACTTGGCATCATTATCTGCTGATACATAACTCGTTTTTCCTCCCACTTCAAATCTGCCACCATCTTTCAACGGATTGGCATAATCGATCTTAGCTGTACGTAAGATCAATTTTCCATCCTGATCTCCATCTAAAATATAATCAGGTTGCAAGGGAGTTCCATTCAGATTATAATACTTAGTAGCAACTCTGGAAAGCGATGAAGAATTGTATTCACCATAATCAATATCCGCGGTTAGCTCTTTACCATTGGTATTGAATGAATGTTTAAAGTTGATATTGGCAACAACATTCTGCGCATTGTCATTATTATTAGCAAGCGTTGCAAACGTGGAGGCTTTTTGTTTTTGTGCATCGATCACATCCGATGCGTTCACCGTGTTTCTTCCAAAATCATTAAAGTTGGCACTCACCACAGCTCCAATGATCATTTTCTTTGAAGGGAACAAATCAATTCCAAAACGAGTATTGTGAAAATGAAAGGGTGATGTCGTATAATTATCTTTTAGATCACCGCCTGTATACACTTTGTTATTATCAAAAAAGTTTCTATCCAGGATCAAATGATTCATGTTTTTTCGATAACCATATGTATAGTTACCGAATAGATTTATTTTTTTGTTGCGATGATTAAACGTAAGTCCTGCATTGGATTTAGGATACACACCCTGACCATAACCCAATGTCATGGTACCATTGGTACCCAAACGCTGGTCTTTTTTCATTCTGATATCAATGATCCCTGAATTTCCTGCAGCATCATATTTAGCAGAGGGATTGGTAATGATATCGATTCTTTCGATCGTATTGGCGGGTAAGCCTCTGAGGTAGTTCGCTAAATCTGCACCCGACATCGGTGTTGGTTTTCCATCGATCATGATGATAACGCCTTGTCGGCCTCTTAATCCGATAACATCGTTTTGGTCCACACTTACACCCGGCGAACGCTCCAGCACATCCAAAGCAGAACTACCTGCACTAACAATACTACTCTCCACATTCACTACAATTCTGTCTGTAAGTTTTTGAATAAAAGGTTTACGACTCGTCACCGTTACCTCACTCATACTATTTGCAGACGCCTGTAAGGTCAGCACTCCTGCATTTACCTCCATAGCGGATTCAGTAATAGAAATCGGTGCTGAATACAAATGGGTATAACCGATCATTGAAATGCGGATACGATAATTCCCCGCTACTAAATTTTCAAAAAGAACGGCTCCGGTTTTATCGCTGATCGCCGCTTTTATCAGTGAAGAATCTTTCAAACGCAATAACTCAGCTGTGGCGTTTTCCAACAATTGTTGTTGCTCATTCCGAATGGTAAGTTGAATCCTTCCATTTTTAGATGACTGCGCAATGGATGATAGACTCAACAGGACTAAGCCCATAAAAAACAAGTACAACTTTCTCATCGTTTTCCTTTTTAGCGCTCAAATATGAAATTGTTCGTAGAAAAGAACCCTTCAATTCATGTGAACTGTCAAACAAGAGCAATGAGCGGAATTGGGTTAAAAATCAGGCGACCGATTTTTACATGAATTGATCGTGATCCTTATAGCAGGTAGCTCAGGACCAAGTTTTATCTTTGTTCGATGCAATCTTTACTACTATTACATGGTGCTATTGGATCCAAAGAGCAATGGGTTCCGCTTACAGAAGCTTTAAAGTCCGATTTTGATATCCACTGTTTTAATTTTCCCGGACATGGGGGAGATGATACTACTGAACCCTTCTCAATGCATGCTTTTGCAAAAGCAACTATTGCGTATTGTGAGAAACATGAACTAAAAGATCCTTTGGCCTTTGGTTATAGTATGGGGGGTTATGTAGCTTTACTTGCAGAATCGCTGCATCCCGGAACTTTCAAAAAAATAGTGACACTGGGAACGAAGTATGAGTGGAGCGAGGAGATCGCTGCCAAAGAAGTAAAAATGCTTCGCCCCGATGTGATCGAACAAAAAGTTCCTGCATTTGCTCAGCAACTAGCCAACAGACATGGCAATACTAATTGGAAGGAGGTTCTTCAAAAAACAGCGGCCATGTTATTGAATTTGGGTGAACATCCTTTACTCAGCACTTCTGCATTACAACAGATTTTGTGTCCAACAATGGTATTGCTAGGCGATAAAGACAATATGGTATCACAAAATGAAACACAATTTGCTACCAACCATTTACCAAACAGCCAATTTCAACTAATACCCAATACACCTCACCCTATTGAACAAGTAGATGTTTCAGTACTGGCAACAATCATCCGTAAGTTTTTAGTTGATCACTGATGACGGATCTTGATCAGTAGTTTGAGAAACTCTTCCGGTTCAAATGGTTTGGTAACTATCGCGTTAATCGAAAGATCTCTTGCTCTTTCTTCTACTTCGGAAGGTAAACTAGCAGTTAATGCAACTATAGGAATATGAATGTCTTTACCGCGAATGATCTTAATGGCTTCGTAACCATCCATTACAGGCATATGCATATCCATCAGTATGAGCTGATGTTTCGATGTATCCAGTTTTCTTATCGCTTCTTCACCATTCACAGCTACATCAATTTTAGCTCCCCATTTTTCAAGAAAAGTTTTTGCAACAAGTACATTTAACTCATTGTCTTCTGCCATTAATAACGAAAGACCGGAAAGTGGTTGACCCTTTTCAATCTCTTTTGTAGAAACCTCCTCTTGTGTAAAATTGAATGCTTGTGAAATCGGGAAGGTTTGTGTGAAGAAAAATACGGATCCCTTACCGGGTTCACTTTTCAGTTGCAATTGTGAGCCTTGTAATTCCAGTATCTTTTTACAAATGGCTAATCCTAATCCTGTGCCACCAAAACTTCTGGAAGTGGATGTATCTGCTTGTGTAAAGCGATCAAAGATCAACTTCTGTTTTTCAGCAGCAATACCAATACCGGTGTCTTCTACCTTTATGGTAAGTGTGATGTGTTGTTTTTGTATTCGCTCTTGATGAATACTCAATTTCACATGACCCGAACGCGTAAACTTGATCGCATTTTGAAGCAGATTACCAATGACCTGACTGATACGCGTTGGATCTGATATGATACGATGATTGAATGCGGGATCTTTTTCAAGTATCAAATCAATTCCTTTTTCATCTGCCAATGTTTTTAGTCCTGATAAAAGATCCTGTGATACCTGAACCAGGTCCATATCTATGTATTCAAAATTGATCTTGCCTGCTTCAATTTTATTGTAGTCCAAGATATCATTGACAATGTTCAATAAATTATTGGCTGAAAAGAGTAACACATTCAACTGCTCTTTTTGATCTTCTCTTGGTTGATTATCCAGTAGTATATGCGAAAGTCCGATCACCGAATTCAATGGTGTTCTGATCTCATGTGACATATTGGAGAGAAAATCGCTTTTGGCAACCAAGCCTTGTTCTGCCTCTTTTTTTGCTTTGTTTAGAAGATAAGAATATCGATAAGAGAGAATCAGCGATTGCAAAAAGAAGAAAGACAAGTATCCAACAAATAACAATTCTTTTTGCGGTGCAACAAAACCAAAGTATTGAAGATTGATAATGATAAAAATAATCATCACCACACCCGTGCTTAACAATGCATAACCCGCACCCAATCTTTTTCTTTTATAAGCAAGGATATATACATAGAAAGCATGTCCAATCACAAAAAACATTACTACTAAAAACGGATTGATCAATTGTGTGAATACCGACGGTGGGAAAATCACTGTTATCAATGATAAAATGATACAAGCCCACATCTCAATGGTGGTAATGATTTTATTGGAGTCTTTAGGGTAAAGATTTTGAGTGTATTGCGTAAAGAATATAACACTAACAAACAAAGAGAGATATTCTAAATGTATGGTAAGCGTCCATGGAAGATTCGGAAAGATAGTATGCAATGAATACTGAGACGTACCAATGATACGATAACTATAGGTAATACAAAACAGTGCAAAATAGAGGATGGTCTTATCATAACGACCAAAGAAGTAAAGTCCGAAAAAGAAAAGACCACACATGATGATACTCCCGGTAAGGATGTAGTTAAAAGCGTTGTCTTTATTTCTTTTACTGAACAGTTTTTCTTTATTCCCGATTATAATAGATTTATATGGACCGCCTTTAGAGTGTAAAAAATTGGCTACTTGTAAAATCAGTTTTACAGTATCTTTTTTTGCAAATAACTCTCTGGTGAATTGTTGCCATTTGGGTTTCGTTGTTTCAGCAGAAACGCCCGGTGTACCTGATTGAACAAATACCGCGTCATCTACAAAAAGCTTATAACTCGTATACGTATCCGGAATATCCAGTGCTAAATTAGATGCGTTTTTAGGCAACAGGATGGTAAGCATATACGAAGCATATCCTTTTGCGGAAATTTTCTTTCCACCCACAATGGTATTGTCCCATCGTTTGGGGAAAGAAATCATACCGGTCATTTTTTCATTTGTGATACCGGGTTCGCATAATTTTTCCCAACAAAGACCCCATTCTCCATCCAATGGAACGGATTGCTTAGAGAGATCTATATTCCGAAGATCGATCACCCCATGTTTGGCAGTAGGTAGTTGTGCAGTGGAAGTAGCTAAAAACAAGAAAAAGACGGAAAAGAGTATACCGATTCGAGAAAATATTGAATTCATACTTATCTGCTTGCTTGATAAAATTCGCTGCAGGGGTATCAGCGTTTCCGTTTCTTAAATGTATTAATTCTTCTGTGAATTAATACATTTTAATCTGTTTGGACAACAAGATTCTTTCTTATAAAAATAGCGCCGTCATCATTTATTTTTCACCGCTCATCCCCAACCACACTTTTATGTGATAGTAGTTTGCAGACTGTTATTGCAGTTTTGCAGAAACACTAAAACAACCACATGAATCAGTCAACACGTTACAATCCGTTTCACCAGATACACCAAGGATTAAGAGCCTTGCTGTATCATTGCTCTCTACAGGTACAGCATACCGATTTTTCTGATGATCAACAAGCTGACAATACCATTTCATTATTGAAAGAAGTGATCTGGCTTTTTGATGGACACGCACATACCGAAGACGCGAAAGTGTTTACACTCATCGCAGACAAAGCTCCGGAAGTGATCGCAGATTTTGAACAGCAGCATGATAAAGACCATATGCTGGCCGCCCATTTACAAGGCTGTATTGAACAGTATGAGGCTGCTATTAAACCGTCTGATAAGATTTTTGCCGGAAGACAGATTCAATTTTCTCTTGCAGAGTTCACCGCTTTCAATTTATCACACATGAATATGGAAGAAGTGATCATTAAAGAATTGATCTGGCAACATTATACAGATGAGCAGTTACACGCTTTAACCATGGAAATCGTTGCTTCACTTCCGCCTGACAAAAATGCGCGCTATAGTTATTGGATGTTAAAGGGATTGAATATGAAAGAGATCGCAGAATGGTTTCTTGCAATACAAAATACAGCCCCATCATTTGTGATGGATCAGATGATGGAATTGGCAGCTGCAGCCCTTGACTCTAATCATTTCAATACATTACAAAAGTCTTTGGCTTTAGAAGTCGCATAGTTATTCGAATACATCTATTTAAACAGAAAACCCCGCAAATGCGGGGTTTTTCCGTAGGCGTATATGGTTGGGTTAGTATGCGCTCTTATTATTGTGGTTTTGTCTCCAATAATTTGAAGAACTGATCCAACATTGGCTGAATCACGATACGAGTTCTGCGGTTAGCAGCACGTCCTTCAGCTGTACCATTGTCTTTCAAAGGAATATACTGACTTCTTCCTGCAGCGGTCATACGCTTTGGATCGATGCCATAAGTATCTTGTAAAATTCTAACAACAGTTGTTGCTCTTTTCACACTCAAATCCCAGTTGTCTTGAATTGCGCCACTCTTGATAGGAACAGAATCTGTATGCCCTTCAACAATAAAGTCGATCTCCGGTTGTGCATTCAATACTTTAGCAACTTTTCCAAGAACGTCTTTAGCACGATCTGTTACATCATAGCTTGCGCTTTTGAAAAGTAGTTTATCAGAAATATCTACATATACTACTCCTTTATCGACTTTGATATTGATATCTTCATCATTCAAATTACCGATAGCTCCTTTCAGGTTCATTACCAAAGCCATGTTCAATGAATCCTTGCGTGCAATAGAACCCTGAAGGTCACGGATGTACAAATCTTTAGCACCAATATTTTCAAGAGACTTTTTAATACTTTCAGCTTGTGCACCTGTAACTACAGAAAGATCTTTCAACTGATTTAATACAGTCGTATTATTTTGTCTCAAAAACTCGATCTGCTTATTCAGTTCAGCGACCTGATTCTCCAATGCCTCTTTACGGGCAGTCAGTTCCGTATTTTGTCCTTTAGACTTGGCCAACTGGTTCTCCAGGTCTTTGATCTGGTCTTGTAACTCACGATACTTTCCCTGCATTTCCAGGTAAGCTCCGCTTAACTGTGTGTACTTAGCTTCAGACTCTTTGAATTTCTTGCTGCTTACACAGGAAAACAACAGCACTGAAGAGGCAATTGCCACGATAAAACGATTGGTTCTCATGCTTTTATGATTTGAATTGTGATCATTCGGTTACTATAACGAAAGAACTACTACAATATTGTGCCAAAAATGGACCATTTTCTCTGATATTTTATTCAAAAATGACCATTCTTTCAGACTTCAGCCATTCGTGGTAAACATGACCGTACTGCTGATCGATATTTTTTCTTTTGATCTTCAAGGTTGGGGTCAGTAATCCGTTTTGTATGTTCCATTCTTCTTTACAGACTACCAGTTTTGCCAATTGTTCATGATGTTCCAATCGGGCTTTCAGGTTTTTTAATAAAGATTCCAACTCCGGTTCAATATCTGTTGATGCCAATATCTTGGCTTGCTCAGATAAAGTACACAATGCGAAAGCAGATGACATACCTGATCCTACTACACATACTTGCCCAACATAAGCATGGGCGCTTAATGTATTTTCCATCGGAGCCGGTGTGATGTATTTACCCTTTCCTGTTTTGAATTGATCTTTGATCCTGCCCGTGATTGTTAAATATCCTTCTTCATCGATCGACCCTTCATCGCCTGTTTTTAAAAAACCATCTTCAAAACACTGTGCCGATAACTCAGGTTCTTTATAATAACCTAACATAGATGCTGCACTTTTTACTTGCACTTCATTGTCTTTCCCCAATCGCACTTCCACAGCAGCATAGGGTTGTCCAACCGTACCAAATTTTGCAGCATGCTTTTTATTGACATGTGATAATGCGACATTTTCTGTCATGCCATATGCTTCCTGAATGATGATCCCCAATCTCGCATACCAATGTAACAATGCCGGATTGATTGGTGATGCGCCGGTGAAAATGTGTTGCGCTCTCCCTAGTCCTAATTTTTTTCGGATCATTTTTTTGATCAGGATATTGATCAAAGGAATCTTTAGTAAGCGATCCAATTTTTCTTGAGGCATTTTTTTCAATACGCCCTCCTGCATTTTTTCCCATATGCGAGGTACTGCGAGAAAGACCGTTGGTTGCGTATGAGCAAGGTTTGCAGCGAATGTATCCAGCGATTCTACAAAATAAACTGTACTGCCTGTGAAAATGGTTCCACACTCTACCAGCATTCTTTCTGCCACATGACAAAGGGGTAGATAAGAAAAGAAGATTTCTTTTTTGATCTCGGGGAAATTATCAAGAAACGCATGTACAGCAAATGACATGGCATGATAAGTATGCATAACACCCTTTGATTGTCCGGTGGTGCCTGATGTATACACGATACAAGCGAGAGCATTCGGATCAATTTCCGGTACGCCTTCTAGTGGCTCGTGGCTGGTCACAAGCGTATTCCAGTTGATACAATCCGGATTGGGGTAAAAAGGAAAACTGATCTGTAACAAAGAATCGGGTACCCCTTTACGCAAGGCTTCCGGATTATCGAGCTTGCCGATAAAAATGGCTTTGCTCTCACTATGTACAATGATCTCTCTTAATGCATCTGCCGTAATATTCGGATATAAAGGAACCGATACACAGCCTGCCATGGCAATCGCAAGATCTGCCATGATCCAGTGTGCACAGTTCTTACTTAAGATAGCGATCTTATCATCTTTCCCGTAACCAAAAGAACGCAATGCTGCTGCCATACTTCTGATCTGCTTACCTGCTTCTGCCCAAGTAAAATTCTGGTAAACACCTTTCACCGGCTCAGATAAAAACAATCTTCCCGGGGTAGCTTTTTCATACTCGCAAAACTTGTCAATAATATTGGGGTAGTTCATGTGTCGGGGGTTATCATGAATTAAGCAAATGATGATCCTTTCAAATGCGCCAATCCTTGTTCCGGTTTTTTTCCCTGAACAGGTGCATAAAAGTCTATGATCTTATTAAAATCAGCTTCCTCATTGTCTGTTGTAAGAAAGGGTTCAGAAAACCATGTTTCTTTTTTAGAAAAATCCATAGCCGCCATTACAATGGGTACGTTGGCTTTTTTGGCAATATGATAAAAACCAGTTCTTAATCTGTCTACTTTTTTTCTTGTTCCTTCCGGAGATAATGCCAATACAAATTCATCATGCTGATCAAACAGTTCCACCACTTGATCTACCATATTTTTTTTATTGAAACGATCTACGGGGTAACCGCCCAGACTCCGAAAGAAGAAACCAAATTTTCCTTGAAATAATTCTGCTTTTCCGAGGTATTTAACATGTGTAAGTCTGAGTACACTTCGAATGGCGAGACCCATTACAAAATCCCATGCGCTGGTGTGTGGTGCAACAATAACGATGCATTTTTTCAGATGGTACGGGAAGTTATCCCGGACTTTCCATCCCGTGATCCACAGGTAGATTTTCCAGAGTATTCTCATGGCAGGCAATGGTACAAGATAATTTGAAAATCTGAGAATGTGGCAATTTGATCTGTCTTAAGCAGAGAAATTTTCCAGCTTCTTTTTTAGTGCAAACATTTCATCTCTCAATCTGGCAGCTTCTATAAAATCAAGATCACGTGCTGCTTTTTCCATTTGCTTTTTAATAGCGTTAATGGCTTTCTCCAATTGTGGAATGGTCTTGTATTCTACTTGTTCCTCAGCTGCGGTTTGAATCAGTGGTTCATCTTTTTGTAATGCATAAGGATTGGATGGATCATATCCTTTAATATCCAGTACAGAAGTTTGTGCAAATACCTGTTCCTTACTTTTTGAAACTGTTTTAGGTGTGATGCCGTGTTCAATATTATAAGCGATCTGCTTTTCTCTTCTTCTGGTCGTTTCATCGATCGTCCTTTGCATACTCTCTGTGATCGTATCGGCATAAAAGATCACGAGTCCGTCCACATTTCTTGCCGCACGTCCTGCTGTTTGTGTCAACGATCTTTCATTCCGCAGAAACCCTTCTTTGTCTGCATCCAATATAGCCACCAGTGATACTTCCGGAAGATCCAATCCTTCTCTCAAAAGATTGACACCCACCAACACATCTATCACCCCTAATCGTAGATCCCTTAGAATTTCTACTCTTTCTAATGTATCTACATCACTATGAATGTATTTAGATTTGATATTGATACGACCTAAATATTTATCCATCTCCTCGGCCATTCGTTTGGTAAGTGTAGTCACCAAAACCCTATCGCCTTTTTTTACGCGCTTATCAATTTCATCCAACAGATCATCGATCTGATTCACACTGGGTCTGATCTCGATTGGCGGATCTAACAAACCTGTTGGTCTTACCACCTGTTCTACCACCACACCTCCTGTTTTTTCCAATTCATAATCGCCGGGTGTGGCACTTACAAAAACGGTTTGTCCGATCAGTGATTCAAATTCATGAAAATTCAATGGCCGGTTATCCATGGCACTGGGCAAACGGAAGCCATAATCAACCAAAACCAATTTTCTGCTTCTGTCACCGCCATACATACCCGCCACTTGCGGAATGGTTTGATGGCTCTCATCGATCACACATAAAAAATCTTTGGGGAAATAATCCAGCAAACAGAAGGGGCGTGTGCCGGGTTTTCTTCGATCAAAAAATCGGGAGTAGTTTTCAATACCATTACAATACCCCAATTCACGAATCATTTCCAGATCAAACTCTACTCTTTCTTTGATACGCTGTGCCTCAATGAATTTGCCGGTATTCTTGAAATATTCTACTTGTGCCATCATCTCATCCTGAATCTCATTCATCACCTGCTGTATCATGTCTTTGGGTGCGAGGTAAAGATTGGCAGGGAAGATGGCAGCGTTTTCCATCAATCCGATTCTTTTACTGGTAGCTGTTTCGATGCTTTCAATTTCTTCGATCTCGTCTCCAAAAAAAGTAACACGGTATCCAAAATCTACATAAGGCAGATTGATGTCTACCGTATCGCCCTTCACACGAAAAGTACCTCGTTTAAATTCCTCCTGACTTCTATTATACAAGGCATTCACCAACTGATGAAGAAATCCTTGACGAGATATCACTTGTCCTTTGTGGATACGAATGATCCCGTTTTCATACTCGGTCGGATTTCCCATACCGTAGATACAACTTACGCTGGCAACAACAATGATATCTCTTCTTCCGCTCAACAATTGTGAAGTGGCCTGTAAGCGCAACTTATCCAGTTCTTCATTGATGCTCAGGTCTTTTTCAATATAGGTATCGCTCACCGGCATATACGCTTCCGGCTGATAGTAATCATAGTAACTAACAAAATAGCCTACCGCATTTTCCGGAAAGAATTGTTTGAACTCACCATACAATTGGGCAACCAATGTTTTATTATGGGTCAGTACCAGCGTAGGTCTTTGCACCTGCTGAATTACATTGGCCATGGTAAATGTTTTACCACTACCGGTAACACCCAATAGTGTCTGGTATTGCTCGCCACTCAGAATACCATCTGTTAATTGTGCAATGGCAGAGGGTTGATCCCCTGCAGGAGAGTAAGATGAATGGAGTTTGAATGGCATTTTTTTACACTTAAGAAAAGCAGATAAAGTTACGTGAGTTAATATTTAAACAATCGAGAATTTTGTTGGGTTGTATCGCCCCATTATAAGCAATCCATATAGTATATTTACAATTAAAGTTTGTATCAATTCTTTACTCTATGGACTTGAGTTCAAGATCCGATATCGATATTTCAGCTTATCATCTGGAAAACTTTTTTGAGCTCTCCGCCGACTTGTTTTGCATTGCGGGTTACGATGGTTATTTCAAGAAAATCAATAGTGCTGTTACTAAAGTATTGGGATATTCAGAAGAGGAATTGTTGTCGCGTAAGATCTCCTCCTTTATTCATCAGGATGATCAGGACAAAACCGCACAACACCGAAAAGAATTATTGAACGGATCTCCACTGTATCACTTTGAAAACCGATATATCACTAAAAGCGGTGATATCGTTTGGTTATACTGGACTTCCATGCCGGTTGCAGAAGAAGAGCTGGTGTATGCGATCGCTAAAAACATCACACATAAAAAGAAAGAGGAAGAAGACAGAAATAAGCTTATCTCAGAATTAACTGCATTGAATATTGATCTAAAAAGATTGTCGTATACCACTTCCCATGATCTTCGTTCGCCGGTCAATAATCTACTGACTGTTTTTAATTTACTAAATAAAAGAAACATAGAGGACGAGCAGGTACAAAAATTTTTGTCGATGCTTAAATCCGGTACTGAGCAATTAAAATCTACTTTGAATGATTATGTAGATTTACTTGCAGAGAATGATCGATTAAGCAATGAAAAAGAATCTGTTCTTTTTGAAGAAGTATTGAAAAAAGTAACACATTCCATCAGTAGTCTGATCATTGATTCTCGCACTATTATCCAAACAGACTTTACTGCGCTTCCCTCTGTTTTATTTAAGAAGAGTTATCTGGAAAGCATTTTCTTGAACTTGATCACCAACTCCATCAAATACGCTATGCCCGGTAGAAATCCGCTTATCGATTTTCATAGTTGGGTAGAAGGTGAAAAACAATTCTTAAGTGTTACCGATAATGGTAGCGGCTTTGATATGGAAGAAGTAAAAGATAAAATATTTGGTAAACACCAACAGTTTCATGGTCATGCAGATAGTAAAGGTATTGGCCTTTACTTGGTACACAACCATATTACCAGCATGGGAGGAACCATTCAGGTAAACAGTGAACCAGGAAAGGGTACCAGCTTTGTAATTTGTTTTTAACTCCACTCAAACATCATCACTTATATGTCGGTTCTCAAATTGAGCGTTATTTCTCTGTTTTGTTTATGTCTGTCATTTTTTTCGCAAGCACAAAAATCGAATGAACAATTTTTTGCTTTCAAAGAAGACTGGTCACCCAGCAATAGTATAGATCGAGCTACTTACTTTATGTATAAGTTGAAAGAGAATGACACAACGTATACTTGTAGATATTATCACACAAAAGGTCCCATGATTCGATGTGAAACATATAGAGATAGTGAATTGCAAATTCCGCATGGTCGTTTTGCTTGGTATAACAGTAGAGGTCAAGTAGATAGTACCGGAATGGTGAGTTATGGTAAGAAAGACGGGTATTGGGAATACAAAAAAGCAGATGGCACAACTTTAAGTTTGATAGAGTTCAATAACGGTAAAAGAATCTCGACAAAAAACTATGAAACAAGAACCATCTATTATACGGATGGCAGACCGGAAGAGCCAATGGATGCATTCATCCTGATGAGTAAAGACAATTTCAGCAGCGACAATAAACCTCCTGAATTTAAAGGGGGGTTACAAGGCTGGGTTAAATACTTGGAAAAAAACCTGGTAACGCCGGGTCGCTTCAAACAATTATCTAGTCCGGGTACTAAGGGTACTGTTGTGGTCAGCTTTAAGGTAGATATCAATGGGGATGTTTCAGAATTGAATATTGATAGGTCGGTAGAGTGGTCTGTAGATATGGAAACCTTGCGTGTTTTTAAACAAAGTCCACGATGGATACCTGCCATTCAAAACGGAAAACCGGTCTCTTATTATCATAAACAGTCTATCACACACATGGTTAGTTCATTCTAAATCAATGCTTTAGCTATTTTTTGGAAGATTTAATATTAAATAATTGTTACCAAATCGTAAATTCATATAGCACTGAAAGCTTTGAATTTGACGAAAAAGGGATACATATTATTCATAATCACAGTTTTATACATATCCACCGGCTTTTCACAGGACCGCACGGATCGTTCTTCTGTGGTCATTGATTTTTATGGCGACAGTCTGACATTTCCTATTGATGCTTCGCTCAATGTGCCTTTTGAAGAAACGCTTTCGAAAAAAAATATCAGTGGCTTTTATGAGAACATGCTCAAGGGTCTCTATCAACCCATGATACAAACCCTTGTTCAGTATCGTGATCAAAAAAAGCTGGATGATTGGTTTTACTATCAACTCATCAGAACGACGGCTGAAAAACTAAGTCCTAAAGCCGCCAATTATCATCGGTATACACTGTACAAATGGTTTTTATTGAATGAATCAGGTTATTCTTCTACTACACGTTTCAGAAACGATACTTTGTTGTTGTATGTGAGAAGTGAAGAAGTTATTTATGATGTACCTTATTACATGGCAGGTGATCAGCAATATGTTTGTTTGAATTACCACGACTACAACAGCAATGTAAATTTTGATGCCATGACTTTCACCACACTTTCTTTGGCTGTGGGTGGCACTAATCGATTCTCTTATAAAGTAACCAGCTTGCCTGTCATCAAAAAGCATAACTATACGGTTAAACAAATCCAGTTCGATTATAAAAACAAAGACTACCGTTTTAATGTAGTATTGGATCAACAGATGCAAAAGATCTTTACCAATTATCCGGTCGTAGAATATGCTTCACAATTCGGTATCCCGTTGAGTCAAACCACCTATAACTCTTTAATCCCCGTTCTTCGCGAAGCAGTAAAAGGAATGACACAACAACAAGGGGTAGACTATTTGATGCAATTCACCCGCTCTGCTTTTTTGTTTGAAACAGATACCAAAGCATACGGTAAAGAAAAAAGATTGTCTGCCGAACAAACCCTATTTTATGATTATAGTGATTGTGAAGATCGCTCAGCATTCTTCTTCAATATGATTAAAGAGATATACAATCTGCCCATGATTGTTTTGTCTTACCCAACACACATTACCGTTGCTGTTCAGTTTGAACATGCGAACGGAACGCCAATTGTTTACAACGGAGAACAATATTGGGTTTGTGAACCTACTCCACAAAAGAAGAATTTGAAAATTGGAGAAATCCTTCCTTCCCTGAAAAAGCAGCCTTATGAAATAGTGTATGCTTATAAACCTTTTTGATTCCGTTTATCCTTCTTTCCAATAGCTTAACCCTTATTTTTCTTTCGCCCCCGAAAAAAAATCTATCTTTTTTGTCTGATTCGATTTGCGCCGATCGTCTATTGAGTGTAAACCGTTTCATTCAATCTTTAAAACAACTTGTATGAGTAATTTTATGTTTCTTTTTCGCGGTGGTTTAGATCCATTTACCTCTTCTCCTGAAGAAATGCAACAAAACATGGAAAAGTGGTTGGCCTGGGTTGGACAACTTCAAGCCAATGGTACGTATGTTTCAGGGGAGGCGTTGATGCCTACCGGTAAAACATTGCACAAAGCCAATGTAGTAACCGATGGGCCATTCATTGAAAGTAAAGAAATGGTGGGTGGATTTTTTATTGTCAAAGCTGATTCTATTGACGCAGCTATTGAGATCGCAAAAGGTTGTCCGGACCTGCCCATCGGAGGTTCTGTTGAAGTTCGTGATGTTGTAGTATTTCAGTAATGAAACCTATAGAACCTACAGAACAAATCATCGACCATCTTTTCCGCCAACAAGCGGGAAAGATGGTTGCTGTTTTATCTCATCTTGCCGGATTTAAGCATTTAAATCTGATCGAAGATATTGTTCAGGAATCTTTCATCATTGCATTTCAACAATGGAAACTAAAGGGAATTCCTGAACAGCCGGAAGCGTGGTTGATGAGAACGGCTAAAAACAAAGCCATTGATCTACTCCGAAGAATCAACTACCACACTCGCTATGTACAATCACAACAAGCAAATGATTATACAGAACAAGTAGAATCTTTCTTTCATGAACATGAGATCAGCGACAGTGAGTTACGCATGATCTTTGCTTGTTGTCATCCCCTACTTAAAACAGAAGACCAGATCGCCCTTACTTTAAAACTCGTGTTTTCTTTTTCGATTAGCGAGATAGCACGTGCATTGGTATTAACAGAAGCAGTGGTTCAAAAAAGAATTAGCCGTGCCAAATTAGTTTTAGCAGATCAATCTATTCCTTTGGAAATACCCGCGGGACAATCTTTACAAGATAGGATAGAAGCTGTTCGAACAACTTTGTATTTATTGTTCAATGAGGGATATTCTTCCAGAAAAGCAGATGAAATCATTCGAAAAGACCTTTGCACGGAAGCTATGCGTTGTGCAAAGATCATCGCAGAGCACAAAGCTGTTGCAGACCCGGCTAATCAAGCTTTATTAGCGTTAATGTGTTTACACGCATCGCGTTTTGATAGCCGATCTTCTGATCATCATGAAATCATTGTATTGGAAGAGCAGAACAGAGATCTGTGGGACCAAGAATTGATCGGTATTGGTTACTACTATCTTAACATGGCTTCTTCCGGTAAATCACTTACACGTTATCACCTAGAGGCTGCCATTGCAGCGGAACATTGCAAAGCACCCAAGTACAGTGATACTAACTGGCAACAATTATTACAGTGGTATGATTTGTTGATTCAAATAGACAACTCTCCTGTTATTTTATTGAATCGCTCGCTTGTGATTCACTCTATGGGTGAAACGGAAAAGGCTATTCAGGCTGTTTTAGCGATACCCGGAATAGAACTACTGATCAATCATGATCCGCAGTACAGTGCTGTATTGGGCTTTTTGTATATGAAGCAAAGTGATAAAATAAGAGCCAAAGATTATTTACAAAAAGCACTTGCGATCACTGATTCAAAAGCAGAAAAACATCTTTTACAATCTCGCATCGATCAACTTTCTTCCAAAAACTAAAGCCGCCTCATTGCTGAAACGGCTTTGTTCTCATCATCAATAATTACTCCTCTAATTTCTTTACGATCGCTTTTACTTTATTATCGATCTGTTTATCACTTAATTTTCTTCCATTGATTTCAGATGTCGTCCATCCTTGCCAAATGGTTTTATCCGTATCTGCATCCATCATGGTCAATGTCAATGTTCCTTCATTGACAGTTCTTGTATTCTCATCAAATCCTAAAAAACGAGAAGGATAAAATACAGGTACCCATCTTCTGCTTGCAGGATTAAAGAACCATCTTGTGAACGACTGTGAATACACCGCATTGCGATCGATCTTGTTTTCTTTTTCGATCATCACATCATAAACCAGATATACATCGGGATTGCTTTTTACTTCGCGCCATCCCTTTTCTGCGAGATTGCGGTCAATAGATTGTCTGATCTTTCTATTGGTAAGATCATCATTTCTTGTAGATGTATTTGCTGTTTCTTTATCAGCCTGGGTTCGTACCCAACTGTATGTTTTTATTTTACCAAAATCAACATCGCTGTCTTTTTGAACATAGGCTGTACGACTACAAGATATCAGCAAAAACATCGCTGATAAAAGTGTTGCTGTCCATTTTATTATTTTCATAATAGTATATTTTATGTTCAGGATTCTATACACTATTATATATCCAAGCATCGTGCCTGCAATTGCGAAAAGGAGCCTAAAATTTTGTCAATCTGCTGTTAAAAAACAGACTGTTCTTGTTATTGTGCAGGTTTAATCTGTGCATAAAAAAAGCCGCATTGCTGCGGCTTTCATACACATGAGAATAGTGCGAACTGTTGAAACAGTCTGCGTGGTTATTTAACAGATTTACGTAGATAAAGATTTCCGTATGTTGACTTCAAAGAATAAGCCGGCCCTTTCCCGGGTGCTAATGTGAGAGAAGTATAAAAATCCTTTTCTTCTTTTTCAGTAATGTTTAGTTTCAGATTGCTGTAGATCTGTCCATAATGTGTGGTAACAGATAATTTACCGGTAGTTGCTTCATTGATAGAAGCATCAATACCTCCATATGTTGCATCTGCTTTTAATGGTCCGTTGAAATTAGATAACTCTACAATACCGTAAGTAGCTTTTACAAATGTGCTTGCAAGACTTTCGGGTACCTTAATGTCTAAAGTGATCTCTATTTCTACGCCTTCCGAATAATACCTGGCACCTTTTAAATCAGCTGTAAATTCTTTATACGCTTCTTTAGAAGTGAATACTGTTTTCTTACCGTCTTTCATCACAGTATAACGTTTGGGCAATTTGTCCATGTCTTTAATGATGTTCTTAACGGTTAGCGTATTTCCTTCGCTTGTTTCAATCAGCTGAAAAGCCTCGTTGTTTTCTCCGTTATTGATACTAACAGATGCGGTGATGGAAACTTCATTTTTATCCCAAGTACTCAGCTTAACTACTTTTGGATAGTCAAATGACAGATTCAATTGTTGTCCGGCTTTTACCGGATAGGTTTTGGTGATCGCCTGTTGTGCTTGAACAAGGCACAGCAGGGTGCAGCACAATACAGTGAGTATCGTTTTCATACAAGTATTTTTAATAACGTGATGAGATTAGTTAGCTTTACGCAGGTATACTTTTCCGTAGTTGGAAGTAAGCGTCATATCAATTCCTCCGCCATTCAGCTTTCCTTTAATATTGTTTTCGCTGTACTTGATCATGTCACCGGACTTTTCAATATCAATTTTAAAATCTGCTGATGCCAGGATCTCTCCCCAAGAAGTATTCATTTTGAGATTGGCCTTTGTAGTTGCCGGCATAGCAACATCTACATGTTTGTAAACAGATATCAATGAAATAGGTCCTTTAATATTCTGACCCAATGTTGCTTCTATGCCGCCGTAAACAGACTTAACTGTAAGCGGACCAGTTGTATTTTCAAGTTCGATATCATTGTATAATGCAGACACTTCGATTTCGCTTTCTACATTTTTGAAAGAGGCTTTGGAATTGTTCATCACTTTATTGAAAGAATAAGAGATGGATACGCCCTTAGGTACTTTGATTCTGATCTTATGATCTCCTTTTCCAACCGGATTCACTTCAATATTGCCTCCTTTATCTGTTACATTGATTCCGATACCGGTATTATCTTCTAATCCTGATCCACTGATTGGGCGAAGTCCTTTGGCTCGCTCATCATCTTCTGTTTTCATTTTGCTGGAAGAAAAAATGATCTCGTTGCCATCATATCCTTCTACAGATACGCCCGGTAGATTGATGATGAGTTTTCCTGAACTTTTGGCGATCTTATAATCCTGTGCAAATGCTGCAGTAGTGGCGATCAGTGCTACAATAGTGGTGACTATAAACTTTTTCATTTTGTTTGTTTTCGTTTTTATGGTTTTATGATGATGATCCAGACGTTCTTGTCATGCATGAACCAGAGATCGTCTGTAGTTATTATGAACCGAGTGTTAATATGCTGGAATAGGCACGCTCTTTAACCGCTTCATTGGTATTTACGTCCTGTACCATTTTCTGTAGATCGTCAAGAATTGATTTTTGTTTCATTTCTGTCAAAACATGTATTAATTCTATCTGAACCATTGGATCTTTTTGTTTTTTAAGTGAGGCGATCAGTTTTTTCTTTACATAGTTTTCTCTATGAAAACGTGATAGTGCCTCTAATGCTGCCAGTCTCACATTTGTACTTGGATCTTCATTCATGGTACTTACCAGCGCATCTACGATATCTTTATCTGCTTCTTTCATGCGATAGGCTTTCATCGCCGCCGCTATGCGTGTGCTGGGTGATTCCATATTACCCAAACTGGCAAAGAGCATTTGTTTTTGTTGTTCATTTTCTTTGACAAGTTGTTGAGCAGCCAGATCCGACACTTTTTCCGGAGCCTGCAAATCATTGATCGTATTTGATTGTGCCGATTCTTCTGTTGTGATCGGCTGAATTGTATTTTTTTGTTCCTGTGCTTGATTGGCAGCTACCAGCACTTCTGCCGTTGATTTGTCTTGATTCACCCACCATATAGCAAAGCCCGCCAATACCAGCACACAAGCTGCCGCTACCATTCGCAAGGTTCTGAAAGAGATCACCAATGCTTTTGGCCTTTCTTCTTTTACCGGCGCTTGATTGATTCTTTCCTGGATACGAGACAATACATCTGCTCCGGGAACACGATCGTCGAACGCTTCTCTGTTCTGTTGTATGAATTTTTCAAGTTCACTACTCATGCTACACCTCCTGCTTGTAAACTTTTTAATATTTTTTGTTTTGACCGATGGTACTGTATCCTCACATTATTGTAAGAGATTCCTAAGATCTGTGCGATCTCTTCCTGTGGAATACTTTCGAACAGGTATAGTTGCACAATGGTTCTGTTGGAATCCGGTAGTTGCTGTATCGCTTTTTTCACCTCTTCTACCTTAAATACAAATTCTGATTCATCAATACTTTCTTCTTCTTTCAAATAGCTGTCTTTTTCTTCCAACTCTACCCATCTTACTTTCTGTTTCCGGATCCAGGAAATGGATTGATTGATAGCGATTCTTTTGATCCAAGCTCTGAACCCTCCTGTGTTTTCAAACCGATGAATGGCTTGAAAAGCTGCAACAAATACCTCCTGTAAAAGATCTTCTGCTTCTCCGGTATGGGGTACAAGCCTATAAATAGTGTTGTACACTTCTTTGGAATGAAGCTGATACAGTGCAGAAAAAGCGGATGAATCGCCCTTTTTACACCGCTCCACCATTTCCTCGCTCGCTATTGTTTGTACCGGTTCCAAAGATGTTTGCCTGTAGTCTTGTTATCTAATCGCAGATTCTGCATTTACGTTACAAGATATTCTCAATTTTTTCTTTTCGCATAAAAAAAGCCACCCGCTTAAGGCGGATGGCTACTATGGTCTGGATGGGTATTAAACTTGATTAGTATTTCTTTTTCTCCCTGATTTCCAGCACTTCTTTCTTCAATGGGGCCAATTCATTCGGATCCAAGTGATTCCAAGAGGTGTTGAATACCTGCTTATAATAGTCTTGCAATGCTTCGATCATCGGATTGATCACACCGGGATCGCGACTGAAGCCGGTATTAAAACTTCTGTCCTGACTACCATACACCGGTGCGATATACACCTGCTTTTGTTTCAAAGGAATACTTTTAGCCCATAGTTTCTCTTTTGTTAAAGGCTCGGCAGCAACCAGATTTACTTTCCCGGATAAAATAAAGAATCCCGCATAAGTGTATGCTGTTCTATACACGGTATTTCTTCCTGTTCCTGAAACATATTGATTATAGGCATTCCAGTTTACGTTAGCACTATTGATATCAAAGTCTATTTCTACCTGAAGCAATAGATCACTTTCTTTTTTATCATTATAAACCACTTGATCATAATATTCAAATGGGCCACGAACCGAATAACCTTTTGCGGTTAATGATTCATTATAATCAGCTGACATGGCTTTCGAAAAATCACTGAATATTTTATAGCCTGAATAAGCAAACTTTTCTTGATAAGCAGGATCCACCAACAGAAATACCACCTGAGCAGATTTTGCAGGCGCTTTTTGGGGTGGTTCAAAATCGTAGTTGGGCGCTTTAATCGTTGCTACAGGAGCAGGGGCAACAGCTTTTGGTGCAGAGCTTGCCAGATACAATGCTCCATAAGACAATACAACCAATATTGCCAACAAGTGTGTTTTTTTTCTCATATTTTTTTTGTTTGGTGTAGGATATATACAGTTAAAATCGCCATTTGGTACATCAATACGTCAATCCAATCTCCCGTGCCATAGATCCAGCCCAGCCATTGAAATAATTCTGTTGCTGAAACCATCAATGTAAGTCCGATTTTCCAGCCCATTGGGATCCTCTGCCAGCCATCCCAAACCAATACCATTGCCATCCACAAGGAAACACACCACAAATAATCAGGTATCCAAATTGAACCGGGAAAAGAGCTTGTCTCTTTTGAAGTATACAATAACCATCTTTCAAATAATACCGGAACGGTTCTCCCTTTCAGGTATATTACTGTTCCCGCGATCAGGGGTAATATTACCCACAACCATCTTGCAACATCAACTTTCTTACTCGCGTTCAAGCTCCTCTGTATTAATTCGGTCGTCAAAAAAAACGACCACATAATTTTCTGATTTCAACTTTGCGATCAGATCATCACGATATTCCATGATCTCTTGCAAGGTGGCAAATAATCTGGGCGACTTCCAGGTCTGCGTTACCTTGTCTTTAAAATAACCCAGCTTTTCAAACTTGTTTTTAAAATGAGCGACTGATCTTGTAGCAACAGAACTATAAAAATCACGGGCTTTATAAAAGCCACTGATGATCGCAAATTTTTTATAGTGCGCAGATCCTTTGGGATTACATTCTATACAAGTAGTGGAGAGATACATGAATCCATATCCGCCTGTAGTATCAGCAAACTTGTCTACCTGTTGAGGCGAACTCGTTTCCTGCGCTATCAATCCTGTACTTCCGAAGATCAATAATACCAATGCCAATAAGTGGCGATAACAAAAAATCTTTTCGCGCATTATATAGTAAAATTAGGCTTGTTTAAATCTATAAAAAATACCTGAAAATGAGTAGTTTATCTCCTGCTTTTTGAGAATATCACTTGCGTTTGACATTATAGATCGGAATCGCAGGATCTAAGTATTGATTTCGATCATTTTGCATATAAATTTTTCGAACGATACTCATTCCTTTGATCACTTTTCCAAAAGCAGCATACCCCAATTTGTCTTCTACATTTTCTCCTCCTTCATCGAGTCCGGGTTGGTCATCAATGCAAATAAAAAATTCACTACCTGCCGTTCCCGGTGCTAGTCGGGCAACCGATATCACACCGTCTTTATGTTTTACGCCGGTTTTTCCGGTGCTTTCATGTGGTATGCCTGTAATGCTTCTTGCTTTTTCATTTTTGGTTCGCCATAAACCGCCTTGCAAAATTTCTGTCTTAGGTGCATTTGATGGCTGATTGCTTACATTTAAAACACGATAAAAAGAAGTGTTCTCATAAAATCCGGAGTCTACATAACTTAAAAACGCAGCGGTGGTAGCGGGTGCTTTATCTGCATACAGTTCTACTTCTATTTCTCCATATTTTGTTTCAATCACCACACGTGGATTTCCGGAATTGGTGGGCTCCTTACAGGTAATGAGGGCTGATAAAAGAAAAAGATAAATCAGTTGCTTCATAACTATTCATTCACTTCAAACAAAAATAACTGCGTCTTTTCCAAAGCTGAGAAATTATTATCAGCAATCATCCATAAAGATCGCTTTCCATTTTTTAATCTTGGACCCAAACACATGCCTTCTACATTATCAGTATAAATACCCAGCTCATCCAAATTCAATAATAATTTTTTTCGAAGTGGTTTTTGGGGTGGATTATTTTTTAAGCTTTTGATTGAACTTATATCTTCCGCATCATTCAAATCAACCATAAAAATTTTAATCGTACACGCTAATCTACCCGTGGAGAAAGATCTTTCCATTACGAGTAATTTATTATTTCCGATATCCATGATATCCGGAATACCATTCACCATAAAACTCCCCGGCGGATTGGGTGCATACGCCACCGGATCGAGTTTATATGCATACTGAGCAACCGCTTTCCCATTGGATACATTGAATTTGTACAAACGTACCCAAGCATCATTCGGTTCCAAGCTTGCTTGCGGACCATCTTCATACCTCGGCTCTTCCAGACTTACCATTAAGTTTTGATAGTTATTGGTGAATGTGGCTCCTTCTAAAACACCATTGCGTCTTGGCCCTTTTTCCAGAGCAGACATCCGCAAATTATCCGGCAATGAAAAGCTGCGAATATATTTTCCCGATCTATCCACTACTTGAATAGAGGGGTCAGCGATCACGGTATCTTTTGCTGTTACGATTCTTTCTCCTTCGCTGGTCCATACAATTTGTCTTGTGACGGGATGGTAACGAATGGCTTCAGGATCAGGTGTCAGTTGTGGATTTTCTTTAGAGGAAGGATAGGGTTGTCCGTTCGGTTGTTGCAATGTAACGGCTTGTTGGAATAAAACCGTATCGATCTTCTCATCCTTCAATATAACCTTCATCGTGTAAAACCGCGCCGGTTGTAATGCAGATCGGTCATCACTAATAGTATAGAAAACTTGTTCTGTTTTATCAAAATCTATTCCCGATAAACCACCCACCGTTGTTTGTTGAAATGAAAATTGATAGGGAATATCATACACATCTATCAACCGAAGCGAGCTTGGCGCTACCTGTAGCATTCCCCTTTTTGTTGGAGAACAGGCATAGATAACGAATACAAAACAAGTAATTATAAGTGATTTCAAAACCTAAGTAATTTTTCTGCGTCCTTCTGTGTGCTCAGTGGCAATCTACTCACACAAAACCATTTCAATTTTTCTTCTTTTTCTTCTTATGCGAAAACAACCAAGGCAACAATTTAGGCTCTGCAAAAGCATTGGTCCAACTATCATGTGCCACACCCGGATACTCTGAATAAGTAACGTCTTTGGCGCCGGCTGTCATCAACGCTTTGTATAATTCGCGGTTAGGCTCCGGCGACACCACAGGATCTTTTTCGCCATGAAAAATCCACATCGGAACTTCTTTTGCGTTTTGTACCAGCAATGGAATATCAGCAATACCACAAATCGGAAATGCCGCAGCAAAAAAATCAGGATAACGACGTAAGAGGTCATACGCACCAAATGCGCCCATGGATAAACCTCCGAGATAGACCCTTCTTGGATTGACATGCCTATTGTCTACCAAACTATCCATCAACTGTTTTACCAATTGTTGTGAAATAGGAGCATCTCCTTCAGAGTCTACAGCAGCCCATTGTTTTTCTGCTGATCGCTTGTATTTAGACCAGGTCATGTTTTTGGGGCATTGCGGAAAAATAACAATGCCTTCAAAGTATTTACGATTGGTGGGTTCGAGGAAGAGTTTAGCACCATGGGTTAGCTGCGCTTCATTATCATTCCCTCTTTCTCCTGATCCATGGAGAAACATGACCAATGGATAGGCTTTGTTCTTTTTATACTTGGCGGGATACAGTATACGATAGTGTAGGGTATCGTTTCCTTTGATGAATTGTTTCTTTTCGTAGGCAGAAAAGTCCTGTGCACTCAGTGTAGTAGAAAAGGAGAAAAGAAACAGCAATGACAGGATGTTTTTCATATGGGATTGTTTGGATAAATCTACTGCAATTTTTATAACTGGCAGTTTTCACTAGAAAAATTAATTGACCGAGTTTAAGCTTACAATCCATTAAAAATTGCGGTAAATACGGTAAGCCTATTTAAGAAACAGGTCTACATTTATTATTAAGCTAAAAACTATGAACCGAATACATTTATCGCCATTTTTATTGTTAGGAGAAGAGAGAATTGGATTAAACTATCCCCCTGATGCCATAATAACCGGATTAATTAAGTCATTAAAGGACGTTCGTTGGAGCCGTGAAAAAAATGGTTGGCACATTCCGTGTAATAAACCCGCTTATGAAGCTTTGGTAGACAAGCTGATGGGGATTGCTACAGTGGAGAATGCAGAATTAAGAAAATACCTTGAGCAGCGAAAAATTATAGTAAAGCAAAATCAAAATAAGTTGTCGTCGGGGACGCATAAAATGATGCTAAATCATCCCTTATCCGTTCCCAACCTTAGCGCGTATGAAAAATTCAGAGACATGCTGGTGCTGAAAGGGTATAGCGCCAATACTATTCGAAACTATAGTAACGAGTTTCATCAACTTTTGAGGGTTTTAGGTAATAAACCGGCTGATACATTAAATAAAGAGCAACTTCTTTCTTATTTATTATGGCTATTGAAAGAAAAAGGCTGTAGCGAAACGCAAGTTCATACGGCAGTCAATGCAATAAAGTTTTATTATGAACAAGTTTTGGGGAGAGATAAAGAACTTTATGATTTACCACGCCCGAAGAAGGCCTTTACCTTGCCGGATATTTTAGCAGAAGAAGAGATTGTGGAATTAATTCACGCGATACCCAATATAAAGCATCGATCTATGATAATGATTGCCTATTCTGCCGGATTGAGGGTAAGCGAAATTGTGAAGTTGCGAATTACTGATATTGACAGTAAACGAATGATGATTCATTTACGAGCCGCTAAAGGTAAAAAAGATAGGATGGTTACTTTATCAAAAAAAATACTAGCTGTTTTACGCGAATATTTTTTGCTCTATAAACCCAGGATATATTTATTTGAAGGCCAAAATGGTGGCGAGTATAGTGTCAGGAGTGTTCAAAAAATAGTACAGGATGCTAAAATAAGAGCCGGCATTACAAAGAAGGGGGGAGTACACAGTTTAAGGCATAGCTACGCTACTCATCTATTAGAAGCAGGAACCGACATTCGAATCATTCAAGAATTATTAGGACATAACAGTATTAAGACAACCATGTTGTACACCCATGTTGCGAATAAAATAATGAGCAAAATTGAGAGTCCTCTAGATAAATTAGATTGGTGACTACTATTTCGCTTTTTCGACCACATCAACCCAAAAAACGAAATCATAAATAGTTGCTTATGAATACATATTTCCATTTTTTTTGTTACTTTTTATGAGCGAGGAATTGCGTACTTTTATTGTTATAGCCAATGGTAGGACGACCGTGCAAATGACAAGCGACCGACCTGAATTTAAACATAAAAGCAAGGGAAAACCATTTTTTGCAAACGATAAATAAACAAATGAGTAGATTGAAATAAAATGAAAACACTAGTTTATAGTATACACGGATTTGACAAACCATTCATTGAAAAATTAGGACAGGGCAAACACGAATTGATGTTTACAGAGCAACCTTTGAATGAAAATACAGCTCATCTTGCACAAGGATTTGAGGCTGTTGCACTTTTTACTTCGGACAAAGCCAATGCAGAAGTGTTGGATGTATTAAGTAATAATGGAGTAAAATTTATAGCCCTCCGTTCTGTTGGTTATGACCACGTTGACTTGGCAAAAGCAAAACAGCTAAATATTAAAGTTGCCAACGTACCTGCTTATTCTCCTTATGCTATTGCCGAGCATTCGGTGGCATTGTTAATGGCTTTAAATCGAAAAATAATATTGGCTCAAGAACTGATGAAGCAAAACGATTTTCGACTAGACAAATTAGTGGGTTTTGACCTTCATAATAAAACCATTGGCGTTGTTGGTACTGGAAAAATTGGCTCTGCATTTGTTAGAATAATGCACGGTTTTGGTTGTAAAATACTAGCTTATGACATAGAGCAGGATAGTGACTTAATTGAAAAATGCAAGGTACAATATACTTCATTAGAAACTTTGTGTAAAAATTCAGATGTTATTTCGGTAAACTGCCCATTGAATGAGGCTACCAAATATATGTTTAACAAGACTACTTTTTCACAAATGAAAAATGGAGTTGTGTTTATCAATACGGCAAGAGGTGGAATAGTAAATACACAAGATTTACTTGATGCCCTTGACCAAGGAATTGTTGCTACTGCCGGACTAGATGTATATGAATACGAAAAACCTATCTTCTTTTACGATCATTCAAATACTCAAATAGAAGACGATCTCTTCGAAAAAATGCGTTCTCATCCGAATGTTTTGATTACTGGTCATCAAGGGTTCTTAACCCATGAAGCTCTTGAAGGCATTGCTACAACAACCATAAGAAATATTGACGAATGGTCTATCAATGGAAAATCAATTAACGACATAAATTAATATTAAAATGAAATTATTAATAACCACCGATTTTTCTGTAAATTCAAAAGGAGCAATTAGGTTTGCTAAATCGTTAGCAAAGCAATCAAGTGATATAGAAGCAACATTCTACCACTCTGTCCATTTTATGAAACCAACTGCCTGGAGCGATGCTTTTTTTAAATCATATAAAGAAGAAGAAATAGAAAGACTTACAGTTGAACTTAAAAAGTTTGTTTTTTCTACTATTGGACAAGATAAAGATAATTTTACCAATGTTAAGTTTGTTATTGACTCTGCTATCTCAACTGAGAAAGACATTTTAAGATATGCAGAAAAAAATAAAATAGATTTTATTTGTATAGCAACACAAGGTGCTGGTTTATTGAGAAAGATAATGGGTACTCATACCTCCTACATTGTAAACAATTCAAGGATACCAGTAATGGTTATTCCTAGTCATTATCGTGCTAAAACATTAAAAAAAGTAACGTATTTGTCAGATTTCGAAAACCTAAAGAAAGAATTAGATATGGTTTCTAAATTTTCGGGTACTGTAAAATGTAGTTTAGATGTACTGCATTATTCATCTATTATTTTGGACAAAAATAAATTTGAGCGTAATATAGCTCTTTTTGAAACTGAAGAATACAAAGACATTAAACTAAATATCATTAAAAATAATTTGGAATTTTCTCTTGTAGAGAGAATTTCTCAATTCGCCACTAAATCGAAACCTGAACTTTTAATCATGTTTACTAAAAGAGAAAAGAGTTTTTTTGAAACTATTTTTCTGCCTAGTAAATCAGCAGAACTTACTTATACAACTAAAGTGCCTGTTTTGATATATTCAAAATGAAATCAGTTAAAAGAAACCTTGTTATAAATATTTTTCGTAAAGCAAAAATTAGTTTTATGAAAATATACTATGCAAGAGGTAGTGCTCATGAAATTGCATTGGGAGCTGCAATTGGTGCATTTTGGGGTGTTTTCCCAACATTTGGATTAAGTACTATTCTATCTCTGTTATTATACAAAATCTTTCGATTCAACATAGTAGCAGCCATTTCGGGAGCATTCATATCTAATCCTTTAACAAGCCCATTTTTATTAATGCTAAGTTATAAAGTTGGGAGCTATTTTATTAAAACTGATATTCAATTTGATTATGATAATTGGTATAAAAATTTACCCCAAATGGGATATGTTTTAATTATTGGTTCTACCATAGTTAGTGCAATAACGGGATTATTTATTTACTATATCATTAAATATGTCATTGAGCGTAGACGAAACCTAAAAGCTAATAACCCAAAGTAAAATAAGAAATGAATTATCACTTATTATCTATTCATGAAACCCAGCAATTGCTTAAAACCAGTAAAAATGGTTTGCATCAGTCTGATGCCGAAGAACGATTGCTTGAAAATGGAAAAAATGAATTAGTTGAAAAGAAGAAGAAACCTTTTTGGCTATTGCTTTTAAATCAATTTAAAGATTTAATGATAATAATTCTGCTCGTTGCAGCTACAATATCAATCGCAATTGGAGATGTAAAGGATGCGGCTCTTATACTAAGCATAGTTTTAATGAATGCACTTATTGGGTTTATTCAAGAATACAAAGCTGAAAAGGCAATGGCTGCATTAAAAAAAATGTCGGCTTTAAACTCTTTGGTTCGTAGGAATGGTAAGCTAATTGAAATAGCATCATCGGAATTAGTAATTGGTGATATGGTTATTTTAGAGACTGGAGATATTGTTCCTGCAGACATTCGACTTACTGAAACACATTCGCTTAAATTAGAGGAATCTTCTCTAACAGGTGAATCTTATGCTGTAGATAAACAAACCCATCAACTGCATTTGGAAAACCTACCCATTGGTGACAGAAATAATATGGCATTTAAAAGCACTATCGTTTCTTATGGACGAGGTGAAGGTATTGTCGTAGCTACTGGAATGAATACCGAAATCGGTCGCATTGCACAACTTTTACAAGAAGAAGAAAATCTAACTCCGCTTCAAATTAAGCTAGCAAATTTTACTAAAAAATTATCTTTAATTATATTGGTTATTTGTGCTATAGTATTTGTTTTGGGTTTACTTAGAGGTGAAGATTCTATAAAGATGCTGTTCATAACTATTTCTGTAGCTGTTGCAGCAATACCCGAAGCATTACCAGCTATTATTACCATCTCATTGGCTATTGGAGCTAAACGATTGGTAAAAAAGAATGCACTCATTCGCAGATTACCATCAGTTGAAACTTTAGGTTCAATTACTTATATCTGTTCAGATAAAACAGGTACAATTACCCAAAACAAAATGACAGTTACTGATATTTGGCAACCAAATGAAATAGTATCTTATCAAAACTTAACAGCAGAACAATTGTTATTGTTTGCAATGGAGCTTAACCATGATGTTTCTGTAGATGAATTAAAAAAATTTAAAGGAGATCCAACAGAAATTGCTTTAGTAACATACGCCCGAAATCAAAAGCACTACAACGAATCATGGCGAGAAACTAAACGTGTTAATGAATTACCCTTTGACTCTGAAAGAAAACGAATGACAACCGTTTATGCATACAATGGGAAATATATAGCTATTACTAAAGGTGCTGTAGAATCGGTATTAAAATGTTGTACAACACATAACGATGACGAAATTTTAAAAGTCGTTAATACATTTGCACAACAAGGTAAACGAGTTTTGTCTTACGCTTATTCAATATTGGATAAATTACCTGAAAATAGTACTATCCAAAACACTGAACAGAATCTTAACTTCATTGGTATCGTTGCTTTGATAGACCCTCCGAGAGAGGAAGCCAAACAAGCAATTGCCGATTGCCACTCAGCAGGCATTACACCGGTAATGATAACAGGAGATCATCCTATAACAGCTCACGCAATTGCATTAGAAACGGGTATTATTTACAAAAAAACAGATAAAGTAATTACGGGTGCAGTATTAGAGGGCTATTCTGAAGAAGAGTTTGAAAAGGAAGTTGAATACATAAAAGTTTATGCCCGAGTATCGCCTGAGCAAAAATTAGAAATTGTAAAAATGTTACAAAAGAAAAATAATTTTGTAGCCATGACGGGAGACGGGGTAAATGATGCTCCTGCTTTGCGAAGAGCTGATATTGGTGTTGCTATGGGTATTACAGGAACTGATGTAAGCAAAGAAGCTGCCCAAATGATTTTACTGGATGATAATTTTGCTACCATCATCAAGGCAGTAAAAGAAGGTAGGAGAATTTATGATAACATCAGAAAATTTATAAAATATACACTTACGAGTAAGGGTGGTTTAATTTCTATTATCCTTTTAGCACCACTTGTCGGAATGCCCATTCCACTTATACCAATACAAATTTTATGGATTAACTTGGTAACAGATGGACTACCGGGATTAGCCTATGCAGCTGAACCTGCTGAAGAAAACATTTTACAACGACCACCTCGAAGGACAGATGAAACCATATTCACAAAGAGTTTAGGTTTCCATATTTTTTGGGTAGGTTTATTAATGGCAACCATTTGTTTATCTATACAAGCATGGGCTATTCACATTGGCAACGATAAGTGGCCAACTATGGTCTTTACAGTATTATGTATAAGCCAAATGGGGCAAGCCATGGCTATTAGAAGCGATATAAAATCACTATTTCAACAGGGAGTTTTTGCCAATAAACAACTGGTTGGTGCTGTTCTACTCACCTTTGCTTTACAAATGGCAGTAATTTATGTTACTTTCTTACAGGACATTTTCAATACAAAATCTTTGACCGTTATTGAACTATTAATTTGTATAGGCCTATCAAGTATTCTCTTCTGGGCAGTAGAAATAGAAAAATGGGTTAAAAGGAGAAAACTAAAACATCGTAAGTTATAAGAAATAATAATGACACTAAAACTCAATACTTAAATTGGTTTGCAAGGACGGTGAACAAGAACCACTGGCTATAACACGGGTTTGGCAAAAGTGGCGGTTCAGTGCTCCGCAGACACATTTGTGGTTAATCAAAGTTTGGTTCTCCGCATCACCATTTGTGCTGAAAATCGCCACCTTCGCCAAGCCCGAAAACGTTAGCGGCAAGCATAGAGCGACACCCAAACAACAGACCGAACCATAAAAAATTTAGATTTGCAAAATGAAATTAACGATATTATCAACAGTATTTTTCTTGACAACAGGACAGTTGTTTGCACAAAACGACCTTGCATTTAATTGGACACCTAAACCAACAGGACAGACCTCAAATTTCGGTTTGACATCAAACAGCAACATCACTTCAACAAAAGAAGTATTGGTAAGACCGTTTATAACAGACGATGCCAGAGTAGTTGGAGAACGACTTGCTCAACTTGAATCTTGGATACGAGTGGACAAAGAAGCTGGGCAACATTGGATTTTAGGTGCTTACGGACCTAACAAAAAACTTGAATTGACAGCAGGCGGAGTTTACGGTTATCAAGTAGAACACGACAGCAAAAAGACATTTGCTTATGCTTTACCGTTATTACAAGCAAAAATTCTGTTCAAGGAATATAAACCAAATAAACCCCCGGGTTTTGGAATGGTAGTTGGGACATTTTTACCCGTTGGACAAGGTTCATTTAAACCAGCAGGTTACGGAACATTTGGCTACTTGACAGTTTCACAATGTTTTGGTGAAGGCGACAAATTTCTGTTTCACGGAAATCTTGGTGGCAATTATTTACACGTTGACGGCTCAAACCAGTTAATCTCAACGTGGGGTTTAGGGACACAGATAAAAGCATATAAAGGTATGCACTTAGTGGGCGAAGTTTTTTCAGGCGACCCATACATTCCAGGGACAGGGACATCTTGGCAAGTAGGTTATCGCTATTTTTTCAGTGACCTATTGCAAGTTGATATGACAGTTGGTGACGGAATTGCAGGGGACGTAATAATGCCTTTTTGGTTTAGTGCAGGTGTTCGTATTGTGACAGAAAAATTCTTGAAAAAGAAGAATGCCAGCCGCTAACAGCCGTTTTGCAAAAGCGGGGGTTTCGTGCTTCTATGACAGAGAAGTGCTAAATCCAAGCTTTGTGCATTTAATGAAGTTTAGTGCTGAAAATCCCCGCCTTCGCAAAGCGGCAAAACGTTAGGTGCAAGCGTAAGGTAAATCAGTCTAACCAATACATTTTATACATTGGACTGTTTTGACAATAAAAAATACGGACAAGCTGAACACCGTTTTAAGAAGTAGGCAAATTTAAAAATATCAAAATATGAACAAACAATTTTTATTGACAATTGTAACCGCAGGAGTATTGGCTACTTCTTGCAACCAGGTTACTGAAAAAGCCAAAGAAGAAACACAAAACGTTTTAAACCAAACGAGCAAGGAAGTTCAAAAAGTAATTGACGACCTCGGACTTGTTTACGTAGAAGAGGGAGCCCAAAACATCATCACTTACGAAGAAGTAAACGCTGCACAGCAAGCGTGGTGCGATGCTTTGGTTAAAATTGGCAAACTTAAAGAAGAAGGTGGTGACTACAAGGCATTTGCCGAACAAGTGCTTTCAGATGCCTACAATTACGACCAAGGAAAGGTATTTTTTAAACCTACCTTAGCGTTTGGCGATCAAACTTTTAGGAACGACAAAAAAGGGGCTTTGGCTTATTTTATTGGTGGCGACCCAGCCTATCCAAATGACAAAGGTTTTGCATTGACACCTTGGGTAAAAGCAAGGTACGACAATGCAGGCGAGAACAACGAAGGCATTCAAATATATGGTTCGGTAGCCATAACTATGGGAAATGTTTGGGTAACCGGCAAAGATGGAAAAGAAGTGATGGTGGATAAAACTTGGGTTTTCAGAAAAGGGAAAGACGGAAAACTAAGAATTATTGTACACAAGTCGGCATTGCCATTCACTCCAACTAAATAGTAACCTAACTTCACAAATGGCTACAGTGTGAAATACGGTAGTCATTTGTGATTTTTTTTCTATGTATGATAAAGCAATTTATAATCTCGACACTGTTGCTATTCATATTTGCAACTACCAACGTTTTCTGTCAAAACAACAGACTTAATACCAGTGAAACTATTGGTTGGTACAACTATTTCGGCACATTTAAGCTCAACGAAAAGTTCGGACTGCACACAGAATATCAATTTCGGAGAGATAATATAATAACAGATTGGCAACAAAGTCTTTTAAGGGTTGGTGTGAATTACAACTTAAATCCAAGAGTACTATTTAGGGCAGGCTATGCTTGGATAGAGACTTTCAATTATGGAGAAATACCCATAAATGGTTTCGGGAAAGATTTTACAGAACATCGAATTTTTCAAATGGTGCAGCTCTCTCATAAAGAAGGAATTGTTGACTTATCGCATCGTTTTATGCTAGAGCAACGATTTGTTGGTAGATATAGCAATGCGAGCTTGGAACGTGAAGATGAGTTTCCCCTTTTACACAGGATACGCTACATGTTTAGAATGCAAATACCATTGAAGGGAAAAGAGATTATAGACAAAACGCCATATGTTGCCTTGTATGACGAAATTTTTATTGGCTTTGGAAAAAATGTAAATGCTAATGTTTTTGACCAAAATAGATTTGGCTTGCTTTTCGGCTATCGGTTCAACAAAAATGTAAGAGTGGAAGGCGGTTACTTAAACCAAATCTTGCAATTTGGAAGACAAATAAACGGACAAAACGTATTTCAGAATAACCACGGCATTATCATAAATGCAAACTTTAACTTTGATTTATCTATAAAGAAAAAACAGACCCAATAAATGGAACTACTTCCAATCGAAACTATAAAAATTGACCAAGTAAAACTTGATAAAATAAATGGCACAATGAAAGCCATTTACAGACTTATATTGTATAGTCGACAACACGATGATGACGACCTTTTAGACATATATTTAGCAGGCATACACAATCTTCAAGAGCTTCTAAGCATTAAAAACGCTCAAATGGAAGCACAAAATGAAATAGAAGCAAAAGAATATTTAAGCCATTTAAAAAGGTCACTTGATTTTGTAATTGAAGAAATAATTTTGCAAAATGATTTTAAAACTGAAGTTCAACTGTTTCAGCTTCTTCGCCTGATTTCACCCGAAACTAATTCAGTTCACCCAAATCGTTACCGACAAACACTTGTGCAAATAGGAATTCACATTTGCCCTGAACCAACAGAAGTACCACCATTAGTTTCAGAACTTTTCTTTAAGATACAACAAATAAAAGACCCAATCATCAGGGCAATATATTTTCATCACGAACTAATCCGCATACATCCGTTTGTAGATGGAAATGGAAGGGTTACACGAATTGCAAAAAATTGGATGCTAATGTTTCACCTTTACCCTCCAATTTTTATAAACGATGCCGCCAAGAAAAAAGAATACATTTCTACACTGAGCAATAGTTTTAGTAGTCTTCGTCAAAAGCCGAATGAATGGAATATACATACAGAAAATTTTTTCAGTCAAGAACTTGACCGCTTAATTACAAACACGGAAATACTTTATGAGAGCATAAAATCTATCGGGCTTGACAGAGAAACACGTAGACAACCTTATAACACTGAAAATTAGGTGTAGACAGACAAAAACGCCAGCACCTAACACGGGTTTGGCAAAAGTGGCGGTTCAGTGCTCCGCAGACACATTTGTGGTTAATCAAAGTTTGGTTCTCCGCCTCAACATTTGTGGTGAAAATCGCCACCTTCGCCAAGCCCGAAAACGTTAGCTACAATGGCGGACGACCGAAACAGACAGAAAATTTACAATGACAGAAAGAACTCTAATCAAAAATATTAGCATCGTCAACGAAGGACAAATAATCCTCAGCGACATACTTATTGACAATGGCGTAATTCTAAAAATTGGACGGCTTGCAGACATTACTAATTCAAATATTATTGACGGAACAGGCAAATATTTATTCCCTGGTATCATTGACGGGCAAGTTCATTTCCGTGAACCAGGACTAACACATAAAGGTGACCTTCATTCGGAAAGCAGAGCAGCCGTTGCGGGAGGCGTGACTTCCTTCATTGATATGCCAAATACCTTTCCGAATGTAATGACCATTGACATACTTAATGAAAAATATCAAATAGCATCTGAAAAATCGTTAGCCAACTATGGTTTCTTTTTAGGTGTTAATGGTGACAATCTCGATTACGTAATTAACCTCGACACATCAAAACTATTAGCCGTTTCTGATGACGGACTTTACTTTACCCAAAAAGGAAATCTACTTGCCGACAATCCCGAAACAATGGAGAAACTGTTTGCGAACTGCAAATCAATCATTGCTATACATTCTGAAAAGGAACAAATAGTTGAAGAGAATGAAAACATATATCGAGAAAAATATGGCGATAATGTGCCTATTGAACTTCATCCAATAATTAGAAGTGAAAAAGCGTGTTACGAAGCAACTAAAAGAGCAATAGACTTAGCAAACAAGCACAAGGCACGACTTCACATTCTGCATTTGACCACAGAAGCTGAAACACATCTTTTCCGTAATGACATTCCGCTTGAAGAAAAAAATATAACAACTGAAGTATCGGTGCATCACTTATGGTTCTCCGACACAGACTATAAGCATTTAGGAACTTTAATCAAATGGAATCCAGCCATCAAAACAGAAAAAGATAAAAAGGGACTATTGAAAGCGTTGTTGGATGATAGAATAGACTTAGTAACCACAGACCACGCTCCTCACACTTTAGACGAAAAACAGAAATCGTATTTTCAAGCAATGTCAGGTGCCCCAATCGTTCAACATTCGTTAAACATTATGCTTGAGCTCTACAAACAAGGACAAATTTCGTTAGAGAAAATCGCTGAAAAAATGTGCCATAATCCAGCGACACTTTATAAAATAGAGAATAGGGGCTTCATTCGTGAAGGCTATTTCGCAGACCTAAGTATCGTTGACCTCAATTCTATTTGGACAGTTAGCAAAGAAAATATTTTATCAAAATGTGGATGGTCGCCATTAGACGGAACCACATTTCAAACTAAAGTAATCCATACATTTGTAAATGGAAACTTAGTTTACGACCACGGACAATTTAATTTGAATGCAAAAGGACAACCACTAACCATCAAACAAAATAATTAAGTCAGTTTTCTTATGTTTCAAGAACGGAAATTAATTATTGCAACAAAACACGAAAAGGAAAGCGTGATTGCTCCTATTCTTGAAAAAGAATTAGGTGTAAGTTGTTTTGTTGATGAAACTTTTGATACTGACGCATTAGGAACATTTACGGGCGAAATTGAAAGAGAACTTGACCCCATTTCAACCGCCAGAGAAAAATGTTTACGGGCAATGAAATTAAACAGTTGCGATTTAGGCGTTGCCAGTGAGGGTTCATTTGGTCCACACCCTTCTATGTTTTTCGTAAATGCCGATGATGAATTTTTGATTTTCATAGACAATAAGAATAGAATTGAAGTTATAGTTAGAGAATTAAGCACTTCTACTAATTTCAACGGGAAGCAAATTCAAAGTCAAAGAGAGCTATTAGAATTTGTTAATCAAACGGAGTTTCCTAAACACGGATTAATTCTTCGTAAATCAAAAGATGAAAATACAGACATTTATAAAGGAATAACAGATGTTGAGATTTTAAAAAAAACATATGAACATCTCCATTCAAAATACAATTCTGTTTATTGCGAAACTGATATGAGAGCTATGTATAATCCAACACGAATGAGTGTAATTGAACAAGCAACACAAAAACTGGTGCAAAAAATTAAATCAACTTGCCCACAATGTCAAACACCGGGTTTTGGGATAACAGACGCTAAAAAGGGACTTGAATGCAGCTTATGCGGTTCACCGACAAACTCAACACTAAGCTATATTTATGTATGCCAACATTGTAAATTCACAAAAGAAGAAATTTATCCCAATAAAAAAACAACCGAAGACCCAACTTACTGCGACTATTGTAATCCTTAAAAATACTAAAATATGGAAATGAAAACAGTTGGAAAACAAAGCCACAGCAGCTAACAGCGGTTTGGCGTAATGGCGGGTTCAGTGGTAAATTGAAGTTCAGTAATTCTAATCAAGTTTTGTGGCGGGTTGCCAGTTTTGTGCTCCGAAATCCGCCACTACGCCAAGCCGCAAACCGTTAGCCGCTATTTTACCGTTTAAATTTCTAAGAAAAGCTGTACTTTTAATCCTCAAGAGATACAAGATGTCTAAAGAAGAAATTAAATACGAAATCAGCAAGGTTCTGGATCATTTTTCAGCCAAAGCTTTGGCTGAACTTTTGGCATTTTTAAAAGAATTAGATTCAAAGCATCAATCCGGGCCCTCAACCGATTCTTTGCTAAGCAGAATTCTTACTGAAGACAAAGAGTTATTAGCGAAACTGGCCCAATGATTTCTTTCCACGAAGTTGAAAATATTCATCGACTCCTTATTTCTGAATTTGGTGGCTCACACGGCATCAGAGATAAAGAATTATTAGACTCCGCTTTAGCCAGACCTTTTCAAACATTCGACGGAAAGGAACTTTACTCTACTCCTATAGACAAAGCCGCCTCATTAATCGAAAGTATTCTTATAAATCATCCGTTCGTTGATGGTAACAAAAGAACAGATTACGTTTTAATGTGACTGTTGTTATTAGGCAATGACATAGACATAAATGCTACTCAAGAAGATAAATACGCTTTTGTTATCAGCATTGCCTCTGGTCAATCAGAATTTGATGACATTATCAGCTGGCTAGCTTCGCATACAATTAAAATTAGCGGCTAACAAGAGGCTTTGCAAAAGTGGGGCGACAGAATTTGGCCCATCAGCAGTAAGAATTCTGACCCGTCTTCAGTAATTTAGCTTAAGCTAATCGGGTCTTTAGTGGCCAAGACGGCAGCAGGAATTCTATTTCCCAACCTTCGCAAAGCCCTTTACGTTAGCAGTAATATCATAAAACCGGTTACAAAAAAGAAACACGACCGAAAAACATAAATTCGTAGCATATAGACATCAATAATGGAGAATCGTTTTACGGAACTAATTTGGCTTATAAAATAATCACGGACTAAGTCAACGAAAGAATTACGATTTCACTACATTTGATAGTATCAAATGATACTATCAAATGAAGCCCCCTTACAACATAACAGGCGAAATTGTTAGGTTGGTTAGTGAAATCTCGCATAAGATTGGAGAGGTAAACGCAAGCTTTCTAACTAAACAGTCACCCGAGTTACGTAAGACAAATCGTATCAGAACAATTCAAGCCTCTCTAGCAGTAGAGGGAAACACTTTATCTATTGGACAGATTACGGCGATCATTGAAAACAAAAAAGTTCTGGGTCCGTCAAAAGATATTCAAGAAGTTACCAATGCCATTGAAGTGTACAATCAACTCAACAAGCTGAACCCCTTCAGCGAAAAATCTTTTTTGTTAGCACATAAAATATTAATGAGCGGTTTAATTAAAAATTCGGGCAAGTATCGAACTTCTGGCGTTGGGATTGTAAAAGGCTCTCATCTTGCTCATTTAGCACCACCCGCTAGTAATGTTTCTTTCTTAATGAAAGATTTATTCGCGTACCTAAAAAAAAGTGATGAACTCATGCTTATTAAAAGCTGTGTGTTTCATTATGAAATGGAATTTATTCATCCATTCTCTGATGGTAACGGCAGAATGGGAAGACTTTGGCAAACGCTTCTATTAATGAATGAATATCCTTTGTTTGAATTTCTACCGTTTGAAACGCTGATCAGTAAAAATCAAAAAAAATATTATCATGCGCTTTCTACCATTGACAAACAAGGTAATTTAACTTTTTTCATAGTGTTCATGCTTACTATTCTGAGCAAATCGCTTGATGAATTACTTGCAGAGAGATCTGGTCCACTCTCTAATGCAGACCGAATTCAAATTTTTCTATTGGCTGGATTTAAGAAGTTTACGCGGAAGGATTATATGAGTTATTTTAAAATGATTTCGTCAGCAACAGCCAGCCGTGATTTAGCAATGGCCGTAAAAGATCGCCTGATTAAAAAAATAGGCGATAAGAACAAAACTGTTTATCAAATAAAAGATGCGCTTACTCACAACTGATGCTGCTGCGCATACAACACCATCATCGCCGTATTTTTCAGATCTAGTTTTCTAAGGATATTTCTTCTATGTGTATCTACGGTATAGGTACTCAGAAATAATTTTTCCGCAATCTCATGACTGGTAAACCCTTGTGTGATCAAGTGTATGATTTCTTTTTCCCGCTTGCTCAGCACATCTTCATGTTTGGCGGTAGTGGGCTTTTCCGGTGCCCACATAAAGATTTCTTGTCCCGCTACCGACTCCTGTATGGCTTCCAATAATTCGTCTGAAGAAAGGTTTTTGATTAAATACCCTTTCACTCCCGCCGTTTTACATTGATAAATGATATCATTGTCATGCTCCATACTCAATATCAGAATAATGGCTTTGGGAAATTCTTGTAAGATGGTGGCTGCTACTTCTGTGCCTTTTCCATCCGGTAAATGATAATCCAACAACAACACTTCCGGTTGCTTCGCTTTGAATAGGGCAATGGTTTCTGCCGCACTGTGCGCCGCTCCTGACCATGTAATCCAATCAATCTCTTTGGTGACACTTTGTATACCTTCTGCAAAAATTTTGTGATCATCTGCAATAGCAACACTTACTTTTCTCATGTTATCTTTTTTCGTTTTCCATAGATACATCAATGATAACGGTAGAGCCCAGGTGACTGGAGTCCAAATTTACTTTTCCATTCATATACTGTACACGCTGTCGAATACTTTTCCAGCCTATTCCTTCTTCTTTTCCTATATCAAACCCCTTGCCATTATCTTCTACCAGCAAAGTTAGTTTGTTCATTTTTTCATCTTCCCAAATCTCTATCGTTACTTCTGATGCTTCTGCATGTTTTTTGATATTGTGTAGTAGCTCCAATACAATTCTATACAATGCGGCCTCTGTTCGTAAAGGATACCTATTCTTCAATTGACTTGTATAACGAATCTTATACCCTTCTCCACTGTTCCACCTGGCAACTGTTTTTTCCAGTATTCTATCCAATCCTTGTTCCTGCAGCTGTACTGGCATTAGATCATGCGCGATATTACGTAGATCTGTTACCGCCATATCCAGTTGTTCTCCTATCCAATGTTGCGTTTGCGGGTCTGATTTTAAACGATGATCCGCTCCAATTCTGATGCTCCCTAACAAGCCCCCCAATCCATCATGCAATTCCCGCGCCAACCTATTTCTTTCTTCTTCCTGGGTTTGAATCATTTTATCTGCTACTTCTCTTTTTTCTTTTTCCAAAGCCTGCGTTACCATTTCCTTTTCCTTTTTATAAACATTGTAACGTTGTGATAAACCAAAAGAAAGAATGGTACTCTCTCCTAAAAACCCAACTGGCGCACCATACACATTTGTAAAAAACATCCATGGTCCTCCTAAGTTGTACTGTGATAAAAGCAGTAGAATTACATATAATCCAAAAAATCCGATAGCCGCCAGAAAGAACAATGACAAGGTTTTTTGTTTGTGATAGCTCTTAGCGATGAATAAAATGATCAGTATTGCTGCTCCAATCCAAATAAAATTCATACTGGTTAAAAAGATATATCGCAACAACGTAGAACTGTTTTGATAATCTGTTATCAACAATCCCACACTTGATATGATCAACAAGGCCTGAATCCACCGAATGGCTTTGGTATACCTTGGTTGTGTATTAGGTATGGTAAAGAACCTTGCCGTTAGTTCCAATAAAAAGATATAAGAGATATTGGAAAAGAAAGGCCGCGCTTTTCCTGTAAAATCAGTCCATTCCGGCCAAAAAAATCGGAAACCGATTCCCCATTGTGCTATGATCCAACAAACAGAACAAGCAACATAAAGAATATAAAACAAGTGAATATGGTCTTTCAGTGAAATCCATAAAAAAGCATTCAACATCAACAACAATATGATCCATCCCAAGAATATACCATGGAAGAAATTTCTATTGGCGAGATAAGGAGCCAATGCGCTTTCGCGGATCATTCTTAAAGGTATATTGAGTGATTCGCCTTTTTTATCTACGCGCATTAGAATACGTTGCTGTTTTGGTTGTATCGGATACCAGAAATCAGGATCGTCGAAAACCCTTTGCTTGTATGGATAATAGTCGCCAGATACATAGGTTTGCTTCCATTTCCCGTTTTCTTCTTCATAAATACGGATATCGTTGATATGCGGATTGGCGATTTCTAACCAGCTTTTTTCTTTAGGTGACAGGTTTGTCAATACCCACCAACGGTATTGTGTAAATCCTGCATTGAAAAATCCATCAGTAATTTTTTCAGAATGTTTCTCCATATGAGCCAACGCAGTTTCCGGTGAATAATTGGCAGAATCTGGCGTCACTAAAAACTCTGGGGTCAATAACTGATCACTAAATTGCGTAAGTCTGTAAGCACCAAACATGGTGAAGAGAAAGAGCATAATAGCTCCGGTAACTAGCAGGAGTATGTTACTATTGGATCTTAAAAACATATTGGGGGTAAAATCCTTACCATAACAATACGAAAAAAGCCCGGAATCCGGGCTTTTTGTTTGACTGTTTTTATTGGTAAGCAGGTGGGTGCATTTCGTCCCATCCCGTAGCTTGCTGGTATGCTTTCGCTGCCGCTAGTATACTCGCTTCGTCAAATAATTTTCCGATAAGAGTAATACTGGTGGGTGTATTGAATCTTTTATCAAATCCGGTTGGAAAACATACAACCGGGTGTCCGGTAAGATTGGTGATGGCAGATTGATTTCCGCTTCCTCTTGTTGGACAAATAATTACATCAAACTGACTGATGACTTCATTTACTTTTTGCATCAGCAATAATCGATGTCGATTCGCATTGATATATTCCACTGCAGGAATGAGTCTTGATACACGAAAAGTATTGGGCCAGTCAAATGAGAATTGTCGGGTCATTAAATCATCGATGTCTTTTCTGGTAAAATCATCAAACGCAGCTGCACATTCTGCACTAATTACCACGTCCATTATGTTGAATGGATATACCGTGCTGTCTGGAAAATCAACCGGAATCAATTCTACGCCCATATCACGATAGGTTTGCAATACTTTTAACTCCGTTCTGCTGGTATCTGTAATTCTATCAAAATAATTTTTTGCATAACCAATGCGCATCTTTTTAATGTCTGCGTTCGGCTTGTAATTAAAAGGCATATTCACCGCACTCTTATCTTTCCCATCAGTTCCCTTGATAAAATAATAAACAATTGCAGCATCTTCTGCACTTCTGCAAATCGGACCTGCTTTGTCTAAACTCCAACTTAATGTCATAGCTCCAGATCTGCTGATGGCGCCAAATGTTGGTCTGAGACCAGTTGCACCACAAGTGGATGAGGGTGAAATGATAGAGCCCCATGTTTCTGTTCCAATAGCAAATGGCACCAATCCGGCAACCGTTGCAGATGCAGAACCGGCAGATGATCCTGAGGATCCGAAACGTGTGTTCCAAGGATTCTTGGTCCTGCCTCCATACCAATAATCACCCATTGCTAAAGCGCCGAGTGTAAACTTGGCCACCAAAACCGCTCCTGCTTCTTTTAGTTGTGTGTACACATAGGCATCTTCATCTATCACCTGGTCTTTGTATGGTTCTGCTCCCCATGTTGTTTTGGTTCCTTTTACTGCAAACAAGTCTTTTAATCCATATGGAATGCCATGTAGTGGACCGCGGTATTTTCCCGCAGCGATTTCTGCATCTGCTTTTGCTGCTTGTTCCATTGCAATAGATTCGGTGATAGAAATCACGCATTGTAAACTATCGCCGTACTTTTTGATACGATCAATGAATAATTGGGTGAGTTCTACAGAACTAATCTTTTTGTTTTTGATCAATGACGCCAACTGAGAAATGCTATACCATGCCAATTCATTTTTATTGACAGGTAAAGAAACATTCTTAGGAATACCCCAATCTATTTTTTCTTGTTTGGTATTGAATTGCATCCCAGGAAGAATCGCACTGTGTGCAAATGCTGGCTGTGTGCTGTTATTCAAACTCTGTTGGTGCATACGCTGAAATACACCAACATTTTCTTTCACACCCGCATACATGGTATCGATTTCTTTCTGTGTAAAATTCAAATCGAATAAACGTGCGGCAGCGGGAATATCTTTTTTAGACAATGTGTCTTGAGACTGTGCTTCAGCACCAACAAAAAGCGCTAAACAAATCCATAAAATTCTCATGATGGTCTATGTTAGTTTTTAAAAAGATTTTATTTCTAATTACTTATTTCTTGTGCCTTCCTTTTTGATTATTTATTCATCATTCTTTATTCTCTTCACCCACAAGTATTCGTCTAATAAAACATTGTTTTTGATAATCGCTTTTTGACGAATGGCTTCCAGATAAAACCCATTCTTCTGTAACACACGCATCGATGCTTTGTTGTGTTCAAATGTGTGTGCTTCTATTCTTAGTTTATCCATTTTTTCTTCAACATAACTACAGATAAGCCTACAGGCTTCTGTTGCAATTCCTTTACCCCAATAGGGTTCTCCAATAAAATATCCGATTTCGATGTTCTTTCTATATACATCTTCTTTTAATATACAGCCTATTCCTCCCACCACTTGTTTATCAGCAAGAATGGCAAAATTTACAATCGGGTTTTCTGCTGCAGTTTTAGCAATCCATTGCATGGCATCACCTACTGTATATGGACTTGGAAAAAAGTCTCTTACCTGGTTCCAGATATTTCGATTATTGGCTATCGATGCAAGCGCTTGCGCATCTTGCATTTGCCAACGTCTCAGTTCAACGTTCATCTTCTTGCTTTTTGATCGAACGATTTAAATAATCACTGTAGTCGGGTAATTGAGATTCATATTCTTCGTGCATGAATGGAGATGTAATAAGAAAATCGGCGGTTGCCCTGTCGCAAGCCATGGGTATATTCCATAAAACACATAAACGAAGTAACGCTTTTACATCACTATCATGCGGTTGTGCTTCCATGGGGTCCCAGAAAAAGAACATCATGTCAATATCGCCATTTGCAATCATGGCACCGATTTGTTGATCACCGCCCATGGGACCGCTCATGAGTTTTCTGACCGGACGATCTAGTTTTTCTTCGATGATTCTTCCTGTGGTACCCGTGGCAAAAAGCTCGTGTTTCGATAAAACCTCTCTGTTGTGAACCACCCATTCCATCAGGTCGGCCTTTTTGTGGTCGTGGGCTACCAACGCAATTCTTTTTCGCTTACCCAGTTTTTTAATGGCTGTCATCTTTTCTTCTTGATACGTTTTACCACATTAAGGTAACCGATTTTTAGTTGTGGTTGCGCGTTATTTTATATTGAACAGCACACCAAGCCAAGACGGGATGTAACAAAATGATGGGATAAATGATTGAAAGCGGTGTATGAAATAAAATCAAAACCAGCGATAGTGCGATCAGGTATATAGGATACGAAATCAGTAACACACCAAACAAAACAGAATCAAAAAAAACAGTTCCTTTTGTTTTTTTATAGATCCCTGTTTTTATCCATGTATATAAAGGAATATGTAGAAAGAATCCAATGGCTGCAGGTATGGCCAGTAGTATTCGATGTTTATTTCGAAATGCTTGCGGCACATAGATCATAGCAGATAATCGATCGAATAGCTGTTGATTAAACTGTTGAAAATTTTTCGCATCATCCTGATATGGCATCAGCTCTTTCGCAGCAATTGGTTCGCTCAAATGAAGACGTATATTTTTTCCGAAAGATGTGAAGCTGTTATAAGAAATGGTCACAGGCATAATGCACAGTGGATATTTTTCTTGCAACACAGATAGCGCAATTCTCGCTGCTCCTTTTTTAAATGGTTGAAGCGTATGTGTATGCAAACAAATGCCTTCTATGAAAATGAGTACGATCTGATTTTGTTTTAATAGTTCGGCAGAACGCTCAAATGCATATTCGTTTTTATGTAGGTTTTCTCTTCCCTCGCTGATCCGGTAAATGGGGATCATGTGTAAGAGTCGAAGCAGTGTATTATGCCGCGGCTTTCTAAACGCATCTCCTCTGGCCAGAAAATAGATCGGCTGCTTAAAATGGGCAGCTATGATAATGGCATCAAGGAATGAATTAGGGTGATTGGCTACCAACAGCAGGGGACCTTTTTGCTGTAATTGTTGGGGATTGATGATTTCCCTGTTTGCACAAAAAATGCGTAGCGCTAGTCGTATTGGCAGTTTGATCAGGGAGTACAAGAAGGAATGTGTTTTCAATAAAGTTCGTGTATGTTTCTATTATCAAGCTTGATAATCAGTAGAAAGTGAACGATTAATTAGTAAAAATCTAATTACCAATAGTCGATACCTAAAAAGGGGGGTCTATTTACATACAAAAGCCGCTTCCTTTCGAAAGCGGCTCATTTACTAACCCATCTCAAAAAACAGATTTATGCTTCTGTCGTTGCCCGGGCTTCTGCCACTTTGGCTCTGATCTTTGCTTCAATTTCATTAGCGAGTTCGGGGTTGTCTTGCAGCAATGTTTTCACCGCATCACGACCCTGACCCAATTTATTGCTCTCATAGCTGAACCAGCTTCCGCTTTTTTGAACGATGCCAAGTTCTACACCCATATCGATGATCTCGCCCATTTTGCTGATACCGCCACCAAAGATGATGTCGAATTCAGCAGCACGGAATGGGGGTGCTACTTTATTTTTTACCACTTTTACTTTCACACGATTTCCTACGGCTTCATCACCATCTTTGATCTGTGTCATTCTGCGAATATCTAAACGAACAGATGCATAGAATTTCAGCGCATTACCGCCTGTTGTTGTTTCGGGGTTACCGAACATCACTCCAATTTTTTCACGCAACTGGTTGATGAAAATGCAGACCGTATTTGTTTTATTGATCGTTGCAGTTAATTTTCTCAATGCCTGGCTCATCAAACGAGCTTGCAGACCCATTTTGCTATCGCCCATTTCACCCTCGAGTTCTCCTTTTGGAACGAGAGCTGCAACAGAGTCGATCACCACTACATCTAGTGCGCCGGACAGAATTAAACGATCTGCGATCTCCAATGCTTGCTCACCATAATCGGGTTGAGAGATCAAGAGATTATCGACATCAACGCCTAATTTTTGTGCATAGCTGCTATCAAATGCATGTTCCGCATCAATGATGGCACACATGCCGCCTTTTTTCTGTGCCTCTGCGATCACATGAATAGCAACCGTTGTTTTACCGGATGATTCCGGTCCATATATTTCAATAATTCTTCCTTTGGGTAATCCACCAACGCCGAGCGCTGTATCTAGACCGATAGATCCGGTAGAGATCACTTCCATCGCATCCTGGGTGCGTTCGTTCATCATCATCACACTTCCTTTTCCAAAATCCTTATCGATCTTATCGATCGTCAGCTTCAGCGCTTTTAATTTTTCTGCGTTACTCATGGTTATTTGTTTTTTGAGATAAATGGGATTGTAAAAATAATCCTTTTTTTGAATTAAACTAATTTTTTTAGTAAAATTTAGCTAATTCATTTAGTTGAACCCGTTTTCTCCTTGTGAGGACATAAAAGTAGGGGTTTCGGTTCTTGCTGCTATAGCGTATTTATACGCATTTTTCTGACAATGCGCGAGTGTCAGAGTCTATTGAATCAACTATGCAGATCGACGCTTGTTAATGGGCCGCAGATTTTTTATGATCTTCGTGATTCACGCTGATTAGGTCGACACCATTAAACACTTGTAGCTTGTGGCCTGAAGCGTGCAGCTAATAAGTATTCGTCATATCCTCATCCACACAAATAATAAAATCAGCTTTGCCCAGGTGTTCCTTTTTCAGTTGATGGATATTCTTTTGTGATACCGTACTGATGGTAACGATCTTCAGTGAGGGGTTTTGTCTTTTTAAATACCAGTTGATACCATCATAATAATCGGAATGATACGCTCCATTATAATGAATCAGTAGGGTTCCCGGACGATGGTATTTCAAAATGAAATGCGCCATGGTAGCATCTTTCAACGCTTGTGCCTTGGGCAGGTTTTCACCGCCGTGTCCGCCCATCATTTCAATCATTTTTTTGTAGCCGGGTAATTCTGCATCATAGGCAATTGGCAGCGGCGCCATCCATGTTTTTTCTTTTGTGGATATGGTGTCCAATACAGTAAATCCTCCGCGTGACACCATCGATGCATATCTTCTCGGAACATTTGTTGCCGCAAATGCGATCTTATTTTCTTTCGCAAAATTCACCAGCGGCGCATAATCAGTTGGGTAGTTTTTCCAAAGCCTTGCCATCGAATCCAGTTGTTTCTGTTTGATGGTTCCGGCTAAGTACAGATCAAGCGGTTCTTGATTGTCTTGCTCAAACATTTCAGCCCCTAAAACCAATTCTCTTTTTTCTTTCAGGTCTTTGGTCACTTCCAGTTGCAGCCAGTGTGCGATAGCATTGTTGTGGTATTCTCCGAAAAGCAGAATGTCTTTAACAGCCAGCTTCTTCATCATTTTTTCATAACTAACTTTTTTGCCTTTTGCATCATAGATGATATACGGCTGCTTTTTCTGCGCGAACAAAGAAAGAGAAAGAAGAAGCGATGTTGCTAAGAGTATCTTTTTCATGAGAAGACAATGTTAATTCATTTTCAGCTACAAGCACAAAGAAGTCCCTATCCTTATGCCCTGCTCCTTGTATCATTTGGCTTATAGCTATCTGTTATACTCACTCAGCCAATGAAATTGTTTTTCTGCTAAGCGGTATTGTTTATTTGTTCTTTTGAGTCTTACAAAAACGGTATCTCCTTTTACCGGACCGCGTAAAAGAATCGTACTACTGTCGGGTATAGAATATCGGAGCGTAAACAAACTGTCTGATTGCTTGCCCGCCCACCTGAATTCGATCTGTTGCTTGGTGCTGTCTACAAAATATCCAAAATAAGATCTTCCGTAAGCCTTTCTGAATAAAGTATCTGAACTAATCATACTACCCGTTGTTCCGGGTTGTAAAATGAATTGTGTCCATCGTGTTGAGTCTCCAACGATTGCCGGAATAGTGTCTTTATTGATCGCAAAATCAGCTACATCATAAATGCCCGAACGAATGGGTTTTTGCTCACTCGTGTTTTGCATATCAGCATAGCGCTGATAACTGTAATAAGTCGGAACAATAATGATAAGAATCACGAATAAACCCTTCAATACATAACGCGTGATGCGTTGCCATTTTTTGGTGATCGTTATCTCGTATAAACTACTTATCGGCGCGGTTTGATTGAACACAAAAAACGAGAGTATTCTTTTATACTCTTGTAATACCAGAAACAGCGACATCACGACAAGGTGCGTAGAAAATAATTTTACCGGAATATCATAGCTATAGTTCATCGCCATTACATTGGTAAATACCGCCAGAGATACCATGGCGCCAAGTGTTACTGTTTTTCGATTGAACAATAACAAACCCGCAAACACTTCTGCTACACCGGAAAAAACCTGATAGGGTGTAGAATAACCAATGAACATCCAAGAAAAACGCATCGGGAGATATTCTCCTAAAGGCGTTGCGAGTTGACTCAAAGAAGGAAATATCATTTGCAATGCAAAAACCTTGATGATACCATAACCAAAACATGTCATGGCTACTTGATACCGAACTATTGTTACCAATACATAATTCCAGCGTGGGTATGCAGGTTTATTTCTATCCACCAAAGACCATATTGCCGCTACTATCAGAGCAAATAAAGAAAAGAACCAAAGATGTGTCCAGGCCCAAGAAGTATCACCGCTTCCATTGAGTGGTACCAGCTCTTTGTATACTTTGAATATCGACCTATTCGCAAACTGAACGATCTGATCCTGCAGCCAATACCAGGGAACCGTGGCTTCTGCTACATATGGAATGTTCTCCAGCCATGTCCATGGGGCGATGGAGATCATAAAATAGATAAAGAAAAAACGAAAAAGAAATTTTTGTGTAAAGCTCCAAGTGGTATTCATACGCGTTGGTTGGTTGTATGAATTTATTAAAAAAGCGGAGGATGATAAAACATCTTCCGCTTTCTCTTTTATTATTTATTGCCACCGGTGGCACAGAAACTTCTATTACCAACCAATTCCATAATCCTCCCCGTGATTACTGCTGCCTCCCCAGAAACTTCCATGTTTCCAATCAAACCAAATCGCATTGATGGGACCACTGGTGCGGTCTTCGAAACTGAGTGTATAACCCATGCTACGCAATTCTTTTCTTACCCAATCCGGCGTATTGCTGTGTAGCAAAAGATTTCCTGCTCGCGGTGCACGGTCTGATGTTTTATTACCGCCAAGTGATAACCACAATTGATTGGTGTTGATATTGGCTGCTTCACTCGCTTCTTGTACTGTCATTCCAAACTCAACGATATTCAGGAAAAACTGCAACAGGTTTTGATCTTGCGTATCTCCTCCCTGTACAGCAAATGACAACCAGGGTTTTCCGTCTTTCAGTGCCATAGATGGAGTGAGTGTTACTCGAGGTCTTTTTCCCGGTGCTACTACATTGAATGGGTTGATGGTAGAATCCAAAACAAAACTCTGCATGCGCTGACTCATACCCACTCCTGTTCTACCCGCAATACATGCAGGCAGCCATCCGCCACTCGGTGTAATAGAAACAACCCATCCTTCTTTATCGGCAGCTTCTACTGATGTTGTTCCCATCCACAATGCTTCTTTGTAGTCTGCATCATTCAACATCGCCGTTTGTCTTTGATCATGTGTGGGAGCAAAGCCTCTTTTACTACTTGTATCTTTCACATCATATCCTCTGCTCTTTAATAAACTGATGTATGGATTGGTTTTTCCTTCAAAAGGATAGGGGTCTCCCGGACCTGCATTCGCATCATTTCTATCCATACGTATTTGCGCAGCTCTTTGTTTTGCATAGGCTTTGCTGAGCAATCCTTTCATGGGTTCTTCCGGAGGAAAATAAGAATCACCATAATAAAAATCTCTGTCTGCAAAACTTAAGTTCATTGCCTGATAAACCGTGTGTATATAGCGCGCAGAATTATATCCCATACTCTTCAGATCAAAATTCTCTAAAATATTCAGCGCTTGTAATAACATGGGGCCTTGTGTCCACTGTTTCAATTTGTAAACATCAATTCCTTTGTAATTGGTTTGCAATGGTTCTTCTTCTATCGGTTTCCAATTGGCCAGATCTGCTTTGGTGATGAGTCCGCCCTGCTCTTGTGCACCTCTTACAAATTCATCAGCGATATCTCCTTTATAAAATCGATCGTATGCGGCATAAATTGCTTCCTTTCTGTTCTTACCTGCTTTCAATGCACTCTGTTCGGCTTCTACCATTTTAGTCAGTGTATTCAACAGATCTTTCTGTACAAATATTTCACCCGCCTCCGGTGCTTCTCTTTTTTCACCGGGATGAGTCAGAAACACTTGCTTGCTATACGGCCATTGTTTGATCTGGTCTTTTCCTCTCTCAATACTATTCGCTGTTTGAGCTTCTATCGGATAACCCGCAGCAAGATCCATTGCCGGCGCTAATACCTCTTTCAAACTCATGGTACCATATTCTGCCAGCATATAACAAATTCCTCCGGGAGTGCCGGGTGTTGTTGCTGCTAACGGACCATATTGCGGCGGAAAATTTATTCCCTTACTTTTAAAAAACTCAGGTGTTGCTCCCGTTGGTGCTACACCCATGGCGTTGATGGCAATTACTTTTTTTGTTTTAGGATTATAGATCAATGCCTGTGTTTCACCGCCCCAACTCAATACATCCCACATGGTACAGGTAGCTGCAAGCATTGCGCAAGAAGCATCAACGGCGTTTCCTCCTTTTTGAAAGATCATAGATCCGGCAGTAGCCGCTAAAGGTTTACCTGTAATGGCCATCCAATTTTTTCCGTGTAGTGGTGGCTTCTGTGTTTGTTGTGCAAATGAAAAAGAAGAAATAAAAATAGTGGCAAACAGAAATTTTTTCATGTGTCTATATTGATGCATAAATATAATAATAAGCATTGTGTAACACGATGACTATTCGTGAATGAATTGGATATTCATAATTGAACATTCCTCTGTTCATCATTCCTTACGCCATTACAGCCAGCATAGATAACAAATGCTCACCCGCCTCCTTGTTCCCCTGTATCTTTATTCTTGTTTCTTCTCTTTTGATTCCCTTGGTGAAAAGTCGCCATGCGATATCTCCATCGATAGTGATCAAATTTTCTTGTACAGGAATATCTTCTACCTGCAACCATTGTTGTCCGTCATGAAATAAGTGCCAGATTCCGCCGCCTTCCCCTGTGATCTCAAATGACAGTACATCTCCATTTGTTCCGGGAAAATTTCTATAATGATGTGGAAGGGCTCGCAGAGATGTATCTATATGCGGATAATAAAATTCACGCGTGTACAATTCTTTTTCTTTTCCAACTGCTAGTCTGATCTGTTGTTGATGATGCCATTTCTCAGTATACTCTCTAGCCCAATGAAACCAATTCGCAGATGTTTCTTCTCCCGCCCAAGCCACAGAAAACAAAGCCGGTGCAAAAGGATCAATAGTCTTCAGGTATTGAGCAACTTCATCATTGGTTTGTTTGAATAGATCGAACACCAATCTAGGACTCATTCTTTTTGCTGCAGTGATCCAGTCTGCATTTAATTCATTCAGATAATTCAATAAATCTTGATAACTGTTGATGCTTTGTGGAGGAACTCCAAAATACCCATCTCGTTGAATCGATAGTATTCGAATATTACCATCTAATAAATGCAAGATCACATCTTCAACTTTCCACTGAGGCGCAATGGTTTGTTTTTTCCAATCTTCAGGAGACAATGTTTCGAGTAATTCAATCAACTTAGCATCCAACAAAGGAATACGATCAATGATCAATATTGGATCGGGGGTTTTCATTGATGTAAGATAAATAAACAGATGAACAGAGGAATATTCAATATCCAATATTCAACCATTTCATCATTCGACATTGAATATTGGATATTGGATATTATTCTTTTTCCTATCCCAATAATCCCGCAGCTTTACTGATCTCCAACATTCTATCCATGGGTTTTTTTGCAGCCAGACGCAATGTTTCATCCATGATGATTTCCGGTTGTTCATACATCATACACAGGTATAATTTTTCCAGTGTATTTAGTTTCATGTGTGGACAATCATTACAAGCACAATTATTATTGGGTGGCGCGGGAATAAAGGTTTTATTCGGACTAGCTTGTTGCATTTGGTGTAGAATACCTGTTTCTGTAGCAACAATATATTCCTGAGTATTATCTGTCTGAGAATATTTCAATAACTGTGTCGTACTTCCAATATAATCGGCCACCGATAATATAGCTTCTTCACATTCCGGATGAGCGATCACTTTTGCATTCGGGTGTCTAACTTTTAGTTTGGTGATCTTTTCTAAACTAAAGATCTCATGTACCATACAAGCACCATTCCAGAGAACCATATCTCGTCCTGTCTTTTTAGCGAGATAGGCACCCAGATTTTTATCCGGTGCAAAAATGATTTTCTGGTCTTTAGGTACACTTTCGATGATCTTTTCTGCATTACCACTGGTACAAATGATATCAGATAGCGCTTTAATCTCTGCTGTGCAGTTGATATAGGAAATGACAATATGATCCGGGTGTTTCTCTTTAAAGGCTTTAAATGGTCCCGCAGGGGCACTGTCGGCCAATGAACATCCTGCCTTTAGATCAGGCAAAAGCACTTTTTTGGTTGGGTTCAGGATCTTGGCTGTTTCGGCCATGAAGTGTACACCGGCAAAAACAATAAGGTCGGCATTGGTTTCACGGGCTTTTTGAGCCAGTCCCAGACTATCACCGATATAATCTGCCACATCCTGAATATCGGGTTCTTGGTAATAGTGGGCGAGGATGATGGCATTTTTTTCTTTCTTTAGTCGCTCAATCTCGGCAAAAATATCCAGACGCGCATCTATTTCTATGTCAAGGAAACCTTTTTGTTGAATTTGTTCTTTCGCTTCAGAAATGTTCATAATCACGGTAATAATATTTAATAATACTTATTTATATAAAAGACCTATTACTATTACGGGTGTGGATTTCGGGATAACTTACTTATCCCCACAGTGCAAAGTTAACCTGTACAGATGTATCCACAGGGAATTAACAGGTTTTTCCACCGCATAACATTCAGTTAATACTGAAAAGACTGTATTTCAGTCACATGTGTGGAAACAGGAATACACAATCACTGATTTTCACAATCCACTTTTCTTCCACTGTGCGTTAACGTGTAGTAAAATGAGAGGAATTTTGAATTTCAGATGTCAGATGTCAGATTTCAGGGTATTTATTCGAGCTCTTTCCACATTTGAAATGGTAAAAAGCAGGGTTTTCCACCGAAAATGGAGGTTTTTCACAGGCGGATGTGAATTATGTAGAATGTCTGATTTCTGATGTCGGATAATAATAGTGTCGATCAATTATTATGATTCTTAAAAATCAAAAAATCGGAAATCATAGATCAGACATCCGAGATTCTCTTGAGCCTTTATCTGGCTTGCCCCGAAAAGGGTTTTCCACAATTTGTTCAAATGCTTTAAACCCCTATTTTTGCCTCCCGCCATTGGGCGGATTTTATTTATTAGACCAATTAAACTGTATTATGTCTGTTATTCAAAGAATTCGTGACAAAGGTGCCTGGATCGTATTTGCGATTATTGCATTGGCCCTGATTGCTTTTATACTTCAGGATGGAGTGGGTCGTGGTGGTAGTGCATTTTCTAATACTACAACGATCGGTAAAGTAAACGGACAAAACATCGAGCGTCTTGATTTTGAAGAGAAGTTGGCCATGCAAGAACGTATGTATGGTGCACAAGGAGCTCAGCGTGATCAATTAATCGGCGCATTATGGAATCAGGAAGTGGAGCGTATTGTATTGGAACAGGAATACAATAAGTTAGGTCTGCAAGTTTCCGGTAAAGAATTGTCTGATATTTTATTCGGACCTAATTCTCCATTGCGTCAAGAATTTACAGATCCTAATACCGGTGAATTCAAAGTAGCCGAAGCTAGACAAGCATTTGCTCAGATCAAAAAAAGTACGAATCAAGAGCAAGTGAACATGATTCAGAAGGCATACATTGAGCCAACGATCGAGCAGACATTAAGAAGTAAATACCTGGCTTTGTTACAACAAGCTGCGTATGTTCCAAAATGGTTGGTAGAAAAACAACAGGCTGATAACAACGCTATTGCAAACATCTCTTACGTGTATTTCCCATATGCTGCTATTTCAGATAGCGCAGTAAAAGTAACAGATGCGGATATCAGCGCTTACTTGAAAAAGCACAGCAAAGAATACCAGAAAGAAGAAGAAACAAGAAGCATCAGTTATGTATTTTTTGATGCATCTCCTAAAAAGGATGATAGTCTGAGCACTTTGAATCAACTGATGAGTTTGAAAGAAGAATTCAGAACTACCACCGATATTCCTTCATTCCTGAATCGTGCAGGAACAGAATTACCTTATTATGACAGCTATTTTGGGAAAGCCAGAATGCAACAACCGAATAAGGATTCTATTTTAACAACTCCTGTTGGTGGATTGTATGGTCCATACATTGATGGCAATAACTATACGATCGCAAGAATGGTAGGAGCAAAGCAGTGGCCTGATAGCGCGAAGGTTCGTCATATCTTGATCTCTACATTCAACCCTCAAACCAATCAGGTGTTAAGACCTGATAGCGTTGCTAAAAAATTAGCTGACTCTATTGAAACAGCAATTAAGGGTGGCGCAAACTTTGAAGAACTTTGTAAAAAGTATTCAGAAGATCCGGGAAGTAAAGACAAGGGCGGTGTGTATGAATATTTCCCTCAAGGGCAAATGGTAATACCATTCAACGACTTTGCATTTGATAAACCTGCTGGATCAAAAGGTGTTGTAAAAACAGATTTTGGTTATCACTACATGGAAGTATTAGGACAAAAGAATTTTGGTCCGGCTTATAAGATCGCCTATTTATCTAAGCCTATCCTTTCCAGCGGTGAAACCATCAGCGCAGCGAGCACTGCAGCTGCACAGTTTGCATCAGGAGCAAAAGGAAAGAAAGAGTTTGATGCAGCAGCACTTAAAGGAAATTTACAAATACTGACCGCGGTTGATATCAAACAAAATGATTTCAACATCAATGGTATCGGACAAAGCCGTACACTGGTTCGTTGGTTGTATGAAAATAAATCAGGAGCAGTTTCTGAACCGGTAGAAGTGGGCGACAGATATGTTGTTGCAATCATTACAGGAATCAATCCTGCAGGAACAATGTCACCTGCGGAAGCAAGACCTCTTGTAGAAGGTTTTGTACGCAATGAAAAGAAGGCAAAGCAAATTCTTGATACCAAATTCAAAGGAGCTACACTAGAAGCGATCGCTACTGCAATCGGCTCTACTGTTCAGCGTGCTGATAGCATCAGCTTCTCTACTCCATTCTTAGCAGGAATTGGTAGTGAGCCTAAGATCATTGGTGCTTCTTTCAATAAATCACTGATCGGAAAAGTAAGTGCTCCAATTGCCGGCGGTAGCGGAGTGTTTGCTGTAAAAGTAGAAAGTAATGGTGCCCGTCAGGGCAGTATGGATGCAGAGACGGTGAAACAAACCTTGTTACAAGGTAACAGAGTAGCTGTTTTCCGCGGTGTTCAGTCATTGAAGAGTGCAGCAAAGATCAAGGATAACCGATTCAAATTCTATTAATCGAAATAGTTCAGATCATTGAAAACCCGGCCATTAGGTCGGGTTTTTTGTTGGGAGCATACGGATTCCGCTTACCGAAAACGAAGAATGAACCGGATATGGTAATTTTGTGTTTTAATTCCGTGTTATGGCAGATGTGATCGTTAATAAAGTAGCAGAAAGCGGATTGATCAGTTTTGATCTTGAAACTTTATACCCTCAGCAAACCAGGAAAGTGTTTGACCTGAAGGATCATTTATTCATGGGATTGATATTGAAGGAAAAAGATTTCAGAGCAGCACTATTACAGATAGACTGGAATGAATACAAAGACGCAGCTGTAGCCATCACCTGTTCTGCAGATGCAATTATTCCAATGTGGGCATATATGTTGGTGGCTAGTTATCTCGAGCCTGTGGCGTCCACGGTTTTCTTTGGCACAGAAGAACAAATGATCCAAAATTTATTACTCAAGAATATTGATGGTGTGAATGCAGATGAGTATGCCGATAAAAGAGTGGTGGTAAAAGGTTGTGGTGATGTTGCGATTCCTGAAGCTGCTTATGTTGCCATTACACAAAAACTGCGTCCCGTTGCCAAGAGTATCATGTACGGCGAACCTTGCAGTACGGTACCTATTTACAAAAAGAAATAATTTCCTGTGTCGCTCCGTATTTTCTGTGGCATTGTATTGCCACTGAGCACACAGAGAAGTATAGAATTATTTTGAAGCCAGGGATCTTTCTTTCACTTCATCGAATCTTTCTTCGTAATCTTCACGAATGGTTCCGAGTATTCTATCCCAGAAGAGGAAATACAAGCCATAATTCCCTTTAAAATACTGGTGGTGCTGGTTGTGGTTCACAGATGTGTTGATCCACTTACCGAACCAGTGCTTTCCAAAACCTTTTGGATATAATTCATAACCCAAGTGTCCGTACACATTGTATACGATCATGAATAAAAAGAAGATCAATAAATGTGTTTTGTGAATAGGGATCGTAAATACAAAAACAAAAAGAATTCCGATTTCAATAAATGCTTCTAGCGGATGAAATGCGTAGGCTGCCCAAGGAGACGGATTGGTAGATTGATGATGCACCAAGTGTACATAGTTAAAGATCTTTTTATGATGCATTAATCTGTGACACCAGTAGAAATAAGTATCATGCATGAATAACATGATGGGGAAAGCCGCAAAATAATAGACCCAACCATATTCCGAAATGTTTGCGTACATCGTTGTGTGGGGTCTGATACTTGGGTGTGTAAATACAAAGGAAGAAACCAATGCAAAAATGATCATCGTTGTAACAGAGTAAAGAATTTCTCTTGCATAATCTTTATTCTTGGGAAACCGCTGTTGAATTTTTTTGTGCAACCATTTATTTCTAAAAACAATATAGAAAAGAATGAATGCGATAAGCGCTAGAACAAAGTATCTGGTGCCGATCAGTTGCAGGTTTCTGAAGAAAGCGTCCCAGTTCATAAGGTATAAAATGATGAATATAAAGGTACTCTCTTTTCTGTGTCGCTCAGTGTTCTCTGTGGTAATTATTGCCACTGAACGCACAGAAGACACAGCAGATCATTGATTCATAAATTTTTGAAGCCCCATCTTCGCTTTCAACTGTAGTTTTTTATGAAAGTAACCCGACCAACCCAGTAACAATCCGGTAAGACCAAAAGCTTGTCTGCTCCAACGGTAAACGGGAAACGCATCTGAATGTTCGCAAATGAGTCCGTCTTTGAAGCGCATATGTGCTTTGATCTTGTTCACCACTTTTCTGCCTGTTTGCGTAAATGTGTAAACAGCGATCCACTCAACAGTGGCGTATTCATCATCCAATAGCTGAATGTTTCCATACGACAGTTTAAAATCTTTCGCACGCGTACAAAGCATTTCCCACATCGCGCGCACTTCATTACCATCCAATAAGCCAAATACGGGGTCACTAAAAACTGCATCGGGTGTATAACAAGATTGCATAGTGACGTAATCCAATTGCTGAAAAGCGGTATAAAATTTATGTATGGTGGATTCCATAAAATAATAAGTGTTCAAGAATGAAGAAACAAGGTACCAGGAAGATTCAGGAAATCAATTTTTAAAATTGGATATTGAATATTCGTTATTTATGATTTCTAATGCGCTTCCAACCAATTATGTCCCATTCCGACTTCTGCTTCCACAGGAACTTCGTTGGGTAGTGGCATAGCTGTTGTCATACAGTCGATGATCAGCTCTTTGAGTTGAGGAACCTCTGATTCTACCGCATCAAATACCAATTCATCATGTACCTGTAAAATCATTTTTGATTCCCATTTTCCAACACCCATCTCCTGATGAATTTTGATCATGGCCAGTTTGATCATATCCGCCGCCGTTCCCTGAATAGGAGAGTTGATCGCATTTCGTTCCGCATATCCGCGAACCGTGAAGTTGCCGCTATTGATATCTTTCAACCAACGCTTTCTGCCCACCAGCGTTTGCACATAACCATTCTCTTTGGCAAAGTTCACCTGCTCATCCATGTAACGCTGAATATTAGGGAACTCTTTTTTGTAATTATCAATGATCTCTTTTGCTTCCGTTCTGCTGATACCGAGATTGTCTGCTAAACCGAAAGCACCTTGTCCATAAATGATCCCGAAGTTGACACTCTTTGCTTTGTAGCGCATTTCTTTGGTAACCTCGTTTTCGGGAACACCGTATACTTTGGCAGCAGTAGCTGTGTGAATGTCTTTGTGTTGTCTAAAGGCTTCACACATATTCGGATCTCCGCTGATAGCGGCTACGATACGCAATTCTATCTGCGAATAATCAGCACTCAACAGTATGCGTCCATTCTCTCTAGGGATAAACGCTTTTCTGATCTCTCTTCCCCTTGCAGTTCTGATTGGAATGTTTTGCAAATTCGGATTGTTGCTACTCAATCTACCGGTAACAGCAACGGCCTGCGCATAGCTGGTGTGTACGCGACCCGTTTTTGGATTGATCATTTCAGGAAGCGCATCTACATAAGTAGATTTGAGTTTTGTGAGTTCACGAAATCCGAGAATATCATCCACGATCTTATGCTGATTGGCAAGTTTCAATAACACATCTTCGCCGGTAGCATATTGTCCGGTCTTTGTTTTTTTCGCTTTGGGGTCAAGTTGTAATTTTTCGAATAACACTTCACCGAGTTGTTTGGGAGAAGCCAAATTGAAACGAACTCCGGCTTGCGCATACACACTTTCTTCACAACGCTTGGCTTCTGTTTCCAACTCTTTACTATAATCTTGCAAAAACGGAACGTCGATCTTTACACCCTCAAATTCCATCGCAGTTAAAACACGCACCAAAGGATTCTCCACTTTTTCAAATACATGAGCCACTTCTTTCTCTTGTAGGAGCGGAACAAAAACTTTTTTTAGTTGGAGGGTTATATCCGCATCTTCAGCCGCATATTCTTTGATCTTTTCCAATTCCACATCACGCATGCTTCCCTGGTTCTTTCCCTTTTTACCGATGAGCTCTTCTATGTGTACCGGTTCATAACCAAGGTATTGAGCACTCAACAGATCCATGCTTCTTCTTCCTTCCGGCTCAATCAGGTAGTGCGCCAACATGGTATCAAATAATTGTCCTTTTAATTCAATGCCATACCATTTTAAAACCAACAGATCGTATTTGGTATTTTGTCCAACCCAGGTAATATCTGTCTTATCAAACAAGGGCTTGAATCTTGCGAGTAGTTCATGAACTTTTTCTTGTTCCGGGGGACAAGGAACATAATAACCTTCACCCGGTTTGTAAGAGAAGCTTAACCCCACCAATTCTACGTTGTTTGCATCTGTGCCCGTGGTTTCCGAATCAAAACAGATCTCGGATTGTTGCAGGAGTTCTTTAACAAGATGCTGAATAGCACTATCTCCTTGTATGAGTTCGTAGTTGTGTGGTGTGTTATGAATATTTTTCTCGGCGATCAATCCGGATTGTTCAGCAGCAGAGCCATACACCGATTCTGATTCAACCTCTTTTTCTTTAGCTGCTTTAGAGGTTGATTTAGGCGCTTCAACTGCATTCCCAAACAAATCTGTTTGCACACCTTGTGGAGCAGCATGAAAGGCGTTGAAATCATCACCCAATATTCTTTTGCCGAGTGTTTTGAATTCGAGTTCCGTAAAGACTTCATTAAGTGCTTTGCGATTCCATTCTTTGAGTCGATAATCTTCTTCATGAAATTCAACAGGAACATCGGTAATAATCGTTGCAAGTTTTTTACTCATGATGGCGAGATCTGCACCGTTTCTTACTTTTTCTCCGAGTGCGCCTTTTATCTTATCGGCATTGGCGAGCACATTTTCAAGTGTATCGTATTCTTTCAGCAATTTAGCTGCAGTCTTTTCGCCAACTCCGGGAATACCCGGAATATTATCTACGGCATCGCCCATCAAACCCAGCATATCTATGACTTGTTCTACTCTTTGGATATCCCATTTCGCACAGATCTTAGCAGCGTCAACGATCTCTTCGGGATTGCCATAGGCGGGAGGTTTATAAATGTATACACCCGGATGAATCAATAATTGCCCATAATCCTTATCAGGCGTTACCATGTACACTTCATATCCTTTATCAGCGGCTTGCCATGCTACGGTACCAATGACATCATCGGCTTCATATCCATCCATTTCTACAACAGGAATATTAAAGCCACGAATGATCCTTTGAATATCCGGAATGGATTCTAAGAGATCTTCAGGGGCTTCTTGTCTGTTGGCTTTATAATCTGTAAAGTCTGTATGACGTTCTGTAGGTGCATGTGTATCAAAACACACGGCAAGGTGAGTGGGCTTTTCTTTATTGATCAGGTCAAACAAAGTATTGGTAAAACCAAATTGCGCATTGGTATTTCTTCCCTTTGAAGTAATACGAGGATTGCGGATGAGAGCATAATAAGCACGATAGATCAATGCCATCGCATCCAGCAGAAATAATTTCTTACTCATGAAGCTAAGGTAGTGAATTGTGAATGGTGAATTGTCAATTAGAAAAAATGATATTGACAATTCACCATTCACAATTGACGCCTTTTATCGCTTCTTCTTGAGACTTAAATAGTCGAGGAAATAGATCACGCGGATCGAAATACTATTCTGTTGATCAGAGCGCAACGTATTACCAAAATTCTTGAAATAGTTGGTGTTCACATCTCTGTTAAAACTACTGATGGCATCTTTCCAAACCACATTGATAAAGCTTCCTAATGCAAACTGCCAAGTGTACACCATGTCAATATTGAAATAGTTCACATTGAAGTCAACGTTGTTGCTGATACCGCCCGGTATATGATTCAGATAACCGTCTTCTCTGAGTTTATAGAATTCTTTGTTGGCCACCTTGCTCCAATAATGTCTGGCGCGAAAAGTAAGACCCATTTTATTGTTGAAATTGTATTTCACATTGAATACGTTTTCAACGGTATTTCTTTTTCGTAAAGCAAAAATGATACTGTCTGCGCCATACATGGTGGCATAACCCAGGTTATTATGTGAAAACTGAAGAAAGGTGTTGACAGACAGTGTAAGTTTTTTATTGAATCGATAATTATGGCGTAAGAAAATATCTTGACCATTACTACCATATTGATTAAAGGTTCTATTAAAGAACTCAACCACCGTTGAATATTTCTTGGCATTATTGGTTTCAAACCAAAAACCACTGGCCCAACTACCCGGACGCTTGAACACCTTTCCGTTCACACGAGGCTCAAAGAAATCATTTTGCTCAGGGTTGATATTAATGTTGAATCCGGCCCACCATAAATTCTTCAACTGTGTATTGGCGTTAAAATTGAAATTGAATCTTTGATAGTCCATCGGCTTGTAACGCATGGAATAATTGATATTGATATTAGCCTGAATACGGTTGTACCATTTTTTGGGTTGTAACCAACGATATCCCATCCACAAACCATTATTGAAATAGTTGTTGTTGGTAAAGTATCCCATATCATTATGGTTGTACTTATTATCTGCCAACTCTTGCCAAATATTAAAATTGAAACGACCACTTGTTTTTCCGAATCCCAGCGTGTGGTTATAACCCGTCAATGTTTTACCGGGTGCTTCATATCCAATCAATTGGCTCACACCAACCTGTCCGTTTACATTCCAGGTATTCTTTTTATCATAGATATCCCAAAGAGCAGCAGTTACATTGGCATCATAATCGTTACCGCTTCTTGTTACATTGGTATTGATCAGTGAAACACTTGAATTGTTTTTCAGGGATTGATCAAAAACCAGAATGTTATAGTTCGTCAATGGATTGGTTTCAATTTGTCGCGTTTCTTTTCCATTGCCTTCTATAGTGGCATGTTGTGCTTTTGTAACTGCATTGAACAAACCAATACCCAAACCCTTGCTGGTTCTACCACTGATCTTACTTGCATTCAATAATCTTGTTTCCAATGGATTGCTGGCAATGGTTTCTCCCGGTTGCAGCTGTCCTTGTACTTTTCCTAAATGCATCGGTGTACCACCAATTCTTCTGCTATAAAAAAGATTACCCTTTCCGAATAGCTCCGTACCCTCTGTGAAAAAAGTTCTGTTTTCATTGAACTGTACTTCAAATGGGGTAAGGTTCAATATTTGATTATCACTTTGCACCTGTCCGAAGTCGGGCACCAGTGTCATATCAAGCGTAAAGGCCTGGTTGATCCCATATTTTACATCCATACCACCATTAATAGATGTGGTTGTATTTTTTACGCCGGGTGTATTGTAAGGGAAATGATTGGCGTATGTAGACAGATAAGGAGAGAAAGAAAGACGAACGGGCGGCTTGATATCTTTGATCCCTGTCCACAAACCAAACTGAGCGAGAAAGTTTCCACCAATCGCCGGGTCTGTCGGACTCCACATTAATTGTTTACCGCTTTTACTTCTTCTTCTGGTAATATTGATGCCCCAGTCTTGCACTTTCGTATTACCAAAACGAATAGCGCCATATGGAATTTTCATTTCGAAGGTCCAGCCATCCGATTGCAGTTGTGCATTGCTTTCAAAAACACTGTTCCAGCTTCCATCCTCACCATTAGAAGAATACTTGGCATCAAACTGTTCACCCAGAGCGGTTACATAATAACCAAAGCCGTTGATCTTATCATTATAGGTATCAAATATGACCCCTACAAAATCATTGACACCCACTACATCACGACCCACCAATTCTTTTGTAATACTGTCCGGACTGGCTTCATGCGCATATCCGGCAATGTAAATCGCATCATTATCGTACAGGATACGGATCTCCGTTCTGTTCTTTTCGTCTTCTTTGTTGCCAAATGTCGGACGCCATTCGATAAAGTCGGTGGCTATAGGTGCAGATAACCAAGCAGAGTCTTTCAGGTTACCGTCAATAACGATTTTCTGCGTCGTTCTGGTTGCTTCTATCTTTTTTACAACACGGGTCGTGTTTTGAGCACGAAGTGTAAATGCCGATGTCAGCAACAGGATCAATAGCGATAAAGATCTCATACAGTTGGTTTGCGGGTAATAGTTGTTCTTCATGTTGTTCGCTTTTCCGGATCTGAAAGGGGTGAAATGGCCTTTCTTACGAAAAGAAACGTAGTAAAACTAAGAACGTTACATACCGAGCACTGTTAAGGACTGTACAAGAAAGATGAACGGTAATTGATGACGAAGGGTGGTAAATAGGCGTGATATTTCTGTAAATATTTTGTTAACCAAAAACAAAACCCCGATCAGATTTTGTCCGATCGGGGTTTTTATTCAGCAACAAGAATTGTCGCTTTTTTACTTGATACCGTATTTGTGTTTGTATCTCTCGTAAAGTTGTGTATGCTTACTGCTCAGATTGATACCACGACCTTGAATATAAGCATTGGTGATAATGCTGCTCTTCATATCGAGAATATCACCGGCGCTGATAACGATGTTAGCGTCTTTACCAACTTCCAGCGTTCCTGTTTTATCATCGATGCCTAAGATCTTAGCAGCATTCAGCGTGATGGCTTTTAATGCTTCTTCTTTACCTAAACCATAAGCAGCTGCAGTTCCTGCATTGAAAGGAAGATTTCTTCCTCTGTTCTGAGGATCATCATCATTCAAACAAAACAGCACACCGGCTTTATGCAATGCCGTAGCAGCTTTGTAAGGCTGATCTACATCATCATCATCCAATGTTGGCAGGTTGTGTTCTTGCGTAAGGATCACAGCAATATTGTGTTGCTTCAGCAGGTCAGCAATTTGCCAGCTGTCTGATGCGCCTACTAATACTACATCAAACCCAAACTCTTTTACAAAGTCGATCGCCACCAACATTTGTTTTACTTGAGAGCAATGGATAAACAACTTTTGTTTTTTCTCGAACAACGCTTTGGTAGCTTCGAATTTCAAGTTGATCTCTTTGCCCGCATCTTTTTGATGGTACGCTTTTGCTTCTCTGAAGAAAGCTTTCACGCCTTCAATTCTATCTAATGCAGCTTTCACCGGATCACTAGGTTGTTGAGGACCAAGCAATGCGAGTAAGGCCGCAAAGCGACCGCCACCCGGACGAGCCAACAAGCTTGGCATATAGAAGTGCATTCCATTGTCTACTTTGTAAGCAGCATCTTCATAGTTCCAAGCGTCGAGTTGTACAACAGATGATTGTCCGGCAACCAACTGTCCGCCCGGCGCCACATGCGCGAAGAGAATACCGTTCGCGCGCAAAGTGTTGGTAACAATAGATTCTGCTTTGTAAGCAACGATCGAATGAATGGATGGATTTAATTCACCCAGTTCATTGATATCGGTACTTCCACGAACACCCGAAATTTCTTGCAAGCCTAAAGTAGAAGCAGGAAGAATGATACCGGGATATACATGTTTACCTTTTGCATCAACGATGGTTTCTGCAGAAGGAGCACCTGCGGCCGCGCCGCTATAGGTAATTTTTCCATTGTCAAAAACCAGTGTTCCGTTTTCAATCACGGTACCGTTTCCAACATGGATCACCGCATTGGTAATAGCGGTTTTTTTGTTTTGTTTGGGAGCAGGATACACATCATCCTGCGCCGTTGCCGTACTCAGCACCAGCGAAAGAAGTCCTGTATATAAAAATGTTTTTTTCATGATGCGGTAGTTTATTGGTTATCTGCATGGATGTCTTCTGCCTCAATTTCCAACATGCCCAGTTTATGGGAATGATCCAGACAGGTATGAACATATTTGTAACTGGGTGTTGCAGGCATGGTTGGACGACCGCCGCGTTTTTCACCGACCATTTTATTGATCAGACGCATACGTTCAGCCAACACTTGTTTACGCATCGCAGCATCTTTCTCACGATCGAAATAGATGGTACCATCTACCATGGTCTTTTCTGCTTTTGCATAAATGCTTAGCGGATGATCGCTCCAAAGAACAAGGTCAGCATCTTTACCTACTTTGATACTTCCTACTTTATCATCTACATGCAACATCTTAGCAGGATTGATGGTTACCATTTTCAACGCCTCTTCTTCGCTCAGTCCACCATACTTCACACTCTTTGCAGCTTCCTGATTCAAACGACGCGCCATTTCAGCATCATCAGAATTGATCGCTACATTCAATCCAACTTTGTTCATGATGTAAGCGTTATAAGGAATCGCATCGGTCACTTCTACTTTATAAGCCCACCAATCAGAGAAGGTAGAAGCAGCCGCGCCATGCTCTTTCATTTTGTCTGCTACTTTATATCCTTCTAAGATGTGTGTGAATGTGTTGATGCGGAAACCAAATTTCTCAGCTACACGCATGGTAGCAGTGATCTCATTCTGTACATAGGAGTGACAAGTAATGAATCTTTTCTTATTCATGATCTCTACTAACGCATCCAATTCAAGATCGCGACGAGTGCCTTTTGGATCAGCTTTCAAAGCTTTCTCATATGCAACCGCACGAGAGAATGCATCAGTCAACACTTGCTCAACACCCATACGTGTATCAGGGAAACGATTATTGCTGGTAGAAGAAGTACGCTTTACGTTTTCACCCAATGCGAATTTGATGAAAGGATCTGCTCCTTTGAATTTCAAACCTTCATCATCAGTACCCCAACGCAACTTGATCAATTGTGTTTGTCCGCCGATCGTGTTGGCAGAACCATGCAGGATATGAGAAGTAGTAACACCACCACTCAGCTGACGATAGATATTGATATCATCGGGATCCAGATTATCACCCATACGAACTTCAGAAGTTACACTCTGCGCACCTTCGTTTGTAGATGCAGAAGCAATATGTGAGTGTTCGTCGATGATACCGGCAGTCAGGTGTTTACCCGTTCCGTCGATCACGGTAGCAGCTGCGTCAGAAAGATTCTTTCCAACACGAGCGATCTTACCTGCTTTTACCAATACATCTGTTCCTTCCAATTTACCTTCTTTCTCGCTGGTCCAAACGGTAGCGTTTTTGATAAGGTAAGTTCCTTGGGTTGGAATCGCATTTTCAGCAGCACCATATGCCGTGAACGGATACATGGTTGCACCAATGAGATTGCCTCTGGTATTCATTCTGGAAGCAGAATCTTTTTTCGCAACAGAAGCCGCACTCATCTTAGCGGTCCAGGTCATTCTGTTTCCTTCAGCATCTTCCGCTGTACCATTCCAGCTATCACCATTACTGAAACCGCTGAAACGAATATTATTACGAGAACGCTTTTCAGGAGCGAAACTGAATTTCACTGCCTTACCATCAAAATTGAAAGTCGCGTTTACAGTATCTTTTGCAATGACAGTAGCAGCGCTGTTACTCTTCACATCCATTGTATAAGAGGTGGTTCCACTAGCGCCTGTAATCGATAGTTGATAAGTACCGGCAACATTGTACCAGTTACTTTCATTCACTGCATATTTTTTACCCTGTACCCAGTTTTGCAAAATAGAAGTTCTCTCTGCGAAAACCGGTCCGGTAGTGATCACGAAGTTGGCAAGTTTGCCATTGTCAAGACTACCCACTTTATCATATACACCCAACCAGGTTGCAGGTGTTTTGGTCAGCGCATCCATAGCAGCTTTCTCAGACAATCCCATTTCCATGGCCTTTCTGAGATTGGTCATAAAGGTTCTTGCATCACGAACATCAGCAGCTGTAAGCGCGAAGGAGATGCCGGCTTTCTCAATCGCTCCCGGATTTGTTGGAGCGAGTTCCCAGTTTTTCATATCTGCTAAAGAAACCAAACGAGCATCGTTCGGATCTTCTACATCCATTGCCGCAGGAAAATTCAATCCAACGATCAGCGGTGCTTTGGTGGCAGCCACTTCTTTGATGCGCTGGTATTCTTTACCGGTTGCTTTCAAAATATACTGAACACCGAATTCATCACCCACGCGATCAGCGCGCATAACATTCCAAAGATCTACACCCGCTCTATCTGATGGGTCCATGATCTGAGGAAGTGTTTGTTGGTCATTGAAATATTTCAAAGTGATGTTTACACCATCACCCTGTTCAGTTGTAGCAACAGGGTTGTTCTTATACCACTGTGCGTCCAAGTATGTTTGACGCAACAATGCAATGGTTCCCATCAAGGAACCGGGATATGATTGTGTAGATGTTCCCTTATTGAAAGAAAGATGCGCCGCAGCTTTTTCTTTTACGATCAGGAAATTGTCTGCATTGTTGGCCAATGTTACAACCGTTCCTGTTCCGCGAACGATACCATCTTTCTGGTGAGATAACACTGCACCAAAACCCATTTCACGAAGCGGGCGTGCACGAGAATCATCAGCAGTAAAGATCTTGTATGCATGAACATCAGACTTCAATGCCTGATTCCATCCATATGCGCCTTTCTGGTTGGATGTCAACTGAGCAGGAGCATTAAAATTGAAGCCCCCTGTCTGTTGTCTTTGTTGGGGCATTCCATAATCACTATAGATATCAATGAAAGAAGGATAGATATATTTATCCTTACAATCTACCACAACAGCATCTTTTGGAATGGCAACGCCATTGCCAACCGATACAATTTTTCCATCACGAATAACCATTGTGGCATTGGTTAATGTGGTCTGTGCATCTTTCACGATCGTGGCATTGGTAAATGCGTAACAGCCGTCACGCTTGTCTCCAATACCATTGATGTGAAATGTTTCCTGAGCCTGTAGCAACGTTGCGAACAGCAGCCCCGAAAACAGGAACTTGAGTCTTCTCATGGTAAGTTTGATTGGTTTTAGGAAGAGTTTAAAGCTACTGAATTAGCCGAGCCAATTAAACAGCTATTTTATTTTAAGGATGAATGGACGAAAACAATCGGTAAAACCCCGATCGCCTAATATCGCTCCGGGCTTCGACCCGGAGCGGGCTGAAGAATTATTTTCCGGTATCGGTTTCTTTGATGAATTGAATCACACCGTTCATGAATACTTGCTGATCATCCCACATAGATAAATGGCTGCCATTCGGACAATACAAATACTTTCCGTTTTTCACTTGTTTGCTCATCCATTCCATATGCGCCGGATCCATGGTGTCGTATTTAGCACCTACCGTTAAAGTGGGTACCGTAATTTTTGGGAGATCCGCTTTGCGATCCCAAGTCAGTAACCGACCCCCTACTTTGAACTCGCTCGGACCCTGCATCATAACATAAATCGTTTCGTTAAGGTGTTTGAAACAACGATTGACCGGCTCCGGCCATTCAGGTAAACGGCAAAGGTGTTTGGTATAATATTCATTAAAGACCAGCTCTTGGTAGGTTGGGTCTTTAAACAGACCTTTCGCTTCATACTGCTGTAAAGTATCAACCAAGGACGGACGCATTTGGGCGCGAAGCACGCCATTGTATTTTTCATAATCAGGGATGCTTGCCATCATATTGCAGATGATCAACCCTTTTAGATTTTGCTGGTACTTAAGCGCATACTCCATGGCCAAAATACCACCCCAGGAATTTCCGAGTAAATAGAAATTGTCTTTGGTTAGTCCAAGCGCAGTTCTTACTTGTTCCACTTCTTCTACAAATCTTTCTGTGGTCCACAGGCTACTGTCGGTTGGTTGATCACTATAATATGAACCCAATTGATCATACTCAATGATCTCAAAACCTTCTTTTGGAAAAAAGCTTTCAAAAGCTTCCATGTATTCATGTGTCATTGCCGGACCGCCATGTAACAACAATACTTTCACACGCGGATTGTTACCAATGGTTTTGGTCCAAACTTTAAAAGTGCCAACATCAGTTTTAATGGGAATCATTTTGATACCGGCCATCTGAACACCGGAATCTTTGTTCGCAAAGTATTCTTCTACTGTCGTCGATTTTTGTTGACAGGACACGATGCATACAAAAGAGATCCATGCAAATAAAATTCTCATAGCAATTGGTTTTATGAAAAAGGCTTATCCTTAAAGATAAGCCTTCATGATAAATGTTGCGAATGATCTCTTTTATCTGCCCATATACACCATCAATATCTGTACATCACTCGGGTTCACACCGCTGATGCGACTGGCTTGTCCGAGTGTACGTGGACGAATGCGTTTGAATTTTTGCAGTGCTTCATTGGATAAAGCAGCTACGCGATCATAATCAAAGCTATCCGGAATTTGTGTGTTCTCCATTTGACTCATGCGTGTAGCGATCTCTTGTTCCTTTTCAATGTAGCGTTCGTACTTGATCTGTATTTCTGCTTGTTCAATCGTGTCTCTATCGAAAGTTTGTAAAGCATTGGCCAAACCGGGAATGTGTTGCATCAAAGAAGGTAGATCAACATTAGGTCGCAAGATGATCTTCGCCGCTTTTTGTTTTTCTGTAATGGCGGCTGAACCAATCGTTTCAAAGAAGCCATTGATATCATCAGGTTCAATAGTAAAATCCTGCAATAGTTTTTTGATGGATGCGACACCGTCTCTTTTGCTGATGACCTTATCCATTCTATCTTGAGAGGCAAGCCCCAATCTATAACTTAGTTCCGTCAAACGTAGATCAGCATTGTCTTGACGAAGCAGTGTTCTAAACTCTGCTCTGCTCGTAAACATGCGATAAGGCTCATCGGTTCCTTTGCTGATCAGGTCATCGATCAACACACCAATATAGGCTTCGCTTCTTTGTAAGATCACCGGGTCTAGTTCCCTTGCTTTTTGGTGAGCGTTGATGCCCGCCATCAAACCCTGACAAGCCGCTTCTTCATATCCGGTGGTGCCGTTGATTTGTCCGGCAAAGAATAGATTCGAGATCAACTTCGTCTCGAGAGAATATTGCAATTGTGTAGGTGGAAAATAATCATACTCGATGGCATAGCCCGGTCTGAAGATCCTGCAGTTCTCAAAACCCGGAACAGTACGAATAGCTTCGTATTGCACTTCTTCAGGTAATGAGGTAGAGAATCCGTTCACATAGATCTCAATTGTATTCCATCCTTCAGGCTCAACAAATAGTTGGTGTCTTTCACGATCAGCAAAGCGATTGATCTTGTCTTCAATACTCGGACAATACCTTGGTCCCGTTCCTTCAATTCTTCCCTGGAACATTGGACTTCTATCGAATCCGGTTTTCAGAATATTGTGTACTTGTTCGTTGGTATAGGTGATGTAACAGCTGCGTTGTTCGGCCGCTTTGATGCGGGGCGTATCGGTATAAGAAAAACCCACGATCTCATCATCGCCTTTCTGTTCTTCCATTTTGCTGTAGTCCAGACTACGTCCGTCTACACGAGGAGGTGTTCCTGTCTTCAAACGATCGCTTTCAAAACCCAGTTCCACCAATTGCTCGGTGATACCGGTAGCGGCTTTCTCAGCTACGCGCCCACCACCAAATTGTTTCTCGCCAATATGAATGATACCATTCAAGAAGGTGCCGCTGGTCACCACCACTGTTTTGGATTGTATCTCATGCCCCAGTCCGGTTACTACGCCACATGCCCTACCATCTTTAATGATGAGGGAGCGAACCATATCTTGATAGAAATCTACATTCGGGGTATTCTCCAGCATCTCTCTCCACTTGGCAGCAAAGAGCATACGGTCGTTTTGTGTACGTGGGCTCCACATAGCAGGACCCTTACTGCGGTTCAGCATGCGGAACTGTATGGTGCTGAGGTCAGAAACAATACCACTGTATCCACCCATGGCATCGATCTCGCGAACGATCTGTCCTTTAGCGATACCGCCCATGGCCGGGTTACAGCTCATCTGGGCAATGGTTTGCATGTTCATGGTAACCAATAAAACTTTGCTACCCAGATTGGCAGCAGCAGCGGCAGCTTCACAACCGGCATGTCCGGCCCCAACTACAATGACATCATATTGCGGAAACATAGTTTGCAAAGATAGTTCAGGCTACAGGCATTAGCTGAACTTTTTGAGTATTTCCCTTTCGAGTAATAGGTCTTCAATGCTCATACCGGCATTGTACCGCGCAAATTCCTCCTTGGTTAGTTGAGCAATCTGTTCAAGTGTCGCTTTATTCTCTATAATAAAAGCCTCTATCGATTGACTACTTTCTATCTCCGATATTTCAAGGGTAGCAATTTTATCTAACATCTTTTGGCAAAGGAAAAAGCCTGTTTGCTCATAAAGCTTTTGAAAATAAGGTCTTACGGAAATAACATCGATCCTATTGCCCCTGTTTTTATTCTGATCTATCGGCTCCACCCTCAGGTTGATAAAGCTCCAGCATAGCTTTAGGTCTTCCTCAGAGGAATAATCGAAGTAGGCGGCGGGAACAATATGATCGAATTGCCAATGTGTTCCGAAATTCTCCCAGCCTAATCCATCCGTAAACTGTATTTCAAACCATCTTCTAAGCGTTGTGGCGCTTAAACCAAAGTATGGAGCATAGAATTCGCTGGGGGCGCCTTCCAAAACATACCTTCTGTATGCAAGCTGCCACTTCCTCTTTTCCCTGAACTTCAATAAAGAGTCTGTTACTTCCTCTTGCGGGGTCCATCTTTTTCTAGCCATACCACAAAGTTAGGCAATGTTTCAACCTGAAACTGGGATACGTGGAACAAATCGACGTCTTATGTTTCAGGATGAAACTGTGTTTTGTGGAACATCGTCGATTTAATAAAAGCTTGATTATGATCTGCGAAGCCAATCTCAACTCTAATTTCCTTTCCTCAGCATCTTATTCTCCGTGGTAAAAATTAACCCGCAGAGAACAGACAGCGCGGAGGGTTCGCAAAGGGTGGTTTAATGTTTGGGTAGATAAGCAGAGAGGTAGTGGTTTTCTTTCTCACGCATTAGCGCGATATCGCTTTTCTTCTTGTCTTTATAACCACATAGGTGCAAGGCTCCATGAAAGATCACCCTTAGCATTTCTTCCTTGAAAGAAACACCTAAATGACCGGCATTGTCCTTCACGCGGTCGATACTGATATAGATCTCAGCTTCTATCGGTTCGCCGGGCTCGGATAGACCAAATGTGATGATGTCTGTATAATAATCGTGCGACAGGAAGTCGCGGTTGATGTTTAGTAGATAGGCGTCTGAGCAAAAGACATAATTGATATGTGCGAGCTTCTTTTTCTCTCTCTTAAAGATCATCTCCACAAAAGCTTGAATGGCCGTCTTCTGTGCCAATGCTAATTTCCTGTCTGCATACCGAAACGTAACGCTAGTCATATCCGTATATCTATTACTCCAAAATTCGTAACAAAAGCCCATTCAGCCATGCTACCTTTATATAATATTTATAATCAGACGATGAAAAGACTCTCAGAGTTAGAAGCCGGACAAAAAGCCATCATTAATTCCTTTGAAAAAGATGAGATCTTTATCAAGCTCATGGAAATGGGTTGTATTCCCGGCGAAGTGGTTCAGGTAGAACAGGTAGCTCCTCTGGGAGATCCGATCTCTATTTCAGTGGCGGGATACCATCTCAGCCTTCGTTTGAGCGAAGCCAGAAGTATCTTTGTAGAAGACGCGATTTAGTATAATTAATTGATAGTCAATATATTAGATGAATATCGGACTCTATTTTGGCTCTTTTAACCCTGTTCATACCGGACATTTGATCATCGCATCTCATGTTGTCAATTATACGGATGTACAGCAAGTATGGCTCGTGGTTTCTCCGCAAAACCCTTTTAAACAGTCCGCCTCTTTATTGAACGAATACGACCGGCTTCATTTGGTGAACCTGGCTATCGACGATGAAATACGCATCAAAGCGTCGGATGTAGAATTTAAGTTGCCTCGTCCGTCTTATACCATCGATACACTGACCTATCTCCAAGAAAAATATCCGCAACACAGTTTTAGTATTATCATGGGTAGTGATGGTTTTCAAAACCTGCCGAAGTGGAAGAACGCAGAACTGCTCATCAAAAATTATCCCATCATTGTATATCGCAGACCGGGATTTGAAATCACAGATAACTGGAATGCACAACTCACTGTGCTCGATGCGCCGATGTTGGATATTTCTGCAACACTCATCCGCAACAATATCAAAGAAGGAAAATCTATTCGCTATCTCGTTCCGGAAAAAGTAAGAGAAGAGATCGAAAGGAATAATTATTATAAGTAGGATTTTATTGCCACTGAAAGCACAGAAATAAATACACTGAAAAAAAATTCTGTGCTTCTCTGTGCCCTCTGTGGCACGCTTTTTCTTTACCCACCCCTATTCTAATTTCATTCTAACATCAAACTAATTACCACCTAAGTTCTCAAGCTTATCATTGAAACAATAGCCCCTTCGTTGGCTACACAGAATACCGTGATGTACTGATTAAAACAAAAGCCATGGAACTCAACACAATTGATACACAACAAAATCAAATAACGCTTCGACCTCTAACCATTGATGATTATGATGCTGTAGCCGCATTACAATTACTATCATTTCCCGAGATGAAGCCTTGGCGCGAAGATCAATGGGAAAAAATTGTAACAACATTCCCTGATGGACAAATAGGCGTTTTTTTAAATGATCAATTAGCGGCATCCTCAAGTTCTTTACTCTTGAACTTTGATGAATTTTCATCCAGCCACTCATGGCTACAGATTACAGGTAATGGAACACTGTCTACCCACAATCCTCTTGGAGATACGTTATACGGAATTGAGATTATGGTTTCTCCCAATGCCAGAGGAATGAAACTTGCCCGAAGACTATATGAAGCAAGAAAAAAATTAGCTATACAAAATAACTATAAGAGAATAGTGGTGGGAGGAAGACTACCCAACTATCACTTGGTTTCAGAAAAAATGGGGATCAAAGAGTATGTACAACAGGTAATGGACAAAAAATTATTTGATCCCGTTCTTACTACACAACTCGCAAATGAATTTAAACTAAAGAGAATCATTAAAGATTATTTACCGGGCGATAAAGAAAGTGGAGGGTTTGCTACTTATATGGAATGGGTAAATCTTGATTATAATCCGGAGGGACGAAATACCGATCGGCTTAATTCTTATGTTCGGGTTTGCGCAATTCAATATCGCATGCGTATCGTTAAAAACTTTGAAGAATTTGCACAGCACTGCGAATATTTCATTGATGTGGCTTCTGATTATAAAAGCGACTTCGTTTTATTTCCGGAAATGTTCACGATGCAGCTTCTCTCCTTTCTTCCTAATAAAAGACCGGGTAGAGCAGTAAGACAGCTTACCGCTTTCACAGAGCAGTACATTCAATTTTTCAGCAGTATGGCTGTTAAGTACAATACAAATATCATTGCCGGATCACATCTCACGGAAGAAGAAGATGGCGAACTATATAATATTTCGTTTCTATTTCGCAGAGACGGTACTTATGATAAACAATATAAACTACACATTACACCGCACGAAAGAAAATGGTGGGGTGTAAAGTCTGGAAATAAAGTACAGGTTTTCGATACTGATTGCGGAAAAATTGCGATCTCCATTTGTTATGATGTTGAGTTTCCTGAAATAGCAAGGATCGCTACGAGCAAGGGTGCGAATATTTTATTTGTACCATTTAACACCGATGACCGGAGGGCCTATAACAGGGTGCGATACTGTGCGCAAGCCAGAGCTATCGAAAATCAGATATACGTGGTACTATCCGGCTGTGTGGGAAACCTACCGCAGGTAGATAATATTGATATTCAATATGCGCAAAGTGCCATTCTCACCCCTTCAGATGTTGAGTTTCATAGAGATGCTATTGCCGCAATCGCAGAGCCGGGAGAAGAAACACTGATTTATCAGGACTTGGATATGAACTTGTTGGAGAAAAACCGTGTAGCGGGTAATGCCAGAACCTGGTACGACCGGAAAAAAGAGTTATATCAAATACAATATTCTGAAAACCACGAAATAATGATGGTATGATGCTGTCCTACAATTAATAATATTCTCACCCTTTAAAAACAAATGCCATGGAAACTAAGAAAATAATGGTCCCAACCGATTTTTCAGAAACAGCATATAGGGCATTGTTACATGCTGCGGTACTTGCTGAACAGACCAAAGCAGAGATACACTTGGTTCATGTAGTACAATATGCGACCCTACCGATGTTGAGAACAGCCGAAATCAATCTTTCTTTACCGGGCTCAACTCATTATATATGGGAAAGCAAGAAAAATCAAATGGAGACGATCAAAAGATGGGTGCTTCAACAATATAATGTATCCATTCATACCGCTATGCCTGAAGGTGGTACGGTAAAACAACTTACACTTTATGCAAAGCAAAATAAAATAGACCTGATCATTTTACACGACACCCGTAAGAAAAACATATGGACCTGGTTATTGGGCAATAAAGCAAGCGATATCCAACGGAAAACAACCATACCTGTTATTACCATGTTGGATGCTGTTGAAAAGCCGTTTAACTGGAATGATGTTGTAATACCTGTAACAGATATTGTTCCCGAAGCCAGAATTAAAACCATTGCTTCTTTTGCAGAAAAGTTTAAGATAACCATTCATTTTGTAGCCCTACAAGCATGGGGAAAAGCGAAAAAACCATTTAATGTGTTATTGGAATCGCTACAGTTTATACAATCAAAATGCGACACCCGGGTAGTATGCAAAGAACTGAAAGGAGAGCATTTACATGAGGCAGCAAGAAACTATGCTGAAAAAATTCATGCCAGCGCACTTATGGAAAACAACGGTCCCAAAAGAAACAGCGATGGTATACTCAATAGAATTACCCGTTATTTCGAAAAAACAGATTACCCCTATATAACCCCCGGTATGATTTAAACATAGATGCATGGCTTAGTGTAAAGGAGGCAAGAGAATCTTGCCTCCTTTTCTTTATGTTTACCCACCCATAAAATTCATTTCTTCATCCCCTATTGTTACAATAGATTTATCAGATTAAAATTTCCGAATGAAACATAAACTGCTTTTCACCGGGCTGATGTTGGTATGCTTCTCCTCATTCGCCCAATTGACCGTTGAAAAAATCATGCGTGATCCGAAATGGATCGGCACTTCGCCTTCCAATGTTTTTTGGAGCGCAGACAGTAAGAAAATTTATTTCAGCTGGAACCCGGATAAAAAAATATCCGACTCTACGTATGTCTACACCGTTGGTGCAAACGGAGCACCCGTTCGTGCATCCTTGCAAGAAGTACAGGTTGCACAAGCACAGAACAATGCCGTGTTCAATGAAGCGCGCACCAAAATGTTATATGTATTGCGTGGTGATTTATACCTCGTAGACATTGCTTCCGGAAAAACGACGCGCATCACTCAAACACAGGAACAGGAATTTGCACCTCGTTTTATTTTGAAAGATGAGTGGGTCGTATACAACCGCAATCAGAATTTATATGCATGGCATACTCAAAACGGAAGCACCCTGCAATTGACCAATATCAGTCGAGGAGCTGAAACTGCTGTTACTGCAGTGCCGCTTAGTGGTGGTCGCGGTGGCGCACAATTTGGTGGCGCAAGAAATGCAGCTCCGGCAATTGCAGCGCTCGCACAATCACAAGAACAATGGTTGCGCGATCAGCAACTGGATCTCTTTGCTGTATTGAAAGAAAGAAAAGAAAGAAGAGATGCGCGCACCGATTTTTTACGTGCGAATCGTGATACCGATACGTTGAAATCGATCGGTATCGTCGACAAACAATTACAAAATTTACAGATCAGTCCGGACGGACGTTTTGTAACCTATCGTTTATATCAAGCACCCGCCAATAGCAAAAGCACCATCGTTCCGGATTATGTAACGGAAAGCGGATTCACAACCGATATTCCTGCCAGAACAAAAGTGGGCGCGCCATTGGGTCGCTATGAGTTTTATGTGTTTGACAAAACAAAAGATAAACTCATGATGGTAGTGATCGATTCTGCTGCCATACCCGGAATCATGGATCAGCCGGATTATGTAAAAGATTATCCGAAACAGTTTGGTAATCGTCGTGCACCGGTTCGCGGCGTGATGATCAATGGTCCGTATTGGAATGCATCAGGAACGGTTGCCATTGTTGATATCCGTTCTCAGGATAACAAAGATCGCTGGATCATGCAACTGGATGCAGAAACCGCGAAACTCAAATTGATCGATCGTCAGCGTGATGAAGCATGGATCGGCGGTCCGGGTGTTGGCGCTTTTGGTGCCACATTGGGATGGATCAATGATACTCAGTTTTATTTCCAAAGTGAAGCCACGGGTTATTCTCATTTGTATGTGTATGACATGGCTTCGGGGAAAAAGACGGCACTCACCCAAGGAAACTATGAAGTACAATCTGTTTCATTGAGTAATAACAAACAACATTTTTATTTACTCACCAATGAAGAGCATCCCGGTAAACTCAACTGGTATCGAATCAATAAGGATGGAAGTGCAAAAGAAAAGATCACATACATGACCGGCGGTTATGATGTGAGTATGTCACCGGATGAGAAGTGGATCGCGTATCGTTATTCTTATAGCAACAAACCTTGGGAATTATTCCTTCAAGAAAATGCGGCCGGAAAAACAGCTGCACAGATCACGAACAAAGCGGTGAGCGATGAGTTCAAAGCCTATCCATGGAGAGATCCCAAAATGATCACGATTCCTGCGCGCGACGGACAACAGATCTATGCTCGTTTGTATGAGCCTACCAAAGCCAAGAACAATAAAGCGGCTGTGATCTTTGTACATGGTGCAGGATACTTACAGAATGTACACTACTGGTGGAGTTCTTATTTCCGTGAATACATGTTCCATAATTTATTGGCTGATCAAGGTTATACTGTGATCGATATCGATTACCGCGCGAGCAGTGGTTATGGAAGAGATTGGAGAACGGGCATCTACAGACATATGGGTGGAAAAGATCTCGATGATCATGTAGACGCAGCAAAATTTCTCACCAAAAATTATGGAGTGGATGCTGGAAAGATCGGCATCTATGGTGGTAGCTACGGTGGATTTATTACGCTGATGGGACTCTTCACCACACCGGATGTTTTCAAAGCGGGTGCTGCATTAAGACCTGTGACGGATTGGGCACATTACAATCATGGTTATACCTCTAATATTTTGAATGAGCCGGTGAATGATAGTATTGCTTATGCCAAATCATCACCCATCAATTTTGCGAATGGATTGAAGAATCATTTGCTGATCTGTCATGGTATGGTGGATGTGAATGTTCATTTTCAGGATGTGGTACGACTCTCCCAAAAACTGATCGAACTCGGAAAAGATAACTGGGAGCTAGCCGTATACCCCATGGAAGACCACGGCTTCGTAGAACCCAGCAGCTGGACAGATGAGTATAAACGAATTCTGAAGTTGTTTAATGAGCGGCTGCTGAGAAAGTGAGTAGTGAATAGTCAGTAGTGAGTAATGAATGATTGGCGGTTGGCCAAAATAATAAAGCGAAGTGGTTTCTAATCACTTCGCTTTATTATTTACTCACTACTGACAATTCACTACTCACTATCGATTCATCGACGCCAGAAACTCTTCATTGTCCTTCGTTCCTCTCATGCGTTTCAGCAATTCGTTCATCGATTCTTCGGTGTTCATATCGTTGATATACAAACGAAGAATATTCATACGTTGTAATACTTCTTTATCGAGTAAGAGATCATCTCTACGTGTAGAAGAACCCACCAAGTCGATCGCAGGGAAAATGCGCTTGTTCGCCAAGCGACGATCCAGCAACAATTCCATGTTACCGGTACCTTTGAATTCTTCAAAGATCACTTCATCCATTTTACTACCTGTTTCGATCAGGGCCGTTGCAAGGATGGTGAGTGAGCCACCGTGTTCAATTTTACGAGCTGCACCAAAGAATTGTTTGGGTTTTTGCATCGCATTGGCTTCCACACCACCACTCAATACTTTACCACTGGCAGGAGCAACGGTGTTGTGTGCACGAGCCAAACGAGTGATGGAGTCTAACAGGATCACCACATCATGACCGCACTCTACCAAACGTTTTGCTTTTTGTAAAGCGATGGTAGAAACTTTCACGTGTTTTTCTGCAGGCTCATCAAAAGTAGAAGCGATCACTTCTGCTTTTACGCTACGCTCCATATCGGTTACCTCTTCCGGACGCTCGTCGATCAATACCACCATCAGGTAACATTCCGGGTGGTTAGCCGCGATGGCGTTGGCCACTTCTTTCAACAACATGGTCTTACCCACTTTAGGTTGGGCAACGATCAATCCACGCTGACCTTTACCGATAGGGGTAAACAGGTCCATGATACGTGTGCTGTAATTATTGGAAGTAGTAAACAGGTTCAATTTTTCGTAAGGGAACAAGGGAGTCAGGTAGTCGAACGGAACACGGTCACGAACTTCATCCGGACGTTTACCATTGATATGATCCACTTTCAGTAGGGCGAAATATTTCTCCCCTTCTTTTGGCGGACGAACAGATCCCGCAACGGTATCACCTGTTTTCAGACCAAATAGTTTGATCTGTGAAGGAGATACATATACGTCATCGGGAGAGGATAAATAGTTGTAATCAGAAGAGCGAAGGAAACCATAACCATCGGGCATCATTTCCAATACACCCTCACCACTGATCACGCCTTCAAATTCAATATTAAAAGTAGGTTCTTTACGTTGGTGTCTGTGTTGCGGAGGCGGAGGTGCTTCTTGAGGTAATCCGGTTTCCGGAGTCGTTTCTGCTGCGGTAGTATTACCATTGTTGTTTTCTTCGGTTGGTTCCGAAGCGTTTTCCTGTGCCTCGGTAGGCTGTTTATCGGTACGGCCACCTTTTTTCACGGGACCGCGCTTAGCAGCAGCAGCCGGTTTTTCCGGAGCTTCTTGCATGATCTCCGCTTCTTCTGTGCCATTGGCGGTTTTCACCGTAACGGGTTTGCGGGCACGAGCACCTTTTTTGGCGGTGCTGTCTTTGGTCTCACTCGCTTGAACTGCCTGATTGTCCAGGATCTTGTAGATCAGTCCTTGCTTATCTAATTTCTTGGCACCCGTAATCTTTAGTTGCTCGGCGATGTCGAGTAACTCGGGCAATAACATGTCATTTAATTGCAGAATATCGTACATAAAGTCTATTGTGGGAAAAAATCAAATTGTCATCGGTCAACATCCAGTCTAAGGAAAAGTAAACTCAGATCGGAAAATCTATTGGGTATAAAATTGATTGGAAAGAAGATAAACTGATGTGTCGAGAGCTAAAAGAGGACCTTATCAGCTTGGTTTCCGATGCAATGTTAAGCGATTTTCTTAAAAAGAAAACAAAAAATCTTACCTAAAACCGTTAAAAATCGGCGTCATACTGGGTTTTATCGACGATTCTGCTGATCAAACCGTCCAATTCGTGTACGCTCTGCTTCAGATATTGCAATATTTGTTCATTTTCCTGAATCGACTTATCCTTCAGATCAATCAGATCGGTCAAACCCATGATATTGGCCACGGGTCTGCGGATTTCGTGCGACTGTATTTTAGCGATTTCCCGTAGAGAATCGGCCTGTTTTTGAATCTGAATCTCCTGTTCTTTCCGATTGGTAATATTAATGGATGCGATCACAATACCCGTTAACTCGCCTTGCTCATCAAACACACCATAATATCGCCTCAAAAACCAACGGTTTTCACCATCGGGATATGTCAGCTGATGTTCGTACGAAATGGTCTTTTTTTCCTGTCTCAATTGCGTAGCGTGTTCCAATGCGCGTTCACGTTCGGCTTTAGGATAGTAATCAGTAAGTTTATCACCTACCGAAAAAGTCTTTCCAAAGAGTTTTCGCGCATGTTCTTGTGCTCGACGGTTGGCGTATCGAATGGTAAAATCATTACTCATATAAATGAGCACATTATCCGAGCTGTTGATGATAGATTGTAATGTTTGCTCAGAAGCGACGATCTGATCACGCTTGGCTTTTAATTCGGTGATGTCTTTAGAAACACCCACAACATATTCAATGGCGCTGTCTTCATCAATGATGGGAAACAGTTCGCTTAAACTGGTGCTGCCATCTTCAAAACTTTCCTCAAAGCTGATATTGGAGCGTAAGCGAATACATTCAATAAAACGCTTGCGAATGTCATCAACAATAGCCGCAACCAGCATATCCTTAAACTCCTTGCCCACCACCGATTCACGGGTAACATTGAATTTTTGGAGATAAGCATCATTGACATATTCCATCACAAACTGTTCACCACCCGGTAATACCCGTACAATGAATACGGCATCTGTCGTAAGCTCAATCAACGACCGGAACAAAGATGGCTTCATTGTTTGCTATTGGATTTGAGAGATATGAGTGTTTAAATATAATGAAAAATGGATATCGGGTGATTGGGATATCGGGTGATCAGGTACTTGGTGCCGGAGCTTGTTTTAATCGTGATTCTTAAGGGGCATCATTAAAAATTAAAACCCTCCCCCGATTACCTGATATCCCGATTACCTGATATCCCAATAACCTGATATCCCAATAACCTGATTCCCCGATTACCCAACACCCATTCCTTCTTATCTTTGCCGCTCAAAGCCCGAACCATGGGCGTTTCAAAACAGCAAGCAATGTTTAACAAGAGAACTAAGATCAAAGACCTGCTGAGTAGCGGGGTGGCCGGACAAGAAACCATCGTGATGGGTTGGGTACGAACCTTTCGTAACAATCAGTTCATCGCATTGAATGATGGCAGTACCAACAATAACTTACAAGTAGTAACAGAACTCGGCTTGCTGGATGATGCTACATTGAAAAGAATTACTACCGGTGCTTCTTTGAAAGTAACAGGTACCGTAGTGCCATCATTGGGAAAGGGACAGTCGATCGAATTAAAAGCAACACAAGTAGAAATATTGGGTGATAGTGATGCAGAAAAATATCCGCTGCAACCCAAGAAACACAGTCTCGAATTTTTAAGAGAGATCGCACACCTGCGTTTTCGTACCAATACATTTGGTGCCGTATTTCGTATCAGACATTCACTGGCATTTGCAGTACATAAGTTTTTCAATGAAAAAGGTTTTGTGTATTTGCATACACCCATCATCACTGCGAGTGATGCAGAAGGTGCGGGTGAAATGTTTCGTGTGACCACATTACCCTTTGATAATCCGCCACGCAAAGAAGATGGCAGCATCGATTTTGCAGAAGACTTTTTTGGAAAGAGTACCAACCTCACGGTAAGCGGACAATTAGAAGGTGAATTGGGTGCGATGGCATTTAGCGAGATCTATACATTCGGTCCAACCTTCCGTGCAGAGAATTCCAACACTACCCGACACCTCGCAGAATTCTGGATGATAGAACCCGAGATGGCGTTTTATGATATTGAAGACAATATGAATCTCGCAGAAGAGTTCATTCAATATTTGATTCGTTATGTGATGGAACACAATGCCGATGATCTGGCGTTTTTGGATCAGCGACTCGCAGAAGAAGAAAAACAAAAACCACAGAATGAGCGTCAGGAGTTTGGATTGTTGGAGAAGCTGAAGTTTGTTACAGACAATAGTTTTGAAAGAATCACCTATACAGAAGCCATTCAGATATTATTGGATTCACCTGCTTACAAGAAAAAGAAATTCAAGTTTGATGTGAAGTGGGGTATTGATATGCAGAGTGAACATGAAAGATACCTGGTAGAAAAACATTTTAAGAAGCCGGTGATCGTAACGGGATATCCTGCAGCCATCAAGGCATTCTACATGCGTATGAATGATGGATGTGAGCCGGGCAAAGAAACCGTAGCAGCCATGGATATTCTGGCGCCGGGTATCGGAGAAATTGTAGGCGGCTCACAAAGAGAAGAGCGTTTAGAAAAACTGGAAGCACGCATGAAAGCGATGCATATACCACTCGAAGAAATGAGTTGGTATTTAGATACCCGACGCTTCGGAACCGTACCTCATGCGGGTTTCGGCCTAGGCTTCGAACGCATGGTACAATTCGTTACCGGCATGACGAACATCCGCGATGTCATTGCGTTTGCAAGGACGCCGAAGAATTGTGAGTTTTAATTCGCTACAAGCTACACGCTACAAGCTGCAAGTGAATATTTGATTTCTTCTTGCAGCTTGTAGCGTGAAGCCTGCAGCGTTCTCCCTCAACCATTTCCCTCCCTCACACGTATATAATGCATGGAAAATGAAAAGATAGTTCAGCTGAAAGAGCGGCTGGAAGAAGTACGACCGGATCTTGTTGATCATTCTCTGTATCATAGCCTGCAAGACCTTGAACAGCTTCGTCGGTTTACGGAGTATCATGTGTTTGCTGTCTGGGATTTTATGAGTTTGTTGAAATCATTGCAGCATCAATTGACTTGTACCACTACACCATGGGTACCTGTGGGATCTGCGAATACACGTTATCTCATCAATGAAATTGTATTGGGTGAGGAGAGTGATGTGGATGAAGCAGGCAATAGAACCAGTCACTTTGAATTGTACCTGAAAGCCATGGAGCAGATGGGTGCCGATACAACGGCCATCACTCAGTTGTTAACTTATATACACAATGGTGTGCCCGTGCAACAAGCCTTGCAACAATTACAATTGCCCAGGGCAATTTGCGATTTTGTAGGCTATACTTTCGAAGTCATTGAGAAAGCACCGGTACATGTACAAGCAGCAGTATTTACATTCGGTCGCGAAGATTTGATACCGGATATGTTCATGGGATTGGTGAAAGATTTGTCTGTACAATACCCAACACAGTTAGCGGTCTTCAAATATTATTTGGAAAGACATATTGAAGTAGATGGCGATCATCATAGTCATCTCGCGATGGAAATGGTCCATGAATTGTGTGGTGAAGATGCGTTGAAATGGGAGCAAGCTACCGAAGCGGCACTCACGAGCTTGAAATATCGCAAGCGATTGTGGGATGCGGTGTATGCAACAGTTATATAAAACAAATAAGCCTGTTCAAAATGAACAGGCTTATTTGTTTTGAAGAGGAAGCTTAAAGTTTAGTGGCTTTATAAATTTTCACCAAACCATCATTTTCGCTGCTCACAACTAAAAGACTTTGTTGGATCGGACTTTTAGAAGCAGGGATAAATAAAACACCTTCAGGCGCATCTCCTGTTTTGATCATTTTTATGAATACGGGTGCTGTAGGAATGGTAACATCATAAATGGCAATAGCATCGGCTCTTTCTAAACCCACAAAAGCAATAACCTTACTACCCACCATACCAATGGTGATGGCTTCAGGCTCTACTGATTTATCATCGCTTCTGCCATCGTCATACACAGCAAGGTCTTTGGCTTTTACATCCAGTTCATTTTTACTGTCGAACAACAATGCGCCATTGGAAGCGTCCCAAATGCTGAAAGATCTTCCACCTAAACTGTAAATAGCATCATAATCACCGTCGTTATCGGTATCGCCATTGGTAGTAAGGATGTTGAGTCTACCGAGTTGAGCATCTGTTTTTAATGTGGCGGCATTGGGAAATGCAGTGGCATCAAGGTTTACAGAAGATAACCTTCTTACATCCGTAAACGTATTATACTCTCTGGAGTCACCTTCATTGGCAGTGAACAAATAGGTTTTGCCTGCCATAGAGAAATTAGCGATGGCATCAGGCATATAGATACCAAAGATTTTCCAGGGAGCGAAGTTGATACCGTTATCACGATCAGAAACATCAATCGCGTTCGGAGTAGTATTAAAATCTTTAAAACCCAAAGGAAGAATATTGGTAAAAGTTTTACTTGCAAGGTCAATGGTTGCAATGGCATTGGCTTCCTGCAGTGTAACCCATGCTGTTTTAGAATCGGCAGAAACAGTGATGTATTCCGGTTCAATATCTTTCAAGAAATTTTTATTCGGACCACTGATGCGCAATCCCTTTTGAGCAAGTGCCGACTGTTGAGCAGCAAAAGCGGCAAAATTGATGGTAGTAACAGCATAATTGTTCTCAATACTGATGATAGAGACCGTTCCTTCGGGATCATTGCTATAATCAGCATTGGGTTCACCTTCGTTGGCAGTGAGGATGTATTTCCCATCGGGACTGTAAGTAACCATATCAGGTAAAGCACCAACGGTGATCACTTTTTCTTCTGCGTATGTGGAGGTGTTGAACACCACCACTTTACCGGCATCTTGTTTGTTGATTGATTCGATAGCAGCAGCCAGTTTACCGTTATGAACATCTACACTGTTCACAAAACCACCATAGGGAGCCATGCTGATGGAATGAATGATGGAAACATTTGCAGGGTCAGCAATATTGATGACATCTATTTTATTGGTGATACCATTGTTGACAGCGAAAAGTCTTTTAGTGGCGGGGTCATAAGTGGTAATTTCAGCGGCACCCGTACCACCCAGGTTCAGAGAGGCGATTTCAACATAAGAAGCAGGATCTTCATTTACAATTTTTTCAATCGGATCGGTATCTTCTTTTTTACAAGCAACAAAAGCCAGTAGGCAACAGGCAAATGCGATAAATCTCATAGACGTTTAGTTTTGGCAGCAAAACTCAAGGCACAAGGTTATCGGAGGATTATGGAGCTGTTACCGAATTGTTATTGAAAGGGATGTTCCAAAAAGCAAAAAATTGTCATTTCTATGTGGATTATATGTGAAAACCCCCTATTTTTGCTGCCCCGAAAGGCAGAAAGCTACAAGCTGCAGGCCTCAAGCTACAAGTTGTTACCTTGAATCCTGTTTTTGAAACTTGAACCTTCACCGGAACGGTGCGGTAGCTCAGTCGGTAGAGCAAAGGACTGAAAATCCTTGTGTCGCCGGTTCGATCCCGGCCCACACCACTTGTTGGAAAGGCTTTCAAGCAATTTGCTTGGAAGCCTTTTTCTTTAGGTTAAACAAATGAAAGATAGAGGGCAAGTATCAATAGACAAATTAAAGTAGTAGCGTTTATTAGAGATATTTTATATATTCAAGTAAAATTACAAACAGCCGTTCCTCCCCCAAGCGTAGATCAAAAATCCCAAATGAACAGAACGCAATATTTTAATTATATCGAGGAAAAGCTCGGTACTTTGGGCTATCGAATCACACTCAAGGGGAAATTAAATATTCTTGACTCACACCTTCATTCCGAAAACTTCTATCTACACTTTTTGAACAAGCTAAATGGCTGGAATCTAGATAATGTGAACGCGATAAAACAGAATGTCGAAGCAATTGATTTGATAGATCATGCTAATATGCTTATCTGTCAAGTATCGGCCACCAATACAAAAGAGAAAGTGGAGTCTGCTTTAGCCAAAGATTTGATAAAAGCGTATCCAAACTACACATTCAAGTTTATCTCGATTGCTAAAGATTGTAAAGATTTGCGAAAACTGACTTTTGCTAATCCACATGGAATTAATTTTGACCCTAATAAGGATATTATTGATAATAAGTCGATTTTAGATTTTCTTTTACAACAAAAAATTGAACAGCAAAAGGAAATCTATGAATTTATAAAAGAAGAACTAGGAAATGCAGTTGATATAGTTAAATTGGATTCTAATTTGGCGGTTATCATTAATATATTGTCTAATGATAACGAAAATCTCCCACAAGGAATTGTAGTTAATAGTTTTGAGATTGAACGAAAAATCGACTTCAATCAATTGCAGAATACAAAATTAATAATACAACAATTTGCCAGCTATTATCAACGTGTAGATAATCAATATAAAGTACTTGATGCACAGGGTTCGAATAAAAGCACGTATGTTCTTCAAACTCTTCACATGAGTTACGTTGAAGAAACAAGTAAGAATCAGAGTATAACCGCAGACGAGATTTTTCTAAAAGTTATCGACAATGTAGTTTCAAAAGTTTTGAAAAGCGCGAACTATATTCAAACACCCTTAGATGAATTAGAGTTTTCTGTAAGTGCCTTAATTGTTAACGCATTTATACGTTGTAAGATTTTTAAAAACCCAACGGATTATAAGTATGCTGTTGCCTGACAATATTCATCCGGAGAGTTCAATCTATTATAACGGGGCAACTGTATTGCAATCGTTGCAATCAGTGCGCCGAAGCAATCTAATTGACTTATACCAACACGCCAAAAAGGCCAAAAACATGTCCTTTTCGATATTTGTTTTATCCCTTGATTGGTTATATCTTATAAATCTTGCCAAGATTAATAAAAATGGGGAAGTAGAATTATGTTCTTAAAGACGCTCATAATCAAGACAGAAAGCAAAATCATTAGAGAAATATCTTTTCGAAAAGGTATTAACCTTATTGTTGATACAAGTGGTACAGAAATAACAGGGAATAATGTTGGTAAAACGACAGTTCTAAAGTTAATTGACTTTTGTCTAGGAGCAAACCCTAACTCAATTTGGATTGACCCAGAAACAAAAAAAGCGGAATATATTCTGGTCAAAAATTATTTAAAGGATAAAAAGGTTTTAATAACATTAGTTCTTAAAGAAGATCTGGATAAACCCGATTCCAAAGAAATCGAGATAGAGCGAAATTTTTTGGCGCGAAAAGAAATCATTCGTCGTATTAATAGAAAAGACCTTACAGAGGACGAATTTGAAATTGAGTTGTTGAAATTGATATTTCCAAACCATCATGCGGACAAACCAACCTTTAGACAAATCATCTCACACAATATTCGATATAAAGATGAAAATATAAACAATACACTTCGCACCCTAGATAGATATACATCAGATGCAGAATATGAAACCTTGCATTTATTTATGCTTGGCGTAGAGCATACATCTGGTAGTTCTAAACAAAATGTATTAGCGAAGCTAAAACAAGAAGAAACCTTTAAAGGACGGCTCGAAAAAAATCAAACAAGAAGTGCTTACGAAACAGCTCTTTCGTTAATTGATAATGATATTAAAAAAATAAACGAAAAAAAGGCCAACTTCAATTTGAACGAAAGTTTTGAGTCAGATTTAGATAAGCTAACTAATATAAAGTATAGAATTAATATTGTCAGTTCAGAAATGACGAATCTTAATATCAGAAAAGAGTTAATTGTTGAGGCAGAAAATGATTTAAGGTCTAGCCACTCAAATATTGACTTACAACAGCTTCAAGCTATCTATAAGCAAGCAACGCAATTCGTGGAAAACATTCAAAAAACGTTTGATGATTTAGTTGGGTTTCACAATCAGATGATCGGCGAAAAAATAAAATTTATTACAAATGAGTTGCCGTCGTTGAACCAATCAATTGACGATAAGAAGAAACTCCTTGACTCCTTATTAAAGGAAGAAAGAATATTAAGTGGCCATATTTCTAAGAGCGAATCTTTCGAAGAATTGGAAAAACTAATAATTCAATTAAACGAAAAATATCAACGAAAAGGGGAATACGAGAATATCATTGCTCAATTAAACGAGGTGGAGGGAGAAATAAAGCGGCTTAACGAGGAATTAAAAATTATTGATGAATCGCTTTTTTCAGATGCGTTTGAACAAAGCGTTAAAGAACAAGAGAAGAAATTTAATAAGTTTTTTTCGGAGGTTTCAGATTTTCTATACAATGAACAGTATGCCATTAAACATGATATTGTCACGAATAAAAGTGGTCATAGAGTATATAAGTTTAGTGCATTTAATACAAACTTTAGCTCCGGTAAAAAGCAAGGAGAAATTTCATGTTTTGATATTGCTTATACCCTTTTTGCCGATGACGAAAAAATCCCATGCCTGCATTTTATCCTAAATGATAAAAAGGAATTAATGCACGATAATCAACTAGTAAAGATTAGTGAATTAGCAAGTAAGCACGGACTTCAATTTGTGGCATCTATACTTCGTGATAAGCTTCCCGCCGAATTAAATGATCCTAATTATTTTGTCTTGGAGTTATCCCAAAGCGATAAATTATTTAGAATCGAACAAAATTAATCTGACTTAGTCTGAACTTTTCTTAACCAATCCTCTTTCTTTTCTAGCGTAAGATCTTCTCCATTTTAAGCCGATCAAATTGATGCCACATCAATTCTGCTTGAGTACGGTCAGGAACATCCGCATTTGTAAGACGATTCTGAAAACTATGTCGTAATGTATATGCACTATGCTTATCGGTAGGTAGCAAATCGTTTTCAAGCAAATATTTCCCTACTGCGTTTGATATATTGTCGGGGATTTTTCTATATTTAGAAAATTCTTCAAGGAATTGCTTGAATGCTTCTAATGCATAACCAATGGAATAATTTGTTTTCTAAACTTTTTTTAGTTTAGTTCTATCATAGGGTTCAAAGTCAGGATTATTTTTTCATTTTTAGGCTAGTCAATCGCATAGCGATATATAATAGTATTTCCAAACCCCTAAAATAAATTGTAGGATCAGTTTTATTCATTTAAACGTAGAGATACGCATAAACAAACGTAGTTCTACGTACTAGAAAATTTTCTTAAACCCTTTTCTTTGTTGTGATCGAGACTAAAAATTATTATGTCCGTATATCAGATGAAATAAATTATATCTAATGCGATTAATATTACTTTTCTTTTTCTTTTGTATCTCTTCTTTTATTAATGCTCAAGAAACATCAAAGCAGGTTTTTGAAGCCCCCAATTTAAAAGCTGAATTATACAAACATAAAGTTGTAGCAATTTTACCTTTCCGCGTGTCAATTACATACAAAAAAGCCCCCAAGGGATATGATGCGGAAGCAAATAAGGCAGATGAAGAAAAGCAAGGGGTAAACATGCAACAGGGGATGTATACATATTTACTTAGAAAATCTAAAGATTATACTGTTACATTCCAAGAAACAGAAAGAACAAATGTTCTCTTAAGACGAGGTGGTCTATATGGAAAGCTAGACGAGGTGCTTCCTGACTCTATTGCAAAAGTACTAGGTGTTGATGCTGTTATTAAATGCAGTTATGCGTATGAAAAAACGGGAAGTGAAGGAGGTGCTATAGCTAAAACAATTTTGTTTGGCGGCATAGGAGCAAAAACAGGTTCTGGATCATTGACAATGCAGATCAATAACGGGAATAATGGAGAGCTTCTTTGGAGGTTCTATAAGGAAATGAATGAAGGTGTTTTTTCTAACGCAAACGAGTTGATGGAAAGAATGATGAGAAAAGTTTCTAGGAACTTTCCTTACGAAAATTAGCTTTTAAATGCAAAATTCTCTTTTAATATTCATATAGTTAGGAATAAATTAAATGAAAAGAGGCTGCCGAATTTGGCAGCCTCTCCTTTTTACTCCACTTCTTCTTTCTTCACCAACTGACTCACCGCTCCAATCACTCCACCGGCTACTGCTGCATAACCGGCAATGGTTATGAGAGCGGCGGGAAGTGATACCGGTGTTGTTAAAATGGCGGCTGAGATACCTGCCAATGCAACACCGATGTTGCGCAGTCTGCGGAAGAAAAGAGGTGGTTGCGTGGATGCGCGTTGAATGACCTCTTTCATAGTTTTTGTTTGAATGGCATTGGTAAACAATACCATGATGAACAATTTGAGTGAATAGCTCTTATTGAGTTACGATCACAGAACCCACATACTGGCTATTAGAAGCTTTTGATTCATCATCAGACAAAAAGAACAGCCAACCATGTACTTCCTTGTTGATGAAAATAGCGGCGTCTACCAATAACTCTCGGTCGCTTCTACGCGTGTTGAATTGACTGATCAGGAACAAGTTGTTTTCTGGGCAGTACACCACACCAATCGCAATGTCTGCGGCACCCGCTCTGTTGGTGGAATCAAGCGTATCATTCCATCCGAACTTCACCATATTGCTGGTATCCGATTCAAATGTTGCCGGCGATAAAACCGGAATAGATCCTTTGGACACTTTGACCTTACTGTAATCAATGCTATAGGGCGATTCTAGTCCTGTAATAGCATCTCTTAGATTGGCGGAGAAAGCTTCCTGAAAACCTGTTCGTTCTCTGTTATTGGTTTTGTAAGTGAGATTGAGCAGGTAGTCGATACTGCGTAGAAAAGTCATCATCAGTTTAAACTTTTCTTGCTGATCCATCTGAGGCTGTGTGAAGGTTCTGTTCTTTTTGAAAACAGGTTTCGCACGCATGATCGAGCGACCTCTCCAGGTACTTCCGATAACGGGTCCGGTTTTTCCTGAAAACCCACCCAGTATTCCTTGTGTTACAATTGACATAAAATTTGTTTTGAGTGTTTTTGAATTTGTTTGTTTTGTTATGCCTGCTGCAGTCAGGTACATCGATGTTCATAACACTGCAAACATATTCAGCATCAGGAGGCACAAAGGGTGGCAACAGTGGTACCACCCTTGTTAACAAGTTGATTTAGAATAAATAAGAAGGAAAAAAAAGAAAGGCGCTCGTAAAATGCTTTGTCTTACCAAACATGTTTAGTGGGTCTTTTTTTCGCTCGAGAACTCAACCTGAGCCTATTCCGTTGTTCGGGGTTCCTAGGGACATCCTTCGCACATCCTTCGTACATCCTTCGAGGTTTCTTCGAGAATTCTCGAAGCCGCTTCGGAAATCCTTCGAGAACTCTCGAAGAACTCTCGAAGAAACCTCGAAGCAGAGTCGAAGAAATCCCGAAGGATGTACGGCAATGGTACGAAGGATGTCTAAAGAGGTTCCGAAGGATTGTCATGCCGACGCAAGGAGTCCCCAGGATGCCGATCGAAGCATCGGTAGCATCTCTCACCGGCTGGGGTGCAGTCGAGTCGTTTTGTTTTCACCTTACCTGTTAGCGGTGATAGACCTCTCCTTCGTCGAGGTGCCCTTCGCTGCGCTCAGGGTGACTGGCTACAACATCTTTTTTAAAACTTGATGCATCCTAACATTGTACTCCAGCATAATTTGAACAGCGGCGCGTTCGGGTTGGTGGTATTTGTTGTAGAGGCTTTTGAAAGCAATGCTTGGGCTTCTGTTCGTAGAAGAATTTTCTGCAAAATGTCGAATCATTTCACTGGTGTTGTTGTGTTCAATCATACCGGTTTCTGCTTGCATACGAAGCCAAACGGCCAGTTGCGTAACGGATAGCGTATAATGAAACGGAGAAGAAAATGACATACTATTTTTTGCTTTGTCTGAAAAGTTGACGGCACTGATTTCTGTTTGAATGAGTTGAATCAATGCTGATTTACAATCTTGTTCCTTTACCAATAAAACAGTTTCTTTTTCCGGTATAATTCGGTTGATATGTAACAAGGCTTCTTGCCAATGTTGGTAAGGATTTCGTGAGTTATCAAGTGCTTGCAGATAACAAGAAAAAACATAGCGGATAAATGCAGGATGATTACAGTTGTAGCGAATCAATAAAAGCATACAACGTGTAGTATCATATTGTGGATGTTGTTGTTCAAGACGAAGAGCCTGCACTAAAGATTGCCAATAATGTGCTTGTCTAAAACTAGGGGAAGGTTTTGTGGTAGAGTCGCTGTATATCTCTTGCAATACTGATACTAATGTTTGTTCAATATTTAGCAATAAAAACTCTTTTCCAACTTCTATTTGTGCGTGAATTTTTTCATGAATGGGTTGCCAAATACTTTGTGGCATGGGTGTATCTAGGTTGAACCAATGGCCGCTATGTGCTTGCAAAAACAACAGAAAAGAAGACAGCTGTGTAGCTATTTTTTCTCGAAATAGGTTATGGTTTTTTTGTTGCTTTTCATGAATGGAATTGAGCAGCCAGCTGATAACATACTGCGTTCCTTGTATTACATAACTGATAGAATGATTAGCCGCTGAACTACAAATTTCTTTGATGTAGCGAATGTTGAGTTGTTGCGTTTCAGCAATGATTTTTTTCTCTTCCTGCATCGTCAGCCGGGGGGCTTCTTCAATGACCTGAAGTAACTGATCGTTAACAGGGAACAATGTTGGTTGCTCCATAGAACGATTGGGTTTTGAATAAAGTAACAGAGAATATCTACTCCATCCAACACAAAGCGTGAGAAATTTAGTGTCTCATGAAAAGTTGTGTAGATATACAAAAATATTTAGGGGTTTTGCGCAAGAAAAAATGCGTAGAAATACGCTTGTGTGCATTTGTTGAATGAAGTACTATGCATATGAAAAAGCATAGTATGTATTTTCTGCTTGTATTGCAAATTTGTTGCTGGTGCTTGTTGGTTTTTTTTCTTACACTACTACTACCTATTGTAGTTCCTGTATTATTCAACGGTATGCTTACTTGGGACGACGCAACTATTATTTTATGTTTTCTTATTGAGTATGCTATAGCAATCTTACTGATTGAGTTAAGAGAGAATTTAGTTCGTAAAGCCAAACGATGGCTACCAAAATTTTCCCGAAAATTTGTCAGAGGGTTATTGTTATGTGGTAATATACTGGCCTATGGTTTGTGTTTATTCATGTGCGGGAAGTTGTTGATATATGTGCAGGAGTGGCGTTTTTTTATAATAATGCAATGGATCGTATTAACGGTGTTGATCTGGGCTTTGTGTGGTGTGGCTATTCCTATGAGTGCTACAAAGTTTTGGGAGTGGTTTAGGAGGCCGGAAGTATTAAGAGATGGATGGAAATATTTTCACGGATCTAAATGAAGTTTCAAATTCATAAGATAAGTGACCCTTTAACAGAAAATTTGAATATATAAAATTTGGTTGCCAATAGGTGGTAACAACCAGCTCGAGCTTTGTCGAAAATCAACCACATGAAAATAGGCAGGCAAACTAACTTACCCCTTACGTATGTAAATATTATTTATGAAGGTGTTGCAGAGAGACCCATATCAGAAGTCTTGGAAGACGAGTCATTACTTCCGGCTATGCGATACTTATGTGCCTTTATGCAATTTCCTAATATTGACTTGATACCACTCTTTTCTTTTCTGATCAAAAAAAGCTTAGAAGAAGAGTCGGTGTCAATGAAACAAGTTCTTGAATTTTTCGGAAAAAAAATAACTTACTATCATGATTTGGAGGATTCTTTACATCAGCTGATTCAGATGAAAATACTGAACAGTCGTTTCGATAGGTATGCTGCTATGGAGGAAAACGATCATAAGACTAAGTTATACCGTATTAGGAAAACGGTACAAAATGCGATTGTTAAAGGCGACATTAAATTGTTAACTCCTGAACCTGTTAAAAATATAATTCAATTTTTAGTGGAAGTTGCGAAGCAGACTCGTAGGAGAGAACGCGACTGTATTGATACCAACACCCTATTTGAAGAACTAGAGTTCATGTATGATGCATCCTCACATATTGAAGCGGTAAGCTCAATTATTCGTTACGAAATGGGAAAAGAGGAAGAACTCCTGTTTTGGAATATAAGTCATCGGTGCATCAATAGGAATCAGGAAACAGTTGATATTGGAGATGTTCTCAACGATATTTATGATAATCCTGTTGATGCATATACAATGAAACGAAAGCTTATTGATAAGGAGTTATTACTAGTGAAAAATAATTTGATAAAACTTAATAAAGAAGTTTTTTCTTTTTTCCTTGATGTTAAACTTACAGAAGAAGCAACGCAATTACTCATCGAAAAGATTAGCTTGAAAAAAAATTCATTTAAGCCTAAAATTTGTAAGTTGGAAGAATACCAAGATTTGCCACAAGAACGGTTGTTTTACAATCAATCAGAAGCAGTGCAAATCGATGAGCTTATTCATATTGTTCAGGAAGATGCATTCAAGGGCTTTTTGAAAAAGACCAAAGAGCATAATTTGTCTGGTGGGCTAACCATTTTGTTACACGGATATGCGGGTACCGGTAAAACCGCAACAGCCAAAAAAATTGCCAAAGAAACAAGACGCCACTTGTTGTGGGTGGAAGTTGATAAAATCAAATCCTGCTTTGTAGGTGAAAGCGAACAAAACCTGCAAGCGTTATTTGATGAGTATGAAGAAGCCTGTAAGCTGTTTGACAAACAACCTGTTTTATTGTTCAACGAGGCAGATGCCATTTTAGCAAAACGAATGAATGTAACTAGTAGTGCAGATCAGATGAATAATTCTTTACAGAATATTCTATTACAACGAATGGAAAGCTTCTCCGGAATTTTTATTGCTACTACCAACTTAGCCTCACACTTAGACAAGGCCTTTGACCGTCGCTTTTTGTATAAAATTCAATTTATGAAACCTGATCTTGAGGTTCGAAAGCAGATCATTCAAAATGCTTTCCCTGAACAGTCTTCTAGCGTCTTAGAAAAGATCAATCAATACGCCCTTACCGGAGGACAGATCATGAATATCAAAAAAAGATTAATGGTTCAAAATCTTTTGAACAGAGAAGCAACGCCATTAGAAAAGCTCTGTGAAGAGGAGTTGTCATTGCAACCAAATACATCTTCAATTGGTTTTGTTTTGCCAAAAAATACCTGATATTCATTTTGCTGAATACAATGGGCTAAATCTTATTAAATTTACGCATAATGTATACTTATGCCGGTTAATAAGAGTGCCATGGTGCGTTATCGGATCATTGATGGATGCTTGCGAAACAGTATGCATCGGTATCCGTCTATTGAATACATTCAGGAAAAAATCAACGATGCCGGTTATGATGTTTCTGTTTCCATGTTACGAAAAGATCTGCAGGCCATGAAACGAGAGCTTCATGCGCCTATAGAAAATGATCGGCAGAGAGGAGGCTATTATTATACTGATGAACATTTTTCTATTCAAGGTATTCCCTTAACTGCAGATGAGATAGCGGCATTGGATTATTCAACAGCATTGCTGCAACAGATCAAAGGGTCTAAAATGTTTCAGCAGTTTGAGAATGCCATTAATAAATTGATAGAAGGCTATCGGATCAGTAAAATAACCGGAGAAGAAACCACTCGGTTTCTACAGATCGAAGAGCCTTTACGACAAACCGATAGCCAATGGTTGGAGCCCATTTTACAAGCCGTAGTCAACAAAACAGTATTACGAATTGCATACCATCCTTTTGGCAGAGACGAGAAAGAGCATTTAATCTCTCCTTATTTATTGAAAGAATACCATAACCGTTGGTACCTGGTTGGACATTCAGAACGTGCCAATAATATTTTGGTGATGGCGTTGGACAGAATACAGAAAATAGAAAAAACAGATGTATTGTATGTTTACCCCGCAAGCTTTAATCCGGAAGATTTTTTCCGTTATTCTTTTGGTATCACACAAATTCATGGCGAAGAGCCGGAGAGAGTCGTTTTATCTTTTACTCCACATCAGGCACAATACATATTGAGCCAGCCATTGCATCACTCACAAAAAGTGCTAAAGACCAATCAAAAGCAAATACAGGTAGAGTATTTGGTTTACTTATCACACGAACTTACGATGACTATTCTTTCTTATGGAGCGAATGTAAAAGTTGTGGCGCCACAGAAATTAAAGGATCGTATTGCCGATGCGATTAAAGAAATGTCAAAATTGTATCATTAGTCTCCATTACCAATAGGTGGTAATCTCTCCCATTAGCTTTGTTCCATTCACTCATCTCAAAATGTTTGTATGGAAATTATTCTTTTGATCACCGGCATTATCGCCGGTTCATTCATCGGTTATTTTTTTGCTAAATCACGAAGCGGAAACCAGCTACCCGTTTTACAGGAGCAATTGAAACAAAAAGAATTGCTGTATCTGGAGGAGCAGCAATATTCTGCGTCATTATTGGCTGAGAAAGAATCGTTCTTATCGCGTGCCTTACGCGCTGAAACACAGTTGCAACAAGCCCAAGAAGCGGTCCTGTCTGCCAAGCAGGAAAGCAAGCAGCTGGGTGAACAGCTAAAGTTGGAAATGGAAGCACTGGCACTTAGAGTAGCAGAAAAAAATACCCAATTATTGTCTGCTAAAAATGAAGAGAAAATTGGTCAATTACTCAATCCCTTGAAAGAAGAAATCAAAGAGTTTAAAAACAAAGTGGAGCAAACCTATGATCGTGAATCGAAAGAGCGATTCAGTTTGGGTAAAGAGATTGATCGCTTGGTAAAAATGAGTGAGCAGGTAAGTCAGGAAGCCAATAACCTCACGACTGCTTTAAAAGGGAACAATAAAATGCAAGGCAATTGGGGTGAGATGATCCTCGAGAGTATTTTGGAACATAGCGGATTGGTAAAGGGGCGAGAATATTTGGTGCAGGAATTTATACGCGATGGAGCGGGTAATGTGATCAAAGATGAACATGGAAAAGGATTACAACCTGATGTTACCATTGCTTACCCCGATGGCAGAAAACTAATCATTGATTCGAAGGTGTCTTTATTGGCATGGGATCAGTTGATGCAAGAGACAGATCCGGAAGAGCAGCAGAAAGTATTGAAAAACCACATTCAATCCATCCGGTTTCATATTGATGCTTTGTCGAAGAAGAATTATCCCAAATATGCACAGGCATTGGATTATGTACTCTTGTTTGTACCCATTGAGCCCGCTTTCCTAGAAGCAGTAAAACAAGATGCCAATCTTTGGAAATATGCGTATGACAAAAAGATCATGCTGGTAAGTCCGACCAACTTATTGGCGGTATTGAAGATTGTGGCAGAACTCTGGAAAGTAGAACAACAAAATAGAAATGCGATTGAAATTGCAACGAGAGCGGGATTGCTGTATGATAAGTTTGTAGGCTTCGTCATCAACTTTGAAAAAGTAGGACAAAAAATTACAGAGGCAGGAGAATCCTATCAATCTGCTTTTGCACAGCTGTCTACCGGCAGAGGGAATATTGTTGGTAAAATTGAAGAGTTAAAGAAAATGGGTGCGAATGCTAGCAAGCAATTACCGGATAGAATTTTATATACTTTAGATGATCTAGAAAAGGAATAAAAGTTTATCTTGTAGTTCCCCGTGGATCTCAACAATTTTATAGGCGCCCCCATCGCCTTTGTTGAAATAATAGAAGGCATGAAAATTCTTTTATGCTAAATAAAATTATAATTGAAGCATCACGCTAAAAAGAAAATTTAAAAGTATGGCCAAACATTTTATGATCTATTATCAGAAAGGTACGGGAACATATATAATAACAGAGCCAAGACCCTGGTCAAGAGAGAATACCCATTTGTTTCCTAACTACGACTTCATTGACAATCACCCAACAACAGATGTCATTGAGCATTTATTGATCAATAATTACAACTTTCTAATAACAGAATACAACAATTACCAAATTGTAGTGCTACAAAATTTAGATCCCGGTTTGGAATTTATTTAAATCTTACTTATGGAGTTGCCTGAAAAGCATATATTATCTAAGTCTACTTTTCTATACGGTTGTCAATGTATCAAGCGGTTGTGGTTACATAAACACAAACCCGACGAAAGAGATGAAATGGATGAAACGCAAGCAGCAGTATTTCAAGCGGGTACCGATGTAGGAAAACTAGCAGAGCGTTTGTTTCCCGGCGGAGTAGATGCCCGCCCGGCTGATACTTTTTCTTACCAACAATCTGTAGCAGATACCCAACGCTATATACAGGAAGGTAAAACCATTATTTACGAAGCCGCTTTTCAATTTGAAGGTTTATTGTGTGCGGTAGATATCTTGGTCAAACAACAAAATACATGGGTAGCGTATGAAGTGAAGAGCACAACATCTGTAAAAGACTATATGTATCAGGATGCCGCTTTCCAATTCTATGTGATTAACAATAGTGGTTTGCCACTAGAAGATTTCCATATTGTTCATCTGAATAATCAATACATCAGAAAGGGAGACTTAGATGTGCATGCTCTTTTTACCAAAGTTTCAGTAAAAGAGAAGATTCTGGAACTGCAAGAGGTGATTGCGCAGAAAGCAATAGAGTTAAAAGCTGTTGTTGCCAATAAAAAACAAATGCCACTCATTGAAGTGGGGGAACATTGCGATAAACCCTATGCTTGTGATTTTCAGGGATTTTGTTTTGCAGACATTGAGGAAGAAGAACCTGATTATGGCAAAACTCAAATTAATAAAACCGCCATTCAAGATTTCTTGAAAGAACTGCAATACCCATTGTACTTTATGGATTTCGAAACTTGGAGCACCGCAGTTCCTGAGCAGGATGGTCATTGGCCTTATCGTCAGGTTTGTTTTCAATATTCAGTGCAGGTACAGGAGAAACCTAATGGTGCTATAACAGAAAGAGCCTACCTCGCTGAAGGTACGCATAGCAGTGGTTTGCTTTTTTTGGAAAACCTGTTACGAGATCTTGATAAAAAAGGAAGCATTTTGGTATACAATCAGTCGTTTGAAAAAACCAGATTAAAAGAATTAGCATTGGAATATCCTCAATACGAACAAAAGATTGAAGCGATTCAAAACAGAATTGTAGACCTGATGCCCGTCTTTCGCAAACACTATCGCTTACCTGAAATGCAGGGCAGTTATTCTATCAAGTATGTATTACCGGCATTAGTTCCCGAATTGAGTTATAATGATTTGGAGATTGGGAATGGTGGGGATGCGAGTAGTGCGTTTTATGATTTGAAAAATATTTCAGATCTGGAGGAGGTGGAAAAAGTTAGAAGCAACTTATTTAAGTACTGTGGCTTAGATACTTGGGCAATGGTGAAATTATTAGAGAAAATAAATAGTAAGAAATGAATCTAAAAAAGGTTACCATGTCTTTAAGAAAAGCTTTAGATAGTATTTCTGCCGATGAGGGTTTATTTTATATACATGAATCCTCGTTGCAATTTTTATTAGCAAAAGAATTATCAAGCTATAGAGATATAAAAGTAACAATAGAACAACATCTTGTAAATGGAAGAGATGAACAAATTGCAATCGTTGATATCTTAACTAAAGAACAAAAAAATGCTTTTACTGCCATCGAATTGAAGTATTATACGACCCATCGAAAAATGGGTAGAGATCAGGCTTTTCATTGTTTAAATGATATTAAAAAAAGTAATAGTTATATAAACAATGTTTATCCTCTGCTGAATAGCACCCCAATAAAAGCATCATATTGTATTGTAGTCATAGAAGATAAGGGGGTTAGTAAGTTTAAGGATAATTACAAAAATGTTTTTAATGTAGAAGGCCGTGTCATGATGCAAAGGGCAAAATTTATACATAGAAATAATAAAAAAATTATTTTTAGAGACCTTGATCTTACTTGGGTGCGGTATGGAAGTTTTAAATATTTTATTATTCACAATATTGGAAATAGCTAAACTTTTATTGAAAAATAAAACGGTATATTATTACTAGTCGATTGTATGTTTAAAGGGTCAACCGGGCAATAGTACATACATGATGAATAGATTTAGAAATCAAAAATATTGCTCTATATAATATACATGATTAATAGCTCTTGACATATCTTTCACGCTAAATAGAAAGCAACCAGAACAATGCAAGGAAAACAACTCAGAAAACTTGAAGCTGAACTTTGGAGGGCGGCAGATCAATTAAGGGCCAATAGTAAATTGACTGCCTCTGAATATTCTATGCCCGTATTGGGACTTATCTTTTTAAGACATGCCTATAACCGATTTCAAAAAGTAAAACTTGAAGTTGAAAAAGACCTTCCTGTTCACCCGCAAAGAGGAATAAGACCATTAACAAAGAAAGACTTTGAAGAACAAAATGCCATGTTCTTACCCGAACAGGCTCAGTTTGATTACCTAGTGAAACTCCCCGAATCAGCAGATATAGGTGAAGCCATTGATAATGCCATGAAACTGATTGAGGATGAATACGACAACCTCAAAGGGGTATTACCCAAAAACTTCTCCATTTTTAGTAAGGACTTGTTACGTGAGTTGTTACGCATTTTTAATAAAGAAGTATTGCAGAAAGCAGAGGGTGATTTGTTTGGGAAGATCTATGAATACTTTCTCAACAAATTTGCCATGACAGGCGCTCAGGAAGGTGGAGAGTTTTTTACGCCGATGAGTTTGGTGCAAACCATTGTTCAAGTGATTGAACCTGATCATGGTATTGTGTTTGACCCTGCTTGTGGTAGCGCCGGAATGTTTGTACAAACCGGTTATTTCATAGAAAGTGAAGGATTGAAACCCGCAGAAAAAGTAACGTTCTACGGACAGGAAAAAGCAGACCTGAATACCAAATTGGCTAAGATGAACCTAACGGTTCATGGTTTAGAAGGAAATATACAAGAGGGAAATACTTTTTATGAAGACAAACACAATCTGGTAGGGCAAGCTGATTTTGTAATGGCCAACCCGCCTTTTAATGTAGATGGTGTAGACAAGGCGAAAGATGTAGTGAAGAAAGATCCTCGTTTGGTGCTGGATGGAAAAGTAAACCTGCCAAAGAATGACAATGCGAATTATTTGTGGATCCAGTATTTCTATAATTACCTGAAGCCGACAGGTAGGGCCGGTTTTGTAATGGCATCTTCTGCAAGTGATGCCGGACATAGTGAGAAAGAGATACGAGAGAAACTGGTAAAAACCGGTGCGGTAGATGTAATGATGGCCATAGGTAACAACTTCTTCTATACGCGTTCTTTGCCATGTACACTTTGGTTTTTTGATCGTGCCAAAGAATTGGATGATACAAAAAGAGACAAAGTACTGATGCTGGATGCCCGAAAAATTTACCGCAAGGTAACCAGCAAGGTAAATGACTTTAGTCCGGAGCAATTGCAAAACCTCATTTGTATTGTAAACTTGTACAGAGGCAATACCCAAAAGTTTACTGACACGGTAAATAATTATCTACAAACAGCTGTTGATCTGGCAAAAGAAACTGCCAAGGCAACTTCCCAACTGCAAAGCCAATTACAAAGCCTATTCAAAGCTCTAAATGTTTTTGCTGCTCAATATGCTAAAGAAAATAAAGAAGCCAAATCGTTTCCAGAGGCATTAAACCTTGAAGACACAAAAAGCGTTTACGAACAACAAAACCAACTCATTGAAAAAGCCAAAAAAGTCTCCCCTCAAGGGGGAGAATTAGAGGGGCTCACTCACCTCTGCAAAACTCTCCGCAAACCACAAGACAAACTCATCAAACAATTGCTGGATAACATTAGCACAGCAGTAAAAGAATACCAGCTGAGTAAAAACAAAGATTGGAAAGAGCTAAACCTAAAAGAAAAAATAGACCAACTCAAAGACTTGCAACTACAACTCAGCGGCAACCCCGATGAAGAAGAACCTGGTTTGCTGCATGAAACCGAGTATTTCTACAAACAAGCCCAATGGCTCACGAGCCGTTTTCCTAACGGGGATTATGCTGATGTGGAGGGGTTGTGCAAAGTAGTAACCCAAAAAGAAATAGAATCTAAAGACTGGAGTTTAAGCCCGGGTAGGTATGTGGGTGTCGATACGAGTGCTGACGATGATGTTGATTATGAAGAACGGCTTAGAGAAATACACATTGAGCTAGAAGGTTTAAATGAAGAAGCGATTGCGTTGGCAAAAAAAATTTCTGAAAATTTTAAAGAGTTGAGTATATGAAGTGGGAAAAAGTAGAACTCAATGATGTTTTAGAAAAAATAATTGGCGGAGGAACACCTTCAAAAACTGTTGAAGGGTATTGGAATGGAGATATTCCATGGTGTTCTGTAAAAGATATGATTGGCGAAAAGCATCAACTTTATTCAACAGAAGATACGATTACGAATTTAGGTCTGGAGAATAGTTCTTCCAATCTTATTCCTGCTGGTACTGTAATCACCTCAACAAGAATGGGTTTGGGAAGAGTTTTAATAAATAAGGTTGATATAGCTATCAACCAAGATTTAAAAGCCCTAATTCCAAATAAAAAAATTGATAATAACTTTTTACTCTGGACGATTGCAAATAAGAAAGAGGAAATTGAAGGACTTGGAATTGGATCGACGGTTAAAGGAATAAGACTTGAAGTTCTAAAAGGATTAAAAATTGATTTACCGCCTATCGCCACCCAACGCAAAATCGCCTCCATTTTATCTGCTTATGATGATTTGATAGAGAATAATTTGAAGCGGATAAAGTTGTTAGAGGAGAAGGCGTGTCTACACTATAAAGAATTGATGCTAGAAATTAGTTATTCCAAAACAAAACGCAAAGAATTCATTAAAGAATGCCTTGCGTTTTACATTGGTGGTGGTTGGGGAGAAGAAGAATATAAAGAGGGATTTACCGAATCGGCTTTTGTTATTCGAGGAACAGATATTCCTGATGCAAAAAAAGGCGAAGTAAAAGGCGTTCCGTTCCGCTATCACAAAGAGTCAAATTTGGCATCACGCAGTATGCAAGCAGGGGATATTGTATTTGAAGTTTCGGGCGGCAGTAAAGGTCAACCTGTTGGTAGAAGTATTCTAGTAACAGAAAAAATGTTGCAACAGTTTGGCAAGCCTGTAATGTGTGCTAGCTTTTGTAAAATGCTACGATCGAACGAAAAGGTAACACCCGAGTTTTTATACTTGTATTTATTGGTGAGCTACGAAAATGGACTAATTGCGCAATATGAAAAACATAGCGCGAGCAACATTGTCAATTATGGTTTTGAGGATTTTATTGGTGAACAAAAAATCACCATTCCAAAAGAAAGCGAACTAAAAGCAATTACTGAAAAGGTAAAACCCATTTTTACCTTAATCAGTACTCTTGGCGAACAGAATAGCAAATTGAGAGAGGCTCGAGATATTTTATTACCTAAACTTATGAACGGACAAATTGAAGTGTAAACTATGGCTTGGCTACTTTATTTCATATCGCTAATTCCCTTGTTCGGTTACTTGTTTATCAAGTATTTCGACAAACAAGTATTCGAACTCATCCGCCAAGGACAATTTGCAGATATTACAAGTGGTCAGTATGCTTTTATAGTTTCGTTCATTGCTTTTGTAGTAAGCGTAATTCTCATTTGCATTCTAAAATATCGTTCACGTAAGAATTTTGAAATACACGGAGCAAAAATTGTTTCAGCCCCGCAAAATATCAATCACGAATTAATCGGTGTGCTTTCAGCCGTTGTGTTGCCTTTTCTAACGGTTAATTTTGGTTCATCAAATGAAATTTACGCCAGCATTTTTATGCTTGTAATTATTGGCATCATTACCACCCGAAGCACTATCTATTACAAAAACCCTGTTTTGTCAATACTCAGACTCAAAATATATCAGATTGAAATAGAGCATAAAGATTTTAAAGAAAATAAAACCGTTAATGTTATCTCATTTTATTTGCTTCACACAAGCGATTCCCTTTATTTAAAGGAAATGGGTGATAATGTTTACTACGCAAAAAAGTCAGGCAATGGATAAAAACGAATTACTAAATAAGGTTACTTTCTTAAAGCAGAAAGACAAAGTAGCTGCAAAGCTTTATTTCCATTACAACGATGGGGCAGACGATTTTTTATTGGAAGCACCCACAAACAATGATTCCGTTGACCAAAAAATTGCAGGAATTTATACCGACAGCGTAGTTTCAAAATTCAATGAGTACCGCAGTTTTCAAATCTTAGATATAACCAATGTAGAGGAGTTTGATACCACTGCTACACATTACTTTTTCAAAGAAGAATATCCTGATGATTTGGCTTTTCTGTTTATGAAAAAGAAAGGCAAGTTTACTTTTAAAAATCATCCTTACGACAATATCAAAGGTTATTTGATTAGTCTTACATACGGAAATGATTCAATTTCACTATACAAATACCGCCACAATTTCGACATTTATATTAAGCCAACTTTGCTGACATTGTTGCGTGTGGACAATGAATTGGTTTCACCATCTCACGAATCCATCATCATCAATGAAAAATTTGACTACGCCATTATAGACGATTATCTGATAGCGATGAGCCTTTCCACTTTGGAACGTAAAATCAAATTTGATGAACGTGTTATCCGCCAATCAGAGCAAGTAATCCAATCAATTGAAGAAAGTGAAATTGATATTGTTGAAGGATTTGAGAAGCTAAAAGAATTTTTGAAAGATGATTTTGGCTTTGCCAAAAAACTGAAAACAGTAGATTTTAATGGTTTGCTTTGGACAACACCTTTCAAAGATGTGAAGAAGCAAATAGAAGCAAGACCAAAGTTGAGTAAGTTTTTAAAGTTCAATAAAAAGGGTGATAAGTTTAATATAACCAGTAAACAGGCAGCCAAAATATTTTTCAAACTATGCAACAATGAAGTAATGGAATCGGTGCTGAATGGTGATGTGCATTTAGTTGGCGATGTTGAATCAATAGAAGAATAACTGAATGAAAAATCATCTTCAACATATCATCAATGAGCTAAGGTTAGAAGGAAAGGATTACTCACACTTCAAGTCCTTGTTAGATGCTATTAAGGCTTCCGGTTTAGGTTTTTCAAAAGATGAGATTTTGGAGTTTGTTGCCAAAGACTACCGTATTCAGTTACATGCCACGCCCAACAGCATTGCAAAATTAATTAGTCATTTAGCCCAAAAGAATAAACCTCACAGTGCCATTGATATTTGCTGTGGTACGGGCAATATTCTCTACTACCTGCAAAATGAAATTGATGATTTAACGGGAGTAGAAATCGCAGAGAATGTGGCTGCTTTAACCAACTATTTCATTCCTGACCTACTTATCATTACAGCAGATTCATTCCAATACCCCTTTTCGCGAAAGTATGATTTGGTGGTTGGAAACATCCCTTTTGGAATGCGAATAGAAATGGATGGCAAACGCATACCGGGCGAAGAAGCTTTTTTGCGTAAAGCACACGAACTGCTTACTGAGAATGGCAGAGCTATTATGTTAGTGCCATACTCTGTGCTTCTTGCAAGCCTTTTTCTAAATTTCAGGAAGGAGTTTGTTTCTTATGTAGAAGAAATCATCACCCTTCCAAGCGGCAGCATCAGGAACACGCAGGTAAAAACAGCTACCCTGGTGATAGGTAAGCAAGATTGCAAAGAGGTAAAACTAACTCAGCTGACAAACTTTGATAGTTTGGAAAACGAGTATCAAAATGCTTCATCAGTTACCTACCCCAACGAAAAACTATTAGAAAGATGGGATTCCGAATATCATTTAAGCAAAGAAAGTAGTTTTTACAAGGAGTTGGATAGTTTTCAAACCAAGGAACTTCAGGAATTAGCCGACATCATTAAGGGCAAAATGATTGCAGCGCACACGCTTAAAGAATTGGGAGACTACTTGTATTTAAAGCCTGTGCACATCCAAAAAGAGGGTTTGAAAACAGAATCAGCTTTAAAGTATGTTTCAAAAGCAGATTTAACTGAAAAAGACTACAGATATATTTTGCAGCCGGGCGATATAGTCATCAGCATTATTTTCAATGACCTGAAAATGTATGTGTATCAAACGAGCGATATCCCCGCTATTGCTTCCAATAATTTAGCTATTATTCGTTCATCCAAGCAGGATTATATTTTAAGCTATCTACAAACGGATGAAGGCAAACGTATTTTTAAAACACAAGCCGAGGATTTAAGAAAAGGAGTAACCATACCGCATCTCAGCATAAAAGACTTGGCGAGTGTTAAAATTCCCATTTTGCCCATTGCAGATTTAAATGCCTTAGGAGATGCCACTATCAGTAGTTCTACAGAAGCTCAGTTACGAGATGCTTTAGAACAATTAAACGAATACAAAAACCAGATTCATGCACTCGAGAAAGAAAAAGAGAACTTCACTTCACTAAAGGCGTTTATTGATAACCGATTCAATAAGGTAGAAAGCCAATTGGAAGTGGTGAATAAAAAGCTTGACGATTTGTTGTCGCTGTTAAAGGAACTTAAAACCGACTTTGAACAAATTCAAAAATCACCAAGAGAAGACGAAGAGAAACTATTCAAACTTTGTCAGAAGATTGATGCCAAGTTGGATACTGTTTACAATAAAGAACATCAAACCATTGAAAGCTACATTGAAGAAATTAAGCGTTGGTTGGACTTGTGGGAAATATTGGATTTGCAAAGTCAAAAATTCTTACCTATCGCAGAGTTTATATTTGATGAGTTAAGCAAACTGCAAGATCCTGACTATGCCCCGTTCGTAGTTCAATATTGCAGAACGCTGGAAAATGAAATTTTGAAAAAGCTTTTCGAAGCTTATCATATCATTGGACTAGCTGGCGTCAATAAATATGAGTTGATCAAAAACGACCTTGATAATCAAAAGACGGGCAAGTTTGCCCAAATGGTTAAACGTAACAAGGTCACCTACACGCTTGGCGATATGAATTTCATTATGGCTTTACTCAAACAAGGAGGAAATACTTTGAATGAAAGCCCATTACTTCAGCATTTCAGAGCCTTCACCATTTCATACTTTGATGAAAAAATAGTAGAAGCAGAATTTTTAAAAGATGTAAACAAACTCACCAACGACTTTAGAAACAAAGCAGCACACCCTTACTCTATCAGTATTAATTTGGCTAAAGAATGTCAGAATTTATTGAGGAAGAGTTTGAATGTGTTTTTAGAGAGCGTAAAAGATATAAAGAATGAGTAAGACAACACCTTTAATAGATTTTTTTGACCAGATTTTTCACATACCCCATTATCAAAGAGGCTACAGATGGGAAGAACAGGAAGTGAATGAACTGTTGGATGATTTATGGGCTTTTTGCAAAGACCGTGAAAGTGGAGATTTTTATTGTTTGCAACCCATCGTTTTAAAAAAGAATGATAAAATAGGTTACGATGTGTTAGATGGGCAACAACGCTTAACTACTTTGTATCTATTATTAGTATATCTTGAAGACAAACGAAAAGAGGACAACTACAACCAACCGCTTTTTACACTTAATTACGAAACAAGGGATAAATGCGAGCAATTTTTGGCAGAAAAGAAATTTGCAACTACCATTGATGAAAGTAACATAGATTTTTACCACATCTGCAATGCCTATCAGGCAATCGACAAATGGTTTAAAGACGAAAAACATCGGGGCGCAAAAGCCAAACTGGTTCCCATATTAATGGATGATAGCAGTAAAGGAAACCGCAATGTTCGTTTTATCCGCTATGAAGTTCCAAAAGTAACGAATGCTATTGATGTATTTATCCGACTTAATGTGGGTAAAATTCCTTTGACAGATGCAGAACTTATCAAAGCATTATTGCTGCAAAGCGACAAATACAATGCAGATGAAATCAAGTTCATCAAAATGCGGTTGTTTGAAATTGCTTCCGAATGGGATACAATTGAATACACCTTGCATAATGAAGAGTTTTGGTATTTCCTGAGTAACAACAGCAACACAAAGCCTACCCATATTGAATTTATCTTTGACCTGATTGCAGATAAAATTCAAAAAGAGAAAAAATATTTAGCTTCCAAGCCCTTAAAACATGCCACATTTTTAATTCTTTCAGAGTATTTGCAAGACCTTTTGGACAATGGAAAAGAAGGACAAGAATATACGAGGATTAAGGTCGTTGAAGACATTTGGCAACAAGTTACTTCCTACTTTGAATATTTCAGAGAATGGTATCAAAACAGAACCTTATATCACTACATCGGCTTTTTAATTGCCAACAAAGGCAATCAGATAATTGACAGTATTATTGCCCAGTCGAATAAAATGGGTAAAAAGCAATTGATAAAACACCTTGAAAGTGAAATCGGCAAAATCATTAGAATAAATAAAAAACGAAAAGATTCTGACGGAGATGAATATGATGTGGAATTGGAAAATCTGAACTATGAAAACGAAGACCAGCAAAGCAATGACCGTAAAGAAATACATTCCATTTTGTTATTGCATAATGTGTATGCCTCACTGAAAAGTGATAAGGAAAAAGCCCGCTTCCCTTTCAATCTTTATAAACAAACCAAACGAAATGAAAAATGGAGTTTGGAACATATACACGCCCAAAACTCTGAGTACATCATCAAAAAAGAAAACCAACAATCCTGGTTAAAAGACCATATCCGTTCGCTGCAAAGATTGGATAATACGGAATTTGAGACCCTCATTGAACGAATGAATGAGTTACACCAAGCAGATGAAATAGAAAAAGAAGATTTTGAAACAACTATAACAGATGTTTATGCTGCCATCAATGAGCACTCTGATTCTGATGAGCAAAGCAAGCACGCTATCAGTAATCTTTGTTTGGTAGATGCACCTACCAATAGCAAATTGAATAATTCGGTATTTGACGTAAAGCGTGAACTCATAAAAAACAGAGAGTTGGCAGGACATTATATTCCTGTTTGCACTCGAAATGTTTTCTTAAAAGCATACACAGAATATCCGTTAAACAATGCCTACTGGACTGCCGAAGACCGTAAAGGCTATCTGCAAAACATTAAAGATGTTTACGATTATTTTATGAACGCTATAATTCAAGATTAAGCAATGCAGTTTACACTTAAATATCTATTAGAATCCTATAAAGTGATGGTTCCGCAAATACAGCGGGATTATGCACAAGGGCGTGAGAGCGAGTCTGAATTACGAAAAGGCTTTGTAATCAAGATTAAACAAACCATTCAGGAAAATGAACCGAAATTAAATCTTGACTTTATTTATGGCTACACTGAAAAAGCAGGAAAAGACGAAGAAGTATTTATTCCCTTAGATGGTCAACAACGATTGACCACACTTTGGCTTACACATTGGTTTTTAGCACCGCGAATTGAAGATAAAATTTCAGAAGAAGCCAAGGCATACTTATCGAAATTTACCTACGAAACGCGGGTGTCATCAAAACGCTTTTGTCACAACTTAATACAGCAACCTTTATCAATAGCAGATGATATTACATTAAGTCAACAAATAACAGATGCATCTTGGTTTATGGCATCGTGGAGCAATGACCCAACCGTTTTGGCTATGCTCAATATGCTTGACACCATACAAGAAGAAATAACAGAAAAAGATAAGGCTTGGCAAAACATTACAGAGAAAGAAAAAATAACCTTTGACTTTATTGATATTAAGTCAGACGAATTCAAACTCACTGATGAGCTTTATATCAAAATGAATTCGAGGGGTAAACCATTGACCCCATTTGAGAATTTCAAAGCACAATTCTCAGGACTTTTGGCATCCAAAAAAACGGATTATACAAAAGCGGTTCGCACTTATGTGGATACTACTGTAAGCTACCAACAATATTTTGCTTTCAAGATAGATTCGATTTGGATGGATTTATTCTGGAGTTATAGAACTAAAACTACAAATGAAATTGATAGTAGCATATACAGGCTTATCAACTTTATTGCAGAGTTTTTATTTTTTAAAGGAAATCCAAATGCCACAAGTACAGATGCAAAAAATGATTTCGATTTTTTAAACGCTGTTTTTTGTAAAAAAGAAAATATCGATTTTCTGTTTGACTCTTTAGATTTTCTATCCTCACTAAAAGATGTTGACCAATTCTTTGAAAGTGTTTTCAATGAAGTTGCCACCTTCGACCAATATCCTAATGATTATTTTTTAAGAGCAATAACCGATACTGGTTTTGATGTAAAAGACAAAGTCATTCTTTACGCCATTTTATCCTTTTGTAGCAAAGAAAATATCCAAACGACAAATAGTGAATTTAAGGATTTTGTTCGTGTAGTGAGAAACTTATTGCTAACAGTAAGACAACCCAATCAATCAAAGCGAATTGAATATACCACTAATTTACGTTTGCCTAATGTTTCTGAGTATTGCAAATTCATTGATGCCTTCGTAAAAGATATAAAAGGACAAAAGAAAAAATCGGTTTATCAATTATTATCAGAAAAAGAATACAGCGGGTTTACCAAAGAAAGTATTGCTAATGAAAAATCGAAGGCATTGTTGATAGTTAACCAGCCTAAGCTAAAAGCAAGCATTCACAAACTGGAAGAACATCCACAGTTGCAAGGAAATATTTCCAACTTCAAACTGAATACAAATAAGACTTCAGAAAAAATTGATGCATTTCTAGAAATATGGGATAATGATATAGAAGCCTCGTTAATTACAAGAGCAATGCTCACATTTGATGATTTTTCCGTGATGACCCACAGTTATTCATCATTAGATGAAATTTGGTTCTTTGGGTGTAAGGACAATTGGAATAGAATCTTAACAACTGCTGATAAAAACGAGAGAATCAAAGTATCGGAAACCCTTGATAAATTTCTGATTGCATTTAAAACTGCAAAAGGTGCTACAACGAATGATAAGTTGCAATACCTGATAGATAATTATAAGCCGACAGAAAAGGATTGGAGATACTACTTTGTGAAGTATAAGGCAATCACTAAGAATCCTTATCGAAACCTGAATGTTTACACTTGGCAAGACAATCAAGGATTTGATATTAACCATTTGGGCAATTCGGGAAATCAACCTTTACATTCATATCATTTAAATCCTTACCTAATTGTTTTGCAGCAAATGCTTAGTAGCAATGAAAAAGTAAAACTGTATTGGGGAAGATTTACTGACCTTAGCCTGTTGATAATTGATGGAAAAATCAATTTAAGGTCCAAGAATAGCGGTTGGCAAATTACACCTATAGCAAACTATTCAATTGATAGTAAATTAATTACAAAATATAACCTTGACTTGCAAAGAAATGAATTTTGGCTAACTGAATCAGGCGAGAAAGACAGAATAGAAATTGCTTTTGATTTTATAAACGCTATATTGAAATCATGACTTGGGAATACTCAGAAGACCATTTAATTGAACAAACATCCATAGACTTGTTTCTGAATAAGCTGGGCTGGGATACCCTGCTTGCTTACAACAAAGAAGGATTTGGCGAGGGTAGCAGTTTGGGTAGGTTGAATAAAAAAGAAGTCATTCTCAAAAAGATCTTCTTTGAAAAAATTAAAGAACTCAATCCCGAACTCCCAGCGCAAGCCTATCAACAAGCTTACGAAAAGCTGACAGAAGAAAGCATAACCAAATCGATAGCTGAGCTGAATTTTGAAAAATATCAATTACTCCGAAATGGTATTCCGGTTGATTTTGTCAATGTAAAAGGAGAGCAAGTAAAAAATAAGACACTTAAAGTGTTTGATTTTGAAAATGCGGACAATAATAACTTTTTAGCGGTACAACAATTATGGATTCAAGGAAAGAGTAACCGTGAGCGCAGACCTGATATCATTGGTTTTATAAATGGCATTCCCTTACTATTTATTGAATTAAAAGCAGCACATCGTAAACTGGAAAATGCTTACAATGATAATTTCACAGACTATAAAGATGTTATTCCTCACCTCTTTTATTACAATGCTTTTGTTGTTTTAAGCAATGGGATTGAAAGTCGAATTGGAAGTGTAACCGGTAAATACCAACACTTCCATGAGTGGAAACGTATTACGGAAGAAGATGAGGGTATTGTTGCTTTAGATCGAATTATCGTAGGTGTATGTGAGAAAAAGCGTTTTCTAGACTTATTTGAAAACTTTATTCTGTTTGATAATTCTTTGGGTAAGATAGTAAAGCTCATCGCTCGTAACCATCAGTTTATTGGTGTCAATAAAGCGATAGACAATATCATACAAAAAGAAGAGCTCTATAAGCAGGGTAAAATTGATTTGGAGGAGAAGCAAAAACTAGGTGTGTTTTGGCATACACAGGGCAGTGGTAAATCCTACTCAATGGTTTTCTTCTGTCAAAAGATTCATCATAAGTTTACGGGTAGTTACACCTTTCTGATTGTAACCGATCGTAATGAATTGGATACACAGATCTATGGCACATTTAGTGGTGTAGGTGCAGTGCCTCAAGTAAAAGCCGGAGCCAAAGATTCCTTGAAAGCCAATAGCGGTAAACATTTAAAAGAACTATTGAGTGCTGAGCATCGCTACTTATTTACACTGATTCATAAGTTCAATTTCGAGGAAGAAATTACGAAGCGCGACAATATCATTGTTATTTCAGATGAAGCTCACCGAACACAAGGCGGGAATCTAGCGATGAACCTTCGAAATGCATTACCCAATGCCTCATTTGTAGGATTCACCGGAACACCGCTGTTCAAAGATGACGAAATCACTAAGCGAATCTTTGGTGATTATGTTTCTCGTTATGACTTTAAACGTAGTGTAGATGATGGGGCAACTGTTCCGCTTTACTATGAGAACAGAGGGGAATATTTGGGGTTAAAAAATCCGGAGATCAATGAACAAATTAGGGCTGTATTAGATGCAGAAGGAGAAGATTTAGATAGTGATCAACGAAGCAGAGTAGAACAACTCTTTGCAAGAGATTACCCGATACTAACTGCAAGGAAAAGATTAGACGCTATTGCTAAAGATGCGGTCTGGCATTTCTGTAACAGAGGGTTCAAAGGAAAGGGGATGTTTATTGCACTGGATAAGTTGACAGCTGTTAAAATGTACGATCTGATATCTTATCATTGGAAACAGTTGGTGGAGCAATTGGAAAAAGAGGTATTGAAAGGAAAGGATGGCGATCAGGAGTTATTAGATAAAGCACGACAACTACAGTGGATTAAGGAAACGGAAATTTGTGTGGTAGTAAGTTCCGAGCAAAATGAGATACAAAAGTTCAAGCAATGGGATTTGGATATTGAGCCACACCGCGAGAAAATGAATACCCAAGACCTTGAAACCCGCTTTAAGGATGAGAATGATCCATTCCGTTTTGTGATTGTGTGTGCTATGTGGATCACAGGTTTTGATGTACCTACCCTTTCTACCTTGTATTTAGATAAGCCGTTGAAGTCGCATACTTTGATGCAGGCGATTGCAAGGGCCAATAGAACCAGTGAAGGCAAGAATAATGGTTTAATTGTAGACTATATTGAAACATACACTGCATTGTTGGATGCACTAGCCATATATGGATCAGGTGGAGATGAAAAAGCAGGTGATAAGGTGATTAACGTAGAACCACCGGTAAAACCGAAAGAAGATCTTGTTTCACAATTAGAAGAAACTCTGTATACTATAGAAATTTTTTTGGTTGACGAGGTGGATTTTGATCTAAAGGAGTTGATCAATGCTGATGGTTTACACAAGCTGGCAGCCATGGAAAAGGCGGTAAATGCCGTGTATACCAATGATGAAACCAAACGTAAGTTTCAAGTATTAGCAAGAGAGGTTTTCAAAAAATATAAAGCTCTACAACCGGATAAGGTATTAAATCAGTATGCTTCGAGAAAGAATGCGATAGATGTTATTTATACAGCCATAGAAGATAATATTGAAAGTGCGGATGTTTCTGAGATCATGCGTAAAATTCAAGAAGTGGTTGATGAATCCATTGAAAACATGGTTTCCGATCCTGAAAAACCATATTCTTCAGGCAGACAAAATGCTATTATCGATTTAAGCGGTTTAGATTTTAAAATATTAGAGCAATACTTTTTAAAAGCAAAGAATAAAAACAGTATTGTTCAGTCGCTAAAAGATAAAATTGAAAAGCAGCTGAAAAGTATGGTGGATAAGAATCCGCTAACCGTCAACTACTATAAACAGTATCAGGGAATCATTGACGAATATAACAAGGGAAAAGATGAGACGGTGATCAAAGAAACCTTCAGAAAACTGATCACGCTAATTAACTCCTATTCTTCTGAGGAAGCGGAAACAAAAAGAGAGGGTTTAACGGATGAGCAAAAAGCTATTTTCGATATCCTCAGACTTGGAAAGTCTTTAACTGAAGCAGAAAAGAAAGAGATTAAAAAGATTTCTATAGAACTATTGGAGGAGTTGAAAAAGGAAAGACTGAAGGTTGATCAGTGGTCTGATAAATCAACCACAGCGGCATCTGTATACAACTACGTCAATAAGACTTTATTTACCGTTCTCCCCTTTCCAACTTACCAAACAGATGATATCGATCTTAAAACAGGATTGATTTATGATCATTTGAGGAGTCAGTATTATGGGGGTGGGGTGAGTGTTTATGGGAGTTATTAGTTTTAGATACTGGTCTATCTATATTGATTAATAACAGAATTGAGATTATGTATCAGCTAGCATAAAGATAAAATAATTTTATGATGAACTCTTTTACAACTCTAGATGAATTAATTATAGCCTATCGAAAGGCTAAAGTGGATGCTTATTATGAAACAGGGCATTTGACTTTACTTGATTTTGCAAGTTATGAACAGAACTTATTTGAAAACTTACAAATTCTCCTAAACAAAATAAATTCACAAGATTTAGATTGGTTTACAAGCGAAGAGTTTATTGGAAGCCACATGTTTACAATAAAAAAAAATTGGTTATAAAAAAATACAGGAGGATTCGGATAGTGGGTTTGTCTACTATTCTAAGAACGAACGAATTTGGGATTCTGTCCAAGTAGATAAAGTTGATTATCGAGTTTTAGGAAAACATTCTATACATTTTCATATACTTTCTTCGCTGTGGCTTGAAAAGGTAGGATATTATTTAGAAACTCATGTGAGCAACAATAGCTATGGTTGTCGTCTAAAAAATACTTATGTACCCAAAGATAATGAAGAATATTTTTTACGCGGAAGATCCGGTCATTTTAAATCTTATTTACCTGCATATCAACTTTGGCAGCGTAATGGCTTAGAAGAAATAACACAAGCGTTGAAAAATAATAAAAAAGTTATTGCAGTTACAGCAGATCTAAAAAAGTTTTATCACAGAATTGAGCCTTCTTTCTTATTAGGCGAGCCATTTCAAAATTACATAGAAGCGTCTTTAGATTCTTCGCAGGAACAAATAACTCATTATTTAGTTTCTGCTATCCAAGCTTGGAGTCAAAAAGTATATTTAGATATTAATGTTCCTTCGGATTTCAAGTATAACCAACATTCAGGCATACCAATGGGTTTGGGTGCATCTAAAACTATTGCAAACTTACTACTCATATTCCTTGATCATCAGATTGAACAAGAAATTAAGCCGCTATACTATGGAAGATATGTAGACGATATATTTTTAGTTTTAGAAGATGGGAGTAATATTAAAACCGCTAAAGATTTTTGGCGATTTATAAAGAGAAGAAGTAATTATTTCGATCATATTAATATTTCAGAAAATTTTCAAAATATCAATAATAATGGCTATAAACCTGAAGGAAATGTTTTCTTTATTCCTTATGCAATTGATAGTTTAGTCGAGTTTAGTTCTGATAAGGAAAAATATTTTTTTCTTGAGGGGATAAGTGGGGAATCTTTTTTATCTACAATCAAAGAAAGTTTAGATGAAAATACAAGCGAATGGAATTTACCCCCTGATATTAATAATGATATTGAATCATTTACAGGTGAGGTTTCGAAGGCAACTACTAATACTGAGGAAGCCGCAAATAGCCTTAGAAAGTCAGATGGCTTGAGTATACAAAGGTTAAAGTTTATACTTTACCTAAAAAGGTTAGAAGTTATTATCAGTTTCTACCCCAAGGAGAAGTGGGAAAGTCCTATAGCACGATTTTTTAATTTATGTTTAGAGCATGCCATAACTCTAGAAACTATTACGACATATATTAGGTATTATCCAAGAATCTTGTCATTAGCAGTTAAATCAAGTCGATTAGATATAGTTGAAGAATTTGTATCTAAGATTGAAGATTTTTTTTCGAAATTGAATAAGTCATATTTAAAAGAGGAAGTTCCTCTTCAAGAGTCAAAAGAGTATATCTATAAACTTTTTAAAGAAGCGATTTTATCTACCATTGAACCTGATTCTTTTAATAAGATTAAAGAAATAAAATTCTTAAAACAAGATAACCAATATAATACTTTTCAAGAAAAAGTTGAGCAGTTAATAGTTGCAGATCTTCATAAGATCCCGTATAAAGATTATTTTAATTATCAACGTAAAGAAAATTATGAATTTCTCTTTACTCATACCATTAATCCTTGGAATGAGTTAGATATTGATAATGACTATTTACCAAATTATTCTGATTTTAAAATTTTTTCTGAAGCGCTTATATCTAAAACATACCCTGATATTAATTCTAGATCTCTGCCTTATGGATTATATTTCTTTACGAGGCCGTTTTCATTATTTGAATTGAGCATTTTGTTTTCAGATTGGTATAATAATATGAATCAATTTAAAAAGTACTGTAGACTTTTTAAAATACCGGTTGGTAATATTGATAAATATGATATAGACTTTGACATTCATCCAGAGATCAGCCCAATTCGTATCGATACATTTGAAGCTGATTTAAATAGAACAATTGCATTTACTAGTTTTGAAACAAAAAACGAAAGTTGGGAGGCGGTTGTACTGCAGGAGACTCGAGAGCCAGATAAAACAAGAATTGAAAGATTATTTGAGTTAGTCAACAGTATCTTAACGGCTACTAAGCGAAAAAAAATTGATTATGTTCTATTTCCTGAACTATCAATCCCACCAAGGTTACTCAATTATATCTCAAGTCTATTATTAAAAAAGAAAATATCACTGATTACTGGCGTAGAGTATGAAGAATCTACTCCAGTAGATTTTAGTTTGCCTCCAGGATTTAATCGCTTTGTAACGAATCAATTATTTTTCATACTGACAACTAAAGATCCCCTTGGGGCTTCACATATTGTCTTGAAACAGGAGAAAATAATTCCTGCACAGAAGGAAGAACGAGAGTTATTTGCTATCGGGGGTGCTATATTACATGCAAAAAACAGAGATAAGTATTTAATTAATCACGGTGGATTTTGTTTAGGCGGGTTGATCTGTAATGACTTTCTGGATATAAATTATCGTGCGATGTTTCGTGGTTTAATTGATGCCTTAGTTATTGTTGAATGGAATATGGACATTGAAACATATAATTCTTTAGTAGAATCATCTGCAAATGATCTACATGCATTCATTATGCAGGTTAATAACCGTTTATACGGTGATACTAGATTAAGGGGACCTTATAAAGAAGTATATGAAAGAGACCAAGTGAGAGTTAGGGGTGGTGAATTGGATTATTTCGTAGTAGCAACCCTAAGAGTTAAAGAGCTGAGGGAGTTTCAAAAGCATCACCGATCTCCTAATAAACCATTTAAACCTGTTCCGACAGGATTTAAAATAAGTGATGACAGACGTTCTAATCAAGGATAAGATCTATTTCCATAATGGAACAATGGTAGATGTGTAAGCGATAAGAATATAAACAAACAAGAAAAGTAATTTTTTAATAAAGCTATAGAGGGGTCGTTGAGTAGATTATCGAGTTCTATAATTCGAAGCCCCAAATTTGATAAGTCGTTATTATTAGCGATTATAGTAAATACTTTTGAAGAACTCTTTTTCAGAACTTAGATTTTGATTTGGTAAGATTTAAAGACACTGATATAATTAAACCTAAACCAACAATAACATCAACAATATTCCAAAGTTCTCTGCCTAGTGCTATTTTGAAAAAGGGTTGAAATAGTAGCCCTAGAAAGATATAAATAAGCATTTCAAGCTTGTGGTTTACTATAAGTGATTGGTAAGCTAAAAAAGCGAAACCAGCAAAGGCTGCAAATCTTACAAGTTGATAATACCCATATGGCATTTTTACTAAACACAAAAAGAGTAAAATTACTAAAGTTATTTTTATAATACTTTTCATGACTAATATCTTCTTATATAAAAGGTTGATCCATATTTTCCATGTAGACTTTCGTTTCCTGCATAATTGGAGCCACAAGCAGAGGCAGCAATTTTATAACTACCACTTGATAAATAAACGGTTCTTGTTCCTCCGGATGGAATTTCTATCATTATTGCTTCGGGGCCGCTATAACGCACAGTTAAATTACAACCTGTATTATTTGTAATTTCAACTGTTGAGTTTGAAGAGTAGTCGCTACTATAATTATTGAAAGACGGCATTCTACCGGTTTCACTACTATTCGTAATCTCATCTACTTCCAAACGAATTATTTTTTCTTTTATCGACTCGGCTTCATAATGATCCGGGTAGTCTTCCAGAAATTTTTTCCACGTATAGGATGAGTTCCTACTTACAGCATCAGTATAAGCTTGCTGCATATTCTGAATTTTTAATTCACTCCTCCGAGAACGGGCTTTTGATATGTACTTACCCTTAGGATATGACTCAATATATCTATCAACATCGTTTATATTGTTAGAGTTGTTTACATTCTGCCAGAGCTCCTCTTCTTCAATAATTACAAGAAGTTTTCTAGCTTCTATACTTTCAGGTAAATTAGAATGACGATCTACTAATGTTTGAAGTTTGATTCTAGACTGAGCATATTCTTTAGCTTCAAAAAACATTTTTCCATCAGCGAGTAAGTTTGGTGCTCCAAACTTTAGCTCTTCTAGTTCTGTTTTTAGTTTATTGTTCTCCTCTACGATTCTATTATGCTCGCTTTCAGAAACACAAGAACTCAATAAGCTTATTAGTATTATGTATTTGTAGATTGTTTTCATATTATCTGTAATAAGGAATTTCTAATGTTGGAAAGAAGGTTCTTAGAATTAATTCGAAGACGGGTAATAGAAAATAGGTTATAGATGTAAATATAAAACCGTATAAAAGGAAGAATACGTGGTTGTTGTTTGTAGCTTCTATCAATTGGTTTCTCTTGCCAATAAAAACAATAGAGAATATCTTAGAAACCGAATAACAGATCAATAGCCAGACATTTGCCAGGCCAATAAAAATAATGCTTGTTTTACTTATGTCGATAAGCGAATTAGTATTGTTCATCTTATATATATTATCCAGGTATTCATTAACAATCAATATAGATTTGCTATTGATCAATGAAAATGCAATAATCCAAGAGGTGTATAATATTCCATAAGACAAACTTATTTTTTCATCAATGATAGAATTGGCCCTCTCTTTTCTAAGTAATACTTGCGTGAGTGTGAACGAAAGTACTAAAGAGACAATCGTCACTACAGCTACAATGAGTATTTTGTTTTGTTCCATATTATTTTGATTTTAATGATATTCTCCAATAATTGAGGTTTGAAATTTCGTTTGGTAATACGCCTGCTTTTATGTTTGCTGCGGTTGTTTCCCAAAGCACATATTGTTTATTTTGATAAGGATATTTTTTTCCCGTTAGCGGTAGGTTTATTCCAATTAAGGAATGACTATAGTATTCACTACTCAATAATGCTACATCATAATTATAATGACTAAGAATGGTATAAAGAAGTAATGTTCTGGTATCACAATCACCCTTTAGTGTTGACATGAATTCTACCGGAGTATTAATGCCATATTTTTGAAACCCATCACAGCGTGCATTCGGATCCATTAAGTATTCTTTGATAAATTTATCATTATATAAGGCGGGATTGCAGTCATCAGGGACAATTACTGTGTAAGGGATATCTTGTACGAAAGAGACAACTAATTCAGCGAACTTTATACTAGATAGGGATTTTATTTGTTGTATGCTATCAAAAAGTTGATAGATTCCGTTTAAATGATTTTTGTCTTGTTCTTTTATTTTGAATATCAGCTCGTCATAGTTATAAATAGAATTAGATCTAAGTACTAAATTGTTTTTATATAGTCTTGCATTTGAATAATCTTTTTGTTTAGTCCAAATAGTGCCTTCATATTGATTCCCGGAATAATCATTCCAAATCCTATAATGCTTGATAAGAGTATCTGCAATTGGTTCGCTATTGCTACTATCAGTTATTGGTAAAATTTCTCTTACTGATTCTTCCGGTTGATCGGTTAAAACCGGTTTGGGTCGGCTGCCTCGCTTGGGATTAGAAAATATCTGAAACATTCCTATTAGGAATGCAGCAAGTATTATGATAGCAATAAATTTAAATGTTGAATCAACAAGTTTACTAGGAAATAAATTTAAAAGAAAAATGATAGCTATAAATGGAAGCAGAATTGCAACTTGTGGCAGAATTAATAATAAAAAGAAAAGGCCAACGAGAATAGAAATAACTTGTAGTACAGTAGTTAGACATCCGTCTTCGGTTGTATTAGTAGTCGATGTTGTTCTATTATATTTCCATTCATCCCAATAGGTGTTTTTATAATCCGAATAGAAATACTCCCTTCGCTTATATCCTTTAGAGTACTCAATTTTTCCGGTTGGGATATTGGTTTTATTTATTTCAGGAGTTTTTACAACAGGCTTCTTTTCTGGTTCAAGTTGATTTTTCGGCGAATAAACTTTCTCGTAATATTCTTCTTTTACATAATCTAATATATAACCTGAAACTGTTGAATCTATTGTTCCAAAGACCTCTTTACCTTCACTTTGATGTAATTTTCTATTAAAAACAATATTTGCGAATTTAGGCTCATATAAATTCAGCTTATACTCCTTGCCATTTTCTTCCAAAGTGGTAGTAAGAAGCTTAGGTAATTTTTCTCTTGGAATTTGGGCAGACTCCTCAAGGATAAAAGGCGTGTTAATATCATAAATAGCATTACTTAGATTAACCTCGTATATGTTAAATTCAAAAAACTTACTGTGAAGAAATTGATTAGAAATATCTTCATCCATTAACCCCCAATATTTTCCATGAAGTGTAGCTTTAATATAAGTACGCCTAGGGACTTCCCTAATCATTTTTACCAGCTTATACTCTTCACCATTTTCATCTGTAAAAAGCTCTTCCGTTTCTAATGTTTGCTCTAATGTTGTGTCAACTTTGTTGTAATGTGGTTTATCCTCATACCTTTCTACTGGTAAACGTTTTTTAACTGTTTTCTTATTCCAAAACAGAAAGGCTATAATTGCGACTACAACTATAATAATTAGTAAAATCAATCGGATATTGGATAAATTGTTTTCAAAAGATCTCTTTCTGTAAGAGATTTGTTGATTTGAGACTTGTGAATTGTTCTATAGGGAGGATCAGACCAATATTCATACTTATCAATAGTTGCATTTTTAACTTCCAATTCTATATTCTCAAGTAATTGTTGATAAAATGAGGGGTTCACTTCTTTTAACTTGAATAAGTAGCTCTCTATTCTTTCTTGAATTCGCTTGTTGTATCTTTCAATATTCTCTTCTAATAATATTTTATAAGTGTTTTTAAATTGCTTGTAATCGTCCTCAATAATCCTTTTCTTTATTTCTACTTCTTTTTCATAAAACTCACCAAGTCTTCTAATGGTATACTTTAAGTAGATCGGAAATAAGAATACGCCAATAATAATCACTGTAACTATCCAGGCGCCAAAGCTATGTCCAAGTAAATACTTAATATCATAGGCAAATGCTATACTATTAGGTTTTAATAAGAGAATATTTAACGGCTGAGCAGTTATAATTGCTAAAAGCAGTACCAATACTATTCTCAAAGCAAAAGAAGTGTTAACACGAATGCTTTGGGTTTTCTTTCTCGACTTTAGCCTTTCTTTAATTGGTAAAAGGGATGGTGTTATTGTATACAGTAATAAAACGTAAAGATTTGTTACTATATAACCCCAGATAATTCCCGTTCCGACATCGGCTACTACATTATGAAAAAGGTGCTCTGTAAAGATTATAGCACTGATAAAGCAGCATATTAATATAGCCAATACAAAAAATCCAATAGCAAAAAAGTATCCTTTAACTTTTCGGCTACTTTGTTGGATGATTGTGTAGTCTTCGCCAGAAAACGTACACAAAATCTTTTCTATATTACTAAGCATCGAATTCACCGGGGTTTATTTTCTTTACGTATTCTTCTAAATTTGAATCAATCTTCTCTTTTTCTTTTTCCTTATATTTCGAAATAGCATATTCTGTAAGCTCCCGCTGTATTTCAGTGATTTTTATTTTTTCGAAAATTAATTTCTCCGGCTCATGATTAATAATCAAATGGCGTTCTACACCCTCTTTGTCTTTATAGTAATCGTAGCGAACTTCAATCCCATTTTCTGCTCGGATTAAATCATCTCTGTTTTCTACCAAATAATCATAAGGTGTTTTATTTAACATTAATTTGAAAAATATTGGAGTTAACTCAATACTTAAAAAGAGAAGGGTTATAAAAAGTGTAATCCAAAAGCCGGCCACTTCATGTGCCAGTTTTATTCGTTCGAGTAATCCATCTAACCCTTGTGCTACTTGGACGTTTGTTGCTAAGACAGCTTCTTTTTCCTTTAAAATTTCCTTTCTTTTTTTATCTGATTCTTGAATTTTTGCACCATTCTGTTTGTCAAATCTATCCAGTTCGTTGTTTAGGGCGTCAATCTGAGATTTTAAAGCTTTAGATAATGGACCATTTCCTGCACCAATTCCATTGGCTTTTCCCATAAGATTATCAGTATAAGCCTGCTCAGCTACTTTTATTCTGTTAATGAGATCTTGCCGTTGTTTTCCAATTGAGCCAAGCTCATCTTCCACAACTTTTAATCTTTCTTCAAAGTTGGCTGTCGTTTTCTTCTCAAATTCTTTTTGAAGTTCTAATTGTTTTTCATACAGCTTATTGTTAATTTCTGTTTGAAACATTCTAATTTCAATGGGTTTGGAAATTGTGATGGCAATTATTGCGCCCATTATAATACGTGGAATTGCACTTTTGAATTCATCCCAGGTAATTTTTTCTGTACCATCTCCTTTTCCAGTACTAGTAACAATGAATCTATCAATATTGAAAATCATTAACCCCCATATTAATCCAAATACAATCGAAAATATTGCTGTAGGAATGTGGATATCAGTTACTATAGCAGACCCTTTTGGAGAGAATATCGTATAAAATGCGTAGCCTCCTGCAAGTCCGGCCATAGCTCCTGTAGCAAAAACAATTCCACCAAGGCACATATACTTTATTTGATCACTATAAGTGGCTCGTTCTAGAATATAGCGATCTCCTCCAGCAGCTTTCCAAAGAAAACGCATAACTCTTCCTGCTTTTGGAGTTATGTAATAATCTCTTTTAATCATAAGTAGTTGTTTTTTTAAATGGTTCTGGGTTAATTGTTATATTCCTATTCGTTAATGCCACTTTTGCAATCGTGATTTTTGTTATAGCTGTATTTAGTTTGAGATGGGTATTAATACTAATAGTCTTTTTCGGGGCTCGCACTTCTGTATTTAGATTTAAGATGTTAGTTTTAAACGAATCGGAATTCAATTTTGCTTCTTTTTCTATGTCTACATACAATTCTTTCTTTTGAAAGAGACCATAGATCTGAATTTTTATGTGCCTTTCTTGCCGATGTTGTAGATCAATTATAATTGGCGCGGCTGTAATTATATATTTAGAATGACCAATCTTATAGTATAGCGCGTTATTGAATTTGTGGTATATTATTATGTATGAATTTTTAAAGCGCCAATTCTTATAGTAATTAAAATCTACAATCTTTAAATTCTTATCTTTCTTAAAAATCAATAGGATAGCTTTAAGCAATATGCCAAGCATAAGACGAAAAGCTATAATTGCTTTCCGTATTCTTAATTTAGAATAAGTAGAATCTTTAATTCCCATCATATAAGCAATTCGATAAAATTTAGGATGTTTCAAAGACTAGTATTGCTGCTTGTTGTTCTTCACAAAAGAAGATAGAATACTACTAGTACTGATTCACTGACGCCTAAATTTCGAAATGTAAGTTTAAGCGAATGATGGGGACGTATCGCTAATAGAAGGCTTACATAAATATAAAATAAACATAATGAAAAATATACAAGTTTCAAAGACTTTAATTCAAAAATTAAACGTCTTTCTTTTTCCTGAATAATTAGACCTGCAATATCTTAATCATCCGACAACAACATTAGTTTAAGCAATGGCGGTTTAATAAATCTTTAGACCAATATTTCTTAATCATTTATACCCGATAAGGGATATGATTATAATCCATGAACTCGTTAGAGCACAAGTTGTGAGCCGATTAGCGTTTCTAATCGGCTCATTTCTTTAGTAATAGGGTTGTTTTGTTTCCTTCATACTTATTGGAGGTGGGAGACCCCTCCTTCGTCGGGGTGACCTTCGCTACGCTCAGGGTGACAGAGTTACTCGCTTAAACACAATCTCCCCATACCCCTTCCTTTCATACAAAACACCCACAGTTCTTTTGTTGATGTAAACAAGATCAGAGTAGGCGGTGTAGTCTCCTTTAAAATTTTGAGGGGAGGCATCGATGAGTTGTTGGTGTGGCCATGTTTTTCCTTCATCCCAGCTGATCCGTAAAGTGAGAGAGTCTCTTTGGGTGGTACTAGACGCATTGCAAAATGCAAGTATGGCTTTTCCTTTTTTATAACCAATGGTAAGTATGGAAGCCTGATTCACGGGGTCGGGTAATTGTTTGTCGAAATAACTCGTGTCCCAATTTTGTCCACCATCGCTGCTGATGGAAACGATCCTAGCACGGATATCTCCTTTTTGATTGCGACTGTTCATCATCAGTCTGCCATTGCTCAATTCTGTTGCAATAGATTCATTGCTTCCTTTGATGAAAAGTGAGGATGCAAGCTGAAAGGTTTTACCATGATCATCCGTAAAAAAACCATGTGCAGCATAATCTTCGAATTGAGGATGTGGCGCACCTGCTGAATGATTGGCCGCAATAAAAATACGACCGCGATAAGGGCCTTGCTGAAATTGCATGGCATGTCCGGGTGTATTGGCATAACTTCTCCAGTCTTCCTGAAATGAATAGTTCGGATTTTTCTGTGGTTGTAAAGGTCGGTGTACACTCGTGGTAATATTCACGGGATCACTCCAAGTCAGTCCATTGTCTGTAGAACTGATGTACCACACTTCTCTCAATCCATTTCCTTTACGTACTTCATATTCATGATGATCACCGGTGTTGTAAAAAAGAAAAATACGTCCGCGTGGATGAGCGGGATCTGATACATCTACTACAGGTGCCGGATTCCCCACTTGTAAGTTTCCCATGGCTGCTACAATTTGAATCGGTAACCATGTTTTACCATCATCTGTACTTCTGCGTAATACAATTTTGATATCGCCAAAATCTCCGGCATTATTCACGCGGCCTTCACAGAAAGCCAATAAGGATTGATCGGGTGCGCGAACAATAGCAGGAATGCGGAAGGTATGATAACCGGCTTCGCCGGATTTGAAAACGACCGATGTACTATCAGAAGCCCGCACCCAAAAACTGTAACAACAGCAGATACATAGATAGAACCAGCGCATACGGAAAGATATGTTTTCTTCATAAACGCTCATAATGGCCCATCATTATTCCATAAAACACCTGAATGTAATTTTCCTACACATTAAAATAATTTTATCTTAATGGTTATATTTATGCAACGTTTTTGTTAAATTAGTTGCCTTCCTTAATAAGGCCAAATACTGCCTATGAGAAAAATATTACACCTAATTGCGTGCATACTGGTCACGTACACATTATCTGCGCAAGACACTGCTGCTATTTACCTGAAACTTCAGGAAATTGCCATTATTGATCAGAAGGTCATGATGCCGATGCGTGATGGTATCCGTCTGGCCACTGATATCTATCGACCCAAGGGCGATCAAAAAGTTCCCATCGTTTTTTCCAAAACCCCTTATCAGTTCAATACCTGGGTAGATGGTAAAATGACCACGCGTACCCTTGAAGAAGCCTATAATGCTGTTTCTCGTGGTTATGCTTATGTGGTTCAAAATGAGCGTGGTCGTTATTTCTCCGAAGGCGAATGGGATATTCTGGGCGCACCCATCACAGACGGGTATGATGCTTTTACCTGGATGGCTGCTCAACCCTGGAGCAATGGAAAAATTGGTGTGATCGGTTGTTCTTCTACTGCCGAATGGCAAATGGCGGTGGCATCGCAAAACCATCCTGCATTGGCTGCCATGGTGGCTCAGAGTTATGGTGCAGGTATTGGTCGTGTAGGTAAGTTCATGGAACAAGGTAACTGGTATCGTGGTGGTGCCGGACAAATGCTTTTCACTGCATGGCTGTATGGAACGCAGAACGATAAATTCAAACCTACTTTCCCTAAAACAGTGCAGCAAAAAGACCTGCAGCGTTTACAACGCTTCTATGATATGTCTACAGAAATGCCAAGGGTAGATTGGTCTGTAGGTCTGCGTCATCTACCAATCCAAGACATCATTAAAAATGTAAAAGGACAAGAAGGTGTATATGAAGACATGATTCGTCGCAAACCCAATGATCCTAAATGGTTCAAAGGCGGACTGTATCATGATGATATGCCACTGAATGTACCGGCTTATTGGTTTGTTTCTTGGTATGATGTTTCTTCTGCACCCAATATTGCACTCTTCAATCATGCACGTAATAGTGCTAAAGACAAAGCCACTGCCGATAACCAATACCTGGTGATCGCTCCCGTGTTACACTGTTCTTATAAAAGAGCCACAGAGAATACCATTGTAGGTGAAAGAAGTGTAGGGGATGCGAGATTGAATTATGATGAACTCACTTGGGGATGGTTTGATATGTTGCTGAAAGGAGAACAAAATGATTTCAAACAAAAAAATCCACGCGTACGCTACTATACCATGGGTAGCAACAAATGGCAACAATCAGAAACCTTTCCACCAGCAGGTGCAGAAATGCAATCCTTTTATTTGAGCAGTGCAGGTAAGGCCAATACCAGAAATGGTGATGGACAATTAGTAGCTGCGCCACCGAAAGAAAACAAGCCCGATGCTTTTCAATATGATCCCATGAATCCTGTTCCATCCTATGGTGGTAATGTTTGTTGTACAGGGAATGCAGTACAGGGTGGTTCTTTTGATCAGTCAACGATGGAGTTGAGAGATGATATTCTGGTATATACTTCCGATGTATTAAAAGATGGTGTAGAAGTAACCGGTTTTATTGAATCAACCCTTTATGTGTCTTCTTCGGGTCCGGATACGGATATCACCATCAAATTAATTGATGTACATCCGGATGGTAAAGCCTATAACCTTGATGAAACCATTCAACGCTTGCGTTACAGAGAAGGATATGATAAAGAAGTGTTCATGGAAAAAGGGAAAGTGTATAAAGTAGATCTCACACCTATGGTAACGAGTAACTATTTCGCACCCGGACATCGCATTCGCATTGAAGTATCAAGCAGTAATTTTCCACGCTTCGACAGAAACATGAATACAGGAGGGAATAATTATGATGAAGCAACAGGTATTAAAGTAGAGAATAAAATCCATCACTCTACCCAATATCCGTCCGTGATCAAATTACCCATCATCAAAAAATAGTTTCCAAATCCACAATTGATATAACCATTTCAAAAACCCAATTATTCACAAAACAAAATGCTGAGTATGCAGAAACGTTATCTACTGAAAACGCTGTTTCTGTTGTTCTTCTTTATGAAGATGATAGATGCAGGCGCCCAGGGTTTTACGGCCTCGGGAACAGTCAAAGAAAGCGTAACAGGTAATCCACTTGCAGGAGTATCTGTTACCATCAAGGGCACCAAACAGGTGACCACTACCGACGCAAGCGGTAATTTCTCCATTAAACCTACCGGAAGAACAGCTGTACTGGTACTGAATTATGTTGGTTACAAAACAACAGAAGTGAGTGTATCAGCAGACAGACCAACGGTAAGTATTATGTTGGAAGAAGAGATCAACCCTTTGAAAGAAGTGGTTATTACCGGTCTGGCTTCTTCTATCAAGCGTTCTAACCTTGCCAATGCTGTAACCACTGTATCTGCGCGTGACCTTACAGGAACCACGCAGATTCAAACTACAGATGGAGCGCTCTATGGTAAAGTTCCGGGAGCAACCATTCGTATGAACTCTGGTGCACCGGGTGGTGGTATCAACATTCAATTACGTGGTTTATCAAGTCTTACACAGGCTTCTGCACCACTGATCGTATTGGATGGAGTGTATATCAGCAATGACTTTCAGCGTACAGGTCGTGCTTCTGTAACAGGAGCCGGTGCTGCGAATCAGGATGATGGTGCCAACCGTTTGGCAGATATCAACCCTGCAGATATTGAAAGCATTGAAGTATTGAAAGGTCCATCAGCAGCTGCCATGTATGGTACCCGTGCAAATGCGGGTGTATTGGTGATCAATACCAGAAAAGGTGCTGCAGGTAAAACAACCATCAGCTTTGCACAAGACATCGGTTTTGCAACACCATTGAAGTTGATGGGTGTTGACAACTGGAGCGAAGCAAAGATCAACACTTTCTTCCCTGCTGCCAGAAGACCGATTGAATTAACACGTTACCAGAATGCTGTTGCTTCAGGTACATTCATTGACTATGAAGATTATTTCTATGGCAATACAGCTACTTTGCTGAACAGCCGTTTAAGTCTTCGTGGTGGTGATGAGAAAACCAAGTTCTTTATTTCAGGATCGATGACCGATGAAGGTGGTACTGTTAGAAGAACAGGTTTCGAGCGTCAGTCTATTCGTGCGAATATTGATCATAAGCTCTCTAAAGACATCACACTGACAGTTAACTCAAATTATAGCCGTAGTAATACCGATCGTGGTTTTACCGGTAACCAGAATAACTCAGGTGCAAGTATTGGTTACAATATTTCTTATGTACCCAACTATTTTGATCTGAGACCGGTGAATGGTATCTATCCTGCGAACCCTTATTTCGCGGAGAATCCGGTACATGTTACTGATAAAGGAATCAACAACTCTTTGGTGAATCGTTTCATTCAGTCATTCGGATTAGATATCAATCTTCTTCGTACCGAAACCTCTCAGTTGAAATTCAAAGCCAATGGTGGTTTGGACTTCTTCCAGAATTCAACCAAAGTATATCTTCCGGATGATCTGCAGTTCCAGCGTGCACAAGCCAATCCGGGTGATGTGTTAGTGGGTAAGCAACAAAGCATGAACACCAATTTCCAAGCTGCGTTGGTGTACAACTGGGAGTTGAAAAAAGTGAACATGAACACCCAAGCGGGTATGGTTCGTTTGGATTTCAAGAACGACGGACTCTTCAACCGTGGTCGTGGTTTGGCTCCGGGACAGTCTAACATCAAACAAGCAACCGTTCAGGAAGTAGAAGCTCAATTTGAAAATTCTCAAAGAGACGTGGGTATCTTCTTGCAACAGGAAGCCAACTTTGAAGATAAGATCATTGGTACGGTAGGTATCCGTTGGGATAAATCAAATACCAATGGTGATCCTAATAAATACTATGCATTCCCGAAAGCATCATTGGCGGTGAACCTGACCAATTTTGATTTCTGGAAATCTCGCACCATTACACAATTGAAACCACGTGTGGCTTATGGTCAAACTGCCGGTCCTGTACCTTTTGGTGCAACCTTTACTTCATTGGGCGGTGTGAACATCGGTGGTTTACTGGGTTCTACTGTAGCGGTGAACGTGGGTAACCTGAACATCAGACCTGAGAGAGCAGAAGAAATTGAATTTGGTTTGGATGCAGGTTTCTTCAATAACAAGATCTTGTTTGAAGGTACTTACTACATCAAAACAACAAAAGACAACTTACAGCCTTTGAATCTTTCTCCTTCAACAGGTGTAGCAACTACACTGAGCAATGAAGCTGAAATGAGAAACAAGGGTATTGAATTGGCTTTATCGGGTACGGTGATACAGAAAGAAAACATCAAATGGTCTACCCGTTTGATGTGGTGGAAGAATGATGTAGTGTTAACCAGATTGGGTATTCCTTCTTATACAGCAGGTGCATTCGGTACAGCACTGGGTACCTTCCTGTATCAGCAAGGTGTTGCTCCAACTACGATCGTAGGTACTCCGGCGATTTCTCCGGGTGTATTTACTGTTTGGGGTAATGCACAGCCTGACTGGACTTCATCATGGTCTAACAACATTACTTTCCTGAAGAATTTTGATCTGAATTTCTTGATGGAATATCGCAGTGGTGGTGATAACATCAACCTGACTTCATTCTTGACTGATGGTGGTGGTACTACCAGAGGTTGGTTTGATGATGATAATAAAGATGGTATCCCTAACGGACGTCAGCGTCCACCTGCACCGTATAACAATGCCGGTCGTTGGGTACAGGATGCAACATTCCTGAAAGTACGTGAGATCGGTTTGTATTACACAGTTCCAAAAGAATTCCTGAGCCGTTCATTCGGAAGAGTGATTCAGCGTGCAAGGGTGGGTCTTTCCGGAAACAATGTGTTCCTGGCAACGAAATATGTTGGTTACGATCCTGAAACATCCACATTTGGTGCACAAGCTGTTGCCAATAACGTAGATGTGGCTCCTTATCCAACAGCCAGAAGATTATTCTTTCACTTACAAATTGACTTCTAAATCATTAACACATGAAAAAGCTTCAAATACTATTAATAGCGGGTGCTGCAGCATTTCACTTTGCATGTAACCCACTGGAAGTAAAAGAGCTGGTAGACCCGAATAACCCAAGTGAGGCGAGTGTGTTGAACAATGCTACTCGTCGTCAGGTTCAGTTTCTGGTTACCGGTCTTGAACAAAGACATAAAGGATATGTCACCAATATTTGTCAGGCATGGAATACATTCGGAAGAGAAGTATGGTACCTGAATGGTTCTGATCCTCGTTTCCAAACCGACTGGTTAGGTCAGGCAGGTCGTGTACCTGATGCCGCTTATTTCGGATTCGGTGCAACAGGTGGTGGATCTTATGCAACTCCTTATCAGTGTATCAAACAAGGATATGTATTGATCGATGCTGCTAACAATTCCGGTGAATTGAATGCGCAGGAAAAAAGAGCCGTTGCCGGTTTTGCAAAAACCATCATGGCTTATCAGTTCATGATTCCTGCCAACTGGCAATATGAAAACGGTATCCGTACCGATGTAAAAGATCCTTTGAAACCCGGTGGTTTCAGATCTTATACTGCAGCCATGGGATTTGTTGATTCCTTGCTCAATGCGGGATATGACGATCTGAATAATGGCGGTACTGCATTCCCATTCACTTTAACAGCCGGATTTAATGGTTTCAATACCATCGATGGTTTGAAAAGACTCAACAGAGCTATTGCCGCTCGTTGTGCTGTTTATCGTAAAGATTGGCAAGGTGCATTAACTGCATTGAATCTTTCTTTCATGAACCTGACAGGTGCATTGGGTGCCGGTCCTGCACATACTTTTGGTGCACCACCGGATGGTTTCAATCCTATGTTCTATGTATTGGATGCAAACGTGAATACCATCATCGTTGTACATCCTTCCGTACTGGCTGATGCTACTCCGGGTGATGCGCGTGTTGCTGCTAAATTCCATCAGCGTGCTACACCTGTAACTGTTACTACCGATGCGATGCCGCTTGTTGGAACACATCAGGATAAAAGATGGGCAAGCAATACTTCACCTATGCCTTTCATTAAAAATGAAGAGCTGATCCTTATCAAAGCAGAAGCACATGCACAACTGAATCAAACCACTGATGCAGTAGCAGCGATCAATATCATTCGCAATGCTGCTAATATTGGTAACTATGGTGGTGCCACTACGCAAGCTGCATTGATCAATGAGATATTGTATCAGCGTCGTTATTCTCTATGGGCTGAACCTTGGGGTCACCGTTGGATCGATGCTCGTAGATATGACAGACTTAACACCATTCCTACAAACTTCGATCAGGGAACTATTTTCAGACAATTCCCTCGCCCACAATCTGAGATCAACTGGGATCTTTATACAGGGGGATAGGAGTTGGTTTATGGCTTATAGTCCATAGTCCATGGTTGATAGTCCATGGACTGTGATAAAAGAAAGACCGTCTTTACTAAGACGGTCTTTCTTTTTTTTATGCAGTAGAAAGGATGATGCTGTGTTGTGACAATAAATAAAAAAGCGGATAAGAATACCCGCTCGCTTTTTTAAAAACTGATAATTGAGAATTAGAGTACAATATTATTTATCTGCTCTTGACCATCGTCGCAAGAAAATACTGAAGACTAATATTTATCACCTCAACCGCCATTTGTATTCATTGATGTAAAATACCGATCAATGCATCCATTCACTTTAGGAAGTTGTTATAATGCCCTTTCTGTGTCATCATTTTGTAAAGTCAAATTCTTCAGTTTCTAAATAAGCCGATTCAGTTGTTAAAAATTGACTTTGGGTTTTTTGCATACCTGAGCAATACATTGTTTGAGCAAGTTTTGCTGTCTTGCACAACTACTAAATCAAATTTTTATGCAAAAAATTGTATTGCTATGTTGCTCCTTTTTATTGGGGTTGACAGTAATGGCACAGACAAGAACCATTACAGGGAGAGTAGTGGATCGGGACAATAATAAAATATCGAATGCGAGTATTGTGGTGAAAGGAACCAATTCCGGAACATCTGCAAATGATGATGGGGTTTTCTCGCTTGTAGTTCCGGCCAATACAAAAACGCTCATCATTTCAGCAGTAGGTTATAACAACCGAGAACTGACACTCACTGAAATAAGTAATTACACCATACAGATTGATGCTGCGGATAAAAGTCTGGATGAAGTTGTGGTAGTCGGTTATCAAAGTGTAAAAAAACGCGACCTCAATGGAAGTGTATCAGTGATCGATAATCGAGAGATCGCTCAGAAACCGATTTCCAACTTTACACAATTATTGCAAGGTAAAACTGCAGGCTTGCAGGTTGTTGGACAAAGTGGTCAGCCCGGTCAGGCAGGATACCTGCGTTTACGTGGTACGGGTTCTATCAATGCTTCTTCAGAGCCTTTGATCATGGTGGATGGTATTGCCATCACTTCAACAGCATTTGCATTGATCAATCCGAATGATATAGAAAACCTGACCGTATTAAAAGATGCGTCAGCTGCTGCGATCTATGGTGCAAGAGCGGGTAATGGTGTTATCGTTGTTACCACCAAAAGAGGTAAATCAGGAAAACCTGAAGTAAGATATTCTTTCCAGCATGGATTTGTAGGATTACAACCACTCAGCAATGTTCGCCTGATGAATGCTCGCGAAAAACTTCAGTATGAGTTCGATGCCGGCTTTACCAATGCCATTGCTGACTCAATGATTCGCAATCGAATTACTGCAGGCGTGTATCCTGCCGGCTCTACTTTATTTACACTCTCACAAACTCAGCGTGACCAATTGTGGAGTTTGATGGAAAGCAGAGGTGCAGGCGATTGGGGTCAATACTATTTACAAGATGCTTCTACAGATCAACATGAAGTATCTCTTTCAGGCTCTTCTGAAAAGATCAGATACTTTTTATCCTTGAATAAATTCAATGAAGTCGGATTACTCTATAAATCACGTCGCGATAGAACCGGTGGTCGTTTCAATATCGAATACCAAGCGTATGATTGGTTGAAAACAGGCGTGAATCTTGGCGTTACACATGCCAACGAATACCAGAACCGTGAACTGAACAATGTTCAGAGTCCATGGAGAGCTTATTTTACAACCAACCCTTATGAGCCTTTGTACATGCCTGATGGCAGTTACAATTTAACACTGCAAGGTTTTTCTGCATTGGAAGGACAAGACAAGAATACTTTCTTCATCGACCGTATTGGAACCTTTGCTACCCTGTTTGCAGAAGCTAAACCCATTGCCGGACTTGCTTTCAAAACCCAGCTAGCGATGAACTATAATATTCTGAAATCAGAATCTTATTTGCAACCGGGTTCAAATCTGGCAGCGATTTTAGGATATAGTCAAAAAGAAGATGGTGGTAATACAGACTTTCAATATGTATCTACCAATACATTGAATTATCTAAAGTCTTTGAAAGGAAATCATAATATTGATATCCTGGTTGGACAAGAATTTACCAAGCGTAATTTTTATTCTTATCGATTGGCGGGTAATGGAATGCCAACTTCAACAGTGAACACGATCGATAATGCCTCACAAGTTCAAATCGCTACATCTTCAAGATCTCAATTTTCTATTATCTCTTATTTTGCTTCTGCAGGATATGATTGGAATAAAAGATATGGTGTAAAACTAAGTGCGCGTACCGATGGTTCTTCCAGATTCGGTGCAAACAATCGCTTTGCGAATTTCTGGTCTGCCAGTGCATGGTGGAACATTCGCAGAGAATCTTTCATGGATAACTTGACAGGTGTAATCAGTGATCTTCGTTTAAGAAGTTCAATGGGTACTTCCGGAAACGTTCCGAATGAATTCTATGGTTCATTGGGTACCTATGCATTGAATTCCAACTATAACAGACTCCCTGCTGCTGTGCCTGCACAGTTGGCCAATCCTGATCTGACTTGGGAGAAGAATTTCAATTATGATATTGGATTGGAATTCGGATTATTCAGTAACCGTATCACAGGTACATTCGATTATTATAACAGAACCACCAATGACTTACTGTTTCCTAAAAATGTAAGTATTACAACAGGTTTTGCAAGTGTACTCAGCAATATCGGCTCTGTAGTGAACAAAGGATTTGAATTCAGTTTATCCGGTGATGTGATCAGAAAGAAAGACCTAGTGTGGAATATTGGATTCAATTACTCTCAGAACGACAATGAAATAACAGATCTTGTTTCGCCGGACTTGCCTTCTTCTACCAATACTCGATTGGTGAAAGGAGAAGAATTGAATACATTCTATTTGGTGAGATGGGCCGGTATCAATCCTGCGAATGGAAGAAATCAGTATTACAGAGCTGATGGTTCTATCACTGAAACCTATTCACTCAATGATCAGGTTTTATTGAAAGACAAATCACCATTGGCTAAATTTTTCGGAAGCATCAATACTTCTGTGAATTACAAAAACTTTGACCTGAGTCTTCAATTCTATTATACTGGAGGTAATTATATCTACAACCAAGTATACAGAAACGGAACAGGTGATGGTGGTAATGCATCTAGTCTGCAATCGAACCAGTTTACCGATGCTTTGAATTACTGGAGAAGACCCGGTGATATCGTTAGAAACCCGTCAATTACTGATCCAACACAGAAAGTAAATCTGGCGAGCGATAAGTTTTTGGAAAAGGGTGATTACATCACTTTGAGAGATCTGGTGATTGGTTATAATCTGCCTTCGGCCATTATCAACAAATTACGCCTAACAGGATTTCGCTTTTTTGTACAAGGAACTAATTTATGGTTAGGCACAAAATTCAAGGGCAATCCGGAAGTAGGATTCCCGAATCGTGAACAGTCAGGTGCAGCTACTTTCTCACAGCCCGGACAATTGGCATTGTATGCATATCCTCAGGCAAGAACCATCACTGTAGGACTGGACATCAAATTTTAATTTCAAATCGTGATTCATGAAAAAGATATTCATTACCCTATTCGCAATGTCCACGTTGCTGGCTTGTAGAAAATCTGAACTGGATCTTGGTCCGTTCAATCAAATTGAAACAGAAAAAGCATTTACAACACAAACAGATGTGTCGCTGGCGGTGAATGGTATGTATGCCGGTATGCGAACTTCTTATGTAAACTCTACCTGGAATATTCTGGCAGATGCATTGGCTGACAATGTCATACTGAGTACTTCCGGACGTCAAACCCTGGTGAATTTCAGCGAATGGCGTTACAATGGAAATGCTACTTCTACTTTTGTTACAAATGCTTATTCGGTGATCAGAAGAGCAAATGCTATTTTGGAAAACATCGATAAGTTTCAGGCCGGCGCATTCAAAGACAATGCAAGAGGTGAAGCCCTCGCTGTAAGAGCATTGCTTCATTTCGATATTGCTCGTTTGTATGCTAAGACCTATACCCATGCTACGAATACCGATTCAGTAGCTCCTTATATCAGATCAACGGCTGCCGGACAGTTACCTTCCAAAGAACCGGTAAGACCTTTTTATGATAAGATCGTTGCTGATCTGATAGCAGCTGAACCCCTGATTGCGGTGAACAACGGTGCAGGCAAATTAAATAGAGCTGCTGTTAATGGCTTACTCTCTCGTGTGTATTTGTACATGGGTGATTATGCCAGGGCTGTAACCGCTGCTAATGCTGCATTGGGTACAACACCTGTATTGCCTTCCATTACAGACTTTCCTCGTATCTGGACAGATGAGACCAATAATGGTGTTTTGTTTAAGGTGATGAATACAAGTCAAGATGATATCAATACTCCGGGTGTTAACTACTACCAGATCACAAGTGGTAATATTCGTTCTGAGTATGTGGTGGAGTATAACCTGAGACAAGCGTATGCTGCCAATGATGTAAGAACCGGTGCATATATTGTTACCAGTCCTTATAATGGTGTCATCCAAAATCATGTCAATAAATATCGTGGAAGAACAGGAGGTAATCTTGGTGTATTGGATGTAAAAATTTTACGTACAGCAGAAGTTCTTTTGAATCGTGCTGAAGCCAATGCTCGTGCAGGTAATGAAACAGCTGCTTTGGCAGATCTCAACCTGTTGGGTGCGCAGCGTTATACCAATTATCAGCCAATCACCAATCTTTCAGGAGCTGCTTTGATCACTGAGATTCTCAGACAGCGCAGGTTGGAATTGGCATTTGAAGGAGATCGTTTTTTTGATCTGAAGCGATTGAACTTGCCCATTAACCGTGATGGAACAAGAGGTGATCGTGCTGATGGAACAGGTACTACCTACCTATTCCTGAATATGGGTGTGAATGATCATCGTTTTCAGCTGCCTTATCCAAATGCAGAGATCAACTTCAATAATAACTTTAAACAAAATCCCGGTTATTAATTCTTCGTGTTAGTTTTTTTCTTTGAAATGCCGCAGTAATGCGGCATTTTTTGTTGAATGTTTTTAAGTATGTAAAAAAAAGATTTTTTTAAAAGGCGCTATACATAAACGAGCGGGAACACAATCTACCGAATCAATAGGATATTTAACATCTCAATGATGGGTTGAAGTAAGATGTATGATGGTTTTGGAAATGAAAACCATGTTATTGTTCTTCAACACCGGCTCTATAACAAATCTGCTTTTATTGCCCGACTGATGTATTTCCCTTTGATAAGGGGAGATCATGAAGTTTTATCTCTTGCACGTATATCAATGCACATTGCTTTTGAGAGGAATTAGAATGATTAGTTATTAGTAATATCAGTAAAACAGGAAAAGATGCTCCTTAAAAAAATGAGTTATAGCACAGAGGGTGATCATTATGATGCAGACAAAATGGTTGTTCCGTTTTCTTATTCATCGTATAAACCGAAAAAGAAAAGAGTGATCGCTAAGTTAGGAACGGAGTATATCATTTTACAAGTATCAGAACTTGTGGTTATTTATACGGTCAATAAAGTTGTGTTTTGTTTATCCCATACCGGAAAAAAATACATCATTGAAGGAACCAATTTAAACTTGTTGATGGAGGAACTGCCGGAGCATCTTTTTTTCAGGGCCAATCGCCAGGTGATCATTAGTGTTCAATACATTCATTCCTTTAAACCTGTTGGTGGTGGTAAAATTATGGTGAGTATGCAATTAGAAAGTTTTCAACCCGTTCAAATTAGTCAGGAGAATGCCGCAGAATTTAAAAAATGGGTTGGACAATAATATGTTATTACAATACGAATAAAAAAGAGACCATCTTGTAAGATGGTCTCTTTTTTTGATCAATTATGGTCTATGGTCCATAGTCCATGGTCCATGGACTAAACACTAATTCGCATCCCACCACAAACGTTGTGTCAGTGCGCTTACATTGGGTGTCTTATTGTTTCTTGTTTTTTCACTGGAAGGATAATCCAATCTTCTGATGGGTGAAGTGAGGATGGCACCTACCGGTAATTGGAAGCCGGTATAAGCATAGTTAAATCTTCTGGCATCATCAAACGTAACAGGAGATAGGAACAGGGCTTTGTATTTCTCTTCCATGATCCTTGCTTGTGTGAGTGCACCACTTCCTACACCTACCGTGGCTCTTAAGAGATAAGCATCTCTGTCGGCGGCACTGACTCCTATCTTATTCATATTCGCTCTGATACCTTCCAGATATGCAGTATAGGCTCTGGTTGGATTCGCTGCTCTTAGTGCAGCTTCTGCTTCAATGAACTTTACTTCTTCATAGGTACTTACAAAAAGCGGAGACGCATCACCACTATAATAACCTGCTAGTACCAGATAACATTCATCATTCGTTGTTCCTGTACCTACACGACCTACGCCATTGCGTGTTCCTCTGTAATCATTGAAACGAGTGAGATTGGTGAGTCTGGGTAAACGTGGATCCTGTGATGTCGTATTTGCATTCATGGAATTGTTGATGAACTGTGTACTCAGCCAACCATCCAGAACCAATCCGGCCTGGTTTCTCGCTACCGTTGCCCATGGATTACGTAAAGCGAAAACAGTAACCCTTGACTCCATATTGTTATTGGTGTATGCACTATCCACTGCAGACAATACAGCTGTTGCACTGTATCCTGTCGTTTTTGATAACTGCTGTAAGAGCCTGGCTTTAATAGCATAAGCTGTTCTGATCCACCAGATTCTGTTGGTGGTATTCCAAGCAGTTGTGCTTGCTGCAGCATTACCATGCATAAAATCAGCAGCAGGTGTTACATTCACAGTAGGTGTTTTACGCAACTCGGCAATACCTTCATCCAATAAAGTGATACACTGTGTGTGTAACTGCTGTGCGTCATCAAACTTAGGTGTCAGATTATCTCCTTTAAAGGCTTCAGAGAAAGGAACATCACCCCATAAGTTGGTCGTTAAACTCAGGTTGATGGCCATCATCACTTTTGCCATACCTAAATGAGCAGAGCTGTTTAATTTGATGGAGAGCTCTTGTAAGTCATAGAGATCTGTCATGTTATCGTACAAGCTTCTCCAAAGAGTGCTGTAGTCTACACGATCATAAATATCAGTAGGACTAGATGCATTCGGTGATGCAAAATATTGTACATAATAATTAGGGCCTGCATTCGCTACACGAAAAACATTGAGTCCTGTATTCTGTGTAGTAGCGGCTAACAAACCATTGATCGGTGCTTCGGTAGGTCTGTTAGGGTCATTATTGATGTCTAAATATTTTTTACAACTACTACTGATGATCGTTACTGCCAGTAACAAACAGCAGAGAAGTTGATTGGGATTGATACTATATTTTTTCATGGTCTTCAGGTTTGGTGTTAGAAATTAACGTTCAGTGTCAGGAAATAACTGCGTACACCGGGATAGGTAAATCCGGCGAAACCGTCCGCATTACTGTCTGCACTTGTTGAACTGTTTTCAGGATCAAAACCCGAAAACTTGGTCCACAATAAAAGATTGTTTCCTGTTAACGTAACAGAAGCATCTTTAATGAAGTTTTGTTTTTTGAAGAGCTTAGCAGGTAAACCATATGATAAACTCAATGTACGTAAGCGAGTCCATCCTGCATCTTCCACAAAGTTTTCAGTAACACCTCTGTGTATATTTCTATAGAAACCATCACCGTAGTTTCTGCCATCAGGTCCTACCTGTTGTCCTAACCAAACAGTTTGTGTGTTGGCAGCACCTCCTGCAACCACACCCGGGAATACACGTGTGCTGTTACGATCTTCTGTGTATTTAGCAATACCAAATGCACTCATGAAATTTCCGAGTTGATTGAATCGCTCAAAACCACTTCTGATATCAAACAATACAGAGAGGGTAAGATTTTTATATGTAAAACTGTTGTTGATACCCCAGATCGCACGTGGTTGTGAATTACCCAATAAACGTTGGTTGGTAACATCACGAATCGGGAAACCCGCACCTGTACCTGTTGTTGCGATCAACATAGGAAGATCTCTGCGAAGAGTGATCCTGTCGTCTGTGGCAGATCCATAAAAACGCTGATAAGCGATACCATACAAACCACCTACCGGCTGACCTACTACCCAACGTTGTGTTGCGCCACTGTTGAGATAACCAAACTGACTTCCTATAACAATATCTGTTAAGCCGGGAGCCAGGCTGATCACTTTATTTCTATTGCTGGTGAAGTTCACACTTGCATCCCATGTAAAGTTATTGGTCTTAACAGGGGTACCATTCACAACCAATTCAATACCCTTGTTTTCAATTTCACCTGAGTTCAAGATAAAAGAGTTGAATCCTGTTGAATTGGGAACCAGTACCGGATTTACAACATCCTTACTGTTGATCTTATAATAGCTGACATCAAAACCTACACGGTTATTGAGGAACTGCATTTCTAAACCTACTTCACGGTTATCCGTGAACTCAGGTCTTAGTTCGGTTGCACCTCTTACATCATCTCTTGTCCAACCGATCACATTGTTCACAGGTTGTCCAAATGCGTTGTTGTAATAAGTGTTGGTGAGATAAGGTGTTACCGGAGCGATACCGATCTTAGCAAAGGAGCTACGCAGTTTACCATAAGAGATCCAAGATGGCAATTCAAAATGCTGACTAAATACATAACTCAAACTGGCACTTGGATAGAAGAAACTTTGGTTACCACTGGCAACAGAACTTGCCCAATCATTACGACCGGTGAGTGAGAGATATACAAAGTTGCGATAGCTCAAAGTAGCATCACCAAAGATCCCCATGGTTCTCAAGGCTGTTTGACGGCTATTCTGTGTAACGAATTTTGCATTGTTCAAAGAGAGGAGTGTGGGTACATCTAACTCTCGTCCTTCTGTTTGCTGAAAATTATAGGTTTGATCAACAAGATCATGACCGGCTCTTACGGTTAAACCAAATTGATCACTCAGATTGAATTTACCGGTCACCAATAAGTTGCTGTTGAGTATTTTATTGAGGATGCGATATTCTCCTACAAAGCCCAAAGCATTATCCGCAAAGTTGATGACGCCAGTACGAGCTACCTGTGCAGGAGCTGTTGCTCTTCTGCTGTCGGATGTGAAATCATAACCTACACGATAACTGATATCAAGCCAACTGATGGGAGCATAGTTAATGGCAACATTCGAGATTACACGATCAACCTTATCCTTGAACAGGTTGTAGTAGGCACCGAAGATCGGATTGTTATTACCATAGGTCTTATGCGTACCGTCTTCATTTTTATAATCACGTACATCCCATCTCGGACTCCAATAAGTAAGACCTTCATTGAAACGATCTGCATTGTAACGAAGACCACCACTACTGATATAATTTACGGATGGATTCAATTTTAATTTGTCACTCAGTTTCAATGTAGCATTCAAACGTGCATTGAAATTAGAGTAATCCGTATTCGGCATAACGCCTTTATGTTTGAAATATCCAAAAGAAGAATTGATCAATGCTTTTTCAGTTCCCCCGCTGATGTTTACGGTGTTTCGATATTGATAACCTCTTTCATAGGCTCTGGCATAGTGATTGAACAGTTGATCAGGGTGAGTAGGATCCAGTGTTTTACCGGCTGCTACGGTTGGACCAAATGAAGGGAAGAAATCGTTTCTGTTGTATACGTTGTTATAACCTTGTGTATAGGTGGTTTGTACATCAGGAAATTTGTTGACTTCTTCTGTACCTACGGTAGACGTATAGCTCACTCTCATCTTACCGGTCTTGGCACTCTTGGTCGTGATCACGATCACACCATTACTACCTCTGAAACCATATAAGGCAGTAGCTGCACCACCTCTTAAAATGGAAAGACTTTCGATATCATCAGGATTCAAATCAGAGATCCTGTTACTCATACCTCTTAAGGCGGCATTGCCACCTTCTACCACCGTGCTGTTATCAACGATCACACCATCAATAACAAACAAGGGCTGGTTACTACCTAATGAACTTTTGGGTCCGCGAATTACAATTCTGGCACCCTGACCAGGGCCACCACCGGTAGAATTGATCTGAACACCGGCAACACGTCCTTGGATGGCGTTGATGAGATTGGGTTGTTTACTTTCTAAAAGATCTTTGTTACTGATCTCTGTAGCTGCATAACCCAATGCTTTTTTCTGTTGCTTCACACCAAAGGCGGTAACCACAACTTCACTCATAGCTGTACCACTGCGCAAAGAGATGGAAAGATTGTTGTCTGAACCAACTTCCACTTCTTTGTCTTCAAAACCGATGGCTTTCACCTGTAAGGTTACTTTGCCGGAAGGAATAGCGAGTGTAAATGCGCCATCTTCATTGGCATTGGCTCCGGATTTGGTGCCTTTGATAATGATACTTGCATAGGGAACGGGCTGTCCCTTGGCGTCTGCGACTTTACCCGTGATTGTGCGGTTTTGTGCAATACTTAGTGTGCTGCACAAGAGCAGACACCAGCACCACAAGTGCGGTAACATTTTTTTCATAATTGTCAGTTTAGGAATTAGATAGTGAAGAAAAGATACAAAAAAACAGTTCAACTTGTATTTGTAATGTATAAAGGGCAATAAACGAGTTGTTGAAGAAAAAAGACGAAGAAACTGATCAAAAAAATAAATATATCATTATCAATGGGTTATTCGTTTTTCTGCGTTTTTGAAGAATGTCCTACTGATTTCTGACTATCTGATTTTGGCTATCTTCATAGCAAAATGTTTCTATGATCTATCGTAATCTGTTTCGTTTTGTTTTTATGATCCTCACAGTCAGCTGCTTGGCCGGACTAACCGCTTTTACTGAAAAACGTGTTGTTGTAGCGGATAATGATATTATTGGAAGATGGGATCTCACCGTGAATATGGGTGACCGAATTGCCCCTTCCTGGTTGGAGGTCAAGTTATCAGGTATTAAAACATTGGTGGGACAATTTGTAGCTGATGGCGGTAGCGCCAGACCCATTGCACAAGTGCATGTGAAAGAAGGGAAAATTCATTTCTCTATTCCACCACAATGGGATCGTACAGATAAAGACATGGTATTGGAAGCAACATTGGAGAATGACCAACTCAAAGGAACTATTCAAGCAAGCAATGGCAAGACCTATACTTTCACCGGAGAACGTGCTCCTTTATTGAAAAGAACCGCTCCTATTGTTTGGGGTGAGCCTATTCAATTGTTGAATAACAAAGACATCAGTGGTTGGCATGGGCAAGGAAAAAACAATCAATGGCAAAATATCAATGGTGTATTGACCAGTGCGAAATCGGGAACCAATCTGATCACCGATCAAACATTCACTGATTTCAAATTGCATATAGAGTTTCGCTATCCCGCAGGAAGTAACAGTGGTGTGTATTTGCGCGGACGTTATGAAGTGCAGGTAGAAGACAATGCAGGTAAAGAACCTTCCTCCACTTATTTCGGCGGTATCTATGGATTTTTGACACCCAATGAAATGGCCGCTAAAGCTCCGGGCGAGTGGCAAAGTTTTGATATTACACTGATTGGTCGCAGGGTAACAGTGGTTGCCAATGGAAAACCCATCATCGTTGATCAAATCATTCCGGGAATTACAGGTGGTGCTTTGGATAGTAAAGAAGGAGAACCGGGACCGATCATGTTACAGGGAGATCATGGTCCGGTTGAGTACAGAAACATCATTCTTACTCCGGCAAAAAAATAATCATTGTTGTTGAGTCGTCTACTAAATCACCTCTTTTATCTACTTCCCTCTATGACTGGTCGAAGAGATTTTTAAGAATGATTGACCGCCACTACTTTCGATGTAATTGGTATTCATTCAGCATACAAAAATCGATCATCCGGGGGGATTATTATCGAATTGTATTTGTAACCCAAATGAATAACTGGATCCGCCTTTTGGCGGATCTTTTTTTTGGAATGATCCGACGAGTGAATCGGTATATTTTCAATGGCTGTCATCAGCATACAATGATTTTATAGTATCTTATTGGATCAATTCAATGGTTTATGCATAAGAAGCTTGCCCTATGGTCCATCACAGTAGGATTGGGTGGATTGTTATTCGGTTTGGATGTAGCCGTGATATCCGGTGCAGAACAAGCCATTCAATCGTTATGGAATCTAAGCGACTGGATGCATGGAACGGCGATTGCGATGGCATTGTATGGAACTGTATTTGGTGCAGCATTGGGTAATATTCCTGCCAATCGTATCGGAAGAAAAAAGACTTTATTCTGGATCGGTATTTTATTTCTGGTAACATCTGTTGGCGCTGCATTAGCTCAGGATGTATATACGTTCATGGTATTTCGCTTTTTAAGTGGATTGAGTATTGGTGCATCTTCTGTTGTAGCACCGGTGTATATTTCAGAGATCGCACCTCCTAAGTATCGAGGTCGAATGGTGATCTCATTTCAGTTAAATGTGGTAGCGGGAATTTTGCTGGCGTATTTTTCCAATTATTTATTGCAAGGATTAGGCGGAGATAATGATTGGAGATGGATGTTAGGGGTTGTAGCCATTCCTTCTCTTTTATTTTCCATCATGATGCTGTTCACACCTGAAACACCACGGTGGCTGGTATTGTATAAAAATGATGCAGCAGCGGCTAAAAAAGTATTGGCCATTACAGGTGAAGCCACGGATGCGATGATCGATGCGATTCGGAACTCTGTGTCGCAGGTCAAGGAATCTTTGTTCTCTAAAAAATTCATGTTCCCTTTGATATTGGCATTCCTGATCGCTTTCTTTAATCAAATGTCAGGCATCAACGCCATTATTTATTTTGCCCCGAAGGTTTTTGAAATGGCGGGTATTGAGAGAAGTGGTGCTTTATTATCATCAGTGGGTATTGGTGTCGTGAATTTGATATTCACTATTACAGGATGGTATTTGATCGATCGGTTCGGAAGAAAATTATTGATGTATGTAGGTTCTGTGGGCTATATCATTTCTCTTACGCTGATTGCAGTGTCTTTTAATGCTGCAGATAAGACCATGATTGTTTATTATGTATTTCTGTTTATTGCTGCCCATGCTGTTGGACAAGGTGCTGTGATCTGGGTGTTTTTATCAGAACTGTTTCCTAACTCGGTTCGGGCCAGTGGTACTTCTTTTGGTTGTTTGACACATTGGGTGTTTGCAGCATTGGTGGCACAAGTATTTCCCTTCTTCGCCGCCAATGTACCCGGTACTTATATTTTCGGATTCTTTGCATTCATGATGTTCCTGCAATTACTCTATGTATGGAAAATGATGCCGGAGACAAAAGGTGTTGCACTAGAAGATATGGAGCAAAATATTGTGTTGCACTAATCATGCACTAGGAAAGCATCGATGACACTTGCTTTACCTGATGTTTTTCTGAATGATAGGCATCTAGTTTGTTCAATAAATGGTAAAGCGTTTCTTGTTCCTTAATATTCAAAGGGAATAAGATATCTTCTATTTGATCCAATGTTTGCATGCAACCAAAAATGATCTGCTGTCCTTTTGCACTTAATGAAAGTCTGGTGATTCTTTTATCATTTTTATCACGTTGCTCCAATAACCACTTTCTCGCAACGAAACGTTTCAGCATTTCACTACCTGTGGTAATCTCCATCAGGTTCTGTTTTAACAACTCTGTTTTGGTCATGCCCGGATGAACCAATATAGTAGCCAGCAAAGCAAATTCATCAATGGAGGCAATATCATGTTTTGCCAAGAGTTCTTTACTGGCCATTCTAAGAAAACGATATAACCTGGAAATGAAAATCCCCACCATATCCGTAGAAGTCATTTTGCCGGATACTTTTTTCTTTATCGTGCCGGTCTCTTGATCCGTATTTTGTTTGGTAGACTCTTTTTCCGGAATATCATTTTTAATGAGCCATACGCCAAAATCTGTCATAGACCCCTTCGGATACTGCGTTTCAAAGCTTTTCCATAATTGTTCTATCGGCTTCATGTGTTAAAATTACAATTTTGGAATAATATTATTTCAATTTTGAACAATTTTTTTATTTCTTTGTTTTTCGAAATAAAAGCAAGCATATGTTACGTCGTTTACCGCTCTTATGGCTGGGATTTATTACTCTTTTTTTGTCTGGCCTTCATGCTCAGGGTATTCAGCAAGGAAGTTTGACAGGAACCCTGATCGACAAAAATACACAGCGGCCGCTTGTTGCTGCAGTGGTTGTATTGTCTCCTTCAGGGAAAAATACGCTTACAGATTCAACAGGTACGTTCCGTTTCACGGGGCTTACACCGGGTACTTATAATATCAGTATCAGCACTCTTGGATATAAACCCCTAAACCTGAATAATGTTCTGATCACCAATGGAAATATCAATGTGATCACCCTTGATGCAGAACCTATTGCTTCTTCTCTGGGTGAGGTAACCGTTTCAGGCAGACGCGCAACTGCAAGAGCTGCCAGTATTGAAACACCACTCAGCGTTCAGCGTATGACCACAGAGGAGATCAAAAGAAATCCGGGTGGAAATTTTGACATTAGTAAAGTAGTACAGTCGCTCCCCGGCGTAGGTGGCGGTGTTGGCGGTGGTGGTTTTCGCAATGATATCATCATTCGCGGTGGCGCTCCCAATGAGAATGTATATTATCTGGATGGTGTTGAAATACCTGTGATCAATCACTTTGGTACACAAGGAAGTGGTGGTGGACCGCAAGGTATTTTGAATGCCAATTTTATTGAAGAAGTAAAATTGAGTTCGAGTGCTTTTGATGCACGTTACGATAATGCATTGAGTAGCGTATTGCAATTCAAGCAAAAATCAGGTAACGATAAAAGAACACAGGGTAATGTGATCCTCAGTGCAACTGAACTGGCATTGACATTGGATGGTCCATTAGATAAAAAGACAACCTATCTCGCTTCTGTCAGAAGAAGTTATTTACAATTATTATTTCAGGCGATCGATCTTCCGATCAGACCGAACTATTGGGACTTTCAATTCAAGACAACCACCAAGATCAATCCAACCACTACTTTGAGTTTTCTGGGATTGGGTGCTATTGATGAGTTCAAATTTGCAGCACCTAAATCTGCGACCCCGGAAAAATTGTATGTGATCAATAGTAATCCGATCATCAATCAATGGAATTATACCATCGGTGCCAGTTTGCGAAAACTGACCAAGAAAGGTTTCTGGAATTTAGCATTGAGCAGAAATACACTGAACAACAATGTTGAGAAGTTTGAAGACAATGAAAAACCATCACCCGCAACACAAACCTTATTAACAGATAGCCGCGAAACAGAAAACAAACTTCGCTTTGATATGACCACCAATACCGGTAATGGTTGGAAGATCAGTTATGGTGCGATGGTACAGTATGTAGATTTCAATAACGACTTTAATAATCTTTTCAGAAAAGAATTGCGTGATCAGAATGGAAACATCATTCAACCGGAAGTAAGAATAGTTGCTAATAGCAATACCGACTTTATCAAATACGGTGCTTTTATTCAAGGCAGTAAAAAAATATTGAATGATAAAGTAGCCATCAGTGGTGGTATCAGAATGGATGCCAATAGTTTGAATACGAGTGAATCCAATCCGTTACAACAATTGTCGCCACGTGTAGCACTGAGTTATGCAGTTGCGCGTCAGTGGAATATCAATGCCAGTGTTGGACGATATTACAAACTGCCTTCTTATACGCAATTGGCATTTAGAAATGGAGGTATCAATAATACGGGTAACTATATACAGAGTACGCATTATGTAGCAGGAGTGGAATACATTCCTAGCAGCACTTTTCGTTTAACAGTAGAAGGGTTTTATAAAAACTACAGCGACTATCCTGTAAGCGTACTGGATGGGATCAGTTTAGCCAATAAAGGAACAGAGTTTGGCAGTATCGGTAATGAGGCCATCACACAATCAGGTAAAGGGCGAGCATATGGAATGGAAATATTCATGCAGAAAAAATTGACCAAACGTTTCTTTGGTATCCTTAGTTATACTTTATACAAATCAGAGTTCACCAATTTGAATGGGGTGTACTTACCTGCAGCATGGGATAATGGACAAATTGTAAGTATTACTGCAGGATATAAATTACCACGCAACTGGGAACTAGGTATCAAGTTCCGTTATCAGGGTGCTGCACCATTGACACCGTTTGATCTGGCAGCTTCTCGATTGAATTACTTAAGTGTTGGAACCGGTATTCTTGATTACACACGCTTTAATGCAAACCGCTTACCTGCATTTCATTCCAGTGATATTCGTATCGATAAAAAATGGAACTATCGCAAAACAACACTCAATGTGTTCATTGATGTTACCAACTGGTACGGCTCAAAGATCAGTGGTATACCACAATATACTTTCCAAAGAAATGCTGATAATACTGCTTTCTTAACCACCAATGGACAACCCATTGCACCCAATGGTAGTAATGCTATTCCTTTAATACTGTCTAACGCAGAAGTGCAGATCACACCTACGGTTGGGTTGATTGTAGAATTCTAGCATAAAAGAGGAGATCCAACGATCTCCTCTTTTTTTTATGGTTTTGCGTAAGCTAAGCGTTTGATTTTTTCTGTTTGATAATAACCATCGACACCCAATGATGTAACAGATCCATATTTCTCCAATGGAAGAAATCCATCTGCCTCTCTGAAGTCATCAGTTAAATAAACAGACTCTACATAACCCGTGACTAAATAAGTTCCATTGCTGGGAATAGGAATGATTGCATCCAACGAAAGTTGATATTGAATATTACTTTCTCTTACAAATGGTGCATCACAATGATCTCGCCATAACATATTCAATCCCACCGCCTCAAACTCATTGATACCGGCATCATATTTCGCACTGGTTTGATGTGCCTGCTCGATGATACCCGGATGAATATGATTCATAGTATATACACCTGTTTCTTCGATGTTCCGAATGGTGTCAGGTGCTGCCGCTTTGGGTCTGTTAATAAAACCGATCATGGCAGGATCAGCTCCGAGATGAACGATATTACTGAAGATGGCTAGATTAGGGATTCCATCTTTACTCTTTGTGCCAATCAGGCAAACACTTTTAAATCCACTTAAGCTATTTATAAAATTGGCGCGGTAAAATCGGTCCCAGGATTGGATAGACTCTTTCGTAATTGTAATCATGATCTACTTGTATTCTTTTTTACGCAAATGTTCATACATATCACTCATTACCTCCAGATGCGGTGCGGTTAGAATGGCAATACCTACAAAAAAGAAAAATAAAAATACAGACTCTGTTTGTAAGTAGGTAGCGAGAAAAGTCAATACACCGATCCCTATAAAAGCAACCAGTGAAAAAGGAATACATTTTTGTAACAGATGTATAAAGCTCATTTGCTTAGATCCGGAATTTGAAAGATGTTGTCTGATATTCTCTAGCGACTGCAATGAATGCCAGCACCCAAAATAAAAGGCAAAAGCCAATGGTAATGGGAGACTAACGATGATTCCCAAGATCAGAATGGTTCTAAAAGCAATTTTTATATACTTCTCCGGTGATAATCTGTGCGATCGATACTGCCAAACAAAATTCAAGATCAAAAAAGAGAAGGTGATGAATATGATGAGTGTTGAATGGAGTGGTTTAAAAATAGCTGATAGTAAGACCGGATTATCTTTTTCAATGATCGTGAGAATAGATAAAACTTCTTGTGAGTGGGTCAGTAATAATACAAGTACGATCAATAATCCATAGTTGGTTTGTAAAACGATCGCTGATCTTTTGTGGACAGAAACAGGGAGTGGTAGATCTGTTTCTCCAAAATGAAAAGCGGATAATACAATAAAAAGTAACAAAGCAAATGATGGGAAAAAATACCAACAAATACCGTACAACAGCATCCTCGATAAATATCTTAGATAAAACTGTGTACTTGAAAATTGTTGATGTTGCAGGCTGTTGTTTTGTTTGGCTACTATATGATCCAAAGCGCCATGTGGTATTCCGGCTATTAAAATGGTAGTAGCAAAAATGATCCACTGAATGGTTTCCGGTACCGGCATAATACAATTATTCCATAATACAAGTAGAACTCCTGCTGAGAGTAAAACCCTACTTATGGTTGCGTTGCCGGTATATTGTTGTAAGGAGCTGATTTCCATAAATCAGGGATCGTTAAGAGAAATGATTTTTTGGGTAGTTGTGCAAACAAAGCCGCTTCTTGCCAAAGATGGGTATTCTCATCTAAAAATTGAAGTATACGATTGAATGAAACCTTTTCAAATAAGGTTTCTAATATGAAAAGCGCTTCTGCCGGTTTTTTTTGAATGATCTGTAATAGCAAATGATCATAAAACCGGAAACGATTTTTTTCAAAATGAAGAATCGGTTTCCCGTTTAAAACATGAGTAGCGAGTTGTTGACTGTCTTTTAAAATTCTATTGAATGCATACCCTGTTGTTGACTTTACCATGCCGGCAGCTGTTCCAATAGCAACAGCCCCTTCCGTTGTAAATCTTTTAAAACTAAAGTCGGTCATCGGTATGATCGCTTGTTCATGTTTAATGATCCGGAATGAAGTGTTGAAATTTTTTTCTATGAAGTCTTTGAGTGTCGTTTCAAAATATTGTTGATCGAATGACTGATCAGTGAAACTGGTGAACTCTATTAATGCTGTATTTCCTGAGAATGGAAGTGTGTAAATAAAACTGACTCCCTGGTGCTGCTCTGTTCGGAAATCCATGAGCGTAGCAGCTTTTTCATTGAAAACTTCTTTTTCTGTTTCAATCTGCCAACCATAAAACTGTTGTTGTAAGTAAACACGAGAATGTTCTGTAACCGTTTTATGATCCCAAGAACTGGAGAAAACATGTTGAGCAAAATAGCGGTGCTTATTTGTGCTAACATAAAAGCCTTGTTCCTCCTTTTTTGTAAATAAAACCTGTTCCTCAGAATATTGAATCTGTGGATTTTGTTGGATCAATGAAAAATGGAAGTCAAAAAAATCAGCACTGTTGATATGCCCGTAAATGTAGGGTGCGATGGCTTTTGTTTGGTATTTAGATCTTGTACCAATGGATAATTGATCCCATTGTTTACTGATCAAATGTTGGTAAGGGTGTGAACCCGGCTTAAACCAAAAGCACCATGTTTTAGATTGTTGAATAGATTTCCCATCATCCAATAGAAGAATACGTTGACCACTGTACATGGGATGATGAAGTAATGCCCTCATCATTTGCATTCCTGCACAGCCTGCACCAATAATAATAATATCGTATTCTTTCGTAGACATAGTAAAACGGGTTGCAGTAATTGACTGCAACCCGTTGATCCATCTATTGATTAAGCTTTTTCTTCGCTTCTGCTAAGCGCATAGATCACAAGACCAAATCCGATCTTGTTGATGGCATCTGCAATATTGTAAACGATATCCATAGAAGCCTGAGCAGCTTTTGGATCTGTTACTAATTGCATACCGAATAATCCACCCTGTGTACCCAGTATGTAACCTAAAGGATAAATAGCCCAACCTACCAGTACAAACCATGCCAATACTTTATTGGCTTTTGCAACAGCAGGACCTGCACTACCGGCAAGTTTAGCTACATCTCCAAACCAGATCAAATAAACAATGTAGAAGTAAGCAATACCACTGATGGCGCCCCATACCCAGCTTTGAGTTTCAGTACCATAAATGGCTTCACCGATATAACCGGTAACCAACATAACCAGTGATGCAAAAATGAGCTTCCATAACAAGCCTTGTGTTGCACCTACTTTTTTGGTGATCAGATAAAACTCAACACACATCAATGGTACAGTAAGAATCCAGTCTACATAACGAAAGAATGTAGGTGACTCGCCTGTCTCCAAGTTGTAACCGCGCATATAATAATAATGCACAGCTGCAATGAATGTAATTAAACCGGATACCAACAATGACGTGCGCCATTTTTTATCGGTATTGTTTAATTCAAAAAAGAAAAACACCGAAGCGGCCATCATGGCCATAGTGCCGATGAAGAACGTGAATGCAACATAATTGTCACTCGCAATAACAGTTGCATTGAGTAAGGTTTGTGGCATAGTTTAGGTTTTGGTGAAAAATTTGTTTAACCGTTATACGGCCAAGATGAAACAAAACTTTTTTTGAATTGGTTCAAAACCTTACCTGGCAAGGGTTTCGACGCATATAAAAAATTAGGCGTTTCGTGGACTCTTTCGTCGAATTATTACATCGATGATTCAACAAACAGACGTAGACCGATTTTCAAAAAAATTTTTTAAAAAAGCGAAATTTTCCGCTCTTTTGGCTCTTATGTAAATTTTGAGGAGATAAAACAAGTTCAATTAAACCCCTTTCAGCTTCTTGGGTCTGAACAATAATATACGTAAAGGAATGAAGCATCAATATATCTGGATACTCTGCTTTCTATTATATGGATGTTCGAAAGAAACACCTCCATCCGTACCTGTATCGTCCAATACCGGTACACTTTATTTTCCATCCTCAAGTTCATGGGAAACAACAACTCCTGTATCTCTCAACTGGAATGCAACTGCTTTGAATGATGTATATACTTATCTGCAACAAAAAAATACAAAGGCATTCATCATACTAAAGAATGGAAAGATCGTTGCTGAAAGATATTTCGGAACATTCACTGCTGATAGCAATTGGCAATGGGCTTCTGCAGGAAAAACGATGACAGCATTATTGGTAGGCATTGCACAGGAACAAGGCATATTGAACATCAATAACAGAACCTCTCAATACTTAGGTGCCGGATGGACTTCCTTGCCCCTCGCAAAAGAAAATCTTATCACGATCAAAAACCAACTAACCATGACAACAGGGTTAGATGATGGCGTTACAGATGATCATTGTACAACACCGGCTTGTCTGCAATACAAAGCAGATGCGGGTCAGCGATGGGCTTATCATAATGCTCCTTATACTTTATTGGATCAAGTGATCGAGAAGGCGAGCGGGCAAACATATAACCAATACTTTCAGCAAAAAATTCGCGATCGAATCGGAATGAATGGACTCTGGATCAAGTTGGGTTATAACAATGTGTATTTCAGTAATGCGAGAAGTATGGCGCGTTTTGGATTGTTGATGTTGGCAAAAGGAAAATGGAATGATATAAGAATTCTGGCTGACACCAATTATTTATCTGCGCAGATCAACAGCTCTCAAAACATCAATCCATCTTATGGTTACTTAACATGGCTTAATGGTAAGAGCAGTTATATGTTGCCAACATTACAGCTTAGCTTCAATGGAAACCTGGTACCGAATGCGCCTGCAGATCTGTATGCTGCATTGGGCAAAGATGATCAGAAAATATATGTGGTACCATCACAGGGATTGGTAGTGATACGCATGGGTGAATCGGCGGGACAAACCATGTTAGCACTCAGTAGTTTTGATAATGAATTGTGGGGTAAACTAAAAATTGCCGGGGTTTTTTAATTGAACCCAGATCAATGAGCCGGGCTCAGGAATGTTTTGTTGTGTATGTATCACCAACAAGTAATCACCATGCTTGGCAGTGATGGAATAATAAGATCCACAGAATAATACTTTTTCTACTACACAATCGATCGCATGGGCAGGTTCATCTGTTATGATCAATTGCTCGGGTCTTAAACAAATAGTGGTAGGCGAATCAGGAAGAGTCCAGTATTTTCTAAAAGGATGTCGTACGCCCTCCAATAAAGTATACGCACCAAATAGTCCGGCCACATATGCATTAGCCGGGCGATAATAGATCTCTTTGGGTGTATTGTATTGAATGACTTGCCCACTTTTCAACACCATGATCTCATCTGCCCAACTCAATGTGTCAACAGGGTCATGTGATACGAGTATGCAGGTGGTTTTTAGTTGTTCACTGATGGCATGAACAACCGCATTGATGATCTGCTTATGTGGAATATCTAAATTGGAAAAAGGTTCATCCAATAATAATAACTGAGGAACACCCACCAACAATTTTGCCAGCGCAATTCTTTGACGTTCTCCACCCGATAACTCATCATTCTTTCTTAGCAGCAAATGATCTACCTGACAAACCTGATACAATTGTGTTGCAGATTCAGGTGACAATGCATTTTGATAACTCAACAATTCATGCACTTTGTAATTGTTTCGTAACTCATAATGTTGAGATAGATAAGCGATGCCTTTATGTCCGGGTAACAAAGTCACGGGTGGACTCCATACTCTTTCCTGATTGAAATATACTTTACCGGTATCGGGAGCAATATGTCCGGCAATGATGCGTAAAAAAGTGCTTTTGCCGGAACCGGTTTCTCCTACAATGGCTAATTTGCGTTGTGCAGGTAATTCAAAACTGATGGGATGAAGGATCTGGTTATTACCCTCAGTCTTACTGATATTTTCAACACGTAACAATGTATTTGGGTGAACCGTTTCCTGCTGCACGATGAACTGATTGTGAATGCGTCAAAGGTAATGATGAAAAGCCAACTGTGTTATGGATGCGTAGCTCTTTGTAAACGATCGTTGATAGATCTTCCCAAACCCTTATCCGGAAAACGTTCTGCAATAATGATATCAAGTTGATGATGATCTAACCGATGCATGGCTGCATATAAATTTGATGCGGCTTCTTCCATGGAGCTATTGGCAGATAATGTTTCAACAACAGCTACTTGCTCATTTTTATGCTGATCATTGAACAACATCAGTCCAATTTTTTTTCCAAGATTTTCAGAAATACTTTTTTCAATATCACTGCTCAATATGGTTTTTGTAGCAGGAGCATAATGTCGTAACAACATTCCCGGCGCATCCGGATTTTCTTCGTTGCGAATATATTCTTGTAGTGGTCCTGTAATACTTTCAATCTCTTCAACAGCCAGTGAACCATATCTATAAATGATGGCACCTTCTTCGTTGAAGCCAATGATGGTAGATTCAATTCCTTTTTTGCAGGCACCTCCTTGCAGAATAAAGGGAAACTCATCTTTAAAGTAAGATGCTACATGTTCTGCAGTGGTTGGACTAATACTTCCAAATGGATTAGCACTGGGGGCTGCTAAAGGAAAAGGAAGTTGTTGCAATAAAGCCAATGTAACCGGATGATTGGGAACACGAACAGCAACGGTATCTTTTCCTGCAGTAATGATATCCGGTACGGTATCTTTTTTAGGTAGTAAAAGTGTGAGTGGTCCGGGCCAAAACTTTTCTGCCAGCGCTTGAGCCAATGGAGGAATAGAGGATGCCACTTTTCCCATTTCACTGACATCTGCAATATGCACGATCAATGGATTGAAAAGCGGTCGCTGCTTGACCTCATAAATTCGCCTGATCGCTTTTTCACTGAAAATATTACCCGCTAGTCCATACACCGTTTCGGTAGGTATAGCAGCTACCTCTTCGTTTTGTAAACTATCGGCAACGAGATGGATATGATCGGTAATAATAGGCATATAAGCTGTGAGCTTCAAGCCGCAAGCTACAAGGAAATTCAATTCAATGCGTTGGAGAGCTGCAGGCTACAAGCTTCAAGCTACAAGGAAAAAGTATTCTGTTAATTACTCTTGACCCTAAGAAGCTTGCAGCTTGAGGCTTGAAGCTTGTAGCTCGCAACTTATAAACTTAACACACTATTACTCGTACCATAACTATTCACGATCTCTCCGTCTGCTTCGGGTTCATTGATCCATTCTGTATCATTCAGCAGGTAACGGAATTCGTGTTGTGTTGCTTTGGGTAATTGTACTTCAGCGGTGAAGCTGCCGTCTTTTTTCTTTTTCATGGGGATGGGATTTTTCCAATCTCCATTCAAACCCAGGATGGCGGCACTTTCTTTATCTTCTATTGAGAGGGTGAATTTTACTTTAGAGTAGTCTTTTGTTTTGTAGATAGTTTTCTGAATCATATTCGATTGTTTGCTTGCCCTTAATACGAAAAGTTGGGAATGGTAACCCAAGAGAGCTGTTAGCGCCAGGCTTCTAGCTGTTAGCTTTTTGATAAGAAACAAATGTTTGTAAGTTATTTGTATACAAAGCTAGAAGCTAATAGCTTATTTAGCTATCAACAACACAAATCCAACCATTGTGATCATAACATGTACGATCAGCCATATTCTTTGATAGAGGGGTCTTTTGCCGAAGGGGATCTTGGCATCGAAGGGTTCGAAGATGGGCGCTAGTCCCCAGAAGACCACTGCGTTGCTATAATCTTTTGTGAGTAGAAAATACATACCTGCTACTACGAACACGCCGTAAGCTATTTTTTCAAATTTTCCGTTGCGCGGTTTTGTTTTTGCTGAAGCTTCCATCATTTCTTTTCTAGATTGGTTGCAATAGCACAAGAAAAATTACAGGGTTAATTTTTTTCTTTTAGGTCTTCGATATTTTGTTTGAGTACTTCCAGGTGACGACCAAAAGCTTTATGGCTTAACCATTTTGCCAGTAAATAACAGAGCGGAACCAATACTGCAATACAAATCAGCAATGCCCATATCATCACAGGCTTAGCCATGATGACGTCTACCGGTTTTTCGGCACCCATTACACCACCTAACATAAAACCACCTGCAGCACTCACCGGATAAATAATCAACCCGGCCCATTTTTGTGCATTGATCCACTGATGGATATTCTTATAATGACGTTCCATCTCTTCCAATAGGGAGAGGGTTTCTACATTGCCATCGATCGCCTTACGCAAACGGAAGGCGCCTACAGTTGCCCAAATCGTAAAGATCAATACAACACTGATGCAGGCTTGAATTTGCCAATAGGGAAACGAGACGATACAGAAAATATAAAAGCAAGCTATAACAACACCGATGATGCCATTACTTAATAAATTCTTTCGGATGATACTGAGCGGATTTTTGGATTGCAGATTTCCCAATGCACGGGGCTTCAGCAATGATAACAATGCCTCATCTGACTGCTCATCTATGTCTTTCCATGTTTTTTCTATACTCATGATCATTGCTTTAATAGGTTCGCCAATTGTTGTTTGCAACGATGCAGTTTTACTGCTACATGATTCACAGTAATACCCAATACTTCTGCTATTTCTGCATTTTCATAACCATCGAGATGCATTGAGATCAATGCACGATCTGTTTCTGAAAGTGTGCGGATGGCTTTCCTCAATCTCTCTACTTCTTCTCTTTTTTGTGTTTGGTCATTCGTTCCACGATCTACTTCTTCCAGTGATTCCACATAATCTATTTTCGATGATTTTCTTTTTTGTGTGAGAATGGTATTCAATGAAATACGATACAACCAGGTACTGAATTTTGAGTCACCCCTAAACCCCGACCATGATCGCCATGCTTGCAACAATATTTCCTGATACAGGTCTTTCCGCTCTTCTGCGTCATTGGCATAGAGTCCCACGAGCTTATAAATGATGCCCTGGCTATTCTTGACCGCCTCTAAAAATTGCGCCTCGCTCAAATGACCGTTTTTCTAGTAGTACAATTGTATGGGAAGTTAGTTGCAGAAGTGGTGAGGAAATTACAGTAGTAAGCTTCACGCTACAAGCCCCAAGCTACAAGTGTTCTAAATTATAAATAATACAATGATTATCAATTACTTGTATTTTGTGGCTTGCGGCTTGTAGCGTGAAGCTTGCCGCCCTACTCCCCTTTATACAACCCCTTCTCACAAGCATAAGCCACCAATCCGGCGATACTTTTGACGCGCATTTTTTGCATGATGCGGGTGCGGTGTCCTTCGACGGTTCTTTGGCTGATGAAAAGATGATTGGCTACTTCCTTACTGGTACAACCCTGACAGATCAATTGAATGATATCTTTCTCTCTTTCAGTAAATACCACCAAATGATTGCGGTATCCGGATTGGTATTTTTCGATCAAGTCGGTGATCTGTTTGCCGCTTTCGGTACAGAAGTAAGGACGATGTTGGTAAACCGATTCAATGGCTTCCACAATTTCTCGTCTGCCGGCACTTTTCATCACATAACCAATCGCACCTGCTTCCAACATTTCCATGATGTGTGATTCTTGTCCGAAAACAGATAATGCGATGATCCGTGGATTGGTATATCGCTTACAAAGTTCTTTGGTGGCCATTACACCATCCATGATCGGCATGGATACATCCATCAAGATCACATCCGGTTGTAGACGGCTTACACTTGATAATAGATCCAATCCGTTTTCAGCTTCTCCAATGATACTTAGTTGAGGAACCGTTTCGAGTATTTTCTTCAACCCTTTTCTAAAAATGATATGATCATCCGCGATCATGATCTTGATCCTGGTCTTCTCCATGCAAAACAATTAAATAGAAATAGGGGGGATTTAGAACCGTTGCAAGATGTATCAATAAAAAAATCTTTATTACCGTATTTCTACGGAATTATTCTTTCGTTTTTTCAATAATAAAATCAGTGATTTTACAAATACAATTCTCAGGTTCTAGTAAACCAATTACTGCGGAGTGTCGAAGTCGGAGAATAATTCTTCCAGACTCATATCTAATCCTTGTGCTAAGGAGGCTAAAGTGGTAAGGGCAATATTTACTTTTCCTTTTTCTATGCGTTGTACATGGCTATACTCCAGATCACAAGCATGTGCCAGCTGATGAATACTCAGCTCACGCTCCTTCCTGAGTTTAGTCAAATGTTCACCAAATGCAATTTTCAATTGATCCTTATCCATGCGGCAACAAGGTCAAGTGAATCACTAAAAAAGTTGGCGTATGTTCATATGCCAATGCTTTTTTATTCCTAATTTCATCGACTAAACTTTTGCTATGTCTACTACCATCATAAACACACTTCCTTATTCCAAAAAAGTAACGGATATGATCTTATATGTTGTCGCCAAACAACTGGCAGATAGCATCATGGGTTCTTCTCGTTTATCTGAGAAACCTCATCATCCAAAGCAGAATAGAAAAAAGAAAATAAAGGATTTACAAAGGGCGTAAAAAATCCATACCTAACTTATCAACGACCTCACCACATACCCCCTCAACTGATTAACTTGCGCCCATGCAAGATTACCTGAATGGATTGAATGAACCCCAGCGCGAGGCAGTGACACATCTCAATGGTCCGCTCATGATCGTTGCCGGCGCCGGTAGTGGAAAAACAAAAGTTCTCACCACCCGTATCGCTCACCTGATGAACAACGGTGTGGATGCCTTTAATATCCTCGCACTCACTTTTACCAACAAAGCTGCCGCTGAAATGAAGGAGCGTATTGAACGCATCCTTGGCAACGCTGAAGCACGTAATTTATACATTGGCACTTTCCACAGTGTGTTTGCACGTATTCTTCGGGCAGAAGCACACCGCATCGGTTATCCCAACAGCTTTACCATTTATGATACGGATGATAGTCGATCAGTGATCAAAACAGTGGTGAATGAATTGAACCTGGACGATAAACATTATAAACCCAATGTAGTAGGCAATCGTATTTCGTCTGCAAAGAATGCATTGGTGGGTCCGGCGGAATATGCCACCGACTATTATATTCAGCAGGAAGATATGCGTGCGAATCGTCCGGCCATTGCACAGATCTATGCTGCGTATGCCAACCGTTGTTTTAAAAACGGTGCGATGGATTTTGATGATCTGTTATTGAAGATGTATGAGTTGCTGAACAACTTTCCGGAAGTATTGCATAAATACCAACACAAGTTCAAATACATTCTGATCGATGAGTACCAGGATACCAATCCCGTTCAGTATCAGATCACAAAACTCTTAGCAGCAGTACATGAGAATATTTGTGTGGTGGGTGATGACGCACAAAGTATTTACAGCTTCCGTGGTGCAACCATTGAAAACATCTTGCAGTTTCAGAAAGATTATGATGATGTGAAAGTGGTGAAGCTGGAACAAAACTATCGCAGTAGTCAGAACATCATTCATGTAGCGAATGAAGTGATCAAAAACAATAAAGGACAGATCCCCAAAAATCTTTGGACAGAAAATAAGGAAGGGGATAAGATCAATCTGGTAAGAACGATGACCGATAATGATGAAGGTCGTTTTGTAGCTGATTGTATCCAGGAACAAAAATTAAGAAATCATTTTTATAATAAAGACTTTGCGATTCTCTATCGCACCAATGCCCAGAGCCGTTCTTTTGAAGAGAGCTTGCGACGCATGGGTATTCCTTATCGTATTTATGGGGGTGTGAGTTTCTATCAGCGCAAAGAGGTGAAAGATTTTCTCGCTTACTTACGAGTGATCGCCAATACCAGAGATGAAGAAGCGTTGAAACGTATCATCAATTATCCGGTGCGTGGTATTGGTAAAACCACGATCGAAAAATGCGTGATCGCTGCGAATGAACAGAATATCTCGATGTATGAAGTGATTTCCCGTGCCGGAGAATTCGGTTTCAAAGCAGGCACACTGGAGGCACTACAGAATTTTGTAACGATGATCCGCTATTTCCAGAGTATGCTTACCGGCACCAATGCTTATGATGTAGCTGTGCAGGTAGGCAAACATACCAATCTGGTAAAAGAACTGTTCAATGATAAAACCACGGAAGGACTTGCACGTTATGAGAACGTTCAAGAATTGTTGAACTCTATAAAAGAATGGACAGAAAGTCCATCCAATGAAGATGGTGAATTGGGTGATAAATCATTGGGTTCTTATTTGCAACAGATCACTTTACTGACAGATGCGGATGATGATAAAGGTGATAATGACGTTGTAAAACTCATGACCATTCACGCTGCCAAAGGATTGGAATTTGAATGTGTTTTTGTGGGTGGTGTAGAAGAAACCCTGTTCCCTAGTGGCATGGCGATCAATACGCGCGAAGAATTGGAAGAAGAAAGAAGATTATTTTATGTAGCTGTTACTCGTGCCAAACAAAAACTTTGGTTAACACATGCCAATGCTCGCTATCGTTTTGGACAACTGGTGCAGAATGAACCCAGTCGCTTCATAGAAGAAATGCCGGAACAGTATATCGATAAAAGTTATGCCGGCGGCGGCGCACGTAATCATGCGGGAAGTGATATGGGGAGTGCATTTGAGCGTATGCAACGTGGATTTGGTTTTAGTGGAGGAAGTGCTGCACAAGCTGAAAAGCGTTATGGTCCACCACCGACTCGTAAGCCCAATGCAAAACCGGAGTACTTACCGGTACAACCACCAGCATCTAAAGTAGTAGCACATACACCTTCCCCCAATTTTGTAGCGAGCGATACATCTCAACTTCAGGAAGGACAACAAGTGGAACATCAAAAATTTGGCTTTGGTAAAGTGATGAAAATTGAAGGCTCAGCGCATAACCCCGTTGCAACCATTGTATTTGATCAGAATGGTGAGAAGAAGATCATGTTGAATTATGCGAAACTGAGAATTGTGGAATAAAACAATAAGAGACAAGAAAGAAGAGATAAGAAACAAGAAAGGTTCAAGAAACAAGACACAATTTTAAATAGCGGCGGACTGAAGTCCGGCGAAGAAAGAGGTTCTTCATTACATATTCTTATGTTTTGTCTAAATTGAAGTATGAAAAAACGAGTCATCTCTATTTTTAGTATTCTTCTTTTCACAATACTGTCTCTGTCACTCAATGCACAACAGCTATTGGTTCAAAAAGTCAAGGTGGCTGATATTACGTATATTCTGAACAATATTCGTTCAACACATAAGGCGCAAACCTCTCAATTTATCGTGAACCTATTTGAAGTATCAAATAAAAGTGGGAGTGCTCGGCAAAATGAATCAGATGAAGTAACCGATCATTTATACATCGCTATTTCTGAATTTGATGAAAAGCCTCAACAGCTACTGTTTGTGATCAAAGATGTGTATGCACCCTCAGAAATTAAAATGATCAAACAATCAGAACAAGCTATTCAGCTTTCGTTCTTTTATGTTGAGAAGGGAGAAAAGAAAAAATTCGAAGCGTTGGTGACAAAGGATGGAGTGAAAAAATAGGGAACAAGGAACAAGAAACAGGGAACAAGAAAATTTCAAGCAACAAGACACAATTTTAAGTAGCGACGGACTTCAGTCCGGCGAATAAAAATTTGATCATTGCACATTGGAAATTACTTATTCAACATTTTTCACACCCCGCTCCAACTTCCATCATCGGGAATCAGGATTTGTTTTCCTAATTGATTTTGTTCGATGATCTCTCGGAAGTCTTTTCTTTTTTCCAGACAGTGATTGATGGTTTCTAAATGAACCACCGTAATAGTAGCTTTTGTTGCTCTGCTTGCTTCCAATACATCCTTTCCTGTCATGGTAATGGCATCACCCTGAAGAAAGCGAGCGCCGCCTCCGTTGACAACAATATGATCGGGAGAGAACACATCGATCACTTTTTTTACTTCCTCACACCAGATGGTATCACCTGCGATGTACAAGGATTGTTTTTTATGAGCGATCAGATAACCTGACACTTGTCCCATTCTCTTGCCGATCTCTCCCGTACCGTGTTGTCCGCCTGTTCGGGTAATGCCGATTCCTTTCCACTCCATGTGTTCATGCAATGGGATGATCTCCTTGAAACCTTGTTGTTTTAATCTATCAACATCTGTAGGCTGACAAATAATCGGGATTTCTTTATTGATGAGCTCTCTTGCCTTGGCATCCCAATGATCGGCGTGTAAGTGTGTAAGGAGGATGGCGTTAACGGTATTGAGTTTTTTCTTGAGTTCGTCTTCGCTGAAAGGAAGATCTACCATAGGTATTCGTAAGCTATTACCTGCATTTCCAATTGGGTTCATGGCATCTTTTGCACTCAGCATAGGATCTACCAGGATATTGAGCTTGTTCACTTCAATAAACAAAGTGGCGTGACGCCATAACTGAAAACGAAAACGAGTTTTTTTTCTCGACTCAGCATACAATGGATTTGTTGCCAATGCCATCATGGCCAAGCTGCTCTGCTGTAGAAAGGTTCTTCTTTTCATAACTGGGATGAACTACAAATTGAAGAAATAAAATGTTCAGGCTGCAAGCTACAAGTTTCAGGCTACAAGGATTAGCTGTTTGCAAAAACAATCGCTCTTCTTTCGGGATAGCTTTCATAAGTACCCGGTAACATAAAGCCACAATGTCCGCCTGCAGTAGTGGTTTCAAGCAGGATGTTAGGATTACTGTCTGCAGCTTCATACCCCATACAATCACGTGATAAGAAGGGATCATTCAAAGCCTGAATCAATAAAACAGGAATTTTAATATGGGTGAGTAATGGTTTTACGCTGGCACGTGTATAAAAATCGATGGCGTCTTTATAACCATGCAATGGAGCAGTGTATCGATTATCAAATTCAATAAAATCACGGATCTTTTCATAGCCCTCGTAATTGATCTTATCAGGATAGCGAATTGATTTCTCTTTGATCTTCTTTCCTAATTTTTTTAAAAATCGTTTGACATAAATAGAATTGCCCGGTTGTGAAAGTGCTTGTACGCTTGCATACAAATCACAAGGAACAGAAACGCCGATCACTTTTTTAACGGCAGCGGGAACCTGATCCGGAAATTCTCCTACAGATCGTAAACTCAAACTACCACCCATGCTAAATCCAACCAATACAATATTTTCATAATCATATTGATCAATCGCATGTTGTATCACTGCTCTCAGGTCATTTGCATCACCATGATGATAAAAACGCAATAACCGATTGGGTTCCCCACTACAACTTCTGCAGTTCCATCCCAATGCATCCCAACCATTGGCAACAAATTTCTTCGCCATACCGGTAACATAATGTCTGCCGGCATCACCTTCCAATCCATGTGTAATGATGACTAGCTTTTTATGGGTGGTGTTTTGCTGATGCCAATCCAGATCCACAAAGTCTCCATCCGGTAGTTCCAGTCTCTCCCGATGATCATATTGAAAATGTATTTTCCGAAACATACTCGGATAGATCGACTGCACATGTCCGTTCCATTGCCAAAAAGGTGCACGATAAGAACTGTCGGAAATAATGGGCATAGGAAATTTTGGTAAAAATAATGGGAAATAAGAGACAAGAAAGAAGAAACAAGGAACAAGGAAGCAACAAGAAATAAGTAACAAAGCACAAGAAAGGGGTAAGGAAATAGTGCAGAGCTTTACAATACCATCGAACCTTAGCCCGGCGAAAAGAAGGTCTCCGAAAAAAGATATCTTGTAACTTGTATCTTGAAGCTTGATGCTCGTATCTCACTGCTTAATTCTTATTTTTAAGTCATGACTGGCGCTAAATATCTCAAATACCTCAACCCTTTATCACTGTTTGATACCAAGCGTACAAGGGATATCTTTCATGTGAACCCTACGGTTATTCCCGAACGCGTAGAAGCCAGTGAGATCAAAGTGAAAGTATATGACTACTCGCCTACTGAATTCTCGGAAACACAATTGACTCGTATCCAAGAATGTTTTGCTTATCGTGATAACGATCATACCTCCTGGATCAATGTAGATGGTATTCGTAAAGCAGATGTAGAAGCTTTGTGTAATCACTTCGGTATACACTACCTCATTGTTGAAGATATCATGAGTGTGAGTCAACGTCCGAAAATGGATGAGATGGATAATGTGATGTTCTGTTTACTCAATATGCTCTACTTCAATGAGCAGACCGGTGCTGTTGAAACAGAACAGATCAGCATTATTCTGGGAAAAGGATTTGTGCTTTCTTTTCAAGAAGATGCCGGTAGAGATGTATTCAATCCCATTCGTGATAAGCTCAAACTCAATGGCAGTAAACTTCGTGTGAGCGGCGCCGATTATCTCTGTTATGCATTGTTAGACATGATCGTTGACAACTATTATATCGTAATGGAGAAACTGGGAGATCGTATAGAACAACTGGAAGAAAAAATTATCCGCGGCAGCAATACTCGTACACTCGCAGTGATCAATAGTTTACGTAAAGAACTCATCGTACTGAAACGAAATGTGAGTCCGGTTAGAGAATTGATCAATGGTTTTATCAGAAGTGAAAGTGATCTGCTGGAAGAAAGAACCACCAAGTATTTCAAAGATGTGTATGATCATATCCTGCAAGCCAATGACTTGGCAGAGAACTATCGTGATATGATGATGAACCTGCAAGATCTCTATCTCAGTAATGTAAACCTGAAAACCAATGAGGTGATGAAAGTAATGGCGATCGTAACTTGTTTACTTGCACCGGCAACGGTCATCGGCGGCATCTTCGGCATGAACTTCGATCGCATTCCCTATCTCCATCACCAATACGGCTTCTTCATCGCCGTAGGCCTCATGCTTATCGTACCGGTTTGGATGCTGGTGGTGTTTAAGAGGAGGGGGTGGTTTTAAAAGCTTCAAGCTACAAGCCTCAAGCTTCAAGAAAAATACTTGTAGCTTGAAGCCTGCAGCCTGTAGCTCATTCCTCACACTTTCACCAACTTCCACTTCCCACGTTTAAACAGAATCACACTGGTGATGGTGATACAGGTTTCTGTTGTTACGATGGCGATGAAGACGCCGGTGGTGCCCATGTTGAGCACTTTGGAGAGTAATAATGCAAAAGGTATTTGGAAAACCCAGAACCAAAATAAATTGATCCAGGTAGGTGTTCTGCTGTCTCCGGCGCCATTGAAGGCATTGATCATGACCATGCCGACACCATAGAAAATATAACCCAAACTCACAATACGCAAGGCGGTTACTGCTGTTTGGGTGACTGCCGGATCATGCGAGATCAATCCCACAAAAAATTCTGCGCCTACCACAAAGAGTACCGATACAAATGCCATAAAGATGGCATTGTAGCGAGCGGTCTTCCAAACAGATTGCTCTGCACGATCAGGTTGTTGTGCGCCGAGGTTTTGTCCGACAAGTGTTGCAGCCGCATTACTCAATCCCCATGCCGGCATGATAAAGAAAATGAGTAAACGGATGGCGATGGTATAACCTGCTACGGCATCACTACCAAAACCGGAAACAATTCTGGCCATCGCGATCCAGCTGGCTGAACCGATGATGAATTGTAAGGTTCCGGTAGATGCAATATTGGCGATCGATGAAAGGATCTCTTTATTCGGAATAAAATGTTTGCGAACGATGCGTATGATATTTTTTCCATTGAATAAATGATACAACTGATACAATACACCAATACCTCTACCCGTGGTAGTAGCAATGGCTGCACCTGTTAAACCAAACTGATCGATCAATATCGGACAGAGAATGATGTTACAGATATTGGCCAGCCATAAGCTTTTCATGGCCATGGCTGCATCACCGGCACCACGAAAGATTCCATTGATCAGAAACAAAAGCATGATCACCAGATTACCCACCAACATGATGCGGGTATAATTGGTACCCATAGCTACCACAGATGCATCGGCACCCATGAGTGCCAGCACCTCGCCTGCATAAAAGATACCGATGATGCTGATGAGCACAGACACACCAAAAGACAGTAACAAAGCTTGCGCTCCTGCCTTGGCAGCACCTTCAGGATTCTTTTCACCCACTCTTCTCGCTACCATCGCAGTAGCGGCCATACTTAAACCGATGGCTACGGAATAAATAAGGGTGAGACAAGATTCTGTAAGTCCAACAGTGGCGGCGGCGCCGGCACCGAGTTTACTGACAAAGAAAATATCGACCACGGCAAACACAGACTCCATGCACATTTCAAGGATCATGGGTATGGCGAGCATGAATACCGCTTTGCGGATGCTGCCTTGTGTAAAATCCTGGTGCTCGCTGTTGAGTGCTTCGCGGAAATAGCTGAAAAAGCCCTTTTTGGGCGTATGATTCATAGTAGTATTCGTCATTACCTGATTGAATTATGTAAAATGAAAGATGGCACGCCCAAGGCGTACGATTAAGGGTTGTTGAAGAAAGATGGGTAGCAGTGTCGGTTATCTGGTACCCTGCTTAGATGTTCATAAAACAGGTGTTCGTGTACGAATGTCTTTCGATCTTGTTCATCGAAAGCAGGGCAAAATTATTCTTTTCTTTTACATATGCAACATAAAAAAATGGATGATCGGTAAATGTGAGATGTAATTTCTTTATGTATATTGGTGTTGCTTAACAACCCACAAATACCTAAAGAGTTTTGGTTCGCCTAAGACCAAACCCTGAGAAACGCCCCGACTGTAAAGTCGGGGTTTTTGTTTTAAACATATCAGCAAAACCCTACCAAAAACCGGTTTTATACGTATATATCCCTGTTAACCGTATATGAACTTTTAAACAGATAAGTTGTTGAATACTAGATTGCTATATCTTTATAAGGAAGTTCAATATCCCCCAGATGAACTATAAAGGCTTTATAAGATCCAGTATCAGTGCATCCGTGTGTGTAACCCGGAGATGGAACTTGCTTTCCAAACCATTCTTCTTTCTCTCTCTCTTCTTTTATTGTTGATTTCTTTTTCTGCAGAGGCGCAATTGACAGGTGCTGGTTCTATTTCAGGGGATAAATGTCAAGTTGGAAGCAATGCTCATAATTTCACTGGCACTGTACCTCCAGGAGATGATGGAGGTTTTTTGGTTTACCAATGGCAAAGATGTCAAGATCAAAGTTTTGTTACAGGTCCTATTGTTGATTTAGCAACAACAAGAAATTGTGTAGATAATGCTAGCTTAACAGGTATTTGGTATTATAGAAGGCGTGCATATCGTACTGATATACCAGGTGATGTTTTCACAAGTAACGTACTAACTGTTGTAATGACGCCAACAGCTACTATATCTGGTGCTACAACAGTTTGTCTAAATGCTACAAGCCCAACATTGACGATTAATGCAACAGGAGGCACAGCTCCTTATACTATAACATACAGCATTAACGGGGGAACCAACCAAACCGGAACAACTAATGGTAGTGGTGTTTTAACCCTTACCGCATCCACTTCAACATCAGGTACTTTTAATTATGAACTCAAAGGTGTAACCGATGCAACTGCTTCTGCAGAATCATGTACGAATACTTCATTCCCTAGTAATGGTTCTGCATCTGTAGTGGTAAGACCATTACCCACAGCCACTGTTTCTACCAATGCCACCAGCGTTTGTAGAAATGGAACACAACCTGTGATCACTTTCACAGGAAGCAATGGTACTTCCGGAACGAATTATACATTCACTTATAAAATTGATAACAGCACTCAACCAACAGTATCAACCACCGGTGGAGCAACTACAGCAACAGTCAACCGTGCTACAACTACTGCAGGTACTTTCGTCTATGAACTTGTTTCAGTTCAAGAAGGAAGTGCACAAGCATGTACCAATACACAAACAGGTTCTGTAACTGTGGTGGTGAATAATAACCCTACGATTACCGGCATCGATCCGGTTTCTCCGAAAGTTTGTAGAGGAAGCAGTGGATTTGATATCACATTCAATACTACCGCTTCACCCAATCAATATAGTATCGTCTGGAATAGTGCTGCACAAACAGCAGGGTTTACCAATACAGGTGATCAAACTTTTAATAACTCAACAGGGAAAATCACGGTAGCGGTTCCTACCGCAGCGAATGCAGGAACCTATACAGGTACTTTGCGTTTAACGAATACCAGTACCACTTGTTTTGTAGAAAATTCTGCATCCCTGCAAGTGATGGCAACACCAACAGTAGATGCTATCACAAGTTCCTTCAATGCAGTATGTGTTGGCTCTACACTTGCATTATCGAATAACACATCGGGTGGAACATGGTCGGTCAATAATTCCAATGCAACGATCTCCACCTCAGGAGTATTAAGAGGATCAGCAGCAGGTAGTACAACGGTTTCTTATGCTGTAACAAATTCAGACAATTGTACCACAACGGTAACAGCAGTTAGAACCATCAATGCCTTACCAACAGTTGCTGCTATTTCCGGTAATGCTGCCGTATGTGTCGGATCAAATATCACATTAGGTAATACAACCACCGGCGGAACATGGTCGGTCAATAATTCCAATGCTACGATCAATTCTTCAGGAGTATTAACAGGATCAGCAGCAGGAACTACAACCGTATCCTACACTTTTACCGATGCCAATAATTGCACTGCATCAGCAACAGCAGTTAGAACCATCAACGCCTTACCCATATTGACCGCCATCAGTGGTGCCACCGGAGTCTGTGTAGGTGCCAACACATCATTGACCAATGCAACAACGGGTGGAGTGTGGTCTGTCAATAACAGCAATGCATCTATTAGTAGTTCCGGCGTACTCACGGGTAATGCTTCGGGTACCACAACAGTTACATATACTTTCACTAATACGAACGGATGTACATCCAGTGTCACGTCCAATAAAACCATCTTTGCACAACCGGTATTACAGATCACCAATCCGGCAGGCATCTGTTCACCCGGTACCATTGATCTTACACAAGCTTCCATCACAGCAGGTAGTGCTGCGGGACTTCAATACAGTTATTGGTCGGATGCAGCGGCTACTATTGCGATCACATCACCCGGACTTGTTGGTAGTGCGGGTACTTATTATATCCGTGGTACGGAATCTGTCAACAACTGTTCGGTCATTAAACCTGTTACTGTTTCAGTGTTGCCGCAAGCAACTATGGTCATCAACACCCCTGCTGCTGTTTGCTCACCGAATACAGTTGATATTACGAACGCTGCCATCACCGCAGGTAGTGCTTCGGGTTTGAGCTTCACTTATTTTACAGATGCACTAGGTACACAAACACTCAATACACCCACTGCTATTTCGCAGTCAGGTACGTATTATATCAAAGGCACACCTGCCGTGGGTTGTAGTGCCGTTACTCCTGTAACAATTACGATCAACCCACTTCCATCCTTGGTGGTGAATAGTCCGGCCGCAGTGTGTGCACCGGGTGTTATCAATTTAACACGTCCGGAGATCACAGCCGGTAGTTCATCGGATCTTCGTTTCAATTATTTTATAGATGCGTCACAAAGCGGTGAAGTGAGTGATGCTACTCAAATCACAAGATCAGGAACCTATTATATACGTGCTACCAATAATCAAACCGGTTGTAGAAACAGTGCAGCGGTAACTGTAACGGTGCATCCGCTACCTGCCGGACAATTGCAAACACCTGCAGTGAATTTTATTTGTGAAAATGGCTCTGTGACATTATCAGCAAACAGTGCAACAGGATATCAATGGATCAAAGATCAACAGCCGATCAGTGGTGCAACCAATGCAACGTATACTGCTACTGCAAAAGGTATTTATACGGTGCGATTTATTTCAGCACAAGGTTGTGCACGACAAGCTTCGGAAAATATCACATTAGAAGTATTGGCAAAACCTGTGATTGATTTTGCAATCGGGGACGCTTGTGTGGGTGTGCAAACCAGTTTTCAAAATCGTTCCTCTGCAACAAATTCAGGTGGATTGAATTGGATCTGGGAGTTTGGAGACGGATCTGCTTCCAATGAATTTTCAACGAGGTATGCTTATCTCAATCCGGGGGTGTATCGTGTGAAATTAACTGCCAGTAATCCGAATTGCGCAGTCACCGAAAGTAAAACGGTTGAATACATTGTGAGAGCTGCTGCACGTCCGGTTCGTTATCCGGATATTGAAACATTGCCGGGTGTGGCAGTAACACTGAGTGCAAGAAGCAATGTTGGGAATATTTATACATGGACACCCAATACCGGATTAACATCTCCTACGGCATCAACCACTTCTGTGACAGTGAATGAAAGCACTTTGTATAAAGTGTCGATCACTTCAGATATTGGTTGTGTAACAACAGATACGGTATGGGTGAAAATATTACCCGGAGTTGATATTCTTGTACCGCAAGGGTTTTCTCCCAACAATGACGGACAAAATGATCGACTGTATCCGATGTTGGTGGGGATGCGTCAGCTGAATTATTTCAAAGTATTCAATCGATGGGGTAATATCATTTTCAGTACAGGCAATGCATCAGCAAGTGCAGGATGGGATGGCATGTATCTGGGACAATTACAAACATCAGGCGCCTACACCTGGGCAGCCGAAGCCATCGACCTACAAGGCCGCGTTGTCAGGAAGACAGGGACGGTGTTGTTGTTGAGGTAGTGCATAGGATATAGCGAATAGTTCATAGCAAGAGATACGGTTTTACTATAAGCCATGAACCATAAGCCATAAGCAAATAGTTTATAGCGAATAGTTTATAGCAAGAGATACAGTTTTACTATAGGCCATGAACCATAAGCCATAAGCTAAAAGAAAACTATGAGAAAATATACACTAAGCATTTTACTATGCCTATCCTGCTTTGTGGTGGTGGGGCAGGACCCTTATTTTTCTCAGTATTTTAGTTCGCCGCTGAGTTTTAATCCGGCTTTGACGGGATATATGGATGGCTCACATAGGCTAGCGGTGAATTTCAGAAACCAGTGGGCGAATATCAGCACACCTTATCAAACGGCATCCGTTTCTTTTGATACGAGGATCATGCGTAAACAGTTACCGGATAGAGATAGATGGGGTTTAGGTATTCATGCGATGTATGATCAGGCAGCGGGGGGTATTTATAAAAACAGTTATGTAGTGTTATCAACAGGTTTTAATAAAGGATTGGATGAAGAAGGATATCAATCGATCGGAATAGGTGTGCAAGCTGCATTGGGGAGGAATGTGGTTGACTTTAATAAGATCAGTTTCTCTAATCAATTTACTACTAGCGGCTTTGATCTTTCCATACCGAATGGAGAGAGTATCAACAATCGTTCTGTTGCATATGCATCTGTGAATGCCGGTATCTTATACAATTATGCTGATGAGGCAGGAAACGCCTACAGCTTTGGTGCTGCTGCGTTTCATCTTACCAATCCGCGACTGAATTTTTTCACGGGACAAAATAGTCGCTTGGATGGAAGATTTGTTCTGCATGGTAGTGCCTTGCTAAAAGTGAATGATAGGGATGAGGTTTTTTTCAGTGGTAATTTTATGCAGCAAGCACGTAATCAACAAACAGTGATCGGTGGTGCTTATGGTTGGGGTATTGGTGAAACAGATTATCATTTATATACCGGTGCATGGTTAAGAACCGGAGATGCTATTTATCCTTATGCAGGTTTGAGGACCAACAGTTTTCAGGTAGGGCTCAGTTATGATATTACACAGTCTGATCTAAGAAGAACCAGTGGTTTTGCGGGTAGTAGTGAAATTTCTTTTATCTGGTTTTTTGATCATGCGAATAAAAGTAAGATCATTCCTTGTTTTTTTTAGCGTAGGATGGGCCACAGATTTTTGTTTAAAATCATAATCCATCATAACAATCTGCGTTCCATTAGTTCCCTAACACGAACAAGCTAATATCATTACCCAACACTTCATGATGCTGTTGATAAGCGAGCCACTTTTCTATAAAAGATTTACCCATGATGCGTTGGGGAGTGCTTAATAATATCAATGTGTTCTGATCTAAAAAATGCTGTAACATTTTATTCAATGCATCAAAGTCTGATGGATTATAATTGATATCACTTAATAACAATACCTCGGCAGTCAAGTCTTTCGGTAATTGTTGCCAGTTAATGATCCTTGTGCTGAGATGGGTGATCTGATTCAATTCAGCAGATGCGCGAACATAGTGAAGGGGTTCCGGTAAAAAATCTGAGCAACAAACTTCTTTTGCAAATGATGAAGCCACCAATGAAGGAAGCCCGAGTCCACCCGCCAGCTCCAATACTGTTTTATTTTTTATATAAACCGGATTTGATGCGAGAAAACCTGCCAATGCTTCTGCAGCCGGCCAACATTTACCCCAGAATGGGAAATGAGATAGCTTTTGTTCCTGCCATTCTTTTCGGAGCTCCTGTTGTTTGGGTAAGAGTAGCTTGATTACGATCTCACCGAACGTATAGGTTTGTTGTTGCGTATGCAATAGAAAGGATCAACAGTTTTATTTTATCAGTTCCATTAACTTCTCTACCACAGTATCTTTACCTGATAAAAGTGCTGATGGCCGGAAAGGTATAAAAATAGTCGGCTGCACCCCTTTTGATTTTTTATCGCTCACTGCTCCCTCATATACGGCCATGGAACAATAGCCATATAATTGGGTGTTGGGTAATGTGAAGCTGGCGTTTTCTCCTGTGAGATCAATTCGCTCTCCGGTAGGTTCACCAATGATGGTACCGAGATCGGCAGACTTTACAGACAATGCTGTCATGTGTGCAGAAGAATAAGTGATAGGTCCGGTCAGCAGATAAAATTGACCGCGGAAAACATTTTCTTTTTTGATGGTAGTATCCAATGCTTTTGTTTGAAAACGCATGGTATAGTTATCGCCATTTTTAGTACCGTTCTTGATAAAGTTTTGCATCACACGGTACATACCACTGTTTTCTTTAAAGCGACTCATCATAGAACCGTTGCGTAAGGTTTTACTATAGACATCAATATAGGGTTGTTTGGCAATGTATGCCAACAGATGGTCGCCAATGGAAGAATTACCACCTCCATTGTTACGAATGTCAAAAGCTACGTGTTGGATCTTTTCCTGTTGGATGATAGCAAATGCCGAATCAATAAAGCGAATGGCTTCGGCATAATTATTATATGATGTACAAGAGATAATAGCCAATCGTTGTTCCCTGAATAATTGAAGACCCCATTTTTTCTTGGGGAATTGTCTTTGAAAGAAACCATTCATCGTGATCCCTTCCGGTTGAATAGTAGTGCTTTTTTGTTGATACGGATCCTGTAATACGATCTCATATTGGTTCTCCCATCCATACAATGACCATAATAAAAAAGGGAATAAACGCGATAAAGAAGCTTCTTTCATTCGATGATGGTCCGCTGGAACTACCGGCATGATTCTTTGCAAAATATCCTTTGTATTGACTCCATTGATTGACTGCACCATTAAACCGCGGTATAATGACGAACTGTCTTTCCAATTCTCAGTGATCCAAAGTGTATCATTGTATAGCCTTACACGATAAGGAAAGAGTTTCCCGTTCCTGCTGATCAATCCCTCTACTTCTTCAAAATCAAAATCATAAGTGAGCGCTGTATGTCCGTCATTGTATTGTGTAGTAACCGGAGCGATCAGTTCAATGAATTCCCAACGTTTCATTGGGTGTACGATCTTTTTTCTAGTCTCTTTCCACTTCTGTTCCGTTGCGGCGCTATCAGCATCTGCCCAAAGAGCAGGGTGATTGCCTGTGATGATCTTATGTAAACTATCATAATCACTCAATAATTCGTTCACTGTAAATACACGGTGGTGTACTGAATCCTGCATGGCTTGTGTATGCAAGGCTGATACAGTGAATAGGAGAATGAAGATCGCTTTAATTAGATGCATCGCTGGTGATTTGAAAATCCGGGATCATGGTTGTATGTATGGAAGAAAGATTGCCTGCTTTTCCGATCACTTTATATTCTTCATCCGGACTATACAATAGTTCTATAGACTCAGATGGTGATTGCTCTAGAGTGGTATAATGGTTCTCTACCGATTTTTGAAACCACACCAATGATACAATCAGAATACCTGTGATCACTACAATAAAGATAACTAGGTAAAGCAACTTTTTTCTAAAATGCCGATCAGAGGATTGCATATTACCAATAAGTATAAGTGAATGTAATAGGAGTTACAGGATTCGGCATTTGATCAACAAAATGCTTTTTTGTAAGAACATAACCATCATTATCATAGGTGTATTCAAAACGGTCTATCCTTCCTGATACGCCTAATTTATCTACCGAAATAATTCTTCCCGGATTGTTTTTCATGAGCACAAAACCCGGCAGAAAATAGTCGGTGCTTACTTCTTCAGGAACAGCGATCTTATTATCGTAGTCTTCATACAATTGTTTGTAATTGAATTCGAAAGGGTCATTTAAACTCTGACGTGAAAAATATTCACGACGTATGAGATTTCCTTGTGCGTTATAAAAAAATAAGGTTTTGGTTTCAGCCAGTTCAATGGACATGGGTACTTTGAATTGCTCAACGATCTCTATGAGTTGATTCTTCTCATTGATGGTAAGAAAACTGGTTGCGAATAAACTGTTTTGCTGGTTATAGCTTTGAATGGTATGAGGTTTGCCATCTTTATAATAATAGAGGGTGTAACCATTGGCAGCCTGCATTTTCACCAGTCTTTTTTGATCATATTGAAAAGTAAGACTGTACTGACTTACAGCTCCATCTGTTCTGCTGGTAAATTGTGATGAGTACTGTTGTAAACTTCCATCCGTATTAAAAGTATAGGTTCTGAAATCATTGGGAGCATTCCTGATCTCTTTCACTTTTTTGGATACTATAACAGGAGTTGTTGCGGGAGGAGTAACACTGTCTTTTTTATTGCAGGAAACAGTGAGTAGTCCTGACATCAATACTAATAAATAATATTTCATCATTGCTTTGGGTTGAGTGAAAGCACAAAACTCATGCATATCAGATGTGACAACAATCGCATGATGGTGTGAACAGACGAGTAAAATTTGGGTTGAGTGGTGAATACACTCAGCGAAAGGCGAATGCAGATGCAACACCACATATTTATGTGATAGGGGCGATTATTGAACGGGGATGTTCAAGGTGATCTGTGTGCCTTCTCCGAGTTTAGACTGGATATTGATTCTGCCTTTTAATGCGGCTGCTCTTTTGTACATATTCCCCAGTCCATTGCCATCGGCTTTGTCAATATCAAAACCAATTCCATCATCCTGAATGATCATGATCAGCCTATGATGATGTAATGCTAAATGAATTTGCGCTTTGGAAGCGTTGGAGTATTTCGCAATATTATTAATGGCTTCTTTGAACACCAGAAAAAAATCTCGGCGTGCTTGCATATCCATTTTCACTTCTTCGATGGATGGGTCTGTTCTAAAGTCTAGATCAATATCTTTTGCTTCCAATACACTGGTCGCTATTTCGCGCATACGTGCAGTGATTTTCTGCATGGAATCATTCATAGGTTTGATACTCCATACAATATCATCCATGGCTTCCATCATGCGCTGACTATTATCACTGATCTTTCCAAGGTATTCACTTACACGTACATTATCAGTATTCAATTTGCTTTTGGCCATGGTGCTGAGAATATTGATAGTACTCAGTGTTGAGCCCATATCATCGTGTAAGTCACGAGCAACGCTGTTGCGCAGATTTTCCACTGCCAGTATTCTGTTGATGCGAAGACGATGGATGAAATACAGCAAGCCAAAAAAAGCAAGACTTAATATACCCAGGAACCACCAGGTTTTCCAGAAAGGAGGTTTAATATAAATGATGAGCGTAGTAATGTTTTTTGACCTTACGCCGTCAATGTTTTCACAGTAAACATTGAAAGTATATTTTCCCGGAGGCAGTAATGAATAGTTGACAAGTTTTTGTCGGTCTGCTCTTTGCCAGTTCTCATCAATTCCATCCATTTTATAATAATAGATCAGCTTATCGCGATTGATATAGCTAAGGGAAGAGAAATACAGACTAAAGGAATTTTGATCGTATTTCAATTTCACTTGATTCTGTGCAGCAAGAGAATCGATCGGTAGATATTGATTGAATAATTTGAAATCAGTGATACTTACATCGGGTGGCTGTTGATTGGTTTCAAACATTTCAGGTTGAAAGAACATCAATGCGTTTGAACCGGCAAACATCACAAAACCCTCACTACATAAGTAGTCGGCTGTTTTTACTTTTTCACTCATGATCATACCGTCTCTGCTCGAGTAGGTTGTGATATTGTTATTGTAAGGGTTGTAGCGGCATAAACCATTATTGGTATTGATCCATAGATAACCTGAACGATCCATTCTTAGACGTTGAATGGAATTAGAAGGAAGTCCCTGTTCGTAAGAAATGAGACGAACTTTTCCGGTTTGTTTGTTGATCAGATTCAGAGCGCCTGCACCAAAAGCAATGATGCTATCATTGAGTTGATCGATATCGGTTCCGGTAGAAGCGTATAGACCATTTTCCGCTTTGGTATACTGTTGTAAAAGTTGTCCGGTTTCACCGTTTATGGCAAAAATTCCTGTACCCTGAACAGCTGCCCATAACCATCCGTCTTTATCAAACATCAGTTTTGGAATGATGGCTGTTCCATAATCTTTAACGACCCTGAACTTATTATTCTCAAATACAATGATTCTTCCTCGCTGTGTACTGAACCATAGACGTCCCTTTTTATCTTCTGTGATATATCGAACGGTTGCATTTGCGAACTCGGGTGGATTGTAATAAGTGGTTTTATTGGTGGCAGGATTATAGCGTGTAAGAATACCTCCATTCGATCCGATCCAGACATCGCCTGTAGCCTTCTCCTGATGCATACACCAGGTAAGTGTTACAGCTAATTGTGTTGCTTTTTGCCATGATGAAGGTCTGGGCTTGAAAATATTATACTGCTTCTTTTTAAAAGTTTTATCCATCGTTACTACACCCCTTCCCCAACTGGTCAGCCAATAATCACCATTACTGAGCTCGAGAATGTCAGTGAATTCATGGGATCCTGTTTTATCCATCACCATCATATTCTGTACACCATTACCATCGGTACCCGGTGGTGAAAAATACAAGCCTTCATTGGTAGCTGCCCAAATACCGCCTTCTCGGTCTTCTATTACCTGATGTACTACTTCATAATGGATGTCAAAATTTCTAAGTGGATCACTTTTATAAAAATTAAATTTATTCGATCGTTTATTGAAGCTGAATAATTTATCAAGACCAAATACCCATAAACCACTCTTGGGTAACTCAGTCATATTCCTGTATTCTCCATACTTGCCTGTGAACACAACAAGTCCGGCTGTATCTTTTAAATATTTTGTTCCTGTAGAATCCAAACAGTGGATCACTTCGCCGCCACCCGCCCATACCGGCCAATTGTACAACCAATATCTTCCTTTTGAATCGATGAATATGTTGGCGATACTTTCTTGCACTCGCCAGTTATCGAGCAATGGAATTTTTTTGGGATTGTATGACCGTGTGTAGGTTTCACCGGTTTTGTAATCATATGCAGCTAACCCTTTATCTCCAAACGTAAGCCATAGTAATCCTTTGCGCGGATCTTCAGCAGATCGGATGCCATAACTCCAATTTTCAGGAACACGAAAAGGTGCAGAAGAAGTAAAAGCACCGACAGTACTATCAAATTTTAAGATACCCGTTGGCTGAATAGAAAGATAGATACTGCCCATTCTGTCTTTCCATAATCGCGCATTGATTCTTGGCGGAATGGGTTTGTCCGGACGAATAGGGATCTTACGGTAAACAATTTTTGAAGGATCAAAAACGCCTACTTCACGTAGCTCGGGAAAATATAACCAAAGTGTTCCGTTATTACCTGGTACAATATAATCAAGTGTTGAAACGGGTAATGCATCGCTGTCTTTTTTACCGGGCATTAAAAAGTTTACAAACTTGGTCCCATCAAATCTTTGTAATCCATTGGAACTGCCTACCCAGATAAATCCTTTTTCATCCTGATGCAATGCGTGTACATCATTACTGGCGAGACCGTCATCAGTATTGAGTTGCGTGAATGTATAACCTTCCTGTGCCGTAGCGATGACCGCACAAAAAAAGAATACCACTATATAAGAAGATATACGAAGCAGCACTCTACAAATCTACTATCTGTAGCGGGTATAAAAAACAGCATATTTATGTGATGCGATCAATGGTTTTAGGCTTGGTTTTCCAATAGCCGTAAGGCTTCAAAAAGTCTTCCTGAAAAACTATTTACCGAATAATCGCCAAAATGAAAATCATCCACTGCAGATACCGGAATGATCCGTTTGGTAGAGCTGGAAATAAAAGCTTCTTTCGCTGTGCGGATCTCTTCCAGACTTAAGGCTCTTTCTTCAACGCGCATGATCTTTTTGGCTACAGTAAGAATATTGGCTCTTGTTACACCTTTTAACATGCCCTCGTCGGGGGTTACGAGTATATTTTCTTGTGTGATGATAAAAAAGTTAGAACGCGGACATTCACTTACTGATCCATTGAAGTGGTACAATACATCTTGTGCATGTTGCTCTTTGATCAGGGGTTGAAGCCAAATGGCCATTAGATAGTCTGTGGTTTTTACCTCGGGTAATTGTCTGCGGTAATGATGTGTAATGAGTTTATAAGGTGATGTCAAGATCGTTTCCGGTGGCTCAGGGATAGGTTGTTGTACGATGATGAGATGAGGTTCAACAGGCGTATACCCATCCGGTGAAGCTCCACCTGTTACTGTGATACGGATACCGGAATGTGCTAATTGATTTTGATCGATCATTGATTGGATGATGGTGATCAATTCTTCTTTGCTATAAGATAATTGTAAGCGCATATACTCCAAGGATCGATACAGTCGATCGATATGCTGTTGAAGAAAAAGCGGATGTTTTCCTTTCACACGCAAAAAATCAAAAACACCATAGCCGCGTTGCAAACCCAGATCATTGACGGGAATGCTTGCTGTTGCTGATTCAATGAATGTTCCGTTGACATAACTGATCATAATATACTCGATGTTGTTTTTATAGAACGCAGATTTTTAAGATTGATTATGATGATAAATTAACGGTGTTAATCATAACTGATCATAAAAATCTGCGTCTTATCCTTCTCATTTAATCTTATTATACTTTCTTAAAATCTCTTTCACCCTCTCCACCGGCAATCCTGGTATTTCACGATTGTCTTTTCCTTGCATCGTAGCAGACATGAACAAAGAATTCAAGACGGCTTCTTCTGTGGCTTCAATGGCTGCAAGAAACAAAGGCGTAACCGCATCATTCACCAATAATGAAGCGTTGATTGTTTTTGTACGAGCTATATGCGGGATGCGTAAACTACTATCGGTAGAAAAAGCGATTACATAATCACCACTTCCGTTAGAAGCAATGCCGCCAGTTTTTGCCAGTGCCATAAAAGCGCGCTTGGCCAAGCGTTCCAGATTACGGCTATCCAAAGGAGCATCGGTGGCCACAACGATCATACAAGAACCATCAGATTTTTTACTCAACTCGCGACTAAAACTAAACTGACCAAGTTCTTGTCCAACAGGCACACCATTGATCTCCAAGACTCCACCGAAATTGGTTTGTACCAATACGCCAACCGTATATCCACCTAAACTTTCCGGTAATTTTCTGGAAGAGCTGCCAATGCCACCTTTGAAACCAAAACAAACAGTACCCGTACCTGCTCCAACAGACCCCTCTGCTACTATTCCATCGGAAGCAGTTTGGATGGCATTCAATACATCAGACTTGCGAATATGTCTGCCACGAATATCATTCAGTCCTCCATCATTGGTTTCTCCCACTACTGCATTTACAGATTGTACCTGTTCATTGCCTTTTTGTAAAAGGGTATGTTCAATCACAGCTTCCATGGCAGTGGCAACACTTAAGGTATTGGTGAGAATGATGGGAGTTTCAATATTACCCAGTTCTTTGACCTGTGTACTTCCTGCCAGTTTACCAAATCCATTACCTACATAAATAGCAGCGGGTACTTTCTCTTGAAATAAGTTACCTGAATGTGGCAGAATGGCGGTAACACCTGTTCGTACATTTGTTCCTTGAATCAGTGTGGTGTGACCCACTTTTACTCCAGCTATATCGGTAATACTGTTGAGTTTACCTGTTTCTAGAACTCCGATCTTTAAACCCATTTCCCGTGCTCGTTGCTGCGCAATAGAACTGGAAAGACCGAAAGCTAGTAAGGATAGTAAGAATAATTTCATAGATACATCTTTATGGGCCGCAGATTCTTTATGATGATGATGATGAACGCAGATATAAAATCATCATAAAGATCTGCGTCCCATCCTACGCAAACAAGATACTGAAAATCTTCCTTTACCGATTTAGCCGCACACTCATCAAACTCCTGAAAAATCTTAGCGGTTCTTTCTTAAATTACCGGTTCATTTAAATACTGTTATGAGAAAATTATCACTTGCACTGTTTTCGCTGATCGCTTGTTTACAGTCTTCGGCGCAAAACGACCCGAACTGGATGCGCTATTCAGCTATTTCGCCTGATGGGAAAACCATCGCATTTACGTACAAAGGAGATATTTATAAAGTTCCCGCTTCCGGAGGTACTGCTACCATGCTTACCTTACACGAAGCCAATGATCTGATGCCTATCTGGAGCAAAGACGGGAAACATATCGCATTTGCCAGCGATCGATTTGGCGATTTTGATGTATTCCTTATTCCCGCTGAAGGTGGAGAAGCTAAAAGGCTCACCTATCATTCTGTACCTGAATTACCTTATAGTTTTACGGCAGATAATAAAGCTGTTCTTTTTGGTTCTACTCGTCAGGATGCTGCAAGTAATCGCACTTTTCCAACGGGTTCGCAACCGGAATTGTATAAAATATCCGTAACCGGTGGTCGCCCTGAGCAAGTATTGACGACGCCTGCAGAATGGGTAAACCTGAGCAGTAACGGACAATTCATGTTGTATCAAGATAAAAAAGGTGGTGAGAACCAGTGGCGTAAACATCATACTTCTGCTATCGCCAGAGATATCTGGATCTATGATAACAATGCTAAGACACATAAGAAGATCACCACTTTCAATGGAGAAGACAGAAACCCTGTTTTCACAGACGCTGATAAAGCATTTTATTATTTGAGTGAAGAAAGTGGATCATTCAACGTACACAAAATGGGTCTTGAAGGTGGTAAATCACAACAGCTGACCACTTTCAAAAAACATCCTGTTCGCTTTTTAAGTCTGGCCAATGATGGAACCATTTGTTTTGGTTATGATGGCGAACTCTATACTATGAAAGCAAATGGTCGCCCGCAAAAAGTAAGCGTGAACATTGTTGCAGATGTTCGCAGTAATAATACAAGGGTGGTACCTGTGAATGGTGGTGTTAGAGATATGGCGGTTTCTCCCAATGGAAAAGAAGTAGCTTATATTTTCCGTGGAGAAGTCTTTGTAAGTAGTGTAGATGGAGGTGTTACCAAAAGAATTACGAATACTCCCGAGCAGGAAAGACTGGTAAGCTTTTCTCCGGATGGAAAAACATTATTGTATTCTTCAGAAAGAGGAAACAGCTGGAAAATATTTGAAACCAAAAAGCAAAGAAGTGAAGAGCCTTATTTCTATGCGTCTACTGTATTGAATGAAACAGCAGTTATTTCAAATAACAATGAAAACTATCAGCCGTCTTATTCTCCTGATGGAAAAGAAATCGCTTTCATAGAGAATAGAATGACATTGAAAGTATACAATATTGCTTCCAAGCAAACCAGAACCATTCTTACAGATAAAGAATTGTTCTCGAATGGTGATAACGATCAGTACTTCCAGTGGAGTCCTGATGGTAAATGGTTCTTATTTGATTATGCCGTTCCGGGTGTTGCTCCCGGTGAAGTGGGTTTGGTTTCATCTGATGGAAAAGGTAAAGTGATTAACCTGACTGAAAGTGGTTTCAATGATAGTCGTGCTAAATGGATCATGGGTGGAAAAGCCATGATGTGGTTCAGTAATAGAGATGGTTTAAAAGCAGTTGCCCAAAGCGGTGGTGCGCAAGCAGATGTATATGCCATGTTCTTTACACAGGATGCATTTGATAAATTCAAATTGAGTAAGGAAGATGCAGCATTACAGAAAGAGATCGAAGACACAAAAGCGAAAGCAGATACCAGCAAAAAGACTGCATCTAAAAAAGACAGTGTAGTGATCGATTGGGAAGGATTGAGTATGCGTAAAGCTAAATTGACCATTCATTCTTCTCAAATGAGTGATGCCCTGGTAAGTAAAGATGGCGAAACATTGTATTACCTGACTCGTTTTGAAAGAGGTGTGAATCTCTGGACCACGAACCTACGCACGCGTGAAACCAAAATGCTGGTAACATTGAATGCACAAGGTGGAAGCATGGTATGGGATAAGGACCAGAAAAATATCTTCCTCTCTGCCAATGGCGGTATCTCTAAGATTGAACCCAATAGCGGTAAAAGAGATGTAGTGGGTATCAATGGTGAAATGACCTTAGATGTTGCCGCAGAAAGACTCTTCATGTTTGAACATGTTTGGCGCAGAACCAAAGAGACTTTCTATACCAGAACCATGCACGGTGTGAACTGGGATAGTTATAAACCTGATTACGAACGTCACCTCGCTCATATTGGTAATAACTTTGAGTTTGCTGAAATGCTGAGTGAATTACTGGGTGAGTTGAATGTGAGTCACAGTGGAGCATCTTACAATGCGTTTGTTGCAAATGCTGATGCTACTGCTTCTTTGGGTGTATTCTATGATCAAACGCATAAAGGTGTGGGATATAAAGTGGAAGAGATCATCAAAGGTGGTCCATTAGATCGTGCAGATATCAATGTAAAACCCGGAATGATCATTGAAGCGATTGATGGGGTAACGATTGCAGCTGATACAGATATCGCGCAATATCTCAATCGTAAAGCCGGACAAAATACATTACTGACAGTTGTAGATGGCAATACTAAAATGGAAATAACCGTAAAGCCGATCTCTACCGGTGAAGAAAATGGATTGTTATACAGAAGATGGGTGAAGAAAAATCAAGATGAAGTCGATCGTTTAAGCAATGGTCAGTTAGGTTATGTACATATTCCCGGAATGAATGACAATGCTTACCGAACTACTTTTGAAGAGATCATGGGTAAGTATGTGAACAGAAAAGGGATTGTAGTAGACACTCGTTTCAATGGTGGTGGTGATCTGGTGGCAGACCTAGCCATGTTCCTGAGTGGTAAAAAATTCTTTGATTATACAACGGATACGAGAAGCAATGGTTATGAACCTAACTTCCGTTGGACCAAACCAAGTATCTCTATTGTGAATGAAGCCAATTATAGCGATGGACATTGTTATGCTTATGCTTACAAAGAGTTGGGAATTGGTAAAGTAGTAGGTATGCCTGTACCGGGCACCTGTACTTTTGCAGGATGGGAATCACTGCAAGACAATAGTATTCGTTGGGGTGTTCCGCCGGTAGGTGTGAAAGGTATTAGAAATGAATACCTTGAAAATGCACAGACTGAACCGGATATTAAACTGATGAATGATTATGATGTGGTGATCAAAGGCCGTGACCAGCAATTGGAAGCTGCGGTGAATGAGTTGTTGAAACAACTGAAATAAAGCTTCAAGTTACAAGCCGCAAGCTTCAAGAAAGAAACAAGATACAAGAAATCAATTTTACATAGCGCTGGGCTTTAGCCCGGCGCTATCTTTTGAGAAAATAGCCATTGCCTTACCGCACAAATAATATCAATAGAAATACTGAACCTTTCGCGAATTCTATTGTAAACGGTTTTTAAGCGTAAGATTTCTATATATGGAACGCTTACGCTTAAAAACTATTTCCCTGCTTAATAACAACACATGCTTAAGAAAATCACTAAACCCCTGTTAATGCCCTACTGGTGGCAAGATCTGATCATTGCTATTCCCAGAGTGGTATATGGCTATTTATTAGCCTTTGAATTTGGCGCTCCTAAATTTGGAATGCCATGGTCGCCTGAAGATAAAAACCTCGGACTCTTTGAAGTGGTCTTCTGGTTTCCCGAAGATGTAAAAGCGTATGGTGGCATTTTCGCCATGTTCCCCGGCTTCTTTGCGTGGATGGGCGCATTCAGTGAAGCGGTAGGTGGCATCTTTCTGGCATTAGGTTTACAAACAAGACTATTTTCTTTTCTGATCGTTTGCACCATGATGGTTGCGGTATTTATACAGCAGATAGACAATGGCTTATGGGGCATGTTATCCGGTATGGGCTTTTTATGGGTAGCTGTATACACCATGATCCAAGGATCCGGCAGATTTGGATTGGATTATCTCATCACCCAAAAACAACTGACCCATGCGAAATAATATTTTATACTTATCCTTATTGGTTTGCATGCTTGCATCCTGTGTTCAAAAAGCATACAAAAAAACAGTGGTCTTTGAACTGGATGTGAGTCAGGTGAAAAATATTGAAAGCGTTGGTGTACGTGGGGATGATAATCCGCTAGATTGGAATACCAGCACTCCTATGACGGCTATTAAAAAAGATACAATCTACACCATCACTGCAACTTTTGAAACCGGCTATAAATTCACGGAAGTGAAATTTACGGTGAATGATGAGTTTGAATTAAAAGGAAAAGATAACAGACGAATTAATTTCTCGGAGAAGGATACTACCTACTACAAAGCCGTTTTTGATAAAGAACAATAACATCACAAGTAAACCTTTGGAAAGCTTTATAGCTTTCCAAAAGTTGCACTATTGTTTCTTAATACTTGCATTCTTACTGTTACTTGAATCTTACTTCTTGTCTCTTTCCTATCACTCCCCCGGATGATAGGTCTTCACTTTATTCTTCATCACATCTTCTTTATAAAAGAAAATGTCTTTGAATTTTCCATTGATAAATCCTTCTGCCTGATCTGTAAAGTTGGGAGACTTAGGATCAGTGGATTGTCCACCGGTGAGAATGGTTTTAGCTTTTAATCTTTTACCAAATTCCACGGCTGCGATAAAACTATTTCCTGAAACACCATAACGTTTATTGTATCCATTACCGGATCTGCTTTCATACGCCGGCAATGAACCCCAGCGTGATGAAGCTAAAGGAACTGCAATACTAGGTTTGCTATCATCAAATCTTTCTCCATCAGCCACACGCTGATAGCGATTGATCTCTCCCCAAGGCTGGCGCCAGTTGCCGTAGGTTTTGGTTAGGTCATCCAGTACTTTTTTCAATGTTCCCAATTTTCGATCAGGCGATAATTTAGCCATGTCTTCGTAACGTTTTACTGAATTGGTACCTTCTTCCATGGTTTCAGCACGTGGTACAAATTGCCCGAGCTGATTGGCCCAATCAATGGCAATGGTAGTTGCGATCGAAGTAACAGATGAGGTTTTATCCCAGTTGCGTAGTAAGTCGATGGCTTCTTTTAATGCTGCTTTTCTATTGGCATCCGCATCACTATCATGATCTTTGAGTAAAGCAGGAATCAGGAAATCAAAAGCGGCGAGATAACGGTTATAGCCTAATGCAATCACTTTATCTAAAGTGAGATTATTGGCTGCAGATAATAACCGTACAGCATTGATACCTCGAGCATTCTCGCCATCAGGAGCCATATATGATGGGTACTTGTTCTTATCCGGACTATCTTTTCCTGAAGCAGTGAAAGGAGTGGAGTTGCAATTTTGTATCCAACCTATAGATGGATTGTGTACCTGTACAATTTCTTCTAATGCGTGTGTACCCTGCCACTCGGTTGCTTTGATACTTCCGTCAACAGGTCTAGTGAAGTCGAATGAAGGATCACGTTTTGGAACAAAGTCTCCATGCCAATAAGCGATATTGCCTTTATCATCTGCATAAACTGTATTATTGGTTGTATTCGATAACAAACGCATCGCTTGTTTGAATTCATCCAAATTATTGGCTTTTGTACTCACCCATGATTGTATCAATGCGCTCAATGATCGATTGAACTCTTTCAAAGCCAGCCATTTCCCATTTCGGTTACCCATTACCGGTCCATGATGCGTGTAATAACCGGTGAATGGGACAGCTATCTGTTTTCCATCTTTCAAATAGCTGACCGTAATATTTTTCGTGTTTACTTTTTTAGATTCCTTTTCATATTCATAGACCCAAGTACCATTGATGTTTCTTACTTTTTCTTCATATAGATCTGCTACATCAGCATAACCTGTTGTATGCATCCATCCACAATGTTCATTGAATCCTTGATAGACAAACATTTGTCCCCAAGTCACTGCACCATACGCATTTAAGCCTTCTTCGCTTACCATATGCATTTCAGGACGGAAGTAAAAAGGCACATGCGGATTGATATATAAAATGGCATTTCCATTGCTGGTCAGTTTGGGAGCAATTGCAAAGCCATTAGAACCGCGTGTTTCAATATCCTGACGGATGATCGGTTGATAAGCAGTTGCATTTTTATTGCCGCTGTAAAATTCTCTTACTTCTTCCAAAGCAATACCTCCGGTGCGTGTTGCTGAAACACTGCCATCGGTAAACATGAGATGAAACCATGGTTCAAAACGAGTCAATACTTTGGGTTTTGTTTGGGGATGTTTGAACAAATAGTAATTGACACCATCCGCAAAAGCGTTGAGTAGTTTTTTAAACCAGTCCGGACTATTGTTATAATCTTTAATAGCTTCAGCGCTATCCACAATCAGTCGCATTTGTAAATCAGCAAATAGCATACGCTCTCCATCTGCTTCTGCTTGCCTGCCGAGCACCTCCAAATAATTTCTTTCAACACGGGAAAAATTTTCTTCGCATTGTGCATAGAGTAGACCAAATACGGCATCAGCATCTGTTTTACCATAGATATGAGGAATACCCCAAGTGTCTTTGATGATGGTTACATTTTTAGCCTGTGACTCCCAGCGTTGTATTTCAGCAGGAGTAAAGTTTTGTGCAAAAGAGAAAGAAGAAACAAGTAGAAGGCAAAGCAGTAATCGCATGGTATTGGTTTTGAGTAATACCAAATATAAAGAAGCTTTTTATTATTGCATTGCTTAGGCAACTATCATCGGTGAAAGTGATTTTGACATATACTTTTATGGGCCGCAGATTTTCATGATTTTTTATGATCCACGCTGAAGAGTTTCGCTGATGACGCGTTTACTAAACTAAATTCTCCTATTGTAAAGCGACCAACATCGCCACTTGTAGCTTGAAGCTTGTAGCATGAAGCTCAAAGCTCATAGCTTTCTCAATACCCCCACTGCTTCATCACAGCCAAATCTTGCTTCACACATTCAATAGGATCTATACCCTGATACGCTTCTTGTTCAATGATGAAATGAAGGGTGCCTCCTTTTGATTTGCAGAGATCGGTAATGGCTTTGGTATTGGCTACGCCTTTTCCGAGAATAGTACTTTCAAAAGATTTTCCATCAGCTGTTTTGGTTTCATCTTTTACATGCACTGAAACAAAACGCCCGGGATTATTATGTACAATTTCTAATGCATTGACACCGGTATGATAGAGGTTACCCATATCTAGCTGCTGTACCACTAATGAAGGATCTGTATTCTTTAAGATGATATCATAAACGGTCATGCCATTGAGCTTGGCAGTAAATTCAAAATCATGGTTATGATAACCGAAACGCATACCGGCAGCTTTGCAAAGTTCTCCGCTTTTATTGAAGACCTCCATGTATGCAAGCATTTCATCCAGTGTCTTACGAAGATCGGCATCTAACCATGGACTGATCACGAGTTCTTGTCCAACTTCTGCAGCATCTTCCACTGTATACTTCCAGAGATCCGTGAATTCTTTTTTGCCCGCATCCCAGTGTTGTTTACCCATAACGGTATGTCCGCTGGGCATTTGCATATCTAGATCAGCCAGAATTTTTTTGAACTCTTTTGCAGTGTATCCGTAAAATTTCCTATTTATATAATTGGCATGTTCTACATAACGGTAGCCCATATCCGATAGGGCTTTCAATGTACCTAAAGGATCTTTGCGCATAGCCTCACGCACCGAATACAACTGAACACCCGTTAGCATCTTGGCATTACCGGATGCCAATAGGGATTTAGGAAATAGTGCAATAGCTGCAGTAGCAAAACCTGTGTTTTTCAGGAAAGACCTTCTGGTAGAATTCATACGGCAAAATTTGAACTATAAATATAAGGTCTATTAAGAGAAATTAGTGTTACTTCAATGAGTTCGTCAATGCTTGAAATGATTGGGCATCGAAACCGGTGAATGAACGAATGAGTTTATAAGAACTATCAAACAGGTAGGATTTAGGGATAAGTTTGAGATCGTACATTGAGAGCAGTTTTGTATAACTGCTTTCGTCAACAATATATTGCTCCCAGGGCATTCTTTCCTGCATAAGCGCTTCATTCCATTTTTGTACATCGCCGTCAATAGAAATATGCTGTATTTTTAATCCCAAGTCTTTTTTTTGCTGATATAATTCTTTCAAAGAAGGTATTTCTTCTCTACAAGGCTTGCACCACCATGCCCAAAATATAATAAGGTGGTATTTAGCTTTCTCCGTGCCCATTTCTTTGATGGTATGATCTTGATTTTTCAGATACACAGAAAATGGGAATGATTGATCATAGGCTTCTTTATTATCGATATACCCCTTCAGTAATTGATATAAAGTTGAACTTTTCACTGTTTCATCAAAGAGCGACAATAAGGAAGTCATTTCTTCTTTACTTAAAGAGCCCGTTTGTTGATACAACTGGTCAAGTAAAGCGAATGAGTAAGGATATTTTTCTATACTTCGTTTAGTGTATTTTAAATGATTGGCATTTTTGGTTTTTGTAAATGATAAGACAATATTCTTGTGTACAACATCATTTTGCGGGCCGATGGATTTATGTGCAGTTGAAAAGTCGGCAAACTCGTTTGGCAATTTTTTTTTCCTTCTTTTGTGTCTAAGGCAAACAAATACATATAAAGAGGCTTCATTTCCGGTTCAATATAAAATGAGGCAGGTAATATATTTTTATAAAAGGGGTTATGGTATCCTAAGTTTTTTTGAATGATACCTCCTCGTCCGGTTGTCACATCGTAGGCACTATCTAAGAAAAAGATCCGGTAGGTGAAGGATACATCATGAACTGACGCGTCAACAAGAAATTGACTTTTATTTCCAGAGATGCGTAGGGAGTCAATTATTTTTTTGGTTCTAGTATTCTGCAGGTAAAGTATTTTGTTTTTGAGATATGCAAAGCTGGCTTTGTTTAAGTAAAATTCTACAGCAATAGGTCCGAAATTGTGCTTGATAGCTTTTTCTTTACACGTCCAAAACAATAAAGTCATTACACAAACCAGTGTAAGTGGAGATAGCAATTGTTTCATATGAAAGTTCATTTACAGAGCAATCAATATAGATGCATTACCTTAGATGTAATCTATTGAAAATTCCATAAAGACCTTCTTGATTTAATAGCGCTTCAATGAACTTGAATAAAAATTAGATAATAAGAATCTTATATCTTACTTGCAGCATGAAGCCTGCAGCTTGCTGCTTTTCCTCAATTCTCCTCATCAAAAAATATCTTATAAAAATGCTTTCCACTCATTTCATCATATCCCTTTTCAATCAAGTCTCTTCTGCCATGAATATAAATGTGAAAGTTCTTGTCAAGTTTTAATACACTCTTGAAAATACGTTGTTGTTTTTTGACTGCTGCTAGGTGAATGTCGAAATTATCTTCGATGTTTACTTGTCTGGCTACTTCATACTGTTGCTTGTACTGAGTAAAACTATCAATGACCTCAGGATGGTGTAAGACTTCCGTAGCAAATTCATTCAGATCAAAAGACTCTTTGGTACTGAAGTATTCCATGCTTTTGTTCAGATAATCGATTTGATCGGCCTTATTCACTTCAAACTTCTCATTCAGCTCATTGCTGATAAATAGTTTGCACATACCCAAGGCAGCATCCGTATGGTGATAGCTATTGGATGTTCTGGTCACTTGTAAAAAATCGTTCACCCAATATTGTGTATCCTGTTTATTGGTGTTATCTACCACACATACGACATATCCCTCTTCTTTATTCTTTTTAAAGATGATACACCCTTTATCAAGTTTATTGATATTTACACCATCTTCAGCGATCACTTCCCAGCTTTGTCCGTGTGGGAACACTTTCAAAAAGGTTTCTTTCGTTTCACTTTTAAATAAACCAATGGCATCTATATATTCTGTTCCAAATGGGACCTGACTGAACTTGGCTACATACAATTCACCCTCTTTCACCCTAGCATGTGTGCTTTTATTGTACAGAAAAGAAGCCAATAGGGCAGATTGAGCGACAAAGCTTTTGGGGTCCTCAAAAATGCCGGTGACATATTGATACACTTCATTCAGCTCTAAACTGCTTAAATGTGTGAACTGGTATTGCTCATGTTCATTGAAAGCCGACAAAAAATATTTTGTCAGCATTCCTCTCACGATCTCGTCGTTCAAAGTCAGTGGATGGGTAGATAATTTCAGTTCCTCACCACGTGTAGGGTTACCGACTTTGTGAATGATCACTTGTTCTAGTTGAACGTCGTTAATATTGGTCATGCTGCAAAATAATGGTTCTGTAGTGTGACAGGAAAAAAACTAACAGACATAAGGAAAATGATTTGGCAATTCTTTCACAAAAAAGTCTACTAAAATTGTAGGGAATATAAAATTGCCCCTATATTTGCTTTGTGATCTTTACATACTTATCCAGAAAGGCAGAGGGAATTGGCCCTGTGAAGCCTTGGCAACCACCTTCATTCATCAAGGAAAGGTGCCAAATCCATCCCGATCATGATCAGGACAGATAAGTCAGATTCTATTATATACAGCAACTGTAGATATATAAGGCACATCTGACTGAGCATCGGAAGTGCCTTTTTTGTTGGTGTAATGAATTTCGTTTTGATAATATAAACCTTGTTCGACGAACAATCTTCATGAGTGATACAGTCATATGAAAGAAGAACAATTCCTACAGCAATTATTTGAGCGTAATAGAAAAGCCTTGCATAATTATCCTGACAAAGTATTGTCAGAAAATTTCATCAATGATTTATTTAATTTTTTGTTCGGATCTTATCAGCGAAAATTTGATACAGAAAAAAAATTAGCAGATGCTTATCATGATTTACAGCATACATTTTCTGTAATACTTTTTGAATTATTGAAAGACGAATCATCCGCAAAATCGAATGCCGAAATATTTTTTGAGGCCTTACCGCATATTTATCATGCATTACTGATAGATGCAGATGCGGTATTGCGTTTTGACCCTGCTGCACAGTCGATCGAAGAAGTCGTTATTGCTTATCCGGGTTTTTTTGCCACAGCTATTTATCGTTTGTCACATCAGCTATACGAACAGGGTATCAAAACTTTACCAAGAATGCTTTCTGAATATGCACATGGTAAAACAGGTATTGATATTCATCCCGGGGCTACGATTGGTGCAGCATTTGCAATCGATCATGGAACAGGAATCGTAATTGGTGAAACGGCCGTGATTGGTGAAAGAGTGAAGATCTATCAAGGTGTAACCTTAGGAGCACTGAATGTTTCCAAAGAATTGGCAAGTAGAAAAAGACATCCTACGATTGAAGATGATGTGATCATTTATTCAGGGGCAACTATTCTGGGTGGCGATACGATCATCGGTAAAGGAAGTATCATAGGCGGAAATATTTGGTTAACACATAGCGTACCTCCTAATTCAGTGGTCTATCATAAGAGTGAAATACGCATCAAAGACAAAGCCCCCTTCCCTGAACCATTAAATTTTGTGATTTAAAATACAAACAGATGAAAGCAAATAACATTTTAGCGACGATTGGAAATACCCCGCATGTTAAACTGAATAAGCTATTTGGTGATCGACATGAAATATGGATCAAACTGGAAAAAAATAATCCCGGTGCAAGTATCAAGGATCGTATAGCCTTGGCTATGATCGAAGATGCAGAACAGAAAGGAATACTTCATAAAGACAGTGTAATTATTGAACCCACAAGCGGCAATACCGGTATTGGTTTGGCATTGGTAGCGGCAGTGAAGGGTTACAAGATCATCTTAGTGATGCCTGAAAGTATGAGTATTGAGCGAAGAAGATTAATGGCGCTATATGGAGCCGAATTTGTACTCACGCCTCGTGAAAAGGGAATGAAAGGTGCTATTGAAAAAGCTACAGAATTGGTGAAGGAAACTCCCAATGCATGGATGCCTCAGCAATTTGATAATCCGGCCAATACGGCTATCCATAGAACCACTACAGCGCAAGAAATCTTAGCGGATTTTCCTGATGGACTAGATTATATCATTACAGGCGTGGGTACGGGCGGACATATCACCGGTGTTGCAGAAATTTTAAAAGAGAAATTCCCCCAGCTAAAAGTATTTGCAGTAGAACCGGAATTATCACCTGTGTTAAGTGGCGGTGCTCCATCACCTCACCCTATACAAGGAATTGGTGCAGGTTTTGTTCCTTCTATTTTGAATGCAAAAGTGTTAGATGGGATTATTCAGGTATCTAAGGACGAAGCATTTTCTTTTGCGCAAAGAGCTGCTAAAGAAGAAGGTATTTTATTGGGTGTTTCATCAGGGGCATCGTTAGCGGCTGTTGCAAAAAAACTTGCTGAGATTCCTGAAGGATCCAAAGTACTTACTTTCAATTACGATACAGGTGAACGCTACTTATCTATTGAAGGATTATTCTAACCCATATTTGTATCATTGCCACAAGATTAACCTAGACATTCTTTTGAGAATGATGTTCATCACCTTGGACATTCTCTATATGAATTGATCTTATAAATAAAAAAAACCTTTGCTGGAAAAGATCCTGCAAAGGTTGCGTAGCGTTTGGTTTTTCTTTTCGGATATTACCCGTTTGACTTACACTACAAGAGCTAACAGGTTGTTTGGATTTTCTTAAGATGTTTGGATTCTAAACAGTCCCAATCGGGATAATTTAATGATACAAAGTAACAGCAATTGGAATAAGCCGACAATAGCAATGCCTGTTAAATGTATGTAGCAACATCACTACATGGACGCGTTGTTTTCAACAGTGTTTTGGCTATTCAGACGTGAGATTCCCGTATCGAATATTACGGTAAAGATCCTCATGTATTTTTCGGACACTATTTAATACCTGAGGGATGATGTATTGCTGAACATGATCCAGTTGGTTCAACTGTGCGCTATTGTAGGTTTCCAAGTCAAATTGTGGTGGGCGCATTCCATTTTTAGAAGTAGCAGTTGTATAACATTTTAAATCTGATACTTTACTCTCAAAAGCGGTGTCTTTAAAGTTAACCGTCAATGTATACATTACAAAAGTCTGTTCCATGTTCAGACCGGATAAGTCTTCAATGGGGTACATGATATAAAAACCATATTTTCCAGAGATGCTCCGCATTCTAGCATCTTCGTATAAATAAACAGGCTTTCCTTTTTTACTGATATTGAAATGGTCTTCAAACTTTGAAGTAGCATATTGGTATAATAGCCAATTTTTAGTTCGCTTATACATTTCTGATCTGGGCAATTCAACAGAAGAAGTCTTTGCGAAAACGACCTTTCCCGAATGATCATCAGTTGGGAATCTTAACTGTGCAGACAATTGTTGCAGAAAAAAAATAAACAGAAAAGGGATTAGAAATTTCTTCATGATTCAGCAATGCTCCGTGTAACCAAAATAGATAAATATTTTAATACACAGCTACCTCTGAACATAAATTTGATTTCCATAAATGTCGAAGTGTACAACACATCCTGATTTCAGCCAACAAACCTCCTAGAACTGTTATGAAAGCAATGATGATCAAAGAAGTACTGAGTCCAAATGCATCTGCCAATAATCCCGCCAAAATTGCTCCAAATACATAACCACTGTCTCTCCAAAAACGAAAAATACTCAATCCTTTAGCTCTTTGCGTTGGATGTAGATTTTCTGCAATAACCGTCAGAAAATTCGGATATACTAGTGCTGTTCCTATGCCGAGTAGTGTAGATGCCAAAATAGTTAGAGAGAATGAAGTAAAAAAAGCGAAGAGTAATATGGCTACTCCTTGTAAGAACATCCCTGCACTAATGATTTGCTTTTTACACAATCGATCTCCCATTTTCCCGGTTATCAACTGAGATAGTCCCCATACAGCCGGATATATACCTGCCACCCATGCAATTTGAGATGTTGCGAAATTTCGTTGAATCAATAATAATGGAAGCAGTCCCCATACAATCGCATCATTCATATTGTTGATCATACCATTGATCGTAATGGTTCCCATGTTATGATGTTTCCAGCTGATCTCTTTCCAGGTCTTTTGAAAAATTTGAACATTACTTTCCACCGCTTCTTTCGCGATAAAATGAGTCGTGTCTTTAACCAGAAAAATTGAAACCAGTAACCCTGCCAAAACAAAAAACACACCCGGTAGAAAAGGGTAAAATTGATATCCCCATGTAGCGGCAATATTTCCGGCAAGCAAAGCGGCAAGACCTACCGACAAGTAGCCGGCGAATTCATTAATGCCCATCGCTAATCCTCTATTCTTTGGACCTACCAGATCTATTTTCATGATCACGGTTGCAGACCAGGCTAAACCTTGATTGATTCCCAGCAAAATATTAGCTGCGATCACCCATTTCCAAGAGGGGGCATACATTAATAGGAATGGAACAGGTATTGCTATCAACCATCCAATGATCAATATTCTTTTTCGAGTGAAAATATTAGATAAAAAAGCTACAGCAAGATTGGCTAACGCTTTTGTAAATCCAAACGCGAGGATAAAAGAAAGGATGACAGTGTATTCACTTAAATTAAATACTTGTTCGCCTAAACCCGATAAAACCGAACGCTCAAGCCCAATCATGGCTCCAACAAATGCATTGACCAATACCAATAGGTAAAATTGAGAAATGTTTTTTTGGAGTCCTTGCATCGTTAGATTCTTTTAATGAGGCAATCGATCTCTAAAATAACCATATACCCATGTACCGGCGATAGCGCTCAATAAAACGACGATCATGACAGTGATGCCCATACCGATTTGTGCAAAAATGGGTCCCGGACAAGCACCTGTCAATGCCCAACCTAATCCGAAGATGAGTCCACCAATGATCTGTCCCTTATTGAACTTTTTTGGAGTAAAGTGTATTTCTTCTCCATGAATTGTTTTCACTTTGAATTTTTTGATGAGTGCAATGGAGATGGCACCCACCACTACAGCTGTTCCAATCACACCATACATGTGAAAACTCTGAAAGCGAAACATCTCCTGCATTCTGAACCATGAAATGATCTCTGCTTTCACAAAAACAATCCCAAACAAAACACCTACGGCTAAGTATTTAAAATTATACCACCAGGCGTGTTGTTGGGTTGATTCATTGACACAAACAGTATCCAATGAACGAACTTCAAAATCGGTTAATATTTCTTGTGTATTTTTTTCCGTAGACATGTCTTATCAAATTATAATTTCATAATGAAAGGAAGAATAACATTCGCCATCAGAAATCCTCCGGCCATAAAACAACAGGTTGCTACCAAAGAAGGCCATTGAAGATTACTCAATCCCATGATCGCATGACCACTGGTACAACCACCTGCATAACGGGATCCGAAACCTACCAGAAACCCACCGCCTACCATCATAATGATTCCTCTGGCCGTGAAAAGAGATTCCCAAGAAACCAATTGTTTAGGTACCATACTGCTGTAATCATTGATACCATAAGTATTCAACTCTGTTATAAGATCCGGATTCACAACAATGGGGTTGGGATCGGGTAAACCTACTGCTGCAATCAAGGCACCGATCAATATTCCACCCACAAAAAATAAATTCCAACTTTCTTTTTTCCATTCATACTTAAAGAAATTGATATTGGATGGAAAACAAGCAGCACAAGCGTGTCTTAGATTTGCTGAAATGCCAAAATGTTTGTTTCCTAAAATCAATAATGCAGGTACGATCAATCCGATCAAAACGCCGGCTACATACCAAGGCCAAGGTTGTTGTAAAAATTCTTTCATGATTTCAATCATTGGTTTGCAAAAATGAAATATTCTCTATTGTAAAAACGTGATGGATATCACGCTTACTCAGTGTTTTTCTCTCGCAATAAGAATGGGTAAAAATGGACCATATTTATGCTGTTGCTCACTAAATCCGTCTGCATATGGACCAAAAGGATGATCAACAGGCTTTTTGCTGATATCAGGCCAGTCATGTGATTCTTTCGTAACGGGTCTTGGTTGACTGTTCACATATGCTGCAATATCCCAAGCTTCTTCATCGGTCAACTTATTATGTTGCGTTACTTCATTAAAAGGCATATTGGATTGAATGAATCCTGCAAAATTACTGAGTCTATATAAGCCAGCCCCGGTATTGTAACTGTTGTTACCCCACAATGGCGGATAGTTGTATCCTGTGTTGTCAAGGTTCGGTTGTCCTTCACCATTGGCGCCATGACAACGTTCACAATGAATTGCATACACTTTTTTCCCCTTGTCCGGATCAGCCGCACGTTGTAAATAATCCGGCTTTTTGATACCGCTTCCTTTAGGATGGGTTCCTTTCGCTACATCTTTTCCTAGCCATTGTATATATGCATGGATCGCCTGATATTCTCTGCTATTACTATCGGGTGCAGTACCGTTCAAACTTCTTTCAAAACAATCACTCACACGCTTATAGATACTCTCCACTTCGCCACTTCGTTCTCTGAATAATGGGTAGTTGGCAGTTACCGCACTAAAGTTATTTCCATCCAATTTTGTACCCGCATCCAAATGACAATTTTGACAATTCATTCCGTTGCTGATCTGCATCACAGTTCCCTTAGGTCCGAGATAAGTGGAAGTATGAACGATCAATTCTTTACCATATTCTATCAGCTCTCGCTCTTGCTTATTTTTAATTGGATCAAGATAAAAACTTGGAGCATGCCAGCTACTATCTTTTAAGGTTATAAAGGATTTTTTATCATTTGTCACGGTTGATTTCCATACAATTGTCAATACTACGATGAGCGCCAACAAATATGCAAGCCAGTCTGATTGAATCTTTCTCCACATAGTATTTGATTAAAAATGGTAGTTTAAAATTAAGTTGAATAAAGATGTATTCACTTTGTGAATCACATATTTGTTGTTGCCATAACTATTTCCCTCTTGTCCTTTATATACATACAAGAATTGAGCATTCATACCTTCTAAGGTTCCTGTGAAATGGTATTGAATATCTACATTGAGCTGTGTGTATGATGGCATCCCATATTTATTCAATCGTGTATTGGTTACTTCCGGCAGATCATAATATCCGAATCCGATCCATGTTTGAAGCTGTTGTTTGGGAAATGACTGCCTGATTTTGATCATTCCTGCATGTACATCACCGAAACCCTCATTCCTTTCTCGAGGTAAAAATGTGTAAAAAGGATCTCTTCCCCATTCTCTAGGCATCATGTAACGACCTGTAGATGTGATCCGATTATAGTTCAATGAAATGTCTGTGTTTTTGTTCTTCCATCCTGTAGTAGCTCCGAAAGTAAATGCGCTACTTCCCTTTTGGATGTATGTTTTATTGGGGTCTATATTTCCCCCATTATTGATTGCATGTTGAAGAACAGCTTGCACACCTGAGTAAAATGAAGTATTCTTCCATTTCTGATCTGCTTGTAATAAAACAGTGTTGAATACATTGTCTGTCCATTGTTCCCAGAGCTGCAATTTTAAACCTTTATGAAACTCGTGAGTGATCCCTACAACCCCAATCGCTTTACTGTTGATGTGTTCTTTGTAATTAGAAACCTGTCCATTTTCCTGAACACCTTGCGGATATATGCCGATGGATGCCCCGATATTGAACCAACGAACGGTACTTCGTGGACTGATCCCCCATAAAACACCTCCTTCCCATTTTGTTTTTTGGGATTCGGCTTTGAGCCAAAGACCTTCTACTCCTGTTGGTCTCATTCTTCCATCCTGTAAATTGATAAATGGAGTATTGATGAGTTGTTTACCTAAAGTAAGTGCTGCTTTTTTAAAATTATATTTCAGATACAGCTCCTCTAATCTGTCAATATCATTTTTATTCGATGCATTCTCAATATCAAATAAACCGATCTCATATCTGTTGATTTGCTTTGTTGAGATATCAGCTTTACTCAAATCGGAAGAACCAATGTTAAAAATAAAAAAGCCGCCAACTCCTGCTTGAAAACCATAAAACTTCCCGGTCTCATACTTCAAACCTCCACCGGCGGCATTGGCATAGTAATCAGTGAGGCCTCTTTTATTATCAGTAGCCATAAAAAAATAACGAAAATGAGCTTCTGTTTTTCCCTTTATAAGCGCCGCTTTCAAACTAGTACTATCTATACCAACCTTCTCATTTTCCTGCATTGCAGATGCAGTGAAGTGTAGAAGAGAAAGCATGAGTATAGTAGCAGTAATTCTTACTGTCATCAAAAAATTATTTAAAAGCTATAAAAATGATCAGCGACCTGCAGAACAGGAAATAAGCGAAGTGGCTTTGCGAAAAATAGAGTTATGTCCGGATAAGGGGTATCCAAGTTTCTCCAGTGCCTTAATGATCACATCTCTATCCACACCTATTCCCATCACAGATACTTTTTTGTCCTTCAAAGAGATATCAACTCCTTGAATACCTGCTAGCTTCATCAATGCAGATTCAATAGTATTTGCACATCCACTGCAACGCATATTCTCTACATAAAATATTTCAGTACTTGTCATGATATATATGATTGTAAGATCTGTTGTAATTGCGATGTGTTTTTAACGCCCGGTTCTCTCCAGAGTAGCTCACCTTTTTTAAAGACCATGAGTGTTGGAATACTGCTTACCTGAAAATGGGCAGCTACATCATTGTGTTCATCTACATTTACTTTGAAGATTTTTATTTGATCTCCCATTCTATCCTTTAACTCTTTTAAAACTGGAGGCATCATTCTACAAGGACCACACCAGTCTGCATAAAAGTCGATCAGTACAGGTTTTTCGCTGTCTATGATATTTTGAAATGAATTATTTAACATGGCTTTGTTTTTCGGGATTGTTTTTGAATAGACTAAATACCAATGCACCAATTACAGCAAAATAGATAGTGCTATTAAAAGGGTTTGAAGTAATAGCGCAAGTACCACTCAAGCATCCAATAAATTTCCAGTATAAATAACCTCCTAAAGCTCCTGCCAATATGCCTATGATGACCAATCTGTTTTCTTTAAACCACTTCTTCATACTCCGTATTTTTCTCTGATGACTTCTTTGATGAATACAAATTGGTAGAGCAGCCGGTAGGCCCACAACATCCGATATTAAATGCGGCAGTTGCTAATAATACCACGCCAAGTACACCGGTAGTAGTATCTTTCATGTACCACGATTGTACCATTATTGCAATTGCTAAGATCAATCGAATGATACGCATGATATGCCAGTTGCTAGTTAGTACTTTCATGTTTATTTTATTTTCTGTTCAAGACTATTCCATGCGCCACCATTATACACCTCTATATGGGCGCTTTTCAGCATATTTTTGGCGATGCCGCTCCTGTTACCGCTTCTACAAACCGTGATCAGAGGCTGCTGCTTTTGTTGAAGCTCAGTGATTTTTCTCGGAAGCTCATCTAACGGAATATTTACAGACCCTTTGATGTGTCCACCGGCAAACTCATTTTTTGTTCTTACATCTATGATCAGAGCTCCTCGCGATAACAGTTTTTGATAATCAATCGGAGATGGAAATAGTTTTTTGAATATTGATAGCATCTTTATTTGTTTTGATAGAATAACATATCATTCAATCCGCCGCCATTATATACTTCTTGTAATCCTTGCTGATGCAGAAAGTTCATACCAATACCACTTCTATTACCGCTTCTGCAGTATAAAAGAATCGGCTTTTCTTCAGTTTTTAATTTACTGAGATGTTTAGGCAACTCATCCAAGGGTATATTGATCGCGCCGGGATAGTGTGATACACTGTATTCGCTTGCTGTTCTTACATCGATGATAACGGTATTCTTATCATTGATTACTTCTTGTATTGTTTTCATGGTTATAATAAAGTTGTTGGACATACATAATCACTCACACGAAACTTCGCGGATTCTTTGATGGCTTTAAAACCGCCTTTAACATCAATCAAATTATCAAAGCCTCTTGCGCGTAGTATAGAGTTAAAGATCATTGAGCGATAACCTCCTGCACAGTGTACATAGTAGGTTTTGTTTTTATCGATCTGACTCATACTGTCATTGATGAAATCCAGTGGCGCATTTTCTGCATCGATCACATGTTCACTGAGGTGTTCACTTTTCTTACGAACATCCAGTATGTTAATATTTTCATTAGCAGCGATAGTAGCAAGCTCATCAGCAGAGATCGAACGAATCTGATCTATTTCTTTACCGGCTGCTTTCCAGGCTTCAAAACCACCTTTCAAATAACCGATCGTAAAATCATAACCAACTCTTGCTAAACGAGTAATCACTTCTTGCTCTCTTCCTTCATCTGTGATCAATAAGATCTCTTGTTTGATATCCGGTATCATAGCGCCTACCCATGGAGCGAAGTTTCCATCGATTCCAATATTGATAGCGTTCGGTACAAAACCTGCTGCAAATGTTTGAGGATCACGTGTATCCAGAATCAAAGCACCTGTTTCATTCGCAGCTGCTTCAAAAGCTTCCGGGCTCAGTGCATGCTGACCTCTTTCGAGTACGGTATCAATGCTGTCATATCCATGAATATTCATCATCACATTCAAGGGGAAATAGGCAGGAGGTGCCACTAAACCTGTGATCACTTCTTTAATAAACTCATCTTTGGTCATATCAGCACGCAAAGCATAATTGGTTAGCTTTTGATGACCTAAAGTATCTGTGGTTTCTTTGCTCATGTTTTTACCACATGCGCTACCGGCACCGTGTGCAGGATAAACAATGATATCATCAGAAAGCGGCATGATCTTATTACGTAAAGAATCAAACAAGTAACCCGCTAACATATCTTGTGTTAATTCAGCTTTTACTTTTTGTGCCAGATCAGGGCGACCTACATCACCGATGAATAAAGTATCGCCACTGAATAAACCTACTTCTTTTCCACTTTCATCTTTCAATAAATAGCAAGTACTCTCCATGGTGTGACCGGGAGTATGTAAAACTTTGATAGTAGCGTTACCTACTTTTAATTCTTCACCATCTTTAGCTGAATAAAATTCAAAATTGGGTTTTGCATTCGGACCATAAACGATTTGCGCTCCCGTTTTTTTAGCCAGATCAATATGACCCGAAACGAAATCGGCATGGAAATGCGTTTCTAATACATACTTGATCTTAGCACCATTGCGCTCTGCTTTTTGAATATATGGCACAACTTCTCTCAATGGATCAATCACAACTGCTTCGCCATTACTTTCAATGTAATATGCACCTTGCGCTAAACATCCGGTGTAAATTTGTTCTACTATCATGGTATTTATTTTTTTTGATTTGATACAGCAAATTTCAAAATCGCTGTTTTCTTTTTTCGTGACTGTTATCACGTCACAGTGGCTTTAACAATTTCCTTGAAAGTCTTACTGTGACTATGTAAAACTGCAAATCAATTATGGAGAAAAACGTGACATTCGTCACATCTAAAACTGTTCTTTGTCATAAAAGGCGAAAGGCCCGCATTGCTGCAGACCTTTCTTTATTGGGGGGTATAAAAAACAATTTAATGACTACCGGTTCCGGGAAGTAATAGCTCTTTTGCAATAATGTATATACCCATTATGAGTACAAACCAACCAAATCCCTTTTTGAGTTTATTACCATCTACTTTTTTACTGAGCTGATTTCCAATAAAAATACCAACGATAGCTAGACCTGTAACCAGACTCAATAGTGTCCAATTCATGGTATAGTTACTGATATCTCCTGTAAAACCGATCAAAGATTTAGCTGCAATGATCAGCAACGAAGTGCCTACAGCCTGTTTCATGGGAAGCTTGCTTAAAAGTACCAATGCAGGAATGATAAGAAACCCGCCACCTGCACCCACTAAGCCTGTCAAAATACCGACTACAGCCCCTTCCAGAAGAATAACAGGGTAATTAAATTTTTGTTCTCCTTCTTCGTTGTTGCTGTCTTTCGACTTTTCACGTATCATGGAAACGGAAGCAAAAACCATTAATACTGCAAACAGTAACATCATCAAAATGGATTTTGTGATGACGAAACCGCTTATTTCAAAAACTTCAGCAGGTATTAAGGGTACAATGAATTTTCTGGTAGCAAAAACAGCAGCAATGGATGGTATGCCGAAAATAATGGCTGTTTTAAGATTGACCATCCCTTGTCTATATTTCGGAATAGCACCTACTAAACTGGAAGCACCTACAATAAATAATGAGTAAGCAGTAGCGATAACCGGCTCTACGCCAAAAAGATAGACCAATACAGGAACAGTGAGAATAGAACCACCACCACCAATCAATCCCAATGAAATACCAATAACGAGTGATGCGATATAACCTGCAATTTCCATGTATAATAATTTGACCGCAAAGTTCAGATCTGGCATCTGAATCTTCCGTGATTTATATCACGATAATAGTTTTTGCAGGTTAATGATTTCAATATGCGACTTATGTTGTTTGATCATTCCTTTTTCTGCCAGCTTCTTCATTAATCTGGAAATCACTTCTCTGGATGAATTCAATTCTTGTGCTATTTCTGTAAAGCTGACAGATACAATGTTTGACTTTAAAGTATTTTGATGTTGTTGTAGATAGAAAACCAAACGCTCATCCATATTACGGAAAGCAATGTGATCAATCGTTTGCAACATATCTTCAAACCGATCTCTATAACTACTCACAACAAAATGGTACCAGCTTTTATAATCTGCCATCCACTGGTCCATGTAGGTCAATGGAATAGCAATCACTTCTGTTTTGGCTGAAGTTTTCGCCATGATCTGGCTAGTCTCTTGTTTAATGGCACAAACCATCGATAAGGCACAGGCTTGTCCGGGTTGCAGGTAATACATAAAGAATTCATTGCCATCTTCATCTTCCCTGAAGATTTTGATGAGTCCGGAAATCACCAGCATAGTGGAGCGTATGTTTTGTCCGGTTTTCATCAGAATTTCACCCGGTTCAAATTCTCGTACCTCACCTGCTTCAGCGATCTGTTCCTGCAACTCCTTTTCAAAAAAAGGGAAGTGTTTTCGTATGATTTCAATAGGTATCATCAATACAATTTAGACAATCTGCAAATTTATTCGGATAAAATAACCTGAACGTGATATATGTCACGCTTCATTTTTTACCCTCTATCAATAATCGATAAAACTTTTCTAACTCTTGCTGTTCAATCGGTGAAAATGGCTTTCGTTGTTCTAATAGAGCATCAAAGTAAACTACTCTTTTATGGCTGGGATATTTTTGAAGAATGGCTTTACATTGATCGATCCATTTTTCATAAGGATCAGTTACTTCATTTTTGTTAAGGTCTATCGGTGTTTTATCACGTGTCGGCATTTTGAGAATAATAGCTTCAATGGCTGCCAGCCATCCTACCGGCATATCCGGTACTTTACGTGCTTTGGCTACTAACCCTTCTAATTGTTTTTTACTCAAACTGCCTCTTTCTTCATATTGGTGCATCAGACTCATCACAAAAAGTGCGTCTTTGTTATACTGATAACAGGCTTCCAGTACCTTATCAATTACATCTACCTTCTTTTTGTTACCGGGTAATGACATTTTTGAAAATATAGTAGCGGCAAGGTAGAAAAACTAAGCTATTCCAGTAGTTTTATCTTCCTTAAAACAGAAATACATGGCTAGGAAAATTGTTTTGTATGGTCTCCTCTTTTTAAGCTGTATAGCATTTCAGCAGTGCAAGGTCTCGCAAAAAAATAAAGGGAACCTAAACACGGGTACTCAAATTTTTCATGCAGACCGAGAATTTCGAGCAGCATGGATTGCAACCGTGGCCAATATCAATTGGCCTTCAAAGCCGGGATTAAGCGTGGCCGAACAGCAACGCGAAGCAATAGAACAACTGGATTTTTTGAAAGCACATCATTTCAATGCAGTGGTATTTCAAGTGAGGCCGCAGGCTGATGCATTATACAACAGTGAACTAGAGCCTTGGTCTTACTATCTCACCGGACAACAAGGGAAAGCTCCGGATCCCTTTTATGATCCTTTGACATTCTGGACAGAAGCGGCACATGATAGAGGCATGGAGATGCATGTATGGCTAAATCCTTACCGAGCACATCATAAAGATGGTAAAGAGATCAGTGAACAATCGATCGTAAAAAAGAGACCGGATCTGGTCATGAAATTAAAAGAAGGATATTGGTGGATGGACCCCTCACGTAAAGCAACGCAAGATCTTACCTCTGCCGTGGTGAAAGACCTGGTGAAGCGCTATGATATTGATGGTATTCATTTTGATGATTATTTCTATCCCTATCCTTCTTACAATGGAACTGATGATTTTCCGGATGATGAAAGTTGGTCAGCGTATAAAGCATCCGGTGGACAATTATCCCGTGGAGATTGGCGACGAGATGCGGTGAATACTTTGATTGAACGATTATACAAAGAAATCAAAGCAGAGAAAAAACATGTGAAGTTTGGATTGAGTCCCTTTGGTATCTGGCGCCCGGGGTATCCATCTTCTATTGAAGGGTTTGATCAATATGATCAGTTGTATGCTGATGCTAAATTTTGGTTGAACAAAGGCTGGATCGATTATTTTTCTCCGCAGTTGTATTGGCCTATTAATCGAATGCCACAAAGTTATCCGGTATTACTAGGTTGGTGGCAAAGTGAGAATACGATGCAGCGTCATTTATGGCCGGGTATCAGTGTAGGAAGAGACACCAGTGCAAAAAATGTCAATGAGATCATGAGCCAGATCATGATTTCTAGGGGCATGCTTCCACAGAGTATGGGTGTGGTTCACTGGAATATTTTTTCGGTATCTAAAAATCCACCCATGGCAAAGGCATTGATAGAAGGGCCTTATAAAAAACAAGCACTGGTACCGGCAAGTCCATGGTTGGGTAGTCAAGCTCCGGCTGCACCAACTGTATCCATGGAAACGCAAGCAGATAAAGTAAAAGTAAGTTGGACACATGCAGATGAAGCCTCTGTTTTCAGGTGGGTGGTTTATTATGAATATGGCAATCAAAAAAAATATCAGATACTCAATAGAAAAGATCGGTCTGTTTTGTTAGAAAGGTTTAGCACAAGTTCAGGAAATGAAAAGCTGACTGTTTCAAATATTGTTGTAACAGCAGTAGATCGTTTAGGGAATGAAAGTGGTCTGTAGTTCTTTTTTGCTACTAAAAATGTAAATTGATATACAATCGAAGATCATGAAACAATTTTTGATGCTTATGGCATGGTTTGCTTTTTCTTCAGCAGTGGATGCACAGTATAAGTTTGATGTCTATCCTACTTATAAGGGTGCAGATCTGGGGCTTACTTATACACCTGCCTCATCGGTATTCCGTATCTGGAGTCCGCCTGCATCAGCTGTTGAATTAAAATTGTATGAAAGTGGAGTCGGTGGTGTTGCAAAAGAAACCATTCAAATGAATAAAAGTGTTTCAGGCACTTGGGTAGCAGTTGTGAATCGTGATTTGAAGGGTATGTTTTATACTGTTCGTACCAAGATCAATAATGCATGGAATAATGAAGTAACAGATCCATATGCAAAAGCAACGGGCATCAATGGACAAAGAGCACAAGTGATTGATTTGAAAGAAACCAATCCTATTGGTTGGGAAAAAGATCAAAGTCCGAATTTCTCAGAAAAAAATGTACCTACAGATGCGATCATCTATGAGCTACATGTTCGTGATGCAACGATTGATGAAGAATCGGGTGCGAAGCATAAAGGGAAATTCCTTGGACTGGCAGAAACAGGGACCAAGAATAAAGCAGGGCTTTCAACCGGATTGGATCATATCAAAGAATTAGGAGTAACACATGTACACTTGTTGCCATTCTACGACTATAACTCTGTCGATGAAACTAAAACAGGTCAGTATAATTGGGGTTATGATCCTGTGAACTATAATGTGCCAGAAGGTTCATACAGTACTGACGCATCTGATGGTAGAACAAGGATACGCGAGTTAAAACAAATGATCCAAGCTTTTCATCAGAATGGATTACGTGTGGTGATGGATGTTGTGTATAATCACACTGCATTAACTGAAACATCTAATTTCAATCAATTGGTGCCGGGCTATTATTATCGACAAAAACCTGATGGTAGTTTTTCTGACGCTACGGCTTGTGGTAATGAAACAGCAAGTGAAAGAGCGATGATGCGTAAGTTTATGTTAGAGAGTGTAGTGTATTGGGTAAAAGAATATCATATTGATGGTTTTCGTTTTGATCTGATGGGTGTTCATGATATTGAAACCATGAACCTCATATCAGATACACTTCATAAGATCAAGCCTGATATCTTATTGTATGGTGAAGGTTGGACAGCCGGAGCATCTCCTTATCCTGAAGAAAAAAGAGCGTTGAAGAAAAATGCACACCTGTTAAAAGGGATAGCTGTATTCAGTGATGATATCAGAGATGGTATTAAAGGAAGTGTCTTTGATATCAAGGATAGAGGTTTTGCAACCGGTAAGAAAGCAAATGCTGAATCAGTGAAATTTGGAATTGTGGCTTCTTTACCACATCTGCAAATTGATATGAGTAAGGTGAATTATTCTAAAGAACCTTATGCAAGTAGTCCTTCAAATGTGATCACCTATGCAGAATGTCATGACAATAATATTCTATGGGATAAAATTGCATTGTCTGTGCCGGATGCTTCAGAGGACGAAAGAAGAAAGATGCATGAGTTGGCTTTAACGATCGTTTTGACCTCACAAGGGATACCTTTTCTGCATGCAGGATCAGAATTTTTACGTTCTAAGTTTGGAGAAGAAAATTCATACAATAAAGGCGATAGCGTGAATGCGATAAGATGGGGTTTGAAAACTAAAAATTTAGCGCTGTATCAAACTGTTGCCTCATTAATTAAAATGCGTAAGGAACATGGCGCATTTAGATTAAACAGCAGCCGTTCTGTCAATAATAGTATTCGATTTTTAGATATACAAGTAGAAGGAGTGATCGCTTATAAACTAGATATGTCATTTTTTAAAGAGACAAAAAAAGAAACTTGGTCGAACTGTTTAATGATTTTTAACGGTACAGGTCAATCACAAACAATTCAAATCCCCGGTGAATGGAAGCTTGTGAATAAGGGTAAAGCTTTGACCGATAAAATGGTTGTTAAACAGATACTGGTAAACCCCAGAGAAGCTATCATACTTGCTGAAGTTCCCGAGCAAAGGCAATATTATTTAGGAGGTTCTAAAGAATAGATAACCCTATATTTGCACAAAATCAACAAGGTATGACCATTGAAAGTTTTAAAGAACTGAGCCATGAAAAAAAGCTGTTGGAGCTGAAACACAATGGCGAAATATTGGGAGCTTATGAGCGCAGAAGCGAGAATGGCGATAGCAAAACCCCCGGCGATATCTTCGCACTATATGAGTTCTGGGTGTTTTTGAGTGAAGATGAAAAAATGATCATTCCAACTCGCCGCAACCCGCTTCATAAAGAAGAAGAGTAATTCGGTACTAGATCGATACAATAGCCACAGAGGTATAGGATCAAAAGACAGCGTGTCTTATTCTTATACATCTGTGGCTATATTTATGCTATAAACTCTGCTTATGCAATTCCGTTTATCGGCTAAAACAGTCAAAGCGCAACTGACCTATGACCTGATCGGTAAAGATTCGCAAAGAGGTATTACACTAAGTTATGGCTGGCTCGCCAATCAGTGCGGACATTGCATGCTGGGCTATATTCCCACACACCTGATATATCTGTTACTGTATTATTGTTTGAAAGTAGATGGGGCTACTTGGATATCCGCACTCATTGTTTCTCTGATCTGGACCATCTTTGAATATATCAATGTTCGAAAACCACTTAAAAAACAAAAAGAAGAAGGCGCATTATTTGAACCCGATTGGAAAAATATCATTCATGATACTGTTACAGATCTAGGCTTCTTTATTTTCGGATCATTGCTCGCTGCAATTGTTTTGGGCGGCAGTTGGCTTTTATCTATCATCTTATTGATTCTTTGTTTGTTCTTATACCCCGCTTCAAAAAAATGGTACCACACTAAAATATTTCAGCAAGCTGCAGAATATCCTATTCAGTTTAGATTGAGTCAATGGAAATGGAAAATGAATGCTGATGATAAAGAAAAAATATTGGCATTTATTCAGCAGAAACAATCAGGGGAACATTTGCTAATCTCGGGTGAATATAAAACAGGAAAAACATCACTTTCGGTAGCTATTGCTAATGAGTTATCCATTCAACACTATACTTGTAAATATACCACTGCTGTCAAGTTGTTTAGTTCATTTGTAGAAGCTGATCCTATTGAGCCGCAGGTGCCGGGTAATATATGGGGTTGGCGCAAAACTCATTATCTGGTGATCGATGATATTAATACGGGATTACCCGGTGCATCAGAATTGATCTCACCGGAAACTTTTCTCAAATATGTACAATCAGGTAATTACGGAACCGAAAATGTTCATGCTTTGAAACAGTTAAATGTAATCTGGGTATTGGGAGATGTTTCTTCAATAGGAGTGATGTCATTACAATCAACATGGAAACAAATGCTGCATCAGTTAGGCGTACCTCCTGAGCATATCACTCATATTCATCTTAACAGATCCTAGTTTAAGGAAGGATATGATTTTCATAAGCAAAACTCACCAAGTGCGTTAAGCTTTTCACATCAAAACGTTTATACAGAGGGATGATCCTTTTCTCAATGGCAGACTGTGATACATTGAAAAAATTAGCGATCTCTTTAAACGAATATCCTTTTGCAACCATGGCCAAAGCTTCTCGTTCTTTATTGGAAATCGCATATTTATAAAACAGTGTTTTATTGAGCTCTTCTTCAAACTCAACCTTATCAGGCCCAAATGCTGCATATCGCATCACTTTTCCGAAAGTCAAATTTCTATTTACTTGAAAGCGACCGATAATAGATTTTAATTTTCCATTTTCATGTTCAAATACGCCTACTCTTGCTACGATTGGAACCTCAGAACCATTTTTATGCAATTTTTTGGACTCGATCAAGAAGCTGTATTTATCAAGATCTGTTGTGGTCTTATGAATGAACATCAATGCTTTATCATTCAGTTCATCTACAAAAGGAGCATAATCAGGAGCGGTCATGCTCACGATCTTCAGCATGGTGATTTCATCATCTCGATATCCCAATACTTCTTCCCATCCATGTGCATAGATCATTCTACCTTTTACAAATGAATAGATATAAATACCTTCTTCAGGAAACTTGGGGATCGTTTCATTGAAATACCTGAATTCTTCAGAATGAAGATCTGCCGGGATATCAGTAACAAATGAACGCGTGTACTTGCCTAAATCTTTAGGTTCCATATCTGCAAATGCTTTTCAGACCATCTCTTACCTGAACCTGCGAATTTTCGCAGTTGACTTGCATGGCAGACAACCCTAATTTTGGCTTCAAGTAAGAAAGGGATATTAAACTTTCGACCGTTTAACAGTTTAAAATTAACACTCATCTGTTAATGCACCAAAACTGAAATCCCTTCTAACTTACTGATAATCAGGCGAAAGCCTTTATCGATATACCTGGTGGGACTGTTACTGATCATATCGGGGGGTGTGATTCGGTAACAGCCCTAGGTTAAGCAAGCAATCTGATTGGTCCTATGAAACCAAGATCCTGCATTCCAATCAGAGGAATGTTCTATGATCCGGGTACACTCTATCCGGATCTTCTTTTTCCCGCCCCTTGAACTGGATTCACACTGAGAATTGTCATCATCATTCATCTCAATAAGGAATACCATGCCGTTAGCACAGTTCAGGATATTTTCTGCGGATGATTTTGAATCGTACTTGCAGACCACTCATTTCTCCAGAGTCATTAAGGTCATACAAAACCACCATACCTGGAAACCCAGCTACACACATTTAACCGAACAGCGTGGCGAAATGTACTGGTTAGAGTCTATGCGAAAAGTTCATATCAATGACAGAAAGTGGAGTGATATTGGACAACATATCACCACATTTCCTTCGGGTAATATTGCGCTTTGCAGACCTATTGATCTTGTTCCTGCGGGCATACGTGGTGCCAATACAGGGGGTATTTGTATAGAGCACTTCGGAAATTTTGATGTGGGTGGTGATGCAATGACGCTGGCACATGGAGAATCGATCATCAGATTGAATGCAATGTTGTGTAAACGTTTTCAACTGCAGCCGAATAAAAAAACGATTGTTTATCATCATTGGTATGATCAGAAGGGAGTTCGCTTTAGTGATGAAAAGATCAATAACCATCAAGTACAAAACGAACAAAAAGCTTGTCCGGGTACCGCTTTTTTTGGCGGTAATACCATTCGATCAGCAGAAGAAAATTTCTTTCCGTTGATTCAGTCAGCCATGGAGCAGCCATTTGTTGGACCTGCTGTAACGGCTAATAAAAAAGTTGTGAAAGTATCTGCTCTGAATGTTCGCTCGGGTCCGGATAAAAATCAAAACATACTTCGTGTAATAAAAAAAGATACCGAAGTGTTGGTATATCAGGAAAGAAATGGGTGGAGTAAGATCAGTAATACGGCGGAAGAATGGGTGTATAGTTCTCTTTTATCAGATCCTCAATAAATATCCATATGAAAAACGATTCTATGAAATTTTTACACGCTAAAACCTGGAGTGGTCGCAGCTGGCTGCTGATGTTATGTTTTCTATTGTCAGTATTAATTATTGGATATGTAGTGTCTCATAATATCTGGAAAGGAAAACAGTATGTGCAATTGGATAAACAGCAAATACTGCTCTTGAATAAATATTTGAATAATGACCCAAACAGATCATCAAATATTGATTCTATTCCATTCTATCGTCAACAACGTGATATGTATCTGATCGCATTTTTAAAAAGTGAAATGCATCAACAATTAGATCAGAAGGAATTTACACGAACAATGGATCTGGTTTCGAAGATGAATCATGAAAGTGCGATAGATTTCTTAGCTGAAAAGAAGTTTTTAGTACATAGTGTGTTTTGGTTAACAGGAAATAAAGCTTACGTAGAAGCATTATTGTGGAGTCTGATGGGTGTTTTAGTAAGTCTCATTTATTACGTAAGCATAGCCAATACAAAAAGTTTGCATACTGCAGGAACAGATGATAGCGGCAGTTTTGATCCCGCAGAAATATCCGGACAGGTCGCTAAAATGTTTTATGCGCCAACATGTACCATAGTGTTGATCTTGGGTTACCAATATCTCATCGATACGAATAACAGTATGATCGATATTTCTGTCAATAATGGTCTCATTGTTTTCTCATTTATATCAGGCTTTTTCTCAGGAAGAGTGATGCGATTTCTGGATCGACTTAAAGAACTGGTATTACCATTTGGTACATCTTCGCAACCAACCGTCACACAATCTATTCAATCAGGAGATATAGAGGTTGTACTTGATTTGTCTGAAACTGTCTCAAAAAGTGAATATGGCGCAGCTATTGCGGAGGCCGGATTCAATGCCGCAATTGTTTCTTTAGAACCTAAAGATGGTGGAGATACCATACAATTGATCAATCCACCGGATGATCAAGCGGATACTTTTTTTGGAAAGGGAATTACATACGGTTTTTATACCCTACAAGCACAGCTGTCCTATCAGTCAGATAATCAATCAATCATAAATCTTGCAGCATCTAAAGAAATAGAAGTAAAAAGTAATCAGGAAACCGTTACTGTTTTATTGGATAAGGTTATAGCGGAAGGATAAATAAAAGTATATTTGGTTACATCCTCTTCCTAAACGAATAGCCTTCAATGCAATTTAACACATGGGAATTTTTATGGTTTTGTAGCGGAGTGCTGTTGCTGTATTGGTGTTGCTATAAGTCTGTTCGTTTGCAAAACATCCTTTTACTGATCGCCAGTTTTTATTTTTATAGCAGGTTACACTATAGTTTTACTTTTTATTTAGCCGGACTTATCCTTGTAGCTTATTTTTCCGGATTATGGATCAGTAAGACCAAGTCATTTAAGAAGCCGGCACTCATTGTATCTATCCTATTGCTTTCCTCTTGTCTGGTGATTCTAAAGTACACCAATTTTGGTATTGATATTGTGAATGGAATGGGGGCTCGTTTTGAAAATTTGAAATTCTTGGTGCCTGTTGGTCTTAGTTTCTATACGTTCAGTACTATCGGTTATGTGACAGATGTATATCGGAATAAGATAGAGCCTGAGAAAGATATAATTTCATTGGGCGCCTATATCAGTTTCTTTCCGCATCTTTTAGCGGGTCCCATTCCTGCAGCAACTAAGCATCTACGACAATTTAAGCAACAAAAAGTATTTGACTTTTCGAATATAGAACCGGCTTTACGTAAAATTATCTGGGGTTTATTCAAAAAAATGGTGATTGCAGATAATATTAGTATTTCCGTTGATTACTGTTTTGCAAGAGCTGATACATTAAATAGCTTTTCACTGTATTTGGGTATTGTGCTATTCAGTTTTCAAATTTATGCTGACTTCTCTGCGTATTCTGATATTGCTCGAGGGGTAGCTAGGTTTTTTAGTATAGATCTATTCCTAAATTTTAAATCACCTTTCTTAAGTAGAAATCCGGGGGAGTTTTGGAGAAGATGGCATACGTCCCTAACAAGATGGCTTACCGATTATTTATATAAACCCTTAGGCGGTCGCTCATTGAGCAAGGGAGGGTTTATTGCTGTCATTCTGTTCATTTTTCTGTTCAGCGGTTTATGGCATGGTTCTAGTATCAACTTTGTACTATGGGGTTTATTGAATGGATTGTATTATGTCATTTATTTGGTTTTTAACCAGATCAAACACTATGATGAACCGCCTGATAAAAATCGATGGGTGCCATCATTTGCAACATTGGGCAAAATCCTGCTAACCTTTCATCTGATCACTTTCAGTCGAATTTTATTCAAAGCCGAAGACTTGCAAAAAGCTTCTTTATACTGGAATGGATTGATCAGCAGACATTCTTTTGATGGGCCACCCTCTTTTTTGTACTCACATATTCACTGGTGCCTCCTTTTACTTTTGATGGAATGGACTCAACGCTTCAGACAGCATCCTTTAGATATTTCAAACAATAAATTTGTACGTTACTTCTTATATGCTATTGTTCTTGTGATCATCATTCTGTATCACAAGAAATTATCTTTGCAAGAATATTATTATTTCAGATTCTAAATTTCAAATATGTGTAAAAAGCAACTTCTCGCTTTTGCTATTTTATCAATAGTGATATCCTGTAGTGATGGAGAAAATAAAGACAAAATCGTTACCGACCCTATCATAAGTGAAACAAAAAATGAACAAAGAGAGCAATACCTTAGTCAGTATTCTCAAGTTCCGGAAACACCGGACATACTTAATGCAGGTGATACAGGTGTTGCAGTTTATAATATTTGTGTAGAGCGGTATGAACAATCTCTTGCGGCACTCAAAAAACAATCGGATGAGCTGGGTGCAAAACTGATTGTTACCATTCTTTCTCCTGAAGTCGGAGATGCAATTACGATAAGTGGACGAAAAGGAATTCCGCTCATTAGTGGCATTAGCAAAAAGTTGGGAATAGATATCTATGATTGTATGAATCCGTTAGTGGCATTCGCAGGACAAAAAATCACTCAAATGCCATTAGATGGGCATTGGTCTATAAGTGGGTCTAAAGTTGTTGCTGATTTATATCAACCAATTATCAGTAAGTACACTACGCGTCGATCTACTAAAACTTATACTGAAGCAGAAAGGACTTCTGTGTTTGGTGATTTAGAGCCCAATCAGGATGTGGCATTGGACGGGGGGAAAAATCTTCCTTATCAACTGATCACAAACAAGCAGGGATTTAGAATGAATACAGATCTTGGTTTCCCTAAAGCAAAGCAGCGAATTTTATTATTGGGGGATTCTCAACTCTATTCTCCTTTTCTGGACAATGGTCAAATTTTTACAGCGTTACTACAACAGCGTTTTCCTGATGCTGAGATCATCAATGCCGGTGTGATTGGATATACGATTGAAGATCAGGTGAGTCTGCTTTCAGAACGAGCAAAGTATGCAGAGCCAGATCTCATTATTTTGGTGACCAATCCTAATGATATTGGAGATTTTTATTTCTCTCAACGTAATAAAATGAGCAGGGTTAAAAAAGCCTATGAACCTACCGCAACAGAATTGTCTTTGTATCAACAATTGTATGGTTCAAAATAGTGAGCATACTAAAAAGAAATAGCAGCTTTTAGCTGCTATTTCTTTTTAGGTGAATTCAGCAAAAACATTCGCATCCTTATATCCGTAGTAGGTCTATCACTTTTTGTAGGCGTTGTAGCGATGGAGTCTAACACATCAAACCCTGTGATAAGTTCACCAAAAACAGTGTATCCACCGTCTAAATGTGGTGTACCTCCTTCTGTGGTATATAGGGTTTTTTGATAATCGTTTAGTTTAAGATTACGTGCAACAATGGTGCTGTCTAACTCAGACTTTCGCCAAACAGGTCTTTGTACAATATAGAATTGACAATTGCTGCTGGCTTTTTCCGGATTATCAGTTCTTGCCGCAGCAAGTGCTCCTCTTTTATGAAAGATATTCTGCTCGGTACGAAACTCTGCAGGAATACGATCTCCGGGTGCAGATCCACCACCGATTCTTTTATCAGCAGTCGCATATTTACTTTCCGGATCACCACCCTGAATCATAAATCGATTGATGACGCGATGAAACAGTAGACTATCATAAAACCCGGCCTTGACCTTACCGATGAAATTATCTCGGTGTAATGGAGTTTCATCATACAGTTTTACTACTAAGTTACCCTTACTCGTCATAATAAGCACATGTGATTGCTTGGGAGAAACATCCACCCATTTCTTAGCTGTTTTGACAGCCTTTTTTTCTTCCTTATCTAACTTTCTAAAATATTTTGGAGTGGAACAGGCCGATATAGCAAGTAACCCCAATAACCATAAACGCTTTATATGCATAGTTGTAAGATTAAGCTTCTCCATTCCATTCAGCATAAAATTGCTGTAAATATTTTTCTATAAATGTATGCCGCTCCTCTGCTATCTTTTTTCCGGAAATGGTATTCATTTTGTCTTTTAGCAGTAATAATTTTTCGTAAAAATGATTAATCGTGGGAGCGGTGCTTTTTTTATAAGCTTCTTTATTCATATTTAAATCCGGTGGTATCGCAGGGTCATAGATCTCGCGATTTTTATATCCTCCAAAATGAAAAGCCCTGGCAATACCAATTGCTCCGATGGCATCTAGTCTGTCTGCGTCTTGTACCACTTGCAGTTCCTTAGAAATAAAGAAAGGTGTATCATATGCGGATCTAAAAGACATATTCTCCATGATCTTCACAACATGATCAATAATTTCATTATCGACCTCATGTTCTTCTAAAAAATTTCGTGCTATCCTCGGCCCAATCGTTTCGTCTCCATTGTGAAATTTCGAATCAGCTATATCGTGTAAAAGTGCGGCCAATTGAACGACGAGCATATTTACATTTTCTGTTTGTCCAATATGTTTTGCATTTTTCCAAACCCGCTCAATATGAAACCAATTATGTCCGCTTTCGCTATTCTTTAAAGTTTCTCTGACAAATAATTCTGTTTTTGTAATCAGATCTTGTTCTTTCATCAAATAGGTATTAGTCTTTTATTACTGTGCTTGACTCTCCAATGATTCTCTTCTAGACCAGCACTCATCCATCACACCCCCTGTTGACTTGAATCCTTTATGTCTCCAGTCGCCGTTGACAAAAGAATAGTCGAATTGTAAGCTCTTGCCAACACTGGTAGCTGTTTTGGTAAAGAAATGAATCGTTTCGGTATATTTTCCATTTTCTGTTGTGTAGGTTCCACCACCGGTATCAAAAAATTGTTTGGTAACCACATTATAAGCGATCCACTGAAAATGTTTTCCTGATAATACTTTCATGGTTCTTCTCGGATAAAATGGACTTCTTCTTTTTGATACCTGATCATTATTATAGCTGCCGGTAATAATCCAATCTCCTGCTAATGCGCCGGGTGTTCCATCATCTAAACGCTTCCAGTGGCCGGAAAGCCCTTCAATCGTAAGTTGATCTTTTTTAATATTGATTTCCCGACTTTTTAAAGTACCAACAGTTGTTGAATCTAGGTTATTCCATTCAATTGAAACGGTAAGTTTATTTTGCGATAAACTGTATTTCCCTCCGTAAGAAGCAATAAACTTTTTGTCGCTCAGGCTATAAGTGGCAGAAGAAAAAATTTGATCGGTGATGATAATAGTGGTTTGTTCATTGCCATTGATCTGTTGCCAGGCACCCTTGAGAGACTGAGCCTGCTTCTTTTCAGTAAAAGCTGTGATAACCAGAACAATGCAACTCAAAACTAATCCGAGAAAAAGATTGATTTTTTTCATGGCTTTAATTATTCCTTAAATATAAAACAATTCATGATGTGTGATAGGGGAGCCTTAGGGTGACACGTGTATTGTAGTTGTTTTTATGACAAGTCTGTAGCATAAACATGAATTAGTAGACCTGTAATGGTTATCTGCATTCCTGTTGGTATATTTATGCTTCAAAAATATCTCAATGGCAGCCCCATTACCTGAAAATGAAATGAAACGAGTGATCGAATTATCTGAATTCGATCTGGATTATTCATCCTTGCAAGAAAATTTTAAAGATTTAGCGAAACTTGCTGCTAAAGTAGCCGGTACCAATATCTCATTGGTTAATATGATTGATTCATTTACACAATGGACGGTCAGTAATTTCGGCTTAGATCTCGATCAAATGCCAAGAGAGGATTCTGTTTGTCAATACACGATCGTGTCGGATCAATTCTTTGAGGTAAAGGATCTTTCAGCTGATGATCGTTTTAAAGATAAATTTTATGTGAAAGATGATCCCAATCTGCGCTATTATTTTGGAGTGCCATTACAAACCAGTGATGGACTTCAATTAGGAGCTTTGTGTGTATTGGATACTATTGGAAAAGAGATCAGCCCGGAAAAAGTAGAAATGCTGAAGATCATTGCAGATGAGATTGTGAACAGGTTGATGGTGATTCGGGTTGTCAATGGTTTAAAAAACCGTGTGAAAGAAGCCAAAGAAACACAGAAAAAAGTAGCACATGATATTCGCGGACCATTGTCTGGTATCGTGGGTTTGGCACAACTGATCAGTGAGCAGGGTAAGGACAATAAACTAGAGGACGTATTACAGTTGGTTTCGATGATACAGAAAGGAGGTCATTCTTTGTTGGAGTTGGCTGACGAGATACTTAGCGCAGAAAAAAAGATCGATAACCCTTCGCAAGAAGCAGGAAGCGGCGAATATAATCTGCTTAGCTTTAAAGAAAAGTTGGAAAAACTATTCTTACCTCAGGCTACAAACAAAAAGATCAATTTACAAATCCTTATAGATAGTAAAACGGAAGATATTCCTTTTTCAAAAAATAAGTTATTGCAGATCACCGGTAATTTAATTTCAAATGCGATCAAATTCACGCCATTAAAAGGACAGGTAACAGTTCAATTATCAATTGTGATTACTCGAACCAAACAATTATCCATCAAAGTCATCGATACAGGATCAGGAATGGATCAGGATACGATTCATCAAATATTGTATGGTGAGCAGGAATCAACAGAGGGAACTTCCGGAGAAAAAGGATATGGCTTTGGTTTGATGTTGGTGAAGCATCTGATCATTAAACTGAATGGATCTCTCAATATTGAGTCAGAACCTGATAAGGGTACTACATTCAGTGTATTGTTACCGATTGCTTAGATGCAAGCCGTCAGCCCCATCGTATATATACATAATAGATAGTGGCTATCAATGCACCCCAGAATAGAACAGTACCGGCAGCGACTAAAAAAGCTTTGGCTTTTCCCGCCCGGTTGTATTCGCCCATAAAGCGATAATAAAATAATGTTCTGTACAACACTTCGAAGAGCATAAAACCTAATTGTAGGTTTCTGTTTTCTGTAGATATACTAAAGAATATTGCGATCGGTACAAAGATCAAACATCGAAACAGATTCGTGAAGCCGATCAGGTATAAGTTAGCAACAAGATGCTCTGTAAAGTTATATCTTCCTTTAAAGTATAAAAGCCAAATCAAAAAGCTGATCAGTGGTGCAGCAAGCATGGCCACATAATTGGAGTATTTGGAAAAGAACCGCCCAATCTTTGCCATCTTCTCCATTCTTTTGATACTTTCTGCTTGTTGGGGATTATCCGACATTGTTTTTTTCGGCGCAGATGTATAACTATTTATCCGTGTATTCCTTTGTAATGAAGAACTACTATATTTTGATGTAACTCCTCCAATAACGATATACACAGCCGCTACAATTAAAAAGAAATTCAAAGGAGGGAAATGTTTTTTTCTTTTACCTTCTATATATTCTTTAGCCACCAATCCGGGTTGTACAACCAGTGATTTCAATAAAGTGAAAATACCTTTATCAGCATGCGTGAAATAGTGAATGGCATCATGTAGTACATCGTGCAGATTCACACGCTTTAAAGCAGTCTTCTGACCACATTCACTACAAAATTTTTGCGTAGCGCTAAGAGGTGCGTTGCAGTTAAGGCAGTTAGACATCTTGGTATTGCAATATAAAAAACATAGATTGCTTTTTTGTAAACTTTTATAAATAAGAAAACTATTCACATAATCGAATAAAATGGATCAGCATAAAGCTTCTTTTATCAGAACATCATTTCCTGAATTGATCAGTACTTTACAGAAAGGAACAGCCCCTCTTTGGGGTAAAATGTCTGTTCAGCAAATGACAGAACATGTAACGGGGTTCTTCAAAGTATCTACAGATCAACTTCATTTCCCAATGGTTACACCGGAGGAGCACCTTCCAAAATTTAAAGAGTTTCTTCTAAGTGATAAACAGTTTCGTGAAAACACGAAAGCACCGGTACTGCCTGAAGAGCCTTTACCTGTTACAGAGCCGGATCTCTCAACAGCTGTAGCACATCTGAAAGAGGCGATAGAACAGTTTTTTAAGTTTTATGAACTTCATCCTGATAAAAAGATAGCACATCCTGTATTTGGTCCGCTGAATTTTGAAGAATGGATACTGTTGCATTATAAACATGTGACTCATCATGCCAGACAGTTTGGTTTGTTACCGCGTTAAATATGTTAAACCGGTCAACAAACAAAGCGATCAATCGTTAGCTTTGTTGTTTTAAACGATTGCTATGGCTAAGCTTGAAAATTTTATTCTGGGAAGATGGATCACCGGAGATGGTGAAGGGCAACCCTTATTTAATGCGGTTACCGGAGAGCAGATCGCTACTGCTTCTACCAAAGGAATTGATTTCAAAGATATTTTACAATACGCAAGGGCTACAGGTAACCCTGCATTGAGAAAAATGAGTTTTCATGAGCGTGGACTAATGCTTAAAAATTTGGCATTGCACCTACGCAATCATTTGGATAAGTTTTATCAGATCAGCTACCAAACCGGCGCAACCAAGGCTGATAGTTGGGTGGATATTGAGGGTGGAATCGGTAATCTATTTTCTTACGCCTCACTCAGAAGAAAATTCCCTGATGAACCATATTGTTTGGATGGCGAACATCATGTATTGGGGAAAGCCAACACCTTTATGGGGCATCACTTATTGGTACCCAAAGAAGGAGTAGCGGTTCATATCAATGCTTTTAACTTTCCGGTATGGGGGATGCTTGAAAAAATAGCAGTGAATCTGCTGGCTGGTATGCCGGCAGTCGTAAAACCTGCTACTGTTACCTCATTTCTTACCGAAGCGGTTGTACGCGAAATCATTGCTTCAGGTATTCTCCCTGATGGAGCTTTGCAATTGGTGTGCGGCAGTGCGGGTGATATGTTACAACATGTTACGGAACAAGACGTGGTGACATTCACAGGCTCTGCATCTACCGGATTGATGTTGAAATCAACCCCATCTATTTTATCTCAGAATGTACCCTTCACGATGGAGGCCGATTCATTGAATTGCATCGTTCTGGGTAATGATGTTACACCTGATATGCCTGAATGGGATATCTTTTTGAAAGAGGTACGAAAAGAAATCACTACGAAATGCGGACAAAAATGTACAGCCATCAGAAGAATTTTTGTTCCTGCTGATAAGATAGAAGACGTACAGATAGCATTGGGTAAATATTTATCTCAAACAACGATCGGTAATCCGTTGAATGAAAAAGTGAGAATGGGATCTTTGGCCGGTGAATCACAACGAGCAGAAGTAAAAGCACAAGTACAAAAATTATTAGCTTCTTCACAACTCATTTATGGATCACTAGATAGTGTTCAGGTGATTGATGCCGATGCGCAAAAAGGGGCATTCATGAGTCCATTGTTGTTGTTGAATGAAAATCCATTTCAATCCAAGGAAGTGCATGAAGTGGAGGCATTTGGTCCGGTGTCAACCCTTATGCCTTATAATCATTTAGATGATGCGATACAACTTGCTAAAATGGGTAAAGGATCCTTGGTAAGTTCTATTGTTACAGCCGACAAAAAAATAGCGAAATCATATGTGTTGGGTGCGGGGATGTATCATGGGCGCATATTGGTGTTGAATAATGATTGCGCCAAAGAGAGTACCGGACATGGTTCGCCATTACCATTGTTGGTACATGGTGGTCCGGGTAGAGCCGGTGGTGGTGAAGAGATGGGAGGTATTCGCGGCGTAAAGCATTATATGCAGCGAGTAGCTATTCAGGGTTCTCCGGATATGATCACTGCGATCAGTAATATTTATCAGCCCGGTGCAAAAGGTAATATTGAAGATAAACATCCTTTCAAAAAATATTTTGATGAATTACAAATAGGCGATCAACTACTGACAGAAAAAAGATTGATCACTGCAGAAGATATCGATCAGTTTGCGGATCTAAGTGGAGATCATTTTTATGCACATTTGCGTGATACAGATTTCTCTGGTACTATGTTTGAAAAACAAGTAGCACATGGATATCTGATCATGAGTTTAGCTGCAGGACTTTTTGTGAGTAGCTATGATAAAAATCCGGTACTATTGAATTATGGTATTGATGAATTGCGATTCACAAAACCGGTTTATCCCGGGTCAGAGATACAAGTTCGATTTACTTGTAAAGAAAAAACAAGACAAGAAAAGAAAGAGCCTACCGATATTGATAAAGGTATTGTCAAATGGCTGGTAGAGATCATGGATGAAACGGGAGAAATCACCGGCGTAGCTACTATTTTAACTATGGTAGAACGAAAGAGCTAAGCAGCACCAATCATTAACCTGAAAAATTACTGTTATGATAGAAGAAATTAAAGAAGGGTATGTAAAAGTTGAAAGAGAACATGGCATTGCTACCATCGAGTTCTTTCATCCACAAAGAAATTCATTACCCGGGAAAATATTAGATGCTTTGGCAAAAGCTATTCATAGTGAAGGATTGAATACAGAAACCAAAGTAATCGTACTTCGTTCTGGTGGTGAGAAGGTATTCTGCTCCGGCGCCTCTTTTGATGAACTGGCATCCATTACCGATGAAGAAACAGGTTCGAAATTTTTTAACGGCTTTGCACAAGTAATCAATGCCATGAGAACGGCTCCTCAATTGATCATTGCGAGGATACAAGGTAAATGTGTAGGTGGTGGTGTTGGTATAGCAGCAGCAGCAGATTATGCTATTGCTGTTGAAGGTTCAGATGTAAAACTGAGTGAACTTGCTGTAGGTATTGGTCCGTTTGTAGTAGGGCCTGCTGTTGAAAGGAAGATCGGCGCTTCTGCTTTTTCTCAATTGGCTATTGATGCCTCCATGTGGAGACCGGCAGATTGGGCAAGGCGAAAAGGGTTATTTGCGGAACTGCACGCAGACATTGCAGGAATGGATGATTCTATTACCAGAATGACTACTACACTTTCTAATTCCAGTCCGGATGCTATGCGGGAAATGAAAAAAGTATTCTGGGCAGGAACAGATCATTGGGATGATTTATTAAGAGAAAGAGCTAAGATCAGTGGAAGATTGATCCTGAGTGACTACAGCAAAAAAGCGATCGCTAAATTCAAGGAAAAACAATCATGAGCGTAACAGCAAGGTTCAATTCAAGAGACCTTGTAACAATTTGCGATACACTGGCTGAAAAAGATCCGCATCTGTTGCAGATTTTGGAAGTCTATGGGTATCCGCCTTTTTGGAGTAGGGAACCATCCTTTGCTACATTCATACATATTATTCTGGAGCAACAGGTTTCCTTGGCTTCAGCGAGGGCTGCGTTTGTAAAGTTGAAAAGTTTCATAGGAGAAATTACGCCTGAGAAAATCATATCACTTTCAGACGAAGAGCTAAGACAATGTTATTTCAGCAGGCAAAAGACAATCTACGCCCGTTGTCTGGCTCAGGCATTCATTGATAGAATCATTACCATTGATCAACTCACCAATTCTTCTGATGAAGAAATAAGAGCTTTGCTTACCAGTATCAAGGGTATTGGTAATTGGACGGTAGATGTTTTTTTGATGATGTGTTTACACAGTACAGATTTATTTCCTTTTGGTGATATAGCCTTGGTGAATAGTTTAAAGCATGTAAAAAGTCTTTCTGCTGATACCGACAGAACTTATTTAATATCGATTACTGAACAATGGAAACCCTATAGAACAGTAGCTGCATTTATGTTATGGCATGCCTATATCTGTAGAAAGAAAATTGTATTTGAATCAGCGTAATAAACCGGAAGCCCAATCGATGGCATAACGTGATTTCAGGTACTTAATTCGAAGAGAGATCATTTTTTCTGCTGTCTCAATCACTTTATTTTCACGTGTATTTACTAGGAACAAAGAACTTTCGCCATTCTGAAACCTAAAATATTCGGCATTCAATAAGGCTTGAAAATTTTTGTATGCGCTTTGCGCGATCAATAATTGTTGTTCTAACTGAGAGGTTTCGTTGAGATAGGTTCTTACTTTATTTTCTACCTCTCTTCTTTTTAGAGAGAGCTCATAATTGGTTTCTTTGATCTTTAATACAGACTTTTTATAGTCTCCTCTGCCTTCTCTCAAGAAAAGGGGAAATTTCACATCAATGCCCCACAAATAGTTGTTTTGAAATAGCGCAGCATTCCAACCCTTAAAAACATTGTATCCACTATTGAGTAGATTGGCTTTTAAGTTAACTGTAGGCAGTAAGTTTTGTTGTTTTAGTTTTCTGTCTACTTCTAGTGCATTGAGTTTAAAGTCGTATGATCTGATCGCAGGGTTGATGGTTAGTGCTTGTTGTAGTATATCATTGGTAGCAGGGAGCTGCGCATACTGCATGAACTGTAAAGTATCGGGTCTCACTTGCGGAGGTAATAAGTAGACACTGTCTTGTTCGTTCCATAAATAATTCGATAACTCAAGCGTTGTATTGGTCAATTGAAGTAATGCTTCATTTTGAACCAACTGAAATTGCTGGAGCTGCGTTAATGCTTCTATTGTATCAATGGTCGCTCTGTCTCCATTCGCAAATGCAATTTTTACCAAACGAAAACGGTCTTGCGCAATGCCTACAAATTTTGAATAGATATTGTACAATTGATAAGTTCCAGCCCATTGCCAATAGATTTGATATGCATCAAATAAGAGATTGTTGAGTGTATTCAACTGCTCCTGTTCACTCATATCACGATATATCCGTGCTTGTTGAAGTGTAGCTCTTCTTTTATCCAATAATAACCCTTTTGCAATCGGCATTTCAAGACCGAGATAACTGGTTTGTCCTGCAGTAGTTTCTCTCGCTAAAAGATCGCCCCCATTGTTTTCAATCCCAGCTTTGATATCAGCACCGATCCAGGTTGGAATTTTGATTTCAGGATTGGTATAGAAATAGTAATTCTTTCCATCAAATGTTTTTCTGCTGGCATCCATTCCGATCAATGGATCAAATCCTCCCTTTGCACTTAATAGATCAGCTTCTGCTTTACGAATACCAATAAGTGCTTGCTTAGCAATTGGATGATTGGTACGTACCAATTTGATAAACGCATCAGCATTTAATACCTGCGCTGCGCTTTGTAATGTGAAGAATAAACCTATGATGAATACAAATCCTTTCATGAATGTGCTTTATTTCGCTGACTCTTTATTCATTTTTGTTGTGGTACTGGTTGCAGGTTGATAATATTCCGGCGGGAATCCATTGATATTTCGCCATAGTTCATACCCAACAGAAACATCTTTCAATAGAGCGATACCATTTGCACCACCACCTATTCTTAATAATCTAGGCCATGCTTTATCATTCGGATCTTCTGTAACCAATACCCTGAATTTACCATTACCACTTACTGAATTTTCAATAGCAGTAACGACACCACCAAATGTTCCATAAGAACTCGCAGGCCATCCACTGAATACGATGGCAGGAAATCCGTCAAATACAAAACGAATTTTTTGTCCCCTAGATAATAAGGGCATATCCATAGGCTCTACAAACAATTCAACAGCGTATTGAACATTATCCGGAACGATCTCTACAATCATATCTCCCTCTTTCAATATTTCACCAATACCTGCTTTTCTTGCCTTTGTAATTTGTCCGCTTTGAGGTGCAGTAACATAGTAAAGTTTATTCCGCATATCATAGTTGGAATAAGCATTTTTCAGTTTTGCAACTTCAGCATCGCTGGAAGCTTTATCTGAGAGTGCGCTAAAGCGATCACCTTTTGCTTTAGCAATTTTATCTGTGTATTCCTGTATAACAGTATTTTTTTCAATTCTTAAAGCTGTCAGCTCTTGTCTAGATTGCAGGTATTTATTTTCTGCACCAATTCTTTTCGCAGTGGCATTTTGAAAGGCGATCTTTCGTCTTTCGTAATCAACCAAAGAGATCACACCACTATCTAACATAGCTTTTGCGGCATCGATCTGTCTTTTAGTAACTGCCAATTCATTTTGAACAGCACCAAGATCCATGCTGTCGCTTTCTACTTTCAATTGTTGTTGCTTTAATTTGATATCTATTTGTGAGAGTTTTAAATCTCTACCCTCTTCCAATGCACCCACTTGTTGCGATGCAGTAAGTGCTTTGTTTTGATATCCTTCCGCAGCGTTTTGTTTAGCGTCTATTTGTAGTCCGGTTCTTTCTAATAAAGCCGGATCAAAGTATTCAACTTTTATCTCCCCCAATTGAAGAATGGTATCCCCTTTTTGTACAAAATCACCTTCTTTCACATACCATTTCACGACACGACCACCAATAATTGAATTCAATTCTTGTGGTCTTTGTTCTTGTCTTAGCGTTGTGATCAACCCACGGGCGCGAATATTCTGTGTCCATGGAAGAAACATCACAAGTACCACCAATATCAATGATCCCCATAACCATTTACGTACTCTGCTGGTACGGTTGATATGATAGATATTACGAAATGCAGGGAGTTCGTTTTTCTCAAGTTCTACTTCAGGTTCACAAGTCAGGTATTTGCTCATACGATTTATGCATTAAGTTGTTTAGATACTGCATCCCAGCTACCAAATGATTCAGCAACACCACGATTCAAATAGAGTACTTTATCACAATTCTTTGCTACTTCAATATCTGTGGATGTAATGATGACAGTAGATTCAGTATCGTTTCTTAAGAAATTGAGTACTTCTTGTTTATTTTTTTCTTCCAGACCATGAAAAGGATCTTCCAGTAGTACAAGCTTTCTGTGTCCTACCAATGCACGTGCCAGCAAAATTCCTTGTCTGATCTTCATAGGTAATCTTTTACCGGTAGGGTCCAAAGGTGTATCAAGACCTTCCGGTAGGGATTCCAGAAAATCTGTGAGGCCGCATAACTTTAAGGTATCTGTGATTTCAGCGATAGAAATGTCCTTGTTACCCATGGTAATGTTTTCCCATAATGTACCTTGGAAAATATCTTGTTGACTCAATAAAATACCGGTAGACGCTCTTAACGATCCAACATTGTAATTACCGATTGGGATATCATTGACCAGTACACTTCCTTCAAAATTTCTGAAAGCGCCTGTTAATAATCGGAGAGCGGTAGATTTTCCTGAACCGGAATTACCCATGATGCATAATTTTTCTCCGGGGTTTAAAAGAAAGCTTACGTTCTGTAAAACATTGCCACCGTCAGGATAATGAAAGCTTACATTCGAAAAGCGTACACGAATGGCATCACCGGTTTTGCTGATCAATTCTGTACCTGATTTTTCTGTTTCTGCGCCTGTTACCTTATCCATTTTTTCGATAGAGGTCAAAGCATCATAAACATTATCCAGGTTGATGATCAATTTTTCAATTGAGTTCATAACCGTTATGATCACGATATCTGCAGCGATGAATTGTCCAATATTAATTTGCTGATCTACCAATAACACCACACCAACAATTAACATGGCCGCTGTGATCACTACTTTAAATCCAATCAGACTCCAGAATTGTGCGAGTAGAATATTGAAATAAGTAGTTCGTGAATTCAGATAACTGGTTACAAGTGCATCTGCTTTCTCAACATTCAGCGAAGTGCCTCGTGAGTATTTAAAAGATTTAATCGATCTTGAAATTTCTTCCAACCATGACGCTGTTTTATATTTATAATCACTTGCGTCCATGCTTGCAGAAAATCCATTCGGAAGAGTGTTGCGCAATATGATATATAACAAGAGCAACAGTACAGAACCGAAGCCAATAAAAACAGGATGATAAAATGATAGCAATACAATACCGAAAACGATCTGTATAAGGGCTGTAGGAATATCTAGCAATATCTTTTCAATACCCTTTTGCAGTGATATGGTATCGAAGAAACGGTTTACGAGTTCAGGTAAATAGTAGTTATCAAGTTTTTCAATATTTAATTTGGGGATTCGGTCTGCAAACTCAAAAGAATAGCGTGTAAATATTTTCTGTTTGATTTTTTCAATGATTTGCATTTGTCGCACCTGAAGTAATCCATAAATAAATACACCTGCGACAACCAACACAATCAATATAATGATAGATGTAGAAATAGATCCGGCCATTACAAAACTAATGATGGTTTGGATCCCGAGGGGAAGGGATAGCTGTACCAGTCCGGCAAGGATGGCGAATGCGTATACGGCAGAAACATCCTTCCTGTCCAGATTCAATAATGCAAAAAATTTCCGTGCTGCACCCGCTGGTGAGCTGTTTGCCTCTTTGGCCATAATGATTGTTTGTCAAACAAAGTTATGAATAAATTAGCCCGTTCTATAACAGAAGTCTAGGCTTATTGTTCTCTGAATAGCCAATAAATAAACCCTTTAACGCATATTTAAGAACTAAGAGATTGGTGAACAGGAGATTAATCCCGTTCACCAACTTTATTTATAGATCATCGTATTCGTACAGATGATCTATATTGGTATTAGCAGACATTTCGAATACAGGCTTAATAATGCCATCTTTCAATCCATATACCCAGCCGTGTAAATGAGGTCTTTGCTCATTTTTCCAGGCTCTTTGGATGATCGAGGTCTTAGCCAGATGAAGCACTTGCTCCTGAACATTCAATTCAACTAAACGATCGAATTTCTGTTGCTCATCCTCAATGTTATTTAGTTCATCTCTATGATTACGATATACATCTTTGATATTACGTAACCACATATTTAATACCTGTTTGTAATCATGGTTGGTCATGGCAGCTTTAACCCCACCACAGCCATAGTGACCGCAAACAATTACATGTTTTACTTTCAAGTGTGTAACTGCATAGTCTAAAACACTTAAAAGGTTTACATCTGTATGCACTACCATGTTAGCGATGTTCCGGTGTACAAATATTTCGCCGGGTTGGGTATTCGTGATCTCATTGGCAGGAACGCGACTATCACTGCACCCGATCCAAAGAAAATCAGGCTTTTGTATATCAGCAAGGCGGCTAAAATATTCAGGATCATCCTGTACTTTTTCAGAGGCCCAGGCTTTGTTTTCTAATAAGAGTTTTTCGTAAATTTTCATTCTTCAGTGATTTGAGGGATGGTAAAAATGTTTTTTAAAGATTTACTTTGACCTGTTTTGACTTCTACACGGATCTTTTTCAGGTGTGCATGACATAAGAAGTTATTCACTTCTTCTATTACGTCTTTATCAATAAAATCAGCTCTTTCAGTATCAATAATGACAAATGCATTTTTCGGAACTTCTTCCAGTTTCTTTTTTACAATTGGCTTATTGAGAAAGGAAACATCTTTCCTAAAACGAATCAAATAATTGTTATTATCATGTACCACCACAACTGCTGATCTAAAGTTACTTCTGATTAGGAAAAAGAGTGCTACGCAGATACCTACAACAATGCCAATGAGTAGATCGGTAAATAAAATTGCAGCGATGGTTGCAACAAAAGGAACAAACTGATTCCATCCTTTTACATAAAACTCTTTGAAAAGTGAAACTTTGGCTAGCTTATATCCTGTAAAGATTAATACAGCTGCTAAGGCACATAAAGGAATTTTATTCAGAATAGTTGGAACAAACATGACGCAGAGTAACATCATTGATCCATGTAAAATGGTAGACATTTTTGATTTAGCGCCGGCAGAAATATTTGCGGATGTTCTCACAACAACAGAAGTTAAGGGGAGGCCGCCAATCATTCCGGATACCATATTACCAATGCCTTGTGCTTTCAGTTCTCTATTGGTGGGTGTAACTCTTTTTAAAGGGTCTAATTTATCTGCGGCTTCAATCCCTAATAAGGTTTCCAGACTTGCTACTATTGCCAATGTAATACCGGACATCCATACATCCGGATTTTTTAGGAACTGAATATCCGGAAAAGTGAAAAAGGAAAAGAATGAAGCAACATTATCAGCAACCGGTAATGTGACCAAATGTTTTTGTTCCAAGGCATAACTGCTTCCTGATAAGCGTAGATACTCGTTTAAAATGGTACCTACCAATACAACGATCAGTGCCCCGGGAAATAACTTTAATGATTTTTTTGTTTTGATGAATTTACTTTCCCAAAACATGAGTAGCAATATTGATACCACTCCAATGATAAGGGCTGTTGGAGTAATGTACTTGACTGCTTCCAGCATGGCAGTAAAAGTGTTTTCATTGTTCGCTTGAACAAAAGACTCGTCACCTTCAAAGTCGGTATCGTAGCCAATGAGGTGCGGAAATTGTTTTAAGATCAAGATCAAACCAATGGCTGCGAGCATACCTTTAATAACAGCATTGGGTACATAATCACCGATGACACCTGCTTTTATAAAACCCAGTATCACTTGTAACAAGCCTCCAATCACAACTGCCAATAAAAATGCTTCGTAAACCTGAAGTTTTGTAATGGCTGTAGCAACAATAACGGTGAGTCCGGCTGCCGGACCACTTACACTGAGTTGAGATCCACTGAGAATACCGATCACAATACCACCAACAACACCTGCGATGATTCCGGAAAAGAGAGGAGCTCCGGAACCTAGTGCAATGCCCAAACACAAAGGCAATGCGACCAGCAGTACAACAATTGATGCAGATGCGTCAGCACCCACATGCTTCAAATATTTATTCATGTAATGATTGAATTAAGGAAGAAGGAAAAGTTACTAATCTTCAATGAAAAGATCAGCAATTAGGTGGCGGAACGTGAATCTCGTTCGTATGGTTCTGAGGAATGACGTCAGATACAATAGGACGTACAAAATGCGAAAAACTATTGATGGATAAAAATGCTACCTCCGGAGTTGAGATAAAGTCGCTTTTTGATTCTGATTGCTTCGCATTCTCAGGTGTATGGTCAAGGCTATGCGGAATTTCCTCTGTAAACTGGTTGCAGTACAGCATCTTTCCCATTTGTTGAACGGGAAGTATCTGCACTGACAAAACAAGTATCAGGAAAATATTTATAATCCGTTTAGCCATAGTGAGTTGCAAATGTAACAGGCGGTTAAACAAATTACAAGCTTAAACATTTGTTTAACAAAAAAATAAGTCGCCGAATCTATTTCTAAGATACTGAAAATCAGCTTATTGGAACAAATTAAATAATATACTTCGGTGAGAACTCTATAAAAATAGGGGAATAAAGCCGCTATTAGAGGTTCATAGCGGCTTTATGATCAAGAAATGAATAGCGTTTAAATGTTAAGACCACCGCATGCACTTAATACCTGACCGGTAATATAAGCGCTCATATCGCTGGCTAAAAACAGAGTGGTATTTGCAATTTCTTCTGCCTTACCAAATCTACCCAAAGGAATTTTCTTTAAAAACTCAGTCGCACCATCACCATCTTTCAGATAATGAGTCATATCTGTTTCTATAAATCCCGGTGCAATAGCATTACAGCGGATATTTCTGCTACCCAATTCATGGGCTACCGATTTGGTAAAACCGATAATACCCGCTTTACTAGCCGCATAACTGCTCTGTCCTGCATTACCTCTGATACCAATGATAGAACTCATATTGATGATGCTGCCCGATTTTGCTTTCATCATAGGACGTATTACCTGCTTCGTCATATTAAAAACGCTTTTTAGGTTAATATCCATTACATCATCCCATTGTTCAGGGGTCATACGTAGCAGTAAGTTATCTTTTGAGATACCGGCATTATTCACACAGACATCTATATTACCGAACTCTTTCATCACTTCATTGACAAAGACTTCGCACTCTGAAAATTCCCCTGCATTGCTTTTCCATGCTTTGGCGTTGACACCCATTGCTTTTAGTTCGGTTTCCAAAGCGGCGGCTTTTTCTGCACTGCTGTCGCTTACATACGTAAAAGCAACATGACTTCCATGTTCAGCCAATTTTAGTGCGATGGCAGCTCCAATTCCACGGGCAGCTCCGGTTACGATCGATACTTTTCCTTCAAGTAGTTTCATGTGATTTCTTTTGATAAAACAGCTACAAATAAAATGAATTTATAAGAGAGATATAGGTATTTAGATTCTTTTCATCGGTTTACTAGTGTTGTTGCATCAGCATTTTTATATCATCAATGTATTTTCTATCATTACTCAAGCGAGGTACTTTGTGTTGCCCACCCAACTTTCCTTTACTCTTGAGCCACTGATGAAATAATCCTTCAGGTACTGCATGTACTTGGGGTATTGTCAATGCCATATCCTTGTATCGTTTGGCTTCATAGTCGCTATTCAGTGTTTTGAGTGCGCAATCCAATTCATAGGCAAACTGATCAGTTGATGCAGGTCTTTGTTCAAATTCAATCAGCCATTCATGGGCCCCCTTATTTTGATCACCAAAATAAACAGGCGCAGCCGTATAATCTTTTACGGAAAGACCTGTTTTTTCACATGCCATGGCAATGGCTTTATCACTGTTATCTGCGATCACTTCTTCTCCAAATGCATTGATGTATTGCTTCAATCTACCACTGACTTTTATTCTGAAAGGATATAGTGAAGTAAACTGAACGGTGTCTCCTACCAAATAACGCCAGAGCCCTCCATTGGTGCTGATCACCAGCGCATAATTTTTACCGATCTCCACTTTATCAAGACCAATTGTAGCAGGATCTTTCTTGCCGTATTCTTCAACAGGCATGAACTCATAAAAAATACCATGATTCAAAAACAGAAGCATACCTTCTTCATTGGGATCATCTTGTGCAGCAAAAAATCCTTCACTGGCATTATACATTTCAAGATAGGTACAGCCTTCGCCGATCAATCTTTCAAATTGCTCACGATAAGGAGTAAATGACACTCCCCCGTGAATATAAAGTTCTAGTTCCGGCCACACTTCTTTCAGTGTCTTTTTACCGGTGATCTCCAATATTCTTTTTATCAATACCAATGTCCAGGTAGGTACACCTGATATAGAAGTAACAGGTTCTGGAATGGTAGACTGTGCGAGTTTTTCTATTTTCTCTTCCCATTCGTCCATCAATGCAATGGACAACTCAGGTGTTCTAATCCAATTAGCCCAAATAGGGGTGTTTTGTAAGAGTACAGCACTCAAATCACCATAATTGACTTCCTCATTGATCTTACTGATCTGATGACTGCCCCCGATCACCAATCCTTTACCGGTCAATAGATCACTTTCATTGCGTTGGTGATAATACAAAGTCAAAACATCTTTGGCTCCTTGAAAGTGACAATCTTCCAGACTCTCCTGTGTAATGGGAATGAATTTGCTTTTATCGCTGGTGGTACCACTACTTTTGGCGAACCAGTTCACGGGTGTATTCCACAGTAAATTCTGCTCACCTTGCATCAACCGCTCGATATAAGGTTTTAGATCATCATATTCATGAATAGGAACTGATGCTTTGAATTTTCTGATATTAAAAAGAGAAGTGAAACCATATTTTCTGCCGATCTCGGTGTATTGTCCGTGGGTCACAAGATCTTGCAATACTTCTCTTTGCGCAGCCACCGGCTGTTGTACCCATTGTTCAATTCGCCAATGCCTGAACCGGGCCAAACGGGATATTGCGGGACTGAGCAGTTTCATGGTTGATGTCAGCAAAATAAGGAATACCCGTGAAAAATGCGAATGTCTAATGCTAAGTTGATAAGACTATTCTGTTGGAGCAGTATGTGTTTTGCCCATTTCGATGATCCAGTCTTTTCTCCGTAACTCAAAATTGGTTCCCAGATAAAGCCGCCTTACCTGTTCATCATCTGCTAATTGCTCTGCAGAGCCGTGTTTGAAGATTTTACCCTCGATCAATAAATAAGCACGATCACAAATAGAGAGGGTTTCATTAACGTTATGGTCTGTGATGAGAATGCCAATGTTTTTATATTTCAATCGGGCAACCACACCTTGAATATCTTCTACTGCAATAGGGTCAACACCTGCAAAGGGTTCATCCAATAAGATGAACTTTGGGTCAACAGCCAGCGCACGGGCTATTTCTGTTCTTCTTCTTTCACCGCCACTTAAACTGTCACCATTGTTTTTTCTGACATGATGCAGGTTAAATTCATCTAATAATTGTTCTAGTTTGTTTAACCTTTCTTGTTTTGTAAGCTTTGTCATTTCAAGTACTGACAAAATATTATCCTCAACACTCAAACTCCTGAATACACTGGCTTCCTGGGGTAGGTAACCAATACCCATCTGCGCTCTTTTGTACATGGGCAGTTTGGTGATATCGACATCATTCAGGAACACACTGCCTTCATCCGGTTTAATAAGACCTACTACCATATAAAAAGTAGTGGTTTTGCCGGCTCCATTGGGGCCTAACAAGCCAACGATCTCACCTTGACGAACATCAATGCTCACATTATTAACAACGGTTCTTCCTTTGTAGCTTTTGACCAGTTCTTTGGTATGTATGGTAATATTCAAGCCGGATGATTTCTACAAAATTAATATATCTCTCTTGCATGCTGTAGGTATTAACAGATGTTTTTGTAACGCTCGCAAGGCTGTATATTGCAGCCATTTAGTACCAAGCATGAAAATTACAGACCATATTCAACAGGCAAAAGATACCCTGATCTCTTTTGAAGTGTTGCCGCCATTAAAAGGGAAGACCATTGTATCTCTATATGATCACCTCGATCCTTTGATGGAATTCAAGCCTTCTTGGATCAATGTTACCTATCACCGAAGTGAAACCATGTTCAAGAAGAAAGGGGATGGCACTTTTGAAAAAGTGGAAGTAAGAAAACGTCCCGGTACGGTGGGTATCTGTGCGGCCATCATGAACCACTATCAGGTTGATGCAGTACCTCATATCATTTGCGGTGGTTTCACAAAACGTGAAACGGAAGATGCATTGATTGATCTGGATTTTTTAGGAATAGATAATGTGCTTGCATTAAGAGGTGATGCTGCCAAGAATGAAGCCTCTTTCGAACCGGAACCGAACGGTAATCATTATGCAATAGAATTATTGCAACAGATTAATAACATGAACAATGGTATTTATCTGGACGATGATATTAAGAATGGCGGCAAAACCAAATTCTGTATTGGTGTAGCCGGGTACCCTGAAAAACATTTTGAAGCACCTAATCTGGATATAGATCTTCAAAAATTAAAACAGAAAGTGGATGCCGGTGCAGAATACATCATGACTCAAATGTTTTTCGATAATCAAAAGTTCTTTGATTTTGTGAAATCATGCAAAGACATGGGTATTAATGTTCCGATCATTCCGGGATTGAAGCCACTCACAAACAAAAAACAGTTGTCAGTTTTACCAAGAATATTTCATGTAGATATCCCTTCGGATCTCTCAAACGCTATCATGAAATGTAAAACCGATGCAGATTGTGAACAAGTGGGAACAGAATGGTTGATTCAACAGAGCAAGGAATTAAAAGAGTTTGGCGTTCCTGTATTACATTATTATACTTTAGGTAAACCCAAAGTGATTTGGAATGTGGTAAAGGAATTGGTATAAAAAGGGCGGATAAAAATCCGCCCTTTTCTTTTATAGAGATACTTCTATTTCTGCATGAATATCCAGACCATTTCTTTCGTTCAATTGGATTTTTCTTTTCAATTCTGAAAGCGTTTCCTGAAGTTGTTTGATCTTTTTTTCAGAGTGCTTGATGTCTTCTTCAGTCATCTTGGTACTTTGAATCTTTTCTTCGTGAAACTCAATCTTTGCTCCATATAGAGCTGATAAAATGTGTACAGCCTCATTATTGCTGAAACGTCCATCCATTAGTTGTTGTTTCATATAAAGTGGTTTGATATAAGTTATTGTCCTTGTGCAGCAGTGTACCCGGCAACACCATCAAATTCATATAAGTTTTCTGTTTTGATAATCTCAAGATCCGATTCATGAATGTGGTTCATTAATGTGAGTACATCGGCATAATTGATCTCCCCAACTTTATTGGGCTTGAATCTGCAACGCCAATGATCCGTACAGAAGGTTTCAGGAAATCCATCGGGCCATACTTTAGTGCCTCTGTTTGTGATCATGCTTAATTTTAGTTCATCGCTATTAGAAAACTGTAAACATTGGGCGAGTAACTCCGGACTTCTTTGTTTAGAGCATATAAATACATCTACACCTACTAGTTTTTTCTTGGCTTCAGGTTGTGGCTTTAATTTTATTTTGAAATTGGCAGATTGACTTGAATAACTGATGGGTTTTAATTGTTCTGGTTTTTGTCCTAATCGTTCGATCACTGCGTCGGCGAACTCTTGGGTTCCTAATCTTGTTTTCGAGACGTTTTCTTTAAATATATCATAGGTATGTACACCATCTTCCAACGTACGCAACCAGGCGTTTTGAATTTTTTCTGCTACATCTTGTTGACCAATGTGTACCAGCATTTGGATGGCTCCTAATAATAATCCGGATGGATTTGCTTTATTCATTCCTGCAATTCTTGGAGCTGATCCATGAATCGCTTCAAACATGGCGAAGCCGTCGCCAATATTGGCACTACCCGCTAACCCAACAGATCCGGTTATTTGGGCAGCAACATCGCTAAGGATATCACCATAGAGATTGGGCATTACGATCACATCAAATTTTTCAGGTGTATCTGCCAGTTTGGCTGCACCAATATCTACGATCCAGTGTTCTTTTTCAATATCGGGATACTCGCTACCGATCTCATCGAATACCTTATGAAAAAGACCATCGGTCATTTTCATGATATTATCTTTTGTGAAACAGGTTACTTTTTTTCTGTTGTAAGCCTTTGCGTATTCAAAAGCATAGCGAATGATCTTCTCTGTGCCCGGGCGTGATATCAGCTTTAGGCACTGATATACCTCATCGGTTTGTTGATGCTCAATACCTGCGTATAGATCTTCTTCGTTTTCGCGGATGATCACCACATCCATCTCCGGATGTTTAGTGTCTACAAAAGGATGATAAGAAACACAGGGCCTAACGTTCGCAAATAGTCCCAGTACTTTCCTAGTCGTTACATTTAAACTCTTGAATCCACCGCCTTGTGGAGTGGTAATCGGTGCTTTTAAGAACACTCTGGTTTTTCTTAGACTCTCCCAAGCTTCAGGAAGAATACCTGCAGAATGACCTTGCTCATAAATCCTCTCTCCGATTTCAATCTCTTCAATTTCAAGATTTGCACCGGCGGCTGTTAAGATTCGAAGCGTTGCGTCCATGATTTCCGGACCGATCCCATCGCCTCTGGCAATAGTGATCTGAGTTGGCTTTTTTGTATTCATGCCGCAAAAATGAATCAATCAACTAGTATAATTTTATTTATGTTTTTTATACTTTCAATAAATAAAATTTATGATTCATATTCTAACTTCAGCGGATGCCTTGTTATTTGCAGACTCTGATTGAGTTGCTGAGTGCTTTTCGATAATTATTTCTGTTTCGATTTTGTGACTATCAAATCATCAAACTGCTCTAAACTTAATTGTTTGGCAATAATTCTTTTGTCTTTGTCAAGTAAGTATAAGGTAGGCGTTTTGAAAATATCATATAACTGTCTGTAGTTGGGAACGCCCGCTCGTTCCTCTACCTCTTTCGCGGATTTGGTTTGGTAAGCATGTATCCAACCTGTTAATTTTTTTTCTGTTATAAATTGTTTCCAAGCGGGCACTTCATTTTCATAAATATTAACGCCATAAATTGATACACCCATTGCTTTCCATTTGCTTCTGTAAAAAGAATCCAATCTTGGCATTTCTTCTTTACAATGTCCGCAGTTGGGGTCCCAGAAAGCCACAACCGTAAACGCGGATTTTACATTATACAGTGAAACGGTCTTTCCGGTTGTATCTGTCAAATCCAATACCGGCGCAGGTTTACCGAGTTGGTTGGCCATTAAACTATAAGCTCTTTCTGTCACCGTTTTTCTTGATGCCGGATTAAGGATCATGGTATCGCCCTTTGCATAAAAATTTTCAAAGAGGTATACGAACACCTTGTCTTGACCCATGAACTCAGGGTTCATATATTTATTGGTAAACTTAGTCAGCAGATAAGGATAGATCTCTTTACCTGTTCTCGCTGATAGCAAAATATACTTTACTTCTTCAATGATAGAATCGGGTTCAGGTGATACATAATACTTAAAATAGTCATCCAGTTTAGGTTCAAAAAAGGGTGTGCGTAATAATCGATCATCATTGAAAGCTACATCATCCCAAAAATGTTCTTTCACATATCGGAAAGGATAACTTGAGTCGGCTTTACCATTGACAACAGGAATGGCGGGTGCATCAGGTGTTTTCATGGTATTGAAAAACATGGCTAGCAAAGACTTGGGATGTTGTTTCATGATATTCATCCTGTATTGCTGCACTTCTTTATCCAAAGCTGTTAAAGCGTTATATAATCTTGTTGAATCGGCTTTATTTGTGGCAGCTTTATATGCATTGTTGAGTTCCTGTCTTAATTGTCCTTTTTCAATGGAGTAAGTTGTATATGTTTTGAAAAGATCATTGTCTCTTGAACCAATGATCTCTGCCTGATCTTTTAAGGAAGTGTCTCCTTTAATAGAAAATTGCTGGACATCGTCCATTAATAGTTCAAACTGAATGGTCATCTGTGGAGATACCACAAAATAAATACCACCGGGTAATTTTTTATCGCCTTTGAATACGCCTTGGCTTTTATCATTCAACATGGCAGAGTCTACCAGTGTTCTTCCTGTACCTAAATAACTCCCCAAATACACTTTACAGTTTTTCAAAGGAGTTAGTGTAATAGGAATGTTTCGCCCGCTAGCGGGCTTTATAGGTGCTTTAGTAGCAGGTTTTGTTTGTGCCACAGCAATCAAAAAAGAAAAAATGCAACCGAATAACAATAGATATTTTTTCATAACCCAAAATTCGGCAACAAGTTAATTAAATACTAAAAGCCATAACACCTATTTAACAAACAGGAAATGTTGGCCGGGAAATACCTAAAATAAATCGACAGCCATTTTTGTTAGACAAGAACGATCTGGTCTATCATGTTTACCTTTGCGGTGTGAGAAAACAAAAGAAAAGAATCGTTCTGGAAAATATCCTGGTAGAAGACTATGCGGCAGAAGGCCGTTCATTGGCAAGGGTAGACGGTAAAGTCGTGTTCATTGAAGGGGCCGTACCCGGTGATGTGGTAGATGTTCAACTAACCAAGAATAAAAGCGACTGGGCAGAGGGGCATACACTTGCCATCAAAAGTTTTTCCCCTGATCGTGTGCAACCATTTTGTAGTCACTTCGGTGTATGTGGTGGTTGCCAGTGGCAAATGTTGCCTTATGAGCAACAGTTGAAATACAAACAAAAACAAGTGACGGACAACCTTACCAGGATCGGGCGTATTCCTTTACCGGAAATATTACCGATCGTTGGAGCGGATGAAACAAGGTATTACAGGAATAAAATGGAATACACTTTTGCAACCCGGAAGTATATTCCATCAGATGAGTTTCGAAAACTTAAGGCAGAAGGAATCGATCCCGATGCAATGCCCGGTGCTGCCGGATTTCATGCCCGTGGTTTCTTTGATAAAGTAGTGGAGATCGATACCTGCCATTTACAAGAAGAACCTACCAATCTGATCAGAAAATTTGCTGCTGCATATACCATTCAGAAAGGCATTCCTTTTTATAACATCAAGGAACATCAGGGTTGGTTACGCAATATGTTTGTGCGCAATACAACCACCGGCGAGCTGATGGTAAATATCATTTTTGGATATGAAGATGTTACACTCAGAGAAGATCTTTTGAATCAACTATTAGCAGCCTTTCCTCAGATCACGACCTTATTGTACACCATCAATACCAAAAAGAATGATAGCCTTTTTGATCTGCATCCACAGATCTATACAGGTAAAGGATACATCATTGAAAAGCTGGAAGATTTTCAATTCAAGATCAGTCCTAAATCATTCTTTCAGACCAATACCAAACAAGCAGAAAAACTATACCAGGTTACGCGTCAATTTGCTGAACTGAGTGGTACGCAAACTGTTTATGACCTCTATTGTGGAACAGGTAGTATCGGTATTTTTGTAAGTAAACAAGCTGCAAAAGTAGTAGGGGTTGAAGTGGTAGCGGATGCGATAGAAGATGCGAAAGAGAATGCCGCTTTAAATGGACTTACCCAAACTGCTTTTTTTGCTGGAGATGTGATCGATATCTGTGACGATGCTTTTTTTGCACAACATGGTCGTCCGGATGTTGTGATCACCGACCCACCAAGAGCAGGGATGCATGAGAAACTGGTCAGAAAGTTATTGGATATTGCAGCTCCATTGATCGTGTATGTAAGTTGTAATCCGGCTACACAGGCCAGGGATTTGGCATTATTGGATGAAAAATACGAGGTAACAAAAATTCAGCCGGTTGACATGTTTCCTCATACCTTGCATATTGAAAATGTGGTACAGCTAAAATTGAAAAAAGAAGTATAAACAATCACCATAAATACGCTACAGCGTTGAGTGCATGACAGAATTCAGACCCAGTAGATTTGAGATATTACCCATCATTGTAAAGAACCTGCTCATCATTAATGGCTTGTTCTATTTGGCTCAGGTTACTTTTTCCAAAGGAGCTGTTCCTATTTTTTCATTTGAAGATACATTGGCTCTACATGCATGGCAGAGTGACCTATTCAAGCCATGGCAGCTGATCACACATATGTTTCTGCATGGCGATTTCTACCATATTCTGGGAAACATGTTCGCTTTGTGGATGTTTGGATCCATATTAGAGAATGTTTGGGGTGCCAAAAGATTCCTCACATTTTACCTGATTTGTGGACTTGGAGCGGCTTTTATACATCTACTGTTTCTTTCCTATGAGCTAACGCCCATCATGAAGGACTATGCATTGGTATTGCAGCAGCAAAATGATCCCATAAGTTTTGTGGATGCTATGGCAAGCTTTGGGCGTAAGTACAATATGGGTTTTAATGAAGAAGCACTTAGCTTTTTGAAAGCAGATCCATCGAACACGCTAATGACCGATAAGGTTTTAGAAGCTGTGACCACCTATTATAACAACAGGATCAACACTGCTACTTTGGGCGCAAGTGGAGCCGTATTCGGTATTCTGGCGGCCTTTGTCTATTTGTTTCCGAATACTTATATCTACCTGTACTTTTTGGTCCCTGTAAAAGCCAAATGGTTAGGCTTGCTTTATTTTTCTTACGAGTTGTTCTTTGCCCTCCAGAACTCTGCAGGAGACAATGTTGCACGTTGGGCACATATCGGAGGAGCCATTGTAGGTCTCTTGATCGTCATTACCTGGAACAAAACCAACAAAAAAACGTTGTATTAATAGTTACCAAGAACCGTGCGTATGGAAAAAAGACCTTATAGAGCCAATAAAAAGATATTACTCGGACAAGACAACAATGCCTTGGTTTTTCTTTTTGCTGTCAATGCATTGATGTTTGTGATCGTGAACTTCATCAAGATCGTTTACTATTTGTCCGAGATACCGGACGAATTCTTTTACCGTCAGGTATTGAACTGGCTGAGTTTACCACCCCAAACCGATGTATTGTTGACACGCCCATGGACCTTTATCAGTACCATGATCACGCATCATAGTATTTGGCAACTGATCAGCAGTATGTTATGGTTATGGTGTTTTGGTTATATTCTCCAAGATCTGGCTGGAAATAATAAGTTGATCCCTCTTTATATCTATGGTGGTATTACCGGTAGTGTATTTTTTGTACTGATGAATAATATGGTTCCCGTTTTGGCGAATCAAGTAGGCACAGCAGCGCCACTATTGGGAGCCGGTTCTGCTGTAATGGCCATTGCAGTAGCTACCACCACGCTGGCACCGGATTACCGCATATTCCCCTTGATCAATGGAGGTATTCCACTTTGGGTGATCACGCTCATTTTTGTAGCCATCGATTTTGCAACATTGGCAGGCAGCAATGCCGGTATTGGTGCCGGACATCTGGCTGCCGGTATTGTAGGATACTTATTTATCCTTCAGTTGCGAAAAGGAAATGATTGGGGTGCATGGATGAATCGTTTTGCAGGATGGCTGGATGATCTATTCAATCCCGAAAAAAAACACCAGCAAAAAACAAACAGCGAACGTCATTTTTATAAAGCAGCGGCAAAGCCTTTTGATAAAAAGCCCAATCTTACACAACAACGCTTAGACGAAATACTCGATAAGATCAATCAACAAGGATATCAATTCCTGACAGATGAAGAAAAAGACTTTTTGAAAAAAGCAAGCAAAGAAGATCTCTAGGGTTATTCGGTGCCTTCCGGTGTATTCTGTGGCATTTTTTCTTCATCGGCACGTCTTTTTTATCAGTATTTTAGCTCATGGCCAAGAGCATCTTTCGACGGATTACTAAAACAGTATTTCTGATACTGAATCTAGTGATCGTGGTGCTTTGGTTGATCTCTTGTCTCACACCTTTTCTCAATCCTTCGACCTGGTGGATGATCGGTTTTGTTGGATTGATGGTTCCCTATCTAATTCTTGGGCTAATCATTTTTCTAATTTTTTGGTTATTTGTCAAACCCAAGCTGGCACTGATTCCTGCTATTGCTTTATTGATCGGCTTTCAGCAGTTAAATGTGGTTTTTGCATGGAAACCCGGACCATCGGTATCAGAAAATAAACCTGATCGTGTATTGCGAGTGGTTAGTTGGAACATTCAAAGTTTCAATGGAAATAGCAAAAACAAAGCGACCAAGCAATTGGCAAGAACGGAACTTGCAGAAAGCATACAAAGACTGAGTGCAGATGTCGTGTGCTTGCAGGAGTTCAATCATACAGACGGACATAATCCTGAGTCGGATAACTTATCGCTTTTTAAAAAGGAGTATCCCTACCATTTTTTCTCAAAAGATTATCAGCGAAACGGAGGTAGTTATCAATCGGGTTGTATCATTTTTTCAAAATATCCTATCGTCAATGATGAAAAAATTAAATATCCGGTAGCAGAAAGTCTGATCTATGCCGATATTGTAAAGGATACCGATACGATACGCATTTTCAACACACATTTACAATCCTTTAAATTCAAACAAGCTGATTATACAGATCTGGAAAAGATCAAAGAGCAGGATGATGAAACATTGAGGGCTTCTAAGAATATCATCCGGAAAATGAGGCTGGCCTTTAAAAGAAGAGGAGTCCAAGCCGGTATTGTTCGAAAAGCAATGGACGAAAGCCCCTATCCGTCGTTGATTTGTGGTGATTTTAATGATGTCCCGAATTCTTATACTTATTTCCATATCCGTGGCAGCCATCAGGATGCATTCTTGAAAAAAGGTTTTGGTATTGGCCGTACTTTCATTGCATTGGCTTCCACACTTAGAATCGATTATATCCTGCCCCACTCGTCTTTTGAAGTTAAAATGTTTGATATGATCGATGAGGGGCTGAGTGATCATATTATGCTGGTGGCAGACTTACAATTGAAAAAATAAATATCTTCGCAGCACGATGAAACTGAAACACTTCTCTTGCTGTTGTTGCTGCTGTTAATTCGGATTGTTCCTGATCCGCTGTTTCATTATTCCAGGTAACCCTGTTTTCATTTTCTCTAATTCACAAGCATGTCACTGAAAGTTTATAACTCATTAACCCGCAAAAAAGAAGTTTTTGAAGCCATTAATCCACCTTATGTGGGGATGTACGTGTGCGGACCAACGGTAAGTGGTGAAAGTCATCTTGGACATGCACGTCCTTTCATCACTTTTGATGTGGTGTATCGTTATCTGATGTACTTAGGATATAAAGTTCGTTATGTAAGGAATATCACGGATGCCGGTCACTTTGAAGAAGAAGGAAGAGAGGCTGAAGATAAGATCAGTAAAAAAGCAGTGTTGGAGAAGCTGGAGCCGATGGAGTTGGTACAGAAATATACCAATCTGTATCATTGGGCTATGGCATGTTTCAATAACCTGCAGCCGAGTATTGAACCTACCGCTACAGGGCATATCGTTGAGCAAATCGAAATGATCAAGAAGATCATTGCCGATGGGTATGCGTATGAGGCTAATGGATCTGTTTACTTTGATGTAGAAAAATACAATACCGATTTCTCCAAAAAAGGGCTGCCTTATGGTATGTTAAGTGGAAGGGTGTTAGATGATCAGATCGATACAACCCGTGAATTGGATAATCAGGACGAGAAAAGAAATAAGAGTGATTTCGCCTTGTGGAAGAATGCACCTCCTGAGCATATCATGCGTTGGCAAAGTCCATGGGGAGAAGGTTTTCCGGGATGGCATATTGAGTGCTCTGCGATGAGTAATAAGTATCTGGGCGATCAGTTTGATATTCATGGAGGCGGTATGGATCTTCAATTCCCGCACCATGAATGTGAGATAGCACAGAGTACTGTTTGCAATCATAAAACGCCTGCTCGTTACTGGTTACACAATAACATGATCACCATCAACGGAAAGAAGATGGGTAAGAGTTATAACAATGTGATCAAGTTGAGTGAATTGTTTGAAGGAACCCATCCTATCCTGACGCAAGCCTATCATCCAATGACGGTGCGATTCTTTATCCTGCAAAGTCATTATCGCGGTACGCTTGATTTTAGTAATGAAGCATTGCAAGCATCTGAAAAAGCATTGCGTCGTTTATGGGAAGCTTATGATTGGCTGATAAAGCAAAGCTTTGATGCTAATGCTAACGCTACAGATAAAGCATTGGATGAGAAAACGGCTGGTCAGATCCGTGAATTCGATGAGTTCATGAATGATGACCTGAATACAGCAAAGGTATTGGCCAATATGTTTGAACTGAGTTCTGTGATCAATTCAATCAAGGATAAACATATTGCCGTCAATGCTACCAGTGGTGCTACATTGCAATTGTTACAACAACAGATGAAGGTTTATATTGAGGATATCTTTGGTCTTACCGGCGAAAGAACAGCCAATGATGGTAAGCTGGATGGTGTGTTGCAGTTGTTGATCGATATCCGTAAAGAAGCCAAACAGCGAAAGGATTTTGTGACCAGTGATAAGATCCGCAATGAATTGGCGGCCTTGGGGGTACAACTGAAAGATGAAAAAGACGGTGGGGTGAGTTATACGATTCAGTAAGAATTGAGGGATATTAGATCTCAGATGTCTGATTTGATGAATAATAGTCTATGTTGGTCGCCGGCCAATAGGAACACACAATCAGTGCACATCATAACAATCTTAAAAATCTGCGGTCCATCATTCGCCACTCTTGTTAGTCGATTATTTTATAGAAACCCTTACCCCAACAAACAAACGCATTCCCTGATTGGGTGCATATACATAAGTAGGATCAAAACTTAATGCATAAGGATTATCTGGAGTAGGTTGAATTTGCCCATTGTTGTTATACACTACCTGCTTATCAAAAGGATCATTGGTACGTGCAATGATAAATGGATTGCCCTTGTTGGGAGTCCAATTGAGTAAATTCTTTACACCTCCATACAATTCCACCGAACGCAAGCCTGTAAATACCCATTGAATGTTTTGAATACTCCAAAGAGGCGAGTTAGCCCTTCGCGGATCCAAAGGACCTAATATGGGTAATCGCATGGGTCCATAAAAATTTCCGGTATAATCAATGCCAAGGTTCCAAGGTTTTATGCGATAAGAGATCGACCAAGTACCCGTAATTTTTTCTGTTAGGATTTGTTGCGTTTTTACACCCTGATCAACAGTAGCTACTTCCTGTAATGTGATACCGGCCATCCCCTTTAATCCGTTCAGTAAACTTAATTCTGTGTTCAATGTAATTCCCTTACTGATCGCATGTCCGTTGAGATTGTCATAGTTGATCTCGTTCGGATTGGTTTCATAATCTGCAATGATGCGATTGTTGAAATAGGTATACCATGCCGAAACATCAAAGTTCCAGATGACACCTCTTTTCGTCAATAGTTTTTTAGAATAATTCAGATTGATATTATACGAACGTTCCGGTTTTAATTCATTTTTGATCACCACTTTTCTAGCACCTGTTAATGCAGCATGATCTTCCGTAAAAAGATTCACAACCCTGAAACCACTACCGGCATTGATACGCAGACTTTCCTGATCACCGGTTTTCCATTTGAATGCTAAACGTGGTGTGATGATGTTTCCATGTACATCATGTTTGTCATAACGTAATCCCAACAGCAATTGCTGCTTTGTATTCAAGCGAATTTCATCTTGGATAAAAATTCCGGGCAGCCAATTTTTTGTAGGAAGGTTTTTGAATGAAACAGGATCGTTAGTGGCAGGTGTATTATCATCATAAAAAGTATAACGCGCTGTGATGCCTGTTAAGAGATCATGGGCGCCTAACTTTTTATCCCAAGTGAGTTGATGAAAGAAGATTTTTTGTCTGGCGATATAAGAGGTAGTTCCATATCTGCTATCCTGATCATGATCATTGAATGAAACGGAGTAGAGTATTTTTTCTTTTAAAGGCAATTGATATTGACCGGTTAGTTCCCATCGTTTGGTATAAATACTTTCACCATAAATACTATCACCACCTCTGAATTGTTTGGTCCAATTCATTTCTCCACCCCATCTGTCTTCATAGTAATAACGTACCGCTAAACTGAGTAGTCTGTTTTCTTTGCGTTGAAAATTCCATTTCTGAAAAACTGAAATACGTTGTTGTAAGGTTACATCTGTAAAACCATCTGTATTATGATCAATTGGATTGTTATAATGATACAGATTGATCCCCGTTAATACCTGTGCCTTTCGTAAAGGCTTCCACACAAAACCCAAATCTGCATTCTTTTCGTTCCAGCTGGTCTGCATATAATCAACATATACCGACGGTGCATTCTGCGGTTTTTTGGTGATGATATTGATGAGTCCGCCAACAGCTTCACTACCATACAAAGATGAAGCAGGTCCTTTAACGATCTCTACTCTCTCCACCAATGCATTAGGAATACCCGATAACCCATAAACACTTGCAAGGCTGCTTACAATAGGCATCCCATCGATGAGTACCATGGTGTACGGACCTTCCAGGCCATTGATATGTATGTCACCTGTGTTGCAGATGTTACAATTGAGTTGTGGGCGAACACCATTGATCTGTTGTAACGCATCAAAAATATTGGGGGTAGGATTTTTTTTGAAAAAAGTTTGTGTGTATACCTCCACGGGAACGGGGCTTTCTGCTTTTCTTACTTCTTTTAGTGTGCCGGTTACTACTACATCTGCAATTTGATTGGTGGCAGGTATCAATTGAATGTCTAGTAAAAATGGTTGTGTGGTACCCAGTTGAATTTTTTTCCGAAATGATTGATAACCGATTTGTTCAACGATTAAAACATAAGTACCTGCGTTCAGATTTTGTATTTGATAAAATCCATTGATGTCTGAACTGGTTTGTATATCCGTATTCAATAGTCGAATCGTCGCCAGCTCAATCGGCTTACCCGATTCTGTAATTCTTCCTGCTACCGATGCTTGTTGTGCATTGGAGTAAAGAGATATCAAAACCATGAAGCATACGTACAAAATCTGTCTCACAAAATAACATTTATGCTGTTCGGGGTGTAAAAATATAAAAGTTAGAGATATCTAACAAAATAAGTTTGTCATTTCAACTATCTTTGTAGCATGTTATCGACCACAGAAGAGAATTATCTCAAGGCCTTATTGCAGCTTACCTTGGAACAATCACCTAAGACAGAAGCGGGTACCAATGAATTGGCGGCGCATTTAGGTGTAAAACCGGCCACGGCAAACGATATGCTGAAAAAGCTGAAAGAAAAGAAACTCATCAACTATGAAAAGTATGGTAAGTCATCGCTAACAGCACAGGGGCGTAAGTTGGCCATTGAAGTGGTTCGAAAGCATCGTTTATGGGAAACATTTTTATACGAGAAACTGGGATTTACCTGGGATGAGGTTCATGAAGTAGCGGAACAACTAGAACATATTCAAAGTCAAAAGCTGATCGATCGATTAGATAAATTATTGAACTACCCCAGTTTCGATCCGCATGGCGATATCATTCCAACAGCATCAGGAGAAATGAAAATGCCGGTGAAGAAAACATTGAATGAAGAAGAGGTTGGACATAACTGTAAGATGATCGGTGTAAAAGATAACTCTGCCGCTTTCTTACAGTATGTTGACAAAGTTGGATTGAGCATGCATAATCATATCAAAGTGTTGACCAGACAAGCATACGATGAATTGATCGAGATAGAAGTAAACGGAAAAAAATCCAGTGTAAGTCCGCGTTTTGCTGAGAATATTGTGATTGTTTGTGAGGATTGTGAAAGGAAAAACAAAAAACCGGCGAAGAAAAAAGCTTAATGATTACAATCATCACTATGCGCATGGTTATGAACCCGACACATGCGATAGTTCAGGTAATGAGCTGTGATGATACAGGCAACGGATGGTATCAATAACCACAGTTCCCATGAATGCCAAATAACTTTGCCTAATAAGAGTAAAATGCCCACTGTAAAAAAGATCATGGGTATCCAACTGTGGTGATGCTTTTTTCTACCATGATATAAGGAATAGGTGCCCACAGCAAATGCCAAAGCGATCATTGCATATTCAAACCAGCTATTATCAATGATATTGTAGCCAAAAAGAGGAAGACTGCTGATGAATAATGGCAATAGCGCACAGTGAATGGCACAAGCTACCGAAGTGGCTATTCCAAAAGCATCCCAATTGATCTTAAAATTCATGTGGCGACAAAAATACAACTATGCAACAATGTTGCAAAATTAATTTCAATATTTTTTACATCCCCCCGATTGAACCGAATGGGGTGTAACTTTGTCCTTTAGTATTGATTATGAGTAAGAAGTTAATAGGTTATCTCTTGTTTTTTGCAGTTTTGGTCGCTGCCTTCTATTATTTTCTGTTTCGAGGAACAGATAATTGGAAAGTAAAATTGCCACAGTTGAGCTATGTGAAACCATTCATGTTTCGCAATCAAGATGGCGTTCCTTTTACGGAAAAAGATATGTTGGGTAAAGTATCGGTAGTAGAATATTTCTTTACGACCTGTAAAGGCATTTGTCCGAAAATGCATGTGGGGATGAAAGGCGTATACGAAGCGTACAAAGACAATCCGGATTTTATGATCGTAGCACATACCTGCGATCCTGAAATCGATTCAGTACCTCGTTTGAAATTCTATGCAGATTCTATGAAAATAGATACAAAGAAATGGGTATTGCTGACAGGTAGAAAAGATAGTTTATACCAGATGGCACGAAACTCTTATCTCTTAGATGATCCTAAGAATAATTTCGAAAAGATCGAAGATCAATTCATCCATACCCAATTTTTTGCATTGGTAGATAAATCAGGAAAAGTTCGGGCGCAGATCTATGATGGACTCAAGGCTGATGAGTTGGAAAAACTAAAAAAAGATATCGGTATCTTATTAAAAGAGAAAGCCACCGGTAATTTCGTGAATGGTATTTTTACAAACAATCCCCAGTAAATCATAAAAGAATGCAGGAGCGTATTGTAGATCTGTTGAAAAAAAATCATCTGAGCGTTACAGAAAGCAGAAAAAAAATTCTGCACCATTTTCTGGATGCTAATGGTGCTTTGGCTCATGCAGATATTGAAAATAAAAGCGGTACTGAGTTTGATCGCGTTACGATCTACAGAACGTTACAAACTTTCGTGGAGAAAGGAATCATTCATACCATTCCCACTGCTGATAATTCTGTGCGATATGCTTTATGTAAAGATGAATGTTCAGCAGGTCACCACCACGACGATCATGTTCATTTTATGTGTGATGCATGTGGAACCACCTACTGTCTGGATCATGTCACTGTTCCCAAGGTAGCCCTGCCCGACGGATTTAAGGCCATTCAAAAAGATCTGGTAGTCAGCGGACTTTGTAATAAGTGTTCCCAATAAAGATCTTCTCTTCACTGTTTTTCAGTTATCCATATCATTAGGTTAACTTCGTTTAAATCTATTTCATGATTCTTGTTACCGGTGCAACGGGGTTGGTTGGATCACATTTGTTACAGGCATTGCTGAACAAAGGTGAGAAGGTTCGCGCTTTGTATCGATCTGTTATTCCTCAAATACCGGGTTCAGAAAAAATAGAATGGGTTAAAGGAGACATTTTGGATGTGATCTCTTTGGAAGAAGCCATGCAAGGTGTTTCACAAGTATATCATTGTGCTGCTGTTGTTTCATTTCATCCATCGCAAAGAAAAAATCTGCATCATGTCAATATAGAAGGAACAGCCAATGTGGTGAATGCATCGCTTGATGCTGGTATCTCTAAAATGGTGTTCATGAGTTCCGTTGCAGCCCTGGGTCGGATTCGTGAAGATGTAATGATCGATGAAACAATGAACTGGACACCTGAAACCAGTAACAGCGAGTACGGAAAGAGTAAATACATGGCAGAAATGGAAGTGTGGCGAGGTATCGGTGAGGGCTTGAATGCTGTGATCGTCAATCCTGTGATAATTCTTGGTGCAGGAGATTGGAGCAGTGGGTCGACTGCTATTTTTAAATCAGCCTATGATGAGTTTCCCTGGTATACAGAAGGCATGAGTGGTTTTGTGGACGTACAAGATGTTGTACAAGCCATGATATCATTGATGGAAAGTGAGATCACGGCACAGCGATTTATCATCAGTGGTGCCAATCTTCCTTATCGTTCTGTTTTCTCTATGATCGCCCATGCTTTTGGGAAAAAACCTCCATATAAAAAAGTTACAGCATGGATGGCCGCCATTGTTTGGCGTTTAGAGGCTATCAAATCTAAGTTCACAGGCAAGTCCCCGCTTCTAACAAAAGAAACGGCAAAAACTGCTAGGGCTAAAGTGCGTTTCAATAATGAAAAACTGTTGAAGGCGATCCCCGGCTTTCAATACGCACCCATGGAGCAATCTATTTCACGTATCTGTGGTGAGTTGAAACAGAAATACCGCTTACCCTAGATCTATTTCTTCATTTCAAAAAAACCGGTAAATTGTACTACGTGAAATATGTAGTAGCTGTCATATTATCTCTATCGCTCTATGCGCCATCGGTTGCGAAAATTCTTGCTTATGCAGAATGTTCGGCACTTGCTATTTCACAGGCCGATCAAAATTGGTGTGATTGTATGTTAACTGCAGATACTGATACAGATGGTATTCCTGCTACTGAGAAACAAAAAGATATTGCTTTTAAAACAGATTGGAAATACACTGCAGTAGATGTTCATGACCCCAATGAGCTTATTACTTCTGTAGATACATACCATACAAGGTTTATTCCGGATGCACTCTTACATCCCTATCAGAAAGCTGTCTTTCATCCTCCGCTTCATTGATTACATATACAGTGTTGTAACGCTCCCTTTGAAGGGGGCTATTCGTTCATTCATGTAATCAATTCAAACAATATGAAATCAATTATTTTGATGCTCTCTTTGCTATGCATAGAGGGTATGTATTCATCTATTGTCGCTCAGACAAAAACAAGCATTGCCAATATAGAAGTGAAAAACAGTAATGGTGAACCTATGTTATTAGGTCACTGTGATATTTCTTTTTTGAAACAAGGGTCCTATAAGAACTGGTACCAATCCGGTTATGATGCATATATGCCTGATTCAATGATCATTCATCAATTAATCAGCTTAATAAAAGGTAAACAGATTGATATCTTTCTTGGCACTTGGTGTGGTGATAGCAGACGTGAAGTGCCTCGTATGATGAAGATATTGGAACAGGCCGGGATAGCCCAGCAGCACATCAGACTTATTTTCGTGAGCAATGAAGCGAATAATTATAAGCAAAGTCCACAACATGAGGAAGCGGGAAAAAATATCCTAAGAGTACCTACACTCATCGTGTATGAGGAGGAAAAAGAGATCGGAAGAATTGTTGAGTACCCTGTTATCTCTCTGGAAAAAGATCTGTTATCTATTTTGAAACGGGAGAAGTATGTGCCGAACTATCAGCAGCATTAAGTGAATAGTGAGTGGTCAGTGGTGAGTAGTCAGTAGTGAGTATTTAGATTGACACTCACTACTGACTACTCACTATTCACTAATGTCCACCCCCTTCCATCACTTTCTTCCACAATTCAGGAATTCTTTTGATCCAAACGAGCTCTCGTCTTTTAATGGAGGCGTCTTCTGCAGGATATCCGAAATATGTTTTTCCACCTTCCAAAGAAGAAGGGACACCGCTTTGTGCTAATACCACAGCATTGGCACCAATGGTCAATGTTTTACTGACACCCACTTGGCCCCATAAGGTAACTCCATCTTCAATAATGGTACCACCCGCAATACCTACTTGTGCAGCAAACAAGCAATTTTTTCCAACAGTAGTATCATGACCAATATGAACCATATTATCCATACAGGTTCCTTTACCAATTCTAGTTTCAGCTGTAACACCTCTATCGATGGTGCAGCCTGCACCAATCTCAACATGATCCTCGATCACGACATTACCACAGCTCTGCATTTTCTTGTACCAGACATCGCGGTTCTTTTTGGTGTTGTAATAAAATGCATCACTCCCAATGATTGTTCCTGCTTGAATAATCACATGATCGCCAATGATGGTATGATCCAATATAGTTACGTTAGGATGGATGATGCAATGCTTGCCAATTTGTACATGATTACCAATAAAGCAGTTGGGCATCACAATCGTTCCTTCACCAATTACAGCGGAATCACTGATGGCTTTTTGTGCAGGTACAAAGGGTCTGAAATGATTGACGATGGTGAGGTATGCTTCAAATGGTTCTGCAGTAACTAAAATGGTTTTACCGGAAGGAACCTCTACTTGATCGGTATTAATGATGATAAAATCAGCAGCACTATGTAAACACTTATCATAGTACTTGGGATGATCTACAAATACAAGATCTCCTGTTTCTACTTTATGAATTTCATTGATGCCATTGATCAATGCATCTTTATTACCGATCAATTCAGCATTGATCAAGGATGCGATCCAAGCGGCAGAAACAGGTGCAGGAAACTTCATAACAAGCTTTTTTGTTAAAATCAAAGGTACTAAGAGCTATTCACCCTTAGTTATTTTAGTTTTTTTTAAGGGCAAGAATCAAGGGGAAAAACAGTCGTTTGGTCAGTGTTTCTTATCATCAATTCATATTTCTTAGTAAAATCAAATCTTCTGTAATCCTTTATTCATCAATATTTCATCGATATTGATTTTTTTGCGTTGATTTTTTATTTGCAGAAAGTGCAGTGGTGATAAGCATTAAAAAGAAGGCGGGTATTCACATGCGGACCTAAAATGTGAATAAAATTGTTTAAAAATTTTTTTGCTTTCGATAAAACTCTTTTTAATATTGTGTAGGGAAATTTATTTCCCAGTACTTACTAACCCATCCATATACAAAGTCTCGCTTCTGCGGGACTTTTGTTTTGTATGAATCACTACTTCATTATCTACAAACCTTATCTCGTTCAATCGCAATTTTCTCCGGTTGAAGGAAAGCAAACGCTTGCTGATTTTTTTGATGTCCCGAAAGATGTATATCCGGTAGGAAGGCTAGATCATGATAGTGAAGGATTGTTGATTCTTACAAATGATAAACAACTCAATCATCGTTTACTACATCCTTCCTTTCAACACGAAAGAGAATATTGGATACAGGTAGATGGAGCGATCACTACAACAGCTATTCATGAATTAGAAACTGGAGTAACGATATCGATCGATGGAAAAAAACATCGCACATCACCATGTGATGTTTCTCTTTTTAACGATGAACCAAAAGTGCCGGCTCGGAATCCTCCTATTCGTTTTAGAAAAGAAATCCCTGCGCCCTGGATCCGTATGATATTAACAGAAGGAAAGAACAGACAGGTTAGGAGAATGACAGCAAGCGTTGGCTTCCCAACTTTACGGTTGATTCGTTACCGTATAGAAGGTATTACCATCGATGGATTACAACCCGGCGATCTAGTGACCTTAACTCGCCAACAATTATACCAACAACTTTTTCATGAATAAGTATCAGCATCTGTTGAATCAAGATTATAACATCAGCACTGAACGCCAACGTTTGGATATCGATTGTATTCATCGATTTTTGTCAGTCTCTTCTTATTGGGCTACAGACATCCCGATAGATGTTGTTCGACGTGCTGTTGAGAACTCTCTTTGTTTTGGTGTTTATCATTTTGAAACACAGATCGGTTTTGCAAGGGTTGTGACCGATCGGGCAACATTTGCATACTTAGCAGATGTGTTTATCCTCGATGAACATCGAGGTAAAGGTTTGTCAAAATGGTTGGTTGAGACAATCCACGGTCACCCGGAGCTTCAAGGGTTGAGACGTTGGATGCTGGTAACCAAAGATGCGCAGAGTTTATACCGACAGTTTGGGTGGGAACTGATTCCGGAATCTGTGATGGGAAGATTTATGCAGATACACTGCCCCGATGTTTACCAAACCGGGAAAGCTTCCGAGCAAAACAGCAATAATCAATAGCAGATTGGTCATTCTTCCCCGCGAACCGTTAATTTTGCTGCTCTTTACAATTAAGTATTTATGAGTCAAGCACATTTGTCTGAGCAGGAACTGGTTCGTCGTGAGAAACTGGCCAAATTACAAGAGGCAGGGGTAGACCCCTTCCCGGCTCCCTTATATCCCGTAAGTCACTATTCTACTGATATCAAAGAACAGTTCAAGGAAGAAAATAAAGAAGCTTTCGCGAATGTTTGTGTTGCAGGAAGGGTGATGAGTATCAATGATAAGGGTAAAGTATTTTTTATTAAGATTCAGGATAGCAAGGGTATTATTCAACTCTACGTAAAGCGTGATGATATTTGTCCGGATGAAGACAAATCATTTTGGGATACCGTCGTAAAACATGGACTGGACTTAGGTGATATCATTGGTGTAACCGGGTTTGTATTTATCACCAAGACCGGTGAAACATCTATCCATGCACAAACTTTTACTTTACTCACCAAGTCTTTGAAGCCTCTGCCGGTAGTAAAAAGAGATGAGGAAGGGAATGTATTTGATGCAGTAACTGATCCTGAATTCCGTTATCGTCAACGTTATGCAGATCTGATCATCAATCCGGATGTAAAAGAAACTTTTGTAAAGCGTACCAAGCTGATCAATACCATTCGCGATTTTTTAAATGAACAAGGTGCATTGGAAGTAGATACACCCGTATTGCAAGCTATTCCGGGTGGTGCGGCTGCCAGACCTTTCATCACACATCATAATGCACTGGATGTTCCCTTCTATTTAAGAATAGCCAATGAACTATATCTAAAGCGACTGATCGTTGGAGGATTTGATTGGGTGTATGAGTTTAGTCGCAACTTTAGAAATGAGGGGATGGACAGAACACATAATCCTGAATTTACCGTTTTGGAATGGTACACTGCTTACAAGGATTATTTCTGGATGATGGAAACTACCGAACAATTGTTTGAGAGAATTGCGATTGCCTTACATGGAACAACCGATGTACCACTTGGTGATAAGATCATCAATTTCAAAGCACCGTTCAAGCGTATCAGTATTCATGACGCGATCAAAGAGAATACAGGTATCGATGTGAGTGGTATGGATGAAGCAGGTCTTCGTGATGTATGTAAACAATTGAAGATCGATGTTCCCGGAAATATTGGAAAAGGAAAGCTGATCGATGAAATATTCGGCGCTACCAGTGAACATACATTTATTCAACCTACTTTCATCATTGACTACCCTGTAGAAATGAGTCCGCTTACCAAAAAGCACAGAACTAAGCCCGGATTGGTAGAAAGATTCGAGTTGATGGTAAACGGAAAAGAAATCGCCAACTCATATACAGAGTTGAATGATCCTATTGACCAGCGAGAACGTTTTGAAGAGCAGTTGAAATTAATGGAGCGCGGCGATGATGAAGCCATGTTCATTGATCATGATTTCTTGCGTGCACTGGAATATGGTATGCCACCCACTGCAGGTATTGGTATTGGTATCGATCGTTTATGTATGATGATGACCAATCAACCATCGATACAGGATGTACTCTTGTTCCCTCAAATGAGACCGGAACGTGTGCAAGAGGCGCAACAAGATCAATAATAAAGAAGAATAGAACGCTTCATAGTATGATAAAAGGACCCATGGAGGTCCTTTTATCATTGAAATATGTCCATATTGTTACTTACACGAATAAGTCATTGTACAACATACCACCGGGTACCACGGCATATTTATCCAGATCTGTTATTCCTTCAGCAGCCAATACTTGTTCATCAATAAAAGTGTTACCACTGCATTGATCTGCAGTTTTACGAAGAATATAATAGACGGAATCAGCAATGATTTCAGGCGTTCGACTCATTTTAGCCAATGCTTCACCACCTAAAAGATTTCGAACGGCAGCTGTATCAATGGTGGTTCTCGGCCAGAGGGCATTTGATGCGATACCCATTCCCTTGAACTCAGCAGCCCATCCCAATGCCAGCATACTCATATTATACTTGGTCAGTGTATATGCGATATGTCCACCAAGCCATTTGGGTTCCAAGCTAATAGGTGGTGAAAGCGTAATAATATGAGGGTTTTTACCTTTCTTCAGCCAGGGCAAACAGGTTTTCACCACTAGAAAAGTTCCTCTGACATTGATGCTATGCATCAAATCAAAACGTTTGGTATCGGTTTGTTCAGTGGGCGTTAATTGTATGGCAGATGCATTGTTGATCACCACATCAATACCACCAAACTTTTCTACTGCTTTTTGTACAGCAGCTTGTATTTGGTCTTCATGACGAATATCTACCTGAACTGCCAAAGCCTTTCCACCTGCTTTCTCAATTTCTTCAGCAGCAGAAAAAATGGTGCCGCCCAATCGAGGATCTTCCTCAACACTTTTAGCAGCAACAACGATGTTGGCTTTTTCTTTGGCTAAACGTAGTGCGATAGCTTTGCCGATACCTCTGCTGGCACCGGTAATAAAAATGGTTCTGTTCTCAAATGACATTGTGAATGTTATTGCTGAACCTTAAATTTCAGGAAAACTGTCTTACCAACCTAAGAATTCTTTGATCAGCTGTTCTGTATGGGCACAGGCTTTATCAAGCTCATCATTTACCACGATATGGTGAAAATGGTGATTGAATGACAACTCATAGCTGGCTTTACTAACGCGTGTAGCAATACTTTCGGGTGTTTCAGTTCCTCTGCTTTCCAATCTTCTTTTCAGCTCTTCAACAGATGGAGGTTGAATAAAGATCGATAAACATTTTCCCGGAAACTCACCTTGTACGTGGATAGCACCCTTTACATCAATATCCAAAACCGGAATACGACCTGCATTCCAGATACGCTCCAATTCTTCTTTCAGGGTACCATAATATTTACCTTCATATACCATTTCCCATTCTATGAAAGCATGCTCATTGATCTTGGACTGAAATTCTTCAACCGATAAAAAATAGTATTCAACACCATTTTTCTCACTTCCTCTGGGAGAACGTGTGGTAGCAGAAATCGAAAAACAAAGTCCGGGATATTTATTCAACAGATAATGGGTAATAGAAGTCTTACCTGATCCCGAAGGAGCTGTGATGATGATGATCTTTCCTTTGTTTTCCTGCATGCGCAAAGAAACAGAATTTTAATAAGGCTTAGTCTTTCCAGATAGTTTTTTCTGATAGCGGGATATTTCTTTTTGCGGCAGGAGCTGCTTCATCCGTATAACCCAGATAGATCAACCCCATCATTTGATCATTTTCACCCAGGCCCAATAACTCTTTCATGCTATCATGATAGGTCATGCCTCCTGTACTCCAAAGAGCAGCAATGCCCTGTTCTTGAGCACCTAACAACAGATGTTCAATGGCAGCGGCCGTAGCAGCGATCTCTTCAACCAATGGAATTTTCTGCGTGAGTTGTCTTTTCATGTATACAGCAATGATATGAGAAGCTTTTTCACCATTTTGAATGATATTCTGATACTTAGCGTTGGTAAAACTTTCTTCAGTGGTGTGGGTTTTATAAAGATCGGCGTGCTGCTGAGCAAAATTTCTTAATCCCTCATTACTAAAAATGATAAATCGCCAAGGTTCTGTTCTTCCATGTGTGGGTGCCCAATCTGCAAGTTCCAGTAAGTATTGAATGGTTGATACATCGATCTTCTTTCCATTCATAGCGGAAGGTTTCACACTTCTTCGTTCACGAATAATTTTTTCTAAAGTTGTCATGTTGCAAAATTAGCACTGCAGAATCGAACAATTTCGTTGATTGACTAAAATGTTTTATATTGATAATCGTTTCTTTTGATCCGCGGGTTTTCTGACCTCATATTCATAGTAACGATTGTAATGACAGTAAAAGAGTTTCAATCTGTTTTTGATAACCTGCCGGGTATGTATCTTCTATTACAACCCGATACGCCTGTTTATACAATCATATCCGCTAATAGAGCCTATTTGCAGGCAACTTTTACTACAAAAGAAAATATCATCGGGAAACCGGTGTTTATTGTCTTCCCGGATACTCCCGGTATCGATACCCAAAAAAGTAAAGAGCTGTTATTGAGTCTTTTTGAAGATGCTATTCTTACAAAGAAAACCAATCAGGTACAGGAGTTACGCTATGATATACCATTGAATGATGGTACCGATAATTTTTTAGAACGATACTGGAGGGTGATCAATACACCCGTATTGGATGAGGAGGGTAATGTGATTCAAATCATCAATTCAGTAGAAGATATTTCTGATAGAGTATTTAAACAAAGATCACAGGATGAAAACCTTGAAAAAACAAGGTTGTTGATGTCTAATGTGCTCACAAGTATCTCTGATGGTTTTGTGGCATTGGATCATCAGTGGAACTACACTTATGTAAATGAAAGAGGTGCAGCATTACTCAATGGTCTTAAACCGGAAGACCTGATCGGGAAACATGTATGGACACTTTTTCCTGAGGGAGTAGGTCAGCCATTCTATTGGAATTATCAAAAAGTAATGAAGGAGAGAGAACCCATCGTGATGCAGGAGTACTATCCACCTTGGAATCGATGGTTTGAAAATCGTATCTATCCTTCACCTGACGGTGGTATTTCTATTTTTTTTACGGATATCACAGACTCTAAAAAGGCGGAAGAACGTTATCGACAGTTGTTTTATGCGAATCCCATGCCCATGTGGATTTACGACGAACACTCATTTAGATTTCTTGAGGTGAATGATACTGCCGTAAGACATTATGGTTATAGCCGTGATGAATTTTTGAGTATGACCATCAGGGATATCAGACCTGTGGATGATCTGGCAAAACTGGATCAGTCGATTAAAATCAGAGAGGGTAATATCCTTACTCATAAAGGTATCTGGCGGCACTATAAAAAAGACAGATCCTTGATTGACGTAGAGATCACGGCACATCATGTTGATTTTAATAATAGACCTTGTGTGTTGGTTCTGATCAATGATATCACAGAGCGACTAAAAAGCGAAACTGCACTTAATAATGCCTTTAAAGAGTTATCTGATTACAAATTTGCATTAGATCAATCTAGCATTGTTGCCATCACAGATCAAAAAGGGATCATTCATTTTGTGAATGATAATTTCTGTAAGATATCCGGTTATTCACGTGAAGAGCTATTGGGTCAGGATCATCGTATTATCAATTCAGGATACCATAGCAAGGAATTTTTGAGAGACCTCTGGGTAACTATTGCCCATGGAAAAGTATGGCGAGGAGAGTTGAGAAATAAGGCTAAATCCGGAACGTACTATTGGGTGGATACGACCATTGTTCCATTTTTAAATGAACAGGGTAAGCCTTATCAATATGTTGCTATTCGAACAGATATCACCAAAAAGAAAGAAGAAGAAGAACGGCTCAGATTAATGGATATGGTAATTACCAATACCAATGATGCCATTCTAATTACTGAAGCAGAACCTATTGAAAATGAAGGCCCAAGAATCTTGTATGTGAATGAGGCTTTTACAAGAATGACAGGATATACACCTGAAGAAGTCATAGGTAAGACGCCCAGAATATTACAGGGTCCGGATACAAATAAAGAAGAGTTAACTCGTTTGAAGGAATCTTTAAAAAAATGGGAGCCTTGTGAGATAGAGGTATTGAATTATAAAAAAAATGGAGAACCCTTCTGGAATAATTTTACTGTTGCACCGGTTGCTAATGAAACAGGTTGGTATACCCATTGGGTAGCGATTGAAAGAGATGTAACAGAGAGAAGAAAAACAGATGCGCTCATTCGTGATAGCGAAGAAAAAAGAAGATTGATCATGAGCGCTGCACTGGATGCCATTATTTGTATTGATCCGGAAGGCATGGTCACTTTTTGGAACCCTCAAGCAGAGGCGATATTCGGCTGGAGGCAAGATGAGGTCATGGGTAGAAGATTATCGTCTATCATTATTCCGGAACCTTATCGACAAATGCATGATCATGGGATGGAGCAATATAAGGTAACAGGAAAGGGGCCAGCTTTAAATGTTTTACTGGAATTGAATGCAATCAATCGGGAAGGGAAAATGTTTCCTATAGAACTAACAGTATTGCCTATTAAACAGGAAAATGAACAGTTCTTTTGTGCATTTATCAGGGATATTTCAGAAAGAAAAAAATCCGAAACGCTGATCAGAAGAACCAATGAACGCTATGAGTTGGTGGCCAAAGCTACGAGTGATGCTATTTGGGATTGGGATATGCGTACAGATGTGGTCGTACGTTCCGGAGATGGTTTGCAAAAACTATTTGGATATAGTACAGAAGAAGCATCTCGTGATAATGATTTCTGGCGTAAACATGTACATCCACAGGATTTAGAACGAGTAGTAGAAAAGAGAAGAAGACTTCTGGAAGAATCCAAAGATCAATTTTGGGAAGACGAATATCGATTTGAAAGAAGTGATGGATCATTTGCATTTGTTTATGACAGAGGATATGTGATCAGAACCAAAGAAGGAGTTGCCGTACGTATGATCGGTTCAACGCAGGATATTTCTGCGTTAAAGCAATCAGAACAACAATTACAAGAACTGAATCAGGTATTGGAAAAGCGGGCAGCTGAACTAATGTCATCTAACAGAGAACTGGAACGATTTGCATACGTAGCATCACACGATCTTCAGGAACCTTTGAGGATGGTAAGCAGCTTCTTACAGCTATTGGATCGTCAGTATTCAGCCGGGCTTGATGAAAAAGCAAGAGAGTATATCAATTTTGCAGTAGGTGGCGCTGAAAGAATGAAACGTTTGATACTCGATTTGCTTTCTTATTCAAGAGTAGGAACAGTAAATGAACCTTTTCAACCGGTAGATATGAATGCTTTGGTGAAAACGGTGGTACAAATATTTGAATCCAGATTTGAAAAAGAACAGATAACTTTAAGGATCGGTTCATTGCCTACGATTCATGGGAATGCCTCTCAATTACAACAATTGATGCAAAACCTGATCGGGAATGCACTGAAATATAAAAGCGACAAACCCCCGGTCGTTGAAATCGGATGTCAGGAAGAGGAACACCATTTTGTATTCTTTGTGAAAGACAATGGAATTGGGATCAATTCGAAATATTTTGAAAAGATCTTTGTTGTCTTCCAACGCTTACATCCGATTGATAATTATTCCGGCACAGGAATTGGATTAGCGATTTGTAAAAAGATCGTAGAAAGACATCATGGTGAAATATGGGTAGCTTCTGAGGAAGGAAAAGGAAGTGCTTTTTATTTCACCTTACCTAAATCACCCATCACCTAAATTAAAATATATGTCCGCATTTGAAGACTTGGAGATCTTGCTCGTTGAAGATAACGAAGGAGATATCCGATTGACGATTGAAGCTTTTAAAGAAGCTAAAATCAGAAATCATATTCGTGTAGTACGAGATGGTGAAGAGGCTTTGGCTTATCTGAAAAAAGAAGCTTCTTATGCAGATGTAAAGACACCTGACATTATTCTATTAGACATTAATTTACCCAAGGTAGATGGTAAGGAAGTACTGCATGTCATGAAAAACGACCCATTGCTAAAAAGTATTCCTGTGATCATGCTGACCACTTCCGCTGCAGAGTCAGATGTGCAGGAGTCTTATGCAAATCACGCCAACAGTTATGTGATCAAGCCGGTTGACTTGAATAAGTTTATGGAAGTAATACGAAGTATAGAAGAATATTGGGTATCAATCGTGAAATTGCCTTCTAGATAAGGTCTCTTATACAATTCTTCGAATATCCGCACCGATATTTCTCAATCGTTCATCGATCTTCTGATAACCTCTGTCTATCTGTTCTATATTTTGAATAGTGCTTTTACCTTCAGCACTCAAAGCTGCGATCAGCAATGCTTGTCCGGCACGTATATCCGGACTGCTCATGGTAATACCTCTTAAGTTATTCTTTCTTCCTAAACCAATTACAGTAGCACGATGCGGATCACAAAGAATGATCTGTGCGCCCATATCAATAAGTTTATCTACAAAGAACAATCTGCTTTCAAACATTTTCTGATGAACCAGCACACTACCTCTTGCCTGTGTTGCTACTACCAAAACGATGCTTAATAGATCGGGTGTAAACCCGGGCCAAGGATGATCTGAAACTGTTAGAATACCTCCATCAAGATAGGTTTGAATTTCATATACATCCTGTTGTGGAATATGAATATCATCACCTTGAATATCCATGGCAATACCTAACTGTCTGAATTTTTCGGGGATGATACCTAAATGAGCAACACCTGCATTTTTGATCGTCAGTTCACTTTGTGTCATGGCAGCCAGACCGATAAAACTTCCGATCTCGATCATATCCGGTAACATACGATGAGAAGTGCCGTTCAATGTATGTACGCCTTCAATGATCAATAAATTACTTCCAATACCACTGATCTTGGCGCCCATGCGATTGAGCATTTCACAAAGTTGTTGCAGGTAGGGTTCACAAGCTGCATTATAAATTTGTGTAGTTCCTTCTGCAAGTACCGCTGCCATTACAATATTCGCAGTGCCTGTTACAGAAGGTTCATCCAATAACATATAAGTGCCACGCAATGAAGGAGCTGTTAATCTGAAACAGCTGTTGTCTTCATCAAATTCAAATTTGGCACCCAGTTTTTCAAAGCCAATGATATGGGTGTCTAATCTTCTTCTGCCGATCTTGTCACCACCGGGTTTAGGGATATACGCTTTCTTAAAGCGAGCCAGCATCGGTCCGGCCAGCATCACACTGCCTCTTAGTCTTCCGCCTTTTTTTCTGAAATCCTCAGAAGATAAATAATCAGTATTGATATCATCAGCACGAAAACTATAGGTATCATCATTGATACGATGTGTTTTCACTCCCATATCTGTGAGTAATTCTATCAGCAGATTCACATCAAGAATATCGGGAATATTGGAAATGATCATTTCTCCATCAGTCAATAAAACTGCAGAGAGAATCTGTAATGCTTCATTTTTTGCACCCTGAGGGATGATCTCCCCTTTCAATCTGTTACCGCCACGTACTTCGAAGGAACTCATAAGAATAGTTTGATTGCTTGTTGATACGAATGTAATAAAACGAAGCGGTGATTTTTTTTATTGTCTGTAGTAGGCGCATAAAAAAAGTCTACCGGAGTAGACTTTCTATATAATGTCATCCAATGATTAGTAACGTTTCTTGAATTGTCCGCCACTATTATTGCGGTTATTGTTATTTCTACCACCACCGCCGCCATTGTTGCGATTATTATTGTTTCTACCACCACCGCCGTTATTTCTTCCGCCACCACCGTTATTACGGTTGTTGCGTCCACCAAAGTTTTGCTGCCAACGACCTCCACGACCACCGCTACCGTATTCATCGCGCTCAAAATTCTGATTGCGGTGTTTGATATAAGGTGTGTTGCTGAACTCCAGTTCTCCGCCGGTGATGCTGTTGAGCTCACTTCTAATGGCATCATCATGCACCAACTCTTTATGCCAATTGCTGTAGGCAAGCTTCATATAATAAGCGATGGCGTGTGCAAAACCTGCTTTCTTCTCCGGATCTTCTTCTTTCAATGCTTTATCAATCACCACTTCCAGATTCTTACCCAAGTGCGCATATTTAGGATGACGTTTGGGATAAGGTAAGGGATCGGGTTTGAGTTTATAGGTTTCTTTGGTAGGAATAGGGTACGGACTATCCACGTCCAGTTTGAAATCACTGATGAAAAATAAGTGATCCCATAATTTATGTCTAAAATCTTCCACATTCTTCAAATGCGGGTTCAAAAAGCCCATTAATTCTATGACAGCTTGCGTCTGCTGCTGTCTCTTGTCGCGGTCTTCAATGGTCAGTAAATAATCCACCATTTTGTGTACATGACGACCATATTCACGCATTCCCAAGTAACTTCTCGAAGTATTATATTCCATGTAACGATAATAAGTAAGAGAACAAATGTAAGTAATTAGGGCTTTTCAGGATGTATTTTAACGTTATCGCTGCCAACAAATCATTTTTTCATCACTCCTCTGCGCTGTTTATCTTCGCAATATGGAACAGATCGTGCAACAGATTGAGCAGTATAAGCTGGAAATGCAGGCTTTTGAAGCTATTACCCCTGATCAGGTAGAGGCGTTTCGTATCAAGTATCTTGGAACCAAGGGTTTGGTAAAGACCGTAATGGGAGAGATGAAGAATGTACCGAATGAGCAAAAGAAGGCGTTCGGACAAATACTCAATGAATTCAAGGAGTTTGCGGAAGCGAGATATAATGCTCTTAAAGAGCAGGCAGGAGAGCAATCCGGTGGTGGAGATCAGCAAAGAGATATCACATTACCCGGAGAGGTCTTTTCTGTGGGCACCAGACATCCATTGAATCTTGTCCGCAATCAGATCGTTTCTATTTTTGGTCGATTGGGTTTTGCAGTGGCGGAAGGTCCGGAGATCGAAGACGACTGGCATAATTTCGGAGCGATGAATCTTCCTGAAGATCATCCGGCGCGTGATATGCAGGATACTTTCTATATCAGTCAGAATCCCGATTGGTTATTGCGTACACATACCAGCAGTGTTCAGGCACGTGTGATGGAAACACAAAAACCACCGATTCGTGTGATTTGTCCGGGTCGCGTGTATAGAAATGAAACCATCAGTGCAAGAGCACATTGCTTTTTCCATCAGGTCGAAGGATTATACATTGATGAAAATGTAAGTTTTGCTGATTTGAAGCAAACGCTGTATTTCTTTGTTCAGGAGTTGTTTGGTCAGCATGTAAAAGTGCGTTTCAGACCTAGCTATTTCCCTTTTACAGAGCCTAGTGCTGAAATGGATATCAGTTGTCAGATCTGTGGGGGTGATGGTTGTAATATTTGTAAACACACAGGATGGGTTGAGATCTTAGGTAGTGGTATGGTCCATCCTAAAGTGTTGGAGAATTTTGGTATTGATTCCAATAAGTATACCGGCTTCGCATTTGGTATGGGTATTGAAAGAATCACACAATTAAAGTACCAGGTGAATGATCTGCGTCTTTACTCACAAAACGATGTGCGGTTCTTGAAACAGTTTACGGGGGCAGTGTAATTTGAGTCGATAGTCCATGGTCGATGGTCCATGGTATTGAAGACTTGGAAGCTATACGTGTTATAAAATTAAAATACTAATGACCATGGACTATGGCCCATCGACCATGGTCTATTCTCCACCATGGTTCACTCCACCAAAGGTATTGTACTAAGAACGGTTAAGTATGGTGATACGAGTATCATCACAACGGTGTATACTGAGTTATTTGGTATACAGAGTTATTTGGTGAAGGGGGTTCGACAGTCTACCAAAACTTCTGCAGGTAAAGCCGGTTATTTTCAGCCATCAGCACTGTTGGATATGGAAGTATACCACAATGAACTGAAGCAATTACAATTCGTTAAAGAGTATCGGTGGAGTTATTTGTATGACCATGTTTTATCAGATGTGGTCAAACATGCTGTTGCCATGTACATGATTGAATTGGTACAACACAGTTTGAAACAACCTGAAGCCAATCCGGAGTTGTTTTATCTCATTGAAGACAGTCTGAAACAATTGGATAAAGGCAATGAAACATTAACAGCGAATCTGCCCTTGTATTTTGTATTACATCTTGCGTCTGAGCTGGGTTTTCGACCGCAAGGGAAATATGGTATGGAAACAACGGTCTTGGATTTACAAGAAGGCATTTTTGTAAATACGCTACCCCCACATCCATATTTTCTTGATGGACAAATGGCTGAGTTGACGTCGCAGTTGATTGATCTTTCTTTTTATAATGAACTCGAGCATTTAAAATTGAATCGCTCAACCAGAAGAATATTGCTGGAATCTTATCAGAATTATATGGCATTGCATATTGCTGACTTTGGTGAATTAAGAGCACTTGCGATTCTTCAGGAAATTCTATCTGACTAAAATAATCACTGTTTCATTTTTATATCAACAATATTACCGCTGACTGTAATTTCCATGGGTACTCCGGCGATAGTAAAATCAGTATTATCTATTTTATTTTTATCAATAAGCTTGATCTCTTTCGCAGGAATAGAGGCGGCAAAGACAATTTGTTTTTTTTCTTTGTCCATGATGACCGGGTAAGCCTGTTTCATATCAAGCTCAACTCCATCTTTAAATCCTAGCAGTAACGGTACCATATCATAAATAACTGTTTGAGTATTTACACGTGTAATACCAAATGGTGTGAATCGATATAAGAAAACTTTATCTGTTACTGCTCCATAATGAATTTTAACGAGTGTCTTGTCTGTATTTAATATTCGATCAGCTTTCTGTTGTGCGAATGCAAGTCCGTTTTTTTGAAAGATAGTCTTCTCGGCAAGTGCTTTTTCATAATTATAATTCGTTTTCGCCAAGTTCAAGTAATGTGTATATTGATCAGGTGATAACTGTAAGGATTGCTGGAGAAGATCAATCAGATAAATATTATTTGCAAATATTTTTTCCTTCCATGTTGGCATCAGTTCATCCAGTAATAAACCTTCACAGGCGCCAATACCATAAAGTCTGAACCGAACAGGTCCGGTTCCATATTTATTTTCAAATGCATCGTTATTTACTGATGCGAAATTAGCCATGTGGTTGATTTTATCTTCGAGGTATTGATTCAGTGCGTTACCATAGCCATTGAATTTCGGATAGTAATACATCTCCTGTATGGGGATAGCTCCTTTCGCTTTTTTTGCAAAAGCAAATTCAATGTACTTAGCAATACCCTCTGAATACTCATTCAAATTTTCATATTCAGATAAAGTACTGTCTAATAATGATTGTCTGAATTTTTTCAAAGCAACAAACTGTTTTGCCTTTTCTAGTTTTAAAGATTTGTCATTGGTGAGTAAAGCATCTTTTAAAATATTACCTTCTAGCACATACAATGCATTATTAACAGGATCTAGTGTAGGATATCGCATCAACACTGCTTCATTTGCATTTTTTTCAGGCGCTTTCTTGAATTGATAGGCATGGAAAGACTCATGCAGCAGTAATGTAATATCATCGTAAGGCGATGAAATAAAATCCCAGTTGTCTAAATATTTTTTAATGAAATCTTTGGGCCTGTTTTGTGATAAGTCATACAGTTCATTTCTAAGATTACTGGCTCTGTCTGCAACTACTAAAACAGTAATGCTGTCTATTTCAAATCTTGTATTCTGTCCATCTATATCAAAAAAAGTAGTATCGTTTCTATAATATATTTTTTCATTGCCCAGTGGGTGAAATCCTTTATATTCTTTAAATCCCTTTGGTTGATACGGGAAGTTGATCAGTATTTCTTGAACTTTTGGTTTATAAATAAGAATGGGTGTTTTGGAGAATTGCCAACCAGGGAAAATTGCCGCTCCGAATTTCTGTGCAACATTTCTGCTTTCCTTCAATGCAATAAACATCAAGGGGTCTATTTTTAAATGAGTCTTTTCCTGAGCTATTACACTCGAGAATTGCAATGAAAGAAATAACATGTTCACGAGTGGAAGTACCAGAACTTTTCTTGGGAGCAGGTGTCTGTTTTGCATAACAATAATTTCTCTTCAAAAATATTCGTATGCAATTCCTGCAAAGTTAATATTATGCTATCTACACATTAACGTCTATACTAAACATGTATCTATGTTTAAACTGATGAATAAAATAAATGCCGGTAATGATTTGTATGGACGTGAAGGTGCTTAGAATAGTACTACTAAACGATTCTTTGAATATGAACTTGATCGTCGAGTTGTGATGCCATATTTTGCAATAATAAAATGCCCGGCTTTTTTCCTTTTTCAAAACTACCTAAGTCTTTTTCCATTCCCAATGCAATAGCGCCATTATAAGTGGCTGCTTGTAATAAAAGTGAAAGTGAAAGATGCGGGAAATGATGATGAAGGGTCTTCAATTCATCCAGTATGCTCAATTGATGATTGCTGGCCAGACTATCTGTTCCGATCACCAATGCGATGTCATTTTGCACAAAAAGATCAACCGGAGGTAGTGTTTGTTCGATATACAAGTTGGCATTTGGGCACAAACAAAAAGATACAGGCGTTTTTGACGATCGAATAAAATCAATATCTGATTGTTCGGTAAAGCTGTTATGCACTAGCAATACATGCTTGGCTCCTTCAAGATAATGAAACACAGAAGGCAAACTGTTCTTTCCTGTGGCAACGAATGAAGGATTATCAATTTGCATCTGCCGATATAATCTCAGAAAATCACCGCTACCGGATAGGAACAATTCATTTTCAGCAGCTGATTCCTGATTATGTATCGTGATGATCTGATCAGTGAAATGTGGTTTCATTTCAGACCATAAAGCTTCAGAAACAGAATAAGGTGCGTGTGGAGAAATACTGGTGTTGTTGGGAAATGCTTCATGAAACGAATTAAAATATCCCAACGACTTTTCCATTCTGATTTGCGCAATGGAAGGATTCCATCCGCTGATCTCAATGAAATGATGGTAATGTAATCGGTGAAGTTTTTTTTGAGGTATCGTGAGTGTATTATTGCAAATGTCTCCTACGGCTACGATACCTGCTCGTAACATTTTATCTTCAGCCTTACTGATTGCAGCCAATATTTCTTCATCGGGAAAATGTCTTTGTTGTACAACCTGTAAAACAAAATCTACCAAACCTGTTTTCTCCGGAATACATCCTTTCAAATGACTTAATTCCAAATGACAATGTGCATTGATGAAACCCGGACAGAGGACGCCTTCTAATGCTCGTACATCTTCCCCTGCGTCATCCATATTCACAATAGCCTCAATAACACCATTCTCTTGTACGATCAGTACAAAATTTTCATTCAGCATTTCCCTGCCGGTGAAAAGTTGTGAAGCGTTGAATTTTTTATAGGCCATCTTACGATTACGAAGTTATTGTATAAGTCGTTCTTCTATTACAATTGTTTAGTAACTTGAACATGAGTCAAGATAAAAATGTAGTTATGTCAGCACACATGGATGATTATCTCGCACCGCATTACATCAATAGAAGTAATTGGTTGCGTGCGGCAGTTTTAGGGGCTAATGATGGCATATTGTCCACTGCCAGTATTGCCATCGGTGTCGCATCTGCTAGTGTTACCAGAGATCCGATCGTATTGGCAACTGTAGCCGGCTTAGTGGCCGGTGCATTATCCATGGCAGCAGGTGAATATGTATCTGTGAGTTCACAAACTGATGTAGAGAAAGCAGATATTATTCGTGAAAAGAAAGAACTCGAAGAAATGCCGGAGCTAGAATTACAAAGATTGGCAGAGATCTATGAACAAAGAGGTTTGAAAAAAGAAACAGCCATGTTGGTAGCCAAAGAACTCACTGAACATGATGCATTGGGTGCCCATTTAAGGGACGAATTAGGACTGAATGAGATCAGTCAGGCCAATCCTATTCAAGCTGCATTAGCGTCAGGTGCGGCTTTCACGGCAGGCGGTGTATTGCCATTGCTGGCTACATTATTTCTCCCATTGGAATCATTGAGATATACGTTGTATGGGTCTGCGATCATCTTTTTGATTATTCTTGGCGCATTGGCAGCCAAGACAGGTGGCTCAGGAGTCATGAAAGCTATTATAAGAGTTACTTTTTGGGGAACCATTGCGATGGGATTATCTGCATTTGTGGGGTATTTATTCGGTGTGAATGTAGCTTGATGCGAACAAACAATCGTAAGATCAAAAATTCTCAATATTTCATAACTCCATGTTTTGTAGGGCTTAAGATTCTTGTATGACAATCAATTCGTGCGAATGAAATGTGAAAAACAATGGGTTGATTATTCTAAACACATTAATAAGTACTTTTGCTCAAGCAAGATGTATACCCAAAAGCAAAAAGCACCTTTTACACAGTTGATCAAGGCCGGCAAAAATATTGCAGGTTGCTTTCTTTTGGTACTATGGTTACTGGTATTTTTTACCAGCCCTCTGAAGCTCAGTGCTAGCAAGACGGGTTCCTATCCCTTTAAGAGCAAAGCTTCCGTTACAGTAGAAGTAGGAACTCATCAGGATGCTCCATCATCTCCTTATGATCCACTGCCTATACCCGAAGATGCAGAGGCTATTTCAGAAATCGAGAATAATATTGATGCAGAAAAAAAAGCAGTAGTTACTGCCTTTATCATCAATTTATTATCCATCACAGAAATACAATCTGTACAATCTGTTCGTTCCTTTCATTTTAATCAGGCTATTCTGCAACGTATAGCCATTCCTCTTTTCGTGCTCCATCACTCCTGGAAAAGTTATCTTATCTGATTCTCATTTGAGTAGTTGTATTGTTTAAGTATACATACAACTATTGTGTGTCCATAGTTCTATTGCGCTATGGTTTTGCTTTCATTTTATTATCAATTAGAGAATCATGGAGAAGCGTTCATTTTTAATCTTCTTTATAAGTATATTTTTAATTACAAGTTGTAAAGAACATCATGAACAAAAGCAGGAAGAAGTTGCTTTTGTGGTTACCAGTCCTATTCAAAAAGATACGGTCATTTACCGTGAATATGTTTGTCAGATACAATCCCATCAACATATAGAGCTTAGAGCACTTGAAAAAGGCTATCTACAGAATATTTATGTAAACGAAGGGCAGTTCGTCAAAAAAGGGCAGTTAATGTTTCGCATCATGCCTTTGATCTATCAGGCTGAAACAGAAAAATCAGAGGCAGAAGTCAATTTCGCAAAGATCGAGTACCAAAACACGAAGAAGCTGGCAGATAGCAATATTGTTTCTAAAAATGAATTGGCTTTAGCCAAAGCAAAATTAGACAAAGCACAAGCTGAATTATCATTGGCCAAAGCGCATTTAGCTTTTACTGAAATACGTGCTCCTTTTGAGGGTATCATGGATCGCTTTCAGGTTCGGTTAGGAAGTTTGGTAGATGAGGGAGAACTATTGTCAACATTGGCTGATAACAGTAAAATGTGGGTATACTTTAATGTTCCTGAATCAGAGTATCTAGATTATATCACAAGAAAAAAATCAGAAACCCCCGAAGAAGTAAAACTGCAGATGGCCAATCATGAACTCTTTGATCAGAAAGGGATCGTAGAAACCATCGAAGCAGATTTTAATAATGAAACAGGCAATATCGCATTCAGGGCAACTTTCTCGAATCCTAAACGCATACTTCGTCACGGTGAAACCGGTAATATTTTAATGCCTGTACCGCTTAAAAAAGCCATCATTATTCCGCAAAAATCAACCTTCGATGTGCTAGATAAAAAGTTTGTGTATGTGGTGGATAGCAACAATGTGCTAAGGGCTAGGCAGATCACTATTGCACAAGAAATGCCGCATGTATATGTGGTCGCTTCCGGATTGAGTATCAACGATAAGATCCTTGCGGAAGGTTTGGGTAAAGTAAAAAATAACGAGCGGATCAAGTATTCTTTTATTCCATTTGAGAAAGAGCTTTTCGACTTAAACAATTTACACGCAGAATAGCGGAGAACCACAAAATATTGAATGATGTTTAACAAGTTTATTAAAAGACCGGTTCTGGCTATTGCGTTGTCTATCGTGATCGTTTTTATGGGACTATTAGCGATCAAGACATCACCGGTTGCTCAATTTCCTGAAATAGCACCACCGCGTGTTAATATATTTATTGAATTCCCCGGATCAAATGCTGATGTATTAGTAAAGTCAACCTTAACAATTCTTGAGCGAGCGATTAATGGTGTGCAAGGTATGCAGTATATCCTGTCTGATGCTACCAGTGCGAGTGAAGCAAGTATAGAAGTGATCTTTGAACCGGGTACTGATCCTACACTTGCAGCAGTAAGGGTTAAATCAAGGGTGGATCAGGTGATGACCAATCTACCGCCACTGGTACAACGAGAGGGTGTTATTATCTCTCCATTACAGCCAAGCATGTTGATGTACCTGAACCTGTACAGTGAGGATCAAAGCATTGATGAAAAATTTCTTTTCAACTATGCCAACACTTTTATTCTTCCTGAACTTCAGCGTATCAAAGGAATGGGCTTTGCACAAGCCATCGGTAGCCGCTCTTTTGCCATTCGTGTTTGGTTAGATCCAGAACGCATGCGCGCATATAATATCTCTGCAGAAGAAGTATTAAAATCCATCGATGAGCAAAGTGTGCTGGCTCGTCCGGGAAGAGTAGGGTTGAGTTCCGGTAAAAAAGCCCAATCACAAGAATATGTATTCACTTATAAAGGATGGTACAATACACCTGAACAATACCAAGATATCATTATCAAAGCCAATGCGAATGGCGAGATCCTGAAATTAAAAGATATCGCACAGGTTGAAGTAGGAAGTGAATTTGTTGATATCTATTCCAATAAAGATGGACACCCTTCTGCTTCATTGGTACTCAAACAAAATCCGGGAAGTAATGCGAGTATCGTTATCAAAGACGTGAAAGCAAAACTGGAAGAACTGAAAAAAGATTTCCCGCCGGGTATCAATTATGAGATTAATTATGATGTATCCAAATTTGTAGACGCTTCTATTGAAAAGGTATTACATACTTTGATCGAAGCATTTGTACTTGTAGCTATCGTTGTATTCGTTTTTCTGGGTGATTGGCGTTCTACTTTCATTCCCATACTCGCAGTTCCTGTGTCATTGATCGGTGCTTTTGCATTGATGAATTTTTTTGGACTGAGTATTAACTTGATCACACTCTTTGCATTGGTACTCGCCATCGGTGTCGTCGTCGATGATGCTATTGTGGTGGTTGAAGCTGTTCACGTGAAAATGGAAGAAGAACATCTGTCGCCATTTGCTGCCGTTAAAAAAGTGATACGTGAGATCAGTGGAGCGATCATAGCTATTACACTTGTAATGACATCTGTATTTGTTCCTGTTGCTTTTATGACAGGTCCCGTTGGTGTATTATATCGACAGTTTTCACTTACCATGGCAAGTGCAATCGTTATCTCAGGTTTTGTAGCGTTAACACTTACACCGGTATTGTGTGCCATGTTATTGAAAAACACACATGGAAAACCTAAAAGAAAAACACCGATCAATCTGTTCATCGATTGGTTCAATAAAACTTTTGAGCGTGTAACAGGTCGTTATACAAAATTCCTCACTAAGATCGTTGATCGAAGACTGATTACTTACGGATTATTAATCGCTTTCGCTTTTGGGATCATGAATGTCAACAAAGTTCTTCCCGCAGGATTTATTCCAAGTGAAGATCAAGGGCAGATCTATGCCATCATTCAAACCCCGCCGGGTACTACGCTGGAGAGAACGAATGAGATATCCAGAAAACTTCAGCTCATTGCCAAAAAGATGGAAAGTGTTTCTTCTGTTACTTCTTTGGCAGGGTATGAAATCCTTACAGAAGGTCGTGGATCCAATGCAGGTACTTGTTTGATCAATTTAAAAGATTGGTCAGACAGAAAACAATCAGTGAAGGAAGTGATCGAGGAACTAGAAGAAAAGTCAAAAGATCTTCCTGCAAATATTGAGTATTTCGAACCACCCGCTGTTCCCGGTTATGGTACTTCTGATGGTTTCTCTCTTCGTTTACTTGACAAAGGAAGTAATGTGGACTATCAGGAATTTGATAAGGTCAACACTGAATTTTTAGCAGCATTACGCAAGCGGAAAGAGTTAACAGGTTTATTCTCGTTTTATTCTGCTAAATATCCACAGTATGAGATCACGGTAGATAATGAATTGGCTATGCAAAAAGGTGTTTCATTGGGTAATGCTATGGAGAATTTGAATATCATGATCGGTAGTACCTATGAACAAGGGTTCATTCGTTTCAACAATTATTACAAAGTGTATACACAGGCCGGACCTGAATTCAGGAAACAACCTTCCGATCTTCTGAATATGTTCGTGAAGAATGATCATGGTGAAATGGTTCCTTATTCGGCCTTTATGAAGATCACAAAAACACAAGGTCCGAATGAGATCGCACGTTATAATCTCTACATCTCTTCATTGATCAATGGTATTCCTGCAAAAGGGTATTCTTCCGGCGATGCGATCAATGCTATCAAAGAAGTAGCCGCGCAAACATTACCACGTGGTTATGATATTGCATGGGAAGGTCTTTCTTACGACGAAGCCAGAAGAGGAAATGAAGCTCTCTATCTTTTTATCATCGTTGTATTCTTTGTGTATTTGATCCTTGCTGCACAGTATGAAAGTTTCTTATTACCCATGGCTGTCATTCTTTCTTTACCACCTGGCATATTTGGTTCCTTCCTGTTATTAAAATTAATGGGGCTCTCCAATGATGTATATGCGCAAGTTGGATTGATCATGCTCGTGGGACTATTGGGTAAGAATGCTGTATTGATCGTAGAGTTTGCAGTGCAGAAACACAACAAAGGAGCAACTGTATTGGCTGCAGCTATTGAAGGAGCAAAAGCAAGATTCAGACCTATCCTCATGACATCCTTTGCATTCATCGCCGGATTGATACCGTTAGTAATTGCAACAGGTCCGGGAGCAGTGGGTAATCATACCATTGGTGCATCAGCATTGGGAGGTATGGTGTTCGGAACTGTATTTGGCGTGATCGTAGTACCCGGACTGTATTTCATTTTCGGCAAACTGCAGGAAGGAAGGTATCTGATCAGGGATGAAGATAAAAATCCGCTTAGTGAAGATTTTGTGGAAAGCAATGATGGAAAGTCATTGACCATGAAGATCAAGAAAATTATTTCACGAATCAGAAATAAAAAAGATGATGAAACGAACGCATAAATATATAGTGCTGATAGGCTGGATGGTAGTAACGTTTGCTTGTAAAGTGCCTGCTATTACTAGTAAGCAAGAGAATACTGCTGTTCCGTCATCATATGGAAATACAAATGATACCGCTAACATGGTGAAGATACCATGGCGAACTTATTTTGATGATCCGGATCTTATTTCATTGATTGATACAGCACTGCGTAATAATCAGGAATTGAATATCATGCTTCAGGAAATAGAGATCAGTAAGAATGAAGTGATGCAGCGTAAAGGAGAATACAAACCTTTTGTGGGTCTGGGTGCAGGTGCCGGAGCTGATAGAGCAGGGAAATATACTTGGGATGGTTTTTCAGAGGAAGATCTGAAAGCCAATCCGGAAAAAGGACCCAGATACATTGGCGATTTCAGGGTCGGTGCTTTCTTTTCCTGGGAGTTGGATGTGTGGAAGAAATTACGCAATGCACAAAAAGCATCAGTCATGCAATTCCTCTCCGCAATCGAAGGAAGAAATTTCATGGTAACGAATATCATTGCTGAGATTGCAGATGCTTACTATGAGTTGATCGCGTTAGACAATCAGTTAGAGATCATTCAACAGAATATCACACTACAAAACAGTGTGCTAAATGTGATCAAGCAACAAAAAGAAGCAGCAAAAGTTACACAGCTTGCTGTAAATCGATTTGAAGCGCAATTGCTTAATACGGAAAATCTCCGATTTGCAATTACACAACAGATCACAGAGAATGAAAATAGGATACGCTTTCTCACAGGTTCTTATAAATCTGTAATCAAACGAAACGCAGCTCGCTTCAACCAGATGGAATTTAAAGAAATGCAAACGGGTATTCCTTCACAGTTATTGGTGAACAGACCTGATGTTCGACAAGCAGAACTGGAATTAGAAACTGCTAAGATCAATGTGCAGGTAGCAAGAGCGAATTTTTATCCATCCTTCAGAATGCAAGCCGGATTTGGGTTTCAGGCTTTCAACCCTTTGTACGTGATACAACCTGCATCCATTGTATATAATCTGGCAGGTGATATGGTAGCACCGTTGGTAAATAAGAATGCCATCACTGCAACATATTACAATGCCAATGCACAACAAATTCAAGCTGTTTATAAATATGAACAGCAGATACTCAATGCTTATACGGAAGTGCTGAATCAATTAGCGAAGGCAAAAAATTATGAGCAGAGTCATACGATGAAGGCAAAGGAAGTGGAGATATTGTTGCAGTCTGTCAATATCTCTAATAGTCTTTTCAATTCTGCAAGAGCCGACTATCTGGAGGTTTTATTGACACAAAAAGAGGCCTTGGCTTCAAAGATGGAATTGATAGAGATCAGAAAAGAACAATTAAGTGCAAAAGTTAATATGTATAAAGCCCTCGGCGGAGGGTGGAATTAAAGAAGGTGAAAAACCAGCAGACAGGATAGATGAATAATTGACGACTTGGTTTTTGAAATGGGCGGTCGGGTTTCTACCCGACCGTATTTTTTGATGTCTTGTTATTAAAAAGTATCTTGATAAAAAAATTGTTATGCGAATACAAAACTTTTTAGCAATCGTGTTACTGACATGCATGATTCATGTGGTAGAGGCGCAAGAAGTGATCAAGATTTATGAAGGCAAAGCGCCCGGTTCAGAAAGTTGGACATGGTCTGAAGCGTACATAGAAAAGACTGCATGGAATACACCGGTAGTTTTTAATGTATCAGAGCCTACGCTTACAGTCATTAAACCGGAAGCAGGAAAAGCGAATGGTACAGCCGTAGTGATTTGTCCGGGTGGTGGATTTTTTGCCTTGTCTATTGAAAACGAAGGATTGGGTGTTGCAAGATGGCTGGCTTCAAAGGGAGTTACCTGTTTTGTTTTAAAATACAGATTGGCAAAAGCCTCAGGTGATGATCCGATCAAAGATTTCAATGCCGCATTCGGTGATAAAGATTTACAAGCTAAACAAGCGGTATCGATCCCTATGGCTATTGCAGATGGAAAGCAGGCCATTGCTTACGTTCGAAAAAATGCGGCACGACTGGGTGTTGACCCGAACAAAATAGGTATCATGGGTTTTTCTGCAGGCGGAACAGTGGCCGGTTCAGCGGGTTTTGGATATAACGCAGAAAATAAACCTGATTTTGTAGCACCCATTTATGCTTTCCTACCTCCGGAAATGCAAGGAACGGTTGCTGCAGATGCGCCCCCCATGTTTATAGCAGTGGCATCAGACGATCAGATCGGTCTGCAAACACATAGTGTAGCGTTGTATTCCAAATGGAACAATGCGAAGCGATCTGCCGAATTACATATATATAATAAAGGCGGACATGGTTTTGGTATTCGCAAGCAGCAACAGCCATCTGATGCTTGGGCCGATCAGTTAGCAGCATGGATGGAATATCAGGGTTTTTTAAAGAAATAAGAGAAATAAGCTACAAGCTGCAAGTCACAAGCTTCAAGGTGGTTGTCCTAAAATAGTATTTAGTGACGCTATAACTAGCCACAGATTCACAGATTATGGTTGCTTCATCTGTAAATCTGTGGCTTATTTTTTACTCAATAGAAATTTTCATTCAAATTTTTTATTGAAAATCAATTGATTACAAAGGTTCGATTAAAAATACATTCCAATTTCTTTGGAAAATCGTCAATAACAGACCTACCTTTGCCGTCCCAAATTCTGGGAACATTATAAGTCCGGCGGGATAGCGCCGGGTTCACTTAAAAAGAAATATTATGAGTAAACTTCATTTCACTACGAAGCATGCGAATGCGGCTACCGTACAGCACAACTGGTACGTTGTGGACGGTACTAATCAAACCGTAGGACGTATCGCCTCAAAGATCGCTTCTGTTCTTCGTGGTAAGAACAAGGCTTATTACACACCACACGTTGATTGTGGTGACTACGTAATTGTTATCAATGCTGAAAAAGTTGTTTTCACAGGTAACAAATTCGAAGACAAACAATACATCAATTTCTCTGGTTACCCAGGTGGTAAGAAAGAAGAAACTGCACAGGATCTGATCAAGCGTCGTCCGGAAGTAATTATGGAGAGAGCTGTAAAAGGTATGCTCCCTAAGAATCGTTTGGGTCGCAAAATGATCAAGAAATTGTTTGTGTATGCAGGTAGTGCACATCCGCACACTGCTCAACAGCCAAAAGAACTGAAGTTCTAATCAACAACAAATTAGCTAATTACAAATTCCTGATAAATGGAAAAACAAAAAAACGCAGTTGGTCGCCGTAAAGAAGCTGTTACCCGTGTCTTCATCAGCAAGGGTGATGGTAAGATCACTGTAAACGATAAAGATTATAAAGAATATTTTCCGCTGGTATACCTGCAGAATCAGGTAGAAGCTCCTTTGAAAACTGCAGAAGTACTGGGTAAGTATGATGTGGTGATCAATGCACAAGGTGGTGGTCTGAAAGGACAAGCTGAAGCAGCCAAATTGGGTATTGCTCGTGCATTGTTAGAGATCAGTGCTGAGTTCCGTCCTTCATTGAAGGCAGCCGGACAACTGAAGCGTGATCCACGTGGTGTTGAACGTAAGAAATTCGGTCACAAGAAAGCACGTAGAAGCTACCAGTTCAGTAAGCGTTAACAGGAGAGAAGCCACCAGCCTCAAGCTACAAGTTACAAGCGGAATTTTGCTTGCAGCTTGAGGCTTGCAGCCTGAAGCTGATAAATAAATTTCAAAAATTACAACAATCATACAAGATGGAAAATAACACTTCATTACAGCAACAACTTCTGGAGGCCGGTGTACACTTTGGTCACCTGAAAAAGAAGTGGAATCCCAAGATGTTGCCTTACATCTTTGCTGAGAAGAAAGGTATTCACATCATTGATCTGAATAAAACTGTTGATCACCTGCAGGAAGCTGCAGCAGCTGTGAAGCAGATCGCTAAGAGCGGTAAGAAGATCATGTTTGTGGCCACCAAAAAGCAGGCGAAAGAAATCGTGAGCGAGTGTGCTAAGCGTGTGAACATGCCTTTCGCTACTGAACGTTGGTTGGGTGGTATGTTGACCAACTTCAACACCGTTCGTAAGAGCGTAAAGAAAATGCAGAGCATCGAAAAAATGCTGGCTGATGGCAGTGCTGAAAGCCTGACCAAAAAAGAAAGATTGACATTGAGTCGTGATAAAGACAAAATGGAAAAAGTTCTGGGTGGTATCGCTCAGTTAGGTCGTCTTCCGGCTGCTTTGTTCCTGGTTGATATCGGTCACGAACATATTGCATTGGCGGAAGCTAAGCGTTTAGGTATCACTACTTTTGGTATGGTAGATACCAATTGTGATCCTAATAAGGTTGATTTCGCTATTCCTGCGAATGATGATGCTACAAAGTCTATTGCTATCATCACTAACTATATCGTTGCTGCCATTGCAGAAGGTTTGGCTGAGCGTCAAGCTTCTAAAGATGAAGAAGAAACAGAAGATAGCAACAACGAAAACGAAGCAAAAGCACGCAGATTAGAAGCTGAAGCTCAAGCTGAAGCTGCACGTGGTGGTCGCCGTGGTGGTGCCGGTGCAGGTGAAGGAAGCGGAGCTCCTAAGCGTCGTGTTCCGGGAAACCGTCGTCCAGCTGGTGGCGGTGGAAGCAGATAATGAAGTAATCAGATTGGGTCATTGCGTCATTATCTCTTCGGATAGTGACATAATGACCCAATTTATATATACACTTCAGTCTTTTGTTGATCAGGCATTGAATTTGACAATACCTGTTCATCATTTCATAAAATAAGCGTTCTGGTACAGCCGATAATTTTGTGCGTCATCAGATCTATTTCAAATCAACATTCAAAATTCAACATACCATGAGTACTGTAACAATTACAGCCGCTGATATCAACAAATTACGCCAGGCCACAGGTGCCGGCATGATGGATTGCAGAAAAGCTTTGACTGAAACCAATGGTGATTTCGAAGCTGCGATCGACTGGTTGCGTAAGCAAGGACAGAAAGTTGCTGCTAAGCGTAGCGACCGTGAAGCAAAAGAAGGTGTGATCATCGCAAAAACTTCTGCTGATAACAAAACCGGTTTTGTGGTTTGTATCAGTTGCGAAACAGATTTCGTATCTAAGAATGCAGACTTCGTTGCTTTTGCACAAACAATTGCTGATGCTGCTGTTACAAATAATGTAAAGAGCGCTGAAGAACTGAGTGAAGTAGTAATCAACGGTTCTAAAGTTGCTGATATGATCAATGATAAACTGGCTGCTATCGGTGAAAAGATCGGTATCGCTAAGTTTGAAAGAGTAGAAGCTCCATATGTAGCATCTTATATCCATGGTGCATACCGTATGGGTGTACTGGTAGGATTAAGCAGCGAAGCTGCTGAAGCAGGTAAAGATGTAGCGATGCAAATTGCTGCGATGAATCCTTTAGCAGTAGATGCAAACAGCATTCCTGCTGAAACCATCGAAAGAGAAAGAGCGATCGTTATGGATACGATGAAAGCTGATCCTAAAATGGCAGGTAAACCTGAAGAGATGATCGCTAAGATCGCTGAAGGTAAACTGAATGCATTCTTCAAAGAGAATACATTATTGGCACAGGCTTTCGTAAAAGATGGTGGCATCACTGTTGAAGCTTACCTGAAAAATGCAGGTAATGTAACTGTTACCGGATTTAAGCGCGTGGCTTTAGGTTAATTACAATTCAAGTATTGATATAAAAGGGAGATGAGTGATCATCTCCCTTTTTTGTACAAGGAACTTTTGGGAAGGGTTAAAAACTTTCAAAAGTTGATGATCAATTACCGGTAGGTTCCCGATGATCATAACTCAATACCTCACTCAATTTCCAAATACCATCCTCCATCAACCATACATGGGTGAATTTGGCGGTATTTGTGTGTATGTCGGGTTTACCTTGTTCTCTACTATAAAAATGATGAACCCCCATTTGAATAGCACCGTATAGTTTTCCGTTGTTGTACAATGGGAATACTTCCAAGCTATTCACATCTACTTTACGAATCGGTTTTTTAGTTGTTGGGGCGCAGATATATTGTTTGATATTCTCAAAAAACTTTTTTCTGTCCTGAAATCCACCTTGATCATGATAAAATTTAAGATCACGTGCCATACGGCTTTCTAAATAAGCGATATCACATTGGTTAAAGCTTCGTTCAAAGAATAGACTGTCTTGTTGTTTGAGTTCAAGGAAGAGTGTAGATAGTTTGTCACTTTGTGCTAGAACTGTATTTGCGATTATTATTAGTAACAGAAAAATATTTACAATTCTTTGTGTCATATACAAGTTTTAAAAAATATTTTAGACACCATTTTATAAAGAATATCTAGGTTGCTTTAGTTAGAATTTTTAGGAAGTTTTAAATTTTCCAAAAATTGATTTCCATCATTAGTAAACTTTAATACCAAATTTTAATAATTTCTTTGGTAAATGGTCGTCAAGATTTGAAATATCCTCGTCTGTAAGTTCAATTAATTTAAAATCATACTTTTTATAAATTTCTAGTTTTGCTTTTTTTCTCTCAAGATATTTTGGGTCATTTTCAATTCCCCAATACTCGATATAAACATTTTCAGTTGGAATAAAAAAGTCTGAATATAACTCTTCTTCTATTGGTAATTTCCTTTCGTAAGCATGAGCTAATTTGTAATCATATAAGGCATTGTCGATAATTACTTCTGCTCTTGAGCGTACCATGTGCCCATCTTTTGTCCTAAGTGTTGCTGGGAATTTTTCTCTAAAGTTGTCTGATGTAGATTTTGTTTCAGATTGTTTCTGATTCTCTTTTGTTAATTGAACTACTTTCGGTTGTTCAGCAGTTGGTGAAGTGTCACTGAATACGTTTGTAAGATTTTTATTTGATAAGATTGATTCAGGCCAAAGAACATAACTGGCGGCAGATGTTTCATTCTCAAATTGTTTACCTCCAAGTGACTTTCCAAGTTTTGTTACTTCCCAACCAGCAATATTTTTTTTAATCCAACCAAGCTCGGAAAATATAAGATTGAGTCTTTGATTTGATATGTTAAAGTGTTTGCCGATAGTTGTTGCATTAATTAGTCTAGGTTTATCCTTTTGCTGATGATTAGTTTCGAATGAAATATTCTCTGGCCAAACAATATATTCACCATATTTTGGGTTATTACGGGTCTGTCCGCCTTTTTGTTTACCGAGGTCTGTCAAAATCCACTTATCATTTTTGCGGTCAATCCAATTTAGCAATTTGAGTTTGCTGAAAAGTTCATTAGCCGGAATGTCAAGCTCATTAGCAAGGCTAGTAGTGGATAAATATTCCATATTTTGGTTTAGTTATATCGTAGATATCTTAAGGAGAACCCCACTCATAAATATACGAACTTATACAAACACATCTAGTTGTGAACATCTACACAATTACTGAAAATAATTGCTTTTCAAAGAATACGATATTATGGAAAAAAATCTTCAGCAGAATATTCGCTTATCGATTTTGCCGATATTTAGTATAGCCCACCACATAATCATGTGATTGTAATAAACCTCTGTAACATCTAAGTTCGTATTGCGTTTTATCATCAAATCCTTTGCATGAAACAGCTACTTACACTACTTACCTTATTATTATTAGGTTCCAAATCCTGGACACAAGTACAAATCCGTATTCAAACCGACCCTTCTTGGAACAAAACTTTTTCCGGAAAGCTCTACATTTTCACACAGAGTGATACCACGAAGCGTATACCCAATAATCCCGATCCTTCTCAAGCCATGTTTGCATGGATGGTAAAAGATGTAAAAAATGAAGTAACACTTTCTTTAGATCAGGCCTCTAGTAAATACCTGCCCGATGGATTATCTACTTTGAAACCGGGTTACTACAAAATAGCCGGTGTGTTGGATTCCGATTTTGACGAGAGGGGTAGTTTCAATCCGGGTAATATCTATGCACGGAAAGAAGTAATTCTTCATGTGAATGAAAAAGGGGAAGGTAATGCTACAATTGCCTTTAATTCCATGATCCCTTCTCGATCTATCCGTGAAACCGATCAACTGAAAGAAGTCATCCTGAAAAGTAAGCTGCTCTCCGATTTTCGTAAGAAAGATATTTTCATGAAAGCGGCAGTACGTTTACCTGCATCCTATAAAAAAGATAGCACTCGTTTGTATCCTGTCGTATTCGTAATACCGGGTTGGGGTGGTACGCATTACGATATGCAGGGTCCTATGCCTGCAAAACGTTATGGAATGGATTTGGGAAAAGATAAGATCTACGTATACCTCAATCCTGAAACACAATCTCCTTTTGGCTTACATGCTTTTGTTGATTCGAGAGTGAATGGTCCTTGGGGAAAAGCATTGGTAGAAGAATTGATCCCGCACTTAGAAACAAAATATCGTGTGATCAAAGATGCAAGTCAGCGTTTTGTGATGGGACAAAGCACGGGCGGTTATGGTTCATTGTGGTTGCAGTTGAATTACCCGGATGCATTTGGAGGTTGTTGGTCGGTATCACCTGATCCGGTTGATTTCACTTCATTTATCGGGATCAATCTGTATGAAAAAAATGTAAACCTCTATACCAATAAAGAAGGAAAAGAGCGCGGTATATTTTTAATGCAAGGAGTACCCACGATGACCACTCGTGTGATGGCTGCTGTTGAAAATTTTACCGGTGATGGAGAACAGTTGCAAGCATTTGAGGCAGAGTTTGGTGTGCCTGATAAAAATGGAAGACCCAAGCAAGTGTATGATCATACTACCGGAAAAGTAGATGTTGCAGTTGTCAAAAGCTGGGAGCCTTACGATCTAGGAAAATTTGTTCAGCGTAATGCATCCAAGCTGTCAGCTAAGATCGATGGAAAAGTGCACGTATATGCCGGAGCTGCTGATAATTTTTTATTGAATGAAGCAGTAACTGCATTTGCACAAAAAGCTGCTACAGCTAAAGTTCCGGTCACAACGGAATTGATACCCGGAGCAGATCATTGGAGTATTTGGTCTGAAGTATTTACAAAAAGAGTGGTAGCAGAAATAGATGCAAAAATCAAATAAATATTATACAGCTCCGGCTTTAAGTCCGGAGCTGTATAAATCAAATAATTGAGCGTCGATATCTTCCATAACAGACTTAAAAAGCCACTTTATAAAATGTGGTTTTTTATGCAGGAAACAGATAATATAACATATACCACACAGTATCTGCAGCATAGTTTGCTACAAGTGACATCATCAATGCTACAAATATCTTTGTTGCTCGGGAGCTTTTGGGTTGAAATATTTTTTCAAACCCGTATATGAACCAGGCTATGGAAAAAAAGTAGATCAAAAAATAAAGATCATTGATTATGCCTGTTTGAATCGGTACCTGAAATAGTTTCAATATAAATCCAAGTGATGCCAATAAGGTTGAGATCATCACTGAATATGCAGAGCCATAAATAAGGGCTACCCATCTTTCAACAAAACTGGTCTTTGTTTTTCGAAATACTATCCAACCCAATAATACCAGTAAGGGAGCAACAATAAGAATTGTAATAAAGTTTTCATATTGAACAAGCGCTTTGTTCTTTGTTCCATGCCATAGTATTCTTAATGTAGGCTCTGAGCGAGAGAATTTCTCAAGATCTAACCATAATACGATTGAATCATAACCGGCTGAGATGAGTTTGTAGATGGCAAACCAGATCAATACAAATGTGATAGGCTTATGAACTTTTTTTCTTTTACCATCCAGAAATTCCTTTACAATGTGTCCGGGGTTTGTAAAAAGTGAGCGGGAGGTATAAAGGAAACTATGCTCTGCATGTGTAAAAAAGTGAAAGAATTCATCACTTAAAGTTTTCCAAGTGAGTTTTTTTACTGAGGCTTTTTGTCCGCAGGAAGAGCAATAGTTTCCTTGAAATGAGTAACCACAATTAAGACATTCAATCATTTTTAAGCTACTCATACAATTGATTATTTCATAGTGTGGAACTACTTTTTGGAAAAATACCTTTCATTATAAATATAAGAAGTAATCGCAACACCAAAAACCAGTACCATCATACTCATTCCGGGGTCTACTCCGCCTACACTAATAACAGAGTACACTGCTCCGATCAAGTCAAAGAATAATCCTGCATACGCCCATTCTTTGATCTTTTTCAAAAATGGCATCAGTATGGCAATGGATCCTAATAATTTAGCAATACCAATGAAGCGAATAAAATATTCGGGATAACCTAGATAGCCTGATAGAAATTGTTTTGACTCCTCATTCACCATGATATTGGGAATAGCAGAGAAGATCATGAAACCTGCAAACAATGCAGTTGTGATCCAGTAGATGAGTTTGGTTGATTTGGTTGGCATAGTGGGTTGTTTTATAAGGTTCTTTCAGTGTATTCCTGTGTCCTCAGTGGCAAATATTTTTAATGAAAGAGTTGCGACTGAAAACACAGAGGACCACAGAAATTATTTTGCAAGGCAATTGATCATCCAGTTGATACCATATTTATCTGTGAAGCTACCAAAATAAGCGCCCCAGAACATATCCTGTAAAGGCATGGTGATATTACCTCCGGCAGATAAAGCATCAAAGATTCTTTTTGCTTCTTCTCTTGATTCCGGTTCCAGACTGATATGCATATTGTTTCCTTGTGTAACTGTAAAGCCCATTTCTTTAGGAGCATCTGTACCCATTAAAATATGATTCGCGGTGATGGGTAACTCCACATGTAGCACCATATTTTTCAATGAATCAGCAACAGGCGGTTGCTCTGCATTGGCAGGCAGATCACCAAAGCGTTTGATGCCTCCCGTAGTAAACTCAGTTTTGAAAACAGAACGATAAAATAAAAAAGCTTCTTCTGTATTACCCGGGAAGTTCAAATAGGTACAAACTCTTTCTTTAGTTGAGCTTTTCATTTCAGCACGTAGTTGGAATTGTGCTTCGATATACTGATCCAGATTCTGTAATGCCATGGTAAATCCTTCTTTGAATCCGAGCTCTACAATTTTCTCCAGATCAGCGAGTGATTGATAAGCAATCACAATATTCACTGTGGTCACGTCCTCATTTTCACTGAAGCGATTGGTCCAATGTGAACGTGGAAAGTCTGTATTCACATTTCCTTCTTCATCACAAAACGCATCTAATCCTGAGAATACAACATGTTTATCAATATGCTCATAGTCTGCTCTACACCAATGACAATCATTCTCCGGACCGATCATGCGATAGTGCCAATAACCACCCTCTCTGAAATCCATGGATTTAGTGACCGTGCGGTAAGGCTTGGGTGCCCACCAAAGATCCAGTAATTCAGGTTTTGTCCAGGCATCCCATACAAAGTGCAGGTTGGCGGCGAATTCGCGTTTTACATGAATAGTGTTCGTTTCTTTATTCACTGTAAAGTCGAATAAAAGATTGGTGTTCATTTCTTTTGTGTTTTAAGGGTGTGTAAGACTTTATCTAATTGGCTGAATCTGTTTTCCCAGAGTTGGCGAAACTGTTCTAGCCACCGATCGATCTCTTTCATTTTTTTTGCATTAAGGGTATAATAAATTTCACGTCCGGACTGCTCTTGTTCTACCAGTTGACATTCCGTTAAAATGCGCAGATGTTTAGAAACAGCTTGTCTGCTTGAGTCAAAATGTTCGGCAATAGCATTAGGCGTCATGGCCTGAAAAGCGATCAATGCAATGATGGCTCTTCTGGTGGGGTCAGCAATGGCTTGGAATACATCTCTTCTCATCGGATACAATTTATGAAACCTTTCGGTTGCAAATATATACGCAACCATTTGGTTTCTCAAAATTTATTTCCATTTTTTCTGTGGCCCCCTGTGTCTTCAGTGGTAATTCATATTTAAATACTTGTTGGTCAGCGACCAATAAGGTCAAAGGGTGAGTCCCTCGTATCTCGGTGACTCCGCAGAGAGTAAAACCCCTTGTGGCTTGAAGCTTGTAGCTTGCAGCTTCCTTCCAACTATTCTCCTATTTGGCATTTGATCAAAAATTCAGGTTATTTGCAAACAAATCAATCCCATGCTTCCTAAGTTCAAAAGAATCCTCCTTAAGTTATCCGGTGAAGCCTTGTTAGGTGATCAGAAAAATGGTGATCCATTTAACCCGCAAATCATTGAACAATATGCGCACGATATCAAACTCGTGACCAATTTGGGGGTTCAGGTGGCGATTGTGATCGGAGGCGGAAATATTTATCGTGGTATGAATGAAGCTGAAAGCGGTATTGAAAGAGCGCATGGTGATTATATGGGTATGCTGGCCACAGTGATCAATGCTATGGCCATGCAGGCTATGTTGGAAAAAATTGGTGTGTATACCCGTTTACAAAGTGCGATTAATATGGAGCAGGTAGCAGAACCCTATATCCGTAGAAAAGCATTGCGTCATTTAGAGAAAGGCAGAGTAGTGATCTTTGGTGCCGGTACCGGTAATCCCTATTTCACAACAGATACAGCAGGTTCTCTTCGTGCGATTGAAATGAAGGCAGATGTAATATTGAAAGGAACACGTGTTGACGGCGTTTATACTGCTGATCCTGAGAAAGACCCCACCGCTACCAAATATGATAAGATCAGCTTTCAGGAATGTATCACGAACAACCTGAAAGTGATGGACATGACAGCTTTTACCCTTTGCATGGAAAACAAACTCCCTATTATTGTGTTTGATATGAATAAACCCGGAAACCTGCTGAAAGTGGTAGAAGGTATGAATGTAGGCACTTTTGTGAGCTGATCGCCCGTTGGTGTAAAACATCTATGATTATTGAATGCTGTTGGTAATTTCACTCCAATGAAAAAACTATTGTTACTGATCTTTTGTCTGAATGCGACAATGGCCATGGCTCAAGGTCGACTTACCCTTTCTGACGCTATCAATCTTGCATTGAAAAACAGTCTGGATATCCAGTTGGCAAGGAATAATGTTGAGATCAGCAATATCAATAATCACCCGGGTGTAGCAGGTGCTTTACCTTCTGTAACAGCGACCGCCAATGACAATGAGCAGATCATATCGATCAATCAAAAATTTCCTGATCCTTCCAGAAATACTACCCGTAACAATGTAAGCTCTAATAACCTGAGTGTAGGTGTTACCGGAAGTATTCTGTTATCAAACGGATATCGTGTAGTAACTACCAAAAAAAGACTGAATGAATTGGTGATTCAGAATCGTTATCTACTGGATGCCCAGATTCAAAATACCATGGCTGCGGTAGCAACCCGCTATTATGATGTCGTTCGTCAACAAGAGTTTATCAAAACCATCGAGCAATCGATCGATGTATTTCAAAAAAGACTGGATATCCTGCTTGCGCGTAAAGAAGCCGGACTGTCCAATAACGCTGATATTTTTCAAGCTAGATTAGACTTGAATTCACAAATACAATTGAAGCAACAACAGGAGCTAGTGATACAGCAAGGTAAAACTGATTTACTGAACTTGCTATTCCTCAATCCCGATTCAGCGATCACGATTCAAGATACGATCATTGTAGAGCGTAATATTTCATTGGAAAATATTCGCACAAGGTTGAAAGATAATCCACAGCTACTCAGTGCCAATGAACAGATCAAGATCAATGAGCTGATTGAAAAAGAAACGGAAGCACTCGGTATGCCTTCACTTCGTGCCAATACCGGATACAATTTCAACAATACCAAAAGTGGCGCTGGGTTCATCTTACAGAACCAGAGCTATGGTCCATTCATCAGTCTCAACCTAAGTATTCCGATCTATAATGGCACTGTGTTCAAACGTCAGCAGCAAGTGGCAGAGATGAATTCAAAAAATGCGGTCTTGCAAAAAGAAACATTAGCGCAAACATTGGAAACGGGTGCTGTTAGAACTTATCAGGCTTACAAAAATGCACTGCAACAACTCGAAACAGAAGTTGAAAACTATAAACTCTCTATGCAGTTGGTTGATCTGGTATTAAAACGCTTTGAACTCAATCAGGCTACCATCATTGATGTACGCCAGGCCCAGCAAAGTTTTGAAACATCCGGTTTCAGGTTGCTAAATCTGAACTATACCGCGAAGTTGGCCGAGATCGAACTGAAAAGACTGGCCAATCAGATCACACCCTAATTAATATTTTCACAAATAGAACGTATTATTCTTTTTTGGCATAATTTATGAGCGATTTGATAAGCCCTTATCACCTTGAATCGCTTATTTATGAGAAAACCCTTATGCATTTTAGGAGTGTTTCTTTCTATTGCAAGCTTATCCTTTTCGCAATCACCTGAAAAGTTTTTGACAGTTTATAACGAGCGATTCCCTCAGGAAAAAGCGTATCTGCATTTTGATAATGACGCTTACACTCCCGGTGCATTGGTTGGATTTAAAGTATATCTGATGAATGGTCCGGATCTCTCGAGACTGAATCGAAATTTTTATACAGACTGGTATGATGAATCCGGTAAACTATTGTCACATCAGGTATCACCTATTGCCATGTCTTCAGCATTCGGGACTTTTTTAGTTCCGGAGAATTATAAAGGAAATACGATTCATGTTGTAGCGTACACGCAGTGGATGCTGAATTTTGATACAGCCTTTTTATTTCGGAAAAAGATACGAGTACTGCAGTCTTCTGATAAAAGTATACAAGCGCCGGTTAAAACAAAAGAATACAGTTTGCATTTTTTCCCGGAAGGAGGAGTGATGGTGAATGGCATTACTTCATTTGTTGCATTAAAAGCCACTGATAAAAATGGAGATCCTATTCAGGTGCAGGGCATGATAAAAAATGACAAAGGAGAATCCATCAATCGTTTTAGATCGCTTCATGATGGCATGGGGAAATTTGCATTTATTCCGGAAGCAGGTGTTGCTTATGTCGCAGAATGGTTAGCGCCTGACAGCACACTTCAACAAACGCCTTTGCCTTCATCAGTTACAGATGGTATCACCATGCAGGTAAGTGCCAGTGGAGATACTCGTTATATGCAGGTGCAACGATCAGAAACACTCGCGCCACATTTAAGAAAGCTTACCATGTTATTAGCAGTGAACCAGCAAGTGGTTTTACGGGGTACAGTAAATCTTGAAAATGAAACAGCTACACAAGTAAAAATACCTGTGAAGGAACTTCCTTCCGGTCCTGCTACCATTACTTTAATGAATGGGATGGGAGACCCTGTTTGTGAACGATTGATCTTTATCAATAACCATGAATATCGATCAGCAGCTACGATTCGTTTGGATACGATCGGTTTAGGTAAAAGAGTAAAAAATGTATTTGAAATAGAGCTGCTTGATACTATTCCTGCAAATCTTTCTCTGGCTATTACTAATCATGATTTACCTGATGATAGTTCAAATAATATCATCAGCTCATTATTGCTTTCGTCAGAAGTCAAAGGGAAAATCCATAATCCTGCTTTTTACTTTAACGAACAGAATGATTCTGCCAAACATTATTTAGATCTAGTGATGCTGACCAATGGATGGAGAAAGTTTGTTTGGAAAAAAGTAATGGATAGTGCTTCTTGGATTACACGATATCCTATGGATACGAACTATTTGTCTTTAACAGGTAAGATCGATGGTTTTAGTGAAAACAGACTGGCGAAAGCCGAAACTTTGAATTTGATCCTCCGTGGCAAGGACTCTTCTTCATTGATGCGTTTTACACCCATAGGCAAAAACGGATCCATCTATGAACCTAATGTGATCTTTTTTGATACTGTAAAATTGTACTATCAGCTTAATAAAATCTCTGTTTTGCCCGGAAGAGGGAAGGTGACGGTCAATACAAACCTGATCGATACACCTTATCATAAGTCTATTCAACCAATAACGACTTTTCGCTATGATACAGCAGAAATCAGAATGATGCGAGAAATTGCTTTGCAGCAAATACAGTTACAGAAGTTACGAGAGGGAACAACATTGGAAGAAGTAGTGGTTAAGGCAAGGGTTAAGAGTCGATTGGAAGAATTGGATGACACGTACGCTAGTGGAATGTTTAGAAATGTTGATGCCCTTTCTTTTGATATGATCAATGATCCTCGTGCCCTTTCCAGTTTTACCGTGTTTGATTATTTACAAGGACGTGTGCCGGGTATGCAAGTCATTGGGGCACTGACAAGTAGTCCCAATATCATTTGGCGGAATGGAACTGTTGGCTTTTTTCTGAATGAAATGCCCATTGAAGCACAGTTTGCTGCTACCATTCCAATGACGGATGTAGCATATTTGAAAGTATTTCGCCCACCCTTTATCGGATCATTGGTTAATGCAGGCGGCGGTGCTGTTGCCATCTACACTAAGAAAGGAGCAGATCTCACTAATTCAATAAAAGGATTGGACAATGTATCGTTGGTGGGATATACTCCTATTAGAGAATTCTATCAACCTGATTATGCGGTTGATCAGCAAAGCTTTTCCAAAACAGATACACGAAGAACCTTATACTGGAATCCTAATCTGATCACTCAAGGAACTGATACAAAGATCAAAGTTGTATTCTATAACAATGATATTTCATCCAAATTGAAAATCGTATTAGAGGGAGTGAATAATAATGGTCAATTCATTTCCGTTCGTAAATTGCTGGAATAAATCATTGAACGTGTCTGTATCGATCCATTCTAAATTACCGGATGTAGGAACCACCATTTTTACCGTGATGAGTCAGCTGGCTGCACAGCACAATGCGGTCAACCTCGGACAAGGTTTTCCTGATTTTCCGATGAATTCAACACTACAGGAACTGGTAGCCCAAGCCATGCGTGATGGCTTCAATCAATATGTGCACATGAATGGTTATCCATTGTTGCGACAGAAATTAGCAGCGAAAGTGCAGCAATTGTATGGTACAACTGTGGATGCAGAAACGGATATTACTATTACTCCGGGTGGCACTTATGCGATTTACACTGCGCTTACAACTGTTTTACAACCGGGTGATGAAGTAATAGTATTTGAACCTGCATACGATAGTTATATTCCCAATATTGAGATCAATGGCGCGGTGGCTGTTCGTATTGCTTTGAATTATCCTGATTATAGTATTCCTTGGGAAGAAGTGAAACAAAAGATCACGCCGAAAACAAGGATGATCATGATCAATTCACCGCATAATCCAACAGGTGCGGTTTTGTCTGCTTCAGATATACAAAGTTTAGCCGCTGTTGTGGAAGACACGAATATTATTATTCTAAGCGATGAAGTATATGAACATTTGATCTTTGATGGACTCACACATGAAAGCATACTTCGTTATCCTGAATTATTAAAGCGTAGTTTTGTATGTTTTTCTTTCGGTAAAACCTATCACTGTACCGGATGGAAATTGGGTTATTGTATCAGTTCTCCCGAATTGATGAAAGAATTTCGAAAAGTGCATCAGTTCAATTGTTTTACTTGTGATACACCCAAACAAATAGCATTGGCTACTTATCTTGATGATGCCAATGCTTACTTGGAACTAGGCTCTCAGATTCAGCAAAAGAGAGATTATTTCAGAAAACAGATGGCACAAACACCTTTTACATGTATTCCTTCACACGGAAGTTACTTTGAATGTTATAGCTATGCTGCAATTAGCGATGAAGCTGATATGGCTTTTGCAAAAAGACTGACAACAGAATACGGTGTTGCCACAATACCCGTCTCCAAATTTTATAAGGATGGAAAAGATGATAAAGTGATTCGTTTCTGTTTTGCTAAACAAGAAACCACATTGGATAAAGCGATTGAAAAATTATTAACGATCAAATAAAAAAAGCCGGATGTTATAGATCCGGCTTTTTTGTGTTATTTCTTTCTTACAACCCCACTTCCGCTGATGGCAATATCTGTTGCAGGTGGATTACCATAATAGTCAATGGTACCCGATCCGCTGATACGTACTTTTAAATTCTGTGTACAATTCAATTCAATGAACCCCGACCCTGTAATGGAAGCTTCACTGTTCTTAGAAGGAATAGCGGCAGCAAAAATATCTCCTGAGCCATTGATATTATAAGAGGTGCTATTGAATGCCGAAGACAGAATTCTTATTCTACCGGAACCATTGATCAGTGCGTTTAGATCAGTGCCCTGTAAAAATCCATTGATCACGAGATCTCCTGAGCCATTGATATTCACCCCTCTGATATCCGGAATTTCAATTCTCACCTTGATATTATCATTGCGAATATTCTTTCTGGATTCAAACCCTAACTGTAGTTCTCCATTCACCACTTTTGATTCATAGATCTCAAGCAGATTAGTGTATCCGGAAATAATGACTTGTTGGTTGTTGGAAGGAACTATTTCAACATCCCCTGAGCCATTGATTTTTACCTTAGTGAAATTAGCTACTTGTCTGATTTGTGTAGCTGTTGGTCCTTCACCTGTGATTGTTTTTGTACAGGAAGAAAATACGATGAGTAAACTGCATAACCCGATGATCCATTTATTCTGTTGCATATATCTGTTTTTGGATAACAAAGTTGAGTAACCTCATCTTGAACATTTGTTATGTTGTACGAGCTGCATTTTTTAGTGGATAGAAAGTCCTAAATAAGGATGAACAGTAAGCCGTGTGCATCAAAAAAGAAAGGCATCACATATTCATGTGATGCCCTTTCAACGAAATTTTATCAATAAAAATTATCCGATCGCTTGATCAATATCTGCGATTAGATCATCGATATCTTCAATGCCTACACTTAATCTGATCAAACTATCGCTCAATCCGTTTTTAATTCTTTCTTCTCTCGGAATAGATGCATGTGTCATGGATGCAGGATGGTTGATGAGTGATTCAACGCCACCTAAACTTTCAGCCAATGCGAATACATGAGTAGATGATAATACACGCTTGGCATTTTCAACACTGTCATCTTTTAAAGTAAAACTCATCATTCCACCAAAGCCACGCATTTGTTTACTGGCCACTGCATAACCCGGATGATCTGTAAAACCACACCAATATACTTGTTGTACTTTGGGATGATTGCGCAGAAAATTGGCCATCTTTTCACCGTTCTCACAATGACGTTGCATTCTTACATGTAATGTTTTAATACCTCTTAATACAAGAAAGCAATCCATCGGTCCGGGCACAGCACCACAGCTTTTTTGGATGAAGTATAATTTTTCACGGAGATCTGCATCATTCATTACTAAACATCCCTGAATCACATCGCTATGTCCGCCAAGGTATTTGGTAGCGGAGTGCATTACAATATCTGCCCCGAGGTCTAAAGGATTTTGCAAGTAAGGAGATGCGAAAGTATTATCTACACAAAGCAATGCTCCCGCTTTTTTTGCAATGACTGCAACAGCGGCGATATCTGTAATATTCATCAATGGATTGGTAGGTGTTTCAATCCAGATGAGCTTTGTTTTTGTGGAGATGGCAGCGGATACATTTTCAGCATTGGTTGTATCTACATATTTGAATTGTATACCAAATTTTTCAAACACTTTGGTGAATAAACGATAAGTGCCACCATACATATCATTGGCAGCGATCACTTCATCGCCCGGAGCAAGTAGTTTGATCACTGCATCAGTAGCTGCTACACCGCTACTGAATGCCAACCCGAATTTTCCATTCTCGATCTGTGCATAGGCTTCTTCCAAAGCTTTTCTGGTAGGGTTTTGACTTCTGGCATATTCAAAACCTTTATTAACGCCCGGAGCTTCCTGAACATAGGTAGAGGTTTGATAAATAGGTGTCATGATAGCACCGGTAGAAGGATCAGGTTCTGTACCGGCGTGTATATATTTCGTGGCAAGTTTCATACAATCAATGATTTAATTCTTTTTAACAGTTTTTACAGGGGCATCTTCAATAAAAGTGATCGGTAATGCGGCTTTCAGATCATCCCATAAGATGACCATTTGAGCACTGTTGCTTTTTGTTTCTTCGAAAAAAATGGTAAAAGCTTCTGTCGTTTCGTTGTTTCTGGCAACTTCTATGTCTGTGCGTAGTAAATCTTTTTTTACATCATAGTTGAAATTTCCCCAACAGAAATTATCCTTGTTCAGTATCATGGTCCATTTACCTTCGGTAGGTACACAATACAAAGTATATCTGCCTTTAGGAACTATTTTACCATCAATACGTACATTTTTAAAGAACTCTATTTCTGAAGCTTCGTTGGCACCGAGTCTCCATATCTCATTGTATTTGATAATACCTCCGAAAATATCACGGCCACTTTTTAAGGGTCTGCCATAAATAACGCGAGCGATCGGAGCATCTTTTGCTTTACCGCTGATCTTAAGAATAGGATAATTGGCAGGCCAGTAGCTCATATCCATGGGCGACTTATCGAGGTCTGTCGGCTTTTGTTGTGCAAAAACACAAAGATTGAATAGTAAGCAAACACTCAGCAATAGAAACTTCATGTGGTATTAATTTTTGGCAAAGATAGCCGCATAAGCGTTTCACAATGCGTTAGAAAAGCCGACAGCCATTTTTTTAACATCAGGGAAAAATGCGTGGTATGCTTCTTCAAATAGCGAATAATGATCTTCAAATAACTGATAAGCTGCGCTGCTGTCTTGCAGGTAAGCGGCCCTTCTCACAACACCCTCAAAACTTTTCTCAATACCCCATTTGTAACGATAATTGTATAACCAGTTCTGGCTGCTCATATAAGGAAGCATTCTGGCAAATTTTTCCGGTAATACTGTTTCATGTTCATGTAAAGTCATGTATGTCTTTTGCGCGAAATGCTTCCATTCTTCATCAGATTGAATAGAACTATCAATTGCCAGAAAATGATCATAAACAACATCGATAAAAGCACCAGCATAAGGGCCAACAGCCGGCTTTAATAGTTTTTTTGCTTCTTGTGTGGCGGGATGTGCATCTGTGAATGTATCGATCATTCTATGTAATCTTATTCCTTTCTGTATGTCATTACTATAGTCAAATTGTTTTTTTCCTTTGACAAAATCACTGATCATATTACCGATGAGTAATCCTGAATCATTGAAAGATAAAAATGCATGTGCGAGATAGTTCATGCTTGTTTTTTTCTAAAGAAGCGGTAAGAAAATACAGTTGGAATGACGACAATGATTGCTGTTATGATCATTGTTGTGATAAATGCACTGAAAAATGGCAACGCAAAGCCTACAATGGCGATGGCCAATCCTCCCGGGATCCAGAGCTTAGCGGCTAACTGATGTGTCGCTTTCCAATTGTCGTCATCTTCCAAAGTCCAGGGTAGTCGTAACCCAATAAAATAATTTGGTTCTATGGTACGCATCTGATAACCCAGAAATGCTAATAATAGTCCAACAGCCGGAAGCACAATGGTAGTAATACCCAATTTGGAAGGATAGTTAACCGTGCTGTAGGTGATTGTGATGTTGATGACGGTAAGAAATAATAGGATGACAATGGCTAAACTATTTAATGTAGTGGCAGAAGTCTTGGCTGTTTTCTTAGGATCAATTTTGTGCAGATTGCTAATGAGTAAATAAGTACCGAGGCCAACGGTTGATATGATACAGGTATGTAGCCATAAAGAGGATTTAGCACCAAACTTATCGGCAAAACCTTCTGCGTTAAAATGTACAGGCACGGTCTCCGGTAAGCCGGCATATTGAATGCCCAAATAAATAAATGGTAGTGCTATCATTACCACTGCCAGAAGCGGGGATGTAAAAAATCGTCTCATGGTAAGGCTTTGCTTAAAGATACAACAGCTTATGCATCTCTGTATTCCTTCGCCACTTCTAAAAATTAACCACATCATAACGGCTTTTATGTTTTTGTTATGAAATATTCGGAAAGTCAATACAGTAAAGGCTTTCAGCAAGTATTTAACCCTTATTAACCTGGCCATTAACGCCGCTCATAACATACAGGTAATCTTCTGATCGCATTGGTCATAAAGAAAATGTGTCGGGTATTGTAAGTAGTAGTTTTATCATGTCAAACGAACGAAACACATCATCATACTTAAACTTAAAAACAGAAAACATGAAAAAGATTTTTTTAACCACTTTGATTGCTGCTGTGATCGGCAGTCAAGTATTTGCTTCTGATGTATCAAAAGTTAGTTACCGTGTACTAGCTTCTTTTGAATCTCAATTTGCTGATGCTACTGATGTTAACTGGACAGTTACGGAAGAGTATACCAAGGCGAGATTTACCATTGAAGGAGAGCAGGTAGAAGCTTTCTTCAATGCTTCAGGAGATGTGATCGGTACTTCTCGTAAAACAGATCTAAAGCGTTTGCCGTTGAACGCAATTCAAAAGATCAGAAAAAGCTATAGCAAATACAAAGTCACAGAAACGATCGAATTTGAATTCAACGGTGATAGAAAATATTTTGTTTCAGTAGAAAATGACACAGACCGCAAGATCCTGGAAGTTTCATTGTACGGTGAAGTGAGCATTTTTGATAAGAGTAAATAAGTTGGTTTGGTTAATCGGAAGTCCTCCCGGTCCTTGGATCGGGGGGCTTTTTTATTGGGTTAAGTTTTGAAATGAGCTTTCCCGAACCGGTTAAAAAAATTACTTTTGCCCCTCAAAATCACATAATATGATGAAAGGGCCTGTTTCTCAGTTTATTATGCATCATTACAGACATTTCAATGCTGCCGCATTGGTGGATGCTGCCAAAGGATATGAAACCCATTTGCTGGAAGGCGGAAAAATGCTGGTAAGTTTAGCAGGTGCCATGAGTACTGCTGAGCTGGGGATCAGTCTGGCAGAGATGATCCGTCAGGATAAAGTAGCGATCATCAGCTGTACAGGTGCAAATCTGGAAGAAGATGTGATGAATCTTGTAGCACATAGCCATTATAAGCGAGTGCCTAATTACCGTGACCTGACTCCGCAGGATGAGTGGGATCTGTTAGAGAACCACTACAATCGTGTTACCGATACTTGTATTCCTGAGGAAGAAGCATTCAGAAGATTGCAGAAGCATTTGCTGAAACAATGGCAGGATGCCGAGGCGAAGGGTGAGCGTTACTTCCCACACGAATTTTTATACAAGACCGTATTGAGTGGTGATCTGAAACAATACTATGAGATCGATCCTAAAAACAGTTGGATCGTAGCAGCTGCTGAAAAGAATTTACCGATCGTTGTACCGGGTTGGGAAGACAGTACGACCGGTAATATCTTCGCGAGTTATGTGATCAAAAATGAACTGAAAGCCAGCACTGTGAAAAGTGGTATTGAATACATGGTATGGCTGGCGGATTGGTATCGTCAGAACAGTGGAGGCAAGGGTGTCGGATTTTTCCAGATCGGTGGCGGTATTGCAGGTGATTTCCCGATCTGCGTAGTACCGATGATGTATCAGGATCTGGAATGGCATGATGTTCCTTTCTGGAGCTATTTCTGTCAGATCAGTGATTCTACTACCTCTTATGGATCTTATTCCGGCGCTGTACCAAATGAGAAGATCACTTGGGGTAAATTAGATATCCATACACCTAAATATATTGTAGAGAGTGATGCTACCATTGTAGCGCCTTTGATCTTTGCTTATTTGTTGGGGTGGTAATTAGCTGATGGTCCATGGTCAATAGTCCATAGTAAGAGAAAAAAGAAGTCTTAGAAGTACAATAGAGACCTTGAATTTTATTTGAATAAAAAAAGCTCCGAATTAAATTCGGAGCTTTTTTATTTAGCGTGGAGGCATATTCAGTGGAATATCTCTTTTCAGCATGGTATCTTTTTGCGCAATCACCCAGGCTGTATGGTAAATGAGTCGAACTCTTTTTTCCATCAGATCAAAATTGATCTTGTCAACGGTGTCTGTTGGTCTGTGATAATCGCGGTGTGTTCCGTTGAAATAGAAAATGATAGGAACACCTTTTGCAGCAAAATTATAATGATCACTTCTATAATAAAAACGATTGGTATCGTTTGGATCATTGAATCTTCTGTCTAATTCCATTTTGAAGTATTTCTGATTTACTTCATTGGTGATTGGTGTCAGATCGCTACTCAGCTTATCATCACCAATCACATATACATAGTTCATAGAATCACCTTTGTAAGTAGGATCTATTCTTCCAACCATGTCGATGTTAAGGTCTACACTTGTTTTAGCCAATGGGAAGATCGGGTTTTCAGAATAATATCTGGATCCTAATAATCCTTTTTCTTCACCTGATACATTCATGAAAACAACACTTCTGCGAGGCCCCGCACCTTTCTTTTTTGCATTTACAAATGCTTCAGCGATTTCTACAACGCTCACTGTTCCAGAACCATCATCATCAGCGCCATAATAAATTTCACCATTGATGATACCTTCATGGTCATAGTGACTGGTAATGAAAACGTATTCATCTGCCTTATCAGTTCCCGGTAAAACAGCGATCACGTTTGCACTCTGTAATTCATTGGTTTTTTTGATGGCGGTTAACTTGAACTCGGATTTATAACTTCCTTTATTCAAGTTTTTCATTTCTTCCACACCCATCTTAGCTGTTCTTCCTAGTAATGCGCTGGCAACTTCTTCTGAAACGCTGGCTACATTTACTCTTGGGGTAGTTGATTTTGTCAGAGACATACCTCCTTTGGTATTGGTAGGGTTTCTTCTGGGGAATCCGCTTTTAGATACGATCAATACACCTGCCGCACCTTTTGATACTGCAGTATTCACTTTTCCAAGAGTAGAATAAGGAGTTACTGCTCGAGGGTTAGCGGGTGTACTGCTATTGGGAGACCCTTCAAGTATAAGTACCATTTTACCGGTAACATTCAGATTGGCATAGTCATTCGTTGTAGAATCAACGATACCATAGCCTGCAAAAACAACATCGTTATAGGCAAATTCACCGGATCCGATCATTTGCATAGCGATTGAATAATCTTTATCCCATTCAAAAACACGACCGTTCACCGATAGTTTTTTCTCAGTTAATTCATCTTGGAAGAGAGGGAAATTCTGCAAATAGCTATTACCATTACCCGGCTTTAGGCCAAGTCTTTTGTACTGACTTTCCAGATAGGCGGCTGCTTTTCTTTCGCCTTCACTGGCGGCATTACGTCCTTCCATCTCCGGACCAGCAATGATGGTGAGGTGTTTTTTCAGATCGGCTGCAGTGATCGTACCTGCAGAGACTGAGGGGTCTCCTTTCTGCGCCATACCTAAGCTGGCAGAAAGAAGTAACGCTGATAAAAGAATGATTCTCATAATTTGATTTTAAATGAAAGAGCCACTACAAATAGATTGTAATGGCTCCGTAAGGTAAGTAATTAATCTTTTTAATAAAACCGATTATCTACCGGGCATTGTCAAAGGAATATCTCTTTTCAGCATATTATTTCTGTTGGCCATTTCCCATGCGGTATAATAGATCATTTGTACACGCTTCTGCATCAGGTCAAAATTGATCTTATCAACGGTGTCACTTATTTTATGGTAGTCTGCTTTTAACATGCCATCATAAAAGAAAAGAACCGGAACACCTTTACGTGCAAAATTGTAATGGTCACTGCGATAATAAATTCTGTTCACATCTTTTGGATCATCATACTTATAATCCAATGTCAGTTTAGTGAATTTATTATTTGCACCCTCATTGATAGGAGCGAGATCAGAACTCAGCTTATCATGTCCGATCACATACACATAGTTCAATGAGTCAGCTGTTTGTCTTTCAGTATCTACACGACCTACCATATCGATGTTTAGGTTCACAGTTGTTTTATCTAATGGAAAAATCGGATGATCAGAATAGTACTCAGAACCCCATAATCCTTTTTCTTCACCGCTTACAGTCATAAAGGCAATGCTGCGTCTTGGGCGATCACCTTTTTTAGCTGCGGCTGCAAACGCTTCTGCCATTTGTATCACACTTACGGTACCTGAACCATCATCATCAGCGCCATAATAGATTTGTCCATTACGCATGCCCAAATGATCATGGTGAGCAGTTAGGAAAACATACTCATCTTTTTTATCCGTTCCGGGTAATACACCAATCACATTGCTGGTTTCTAAAGTTGTAGTTTTCTTTGCTACCATTAATTGCAGTTCAGCCGTATAGGTTCCTTTCTTCACAGCTTTCAGATCATTCATAGAAAGTGTTGCTGTTCTTCCCAATAAAGCAGATGCTATTTCAGGAGAAATGGTCAACACAACAAAAGGCGCACCGGTAGACTGACGAAAATAAATATTGCCGGTAGTAGCAGTAGCTGTTGCTTTTGGAAAAGCACTGCTCACCATCAATACACCTGCTGCACCTGCTCTTCTGAGTGCATTCATTTTTGCAAAACTGCTACCTGCAGCACTTCCGGTACCACCGTCACCATCCAATACAATCACCATTTTGCCTTTGATATCAAGTCCGGCCAGGTCATTGATGGATTTTGCAGAATCAACAATTCCATGTCCTGCGAAAACGGTGTTGTTGATGACCAATGTGCCATTGCTTACCGAAGCCAGGTTAAAAAAGTATTGTTTATCCCACTCAAAACTTCTCCCGTTGACGCGTAAGCTTTTATCACTTACTTCATCTCTGTATACGGGATAAGTCATTTGGTAGCTGTTACCGTTACCGGGTTGTAATCCAATTTTTTTGAACTGTTGTTCAATATAAGCTGCTGCTCTACGCTCTCCCGGCATACCGGTTTCACGACCTTCCATTTCAGCGCTGGCAATTACAGTTAATTTTTCTTTTAATCCTTTGGTACTGATCACAGGAGCATAGCGAGCTGCTTTATCCTGTGCTGATACCATGAGTGTGGCGAATGAAAATGCCACCAATAAATGTTTCTTCATACGAGCAATGTTTAAGAATTATGAACAGGCAATTTTGTTGACTCTTGTAGCATGACGTCCACCCTCAAAAGCAGTGGTCATGAATATGTCGATCATTTGTTGTGCCAATGGCAAAGCAACAAATCTGGCAGGGATACAGATGAGGTTAGCATCATTGTGTAAACGAATTAATGATGCCACATCATTTTGCCAGCTCAATCCGGCGCGTACACCCTGATGTTTATTAGCAGTAATAGCAACACCGTTGGCACTACCACAAAACAGAATACCAAAAGCAGCCTCACCATTCTCAACACTAGTAGCGGTCGGGTGAGCAAAGTCAGGATAATCTACTGAATCAAGAGACGGCGCGCCAAAATCTTTGACAGTATAACCTTTTTCAGTCAGCCATTTTTTGATGGCTTCTTTATACTCAAAACCGGCATGATCAGAACCAATAGCAATCGGTTTTGAAGCATCAAACACATAGTTCATGGCTAAAAATTAAGCAGTGAAATTAAAGTATTGATCAAACGAAATACTAAAAAATGTATAAGCGGAACAACAGAGATTGTCCGTTTTGCTTAACTCCACTCTTCTTCTTCTCTTCTTTCCTGCTCCTTCGAAACACGTGCAGAAATGATGATACTCACTTCATATAAGAAAAATAATGGAAGGAATACGATCAACTGACTCATCCAGTCGGGACTAGGAGTAATGATGGCTGCTACTACCAGTATGATCACGGCAGCATATTTGCGCATGCGTCTTAAGTAAGAAGGTGTGACAAGTCCGATCTTGGTCAGCAAAAATGCCAATACCGGTAGTTCAAATGCAATACCACAACCCAGGATCAGATTGGTCAGATTATCCAGATAGTCTGTTAATGTAGGTCTGGTGACAAGTAATCCTTGTGTACCCAATTGGAAACTTCCAAGAAAGTTGAAGGTAAACGGACCTAATAAAAAGTATCCAAAAGCAGCACCGCAAAAGAAGAAAAAGGATACCCAGAAAATGATGAAGCGGGTGTTCTTTAGTTCTTTCTCTTTTAAAGCAGGTTTGATAAACTTCCAGAATTCCCAGAAGATATAAGGGAAAGCTATAATAATACCACCGATCAAGGCCATCGAAATACTGCTCAAGAACTGTCCGGCAAAAGTGGTCGATTGCATGTCTACCTTCACAGGGGGCATACAAAGCGCATCACCCATATGTGCCCAATGACTGAAATCACAAAGTGCTTTATAGCTGATGAAGTTGGGATTGATAGGGCCTGTAATGATATTATCAAAAACCCAATCGCGGTAAATAAAGATCACTACAGCCATCACAAGAATGGCAATGATCGAGCGAACGATATGCTGTCTGAGTTCTTCGAGATGATCAATAAAACTCATCTCTGCTCTTTCCGGTCCTCTGTTTCTTTTGAATAAAGCCATGTATCCTCGCTGCTTTTGAGTTGCCAAAGTTACGGGTAACAGTAACACGAAAAACGCCGATTTTATCGTGTTTTTGCTGTTAGATGGCTTAGTTGCTCCATGAGATCTTGTTCATCCAAGTATAAGATATGTTCTTGGGCGGCACCCGATACGGTAGAGGAGTGGGGTGCCGAATGGTTTCGTATGTACCAAACCGGTTTGTTTTTAGCAATAGCATAGCCGACTTCCAATCCAACCCCTATTGCTTTTGCAGATACTTCTGCGATCAGTATGTCGGATCTGTCTATCTCAGAAAAAGCAGTTTGCATCATCACTTTTTCTTCGTCTAAACTAAAATGATAGTGGTCTACAAAAACAAAGAGATCAATATTCGCCTTCTTTAATGCTGAATCTAATGTTTTGATAACAGACGCAAGACTCGGGCGATGATCGAGGCTAATGGCAAGGTATGCTCTTGGCATCTTAGCGTAGTATTTTCAGCTTAACAGTATCGATACGTGTTTCACTTACATTCAGAATATCAAAACGATAATCATCAATAATGATCGTTTCTTTTTGTTTGGGGATCGACTCATGTTTGTTGATGATGTAACCACTCAGGGTTTCTGATTCATTTTCAGGGAACTCTAATTCATATTTTTCTTTTAAGTAGTCCAACTCCAATCGTCCACTTAAAATGAATTCGTCATCCGCCAATTGTTTTTCTATGAATTCTTCTACATCATATTCATCGTGAATTTCTCCGAAGATCTCTTCCAAAACATCTTCCATGGTAACAATACCTGCCGTTCCACCAAACTCATCAACGACCCAAGCAATGCTTTTTCGTTCTTTGGTGAATTTATTGATCAGATCTGCAGCACTCATACTTTCCGGAACTGCGAGGATCGGATGAATGATATCTTGAATGCTATTGGGTTTTTTGAAGAGATCGATCTGGTGAACATATCCAAGGATATTATCAATATTTTCATCGAATACGATCAGCTTACTCAATTTAGACTGAACAAAACGCTGTTGTAATTCGCGAATAGAGATATTCTGATCAACTCCTTCGATCTCTGTTCTCGGAACCAGACACTGCCTAATTCTGATCGTAGGTAAACTCAAAGCATTTTCAAACAACTCAGTGTTCAATTCCTGATTGTCTTCATCCTGTTCTTTAGTTTGCTGGAAGAAATGTTCCAGGTCTACTTTGGTGAAAGCTTCTGTTTTATCGTTTACACGAACATTCAAGATATATTTTAAGATCCACTGTGAAAGGTTCACAAATAAATTGGTCAGTGGCTCAAAGAGGGTATGAAAGAATTTTGCAAGTGGAGCGAAGAAACTTAATAAGCTATCATTCTTTGCCCTGAAAATAGCTTTAGGAATGAACTCGCCGAATATCAAAACCACAATGGCTGAGATGATGGTATCAATGATCAGTTTCAAATATTCATTCTGTACATTGAGCGGATTCCAGGCGATACTTTTCAGAAACTCATCAAAAAGCAAACCATAGATCACCAATACAGTATTCAATCCAATCAGACAGGTGCCAATGAATTTGGCCGGATTTTCAACAAAGTCTGATAAAATAATACCGCTACGCTTACCTTGTTTTTTCTTCAATTCGATACTCAAGCGATTGGCACTGACGAAAGCGATTTCATATCCCGCAAAAAAACCAATGAAAATCAGGGAAAGAAGGATCCATATGATCGTATAAATCTCTGTCATGGGTGTTGGTTCGATATGCTAAGATAAGTTGTTATAGCATATGGACTATAGCTAATGGGATATGGCTGATGGGCAATGGCTAATAGCAGTTCACTATACATTTAGTTTTTTACTATGAGCTATATCCTATTAACTATAGCCCATATGCTAACAACCAAGAGTGCCCCGTAGAAACGGGGCACGCACCGATCGTTAACAACATGAGAAAATCGGCTGTGTGAAATATATGCACATGAAGAAACTCGAAAGAAAGAATGAGCAGTATGGCGCTGCTCATTCGGGTATATGGAAACTGAAATATTATTTAAAGTCAACTGTACAGTTCTGACATTTCATCTGCACTTTTAAACCTGAACCATTGCCGATATTGGCAGTGAATTTGGAAAGCGTACTGCTGCCTCTGGATAGAGAGTATCCTTGAACATTGGCCGGGGCAAGCGTACCTGAGAAAGTTCCTCCGGGTACTGTAGTAGCTTCTATATTGCCGGGTTTAGTAGGTGCGGGAACATTGGTGGCCACAATCACACCACCTGTGCCAGCTTTTGTGACAACTCCTGTAGCAGACATATTGGATTGAATCAAATTCACATATTCTTTTTTCTCTTCTTCAGAAGGTTCTGTATAGGCTCTTTCAAAATCACCATAAACAGTAGAATAGCTTCCCATAAAGTCAACCGCATAATTTTTCATATCGCGAAGTGGGATACGGATATCTGCGTAACGATTATTGATCTTAATGAGTTTTACATTGGCACCTACATTTCTGATCTTCACATCTGCATTACTACCATCCATTTCAATAGAACCCGCAAGTCTGGTGATACGGAGATTACCATAATTCTTACGTCCTCTGATATCTGTAACATCTTCTACCTCAAACTCATCATTGGTACTTACCAATTTGATTTTTTTAGCTGATGCCATTTCAATGGTTGAATATTTACTCTCTATATCCAATTCGTCAATATTGTTAGCAGTGAAACGTCCATTTGCAAATTCAACTTCAGCCTCCTTAATATCACGCAGATTAACATTCGAATATTTAGAGCGAAGACGCAGTTTATTCAGGCTCTCTGCTTCAAAACTACCATTGGTAATGTCTAATAATACATCGCCAATTCCTGCAAGCAATTGCACTTCTGAATATTTAGATTCAATATCTAACTTGCTTCCGGTTGGGATATAAATAGTCAGCATACGCTTTGTTGAAGAACCAGATTTGCTGATAGATCCTGACCTAGATATAGTAGAAGGATAGCCCAGTACTTCTAATTTTCCACCTGTAGTGGCATATGAATAAGAGCCGAAACTAGCAGCACCTGATTTGATCTTTACAGAGGATCCCAATGCTTTCAAACTGATGCCCATTCTTTCGAACCACTCTTCATCGGTGAGTGTACTTTCTTTTTCAAAATAAGCAGTGGTTACCACTTTAACTTTTTGCTGATCCCAGGTTTTAACTTGAATAGATCTGGAGTTATTTTCAATATAGATCTCGCCACTTTTAGGCATATTGATCTCTTGGCTGACTTCTTTTGATTTTAGGTCTTCCTGTTTGATGCTTCTGATCTCATCTGCATATTCTACTCGTAGATTAGAAGCACGCATTGCACTTTGCCCACTTGGAGATACGGCTACTTGTGCAACAATAGTAGTACTCATCATAGTTGCAGACAGTATCGTAAAGAAATAAATAGATCTTTTCATATCATTCATGATTTAAATATTGATGAAATAAGTTTTAACACTATCAACAGGTGCACGATTTTGTTTGATGCGATTGTTGATCTTGTTCATTTCCAGTTGTAATTGTTTAAGTGTATTGAGTTTGATTTGATAAATATTAATGAGTTGATTGAGCAACTGATCGGTCATACCTCTTTTTACGATTTCCGCTTTAATACTCTTCTCATCTTTTTCCAGTTGTTTGATCTGCACTTTAAAATCTGTAAAGTATTCTGCGGATTCGGCAAACATGGGTGTAGAACCCACTTTATCACGTTGCAGATTGATCACTTGTTTGAAACTATTTTCAATATTGTTCATAGCGATCAGGTCTTGTCTTTGCGGAATCGATTTTACTCTTGGTGTATTCCTTTTCTTATCTTCTTTCTTTACAGCATCTATCATTTCTTTAGAGATAGTAACTGTTTCGGTTTCCGGTACGGTTGCCGCCGGCTGTTCTATTGGTTGCTGCGTTTTTACGTTAGCGGTAAGATTATTTGATAACTCATGATTCGATGAATCCTGTAGAAGACTCCAAACACCAATACCCGCTAGTACCAACACACATGCTGCTGCCACCCAACGAGTCATCATGATAACTACAGTTGTTTTTTTAGCAGGTTGCTGTCGTTCAATTCTATCCCAGATCGCAGAAGAAGGCTCCTCCACATCCAGTGAAGACCGATTTTGTTGCAGATATTTTTTAAACTCATCCATGTAACTGCATTTGTTTAGTGATTCTTTCTTTTAATAGTTGTCTTGCTCGATGGTACTGACTCTTACTGGTTGATTCAGAAATTCCTAAATGTGTGGCGATCTCTCTATGACTGTAATCCTCCAACACATATAAATTGAAGACCTGTCTGCAACCATCCGGTAAACTTTTGATCTCTTGATGTACCATATTGAGATCGACTGTTTTCCACCATTCGGGTTCTTCATTGCTGATGGTTTGTTCCCATTGTTCATCCCATTCAGACCAGTACACATTTTTCTTGCAAAAACGGATACATTCATTCACGACAATTCTTTTCAACCAACCTCCAAATTGAGCAGGTTCCTTCAGTTGTCTCAGGTTTTTAAATGCGATCATGAAAGCTTCTTGCAGGAGATCTTCGGCATCATTCTGATTACCCGTCATGCGGATACAGATGTTGTACATGGCTTTACAGTACTGGCGATATAGCCATGCCTGCGATACTGCATCTCCCGTGCAGGCTTTTCTCACAACAGCCGTTTGTATGGTAGGTTCCTGTTCCAAGTAATAGTTCCGGTTATAGGAGTTGAAAAGGGGAGAATGGTTGGAAAGAAGGTAGAACTTTTTTTAGTGTGCACATAAAAAAGCGGAATGAAAGTCCTTCATTCCGCCTATAATGTATTGTTTTTCAGAAGCTTAAGCCAAATCCAATATCGGCTTGTTTTGTAAAATAGCTTCTATTTTTTCCATGATTTCAGGTGTCAACAAGGGTAATACCTGCAAAGCTTTCAGGTTTTCTTCCAATTGATGTTTTTTAGTAGCACCTAGAATGGCAGTTGTTACATTCGGATTTTTAACAGTCCAGGCTATGGCCATTTCTGCTAAGCTTACATTCATCTCCTGTGCGAGTACTGCTAATTTCTTTACTTTCTCGATCTTGGCTTCCTGCACCCAACGCTCTTTCAACCAGTCAAATCCCTGGATCGCCAATCTGGAATCTTCAGGAATACCATTGAGGTATTTACCTGTTAAAAAACCGGCTGCCAATGGACTCCAAATCGTGGTGCCTAATCCAACATTCTGGAACACGGGTAAATAATCCTGCTCCATTTTGAATCTTTCGAACATATTGTATTGAGGTTGTTCTACGGTTGGACCGATCAATCCATATTGTTGTGCCACACGATGTGCTTCCATGATCTCTGCACCACTCCACTGACTGGTACCCCAATACAAGATCTTTCCTTGTTGAATCAGATTGTGCATGGTCCATACCACTTCTTCAATGGGTACATTGGGATCTGGGCGGTGACAAAAGAATAGATCAAGATAATCCAATTGCAAGCGTTGCAAAGCTTCATGACAAGCTTCCATCAAGTGTTTGCGACTCAAACCTGTTTGATTGGGTTTGTTTTCTTTTCCACGCCATCCAAAAAAAGCTTTGGAAGAAACGGTATAAGAAGTACGATCCCAGTTTTTTTTCTTGAGGATTCGCCCCATCATTTTTTCACTCTCACCCAATGCGTAGGCTTCTGCGTTATCGAAAAAATTAATGCCATTGTCATAGGCAATGCCCATTAATTCATCTGCGATACTGTCATCGATTTGCTTGTGAAACGTTACCCAACTACCATAACTCAGTACACTTAGCTGTAAGCCGCTTCGGCCCATTCTTCTGTATTCCATATTGTGTTTTTTAGTAATGCTGAATGAAGTCAGTGGCTCATATGAGCCGAGAAGATGCAATTTACAAAAAAGGGGGTTCAGACATTTATGGTTTCGGGTATTCTTGCCTAAATTGTTCTTATGTCTAGTGTATCGATTGAACAACTGAATGCCCTGCGTCAACATTTCGCATCAGGCGCTACCCGTTCGTATGCTTTTCGAAAACAACAATTGTTGGCATTAAAAAAAGCCATTATTGCGCATGAAGAAGAGATCTACGCTGCATTGTATGCAGATCTCAAAAAAAGCCCGGAAGAGTGTTGGGTGACTGAGAATGGATTTGTTTTGAGTGAGCTGGATCATGCCATCAGTTGGTTGAGTGCTTGGATGGAGCCGGAAAGTAAATCGACCAATCTTCTCAATTTGCCCAGCAAGAGTAAGGTGATGAAAGAACCTTTGGGTGTGGTGTTGATCATCGGTCCATGGAATTATCCTTTTCAATTATTGTTGACTCCATTGATCGGTGCTATTGCTGCAGGTAATTGCGTCGTGCTAAAACCCAGTGAATTTGCACCTGCTACAGATGCTGTGATGCAAAAGATCATTGAATCGATTTTCCCTAAAGAATACATATTGTATGCACCGGGAGATGGTGCTACTGTGATTCCTGCGATGATGCATCATTTCAGTTTCGATCATGTTTTTTATACAGGAAGTACAGCAGTTGGAAAAATCATTTACAAAATGGCTGCAGAAAGATTGGTGCCTGTTACATTGGAACTGGGAGGCAAGAGTCCATGTGTGGTAACAGAAAACGCCCATATAAAAGTAGCTGCAAATAGAATCGTAGTTACCAAATTTTCGAATGCCGGACAGATGTGTATTGCTCCGGATTATGTTTTGGTACATACATCTGTTAAAGAGCAGTTGATCGATGCCATGAAGAAAAAGATTGTTCAATTCTTTTCTGACCAACCTAAAAATAGTCATGAATTTGGTAAGATCATCAATGAAAAACAATTCAATCGATTGATAGGATATCTGCAAGATGGGAAAGTAGTACATGGAGGAGATCATGATATCCAACAGTTATTCATAGCACCTACATTGATGGAGTCTGTGTCACTGGATAGTTCAATCATGACCGATGAGATTTTTGGTCCGATATTGCCGGTGATTACTTATCAGACAGAAGAAGAAGCATTATCGATCATTCAACGAAATCCGAATCCGCTTGCTTTTTATGTATTCTCCAATCAACAGAAAGAGGCAGAACGTTGGTTAGATAAAGTACCTTCCGGCGCGGCTTGTATCAATAACGCCAGCTGGCATGCTACGAATCACCATTTGCCTTTTGGTGGAAGAGGTTTCAGTGGAACGGGACGTTATCATGGTAAGTATTCATTTGATACATTCAGTCACGAAAAAGCCGTGTTGCAAACACCTACATGGTTTGATCCTTCCATGAAATATCCACCATTCAAAGGAAAACTGAAGTTGTTCAAGAAATTTATCTAGCTTATCCATATAAATAAAGCAATGCGCAAACTATTGATTGGACTGATTGTTATTGTTGTTGTACTTATTCTCATTAAAAAGAAAAATATGACGTGGAGAGAGTCTATCTTAAAAGCAGTGTATCCTGTGATCATGTTGCCGGGAAAATTATTCGGTAGTCAGAAAGGCTCTTTGAATGCACAACATAAAACAGCTCCTATGAATTTTTATCAGCTTACGGTTACATTCAATAACGGACAAACCATTTCCATGGAACAGTTCAAAGGGAAGAAATTATTATTGGTGAATACCGCTAGTGCTTGTGGTTATACAGGTCAATATGCAGAACTGGAAGAGTTATATAAAAAATATAAAGACCAATTAGTGATCATTGGGTTTCCTGCCAATGACTTCAAACAACAAGAACAAAAAAATGATGAAGAGATCGCCGAGTTTTGCAAAGTGAATTATGGGGTTACTTTTTTATTGGCGAAGAAAAGTTCTGTTATTAAAGGGACTGAACAGAATCCGGTATTTGCGTGGCTGAGTCATGCAGAAAAAAACGGATGGAATGATCAGGAGCCGACTTGGAATTTTTGTAAATACTTGGTGAATGAAGATGGTGTTCTAGAAGCATTTTTCCCTCAAACTGTGTCTCCTTTGGATAAATCAGTGGTTCAGCTACTAGTTAAGTAATCTGTGAATCTGTGGCTAAAATTTAGCCACAGATTCACAGATTTTATAGGGGACAATTTTCATGATAATTTACCAACTCTATTTGCTGACGCTCCATCACAAATCCTTGGTAATTGATGGCTACTTCATCTAACACTGCTTCTACTTCTTCCATGGTTTTCAGTGTCACTAATCTGTTTCTATAATCTTTGATGCCCGGAAGACCTTTCAAATAATTCGCATAATGTCTGCGCATTTCGTTGATACCAACGATCGATCCTTTCCATTCAATAGATTTACGCAAGTGTTGTCTGCATACCTGCACTCTTTCTTCCACGGAAGGAGGCGCCATCAATTCACCAGTTTGAATATAATGTTTGATCTCTCTGAAGATCCATGGATAGCCAATAGCAGCACGACCGATCATAACTCCATCTACCCCATAACGATTTTTATATTCCACTGCTTTTTGTGGACTATCAATATCTCCATTCCCAAAAATCGGGATCTTGATACGAGGATTGTTCTTCACTTTGCCAATCAGTGTCCAATCAGCTTCTCCCTTATACATCTGAGCCCTTGTTCTGCCGTGAATACTCAGTGCTTTTATGCCTACATCTTGTAATCGCTCTGCTACTTCTTCGATGTTTTTGCTGGTTTCATCCCAGCCTAACCTTGTTTTTACGGTTACCGGTAATCGTGTGGCTTTTACAACGGCATCGGTAAGTCTGACCATCAGGTCTAAATCTTTCAATACACCTGCCCCTGCCCCTTTACCTGCCACTTTTTTAACCGGGCATCCAAAATTGATATCCAGAAGATCGGGATTGGTAACATCTACAATTTTTGCTGCAAGTGCCAGGCTTTCTTCATCACCTCCGAAAATTTGAATGCCCACTGGACGCTCATATTCAAAAATGTCCAGTTTTCTGCGGCTTTTAATCGCATCGCGAATCAGTCCCTCACTACTGATGAATTCTGTGTACATCAGATCGGCACCATTTTCTTTACACACAACACGGAATGGCGGATCACTCACATCTTCCATGGGTGCGAGTAAAAGCGGGAAATCGGGTAATTCTATTTGATCAATCTTAACCATTCGGCAATTTCACTGTTTATTTGTAGTGGCTGTTCTTTTCGGTAGGAAAAGGATTCGATGTAAGGTAGAATATCCATATGACCGGAAGCCGGTATTTCAATGGTTACCTGTACCTTAGTCGCTCAGCACAAAGATCGGCTGCAAATTTACAAGCTTATTCTTCAACCACATGAATCAGAGGCAACAGATTAGTTATCCGCTTCAATTTTTAATGCTTTTGGGGCTCGTTGGGCTCTTTATGATCTTCGGCTCTATATTGATTGCCGCACTGGGTTCCAATCTGTTAGGGGTCTCTTTGTTTCAGGTGCCTGATGCTTTGAATCGTCCACAGAACGCTAATGTTTCGCGCTTACTGAATACGCTGGCTACCCTTATTGCCTTTTTAGTACCTGCACTTGTATTTGCCAAGATCATTTCTAAGCAACCTCTTTCATGGTTGGGTTTTAATAAACAGATCAATTCTAAACAGCTGCTCATGGTTGTTCTGATCACTTTTGCAGGAATGGTCCTTAGCGGTTCATTGGGTATGTTGAACCAACAAATCCCTCTTTCGGAAGGACTATTAAAACAGGCACAACAACTAGAGAATACCTACAAAAATGCCATGATGAATATGGCACATATGACCAGCTTTACAGATTATTTACTGGCGATGTTGGTCATGGCCCTTGCACCGGCCATTTTCGAAGAAGTATTGTTCCGAGGTAGTTTTCAGCAGGTTTTCGTTGGCTGGACAAAAAGCGCATGGGCCGGTATTATCATTACAAGTATTCTGTTTAGCGCCATCCATTTTTCATTTTTTGGATTCCTGCCGCGAATTGCATTGGGACTGATTCTTGGATTGATTTTTTACTACACGAACAATCTATGGTTAAGTATTCTTCTCCATTTCTTAAATAATGGATTTGTAGTTACACAACTCTACATATTATCAGCTCAAGGAAAAGCTATTGATAAAGTGATGGATGAAACCATGCCTATTTGGTGGGGCAGTATTGCACTGATATTATTGGTGATCTTATTCCGTTTATTGATTGCTGAAAGTACACTGTTCAAAAAAGAAAAGGCTGTAACCAACGAAGAAATCATTCCCGAAATATGAATCAGTGGCAAAAAGTATTCTCAACGCGCGTGTATCCCGAAGCTGCCATCATCAAAGGGATGCTGGAAGAAAATCAGATACCTGTTCAGTTATTAAATAAACAAGACAGCAGCTATCCTATGTTCGGCGATATTCAACTATTTGTACCCGGACAATATGCCATTACCGCACAAGAACTGATTAATAAGGCGTTGTTGAATTAGGTGATAGCTTATAGTTCATGGCATATAGTAGTAAATTTTCTTTATAACTATATGCCATGAACTATAAGCAATACGCTAATTTCCTACCTTCACTCCATGGCATTTAACTTTCAAACTTTTCGTACACGTGCACTCACGGCGATCATTTTTGTGATCGTGATGTTGGGGGGATTGTTATGGAATCAATGGAGTTTTTTATTTCTTTTTGCGATTATTCATATTGGATGTTGGATTGAATACCGATCACTGATCGCGAAGATCGATTCCCGATATAAAAATATTTCGTCGATCCATTTGTATGGTGCTATCGCTGCCGGTTTGGGTTTTATGTGTTGGATGACGGGTGATGCATATATCATAGCGGATACTTTTTTAAGCGAAATGGGTTTTCGTATTTTATTGGTTGCATTAACGGTACCGATGCTGATTAAACTGATCAAAGCCAAGATGCCGGATTGGAAAATCATCGGTTATACTATTGGCGGACTTGTGTACATATCCATGTCCTGGGGTTTATTGATGAATCTGTACAATTATTTCGAAGGAAATATCAATGAAAAGGGTTGGTTACTACCAATGCTTATCATTGCTACGATCTGGATCAATGATACCATGGCTTATCTCGTAGGGTCTTTTATCGGGAAAACACCTTTTTCTCCTATCTCTCCTAAAAAAACCTGGGAAGGAACCGTCGGTGGCGCTATTCTGGCGGTTGCAGCGGTGACTATTGCAGGTGTTTATTGGCTTGAGTTGCCAACTCTTCAATTATTATTGATCACGATCACTTCTGCAGTGATGGGTACATTGGGTGATCTACTCGAAAGTAAACTCAAACGCATGGCTGGGGTAAAAGACAGCGGTAGTTTCATGCCCGGACATGGAGGCTTCTTAGACAGATTTGATTCGTTACTGCTGGCAGTGCCCTATGTATGGCTGGTTTTGTTCCTCTTTGGTTAAGAAGACTCAAATTTTTGCTTCATTCCGTTTACATTTGCAGTTCAACATCAACCTCATGACCATTCATCGCGAAGGTTACCAGTCTATTGGCATCGGTGCATTGATTTTCGGTGTGCTGAATGTAGCATCTTTTACTTTTTTAAGTGCTTCTATGCCCTGGTTAACCATCATCATTTTTGTGATCACACTTGGACTTCTTCTATTTCTGATCTCGTTTTTTAGAATCCCCAATCGCACACTCACCATTAACGATAAACAATTGATTTGTCCGGCAGATGGAAAAGTAGTGGTGATTGAAGAAATAGTTGATGAAGAATACTTCAAAGACAAAAGATTGCAGATCAGCATTTTTATGAGTCCTGCTAATGTGCATGTGAATAGAAACCCGATGAGTGGTGAAGTGATCTATAATCAGTATCATAAAGGAAAATATTTGGTAGCATGGCATCCGAAATCATCTACTGAAAATGAAAGATGGAGTGTGGTAGTTAAAAATAATTACGGTACTATTTTATATAAACAAATTGCGGGAGCTTTGGCTAAGCGAATTTGTAATTATACCACTGTAGGGCAACAAGTAAAACAGTGTGATGAATACGGGTTTATCAAATTCGGCAGTAGAGTTGATATTTTGTTGCCAGTAGGCACTAAAGTGAATGTGAGTATGAATCAGGTAGTGAAGGGTGGCGTGACTGTTCTTGCTAGTTGGGAATAATTTTTTGAGCCACAGATTCACAGATTACTTATGCAATGATCTGTGAATCTGTGGCTTTATTTATAATCAGAGTCGATGAAAACAATTGATATCAGCTCATTACCCGTCATGGAAAAACAACAATGGTTGCAACATGCTATTGCACCCAGACCTGTTTGCTTTGCCAGTACAATCGATAAGCAGGGAAATGTGAATTTGAGTCCATTTAGTTTTTTCAATTTGTTTTCATCCAATCCGCCGATTGTAATATTCTCACCCGCCAGAAGAGGTCGCGATAATACAACCAAACATACTTTAGAAAATGTGCTCGAGGTTCCGGAGTGTGTGATCAATATTGTTGACTATGCGATGGTACAGCAAATGAGTTTGTCGAGCTGTGAGTTTCCTAAAGAAGTGAATGAGTTTGTGAAAGCAGGATTCACAGAGCAACCAGCAACACGTGTTCAGCCCCCGATGGTAAAAGAAGCCAAGATCAAGCTGGAGTGCAAAGTAAATGAAGTAAAGAGTTTGGGAGAAAATGGTGGCGCCGGACAACTCGTGATTGCGGAAGTGCTATGTATGCATGTAGATGAAAGTATTCTTGGGGAAGATGGAAAAATCGATCAGCAAAAACTTGAACTGATCGCACGACTAGGGGGTGATTGGTATTGTAAAGTAGATAGCTCTAATTTATTCAAAGTACCCAAGCCCAATACTAAATTAGGTATCGGTGTTGATCAATTACCGGAAGGTATCCGTCATAGTTCTGTACTTACGGGAAACCATTTAGGTATGTTGGGCAATGTTCATGAAATGCCTGATATTGATCCTTCTTTCAGTGATGATCGTGTAAAAGATATCTTCCAGTACTATTCAGTAAGTCCGACAGAAATGGAAACAGAACTGCATAAGTATGCCGCAGAATTATTAAATACCGGCAATATTGACAAAGCTTGGCAGGTATTGCTTTGTAACTAAAATAAAGCCAGCAGATCTTCTTCGTTGAGCAATGATTCTTCTTTCTTAGCAGGTTGTATACTTCTGCCTAATTCAATGGCTTGTTGTACGATTTCATATGTGCTATGTGTTAGCGAAAGTTTTTTAGCGGCAGATGCTTGCAACCAACGGTAAACCTGTTGTGAAAAATCATGATTGATCTTATCAATGATGGTTACACCAAAATCTTTCAATGCTGCCGCATTGCACAATTGTTCATATTGTCCGCGAATAGGTAAACACAATAATTGCTTTCCTAGGTATAAAGCTTCGGCAGGTGTTTCAAATCCGGCACCTGTGATAACTCCGCTTGAATGGATCATGCTTTGTATAAAACCTTTATTACTGATAGGAAATAAAGTGATATTACCGATAACTGTTTTCGTTTTTACTTTTTTAGAAAACACTTCGAATCGAACATCTTGGATTTTTTCAAGAGCATTGATCACCACTTCATCGCTGTAATGTGAAAGATAAACAGTGATATACCCCTGATCTGTTGGATCGGCACTTAAAATTTCAGTTTTGATAACTGGCGGATAAATAAAATCATCGTATGAAGCAAAATGTAAACCTATATATGCGGATGCTGTAGCATAATGTTTCAATACTATTTCTCCTGCATAATCTTTTTTGTCATCTCTCGGTGTTGACTCACTTTGAAAACTTGCCTGATGCCCAAAGCCAATGCTTTTTACTTTTTTTAGTTTACAAGCCATCGAAGTAATACTATCAAAATCATTGATCACCAGATCATATTTTTCTACCGGCAAATCTTTGGCCTCTTTCCATATTCTTCTCAGGTCTAACTCTTTCCACATACGCCAGTAATCTAGTCCGCCGGTGTTTCCATAAAACAAACTCAATCCGTTACTGCGAAATTTTACCGGAAGATCGGGTTGCAGATTACTATTGCTGCCACTTAAAAAAATATCCACTTCGCCGTATTGCTGCAGAAAAGGCATGAGCTCCATCGCTCTGCTGATATGACCGTTTCCGGTTGCTTGAACGGCGTATAATATTTTCATACTCATGGCTGAATGGCTAAAGAGTGAATGAATAAAGCGATTTCATCGGTGACCACATTTAACTGAGGTAGTTTTTTCTCCATCGTAACTACCGGTGCTATTGTATCAGCGAATTGTTTTTCATCGTATTGATAGATCGTCCATTCGCTGTTTTGGTATTCAAGTGAAGTGAGGTTTTCAATCCAGTCGCCGCTGTTGAGGTATATTACAGATCCCTCTTTTGTTGTGATCACTCTTTTTTGCGGTTGATGAATATGTCCGCAAATCACATAATCATATTTTTTTTCAATAGCGAGTTCAGCAGCTGTTTGTTCAAAATTGCCGATCCATGACACAGCTTTCTTAACACTATTCTTTACTTTTTTGCTGAAGCTCATTTTTTCTCTTCCCATCAGTTTCAAACAACGGTTGATCAAACTATTGATGAGGATAAGCAGATCGTAGCCATGTCCGCCCAGCTTAGCAAGTAGTTTTGCGCTGCCTTTGGTTGTAGCATCAAATACATCGCCATGAAAGATCCAGGTCATTTTACCATTGATCTCCATCACCACTTTATCCGTCAATTGGAAATTACCCATGTGCATATCTGAGTATCGACGTAGAGCTTCATCATGATTGCCGGTAATATAAATGACGCGAGTGCCTTTGCTTAATAAATGCATGATCTCTTTGATCACTTGCATATGTGCCACAGGGAAGTATCGTTTATTAAATTGCCAGATATCAATGATGTCGCCGTTAAGGACAAGAATTTGTGGTTGGATACTTTTTAGATAATTGACAATCTCTTTGGCATGACAACCATAAGTTCCCAAATGCAGATCACTCATCACTACAACATCGAGCGGACGTCTTTCCATACATACTGAGGGTTTACAAAACTGCTCATACAGTATGAATAGAATGTTAGGCGGGGATGAAGAAATTGTTACGGTGTTAGCTTATGGCTGATAGTTCATAGCTGATAGTAGTTATTTTCTATATGCCATGAACTATTAACTATATGCTTCTTATAAATCCCCCAACTGCGGGCGTAAAATAATGTCTTCGGCTACTGCCATGGGAGAGAGGTGTGCGGCAGCATATACCATTTTGGCAATATCATCAGCTTCCATGATGCGTTTAGGATCAATATTGAAACCATCCCAACTGGCTGTCATGGCGGCGCCTGGATACACAGCGGTTACTTTGATACCATAGGGTTTCATTTCTTCTCTGAGGTTGCGACTAAAACCTGCCAATGCATATTTACTGATACTATAACTTCCGCCATTTGCATAAGCATGCAAGGAAGCGATGGAGCAGATATTAAAAATATGCCCTGATTTTACCTTCATCATAGAAGGTAATAAAGCACGTGTAAGATGATAAGCGCTGAATAAATTGGCTTGTAACATTTCATCCAATGCACCCTCCGGTTCATTATGTACGCTACCCGGAATAAAATTACCTGCATTATTTATGATGATGTCTGGGGTGCCTTGTTGCAGACACCAATCAGCAAATGCAAGTACTTCTGATTGTACAGACATATCGGTTGGCCGAGCCTGAATTGTTGCATTGGGAAATTGGGTTTGTAAATCCTGTACACAATCATATAAGGATTTTTCGCCTCTGCTGCATAACATCAAATGATGACCGTCTTGTGCAAAGCGTGCAGCAATGGCTTTGCCAATTCCTTTAGAAGCTCCGGTGATAACGATTTTCATAAACAGCAATATGATGGTTAGGACACTACGAAGTAAATCATTTTATATTGATTCTTTACTCTAATTCTTTAGTGATAAGGTAATGATAAGAGCTGTGCAATAACACATTAACTTTGTAACATGCGCTACCGTCATATTTTCTTTGATCTGGATCATACTTTATGGGATTTTGAAACAAATGCCAAAGACACTTTGAATGATTTGTATCATAGTCATGAGCTCATTAAAAAAGGTATTGAAGATTTTGATGCATTCTTTGACAGATACAGCTATCACAATGAACGTTTATGGGATAGATACACTAAAGGCTTCATCAAACAAGATGAATTAAGGTGGAAAAGAATGTGGCTGACTTTATTGGATTATAAATTGGCTGATGAAGAACTCTCGCGTACAATGGCGATTCAATTTTTAGAAACATTGCCTTCTAAAAAAGCGATCTTCCCCTATACCTTTGAAATATTGGAGTATCTGAAAACAAAAGGATATAGTCTTCATCTTGTTACCAACGGTTTTGAAAAAGTACAACATAATAAATTACAGAGTTCAGGCTTGCATGCCTATTTTGAAGCTGTGATTACTTCAGAAGCCAGCAACAGCTTAAAACCTCATAAAGAGATCTTCGACTATGCATTCCAACAAACAGGTGCGAATGAAAAGGAGAGTATTATGATCGGCGATAATTTAGATGCAGACATTCAAGGGGGTATCAATGCAGGAATGGATACGGTTTTTGTGAATCATCTGAATATTGAAGCACATATACAACCCACCTATACAGTATATCACCTCAAAGAATTGGAACATATCTTATAAATAAAAAAGGATGTCATTTTTGACACCCTTTTTTATTTATAACAGAAAAAGATTAAGCCTTAGTGGTTTTCTTGGTTTCTGTTTTTTTAACTTCTTTAGTCTCTTTGGTTTCTTTTTTAGCATCCTTACTGCAGCACTCTTTACCTTCTTTGCTGCATTCTTTTGCTTTTGCACATTTTTTACCACCACCGTGCTTATGGTCATTGGCAAATGATACTCCTGATACCAGGAAAGCTGCCATAGCGAGTACAATTACTTTTTTCATATGATTCGTTTTAGTTTTTGAGCTAATCAAATATACGGAAGGATGGGTTGTAGATGTGTTAAAATGTTTGGGTGGAGGGGGATCGGAAAATCAGGTTATCGGGCCCTGAAGAGTTGATAATTCGACATCTAAGTAGTCATTACCTGATTTCCAGATTGCCTGATCACCCGATATCCTGACCTCACTTCTTCTTCGCTAAAATAGAAAAATTAGTATCCTCTTTCACAATCGTATTTTCAAGTACTCCAATACCATCGATTTCCATTGTAACGATATCCCCGGGTTGTAACCACTGTTCTTGGTAATTAGGGTCATTCAATTTTCCGGTGCCATTCAGTTCTAGGAAACAGCCGGTACCAACTGTACCACTTCCGATAACATCTCCGGGATGTAACTGTACACCATAAGCACAACGCTCAATGATCTCCGCAAAGGTCCAATCCATATCTCCTACATTACCTTCACTAACTTGTACACCATTCACCCAACACTTCATTCCTAAATTCCAGTTCTTACCAATGTGTCCGGGTTTTGCAGGTATTTCATAGGTCTCTAACTCATCGAGTGTAACAAGACAAGGCCCTATTACAGTTGAGAAATCTTTTCCTTTGGCCGGGCCAAGATTCAATAACATCTCTTCCATCTGTAATCTTCTTGCACTCATATCGTTCATGATCATAAGTCCACCGATATAACTGTCTGCTTCTTCTGCCGGAATATTTCTTCCACTTTTACAGATCACGATAGCTGCTTCTAATTCAAAATCTAATTTTTCAAAATGATCCGGCATACAATGGATATCACCGGGACCTTGAATACTATGATGATTAGTGAAATAAAAGATCGGATATTGATCAAACTCAGGAATCATCTCTACTTTGCGATTACGACGTGCCGCTGCCACATGTTGACGAAAAGCATAGCCGTCTCTGCATGAAGTGGGGAAGGGTACCGGTGCCAATAAATGTTGTCCTTGTATATCTACCCCTTTTTCTTTTCCAATCCTGCCATCTTTGATCGCAGCATTTACTTGTTGTGCAATGGGGAACATATCATCCCAATATTGTAAAAACATATTCATGCTGCTGGGAAGTTCCGGATGCACTAGGTCACAATCAAACAAATAACCATCTACTAAAAATGCAAGTTGATCACGACCTTCAGATAAATAAGAAACGAGTTTCATATGCAATCATTTGAGGGGCGAAAATAGTTTAAAAAATCTCTGCGAAATTCTTTTTCTCTTTTCTCTGTGGTGATACATAACCGCAGAGAAAGGAGTATGCAGAGGTTTCGCAGAGAGTAGTTAAAGAGGTATCTTTATTGACCCAAAACAGCCACATGAAAAGAATAGTATTGTTTGTTGGAATCTTAGCTCTTATTGTATGTTTTGCTTTTAAAAACACAGAGGACCAACAACATTGGATTCGTATCAATCAACTGGGCTATACTCCCAATGGCAGTAAGGTCGCAGTTTGGTGTAGTAAAGAGAATTTTTTACCGGAGAAGATCGAGTTGGTAAATGCTGAAACGAATCAACCTGTTTATTCCATTGATCAATTGGAGGCTTTTGGTGCTTATGGTCCATTTAATACAACAGCACGCGTTAGGTTCACTTCATTTCGTAAACCTGGACGTTATTTTCTTCGTGCAGGTAACACGGTATCACCCACTTTTAAAATTGATCAGGATGTATATAAAGGAACAGCTGATTTCTGTTTGCGTTATTTGCGTCAACAGAGAAGTGGATTCAATCCGTATTTAAAAGATAGTTGTCATACTTATGATGGCTATACTTTATATGGCCCAATGCCGGATAGTACACATATTGATGTAAGCGGCGGATGGCATGATGCAAGCGATTACTTACAGTACACCACTACTTCTGCCAATGCAGCCTGGCATTTATTATCAGCCTATCAAAGTTTTGGAAGGGTATTCAGTGATGAAAAACAAGCCAATGGATTGGATGGTAAAAATGGGATAGCAGATATTTTGGATGAAGCAAAATGGGGATTGGATTGGCTATTCAAAATGAATCCCTCAGATGGTATCATGTTCAATCAGTTGGGCGATGACAGAGATCATGTGAAAATGCGTATCCCGAAAGAAGACACCAACTATTATGGGAAAGGATTTGAACGTCCTGTTTATTTTGTTTCAGGCAAGCCGCAGGTAAGAGGTAAGTTCATGAATGCAACTACAGGAACCGCTTCAACAGCGGGTAAATATGCAAGTACGTTTGCCTTGGCTGCGCAAGTTTATCAGGAGAAAGATCAAAGCTTTTCTCAGAAATTATTACAAAAAGCGGAAGCAGCTTATCGTTACGGCAAGAAATATCCCGGTGTTGCACAAACAGCTTCTGTGAAGTCACCCTATATATATGCAGAAGGAAATTGGGTGGATGATATGGAACTGGCAGCAGCAACACTTGCACAAACGAAAGGGACTAAAGATGACATCTATCATACAGATGCTTATTCCTTCGCAAAAAAAGAACCTATCACGCCATGGTTGGGAAAAGATACAGCTCATCATTATGAATGGTATCCGTTTGTGAATGCCGGTCACTATGTGTTGTCGTATGGAACACTGGAAGACAATCAGCGTGATACACTCCATGATTATTATGAAGCAGGGATCAAAGCTGTATGGAATAAAGCCAAGCAAAATGCTTTTTATAGAGGTGTTCCATTTATCTGGTGTAGCAATAACCTTACGGTTTCATTTGCATTACAGTGTTATTGGTATCGAAAAATGACAGGTGATGATACTTATACCGAACTGGAACAAGCAAATATTGATTGGATCTTTGGTTGTAATCCATGGGGGACCAGTATGGTATATGGGTTACCATCATGGGGTGATACACCCGTTGATCCTCACTCTGCCTTCACACACTTAAAGAACTACCCGATTGATGGTGGATTGGTAGATGGACCGGTCTATACAGCAATTTATAAAAACCTGATCGGCATTAAATTGAATGATCCAGATGAATATGCTGCATTTCAAAGTGACTTGGCTGTCTATCATGATGACTATGGTGATTACAGCACAAATGAACCTACGATGGATGGAACAGCATCATTGATCTATTTATTGGCAGCAAAAGAAAATGAAACAATACCGGAAGCTAAAGACGGATGGACAGCTTATCCTCCTATCAACCCTGCATTCACATTACAACATGGGGCTATTGTGAGAGGTGATACGACTAAGAAATCTATCGCATTAGTTTTTACTGCAGATGAGTATGTAGAAGGATTACCTGTGATTCAAAAAACATTACAACAACAAAATATCAAAGCTTCTTTCTTTTTTACAGGAAGACTATATCGAAATAAAGCATATCAGCCCATTATTCAACAACTATATCAACAGCAACATTATTTCGGAGCGCATTCTGATCAGCATATTTTATACAATGATTGGAGAAACAGGGATAGTCTTTTGGTAACAAGAGATTCTTTGGAGAACGATTATTTAAAAAATATCGAAGCAATGAATGCACTGGGTTTATGGAACAACAACAGACCGGAATATTTTATTCCGCCTTATCAGTGGTGGAACAAAAAAGTAGCAAAGTGGTTTTCACAAAGACTGGTTCGATTGGTGAGTTTTACGCCCGGTACCAGAACGAATGCAGATTATACTTGGCCTGAAATGGGGGCTTCTTATAAATCAAGTCAAGAACTAATCGAACTGCTCAAAACATTTGAAGTGAAGCATACATTGAATGGTGCAATCTTATTGATACACGCAGGAACAGATCCGAGAAGAAAGGATAAGCTATACAATCGCTTGCCAGAAATCATCAACTCCTTGAAGGCAAAAGGTTATCACTTCACAACCATCGATAAATTATAGACCTTTTTCTGTGTCTCTCTGTGCTTTCAGTTGCAAATAATGAATAAAAAATTGCCACTGAGAACACTGAGGTACACAGAAATATTTTTTACCATTTCTCTTCTTCTGAGCTCTCCCAATCTTTTTGTTTGAAAGCTTCTCTAGATTTCTTTTTTTCTTCTTGTCTGTCAACGATCAGTTTGGCAATTAATTCACCTGCATTTTGATCAGGGTGATCGGCTAGGGTTTGTTTGAGTTTTTTCTCGCTGATATCTAGTCGGTAAAGCAATGAAACCAGCTGATTAAAATCTCGAGTGATCAGCTCATTCACATAAGCCACTAACTGGCTCCATGAGTAAGATTCTATTTTGATTAGGTCATTAGATGCGGACATCGCATAAAGTTAAATCAATCCAATCAGCAGTGATATCCCTTCAAAATCAATGAATTAAGTCAATTTACACTGACAAATTGTTAAATGTTTACTACAAAATGTAAAATAAATTTTACAAAATGAAAAATACATTTTACGTTTGCATGATCAAATCAAACAAGAATATGAAACAGATCAAATTATTCCCGCATAGCTTTCAGCGCATTGGTTATGTTTTATTGGTGCCTTTTTTGGCATTGGGTATTGCGCATATGTTTTTTGAATTCAACCCTTCTTGGCTCGACTTTAAAATGACCTTGAAAGGTCCATTGGAATTTAGTGCGAGTCAAAATTTTACGGATGAACTGGCTTCCATTGGACTCATCATCAGTCTCATCTTCATTGCTTTTTCCAAAGAATCCATAGAAGATGAAGCTATACAGTTTTTTCGTTTGGAAGCTTTGCAATGGGCGGTATATGCCAATTACTTAGTATTGATAATCAGTATACTAACCGTATATGGAAGTACTTTCTTTCAGGTGATGACCTATAATATGTTTACGGTGTTGATCATCTTTATCCTTCGTTTTAAATACGTATTGTTTCAATATAATAAAGTCAGTTATGAAAAATAAGATCAAAGTGCAGCGGGCCATTCATAACCTGACACAGGATGACCTGGCCAAAAAAATTGAGGTGAGTCGACAAACCATCAATACCATGGAATCGGGCAAGTATGTACCATCTACCGTTCTAGCATTGAAAATGGCGAAATTATTTGGGGTTCCGGTGGAAGAGCTGTTTGAATTAGAGGATGAAGATTAATTTTTTATCCTTTTTCCAACCTTTTGGTGTAACACAACTCTTTAATTGGAGTTAAGTAAATAAGTCATTTGTATGTTGAATCTGAGAAAATTGATACCGCTATTGCTGCTGTTGGTCACAACAGCTGCGCTCGCAGGAGTTCTCTTATTGGGCATGCAACCTTCTAGCACTGGGAAAACAAAAATTCCCGAAACATCAACTTTTGAATGGATAGGAATGCCATCCGGCACATACCTATGCATCTGAGAGCCATTGTTTCCTAACCATTTATTGTTTACGAGAAAAATACGTTACAATGCGTAGTGGAATCCTTTTGCTCTTACTGAGCATATGTATGACGACTGTAGTTTCAGCCCAAACAAATAATAACAAGGGCTTGATATCAGGTAAGCTGATAGATTCAGCTTCCAAGCAGCCCATGAATTTGGCAACCGTCTCTGTTTTTACAGCAGCCGATACCGTTCTGGTTACATATCGATTGAGTACCGAGTCAGGAGAATTCAAAGTAAGTGGCTTACCCTTAGATATACAATTGAGAATGATTGTTTCTTATTCCGGTTATACGGTTACCAGAAAAGAATTTAAACTCACAGCCGATGCCCCTTCTTTTGATGCAGGAACACTTGAAATGACACCCAATCAAGCCAATACATTAGATGAAGTATTGGTATATGCAGAACGCCCACCGGTAGTAGTAAAGAGAGATACCATTGAATTTAATGCAAACTCATTCAAAACTTTACCATCTGCATTGGTAGAAGATCTTCTCAAAAAATTACCCGGTGTTCAATTGGACGCTGATGGCAATATCACAGTCAATGGAAAAAAAGTAAACCGAATATTGGTAGATGGAAAAGATTTTTTCGGAGGTGATCCCAAAATGGCTACAAGAAATTTACCTGCGAATCTGATCGACAAAATTCAAGTGGCAGATGATAAAGATGAATTAGATCTCAATCCTGATAAAGCTAAAGCAGATGTTGGACAAGTCATCAACCTGAAACTAAAAAAGGCGATCAAGCAAGGATGGTTTGGTAAAGCTTATGCAGGTAAAGCAGATGGAGATCGATATGAGGCGGGTGGTATCGTGAATATGTTTCGTGACACATTACAATTGAGTGTGTTGGGCTTCAGTAATAATTTAAATAAGGCAGGATTTGGATTCAATGACATCAGAACCCTGGGCGGTTTTGATAGAAGTGGTATCAACTCCATTTCTATCAATGGTAATGGCGGATTAAATGTGAATGGTATTTCGTTTGGCGGTACCGGACAAGGTATCCAACAATCACGTGGTATTGGGTTCAATCTGAATAATGAGTTCAAAAAGGGGTTGACATTGAATACGCAATATTTCTATGGTAAAACAAGAAATGATATCACTGAACTGGAAAACAGACAACAGTTTTTGGGTGATACTATTTTAAATACTAGATCCAACAGATCAGAAGTGCAAAATGCCAATAGTCATAGAATCGGATTTGGTTTGAGATGGAAAATTGATACGACATCTAGAATGGAATTTCGTCCGTCATTAACAGTTGGAGAACAAACCAGTAACCGACTTTCGAATATCAATACAAACAGTAGTGTAGATGGTCCGCTAAATACAAGTAATAACTTACAGTCAGTAAATGCAAAGGATCTTGGATACAATCATACATTGAATTATTTCAAGAGCTTCAGAAAAAAAGGAAGATCTTTCAACATGTTCAATAATGTGAACTTGAATAGTGTGAATAGCGATCAGTTTAACAATGTATTGAATACCTTTTTCCCAACCGGTTCCAGTACTTTAGATCAGTTACGTGATCTGGAACGTGCTAATTTTTCAACAAATACCAATCTGAACCTTGCTGAACCACTGGCTAAAGATCTGACCTTACGTTTAGGGTATGCGTTGACTTATTTTGAAAATAAGGATGCCCTTTCAACTTTTAATAAGAATAATACAAATGGAAAGTATGATCAAATCAATAATATACTGACTAACCATTTGGAAAGAACGAGTTGGAGAAACAACTTTTCATCAGGCCTGAATTTCCGACATAAAAAATTAAGTATTACAGCTACCGTTAATTTTCTTTGGTTAGATCTAAACAATCGCTATGTCTCTATCGGACAAAAACTCGATCAGCACTTCAATTATATATTACCCGGTGGGAATATCAGTTGGAAGGAATTCAATCTGAGTTACAACGTAAATGTGAATCCGCCGGGTATTGGAGATATTCAACCCGTTGCAGATAACAGTAATCCATTGTACATCAATAAAGGTAATCCTGATTTGAAACCGGCTGTATCACACAATTTCAATCTGAACTACTTTAAAAATGTGACTGCTAAGCAGTTATTCATCAGCGCTTATTTAGGTGGAAATATTAGTAATAATGGAGTTGTTAGAAGTCGTGAAATTGCAGCCAATGGAGTACAAACCACAATGCCTGTGAATGCAGACGGTATCCATAATTTTTATACCAACTTTTACTTCAACAAGCAATACAAACTTAATAAGACATTTTCATTCAATATGGGAGCCGGTTATAACCTGAATTATACCAGAAACTTTCTCATCATCAATAGCAAAAAGAGCTATGTAAAAAACATTGACTTTAGTCCATACTTACGTGCGGGTATCAACTGGAATGATAAGATTGAATGGAATATCAACTATAATAGAGGAATCAACAATGCTTATTATGAAAGCAAAGACTTCCGTAATTTGGAAGTTGAAAGACAAAGTATCAATACAGATCTGGTTGTTCGTGTGCCCAAAAAATTTGTGTGGGAGATGACTTTGGATCATCGCTACAACTCACAAACAGCTCCGGGAGTCCAAAAAACGGTTGCATTGTTAAATGCAGGGTTAACGTATCTCTTCCTGAAAGAAGATAAAGGTCAATTGAAATTCTCTGTATTTGATTTATTGAATCAAAACCGTTCGGTATTCCGTTTCTCAGCTGAGAATTATATCACCGACAGACAAGTCAATATTCTACAACGTTATTTCATGCTTACGTTTACCTATAATATCAGAAGCTTTGGTGCAGCGGGTAAGGGTGCAGGTGGTAAAGTGGGGGGAAGACAGAGTCTGTTCTTCTTTTAATCTCTTCTCCGCGATAACTCATTTCTCCTATTCTCTGCGGTTCATTTACTTTAAAGGACTAACCGTAAAGAATAGGAGTTTTAGTAAAGGCTAATACTTCTCCATCACCCCCAATCCAAATAAAGCAAAATCATACTTAACAGGATCTTTTGGGTCTAGTGTCTTTAAGTAGTTGGTGAGTTCTACCGCTGCTTGCCAATCCATTTGTTTTCTATCCAATAACTGAAACCGTTTAGCTACTCTGGCTACATGTAAATCGATCGGACAAATCAATTCTGATGGTTTGATCTTTTGCCAAATACCAAAATCAACTCCGGCTTTGTCTTTTCGTACCATCCATCTTAGAAACATGTTCAGTCTTTTGCAAGATGATCCTTTAAAAGGTGTTGCGATATGCTTTTTTGTTCTTGCAGGCGCATCTTCTAATGAAAAAAAATATTGATGGAAAAGCGTTAATCTTATTTCCATCTCTTTTTCTTTCGTTAATATAAAAGCAGATTCTAATGAATCGTATTGTAAATAGTGTTGCTTTAGAAAGGAAATAAAGTAGAGTAGATCTGTAGCATTAAAAGTTCGATGCTTAAAGTGGATCAATTTTTTTAGATCCTTTTCCTGATGATGTGTACAAAACTCATGTGGAGCATTGTCCATGAGTTTCATCAGTTCAAAAGATTTCTGGATGATGGTGGTCCTGTTGCCCCAAGCAAATACAGCAGCAAAAAAACCTGCAATTTCTATGTCTTGCTTTTTAGTGAAAGCATGAGGTACGCAGATAGGGTCTTCTTTGATAAAAGAAACCTGATTGTATTGTTGCACTTTACTATTGAAGAAATCTTTTAAGGATTCCTTGCTGTCTATCTTCATACAGTACAAAAATATCACAATCCCTTATCACCTGCATACCTCTTTATATTAAGAACTTCTCTTCTGATACCAAAGTTGTACTAAACCTGAAGGGAAAGTTTTTGAATCTGTCAGCTTTAGTGACTGTTCAGGGAAATCATCTGCAAATAAGCGAATTCCGCTACCCAGAAAATGCGGTATGATCGATATAATGAACTCATCGATCAATCCTTTTTTTAAAAGGGCATGAATTGTTGTAGAACCTCCATCAACAAAGATCGAAGCGCCTTCTTGCTTTTGTAGTTGATCGATCAACTTTTCGGGAGCATCGTTCCAAAATGTAACATGTTCATCTTTACCTTGTCTGGATGAAGAAATGACATAACAATTTCTATCCTGATGCGGGAACGGAACACCAAAACTTAATACTTTATCATACGTTTTTCTTCCCATGATAACAGTATCAACTGTACTCACAAATGCTGCATACCCATAATCTTCAGGTGACGCTTCTACGATACTGAGAAAATCAAGATTATCATCTTTCCCTGCAATATATCCATCGGCACTGCAGGCGATAAATACGATTACTTTTCTTTTATTCATTGTACGATTATTATGAATAGCATATGGCTTATGGGACATAGCAAGTTGTCGGCGATTATTCTTCCCAAACTATTTGCTATGTCCCATAAGCCATATGCCAAATTTTATCTCCATCCATCCCCATCCAATATATTACCGATGCCTCCCAGAATGCTTCCTTCTTCTTTTCTGCTATACGTACCATAAGCAAGAATTCTTCCTGCCAATCGACTGATAGGTAATGTTTGAATCCAAACAATACCGGGGCCACGAAGTGTAGCAAAGAATAATCCTTCACCACCAAAAATCGTATTCTTAATACCTCCTACAAATTGAATGTCATAATCTACGGTTGAGGTAAAGCCCACGATACATCCGGTATCTACTTTCAATAATTCTCCGGGTTGTAATTGTCTTTGTACTACGTGTCCGCAAGCGTGTAAAAATGCCATTCCATCGCCTTCCAATTTTTCCATGATGAATCCTTCACCACCAAATAAACCTGTTCCTAATTTTCTTTGGAACTCCAGACCAACACTTACCCCTTTGGCTGCACAGAGGAATGCGTCTTTCTGACAAATGATTTTATTTTGAAAGCGGGAAAGATCAACCGGGATAATTTTTCCGGGATAGGGGGAAGCGAAGCTAACAGTTTTGATACCACCGGTTACATTGGTGAATGCTGTCATAAATAGGTTTTCACCTACCAGTACTCGTTTACCGGCATTCAAAAGTTTACCCAATAATCCGCCTTGTTGTTTACTGCCATCGCCAAACAATGTTTCCATTTGGATACCATCATCCATCATCATAAAAGCACCCGGCTCAGCGATTGCTGTTTCATTCGGATCCAATTCTACTTCCACATATTGCATTTCCTCACCGTAGATTTTGTAGTCTATTTCGTGATTTTGTTTCATAATTCAACTTTTTAAATAGGTAGTTCAATTTGTAAATTCATTACATAATCTGCGAATCTGCGGCCTATTTTTTTGCCGCAGATTCGCAGATTATTTTGTTAAAACAATTCTTTTATATTGTAGAGATTGATCATGAAAATTCAATAAAAGACCGAGTTGCAACTTTGAAACAGCCAAATAGTTTAATACCTGTGCCTGATGTTGTTCTATCATTCCTGCCTTTGATTTGACTTCTAAAATTATTGACTTGTCTATTACAAAGTCAGCAAAAAATTTATGCGGTAAAATGATGTTTTTATAGGTAATGGATATTCTTTGTAGTTCTAGGTATTCATATTGATTGCCACTGAAGGCACAGAGGTACACAGAATTTCATAAGTATTTCCCGCAAAAAAAACCGCCCCTGAGAACAGGGGCGGTGTGGATTATTACCAAAAACCAACTGTACACTATCATTAGAACCAACTGCCGATAAAGGATTGGTTAACTGTTGCTACATTTTTTAAGCGTTTCTCTCTTTTCTTTCTTGCTATTCTATTTCTGATCAATGCGGCTACCATCAACAATAAGAAGATAATAGTCAATGGCGGGATACCCATGAAGCTGATCCATTTACCGCCAAACATTCTACGCATCGGTCTGCGTAAACGCTCAGCGATCAGATACATCGCAGGTACAATGATCAAGGTCATGAAGAAAGCGAAAGTCAAACCAAAGATGATGGTCCAGCTCAACGGCTTCCAGAATACAACGTTATCGCCACCAAAGAAGATCCTTGGATTCAACTCAGAGAATAAGGTTACGAAATTGATATTGAAACCAACGGCGATCGGAATGAATGCCAGGATCGCAGCAAGAGCTGTTAACAGTACCGGAATGATACGTGTCTTACCGGCCTGTATCACTGCTTCTTTTGTCTTCATACCTCTTGATCGTAGCTCATCCGCAAATTCAATCACAAGGATACCATTCTTCACTACAATACCTGCCAAACCTACGATTCCAAGTCCTGTCATCAGAATAGATACTTCCATACCTGTGATAGAGAATCCCAGGAATACACCGATCACACTGAAAATGATCTCGGTTAAAATGATCACCGGTTTACTTACGCTGTTGAATTGTAATACCAGAATCAATAATATTAATGCCAATGCAATTAATAAGGCACTAAATAAGAATGCGCCCGTTTCTGCTTGCTGCTCTCCTTCACCGGTTTGTTTGATGGTTACACCATCAGGTAAACCTTTGAAATCTGCAATGTGTTTGGCCAATACCTGATTCACTGCTGTAGCATTGAATCCTTCAGTGGTCAGTACATTGGAACGCAATGTGATCAAACGTTTTTGATTTTTTCTTTTCACACTACCCAATGTGCTGGTAGGCTCAACTTTTACCAATGCGCTGATCGGAATATTTTTTACTGCACCACCTGCTGCCATATCTCTGAATGAAATACGCATATTCAAAAGGTCAGTTAAACTTTTACGCTGAATCTCATTATTGCGTAATTGAATTTTATATTCTTCTTTTCCTTCCTTCACTTTTGAAACTTCTCTTCCAAACAGCGCTGTACGAATTTCCATACCGATCTGCGCGGTAGATACACCTTCGATCAAGGCTCGTTGTCTGTCAACGGTAAGCGTGATCTCCGGATTTTTCAAGTCTACATCCATTTTCAATTCTTCTACACCCGGAACTTGAATAGAATCGAGATAGTTCTTTAGTGATGTAGCACCTTTGATCATCGCATCAAAATCTTCACTGGCAATTTCAATATTGATCGGAGGATCGGTTGGTGGACCGCCACTTTCCTGGTCTACACTGATTTCTGAACCGGGAATTCCTTTCATGGCAGCACGGATCTGATCCAAGTAGGGTCTTGTAGAAACACCATGCCTTTTTTCAAATTCCACAAATGAAACCTGAATACGACCCAATTCACTTCTAGTACTTCTATCACCAGCCATAGGATCACCCGCACCAACAGCCACGTTACTGATCACACTTTCAACGATTGGATTTTGTTTGCCATTCTCAGTTCCTAAAATTTTATTTACTCGCCCTTCCAATACTTTAGTAATAGAATCTGTGAATTCTACATTGGTACCAACTGGCAATTTCAGGTAAACAAAAATCTGGTTTGGATCACCTTTAGGGAAGAAGGTAATCGGTATACGACCACTTCCAATGGAGCCAACGAAGATGAACATGGAGATGAAGAACAAGGCGATGGTTCCTAATAACAAGTGTACCGGTCTCCATCCATTCAATGCCCATCTCAATAAGCTTTCATAATGACTCATGATCCATGGCAATGCCTTATTCTGGAAATTATGGATCGCATCATCCAACACATATTTGTTGAACACGACCAATATCATAAAGAAGATCAAGAAATTGCCCCAGAAGGTAGCACCTGCAATATCCAATAAGATACCAATGGCTATCGCGATCCAGAATCCCTTCTTTTTGAAGATAGCGCTCTTAGGTTCTTTCACACCATGCTCATCTTCATGATTCATAAAGTCAACTGCAAAAATGGGGTTCATGATGAAAGCCACCACAAGAGATGCAGCCAATGTGAAGATCAACATCGTTGGCAGGTATACCATGAATTTACCAATGATACCCGGCCAGAATAATAATGGGAAGAATGGTGCGAGTGTAGTTAAGGTACCTGCTAATACGGGTACAAAAACTTCACCTGCAGCAATCCTTGCAGAGAAAGCAGACGTCAATTTACCCTTGCCTTCCATAAAGATGCGGTGTGTATTTTCGATAACCACAATTGCATCATCCACAATGATCCCCAATCCGAATAGTAATGCAAAGAGTACGATGAAGTTGAGTGTAACGTGTGTTCCAACAATAAGGTCTGCGCCTGGTAAGAATACAAAAGCAACGAACATACTCAGTGGTACAGAAAGCGCCACAAAGAATGCATTCACCACACCCATGAAGAACATCAGTACGATCAATACCAATACGAAACCGATAATGATAGAGTTTACCAACTCATTAAATGAAGTTCTGGTCTGAATACTTTGATCACCGGTAATTACGGCTTTCATATCTGTAGGATATAAAACACCCTTTCCTTCTTCTACGATCTTTTTAACACCATCACTGGTTTCGATTAAGTTTTCACCACTTCTTTTGATAATATTCAGCGTTACTACGTTCTTGCCATCCAATCGAGCATAACTTTCTCTTTCTTTAATGGTATCAATAACGTGCGCGATATCTTTCAGATAAATGGGAGCTCCATTGGTATTTCGAATGATAAGCTGCTGGATATCAAAAGCAGTTTTTAACTGACCTTTTAATTGTAGGTTTCGTTTCATGTTGCCCACTTCCAAAAGACCTCCTGAAATGTCCAGATTCTCACGTTGCACAGCAGCAGTGATATCATCAAAGGTTATACCGGCACTTTGCATGCGGTAATTGTCAACATTGATTTGGAATTCGCGTTCAGGAGCACCAACGATATCAACACGGTTGATCTGAGGTAGATCTTCCAGTTTATCTTTCATATCATCGGCATACTTCTTCAAACGAGGCAAATCATAATCACCACTCAGGTTCACATACATGATCGGCTGCTCACTGAAACTTACTTCAAGAACGGTAGGTTCTTGTGTAAGATCATTCGGCAGATCTTGCTTTGCCTTGTCTACCGCATCTTTTACTTTCTGTAATGCGATATCTGTTTTAACATCCGTATCAAACTCTACCATGATGGCAGAGAAGTCTTGTTGAGATGTACTTGTAAACTTTTTGATCTTGGCACCTGTAATCCCTTTGATTTGTTTTTCAATAGGACGGGTAACAAGGTTCTCAATATCTTTTGGTGAATTACCTACATATACGGTTTGTACATAAATGGTAGGAATTACGATATCAGGGAATTGTTCTTTCGGTAAAGTGATGAATTGGTAGATACCTGCCAAGCTCACAAACAACATCATCAAATAGATCGATGTTTTGTTTTTGATACTCCAGGTCGTAGGTCCAAATTCTTTGAACTTACCTTTTATATTTTCTAATGCACTCATACAATTAGTTTAATTGATCTTGAATCTTAATGCCTACTTAGTGTTGGTTGTGATCACCTGACCATCATATAAACTCTGATAACCTTCTGTGATCACCATATCGCCTGTCTGTAAACCGGATTTGATCTCCAGTTTATCACCATAGAATTCACCTACGATCACAACTTTCTTTTTAGCGATCATCTTGCCATTTTCCTTTACAGCCACCATTATATATTTACCCTTCTCGTCATTTTGTAAAGTGTTCACAGGAACAGTGATGGCATTATTAATGGTATAATCTTGGATCTGCACCATTGCAATTTGATTTGGTCTGAAGTCCTTATCATTCGGCATTCTTGCTTCAATAAAGAAGCTACGGCTAATCGGGTTGATGATCTTTCCTGATACGGATATTTTCGCTTCAACAGTTTTATTGATATCAGGTAAAGTAATTTTTAAGCGAGTTCCATTATTCACACGGTCAATGTAGTTTTCAGGAACTTCTGTGGTAACTTTTAAATTACTTGTATTGACGATCTTGATCTGACCCGGGCCTGCAAAAATTTCACCCACACGGATATTCACATCTTCAGCAACACCACTTACATCGCTGTATACAGAAGTAAATGCGAGTTGTTCTCTGCTCAATTTCACTTGCTCTTCAGCGCTCTTCAATTGATTTTCGAGTGTTTCTACATTGTTTTTTGCAGTGATCAATTGTACTTCAGTACCAATATTCTGCTCCCACAAATTCTTTTGCTTTTGATACAGTGTCTTAGCAAATGATAATTGTGTTTTCAGTGTTTCCAGACCTTGTTCAGCAGCGATCACACTTTGACGTTGTAAAGCATCGTCTAGCTTTAAGATCAATTGTCCTTTCTTCACCACATCACCACGCTTGATATAGACAGCTTTTACTTGTCCGCCACCACCACGAGGAGTCACGAAAGAAATATTTTCTGATTCGATTTTACCCTGCAGGTCAATATAGTGAGTGAATGTTTCAGGAGCTACTGCAGTTAATGAAACCAGTTTAGCATTATCAGGTTTAGCCGAAGCCGGATCCAGTTTAGCGATCTCTGCTTCAAGCTTAGCTATCTCAGCGTCAATTCCATCCTTTTGTTTTTTTAATTCAGCCAGTTTTGCTTTTTGCTCAGCTGCAGCACCGCTGTTCGCTTCAGTAGAACCTGAACCACAAGAAGCCAGTGTTACAGAAGCAGCGAGTACTAGAATAGTGAATATCTTTTGCATATAGTTAGGTTTATAGTTTTCCGATTGCTTTTAAATAATCTACCCTGGCAATGATCGCACTGTACAGGGCACTGATATAATTGGTTTGTGCGGTAACCAAGTCTGTTTGTGCTGCAGTGATCTCGGTATTAGAACCGGTACCCACTTCATATTTTTTCTTGGTCTGATTATATACACTTTCTGCCAACTGCATATTTTTCTTTTGGAAATTCATGGTTGCGATGGCAGTTTTGAAGTTCAGTCTTGATTGTGCTACTTCATTGTCGATGTTGAGTTTCAGATTGTCGATCTGATTCTCTGTTTGCTGCAACTCGAAACGCGCTTTTTTAATTCTTGCATCTCTTCCAAAGCCATCGAATATGGGAATTGAAATGTTTAAGCCAATGAAGGATGTGGTGAACCAGTCGCCTTTGCCAAAGAAGTCGAACTTATTCCTTTGCGCATTTTTTGTATATGCACCTGATAAAGCCACTGTTGGCAGATAGCTTAACTGGTAACGTTTAATATTGAACTCATTGAGTTTTTTACCCAGACTGAGGTACTGAAAATCTTTTCTGTCAGAATAATTGTACGCAGTATCCAGTGTAAAGTCTTTGCTGATCTGATCTTCACTTAAACGGTCGGTCAAAACTAAAGTGTCATTTACCGGCATTCCCATTAAGGTTTTTAATCCCATGTAACCCAGATCAATACTGTTGAGTGCTTTTAATTTTTCAGTCTGCAGATTAGCAACCTGAACAGCAATTTTATCGAGGTCCAGTTTTTCAGCAAACCCATTTTTATACAACTCTCTGGTATCATTTTCCAGTTTAGATAATCTGTTGATGTTGGCATCCAAAAGATCGATCTGTGTCTTACTCACTACGAGTTGATAGTAGATCTTGTGAATGTTTGTTTTGATCATCTCTTCTGTAACTTCCTTATTCTTGGTTTGGAATTCTATGGAAGTTCTTCGGGCTTGTAAACCAATAAAAACTTGTCCATCAAATAATAATTGCTGGACTTGAATGGTTGCAGAAGCATTGTACTTCACCCCGAAACGAACCGGAATAAAAGTTCCGGCAGCTCCTCCGAAAAATTCTCCGGGTAATAAGGAAACAGGCAATTGTAAATAATCATTACCGCTTACGTTACCTGTAACGGTTGGTAATGCAGCCGCAGTAATATCGCGGTTGGTTTGGTTTTGAACCTGAATATTCAACAATGCATTTTTTACCTGAACATTGTTTTTGTTGGCATAATCAACACATTGCTGAATGTTAAATTCATGCTTGGTCGAATTTTGAGCGTTGGTAAGAACACTTATTAATGCCAGCCCCATCAGTAAAACCAGTCTTGGGATCCTTCTTTCGTGCATAGGTTTTAGATTTATTTTTTTTGTCGTTGTTGCTTGTATTTTAAAATGAGTTTTTGTCCTTTTGCAGTAGCCATACCGGAAAGAAAATTATCCGTGATTTCTGCTATAACCTGACCGGGTGTAAACTTGGATGCGGGAAAATTTTCTTTATCAAACATGAAAAACATTGTTACTAGACGAAACCTTGTTAGCAGCTCTACGTTAATATCTTCTCGATATAGCCCTTCTTGTATACCCCATTCAAGGTTGCTTTTGATGACCTCATGAAAGAATTTATTCTTGTGATCCAGAAACTTTTTATATGCTTTCGGATGGTATTTTTCCAAGTCGAACATGAGTGAAGGATTCATGTGTTTCAACATTTCCTGTACCATATCTACAGCCATGAAAATCTCATGAATCGCATTTTCGCTTTGATTTCTATGGCCGGTACAGTCGTCTTTACTTCGTTCGATCTCAATATTAATGGTACCCTCTACCAACGCATCTTTATCAGCATAATATTGATAGATGGTCTTCTTGCTCATGCCCAGGTGATTGGCGATCTCATCCATACTCACACTGCGGAGTCCATATCGCATGAACAATTCATGTGCTTTGGTTAATATTCTTTCCTGAGTTTCCATAATCTGAATTCGCGCGCAAAACTATGGAAACTTTTATCGTTACCAAAGTTTCCATATGTTTTTTGGATTAAATCTGTGTTAAACGGTCAATATATCAGATGAATGAAATGCTTATGATAGTTAGTTTTTAGACGTTTTAGCAACACACATATTGTATGATAACTGCTTATTTGTCGATTTCTTAGTTACTTTACATTGAAATCCAGACAGATGAGTAATGCGGATGTAAAAAACAGTCTTCGCGAATACCTTAAAAAACTCTTGCAATACTTTTTTCAAGGGATGATCGTACTTGCGCCCATTGGTATCACACTTTGGGTGGTAGTTGGATTGTTTCGCTGGATCGATGGATTTCTTCCTAATCTTATCAACTCCCTCTTTCCCGATCTACTCGAAAAAGATGCTGCCGGTAACCTGAGAAGTCTACCCGGATTGGGTTTCATCGTTGTTATTGCATTGGTATTATTGGTTGGATGGATATCCTCTCTTTTTGTAGTAGGAAGATTGGTGACCTTGTTAGATACTGTCTTGGAAAAGACGCCCGGTATTAAATTCATCTATTCTTCGGTCAAAGATTTCTTAGAGGCATTTGCAGGTAACAAGAAGAAATTTGATAAACCGGTACTTGTGAACGTTGATGGATCAGATGTTTGGCGTATTGGCTTCATCACACAACACTCTTCAGATGAGTTTGGCTTAAAAGACCATGTAACCGTTTATGTTCCACACTCTTATGCTATTTCCGGCATCACTTATTTCGTCCCCAAAGAAAAAATAAAACCACTCCCTGATATCAGCGCCGCAGACGCCATGAAGTACACCGTATCGGGTGGGGTTACGGATGTAGAGTAGTTTATAGTCCATGGTTTTACTTTATGTATTATCACGTGGTTCAAAATGTTCTAACATGGACTATTGGCTATTGCCTATGGACTAATTCCCTACCTTGCGCATTCAAGCAATCGACATGAAGGTTCATAATTTTAATTCGGGGCCATCTATTCTGCCTAGAATTGTGATGGAGCAGGCTGCGCAAGCTATTCATGACTTTAATGGAACAGGTTTATCTATCCTGGAGATCGGACATCGAACCACTCATTTTCAAGAGGTATTACAAGAGGCAATTACCAGTGTAAAACAATTGATGGACTTGAGTGATGATCATGAAGTATTGTTTTTGCATGGAGGTGCTACTACACAATTCATGCAAGTGCCCATGAATTTATTGGATGAAAAAGCCACAGCAGCTTATCATGTGAATGGTATCTGGGGTAAAAAAGCTGCTACCGAAGCAGCATTATTTGGTAAGGTTGCAGTTGTTGCAGACAGCTCTGATAAGCAGAATACGTATATCAGTAAAGAGTTTGATCTACCGGCATCAGCATCATACCTGCATATTACTTCTAACAATACAGTTGAAGGAACACAATGGCATCAATTTCCGGAAACACAAGTGCCACTGGTAGCGGATATGAGCAGCGACATTTTTTGCAGACCTGCTGATTACAAACGATTTGGATTGATCTATGCAGGTGCACAAAAAAACATGGGTGCTGCCGGGGTGAATATGGTAGTGGTCAGAAAAGATCTGTTGGGTAGAGTAAGTAGACAAATTCCAACGATCATGGATTATCAAAAACATATCGCTGCCGGTTCATTGATGAATACACCACCGGTATTTGCTGTGTATGTAAGCATGCTCACCTTACGTTGGATCATTCAAGAAGGGGGTCTGGTAGAAATGGAAAGAAGAAACAAAGCAAAATCTGATCTATTATATCAAACCATTGATAGTATTCCGCTGTTTCGTCCGGAAGTAGCCAAAGAGGATAGAAGCCTTATGAATGCTGTGTTTTTCCTGAATGACCCTGCATTAGAACCGCTGTTTTTGGAAGCCTGTAAGAAAGCTAATATGATCGGTGTCAAAGGTTATCGAACAGTGGGTGGTATACGCGTAAGTATGTATAATGCACTGCCATTATCAAGTGTAGAAGACATTTGTGATCTGATGAAAGACTTCGCATCTAAACACGGATGATTTTTATAAACGGTTGTGACCACAAATAAATTTTACCTACTTTTGGACCGAAAAACGATTTTGGTCGAAAATGATAGTTACGCAGAAAGAAGAGATCGTTAAAGACGACATCCTGAAAGAGGCGCAGAAGTTATTCCAACAATTTGGTCTGAAGAAAACCACCATGGAAGACATTGCCCGATCTATGGGCAAGGGGAAAAGCACCTTATATTATTACTATTGCAGTAAGGAAGAGATATTCGACGCCGTCATCAATAAAGAAATGACGGAAGTCTTCAATGAAGCAAAGGATGCCGCTGAGAAAGCACATTCTGCTGAAGACAAGCTCAGGGTCTTTACCATTACCAAGATCAAGGCCCTTCAGAAAAAATCCAATTTATATAGAGTTGTACGCGGCGAAATGCAGGAAAACAATCGATGCATGAAACACGTACATACAGAATATGATCAGCAAGAAGTGAAGTTGGTGAAGAATATTCTCAGTTTTGGTATTAAAACAGGAGAGTTCAGCAGTGCGATTAAAAAGGATCTGGATATTTTACCGTCTGTAGTAGTGAGTTCCTTGCGTGGGCTTGAATTTGACCTGTTTGCAGGAAATAAATATCCGAAACTGGAAACCAGGATTGATTCGATTGTAAGTATTATGGTAAAAGGAATAAAAAAATAAAATAAAAAAGAGTTTCATACGTCCCGATACCATCGGGACCATCATTTACAACAACAGAGAAAATCTACTAAACATGAAAGAACAAATCCAACCTGCAAATGGCAAACTGGGTATCCTTCTTCCCGGATTGGGAGCTGTGGCTACTACTGTTATTGCGGGCGTTGTGGCTGTGAACAAAGGCCTTGCTGAACCTATTGGTGCGCTTACGCAAATGGGTAATATCCGTTTGGGAAAAAGAACAGAAAATCGTTATCCGCTTATTAAAGATTTCGTGCCTTTGGCACCATTGCAGGATGTCGTATTTGGTGGATGGGATGTATACAGTGACAATGTATATGAAGCAGCTATGAACGCAAAAGTATTAGATGCTACATTGCTCAATGCTATTAAACCGGAATTGGAAGCCATCAAACCGATGAAGGCTGTTTTTGATAAGTCATATATTAAGAATCTGGATGGTACTCATATTAAGCAAGCTGCTACTAAATGGGATCTTGCAAATGAAGTGATCAACGATATTGAAAACTTTAAAGCAACTAATGGTTGCGATCGCGTAGTTATCGTATGGTGTGGTTCTACTGAAAAATATATTGAGCAATCAGCAGTTCATGAAACCATTGAATCATTTGAAGCCGGATTAAAAAATAATGATCCAGCGATCTCTCCAAGTATGATCTATGCATATGCTGCTATCAAGATCGGCGTTCCTTATGCAAACGGTGCACCGAATCTTACTTGCGATATTCCTGCATTGATCGAATTATCAAAAGAAACCAATACCCCTATCGGTGGTAAAGATTTCAAGACCGGACAAACATTGATGAAAACCATTCTGGCACCGGGTTTACATGCACGTGCATTGGGTGTTCGCGGATGGTTCTCTACCAATATCCTGGGTAACAGAGATGGTTTGGTATTGGATGATCCGGATAATTTCAAAACAAAAGAAGTTTCTAAGTTGAGTGTACTGGAAGATATTCTTCAACCGGACATCAATCCGAAATTATATGGTGATCTGTATCATAAAGTTCGTATCAACTATTATCCTCCTCATGGTGATAATAAAGAGAGCTGGGATAATATCGACATTTTCGGATGGTTGGGATATTCTATGCAAATCAAGATCAACTTTTTGTGTCGCGATTCTATCTTGGCTGCACCTATCGTACTGGATCTGGCCATCTTTATGGATCTGGCTAAACGTGCGAATATGAGTGGTATTCAAGAGTGGTTGTCGTTTTATTTTAAATCGCCACAAACTGCACCAGGACTGAGACCTGAGCATGATATTTTCAAACAGCTCATCAAACTGCAGAATACACTGCGTCATATGATGGGTGAAGATTTGATCACTCACTTAGGTCTTGATTATTATCAGGATCTGGTGGAAGCATTATAATGAAAGTAGCAAAAGCCATAGCCAGCTGTCTGGGTATCGGGTATATCAAAGGTGGCGGAACAATCACCGCTTTGCTTTGTTGCATACCCTGGTATTTTGCCCGGACAGTTGGTTCTTTTGAAATGATTGCATTTGCGGTAACTGTTGTCGTTACTGCATTGGGTGTGTGGACTGCAGCTGTTGTGGAAAAGGAATGGGGTAAAGACAGTAGTAGGGTGGTAATCGATGAAGCAGCGGGTATGATGATCAGCCTGTTATTCATTCCGGTTACAATAAGTTATGTGGCAACCGGGTTTATTTTATTTCGATTACTGGATATTACCAAACCACTGCTGATCAGAAGAACAGAATCACTCCCTAGTGGATGGGGTGTGATGATGGACGATATGATCGCCGGATTATATACCAACATACTGTTACACATAATTATGTGGTTAAATGTTTTTTGACCGATGGTTACTTTTGTAAAAGCACAAGCTGCTTCGTTAGCGGCCACTATTGTTGACTTTTCTGTCTTTATCATACTGACAGAATGGTTAAACTGTTGGTACCTCGCAGCAAGTATTACCGGAACCATCTCAGGAGGCATTACCAATTTTTTACTGGGTCGAGTATGGGTATTTGATGCTACTCATGGTAAAGTACCTAAGCAGGCATTCAAATATGTGTTGGTGTGGACCGGTAATCTATTATTGGTATCAGGAGGTGTGTTTGTGGTTACTGAATATGCGCAACTCACTCCCCTCGCATCAAAGATCATTGTATCACTGATTGTAGGATTTACCTACAATTATATGTTACAGAAAAAATTTGTGTTCAAATAATAACAAAAATGAAAACTAAAAGTGGCGTTGTAAAATGGGGGCTTCTGGCTTTATTCATCTTGACAGGCTTTGTTCAAAGCATGGCACAAACGGTTGTTAAAGGAAAGATCGTTGACGCATTCAGCAAAGAACCATTACAATATGTAAGTGTGGTATTCAAGGGGGGACGTGGTACTGTTACAGATAGCTTAGGACAGTATACTTTACGTTCATCAGGAAATATTTCAGTGATACTTGTTTCATATGTTGGATATAAAACCATTCAACGTGATATTGCTGTAGGTAAAGAACAAACCATTGATCTTGAATTGGAGACTGATCCAAAAGCAGTGTACAATGTAACCGTATCAACTAATAAAAGAGCGAAATACAGAAACAAAAATAATCCTGCGGTAGACCTCATCAGAAGAGTAATTGATAATAAACCACTGAATCGCCCGGAGAAATATGATTATGTGGAATACGATCAGTATGAAAAACTAGAAGTATCCTTAAGTAGTGTTCCTGAAAAATTAGCTAATAACAGGATGTTACGTAAGTATCAGTTTCTTTTTGAAAACGTAGATTCTACTAAACTTCAGGGAAAAACATTACTGCCTGTTTATCTGGAAGAAAAACTAGCACAAAAATATTATCGTAAAAATCCGGAGAAAACAAAAACCATTGTTCGCGGAGAGAAAAGAGTGAACTATGGTGAATACATCGATAATGATGGAGTTAGCTCTTACTTGAATAGATTGATCATGGATGTCGATATCTATGATAACAACATCCCATTGTTTACCTATCAGTTTCTAAGTCCGATTGCTGACCTCGCCCCAACATTTTACATGTACTATATCCGTGATACCATCACCGATGAAACAGGAAATAAATTGATCAAAATGTATTTCACACCTAGAAATACAAATGATCTTTTATTCCGTGGTAACATGTATATCACCCTCGATGGAAACTATGCAGTTCAAAAACTGGATATGTTTTTGAGTCGAAATGTGAATCTGAACTTTGTTCGTGAATTACGTGTTGACCTTGATTTTGAAAAAAATCCTGATGGTCGTTATCATCTGAGCAAAAGCAATGTAATGGCAGAAGCTGCTGTTACAAAAGGTTCTAGTGGAGGTTTCTTCGGTGAGAGAACCGTTTCCTTCAAAAACTATAAGATCAATGAAGCTAAACCGGATAGTGTTTATGATGGTCCGGCCACTGTAAAGCTTGAAAAAGTAGACAAGCTTCCGGATACTTTCTGGGAAAAGAATCGTCACGACACACTTACTGCAACAGAATCTAAAGTATATTCTAATATAGATAGTCTAGAGAAAATGCCTTCGTTTCGAAGAACATTGGCATTTGCTACTTTCTTATTAGCTGGTTACACATCTTTTGGACCTTTTGAAATGGGCCCGGCTGCTGCATTCTACGGGTTTAATCCGGTAGAAGGTTTCAAACTTCGTTTGGGAGGAAGAACAACGCCTAAGTTGAGTAAACGAATTTATTTTGAAACCTATGGTGCTTATGGATTTAAAGATCAAAGATGGAAATACTTTTTAAGTACCACTTATTCACTCAATAATAAATCCATCTACACATTTCCTTTGAAATTCATTCGGGCAAGTTATCAGCATGATACTAAGATACCCGGACAAGAATTGCAGTTTGTTCAGGAAGATAATTTCTTCTTGTCTTTCAAACGCGGATTGAATGATAAATGGATTTATAATGACATCTTCAAGCTGGAATATGTGCATGAATTCCAAAACAGATTATCTTATACTTTAGGTTTTAGAAATTGGAGACATACTCCTGCAGGTTCTATTGTTTACAATAAATTTAATAATGGAGTTTTAGAAACGGTTCCTTCAATCAACACCAGTGAGATCTCTGCACAGATTCGCTGGGCACCTAAAGAGCAGTTCTATCAAGGTAAAGTATATCGAATTCCTATCATCAATAAATATCCCATTTTCACTTTGCGTTACACTGCCGGTGTTAAAGGATTATTCAATAGTGAATACAACTATCAGAACATCAACCTGCGCGTAGAAAAGCGTGTATTCTTATCTCAATTGGGGTATAGTGATGTGGTTTTGGAAAGTGGCTATACTTTTGGTTCTGCCCCTTATCCATTACTTACAATTCATCGTGCCAACCAAACCTATGCGTATCAGCTGAACTCTTATAATCTAATGAACTTCCAGGAGTTTGTGAGTGACCAGTTTGCAGCATTATCGATTGATCATCATTTCAATGGACTCATCTTTAATCGAATTCCTTTATTGAAGAAATTGAAATTGAGAGAATTGCTCACAATGAAAGTGATCTATGGTGGTATCAGAGATGAGAATAATCCGGATAAAAATCCCGATCTGATCAAGTTCCCGGTATTGAATGGTCAGACAACTACTTTTTCATTGAATAGGAAACCTTATATAGAAGGAAGTGTGGGTGTAGGAAATATCTTTAAAATTTTCAGAGTAGATCTGGTAAGACGATTTAACTATAAAGAAAATCCGAATATCAGTACTTGGGGCGTCAGAGCGCGCTTTAAATTTGATTTTTGATTGTATTACTTTGTATAGTAGCTAACGGTACATGGAAAACATACCCTTAAGAGTAAAATTGCAGAAAGCCATTTATGTGGTCATCGATCCTTTTGTAAAAGGATTGATCAAAATAGGATTAACCCCCAACATGGTTACCATGATTGGGTTTGTATTGAATATTGGTGTTGCCATCATTTTTGTAGAAGGCGGTGAGAGAGGACATCGTGGTGATCTTTCTTATGTAGGATGGGCAGGCGCGCTGATTCTTTTTGCAGGATTATTTGATATGCTTGATGGACAAGTAGCAAGATTGGGCAATATGAGTTCCTCCTTTGGAGCTTTGTTCGATTCTGTATTGGATAGGTACAGTGAGCTGATCATGTTCCTTGGTATTTGTTACTATCTCATTGCTCACCATTATTTTTTAAGCTCCTTATTCGCTTTCATTGCTATGATCGGCTCCATGATGGTGAGTTATACCAGAGCAAGAGCAGAAGGTTTGGGTGTTGAGTGTAAAGATGGACTCATGCAAAGACCTGAAAGGGTTGTGACCATTGGTGTTTCTGCAATCGCATGTGGAATCGTAGGAGAGTACATTGGTGGAGATTGGAAATGGTACGTAAGTGGAATCAAATTTCACGTACTAGAGACCATGTCTATTTTTACATTGCCACTTACTTTAATGGCGGTGTTGACCAATATTACAGCGATCAATCGTTTAAGAGGATCAAAAAAGGCATTGGATTTGAAAGACGAACAAATGAAACAATCGAAATCAGGTATTTTACCTTCAGTAGTGATCGGGCTTTTGATCACACTCACAGCAGTGCCGGGTATGGCTCAGAAAGAAGTGAGTGCTTTGCAAGTTAGCAAAGCGGTCATTGAACCTCAGGATACATTTCCTGTTCCAAAAACAAATAGTAAGCAGCTTTTTTACCTACAAAGAACTGCGAACACCAATACCATTGTTTGTGAACTTAATTATGACAAAAATGGGAAATTGGATGAATCGGATCCTGTACATGTATACTGGATACGCTATACAGAAGGTGGTGCAAAAAAAGAACTTTCTTATATCCAACGTGTATTCGCTTATGGTATCAAATCTCAACTGTTGGAGAAAGATTCTTATAAGCTTCATTTCGTTTCCTACAAAAAGAAACCCTTGTATTTGATGCGTTCACAAAAAGACAATCAATACAAAGTATATACCACCATCAATAATCAACAAGCTGTGTTGAGCCGGATATTTATCAAAGTAGATGGGGGCACTTTCTGGTCGCCTAACGTAGTATATATGGAAATGAAAGGGGTAGATGAATACACCGGTAAAGAACTTATGCAAAGATTCAAACCCTGATATGACAGGCAGTTTCACCTCATCCAATAAAAGACTCTTTACGACGAAAGATCTGCTGATTACATCTCTTGTATCGGCTACTTATTTATTATTGAGCTATTGGTTAATTGGTTATAAACAGGACCAACTCACATTAGTGATACTGTTCAATGTTTGCTATTATCTTTCTTTTATAACCAGAAAGTTCATACTTGGTTTCGGCATCTTTATTATTTTCTGGATCATTTTTGATTTCATGAAAGCATTTCCCAATTATCATTACCAAGAAGTGCATATTCAAAGTTTATACGAGACGGAAAAAAATTGGTTTGGTATTACTGACGCAGGTAAGATCGTTACACCCAACGAATATTGGGCCGATCATTCTACACAATTATTAGATATCCTTACCGGCTTCTTTTATCTCAGTTGGGTTCCTGTACCGCTAGGTTTTGCAGCATTTCTTTTCTTCAAGAATCGAAAATGGTTTTTGGAATTTTCTCTTACTTTTCTGTTTGTGAATATTCTGGGTTTCATTGTTTATTATGTTTATCCGGCAGCGCCACCATGGTATGTTCAGCAATATGGGTTTGATTTTTTAGCAGGAACACCGGGAAATACGGCAGGTCTTCATCGTTTTGATGATTATTTTGATGTCACCATCTTTAAATCGCTGTATGAAAAAAGTTCCAATGTATTTGCAGCCATGCCATCTTTACATTCTGCTTACCCATTGATTGTTCTATATTTTGGATGGAGATTTCAATTGAAGTGGGTGAATATTTTCTTTGCCACTGTTATGCTGGGCATTTGGTTTGCAGCAATATATACCAGTCATCATTATGTATTGGATGTATTAGCCGGAATAACATGCGCGATCATTGGTATCATTGTTTTCTCAAGACTTTCCCGTCAAAAAGCTATTTCAAAGCAAATCGAAGCATACGCACAACATATTGCATAGTAAAGGGCTTTTCTATAACGTTTCTTTTATAATTAATTACTGATATTTGCGCAATGGCAATCATTAAACCCTTCAAGGCATTACGCCCACAACCACAACTGGCAAAACAAGTGGCCAGCAGACCTTACGATGTATTGAATAGCGCTGAAGCCAAAGTAGAAGCACAAGGTAATCCAAGCTCATTTTTACATGTTACAAAAAGTGAGATCGATTTACCGGATGGTTCTGATATTCACTCGCAAGCAGTATATGAGCAAGCAAAAGAAAATCTAGAAGCTTTTATCAAACGTGAAGTACTGTTTCAGGAATCTAAGGAATGCTATTATATCTATCAATTGATCATGAATGATAGAAAACAAACAGGTTTGGTTTGTGTCAGTAGCATAGATGATTATGAAAACGATATCATAAAAAAGCATGAATTTACCCGACCTGAGAAAGAATTAGATCGAATTAATCACATTCGTATTTCAGGAGCACAGACCGGAAATGTATTTCTAGCTTATAGAAGTAATACAAGCATTGATGAGATCATAGAAAAGTGGAAAGAAAGTAAATCACCTGTATATGATTTTACGGCAGATGATGAGATACAACACACCATTTGGATCGTAAATGATTCTGATGTATGTGATCAGATCACTTCTATTTTTGCCAATGAAATTCCTTGTACTTATATCGCTGACGGACATCATCGGGCAGCATCTGCAGCCAAAGTGCGTCAGGGTTTAGGGGAGAAGGCGGGTCCGGGAGCTGACTATTTTCTTACTACGCTCTTCCCATCTGATCAACTGGCAATTTTAGATTACAATCGTGTTGTTAAAGATCTGAATGGTTTAACAGCAGAAGCTTTTATCAAAGCATTGGAGGCTGATTTTACAATAAAGCAAGTTGGTTCAACTGCATTTAAGCCGGCGACACTTCATCATTTTGGATTGTTCATCGATGGTTCTTGGTATCAACTCATCGCTAAACCCGGCACCTATTCCGAGGATCCTATAGGAATATTGGATGTGACTATTCTACAGAATAGAGTATTAGATGCCATATTGAATATTAAAGATCCACGTACAGATATACGTGTTGAATTTGTAGGGGGTATCAGAGGCTTAGGCGAATTAGAGAAAAAGGTTAATAGCGGAGATTTTGCTGCTGCTTTTAGTTTATACCCTGTTACCATTGATCAATTGTTCAATATCTCTGATAGTGGTAATGTAATGCCACCGAAGAGCACTTGGTTTGAACCTAAATTAAGAGATGGCTTATTGACTCACTTGATTTATTGATCAAATGACTTATTCGGTAACACCAAAAATCAATCGCATGCGTTTTCTGATAGGTATTTTTTTAGTCCTCTGTTCTCTTTCTACCCAAGCACAACAACCGGGTAAAAAATTACAAGAAACAGCAAAGACCATGCTAATGCAAGGAGACTTTGAAAATGCAGTAGCCATTTTGGAGTCTGCATCCAAGCAAGCTCCGGGAGACATGAGTATTTTAAAAGATCTCTGTTATGCCTACTATCTCAAGCGTGATTTCGGAAAAGCGATAGACGCAGGTAAATTATTAACGGAAAGACCGGATGCAGATGAAGAAAGCTTTCAAATTTTGGGGCTTTCTTATAAAGCAACCGCAGCTTTTAAAGATGGTATCAAACTGTATAAAATAGCTTTAAAAAAATTCCCCAATAGTACTGTTGTATACAATGAGTTCGGGGAGTTGTTGGCTATGGATAAATCTCCTGAACAAGCTATTGAACAATGGGAAAAAGGCATTCAGGCTGACCCTAACTTTAGTGGTAATTATTACAACGCTTGTATCTACTATACAAAAACAGGCAACTGGATTCGAATGGCATTGTATGGAGAGATATTCATTAATCTGGAAAGTTTTACCGAACGTACGAAAGAAGTAAAAAAAGCATTGTTGAACGCATGGCAAAAGCTATTCTTACCAACTGTGATCAGTCAACAACTAAAGTCAGGAGTATCATCATTCGAGAAAGCTGTTTTGCAGATATTAGATAAAGAAGTAGCTGCATCAAAAACCGGTTTTCAGGCTGAGAATAGTACTTCTTTACGTTCAAGATTTATACTCGAATGGTTCAAAATAAATGCAACCAATTTCCCTTTCCGTTTATTTGAGCAGCAACAATATTTTATTCGCGAAGGACTATTTGAAGCATATAACCAATGGATCTTTTCAGAAGCTGTAAATGAAGATGCTTATAAAGTATGGAAAGAGACCCATCCTAAAGAAACGCAGGCTTACAGCGAATATCAGAAAACAAGATTATTTAAGTTGCCTGTTGGACAATACTACTTCTCTAAATAAAAAAATAACAGCATTTTGAAGCCCGCAATACTAGTGCGGGCTTTTTTATTTCTGTTCTTTTGCTTAAATTGACAGACCTAAACTGCTTATCATGGAACCTGTCAAAGACGATAAACTTTGGCGTATAGCCAAAAAACGTGCTTCATTTAAAAGAAGCTTATACAGCTACATCATTATTATTGCTTTTTTATGGGCTATCTGGTGGATCAACTCAGGTCGTTATACCGGATTCAATGGAACCCCTTGGCCTATATGGGCAATGTTAGGATGGGGTATCGCACTTGGTTTTCAGTATTTTAATGCCTACAATGGAAACGGCAAAGACCTGGCCGAAGAAGAATATGAGAAATTAAAGCGTCAGCAATAACAAATAGGTTTCCTAGTGTGTTATAGTTTAGTTTTGATCAATTTTGAATGCTTGCCTTATGACGATAAAGAGACTATTTGATTGCCTTGAGCACCAGTTGCAGCGTTTTCCTAAAGCAGATATGCTTGCTGCTAAAGAGAATGGACAATGGACTACCTACAGCACTGAAAAAGTAGTAGAAACGGTCAATAAATTCAGTGCGGGTTTGATAGCATTAGATGTGAGTGCACATGATGTAACACCTGAGTCTAGTGATAAGATCGCCATTATAAGTAATAATAGACCTGAATGGGTTTTTACAGATCTGGCTGTGCAACAAATAGGTGCTATTTTGGTTCCTGTATACCCAACCACAAGTCCTTTAGAATTGGAGTTCATTCTGAATGATGCAGCAGTGAAATATCTTTTTGTAAGTAATGCAGAATTACTTGAGAAGGCAAAAGCCGTTGCTGCAAAAGTTCCTTCTATCAAAGCCATATTTACTTTTGATAAAATTGAAGGTGCCAGACACTGGTCTGAAGTGATCTCACTTTCTAATGATTCATTATTACAAAAAGTAGATCAAATAAAAGCGACGATTCCCGTATCGCATCTTGCTACCATTATTTACACTTCAGGTACAACCGGAACACCAAAAGGAGTGATGCTGAGTCACCGTAATATTTATTCTAACGTTCAGTTTTCCAAGGAAAGTTTCCCTTTCAATGATGCGCCGGAATCTAAAGTGCTGAGCTTTTTACCACTGAATCACATTTTTGAAAAAACAGTTACTTATATCTATCTCTATAGTGGTATCAGCATTTATTATGCGGAAAGCCTTGAAACCATTGGTGATAACCTGCGTGAAGTAAAACCCGATGGGTTCACTACTGTACCACGTCTGTTAGAAAAAGTGTTTGAGAAGATCATGACGAAAGGAAATGAGCTGACAGGCATCAAGCGAAAATTGTTTTTCTGGGCAGTGGATCTTGCAGAAAAATATGATAACCTGAAAAGTGGTGGACTTTGGTACAATATCCAATTGGCCATTGCGAATAAACTCATTTTCAGTAAATGGAGAGAAGCGTTGGGAGGGAATGTGTCATTTATAGTTACGGGTGGTGCAGCTTGTCAGGTTAAATTGCTGCGCATTTTCAATGCCGCTAAGATTCCTGTTTTTGAGGGATATGGTCCAACTGAAAACAGTCCGGTGATCAGTGTGAACAGACAGGCTAAGGGGTTGACAAAATTCGGGACTGTAGGTCCAGTTATCAATGGAGTTCAACTGAAACTGGAAGAAGATGGAGAGATCTGCGTAGCAGGACCAAGTGTGATGGAGGGTTATTATAAAAGACCGGATCTCACAGCAGAAGCAGTGATCGATGGGTGGCTTCATACCGGCGATATTGGTATCATTGAAGACGGTAAATTTTTAAAGATCACCGATCGGAAAAAGGAGTTGTTTAAAACCAGTGGTGGTAAATATGTTGCACCGCAGCCGATTGAGAATAAACTAAAAGAAAGTCCATTTATCGAACAGATTATGGTGGTAGGCTCTGAAAGAAAATTTGTTGGAGCACTCATTGTTCCTTCATTTCTTACCTTAAAAGAATGGATGAGAGAAAAAGGAATCAATTATACGACCAATGAAGACGCGATTCATCATCCAAGGGTGCTTGAATTATATAGAGAATTAGTGGAGAGCTATAATACCTTTTTCAATCATGTAGAACAGATCAAAAAGTTTGAATTGTTACCGCAAGAGTGGACTATTGATACAGGTGAAATGACTCCCAAAATGAGTTTGAAGCGAAAAGTAGTCATGGAGAAATTTAAATCAGCTATTGAAAGAATTTACGCATGATATATGGTGTAGCAATTTCGGTTATTTTATACATTAACCTTTGAATGTTAGAATATGTCAGAGTCAAGCATCTATCGTGTAATGATTGAAAATGCACTGGATGCTTTTTTTCTGACAAAACCTGATGGAGCCATTTTAGATGCAAATGCCGCAGCCTGCACAATGTTTGGATACTCTTTGGAAGAATTTAAAATCGCAGGTAGAAAAGGAATTATCGATTCAGCCTCTCCCGGTCTAGCTTCATTTTTGGAAGAACGAAAACAAAAAGGAAAGATCATTTGCGAGCTTATTGGGGTCAAAAAAAATGGAGAAAAATTTCCAATCTGGGTATCGTCTGTGATCTTTAAAGAAGAAGGTCAAGAAGAAAAAACATTTACTATTATTCAGGATATAACAGAACGTAAAAGAAAAGAGCAAGAGCTGCTTACTTCTGAAGCGAATATGAGGATGATTCTGGATAATACTGATGAATTATTTATCATCATCGATAAAGACCTCAACATCCTCAATTTTAATAAGGCTACAGAAGAAAAATCAAAACAGTTATTAGGTGTGCCATTTCAAAAAGGTAAATCGATTTTGGAAAGTGCACAGCCTGAACGTGTTCCATTGCTAAAGCAATTGTATGCTGATGTTCTACAGGGTGCAGTAAGAAGGAATACCGTAGAGATTCCGCGTATTCATAATAACCCCAAAGTAGTTGTTGATATCCGTTACGGACCTATTTATAGTAATGGGGAAATTGTTGGCGCTATCATTAATATACGTGATGTTACTGAGACGAAAATCAAAGAGGAAGAATTACTGAGAACGAATGAGCGGTTTTTTTACGCAGCAAAAGCAACCAATGACGCCATTTGGGATTGGGATATTCAGCAGAATAAAGTGTTTCGTGTAGGGGATGGATTGAGTAATATTTTCGGGTATGATAAAGAAGATGCAGCTAAAGATGATGATTTCTGGATCAATCGTGTTCATCCCGACGACTTGAGCTCCATGATATCCAAAAGAGAACAAATACTGAATCATACGAATGAATTGTATTGGGAAGATGAGTACAGATTTAAAAAATCGGATGGTGCTTACGCTCATGTTTTTGATAAAGGTTATATCATCCGAGATGAGAAAGGAATTCCTGTCAGGATGATTGGTGCCACTCAAGATGTATCTCAACAAAAAGAAACAGAAGCATTATTACTGGAACTAAATAATAGACTTAAACGAAGGGCAGAAGAGCTAGCCAATTCAAATGTCGAGTTAGAGCGATTTGCATATGTAGCATCTCATGATTTACAGGAGCCGCTTAGAATGGTTACCAGTTTTCTTCAACTACTCAAGAAGAGATATGATGATAAGCTTGATGAAACAGCGAATCAATATATCAATTTTGCAGTGGATGGCGCTGAACGAATGAAAACATTGATCATGGACCTGCTAGATTACTCCAGAGTAGGGTCTAATACAGAACCAAATGATAATGTTGATCTAAATCTTTTGATCGAAGATATAAAGGATGTTTTCGGTAAAACTATTGACGAAGCAAAAGCAATCATCACTGTTTCACCTTTGCCTACTGTAAAGGGAACGCGTACACAATTATTTCAACTGTTTCAAAACCTGATTAGCAACGCTATCAAGTATCAAAAAAAGGAACCTCCAATTATTGAAATCAGATATAAGGAGGAGCCAGATCATTATCTTTTTGAAGTTCAGGACAATGGTATCGGTATAGATCCTGCTTTCCACGAGAAGATATTTGTTATTTTCCATCGGCTACATAGCCGTTCTGAATACAGTGGCACGGGAATAGGCTTGGCGATCTGTAAAAAAATTGTAGAACGCCATAACGGTAATATTTGGGTAAAATCAGTACCCGGAGAAGGGAGTACTTTCTTTTTTACCCTCAGTAAAAGATAAATCTCCTAATATCGTAGAACCCCTTTTATTTTTACTATCTTGGTATACGCAATGAAAACAGAGAAAATTGTTCTTCCAAACCCATAGGTTATGTCCGATAACCGATTACCATTGACCATATTAATTGTTGAAGATAATCCCGGTGATCTTTTTTTATTGGAAGAGTTACTGAGAGGATCAACACTTCCTATTAAACAACTCATTAAGGTTACTAGTGCAACTGAAGCACGAAAAGCACTTCAAAGTATTGAGATTAACCTTGTCTTATTAGATCTTAGTTTGCCGGATAGTAATGGCCTGCAGTCTTATGAAATGGTAGATGAATATGCACGCTCACTACCCATCGTTGTTTTGACGGGTCTGATTGATATGGAAGTGGCATTAGAGACTATGGCGAGTGGTGCACAGGATTACCTGATCAAAGGTGAATTCGATGAAAAGCTGCTCGAAAAATCAATACAGTATAGTATTGAACGTAAGAAGAGCCAGGAAAGCCTGAGAGAGAGTAATGATCGATATAAATTTGTTACACGCGTCACCAATGATGTAGTATGGGATATGAATCTATCTACAAAAAGAATATTGTGGGCAGAAGAAAATATGAAACGGCTTTTTGGATATGATATTGATAATGGAGAAACAAATTTTGATTTTTGGGCAGAAAAAATTCATCCTGAAGAACGTGATCGAGTTGTAAAAAAGTTACTTTCTGTTTGTGAAGATAATAACAGTGATCGTTGGGAGGATGAATATCGTTTTAAACGCTCAAACGACACATATGCGTATGTGCTTGATAAAGGATATCTTCTATACATAAACGGAAAAGCGATTCGAATGATTGGGTCTATGCAAGACATTACTGAACGAAAACTTGCAGAGCTCAAATTATTAGATAGTGAAAAACGATTTAGATCACTGGTCCAGAATGGATCAGACATGATCAAAATTCTGGATAAAGACGGTACGTTTATTTTTTCAAGCCCTAGTGTAGAAAAAGTATTAGGATACTCACAAGATTCCATACTCGGGAAAAGTACATTTGATTTTATTCATCCTGAAGATCTTCAAGACATTGCCAAACATTTTGAGATCATCAAGAATACCGACTATCACGAAATACCTTATTTCCGATTTAAAAATATACACGGCGAGTGGCGCTGGTTAGAAACAAAACTGACGAATCTACTTGCTGATCCGGCTGTTCAAGGTATTGTATCTAATTCAAGAGATGTAACGGAAAAAAAGAAAGCAGAAGAAGCTATTCTCGCTTCAGAAGAAAGGTATCGAAACTTGTTCTTTAATAATCCTATGTCTATTTATATATGGGATATCCACACACTGGAAATTTTAGAAGTAAATGATACAGCCCAAAAAGAATATGAGTATTCCAGAGATGAATTTCTTTCTTTGAATATGAAAGATCTTAGAAGAAAAGAAAATGTAGAGAAGTATCTTTTATTTGTTGAGGATTTCAAGAAGGCCGGACCTGAGACCATTATGCAAGGCGTTTGGAAGCATCAAAAGAAGAGTGGAGAAGAAATGACCATGGAAATTTATTCGCAGAAAATTTCATTTAAAGGGAAAGAAGCGGTTCTGGCACTTGCAAATAATATTGAAGAAAAAATCCGACTCGAAAATAAACTCGCTGAAGAGAGAGAAGCAAAACAAAAGGAGATTACAGAGGCGGTAATACGTGTTCAGGAAAAAGAGCGTTACGAAATAAGTAGAGAGCTTCATGATAATGTAAACCAACAACTCACTGTTGCTATGATGTATATTGCAACAGCTGAAAAAGGAACAGGTAATGCTGAGGCATTGCTAAGACAATCCTCAAGTTTTATTTATAATGCCATTGAAGAGATCAGGAAGCTCTCTAAAGCACTCGTTACACCTTTAATCAAAGATTTCGGTTTATGTAAAGCGATTGATGGTTTGCTGGAAGATATCCAATTGGCCAACAATAGTATTCAGTTTGACTTCTTCCATGATAATTTTTATGAAGAAGATATTAATTACGAATTTAAACTGAGTATCTATCGCATTGTTCAGGAGCAAATGAATAATATCCTAAAACATGCCAAAGCCAAAGAAGTTATCATTGAACTTTACCGAGATGAAGTGATCAAGTTATCGGTCAATGATGATGGAGTGGGTTTTGATACAAAAAAGAAAAGAAAAGGAATCGGTATTCACAATATTCAGACGAGGGTTGGACTTTATTCAGGTACGATCAGTATCCATTCAGAGCCCGGACAAGGATGTCAACTTAAGATCGAATTCCCGATAACAAATGACATATTGATCAAGCAGGAATGATTTTAGTTGACAGGAAATAGTTGACAGTTGATAGGCTTTCGAATCAAATACTACTATCAACTGTCAACTATTTTCTATCAATTACTCCACTCCCGGCTGTTTTAACTTCCAACCTGTTTTTGCTTTTTGTTCATCCACTATTTTCTTAACATCTGCCAGTAATTTTTTAGCGTCATACACAATACCATCTTTAATCGTAAATCGAACGCCCCCGGAACGAACTATCTTATTGTCTTTGGTAAGCTCAATGGCTCCGGTACCGTAGAGTACTTGTAAGTTTTTTAGTGGATTGGCATTCACAATAACCAGATCAGCCAACTTGCCTACCTCAACACTGCCCAAGTCTTTTTCCATACCTAAGGCCTGAGCGCCATATAAGGTTGCAGAGCGGATCACTTCTAAAGGATGAAAACCTGCTTCGCGTAGTAATTCTAATTCACGGATATATCCAAAACCATAAGTCTGATAAATAAATCCATTATCAGAACCCGCCGTTACCCTTCCTCCACGATTTTTATATTCATTGATAAAAGTCATCCATAAGCGATAGTTATTCTTCCATTCAACCTCTTGTTCTGTTCCCCATTGATGCCAGTAAGAGCCGTGGCTTTGATAACTGGGCTCGTAAAATTTCCATAGTGAAGGCAGCGTGTAATCTTCATGCCATTCAGCCCTTCTTGCACGATGCAGATCGCGATTGGCTTCATAAATATTAAAAGTGGGATCGATGGTAAAATCGAGAGAGATCAACTCATTCATGACTTTATTCCAATGATCGGAATAAGGTGCAGCTGCTTGCTTCCACAACTTGCCTGCCTCTTCAAAACGATGTTGTTCATTGTTATAATTATACTCTGCAGGATAATCCTGAATGGTCTTATTCGTGAACAAGGCTTCAGGTAGGCCATACCAATGTTCCATACTGGTCATACCCGCACGAGCTGAATTCAAGACATTCCATCTGGCAACATCTGTTTGCGCATGGTGTGCAGTTGAACGCAATCCAAGTGCTTTGTTCTCGCGAACAGCAGCGTCCATTACTTCCGGTGAGGCCCCAAAAAATTTAATACCATCGGCACCCTTCTTTGCATTTTCACGAACCCAGTTACGTGCTTGTTCTGCATTTGCAATAGGTCCGCGATTACCTTGTCCGAATGCGGTATAAGCAAAAATTCTCGGAGCAGTGATGGTATTCGCTGCACTTTTTCTTTTATGTTCTAATACCCAATCCAAGCCATTGCCTGCCGATGGATCACGGATCGTAGTTATACCATGTGCCATCCATAATTTAAATACATATTCAGCCGGCGTTCCTTGAGCAGTACCACCAATATGTCCATGCATGTCAATGAATCCGGGCATAGCATACATACCTTCACAGTTCAATTCTTTGCCACCCTCTTTCAATACAGGTCTGCGATTTTGATTGATCGGTAAACCCGGACTACCAACAGTTTGTATCTGAATAATGCGATTGTTCTCAATCACAATATCAACAGGGCCAGCCGGAGGAGCACCTGTACCATTGATCAGTGTTACGCCACGTATGATCAATTGTGTATAAGGTCCATCACCTTCTTTTACTTCGGGAGCTTTTTGGATTTGGCTGAAGGAAGTGAAAAGGGAAAGGTGAAAAGTGAGAAGAAATAGTAACTTTTTCATACAGCATAATTAGGCAATGAATGTAAGAAAGAAAACCTAAGTATGATAGAGAAATCGGTTAATACGTGCAATACATATATACTTTGCTTGAAATAGTAGTGAGCTATTTCTTACTATTCAAATATTTTTCCCGGATGATTTTTTGTACTTCTTTTCCTTCGACCTTGCTCTCCAACCATGAAAGTACATCGAGGTACATGAATGCACGGCTTTCCATTTTGTTTTTGGAGAGTTTACGGAGCTTCAATAATAACTTTTCAAATTCAGGCTTGAGCTTTCTAGGCGTAAGGCGGAATGACTTTTTTAGAAAGGCAAATATCTCCAGTTCTACAATACTCAGATTATTCATCTTCGACATAAAACGATATACTGATTTCAATAAGTATTCAAGCAGATCAAAATTCCCTAACTCATAATGTGCGATCAAGTGCAGTAATCGAGCATAACATTGCAGATCTGTTCGGAGATCTACTTTCCAGTTGATGATCTTGTTTAAATAGTCAATACTCTTCTCATGATCGCCTGATCCAAAATAGAGAGAAGCAAATTTGTAATAAAAAACAAGAATACGGTGTCGATCCAGGTAGATCTCAAAGTCTTTTAACTTCTCTTCGATCTCAGGAACTAAACTCAATCCATTGGTAAATGTTCCCTCCATGAAATGCTTATTCAGCTTAGCAGTATAGAGGTAAATAAAAGTTTGTATCAGGTTGTTCTGGTTGTGTTGTATGCTACTATTAGTTGAAAAGGCTTCAAACTGTTTTAGTGTTTCATCAAATTTCTGATAATTCCGGAGATCATAATGTGCACTCAACAAGTTATGTACACCCTTGATATAATGCATGGTTTCAACCTCCATCATCTTCGGTTCTTTATAAAAAAGATCTACCCATTTCTGACAATAACGATAATAAAGTAGAAAATCCTGAATAATAAAACCATACCAGCAAAAACATTGATATCGGTATAGCTTTTCATAAAAACCTTCTGTTTTAGAAGATTCTTCTATGATGGACTGGCGCATCAATGTATCGAGTTGTTCACGGTCATGATTGTTTCTCGCATGTCCATGTTGAATATACCAGCTATACAACTGAAGCGATAGATCTGATAGGGCGCCGATCAGTCTAAGTCTCTCATTGATCTCAATGGACTCATGGCTTAATTTTTCAGCACGATCCTGCATACTCCTCGTGATATGCAATGCTTCGATCTTCTTCTCTAAAAAAACAACCTGTAAAATATACGTAACCTGATTATTCGCTTTTGCAAGTTCTTTGATCTTATCCAATATTTTCAAACTCTGCAGATACAGACCTTTATTATAGAGTAATCGGGCAAAGTCGAGTTGTTCATGTAATTGCAGATCAATATTCTCTTGTTGTTTGAGTGATCGTAAACTACTCAGCACCTCATGATACAAACGGGCTTTCAGATTGGAGAGCTGTTGTTTCCGGATACTCTTGTTTTTTTTCAGCAATGAATCTTCATCATATTGCTTCATTTTATCGATCGCATCAAAGAGTTGTACCACTTTCAGGTGTGCCGGCTCTCCCGATACAGACTTCATATGCAGTTTAAAATGCCTTTTTTCAGAAGCTGTGAGCGACTGAATCAGTTGAAAAAGGGTGTCGGTACTTCGGTTAGGCATGGTAATTAGAAATGATTATAATCCTTTACTGATAATAGTTTCAGCAAATACAACTCATTTCATACGGCGTAAAATAACAGCAATTTTGATCTCAAGCCGCTGATCAGAGCATCTATATTCGATGATGAGCAGGCTGTTGATTTGTTAATACAGGCAATCGTTAACAAATATAAACAGCTTGCTTTTTTATCCTACAATAAAATTATTTGCAGTCATGGCTCAGCAGGTACACATATTTGATACCACATTGCGCGATGGTGAACAAGTTCCGGGTTGTAAGCTCAATACCAAGGAAAAATTAGAACTGGCACTTCAACTGGAAGCATTGGGCGTGGATATCATTGAAGCGGGGTTTCCCATTTCGTCTCCGGGTGATTTTGAATCAGTAGAGCAGATTTCCAAAGCGGTGAAGAATGCAACAGTGTGCGGATTGAGTAGAGCCGTACAAAAAGACATTGAAACGGCTGCTCAAGCTCTCAAATATGCAAAACGACCAAGAATTCATACCGGTATCGGTACATCGGATTATCATATTCGCTCAAAATTCAATGCCACTCGAGATGAAATTTTGCAGAGAGCTGTTCAAGCAGTGAAGTGGGCGCGAAATTTTACGGATGATGTTGAGTTTTACGCAGAAGATGCAGGCAGAACCGATAATACATATTTGGCTAGGGTTATTGAAGCTGTAATCAAGGCAGGAGCAACAGTGGTGAATATACCTGACACAACCGGTTATTGCTTGCCACATCAGTATGGTGAGAAGATCGCTTATCTTAAAAATCATGTTTCCAGTATCGATCAGGCAATTATTTCTTGTCATTGTCATAACGATCTCGGATTAGCTACCGCCAATGCTATCGCGGGTGTCATCAACGGCGCCAGACAAATTGAATGTACCATCAATGGTTTAGGCGAAAGAGCAGGAAACACATCGCTAGAAGAAGTAGTAATGATCCTTCAACAGCACAAAGACCTGGGATTTTATACCGGAATACATGCACAGCAATTAAATCCGATCAGCAGAGAAGTAGCAGAAGTTATGCGAATGCCTGTACAACCTAATAAAGCAATAGTTGGTGCTAATGCGTTTTCTCATTCATCCGGAATTCATCAAGATGGATTTCTGAAAGATGCTCAAACCTATGAGATCATTAATCCCGAAGAAGTAGGTGCTGAAGGGAGTAAGATCGTTTTAACTGCAAGAAGTGGCAGAAGCGCACTGGCTTATCGATTCCAAAAGATCGGTTATCAATACAACAGAAATGATATTGATATTCTTTATCAAGAATTTTTGAAAGTGGCAGATAAGAAAAAAGAAGTAGAAGAAACAGATCTCCATATGTTGGCACAGGCGTATCAAACAGAGCCTGTTACTGCATGATATTGTTCGAAGTATTATTTATATGAGTTGGCGTTAATTCAATACAATGGCAAAAACATTATTTGAGAAGATATGGGATAAGCATGTTGTTCGAGAGATCGAAGATGGTCCTTCGGTTCTGTACATAGACAAACACTTTATTCATGAGGTCACTAGTCCACAGGCATTCAAAGGATTGGAGAAAAGAGGCTTATCTGTATTCAGACCGCAGCAGGTAGTTGCAACGGCAGATCATAATGTACCCACACTCAATCAGCATTTACCAATCAAGGATGAATTATCAAGAATTCAGGTACAACAGTTGATCGAGAATTGTAAAAAGCATCAAATAGAGTTGTATGGACTTGGACATCCATTCCAAGGTATTGTTCATGTGATTGGTCCTGAATTAGGCATCACACAACCCGGAATGACCATCGTTTGTGGGGATAGTCATACTTCTACCCATGGTGCTTTTGGAGCAATTGCATTTGGTATCGGTACCAGTGAGGTAGAGATGGTATTTGCATCTCAATGTTTGATGCAAACCAAGCCAAAGTTGATGCGAATCAATATTGAAGGCAATTTGAATAAAGGAGTGGTAGCAAAAGATATCATTTTATATATTATTGCGCAGATATCTGCAAGTGGTGCTACAGGTTATTTTGTTGAGTATGCAGGTTCTGCTATTCGTTCTTTATCGATGGAGGCAAGGATGACCATTTGTAATATGAGTATTGAAATGGGGGCCCGAGGTGGGATGATCGCACCGGATGAAACAACCTATCAATATATAAAAGGGAGACAGTTCGCACCATCTGCAGAATCTTGGGATCAAAAACTACAAGCCTGGTCCAAATTATACAGTGATGAAGATGCGGTATTTGATAAAGAAATCCATATCGATGCAACTGCCATTCAACCCATGATTACTTATGGAACGAATCCGGGATTAGGTATCGCCATTAATGGATTAATACCTGTTGCAGAAAGTATACCGGATGAAGGCGAACGTAATACCATCGAAAAAGCTTTACAATATATGGGATTACAAAGCGGTAAGTCTTTATTGGGGTTACCGGTACAGCACATATTCATTGGTAGTTGTACCAACTCTCGTATTGAAGACCTCAGGCAAGTAGCATTATTAGTGAAAGGAAGGAAAAAGAATGAGCATGTTCAAGTAATGATCGTTCCCGGATCTCAACAAGTTTCAAAACAAGTACAAGCAGAAGGACTCGATAAAATATTCCAAGAAGCAGGATTTGAAGTTAGACAAGCAGGATGTAGTGCCTGTTTGGGTATGAATGAAGATAAAATTCCTGCCGGTGAATATTGCATCAGTACCAGCAATAGAAATTTTGAAGGAAGACAAGGAGCCGGCGCCAGAACATTATTGGCGAGTCCTCTAACAGCTGCTGCAGCAGCAATCACTGGAGTTGTAACCGACGTGAGAGAATTAATGTAATGCTATAAGCCATGAACCATAAGCTATCATCAAAAAGCCACGAAAACAAACATGGATAAAATAACCACCATACAAAGCAGATTTGTCCCATTACCGATCGAGAATATTGATACGGATCAGATCATTCCTGCAAGATTTTTAAAAGCTACTACCAGAGACGGATTTGGTAAGAATCTTTTTAGAGATTGGAGATATCATAATGATGATGAGTCACAACCAAAAGAAGATTTTGTATTAAATCATAAGATCTACGGTGGTGACATACTTGTGGCAGGAAAAAATTTCGGTTGTGGCTCTTCTAGAGAACATGCAGCATGGGCTATTAAAGATTACGGGTTCAAAGTTGTGATATCCAGTTTTTTTGCTGACATTTTTAAGAATAATGCACTCAATAATGGTCTATTACCCATCACTGTAAGCGATGCATTTCTTCAGCAATTATTCCAGTTATCTACGACCGATACACTAACAGTGAGTTTAGAGACGCAAACAGTTTGTATAGACAAATCCGGACAAAAGGAAAGTTTTGAGATTAATAGTTACAAGAAAACCTGTTTACTGAATGGGTATGATGATATTGATTATCTCATCAATATGCGAGCGGAAATTGAAAAATTTGAACAACAAGTAGCCTAGAGGAGGTATATATGCATAAAAAAATTGCTGTTTTACCGGGAGACGGGATTGGTCCTGAAGTAACCAATCAAAGTATTAAAGTATTAGATGCTATTGCTGCAAGATTCGGGCATTCATTTGATTATCATTTTGCAGTAGTAGGTGCAATTGCTATTGATCAGACCGATAATCCATTACCAGATTCAACCATTGAAGCTTGCTTGAATAGTGATGCGGTTGTATTTGGCGCTATTGGTGATCCTAAATATGATCATGACCCCTCTGCTACTGTTAGACCTGAACAAGGACTATTAAAGTTGCGAAAAGTACTGGAACTCTATGCCAATATTCGTCCCATTGATACTTATAAAGCATTGCATCACTTGTCACCTGTTAAGGCAAGACAATTAGAGAATGTAGACTTTGTGATATTCAGAGAATTAACAGGAGGCATCTACTTTGGGAAAAAAGAAACCAGTGAAGACGGCAATACTGCTATTGATGAGTGTAGCTACTCTACTTATGAAATAGAAAGAGTAGCACGCTTAGCATTTGAATATGCGCAAAAAAGAAAAAATAAACTAACCCTGATTGATAAAGCAAATGTGTTGGAAACTTCAAGGCTATGGAGACGTGTTGTTCAGAAAATTGCTGCTGAATATCCCTTAGTGGCTGTTGATTATATCTATGTAGACAATGCTGCAATGCAGATCATTCTGAATCCTGCACAATTTGATGTAGTGCTGACTGAGAATATGTTTGGTGATATTATCAGTGATGAAGCGAGTGTTTTATCAGGTTCACTAGGGTTATTACCATCTGCATCTGTTGGAAACAAAGCAGCACTTTTTGAACCTATTCATGGTTCTTACCCTCAAGCTGCAGGAAAAGATATTGCCAATCCTGTTGGCTCCATCCTTTCTGCAGCAATGCTATTGGATCATTTTGGATTATCAGAAGAGGCAAGTGCTGTGCGTAATGCAGTGGAATGGACATTGGTGAATGGATTTGTTTCAAAAGATATAGATCCTGTCAATAATTATTCAACCAGTGCCATTGGTGATTTGATAGCGGATTATATCGAACGGACAAAAGACCTGACAGTTAGTTCCAATGCAAGTTTGAATAAGTCTACGATTATATAAGTGGAGATGAGTTTGTACTCATCATAAGGATGCATATAATGATAATGATTTAAGTGCGATACAAAGGGTATCGGACTTGTTGTTTTCAGGTATCAGATAACAAACGATTGTTCGTAAGATGAAAAAATAATAAAAGAGTTCTTTGTTTTTATCAGAGGTGGGAGTATATTCGTTGAATAGATACTCTTCATGTTTAGTAACAGCATCAATATTGTCAACATCATCAGCACAATTATTATTGTGCTTGCCATTATTATCCCTGTACCAAACGGAGGAGGAGTCTTACTATAATATCAAATAACTGAATTATACAGCCCCGCCTCCAAAAGGCGGGGCTTTTTTATTTACACAAAACAGAACTATGTATTACGGATCATCAACCATTATTTACTTCAAAGACAACTTTGTAAGAGCTACAGAGGCAGGCATTGATTTGTATAGTCAGTCGCTGCATTATGGTTATGCAGTATTTGAAGGTATTCGTTCCTATCAAACAGAAAATGGAACGGTTATTTTCAAAGCTAAAGAACACTTCGAAAGACTTTGTTACTCTGCACAGGTAATGGGTATTCCTTTTTCAGTGAGTGTTGATGAGTTGATTGATATCACATATGAATTACTCAAGCGGAATGAATTTTCTGATGCATATATCAGACCTGTTATTCTTTGTTCTCCCAATATGTCGCTATCAAAAGGGAAGGAAAGTTATCTCGCCATCACAGCATGGGAATGGACCAATGGTTATCTGAGTAATCAAATGCGTGTAATGACTTCGTCGTACCGAAGACCCAATCCCAATGGATTTAAAATCAATGCTAAAGTATCAGGTCATTATGTTAATTCAATCCTCGCTTGTCAGGAAGCAAAAGACAACGGTTTTGATGAAGCATTACTGCTAGATATCGACGGTTATGTTGCGGAAGGTCCGGGTGCAAATGTTTTTTATGAAAAAGAAGGGGTGCTCTACACACCTTCTACAGGTAATATTCTTCCGGGTATTACAAGAGCAACATTGTTAGCGTTATGTGATGAGTTGAATATTTCAGTGGTAGAGAAAAAGATTCGTCCTGAAGAAATGCATGGAGCTGATAGTGCTTTTTATTGCGGTACAGCTGCTGAAGTAGTTGCATTGGAATCATTAGACAATATTCCTTTTCAGAAAAAATGGGAAGAATCATTGGGCGCTATTCTTCAGCAAGCGTACAAAGCAAAAGTATTACAGAAAGAATATACAAGAGAAATGATGGAAGTGTAGATATAACCTACCTCATACTACGATCAAGTATTAATTATGAAAGAACTCAATAAATATTCAAAGACCATTACGCAGGATGTCACCCAACCGGCTGCGCAGGCTATGTTCTATGGTATTGGTCTTACTGAAGAAGATTTAAAAAAAGCACAGGTAGGGATTGCCAGTATGGGTTATGATGGTAACACCTGCAATATGCATTTGAATGATCTAGCAAAACTGGTAAAACAAGGTGTGTGGGATAATGATTTGGTAGGTCTTATTTTCAATACCATTGGCGTAAGTGATGGAATGAGCAATGGTACTGATGGTATGCGCTACTCTTTGGTAAGTAGAGATGTGATCGCAGACTCTATTGAAGCGGTTTGTGGAGCTCAATACTATGATGCACTCATCGCTCTACCGGGTTGTGATAAAAATATGCCGGGTTCTTTGATCGCAATGGGTCGATTAAATCGTCCATCTATTATGGTATATGGAGGAACCATTGCTCCAGGACATTATAAAGGACAGGATCTAAATATTGTATCTGCGTTTGAAGCGCTCGGACAAAAGATCGCCGGCGAGCTTTCTGAAGCAGATTTTAAAGGAATCATACAGCATGCTTGTCCGGGTGCAGGTGCATGTGGTGGAATGTATACTGCAAATACCATGGCATCAGCCATTGAAGCTTTAGGAATGAGTTTGCCTTATTCTTCTTCTAATCCTGCTTTGAGTGAAGAAAAGAAGAAGGAATGTCTGGAAGCAGGTAAAGCCATCAAACTATTACTTGAAAAAGATATCAAGCCGAGTGATATCATGACACGTAAGGCTTTTGAGAATGCGATGACAGTCATTATGGTATTAGGTGGAAGTACCAATGCTGTGTTACATCTCATTGCAATGGCAAAGGCGGTAGGTGTTTCATTATCACAAGATGATTTTCAAATAATCAGTGATCGTGTTCCGGTTTTAGCTGATTTTAAACCCAGCGGGAAATATTTGATGCAGGATCTGCATCAATATGGCGGCTTGCCGGCAGTGATGAAATACCTGTTATCAAAAGGGTTATTACATGGTGATTGTTTGACTGTTACAGGAAAAACTTTAGCAGAAAATCTGGCGATTGTTCCTGACTTACATTTTGAAGAACAAAAGATCATTTATCCACTAGAGAATCCTGTAAAAGCAACAGGGCATTTACAAATACTGTATGGCAATCTTGCAGAAAAAGGAAGTGTCGCTAAGATTTCGGGTAAAGAAGGTGAATTGTTTGTAGGACCTGCACGTGTTTTTGATGGTGAACATGCATTGATAGAGGGTATCAATAGTGGAAAGATCAAAAAAGGAGACGTTGTCGTGATCCGTTATGTAGGGCCCAAAGGAGGCCCGGGAATGCCGGAAATGTTGAAACCTACATCTGCCATTATTGGAGCGGGCTTAGGTAAATCTGTGGCCTTGATCACTGATGGAAGATTCAGCGGCGGAACACATGGATTTGTAGTAGGACATATCACACCGGAAGCCTATGATGGGGGATTGATCGCTTTTGTAAAAGATGATGACATCATTGAACTGAATGTAACAACCAGATCTATCAGTTTGAAAATATCTGATCAAGAAATACAAGAAAGAAAACAACAATGGAAGCAGCCTGCTTTAAAAGTTAGCAAAGGCCTATTGTTCAAATATGCACGCACTGTGAAAGATGCATCTGAAGGTTGTGTGACAGATGAAATTTAATTATTGATGAATAAGCAATGATAATGGAAACAGCTATAGATATATTAGAGCAACCCGTAAAAAAAGCGATACAGCTTACAGGATCACAAGCATTGCTGGAAGCTTTGATTGCTGAAAATGTGGATACTGTATTCGGGTATCCCGGGGGAGCTATCATGCCTATTTATGATGCATTGTATGATTATCATGAACAGCTGAAACATATTCTTGTAAGACATGAGCAAGGAGGCATACATGCCGCTCAAGGATTTGCAAGAGCATCGGGTAAAGTGGGTGTAGTATTTGCAACCAGTGGTCCGGGTGCTACCAATTTGGTTACCGGTTTAGCAGATGCACAAATAGACAGCACTCCATTGGTGTGTATCACAGGACAAGTATTTGCTCATCTTTTAGGAACAGATGCTTTTCAGGAAACAGATGTGATCAATATTACTACACCGGTAACGAAATGGAATTATCAGATCACTGATGCTTGTGAAATTCCGGAAGTGTTGGCTAAAGCATTCTATATCGCAAGAAGCGGAAGACCGGGACCGGTACTAATTGATATCACTAAAAATGCACAGTTGCAACTATTTGAGTATGCCGGATATCAGAGTTGTGATCATATCAGAAGTTATCGCCCCAAGCCTTATGTCAGAAAAGAATTCATTGAAGCAGCTGCGGCATTGATCAATACTGCAAAGAAGCCTTTTGTAGTGTTTGGGCAGGGAGTGATACTCGGTAAAGCAGAGCAAGAGTTAAAGATATTCCTCGAGAAATCAGGAATACCTGCTGCATGGACGATTCTCGGTTTAAGTGCATTGCCAACAGATCATCCATTGAATATGGGGATGCTAGGGATGCATGGTAATTATGGACCTAATGTACTTACCAATGAATGTGACGTATTGATCGCTATCGGAATGCGCTTTGATGACAGGGTTACAGGGCGATTGGATAAATATGCGAAACAAGCAAAAGTTATTCATCTGGATATTGATCCTTCTGAAATCGATAAAAATGTGAAAGCAACAGTAGGCGTATGGGGTGATTGTAAAGAAACACTACCTATGTTAACTCGCTTGATCGAAACAAAAGTATATCCACAATGGATCGATATATTCAGAGCATATCAAAAGGAAGAGGAAGATGAAGTAATAGCCAAGGAACTCTATCCGATCGCAGAACAGATTTCTATGGGTGAAGTCTTACGTGTGTTGAATGAGTTAACACAAGGAGAAGCCATCGTAGTGTCAGATGTTGGTCAACATCAAATGGTGGCTTGCAGATATGCAAAATTCAATCAAACCAGAAGTAACATCACATCAGGGGGTTTAGGTACTATGGGGTTTGCTTTGCCTGCAGCCATTGGAGCAAAATTTGGAGCACCGGATAGAAAAGTTGTAGCCATTATTGGTGATGGTGGTATTCAAATGACCATTCAGGAAATGGGAACCATCATGCAAACAGGAATTGACGTTAAAATATTGATCCTTAACAATCAATTTCTTGGCATGGTACGCCAATGGCAACAACTGTTTCATGATAAGCGCTATTCTTTTGTAGACATTGCCAGTCCGGATTATGTAACTGTAGCTAAAGGTTATGGTATCAGTGGAGAAACAGTAAAAGATAGAAACACTTTACAAGAAGCCTTACAGCGCATGCTTTCACATGAAGGGTCGTATTTATTGGAAGTGATGGTTGGAAAAGAAAACAATGTATTCCCAATGGTACCACAAGGATGTAGTGTCAGTGAAATCAGATTAAAATAATTGTATGCAAAAACAGGAATTCACCATAACGGTCTATACAGAGAATCATATTGGTTTACTGAATCGTATTGCGATCATCTTCTCCAGAAGAAAGATCAATATTGAAAGTTTGAATACTTCTCCTTCTGAAGTAGAAGGCATTCATCGCTTTACAATTGTAATTGATGAATTGGAAGAGGTAGTAAGAAAATTAGTTCGTCAGATCGAAAAGCAAGTCGAAGTATTAAAAGCGTACTACAATACAAATGATGAGATCGTTTGGCAGGAACTGGCGTTGTACAAAGTATCAACAGATGAAATCGCAGAGAAGGTGAAAGTGGAACGCTTATTACGTGAGTATGGAGCCAGAGCTGTAGTGATCAGAAAAGACTATACCATTTTTGAAACCAGTGGACATCGAGAAGAAACCAATCGTCTGATTACTGTACTGGAACCGCACGGGCTTATTGAGTTTGTTCGAAGTGCACGCGTAGCGATCATTAAAGCGAGCAGCGGTTTCCATGAAAAGATCAAAGAATTTGAAGCAACAGATCCGAGTGGTGATTTAATTGAAAATGAGTACCTGGGAAAACAAGAAGAAGTATTTACGATGTAATCAACCCAATTTATTAAATATAAAACAAGCAACATGGCAAAGTTAAATTTTGGAGGAGTCGTTGAAAATGTGGTTACCAGAGAAGAGTTTCCGCTGGAGAAAGCACAAGAAGTCTTAAAAGATGAAGTAGTAGCAGTGATCGGATATGGTGTTCAGGGTCCGGGTCAGGCTTTGAATCAAAAAGAAAATGGTATCAATGTTATTGTAGGACAAAGAAAAAATTCAAAAAGCTGGGATAAAGCTGTTCGAGATGGCTTTGTGCCGGGAGAGTCCTTATTTGAAATTGAAGAAGCTTTACAAAGAGGCACTATCATTTGCTATCTGTTGAGTGATGCAGCACAAATCAAATTATGGCCAACAGTACAGAATTATCTGACACCTGGAAAGGCTTTGTACTTCTCTCACGGTTTTGGCGTAACCTATAAAGAACAAACGGGCATTGTTCCACCTAAAGATGTTGATGTATTTCTGGTTGCACCCAAAGGATCAGGTACTTCTTTGCGCAGAATGTTCTTACAAGGAAGAGGATTGAACAGTAGCTATGCTATTTTTCAAGATGCTACCGGAAAAGCCTTTGATCGTGTAGTTGCCTTAGGTATTGCTATCGGAAGTGGCTATTTGTTTGAAACCGATTTCAAAAAAGAAGTGTACAGTGATCTTACAGGAGAAAGAGGGACATTGATGGGAGCGATACAAGGAATTTTTGCAGCACAATACCAAGTGTTACGTTCCAAAGGACACTCTCCATCGGAAGCATTCAATGAAACTGTGGAAGAGTTAACTCAGTCACTCATGCCATTGGTAGCGGAAAATGGAATGGATTGGATGTATGCGAACTGTTCAACAACAGCACAAAGGGGAGCACTAGATTGGTGGAAAAAATTCAGAGATGCTACATTACCTGTATTCACTGAATTGTATGAGAGTGTTGCAACCGGAAAAGAAGCAGCAAAATCTATTGAAAGCAATAGTAAAGCAGATTACAGAGAAAAACTGGAAGAAGAGCTAAAGGAATTACGTGAAAGCGAATTATGGCAGGCAGGTAAAACGGTAAGAAGTCTTCGTCCGGAGAATCAGAAAGTAGAAGAAGCAGTAGAACTCTCTTAATACAAGCTGTATGAAAATAACTTCGCAATTGATTGATTTTACAGGAGCTGCTGATCGACTACGTACTGTTGTTACAAAGACGCCGCTCACGTACAATCATTCCTTATCAAGAAAGTATGACTGTCATGTATATCTGAAAAGAGAAGATCTGCAAATCGTGAGGTCATACAAGCTGAGAGGGGCATATAATATGTTGAGTACTTTAGATCATGAACAATTATCTAAAGGGGTAGTTTGTGCAAGTGCCGGTAATCATGCACAAGGCTTTGCATATAGTTGTAAAAAATTGGGTATCCGTGGAGTTATTTTCATGCCCGTGATTACGCCTAATCAAAAGATCACGCAAACTAAAATGTTTGGAGAAGATGCAGTTGAAGTTATTCTTACCGGAGACACTTTTGATGATTGTGCGATGGCGGCTAAAGCATATACTGCTGCTAATGGGATGACTTTTATCCCGCCATTTGACGATGTAAAGATCATTGAAGGACAATCAACTGTAGCCTTGGAGATTCTTGAAGAGCAAGCCCATATTGATTATCTCTTTGTTCCCGTAGGTGGTGGTGGACTCGGTGCCGGAGTTGGTTCTGTGTTTAAAACATTATCTCCCAAAACAAAGATCATCGGTGCAGAACCTGAAGGTGCTCCTTCTATGACAGTAGCATTAAAAGTCGGTCATCCTGTCGAACTGGAAACTATTGAACGTTTTGTAGACGGTGCTGCAGTAAAAAGAGTTGGTGATATCACCTTTTCAATATGTAAAGATGTATTAGATGAAATGTGTCTTATCGCTGAAGGAAAAGTATGCTCGTCGATACTCAAACTGTATAATGAAGATGCGATCGTAGCTGAACCTGCAGGAGCGTTATCTGTAGCTGCTTTGGATAATTATGCAGATCAGATCAAAGGGAAAGTAGTTGTATGTGTGGTGAGTGGAAGCAATAATGATATCGATAGAATGCAAGAGATCAAAGAAAGGTCTTTACAATATGAGGGTTTGAAACATTATTTTCTTATTCGTTTTGCCCAAAGACCCGGTGCATTAAAACAGTTTGTGAATAATGTATTAGGTCCGGATGATGATATCACCAGATTTGAATACATGCAAAAACACAATAAAGAAACAGGTCCGGCATTGGTAGGTATTGAGTTAAAATCAAAAAAAGATTATCAATTATTATTACAAAATCTGACGGAGCATCAAATTCATTATACAGAGCTCAATAAAAATGATAATCTTTTCGGGTATCTGGTTTAATTATCCAATAAACACCTATCTTTAGTTTGAAATGAAAAATAAGCAGTCATATATATATTCCTCTATCGCAACAGTTGCGAGCTGGACTGCTATTACTACTACAACCCTGTAAAGGGTTATACATTTTCATATCATCTCCGGGATCTTAGGATCGTTTTCAAGGATCATTTATTTTATCTGTATTTCAAGTTAGTATCATGAAAGTGCTCAAATTCGGCGGTACATCAATGGCCAATGCCGATCATATTCAAAAAGTAATTGCGATCTTATTAGATCGATCTTCATCAAATAGATCATTGGTGGTTGTTTCTGCCATGAGCGGGGTAACAGACCATCTACTGAAGATGGCATCAATGGCAGCAAATGCAGATGAATCCTATACAAAAGAGGCGGAAGCGCTTACACTGCAGCATCTTTCGGCTGTAAGAGATGTACTTCCTATACAACAGCAGAGTGCAGTTCTCAGTAAGATCAAACAACATTGTAATGAATTAGATGCATTACTAGATGGCGTTTATCGACTCAAAGAATTATCGTTAAGAACACAGGATAAGATCGTTTCATTTGGAGAATTATTATCATCGATTATATTGTCGGCAAAACTTCAGTCCCTTGATATAGACCAGCAATGGATCGATTCCAGAGAACTGATTATTACAGATGTACAACATGCCCAAGCAAATGTTGATTTCGTATTGACCAATGAAAAAATACAACATCATTTCAGTACCCATATTCATCAGTTGTATGTAGCGCCGGGTTTTATTGCTTCGAGTGTGTCGGGACAAACGACCACTTTGGGTAGAGGGGGGTCAGATTATTCTGCAGCCATTTATGCTGCTGCACTTGAAGCCGATGTATTAGAAATATGGACAGATGTAAGCGGTATGATGACAGCAGATCCTCGATTGGTAGCCAATGCAAAACCCATCGCACAAATATCTTATCAGGAGGCAATGGAATTATCTCATTTTGGTGCGAAGATCATTTATCCTCCAACCATACAGCCGGTGATGCATAAACGTATTCCTGTTTGGCTAAAAAACACATTCGATCCTGAAGCATATGGGACATTGATAGAGAACCATGCCATTTCATCGGAAGATTTTATCAGAGGAATATCAAGTATCAATAGTATCAGTTTACTGAGCTTAGAGGGGAGCGGCATGGTAGGAATTCCCGGTTTTTCGAAAAGGCTATTTGAAGCATTGGCCAATGAAAAGATCAATGTAATACTGATCACTCAAAGTTCTTCAGAGCACTCTATTTGTGTTGCTATTAATGAAGCGGATACACTAAAGGCAAAAAGAGCAATTGATACAGCATTTCATACTGAAATCATTAGTGGAAAAGTAGAGCCATTAATTGTAGAAACAAACCTTTCCATACTCGCATTGGTGGGAGAACAAATGAAAAGTCATCCGGGCATCAGCGGAAAAATGTTTGGATCATTAGGCAGAAATGGTATTAATGTACGAGCGATTGCACAGGGATCTTCTGAGAAGAATATTTCAGCTGTCATTGCATCAAATGATGTCAAAAAAGCGATCAATGTTCTTCATGAAACATTTTTTGAAACATCGTATAAACAATTGAATGTCTTTATTGCAGGAGCAGGAAATGTCGGAAGTAAATTATTGGATCAAATAAAACAGCAACAAGCAATACTCCGAGATCAGTTGAATCTACAGATCAGGGTTGTTGGTATTGCTAATAGTAAGAGAATATTGGTAGATGAAAATGGTATCGATCTTGCATCATGGGAGACACAATTGTCTCATGTGCCCAATGCTACTATAGAAGATTTCGTTTCACTTATCAGAGAAAAGAATCTTAGAAACAGTGTTTTTGTAGATGTAACAGCTAGTGAGAAAGTAGCCAATGTGTATGAATCTCTTTTGAATAAAAGCATATCTATAGTTGCTTGTAATAAAATCGCCTGTTCATCTTCTTTTGCGTCTTATCAGCATTTAAAATCATTAGCGAAATCTTACAATGCTTTATTTCTTTTTGAAACTAATGTTGGAGCCGGTCTTCCGATCATTGGAACTTTGAATGATTTATTAAGAAGTGGCGATCGAATTCAGAAAATTCAGGCAGTACTTTCTGGTACTTTGAATTATGTGTTCAATCATTATGATACATCTGTTCCATTTGCAGCTATTGTAAAGAAGGCGCAGGAAGAGGGATACACAGAGCCGGATCCCAGATTAGATCTTGGAGGAACAGATGTCATGAGAAAGATCATGATCCTCGCCAGAGAGATCGGACATTCTTTGGAAATGAAAGATATTGTTAACCATTCATTTCTTCCTGAAAGCTGTTTTCATGGAACAGTTGAAGATTTTTATGAAGAAATGTTTCAGCAGGAATCGCATTTTCAGAACTTATATAGAGAAGCAGCTGCAGAGAATTGCAAACTGAAATTCATAGCAACTTATGAAAACGGAAAAGCCATGGTCGGACTCGAAAAAGTTCCTCCTGCATCAGACTTCTTTCATTTGTATGGTAAGGATAATCTTGTTCTTTTTCACACAAGCCGTTATCAGCATCAACCACTCGTGATCAAAGGTGCGGGTGCAGGCTCTGAAGTGACGGCTTCCGGTGTGTTTGCAGATATTATCAGAGTTGCAAGAATATAAGCTATGCGATACGGACAACAAATAAAAATACATGCCCCGGCTACAGTTGCAAATTTGGTTTGTGGCTTTGATATACTTGGTTTTGCAGTAGCTGCACCTTATGATGAAATGACACTGCGATTGCGAGAAGAACCGGGTATCAGTATCACGCATACAGATAATTATGACCTGTCAACCAATCCGGATGATAATGTGGCAGGAGTAGCTTTACAGTCTATGTTATCAGAGCTCACCATTCCTGTTGGATTTGATGTGGTGATACATAAACATATCAAACCCGGTAGCGGTCTCGGATCAAGTGCAGCAAGTGCAGCAGGTGCCGTTGTAGCAGCGAATTATTTATTGGGAGAGCTTTTCAGTAAGGAGGATTTGGTTCAGTTTGCTATGCACGGTGAAAAGCTAGCTTCGGGTGTGAAACATGCTGATAATGTAACACCATGTATCTATGGAAGTATTACATTGATCAGGTCTATTTTTCCGCTGGATATTGTTCCTATCAAATCTCCGAAACTGTATGTGACAATCGTTCATCCACAGATAGAAGTTAAAACAGCTGATGCAAGAAGTATTTTGAAAGAACAGGTATATCTAAAAGATGCCATCAAGCAATGGGGAAACATTGCAGGATTGGTATCCGGATTACTTCAAGAAGATTATGGGCTCATTTCAAGATCATTAGAAGATGTACTTATTGAGCCGGTAAGAAGTATTCTTATTCCGGGATTTCATGACGTAAAAGAAAAGGCAAAAGCAAAAGGAGCATTAGGTGGTGGTATCTCAGGTTCGGGTCCATCGATCTTTATGTTGAGTCGTACATTGGAAACGGCACAACTTATTGAAGTGGAAATGCAAAAAATATATGCGCAAATGAATTTGCAATATTATACCTATGTCACAACTATAAGTGAAGGAGGGGTACAATTCATTACTGAATAGCACAGATCAGCATGAAGTATTATAGCACAAATCGACAATCACCAATGGTAGATTTCAAGGAAGCTACTCTAAGAGGACAGGCTCCTGATAGAGGACTTTATTTTCCTGAAAGTATTCCGGTATTGGATAAGGCGTGTCTTAAAGAGTTAAAAAAAATCCCAAGAGAAGAGCTGGGGTATCAAATCATGCATCCTTATGTGGGTAATACTATCTCAGCAGATGCATTACGCAATATTATAAGTGAAACTCTTTCTTTCGACTTTCCGTTAGTGCAGTTGGAAGAAAATATCTATGTGTTAGAATTGTTTCATGGCCCTACTTTGGCTTTTAAAGACGTAGGAGCTAGGTTTATGAGCAGGTGTTTGGGATATTTCTCCAATTATAAAAATTCAAAAACGACTGTACTTGTAGCAACATCCGGAGATACAGGCGGTGCTGTAGCCAATGGTTTTCTGAATGTGGACGGAGTGGAAGTGATCATCCTTTATCCGGCTGGTAAAGTAAGTAAGGTTCAAGAATTGCAGCTCACGACTTGTGGTAATAATGTAACTGCATTGCGTATCCATGGAAGTTTTGATGATTGTCAGCAAATAGTGAAAGAAGCTTTTATGGATGAAGCGTTGAATAAAATGTTACAACTGACTTCCGCCAACTCAATTAATATAGCCCGATGGCTTCCACAGCAGCTCTATTATTTTTTTGCTTTACAACAATGGGATGAATCTGTAAGTCCTGTAATGGCAGTACCTAGTGGAAATTTAGGAAATATAGCCGCCGGATTATTAGCAAAAAAGTCAGGACTAGAAATAGCTTATTTCATAGCGGCATGTAATGTGAATGATACAGTTAGTGATTTTTTAAGTACAGGTATTCATTCACCAAAGAAAACACAAGCTACCATTTCCAATGCAATGGATGTTGGTAACCCGAGTAACTTGATTCGAATCATCGAAATGTATCAAGGTAATGGGTCTTTATTATCTTCTGATTTACGCAGTTCTATGCAAACAGATGATGCAACAATCGAAGCTATTCGATCTGTTTATGAACAATATAAGTACATACTTGATCCACACGCTGCAGTAGGATACAACGCTCTTAAAAATGAACTAAGAAAGGGAGAGAAAGGAATATTTCTAGCTACTGCACATCCGGTAAAATTTCCTGAAACTGTAGAAAAGATCATTGAAAAGACTTTGCCAATACCAGGCAGTATTGAGACTCTCTTTGATGCATCAAAAAATATGATTGATATAGAGGCTTCTTATCAAGACTTTAAAGAGTGGATAAGATATCGATGAGTATAAAGTACATTAAACACTCTTTTTATTAAAATAGATTATAAAGACACTTCCCTTATCTATTTCACTGGTAGCAGTGATAGATCCGCCCATTGCTTCCACTTGTGTTTTTGTAATAAAAAGTCCGACACCTTTGGCTTCCGCATGCTTATGAAATGTCTTATTCAATCCAAAAAGTTTATCAGCATGTCTTTTTAAGTCAATTCCCATTCCGTTATCACTGAATTTTAATGTTAGTATTCCATCTTGAAACAGTGTTTCTGCATGTATCACAGGTGTTCTGTATGGAGATTTGTACTTGAGAGAATTGGACAATAAGTTTTGTAAAATACTTTCAAGATATAAGCGTGGGTACTCAATAGTAGGTGCTTTTGAAAAATTATAACTTACAACAGCTTCGGTCTCCAATATTTTACCGGCCATACTTTCTTTTACTTTTTTGAATACGTCTTCAAAAAGTAGCACCTCTCTCTTTTTATCGGTATCCTCTTGAATTTTCAAGGCATCAACCAATTCATTAAGGGTTTCCGACAGATTATGGATGACTGTTTCAAATTTTTCGAATAACAAAGCTTTTTCTTCGTTCGTTTGACTCTCTTTATATAACCATAAGAGGGAATTAAGATTGCTGACGGGAGAACGAAGATTATGAGAAGTAATATGCGCAAAATTCAGCAGTTGTTGATTTTTCTTTTGAAGTTGCGATGATAATATCTCTTGTTCTGTTTTCGCATTCTTCATTTCCGTAAAATCTGTAGCTACACAGCAAATTGCAAACACTTCATTACGATCATCAAGTAAAGGAAATTTATTGGTCAGCATGGTTTTTTGATAGCCATTTGCCGGAACACTTACTTCCGAGGTTATCCCTTTTTTTGTTCGTATGATATCACTTTCGTCACTGGTAAGCTGATCGGCGATGTCTTTGGGGAAAAGGTCATACGCATTTTTGCCAATCATTTCTGAAACTTCTTTATTAAAATCATTTGCAAATCTTTTGTTTGCAAGTAAATAATTGCCCGATATATCTTTTACAAAAATGGCCGCAGATGTATTATTGATGATGGCATTTAATAATTGTTCTTTTCTTCCAAGTTCGTCAGTTCTTTTTGAAACTAGTTCTTCTAGATTTTTATTTAAAGCCTCAAGCTTTTCTTCTGCCAAGGTCTTTCCGTAGTTGATTTTATTTAATCTTTTAACTGAGATACTAATTAATAACAGCCCTACCAAAATAAATGAAGTAGCAAATATGCCAATACCAAACTCTACACTCACCAGCTGATATCTATGCAGATAGATTCTGATCAAGCCTAAGATGATAATTGAAATGGTCAAAGTTGGGAATAACTGACGAGCCATTTGATTACCGATCTTCTCACCCGTGAATAAACCTGTAATTCCTAAGTCTTTGTTGATAAGTGAAGCTGCAATAGATATCATTAGGAAAGCTATAGCAGTGTGTATCGCCATTGATCCAATAGCAGATAATTTATAGAATATGGGTACGCCTAATAAATATCCAACTATGGCTAAAAATCCGATGAGTGATATGGTATGTAGTAGATACTGTGCACATTTTCTCCAAAGGATTTGACTACTTTGTATCAAACAAAAAGAAATACCTAGTAAAGTAAATGAAAATGCTGTACCTCTTGCCATTCTGCCGGGGAAAGAGTCAACAGATGGAGTAAACAAAAAATCTTTAACGATGAATTCATCAATATTCAGATTCACTTGAAATTCATATTGAAGTAAAGTGATCAATCCGAATAATGTTATGATTAGGCATAATATCCTATGTAGAGGCTTCCACTTGTTTACTAAGATCAGGTATAGTTCAAAAGATGACAAGATGAAAAGTAAAGATGTATTTACTTTCATATTTGCATACTTAGGAATAATGCTAGTAAGTGAAGGAATCTTTAAAAGCCATCCCGTTAATACCATAAAACCCACAGCAAACACAATGATGCAAATGGATTTTACAATAAATATTATTCTCTCTTGACTCATGTTTCAAAAAACCATTCTGATATGGTAAAATAAGATTAATTATTCAGATTGTAAATTGATCTGTCATGTTTTTAAGCCAGAATTAAACAAAAACGTTTTATAAAGCGTATAGTGTGAAAGGGTTAGCTTTACTACACGTCTTACAAGACAACAGCATAAGCAGCCAATATCACCCAATGATTCACAAATCAAGCATACAACTTTTACGATTTCCTTTTTCCTGGTTTTTGATGCCGGTGTTTTGGTTTACGATCAGTTTTGTAGACAATATCGATTGGATAAATGCAGTTATAAGTTTTCTCATACTGCATCTATTGGTTTATCCTTCCAGCAATGGGTATAATTCTTATATGGATCAGGATACATCAAGTATAGGGGGTATCAAGCATCCTCCTTTGCCAGATAAAGAATTGTTTTTTATAACGATTGTTATGGATGCAATCGCACTACTATTATCACTCACTATCTCTCTCAACTTTACTTATTTGTTATTGATATATATCCTTTGCTCTCGGTTATATAGTTATAGAAGAATTCGCTTAAAACAATATCCGATCATTGGATATCTGACCGTTATCTTAAATCAAGGTGGTGTTATTTTTTTAATGATTTATCATAGTGCTACTCATGAGAGTATTCAATCGATTCCTCTTTTGGGTTTCATCACCGCATGTTTATTGATAGGCGGCTTTTATCCGATTACTCAAATTTATCAGCATGATTCTGATAAAAAGGATCATGTTACTACCATTTCTATGTTATTGGGTAAACGGGGCACTTTTATTTTTTGTGGGATACTATATGTAATAGCCTTCAGTTTATTGTTTCTTTATTTCAGGGAACATCAGCAGTTATGGCTATTTATTGTTTTACAAACCTTCTTCTTGCCTGTGGCCGTATATTTTCTTATCTGGGCATTAGAAGTTTGGAAAGATCCTCAAAAAGCAGACTATGAACATACTATGAAGATGAATTGGATAGCATCCACATGTACTTCTATGGCATTTATCACTTTACTATTAATACAACATTTTGACTGATATTATTTCTATAGCAACTGCTGTACCTAAGTTTTGTCATAAGCAAGACGATATTTTATTTTATATGAGTCAAGCATACCAGCTTGATGATACAGAAAAAAGAAAATTAAAGTTCATGTATCATCAAAGCGGTATAGAACAGCGCTATTCTGTTTTGCCTGATTTCTCTTCCAATTCAAGCGCTAAATCTTTCTATTCAAATGATGATAAAAAAATTGAAAGAAGTTTAGAAGATCGACTCAAGATTTATGATGAGTCTTCCTTAGCTCTTTCCATTGAAGCGATTCAAAAATGTATCACCGGCTTTATATCAGAAAAAGAGATCACACATCTAATAACTGTGAGTTGTACCGGGATGACAGCGCCGGGTTTAGATATTAAATTAATAGAGGAGCTGGGACTAAATAAAAATATTTTCAGAACCTCAGTCAATTTTATGGGCTGCTATGCTGCTATTCATGCTTTAAAGTTAGCAGATATGATTGCTCAAGGAGATACACATGCGAATATTGTTATTGTTGCCGTTGAATTGTGTACGCTTCACTTCCAATCTACCATGAATGAAGATAATTTAGGTAGTAGTCTTTTGTTTGCAGATGGTTGCGCAGCTGTTTTGTTATCCAATAACATACATCGAGGGCATAAGATAAGGATCGATGGATTTTATTCTCAAATAGCTATAGAAGGGAAAGCAGATATGGCTTGGGAATTGGGATCTAATGGATTTCAAATGAAATTGAGCGGTTATATTCCACAATTGATCGAGGCAGATATTGAATCATTATTATCGGGTGCATTAAAAGAAAGGGGGATACAAAAAGAAGAAGTCAATCATTGGTGTATCCATCCCGGTGGCAAAAGAATTCTTGATAGTATACAACGCAAATTAAATTTATCGCCTCATCTACTTGATCAGTCTAGAGCTGTATTGAGCAAATATGGCAATATGTCATCACCAACCGTTCTTTTTGTGCTCAAAAATCTATTGGAGAACAACTACCAATCCAATGAAAATATTTTAGCAATGGCGTTTGGTCCCGGATTAACCATGGAAACTTTTACAGCTCACTTTGTATGAATTTATCAAAGAGATCATATCAGCTGGAACTCTTAGATGACGTTGATATTCCGATGGAAGCTATTCGTCAGAATATGTTTGAGTTAGATACGATCAATACTTATTTGGGTGGACATCGTATCACGCTCAAAGGAGTAAAACAATTGTCCGGAGCCCAAAAAGTTTTACATGTTTGCGAAATAGGTTGTGGTGGCGGCGATAACTTAGCCGCTATCGCAAAATGGGCGAACCGGAGCAATATCCAACTTGAAATTACAGGAATCGATATCAATGGTTATTGTATTGATGTTGCCAAAAACAGAACTGATATTGGGTCTAAATCGAACTGGATCACCAGTGATTATCGCAGCGTACATTTTTCAAAATGTCCCGATATTGTTTTTTCAAGCTTATTCTGTCATCATTTCACCAATGAATCTCTTATTGAACAACTTCAATGGATGAGTGAGAACTCAACCAGAGGTTTTTTTATCAATGACCTTCACAGACATTGGCTAGCCTATTATTCGATCAAAATACTCACGCAATTATTTTCAAAATCCTACTTAGTAAAAAATGATGCACCCTTAAGCGTTAAAAGAGGTTTTAAAAAGAATGAGTGGATTGAATTATTGAATAAGGCTTCAGTTGAAGCAGAAGTTTCATGGGAGTGGGCCTTCAGGCATTTGATCTTATCAAAAAAATACAATTGATCGAAAGTAATTCCACATATGATGTAGCTATTATTGGAGGAGGCTTAGCCGGTCTTACACTTGCTATACAATCTGCTGACGCAGGATATCGAACCATTCTTTTTGAAAAGGAAAATTATCCATTTCATAAAGTTTGTGGAGAATATATCAGTATGGAAAGCTATCAATTCTTATTGCAGTGTGGTGTGCCTTTGAAAGATTGGAATTTGCCTTTAATCTCCCAATTGCAGATATCGGATTGTGCAGGAAGATCGTATGAGTTTTCACTGACCTTGGGTGGATTTGGTATCAGCAGATATAAATTAGATCATGCTCTGGCTATGATTGCAAAACAAAAAGGCGTTGAATTATACGCGATGACAAAAGTGGAAGACGTCATATTTCAAGACGATCTTTTTCATATACATACCCAGAATCATCGATATACTGCAAAATTTGTAGCCGGATCATTTGGTAAAAGATCCAATCTAGATGTCAAATGGAAAAGGAACTTCTTTTTAAAGGGTAAGAATAGATTGAATAATTATATTGGTGTCAAGTATCATGTAAAATATGATATTGATAGTCGTTTGATCGGGCTGCATAATTTTAAAAATGGGTACTGTGGTATATCCAGAATAGAAGATGATCAATGCTGTGTATGTTACCTGACTACTGCCGATGAACTTTCCAATGCGGGGAATACTATTGAAAAACTCGAATCAAAAATTTTATCACAAAATCAAGTTCTGGCAGATATTTTTTCTAAAGCACAGTTCTTATATGACAAGCCCCTCACGATTGCGCAAATTAGTTTTGATCGAAAAAGGCAAGTAGAAAATCATGTACTGATGTTAGGGGATGCTGCAGGTTTAATTACACCACTTTGCGGCAATGGAATGAGTATGGCCATGCATGCTTCAACGCTGGTATTTCATAATATGAAGCTTTTTCTGGATGGCGTAATAAGCCGTGAGCAAATGGAAAAGCAGTACACCAAAGTTTGGAAGACTCAATTTTCAAAAAGACTCGCTATCGGTAGGGTCGTACAGTCTTTTTTTGGGAATCCTTTTCTTACAAGAATTTTCTTATACGCAATGTCGAAGCTGCCTAAGCTCGCCCATTGGCTGATTCGGCAAACCCATGGTACACCTTTCGCATAGGCTTTAACATTTTGATAATATTCAGTTGTAAGGGATCAGGGGAGTGTTCGTCTTAAGGCTTAATCTCAACACAATACAACAACTGTTATATGAAACATTCCTTTTTGCTGTCTCTTTTTCTACTCCTAGTATTTACTGCATTTACCCAAACTGTAGAAGTTCGGAAAAAACATTACAATCTATCAAACAATTTAGCCATAAGCGGATATGATCCTGTTGCCTATTTCACGATAAAGAAAGCTGTAAAGGGTAAATCAACTTATTCAGCCACTGACAAAAATGTTACCTACTATTTTTCTTCAAAAGAAAACATGGAAGCTTTCATAAAAAATCCTTCCGCGTATGAACCTGAATATGGTGGCTGGTGTGCGTATGCGATGGGAGCTACCGGTGAAAAAGTTCCCGTTGATCCGGAGACTTTTAAGATCATCAATAATAAACTGTATCTATTTTATAACCGCTTCTTTAATAATACACTGAAAGACTGGAATAAAGATGAAGCCAACTTAAAGTCTAAGGCTGATATCGCGTGGAAAAAGTTTATTAACTGATCTTATCAATACATACTTATAAAATCAAATCAATGAAAACATCTACTATCGTGTTATGGATACTGAGAATAGTTGCTGCGATCATTATGTTACAAACACTTTATTTCAAATTCTCTGCAGCTGAAGAATCGGTTTTTATCTTTTCGGAGATGGGGATTGAACCTTGGGGTCGTATAACCACAGGGGTATTTGAATTGATCGCTTCTATTTTAATACTCTTCAGTCCGACATTGGTATTTGGAGCAATCATAGGTATCGGGTTGATGAGTGGTGCCATATTATCTCACCTAACTGTTTTGGGAATTGAAGTAAAAGATGATGGAGGACAACTATTTGCTTATGCACTGATTGTTTGGATCTCATGTGCGATCATCATTTGGATGCGAAGAGAAAAGCTGATTCAAATTTTTAAACAACTTAATCTAAAGTAACATGAAAAGTGCCGGAGTTATTATCTGTTTAATATTTCTTGGTAGCATCGTTAATGCGCAAATAATACCAACAAGAAAAACAAATCGTTTTATTGATTTGGCATTAACTGCGGGAACATCACAAGGATCTGCAGCATTTTCTTACGTCCACAATTGGAAGATCGGAAAGAAACAAAAATGGGAAATCGGATTAGGAGGAAGACTGACAAGTTATTACGGCACCAAAAAAGAATATGTTACAGCAGGTCCGGCCAGATTAACCAGAAGTCAATCCATTCCATTCTTGATATTTTTTGCTGATCAGAAACCTGAAAACTGGGATACACTTAATGTTCAAAGACCTTTTACCACCGCCTTAAATGCAACAGTGAATATTGGTTATCATTTTAATCAAAAATGGTCTGCCGGATTTAATATTGATTTGATAGGGTTTACACTCGGAAGAACTACCAATGGTATCCTAACCGGCAACGGTACTACCAGAAACGATTCAAAAGTGAAACCTTCTGCTTTTAATCTTCTTCTGACGGGTGATCATGATCTTGGCAGTTTAAATTCTGAACTGTTTGTCGGCTATCAATTTTCTGATAAATGGTCACTGCGAGGTGTGTACCAATTCTATTTTTCAGAATACAAAACCACCAATTTGAATCAAGTGGCTTCGGACGGAACAGTCATTAACCGATTCAGAAATAAAGTAAATGCTTTTGGTATTGGTATATCCAGACATTTTTAAAGAAAAAACAGCGTCATGAAAAAACATATTCATTTCTTAGGGGTTATCTTATGGGTTGTGTTGAGCAGTTGTACAAAAGATGCGACATCATCTGATCAGATTAATGAGCAGGTGGGTAGTTCTGCAACACCTGTAACATCGGCCATGGCATTTACATCAGCTAATTCATACACAGTTACAGGTAATGTAAGGGTGTATCAGAAAGATGGTAAGCTGATTTTAGCCTTGGAAAATTTCAATAGTACGAATGGACCTGATTTGCGTGTATACATATCAAAGGAAATGCAACCGGTGAACTTTATAGAGTTAGGGCGATTAAAATCTGTTCAGGGAAATCAACTGTATGATATACCCGGAACTCCCGATTTTGATATTTATAAGTTTGCTGTCATTCACTGCCAGCAATTCAATCGGGTTTTTGGTTATGCGACCATTAAATGATGATTTAAATATGAGGAGATAACAATATGATGAAAATAGTTTTAGCTGCGGTAATGTTATTGAATACCTTCCTCATCTCTGCACAGCGATTTTCGCCTCTTGATGCTGAGTCATCGGTAAATTTTACGATCAAAAACTTAGGTCTTAACGTTACGGGCAAATTCACAGGTTTGTCGGGATTGATCATTTTTGATCCGGAGAATCTATCAGAAAGCAAATTCTCGGTTTCGGTGAATGCTGCCTCTATTGATACGGATATCAAAGCCCGAGATAATCATTTAAAAAAAGAGGATTATTTTTATGTAGAACGATATCCAAGAATTAGTTTTATATCTAAGACTATAACAAAAGAGGGAGCAGGGCAATATAAGGTCACAGGAATACTTGACATAAAAGGAACCAGTAAAGAGATCGACTTTATTTTTACTGCAAACCTAATATCGAACGGGTACGTATTTAAAGGCGGGTTTAAAATCAATAGAAAAGATTTTAAAGTTGGCGGAAAAAGCCTGATATTGTCTGATCAACTATTGGTAAACCTCTCTGTAATGGCACAAAAAAACTGATAAAAGAAAATCGTATTTATGCAGATTGCCCTTGCTATCAAAAATGTGTTTGTACAACTGCACGAAACATTGGATAAGCTAAACACTGAACAATATACCAGGCCCAGTAAGTCTTTGTTTAATGCCACCATTGGTCAACATGTAAGACATATCGTAGAGTTATTTCAATGCTTGGAGAATGGTTATGAAAAAGGCATTGTAAACTACGAGCTAAGAAAACGTGACAAGAATATTGAAACAGATAAACAATTGGCCATTCAACTGTTACATGAAATCAGTAATCGACTGATTAGAGAAGATAAACCTATTGAACTTGAAATGAGTTATGATGATTTGTCTGATGAAACAGTCATTGTCAATAGTAACTATTACCGCGAAGTTGTATATAACCTCGAACATACTGTGCATCACATGGCTTTGATTCGTGTAGGTGTAGCTGAAGTTTCTGACCTTGTTTTACCGGACAGCTTTGGTGTAGCCTCTTCTACCATCAAACATCGTGATACATGTGCACAGTAACCTATATACCTGTAGGTGATAAGATATTGCTTACTTCCAATAGAGATGAAAAGGGTATAAGAAAAAAAGCCTCAGCTCCCATTCTTCATACAGTAGAACACATGAAAATATTGTCTCCTTTGGATGCGCAAGCAGGAGGAACATGGATTGGCGCTTCAGAAGTTGGAACCGTGATGGTATTGTTGAATGGCGGTTTCATAAAACATGAACCGGCAGCATCCTATCGAAAAAGTAGGGGACTCATATTTCTGGATATCCTTTCACAGCCGGATGTACTATCTGCATACAAAAAAATAAACCTATTAGGGATAGAACCTTTTACATTGATCATTTGGGAGAAGGGGGAATTATTTGAATGCAGATGGAGCGGTGAAGAAAGATATATCCGAGAAGTTGATACCAGTCTACCTCATATATGGTCATCGGTTACATTATACACACAAGAGATCATTCAAAAAAGAGAACAATGGTTTACTGAGTGGTTACAACAACATCCACAGCCAAGCTCAGAAGATATTTTATCATTCCATTTATTTGGTGGAAATGAAGATCGGGAGAATGGAATTCGTATGAATCGAAATAATGAGATGCTGACAGTAAGTGTTACCAATATCATTGCTGATAAAACATCTGCGAATATGTTTTATAATGACATCATTCATCAGGAACAATCTCAATTATCAGTTTCATTTGTACAGCAACAGCCTGTTTCTTAACTTTCGGGCATGTCTTTGATCGGGAAGCTAAAGTATCATCCTTTTTTTATCAGACTTTTGAACTGGGAATATTGGTCATTCAATGTGTTGTATGCGCCTTTATATCCTTATTGGTTCTGGTTATGTTTTAAAGCCAGAGCTTTTTTTTATATCAATGCTGCCAATCCCGGTATTCGTAATGGTGGGTTTTTGATGGAGAGTAAAAAGGAGATATACGATATACTGCCCTTCGGATCTTATCCTACAACTTTATTCTTTGCAGCCGGAACGAATGTCGAAACTGTTATCGACAAGATCCAAAAAGAAAATGTATCATTCCCACTGATCGGTAAACCGGATATTGGGATGAGAGGGATGAGCGTAAAAAAACTTGAGAACGAAGAAGATATTAAAGCATATGTGCAACAAGCTGATTTTGATTTTCTGATACAGTCTTATATCCCTTTTGAAGAAGAAGTGGGTATATTTTATTATCGTATTCCGGGAGAAGAGAAAGGAAGAATTACAGGTATTGTCGGAAAAGAATTCCTTTCCGTAACCGGTGATGGTGTTTCTACTATTGATCAGTTGTTACAACTGGACCCCAGATATATTCTGCAACTGCCTGTACTTCGCAAGACCATGCGTGAAGAGTTAACCATTGTCTTGAATAAAGGAGAACAAAGAGTGCTGGTTCCTTATGGAAATCATGCACGCGGTGCTAAGTTCATTGATCTGACCCATTTGGCCGATGAACAACTCAATGCTGTTATCGATACATTGGCAAAACAGATTGAGGGATTTTATTATGGCAGAATGGATATACGATATGAATCTGTTGAGCTGTTACGAGAAGGAAAGAATTTCATGATCGTAGAACTGAATGGGTCAGGAAGTGAACCCACACACATGTACGATCCCAAACATTCTGTTTTTTATGCCTGGAGAGAAATTGCCCGTCATTGGAAGGTCATGTGTAAGATCAGTATGCTGAATCATGCCAAAGGAGTTCCTTATATGACGAGAGCAGAAGGATTGGCGATGCTAAAAGCCAATAAGGCAATGGTGAAGAAAATATCTTGATAGTTAATATCATCCAATATGCTGTCAAGAAATGTGTATTTCATATATTAATTTGCGCATCAAAATTTATCGAATGTTACATAGCGCCAAAGCTTTTCTTTTTGATTTGAATGGAACCATGATCGATGATATGCAATATCACATACAAGTATGGTTTGATGTATTAACGAAAGATCTTGGTGCGGAGTTAACATGGGATGAAGTTGTTCATCAGATGTATGGAAAGAATACAGAATTATTCGTTCGCATATTTGGTCCTGATCGTTTCACGCCCGAAGAAATGCATAATCTCTCTATTGAAAAGGAGAAAAAGTATCAAGCTTTATATAGACCAGATCTAAAAGGATTACCCGGATTAGAGCTATTTTTAGAAACAGCAAAGCAAAAAGGAATCAAAATGGGAATAGGCTCTGCTGCTATATTATTCAATATTGATTTTGCGATTGATGGTCTTGGTATTCGTCACTATTTCGATTCAGTAATTGGAGCCGAGCATGTAAAAGATAGCAAACCCAACCCTGAAACTTATTTGAAGGGCGCTAAGGAGCTTGGCTTAAATCCGGAAGACTGTATTGTTTTTGAAGATGCGCCAAAAGGAGTAGAAGCCGCATTTAATGCGGGAATGAAATGTGTAGTGCTAACAACCATGCATGAAAAGGAGGAGTTTAGCATCTATCCTAATATCATCACTTACACAAAGAATTATCATGACTTACTGCCATTGTTAGACAAGTAATTGAAAATATCAATAAGCGATCAACTTTTATACAACGCTTACTTCTTCGTACGTACTTTTGAAATAATCATCCACATATTCACTTGGAGATTTTCCGATGACTGATTTGAATACCCGATTGAAATTGGTAACAGTATTGAATCCACAGTTATAAGCAATGGTTGAGATACTGACGCTATCGCTATCACCCGTGATCAATTTTTTACAAGCTTCATTGATGCGAACTTCATTCAGAAAGGAGACAAATGTGTGTAAGGTTCTTTTCTTGAAGTAACGACAAAAAGCCTGTGGTGTCATATGCGCTTGCTGAGCAACATCTTCAAGCGTGATGGTTTTTGCATAATTGGCCATGATATAATGATAAATATGGCTTAGGCGGATACCATCATGTTCACTTACCGTTGTTAAATTGGAAATGCTGGATAATTCTTTGAGCTTAGGTATAGCGGTAAATTTCTTCAGGATATCAATAAAAGCGATCATTTGGTCTGCCCCCTGACTTTTACTTACGATCTGCATTTTATGTGCTACGTCCGAAACATGTTCTGACGGGATGACAAACCCGTTATTATGTTTTTGAAGAAAGGTTAGAACAGGTTTCATTTCAGCAAGATCAAATAGCCCCGCCAACTTACCATTGGGATTAAAGTGAATGGTAATTGCTTGTACTTTTCTTTTACTTTTTGGAGAGAAATAAGCAGGATCACTTTTAAAAACATGGGGTTGATTAGCACCGAGATAATAAATTTCATTCGGACCAAACGGATACATATTATTATCTACAACCAATGTACCTTCTCCTTTTTGAATCCAGGTAAGTTGGATCTCATCATGCCTGTGCAGATGAGGATAGAAATAAGGCAATACCTCATGTTGAACAATGATGTTTTTATCTCCCGGAACAGGTATCGTGAATTGTAAGACTTTCATAATAACAGCATTGGTAAGGCAAAGTAATCATTTAGAACCACCAATTTTCACTTAAAATAGCCTGATTTTGGAAAAAGACAGGTAAAATACTTGAAACGATGCTAATATCAGTTAAAAAATATTCCTGTAGTGCATGAAGGTTAAAATCTGTACATCATTCATCAATAGCGGAAAACTATCTACTTGTGTACCCTATTAGTTTTATACGCATAAAATATTCAATATGGCGAATTTAACATGGAAGGGTGTTTATCCCGCTCTTCTCACACCATTCAAACAGGATGATGCTGTTGATTTTGAAATCTATCAAAAAAATCTACGCGCACAATTGGATGCAGGTGTTGATGGGATCATTCTCGGCGGCTCTCTTGGTGAAGCAAGTTCTCTTTCCAATGAAGAAAAAAGGGATCTTTTATTGTATTCTAAGCAGCATATCCCAAAAGATTTTCCTGTCATCATCAATATTGCAGAACAAACTACTAAAGCCGCTATTCAATTGGCACAGGATGCTGAGAGAAATGGTGCTGATGGATTGATGTTATTGCCACCTATGCGTTACTATGCAGATAGTAAAGAAACATTGGAGTATTTTAAAGCAGTAGCAGCTTCAACTGCTTTACCCATCATGATCTATAACAATCCGGTTGACTATAAGATTCATGTTACACTGGATATGTTTGAAGCCATGTTGCCATATAAAAATATTCAGGCGGTAAAAGAATCTACACGGGATATTTCCAATGTAACAAGAATGATCAATCGTTTTGGTGATCGTTTTCATATTCTTTGTGGTGTTGATACCTTGGCCATGGAAAGCCTATGTATGGGTGCAGATGGTTGGGTTGCCGGTTTGGTAGATGCATTTCCAAAGGAAACGGTAGCTGTCTATCGTTTAGTAAAATCGGGTATGATAGACGAAGCATTGAAAATTTATCGTTGGTTCCTGCCATTACTGGAGTTGGATATTCATCCCAAACTGGTTCAGTATATCAAGCTGGCCGCAACACACACGGGTATTGGATCAACACATGTAAGAGCGCCACGTCTACCACTGGAAGGTGAAGAGTTGAAACGTGTAACAACTATTATAGAAACGGCATTGGCCAATCGTCCGTCATTGCCAGATTATTTGAACCTGAAACACAAGTAGGATGCTACAAGGGCATAACGTTATCGGATTTGAAGTAACTGCAAAAGGCAAAGAATCATTTCAGTCTTTCAGTACCCTTCAAGGAGCTTATTTACCTGAACATTTTTTTGTTGCAACTGATGTAGAGATCGAAACGGCTATTGCGAAATCGGTAGCTGCTTTCGCAATTTTCAGTAAGACCACTTTTGTACAAAGAGCCATTTTTCTGGAAGCTATTGCTGAAGAGATTTTGAACATCGGAGATTTTTTGTTGGAACGTGCCAATCTGGAAACCGGATTACCGCTGGCAAGATTGACCGGCGAAAGAGATCGTACGATGAATCAGCTGAAACTATTTGCATCGCTATTGAGAGAAGGTTCTTGGGCAGATGCAGTGATAGACACAGCAATCCCCGACAGAAAACCATTGCCTCGCTCAGATATCAGAAGAATACTGCAGCCTGTTGGACCGGTAGCTGTATTTGCCGCAAGCAATTTTCCTTTTGCTTTCTCAACGGCAGGAGGAGATACCGCTTCTGCATTGGCAGCCGGTTGCCCTGTCATTGTAAAAGCGCATAGTTCTCATGCAGGTACCAATGAACTCATGGCGAACGCTATCAGAAAAGCCGCTGAAAGAACAGGGATGCCGGATGGTGTATTCTCTTCACTAAATGGGGAAGGTGCCATTTTGGGTCAAAGACTTGCCATGGAGCCATCGATCAAAGCCATTGGTTTCACGGGATCGTATCGTGCAGGAATGGCATTGTATACTACGGTTACACAGAAAAGAAAAGAGCCGATACCATTGTATGCAGAAATGAGTAGTATCAATCCTGTTGTGTTGTTACCGGAAACATTGGCATTGAAAGCATCCGAAACAGCTACTGCTTTAGCATCATCCATTACCTTGGGTGTTGGACAGTTCTGTACCAATCCGGGTTTGTTATTTGTCATCAGATCCAAAACTGCAGAGGCATTTACTGAATCACTGGTAGCAGCACTTTCAAATGCAGCCACTGCAACCATGTTGAATCAGCATATTTGTAAAGCATATTATGCAGACAGATCAAGAGTGTCGCAAACCAAAGGAGTAAAAATATTATACAACGGAGAAGATCAAGGGCAAGCGTATAAAGGAAGTTCGGCTTTATTCACTGTCAACGCTGAGGATTTTATACAAGATCCATCATTGCAAGATGAAGTATTCGGTCCTTGTTCTTTGATCGTAGTATGTGATGACAGAACACAACTGGAAACTGCTTTGCAAACATTACACGGACAATTGACCGGTTCAATATTTGGTACTACCGATGAGTTGAAAAGATATTCATCAGTAGTAGATATTTTACAACAAAAAACAGGCAGGATCATTTTTAATAATGTACCTACCGGTGTAGAAGTTTGTCATGCCATGGTACATGGAGGTCCATTCCCGGCTACTACTGATGCAAGAACCACTTCGGTAGGAACAGAAGCGATTCGAAGATTTGTAAGACCGGTGTGTTATCAGGATTGTCCACAGGAATTATTACCCTTGTATTTGCAAAATGAAAATACAGCAGGTATCATGCGTAAAGTAAATGGTGTGTATACACGTGATGCTATCTGATTACATTTGATCGACTAACGACAATATTATAATGGCACATAAAAAATTCTTTTGCATTGATGCACATACTTGCGGTAATCCTGTTCGTCTCGTAGCAGGTGGTGGCCCTTTACTGGAAGGTAATTCCATGATGGAAAAGCGATTGCATTTTCTTCGTGAATATGATTGGATCAGGAAAGGATTGATGTTTGAGCCACGTGGACATGATATGATGAGTGGAAGTATTTTGTATCCCCCTCATGACCCACAAAATGATATTGGTGTATTGTTCATTGAAACCAGCGGTTGCTTACCGATGTGTGGGCATGGAACCATTGGTACCATTACCATTGCCATTGAAGAGGGATTAGTAATACCAAAAACACCCGGGCAATTAAGAATTGAAACACCTGCAGGTTTGGTACTCATTGAATACAAGCAAGAAGGAAAAAAAGTATTGTCAGTAAAGCTCACCAATGTTCCTGCATTTTTATATGCTTCCAATTTAGAAGTGGAATGTCCGGATCTTGGCAAGATCAAAGTAGATGTTGCTTATGGCGGTAATTTTTATGCCATTGTAGATCCACAGGAAAATTTTCCAGGTCTTGAACATTTTACTGCCGATCAATTGATCTCATGGAGTAGGGTCTGTAGAAAACTATTGAATGAACAATACAGTTTTATTCATCCCGAAAATGAAAATATCCAAGGGTTAAGTCATTTGTTATGGACAGGTAAACCCATTGCACCTGCATCAACAGCACGCAATGCTGTATTTTATGGTGATAAAGCCATTGATCGTTCTCCTTGTGGTACCGGAACATCGGCACGCATGGCACAGTGGTATGCACAACGGAAACTAAAAAAAGGAGATGCATTCATTCATGAAAGTATTATTGGCTCCACTTTTACCGGAAGGATTGAAGCAGAAACCACTGTAAATGGGCAACCCGCTATTGTTCCAAGTATTGAAGGGTGGGCAAGGGTAACAGGATATAATACGATCATCATTGATGATGATGATCCTTATGCACACGGGTTTCAAGTGATATAAATATTGAAGCATTCAAATTTTATAAAACGAACTACCAAAACAGCGATATGAAAAAACAACAATTAGTCCTTGTACTGCTGGTAGCAGGCGCTATGTTCTGTGCATTGCCACAACAAGCACATGCACAGGTTTCAAAAGAGAGTTATGTTCCTTGTCAGGAAATGCCCACACTCATTCAACAGTATGCTGCTGACAATCGTACACTGAGCAGGTACTACAGTCCTGCTTCTTCCAGAGGTGGTGGTTTTGGTGGAGGAGCCGATGCGAGCATTGGTTCGCCGGAGAAAAATAAACGTCTGCAGCAGTTGGTACAAGAGTATCAAAAAAAATTAGGAGCTGTTGATTTTAAAAATCTTTCACAGGAGTGTAAGGTAGATTATATCTTATTCAAGAGAGATTTGACGGAAAGGATGGAACAATTGATAACAGAAGCCAATGAGGTTTCGAAAATTAGTCAATGGCTTCCGTTTGCACCCAAAGTATATGCGTTGGAGCAGCAACGCAGAAGAGGCTATCAGCCCAATGCAGAAGAAGTGGCAAAAGATTGGGCGGCCATGATCAAAGAGATCAAATCCTTACAATCGAAATTAAAAGAAGAAAAAGTGATCGATGCTGAATCTGTGTATACGGCAGGAGAAGTGATCAACAATCTTCGTCAGACATTACAAAGTGTATTTGATTTTTACAATGGGTATGATCCAATGTTTACTTGGTGGGTACCTGTTGTACACAAATCTTTGGATGAGGCTTTAACAGCATATGCAGGTGTATGGAAAACAAAGGCGAGTAGTTCATTAACAGCAAGTGATAACAGCGGTATTGTGGGTGTAAGAGCAGGAAGAGCAAATCTCATTAAGCAATTGCAAAGTGAAATGATTCCCTATACACCAGAAGAGTTGATCGATATTGCAAATAAAGAATTTGCATGGTGTGATGCTGAAATGTTGAAAGCCTCCAGAGAAATGGGTTTTGGCGATAATTGGAAAGCAGCATTGGAGAAAGTAAAGACTTTGTATGTGCCACCGGGCAAACAACCGGAAGCTATTTTAAAATTATATACGGAGTCGATTGATTTTCTCAAAAAGAATAACCTCATCACCATTCCACCATTAGCAGAAGAAACCTGGGGTATGATGATGATGTCTCCTGAAAGACAATTGATCGCCCCGTTCTTTTTGGGAGGTGCTGATATCATTATCTCTTATCCTACCAATACCATGACTTATGAAGACAGGATGATGAGTATGCGTGGTAACAATCCGCATTTTTCAAAAGCAACAGTACATCATGAATTGATTGCCGGGCATAACCTGCAACAGTTTGTGAATACAAGAACCAGAACCTATCGAAATTTCGGTACACCCTTCTGGGGAGAAGGATGGGCATTGTATTGGGAGTTGATCTTATGGGATATGCAGTTTGCTAAAACACCGGAAGATAGAATTGGTATGCTCTTCTGGCATATGCATCGTTGTGCCAGAATTATTTTCTCCTTGAATTATCACATGGGTAAATGGACGCCACAGCAGTGTATCGATTTTTTGGTAGACAGAGTAGGTCATGAAAGAGCCAATGCAGAGGGTGAAGTACGTCGTTCTTTTACAGGTCGTTATCCGCCGCTATATCAGCTGGCCTATTTAACAGGGGGCAGACAATTCTATGCGTTGAAAAAAGAATTGGTAGATAGTGGTAAGATGACCTACAAACAATACCACGATGCAGTGATGTCGTTGAACAGTATGCCTGTTGAAATGGTAAGAGCTATTTTGACCAAACAACCGTTGACAGAGAATTTTAAGACTAATTGGAGATTTTATAACGAGTAATTTTTATTCCCTTTCCTTAAAGACATAAGGAAAACTACCCTTCGTCGTCATTTCCGACTTACGTCGGAAGACTCCTCAGGGTCACGGTTGTGAAGTTGAGAGACTTGCGATGCTGATTGGCAAAGCCAATCAGCATCGCTTTTTTACCCATCTTTTCTTGTCACCCTGAGGAGCCTCACGATCGTAGATCGGGAATGGCGACGAAGGGCTCTTCTCCGGATATTTTGATGATCAGTTATGATACTAGTACCCAATCAGTGCCTATCATGACAATCATGTGCGAAGGACTCCGGTGGAGAAAATCTGCGTTCCATAATCATACTTATTCTCCTCAGTATAGTGTATCAGAGATAAAATAATTTACAAACACCCGAGCGGTGGGAGATGCCTCCTGACGTCGGCATGACATTCGGTGGTATGACGTTTTAAGCCTCATATAGCCAGGATTATTTTAAAACACTACCTACCCCTCAAAAAGAAAAGATCCTCGATTTCTCTTCGAGAAAACTACCCTGCAAAATGGGTTGCTGATATTAAGGTGTAGGCGCTTCGGGAATTATTCGTACCATCTTCGTGCCAAAGCCGTACATCCTTCGAGCGCTCTTCGAGGATTCTTCGAGGTTTGTTCGGGAGTTCTTCGAGCATTCTCGAAGCCGCTTCGGGAATCCTTCGAGCATTCTCGAAGAAACCTCGAAGAACTCCCGAAGAAACTCCGAAGGATGTACGACCATGGTCCCTAGGAAATTCGAAGAACTCCCGAACAAGTCTCGAAGCCCATCCGTTTTAAACACCAAATCAGGTGATTTCACGTTAAATTTGTACCTCATATCTCATTTATGCAAGCATACTGCCATTCCCTTACACAGTATAAAAGATTGAAGACCAGAGAAGTGCGTATCGGTGATCTGTTGCTGGGTAATTTTCACCCCATCCGTTTACAGACCATGACCACCACCGATACGATGGATACCATGGCCACAGTGGAGCAAAGCATCCGTTGTATTGAAGCGGGGGCAGAATTGGTGCGTATCACGGCTCCGAGTAAGAAGGAAGCAGAGAACTTACTGAATATTAAAAATGAACTCCGCAAAAGAGGGTATCAAACACCATTAGTAGCCGATATTCATTTCACTCCCAATGCTGCAGAAATTGCTGCACGAATCGTGGAGAAAGTGCGTGTGAATCCGGGTAACTATGTCGACAAGAAAAAATTTGAACTGATCGAGTATACGGATGCGGATTATGCAGAAGAGATCGAACGCATCCAGGAAAAATTCACCCCACTGGTGCGCATTTGTAAAGAACATGGAACTGCCATGCGTATCGGTACCAATCACGGCTCTCTCAGCGATCGTATCATGAGTCGCTATGGCGATACCCCGATGGGTATGGTTGAAAGTGCGATGGAATTTTTGCGCATCGCTCGTTATGAGAGTTTTCACAACATTGTATTGAGCATGAAAGCCAGCAACCCACAAGTAATGGTGCAGGCGTATCGTTTGCTGATACAACAAATGGATGCTGAATTTGGTGAATGCTATCCACTACACTTAGGAGTAACAGAAGCGGGTGATGGTGAAGATGGTCGTGTGAAAAGTGCTGCCGGTATCGGTACCTTATTGGAAGATGGTATTGGCGATACTGTTCGTGTGAGTTTAACAGAAGATCCTGAATTTGAAATTCCTGTTTGTCGCGATCTGGTGAAACGTTATACGAGTTCAATCAGACAAACACAACATATTCCTGCCATTGAAAAGATATCCTACGATCCTTTCAAATATCAGCGCAGAGTAAGTTTTGAAGTGAGCAATATTGGCGGAAAGCAAGTACCGGTGGTCATTGCAGACCTCAGTAAGTTAGATACACTCACTCCTGAAAAACTAAGCGCTGTAGGGTACACTTATGATACTGCTACAGACAAGTGGAATATCAGTGATATGGCTGCCGATTATATTTTCACCGGTGATCAAATTCCTGATTTTGCATTACCCGGCACTTTAAAAGTGATCGTTGATAGTGCTACTTGGAAAAATACAACTGATCATGAAAAATATTTTCCCATTGATGATGTCACAAATTATCTCAATGGCACAACTAAAAGTAACAAGCTGAATTTTGTAATGTTGGATTGTTACAATGATGGTACATTGGCTTCTCCTGATCAATTACAACAACTGGCAGCAGACAAAACAGTGGTACTTTGCTTAAGTAGTACCAATGATCACGCCATGCCTTCGGTACGCAGGGGTTTTGTAGAATTGATACAGCAGCAGGTGAAAAACCCGGTGGTATTGATCGTTGATAGCAATTGGCAAACAGCTGATGAACACCTCATTCATTATGCAACAGAAGCAGGAGCTTTATTGCTTGATGGCTTTGGAGATGGCGTTTGTTTTGGAATGTCTGTCAATAGTTACCTGCAACAATCGGAAACAGGTAATGCCGATACCAGTGGTAGAAATTATGTGACCAATACTTCAGTTGAACAATTCATCAACAGTACTGCCTTTAGTATTCTGCAAGCAACCCGAACACGTATTTCAAAAACAGAATATATTTCTTGTCCAAGTTGCGGAAGAACTTTGTTTGACCTGCAAGAGACTACCGCTAAGATTCGCTCTGTTACCAATCATCTGAAAGGTGTGAAAATTGCTATCATGGGATGTATTGTGAATGGTCCGGGCGAAATGGCGGATGCTGATTTTGGATATGTTGGAAGTGGTGTTGGTAAGATCACTTTGTACAAAGGAAAAGAAGTGGTCAAAAGAAATGTAGACAGTGAAGTGGCAGTGGATGAGTTGATCAATTTATTAAAAGAAAATGATGCGTGGGTAGAGCCTGCATCTTAGCAAATTATGCAAACAGACTTTCTCGTTATAGGTTCAGGTATTGCAGGGCTTACGTATGCATTAAAGACAGCTCGTCATTTTCCCGACAAAAAAATAATGGTCATCACCAAGACACAGGCCGATGAAACCAATACCAAATATGCTCAAGGTGGTATTGCGGGCGTATGGGATGAGAATCGTGACAGTTACGAAAAACATATTGAAGATACATTGATCGCGGGTGATGGATTGTGTAATGAATCTGTAGTGGAGATCGTGGTGAAAGAAGGTCCGGAAAGAATTCGCGAGATCATTTCTTATGGTGCTGAGTTCGATAAAGATGAGAAAGGTGATTATAGTTTAGGGAAAGAAGGCGGACATAGCGAGAATAGAATTCTCCATCACAAAGATGTTACCGGACAAGAAATGGAGCGTGCCTTATTGAATGAGATGGCGCGTATCCCAAACATTGAATTGATCAACCACTGTTTTGTGGTAGATATTCTGACACAACACCATTTAGGGTTTTTGGTCACAAAATCTACTGCTGATATTACTTGTTATGGTGTGTATGTACTCAATCTGAATACGAATCGTATTGAGAAGATCCTTTCTAAAATTACATTGCTGGCAACAGGTGGTTGTGGACAAGCTTACAGAACTACCACTAATCCGAAGATCGCAACGGGCGATGGTATTGCGATGGTGTACAGAGCCAAGGGAAGGATTGAGAACATGGAGTTCATTCAGTTTCATCCTACTGCTTTGTATGAGCCCGGCACATCACCTTCTTTTCTGATCACAGAAGCAGTACGTGGTGATGGCGGTATCCTGCGCAATAAACATGGTGAGGCATTCATGGAGCGTTATGATCCGCGTAAAGATCTGGCACCACGTGATATTGTAGCTCGTGCCATCGATAACGAAATGAAGCGTACAGGTACAGAATATGTGTACCTCGATTGTAGGCATATGGATAAAGAAAAGTTCATCCATCATTTCCCGAATATCTATGAAAAGTGTTTGAGCATGGGGATGGATGTGATGCAACATATGATTCCTGTTGCACCGGCAGCACACTATAGTTGTGGTGGTATTAAAACCGATGAATACGGACGTACTTCCATTCGTCATCTTTATGCGTGCGGTGAGTGTGCCAGTACAGGATTACATGGTGCTAACCGATTAGCGAGTAATAGTTTATTGGAAGCGATGGTATTCGGACATCGTTGTTATCTCGATAGCATCGAAGCAGTAACAAAGATTGATTTTGAACACAGCATCCCCGACTGGAAAACCACCGGAACCACAGAGCCTCGTGAAATGATCCTGATCACACAAAGCTTGAAAGAGTTACAACAGATCATGAGTGATTATGTAGGTATTGTAAGAACTGATGTTCGTCTGGAACGTGCTATGAAACGTCTGGATCTTTTGTATGCGGAAACCGAAGAGTTGTATCGTTCTACCAAAGTATCACCACAGTTGTGTGAGTTGAGAAATCTGATCACCGTGGGTTATCTTATTGTAAAGGGAGCACAATTTAGAAAAGAGAGTAGAGGGTTGCATTACAATACCGATCATCAAGAGAAGAGTGCTTTATTGCAGAATATTATATTGTGATTTGAGATCTGTGATCTTTGATTTTTTGATCTTTGATTTGAAGAATTAAAAAGTAAAAGTCACAATTCAAAAAATCAAAAAATCGTAGATCAAGAATTCAAAGATCAAAAAATCAAAGATTCATGTACAGCATCGTATCAGGTTTATTTTACTTACTCTCTAAACTGCCCTGGTGGTTGTTATACCTGATTGGTGATGGTATTTATGTATTGCTTTACTATGTGTTTGGATACCGGAAGAAAGTAGTGGCAGCGAATCTGCTGATCGCTTTTCCGGAGAAGACGCATGCAGAGCGAAAACGGATCGAAAAAAAATTCTACCACAATTTTGTTGATACATTTATTGAAACAATCAAGTTGTTTTCTGTTTCAGAAGAAGAAATGAGAAAACGGGTGTCTTGCAATATCGAAGTAGTGAATCAGCTCTACGAAAGCGGACAAAATGTACAGATCGTTACCGGACACTATTTCAATTGGGAAGTAGCCAACTTAGGAGTGGCATTGACATGTCGATATCCTTTTGTAGTGGTGTACATGCCACTGGCGAATAAAACATTTGACAAACTTATTCATCGCTTGCGTACACGCTTTGGTACGCTGCTGGTTCCGGCAACAGAGTTCAGGAACAATTTTCAGCAATACGCGAAGAACCGCTATGCATTGATCTTAGTAGCAGACCAGAATCCGGGGAATCCCGGCAAAGCTTATTGGACAAATTTCTTCACCAAGCCTGCACCTTTTGTACGTGGTCCGGAGAAAGGAGCGAAGATGAACAATACAGCAATTGTGTATGCTCATTTTTATAAAGTAAAGAGAGGCTATTATCAGATCGACATGGAACTCGTTACCACTACACCGCATGATTATGCTGATGGTGAGCTTACAAAAGTGTTGGTTAAAAAAGTCGAAGACTCCGTTCGCAAAATCCCCGAAAATTATCTATGGAGCCACAGAAGATGGAAACACAGTGATCAGGCGGAGAGGTTTAAGCAGTTATTTGTTTGATGGAAGATGTTAAGTCCATGTCCTATTCATGGGCCGCAGATTTTCATGATCATCATGATGTACGCTGATGGAGTACTTCAATCATAACTCATCATAAAAATCTGCGTTCCATAGCTGTATCACTAAAAACTTATTATTAATTCAACACCGCTGTTGTTTTTTCGATGCTGAATTTATCTTTCAATTCTTTGATCTGTCCCCAACCACCTAATACATTTCTGAGGTTGTGGATACCTTGTTTTTTCATGAGCGATGCAGCGATCACACTTCTGTAGCCGCCTGCACAATGCACATAAATATTGTGGTTGTCTTCCAAGTGCGCCATGCTTCCGGGATCAGTGAGTTCATCCAATGGTATGTTGAGGGCTTCTTTGATATGTCCGTCAGCATATTCAGGTACTTTTCTCACATCAACGATCACCAATTGTGGGTCGAAAGGCATGTCCATCGCCATTTCATCAGCTTCTACATCAATGATCATATCGGTAGCTTCACCATTATTTTTCCATTGTTCAAATCCACCTGCTAAATGACCTCCAAAGTTTTCAAAGCCTACTCTTGCCAAACGAACGATGCTTTCTTTTTCTTTACCGGGTTCTGTTACCAACAAGATCTCTTTATCAAACGGCAATAAACTTCCCGCCCATTCAGCAAAGCGTCCTTCTAGACCAATAAAAATAGATCCGGGAACAAATCCTTCCGTGAAAACGGATGCTTTGCGTGTATCTAGTACAACAATATTATCGTCTTTGAGTTTCAGTTTGAAAGCAGGAATATCCAATGCGTGCATTCCTTTCTCCAATACTGCATTCAAACTTTCATAACCTTCTTTATTGATCTTAGCATTGATGGGAAAATATTGAGGAGGAGCTGCAAGTCCGTCGGTCACTGCTTTGATGAAATTTTCTTTACTCTCTTGTTGCAAAGCATAGTTTGAAGCTTTCTGTTCACCGATGGTGCTAAATGTTTCAGGTCCCAGATTTTTTCCGCAGCTGCTACCTGCTCCATGTGCAGGATATACGATCACATCATCTGCCAGTGGCATGATCTTGCTTTGCAAACTTTCATACATCATACCTGCAAGATCTTCCATGGTGATCTCTTTTCCTTTTTGTGCGAGATCAGGTCTGCCTACGTCGCCCACAAACAAAGTATCTCCGGTGAAAATAGCATGGTCTTTTCCGCCGGCATCTTTTAGTAAATAGCAACTGCTTTCAAGGGTATGTCCGGGTGTGTGTAATACTTGTAGTGTCAAATCACCTATGGCAAATGTTTCACCATCTTTTGCAACATGAACCGGGAAATTAGTAACAGTGCCTGGGCCATACACGATGGTAGCACCTGTGGCAGCGGCTAAGTCAAGATGTCCGCTTACAAAATCAGCATGAAAATGTGTTTCAAAAATATAGAGGATCTTGCTGTTTCTTTCTTGTGCAAGTTGCAGGTATTCATCAATATCCCTGAGTGGATCTATCACTGCTGCTATACCATTACTCTCAATATAATAAGCTGCTTCACTTAAACAGCCGGTATATAATTGTTTTACAAACATATTCCTGAGTTTAAGGCAAAGATACTCCAATGATCAAGCCAGAAAAGCAGATCATCATTAAAAAAGGCATTCTGTCAGTTATAAAATCAGCCTACGAGCGACTCTACAAAACCAACCACCTCAGTAAGGCGAGCATAGTTTACAGAGTAGAAGATGAATTTACCATCACGTGTAGTACTAACAATACCTGCTCTGCGGAGAATAGCAAGGTGTTGAGAGGCTACAGACTGCTCAAGGCGAAGCTTTACATAAATTTCTGTAACCGTCATTTTTTGATGATCGTCAAGTAATTTGATGATTTGCTGTCGAAGCTTGTGGTTGATAGACCTAAGTATCAGGGCTGCTTTCTTTGTGTGAAGAAAATCAACCTTGATAGGGGATTTCCCATTGTTTAAAACAACGGATTGTAATGATTGACTCATGACAATTAAGTTATGGGGGGTTAACAAACTAAAATTGCGTCTATAAAGATACAACTTTCTTTATCTATTTATTGTATAAAATTTATATACAATAAATAAATAGATCAAGATTTTGTCTTTCCCGAATTGTCATGGAAGGCTTTCAGATAAAAGGGTTCACTGTATGCAAGGTCTGCAAAAGATTGATCTGCAAAGGCTTTGAGGGCTAATTGTGCCAAATGACCTGCATGGTGATGGACAGTCTGGAACCTCGCATGCGGGTGGCTTAAAATTCCCTTTAATTTTTCAGAGCCGCTTCCGGTGAAGAGAATCGGGTGCTTTTCGAGTAGTTCGTGGAAGGAGTGATCATCAAGAATCATGGCTTGTGGGGCCATCGCTGCAGTGAGGTTATGCTGATAAACAGCAGTGAAAACTTCCATTCTTCTTGCATCGATCATTGGGCAATATAACTGCGTAGCATCTTGTTCTTTTTCAATTGCAGCCCATGCCATTACTTCCAATGTATTGATGATGATCAGGGGTTTATTCAAAGTATAACAAATGCCTTTAGCACTTGCCAATCCAACACGCAAACCGGTATAACTTCCGGGGCCACCGGTTACTGCAACTGCATCCAGTTGTTGTAATGAAATGCCTGTTTGTTGTACCAGTTGTTGAATCGCAGGTTGAAGAAAAGCCGCATGATTTTTTTGATCAGGATTCGTTAGTTCAGCCAATACATGATCATCATGACTCAAGCAAACGCCGGCTTGTTCTGTAGCTGTATCTATGTTCAATAAATAACTCATGACAGCGGTTTTTGAACAGCTGCTTCAGCGATCAGTGCAGGTGCAGGTGTATAACGATCATCTTCTTTTGATAACAATTCCAACAACTGAAGGATCGATCGAATGCCGATGAGATCACACCATTCAAAAGGTCCGCGCGGATAGTTAGTGCCAAGTTTCATAGCTGTATCGATGTCTTGCTTGGTACTCACTTCATCACCTAGTGCAAAATAGGCTTCATTGATGATCATAGCGATGACCCTTGCTGCGATCATTCCCGGTACATCCGGAACGATCTGGTACGACCAACCCAAGGCAGTTAACACTGTATCAAAAGGCAGTTGTTTTTTTGAAGGAACAACTTCCATCACAGGTCTTTCTAAAAAACTGTTCCATGCATTGATACGAATATAATTATCAGGTAATGCAGCAGAATTCGTTAATACAGCATTTACAAATACCGGAGCATCTGTGATATCAGGAAATGCCGCACCATCAGATTCATAACAGAGATCGAACCAGGCATCGGCTGTATCGGGTAATACATCTACTCCCTTACGGAAAATGGTCACCGATGCGGGAATATTTCTGGAGAGAAAAGCGGTTGCCTGTTGTTCGCTGGCCTTCAACACTATTTGCATCCTGCAAATTTAGGTTGGCAGGTTGATAGAAATGCAGCAATTTGCCAATCACTAAAGAAGTTATTATGTCGAAACAAATCATTAAAACCGACAAGGCTCCATCGCCGATCGGTCCTTACAGTCAGGCGGTAAAAGCCAATGGTATGGTGTTTTTGAGTGGTCAGGTGGCATTTGACCCTGTATCAGGGGAACTGCGTACCGGGGACCTTCAAACAGAAACCCATCAGGTGATGAAAAACTTGGCGGCAGTGATGGAAGAAGCACATATCACGTTTGAGCATGTGGTAAAGACCAGTATCTTTTTGAGTGATATGGCTCATTTCGCACAGGTGAATGAAGTGTATGGTTCTTACTTCAATGGTGATTATCCTGCGCGTGAAACAGTAGCTGTCAAACAATTACCCCGTGGTGTGAATGTTGAGATCAGTATGATCGCTGTGGTAGATCTATAAAACTTCTACCCGATACCGCGTTTTAAATTGCACGGGCTCTCCGGGATGAAGTTGCACAAGTTCCATCCCATTATTAAAGGCATCGGGCGCGCTACTTAAATTTTCAATCGCAATGCTGTTGCGATGTTCAGGTGTATATACTTGCAGGTAAGGATAATGGAGCAATGGCTCAACGATGATCCTTACCTGCTTGCTTTTCAGCTCACAGTAACCGGGTTGATCATTGGGCAATACAAAAGAGTTATCGAGCGTTATTCCTCGCAATGAACTGCCTTGTAAGAAACGATCATCTTTTTCTTCTGTACCGGTGGGAAGAAGGTCTGCATCAAAAACCAGTTTTCGATCGCTGTTAAATTTGATTGTGCAATCATCTACCTTTTCACCGGCAGTAAAATAAGGATGCCATCCATCGCTGAATGGAATGGTGTTGGATGAATGATTGGTAGCAGTGGTGGTAACGGTCAAACAATTACCGGCACTGAGTTCCCATTTGATGAGTAATGTATAAGCGAAAGGATATCCTTTATCTGTTCCTTCATAATGATGTTCAAGTGTTACCCATGCCGAAGAAGTATCTGCTCCTTTATTTTTGATGGTATACACTGCATGGTACAATAATCCATGTAATGCGTGATCTCCCAGAAAAAAACTATTCACGGTCCATGGTTCATCATTCCATTGATAACGACCGTTTTTCAAACGACAAACAAAAGGACTCATTTTAGCACTTTTGAATGCTGCTGTAATGTGTTCTATGGCATCATGTGGATCTGCAAAACCATCCACTACATTTAGCGAACCATCCGGTGTATGTACTTTAAAACTGTTGAGCAATGCTCCAAAAGAAAAGAGTGTTGCCACCGTTCCGGTTTGAACATCTTTTAAAGAAATGATCTGATGGGGCCCTTGACCTTGAATATCAATTGAAAAAGACATACAGTAATTTACGTAAACATACCCCTCAAAAAACTAACGATTGTTAACCATTCGGCATAAAACTGCTAAATTTGCACCTCAGTGAAAAGTAAGGATATGTCGTATCAACCCCAGCACAAAATCAGAATTGTTACCGCTGCCAGTTTATTTGACGGACATGACGCTGCGATCAATATCATGCGTCGTATTCTTCAGTCGAAAGGAGCGGAGATCATTCACCTCGGACATAACAGAAGTGTGGCTGAAATTGTAGAGTGTGCCATCGAAGAAGATGCGCAAGGTATTGCCATTACCAGCTATCAAGGAGGGCATGTGGAGTTCTTTAAATACATGCGTGATCTGTTGGATCAAAATGGCTGTGGCCATATCAAAATATTCGGTGGTGGTGGTGGAACCATACTTCCTGAAGAGATCCGTGAATTACATAATTATGGTATCACCAGAATTTATAGTCCGGATGACGGAAGAAAAATGGGGTTGGAGGGCATGATCGAAGATGTGATTCGTCAGTGTGATTTCAATCTGAATGGAACGGGCGTGTATCAGAAGCCGATGACGTTGGGTGAGGTGAAAGATATCAGAACCATTGCAAGAAAGATCACCAATGCAGAAAATGGAGTTGGGGCAGATAAAGAAAAAGCCAATACAACAACACCGGTATTAGGTATCACAGGTACAGGTGGTGCCGGTAAAAGTTCTGTGACAGATGAGATCGTAAGAAGATATCTGCAGTTGTTTGAGGATAAAACCATTGCTGTTGTTTCAGTGGATCCTTCCAAGAAAAAAACAGGTGGCGCTTTGTTGGGAGATAGAATTCGTATGAATGCCATCTCTCATCCACGTGCTTATATGCGCAGTTTGGCAACACGTGATGACAACACGGCACTGAGTGCACATGTTCAGGATGCGATCGATATCTGTAAGAATGCAGGGTTTGATTTTATCATTCTGGAGTCTGCCGGTGTTGGACAAAGCGATGCTTCGATCCTTGATTTTTGTGATGTGAGTTTATATGTGATGACACCGGAATATGGTGCAGCTTCTCAGTTGGAGAAGATCAATATGTTGGATTATGCAGATGTGGTTTGTATCAATAAATTCGATAAAGCCGGTGCATTGGATGCTTTGCATGATGTACGCAAGCAATACAAGCGTAATCATAATTTGTGGACTGCGAAGGATGAAGACCTTCCTGTAGTAGGAACCATCGCTGCACAATTCAATGATGCTGGCGTGAACGAGCTGTTCGAGAAACTCATGCTGACCATCGAACAAAAAACAAAAGTTGCATTTGGCAATTTTGCTAAAGAAGGACATACAAAAGAAACTACTACTAAATCGCAGATCATTCCACCCAAACGTGTTCGTTATCTAGCGGAGATTGCGGAGAACAATCGTGGCTATGATCAGTGGGTGAATGAACAAGTAACCATTGCTAGTAAACTGTATCAGATCAATGGTGCGCTGGAATCAGTAAGTGGGGAAGTAGCTGCGGGATTACAAGAAGTAAAAAAATCTTTCGAGAAAAAATTGCATCCTGAATGTCAGCAATTGATAGAGCAATGGCCAACATTGGTACAGCAATATGCAGCTGATTTCTTTGAATACAAAGTAAGGGATAAGATCATTCGTCAGCCATTGACCACTACTTCATTAAGTAATACACGAATTCCTAAAGTAGTATTACCGAAATACAAAGACTGGGGTGATATTTTACGTTGGCAGTTACAGGAAAATGTACCTGGTACATTCCCATATACAGCAGGTGTGTTTGAATTGAAGAGACAAGGAGAAGATCCCACTCGCATGTTTGCTGGAGAAGGTGGTCCGGAAAGAACGAACAAACGTTTCCATTATGTATCACTCGGACAACCCGCCATTCGTTTGTCTACAGCTTTTGATAGTGTGACGTTGTATGGTGAGGACCCGGCAGTACGTCCTGATATCTATGGTAAAATCGGTAATAGTGGCGTGAGTATTGCAACCGTAGATGATGCTAAAAAATTATACAGCGGTTTTGATCTCTGTGATCCAAAGACATCCGTAAGTATGACCATCAATGGCCCGGCACCGATATTGCTGGCATTTTTCATGAATGCTGCCATTGATCAGTTGTGTGAGAAACACATTGAAGCGAATGGCATGTGGGCACAGGTAGAGAAAGTCTTTGCAGAGAAATACAAACAGGTCACTAAGCCTGTGTATTATAATCCATCTTCCCCCGAACGTTTACCCGAAGGCAACAATGGATTGGGTCTGCGTTTGTTAGGGTTGAGTGGTGATGAAGTATTACCTGCAGATGTCTATGCAAAGATCAAAGCCGAAGCACTTTCTCAAGTAAGAGGAACTGTACAGGCAGATATTTTGAAGGAAGATCAGGCACAAAATACTTGTATCTTCTCTACTGAGTTTGCATTGAAATTGATGGGTGATGTACAAGCCTATTTCATCGATCAAAAAGTAAGAAACTTCTACAGCGTTAGTATCAGTGGTTATCATATTGCGGAAGCAGGTGCCAACCCCATTACACAATTGGCATTCACACTTGCGAATGGATTTACTTATGTTGAGTATTATCTCAGTCGCGGTATGAATATCGATGACTTTGCTCCGAATTTATCTTTCTTCTTCAGCAATGGTATGGATCCTGAATACAGTGTGATTGGTCGTGTAGCCAGACGTATCTGGGCCAAAGCCATGAAGAACAAGTACAAGGGTAATGATCGTTCACAAAAACTGAAGTATCATATTCAGACAAGCGGAAGAAGCTTGCATGCACAGGAGATCGACTTCAATGACATCAGAACCACATTGCAGGCGTTGTATGCGATTTATGATAACTGTAATAGTCTTCATACCAATGCCTATGATGAAGCGATTACTACACCAACCGAAGAAAGTGTAAGAAGAGCGATGGCGATTCAGCTCATCATCAACCGTGAATTGGGAAGCGCTAAAACAGAAAATTTCACACAAGGAAGTTTTGCGATCGAAGAATTGACCGATCTGGTGGAAGAAGCGGTATTGATAGAGTTTGAACGTATCAGCGAACGTGGTGGCGTATTGGGTGCGATGGAAAGAATGTACCAGCGTAATAAAATACAGGAAGAGAGTTTGCATTACGAAACATTGAAACATACCGGAGAACTACCACTGATCGGTGTGAATACCTTCCTGAATAAAAAGGGAAGTCCAACCGTACTACCCGGAGAAGTGATTCGTTCTACCACAGAAGAGAAAGAACAGCAGATCCAAAACCTTCATGCTTTCTGGAAAAGAAATGAAGGTAAGTCTGCAGCAGCATTGGCGCAATTGAAACAAACAGCGATCAATAATGGTAACCTGTTTGAAGCATTGATGGAAACGGTTAAGTATTGTTCATTAGGACAAATCACACATGCATTGTATGAAGTAGGGGGACAATACAGAAGGAATATGTAAGGAGCATATTGATTTCTGTAAAATCTACCATAAATTTATCGGTATGAAGTATTCAATTTTTCTTTTATTCTGTTGTTTGTTCTGTATGCATATGAGTGCTACAGCACAAGTGCCGGCCAGACGTTATGATAGCTCGATGAAGATCGGCAAAGCAGGTTATAAAGTGACTTGTAACAATCGTAACGCAGAAAAGAATACCATCAATATTTCACCGATAGGATTTGATAATAGTGTGCGTGATTTCAGTTTTGAGATCAAGGGGCGTATACTGAGATCAGAAGTGGATGATGTGAATCGAGATAACTATCCTGATTTATTACTGTATGTATATAATGGGGACACCCTCAATAAAGGCACTGTTATTTGTATCAGTTCAGAACGTAATGAAAGTGTTATGCCTATTGTTTTTCCTGATATAGTAGATGACCCCAAATTGAGAGATGGGTATCTTGGATTTGACGAATTTGCATTAATGGAAGGAGTACTAACCAGAAGATTTCCATTATACACTACCGATAGTACCGGATCAAAACCAACCGGGAAAACACGACAGGTCATGTATCGTGTGGTACCTGGAGAAAAAAATAGCCAAAAGTTTCAGGTGCTAAGAACCTATGATTTCGTTAAGCAATAAAGCTTCTTTATCTATTCGCTGTCATCACGATTTTGGTAGCAATGCGTTCCTCTCCGGAATCATCTCTGACCAATACGAGATATACACCACTGGCTACTTTAGCACCCAGGTAATTTCTTCCATCCCAGATAGCTTGTCCGCCTAAAGAACGGGTTTGATAGACCAATCTTCCATTCAATTCTGTGATCTTAACGAGTGCCTTATCTACCAACCCTCTGATAGCAATGGTACCACTGAAAGAAGGCGGAACCGGATTAGGGAATACCAATACTTTGCTCTGTGTTTCAACAGGAGAAGTTGCAGTACTTCTGAAACTACAAAGCCCTTCAAATGTGGCAATGAATAATTCGCCTGTGATGGGGTCGATGGTGAGTTTGCGAACATCATTACTTAATAACGGACTATTTTCTGCAGTAAATCGATACACTATTTTTTCTCCATTGGAAGAAAGTAACCACAAACCATTACGAGTGCCGACCCATTTTCTGTTAGCACCATCAACTGCTATACATTGAACCACTTCATCGCGGAATAATAATCCTGCAAAACGATCTTGTTGTACAATGGGTTGAATGGCTTCACAACCTGCAGGTGAGAAAGCCAATTCCGGACAACGTATGATACCAATACCTCTGTCTGTTCCTACCCAAATAGCACCATCTCTATCTTTTACAATACTGAATACATTCGACGAAGGCAGATTGCCATTACCATTGCCTTGTCTGTAATATTTCCAACGATCATCCGCAAGATTATCGATATCATTTCCGGGATTGAAACAAAATAGTCCATTGCCTTTCGGACTAATGGCCCAAATCTGATCAAGATCATCTGTTATCAGTTGCGAGAGTGAGTTTTCAGTATGTGTGAATGGGATAGAGAAGGATTTCCAGGTGTTGTCTTTTTTGCGCACACTTAAATTTTGCGCAGCTCCATAGTTGGCTACCCAAAGTTGACCTTTACTGTCGAATGTTAATCCACTGACACGAATACTACCGGGGTCACCGATAGCAGCTCTTAAACTACTGTTGAATTGTTTGAAGATATTGAACTGATCATTTGCAAAGCGAACCAACCCGCCTCCATAACTACCTGCCCAAATGGCTTCATCACGTGGATCGATAGTAACAGTAATGAAGTCTAGTAACGAATCGAGTACCGCTGTATTGAAAAAACTTTTTGAGGTCCATGCATTGTCTTTCAGAAGATAAAACCCATCTCTGTTAAAGAGATAGTTCCATGCATCATTAACACTACCGGCAGTGGCTACGGTGATGTTTCCGTTGGAGATCAATTCACCGGTAGCAACCCCGGGAGGTCCATTGGGAATAAAGCGCTCTGTTGCTGTACCTGTTTTGGATAAGCCTCCAAATCGATCTGCCACCCATATTTGATTATTATCTACAATGGCTGATAATGGGAATGAGATGATACCGCCGGCGCTGATGGTTCTTATGATAGTACCATTGGTATTTAGCAATATGACCCGTGCACTTCCTGAAGCTGTACGCTGACAAACAGTGAATTCATTACCTGCTGATGTAATGGAAACGATGGGCCAGTTAGTATCATGGTATAAGAGTTGCCAATTGTTACCATTTTGTATGAATAGCGAATCTCCTTTTTGTACAATGGCATTGTTATTCGCAACGATGACATTATTGATGCGACCGGAAGGAAGTTGATGACTCCCACTCACCAAAGTCCAGTTCCGGTAGTTAGCCGGATTATTGATAGTGGTACTAACGGTTTTGAGACCTTCTTCCGTAGCAGCGTAATACAAGTTATTATGTATCGTGAATCCATTCACTTTCACTTGATTGCCATTATTGCCAATGATCCAAGTATCTCTGATCTCTCTTCTTGAAAGATCGGTAACGATGATGCCGAGTCCACTGGATAAATAAGCCAGGCCATTCTGACAAAATATTTGTTGGATCGATTTATCACCGGCGATAGTGCTTTTGTTGATGTCGGCGATGTTATGAACAATATTGCCTTTAAGCAGATCAATATTGCTGTTGTTGTATGCGATCACAAGTTGTGCAGAGGAAGCATCCCATCCAATACAGCGGATGCCAATATCATTGAGTCCGGTGACTTTGGAGTAGCGGGTGAGTTCATTTTTATCATCAAGAGAAAACAGAGCTTTGGTGGTAGCGCAATAGAGTTGACTGCCTTTGACTACCTGAATGGTTTGCTGATAATTGAGGTGTTCGCGCCATTGTCCGACAGGCGGTAATTGAGCGATCAGCATATTACCGGTAAAGCCACAGCATAACAGTGAGATGAATAACAGTATGATTCTTTTACCGGTACAGGAGCAAAACTTCAGCGTCATACGTAAAGTTACAGGATAAAAAAATAGGTATTTCTACCACGAAGTTTTATCATAAAAATCAGGTGTTTTTACGGTTTTTGCGAAAGAGAAAGCATTCTATTTTGGTATTCTAAATGATACACTATGTCGAGTAGAATTGCTATTGATCAGATGATGAAGATTAATCAACTGATTGTCAAGAAAAATACAGGGAAGCCGGCTGAAATGGCTGTTAAACTTGATTGTTCGCTCACCACATTATTTACTTATATCGCTATGATGCGAAAGATGGGAGCGCCTATTCAGTATAATAAATTTAAGCAGACTTATTACTATGAGGAGGAGGGAAGTTTTGTAATTGGTTTTGTTTCTAAGTAAAGTTTTTTTCATACTCCGCATGGCTCGTATCAGTGCACAGTAGTTTAGCATCAGATTCATGGGCCATGAATGGGAGTATTGTCGGAAAGCCTTGTATTCGGCGCAGGTACAGAAGAAGCGACATTAAAAACTAAAACCATTGTTATGAACAATCAAATCGTAGGAATGAAGCCCTTGTCAGATCAGGAGCTCATCAGTATTGAAGGTGGAGCTATTCCGTCTTGGTTGAAAAATTTTGGATGGAGTGGCCTTGTAATGGATGCCATAAAGAATTGGGACGAAATCAAACGAGAGTTTCGTAGAGGATGGCATTTTGCTGACAACAAATGATTCATAAACACTTAAAACAAACAATCATGAAAAAAAGTCATCAATCAACGATGCATTCTTTTGAATGTGAATTATTGTCTTCAAGTGAACTTGAAAAAATTGAAGGTGGTGGATTTTGGGGAGATCTATTCTATCGAGTAGGTGTTACCTGCAGATGCTTCTATGAGTTTGCAAAAACAGCAGGAGAGTATCAGTCTTCTTTGCCTCCAAGCTTGAAGAAATAAGCTAATAGGGATGATCTCATTTCTTACAGAGATCATCCCTTATCATTTTAAAATAAAAGACTATGGCATTTAGTAAGCGAGTATTCAACTGGATCGATAACCTGACTATTTCTAAACTGATGATTATTGGATATTTAGTTAATCTCTTCATTTCAATCTTATTCGGATATGTGATATTCCCAGATCAGAAGAATAATCCAGATGACCTGCAGGATAACATTTATTTCATTGCTTCTATTCTTGTTGCACCATTTGTTGAAACCTGGTTAGTACAATACACAATAATGGAGTATGGCTATAAATGGACAAAAAAGTATTGGCCTGGATTATTGTTAAGTGTTATCGTCTTTTCTGTCTTACATCATTATTCGATACCCTACATGCTTAAAACACTTTTTTCCGGTGCTGTTTATTCTTCTATCTATTTCGTTTGCATGTTAAGAAAGTGGAATGGATTTCTATGGACCTCATTAGTGCACATGTTGTATAATCTTACAGCACTAATCGTTAATTATTTTATTGATGGAAAATGATCCTAGTCAATTACCGGATATTAGAAGCCAGATTCAATTTTATCTCGCAGGCTTTTCACCCTTTACCAGAATCTTCTACTTATCGCTGGTTCTAATCGTATTATTCGGGATTGCCATGCTTCCTTTTTGTTATGTGAATGTTATCACTCGTACTGAAGGTATGATCAGACCTTTTCAGGAAAGAACGGTTGTACGTAGTTTGATGAGTGCTACCATTCAGTCTGTTCATTGTAGAGATGGGGGCTTGGTCAAAAAAGGTGATACATTGATCGTTTTTCAACAACTGAGTTATGCTGCACAAAAAAGGTATATCACTCAAAAAATTGAAAACTGTACTCAATTGATCCACGATTTGAATTTACTGACTCAGCAAGGACCATGGCAAGATTCAGCTATTCGTCATCGCTTACAGACTTCCATGTATCGTGCTCAATACCTGCATTTTTATGATCAGCTGCAGGAGAAAAATATCCTGAGTAAAAAATTGCAAAAGGATATACATCTCTATGATCCGTTGGTTCGCGATAAGGTGATCGCTCCGAATGAGTTTGCAGATATCCGATTTCAATTACTACAGGCTTCGGCTGTTTTTCAATCACAGATCAGCAGACAAATCAGTCAATGGGAGACAGAACTGATTGAGCAACAAAAGCAACTTGTAGAATTTCAAACTGAAAAAAGAAATCTATTGCTCAATGCAAAGTCCTATATCGTAAAAGCGCCGATCACAGGGACGGTATTAATGCAAGAGCCATTGTATCCGGGTAGTTCGGTTCTTCCTTCAAGCGAAATGTTATCTATCTCTCCTGAGCAGGATCTTATTGTTGAGTGTTGGATATCGCCGGCGGATATGGTCACCATTTATCATGGGCAAACCATCACGTATTCAATTCCTGAGATCCGTAATCAGATGTCTACCGGATTAGAAGGGACTGTCATTTCTATTGCAAAAGATTATACACTTATCAACAACAAACCTATGTTCAAGATCAGGTGTAGTTTGAATCAGAAAAAGGTTCAGTTGCAAAATGGATTTTCTTATTTATTAGGGAGGGGTTTATTACTAGAGACAAGATTCATATTGGCAAGAAAAAGCTATTGGGAATTGATGTATCAACAGTTATATGATTGGTTCAATCCTGCCACTCTCACCAAATCAGCCGTATGAGTAGAAAGATCGTTTGTGTAAAGCAACGTGATGTGACAGATTGCGGGGCAGCTTGCTTGGTATCGGTAGCGGATAGTTATGGGCATCAATTTTCTGTAAGTAAGGTCAGACAAATCGCAGGTACTGATAAACGAGGTACCAGTATGCTTGGAATGGTGGAAGCCGCTCAGATGATGGGCTTTCAAGCAAAAGCAGTGCGGGCGGGAGCAGAAGTGATTCGTCAAATACCTTTACCCTGTATTGCGCATGTTTTATTGGAAAATGGGTTACAACATTTTGTTGTACTCTATCGAATAGAGGCAAAACGTATTGTATACATGGATCCGGGCACCGGAACCATTGTTAAAACAGATACTGAAAGCTTTACTAAAATATGGACAGGAGTTCTTCTCTTATTGGAACCTTCTGTATCAATAACACAGTCTGCAACAAATGTTATTAGTACGAAACAAAGACTCTATCATTTATTTTTTTCCAATCGGGCTTTATTGTTGCAAGGGTTTATAGGTGCATTGGTATATACAGTATTGGGTCTTTCCGTAAGTATCTACATCCAAAAACTTGTGGATACCATATTGGTGGATGGAGATATTGGACTTTTAAATCTGATGAGTATCATCATGATCTTATTGCTATGTGTACAGCAGTATACGGGTACAGTCAAAACATTACTGGGGTTGCAGGTCGGACAAAGAATGGATGCGGCATTGATCACAAACTATTTACGCCACTTGCTACGACTTCCACAGTTCTTCTTTGATACGATGCGAACAGGTGAAGTGCTGAGTCGGATCAATGATGCAGTGATGATCAGGAATTTTGTCAGCGATACCGTTATGCAAGTGATGGTAAACATACTGATCCTGGTCTGTTCTTTCTTGTTGATGTTTTTTTATAGTGTCAAGCTGGCCTTATGGATGCTGGTATTATTGCCGGTGTATTTACTTCTGTATTTTATGAGTAATAAAATAAACAAGTACTGGCAAAGAAGATTAATGGAAAAAAGTGCGGCTATGGAAACGGAGCTGGTTGGTACTTTACAAGCATCCGCAACTATCAAACGTTTTGGGCTGGAAGATGTGATGATGGAGAAAAATGAGTCAGGACTTATCACATTGTTGCGTACCATTTATGATACAAGTATTAGAAATATTGTACTCTCTTCTGTTGCAGAATTTGTAACCAAGCTTTTTACTCTTTTGGTTTTATGGATCGGTTCAATATTAGTGATCGAACGAACCCTTACACCGGGTACTTTACTTTCTTTTTACAGTATCATTGGCTATTTCACAGGTCCTGTATTGGTACTGATTGGGAGCAACAAAAGCTTTCAGGAAGCGATGATCGCAGCAGATCGTCTTTTTGAGATCATGGAGCTGGAGTCTGAAGAGGCCCGGCAAATAGGTCGTCAGCAGCCTTCTTTTACACCCGGGAATATTGTATTTGATCATGTCAGCTTTCGATATGGTAGCAGACAGAAGGTATTTGATACGCTTTCACTTCAAATTGTAGCTGGTTCATGTATTGGAATAGCGGGCGAAAGTGGATCCGGGAAATCTACTTTATTACATCTTTTGTTGCAGTTGTATCCGTTGCAAAATGGACAAATACATATCGGCGACATTGATATCAATGATTTGGATCTTACGGAGCTCAGAGAGAAAATAGCCGTAGTGCCACAAGAGACCGATATTCTTTCCGGAACCATTTTAGAAAATATCTGTCTGAATAAAACTGTAGATATGGACTTCGTGCTAAAGCTTTGTCAGCAGGTAGGATTAGATGATTTCATCCGCAGTTTACCGGATGGTTATCATACTGCTTTACAAGAGCAGGGATCGGATTTGTCGGGCGGACAAAAGCAAAAAATTGGAATTGCAAGAGCCTTATATCGGCAGCCGGCGATATTATTATTGGATGAAGCAACTGCTTCATTGGACACCATTAGTGAATCAATAGTGCAGGAGTGTTTACAATATTATCGTCAGAGAGGTACAACGATCATTATTGTAGCACATCGATTAACAACACTTCAGTTTTGTGATGAAATAATTGTTTTACAACAGGGACAACTCATTGAGAGAGGATCGCATGATCAGTTGATACAACAACAAGGTTTGTATGCAACTATGTGGAATCAGAGATGATGCTTATACACTTACGATACCATGCTTAATGGCAAAAATGGCAAGTCCAACCCTGGTCTTGATATCCAGTTTTTTAAAGAGGTTATCGCGATAGGTATCCACGGTACGTGGGCTGATATGCATTTCTTCAGCGATTTCTTTATAGGTCTTATCAGAGCAGATCCATTGTAAGAAAATGGTTTCATTTTCAGTAAGACTGCTAAGGGGAGATCCGTCACCGAGGAATGAATCTTCATTACTGATATAGTGCATGAGTTTATCACTCACCAGTTCATTAATGAAATAACCGGTATCACGAATATTTTCAAGTGCTTGTTTGAATACTTTTGGTTTGCTGTCTTTTAATAGATAACCGCGAGCACCATTTTTCAGCATGCGGATGATAGCGATATCATTTTCAAGCATACTCAATACCAATACTCTGGTCTCAGGCATATTAGCTTTGATCCATTCGGCGGTTTCAAAGCCATCCATCAATGGCATGTTGATATCTAATAGTACGATGGCAGGGGGCTTATTATTTTTCAAAGCCTCCATGAATTCTTTCCCATTACCGGCTTCCATAATTACTTTGAAGCCTTCAAATGAATTGATCATTGAAGCGAGACCGCTACGAAGTAATTCATGATCGTCCACAAGTGCTACAAAGGTCATACAAAGGTTATTTCGATTTCGCCTGCAATATAATGGCTGTTCCGTTTCCCGGCTCACTTTTTATATCAACAGTGGCATTAATCATTTTAGCCCTGTTAAATATATTTTGTAAACCGATACCCGGTCCGGCAGTTTTAAATTTTTCCATGTCAAATCCAATCCCGTTATCCTTAATGATCAATTGCACTTCATTTTCGTTGCCCTCAATATCTACCGCAATTTGATCAGCTTTAGCATGTTTCATGATGTTATTGATAATTTCCTGCACCATTCTGAACATGATCAGGTCAGTATTCTTATCAATACCAGTGAAATTTTCCGCCACTTTAAGATCTGTTTTGTATCGACCGCTCTTATGCAAGTTATTCAATAACTGTCTGATCGATTCTACAATTCCAATATCCTGTATTCTATTGGTCTGTAAACTATGACTGAGATCTCTCAAATCTTTGATCGCTTTGCCCAGCAACTCATCTGTATGCTCCATTTTCTCATGATCAGCGATATTACTAAAGGTACTCAAGTTCAGTCTTACGAGGCTCAATACCTGACCAATGTTATCATGAATTTCTCTACTGATATGAGTAAATGTTTGCTCCTGTATCTCCAATTGAGATTTAAGGATGGTTTGCTCAAATCTATTTTTCATCTCATCACGTTCCTGCTGAAACTTTCTTTGTCTACGCAAAAAGATAAAAACGATCAATAGCAGAAAAAATCCGATCAAAACCAGAAATACGGATGCTATAACGATGGTGATGAGGATATCTTCTTGTTCTTTCGGCATAGAATAAATGCGATGATAAATGAGCCGTATAATACTACGTTCAAACTGTTATTAATAAAAGAATAGATCGCGGTTCCCTGCTTTCCTAATGCTGCGCTTGTAAGATATTCAAAAAGTGCATTAATAATCACAGAACCCAAATAAAAGATTAAAAGACCAATGGTGACCCAGAAGAAAGGATGCTGTGATAATTTAATATTAATGGAGTCAGGCAAAATGGATTCATACAAAAAAAAGCAACTATAAACTACCATAAAGAATGATCCCAATAAAAAAGTATAACTATGAAACTTTTGTGTGCCTTGAATAAACCCAATATTTAAAATTACTAACGTTATATATATTGGAATTACTATTGTAATGATTCTCCGAAGCGTTTTATTTTTCAAATAAATCAAGAAAATCAATGAATAAAAAACGAATTCACAAGTAGTGAAAATATTGAAAAGCATATAGCGTACAGATCTGTCTATATTAGGACTCGTGAGCAAATATTTAGCTACACACTCTACAGCAACTGTCGTTAAAAGAAAAGGAATGAAATAAATAAATCCCTTGTGTTTTTTTAAATGCTTCAGGCAAATTAGCCCGGTTAAAAGACTTGCGATCTCTAGGAATAAGTGTAGATAAAGGCGGAAAAATTCGAGCATGGACCTAAATTAAGGAATAAACCCCTTCCAATTTGGAAGGGGTTTATCTAATTTTTTGAATCAAACTATTAGTACTAGGGAATATCGATTAAGGAACTAATCCACCGTGGTTCAAGAATCTTTCAGCACCATCATCAAAGTTACCTCTTACACTTCCGTTACTTGTTTTCTTATCACCTGAGAAGAAAACAGTTAATCTACCATTCTCATACATACCGAAGTTTACATAAATCTTTGAAGACTGGTTTCTTTTCAAAACGTTCAAATAGGTTTGAATGTCTTTGATATCAAAGGATACAGCTAAAGATTTGTTCATTTTAGAACTTTCATATCTAGCCGCCATCTTTGCAGCCTCATTTCGGTCGATGATACCTGGGATAGAAGAAGCATCTGCTTCAATAGCGGTAACATTTTCAGAAGAGTTATTGCTGTTAACATCATTCGTAACACCATCCTGTTCTTTCTGGCAGGCTACCAGAAGGATGGTAACGACTGACAGCAGTAAAACTGTGCCTAAGATTTGAAACTTTTTCATCTAATCTGTTTTTAATAGGTTTTGACCAAGGTTTAAAGAAATCGGTGTTACAAGGAGACAGGCTTTTTTAGTTTACCCATCAGATACAAAGTTCTACTTTTTTTCTTACCTAATCACTATTTAATCACGGAATCTACTTACGTGTTTTCACTGAATTTTCACTCCGTGTTTTAAACGAATAGTTTAAAACTATAATCGTAAATCATTGAAAATCAAATTATTATTAATAATTTTCTATATTTTGATTGATATTCTTTCGATTAAGTAGATAAATTATTAATAAGATTAATCCTGAAATGCTTATAGTTAGAGGCGAAATATAAGGGGAAATAAACGCTGATTGTTGAAGTAAAATCCCCGATAGCCAAAATTGAACCAGCGACAAAACCACTAAAGACCCCAATACAATCCAAATATTTGCTGGAAAGAACTGTCGGATCAAAAACAAGCGCAATTGTGAAGGAGAAGCACCTAATGTGATCAGCAACCTGATTTCTTCTTTACATGAACTGATCGTTAGTTGAATAAACAAAGAGAATATCAACATCGCAAATAAAAACATCAGTAATCCTGTGACACCGGTAATATTCACGACCATTTCAACAATCTGTCTGTACTTACTGAAACGTGTTTTATCCTGATCCGTTGTTAATTGTTTTTTCTTGAGATAACTGATCAAATCCGGGTGCCCGGGATCTTTTGTTCGAATGATAATTCTCGAGGGGGAATTCCCCATATTTTTTCCATACCGTTGATTCGCATGATCCATGAATGATTGTGGAATGAGTAAGGAAGAAATCCTGTCACTGAATCCAACTACTTTCCCTCTATAAACGCGTGTACTGCCATCTGTTCCGTAAACATTTACATTGAAAAAAATCATCTTCACCACTTCCCTTGTTAATTGTGGCAATCCTTGCGAAAGTGAGAACTGAAAATTATAAATGTCTAAAAACATTCCGGGTACGATGATAGGAACATAAGCACTGGTTTCATCCCATTTCCATTCTTTGATATTTACATCTAAAAAATCATCCGGTACACTTTCAAAAGCAATGTCTGTATAAAAAGGAAAAACATCACTACTACTTTGGATGGATGCTTTGAACTTACTCGTCTGCAAAATTCCTACAGCCTCTGTGAAAGATTGTGATCGGATATCATTAATATCTTCCTCTGTCAGTACGGCTTTTCCAATATTTTGATCGGTGAGTATTTTATTAAGCACCAAAAAATTAGCTACACTGTCTTTGTTTTGTTTTCCTTGCAATAACTCTGTGTAGTTCACTTGAATTTGCACAGCCGCAAGAATTAATAACAGTGCCACAGACAAACCAATGATAGCCATGGCATAACGAGTTCTGCCTGTAGCAGTTCTGATCAGTTTTTTTAATAAGCTATTCAGATCGTTCATGGTTGTCTCTTATAAATTCAATATTTGATCGTATGCAAAATGATGATCATCATCAAGATCAGTAATGATAAAACCCGCATTTCTTTCTTTACATTCTCTCATAATCAGGGATGCTGCTTTTGCAGTGTTTGCCTGATCTAAGTGACTGAATGGTTCATCCATGATCAACATCGAGAAAGGATGACACAATGCTCTAATGATCGCAATACGTTGTTGTTCTCCATAACTGCAAATGCTTGCTTTCTGATGCAGAATATGCTGAACACCCAACTCTTCCGCCATCGCCATCACTTTTTGGGTGTCACAATAAGGTGTTTGTAAAACTCTTTTTAATTCAATGTTTTCGAGAGCTGTAAGATTCGGGAATAGACGAAGGTCCTGGAAAATGACACTGATCTTTTCTTGTCTGTATTTAGATAATTGTTCTGCCGGCATCTGTTGTAACAGATTTCCGTCCCACTCAATTTTTCCGGAATAATCCTCTCTTAACTTATACAATGAATGGATCAAGGTGGTCTTCCCGGAGCCACTGGGAGCTTTGATTTTTGTCCATTGTCCGGTCAAAAAACTGATCTCGCGATCCCAGATATCAGAACGCTGCTGCTGAACCTTATCTCTTAAGGGTATCGGTACAACGTTATGTAATGCTATGATCATTGTGCTAAATTATCATTCATTAAGGTCAAATAAAAAGTCCTGCTGTAACAGGACTTTTTACGGTGTATAAAACCTTGCTTAGTTTGTACGTATGATCGCAGGGAAACCGCCGGGGAACATTTTCTCCTCCATTTCTTTCTGTCTGCGTGCGGCTACTCTCATGTCAACGGCAATATCTGTAATCAAACTGGTCAATGTAACCAGACTGTTTTGTTTTTCATTCTGCATGCGAATTTCAAACACCCCTTTGATACTTTTTCCGTCAAAGTTGTCAGAAGTTCCAATGATGTCTTTGAAAGTTTCTTTAGCAGTTTTCATTGATTGGTTGTAATCACCACCATTTCCGTAAAATCCGCCAATTGTATTTGCAATATCAAAATAGATCACAGTTGATTTTCCTTTGAATCTGTTCAGTGTTTCAGTATTAATTACTGCTTTGTTATTACCTGACATATACTGTGCATAGGTGAGAGAATCACTGGCAATGACCAGATTCTTATCGTCAGCCAACATATAAATGCCTAACACTTTCATCAGATCGCCGCTTTTATAAGTGCTGCCTGCTTTAGTGAAATAACCCAATTCAGTAGCTTTATCCATCAGCTTAGTAAAGCTGGCTTTATCTCCAACAGGTGCATTTAAGATCATTTTGCCCATTGGTTTTTTCACGGTCATATTCTTTTCATCTTTTCTATCCTGTGGCTCCGGTTGAGAAGCGCCGAGGTCAGAAACCACTACTGCTATTTCTCCTTTCAAAGATTTGTATAGGTCTTGAACAGAGAAACCTGTTTTCTCCATCATTCCATTTACTAAGCCTTCTACTTCCAGTTGTTTCAGGAAACCACCAAAGATCTCAGGGTTGAATGATGCCAATACAATACCATTGATTTTATCAGAAGGATATCTTTCAATCATGGACAAATTCACTGTAGGTCCTGCATATTCTTTGAGGATGCTGCTCACCATTGGATTGGTGAAAGTGCTTGATTTTGCTACAATTTTTCCATCTTCAAAACTGAGTGTTGATGCGGTATAATTATCTTTCAACAACTCCTCAACCTTGGGTAAAGAAACCGGAAGCATACTTAAAGCAGATATAGAACTGCTGGATGATGTAAATGCATATCCATCTGCTTTCTCTTTGAACATGCTTGTAAATTCTTTGACACCGGCCATGGATGCATCTTTAGCCTGTGTGTAATATGTTTTTACCTGCTCTTTCATGTCAGCTTCTACATCCTTTTTTTCAGGAATATTGAACTGCATGGTAACAGTATCATAAGTTGGCTGCTGTGTGAAATTGTAAATGGTTACGATCACATTTTTATCGTTCCAAGAAATGATCGTATTATCTTCTGCAACTAAATATGAGTAATCCTTTTCCTTAACGATGGTTTTTTTATTGATCTCGTCTTGCTTTTTTAACCAAGCTTCAAATTTCGCTGCATCTGTCAAACCACCCATGAGGTTCATGATGGTAGCACCACCTTCCGGTGTAGCAGGGTTGCCCTTTTGCGACAAAAAGAAGAAAAACTGACTTTGCCAGTTCATGCCGGCATTGGTTCTGAACTCATTGATCTTTTCTTTGTCTTTGGCATCAATAGAATCGTTCTTGAATACACGGCTCAACAAAGTATCAATGCTGATGCCTCCTTTCGTGAGTTTATCCTGCATAGCACCCGGATCCAAAACGATCACAGCACTGGATGATTTAGGAATAAAGCGCGCCTCTTTAGGACCGCCACCTGAGCAGGATGTAAATACCACCGCAATAACGATCACGGCTAAAATGGATTGCAGAGCAGACTTCATATGTATACATTAATGATTATAGTATACGAAGTTAAAGCCTACAAGGTAAAATTCTAGGAAATCTGGTTTTACTTCACAATAGCTCCATAAATGGCTTCCTGTATGTTTGGACGCACATTCAAACGACCCAACTTATTGCCATTTCGGGTAGGATTTACCCTACTGGAGAGGAAAATATAGACCAATTGCTGGGCAGGATCTACCCAAACACAGGTTCCGGTGAAACCGGTATGCCCAAAAGTAGCAGGTGAAACACTGAGAGATGGATATGGCTCTTTTCTAGTGGGATTATCTTTTTCAGGTTTATCAAAACCCAAACCACGGCGACTGATATCGCTGCTGTAAGCGGTGAATTGATCGATCGTTGCTTTATTGAGTAATCGTACACCATTCAGTTCTCCTCCATTGAGTAATAACTGATAAAGTTTTGCGAGATCATATGCATTGCTGAATAAACCAGCATGTCCGGCTACACCGCCAAACATGGCAGCACCTTCATCATGTACGTCTCCATGTATTTGTTGTCTACGAAAATGTGCTTCTACTTCTGTTGGTACCAATACGCTTAATGGCATAGACTCTCTGGGTTTGTACATTGTAGAAGTCATACCCAAGGGTTCATAAAATGTTTTGCGCACATAATTGTCCAAACTCATACCACTTACAGCTTCAATGATCTTGCCTAAGAAAATAAAATCATTGTCACTATATACATACTTACCTTGCTCTGTGAGTTTGCTCGATAATATCCTGCTGTACATTGTATCATTCCAATCATTGCGCAGATATAAATTTTCTGCTACGCGATAAGCATACTGAGGTGTTGGCGTTTGTGTGAAATATTGCGGGAAAGGCATTCCTGTTGCTGTATCAATCACTTCGCGATAAAATGGGATGAAGGGATTGAGTCCGGCCTGATGTAATAAAATATCTGACAGTTTCAAACCTGCTTTATCAGTGCCTTTTGTCCAGCTGAGATAATCACCCAATGTTTTATTCAGATCGATTTTTCCCTCCTCATATAATTTCATGATCCCGATAGTGGTAGCAGAGATTTTAGTAACGGATGCAAGATCGAAAACCATATCGGGACTCATTGGTGTAGTACGATCAGTATTGGTGTAACCAAAAGCTTGATGGTAAACCAGTTTACCATTCTTTGCTGCCAGTACTACCATTCCGGGGGCTGCGCCACTATCGATGGCAGCTTTAGCAATGGCTTCGATCTGTTTCAATGATTCACTTTGCATACCCACTGATTCAGGTTTAGCAATGGGTAGACTATTATCATACACAATACCATCACCGAAGCGAAATCCGTCACAAACAGTTACAGGTAATTTTCCTTTTGCATTTATTTTTCCCATGAGCAGATCGGCAGCTGCAGCTTGTGTGATATCGTCATCTTCATAACATACAACCAGATTGCTGCTGTTGCAGATATATTGAACAGCATATGGATTACCAAAGGCAAAAGTGATGGCATTGTTGCCTTGAAGTTTATTCAATAATTCCAGACTGTTTTTACTCAAGCCAAATTGATTGGCGGGTCTGCGGTTGTAGTTGTGAAATCCTACAACAACTGCATCGTAATTCTTGAGCTGTTCGAGAATGCTGTTGATCTTTGTAACGGTGTCTTTGTTTTCAAAAAAGAAAAGATCAGCTTTAAAATCTTGCTGTACTCTTGTTGCAAAAGCGTTGGCTTTGTTGATGCCGATACCAACAAATGCAACTTTATTACTGCGTAATGGTAATAGATTTTCATTATTCTTACGAAGCAGTGTCAAAGCATTTGCAGCCAATGCTTTTTTGATCTCATTGGTTTTAGCATTGAGGTCTTCAGCCAAGTTCTCTGTATTGATCACTTGCTTTTTATGTAAACCAAGATGATATTTTGCCAGTAATACTTTTTTAACACGTGCATTGATATCATCCCAGGTAAGCTTTCCTTTTTTGATAGCTTCTCTTACTTTTTTGATACTGCCGGGAATATCGCCGGGTAAGCAAAGCATGTCATTACCCGCGATGAGTGACATTACAGATGCGTCACCTTTCGGAAAGAATTTAGCTACACCTTGCATCTCCAAAGCATCTGTAAATGAAATGCCTTGATAACCGAGTTCATTGCGTAGTAAGTCTGTTACATTTTTCGCAGACAAAGAAGTTGGGAGATTGGCTGTTGTATCAATCGATGGAATTGCGAGGTGTGCTATCATCATACTACCAACACCCGCTTTAATCAATTCTCGGAATGGGTACAATTCGAGTTGGTCCAATTGAGCACGTGATTTATTGATCACAGGCAGATCATAATGAGAGTCAACACTTACATCACCATGACCCGGGAAATGTTTCGCACATGCCATCACTCCAACATCTTGCATTCCTTTCATGTATTGTACACCAAAGAGTGCCACTTTGTATTTATCTTCTCCAAAACTCCTATCATTAATAACAGGGTTCATTGGATTGTTATTGATATCGATATCCGGTGCATAGTTTACATGGATACCCATTCTTTTACATTGTTCACCAACTGCCAATCCAAACTGATAGATCAGTTTGGCATCAGGTACAGCACCCATCATTAGCTGGCGAGGAAAATTGATCACACTATCTAAGCGCATACCTAATCCCCACTCACCATCAATAGCGATCATCAATGGCGTTTTGGCGATCTTTTGATAGAAGTTGGTAAGATTGGCTTGTCTTACAGGACCACCCTGAAAAAAACAGAGTCCGCCTACATTGTATTTTTTAATGAGATCAGTGACTTCTTGTACATGCTCCGCTCCGAGGTTACTGTGGGCACGTATGATCATCAATTGTGCAATACGTTGGTCTTTCGATAATTTGCGGAATTGTTTTCTTACCCATTTATCAGCTTCAGGAGTATGCTCATAAAACTGTTGCGCGTTAACACCCGTCAAAATCAATGCAGAAAAGAAAAACAAGAAAACTTTTTTCATATGGAAGAGGTTCTGGGCACAAGTTAAGAAATCTGCCGTATTTGCGGTTTTTTGCAGGTTTTAAAAATGACTAAAATAAAACTGCATAAAAAACCCGCAGTGATTGACTGCGGGTTCATAGAGATTTGATAGATGATTATCCTTCAGTTTCTTCTGTTTCTTCTTCGGAGAGTTTCAGTTCTACTTCATTGGCTTTCAGGATATTGAACCATTTTACCATTTTCTTCATATCACTGGCATATACACGGTCGAAATCCATATCGGCATATACTTTTTCGAAGTAGGCTTTTACTGCTTTTGCATCATTCTCAGCAGGTATTTTTTCCTTGCTTTTATCCATTGCCTGAAATACTTCTATCAGGTTTACATTATCACGCACGGTATATACTTCAATGCTCTCCAAGTGAGAGAAATTATGAACGCGACTGCTGACGAATTTGGTGGTCTTATCTTCCAGAGAACGCACAATAGCGCCATCGGTCTTGCTGCCAACCATTTCAAACAATCCGGGGAGCCCGGTGATCGATATCAATTTACTATACTCCATATACTAAATGTTAGGGCTGCAAAGTAAGGGAAAAAGCATCAGAGTTGACATGGGTATACCACTAACTTATTACAGAGGATCACCCATCAAATCAGATAACAGCGTTGAATATTTTATAGTCAAAGGTTGTATTCATCGACAGGTGGTTATAACTTGTGATGAATGAAGCCTTATGCCACCGGCTTTTTTTGTCTTCGGAATAAACTCACCTTAAAACAAACGCTATGGAACATGCTATTAGCTGGTTTGAAATTCCCGTAACAGATATTAACCGAGCACAACACTTTTATGAAACGATTTTTGATTTTAAAATGATTCCATTGGATTTGCCGAATATTAAAATGCGGATGTTTCCGGTAGATAATAGTGTTGGAGTTGGCGGAGCACTTTGCGATAGTGGCGGCTTTCATAAAGTATCTGCTACAGATGGGCCATTAGTATATCTGAATGGCAATCCGGATCTGCAGATTATTTTAGATAGAATTGAAGCAGCCGGTGGAACGATCACCGTTCCAAAAACAGAAATATCTCCTGAATATGGCTTCATGGCCGTATTCATTGATTCTGAAGGAAACCGTGTTGCTTTACACAGTATTCCTTCAGCACCTTAATTCTTATCAACTAAAACCAAACAAATGAAAAAATGTATCATGATCAGTTGTATACTGGTCTTATTGAGCACTACTGTTGGTATTGCACAAACGGTAGCCCCTGATTCTTTAAAAACACAATTGATCAAAGATTGGGAAAGAGCCAAAGCATATACTGCTGAATACCTTGCTGCCATGCCGGCCGATAAATACACAGCCAAACCGGTTGATGGTATCAGAAGCTTTTCAGAGCAGATGTTGCATTTAGCACAGGGCAGTATTGGACTCACTGCAAATGGTACCGGTAAGACCAGAATTTTTTCCGGATATAACATGGAAAAATCAGCAACGGCTCAAACCAAAGACTCTGTGAGTTATTACGTGAATGCTAGTTATGATTTTGCCATTGAGGGTATCAAATCGATGGATGCCAATAAACTGGGTGAGTTGGTGAAGCGGGGCAATTTCAATGAGTCAAGATTGAGCTGGATCATGAAAGGTTTTGAACACCAGACCCATCATCGCGGACAATGTACCATTTACATTCGATTACAAGGGGTAACGCCTCCCAATGAAAAACTGTTTTAGTATCTTAGGGGGTATGAGTAAAAAGTGGATGATTCGTATTGCATTCACAGTTGTGATTGCGTTGGTCATTTTGATCTTTTATCTAATCGCAAGATCAGATGGAGGTGATTGGGTGTATGCAATTATAATGACACTTATTATGGGTGAAGCATACCTGTTACTCCCTAAAAAATGGTTTGACAAATTTAAACGAAAGGAGAAGAATCCATTGTTGGATGCAAAGGAGTAAATGAAGCCACAGATTTACAGGTTACACTCAATCTGTGAATCTGTGGCTTAATCATCTAATCAGGAAATAAAGTTTTATCAATATTCGGTATCAGTCGCAGTGCGTTTTTATAATACACTTTCTTCAGTACATCATCACTCAACCCCATTCCATACATTCTCCAGAATGCGTGGTATTTTTTGTGATAAGGGAAATACTCATCTGTGGTTTCCAATACACGAAAATAAGTAGCGTACTCTTCAGGTACCCAGCTGTCTTTGCCAAACATGATACGATCCTGGTATTTTTCAAAGAAAGCTTTGGCCATTCTGGGCTGTCTACCCAATTCTGCAATTACTGCACCAAATTCAACATACATATTGGGCATCGCATCGAGTAGGCTGCCGAGTTTGGCGAGATTATTCGGATACCATCCAAAATGTGCAGCTATGAAATTGGTTTTCGGATGACGCTTGATGATATTGTGTTGCTGTTGTATCAGATCACTCCATGGAGCAGGATCCGTATCACTTCTTTTGCGATCGGGTCTGGTAGCGAGTTCCAGCCAGCGTTCGTTTTTATCATCCAATGCTTGCCAGAATGGTTCGGGATCTGCGCTGTGAATAAGTACCGGTATCTTTAGTTCACCACATTTTGCCCAAATAGGATCCAATCTTGGATCATCGATGCGTAATAGTTTACCGGTATTGTCTTTGAAGGAGAACCCTAAATTTTTATACACTTTCAAACCGTTGGCGCCTGCTTTTACATCATTCTCCAATTCTTTGACTGCTTTCTCAGCCCATCCCGGTTCTCCCACACCGATGAATGAAACATTGGTAAAATGAATGATTCTGTTAGGTGTTGCTTTTTTAGCATTGGCAATAGCATCAGCTAAATACTGAGGGTCTTGTAAACCAAATTGTCCGTTCACAGATTTAAATCCTCTGCCACTCAGGTTTACCATCACGCGCATATTCAGTTCATCCATTTGCTTCAACAATGCTTTTACATCTTGTGATGGCATGTTGAATTGATGATTGTGAACATCAATGAAAGGAAACTTAGCGCGGGTGATCTTATGTTCCGGAACAACGAGCGTGCTATTGGGCTCATATTTTTCAAAATCCATTCTGGCATTCTGCGCCATTGAAAATGTAGCGCAGCATACTGCCACGACAGTAAAAATCGACTTCATGTGTATTTGATTTGAAAACGAAAACTATTGTGATGATCTGATAAGCCAGAACCACTCTTATATCTTAACGTTTCTTTGTGCTATCACTGATTTTCTTGGATCTCACTCAAAACATTGTCTAGCCTGTTTTTCAGCGTTTCATAATCTGTATATCCTCTTGCCAGCAAGTGAAATTTTGTTTCGGTGATCTGTATCAAAACACATGGATAGCCTGTTACCTGTAATTGCTTCACTAATGAAAATTCATAATAAGCTTGCTCTTTGTAAGTTTCACTTTTTAGTTTTTCATAAAAGGTTTCAGGGTTGATGCTGTATTTCTCCAGTAAGTGTCTGTAAGCTTCATCGTCTGTGAGGTCTCTTCCTTCAAAGTGTAGTGCATATTGAAGATCAGATGCAAAACCAACCTGTTGATCAGGATAAAATTCTTTAAAAATACAAAGGGCAATCGCAGGTTTTTCAGAATGCGGAAACCAATCGCTGAGATCGGGATTGTTAATATGCCAGAGATAATCAGGTCCGAAAGTGATTCCGGTATATTCTTCCACAGTTTTGTAAGCTTTCTGAATATATCCTGCTGTGGCAGCAATGGAAACAGGGTCTTCCGGTAAAATCATACCGCCCGATAACACTTCGATGGGTAATTGAGGATAGTTTTCCTGAATTTGTTTCATTACCGGACTAAATCCATAACACCAACCGCAATAGGCGTCGTAGCAGTAGAAGAGAGTGGGAGTCATAGGACAAAGATAAGAGGGAGATTTGATGATGTCAGATGGCAGATGTCTGATTTGAAATATAAATCCGAGATCTGCCATCTGACATCCGACATTGAAAAAACCTTTCTATTTTTGAACCCTAAATAATTTTTATGCCTGGATTTGAACTATTTGGTGCTGAAGAAAGAAAAGAAGTGAATGATGTGCTGGAAACAGGCATCCTGATGCGTTATGGATTTGATGGTCCACGTAAAGGAATCTGGAAAGCCCAGGAATTGGAAAAAGCCATCACTGAGGTATTTGGTTGTTCACATGCTCATTTGACTTCTAGTGGTACTGCTGCATTGACTACTGCCATGTCTGCTTTGAATATCGGCGCGGGCGATGAAGTGATCATGCCTTCTTTCACTTTTGTGGCCAGTTTTGAAGCTGTATTAAGTGTCGGTGCTGTGCCGGTATTAGTGGATGTGGATGAAACATTAACACTTTCACCGGCTGCCGTAAAAGCGGCGATCACTCCCAAAACAAAATGTGTGATGCCGGTACATATGTGTGGTAGCATGGCAGATCTAGATGCTTTGAAAAGGATTTGTACGGAACATAACCTTATATTATTGGAAGATGCTTGTCAGAGTATCGGTGGAACATATAAAGGAAAAGCATTGGGTACGATCGGACATGCAGGTACTTTCTCTTTTGATTTTGTAAAGACCATTACTTGCGGTGAAGGGGGTGTGGTGATGACCAATAGTGAAGATGTATGGACCAAATGTGATGGTTATACGGACCATGGTCATGATCATAAAGGAGTGGATCGTGGTGCAGATCTGCATCCGTTTATCGGATACAATTTCAGGATCAGTGAATTGCACGCTGCGGTTGGATTGGCACAAATTAGAAAACTGGATACATTCCTGAGCCTACAACGCAAGAATAACAAGGCTTTACGCGCTTATTTGGAAACTATACCGGAAGTAAGTTTTAGAAAAGTGCCTGATGAAGCAGGTGATAGCTGTAGTTTCCTCAGCTGGTTTTTACCTACTGAAGCATTGACCCAAGCCGTGATCGCTGAAATGAAAGAGCAGGGAATATTGGCAGGTAATTTTTATTGGTATGCAAACAACTGGCATTACATCAGTAAATGGGATCATCTGAAGAATGCAACTACTTTGAATAGATTGAGTGATGTACAACAAAATGCGCTCTTGAAATTGAAGAATACTTCTTTTGCTGCAAGTGATGCAGTGATGAGTAGATGTATTTCAACGGCGATTAGTTTATTGTGGACAGAAGAACAGATCAAAGAGAAGGGAGAGAAAATGGTTGCTGCCATCAAAAAAGTATTAGCAAACGCTACAGTTCATGCCTGAGCCTAAATCATATACAGCTTATTATAAACCTGTGCCCTTGGGTTTTTGGTTTTACTTTTGGGCGTTCTTGTTAGTACTGGTGACCATCTATATGATCATGAGATTAATATGGCCTACTTCCTACAATAATACATGGGAAAACTGGTTTACCTCAATAGCTCATTTTTTTGTTTTTTACAGTACCGCAGAACGTATTTACAAGCAGTATAAGAATAGTAAGATCAAAAACTGTTTTATAAAAGTAGATAGTAATGGCATCAGTTGGCGTTTGCCTCAATCAAGTAGCGATGTGAGGGAGAAAGAGATCATTGTCTGGAAGGATATAAGAAAAATTGTGGTCGATGAAAAGAAGATTACTATAAAATATATGTCTACCTACTTTTCTGATAATATTCCCTTTGACACAATTACAGAGGAAGACAAGGGCTTATTGATCGAAGCTTTGAATGATCAGATACAATATCGCTCTATTCCTTACGAGAAGCGGATGGCCGCTTAAGAGATGCAGGTGTAAAGTTTGATTGTTTTCCTTCAAGTTGATTGACTTGATCTAAACTTCCCAATCGAAAACGAAGCGGCACTTTGGTGATCTTTTCGATCTGTAATTCTTTTTTACAGAAAAAAGAGAGATTCTTGCTGTAATAATCCTCCGGCAATAAACGAAAACCGGTATTTCGCAAACTGTCTGTCAATACCTGTTTTGGAGGCATAGGACTGAACATTAACTGCGCTTTTGTGGCAACTGCAGTTATTAGGAATAAATTCACAAACAAACAAATCCGTTTCGCCAACATCTTGCATTGATTGTACGTAAATTTACAGCGTTTTAGCATCATAAGATGTTAAACAAAAACAAGCATCAGAAAGTTCTGAATGGTATCGGTCATTTGTATTTTGAAGCAACTATGTCGTTAAGCCAGTCCTTACAACAGAAATTATTACAGAAGTTATCTCCACAGCAGATTCAATTAATGAAACTGTTGCAGGTACCTACTGCTAATCTGGAAGAGCGTATTAAAGAGGAACTGGAAGAAAATCCGGCATTGGAAATGGATGAAGAAGGGCATACAGATGAGTTTGGTGATGACATGAAAGATGAGTTTGAAAATTCACCTGAAGATGATCTTGATCCCGATGGAAGTTCTGATGAATATGACAATGTAGATATCAGTGAGTATGTGGTAGATGATGATGGAGAGATTGCTGACTATAAAATGAAGGATGATAACTATCCTGAAATGGATGATCAGAAAGTGATTCCGATTCGAGTAGAGACCAGCTTTCATGAATTGGTATTGAATCAGCTCGGTATGTTGGAGTTGGATGAGAGAAGTTATAAAATAGCTGAGCAGATCGTAGGTAGTTTGGATGATGATGGTTACTTACGTCGTGAATTAACTTCTATTGCGGATGATCTGGCTTTTCGTCAAGGATTGAGTGTCGAAGAAAAAGAAATTGAAGCCATCATTCAGCAAATACAACAGTTCGATCCACCGGGAGTTTGCGCAAGAGACCTGAAAGAATGTTTACTACTGCAACTGAAAAGAAAATTAAGCGAAGGTGTTTCAGTGGAACTGGCTGTGCAAGTTCTCTCAAAATATTTTGATGAGTTTACTAAGAAGCATTACGAAAAAATTCAACGAGGACTCAATTTAACGGATGAGCAGATCCGGGATGTCATCAATCAGATCATCAAACTTAATCCCAAGCCAGGTGGTAATATTGGAGAGATCAATAAAGCGGAAAATTATATCGTCCCTGATTTCTTTATTCTGAACAATAATGGAAAATTAGAGCTGACACTCAATGCTAAGAATGCTCCTGATCTTCGTATCAGTGAAGGTTATCGGGATATGCTGAAAGAATACGAGAAAGGAAGCAAAAAAGATAAGCGTCAGAAAGAAGCAGTACTCTTTATTAAACAGAAGATCGATTCTGCTAAATGGTTCATTGATATGATCAAGCAGCGTCAGGATACTTTGATCGGTACCATGAGCGCTATCATGAAACATCAACAGGAGTTTTTCCTTACGGGCGATGAAACTACTATGCGCCCCATGATCTTGAAAGATATTGCTGAGCTTACCGGATTGGATATATCTACAGTCAGTCGTGTCGCCAATAGCAAGTTTGTGCAAACTGAATTTGGCACCTATCGCTTGAAGTTCTTCTTTAGTGAATCGTTGAGTACAGACAGTGGAGAAGAAGTAAGTACAAGAGAAGTAAAAAAGATCCTGAGTGATATCATTGAAGCTGAGGACAAACGTAAACCACTGAGTGATGAAGTATTGACAGAAATGCTTCAGGAAAAAGGCTATAATATTGCACGAAGAACAGTGGCTAAGTACAGGGAACAATTGAATATTCCTGTGGCAAGGTTGAGAAAAGAACTCTAAGAATAAGAAATAAGAAACAAGAAATAAGGAACAAGTAACAAGGAAGTAGTCAGGGACGAAGAAGTAATAAGAGACAAGAGATCGATTGTAGTAAATCATTAGATACACTAATTATGACGGAAGTTGTTGGTCAGCCGACGGAGAAATACCCTTTTTTAGTTCGCTTTTTAGCGAAAGTTGTTTCTTATGTATTTCATCCATTGTTTGTTCCTACCTATATTTTTCTTTTGCTGATGTACACGGTCCCATATGAGTTTTCGGGAATTACGGTTTGGCAGTTGAAAATGCGATTATTCGGTTTATTCTGGCTTACGGCCTTCTTCCCGGCATTTGCCGTTTTTCTTTTATGGAGATTGAAATTCAGTGAAAGTATTTTTCTGCGTACTCAAAAAGAGCGAATCATTCCATATGTGATCACCATGTTTTTTTATTGGTGGATGTACTATCTCAGTAGAAATTTTACTGATCAACCCGCTGTACTGAAGTTTTTCTTTATGGGTATTTTTATTGCCAGCTCTATCGGATTAGTGTGCAATAACTTCTTTAAGATCAGTTTACATGGGATAGGAATGGGCGGAGCGATGACGGCAGTCATTCTATTTTCCTTTTACTATCAATTGCCCATGGGACTCCCTATTTCAATTGTAACATTTCTCACAGGACTTGTTTGTACAAGTCGATTGATCGTTAGTGACCATACTACAAAAGAAGTATATACGGGTCTACTAGTGGGTTCCCTTTGTCAATTAGGTGCGTATATTTTTGTCATGTAAGGCTTTAAAAGCGAGTGCATCTTACCCTGTCTAACAATGAACTTCTCAGTTTGGTGAAACCTTTATAAGCAATGGTAAGTTCTAAACCTCCGCGAAAGTTAGAGACTGTTTTTAGTTGTGAAATATTGACATCATAACTGACGCCTACACTGAAATGGTTGAATTCCATTTTCACTACAGGTATTAATGCATCTCCCCAACGCATAAAACTTCCGATATAAAAAATATCCGGCTCTGCATCATCATACTCTCTCATGTTAATACCATACATGAGTCCTCCCAAATACTGTTGATTACCATTTTGTGTGAAAATATCAGCAAACCCAAAAATGTGTCCACGTTCACCGGAAGGTGCGTGGATACCCAGGTTTACAGACATTCTTGGTGACACAAAACCTGTAACTGTTCCGGTTGTTGATTTGATCACAGGATTGGTTAAATGAGACATTCCTGCAGCGATATAAAATCTCGTTTTATCATTGAATGAGGTGTTATAAGATAGTCCGGCAGAAACATCCCAATATGAATAACCGGTTCCTTTGATAGGTTGCATACTTGAACCCGGATTGAAAGTTCCATTTTGATATTGATCACCAAAGCGAAGTTGTGTGGGATCAAATTGACTGAATACAGGTCCACCCATGAACGAAGCTGTGAGATAGCTGTCCTTATTATCACTCAGTGATTTGTGGTAACTGACAGCCGGTAATAGATGAGTTCGTTTTAACCTGATGTCACCTGCGCCATCCTGACTCATTTGAGCAGCTACTGTTACCAGATCATTCTTCGCACCAACAGGTAGCTTATGTTCAATACTAAATGAAGTGGTTCTGAAAGGTGTTGTTATACTACCCCATTGATCTCTATGTGCCATTGATACACGTAGATCTCCTGTAAAGATCCCCGCCAACGCAGGGTTACGTAACAAGGGTTGTTCATAGAACTGTGAAAAAGTGAAATCCTGTGCAGCCGCATCTCTGTAGCTGAGACATCCAATGATTTGGATGAGCAGGATCATGGATAGTGTTTTTAGGTTTTTCATTTGAGTATGGCTGTATTTCCTTTAAATAATGAGGGTAGCCCTTTTTCACAAATCACTTCACACATATATACGTATACATCCGGTGAAGCGTTGTTGCCTCTAATCTTTCCATCCCAACCATAGGCGGGATCACCCGGATTGAAATTTGTTTTTTCAAATACCACTTCACCCCAACGGTTGAAGATGCGGAAGCTTTTGATCAGTCTGATTCCTTTGCCTTGCACAATCAGCTTGTCATTAATACCATCCCCATCAGGTGTAAAGGCATTGGGAACAAATACTTCAGTGGTTGGACAAATAGTTTTGATACAAACAGTGTCAGTGCTTACGCAGCCGTACCTGTTCACTACGGTACAACTGATACATGCATCATCGCGAAGTTTTACAACAGGTGTTGGACAAGTAATACAAGAGATACCGGTAGCACCACTCCAACGCCATTTTACGATATCGTCATTAGCAGATTGAACACTGAGTTGATAATTGATACCACTGGTGATGGTTGTATCTCTTCCAATTGATACAGGTGTAGGCTTTCCTACAACTACTCTGATCTCTGCAGTATCTGTAAAACAGTTATACGCATCTTTTCCTACTACTTTGTATGTAGTAGTCTCAGTTGGTTTTACAATTACAGAAGCATTATTGGTTGGCGTAAGTCCATTAGCAGATATCCAATTATACTTAGCAGCACCGGTAACAAACAATGTTTTGCTATCACCAATACAAAGAGTATCCCCCGGAGATGCTACCATTTTAAGAGGGTTGATCACTCTCACATTGGTTGAGCGTATCTCAGTACATCCAAATTCATTGTAACCAATGACTTGGTAACCCATGCTGCTATTAGGTTTTACTTTGATTTCAGTACAGTTGGTGCAAAGAATATTTTCATTTTGATCTTTCCAGATAAAGCGAGATGCTCCATTCGCACGAATTGTAACTGAATCACCGCGACAAACGATCTGATTTTGATCGATAGAGATTTTTGGAAGCGGGTGAACGGTTACTGCTTTGAAAACAGAATCATAGCACTGGTTTACAGTGGCTACCACCAATTTTACATTGTACTTACCTTCGCTGGTATATGCAGCATTCACGATAGAATCTTTCGCATTCAATCCATTACCTAGATTCCAGAAACGCATTACCACAGAGTCTTGTGAACTTACGTTTGATTTTAACTGTATGAGATCTGTTTTACAAGCTTCAGCCATTGCATTGATATTAGCAACAGGATATTGATATACCTGTACATCAAAACTTGCTTGGAAACTGGCCGTACAACCAATATTGCTTTCTACTTCAAGTGTAGCACTATGTGTTCCTTTTTGTTTGAAGTCAGCAACTTTTAAACGCTCATATGAATGTTCTCTACCATCCAAAGACCATTTCCAAGAGCGAATACCAAAGAAGGCCTTGCTTGAATCTATAAAACGGAAGTTGGTATTGCCACACTCAAAAACAGCAGACAATCCGAATTTCGATACAACCTGATCAACTTTGATAGAATCATTGGAAACCAGTTGCGTCATACAACCATTGGCTTTTACCAGAAATACTTTAGGATAGTAAACACCTGCTTTTTGATAAGTATAGTTGAAGCTGCCAAGACCTCTTTTAACGATGGTTCCATCTCCTGTATACCATAACAGCGAATCGTTTTGATTTGCACGATCATCTGTGATCATCGCATTGAAAACAGCTGACTGACCTATGCAAAGATTCAGACTTTGAATTTGCATAGAACCACTTGGACTAGTAACGATCACTTTAGCAGTATCTCTGAACTGACATCCTCCTAATGAGGTGCTTAACATAGTAAGTGTATAGCTGCCATTTTTATGATAAAAATGAGTAGCCGTATCTCCGTTGGAACTTCTTCCATCACCCCAGCTCCATATTACATTGGCAGCAGGAGTATTTAAACTCGTTGCCTGTACTTGATGTGGTAAACAATGATCGGTCATTGAAGTGATCTTCATACTTCCTTTTCTGATTGCTACCACTTGAATAGGAGAGCTGAGCGTATCATAACATGCTTTATCATCCGGAGCATAGGTAGTGCCCGCGATCAATGTTGCTTGAATAGTACCTGCGGCTTTATATACGAGAAGAGGCGAAGCTATACTAGCACCTGTTCCATCACTAAAACTCCAAGTGTAACGACTACTATTGGTACTGTGGTTAGAGATACGAACAGTATCACCCACACAGAAATCAGGAGCATTCAAACTGAAAGCAGCAGTTGGAGCTGAGTGTACTCGAATTACATGCGTAATAGTTTTAATCGAACAATCATTATCTATCACCAGTTTAAATTGATAGGTACCGGGTTGTTGGTATTGATGTGAAATAACACCTGTATCTGTAGTGGTAGTTGTTGTTCCATCACCAAAGTCCCAACTGAATCTTAATGCACCGGATGTTTTATTCGTGAATCGAATATTGCCCGGTCCACAGATAGAGCTATCACTTAATACTAAACTTGGAACAATATTGTTTGGTTTGATGATCAGCGAGCGACTTACCGTATCAGCACCACATTCATTGTTGGCAATAAGAACAGGAGTGAGATTGATGCGTTGAGCAGTAAAATAAGTATAACTAAAACTGTTATGTGCATTCAATAAGGTGTCTTTACCATTTCCAAAGCGATATTGGTACGTGATATTATTACCTACAGACGAATTATTGAATGTAATGGCAGCAGGTGAACATGCGGAATCAGAAGATACGCTGAAACCGGCTTTAGGTTTAGCACGTACCGTAACGGTTTTAGAAGTGCTGAAGGCTCCACATAAAGCTGAACCGGCTTTTAATGTAATGGTATAGTTGGTATCCAGTCCACTTACAGATCGTTGTAATAATACAGTACCTACTTGTTGATTAGAAGAAATCAGTGTTTGACCTATATACCAATTGTAAGAGTAGTTGTTGATTGATGAAGTTGTATTGTTCAATGTAACATTCATAGGTCCACAACCCAATGTATCCGAAACTGTAAATGAAGGATTTGCCGGGTGGCTTCCATAAACAGTCACTTCTGCAACGGCGGCATTACAGTTATACAGGCTGGTTGCTTTTAATCTAATGGTAGCTTGATCCTGATTCAGCGGTAGGGTATAACCCGGGAAATTAATACCCGTGCCAATTGATATGCCATTGGCAAACCACTCATAAGAAACATTATTGGAAGCATAATGCGTTGCCTGAATATTAGACGATGTAACATTAAAAGGAGTACAACCAGTGGTAGTAGTAATGGAAACAGATGCAATGGCATTCGGACGAACCACAATGTTGACACTGTTGCTTGTGTTTGATTGTGCACCTGTACAAAGTTGTGTGGTTACAATTCTTCTGTACTGTTGATTTGCAGTCAGGTTTGTAGTTGTATAGTCTTTTTGTGTTGCGCCGGTAATGGTGCTCCAAGTGTTACCACCGTCTGTACTGGTTTCCCACTGATAATAATAAATTCCATCTCCACCACTTGGATCTGAACCAATGATCTGAGCGGTATTGCCGGTACAGATCTCAATAGATGTATTGAGGCTATTATTGCTGAGTGCAGCTTGTTTGGTTACAGTGATGGTGTTACTGGTAGAAGAACAAGGAGTGGAGTTCACTATTCTTCTCAGTAATGTTTGTGCATGAACAGGCGTAAAGTTGTAGTCAACATTGGTAGCGCCAGTGATATTGCTCCAATTTGTTCCATCGGTACTCATTTGCCATTGATATGTATAAGTACCTGTTCCTCCTGTAGGTGAACTGGTATTGATATTTACCGATTGACCATCACATACTGTATAACTTGTAGTGCCGATCGTATTGATGATCACAGGTACTATTTGTATTGTAACAGTATTGGTATAAGCGCTGTTGCAAGTGCCGTTTTGAACAAGTGCTCTGAACTGTGTAGTAGCTGTCAGGTTACTGTAGTTATAACTATTTGTATTGTTATTGATGTTAGTCCATGTACTACCATTGTTTGTAGATAATTCCCATCTAACAATAACACCATTGTTTCCGGTTAACTGAATGGTGCCGCTATTATTACCGCTACAAGAAGTGGCAGCTCCGGAAATACTGCCGGGATTTGTTGGTGCATCAACAGTAATGATTGCCGGACTGCTGTAAGTCTGTGAACAAACACCATTTTGAACTATTGCACGATATTGTGTGGTGGTGGTTATATTATTGTAACTGTAACTATTCGTTGTATTGGTAATAGCATTCCAGTTATTTCCTCCATCGGTAGAATATTGCCAGCCAATGATGGAACCTGTATATCCACTTAGCAGCAATGTTCCACTATTACTTCCACTACATACAGTAGCATTTGAAGAAACAGTTCCTCCAACAGATAATGGGGTAACAGTGATGGTGACACTTGAACTATAAGCCGGAGAACAAACCCCGCTTCTAACACTTGCACGATAAGCTGTAGTTTGTATGAGGTTGGTATATGATATAGTAGCCGTTTGCTGATTGATAACAGTCCAGTTACTTCCGCCATCTACTGAATATTCCCAGTGTTGAATAGCGCCATTATGACCGGATAATGTAACTGAACCGCTATTACTTCCATAACAAACAGTAGCAGCTCCACTTGTTGTTCCGGGAATGGTGATAGGGTCGATCGAGATATTTACTTGATTGCTATATGCATTAGAACACACACCATTTTTCACCAGTACTCTGAAAATAGTTGCTTGCGTTAGATTGCTATAAGAGTAGGTATTGCTTGTGTTAGCAATATTGTTCCAGCTGGTACCACCATTTGTTGAGTATTCCCATCTAACAATATTTCCATTATTGCCATTCAGGGAAATAACACCTGAATTATTTCCATTACAAACAGTAGCACTTCCACTGAGTGTACCCGGATTTGTAATTGGGTCTACCTGAATGGTGGCCATTGTACTATATGCAGCATTACAAACGCCGCTTTTTACTTGTGCTCTATAGGCAGTTGTACTTGTAAGATTATTGTATGAAATAGAGTTGGTATTATTTGCGATCACTGTCCAGTTATTACCATTGTCGGTAGAAGAAGCCCACTCAATGATCGCACCTCTATGAGCTGTTAATAACAATGTGCCGCTATTAACATTTGCACAAACAGTTGTACTTCCCAGAACATTACCGGCAATGGTAGAAGGATCGATATGAATGGTAACATCATCAGAAGAGCTACTACAAACTCCATTACTGATCGTCCATCTAAATTGATAGGTGCCCGCAACAAGACCATTAACGATGGTATTGTAGGCAGCTGAATTGATAAAATTAGCTGTGTTGGGACCGGATACCTGTGTCCACGTACCTGTTCCGGATGTTGGTTGATTACCGGCAAGCGTTATGGTGTTCACAGCACAAAGTGTTTGATCAGCTCCTGCATTTGCGGTTGTAACGGCACTAAGAACAGTTATGGTTACAGTATTTGAATACTCGCTGTTACATACACTGTTTTTCACTTGTGTTCTGTACAAGGTGGTCGTTGAAAGATTATTATAATTGATACTGTTGTTACCGGCACTTCCTGCAACAATATTCCAACTGCTACCATTATTGATGGAATACTCCGTTTGAATTATGCTACCGGTGTTTCCGCTTAAATTCAGTGTGCCGCTATTAGATGTAGCACAAACAATTGCATCTGATGAAAGGGTTCCCGGAACGGTAGGAGGAACAATGGTAAGTCTTACATTATCTTCTGAAGATGGACAAACACCATTCGAAATGGTCCATTTAAGTTCATAAGTTCCAACGCTAAGACCACTTATACTTGTATTATATGCATTGTTATTGCTGAAGTTAATAGTTGATGGACCCGATACAAATGACCAGAGACCATTACCTGATGTTGGTTGATTGGCTAGTAAATTGGCAACAGCTTGGTTACAAAGTGTTTGATCAGTTCCTGCATTGGCTGTTGTAACAGGTTGCATCACTGTGATCGTTGCTATCGAAGAATAGGCAGGTGTTCCAATACCGCTTTGTACCAAAGCACGATAAAGTGTAGTTGTGGTTAGATTGCTGTAAGTATATTGATCTGTGTTGTTCGTAATAACACTCCAGCTACTTCCATTATTGATAGAGGATTCCCATTGTAAAATATTTCCGGTATATCCGGTTAGTTGTAAGGTTGCACCATTACCGCCGGTTGCGCAAACAGTAGCATCTGTATTGATGGTACCTGCAACGGTTGCCGGTTCTACAACTATAACCATATCATCACTTGAGTTGGTACAAACACCATTTGAAATGGTCCATCTGAAAGTATAAGTACCAACTGCTAATCCGGTTACGCTGGTATTGTATTGGTTGATATTTGTAAATGCTGCTGTAGTAGGTCCGGATACTTGCGACCAAGATCCTATTCCGGAACCGGGGTTGTTGGCAGCAAGTGTTGCACTGCTAATTCCATTGATAGTTTGATCAGCACCTGCATTGGCTGTTGAAGGAGGCTGTTGTACGGTAACTGTACCAGTGTTTGAAATTTCAACTGAGCAAGCGCCATTCTGAACAGTAGCTCTGAATTGAGTAGTAGTTGTGAGGTTGTTGAATGAATAGCTTGCAGTAGTTACAGCACTATTGGTCCAAGAACTACCACCATTCACTGAATACTCCCAGTGTATGATACTTCCGGTATATCCAGATAAAGTTAATGTGCCGCTGTTGACAGGAGCACAAACAGTAAGATTTGCGGTCAACGATCCCGGAACAGTAAGTGAACTATTGGTGATCGTTACATCATCTTGTGTAGAAGTACAAATACCATTGCTAATGGTCCATCTGAATACATAAGTACCGGTAGTTAGACCGGTAACCGTAGTAGTTGCATTGGCAGGATTTGTGAATGTTGGTGTATTAGGTCCACTCACTAAAGTCCAGCTTCCTGTACCTGATGCAGGTACAGTAGCACTTAGTGAAACAGAGCTTGCATTACAAATGGATTGATCAGTTCCTGCGTTAGCAGTACTTGGTGCAGGATATATCACCACATCTGTAGTTGCTTGCGAAGAACAACCGCTAGGTGTAATGCCTGTAATGGTATAACGAACAGTAGCGTTAGCTGTGCTGCTATTCACCAATATATCTGAAATACTATTTCCTGTAGTAGGAGTTGCATTATTGCTATTGCCGCTTACACTTCCTGACAGTATTGATGAAGTCCATGTGTACTGTGTATTGCTAACTGTTGAATTGAAAGAAATGTTGGTAGATGTACTTGTACAGAGGTTATTATTATTATTGGTGATCGTGATTTCCGGTTGTGGTTTCACGTTCACCCTAACTGTATACGGAGTGGCAGAGCAGCCGTTGTATTGTGGAGTAATGGTATATTCAACTACATAATCAATACTATTGGAATTGTTGATAAGCGTATTATTAATAACACCGGTACCACTCGCTGCATTACCTGAACCTGTACCGCTGATCACAGAAGATGTCCATGAATAAGTACTACCTGCAACAGCAGAAGAAGGAGTATGTTGGAACAAGTTGTTGTTGCAAATAGTATGAACCGAAGAAGTACCTATGTTATCAGGCAGTATGCGTAATGCCATGGTATCAGACACATTTGATGAACCACAATTACCGGTTGCATTCAATGTGGTAGATGCTGCAAATACAATGTATACAACACCATTTGCTTTATCGGAGGCGCTGGGTGTATAGGTCGTATTCAATGAATTCGTAGATGAGAAACTACCTGAACCATTTAATGTGTACCAATTTATAGAGTTGGCTACTACGGATACTTGTCCACGCAACGGAATATTGGAAGCATTAAAGCATACAGAAGTATCCTGAGCACTTGCAATACTTCCTGTTAGTGAAATGGATTTATACAATGTTTGTGTGGCGCTACAAGTAATATCATTGGTTGTATACTGAATAGAAATGGTATAAACATTTCCATTTTGTAACTGAACAGCTGGATAATCAGAAGCATTTGTTTTTCCAGATTTGAACACATCTGTTTCTACCAATCCGGTTGTATTGTTGGTGAATGTCCACAAATAAGTATTACCCGGATTGGTATTGCTATATGAAACATAATATGGGTTTGAAGCTAGGTTTGAATAAGTTCTAACTCCGTTATTACATTCCATCAAAGTATTGCCTAATGATACAGAAGCTACTGTGATCTCTTTTGTAACAACGGCTGAACATCCATTAGCAGTTACCGTATAACTGATGGTAGTAGTGCCGCCGGTAAGTAATGAAACCACACCGCTTTGATCAATAGTTGCAACTGCAGTATTCGAACTAGACCATACGCCACCGGGAGTGGTATTGGTTAGTGATATCGTAGTACCGGCACATCCACCTTTTGGTCCGCCAATGGCATTCACTGAAGGTGTGGTATTCACTGTAACATTGGTGCTACCTGTTGCAGTACATCCATTGCTGGCAGTTACCGTTAAATGATAGGTACCACTATTCGCAGATGAGCTATTATTGATAATTGGATTCGCAACGGCAGATGTAAAACCATTCGGGCCTGTCCAAGCATAAGTATAAGGTGAAACGCCGCCGGTAGTTGTTGAGTTGAGATTGATAGCATTACCGGAGCAAATAGGACTCGTACTACTTACAGATGTTGATGGCGATGTAATGACAGTCAAAGAAATTCCGGGAGAAGCAGTGATACAAGTACTGGAAGATAAACTTGCTATATCCGGTCCAACCAACACACGATACATGGCCTGATCTCCACTACTTACATTATTCAGGTTGAAAGTAGTAGCACTATTTGAGGGTGTACCAATATTTGACCAAGTGCTTCCACCATTGGTACTTTTTTGCCATTGATAGGCAGGGTTAGTAAAAGGACTATTGATGATAGATGCATTCACACTGGTATTGGTTCCAGAACAAACAGTAGATGAAGTACTGAATGAAACAGAAGCGGTAGGAGTACATGCTGTAAATAAAATATCATCAATCGCAAGATCATTACCACATTGTGGCTGACCGCCATAAGCATCTACCATTTCTAATACCAATGATGTGGTGCCGGAAGGCAGATCGAATGAGAAACCATATTGTATCCAATTAGGAGCAACAGATCTATTGGCAGTCAATGGAATATTTCCCGTGCTGTAAGAAGCTAATACAACTCCTGAAGTATTCTTGATATTGAAAGTAACATTGGGGTATACATATCCTGAACCACAAATCGGTAATGTGTTACTGGTTGTATTCACATTCGCAAGCCAAGCAGAGAAATTATATTTAGACCCGGGGCAAAGATTGTCGACTTGCTGAGAAAAAAAGACAGACCCACCGGTACCGGCATTGACCAGAAACATATTTCCGTTGGCATTACCTGTATGGTCTGCGCCTACTGCCCAATCATTTTTACCGGAATTCTGAACAAGAGGAGTAACGATGTAAAAACCATCTGCAAGCTGACCACTACTTTGAAAAGTATAGTTCGTAGTAAATCCGGATGGAACAGTTGATTTAGAAGTTGAACTAGCACCTTGCCCAAATGTTTGTGAAAACACAGGTGCCAATGCACTACTGGAGCAAGTACCTTGTCCATAGGTGGTTAAATGACATAGGACAAGACACAGCAACAACACAAAATAATATGTGTGTTTCCGGGGGATCATGGATATTGGATATACGACGTTAATCAGAAATCGGTCGGATAGGATTCCGATTTTCTGTAACAGCTTTCATAGGTGTATGCAATCTACATAACTAAGACCGCTATGTGATGTTATTTCTATGTGACAGAATCTTCTTTTCTTTGTAGGGCTTTTACTACAGTATTAATCACACACGATCTATTGTTTATACATTAAGAAAAAGACTATTTGCAAAATGTGGTATCGACTCGGTCAATTTATTTTAAAATACAGATTGTCATTGCTCATATTGTTGATTCTTTCAACAGGAATCATGACTTATTATGCAACACAAGTAAAGTTGAGTTATGAGTTTACAAGAGCTATACCAACAGATAATCCTAAATACCAAGACTATCAGTCTTTTCTTCAAAAGTTTGGTGGTGATGGAAATATGTTGGTAGTTGGATTTGAAACGGATTCATTTTATCATACCACTTATTTCAATGCAGTAGCAAAACTTCAGCAGGAATTAAAAAAAATAAAAGGTGTTACAGGTATTCTGAGTATTCCTGATGCTGTTGATTTGAAGAATGATCGCGAAAATGCAAAATTGGTTCCTGTAAAAATATTCAACACACCTTTTGAATCACAGGCGGTATTGGATAGTAGCAGAATGGTGTTTGAAAATTTACCTTTCTATAAAACATTATTGTACAGTGATTCATCGAATGCCTATCTGATGGGTGTTTCTGTGAATGGTGATACCATTAATAGTAAAAGTAGAACCCGACTGATCAATGACATCAATAAGCAATTGACTGCTTTTGAAGAACAAACAAAATCAGTATTACACATAAGCGGTTTGCCATTCATCAGAACTACTATCGGTAACAGGATCAAAGATGAGATGAATTGGTTTTTGATAGGTTCCCTTCTATTATCGGCTATTACACTGTTGTTGTTCTTTCGATCTTTCGGCGCAATGTTAATGAGTTTGATTGTAGTAGGTATTGGTGTGGTATGGAGTTTAGGAACTATTGTTTTGTTGGGTTATAAGATCACATTGCTCACTGCTTTGATACCACCATTGATTGTTGTCATTGGAATTCCGAATTGTATCTACTTCCTGAATAAATACCATACTGCTTATCGTGATACCGGTAATAAAGAGAAAGCATTGATCACCATGGTGGGAAGAATGGGTATTGTAACCTTGTTCTGTAATATCGCAGCTGCGATTGGTTTCGCCGTATTCGCTCTTACGAAAAGTGCATTGTTACAAGAGTTTGGGGCCGTAGCGGGAATAAATATTATGGCACTGTTTTTTATCTCCCTCATTTTTATACCTGTAGTATTAAGCTATACCCAACCTCCACAACCCAAACATGTAAGATATCTTGATAACCAATTTTTAGAGAAATTATTGGTAAGGATCGAGCGATGGACTTTTCATCACGCAAAATGGGTATATGGCATTACGATCTTGCTCACCGCATTTGCTGTCGTAGGATTGTTCAGACTCAAGAGTGAAGGGTTTATTGTAGATGATCTGCCCAAGCAAGATAAAATTTATACAGACCTGAAATGGTTTGAGCAAAATTTTGGAGGTGTCATGCCTTTAGAAATACTGGTGGATACCAAAAAGAAAAATGGATTACTCAGAACTACCAGACCTATTTCTAAAATCGATGAACTATCGGCTTATATCGGTGCAAGTCCGGATGCATCGAGACCATTATCATTTGCTGAAGGATTAAAATTTGCCAAGCAAGCCTATTATGATGGAGACATTTTAAGTTATGATATTCCATATGAAGGTGATCTGGCATTCATGGGGCCTTATCTGCGACAAAAATCTGATAGTGGCGTGGCTGAATCAGGAGTATCAAAAATCATCAGCACTTTTATGGATAGCACAAAACAAGTGGCCCGTATCAGTGTGAATATGAAAGATGTAGGGAGCGTAAAATTGCCCTTGTTGATTGCCGACTATGAGAAGAAAGCCGCTGAAATATTTGATACGGCTTCTTATAAAATAACTTTCACAGGAAGTAGTATTACATTTTTGGAAGGTTCCAGTTTTATCATCAAAGGATTAAAGGAAAGCATCTTCTGGGCTTTCTTGTTGATCACACTTTGTATGTTGTATCTGTTTCGTTCTTTCAGGATATTGATCTGCTCACTCATTCCTAATTTGATTCCATTGGTGATTACGGCAGGTGTTATGGGTTGGACAGGCATTGCGCTGAAACCATCTACAGTATTGGTCTTTAGTGTGGCATTGGGTATAGCGATTGATGTTACGATAAGATTTCTCATCAACTATAAACAGGAATTACCACATTATAATTACCAGGTGCCGCAAACTTTAGTGCAAACCATCAAGCATACCGGAATCAGTATCATCTACACATCACTGGTTTTAATTGCGGGATTTGTTATTTTTTGTATCAGTGATTTCGGAGGAACAAAAGCTTTAGGTTGGTTAACGTCTTTAACCTTAGTAACCGGAACACTAACAAATTTGATTTTGTTACCGGTACTTCTTTTGCATACACGGAAAAAGACAAACGAAAAGCAAGGATGATTGATGAAGAGATGATTTCCAAGTCTCCTTTCTTATTCCAAAATAAGTACACACATCATTACAATTCTTCAATCTGTAATAGATGATCGCTTTATTGCTGAGTATTCGGTAGTAGTGATGTCTCTATGTTCAGTATCCGTTTTTTCTTGAAACAGCAATACTTCATTCAATGTCATAGTGTTTCCCACGCATCCGTTAAGTATACTTAACACCAGATTCGTATCAGTAGTAGTCATACTCAAGATGGATCATGTAATCCATCTCTTTATAAATCCTAATTATAACCTATCTAAGAAGATGGGCTTATCATGGGGTTATAATGGGCTTATATCGCTTTTATAGATTGAGTATGTGTAGCTTGTCTCCCTGACATCTACGGGGGATTTAAAGGAGAGGTAAGAGATCGGTATCGTCACATGGCTTTATAAGCAACTACTGAAATATGGGTAGTTTAGCCGGTTTTGTGTAGTAAACAAACTGGCTTTTTTATTGTTAGCCCTTCAAAATATAAAAAATGCTGATTATTATATGATTATAAATAGTTTATTAAAAAATATGTTTAAAATCTACAGTTTTTCCCGTCCCAAACAGCGTTTTTTTGCCTGCTACTGTCTAAATTTAACACTTCTATAAACCTTAAACTAATGCAATGAGAAAACTATTGGCACTTTTTGTCAGTGTTGTGCTATTGATGACACAACTCCAGGCACAAACGAGCCGTACCTTTACTGGAAAGGTTACGGATGCTAAAGGGGCACCACTAGCAGGTGTTACCGTTTCAGCTGGCTCCGACAGGAGAACAGTAACAGACAATGCGGGCAACTTTACCCTTCAGGTAGGGGCTAGTGTTCGCTCGCTTCGCTTCACTTATGTTGGCTACAACATTTTGGATGCCAGCATCTCCGACAAAAATTCTATTACCGTAAGTATGACCGAAGAAGACAAATCACTGTCTGAAGTAGTGGTTGTAGGTTATGGTACACAGAAGAAAAAAGAAATCACCGGTAGTATTGCCAGTGTAAAAGGAGAGGCTTTGGCCAACAAGCCAACCCAAAGTTTTGACCAAGCATTGGGTGGTCGTGCAGCCGGTGTACAGGTGAATATCCCTAACGGTGTGTTGAATGCACCTCCTGTTATCCGTATTCGTGGTACAAACTCTATTTCTTTATCATCTTATCCATTGATTGTATTGGATGGAGTTCCAATGTTTACGGGTGATTTTAGTGGTGTAGGTGGAGCTGCCGGCAATATTCTGGCGAGTATCAATCCAAATGATATCGAAAGTGTAGACGTTGCCAAAGATGCCGCTGCAACAGCGATCTATGGTAGCCGTGCTGCCAATGGAGTATTGTTCATCACTACAAAAAAGGGTAAAGCAGGTCGTTCTAAAGTTACTTTAGACAGTTGGGTTGGTTTTAGTCAGGTTCAGCGTTTACCAACACTGTTGGATGCATTCCAATACACTGATTTCAAAAATGAAGCTTTACGTAATGCAGGTACATTTAATGCTGCGACCAATGCGTTTGCTTTGACAAACGGTCCGGACGGACAGCCTATCAATACGCGCTGGTATGATTATGTATACCGTACAGGTGTTCAGCATAGTAATACTTTAAGTATTTCTGGCGCAAACGAATCAACCAATTACTATTTTTCTGCAGGTTATACAAACCAGGAAGGTATTCTTAGAAGAAATGATTATCAACGTTTATCATTGACAATGAATGTGGATCATAAAGTTGGGAAAGCAGTGAATATTGGAGGTAAGATTCAATATTCGAGTGAAAAGAACCTTGCAGCAGTAAGTTCCGGTTCCTTAGGTGATGCATTTGCAACCGCAGGTTTGGGACGTGTAGTGCAAGTGACTGCACCAAACATTTCTCCTTACAACAATGATGGTACCTACAATTACAATGGTGCATTAATTGGAGTAATGGGTAACAGAGTTGGACAGGCAGGTTTTAACAACCCTGTTATTCAATTAGATTTGAATAGAAACAACAACTACATTGAACATGTAATTAGCAATGTATATGCTCAAGTTAAACCGTTTAGTTGGTTAACCGCAAGAACAAATTATGGAATTGACTATGTGCTTACTGATAATGATTCTTATTTCCACCCAATTTCAGGGGAAGGTTTTGCATCAAACGGTTCTGTTACAGCAACTTTTAGTAAGAATAAAAGATGGGTTTGGACAACTACTTTACAGTTCGACAAAACTTTTGCCGAAAAGCATAATGTAAGTGCCTTAGCTGGTATTGAACATCAGAAGTCTGATGGTAACAGTTTTGGTTTGAACCGTATCACCGTTAATGATCCGGCATTTACCAATATTCAAGGTGGCTGGGCTACTCCGAACGTAGCCGGATTAGGCATCGGTGAAAACTACCTGTATTCTGAATTCGGTCGTGTACAATACAATTTCGATCGTAAATATTATGTTACCGGTAACCTTCGTAGAGACGGTGCTTCTCAGTTAGGTGCTAACTCTAAGTATGGTACATTCTGGGGTGTATCTGCAGGTTGGGAGGTAATGAATGAAAAGTTCTGGAGTGCGGCAAAATTAGATCGCATCTTCAGTAGCTTTAAAGTAAGAGTTAGTTATGGTAAGGTTGGTAATATCGGTGGATTAGGGAACTTTCAGTCACTGTCTCAGTTCGGCTCAGGACTGTATGGCGGAAACGGTACTGTTTTTTATAGTCAAGCCGGTAACCCGAATCTGACTTGGGAAACAAGTAAAAAAACAGATGTTGGTATCAATTTTGGTATCATGAAAGATCGTATGACTTTCGAAATCGGTTATTATAACAGTGATAACGACGGACTATTGTTGTTTGTACCACAACCTCCTTCAGCAGGTTTGCCTTCTACCATTCCTCAGAACATTGGCACCATGTATAACAGAGGGTTAGAATTCGCTGTAAACTTTGCAGCTATTCAGAAGAAAGATTTCTCTTGGAACTCATCTTTCAACCTGTCTACCAATGATAATAAAGTAAATTCTCTGGCTCCAGGTATCAATAGTATTATTGGTTCTACAGGTGGTTTAGAGAATCCTAACATTACAATACCTGGTCAGCCAATCTCGATGATCTTTGTTACCCGTACAAAAGGAGTAGATCCGGCTACCGGTCGTAGAATCTTTATCAATGCACAAGGTCGTGAAGTATTCTTCCAGCACGTGGCTCCTGCCGGACAAGCACGTTTCATGTATGCTGATGGAACAACAGCACCAACCGTAAGTAATGCTGATGCGGTGGTTTACAAAAATACACATGCGAAGATCTTTGGTGGTTGGGAAAATACTTTCCGTTTCAAAGGATTTGAACTGACTGCATTATTGACTTATCAGTTTGGTAACTGGATTTATTTTGGGTCACAAGCCGGTTTGAGAGATCAGCGTTTCTGGAACAATGAAGTAGCTATTCTGAACAGATGGCAAAAAGCAGGTGATGTTACTGAGATACCTAAAGCTGTATTTGGTGATAACGTATCGAATGGTTCAGCATTCCCGCTTGACATCAACGTATTCAGAGGTGATTTCGTAAAACTGAGAACATTAACAGTTGGCTATAACCTGCCTAAATCACTGCTTGATAAAGTGAAGATCTCAAATGCACGTTTCTATATCAATGGAAACAACTTGTTGATCCTGACTAAATATCCTGGTCCAGATCCGGAGGTTTCATCCAATGGTAATGGTACCACCAACTTTGGTGTAGACAGAAACACAGTGGCAAACCAGAGAACCTTAACTGTTGGTTTGAACATAGGCTTCTAATTGTTAAACTATTAATGTAGAAGAAAATGAAAAAGAAACTAATATATGTAATCATGGCCGCAGCGGTGGTTCAGTTGACCTCCTGCGCCAAGGACAAATTCATCAGTCCTGTGCCTACCAATGCTATCTCTGACCTGACTGCTTTTGACAGTAAGGATAGAGTTGAGGGTCAGGTACGTGCTATTTATGCCTCTATCAAAAATGCCGGAATGTATGGTGGTCGTTATCAGATCTTCAATGATATTCGTGGTGAAGAATTCAATAACGAACGTACCAACGTGGTAACCGGTTTTGACGTTTGGAACTATACACCCAGTAACAGTTCAACCAACAGTGTACTCAACCATTGGGCAAGAGCATACTATGTAATTAACCTGGCTAACGTATTCATTGACGGTATGGCAGCTAAAGGAACCAGTGTTGTTGGTGCTACACTCTCAAATAATTATCTAGGAGAAGCCCGTTTATTGAGAGCCCTGAGTTATTACTCTTTGCTTCAGTTATATGCACGTCCGTTCTGGGACGGTAACGGAAGTAAGCCGGGTGTTCCATTACGTTTGAAAGGTAATACAGGTTCTGGTGATTATGCATTAGCACGTGCAACAGTTGCGGAAGTCTACAATCAAATCCTAACGGACTTGACTTTTGCAGAACAGAACCTCCCATTAACACAGGCAAATGCCACATTGAATACCACACGTGCACACAGAAATACTGCCATTGCTTTAAAGACAAGGGTATTAATGAGCATGCGTCGCTATGCGGATGTAATCACTGAAGCCAATAAAATTGTAAGTGCTACAGCGCCATTTGTTGCAAGTACAGGTGTTGCACACGCATTGCAGGCTGATTATAGAACCATGTTTACTTCTAATTATACCACTACCGAATCAATTTTGTCCATGCCATTTGCTTCCAATGAGCAGCCTGGTGGACAAAATCAGTTGGGTTACTATTATGGCCCGGCTGCTTTCAATGGTGGTAATGGAGAATATTCTTTGTTACCTAATAGCATCATTGCAGACGCAGGATGGAAAGCAACTGACAGAAGAAGAAGTTTTATACAGGTATTCAGTGGTAAGAGCTATCTTACTAAATACAGTGTACCTTCTACTTTTATTGATTGGGCTCCTGTAATCCGTTATGCTGAAGTATTATTGAATTTAGCTGAAGCACGTGTTCGTTCTACGAGTACGGTGGATGCACAAGCCATTGCATTATTGAATGCGGTACGTGGTCGTTCAGATGCAACTACTGTATTCACTGTAGCTAATTTTGCCAATGCGAATGCACTTGCAGATGCAATTGTCAATGAAAGACGTATCGAATTCTTAGGTGAAGGTTTAAGAGGAACAGATATTTCCAGATTGGGACTGCCACTGCCTGCGAAACCAGGTGTAGCGGCAATTGCTCCGACTGCACAACAGTATATCTGGCCAATTTCTTCGAATGAATTGTTATTAAATCCGCTTTGCGTGGATAATAATTAATAAGGTTAGATTTAAAAGGGAAGCCGGTCTGAGAAGACCGGCTTTTTTTGTTGATGGAGATTTATTTTTATTGATGATGAACCAGCATATTCTCTTTGATGTAAGTTTTTCATAGACTTTAATTAGCTATTGGTAGATTTTTTAAACCTGTAAGCAAGGAGTTTTAAAATTTTACTGTCTTTATCACTATGTCTCGGAATGAAATTTAGTTCAGGGTATCCTTTATTCAACCTGAGATAATGTTCAATTACTTTTTAAAATTAACTGTATGAGAAAAGGCATTTTGCTTTTATTTTTTATTCTATTGTCGGAGTTGATATTGATTGCTCAGACATCACCCCAGAGTCTTAAAGGAAAAATTACAGATGAAAAAGGCAATCCGATTGCTAATGCGTCTGTTGTTGGTAAAGGTTCTGCGTCAGGTGTTAATACAAAACCTGATGGAACTTTCTTAATCAATGTGCCAGCAAATACCAAATATTTGGTTGTGTCATCATTGAATTTTTTGACTAAAGAGGTTGCGATTGGGAATAAAAATGAATTAAATATTTCCTTGCAAAGTAGTGTTGAAAACTTACAGGAAGTGGTAGTGGTTGGTTACGGTACTACAAAAAAAGCAGACCTCACAGGATCTGTTGCAACAGTTAAAGCTGCGGAGATTGAAAACAGACCATTCACATCAGTTGATCGTGCATTGCAAGGTAAGGTGGCAGGTTTGCAGTCAGTTGCGGCCTCTGGTCAGCCAGGAGGGGATCAATCAATACGAATACGCGGAGTTAGTTCCATTACAGCTAGCAACTCTCCATTATGGGTTATTGATGGCGTGCCTGTTAATACTGGTGATGTATCAAGATTACAAACAACAGCAAACTTATTAAGCACACTTAATCCTAATGATGTTGAAAGCATCTCGGTTTTGAAAGACGCTGCATCGCAGTCTATATATGGAAGTCGCGCTGCAAATGGAGTTGTCTTGGTAACAACAAAAAAGGGTAAGTCAGGAAAAACAAAGTTTAGATTTGATACCGAGGTTGGACAAAGTCAGGTCGCTTATCAAAATGAGAGATGGAGACCTTTGAATGCTGCTGAGTATTTAGCTATTGCAAAAGAAGGTTTAGAAAATGCAGGTAGAACACCGGCACAGGTTACCTCAACTTTAACTAGCTTAGGACAGGGTAATGGTATTGACTTTAATTGGTTGGATCATGCTCAAGTCAGAGGAACTCAGCAACAATATAATATCAGTGCAGAAGGCGGTAATGACAAAACTAATTTCTTTATTTCTGGTGGTCGCTTCGTTCAAGAGGGCACAGTGATTAATTCAAAATTTACACGTACAAATGGTAATATTCGTATTACAAATAAAGCAACAGAAAAGCTTACACTTGGTGTAAATTTGAATGGAGGGGCAGTCTCTCAGAAAGCTCCTTTAGCTGGTGGTGCCTTTGGAAATCCTGTATTAAGTTCTTACTTCTTACTCCCAACAAGGTCTGCATTTAATCCAGATGGTACTTATAATCTTTCATTAGGTGGTCTTCATAATACTTTAGCATTAGCGGAAATTGATAAACGTCTTTTGCGAGAAATGAGTATGCGTGGAAGTTTGACGGCTGATTATAAAATTTTGGATAATCTGAAGTTCAGATCAGCATATGGTGTAGATTACAATGTACTTGAAGAAGATCAATATAATAATCCTTTGCATGGTGATGGACTTGCTGCTAATGGAAGAGCATTTGCTTTTTATACAAGATATTTTAATTGGGTTTGGACGAATACGTTAGACTACAGTACTAATATTCTAAAAAATGGAGATCTTACTGCTAATATGCAAATTGGCTATGAAAGCCAAAAATCTCAAGGATATCTTAATAGTTTACAATCTCAACAATTCCCTCCAACGCTTGCGTTAACATTCCCAATTTCTGGCGCAAGTCCAACAACAGCTACAGCTACAATTACTGAATATACTTTTGCGTCTCAGTTCGCTTCAGCTTCAGTGAACTACAAAAATCGATTTGTTGTTTCTGGAAGTTTTCGACGAGATGGTTCAAGCAGATTTAGTGCTGCCAATAGATATGGTGATTTCTGGTCCGTAGGTGGTACTTGGAACATCGACAAAGAAGCATTCATGGAGAATGTTGATTTTATCAATCAACTTAAACTTCGTTCATCATATGGAGTTAATGGTAACGCAGGTATAGGAAATTACGATGCTTTACCTTTATATGGTTATGGATTTAATTATAATCAACAGCCAGGGAGTGCCCCAGGAAATGTAGGAGATCCTAACTTAACATGGGAACTAAATAAGCCTTTTAATGTTGGTTTAGATGTAAGTTTCTTTAACAGCCGATTGAATATTACTGCTGAGTACTACAATAGAAAATCTCAAGACTTGTTGTTAGATGTGCCTCTTTCAAGGACTTCAGGTTTTGCAACAGCAACACGTAATATTGGATCAATGGAAAATAAAGGGTTAGAACTTACAATTAGTGGGTCACCAATCAAGTCAAAGGATTTTACCTGGGATGTCGATTTCAATTTTGCAAACAACAAAAATTTGATTACAAGCCTTCCGAACGGTAGTGATATTCCTGATGGTAATTTTATTATAAGACAAGGAGCAAGTTTCAAAACTTATTTTCTAAGAGTATATGCAGGAGTAGATCCCGCAAATGGAGATCCTCTTTGGTATACAGATGCAGATCGTAAAACCACTACAAATGCTTACCCTCCAGCATCAACGCGTCAACTGGTGGGACAAGCATTACCCAAAGTGTTTGGTTCTTTAACAAATACATTTACCTATAAGAATTTCACTATCAACGCTCAGTTGTTCTACAACTTTGGCAATCATGTGTACAATACTTGGGGATCTTATCAGTTGGCATCTGGTTTTGGACCAACATTTAATAAAGTAGTTAGGATTTTTGATCGTTGGCAGAAACCGGGGGATATAACAGATATTCCTAGGTACATCGAGAACGGCAATAAAAATTTCCAGAGTTCATCAACTATGTGGTACAATGATGGAGGATTTATTCGCTTACGCGATGTGCAAGTTGGATATAATCTGCCTAAATCTCTAATTGGTAAAATGGGGCTTACTAATGTTAACTTTTATGTTCGCGGTACAAATATTTGGACTTGGGTGAAAGACAAGGAGATTCCTTATGATCCAGAGCAAGGTGTAAATGCGGGTACTAACCTAAATGTATTCATACCGAAGACAGTAACTGTAGGTCTTAACGTAGCATTCTAAAAGTATAAAAGAAGAAAAATGAAAATAAATAATAGATACAATTTTCTGCTGATAGTAGTATTATTGGCAGGATTTACTTCTTGCAAAAAGAGTTTTTTGGAACTAGAACCACCGGCATCATTAACACCTGAGGCAGCTTTAAAAACTGAGGCTGATTTGCAGGTAGCTTTAAGAGGTGCATATGCAGGATTAAGAGCTGTTGATCATCTTGGCAGAACATTCTTTATCATAGGTGATGTGATGGCGGATAATGCTTATCAATCATCTATCAATACCAATCGATATACTTTCTACAACAATTACCAATTTGTTGTTACAGATGGCAACGTAGCCGGTTTATGGAACAACGCGTATAATAGTATTCTAAGAGCAAATAATATTATTAACTCATCTATTACATCTAACCCGGGTGTTGATCAGTATCGCGGAGAAGCGTATGCTATAAGAGCTCTTTGCTACTTTAATCTTATCAGATATTTTGCGAAGCCTTACACTGATAACCCTGATAACTTGGGTATACCTATTGTAACTGAATACAATCCAGATTTTAAACCCGGAAGAAGTAAAGTTTCTGAAGTTTATGCTTTAATCAATGATGATTTGAATAAGGCGTATACTCTCATGACAAGATATACTAACTCTTCTCAATTTAGCAAATATGCTGCGAAGGCATTGCAAGCCAAGGTTTATTTAACAATGGGTGATAAGGTCAATGCAAAAACTGCAGCTTTAGATGTTATTAACAATGGAGGTTTTACTGCTTTATCATCATCAGCTCATTCAGCATATTGGTCTAATGCAGCAATTCGAACAGATAAACTTGAAACTTTATTTGAAATCTCATCCGATGCCGTAGCTAATAATGCTTTTGATGCTTTGTCCTATTTATATAGTCAAGCAGGGAATTATGGCGATTTATTATGTGCAGATGATTTGTACACTTCATTTAGTGCTGGAGATGTCAGACTGGGTCTTTATCCGAGAGGTAATAGAGGTGGAAGTAATGTAGCTTTTGTTAACAAATATCCTGTGATCTCGGGAGATTTAAGTGATTCAAAAGTGCTGCGCTTGAGTGAAATGTATCTTATTGCTGCAGAGGCCTCACTACCTTCAAATGAAATTGATGCATTGACTTATGTAAACTTTATCACTTCTAGAAGAGGGGCTAATCCTATTGTATCAACTACCACACAGCTTCTTGAGGATATCTTAAACGAAAGAAGAAAAGAATTAGCATTTGAAGGAGATCGTTATTTAGATATTCAAAGGCTAAAGCGTGATGTTGTGCGTGGAACAAATTTTCCAGTTGCAGCTAGGAATATCCCCTACTCTAATTTCAGAAGAATTTTGCCAATTCCTCAAGCAGAGGTGGATGCGAATCCTACAATTCGTCCACAACAAAATCCTGGCTATTAAAAAAGGAAATTCTTTTCTTAGGATTAACAATATTCCCACCGCCTCATTTTTATGAGGCGGTCTTTTTTTACATCCATGATTCAACTTAATTACCCGTATTGATACAATCTAATGATTGTCAACTCATTACTTTTTGAGTCATCTTTGTTGATAGTCTTTGAATGCCTATTTTAATCCTCCAATAACCTAGAATTCAACTATTTAAATAGTCTCCTCAGATGAAAATCAAATTAGAATCCTAACAGTTGTTACATAATTTTTATTCTAATGCATTCTCTATTTTGGTCATTATCATTTATTAATAAATTATTAATTTATACAATTTTTAATTTTCATCCTCTCAAACGCAGCATTTTAAGTACGAGCTGTGTCCATTAGTGTGCATTTATGTTTTCTTTAACTTAAATTGCATCTCGCATTTTTACTTTAAAAACTGAAATATGAGAAAATTCGTCACAGTTGTTCTGTGTGCATTGCTCAGCATTGCGCAGGTTTGGGCTCAGAACCGAACCATCACAGGTAAAGTAACAGACCAGAAAACAGGGCAAGCCCTGGTTGGTGTTACGGTATCTGCCAGCGGCACGAATGCTCTTACTGATGAGTCGGGTAACTTCCGCATCAGTGTTGGAGCCGCTGCTAAGTCTATCACCTTTATGTTTGTGGGTTATGACCGCATCGAATTACCCATCCGCGGTAATGTGGTAAACGCTACACTCATTCCTGAGACAAAGTCGCTGGAAGAAGTAGTTGTAACGGGTTATAGCCGTGAAAGAAAAACACAGTTTGCCGGTGCAGCAAGTGTAATTAGTGCTAAAGCTGTGGAAACCGTTCCTGTAGGTTCTTTCGACCAAGCTCTACAGGGTCGCGCTCCAGGTATGTTGGTTAACTCTGGTTCAGGACAACCGGGTACCAGCCCTACCATTCGTATTCGTGGTGTACAATCTATTCAAGGTGCAGGTGCACAACCATTATATATTATTGATGGAGTACCTACCAATGAATCTGATTTTGCAACATTAAACCCTAATGATTTTGAATCATTAACTGTATTAAAAGATGCTAGTGCTGCTGCCTTGTATGGTGCTCGTGGCGGTACCGGTGTTATCGTTATTACTACGAAAAGAGGTAAAGCTGGTGCAACCAATTTCCAATACCGTACCCAAGTAGGTTATACTCAGCGTCCAAGTTTTGAGCGTTTGAATTTGATGAATACTCGTGAAATGCTTACTTATGAAGAAAGAGCTAGAATCACTGGTACTCCAGGTTGGACTTACTCTGCTCAAAACCCAGTAAACTTAGGTGGTATTAGCGATGCTCGTGAAAAACAGATTCTTGATAGTATTGCTGCAATTGATATCGATTATGCAGAAATTATGTATCGTCAAGGGTTAAGCCAGTCTCACGAATTGAATATGTCTGGTGGTAATGAAAAAACTCGCTTTTATCTATCAGGATCTTATTTTGATCAAGAAGGTATTGATTTAGGCTCTAGTCTGAAAAGATATACAACTCGTTTTAACGTAGATCATACCAATAATAAACTTACTGTAGGTCTAAATTCCACAATCGGATACTCAATTGGAAGATTTTCAGAAGGTGAGCAACTAGGTAATAGCCCGTTGAACCCATTCCAAATGACCTACCGTGCTAAAACTTATGAGAATCCATTTAATCCAGATGGCTCTCTTCGCTTTGGTGCTAGCACATCATTGAACCTTCGTCAGGTAGCCAATTTATTAGAACGCATCCAAAATGCTCAATTAACTAGAAGACAAATTAAAATCAATGCAGGTTTGAATCTTGGATATAAGATTTTACCTTCTTTGACTTTTAAAAATGTTTTTGGTATCGATGTGTCTAGTGACCAATCTTCACGTTACATTAATCCTAATTCGTTTGTTGGTTCTTTACAACAATTCCAGTCGGGTTTAGCTCAGGAAGGTCAGAGAACTATTTCTCAATTCATTAATACAACCAGCTTAGTGTATTCTAAGCGTTTTGCTTCTATTCATGAAGTTGAGGCAGGTGCTTACTTTGAAGCTGTTCGTGGATACAATAAAACGCTTGGATTTACTTTGTTTAACTTAGATCCAAGATTGTCTGAAACAGGTCAAGGTGCAGGCCCTCTTCCGGTAGGAGCTGGACAAGCTACCTATCCTCAGAACGCTTCTTCTGCTAAGAGTGAATTCGGTATTCGTTCGTTCTTTGGTACACTACGTTACACTTATGATAATAAATATACTATCACTGGAAACGTACGTCGTGATGGTACTTCTAGAATCATTAGCCCTGAGAATCGTGAGATCACGACTTGGTCTGCAGGTGCTATCTGGAATGCATTACAAGAAAAATTCCTTGCTGATCAAAAAATATTCACCGATTTAAAATTGCGTGTTAGTTACGGTATTGTTCCAAACATTGGATCAATACCAACTGCAGGTTATGGTAATGGAGTTTCATTTGGAGGCATTACTAATTATCAAGGTCCTCAACAACCTGTTTTTGGTACAACTACTTATGCTGGTTCTACTATTACAGGTCAGGCACCAACTAGTCCGGGTAACCCCAATTTGAAAATTGAAACCATTCGTAAGTGGAACTTTGGGTTGGAGTTTGCAGTTTGGCAAAACCGTGCGAGATTCACTGTTGACTATTATAGAAACCGTACTGTAGATCTTTTTGTAAACCAGCCATTGTCTGCGACTACTGGTTTCGGAACCCTTGCTATCAACGCGGGTGTGATGTCTAATAAAGGCTTTGAGTTTACAGCTAACGTAGATGTTATCAAGCAAAAAGATTTCAATTTGAACATTTCGGCTAACCATTCTATCAATAACAATACCATTGAAGATTTGGGATTGGTGAATGAATATTTGTTAGGAACCTTCTTGATTAAGAAAGGACTTCCTTATGGTTCACACTTTACTTACAACTACTTAGGGGTTGACCCAACAAATGGACGACCTATCTATGAAACTTTAGATGGTAAAACAACCAATAGCCTTGCAGGTGCTGGACAATTTGCAAAATTCGGAACCTTCCTGCCTAAACATCAGGGTGGTTTGAACTTGGAAATTCGTTATAAAGCCATTACTGTATCAGCATTATTCTCTTATCAGTTTGATGTTATTCGTTACAATAACATTCGCAGTTGGATCACAAGAGGTATTCCTGGTTACCAAGCGGCAGTTAGAGGCTCTCGTGAGTTGTTAACTGGTCAGTGGACTAAACCTGGAGATGTTACAAGAATTCAAGCGTCTACCTTCGATAGAGGATTTACATCAGATGATTTGGAAGATGCTAAGTTCTTGCGTTTCCGTAACCTGAATGTATCTTATCAGATCCCTGCTATCAAATTGGGTAATGGAACTAATCTGATTAAAGGTGCACGTTTCTATGTTCAGGCACAGAACTTGGCAGTATGGAGCCCATGGAGAGGTTTGGATCCTGAAGATGATAACAACATCAGCTTGAACGAATATCCAAATCCTAAAATGTTCGTTGCAGGTTTAGATATTAATTTCTAATCCAACTGATATTGGTTTTCATATTTAGAATTTCAAAAACAATCATGATGAAAAAGATTAAAATATTAATTCTCTCTTCTGCGCTGGTGACTTTGTTTTCCTGCCAGAAATTGTTAGAGATCAAAGAAACAGACTTTATCGGTGGTGATGTAGCCCTGAAAACTGTTCTGAATAATGAACAGGGTGTAATCGGTGCTTATGCAGCGATGAACGTTGAGATGGGTATTTTATTGAACGCCGTTTTTGCTGATGAAGTAGTAACAGCAGATTTCTATAATGCTGCGACAGTTCATGAATGGCAATATGGTACTCAGGATGTATCTATCCGTGACCAATACACTGCAATAACACTGTATTACAGAATTATCGACAGAGTAAACCGTGTATTACAGGCCTTACCAAATGCGACAGCAGCGAATGCTACACAAGAAGCTCTTCGTTCACGTGTTCGTGGGGAGGCGCTCTTCTTGCGTGCTTTCTGTCATTTCGAATTGTATCGTTACTACAGCAATAGCTCTGTTGGAACTGATTTGGCTATGGCTTATATGGAAGTTCCATCTCTTCAGCCAACAGCTCGTATTACAGTAGCGCCTTATTTCCAGAAGTTGAAAGCAGACTTAGCAGCGGCTAAACCATTGTTGCCTGCACATTCAGCTACCAGCGATATCTATCGTGCTACTAACTTGGCTGCTTCTGCATTACAAGCACGTGTTGCTTTGTATTTGAGAGAATGGAATGATGCGGTTACTTTCAGTACTGAATACATCAATGCTATTCCTTTGGCGTCTCGTACAGATTTCCCTGGAATCTGGACCGATGCTAACAGAGCTGAGCAGACTTTCAAATTAAGCCGTACTGCTTCCAATGGAGGAAGAATTGGTTCGCTATTCCGTGGTACATCAGCAAATGCAAGCAATATTGGTGGTATTACTTGGACTGTTTCTCAAAAACTGTGGGATTCATACAACCAAACTAATGATATTCGTTTTTCATCTTACTACAAAAACGAACCTTTATTGGCGGGTGGATCTCGTAAATACACTCGTTTGATCAAGAAGTATGAAGGGACTACTTATGGTACGCCGAATGAGAACGTAGCTGATGCAAAAGTATTCCGTACCGGTGAAATGTATCTGATTCGTGCTGAAGCACGTGCAGAGAACAATGATCTGGTAGGCGCTGCTGCAGACTTGAATGCTTTACGTGCTGCACGTATCAGCGGATACACTCCGGTGATTCTTGCTTCAAGAGATGCTGCAATTACCCAGATCATGGAAGAGCGTTTCAAAGAATTGCCTTATGAGGGTCATCGTTTCTTTGACTTAAAAAGAAGAAACTTACCAGTTGTTCGTATTGCGGCAGATTTACCGAACCCAGCTGCACAAACAACTTTGCCTGCAGGTAATTTCCGTTTCTTGTTACCTATCCCAAGTACAGAAATTCAAGCAAATCCTTTGATGCAACAGAATCCTGGATACGCTAACTAATCAATTTGTAAATTGATTGATATAAAAGAGGTCAGCTCACATGAGCTGACCTCTTTGTTTGTATACATAATGGTAGCTATTTGATAGTACGCAGATTTTTTATGATCGATTATGATTTGATTCCTTAACATCATAACTCATCGTAAAAATCTGCGTACCATCCTTTTAAAATCACCTTCGAAATAGGATATAAAAAAGGCCGTGAATGAGTTCACGGCCTTTTTATTAATGTAGAGAGTTGATTATTGAATGACTTCAGCCAATTTCTTCTCTAAAGCTTCTCCTCTCAAATCTGTTGCAATGATCTTACCTGTTGGATCTAATAGTACATTGAATGGAATACCTTCAATTTTATACATAGGTACTACTACACTTTCCCAATATTTTAAATCACTGATATGTTTCCAGGTGAGATTATCTTTTGCAATAGCTTCCAACCATGCTTCTTTATCTTGATCCAATGAAACACCTAAAATGGTGAAATTCTTATCCTTGAATTTATTGTAAGCAGCTACTACGTTTGGATTTTCTTTTCTGCATGGCATGCACCAACTCGCCCAAAAATCAACCAATACATATTTACCTTTTAAGCTACTTAATGAAAACATCTTTCCTTCCGTATCCGGTAAATTGATTTCAGGTGCCTGTTGGTTCAATAAACCATTCGTTGGTGCTGCTTGTGTACTTACAGCCATCAAGCTTTTAATCTTCGCTAATCCGCTATGCTCTTTGAACTTATCTGCAGAAGCATCAGCCAATGCTTTCAGTTCTTCGGGTTGCATGGTACGAGAACCCATTCCCATTGCATAATAGCGAGCTGCCGGACTTTCAGACTGATTGATGAAATCTGATACCAGCTTGTTGATGTCTTTAATCTGGATATCACGCTTAGCTCTCACAACCGTGATCAGACTGTCGTTCCCGGTTTGTTGTAGACTATCCAGTGAAGTGAAGGTTAAGTATAAAACAGAATCCTTTACCCTGAAATCTTCGAACAGTTTATGCAAGCTTTCACTGGCATCAGAACCTTCAACGGTGTAGGATCTGTAGTTATTCACGTCTACGTTTACGCGAATGCTCTTCCCATCATTCACCAGTAAAACATCCGGTCCATTTTCAATGACTAGTCTGTATAAAGATTCTTCTTTCGCCACTGCTCTTAATTCAAAATTGCCATTGTCTTTTAAAGTAGTGGAATCTAAGATCACGGGTTGCTCACCACCATATGGTAACTCTTGTAAAAAGATTTTCTTAGATGGAGCATTGGTGATCTTACCACTCACGGTAAATGCACCATACTTTTTTTCCTGACAACTGCTCAGTAATGCTAGTGCAGCTGCAACGTATAATAACGGTTTCATGTATTGATATTTATTGATTGAGTTTTTGTTCGAGTAGTTCGGTTACCAGTTTTGGATCAGCTTGCCCCTTGCTTCTTTTCTTTACTTCACCTACAAATAAACCGATCAATCCCTTTTTTCCTTTTTTATATTCTATTACTTTATCAGGCATGGCAGCGATTGCTTCATTCACCCATTTCTCTAGCATATCTTCATCATGTACCATGATCAGGTTCATAGATGTAGCGAGTTGTAAAGGATCACCTCCCTGTTCCAACAGTACGGGTAACAGTTTTGAAGACGCAACAGAGAAGTTGACCTTACCAGATTGAACAAGTTCTATCAGTGCTGCAAATATTGCCGGATCAAAAACAAGCTGATCAAAATCGTCTTGACGCTCATTCAGAAACTGTTTGATAGGCCCCATCATCCAGTTCACAATGGCTTTGTAATGAGTGGTGTGTTTGGTAACTAAGTCAAAATAGGCAGCTGTTGCAACGGTATCACATAATTGCTTCGCATCATACTCATTCAGTGCATATGATTCGATGATTCTTGCTTCAAGTTGTGAAGGCAATTCAGGCATGGATGCTTGAATAGACTGAATATACGGATCTGATAAATGAAATGGCGCAAGATCAGGATCGGGAAAATAACGGTAATCATTGGCTTCCTCTTTATCCCGAATGGCAAATGTGGTATCATTATCAGCATCAAAACTTCTAGTCTGCTGTTTTACCTGTTCTCCGTTTTCAAGTAATTGAATGATCCTTTCGATCTCAAATTCAATGGCTTTTTTGACGTTGCGGATAGAGTTCAGGTTTTTGACCTCTACTTTCGTACCCAATGTTGTAGTTCCTCTTAAGCGAACAGAAATATTGGCATCACATCTTAAACTACCTTCTTCCATGTTTCCATCACAAATACCTAACCATTGAACTAACTTTCGAATCTCTGTTACATAATGCCAGGCTTCTTCGGCACTATGCATATCAGGCTCTGTAACAATTTCAATAAGTGGGGTGCCTGCTCTGTTCAGATCGATACAGGTGTTCTCTTCATCAAGATCATGAATGCTTTTACCTGCGTCTTCTTCCAAATGTATCCTGTTTAATTGCACATCTCTTTTGCCGGATGATGTATGTATCGTAACAAATCCACCTTTACAAATAGGAGTGGTGTGTTGAGATATCTGATATCCTTTAGGAAGATCGGGATAGAAATAATTCTTTCTGGCAAAATAATTATCATGCTCAATTTCACAATGACAAGCCAATCCCATTTTGATGGCATACTCAACTGCCTTTTTATTGGTCTTAGGAAGAGTTCCGGGATGTCCCAATGTAATAGGACTTACTTGTGTATTGGGTGCTGCACCATACTGGGTACTATCTCCGCAAAACAGTTTACTTTTTGTGGAGAGTTGGGCATGTACTTCCAATCCAATAACGGGTTCATATTTGTCCAATAGCGACATGAGCAGCAAAAATACTGCTCATTGGTCAGCTAATGGTGCTTTAAAAGGGTTTTATGAGATATTTATAAGGAAAGGATTTTTTTCAGATCAGTTTCTGAAACGGTCAACAAATTCACAGCTGGTAATCTTCTGGTGAGTTCTTTCCAGTTTTTATCCTGAGCATAGATCTTTTTTAACATGGGAATGGCTTTATCTACCTCTTTGTTATTAGCCAGGGTGATAGCAGTCCAGAATTGCATCTCCAAGTTGTCCGGAAAGAGTTGCATAGCTGCTTTGTATTCTGCCATTGCTTTTGTCATGTCACTTTTCTCCACAGCCAGATCTCCCTCATTCATATGTTGATAGGCGAGGTGAACGGTATAAATTCTGCGTAATTCCTTTAATGGTTCTTTTGCATCATCTACTCTGATGTCTACTGTTTTATTGTTCCAAGTCTCGGTGATCTTTCCGGGTACAACAATGATGGCAGCGGCTTGCATACCACGAATATCTCCTCCTGCTTGCTGGGCGGCTTCCAATGCCAATAAAACCCTTTCTGCCAATGGCTTGCCTTTACTTTTCTCAAAAGCGGCTGACATATACTCATCCACTTGATCACCCAACATCATATTGCTTTGAACACTATAATTGTTTCCTTTGATATGACTCGCTACTTGAATACAGTTTTTTCCTGTATGTGTAGCTACATTCCCTTTGGCATCAATGATCGACACTTGTCTAACATCTCTACCAGGATCATCAGCCACTAATTTGTCAAGTGCCTGATGTGCCGATAAGCCGCTTTTGAGTAATGCCAATGCTTTGGGACCGTAAGATTTATCTACGAATGATTGTGTGGCAACAGCTCCTACACCCGCTTCTGCCCAAGGTACAGATGTGCCTACACTGAACCAATGACTTTGTACGCCCACTGCCATTTCTCCGGTTTGCTCATCTCTTGCAACAATGGAATAGGTATGGACTAAAGGTTCTTTCGATCGGTATACCTGAGCGAAATTTTGAATACTGAGAGATATGAAAGCAATCAATGAAAGAATTCTCATAAAGTTGTTTTTTTTAAATATACAAATAAAAAAACCGCGGCAATCCTTACAAGAGTAAGATGACGCGGTCTTATAATGCACATGAGAAAACTTATAACATCACTTGCGAACCGATGGTTCAGAGATCTGCAGTTTTTAATTTTTTTGGAATTTTTATATCGAGGGTCTGTGCTTTTCCGGAGCGAGTGATCCCTGCTTTGATCAAGTCACCCTCTTTTAAATCCTTCAAAGCTGCTTTTATTTCGTCAACAGAGGTAACTGATTTACCATTGATGCTGGTAATAATATCCTTTTCCTGCAGACCCGCTTTTTGAGCAGGTGTTTCATCTTCTACTTCTATTACTTGTACACCTTTGCCGTCTTCTGTATCCTGAATCTCAATACCCAGTCTTGGTTTGCGGGAAAAGTTCCAATTGAGTTTGTCCAACTCTCTCAGTTGAGGCATATCAAAATCAAAACCTCCTCCAAAACGATCTTCAAAATTAAAATCCATCACATCCATCTCCATAGTCTTGCCCAGAACTGCAGATGTTGTTTTCTCTTGTCCATCACGTAAGTAAGTAATGGACACTTTATCTTCCGGTTTGAATTTGCGAATGGTTTCAAAAAGGTCTTCACTACCAGTGATCGTCTCATCATTTACTTTAGTGATGATATCATTTTTCTGAAGCCCGGCCTTGGAGGCAGCACTTTCTTTTGTGATAGAAGTGATTTTTGCACCTTTTTCATTTTTCTCACTCATGACACCAAGAAATGCACGTGGAGTACCATCTGATTTTTTGATAAAAGCATCTCCCCAAACATGTAAAGGCCTTCTATAGGGACCTTCAAGCTTAAGACGAACAGGAGGGTTGACTTTAATGTGCCCCCATTTTTCACGCTCTTCAGGCGACATATCTTTTAGATCCTTGCCATTAATAATTACTTTGTCACCATCAACAACGATCGTTGTTTTTTGGCGCTTCTCTTTTACGTCTGCCTCTCTCTCTTTTTTTTCTGTGGTTTGTGCCGATGCGGTCATTCCTGCTAGAATTACCAATGCGGCGATCCATTTGCGATACATAGGGTAAAATTTTAGTGTACGAAATGTTTTGTAGTCAAATGTACAGTAAAATTTTATTTACGAAGGGCTTCGGAAATGTTAAATAAGGTTAATGAATTGGCGTATGGCCTATGGCTAATAGTTCATAGGAAAGAAATGTTTTTCTATAGGCTATGAACTATTAGCCATAAGCTGCTTACAGGAGCGATTTCACCTTCTCCACCACCAGCGCTAGATTGCTGGCGTCTTGTCCGCCGGCAGTGGCAAGGGTTTTTTGTCCGCCGCCGCCGCCTTTGATTAGACCGGCAATATGTTCTTTGATAATTTTGGGTGCTTCGAGTCCTTTTTCATTGATCAGATCTTCTGATACCATCACAGCCACATTGGCTTTGCCATCTGTATTAGCAGCCAATACCACCAGATAAGTTGTGAGATCATTTTTCAGTTCAAAACAAAGTTTTTTCAGCGCATCAGCACTACTCAATTCTGTTACAGCGCCTATGAATGAAATACCATGAATGGTTTCAGATTTGCCTAATAATTCTTGTTTGATAACTTGTATCTGCTTGGCTTCTAAGCTTTCAATTTTCTTTTTTAACTCACTATTTTCTGCAAATAAACTCTCAACTGATTTGATGATCTCTTTCGGATTTTTCAATGCTTCGCGCACTGCTGACAACTGAATCAGTTGTTCATCAATATAAGCTTCTGCAGTAACACCGCTCAAGGCTTCGATACGTCTTACACCTGCCGCTACGGCTGATTCTGATTTGATTTTAAAAATTCCTAACTCACCTGTTGCACCCACATGTGTACCACCACACAATTCAATGGAATAAGCAGGGTCAATGATCACTACTCTTACCACATCGCCATACTTCTCTCCAAACAATGCCATCGCACCTAACTGAACAGCATCATCTTTTGGCATTTCTTTAATGACAACAGGAATATTTTCTCTGATCTTTTGGTTGACGATCTTTTCAATTTGTGTGATCTCTTCGTCTGTCACTTTTGCGAAGTGTGAAAAGTCGAAACGTAATTGTGTATCATTCACCAAACTTCCTTTTTGTGCAACATGTGTACCTAGTACCTGTCTCAATGCAGCATGTAATAAATGCGTTGCGCTGTGATGGATAGTCGTAGATTGTCTTCTGGTTGCATCCACTCTCGCAACTACAGCGCCATCAATGGCAGCAGGTAATTGCTCACAGAAATGAATGATCAGGTTGTTCTCTTTTTTTGTATCTATGACTGTGATCAATTCACCACTAAAATCAAGAGTACCCTGATCACCGGTTTGACCGCCACTTTCTGCATAGAAAGGAGTATTCTCCAATACAAGTTGATAGGCTTCTTTTCCCTTAGCTTTTACTTTTCTGTATCGAGTAACAATGGTGTTGGTTTCTAAAGCAGTATATCCTACAAAACTATTATTGGTGGTTTCTTTCAAAATGATCCAGTCTTCGGTATCAACAGCAGTTGCAGCGCGGCTTCTGTCTTTCTGTTGTTGCATCTCTGCTTCAAATCCTTTCTCGTCAACGACAAGATTATTTTCTGTAGCAATCAATCTTGTAAGGTCGATGGGGAAACCATAGGTATCAAACAATTCAAAAGCAGCTTTACCCTGGATGGTTTTATTAGATGCTGATTGAATGATATCATCAATTCTTTTCAATCCTTTATCAAGCGTGCGCAGGAATGCATCTTCTTCCTCTTTTACTACCTTACTAACAAAATCAAGTTGCTGATATAATTCCGGAAATACTGTTTCAAATTGTTGTGCGATAACGGGAACCAGTTGATGTAACAAAGGTTGCTTGTAATCGAGATACGAATAATAATAACGAACGGCTCTTCTCAAAATTCTTCTGATCACATATCCTGCTCCGGTATTCGAAGGGAGTTGTCCATCAGCAATAGTGAAAGAGATAGCACGGATATGATCTGCCAGTACACGGAATGCGATGGCTTCCTTAGTGTCACTGTAATCATATTTTTTTCCGGTGATCTTTTCTACTGAAGCAATGGTTCCGGTAAATACATCTGTGTCATAATTACTCTGCTTGCTCTGGATCACACGAACAAGTCTTTCAAACCCCATTCCCGTATCAACATGTTTAGCAGGTAATGATTCAAGACTTCCATCTTTCAATCGATTGAATTGGATGAATACATTATTCCAAATCTCGATCACTTGCGGATGATCATTATTGACCAAGGTTTTTCCATCAACTGTTTTTCTTTCTTCTGCTGTTCTGCAATCCACATGAATTTCGGTACAAGGGCCACATGGACCTGTATCACCCATTTCCCAAAAATTATCTTTCTTATTTCCCAGTAGTATCCTGTCTTCAGGGATCACTTTTTTCCATTCCCGAAAAGCCTCTTCATCTTTTGGGATCCCTTCTTTATCATCACCTTCAAATATGGTCACATACAAACGATCTTTATCTAATTTGTATACTTCGGTCAATAATTCCCAGCTCCAAGCGATGGCTTCCGCTTTGAAATAGTCGCCAAAACTCCAGTTTCCGAGCATTTCAAACATGGTATGATGATAGGTATCAACTCCCACTTCTTCCAGATCATTGTGTTTGCCACTCACGCGTAAACATTTTTGTGTGTCTGCGATCCTTGGAGATGCGGCTTTTTTATTACCCAGAAAATAATCCTTGAACTGGTTCATCCCTGCATTGGTAAACAAGAGGGTAGGGTCGTTTTTTACCACGATCGGTGCAGAGGGCACGATCTGGTGCTGTTTAGAGGCAAAAAAATCCAGAAACTTCTTTCTGATCTCGGCGCTGGTCATCATCTGGGTATATATTTTAAAAACTGTATTTTAGTTGCTCAGAAGCTATCTTTGAGCGCATTTAAAAGGCATCAAAGGTAAGGAATTGGCCCTTCTTAGAAAGCGGTAAGATTCACAAGGCTTTGACTTCAACCAGAGCAAAAAAACACCGAAAAAGACGATTTTTGCCGTTTGAAGCGGCTCCCCAGGATATGAAGAAGATCAAATACTATTACAATACCCATACACTCCGGTACGAGAAGCTGGAGACCCCCCTCAGGGTGCGGTTATTGCAATTGTTTGGTTTTATTGCTGCCTCCATTGTTACGGGAATGATCATTTTCGCTATCGCTTTCCGTTATATTGATTCTCCTAAAGAGAAATTATTACGTCAACAAAATGAAGACCTCAAACAGAATTATGGCGTATTGGAGGAAAGGGTAAAGCAGTTGACGCTTCAAATGGATGAATTGGCGAATCGAGATAATGAGGTATATCGTTCCATTTTCGAATCCAACCCTATTCCGGATAGTGCTCGTATCCGTGAAATGGAGAAGCGAAAAGAAATCCAATTATTACAAGCCATGGGTTCTACAGAGCTGATCAAAAACATGACAGCACAGCTGAATAATCTTTCTCTTCGGATGGCTTACCAACAGAAATCTTTTGATGAGATTACACAGATGGTAAAGAACAAGGAGAAGTTTTTGGCTTCCATCCCTGCCATTCAGCCTATCAGTAATAAAAATCTAACACGTATCGCGTCCGGCTATGGGTACCGTATTGATCCTATTTACAAAGATCGAAGAGCGCATTTGGGGATGGATTTTACTGCGCCTCATGGTACACCTATTTATGCTACAGCTGACGGTGTAGTATCAGATGCCGGTTTTAATACCGGTGGATTTGGAAACAGGGTAGTGATCAATCATGGGAATAGCTATGAAACTTTATACGGACATATGTACCGTATCAAAGCAAGGGTAGGACAACGTGTGAAAAGGGGCGAAGTGATCGGTTATGTTGGGAATACAGGAAAAAGTTCAGGACCGCATTGTCATTATGAAGTACATCGTTACGGTAACCCTGTAAATCCTATTTATTATTTCTATAATGACCTTACACCGGCACAATTCGACCGTTTATTAAAGATTGCTGCTGCTAGTAACCAAAGCATGGATTAAGACTGTTCATTCCGAAATAATTGCGATTGGTGAAAACAATCAGCAATCGCATTTGTAGTAAGAGTACAAAACCATCATCTTGGAACCTGCTGTAAGAAAATATCTACTGAGGATCGTCAATACCCTGTCATTAGGACTTCTATGGCTGGCTTTGAACTCTACATTTGGGATCATGTATGATTTTGCCTTTATCCATGATACTGTGAAGCTGGGCAACATACTTTTTTACTGTTTTTTCCTGATCAGTCTTGGGTTATATCTGTGGTATATCATTCGCCTTTGGAGTAAGCCTTTGAATTTCGAAGAGTAACTTTTATTGGATCAAATCGTCATAAAAAAATAGCGATGGTGTTTTTCCATCGCTATTTTCTTATTTTCATTCCAGAAACGGTACTGAATGCCCTTAAAAAGAATATCCAAACAAATCATGATCATCGGTACACTGTTGATCTGGATGATCAAATTTCTGATCCGTCCATTTGTACATATTGATCCTACTTTCAAACCTCTCATTGGACTAGCTCCCAATTTGATCGGCTCTTTTCTGCTTCCTTTTGGTGCCTGTTGGTTTTTTCAACGCTTTTTCAGATTAGAAAATGACAGAGACCTGAACATTACTTGTTGTTTTGGATTGCTATTGGTTGTCATCAATGAATACCTGCAACTCATACCCATTTTTGGAAGAACCTTTGACTATCTGGATATTTTATCTTCTGTCATCGGAGTTTTCTTTGGGCATCTGAGTTTTCGTCGATTGATGGTACGATATGCTGTGATTCCTCAGAAAACTAACTCTTAATTCTTCTGGTCTTTTGTATCCAGGATCACGGGTGTATTTCCTTTGCCCATCACAATGACTTTTGAGTTAGGAGATGTCACCAATCCTTTTAGTACTTGTATTTGTTCATACTGCAACTGCTTATCTGTTAAGCCGCTGCTCATGATACGCTGATAGTCTGCAATACCCTGTGCTTCTACGCGTTTTCTTTCAGCTTCTTGTTTTTCCTTCTGCAATACGAACTCCATTTTCTGCGCTTCTTGCTCTGCTTTTATTTTTTCTTCGATAGAAGTTTTTACATTGGCAGGTAAAGTGATATTTCTTACGAGTAGTTGTTCCAATATCAGCCCTCTTTTTTTGAAGTCAGTTTCAATGCTTTTGAAAATACGATTTTGGAAATCATCTCTTCTGTTAGAGTATAGTTCAATGGCTGTAAAGTAAACGGCATTGTCACGAATTTTGGTACGCGTAAGTGGGCGCACAATTTTGTCTTTATAATCAAGACCGGTTTCTCTTACAATACGAGGCGCTTCCGTTCCAATAACGCGATACAAAACTGTAAGATCTATGACTACTTCTAATCCGTCGGCAGTTAATACCTTAATGGCATCATCGCCGGAGGTACTGTTCGTACTTTCATCATGCACACCACTCATGGTATAGTTCTGTGTTTTGATATCAACGGTTTTTACGTCTACCAATGGATTTACCATATTCAATCCACTGGTGAGAACATCATCAGATACTTTACCAAACAAGCTTTTCACACCGATCTGACCGGCATCTATTTGTTTGATACAAGAAGTTAGAAAACCAACGATGATGATGATTAGACCCAATATCCTGATACCTGTTGCCAGTTTGCGTAATTCTTCTCTTTCCTGGTTTTTTAGTATGACACCTATGACTAAGATGATAATACCTAAAATAATCGCTACCATTGTTTTGATTTTTATTGTTAGTAGAAAATCTACATAAAATATTACACCTAGCTGCTATGATCTGCTACGATCACCCATTCACCTTTGATCTTTTTGAATAACAAAGTGTAGTGTCCGCTGAGGTCTCCAATGGTTCTTTTCAACATCCATTTGCCAAGAACGAAATAATGGCCTTCACCCAAGGATTTTACTTGTAGGATATTGAATTGTAGTTGTCCCATAGCTGTTACGTCAGGATAATTCTTTTTGTAATTATTCAGCGTGGTCTGGTATCCATATGTAACACCATTCTTACCGATAAACATAAGGCTATCACTCTCCCAATAACCTTTCATGAATGCACTGATATCTCCACGATTCCAGTCTTGGGTCTGTCGATTTAAAATGCTGCGAATGATTTGCTCATCGTTATTTTGTGCGTAAGCGAACGTGAGTTGGAGCAGGAATAGACAAAATAGTAGCTTTCTCATGCAGATAATTTTCAGAAAGCTACTGAAAATTAATGGTCCCTGAAAGCTCTTACCATTTCTCTTTTTCCGGGTGGTCCTTGTAGTTTTGTCACCCTAAAACCTGCTGCTTCCATCGCTCTTCTTACAACTCCTTTGCTGCAATAAGTGACCAATATTCCGCCGGTTGCTAAGCATTGATAGAGTTGTTGAAAAACTTCAACTGTCCATAATTCAGGCTGTGCCGTTGGAGCGAATGCATCGTAGTAAACAAGGTTAAACTTTTCCTCTGTAATAAAGACATTCAGTTTACAATGATGTTTGTACAATTCAAACTTGGGGTGAATAGTAGTCGCCACATTCCAATCAGCGATATGCAGTTGTGAGAAAACCGATTCTTGTTGTAGGAGTTGTCCATAATTAAGCGAAGACACTTCATCCATTGTTAGCGGAAAAGCTTCAATGCTGTGATAGTGGATTCTCATATCCATCTGCGCAGAAAAGATCGCCGTAAGTAATGCATTGAGACCGGTACCAAAGCCCATTTCAAGAATTCGAACTTCACTTAGATGATTCATCTGATGCAGATAAGCAATACCCGCATCAATGAAAACATGTTGACTTTCTTGTATGGCGCCATGTTTGCTGTGATAGGTAACCTGTAGATCATCTATTTGAATGGTATGAGAACCGTCTGCAGTCAATTGAAGATGTCTTTTCATAATTCTTTGCAAGGTAAGTTTTCGGGTTGAAACTGATTCTCTAACTTGCTGATATGGAATACATCAAACATCTAAGAAAGGATCCCAAACTAGCTGTCATTTTAAAAGGGGATATCCATGAACTCAAACTCCATAAAAACATTCCGCTTCGACTCATGGCAAGTATCATGAGTCAGCAGCTGAGTACAAAAGTTGCAAAAGTGATCTTTCATCGTTTTTTAGAGCTATACAATGGCAAAGAACCTAAACCTCAACAAGTATTGGATACTCCTTTTGAAAAACTACGTGGAATCGGTTTAAGTAATGCGAAAGTGAGCTATGTACAGAATGTGGCAAGATTTTGTATCGAACATAAGATCACAGATAAAAAATTATTACAGATGGATAATGAATCTGTGATTGAATTGCTCACAAGTATCAAAGGAGTAGGCAAATGGACAGTAGAGATGTTGCTCATGTTCACCCTAGGTCGAGAAGATGTATTTGCAGTCGATGATCTAGGTATTCAGCAAGCCATGTGCAAACTGTATAAGATCAGTTCTGCTGATAAAAAGAAAATGAAAACAAGAATGTTGAAGATATCATCCACCTGGAGCCCTTACAGAACCTATGCCTGTCTTCATCTCTGGAATTGGAAAGACGGCGAGCAATAATGAATAATGAATGTCCAATATCTAATGTTCAACTTCGAAATTGTACATTGAGTATTGGACATTGGATATTGTCTAGGCTGAGTTTCGACCGGCATTGATGATACCGAACATACTTCTGGTAATCAGTTTCTCATATACTTCTTTTTCCGGTCCGTCTCCTGCATGGTTTCTGATTTGATACAATGCATATTGCTGTATGGTCAGAAGTGGTAATACAATTTTATCACGCATTTGAATCGATGCACGCCCAGGTTGATCATCATCCATCAATTGAGAAGTTTCTGCAAGTTCCAATACCATACGGCAAGTAAGGTCAAATTCATCTTTCACCAATTGCCATACCGCACCATATTCAGGATCATCCTTGATAAATTGCGTTAGCGGGAAAAATGATTTAAGCATACTCATCATGCTATTGTCTATTAAAGTGCGAAAGAATAGTACATTCCTGAACATGGCTTTGACATCCTCCCATAAACCTTTCTCTTGTATGGTCTTTAAGGCAGTACCAACCCCAAAGAAACCCGGAACATTTTGTTTTAACTGACTCCAGCTACCTACAAAAGGGATGGCGCGCAAATCTTCAAAACGTAGAGCTCCACTGCCTCCTCTTTTGGCAGGTCTACTGGCAATATTACTTTTGCTGTAATAGTTCAATGGACTAAACTGCTGTAGATATGCAAGGAATAGCGGATGTGTTTTGAATTGTTGATACGTGGCATGACTGATACTACCCAACTCTTCCAAAAGATAACGATCGTGTTGTGATAATTGTATCCTTGAATCGGCAAACAAATCATTACTGATGCCGGCACTCATCAACTGTTCTAGATTATACTGTGATGATTGGATGGTGCCAAAATTGGAGGTAATGGTTTGTCCCTGAATGGTGAGTTGTATTTCTTCATTTTCAATATTGGATCCCATGGAAGCATAAAACTTATGCGTTTTGCCACCTCCACGTGATGGTGGTCCGCCACGACCATCAAAAAATTTAGCTTTGATATTATATTTTCTGGAGATGGCTGTGAGGTTTTCTTTTGCGGTGTAAATACTCCAGTTTGCTTGTAGGTAACCGCCATCTTTTGTGCCATCACTAAAACCTAGCATGATGGTCTGCTGCATTTTTCTTCTGTTCAGATGATCGGCATAAACAGGTAATTGATATAAGAGATCCATGGTTTGTTCCGCTTGTGCTAAATCATCAATGGTTTCAAACAGCGGAACAATATCTACTGATAAAGAAGCTTCCTTCCAGCCGCATAGTTTGAACAATGCATAGACTTCCATTACATTCAAACTACTCTGGCAATTACTGATCACATAACGATTACAACCGGCTTCTCCATTGCGTTGTTGTATGGTTTGAACTGCATATATACTTTCGAGTGTATCTCTTGTAATAGATTCGAACATGGCAGGATCAAGTCGATCTTCCAGTGAACTGAGCACTTTTATTTTTTCTACGGAAGACAAATCTGAATAGTGATCAGGTAGTAATCCTTTGCCACGGGTTTTGATCAGGGTTTCATGAATATTTTGAATGACTTGGGTATGAATCCGACTGTCTTGCCGGATATCAATCGTGGCAAAATATGTTCCGAAGATCTTTACTTTATGGATGAGACTATTGAGTCTTTGTAAAAACAATGAATGATGCTTTTCTTTTACCAACTGTTGAATGGTCATCAGTTTGCTGAGTAATGTTGAGGCTTGTATCGGATCTGATTCTGTTGGGCGAAAAACATTCTCATATAGTATTGCTTCCAACTCCTGTAGCAGCACATCAACGTCGGAAAAAGTTAATCTTCTTTTTAGTTTTCTTATATCACGGTAATAACAAACGGTGATGGAGCTTCTCAATGCTTCAGCAACTTTAAGTGTAGTAGCAGCGTTTACAAATGGGTTACCATCACGATCACCGCCGGGCCAGAATCCTAATTCGATAAAAGGATTATCACCTTCGTAGGTATCATCAAAAATAGTTCGCTCAATATAATTGTAAATATTACCTATTGAGTGGTACAAAATATTCTCGAGATACCACATCAGGTTCAATGCTTCGTCATAGGGGGTTGGTTGTTTTTTGTTGAAGAATGGAGTGATACCCAACTGTTGAATGTATTCATTGATCGTATGAAAATCATTTTTGGCGATCGCTTCACTCATATCATGAATAATACCCAATACACTACCCGGATAAAACTGTGTTGGGTGAGCCGTTAAAACCACTCTTACCCTGAATTTTTTCAACTTGTTTTTTAAGGCCTGGGTTTTTCCTGCAAATACAGCCTCATTGTATAGGGATTTCAGGCTACCGGGTCCTTCAATATTATTCACCGAATCAAAAGCAGCATCCTCGATCGCGTCAAACAATACAACTTGTCGCTCGATATATTGAACGAATTTGAATAAGCGATCTACTTTTTCCTTCTCATCTCTTACTTGTGTATGCTGGTGAAAAAAATCATTGATGATCTGAACAGGATCTTTCCCTGACTTATAATCATCTTCACAGGTTTGCGACAGGATCGGTAATAAAGCACCAACATTGGCAATACCTGAAAAAGGTAAAGCAGCAAAAAGGCTATTGTAGATGGTGTATTTATCTGCTACGTTACGCCTGAATTGATTGATATAGTGACGAGAAGACATACCCTAATATACATTTTTATCCTAAAAACTAACAGATTTAACCTAATAAGCTAATGATTTTTAATTAGTTATAAAACAAATGTTAGTTAACTAAGTGATTAAACTTTCCGGTTTGAGTGGTGTCTAACGTGAAGGAGCCATTATATTAGCATAAAATAGCCCTGCATGCAATCAGACGATTTGGTATTACTGCAACAGTTTCGGGAACCGGCTACAAAAGAGCAGGGCTTCACGGGTATTATAAAAAAGTATCAAGAGAAGTTATACTGGCATATTCGAAGGATGGTGGTTGATCATGAAGATGCCAATGATGTTCTTCAGAATATGTTCATTAAGGTTTGGAAAGGGTTGGAAAATTTCAGAGAAGACAGTAGACTTTATACTTGGTTATATCGAATTGCTACCAATGAGAGTTTGAGTTTTATTGAGCAGCAAAAAAGAAAAGCATCTGTAAGCTTTGATGAAGTGGGAGAGGTTTTGAGTAATAAAGTAAAAGCCGATAGTAATTTTGATGCCAATAAGCTGGAGTGGAAGTTACAATTGGCCATACAGCAACTGCCTGAAAAGCAGCGAGTGGTATTTAATCTTCGTTACTATGATGAAATGCCTTATGAAGAGATGAGTCGCATCCTGGATACAAGTGAAGGGGCTTTGAAGGCCAGCTATCATCATGCGGCTAAAAAAATTGAAGCCTTTATTTTGGAACATTAAACTTACGTGTACAGCGTCTATCTAAAGAACATGCAGCGCAGAATAGAAATAACAGAGGAGTTGGCAAGCATATTGACATCAACGCTTGTTTGGCCGGTAGCAGTACCTTACAAGGTATCTGCTGGTTATTTTGATGCCTTGTCTGAAATGATCTTGGAGCGAATCAGTACAGGATTACCGGGTAAAGTCAATGTGTTTGAAGTACCTGAAAATTATTTTGAGCAACTTCCTGCTACTATTTTACAAGCAGTCAGACATGCTGAAGTGAGTGATGAGTTACAGGAAGTAGCTCCTTTTTTACATTCCGTACCGAAAACCAATCCTTATCAAACAAAAGCTCCTGTATTAGATCTTCGTGCGATCATGGATGAAAAAGTAGAAGGCAATTCGGGAAAGATTATTACGATGCCTGCAGCCAAAAAACATCTATGGATGCGTTATGTAGCGGCAGCAGTAATGGTAGGGGTATTGGTAATAGCTGCTTTTATTTATAATAGCAATCAAACTGTGAATCCGGTTGACGCTGATAATTATGCTCGTATGGATGTTTCCAGTGAAATATCAAAACTGAGTGAAGACGAATTGACGAGTTATCTAAGCAGTGCTGAAAAACTCATGATCGCTACAGCCGACAGGGAATCTTTGCTCATCGATGAACTGCCTGATGTAAACGATCATTTAGACTATATGTCTGATGATGAACTCAATCAATACTTGGAAGAATCTACTGAATCAACATCAACTGAAACAGTGGATATTAAATAGACGATCATGAAAACAAGAATACTTTTTACGATTTCTTTTTTGTTACTCCTTACAGCCGGTTCTTATGTTCAGGCACAGCCTCCCGGTGAAAGAATGCGACCTCCTCGTGAAAATATTGAAGTGCTGAAAGTAGCCTATTTCACGAAACATCTTTCTTTGACTACTGAAGAAGCTGAAAAATTCTGGCCAATGTATAATAGTTACAGTGCAGAAGTGCGTAAGGCCAGACAGGATAATAAAGAAGATATTCTGGCCTTTGAAGAAGCAGTGTTGAATATACGCAAGCGTTATCGTGTTGAGCTTAAAAAGATTTTGATTTCAGATGAACGAGTGAACAAAGCATTGGTTGCTGAACGTGAATTCATGAATGTGGTTAGAAAAGAGTTACAAGAGCGTATGGAATTACGTCGTAAAGCCAGAGAAAAGAAAGACGACGGACAATAATGATTTATTTCAAAGGTCCCCAAACAGGTGATTGGATATCATGATAAAAGAGAAAGGTCCAGCCTTTGGTTTGTCCTTCTTCCCACCACTGTTTTCTCAATTCCATACATTTTTTTCCATCGTAGTCGTATTTCGCTACAAATCTGCTTTTCATTTGTTGTAACTGAGGGGCATCATCACCACCAAAGAAAATCGTTTGTCTGTTTTCTTCGATCCAGAATACTTGGTGATACTTGCTATGCGCCCCGGTAAGTTGATAGCGAATATAACCATCGATCATTCCTTCATCAGCTGTTAACCACTCTACGCGACTAAACTCTTCCAGTAATTTGAAATCTTCAGGGATATAAGAAGCTGATCCTATACCCAATGCAAATTCCATTTCTCTTTGTTGTACATAATAAGTGGCATACGGAAAAGCGATGAAGCGGTCTTGTCCGTTATTGCTGTCGATGGTCACACCACCTGCATGATCTTTATGTAAATGACTCATCAATACCTTGGTAACTTGTGAAGGATTGATGCCGGCACGTTGCAGATTATTATAGAGCTGTGGGGCGCCGTCAGCTTCATTGTAACCTAGGCCACTATCCAATAGTATCACATCTTTTTCGGTGATGACAACAAAGGGTTGTATCTCTACCAGTAAACTTCCGATAGGTCTGCTATTCAGTTCTTCTTTTTCTGTATCAAAGGGTACAAAAACCTTTGTTTTATCGATCGTAAAACTTCCTTCCGAAAGGGGAATGATCTGCATACTCACTTTTTAACGTAAAACCATTTGCCTGTCTGCATCTAAGCGAAGCAGGATAAAAATCAACACTGTAAAAGTAAGTAAAGAAGATCCTCCGTAACTAATTAACGGTAACGGAATACCTACAATGGGAAATAAGCCAATGGTCATACTCACGTTTACGGCAATATGGAAGAAGAAGATACTCACTACACTGTAAGCATATACTCTACTAAACGTACTACGCTGACGTTCAGCAATCATCACAATACGATATAACAGGAAGAGATATAATAGTAGAAATACAAAGCAACCTACGAATCCAAATGCTTCTCCTAAAGATGTAAAAATGAAATCCGTACGTTGTTCAGGTACATATTTACCACGTGTTTGTGTTCCTTTAAGGAAACCACGACCGAAAAATCCTCCGGATCCAATAGCGATCTTACTTTGTCGCACATTGTAATCATCCGGTTTACGAACAGTTTTGTTAGTGCTCGATTTATCCTGCGCTCGTTTATTGTCTTCGCAATTGTATTCTTTACCCACCATGCTATAGATACGTGTACTCTGATAGCACTCTAATACATTATTAAAGATATAAGGAACTACAAATCTCTGAACACCCACACAGACTAGCCAGATAGTAATAATGATCGTCAATAATCCTTTTTTCTTTTTGATCTGCTTTCGTAAAACAAAAATAACAGCAGCCGCAATGATGGTAAGGATCACTGCCAAAATGTTGGGTTCTAAAATAAGTGTAGCAACAACCAGTGCGCCAAACGAAGAACCAATAATCAAGATTTGAGCAGGCAAGCCTTCACGATACATGGCAATAACAAAACTTGTGTACACCAATGCCAAACCCAATTCATGTTGCAGGATCGATAATACAGCCGGCGCCAAAGCAATAGCTCCTGCTACCAATTGTGATCGAACTTTTGAAAAATCGATCTCTTGTCTGGATAAGTATTTCGCCAATGCTAGCGACACAAATATCTTACACAGTTCAGCAGGTTGTAAGTTGAAGCCGCCTGCCAAGGGTATCCAGCTTTTTGATCCATTGATGTTTTTACCAATGGCAAAAGTTGCGATCATTAAAAGGATACCTAGCAGATAAAAAAGATTCGCAAATGCAGTGAACAGTTTGCTATCGGTCAATAAAATAAAAGTGGCTGTGATAGCGCACACTCCCGCAAAGATCAATTGCTTGCTGTAACTGGTTTTGCCATCTAAAAATGAAGCCAGCCAATCTGTTTCAGGACGATATTCAACCATGAAAATGCAAAGAATACCGATGGCTACTAAAATGGCGTATAACCAAATGACAATATAATCAACCCCCTGCGTGACAATATTTTGATTTCTTCTATTCATTTTCTTCAGGCGGCGGTTTTTCTTTTTACGTTGGTTGACTTTCTGATCTCATCGGGAAGCACAGCTGCTGTTCTGCCGCTGTCTTTTTTGGGAACTTTTGTTGGACCGGGTTTTGTCGGTGAACTTTCTGTTTCTGTTTCTTCCGGAGCTTCTTGAACACCTGAAGTATCACGAGCAGCTTTTTTGGCTGCTGTCATCTGTTGTACTTGTCTCAATGAATCTCTCTTCGCCATTTGTTTTTTCATCTGTGGTGGAATCAGATCCATTTTAGCGAGCTGTTCAATTTTTGCTTTTCTATCATTGCCACTGATCGAATCATTCAAATATTTTTCGATCAATAAGCTGGCAATAGGTGCAGCAGATGTAGCACCATAACCTGCATTCTCACACATTACAGCAATAGCGATGCGTGGATTCTCTCTGGGAGCAAAGGCGCCAAAGAAAGCGTGGTCTTTTAATTTCTCACCACGATATGCATTCTCTACCGTTCCTGTTTTACCGCACACATTGATACCCGGAACTTTTGCATAGAAGCCGGTACCAAATTCCATGGTCCCTTGCATGCCTTCATGCACTTCTTCCCACACAAATTCAGGAATTTCTTTGGTCTTATGTTTGATCTTGAATTTATCAAGCATTCCAAATTCATCACCGCCATCAATAGAATCAATCAAGTGAGGTGTGTAGTACCATCCTTTGTTGGCAATGATGGCCATAACATTGGCCAATTGAGTAAGGGTAGTGGTGATCTCACCCTGACCAATACTATTCGATATAATATTACATGACTGCCAGTTCTTACCAAATATGCCATGATAATATTTAGGAGTAGGCATATTACCCATTTTTTCAGATGGCAAATCAACACCCAGTCTTCTTCCCAATCCAAACGAGTAGGCATACTGATTGAAGGAACTCAATGCGCTATCGCGGTTGGGGTATTTATTGTTTTCCAGAATGCGTCGGTAGGTAGCAGCAAAATAACTGTTACAAGATTTTGAAATAGCCGGTTTCAGTGTAAATGTACCTGCTGCGTGACATCCCATGGGGCGCCCACAGCCATAATAAGAACCACCGCAACTCACGGTGAAATTATCGTCGATCACGCCTTCATTCATTCCAATGATTCCAACCATGGTTTTGAATGTAGATCCCGGAGAATAGAAAGTACCTACTGTTCTGTTCAATAAAGGAAGTCTGGGATCGAAATACAACATATCTACCAGATGCTTTTTTCTCTGGTTACCAGTTAGATAGTTGGGATTGTAAGTAGGAGCGCTTACCATGCAAAGAATGCCACCTGTCTTGGGGTCAATAGCAACAATACTGCCTACTTTATTCTGCATCAGTTTCTCACCCAGTTCTTGTAATTCTACATCGATGCTCGAGTATAAGTTTTTACCTGCAACAGCAGCTGTATCATAAGCTCCATTTTCCCATGACCCTTGTAAACGCCCTTTATTATCGCGGATGTATCGTTTGATACCTCTTTGTCCCATCAGTACTTTCTCATAAATATTTTCCAATCCGGTACTGCCAAAGTAGTCCCCCATTTCATATCCTTCTCCTTTATGACGACGTAAAAATCCGGTATCTACTTCTGCCATGTATCCCAATACTGCAGCTCCTACATTGTAGGGATAAGTTCGAACAGAACGTTCATTCAATGAGAAACCGGGAAAGCGATACATGTTCTCATTCAACTTGGCAAACATCTCGGGAGTTAATAGAGCTTCAAAAACACTAGGCTTAACGCTGGTATTTTTAAAGATGAGATCACGCATTCTTCTTTTATAGGTTGCTGTGTCTATATTCAAAAGTCGACATAACGTCATAGTATCAGTACCACGCGACTCAGAAGGGATTACTACCAGATCGTAACTGATGGTATTTTCCAGAATACCTCTTTTCTTCCGGTCGAAAATGATACCACGATCGGGATAGATCACTTTCCGATAAAAGGCATTGTTATCAGCGGCCAGTTTGTATTGACCGGAAAACAATTGCAGGTTGATCAATTGCCCCGTGATAGCAATGAAAACACCTGCAAAAATAAACTGTACCACACGGCTGCGACTCTGGTTGAAGACAGGCATAAATCTTGGGACTAAACTTAAAAGTGAAGTGTATTACAAATTTGATGCATTGTTATGGATCAAACGAAAAAAATTATGCAAAAGTGTGAAGAAGTCAAAATAAGAAGTCAAAGGCGAAAAGTCAAAAGTCAAAAGTGAAAAAAATCACCTTTCACCTTTCACTTTTCACTACTCACGCGGCGTTCGTTCTATACTTACCTTTTCGCAGGAACAGCAGTTCAGCGAGGAAGATCATGAGTAAGCTGATAGCTGTGGTTCCTAGTACTTTTCCTAAAAAATAGAGGAAGTCGCCGAATTGTAGCCATTCTATGAGTACGAGATAGAAATGGTGAATGAAAGTAAGTAAACCAACATACAAACTATAAGGCGCCCAGCCCATGCTTTTACTGCCCGGTTCACTGTAACTCTGTTCAATGGTTTCCTGAGGGAGGAGTATACTCAGAATGAACGGACGAATAAATGCGATCAGCACGCAAGGAGCTGCATGGAGGCCCATGGTTCCGGTAAAGGAGTCAAGTGTAATACCAAAAAGAAACGCAATGGCCATCAATAATACCCTGTTCATATTAAAAGGCAGCCAGAGTATGTACAAGAAATACACGTAAGGAACAATGAAACGATGCAATGGCGGAACCTCATTGAGTATGAACACCTGTAAGAAGATGAACAAAATAAATCGGATGATATTTTTTACGAGGTTACTCATTGATTGGTCTGCGGTGTATTTTCAAGTTGCACCTGTTCAGCAAAACGTACGTTCTCTACCAGATAAACATATTGGATGCTGAAGAAATTGGTGGCGGTTTTGATCTTCAAAGTATAAAAATTGCTGGAAGGGTCTTCTACAATAGATGCCACTGTTCCAACCATGAGGTTCGAAGGGAAGTTGGCTGAATAAGTGCTGGTCACAACTGTATCACCCTTCACCACTTTGGCGCTTTTTGAAACATTACGAAGTGTCAGGATCGAAGGATCATTTCCATCCCATTCAATACTACCGGCGTTATTGTCTTTTTTCAGCATAGCACTCACGCGACTATTACGATGTAGCAGGCTCATCACTTTACTGATATTGGCACTGGTTTCTACCACTACGCCTACAATACCTTGTGGTCCGATCACAGCCATTCCTTTCTTAACGCCTTGATTGTTACCTCTTTCCAGTGTCAGGAAATTGGTTTGCAGTGTCACAGTATTACCGATCACTTTAGCAGGAAGCCAAGTAAACTTACGGTAACGACCCGTTGAATCGCGGAATGTGGTATCAGTGTATTTGATAGAAGTGCTATCAGGAGCAATTTGATTACTCGCCAATAGATTTCTCAGTCGGTTATTCTCTTCAGCTAATTGTCTATTGGTTTCCGCTAAACTAAAATAGTTACGAAGGTTGCTGTAGCGTTCGTTGAACTTTCCTGTTAACTCACTGGTAGCATCTGAAAAGAATGCTTCATGCGTTTTGCTGGAACGGGTCAGTAGAACAATGGCGAATACCTGTAGCAATAAAAAGCTCAGGAAAGTGAAATAACGCCGTATGAACAGAAATATATTCTTCAACGCAAAGTTTGATTAGGACATTCAAAATGATCGGATAATTATACCGGAGTCCGGACTTATCTCATGATGAATGGAAAACGCTGATAGTTCTTCAGTGCCAATCCGGTACCGCGTACCACACTCTTCAGTGGGTCATCCGCTACATGAACCGGCAATTTGATCTTTGCACTTAAACGCTTATCCAATCCGCGTAACAAAGCACCACCACCTGTGAGGTACAAACCTCTGCGGTAGATATCGGCAGCCAGTTCGGGTGGAGTTGTTTCCAATGCTTTCAGGATCGCTTCTTCGATTTTGAAGATGCTCTTATCCAGTGCTTCAGCGATCTCTTGGTAGCTGACCATGATCTGTTTAGGAATACCTGTTACCAGATCTCGACCATTTACCGGCATATCATCGGGTGGGTTATCCAGGTCTTTCATGGCAGCACCTACATTGATCTTGATCTGTTCAGCAGTACGCTCACCGATCAATAAGCTATGGTAACGTCGAAGGGCTTCCATAATATCAGCAGTGAACTCATCACCTGCTACACGGATACTTTGATCGCACACAATACCTGCAAGGGCGATCACGGTAATACCGGTAGTACCACCTCCGATATCGATGATCATGTTTCCTACAGGTTCTTCTACATCAATACCAATACCCAGGGCAGCAGCCATAGGTTCATGGATCATATATACTTCTTTGGCGCCGGCCTGCTCGGCACTATCACGAACGGCACGTTTCTCTACTTCAGTGATAGAAGAAGGGATACAGATCACCATTCTCCAGCTCGGCGGAAAGAGGGGCTTTTTAGGGTAGATCATCTTGATCAACTCCCTGATCATCAGTTCAGCAGCGTTGAAGTCGGCAATTACACCGTCTTTCAGCGGACGAACCGTACGAATACTTTCATGGGTTTTCTCGTGCATCATGAGGGCTTTCTTACCTACGGCAAGTACTTCCTTCATATTGTTACGGTTCAGGGCCACGATCGATGGCTCATTTACCACTACTTCATCATTATGGATAATGAGGGTATTGGCGGTACCCAGATCCATGGCTATTTCCTGCGTAAAAAAGTTGAATAATCCCATTGTATAGAAAAAGTTCTTATTTGTTCGTCAATGATTGCAAAGGTGGATGAAATTACTTGAAATAACAAAGCCTAAAATACTGATTTTTCCTGAGGTGAGTGGTGAAAGGTGAAAGCTGAAAAGTGAAACATTTTTTTTGATCTTTTATCAGCTCAGGCGTTAGCTTTCACTTTTCACTTTTGCCTTTTCACTTTTCATCAAACTCAAACCCAATATCACCTCTGAAGTACATTCCTTCAAACGATATTTCTTTCAATTTATTTTTTGATTTGTTCACCGCATCAGCAATATTATTTCCGTACGCGGTAACTGCTAAAACCCTGCCACCATTTGTTAAGACATTGTTTTCATTTTGTTGTGTACCTGCATGAAATACGATTACCTCTTTTGATGTTGCTGCATGCTCTAATCCATGAATGATCTTGTTTTTTTCATAGTCGCCCGGATAACCTCCACTCACTGCCATTACGGTTGCACAATATCTTTCATCATAAGCAATATTTGCATCTGCCAATGTACCATTATCCATTGCTGCAAACAATGCAACAAGATCTGTTTGTAAACGTGGCATCACTACTTCAGTTTCAGGATCTCCCATTCTGCAATTGTATTCGATCACAAAAGGTTCACCCTTTACATTCATCAATCCGAAGAAAATGAAACCGTGATAGATCAATTCTTCCAGTTCTAAACCTTTTACTGTTGGAGCTATGATACGCTCTTCTACTTTGCGCATGAAAGTTTCATCCATAAAAGGTACAGGGCTTACACAGCCCATACCACCTGTGTTTAAGCCGGTATCGCCTTCGCCAATTCTTTTATAATCTTTCGCATGACCGATGATCTGATAATCAGATCCATTCGTTAAAACAAATACACTCACTTCAATACCCTGCAAAAATTCTTCGATCACCACTTTACTACTCGCTTCGCCAAATTGTTTATGCAAGATCATTTCTTCAAATGTCTGTAATGCTTCTTCATGCGTAGCTGCGATCACTACACCTTTACCTGCAGCGAGTCCATCCGCTTTTAATACCACAGGCAAATTATGTTGTGCGATATATTTTTTTCCGTCTTCAAAATTTTCAGCAGTGAATTCAGCATATGCAGCTGTTGGTATTTGATGACGCTGCATGAATTTTTTACTGAAGGCTTTACTACCTTCTAATTGAGCAGCTTTAGCAGATGGACCTACTACCACTATTCTCTGTAATGCCGGGTCCTTTTCAAAAAAATCATACACGCCTTTCACCAATGGTTCTTCAGGACCTACCACCAGCATATCAATTTTGTATTCGATACAAGCTTGTTTGATGGATTCGAAATCAGTAACACGAATAGGCAAATTGGTGCCAAACTGAGAAGTGCCTGCATTGCCGGGTGCGATAAAAAGTGCATCACAATGATGGCTCTGCGACATTTTCCATGCCAGTGCATGTTCTCTTCCACCGGCTCCTAAGAGTAAAATATTCATAATGATTGCTTGGAGTGGCGAAAGTAAGTTGCCTACAACGAAAAAGAGCAACCTGAGGTCGCTCTTTTTCATGATGTATACAAGTTGTTGAATCCTTATTCAGCGGATTCTACATAGCTTTTTTCAGGAAGTCTTTTAGCGACCAATAAATACAATACAAAAAAGGCAGCCAGAATACCGATGAACAACCAGAAATAGCTGGCTCCGGTGAATTTAGAGAAGAAACCTCCATCTGCTATACTGCCATTCACCAAACTCACAAACAGGTTACCTGCTGAAATGCCTAATAAATACAAGGCAGACATGGTACTCTTCATGGATTTTGGTGATTGGGTATACGCATATTCTAAACAAGTAATAGAAACTAGGATCTCTGCAACAGCCAGAATGAAATAGGCCAATACCTGCCACCAAACCGTAGGTTTCCCACCGGCATCAATGCCTTCTTGAATAAGGGCGATGATAACGAATGAAACACCTGTGAGGAATAAACCGGCTCCGATCTTTCTCAATGGCGTTACTTTAATACCGATCTTTTCTACCAAAGGGAAGATCACATAAGTACAAACCGGGATCATACTTACCAGAAAAAGCGGGTTGAAGGTTTGAATTTGTTCGGGTAATAACTCATATCCGAATAAATGTCTGTCGAGTTTAGTGGCTTGTAATACCCATTCCGACAGGTTTTGATCCCACAGCGCCCAGAAAATAGGGGTGAAAGCAAATACCATCAGGATACGATACACTGCCTGAACACCATCAATAGCTTCTGCAGAATATTTTTTGCCCACTACTTCCCAAACTGTTTGTCCATTTCTGTTGCTGAACAATTGTTTGATAGCGTAAGCTGAAATGCCTAAGAAGTTTTCTTTTTTAATACCTGTAGGAGGAACACGTACATATTTTTTTCTTCCTAACCAGAATATGATCGTAGCCAAACACATCAACACGCCGGGGATACCAAAGGCTAGTTCCGGACCGTATTTGTTATAGATAATAGGTATCAAAAGTGTTGATAATACTGAACCGGTATTGATACTAAAATAAAACCAGCCATACACTTTAGACATGAGGTGTTGGTTAGAGGTATCAAATTGATCACCCACATTGGCTGAAACGCAAGATTTAATACCACCCGCTGCAACGGCAATAACAATTAACCCTACGGTAAACATGGAAAGATTGCCGGTAGACAATGCTAATACCACATTACCGATCGCATATAAAATGGATACATACAGAATGACTTTATACTTTCCGAAAAACCAATCTGCCAAAATACCTCCAACCAATGGCATGAAGTAAGCAAACGTAACAAAGAGGTGAACCAGTTCATTGGCGCGAGCTTCTGCCATATTCTGCAAAGCAGGATTGGCAGCAGGGTTAAAGAACTGAGCCACCAAAAAAGTACTCATAATAGAACGAATACCATAAAAACTAAAACGTTCCGCTGCTTCATTACCGATGATATAAGGCACCGATTTGGGCATTTTCCCTTTCTTTGAGTCGTTTTGTATATCGGACATAAATCGTATTTTGAAATTTAAAAGTATCGGAAACTATCGGTAAAGATTCATCTGTTTACCGAAAAAATTGCTTGCTTCATCTAAAAACCAACTCATGTCTCAACCCCAAAAATCATTCAAGCCCTTTGTTTCTCCTGAAACAAACATGAAAGAACTCACGGTAAAATCGATTCTCGTGGGGAGTCTTTTTGGTGTCATCTTCGGTGCTGCTACTGTGTATCTCGCATTAAAGGCAGGTCTTACAGTATCCGCGTCTATTCCCATTGCGGTGATTGCAATTACGCTGGGAAGAAAATTTTTGAAGACCACCATTCTCGAGAATAATATCATTCAAACAACGGGATCTGCCGGAGAAAGTATTGCAGCGGGTGTGGCATTTACTTTACCGGGTTTTCTTTTTCTCTCTTCGCCTAGTAGTACAGAATATTTTAATTATCTCACCATTTTGATATTAGCCATTGTAGGTGGATTGCTGGGTACGCTTTTGATGGTGCCATTGCGTAAAGCATTAATCGTGAACGAGCATGATAACTTGCCTTACCCCGAAGGAACGGCCTGTGGTGATGTATTAAAAGCGGGTGAGCGTGGTGGTGATTTTGCTAAAACAGCTTTCTGGGGTTTAGGTGTTGCATTTGTGTATGCCATCTTTCAGAAAGTCATGCATGTAATTGCTGAAACACCTTTTTATGCAACGAAACAGATCAATAAATTTTTCCCTTCAGCAAAAGTAAGTGGTGAGATCACTCCTGAATATTTAGGGGTAGGTTATATCATTGGTCCAAAGATCGCAGGTGTATTGGTGGCAGGTAGTGTATTAAGCTGGATGGTTTTCATTCCTTTATTATCAACACTGGTGCCGCCCGATGTGATTGCCATTCAATTGGTGAAGCTGGGTTATTTATCTGATATCGCTAATGCCGGTGGTAAAGGAGGATGGGATCCTGTAACACATACTTTCAATGATTATTCTGCTGCGATCTATTATGCATATGTTCGTCAGGTAGGTGCGGGAACAGTTGCAGCAGGTGGTATCATTACATTGGTGAAAACCATTCCTACGATTGTAAAGTCTGTTAAAGGGAGCATGGCTTCTTTGCGTGGCGGATCTGCAACTGCTGAGAGTTCCATATCTCGAACAGATAAAGACCTTAGTTTGAAAGTGGTAGGGCTCGGTAGTTTAGCATTGATCGCTATCATCTCTGTCATTCCAAGTTTACCGGGAGATGGATTTCTTCAGAAAATCCTGATCGGTATTCTGGTGGTATTATTTGGTGCCTTATTCGTAACGGTTTCATCACGTATTGTGGGATTGATCGGTTCTTCCAACAATCCGATCAGTGGTATGACCATCGCTACGGTGATGGGAACCAGTTTGATCTTCCTAAGTTTAGGTTGGTCCGGACAAGCCTATGAACCGCTTGTATTGGTGGTGGGTGGTATGATCTGTATCGCTGCAGCAAATGCAGGCGCTACTTCTCAGGATCTGAAGAGTGGTTATATTGTTGGTGCCACACCACGTAATCAACAGATCGCATTATTTGTAGGTGCGATCGTTTCATCTATTGTGATTGGTATCACAGTGAAGTTTCTTGATAAGCCAACTACTGAAATGGTACAACAAGGTGTACAACATGCTATCGGTACCGAAAAATATCCTGCTCCTCAAGCTACTTTGATGGCGACATTGATCAAAGGAATTCTTTCTCAGAATTTGGATTGGCAATATGTGATCGTTGGTATGTTCTTGGCAGTGGTGATGGAACTTTGTGGCATCAAATCACTCAGCTTTGCTATTGGTGTGTATCTGCCTTTGGCTACAACATTACCGATATTCATTGGCGGTGCAATACGTGGATTGGTAGAAAGTCGTCAGAAAAAAGATAAAAAAGAAGTCAGTGCTGAAGAGGAAGAACTCAGTAAGGGAAGTTTGTTTGCTACAGGACTTGTAGCAGGTGGCGCTGTAGCCGGTGTGGTCATTGCATTTATTACAGGGACCTCCGGAGGAGAACAGTTCTTACGAAACATCAGTATGGAACACGGGCTTGTAGAGCTGCTATCCGAAAATGGATACTTCTTATTGGGTACGTTGTTCTTTGCTTTGATGGGATTGATATTATACAGAGTGGCTATGAAGAAAACGGAGTAGCTAGCTTTTAAAAGTATATTTTATTGCCACTGAAGACACTCAAGGGCACAGAGAAAGATTTCTGTGTTCCTTTGTGTTCTCAGTGGCAATTTTTTCTTCTAGGGAGTTTAAACTTTTGATCTATCGATTCGTCCAAAAGCAAAAGAAAAACCATGTGGCTGAAACGCTCAATAGCAATCCTTTTCCTTATAGCATCCACAGCTTTTATTACTGCTGATAAAGATTCCTCTTCTATTCGAATGCCTTATCAACAAGCAGGTCTCACAAAAGAACAGGCAGCAGCACATTTATTGAATCGTTTCAGTTTTGGTATACAACCCGGACAAATCGAAGAAGTGGTGAAGATGGGATTGGAGAACTGGCTGCAACAACAACTGGAAATGTCATTGCCTGACACCGAGCTGGATAAACGTTTGAATGTTTTTGATGCTTTGAAAATGAGCAATGAAGACATCGTTAATCATTATTTGACTCCCGCGCAGATCATACGATTAGGGGTTCAGGAAAAGATCATCCGCAATGATTCTCTCAGCAACACGGATCGAGAGAAGTATAGAGAAGAATTAGCGAAAGTGATGAAAGCTTCCGGTGTGAAACCTGTTCAAGAATTACATCGTCAGTTAGTAAATCAGAAAGTTCTTCGTGCACTCTATAGTAATCATCAATTAAAAGAAGTACTGACAGATTTTTGGTTCAATCATTTTAATGTATCACTCACCAAAGGCCAGTCACAACAATATGTGATGAGCTATGAACGTGATGCTATTCGGCCTTATGTACTTGCCAACTTCAAGGATATGTTACTGGCGACGGCCAAACACCCTGCAATGCTAGAATATCTAGACAATGCATTAAGTGTGAGTAATGAGAATGAGCGTGCTCGCAGACAACAAAACAATGCCATGTTGCGAGCCGCAAGAGAGAGGGCAGAAGCCAGACTGAGTGATACTACCATGCCCGGAAATACTTTGGTACAACAAGCTGTAGCAGCAAGAAGAACACAAGGATTAAATGAAAACTATGCTCGAGAAGTAATGGAATTGCATACCATGGGTGTAGATGGTGGATACACGCAGAAAGATGTAACAGAAGTAGCAAGAGCACTGACAGGTTGGAGTGTGAAACCCATGTTCAAAAATGCTCCGGCCATGCGATTGATTGAAAATCTCAGTGAAGAGCAATTGAAAAGAAGAGGATTCATGATCGACGGGGACTTCTTATTTCGAGGAGACAAACATGATGAAGGGGAAAAGATCATTCTAGGAAAAAAATACAATGGTAAAGATGGTTATGAAGAGGGTGTTGCAGTATTGAATTCATTAGCATCACACACATCTACTGCAAAATTTATTTCTACAAAAATGGCAATACGTTTTGTTTCGGATGAACCTTCTCAGGCATTGATCAAAGCGCTTACAAATACTTATCAGCAAACTGACGGAAATATCAAAGCCATGATCATTGCCATGGTGAATCATCCTGATTTCTGGTCTAAGAAAGCACTGCGGGAAAAAATAAAATCTCCTTTTGAATTTGCTATTAGTGCTCTAAGAGCTACAAAAGCTCAAGTGATGCAGCCATTTCAAGTATTTAATTGGTGTAGTAAAATGGGACAAAGAGTTTATTACTACCAAGCTCCAACGGGTTTTCCGGATCGCGCTAATTTTTGGATCAATAGTGGTGCATTGCTGAATCGCATGAATTTTGGATTGGCATTGGCCACACAAAAAATTCCGGGTGTTCGTGTAAATCTCTTGGCACTCAATAATAACCATGAGCCTGAAAGTGCGGATGAAGCTTTACGTGCATTCAGTAAGATATTGTTACCAGAGAGAGACAATGAAGAAAATATTAAACGACTAACAGCCATGGTACGTGATGCGAATGTGGAACAAAAAATTGCAGTTGCAGCCGCTAAGACAAAGAATAATGATAGGGAAGAAGAAATAGAGGAAGAAACAAGAATGCAAGTAACAAGAGACAAGGAAGATGTCAGGAAGGAAATAACAAGTATGGCTCAAGTTGTGGGAATCATTATTGGGTCGCCGGAATTTCAGCGGAAGTAAAGAAGTGAAAAGTCAAAGGTGAAAAGTGAAATGAACAGTTCTTCAAATTCATACTTGCAGCTTGAGGCCTGAAGCCTGTAGCTAAAAAATGACAACTTATAAAACTAAACAAATGATTCATCGTAGGGCATTCATGAAATCGGGGGCTATGGCCTTGTTTGCAGCAGGGTTTGGTGGAGTTCCCAACTTTATTGCACGTGCGGCAGAGAGTGGCAAAATCATACCTCCTTATAAAAGAAATAAAGTATTGGTATGCATCTTTCAACGAGGTGCCATGGATGGTTTGATGGCGGTGAGTCCGTTTGCTGATCCGAATCTTAAAACACTTCGTCCGACTCTATATATGAGTCCGGCACAAACACAAGGGGCTATGATGGATCTGGATGGACAGTTTGCATTACATACGTCACTCCAAAGTTTATCCTCTTTTTTTACAGAAGGCAGAATGGCAATTGTACATGGCGTGGGTAGTCCGAATAATACCCGTAGTCATTTTGATGCACAGGATTTCATGGAGAGTGGAACACCTTTTAATAAAGGCACAACGAGTGGTTGGCTGAATAGAGCGATTGGTTTAACAGGACATGAGGCAACACCTTTCAGTGCCGTAAGTATCACAAATGCTTTACCGCGTAGTTTGTATGGTGATAGAGAAGCATTGGCGATCAGTAATCTTCAAGACTTTGCTATACAAATGCAGGGCAATCCGATGGCGGGTAATATGGCAGCTAAATCATTTGAATCTTTATATGATCAAACCAGCAATCAGCTACTAAATAAAACAGGGAAAGAGAGTTTTGAGGCAATGCGAATTTTAAAGTCTACAGATATCAAAAATTATCAACCTGCTAATGGAGCAGTATATCCTAGTTCACCATTGGGAAACTCTTTGAAACAGATCGCAACATTGATCAAAATGGATGTTGGTATGGAAGTGGCTTTTGCAGAAAGTGGTGGATGGGATACACATTTTAATCAAGGAACCGTAAATGGTGCATTTGCACGTAACCTACGCGATTTCAGCGATAGCATTGCCGCTTTCTGGAAAGATATGGGTCATTATCAGGATGATGTTACTGTGATGACGATGACAGAATTTGGCCGCACTGCTCATCAGAATGGAACAGGCGGAACAGATCATGGAAGGGCCAGTTGTTTGTTTGTCTTAGGAAACGATGTTGTAGGAGGGAAAGTTTATCATCAAATAAAGTCCCTAGCAAAAGCAGATTTAGAAGATGGCCGTGACTTACCTGTATCAACAGATTTCAGAGCTGTATTCAGTGCTGTATCTGCAGCACATCTTCATTTGAAAAAGACGGATGCGCTTTTCCCGGGTTGGGAAGGAAAAAAAATCGAGATGATGAAGGAAGGGGAATAATAATGTAATAGAATTACAATTACATGTAACAGTATTTACACTTTCATACTGACTAATACAACTATCTTGCATCAATAGTTATTGCGAAGTATTGGATGGTAGATTTGATTCAATAACTATTTTGAATTTATGCAGTTAAAGTAGTATTTAATCAGGTTATTGAATATACCGTTTCGAACTATTTTCTTTTTATTAATTGCAGATGCAATCCTATTATTTATTCTTCCACTATTTGATATATTTGGTCAAGAAAAAAGTCCTTTATTCTTTTATTTGTCCGCTATTTTATTGTCATGGATTGGCTGCTTTTGTTTTATAGCTCTACTAGTAAAATTGTTGAAGGAGAATATGATTAAAAAAGAAATTCATCTATTCGTTATAGTTCCTTCTATCATCATTATTCTCATTTTGTTTTTTGGTCCGTTATTATTGTATTTTTTAGGGATGTCAGCAAAAGAATATTAATTGTAATAATAGAAATCAGCGTTTAAAACTGAATAGAATATTTCCTTCCTTATCTATATACATGATTTCGTCACCTTTTTCCATCATAGCCAACCCATTCTGAAAAAAACCGGAACGATCAAATTTCGGTTCAATTATCCACTCTCCTTTTTTGTTGATAAACCCCCATCCTTTATACTCTTTCTGAACAGCAGCTAAGCCTTCGTTAAAAGATCCGGCATTGGTAAATGAAGGAGGGATCACCCATCGTCCGCTCATGTCTATAAATCCCCATTTGTTAGAGGTATCACGAGCAGCTGACAAACTATCTGCAAAACCATTCATGCGGGTGAAAGAAGTTTTAATACTTGTTTTGTTTTTGATAGTCAGTATTTCCCATTTGTCAGTCATGTTTTGCTGTGTACATACAACACCTGCAAAAGCAGAAGTGATATCGTAATACATGGGCTGCAACACGAATTTTCCGGAGCTGTCAATCAACCCCCACAGATTATTTTTCAATGATACCGGTGCAAGACCTTCCGAAAAATTATAGCAGAGTGAAAATTGCGTCTCAATAATCGTTGCTCCTTTTTTATTGATGTATCCCCACTTACCATTTTTTTGCACGCGTGCTTTACCTTCCGAAAATTGATCAGCTGCACTGAATTGAGGCGTAATTACCCACTTTCCTTTCTCATTAATAAAACCGTATTGAGCTGTGACCATATGATTACCGATGGCAGCTACGGCAACACTGTCTTTGAATGAACTGGCAAATACAAACTGAGGTGTTATAATGGTTCTTCCATCATTTTTATGCAGAAAGCCAAATCGGTTCTTCTCGATAAACGGAATTAGATTTTGTGCCTGTAAACAGGAACAAAAAAGGAGTGTATATAAGACAGGTAAGAATATTCGTCTCATCTAAATAAAGATAAGTTATAATCTTCCGTTCTTGATCTCGTCAACAACACCGGGGTCTAAAAGGGTAGAGGTATCGCCTAAGTTTTCGGTCTCTCCCTCTGCGATCTTGCGTAAGATTCTTCGCATAATCTTACCACTTCTTGTTTTGGGGAGTCCACTTACAAATTGAATTTTATCAGGCTTGGCGATAGCACCGATGATTCTGGTAACGGTTTGTAAAATATCTTTTCTTACCAGATCGCCTGTACCATGTGTATCCTGTGCATGTGATCCTTGGTAGATCACATATGCATATATGCCTTGTCCTTTGATATCATGCGGATAACCTACAACGGCACTTTCCACTACTCCTGCATGCATGTTAATGGCATTCTCTACTTCCGCAGTACCAATACGGTGTCCGCTAACATTCAACACATCATCTACACGTCCTGTAATACGGAAAAAGCCATCTTTATTTTTTAAAGCGCCATCACCGGTGAAATACATATTTTCATAAGTGGCAAAATAATTGGTCCTGCATCTTTCATGATCGCCATAAGTTGTTCGTAAAATAGATGGCCAGGGGGCTTTAATGCAAAGATTACCTGATATGGTCTCTTCTCCTTCTTGAATGATCTCTTTTCCATTTTCATCTACCAATACCATTTGTAAACCCGGCATTGGAAGTGTTGCCCATCCGGGTTTAGCCGGAGTAATACCTGCTAAATTAGAGATGAGACATCCACCTGTTTCTGTTTGCCACCAGGTATCTACGATCGGACATTTTCCTTTGCCTACATGCTCATCATACCAATGCCATGCTTCTTCATTGATCGGTTCACCAACGGTTCCCAATACTTTTAATGAAGAAAGATTTTTTCCCTGCAACGGCCCTAATCCAAAACCCATAAGACTACGAATGGCTGTTGGTGCAGTGTATAGAATATTCACTTTGTATTTGTCTACAACATCCCAAAACCTACCGGCATCAGGCCATGTAGGAACACCTTCAAATAATAAAGATGTTGCGCCGGCACTTAATGGACCATATACGATATAGCTATGTCCTGTGATCCATCCGATATCTGCAGTACAAAAATGAACTTGTCCGGGTTCGTATTGAAATACATTCACGAAAGTATAGTTCGTGTAGATCATGTATCCGGCTACACTGTGTACAACTCCCTTAGGTTTTCCTGTAGAACCGGAGGTATATAAAATGAAGAGTGGATCTTCTGCATCCATTTCCTCAGCTTCAATAAAAGTGATCCCCTTTTCTTCTACCTGTTTCATCTCATCTTCCCACCATACATCTCTTCCTTTGATCATGGATACCGGTGTACGTGTGCGTGTTGCAACGATAACACGCTTGACTGTTTTATTACCGATCAGTGCATCATCGATGACACTCTTCAAGGGAATATCTTTAGCACCTCTGTAAGCGCCGTCGCAGGTAACAATGAATTCTGCTTTGGCATCTTCCAATCTGTCAGCAATACTTTGTGCAGAGAAACCACCAAAAACTACGGAATGAATAGCGCCAATTCTTGCACATGCTAATACTGCAATGGCCAGTTCGGGTATCATACCCATATAAATACAAACACGATCACCTTTTTGTACACCATTGTTTTTGAGTACATGTGCAAATTGACAAACCTTCTCGTATAATTTTTTATAAGTAAGTATGCGATGATTTTCATCAGGGGCGTTAGGCTCCCAGATAATAGCAGGATGATTGGCTTTGGTAGCAAGATGTCTGTCTAAGCAGTTTTCAGTAATATTCAGTTTACCCCCTTTGAACCATTCTACCTTTGGTTCTGTAAAATTCCATTCAAGTACCTTATCCCATTTTTTCTTCCAGGTAAAATGCTCCGCAACAGCACTCCAAAACCCTTCAGGATCTTGAATACTTTTTTGATAAGCTTCCTGATAGGCTTCAAAACTTTTGATCTGATAGGGGTATGACATACCAGTAATTTTTAGGTTATAAATATACTGTATGCCATTGCTTTAACTGTGAATGTTTTTCTATAATTATCAGGACAAAAAAAATCCCGACTAATACATCAGTCGGGATTTCTTTTAACGTGAATGATTTACTTCACATATTTCAAAATTTCTTCGCTATCAGGTGTCACTTTACTTGGGAAGTAAGCGATCATTTTTCCATTTTCATCCAATAAAAATTTGTTGAAGTTCCATTTGATATCGGCATCGAGTACGCCATTTTTTGCTTTACTGGTCAGCCACTGGTAAATAGGGGCCATATCTTCTCCCTTTACACTTACTTTACTTGCCAGTGGGAATTTCACACCAAAACGTGCTTTACAAAACTCCTGGATCTCTCCATCGCTTCCCGGTTCTTGTCCGCCAAAATTATTGGCCGGAAAACCAACGATCACCAATTTGTCTTTGTATTGATCATATACTTTTTGCAAAGCATCATACTGTGGAGTATAACCACATTTGGAAGCTGTGTTCACTACCAATATTTTCTTTCCTTTGAATTTTGCAAAATCAATGGTTCCACCCTCAATGGATTTTACTTTAAAGGAATGGATACTACCGTTATCAGGTAAGGTGAAAGCCGACATGATCACTACAGCTACGAATGCAAGAACGTATTTCATATGATTGATTTTTTTTCAAAATAACACTTAAATAAGGGAATTGTTATGGCTTTTCGGCGAATGGATGAAAATATAACTTCAAAGTGTATATGCGGCTGTTGCAATACTGAGTTTGCAATTGGGTAGGGCAACGATGTTTTGTCCGCATGCCTCTAGGGTAGCTCCTGTTGTCATAACATCATCTACCAATAAGATATGTTTGTTGATCAGTTGATGATCTTCTTTTACCTTAAAAACCCCTTCCATGTTTTGCCATCTAGAAAGACGATTTTGAGTGGTTTGGCTATCTGTAAACCTTTCTCTTTGAATGGCCTTTGTCAATAGTGTTTTGGGCCAGACCTCATGAATACCTTCACAAATCGCTTCGGCTTGGTTGTACCCCCTTTTGAACTGCTTCTTGGCATTGAGGGGGAGTGGTACCAACAGATCAATATCGGCAAAGCGGGGTTCTTCTCTCAGGGCATAGCCCATCATTCTCCCTAAAAAAAGACCGGCATACTTGTTTTGGTGGTATTTCAGTTGAACCATCAACTCCTGAACAATCGATTGTTTGGTAAAATAGTATAGAGCGGCAGCATTTTCAACCTTCAGGCGTCCAAAAAAGGCTTTTTCGACCGGATTATTGGGTTGACGGAAGAACCCGGTTTCCGGTAGTTGATAGGTACATCGGCTACAAAGTTGCTGTTGGAGTCCCAAATGGTCACTTCCGCAACCAATGCAGTTATGCGGATAGAGGAGATGTAAAATGGATTTTGTTATGGCTGTCATCCTCCGAAACTACATGCTTGGGCATGAGTATTTCCCGCAAAAATGGTAGCAGTCAAAAGTGAAAAGGGAAAGGTGAAAAGTGGAACGAAAGTTTTTTTCACCTTTCCCTTTCACCCTCAAAAAAGTTGCTGATACACTTCATCTACTCTGCTCAAAGCGAGCACTTGAATCTTGTAAGCCTGAGGATTGAAACTTTTCTTATTGTATTTGGAGACGAATATTTTTTCGAATCCAAGTTTTTCTGCTTCGGCAATGCGTTGCTCAATTTTGTTTACTGCTCTGATCTCTCCATTCAGTCCTACTTCACCTGCAAAACAAACATGTGGTGGAAGTGGAACATCTTCATAGGAGGAAAGTAAAGCACAGATCACTGCGAGATCAATAGACGGATCTTCGACTTTAATACCACCGGCAATATTGACAAAAACATCTTTCATTCCAAACTGAAAACCTCCACGCTTTTCCAGCACCGCTAATAGCAATTGAAGTCTTCGCGTATCAAAACCTGTGACGGTTCTTTGTGGAGTTCCATAAACACTTTGTGTTACCAATGCCTGCACTTCGATCAGTAAAGGACGCATACCTTCCAGTGTGGCGGCAATAGCGCTGCCACTCAATTGATCTTCTCTTTGTGCGATCAAAATTTCTGAAGGATTCGACACCACTCGCATACCATCACCGGTCATTTCATAAATACCTAATTCTGCTGTACTACCAAAACGATTCTTTAAGGTTCTGAGTATTCTATACGCGTAATGACGATCACCCTCGAACTGCAAAACCGTGTCTACCATGTGTTCCAGCACTTTCGGCCCCGCAATGGCGCCGTCTTTGGTGATATGTCCGATCAGAAAAACAGGTGTATTGGTTTCTTTGGCAAAACGCTGAAACTCTGCAGCACATTCTCTGATTTGTGAAACAGTTCCGGCAGATGAATCAATTATATTGGATTGTAAAGTTTGAATCGAATCAACAATGACTAACTGAGGTTTCAGTTTCTTGATTTCCTGAAAAATAGTTTGTGTAGATGTTTCGGTGAGCAAATAAAAATTCTCATTCTTGATCTTTAAACGATCAGCACGCATTTTGATTTGTTGCTCACTTTCTTCCCCGCTAATATATAAAACGCTAAGTTGGTTTAATAGTAATCCGTTTTGTAAAAACAAAGTACTCTTACCTATGCCGGGTTCTCCGGCTACTAAGATGATGCTACCGGGAACGATACCACCACCCAGCACACGATCCAATTCCGGATCCTGACTTTTCATTCTTTTTTCCTCGGTTGTCTGAACCTCATTTAACGAAATCGTTTTTGTTTTTCTTTTTTCTTCTTTGTAATCATCCCATTTTTCTTCTTTCACATTTCCTTTATCCAATACTTCCTCAGTAAAAGTATTCCATTGAGAACATGCAGGACATTTTCCGATCCACTTTGCACTTTCATAACCACAATTGCTGCAGAAAAAAGCTGTTTTAATCTTACTCATTTGCTAAAGGTACTGTTGAAATCATGACTTCTTTTCAGTAAAAAAATGCATCAAAAGAAATGATGAAATTTTGTGTAAAATCAACAATAATCAGAGGAAAAAAATCGAGATCCATAAAAGAGGAAAAACGCTGAAACGCAGCATTGACGGGCATGTAAAAGGGCCAACATTGCTGCTGACCCTGTTTACTTACTAACCCATTAAATTCTACCACTAAGTTACAAAACCGAGCCACATGGCAAAATAATTTTTGGGTTCTGTGCATAATTTTTTACATCCGATTTTTTTCGTAGATAACCTTAACAGTTTGTTAATCAAACGGGTTACAGTCATTTTGTCGAAGTGGGGAAAAATGTCATTTTTTTAGGTGCTTTTTGTCAGAAATGCCCCCTTTTTAGGGGCTAATAACCCAATTTTGGGTTTGGTAGGCATTTTGCAGCAGTATCCGAAACAAGTCGTATGAACTCTATTATGTTATTGTCTTTATTATTTATCGGGATCAGCTTTCTGGTTTCGATGCGCCTAAAGTCAAAATTCACCCATTATAGCCATTTGCCCATTGCCAATGGAATGAGTGGTAAAGAAGTGGCAGAACAAATGCTCCGCGACAATGGGATATATGATGTAAAAGTTATATCTGTTGAAGGTTTTTTGACAGATCACTATAACCCCATGAATAAAACCGTAAATCTGAGCCCGGAAGTCTACAGTGGAACCAGTATTGCTTCAGCAGCAGTGGCTGCCCATGAATGCGGTCATGCCGTACAGCATGCAACCGCATATAACTGGTTGATGCTTCGTAGTCGCTTGGTACCTTTTGTTCAATTCAGCAGTTCTATCGTTCAGTGGGTGTTATTGGGCGGTATCATTTTGGTCAATACATTTCCGATGTTGCTGTTGGGCGGTATCATTTTATTTGCAATTACTACGCTCTTTTCTGTGATCACATTACCGGTTGAATTTGATGCAAGTAATCGTGCATTGGCATGGTTAGACAATAAGCGTGTATTGGTAAACAAAGAACAAGAAGGAGCTAAAGATGCACTGAAGTGGGCAGCGATGACTTATGTAGTTGCAGCACTTGCTTCTGTTGCTACATTGATCCAATATGTATTGATCTTTCTGGGTGGATCAAGAAATGATGATTAAGTGGTGGTGAATGGTGAATTGTGAATTGTCAATAAAAGGAGCTTATTATTATTGATCATTCACAATTCACCATTGACCATTCACATTAAAATTTGATCTCCTCTTCACGCTCATCAAAGAATTTGAATTCTGTTAGGTGATAATTGGTATTAGCTTGGGCTTTTACTTTCACTTTGTGTTTCTTTCTCCACTTTTTAATGATAGAGGAGAATAATCCTTTTGTGAGATAAGAGTGTACGATCGGATGAACCACGATCGTTAAATTCTTGTGTGAATGCGTAACGAGATAATGTAATTTCTTTTCGATCTCATCCTCCAACAACAATGTAGATGTAATTTTTCCGGTACCATTACAAGCCGGACAACTTTCTGCAGTATTAATATTCACTTCAGGGCGCATACGCTGACGCGTGATCTGAAGTAATCCAAATTTTGAAATGGGAAGTACAGAATGTTTTGCACGATCAGCTTTCATGAATTGCTCCATAGCCTCCTGTACCTTTCTCTTATTGTCGGGTAACTTCATATCAATGAAGTCGACAACAATGATACCTCCAATATCGCGCAGTCTTAACTGACGTGCGATTTCCTCTGCTGCTTCAAGATTGGTTTCCAATGCATTTTCTTCCTGGTTATTGCTCACGCTTTTATAACCACTGTTCACATCGATCACATGTAATGCTTCTGTATGCTCAATGATCAGATAAGCACCACTAGGTAGATTTACTGTTTTACCAAAGGAAGATTTAACCTGCTTGGTTACTCCATATTGATCAAAAATAGGAAGTCCGTTATGATAGAAAGAAACGATGTCTGTCTTATCCGGTGCAATACGTTGGATATACGATTGCGTAACCTGAAACAGATTTTTATCATTCACCACAATACGATTGAAATCTGCGCTTAGCAGATCACGAAGAATACTGGTTGTTTTTGTTTCTTCACTTAAGATCCTAACAGGCGCAACAGCACCTTTTAAGTTATGCTGAATGGTCTTCCATGTTTCTACCAGTGACAGCATATCCTGATGTAATTCTGCAGTGCTTTTACCTTCTGCAGCAGTACGAACGATCACACCAAAGTTCTTTGGGCGAATGGCTTCTACGATCTTGTGTAAACGCTTACGTTCATCAGATGAATGTATCTTTTTAGAAACAGCAACAATTTCATTGAATGGCGTAACCACTACAAAACGCCCGGGTAATGATATCTCACAACTCAGACGTGGTCCTTTTGCTGCAATCGGCTCTTTTAAGATTTGTACAAGTACATGTGGCTTACCATTCAATACTTCATTGATCTTTCCTGTTTTTACGATCTCAGGTTCAGATTGAAATCTGGAGAAATCAAAAGGCTGTTCTCCTTTATCCGTCATCGCTATCTGCGTGAATTTGATAATGGAACGAGCATAAGGACTTAGATCCGTATAATGAAGAAACGCATCTTTTTCAAACCCTACATCTACGAACGCCGCATTCAATCCGGGTATCAGTTTTTTTACTTTACCCAAATAGAGATCACCCACCGCAAAGTTGGCGTCCGTTTTTTCGTTGTGCAGCTCCACCAATTTTTTATCTTCCAACAATGCTATTTCTACACCTGTTGGAGCAGCATTAATAATTAATTCTTTGTTCACAAAGTGCAACTTTTAAATACAAAATCACATACCGGTATACGGTAGATCAACATCACAACATCTGTTTTTGCAGCCAAAAAGGAAGGAAAGGTAAAGTTGCGAAAGGAAGGTAAGGCTGCTTCCAGATAAGTGTTAAACGGGTTTAATCAGGCCGAAGCGAGATTAAACCCGTTTAGTATCATGATCGGTAATCCGAAGAATTATTTATTCTTCTTCTTATGACGATTCTTTCTCAGACGCTTTTTACGTTTGTGTGTAGCGATCTTATGACGCTTTCTCTTCTTACCACAAGGCATACCAAAGTAATTTTATACAGTTAAAAAATAAATTTATCGTTTCAGTTCAGCGATTCTTTTTTCCAGTGCTTGCTTGGCTTCCGGTATCGCTACTCTTTTCTTTGCTTCCTCATACCATTTGATCGCATTGGCTTTCTCATTATGGATATCATAAGATTCAGCCAGATTGAAAATGGCATCCAAGTTTTCCGGATCAACTTTCAGTGCATTCAAAAAACGTTCAATCGCTTTATCATACTGACCGCTTTTCTTGCTACCCAATCCCAACATCATTTGTCCGAATATATTTTTCGGATCTTTCTCCACCACTTCTCTGATCTTCAGAATACCCTGCATCGGGTTGTCTGAAATGTTTCCGAAAAGATAGCATGCCCCCAATCCGATCTTACTCGAATCATTGGCAGGATTGATGCTGAGTGCCTGATCAAAAAGAACTTTCGCTTGTGAAGCCAACCAGTTTTGCATAGCAGGCTCACCCTCTGTCATCAGGTTATCTAAAAACAGATGGGCGGCAAAGGTGAGGCTTTTTTCAGAATTTTCCAACTTAGCGGCTTCGGCAGTGTACCAAGCATAAGGTTCAAAAATCCGCGCAGAATCAGCCCAGAAGCGGGCAAGCTGGTGATAAACATGGATCTTTTGCTCATTAATATCCCCTCTTACCACAGCATTTTCGAGGGCGCCTAAGCGTGCAACTTGCTCAGGACTAATGCGTTCCTTGGCTTTTACAAGCAAGTCTTCAAACTTAATTGATTGATTTACAGTACTATGAGGCGCTTCGCCTTCTTTGTGTACATGTTTACTGGGGGAGACGGTTGGACTAAAAAAGTACAATAGAATAAATATAACCAAACCACCACCGGTTAACAGAAGTTGCTGTTTCTTCACTGATCGGAAATTTCGGCGAAGTTAGTCCGACTTCCGTTTGCTTTTTACTTCACTCACAAATTCTTTTGCCGGTTTAAAGGCAGGAATATAATGTTCAGGTATTTCTACTGCTACGTTTTTCTTGATGTTACGACCAATCTTAGCTGCACGCTTCTTGGTAATAAAACTACCAAAGCCACGGATATAAATGTTTTGTCCGTTTGAAAGGCTTTCTTTCACTTCTTTGAACATGGTTTCCAGCGTCACCAGTACATCCACTTTCGGTATACCCGTTTTATCGGAAATCTGGTTGATGAGATCTGACTTTCTCATTTGTATAATGTTATTTTATAAATCAGATTTAAAGTACGACAAAAAAACTGGTATTTGCAAGAAAGATAGTGTAAATTTTATGTGCGTTACTGATTGATAGATAAATGATTCAAACGGCGCGCAATTGGTTAAGATTTGTTCATATTAAACATATTAGTATAGTTTATCAACTTTATTACCAATCATGCGTTGTTTTGAGCATCTTTGTTTCTTGGGATGAAAAAGTCTTTTACACAGATATTAATGGACTGGCACCGGCATCAAAATGACCGGGAAATGCCATGGAAGGGAGAAAAAAAACCATATCGGATATGGTTGAGTGAGATCATTTTGCAACAAACCCGTGTTGAACAAGGAATGGGATATTACCATCGATTTATTGAACAATATCCTACGATCCAAGATCTTGCCGGTGCTCCTGATCAACAAGTATTTAAGTTATGGGAGGGCTTAGGGTATTATAATAGATGCAGAAACCTGCTTTTCACAGCCAGAGAGATCGTACAACAGCGAAACGGGATTTTCCCTGATACCTACGAAGAGTTACTCGCATTAAAGGGGGTAGGTCCGTATACAGCAGCAGCCATTGCTTCCTTTGCCTATAACTTACCGTATGCAGTAGTAGACGGAAATGTATATCGGGTATTAGCTCGTTATTGCGGAATTGATACACCTAGTGATAGTACGGAAGGCAAAAAGATATTCAATGATCTGGCTGATCAAATGCTGGATAAGAATGAACCGGCTTTGTACAATCAGGCCATCATGGATTTTGGTGCTACGGTTTGTAAGCCCATGGCTCCGCTATGTTCTGCCTGTCCGCTCCAAAATGGTTGTGCAGCTTTGGCTACAGGTAAAGTGAATCAACTTCCGGTGAAAGAGAAGACATTACAACGAAGGACCAGATTCTTTAATTACTTCATCCTGGAATACCGTCAAAAGATTTGGGTACAACAAAGAACAGCAAAAGATATCTGGCAAAACCTATTTGAATTTTACCTCGTTGAAAGCGAAAAGCAGATTCGCTGGGATATACCATTGATTCAAAACTGGTTAAAAGATCAGCTGAATATCCGTGATGCCATCGTTTTAAATAAGGCTGAACCGGTAGTTCAGCAATTAACCCATCAGCAGATCAAAGGTCAATTCATCCATATTCAGTTGAAGCAAAAGCCTGCCTCTTTAAAGACGGGTGATTGGGAAAATGCAGCCCGGGTACAGGAATTGGCTTTTCCTAAGCTGATCAACTCATACCTGCAACAGTTAAAATCCTAATTTTTTGAGGGCTGTTCTTTTGTTGCTCAAAAAAAGTTATTTTTAAGAGTGATTAATCTGCGACGAACAAAAAATCAATCGTATGAGAGGTGTTAACAGAGTGATGCTCATTGGAAATCTTGGAAAAGACCCAGATGTTCAACATTTAGAAGGCAATATTGCCGTAGCCAAATTCCCCCTTGCCACTACCGAAACGTACAAAGACCGCTCCGGGAAACTGATTTCCCAAACTGAGTGGCATACCGTTGTTCTGTGGCGTGGACTGGCAGAATTGGCTCAAAAATATTTGCACAAAGGGAGTTTGATCTATGTAGAAGGTCGTTTACGAACGCGTAGTTGGGAAGATAAAGAAGGAAATAAAAAATTTGCTACAGAAGTGGTAGGCGATAATCTGATCATGCTTGATAAACGTGGGGATGGTTCAGGCGGACATGTCTCCGGAGAAAATATTGATGGTTATACAGGTGATGATATGCCTCCATTATCTGATCCAGGGGAATCATTGCCTTTTTAATAACCCTGCTCAACGTATTTTTGTGCGGAACAGAATGACATTGTCATTCATTGTTAACTAAAAACACCTGTTTTGGATTATCACTCGGTATTGTATACCCAACTCTTATCAGCTATTCATCCACAAGGTACCACCGTACTTGTGATGATACTTGTTGTTTTGCTTTTTCTTTCTTTTGTTTTGTCTGGATCAGAAGTAGCTTTCTTTTCGCTTACTTACAAAGACATCAATAATCTAAAGTCTAAACAGATACCATCCTACAAAAGAATTGTGGACCTGTTGGAAGAGCCTAAAAATTTATTGGCTTCTTTATTGATCGCAAATAGTTTTATCAATATTTCTATCATCATCATATCCAATCTGCTGATCGATAATATGTTCAATTTTGAACAGTTCAATGCAGTATGGGTGGAGTTTCTCATCAAAGTTTTAGCAGTCTCTTTTTTACTGGTACTTTTTGGTGAAGTCATGCCGAAAGTGTTAGCAACACAGAACAATATTCGATTTGCCAAAGACTTTGGAGGTGTTGTACAAGGGGTAGCCTACACATTTGCAGGAATGAGTAAATGGTTGGTGAAATATTCTGATATTATTGAGAGAAAATTGGCCAGTAAATCGGGTAGTGCATATAGTTTGGAAGAATTGGATCATGCTATTGATCTTACTACCAATGAAACAGCTTCAGAGAATGAAAAAAACATTTTGAAGGGGATTGTCAAATTCAGCAATATTTCTGTGAAGCAGATCATGAAGACGCGAATGGATGTTCATGGGGTTGAATATGGCACTTCATTTGGTGAATTGATTGAGATGGTAAAAGAACTGAATTATAGTAGACTTCCGGTATATAAAGATGACCTTGATGAAGTGCTTGGAATGATTCATACAAAAGATCTTTTGCCACATCTTCACGAACACAATGATTATAATTGGCACACTCTCATGCGTCCTCCGTTTTTTGTTCATGAACAAAAGCCTATTGAGGATCTCTTACAGGAGTTTCAGCAAAAAAGAATTCACTTTGCTGTAGTCGTAGATGAGTTTGGTGGTACCAGCGGTATTGTAACACTGGAAGATATTCTGGAGGAAGTGATCGGAGAGATCAAAGATGAGTTTGATGAAGAAGATAGCGGATTTAAAAAGATCGATGATAATAATTACATCTTCGAAGGTCGCACCATGATTCATGATGCTTGTAAGATCATGGATATACCTGCAGAAACATTTGATGAAGTGAAAGGTGAAAGTGACTCACTTGCCGGATTGGTACTCGAGATCGCCGGTGATATACCCAAGAGCGGTGCCATCCTTCAAAGCGGCGATTTTGAATTCACCGTATTGGAAGTTGCAAAAAACAGGATCCAAAAAATCAAGCTCACGATCAAGAGGGAGTTGGTTGGGGGGTAGGGTAGTCCATGGTGAATGGTCCATAGACCATGGTAAGAAAATGAGATCTTTTTATGGAATTAGATATTGATACATGCAAAAGAATATAGTGAACAGATTAACCCGTATTCAACCATGGACCATGGTCTATGGACTATTGACTTTCTTCTTACTTTCCGCTTGCAACAGCTCTTTCACTCCTAAACCCAACGGCTATTTCAAAATAGACTTCCCTGAAAAAGCTTATAGATCGTTTGATACAACAGGATACCCTTATGCTTTTGAATACCCGGTGTATGCCAAAGTGGTGAAAGACAGTACTTTCTTTGGTGATGCAACTGAGAATCCATGGTGGATCAATATTGAGTTTCCTCAATTCAATGGTCGCATTTATATCAGCTATAAAGAAATAGGCCCTAACCGATTTGATACTTTGGTGAAACATGCTTTTGTTCTTACCGGCAAACATTCAGCAAAAGCATATTCAATTGATGATTCTTTGATGGTAACACCTAATGGTATCAATGGTATGTTCTTTTCTGTTGGAGGAGATGTGGCTACTGCCAATCAATTTTATCTTACAGATTCTACCCGTCATTTCTTAAGAGGTGCCATGTACTTTGATGCTACTCCAAATGCAGACTCCTTAGGTATTGTGAATGCATTTATTCTCCAGGATATGCGGCATCTGATCAATAGTTTTCGCTGGAAAAAATAATATAGCCGCCCAGGAATGGGCGGCTCTCAGGCAAACACTGAACTACCCTTCGGTAACCAGTATATTATGTATACGCTGAAAATCACGGAATGTTACCACGGGTCTTGTTAAATCTTCCCTTACACAAAAGATGTACACGCCAACAAATCTGGTTATCTTCGCTACCGGATTTTAATACCTCTTTTCATGATAGCCATCGATAATAAACTCATTAGTGACGAAGTGCTGGAAGAACATTTTGTTTGTGATCTTACAAAATGCAAGGGTGGTTGTTGTGAAGATGGAGATGCCGGTGCTCCTATGGAAAAGTGGGAGCTTGAAAAGCTGAAGGAATATTATGATGTCATCAAGCCTTATATGACGGAGGAAGGGATCAGGGAAGTAGAACGTCAGGGAAAATATTTGTACGATAAAGAATTTGGATGGGTAACACCTACCATCAATGGAGGCATCTGTGCATATGGTTATCGTGATGAAAAAGGGGTGATCAAGTGTGGTATTGAGCAAGCTTACAATGATGGTAAACTGGACTGGAAGAAACCGTTAAGTTGTCATCTCTTTCCAATCAAAACAAAAAAGAGCAAACGTGATCCGGATATTGAATATGTGAATTATGAACCTCGCGAGGATCTTTGTAAAGCCGCTTGCTCATTGGGTCAAAAACTAAAAGTGCCTGTATATGTTTTTCTGAAAGATTCGTTGATCAGAAAATATGGTGAAGAGTTTTATGAAGCATTATCAGCTACTGCTGAACACATGAAAAAAGCATAACATCAATTTATGACAGATACTGCCGCCTCATTTATTGCAAAAAGTACGATCAAAGCTGCTGATCTGGAACACAGAAGAAAGATCAATTTCAATATTGGCAAGTACAATGCAGTGGTGCCCATTGGTAAACAACAGTTCACCAATGTGATGGATGCAAGAGAGCGTGCTAAAAATGCTAAATGGGAAGCTATCGAACATTTGGATCGTTATCTGATCGAGTTTGAAAAAAAGATCACAGCAAGAGGCGCACGCGTGGTATGGGCAGAAGATACAGCACAGGCTTTAGATGAGATCGGTAAGATCTGTAAAGAGAAGAATTGTAAAACGCTGGTGAAGAGCAAGAGTATGGTCACGGAAGAGATACACTTGAATGACTATCTCGAAAAAAATGGAATTGAAAGTGTTGAAACAGACTTGGGTGAATATATACAGCAATTAGACGGAGAACCTCCTTATCATATTGTTACACCTGCTATGCATAAAAGCAAAGAAGATGTGGCAAAACTTTTTGCTAATAAGCTGGGTACTAGACCTGACCTTACCCCCGAACAACTCACGCTCGTAGCCAGACAAAAGCTTCGTGAAAAATATGTTCAAGCTGAAGTGGGTGTTACCGGTGCTAATTTCATCATCGCAGATATTGGTGGTATTGCTGTTACAGAAAATGAGGGGAATGCAAGATTAAGCTGCGCCTGGCCAAAAACACATATTGTGATCGTTGGTATCGAGAAGGTAATTCCATCCATGAAAGACCTTTCTCTTTTCTGGCCTTTGCTGTCAACTTTCGGTACCGGACAAAAAGTAACTGTATACAATACCATTATCTCAGGTCCCAGACAAGCTGATGAAACAGATGGTCCTGAAGAAATGATCGTCATTTTGTTAGACAATGGCAGAACCAATTTACTAGCTAACCCTACCAGTAGAGAAGCATTGTATTGTATTCGTTGTGGTGCTTGTTTGAATGCTTGTCCTGTCTATAAAAATATTGGAGGACATGCTTACGAAACTACTTACAGTGGCCCGATCGGTAAAGTGATCACACCTCATCTTCGTGGAGTAGATGATTATAAGCATTTGAGTTATGCTTCTTCATTGTGTGGTAATTGTACGGAAGTTTGTCCGGTAAGAATCAACCTGCATGAATTATTATTGGATAATCGCCACGAAGCAGTCGTGCAAGGTTCCAGCACCATCGCTGAACGTGTTGCATGGAAAGCATGGAAGATGGCGAGTCTGAATCGTTTGATGATGAATATGGGTAACGGTAAAATGAAGAACTGGGTCGTGAATAAGGTATTTAAGGGATGGTCGATGCATCGATCCGAACTCGATTTCAGTCAGAAAACCTTTAATGAATTGTGGAAGGAGAAACACAAAAAATAAATAGGTCCCCACTGAATCATTGTGCCGGTCATTTATACTCCACATATCAGTCCACGCCTGCAATACATTGTAGTACATCTGTTTGAGGGATCGGCCAGACTCACCACTTCAATTGAAGAGTATCGGCAGGATGGGAACATAAAGATCAATTATTCTGAGACACCTCTTCTTGAGCATGAATTATGGATATCGCCTTCAGGCTTACTGATCGAACATGATATTCATGAAATTCAGTTTGCTATGCAAACATGGAATGGCTTACCTGTTTTTTTTGAAACCAAGGGCTCTATACCTTTTGATATCTTCTCTGCTTCTTTTTATTTGCTATCTCGTTATGAAGAATATCTGCCTCATGAAAAAGATCGATATGGTCGATATGCACATACCAATAGTCTGGCACACAAACATCAATTCATAGATCAGCCTTTGATTGATATATGGATGAAACAATTGGAACTTATTCTAAAACAACAACGATCATCTTGGCATTTACCGGTTCGTATTTTTACTATACAACCCAGTTATGATATCGATGAAGCTTATCGCTATACATGGCAATCTCCTTTCAGAAATATTCGCGGCTACTTTATGGATCTTTTGCAAGGAAAATTTGAGCATGTTACCCATCGAATGAAAGTATTAGCGGGAAAGCAAAGAGATCCATATGATGTTTATGACTGGCTGGATCGGTTGCACGAGCAATACCATCTTGATCCGGATTACTTTTTTCTATTGGCAGAAAAAAGAACTTCGATCGATAAAAATATCGATCCTTATACAAAAGGTATACAACGATTGGTACAAAGACATGCGGAGAAATACAATATCGGCATTCACCCATCTGAACAAAGCAGAGGTAATCTTGATATCATTAAACGTGAATGTCAATTGCTGGAGTATCATACCGATAAAAAGATCAATCGATCACGACAGCATTATTTAATGATGAATCTGCCGGATACTTATCGTTCATTGATAGCATTGGGTATTCAACATGATTATTCAATGGGATATGGATCTGTGAATGGTTTCAGAGCATCTGTTGCTCGTCCGTTTTATTGGTATGATCTGCAAAATGAGAAAATGACTTCTTTATTGATACATCCATTCTGCTATATGGACAGTACGGCGATATTTTATGAAAGATTGAATGCAGAAATGGCATTGGAGCGAATGAATACCTTTTATGAAACGGTAAAACAGGTAGATGGCAAATTTTCATACGTGCTTCACAACCACTTTTTAGCAGAGCAGCCTGAATGGATGATGTGGAGACAATTGTATGAGGATTTTCTTAACCAACACTGCTGATACTACATGGCATCTACATCTGTAAGGGTCTGTTCTCTCTGTTTTTTCAGACTTCTATTCACTAGAAATACGCCGATCAGCGTGATTAATGAGCCGATGAAAATATTGATCGTTAATTTTTCATTGGTGATGATGGTTCCTAATAAAATAGCAACCAATGGATTGATATAAGCGTATAAAGATGCGATGGCTGGTTCCAGGTGTTTCATCGTATAAATAAATGCGACAAATGCCACAACTGAACTGGCAAGTACCAAATAAGTAATAGCCAGCCATGTGTTAACTGGTACACTCGTAATTGAAATACTTTTACCTGAAACCAATGTCATGATCATTAGTACAAATGAACCCATTAACATTTGCCAACCTGTTGCATTGTAGGCATTCATCTTAACCTTATTTCGGGCAATGATAATTGTGCCCACACTCCAACTCAACATGGCAATAACAGACAACAATAATCCCCATATATATCCTTCCGTGTAATTATGAAAAGCATTGTCATAAAAAACAAAGCCAATACCTGTGATACCCAATAACATTCCAATAAAAGTAACGGTAGTGATCTTGGTATTCTTAAAGAACAGTTTTTCAATCACTACCACAGACAATGGGTAGAGTGCTGCGATCAAAGCAGCTAATCCACTGGGAATGTATAAGAGTGCAACGGTGGCAAATCCATTAGCGATCACAAATAAAAGCATACCCATTCCTGTTAGCCACAGCAACTGCTTTGGGGTTGGAAGTTTTTCTCCTCTGATTAAAAAGAATGTAACAAATAAACTACCACCCAGAAACTGTCGAATAGCAGCTACTTCTAATCCAGGCACACCTTGTTGAACAGCAATTTTACTGGCTACCCAACTAGTGCCCCAGAGAATACTGGTTGCTACTAAACCGATATATGCTTTTTGTTTTACGGTCATGATTAATGTCTGAAATGACGCATACCCGTCATTACCATTGCCAGCTGATGTTCTACGCAATAAGCTATACTGTCTTTATCTCTCACAGAACCACCCGGCTGTATGAATACTTCAATTCCTTCTTTATGTGCTATCTGCACACAATCATTGAATGGAAAGAATGCATCTGATGCCAACACTGCACCTTTCAGCTCAAACTGAAACTGATGAGCTTTTTCAATAGCATGTCTCAATGCATCAATACGACTGGTTTGTCCGCATCCTTTTCCAACCAATTGCTTGTTTTTTACCAATGCAATGGCATTACTTTTTAGATGTTTGCATACCAAGTTGGCGAAGCGGAGATCTTCCTGCTCAGCAGTAGTAGTAGTTCTTCCACCTACTTCTTCCCATTTTTCAAAATTTCCTTCATCAGCACCTTGTTCCAGTACACCATTCAAGATGGATTTAGATGGAGCTTTTAATGCGGGGGCACCGGGTTTCAACTGTAATAAGATTCTGTTCTTTTTACTTCTCAACACTTCTAAAGCATCTGCATCAAAAGAAGGAGCGATCAACACTTCAAAGAAAATTTCATTGATGGCATCTGCAGTTGCTTTATCAACGGTGCCATTGGTCACCAATACGCCACCGAATGCACTTTCGGGATCGCCTGCGAGTGCTGCATCCCAGCTTTCTTTTACGGTAGCACGGGCAGCAATACCGCATACATTGGTATGTTTGATGATGGCGAAAGTGGTATCCGTAAATTCTCTGATCAATTGCACAGCAGCATCAACATCTACCAGATTATTATATGAAAGTTCTTTACCGTTTAGCTGATCAAATAATTGACTGAGGTCACCATGAAAAATCGCTTGCTGATGTGGATTCTCGCCATAACGCAATGATTGCTGATGCCCCGGATTAAAATAATTACTGATAGCAATATCATAATGCATCACCACTTCAAATGCTTTAGCAGCAAATGCCTTTCGTTGCTCGATGGTTGTACTGCCTTTTTGCTCAGCCAGTATTTTTTCAAGTGATGCATAATCATCTTTTGCTGCGATCACTACTACATCCTTGAAGTTTTTAGCAGCAGCGCGTATCATAGATGGGCCACCAATATCAATCTTTTCGATGATAGCTTTTTCCTCAGTTGTATTCTTCAAAGTTTCTTCAAAAGGATAAAGGTCAACGATCACCAGATCGATCTCAGGGATACTGTACTGTTTCATCTCCTCCAGATCCTGTGCTTCATACCTGCGACCCAGAATGCCTCCGAATACAACAGGGTGTAATGTTTTTACACGTCCGCCAAGAATGGAGGGGTAGGTGGTTAAACTTTCCACTGCTACACATTGGATGCCTAAACCTTCTAAAAATTGTTGTGTACCACCGGTAGAATAAATGGTGATGCCTTCTGCTTGTAAGCGTTTAGCCAAAGGTTCAAGACCATCTTTGTAGAAAACGGAAATGAGTGCAGATTGAATCTTCTTTTGCATGATGAACAGTTCTATTTATCACCGGGAATTCCGGCGGTATGAGTGAATGGTTGGCGCAATCGTCAGTATTCCATCACAAAAGCACCTTGTTCAGGTACCGAATGGTGGCGCAAATGTAGGCTGTCTGCCTCTTTTTTCCATTTTCGGATTTTCCACAAGGCATTGTTTCCATCAAAAATGTATTGGCGAGCTTTGAAAACACGGTGTATATCACTCATATGCAAAAAAGAACCTTTCTGTATGACCACAATATCAGCCGGAAAAGAAATGCTGTTGGGTATATTGTTTACAAAGACGATCTTTTGCCGGTTAAGCTCAATGACGGGACATTCTTGGGTGGAAATTCTTCCCGTAGATCGCAATAGACCCAGTTTGGTTCTGGTAGCGGCGAGCAATCTTTCTGCCTTAGTATCAGTGGGCCCATTGGTCAATGAAATATATTGTCCTCCGCTTCCAATATCGATCATGCTTTGTCCTGACATTTGGTAAACAATCAACCTGCGGCTCGTACGAATATCTACTTGTCGGTGAACATAAAAAACCAAGATGACAATACAACAAGTGATAGCAATCATTGTCCACGCCTTTTTTTTATACATGATCCTGCAACCCATTGCCATGACAAGCAAATAATAAAGGATCATTTGTATCCAATGTAATTCTATGTGATCTGTTACAGAAAAACTCCATTTATCAAAAAACAGAATGCATTGGTTCATCAACCACAAGGCTTTTTCAATAATGAGGCCGGTGAAACTTGCTATGCTATGTAAGGGGGAAACGAGTAGTAAGAAAATACAAACATATAAAACCAAACCTGCTAAAGGAACGATGAGCAAATTCGTAATGAGAAAAAGATTCGGGAACTGATGAAAGTGGTAGAGTATGATAGGTGTGGTCAATACTTGTGCACTGAATGTAATAGCCATCAATTGCCACAAATATCTTAATAAACGAAAAGGGAAATAAACGCTTCTATACAATGGTCCGGATATCCAAACAATACTTACAACAGCTAGATAGGACAGTTGAAATCCGATATCCCATAAATAAAAAGGGTTCACTATTAATAAAAGAAATGCAGAAGCTGCAAGGGTATTATAGGTGTTACTCTTTCGTGACAACAGATCCCCTAATAGCATCATTGAAAAGATAACAGCTGCTCTTAGTACGGACGGACCGGCTCCTGTTAGCGCTGTAAATATCCATATACAAGCGAGTATCAATATGATCTTGAACAAACGAACTCCTTTCCGATTTGTAAATATTTTAGTGAAGAAGAGTAGAATGCCATAGATCAATCCAAGATGCATACCACTTACTGCAATAACATGTACTACACCGGTATTGCTGTATGCTTCTAAAAGATCATCATCTAAATCATATTTATAACCCATCACCAATGCCGATGCTATGGCTTTTTCTTGTTGACCTTTGATGTATTGTTGGAATACATTTCTAACATAACCCTGGGCTAGAGATAGATAGTCCTTGTCTGCAGATGATGATTCAAGCGAATAGAAATCTTCTCTCTTCAAATAGATACTATGATAAATACCTTGTCTGGCACAGTAAGCAGCATAATCAAAACCTCCCGGATTTTGAATTGAGCTGATGGGTTGCAAAGCTTTCCGTGTTATAATGATTTGATGTTTCTGTAATCCTTTTACCTGTTTGTTGATGTACAACCATATTCTTCCGGTTGCTTTTTTCCATTGATCATTTTCTTCAAATGCCAAAACCTCAGCTGCTACTTTCCATTTTTTTTCTCTTTCAATGGGGTGGTCTGTGAATCTCAATAATAGTGCTTCCCCTTTTGTGTTATACTTTCCTATCCAGTCTTTATGGTAAGCAATTGTTCTTTCTCGGGTAAGTATAGATCCTAAACAAAACAAACAAGTATATAATAGCAGTGCAACGGTTTTTCGAAAACGAAATTTCTGTTGCGCTGCTATAAACACATGGATGATCAGTAGTAAAAGAGAGATTCCTAAAATGAGTAAGGATAAAAAAGAAGAGTGCGGGACATAATATTGAACAAGAATACCCGCAATGAAAGGAGGTAAGATCCGAATGAAGGGAACTTTCCTGAAAAAGGGAACCGAAGAAGCACGCATGTTTAAACGTACATGAAAAGACCGCGTCGTTGAACGCGGTCTGTTTATTCAAGTAGGAATACTACGTGTTTATACTTGTTATTTAGAAAGATTCATACTTCTTTCCTTATACAAGGTTCTGAAGTAAGGATCTCTTAGATCTTTAATGAAACGAATGGCTTCACCGGTACTCTTCATTTCCGGTCCGAGTTCTTTATTCACGCCCGGGAATTTTTCAAAACTGAAAACAGGTTCTTTGATGGCATACCCTTCGAGTTTTTTATCCATCGTGAAGTCAGTCAGTTTATTGGCTCCCAACATTACTTTGGTAGCAATATTCAGATAAGGGATCTGATAAGCTTTTGCGATGAAAGGTGTGGTACGCGAAGCTCTTGGATTGGCTTCGATCACATATACCTTACCATCTTTAATTGCAAATTGAATATTGATGAGTCCTTTGATATTAAGTGCTCTTGCAATCTTTTCACTGTAATATTCCATGGTCTCTACCACTAATGGCGTAAGATTGAAAGCAGGAAGTACCGCATTACTGTCACCACTATGGATACCAGCCGGTTCAATATGCTCCATCACACCCATGATATGGAAGTTTTCTCCATCAAAAATGGCATCCACTTCTGCTTCCTGACAGCGATCCAAGAAATGATCGATCAGGATGGTGTTACCCGGAATATGTTTCAATAAACTGATTACTGCTTTCTCTACTTCCTCATCATTGATCACGATACGCATTCTTTGTCCGCCCAATACATAACTCGGACGCACCAGTACCGGATACCCCACTTTATTCGCCACTTCAATGGCTTCTTCTGCAGTGTAAGCAGTACCATATTCAGGATAAGGAATATTGAGTTCTTTCAATAGATCACTGAATCTACCACGGTCTTCGGCAATATCCATGCTATCGAATGAAGTACCGATGATGCGAATACCTTTCTGGTGTAAGCGTTTCGCCAGTTTCAGGGCTGTTTGTCCACCCAACTGAACGATCACGCCATAAGGCTGCTCCAGTTCAATGATTTCCCACAAGTGTTCCCAGAAAACCGGTTCGAAATACAGCTTGTCGGCCATATCGAAATCGGTGGAAACGGTTTCGGGGTTACAGTTTACCATAATGGCTTCATAACCACATTCTTTAATGGCCAAAAGACCATGTACACAACAATAATCAAACTCAATACCTTGTCCGATACGGTTAGGTCCACTGCCTAAAACAATGATCTTTTTTTTACCGGATGGGATTGATTCGTTGGATGATAAGGTAGGATGGCTCATTTGCGACAAATTGCGCAAAAATAAGGGGTTGAAAGAATTTAGCGTCGTTATTTTTCGAATAATCGAAGAATAGTTTGAAATGAAGCGATCAGTCGGTCAATTCTTCACAGACCAAACCACCGTTTTGAAGCGTATTTTCAATGGTTCGGGGTGATAAAGCAGGGTCTGCTTCTATTCTTAAAATATTGTCAATATCATGCATATCTACATTCCAACGATGTATGCCACGAATGGGATGCAATAATTGACCTGCCTGAAGAATCTGTCCGGGATCTTCGAGATTGGTTTTAAAAACGAGAATTTGCATGCTCACAGTTGTTAGGTTATGGTCGAGTATCTGTTTCAGGCATCGGGTTCGACACTATTCCGCTTCCACATGTTGCATCGGTTGCGCCATTCTTCTTTTATTTTTTCTCTTTCTTCCGGACTCAGTCCTTCCAATTTGGCTTCCATTTTTTCTTTCCAGCGTTTTTTGTAATCGCCGCCTTTGCCACGAAAGCCGCCGAATAATATTTTACTCAATACCAATAAACCCAAAGCCTGCCAGTAGGTAACGGTAGAAACAGGTACTACTTCAGCGAGTACGCCATTCCATAATAGCATTACCACCCAGGTGAGTAAGGCTATTCCTCCTATCGCAAGGATGGTGAAGCCTACTATTTTCTTGATCCAAAATTTCTTGTTCATCATGTTCTATTTATGAGTGGTTCAATAATTCATTTTTCAAACTGCCGAGTCGTTCACGCAAATGCAATACGGCATAACGTTTTCTGCTGATCAGGGTGTTGACGGTATCACCGGTTTGTTCTGCTATTTCTTTGAAAGGGATGCCTTCAATTTCATTCAATACAAAAGCATCTCTTTGTGGTGCGGGTAACTCATTCAAAGCGGTGTACAGAGCATCCCAAAATAAGGAGCGCATATATTCTGATTCAGGATTGTTTTTGTCATCAAAGAAAAGATCCGACCATTCAAATCCTTCATCATCATGAGAGACATAGAGGTCTTCCAATAATTCGGGTTTTTTCTTTCTTTGTTTATCGGTGATCTTATTCCGGGTAACCGTGAACAGCCAACTGGTCAGTTGTTCAATAGGAGTGGTATTCCCAATGAATTGATAAAAGACATCCTGCAGAATATCTTCTGCATCGGCTTCACTGCTCACCCGTTTACGGATAAATCCCATCAATCGCTTACTGTAGGTATTGATGACCTCGGTGATATGCTTGCCGCGCGAGTCGCTCATGTTAGCCGGTAGTTGCCATGCCTGATCCATACCCATGGGTAGACGAACAGGGGTTGAATATATTGTAAGGGTTAAGTTTTTTTATTGGTCGAACAGGTCATCGATTTATTTCAAGGGCTTATCAATTTAATATGCAAACAAACCAATTAGCTTTGTAGACAAACTCAGTATCATGGAATTTGGCCGCGTACCTGAATCGGAATTGAATACGATCGATTTTACACTTCCTGCAGAGCCGGTATTCAATCGTCAGGTATTGAAAGATAAGCAACAACAACAACATCCGAAAGTATACTTAGGCTGTGCCAAATGGGGGCGTACGGAATGGATAGGGAAGATCTATCCGGCCAAAACCAAGGAAAAGGATTTTCTGGAGCACTATGTAAAACATTACAACAGTATCGAGCTGAATGCCACCCATTACAAAGTATATGGTGCAGCCGGGATTGAAAAATGGGCTGCCAAGGCTGAAGGGAAGGATTTTAAATTTTGCCCGAAAATGTATCAGGGTGTCACTCATCGTGGTAATCTGAAAGGCAAGGATTTTATTACCACCGAATTTTTACGTGGCATTATTGCATTCAAGGAACACCTCGGACCGGTATTCGTACAGGTAAGTGATAGTTTTTCTCCAAAACGAAAAGACGAATTATTTGATTTTCTCCGATCACTGCCTACTGATATGCAATTCTTTATGGAAGTACGTCATCCCGATTGGTTTACAAAACCGGATATGAGTGAAGAATTGTTTATCAAGTTGAAAGAAATGAATATCGGTGCTGTGATTACAGATACCAGTGGTAGAAGAGATTGTGCGCATATGCATCTGACTGTTCCTAAAACGTTTATTCGTTATGTAGGTAATAGTTTACATCCTACGGATTACACACGTGTAGATGCATGGATCGAAAGAATGAAATACTGGATTGATCAAGGTATTGAAGAGATCTATTTTTTCATGCACATGCATGATGAAGCTTTTTCTCCGGAGCTCACAGTATATATGGTAGATAAGCTCAACGCTATCTGTGGACTCGATCTGCAAAAACCGGTATTTGTGCAACAGCAACAGTCTTTGTTCTGAAGTATGACATGACCAATATCATTCTTTCCCTAGATCAATCGATATACCTTTCCTAAAATCATGATCTATGAAACAAGTAATAGTGCTATTCGTCATTGTGTTGATTTTTACACAATGTTCTACGACTCGTGTATTCGATACGGATACTGCAACAGACGCTGTACCTACTAGTTATAAAACGTATGGGTTCTATGAATTTACTGCTGCGGGTGATACCAGTAGTGCAACTTTTCAATTGCGGTCTGAAATTTTGAAAAATGCGATCAAAGCTGAAATGAATGTGAGAGGGTATCAGTTTGTAGCTACTCGCCCGGATTTACTCATCAATATTGGTATTCTTGTAAAACGACAGATTCAAACGCGTCAAACAAACTGGCAAAATGATGGGCAATTCACTTACATGGGGCAACGTAATTACACTTGGAAAAGCGAAGAGGTAGAAGTAGGACGTTATAAAGAAGGAACATTGACATTGCATATTGTAGAAACAGCCAGAAATAAAATGATCTGGCAAGGATCGATATCAGGAGTAGTTCCCGACAAACCGGATACCAAAACGAATACAGCCGGAAAGGCGATGAAGAAGTTATTCGTGAAGTATCCGTTTAGGGCTAGGGTTGGTGTATAGTTCATGGTCGATGGTCCATAGTTAAGCAGGTATTTTCCTACTATGGTCTATGGACTATGGACCATCGACCATAGGCGCTCACCCCACCTCACACAACTCCTCCCATCTCGTTGTATAACGTGGACTGCGCAGTTCTTGTCGCATTTTCCAATTGCGGGTGGTGCCGGAGGATGCGAACTTGATGATATCATCACGCATGGCGAAATTGACATTATCCATCATGTCCATCAACAGGCGATTGTGATTTTGTGATGGTGTTTTGAACAAGTTACCTTGTACTGAATCATCGGGTACGATACCACTTAAGATCACACCGGCTTTTTTATAGAGCTTTCCTTCTTCATACAATTGTTCTACCAGTTCCATCGCAGGTTTGATCAGTTCTTGTGTAAAAGAAGTAGCGATGGGTAAAGTCGTATACCTGCTCAATGTAGGGCCATGTTTAAAATAAGGTTCGGTAGAAGGTTGCTTAGGCACTACAAACACACTGATGGTATTGGCTGCAGAATATTGTCGACGTAATTTCTCGGCAGCACGAGATGTATAGGTAGCAACTGCTTCTTTGATATCTTTCAAAGCAGATACCGGAGCGCCGAACATGCGGGTAGTGGCGATCATTTTTTTCTTGATCCTTTCATCTTCCATCTCTCTGCTGATGAGTCCTTTCAGTTCTCTCACCAAACGAACACCTGTAACACCTCCTAATTGTTTGCCTGCCCAATTGATATCTCTGATACTAAGATCATAGGCCGTTGCAATATTCATCCGCTGCAGTTTTACGGCATACTGATATCCCACACCCCAAACATCTTCTATCGGTGTTTTTTTCAATGCCTGTTCAATTTTACGCGGGGTATCTAAAACGAGTACACAATTGGTGGCAGCTTTGTTTTTTTTCGCAAGTCGATTGGCTACTTTACTCAATACTTTGGTAGGTGCTACACCGATGGATACGGCGATGCCTGTCCACATTTCTACGGTTTCTCTTAACTGCATCGCGAATGCCGTTAAGTTTTCCGGTGTAATATGATCTAAGTTCAGAAAAGCTTCATCCACCGAATACACTTCTACGCAACCGGGTGGTAGCATCATGCGTAATGTTTCCATGACACGCCAACTCAGATCGCCATATAAATTATAATTGGAAGAAAAAGTAGCTACACCATATTGCTCGATCAGTGGTTTGGCTTTGAAATAAGGTCCGGCCATTTCTACGCCCAATTGTTTGGCTTCATCACTGCGTGAAATGATACAGCCGTCATTATTGCTCAATACCACTACCGGGCGATTTTTCAGCTCAGGTCTGAACAATCGCTCGCAGGAGCAGTAAAAACTATTACAATCAACAATGGCCCTCATGATCCCCTAGCCCCTAAAGGGGGATTTTTAAGTGTTTTGAAATGATTGTGATGACCTGGTCTGTGTTATGTAAGACCTCATGATTCGTAAATCTTAATACGGTAAGTTGTAAACTTCGAAGTTCCGCGTCACGGTTCTGATCGTATTCTTTCCTGTCTGGTCTATTATGAATAGAACCATCTACTTCAATCACCAATCGGTGTTGATGACAGTAGAAATCGGCAATATAACCTGCGAGCGGATGCTGTCTTCTGAATTTACAACCCAATAAGTTTTGCTTCAACCGATTCCATAAAATGACCTCCGCATCTGTAAGAGTTTTACGTAATTCTTTAGCTCTTTGAAACGTGAAAGCCCCGGCATCATAATACATTGTCTTTTTCATAACAGTTCATTTAATCCCCCTTCAGGGGGAAGGGGGTTATACGTTGTGAATGCTGTACGTCACTACCCCCCACACCGCAAAACTTCCATTCGGATCCAGTTCAATATCACCGAACTTTTTGTTTTCGGCGAGCAATCTTTTTTTGTTGAAAGCATCCTGAAATCTTCGCACCAGTAATTCACCATTAAGAATCGCAACGATGACACGTCCATTGGCATTGCGGATGCTTCTGTCTACGATCAGGATATCACCCGGATAAATACCGGTACCCGTCATGGCTTCACTGTTCATGCGGAAAAAAAAGGTAGCCGGTTTATTACGGATGAGTTGCTCATTGAGGTCAATGCCTCTTTCCATATAATCATCTGCAGCGGCACCAAAACCGGTGGCGTTGGCAGTAGGAACTTCCCACTGACTGAATTTTTTGGAGCCTTTGTAGGCGGCTCCGTACCACTGTTCCCCATCCATATAAATAAATTTTGTTTAGCTAAATATTTTAGTAAATTTATGCTAAAATAATTGACGCGATAAAATTTTGTTTATGGAAATACATACTGTAATCAGCGAAAGATGGACAGCTACGGCAGGTACTTTATTGAACAGTTATCAGCTGATGGCTTATCCGGATGCCATAACCGGTGCTGGCATTCATGCCGAACAACAATATTTGGTAAGAAGATACCAAACCGTTCTACCACCACAACCTACGGGCATTATGGTAGCACAGTTTATGGCAAGAGAGGAAATGGAATCTACTCTTATCCGATGGATGCATCGTATCATCAGCGCACAACAAAGTTTTCGGGTAAGTATGTCCGGGTTTGGAGCTTTATCATCCGGGCAAATCTACCTGCGTGTACAAGAACAGAAACCCTTTCAAGAGCTGGCTACTGCATTGCAGGTGGTAGATCAGTATGTAAGAAGTTATGATTGTCCACCCGTGAAACGATATACTCATCCTTATTTACCCTTGACAGGTAAAGTGTCTGATCATTTGTTTGGTGCATTGGAAGCGGAATATGCTTGTCGAAAAACAGATCTCTCTTTTGAAGTAAAGGAACTTTTATTGGTCAGATACAACCATGAACAGGAGAAGGGCAGGCAGATCAATGTATTTCATCTGCAGCCGGCTTAGTAAAAAAATAATGGATCCGATCCTTGACTCTTGTTACTTGATTCTTGAAACTTATACTGCTATGTTTACCTCCTTGAATGGACATCATCTCTCTGAATACCTATTGGTGTTGGAACCCAATGAAGCATTACAACAAAAGGTCTTGCAACTGAAGCAACACTTTGCAGCTACGTATGATTGTCCTACAGCAGTCTACTCAAAACCGCATATCACTTTATTAAGTTGCTTGCAATACACAATGGCAGAAAGCAGATGGTTGCCCAGATTGGAGCGCATCATTGCCGGTACAGATCCTTTTATGGTAGAGTTGAGTGATTTTGGCAGCTTTCCCACGCATACGATTTTTATTCAGGTGAAGACAAAAAATTCCATCATTGATTTAGTAAAAGCGTTGCGACCATTGCAGCCGATGATCAAAACAGATAAAGAACATAAACCACATTTTATCATGGATCCGCATCTGACCATTGCAAGAAAGTTATTGCCTTGGCAATATGAAAAGGGATGGTTGGAGTATAGTAACAATCAGTTCACGGGTAAATTCATGGCAGATCATGTATTGCTGATGCGTAAACAGGTAGGTGCAAAAAAGTATGAAATAGTAAAACGCTTCAAATTACTTGGACAAAAACAAACCATTGAACAAAGCTCACTCTTTGACTGGTGAGTGCTTGTCAGCCGATCATTAAAAACTGTATCATAAGAGAAGAAAGAAAAGTTATGGAAGAGGAATCATCCTATCTCAAAGGGCGCGGTGCGCAATACAATCCGAGAAATCGTTTTTTGAAGAATGAGCGTATTAGAGAACATATAGAAGGCATTGATGATTGGACAGAACCCAATGTGGAGACTGTGTATCTGGAAGATCAGGCGAAGAGTATTGTCAATAAAGTGGATAGTCCGGATGTGGGTATGTGGTATAGTATGAATCCTTACCAGGGTTGTGAGCATGGTTGTATTTATTGCTATGCGAGAAATGCGCATGAATATTGGGGGTATAGTGCCGGACTGGATTTTGAAAGAAAGATCATCGTCAAAAAAAATGCACCACAACTCCTTCGAAAATTTTTGATGCATAAAAATTGGGAGCCGGTACCCATTAGTTTGAGTGGTAATACAGATTGTTATCAACCTGCAGAAAAAAAATTTAGATTAACAAGACAGTTATTGGAAGTATGTAATGAATTCAATCAGCCTGTAGGTATGATCACAAAGAATGCAGGTATTCTTCGTGATAAAGACCTGTTACAGGAAATGGCAAGTAAAAATTTAGTGAGTATACTCGTGAGCATTACTTCATTCGATGAAGACCTGCGTAGAGCCATGGAACCCAGAACAACAACAGCAAAGCAAAGATTGCGAGTGATTAAAGAATTGAGTGAGGCAGGCGTAAGAATGGGTGTAATGTTGGGTCCCATGATACCGGGATTGAATGATCATGAAATGCAACGCATCATGAAAGCTGCCAGCGAACATGGTGCTGTCTTTAGTGCTTATACTTTTATTCGCCTGAATGGTGCCATTAAATTGATCTTTCATGATTGGCTCTATAAAAACTTTCCCGACAGAGCAGATAAAGTGTGGCACTTGATACAAAACGGACATGGCGGACAAGTCAATGACAGTCGCTATGGTATACGAATGCGAGGCGAAGGTCCGATTGCAGATATGGTAAGGCAACAATTCATCAAATACAATAAACTCTATCAACTCAATGCGGAGCGATGGGAGCTAGATGCAACTCGCTTCAGGCGGCCTGGGGAGCAGGGGAGGCTGTTTTAGCTAATAGTTCATGGCATATAGTTCATAGCAAATAGAACTGCCATTAACCATATGCCATGAACTATTAGCTACAGGCATTGCTGTACAATTTTCTCTCTTATCTTTAAACATGCCCAAACTGCTCAGACAACTCAATAGAAATACTGCTATTGCCATAGTAGTGGGAGGAGTTATCGGGTCCGGTATTTTCATGAAGCCTTCATTGATGGCGGCTCAGTTACAATCACCTATTTTATTGTTGAGTGTTTGGGTAGTAGCAGGTATCATCACATTATTTGGAGCATTGTCCAATGCAGAAGTGGCAGCCATGTTTCCGGAAACAGGTGGACAGTATGTCTTCTTTCAAAAAATGTATGGTAAAGGATTTGCCTTTGTGTATGGTTGGGCTGCATTCGCTGTTTTTAATACGGCAGGTAATGCTTCCATCGCTTATGTATTTTCGCAATACACAGGTTATCTGATTGATTTGCCCAGAATTAGTACTGCTACGGAACAATCATTCACCTTATCTATTCCTTATATCGGAACCTTTTTCCCCTTGCAAAATATTGGTGTTAAACTGTTGACCATTGCTGTGATCATTTTGTTTACTGCCATTAGTTATCGCAGTGTTCAATATGGGGGAAGGGTGCAACGTATTCTTACTGCTTTGAAAGCAGCAGCTATTGTTTTATTGATTGGAGGTGTTTTTTTCTCGGGTAAAGGGGATATTACCAATATTGTGCAGAACACATCATCGATGCCAAGTGGTTGGATGATGGTCAGTGCTTACATCGCAGCACTGGCAGGCGCCTTCTGGGCCTATGATGGCTGGAATAACATTTCTTTTGTTGCAGGTGAGATCAAAGAACCACAGAAAAATATCCCTCAAAGTTTATTCATCGGACTAAGTTTTTGCATCGTCGTTTATGTATTGGTAAACCTCGCATTTGTGTATCTCATGCCGGTTCAGCAAATCGCTGCATCTTCATTTATCGCTTCAGATGCAGCCACTATTGCATGGGGAAGCATGGGTGGGGTTCTAATTACACTCATGGTGATGCTTTTTGTTTTGGGTACTACAAACGCCAATATTCTGGCTACATCAAGAGTTACATTCGCAATGGCTGATAACAGTAAATTATTTTCATGGGCCGGTAAAGTGCAACCTCGCTATAAAACCCCTGGTAATGCACTTTGGCTTAATGGAGCTTGGACCATTTGTCTGATCGTCAGCGGCTCATTTGATATGCTCACGGATATCCTCATTTTTGTAAGCTGGTTTTTTTATGGTATGAGTGCTTTGGGTGTTTTTCTGTTGAGAAAGAAAATGAAAGAAGTCCCAAGAGCGTATCAAGTCTGGGGTTATCCTTTTATCCCGGCAATATTCGTTCTCTTCACGGCTTTTTTTCTGATAGTCACATTAGTCAATGATATTAGTCATTACAAAGATGGAGAAACACAGGTTGTTCATTCTGTATTGGGTATACTGATCACCTTAGTGGGTGTACCCATCTATTATATTTCAAGGAAAAAATAATAATCCATGGTCATCAACTATAGACCATGGACTATTCACTATTTTCGCCACAAATCAATGCCAACATGGAAGCGGTGATACAAGGTATCCATACTCTTTTTACTTCTTTAAAAAATCAAACTGCTGATCGTATTGAGAAATTACCTCAGAGTGGAAGCGACAGGGTGTATTTCAGAGTATATGCAGGTAATGAAAGTTATATTGCTACTTATAATATCAATCAGAAAGAAACAAACACATTCATTCAGTTCAGCAGACATTTCAAGAAAGCCGGTCTGCCCGTTCCTGAAATATTGGGGGTGAATGATGATAATACGATTTATATCCAGGAAGATCTGGGTACAGAGTCTTTGTTAAATCAATTAGAAAAGCATGGGCATACAGATATTCCGTATCAGTTGTTTCAGAAGAGTTTAGCTGCGCTTGCACAAATTCAAATCAAAGGAGATAAAGGACTTGATTATAATTGGTGTATCACAGCCAAGGAGTTCGGTAAACAAGCCATCTTAAGTGATCTGTTGTATTTCAAATATTATTTTCTCGACACCCTCCAGCTTCCTTACGATAAACAAGCCATGCTGGATGATTTTGAAGCGTTAAGCACTTATCTCACCCATACTCAATACAAATATTTCATGTTCCGAGATTTTCAGAGCAGAAATATCATTGTAAAAGATGGAGAAGTAAGTTTTATCGATTTTCAGGGAGGTATGAAAGGAGCATTGCAATACGATGTGGCTTCTTTGCTCTGGCAGGCTAAAGCAGAACTAAGTGAAGAATGGAAAAATAGTTTATTGGAGTATTATATGGATCAGATCGATCAGTTATTGAAAGTGCCTGTAGATCGGATCACATTTGTGAGTCAATACAATGGTTATGTTTTGATTCGTTTATTGCAAGTAATGGGCGCATATGGATTCCGTGGATTGTTTGAAAGAAAGGCACACTTCTTAGCGAGTATTCCTTTGGCATTACGTAACCTGAAATTTTTCATTGAACATAAACGTATTGGCATCATTACACCTGAATTTGATCGGGTTTTGAAATTGGTAGTGGCCGATGAGATGATCGCTCGCTTTGAACCACCTCAAGCTAATGAACAAACACCATTGGTCATACAGATCAGCAGCTTCAGTTATAAAAAAGGAATTCCGGCAGATGAAAGTGAAAATGGCGGAGGCTTTGTATTTGATATGCGAGGTATTCTCAATCCTGGAAGATTTGATGACTATAAAAAGTTAAGTGGATTGGATAAGCCGGTTCAGGATTTTCTGGAACAACGTACTAAAATGAATGAGTTCCTCAATAGTGTATGGGATCTCATCGATATCACTGTAGAAGATTATTTGAAAAGAGATTTCAAACATCTGATGATCAACTTTGGATGTACAGGTGGACAACACAGAAGTGTGTATGCGGCAGAACAAACAGCCAGACATCTTAGAAACAAGTATAAAGTAAAAGTAGAATTACAACACACCAATCGGGAGAACTGGGTTAAATAAGCATCACTATGAAAGCAATGATATTGGCAGCGGGATTGGGTACGCGTTTGAAACCATGGACAGATCATCATCCCAAAGCATTGGCGGTGGTCAATGGTAAAAGCTTGTTGCAGAGAAATATCGAATACCTGCAACAATTTGGCATTACTGAAGTGCTGGTGAATGTGCATCATTTTGCAGATCAGATCATAGATGCAATAACAGTGAATAAAGGATGGGGAAGCACAGTCACAATTTCAGATGAAACGGATGTGGTCTTAGAAACCGGTGGTGGATTGAAAAAAGCAGCTTGGTATTTTGAAACTAGTTCATCTTTTGTTCTGATGAATGTGGATATACTCACAACATTGGATCTGAATGCCATGATGAAATCTCATGCATTGTATCAACCACTCGCTACGTTGGCAATATCGGAAAGAAAGACTTCTCGTTATTTTTTATTTGATCAGGAACAGCAGCTGAAAGGCTGGCGTAATGTACAGACAGGGGAAGAAAAACCTGTCGGTATCTCAACAGTTATTCCGGATTTACATCCCATGGCTTTTAGCGGTATTCATATCATAGATCGCAGATTGTTATCATTAATGGATAGAGAAGGTAAGTTCTCAATGGTAGATGTTTATCTGGATCTATGCGTAAATCACGCTATACGCGGATACGATCATACCGGCGCAATACTGGTAGATGTAGGTAAGCCCGAAAGCATCATCAAAGCAGAAGAACTTTTCAGCTAACATGACTGACTATAAGCGATGAGCTATAAGCCACCAGCTACACTTTTACATACCATTTCTTCTTGTCCATCCAATAAACGATCACCCAATAAAATGCGATCATGACCAAGGCATATAACAATGATCCGTTTCTTGGGTCATCAGAAATAGGTTTGCAAATATGATCCCAAAACCATGAAAGAGGCGTGGTTGTTTCTTCACCATCGGCAAAACGAATCAGTCCGAGTAATCTTGGTAAGAATCCGCTCAATACAAAAATGAACAGAGGATTTTTCCCGAATACATCAAAGAATTTACTCCATGCTCCTTTGATCTCTTTGAATTCTATCAGATAAATCAACACACTGATGGTGAGCATTGCAAGTCCGGTGGTGTATAACACATAACTACTGGTCCATATTTTCTTATTGATCGGAAAAACAAGATCCCAACATAGTCCTGCAAAAATTAATACTACTGCTGCAATCATCAGATTGGCCAACATCTCATAACTTTTGCCTTTCTGTTGGATATATTGTCCAACCATAAAGCCAAACACTACCTGCACAATAGCCGGCATGGTACTGGTAATTCCTTCCGGATCGAAAGGAACACCTTCACCTTTATACATATGCGCTTCACCCAATACAGCTTTATCAATACCGGTTCCAAAATATCCCTCCAAACTAAAAGGATCTCCCGGGGTGCCTAACCAAAGAGTGATGAACCAGTAGAGTAACAATAAAATACCACTAATGACAAATGCACCTTTTGTCTTTCCATAAAAAACAATAATCGAAGCAAAAAAGTAACATAGTGCAATACGTTGTAGCACACCAAATATTCGGAGATTGTCCAAGCTTTTAGCTACAAGTGAATCATCCTGCCATTTTACAAATGGGCTCCAATGTAAGAGCAGACCTATTAAAAAAATCAAAGCGGTTCTTTTGATCACTTTTTTCCAGAACATAGCTGGTCCGGCCTGTTCGAACCTAGGCATCACAAAAGCCATCGCATTACCTACGGCAAACAAGAAAAATGGGAAAACAAGATCTGTGGGCGTACAACCATGCCAAGGAGCATGTTCCAATGGGCCGTAAATATGCGACCAACTTCCCGGGTTATTTACCAATATCATTAAGGCTACAGTAGCCCCGCGAAAAACATCCAATGAGTAGTAACGTTGATTCATGGCAGTTGTTTGGGGTTGAAAGATAATAAATACAAGAGATTCTTTAGTGAAATCTGCGAACCTAATGTACAAGCGAAATTTATGTTAAGCTAAAGGCACAGCTACTGAGTGATGTCCCTCCATTTGCTTATTTTGCAGCCATTCAGCAGAACGTATATGAGCAAAAAGATATTGATTACCGGAGGAGCGGGATTTATTGGATCTCATGTGATCAGATTATTTGTCAATAAATACCCCGATTATACCATTGTTAATTTGGATGCACTGACCTATGCCGGTAACTTGGAAAATTTAAAAGATGTAGAGCAGCATAAAAATTATCGCTTTATAAAAGCCGATATTTTAGATGCTACTGCCCTCGATCAGATTTTTCAAGAAGAGAAGATCACTGATGTGATTCATTTGGCAGCAGAATCACATGTAGATCGTTCAATATTGTCTCCTCTTGATTTTGTGTATACCAATATCATAGGTACTGTTAATTTATTGAATGCAGCCAAAAAAGCCTGGGCGGATAATATGCAAGAACATTTGTTCTATCATATTTCAACAGATGAAGTATTTGGCAGTTTAGGTGATACCGGCTTCTTTACGGAAACCACAGCTTATGACCCACGTTCACCTTATTCAGCAAGCAAGGCTTCGTCAGATCATTTTGTGAGAGCATATCATGAGACGTATCATTTGCCCTCTATTGTCTCTAATTGTTCCAATAATTATGGTCCGAATCATTTTCCCGAAAAACTGATCCCCTTATTCATTCACAATATCATAGAGAAAAAACCTTTACCTGTGTATGGGGATGGTTTGTATACCCGTGATTGGCTGTATGTAAAAGATCATGCAAGAGCTATTGATACGATCTTTCATCAAGGAAAACCCGGCGAAACCTATAATATCGGCGGATTCAATGAATGGAAGAATATCGATCTGGTAAAATTGCTTTGTTCTTTAATGGATCAAAAACTAGGAAGAACCAAGGGTGAAAGTGAACAATTGATCACTTATGTAAAAGATAGACCCGGACATGACAGACGATATGCGATTGATGCAAGTAAGATCAAAGAGCAATTTGGATGGGAGCCTAGTGTAACTTTTGAACAGGGCTTATCTGAAACCATTGATTGGTATTTGAATAATACTGAATGGTTACAACGCGTAACTTCAGGAGCCTATCAGCATTATTATGAATCTATGTACGGTAATCGATAATCATGAGAATTGAAAAAACCCCTTTAGCAGATTGTTATATCATTCATGATACTGTGCATGGTGATCATCGTGGTTATTTTTTTGAAAGCTTTAATAGGAAAAATTTTTTAGCCGAGACAGGCATGGATATAGACTTTGTACAAGACAACCAATCTAAGTCGCAAAAAGGTGTTCTGCGCGGACTTCATTTTCAAGAAGGAGAACATGTACAGGCTAAGCTGGTAAGGGTTTTACAAGGGAGGGTACTCGATGTTGTAGTGGATCTAAGAAAAGCATCTCCCAGTTTCGGGAAGTCTTTTACCATTGAGCTAACAGAAGATAATCACCAACAACTATTTGTGCCAAGGGGATTTGCACATGGATTTGTCGTACTAAGTGAAACAGCGGTCTTTTTTTATAAGTGCGATAATTATTATCATAAGGCATCGGAGAAAGGAATTATTTATAACGATATGGATTTAGCAATCAATTGGCAGTTGTCAGATTCAGAGTTGATATTGTCTGAGAAAGATCGGGTTCTGCCCACTTTTCAGGAAATATTGAGCATCTTAAAATTTTAAAGTATGAAAGGTATTATTCTAGCGGGTGGTTCAGGAACAAGGTTGTACCCCATTACCAAGGGTATCAGCAAACAGTTAATGCCTATCTATGATAAGCCTATGATCTACTATCCGCTTTCAATATTAATGTTAGCGGGTATCAAAGAAATATTGATCATCACAACGCCTGATGACAGTGATCAATTCAAGAGATTGTTGGGCGATGGAAAAGAATTGGGATGCCACTTTCAATATGCCGTTCAGCCACAACCCAATGGATTAGCACAGGCATTTGTGATCGGAGAATCTTTTATAGGGAATGATAAAGTTGCATTGATCCTTGGCGATAATATTTTTTATGGTGCAGGATTCAGTCAATTGGTACAGTCTTTCAATGATGTAGAAGGTGCTGCTGTATTCGCTTATGAGGTCAATGATCCCGAGCGTTATGGTGTTGTTGAATTTGATGAACATAAAAAAGTGATCTCTATCGAAGAAAAACCTGTAAAGCCTAAATCGAACTTTGCTGTACCCGGACTTTATTTCTATGATAATTCGGTAGTGAATATTGCAAAATCAATTCAGCCATCTGCTCGAGGTGAATACGAGATCACAACTGTCAACAATGAATACCTCAAGCAGGGCAAATTAAAAGTCGGTATCATGAATAGGGGAACTGCATGGTTAGATACCGGCACTTTTGATTCATTGAGTGATGCCAGCGAATTTGTAAGGGTTATCGAAAAGCGACAAAGTCAAAAAATTGGTTGTATAGAAGAAGTGGCTTGGCGCATGGGGTATATTACCAAAGACCAATTGAAAAAACTTGCTGAGCAATATGCAAAAAGCGGTTATGGCGCTTATCTGATGAACCTGAAATAGCTTTTAACATAGCTTTGTTTAGGATGAAAACGCTTTGGTTATCAATAACTTCAACATTTCTTTGATTAACTTTTAATATTTCTTTTCTAAACAAAATCTTCTCCTGCCTGTTTATATTGGCATGGATGCTTTTACCATTAAAGATTTGGAGAACCTGACCGGTATCAAAGCCCACACGATCAGGATCTGGGAGCAACGTTATGGATTTTTGAATCCACAGCGTACGCAAACCAATATTCGTTATTACAGTAATAACGAATTAAAAACAGTATTGAATATTGCTTTGCTGAACAAGTATGGGTATAAGATTTCCCATATTGATCGCATGACGCCTGTAGAAATGAAAGAAAAAATTCTTTCTTTAACACAGGCACAAGCCCAGCAAGAGCGTATCGTCAATGATTTGATTCATTGCATGGTTGATCTTAGAATGGAAGACTTTGAAACCGTTCTAGATAATTATATCATGACCAAAGGAGTAGAGAGAACGATTACCCAGATCATCTTTCCCTTCCTCGAACGAATTGGTATTCTCTGGCTTACCAATCATGTGAATCCTGCGCAGGAACACTTAGTAACCAATATCATCAGACAAAAACTGATCATCGGTATTGAAGGTGTTAATAGTCATGTATCACTGAATAAGACAACATTGTTGTTTCTCCCCGAAGGTGAACACCATGAATTAGGCTTACTCTTTATGTACTTTTTACTGAAGAGCCGAGGTGTGAAAGTGTATTACTTGGGATCCAATGTTCCATTAAAAGATGTTGAATATGTCGTGAATTTGAAGAAGCCTGATTTCCTCTACTCACACCTGACTTCAGTGGCGCATAATTTTAATTTTGAGAAATTCCTGATCAACGCGCACAACCGTATGCCTGATATTCCAATTATTGTTTCAGGCTTACTTACGCAGACTTATAAAAAACGAGTTCCATCTAATATCAGCTTCAAGAAATCTTTATCTGAAGTGATGGAGTATGTGGCAACTTTTTCCTAATTCTCATCGTATTTTAATCGCATTTGGGCCGGTTCAACATGCAACCGGCCCTTTTTTTGATGTTTAAACATTCGTAATCCATTGATTTGGTTTGTTTTATCTTTTTTAAGAAATATTTAAACAAAAGTTTGGGTGGGTAGCTTATTTATGTTTAATTTTATTGTCTAAATAATTAAACACACTGTTTATGTCTACATTGGAATTTAATCAGATGCTGTTGAACAACACTGAGTTTTTAAAGCCTTTTGCTATCACATTAACTCGTGATACTGAAGCGGCTAAAGATTTAGTACAAGAAACGATGTACAGAGCCCTTGCCAACAAGGACAAATACAATGTAGGTACCAACATTAAAGCATGGTTGTATACGATCATGCGTAATATCTTCATCAATAATTATCGTCGTAAGGCTAAACAATCCACCATTTTTGATAGTACTCCTAATGAATTCTTGTTAAATCTGAATCAAGGAGCGGTGACCAATGATGCTGTTGCGAAGATCAATCTCAAAGAAGTACAGGAAGCCATTCATAATCTTCCGGAAATATTCCGCAATCCTTTTCTGTTATATTTCGATGGGTTCAAATACCATGAAATAGCAGATATGTTGGGCGAGCCTTTGGGAACCATTAAAAGCCGTATTCACTTTGCGCGCAAGCTGCTCAAAAACCAATTACAACGGTATTAACTTTTTTGTCTAATTTACTAGTCGAGTGAGCAAGTCTGTCATTATCATCGGAAGCGGTTTCGCCGGTCTTTCTGCTGCCTCTTTCATGGCCAAAGCAGGATGGAAGGTTACTGTTTTGGAAAAACATATTACTCCCGGAGGTCGGGCGCGTCAATTCTCAGAAGCAGGGTTCACTTTTGATATGGGGCCCAGTTGGTATTGGATGCCGGATGTATTCGAGCGTTACTTTAATCAGTTCGGCAAAAAAGTCTCCGATTATTATCATTTAAAAAGATTGGATCCATCCTATCGTGTCTACTGGCCTGATGGTCCCGTGGATATTCCTGCCGATTACGAAGCCTTACGAAAATTATTCGACGAAATTGAACCCGGCAGCGCTGTTCAGTTGGATAAATTTTTAAAAGAAGCTGCTTATAAATATGAAGTAGGCATCCAAAAATTGGTTTACAAACCCGGACAATCACTCACTGAATTTCTAGATTGGGAGTTGATCACGGGTGTATTTAGGTTGGATGTTTTCAATTCTATCAAATCACATGTAGCTAAACATTTTTCCAATCCTAAGCTCAAGGAGTTGATGGAGTTCCCCGTTTTATTTTTAGGTGCTTTGCCGGAAGATACACCTGCTTTGTACAGTCTGATGAATTATGCTGATATCAAAGGCGGTACCTGGTATCCCGATGGCGGTATGTTTCAAATAGTGAAAGCCATGTACGACCTGGCTGTGGAACTGGGTGTAGAATTTCGTTTTGAAGAAGAAGTAACCACGATCTCTATCCAAAAAAATGCAGTCAAAGAGGTTGTCACCAAAAAGAATCAGTACACAGCAGATGTGGTTATTGGTGGAGCAGATTATCACCATATTGAAACAGGTTTGTTACCGGAAGAATTCCGTACCTATTCCAAACAATATTGGGATAAACGTGTGATGGCTCCTAGTTGCTTGTTATATTATGTAGGACTGAATAAACGATTGAATAATATTCATCATCATACCCTTTTCTTTGATACTTCTTTTGATGTACATGGGAAGGAAATTTACACAACTCGCGAGTGGCCATCGGATCCTTTGTTTTATATGAGTGCTACTTCTGTAACTGATTCTTCTGTAGCTCCTGAAGGTTGCGAGAATCTTTTCCTATTGATACCTGTTGCAACCGGACTGAGCGATGATACTGAGGAGAGAAGGGAATTCTATTTCAATCAGGTCATTGACCGATTGGAAAAACAACTGGGACAATCAGTAAGGGAGGCCATCATCTATAAAAAGTCCTTTGCACATAGCGATTTCGTATCTGAATACCATGCTTTTCGTGGAAATGCCTACGGATTAGCGAACACTTTACGTCAAACTGCTGTTTTAAAACCGGGATGTAGGAGTAAGAAAGTGAAGAATTTGTTCTATACCGGACAATTAACGGTTCCCGGACCGGGCGTACCGCCAAGTTTGATCAGTGGGGAAGTGGTGGCGGGTGAAGTCATTAAAGCATTTGGATAAAAAAATATTTCAATAGGCCAGAACCATTGGCCATAAGCAAAAACACAACCCATGATCAATCTGTTTCATGAAGTAAGTCAGGAGTGCAGCAGGATCACAACCGAAAAATACAGCACTAGTTTTTCTTCGGCCATTAGGTTGTTGCATAAAGAACTGCGTACACCCATTTTTAATATTTATGGTTTCGTTCGCTTTGCGGATGAGATCGTTGATACTTTTCATGATTTTGATAAAGCAGTATTACTGCATGAGTTCAAACAAGCTACTTACGATGCAATTGAAAAAGGCATCAGCATGAACCCGATACTGCATAGCTTTCAGATCACAGTGAATCAGTTCGGTATTGACAAAGAATTGATCGATGCATTTTTATATAGTATGGAACTGGATCTTGATCAACGTAAGTATGATCGTGCAGGTTACGAACAATATATTTATGGTAGTGCAGAAGTGGTTGGCTTGATGTGTTTATTTGTATTCTGCGAGGGCGATAAAAAAATGTATGAGCAGTTAAAGCCGTATGCTAGAAGCCTGGGTGCAGCATTCCAAAAAGTCAATTTCCTGCGTGACCTAAAAGCTGACTATGAAGGCTTGGAACGTGTGTACTTTCCGGGGTGTGATTTCAGAAATTTTACGTCAGCAGATAAAGCTGCTATTGAAGCGGATATTCAAAAGGATTTTGATCACGCATATGAAGGCATTCTCTTACTGCCAATGAAAGCACGCTTTGGGGTATATGTAGCTTATAAATATTACCTCTCTCTCTTCAAAAAGATCAAGAAAGTACGTCCGCAAAAGATCATGGAAGAGCGTATCAGAATACCCGACTATGGTAAAGTATTTATTCTGGCCAAAGCGGGTATCCGTAGTCAGTTGAATTTACTCTAGCCTCACAAAGCAGGAAGACTTATTTTTAATGTATGGAACAGGTGATACTTGTTAACGAGCAGGACATTGAACTGGGCGTCATGGAAAAAATGGAAGCACATGAAAAAGCTTTGCTGCATCGCGCTTTCAGTATTTTCATTTTCAATGATCGTCATGAACTGCTCTTGCAACAAAGAGCTATTAGTAAATACCATAGCGGTGGACTCTGGACCAACACTTGTTGCAGTCATCCTCGTCCCGGTGAAACTGTTGCTGATGCTGCCTTGCGCAGACTAAAAGAAGAGATGGGTTTTGAAACAACACTTTCTAAAGCATTTGACTTTACCTATAAAGCCCCATTTAGTAATGGTTTGACAGAGCATGAATTTGATCATGTATTTACCGGTACCTACAACGGAATAATTGAGCCCAATGCCGATGAAGTTGAAAGCTATGCGTATTATTCCTTGACTGAAGTAGATGAAATGCTGCAAAAAAATCCGAATGATTTTACTGTATGGTTTCATATCGCATTTCCGAAAGTGCGTGATTGGTATCAGAAACAACAAAACAATTGATCATGCAATCATCTCCAAGAGCCGTTGTAATTGGGTCTGGTGTAGCAGGAATGGCAGCAGCGATCAGATTAGCTGTTCAGGGTTTTGCAGTGCAGGTATATGAGCAATCCGATCAGCCCGGTGGTAAATTAGGTTACTTCGAAACTAAAGGGTATCATTTCGATACCGGTCCCAGTTTATTCACTCAACCTGCTAACATTGAAGAATTATTTGCACTCGCAGGAGAGCCTATCGCTGATTATTTTCAATACAGAAAGATGGATCATTCTTGTCACTACTTCTATGAAGATGGCACCATGATCCGAGCGGCTGCCGATATTGATACATTTGCTGCTGAGTTGCAACAAAAAACAGGAGAGCCGGCACATCACCTGAAACAGTACTTGAATACTTCTGCTAAATTATATGATGGTGTTGCCGGTGTTTTTTTAAATCATTCGCTTCACAAAAGAAAAACTTTGATCAAAGCGAATATTCGGAAAGCCATCAAAACCGTTCGTCTGTCGCATCTCATGAAGAGTATGCATCAGGTCAATCAAAAAACATTCCAGAGCGAAAAAGCAGTACAGCTATTTAATCGATATGCTACTTATAATGGTAGTAATCCTTACAAAGCACCCGGAATGTTAAGCCTGATCCCACATCTGGAACATAATGAAGGTACTTTTTATCCGGAAGGGGGTATGATCAGCATCACCAAAGCATTACACCGATTAGCTATTAAGAAAGGGGTAGTCTTTTATTTCAATCAACCAGTAGAAAGGATCATCAGGCACAATAACAAAGCCATCGGAGTTGTGGTAGCAGGTAAAAACATCGCAGCTGATATTGTTGTAAGTAATGTAGATGTATACTTCACATACTTACGATTGCTAAATGACCCGCAAAAAGCAAAAAAAATATTAAAGCAAGAAAGAAGTAGCAGTGCGCTGATTTTTTACTGGGGTATCAATCGATCATTTTCACAACTTGGGTTACATAATATTTTCTTCAGCAATAATTATCAAGCTGAATTTGATCATTTGTTCCGACTGAAAAAATCATATGATGATCCTACCGTGTATATCAATATCACTTCAAAGTGTGAGCCGGGTAAACAAGCTCCTGATGGAAAAGAAAATTGGTTTGTAATGGTCAATGCCCCGGCTAATGTTGGACAAGATTGGGAAGCATTAAAAGTGAAGTATCGGCAGGCTATACTTGATAAGTTGCATCGAATGTTGCAAACAGATATAGCACCACTCATTGAAACAGAAGATATTTTGGATCCTGTTTTGATCGAAACAAAAACAGGATCTTATCAAGGTTCCTTATACGGAACCAGTTCTAACTCAAAGATGGCGGCTTTCTTACGTCATCCGAATTTTTCGAGACAAATAGAAGGGTTGTATTTTGTAGGCGGTAGTGTTCATCCGGGAGGTGGCATACCTTTGTGTTTAAAGAGCGCGAAGATCATGAGTGAGATCGTTCAAGATGATACCCGAAAAAGAAAAAGACATTGAACAAGTATAAACTTACCATATCTGCTTTTATAGCGATCCTCTTTCATGTGAGTGGATTGATCGGTATGTTATATACTGATCATAAAGATTGGTTTATTGCCAATACACCATTGAATTTGATCTTGATGGCTGCATTGTTGATTTGGAACCAGCCTAAACCTAACAAAGCATTTTTACTTTTTTTATTGGCTGCATTTTTAACAGGGATGGGGTCAGAAATGATCGGTGTTAATACCGGCAAATTATTTGGCTGTTATCATTACGGACAAGTACTCGGTCCTCATTTCAATGGAGTGCCATGGTTGATCGGGGTGAATTGGTTTGTGATGGTGTACTGTTCTGGAGTGATCATGCAGAAAGCCATTGATTGGATGAGTTCGAAATATGAAGAATCAGGGGGGCGCTTATCCAAGAATATGGTCACTATTTCCCTAGTGCTTGATGGAGCTTTACTAACGGTATTTTTTGATTGGGTAATGGAGCCTGTAGCCGTAAAATTGGGTTTTTGGCAGTGGGAAGGAGGGGTGATTCCTTTTTTTAATTATCTCTGCTGGTTTCTGATCAGTGCTGCATTGTTGGTGCTTTTCCGCTACCTGCGTTTCGAGAAGACCAACCATTTTGCGGTACATTTGTTTATCATACAGCTACTGTTTTTCTTAACACTCAGATGGCATTTATAATATGATATATGTATTGATCACACTTGCTACTTTTTGTATCATGGAAGGCATAACATGGCTAACCCATCGATATGTCATGCATGGATTTTTATGGTATTTGCATGAAGACCATCATCAGAAAGGACCGGGTTTTTTTGAAAAAAATGATGCCTTCTTTATCATTTTCGCGATACCCAGTTGGTTATGTATCATGTTAGGAAGTATGAATGAAGTGTATTGGGTAGTAAGTATCGGAGCCGGTATTGCTATGTATGGCTTTGCTTATTTTCTGGTGCATGAAATTATTATACATCAACGTATTAAATTATTTACAAGAAGTAATAATAAATACATCAAGGCGATACGCTGGGCACATAAAATGCATCACAAACATTTAGACAAACACGAAGGAGAAAGTTTCGGTATGCTCATTGTAGCAAAAAAATATTGGGATAAAGTTCGAAAAGATGAAATGATGCAAAAGCAATAATTTCATCATTCACAATTGACTATTCACCACTGACTACTCATTATCATTATATTATCTCCGGTTCAGGTCTTGCAGGCATGAGTCTGCTCATGCGCATGATGGAAGACCCTTTTTTTGATAATAAGCAAATACTCATTGTAGACAAGGCTCCCAAACAAGAGAATGACAGAACCTGGTGTTTTTGGGAAAGAGAACAAGGAATCTTTGAATCTATTGTGCATCATCAATGGACATTATTGGATTTTTTCTCGAAAGAATATACTTCAACACTCCAGATAGAGCCATACCGTTACAAAATGATTCGCGGTATTGACTTTTATCAGACCGTACAACGAAAAGCAGTCGATAAAAGCAATGTGCATTTTCATTATGAAGAAGTAAAAAGTATAAGTACTGAAAATGGTAAAGCACTATTGACATTAGCTTCCGGAAAGATCACCGCTGATTATATATTCAATAGCATCTTGTTTCAAGAACCTAAAGTAGCAGCTCACGAGTATATGTTGTTGCAACATTTTAAGGGTTGGGTTATTGAAACACCCACACCTGTATTTGATTCGGGTAAAGCTACTTTCATGGATTTCAGGGTGTCGCAGGAAGAAGGTACTACATTCATGTATGTATTACCCATGGCTGATAATAAGGCATTGGTAGAATATACTTTATTTACAGAAAAAATACTGCCACAGGAGAAATATGAGGAAGAATTGATGCAATACCTTTCTCAATATCTTGGGATAGATACATTTACTATTGAACATGAGGAGTTTGGAATCATTCCAATGACCAATCATGTTTTTCCATCAGCAGAAGGTAAAGTTATTTATATAGGTATTGCCGGTGGACAAGCCAAAGGAAGTAGTGGGTACGCATTTCAGTTCATTCAAAAAAGAACAGCTTCCATCGTACATGATTTAAAAAATGATCTTTTCCCTCGCACTGATAATAGCTTTTCAGCAAAGAAATTTAGATTGTATGATAGTGTACTGCTAAATGTATTACACTATAAAAAACTCAATGGAGATAGGATCTTTGCAGATATTTTTCGGAAAAATCCACCACAAAGGGTGCTTCGTTTTTTGGACAATGAAACAAGCTTGTGGGATGATCTTCACATTATGAATAGCGTACCTACCGGCATATTCCTTAAGGCCGCTTTCCAAGAGTTATTCAGGTAGTTAAAATTGTTTCTGTTATTTTTGCTCGGTCAAGCAATTGTCTTTTCCAATATACTTTGGCCTCGTAGTATCCGCCGCGGCGGAGATAGTATAATCCCCACAATACTGTGGGGACGAAGCTCAAACTACAGGGCAGCAAAGTTCTTTTAATGGCTGATGTGATATCATGGCCTCGTAGTACAATGGATAGTATAATCCCCACAATACTGTGGGGACGAAACTCAAACTACAGGGCAGCAAAGTTCTTTTAATGATTGATGTGATATCATAGCCTCGTAGTACAATGGATAGTATAATCCCCACAATACTGTGGGGACGAAACTCAAACTACAGGGCAGCAAAGTTCTTTTAATGATTGATGTGATATCATAGCCTCGTAGTACAATGGATAGTATAATCCCCACAATACTGTGGGGACGAAACTCAAACTACAGGGCAGCAAAGTTCTTTTAATGGCTGATTTGATATCATGGCCTCGTAGTACAATGGATAGTATAAGAGTTTCCGAAGCTCCAGATTCAGGTTCGATTCCTGACGAGGCCACAAAAAAAGAAGCAAGAAAGAAGAGACAAGGCACAGGATATCCGTCTCTTTTTTTCTACAGTGCGATACATCTACTCGTGAGGCAACCCCATCAATCCAAAATACTTTCCTTTTGATGTTTCAATTACAGATTTGATTTTTTTGAAGTTATTTTCAGTTGGGGATAGATTGATGAATTTGCCAACGATCCTTCTGTGTTTATAAATGATGATCGTGTTTTCTGCATTAGGGTCTATCTTATTTAAAAATACTTCTGTTTCTTCATCATGCATGGATGGAACATAGGTAAGCGCTGTTCTTTGTAATTTCAGTTCTTTTCCGATAGATTCTAGGAGTTGCTGTCTGTTTGCAGCACTATAGTTTCTTTCATCGCCATACACAAAATAAGCCTTGAGTGAATCCTTATACTGCTCGGCGCTAAGTTCCAGAAATTGTAACCATTGTTTGATGGATGACCAATTGGGTTGATTGCCTGTATAAAAAAGGATACCGTGATAACGCCCGTATTTACAAACCGGACAAGCCCTGCTTCCCTTATCGGGTCCATATGCATGGTAAGGTACAAACGAAGGCTGATCTTGTCCAACAGAAAGTCCGGACTCTTTAGATAGGTCTTTTGTAGCAGGATGATTGGGAATATTGAGTCCAAGTATGATATCATGTTCTGCTACTTGTATTTCCCCATTGAGTAATACACGGAGTATCCCATTTCCACCCCTTTCTTCGAAAGGATACTTTTTCCTGTGTTCTATTAATAAGGGGTCTTCGTCGAAAACAAGATCATCTACATAATACGGATTTGATAGGTTGGGTTCTTTTATCAATACATGAATATGAGCAGGCATTTTTTCCTTTGGATAGGGTGCTGGTCGTAAAGTATGGATCATATATCGTCCATTGCTATCAGATTTAACCCACCCGCGTAAATAACCATGTTGTGTCGCCTTTTTATGAGAACCTAAGCGATTGCTGTACAAGCCTTTGGCATCCGTATGCCAATAGTAGATGAGTGTATTGGGTGCCGGTGTTTTTCCATCCGCCTGAAAAACCGTTCCTGTGATTATTAATTTTTGTGCATTCTCAAACCAACCTAAACTAGTGTCGGAAGATCCGATATTAGCCGGCATTCCTTCAAACATGAGCTCGCAGGTTTCACAATTGCCACCTACACGTGAATGATTGGGTGGGGAAGGCTGCGCTTTACATGCGTTAAGAAGTAAGAGATACGATAGAGTAATCGAAGCGGTAACATTTAGTCGCATAGTTTTTTTCACAAAAATCAATGCAGCTATTGCTTATAGCAAATGCGATGAGGTGAAAGGAGTCTATAATACCGTATCCTGAGTGCCATTACCCATGACCCGTTTGAAATCAGCCGCATAATTTCTGCTTAATCGAAGAAGGGTTTGATCTTTCAATACGATGTCGTAATCGCCATTGTGTCGTGAACGGAAAGAGGCGATCTCTTGTATATTAACAATGGTGGATTTGTGGATACGTACAAACTGATCGGCTGGTAGTTCGTCTTGTATCTTTCCAAGGGTAGTTTTATGGAGGTGTTTTCTAGCATGGGTTTGTATCACCACATAAGGCGGACTAGATTGGATATGTCGTATCTCTTGTTTCGCGATTAGGATTTTTTGATGCCCTTCTTGTACAATGAGGGGGGGACTGTGTAAAAGTGTATGTAGTTTCACTTCTTCAAGAGAGGCTGATGACCCACTAGTAACTTGTTGAGATCTCAATAGGTTAATGAAGAAAGGTAGACCGTATAATAACAACAAGGAGTAGCCGTTTTCTGCAATACTAAATCCCATGCCTTTCCAGAAGACAAACCTTTGTTCAAAAAAAATGGCTGAGATGATATCAATGAATAAAGCACTTACAAATACATGAGCGCCAATGAAGAAAAGATAGAGAAGCAACTGATGCTTCAAACTTAATCCCCCTTTTTGTAAGAGTCTATTTTGAAGGACACAAAATGGAATAAACCACCACCAGAAACTGCTGAATAAAAAAGATTCAGAGAAATAATAGGCAGCGTCAGTAAAAACTGTTTGACTAAAGTCTTTTATAAGCGTAAAAAGAAACCCGCCTGAAACAAGTAAGATGGCTAAATAGAGGGATGAAATTTTTCGATGAAACTTGAGTTCCATGGCTGATACTTTTAGCGACTGAACTAAAAGTAAGAAGTTTTTAAAATAGCCAATCGGAATATATGTTAATTCCGCAGTAGGATTAAAAATGGAACACAGATTCTCATGATTTTCATGATTGACGCAGATGATTTTCAAAAATCATGAGAATCCGTATTCCGGAATATAGTTTAATCAACAATCACTGTATCCAATAATCTACTACAGTTACTTTTTCAAGTAAACCCGGTAATAGTTTGGTAAAAGCTGTATGAGCAGGGTGAACCAAATAATCATCCCGATCTTTTTCATTGGAAAATGTGAGTAGGAAACAATGGGTAAGTCCATTATTCAATTTCTCAGGACTATTGTTCTCACCCCATTCAAATTTTTTGATGGTCTTTATTTGATTGGGTAATTCTTTGAATGCACGAATCACTTTACCGATAGCAGCTGAATCTGCTTTTGATGTCCAACCGAATAGCACTACATGACGGAGTTCTTTGGTAGTGGGTTGCGATTGTGCACCTGCGGAAATAAAAAACACTAATACAAATAAGCTTATTATTTTTCTCATCATCTTTTTATTTATCATACTGCTCATTCCTAAAATCTACAATCAGTAAAATAGAGATTTTATAACTAACATAATACCTATTGTTATTAAGGCACAAATTGGTAACCCTCCTCGTAAAGTTGTAATAATACTCATCGTATTATTTCTTTCCCATTCTTTTCCTAATTCTTTTTTGTAATAACGAATTACGGGTGGAATACAGATTAGTACTGTTATGATGAATATGGCTATGGATATTATCCAAAAAGAGGCAGGCATATATTATTTGTGAAAAGTTGATGATATCACTAATACATCGAATGCACCATCGCCAAACTCTCCCTTGCCATTTGACTATTATATTCAAACGTTAATTCCTTGTGATTGATGGTATCTACAATTGTTCCAATGAAGCAAAGTCCACCCGTGAAAAGATATAATAAACCCATCCCGTTTTGTCGAACCAAAAACCTTTGTACACCCGCTACCAATACAAAGCCGAGGATACAGCCAAGTAATATTTGATCTGTTTTCCTTCTTTTACCATTGTATACTGCAATAAAGTTTTGCAATCTTTCAGGTGATAGATCTGCAGTGAGATTTTGTAAATACACCAGCTCTTCACCTTCAAGAGCGGGGATCAGATTGTACAGGTTGGGTTTCATGTTGTTTGCGTAAAGGTTGTATGAGTTGTTTTATCCTTATAAATATAATGATTACTGCTACAATTCCCAATGGATGATGATGAAAGGAAGCCCGAAAACGAAAATGCAAAGCATCATGAATAGCATGCCCGATCCCACAGCCCGGACATTTACCGAGCCCCAATAATCTTGATGGGCATAAAGACCTTTCATCTCCTGCATTCGGTAAAAAGAATAACAAGATCAATGCGCTGACCCAGAAAATGAGTTCAATATGTTTACGGATATATCTGATACTCTGAAGTTCGGATTACTTTCCGAATGCAGCAATATTGCTACTAAAGATCTTCACGGCAATGGCTAAAAGGATCACCCCAAAAAATTTACGTACCGCCAATAATCCGGCTTGTCCGAGCGCACGCTCAATTACTTTTAATGATTTCAGTACAATATACACGACGACCAAATTGATAAGGATACCGCTAAGAATGTATAACTCTTCATAGTTGGCTTTCAAAGACATCACGGTTGTGAGCGTACCGCTACCGGCAATAATAGGGAAGGCAATGGGTACTACTGATCCTGATTTGGCATCTTTATCACCTTTAAAAATTTCATGCCCTAACACCATTTCCAGTCCGAGTAAAAAGATCACCACAGAACCTCCTACTGCAAATGAACGAATATCCAATCCTAGAATTTTTAGAAAAGCTTCTCCTGCAAACAAGAAAAGTATCATTAAAGCTCCTGAAATTAAAGTGGCTTGTGTAGAGCGTATCCCACCCATTTTTTCCTTCAATGAGATCAACAAAGGAATGGATCCCACAATGTCAATCACCGCAAACAAAGTAAATGTAATGGTCAGCAGATGGTCGAGTTGGAAGTTCATGGTGTAAGTTTAGACTAAGGTAGGGAATAGTGAGTAGTCAGTAGTGAGCAGTGAGTAATTTTTTGAAGAACTACAGCTTGGCACTAACTCACTACTGACTATTTACTACTCACTATCAAAATCTAAACACATGATTCCTCACTAACTTATATTCAAACTGTAAAGTTTCAAGGCAATTTTTGCAGAGACAATCTGTGTACTTACTTTCAATGTAAACACGTTCCTCGTAACTGAGTTTAGGGCCACTACATTGACAAGCAGGAATATTGCCCACCTTACACTCAAATGTTTTGGTGCAACGCGGGCAATGCTTGATTTCATGTTTATGTGTCATGGAAGAAGATTATGCTAAGTGAAAAGTGAAATTAGCTAATGGTCCATAGCCCATAGCAAATAGCAGTATTTATTAGCTACTTAGTTACCATGCCTCCTTTCACTTTTCACTTTTGACTTTTCACTTTTGATTTATCACCAATTAAAAGTTACCCCGGCATTGAATAAAAACGGAATGGCATTGAATCCGCGTGCGTCAAAGAATTTTTTGCCGGTTATATTTTGAGCATCAGCAAAAAAACGAACGCTGTTATTCAGTACGTAATCAGCAGACGCGCCTAATATGAAATAAGAAGGCAATGAAACATCTGCTCTACGGAAACCACCGATATCAAAACGCTGACTTACATATTTCCCTGTAGCAGCCACATTCAATCCTTTGCACAGATCTACATTGGCACTGATATTGAAATGATGTTTGGGTCTGCGTAACAGATAATCGTACGTAACAGTGTCTTTAGTGGTCAAACGATTTTGGGTTACTTCTTCACTCAATAGCAAAGTATAGTTGGCTGTGATACCGGCCTTTTTACCCAGCTTGGCATTCATTTCCCATTCCAAACCATTCACGATCTGTTTCACATAGTTGAAATAGTTAAACGTGATGTAATTATAATCAATACCATTGTTGATCCTTCTATTGAAATATACCAACCTGCTTCCAAATGATTTTTGTTGATAGCTGACGCCTGCTTCATAATTCACAGATTTCTCAGCATTCAATTGAGCATTCAGACTAAGCTGATACAACGAAGGTGTTTTGAATCCACTTGAAATACTACCAAATACACGAACAGCATCATTTATACTGTAAGATGGATTCAAAGTGTAGGTAGCATTATTGCCATAACGTGAATGATCATTGTATCGTCCGCCTAATTCAATATTTAGTTTTTTATCGGGGCTACTGTAGATCAAAGAACCATAAAGCGCTGTTTGTGACATTGAAGTATCACGAAACCTGCTTCTGAATGGACCAAATGAACTGATGGCAAAATAATCTTGATTGTAAGAGCCATAACGATAATCAATACCTGTTAACAAAGTAAAGCCGGCACCTAATCTTACTGAACTGTATAACTCCGCAAATTGTGAAATAGCATTATACGTGTTGTCTTCGAAAATGGTACTGGTTTTATGTGCACTGTCATTACGATAGTTTCGTTTAAGTTCACTGTACTGATAATTGCCGGTTAATGCAAGAGATCCTTTCCTGTATTGAAATCCTGTACCGGTGATCAGGGATTTATTGTTGATATTGTAGTCTCGATCATCATTGAAAACTCCCGCGTCAATAGCAGTTTTATATTGGCTGTACATGACAAATGTTTTGAACATCAAGTGATCATTGGCCTGGTACATCAATTGAGTATTGGCTACTGAACCGTCGTATTTGTCTTTGTCATAGTTGCGTGTACCGGTACTATCATACGCAGAGGAAAATCCATTGGTAAACAGTCTTGCATAACGGGCAGTGTACGTGAACTTGTTTTTCTTCCCGTACAGTTGAATATTATTACGTGAAGTCCCCAGATTACCTTGACTCAAAGTGGCTTTTACGTTGAATGCTTTTTGTGCATCTTTTTTTACCGTGATAATATTCACCACGCCTGCGATGGCGTCACTGCCATACAAGGTAGATTGAGCACCTCTACATACTTCAATTCTTTCTACATCATTGATAGAAAATAAATTGAGATCAAAGTCAGTAGTAATGGTAGACGGATCATTCAAAGGAATACCATCCATCATGATCAATGTTCTGCCCGGAGAAGCACCACGCATATATACGGTTTGAACACTGCCGGTATTGTTGAACGCACCATTGATGGTGATACCTGCTTGTTCATTGAGTAATTGGGAAATGGTCTTACCACCGCTTTTTTCGATCTGCGCTTTGGTGATCACAGAGATCACTTTACCGGTAGTACTTTGTTTCTGTTCAATTTTGTTGGCAGTTACCACTACTTCATCGAGGGTAACCGTGTCTTTTTGTGCAAATACCTGTGTGCCACACAACAGGCATGCAAGGAGCGTAATTGTTTTGCTCATTGTTGTTTGTTAAAAGGTTGAACAATGAGCTTTCAGGAAATTTTAAAAAACGGAGAAACATAAATAGCCGCTGCAGACAGCATTTACATTCCATGCTTTTCACCCGAAAGCCGTGAATGAACGTTTGTGTCTGGCAGGTCTTCTGGCTTGTTCTCTGTTGCTGAACCTTCCCATCCCGATAAGTGGAACAGTGGTTAGTAGAAACAACAGTGATGTGAGAGCAAATGGCTAATGGATCATGGCAAATAGTCTATGATCTATTAGCTATAAGCAAACCATCCAAGAACTTACAGCTACGGGGATAGCGCCGGAATCACACCGGACTTCCCTTTTAATCCCACATATAGCGGGAACCAAATACGGTAGCAAAAGTAGGGGCTGGTATGTTTTCGGAAAATTAAGTTTTACACGGGAAGGGGATAAGTGGGGGTAGTCCATGGTCCATAGTCCATAGCATATGGCAAATAGTTCATGGCGTATAGTCCATGGTCAATGGTCCATAGATCATAGCCAATAATTCATGGCGAAGGGGCTTAGTAAATAAAAATGGACAGGTGTGATTTGTCTTTAAATATCTTAATTGCCAATTTGCCATGAACCATCAGCTATGGACTATGGACCGTGAACCATAACCCATCTTTTCCTTACATTTATCACCATATCAATTTATTATGCAGGGAAACCAAAAACTAAATCTGTTCAGTTTCACTATGATCGTTGTGGGTCTGGTGATCGGTATGGGGATCTTCAGAACTGCGGCTACGAGTGCCAAAGATGCTATTGAACCCTCTGTTTATTTTACAGCATGGATATTGGGCGGATTTGTAGCGCTCTGTGGAGCATTGACCTATGCAGAGATCGGAAGTCGATATCCGGTGACGGGTGGCTATTATAAAGTATTCTCATATGCCTATCACCCAAGTATTGCATTTGCCATCAATTGTATCATTCTTATTAGTAATGCGGCAAGTTTGAGTGCAGTGGCATTGATCGGGAGTGGTTATATCACCAAATTATTCCCGGGTTATGACTGGACAGATATTCATAAAGCATTGATCAGTTGTGTAGCTATCATCTTTTTTTATGGGATCAATCTCATGGGATTACGCATGAGTTCGCGTGCACAAAATATTTTGATGCTGATCAAAATCGGAATGATCGTGGTATTGATCCTCGCACTGTTTTTTCCACAAGATCATGCAACTGCTGTTGCGACTACCACCGTGTTACCGGAGGCAGGGACATCATCTATGAGTTGGATACAGAGTTTGGGTATTAGTTTGATTGCTGTATCATTTACATATGGTGGTTATCAGCAGACGATCAATTTTGGAAATGAAGTGAATCAACCGGCTAAAAATATTCCGCGTGGTATTTTTATTGGGATAGCAATCATTATCGGTTTATATCTCTTAGTGAACCTGAGTTATTATAGCATCGTAGGTTTTGACCAAATGAAAGGTGAAAGAGAAATCGCTTATGTAGTGATGGAAAAAACCTTTGGCACAAGGGGCGCGGATATCTTTTCCTTCTTTTTATTCTTTGGTGTTTTGGCTTATGTGAATGCTTTGTTGATGAGTAATCCACGAGTGATGTATGCGATGAGTCAGGAAAGAACCTTGCCGGGTTTCTTTTCAAAACAGAATCCCAAAAATCAAGTGTTCACGATATCGTTAACTGTGTTTGCGGCGATGTGTATTGTGATCTTATTCTTTGCACAAACTTTTGATAAGATACTCAACTTCACCATCTTCTTGGATTGTTTTGGAATGGTAGCATCTAGTGCCACTATTTTTATTCTGCGTAAGCGTACAAAACATTTGGACGGCACCGGAATTTTCAAAATGAAGTTGTATCCGATCCTGCCCTTGATCTTTATGAGTGCTTATTTGTTTGTAGGTATCAGTATCGCTTTACAAACACCGGATACCGCATTGGTAGGTTTAGCTGTGTTGAGTGGGTTTATGCTGATCTATTTTCTTACATCAAAATTCAGGAAAGTAAATCCTGAACAACAAGTATAATCACATGGACATATCCTATATTTTGAATGAGTTGGGAGAAGATCGTGATGCGTATTTCCGAGCGGTATCACCACCGATCGTACAAACCAGCAACTTCGCATTTAAAACGGTAGATGATCTGCGTAAGGCTTTTGAAAATGAGTATGGTGGATGGCTGTATAGCAGAGGCTTGAACCCAACAGTAGAAATACTAAGAAAGAAGTTAGCGGCATTGGACGGTGCAGAAGATTGCCTTGTTTTCAACAGCGGTGCTGCTGCTATTTTTGCTTCGGTTTTGGCAAATGTGAAAACCGGAGATCATATTGTTAGTGTGAAAGATCCTTATACCTGGGCAAGAAAGATGTTTGATGAGATATTGCCGCGATTTGGTGTAACGGTGACTTATATCGATGGACGTTCTATCAGTAATTTTGAGGCCGCCATTCAATCCAATACATCCATCATCTATCTTGAATCACCGAATAGTTGGATGTTTGATCTTCAAGATCTTGGCGCTGTAGCAAAATTGGCTCGCTCTAAAAATATTGTTACCATTTGTGATAACAGTTATTGTTCGCCGCTTTATCAGAAACCCTATGAAATGGGTATTGATCTGGTATTGCAATCTGCCACGAAGTATATCAGTGGACATAGTGATGTGGTAGCCGGTGTGTTGAGTGGCAGCAGAAAGCAAATAGAACGTATCTTTAATAGTGAATACAATAACATAGGATCCGGTATCCAACCTTTTAATGCCTGGTTATTGATCAGAGGACTCAGAACATTACCTGCAAGATTGGAGCGTATCACTCGAACCACCCAAACAGTAATCGACTTCCTATTATCACATCCGCGTGTTGAAGAGGTGATTTTTCCATTGCATCCTTCTTTTCCTCAATATGAGCTGGCACAACGTCAGATGAAAGGAGGATGTGGGTTATTGACATTTACGATCAAAACCCAATCCTGTGAAACCATCGAAAAATTCTGTAACAGTCTGAAACACATACTGATGGCAGTGAGTTGGGGTGGACATGAATCCCTGATCATTCCAAAGTGTGCAGGACTGCAGCGGGTGGATTTCAATCCGGATTTGGCATTGCACAGGAGTTTCCGTTTGTATGTAGGATTAGAGGAGCCCGATTATATCATTGCCGACCTAAATCAGGCATTGGATGTAATAAAGGACCTTTCATAACAATTTATTAACGGAAACAAGTGCCTTAGCCCCGCCCATCAGAAATTTATTGATCTCCTAGGGAAACTGTTATTTTTGTTATATATGAAGAAGTTATTGACCCTTCTTGGATGTGGGATTCTTTTACAAGTTCAGGCACAGACAACGAACGAAAAATGGGATCTGCGTAAATGTGTGGATTATGCCACTCAGAATAATATCTCTGTAAAACAAGCAGATATCCAGGCGCGTATCAGTGCTCTACAGGCGCGACAGGCAAAATTGAATCAATATCCTTCTCTGAACATGAACTCAGGAACGGGTGTGCGTTTTGGTAGATCCATCGATCCTACCACCAACCAGTTCTCTACCAGTCAGTTCTTGTATCAGAATTTTGGAATGAATGCCGGTATTCAGTTGTATAATAATGGTAGTCTTCGTTACACCTTACAAGCAGCTGATTTTAATGCTAAAGCAGCATTAGCTGAAGTAGAGAGAGTAGCCAATGATGTATCACTCAATGTAGCCAACTTCTATTTGCAAGTATTGGCATCCAGAGAACAAGTGAAGATTACTCAGGTACAAATTGCACAATCGCAATCGCAGTTGGATATCACTAAAAAAAGAGTGGAAGCAGGAGTGTTGCCGGAATTGAATCAGGCTGAAATTGAAGCGCAACTGGCGAATGATAGTAGTAACTATGTAACTGCTGTCACCAATTACGAATTGAATATTTTAAATCTGAAAGGATTACTCAATCTTGATCCGGCCATTGCTTTTGAAATTGCGACACCACCGGTAGAAAGTATTCCGATTGAAAGTTTCGGAGATTTACAACCTGAACTGGTATATCAATTGGCCATGACCTCTCAGCCATTACAAAAAGCCAATGATTTTCGTATCAAAGCAGCGCAGAAATCAATATTAGCTGCAAAAGGACAAATGTATCCCACGCTCACTTTTGGGGGTAACTTGGCGACTAACTTTTCCAACTCATTTAAAAGAACGAGTGGATTTACCTTTTTGGGATATCGTCCGGTAACAGGCGCTGAACCAAAAGTAACAATCAGCAACGTTGATTATTATGTACAAGAGCCATTGTATCGTTTCAATCAACAAAGCAGAAGTTTTGGTGGATTATGGGATGGTTGGGTTGATCAGATCAGCAATAACTTTGGACAGAATGTTGGTATAAATTTATCGATCCCCATTTTCAATAACGGACAAAGTAAAACGGCATATCAGCGTTCTAAGCTGGATTTGCGAAATGTAGAATTACAAAAAACACAGGCAGATCTTAAACTGAAGCAGGATATTTATACAGCATATAATAATGCTACGGCATCATTACAAAAATTCAATGCGGGTAAGAAAGCAGTCGAGAATGCACAAAAGGCATACGATTTCGCATTGAAGCGTTACGAGGTAGGACTATTGGGTTCATTGGAATTGATCACTAATCAGAATAATCTTTTGCGTGTCAAAGTGCAACAGTTGAGTAATCAATATGAATATGTATTTAGAATGAAAGTATTGGAGTTCTATAAAGGTCAGGGACTAAAACTGTAACCCAAGTATAAGTATTGAGATTTAAAAGAAAATCATTATGAACAAGAAATTATTGTGGACCATCGTAGGGTTAGTGGTTGTAGTGGGAACATTTATCGGGTTGAAAAAAGCAGGGGTTATTGGTAAAGATGAGGGCTTGAATGTATCAGCAGAAAAAGCAACACTCAGAACCATCATTGAAACAGTGAATGCAAGTGGTAAAGTATATCCCGAAATTGAAGTGAAAGTGAGTCCGGATGTAAGTGGTGAAATCATTGAACTGAATGTGAATGAAGGCGACAGCGTTCGTAAAGGACAAGTGTTGGCTCGGATCTATGCAGATATTTATTCAACTCAGCGTGATCAGTTTGCTGCTGGTGTTGAACAGGCAAAAGCACAGTTGTCTAATTCAAATGCCAATATCCCTGGATTGAAAGCAATCTTGGATAATGCGAAAGCTGCTTTTGAACGCCAAAGAAAATTATATACAGAGAAAGTAACCTCACGTCAGGAATACGATCAGGCAGAACAAGCCTACCGTACAGCCGAAGCAAATTACAAAGCAGCGATAGAAGGATTGAAAGGAACGGAAGCATCTATCATGGGTGCTGAAGCACAGTTGGCTAGAGCAAATAAAGATCTATCTAGAACCACATTGGTTGCTCCAATGGATGGTGTTATTAGTTTGTTAGCCGTGAAAAAGGGAGAACGTGTAGTAGGAACTGCACAAATGGCGGGAACAGAAATGATGCGTGTGGCTGATATGCGCAGTATTGAAATTCGTGTTGATGTTGGTGAGAATGATATTCCAAAAGTGAAATTGGGTGATACAGCCCTGGTAGAAGTAGATGCTTATACCAACCGAAAATTCAAAGGACTTGTTTATAAAATCGCCAATCCAAATACACAAACAGCCGGCGCTGCTACAACAGGTACAGAAGTGACCAACTATAAGGTTCATATCAGACTCATTCCTGATAGTTATAAAGACATGATGATTCCCGGAAGAGCTTTCCCTTTTCGTCCGGGTATGAGTGCTAGTGCCGATATTCAAACCAATACCAAACAAAATGTACTGGCAGTACCTTTAAATGCTGTAACCACTCGTGAGAAAAACAGTGACGAAAAAGGTGGAACATCTAACGAAAAAACTGCGTCAGATGATAAGCCGGGAATAGATGATGAAGCTGTTGAAGAAGTAGTATTTATTGTACAAAAAGACAATAAAGTAAAAAAAGTTAAGGTTAAAACCGCGATCCAAGACCTTAACTATATTGAAATCTTAGAAGGATTAAATGACGGTGATCAGGTGGTTACAGGTCCGTATAATACCGTCAGTAAGATTCTAAAAGAAGGGAATCTTGTGAAAGTAGTACCAAAGGATAAGCTGTTTGAAGAAAAGAAGAAAGAATAAATAATAAGAAACAAGTAAGAAGAAATAAGAAGCAAGAAAGACACAAGTAATAAGTGACAAGGGGAATAGGAACGATTTTAAATAGCTCCGGACTTCAGTCCGGAGCTATTTTTTAGAATAGATTTATTCGTTAGCGATGAGCTATTCGCCATGATCAATTCGCTATAACCCCCACGCCATTCCCCACAATTCCTATCTTCGCATCGGAACAATTCATTGATGCATGCGATATGGAATCATTGGAAGTGGAAGTTGGGCTACTGCATTGGCCAAAATTCTGACAGATAATGGAAACAATATTTATTGGTGGGTAAGGAATGCTGAAACCATTCAGTATATCGAAAAAAGAAAACACAACCCACATTATCTTAGTGCCGCATACTTTAATCCTTCTCAATTAGTTTTGAGTAGCGATTTACGTAAGGTCGTTGAAGCAGTAGATGCATTGGTTGTTGCTGTTCCTTCTGCATTTGCAGAACAGGTGTTTGAACAGTTAAAACCTGAAGATCTTCAAGGAAAAAAGATCATCTCTGCTATTAAAGGTATTTTACCCACCGATAACAGATTATTACACGAATACCTATTCACCCATTTTCAATTTCCGGTGGATGACTATTTCGCCCTGTTAGGACCATGCCATGCGGAGGAAGTAGCATCAGAGAAACTATCTTATCTCACCTTCTCAGGTAGGGATGCAAATACGACACAACAAATTGCTGCAGCATTCAATACGGAATACATCAATACCGTTGTTAACAATGATGTGGTAGGGGTTCAATATGCTGCGGTACTTAAAAATATTTATGCGTTAGGCGCAGGTATTGCTCATGGATTGGAATATGGCGATAATTTTTTGAGTGTATACATCGCTAATAGTGCGAATGAAATGGTTGCTTTTCTTCGTAAAATGAATGAAAAGAAGGGTATTGAAACTGCAGAAGGACATAATTATGCAGCATCGGTTTATCTGGGCGATCTGCTGGTAACCTGTTATTCCTTGTATAGTCGTAACCGCACTTTCGGTAATATGATCGGCAAGGGATATTCGGTAAAAGCCGCTCAATTAGAACTGAATATGGTGGCCGAGGGATATAACGCCGCGAAATGTATTTACCGTACAAACCAAGAGGTACAAGCACTAATGCCCATAGCCTCAGCCATTTATGAGATATTGTGGGAACACCGTTCTGCCGCTGATGGATTTAAGAAAATAGAAGGGTTTTTGGTCTAGTAAAAGTGGTAACTTTATTCCATGCCAGTTTCATTCACCTTATTAAGCCCCATGGCACTACTGATACTTCTAGGTACAGTGATCGGTATCAACTTGTTGAGGAAACTTTTGCGTCATGAATAAAGGCCTTTAGCTGTGGGTTATCAAGCTATTTTTAGGCACTCAGTTTATCCCTGTCTTACGGTAATATTTATCCAAATTGAACGGTACTTCAGTGCTATGAGAGGAGAAGATTATTCTACAAAAAGATCTGATGCAATACCATCAGCTAAAAACTTACCCTTTGGTGTTAAAATGAGGTGTTGATCTTTCAACTGTATGTTAAGTTGATCTAAATGTGGCGCTGCGGATTTCATAATATCATAAACTCTTTCTTCTCCCCAATGGTTTTGCAAAAAGCTTAGTGAAATGCCCTCTATAGTTCTTAAACTTGTCATCAAGTATTCATTGATCTTTTGAGTTGTAGTGAGTGTTTCCGATTCAAAAGGAACAATCCCTTGTTGTAGACTACTGATGTATAAAGGGTTATTAGAAATATTCCATTGTCTGATAAAAGCGCCATCAAAAGAATGTGCGGAAGGTCCTAATCCTAAATATGGGTTGCCTTGCCAGTAGCTGCTGTTGTGTTGGCTTCTAAAACCCGGCTTAGCGAAGTTGGATATCTCATAATGCTCAAAACCTGCTGCTAGTAATGTTTGTGTGAGGATATTGAAATGAGTAGCTTGAAGATCAGTGTCCACATCTTTTTTCTGTCCTTTTCGTACCATATGATCCAATGCAGTGTTGGGCTCAACAGTTAGTGCATAACAAGAAAGATGAGGGATATTCAACGACAATGCTGTTTGGATATTTTCTTGCCAGCGCTCATTGGTAAGTCCGGGTGTACCATAGATCAGATCGATGGTTAGATTCCTAAAACCTGCTATTCGTGCTTGTTCAATGCAATCTTTTGCTTGTAAAGCATTGTGCGCGCGATTCATCCATTGCAGATCTTCTTCAAAAAAAGATTGAATACCAATACTCAGTCTATTGATACCCGATTTGAACCATTGATTCAATTTCTCAGCAGAGATATCATCGGGATTGGCTTCCAATGTTATTTCAGCATCAGCAACAACTGTGTAATGGTCCTTTAGTGTTGTAAGAATAAAGTCCAATTCCGATACCGACAATAACGATGGAGTACCGCCCCCAAAATAAATGGTGTTGATAGGTTCTTGTATAAAATCTTTTCTCAGAGAAGCTTCCGTACCAATTGCTTTCACCATTTCAGGCTTCAGCTGTTGTTGCGTAGAAAAATGAAAATTACAATAGTGACAAGCTTTCTTACAAAAAGGAACATGAATGTAGATACCTGCCATTTGGCAAAGATAGGAGGAGTGAGGGATTGGGAGATCGGGTTGTCAGGAGATCAGGTAATCGGGAGATCGGGTCATCAGGTATTCGTATGATATTGAAAACCGAGTCAAAAAACTCCTACCTCCCAAAGGATGATCTCCCAATTTCCCATCACCTGATTACCTGATGACCCGATCACCCGATAACCTTACTTCCCTTATTTTTGTAACGATGAATCTGACGAAGCAACTCTATTTATTGATACTCACTGTTTTTTTTCAGGTAGTTGTGGTTGCGCAGAGCGATACACAGAAAAGCAATTTTTCATCTCCTCAACAGTCGGTCCGCACGGATTCCAGCAAGCGAGTATTCAGCAATAACATACAACAGGATTCACTTCAGCTGAATGTTGATTCTTTTTCTCTATCGGCAGATTCAGTCCAAACAGATAGTTTGCAAGCAGTCATTCCTGTTACATCAGTGAAAAGAACAGATACCTCTACCTATGCCAAGTATCTGACACACCCTTACTTGCCATTGACCCAAAAGCCGATGTTCATGATTTCGGATTTTAGAGAGAGAAGAACATTGGATGATCTTTTTTATCTTCTAATGGGAGTACTCTTATTAGTAGCTTTTATTCGATCAGCTTTTCCGCGTTATTTTAAGAACTTGTTTGTATTGTTTTTTCAAACTTCTCTAAGACAAAAACAAACCAGAGATCAATTACTGCAAGACAATTTGGGTTCTGTTTTTGTAAACCTGTTGTTCATTGTTAGCACCAGTATTTATGGAGCTTTGATCATTCGGCATCGCGAGTGGCTCGATTATCCATTTTGGCATGTGATATTTTTTGGTGCCGGATTACTGGCTGTTGTGTATTTCGGAAAGTTTCTCTTTCTTCAATTCGCAGGTTGGGTATTCAATTCCAGAGAAGCAGCCATGAACTATACTTTTACGGTTTTCTTAGTGAACAAAGTTTTGGGTGTTAGCCTGGTACCCTTTCTCTTTTTTATGGCATTCGCCACCACCTCATTGAAAGAAGTGGCATTTACGATTTCAGTGGGTTTGACAGGGCTACTGTTACTTTATCGCTATGTTGTTTCTTTTACCACTATAAGGAACACATTGAAAGTGAATGCTTTACATTTTTTCCTTTACCTTTGTGCTGTGGAGATATTGCCGCTATTGGTTTTATATAAACTGATGGCTGATTATATCGGCGGAAGGTTTTAATTTTGCAAAATCTCAGAAAGCAAGCATGGTAAAGAACGGATCCAAACAATCGGGAGCGACAAAAGCCGCAAGAAGAATCCTGATCTCTCAGCCCAGACCTGAAAGCGATAAATCGCCTTATTTCGATCTGGAGCGTAAATACAAAGTAGAGCTGGTATTTCACCCCTTTATTAAGCTGGAAGGAATACCTGCAAAAGAATTTCGCAAGCAGAAGATCGATATCATGCAATACTCTGCCGTGATATTTACGAGTAGAAACGCTATCGATCATTTTTTCCGCACTTGTGAAGAAATGAAAGTGACCATTGGTCAGGATACAAAGTATTTCTGTATCACAGAAGCGGTAGCACTCTATCTTCAAAAATTCATTTTATACCGCAAGAGAAAAGTCTTTTATGGTGCCGATGGTACGAATAAGAGCATGTTCGATGTAATCAATAAACATAAAGAGAATGAAAAATTTCTCTATGTATGTAGCGAGAACCAACAGGACAATGAGATCGTTACTTGGTTGAAATCCAATAATTGTGAATTTCAATTGGCTTTTATGTACCGTAGTATCAGTAACGATATCAAAGAAGTGATTGAAGGAAAAGAGTATGATGTGATCTGTTTCTTTACACCTAGCGGCGTAAAGAGCTTGTTTGATAACTTACCAGGTTTCAAACAAAACGGTACAGTGATAGGAGCTTTTGGTAACAACACTTCGAAAGCTGTGGAAGATGCAGGATTAAAATTGGAGATCAAAGTGCCATCACCTCAAAAACCAAGTATGGTGTCTGCACTCGATCAATTCCTCGCTTCAACACTCACAAAAAAATAATATAAATCTCACTTTTTTATAAACCCCTTGCATGGCCAAGGGGTTTTTTGTAGAAAGTAGGTCATGAATGATCACTTCTTCATTTATGTTTCTACATTCATCATTCAATATTTCTAAAAGCAATTCATGTCAACAGCTCATACACATACCAATTCATTGATCCATGAAACAAGCCCCTATCTCTTGCAACATGCACATAATCCTGTAAACTGGTATCCTTGGGGTGAAGAGGCATTGGCATTAGCAAGAAAAGAACAAAAACCCATATTGGTAAGTATAGGTTATGCAGCTTGTCACTGGTGTCATGTGATGGAAAGAGAAAGTTTTGAAGATGAAGAGACCGCCAAATTGATGAATGAATACTTCATCAACATTAAAATAGATCGGGAGGAAAGACCCGATATTGATCATATCTACATGGACGCGGTTCAGGCCATGACTGGTAGTGGAGGATGGCCATTGAATGTTTTTCTGACGCCGGAAGCCAAACCTTTTTATGGGGGTACTTATTTCCCGCCGGTTCGAGCACATAACAGACCCTCATGGAAAGAGGTGTTGACCGGACTTCATAAAGCATTTAACGAAAAAAGAGAGGAGATTGATCAACAAGCAGAGAAGCTGACATCGCATCTGCTAAAATCCAATCAATTTGGAGTAGGCAAAGTAGAAACAGAAGGGTGGTTGCATCGGGAAACGACCGATGATATTTGCACCCATATGCTACAACAAGCGGATACAGAATGGGGTGGATTTGGTAATGCACCAAAATTTCCTCAAACAGCCACTATTCGCTATCTGTTAAGACATCATCATTTGAATCAGCATCCTGAAGCATTCCAACAGGCTTTATTAAGTATCGACAAAATGATCGATGGGGGTATTTACGATCAATTGGGGGGTGGCTTTGCAAGATATAGTACCGATACTGAATGGCTCGCACCTCACTTCGAAAAGATGTTATATGATAATGCTTTGCTGGTAAGTACGATGTGTGAAGCTTATCAATTAACACGTTCCGCAAAGTATGCAAGAGCTATACGGGAAACCCTCTCTTTTATACAAAGAGAATTAATGCACCCTGAAGAAGGATTTTTTAGTGCATTGGATGCAGATAGCGAAGGAGTTGAAGGAAAATTTTATACTTGGCAAAAGCAAGAGATCGAGGAAACACTATCAGCTGAAGATGCAGCATTATGTTGCGCTTATTACGGAATCTCCGAAGAAGGTAACTGGGAGCATACCAATATTCTGCATGTACGTCAACAGCCTGATGTATTCGCAAGTGAACATGGTATGCAGGAAGCTGATTGGCTGGAAAGGTTAGAACGAATCAAATCACAATTATTAAAAAAGAGAAGTGAAAGGATACGTCCTTCATTGGATGATAAACAATTACTGGGTTGGAATGCATTGATGAATACAGCTTTTTCCCAAGCTTATGCTGCTCTGGGCGATGCTCTTTACAAGGATATCGCTGTTAGCAATATGACTTTTTTGGAAAACTGTTTCCGAGATGCTCAGAACCATGATTGGAAGCATACCTATAAAGCAGGAAAAGCCATGATCCCGGCATTTCTGGATGACTATGCTTACTTGATACAGGCCTACATTTCTTTACAGGAAATAACCGGGGATGGTCAATATCTGATAAAAGCAAAAGCCCTTCTTGAACAAGTGAACCAAAATTTCGGAGAAGCAGAAACCGGGTACTATTTCTATACTCAAGAAGGACAAAAAGATGTTATTGTGAGAAAAAAAGAAGTGTACGATGGGGCAACACCTAGCGGTAATGCGGTCATGGCGTATAATCTTCAATACCTGGGGAGGGTCTTTGACCAAAAAGAATGGCTTACCAGAATGGAACGGATGGCGGGTGGATTGTCACAAGCTATTGTGAAATATCCCACCTCTTTTGGAGTTTGGGCATTGGTCATTCAAGGGGAAGTAACGGGTTGGAAAGAGATTGCCTTAATGGGTTCAGGAGCAGGGCAATACCTACCGCAGGTGTTGGAGAGGTACAGTCCATACAAAATACTCCAATGCGGGGAAACTAAAATGGGGGATTTCCCGTTATTAGCTGGAAAAATGCCAAAAGATGGCGGCGTTTTGTTGTACCTGTGCCAGAATTTTACCTGTAGTGATTATACTACTGATAAAATAGTTGACTTTTTAGCAATTGTGTAACAAGAATTGCGGTAATTTGCTCACTGACAGTGGCTTAAAAAGCCCCATTCAGTTAGTGAAAACAAAATTCTGACATTACTGGAATCATCTTTACCCGCCTTGTGAAATTATTGGTTTTAAAAAACAGAAGCTGCATTAAACTGCACTTCTAAACTTATATTTGTCACTGTCATAAATTAAGTTGATCAGATGAAAGGTTATTTAACTACTATTACCCTGGCCGTATTCACGCTGAGCCTGAGCTCATGTTTTCTGAATAAGGGCAAGAAGTCAAAAGGATTACCTGATGACGGTCAGTTGCATGGAGTAGCACCAACTGCAAGACCCAGTATGGCAACCCCCAGAAACATGGTGTACATACCACCCGGAACCTTTCATATGGGTCCAAGTGATGAGGATATCAGTTTCAATTATACCAACAGGAACAGATCTATGTCTATTCCCGGTTTCTGGATGGATGCAACAGAGATCACCAATAACCAATACCGTCAGTTTGTGAACTGGGTGCGTGACTCGTTATCTTTTAAAATTTTGTTTGGTGGTGGTATCAATAAAGAAGAAGATACATCTGCGGTTGATTGGAAGAAAGTAGCTACGATCAAGTATGATAAGGCAACCATTGAAAAGTTGAATGAATTGAATCTCGCACCGGATAATCGTTTATTCGGAAGAAATGAGATCGATCCCGGAAAACTGAAATATAAAGTTGAATATTTCAATCTGCCAGAAGCAGCTAAGCGTGAGAATGCTGACAGACCAAGAAAAGATTTCATCGTAAAGTATGATGAGAAAGTATATCCTGATACACTGGTTTGGATCAGAGATTTCTCTTACTCCTACAATGAACCGATGACCAAACGTTATTTCGCACATCCATCTTACGGAAACTATCCGGTTGTAGGTGTTACATGGAAACAGGCGGTAGCTTTTTGTCACTGGCGTACACACTACCAAAATTCATTCTTAGAGAAAAAGAAACTGGCAGTTGATGGAGATTTTCGTTTGCCAAGTGAAGCAGAATGGGAATATGCTGCTCGCGGCGGTAGAACCAATGCTCCATTCCCTTGGGGTGCATACTATTTGAGAAACAAAAAAGGATGTTTGCTCGCCAACTTTAAACCCGGTCGTGGTAATTATCCGGAAGATGGTGGTTTCTACACGGTAAAAGCAGATGCTTATTGGGCCAATGATTATGGCTTGTATAATATGTCAGGTAATGTGGCAGAATGGACCGGTTCTTATTTCTATGAAGGTTCCTACAATTTTATGTCAGATCTAAGTCCTGATGTTCGTATTGAAGCTGCAGATTCTGATCTGCCTCGTATGAAACGTAAAGTAGTACGTGGCGGTAGTTGGAAAGATATTGCCTATTACCTTCAAGTAAGTACTCGTAATTATGAATATCAGGATACTGCAAAATCATACATCGGCTTCCGTTGTGTGATTGATTTGGCTCCTAGATCAAAAAGATAAAATCCCGTCGAAAGACACAAATAACTATTAAAAACTAAACTTAAGATTATGGCCTCAGGTGTTTCCCCCGCAACTAACCGAATTGTAAACGTCATCGTATGTCTTGGCGCCTCCGTAGTAATTTTTGGTGCTATGGCAAAGATCCTTCACCTGTCTTGGGCCGATTGGGCATTGAAGATTGGTCTGACTACTGAAGCCCTCATTTTCGTTGTATATGCAATATTACCTCCACCGGATATGGGAGCACCGGCTGCACCGGCTACCTCAGGTAACCCCGCATTGAAAAGTTTAGACGATATGTTACAACAAGCAGATATCACGCCTGCTAATTTATCTAAACTGAGTGCCAGCTTTGCGAAACTGGGTAGCACCGTTGATAATATGGGAGAGATCAGTGATGTAGTAAAATCAACGGGTGATTTTTCTGCGAAAGCCAAAGAAGCTACCAATGCATTTTCTTCTATCTCAGGTGCTGTTAATCAAGCAACACAATCATTGTCTGGTTTCAACAGTGCCTCTGAAGGAACTAAACAATTCCATGAGCAGGTTCAAGTATTGACCAAAAATCTGTCTTCATTGAATACTATTTATGAATTGGAATTGCAAGAAAGTAATAATCACTTGAAGGCACTCAATCAGTTCTATGGCAAACTAGCTCAAGCTTCTGCGGCGATGTCTAGCAGTGCGGATGATGCGATGAAAGCAAAAGAGCAGATCGCTGTTTTGGCTAATAACTTGGGTAAGTTGAATCAAGTGTATGGCAATATGTTGACTGCAATGCAAGGACGTGCTTAAGATGTCTTGCAACCAAAACCTATTTTAAACAGTATAGAAAACTTTAGATAAATGTCATTACCCAAGGAACCGAGGCAGAAGATGATCAACATGATGTACCTCGTGCTAACAGCATTGTTGGCACTCAATGTATCATCTGAGATCCTGAATGCCTTTAAAACGGTAGACAGGAGCCTTATGACTGCTAATGGAATTGTAGATAAGAAAAATGCAGAGATATTCAGATCATTCCAGGCAAAAATTGAAGATCCTAAGACAAGAGAAAAGGCACAGATATGGTTACCAAAAGCACAACAGGCTCAAAAGATAGCTGATGATCTGTATGCTTACATGGAAGCACTCAAAAAAGAATTGAAAGAAGAGTCTGGGCTTACCATTGGAGAAGATGGAAAAGAGTCTTACAAAGAAGATAATCTTGATGCTGCCACTCGTATGTTTATCTCTGAACCACCCAATGGAAAAGGCAGAGGTAAAGAGTTGTTCAATCGATTAAAAGCATTTAAAGAACAATTACTTGCGATCGATCCGGATATGAAAAAAGAGATCGAGGCTTCATTGCCCTTAGATCTTACGCCACTACCGTCAACAAGTGAAGCAGGTAAAGGTGATTGGGCATATGGATATTTTCATATGACACCTGCAGTAGCGGCTATAACGATACTGAGTAAGTTCGAGAATGACATTAAAAATAGTGAAGCATTAGCTGTTGATTACTGTCATCGTCAGATCGGTCAAGTAGAATTGATTTATGATGAGTTTCAGGCTTTTGCAGGAACCAATTCTCAGTACCTGATGCCGGGTGAAGAGTTGGTGATCACAGCCGGTATTGGAGCTTTTAGTAAGGCGGCGAAACCTAGTATTACAGTTGATGGTGTAGCCGTTCCTCTAAATGCCGAAGGTGCCGCAGAATACAAAGCCCGTGTGAACAATCCCGGAGCAGGTGTTAAAAAAGTTAGGATATCATATCTGAAACCCGATGGAACTTCTTCAGTCGTTGAGAAAGAAGTACGCTATACAGTTGGTGTTCCATCTGGATTAGTGGTATCTACCGATAGAACTCGTGTTTTCTATCAAGGTCTTGAGAACCCATTGAGTGTAACGGGTGGTGGTGGAGACGAAAAAGTGAAGGTTAGCATTGAAGGTGCAGGTACGAGTCTTACCAAATCAGGTCCAGGTCAATATATTGTTACCTGTAATCAACTGGGAACAGTGAATGTTGTAGCAAGTGATGGCAAAACAACACAGCGTATTGCGATTCCGGTGAAACGTGTTCCGGATCCTATCGCAATTGTTGGTGGTAGTGCGGGTGGAACCATGAATGCGAACGTATTCCGTGTTCAAAGAGGTGTTATCGCGGATCTGCGTGATTTCGTTTTTGAAGGCGTAAAATTTGAAGTTCAAAGTTTTATGTTGATCTGTACCGGTAAAGGATTTGATGAACCCGAATTTGCAGAAGTTACCGGTCCGTCATTCAGTGGTGAAGCAGTTAATTTGATTAAACGTTGTCAGCCTGGAACTACGGTTACCATTGGTGAGATCAGATTGAAGCAACCGGGTGGTGGTATCAGAAAAATTGATCAGAATATTACATTCATATTGCAATAAAGCATTGGTTATGAAAAAGACATTCTTATTGTGTGTTACGGTTTCTTTGCTGGCGGGTACTACGGCTATAGCCCAGTTCAATCTTCAGCGCAACAATAATCGCCCAAGAAATGCGGCAGACTCTGCAGCTGCTGCCAGAGCCAATGCCGCTGCTGCTAATAACAACAACCGCCGCGACACTGTAAAGCCTGCAACCAATACCACTAAGCCTGCAGTAGACCCTGCTAGCATCAAACCCAGCAAAACGGTTGATACAACTATTGTTGGTGGTTTTGGAGAAGTAGTGCCTCGCAGTCTTCGCAATGAAACCGCAGCTGATCGCAGTCAAACCAGAGAAAAACGTCCGTTGGAATATGAGCACCTTCGTGAAGATGATTGGTTGTTCAGTGAATTTATTTGGAGAGAGATTGATGCCCGTGAAAAAGTGAATCAACCTTTTATGTATCCGGGTAAAGATGATATGGGTGATCAGCGTTTCTTCTCTATTCTGTTAAGTGCTATTAAGAATGATAGTGTTGTACCATTTTCCGCTGAAGGTGGGGATGATCGTTTTACCAAACCTATGAGTTATGATGATATCATGAAGATGCTCAAAGGTCGTTTGGATACACAATTGGTTCAGAATGCAGATAATCCGAATGTAGTAGATACAGCTGTTATTTATGATACTAAGTTTGCGCCAAGTCCTGATTCTATTTATACTTTCCGCTTGAAAGAACAATGGATCTTCGACAAGGAAGCGAGCCGCATGTTTGTTCGCATCATTGGTATTGCTCCTGTGGCTAAACTGGTGATCAATGGGAAGTCTACCCCGAGAACACTCTTCTGGATTTACTATCCGGATCTGCGTAAAACCCTTACCAAGTACAATGTCTATAATACAAAAAATTATGCCGGTCGAATGACTTGGGAGGAGCTCTTTGAAAGCCGTTTCTTTGGTAGTTATATAGTGAAAACCAGTAGTAACAACCCAAGCGATCGCTTCTTGAGTGCCCTGATTCGGGACCCACTTTTCAGGTTATTGGAAGGTGAGAATATCAAAGACCGTTTGTTCAATTACGAGCAAGACCTCTGGCAGTATTAAGAACTTAAAATCAATGTGTTATAATGAAAAAGGAGCCCTTGGGCTCCTTTTTCGATTAAAAATACCTTATAATACGATTTTTCAAATTTGAATATTGGTTAATTGAAGGGATTCCTTAACTTTACCACGGTTTTTCATAGGATATTGGATTTTAAAAACGGGGTTGGATTTCTATCCTGACCCCTTTTTTATTTTAATCCCGCACCTCGTTTTCCTTAAAATAGGCCAATAAAATTTCTGCCCTATTATTGCCTATCAACGTAATAATGTCTGCTTTATTCGCGTTTTTAATGTTTTTCACTGATTTGAATTCTTTTAATAAAAGAGTAATCGTTTGTTTTCCAATTCCTTCGATCTGTTCCAACTCATTTTTGAAAGTACCCTTCGATCTTTGATTACGGTGAAACGTGATTCCAAATCGGTGAACCTCATCTCGAATTCTTCGAACTAATTTTAATGCATCACTATCCCATGGTAATTTAATAGAGGCTGTATCTCCCGGGAAAAATATCTCTTCTTCATTTTTTGCCAAACCTACTACTGTTAAACTGCCATGTAAATTCAATTCATGAATACTTTCCATTGCGGCACTTAACTGTCCTTTGCCTCCATCAATGATGACAAGTTGTGGTAGAGGCGATTCCTCTTTTAGCAATCGTTTATACCGTCTGTGAACTACTTCTTTCATCGTAGCAAAATCATTAATGCCTTTTACGGTTTTTACATTGTAGTGTCTGTAATCTTTTTTACTTGGCATTCCGTCTTTAAAACAGACCATTGCTGAAACAGGATAACTGCCTTGGAAGTTGGAGTTATCAAAGCACTCAATATGAACAGGTGTTTCCTTTAAATGTAAATACTCCTGTAATTCATACAGCACTTTTTTCTTTTCCATGTCTGTACGTCCTTCCAGATGTAATATCTTTTTTCTTCTAAGCTCTTCTTTAAAATAATTGACATTCTTCTGAGCCAGTTCCAGTAATTTCTTTTTATCTCCACCTTTCGGAATTGTAAAAACAACGGTGCTGTCAGGATAATCTATTTCAAATGGAACGATCACTTCTTTTGATAAGCTATTGAAGTCTGTTCTCATTCGATTAATAGCAAAACTCAATACCTCTTCTTCTGACTCTTCCAATTTGGTTTCCAGGGGTACAGTGTGTGTTTGAACGATGGTTCCATTTTGAACCATCAAATAGTTTACATAAGCCGTATCGCCATCTTTTAAAATGGCAAACACATCCAGGCTGCTAAGATGTTTACTAACGATAACAGATTTTGATTGATAATTTTCAAGGTGCTCAATTTTTTTCCTAACCTGTTCTGCTTTTTCAAATTCAAGATCTAAGGCATGCTCCTGCATTTGTTTTTTAAAATGCAAGATCACAGAACCAAGATTACCCCTCAAAATATTACGTACTTGTTGCAAACCCTCATCATAAGATGCAGCATCTTGTAAACCTTCACAAGGTCCTTTACAGTTACCGAGATGGTATTCCAGACATACTTTGTATTTGCCTCTTCGGATCTGCGCATCACTCAGGTTTAGCTTACAAGTTCGCAGAGGGATATATTGTCGGATAAAACTAATGAGCTCCCTTACTTTACCACTGGATGTAAATGGACCCAGATATTCAGATCCATCATTGATTTTTTTTCTTGTTAGAAATATTCTTGGGAAGGGCTCTTTTTTTATGACGATATAAGGGTAGGTCTTGTCGTCTTTCAGATTGATATTAAAACGGGGCTGATATTCTTTGATCAGTGAATTTTCTAAGAGAAAAGCATCCTGTTCCGAGTCTACGATTGTGAATTCAATCCGACGTATACGTTGAACCAGCTCATGCGTCTTATAAGTCGTAAAGGTCTTAGAGAAATAAGAGCTAACTCTCTTTCGCAGTTCTTTCGCTTTACCAACATACAGCAAAGTATCCTCTGCATCAAAATACTTATAAATGCCGGGTTGTTGAGGAATGGTATGTGCTATCTGCTGAAACTCCTGCTGTGTCATAATAATAACTTTCTTATTCTGTGGTCCTTACTTTATTCCTTCCATTTTACTTCTGTCACATTAGTACTGGTATATCCTTGTGAATTTGTGGTAGAACGAATGATCTGAAATCCCTTGCTTGTATTCCAGTTATGTTGTTCCATGACAGATAGATTATCCTTGCGATACATAGATCTGATAAATACACGTTGAACCTCATTGGTTCGTTCATTTAATAATACTTCCATTCCTTTTACTCTTACAGTAGTATCTACAGCAGTATAACTTAATGTATAACTTCCCGTAGAAGCATCTTGGAATACTGTTTCACGATAATGTTTTTTAGTAGCAGGGTCAGTAATAGCTTTTGAAATGAACTCTTGTACTAGTTCCTTAAATGCTTCGATTGTTAATATGGCGGAATCTTTTTTATTTTCTGAAGTAGAATATATCAGTATCTCTTTTTTCATCGATGGGATAATGGCCAATTGATTTTCAAAGAAGGATGTGGTAGGATAAAATTTAGTACTATCCGGAGAGGGTTGTAATTGATTTTGTGTCTCAATTGACTCTCCACAAGACATTAAGGCATAAAAAAATAGGATTGCTGTGATTTTTTTCATTCTGTAAAATTATTCAAACCCTACATAAAAAAGCCACCCGCTAAGGCGGATGGCAGATAAAACAGATAGTAGTTGGTTATTGTAAAGCCCTTGTAAGGCCTATACGCATGCCATAATCCATCAGGTATTCCTTGATGGGGTATTTGTTGGAATAAGTAGGTAAGTGCTGATAGCGAATCTGTGGTCCTATTTGCCAGCTTGTTTTGCCGGATGTATAGCTAAGATTCAATCCCACACTGGTATTGATATTCCATTTTCTCACCAGATCATTTCCTTCCGCATAATGTCTGTAGTCGGTAGATAGTAAGTAAACATTTTTATTGAGGTTGACCGTAGGTTGTACGGTAGCTTCTGCATTTACGCCCAAGTGTTTACCTTTTAATATCTCCCACTGTATACCTATTGGTACAGCAAGTTGGTATACTCTGTTCTCTAACTCAGTTTCTTTATATCCCACATTATTATTGTAAGGAGAGAAACGAGTGATATTTTCAATGCCGTTGAAATTGATCAATGAAATGGTTGCAGGATCGTATGTCAGTGATTGGAATGTCTCAATTTGATATTGACGGATATTCAATTGTAATCCGGTTTTCAACTTCAAACGACTGGTGATATTGTACAATACTGCAAAACCTACTTCCATACCCACAGCCGGACGATGACGTACCACTTCATTTACATTTGAAGGCTGATTGAGTGGTGCATTAACCGGTAAAGAAGCAACAGCCGGTTGGATCAGTTCTCTTACTTTCTCATCAGATAAACGTCTATAACTGGTTGAAGGAGTAAGATAAAACTGAAAACCAAATTTTGAAACAGGGGAGCGCTGTACTTTCGGTGTCTTGTTGTGTTGAAAATCCTTTAGATAAGTATCAGCTGTAGGGTCATTCTCATGAAACAGGCTCAACCCCTTTGCCGGAGCTGTTTCTGTAATGCTACTCTGTGCTATTGTTTCAGATGAACGGGTCTCTTGGTTTTGTATTACCTCAACAGATGGCTGCACATCAATAGGATTGATGGCTAATGTATTCGGTTGTTTGGTTCTAGCAATAGTTTGTTGTTGCATACCTTCTTTGGGTAATGCGATGACTGTTTCAGAAAGGCTATTATTAGATGCAAATAGATCAGTATCCGGATAATCAAATGCATCAACGGTATTCGAGGTAATATGGTTGGGAACCAATGTGCTGAAATAATGACGACTCTTTTCACTTGCAGCTTGATGTGCAGCAATGGTTTGCTCTTCTATCTTGGCTACATTCGGAACGGTTAAAGGCTGAGGGTGAAAATTTTGTTGCGTACTCAATACAGTACTCAATGTAAGTGCCGTAATAATAAAGAGAGAAATAAAAGTAAGAGCCGGCCAAGAACGATACCCATGTAACTCAGTACGTATGTTGGTCCATACTCTTTCGGATGGATACATACGGTGCTGCTTTACCTCGTCGTGTAAAAACTGCTCAAATTCGTCCTGGTAGTTCTGGTTCTCCATATTCGGTCTCAACTAGGATTTATTAAAGGCGGCGAGCCATTGATAATCCTGTTTGGGTGCTTCGATGATCTTTTTACGGATCAATATATTTTCCAACATCGCTTTGGCTCGAGTGTACTGACTTCTGCTTGTACTTTCCTCAATGTCCAGCATGATGCCGATTTCTTTATGACTATATCCTTCCAATGCATACAGGTTCAAAACAGTACGATATCCTACCGGTAATAACCTGATACATTCAATGATCTGTCGGGCCTGCATGATCGAAGGAATGGTTTCCTCTTTGATATGCACCGATGTAGCATAACTGATATCCAGACTTTCATTGAATTTTTTATGCTTCTTCAGAAAGTTGATACAAGTATGTACAATGATGCGTCTGATCCAACCTTCAAATGCGCCCTTGTTCTGAAACGTATGTATTTGGGTAAACACTTTAATAAACCCCTCTTGTAACATGTCCTCCGCATCTTCTCTACTGGGTGCAAAACGGTAGCACACACTCAGCATCTTCGGACTGAACCGATTATACAATTCGCGCTGCGCCGCAGCATCGTTTTGTAAACAGCCTGCAATGATAGCCTGCTCGGTCATGAGGGGTAAAATAGATTTACCCTAAATATAGACATATTTTCCCTTCTGATGCTGCATTGTGCAACGGATTTGTATCTGTTAAATTATTAACTGATCATTAAAGCTTTCCGAAAAATAAAATAGAAGAAACAAAAGTGTTATTTTAACGGAAGGATTTGATTATCAAGATCCTATATAAAGCCTGAGTATGGAAGCGACCTTGACTAAACCCTCCGGCGGTATGTTAACGTCATCTTTGGATGACACGCCGCCACCTACTACCGGACTTGCACCTTATACCGGTCCATGGACAGAAAGTGAAGTGATTCATTTGTTGAAGCGAGCATTGTTCGGTGCAAAAAGGAGTGATATCGCTTATTTTAAAACCTTGACCTGTGCACAGGCAGTAGATCAACTATTGACAATACCTCCCGATCCTCCTCCGCCACCGGTAAAGGAATACGCCACTCCTGCAAATGCCACCAATCCCGATAATAATATTTTACAAGGAGATACCTGGGTCAATGATCCTAACAATGATGGGGCTGTCAATAGCTTGAGAAGAAACTCTTTTAAAAAATGGTGGATGGGCTTAATGATCAACCAGGATAGAAATCTTCGAGAAAAAATGACCCTGTTCTGGCACAATCATCTTGCCACAGAAAGCACAGATATCAATGCACAGTTTCTTTATAAACATCACGCAATGCTGCGAAGTTTTGCTTTGGGCAATTTTAAAGCATTGATGAAAGCAGTAACGATAGATCCGGCGATGCTGGTGTACTTAAATGGACAACTTAATCAGGCAGTGGCACCGGATGAAAATTATGGACGTGAATTACAGGAGTTATTTTGTTGTGGTAAAGGACCGGGTTCATTATTTACAGAAGAAGATGTACAGGCTTCTGCACGTGTACTCACAGGCTGGCGTAACAATGTGAATACCATCTCTTCCTTTTTTGATAATAATCGACACGATAAAGGCAATAAACAATTCTCTTCTTTTTATAATAACACTGTGATCGTTGGCAAGAATGGGCCAACAGCAGGCGAAGAGGAATTGGATGCGATGTTAAACATGATTTTTGCAACCAATGAAGTTGCGGAATACATGTGTAGACGCTTTTATCGCTGGTTTGTGTACTATGATATAGATGATACGGTTGAGAACAATATCATCAAACCACTCGCTGTTATTTTCCGCAATTCCAATTATGAAGTGGCCCCAGTATTGCGCACTTTACTCATGAGTGAACACTTTTATGATATCCTCTCCAGAGGTTGTCAGATCAAGAGTCCGGTTGATCTTGCAGTCGGGTTATGTCGCGAATTTGAAATTGCTTTTGAACCTGCACCGGAATATGCGATCAATTATGGTCATTGGAATTATTTGGTCAATCAATGTACCAATCTTCAGCAAAATATTGGTGATCCTCCGGATGTGAGTGGGTGGAAGGCATACTATCAAGAACCACAGTTTTATGAGATATGGATCAATAGTGATACACTGCCTAAACGAAATCAGTTCACCGATACCATGGTCATGAATGGGTTTACATTCAGTGGAAAACGTATGGTCATTGATGGAGCTGAATTAGCCAAAACATTTCCCAATCCAAGTGACCCCAATCAATTGATCAATGAGTTCACCAAACTGATGTATCGATTGGATATTTCTGATGCTTCTAAAGCACAGATCAAAAAAGATATTTTATTGGGTGGACAATCCGAAGATTATTACTGGACCAATGCATGGAATCAGTTTGTAAATAATCCGGGTGATATGGCCAATACAACAACCGTACGGAACTACATCCGCGATCTGCTCAAATATTTAATGAACCTCGCCGAGTACCAACTCGCTTAAAATTCAATACAATGAGAAGAAGGGATTTTTTACGCAATACAGTACCAGCCGGTGTGATGCTGCCCTCGTTGATCAATGGTATGACGGTGAAGGCTTTTGGCGCAGAATCATTATTGATGCAAGGATTATTTCCGGCAACAACAGATACAGATCATGTTTTGGTCATTGTTCAGTTAAATGGTGGTAATGATGGATTGAATACCGTGATACCGATTGAATATTTTCCCAACTATATCCGAGCAAGATCCAATATGTATATACCCCAACAAAAGGTCTTGGGATTATCAGGTACAGATAAAGTGGGGCTACATCCTGCCATGACCGGTATGCAAGCCATGTATAATGACGGAAAAATGAGTGTGATACATTCTGTGGGTTATCCTCAACCCAATTTCTCACATTTTAGAGCTACGGATATTTGGATGAGTGCGAGTGATAGTAGGGAAGTGGTGAATAGTGGATGGACAGGTCGCTATTTGAATTATGAGTATCCCAATTTCCCCAATGGATATCCCAACAGCAGTATGCCGGATCCATTAGCGATACAGATCGGATCTACCACATCACTAGCATTACAAGGTCCTGCAGTAAGTATGGGGATGAGTATTTCCAATCCAAGCAACTTTTATAATCTGATCGCAGGTGTTCAAGATCCTGCACCGAATACGCCGGCGGGAAAGGAATTGACCTACATCCGAAAAGTAGCACAACAAACAACGGCTTATGCAGAAGTGATCAAAACTGCTTCAGCAAAAGTTACACAGCAGGCCGAGTATCCAAATAATTCTCTGGCAGCGCAATTAAAAATTGTTGCCAGGTTGATCGCAGGTGGATTAAAAACAAGGATCTACATGGTCAGCTACGGTGGTTTTGATACCCATTCTGCGCAAGTAAATTCAACTGATCACACAACAGGTTCTCATGCGAATTTGCTCAAGAATGTCAGCGATTCTATCAAAGCATTCCAAGACGATCTGAAACTACAGAAAGTAGAAGATCGCGTATTGGGAATGACGTTCTCTGAATTTGGTAGACGTATCAAAAGCAATGGGAGTACAGGTACCGATCATGGTTCAGCTGCTCCGATGTTTGTATTTGGTAAAAATGTAGATGCAGGTGTTATCGGTGATACACCCAATATTCCTGTTACCGCCTCTTTCAACGATAATCTTCCTTTCCAATATGATTTCAGAAGTGTATATGCTACTATTTTGAATAAATGGCTTTGTGTAGATGCAGATGCTCTGGAACAGATCATGTTGAAGAATTTTCAAGTACTGCCCATCGTGAATTCATTGGCATGTAATAAATCAGTGAACCTATCCGGTGAAAATTTTATCACCAACTACCCAAATCCATTCACTCAATCTACCAATATCAGTTTTAAAACTGCCGGTGGACATACCCTCATTCAAATCATGGATACGATGGGAAGGGTTTTGGTGAATCTGATAGACAGAGAGTATGAGGCTGGCAATTATAATGTTGTATTCGACGGATCACGGTTGCAACCCGGCGTTTATTATATCCGATTCCAGAATATGGTGGTTCAACAAGTCAGGGCCATGTTAAAAGTGAGATAATCGGTGAATTTTTTGCAACAATGATGTAAAAATGAAAAAATCCTACTATTTTTACAACGTTGTTTCAAAAATTTAAATACAGGCTATTTTGTCTCCTTTTATTGTTCGGGGGCAGTATTTCTCAGTCTCTGGGACAGTGCACCCTCGTTTTTTCAGGAAAAGTCATTGATGCGGATACCCGATTACCCCTAAGTGGGGCATTGGTACAAATACCGGCACTTAAGATCAGTAAGACCACTGATGCGGAAGGGAATTTCAAAATAGTGGGTATTTGTGCAGGTAATTATGATGTCAATATCTCCCATGTAAGTTGTACGCCTGTCACTGAGCATCTTCATTTCAAAGATGACATCAAGCATAACTTTTTTCTTCCTCATACAAGTAATGAATTAGCTGATGTAACTGTTCGTGGTACCATTAGTACAAAAGGGGCTGCCATTTCTCAGGATATCAAAGGGAAAGAATTGGAAGCACTTCGTGGACTTTCACTAGGTGAATCCTTACAAAAAATTACGGGCGTAAGTGTATTACAAACGGGTTCCAATATTTATAAACCTGTGATTCATGGATTACATAGTAATCGTGTATTGATACTCAATAATGGCATCAGACAAGAAGGTCAGCAGTGGGGTAGTGAACATGCGCCAGAAATTGATCCTTATGTTGCCAACCGATTATCAGTTGTGAAAGGAGCGAGTACCATCCGTTATGGCGGGGATGCTATTGGAGGTGTGGTATTGGTAGAACCCAAACTTTTAAGATCTGTACCCGGTGTTAGCGGTGAATTGAACATAGCAGCATTCTCTAACAATCGTCAGGGTACTATTTCAGGAATTATTGAAGGGAACTCAAAAAAGAATGAAGCATTCTCCTGGCGTTTACAAGGAACGGCCAAACGTGGTGGTAATGCAAGAACACCTAATTATTGGTTAGCAAACTCGGGTAATGAAGAATTCAATGCATCTGCTGCCATGGGTTGGAGATCAGCAACAAAAGGATTGGAATTCTTCTACAGTATTTTTAATACACGACTGGCTATTTTTTCGGGATCTCATATTGGTAATGTAACAGATCTGATGCAAGCGATCAGTAGCAAAGAGCCACCAGATTATATTCGAAATATTGGGTTCGCCTATAAGATCAATAGACCTTATCAACAAGTCCAACATCAGTTAATGAAAGTAAAAGCTTTCAGGAACACAGGTGATATTGGTAAGTTGAACATGATTTTATCTCTTCAGCACAACTGGCGCAGAGAGTATGATGTAAGACGTTTTCAAAGTAGTGCTAATGTGCCACAGCTCGATCTGAAAATGACAACCTTAGGTACTGATTTGATCTGGGATCATTTCAATACCGGTCATTTCAGAGGAACTGCAGGTATTACCGGTAGCTATCAGCGAAATAGTTATGAATACCGTTTATTCATTCCTAATTATGAAGCATTCAATGTTGGTGCTTTTTTGGTAGAAAAATGGAATTATAAAAAATGGCTGATCGAGGGCGGACTTCGTTTCGATCATAGAAGTATCGTGAATACCAATTCAAATGGCGGGTTGCAATACGCAGATCGCACTTTCAATAATTTTTCCGGTAATACAGGTATTTCATATGAAGCAGCTGATGGATTTCAATTCACCATCAATGGATCTACTGCTTGGAGAGCACCACAGGTGAATGAATTGTACAGTGATGGATTACACCATGGATCTGCAAGAATTGAAAAAGGAGATGCTTCTTTACAGCCTGAAAGATCGAACAGTATTTTATTCAATACAGTATACAATCGTGGCAGATGGCATATGGATGTGGGCGCTTATGTAAAAAGGATCGATGGATTCATTTACCTATTTCCGGTATTTCCTCCTGAATTAACGATCAGAGGAGCGTTCCCAACTTTCCGCTTTGGTCAAGCTCCTGTGAATATGCATGGCTTTGATCTAAGTTTTGCATATACCATCAGTTCACATTTTCAGATCGATGCTAAATCATCTATTGTGCGAGCTAAAAATCGAAATACAAAAGAGTGGATGATTCAAATGCCTGCAGACCGTTATGAAGCAGGATTACAATATAGTTTAGGTGATTTCAAAAAGTGGAAAGAGACTTACATCAAACCATCTGTCCAGTACGTTAGCAGACAAACACGTGTGCCCGCTACAGGTAATATTCCGGTGGTTAAGCCCGATGGTACTACGGCAATGGAATCAGATTACTTGATGCCTCCGCCCGCATATACTTTGATTGGATTGGAAGCAGGCACAAGCTTACAAACCAAACATCAAAAAATTCAGTTGACGCTTACAGTGAGTAATCTGTTGAATGTGGTGTACAGAGAATACATGAATGCTTTCCGGTATTTCTCGGATGAAATGGGGCGAAATATCGGATTGAAAATAAAAATCCCAATTGAACCCAAAACCAAATCATAATTTCTAAAAATCAAGTGTGTATGAAAAAGCAACTTTCTTATTTGATGGCAGCGTTAATGATGGTAACTTTTGTTGCAACAGGCTGTAAAAAAGACGACAAAGAACCGGAGAATGAAGAAGAACTGATCACTACAGTAAAACTCATGTTCACAGAAGTGGGCGGAACAGGAAGCTTTACTTACACCTTCAGAGATACGGACGGTCCGGGTGGAAATGCTCCGACACTGAATGAGTTGATCACTTTATCCCCTAACAAACAATACAATTGTACTGTACAGGTATTGGATGAAAGTAAATCACCTGCTGAAGATATTACCGAAGAGATCAAGGATGAAGCTAATGATCATCAGTTCTATTTTGCTCCAAGTGGTGTTAATATCACTGTGAGTGGATTGAATAATGATCCATTAGGACGTCCTTTAGGTGTTACCAGCGTTTGGACAGCAGGAGCAGCAAGTGGTCCTGGTACAGTAAAAGTTACATTGAAGCATAAGCCGGGTGCAAAAGGATCAAATGATCCTGTAACAGTTGGTGAAACAGATATTGAGATCAATTTCTCAGCGCGTGTGCAATAATTTTTCTTAGGGTTTTGTTTTAGTTTGAGCATTTAGTATCCCGATAGTTATCGGGATACTTTTTTATATAGATAACAGTTCTTTCTTAATTTTAAGTATGGAGATCAACCTAAACACCCCTGCTTTGCTATTTCCCGCGATCAGTCTGATCATGCTGGCGTATACTAATCGATTTCTGTCTTTATCAAATCGTATTCGAAATCTGCATGATAAATATCAAAGCCATGAACAAAAGCATATCATTCATGGGCAGATCAAAAACCTTCGTTATCGGTTGAAGTTGATCAAAAACATGCAGGCATTGGGTGTAGTTACTTTTTTAGGATGTATCATTTGTATGTATCTCATCTATACACAATTCCTGATCGCTGCCAATATTGTTTTTGCTATCAGTTTGATTTGTTTTGCAGCTTCATTATTTCTCTCACTCATAGAAATACAACTCAGTACCAAAGCCCTTGAGCTTGAACTCAGTGATATGGAAGGACTCGAAGATCCTTCGGTGATAGAGTATTTTAAAAAGAAATTCGGAAGAGACTAAGAGAATAAGAAACATGAAATAAGAAATCAGAAACGGAGAGAAATTTCACTTTCTGATTTCTTATTTCCTATTCCTCTGTTTAAACGGTTAGAGATAAGTTCTTTCGCTCCCCAATCTGTTGTCTCCACATGGCATAATACAAGCCTTTCTCATTGATCAAAGAATTGTGATTACCGGTCTCAACAACCTGTCCTTTTTCCAATACATAGATACGGTCAGCATGCATGATGGTACTTAAACGATGAGCGATCATCACAGTGATCTGTTCTTTTTCGCTGGAGATATTTCGAATCGTATTCGTGATTTCTTCTTCTGTGATACTATCCAATGCGGAAGTAGCTTCATCAAAGATCAATAAATGAGGATGTCTGAGTAAGGCTCTGGCAATGGATAAACGCTGTTTTTCTCCACCACTCAATTTTAGACCGCCTTCTCCGATCATCGTATCTAAACCTTTCTCCGCTCTTGATAACAGATTATTACAACTGGCTTTGGATAAAGCTTCCAATAATTCTTCTTCTGTCGCCTGTGGGTACACAAAGCTGAGATTCTCTCTGATGGTGCCTGCAAATAATTGTGTATCCTGCGTCACAAATCCGATCTGATTTCTGAGCTCATCAAAATTCATATCTGCGCCATTCACTTTGTTGTAATAAATATGTCCTTCCTGAGGGCGATACAATCCTACCAATAATTTCACCAATGTGCTCTTTCCTGAACCGGATGGTCCAACAAAGGCAATGGTTTCACCTTTTTTCACATCAAATGAAATGCCGTCTAGTGCGCGATATTGAGCGGTCTGATGTTTAAATACTACCTGATCAAATGCCAGTTCTTCAATTGTGCCCACTTGTTGCGGGTGATCAGGTCTCGGCTCTACTTTTTTGCCCATGAGATTATGAAAATTCTGTAAGGAAGCTTCTGCTTCACGATAACTCATGATGATACTTCCAATTTCCTGTAATGGTCCAAAAATGAAAAAGCTATAGAACTGAAGTGAGATCAATTGCCCCACGGTCAAAACATCACGATAGATCAACCACATCAAAGTGAATGTGATGACCTGTCTGAGGAAATTTACCATCGTTCCCTGAATAAAACTCAGTGAACGAATACTCTTCACTTTCTTCAATTCCAATCCTAATATCTTATAGGTATTGGTATTGAGACGTTTCACTTCCTGATCTGTTAATCCCAGACTTTTTACCAGTTCAATATTTCTTAGACTCTCAGTAGTGGAACCGGCCAATGATGTTGTTTCCTTTACAATATTTTTCTGGATCACTTTGATCTTCTTGCTCAGTAGGTTCGTTACAAAAGCGATCATCAAAGCACCACCCAGATATATGGGAACGATCGACCAATGGAGTCGTGTAGCATAAATGGAAACAAAGACCACACTCACGATGATGCCAAACAGTACATTGATCACATAACCGATGAATTTTTCTGTATCAGAACGTACTTTGGTGAGGATCGATAAAGTTTCACCACTACGTTGGTCTTCAAATTCTTGGTAGGGTAAACGCATAGAGTGTTTTAAACCATCAGTAAAGATCTTGGCCCCGAACTTCTGGATGATCACATTGACCGTATAATCCTGAAAAGCTTTGGCAATACGACTCACCATGGCAGTACCTACTAAGAGAAGTAACATGAACATAATGCCATTGATGAACTGACTTTCTGTACGAAAACTGCCATCCGGGTTTATTTTGGGGCTATTGGCGAACTGGTCAATGAGTTTTCCAAAGATCATCGGGTCGAAAAGAGAGAAGGTCTGATTGATCCCGGCCAGTACCAAAGCCAGTACTACCAGCCATTTATAAGGTTTAAGATAATGCAGGAGAATTTTCATGTATAAGATTTGAGTGCAATTAACCTTCAATTTCCGTACAAATATTGAAAATGTGACAAAGTTGCGGGTTAGCATATGGCATATAGGCTATGGCTAATAGGTTATGGCTACTAGTAGCATTATCAATACACCTAATTATTCGCTAATAGTAATTGGCTATGACCTATACGCCATGACCCATTTGCCATAAGCACTATCCACACTTGTGAATAATAAGAAATTCTTAACTCGCTAAAAGAAAGGAGATTAATCGGTAACTTACAAAAACCTTCCACATATGCGTTGGAGAAAATTCAATGGTGAACCTATTCACCTTCCCATCAAAGAAGCAGTTGCAGAAGCTATTACAAGAGAGTCTGCAAACGGCACTAAGCTCAAAGTATGTATCGGAACCGACAGCCAGGTAAAGGGCGATGATACCGAATTTGCAACGGTCATCGTTTTTCTGCGCGAACACAATGGTGGGTTCATGTACATTCACAATGAGAAGACCAAACAGAAATACCACATCAAAGAAAGAATGCTGGTTGAAGTAGCTAAAAGTATTGAGATCGCTTATGAGCTTTGTGATCTCTTTATTGAACATCATGTTGACATGGAAGTGCATGCCGACATCAACACCAACCCGCAATTCAAAAGCAATGATGCACTACGCGAAGCCATGGGTTATATCCTGGGTATGGGATTTGCATTCAAAGCCAAGCCCGAAGCGTTTGCGAGCAGTTGTTGTGCAGATAAGGTGGTAAACTAAGTAGTAATAAAGAGAATATCTTTTCCTTTAGCAATATCATGATACTGCTAAAGAGTCTTTGTCACCCTTATTTATTCCACCTCTTTAAAAGTATTATTGCATTCTGCAATAAAGGCAAGCATTTCTTCTCTACCCAACTTCTTCTCTGCACTTGTTACAAAATGCCTCGGTAGAAATTGCCAACTCTCTCTAAGTGTATCAAAAAAAGCTTTGATATTCCTTTCTACAACTGCCGGTTTCTCTTTATCTGTTTTGGTGAAGACCAATGAAAATATAACTCCCCATTTGTCTAACTGACTGATGAATTCCAGATCATTTTTCTGAGGACCATGACGACTGTCGATCAGTACAAATACTTGTGAAAGATTCGATCGCTTTCTAAAGTATCCTTCAATCATTTGTTCCCATCTTCTTCTATCGGTTTGAGACCTTTTGGCGTAACCATAGCCGGGAAGGTCTACCAGATACCACTGTTCACGAGGTCCTTTTTCGGCCGAGCTACTTTCAATGACAAAATGATTGATGAGTTGGGTCTTTCCGGGCGTGGCAGACGTCTTAGCCAGACTTCTTTGCCCGGTGATCATGTTGATCAACGAAGATTTCCCGACATTACTTCTCCCGATAAATGCATATTCCGGTTTGTCCGGTTTGGGACATTTATCGAAAGTTGGACTGGATATGAGGTAAGAAGCTTTACGGATCTGCATGTTGCAAAGTAACTAAAAGCCCGCTGATGAAAGATCAGCGGGCCTAAAAGAATACGATAAGCTTACACTAAGGATCAGAAATCCGCTTTCAAGGAGATGGATATATTTCTCCCGGGAGCAGAAATGCCACTTGCAAAATAGCGGTAATTCTTATCGGTTAAATTTTCCAATAACAGTACTGATTGAAGCTTTTTACTGAAGTGAAATCCGGCTCTCACATTCAATGTTAACCAAGAAGGCATACCATCGGCTGTTGCATATTGTAAATTGTCTTCACCATTCGGGTTATAATCTTTCAATTTTTTCCAACCATTGAATAATGTGTAGAACTCGGCATTCCATTGATTCTGTTGTGTTTTAATACCCAATCTTCCATATACAGGAGGAATATGGTCTAACGGAATTTTGACTTTGTTTTGATCGGTATATCGTCCATATGTGTATGTAACAACACCATCTATCGCAGTTCCTTTTGCAATAGTTATAGAGCCATTCAAACTAAATCCTGTGACGTAAGCACTGGCTTTATTTTGATTCGCAAAAACTGCACTTCTAACACCACTGTATAAAATGCTGTCTTGTCCGTTGAACTTATATTTATCGAGAACAAGTGCATTTCTGAAAATGGTATAAAAGAAAGAGGCCCCTATTGAAAAAGCTTTTGTTTGCTTGGCAATACTAAACTCACCATTGTAGGTATATTCAGGTTTGATATTGGTATTGGGTACCACTACGATCCCTGTTCTTGTATCAAATACTTTTGAAAGATCATCTACATTGGGAGCACGGAAGCCACTACTTAAGATCATGGCCAGTCGGAAATCATCTTTCGTTGCATATACCAAACCAATATTTCCGGTAACAGCTACATTATTTTGTTGTGCTTTATTAAAAGGGAAATGCATCAGTGTAGTATCAGCAAATCTTGCATCTAATTTCACCAAGTTGAATCGGATGCCATCATTCAAAGTCCATTCATCATTGATCTTATAAGTATGTTGGGCATACAATGCATTGGATGCCATTTTTGTTGGTCCATCTGCATACCTGGTCGTGATTCTGCTTAAAGCTCCGGTTACAATATTGCGTCTCTCAGCAGTTGAACGAACGAAATTGGTATAGCTTTCAGCACCTACGTGAAGTTCGTGTTTACCGCTGTAGTGTTTTGCATCAAAATTTAATCCGAATACATTGATTCTTTCCCAACGATAATCTTTGTTGTTATTGTTGAAACGGCGTGTGATACGACTTTCTTCAATATCCTGAAAACTAGTGGTCAGTTTTAGATCTTGGAAGAATCCGTTTTGTTTGGATGCATTTAGTTGATAAGAAGCAAGATTGCGTAATTGAGGCCCATAATACCATTCGGCAAATACAGGTGCCGTCAATGTGCCCTCACTCAATCGATCGTAACGTGGCACATCTCCCGTATTAGAGAACTGCAAATTAAAAATGTGCTCTATCTTATCGGATGGTTTATATAAGAACTTTTGTAACACATCAATCTGATCATATCCGGATGGTGTCTGTTGATTGGGATTAGGGTTAGGAACAGCTACATCAGTATTGCCCATTCGTTGTACGATGAATGGCTTCAATCCGAACGTAGGATACTTGCTACTTCTATTTTTTCCTTGCTTCATATCACCAAAGGATCCGTATGTGACCGATGTTAAGGATGCCCATTTAGCTCCACCGATATTGAGGATGATATTACCTCTTTGTTCATCAATAGCACTTGCATAACGTAATGTGCTGCTACCGGAGATCACTGTTTTCTTACTTCCTGATAATTTAGGATTGCGTGTATACATACTCACTACACCTCCTAACGCATCACTACCATACAGTGTGGATGAAGGCCCATACAATACTTCCATTCTATCGAGAATCATATTGTCGATGGTAATGATGTTTTGTAGATGCCCTGCTCTGTATACGGCATTATTCATTCTAATTCCGTCTACCGTCAGCAATACACGGCTGGCTTCAAACCCACGAATTACCGGGCTACTACCACCTTGTTGACTTTTTTGTACAAATAAAGTTCCGGTGTTGATCAGGATATCACCGGTATTGGGTTGCATATTTAAGGTGTTCTTATCCCTGATACTTTTTACGGTTTGAGCAATACGGCCGGACCTTTCTGCAAATTTGTTGGCATACACCGTTACTTCATTCAGGTTAATGGTCTCATTATTCGTTGAACTGCTGTCTTTCTTTTGCTCTTGTGCTTGTAAGCGTATATTCAATAGCAGACATGATAATAAAGTACATGCCCACACCATCATAGTTTGCATGGATTTACTGTTTAATAATTAAAAAATGATTCGCTAAACAGTAATTTTTTTGGGCGGAGGTGCGACGAGGTCTGGTTGAAATTGCGGTTCCCAGGAAACAATAGTAGTGGGGTAACAAGTACGAAGAGTAAAGCTGCGATCAAGTAGCATAACAGTTGAAAGACCTTGATCACTAATAAAACAAAAAGAAAAGGATACTATACTGCTTGCTCCTTTATTTTTACGCATGGCCTTATCCATTAACGCATGCAGTTGCTGCTCCTGATGATCGTATAAACCTGTTACAGTGTAAGTTCCGTCCGCTTCTTTACGGATAGAACTTACATCGAACAAAGTGCCATTCACGATGATCTCTTTATTTTTTTTATACCAACGTAATTGCCGCAGATGAACAGTAGAAAGCTCTTTTGACTTGAATGCTTTTTTTACACTGATGCGAATTTGTTTTTGTTGATAATGAAACAAAACAAATCCTGTCAGCGGAAATAACACCAACAATAAGAAGAAGAACGCTATGCATTTACGCTGTAAAGACAACTTAGTTCTTTTTTCTGATCAGACTGTCTAATGGATACTTTGCTTTCATAGTATCCATTACAGACTGAGCCCAATTGGTCAACACAACACGTTCATCATCGGTTAGCTTAGCATCACGATGTACCCATGTATAAGAATTCAGTGGCATTTCTTTTTCTTTTACCTGCTCAATTACTTCTTCCATCTTGTGGTATTGCCTTCTCAAGTTATAAGAGGTATAAGCATCAAAGTTTAAGTGTGATTTACCTTCTTTCACATGATCATCCAGCCACCATGCTACCGGTTGTACTTTGGAATACCATGGATAAACAGTGTTGTTCGTATGACAATCATTACAGGCTTTAACTAAGATAGCATCTACGTTCTCAGGCACAGCATATAAATTTTTGATATTGCCTGATGTATCAGTAGAGGCATTGGCTTCGGGGCGTATGAATTGAATCACAACTAAAGCGATCAATAATACCCACAAGATTTTTTTGATGATTTTCATGATTGGTTAGGGTTGTTTGAAGCTATTAAATTAAGATATTTCCCGTCATCTCAGCCGGGATAGGAACTTGCATCATCGTTAAAATAGTAGGAGCGATGTCTCCCAGTTTACCGGGTTTGATGTTTCCCTTCCATTCCTTATCAATAATGAAGAATGGAACAGGATTCAATGTGTGAGCCGTATTGGGACTGCCATCTTTATTGATCATGAAATCAGCATTGCCATGATCTGCAGTCAAAAAAATGGTATAACCGGAGGCAAGTCCGGTAGTAACCACGCGGTTCACACAGGCATCCACTGTTTCAGCGGCTTTAATGGCAGCACTAAAAATGCCGGTATGTCCAACCATATCAGTATTGGCATAGTTAAGACAAACAAAATCGGCTTCACCTTTTTCGATCTCCGGGATGAGTTGATCAGTGATCTCAACTGCGCTCATTTCAGGCTGAAGATCATAGGTTGCTACTTTAGGTGAAGGAACCATGATTCTTTTTTCACCTTCAAATGGTATTTCCCTTCCTCCGCTAAAGAAGAAAGTAACATGCGGATATTTTTCTGTTTCAGCGATACGAATCTGTTTCTTTCCATGTGCTTCCAAAACTTCACCAAGGGTATTGGTGAGATTATCATTTTCGAAGATCACATTTACCTTTTTGAACTTTTGATCGTACTGCGTCATCGTAGTATAATGCAGTTGCAATGGATGCATGTCTTGTTCAGGAAATGCCTGTTGTGTCAATACTTCAGTGATCTCTCGACAACGATCGGTGCGGAAATTGAAACAAATCACCGCATCTCCTTCTTTGATCGTAGCAATGGGTTGATTTTGATCATTGACAATAACAGTCGGTAGAATGAACTCATCTGTTGTTCCATTTGCATAAGCTTGCTCTATGGCGTTTACTGCACTTGTGGCGGTTGGTCCGTTTGCGTGTACTAAACAATCATAAGCCAGTTTCACTCTTTCCCATCTTTTATCTCTGTCCATGGCATAATATCTTCCACTCACAGAAGCAATCGTTCCCGCAGAATGTTGAAGATGAGCTTGCAATTCTTTCACAAACCCAAGTCCGCTTTTCGGGTCTGTATCCCTACCGTCGGTAAAAACATGAATAAATACGTTTGGTATTTCATTTTTTTGGCAGAGGTCACAGATGGCTTTCAAGTGATCAATATGTGAATGCACACCACCATCACTTACTAATCCTATCAAGTGTAGTGCTTTTTCATTCTTTTTGGCATAAGATAGGGTCTCCAGAAAAGTTGTATTACCCGCCAATTCACCTGTTTTAACAGCTACATTGATTCGTTGGAGTTCCTGATAAACGATTCTCCCCGCACCAAGATTGAGATGCCCTACTTCACTGTTTCCCATTTGTCCGTCAGGTAAACCTACTTCTTCTCCGCAAGTAACGAGAGTTGTATTAGGGTACCGGCTATATAATGATGATACAAATGGCACATTGGCCTGTTGTATGGCATCTGAAGCTGCTATTTTCCCCAAACCCCATCCGTCCATGATTACAAGAATGACTTTTTTATTCATATTAAAAAATGATATGGTTTATTAATTGCTGATTAGGTATTAACTTTAGCAGGTAGCCATCAACAACTCAAAGTTGGCATGTTTTTGGCAAATTATACGATTGAATACAAAATAAACTGTATGAAAACATTTTTTCTGACCATTGGATTCGCGCTATTATCTATGTCTTTTAGCATACAAGATAATACGGTTGATCAGATCGTGAATGCCTTTAAAAATGCTGATACAGAAGAAATAGGCAAGGCATTTGATGATTATGTAGACTTGAAATTTCTGGATAAAGACGAGATAAAAAATATCAGCAAGAACCAGGCTTCTATTGCGCTGAAAACTTTTTTTGCTGAACATAAGATCACGGGATTTGAAAAAGTGTCTAACCGAGATTTGGGTAGTACCACTTATTTGGCAGGTAAGCTATTAACAGCTGATAAAAATAATAAGGGATATAATATTACCGTATTGATCAAACAACAAGCCGGTAAATACCAGATTATTTCCCTTCGTATCAATTAATACCCAGTTTAAGATCATTGATTGGCCCGTTGTTGATTGTAAAACAACGGGCTGTTTATTTCCGGGGGTCGATGAATATATTTTAGTTTTGCGCTATGAATCATTTTGATGAACAATTAAAGATACTTGTAACGGCTGCACTCAAAGAAGATATTGGTGAGGGCGATCATTCAACTTTAAGTTGTATTCCAACTCATCAAAAAGGGAAAGCTGTTTTGAAGATCAAGCAAGATGGTATCCTCGCAGGAGTAGATGTGGCACAGAAGATATTTCAAATGCAGGATCCTGAAGCTGTTTTTACACTTCACAAACAAGATGGGGACTCGATGCGTAATGGTGAATCTGCTTTTGAAGTAAGTGCTTCTATACATACCATTTTGTCATGCGAAAGGTTGGTACTAAACTGTATGCAGCGCATGAGTGGTATCGCAACCCTTACGCATCAGTACACTCGACTACTAAATGGGTACAAAACAAGATTACTGGATACTCGAAAAACAACGCCTAATTTTCGTTTACTTGAAAAAGAAGCTGTAAGAATTGGTGGTGGAGTGAATCATCGATTTGGTTTGTATGATATGATCATGTTAAAAGACAATCATATTGATTATGCAGGAGGGATCATACAAGCTATTGATAAAGCTTTTTCTTACGTAAATGAATATCAACCACACTTGAAAATTGAGGTAGAAACAAGAACATTAGAAGATGTAAAAATGGTTTGTGCAAATGCTGTAGGCAAGGTATTCAGGGTTATGTTAGATAATTTTACCCCTGAGCAGGTAAAAGAGGCTGTGCAGTTGATCGAAGACCGTTTTGAAACAGAAGCAAGTGGTGGAATTACGCAAGAGAATATTGAATCGTATGCAGCTACCAATGTTGATTATGTTAGTGTGGGTGGACTCATCCATCAGGCAAAGAGTTTGGATTTGAGTCTGAAAGCCGTGATCCTTGCATAGGTATCTTGGAAAATAGCAAGGTTTATCTTATCTTGACATATTTATCAAATGATGTTCCGATAGATACGCCTTCTTTGCCCATGATGAGAAAATTTATTCCGTTTTTTTGCTTTTTATTATTCCATGGGATTATCAATGCTCAAACACCCAAGGCTGACTCTCTCATTCAGTTATTAAAGACGATCGAAAAGGATAGTGTTTATATACAAGTACTGAATAAAATTTCAGAAGAGCTATCGGATAAAGACGCGGATCAATCACTTGATTTTGCTACCAAAGCGAAGGAAATGGCTGCAAAGATCCGATATGCACAAGGGTTGGGCAATGCATTGAATAATATGGGTTGGGCTTATTACCGTAAAGGTGATTACTCTAAAGGATTTGATTTTGCTTTGCAAGCATTACGCATCAATGATTCTTTACAATTTCTTGCACAATTGGCTATCTCGTATAGAAATGTAGGAGCGATTTATAATTCACAAGCCAAATACAGGGAGTCGATGGATTATTTTCATAAAGAAAAGAATATCCATATACAACTCAATAATAAACTAGGCTTAGGTAGGAGTTTGAATAACATTGCTTTTTCAGCTCATCGAGCTAAGATGAAAGATTCAGCAATTATTTTTGGACAAGCAGCATTAGAACACAATTCTAAACTGGGCGACCAATATCTTATTGCTTTCAGTTTAAGAACATTAGGGGATGTGTATTTTGATGATGGTGCTATCGATCGCTCTATTGATTACTTTCTGGCCTCTCTGGTTGCTGCCCGAGCTGCTAAAAGTAACTTCATCATTGAAACTTCACTCTACCGACTAGGTAAAGCGTATCAGCAAAAGAAACAATGGCAAGAATCTATCGCTTATTTACAGGAAGCTATTGAGGTATCAAAAACATTAGGTGCTAAAGGTGAACAAGCTACGATACAGAAATTATTGGCGTACTCCTATGCTCAAGTAGGTGATTATAAAAAAGCTTATGAATCACAAGCAACGCATATTGCATTGAATGACACTCTTTTTGAAGAGAGAAGTCGCGCAAGATTTGCACAAATGCAAGTAGCTTTTGAAACGGAAAAAAAGCAAGCGGAGATTAATCTTTTGAAGAAAGAAGATGAAGCTCAAAAAGAAAAGATCAGAGATCAGCGATTGTATACTTTTTTGTTATTGGTGGTAGTGGGATTGGTGATGGCCTTGTGGTTGGTATCCTGGCGTAGGAATAAATTCAAGCAAGTGGCTAACAAGCAATTGCGATTGCAAAAAGCAGCGCTGGAACAAGCTTCTTATCAAAAGGATAAAATATTTTCTATCCTCTCCCATGACCTCAGAATGCCGATCGCATCACTGAGTGGTGTGTTACAATTAGTAGAAAAGCAAAGTTTATCTGAGGAAGCATTTTCGAGAATCAAACATGCATTGAGTAAACAGATCACATCACTTAACACTACGCTGGATAATCTTTTGTTATGGTCACGTAATCAGATGGAAGGAGTAACGGATGTACAGGCAAGTGAATGTGTTTTATATGAAATCATAGAAAATAACCGCCAGTTATTGGCAAGTGTGGCCAATCAGAAAAAAATTGTCATACATAATGAGGTATCAGCTCTTGCAAAAGCCTATGCAGATATTCATCATATCGATATCATTGTTAGAAATCTCTTGCTGAACGCATTAAAATTTACAGAAGAGGGGGGTACGATTACCATTCAAAGTCGTGATGAAGACAATCAAGTCACGCTGGATATTGTAGATACAGGAGTGGGTATGACCGAAGAACAAATCGCTAAACTTTTTAAAGTCAATACCCATTTTACTACTACGGGTACAAAGAATGAAAAGGGCGCCGGACTTGGATTACTATTGTGTAAGGAGTTTGTTGAGGCTAATCAAGGAACCCTATCGGTGAAAAGTGAGCCGGGAAATGGTTCTCAGTTTTCCGTTACTTTGCCAAAATCTAAGTATGTCTAAGAAATTTAAATCTGACAGCAACGGTTTTATCTTTAGTACCGATCCTAATTTTCAATTCCAACCGGAAAAAGAAGAAGAAATAGATACCCTGATTCCAGCTCAACAAGTTCTTCGTATTCTACTGGATAAAAAACAACGTGCTGGAAAATCAGTGACATTGGTTACCGGTTTTATTGGTAAAACAGATGATCTCGAACAATTGGGTAAACAGCTTAAAAACTTTTGTGGCACCGGAGGTTCAGTAAAAGACGGAGAAGTGATCATTCAGGGTGATCAGAGAGAAAAAGTATTACAGTGGCTGTTAAAAAACGGGTATACAAAAAGCAAAAAAATAGGATAGGAGAAGAGGATGAATATTGAATCATGAATATTTAGAAGTTGGAAATTCATGATTCAATATTGATTATTCATTCCGCTTCAAAACCTACTTTTCTATGGGTTCCGTCACAATAAGGTTTGTTGGATGATTGTCCGCAACGACACAATGCAGTAGTTCCTTGTTTGATCTCTTTTCTTCCATCGCTGTGCGTGATCTCACAATCCGTTGTGATCAGGATAGGTCCGTTGGGCTTGATCTCAATGTTCATAATACTTGCGGCTTCCGATTGCACTTCTTTTTCACTACTGTTTTCACCTACAGCATTCATAAAATAACTCAATGCGCCACTCGGGCATTTCCTTACTTGTTCAATGATGGCATCGGTGGTAGCTCCTTCAATATTCACCCAAGGCTTTTTCGCCGGATCAAATACTTCCCTTAACTGGGTCCAACAAATTCTACTATGGATACAGGTATCCGGTTTCCATACAACAGTCACCTCATTATTGGTGTATTTGAAAGTGGATTTAGGCATAGAATTTTCTTATTAAGATACGTATAAAATAAATAGCTATTAGCTTCAAGCCACAAATCAGACAAGTTCTATTTGCTATCAACTATGGGCTATGGACTATAATCAATAATCTATCTCCAGTTTCAATCTGTCCCTCAGTTCGCGAATAAGAGGATACTGTTCAGCAATGCGTTCAAATCTTTGTTTGCTGTTCAGTTTTAAGTGTATAGGTACATCTTCACGTTCTGTCGCCTCTACCAGAACATTAAAAGTGATGGCTCTGTTATTGAATGCGTTGTGCAAGTGCTCAAGCAGCATCATTTTCTCCTGCTCTACAAATTTTTGTGCTGTGAGAGCGGGAACTGTTACAGAGAAGTGGATATCATCTTCGATCTGTAATTGAGCGATTTTGAAAGTACCTACGGATGAGTGCTTTTGTTGTTGCTCAAGTTTTTGGATGTATTCATTCCAGCATTGAGTCAGCTTTTCAATATTTAATACTTCTGCTTCTTTGACTTCTTCAATGGCATACTGATCGCCTACTTTTTCACGTAAGGCATCCAGCAAACTTTTTTTAGGCCCACCGGCAGGCGTGGTGATAGGCTTAACTGCAGGGCGAGTTGGTGGAGGTGTGGGTACCGGCGAACTTTGAGCTTTTGGTGTTGATACAACAGGATTGATCGCAGCTTTTTTTTCTTCTTGTATCAATAATTTAGATGAAGCTGAATCTTGAATGGTCTTTACCTGAATGGACGGAACTGTCTTTGTTCGAAATGCTATCGGACCATCAAGTCGTTTTTTTTTAATGACTTGTCCGTTTTCTGTAGACAATTCAATGGCTTGTTGAAGGAAGTTGAGTTTAATGATGGCCAATTCAACATGCAATCGTTTATTACGAGCCATTTTGAATTGGATCTCTGCTTCATTCAAAATGTTCAGGGCACTTACGAGATAAGAAAGACTTGTATTTGCAGCAGTTTGAATATATTTTTCCTGCAGGCCTTCAACTACATCAAGTAGTGCTGCTGATTTAGGGTCTTTACAAACAAGGAGATTGCGAATAAATTCTGCAAATCCATTCAATACCATATCCCCTTCAAAACCTTTTCGGTTGATCTCATCATATAACATCATGGCAGCAGCCATGTCTTGTTTTTGTAAGGATTCGAGTAAACGGAAGTAGTAGTCCTCATCCAGAATATTCAAATGTTCCAGTGTGTTCTGGTAAGTGAGTGTACCATTGGTGAAGCTTACGATCTTATCCAGAATACTCAAAGAGTCACGCATACAGCCTTCACTTTTCTGAGCGATGACCTGTAGTGCCGCTTTCTCTGCTTTGATCGATTCTTTCTCTACGATCTCTTGCAGATGTTCAACTGTATCATTATTAGTGATGCGTTTGAAATCGAAGATCTGACAGCGACTTAATATGGTCGGCAGGATCTTATGTTTCTCTGTGGTTGCTAAAATAAAAATAGCATAGGATGGGGGCTCTTCCAGTGTTTTCAAAAAAGCATTGAAGGCACTGGTACTAAGCATGTGTACCTCATCCACTATATATACTTTGTATTTACCGGCTTGAGGTGCAAAGCGTACTTGCTCAACCAGACTTCTTATATCTTCAACAGAGTTATTACTCGCTGCATCTAACTCATGAATATTTAAAGAAGTACCTGCATCAAATGATACACAGCTATTACAAGTGTTACAGGCTTCACCATCAGGTGTAGGAGTGGTACAATTGATCGTTTTAGCAAGAATACGGGCACAGGTGGTTTTACCCACGCCTCTTGGACCACAAAATAAAAATGCATGGGCCAGTTGATTATTCTTGATCGCATTTTTGAGTGTAGTAGTGATATGCGACTGCCCCACCACCGTACTAAAATTCTGTGGTCTATACTTACGCGCCGAAACGATGAATTTATTGTCCATATCAGTGGTGCAATATAAGGAGAAGAGGTTAGCTTCAAGCTACAAGCTGCAAGCTGCACGCAGAAATGTGTAAAAAAATATTGTCTTGTGGCTTGAAGCTTGTAGCTTTTCAGGTTATTTGTATTCCATCTCCGGATGTCTTTCAAACGGTTTGTTGGGGTCGAAAATATGGCGGAAGGTGACCATGCGCCTGCTTTGACTACCTCCCAGACTTTTGTAGATATTCAACATCTTTGGATTCCAGTCTCCGGCCCAGCCCATTTCATATTCGAAATACCATCCTTTGTTTTGGATGAGTAAACCACATTCATAGATCAAAAAACTATCAATGCCTAAAGCCTGGTATTTAGGAACCACTCCAAAAGCCAGACCTGTTAAACGTTTACAGGTACCTCTGTATTTCATCCAGAGTAATTGTATTTTTTGCCACCATCCGAATTTCCCATTGAAGTGTTTGAAATACTGATTGATGTCCGGGATATTGATGAACATAGCAATCGGTTCTTCTTTGTAATAGGCAAACCATACCACACGTTCATCCATGATCGGTTTCATGGTATTGAACAGTTTGATCACTTGCTCTTTTGTGATCTCTTTGTTTTCTCCATGTTGGGCCCAAGCTGCATTGTATACGGTCGCAAAGTCGCCTGCATATTTATCCAGCTCTGATAATTTCACGTGCTTTGCTTCATATCCGGCTTTGCCTTTGAATTTCGCATGTCTCTCAGGAAAACGTGGAGGTAATGGATCATCAACCTTCATCGAATAATAATATTGGTTGTAGTAGTTCTGAAATCCATATCCTGTAAAAAGCGATTCATAATAATCCGGATTGAATGACATGCCATACATGGGTTCTTTGTCGAATCCCTCAACCATTAATCCCCACCACTTATCGCGATCTCCATAGTTGATAGGGCCATCCATGGCTTCCATACCTTGTTCTTGTAACCATTGTTTAGCGGTATCAAACAAAAGATTGGCAGTGGCTTGATCATTGATGCAATCAAAGAAACCAATGCCACCCGTTGGAAAATCTGTTCCTTTATTGATATATTTTGAACTGGTAAATGCTGCGATACGTCCAACCACTTCACCTTCATCTGTTTCTAGGATCCATCTTTTGGCTTGACCGTATTTGAATTGCTTATTTTTTTGTGGGTCAAATACCGCCTCTACTTCATTATCCAATGGTCTGATATATACCGGATTATGTTGGTTGAGTCTTGCACTCACTTCCAGAAAGGCTCTTTTGGTAGCAGTATCATTTACTTCAATCAAATGCATGGTTGCAGGTTTAAACAAAGGTAAGGAAGTAGTATGAGTCAATAATTTGATACGTTACTGAATAACTTTTTATTATGATCTGAATAATTTCTTGGCCATTTTTTCATCATGCTTGTAAATATCTTTTCGAAAATTCAATTCACCATTATGATCTACCCAGGCAGTAAAATAAACAATGAAAACCGGTACGTTTTTTTTTAATGTTACCCATTTTTCCTTTTTTAAATGCATGGCACTATCAATCTTATGATCATTCCAACTAGTATCATTACGCAACAGATATGCCGCCATTTTTTTGGGTTCTGCTATCCGGATACATCCATGACTAAAACTTCTGCTTGATTGTGAAAACAGATTCCTGTTGGGTGTATCATGAAAATAGATATTGTAGTTGTTGGGAAAAAGAAACTTTACCAACCCCAAAGAATTGCCGGGTCCGGGGTTCTGTCTGATCATAGGTACTTTACCCTCTTTTATGATCTCCATATTTTGTTTGGTCAAGTAATCAGGATTCTTTTTGATGGCAGGCAGAATCTCACCTGTGACAATACTTTCAGGCACATTCCAATACGGACTGAATACTACGTATTGGAGTTTATCATTAAAAATGACTGTATTATTTGCAGCGGTACCTACAATGACATTGATATTAAATTGAAGTTTACCACTGTCATACACATGCATCCGGTACTCAGGAATATTTACCAGAATGTAATTCGTATCTTTCTCAGGAGGCATCCATCTTAATCTTTCTAAATTGATGAGTATTTGGCGAAGTCTATACTTCAGTGGTATATTGAGTTCTGCGATCATCTTGTTTCCGATGACGCCGTCAACAGTCAACCCCATTCTTTGCTGGTATTTCTTCGTAGCAACCACAAGAGCGCTATCAAATAAAGGACTTTCGATATTTTGCTCTAGGTCCCCAATCAGTTGTAAATGCTTTTTGATGTCTAAAAGAACAGCCGCAGAGTCTCCGCTGCGCAATGATTTTTTCAGTGTTGGAATAACGTTGAGTGAATTTTGTTTTGCTAATATAGAGTAGCGTTCTACATATTGCCTCAGTTTTTTGTACTGTTCATTTTGTGGAGCATATGCGTCTACATCTTTGTGCAGGATTGCTGAATCAAGTAATGCATGTAAGTCTATTTTTTTTCTCGGGATAAACCAGCCTAATTCAGCTGCATCGATATCACTTCCTTTGTACACTTTAGCTGCATAACGGAAAAACTGTCCTGTTAATAACAATTCAGTCTTCAAAACCAAAGAATCTGCCTGCTTCTTTTTTTTACCTGATGCAATGAGCTGATTCAATAATTGCTCCATTTCAGGATGATACAAACTACTATCTTCAAAACTGCTGATATAATTCAATTGCAGATTCCGGAAGTTAGAGGCTTGCTCTGTAAGTCCGGTACTATCAAACCATGCATATGCATAGTTTCGATCTTTATAAAAATCATTGAATTGTTGGGTATAATCTTGATAAGCATTATTGTTCTTTAGGAATTGATCGAGTTCGAGACTATCCATGAACAGGTCATTGAAAGAAGTAGCTACGGTAATAGATGTATCTCTGATTACAGGTTTTTTAGTTCTACCATTTTTACAAGATTGTATCAGTAGAAAAGAAAGTGTACAACAAAAAATAAAATACCTGCTCATGTAATGAATTTACAAAAGGAAGCGGGTTTAATGATGATCTATGCCGAGTTTTTTAGAATAATTTTCTATCGTATAGATAAAAAAGTGCCTGCGACAATTGCGGCTGTTTCAGTTCTTAATCGGGTATTACCCAGAGATACAGGTTGATAGGAATTTCCAAGCGCCAATTCGATCTCTGCGGGTGTAAAGTCACCTTCCGGACCGATCAACATCAGAACGGAATCGGTAAGTCCAATTGATTGAATAGGTGTTTTTACATCTTCTTCACAGTGAGCGATCAATTTTTGGGTGGATGCGTGATGCTGGATCAGCGTGTTGAATTTGACGGGTTCATGTAAAACGGGCAACCAACTTTGCTGACTTTGTAACATGGCTGAAATCAAAATTTGCTGCATTCTGTCGAAACGAAAACGGCTGTGTTCTGTTCTGGCACAGATCAATGGAATGATCTCTGTAACGCCTATTTCCGTTACTTTTTCTAACATCCATTCAAAGCGACTGGCATTTTTTAATAATGAAACAGCAATGCTTGTTTTTTTAGCAGAAGATGGGGACTGATGTTCTGATTCAATAGTGACGGTACAATGTTTTTTATCTTCATGTGCTATCCGGGCTGTATACAATCCGCCTTTTCCATTGGTGAGTTGTAGCAATTCACCGGATCTCATTCTCAATACTTGAATACAGTGTTTGCTTGTTTCTTCACTCAGTTCGAATAAAGAAGAAGATGCTGCAACTGTTGATTCGTAAAAGAAAGGTAAAGCCATGAAGAAAAAAGATTATTCACAATGGACCATTCATCATTCACACATTAAAAAGGAACGTCATTATCAAAGCCTTCATCAAAATCTCCACCATTCATTTTACTTCCTTTCTGGATAAATACTTTACCACCCTCAGGTTCAGTATTTGAGTTGGATAAAGTACCCGGTGGTAATGGTCTGTAGTTACCGGGTCCCATAAACTTGGAGTCATCGTTTGCCACTTCAAATTTCTGGATAGATAAGTTGGCTTTAAGGATGATGTTTTCCAGCGAACCATTTCTGTGTTTTGCAATACGTATATGGGTTTCACCTTTGGTGCTTTCACCCATTTCATTACTGTTTACTTCATAGTATTCAGGACGATAGATGAACATTACCATATCAGCATCCTGCTCAATAGCACCTGATTCACGAAGATCACTCAGCTGAGGAATTTTACTTTCTTTTCTGGTTTCCACAGCACGACTCAACTGGCTTAGTGCAATGATCGGTATACCCAATTCTTTTGCCAATGCTTTTAAACTTCGTGAAATAGTACTGATCTCTTGCTCACGATTTGAATTTCTGTCTGCGCTACCACTCATTAACTGTAAGTAGTCGATGATGATCAATCCAACATGGTACTTGTTCACCATTCTTCTGGCTTTCGCACGGAATTCAAAGATGTTCAATGCAGCCGTATCATCTATGTATAGTGGTGCATTTTCCAAAGCTTTGATACCCTTATGGAGTAACTGTTCATACTCATGATCTTCCAGTTTACCACGCGATATTTTCTCCAATGGTATTTCACTTTCTGCACTTAGGATACGTTGTACAAGCTGAGATGCACTCATCTCCAAACTGAAAAATCCAACACCTACCGGTTTAATTTTATTCAATGCTGCATTTCTGGCAAGGTTGAGCGCAAAAGCAGTTTTACCTACAGAAGGTCTTGCCGCAAGAATGATAAGATCAGTAGGTTGCCATCCATAAGTTACACGATCCAAAGTAGAGAATCCACTGGGTACACCGGATACGTCTTCAGTTTTGGTTCGTAGTTCATCGATTCTATTGAGCGTTTTGGCCAATACATTACCAACATCTTCAAAATTCTTTTTCAGATAATTGTTGGTGATATTGAACATCTTGGTTTCACTATCATCTAATAGATCAAAAACATCTGTACTGTCTTCATACGCATCACCAATGATCTCGCCACTGATACGAATCAATTCACGCTGAATAAATTTTTGTAAAACGATGCGAGCGTGTGCATCGATATTCGCAGTAGAAACAACGGAATTGGTGAGTTTCGTAACATAGTAAGGTCCACCAACCGCATCCAGTTGTTCCTTCATTTTCAGTTCTTCTACAACAGTAAGGATATCGATGGGCATACTTTTTTGTTGCAGGCTTTGCATCGCTGTGAAAATGAGTTGATGTGCTTCTACATAAAAACATTCGGGTTTAATGATTTCTGTAACAGTATCAAAAGCGCTTTTTTCCAACATGATAGCGCCCAGTACAGCTTCCTCCAGTTCTTTTGCCTGAGGAGGTACTTTTCCGTATACCATTGTGCTAAGATCAATCGCGGGTTTTCTTCTTTTTCGGTCTTTATTCAGGCTAGTAAGATCCATGGTCGTAGTCAGTTCTTTGGTGGTTGTTAGTAAGATTCCTATTTCCTTCCTTAGTCATTTCCTTTGTTACGGAATTGTTACCTCGGCAGTTAGGGGGAGCGAATATGGGGTAGAAAATTGTCTTACTAAAATTTTTTTCGGGCATTTTTCATCCACATCAATTCACAGTTCCACGCAGTTTATTCACCGCTCTATTCACACAAATTACTAAGGTTATCCCCCAAAATCAAAAGTTTTCCGACCAAACACACAGGAAATGCACAAAAGGCTGTGCACAAAGAAATTTCTAAAAATAGGGGTAGGAGAAGAAGGAAAATCGTAACTGCAGTATTGTTATAGCCCCAAGCTGCAAGCTTCAGGCTTCAAGTGAAGAAAGCCCGATTATCGACAAATTGTTATCAAAAAATGAGGTGTTGTACTTGAAAATTTCAGATCTAAATCTTTTACACCAAAGCTTGTAGCCTGTAGCTGGTGGCTTGCAGCTTATTATCCTTACTTTTACACCCCGAAAAGAGCAACCGAATATGACCATTAGTTACAATTGGCTGAGTGAATATCTCCCGAAAAGCATTGAACCTGAAGCACTGTCTAAAATTCTGACTTCTATTGGATTGGAAGTGGAGAGTCTGGAAGCTTATGAAAGTATCAAAGGTGGATTAAAAGGATTGGTTGTTGGCGAAGTGTTGACCTGCGAGCAACATCCCAATGCAGATAAATTAAAGATCACAACTGTACATACCGGCGGAGAAACGCCTTTACAGATTGTTTGTGGTGCTTCCAATGTGGCTGCCGGACAAAAAGTGATCGTAGCAACCGTTGGAACAACCATTTACCCGATTACCGGAGATCCTTTGACCATGAAGGTTGCCAAGATCCGTGGTGTGGAAAGTCAGGGTATGATCTGTGCAGAAGATGAAATTGGTGTTGGCACCGGCCATGATGGTATTATGGTATTATCAGCAGATGCTATTCCCGGTACTCCCGCAGCGTCATTGTTTACCCCTTACAATGATTGGATCTATGAGATCGGTCTTACACCCAATCGTATGGATGCCATGAGTCATTTAGGTGTGGCAAAAGATGTTTGTGCCTACTTGACCCACCATGAGCAAGAGGCAAAGCCTGTATCACCTCTAGGTCAACCATTCAAAGCAGACAGTAAAGAGCTTGCTATTAAAGTAAGGGTTGAAAATCAAGAAGCTTGTCCGAGATATGCGGGTGTTACCATTACGGGTGTTACTGTAAAAGAGTCTCCAAACTGGTTAAAAAATCGTTTACTGGCCATCGGACAAAGGCCCATCAATAATATTGTCGATATCACGAATTATATTCTTCATGAAACAGGTCAACCCCTGCATGCATTTGATGCAGACGCAATCAAAGGCGAAGAAGTGGTTGTTAAAAATTTATCGGAAGGCAGCAGTTTCATCACATTGGATGATAAAGAACGAAAACTTTCTGCAGAAGATCTGATGATCTGTAATGGAGCAGGTGAGGGTATGTGTATTGCCGGAGTTTTTGGTGGAAGTAAGAGTGGCGTAACAACTGCTACTACAAAAATATTCTTGGAAAGCGCATGGTTTCATCCGGTAAGTGTGCGTAAAACATCATTACGTCATGGACTCAGAACAGAAGCAGCTACTCGTTTTGAGAAAGGAGTAGATATTTCCGGATGTGTACAGGTATTACAAAGAGCCGCATTGCTCATCAAAGAAGTGGCGGGTGGTGCTATCGCAAGTGATGTGATGGATGTTTATCCTTCCCCCAAAGACAAAACGGAAGTAGCGGTGAAATACCATTACATTAAAAAGTTAAGTGGTAAGAACTATCATCCGGATAAAGTTAAAAAGATCCTCACAGCATTGGGATTTGAAGTGATCAAAGAAGATATAGATGAACTGAAAGTAGCCGTTCCATACAATAAACCGGATATCAGTATTCCTGCAGACATCGTGGAAGAGATCATTCGTATTGATGGATTGGATAATATTGAGATTCCTACTTCTATCACGATTAGTCCTGCTATTGCAGCATCAAGTGTTAAGGAAGCATTGAAAGATAAAATCGCAGGCTATTTGGTCGGACTTGGGTTTGTTGAAATACTTACCAATTCTATCACTAACAGCAAATATTTCTCAGAAGAAGTGTTGGCAGGCTCTGTGAAGATGCTGAATAATTTGAGTGTGGAATTAGATGTGTTACGTCCAACCATGTTGGAAACGGGACTTGAAACGGTTGCTTATAATTTGAACCGCCGAAATCTACACTTGCAATTGTTTGAATTTGGAAAAGTGTATGCAACGGAGGGTACCGGTCAATATCGCGAAGAAGAACGTTTGTGTATCTATCTGACCGGACAATCACATGAAGCAGGTTGGAGAGGGAAGCCCGGAGTTTTTGATATCTATCACGGGAAAGGTATTGTACAAGCGATTTTTCAATTAACAGGATTGGAAAGCTTACATTTTCAGCCATCAGCAAATGATGCATCGGTTCTTGAACTATATGTCGGAAAGCAACAAGTAGGAATCGCAACGGAGGTTGATAAAAAGAAAGCATCTGCATTTGATATCAAGCAAACAGTGGTATTTGTAGAGATCAACTATTTGGCATTGGTCAATCTGGTATCTAAGCAAAAGATCACTTACAAAGAAGTCAATAAGTTCCCAACCATGCAGCGTGACCTTGCGTTGGTAGTGAATCGTAATACTACTTATGGTGCTATTGAAGCAGTTGTCCAGAAGCTCAAAATACCGCGTCTGACAGATATGCGTTTATTCGATGTATTTGAAAGTGATAAACTGGGAGAAGGAAAAAAATCCATGGCCGTCAGTTTTACCTTTACTGATGAAGAAAAAACGCTTACCGATAAAGAAGCCGACGGCATGGTAGCCAAGTTGATACAGGCGTTGGAGAAAGAAGTGGGAGCGGAAATCAGGAGATAGTGAGTAGTGAATAGTCAGTAGTGAGTTATAATACAAACTACTCTACTCACTATTCACTGCTGACTACTCACTCTTCGTGTATAACAAGTGCACTAAAAATGTTGCAACCCCTAAAATTGAAACTATCTTAGAGAGATGTTAGATCTTGATCTGCATATAAAGAACATTCAGGAAAAGCTACAGCAGTTGTTGCGTAATCAACAAGTGTTGGTGAAGGAGAACCAACGGTTGATGAAAGAACTGGAGAAAAGTAAACAGTTGCTATCGGAAAAAGAAATTACTGTTGCAGCACTTCGTCAACAGTTGGATGCCCTGAAACTGAGTACCACAGCGCGGTCTCCGGAAGAAAAAGCGCTATTGGAAAAGCGGATCAATGGGTACCTGAAAGAAATTGATAAATGTTTAGCGCTTCTAAATACCTGATACCATGTCTGAATTAATTCCTGTCAATATTGTCATCGCAGACCGCAATTATCGTCTTCGTATCGAGCCGAAGGATGAGGAGATGGTGCGCAAAACGGCCGGATTGATCAATGATAAGATTGCTGAATTTAAAACCAATCTGGCAGGCAAAGACATGCAGGACTATGTTTCGATGGTGCTACTCTGGTTTGCTACCGAGCAAAACCAAAGTGGTATTGAATTGGTAAAATGGCAGGAAGCCTCACAAAAATTGGCCGCACTTGAGCGTCAGCTCGATAAAGCCATGGAAGAAGGGATATAGTGGCCATAGTCCATAGACCATGGTCCATCGACTATAAGCTATGGACTATTCTAAACAGATTTCACTTTTCTTCTACGTATTTAATTATCTTCGCTTCTATCCGTTTACTCATTATGGTAAATTGTGATGTGTTATTGTGAATCAATGATTTTGAACTATTTAAAAAACGAACTACAACATGGACCAGACGCTAGTCTTGATCATAGCCGCAGCTGTGGCACTCATTGTGGGATTGATTGCAGGGAAATTCATCTTTGCTAAAAACACCCAAAAACAAGTTGACGAAGCCAATTTACAGGCGCAAAACATTCTGAAAGAAGCTGAGCTGAGGGCTGAAACCATTAAAAAGGAAAAACAGTTGGAAGCTAAAGAGCGCTTTGTTCAGTTAAAGGCTGAGCATGAGCGTGAGGTTAATGAGCGCAATCGTAAGATCAGTGAATCAGAAAATCGTGCGAAACAGAAAGAGATATCGATCAACCAGAAAGAAACTGCTTTAGATAAGCAGATCAAAGAAAATGAGGCCATCAAAGAGAACCTCAATCGTCAGATCGAAGTGGTAAATCTTAAGAGAACCGAGCTCGAAAAACATCAGGAAGAACATATCCGTCGCTTGGAAAAAATAGCCGGACTTAGTGCAGAAGAAGCAAGGGCACAGTTGGTTGAAAGTCTTCGTCAGGAGGCGCAGACCAGAGCCCTTACGTTACAGCAGGAGATCATTGAAGATGCGAAACAGAAGGCGAATAAAGAAGCCCGTAAGATCGTTATTCAAACCATTCAGCGTACTGCTGCTGAGCAAACCATTGAAAATACTGTTACGGTATTCAATCTGGAAACAGATGAGATCAAGGGTCAGATCATTGGTAGGGAAGGTAGAAATATCCGTGCTATTGAAGCCGCAACAGGCGTAGATCTGATTGTAGATGATACACCTGAAGCCATCATTCTTTCTTCTTTCGATCCTTTAAGAAGAGAGATCGCAAGATTGAGTTTGCAGCGATTGGTTGCTGATGGAAGAATTCACCCCGCTCGTATTGAAGAAGTAGTAGAAAAAACCCGACGTCAATTAGAAGAACAGGTAATGGAGATCGGAGAGCGTACGGTAATTGAAATGGGTATCCATGGACTGCATAAAGAACTGATCCGTATCGTTGGAAAAATGAGGTTCCGTTCTTCTTACGGACAAAACCTGTTGATGCATAGCCGTGAAACTGCCAATCTATGTGGTATCATGGCAGCTGAATTGGGTATGAATCCTAAGTTAGCTAAGCGTGCAGGTCTGTTACATGATATTGGAAAAGTTCCTGATGAAGAAACTGAATTGAGCCACGCATTGTTAGGAGCCAAGCTGGCTGAGAAGTATGGTGAAAATCCGGCAGTGGTCAATGCCATCGGAGCTCACCACGATGAAATGGAAATGTTATATGTGATCTCTCCGATCGTACAGGCATGTGATGCCATCAGTGGTGCTCGTCCGGGTGCGCGTCGTGAGATCATGCAACAATACTTACAACGTATCAAAGACCTTGAAAATCTGGCTTTAGCTTACCAAGGCGTTGAAAAAGCCTATGCTATCCAGGCCGGAAGAGAGCTGCGTGTCATTGTAGAAGCTGAAAAGGTAACGGATGGTGACAGTGATAAGCTCAGCTTCGAGATCGCTCAAAAAATTCAAACCGAAATGACCTATCCGGGTCAGATCAAAGTCACTGTGATACGTGAGAAGAGAGCGGTGAATGTAGCGAGGTAAGCTGTGAGCTGCAGGCTACAAGCTACACGCTTCAAGTTAGAGTAGAAATACGCACAAGTTATTCTCAGAATATGCCACTACAAATGTACCGTAGTGGCATATTTTAATTTTGAGACTGGAATATTTCAATATGTCAGTCAATGAAGAATTTCAAAGAGTTGAGGGTTTGGCAAAAAAGTTTTGAATTATCGGTTGCTTGTTATAGGCTTACAAGATCTTTTCCAGATACTGAACGATATAATCTCATCAGCCAAATAAATAGTGCCGCTATCTCCATTCCATCCAATATTGCGGAGGGCGGTAGTAGAAATAGTGAAAAAGAATATAGGCGCTTTTTAGAAATGGCTTTAGGTTCTGCATATGAACTAGAGACCCAGCTCTTGATTGCGGACGCTTTGCATTTTGGAAGTTTAAATGACAGACAATCAATGATTTATAATGTAAAAGAGGTTCAAAAAATGTTGATTGGATTTATCAGGATACTTTCAAAAACAAACTTGTAGCTTGTGGCTTGCCGCTTGCGGCTCAAAAAGAACTATTTTTCTTTTGGAGAATCCCGCCCCCATCCTTACCTTTGCCGTCCGCAAAAATTAAATGTTATGAACGCAGCAGTTCAGTTTGTACACGAGCAGTTAACGGTTAAAAAAGAATATCCTAAGTTCAAAGCAGGTGATAATATCACTGTTAACTATAAAATTATTGAAGGTGGTAAGGAGCGTATCCAGAGCTTCCGTGGTGATGTGATCAAATTACAGGGTAATGGAGCAACTGCTTCTTTCACTGTACGTAAGATCTCTGATGGAGTAGGTGTAGAGCGTTTGTTCCCTATTCTTTCTCCAAACATCGACTCTATCGTTCTGAATAAGACCGGTAAAGTACGTCGCGCTAAATTGTACTACCTGCGTGAGCGTAGCGGTAAGAGCGCACGTATCAAGGAAAAAAGATTCTAATCTCTTCGGATTGAATAGTAAAGCGGAAACTGATGATCTCGGTTTCCGCTTTTTTTATCTGATCACCCCTCAAATATTTATCCATAAACTTTGCTGTTAAATTGGTTAATTCAGCATGGTTTTACCTTACCTTTGGTATCCTCAAAACATATTTTATGGGTAATTTAGGATTTCAGGAAATTTTATTGATCGCAGTAGTGGTACTGGTATTATTTGGTGGTAGAAAGATCCCCGAATTCATGCGTGGACTGGGTAAAGGTATTCGTGAATTCAATGATGCTAAGAATAACGTGAAGAAAGAGATCGAAGAAGGTATCAAAGAGAAGGACCAGGCTGCACAATAGTTTTTCATTCAAAAAAAGCATTTTAGCCTTTGTTTCGCTTCAGCACAATCAAAGACTATCATAAAGCATTACAGAACGGCCAAACCACCTGTGTGGAGGCCGTTCGTTTTTATGTGGATAGGATAGCGCAAGACCGGGATCTCAATGCTTGGTTGGAAGTATATGCTGAAGATGCAATTCTCAAAGCCGCACAATTAGATCAAGAAAGACAATCCGGTAAACCATTGGCTCCTTTACATGGGGTGGTGGTTGGATTAAAAGATGTGATCTGTTATAACGATCATCAGGTAAGCGCCTCTTCTCATATTCTGGAGAACTTTGTTTCCGTTTATAATGCTACCGCCACACAAAAACTTTTGGATGCAGGTGCCATCATCATTGGCAGACAAAATTGTGATGAGTTTGCTATGGGCAGCAGCAATGAACATTCTGCTTTTGGTCCGGTTAAAAATGCCTTGGATATAACCCGGGTTCCAGGTGGATCATCAGGAGGCTCTGCTGTGGCTGTTCAAGCCGGTCATTGTATGCTTAGTTTGGGAAGTGATACAGGTGGTTCTGTGAGACAGCCGGCTGATTTCTGTGGTATCATCGGACTGAAACCCGGTTATGGAAGAATATCACGCTATGGTTTAATCGCTTATGCTTCTTCTTTTGACCAGATCGGCATTTTCGGAAAAAATATCGATGATGTTGCGCTCATGCTTCAAACCATAGCCGGTGCAGATGATTTTGATAGTACCGTTTCTCATTTACCGGTTCCAGATTATACCCTCGCAATGGAAACCTTAGGTGATGCACCTAAAAGAATTGCCTATTTTAAAGAGGCATTGGATCATCCCGGTTTGGATCCGGCCATCAAAGAGGCGACAGAGGGCTTTATCAAAAAATTAACAGCTCAAGGTCATATTGTAGAACCTGTTGATTTTGAATTGCTTGAGTATGTTGTTCCTACTTACTATGTTTTAACCACTGCTGAGGCTTCCAGCAATCTTTCACGCTTTGATGGGGTGAGATTTGGGCATCGATCGGCGCAGCCTACAAATGATCTTACGGACTTCTACAAACGCTCCAGAAGCGAAGGTTTTGGGAAGGAAGTAAAACGTCGGATCATGCTGGGTACATTTGTACTAAGTGCGGGTTATTACGATGCCTATTTCACTAAGGCTCAGCAAGTTAGAAAGAAATTACAGCTGCTCACAGATACTGTTTTTAGTTCTTACGACGCCATTATATCACCTACTGTACCCGCACCTGCTTATCGCATTGGTGAATTACAGGATGATCAGCTTGCGATGTTTTTAGGGGATATCTATACCGTATTCGCTAATCTGGTCGGAATTCCTGCAATCTCTATTCCTTTGTTCCAACACCCCAATGGTATGCCATTTGGACTGCAGATTATGACTTCTCATAGCGATGAGGTATCTTTGCTCCGCCTTTCAAAACAGTTTTTGGAACTGTCTGAGTAGTAGACCCACTGTTTTGAGCAAAACCCAACTTACTGCAACCCATTACTGAACTTATTGATAATTAAAGGATTTGATCACATGAAGTGGTTTGGTATCAGCATACAAAGTCATATCAGCACCAGCAAAGCATTGTTGGTGTGCTTTGCTTTTGTAGCAGGTTCTTTGGGAATGATGTCATTTAGAGCAGCCAATATTGGTTCATTTGTCTCAGGTAACGATTCTACTTTGAATGACAAGAGCGGCTTTAAAAGCTTATTCACAGCACAAAAATTTGATGCCTCTAAGCCTTATGAAGCTCAACTGAATCCCAGGGCCGTCGCATTTGTACAGGAATATGTTCGAAAAAATGGAGAGAGCCTTGAGAAAATGAAAAGCTGGGGCAAACCCTATTTCGATTTATATGATAATGTTCTTACAGTTTATGGTCTGCCACGAGAAATGAAATACTTAAGTGTTATTGAAAGTCATTTAGGTTCAAATGTGGTATCATGGGCCGGGGCTGCCGGTCCTTGGCAGTTGATGCCTTACGAAGCAAAGCGTTTTGGTTTGCGTGTGGGTGCTGTAGACGAAAGATTGGATTATTACAAAAGCACTCATGCCGCCGCTAAACTGATGCGTGAATTGTATGCGGAATTCAATGATTGGCTTTTGGTAGTGGCAGCTTACAATGCAGGTGCCGGAAGAATTAAACAAGCGATCAGAAAATCAGGTAGCCGCGATTTCTGGGATCTTCAATATCATCTTCCTGAAGAAACACGAAATCATGTTAAGAAATTCATCGGTACGCATTATGCATTTGAAGGAAGTGGTGGTTGGACAACCATGACTGCTGCCGAAACAGAACAAAAAAGAGCTGCTCTGCAGAGTTCCGAAACAGTTCAATTGACAACCGACGAGCTCAATAACTCTACTATTGTTGAAATTGCAGGGAGATACAATTCTCTGATCGTTTCCAATGCGCTGTTGATGAATCTGAATCAGTTCAACAGATGGAATCCCAATTTTGATAAAACACTCGCAGAAGGAAAAAAATATTCCATGCGTATTTTGAAAGATAAAGAGCAGGTGTTTCAAGCAAAAAAACAACAGCTCCTCATGGAATCATTGAAATCATTATTGGAAAGTGCTTCTGCTTCTAAATAATTTATTGTCCTTCTAACACTTTTCGAATAGCTGTTGCTTTCACCAAACATTCTTCATATTCTTTTTCAGGTTCACTATAAAAAGTGATGCCTCCGCCTACCTGATAACCAAGGTATCGGTTACTACTGTTGTATAGGATACTTCGAATCACAACATTAAAATCAAAATCGCCTGATGGACTAATATACCCTACTGCACCTGAGTACAATCCTCTTTTACTTTGTTCGTATTGTTCAATCAGTTCCATCACTCTTTTTTTGGGAGCACCTGTCATACTGCCCATTGGAAAGCAGGCTTTGATGATATCAGAGAATCGATATGCGGTATCCAGATCCCCTTCAACGGTTGAGATCATTTGATGCACTTGGGGGAAACTATAAATGCCAAATAGTTCTGTTACTTCAACAGATCCTTGTTGGCAAACTTTACTAAGATCATTACGAACCAGGTCTACCACCATTACATTTTCACTTTTGTCTTTCTCACTGTTCCTTAATTCCTCGATCAGTTTTTGATCTGCCTCCGGGTTTGAATGATTTCTCGGAATGGTTCCTTTGATGGGTTGTGATAATAAACGATCTCCCTTTTTTTGGAGAAAACGTTCCGGACTTGCACAAAGAAGGTATTTATCTGTGAGTCGATAGTAGCAAGCAAAAGGATTGGGAGAGATATGGGTCAATTGCTGATACAGAGCGATCGGATCTATGCTGATATCAGTTGCATAAAATTCCTGGCAAAAATTGATCTCATAACAATCGCCGCGTTGTATGTGATGTTTCAATTGATGAATAGTTGTCAGGTACTGCTCCCTGCTCATCCTCGGTTGTATGGTAATAGCAGGATTCGAGAGCGGTGATACTATCGTTGTGTTGATGATGGTTTGATAAATCGACGAAGCATCTGCATCATCATACACATCAATATGAAGTGTATCGTCTTTTAATGCAACGACTGTCGCAGGAACAAAAAAGAACAGGTCGGGAAACTGTATACCGTCCGGATGATCGGAATTCAATGATTCGATCTGGTTTTTGATATCATAACCCAGATGACCAAAGATCCATTTACCGGAGTGCTTGTGAATAAATTGATCAAGACTTTCCAGCGTTGCATCCATAGGTAATGCAGCAGTTACGCCACAAGCCAGCATACATTCTATAACAGATTCAGAACTTTGATATTGATGGTTGTCCAGAAAACAACAAATGTTGAACCGGGTTGCCCAGCTCAACATTTGCTGCTTGGTTTTTTTACTATCTGTTATAGAGAAAGTATAGGTGATAGACCGCTTATTTTAAGCCGATTAAAAATCATCATCGTCATCATCATCAAATCCGCCTGCTTTATCATCAAAGAGGTCGAATTCTTTAAAGTCTTCATCAAGACTAAAGTCATCATCATCATCGCCTTTTTTCTTAGCGCCACCTGTACTTTTCTTCCCTTTACTTTTTGGAATATCAAATTCATCGAAGTCGGGATCCCAGTCATCTTCTTCATCTTCTGCTTTTTCCCAATCATCAGATTCATCATCGATATCGTCGTCTTCATCATCGTCATCTTCTGACTTTGATTTCTTCGATGAAGATTTAGAAGCGGTTTTTTTGGAAGAAGCTTTGAGATCCATCTCATCATCATCATCTTCCAAATCATCATCATCGTCTTCCATTTGCTTTTTGCTTTTTGGAGACGGTTTCTCATCAGCACTTTTTGGTGCTGCTTTCTTAGGGGTGGAGGATTTTTTATCCTTATCAGATCTTGCTGCCATATTTCCAATAAGATTAACTGCGTAAAATTTCAACGCAAATTCTGATTAACCAAAAAAATTTTTTTGTTACAAATGCGATGCCACAAACTAAATGGCCACAATCTGTTCTCTGCCTGGTCCGTTTGAAACATATTTAACAGGCGCGCCAACATAATTGTTGATGAAATCGATATAAGTGGTCATGGTTCCCGGTAAAGAAGCGGCATCTTTAATACCAGTTGTATCGATTTTCCAGCCGGAAAAACTTTTCCAAACAGGTTCTATATCAACACCCGACATCTGAAAAGGAACTTCTGTATGTTCTTGGCCATTGATTTTGTAAGCTGTACATACATTCAATGTATCGAAACTATCCAATACATCAGCTTTTGTCATGATGAGTTGTGTTACACCATTGATCATGCAGGCAAATTTCAATGCAACCAGATCAATCCATCCGCAACGACGCGGACGTCCGGTGGTAGCACCAAATTCACTTCCGATTTTTCTTAATTCTTCTCCGGTAGCATCATTTAATTCCGTAGGGAAAGGTCCGCCGCCCACGCGTGTGCAATAAGCTTTGGTTACACCTAATACTTCATTTATTTGCTTTGGAGAAACACCTAAACCTGTACAAACACCTGCAGAAATAGTATTGGAAGAAGTTACAAATGGAAATGTACCAAAATCAACATCCAGCATACTTCCCTGAGCACCTTCTGCCAATACTTTTTTACCTTCTGCCAAACTTTTATTGATAAAATATTCGCAATTGATAATATTCAATGTTCTCAAAAACTCGATCGCTTCAAAAAACTCTTGCTCAGACGCAGAAATATCTTCTGTAAAATTAAAATTGTTTAACAGGGTCTGGTGCTTCGCGCGTAGTTCTTTGTATTGGGTATCAAATGAAGGGCTTAGAATATCGCCGACTCTCAGTGCATTTCGGCCGGTTTTATCCATGTAAGCAGGTCCAATCCCTTTTAAGGTTGATCCGATTTTCGCGTCACCTTTTTGTAATTCGGATGCCTTATCCAAAGCACGATGGGTTGGAACAATGAGATTGGTTCTTTGTGAGATAAATAAATTCTTACGCACATCAATACCATAAGCGGCTACAGCATCACACTCACGCTTTAATGTTACCGGATCAAGCACTACACCGTTACCAATAATATTAATAATATGTTGATGAAAAATACCTGAAGGTATCTGATGCAACACCATTTTTTGTCCATTCACATATAAGGTATGTCCTGCATTTGGACCGCCCTGAAAACGGGCAATGATATCATATTTGGGTGCGAAGTAATCAACGATCTTTCCTTTACCCTCATCACCCCACTGTAAACCCAGTAAAACGTCCACCATAAGTTTGCTTTGAATCGCGGCAAAAATAGGAGATAGTTTGGGGTTTTGGGAAGAATATTTTTGGTTGGAGAAAGTTAACAGTTGATAGTTGACAGTTGACAGGAAAACTAGTCTTTTTTCTTTCTATCAACTGTCAACTAATATCTGTCAACTCTCTCTTTATTTCTCACTTTCCGTATCAAATCGATCCACCCGCTGAATACCGTTGAGAGATTTCAGTCTGTCGACCAATTCTTCCAACTCTTCTTTATCGTGTACAAATATTTTGATGGTTCCTTCGAATAAGCCTTCACTGGATTCAATGGTTAAACCTGCAATATTGATCCGTAGGTCACCGCTGATGACGTTTGTGATTTTATTCACAACGCCTACATCATCCAAACCAATGATCTTGAGTCCTGTTAGGAATGAAATCTCTTTGTTTTTAGCCCATTTGGTCTTCACTACTCTATGACCATAATTAGCGAGTAATTGTGCTGCATTCGGACAACCAGTTCTGTGGATGATCAGTCCTTTGCCGGTACTTACAAAACCAAATACATCATCTCCGGGAATCGGGTTGCAGCATTTAGCTAATGTGTACATGATCTTATCACTGCTCTCACCAAAAATGATCAACTCTGATTCCTTCTTACTGTACGTTTTTTGTACAGGATCTGTGATGATCTCCTGAATAACAGGTTTGGGTTTTGGAATTTCAATTTTATCACCTAAAACCTGAAAATCTTTTAATTCTTTCAGGTCCAGGACTTTGGTGGCAATTCTATAATGAAGATCGAGTGATGAAGGGAGTTTATAAAACTGAACCAGTTCTTCGATATTATACTGGCTATACGCAGCACCCATACTCTCCAGTTTTCTTTGGAGCAGGTATTTACCATCTTCCGCTACTTTTCTTTTTTCTTCGCGTAAAGCATCTTTTATTTTATTTCTTGCTTTGGCCGTTACAACAAAACCAAGCCAGTCTTCAGATGGTTTTTGTTTGTTACTGGTGATGATCTCAATTTGATCGCCACTTCTTAATTTATGACTGATCGGAACCAGCTTGTGGTGTACTTTGGCGCCGATACATTTACTGCCGATGGCTGAGTGGATGGAAAATGCAAAATCAAGTGCTGTACTTCCCATGGGAAGCATTTTGACCTCTCCTTTGGGTGTGTACACATAAATTTCTTCTGCAAGGAATGATGTTTTGAAATCTTGTAAGAAATCAACGCCTTCGGTATCCTGTGTACTTAATACTTCTCTGATCTGACCAAACCATTTATCGAATCTGTCTTCTTCATTATTTCCTTCCTTGTATTTATAATGTGCAGCCAGACCTTTTTCTGCGATCTCATTCATACGTTTTGTACGAATCTGCACTTCTACCCATTTACCCTGAGGCCCCATCACTGTTGTGTGTAATGCTTCATAACCATTGCTTTTGGGGTTACTGAGCCAATCACGTAAACGTTCTGGGGAAGGCATATACTCATCTGTGATCATGGAATACACTTTCCAACAATCTTCTTTTTCTTTTTCTGTAGGGGAATCTAATATCACACGAATAGCGAAGAGATCGTATACCTCTTCAAAAGCCACTCCCTTCTTTTTAATCTTGTTCCAAATGGAATGGATGCTTTTTGGACGCCCATAGATTTCAAAATTGAAATTGGCAGCCTGCATTTTTTCTTTTATCGGACGAATAAACTCATTGATATACCGGGTTCTTTCTCTTTTGGTTTCAGCTAATTTTTTAGCAATATCCCGATAAGCTTCAGGCTCCATGTATTTCATGGACAGATCTTCCAGCTCGGTCTTGATATTGTATAATCCCATCCTGTGTGCCAGTGGGGCATATACCCAAACCGTTTCAGAAGCGATCTTTAATTGCTTTTCACGCTTCATGTGATCCAATGTTCGCATGTTGTGTAAGCGGTCTGCGAGCTTGATCAAGATCACTCGGGGATCATCCGTAAGTGTTAAAAGGATCTTTTTAAAATTCTCAGCTTGTTGAGAAGTATTGGTATCCATCACGGTAGAGATCTTGGTCAAACCATCTACAATTCTTGCGATCTCAGTTCCGAATTCTCGTTCAATATCTTCCAATGAAATATCCGTGTCTTCAACCGTATCATGTAATAATGCGCAAATGGTACTTCTTACACCGAGTCCGATCTCTTCCACACAAATCATGGCCACAGCTATCGGGTGAAGGATGTAAGGCTCACCGCTTTTTCGACGCATGGTCTTATGAGCATCGGCAGCCATTTGAAAAGCATGACGGACCAATTCTTTATCCCCTTTTTTTAACTTCGATTTCAGACTTCTCAAAAGGGCACGATAATGCCGTAATATTTCATTTTTTTCCTGATCAGGGTTCAGGTTATAACGAGGTAAAACCACCTCCGCAGTAGTATCTTTCGCTTGCTCCATATCTGAATACGAATATACGGATAGTCTTTGGTCCATGGTCCATGGTCGATAGTCCATGGCTTATGGCGTATGGTTCATAGCAAATAGTAGGAAAGAGGGATGTTGATAGTCCATAGTCCATGGTCGATAGTCTATGGTTGGCTTATGGGTCATGGCTAATTGGAGGGAAATAGAAATGTACAATTGGAGCTTGCATTAGTCTACTTGAAGAAAACGATTAACCATATGCCATGAACCATATGCTATGGCCTATGGACCATCAACCATGGACCCCCTCAAAAATTACAGCATCGGTAAACACTGCCCCGCCTTTGTTGTTACCTTTGACAGCTGTCATGACTGAAACGAGTAAAAAGAAGGTATTTGATTTTTCCTTGCTGAGTAGGGTATTTCATTTTGTTAGGCCTTACAAAGGCATGTTCTATCTCAGTTTATTATTAGCTGTAGTAATGGCTTTGTTTGCGCCTATCAGACCTTATCTGATACAGCTAACAGTTGATAAAGCAACCGGTAAGTCCATTCATGTTCCCGCTTGGTTGGAGTCGGTCCTTTTCAATACCGATCTCTCCGATGCCAGTCGCTTTATTATTGCTGTTACCCTTTTTCAAATTGTATTTCTAGTCATTGAGACATCCATCCGGTTCATTTTTAGTTTTATAACGGCATCGATGGGGCAACATGTTGTAAAAGACATGCGTATAGCAGTGTACAAAAAGATCTTGGGATTGAATCTTCGTCAGTTCGATAAAACACCGATCGGGACATTGACAACCAGGACCATCGATGACATTGAAAGAATCAATGATATTTTTTCCGATGGACTCATTCCCATCATCGCGGATCTTCTTACGATTATCATCACACTCGCAACCATGTTCTGGATGGATTGGCGTTTGACACTTATCAGTCTGGCTCCTTTTCCGATCATGATCATCGCTACTTATTACTTTAAAGAGAGTGTGAACAAAAGCTTTATCAAGGTGAGAAATGCAGTGGCCAGTCTGAACGCATTTGTCCAGGAGCATATCACGGGAATGCAAGTGGTACAAGCATTTGCGGCTGAGGATAGAGAAATGAATAAGTTTAAAAAGATCAATGCAGAACATCGTAATGCTAATATCAAGGCCATTTTTGCGTACTCTGTTTTCTTTCCTGTTGTGGAAGTAGTATTGGCACTCAGTACCGGATTATTGGTGTGGTGGATCGCAGGAAAATCATTGGATGCAGGCTTGTTGATGGCTTTTATTTTATACCTCAATCAGATATTTCGTCCGTTGCGAGTGATAGCCGATAAATTCAATGTATTACAAATGGGAATGGTGGCAGCTGAACGAGTATTCAAAGTGTTGGACAATACTGATGAGCTCAGTGCATCCGATCAAGGTAGTTTTCATCCGACTGTGGTGAAAGGTGATATTGATTTTGAACAAGTGTCGTTTGCTTATGTGGATGAAAATTTTGTACTTAAAAATGTAAGCTTTCGGGTAAAAGCCGGGGAAACGGTAGCACTTGTTGGACATACCGGCAGTGGTAAAACATCCATCATCAGTCTGCTGAATCGACTGTACCATATTCAACACGGTGTGATCAAAATAGATGGGGTGAATATCAATGAATATGATATTGATCGATTAAGAAAAAGTATGGGTGTGGTGTTGCAGGATGTATTCCTTTTTTCGGGTTCCGTGATGGATAATATTACACTTCGTGATCCTGCGATCAGTAAAGAGCAAGTAGTGGAGGCGGCAAAGATGATTGGTGTACATGATTTCATCATGCAATTACCGGGTGGATATGACTATAATGTAATGGAAAGAGGTAGCACACTCAGTTTGGGGCAAAGACAATTATTATCATTCATTCGTGCGTTGTTATATAATCCCTCGATTCTGATCTTGGATGAAGCCACTTCTTCTATTGATACAGAAAGTGAAATGCTAATCGAAAAAGCAATCGATAAACTCATATCCGGCAGAACATCTATTGTAATAGCTCACAGACTTTCTACGATCCGTAAAGCAGATAAAATTATCGTACTTGATAAGGGTGAGATCAAAGAGATCGGAAGTCATGAAGAACTTTTGCTAATGGGCGGGTTTTATGCCAAATTACATGAAATGCAGTTTGAGAAAAAGAAGAGCGTTTTGGTGTAAAAAAGAGACTGACTCAAACGTATTCTCATAAATCTTTATATAAATGCCCGCTTAGCAGATCAAATGCTTACAAGCATCATCCGGTTAAGCTAACGGATGACCCCTTTCCATACATCTCAAAAGCCATGAAAAAATCAAAAACTTGTTGGAAAATGAGCCGGAAGGTCATAGTTGATTTTTTTCTTTCTTTTCCTGCTTAGACTTTCCTTTTTCACCCCCTTTACCCCTATCTTTGCCGCAAATTTCGAGACAGGTATGGCCCGCATAAGTGTAAAATCTTTACTGGTAGCGACTTTCAGCCTTTTCACATTGCTGTTTTCTACTTTTTCATATGCCAATGAAACGCCTCAGACCGCAGCCGCAGGTCATGGCGAAGGCGACTTTAATGTAACAGAGACCATTCTCGAGCACATTAAAGACGATCATAGCTGGCATTTATGGGGTCATACAACCCTTCCTTTGCCTGTGATTTTGTATTCAGACAAGGGTTTGGAAGTATTCTCTTCAGCAAATCTGATGGACGAACATCATGAGCCTGCCATGTATGCAGGTAATTATAATTATAAAACCATTGAGGGCAAGATCAAAGTTGTGAATGCGGATGGTACTATTGATGAGGCAGCTACTGCCAAAGTGTGGGATTTTTCTATCACTAAGAACGTTGCTTCTCTGTTTGTGTCAATTCTTATTTTACTACTGGTATTCTTAACTGTTGGTGGTGCATATCGCAAAAGAGGTGTGAAGTCTGCTCCAAAAGGATTGCAGTCATTCATGGAGCCGATCGTATTATTTGTACGCGATGAAGTAGCAAAACCAAATATTGGTCACAAGTACGCTAAGTACATGCCATTCCTGCTGACTATTTTCTTCTTGATTCTGATCAATAATTTTTTAGGATTGATTCCATTCTTCCCGGGTGGAGCGAACGTGAGTGGAAATATTGCCTTCACAATGACCTTGGCGGTATTTGTATTCATCGTAGTAAACCTGAATGGTAATAAAAGTTACTGGGAGCACATTTTCTGGATGCCGGGTATGCACTGGAGTATGAAATTATTCCTGGCGCCTATCGAATTGATTGGTGTATTTACCAAACCTATTTCATTGATGATCCGATTGTTTGCGAACATCACAGCGGGTCACATTCTTGTATTGAGCTTAATCTGCCTGATCTTCATATTTAAAACTGTGTTTGCATCTGCTATTGCAGTTCCTTTTGCAGTGTTCATCGGATTGATCGAATTGCTTGTGGCATTCCTGCAGGCATACATCTTTACCATGTTGAGCGCTATGTATATTGGAATGGCAACAGAAGAGCATCACCATGAAGCAGCGCATCATTAATAAAAACTTTTTTTCACTCACAATTAAAACATAAAACAATGGTAGTAGGAAGTGTTGCCGCAATCGGCGCTGGTTTAGCTGCTATCGGTGCCGGAATCGGTATCGGTCAGATCGGTAAAGGTGCAGTAGAAGGTATTGCACGTCAGCCGGAAGCTGCTAACGATATCCGTGCAAACATGATCGTTGCTGCGGCTTTCGTAGAAGCGGTTGCCCTGTTTGCGGTGGTAGTTGCCCTGTTGGGTAACGGATAATCCGTTCAACTTTTTATACGGACCCCATGCAAAGGGCGGAAGGGTCCGTATAACTTTCAAAGAAAGAAATTTCAAACGCTGTATAAACATAGTTTATGTTATTAGAGATCAACCCGCTGGTATTACCTGATATCGGATTAGTATTCTGGAATACTATTGCATTCATCGTTTTATTCTTTGTATTACGTGCTTTCGCATGGAAGCCTATGCTGAAAGCAATTCATGATCGTGAACAAGGAATCGAAGATGCTTTGAGCAAAGCCGATAAAATGAAGGCTGATATCGCTGCTATGCAAAGTGAAAACGAAGCATTGCTGGCAAAAGCCCGTGAAGAAAGAGCACAGATGATCAAAGAAGCGAAAGAAACCGCTGATAAAATGGTTGCTGACGCTAAAGAGAAAGCTAAGAACGAATACGATAGAATTGTTGCTGATGCTCAAGTGGCCATCAATCAACAAAAAAATGCTGCTTTAACGGATGTGAAAAACCAAGTGGGTTCACTGGTAGTAGAAGTAGCTGAAAAAGTATTGCGTCGTGAATTGACCAATAAATCTGAGCAGGAAAACTACATCAAGCAACTGGCTGATGGGGTAAAACTGAATTAATCAAATTCTCAAACTGAATAATAAATGCAGAATCCACGTTTAGCAGGAAGATACGCTAAGAGCCTGGTTGACCTCGCAACAGAGAAAGGTCAGCTGGAAACGGTGTACGCAGATATGAAGTACCTGCAGGCTGTTTGTAAAAGCAGCAGAGATTTTGTAAACCTGTTGAAGAGCCCGGTGATCAAAGCAGATCAGAAGAATAGCATTATCACTGCTGTTACCACTGGAAAGATCAGTGAGTTAACCGCTGCTTTTAATAACCTGTTGGTGAAAAAAGGACGTGAAGGTGATCTGTATGAGATCGCTAATGCATTCATCGACCAATACAATGAGATCAAAGGCATTCATAAAGTAGTATTAACCACCGCAGTTCCTGTAAGCGAAGAATTGAAGAAATCGATCGAACAGAAAGTAAAAGGTGAAAAAAGCTTTGCGAATATTGAACTGGAAACCAAAACAGATGAAAGTCTGATCGGTGGATTTGTTCTGGAATTCAATAACAACCTGGTTGATGCAAGTATCTTGCGCGACTTGAAAGATATTAAAAAACAGTTCCTGCAGAATTTATATGTTCAGCAGTTACGATAATAATAAACACAATCATCATTAAAAGAATACAGTATGGTGGACATTAAACCCGATGAAATATCAGCGATACTGAGACAGCAGCTCAGCAACTTCAATGTATCTGCCGATTTAGAAGAAGTGGGTACCGTGTTACAGGTAGGTGACGGTATCGCCCGTGTGTATGGCCTGAATGGCGTACGCAGTGGTGAACTGGTTGAATTTGAAAATGGCACCAAAGCCATCGCCCTGAACCTTGAAGAAGACAACGTGGGTGTGGTATTGATGGGAGAGAGCGGTGAGATCAAAGAAGGCGCCAAAGTAAAAAGAACCGGTAAGATCGCCTCTATTAAAGTAGGTGAAGGTGTGGTTGGTCGCGTGATCAATACCCTTGGAGAACCTATCGACGGTAAAGGTCCAATCGCTGGTGAATTATACGAAATGCCTCTGGAGCGTAAAGCACCGGGTGTAATTTATCGTGAGCCGGTTAAAGAACCATTACAAACCGGTATCAAAGCGATCGATGCAATGATCCCTGTGGGTCGTGGTCAGCGTGAGTTGGTGATTGGTGACCGTCAGACCGGTAAAACCGCTATCTGTATCGATACCATCATCAATCAGAAAGAATTTTACGATGCAGGTAAGCCTGTTTATTGTATATATGTTGCGATCGGACAAAAAGCTTCTACCGTTGCCGGTGTAATGAAGACTTTAGCTGATAATGGTGCGATGGCTTATACCACTATCGTATCTGCATCTGCATCTGATCCTGCTCCTCAGCAGTTCTATGCTCCATTCGCCGGTGCTGCTATCGGAGAATTCTTCCGTGATACCGGTCGTCCTGCTTTGATCATTTATGATGATCTGTCTAAGCAAGCGGTTGCTTACCGTGAAGTTTCTCTGTTGTTGAGAAGACCTCCGGGACGTGAAGCATATCCTGGTGACGTATTCTACTTGCATAGCCGTTTGTTAGAGCGTGCTGCAAAAGTGATCGCTAACGATGATGTTGCTAAAAACATGAACGATCTTCCTGAATCTATCAAACACCTTGTAAAAGGTGGTGGTTCTTTGACTGCATTGCCGATCATTGAAACACAGGCAGGTGACGTTTCTGCATATATTCCTACCAACGTAATCTCTATCACTGACGGACAAATCTTCTTGGAAGGTAACTTGTTCAACGCAGGTATCCGTCCGGCGATCAACGTAGGTATCTCTGTAAGCCGTGTGGGTGGTAACGCACAGATCAAATCCATGAAGAAAGTAGCAGGTACACTGAAACTGGATCAGGCATTGTATCGTGAGATGGAAGCCTTCTCTAAATTCGGTGGTGATCTGGATGCTGCTACTAAACTGGTACTGGATAAAGGTGCTCGTAACGTGGAGATCCTGAAACAACCTCAGTACACTCCATTCTCTGTTGAAAAGCAGGTAGCGATCATCTACTTAGGTACACAAGGTTTGTTGCGTGAAGTAGCTGTGAAAAAAGTAAAAGACTTTGAAGCACACTTCCTCATGGAAATGGAAAACAAACTGCCTGATGTACTGGCTGAATTCAAAAAAGGTAATCTGCCTGAAGACGGTATCAACAAAATGGTTGAACTGGCGAAGAGTTTGATGCCTCAGTATAAATAATCAGTATTCATTTAATTGACTATACAAAGCCTCGGAATGTATTCCGGGGCTTTTTTATTCAACCGTTTGGCTGCATGGAATGTAATTATTAGGTAATTTTCATTAGATACACCCAATCATTCAACTCATGCACGAGGTCTTAGAAAAACACATCAGAGCCAAACTCGGTACAGATACAGCCGGTTTGGAAGAAGTGATCTGTTATTTTCAACCGCTGGAGTTGAAAAGAAATGAGTACCTGTTAAGGGAAGGGGAACTCTGCAGATCCTGTTATTTTATTGTAAACGGAGTAATCCAAGTATTTACCATAGATGCGGTGGGGAATGAAACAACCCGTGATTTTATTTTAGAGGAACACTGGTTGATGGAGATCAATAGTTTTTTACAACAAATACCATCAAAAGAATTTTTTCGCGCTGCAGAACCATCACAAGTGTTGTTCATCAATAGGGATCATTTTATGGAACTATCTGCTCGTTTTCCTCAATTTGAAAAAATGTACCGACAGATACTTGAGCTGTCTTATGCCAATTCAGTATATCGTATCAATAGTTTTGTTTCAATGGACGCAATCGAACGTTTGCGATGGATGATGGATCATCAGCCTAAACTGTTCACTCGCTTATCCAGTAAAATGATCGCATCTTATCTTGGCATCTCTCCTGAAACTTATACCAGATTAAAAGGGAAACTGTAAAATCTTGACATTTGTCAAGAGCTGCTCATACTGGCTTTTCCATTTTTGTGACGATCAAATTTTAAAACCTAAATCGTTACAATTATGAAAGAGTATCTTTTATTATTCTACAATCAATCCGGAAACGGACAGTATATCACTTCACCGGAAGATATGCTGGAAGACATGCCCAAATGGCAACAATGGATCGGTAATATCGCGATGCAAGGGAAATTGGTATCCAGTAAACCGATTGAATTCGACGGAACTGTTATTGATCAAAAAGGAACACACAATGGACCATTTATTCAGCAACAGATTTTGTTGACGGGTTATCTGATCTGTAAAGCAGAAAGTCTGGATGAAGTAAAGGAATGGTCAAGTACTTGCCCAATTCTGAAATATGAAAAAGGCGCAGTGGAAATTCGTCCGATCATGCCATTTGAAATATAAACCTTAACACAATAATTTTATGCAAAAAGTATTATCAATAGGAAAATGGCTGTTTATTCTGTCATTCCTGTTATACACCGGACTTCATTTCGGATTACCACAAGTAGGGGCTGAAATGATTCCATCTTTTTTCCCCGGAAGACTTTTTTTGAACTATGCAACCGGCGTTTTGATCACCGCATTTATTGTGAGTTGTCTGATCGGTAAATACGATCAGTTGGCCTCATTACTCATGGCTTTGTATGTATTACTGATGATCTTCTTGATCCATATTCCTCGAGCGGCTGAAAGCAGTAATGATATGCTGAATATTTTTAGAAACATCATGGTCATTGGAGCTTTGTTGATGTATGCAAAGGCTTTTGCAAAGGATCGATTTCTGGATCAATAAACTTCGGTTGTATCTTGAAACAGAGGAATTACAACGAATAATTCCTCTGTTTTATCTAAACCTAACTAATATAGAAGTGATATTCAATTAGCCTTCTGCAAATTTTGGGGAATACATGTCAGATCTAAATAATAGATCAAAATTTATAAGAATAACCTAGTCTGAATACTTGTGTTTCGAGATAATCGGTACTTCTTAAAATAAAGCCATTACCCTTAATTGTTTTACTTGTTCGAAGCGTGTTAAAAATATCTGTGCCATTCAGGAACAATTCTCCGCTACCTTTTTGTATTTGCTTTCTCAAACCCATATCAATCGAAAACCTGCTTTCAATGCGGCCTTGTGGTATGAGATCTGGTGCCAGCCAGATGGTGCTGGTTTGAATATCGAATTTGCCCGGCAGACGAAATGATGTGTTCAGTTTTATATTTCCTGAAATAATACTTTCTCTTTCCATAGAATAAGTAGTAGGTACAGGATATTTATTCTGAATGGTAAAAGCATGAATTGTATTTCGGTAAATGGTAGCACTGGTGTTGAAAGATATTTTGGAAGACAACTCCTGCTGGTAAACGAATTCTGTACCGGTAGCTTCGCTTCTGCTTGTATTCTGAAATATATTATAGATAAGCGTATTACCAGGTACAATAGTAGCAATGCGGGTAATAGTAGCATCTGTGCTGCGATGATAACCCGATGCATAAACATTGCCTGTCTTCCATTTATGCGTATAGCCCGCTTCCACCGTTTGAGAAAATTGAGGACGCAATGTTGGGTTACCTACTTTCAGTAATTCAGGTTCATCATATTTAGGGAAGATGCGTATATCAACTTCATTAGGTCTGTCAACCCGCCTGTTATAGAACAGGGTGATTTTGTTCCGATCATTCATTTTCCAGGCAAGTCTTAAATTCGGGAAAGGTTGTGCATAATCATAACCATCACTTGTATACGTGTTGTGATTGGGATTCACTTTATAATCTACCCGTACATATTCAAATCTCAAACCAGCTTCCAATTCCCAGCGCTTGTTTTCGTATACATAGTTACCATATGCAGCTGGAATGGTTTCACGGTAAGTAGCCCAGCCACCAGCGCCTAGATCAATAGGTGAATTGAGTCCTGGAAAGAATAACATATCAGTAGGAATAGATCTGTACCTGAATTTGATACCTGTTTCCAGCCTGCCATGTTTAAGTGGCTTCACATAATCAATGGTCAGATCAGAAACATGTTCATCTGATAACAGTTTGAACGCGTCCTGACCGGTATAAGAGGGCATGATATTGGTAAAAAAATATTTTTCATCCTCTCGATGAAAAGTATAAGTATATCCAATATTCAGCAAATGACCGGGCTGCGGAAAGCTGTGACGATAAAGTGCAGTGGCAGTAACTGTATATTTCACTTCATCTTCGAGAAACTGCCATAATCTTAAACGCTGCGAAGTATTTTTATTGAAATAAGGTATATCTCCTTTATCAATTATTTTTTCACGATTGAAGTAGGCCGAAACAGTAAAGCTATTATTAGCATCCGGGTTCCAGTCGATACCGGTTTTTACGGTGGTAAAAGTGGTAGTTCTGTTTCTTTTCACCTGTTGTTCAATCACTTTGCCATCCGTATAACTTCTTTCTGCAAATTCATTTCTGTTTAGTGTACGCGTGTATAACCAGTCGGCTTGTAAAAAAGTATTGAGTTTATTTTTTCTATAGTTCAATGAAATGGAAGGATTGATTTTCGGTGAGCTGCTAAATTGAGGTCTGATACCTGGCAGGTTAGCTCTTCTTTCCCACAATGCACCAAGACCACTCGTGAAACCAATTTTTCCGTTAAAGCCTTGTCGCTGGCCCTTTTTATAAATGATATTAATGATACCCGCATTACCATTGGCATCATAAGCTGCGGAAGGATTGTTGATGATTTCAATTCGTTCAATGGCAGAAGCAGGAATATTGTCAAGTCCTGACTGGCTGCCATAACCTGTAACTGCATTCTGTCTTCCGTCAATCAGTACGGCCACTTTATCATTGCCCCGTAACTGTATTTTCCCATCCTGAACCGTAACACCTGGCAGGTTTTGCATGGCCTGAAGAACTGAGCCACCTGTTTGAGTAGTATTGTTGCTGATAGAGAAAACCTTCTTATCCATTTTAGCTGTAATCCCGTCTCGCTGCACGGTAGAACGTACTGTTACATTTGTTACAGCGCTTGAATCTTCCTGCAATTCAATAATACCCATATCGAGAAAGGCACTGAGCTGCCCTACTGTAATAGTTTGTCTTTGGGGTATAAATTGAGAAAGAGCGGTTTCCAGCAAATAATTACCCGGTTTGATACCTGTAAAAGAAAAACGTCCATCTTCACTGCTGATGGTTCCTGATACAAAACTGCTGTCAGGCTTTTTTAATAACAAGGAGGCATATGCCAGTGCAGATTTATCCTTTGCATTCCGTACCATTCCGGAAATAGTGATGTTGGTTTGAGCGATCGTTAGCACCGGGATCATCAAAAATGTGATAATAAGAAGTCTTTTCATCTTACAAAAGAAACAGCTAATCCTGAAGATATTCTGGAGAAGGAGAAAACGATACTTCAGCTTTTCTCCAGATTTTTAATTTTAAATTGCAGTAAAACCCATTAATTGAAGATACTGGTAATTGAAGATGAGCCTGAGTTGAACCATAGCGTAGTAGCATTTTTACGCCAGGCAGGATACATCGTAGAATCAGCTATGTCGTTCAGGCAGGCATTGGAGAAAATAGAGGGTTATGTTTACGATTGTATTGTACTGGATATTATGTTGCCTGGTGGGTCGGGGCTTGAATTGTTACGCGTTTTGAAAGAAGACAGAAAAGATGAAGGTGTAATCATTGTATCGGCCAAAGATTCGCTGGATGATAAAATCACAGGAATTGCACTTGGTGCCGATGACTATCTTGCCAAACCATTTCATTTATCAGAATTAATGGTTAGGATAGCAGCTATTATCAGGCGAAAACAATTCAATGGACAACCGATGGTAATAGCAGGTGAAATATCGATCGACTTGTTGGCTAAAACGGTAATGGTAAATGAACAGCCGGTTGAGCTAACACAAAAAGAATTCGCTCTGTTATTATTCTTTATAACCAACCGTAACCGGGTGCTGTCGAAGAATGCTATTGTAGAACATCTTTGGGGTGATGATATGGGTCTGGCAGACAGTTACGACCTTGTTTACTCACACATAAAAAATCTTCGGAAGAAATTGTTTGTGAATGGGAATGTGGATTATATAAAATCTGTTTACGGTGTAGGTTATAAAATGCAGTTCTCATGAAATTGTTTGACAAGTATAACCGCACCAATATTGCTGCTGCCATTTTTACTTTTCTCGCAGGTAGTATCGCATTCTATATTGTATTGAACTATGTGCTGATTGGCCAACTAGATAGGAGCCTACGGGTAGAAGAGCAGGAGATACGCACTTTTATTGAAAAGAACGACCGGTTTCCGGAGATACATGATACCCGACACCAATGGATACAACGTAGTGCCGCGCAGCACACAATAGAAGATCCCCAGCCAATTTCAACGGTCGCTTATAATCCACAGGCCAGGCTAACAGAACATGTTCGGCAATATCGATTTACAACGATTACAGAAGGTCAGTTGATAGAAGTAATTGTGAGCCAGTCTGAAACAGAAACGGAGGAATTGTTAAGACTGATTATCCTTGTGGCGCTGGGCATGATAGCACTTATGCTTGGGCTGAATTATCTCATCAGTCAGAAATTAATGAACAGGCTTTGGAAGCCATTCTATACAACATTACAACAGATTAGTGAATACAAAATGTCTTCGCGAAAGGCTTTGGAATTGCCGGCAGTAAATATTGATGAAATAAACCTGCTGAATACGCACCTGAATGGCATGACACAAAGAATTCGAAACGACTATCTATCACTGAAAGAATTTACCGAGAATGCATCACACGAAATGCAAACACCACTTGCTATTATCCGGTCGCGTGTGGATGAACTTTTGCAGACTGAAAAAATAAATGAACAAAGCAGCCGGCAATTAGCGGGTATTGAAGATGCCGTAATGAAATTGTCGAGGCTTCAGCAGGCATTGCTGTTGTTGGCGAAACTTGAGAACAGGCAATTTGAAGAAAAGGAACAGGTAGGCATACGCAAGATTGTTGATCATTGGATCGATATGTTCTCCGACCTGTTCACACCGGGAGGAATATCGTTGGTTGTTGAAATGGAAGAAACAATGGTTTTAACACACCCACACCTTGCAGATATATTGGTGAGCAATTTGCTGAAGAATGCCCTTCGTTACACAGCACGAAACGGGGTCATAAAAATCAGTCTCAATAATAAAGAGTTCTCCATTACAAATACTGCCATCGGGGAATCATTGGATAAGGAGCGTTTGTTTCAACGATTTTACAGAGCATCGGGTGTAACAAGCGATAGCACGGGTCTGGGTTTAGCAATAGTAAAGGAAATATGTAGTACAACAGGCTGGCAGATAACCTATTTTTTTGAGCAAGGGGCACATAGGTTCCAGGTTTTATTCTAATCGCTGTTATTCCGGATGCTACCAGAAAAGCAACCGGCTGGCTCCCAATATCTACCGATTAGTAGCCTCTGCTTTATTATGAATAACCGAATGAAAATCTGATTATTTATTCTATTATGTTGTAAATCAATAAATTATGTTTTTATACTGGCATGTCTAAAAAAGTTTGAATAATAATTTGATTTATAAAATAAACTATTCTATGTTTGTCCTGTCAAAACAACTGAGCAATGAAAAAATGGATGATAAGTCTGATAATGCTACTGCTGGTAAGTGGTATTCAAGCACAGATTAAGATTACAGGTTCTGTAAAAGATCAAAAAGGTAGGATCCTGGCTGGGGCCAATATTGTAGTCAAAGGTTCTTATGATGGTACCGTATCTGATTCTACCGGTAGCTTTTCTTTTAAGACCTATGAAAAAGGAAAGCAATTCATCGTGGCAAGTAGTATCGGTAATAAAACGGTAGAGCAGGAAGTAACCATCGATTCTCTCCCAGTTCAAATTGATTTTATACTGAAAGAAGAAATCAGCGAATTAAAAGCAGTAACTGTAACAGCAGGAAGTTTTGAAGCAGGTGACAAAAAAAGAGCTGCTACGGTGTTAAGTTCTTTAGATGTTTACACAACAGGTGGTGCTAATGCTGATATTTCAGCTGTGGTAAAAACCTTACCGGGTGCACAACAAGTAGGTGAGCAGGAAGGCTTATTCGTAAGAGGTGGTGCAGGTTATGAAGCCAAACAATTTATCGATGGAACTTTAGTGAATAATCCATTCTTTGCCAGCGTACCTGATATCGCTTCACGCGGTCGTTTTGCTCCGGCACTTTTTAAAGGAACGGTATTTAGTACCGGTGGTTATTCAGCGTTATACGGACAAGCTTTATCATCTGCATTGATCATGGAAAGTATTGATATTCCTGATCGTTCAGAAGTGTCTGCATCTATTTCATCTGTATTTCTTGGAGCAGGTTTACAAAAAGTAGCAAAAGATAAAAAGTCTTCTTGGGGCGCTAACTATGGGTATACCAACTTACTTCCGTACTTCAGTATTGTCAAACAAAAACCTGATTATTTCCGCATGCCTGAGTTTCATACTGCAGATCTCAACTTCCGTATGAAAACAAAAAACGGTGGCATGATCAAGTATTACGGAACTTTTGGAGCCAGTGATCTTGGTTTACGCAGACCGAATATCGATGACCCCAATTTGAAAAACGCTTTTGGTCTGAACAATATCAATGTATATAACAATTTAAGTTGGAGGGAAAATTTAGGTAATGGCTGGAAAATGAACTTGGGATTGGGTTACAGTACAGATTTCAATGATATTGATCAACAAATACAGAACCAACAAAACCAAAAGATCACAACCGGACAATCCTGGATTGATAACAATAATTTCCGAATCAAGACACGCTCTGATTTATCACAGATTAAAGCTGTTTTTGATAAAAGATTAAGCGGCATCAGTGTATTACGTATGGGCGGTGAATACATGTACTTCTATAACCGTAGTACATTCAATAACCAGACCGCAACATTGCCTGATCATTTCAAAGCATTCTTCTCAGAAGCGGATCTCTATATCACCAATGATCTGGCTGCAAAAGTGGGTGCGCGTTTTGAACATTCTTCTTTGATCAATAAAGCCAATATCGCACCTCGTTTATCCTTGGCTTATAAGACAGGAAAAGGAGCGCAAATGAGTATTGCTTATGGTGAGTTTTATCAGAAACCCGAAAATAATTACCTATATGCAACCACCAACTTTGGTTATGCAAAAGCCACACATTTCATTGCGAACTATATCAAGAATACCGCTTTACAAACTTTTCGTGTAGAGGCATTTTACAAAAAATATGATGGGCTTGTAAAAACACATCCCTCTTTCAATAATGCAGGAGCCGGTGATGCAAAAGGTGTTGAATTATTCTGGAGAGATAAAAAAACATTCAAGGGCTTGGATTATTGGGTGAGCTATTCATACCTGGATACCAAACGTGATTTTTTGAACTACCCAAAACAATTGCAACCCACATTTGCAGCCAATCATACAGCATCATTCGTGATGAAGCGTTTTATCAGTAAAATCAACACCGGATTCAATTTTACTTATTCTTATGCTACAGGTCGCCCTTACTATCATTTAGTTCAAAGTGGAAGTCAGTTCACCATTGCGGATCAAGGTAAAACGATCGATTATCACAATTTGGGATTCAGTTTCAACTATCTGACTTCATTGGGTAAAGCCTATGCCGTATTGGTTGGATCGGTTACGAATGTGCTCAATAGTAAACAAGTATTCGGATATAATTATTCAAATAATGGACAAAGAAAAGAAGCCATCACGCCACCTGCGCCGCAATTCTTTTTCTTAGGCGTGTTCCTGAGTTGGGGAGTGGATAGAAGACAAGATGCCATAAATAACAATTTATAAGCCTCGAGCTGCAAGCTACAAGTAAGAATCAAATCACAAAATCAAAGATCAAAAAATCAAACTTAAAATCATGAATAACGAACAACGCGATGAACAACTTTGGCAAATTGCTAAAGCTAGAGCCGGATTTAAATGGGGACTCTTTAGTTACCTGATCGTCAACGCTTTTTTAGTAGTGGTATGGTTCTTTACATCGGGAATCGACTCTTACTTCTGGCCTATCTGGGTGATGTTAGGATGGGGCGTGGGACTAGCCTTTCAATACTTCCACGCATATCACGGTACAAAATTTTTAACCGCTGCAGAAGAATATGAGAAGTTGAAGCAGCGAGAGGCAAGTGAAAAGTGAGAAGTCAAAAGTCAAAAACTAAAATCAAAAAATCATAGATCACAAAATCAAACCTAAAACCATGAAACAGATCATTATCATTTTATCGATGTTTATTGCCGGACATCTTGCTGCACAAACAAAATATGAAGCAGGAATGCAAAAAGGGTTAGAGCAGTTTAGTACTGCAAAAACAGCAGAGGATATGGCTGCCGCTTCTGCATTTTTTGAGCGTATTGCGGATGCAGAAAAAGATAAATGGTTGCCCTACTATTATGCTGCATATGCCAATCATCTCACCGGCTGGATGAATCCCAAAGCAGATAAAGACAAGGTTGCTGAAAAGAGTAAAGACTTATTAGGAAAAGCGGAAGCTTTGGAAAGAAATGCTGAAACCTATTGTATGCGTCAAATGATCGCTATTCAACAAATGACTGTTGATCCAATGGCACGTTGGCAGACCTACGGTACCGAGGCAACCAATGCTTTAGCAGAAGCAAAAAAAGTAGATTCCAATAATCCTCGTATTTATTTACTGGATGGACAAACATTAATGAATACACCTGAGGCATTTGGTGGTGGTAAAGCAGTAGCTAAAAAATTATTTGAAAAAGCAATACAATTATTTGAAACATACAAGCCACAATCTGCGATGCATCCGAGCTGGGGTAAAGACCAGGCTACGAAATTGTTAGCTGCTTGTCAGTAATTTTCTGCGCATTATTCAGTAAACGAAATTGTGATCCAATAACTTTAAACGATGGAGCAGCTATTCACTCCTTTATTGATACTTCATATTTTAGGTGGTAGTGCCGGATTAATTACCGGCACTATTGCCGCATCTGTAAAGAAGGGTTCCAAACCTCATTTGGTATCAGGGAAAATATTTTTTTGGGGAATGTTCTTGGCTTCTTCCAGTGCCTTGGTATTAAGCTGGATTCCGGGACATGAAAGTCTTTTTCTTTTTGCAGTAGGTGGGTTTACATTGTATATGATCTTGAGTGGTTATAGGATTGTACTATTAAAACGAAAATTCAAACAACAAGGTGAGGCATTTTTTTCAATTGATTATTTGATCACTTTGTTTGGTTTTTCTTTCGCTGTTTTTTTATTGATTCAGTCGGTCAAGGGGTTACTACACGGACATACATTCAGTATCGTACCCGGTGTATTCGGGTTGATTTGTTTGAGTTATGTTCTTTTAGATATTAAATTATTGACGGGTAATACCACTGTTAAACAATCATGGTTATACAATCATATTGTAAGGATGATGGGCGCAATGATCGCTTCTTATACAGCATTCTTAGTAGTGAATGTCCAGATTGATATGCAGTGGATATTGTGGTTATTACCTTCCGTGATCGGTAGTATCTTTATTACGATATTTTTAAGAAAGTATACCCTGCCTAAAAATAATACTCATGTCAAACACTGAACATCAAAACGACAATGAAAAAGTATTCTCTCCCGAAGAGAGTCTTCAGTTGATTCAAACCATGATACGGAAGACAAAAGATTCGGTTGCAGTCGATAGTTTTTATCTGCTGTTCTGGGGATGGCTTGTGTTCGTTTGTTGTATTGTAGAATATGTATTGATGGTCTATCTAAAATATCCATATCACAGTTTTGTTTGGTGGACCATGCCCATAGGTGGTGTTATTTCCGGTGTTTATAGTTCTCGACAGGCAAAAAAACAAAAGTCATTTACCTATATCGAGGAGGCGTTAAGCTATTTATGGATCGCGATCGGCCTTGCCTTTTTTGTAATGGTATTTGTGAATGTTGTATCTGAAGCATGGAAAACAGCTTTCACTTATTATATTCTGATGTATGCGATCGGCACTTTTGTAAGTGGAAGACTGATTCGCTTTCAGCCTTTAGTTATCGGTGGGATCTTGAATTTTATCATCGCTGCTGTTTCCATAAAGTTTAATTTCGCTGGCCAGTTACTGATGGGAGCACTTGCTATATTAATCAGCTACATCATACCCGGACATCTATTGCGCATTCGATACAATACTAAAAAGAACTAATTCATGGCAGACCAAAAACAAATGACCGAACAGGAAAGCCTTGACCTGATCACCAACATGATCCAAAAGGCCAAAGGCAGCTATCATGAAACAGGTATTGGTTCTCTATTGTGGGGAACAGTTGTGACACTGGCATCCGTGATCACTTATTTTGAACGTACCTATGATTTTTATATTGGGTTTGATATATGGCTGATTGTACTGGCAGCTATTATTCCTCAAATCGTGATTTCCATACAAGAAAAGAAATCCAATAAAGTAAAGAAATATGAAGACGATGCCTTAAATGCTGTTTGGCTGGTTTTTGGTATTACCATTTTCGGTTTAAATATTTATCAGATGATTGTTCCCGATGTAACCAATGAGTTCCTCAAACAAGAGGGATGGCAATTGACCAAACATTATCTGAATAGCAATCAACCGGATGAACCCATCAGTACTTTTACGCCAAGTATTTATTCACTCTTCATCCTCATATATGCACTCCCAACATTGGTTACGGGAGTTGTAAAAAAATTCAAGCCCATGTTATATGGAGGATTGATCACTTACGGACTTTTTATCTGGTCCTGTTTTACCATTTCTGAATATGACTTTTTGTTGGGCGGATTTGCAGCATTGATCTGCTGGTTCATTCCCGGCGTGATTTTAAGAAGAAAATACCTGGCACAACAAAAAGCGAATGTTTAAAGAACTGGATCCCATATTACATTCTCAGTTGCGACTGGCAGTCGTAAGTCTGCTCATTGGAGTAAAGGAGGCTGAATTCACCTTTATCCGTGAAAAGACCAATGCTACAGCCGGAAATCTCAGTGTGCAGGTGCAAAAACTTAAAGAAGCGGGTTATATTGAGGTAACCAAACAATTCAAAGACAATTATCCCCAAACAACCTGTAAAATAACACCCAAAGGCATCGAGGCTTTTGAAGCCTATGTTCAGGCGCTTCAGCAATACCTTCAGGTAGGAAAAGAATAAGTTCACTTTTCACATTTCCCTTTTCACCTGCTGCGAACTTACTCCGTACCTTCGTTGTTATACATGGAAATGAAGGAAATCATACAGGTAAATCATCTTACCAAATCGTTCAAAAATTTAACCGCTGTCAACGATCTTTCTTTTTCGGTCAAAGAAGGGGATGTTTACGGATTCCTTGGGCAAAATGGAGCCGGAAAAAGTACCACCATCCGTATGCTCTTGACACTCATTGAACCTACTGCCGGCTCAATTGAATTATTCGGTTTATCACTTCAGACACATAGAACCGAAATACTCAGACAGGTGGGTGCGGTGATCGAAAAACCGGATGTCTACAAATACCTGAGTGCAATAGATAATCTACAGTTGTTTGCTCGGTTAAGTGGACTGAAGCCTACTCGCCAACAACTCATGGATCAATTGGAGATGGTGGGGCTTGCATCCAGAGCAAGAGATATCGTGAAAACATTCTCACAGGGTATGAAGCAGCGACTGGGTATTGCGGTTGCATTGGTACATGACCCTAAACTGATCATTCTTGATGAACCCACGAATGGATTAGATCCTCAAGGTATTGCTGATATTAGAAATCTGATCAGACATCTCAGCAAGGATCTCAATAAAACTGTACTCGTCTCATCACATTTATTGAATGAGATTGAACAAATCGCTACAAGGGTATTGATCATTGATAAAGGCAGAAAATTAGTGGAAGGTTCTGCAGCAGAATTATTTGATCCGGCTCAAACTTTGATTGAGTTAGAAACATTGGATAATGAATCCGCTTTCCATAAACTAGAGCAAAGCAAGTGGCAGCAAGCACTTCAGATAAGAAGATCAAGTACTATACTCATCAAGCTTCATCGTGATCATATCCCGGATCTGCATCGCGATTTAGTAGCACTTGATATTCCGGTTTTATCCTTACAACCTAGACATTCACTCGAAGACTTTTTCTTACAGGTAACCTCAGGTCAATATGCGAACACTTATTAATATAGAGCTCTACAAAATATTCAAAAGACCGCGCACCTACATCGCGTTCGCTGCTATTACTGCATTAATTGTGATGATTCAGTTTGGCTTGAAAGTAGATGGCAAAACTTATGTAGACTTCATGCTCAATGATCTTGGATCAACACTGGAAATTGATGGCAATATCATGAATGGTTATCTGGTTTGCTATGTGATGTTGCAATTGTTATTGGTGCATGTGCCATTATTAATTGCATTGATCGCTGCTGATATGATCTCGGGTGAAGCCAATATGGGTACACTGAGGGTATTACTCTCTAAGCCTTATAGCAGAACACAATTTATGTTGGCTAAATTCATAGCTTCTACGATTTACACTTTGCTGTTGTTGGTGTGGTTAGCATTTCTTGCACTATTCGTGAGCATGTGGATTTTTGGAACGGATGATATGTTTCTGATGAAAAGCAGTTATGTAGTATTACTCAAAGAAAATGATGTCTTTTGGCGATATGTGGGTGCTTTTGGATTCGCAGCGCTTGCTATGACAACCGTTGCTGCACTTGGATTTTTCTTATCCGTCTTTGCTGAAAATTCAATAGGCCCCATTGTTGCTACGATGAGTGTGATCATCTTCTTTACCATACTCAGTACAATGAATATTCCAATATTTAATTTAGTAAAGCCCTATCTGTTCACTACACATATGATCGGATGGAAAGAATTCTTCGATATTCAAGTAACAGATACCAATGAAGCTATTGTTGGTAGTATCCAATATCCAGAACGAATCGTTAACTCAGCATTGGTACTCTTTATTCATATTATCTTATTTGTGGCTGCAGCTATTGTTGTGTTCAGAAAAAAAGATGTTTTAAGCTAAATCAATAACCATGAGAACAATCATCATAATACTTTTCACTTTTCACCTTTCACCTTTCACTTCTTCAGCCCAAGACATGACCCCATTGGTGATGAAAGTCAAAGCCAAACTTGATCAGGTCAATGATTATGAAGCAGATGGCAGAATGAAAACCGATGTAGCTTTCATCAAAGCACCGGTTGGGAAAGTAAAGATATACTTCAAAAAACCTGATAAATTTCGTTTAAGAAAAGATGGTGGGATCTCATTGTTGCCAAAAGGAGGTGTATCAGTGAATATGAACTCGATCGTTACAACAGATCAGTTTGTTGCTTTGGCTGCTGGTGAAGCCATGGTAGCGGGCATAAAAACAAAAGTGGTAAAGATGCTGCCTGTCAATGAGAATAGTGATGTGGTACTTACGACTATGTATATTGATGAAGCCAATCTGTTGGTAAGAAAAGCTGTAACAACCACCAAAGAAAATGGCACTTATGAAATTGAAATGACCTATGGCAAATTTGCCAATTTCGGGTTGCCTGATAAAGTCACTTTTAGCTTCAATACCAAAAATTACAAACTGCCCAAAGGACTTACATTGGAATTCGATGACAATGAAAAGCCACTTACCGAAGAACAAAAATTGAAGAATAAAAAGGGTAGGGTTGAAATTGTATATACCAATTATGCGATCAACAAAGGGATCGCTGATGCTGTCTTCAAATAATTAAAAGACTTCTACTGACCATTGTCTATTCATGATTGCTTTAGGGGGTAATGGATGAATACCTTCTTTATTGATCAGTTTCCCATTACTATCAGCCACATCTGCAATACCACACCATGGCTCTATGCAAACAAAGTCTGCATCCTTTGCACTCCAAATTCCCATGAAAGGAAAATTCTCATAGCGTAAAGTGATACCGTGTTTGTGCTCGGTAGACAAAATTGAAATGGCTTTTGATTGTAGTGATTTAAAAACAAGCGCATCACCATAAAATAAATCTTTGCGTAAGGCTATTTTATCTTCTTGATGAAAAAAAGTGACCGGATCTTTCAGTAGCAATCCTTCATTCGATAAAGGCCAGATCGGTGCATGCTCTTTCTGATCGAAGGACAGATAATAGTCTTCAAAATTGGTATCAGGTATCAAGGGTACAGCAAAAGCAGGGTGAGCACCTACTGAACAAAACATGGTTTCTTCTCCGATATTTTCGATCTGGTAACTGACCATTAATGTATGCTTGATCAATTGATAATTGATGGAAAAGATGAAATCAAAAGGATAGACAGCTTTTGTTTCTTCATCCGATTTCAATGAAAAAGTCACGCTGTCTTCTGTTTGTTTGCTGATGGTAAATACACGATCTCTAGCAAAGCCATGTCTACCCATGGAATATTCCTTACCCTTAAAACTGTATCGATTATTTTTCAGACCACCTACGATAGGAAATAAGACCGGACTTTTCTTTCCCCAGAAAGCGGGATTGCCGGACCACATGTATTCAATACCGGTATGTTTTCCAAGAATACTTTGTAATTCTGCTCCTTTGGAGCTGATCACAACACTTAACTCATCATTGGATAATTCGTACATGCACTATTCGGTTTCTTCAATACGCTCATCAACAGCATTGGCAATCATTCGGGCGCTCATTTTGCGTAGAGGATTCTGTCTCATTTCAGCGAAACCAAGTCTCATGCGAATGATCTCAATACAAGTAAATGTAGCAGCTAGGAATGAGCTGTGATCAGCTTTTCCTTTTCCGGCAATATCAAAAGCCGTTCCATGATCGGGACTGGTTCTTACGGCATTCAATCCTGCAGTGTAGTTAACACCTTCGCCAACAGCCAGCGATTTGAATGGAATCAATCCCTGATCGTGATACATGGCAAGCACTGCATCAAATCTTTCATGTTGACCTCTTGCAAAAAAGGCATCAGCACTGTAAGGACCAAATACCATCATTTGATGTTTCGCTTCCTTGATCGCTGGTTTTATGACATTTTCTTCTTCACTGCCGATCAAACCTTCATCACCCGCATGTGGATTCAATCCTAATACTGCAATTTTAGGTTTATCGATACCAAAGTCTTTTTGCAAACTGGTATGCATGATCTTCAATTTGCTGATGATATTTTCTTTGGTAATGTGTTTAGAAACATCTGCAACAGTTACATGTTCGGTCAATAAGCCAATACGCATATTATCAGCCACCATGAACATCAATACATCATTCACACCAAATAATTCTTTTAAGAAAGGAGTATGTCCGGTATGATGAAAATCTGCTGATTGAATATTCTTTTTATGAATAGGCGCCGTGACCAATCCATGAATATGTCCGTCTTTTAAAGCTTGTGCAGCTTCTTTCAGAGAGAGCAAACCATACTTTCCACCTGTTTCATTAAGTTGGCCGGGTGTAATGGCTACTTCTTCTTCCCAACAATTATAAATATTCACTTGCTTAGGATTCAATCTGCTAAAATCCCTTCCGCTGGCGTAGTTGAAATTAATTTCCGGTAAGCTCTTCCTGTAAAAGTTGATGCTTTTATTGCTGGCAAAAACAACAGGCGTACAAAAATCCAATAAACGATGATCCCCCAGTGTCTTCAAGATTAACTCAATTCCAATCCCGTTCAAATCACCGCAAGAGAAACCAATCACAGGCTTTTGCATTTCATTACTCATCAGTATAGCTTTAGGGTATAAAATTAAGCATTTAGTACTTACTGACGCTTATGGCTTATGGGTAATGGCAAATGGGAGTACATAATAGTGATGAGTCACTTTTCAATAAGCAATAACCTATAAGCTATAAGTACAAATACTGCCTACCTTTGCCCCAATGGAATATACCCTCAAAAAATCACTCGGGCAGCATTTTCTGAAAGATGAATCAGTGTGTGTGCGTATTGTAGATGCTCTGCAACAAGATCATCTTACGCAGTTGGTGGAAGTAGGTCCTGGGGGTGGAGCGCTAACAAAATATTTACTGGCCATAAAGGATATTTCATTGAAGGCGGTGGAATTGGATGATGAGAAAGTAGTGTATCTGGAAAAGACCTATCCTTCTCTTAAAGGAAAGATCATTCATCAAAGTATTCTTGATACCTCGGCCCCTTTTACCGATCAATTCACAGTAGTCGGTAACTTCCCATACAACATTTCCTCTCAGATATTGTTTCGTATACTGGAATGGAAAGAACAGGTTCCGGTAATGATCGGGATGTTTCAAAAAGAAGTGGCAGAACGAGTGGTGTCTTCATCGGGTAGTAAAGATTATGGTATTCTGAGTGTATTGATACAGGCTTTTTATGAAGTAGAATACTTGTTTGATGTACCACCGGAATCTTTTAATCCACCGCCTAAAGTCATGAGTGGGGTGATCAGATTAAAGCGTAGAGCCACGTACGAACAAATGAAGTCAGAGCGTAGTTTTTTTGTGTTGGTGAAAGCTGCATTCAATCAACGAAGAAAGATGTTGAGAAACCCATTGAAAGGCATGTTCGATCCGGAGATATTACAAGAAGAGATTTTTACAAAACGTGCTGAACAATTATCCGTAGCAGATTTTGCTGCGCTCACTTATAGGATGAAATAACGATCGCTAATACTATTCATACATGTCAGGTTCAAAAGTCATTATCACAGCAAAAGCACATCCGTATCTAATCGAAAGACTTGAAAAAGCGGGATACCACTGTGTGTATGAACCTTTGATCAGTTATGATGAACTCAAAGAAAAAATAGCTGATGCAGTAGGATTGATCGTGACAACTCGATTGAAAATTGACAGGTCCATCATGGATGCTGCAACATCTCTTCAATGGATCGGCAGATTAGGCAGCGGTATGGAGTTGATCGACGTGCCCTATGCATCAGAAAAAGGTATTCGTTGCGAAAGTAGTCCGGAAGGAAATAGAAATGCAGTAGCAGAACATGCACTGGGAATGTTGTTGAATCTCATGAATAAGATCAATAGCAGTAGTCGAGAAGTGCGAGAAGGTAAATGGATCAGAGATGCGAATAGGGCTGACGAGTTGACCGGTAAAACTGTTGGTATCATTGGGTTTGGCAATACGGGGCAAGCTTTTGCAAAGTTGTTGGCAGCATTCAATGTGACTGTACTCGCCTTGGATACAAATAAAGCGGGGTTCGGATCTAATTATATCAAAGAGGCGTCGCTAGAACAGATCCAACGCTATGTGGATGTAGTGAGTCTTCATTTGCCATTGACAGATGAAACTTTTCATTATGCCAACGAATCATTCTTTAGCAGATTTCAAAAGCAGCCCTACTTTCTTACTACCTGCAGAGGAAAAGTGACCGATACAAAAGCTGTTATCAAGGCATTGCAAAATCATCATATTAAAGCTGCCGGATTGGATGTGTTGGAAAATGAAAAACTAGAAACATATACTACAGATGAAAAAGCAGATCTGGATTGGCTGCTCTCACAAGACAATGTGATCATTACTCCCCATATTGCCGGATATAGCCATGAAGCATTTTATTTAATGGCAAAAGTGGTCTTGGATAAGTTAGGCATAGATAATTAATCATTGTTTTTTACAAATATCTTTTCTCCGTCTTTTTTCCTCAGCCAGAGCCATGTGACTAGCGCTGGAATGATCATTTGATATAGTATCATGAAAAGGAAAGACGCTAATTCATGCTGCTCAAAAGAAACATCTTTCACCGGGATCAGAATATACTTTCCGATGGATCCTTGCGAGAACAATAAACTACCTGTAATGTTCCATCCGAAATGAAGTCCGATTGTTGCGTAGAGTGAACCCGTTTTAATGAATGAATAACTATACATCCAGCCGGCAGCAGCGGTGATCAAAAAGATAAAGAGCATTTGAAAAGGTTGCCCAACTGCACCAAAAGAGAACCAATGATAAATGCCAAACGCGATGACTGACAAACATAAACCTTTTGTTATACCTAATCTTTTTAAAGCGATATAAAATAAAGCACCCCTGAAAATAAGTTCTTCATATAATACTGAGCGAAGCATCCACCAAATTCCGTTGAATAAATTGGTATATTGAAAAGAAGGATTTTTTTGCCAGCTCGTTCCGGTTAAAACGCCACTGATAAGATGAAACGTTGCTGCTGTTATAATGGCTAAAAAAATCCCAGTCAATAATTGAACGATTCGCTGACCGGATGGCTTCCAGCCTAGAACAGATAAGTTTTGTTTCTCCAACCACCACAAAAGGAGGGCAGATAGGAGTAGCTGGATCAATATTCCGATCATAATTTGTTGAATATCATAGTTATAGTGCTGTAAGTAGCAGCAATTTTAAAGTAGCTCTATTTTCAATAAAAAACAATAAAAGAGTGGTTCATTCTGAAGATTTTTTTACTTTTGGATATCTGTGCAACGCTGCAATCAAATGTGGCGTTGTATTTTTTTTACCCTTTTTAAACGAAAGTGTATGAGCGAGAGTACTATGTATGTTACCAAGGAGACATTTGACAAAATGCGTGAAGAGTTGCAGAAGATGAAATCAGTGGATCGTCCGGCTGCATCGAGAGCTATTGCGGAAGCCCGTGAAAAAGGTGATTTAAAAGAAAATGCAGAGTATGATGCGGCTAAGGAAGCACAAGGAATGCTGGAAGCCAAGATCAAGCAACTCGAAGGCGCGATTGCAAATGCCAAGATCATTGATACCAGTGATATCGATACCAGTAAAGTAACCATTCTAACTAAGGTAACGATCACCAATATCGCTACTAAAAAAACAGTCACCTATCAGATCGTGGGTGAAAAAGAAGCGGATCTTAAAGCAGGCAAGATCTCTGCGGGATCGCCTATTGGTAAAGGCTTGATGGGTAAAGCGAAAGGTGAGGTAGCAGAAGTGCAGGCTCCAACCGGTATCATCAAGTTCAAAATTGAAGACATTACTGTCTGATAATATATACGCAGCTTGAAATGATATGCTTCATTTCAAGCTGCTATTGGTTGATAAATCTCTACATCATGACCATCTTCTCAAAGATCATTGCCGGAGAAATCCCATCGTATAAAATAGCTGAGAACGACAAATTCTTTGCTTTCCTTGATATTTTCCCGTTGACAGAAGGTCATGTACTGGTTGTTCCTAAACAGGAGACCGATCATTTCTTTGATCTGGATCAACATCTTTTATCTGAAATATTATTGTTTGCCCGGCCTATTGCAAAAGCGATTGAAAAAGCTTTTCCTTGTGATCGGTGTGGAATGAGTGTGGTAGGTCTAGAAGTCCCACATGCACATGTGCATTTGATTCCGATTAATTCAGCTGACGACCTCAACTTTACTCGTGGAAAATTAAAATTGTCACCGGAACAGCTTCAACAGGTTCAGCAGAAGATACTGGCGGAGTTGTAAGGGGGGGGCAAAAGTGAAAGGTGAAAAGGTAAGTCGGACTATAATATTCCACTTATTTTCTGACTTTTGACTTTTGACTTTTGACTTTTCACTTTCCCCTATCTTTAAGAACCAAAACCCTCCACATGCAAACAACTGCATCCAAAAAAGTCATTAATGGCTGGGCCATGTATGACTGGGCAAACAGCGTATACAATTTAGTCATCACTTCTACGATTTTTCCTGCTTATTTCGAGGCCGTAACCGGCGATGGTAATGATGCTACTTCCAATGATACCGTTCGTTTATTTGGGAGAGAGTTTGTCAATACCTCACTGTATAATTATGCTTTAGGTGTTGCCTTTATAATCGTAGCCTTGATGTCTCCCATGTTATCATCGATTGCGGATTTTAAAGGTAACAAGAAGAAGTTCCTGTTTTTTTTCTGCACACTCGGAAGTATTGCTTGTAGTGCATTGTTTTTCTATGATAGTAGCAATCTTGCTTATGGATTGATGTGTATGATCATTGCCTGTGTTGGTTATTGGAGTAGTTTGGTTTTTTATAATTCATTTCTCCCGGAGATTGCAGCACCCGCAGACCAAGATAGAGTAAGCGCTAAAGGTTTTGCGATGGGCTACATGGGAAGTGTGATTTTACAGATCATTTGCTTTGTATTCGTCTTGAAGCCTGATGCTTTTGGTATCACAACCGGAAAAGCTTCGCAGATATCTTTTTTACTCGTAGGTATTTGGTGGTGGGGTTTCGGTCAATTGGCATTGAGTAGACTTCCGAAAAGTACGCCTGCCGGACAACCCTCTGCCAAAGGAAGTGTCTTTACACATGGGTATAAGGAATTGAATAAGGTATGGAGACAATTGTCACATCTTCCGGTACTGAAGCGTTATCTCGCAGCTTTTTTCTTTTACAATATGGGTGTTCAAACGGTGATGCTTGCGGCAACCTTATATGGTAAAAGTGAACTGAATATCCCTACACAAAATCTGATTATAGCCATTTTGATCATTCAGTTGGTTGCAATTCCCGGTGCATATACCATTGCAAAACTTTCAGATAGACTAGGCAATTTTCGAGCACTCATGGTAACGGTATCCTTGTGGATCATACTTTGTATCATTGGATATCTATTGCCTCGTGATGGTGTGAATGAGTTTTATGCACTGGCTGTTTTAGTAGGTTTTGTAATGGGTGGTATTCAATCACTCAGCAGAAGTACCTATGCTAAATTGATGCCTGAAACAAAAGATACCACTTCATTTTTTAGTTTTTATGACGTCACAGAAAAGATCGCTATTGTAATCGGTATGTTTAGTTTTGGTTATATCAATGAATACACCGGATCACAGCGTAATTCAGTATTGGCTTTGGTTGTTTTCTTTGTGATTGGATTGATATTACTGACCTTTGCCTCCGCAACAAAACATAAACAAGGAAAAGTAAACTGAGTTATGCAATTATATACGATCAATAGTGGCAATTTTAAATTGGATGGCGGTGCTATGTTTGGTGTTGTTCCCAAAAGCATGTGGAATAAATTGAATCCGGCAGATGAAAACAATATGTGCTCTTGGGCCATGCGTTGTCTATTGATCGAAGATGGAAATAAGTTGATACTGATTGATAATGGGATGGGAGATAAACAAGATGCCAAATTCTTTGGTCATTATTATTTGCATGGTGATGATACATTGGATAAATCATTAGCTCGTCACGGTTTTCATCGAGATGATATCACGGACGTTTTTTTAACCCATCTTCATTTCGATCATTGTGGTGGTAGTATCATTCGAGATGGAGATCAACTAGTGCCGGCTTTTAAGAATGCTGTTTATTGGAGTAATGAACGTCATTGGAACTGGGCAGTTAAACCCAATGATCGAGAAAAAGCATCTTTTCTTAAAGAGAATATCCTTCCCATCCAGGAAAGTGGTCAATTACATTTCGTGGAAAGCCCGACTTCAGGTTTTCGGGAAGATGGTCATCTACATAGTGTCGAACTTTTTAATCAGTTTTCAGTTCGTTTTGTGAACGGACATACCGAAAAAATGATGTTACCACAGATCCGGTACAAAGGTCATACCCTTGTTTATATGGCCGATCTATTACCTTCTACTGCACATTTGCCCATTCCTTATGTGATGGCATATGACATGTTCCCATTAACAACACTACATGAGAAAAAGAATTTTCTACAAGAAGCGGTAGAAAATAACTACATATTATACTTCGAACACGATTATAATAACGAATGCTGCACCTTACAGCTTACAGAAAAAGGGGTTCGTGTTGCTGAAACCTTTGCCCTAAATACATTGTAATTTTACCTGCATGTAGTAAAACGCCTGATTTTTTGCGACAAAAAATCCGTGAAAAAACGACTAAAAATCGGTGTTTTTCAGGCAATTAGTCCGATTGTTTCATATTAAGTTTACAATCGAATCCTAGCTTTAACAAGCAATTTTAAAATCCAATGTCCAAAAACCAGGTAGTGGGATGTCCGAGCTGCGGATGCCGGATATCTTTCAAGCAATTTATTTTGCTCAACAATTTTTCCGCCATCAACTGCGATACCTGCCATGCCAGAATCGAGATCTCAAATCGTGATGGAAATGCAGTTATCGCAGCTGTTTCTGGAGTTGTTTCTGCAGCAACACTTGTCTTCAGTGCCTACATCGGCAAACAGTATTATGACTCTTTTTGGTGGGGATTGATCGCAGGTGTTTCTTTAGCAACATTGTTTGTCATTATTATTTGCAGGATCTTATACAAACGATCGCAACTGCATCAAAATGTGAATACAAGACCTATTCATTATCGACCCGCAGAAAATCCTATGATCATCAACGGTTGAAACTGATCATGGAGCTAAGTGGATAACGCAGATTTCGATACTGCATCATATCTACTTTCACGCTTCCTACTACGATCGGACTTTCAATTCTTAATGGGATATGATTAGGGTCATCACTTACCCAAACCGTCATTTTTTCACCGCCTTCAAACAGAGTTCCTTTAACTAATAGGGGTTTGAACTTGATTGCACGGAACTTACCATACTTGGTTTTAATGGTTTCTTTCCCTAAATACTTGATGTAGAGATTGTACACTTCATTATCCAGAAACATCGAGAAAGGGATTTTCTCCTCAGGCTTGTACTTACTAAAGTCGATATTACGGGCATAATAAATAGAACTCAAAACATCCTGAATACATCCCGGTACCTTAAAAACGCCTTCCGTAGTTACTGCTGTATTATTCTCTTGATTAAATGTGATGTTCTCAAATTTCTTATAACCACCTTCTTCAATATTCCGAATGAATTTTAACGGCTGTAAATTCGCCGTATCGATATAACTCTCGTAACGATCGCGTACTTTGAAGATCCAGTCATAACTTGGATTAGAACTTCCCTTTCCAACTACATGATAAGCTGTACGATTATTCATCTTGTCCAGCGCAACAGAAAAATTCGCGCTGCCGGCATTTACATATAATCCGATGACCGAATAGAATACATTGTAAGAAATACTCTCTCCTTCTTCAAAAGCCCTGTTTCGAATACCGCAAAATTCATCACCCGCAGAAATGGGTTGAAATCCCATTACCAAGATCATCAAAAAAAATAATTTCTTCATTTCTGCTCTTTATTTATTGTTCCTAAACAAACGGACACCCAACAGAAAAACAGTACCTGCAATGGCCGGAATGATCAGGTTAATCACCCAGATACCCGCAGCCGTTGCAACGATGCCTACAGTATTGGAACTGAGTAATCCCAGTAACTGAATACTGACCTTACCTCTAAAACCCAGTTCCGCCAAAGCTATTGACGGTACAATGGATAATACCAAAAACATGACAGTCAGCAAGGCTATGGCATCAATCGAAGCAATGTTCACCTCGAATACGGATAATAATAGCACATACTGTACCACAAATACAACGTACCGAGCGGCAGAAAGGATTAAAATTTTTGTTAAGAACCACCAGTGTAATGACTCCATATTCTCTACCACAAACCGATACTTGGCCACTATCGGTATCTTTTCCAATAAACGGATCATCCAGGATAATCTGAAAAATAATAAGATCAATACCGCTGTTACCAAAGTCATCACACTCATTAGTCCTGTCAGCCAAAATATCGACAATCCTTCCAGATGATGTGTTGCATCTAAAATATATGAACGCATATATACCAATCCGATCAGACCAAAAACATACGTAATGATGGTCTGACTGATACTGCCCACCAGCGATATGGCAATGCCTTTTAATCTTTTTCCATCTTCCAGAAATAAAGCTCTACCTGCCGAATCGCCCAAGCCATTGATCGTATTGAAAGCGAGCGCTTGTCCGGAAAAAACAGCTTTAAAAGCCCGCCAATAAGTGACTTTTTGTACCGGACTTACCAACCACTGCCATTTCAAGGATTCAAGTGCCCAATTCAATAACATCAGAAAAAGCACCAGATAAAGCTGATAGGATTCCGGCCCTGAAAAACAGTTCAAGATCATATCCCATGAAGCTTGTACATCTTTTTGTGCTTGGATTTGTTGATAGATCGAATAACTGAGCCAGATAAAGAGGATCGGCCCAAGGAAATAATTGAGAAATATTTTCAGTTTCTTATTCAGTGCTTGCTTTTTAGGTCATTACAAAGAAAAGGTAAAGAAGTCAAAGGGGAAAAGTGAAAGGTGAAGAGGGGTATTTCTAATATATAAACGTGCTCTTGACGGTAGATTTATTCCGTTCTTTGACTTTTCACCTTTCACTTTTCACTATTTTCATCCCCATGGCAAAAGATGAGATCATTTTAGGGATCGATCCGGGTACTCAATTGATGGGCTATGCTTTGTTGCGAATCCATAAAGGGCAACCACAGGTTCTTTTAATGGATGTACTCAAACTCACCAAAGAAAAAGACATCTATGCCCGATTAGAAATGATCCACACCCGTGTATGCGAACTAGTTAAATTATACAGACCATCCACGTTTGCTATTGAAGCTCCTTTTTTTGGAAAGAATGTTCAAAGTATGCTCAAACTTGGAAGAGCGCAAGGTGTTGCCATTGCAGCTGCTATGCAAGCAGGTCTGAATGTAACTGAGTACTCTCCCAAAAAGGTAAAGCAATCCATTACCGGTAATGGTAATGCCGATAAAGATCAGGTTTGGAAAATGTTGCAACGCATTTTGCAGATCGAAGAAAAGCCGCAATATTTTGATGCAACAGATGCTTTGGCGGTGGCACTCTGTCATCACTATCAATCCTCATCACCACTTGTCAAAGCAGGAAAGCCCTTAAAAGGCTGGGAAGATTTTTTGAATAAACATCCGGAGAGAGTGAAGAAAAAATCTTAGCTGTCAGATCGCAATATCAAATCTGACATCTGCGATCTGATATCAATCATTATTTCAAGTATCCCGTCAACACCAATGCCAACAAGATCGTTCCACCAATAACACGGTACCATCCAAAGAGGCGGAAGCCATGTTTTTGAAGAAAGCCTATGAAGAATTTGATGGCTAGCATGGCAACGATAAAGGCTACTACATTACCTACAGCCAATGCAATGAGGTTATCGGTATTCATCAGCATTTCAGGTGTTTCCTTCCATGCTTTCAATAATTTATATCCTGTAGCGGCAGCCATCGTTGGTACAGCTAAGAAAAAAGAAAATTCAGCTGCTAGATTTCTGGTTAATTTTTGTTGCATACCACCAATGATACTGGCAGCACTTCTACTAACACCGGGTATCATCGCCACACACTGCCAAAATCCGATCATTAATGCGCGAACAAAACTCACGTCTTCCTCTTTCTCGATCATTGGCTGTTGAAACAACTTGTCAATGAACAATAATACAATGCCACCTGCCAACATCGTAATGGCAACGGTTAACGGACTCTCCAGCAAAGCATCAATCTTATCAGAGAAAATGGCACCCAACCCCAATGCCGGAATGACTGCAACCAATAACTTGAGATAAAAATTCCATCGATTGAGTGGGAAAAATTTCTTTCGATACAGGACTACTACAGAAAGAATAGCGCCTAACTGTATAGCCACTTCAAACAACTTGGTAAAATCATCTTTTGCTATGCCTAAAAAAGAACTGGCAATGATCATATGTCCGGTGGATGAAACCGGTAAGAATTCAGTCAGTCCTTCAACAATAGCAATGATAATAGCGTCGAAAATACTCATGGGGCGATAGTTAGTAGTCCATGGTCCATAGTCCATGGTCGATAACGTCTATAAACCATGGACTATGGACCATGGACTATCATCATTTCTTCTTAAAAATTGCAAAGATCTCAATCGCCAGACCAATCACGATGAGGATGGGAGCGATGGTGATGCGGGTAGTGCCGTATACTTCTTTGTAGTCAAATACATTAGGATCACTGCTTTTGCCACCACTCATTAAAAAGAATCCAATAGCAATAATCACAGCGCCAATGATCATCCACTTATAATTCTCTTTCGTAAAAAGCGGACTCATGGTATTTTTTGTTTCACTCATGGGAGTTGTTTTTGTCAATTGTGAAATGTGAATGGTGAATGGTGAGTAGTCAATATAAAATCATTGACAATTCACCATTCACAATTCACTAATAAAGATCATCCAATTTCATTTTCAAATACTTCAGCACACTGCGATGGGTGGAGTAGACAGAGATACCTACACCCAATATGATCAGTCCACCGAAGAGTATAAAAGTAAGTTTCCAATCGCGAATCGCTTTCAGTTGCGGGAACTGGCTCTCTGCCCAGCTGATGATGCTGAACAATAAAATGATCGCAATTCCGGAACTAATCAATCCATTCACTACTGCTCTGATATTTAATGGACGAGCAATAAACCCTCTCGTAGCACCTACCATTTGCATGGTCTTGATCAGGAATCGATTACTGAACATCGCTAAACGAATGGTGTTATCAATACTGATGATCACAATGATACATAGAATGATCGCGATCACTAAAAATATCAAACCGATCTTGGCGGCACGCTCATTCAAATTACCTACCAATGTCTGGGGGTACTGAATATCCGTGATTTGATTGCCATACTTGCCCAATAATTCTGCAGAGATCTTATTCAGACTGTCTTTGTTGACATATTCCGCCTTTGCATAAAAATCGATGCTTTCGGGAAGCGGATTCACATCCAGGATTTTTGCCCAATCCTCATTATTCTCACGGTTCCAGATCTCCTGCGCTTTTTTCTTGTCTACATAGGTCACCGTTTTCGTATACGGACGAGATGCAATATGCTGCTGGATCTGACCGATGGTATCTTTATTCAATGTTCTTAGATAAGCACTGATACGAATATCTTCCTTAAAAGCACTACCTACCGAATTGATATTAAGGAAAAACCACCCCATGATACCCATGATCAATAACACCAAAGCCACACCTACAATGGTATAGATATAATTCGGTTTACTACGCTTCAAAGAAGATTTTGCACTATCTACCATATTCTTAAAATTTTAGCCCCCTTCTCCCCACGGAAGAAGGGCCGGGGAAGAGGTCACAAATGTAGGGTTTTGACGCCTAAAGACTTACATTTGCAACCACTCTAACGATCAATTTGCCATTGAAAATAGAGCAATCTCAACGTATTTGGGTTAAATATATGTTAGGATTGCCGGCAGCGCTTGCATGTGGCCGTATCTCCGGACTTGAACATGCCTTGCTGACACTTCAATAACGATCAAACAGCATAAAAAATTATAAGTACACGTTTAACTTATGGAATACAATTTCAGGGACATAGAAAAGAAATGGCAGAAAGAATGGACGGATACCAAAGCTTATCAGGTAAGCAATAGTAGCACAAAGCCTAAATATTATGTGCTGGATATGTTCCCTTATCCGAGTGGAGCAGGGTTACATGTCGGACATCCCCTTGGTTATATCGCTTCTGATATTGTGAGTCGTTTTAAAAGACTCAAAGGATTCAATGTATTGCACCCCATGGGTTATGATGCATTTGGCCTACCTGCGGAACAGTATGCTTTGGAGCATGGTGTACATCCTGCAAAAAGTACGGCTCAGAATATTGATAATTTCAGAAAGCAATTAGATAATATCGGATTCTGCTATGACTGGGATCGTGAAGTGCGTACCTGTGATGCTGATTATTATAAATGGACCCAATGGATCTTCCTGCAACTATTCAATAGTTTTTATGATCGCCACCAACAAAAAGCAGTTGCGATCAGTGAACTGATTCGATCTTTTGAACAAGAAGGAAACAGAAAACATATTTGTCCGGGTAATCCTACACTGCAATTCACTGCTGAAGCTTGGAAAGTTTTTTCTGAAAAGGAACAACAAGATATTCTGATGAACTATCGTCTTGCCTTTTGTGGTTATGGCGAAGTGAATTGGTGTGAAGCTTTGGGAACCGTATTGGCCAACGATGAAGTTGTGAATGGTGTGAGTGAACGTGGCGGTCATCCTGTAGTAAAGAAGAAATTGCGCCAATGGTATCTGCGTATCACTGAATATGCTGATCGTTTGTTAAGTGGACTTGATACCATCGAATTTAGCGAAGCCATGAAAGAAATGCAGACGAACTGGATCGGTAAATCTTCGGGAGCGGAGATCAGCTTCGAGCTTCGAGCTTCGAGCTTCGAGCAAAAAAAAGGCTCGCAGCTCGAAGCTCACAGCTCACAGCTTCTTGTTTACACTACCCGACCCGATACCATCTTCGGTGTAGACTTTATGGTAGTTGCTCCGGAGCATGAATTGATCGAAAAAATCACAACGGCTGAGCAGAAAGAAGCGGTGGATGCGTATATCACATATGTAAAAAGCAGGAGCGACAGAGAGCGTCAGGCTGAGAAAAAAATTACGGGATGTTTTACGGGAGCTTATGCCATCAATCCTTTTGATGGAAGAGAAATTCCGGTATGGATATCAGAATATGTGCTTGCAGGTTATGGAACCGGAGCCATCATGGCCGTTCCTTGTGGTGATGAGAGAGATTTCAAATTCGCCAAGCATTTCAATATCCCGATCACAAATATTATTGGTGAGGCTTTTGATGGGGAAGATGCCAATGCTACCAAAGATGCCGTACTGAGTAACAGCGGTTTCTTGAATGGCATGAAAATGCGTGATGCCATTGAAGTGGTGATTAATAAGTTAGAAGCCATGGGCATCGGCAAACGCAAAGTGAATTACAAAATGCGTGATGCAGCATTCAGTCGCCAGCGTTATTGGGGTGAACCTTTCCCGATCGTTTGGCAAGATGGCGTTGCGTATCCATTGGATGAAAAGGAATTGCCTTTGTTATTGCCCGATGTAGAAAGTTATGGTCCGGGTCCGGATGGCGAAGGTCCATTAGCGAATCTGAATGATTGGAAGAATACGACTTACAAAGGCAAACCTGCAGTGCGTGAAACCAATACCATGCCCGGTTATGCAGGGAGCAGTTGGTATTTTTTACGTTATATGGATCCCGGCAATGAGCAGACATTTTGTGATAAGAAGGTCAGTGATTATTGGAACCAGGTGGATCTGTATATCGGTGGAACAGAACATGCGGTAGGGCATTTATTGTACAGCCGTATGTGGACCAAAGCCTTGCATGACTTAGGTTATATTGGTTTTGATGAACCGTTCAGGAAATTGTTGAATCAGGGGATGATACAGGGGAGTAGTAGGTTTGTGTATAGAAAAAAGGGAACTCAAACCTTTATTTCTTCAAATCTAAAGCAAGGTATAGAAGTAGATGAGTTGCATGTCGATGTGAATATTGTGGATGGTATAGAATTAGATATTGAAGCTTTCAAAAAATGGCGTAATGGTGAATATGCCAATGCTGAATTTGTTTTGGAAGATGGTAAATACATCTGCGGGGTTGAAGTAGAAAAAATGTCCAAATCAAAATTCAACACCGTAAATCCGGATACATTGGTGGAGAAATTTGGAGCTGATACATTCCGCATGTATGAAATGTTCCTCGGTCCTGTTGATCAAAGTAAACCATGGGACACTAAGGGTATTGAAGGGGTGCATCGTTTCTTGAAAAAATTATGGCGTTTATTTTTTGATGAAAACAAAGGAAAGATCTGGACTGATGAACAACCCACTGCCGAAGAGCTGAAAGTCTTACACCGCACCATTAAAAAAATTGATGACGATACTGAGCGTTACAGTTTCAATACGGCTGTGAGTAGTTTTATGATCTGTGTGAATGAGTTGAGTGATCTGAAATGTCATAAAAAACAAATCCTTCAGGATCTGTTAATCCTATTAACGCCTTATGCACCACATATTGCAGCGGAACTCTGGAAGCAATTGGGCAATGAAGGTTCTGTATTGGACGCTACCTTCCCTGCATTCAATGCGGCGTATGTTACTGAAAGCAGTAAAGAATATCCTATTAGTATCAATGGTAAAACACGTACGAATATTTCTATTGCATTGGACGCTACCGAAGATCAAGTAAAAGAGATCGTACTCGCCCATGAACTGGTGCAAAAATGGATGGAAGGAAAACCTTTGAAGAAACTCATCTTCGTAAGAGGTAAAATGATCAACGTAGTAGTTTAATTTCTGTGTCTTCAGTGTTTTCAGTGGGAATAAATGTTACAAGTTAGTTGCCACTGAAAACACAGAGAAGCACAGAAAAATATTTATACAATCACACAGTAATACAAAGGCATACCCACTGTAATATTAATGGGGAAAGTTACTGCCAGTGTCATCGGTAAGAATAGTCCGGGATTGGCTTGTGGTACTGTTATCTTCATCGCTGCAGGTACCGCAATGTAGGAGGCGCTTGCAGCAAGAATGGCCAGAATAAATCTATTGGATACATCATGTGTAACGAACTGGCTCAACCAAGCCACTGCAATTCCATTGAACAAAGGAATACAGATGGCAAATACAAATGGGAACCATCCAAAGCCAAACAATGATTTGAGCTTTCTACCACTGGTAATACCCATGTCTAATAAGAAGATCGCAAGAAATCCTTTGAACAAGTCATTGGTAAAAGGTTTGATATCCTCAGCCTGTTTGTTATTTGCAAGGTAGCCGATGATCAAACTACCAAGTATCAATAGTACGCTACCATTGGTGATCGCATGTTTGGCAACAGACCTTTTGGAGAACTCTTGGGTTTCACTGTTGGAGAAGTAGGAGATCAAAAGGAGTCCGACAATGATTGCAGGAGATTCCATCATGGCCATAACGGCCACCATGTAGCCATGTAATTCCAACTGTTGATGTTCCAGGTAAGAAGTGGCTGTAACAAAAGTTACTGCACTTACAGAACCATAAGCAGCAGCGATAGCACCGGAATCAAATACATTGAATTTCTGTTTAAGGATGAAAAATGTATAGAGCGGTATGATCAATGAAATACCTATTCCTGATAACATCAGCCACAATATCTCACTGGTGAATACTTCATGCGATAATTCTTGTCCGCCCCTGAAACCAATGGCAAAGAGCAGGTACAGTGAAATGAATTTGGAAGAGTTCGGCGGAATCTCCAGATCGCTTTTCAACAGTACCGCTACGATGCCGAGAACAAAAAATAAAAGTGCAGGGTTGGTAAGATTTTCAAGTAAGAGATCAAAATTCATGAATGTATCGGGATAGATGAAGAAAAATGTGTACAGTTATCACTGATCACTTATTGTAATTCACCTATAAAGCCAATTTCCACCGCAGAGCTGATCTTGATCATTTGATTCGCCTTTTCCGCTTCTCTGATGGCTTCTCTTACTTTTTGTAAACTGATGCGTAATGATTCAATACGAGCCAGTGAGGCGCTGTGCGGACGACCATAACGTTCTATATGGCTGAAATTCTTCATATGGTGGAAGTTGATCTTGCTATTGTATAAATTGTTCAGGATCTCCTTGGCCTCTTCTGTTGTAAATACACCATCGATCAGGTTAATGCTACGAATAGGGTGTTGTGACTTGGAACCTTGTGCTGTTGTCAGAGTTTTTGTTTCCATACATTTAATTTGACCGCAAAGTTGTATGAAAGAGTCTATAAGTATTTATATATCTTTATTATGTTAATCATAAATAAATTTTATGAACTATACTTTGAACCAATTGGAAATATTCTTATCGGTCGTCAAAAACAAGAGTGTTTCAAAGGCTGCGGAAGAACTATTTCTAACACAACCGGCAGTATCTATTCAATTGAAAAATTTTCAGCAACAGTTTGATCTGCCACTTACTGAAATGATCGGTCGTACTTTATATGTGACTGATTTCGGAAAAGAAATTGCTGCTTCGGCGGAAGAAATCATGGATCAGGTTACTGCCATTCAACACAAGATGCATGCTTATAAGGGGCAGTTGACAGGTCGTGTCAAAATATCGGTTGTATCAACAGGTAAGTATGTTATGCCCTATTTTCTTTCTTCCTTTATGCGAGAAAATCAGGGTGTGACACTGGAAATGGATGTGACCAATAAGAGTTCGGTGGTGCAAAGCTTACAAAACAATGAAGTCGACTTTGCACTGGTATCGATCCTACCGGAAAAATTAGCGATCGAAAAAGTGGATCTATTACAGAATAAACTTTTCTTGATCGGTAAGTCCGGACAAAAGATCAAACACATCCACACAAAAGACATTTTTGATCAACTGCCATTGATCTTCAGGGAACAAGGTTCGGGTACCCGACAAACGATGGAAAGCTTTATTCAGCGTAAAAGAATTAAAGTGGCAAAGAAAATGGAATTGACATCCAATGAAGCGGTTAAGCAGGCTGTTTTGGCAGGGTTAGGCTACTCGATCATGCCATTGATCGGTATTCGTAATGAATTGCGTAATCAGGAATTACAGATCATTCCTATTCCGGGATTGCCGATCAAAACAACATGGAGTCTGATCTGGCTGAAAGGGAAAAAACATGCACCTGTTGCTGCAGAACTTTTAAAGTATATCAAAAAAGAGAAGTCGAAGATCGTACATGAGCAATTTGATTGGTATGAGAAGTACTGATACATCAAGTCTTTTATAATTTTTTAGGGAACCTTATCCCCTTTTTTCTGCCATTCCTCCCAACCCCTTGTAAAATAGGGCAGCTTATGTTTATCTTACTTACCCAAAACTATTTTCCAATGAAATTCATTCTTTCATTTTTAATGACTTGTTTGTCGCTCACTGCAATAGCACAAAGCGGACAAGCCTACTTCTTATCCAATCCTGCTTTGAGTCCGGATGGCGAAACAGTTGTTTTTGCTTTTGAGGGCGATCTGTGGAAAGCATCTGTAAAGGATGGTCAAGCCACCAGGTTGACTGCGATGCAAGGTTACGAATCAAGCCCGCGCATTTCACCTGATGGTAAATGGGTAGCATTCAGCAGCCGACAACTCGGAAATGCAGATGTATATATCATGCCTTTGGCCGGTGGAGAAATTAAACGATTGACCTACCATAGTGCAACCGATGAGGTCAATAACTGGAGCTGGGATAGTAAGAAGATCTATTTTACTTCTAACCGTATGGGACAATTATCTGCTTTTGCAGTGCCTGCAACTGGTGGTAACGCACAGCGATTATTTGGTGATCATTTTTATTTGTTGGATCATGGAATTGCAGAACATCCTTCCGGTGATATCTATTTCAATGATACCTGGGAAAGCTCTAATCAATTAACACGTAAACGTTACAAAGGCCCATTCAATCCTGACATTCAATCCTATAACCCGTCCACCAAACAATACAAAAAACATACAGATTGGGAAGGAAAGGACTTCGGTACCACGATCGATCGTTCAGGGAAAGTATATTTTGTTTCTGATGAGGCGAATGGCGAGTATAATCTCTATACAATAGACGGTGGAAAGAAAACCGCATTGACAAAATTCAATACTTCGATTAAAACTCCACTTGTCAATGCCAATGGTAATAAGATCGTATTTGAAAAGGATTATCAGTTATGGCTGTACGATGTTAGTGCTAAAAGAGCGGAGAAATTGAATATCAATCTGGTTCGTAACTATGTTTTACCTGCGGATAAAGATTATAATGTTCGAGGTAATATTACCAATCTGGATGTATCGCCTGATGGTAAAAAGATCGCATTTACATCACGCGGAGAAATTTTTGTAAGTGATGTTGATGGAAAGTTTGTTCAACAGATCAATAAAGGGAACGCCGAACGTGCAAGAGAAGTAAAATGGATGAGTGATAATAAAACATTACTCTTCAATCAAACAGTTGACGGTTGGTTGAATTGGTTTACAGTAGCAGCAGATGGAAGTGCAGCTGTTAAGGCGATTACGAGTGAAACGAGAAATAACCGTTCAGGTGTGTTGAATAAGAATAGAACTAAGATGGTGTATTTGAGTGGCCGTGATGAAGTGAGATTGTTAGACCTTAAAACCTGGGAGAATAAAACGATCGTGAAAGATGAGATCTGGGCTTTTCAAAACTCAGATCCCGGATTTTCACCCAATGATGAATATGTTTTGTTTACAGCGATCAGAAATTTTGAGCAGGATGTATTTGTATATAATATCAAAGAGAACAAAACCATTAATCTCACGAATACCGGTGTAACAGAAGCCGGCCCGGTATGGGGTCCCGATGGTAAGCATATTTATTTTATTTCTGCAAGAACAAAGCCATCTTATCCATTCGGAATGCAAAGCCCACGTATCTATCGCATGCCACTGGAAAAGATTGATGCACCATATCGCAGTGATAAATATGAAGCCTTGTTCAAAACCGAAAAGAAAGATACTTCCAAAAAAGAACCGGCACCTATTAAGATAGATATGATGGGTATCATGGATAGACTGGAACAAGTTGGGCCAAACTTCGGGTCACAGTTTTTGTTGAATGTATTACAGAAAGGAGATAAGACCACTATACTTTATGTAAGTAACCATGATGAAGGAAGACCAGCTCTTTGGAAAACTGTGCTAGAGCCTTTTGAAGCACCCAAAACCGAAAAGATCAATGGTGCAGATGCATTCAGTGTTGATTATGCTGAAGGAGGTGATAAGACCTTGGTCTTGATCAATGGGTTGATCTACAAACTGAATATGGATGCTAACAAAGTTGATCCTGTGAACATCACTCATACATTCAGACGAAGTTTATCCGGCGAGTTTGCACAAATGTTCAAAGAAGCTTGGGCGCATCTGAATGAGAATTTTTATGATGAAAAATTTCATGGGATAGATTGGCTGGCTACGCGTAAACGTTATGAGGTGTACGTGCCACATGTCAATACAAGAGGCGATCTGCGTACTTTATTGGCTGATATGTTGGGCGAATTGAATTCATCTCACCTTGGATTCAACTCTTTTGGTGATGAAGAGAATGTTCAACTATCCAATCGTACGATGGAAACCGGGATCATCTTTGAAAACAATAATCCTTATAAAGTAAAATACATCGCGGCTAGAAGTAATGCTGATAAGTCCACTGTGGATGTATTACCCGGCGATGTATTGGTGAAAGTAAATGATGAAACAGTAGATCCATCTGTAGATAGAAGCTATTATTTCAGTAAGCCTTCATTGGATGGAGAGATCATGCTGACATTTAACAGAAATGGACAGATGGTCACTACAAAGATTCATCCACAAGCATCTTTGTTTGCGAATTTATCGGAAGAGTGGAGTGATATCAATCAGAAACGAGTGGATGAAAAAAGTAAGAAACGCATTGCTTATCACAATATGAAAGATATGGGTACAGGAGAGTTGGATAAGTTTCTGATCGATATGACACAAGATTTTTACCAGAAAGATGCATTGATTTTGGATCTGCGTTACAATACAGGAGGAAATGTGCATGATGAAGTATTGAAATTCTTGAGTCAGCGTTCTTATTTGCAGTGGAAATACCGTGAGGGTAAGTTGACACCACAATCGAATTTTGCCCCGGCCGATAAGCCCATTGTCTTATTGATCAATGAGCAATCTTTGAGTGATGCTGAGATGACGGCACAAGGTTTTAAAGCTTTGAAGTTGGGAACTATTATTGGAATGCCTACTTATCGCTGGATCATCTTCACCAGTGGAACCGGTTTAGTAGATGGATCTTTTGTTCGACTACCAAGTTGGGGTTGTTATAGTTTGGATGGAAAGGATTTAGAGATTACCGGTGTAGAACCTGATATCAAGATCCCTATGAATTTCGAAGATCGCATCAATGGTCGTGATCCACAGTTGGATCGTGCTATTGACGAGATTTTGAAGAAGTTGAAGAACTAATACAATGAACTTTTATAATCTGCGAATCTGCGGCTTAATTTCAACCGCAGATTCGCAGATTTTTTTTTGTAAGTAATTCAATGAAACTTTGTCAAAATACTTCATTCATGTTTCATCCTGTTGTTCCATTTGAAATAGGTGTAGACCAATTACTGGCATTGGATCTGACTGCCAATAATAAAGCAGTTACTGAAACGATGGTCAATGATATTGATCTTTTTTCAGCTTATATCGATCAGTGTTTAATGGACTCCGGCGCTCGTTATGCTATCGGAGGATATAATGAACACAGAACAGTATATAGCAGGAGTAGGGTGTTTGATGATGCGGAAGAACCACGCCGCCTGCATTTAGGAACAGATATTTGGGGGCATGCGGGTACACCGGTATTCGCTCCTATGAATGGCGTAGTACATAGTTTTGGATTTCATGCAACGTATGGAGATTATGGCGCAGTGATCATTTTACAGCATGAATGGGAAGGGCAAGTGTTACACATTTTGTATGGACATCTATCCTTTCATGACTTGAATGAATTGTATGAAGGAAAAGCAATTTATCAAGGAGAGGCATTTGCACATTTTGGAGAACCCCATGAAAACGGACACTGGCCACCACATCTGCATTTTCAATTGATCAAAGACATGCAAGAAAAAGTAGGAGACTATCCGGGAGTCTGTAAATTCAGTGAAAGAGAACAGTATTTGTCTAACTGTCCAGATCCAAGTATCGTTTTAAAAAACACCTTCTATAAATAATCTTCTTCTGTGTTCTCTGTGGCATTTTTATTACCATTGAAGACACAGAAAAAACAGAAGATTATTCAAATGTTTTTATTTCATCTGAAGGGATAAATCGAGTGCCATTTTCACTATGATGTGCTGCATATTGCATAGACCTTGCTAATGCTAATGCAGAAACAGGTTGGTATTTTTTGAGTGGCCCCATCAAAAGAGGGCTTATTAATTTGGCAATAAAGATGCCGATCTTTTCACCCACTCTGTTTTCTGTCCTATCCCCCATGATAAAAGAAGGTCTAAAAATGCAGAGACATGGATATCTTAATAAGGTCAAAACCTTTTCTAGCTGACCTTTGGTTCTGCTATAAAAAATAGAGGAGTTCTCATCAGCTCCTACTGCACTGATCATTAAAAATCTTTGAGAGCTTGCTGCTAATTGCAGTGCTGCAATTTTTTGTGGATAGATCAGGTCCACTTGTTTGAATGCATCTTGAGAGCCTGCTTTTTTAATGGTTGTTCCTAAACAACAAAAAACATCTGTTGCATCTATTGCAGTATCCAACCGCTCAAAATCAACGACCTGTTGAACCAGTTTAGGATGGCTTATATGCACCGGCTTACGTACATAGATAGTTATTTGAGCATACAATGGATCATTCAATAACAACTCCAACAGGTGTTGCCCGGTTAATCCGCTAGCGCCAAGGATGAGTGCGGTCTTTTGTTGCATGGAGTTTTTTTCAAAGCTAAGATAGGGGGAGTGAGTAGTGAATAGTCAGTAGTGAGTAAGATATTTTATTGCTTTTAGTTTTAACTCACTACTCACTACTGACTATTCACTATCTCACAATTTACTACCTTTACTCCATGTCCAACCCCAATCTGAACAGAGATACAGAGAATCTGAGTGCCGCTGAAAAGGAGTTCGAGAATGCTATTCGTCCGGCAGAGATCAATGACTTTTCAGGGCAGCCGCAATTGATCGAGAATCTGGTGATTTTTATCAAAGCCGCTAAGTTGAGAGGTGAGGCATTGGATCATATTTTGTTTCATGGTCCACCGGGATTGGGTAAGACAACACTTAGTAGAATTGTTGCGAATGAGCTGGGGGTAAATATCAAAGAAACTTCCGGACCGGTGATAGAAAAGCCTGGAGATCTTGCAGGTTTACTGACCAATCTACAACCCAATGATGTATTATTCATTGATGAGATCCATCGTTTGAGTACAGTCGTGGAAGAATATTTGTATGCAGCGATGGAGGATTTCCGAATTGATATTATGATTGATTCCGGTCCCAATGCCAGAAGCGTACAAATAAATTTGAATCCGTTCACACTGGTCGGTGCTACTACCCGCAGTGGCTTATTGACGGCACCATTGTTGTCGCGTTTCGGGATCAAATCCAGATTAGAGTATTACCATGCCGACACTTTAAAGAAGATCATTGAAAGAAGTGCTGCGATTTTAAATACAGGGATTCTTCCGGATGCAGCTTTTGAAATTGCGAGACGAAGCAGAGGAACACCTCGTATCGCCAATGGGTTATTACGTAGGGTACGAGATTTTGCACAAGTATTGAATGACGGGAAAATTGATTTAGGTATTACGCAGCATGCATTAAAAGCATTGAATGTCGATGAACATGGATTGGATGAAATGGATAACCGTATTTTATCAGCTATCATCGATAAATTCAAAGGAGGGCCTGTCGGCCTCACGACTATTGCAACTGCTGTGGGGGAAGAAGCAGGTACATTGGAAGAAGTCTATGAACCGTTTTTGATACAGGAAGGTTTTTTACAACGCACACCTCGTGGAAGAGAAGTGACATTGAAGGCTTACCAACATTTGGGAAAAGATCGCCCTTCGATGGGTAATCAGTCGGAGTTGTTTAGATAGATTTATTGCCACTGAGGACACAGCGATATACTGAAAGGGGCCGATTTAATCGCCCCCTTTTTTGTTTATAATATTTCTGAGAGACTTTCTTTTGTGGCTTGAATAGTGGCATCAAGGTCTGCGTAAGTCAATGCATTGTTGAGGAACCAACTTTCAAATGCAGAGGGAGGTAAGTAGATACCTTTTTTGAGCATGGCATGAAAGTATTTGTTGAACAAGGTATTATTGGCAGCGGATGCAGATGCAAAATCGGTTACAGGCTTTTCGCTGAAATGGATACTGATCATCGATCCGAATCTGTTAATTACAAATGGAGTTCCACTTTCAGTGAGCACTTTGTTCAGCCCCTCGTGTAAATAGGCTGTCTTATCATTGAGTTCTTGGTAGAGAGATGGGTTATTTTTTAATTCATTCAACAAAGTATAACCTGCAATCATCGCAATCGGGTTTCCACTTAAAGTTCCCGCCTGGTATACATTTCCAAGTGGAGCGATTTTTTCCATAATGGCACGTTTCCCACCAAAAGCACCAACAGGCATTCCTGCGCCGATCACTTTCCCATAAGTAATAAGGTCTGCATCTACATTCAATACTTGTTGTGCACCACCTTGTGCTAAACGAAAGCCGGTCATTACTTCGTCGAAAATGAAAACAATACCTTCTGCATCACAAATAGCTCTAATGCCTTCAAGGAATCCGGGGGCAGGTAAGATACAACCCATATTTCCAGCAACAGGCTCAACGATGATGGCAGCGATTTCATTTTTATGTGTTGCTACTAATTGTTGAACAGCTTCAAGATCGTTATAAGCACAGGTCAACGTATCATTAGATACGCCGCCGGTGATTCCGGGAACTGTTTGAATATCAAAAGTGGCCAACCCACTTCCCGCTTTCACAAGAAATGCATCCGCATGACCATGATAACATCCTTCGAATTTGATGAGTTTATTTCTGCCGGTATAACCTCTTGCTAAACGCAAAGCACTCATGCAAGCTTCGGTTCCACTGCTCACCATTCTGATCAGGTCAACATTGGGCGCCATACTTTTAATGAGTTCCGCCATTTCAATTTCTAATTCTGTAGGAGCACCATACGAAGTAGATAAAACTGCTTTTTCTTGAATAGCTTTCACCACAGGCTCGTAGGCATGTCCTAAAATCATCGGTCCCCATGAAGCGATATAATCAATGTAACGATTACCATCAGCATCATAGAGATAAGCTCCTTTGGCTTTTTCAATAAAGATGGGTGTGCCACCTACGCTTTTAAATGCTCTCACCGGAGAATTTACACCACCCGGAATAGATTGCTGCGCGCGTTGGAAGAGTGTAATACTTTTTGATGTTTCCATATTTTAGTGAGTAGTCAGTAGTGATTAGTCAGTTATCCGGGCTAATCATTACTGAGATCATTTTAAAATTTTCTATTATCAAAACTTTTATACTATCTAGTTTTTCAAGAGTTATATAGTCAAGATCTACGGCTAATCCTATTGTCGTATCAACTTCAACCAGTGATCCTCTTGCAATCTCAAAAAATCTTTTTCTTTCAATACTTGATTTGCGAGAACATCCTTCTGCAATATTTAAATGAACAGAACAGGAAGCCCTTCTGATTTGTTGAACTAAAGCAAACCTTTCATCAGCAGGGAAATTCCTTGATAACTTATAACATTCAAGTACCAAATCCTTAGATTTTGAAAAGACTGATAGTTTTGTATGAGCAAGCTGTAAAAACATAGTTGTCAAAACTAGTCTCTAACAGCTATTAAGATTCACGTATTTCCCGCAAACTTAACTCACTACTCACTATTGACTACTCACTCATCAGTCTAATCGCATCTTTCGCGAAATAAGTGGCTATGATATCTGCACCTGCTCGTTTGATGGATGTAAGGCTCTCAATGATCGCTTTTTCTTCGTTCAACCAGCCCATTTTTGATGCTGCTTTGATCATTGCATATTCACCACTTACTTGATAAGCGCTAACCGGAACCTCTACAGCATTTTTCACTTCACGAATGATATCCAGATAAGCCATGGCAGGTTTTACCATGACGATATCCGCACCTTCTTCTACATCCATCAACGTTTCTTTGATCGCTTCTGTTCGATTGGCGAAATCCATTTGGTAAGTTTTTTTATCACCAAATCCGGGGGCACTATCCAGTGCGTCTCTAAATGGGCCATAGAAACATGATGCATACTTGGCACTATAACTCATGATACCCACTTTTGTAAATCCACTTTCTTCTAAACCATTTCTGATAGCGCCAATTCTTCCATCCATCATATCACTAGGTGCGACAAAATCACATCCTGCTTCTGCATGACTGATACTCATTTTTACCAATGCTTCTACGGTTTCATCATTTACGATCTCGCCGTCTTTTACGATACCATCATGTCCATAAGATGAAAACGGATCTAAAGCCACATCAGTCATCACAACCATTTCAGGAACTGCATCTTTGATCGCTTTGATGCTTCGCTGCATCAACCCGTTTTTATTCCACGCTTCTTTCCCAGTATTATCTTTCAGCTCATCTTTACATTTGATGAAAAGCAATACGCAACGAATACCCATCTCCCACAATACTTTCACCTCTTTTACAGTAAGGTCTAATGACATTCTGTAATATCCGGGCATAGAAGCGATCTCCGTTTTCACGTTTTCTCCTTCATCAATAAATAATGGAGCCATAAAATCTGCAGGCTTCAATATGGTCTCCGCTACCATTGCACGAATAGCAGGTGATTGGCGGAGTATGCGGTTGCGTCGTTGTAAATACATAGTAGATATATTTATTGATGTCAGATCGCAGATGTCAGATTTAATTATATCTGCGATCTGACATCTTAAATTTTAGATCCATTCCTTTGGATGTAAGCAAGCTTGCCACAATTCCCATTCTTTTGAGCCTTCAGCCGGTTGATGATTGTAATCAAATCTTACTGTTGGCGGTAGACTCATCAAAATACTTTCAATTCTTCCATTGGTCTTGAGTCCGAAGATAGTTCCACGATCGTGTACCAGATTGAACTCTGTGTACCTGCCTCTACGTATTTCCTGCCAATATTTATTCTCCGGAGTAAATTCAGTTTGCTTTCTTTTCTCAATAATGGGGATGTAGCTATCAATGAACGCATAACCACAAGCTTTTGCAAATGCCATCCAGAAATGAACATCTTTATTTTCATCCGGACGCTGGTAATCATAAAAGATTCCACCGATGCCTCTTCTTTCTTTATTGCGATGCCAGTTCACAAAATACTCATCACATTCTTTTTTGAATGTGGGATAAAATGAAGGATCGAATGGATCGCAGGCATTTTTATATGTCTGATGAAAATGAATGGCATCTTCTTCAAATAGATAGTAGGGCGTAAGATCGGTACCTCCACCAAACCATCTGTCGATCACTTCACCTTTTTCATCGTACAATTCAAACATGCGATAATTACAATGTACAGTTGGGACGAAAGGATTATAAGGGTGTATTACCAAACTCAATCCACATGCGAACCAACTATGTCCATTGATCTTTAGTTGTGTACGCATCATATCCGTAACCGGACCAAAAACAACAGAAGTGTTCACGCCGCCTTTCTCTAATACGGCGCCATTGCCAATCACACGAGTGCGTCCACCGCCACCTTCTGCTCGGTCCCATTTATCTTCTTGAAATTTCGCTTTCCCATCTGCTTTCTCCAATGCAGCGCAGATATCATCTTGCAGCTGATGAATAAAGGATATCCATTGCTCTTTTATCATAAGGTTGTATTGTTTTGTGAATTGTGAATGGTGAATTGTCAATACGATTCACCATTCACAATTCACAATTCACGAATGTCGAAATTCTTTTACTGCATCCACAAATGCTCTTGCATGATCAACAGGAACATTGGGGAGGATGCCATGTCCGAGGTTGGCGATATGTCTACCCGGACCAAATGCACGTAACATATCTTTTACTTCTTTTTGAATCACAGGAATCGGTGATAGCAATTTAGCAGGATCAAAATTTCCTTGCAGTGTTACATGATCACCTGCAAACTGACGCGCTAGTTCGGGTTTGATGCACCAGTCTATTCCCAAGCCATGTGCACCTGTTGCTGCCATGCTTTCTAAACTATGCCATGCACCTTTTGCGAAGACAATGGTAGGTACTTCATCTTTTAATGCAGCAACGATCTGACGCATGTATTGCAATGATAGATTTTCAAAATCATGTGGGCTTAATAAGCCACCCCAGCTATCAAAAATTTGAACCGTATCTGCACCTGCTTTCACCTGTGCTTTCAGATAGGCGATGGTAGTATCAGTGATCATTTGTAATAACTGATGAGCCAGTTCAGGTTGTGTATAGCAGAATGCTTTTGCTTCATCAAAAGTTTTAGAACCTTTACCCTGCACCATATAACAAAGTAAGGTCCAAGGAGCTCCTGCAAAACCGATCAATGGCACTCTTCCATTGAGTTCTTGTTTAATGAGTTTGATGGCATCCATCACATAACCTAATGTTTCATGAACATCCGGTACGCGAACGCGCGCCATGTCTTTATTGGTTTTAATCGGATCGGGGAGAATAGGGCCTTTACTTTCGATCAACTGTACTTCTAGTCCCATAGCTTGTGGTACTACCAGAATATCAGAAAATAAAATAGCAGCATCAACACCAACAATATCTATTGGTTGCAACGTGATCTCACATGCCAGTTCAGGCGTCTGACAACGTTCAAAGAATCCGTATTTCTCACGTAATACCATGTATTCTGGAAGGTATCGTCCGGCCTGACGCATCATCCATACAGGAGTTCTTTCAGTTGCTTCACCACGAAGGGTTCGGAGTAGTAGGTCGTTTTTTAGCATAAATTATAAAGTGAGTAGTGAATAGTGAGTAGTCAGTAGGGAGAGATTTTTACTCACTACTGACTACTCACTACTCACTAAAATGTTGAATCGCTTTCCTCACCAGTTCTTCTTTTCCCGGTGAATGAGCTGTTATGATTGAATTGTTTGTATATTTTTTGATCGCTGCTTCAGTCGTGGTTCCTATGGCAAAGAATACGGTTGAAGAAGTGACTTTATTTTTGGTGAAGAAACTTTCTACGGCACTTGGACTAAAAAATACAATACCATCATATGTTGTATCAATTTTTTGATAGAGTGGGATGGTTTTGTATACGGTGATCTCCTCAACACTGATACCAGCTTCTTTAAGTTTGGCAGGTAATTCATCTCTCCGCTGATCTCCACAGAAGAAAAATACTTCATCCAACTCATCGTTATCTGATAAAATGGTTTCTGCAAGTTCTGATGCATTATTACCCGTACCACTGATGGAATGTTCTCCAAAATAGTTACGAATAAGTTCTTGAGTGGTATTACCCATGCAGTAAATATTCCATTCCGGCACTTGTTGATCTAGCATAGTGATCACACTTTCTACTGCATTCATGCTGGTAAATACAATCGTGGCATATTGCAGAGCAATTTGTTCAACTTCCTGTTGCGTATCAATATCCTGAACAGGCTCGGTATCGATCAAAGGAATGATGTCCAACTGAATGTTTTGTTCAGTGGCTTCCTGTAGTAACGTTTCTTTTACAGGTCTGGTAGATAATATTTTCTTTTTATTTTCCTGCATTTCTAATTTCCTGTATGATTTCTTCTGCACCCATTGCTAAGATCTCTTGTCCCGCTTCTGTACCAATGGAAGCTCCTACAGAAACAGGAACGGTTGTACTGATATCAACTTTTTGACGACCATCCAGTGACACTACATTACCCTGGAAAAAGATCTGATCATCCTGTATTTGTGCAAGTGCAGAAATGGGAGTAGCGCATCCACCCATCAACTGGCGCAAAAAATTTCTTTCTGCATGAGCACAGATCGCTGTTTCGTTATGATGAAGTTGTTGACAGTGATTGAAAATTTCAGTCTCCCCTTCTCTGCACACTACCATTACAGCGCCTTGTGCAGGAGCCGGTAACATCCAATCCAGATCAATTGCTTTTTCCGGACGAAGATTGATTCTCTCTAGTCCCGCAGCTGCAAAGATGGCGCCTTGCCAATTGCTTTCTTCCAGTTTACGGAGTCGTGTGTTTACGTTTCCTCTTAAATTATCAAATTGATGATCAGGATAACGATTCAACCATTGGGCTTTACGTCTGACGCTGCTTGTAGCGAATAGTCCATGGTCTATGGTCCATGGTCCATGGTCTGTTCGCCATTCACCATTCACATAACCCAGCGCTTCGGGTATATGATCTTCTTTATATACAAGAATGTCTTTGTACGATGCACGTTTTAATACTGCTGCTTCTTGTATGCCTTTGGCGAGTTGAGTAGGCACATCTTTCATGGAGTGAACAGCAATATCAATTTTATTGCTGAGTAAGGCAGCATCCAAGGTTTTGGTGAAAATGCCTTGTACACCTATTTCATACAAGGGTGTAACGAGATCGATGTCTCCTTCACTTTTAATATACACGAGTTCAGAAGCTACTCCTTTTTCTTTCAGGAGGTCTTGCACCCATGTGGCCTGCCACACGGCGAGCTGACTGTCGCGTGTTCCTATACGTACTACCTTGGTCATATCTTGGTTTAATGACTGCTCGTCATGAAGTCGTTGATGGCTTCAATGTAATAACAACCGGGCTGATGTCTGTTACGCATCTTAACGGCTACATTGTTCACCACTTTCTGAATAGCTTCTGTATTGATATCTTCTGATGCTCTCCGTGAAGTTAAAAACAATCCACAGGAATGCATATCATGTAATTTCTGCTTAACCGCCTTTAGAATGGGAACATGACGGCGCTGATGATTCCAAACTGCAAACTCATTCATGTGTTTGCGTATGATGCTCATCGCTTTGGGTACTTCTGCTTTTCTTTTCTGCAGGGTCTGATCATTGATCTTTGACAGATCATCCACATTCGCCAGAACGATATGGTCTTGTTGTGCGAGTGATGGATCAATATTATGAGGAATAGAAAGATCGATCAGGATCTTTTTAGTATTTGCTTTCAAATTCGTTGTAGTCACTACCGGTTGCTCTGCATTGGTTGCTACTATAATGATATCAGCACTGTTTATCTCATTCTCCAACTGATTCCAATCTGCACTCTGTAACTGTAGGTTTTCAGCCAGTTCAGCTGCTTTTTCTGCAGTTCTATTGATGAGGGTGATATTTTTTGTATCTAAATAATCAACCAGATTCTTACAGGTATTTCTGCCGATCTTACCGGTTCCGAGTAGTACGATCTTTTTATCAGAAGTATCAGGCAATTGCTGACGAATAAATTGAATGGCAGCAAAAGAAACAGAAATGGTTCCGCCACTCAATGCAGTTTCATTTTTAATTTGCTTGGAAGACTGCAGCACGGTGTTGAACAAACGCTCTATGAAAGAACCGATCATTCCTTTTTCCTTTGAAAATTTAACCGCCAGTTTCATCTGACCAACGATCTCATAATCTCCGAGGATCTGTGAATCCAATCCTGCACCAACTGAAAATATATGTTGTAAAGCTTCTTCGTCTTGTTTGATATAGCAGCGTTGAACAAAATCAGATTTACTTCCTAATGTAACAGTACATAAGAGATCGATCAATGTTTCTGCATCTGGCGCTACTCCATAGATCTCGGTGCGATTACAGGTGCTTAGAACAAATAGTTCTTTTACCCCCCTAGTCTTTGCACGCTGAAGAATAATGGCATATTGTTCCGGATTGATCGCATAATTACCACGAACAGCCGCATCGGTCTTCTTATAGTTAATTCCTGCTATGAAAAATTGTCCTGTCTCCATAAACTGCCACGATCCTTTTGGTCTCGCTTAAATAAGTACGCAAAGGTATCCTGCATGGTTTCTTTTAAAACATGACAAACGTCATTACATTGTCATTTCTCTGTCAGTTTTCTGATAAGCGGTCTTTTATACTGTTGAAATAAAACCCTTTCTGTTTTTGTTTCGTTCTTTTCTGCAAACAAATCTTTCAGAACTTTTAAGTAAGCGATTTGTTACTCTAACTTTGCAAACTCAAATGTGATTATGGCAACGAATGCGAAACGTGCACTCTTATTGATGAATTTGGGCTCACCTGATTCAACAGCGGTAAAAGATGTAAGAAAATACCTCAATGAGTTCTTAATGGATGGACGAGTGATCGATATCCCTTATATCGTAAGGGCTTTATTGGTTCGTGGAATCATTGTTCCCTTTCGTGCGCCTAAGTCAGCAGAAGCATATAGAAGTATCTGGACCGATGAAGGTTCTCCATTGATCGTACTTACCCAACAACTAAAAGATGCATTGCAAAATGATATGGAAGAGCCTATTGGTATTGCGATGCGCTATGGTACGCCTTCTCCTAAAGAAGCCTATGATGCATTATTAAAAGATCATCCTCAGCTAGAAGAAGTGGTATTATTGCCATTGTATCCTCATTACGCGATGAGTAGCTATGAAACAGCTGTGGAATATGCCAAAGAGCAACATAAACAGTATGGTTACTCCTTTAAATTGAGTGTCATCAAACCTTTTTATGATGATGAAGCTTATATCAATGCTCTGGCTGCATCTATCAAACCTTACACGGAACAGGCGTATGACCATATTTTATTCAGCTACCATGGTGTACCACAAAGACATATCCGCAAGAGCGATATAACAGGTTGTCATTGCTTGAAAGTGGAGAATTGTTGTGAAGTGGCTTCTCCTGCACATAAAGAATGTTATCGTCATCAACTCGTAGTGACTACCAAATTAGTTGCAGAAAAATTAGGCATTCCTAAAGATAAATACAGTCTTTCTTTTCAATCAAGATTGGGTAGCGGGTGGCTACAACCCTTTACAGATAAACGTTTAGAGGCTATGCCGGGTGAAGGCGTAAAGAAGCTACTGGTAGCTTGTCCGGCATTCATCAGTGACTGCTTGGAAACCATTGAAGAAATCGGAGAGGAAGGAAAAGAAACATTCCTGCACGCGGGTGGTGAATCCTTCACACTGATACCTTGTCTCAACGTACATCCCGCCTGGACAGCTACTATTAAGCAATGGATGGAGGAGATCAGGAGTGGGAAAGAGGAGATGATTTTGGCGTGATGGTCCATAGTCGATAGTCCATGGACCATGGTCTATGGACTATCGACCATATTCCGTAGCTTTCGAATATCTCAATAACCTATCACCCTTCAACCCTCATGTACGAATACCTCAAATCACTTCACATCATCTTCATCGTTACCTGGTTTGCGGGGTTGTTTTATATGCCCAGACTTTTCATTTATGCAACAGAGGCTGGTGATAAAAACGAAATAGAATGTAAGGTTTTACGTGAGCAGTTTTCCATCATGATGAAACGATTGTGGTATGGTATCACCTGGCCTTCTGCGATTCTCACATTGATATTTGGGTTGTCTGTTTTGTTTCACGGCAATTGGGATAAAATTGTTTTTGATGCATCGGGGAGATGGCTATTGGTGAAACTTATTTTTGTTTTGTTTTTATATGTCTATCATTTTTCCCTGCATCGCATTTTTAAGCAGGAGATGGCAGGCATTTATCGATATTCTTCTAATCAACTCCGTATCTGGAATGAAGTGGCCACTATTTTTCTTATCTCCATCGTCATGTTGGTCGTGGTCAAACAAAGCCTCAGTTTTGTATGGGGGCTGGTGGGATTGATCCTGTTTGTACTGCTGCTCATGAGCGCCATTCGGGTGTACAAGCGAGTGAGGAAGTGAATGGTGAATGGTCAATTGTCGATATAGTTGGTAGTTGAAATAAGTATATAACATATTGAAAATCAATTTTATAAGTGTGCTTTTGGGATGCCTTTCTATTTACAATTGAGCATTGACCATTCACCATTCACAATTGACCTCTCCCCTTTCACTTTTCCTCCCCCACATTTCATACCTTCGCAGCCTTTAAAACCTGCCTGTTAAAGGATTACAGGCAATTTTCAAGCTGACCGAAAGACTATGAGTGCTAAATACGCTGAATTTTCAGGATTGAACCTGCCGGCTATCGAGAAAGAGATACTGGCCAAATGGAAGGATGGACAGGCTTTTGAGCAAAGTGTTTCGCTTCGTGAAGGCAAAACACCTTTTGTGTTTTATGAAGGTCCGCCCAGTGCTAATGGTATGCCGGGTATTCACCATGTTATTTCCCGTACGTTGAAAGACATGGTGTGTCGCTATAAGACTATGCAAGGTTTTCAGGTAAAGCGTAAAGGCGGATGGGATACCCATGGCTTGCCTGTGGAATTGGGTGTTGAAAAAGAACTAGGTATTACAAAAGAGGATATCGGTAAGAAAATTTCTGTTGAAGATTATAATCAGAAATGTCGTGAGGCAGTGATGCGTTACAAAGACATTTGGGATGATATCACTACCAAAATGGGATACTGGGTTGATCTGAATGATCCCTATATCACTTTTGATAACAAATACATTGAATCACTGTGGTGGATATTGAGTCAGTTGTACAAGAAAGGATACCTGTATGAAAGCGTATCGATTCAACCGTATTCACCGGCAGCAGGAACCGGATTAAGTTCACACGAATTGAATCAGCCGGGAACTTATAAAGATGTGAAGGATACAAGTGCAGTAGCGATGTTTAAAGCCATCAAAACCGGAAAGACTCAATTCTTATTTGATGCTGCAGGTTCTGATGAAGTATTTTTCATGGCTTGGACAACCACTCCATGGACACTACCCTCTAACTTAGGATTGACCGTTGGGCCGAATATTGATTATGTATTGGTGCAAACATTTAATCCGTATACACACTTACCTGTATTTGTCGTGCTTGCAAAAGCCTTGCTGGGTAAGTATTTCAAGCCGGAAGGAGAAAATGGAGATTTTGTCGGATATAATGCAGAAGTAAAATTATTGCCTTGGAAGATCATCACCGAGTTCAAAGGATCTGCTATTGAAGATGCGACTTATGAACAACTGCTTCCTTATGAAGCCAACTCACCATCAGTTGTAGAAGAGATCACACCGGGTGCAAAACCTTTCCGTGTGCTGTGTGGTGATTTTGTAACAACAGAAGACGGTACCGGTATCGTTCACACTGCTCCGGCATTTGGTGCAGATGACTATAAGGTTGGACAGAAATACAATATCGGTATTCTCACCATGGTGGATAGAGAAGGAAAATTTGTGGATGGATTGGGTGAGTTCAGTGGTCGCTATGTAAAGAATTATAAAGATGAGAAAGACTATGTGGATGTAAATGTAGACATCTGCGTAAAACTGAAAAAAGAGAACCGCGCATTTAAAGTTGAAAAATACGAACACAGTTATCCGCATTGTTGGAGAACCGATAAACCAATTCTGTACTATCCGTTAGATGCATGGTTCATCAAGACCACTGCTGTTAAAGACAGGATGGTAGAATTGAATAAGACCATCAACTGGAAACCGAAGAGTACCGGTGAAGGACGTTTTGGTAACTGGCTGGAAAACATGGTAGACTGGAATTTGAGTCGCAGTCGCTATTGGGGAACACCTTTACCTGTTTGGCGTACAGAAGACGGTAGTGAAGAAGTCTGTATTGGTTCTATCGAAGAATTGAATGAAGGTATTCGCAAAGCCAATGAAGTATTGGGCGGTGATGTAAACAAGAACTATTTACATGAAGGCATCCTTGATCTGCATAAACCTTATGTGGATGAGATCGTATTGGTGAGTGCTTCAGGAAAACCTATGCATCGAGTACCGGATCTGATCGACGTATGGTTTGATAGTGGTGCCATGCCTTATGCACAATGGCATTATCCTTTTGAAAACAAAGAACTAGTTGATAAGGGACAATCATTCCCTGCAGATTTTATCGCTGAAGGTGTTGACCAAACGCGTGGCTGGTTCTATACTTTGCATGCGATCGGTGTGATGTTGTTTGATAGTGTCGCTTACAAAACCGTTGTGAGTAATGGGTTGGTCTTGGATAAGAACGGGAACAAAATGAGTAAGCGTTTGGGTAATGTGGTGAATCCGTTTGACACCATTGAGAAATATGGTGCTGATGCAACACGTTGGTATTTGATCACGAACGCATCACCTTGGGATAATTTAAAATTTGATCTGGCAGGTATTCAGGAAGTACAGCGTAAGTTCTTCGGTACGCTTTACAATACCTATCAGTTTTTTGTTTTGTATGCAAACGTAGATGGATTTGCATTTAAAGAAGCGCCGATCGCATTGGCAGACAGACCTGAGATCGATCGCTGGATTCTTTCTTCACTCAATACTCTAGTGAAAAAAGTAACAGCAGCGATGGACGACTATGAGCCAACTATTGCAGGAAGAGCTATTGAGGAATTTGTAGATGAACATTTGAGTAACTGGTATGTGCGTTTATGTCGCCGTCGTTTCTGGAAAGGTGATTATGAAACAGACAAGATCAGTGCTTACCAAACTTTGTATGAATGTTTGGAGACGATCGTAAGATTGATGGCGCCTATCTCTCCATTCTTTAGTGATGCAGTATTCAGAAACCTGAATGCGGTAACGAATCGATTTAATGTTGTATCTGTTCACCATGCAGATTTCCCTGAAGCGAATGAAGCTGCGATTGATGAAGTATTAGAGGAGAGAATGCAACTGGCACAGGATGTTTGTTCGTTGGTATTATCACTGCGTAAGAAAGTAAACATTAAAGTAAGACAGCCTTTACAGAAAGTGTTGATCCCGGTACTTGATCCCAATATGAAACATCAGTTGGAATTGATCGAAGACCTGATCAAGGCAGAAGTGAATGTAAAGGAGATGGAATATATCACCGAAACGGAAGGTATCATTAAGAAAAAGATCAAACCTAATTTCAAAGCACTGGGTACCAAATTGGGTGCAAAAATGAAAGCGGCGGGTGCGTTGATCACCGGTTTTGGTCAGCATGAGATCGCCACGATCGAGAAAGCAGGTCAAATAGACCTGAATTTGGATGGAGAAACCATTACCATTTTGTTATCTGAGGTAGAGATCGCTGCAGAAGATATTCCGGGTTGGAGTGTGGCGGGGAAGGGTAGTTTGACCGTAGCCTTGGATATTACCCTCACGGAAGAGCTGAAACAAGAGGGGGATGCACGAGAATTCGTGAATCGGATACAAAATATCAGGAAAGAAAGCGGTTTTGAACTCACAGACCGTATATTCGTGACCGTTCTTGAGGCAGAAGGCCTTAAGGAGTCCATTGTTAAGTATAACGATTATATTTGCCGCGAAATTTTGGCAGATGTCATTGAATGGGTACCTCAGTTACCAGACGGTACTGAGATCGAAGTCAATGATACCCTGTTGAAAGTGGTAGTAAACAAAAAAGGATAAAAGCGTATGGCTACTAAGAAACCAGCCCCTAAGGCAGCGAAAAAACCGGCTCCAAAGGCGGCACCAGCCAAGAAAACAGCTTCAAAACCAGCGCCTAAAAAGGTTGCTGCAAAGCCTGCTCCTAAAAAAGCAGCAAAACCGGCACCTAAACCGGCTGCGAAAAAAGCGGCTCCTGCTAAGAAAGCAGCAGTGAAACCGGCACCTGCAAAAAAGGCTGCTGCTAAGCCGGCTGCTAAGGCACCTGTGAAAGCAGCTAAACCTGCAGCAAAACCGGCTCCTAAACCGGCACCAGCTCCTGTTAAGAAAGCTGCTGTACCGGCTAAGCCTGCTGCAAAAGCTCCGGTAAAACCCGCAGCTCCTGCACCTGCCGCTAAGCCTGTATCTACGCCATTACCACCGATGAAGAAACCAGAACCAAAAGGGCCACCAGCACCGCCTGTGAAACCAGTGCGTAGAGCACCAGAGCCGTTGAAAGAAGTAAAAGTTCCTAAGACCAATACCAAGAGCAGCGTCCCTTATCAGCCCGGATATACACCATTAGAAAAAAGAGTAGAAACTGTGAGAAGCAACGAAACATTAGTTAAGTACAGTGATGCGGATTTGAATGAATTCCGTGAGTTGATCAATAAGAAACTGGAAGCTGCAAAAAAAGAGCTGACTTATCTCCAGGGCTTGATCACCCGTAAAGATGAAATGGGTGGTGATAACGACGATGCTCGTTACATGACCATGGAAGATGGTAGCATGAGCATGGAAAGAGAACAGCTCAGCCAAATGGCCAGCCGTCAGATCACTTATATTGATCACCTCGAAAAAGCACTGATGCGTATCGAAAATAAAACCTACGGTATCTGCCGTGTTACAGGTAAGTTGATCGATAAAGCTCGCTTACGTGCAGTACCGCATGCTACATTGAGTTTGGAAGCAAAACTGGGTTTAGTGAAGCCTAGTGCGGAATAGTGAGTAGTGAGTAGTCAGTAGTGAGTTTGAATGACTTAAAAATATAAGAGAAGCCCTCAATTTTACTTGAGGGCTTCTCTTTTTATATTACTCACTACTGACTACTCACTATTCATCTCACTTCCTGCATCTCTACTAATTTCTTATAAATCCCACCCGCCAACAGCAACTCATCATGTGTGCCTCTTTCAGCGATCTCTCCTTTTTGGAGAACGATGATCTCGTCTGCATTGCGGATGGTGGAGAGACGGTGAGCAATAACGATAGAAGTACGTTGTTGCATCATATTATTGATAGCATCCTGTACTAGTCGCTCACTTTCCGTATCAAGCGATGAAGTGGCTTCATCCAAAATCAGGATCGGTGGGTTTTTTAATACGGCACGTGCAATGGTTACACGCTGACGTTCACCGCCACTTAGTTTACTTCCTCTGTCGCCAATATTGGTATCGAACCCTTCTTCTTTACGCTGAATAAAATCATAAGCATTAGCAACTCTTGCTGCCTGTTCTATTTGCTTTTGATCTGCATGATCGATACCCAAAGCAATGTTATTCGAAATAGTGTCATTAAATAATATCGGCTCTTGTGTTACAATGCCCATTTGATTTCTTACAGAGTGTAATGAGTATTCCTTTATGTTGATGCCATCAATCAACAACTCACCACTGGTGACATCATGAAAACGTGGAATAAGATCTGCCAATGTACTTTTCCCGGCACCTGATGAGCCTACCAAAGCAATTGTTTTTCCTTTCTTGATTTTCAGATTAATATTTTTTAAGATCGTTACATCCTCATAAGAAAAAGAGATATTTTTAAATTCAATACTGTCATTGAATTCAGTTAAAGTCTTCGCATTAGGATGATCTGTAACGGTTACAGGTGCTTTTAAAATTTCTTCAATTCGTTGGATAGCAGCACTGCCCCGTTGAGCACTGTAAAATGAGCCTGATAAGGATTTCGCCGGATTAATGATCTGCGTAAAGAATACGATATACGTAATAAAACTCTCCGGTTCTAATCCGAATTGCCCATCCAATACCAACTTACCACCAAACCAAAGAATACATGATAAAACCAGCACCCCTAAAAACTCAGACATCGGTGAAGCCAGATCTTTTCTAAAGTTCATCTTGTTACGAATCTGGTTCAGTGTATTGTTATTACTGATGAACTTGTTGTGTAAAATCTTCTCTGCATTGAATGCTTTGATCACACGTAATCCTCCAAGTGTTTCATCGAGAATAGACATCAGCGTTCCTAATTTCTCTTGCGAAGAAGTGGATTGTTTTTTCAATGAGCGACTCAACCTGCCAATAATAAAACCTGTAAGTGGTAATAGTACCAATAAGAATAAAGATAATGCCGGACTCAGCATCACCAGAAAAACGAGGATTATGATAATGTTTAAAGGATCACGTATTAATGCTTCCAATGTTCCCATTACGCTCCATTCCACTTCATTGGCATCATTGCTCATGCGACTGATGATATCGCCTTTACGTTGTTCCGTAAAATACCCGATAGGCAGCTCCAGTATTTTACTATATAGATCTGCGCGGAGTTTGGTCATGACATAATTTCTCATGGGTGCCAATACCCTGAAAGAGAGATACGTAAATACGTTTTTAAAGAAGATCGAAATGATGATTAATCCGCAAATAGCACCTAAAGCGTATACTTCCCCTTTGTCGCTGATCAGTTTGCTGATGAAGTATTTCAGATAATTTAACACGCCATTGGCAGTCAACGAGAACTCCGGTTCAACACTGATCAATGCTTCTTTATTGAATAACAGTTGCAGAAATGGGGCCAGCATGGCCAGTGATATCAGTGAGAATAGGATTGAAAACAGGGTGAAAACCAAGTACAGGACTATGTTCTGCTTTTGACTCCTCAGGTAAAAAAGTATTCTTGAAAAACGCTTCATATCAGGATAAAATCGGTAAAACACAGCAAAGTAAGTAATTTTACAGCCAATCAAACAGTTCAACATGGAAGAAGGAAAACGTCAGCGTCAGGTAGCAGGAGCCATTCAGGAGGAAATGAATGATATTTTCAGGAGACTGAATCTTTCCATGCTCGATGGAGGAATGGTGTCAATTTCCTCTGTTAAAGTCACTCCCGATCTGTTAGAAGCTAGGATTTATCTCAGTCTGTTTCAGGTAAAAGATACCAAGGCCACTATGAAGACCATTGAAGGTCGTGCATGGGAGATCAAAAAGGAACTGGCTGATAAAATGAAACATCAACTCCGCAGAATACCCGTTCTTCATTTCTATCTCGACGACACTTTGGATTATGTGTTCAAAATGGAAGAGATCTTTAAGAATATTAGTGAGGAGAAGAAAGGGGAAGAGAATGATTGATGTGAATTGTCAATTGTGAATGGTGAATATCACAGATCATTCACAATTGATTATTCATAAGTATAAATTCACAACTGACAATTCACCATTCACACCAATCCCGTGAACTTTCTATTTGCTTGGCGCTATTTCAGATCAAAAAAATCTACCAATGCCATCAATGTTATTGCGTGGATCAGTGTTACGGCTATTACGGTGGGGTGTGCTGCTCTCATTATCATTCTCAGTGTATTCAATGGATTTGAAGAGTTGGTAAAAGGATTGTACACAGATTTTTATACCGACATCCGCATCTCTCCTGCAAAAGGTAAAACCATTGTACTCAATGATGCATTACAGCAACAGATCAAATCAACACCGGGAGTAGCTGTTTTTAGTTTAGTAGCAGAGGAAAAAGCTTTGTTAGTGAATGGTCCTTATCAGTCTATTGTTTTGGTGAAGGGGGTAGATGAACAGTATGTAGCTACCAACAAAATTTCGGCTCACATCAAGCGCGGCAAGTTCCTATTGGGTACATTGGAAACGCCATCTATTGTTTTAGGTTATGGAATTGAAAATGCCATTGGTGCAGATGTGGAGCGAGGTATATATCCGCTTACGTTGTACACGCCTAATAGAAAAGCCAGTTTTAATTCTTTGGATGGACTCAGCGTTAATAATGTTACAGCCAGTGGAACTTTTCAGGTACAACAAGAGTTCGATAACAAATATGCATTTACCAACCTTGCTTTCTTTCGTTATATGCTCAACATGGGAGCGGATGAATATAGTGCAGCAGAGATCAAAGTGAATGGTGACGCAGATAAGATCAAAGAACAACTGCAGACAATACTCGGTGAAAAGTATCTTGTTCAAACAAGATATGAACAAAACAAAAGCTTGTATGCAGTCATGCAAATGGAAAAATGGGTGATCTATGCTATTCTTTCTTTGATATTAGTGGTAGCAGCTTTTAATATGATCGGTGCACTTACCATGTTAGTCTTAGAAAAACAAAAAGACATTGCAGTATTACAAGCCATGGGCGCTTCTCAAAAAAGGATACAAACTATTTTTCTCTCTGAAGGATTACTGCTTGCCGGTTTTGGTGCAGCTCTCGGTATGTTATTAGCAACCTTTATTTGTTGGCTGCAAATAAAATTTGAATTGATCAAACTAGCGGGCGACACATTTATCGTCAAAGCATATCCTGTAAAACTGATTTCTACAGATTATCTCTTAGTAGCTGTCACTGTTATGATTATAGGCTTTCTCGCTGCTTGGATTCCTTCACGTAAAGCAAGTCGTCAAGAACTTGCTCTCAAATAATTTCTTCGGGTTAAACATAGGATTGCATGATGTCATAAAAAAGCCGCTTAATTTTCATAAGCGGCTCCCGTAATAACTATTTTTACTTTTGATTTTTGACTTCTTCTAGTAGTCTCCCAAAGTTTCCTCTAATTGACCTAAAGCTTTCGCCAATTGTTCATCACTAGGAGCAATGCCATGCCATTCGTGGCTGCCTTCCATGAAGTCAACACCCTTACCCATTTCTGTTTTCATCAGGATACAGATAGGTTTACCTTGTCCGGTCATAGATTTAGCTTTATCCAGAACAGCCACTACATCTTCCATATCGTTGCCATTCATATCCAGAACAGTCCAGTTAAAAGCTTTGAATTTATCGTGAAGATTATCGAGTGATAATACTTTGCTGGTAGGGCCATCGATCTGTTGTCCATTCCAGTCAATAGTAGCAATCAAGTTATCTACTTTATTATGTGCGGCAAACATCACGGCTTCCCAGATCTGTCCTTCTTGTAATTCACCATCACCGTGTAAAGAGAAAATGAGGTGAGGATCATTATTGTATTTTTTGGTGAGGGCAGCGCCTATCGCCACACTCATACCCTGACCCAAAGAACCACTCGCAATTCTAACACCGGGTAAATCTTCGTGCGTAGTAGGGTGACCTTGTAAACGTGTATTTAATTTTCTGAAGCTGGCCAGTTCTTTCTTATCAAAATAACCGGAACGAGAAAGCACTGAATAATAAACAGGGGAAATGTGTCCATTAGAAAGGAAGAAAAGATCTTCGCCTACACCATCCATTTTGAATTGGCGGTCATGTTTCATGGTGTGAAAAAACAGGGCAGTGAGAAAATCGGTACAACCCAAAGAACCACCCGGGTGTCCACTCTGAACCCCATGAACCATTCTAACGATATCGCGCCTAATCTGAGAGGCAGCCGCTTTCAATTCCTGAATACTTGCCATATGCTTGTTTTGTGGTTGCGAAGATAGGGGAATAGTCGATAGTTCATAGTCGATGGCCCATAGCAGATGGGAAGAAAATGTCAACTAATTGGGGTATCCAGCCAACAAATTACTGTGGGCCATCGACTATGGACTATTCACTATATTTGCCCCCACAAAATCATCATATGTCAGAAGATTTGGATTTAATATTGGCCGACGCAGAAGAAAGTATGACCAAGGCCATTGGGCACCTGGAAACAGAACTTACTAAGATCAGGGCGGGTAAAGCCAATCCGACCATGTTGGATGGTATTATGGTAGATTATTATGGATCTCCTACGCCGATCAATCAGGTAGCGAATATCAGTGTATTGGATGTTCGTACGATCAGTATTCAGCCCTGGGAAAAGAATATGCTGGCAGCTATCGAAAGAGCGATCATGGCAGCAAATATTGGTATCACTCCTCAGAATGATGGTGTTCAGTTACGACTGTTTTTGCCACCCTTGACTGAAGAAAGAAGAAGAGAGTTGGTGAAAAAAGCAGCCGGTGAAGGAGAGCATTCAAAAGTAGCTATCAGAAATATTCGTCGCGATGCCATTGAGCAGGTGAAGAAATTACAGAAAGATGGTTTGAGTGAAGATGCTGCAAAAGATGCTGAGAAAAGTATTCAGGATATCACTGATAAATTTATCTCACTCGTTGATAAACATTTAGCTGCCAAAGAAAAAGAAGTGATGGCGGTTTAATCTTTGACTTTTTGATCTTTGATTTTTTGATTGATAAAAAACAAATCAAAAAATCAAAGATCAAAAAATCAAATTTTCTCCTTCTTATTTACCAAGTATACTCCACAAAGGATAATTCCTAAGCATCCGATCTGTAGGATGGTAATTTGTTCTCCGTCTAATAATCCCCAGAAAACAGCAACAAAGGGAATTCCATAAGTGACCATGGATGCAAATAATGTTCCTGCTCTTTTTACAAGCATGTAAAAAATAATAGAAGCAAAAGCGGTTCCCAAAACACCCAGAATAAAAGATGCTCCAGTTGCTTTGATGACAGCTGTTTCAGATAAAGCCATCTCCGTATATCCCGTGTAATATAAAATGATAGCTGAAGGGATGATCAGAAATACAAAGGCGAGAGAAGCAATATTCAGAGATCCTACTTCTCTCATATGCCTGCCTACCATATTCACGTTGATACCATAACAAAGGGTAGCGAGTAGAACCAAACCGGCGTAAGAAAAGTTTTGAAAACTCACTTCTTTACCGGCAAACATCAATAGACAGAGTCCGATAAATCCAATGATCACGCCGGCAATTTTAGTTCCATTCGCTTTTAATTGAAAGAATGAAATACCTACCAGTATCGTAAACAAAGGAGTAAGCGCGTTGAGGATACCGGCCAAAGAGCTGTCGATCTGTGTTTCAGCGATACAGAATAAATAAGCCGGAAAAAAATTGCCCAACAATCCGGAAAGGATCACCAAAAACCACTTTCGCTGTGGTATTTGTTTCAATGCTTTTACTGCAAAAGGTGTAAGAATAAGTCCTGCGCTTAGAATACGTATAGACGCTACCTGATAGGGTGTTAATACATGCATCCCTTCTTTCATCAGAATAAAGGAACTGCCCCAAATAATAGATAGTAGTAAAAAAATCCCCCAGTTAATGATCCGGTCTCTCAAAGTGTTGTTTTTGTAAAGGTGAGGGATTGCTTTCATTATTCAATTTTATTGAGTATTTTCATTACTCACCAAACCAACACAACCATGGGAATGCTGAAAGAATTCAAAGACTTTGCCATGCGAGGCAATTTGGTAGATATCGCCGTTGCCTTTGTTATGGGTGCCTCATTTGGAAAGATCGTTACCTCTTTTGTTGACGGAATAGTAATGCCTTTGATCGGTATGTTGACCGGCGGGGTAGATTTCAATGACAAAGTATGGATATTAAAAGAGGCAGTCGCGGAAGTAAAAGATGCTGCCGGGGTTGTAGTAACACAGGCTTCAGCAGAAGTATCTGTTAAATATGGCGCATTCATTACCAATCTGTTAGATTTCATTATCGTAGCCTTTGCTGTCTTTTTGGTCATCAAAGCCATCAATAAAATGAAAGGGCCGGCAGAATCAGGTGCTCCCGCAGGTCCATCAGAGTCCGAGAAACTGCTGGCAGAGATCAGGGATTCATTGAGGAAAGTGGATTAGACCATGGTCCATAGTCAATGGTCCATGGTAGGAATGGGATCACAGGTTAGCGAAGCAATCGCTTTATAGCTTAGGGATCTAATTCTTGTCATTTATACTATGGTCTATGGACTATCGACCATGGACTAGGTGGATAAATATTAGCCCCTTCAAGTCTTATTTCGACCTGAAGGGGTTTTCTTTGCAGCTAAAGTATGTGTTGTGAATACAGTGAATTATCAAATTAAATTAGATCAGTTTGAAGGTCCGTTTGACCTGCTTTTGTTTTTTATTGAGCGGGATGAACTGGATATCTATAATATTCCCATTACTAAGATCATTCAAGACTTTCTTGATTTTATTCATCAAGGAGAAAAGTTGAATATTGAACTGAGTAGTGAGTTCATTCTGTTTGTATCTACACTGATGCGTATCAAGGCAAGATTGTTATTGCCACGTAAGGAGATCGATGCACAAGGTAATGAGATCGATCCTCGTCAGGAATTGATCGATAAAATTCTTGAATACAAACGTTTCAAAGAAGCAGCAGTACAAATGGCAGAAATGGAAGCCATGCGTATGCTGATGGTGAAGCGTGGTAATCTTCAGAAAGAACTAATTGAAATTGGTGAAGATGCATCTGAAGGAACTGAGATCCAGAACATCACGATGTTCAAGCTGATGAAGGCTTTTGAAAAAGTGATGCAGCGTGTACATGATCGCCAGAACAAACCGGTACATACCGTAGTGCGCTACAACTATACGATGGAGGGTAGCCGTGATTATATGCTCGATTTTGTAGGCAGGGAAAAGACAGTAGCTTTTGAAAAAGTATTCGAAGTGTGTAATGATAGAATACATGCCATCTTTTTATTCCTCTCAATTCTGGAGTTGACACAACAAAAATTCATGAAACTGTTGGTAGCCGAGGGGAAGAATAATTTCATTGTAGAGTGGAACGACAAACGTGAAGAAGAATTAAAAGAAGAAGGTCTTACTGACGAAGATTTCACCAACACATTTACTGACGATCCTACACCCATTACCGAATAAAAAAATCTGCGAATCTGCGGCTAAATAATGTAGCCGCAGATTCGCAGATTATATAATTTAATTATCCCAATAATACTGTAGCAGTCACAGTCTCACGCATCAGTTCACGAACTGCATCAGCGATACCTTGCGCATCATATGCGCACTCTCTGTGTAATTCTTTAGGGGTGCCATGCTCTACCAATCTATCAGGAATACCCAGCACTCTTACATCTGCCTTATAACCATGTTGATTCATGAATTCCAATACTGCTGATCCGAAACCGCCAACTACTGTACCATCTTCAACAGTTACAATTTTATTGTATGTACTGAAAGCTTCATGTAACAGATCTTCATCGATCGGTTTCACAAAACGCAGATCATAATGTGCAGGATCTAATCCTTCTGTTCGTAATTCTCTGATAGCAGCTGTTGCAAAATTACCGGGATGACCGAAGCTTAAAATGGCAACATCTCGTCCGTCTTTTATTTTTCTTCCTTTACCAATTTGCACCTCTTCAAAAGCAGTTCTCCACTCAGGCATCACTCCTTCTCCACGTGGGTAACGAATCACAAATGGATATTCTGTTTTCTCTAATTGTGCCGTATACATCAGGTTACGTAGTTCCTGTTCATTCATTGGTGCACTCACAATCAAATTCGGAATACAACGCATGTAAGGAATATCATAACAGCCATGGTGTGTAGGGCCATCTTCTCCTACCAGTCCGGCTCTATCTAAACACATTACTACCGGTAATTTCTGTATAGCTACATCATGTACTACTTGGTCGTAAGCACGTTGCATGAAGGAAGAATAGATATTACAGAACACACGCATACCTTGAGTTGCCAACCCGGCACTAAGGGTAACAGCATGTTGTTCACAGATGCCTACATCGAATGCACGGTGTGGCATTTTTTCCATCATGAATTTGAGTGAAGATCCACTAGGCATGGCCGGTGTAACTCCCATCACTTTATCATTCATTTCAGCCAATTCAATCATGGTATGTCCGAAAACATCCTGGTATTTAGGTGGCTGAGGAACATCAATTTTTTTCTTGTAGATCTCACCGGTCACTTTATCAAACAAGCCCGGAGCATGCCATTTTGTTTGATCTTTTTCAGCCAATGCATATCCTTTCCCTTTAGTAGTAATGATGTGCAACAGTTTTGGTCCCGGAATTTCTCTAAGATCTTTTAATGTATCTACCAGCTTGGTGATATTATGTCCGTCAATCGGACCAAAGTATCGGATCTTTAATGCTTCAAACAGATTGCTGCTCTTGCTCACCACACCTTTTACACCAGCTTCAATTTTAGATGCCAGATCACGGCTCAGGTTTTTACCTACAGGGAGTTTACCCAACAAGTTCCAAACCTCATCTCTTACTTTGTTATAAGTAGGGGAAGTGCTGATATCTGTTAGATATTCTTTGAGCGCACCCACATTAGGGTCAATGCTCATGCAATTGTCGTTCAGTATGATCAATACATCACTATCGGCAACACCGGCATGGTTCATCGCCTCAAATGCCATACCCGCAGTCATGGATCCATCACCAATCACCGCTATTGATTTTCGGTTTTCACCCTTGTATTTGGCAGCCATCGACATACCCAAGGCAGCGGAAATAGAGGTGGAGGAATGCCCTACACCAAACGTATCGTATTGACTTTCAGAACGTTTGGGAAAGCCACTCAGGCCTTTGTATTTACGATTGGTAATAAATTGGTCGCGGCGACCGGTCAGGATCTTATGTCCATAAGCTTGGTGTCCCACATCCCATACCAATTGATCATAAGGTGTATTGTACACATAATGAAGGGCAACGCTCAGTTCTACTACTCCCAAACTGGCAGCAAAATGTCCGCCATGAACGCTTACCACGTCAATAATATATTGCCTCAATTCATCACAAACCTGATGTAATTGCTCTCTGGTAAGGGTTTTAAGGTCATCGGGGTTATTGATTTTACCTAGTAACTGTCCCGGTTTAATCTCCATGCGGAAGGGTTTGAAATGTAAAAATAGGCTTTTCGTATTTAGAAAAATGCCAATAATACGTAAAGAAACAGTTGGCAAAAGAGAAGGTTCGTCGATGGGGGACATTAATTTATGCCAAACAAGTGCGCTTTTTGCCTTTAATCAAATTTCGGGATATGCAGGAAAGGCTTTACCTCTATATTTGTTCTCACATGAAGACTAGTAAATCTACTTTGTATTGGTGGTGCCAGTTAGGGGGTTGGTTGTTCTATGGATTGACCATGGTTTTCTTTGCCTTCGTCTTCAGAGATCGTCAGGGCGCTATTAATGAAATATTCTATTATCGATTGGTGGTGACCATCCTAACCGGTATGGTATTTACCCACTTATTACGTGAATTGGTGATCTGGTTAGAGCTACGTCCACCTATTGACTCTAATAAATGGTGGCTGCTGACCATAACCATATTATGCATCATTGTACTGTACAGCTTATCCAATAGTGCGATCGTAGAATGGTTACAGTATTATGATCCCGCCATCAAAGCTTCGGTTGCGAAAAGATTTCTATCCAATCTGATTTTTGATTCACCCATGATATTGGTTTGGGTGTCTATTTATTACATTTGGCATTATGTGGAATTGGGAACGAAGAGTGAGATCCAAAAAGTGAAACTGGAAAGTTTGGTAAAGGAGTTGGAACTAAAAACGATCAAGTCGCATATCAATCCGCATTTTATTTTCAATGCATTGAACAGTATCAGAGCATTGGTGGATGAAAATCCGAATCGTGCACGTACAGCAATCACTGAATTGAGTAATATCCTCCGTAGTAGTATGCAGGCGGAGAAACTGGAAACAGTTCCTTTTGAAAAGGAGTTGAATATTGTAAAAGATTATCTGGCATTGGAACATATTCGTTTTGAGGATAGGCTGAGGGTAGAGTATGAGATTGATGAGGATACATTGGATCAACCTGTTCCCCCAATGATGTTGCAAACGCTGGTGGAGAATGCCATTAAACATGGTATTGGCAAGCAAAAAGATGGTGGATTGATCAAAGTGGTCTCTGATTATCGTGATAACCACCATGAGCTGATCATTCAAAATACCGGGCAGTTGAACAGTAACACGAATTCAGATGGATTTGGTATCAACAGTACCCGAAACCGACTGAAGTTATTATTCGGCGGAAAAGCTAACTTTGAGATCAGGGATATTGGCAATAATATGGTGGAAGCAATCGTAAAAATGCCCGTACAACCTGTTTATTCTTAATTCTATATAATACCGATCTATGGCTATCAAAGCGATCATTATTGATGATGAAAGACTTGCACGTAATGAGTTAAAAAAGTTATTGCAAGACCATTCTGATATAGAGGTAATTGAAGAAGCAGCAAATGTGGATGATGGAATCGAAAAAATTGAATCCCTCAATCCCGATCTGATCTTCCTGGATATTCAAATGCCCGGAAAAACAGGGTTTGATTTATTAGCCGAAGTAGAGAAAGCGCCCAAAGTGATCTTTACTACCGCATATGATGAATATGCCATCAAGGCATTTGAGGTGAATGCACTGGATTATCTGCTCAAACCTATTGAACCCAAGCGTTTGGCAGATGCTATTCAAAAACTTCAAGCTGAAATTTTCAAAGAATCAGCAGGATTGAATGGCATTAACAGAGGTCCACTCACAGAACACGATCAGGTCTTTGTAAAAGACGGAGAGCGTTGCTGGTTTGTGAAATTGGGTGAGATCCGTTTGTTTGAAAGCGTTGGTAACTATGCTAAAGTATTCTTTGGTACCAATAAACCACTGATCTTAAAATCACTGAACGCATTGGAAGAGCGTCTGGATGACAGAATGTTTTTCCGCGCTAACCGTAAACATATCATCAATCTCCGCTGGATCGAAAAGATCGAACCTTACTTCAATGGCGGTCTCCTTGTAGACCTCAAAGGCGGCGAAAAGATCGAAGTAAGCCGCAGGCAAACGGTGAAGTTCAAGGAGATGATGAGCTTGTAGTTATTGGCTAATAGTTAATGGCGTATAGATTATTGTCATTGGCTTTACATTATTATTCAATTTCTGACTTTTAAATTGGCAATAGTCATTAATGTTAGTAGACATGTGCTATGAACTATGATCTATAAGCCATCAACCCCCAGCTATATGAAAAAAAACAACCTACTACTTGCTGCCTTTCTCTTATTGTCACTGAGCAGTTTTGCGCAAAAGATCGAAGATTTAATTACGGAAAAAGAAGTGGCACGCATTGAGAAGATCTTGTCTTCTGATGAAATGGAAGGACGTCGAACTTTCACAAGAGGAATTGATAAAGCAGCAGCCTTTATTGCTGATGAATTCAAAAAAACAGGATTGCAAACCTGGAACAACAGTGGCTCTTATCTGCAAGAGTTTTTAATGGTACGCCCAAGATTTATAAGTGTTACGGCTAGTTTAGATGGTGCTAATGTGGATAGTAGAGATGTTATTGTATTCACTTGTCAGCCGGAAATTAAAGTGACAGAAAAATCGGGATATGAAAAAGTTGCTATTGGTAAAGGGGCCAATCTTGGAATGGAAATCAGAAAATTAATGAATGCCGATAAGAACTACTTTGTTCTATTGGATACCAGTTATAAAAGTTCTGCAAACGGTTTGACCCGTATGAAGAGTACACTCTTCAAGACTGATAAGAACCTGATTTTCGTATTCACCACGAGTGATCCTAAGACCTATACCATTGAAAGCAAACATGAGATTACCGAATTAAAAGCAGCCAATGTTGTAGGTGTATTACCCGGTAAGAGTAAGAAGAATGAATATGTGATCTTCTCCGGACACTATGATCATTTAGGTATCATGGGGAAAGACAGAAATGGAAATGTACAAACAGATTCTATTTTTAATGGAGCCAATGATGATGCTGCTGGTACTACTGCAATGATGGTATTGGCACAATATTTCAAAGCTGTCAATAACAATGAGCGTACATTGATCTTTGTAGCTTTTACAGCAGAAGAAGTAGGTGGATACGGCTCTAATTATTTTTCTCGTCAATTCAATCCTGAGCAAGTGATGGCGATGTTTAATATTGAAATGATTGGTTCAGAAAGTAAGTGGGGTAAAAATTCTGCTTTCATTACCGGTTATGAAAAAACAGATATGGGTAAAATTTTGCAGAGTAATTTAACAGGCACTGATTTTACTTTCTATCCTGATCCATATCCAACACAACAATTGTTTTATCGTTCAGATAATGCAACACTTGCAAGATTGGGTGTTCCGGCACACACTATCTCTACTACTAAAATTGATGTAGATCCTTACTATCATAAAGCAAGTGATGAATTCAGTACCATTGATACCGATAATATGACACGTATCATTCGTGCCATCGCATTGAGTTCAAGAGGTATTGTAAGCGGGAAGGAAACACCTACGAGGGTGAATACAAGTGATTTGAGATAATGATTCAATATGAATAATAAAAAAGACTACCGCGTTTAGGTAGTCTTTTTTGTTTCTCTAGTTTTTCTTTAATTCTAAAGTTTGAATTTTATTTCCACTGGTGGATTTCCATTGCTGATAATTTCTCTTATTTGAAATGATGATCCATGTTTTGGAGAATTCGGTACTGTCGCCAATGATTGTTATAGCCGCATTCGCTTTACTCCATTTAAATGGAAACATATCTGTGTGATTTGTGCCCAATACACTGTAATTGATGTTTTTTTCTCCCGATCCATTTTTATGAAACGTAATGAAGCCAATATTATTTAATGAATAACCTTGTTCTGATGGAGCAGCATTTTCAAATTTATTGATGGTCCATGTGCCTACAACCTTGGGAGAGCAAGCAGTGATACCGAAAAATAGTATTGCAATCAAGGAGACTGTGGTAGTAAATCTTTTCATAGATAAAATTTTATATTTAACAATAGTCGACTCATTGTATTATTTCTTGACCTGCATTAGGTCTTATTATTTATTTATTTTTTAGCGTGCAGGCACTTGATGAATAACTCTTTGAGGGAATGGTATTTCAATTCCTTCTCGATCAAATTCGATTTTTATTCTTTTTCTCAGTTCGCCTGTTACATCCCATTTTTTATGTGCCGGAGTTTCCCCAATTATTTTGATTTCAATAGCAGAATCTCCGAAATTATCAATACGCAAAAATTGAGGAGCTTTTAAAATACTTTCCTTCCATAATGGATCTTCTGCCATATCGTTACCAATTTTATTTACTACTGTGATCACATGATCTAATTTGGAATGATATGCAATACCAATATTGAGGTTTACACGTGAAAAATATTTAGAAAGATTTGATACTCTTTTGATTTCTCCATGTGGAATATGATGCACAGTTCCATCTAAGTCTCGAAGTGTTGTTAATCGTAGACTAATGTCTTCCACTAAACCACTTGTTCCATCCAAGTTTACAACATCACCAATCCGGTATTGATTTTCTAGGATGATAAAGAAGCCTGATATTAGGTCTCGGATGAGGTATTGTCCACCAAAACCCAGGGCCAGACCAACAATACCTGCACCTGCTAAAATAGGGCCGATAGGCACACCAATTTCTTGTAGTATGATCAATATAGACATTGCCAGAATAAGAATACGACTCACCCAGCTAAATATTCTTATTAAAGTGTCTTTTCGTTTTTTTTCTGCTTCACTATTCTTGTCGCTATCACTTACCATACTTGCCAAAACAATTCTTCGAATAAACAGTGAGATGTAGCGATACAGAATAAATCCAAAGATTACTACAAGCAAGATCTTAATACCATGTGTTAATAACCAAGGCCAAAAAAGATTTAGCCATTCAGAAAAATGTTGATTCATAATATGTCATTATTTATTTTGTTGTATCAGTAACAACGCAGGATGAAATAAATAATCACTCAGGGAAGAGAAACGTCAAACTATTGACTTAGAAGTAGTGCAAAACTAAGTCTTTTTTTTAGAATGAGTGTACTATAGGATCAAACGTACTCCGCCTAATTCTTCAACTCTGTAGCTGAATTTATCTCCCGGAGAACTGATGAACATGAAATTTTTTGGGATATTCCATTCTTTACTAAGCTGCGTAATCAGTTCGGGCCCAAATTTTCCTTGTATGGTAATGTATTCCATTTTTATCTCAGGGTAAGCCCTGTCTAATACCTCAAAATCCTTTAGAAATCTTTCGGGAAGGGGTTGATGTTCAGATAAAACAGTTACGATTCTGATTTTTCTGGTAATCTCATTCTCTTGTAAATAGATCATCACTTTGTTTAATGTAGCGATATCGTCGCCTTTGGAAAAGAAAACAAAATCTTGTTCATGAAGCTTATCCAAAAATTTATTGATTACAAGATGACTCAATAATGATAGTTTTCTCAACTCGGTTGTAATAGACTTTAATACTGTTAAGAGAAATTCCATGATATGATTTCTGTTTAACATGGCATATATCAATAACATCGCGGGAATAAAATATTGTAAGAATACAACCAGGTATTCCGGATGCATTTTAATATTTCCATACAAGCCAATTGATACGCCTAGTAATGCTATCACTACAAACAATGGAGATGCATATTCCGGTCTGGGTAATCTTGATCTTCGAATTTTTAAAATGAGATTCCCTAAAGCAAAAAATATCATCACTAATAAAAACGAGATGGTATATACTCCGGCCAAAGGACCTAATGCTCCCTTAGTCACCATTAGTACAGATACGCACAGTATAAAAAAAGTGATGAGTATACGATAACTGCTACCTCTTTTATTTTCTTTCAATAAAAATTGCGGTAATACTCTGTCCAGGGTCATTCTTTTGATCAAGCCATTCACTCCAACAAATGAAGTAAGAACTGCGCCACTTAAGACCAGTACCGCATTAATTGAAATAATAGTCGCCAACCATCGCCCTCCTGTTAATGATGCCATATGACTTAACAATGATTGCTGATTGGCATCTACTTCTGATACCGGCATTACTCCAATTGCTAAAAATGCGATCAGTGGATTAAGTATTGATACAGCCAGCCACATATTCTTTAGTGTTTTCGGAAATACACCCTTTTGTTGTTCTTCTACAAAATTGGCGGAGCTTTCAAACCCTGAAATGCCTAATAGTGCGGCACTAAATCCAAAAAACAGTGCAGTCCCAAAACTCCCACCACGAATAGGTAAAGAGAAGTTTTCCATAAGAGTAGCAGTGCCATGCGTCAGTAAAAAGTAGATAGCGCTTATAACAAGCAGCGCCATTGCTGCCATATGGATCACAAAAATGACAAGAGCCACAATAGCACTTTCAGAAATACCTGCGATGGTAAGACAGAGAAAAAAGAATAAGAGTAAAAGAGTTGCTGTAATAATATTAATCTGAGGTAAACTATGATGTAGGTAATGCATGGCTTCACTTGCTGAAATAACAGCTGTCGCCATATAAGAAAGAATGGTTAAACAAGCTGCAACAGAGGCATTGCTTTTTGAAGTTGTATTCAATAACACATTGTATGCACCTCCATTCAGCGGTAATGCTCCTACTACTTCGCCATAAATTTTTCTAAATAAAAATAATACGGCTGCTACTATTAACAATGCAATCCAGGCATATTGACCGGCCATGGCTATGGTAATAGCTGAAACATATAAACAGGAAGAAGTAATATCATTTCCACTGATAGCAGTGGCCTTCCATGTATTTAGTTTTTGAGTAGTAGACATATTTTCATTTGTATAATGAAGAATAAAAAATAATGATAAGTTTATAGTCTGACGTCTTCAATAGTTCTCTGTTGCCTGCTACGTTCTGCGGCGAAAGCCATTAGATGACTTTCAACTGATACTTCAATAGAGGAGCTCAATAAAGTTTTGTCTTGCTGATATACAGCCTGAAGCCAGTCTTTTACCAGTCTATGGTCACCTCCACCATGTGGATCAGTTTTCAGACTCCAAGATGTTTGTTTTCTTGTTTTGAAATCAGTCAGTACAAAAGTTTCCATATCGCCCATGATATCACCGGCTGAACCCATAATGCGTGTTCGTCTGCCCTCATAGGAAACATGTGCTTCCATGGAGAATGCAGCGGTCACGCCATTTTCAAATAACATATTTACTGTTAAATGATCAGGTTGATCATTATCCATCTTATACACACATCTTCCGTAATCTGATGTTTTGAGTTGTTCCAGAATATGCTCTCCCCAATCGTCAGCTTCTGATGGCGGATCAAATACATAAAGTCTTTTTCTGTCGCGATAATAAATTTGAATAGCTGAATAGGGGCAACTTTCTTCAACCGCACAGCCATCAGTACATCTTTCTGTACTTCCCTTAGGAGCATTCCGATTTGTAAACCAGCTAAGATTTCCAAAACAGTGTACATCATGTACCGGACTATTCACCAACCATCGAATGATATCGGTATCATGTGATGATTTAGCAAGAATGATCGGTGTTGCTTTTTTACTATTACGCCATTTACCTCTCACATATGAGTGACTCATGTGTATGTGTTCAATGGGTTCCATATGTTGTACACTTATGATATTACCAATCAAACCTGCATCTATAACTTGCTTTAATTCGCGGAAATACGGGGAGTAGCGAAGCACATGACATACGCCAACAATTTTTCCAGTTTCATTAGCTTTTTGCAAAATTTTTCTGCATTCTTCTTCTGTAGGGGCAATAGGTTTCTCTAGTAATACATCATATCCGGCTTCTAATGCAGCTAAACAGGGTAAAGTGTGTAGTTGGTCAGGGGTCGCTATAATTACTGCGTCAGCAAATTTGGGTTGCTTGAATATTTCATGCCAATCACTAAAACAAAATTTAGCATCAATATTATACATTTCTGCAGCCAGTTTTCTTCTGGATAGGTTTGTATCAGCTACTGCAATGATTTGCATTTCTTCGGGATTTTCCAATACATAACTTGCATAAATATTACCCCTATGTCCGGCGCCGATCAGAATTACTTTTACCGGAGTTTCTATTTTCTTATGTAATGGATTAAAAAAAACATCATCATTCAGCCCAAATAAGTCGGCAATTTCATTCCAACTATTTGTTGCAGTATCTCTTAAAAAACTGAATGGGCGTAAAAACTTTCTTGAAGCAATGAATTGTCTGAGAGACATGAACTAAACTTTTGATAAATGAATAAACAGATGTATTTGTAAGCTTATGTTAGGTTATCAAGACCAATGCCAAATCCATTACATTGGTTTGTGTCGGACCTGTTTTAAATAAGCCTCCTGTATGTTTAAAAAAGGAATAAGCGTCGAAGTTGTTGAGATATTCAATCGGGTCTAACTGCTTCTGTACAGAGATGGCAATTGATTCAATATCTGCGATGGCTCCCGCAGCATCTGTTGGACCATCTGTGCCATCGGTTCCTGCTGCAAGAAAAGTGAATGTGAAAGTTTCATTGTCCTTTCGCTTTTTCATTTCTATCAATGCACTTAATGCCATATGTTGATTGCGTCCACCAATACCTTTTCCTGTTACATGTACGGTCGTTTCTCCTCCGGAAAGTAAACAAGCCGGTACTTCACCCTTATATGATTTGCAAAATTCAATCATGGTTTGAGCCATGATAGCTGCATCTCCATTCAATGCATGATAAAACGCTACCTGATAACCCAACGCATAAGCCTTTTCAGCAGCTGCTTTTAGCGCAATATCATTTGTTGCAATTATTACGTTGGAAACGATCTTTAAAAGTGGGTCACCCTTTTTTAAAGTTTCCTCAAACAATCCTTTTGCACCTCTTTTTAAGTATTCCAAAACGCGTGCAGGAATATTGGATTCTATCTGATATTTTTCAATCACCTGCAGAGCATCCGGATAAGTATTATTGTCAGCTGCAGTTGGACCACTTGCAATAACAGACAAATCATTATCGCTGACATCAGATATGATTAAGCTGAACCATTTACACAATGGGGCATGTCGTAATATTTGTCCGCCTTTTATTTTCGATAAATGTTTTCGTATGCTGTTGTTTTCATGAATGGTTGCTCCGCAATTCAATAGGGTATCAAAAACAGCAAGCATATCTGATTGCGTAATCTCTTCCGGAGTATCAGCCCATAGTGAGGAAGCTCCTCCGCTTAGTAAACAAATAATAATATCATTTTCATCAGCTTGATGTAATAATTCTATTGTTTGTTTCGCAGCATCAAAACTATTTTTATCAGGAACAGGATGGGCGGCTTCTATGCAGCGGATATGATTTAATGGAATGGTATGCCGGTACTTAGTGGTTACTATTCCTTTGTGAATACGAGCACCAAGGATTTTTTCTGTTGCTTCTGCCATGGCCGCAACTGCTTTACCGGCACCAATGACAAAAATTTTCTGATCAGCTGTTAATGCTATTTGTTCATTACCAATGATCAAAACATTGTCTTCTAACCGCAGATATTGTACAATAAGTTTTGATGGATGTACGGCTTCAATGGCAGCATTAAAAATTGATATGGCATCATGTTTACCCGGCATTTGCTTCGATTAGATGAAGAAATAAGATAAAATTTGCCAGGGTATCGTAAAGGTCGGAAACTATTGTCTTTTATCAGAAAATAAAATATATCTGACACGAAAATTAACAAAATGCCGAAATTACAGTGTCTGTCTATTTACCTGTTTAACTAAAGCAATGATGAAAAAGTGGTTTTTGCTAATTGTTATTGTATCGGTGCAATATGGATTTGCACAAAAAACCTATCAAGAAGAAATCAGCATATGGAAAGAGGAACGATTAACTGAACTGAAATCAGAAAATGGCTGGTTGAATCTTGCCGGACTTTTCTGGATCAAAGAAGGAAGACAATATTTTGGTGGTACTGCTACTGATGATATACGTTTCCCTATTCCTTCCTTTCCGGCTAAGGTTGGTTATTTCGAAAGAAAAGGAAATGTAGTTATTCAAGTAATCGAAAAAAATATTGCACTCCATACGAATGGCATTTTTCAAAAAGAAAGAGTCGTATTTAGTGAAGACTCTGCGCAGCAACCACAAATGTCATTTGCTCATTATCGTTGGACTTTATTACAAAGAGATGAGTTGATCGGTATCCGTTTTAGAGACCTGCAACATCCCGCGATAAAAACACTGGAATCCATTCCTTATTTTCCTATCGATACATCTTATCGTGTTAAAGCAAGATTGATTCCGGCATTGATACCCACTAAGATTACTGTAGCCAATGTATTAGGTCAAATGACACAGCAATTTTCACCCGGAAAACTGGTTTTCGACTTACATGGTAAAACTTATACCATGGATGCTTTGCAGGAGGGTAGTAAATTGTTTATGGTGTTTGGAGATCAAACCAGCGGTAACAGTACGTATGCTGCCGGTCGATATTTATATGCGAGCATGCCGGATAAAGATGGATGGACCATTCTTGATTTTAATAAAGCATTCAATCCTCCTTGTGCTTTTACGTCTTATGCAACATGTCTTTTGCCACCCGCTCAAAACATACTTCGTATGGCCATCGAAGCAGGTGAAAAAAATGTTGGAGCTCATTAAGACTTGAGTAATTGTCTGATTGAACTCAAATGTGCAAACAAAACAGTCGGCACAATCAATCCGGGTAGAAACACGTAAGGGAAATAAGTGAGTCCGATATTAGGTTGATCAAATCCAAATCGTTGAAATGGGGTAGGAACAGAAAGAATTCCATGATAAGCGATGTTGATCAATAAGCCCAGACATACCAGGTTCCAGATCACTAAGATCGTTTTATTGAAAAATTTTTTGTGGTATCCGAAATAAGCAACTAAAGGGGCGGTAATACCGGATAGGATATCGTAATTGATACCTTCATAAGTCATTAACTGTGGTACAAGCTGATAGGAGTAAAGTGAGAATAAGCAAAGTTCTACAGGTATACGTACCACATGTAAAAGTGTTAATTGGTCAGGTCTTAATTGGTCAATAAAATGGCGTCCTTTAGCAGTAACAAATAAAGAAAGGATCAGAAGTATCGGAGGAAGAAGCAATGCCATGAATCTCGGAGGCATGCTTTGTGTTTGGGTATAAAAACCGGTTGCAGCTACAGATCCTTGAGCGATCAACCAAATGATCAATACGAATCCAACGATCTTGTTACCATGTGCGGCTTTTACCAAAAAGAAACAGGTAAGTAAAACAGTGGCTACAAAGCCCAATGGAAGATACAAAGGGACGTTGTTCATAAGGGTTTAATTTAGGCAAAGAAAAAACAATCACTTGTACATGAACGAATGAATTCCATTAGCGGTAGCTAATCATTCATGAGTCAATCTATCGAACTGATGATATCAATTGTTTTGTTGAACAGGAGAACTGCTATGAATGGCTGCGCTCATTTCTTTGATCAAAGAAGGATCTTTTTCAATAGCGTTACCAACCACGATCACATCGGCACCGGCTTTACAATTGCGATAAGCTTTTTCAGGATCAATGATACCTCCGCCAATGATGAGAGGGGCTTCAATATGGCGTGCCACTTTTTCAATCATTTGTTCAGGAATGGGCTTTTTGGCGCCGCTGCCTGCATCCATGTAGATGAGTTTCATACCCAGCATTTCACCTGCCATAGCGGTACACATGGCGATTTCACTTTTATCGGCAGGAATAGGTGTGGCATTGGAGATATAAGATACAGTAGTAGGGGCGCCACCATCAATGACCATATAACCGGTAGGCATGATCTCTAAGCCGCTTTTCTTTACAAAAGGAGCACTGATCACATGTTGACCGATCAATAATTCGGGATTTCTTCCTGAAATCAATGAGAGGTACAATAAAGCATCTGCATATTTGCTGACTTGTGATGGAGACCCCGGAAATAAGATCACAGGAATATCACAGGCGGCTTTGAGTTGGCGAATGCAATCATCCAGATGACTAGAGATCACCAGACTACCACCTACAAAGAAATAGTCTACTTTGGCATCTACAGACAGGTTTACCAGTTGGTCAATACTTCCGCTATCTACCTTATCAGGGTCGATAAGGACGGTAAAGGATTTTTTGCCCAGTTGCTTTCGTTCTGCCAGTTGTTGATAGATAACCTGCTTCATTCAATATGAGATAGATGCTTCTGCAAAAATGCAGAAAAGTTTTTGTTTAAGGCGCTAAACCCCTGTTTGTTTCGTATTTATCTGAAAGATAATGTGTTGAAAGCAATTTCAGACCGTTAAAAAGCAGGATTTTCGGTTTTGTTTCAACATTTTATTTACGGAAAATTCTTTGTTCAACAAGGGCTGAGGCCAAAAAATCTTTCCCACAATGGGGGATATTCCCTCAAATTCAACCCTGATTTGAGGTGCGAAAAAATCCACAATCTTTATTCACAAGCTGTGCATATTTACGGACTTGGATTATCAAATCGGAAAGATATTTTCGTCAACCGCTTAACATTTCGTTAATCCGCTGGGACCCATTAAATAACCGCTAAAATCAGAACTGCATTATGGCTACTACTCGCTCTAAGAAAGGCTTGCAATTCGGACGTCGCTTTACCCAAGAAGGCGTTAGTCCGTACGACCAGTTTGAATACGATTACAGAGACTCTGTGATCAAAAATCCAAATGGTGAAAAAGTATTTGAAATGAACAACGTGGAGGTTCCAAAACAATGGAGCCAAATCGCCACCGATATCCTTGCTCAGAAATATTTCCGCAAGGCCGGTGTACCGCAACCCGATGGTTCAGTGGGAAGAGAAACGAGCGTTAAGCAAGTAGCACACCGTATGGCACATTGTTGGCGTGTATGGGGTGAACGTTATGGTTATTTCGCTTCTGAAAAAGATGCTCAGATATTTTATGATGAGTTAGTATACAGTATCCTGAATCAGGCTTGTGTACCCAACTCTCCACAATGGTTCAATACCGGTTTGCATGAAGTATACGGCATCACCGGAAAACCGCAAGGTCACTATTATGTTGACGCAAAAGATGGTAAGCTGAAAAAGTCTACCAATGCTTATGAGCGTCCTCAGCCGCATGCATGTTTCATCCTGAGCGTGAGCGACGACTTAGTGAACGAAGGCGGTATCATGGATCTGTGGACTCGCGAGGCCCGCATTTTCAAATATGGTTCTGGTGTGGGTACCAATTTCTCTCAAATTCGTGGCGGCGGAGAAAAATTAAGCGGTGGTGGTACATCAAGCGGATTAATGAGTTTCCTGAAAATTGGTGACCGTGCTGCGGGTGCGATCAAAAGTGGTGGAACTACCCGTCGCGCCGCTAAAATGGTGTGTCTGGATCTGGATCATCCTGAGATCATGGATTTCATCAACTGGAAAGTAGAAGAAGAAAAGAAAGTGGCTGCTTTGGTTGCTGCAGGTTATGATAATAGTTACGAAGGAGAAGCTTACGCTACCGTATCAGGACAAAATTCTAATAACTCAGTACGTATTCCTAACAGCTTCTTCAAAGCATTGGAAGAAGATGGTGATTGGGAACTGAAAGCGCGTACCGATGGCCGTACCATGAAAAAGATCCCTGCACGCGAAGTATGGGATAAGATCGCTTACGCTGCATGGCGTTGTGCTGATCCGGGTACGCAGTATGATACTACCATCAACGAATGGCATACTTGTCCAAAAGGTGGTCGCATCAATGCGTCTAACCCTTGTTCAGAGTACATGTTCTTAGACAACACAGCTTGTAATCTGGCTTCTATCAACCTGCGTAAGTTCCATGATGATGATACCAACGTATTTGATGTAGAAGGTTTTGAATATACTACCCGCTTATGGACCACTGTGTTGGAGATCTCTGTATTGATGGCTCAGTTCCCTTCAAAAGAAGTGGCTCAGCTTTCTTACGATTATCGTACACTCGGTCTGGGCTTTGCTAACCTCGGTTCTATGCTGATGGTAAGCGGTATCGCTTATGACAGTGAAGAAGCGCGCGGTATTGCCGGTGCGATCTCTGCGATCATGACCGGTGTAGCATATAAGACATCCGCTGAAATGGCTTCTTTCCTTGGTGCTTTTGATAAGTACGAAGAAAATAAAGAAGACATGTTGCGTGTAATGCGCAACCACCGCGCTGCAGCTTACGATGCTGAAGATGCTTATGTTGGATTGGAGATCAAACCACAAGGTATCAAAGCAAAATATTGTCCTGATTACTTGTTGAAAGCTGCTACCAAAGCATGGGATGATGCAGTGCAACTAGGGGAACAATACGGTTATCGTAATGCACAAACCACAGTGATCGCACCAACCGGTACCATCGGTTTGGTAATGGATTGCGATACTACTGGTGTTGAACCGGATTTTGCACTAGTGAAATTCAAGAAGTTATCCGGTGGTGGTTATTTCAAGATCATCAACCAGTCTGTGCCTCAGGCATTGAAGAACTTAGGATACAATGAAGCAGAAGCAAAAGCTATAGAGCAATATGCGGTAGGAGCTGCTTCATTTGAAAATGCACCTTTCATTAACAATGAAACATTGGCTGCAAAAGGATTTACAGCTGATGAAATCGCTAAATTGAATGGAGCTGCTAAATCTGCATTTGAGATCGGATTTATTTTCAACCGTTTCACTTTGGGTGATGAGTGCATGCAGCGCTTAGGATTCAAAGAAGAACAATATGCAGATTGGAGTTTCAATCTTCTTGAAGCATTAGGCTTTACAGAAGAGCAAATCGATGCGGCGAATGATTTTATATGTGGTACCATGACCATCGAAGGTGCTCCATACCTGAAAGATGAACATCTGCCTGTATTTGATTGCGCAAATAAATGTGGTAAGAAAGGAGAGCGTTATATCCACGCTTACGGACATATCCGCATGATGGGTGCTTGTCAGCCTTTCCTGAGCGGCGCCATTTCTAAAACCATCAACCTGCCACATGAAGCATCAGTAGAAGAGATCGCAGATTGCTACATGCTCAGTTGGAAATTAGGGTTGAAAGCAAATGCCCTTTACCGTGATGGTTCTAAATTGAGTCAGCCTCTGAGCAATAAATCCGATAAGAAGAAGAAAGAAGATGCTGCAACAGACAAACTGCAAGCTACTAGTGAGGAGACTGCTGCAGTTGAAACAGGTTCTAATATTGTTGACCTGAGCCAACTGACAGTGGATGAGTTATTGGAAGAAGTACAGAAGCGTATGAATGCTTCTACAGATACCAAACTGAAGCGTCAGTTATCTACCATCGTTGAGAAGAAATCATTACCGGCTAAGCGTCGTGGTTTCACACAGAAAGCAAAGATCGGTGGACAAGTGATTTTCTTGCGCACAGGTGAATATGCTGATGGAACATTGGGTGAGATCTTCATTGATCTTGCAAAAGAAGGATCAACCCTTCGCAGCTTCATGAACTGTTTTGCTATTGCAGTTTCTGTAGGCTTACAATATGGTGTGCCATTGGAAGAGTTTGTTGAGAAGTTTGTGTTTACCAAGTTTGAACCATCAGGAATGGTAGACCATCCAAACATCAAGACCACCACTTCATTGGTAGACTTTGTATTCCGTGCATTAGCTTATGAGTACCTGGGAAGAACAGATCTGGTACATGTGCTGGATCGTCCAACCATCGGTAATACCGGAGAAGATGATGGAGATGCTACTTTGCTGGGAAAGCCTGAACTGAGCAGTGTTCGTGTAACCGCTCCTTCAGCAAATACCACTCCTGCTGCACAACCTCAAAAATTACAGCGCGCAACAGCAGCCGTAAAAGCAGAGAACAGCGGCATGGATGCAGTAAATGCAGCAGCGAAGAACATGCAAAGTGATGCACCTGCTTGTAATACTTGCGGACATATCACCATTCGCTCGGGTACTTGTTACAAGTGCTTGAACTGTGGTAACAGCATGGGTTGTAGCTAGTAGTTGACATGAAAATTGTTAGTAAATACAATGAGAAACCGCTTCCTTTTAAGGGGCGGTTTTTTTTATCTTACAACCCCGTCATCCTGAGGAGCAGTAATAACCGCAGGTTATTGCGTGCGACGAAGGAGTCGGTAAAATCATAACCCACAATTTTTCTGAATCATCTTTCAAATCATCTTTTCTTTATCTTGAGATGAATTCACAATATTGCTTGACTTATATCACTCCTTATGGCATCAAAACCTATTTCAGAAATGACAATCGAAGAGTTGCACAAAACGGATAAATCGTTAAAGCTTGCGATTCAAATTATGGGAGTGGTGCTTGTATTGATGACGGCATCTGCCATCTATATTTTTACGCAAAAAGGGTTTAGCGCAACAACCGTTCTTCCAATTGTATTTCTTCCTTTGTTTACAATGAATATAGCCAATAGGAAAAAAATAAAAGCAGAATTACTGTCAAGAAACAATCAATAACTTCATTCTAAATTTTCAAACCTGCCTGTCGGTAGACAGGTTTTCAAATTTCCATGGGAGATCTCCAAATCAAAAAACAACCCAAGAAATACGATGCAGTCATCGTAGGTTCAGGAGCGGGTGGAGGTATGGCGGCTTATGTGTTGGCCAATGCCGGATTAAAAGTTTGTTTATTGGAAGCAGGTGCAGACTATGATCCTGCGAAACATTCCTCTCAGTTAAAAAATCCTTGGGAGTCGCCACGTCGAGGAGCGAGTACCAAGTTTCGTCCCTTCGGCGATTTTGATGGCTGCTTCTGGGGCTGGGAAATTGATGGAGAACCTTACACCATGGCAGAAGGCAGTGATAAATGGGATTGGTGGCGTGCCCGTATGATCGGTGGACGTACCAATCACTGGGGAAGGATTTCATTACGTTTTGGTCCAAAAGATTTCAAACGTAGAAGTATTGATGGACTTGGTGATGATTGGCCGATCAGTTATGATGATGTAAAACCTTACTACGATAAGATCGATAAATTATTGGGTGTCTTTGGTTCATTAGAAGGATTAGAGAATGATCCCGATGGTATCTTTCTTCCTCCACCAAAACCTCGTTTACATGAGTTGATGATCAAAAAAGCAGCCACAGGTATTGGTGTTCCGGTCATCCCATCACGTTTATCGATTCTTACCAAACAGATCAATAAAGAAAGAGGAGAATGTTTCTACTGTGCTCAATGCGGTAGAAGTTGTAAAGCAGCGGCTGATTTCTCTTCTTCTTCTGCATTGGTGCAGCCTGCAGTAAGAACAGGAAATGTAGATGTAATTACACAAGCGATGGCGCGTGAAGTCATCACCAATAGCGAAGGGATTGCTACCGGTATTTCTTATGTCGACAAAACAGACATGATGGAATACCAAGTGAGCGGTCGTGTTGTGATCCTTGCAGCGAGTGCTTGTGAAACAGCTCGTTTGTTACTCAATTCAAAATCAACCAGACATCCTAACGGATTGGCCAATAGCAGTAATGTAGTAGGTAAATACTTACACGATTCTACCGGCGCTGCATTGGGTGGCGTTTTGCCGGAGCTCTTTGGTCGTAAGCGTTACAATGAAGATGGTGTTGGTGGTATGCACGTATATACACCATGGTGGTTGGATAATAAAAAATTAGACTTCCCTCGCGGATATCATATCGAATATTGGGGCGGAATGAGCCAACCTGCGTATGGATTTGGTTTTGGTATGCAGGGTATGAATGGTAAGTATGCAGTGAATGGTGTGAAAAAAGAAGCAGGTGGTTATGGTGCTTCTTTGAAAGAGGATGTACGTTATTTCTATGGCGCAGGTGTAGGTATGGCGGGAAGAGGGGAAGCTGTTCCAAGAATTGATAACTATTGTGAGATTGATCCTAAAGTAGTGGACAAATACGGTATTCCTGTTTTACGTTTCCATACTACTCACTCTGACTATGAGATCAAGCAGGCCAAACACATGAAGGAGACTTTCAAAGAGATCATGCATGAAATGGGTGCGATCATTACTTGGGGTGGTGACGATGATGCTTCTAATAATTATGGACTAGCCAATCCGGGTAACATCATCCATGAAGCAGGAACTGCTCGTATGGGTAACGATAAAAGAACCTCTGCACTGAATAAATGGAGTCAGGCACATGACTGTAAAACATTGTTCTGTGTAGATGGAAGTCAGTTTACTTCACAGGCAGATAAAAACATCACATGGACGATCTTGGCATTGTCTATGCGCGCATCTGAATACATCATTGATGAAATGAAAAAACAAAATCTGTAAATCTTCCCGACATGTCGGGACAAAACATATTCATATGGACAGAAGAAAATCCATCAAAGCGCTGGTAGTTGGTACGGTAGCAACCGGTGTATTGGTTGATGCTTGTAAGCCTACTGATAAAAAAGATAATACCACTGCATCCGCCAGTCTGGATGACAGAATGGAAGAAGAAAAAAAGTATCTCGCTAAACTGGAGAAGGAGGAGAAATTCTTCACAGAACATGAAATGGCGACCATTACTATTTTAGTGGACATCATTGTTCCAAAAGATGATGTAAGTGGTAGTGCTACTGATGCAAATGTTCCGGAGTTTCTGGAATTCATTGTAAAGGATATGCCATCTCATCAAACACCGATGCGTGGAGGTCTTCGTTGGTTGGATATCCAATCATTCAAACAGTTTGAGAAATCTTTTGTAGACTGTACGGCAGCACAGAGAATACAACTGGTAGATCAGATCGCCTATCCGGAAAAAGCAAAACCTGAAATGGCGCAAGGCGTCTCTTTCTTTAATCTGATGCGTGATCTCACATTGACCGGTTTTTATACTTCTGAGATCGGCGTTAAAGATCTTGATTATCGTGGGAATGTTCCAAATAAATGGAATGGAGTACCTGATGATGTCTTACAACAATACAAGTTGGCATACTCAGAACGAGAACTAAAAGAGTGTGCGAGTTATAGCTAAAAAACAAACGCTGTGTGATCATCAAAATCACACAGCGTTTTTCTTATGAGGTATTGAGAGCTGGTTAACTTACACCACTACCCGGATTGATATTTTCCTCCGGATTGATGAAATGTAATTTTCCATTCGCGTCTTCCGCCATCAGTATCATTCCATTACTTTCAATCCCCCTCATTTTACGTGGAGCTAAGTTCACCACTACCGTTACCTGCTTTCCAACAATATCTTCTGGCTTGAAATGCATAGCAATACCTGACACGATCGTTCTGGTTTCAAAACCAAGGTCTACCTGTAGTTTCAACAATTTATCAGCCTTTTCTACTTTCTCCGCTGATACAATGGTTCCCACTTTCAGATCGATCTTAGCAAAATCATCAAATACAATTTCAGGTTTCACTGCCATCTCTTTGACTTCTGTCTTTTCACTTTTCACTTCTCCCTTTTCACTTTCCTTCTTCACACTCGCCGCATTTAATTTTTCTATCTGTTCCATAATTTCACTGTCTTCAATTTTTCTAAATAATAATTCAGGAGCTCTAAGGCTATAACCCACACTCAACAATTTCATGCTACCTGCGTTTTCCCAATCCAGCATTTTCTCAACAACTTTCATCATATGACACATTTTCTTCGCTGTAAATGGAAGGAATGGATTGATGAGGATCGATAAGTTGGCTGTTAACTGCAAACAAATATGTAAGCAATTATCAATACTCTTTTGCGCTTCCGGATTTTCTGCCAATGATTTGGCTACGATCCAAGGTTCTTTTTTCTGCATGTATTGATTACCAATACGAGCCAGATTGATCACTTCAAACAAGGCTTCACGAAAGCGATATTCTTCCAGTAGTGAAGAAACTTTTGAAGCGCTGTTCTTGATGTCTGCAATGGTCTGCTGATCTAACTCATCTGCAATATCCTGATGGAATGCCGGAACTTTTCCATTGCATAGTTTATGCATCAATACAAATGTGCGGTTCACGAAATTACCGAAGATGCTGACCAGTTCGCTGTTGTTCGCATCCTGAAAACCCTTCCACATGAATTCACTGTCCTTTGTCTCGGGTGCGATCTGAGTAAGATAATAGCGAAGTACATCAGCCATTTGGCTGCCGCCATTTTCTTTATGGATAAAATCATTGATATAATCCTGCATGTCGAGTTTCCAGTTGCGACTGGTACTCATTTTATCTCCTTCTAAATTCATGAACTCATTGGAAGGAACATTATCAGGTAAAATATTACCGTGCAGTTTCAGCATCACGGGGAAGATGATGCAGTGGAATACTATATTGTCTTTACCAATGAAATGCACCAGTTTGGTGTCTTTATCTTCCCAATAAGGTTTCCAATCTTTCCCCGTATTGATTGCCCATTGTTTTGTAGCACTGATATAACCAATGGGCGCATCAAACCATACATACAACACTTTTCCTTCTGCATCTGCAACCGGTACTTTAACACCCCAATCCAGATCACGTGTTACAGCACGAGGCTGTAATCCGCCATCGATCCAGCTTTTGCATTGTCCGAGTACATTGGAACGCCAATCGTTGGCATGTTCTTCCAGGATCCACTTTCTTAAAAAATCTTCATGGCGATTCAGCGGTAAATACCAATGCTTAGTGGATTTTTTTACCGGAGCTTTTCCACTGAGTGTACTAACCGGATTGATCAATTCATCCGGACTCAAACTTTTTCCGCAACGCTCACATTGGTCGCCATAGGCACTGTCGAAACTACAGTTCGGACAAGTTCCCTTGATATAGCGGTCTGCTAAAAAGGAATTGGCTTCTTCATCAAAATATTGCTCCGATTCTTTGATCTCCAGATCACCGTTATTATTCAGTTTGGTGAAAAATTCCTGTGCCGTCTCATGATGTAAAGGATCACTGGTACGATGGTATACATCAAAAGCAATACCCAGGTCCTTGAAATTCTGTTCCATCAATGGATGGTACTTATCAATAATGGCTCTTGCGGTTGTTCCTTCCTTGGTGGCCTGAATAGGGATCGCTGTTCCATGTTCATCACTTCCACATACAAAAACGACATCCCTTTTTTGTGCTTTTAGATAACGCACATAGATATCTGCCGGTAAATAAGCACCTGCTAAGTGTCCAATATGTTTTTGGCCGTTCGCATAGGGAAGGGCTGCTGTGATCAAGTATCTTTTAGGTTGCTCCATAAATCCGCTCTTGGCTGTTTCCTTGTGTTTAAGTCTGCAAAAATACAGATTAGCCCTGTAAGAGTCGCTGAAAGTGCAAATACGCTAAATTGCCACATGATCAAGATACCGTCGTATTTACGTAAAGGAGATACCATCGGCATTGTTTGTCCCTCCGGATATATGCCCTCCGACAAGGCTCAAACCTGTATTAAAGTGCTACAGGAATGGGGTTATCAGGTTAAAATAGGTAAGACCCTGGGTAACCAGTTTCATTACTTTTCCGGTACAGATCAAGAGCGACTGGAAGACCTGCAGCAAATGTTGGATGATACATCTGTAAAAGCCATTCTTTGCGGAAGAGGTGGTTATGGGATGAGTAGGATCATTGATCTGTTAGATTTTAAGGTATTCAAAAAAAATCCCAAGTGGATCATTGGTTATAGTGATATCACTTTGCTGCATGCTCATGTATTTACACAACTAAAAACTGTATCGTTGCATTCACCAATGGCAGCAGCTTTTAATGATGGTGAATTTGAGAATGAATACATTCAATCATTAAAGAAAATACTGAAAGGCGGTTCTTACAAGTATCGTTCTGCTGCACATCCTTTGAATCAATTTGGTACCGGATCAGGGGAGTTGGTTGGAGGGAACCTTTCTTTGTTGGCTCATATGACCGGCAGTAGATCAGCTTTTAATTTCAATAAGAAAATATTGTTCATCGAAGATATTGGCGAATATATTTATAACGTCGATCGCATGATGATACAATTGGAAAGAAGTGGTGCTTTGCAAAAATTATCAGGATTGATCATTGGTGGATTTACAGATATGAAAGACACTGTGATTCCTTTTGGCGCATCTATTACCCAAGTGATTCACGAGCGAGTAAAAAAATACAAATACCCCATCTGTTTCGATTTTCCCGTGAGTCATAGCCGAGAAAATTACCCGCTCAAAGTAGGAGTGAAGCATGAGTTGAAAGTGGGTAAGGGGGGAGCGATATTAGCTGATAGCTTATAGGTCATGGCGCATAGTTGTTGATTTAATTTAGAATCAAGAAAACGGTGCTGTGTTTACTTCTTACTATCTCCAATGAACCATAAGCCATAACCCATAAGCTATCTGCTGCGCAACAAGCTATCCATCTTACTCTTCATCTCAATAAACGTATTCAAATCTCTGTGAGAGCCGTTTTCAATGGTGATGAATTCGTCGCCGGGTTTGAGAGCTGATTTGAGTTTAACTGCATTACGATAGGGAATGACACCATCTTCTGTTCCGTGGAAAATAGTCACGGGTGCTGTCACTTTTTTCATGAACTCATTGGATGGGAATTGGTATTTCAAAATAGATTTCAACGGATACATCCATAAATACATGCCGATCAATGAACGCATGCTGTTATAAGGAGTTTCCAGTATCAATCTCTTACAATCTCTTACCGACGCCAATTGTGTTGCCGCTCCTGTTCCCATAGATTTCCCATAAATAATGATCTGATCGGGTTGATAGAACTGTCTGGCACGCTTGTAAACTTGCAAAGCTTGATCATAAATAGCTTGCTCAGTAAGGTCTCCGGTTGATTTTCCAAAACCCGGATAGTCAGGCATCCAAACAGCATAACCATGAGAGGTGAATTGCTCGACAAAACGTCGATACCTTCTTACATTACCGCGATTGCCATGAAAATACAGTACCAACCCTTTTCGCAGACTATCCGGAACAGTAAAGTGTACCATATGGGTTTCACTTTTTTCATCTACAGGGATCCAAATATCTTCATAGGGTTGCTCAAATTGATACACACTATCTTTTGCCACCACCACCGGCTGAAATAATATTTTCTTTTGAAAAGAGTAAAAAGCGATCCCAATCAGTGCATACACAATGAGTACGATCTTGAGCCAACGAGGGATTTTTTTCATCTTTGATTTTTTGATCTGTGATTTGAAAAGAGCTATCCCACCCTTTAAAGTCAAATCAAGATATCAAAGATCAAAAAATCAAAGATCAAATCCTTCTTTTTTCGGAACTTACAGCAAAAGAAACCCTTGGGTCAACTGCTGTTATATATTGCACTAGCTGTTGTTTTGCTGTCTGTACTCACTTATTTGGTACAAGAGCGATTGATATTCAAGCCTGAAAAGCTAAAGCATGACTTCAGGTTTGAGTATGATATTCCTTTTGAAGAACTGTTTTTTGACCCTGCTCCGGGAGTGCGTATCAATGGACTACATTTCTATAGACCTGAACCCAAAGGATTGATTCTTTACTTACACGGCAATACACGTAGTATCAAAGGCTGGGCTAAATATGCCAAAGATTTTTATCGGTATGATTATGATGTGGTATTGGTTGACTATCGCGGATTTGGAAAGAGCACCGGTAAGCGTACGGAAAAAGATATGTTGAATGATATGCAGTTTGTTTATGAAAAACTGGCTGAAAAATATCAGCAACATCATATCCTGGTATATGGAAGAAGTATGGGTAGTGGTTTTGCAGCCAAGATTGCATCAGATAATACACCTCGTTATTTGATCTTGGATGCACCTTATTACAGTTTCAAAAAAGTGGCGGAGCGATTTATGCCGATACTGCCTATTAAGTATGTACTTCGTTTTCACTTGCGGACTGATAAATGGATTCAGAAAGTGAATTGTCATACCTATATCATTCACGGAACAAAAGATTGGTTGATACCGATCAGTCATAGCGAGAAACTACAAAGCTTCAATCCGCATAAGATCACATTGATTAGAATTGAGGGTGGTGGGCATAACAACCTGCCCTCATTTCATGAGTATCATAATTTTGTTAGGGACATTCTCAAATACTAATGAAAAGAAACAAGAAAGAAGGAACAGGAAACAAGCATTAAAAATCATAGATCAAAAAATCAAAGATCAAAGATTCTCTTCCAAGCATCCATGCCGCCTTTAAGATTGATTAGATTGTTCAGCCCAAGTTTTTCTTCAAGTCTTTGGATGGCGATTTGACTTCTGATGCCTTTCTTACAATAAACAACTACAGTTTGATCTGATGGGATCTCATGGGAATGTAGCATAAGCTCCCCCAATGGTATCAACTTACCACCGATGTTGAATTCCTGATGTTCTGATTGTTCCCTTACATCTAAAAGAAACAATGAATCATCATCTATTCGTTGTTTGAGTTCTTCAGGAGAGATATGTTTCATTCAAAATCGCTTCCTTCATAATACACACGCTTCAGATTCAACTTTGATACGGGTGCAACGATCAACGGGAATTTTTCAATGGTCACATTGCTAGGGTCTAGTCCAAAGCCACGTTCTTCACCCAAACTGATCTCTTTCAACCAGAAATATAGTTTCATCACGATGCGTTCAAAGAATGGCAACTCATTATCCTGACTCAAATATTTTTCCAATACAATGAACTGGAAGTCACCTACCACATTGTTTTTCTCAAGACTCTCGTAACGACTGGTGATATTCACTTCTTTATTGTTTACCAGTTCTTCTACTACTTTTCTGAACATGAGATTGATGCGTTGTTCCACCCTGAATCCCAATCTGAATTCGACACGAATGATGTCATTTGGAATGATATGTTCTACTGAATATTCGCAGGTGTATGGATCATCCAAAACATCCACATGTACAAACCAGTAGATATCGGCACGCTTGGGTTTTTTGTTCAAGATGGAATACATGATCTTATGCTCGATCTCTTTAGGATTATTGGCACTGGTCATGTACACTAGGTGGGTAGCGTATTTGGGGATGGTCTTATCATTACTCAACTCCTGGATCATTGGTATGTAATGCTCCATTCGTACAAATTCCACATACCTGTTCTTGATCTTTCTACTTCTAAACCATACATACATCACTGCGAATAATGCTCCACCAACAATCAGTGTCACATAACCGCCGTGCATGAATTTTTCCAGATTGGCAACCAAGAACGATAATTCAATCGCGAGATAAACGATCAAATAGATATAGATCCATACAGGTAATACCCTTCTACTGACGAGAAAATTAGCAAAGAGAATAGAAGTGCTGATCATACACATCGTAATCGCCAACCCATAGGCAGCGCCCATGTTTGCTGATTTCTGGAAGTATAAAACGATGGCTACACAACCAATATACAAGAGCAAACTGATTCCCGGAATGTACAATTGGCCTTTTTCTTCTGTTGGATAATGGATCTTCATTTTAGGCCAAAGATTCAAACGCATGGCTTCACTGATCAAAGTGAATGATCCTGATATCAAAGCCTGGCTCGCAATAATGGCAGCAGTAGTGGCAATGATGATACCTGCGAGTTTGAACCATTGTGGCATGATACCAATGAAGGGGTTAAAGCCGCCGGCAATAAGATTTTCAGGAATGGGGCCACCTTCATAATTGGCCAATAGCCAAGCGCCTTGTCCGAGATAGTTCAATATCAGACAGCATTTTACAAACATCCAGGAGATACGGATATTTCCTTTTCCGCAATGTCCCAGATCACTGTACAATGCCTCAGCACCTGTTGTACAGAGAAATACCGCACCTAATAACCAGAATCCTTTCGGATACATGGTCAGTAATTCAAACGCATAATATGGATTGAATGCTTTGAAGATGGCTATATCATCCAACAAATGAATCGCACCTAAAACAGCCAGCATACCAAACCATACCAACATGATCGGTCCAAACATTTTACCTATCGATGCTGTACCAAATTGTTGCATGAAAAAGATCACACTGATAATGGCGATCACAATACCAACAATGGTACTGGTTTGTATATGACTTAATGAAGGTAATTGTCGTAAACCTTCAATAGCAGAAGTGATTGAGATGGGTGGAGTAATGATCCCATCAGCCAATAATGCAGCACCCCCGATCATAGCAGGTACTACCAGCCATTTTTTTCTTCTTCGTACCAATGCATACAAACTGAAAATGCCGCCTTCTCCTTTGTTATCAGCCTTAAGGGTCAGGATCACATATTTGATGGTGGTCTGAAGGGTGAGTGTCCAGATCACACAAGACAAAGACCCTAAGATCAGTGCTTCACTAATGACTTTTCCATGAATGATTTCATTCAGTACATAAAGAGGGGAAGTACCGATGTCGCCGTAGATGATACCGAGTGCAATGATGAGTCCTGCAGAGGTAACCTTGTTTAAATTCTTACTCACTCGAAGTAGAGTCCGGCATTTGTGCCTGAATCTTTAACAAATGTATAGGAAATTTCAAGTAACCATAAAGAGTATTCGATACAAGAAATTAAGATTTATTTCACCCCCCTTCAGGCAACTATTGGGCTGGGTAGCTGTTTCTATGTTCAAACTATTCTTAAATCGGTTCAGACCTTAATTGCCTTGTATAAGGCATATATCTTACATTTGAAATACTTAAAACGGGTTCGGAAATGAAAAAATTCCTATTCTTTCTGACATGTCTTCTTTTTCTGACAGGTCAATCCATTTTTGCCCAACAGATCACATACTCTGAGCCGGACAGGGAAGATGCCCGTGTTATGAACTTTGAGGTTTTGGGTAAAGTAGATGGGAATATTTTAGTGTACAAGAGCTATCGGGATATCGGCTTCATGTGTGTTTTTGATAATGGCATGAAAATGATCGAGAAAAACAAACTCGATTTTCTACCTGAACGTACCATCAGCGCTGAGTTTCAGATTTATCCGGGCTTTGCCTATATGTTTTATCAGTTTCAGCGTAGGAATATCTTTTACTGCATGGCCGTGAAATTTGATTCCAAAGGGAAGCGAATAGGAGACCCCATTCAACTGGATACCACCAGTAACATGACGTATGCTAGTAACAGAAATGTATATACTGTTCTTTTCAGTGAAGACAAACAGAAGATCATGGTCTTCAAAATCAGTAGCAGAAATGATCGAATGCATGTGCTTACTACAGCTCTATTCGATAAAGATCTGAACCTGCTCAAGAAAAGTAGGGTAGGTGTTGAAATGCCACAGCGTAATGATTTCCTCTCTGAATTTATTGTAGACAATGACGGTGATATGGCCTGTATTCGTGCATCAGGTACTTCTCAAAATGACAATATCAATAAAGTGACACTGGTCACAAAAAAAGCGTATGTGGATGCGGTACAGTTTACCGATTTGTCAATCAAAGGATTTTATCTGGATGATATACGGATCAAAGCCGATAACTTAAACAGACACTATATCGTAACTTCTTATTTCAGCAAACAAAGAAGAGGTAATATCGATGGTTTGTATTATTACCTGTGGGATAAAGATGCACAGAAAGAAATGCTCAACACTGCCACAGTATTTACTGATGAGTTTCGAGGTGATGCTCGCAATGAAGGCAATACCAAAACAGCTTTTAATGATTTCTTTTTGAATAATATCATTCTGAGAAAAGATGGTGGTTTCATTGTGATCTCTGAATCAGCATATAGCAGTACTCGTGGTAACACACTCAGTAGATGGGATTATCTATATGGTTCCCCGTATTGGTCGCAGCTTGATTATTACAGTTGGAATAGCCCACTTGGTTTTTATCCATGGTGGAGGATGAATACTTTCAATAATAACATGACACGTTATTATGCAGACAATGTAACCGTTATCTCATTCGATAAAACCGGTAAAATGGAGTGGAGCAATGTGATCAGAAAATCACAATATGATGACAATACCGATAATTTTATTGGATTCGGTATGCTAAATGCGGGAGATAGACTGCACTTCCTTTTCAATGTTCAGGAGAAAAGAGATAATATACTGTCTGATCAAAGTATTGCACCCAATGGACAAATCAATCGAAATCCGACCTTTAAAAATCTGGATAGAGGTTATAACTTTATGCCCAGACATGCAAAGCAAGTAGGTGCCCGACAATTGATCATCCCTTGTCAGTATAGAGGCTACACCTGCTTTGCTAAAATTGATTATTAACCCTTTGATATCTTTTTGTGGTCGGATTATTTAGAGATAAGTCGTTCATCAATATTTTTTTCTTAATTCTACTAAGTGTAGGGATTCATTTTCATTTCTTGACTGAGTCACCGGTCATTGACACGAATAGTGGAACGAATGATGGACTCATCTCTCTGATCTTGGATCGTTATATCGCATCATTACCTTCTGTGGTTCGATTGCTCTTGTATCATGGGCTGGTATTGGTACAAGCTATTCGATTGAATTTAGCACTGAATGAGCTGAGGATGTACCAAACATCGAATTATGTACCTGCGATGACCTATGTATTGCTTACGGCCGTTATTCCTCAATGGTGTGCTATTTCTCCGGCATTGGTGTCTAATTCTCTGGTGATCTGGATTTTTGTAAAACTCAGCCGACTATATAATCACCCTAATCCTAAAACCCTTTTATTCAATACAGGAATGATCACCGGTCTTGCTGTATTGTGTTATCATCCAATGGCCATACTGGCTGGTGTGGTATTATTTGCATTGGCAGTAGTACGACCTTTTCGATTGGCAGAATGGCTGATTCTGTTAATGGGTATCGTTCTGCCTTATTATTTTGTATTATCTATCTTATTTCTAACCGACCGATTGCCGGAATTTCAATCCATGATACCTGATTTTTATCTGGGTATTCCAGATGGCGCATCCGGATCTGTCTTTTTGAGGGGTATTATTGGACTTGGTGTTCTCTTACTATGTGGACTTTTCTTTTGGCAGGTTAGTATCAATCGAATGGTGATACAGATCCGTAAAAATTGGGGGGTGATGGTTGTTATGTTATTAACCTTATTACCCGTACCCTTTATTTTTCAATTGGGAGGATTAGAGTCGGGCATATTATGCCTGATACCCATCAGTGCCTTTGTGGCCAATGCCTTTTCCAATCCACGAAATCTCAGCTTCCCGAATCTTTTATTTATTGCGGCCATCGTTATTATTGCGCTTAATAACTGGTACCTGTTGAAAAATTAGGGGTGTATTAACTTGCGCAAACGTACCTTTGAGCCAAAATTTAGTCGCGCCCCTGTTTTTGGGTCTTTTGCCTTGAAATAGGAACGCAATCATCTATAAATCAACTTTCATGAAATTCGGTGTTGTCGTTTTCCCGGGATCTAATTGTGACAGGGATATGCAGGATTCATTACAACAGGACCTGGGTAAAGAGGTGATCATGCTTTGGCATAAAGACAAAGACCTGAGTATGTTCTCTACCGATGATTGCATCATTCTGCCGGGTGGCTTTTCTTATGGTGACTATCTCCGTTGTGGTGCGATTGCACGATTCAGCCCGATGATGCAAAGTGTGATTGATTTTGCCAACCGAGGTGGAAAAGTATTGGGAGTTTGTAATGGGTTCCAAATTCTTTGTGAAAGTGGCTTACTGCCGGGTGTACTGCTTCAAAACGCCAATCAACAATTTATCTGTAAGAACGTATATATTAAAAATGGCAATGGAGAAGCTTTGAAAATTCCAATCGCACACGGAGAAGGAAGATTTTTTGCGGATGATGCTACACTTGATCAATTAGAAGCAAATAATCAAGTCATCTTCCGTTACTGTGATGAAAAAGGGAATATTGATGCGGCTTATAATCCGAATGGGGCCGTAAGAAATATTGCAGGTATCAGAAATGCTGCCAATAATGTATTTGGCATGATGCCACATCCAGAAAGAGCTACATCAACTGCTTTGAATAACTTGGATGGTAAAAAAGTATTTGAATTATTAGGATTGAATTAATGGTAAGGATTTTAAATCAGTAACGTCTTTATATCTAGTTATGAAAAAAATAATCTACACACTTATATTAACGATGCTGGCAGGAGTGGTGACTGCTCAGATCAAAGATCCTGTTAGCTGGACTTTTGAAGCTAAGAAAAAAACAGCTGATACTTATGATGTGGTACTAACTGCTACCATTCAAGGTAAGTGGCATATCTACTCTCAAAAAACAGGAAAAGGTGGTCCGATCCCAACAAAAATGACTGTAAAGCCCAACCCATTGATCTCGCTGGTTGGTACACCTAAAGAGATTGGAAAAGTAGAAAAGATCTATGATGAAATATTTCAAACAGATGTACTCTATCTATCCAACAAAGTACAATATGTACAAACTGTAAAATTGAAAGGAAAGGTTAAAACCAATGTTACCGGAACCATTGATTACATGGTTTGTGATGATGCACAGTGTTTACCTCCTACCAAAAAATCTTTTGATATTAAGCTACAATAAGTATGAAGTATTTTTTAGCGACCCTATTAATTACAGCATTATCTTTTACCAATATACTTACTGCACAGGATAACAAACCTGTGCAGTTTTCTTTCAAGGCTGAACGTACCTCAGATACAACTGCTGTGGTTACTGTGAAAGCAATTATTGGTAAGAGTTTGCAGCTGTTCGGTGTACAAAAACAATATGCAGACGATGTATTTGTAAGTACACTCAATCAGGATACAACAAAATCAGATAGTCGTTTTACCATTGACTCCATTCAATCTGTTGGTGTAGGTCAGTCAGTTAAACCCGCAGGTGCAGAACAAAATTCATTGGTTTATACGGACAGCGCCATATTCCAATACTTTTTGAAGGTTGGAAAAGATACTGTGAAGATCAGAGGAAGTTTCGACTGGCTGGGTATTAATGGAGATGAGTTTCCAAGTGGTTCAGAATTGGTATCTGTTACTATTCCATCTGCTAATGCAACGGGAACTGATACTTCAGCAACAGGAGATGAATCATTGTGGAATATTTTTTTCATCTGTTTCATCACCGGATTACTTGCCATCATTACGCCTTGTGTATTTCCATTGATACCGGTAACGGTGAGTTTCTTCTTGAAAAGAAGTAAAAGCAGAGCTGAAGGTATTCGCAACGCTTTGTGGTATTCTTTTAGTATCGTATTGATCTATACAGTGCCAACACTGATATTGACATTGATCTTCGGAGATACGATTTTATATACGATCTCAACACATCCGGTTTCCAATTTGCTATTCTTTGCATTTTTTATTGTTTTTGCCATCTCTTTCTTTGGTGCGTTTGAATTAACGCTACCTAATAGTTGGGCGAATAAAGCAGATCAACAGGCCGGGAAAGGCGGTTTATTGGGTATCTTCTTTATGGCATTGACACTGGTCATTGTTTCTTTTTCTTGTACCGGTCCATTGGTGGGGACCTTACTCGGACAAACAAGTACACAAGGTGTTAGCGCAGCACCTATTATAGGTATGATGGGATTTGGTCTTGGACTAGCTATTCCTTTTTCGTTGTTCGCCTTCTTCCCATCCATGTTGCAGTCATTACCAAAGAGTGGTGGTTGGTTAAATTCAGTGAAAGTAACTTTTGGGTTTATTGAATTGGCATTAGCCTTGAAATTCTTATCAAATGTAGATCTGACTTATCATTGGGGTTTATTGAATCGTGATGTATTTCTGGTTTTATGGATCGTGATATTTGGATTGATGGGATTGTATTTGATCGGTAAGCTGAAATTCTCTCATGACAGCGATTTGAAATTCATAAGCGTTCCTCGTTTATTTTTTGCCATAGCCGCATTTAGCTTTGCGGTGTACATGATACCGGGTTTATGGGGAGCACCTTTGAAATTGTTGAGTGGATTTATTCCTCCATCAACAACGCAGGAGTTCAATCTGGATGATCTTAAATATAAAATTGGAAGTAATACCGCAGTGGTATCAAACAGTAATGTTGCTGCTGCAAAACCTCCGATGAAATATACCAATAAACTCAAAGTACCTTTTGGCTTGGTCGCATATTTTGATCTGGAAGAAGGAATGGCTGCCGCAAAAGCACTGAACAAGCCTGTTATGCTTGATTTTACAGGACACACTTGTGCTAACTGTAGAAAAATGGAAGAACAGGTATGGAAAGATCCTGAGGTATTAAAAAGGATCAAAGAAAATTTTGTGTTGGTGAGTTTGTATGTCGATGAGTATGATACAGAGTTGCCTGAAAGCGAACATTATAAAGACAAGAACGGGAATATGATCACAAACGTGGGTCAAAAGAATTTGGATTATGAGATAACCAAGTTCGGTTTCAATGCACAGCCCCTGTATATGTTCTTGGATCTGGAGGGTAATCCTTTAAGTGATATCAAATATGGATATGTACCTAACGTACAAAAATTCATAGACCATCTGGATGCGATGAAAGCAGCGTTTGAAAAGAAAAAATAGTAAAACAACTTCTTAGAATTGACAAGCCCCGATTTTTTAGATCGGGGCTTTATTTTTTATCGTAACGAGTGTGAGCAAACTTATAAGGCGATCTGTTTCTCTACCATCATTTTTCTAAGATTGATAAGCCCGTACCGCATCCGTCCTAAAGCTGTATTGATACTGCAATTGGTGATTTGTGCGATCTCTTTAAAACTCAGATTGGCATAATGTCTTAAAACAATGATCTCTCTTTGTTCTTCAGGCAAAAGATCCAGCATTCTACGAACACGGTCATGACTTTGTGCACGCATGAGTTTCGCATCAGGACCTTCTTCCGTGATCTGTATCACTTCAAAAATATCCTGGTTGTCGCTGGTCTTGATAGCCGGAGCTCTTTTTACTTTGCGGAAATAGTCAACGCACAGGTTATGTGCAATGCGCAGGGCCCAAGGCAGGAATTTCCCTTCTTCCGTGTAACGTCTGTTCTTTAAAGTGTCGATGATCTTGATAAATACGTCCTGGAAGAGATCTTCAGCGAGGTAAGTGTCTTTCACAAAGAAAAGAATCGAAGAATAGATCCTGTCTTTGTATCGGTTCACTAAAACCTCAAAGGAGCCGGCATCGCCTTCCTGAAAGGAACGGATCAGATCAATATCAGACACATGGTCTAATGTTTTCATGTTTGGGTCGTTTGGCTACGTTTTAAAAACAGGATATTGGATTGTAAAAAGCTTTTCTCTCAGGATTCGTTTATCCTGATTTTAAATCGGTTATGTTAAATTAATTATCTTTTATATGCTGGTTTCTTTTGTGGATACATTGTTTTTCAATGAAATGGTTATTCACATTTTTCACATCTGTTTTCCAAAGGATTCGGGTAAATCTTCTTTTTTTCTAAACCTACAGGTCATTATTGTGTTTAAATTGCTGCACTTATGGCTACAAAGACGAAACAAAGAATTTCACGTGAGTTGGAGAGTACTGATACCATCCTGGTAAAAGGTGCGAGGATGCATAACCTAAAGAATGTAACCGTAGCTTTTCCCCGTAATAAATTGATCGTTGTAACAGGTGTTTCGGGTAGTGGCAAATCTTCACTCACTATCGATACCTTATTTGCTGAAGGACAAAGACGTTATGCAGAAAGTTTGAGTGCATATGCTCGTCAGTTCATGGCAAGAATGGTAAAACCGGATGTGGATTATATTAAGGGTCTTTGTCCGGCCATTGCGATTGAACAAAAAGTCATTACACGTACCCCCAGAAGTACGGTGGGTAGTATGACCGAGATCTATGATTACCTGCGATTATTGTATGCGCGTACCGGGAAAACCATTTCTCCCATCAGTGGGAAAGAGGTAAAAAAAGATGATGTTTCAGATGTCGTATCATTTGTAAAAAAGCTATCTCACGGAACCAAAGTAGTCATATTGGTGCCTTTTAAACAACATGCCCATAGAGATACACGTGAAGAATTGAATATCCTGATGCAGAAAGGTTTTTCAAGGATATGGAGTAAAGCGGGAGAAGGTCAAATGTTGCGCATCGAAGAACTCACTGAAATGGATGATAAGGCTTTGCAAAAAGCCATTCCGGTTTCAAAAGTTGCTAAGCATGCTGTTTATGTTCTCATCGATCGAATGGTGGTGAAAGATTTTGAAGAAGAAGACCTCCATCGTTTATCTGATTCTGTGAACACTGCTTTTTATGAGGGGGATGGAGAAATGATCGTGGAAGTAGATGGAGATCATCTTCATCACTTTAGTAATCGTTTCGAATTGGATGGTATTGTATTTGAGGAGCCCGTTCCCAATCTTTTTTCTTTTAATAATCCGTATGGCGCTTGTCCGGTTTGTGAGGGATTCAGCCAGGTGCTGGGAATTGATACTGATCTTGTGATACCGGATCGAAGACTCAGTGTTTACGAAGGTGCAGTGGCTCCATGGAAAGGAGAAAAGTTAAGTTGGTGGAAAGACCAGTTTATCAAAGGAGCTTCTAAGGTCGGATTTCCGATACATAAACCCATTGCAGAACTTACCAAAGAACAGTACCAACAATTATGGAAAGGGGTAAATGGAGCTTATGGTATCGATGATTTTTTCAAAGATGTAGAACAGAATTTATACAAGGTACAATTCAGGGTATTGTTGAGCCGATACAGAGGGAGAACAACTTGTACGCCTTGTGAAGGATATCGATTGCGCAAAGAAGCATTGTATGTGAAAGTAGGAGGTAAGCACATCGGAGAATTATGTGAATGGCAGGTTCGTGATCTTAAACAATGGTTCAATGAATTGAAACTATCTGAAAATGATCAACAGATCGCTAAAAGAATCCTCATTGAAATTCATCAGCGCTTACAAACTTTATTGGATGTGGGATTAGGCTATCTCACATTGAATCGATTGGCCAATTCATTGAGTGGTGGTGAAAGTCAGCGTATTCAATTGACAAGAAGCTTGGGAAGCAATCTTACCAACTCTTTGTATATTTTAGATGAACCATCTATCGGTCTTCATTCCAGAGATACGGAGCGATTGATCAGTGTATTAAAGTCGTTACGTGATCTCGGTAATACGGTAGTAGTGGTTGAACACGATGAGATGATGATGCGTGAGGCTGATCATATTATTGATATGGGACCGCTGGCATCTCATTTAGGTGGTGAAGTAGTTGCTGAAGGTGATTATGATACAATTACACATCATCCGGAAAGTCTGACCGGTAAATATCTCACAGGAAAACTAAAGATAGAAGCTCCTGAGAAAGTAAGAAAATGGAATCGATCCATCATAGTTGAAGGCGCAGCTCAGAATAATCTAAAAAATATTACGGTTACTTTTCCATTGAATACACTCTGCGTAGTGAGTGGAGTCAGTGGTAGTGGGAAGACTACCCTCGTAAAGCAAGTGTTATATCCTGCATTAAAGAAGATGAAAGGTGAGCCGGCGGAAAAAGTAGGTTTACATAACAAGATCAGCGGTGATACGGATTATATTTCTCAGATCGAATTGGTAGATCAAAACCCTATTGGCAAATCATCACGAAGTAATCCAATTACCTATATCAAAGCCTACGATACCATCCGTGATCTCTATTCCAAACAGCCTTTGGCGAAGATGAGAGGATTTCAAGCCAAACATTTTTCTTTTAATGTTGATGGTGGAAGATGTGATGCTTGTAAAGGAGAAGGAGAACAAATTGTTGAAATGCAGTTCCTGGCAGATGTACACCTTACCTGTGATGTTTGTAACGGTAAACGATTCAAAGAAGAAGTGCTGGAAGTGAACTACAAAGGCAAAAGTATTTTTGATGTATTGGATATGAGTGTAGATGAGGCTCTCGATTTTTTTGCAGAAGAAAAAAATATTAAAACAGCGATACAACCCTTACAGGATGTAGGCTTAGGATATATCAAACTCGGGCAAAGCAGTGATACCCTTAGTGGTGGAGAAGCGCAGCGTGTAAAACTTGCCAGTTTTCTGGGTAAAGGAAAAGGGGGTGGGCATATGCTCTTTATTTTTGATGAACCTACGACAGGACTTCATTTCCACGATATCAAAAAATTACTTGCTTCTTTTCAGGCATTGATCGAACAAGGACATTCGTTGATCGTGATCGAACACAATACGGATGTGATCAGATCCGCAGATTGGTTGATTGATATGGGACCCGAGGCGGGTGATGCAGGCGGACAAGTTGTATATGCAGGTATTCCTGAAGGGATCAAAAAAGCAAAAGAAAGTTATACAGGAAAGTTCCTATAAAAAATAAAGCCACAGTAATCAGTGAATCTGTGGCTTTATTTTTAAAAAGTCTAAGTATTATCTTAATCGGTCTACACTCTTGACCAGTTTCTCATCTTTATTGATTCCAATCATCGCCATGATAAAGAAAATAGGTATCGCAAAACTAAACACAGCACTCAAAGCGATAGCACCGGTATCATATTTCTTAGTGAATACAAAGTAAAGTACAATATTCAAGATACTCACTGCCATTCCTGCTAATGCTATTTTGAGTTGAAGAGGTCTGTTATTATACAAGAAAATAGATACTAACGCCACAATAGCAGCAGCAATGGAAAGTATTAGTATGAGTAAATGGCTCATAGCTGTGAATTCTTCTGCAGGAGCGGTGCCAACGCTTCCAACATAAAAAGGCATTTTCAAAGTAGCAAATCCGCAAATGGAAGCGGCCAGTAACCATAATGATTGTACACGTTGTATCATAAAGTTTCTTTTAATAAATAGCCTTGTTCCTTCTCTCTTTTTCTTGAACCTTGCTTAGTTCATTTCAGGATACAAAGAGAATTGTGACATGAAATCATTGACTTGCTTTTTGATCTCTTTGAGTTTTGATTCATCATCCGCATTCATCAATGCCTGATCGATTGAATTGACCACAAATTCCATATCCTTTTCAATCATTCCACGAGTGGTGATCGCAGCTACTCCAAATCTGATACCTGAAGTTACAAAAGCGCTTTTATCGTCATAAGGTACCATGTTCTTATTAGCAGTGATATCTGCATGACCCAGCACTTGTTCTGCTTTCTTGCCACTGATATTTTTATTTCTCAGATCGATTAACATCAGGTGATTATCTGTGCCGCCGCTAATGATCTGATAGCCGCGATCCACAAATGCTTTTGCCATAGCTTGCGCATTCTTTTGTACTTGTTGTTGGTAGGTCAAAAATTCATCCGTCAAAATTTCACCAAAGGCAATTGCTTTTGCAGCAATCACGTGCTCTAAAGGTCCACCTTGCGTACCAGGGAATACAGCCATATCGATCAGGTTGCTCATCATACGAAGATTACCTTTTACATCTTTCAAGCCAAAAGGATTCTCGGTATCTTTTTTCATCATGATCACCCCACCTCTAGGTCCACGTAAAGTTTTGTGTGTAGTAGATGTTACAAAATGACAATGATCAAAAGGATCAGATAACAATCCCTTTGCAATGAGTCCGGCAGGGTGTGCAATATCAGCCAATACAAAAGCACCTACCTCGTCTGCTACTTTACGAATGCGTGCATAATCCCAGTCTCTGCTATAGGCACTAGCGCCGCAAATGATCAGTTTTGGTTTTACAGATCTGGCTTTTTCTTCCAGCATCTCATAGTCAACCAATCCGTCTTCTCTTTTCACACCATAAAAATGCGGCTCATATAATTTACCACTGAAGTTAACCGGAGACCCGTGTGTGAGGTGTCCACCCATGCTGAGATCAAGACCTAAAATTTTATCACCGGGTTGTAATATTGCCAACATCAATGCAGCATTTGCTTGTGCACCACTATGGGGTTGCACATTGGCATATTCAATATTGAATATTTGTTTAAGTCTATCAATAGCCAGCTGTTCTGTTTGATCCACAATTTCACACCCACCATAATATCTTCTTCCGGGATAACCCTCAGCATATTTATTGGCCATTACATTGCCCATGGCCTGCATAACCTGTAAACTGGTAAAATTTTCCGAAGCGATTAATTCAATGCCACGACGCTGACGTTCCAATTCTTGTCTGATAAGATCGAATACGAGGGTATCTCTTTGCATGATGAGGTATTTAGTGCAAATATAAGAAGCTATGAGCTACGAGCTGCGAGCTTCTAGCCTTAAGCTTATGGTTAATCAATTGGAACGAGAAAATGTAATAAGTTTTAAGATTATGTTGCTTGCCCAATCTGCTCGCAGCTCATGGCTCGAAGCTCGTAGCTTTGGCTTCAGCCAAATATCCACACCACTTGCCCAATGCTCAGATTTTCCTATTTTCGACCTCTTGATGAGTAAGACCGCTTCCGGGTGGAGCAGTTGTAAGCATGGTGCGGATGGGCTCATCAAAAAATATCTCCCATGAAAGCAATCATACCAGTAGCGGGTGCAGGTACCAAACTGAGACCTCATACATATACCCAACCCAAAGCCCTTATTCCTATTGCAGGAAAAACCATTCTGAGTTATATCGTTGATCAACTGAGGGAAGCAGGTATCAATGAATTCATTTTTATTGTTGGATACTTGGGCGAAAAAATTCAGGATTATGTGAAACAAACATATCCTGATATGACAGCACATTTTGTGTATCAGAATGAGCGTCAAGGTACTGGACATGCCATTGAGTTGACCAGAAATATTGTTGGACAAGATGAAGTGTTTGTTGCCTTAGGAGATACTATTTGTGAGTATGATGTAAGAGAAGTAGTGAACAGTCCATATAGTATGTTAGGTATCAAAAAAGTAGATGATCCTAGAAATTTCGGAGTAGCATCTATCGGAGATGATGGGTTTATTGAACAGGTTGTTGAAAAGCCTGCTATTCCAAAAAGTAATATGGCATTGGTAGGTTTATATAAGATCAAAGAAACCCATTTCCTTTTTGAATGTTTACATCATCTGTTTACACAGGATATTAAAACATATGGAGAATACAATCTCACTGATGCTTTGGATTGTATGATCAAACGCGGTGCTAAGTTTCAATCATTCAAAGTAAAGAACTGGTTTGATTGCGGGAAAAAGGAAACCTTACTCGAAAGCAATGCCACTTTGTTGAAAAAGTTTGGTGGCAATATTGTTGATGGACATGATTTTAAAGACACGATCATCATTCCTCCCGTAAGTATTGCGCCAGGTTGTGATATCTCTAACTCTATAATTGGCCCACACGTAGCAATAGGTGCTAACACAACCATTAAACATTCTATCGTTCGTGATAGTATCATCGGATCTTACACAAGTCTTTATGAAGTCGTGCTAGATAATTCCCTCATCGGCAGTGATGCTTCTGTTAAAGGCCTCAGCAGAAGTTTGAATATTGGAGATAATACGGAGATTGATTTTGGGTAGCAGATAGCTAATCGTACATAGCCAATAGGTATAAATACTTGGTAGAAATGCTTGCTTTTAGAATACGCTTGAATAGTAATTTTATTCTATGGCATTTCGATTCGAGGGATTACAAATATGGCATCAAGCACTTCAATTGTCTGTTGAAGTAAATGAGTTGGTAAAAACTTTTCCATCATTTGAACTTTATAGTTTATCAAATCAAATCAGGAGAGCTTCTGATTCTGTAGTTTTAAATATTGCAGAAGGATCAACTGGTCAAAGTAAACTTGAGTTTTGTCGATTTCTTAGATATGCACTTAGGTCAGGTATTGAAGTCGTTTCATGTTTTTTTATTGCCAAAGAGAAAGGCTATCTTTCAGAAGAAGTCTTCAAAGTATTTTATGCTAAATATGAGTATTTGTGTAAAATGATTACAAATTTTCAAAAATCACTTCAATAACTATATGCTATGAACCATAAGCTATCGACAAACAGGCTCGCCGACTTATTTTCCACCCGCTACCCCCTCATCCAGGCCGGCATGATATGGGCGAGTGGATGGCGATTGGCGAGTGCGGTGAGTAATGCGGGGGGATTGGGTTTGTTGGGTGCCGGGAGTATGTATCCTGATGTATTACGTGAGCATATTCAAAAGTGTAAGGCAGCTACTGTTCAGCCCTTTGGTGTGAATGTTCCACTGTTGTATCCTGATATCGATCAGTTGATGAATATCATTGTTGAAGAGAAAGTGCCGATCGTTTTTACTAGTGCCGGTAATCCGAAAACATGGACAGGCTTTTTGAAGGATAAAGGAATTAAAGTTGTACATGTTGTAAGTAGTAGCAAGTTTGCAAAAAAAGCAGAAGAAGCAGGTTGTGATGCAGTAGTAGCAGAAGGTTTTGAAGCGGGCGGACATAACGGTCGGGAGGAGACAACAACAATGGTATTGATTCCGGCGGTTCGGGCGGCAGTAAGTATACCGGTGATTGCAGCCGGTGGAATTGCAACGGGTACACAGATGCTGGCAGCAATGGTTTTGGGTGCTGATGGAGTTCAAGTAGGTAGTCGTTTTGTATGTACACCGGAAGCGTCATCACATCCATCTTTTAAGGAGGCGATTGTTCAAGCAAGTGAGGGCGATACCCAATTAGCTATGAAAAAAGTTGTTCCTGTTCGACTCTTAAAAAACAAATTTGCGGAAGAGATCAAAGCAGCTGAATTACGGGGAGCTTCAGAAGAAGAACTGAAACAAATACTCGGAAGAGCGAGAGCAAAGAAAGGCATGTTTGAAGGTGATATGGAAGAAGGTGAACTTGAGATCGGACAAGTCAGTGCTCTCATTCATGAGATCAAACCTGCAGCAGCTGTTGTTGAGGAAATGATCGATGAATATCATCTTGGTTTACAAAACTTAGAAAGGTTGAAAATACAGTGATGAACATACTGCTAGAGTTGTTTTTATCACTGTATTTTCAAATGATCATTTCTGCAGATAGAAAGAGTTGGCCTGTGAAGTACAGGTGACTACCAGATCATTGATACAAACATGTTCCGGTAGGGTAGCAGCGTAATAAGTGATGTTAGCAATGTCTTCTGCTTGTAATGCCTGGTATCCATCATATACAGCATCTGCTTTTGATGCGTCTCCTTTGAATCTTACAATTGAGAACTCTGTTTCTGCTGCGCCCGGATGGATAGCAGTTACTTTAATACGGTGTTGAAGTAGATCGATCCGCATTGCTTTACTGATAGCATCAACAGCATGTTTACTGGCACAATAAGCATTCCCATCTTTATACACTTCTTTTCCGGCAGTGGAACCAATATTAATGATATGACCTTTTTTTCTGCTGATCATGAAAGGAACAATGGCTTTGGTTACATACATCAAACCTTTGACATTGGTATCGATCATCGTATCCCAATCATCTAGATTCGCATTTTCAAAACTATCTCTTCCCAATGCAAGTCCTGCATTATTTACCAACACATCAATTGCCTGCCACTCTTCAGGGAGCTCCTTAAATGTTTCTGTCACAGCTTTTCTATCCTGTACATCCAATACAAGCGCTTTCACTTTGATGGAATATTTTTCTTGTAATTCGGATGCAATGAGATCCAATCTTTCTTTTCTTCTACCTGTGATCATACAATTCCATCCCGCTGCCGCAAATGCATATGCTATTGCTTTTCCAAAACCGGATGTAGCGCCTGTAATTAAAATGGTTTTATTCATGTGGTAAAGGTAAGTGGGAGATGGCTAATGGGTTATAGCGTATTGTAAAAAAAGGAGAATTTTTTCTACTATACACAATATGCTATGATCTATTAACCATTCATGCTATCTGATCAATACTATGGTACCTTTTTTGAAAACGCGATTTCCGGATTGATCGGTACCTAGTGCTTCATAAACATACGTGCCTGCAGGTTGTACGATGCCGTTATAATTACCATTCCATCCTTTACCAGTTTCCGCAGTAGAGAAAAGTAGTTGTCCCCAACGATTGTATATTTTGAAATACTGTAAAGAGGCAATACCAATACCTACAGGTCTGATGATATCATTTTTACCATCACCATTGGGTGTGAATGCGGATGGTACCAGAAGATCAGGTCCGGTTTTGAAGACCTTCACTGTTACATCATCTTCAGCATAACAACCTCCCGGAGCTATGGCTCTAACGATATAACGAATAGAATCGATGGTTTCAGGCAAAGTAACATTCGGTGTAGCGCTGGTAGGGTCATCCAATCCTGTTGTGGGTCTCCATAAATAAGCACTTCCTCCTGTAGCATTCAGTTGAATGGATCGTCCGGCGAGTAGAAAAGTATCACGTCCGGCATACGCGTTGAATAGTGGTGTTACAAAAACGGTGACGGTATCTCTAACCGGTCGGTCACATCCCAATGTGTCAACAGCGGTAAGTACATATTGTGTGGTTTTGGAAGGACCGGCAATTGGAAATAAAGTATTGGCATTGATCAGGGTACTACTTGGTGACCAATTAAATGCGGCACCAACAATAGCTCCTTGTAATTGTACTCGATCTCCAAAACAGATGGTAGTATCATTTTGTACAGCTACTTGTGGATAGGGTGCTACGCGTACAAAAACCGAATCTCTATCTTGGCAGTAGCCCAAATTTGCTGTAACGTAATACGTAGTGTTTACCAATGGGCGCACCAATGGATATTTGGCATTACCCGGAATGGGAACACCGGTAGATGCCGTCCATTGATAACTCAGTGCATCACTGACGGGGCTTAAGGTGAATTGATCTGTTCGACAGATGGTGGTATCTAATCCTAACTCAACATCAATAAAATCCAGCACATTGACTATAACCGTATCTGAATTGGTACAACCGTTATCATTAATGGTAACGATATATCGAGTTGTGTCAACAGGATAAACAATGGGATTTGCGGTATTGCTATTTTGCATACGCGACAAACTTGATGCTCTGTCAGTTGTCCATGCAATGGAACCGGTTCCAGTAGTGGTACGAAGTGTGAGTGTATCAATGCTGCAAATCAATGTATCTCTAAAAGCAAGATTGACCAAGGGTTTATCACGTATGATGACGGGTTTTGTAATAGAGTCGATACATCCTTTACTATTGGTAGCAACAAGTTTTACTTGAATAGTTTGTGGTGTTGCATATTTCCATGCAGTATCTTTTCTGGTGGATACGTCGGTATTGGTTGTAACATCACCAAGATCCCACTTCCAACTGTTCACAACACCATATGCAGTGGTGGTTGCGTCTCTAAAAGAAAATGGATTCAAATAACAAGTGCCTTGTACATTAAAATCAGGATTAAAACCCGGATAGACTTTAACTTCAGCAGTAGTAGAATCTTGACAACCTCCTGAATTGGTTACTTTCAGTTTTAATGTGTAGGTTCCTGTATCTGCATAAGTATGTGTAGGGGTTGGATTGGTAGAAACAGCGGAAGAATTTTTTTCACCAAAATCCCATAGATATCCGGTGATATTGGAACTGGTAGATTCATTCTGAAAACTCATAGTGAATCCGTCACAAGTAATATAGCTTGGTTTTAAACTGGCACCTGCCAAAGTACAGTTGCCCACCGTTATATGAATTTCTTTTCGAGTTGAGCCAATCAATACACCATTTCTATATTCTTCCACACAAACAGCTACTACATAGTCGCCAATAGTTGCTGGTGCAATACCCGAGATAAGCCCTGTATTTCGGTCGATATTTACAGTTGATCCCATCGGACTATTCCCTGAATAATTTAAAGAATAAGGAACACTTGGATACGGAGGGTTGCTAGGTGTTAATGGCTTTGCTTCTGTCGTTGGAGTATTTATACCATCGCAAAAACTGTAAGCGAGGCTATCTCCGTCACTATCCGTAGCAGCAAAATCAAAAGTAAACGGTGCGCTAAAACAAATCAGGGCAGTATCTCTCTGAACAAAAACAGGATTACTATTCGCCGAATAGTCGATGCCATTAATGATACCGGAAATTTTGGTTGTATATGTAACACCAACAGTACCGGAGTTGCTTACATTGGCAATACCATTGATCCTGCAACATCTTTGTATGGCTAATGTGTATCCCCCGTCAATATTGGGAAGTTCTACGGTTGTTTCATACTTATCAATTCTGAATCTTACCGGTGGGTTTGGTGGTCTTGGGTTTAAACATAAATCATAATCCGTCTTCTCAGGGAATTCCGTACTAGTAAGGTTCACATTGATAGTTTGTACTGTAGTATTGTTTAAACCATTGAATATCCCTACTGATACAAATGCATCAACCTGACCTGAACTTGAATTAAAATCAAGATATTGTCGCACTGTTATTCTATAGCGCGAAGTATTGGAACTGCTACCCTGACCTAGATACTCATATTGAATCCACCCACCTTTTAGGTGAGCGGCTTCTACAAAAGAAGCCACAAAACAAAAGAACAATAATATAAGTAACTTCTTCATGAATTGATCTGGGCGAGAATCGATAGTCGTTTATTCGATTTAGTTATGAAAATACATACCATCTTACTTGTAAAATCAGTATTATCAGTTTTTAACGGACATACAACAACCCTAAGAGCACAATCAGGTATGATTTGCTGCTTTTTTTGTCAAATAATCAAAGATTCTTGTGTTTGACCTTTCAAAATAAGAAAATGTTGCTTGTAAAAGAGGATTAAATCAACGAATCAGTACAGCCGTGCCTTTGCGGTATACTATTTTTCCATAAATATCTTTCCCTTGTGTGATGTACACATAAGTTCCTGAACCTTGTTTGACACCATTGAAATTTCCATCCCAACCGGCACCTTGCTCTTGTGTGCTAAAGAGTAATTGGCCCCAACGATTATAGACACGGAAGTAATGAAGTTCAGTGATACCAATTCCAATAGGTCGTAAAATATCGTTTTTGCCGTCACTATTAGGTGTAAATGCATTCGGAACCAAAAGATCAGGTTGTCCTTTAAACACTTTTACAAGCAATTGATCTTCACCATAACAACCAATATTATCTCTTACTCGAACTCGGTAAAGAATTGAATCTATATCATCTCCAAGTTGCACAACCGGATTGTGAATGAGTGGGTTGCTTAATCCAATGGTAGGTGCCCATTGATATTGAGTTCCTCCCGAAGCAGTAGCATTGAGTGCAAGCATCTGATCAGGAACAATGGTAGTATCTCTTCCTGCATTTACAGATATCATCGGCGTTACAATGATTCTGATAGAGTCTTTTACCATTTTAGGACATCCTGAAATCGTATCTTTTACTGTAAGCGTATACACTGTTGTTTTTTCCGGACCGGCCAATGGATTGATGGTATTGGCATTGAACAATGATTGGGCGGATGTCCATCGGAAATCAGTACCAATATATGCTGCCATTAATTGTATTCTGCTTCCGTAACATATGGCAGTATCCTGTGTGATAATATTTACTTGCGGGTAAGGTGCAACAGTAACGGTTATCTGATCGGTTGCCTGACATCTTCCAAGATTACCGGTAACAGTATATGTAGTAGTAGCAGTAGGTTGGGCGATCGGGTTCTTGGATCTTGAATCATTCAGTGTTAAAGCAGGAGACCAAGAATAGGAAGAGGCAAGACTATTTGTTCTTAGTGTGATGGGATCTGTTAAACAAATAGTGGTATCAGGTGCTACTTGTACTGTTATGTAATCTACTACATTGACCGTGATAGTATCTGTATTTGTACACCCATTGTCTGACATGGTAACGATATACTGAGTAGTATCCTTCGGAAATACGATCGGCCGATTGGTATTTCTTCCAAGAATATACTGATTGGGTAGCCAAGTAAAATTTCCAGAACCGGCAACAGGTATCAATAAACTATCGATACTGCAGATAATGGTGTCTTTGAAAGGAATTTGGATGATCGGTTTATCTCTGATGGTGATATTTTTTCTCACACTATCCATACATCCTTTAGTACTCGTTACGATCAACCGAACTGAAGCATTGAAAGCTCCTGCATATTTATATTGAGGATTGGCAATTACAGCAGTATCAGCAACTGTAGTATCAATACCGAAATTCCATTTCCAACTATTGATGTTGCCGTATTTCGCTGTACTTGCATCTGTAAACTGATAAGGTAGTTGAGAACAAAATCCGGTACTGTTAAAATCGGCTTTGAAACCCGGGTACACGAATACTTCAGTACTATCTGTTCCTTCACATCCTTCAGGGCCCTTAACTGTTAATCGGACCATGTATTTACCTGTATCGGCATAAGTGAAAACGGGTGTAGGTAAAGTTGAAAAATTATTGATGCTACCGGGCACTCCAAACTCCCATAAATAAGAAGATATCGCAGAGGAGGTAGAACCATTTTCAAATTTGACAGTATTGTCATCACATTTTACAATCCTGGCAGGCAGATCTGCCTCTATCAGATCACAATCATCAACCTTTAAAATAAAATCTTTTCGATGCTCTGTAATAGGTTTGCTATTTCTCCATTCTGTGATACAAACACTTACAACATATTGTCCACCAGCAGGAGCAATACCTGAAATGATTCCGGTTTCAGGGTCAATGGTTACTCTGTCACCAAGAGGCTGACTACCACTGAACGGAAAAGAATAACTCAATGGATTTAGTACGAGACTTTGTGGAATTGGAGCCGTATTGCTTCCGCTGTTACCGGCAAATCCATCACAGAATGAGTAAGTAAGTTTATCACCATCAGTATCAGTTGCACCAAAATCAAGAACGAATTTTTTTTCTGTGCATACCAGTGCAGTATCTCTCACACGAAATTGTGGACTACTATTATGTTGTCCATCAGGAAGAGAAGCTGTGCCGGGTATTTTTGTGATATAATTACTTCCTACACTGACAGGTGTTGCCAAATTTGATATTCTATCGATCCTGCAACAACCAGTTCGTGATAGTAGGTATCCGTTCTGGTTATTGGGTAAAGCAATCACGTTGGAATAAATAGCTACTTCATAACACACTTCAGGGTCACCGACGAGGCATGGAAATAAATCTGTTCTTAACTTAAGCGTATTGACTCCACCTATAATGGGTAAAGACAATTCTGTAAATAAAATTCCATTATCATAAATACCCACATTCACTCTTTCATTTTCTAAACGAGGTCCGTTGGAAGAGCACTCTCTAAATAATCGTAGTGTGATTCGATAATTGCTGGTATTAGGTGCGTTACCGGAGCCGAGATATTCATAATACAATTCCCCACCTGCCACATGTCTGGATAGTGCGGGGAATGTGCATATCAGAAGAAATATTATGAAGAATATTTTCTTCATAAAAAGTATTAGGATTGATGTATAAACGCATCGATATAGTGATTCATCCTTTCTGTTGATTCTAACATGCCCATATGACCGATTCCGTCTAGTATATGAATATACGAGTTTAGTGGAAGATGCGTTTGCTGCAAAACATCGTTTAAGGGTGCTGCCACATCTTCTGTACCAAGAACGAACAGAACGGGTAATGGGTTGCCTTGTAAAACGGATCTTCGGTCCGGGCGATGCATCATCGCATAGTAATAGGCTTGTAAAGCAGGAGTTGAGAAAAAAGATGCTTTTTCTATCAATTGATCAATTGTTTCCGGGTGTTCATGCTTATGTCTTTCTCCGAATAAATTAGGTATGGTCGTTTTAAGAAATGCATAACCACCATATTCTTGCATCAGTTCAATCCCCCTCCATCGATTTTTCTTTCTCTCCTCACTATCCGCAAACGCGGTAGAATGAATCAGCCCAAAGCTTTTTAATCTGTCCGGGAACTTTTCAGCAAATGCCAAAGTAATATATCCGCCCATGCTATGCCCCAACATGCAACATTGATCAATTTTTTCAGTCGTAAGAATGGCATTGATGGACTCTGCAAGTTTATCAATAGTAATCTGTGAGTCATTTATATCATTCACCATTGACCATTCACCATTCACAGCATTCCATTCTGAAAAACCTGTTCCCGGTAAATCGGGTGTGATGACCATGCATTTTTCTTGTAAATAGTTGACCTGTTCTTTCCAGATACTACTGTCTTCACCAAAACCATGTAACAATACCACAGCAGTTCCTTTCCCTGATATTTGATAGTGAATGGTGCCATCTGACCAAGTACATTGTTTGTGCATGTGATCTATTTTTTTCTGAACCTGTCACTGAACTTCCAAAGAACTAGTAACACACTCATGATGGAAGCAAGTTTGTATAAGTAATCACCAAAGCGAACGTAGAATGTTTCTCCACTAACAACAGGTACTGCATATTTGATCGTGGATTTGGTATCCCATGGCTGACTGGTTTTAATGTCTCCGGTAGGATCTATCACCGCTGAGATACCTGTATTGGCACTTCTGGCTACCCATTTTCTTGTTTCAATAGCACGTAGTCTGGCGTAATGTAAATGCTGCCTATGTCCGGGTGTATTTCCCCACCATCCATCGTTAGTCATAATGGTGAGAATATTGGCTCCTTGTTTTATATATTCACCGACATATTCTCCATATACACTTTCATAACAAATGATTGGAGCACTGCTGTATGGATTATGTGGTGTATTGAATGCAGTAGCACTTTCTGATCTACCATAACCTCCGGTTGTTCCGCCAAATTGCTCAAAAACAGGAGCCATAAAATTTAAAAATGTTGGCAAGGATTCTACACCCGGCACTAATTTACTTTTATTGTAAAATGCAATCGGCAATCCATTATTAATATGAACGGCTGCATTGAAGGCATCATAATAGGTGCCACTTCCTGTGATCCTTGCAGTGGCAGTTTGTTTTTCATAACCATAGTTTTTAAACGTTTCAATCCCTGAAACAATACTGATGGATGGATGTCTTTTGCTAAACTCAAATACCGGTTGATAATAGCTGTTGTACAAAACATTATCCTGCCACTCAGCATCACTCATAGCAGTTTCCGGCCATAATACCAATGCAGTATTACTATCAATACTTTGCTCCGTTAACTGTAGTAGTGCATGAATCTGATCTGCAGTTGATCCCGCATTGAATTTTCCATAAGGGTCAACATTGGGTTGTACAATGACAAGGTTTTGCTTAGCTGATTCTTCTTTCAGTGCAGGCTTGAGTAAAACTGAAATGATGATAGGAATGATTAAAATGATTGTTATCACTCCCACATTTTTTTTAAAAAGATTTTTTTGTTGATAAGATAAGATCGTTTCATAAAAAACAATATTTCCTATCAATACCCATAAAGTTCCACCTTGAACACCAGTGAACTCATACCATTGAATGATGTCGGGATACATAGCAAATACATTGCCCAATGATAACCAAGGCCAGCTGAGTTGCCAGTTATGATGAATGTACTCAAAACACATCCAGAAACTGATCAAAGAAATATAGCCGATGTGTTTTCCCTTTTTCTTCAGGTGATAATAACCCCACCATGGGAAAGTCATCAACATACTATTAAACATGATCGCAGCGATGGTTCCAACATCTGTTGAATTCCACATCCACCAGGTGGTGCCTGTATTCCAGATCAATGTTGTGAGAAATGTCCATCCAAAAAAACGAGAAGCGGTCATATCTCTATCTGCTACCATCAACAATGGTATCCAAGCAATGAATATCAATGGCATCAGCGAAGAAGCAGGCCATGCTATGTATAGTAGCAGTCCTGATAATATGACGAGATATAAAGAAGGTATTTTCACAAGCTGTATTTATTGCCCCAAGTTCGGAATAAAAAACAAAAAAGCTCCGGGATCTTCCGGAGCTTTTTCATAGATATGATAAACTTTATTTCCTGCTGTAATTGGGAGCTTCTTTCGTGATATCAATATCATGTGCGTGACTTTCTTTCATACCGGCATTGGTGATCTTTACAAATGTTGCTTGTTGTAAAGCTTTGATATTCTTAGCACCACAATAACCCATACCGGCTCTTAAGCCACCCACATATTGGTATACGATCTCACTCAAACTTCCTTTATACGCCACACGTCCTTCGATTCCTTCGGGAACAAACTTTTTGATGTCATCTTCAACATCCTGGAAATAACGATCACCGCTACCTTGACTCATAGCACCTAAACTTCCCATGCCACGGTATTCTTTGAATTTACGGCCTTCATATATAATGGTGTCGCCCGGACTTTCCTGAACGCCGGCAAATACACTACCCATCATCACAACATTGGCGCCTGCTGCTAAAGCTTTTACCATGTCACCTGTATATCGAATACCACCATCAGCAATGATCGGAGTACCTTTTGCTTTTAATGCATGGCTAGCTTCCATAATGGCAGTGAGTTGGGGAACACCGGCACCGGCAACAATACGTGTAGTACAGATAGAACCAGGGCCAATACCCACTTTCACTGCATCAGCACCTGCATCAGCCAAAGCTTTTGCACCGGCAGCTGTACCTACGTTTCCGGCAATGATCTGTAAATGTTTGAAATTTTTTCTCAGTGCTTTCAATGCTTCAATCACACCTTTGCTATGTCCATGCGCGCTATCAAGGGTTACCACATCTACACCCACTTGTTGTAGAGCAGATGCTCGATCCATTAAATCTCGCGTAATACCTAATGCAGCTCCTACTAATAATCTTCCTAAGTTATCTTTAACACCGTTAGGGAAATTACTCACTTGCATGATATCACGGTAAGTGATGAGTCCAATGAGTTTTCCTTGTTTATTGACAACCGGAAGTTTTTCAATTTTATATTGACGTAAGATCTTCTCTGCTTTTTTCAGGTCAGTACCTTCAGGCGCGGTGATGAGATTTTCTTTCGTCATCACTTCTTTCACTTTTCTTTTCTTATCTGTTTCAAAGCGAAGATCTCTGTTGGTAAGAATACCGACGAGTTTTTGTCCACCATCAATGATAGGGATACCGCCGATCTTATTTTCTTTCATCAACTTTAAAGCGTCACCAATAGTCGCATCTACCAATAAGGTAACCGGATCAATGATCATTCCGCTTTCACTACGTTTTACCTTGCGAACCTGTTCGGCTTGCTTTTCGATAGTCATGTTTTTATGGAGAATACCTAATCCACCTTCGCGGGCCAATGCAATGGCCAAACCAGCTTCTGTTACGGTATCCATCGCAGCAGATAGAATCGGAACATTTAAAGTGATGGCTTTGGTAAGTTGAGAACGGATATCTACTTCGCGGGGAAGGATTTCGCTGTAAGCGGGCATCAACAGAACATCATCGAAGGTGAGACCTTCACCGAATAACCTGGATGCTGCAGCAATGTTGCGGGGAGAAGATTTTCTTGTTGCCATGTGCAAAGATAGTTCAATGGGGATATTGGTTCCAAAAAATGATTTTTGCTTATAGGAGATAGCTAATGGTTCATAGCATATTCTACACTATGCTATGAACCATTAGCTATCAGCTCAACTGGTACCTCTTCCCGGGTAGTTGAATAATTAAATTCTGTAATTCCAGGTTGAGTATTGCCGAGGCCATGGCTGAGGTGGGGAGTTTACTTTTTAGGTATAGTTCATCTATATGTATTTGTTCTTGTGATGTGAGAATAGAGATAATGATTTCTTCTTCCGGTGTGAGTTCGGTGAATAATTTTTTTTGGGGGCTCTTTTTCTTCTTGGTTTCCAGCCAACCTAAAGCATGAATAATTTGATCAGGACTTGTAAATATGTTGGCCTTATTTTGAGCGATGAGTTGTAAACAACCACTGCTTCGCTGATCATTGATACGTCCGGGTACTGCAAAAACATCCCGGTTATATTCAAAAGCCAGATCGGCTGTGATCATGCTTCCTCCCTTCACAGCAGTTTCTATTACAATGGTAGCATCCGAAATTCCGGCTACGATTCTGTTGCGTTGCGGGAAATGATGTCTGTCGGGTAGCTCATCAAACCAAAATTCAGTGAGTAGTCCACCCTGATGTATCATTTCTTTTGCCATAGATCGGTGAATATGCGGATAAATTGTTTTGAAACCGTGCGCCATAACACCAACGGTCGGCAACTGTTGTTGTAAAGCAGATCGATGTGCAATAGCGTCAATCCCATGTGCTAATCCACTTACGATCATTACATCATAAGGCTGTAATGTTTTGATCAGTTGTTCGGTTACCATTTTGCCATAGTCTGTTGCATTTCTACTACCGATGATACTAATGATTCGGGAAGGGTTCAAAGCTCTATCTCCTTTAAAAAAAAGTACCAATGGAGGATCGGAACAGTTCCTTAATCGTTGCGGATATCGTTCATCCGTAATAAAAATGAGGGAGATACCATGTTGATCGATCTTCTTCAGCTCTTGTTCGGATGAATGATGATCTGTAAACTTTTTGATCTTAGCAGCTCTTATTTCTCCAATGCCTTCTACGATCGCAAGGTCTTTTTTTCTTGCATTGAAAATAGCAGATGCCGTTCCAAAATGGTCGATCAGTTGTTTGGTGAGGATACTGCCGATATCGGGTATGCGCGTTAGGGATAGTTGATAAATACTTTCTTCCGTGATCATAAAAACCAATATCAGAAAAAACTGCATGAAGAAAACAGGTGTTTATACATAGGGAATTACCTTATTTTAGAGAAGTCAATTTGTTGCTTTTATGCGTGGAGTCATTTTTTTAGCGGCATTTTTTCTCTCTTTTCAGTCTATATCTCAGGAATTACGCAAGCCATTTTCTGTTAACTATGTTTCCGGTTATATGGGTCTTAAAGATTCCTTGCAGATCAAGAATTTTATGAAAAAGCATCGCTTTCACGGGGTGCTTAATTATGAAATCACTATTGTAGATACAGCTGCTTTAATAAGGCCTTATGCCAATGAAAAACAAAGGAGTGAGCGTATTCTTGGATCCGGTTTTCGATCACATACTATGTTTGTTGATTTTTTGAATCAGCGACAGTATTTCCAATCGGAACCTTATGGAGTAGAAAAGTTTTTGGTCAATGAAAATTACCGGGATATTCAATATGATTTGGAGAATGACTCTATTACAATACTTGGATATACTTGTTATAAAGCGTTACTAAAAAACACTGCTCAAACAAATAGTATCACGGTCATGTGGTATGCACCTTCATTGCCTTATTCTGTTTCTCATTTAGGGTTTAGTGGTTTGCCCGGTCTGGTACTCGCATCAGAAACGTATCAGTCGCATAGTAGATTTGCATTGATCGCAAAAGAGATCATAGCGGAAACAAGAACAATTGTTAAGCCCTTCAAAGGAAAGCCGGTTAGTCAGCAAGATTTTTTTAAAGTTCTTGAATCCCTCCGACAAAAAATGAACTATTGATCACAAACCTGTAATCGTAAAACTAGTTCTTCTGTTTTTAGCTCTTCCTTCTTCTGTCTGATTATCTGCAACCGGTTGTGTATCTCCATAACCTTTGTACGATAACCTCTCGGCATTAATTCCTTTCATCATTAAATACTCTACAATGGCTTTGGCTCTATTGGTAGAAAGTATGAGATTATCTTTTGCATTACCGGTATTATCGGTATGACCACTGATCTCAACTTTTAGTGTGGGATTATCATTTAAAACCTGTATCAATTGTGACAACTCTGCCAAACCATTTTCCGGTAATGCATAACTATTAGAAGCAAACAGGATATTATTAAAAACAAAACTTTCATTGAGTCTTACCGGTTTGAGACTAATATCTTTTTTGTAAACACTATCTGCTTCTTTTTTACTCAGTGTATACAATTCACTATAAAACAGATAACCTTTTCGATTGACTGTGAATGTATAATCCTTTCCTGTTGGCAATGTGATAAAATACTCTCCTAGTTCATCTGTCTGCACGCGCATTAACACTACATCATTGTTATTATCTGTTAACTCAACTGTGGCGGGAACACCTTTTTGCGTAACGGCATCTAAAACTTTTCCTTTTACATACAAGGTTCTATTAGGACGGATATTCGGACGTAATTGAAAAGAATATAGATCCAAATTTCCTCTGCTATCACTGCGGTCACTGGCATAATAAGCAGTAAGACCATCAGCAGAAACAGCCAGACTGCCTTCGTTTTCGATCGTATTAATAGGGTAACCTAAGTTTTCAGGCTTTCCCCATTCTCCTTTTTCATTTTTACGTAACACAAAAAGATCGGAATTTCCGTAACCGGGTAATCCATCCGAAGTATAAAATAGTGTTTGATTATCGGCATGAATAAAGGGAGAAAATTCATCACCAGCAGAGTTGATGCTCGGTCCCATGTTAATGGCTTTACCCCATTTCCCGTTGGGTTGCCTGAAAGACATATAAAGGTCTCTTCCACCATAACCGCCCGGACGATTACTGCTGAAGTACAGCACACGTTTATCCGGACTGATGGAAGGGGAGCTTTCCCAAAATTCTGTATTGATTGAAGGGCCTAAATTTTCAGGTTCACTCCATCCTTGTGGGGTGTATTGTGATAGATAAATATCATACCACCCCAAACCTTGTCCGGAGAAATCTCCTGCGAACAATAGCCATTCGCCATCCTGAGAAACAGTAATGGCCCCTTTTCTAGGTTCCAGGTTAATATCGCCATCAATCAATTGTGCTTTGCCAAATTTTTTATTCTTGATGGTACTCTGCATAAAATCTTCACGCTGATCTCCTGTTCTTCTTGTAAATACCAATAAGCTATCAGTGACGGTTACGGATGGATAATATTCTGATCTCGCGCCATTTACACTATCACCCAAATTCACGGGTGTGAACTGATAATCTGTAACAGGATGTTGCAAAGCATATTCAATAGCAAACTGGTAACATTGTTTGCGATAGGATGCACTTTTTTGTCCTCTCTCGCTAATGTTTGGAATAGCAAGAAAAATATTCACCGCTTTCAAGGCATCTTCAAATCTTCCAAGTCCGGCAAGGTTGATGGAGTAGGGTAGATGATACACTTTAAAGTAATCAGGGTCTTTTGCTTGTACTTTTTCATACAAATTCACAGAACGCTGGTATTGTTTTAGTTCTCCGAACGCACCGGCAAGTGACAAATAAGCATCTAGGAAATTAGAGTCTATGCTTACACAATCTAATAATACAGGAACTGCTTCTCTTGTAAGTCCATCTTTTAATAATTGAATGGCATCTTCATAACGAGCCAATGCTTTCGGCTTCACTTTATCAGCATCATAGCCTTGTGCTGAACTCATTAAGGCAAATAGGATACCGACACAAAAAAGGATACTTCTTTTCACTGTGGAAAGTTCGGAAAAAAGAAAAGGGCATCTTGTTAAAATTCCCATGATCAGGGAACGTTGATGTATTTGTGTGTTTGCAAACTCAATTCCCATTTTGGATGGGCTTTGATATAATCAATGATTAGTGGTAATATTTTTTCTGCTTTATCCCATTCAGGTTGTAGGTATAGTTTACATGATGGATTTACTTGTGCTGCATAAGTTTCAGCCCATTCAAAATCATGTTTGTTAAAAATGACCACTTTCAGTTCATGGGCATGGGGGATAATTTCGGGTAAGGGTGCTTTGAATTTTTTGGGTGATAGGCAGATCCAATCCCAGCTCCCGCTAAGCGGTGAGGAACCTGAAGTTTCTATATTGGTTTCAAAGCCTGCATCTTTCAATGCTTTGGTAAGATCATCGAGTTGATGCATCAATGGTTCTCCACCGGTGATAACGGTTAGTCGACCGGGATGCTTTTTCGCTTCTTCAACGATTTGATCAATGGATAGTTGAGGGTGTTTTGATGCATCCCAACTGTCTTTTACATCGCACCACACACAACCAACATCACAGCCCCCTAAACGAATAAAGTAAGCTGCGCGACCTTGATGAAAACCTTCACCTTGTAGGGTGTAGAAGGCTTCCATAACGGGAAGGTTTTGTTGTTCTACTATGGTTGATGATGTGTTCATTTATTTATTGCTTATAGTTCATGGCTTATAGTTGGGAACGATGGAGTGGTATATGCGAGTATACTTTTTTCTATAAGCTATTTCCCATTAGCCATTTGCTCGCTGCTCGTACGCCTGCATCGTATTCTTAAGTAATCCTGCGATGGTCATCAATCCAACACCACCGGGAACAGGTGTGATGGCAGATGCTTTGGCGGCTACTTCTTCATATGCTACGTCTCCTTTGATACGAAATCCTTTTTTTGCTGTGCTGTCTTCTACGCGAGTAATACCTACATCTATGATCACTGCTCCTGGTTTTACCATATCGGCAGTAACAAATCCGGGTCTTCCTAATGCGGCAACAATAATATCACCTTGAAGACAAAGTTCTTTTAAGTTGGGTGTATGGGAATGACAAACAGTAACGGTACAATTACCTTTATTCAAATTGCTGCTAAGGAGAATGCTCATGGGTCTTCCAACGATATTGCTTCTTCCGATCACAATCGCATGTTTGCCTTTGGTTTCAATATTATAATGCTCCAACATCAACATGATACCGTAGGGTGTTGCGGGTATAAATGTTGATAATCCCTGCACCAACTTGCCTACATTAATGGGATGAAATCCATCAACATCTTTTGAAGGATCAATGGTTTCGATGACTTTTTGTTCGCTGATCTGTTTGGGTAATGGCAATTGAACCAAAATACCATCAATGCTTGGGTTATTATTCAATTCAATGATGGTATTGAGTAAAGAGGCTTCGTCAATTTTTTCAGGTAATCGAAGAAGGGTAGATGCAAAACCGGTTTCTTCGCAGTTTTTCACCTTACTGGCTACATAGGTTTCACTCGCTCCATTATTTCCCACTAAAATGGCGGCAAGATGGGGTTTTCTTTTGCCATCTGATGCCAATTGTGCTGTTTTGAGTTTGAGGGATTCTTTGACTGCTGCTGCTGCTATTTTGCCATCTAATACTAACATGGCGCAAAAGTATTCAAATGCAACAGGACTTCGCTTCTGTATTAAAAAAAGAAGTATAAATTGTTTATTTTTTTAATATTTTAAGGAAATTAACCTCTTCCATTTTTATAGGCTTGATCATTCATAAACGAAGAATGGCTTATTCGGCGATTATAAATACTGATTCACCGACAATACTTTCATGAGAAGGCCTTTTGATGCATAAATAAAATTGTCATATTTCTACTTTTTTTACACAAACCACTGCTAATCAAACTAATTTTTGCAAATGTTAAAAAAAACAAAAAAATTTTTAACGGTTGAACAAAAACGACTTATCTTGAAGACGAAAATTGTTAAAGCCTTTTAACAATTATTCTTCATTCTAAAATAACACACATGAGAAAAAGTCTAACACTGTTAGCTGTTGCATTGCTATGGACGCTAGCCAGCTTTGCACAAACAGTGGTGGTTCAGGGTCAGGTTTCAGACGACCGAGGTCCTGTTCCCAATGCCACTATCCAAGAAAAAGGCACGAATAATGCCGTACGAGCCGACGATCTCGGCAAATTCACACTAAGAGTAAAGCAGGGAGCAAAAGTTACCGTATCTGCCATTGGTCATGAGACCTATGAGTTTACGGCTAGTTCTGCGTTCCAGAACATTCAAATCAAGACCCTCGCAGGAGAATTGGAAGAAGTGTTCGTTACGAGTGCATTTGGTGTGAAAAAATCTCAGCGTACCACTCCTTTTAGTTCTCAGGTGGTAAGTTCAGAGCAATTGAATGTAATTCGTCAGCCAAACCTTAATAATGCACTTGCAGGTAAAGTTGCCGGTGTACAGTTCAGAGGTCAGTCATCTGCAAAGTTGAATGATCAAGGTTTCTTGCGTATACGTGGTGGTGGATCATTGAATGATGCAGGTGCTATCTATGTCGTAGATGGTACCATTACCAATTCATTTGATATTAACCCGGATGACGTTGAAGATATCACTGTATTGAAAGGGGCAAATGCTACTGCATTATTTGGTAGCCGTGCCGGTAATGGTGCAATTGTTGTTACGACTAAAAAAGGACGAAAAGTAAAAGGTATTGGTGTAGAGGTAAATCAGTCTGTTACTTTTGATAAAGCTGTTTTTTTACCACAATATCAAAATGAGTACGGTGGAGGTGATGGCGACTGGTTAACGTTTAATTATGTAGCTGGTATGCCTACAGAATGGCAAGCATTAAATGGTAAGCGTTATCGTGATTTTACAGATGATGCTTCATGGGGTCCTAAGATTGATGGATCTGAATATATTCCTTGGTATGCTTTCATTCCCGGACATGCTCGTTCAGGAAAGACGGCGAGCTTTACGCCTCAACCTAACAATGCGAAAGATTTCTGGAATACAGGTGTTACATCTAATACCAATGTAAGCTTCACGCAAAGTAATGGTGCCGGACAAAGTCTCCGTGTATCATATACCAATCAAAGTATCAAGGGGATGTTGGAGAATTCAAAATCTCTCAGACATAATTTGAATACTTCATTTACAATGGATATGGGTCAGTACATCACTATGGGTGCTAATTTGAATTATACCAATCAGCAGATCAGCGGTGATTTTTCTGATGGTTATGCAAATAACTCAGCAGGTAACTTTAGTCAGTGGTTCCATCGCGATCTGGACATTGATATCATGCGCGAGTTAGCCGGCTTAAAAACACCGATTGGAACATTTGCTTCATGGAACTTCCGTCGTAATCCGGGTTCATGGAGTGCAGCTGCACCTAGAAACAGCGTGTACGCTGCTAACTACTGGTATAATCCATTTACTTATTTCCAAAATATTGATCTCACACAAAGAAGAGATCGTTTGTATGGTGATGTGAATATGACGATCAAGTTTTCTAAAAACTTCAGATTTAAAGGTGCGATCCGTAAAGACCAGTTTAATGGAAATGTTGAAAATATTTTGCCAAACGAGCTTGAATTTTCCGGTGGACAAACAGGTTTGTTAGCGAGTTATGGAACCAGTAACACTATTAACAACGAGTGGAATTTTGAAGGTGTAGCAACATACAATCAAACATTCGGCGATCTTGCAGTAACGGTAAATGCCGGTGCGAATAAATTGAATATTCGTCAAAGAGCGGTTGCTGCCAATACCAACAACGGCTTGAATGTTCCCGGGTTATATGCTATCAGCAACTCTAAAACAACGCCTACTATTACGAATACAAGATCTGATCAACAAGCGAATTCATTGTTTGCATTTGGTGATCTTGAGTATAAAAAATACTTGAGCTTAACATGGGCTATCCGTAATGACTGGTTCTCAACATTACCTAATGGAAATAACTCGTTGTTGTCTCCATCAGTAGGTGCTTCATTTGTATTCAGTGAATTCACCAAGAGCGTAAACTGGTTAAGCTTTGGTAAAGTATTTGGTTCATGGGGTAAGAAACCTAAGACCCTCAATCCATATGCTTTGAACTTGAACTATGCAGTAAATCCATTATTGTGGGGTTCAAACTTCCTGATGTCTACCCCAAATGCAACACCGGATGCTAATCTGCGTGGCGCCTTGACTACAACATGGGAAGCCGGTTTAGATCTGCGTTTTGCCAAGAATAAAGTACGTATGAACCTTGTGTACTATAATGAAGACAACAGAGATGAGCCATTGGGTGTATCAGTAAGTGGTGTGAGCGGATTTACTTCTCAAACCATTAATGCTGCACGCGTGACTCGTCAAGGTCTTGAATTGGAACTGGGCGTAAGTGTTATCAAGAGAAAGAATCTAACATGGGATATCAGCAAAACAGTTGCGTATCTCTTAGATAATAAAGTACAAGCATTGGCTCCCGGTTTAACGAGCTATACACTTTCCGGTGGTTCATTCGGTACTCGTTTCGCACGTGCTTTCCACTTTGTAGGTCAGCAGTGGGGTATGTTGAGAGGTGGTGGTATCAAGCGTAATGCTGAAGGCCAGCCATTGATCACTACCAATGGTTTCAGTGGTGGACTCGGATGGTATCAGGGTGATGCTACTAAAGACTGGGGTTCAGTTGTTCCTAAGTTAACAGGTGGATTACAGAATTTTGTTAGCTACAAGAATTGGAACTTAGGTCTCACATTTGATTATCAAGTAGGTGGTAAGTTCTTTTCATTGTCTGAGCAGTGGGGAACTTTCTCCGGTCTGTTAGCTTCTACAGCTGGTAAGAACGATAAAGGAAATCCTGTTCGTGACCCGGTTGCTTCGGGCGGTGGTGTACGTGTAAGAGGTGTTGATGCAGCTGATGGAAAAACACCTGTAGATGTGTATGTGGATGCTTATGATTATTTCCACCAATTCTACTATCAGCAAATTGCAGAACCATTCGTTCATGACCTCACTTTTGTGAAATTGCGTGAATTGAGTTTAGGCTATGCGATCCCTACGCAAAAATTGGGCAAGCTGAGTAAAGTATTCCAAGGAGCATCAGTTTCTGTGATTGCACGTAACCTTTTCTTCATCTATCGTGATACGAAAAACTTTGATCCATCTGAGATCAGTGGTGTATTCGGTGAAGATGGTAACCTGCCTGGTTCACGTTCTGTTGGTTTCAACTTAAAACTTAATTTCTAAAACCCTTAAATCATTTAATATGAAACAAATGAATATAAAAAGAGCCGCACTGGCGTTAGGGGTTTTTGCTACCTTACTTACGGGTTGTAGCAAGGGTATTGGCGATTTCGGCAATATCAATACCAATCCGAATGCAACAACTGTTCCTATCACATCAGCCTTATTGACCAACGTATTGGCTAATGCAGGCGGCAATGTGTGGGGTAATGGTATCAATACCACCGCCGGATTATACTGTCAGTACATGTCAGAGACACAGTACACAGATATCTCTCGTTATGCTACTCCTACTTTGAACTGGGATGGTATTTATGCGGGTGATTTGTATGATCTCCAAAACATCATCAATGTAAATACAGATGCTGCAACCAAAACCGCAGCTGCACAATTTGGTTCAAACAATAACCAAATAGCGATTGCCAGAATTCTGAAAGCATACAACTTTATGATGCTGACAGATGCTTATGGTGATATCCCATACTTTGAAGCACTCAAAGGAAAAGGAACCATTGCCTATGATAAGCAAGAGCTCATCTATCCTGATTTGATCAAAGAATTGAAAGCAGCAGTTGCTCAATTCGATGGAGGTCTTACTGTTCAGGGCGATGTAATGTATAGTGGCAATACAACTCGTTGGAAGAAGTTTGCTAACTCGCTCATTGCAACCATTGCACTGCGTATGTCAAAAGCCAATGCAACTTTAGGAAAGGCAGAATTTGCTGCCGCTATTGCTGCCGGTGTGATTGATAACAACGCAGATAATGCAGGTATTACGTATCCGGGCGGTAACTATCGTAATCCGATTTATAATTATTACGTGATCACTCAGCGTTTTGATTTTGCTGTAAGTAAAACCATCACTGATAATCTTACTGCAAAGAATGACCCACGTATCAATACATTTGGTAGCAATCCGAAAGGGTTCCCTTATGGATTGACTCGTAGTGATGCATTGGCATGGCAGACTGCGAATCCAACCTTCGCTTTCCTCTACGCATTTACAGCTACACCACAAACAGGGGCGATGTTCCTGATGACAGCCGGTCAAATGTATCTGGCAAGAGCAGAAGCTGCAAGATTGGGATGGACTACAGAAGTTGCCGCTGCTATGTATGAGGCAGGTATTACTGCTGAGATGAACCGTTGGGGTATTACCAGCAGTTCTGCTATCGCTACCTATCTGGCTCAACCTAGCATTGCACTGACAGGTGCTGCAAGTGATAATCAGAAAATTGCAGAACAAAGATGGCTGTCTTATTTCCCTGATGGAAACCAAGGTTGGGCAGAATGGCGTAGAACAGGGTTCCCTGCATTGGCAGCTGTTCCCGGTTCTTCTAGTCAGGTTCCAAGAAGAATTCCATATGGTCCGAACGAACCATTGTATAATTCAGCGAACTATGCAACAGCTGCGGCAAGCTATAATTCCAACTCACAAAATGCAAAAGTTTGGTGGGATAAATAACTTGGGAAATATTAAAATTTCGTATATTCAGTACCGATTTTAAGTTTACTCGTTTTCAGTTTTTATAGTTTATCATGCACATGAGAATGGCCGGTAGTCTTACCGGCCTTCTCTTTTTTATTCATCCAACAATCATGAATCGCTTATTTTTGACGCCTTAAATCATCGAAATGGAACAGCAACCTAATCAGTTAAATATCGAGATCAGTGAAGAAATGGCAGAAGGGGAGTACGCGAACCTTGCGATCATCACACATAGTAATGCTGAGTTTGTAATTGATTTTGTGAATGTAATGCCCGGTACGCCTAAGAGCCGTGTGAAATCGCGCATCATCTTTACACCCATGCATGCAAAGCGTTTCATGAAAGCATTGGAAGAAAATATTGCACGCTTTGAAGCTGCCAATGGTACCATCCAAGATCTGGAGCATATTGAAATCCCTATGAATTTTGGTGGACCCACTGCTCAGGCTTAATCACCTTGTCAGATTTTACCATGATCTGCAAAACTGTAATGTCCTTCAGTACTTACAATGATATGATCCAATAATCTGATATCCAGTAGCAGTCCTGCTTCTTTTATCTTTTGTGTGATCATTTCATCAGCGGTGCTTGGGTCTAAACTACCGCTCGGATGGTTATGACAAATCACCATGGAGACGGATTCGTGTAGTAAGGCTTTTTTTAAAATAATCCGAATATCCACCACTGTGCCGGTGATTCCCCCTTCGCTGATTTGTTCAAATGCGATCACTTTATTGCTTCTGTTCAAAAACAACACCCCAAATACTTCTTTGGCTTTATGCGCCAGTTTCGCCCTTAAGTAATCTGCAATATCTCCACTACTTCTGATGACCTCTTTCTTTACATTGCTAATATGTCTGCGTAAGCCCAATTCCAGAGCCGCGGTAATATGAATGGCTTTGGCTTGCCCCAATCCTTTGATCTTCAGTTTACACAACGATTGAACAGAACACCTCCCCATGGTATTAAGGTCTTGATTACACATGGCTAGTAGCTCTTTTGCCAACTCTAGTGCCGATTTACCGGGAACGCCATTATTGATCAGGATGGCCAATAACTCTGAGTCGCTGAGATTTTCAGCACCTTTTAATAACAATTTTTGTCGGGGCTGGTCATCGGCAGCCCAATCTTTGATGGTATTTTTTTGCATTGTAAAAAAATTGAAAATTTCAAATAAAAATTTGTGAACCTAATCTCTATCTTCGCCGCTCATTCCTGCAATTATGAATCCATCTGTCAAGATTTTCTCCGGTACAGGATCTCAGGTGCTGGCAGAAAAAATAGCGCAGCAGTTTGGCGCTCCTGTTGGAAAAATCAACATTCAGAAATTCAGCGACGGCGAATTTCAGCCCATCTTTCTGGAGAGTATTCGTGGCGATTATGTTTTCCTTGTGCAAAGCACTTATGCACCTACTGATAATCTAATGGAATTGTTGCTCATGATCGATGCAGCAAAACGTGCCAGTGCTTATAAGATCATTGCGGTGATACCTTATTATGGTTTCGCCAGACAAGACCGTAAGGATAAACCAAGGGTCGCTATCGGGTCCAAACTTATAGCAACTCTGTTGGAAGCAGCCGGAGCGGATAGAGTGATAACCATGGATCTCCACGCCGCTCAAATTCAGGCGTTTTTTGATGTCCCTGTGGATCATTTAGACAGCTCTGCTATATTCATTCCTTATATCGAGCAATTGAAATTGCAAAACCTTACGTTCGCGGCACCGGATGTGGGAAGTACGAATCGTGTTAGAGAAATTGCAAGCTACTTCAATGCTGAAATGGTGATCTGTGATAAACACCGCAAAAGAGCTAATGAAATTGCCAGCATGGTGGTGATTGGTGATGTAACAGACAGAGATATCGTTCTGGTTGATGATATCTGTGATACGGGTGGAACACTTGCGAAAGCAGCCGGCTTATTGAAAGAAAAAGGTGCTAGAAGTGTACGTGCATTGATCACACATCCTGTATTGAGTGGTAAAGCCTACGAAAACATTGAAGAAAGTGTATTGGAAGAATTGGTGGTTTGTGATACCATTCCTTTGAAAAAAGAGTCTCCGAAGATAAAAGTCATTTCCGTAGCAGACCTTTTCGCTATTGCTATCCGCAATGCATACGAGAATAAAAGTATTACCAGTCTTTTTATTCATTCTCAACTGAAAGGAAGAGGGTAGAGATCAGCTACAAGCTACAAGCTTCAAGCCACAAGTTTTTAAACGCCTGTAAACCAATGATTTACAGGCGTTTTCATGCGATCTGCTTTCTTGAAGCTGGTAGCTTGAAACTTGTAGCTCTAAATCGTCAGATTTTCCCTACTTTTGCCGTCCAAAATTTTAAACATGAAAACAATTACAATCGAAGGACAACTGAGGACCGAGCATGGCAAAAAAGCCGCCCGCCAGATTCGCTCTCAGGAAAACGTGCCAGGTGTAATTTACGGGGGTGCACAGGAGATCAATTTCTTTGCTCCTGCAAAGGCTTTCAAGTCTTTGGTTTACACAAGTGAATTCCAACTGGCAGAGGTTAAAGTGGATGGCAAAACCTACAAATGCATTCTGAAAGATCTTCAGTTTGATAAAGTAGATGATTCACTGATCCATGTTGACCTGTTAGAGCTGGTTGACAACAAAAAAGTAATCGCTACATTACCATTGAAATTTACCGGTGCTTCTGTCGGTGTGAAAGAAGGTGGTAAGTTGGTAACGAAGATGAAAGCTCTGAAAGTAAAAGCTTTACCAAAAGATCTCAGAGAAAATATCACTGTTGATATTACTAATCTGGAACTGAATGGTAACATTCGTGTAGAAGATGTAAAAGCTGAAAACATGGAGATCTTAAACTCTCCTCGTATTCCTATCGCTTCAGTTGTAATGACTCGTCAGCTGAAACAAGAAGAAGCTACAGCAGCAAAAGAAGAAAAGAAAAAGTAAGTCGATCATACTTCTTATTGAAAAGACCCGGTACATGCCGGGTCTTTTTGTATCAGATAGTTGCCGGAAATGAAACAAAAAAGATCGTGCCCTTCGGCTGATTGTCTTCTACCCATATCCTACCATTGTTTTTCTCTACAAACTCTTTACACAGCTTTAAACCTAATCCCGTTCCTTTTTCATTCATAGTACCTCTTTTCGATATGATGTTTGCAGATGAGAATACATATTCTCTTAAAGATTTTTCCATCCCATCTCCCTGATCTGCTATCGAAATGATGACTTCATGATTTCTTGTATAATGTTTGATATGAATAGACTGGCTTTTATAACTGTACTTAATAGCATTGGACAAAAGATTTCTCAACACCAATTGTAAGTGATCCGAATCCGCCCAAATAGGTCCTCCTTCAGATTGTACATTGACGGTGATCTCTTTATTTTCCAACTCGGCTTCCATGAGTGAAAGTACCTGCCCCATGATCTGTTGGAAGTTGACTTTTTCAGGATGGGCTTCAATACCCTCTAATTGACTATTGCTCCATTTCAAAAGATTGTCAAGTCCACCTTGCAGTTGTTTTACCTGTAGAGCGATATGTTCTGTGAGTTTATTGAATTCTTCTGTAGTTAACATTTGTCTGTTCACCAGATCAAGGGTATTACGAAGTTGTGCAATGGGGGAACGAAGATCATGCGCGATGATGGAAAAAAGCTTTTCCTTGGTAGTATTAGAATCCTCCAGTTCTGCATTTTTTTTCTCTAATTTTTGTTGACTTTCCTGTAATTCTTTTTCATAAAAGATCTGTTCATATCTATAGTAGAGTAGCCCAAGAAAGGTCAAGATTAATGCATTGGCAATATTGATGTTTACCCGATGTTCCGGAAATGCTTCATACATCCAAATACTTGTGTCTGTGATGCGAATGAATACAAAGCAGAAAATGGTAATAGCCGAGAGTATGGTTATCAGCAAGGGTTTCTTAAAAATAATATTAATGATCACCAAATTCGCGATCAGAAAATATTCGTTCCCATTTTGAAACTTGATGGCGCTTATGCAGATACTGATGGTTGATAAAATATTCAAGATCAACCGAGCTGTTTGAATGTATTTGTAATAATTGATCAGTAGAAAGATCAAACTGCCGATAGCATTCAATAGTAACAGACCTACATTCCAATAATGTCCTTCATAAATATTGATGGGAATGAATATCGTATTGGTCAACATCCCAAGTAATACACACAAATTCAAAACCCTTGTTTTCTTCAATTCAATGGGGTCGAGGGTAGCATGAATGCCAAAATCAAGGATGTTTCTTATTGCTCGGGGTATGTACATATCTGAACCATAAATATCTCCCTTGAAAATTAAGTCATCTACTGAGAAAACTCTTGTTTATTTTTGCTTGTCTATGAATAAATTTTTGATCGTAGGGCTTGGCAATATTGGCGATGAATACAAACACACTCGACATAACATCGGATTTGATGTGGTGAGTGCTTTTGTGTTGAAACATGGAGGCTTTTTCAAGTTGGATCGTTTGGCAGAGGTCGCAGAAGTGAAGTGGAAAGGGCGTGTTTTTGTTTGTATCAAACCCACTACTTATATGAATTTAAGTGGGAAAGCGATGAAGTACTGGATGGATAAGGAAGGGGTTGATATTACTCGCACGCTTACCATTGTTGATGATCTGGCTTTACCTTTGAGCAAACTGAGGCTTAGGGGGTCAGGTTCCGATGCCGGGCATAATGGGTTAAGAGATATTCAACTAACACTGGGTACGGATCAATATCCTAAACTTCGCTTTGGTATTGGTAATCAGTTCCCAAAAGGCCGGCAGGTTGAATTTGTATTGGGTAAGTGGTTGCCGGAGGAACAAAAAATTATTCAAGCAAAGATTGACAAATCTGTAGAAATTATAGAGTCATTTGCTTCTGTTGGGTTGGAGAAAACCATGAGTCAGGTAAATAACCTGAATTTCTTATAATATAAGTCCATTTCAGACGTTATTCTTTATAAGATATTATCCGTACTGATCCTGTGAAAATACCGCCTTTCGAGTACACAGATATTAAGAAGATGTCTGGTTAATATGATAAACGTACGAATATGAAAATTTTTTGTGTAGGCAGGAATTATGCGGATCATGCGAAGGAATTGGGTAATGCAGTTCCGGACGACCCGGTTATCTTCATGAAACCCAAATCTGCGCTGCTCCAGCCCAACGCACCTTTTTATTACCCGGAGTTTACCAATGAGCTTCATTATGAAGCAGAATTGGTATTGCGGGTTTCTAAGAATGGTAAATACGTACAAGAGCATCAGGCATCCAAGTACTACGATGCGGTTACTGTGGGTATCGATTTTACAGCCAGAGATATTCAAGCGGAATTGAAAAAAAAAGGACTGCCTTGGGAAAAAGCAAAAGCTTGGGATCAATCTGCGGTTATTGGTAAGTGGGTACCTGCACAACCTGATATGATGCGTTCGCCGATACAGTTTTCGATGAAGAAAAATAAAGAACTGGTTCAGGATGGAAATACTTCTCAGATGATTTTTTCCTGTGACTATATTGTAGCACATATTTCTCAGTACTTTTCATTGAATATTGGGGATCTGATTTTTACAGGTACCCCCGCGGGAGTTGGTGAATGTGTAGTGGGAGATATTTTGGAAGGATATCTTAAAGAAGAAAAAATGTTTGAACTCGAGATCAAATAATCATTAGGAAAAGAAGATCGTCTATTTGATGCTTACCCCGGAATTACTCTTAAAAGCTTATCAGCTCATGGTCACTGCAAAGACCATGTGTGACACTTATGAAGCTAACAGACAAGTCTGTAAATATGTACATTCTACTTCTCGCGGACATGAAGCCATTCAATTGGCAACAGGTATGCAATTACTGCCTTGCGATTGGGTGAGTCCTTATTATAGAGATGACAGTATCATGTTATCCATCGGGTTTCAGCCATATGAATTGATGCTTCAACTATTGGCAAAAAAAGAAGATCCTTTTTCAGGTGGACGATCTTATTATTGTCACCCTAGCAGTAGAGATGAGCATCGTCCATCCATCATTCATCAGAGTAGTGCAACCGGCATGCAAACCATCCCTACAACGGGATTGGCGCAAGGCATTCAATATCTGGAAAGAATACAGAGTGATAAGTTGAGAACCGTCAACGGGCAGTTGCCGATTGTTGTTTGTTCTTTGGGTGATGGAAGTGTAACAGAAGGAGAAGTGAGTGAAGCCTTACAATTCGCAGTATTGAAACAATTGCCCATTATTTATTTGGTGCAGGATAATCAGTGGAGTATCAGTGCCTCTGCAGAAGAAGTAAGGGCCATGAATGCCTATGACTATGCACAAGGATTCAAAGGATTGAAAAGATGGCAATGTGATGGTAGCGATTTTATTCGCAGCTATGAAACCATGGCTGAAGCCATTGAATATACACGTACAGAAAGGAAGCCCGCACTAGTACATGCCAAAGTACCCTTGCTTGGACACCATACAAGCGGTGTGAGGAGAGAGTTTTATAGAAATAGAGAAGATTTGTTGAAGCATGGGTTGTATGACCCGCTTCCTAAACTAAGATTATTACTTACTGATGTAGGTATTGCAGAACACATCATCGCCGACATAGAAAAGCAAGCAGAAGAAAAAGTGCTGGCAGATTTTCAAAGAGCACAATCTGCACCTGATCCTGATCCTCGTTCTGTTGAAGAACATGTATTTGCACCATCACCCATTAAAGAGGAAAAAGGACACCGTAGTCCAAAAAATGGTGAAAAGGTATTGATGGTGGATGCGGCATTACATGCTATCGAGGAAATCATGGAAGAACATCCTGAAGCGATCCTATATGGACAAGATGTAGGTGCTCGTTTAGGAGGTGTGTTTAGAGAAGCGGCAACGCTGGGAGATAAATTTGGGGAACACCGTGTATTCAATACGGCTATTCAAGAAGCTTATATTGTAGGTTCTACGGCGGGTCTCTCTGCTTTGGGAATAAAACCCATGGTAGAAGTACAATTCGCAGATTATATCTATCCTGGGTTCAATCAATTGGTAACAGAGTTGTCTAAATCATGCTATCTATCTAATGGTAAATTTCCTGTTGGCATGGTATTAAGGGTGCCTACAGGTGCTTATGGGGGAGGTGGACCTTATCACAGTGGAAGTGTAGAAAGTACATTATTGACCATTAAAGGGATAAAAGTGGTCTATCCATCAAATACCGCTGATATGAAAGGCTTGCTCAAAGCAGCATTCCATGATCCTAATCCGGTGGTGATGTTAGAACATAAAGGTTTATACTGGAGTAAAGTACCCGGAACAGAAGATGCTAAGATGGTAGAGCCATCACGGGATTATATCCTGCCTCTGGGAAAAGCAAATATTGTACTTGCGGCGGATACAGAAAGAGTAAAAAAGGGGGAAACTGTTTGTGTAATTACCTACGGGATGGGAGTATACTGGGCAAAAGCGGCTGCGGCACAATTGCCCGGACAAGTTGAAATCGTGGATTTGCGGACCCTGCACCCATTGGATGAGGAAATGATCTTTAATCAGGTCAAAAAACATGGAAAAGTGTTGGTATTGAGCGAGGAACAACAAAATAATTCTTTTGCCGAAGCGATGGCATTACGCATATCCAACCAATGTTATCATTTCTTGGATGCCCGTGTAGAAGTTATGGGGGCATTGAATCTGCCTGCAGTACCCATCAACCTGGTATTGGAAGCCGCCATGCTGCCCAATGCCCAAACAGTGAAAGAACGGATCGTCAAATTGTTGGCATACTAAAGCCGAACCCCTATATTTGCACCCCGTAAATGAAAATTTACACGGCGGGGTAGCTCAGGTGGTTAGAGCGTTGGATTCATAACCCAAAGGTCTCGGGTTCAACTCCCGATCCCGCTACGATACAGAGTCTTCATTGAAGGCTCTTTTTTTTGCTCATAACCCAAAGGTCTCAGGCCGAGACGATCAGCCTAGCTGATATCTCGGTGCCGACAAGATCGTCGGCATTCAACTCCCGATCCCGCTACTCGTTATTTTCAAAAATAATAAAGAAGCCCCTACACAATGTAGGGGCTTCTTTATTATAACCATCCTTCTAGAGATACTTACAATTTAAAATATACGTTCAAAAATCATTATATAAGTGATCCATAAAAAAGGGCCTGACTTGCAGGCCCCTTTATTGCTTAATACACAAACCACTATAGAACAATCATTTTTCTGGTAATGGTCGCTGTTCCATTTGAAATAGTAACAGTATACATACCTCTGTTAAATCCTTGCTGCAGCCTGATTTGTCTGTTTACAGCCTGTAATTTTTCAGCAGTATAAGTTGCCCTGCCTCCGATGTCTGTTACTCTCACTGATAGAGACTGTCCGTGAAATACTTCCGGTACTATCAGCGTAACAGTTGTGTTCGCGTTCACTGGATTAGGGTACAGTATAAATTCTTTATCATTAGTATTTTCTGTTATTGTTTCTTTGGTTGTTACTGCTACTGTTTCTTTAGTATTGTTTGTTTGTTGTACCGCTTGTCTGAAAACAATTCTATCAATAAATGGTGCATCAGAACCTGTAGGGCGGAGTTCAATGGAATTGATACCTTGTATCAGACTTACCTCAATGGTTTTCATTTTTGGAGCTCCTCCATTAAAACACCATGCACCTGATGTGATAAAGCTTTGTGTAGTAAACGGCTGTGCATTCACAGATAAACGAAGATTACGGTCTACTGCTGTGATGTAATAAACATCCATCAGATAATTACCACCCTCAGCTGCCAGTATATTGTTGAAACGAATTGCATTTCCTGTAGCTGCCAGCATATTCACCAATGCGCCATTTGAAGAAGTGTTGCAAGTAACGATAGCGCTAGCACCTGCCAATTCTGCTGTTTCAGCTTCGAGTGACAATCCATTTACGTCTGCTCTTTCTAATTTTATTTTATCGATGAATGGAGCATCACCACTAAATGGTGTAATATCAATATTGTTGTTGCCTCTTTTCAGGATCACAGTTGTTTCATAAATAGCAGGAGTACCTCCATTGAAACACCATGCACCGGATATAGCCACTTGTTGTCTACCCATTATGGTTCCATTCACAATCAATCTGAATGATCTAACTGCTGCACTGATATAAGACACTTTCAATTTATATGCACCTGCAGATTCAGCTACGATCTGATTAAACCTCACACCATTGGTATTCACGTTAAATGGATTCACCAATTTACCATTTGATGAAGTTGAACAGGTGACAATACTTGCATTGCCTAGAATAACAGCATCTTCTGCTTCAAATTCAAGCTTTGCAGACAATAATAATACGTTCGGATCTGTGTTCTCAGGATTTTTTCCTTTGCTTACAACCGCTAATCTATCTACCTGCACACCGCCACTAGCAATAGCTATTCTTACATTATGATCGCCGGGCTCTAAGAAATAGCTAAAGCCTCTTTCTTCACTACCATAACTGTAATGAAATTTTTTCCAATACCATTCGAAAGTGCTATTCGTTAAATTATTCCATTTTCTGAATGGTTCATGATCAACAGAGATCCATAAGCCTGCACCAGTGTTTAATGCTTGTATCTTAGCCCAAATATCATACTCATCAGCAGTAGTAACATTCACTGTGAATGACAATACTTGATCAATTCCTTGCGGAGCATCGGTTGAGGTAACACCGGTTTCGCTTTCTGTATAAGCACCGCCTTTTGCGTTCGTTGTAGTTTTGGTTTGCCAATGAACACCTTTAACTGCTGCTTCTGCTTCATAGAAAGTTTCAATATTCGTTGTGGTTAAACCCCATCTTAATTCAGAAGGTGTGCAATGACCTACTTCTTTTTTCAGGGAATCAAAATCAGGTAGATCATTGGTGATTACTACTTGATCTAAGAGAATATTACTATTGGGAAATTCGAGTGTAAGTCTATGTTTCCCTTCACCCAGATCATAAAAACGCGGTATTTGAAACCATGTAAATGATGCACTGGTGAGTGGCGTGATATTTTCTACTGTTTGGCCATCAACAGCTATGCGAATAGATCCTGTTCCTACCGATGCAGCGTTCAGCCAAACACGGTATGTACCTGCAGTTGCCAGATCAAATTCAAAATGTACTTGTTTAGCAAGCGCGCTTTCTCCTACTAAATTATCATCACCGCGAATATATAGTCCATTCGATACGTTCTCCTGTGCATGGATGGTCCATTTATTTCCTAAAGACTTTCCACACTCAGCTTCAAACGCAAGCGTATTGCCTGATACAGCAACAACAGGTAACGTAAGATCAAGATTGTTACTACATTCCAATGTAGCTTGTGGAATAGATGGAACAGAAGTATGATTTTTATATACCTCACCAATATTAGTTAAACTTCCATCCGCATTTAAATAATTTGCACTCTCCACCGGATTCTGTGAGTTGGCTGCATTGGGCTGGAAATAGGCATAACGTTCTACAAAACGAAGTGTATCCAAGTAAGGTAAAGCCAGTTTTAAAAAGTCTTCTTGAATAGAATTCGTACGATTTGGATTGGCATTGAACTCTGTGATCCAGATCGGTAGTTTATAAATGTTATAAACGTTATTTAAGTACGTTTTGAATCGAGCAAAAATTTGTTGTGCACTTGCATTTGGACTGGTAGCCGGATTGCTCCCCCAATCGTACCAATGTACTGCTACAAAATCAAAGCGAACATTTTTCTCTTTGGCAATGCGTGCAAACTCAAGTAGCCAGGTAGTAGGTCCGTTTTCTCTCGGTGCCGGAGTACCCAGTCTCAATCCCATTGACATTAGATTTTCATAATAAGCAACTGCAACAGCAGGCTGACAAAGGTTATTGTATTGTCCGGATTCGCCACTACAGTTATCAGATTCATTAAATCCAAGAGCATGTGTTGTTTTTTTCTTCGCAATCATTTGGTTGATTGAAGCGGGCGAGGCACCACCTGCACCCCATGCCATAGGTACATACTCATAATTAGGTTGTGAACTACTTCCAAGTCCCCAATTGTAATACCATCCTGCATCTAACTGCGGATAGCTGCCACCGGTCCCTTTTTTTGTTACCCAATTCCAGGGTACTACTCGAATGAAACTGATATTACCTTGTAAAGCAATATCAATATTATTGATGACCATATCTGCTTCTGAAGCAATGTACACTTTACCCTTGCCGGTTCCATTTACATTGTTAGCGAAACTGGCCATATAACCTCTTTTCAAAATAAATGATGATATCGCATTATCTAGACCACCGGGTATAGTTGCTCCCTTGTAAATAATATCTTCTTTGATCTCAGCAGCATTACCTAATTGTTGTGAGCCACTAAAGATTTTTAGTACAGTAAAATTGCTTGCATAAGGTCTGATCACCGCACCTGTTTGATAGTATTGTTGTATTCTGAAATTCTGATCCAATGTGCCTGCAACATTTTTAACGAGGATACTGCCTGTTTTCGTAGCGAGCTGATCAGGATTTTGTTGGTGCATATATACCCATGAGGCGGTATCTAAAAAATTCAGTACCAGTTGAGATGAAAAAGCTCCGGTTTTGAAATGTACAGTACTCTCACTTAATAAAGAAAGTACACCTTGATTGAGACTTCCTCCATTGATAGACAATTGCGTAGAAGATATTGTCAACCCTTTCTGTGCACATGCAAATACGATCGATCCATTGGCATTTACTTGTCCGGACTCGATCAGCATATTGTAATCGATCGGCATTCCAGGTTCAATACTGCCAGCTTTGGGATACTTATCTTTTGTAGGTTCGTGTTGACCTCTGCAAATAGCGTATGGGAAAGAATTTGCACCTGGTAAACAAATCGGGCTTACTCCCGGATTGCCAGGTGGATTTGGTTTTTCATTGGTAATGCGCCAGTTCTTTTCATTAAAGAAATCCTGGTTCTCTTCACCTGTCCAATAAAGGTATTGTGAAGAAGCATTACAAGGATTCCCTTTTTGTGCTTGAACAGTAATAGTGCATAAGAGTAAGCAACAAAAAGTGAACAAGACGAAAAGAGTTCGTTTAGGGGTGTAAAGAGGATACATGGCAAGTTTAGTTTTGGTGAATTTTGCTTGTATCAAATTTATTTTAGCCATTTTTTAGTACTGAGGGCTTATCTGGTCAGAAAAGAGGTCCATTTGTTTTTTTATTGAAGCCTATCTTTTGGGTATGTGTTTATGCGGTTTTATTCATGAACTGAAACATTTGTGCCCCTTGAATGAATATTTATTTTCCTAAAACTGGTTTCTGTTAGGCTAATTTTAAAGTACGATTCAAAAATTTAAAACAGAACCTGCAACTGGCAGCAAAGTCTTGCAGGATTGTACATACAATTGTCACTTATGATCATTCGAAATGTAGTAGTGCTTCTTATAATAATGGCCTCTTTGTCTGTTGTAGATGCACAAACAAAACTTCCTTCTTTTTTTTCTGATAATATGGTATTACAGCAAAAAGACTCTGTAGCTATTTGGGGAACCGATGCTCCCGGAAAAAAAATTACAGTAACGGGTAGTTGGGGAGCATCTGTAACCACAGTAACAAATACAAGCGGGCATTGGAAACTAAAATTACTTACAACTCAAGCAGGAGGACCTCATATTGTCAACGTTAAAGGAAGTTCAGAACTGACTTTTCAAAATGTGCTCTTAGGGGAAGTATGGTTTTGTTCTGGACAATCAAATATGGAAATGCCAATGAAAGGTTTTGCGGGACAGCCAATTATAGGCAGTAATGAAGCCGTCTTGCAATCGCGTAATGATCAGATTCGTTTCTTTCACACACCTAAAACGCCGAGTTTATTACCTGTAACAGATGTAAAGTCTACCTGGAAAAAAGCAGAACCTGCTAACACATCGGAGTTCAGTGCCGCTGCTTATTTCTTTGCAAAAAAAGTACAATCTGTTTTAGGTGTACCTGTAGGCATCATTCAGTCTTCGTGGGGTGCATCTACGATTGAAAGCTGGATGGATAAAGAGTCATTGGCTGCATTTCCTCATGCTATCATTCCTGATACGCTTCCAAAGATTACGCCGAATAGAGAACCTACTATTATGTTCAATGCTATGTTATATCCCTATATCGGTTACACTATTAAAGGTGTATTATGGTATCAAGGAGAAGCCAACAGAGAGAATGCTCATCAATATCAGGCATTGTTCAGCACCATGATTCAGTCATGGAGGGCACATTGGAAGCAAGGCGATTTCCCTTTTTATTTTGTACAGATCGCGCCATTTGAAATGGGAAAAACCAATGCTGCATTTTTACGTGAAGCTCAACTTAAAAGCATGCAATCCGTTTCCAACACAGGTATGGTAGTAACCTTAGATATCGGTGATAGAACAGTGATTCATCCTCCGCAAAAAGAGCAAGTAGGAAATCGATTGGCTTATTGGGCATTGGCAAAAACATATCAAATCAAAGGCATTGGTTTTGCCGGTCCGGTGGTAAAAACAGCAATACCAAATAAAGAAGGCAGGATGGTATTAACTTTTGAAAATTGTCCGAATGGCTTATCTAATTTTAATAAGCCTATGACTCAATTTGAAATTGCGGGTGAAGACAGTGTGTTTCATCCCGCTACTGCTATGATCAATAGAGATAATCCTAAAGTGTTAGTGGTGTGGAGTGAACAGGTAAAAAGCCCCAAAAGCGTACGCTATGCTTTCAAAAGCTGGACAGATGCTTCACTGTTTAATACTGAAGGGTTGCCAGCATCTTCTTTTAGAACAGATGATTGGTAGTCTTAGCAACTGATTTGCCATAAATCCCCCTCATTTTTGAAATATCCGTTGCTATAAAGGTGATTCTTATCAAATAAATTTGATATCTGTGATACTATTGATTGTTGGTTTAATAACAGTCATATTCATCAACCACTTCAACCACTTGCCATGAAGATCAAAGGGTTCCTTTTTTTATTATTAGCGATGATGATTGGAGTATCTTCTTCAGCAACGAATTATTATATCAATTCTCAATCCGGTAGTGATACCAATGATGGCAAGAGTAAGCATCGACCTTTTAAAACAGCAATCCCTTTACGTGCAATCTCATTACAGCCGGGTGATTCTATTTTGTTTGCAACCGGATTGCGATACACCGGTATGTTGTCTTTATCGGATGTGAACGGAACGCAGGATCGTCCTATTGTTATCAGCAACTATCGTTTTAGAAGCGATACTACAAAACCTGTACTAGATGCAGGTAATGATCTTAATACAATACACCTTAAGAATACTTCACATATTCAGGTAACACAACTTGAGTTAACAGCGATGACTCCATATGGAAAAAGTGAAACAGGTAAGGCTGAATTAAGATGTGGTATTCTGGTAGAAACAACCAAAGAAGAAATATTTCAGAATATTGTGTTGAAACATTTGGTAGTACATGATGTGTATTACAATGAGCCCGGTTTCAAACGTTCCGCAGCTGAAACAAAATCAGCGAATGGCACACAAAGCTATGGTTGGGGTATTCGTTTTATCAACCAATCAAAGAAGGGAGTGATGAAACAATTATCTGTATCCTTTTGTAAAGTCTACAATGTTAGTCATACAGGGATCAAGATTACGGCACCTGCTGAAGGTATCAAGGGTATGGAAGTTAATAACAACGAAGTATTTGATACAGGAGGTCCGGGTATGCAATTTTCTGGTGTGAATGACGGACATATTCATCACAACAATATTCATCATTCAGGTTCTATAAAGGATACGCGTAACTGGGGCCGAGGCAGTGGTCTATGGACCTGGAGTTGTTCTGATATTTTAATCGAACATAATCGTTTTGAATATGCCAATGGTCCGGGTGATTCAGCCGGTGTCCATATTGATTTCAATTGTAGTCATGTAGTGGTACAATATAATTTCAGTGCCAATAACGCCGGTGGATTTTGTGAAATACTCGGAAATAATTACAACTGCTCTTATCGATATAATATCAGCGTGAATGATGGATATCGTGTTAAAGGAAAAGATGGTGCTTTTCAGGAAGGAAAGATATTCTGGTTGAGTGGGTATCAAGGCGATAAACAAAAACCTACAGGTCCATTCAATAGCTACTTTTATAATAATACTATGTATGTTGGATCGGGCATTGTTCCCAAAGTAGCGATCAGTGCTACTGCCAGCGGAATACTGATCATGAATAATATCTTTTATTTTGAAGATTCTGCTGTAATGGTTGCTGGTGATCAATTCAAAACCGATGCTAATCTCCTGCAATCAGGTAATACCATCTTCAATAATAACTTGTTTTTGTACGCACATAATTGGCCGGCTGCTTTTCCCATTCAGGATGCACGTCCTTTAATTGGTGATCCGCAGTTTCGAAAAAAAGCAGGTTTTGCATTGGTGGACTATCACCCAAGAAATACGATAATGATTAAGGATAAAGGTATGGTGATACCGAAAATACCGGGAGATAATGTTGGTATTAAAATAGGGTTGGATATGGCAGTTGACATTTTAGGAAATAAGATCAAAGGCAAGCCTGATATCGGGGCTATTGAATTGCAATAATAAAGGAGTATCACTTTAGACCTAGCATATGAAAAAAGTACAGCGATATTCTATTCATACTTGTTTACGTAAAGTTTCTCATCAGTTGGTGATATTGATCCTTTGTGGAATACTCATGTTAGGTAATACAAGTTTTAAAATCACAACTAATTTATCAAAGCCTAATATCATTGTAATACTTATTGATGATGCAGGGTATACTGATTTTGGTTTCATGGGCTCCAAAGATTTATTAACACCTAGGCTCGATGAACTAGCTAAAAAATCTTTTCGTTTTACTGATGCCCATGTTTCAGCTTCTGTTTGCAGTCCGTCAAGAGCCGGGTTATTAACAGGCAGATATCAGCAGCGTTTTGGTTATGAATGTAATGAAGGAGAAGGTTATACAGGAATTGATATTCAACAAACACTACTTCCCAAGAGATTAGTAACAGCAGGTTATGTAACAGCCGCATTTGGCAAATGGCATCTAGGTTTCAAACAGGAACAACACCCCTTGTCTAATGGCTTCCAATATTATTATGGATTTTTGAGTGGTGGCAGAAGCTATTTTTATAAACCGGATAAGGATGATCGCCCGGGTGTGCCAACTGCTTTATTAGAGAATCGTAAACAGGTAGCATTTGAGGGGTATTTAACGGATGTGTTAGGAGATAAAGCAGCTGACTTTATTCATGAAAATAAAAGCAAGCCATTCTTTATGTACTGGGCACCCAATGCAGTACATACTCCTCTAGATGCTGATCAAAAAGATTTAGAGAAGTTTCTGGGTCATCCTCGTCAAAAGTTAGCCGCAATGACTTTTGCGTTGGACAGAGCAGTAGGAAAATTATTGGATGCATTGCAGCAAGATCAATTACTCGATAATACCCTTATCTTCTTTTTAAGTGATAATGGAGGAGCACATAATAATCAATCTGATAATTTTCCACTAAAAGGATTTAAAGGCAATAAATATGAAGCAGGGCATCGTGTTCCATTCCTTGTTCATTGGCCTGCTAAGTGGAAGGGGGGCACCAACTTTACCGGACTTAGTTCATCACTTGATATTTTTCCAACTGTTCTGGATGCGGCAGGAGCTAAGAGTGATGCATTCGCCGGCTTAGATGGTGTAAGTCTGATTCCTTTTTTAACAGGTACAAAGAAAGGCTCACCACATGAAGAATTGGTTTGGCGTAAAGATGGAGCTACTGCAATCAGAAAAGGAAATCATAAGCTGATACAGTTTCGTGGATTGGAAGATCGCTTATATGATCTAAGCAGTGATCTTGGAGAAACACGTGATATCAAATCAACGAAGCCCGATGTTTACAGTGATCTAAAAGCAAGATTTGCGCTTTGGGAAAAAGATAAAATGAACCCTATTTGGACTGAAGGAGCATTGTGGGATAGTATTACGTTGATGATTCATGATGATCTTATGAACAATCGAAAGGTACGCGTTCGTAATCCTGAAGAATTAGAAAGGTTTCGTTCAATAAAAAATAAATATTAGCCCTGATAAATACAAAAAATCATGTTTACAAAGCCAAAACATGAAAGAATTTCAAAACATAATCAACGCCTGAGTATAAAACTGGCCATTATTTATATGTTATTGATTCTTTTATTTATTTTTCTGATCGTTTTGATCTGATAAGTCACGAAGGCTGGATCTGAAATTTAGATGACTGTTAGATCTATATGAACTTAACTCTGAAGATTTGCTTGCTGCTATTGCCAAATATACTTGTGCATTATTACTATGTGTATGGTCATTGTATCCCTATGCACAAACGAGTAGTTCCTTTATCAGTATTTCTGATGAGTTGGTCAACAATGAAGTAACTTCTGTTATTCAAGACAAAAATGGTTTCATCTGGTTTGGCACCAGAGGTGGTTTACAACGATTTGATGGTTATGATATGAGCTTACTCAAGAACAATTTTGAGCAAGGTAATAATCTATTGAGTCAATCCATTGAAGTCTTACAAAATGGTCAACAGAATACGATTTGGATCGGTACTAAGTCGGGTGGATTGAGTTCTTATGATCTGAAGACAGGTAAGATTACCAATCATGTCAATCAGATTAAAAGTGCGGCAGGATTTAATAGTGATTATATACTATCGATATTGGATGCAGATGATGAAAAATTATTTATTGGAACCTGGAAAGGATTTCAATACATGGATAAAAAAACGGGAAAGTTTTTCATCATTAATACCAATTGGAAAACTTTTGATATCCAATCTGATGGGCAATCGGGTTACTGGGTAGCGACCAGCAGTGGTTTAAAGCATTTGAATCGCGAGTTAAAAAATGATGCATCATACAACTTTGATAAAACCGGTATCAACATCACATCCATTGTTAGAGATACGAAGCGAAATTGTTTATGGTTAGGTAGCTGGGATCAGGGGTTGATACGTTTTGATCTAGATACAAAGAATTATACCAACTATCGCCATCAGAAAAGTGATCCGCTCTCGCTAAGTTCAAATAATACGTATCGATTGGTATTGGATTCAAAAGGTATGTTATGGGTAGGTACTTGGGGTGGAGGACTTAATAAATTCAATCCGGAAACAACGAGATTCGAAAAGATTGAGTTGATTATTCCCGGATTATACACGAATGACAATCAGATCATTCTAACCATTATGGAAGACCCATCCGGTTTATTATGGATTGGGACAGATGGTGCAGGTGTATTCAAATTTGATCTCAATCAAAAAAAGTTTATCAATATTGGCTATGATCAAAGAGGGAATGGGTTACAAGCCAGTACACATGTATTATCTGTATTTGTGGATCGGTACAATAAACTTTGGTTAGGAACAAAGGGTGGGGGGATTCATTATTCCAAAGATTGGAAACAGTTCAAGACAGTACCATTCACGGAAAAATCATTTGCACAATCAGGATCGGGTGTTTATGAGTGTCGTTCTTTTATGGAAGACAAGGATTTTCTGTGGATCGCTACCAATAAAGGATTGATTAGAATATTGAATCGATCGACAGCAATTGGGAACTATGATATTTATACACCTGATGCACAGAATGCATCATTGGCAAGCAGAAAAAAAATCAATGCAGTAGTAAAAGACAAAAGTGGAAAAATTTGGATCGGTACACAAGAAAATGGCTTGAGTTGCATCATTGGATTTGATAAGAATCAGCAACCCATATTTAAAAATTATTTACCTGATTTTGGAAATAAAACTGCGCTTCAAAATGAACGTATTAGTTGTTTGTTGATCGATTCTAAACAAAGATTGTGGATCGGTACCTATAAAGGACTTCATCTCTATCATCCTGAAACTGATCAGTTTCAAGCTTTTATTCAAAATATAACGCCGGGTAAAAGTATCAGTAATAATACAATCCTTTGTTTGTCTGAAGATTTGCAAGGAAATATTTGGGCGGGCACACAATCAGGATTGAACAAGATAACAGGCATTGACGGTGATCAATTAAATGTGATTCCTTTTACTGTTAAAGATGGACTGCCTAGTGATTATATCCATGCTATTCAACCTGATCAGCGAGATTATATTTGGGCTAGCACCAATAAAGGAATCATTCGTTTCCATACCACTAAACATTCTTTTGCTGTTTTTGATAAAAGAGATGGTATACGATCAGTAGTGTTTTCTGAGAATGCTTCTTATAAACACAAACAGGGAAAACTATTTTTTGGCGGATTGGAAGGACTTACTTTTTTTGACCCGGATAGTATCAGGATCAATCGCTTTGTTCCTCCCATCTATTTCACGAGTCTGACTATCAATAATCGTCCGTATGAATTTGGAAAAACAAGAGCAGACAGTGCCATTCTGGATCGGCCATTTTATGAAACAGATGCAATTACACTTACTTATGAAGAGAATATTTTTTCTATTGGCTTCTCTGCACTTGACTATCATGCCCCTGATAAAAATGAATACATGTATAAGCTGGAAGGCTTTAATAAAGACTGGGTGTATGCAGGGAGTAGTCGTTTGGTGTCTTTCACCAATTTAAAAGCAGGTACGTATTATTTAAAGGTAAAAGCTACTAACAGTGACAAAATATGGAATGACCAATATCGAGAATTGAAGATCACGATTCTGCCTCCACCTTGGAAAACATGGTGGGCTTATTCTATTTATGTGGGTATTTTCCTTTCCTTATTATGGGCTACCAGATACCTAGGTTTAAGACAAGCTGCATTAAAGAATCAGCTAATGATTTCCCGAATGGAGAGAAATCAAGAAAAGAATTTGTCTGACTATAAAGAACGATTGTTTACCAATATATCACACGAGTTTCGAACGCCATTGACATTGATTCTAGGCCCACTGGAAGATTTATTGCAAAGAAAAAAAATGGATGGTATTGTAGAAAAAAATCTGAAGTTGATTCAAAAACAATCCAAGCGAATGCTGAGAATGGTGAATCAATTGTTAGATTTTCAAAAAGCAGAAGCTGGAAGTATTATTCTAACACCTCAGCCGGGAGAAATAATTTCTTTTTGTTATAACGTATTCTCGCTTTTCGAAGATGAAGCTAAGCGAAAAAATATGCACTATACTTTTCATTCAGATGAAAGGTATTTCTCATTCTCTTTCGATCCGGATAAACTTGAGATCGTGATCTTCAATATACTTTCCAATGCTTTTAAATTCACACCTAATGGTGAAAATATTAGTCTAACCGTGAAGCGTTTGGGGGAAAAGAATTGTCAAATCATTATTCAGGATACAGGCTCAGGAATTGCACCAAATGAGCTGAACGATATCTTTAACCGGTTTTACAGAGGTAAGAAACATGATGCTACTACCATTTCCGGTACAGGTATTGGACTTTCCTTTGTGAAGGAGTTGGTAGAATTACATGGGGGTAACATTCAGGTAGAGAGTGATGGGGTGAAAGGCAGTACTTTTACTGTCACGCTACCTCATATACCGATCCATGAAACTACTTTAATGTATAATGATGAATCGCTGAATCCCATAATAAATCCATTACAGGAAATACTTGTAAACCCTATACCTATGCAAGAAGAACAGGAACAAATCTCCACTGAAACAGAACAGCCTATTATTCTCATTGTTGAAGATGAGTCTGACATGCTGCAATATGTTTATGATATCATCAGTCCGTCATTTAGTGTGGTAACAGCTACCAACGGTAAAGAAGGGTTACAAAAAGCACTAGAAGTAATTCCTGATCTCGTTGTCAGTGATGTAATGATGCCGGAGATGGACGGTATTGAATTGTGTAAGCAACTAAAATCAGATAAAGGGACTTCACATATTCCTATCATTTTGCTTACAGCTTTATCTGATATGACCCATCATGTACAAGGAATCAGAGAGGGAGCAGATGTATATCTTCCTAAACCATTTAATTCACAATTATTATTGGTGCACATACATAACCTGATCAATTCTCGAAACATGTTGAAGGAATTGTATGCTAAGAAGGTTTTTCTTGGTTCCGGGAATTTTGAGATCAAATCTTTTGAAGAAGAATTTTTATTCAAGTTGGTAAAACTGGTAGAAGATAATATATCAAATAGTCAATTCAATAATGATGAACTCGCTAATATGATGTTTATGAGTAGGTCTACATTTTATCGTAAACTCAAGGCTGTAACCGGTATGTCGGGAAATGAATTTATTAGAACTACAAGACTGAATTATGCGTCTAAATTATTAGCCAGTGGTAAATATTCAGTAACGGAAGCAGCCTTTGAATCAGGGTTTAATGATATCAAATACTTCAGAAAGCGTTTTCAGGATCAGTTTGGAGTAACACCTTCGGAATACAAACAGTAATCACACATTATTTAGGGGCTGCTACAAAAGCCCCCTTTTTTTGGAAATTATAGGTCTTCTCAAAGCGATATTTTAGCTATGTGTTCTTTTCCTTAAAGGAATGAACGATTGTAGAAGTCATATAATTTATTCAAATGAATCAAAAGGGTATAGTCACTTTTTTACGTATATCTGTCTCTTTTATAATGCTGTTTTGGATGACAGCCAATATTCATGGGCAGTCTAATGGTAATATTTGGGAAAATCCACAATGGGTTGAGGAGAACAAAGAGAAACCCCATGTACCTTTCATGTTATATAGCAGTAAAGAAACTGCTGTGAAAGATCAGTATGAGACATCTCCTTATTATCGTTCTTTGAATGGTAGTTGGAAATTCAACTATACCGACGATTATCAAAAACGACCACAAAATTTTTATGCAACTTCATTTAATGATGCGTCATGGAAAGAAATTACAGTTCCATCTAACTGGGAACTTCAGGGCTTCGGATTACCGATCTATACCAACATCATTTATCCTTTCCCTAAAAATCCACCTTTTGTGGGGGAGGATAACCCGGTAGGTACTTATCGTAAAACTTTTTCAGTACCTGATACTTGGAATGGTAAGCAAGTCATCTTACATTTTGGATCTATTACAGGTTGTGCGTTTATCTACGTGAATGGACAAAAAGTAGGGATGAGTAAAGTGTCAAAGACGGCTGCAGAATTCAATATCACCCCTTATATCAAAAAAGGCGATAACCTATTAGCAGTTCAGGTATTTCGCTGGCATGATGGAAGTTATCTGGAAGACCAAGATTTCTGGCGTTTAACAGGTATTGAACGAGATGTCTTTTTGTATGCATTACCTTCAGTGAGTATCTGGGATTTCTATCTCAAAGCAGACCTTGATGCCACCTATCAAGAGGGTATTTTTTCGGGTGATATTACTATCCGAAAATTTAAAAATTCTTCGCCGCAACTAATAAATGTACTTGTGGAAGTAATGAATAAGGAAGGGAAAACTGTATTCAACCAAACAAAGCAAATGCAATTGGGGAGTGACAGTTTGCAAGCTGTATCTTTTAGTGGAAATATTCCTTCACCTGCAAAGTGGACTGCAGAAACGCCCAATCTATATCAATGTGTATTGACACTTCAAACTGCAAACGGTATGGTGTTGGGAGTAACAAGTGCTAAGATCGGATTCAGAAAAGTAGAGATTAAGAACGCACAGTTATTGGTGAATGGGAAAAAAATCATGGTACATGGTGTAAACAGACATGAGCATGATGAAAAATTGGGACATGTGCCAACCAAGGAAATGATGATCAAAGATATTCAGCTGATGAAGCAGTACAATATCAATGCAGTTAGAACAGCACACTATCCCAATGATCCTCTTTGGTTAAAACTCTGCGATGAGTATGGTTTGTATGTAGTAGACGAAGCCAATGTAGAAATTCATGGAATGGGATCTATTACGCCAGGAAGAGGGGTAGATACTACCAATCACCCTGCGTATCTATCACAATGGGCATCTTCCATTTTGGATAGAATTGAGAGAATGGTAGAACGCGATAAAAATCATGCTTCCGTCATTATCTGGAGTTTAGGTAATGAAGCAGGAAATGGAAAAGTGTTTTATGATGCTTATGATTGGCTAAAAAAGCGAGATACCTTCAGACCAGTTCAGTTTGAACAGGCAAATGAACAGCGGAATACAGATATTGTTTGCCCAATGTATCCTCCCATACAATACATGAAAAAGTATGCGGCAGACAAAAGTAAGACAAGACCTTTTATTATGTGTGAGTATTCACATGCCATGGGTAATAGTAGCGGTAATTTTCAAACCTATTTTGATATCATAAGATCAAGTCCAAACATGCAAGGAGGGTTTATTTGGGATTGGGTGGATCAGGGAATACTCACAGATAATGGCTTTGGTAAAAAGTATTGGGCCTATGGGGGAGATCTTGGTGCCGGACATTTACAGAATGATGAAAACTTTTGTGCGAATGGTTTAGTTGCTGCAGACAGATCACCACATCCGGGAATCTTTGAAGTCAAAAAAGTATACCAGGATATTCTCTTCAGCGATATTGATTGGAAAAATGGGAAGATCCGTATTCATAATGACTTTGCATTTACAGATTTATCAGGTTATCATTTTAAATGGGTTTTATTAAAGAATGGTATTCCTGTTCAGTCGGATAGTTTTTCGGTGAATATTCAGCCCTCTCAACAACAAGAAATTCGCTTACCATATACAGTCAAAGATTCAGATGTTGAAATGGCATTGAGCATCTACGCTTTTACAAAGAATGCAACACCATCTATTCCAGCCAATCATGAAGTAGCAAGAGAACAGTTCTTAAGTAAACCGGTATTTTTTACTAACCGCACAAGCGCTGATGGTAATTTGAAAATAAGCAGGAAAGATCAACTGATCCAGTTTGAATCAGGAAAGGTAAAAGGTAGTTTTAATGTGAAACAAGGTAAGTGGATGAGTTATCTTATTGACGGGAACTCTTTGATTCAAAGTTTTCCGGAACCTTATTTTTGGAGAGCACCAACTGATAATGATTTTGGTAACCAAATGCCGAAAAAACTAGGGTTCTGGAGAAATGCACATAATATGCTAGAGCTAGATTCTGTACAAGTGCATACACAAAATAAGGAAGGGTTATTGATCGAATGCCATTATACACTCAAAGGGCTTGATATACCATATTCAATTGAATACCAGGTATTGAATAATGGCGCTATCAAAGTAAATGTGATGATGAGTTTTGAGAAGAAAAGTCCGATGGAAATACCGCGTTTCGGAATGCGTATGTCATTGCCGAAAATGATGGAGCAAATTCAGTTTTATGGCCGAGGACCTTGGGAGAATTATGCAGACAGGAATACAGCATCTTTCATGGGTGTTTATCAACAAACAGCAGCAGAACAGTTTGTAAAAAACTATATCAGGCCACAAGAAAATGGATATAGAACAGACGTTCGTTGGATCCATTTTTCAAACAAAGACAATCAAGGTATTCGAGTTACAGGCTTGCAACCTATTTGTTTCAGTGCTTTGCCTTATACTGCGGAAGATCTTGATCCGGGCTATACCAAAAAACAACAGCATCCTTCTGATTTGAATGAAAATGACTTTTTATCGGTCCACATTGATCTTGGGCAAAGAGGGTTAGGTGGAGATAATAGTTGGGGTGCTTTGCCACATGAATCGTATCTTTTAAAAGCAGGTAAATATCAATACGGCTATATTATAGAACCTTATATAAAATGAGTACCATGAATAAAATATGGGTGGGTCTTGTACCTCTGTTATTGTTAACAGGGATGCTTTCAGCACAAGGAACAGTGAAGTCAAAGCCTAATATCATTCTAATTTATACAGACGATCTTGGTTATGGTGATGTAAGTAGTTATGGCACTTCTGCTATCCCTACTCCCAATATCGATAGATTAGCGAAAAAGGGGGTTCGATTTACGAATGCTCATGCTACATCAGCAACCTGTACACCTTCGCGTTTCTCTCTATTAACCGGTAAGTACGCATGGCGTAAAGAGGGAACGGGGATTGCTCCGGGAGATGCTTCTCTGATTATACCTGTTGCTACTAAAACTTTACCGGGTACTTTACAACAAGCGGGTTATCACACTGCTGTTATCGGTAAGTGGCATTTGGGTTTGGGAGATACAAAAGGAGTTGACTGGAATGGGAAAGTCACGCCGGGACCACTGGAAATCGGTTTTAATTATTCTTTTTTAATACCGGCTACAGGAGATCGTGTGCCTTGTGTGTTTGTTGAGAACCATGAAGTAGTGAATCTCGATAAAAATGATCCTATCAAAGTGAGTTATGTTGGACCTGTTGATCCGAATGCACCTACCGGAAAAAAGAATCCTGAATTATTGAAATTACACCCTTCGCATGGGCATGATATGACCATTATTAATGGCATCAGTAGAATTGGATATATGTCTGGAGGTAATGCTGCTCTCTGGAAAGATGAAGACTTTGCAGATATTTTGGTGAAAAAGGCCAACGCATATATCACCCAACAGAAAAAAGGTCCTTTCTTTTTGTATTTCTCTACACATGATATTCATGTTCCAAGAATTGCGCATCCAAGGTTTGCAGGTAAAAGTGGATTCGGCCCGAGAGGAGATGTGTTATTACAGCTAGACTGGACCGTTGGTGAAATCGAAAAGATCTTACAAGAAAATGGGTTACTTGAAAATACTATGATCATCTTCACAAGTGATAATGGTCAGGTGATTGACGATGGCTATAAAGATGAGGCAGTAGAAAAATTAGGTAATCATAAACCCGGCGGTATTTATCGTGGAGGAAAGTATAGTGCATTCGAAGCTGGTACTCGTGTTCCTTTTATTGTGAGTTGGGATGGTGTGATGGAAGCAGGTAAAGTAAATGATGCGATGTTCAGTCAAATAGATCTATATGCGAGTTTAGCAAGCTTAGCAGGTGTGGCGATTGAATCAGGACAGGCACCTGATAGTAAAGATAATCTGCCTGTGTTGTTGAATAAAAGTAATGAGTCTCGTACTTTTTTGATCGAGCAGTCATTGAATTCAACTTTATCACTACTGATTGGTAACTGGAAATATATTGAACCCTCTAAAGGTCCTGCCATAAATAAAGACACAAATACTGAATTGGGAAATTCGCCACGACCACAATTGTATGATCTATCAAAAGATCCGGGTGAAACAAAAAATCTGGTAGAGCAATATCCGGGTAAAGTAAGTGAAATGAAGCTTATTTTAGATTTGTTGAAACAAAACAATAAGTAATGCAATTCAAATGCTCTTTTCAGAACTATCAGCAGTTGGGGCCATATATGTTGCTTTTGATATTATTAAGCCTTTCAGCTTGTGATACTCCTAAAGACAAAGAGCAGTCTGAAATTGTAAAAGAAGAAGCTGTTAGCTGTCTTCAGGTGCCGGTAAGATTTGGTGCAAAGTCAGGAGATGCAGGTCTGCTTGTATTTGACGATGACCCATCTGCGGCAGAAATGGTATTGGTTCCTGCCGGGGCTTTTGATATGGGCGCGGATAATGATCAGGCAGCTCAGGATGAATATCCTAAACATCGTGTCGAGGTTGATTCATTTTATATGGATGCAACAGAAGTGACGAATGCACAATTTAAAAAGTTTGTAGATGCAACAGGTTATATTACAACAGCAGAAAGAAAGCCTGATTGGAATGAATTAAAAAAGACATTACCTCCCGGAACACCTAAGCCTGATGAATCATTATTAGTGCCAGCATCATTGGTATTTAAAGCCACAGGGGGTCCGGTAGATCTTCAAGATTATTCTCAGTGGTGGAATTGGAAAGAAGGCGCTAATTGGAAACATCCTGAAGGTCCGGGAAGTGATTTGAAAGGAAAAGAAAATCATCCCGTAGTTCATGTGAGTTGGTATGATGCGATGGCATATTGTAAATGGGCAGGTAAGCGTTTGCCAACAGAAGCCGAGTGGGAATATGCTGCAAGAGGAGGGGTATTGAACAATATTTATCCATGGGGTAATGAACCTGTTAACAATGGAAAATCTAAGACAAATAGCTGGGAGGGGAATTTCCCTTATCATAATGAACAAAAAGATGGGTTCTTTAAAATGGGGCCAGTAAAAAACTATGCCTGTAATGGCTATGGATTATTTGATATGGCAGGTAATGTCTGGGAATGGTGTAGTGATTGGTATGATCATGATTATTATCGTGCACTTGAAAAAACAACTACACGTAATCCAAAAGGGCCCACTAAAAGTAATGATCCCGCAGAACCCTTTGCAGTTAAAAAGGTATTACGCGGGGGAAGCTTTTTATGTAATGATAGTTATTGCAGTGGTTACCGAGTTGCAAGAAGAATGAAAAGTAGTCCGGATACAGGATTAGAGCATACAGGCTTTCGTTGTGTAAAAGATATCAAATCTTCATCCTGAATTTATGTTTAGAGCCATCTTATTAGGTATTATTTGTTGTTTATGTTTTTCTCTAGTGATCGCACAGAAAAATACAGTTAAACCCAATATACTGATCATACTGGCAGATGATCTTGGCTGGGCTGATCTTTCTTGTTATGGGAGCAGTTTTTATGAAACACCTCATCTTGATAAGTTAGCAAAAGAAGGTACAAGATTTACACAGTTTTATGCTGCTAGTCCGGTTTGTAGTCCAACCCGTGCAAGTGTACTCACAGGAAAATATCCCAATAAAACGGGTGTTACAGATTGGATCACAGGAAGACAAGCAGGAGGTAAGGCAAAACCTTATGAAAGATTGATTGGCCCTGAAACAGCATATCAGTTATCATCGGAAGAAAAAACCATTGCACAATATGCTTTGCAAAATGGATACACTACTTTTTTTGCGGGTAAATGGCATTTGGGAGAAACCGAAAACGATTGGCCTGAATCTTTTGGGTTTCAAACCAATAAAGGAGGATGGAGTAAAGGATCTCCTACTGGAAGAATGAATGATAGTACAGGTGGTTTTTTTGTTCCATATAAAAACCCACGTTTGTCTGACGGCCCCACAGGTGAATACCTAACCGATCGTTTGACAAACGAGTGTTTAAATTTCTTGGATCAACAAAAAGATCAACCTTTCTTTTTGTTCTATTCATTATATGCAGTTCATAATCCACTTCAAGCTCCCGATAGTTTGATAAAAAAGTATAAAGCCAAACAACAAACATTAGGGCTCACTCCTGCACAAAGATTTGCAAAAGATGAACCTTGGATGCAAAATGAAAATGAATGGAAAAGAAGATTGTTACAGGATCATCCTGTCTATGCAGCCATGATGGAAAATATGGACCAGAACATCGGGAAGATACTTGCAAAATTGAAGCTATTGGGACTGGATAAAAATACCCTCATCATTTTTACATCTGATAATGGCGGACTAAGTACAGCAGAAGGTAGCCCCACAAGTAATGCTCCGTTACGAGCAGGTAAGGGGTGGCTGTATGAAGGCGGTATTCGTGTTCCTATGATTATGCGATGGCAAGGAAAAGTTCCGGAAAACAAGGAAATTGATTGGCCGGCTATCAGTAATGATATCTATCCAACAGTAGCGGGGATCATGAATGCGCGATACAAAACTGAATCTGCGATCGATGGGATCGATCTTTTACAATTAATGCAGAGGAAAAAATCAGATCGAACTTTATTTTGGCATTATCCGCATTATAGTAATCAAGGGGGTAAGCCGGGATCGGCCATCAGAAAAGGACATTATAAAATGGTCTACGATTATGAGACAGACAGTATGGAACTTTTTGACCTATCTAAAGATCCATATGAAAAGGAAAATATTATAGCCAAAGAACAAGATCTAGCGATAGACATGAAGAAAGAACTATTCCAATGGCTACAAAAAACAAAGTCTGCTTTCCCGAAGAAAAATCCTTTATATCAAGAATAAGGTTAAGTTATCGTTCGAATCACCTTCTTTGTTTAATCATCTCTGTTAAAGTGTAATACAAATCTGAACTTTTGCTTGTTTTTGCAATTTTATGCGGCTATTCGGACTATAAATCCTTGAACTGATTATACCTCTTTTTTGAAGCAAGCGTATACCTGATAAGCGAAATAATGTTACTTACTTAGTACTTGTAATAAAAAACCTAAACCAAAACAAATAACGATGCTTTTGCCAAAGAGAAATCTGCTTACACGTATAGGTTTATTTATCTTTCTCCTATTCACTATGACCGTTTCTGTTTTTGCACAAACGACCACTGTAAGTGGTACTGTTGTGAATGCATCAGATAATACTCCATTAGCGGGTGTTTCTGTTGTTGAATCAGGTGTGAATAAGGGTACTACTACCAATCAGAAAGGTGAATTCAAACTAACCGTGTCGAAATCAAACCCTGTATTAGTCTTTAGCTATGTAGGATTTCAAGACTATACCGTAACCTGGGATGGTTCTGCTACTATTAAAGTATCGATGGAACAAGCTGCATCTGCTTTGCAAGATGTAGTAGTGGTTGGTTATGGTACACAGAAGAAAATTAATCAGACCGGTGCCGTACAAACCATGCGACTGGATGATGCGGTAAACCAGCCGGTAACCAATTCAGGTCAATTAATGTATGGTAAATTCTCCGGTGTACAAATTACACAGGGTAGTGGTTTGCCGGGTGCAGATGCTTCTTCAGTAACCATCAGAGGTGTGGGAACTTTTGGTTCTACAGCACCATTAGTAGTCATTGATAATATTCAGTATACTGGTTTAGAAACTTTCAATAATCTTTCTCCCGCAGATATTGAATCCATTTCTGTATTAAAAGATGCATCTGCAAGTGCAATCTATGGTGCGAGAGCAGCGAATGGAGTGATCGTTGTTACTACTAAAAAAGGTAAGAGCGGATCTATGAGTGTTGTATACAATAGTTATACAGGGTTCCAAAAAGCAACAGTGGTGCCAGAATATCTTGATGCAGTAAATTATGCAAAGCTGAAAAATGAAAGAGATGTCAATCAGAATGGAACAGGCACCCCTATTCGTTATTCTGATGCGGATATAGCGGCTATGCAAAGTGGCAGTAACCGTGATCAATATGCCAATACCAATTGGGCAAAAGAGATCCTCAGAAATGCACCTATTCAGAGTCATTATGTAGCATTCTCCGGCGGTAATGATAGAACTACTTATCGCGCTTCTTTAGCCTACTTAGGACAGGAAGCTATTGTAAAAGGAAAGTTCAAGAATGATCGCTTTAATATCTCTTTGAATATTAATTCTAAAGTGAAAGATTGGTTGACCATTTCTAATGTGACCAATGCTTATTGGACAAAATTCAAAGGCCCTGTAGGTGGTGCTGATGCTATTACCGGTGAGAACGGTATTATCAATCAGTTTCAGCGTTCTGCACCTACAGTTCCTGTTTTTTACTCGAATGGCGCATACGGAATTGTGGATGGTTCTTATTTGAAAGTGAATGCAAGTTTCCCAATTCAGAATCCGATTAGAAGAGGTTTTCTTGGGGATTATATCAGTGATGAGATTAATATTTCAGATCGCTTTGGTATTAAAGTTGATTTTACCAAAAATCTCTCATTCGAAACCAGTGGAAGTATCAATTTGAATTATACCAATGTTTCCAATTTTAATCCTGCAGAGAACACTTTTGATTGGGCAGGAAATATTGTTCAGCAGAATACTGTAAACTCTTTGACCAATAGTACCAATTTTAATTATCGTTTACTGAATGAAAATATCTTACGTTATAGCAAGCGTTTTAACAGTAAGCATGATCTGACAGTTTTATTGGGTCATTCTCTGATCTATAATCGCAATGATGGATTCTCAGGAAATTTACAAGGGTTCCCTTCTAATGCTATTCAGGAATTCGATGGCGGTGGTGTATTGAATCCAAGTGTTTCCGGTAGTGCTTCAGAAGAAGCTGTTCAGTCATTCTTCTCTAGGATCAACTATGTATACAATGGTAAATATCTTTTTGAATTCAATATCAGAAGAGATGGGTCTTCCAAATTCGGTCCTAATAATCGTTATGCAACTTTCCCTTCTGCTTCTGCAGGATGGAGAATCAGTGAAGAGCCTTTCATGAAAAAAGTAGATTGGATCTCTGATCTGAAATTGAGAGGTAGCTGGGGTATTACCGGTAATGATAATATTGGTAACTATATTTTTGATCAAACATATAATAGCGGACTCGATTATTATCTTGGAACCAGCAATATCGTAGGAGCTGTAGCCATTACCAGATTAGCTAATCAGACCATTACATGGGAAACCGTAAAACAATATGATATTGGTTTAGATGCGGGATTATTTAAAAATAGATTGACATTGTCAGCAGATTATTTTGAGCGCTTGAGTTCAGATGTGTTATATGCAAACTTCCCGATTCCAAGTACTATTGGTGTTACCAACCTTGCTGCACAGAATGCTGCGAGTATGGTAAATAGAGGTCTTGAGATCACTGCCAACTATCGTGGTGTTATTAAGAAAGCAGTTAACTATAGCATAGGAGCTAGCTTGAGTAAATTCGCAGACAATAATGTAACTGGTTTGGGTGATAGAGCTCTTGAAACCATTAATGCCGAGAGTATTATTAGAATTGGTGCACCTTTCAATGCCTATTATGGTTATCAGGTAATAGGCATCTTCCAATCAGCTGCTGAAGTAGCTGCTGCCCCTAGACAATTTGGTAGCGTAAGAACTGCACCGGGTGATTTCCAATACGCTGATTTATCAGGTCCCGGAGGAAAACCGGATGGTGTGATCGATGCATTCGACAGAACTATTATTGGTAACCCATTCCCTAAAATGTTGTACAATTTTAATGGAACCCTCAATTATAAGAACTTAGACATGAGCATCCTATTTGAAGGGGTAAGCGGAATTGACAGATTACTAAATGACAATGGTCAATTGCCATTCGAGGGTGACAGAAACAATGTATTGACTTATTGGATCGACAGATGGACTCCTACTGCACCCTCTACTAAACTTCCACGTGTGGGTGGACAAAATAATCAAGTAGTATCTACTTTCTATGTGGAGGATGCCTCTTACTTGCGCCTAAAGAATCTAGAAATAGGATATTCTATACCAACATCTTTCACACAGAAGTATGGCATATCCAAATTAAGAGTGTATTTGGGAGCACAAAATCTGTTAACATTTACCAAGATGAAAAACTTTGATCCTGAAAGAGCTCGTGGTGGTAATAGTGATCAATTGGTTCCTCTATATAAAGTTTACACATTTGGCGTAAATCTTAAATTTTAATCAGCATGAAAAAGTTTATCATATTCATATACATAGTTGCAGTAGCAACCGGATGTTCGAAAAGCTTTCTTGATAAGCGCTCTTTGACACAGTTGGGAGAGGCTAGTTTCTGGAAAACAGAACAGGATGCAGTATTAGGCGTTAATGGTATTTACGAGGTATTACAAGATCGAGTATTATTCAGTGGAAACTTGAATGGAACAGCTGGTTTACCTATGTATGATACTTTTGGTGATAATGCCTATAACTCATTCAAGTTTGAAGGACCCGGCAATTTCATGTCGGCTAATATTGATCCTTCCAATGCTTTCTTTAGTTCATTATGGGTATCCTTGTACAAAGGGATAGCCAGAGCAAATAATGCTTTGGAGAACATGGATAAAATTCCAACAACGGCAATGTCGGATTCCAGTCGTAAAGCATTGCGTGGACAAGCACTCTTCCTTCGTTCATTATTTTATATGCACCTGGCAATGTATTTTGAAGATGCTCCATTGATCTTGAAAGTACAGACATTGGCAGAATCTTATGTACCTAAGAATACATATCAGCAGTTGTCTACTCAGATTGTTAATGATCTTAAAGAGGCAATTACTTTATTACCTGTTAGATATTCAGCAGCACAATATGGTTACGCAACCAGAGGTGCAGCACTTGGCATGTTGGCTCGATTCCAATTATACAATAAGGATTATCAAGGTGTGATGGATGCGACTGCCACTTTGTTAACAATGGGATATGCATTGAATACAAATTATTCACAACTGTTTACAGAAGCAGGAGAGTTTTCAAATGAGATTTTATTTTCTGTAAGATTTTCTCAGGATGCTTCGAATAATGGCGAACTATTTTCAGGCACTTTCCTAGCGGCACCGAAGGTAGATCAGCAACCGATGCCTAATCTGGTAAGAGATTATTATTGTACAGATGGAAGGCCAATCACAACTTCTCCATTATATAGTGCTGCAAATCCAAAAAATAACAGAGATCCTCGTCTTACAGCATCTGTTTATTTCAGAAATGATATTTTCATTACAGATCTTAATAGGGCCTTTACAGGTAACACAGCTACAGGTTTTGGATTGAAAAAATACATTCGTACTGCTGCTTCAGCTGCAGGTATTGGAGTGTTCAATCCGGGTGGACAAGATTTTATCGTGTTGAGATATGCTGATGTATTATTGATGCGTGCAGAAGCCATGGTAGAATTAAATCAATTAGCTGGCGCTTATGCATTGGTAAATCAGGTGAGAGCGCGTGTGGGTATGCCTACTGTACAGGCTGTAGAAGGTAGTGCTTTAACACAAGCTGCATTCAGAGATGTAATTAGACATGAAAGACGAGTTGAACTTGCATTTGAAGGATTGAGATTTTATGATCTGAAGCGTTGGGGAGCAGTTCAAGCAGCATTTCAGCGTGTAGCAGTGGATAATATCGCAGGATACGGTGCTACTTTCCGCAATAAACGATCTGAAGTTTTCCCAATACCGTTGAGTGAGTTGAATGCAAACTCTCAGCTAACACAACATCCGGCATGGTAGGGTAGCCAGCTCATTTGTTTAAACAATAAAATTTATCTGGATCTGTTCGGTTTTGTACGAGGAATTCAACAAAATTCCTCGTACGCTAAACCTTTTACTTATTCCGAAAAGGTAACAAGAGGTTTACAGCTGTACTAAATAAATATATTCATCATGAACCTAGCTGCTTCACAACTGACATCTCTGTTTCAGGAAGCTTTCAATAGCACTGAAACACCCTTGATCGTCAGATCGCCGGGTCGTGTGAATATTATTGGTGAGCATACCGATTACAATGAAGGATTTGTATTGCCTGCAGCTATAGATAAAGCTGCATATATTGCTATCACGTTGAGACACGATGACGAAATACACCTTTTAGCGCATGATCTGAATGAAAGATTCACTATCAAATTAAATGAACTGAAACCTATTGGTGATGTAAGTTGGCCCAATTATATTTTAGGAGCAGCAGCACAATTTCAGAATATTACCGGTACACAACTTAAGGGGTTTAATGCTTTGCTGACAAGTGATGTACCTATTGGTGCTGGTTTATCTTCTTCTGCAGCAGTAGAATGTGCCACTGTTTTTGCATTAAATACATTACTGTCTTCTGGCATTGACCGGGTATCAATGGTAAAAATGGCGCAAAAGGCCGAGCATGAATACGCAGGAGTACTCTGTGGTATCATGGATCAGTTTGCTTCTATGATGGGTAAGAAAGACCATGTAATTAAGCTCGATTGTCGCTCGTTGGATTATACTTATGTACCCTTCCAGTTACAAGATATCAAAGTGGTTTTACTGAATACCAATGTCAAACATTCTCTTGCTTCTTCAGAATATAACACTCGCAGACAAGAATGTAATCAAGCAGTTTCGATCATTCAACAGTATATTCCTTCTGTTCGGTCTTTACGAGATGTTACAGAAACAATGTTAAATCAATATGTCCAAGATGATCATCCATTGGTCTATCAACGGAGCTTATTTATTGTACAGGAGATACAAAGGCTACAGGATGCTTGTATCGATCTTCAGAAAGGTGATTTGTTTGCACTTGGAAAAAAAATGTATGCTACGCATCACGGACTTAGTGCTATGTATGACGTGAGCTGTAAAGAGTTGGATTGGCTGATTCAATTTGTAGAGGCAAGAAAAGAGGTGATTGGCGCCCGAATGATGGGCGGAGGATTCGGAGGGTGTACTATCAATTTGATTAAAGAAAATGAAATTGAAAAATTACTTGCTGAAATAAAGCCTGCATACGAGACAGCCATGGAACTTCCATTGACTTATTACATCTCTTCTATTGAAAACGGAACTGAAATTGTTCAACACAGATAGTATGGAACATTTTGATCTTAAAGAACATTCACACACTCGGTATAATATTCTTACCGGAGAATGGGTTTTGGTATCTCCTCATCGTACTAAAAGACCCTGGCAGGGAAAAGTAGAAGCAGTGTCTGTCAATGACCGACCTGCTTATGAACCGGAATGTTATTTGTGTCCCGGAAATAAAAGAGCAGATGGTAGCTTGAATCCTGTTTATGAAGACCCGTTTGTTTTCACCAATGATTTTTCGGCTTTACTTCCTGATACACCAAGCGGTAGCATCAATTTGCAGGGACTTATCAAAGCAGAAAGTACAAAAGGGAGGTGCAGGGTTATTAGTTTTTCTCCTAATCATAGTCTTACATTGCCACAATTGAGTGAGCAACAAATACAAAAAGTAATCGAACTCTGGTGTGATGAGTTTGGCAATATTGCAGCTGATCCATCGATTAGATATATACAGATATTCGAAAATAAAGGGGATATCATGGGGTGCTCTAATCCACACCCACATGGACAAATATGGTCTCAAAATACCATACCGGTTGAAATTCATAAAGAAACTATATCGCAATATTCATTTTACAATGAAAATGGACATAGTCTACTACAGGCTTATTTGAATCTTGAATTAGAGCTGAAAGAAAGAATCGTTATAGAGAATGAAGATTTTGTGGCACTGGTTCCTTTTTGGGCAATCTGGCCTTTTGAAACAATGATCATTAGTAAAAGACATGTTTCTTATATCACAGATCTTACAAACAATGAAAAAAAATCTTTTAGTGATGTTATTAAGAGATTGACAACGAAATATGACAACCTTTTTGATATCTCATTTCCTTATTCAGCAGGGATACATCAGGCGCCGGTAAATGATGGGGATCATCCCGAATGGCATTTACATATGCATTTTTATCCGCCTTTGCTTAGATCATCAACAGTAAAAAAGTTCATGGTGGGTTATGAAATGATGGCAAATGCTCAAAGAGATATCACACCCGAATATGCTGCGGAGAGGTTGAAAGAACTCAGTGAAGTACATTATAAAGAAAGAAAAAGTGGAAGCCATGTCTAAAGTGCTAGTAACAGGAGGTATGGGATTCATCGGCTCTCATACTGTTGTTGAACTAATACAATCAGGATATGAACCTGTGATAGCGGATGATCTCAGCAATGCTGAACTGTTCATACTAGATAATATTCAGACTATAACAGGAAAGCGCCCTGCTTTTTATGAGATTGATGTTGCTGATACAAATTCTTTATCTCATGTTTTTCAAAAAGAAAAAAATATAACACAGGTCATACACTTTGCTGCTTTTAAGGCAGTAGGAGAATCGTATCATCAGCCTTTAAAATACTTCAGGAATAATTTATTGTCATTGATCAACTTATTGGAAGTGATGAGCGCTCATGGTTGTAAGAGAATCGTTTTTTCATCTTCTGCAACTGTATATGGAGATCCTGATGAAGTTCCCGTAAAAGAAACAGCGGCTATTAAGAAAGCTCTTTCCTCTTATGGTAGTACAAAACAAATGGGTGAAGATATATTAGATAAAGTGGTACAAGCAGGTGGATTAAATGCGATTGCTTTACGTTATTTCAATCCGGTAGGAGCGCATGAATCCGGCTTATTAGGCGAGTTACCCAAAGGAATTCCGAATAATCTGATGCCTTATATCACTCAGGTGGCAGCAGGTATACGAGAGCAACTGACCGTATTTGGAGATGATTATGATACACCGGATGGTACTTGTATACGCGATTATATCCATGTGGTAGATCTCGCAAAAGCCCATGTGGCTGCTTGTAACCGCCTAGCTGCTTTATCGTTATCCGACTCGTATGAAGTATTCAATATTGCCACTGGTAACGGGGTTTCAGTAAAAGAGTTGATCGAATGCTTTGAGACATCAAATGATATAAAATTGAACTATGCCATCGGAGCGCGACGAATGGGCGATACGCCTGTATTATTTGCTGATCCAACGAATGCTAATCAAGTACTTCAGTGGCAGGCGACATTAGGAATTGAAGCAATGGTAACATCTGCTTGGAGCTGGCAAAAAAATATTACCACACAACTGTAATACCCAATCAATATGAAACTAGAAATCATTGATTACATCATTATTGCCATCTACTTTCTTTTTGTAGTTGCTATTGGCTATATGCTGAAAAAGAAAGTAAAAACAGGAAATGATTTCCTGATGAGTAATCGTAATATTCCATTGTGGATCACCTCACTTGCTTTCATTTCAGCGAACTTGGGTGCACAGGAAGTTTTGGGGATGGCGGCAAATGGAGTGAAATATGGATTGTACACGGTACATTTCTACTGGCTCGGAGCAGCATTGGCCATGATCTTTTTGGGCATTTTTATGATGCCGTTTTACTATGGTAGTAAAGCCAGATCTGTACCTGAGTATTTGGCTCTGCGTTTTGATGAAAAGACCAGAGGACTAAATGCTGTTTCATTCGCTGTGATGACGGTATTCTCTTCAGGTGTATCCTTGTATGCACTAGCGATGCTCCTACAGATTACATTAGGATGGGATTTTGACCTCTCTATTTTCTTGGCAGCGGGTATTGTACTGGTATATACATTTTTAGGAGGATTGACGAGTGCTGTTTACAACGAAGTGTTACAATTTTTCCTGATTGTATTAGGTATCGCTCCATTGATCATATTAGGGATGGATAAGGCAGGTGGTGTAGAAGGCATCATTGCAAATGTAGAAGATGCCAAGCTCCATGTTTGGAAGGGAATGGGAAGCGCATCCACCAATCCGATGGGAGTTGATGCTTTTAGTTTAGTATTTGGATTGGGATTTGTACTAGCATTTGGATATTGGTGTACAGATTTTCTAGTGGTGCAACGTGCTATGATCGCAAGAAACCTTAATGAAGCACAGCGAACACCTATCATTGCCAGTATCCCTAAAATATTGATGCCTGCTATCGTGATCATGCCCGGAATTATCTTATTGGCATTGCAAGGTCAATTTTCGGGCTACGATCTGCCGGTAAATGCTGCGGGGGAAAAGGATTATAATATGGCATTGCCCGTTTTGTTATCCAATTTGTATCCAAACGGAATATTGGGTATTGGGGTTACAGCCTTGATCGCATCTTTCATGTCAGGTATGGCGGGGAATGTGACTGCCTTTAATACGGTTTTTACTTTTGATATTTATCAAGCATATATCAAAAAGAATGCGTCTGATAAACATTATCTCTTTGTCGGAAAAGCATCAACGATTGTAGGTATTGTGATCTCTATTGGAACTGCGTATATCGCAAGAAGCTTTAACAGTATCATGGATTTGCTGCAACTCGTATTTAGTTTTGTGAATGCACCATTGTTCGCCACTTTCTTTTTAGGAATGTTCTGGAAGCGCACCACTGCAAATGGTGCATTCTTTGGATTGTTGGGAGGAACTTTAGCTGCTGCATTTACTCATGGACTAACAACAGCAGAAGGTAAAGGTGGATGGATTGCACAATTACATGAATATTACTCAGGCACTAGTCATGCCTTTAATATTGCTTGGATTTCTTTTGTTGCTTGTTTTGTGATTACTTTTCTGGTAAGTCTATTTACTAAGCCGAAACCGGAAGATAGTTTAATAGGACTGGTATATAGTTTGACTAAACGAGAAAAGACTAAGGAAAAGATCTGGTATAAAAATCCTTTGATAATTGGCATGATACTGTTGGTTGTTACATTGGCATTAAACATAATTTTTTATTAATCCATATTTACAGTTTATGAAAAAGCTTTTCGATTTGCGATTTGTCATTGGTCTTTTTTTTCTGAGTATGGGTGTGATATTGATCGGGTATTATTTTCTGACCGATATCAACCTCGAAATGCATCTTACTGTTAATAAATGGAGTGGTTTGGTATACTTGATTTTTGGGGTAGTTATGTTGAGACTTTCATACAGTAGCTCTGATCCAAATGATGAATAGAATAGAAGCGTGAATGATAGGGTTGTGATAAATATTTTAAAATGCAATATACTTACGGTATAGAATGATCGCTTTTGGATGATTCTTCGATATTATTATTCCTACACCCACTATCACAGGTAAACGACCTGCAAATTACCTATTCCATATACACAGAAAAAAATAGCATAATATGATGTGTATATCATTAGTCTATTAATAGGGTAAAGTCTTTAATTATATCATTAGATAAGTTTCCCATTATCGCTACAGGATATTAAGAGTCTTCATAGAACGCTCTTTTTTACCCATAATTCCAATGTCTTGGGTTGGGAAGTTCAATGCTGTTGCTGTCTTGATATCTATCAGATCATCGATACTTAGATTCAAGTTCCGCTATAGTCAAAGTTTGTTTACCACTGCTTTCATTCACATGAGCGTATATTCTATCGTTTAGCAATCTTGGTACCAGTCAAACATCTTTCAATTAAAATATGTAAATTCCTTATCGAAAAAGGATAGATACTTTATTAATACCCGACTATGAAATCTATACAAACAGATAAGATCAAGTTTTCCAAAATTAAATTTGGAAGACGACCACGTATTTCTGACGAAAGGACATTTAAACTGGGTGGCTATCTTGATGCGCAAAATGATCTTAAGATTCCTAAAAGATATAATTGGGGCAAAAAGATCAAGAAAGATAAGTGGGGAGTCATGGGTAATTTCCGAACCAATTTATGTACCTGTGCTGCGGCTGGACATCTAATTATGGTCTGGACTTCTAATACTTCAAAATTGCAGCGTCCTAAAGAGGAGGATATCATGAAAGCCTATTGCGATCTCACAAATTACATTCCGGAAACGGATGAAAATGATGAAGGGGTAGAAGCATTGAAGGTTTTAAAATATTGGAGAAAAAATGGTATAGCAGGTGAAAAGATCATCGCATTTGCAGAAGTGGAAGATGGCAATCATGAACAGCTATTGAAAACCATTTACCTTTTTGGTGGATGTTATGTAGGATTACATTTGCCCAAATCAGCGGAACGACAATACAATACAACCAAAAAATGGACAATTCCACGTGGCGGTAAAAAGAAAGATGCGGAGAAAGGCTCATGGATCGGGCATATGGTATTGGTTACCGGTTATAATAAAGATGAACTAAGAGTAGTAACATGGGGTAGAGAGATTACGATGACGATTGATTTCTGGAAAGAATACGGAGAAGAGTCTTATGCTGTATTTAGTGAAACGTTTATCAAAAATGATAAAACACCTACCGGAATATCTGTTGAAGTGCTACTGAATGATATTGAAAATCTAAAAAAGCAAAAGCAGGATTAATATCCTGCTTTTTATTTCTATGTTGTACAATTACAACAATTGACCTTCTATGATCAAGGCTATTTATCAGAAGATCAAGGGTACTAGCTCCCGTTATTAGGTACTCCTCCACCAAATTTTATTGGCTTAGCTTTCTTTTTTGCTGCTGCTTTCTTTTTAGGAGCTGCTTTTTTCTTTGGAGCTGCTTTCTTCTTTACGGCTGCCTTCTTTTTAGGGGCTGCTTTCTTTTTTGTTGCTACTTTCTTCTTAGGAGCTGCTTTTTTCTTTGCCGCAGCCTTTTTAGCTGGAGCAGCTTTCTTTTTAGGGGCTGCTTTTTTCTTTGGGGCAGCCTTTTTTGCTTTTGGCATAATTAATGGGTTTAGGTGAAAAAATATAAATGGTTGGATAATTCATATCTACCATTTAAGGTAAAATAAGTAATTTAATTGAGAAAACCAACATATAAAAGATAATGGCAGGTGGATAACCAACTATCATAGGACTAATAGATCAAAAGAATCTGTTGCTAAAAAGTTGGTTATAGAATCGGAACTGAAGTGTAGTTAACATCATATATACTTTTCGTATAGGTCGCTCATAAAAAATAAATTGACAGATAATTATCTCTACTCATTTTGAAAATAATCCCTGCGAATGCTTCTTTATAAAAGAATATTACATCTGCCCTCAATCCTTCTGATCTTCCTACTCATTCCATTTTTATTCTTGTGTGGATGTGGCGAAAATACGCAGAAAGCAAAGCGCACTGAAACTGTTATGATTCAAGTAATAAGGATCGGGTTACAAGATGAGATAGCAAATAAAAAACCAAAACAATATTTCTTAGCGAATTATCCGGCTCCTCAAAAGACAATGATCAGGGGTGGTCAAATATCTTTTGAAAAAAATGAAAGTCCGGGAAATCATCTTTTTATAGATAAAAATACCAACCTGTCAATTCCGGAAGAAGCACAGGGCAAAGCCCTTTTTACGACATACACAAGTGATAATGGTCTGGCATTGGATCAGATTCACAGTTCTTATAAAGACCATAATGGACATCTTTGGTTTGGTACCAACGGTGGTGGTGTAAGTAGGTTTGATGGTAAAAAATTTACCAATTATACAAACATACAAGGGCTGGCAAGTAATATCGTTTGGAGCATTTTGGAAGATAGAAATGGAAATATATGGTTTGGTACTGATGGTAATGGAGTGAGCAAATATGATGGTAAAATATTTACCAACTATACTACTAAAGAAGGATTGTCCGGTGATGTGGTTTTCAGTATCAAAGAAGATAGAAAAGGAAATCTCTGGTTCGGCACCTCAGAAGGTATTACAAAGTATGACGGTAAAAAATTTATACAATATTCGGTTACCGATGGCTTGCATAATAATACCATTAAAGATATTCTTGAGGATAAAAAAGGGAATCTTTGGTTTGCAACATTAGGCGGTGGTGTGAGTAAATACAATGGCAGCACTTTTACAAGTTATCGGTCGGAGAATGGATTATCCAGTGATACCATTCGGAGTATTTATGAAGATCTTGCAGGTAATCTTTGGCTCGGCACCAATAGCGCGGGTTTGTGTAAATATGATGGAAAAAAGTTTATGTCTTATACCATCAAAGATGGACTTGCCGGTAATAAAGTAATGACGGTTAGAGGTGATTCAAAAGGAAATATATGGATAGGAACCAATGGTGGTGGTGTGAGTAAATACAATGGTCAAAAGTTTATTAACTACACATCCAGTAATGGATTCGAAAGTAATAGGATTCCATGTATCACTGAAGATGATAGGGGCAATCTCTGGTTCGGGACATTTGGTGGAGGTGTCAGCAAATTTGGAGGTAATGGGTTTAGTAATTACACGGTTAAACAGGGGCTGCCCAATAATATCATTTATGGAATCACAGAAGATGTGTCAGGTAATTTATGGCTGGGTAGCTTTGGTGGTGGTATTTGTAAATATGATCGTAAAAGTTTTACCACATATAGCTTAGCACAAGGACTTTCAAATTATAATATTTATTGTGCTTCAAAAGATTCAAAAGGTAATTTGTGGTTTGGGACCTTTGAAGGGGGGGTGATAAAATTTGATGGTCAATACTTCACCACATATACCACTGCGAATGGCTTAGCAGACGATATTGTGTTTTGTATTAAAGAAGATTCAAAAGGTAATTTGTGGTTTGGCACTTCTACAGGTGGTGTCAGCAAATTTGATGGAAAGAGTTTTACCAATTACACAAAAGAACAAGGGCTTCCGGTTAATGGGGTGTTTTGTATTACTGAAGATTCATCAGGTGATTTATGGTTCGGTACTTATGGTGGAGGTATATGCAAGTTTGATGGCAAATCTTTCATCCACTTGAATACACAACATGGTCTTGCTGATAATACTGTATGGACAATCACTGAAGACTCAAACAATAATCTTTGGTTCGGTACCCAACAGGGGCTGAATATGATACCGAAAGAAACAGTAAAAACATTACACTCTTTATCTTCTAATGACACTGTATTTACAAAGCCGATATTCCAAACCTACACCACTCGAAACGGGTTGCCAGATAATTTTGTTACTCAAGTAGTGGAAGGGGATGATCACATACTTTATATTGGAACCAATTTAGGTATGTTTGAGCTGATCCCTGATTCATCTGCTGATCAAATGCAATCATTGTGGCGAGTGGGACAAGTTTTTAATATAACTACAGGTTATCCTATCAAAGATGTGAATGCTGGTCAGGGTGCCATGTATCTTGATAGCAAAGGGATTATTTGGATTGCAACCGGTTCAGAGAAGACGGGTCTGGTAAGGTTTGATCCTACAGCAATAAGAAATACATCCTCCAAAGCTCCTGTTCTGGTCATTCAAAAATTAAAAGTCAATAACGAAAATCCAATTTGGAATGATCTTGACAGTATGAGTGTGGATCGAGGCAAGGCTATTGTCATTGAAGAAATGAATGCATTTGGCAGACAGCTAAATGAGGAAGAGCGAGCACTGCAAAAAAATAAATTCGGAAAGATCAAATTCTCAGGTATCAACAGCTGGTATTCGATTCCTGAGAACTTGGTGTTACCCTATGACAGAAACAGTGTCAGTTTTGAGTTCAATGCAATAGAACCGGATAAAAACTATTTGGTAAAGTATCAGTACAAACTGGAAGGGTATGATAAAGACTGGAGCCCATGGACCAGTATTCCAATTGCATCCTTTGGTAATATTGATGAAGGTACTTATACATTCAGATTAAAAGCTAAAAATGATCAGGGTTTACTCAGTGAACCTTTGGCTTATACATTCAAAGTATCACCACCATGGTGGAGAACCTGGTGGATGTATGGATTGTATGTGATAGTAGCTTTTGCCGGTATCACACTTATTTTACGTTGGAATACCAGAAGAATTTTACAACAGAAAAAAACCTTGGAGCAAAAGGTGGTTCTGGCTACACAACAAATAAGAGAAGAAAAAGAAAATGTTGAGATACAAAAACAAATAGCAGAGGATACCTTAAAACAATTGAAGGATACCCAAACCCAGTTGATTCAATCGGAGAAGATGGCTAGTTTAGGAGAATTGACCGCAGGTATTGCTCATGAAATTCAGAACCCGTTGAACTTTGTCAATAATTTCAGTGAAGTAAGTGCTGAGTTATTAGAAGAAATGAAACAAGAGATTGAAAAAGGAAATTTAAAGGACGTAAAAGATATTGCAGATGACATACAACAGAATCTGGAGAAAATAAATTACCATGGTAAACGTGCAGGTGATATTGTGAAAGGAATGCTGCAACACAGCAGAAGTAGTACAGGACAAAAGGAATCTGTTCTCATCAATAATTTGTGTGATGAGTATTGCCGATTGGCGTATAATGGCTTAAAGGCCAAGGATAAAACATTCAATGCCGGTTTTGAAACCAAGTTTGATGAAACGATAGGCGTCATTCAGGTAATGCCTCAGGAGATAGGACGTGTGATATTGAATCTTATCAATAATGCTCTTTATGCTGTTAATGAAAGAAAGAAATCCGGAGAGCAAGATTATGAGCCAATGGTATTTATTGAAACCAGGAAGCATGATAATGAGATCAGCATTACTGTTGCAGATAATGGCATGGGAGTTCCTGAGCGTATAAAAAGTAAAATCTTTCAACCCTTCTTTACAACAAAGCCTACCGGAGAAGGAACAGGTTTAGGGTTGAGTTTGAGTTATGATATTATTACAAAAGGGCATGGAGGAAGGTTGTCAGTGGAATCAGAGAGCAGGAAAGGCGCTAAGTTTATTATTTATTTACCTGCTGGTAATACTATACTCAACAATTCATAGTGATTATATTTTTTAGATAAAATCTTCTCTCCAATATTTAAGTAGCTTAAAATAATCATTTTATTTTTTGTACATCATTATTCTACTCTTGAAAATTATGACTCCCATCAAAATTTTCAGTAGTTCTTTCGGCATTTGATTTTATTCTGTGAATTCGTTTCATGTATACTACACAAAATCAAGTATTTTTTTTAAAATCATCAACTTACTCATTATTGGGTATTTGTTCTCATAGAGTGCTAATATAGTTTTGATGAAATTTTTTTTATGCACTCACTTTTAAAATCCAATCGTTTTTTAGTTGCTGTAATTGCAACGCTTCTCATGTTTCAAATAACAGCTTGTTCAAAAGCGGAAGAATTATGGGATGATTATTGGAATGGTGTTTTTGATATTTCAGATGGCTGGCAAGTTGAGCTTTCAGGCGATGAAGCCATATTTGTAACTCAAGGTAGTAGTAAGCCGGGAATCAGCTTGGGTAGCAAAATTGCTACAGGACTGAGTAGGGTAGATGAAGATTCATGGAAAGGAAGTGTAAGAAATCAAAAGGGGTATGGTTCTTTGGTGCCGGGTACTGTTGATATTATTGGTGATGTGATTGTATTTAATACCGATGCAGGCGAAACCTATGGCGGAACCAGAGGTGTGAAAGGAAGTCCAACAACAGGTGGTGGTTCATCAGGCGGTGGTGGAAGTAGTGGTGGCGGTTCAGGAAGTGGATCAGGAGGTAGTACGGGTGGCGGAACTACAACACCAACAACCCAAACACTGATTGACCAAAAAGTAACCGGTAATAGAACAGATCAGAAAATTTTTACAGTAACATTACCTACAGGTATTAAAGAACTCGAAGTAATTACAAGTGAAAAAGCAGGCGAATATTATTACAATACTGCAGACCTCTTTGTACGTTATAATGCAGCACCTGTCATCAGTACAAGTTCAGGCTATAAATGGACTGCTACCAGATATAGTATCAATCCGAACAGAGATCAAGAGATTATAAGGATTACTTCTCCTCAAGCAGGAAAATGGTATATTACTGTTTATGGTTACAATACACATTTTACCTCTCATTTGACGGTTAAAATAAAGCGATAATTGCTTGATATGGTTATTTTTCTATAGTCAAAAAGAGCTTTTAACGAAAGCTCTTTTTGATTTATAAAGAGCATAGCAGACCCAATTGAATGTTTAAGCTTTCTTACCGATGATTTATCCACTCATCCCAAAACAATAACTACACTTTTATCTTCTCACGGCTTTGGCTATCTTTCGAAAATGAAAACCAACACCAGCTTTTTGCGAAATGGTCGTATCAGGTATATGGCTTCGCTTTTTGTAGTGGTTGCTCTCTGCACCGCTAATCTAACATACGCTCAGCGCCCCGGATTTGGTCCTGCTCAGTCTATCAAAGACCCAATCGTGGATGCTATTGTAAAAGAAGCAACAGAAAATTCTCAGTTAGAAAAACTGGCGCATGAATTAATGGATGGTATCGGTCCAAGACTGGTCGGAAGTCCGAAAATGAAGCAGGCCAATGACTGGGCTGTAGCAAAATATACCACATGGGGAATCCCTGCACGCAATGAAAAGTGGGGTGAATGGCGTGGATGGGATCGTGGAATTACCCATGTAGACATGATCTCTCCATGGGTGAAATCATTAGAAGGAATGCAACTGGCATGGAGCCCTAGTACCAATGGTAAAACAGTTACAGGTGAAACCATTGTTCTGGCCGATGCAGCTGATTCAATTGCTTTTCAACAATGGCTCCCTTCTGTAAAAGGGAAATTTGTATTGGTATCCATGGCGCAACCTACCGGTCGCCCTGATTATAACTGGGATGAATTTGGTACCAAAGAGTCAATCGAAAAGATGAAGAAAAATCGCACTGAACTAACGCAGGCATGGCAGAGAAGAATTACCAAATCAGGCTACAATGCACGCACACTCGCTATTGCATTGGAAGAAGCAGGAGCTTTGGGTGTGATTCAATCTAACTGGTCGCAAGGTTTCGGTGTCAACAAAATCTTCAGTGCCAATACCAAAAAAACACCCACCATTGATCTTTCTTTGGAAGACTATAGCTTATTGTTTCGTTTAACTGAATCAGGTGGCAAACCACAAATCAGTGTTCGTGCCGATTCAAAAGAAACAGGTGTTCAACCAACTTTTAATACGATCGCTGAAATCAAAGGGTCAGAAAAGCCCGATGAGTATGTGATTCTTTCTGCACACTTCGATTCATGGGATGGTGGTACAGGTGCAACGGATAATGGAACAGGTACGCTTACGATGATGGAAGCCATGCGTATTTTGAAAAAGATCCTACCCAATCCTAAAAGAACCATTCTTGTTGGACATTGGGGTAGTGAAGAACAAGGTTTGAATGGTTCACGCGCATTTGTGGAAGACCATCCTGAGATCGTACAGAATATGCAGGCATTGTTCAATCAAGACAATGGAACCGGACGTGTTACCAATATTTCAGGTCAAGGTTTTCTTCATTCTTATGAGTATATCAGTCGCTGGCTGACACGTGTACCTACTGATATACGTCAACACATCACAACCAACTTTCCCGGTTCTCCCGGAGGTGGTGGATCAGACTATGCTTCTTTTCTTGCAGCCGGAGCACCTGCTTTTTCATTGAGTTCGCTGAGTTGGTCATATGGTAATTATACCTGGCATACCAACCGTGATACCTATGATAAAATCGTATTTGATGATGTAAAGAATAATGCCATTCTTACAGCAATATTGGCTTACATGGCAAGCGAAGACAATACAAAAACATCACGTGAAAAAATTGTACTTCCGATCAATCCAAGAACAGGTCAACCCGGACAGTGGCCTGCACCTACAAAAGCTACCCGTAAAGGCGGATTGAATTAATAGATTTTATGGTATTTAAAAGCCCTGTGTTTCAATAACACGGGGCTTTTTCATGTAGTGGAATTACTACCGGGTGTATCCGAACACCTACCGTTTTTTAAAGGGAAATGTTATTGTACGTGGCTCAAAAGGAGTCTTACTTTGTTAAACTGAATGAGCTCATATTTCGTACATGAAATGAACCCATTCAGAGGTTTCGAATCCAATATCCACCCCCCTAATGAAATTCACTGTTACCCAACAGTGGATAGGGATTAGATAACCTAAAAACAAAGTTTATGTTCAGGAAAGTAATGGTTGTGAATGATGATGAGATCTCTTTGTTTGTATCCAGTAAAATGATCAGCAAAACAACATTTGCTGCTGAAGTTATTACCGCAGGAAATGGGTTAAAAGCTTTACAAGTATTCGATCAATTATTGCTCAATAGTAAAGCACCTACTGATGTACCTGAATTGGTATTTCTGGATCTTCATATGCCGGTAATGGATGGATGGGAATTTCTGGAAGTATTCTCAGAAAAATATGCCTACATATTTCCATCTGTACGTTTTGTGATTCTTTCTTCTTCTATTGATCCGGATGATATTTTTAAACTGAAACGTTTTTCAACAGTGATTGATCTGATACGTCATCCGATTAGCTTCGAAATTTTGAATGAGTTGAAGTTGAAGTATGAAAAAATGAATTTCAATTTCCCACCTGTAAACCATCAACAGGGGGTTGAAAAGCAAATGATTGCTTAACATAGTTGGGTCGGTAGTGAATCAATACTGAATATCTGATTGTAGTGGAGCGGATTAACACAGCGATTAGTTTCATGATTTCATTACCGCCCATTTTTTATTCCGGACAATCCAGTTTGTTGAGTAATTTCTTTTTATTGAATGGATGGATTCTCAGCATCAGGTAACCTCCACCACTCAAATCTCTAATGTCTTTTACCCACTGAATGTTATGTAAACCGATCATTAATGGTCCCGCTTTTATAGCCGCACCAATATGAAACTGTTTTTGGCTATTGAATTGTACAGGCATATAAAATCCCCAACTCAAAGTTTCCCAACGTGGTGTGATGGTGAGTAGATTGATTTCTCGTGTGAGTAGTTTGCGATTGTTAGAAGAACCATGTAAGTTAATATTCAGATCTCCATTGATATACAAGCCCTTTCCAAAAGAACGATCTATGTTAACAACGAGTCGGGTTGGGTTTCCGATTTTAAAATTGCTGGTAATGGCTTCACCATTGCTGAAAATAGTGGCAAGTGAATCTCTAAAGTCATTTCCCAATAAAGTATTGAGTAATTTATTGTCTAAGGAATTATCCGTAATACCCGGATTTAGGTTTCGAAATTGTGAAGCATATTCACTGGGCTTAAAGCGATTGGCGCCCAGATCCATTAATGCTACTCCAATTTTCCACTGGTAGTTAAGAGCATTATTTTGCTGATAGTTGTTGGTGAATTCATTGTACAGAAGATATTCTACGCCAAAACTAAGCCCCAAACTTGTCAGACTGTTCTTCAAAAATTCTTTGACAGGAGAACCTGCACCCGGAGCCGATCCATCGTAATTAGATGAATAGGCTAAAGCAGCACTACCTGCCGTAAAAGTATACACAGTATCTGAAGGTGATTTTGATTCGAGATAACTGAGCTTACCAATACGGGCAAAAGCACCGGATATATTTTTATGGATCTGTAAAGTAGCACCGGCTGTTAGTCTGCTGTTATAATTTTCATGTATGATCCTGGAGTAATTGAGATCTGCTTGAATCCAACCATTGTGTGTCGCGATACCATCTAGATAAGCGTGGTTATTATTCAGGTTCATGAATTCTTGAATACTACTGATACTATTGCTGCCTGAAACAGGGGATGTACGTATATGATTATAGGCCCGACCTCTCAAATTGAATGCAAACGCCGATGATGCGTTAAGCTTGTATAAAACATTCAAAAAACTCACGTCCACATTATGATGAAAAAAACGATTCATGGAATCAGGAATCAATGAGAGTTCGTTTTTGCTTAGTGAAAAAGAGTTGGTACTGGCTTTTGTTTGTACAGAAAATGGCGTTACCTCCCATTTGAACGCACTATTGACGGAAGCAGCAGGATTGTTTCTGATTCCTGAACTACCGGCATATGCAGACCCATATGTTGCTGTATAACTTTGTCCAAAAGCATTATTGATGATGAATAAGAATACGATCGATATGTGGGGGATATATTTCATAAAGAAAGAGATACTTTTCTTACTCCGACCGTTGCTCTAAAATGTTTCAGGTCCTGTTAAACAATCACCAAAAGATTTTGTGGAAAGATAGATATAGCTGGAAATATTTGATCTTCTTTCCGAACAAATTAAAGTGATGTTTGGCAATCGATTTCTTTCTATCGCTTGTTGACTTAATGATTTCTGTATGTAATCAGTTAATAGGGTGGTTCTTATTCTGATTTATGGACGCTGTAGTAATTGGTCTATTGAACATTCAATGAGCTAGCTCGCAATAAAAAGTCCCCTGTAGAAACAGGGGACGGTCTTCGATTGCTTGCCATATAAGAAAAGAGATCATTTAATGGAAAACCCTACTATTCATGTGCACAAAACAAAAATATAGATTTTTAAGATTCAATCACATATTATTTTAAATAATTTGATTATTTTTTAGATTTTTGTTCAAATAAATTCATTTTAGATCCAATATTTAAATATTAATAATTTAATAATATTAAAAAAATAATAGCCTGATGAGCATTCATCAGGCTATTATTTAGTGTAAATATTTGAAAATCAATCTATTTTCTGCTGGGATAGATTTGCAGGGCTTTTTCCAAGCAATCCATCGCTGCATTGATATCTGTCAAATTTAGTACGTATGCCAATCTTACTTCTTGTTTACCCAATCCGGGTGTTCCATAAAATCCGGTAGCAGGTGCCAGCATAACTGTCTGCTTTTCGTGTTCAAAAGATTCCAGAAGCCATTGGCAAAATGTATCTGCATCATCAATCGGTAATTTAGCCATCGCATAAAATGCCCCGCCCGGATTCGGACAAAACACTCCTTCCATGGCATTCAGTCGTTGAACAATCAGATCACGACGAGATTTATATTCAGCTTTTGTAGTATCAAAATAGTCTGCAGGTAAATCAATGGCTGCTTCTCCGGCAATTTGAGCAAAACTCGGTGGACTCAATCTGGCTTGCGCAAACTTCATGGCAGCATCCAACACTTGTTGGTTTCGTGTTATGAAAGCGCCAATTCTTCCTCCACAAGCACTGTATCGTTTACTGATGGTATCCATAATGATCACATGATCATCTACTCCCTTTAAATGTAAAGCACTTACCTGATGCCCCTCATAACAAAACTCTCGATAAGCTTCATCTGAGAACAGATAGAGATTGTGGCGCAGGATAATGTCCTTCAATTGTTCCATTTCTGCAGCACTATATAAATATCCTGTTGGATTATTGGGATTACAGATCACAATAGCTTTGGTGCGAGAAGTGATCTTTTTTTCAATTTCTTCGATCGGTGGTAAAGCGAATCCATTTTCAATATGAGAAGTTACAGGTACGACTGTAACGCCTGCGGCAACTGCAAAACCGTTATAGTTAGCATAGAATGGTTCGGGAATGATTACTTCATCACCTGCGTCCAGACAAGACATGAAACCAAATAATATGGCTTCACTGCCACCCGTAGTAATGATGATCTGTTGTGGTGTCACATCAATGCCTACAGACTGATAATAGCCGACTAATTTTTTTCGGTAACTTTCATTACCCGCACTATGGCTGTATTCTAATACTTTGAAATCACTATGGCGAACAGCATCCAATACCATTTTGGGTGTTTCAATATCAGGCTGTCCAATATTCAAGTGGTATACTTTGGTTCCTTTCTTTTTGGCAGCTTCTGCATAAGGAACCAGCTTTCTGATAGGGGAGGCAGGCATCGCCTGTCCGCGTTGACTAATCTGTAACATGCCGCAAAGATAGGGTGACAGTTGGGTACAAAAGAAAAGCGATCCTTATTGGGGATCGCTCTTCCTATAAATCGGATTGAATCAACAATTATTTACGTGCCTTGCCTGAAGCTTTTGCTGCCACCACTTCACCTTCAATGGTGAGAATCACAGGATCATTGATACCGGCAAATTTGATGGTAACACGCTTGCTAAAAGTACCCAAAGCCGCTGCATTGTAAGTGACTTTGATCGTACTGTTCTTACCTTTCAAAACAGGCTCTTTGCTGTATTCGGGAGTTGTACAACCACATTCGGCAGAAGCAAACTCAATTACAGCAGGCTTTGAACTGTTATTGGTAAAAGTGAAAACATGCGTAACAGGTTTGTTTTGCTCAATTTTTCCAAACTTGAATGAGCCTTCAGAAAACTTTACATCCTGAGCCATCACCCCAAAACTGGCAATCAAACCAAGTACTGTTAAAAACAAAAACTTCTTCATATCAATAGGTATTTTATGCTTTTTTCAAAGTTACAACAGAAATAAAAGCGGTAAGACTACCTTTTGTCATTTTTTTTGATCTTCCGGCGTCTCAATCTCGCTTTTTCAGGATGAATAGAGCCAATATCATGCCGTTTTTTGCATTTTTTACAGAAAACTAATTTCCGTTAGCCTATTCCGTTGGTAATGTTATTTTTGCCGCATGGAATCAAGTTCATCTTTGGGATACAAAAACGACATGTTGTCTTTCGACGGTTTCCGTAATGCTGTGATCGAAGATTACCGTATTGCCATGATCAGCCGTGAAGTCAGTTTATTGGGTAGAAGAGAAGTGCTGACCGGAAAGGCCAAGTTTGGAATTTTTGGTGATGGAAAAGAAGTGGCGCAAATCGCTATGGCCAAATTTTTTCAGCCGGGTGATTTTAGAAGTGGTTATTATCGTGATCAAACATTCATGTTCGCAACCGGTTTGGCTAGTGTGGAACAATACTTTGCTCAATTGTATGCAGATCCTGATGTGAAGAACGAACCCTTCAGCGGCGGACGCCAAATGAATGCACATTTCTCCACTCGTTTTGTAGATGAGAATGGTAACTGGTTGGATCTCGCCAACAGAAAAAATGTATCTTCTGATATTGCACCTACTGCCGGACAAATGCCTCGTGGATTGGGTCTTGCTTTTGCTTCACGTTGTTTTCGTTCTAACAGAAATCCGGAAGCATTTGAACAGTTGAGTCATAATGGAAATGAAATTTGTTTTACGACCATAGGAGATGCGAGTACCAGTGAAGGACATTTCTGGGAAACCATTAATGCTGCAGGTGTTTTACAAGTACCCCTTGCTGTATTTGTTTGGGATGATGGATATGGTATCTCCGTTCCGAAAAATTTTCAAACCACTAAAGGTTCAATATCTGCTGCATTGAAAGGATTTCAGAAACAAGCAGATACCAATGGCGTTCATATTTACAAAGTGAAAGCTTGGGATTATGCAGGTATGTGTGAAGTGTTTGAAGAAGCCCTTCAAAAAGTACGCGAAACGCATGAACCTGCTTTGTTCCATGTTGAAGAAGTAACACAACCACAAGGACACTCTACCAGTGGAAGTCACGAGCGTTATAAAAGTCCGGAGCGATTGGAATGGGAGAAAGAATGGGATTGTATCAAGAAGATGAAAGAATGGATGATTGAAAACGGACTTGCATCTGTAGAAGAATTGACAGAAGTAGAAGCTGCTGCAAAAGAAACCGTAAAAGAAGCCCGTAATCGTGCTTGGGAAAAATATGTTGCGCCTATCAAACAACAAGCAGAACAAGCTACAACACTGATCCGTCAGGTAATGGTGAATGATATTGATAAGTACAATGCCATTCAACAAATGGCCAATGAATTGGCAGCTAATAAAGAACCCTTACGAAGAGATATTTTAAGAGCGATTGCTGTTGCTACAGAAACGGCTCCTTTCTCACCTTCGGCAGAAGAGTTGAAAACATTGAGAGCGCAGTTACTTGAAGAAAATGCTTCACTCTATAACAGTCATCTCTATAACGAAGGCGCTAAAAGTGCGCTGAATGTACCTGAAGTAAAACCATTGATCGCATTTGATGCACCAACGGTAAATGGGTATGAAGTACTGAACAAATATTTTGATCTATTATTTGCGTCCAATCCTAAAGTGTATGCTTTTGGTGAAGATGTAGGTCATATCGGTGATGTAAATCAAGGTTTTGCCGGATTGCAGGATAAACACGGAAAAGACAGAATCCTGGATACAGGTATTCGTGAGTTGACCATTGTTGGACAAGCCATCGGCATGGCACTGCGTGGATTAAGACCCATCGCTGAGATTCAATACCTCGATTATTTGTTATACGGATTACAACCATTGAGTGATGATGTATCAACCACTCATTTCAGAACCAAAGGACAGCAAAGTTGTCCGGTGATCATTCGCACACGCGGACATCGTTTGGAAGGTATCTGGCATAGTGGTTCTCCGATGGGCGTAGTGATCAATGCGCTACGAGGAATGTATGTGTGTGTGCCCAGAAATATGGTGCAGGCGGTGGGTATGTACAATACCATGTTACAATCGAATGATCCTGCGATCATCGTAGAGTGTTTGAATGGATATCGTTTAAAAGAAAAATTACCGGATAATTTATTGGAGTACACCGTTCCATTGGGAGTTCCTGAAATTATTCGTGAAGGTGCAGATGTAACCATTGTTTCTTACGGTTCAACCTTACGCATTATTCAAGATGCAACAGATAGATTGGCAGCAGAAGGAATAGATTGTGAGATCGTAGATGTGCAAACCTTATTGCCATTTGATTTGAATCATGTGATATTACAATCATTGAAAAAAACCAGTCGCATCATTTTCATTGATGAAGATGTTCCTGGTGGTGCAGCTGCATATATGTTCAACAAAGTAATGGAAGAGCAAGGCGGTTATAAATGGCTGGATGCAAGTCCAAGAACATTAACTGCCAAAGCGCATCGTCCGGGATACGGAAGTGATGGAGACTATTTCGCTAAGCCGAATGCAGAAGATGTAATGGATGCGGTGAGGGCTTTGATGGCGGAGTGAGTGAAAAGCTACAGGCATCAAGCTACAAGCTGCAAGTGATTATTTATAGCCACAGATTCACAGATTGTTTATTAATCTGTGAATCTGTGGCTAATTTATTCATAAAATAATTCTTTCAAATCAGGAGTAGGAAGCCAACAAGCATCTTGTTTGCCAAACCATTTGTATCTGTTTTTGGCAACCAGATCATAAAAGAAATTCCTGATAAAAGAAGGGATGATGATGAAGATGTAGAGCAAAGACCATAATCCACTCATCTCTTTAGCTACTTTTAATGCTGCGGTAGATTTGGTATAGATCTGATCATCCTTCAATAAAATGAACGTGTTGAAATCGGTACCGGATAAACGAAATTGTTTCAAAACTTCTTGTCCAAAGGAACCTTGTAAAGAGGCAAATCGAAATTTTCTTTTTGGATCATTCTTGATCACTTTCTGAACACTTGCATTACACAAATTACACACCCCATCGAAAAGAATGACAGGGTGGGAAGTGTTAGTAGCTGTGTTCATAATGTGAAGTTACAATCTTATTTTTTAGCTACGAGCTGCGAGCTATGAGCCACGAGCTCTTAGCTGTTGGATATCGTTCTAAAACAAAACCATCCATTACTTCTGGTAACAGATGGTTTTATCGTTAAAAAGCTCACAGCTCAAAGCTCGTAGCTCGAAGCCCTTAACCCATATTATGAAACACCTTATTCACATCATCATCCTGCTCTAATCTTTCGATCAGTTTGCTGACATCTTCGGCTTGTTCATCTGTCACAGGAACAGTGGTGGTGGGAATCCATTCAAGTTCTGCACTGATGGGATTCAGACCTTTGTCTTCCAGTGCTTTTTGCAGACTACCAAAATCTACAAATGCACAACGCAGTACTATGATAGGATTTCCGTTATCATCATTGCTTTCTCCCAATTCTTCCAAGCCAAAATCGATCAATTCTAATTCAAGGTCATCAATATTCAATCCTTCAGGTTTCAGTTTGAATACACCCATTTTCTTGAACTGGAAACTAACGCTACCGCTATTTCCCAAAGCACCATTTCCTTTATTGAAATGACTTTTTACGTTGGCCACGGTTCTTACATGGTTATCTGTAGCTGTTTCTACTAATAATGCTACGCCATGTGGTGCATATCCTTCATACAGAATCTCTTCATAGTTTGAAGTGTCTTTACCTTGTGCTCTTTTGATCGCTGCTTCCACACGATCTTTGGGCATACCTACACTTCTGGCGTTCTGAAAACAACGACGCAATGCCGGATTGGTAGCAGGATCTGGTCCGCCGGCTTTTACAGCTATCACAATCTCTTTACCGATACGGGTAAACTGCTTGGCCATTCTGTCCCAGCGGGCAAACATGGTTGCTTTACGTACTTCAAAAATCCTTCCCATAATGATCTGTTTAGGTGAACGGGTTGCAAAAATAAGTGTATTGGACATAAAAAAGCCCGCCACTTGGGCAGGCTTTTTTAGCAGTTAGTTAGGTTGTTTTATTGTCCGTTACGGAGTTTGCTGTGATGTCTGCTGTATACAAAGTATACTACCAGACCCAATGCCATCCATCCGAAAGCTACTTTCAGGGTTTGGGCATCCAAGGCAAAGATCATAGCCGTACAAACGATCACACCCAAAATTGGAACCAATGGAACCAATGGTGTTTTGAAAGGTCTTTCGATCTCAGGTGATTTCACACGAAGGATCCAAACACCTGCGCTCACCAATACGAAGGCAAACAAAGTACCAAAGCTGGTCAAGTCACCTGCTACGTGGCCTGGTACAAACGCTGCAAACAGTCCTACGAATACAAATAATATCCAGTTGGCTTTATACGGTGTTTTGAATTTTGGATGCAATACGCCAAACGCTTTAGGGATCAATCCGTCATTACTCATGGTATAGAAAATACGGCTTTGTCCCATCAACATCACTAGGATCACTGAAGAGAAACCTGCGAGAATGGCAACCGTTACAGCAGTTGATAACCACTGATATTTCACCATATAGGTAGAGATCGCATAAGCAACAGAAGCTTCACGTCCTTTTTCAGGATCAACAAACTCTTGCCAGTTAGCAACACCCGTTAATACGTGTCCGAAGAGGATGTATAAAATGGTACATACCACCAATGAACCCAAGATACCAATTGGCATATCACGTTTAGGGTTCTTTGCTTCTTGCGCTGCAGTACTTACCGCATCAAAACCAATAAAGGCAAAGAATACGATGGCGGCACCGCCAAGAACACCACCCCATCCATGTTTGAATACACCGGTATAATCAGCGATCACTTTTCCTGCGCTATCGGTTACAGCTGCAGTTCCTTCAGGGATCATGTAAGGGGTATGATTTTCAGGACGGATATACTGCCAACCCAATACAATAAAGAGAATTACGATAGCCACTTTAATGAATACGATCACCGCATTCACCATAGCAGATTCCTGTGTTCCCTTGATCAATAATAAAGTCAATAAAAGCAGAATCACCAATGCCGGAGCGTTGATTATCCCTTTATGCAATACCCCGGCAGAGTCTGTAAAACTCTCAAAGGGGCTATGCGACCATTCATAGGGGATGCCTCCATCCAATAACTTATTGAGGTATTCACTCCATGCAATAGAAACTGTAGCAGCACCCAATGCATATTCCATGATCAATGCCCAACCAATGATCCATGCAACCAGTTCACCCATGGTTACATAACTGTAAGCATAAGCACTACCTGCAATAGGAATCATAGCTGCAAACTCTGCGTAACACAGACCTGCAAAAGCACAACCAATCGCAGCAATAATAAATGAAATGGTAACAGCAGGACCTGCAGCCTGTCCGGCAGCAGCAGCTGTTCTTACGAAAAGTCCGGCACCAATGATGGCACCAATACCCAAAGCAATTAGATTGCCGGCTCCGAGGGTACGTTTTAATCCTTTGTCGCCCTCATCAGCCTGAGCCAGTAATTGACCCAATGGTTTCTTTACAAATAAACTCATAGTACAGTTTGGTTAAGTTTCTGAATTAGAAAGATTTGGCAAAATAGGGATTTCTGGCTTTCGCACCCTAAAACTTTTATGAATCGGTCATTTCGCCGTTCACAGAGGCCATTTCACCAGAAGTATTATATTGCGTCACTAACAAAGCCCCAATGAAGAAATCAAATAGGCTTACCTTATATATTGTCATTGCCATGATCGCCGGTGTTATCCTTGGCTATTTTGTACATAACAATGCATCGACAGAAACCATTCAAAGTTTTTCTAAAAATCTAAAGCTATTTACAACCATCTTCCTTCGTCTGGTTCAGATGATCATCGCACCATTGGTATTTTCTACACTGGTAGTGGGTATTGCTAAATTGGGTGATCTGAAAACAGTAGGTCGAGTGGGGGGCAAAGCTTTGTTATGGTTTATCTCGGCATCATTGGTGAGCTTGTTATTGGGAATGTTACTGGTGAATATTTTTCAACCCGGAAAAGGAATTGATTTAAGCAATGCTGATATCACCGGTGCACAAGATCTGGTGGGTAAGACACAGGAGTTCAGCATTCAGAAATTTGTGGAGCATGTATTTCCTAAAAGTGTGATTGATGCAATGGCTACCAACGAGATTTTGCAATTGGTAGTATTCAGTATATTCTTTGGTGTTGCTACTGCCGCACTGGGTGAAAAAGCCAAAATCGTTGTAAAAGGATTGGATGCTGTTGCACATGTGATCTTGAAAATGGTAGGCTATGTCATGAACTTTGCACCGATCGGTGTTTTTGGAGCCATCGCTGCAGTAATTGCCACTAAAGGATTAGATGTATTTATTTTTTACGGAAAATATCTTTTGTATTTCCTGATAGGTATCGCTGCATTGTGGGCAATATTGTTAACAGTAGGTTTTATCATTCTAGGAAAGCGTCTACCTGATCTGCTACGCCGTATTTTCCCACCACTCATTATTGCATTTAGTACAACAAGTAGTGAAGCGGTATTTCCAAAACTGACAGAAGAGTTGGAAAGATTTGGTTGCAAGGATAAGATCGTATCCTTTATTCTTCCATTAGGCTATTCTTTTAATCTGGATGGAAGTATGATGTACATGACTTTTGCCAGTATTGCCATTGCACAGGCTTATGGTATACAATTGGATCTGGGAACGCAATTAACCATGCTCATTGTACTCATGCTTACGAGTAAAGGGATTGCAGGTGTACCGCGCGCATCACTGGTAGTGGTAACTGCCACTTGTGCCATGTTCAATATCCCTCCAGAAGGAATTGCACTCATCTTGCCCATCGACCACTTCTGTGATATGTTCCGCACTGCCACCAATGTTGTTGGAAATGCATTGGCTACAAGTGTAGTAAGTAAATGGGAAGGTGCATTGGATGAGCCTACCGATATTTCAGTTTCAGCATAACTTTAGAATCTTAACATGCTACAGATATTATTATCCGATTTTCACTGGAGTCAGTTATTACAGCCACAATTTTATATTGAACATGGCGGACTCTGGCTCATACTCTTTGTAGTTTTTGCAGAAACAGGTTTGTTTGTCGGATTCTTTTTACCGGGCGATAGTTTATTATTTGTAGCGGGTATTTACAGTAGCAATTTGGCCAATGAATTTATTCCAACGGGAAATGAATACCTTGATCTACTACTACTCATGTTACTGATTTCGGCCGCCGGTATTGCTGGAAATACTGTAGGGTATTGGTTCGGACGAAAAGTGGGTCCGGCCATGTATAACTGGAAAGAAAATATGCTTTTCAAAAGAAGATACTTAGAACAAGCACATGAATTCTATGAGAAACATGGTGGAGGAGCAATTATAGTTGCGCGCTTCATTCCGATCGTAAGAACCTTTGCACCGATCGTAGCAGGTATTGTACAGATGGATAAAAAGAAGTTTGTATTCTTCAATATTATAGGATGTTTTGCATGGGTATTCAGTATGCTCTTTGCCGGACATTTTCTGCAGAAGTGGATATTGAATCAATTTGGATTTGATCTGAAAGATCATCTGGAAGTGATTGTATTGGGTATTGTGTTGGTGACTACTGCACCGGTATTCATTAAGTTGTTTACCGGGAAAAAGAAAGACAAAAAAGACGCTTAACAAAACATAGCTGTTTCTTTCAACTTGTCAGATAGATAAAGAAAGAAACGTTCACTCTCCAAACTGCTTGTCATGACCGAAAAAAAATACGGTGTTCTTTCTTTGCCCGTAATTGTTGCTGCACTTGGCTATTTTGTTGACATCTACGATCTTCTCCTTTTTACGATCGTTAAAAAGCCCAGCATGTTGGGTGTGGGATCAACAGACGCTACCATGCTCGTAGATAGTACCCGCGTGATCAACTGGCAGATGACCGGTTTATTATTGGGTGGTATTATTTGGGGAATGCTGGCAGACAAAAAAGGACGATTGAGTGTTTTGTTTGGTTCCATCATTTTATATTCTGTTGCCAATTTCGCAACCGGTTTTGTTCAAACTGTTGATCAGTATGCAGCCTGTCGATTTGTAGGTGGATTAGGTCTGGCAGGAGAATTGGGTGCCGGTATTACTTTGGTCAGTGAACTATTGCCCAAAAATAAAAGAGGAGTAGGAACTTCATTGGTTGCCGGGATCGGACTCAGTGGTGCAGTAGCAGCTTATTTTACCTATCAATTTACAGACGATTGGCGCTTGTGTTATAAGATCGGTGGTGGACTTGGAATTGCACTGTTATTGTTACGTGTGAGTGTTGCAGAATCAGGAATGTTCAAAGAAGCAAAGGAACAGAAAGTAGTACGTGGTAATTTCTTTATGTTGATCAATAATGGTAAGCGATTGAAGAAATATGTTTTCGCCATTCTGATCGGATTACCCACTTGGTATGTGATTGGTATTCTCGTGAACCAAAGCGATCGTTTTGGTAATACCATGTTTGGAAGTACGACCATTGACTCCGGAAGATCGATCATGTTTGCCTATGCTGCCATTGCCATTGGTGATATGTTGGTTGGATTGGTGAGTCAGTATTTTAAAAGTCGCAAGAAAGCATTATTGATCTATTATATGCTCACCATCGTTGGACTCATTCTCTTCTTTAGTGGGTATAATAGATCAGATTCCACGATGTACGCTATTTGTACACTGTTAGGTTTCAGTACCGGATTCTGGGCCATTTTTGTAACAATGGGAGCAGAGCAATTTGGTACCAATCTGCGTGGGACAGCGGCTACTACGATTCCTAATATGGTACGAGGAGCATTGCCATTGATCAATATGATGTTCCTGGATCTATTTCAAAAGTCATGGGGATGGAGTTTGGTGTACAGTGGTATCATCACGGGTATCGTTGTGATGACGATTACGCTGATCGCCTATTACTTCACAGAAGAAACCTTCCATAAAGACTTGAACTACGTTGAAGAATAATTATCACGCTGTGTAATGGAGTTGCGCAGAGAGTGGTTGTTAGAGGAGACATCTATACTTCTTATCTTGCAGCTATGAAATTTTTGGTCATTCGTTTTTCTTCTATTGGAGATATTGTTTTGACAACACCGGCCATCCGTTGTTTGAAATTACAAGTACCCGATGCTGAAGTACATTTCTTGACCAAACAATCGATGAAAGCAGTTACGGAAGCGAATCCTTATATCGATAAGTTTTATTATTTCTCTCACAACCTTGATGCGCTGATAAAAGATTTACAAGCGGAGCAGTATGACTACATCATAGATCTACACAAAAATTTCAGGACTTGGCGTATTAAAAAATCACTGAAAGTTCCGGTATTGGCTTACAATAAGGAAGTCATAGAAAAAGTTTTGCTGACACGATTGCACATTAATAAAATGGCAGGCAGACATATTGTGGATCGTTGTTTGGATACGCTAGCACCCCTAGGTGTTCAGAATGATGGGAAGGGGATGGATTATTTTATTCCTGCAATTGTCAGTGTAAAGGCAGAAGATCTTCCTTTATCGCATAGTGCGGGTTTTGTAGCCATTGTGATTGGAGCCAGTTATTACACTAAGAAATTACCTGTATATAAATTGCGAGAGCTCTGTGCTAAGTTGCAATATCCAATTGTACTGGTAGGCGGAAAAGAAGATAAGCAAGAAGGAGAGGAGATCGTGAAAATAGATCCTGTTAAGATCTACAATGCTTGCGGTAAGTTCAGTTTGCATGAATCGGCAGATATCATTCGTCAATCTAAACTCGTGATATCGCATGATACCGGTATGCAATACATTGCTTGCGCACTCAATAAACCCGTACTCGCTATTTGGGGAGGTACTTCACCGGCACTGGATGTAGAGCCTTATTATGGTACAGAACAACTACTTCATCACAACAAGCCTGCTTATCAAAACTTCATTGTAAAAGGGTTGGCTTGTCAGCCTTGTTCTAATTATGGAACAAAGACTTGTCCGCGAGCACATTTTAAATGTATGCAGGAGCAGGACATTAATTTAATAGTTGCCACTGCCAATCAATATCTCTCTATTGCATAAAAAAGAGCCCCGAAATTTCGGAGCCCTTTCTTTATTACCAAAACCAACTATTATCCTTTGATACGTTTTGCTTCACTTTCCAATCCGGTCTGACGCTGACGTGCAGCTTTTACCTGATTGTTACCAAATCTCCATGAGAACGCTAAACGTACAGTGCGACTTTCATTCTGTCCACGTCCATTGATGAACAATCCACCAAAATTGCTCGTTGCTGTCCATGGATTGGTGAAGAAAATATCGGTCACACTTAATTTCAATGTTCCTTGTTTTTTCAGGATCTGTTTTTGGAAACCAAGATCCAGTCCACCCAATGATTTTGTTCTCCAAGTGGCACCCCAAACATTCGGGCCACTAAACCAACCACTCAATTCTGCATTGTATCCTTTGCCTAACGTGAATGTGTGTTGCATATAAGCTCCAAACATGGGGATCTCAGTTTTGATCTCATTCGCACCGATCTTTCCATTAAACATCTGATAATTGTACCAAACATTTGCATAACCATTCCACCACTTTGCAATCGGTAACGGAGAACCGATACTGAAACTCAGGATACGTTGTGTCGCCAGGTTTCTTTGCTGTACATAAGTAGCATTATTCGTGGTATCTGTTGTTTGTGTAGCAAAATCCTTTACATGGCTATAACCAATGGTAGTATTCAACATGTATTTGAATGTGTGCGACAACTCAACAGTGTTTGTGTACTGCGGACGTAAGAATGCATTTCCTTTTTCGTATGTCAATTCATCCAATTTATTCTCGAACGGATTCAGATCTTGATATGTCGGACGATCGATACGACGACTGAAAGTCAAGTTTAAGGTGTTCTTCTGGTCAACGGTCCAGGTTAAAGCAGCACTTGGGAAGAAATCTAAGTAACTACGTTTAACAGTATTATCTGATTGAATGATACCATCAGCTCTGGTCAATACACCTTCGCTATTGGTTTGCTCCATACGTAAACCTGTCTGCAAACTCCATTTCGGACTAAACTGACGCTGATAGTTTACATAAGCAGCATTTACATTTTCTTTGTAAGTAAAACTGTTACTTCTACTTAAGATCTTGATAGGAACACCATTGATATCATTGAAGAAATCAAATGTGTTTTTTGTTTTTACGTAAGAGAACTTAGCACCATAACCTAGTTTACCTTTCCATTTTGGTTGATCCACATCCACTTTCGCAGTATAGATATCAATATCAGTAGGTGTATAGTTACGGTTGATCACTTGCGACAACATATTACCGGAGTTATCGATGTAATTGTTAGGTTGAAAACTTCTACCTGTACCACGAAATAAACCATAGTCAGCATCAAAGTTGATCTCTTTACCACTGGTATCAGCATAACGATAGTTGATATTAGAATTCATATTCGTTCTGCTACCCGGAATGGTATTCAATGCTACCAGCTTTTTTACAAACTGCTTTGTTGGGTTGTAAGAGATATTGGTATTACTTTCACTGGTCCAATCATTATCACTCACATTGGTCGTTACCAGAAAACCTAAAGTATTTCTGCTATTTAGGAATAAATCAGCACCCAGTTTTGCATTCACACTTTTATTATTGCTCCAGTTGGTACTTTTTTGATCATAGATAGAATCCAATTGTACACGATACAGATCCAAGGTGTTTTCATATCTGCCAATATTGGTACCTACATTACTGAACAGGTTCACTTTTTTATCGCGATAGTTCAAGCTAACAGAACCATTCCCTTTTGGTGTAACACCTTGCACCAATCCCATGTTCACAGATCCGTTTGTACCATATCTTTTATTCTTCTTCAGTCTGATATTGATAATGCCTGCATTACCACTTGCATCATAACGAGCACTTGGATTGCTGATCATTTCAATGGCTTCAACGTCATTACTATTGATGCTCTTCAAATAAGCAGCTAGATCCTGACTACCCAACTGGGTCATCTTTCCGTCTACATAAATACGAACACCTGTTTTTCCTTTCATGGAAATATTCTCATTATTATCGACCTGAATACCCGGACTTTTCTGCAATAGCTCTAATGCATTGCTACCTGTCGCATTGATACTATTCTCAACATTGAAAACAGTTTTATCTGCTTTGATTTCGATCATCGGTTTACGAGAGGTAACAGTTACATCCTGCAGTTTTGTTGCTGCGGGTTGTAATGTGATGTTACCTGCATCAAATTCTTGTCCGTTTTTTACTTCAAATGCAGGAGAATACGTTCTTTCAAATCCGATCATCACATAGCTGAGTAAATACTTTCCTTCTTTGCCGTATACCATTTCAAATGCACCGTTGGCATCTGTTACATCTGCTTTTACAAGGGAACTGTCGGTAGACTTCAGTAAGGATACAGTAACAGACTGTAAAGCCTTACCAGTGTTATCACTGATCTTTCCTTTAATTGTACTGCTTGTTTGCGCGATAGCGCTGTTCAATAATGAACTCAATCCGATCACAGCCGCAGTTAAAATCCTTCTCATTTTTTTGTTGTTTAGGTTGCTCAATCAGACGCAAAGCACTTAAGAATGTTACAGCAGACTTGGTTGTTTCAGGATGAGCAGTGACAAAGACATGACAAGCGGTCGCAGGTCGAGATAAAAAAATCCCTGTCTGTTTTTTACAGACAGGGATGTATGTACAAACGGTTCAATAAAAGGATGAACAGTTGTTTATAAAGTCTTCAACACATCATTCATACTTCTTACAGCTTCAGCGCTCTTATTAAACAGTGCTTGCTCTTCTTCATTCAGTTTGAAGTCGATGATCTTTTCCCAACCATTCTTACCGATCACAACAGGAACACCTAAACAGATATCTTTCTGTCCGTATTCACCTTCCAGACTAACGCAACAAGTGAATAATTTCTTTTCATCGCGCAGAATGCTTTCTACCAAAGCAGCCCCGGCAGCTCCCGGTGCATACCATGCAGAGGTACCGATCAATTTGGTCAATGTAGCGCCACCCACCATAGTATCAGCTACGATTTGTTTTTGCTGCTCTTCTGTGAGGAAATTAGAAACAGGTGCACTGTTCCAGGTAGCCAGACGGATCAATGGAATCATGGTAGTATCACCATGTCCACCCACTACAACTGCATTCAAGTCTGCAGGACTGCAACCCAAATGCTGGCTTAGTTGATATTTGAAACGGGCACTATCCAAAGTACCACCCATACCGATGATTCTGTTTTTCGGTAATCCGGTAGATTGTAATGCCAGATAAGTCATAGTATCCATCGGATTACTGATCACGATGATGATGGCATTAGGAGAATACTTCAGGATGTTTTCACACACACCTTTTACGATACCTGCATTGGTACCGATCAGTTCTTCACGTGTCATGCCCGGTTTACGAGGCAAACCTGAAGTGATCACTACCACATCAGATCCTGCAGTCTTTGAATAATCATTGGTGCTGCCGGTAATGCGGGTATCAAAACCCAACAATGCGGCGGTTTGCATCATGTCTTGTGCCTTACCCTCGGCCAGACCTTCTTTAATATCCAGTAATACCAATTCTTCGGCCAATGCGGCGCGTGCAATATTGTCGGCACAAGTAGCTCCTACGGCTCCGGCACCTACTACGGTTACTTTCATAAACAATGATTATTTAAAGTGAGGAATTTTTTCCGCTGCAAAGGTAAGGGTTGGTGGTCGTTTGAAAGCGACGTTTCAGGCTTTTTGATACCACTGTGGATAGCGGTTTAACAAACTTTTCCTGTTGGCCCGATTTATTGCTGATAACCTTTTAAAAGGGTCAATAACTCCGGCATTTCAACACCTCCTTCATAGGCTTTTATGTAGTTGCCTTTTTTATCATACACAGCCACATAAGGAGTATATTTTACCTGAAAGAAAGACGGAATGCCATAATTCGGATCTCTGCCTACTTTCAGATTTTTATGATTGAAAAAGCCATATTCCTGTGCAAAACCTTTGATATCTGCCATATCGCGATAGCTGACCCAAAGGATAAAACTGTTTTTCAAACTATCCATCACACTGATCATTTCCTTGGCTTCATGTTGACAATGACCACAATCCGGACTGAAATAAACGATGATCGTAAAATCTGATGCAGGTAACTGTTGCTTAGTGAACCATGTGCTATCAGTTTGTAGAATCGTAAACTCAGGTAATTTTTTGGTCTTTAAAAAGGGAGGCAGATCTGAATTTGTATCCTGAGCATAGGATACCATACTTATTAATATTACTACTAGAACAGAGAGGATTTTTTTCATACGTCAATTATTGAGCATTTTTCCCATTGGCAGCCTTTGCTTCCATCATTCTCATTTCTTTGGCATCCTGTAAGAATTCAGATGCAAAAATGAATTTATTGAGTAGTTCATCTTTACTGAAGATGATGTCTTTGTTCGAACCTTCCCACTGTTTTCTACCTTGATGCAGATAAACAATATGATCACCGATCTCCATTACGCTATTCATATCATGTGTTACTACAATAGTGGTGATATTGAATTCGACAGTGATCTCTTTGATCAAACGATCGATCACCATGGATGTTTGTGGATCTAATCCTGAATTAGGCTCATCACAAAATAAATATTTCGGATTCAGTACCACCGCACGAGCAATGCCAACTCTTTTCTTCATTCCACCACTGATCTCAGAAGGATATTTTTTGTTGGCATCTTTCAAGTTCACACGATCTAAAACTTCGTTCACTCTTTTCTTTTTATCAGCCATAGACCAGTTGGTGAACATATCCAATGGAAACAAAACATTTTGCTCCACGGTCATCGAGTCAAATAGAGCAGTACCCTGAAACAACATACCGATCTGCTGTCGCAATAATTTTCTTTCATCATTGTTCATTTGCAACATATCGGTTCCATCATAAAGAATCTCACCTTGTTCCGGACGAAAGAGTCCAACCATACATTTGGTAAGAACAGTTTTTCCACTGCCACTGGTACCGATGATAAGATTACACTTACCTGCTTCCATTACCGCACTGATATCTTCCAAGATGGTACGTTCGCCAAAAATCTTTTTTATGTTCTTGATCTCGATCATGTGACTGCAAACTAATCTTTTGTTTTAGAATGGCTCTACCAGATTCCTTAATAAATCCTCAAAAACTTCTCTTTTCCGAATCAAATAAGGTTTCCCGTCTTTGACCATGACTTCTGCGGGGCGATAACGGGAGTTGAAATTACTTGCCATTTCAAATCCGTAAGCACCGGCATTGTCAAATACCAGCAAGTCTCCTTCTCTGATCTCATTCATGGGACGTTCCCAAGCGAATGTGTCTGTTTCGCAGATATTACCGGTGATGGTATAATTTTTTATGGCTCCCTTTTCGTTACTGATGTTTCGAATTCGATGATAAGCTTCATAAAACATAGGTCTGATCAAATGATTGAAACCACTGTTCACACCTGCAAAAGTGGTAGCACTGGTTTCTTTTAAAACATTGACCGACGTAAGTAAATAACCTGCCTCACTCACTAAAAACTTACCCGGCTCAAACCATATTTGAAATCTGCGTTGATAAGTTTGTTCGATTTTTTGCTCAAATGCAAGGATCTTCTTTGCCAACAGTTGTATGTCAGTTCCTTCCTCATCATCTTGATAGGGTACTTTGAATCCACCACCTAGATCAAGAAATTGCAATTCATGAAAATGCGGGACCAAGTCAAAAAACACATCGGTCACTTTCATAAAGACATCTACGTCTTTGATTTCGCTACCTGTATGCACATGCAATCCGGCAATATGAATTTGATACTGTTGCATGATTCGAACGATATCAGATAACTGCTCAATGGGGATCCCAAATTTGCTGGTATCATGCCCGGTAGAGATTTTAAGATTACCACCAGCCATAATATTCGGACGAAGACGAATGCCTACGGGATAACTGTGTCCGTATTTCTTTCCAAATTTTTCCAGATTGGAAAGACTATCAATATTGATGTTGATACCCATTGAAACGGCTTCTTCAATTTCATCAAAAGCAATACCATTACTGGTGTATAAGATATCATTGGAAGGAAAACCGGCATGTGCTGCTAATTTAGCTTCGTTGATAGAACTACAGTCCACTTTACAACCAATAGACTTAATGTGTTTCAGAATGCTAACATTGGTCAATGCTTTACAGGCATAAAAAAAACTGACCTTATCACTATTAAAAGCCTGTTGTAATTGTTGGAATTGCTCGGTGATACGGTCTGCATTATACACATAAAGAGGTGTGCCGTATTCGGCAGCAATATTTCTTAATTGCTCGTTGGATAAAAAAGATGACATACTGCGAAGATACTTGTCTGGCAGATATTCATGTCACCGCTGTTCCATCTTATTGTTGATTTTCGTCGGAAGGGTTTTCTTCGTCGGTGGTAGTATCTTGATCTGAATCAGAAGATTCATTGTTTTCCTCTATCTCCTCTCCCTGGATGATCAATTCGCCATCTTCATTTACGGTGAGAAGAGAAGTATCACCATCGATCACCGGTTCTTCCGTTACGGTTTCTTCAATTGCATCGGCCACGGGTTGATCGGTAAAGTCTTCGGGACGAATAACAGTTCCTTCAACGATCTGTTCTGCCAATACTTCTTTGATCTTTGGCAAATCTTCGGGAGAATTGATGCCAAAATAGTCCATGAAGTTTTTAGAAGTAGCGTATACCAAAGGTTTACCAGGCATCTGCTCGTTACGACCACTGATCAGGATCAATTCTTTTTCAAGTAATTTCTGGATACTATAATCGCTGTTCACACCACGAATGGATTCGATCTCACCCTTGGTGATCGGTTGTTTATAAGCAATGATAGCAAGTGTTTCCAACGCTGCGTTGGAAAGGCGCTTGAGAAATTTATCGCCATTGAGTTGGGCGATCGTTTTATGATAATCTTTCTTGGTCAGAAATTGCCAACCACCGCCACTTTCGCGTACTTCAAAGGGATAAAATTCAGAATTGTATTTTTCGCAAATGCCTTGAATAGCAGCTTCAACCTGGTCGAGCGTTACACGCTCTTCCAGAAAGCCAAATGTGTTGTTGATGAGTTCAACGATATCCAAAGAAGTGAGAGGTTTCTCACTTGCAAAGATCAACACTTCAATGTGTGGTATGATTTGGCTTATCTCCATGATTAATTTGAAAAAGGGCTGATTTGAAAATTTGAAAATAACGAATTGTCATAAATGGAACATAAAAATGTGCAAAGCAACATTTTCCATTCCTTTATTTCCAAATGATCTTATCCCTGCAATGCGGCAGCACCACTCACGATCTCCGTTAATTCAGTGGTAATAGCAGCCTGACGGGCTCTGTTATAACTAATCTTCAGTGACTTCAATAACTCATTCGCGTTTTCACTAGCCTTGTCCATAGCGGTCATACGAGCACCGTGTTCACTGGCGTTACAATCCAATACCGCTTTAAATAGCTGAGTATTCAGGATCTTAGGCATTAATTCAGCGATCAGTTCTTCCTTAGCCGGTTCAAAAATAAAGTCAGACTTCTTGCTGGAATTGCTATTGGTCACTTTAGGGATCGGCAGGAATTGTTCTGCTTTATATTGTTGGGTAGCCGCATTTTTAAATTCGCTGTAAATGATCTCAACCGTGTCAAACTCTTTATTCTCAAAAGCTTTCATGGCAGCTTGTGCAGCAGCTTGAACGGATTCGAAATTTAGGTTCAGGAAGATATCTTTATAAGTAGCGTCTACTTTGTAACCTGCTTTCTGTAAGCTTTCGTATCCTTTTTTACCAATATTCCAAATACTCACATTTCCTTTCTGGTGTTGTGTTGCATATTTTTCAGCAATGGTCAGCTTGGCCAGTTTGATCAGGTTGGCATTATAACCGCCGCAAAGTCCGCGATCACTGGTAATAACGATCAATAAAACTTTCTCAACAGCTCTTTCCTCAGCCAGTTTGATGTGCATATCACCCTCTGTGTTGCTCACAATATTACTCAGCATTTCCTGCAATTTCTGAGCGTAAGGGCGCATCTGCGTGATGGCATCTTGTGCACGGCGTAATTTGGCCGCACTCACCATTTTCATTGCTTTTGTGATCTGCTGGGTACTTTGAACACTCTTGATCCTGTTACGTACTTCTTTTAACTGACCTGCCATGGGTAAAAAAGTTTCAATTGTTCAAGAAACAAGGGTCCAAGTATGTCTTGAACTCCCTTTTTCAATTTGGCTGCAAAAGTAGCAGAATCACCCTGAAATTCCATCAAAACTTTGCTTTTTTACCCACCACATTGATCTGCCCCTTAAAAACGGTAACTGAGACCTAAGCCATTCGCTGAAACGCCCATTTGTAGATGATCCATCTTATTTTCCAGCCATTTGGTGTTTTTGCGATGCTGTCCATATTGAATCAGGTCAAAAACCAATAAAAATGCCCCTTGGAGTATCAGGCTATTGCCAAATCCCTCAGTCCGAGGCTTATTCAAGCGAGTACCCCTTTCTTTTAGGTATAACCCCGTGGTGATATAAGCCAAGTCCAGTCCGCTGTTCAACAAGAGTATTTTTTCCAGTTTTTGTTGTTCTTTCAGGTTGGAAGCTAGTCCAAATGGCTTATTTATTTGTTTTCTGATTCCCAATAACCCAACCCCTGCAATCGCAAAGTTGACGGTATTCCAGTAAGCATTCATTTGATGAAATGCCTTTTCACTGCCTTGGGTATTGCTGGCAGAGATCGTACCCTGAATGATATTGGCACTCGCCCAAGCACCCAGCACATACATATTATTTTGTACCAATTTGATACGCTGACGTGCAATAGAATCCTGTTCATTTACTTGGGATAATGCCATAAAGGCGGAAAAAAAAGCCGGAATCAGCAATACGACACGTAGTAAGGTCATCTTCAATTCGTTAAGTATTTGTATAAATGATCGCCAGTTGATAAGCGGAGCAAATGCTCTGATCAAATTCTTTACCTTTGGCGGCCTCAGTTAAAAATGCCAAATTGACTCAAAAACTTTTTGCGCACCGTTTTTGACTGTTAACTTTTTTCTAATACACCAGACGCAATATATATGTTGAAACTTTTTTCAAAATTATTCGGAAGTAGTAAAAGTGAGAAGGATGTGCAGCAGATCATGCCCATCATTCAAAAAATAAATCAATTCTACGAACAATACCAGCAGTTGACCAATGATGAACTGCGTAACAAGACACAAGAGTTCAAACAGCGCATTCAGTCTTATCTGACAGATATCGATCAGGAGATCGCTGCCAAAAAACAGGAAGCAGAAAGCTTACCTGAAAATGAGATCCATAATAGAGATACGATTTATCAGCAAGTAGATAAGCTGAAGAAAGAAAGAGACAAAAAAATCGAAGAGATACTTGCTCAGATCCAGCCCGAAGCTTTTGCTGTTGTGAAAGAAACCGCCAGACGTTTTAAAGAAAACCCTGAGATGGTATCTACAGCCACAGCATTAGACAGAGAGCTAAGTGTAAAGAAAGAGCATATTCGTATCGAAGGAGATAAAAGTATTTTCAAAAATACTTGGACAGCTGCGGGTGGTACCGTTACTTGGAATATGGTTCACTATGATGTGCAGTTGATCGGTGGTAGTGTGTTACATCAAGGAAAAATTGCAGAAATGGCTACAGGTGAGGGTAAAACCTTGGTGTCTACCTTACCTGCATATTTGAATGCACTTGCCGGAGAAGGTGTTCACATTGTAACCGTGAACGACTATCTGGCTCGTCGTGATAGTGAATGGAATGGTCCCATCTTTGAATGGCTCGGTCTGAAAGTAGATTGTATTGATAAGCACGAACCAAGTACTGAATCCAGACGCAACGCTTACTTAGCAGATATCACTTATGGCACCAATAATGAATTTGGTTTCGATTATCTGCGTGATAACATGGTTCACTCTCCACAAGAGATGGTACAACGCAAACACCATTTTGCGATGGTGGATGAGGTCGATTCAGTGTTGATCGATGATGCACGTACGCCATTGATCATTTCTGGTCCGATCGGACATAACACCGGTGAGCAGCAATTCTTTGAACTGAAGCCAAGAATCGAAAGATTGGTAGAAGCACAGAAGAAAGCGGTGAATCAATTCTTGAATGAGGCGAAGAAAAAAATTGCAGAAGGCAATGACGATCCAAAGGATGGTGGCCTGGCATTATTCCGCGCTCATCGCGGTTTACCAAAGAACAGTGCATTGATCAAGTTCTTGAGTGAGCCGGGAATGCGTGTGAAATTGCAGAAGGCAGAAAACTATTATCTCGCAGATCAGCAAAGGGAAATGCCGAAAGCTGATGAAGAATTATACTTCTACATCGACGAAAAAAATAATTCAGTTGAGTTAACTGATAAAGGGATTCAGTTGATCACCAAAGCAGGTGAAGACACTCAATTCTTTGTACTTCCTGATATCAGTGTATCGCTTTCATCGATCGACAAGAATGAAAGTATTGCAGCAGAAGAAAAACTTCATCAAAAAGAACAGGTGATCAATGATTATTCTGTAAAAGCAGATCGTATTCATACGGTTCATCAATTACTCAAAGCCTATACTTTATTTGATAAAGATGTGGAGTATGTAGTAATGGATGGCTCTGTGAAAATTGTAGATGAACAAACAGGTCGTATCCTGGATGGCCGTCGTTATTCTGATGGATTACACCAGGCGATTGAAGCAAAAGAAAATGTAAAGATCGAAGCGGCTACACAAACTTATGCAACTGTTACACTCCAGAATTATTTCAGGATGTATCATAAGTTGGGTGGTATGACCGGTACTGCTGAAACAGAAGCAGCAGAATTTTGGGACATCTATAAACTAGATGTGGTTGCCATCCCAACGAATGTAACTGCTATCAGAAAAGATGAACAAGACCTTGTATATAAAACCAAACGTGAAAAATTTGGTGCAGTGATTGATGAAGTTGTAAAACTTCGTGATGCGGGTCGTCCGGTACTGGTGGGTACAACATCGGTAGAAGTGAGTGAATTGTTGAGTAGGATGTTGCGTCAAAAACAAATCCCACACAATGTATTGAATGCAAAACAACATGCCCGTGAAGCACAGGTAGTAGCAGAAGCCGGTTTAGCGGGTGCTATCACCATTGCTACAAACATGGCAGGTCGTGGTACAGATATCAAACTCGGACCGGGTGTGAAAGAGGCAGGTGGATTGGCGATTCTGGGTACTGAAAGACATGAGTCTCGTCGTGTAGACAGACAGTTGAGAGGTCGTGCGGGTCGTCAGGGTGATCCGGGTTCTTCTCAATTCTTTGTGTCATTGGAAGATGATCTGATGCGTATGTTCGGTAGCGATCGTATTGCTAAGATCATGGACTTTGCAGGATATAAAGAAGGTGAAGTGATCCAACATAGCATGATCACCAAATCGATTGAACGTGCTCAGAAAAAAGTAGAAGAAAACAACTTTGGTATTCGTAAGCGATTACTGGAGTATGATGATGTTATGAACAAGCAGAGAACGGTTGTTTATACCAAGAGAAGTCATGCTCTATTCGGAGATCGTTTGGCGTTGGATCTGGATAATGCTTTTTATGCGGTGGCAGAAGATCTGGTCAATTCATTCAGAGAACAGAATGATCATGAAGGATTCAGACTGGCGGTGATTGTGAATTTCGGAATCGACCCAACTATTTCAGCAGAAGAACTATCTAAACTTTCTGAACAGCAACTCACCGAGAAGTTATATCTCGAGGCGGTGAGCAATTACGATCGAAAAAAACAGGAGATGATGGTACAAGCCATTCCTGTATTCAAAAATATTCGTCAGCAACAAGGTAATCATATTGAAAATGTGATCGTGCCATTTACAGATGGAAGAAAAGGAATGCAGGTGTTGGCAAATATGGAAAAGACACTCAACAGCAATGGTGCAGAACTGGTGAATGCTTTGGAAAAAACGGTAACACTGGCATTGATTGATGACGCATGGAAAGAACATCTGCGTGCAATGGATGATCTGAAGCAGAGTGTTCAAACGGCTACTTATGAGCAGAAAGATCCGTTGGTGATCTATAAAATGGAGGCCTACAATATCTTCAAGAAAATGGACAGTGAAGTGAATGTGAGCATCGTTCAATTCCTTTGTCATGCAGGCATTCCTTTGAATGAAGGGGAAGAAGTACGTGAGGGTCGTCAACAAAAAACGGATCTGAGTAAGTTAAGTACCAGCAAAGAAGATATCGATGCGCCACCTACTGAGAATGATTATTATGATCCTACTCCTGTCAAACAACAACCCGTTGTAGCAGGTCCAAAAATTGGACGTAATGATCCTTGTCCATGTGGAAGTGGTAAGAAATACAAAGCCTGTCATGGTAAAGACTTATAAAGAAAAAGCCTCCTGAACGGGAGGCTTTTTCTTTAGTTTTGTAGCATGACAGGTCGATTTTGGAAAAGACATTTTACTATCTGGATAATATTAATTTTCACTTTGTTCATCGGAGTATTTTCCTGGGTGAATTCAAAACAATTACAGCGTCAGGAACAAAGGCCTTATCTAGTTGGTATTATTATGGAGACACGCTTTAATGAATATAAACTTCCGCAAGGCAAAAGGAGGAGGATGATTCCGCATCGAGATTTTTTCTTTCAGTTAAAAGATCAGTCGAACAGATTGCTGAGGTTGAATGAGCTAAAAGCATCTGAGTGGATGGCATTCGAAAAAGAGATCAAACACAAACATGCCATGCGTTTGCAATATGATGGTGTCGTCCTGGATGGCGAAAGACAATTTATAACTGTTATAAATGCAGAGAATGAACACTGGCAATTGAAAGATTTTGCAGCGAAACGAAAATTCTTCATATGGGTAACTATAATATTAGGACTTGGTTTTGTATGGCTTGTGTTATTGTTACGAAAAGATTATAAAACGATAAAAGCATATGTTGGCATTGAATCAATACATTGATCACACTATTCTCAAACCCACCACACTGTTAACTGATATTGAAAAACTTTGTCAGGAGGCCAAACAGTATCAATTTGCAGCAGTATGTGTGCCACCCAATTTTGTTAAGAAAGCTAAGTTATTGCTGGAAGGCACAGCTGTTAAAGTAGCTACCGTTATTGGTTTTCCTTTTGGTTATGCAGCAGTGGAAGCGAAGATCGCAGAGATCGTTTTAGCGATGGTGGATGGAGCTGATGAATTGGATGTGGTGATCAATATTTCAGCTATTAAAAATGCCGATTGGGTCTATCTGGCCAATGAGATCAACCATATCATGCCGGTAGTGAAGAGTAAGAATAAAGTGATCAAAGTAATTATCGAAAGTGGCGTGCTTACGGATGATGAGATCATTAAATGTTGTGAATTATATGGAGTGGCAGGTATTGATTATCTCAAAACTTCCACGGGATATGCAGAAAAAGGAGCCACGATTGAAGCGGTGAAACTGTTTCGTCTACATCTTCCGGAGCAGGTACAGATCAAAGCATCCGGTGGAATCAGAGATCATGTATTTGCACAACAATTGATCGATGCAGGGGCTACCAGATTAGGCTGCAGTGCCGGCGTAGCTATTGTTCAAGGTGCGAAGGGCGAAGGTGGCTATTGATTTGTTAAACGATAGATGAACTTCTTCCTTAGAGATAGCGCTTTGTATCTTTGCGAAAGAATTTTACTAACTTTCTGAAAACATCTACTATGCGTTTTGTTTTGTTTTTGTTTTGGGTAGGATGTGTACATGCTTTACAGGCATCAGATTCTATCATTGTAAGAAAAGATCCTCGTTTAGATCTGCTTACTGCTAAACAAGCGCAGATCAATAAGCGCTCAGCTATGATGACCAGTAGTGGACAGTATAAAGGATATCGTATTCAGGTCATCAGTACTACGAATAGGGAACAGGCTTTTGCAATCAAAACAGAGTTATTGAGTCGTTTCCCCGATCAAAAAAGTTATACATCTTATCAATCACCTTTATTTAAAGTACGAATCGGCAATTTTTTGAAAAAAGAAGATGCAGAACAATTTAGAAAAACATTGAATCGCTTTTATCCCAAAGGAGTATATGTAGTAGAAGATGTTATCGAATATACCTTGACTGAGGAAGAAGAACTCCTGCAATAATAATTTATCAGTACATGCTGCAAGAACAAATCAAACAACTAGCACAACAATACGCATCAGAATTTATCGCTGTACGTTCTCATTTACATGCACATCCTGAATTAAGTTATCAGGAATTCAATACTTCGGCCTTTGTTCAAAATAAACTGAAAGAAATAGGTATTGAGTTTACGGTGATGGCTACCACCGGAGTTGTGGGTGTGATCAGAGGAAAGCATCCGGAAACTCGTGTGATTGCATTGCGTGCAGATATGGATGCATTACCGATACAAGAAGAAAACGATCGTCCATATCGTTCAAAAAATGATGGTGTAATGCATGCATGTGGTCATGATGTGCATACTTCTATATTATTAGGTGCTGCTAAAATATTACATGAACTGCGCGATAACTGGGAAGGAACTGTGAAACTGTTATTCCAGCCGGGTGAGGAAAAAAATCCCGGAGGCGCTAGTTATATGATACGTGATGGGGCATTGCAAAACCCAGTACCGCAAGGGATCATCGGCTTGCATGTTCATCCGGGATTGGATACAGGTAAGTTAAGCTTTAGAAAAGGGAGAGTGATGGCTAGTGCAGATGAAATATATATCACGATCAAAGGGAAAGGCGGGCATGCAGCTTCTCCTAATTTAACAGCAGATACAGTATTGATCGCATCGCATTTGATCGTGAGTTTGCAACAGATCATTTCACGAAACAAAAATCCATTGTCGCCTTCTGTTTTATCGATTTGTTCTATTCAGGGTGGACATACCACCAATGTAATACCCAGTGAAGTAAAACTCATGGGAACATTCAGAGCGATGGATGAGGAATGGCGTTTTAAAGCACATGATTTGATTCGTAAAAATGCTGTCGGATTAGTAGAATCAATGGGCGGAGAAATTGATCTACATATTGATATTGGATATCCTACTGTTGATAATGATCCTGCTTTCACTGCAACAGCATGGAAACAAGCAGATGCGTTCATGGGCCAAGAAAATGTACTGGAAACTGAAATGAGAATGGGAGCGGAAGATTTTGGTTATTACACGCAGGTAATTCCGGGTTGCTTTTTTAGATTGGGTGTTCGTAATGAAGCAAAGGGCATTATCCATAATGTTCATACACCATTATTTGATATTGATGAACGTGCCATAGAAATCGGCATGGGCAATATGGCTTGGTTGGGAGCGACTGTAGGCTAGTATTTGCGGTAAATACAATGTTTTTACAGGAATTAACACGCGATTGCAGAACCAGCGATGTTTTGTAGGCTAGCTACGGGTAGTTTAGCAAAAAAAATCGCTTTGGACGCTATTCATATCCAGCATAAAATTCACACACTACGAGAGCAGAAAGTTATTCTTGATTTTGATTTGGCATTGTTGTATGGAGTCCAAACAAAGCGTTTGAAGGAATCTGTCAGACGTAATATTGAGCGTTTTCCACCTGATTTTATGTTTGAGTTAACGCAACAAGAATACCATTTTCTAAGGACGCAATTTGCGTCCTTAGAAAATGGTAAAGGGAAATACAGTAAGTACCCTCCATTTGCCTTCACGGAACAAGGAATAGCTATGTTAAGTGGTGTGTTAAGTTCGGAGCATGCAATTCAAATGAATATAGCCATCATGCGTGCATTCATTGCTGTACGTAAAATGATGATGCAGTATAGTGAACTGGCATCCGAGGTAGAACTGATCAGAAAATCGGTTTCTAATCATGGAGAGCAACTAGGATTGATCTATGAGGCCATTGAAAATATTCTTGACGAACAAGCTGAATACAAGGCACTTCAAAACCGCAATAGAATCGGCTTTATGAAATAACCGCCTGATTTTTATTTATATTGTATTTTGCACCCCAATCCCCCAATGGTCCGGTTAGGGAACCGGAGCCTGAAGTGAGTGACACAACAGCAGTTGATCAGCGATGTGTTGCCGGTAACGAAAAAAAATAATATGGCTAAAAATACAGATCTGCGGAAGGAACAGGCACTTGAGTATCATTCAAGTGGCAGACCCGGAAAAATTGAAGTGATTCCCACCAAAGAAGCTAAAACCCAAAGAGATCTTTCATTGGCGTATAGTCCGGGTGTAGCTGAGCCATGTAAAGAAATTCATAATAATGTTGAAGAGGTATATAAGTACACAGCCAAAGGAAACTTAGTAGCTGTAATAAGTAATGGAACTGCTGTATTGGGTTTAGGAGATATTGGTCCGGAAGCAAGTAAGCCTGTGATGGAAGGGAAAGGGGTCTTATTCAAAATATTTGCAGACATCGATGTATTTGATATCGAAATCAATGAAAAAGATCCGGAGAAATTCGTTCAGATTGTAAAAGCATTGGAGCCAACATTTGGAGGCATCAATCTGGAAGATATCAAAGCTCCTGAGTGTTTTTATATTGAACAGCAGCTTAAACAGCAAATGAATATTCCCGTGATGCACGATGATCAGCATGGAACAGCGATCATTAGTGGAGCTGCATTATTGAATGCATTGGAATTACAGAAAAAAAGAATTGACAAGGTTCGATTTGTTGTAAATGGTGCCGGTGCTGCTGCAATGGCTTGTACTCAATTGTATGTGGCATTAGGTGCGCGTTATGAAAACTTTATTTTGTTTGATAAAGATGGTGTTCTTCATGAAGGGAGAACAGATTTGGATGCAACGCGCAGAAAATTTGCAGTAAAGCGTTCCGATACTACGCTCGATAAAGCCATGAAAGACGCAGATGTGTTTTTGGGTTTGAGTGTGGGTAATGTGGTATCGCAAGAGATGGTAAAAAGCATGGCCAAAAATCCGATCGTATTTGCGATGGCAAATCCTGATCCGGAGATCAGTTACGAAGATGCGATTGCTGTGCGCAAAGATATCATCATGGCAACGGGTAGAACAGATTACCCGAATCAGGTGAACAATGTACTAGGCTTCCCTTATATTTTCCGTGGAGCGTTGGATGTTCGTGCGACACAGATCAATGAGGCCATGAAACTCGCAGCAGTAAAGGCCTTGGCAGAATTAGCCAAAACGGCTGTGCCGGATATTGTGAATATGGCTTATAACCAAACCAATATGTCGTTTGGTCCTGAATATATAATTCCCAAACCTCTAGATCCAAGACTATTATCTACAGTAGCCCCTGCTGTTGCAAAAGCAGCAGTAGAGAGTGGTGTGGCGCAGAAAAAAATTCAGAATTGGGATGCATATGTATTGGAACTGAACAAACGATTAGGCTTGGATAATCAACTGATTCGTGTGATCGGAAACAAAGCACGTCGTGATCCTAAACGATTGGTATTTGCGGAAGCAGATAATCAGAAAATATTAAAAGCTGCGAGTATCATCTATGATGAGGGTGTGGCTTATCCGATTTTATTGGGAGACCCTATTAAGATCAACCGCATTGCGGAAGAGCATAATATTGATATTACCGATCTGCCGATCATTGATCCACGCAGTGATGAAATGGAATCCAAGCGTGAGTTTTATGGTGAATTATTCTTCAAGAAAAGACAGCGCAAAGGTTTCAATCACTATGAGAGCATCAAGATCATGAAAGACCGAAATCATTTTGGTTGCATGATGGTAGAGACGGGTGATGCGGATGCTATGTTGTCGGGGCTTACCAAAAATTATGCAGAAGCGATCCGTCCGGCATTACAGATCATCGGTACGGAAGAAGGTGTGAAGAAGATCGCAGGTATGTATCTGTTGTTAACGAAAAAAGGCCCTTTATTCTTAGCTGATACTACTGTTAACTTTAATCCTACTGCAGAAGAATTGGCAGATATTACGATGATGGTGGCCAAAGAAGTACGCAACTTCAATCTAACACCACGTATTGCCATGTTGAGTTATAGCAATTTTGGAAGTAGTGATTCAGGCGAAGCTAAATTGGTAGCAGAAGCAACCAAAATCTTAAAACAGAGAAATCCTTCTTTGATTGTCGATGGTGAGATGCAGGGAAGTATGGCATTTAATAAAGAAATACTGCGCGACAACTATCCATTCAGTGAATTAGTGGATGAAGATGTGAATGTGTTGATGTTCCCTAACTTAACTGCAGGTAATGTTGCCTATAATCTTTTAAAAGAAGTAGGTGGTGCTGATGCGATCGGGCCGATACTGTTAGGATTGAAAAAACCTGTACATGTATTACAACTCGGAAGCACCGTTCGAAGCATCATCAATATGGCATTGGTTGCCGTAGTTGATGCCCAATTAAAATGCAGAATGGATACCAACGATGTTGTTCAACGCAGCAGTTGGTGGAAGAGATTGAAGAAAAGAAAGAAATAGCTAATAGTCCATAGACCATGGTCCATCGACTATGGACAAAATAACAGCAAGCAAAAAACCATACCATGTCATTCTTCACCCACTTAGGTTCTTACCTTCTCATGTTAAAAGGCATGTTTACCAAGCCTGAGAACTGGCGTATGTATTGGAAAGAGTTCATGCATCAGTGTGTGGAAATTGGTTTGGGGGCATTGCCCATTGTGGTTATCATTTCTTTGTTTCTAGGAGCTGTAACTACGGTACAAACAGCTTATCAATTGGTGAGTCCATTGGTTCCTCAAGCAACTATTGCACAAATTGTAAGAGATAGTATGATACTTGAACTGTCGCCAACCGTTGTGAGTATTGTATTAGCAGGTGTCGTAGGGAGTAAAATAGCAAGCGAGTTGGGCAATATGCGTATCAGTGAGCAGATAGATGCATTGGAGATCATGGGTATCAATACCAAAAGTTATCTCGTAATGCCTAAAATACTCGGCTCTTTATTGGTCATTCCTTGCTTGATCACTATTTCAGCGGTATTGGGTATTTGGGGAGGAAGAACAGCAGGAAATCTTACCGGTATCTTGGCACCTGATATTTTTGATATTGGATTAAGACAAAATCTCAACTTGTATAATATCAATTTTGCATTGTATAAGTCTTACACATTTGCTTTTATTGTAAGCAGCATCTCAGCATATTATGGTTATAATGTAAAAGGAGGAGCTCTGGAAATCGGTCGAGCCAGTACAAGTGCTGTGGTGGTAAGCTGTATTTTGATTCTTTGTGCCGATTATCTACTGGCATCTTTACTTTTATAATGAGAAATTAAAACTCTTTTTGATGTCAATCCATCAGCTCTTGTTACATTTATAGTACAAGTATTTGCTGTATGAATCCATCTTTCGACTCATTCCGGAAGCAGATTTCCAATCCGCTTAAGTTTCGTTTCTTTTTATTGCAACGATTGCCGTCAGCATTCTTCTCCGGATTAAGGATTCGGTCTTTTGATCAGCATCAATCCGTTATTGGAGTTCGTTATAGTTGGTTCTCGCAAAATCCTTTTCGCTCTATGTATTTTGCTGTACAAGCAATGGCGGCAGAAATGAGCACCGGTATTTTAGGTTTTGCGCAGATCTATCAAAGAAAACCTTCTGTTAGTATGCTGGTCTTGAAAGTAGAAGGGAGCTTTACAAAAAAAGCGATCGGGTTTATATCCTTTACCTGTAAAGATGGTACAATGATCGAGGAGGCAGTTGAAAAAGCGATACAAACAGGAGAAGCGCAAACTGTTATTTGTCGTTCGACCGGAACCAATGAACAACAAGAAGTGGTAGCAGAATTCTGGGTAACATGGACATTTAAAGCAAAACATAGATCAACTTAAAATAGTCGTATGAAAATAGCATTTCACGGAGCAGCGAGAACGGTAACAGGCTCTAAACACCTGCTAACATTGGATGACGGTACAAAAATCCTGTTAGACTGTGGTCTCTTCCAGGGTATGGGTAAGGAAACAGATGAACTCAATGCCGATTTTGGTTTTGATGTTCGTTCAGTTGATATGCTTGTATTATCACATGCGCATATCGATCATTCAGGGTTGATTCCTAAACTGGTGAAGGAAGGCTTTGAAGGGAAAATTTATGCGACACCTGCCACCAAAGAGTTGGGTGCAATCTTGTTAGAAGATTCAGCGGTGATCCAAAGAGACGATACCAAATTCATCAACAAACGAAGAGCCAAACAAGGCTTACCACCGTACGAACCCTTATATGATCTGGAGGATGCTGCAAAAGCTTTGGAACTTTTTGTTGAAGTGAATTATGATGAGTGGACCACGATCAGTAAAGGAGTGGAATTATTATTTACGGATGCCGGACATATCATCGGAAGTGCCGCAGTGCATTTGCGAATATCTGAAAATGGAGTTACTCGGCAGCTGACTTTTAGCGGAGATGTTGGACGATACAATGATGCTATTCTTCGTTCTCCATCTGTATTTCCGCAAGCTGATTATATTATTCTGGAGAGCACTTACGGAAATAAGTTGCATGATGAAGTGCACGGCACTCCTGATACTTTATATGAATGGATCGATAAAACTTGTATTCAGAAAAAAGGGAAACTCATTATACCAGCCTTCAGTGTGGGACGAACGCAGGAGTTATTGTATGCATTGAATCAACTGGATATAGAAAACAGATTGCCCAAAGTTCCTATTTATGTAGATAGTCCGCTCAGTAGAGAAGCTACAGAAATGCTCAAAGCATATCCTCAGTATTTCAATAAACGTATCCGCAAAGTGATGGAGAAAGATGAAGATCCATTTGACTTTCCGGGATTGAAATTTATTAAAACGGTTGACGAAAGTAAATACCTGAATGTGTTAACACAACCTTGTGTCATCATATCAGCTAGCGGTATGGCAGATGCAGGCCGAGTGAAACATCATATCATGAACAATATTAGTGAAGAAAAAAATACCATTTTATTGGTAGGATATTGTGAACCACGTTCTTTAGGCGGACGACTAGCTAATGGTGCAGAGCAAGTAAAAATATTTGGAGAAATGTATGAGGTAAAAGCAGAAGTCGGACAGATGCGGAGTATGAGTGCACATGGCGACTATGATGATCTTTGTCAGTTCCTGGCTTGTCAGGATCCTAAACAAGTACGCAATTTATTTTTAGTGCATGGTGAATATGATGTGCAACAAGATTTTGCTCATCGATTATTGCGAAAAGGCTTTCAGGAAGTAGTAATACCGGAAATGCATTATCAGACAAAACTGCAATAATGAATCTACTGATACAGGATGCAGGTCGCTATTACAGGGAACAGTTTGGAGAGCCCGATTTTATTGTTCGCTCACCCGGAAGGATCAATCTTATAGGTGAGCATACAGACTATAATGGTGGGTTTGTATTACCCGCAGCCATTGATAATGCTGTGTATGTATCAATTGGTAAACGAAATGATACAAAGATTGCTTTATACTCGGTAGACTATCGGGAACATTTTGAAATAGAACAAGCAGATATTCAAAGAACACAAGTTCATTGGGCCAATTATGTTTTGTCCGTTGTAGTGACATTACAAAACGCCGAATATTCTTTAGGTGGATTTAATGCAGTAGTAAGAGGAGATATTCCGATTGGAGCCGGACTGTCATCATCAGCGGCTGTTGAATGTGCTGTGATCTTTGGATTGAACCGGTTATTTGAACTGGGGCTTGATAAAATGCAAATGGTAAAACTGGCACAGCAGGCCGAAAATGAATTCATAGGTGTGAAGTGTGGTATCATGGATCAATTTGCCAGTATGTTTGGTAAGCAAGATCAAGTGATCCGGTTAGACTGTCGATCACTTGAGTACAACTATTTTAAATTTCAGCCGGAAGATTATCAACTCTTATTGCTCAATACCAAAGTGAAACATTCTTTGGCAGATTCTGAATACAATCTTCGAAGATTGGATTGTGAGGCGGGTGTGGCACATCTCAATAGAATATTTCCCGAAGTGACTAGTTTAAGAGATGCAACAGAAGCTATGATCGAATCTGAATTAAAAGGATTAAGTACAGATGTGTATAATCACTCTTTGTACGCGGTTCAAGAAATTAAAAGGGTGCAGGAAGCTTGTGATGATCTGATGCATGAAGATTATCCGGCATTTGGAAAGAAGATGTTTGAGACACACAAAGGCTTAAGCGAAATGTATCAGGTAAGTTGCCCTGAACTTGATTTTCTTGTGGCTTTCGCAGCCAAGCATAAAGATGTTCTGGGAGCACGTATGATGGGAGGCGGATTTGGAGGTTGTACCATCAATTTGATCAAAAAGGAAGGGGTATCTGACTTTATTGATAGGGCTTCAGAAACCTATTTAGAAACATTTGGGATATTACCCGGAGCTTATCCTGTAACCATATCGGAAGGAACTTCTTTGGTGCAAGCTCAATTTTAAGGTCGTTTACTTGCAAGAGCCGATTTCGTGTTGTAATTTTTGAGAACAATAAAACAATCGGCCATGAAAAACTATCACATCGTATCTAAAATCGCGATCTACCTCTTGTCGGTAGTGATGATCAGTTTTGGGATTTATCATTTCCAAAATGCAAGGGATCTGGTCGTTTATATTCCTTCTTCTTTGCCCGGAGGAATATGGTGGGTTTACCTGACAGGTGCAGCTTTCATTTTAGTAGCCATCTCATTTATTACTAACAGAATGGTGAAGACATCGGCGTATTTACTGGCTTTTATTCTTTTTGTGTTTATTCTCACGCTGCATGTACCTAACTATTTGAATGCAGGTGATAAAGAAATGAAGGCAATGGCGTTTGTCAATCTTTTAAAAGATACCGCCATTGCCGGATTTGCACTGCATATTGCTGCAGGCGCACATCACCAGAAACTGCACATGGAACAAAGCGATTGATTTATTGACAGTCGTTGACCACTTTTAGTAGCACAAACTTTTGCGGTGCATTCGCTATGGTAGCAGCACACCTGGTACAATAGGCGTCATCCTCATGTCTTTCAGTAGCTTTTACTTTTACTTGTAAACCTTTCAGTGAAGATGCGTTGGCATATAGTTTTGACATATCAGCACAACTGAATCTGGTCGCAAAAACATGATCATAGGTAACGCCATCTGATTTGTAATCATTTTCTCCGTAGTCATAAAGCTTTGGGTCAAGTATTTGTACCACTGCATTACCACAGATCTCATCCAAAATCTTTACTTCAAGACATTCGTCTTTTAACACATCGGATGATTTGTCACAAGAAAATAGAGCAAAAGATAGTACAAGTAGTAAGGTGATAGATCTAAGCTTCATAATATTAGTTTGAATTTGAACTGCATTCTTGAGAAATAGAAATATGTAACCATTTACTAGGAGCGTTGCTCACTACTGCGAAACAAGTTCCACAGTTAGGGTCACTAGGTTTAGGCTGATCGATGATTTTTACATACAATGGTTTATCTGCAACACCCTGATTAGGTCTGGAGAGCGTGTTTGTAATGGGTAGTTTACATGGCAGTACCGTAGCAAAAACATGATCATAAGTAATTCCATTTTTCTGGTAGCCATTAACACCGAGGTGATAATAATCGGGATCTAATATCTGTAACACGGCAGTATTACAGAGAGCATCCAATACTTTCACCTGAACACATCCTTCGGTATTGTTTTGTTCATTCTTTTCGCAACCCATAGATAAAAACAAAACCAGGCTCGTTAGAATGATGAAACTGTTTCTTTTCATGGTAGTTTGTTTTTAGGCTTGATATTTTAAGTAGGAAAACTGTTGCACATGACAGAGAAATTTTTTCTTTTTCACATTTTGATAAGTAAAATGATGAGCAAAAGGCGGGTGAGGATGGTTGAGAAAGTTTCTTGAGACTAGTCTAAACTCAAGACAACAAAAAAGGCACTCAATCTGAGTGCCTTTTGTACCCGGTACGGGAATCGAACCCGTCTTTCCTCCGTGAAAGGGAGATGTCCTAGCCGATAGACGAACCGGGCATTTTTTTGTCAATCGGGACGCAAAAATAGGCTTTGAAAACTTCCTGCCAAAATTTTTTATGCTTTTTATGGAAATCAATGATTTAGATCTACTTCAAGAATGTCACTAATAAGCCACGGATTCGCAGATTAAGCATCTAATCTGTGAATCTGTGGCTATAGACCCCGTCATCGTATGGTCAACTATCCCTACAATTGCTACATCTCAAAAAATATCTGCCTATTTCTTCTCAATCCATGTAAATTTGCCACTCTTAAAGCCCATATACCTTAAAAATTAGTCAAATGAGTACAGTAAAAGTTGCCATCAACGGTTTCGGACGTATCGGCCGTTTGGTGTTCCGTCAGATTTACAACATGGAAGGAATTGATGTAGTAGCGATCAACGATCTGACCAGTCCTAAAGTATTAGCTCACTTATTGAAATATGATAGTGCACAAGGTCGTTTCGATGCTACTGTTACATCTACCGATGATGCAATTGTGGTAAATGGTGAAACTGTAAAGATCTATGCACAAAAGGACCCGGCACAAATTCCTTGGGGAAATCATGGTGTAGATGTAGTGATCGAATCAACCGGTTTCTTTACAGATAAAGACAAAGCGGAAGCACATATCAAAGCGGGTGCTAAGCGTGTGGTGATTTCAGCTCCGGCAACAGGAGATTTGAAAACAGTGGTATTTAATGTGAACCATCAAATCCTGGATGGTAGTGAAACCATTATCTCTTGTGCATCTTGTACAACTAACTGTTTAGCGCCAATGGCGAAAGTGTTGAATGATCAATTTGGTATCGCAACCGGTATCATGACCACCATTCACGCTTATACCAATGATCAGAATACCTTAGATGCTCCACATCCGAAAGGAGACCTGCGTAGAGCACGAGCTGCTGCTGCGAATATCGTTCCGAACAGCACCGGTGCTGCGAAAGCGATCGGATTGGTATTACCTGAGTTGAAAGGTAAATTAGATGGTGGTGCTCAGCGTGTTCCAACCATTACCGGTTCATTGACTGAATTAGCGGTGATCTTGAATAAAAAAGTAACTGCTGAAGAGATCAATGCAGCCATGAAAGCAGCCAGCAATGAAAGCTTTGGCTACACCGAAGATGAGATCGTAAGCTCTGATATCATCGGTATCAGCTATGGTTCTTTGTTTGATGCTACTCAAACCAAAGTAATGACTGTTGGAGATGCTCAACTGGTAAAGACCGTGAGCTGGTATGATAATGAGATGAGCTATGTAAGTCAGCTCGTTAGAACTGTAAAGTATTTTGCAGGTTTGATCTCAAAATAAAATCTGATCATTGATCATATTCAAGAGGCTGTATCATCACGATTACAGCCTCTTTTTCTTTATAGGTTGGTCACACTTTCTTATTTTCACCATTCAATGTCAATTCATTTTATGAGCAAGTTTTTGAACCACAACTTTAGTAATCAACGTGCATTGATCCGTGTTGATTTTAATGTGCCGCTGAATGCTGCATATGAAATAACAGATGATAATCGTATGCGTGCTACCATCCCTACCATCAAGAAAATTCTGACAGATGGCGGTAGCGTTATTCTCATGAGTCATTTGGGCAGACCTAAAGAAGGCCCTACTGAAAAATATTCACTGAAACATTTGGTGAAACACTTGAGTCAATTATTGGGAGGAGTGCAAGTATTATTTGCGGATGATTGCATTGGGGCATCAGCTGTGAGTATGTCTGGAGCACTGCAACCCGGACAATTATTATTATTGGAGAATCTTCGTTTTTATAAAGAAGAAGAAAAAGGGGATACTGCATTTGCTGAAAAATTAAGTAAGCTGGGAGATGTATATGTAAATGATGCATTTGGAACCGCACATCGCGCCCATGCGTCTACAGCTGTGATTGCACAGTTCTTCCCCGGTGATAAAAAAATGTTTGGAACAGTGATGGATGGTGAAGTAGCGAGCGCAGAAAAAGTGATGCATCAAAGTGAAAAACCTTTCACAGCGATCATTGGTGGTGCTAAAGTGAGTGATAAGATATTGATCATCGAAAACTTATTAGAAAGGGCAACTGATATCATCATCGGTGGAGGTATGGCATATACTTTCATGAAAGCACAGGGCGGTATGATCGGTAATTCTTTGTGTGAAGATGATCGTTTAGAGACAGCTGTTGAGTTACTAAAGAAAGCAGAAGCCAAAGGAGTTTGTATTCATTTGCCTTCTGATTCTGTGATCGCGGATAAATTCTCTGCAGATGCCAATACATCCACTGCCCCCAGCAATCATATCCCTGATGGATGGATGGGGTTGGATATCGGCGCAAACGCTTGTGAGCAATTCGCTAACTGTATCAAAAGGTCTAAGACCATCTTATGGAATGGTCCGATGGGCGTATTTGAAATGGAAAAATTTCAACACGGAACAAAAACCATCGCCATAGCAGTAGCCGAAGCCACTGCCAACGGTGCTTTCTCACTGGTAGGTGGCGGAGACAGTGTAGCAGCAGTTAACCAGTTTGGGTTTGCCGATAAAGTAAGCTATGTATCTACAGGTGGCGGTGCCATGCTGGAATACTTTGAGGGCAAAGAACTGCCGGGTATAGCAGCGGTGAAAGCGTAAGAAGAATAGTCCATAGACGATAGACCATGGTCCATGGACCATTAGCTATGGACCATGTAATATTTTACCTAACCCAACTACTAATGCTCTAAAAGGAATAAAAAACACTTAATTTCATAACAAACACGTTAAACATGAGTACAAAAAATTTAACCCTTATTGTCATTGCCGCATTGATCCTTATTCTGGGTGGTTGTGGCTGCAGAGGATATAATGGATTGGTAAAACAGGATGAAGTAGTGAAAAATGCATGGGCGAATGTAGAAAGCGATTATCAGCGTCGTGCGGATCTGATTCCTAATCTGGTGAACACTGTAAAAGGTGAAGCCAATTTCGAGCAAACTACTTTGCAGAATGTGATTGAAGCACGTGCAAGTGCAACACAGATCAAAGTGGATGCAAATGATTTGTCTCCGGAAAAATTACAGCAATACCAGGCAGCACAAGGACAACTGTCTCAGGCACTGGGTCGTTTGTTAATGGTGACTGAAAATTATCCTAATCTTAGAGCCAATGAAGCATTCCGCGGATTACAGGCTCAATTGGAAGGAACAGAAAATCGAATCAAAGTATCACGTAACGACTTTAACAAGGCTGTTGCTGATTACAACGTCAAAGCACGTTCATTCCCGATGAATATTCTCGCTAGCATGTTTGGCTTTAAAGTGAAAGAAGGCTTTAAAGCGGATGCTGGTGCTGAAAAAGCTCCGGAAGTTAAATTTTAATCATACAAACCACAGTGCAGATGTTGATGATCAGGAGATCCTGATAGCTATTCTCACTGTGGTTTTTTAATGCATCATTGTCATGTTTGGACTCTTCAGAAAAAAACCGGATCGCTATTTTTCAGACAGTGAAAGAGAGCGTATTGTTACCGCCATTCGAAATGCAGAACAAAGGACCAGTGGTGAAGTGCGGATTTTTATTGAGAACAAGTGTGAATATATCGATCCGCTTCGCAGGGCTCAGGAGATCTTTGTCAACCTGAAAATGTATGAAACAGCGGAGCGAAATGCAGTCTTGGTTTATATCGCCATGAAAGACAGACAACTGGCTGTTTTTGGTGATGAAGGAATCCATCAGAAAGTAGGCTCTGACTTTTGGAATACGGAAGTGAAAAAAATGCTGACAGAATTCAGAGAGCAACACTATGCGGAAGGATTAGCAACCATCATTGAAGATATTGGGGAAGCCTTGGCTTTTCATTTCCCTTATGACAATAAGGGCGATAAAAATGAATTACCTGACGATATTGTTTTTGGTAAATAAAATCAATGGCTGATCATATAAATGACAGCGAACTGAAAGCATGAAAAAATTATTACTCTTATTCCTGACCTTTTGTTGGTTGGCTGTGGGTGTTGGACAGAATATTCTACCCAAACCCAATCCACCAAAGTTGGTAAATGATGCTGCTAATGTGTTATCACCGGAGCAGCGACAGATATTGGAACAGAAGCTGGTAGCATTGGATGATAGTACATCTAACCAGATCGCTGTAGTATTGATCCCTACTTTGGATGGATATGAGGTACAAGAGTATGCCAATAAGCTTTTTCGTGAGTGGGGTATAGGAAGTAAGGGAACAAATAATGGTGTCTTGATACTTGCTGCCATTGATGATCGAAAAGTATGGATTGAAGTGGGATATGGTTTAGAAGGAGCCATCCCGGATATTGTAGCTTCAGACATTTATCGGAATAAAATTGTACCTGCTTTCAAAGAAGGAAATTATTACCGTGGTATTGATGATGCAGTGAATGCATTAGGAAAAGCTGCGGCAGGAGAATATAAAATCAAACGTGAGCGAAAAGGATCAGGTCGTACTACCGGTAAGTCCATCCTAACATTCGTGATCATTTTATTTGTGGTATTGATGATCGTTGCTCGAGGCGGTGGAGGTGGTAAAGGAGGTGGAATGATGAGTAGAAGAGGTTATGGCGATATCGCAGAAGCTATTTTCTGGTCATCCGTTTTAGGCGGTGGTCGTAGAAGCAGCGGAGGCTGGGGTGGTGGTAGCGGCGGTGGATTTGGTGGCGGAGGCTTTGGGGGTTTTGGGGGCGGAAGTAGTGGCGGCGGCGGTGCCGGTGGTGGATGGTAGTAAAAATTAAATAGAATAATATGAGAAAATTATTGATGACAGCTCTTGCCATGACTTCTATGGCCATGGTATCAGCACAACAAGTGAAACTTCCTGTTGGTAAAAAATTTCAAGCTGTTACAGAAGTAAAAAGTAATACTGTTACTTCAGCTATGGGACAGGATATGGAAATGTCTAATACATCAACCGTATACTTGGATCATGAGTTAAAATCTGTAGGTGAGAAAAAGTTTTCAATGGGTGTGGTAATCAAAAGAATTACTGCAAGTGTTTCAATGATGGGACAAGAGCAAAGTATTGACTCTGATGATGAGACAATAAAATCCAATCCCGCATTAGCAGATGCTTTTAAGTCATTAGGTAAAGAAGGTATTGTTACTGTTGATGCAGGAAAAGTTAGTATGGAGGGAGAGATGATGGATGTGCTGAAAAATATTCCCGGTGCAGCGTCTGAAGGAAATGATATGGGCCGTGTCTTTTTATTATTGAAAGATGAGGAAATTAAAGTGGGCCATAGTTGGACATCAAACGTATCCTCTGAAAGCGGAGCAGTTGAAGCCAATCATGTGATTGAAAAAGTAACAGATACTGAAGTTCACATACAAGCTACTTCTAAAATAAAAGTTACCTCTACCATGAATCAAAATGGTTTGGAAATCAAACAACAAACCGAAGGATCCATTAAATCTACCCGAGTTTATGATAGAACAACCGGATTAATGGTTTCTGAATCATCAAGTGGTGAGATCAAGGGCAATATGGAAGTGATGGGGCAACAGATGCCATTGACCAGTAAAATTGAAACAAAAACAAGCGTTAAGATGTTATAAATTTGTTGATCCAACTTCAACTAAAAGGCCGCACCGGTATTACCGGGCGGCCTTATTTGTTAAGAGAAATGATGATTATTTTTTATCGGCAGGTAATTTGCCTTTTACATAGTCTGCCATTGCCGTAGCACCCGCAGCTTCTTTTTTCTGTACCAATTCTTTCAGTGCACCATTGATAATAGGATCAGTTTGCGCTTTTGCGGAAGCGGGAATCAGATCGCGGAATTCAATGATCGCATCAACTGCTTTTTTGAATTCTTCCATATTGGTCAGCTTGGCTGCAAATGCTGCATAAGTAGCACTCATTTGTACTTTAGGAAAAGATAGAGGCATTTTATCGTAACTCTCTGATACAGCTTTGAAAGCTTTCTCATCGCCATATGATATCAGCACGTTTGAAATAGCTTCACTCAAACGACCTTTAGACGGCTCTTTACTCAATTCATTGGCCAATTGTAAAGCACTCACGCTATCAAGTGCGGTTAAGGCTTCTAAAGCTGCACCTGCAACAGTATATGAAGAATCCTTAGTAGCTTCTTTGAAGAATGTTTTATAACTATCTTTTTTGAGATTCGCCAAATACGTGATCGCTTCAGCTTTCACCATTTTTCTGCTTTCATTTTTAGCGATCGCTTCAATTTTTGCGATGATAGCATCTTCAGGTTTTACCTTACCCAAATTGGTAATGGCCAAAGAACGAATTCGGAAATAAGGATCAGTCAAAGCATCTACCAGTAATTGAACGGCAGCAGGCTCTTTGGTATTATTACCGGCAAAGGCAACTGCTTCGCGGCGATCCAAATAATTACCTGCATGTTTGAATTGATGAATAAATTCAGCCAGTGTTTTATTGTCTTTTTTATCAACCAATAAGATTTTATCTGCGTCTACATTAATCTGATCCGGTTTTGATTTTACACTAAAGTTGAAAGTATCCGCTTTGTTTTCCATCCAAACCAAATGCCTTTTCTTTTCATTACCATGCCAGATATCAATAGCAAAAGGCAGTTTGAATACTTTATCACCTGATTGAATTTGTTTGATAATCACAGAAGATAATTGCTTTTCAGCATTGTATTGATAGCTGATATCAATTCTGGGATGTCCGTTTCCAAAATACCATTGGTTGAAGAACCAGTTCCAATCCTTACCTGTTACTTCCTCGAAAGCCAAACGTAGTTTATGTCCGCTTCCGGTACCAAATTTATTCGTGGTTAAATATTTATTCAAAGAAGCAAAAAATGCATCGTCGCCTACAAGATTACGCAACATGTGCAGAATACGTCCGCCTTTGTTGTAGCTGACTGCATCGAACATGTCTTCTTTGTCTTTATAATAAAAACGAACCAGATCACGTGTTTGCTGACCACTACCAATATAACCACGCATTTGATTGAAATTTTCAAACATGGCTTCGTCTTTACCATACTTGTATTCTAACCACAATAATTGGCTATAATCAGCAAAGCTTTCATTCACGGTAAGATTACTCCAACTTTCAGCAGTCACTAGGTCTCCAAACCATTGGTGAAATAATTCGTGTGCAATAGTAGACTCCCATACATTGCCATCAGTCAATTCTCTGGCATCCTGTTGTGCACTTTCCTGATGCAGTGTTGCCGTGGTATTTTCCATCGCACCACTTACATAATCGCGAGCAACCATTTGACTATACTTCACCCAAGGATATTCAACACCTAATTTTTTTGAAAAGAAAGCCATCATTTCAGGAGTATCACCAAAAATTCTGCGTGCTACTTTTTCATATGCTTTCTCTACATAGTAATTCACTTCTTTTCCTTTATAGGTATCTTTTACTACCGCAAAATCTCCGACACCCATAAAGAAAAGGTAGGGAGCATGTGGCTGATCCATTGACCAAGTGTCTGTACGAGTTCCATCACCATTGGCTTTTTGAGCGATCAGCTTTCCATTGGATAAGGATACATATTTAGCCGGAACGGTCAGATTGAATAATTGAGTTGTTTTCTGATTGGTACGGTCAATGGTGGGTACCCAAACAGAAGTGGCTTCTGTTTCACCTTGAGTCCAAATCTGTGTGGGTTTATCTTTTTCTTCTCCTTTCGGATTGATAAAGTACAAACCCTTAGCATCGGTGATCGCAGCACTGCCATTGGCTTTGAATTCATTTGGTTTAGCTGTGTAATCGATGTACACTGTATAACGCTCTCCTTTTTTATAGCTCTTATCCAATTGAATATTCAAGAAGAGGCTGTCATATTGATATTTCAGCGGGATATTTTTTCCGGCTTTTACAATTGCAACCTGATAGATATTCATTCCTTTCGCATCCAGTTGAAGAGAATCGGTAGCGTAGAAATGTGGCTCAAGAGTGATCCATACTTTTCCATTCAAGTAGGATTTTTCATAATCGAATTTCGCATCCAGACGGGTATGCACCAAGTTGTTGATCTTGGTAGGGAAGGATCTGTAGATCTTTTTCCAGTCATCATTTCCCGAAGTTTGGGCTACCGCAAAAGCAGGTAGTAAAACAATAAGCAATAATAAACGTTTCATATTTCTGTTTTAGAAGCCTTAAAGATATTTGACAGAACTTGTGTGAATAGTTAAGAATTTGACCAGTGGTCGAAAGGTTATGCACCAAAGGATGTCAAGACTGGGAAAGTCTTAATTTTGATATCATGAACCGATGTTTACCCATAATTGGTTGCAAAACGTTATGCTTAATTACAGGACTCCTGTTTTTTTCGTTGGCTTCCGGTCAGACCGGGCATTACTTATTTGTTCAAACGGAGAACAACCAGCCTTTTTACATGAGAATTATGGGTACTAACCTAAGTTCCAATGCGACGGGCTATTTATTGATCCCTAAACTTACGGATGGGGAATATGAGATAATGATCGGTTTTGCCTTAAGTGATAAGGAGCATAAGTTCAACTTTAAGGTGGAAGGAAAAGATCTCGGTTTTTCTCTTAAACAAGAATTAGACAATAATTGGACACTTTTCAATCTGGTTGATTTTAGTCTTATTAAAGGACAATCAATGAGCGTTCAACCCAAAGAAGAAAAGAAAGAACCTGATGTAGAGCCTATCAAAGAAGTTCCTAAAGAACAAGATTTGAAGACTGCAGGAAAAGAAGCGGTACAAAATCTTAAGCCGGTGAAAATACTGCCTGAGATCAAGAAGATCTATGATCGGGTTTCAGAAGATGGTATTGATATGGTGTTCGTGGTGTCGGGGTCACCCAAAAATGATACGGTAATCTTATATGTGCCTGCTTTAAAGCCACGTGGTGAAGCGCAAAAGACCAAAGAGTTACAGAGAAGAATCGTTCAACATACTTCTACGGTTCACTATAAAAGAGACAACCCATCGGTATTTACCAGACCCAAGTTATTTTGATGCGCTATTTCCTTGAAATTTCATATGATGGCACTCATTACAGTGGATTTCAGGTTCAGGATGGACAGGAAACGATCCAATCTCAGGTTACCAAAGCCTTGGAAACCCTTTTCAGACAGTCCTTTTCTTTAACCGGATCTTCTCGAACCGATGCAGGTGTACATGCGCTACAGAACTTTTTTCATTTTGACAGTTCGCTGGAACTGACACCCAAACACCGGTATAATCTGAATGCGATCTTACCATCGGATATAGCCATTACGTCCATTTATAAGGTAGCGGATGATGCACATTGTAGGTTCGATGCTGTTCAGCGTAGTTATAAGTACTTGATTCACAGACAAAAAGATCCATTCATGGTAAATAGGGGGTGGTTATTTCCTTATCCTGTTCATAAGGATGTGTTAGACCGAATGGCGGCCGTGTTAATGGAATACAGTGATTTTACTTCATTTTCAAAGCGGAATAGTCAGGTAAAGACCTATATCTGTTCGATCCGATCATCGTATTGGGAGGAGGGGGCTGATGGGGCATTGACCTATCGGATTACATCGAATCGCTTTTTAAGAGGGATGATCAGAGGTATCGTAGGAAGTATGATGCGAATTGCAAGAACGGAAGTATCTGTGCAGGAGGGTGAGCAGTTATTGAGATCTATTATCGAAAGCAAAGACTGTACGAATGCAGATTTCACAACACCTGCAAAAGGGTTATACCTTGAATCGGTTGTATATCCTGATAATATGTTGCATAGGATCTAATGAGCAATCGTAAGTGAATGTTATGTTCTAACTAGTCTTGTGTTCTCTTATAGACTCCAAGTGTCAAATCTCATTTAATTTTTTTATCCTCTGAAATGCTTGTCTGGCAAGCGTTTTAACAAATCAGTCTGAAATACTTTTCAAAAAGATTTGGTAAGAACAAAACCACGCTTATCTTTGCACCCCGCTGATAAAAAAGCGGATGTTCTTTGAAGGCAGCTACAGTGAATGGCGAAAGAAAAAATCAAGAATTTTAAAATAAAATTTGGTGATTAAAAATACACTCCTATCTTCGCCGCCCGTTCGACAAAAACGGAAGTTCATTGAAGCGAGAAAGAGGGGTTCGAAAAAATAAATTTCGAATAAAATTTGGCAGTAAAAATTAACCTCTTATCTTTGCCGTCCGTTTGAAAAAAACGGTAGTTCTTAAAGCGATTTTGACAGCAAAAAAAGTTTGAAATTTCTTCAAATAATTTTGGCTGAGAAAATAAAGGCTCTTACCTTTGCATCCCCAATAAAATGGGGGGCTTTGATAAAGCCAAAAGATCTTTGAAAGTTTGGAAGCAACAGCACAATTAAACATAATTACAAATTAGTTTACTTGTAAGGTTAACAGCAATCAAAAACAATTAACAACAAATCCGACGTTAATTTCGATTATTTGAGATTAAGTCAGATCAAACAACATTTACAATGGAGAGTTTGATCCTGGCTCAGGATGAACGCTAGCGGCAGGCTTAATACATGCAAGTCGTGGGGCAGCATGAGTGTAGCAATACATTTGATGGCGACCGGCAAACGGGTGCGGAACACGTACACAACCTTCCTATAAGTGGGGAATAGCCCAGAGAAATTTGGATTAATACCCCGTAACATAACGATGTGGCATCACATTGTTATTATAGCTTCGGCGCTTATTGATGGGTGTGCGGCTGATTAGATAGTTGGCGGGGTAACGGCCCACCAAGTCTACGATCAGTAGCTGATGTGAGAGCATGATCAGCCACACGGGCACTGAGACACGGGCCCGACTCCTACGGGAGGCAGCAGTAAGGAATATTGGTCAATGGACGCAAGTCTGAACCAGCCATGCCGCGTGGAGGATGAAGGTCCTCTGGATTGTAAACTTCTTTTATTGGGGAAGAAATGCAGGTTTTCTAACTTGCTTGACGGTACTCAATGAATAAGCACCGGCTAACTCCGTGCCAGCAGCCGCGGTAATACGGAGGGTGCAAGCGTTATCCGGATTCACTGGGTTTAAAGGGTGCGTAGGCGGGCAGGTAAGTCAGTGGTGAAATCCTGGAGCTTAACTCCAGAACTGCCATTGATACTATCTGTCTTGAATATTGTGGAGGTAAGCGGAATATGTCATGTAGCGGTGAAATGCTTAGATATGACATAGAACACCAATTGCGAAGGCAGCTGGCTACACATATATTGACACTGAGGCACGAAAGCGTGGGGATCAAACAGGATTAGATACCCTGGTAGTCCACGCCCTAAACGATGATTACTCGACATACGCGATACACAGTGTGTGTCTGAGCGAAAGCATTAAGTAATCCACCTGGGAAGTACGACCGCAAGGTTGAAACTCAAAGGAATTGACGGGGGTCCGCACAAGCGGTGGAGCATGTGGTTTAATTCGATGATACGCGAGGAACCTTACCTGGGCTAAATCAGATATGAATTTAGCAGAGATGTTAGAGCCAGCAATGGCATATTTGAAGGTGCTGCATGGCTGTCGTCAGCTCGTGCCGTGAGGTGTTGGGTTAAGTCCCG